>Ga0207866_1000001_pt1 | contig 1698980 bp, 1580 predicted proteins | sample HigsolmetaAR203D_FD_184835 | JGI IMG/M metagenome (GOLD analysis project Ga0207866, IMG submission 184835) | Ionic liquid and high solid enriched microbial communities from the Joint BioEnergy Institute, USA - AR20-3-D (SPAdes) (version 2) ... | reverse complement strand
TGCCGAGGAAGCCCGCAGCATCCGCGTCGACACCAAGAGCCGCACGCTGCTCAAGGCGCTGGAAACAGGGTTCGAGCAGATGGCAATGGTCGGCGCCGCGCGCAAGGCCGTCATCTTCACCGAATCCCGGCGAACGCAGGAGTACCTGAGGCAGTTCCTCGAGGCCAACGGCCATGCCGGCCAGCTTGTCCTCTTCAACGGGAACAACAACGGCCCCGAGGAAACCGCCATCTACGAGCGCTGGCTCGAGCACAACCAGGGCTCGGACAAGGTGACTGGCTCCCGCGCGGTCAACATGCGCACGGCACTGATCGAGCACTTCCGCGACCATGCCTCCGTCCTGATCGCCACCGAGGCGGCTGCCGAAGGTCTGAACCTGCAGTTCTGCTCACTGGTCATCAACTACGACCTGCCCTGGAACCCGCAGCGCATCGAACAGCGCATCGGCCGCTGCCATCGCTACGGCCAACAGCACGACGTGGTGGTCATCAACTTCCTCAACGAACGCAACGAGGCCGACCGCCGCGTGCTGGAGCTGCTGGAGCAGAAATTCAACCTCTTCAGCGGCGTGTTCGGCGCCTCCGACGAGGTACTGGGCACCATCGAGTCCGGCGTGGACTTCGAAAAGCGCATCCTGGCGATCTACCAGGCATGCCGGACCCCTGAGGAGATCGACGCTGCCTTCAAGGCCCTGCAGGCGGAGATGGACGAACAGATCCGCTCGCGGCTGGAAGACACCCGGCGGGCGCTGTTCGAGCACTTCGACGAGGATGTGCACGAACGGTTGCGCATGCGGCTTGCGGATGCCCGGGCCCGGCTGGACCGGGTCGGCCGGCGCTTCTGGTCGCTCACGCGCCACGTGCTGGCCGACCAGGCGCGCTTCGACGACATCGCCTTCACCTTCGACCTGGTCAGCCCGCCCCGCAAGGACATCCCCGCCGGCCGCTACCACCTGATCTCCCGCGTCCACCCGCAGGCGGAGGGTGCCGGCCAGTTCCTCTACCGGCTCTCGCACCCCCTGGGCGAGCATATGCTCGCCCAGGCGCGGGATGCCGATACACCTGCCGCCGAGATCCACTTCGACATCAGCCGCCACCCCACCCGTATCGCCGTTGTCGAAGCCCTGCGCGGCCAGTGCGGCTACCTGACGCTCACCCGCCTGACCATCGCGTCCTACGAACGGGAGGAGCACCTGCTGTTCTCGGGCTTCACTGACGATGGAGCGCCGCTGGACCCGGAAACCATGGAGAAGCTGTTCCAGTGCGGCGGCCACGTCGCAGGCACCGCGACCATCCCTGACACGGTTTCCCGGCGACTGGCCGCGGAGAACGAGCGTCACGCCCAGGCCACCCTCAGCCGTTCGCTGGAACAGAACAACCGTTATTTCCACGAGGCGCGGGAGAAGCTGGAACGCTGGGCCGACGACATGGTGCTCTCCGCCGAAAAGGCGCTGGCCGACACCAAGGAACAGATCAAGGCCCTGCGCCGGCAGGCCCGACAGGCCACCACGCTGGCCGAGCAGCACGCGATCCAGGAGAAGCTCCAGAAACTGGAACGGCAGCAGCGCCGCCAGCGGCAGGAGATCTTCCGCATCGAGGACGAGATCATGGAAAAGCGCGACCAGCTGATCGACCAGCTGGAACAGCGGCTCGTGCAGCGCACGCAAGCAGAAACCCTTTTCACCATTCGCTGGGCCGTCGTCTGACGAAGCGACGCGCCCGCCAACGATTCAACAGGACCACCACGCAATGAGCCAGAAATACGAAAAACTGAAAACCCTGCTCAAGGAACTGTTCCAGCTCGACCAGCCGGAGCTGGACTTCGGCATCTACCGCATCCTGCATGCCCGGAGCGCGGAGGTGACGCAGTTCCTGGACAAGGACCTGCTGCCGCAGGTGAAGCAGGCGTTCGCCCAGTACCGCACCGCCGACAAGGCCGAACTGGAGAAGGAGCTTGCCAAGGCCATCGAAGCCGCCCAGGCCCTGGGCGTCGATCCTGAAAGCACGCAGAAGGTCAAGGAGCTGCGCGCCCGCCTGGCCAGCGAGGCCGTGGACACCGAGGCACTGGAAGCCGAGGTCTACGACCACCTCTACAGCTTCTTCCGCCGCTACTACTCCGAAGGCGACTTCCTCAGCAAGCGCGTCTACAAGCCCGGCGTCTACGCCATCCCCTACGAGGGCGAGGAGGTCAAGCTCCACTGGGCCAACGCCGACCAGTACTACATCAAGACCAGCGAAAGCTTCCGCGACTACGCCTTCCGCCTGCGCCCGGAAGATGAAGCGAACCCGATGCGCGTCCATTTCAAGCTGGCGGACGCCGCCGAGGGCGAGCACGGCAACGTCAAGGAACAGGCCGGCAAGGAGCGCCGCTTCCGGCTGGCCCCGGCGCCCTTTGCGGCCATCGAGGACGGCGAGCTGGTGATCCGCTTCACCTACAAGCCGGAGACGGAAAAGCAGAAGGACCTGAACGCCGAGGCCGAGGCCGCGATCCTGGCCCTCGACGACCCGGCGCTGGCCCACTGGATCAAGGCCCTGGGCGGGCAGCATGTGCGCGCCGACGGCACGGCCTCGGAGAACACCCGCCTGCGCGTGCACCTGGACCGCTACACCGCCCGCAACACCTTCGACTACTTCATCCACAAGGACCTGGGCGGCTTCCTGCGGCGCGAACTGGACTTCTACATCAAGAACGAGGTCATGCACCTCGACGACGTGGAAAGCGAAACCGCGCCACGCGTCGAGCAGTACCTGTCCAAGATCAAGGTCATCCGCCGCATCGCCCACAAGATCATCGACTTCCTGGCGCAGCTGGAAGACTTCCAGAAGAAGCTGTGGCTGAAGAAAAAGTTTGTCGTCGAGACCCGCTATTGCATCCGGCTGGGTGTGATTCCGGAGGAGTTCTATCCGGAGATCGCTGCGAACGATGCACAGCGGGAGGAATGGGTTCGTCTATTCGCAATCGATGAAATCACCGGCGATTTAACAAGGCCCGGATACAGCGAACCACTTTCGATTGACTTTCTTAAGACGCACCCAACTCTTGTTGTGGACACACGCCACTTCTCAATCGATTTTTGCAATCGATTGCTAGACGCGATTGAAAATCTGCCAGGGAACATCGATGGCATCTTATTTCATGGCGACAATTTTCATGCGCTGTCTACCATAAACAAACAATGTGCAGGCCGCCTTACATGCATATATATAGACCCTCCATATAACACAGATGCCGGCCCCATCGACTACAAGAATGGATACCGATCATCCTCTTGGATGTCCATGATTCATAGCCGTTTGGAGTTGGCTCGAACGCTCGTGAATGAGCATGGCGTGCTGTGCGTGACAATTGACGATTACCAACTACATGAGCTAACCCTCCTGCTTAATGATTATTACGGAAAAGAAAACTCCTTTGGCACCGCCGTAATTCGCAACAACGCTTCAGGGCGCCCTTCCGTTACGGGTTTATCAGTTTGCCATGAATATGCATTGTTCTATTCGAATGGAAAGGCTTCCGTAAACAAATTGCCGCGCACAGAGGAGCAACTACAGAGATTCTCCAAAGAAGGTGACGAGTACGTGAATTGGCAGCCCTTTCTGAAGGGAGGGGGTGCTGTCACCTATCGATCCGCGCGCCCCAAGCAGTTTTATCCGATATATGTCAACACGGAATCCAAATCGCTCAGGATCCCGAAGCTTTCATGGAACCGAGAGCGAAGGGAATGGCAAACAGCAGAACAGCCAAGCCCTGACGAAGTTGTTGTTTGGCCGATCGACGAAAAAGGGAACGAGCGCATTTGGAGCCTGAACCATACCACTGCACAAGACAACATCAAGAATCTCGAGGTTCGTATTAGCAAGGATGGTTCCCCTAAGGTGTTTCGAAAGCACACCCCGGCAGATGGCGTGGTGCCTAGAACCTGGTGGGATAAGACAACATATGGCGCACGAGAATATGGGACCGCAATCTTGTCGGACTTGTTCGGTTCTTCACCCTTCTCCTTTGCGAAATCTCCTTTTGCTGTAGAAGACTGTCTTCGGGTCGCAGGTCTCGCCTCAGAAACGGATGGCGAAGTTCTTGACTACTTTGCAGGTTCGGGAACTACAGGCCATGCGGTCATTAACCTCAACCGCGAGGACGGCGGTCAGCGCAAGTTCATTCTTGTCGAACAGGGGGAATATTTTGATGGCGTCTTGATTCCGAGACTCAAGAAGGTCACTTTCACGCCCGAGTGGAAGGACGGCAAGCCACAGCGCCTCGCCACAGCCGAGGAAGCCGAGCGCAGCCCCCGGATCATGAAAGTGATCCGCCTCGAATCCTACGAGGACACGCTGAACAACCTGGAGCTGCGTCGCACCGAGGCACAGCAAAGCCTGCTCGACAGCCCGCAGGCCAAGGGGCCGGACGGCTTCCGGGAGCAGTACCTGCTGCGCTACATGCTGGACGTGGAAACGCGCGGCAGCCAGTCGCTGCTGAACGTGTCCGCCTTTATGGACCCCACGGCCTACAGGCTGAAGGTCAAGCGCCCGGGCTCGGACGAGTCCCGCGAGGTCAACGTCGACCTTCTGGAGACCTTCAACTGGCTGATCGGCCTGAGGGTGGACCACATCGCCGCGCCGCGCACCTACAGCGCCGCGTTCCGCCGCGACGACGATCCGGACCTGCCGGCGGATGCGCCGCGCCGACTGCTGCTGGACGGCCGCCTGAAGGAGGACCCGGAAGGTCCGTGGTGGTTCCGCACCGTCACCGGCACCACGCCGGACGGCCGCCGCACGCTCGTCATCTGGCGCAAGCGCCCGCGCGGCGAGGAGCCGGAAGGCATCGAACGCGACAACCTGGTGCTGGACGAATGGTTCCGCAAGCAGGGCTACTCCAGCAAGGACAGTGAATTCGACCTGATCTACGTGAACGGTGACAACAACCTGGAAAACCTCAAGGCCCCGGATGACACCTGGAAGGTGCGCCTGATCGAGGAGGACTTCTTCCGCCTGATGTTCGAGATGGAGGGGATGTAATGGCCCCGGTCCATTACCACGAAAGCCGCTTTCCACCTCGGGAACTGGACTGGCCGCGGCTCATTCCGCAGCTCGGTCCGGCTGCGGCAGCGGTGGCCCGCTACGACGGCATGCTGGCTGCCGTGCCGAATCCGGACATCCTGCTCTCGCCGCTGACCACCCAGGAAGCGGTGCTCTCGTCGCGTATCGAAGGTACCCAGGCCACGATGGGCGAGGTGCTGGAGTTCGAGGCGGGCCGGGAGGACATTTCCCCCGAGCGCCGCGAGGACATCCGCGAAGTACTGAACTACCGTGCGGCAATGCGCGAGGCCGAGCGACTCCTGGCAGAGTTGCCCCTGTCCCAGCGGGTGATCCGCGAGATGCACCGGGTGCTGCTAGACGGGGTGCGGGGCCAAAATAAGGCGCCGGGGGAGTACAGGCGCATTCCCAACTGGATTGGCCCAAGCGGCTGCGCCATCGAGCAGGCGAGGTTCGTCCCCATCGGCGCCGACAAGCTACCCGATGCCATGAGCGCCTGGGAGAGGTACCTGCACGAGGAGGCGCCAGACCGGCTGATCCAGCTTGCCATCCTCCACGCAGAGTTCGAGGCCCTGCACCCGTTCCTGGACGGCAACGGCCGGCTGGGGCGTATGCTGGTGCCCCTCTTCCTGTGGCAGAAGGGCCTGATTCGGCGGCCCATGTTCTACCTCAGCGCCTGGCTGGAGGCACACCGGGACGAGTACTACGAACGGCTGCTGGCCGTCTCCCGGGACGACGACTGGACGGGATGGTGCGGCTTCTTCCTGGAAGCCGTGCGGACCCAGGCTGAGGAGAACCTGCGTCGCACGCAGGCCATCCTCGAACTGCATGGGAGCCTCAAACTCCGCCTGCCGGAGATGACCCGCTCCCAGTACGCGGTCCACGCCCTGGAGTGGCTGTTTGCCCGCCCCATCTTCAGCGCCTCGGACTTCGTCCAGATGGCCGGCATCCCGGCACCGACCGCCCGGCGGTTTCTGGGCGTTCTCAAAAAACACAAGATTATCAAAGAGCTAATGGAGTCCAGCGGGCGCCGCTCGGCGGTGCTAGTCTTTCCGGCGCTGCTCAACATCGCCGAAGGCAGGGAGGTGTTTTGATGCTCACCCATTCACAACAAGGCGCCTTGTCGATCACTTTGTTATCAAAAATGATCAACAAACGCCGTAGCTGCTATCCAATGAGCGACAAGCGGAAGGAGGCTGCCTGATGCCGCGCGGACGTCCTCGCAAGAACGATGCAGCTTCGCCCAAGGCGTCTGCGCGCGGCCGGGCCGCCGCGGCCCGCGCGTCGTTGCCGTTCAACCGCAAGCTCGCCCTCAACCAGTGGCTGCTCGGCCTGTTCGGGGTCGAGCGCTTCGACCAGCTTGCCGCCCATTTGAAGGATGAGTCGCTGGAAGGACTGGATGCGGACAACATCCACCGCTTCCACCACGCCCTGTGCCTGCACCTGCCCCCGGAGAACAGGCCGGAGCTGTCTGACGAACAGCTGCTGGAATACGACCAGGCCATCGTTTCAGTCACGCAACGTCTCAACGACCGGAGGATCACCCGGGGCGAAGAACCGATCGTCTGGAAGTACTTCCAGTACCTGGCGCTGCTGTTCACGGAAATCTACCTCGACCGCTACTTCCGCGACCCCGCCGGCCTGCGGCAGGCGCTCAACGCGCGCATTGCGGCGCTGAACGAGACGCTCCCGGAAGCGGACCGGATCGCGGCACTGGAGGAGTTCGAGGACCCTCGCCTCCAGCTCAACAAGATCGCCTTCTGGATGGCCACCGGCAGCGGCAAGACGCTGCTCATGCATGCCAACATCCTCCAGTACCAGCGGTTTCTGGAAACACATGGTCTTTCGCGCGAGCTGAACCGGATCATCCTGCTCACGCCCAACGAAGGGCTGTCGCAGCAGCATCTGCGCGAGTTCCAGAAGTCGGGTATCGAGGCGGAGACCTTCAACAAGGACGGACGCGGCCTGTTCGCCGGCCGTGCGGTGGAAATCCTGGAGGTCACCAAGCTGAAGGAGGAGATGGGCGAGAAGACGGTGGCGGTGGATGCCTTCGAGGGCAACAACCTTGTCCTCGTCGATGAAGGGCACCGCGGTGCTTCGGCAGGCGGCGACGGGGCCTGGATGAAGTTCCGCAACGCGCTGTGCGAAAAGGGCTTCTCGTTCGAATATTCCGCCACCTTCGGGCAAGCCGTGGCCGGGAACCGAGACCTGACCGACCTCTACGCGCGCAGCACGCTGTTCGACTATTCCTACCGCTGGTTCTACGGCGACGGTTTCGGCAAGGACTATCACATCCTCAACCTGGAGGACGACCGCAACGAGGAATGGATGAGGACCTACCTCACCGCCTGCCTGCTGTCGTTCTTCCAGCAGCAGCGGCTGTACCGGGAACAGGAAGCGAGCCTGCGCCCGTTCAACATCGAAAAGCCGTTGTGGGTCTTCGTGGGTGGCAGCGTCAACGCCGTGCGCAAGGAGGACAAAAAGGATGTGTCCGACGTGGTGGCCATCCTGAAGTTCCTGGCCGCCTACGTGGCGCGTCGCAAGGACAGCGCCGAACGCATCCGGCGCGTGCTGAACGAGGGGTTGCTGACGGCCACCGGCAAGAACCTGTTCGCGGGCCGTTTCGCCTACCTGAACACCTGCGGTCTGTCGCCCGAACAGATCTTCGACGAAACACTGGCGACCCTGTTCAACGCTCCCGCAGGCGGCCTGCTGCACGTCGAGAACCTGAAGGGCGCCGCCGGCGAAATCGGCGTGCGCGTGGGCGACAACGCGTTCTTTGGCGTCATCAACGTCGGTGACGACACCAAGCTGGTGAAGCTGTGTGAAGCCAGCGGCTTGCATGTTGCCGAGCGGGAATTTGCCGGATCGCTGTTCCACGAGCTGGACAAGCCGCACTCCGCCATCAACGTGCTCATTGGTTCGAAGAAGTTCACCGAGGGCTGGAGCAGCTGGCGTGTGAGCACCATGGGGCTGATGAACGTTGGGCGCAGCGAGGGCGCGCAGATCATCCAGCTCTTCGGCCGCGGCGTGCGGTTGAAGGGCCATGGCATGAGCCTCAAGCGCAGCGTGCGTGCAACCCTCCCCGCGGCGCTGAAACGGCCCAAATACATCGACCTGCTCGAAACGCTGCACATCTTCGGTGTCCGTGCCGACTACATGGAACAGTTCCGGAAGTTCCTGGAAGATGAAGGATTACCCGCCAACGAAGAACGCATCGAATTCATCCTGCCGGTCATCCGGAACCTGGGCACGAAACCGCTCAAGACGATCCGTCTCAAAAAAGAGATCAACGGCGTCAAAACCGAGTTTGGCGACGCCTTCCGCAAGCTGGGGCCGGTTCCGACCCTCCAGCCCCCGCGCCCCGACCTTGAGCCCGCCACGGCCTACCTGCAGAAGAACCAGGTGGTGCTGAACTGGTACCCGAAGATCCAGGCCATGAAGTCCGACGGGGTATCGGGCAGCGAGGATGAAGGCGCCCCCAATGCGGCGCACTTGACGAGGCAGCACATCGCCTTCCTGGACCTCGATCAGCTGTACTTCGACCTCGAACGTTTCAAGGCCGAGCGTGGCTGGCACAACCTCAACCTGCCCCGTTCCGGCATCGCTGCTTTGCTGATGGACACCAGCTGGTACCGACTGCTGATCCCTGCATCGGAGCTGGCCTTCGACTCATTCGCGAAAACGCGCGTATGGCAGGAAATCGCCCAGGCCCTGCTGCGCAAATACGTGGAGCGCTACTACACCTTCCGCAAGAAAGAATGGGAACTGCCGCACCTGGAATACCGCGACCTCACCGAGGACGATCCCAACTTCCCGTCCATCCTGAGTGAGGATGGCGCCGAATACGGTTACCGGATCCTGATCGAGGAATCGCAGCAGGCAATCGTCGCAAAACTGAAAGAGCTGAAAGAGGCCATCGAGCAAGGGAATCTGAAGGACTGGGAGTTCCGGGGCCTCAAGGCGATCTGGTTCGGGCGACACCTCTACCAGCCGTTGCTGTTCCTGGACGGCAGTGTAGTGGAAATCTCACCCGCCCCGCTCAACAAAGGCGAGCGCCGGTTCATCGAGGACTTGAAGGCGTTCCACGACGCCAACCCCGGCTATTTTTCGGAACGGGAACTCTACCTGCTGCGCAACCTCAGCAAGGGCCGTGGCGTCGGCTTCTTCGAGGCCGGCAACTTCCACCCGGACTTCATCATCTGGCAGCTCGAAGGCAAACGGCAGCGCGTGACCTTTGTCGACCCCAAAGGCATCCGCAACGTCGGCCTCCAGGACCCCAAGATCAGCTTCTACGAAACGGTCAAGGACATCGAGAAGCGGCTGGGGCAGCCTGATGTTGTGCTCGAGTCCTTCATCGTCTCGAACACGCCCTCGCATGAAATGAGCAAGCTTTGGGGCATCACCAAAGGCGAGATGCAGAAAAAACACATCCTGTTTCAGGAGGAAGACAGGGAGACGTACATCCGCGAATTGCTCGAGCCGACCCGAAGCATGGAGGTCTCCGCCAGCTCGTAGCTGCATTGCCTGCACTTGGGTCAGCCAAGCCACAGATGGCCACCACCGAGTGCAGGCACGCTCGCACAACGTCGGAGGCACGCGAGCCAATGTCAGCTCTACGGATTGGCAACCGCCGCCCCCGCCGCCTCGAAGTGCGCGGTATCGCGTGACGCCGCGATGAAGCCCCGCGATGCGGCGATGGCGACGATGTATCCATTCCAGCGCCGCGAGGTCACGCCCCCAATCCTGACCGTCACGGCCAGCTCTGCGTAGCACCACACGGCCTCCGTGACGAAGGACAGCACACGATCCCTGGACAGCCCTAGTGGCGCGCTGAGCGTGTCATCCAGCAAGTGCCAGCGCCTGCCCTGCGGCAGGGCCTGGATGCCGGACAGCAACTCGGCCAGCGTGACGGTGGAGATGTAGAGGGGTCCACGCCGCCTGGTCATCAGCCATATCAGAACGACCGGGTTGGGCTCAGGCTTCATCGCCTCGGACACGTTGGTGTCGAGGACGATCATTCGAACCTAGGCGGCTCGGCGGGCGTCCTGTCACGGACGCTTTCCAGGATGGCGAAGTCTTCGTCCGTGAGGCCACTCTTCCGGCCGATGGCTGCCAGGGCGTCACCCACCAGCACCCGGTTTTCCGGCTTGAACGCCACCGCCAGGATCTCGCGCACCTCGGCCTCGGTGCTGCGGCCATGCTGCTCGGCCTGCGTCCGCAAGGCGCGGTGCACGTCCTCAGGCACGTTGCTGATCGTCGGGATCGCCATGACGCCCCCTCCGCTCCCCCTCCATAGCGTTCCGAGTTTGGCTTTCGGGATCCCACCTACCTCTCCCGAACCGCTCGCCGCATGACCCGACGCGTCTCGATCTGGAGCGCCCGAAAGCCCTTCATCGGAGTGAATGGAATGGCTATGGCTCGGACCTACTTTATACTCGACAGCAGGCTTAGGTGTGTTCGGCGCGTGACGGTACCAGTAACTGCCAACTGCGGCCTCACTCCCACTCAATCGTCGCCGGCGGCTTGCTAGACACGTCATAAACCACCCGGTTAATCCCCCTCACCTCGTTAATAATCCGCGACGACACCCGCGCCAGCAGCGCGTGCGGCAGGGGCGCCCAGTCGGCGGTCATGAAGTCGAAGGTTTGCACGGCGCGCAGCGCAACCACGTATTCGTAGGTGCGGCCGTCGCCCATGACGCCGACGGACTTGACGGGCAGGAAGACGGCAAAGGCCTGGGAGGTCAGGTCGTACCAGCTCTTGCCGCTGGTTTCGTCTATGGTGCTGCGCAGCTCGTCGATGAAGATGGCGTCGGCCCGGCGCAGCAGGTCGGCGTATTCGCGCTTGACTTCGCCCAGGATGCGCACGCCCAGGCCCGGGCCTGGGAAGGGGTGGCGGTAGACCATTTGCGCCGGCAGCCCCAGGGCCACGCCCAGTTCACGGACTTCGTCCTTGAATAGCTCCCGCAGGGGTTCCAGCAGCTTGAGGTTAAGGGTTTCGGGCAGGCCGCCGACGTTGTGGTGGGACTTGATCGAGGTGGCCTTGCCGGTTTTGCCGCCGGCCGATTCGATGACGTCGGGGTAGATGGTGCCCTGGGCCAGCCATTTGGCGCTTTTGATTTTGGCGGCTTCGGCCTGGAAGACTTCGACGAATTCGCGGCCGATGATTTTGCGCTTAGCTTCGGGGTCGGACACGCCGGCCAGTTTGCTCATGAATTGTTCGGACGCGTCGACGTGGACGATGCGCACGCCCATGTTTTCGGCAAAGGTCTGCATGACCTGCTTGCCTTCGTCCAGGCGCAGCAGCCCGTGGTCGACGAAGACGCAGGTCAGCTGATCCCCGATGGCCTTGTGGATGAGGGCTGCAGCCACGGACGAGTCGACGCCGCCGGACAGGCCCAGGATGACGTGGTCGCTGCCGACTTGTTGGCGGATGCGTTGGACCGCTTCGCTGATGTAGTCGGGCATGTTCCAGTCGCCGCTGCAGCCGCAGATGTCGCGCACGAAGCGCGCCAGCATGGCCTTGCCCTGGACGGTGTGGGTGACTTCGGGGTGGAATTGCACGCCGTAGAAGCGCCGTTCTTCGTCGGCCATGCCGGCGATGGGGCAGGACGGCGTGGAGGCCATCAGCTTGAAGCCGGGCGGCAGTTCGGTGACTTTGTCGCCATGGCTCATCCAGACCTTGAGCATGCCGTGGCCTTCGGGGGTGCGGAAGTCTTCTATGCCTTGCAGCAGCCGCGTGTGGCCGTGGGCGCGCACTTCGGCGTAGCCGAACTCGCGGTGGTCGGAATGGCTGACCTTGCCGCCCAGCTGGAAGGCCATGGCCTGCATGCCGTAGCAGATGCCGAGCACCGGCACGCCCAGCTCGAAGACGGCGTGCGGCACGCGCAGGGAGTCCTCCGCGTAGGCCGAGGCGTGGCTGCCCGACAGGATGATGCCCTTGAGCCCTTGCGCGGCCTGCTCTCGCACGAACGCATCGTCGACGTCGCCGGGGTGGATTTCGGAATAGACGCCGGCTTCGCGCACGCGGCGGGCGATCAGCTGGGTGACCTGGGAGCCGTAGTCCAGGATGAGGATGCGCTCGTGATGCATGAAAAGTCTGCCGTCAGATATCAATGCGCACCGGTCGGGCTGGCGCCCGCCGGTGCGCGCGTTGCTGGTGGCCGTCGACGCCGCCCACGAAGGGCGGTCAGTCGGCGCGGTAGTTGGGCGCTTCCTTGGTGATCTGCACGTCGTGCACGTGCGATTCCCGGAAGCCCGCCGAGGTGATTTCCACGAACTGGGTCTTGGTGCGCATCTCGTCGATGGTGCGGCAGCCGCAGTAGCCCATGGAGGCGCGTATGCCGCCGACCACCTGGTAGATGATGGCGATGACGCTGCCCTTGTACGGCACGCGGCCTTCGATGCCTTCGGGCACCAGCTTGTCGGCGTTGTTGGCCGGGTCCTGGAAGTAGCGGTCGGCCGACCCTTCGGTCATGGCGCCCAGGCTGCCCATGCCGCGGTAGGCCTTGTACGACCGCCCCTGGTACAGGACGACTTCGCCCGGGGCTTCCTCGGTGCCGGCAAACATGCCGCCCATCATGCACGCGAAGGCGCCGGCGGCGATGGCCTTGGCCACGTCGCCGGAATAGCGGATGCCGCCGTCGGCGATCAGCGGCACGCCAGTGCCTTCCAGCGCCTTGGCCACGTTGGAGATGGCGGTGATCTGCGGCACGCCGACGCCTGCCACCACGCGGGTGGTGCAGATCGAGCCCGGCCCGATGCCGACCTTGACGCCGTCGGCGCCGGCCTCGACCAGCGCGCGGGCGGCCTCGCCGGTGGCGACGTTGCCGCCGATGACCTCGACCTTGGGAAAGTTCTGCTTGACCCAGCGCACGCGCTCAAGCACGCCGGCCGAGTGGCCGTGCGCGGTGTCGACGACGATGACGTCCACGCCCGCGGCCACGAGCTTGGCCACGCGGTCTTCGGTGCCCTCGCCCACGCCGACGGCCGCGCCCACGCGCAGCTGGCCCAGCGCATCCTTGCACGCGTTGGGGTGCTCGGTGTTCTTGACGATGTCCTTGACGGTGGCCAGGCCGCGCAGCTCGAAGTTGTCGTTGACGATGAGCACGCGCTCCAGGCGGTGCTTGTGCATCAGGCGCTGGGCTTCATCCAGCGTCGAACCTTCGGGCATGGTGACCAGGCGCTCGCGCGGGGTCATGACGTTGGCCAGCGGCTGCGACAGGTTTTCTTCGAAGCGCAGGTCGCGGTTGGTGACGATGCCGACCAGCTTGCCGTCCTTGACCACGGGCAGGCCCGAGATGCCGTGCTTGCGCTGCAGGGCGATGGCGTCGCCGACCTTCATGTCCGGGGTGACGGTGACCGGGTCGATGACGATGCCGAACTCGTGGCGCTTGACGCGGGCCACTTCGGCCGCCTGCATGTCGGCAGGCATGTTCTTGTGGATGATCCCGATGCCGCCTTCCTGGGCCATGGCAATGGCCAGGCGGGCTTCGGTGACGGTGTCCATGGCGGCGGACACCAGCGGGATGTTCAGGGTGATGTTGCGGGTAAGGCGAGTTTGAAGCGAGGTGTCGCGCGGCAGCACGTCCGAATACGCAGGCACGAGCAGTACGTCGTCGAACGTGAGCGCTTTTTGCAAGAGACGCATGGGAGACTCCGGGCGCAAAGCAGAATTATACGCGTTGCGCCTGGGCCTCCGCGGTGCGCGCCATGTCGGCGATGACCTGCGCCACGGCTGCGGTCAGCCGCTTGCCGTAGGGCACGTGCAGGAACTCGTTGGGCCCGTGGGCGTTGGATTTGGGCCCGAGCACCCCGCAGACCATGAACTGCGCCTTGGGAAAGCCCTGCTGCAGCATGTTCATGAGCGGAATCGTGCCGCCCTGGCCGATGTAGCCGCATGGCGCGTCGAAGAAGCGCTGCGACGCGTTGTCCAGCGCCTGCGTCAGCCAGCCGGCCGTCTGCGGCGCGTTCCAGCCGCTGGCCACGCCCGCGGGCTTGAACAGCACCCGCGCGTTGTACGGGGCGTCGGCTTCCAGCAGCGCCTTCAGCTCCTGGGCAGCGGCGGCCGCGTCGATCAGCGGCGGCAGGCGCAGCGACAGGTAAAAGGCCGTGCGCGGGCGCAGGACGTTGCCGGCGCTTTCCAGCGGCGGCAGGCCCTCGGCGCCAGTCACCGACAGGGTCGGCCGCCAGGTGCGGTTGATCAGCGCCTGCTCGGGGCTGGTGGTCATGGGCAGGACGAAGCCGCCGTCGGCGCCGCAGCTCCAGGGCAGTCGCCGCCAGACCTCCTCGCCCAGGATCTTGGCGGTGGCGCGCGCCTGGTCGATGCGCTCGGCCGGGATCTCGCAGTGGAAGCTTTCGGGCAACAGCCGGCCGGTGGCGCTGTCTTCCAGCCGGTCGAGCAGGTGGCGCAGGATGCGAAAGCTCGACGGCACCACGCCGCTGGCATCGCCCGAGTGCACGCCCTCGTCGAGCACCTGCACTTCCAGCGTGCCGGTGATGATGCCGCGCAGGGACGTCGTCACCCACAGCTGGTCGTAGTTGCCCGCGCCCGAATCCAGGCACACCACCAGGGCGACGTTGCCCAGCCGGTCGCGCAGCGCGTCCACGTAGGGCAGCAGGTCGTAGCTGCCCGATTCCTCGCAGGTTTCGATGAGGCCCACGCAGCGCGGCCGCGGCACGCCCTGCTTGTCCAGCGCCTTGACCGCGGTGATGGCCGAATAGACCGCGTAGCCGTCGTCGGCGCCGCCGCGGCCGTACAGCTTGCCGTCCTCGTACTTGGGCGTCCACGGGCCCAGGCCGCTGCGCCAGCCGGAAAACTCCGGCTGCTTGTCCAGGTGCCCGTACAGCAGCACCGTGTCGCCATTGTCTGGCCCGGTGGCCGGGATCTCGAAGAAGATGACCGGGGTGCGGCCGGGCAGCCGCACGATCTCGAGCGCCAGGCCGTGTACCTTCTGCGCCTCGACCCAGGCGGCGGCGTCGCGCACGACCTTTTCCAGATAGCCGTGCTTTTCCCAGTCGGCATCGAAGGCCGGGCTCTTGGCCGGCACGGCGATGTAGTCGGTCAGCGCCGGGAGGATTTCGCCGTCCCATTTCTCGTCGACGTAGGCCTGCAGGGCTTCGGCGTCCGGAGCGGGAAAGGCTTGGTCGGGAAGGCGGGCGTTCATGGGCGAAATCTCCAAGCGGGAAACCAAACCCCGATTCTATGCCCGCCCGGGGCGCCGCGGGTAGCGCCTGGCGCGGGCGGCCGTGACAACGGTGCGCCGGGCCTGCGCCCGCATTACCACGCCAGCTACTACGCCGCCTTTGTCTACGACCCGGACGGCTCCAACATCGAAGCGGTTTTCCATGGCGGGCAGGCCGCAGGCGCTACGGCAGCAGCCCGGGGTTGAAGGCCACCTCCCAAAGGTGGCCGTCGGGGTCCTGGAAGTAACCGGCGTAGCCGCCCCAGAAGGTGTCCTGCGCCGGCACGCCCAGGGTGATCAGGGTGACGCGCGGCTGCATGGCCTAGATGCCAGTGGCGGGATAGTTGGGGCCGGGGTCATGGAAGCCCCCGTTGCTGTAGGGGTTGGCCGCGCCGGGGTGCGGCGGGCCTGGGCGGGAAAAGTCCGCGCCGGCGCAGCCGCCAAGCAACGCGACCAAGACCAGGCACAGGATGCGCAAAATCATGACGGATACCTCGGTGGGTAGGCGGGCGGCCGACTGCGGCAGCCCCACAGCCGGCCCTTCGCCGGACGTTCCCCACAGGATACACCTCGCCCCACCCTGCCCGCCGCCAGCCAGGATGGGCCGCACGCTTTAGCTAGCCGCGCACGAACGCAAGCGCCCGCGCAGGCCGGGCGCCGCCCTGCCCTTATCCGGCCACGCGCCGGGCCAGCAGGCACAGGCATTCGTACATCAGCGTCGCGCCGAGCAGGGCCGTGCTGCCGCTGGGGTCGTAGGGCGGCGCCACTTCCACCACGTCCGCGCCCAGGAAGTCCAGCCCGTCCAGGCCGCGCAGCAGCGCCAGCGCTTCACGGCTGGACAGGCCGCCCGCTTCGGGCGTGCCGGTGCCCGGCGCATAAGCCGGATCCAGGCCGTCGATGTCCACCGACAGATAGGCCGCGCCGTCGCCGATGATCCGGCGCGCTTCGCGCACGACTTCGGCCACGCCCAGCGCGTCGAACTCTTCGATGAAGACCACGCGCATGCCCGACTCCAACGAATAGCGCCAGCCTTCGTCGGTGTTCTGCGCGCCGCGTATGCCGATCTGTATGGTGCGCTTGGGGTCGAGCAGGCCCGCCTCGACCGCGCGGCGAAAGGGCGAGCCATGGTTGAACTTGGAGCCTAGGAACGCGTCCCAGGTGTCGGTGTGCGCGTCGATGTGCACCATGCCGATGGGCTCGCGCAGCCCCATCGCCTGGAAGATCGGAAAGGTAATGGAATGGTCCCCGCCTGCGGCAAGCACCCGCTTGCCCGCGGCAAACAGCGGCTCGAAAAAGCGCCGGATATCGGCGTGCGATGCCTCCAGGTGGTAGACGTCGGTAAACGGGACGTCGCCCACGTCGCCGACGCGGCACGCGGCAAAGGGATCGAAGCGGGTGACGTGGTGGATCGCCCGCATCATCGACGACATGTTGCGCATCTCGCGCGGGCCGTAGCGTGCGCCGGGGCGCGCGGTGACGCCGCCGTCGAAGGGCACGCCGGCGATGGCGATGTCGATCTCGTCCAGGTCGCGCACGCAGGGCACGCGCATGAAGGTGGGGATGCCGCTGTAGCGCGGCAGCTTTTGCTGGCTGGTATCGGTGGGCATGGCGTCGATGCGTTCGGCTGGCGTGGCGCGCCTCAAAAGGTGGCCGGCGTGTTCACCCACAGCACGCGGGCCACGGTGCGGCCCGGATTGCGGTAGCTGTGCGGCACGTCGCTGGAAAAGTAAAAGGCGTCGCCCGCGGCCAGGCGGTGCACGTCGTCGCCCAGCCGCAGTTCGAATTCGCCTTCGATGACGTAGCCCATTTCCTCCCCCGCGTGGGCGATCTGCTCCGGGCTTTCGGCGCGCGGGGCCAGCACGTGGATGTCGGCCTGCAGCAGTTGCCCGCGCATGGGCACGATCAGGCGTTCGAGCGACACGCCGGTGCGGATGCCCCGCGGGCCGGTAAATGCGATGACCGGCCGCTCGTGCGCGCGCATGATGGGCGATCGTAGCGGCGCTTGCCCGGCAGTCAGTTCGGCCACGTTGGTGTCCAGCGCGCGTGCCAGCCGGTGCAGCGTGGCCAGCGACGGCATGGCCTGGCCGCGCTCGATGCGCGACAGCAGGCTTTCCGAGCAGCCGGCCGCGCGGGCCAGCGACTTCAGGGTCATGCCGTGGACCATGCGCGCGTGCCGCACGCGCGGGCCCAGCGCGGCCAGCGGCTGGCCGCCGCCGGCGTCGAATTCGACCTGCGTCTTAGCCATGGAAGCTCCGCGGTGAAGGAAACGGGCGCGGCCGCGCTCAAGCGCCGGCCAGCACGGTGAAGTGCACCTCGACCGGGCGGTTGTCGTTGATGGGAATGATGTCCTGCGGGCAGGCCGACATCACGACCACGCAGTCCATTTCGGCGCGCAGGTCGACGTAGTCGCCAGCCTTGGACACCGGCGGCAGCCATTGCACGCCGCCGTCGCTGCCCACGGGGATGTTCATCCACAGGTTCAGCGGCTGCGGTACTTCGCGCGCGCGCAGGCCGATGGCCTTGAGCGCCAGCCGCATGTTGTCGGCGCAATTGTCGTGGTAGTGCGTCACGCCCAGGTTGCGGTACCGGTAGGCGTCGCAGGCGGCCATCAGCGTGTCATGCACGCCGGGCGAAGTGTCGGCGACCAGCGTCAGGATGGGCCGGCGGCGGTTGGTCGCCAGCGGGTCGCCCACCTTGGGGATGATGCGGTCGATGGCCGCGCGCGCATGCTCCATGGACATGAACTCGCTCAGGTCGTCGGCCTTGAAGGCCCAGGTGTCGCACACCTGGCTGCCATGCGTGTTGATGATGCGGATGACCTGGCCCTTGGCCAGGCGCACGGCGCGGCCGTGACGTGCGGGCACTTCGTAGCGCTTGCCGATCTCGGGCGTGCCGTCGGGTGAAATGGGCTCGTTGCCGGTGGCGTTCACGCCGACGGGCTCGCCATTGTCGGGGGTGGCGGCAGACAGCGATTGGTGCATGGTGGTTCCTTCCGTCAGGGTTGCAAAGGGGTTGGGATAAGGCCCGGCGCGGCTACGCCGGCCCGGCCAGTTCGGCCACGCACCAGGCCAGCGCCCGGGTGCAGGCCGCAAGATCGTCGATGCGCGTGTCTTCGTCGGGATGGTGGCTGATCCCGCCTATGCTGGGCGCAAACAGCATGGCCGTGGGGCAGAACCCCGCCATCGGCATGGCGTCATGAAACGCGCCCGAAATCACGTCGCGGCCCTGCAGGCCCAGCTGCGCGCAGGCCTGCCGGGCAAGCTGCACCAGTTGCGCGTCAAACCGCACGGTGGGCTTGTCCTGCAGCCGCTCGATGCGCGCGCCGGCCGGCAGCGCCTTGTCCAGCAGCGCCTGGACGGCGTCCAGCGCAGCGGGCTCGGGATGGCGCACGTCCACCGTAAAGACGACGCGGTCGGCCACGGTATTGATCGAACCGGGCGAGCAGTCCCAGCGCCCGATGGTCAGGCGAAGCCGCTCATCGCCGCATTGCTCGGCATGAGCCAGCAGCGCGTGCGCCAGGCGCACGGCCTTGGCCTGGGCGTCGTCGCGCGCGGCCAGCGGCGTGGTGCCGGCGTGCGCGCAGCGTCCCTCGACCGTGACGCGAAACCAGCGCACGCCTTGGATGGCGGTCACGCAGCCCACCTGCGCGCCGCAGGCCTCCAGCACCGGGCCCTGCTCGATGTGCGCTTCGATATAGGCATGCGCCGCACCGCCCAGCGGCACGTCGCGCCAGGCCCAACCGCCCTGCCCGGCCGCCTCGCGCAGGTCCGCGACCGCGGCGTCGCGCGCGGCGCCGAAGGTGATGCCTTGCGCGTCGGCCACCGGCAGGAACTGCGCCAGCTGCTGCGGCTGCGCGTACGCGGCCGACCCCATCAGCCCAGGCGCAAAGCGCGAGCCTTCTTCGTTGGTCCACATGACGACGTCAATGGGCCGGCGCGTGCGCGCGCCGCAGGCATCGAGCGCCTCGAATACTTCCAGGCCGGCGACGATGCCGAAGGCGCCGTCCAGCCACCCGCCCAGCGGCTGGGTGTCGGCGTGGCTGCCGGTCAGCACCGGCGCCAGGTCCGGCGCGCTGCCTTCGCGGCGCAGGTGCACGTTGGCCGCGGCGTCGATGCCCACGCGGTACCCGGGCCGGGCGGCAAAGTCGGCGACCAGCCACCGGCGCGCGGCCAGCTCTTCGGCGGTCAGCGCCTGGCGAGCCACGCCGCCGGTGGCCACGCCGCCGAAAGCCGCCAACCCCAGCTGGCGCGCGTGCAGCCGGGCCGCATCGACGGCCAGCGCCACGCGCCGCGCAAATGCGGCGTGTTCGCCCTCGCCGGTCATGCCGCGGCCTCCGCGGGCGCCGCCCCCTGCAGGCTGCGGCGAAACCACGGCCGCAAGAAGGCCTGCAGGCGCGGATGCTCGGGCCGCCGGATGATCTGGTCCGGCGTGCCGGCCGCGACGATGCGGCCCTGCTCCATAAACACCACGCGGTCGGACACCTCCGCCGCAAAGCTCATCTCGTGCGTGACCATGACCATGGTCATGCCGTCGCGCGACAGCGACAGGATGACTTCCAGCACTTCGTCCACCAGTTCCGGGTCCAAGGCCGAAGTGGGCTCATCCAGCAGCATGACTTCGGGGTGGATGGCCAGCGCCCGCGCAATGCCCACGCGTTGTTGCTGGCCGCCGCTGAGCGCCGCCGGCATGGCGTCGGCCTTGGCGGCCATGCCCACGCGGTCCAGGGCCTGCAGCGCGACGCTGCGCGCCTGGTCGGCGGGCATGCCCTTGGCGAGCGTCAGCGGCGCAGTAACGTTGGCCAGCACCGTCATGTGCGGCCACAGGTTGAATTGCTGGAACACCATGGCCACGGGCGCCCGCACTTCGGCGATGCTGCGCTCGGTCTCGCGCACCAGCTGGCCGGCCGGCGTCTTGCGGTAGCCGAGCAGCGCGCCGCGTATCCTGACCTCGCCTTCGTCGTAGGCTTCCAGGAAGTTCATGCAGCGCAGCAGCGTCGTCTTGCCCGAGCCGGACGGGCCGATGAGCGAGACGACCTCGCCGGCCCGCACGTCCAGGTTGATGTCCGCGAGCACGCGGTGTGCGCCAAACGACTTGCCCACGCCGCGCAGCGAAATCATGGGCACCTCGCCCGATGGGCCGGCGCGGGTGCTGTCTTTGATATCCATCGTCAGGGTTCCGTTCAAAGGGCGGCGTAGCGGCGCAGCCACCCGCCCAGGCGGTTGATCAGCACGGCCAGCGCCCAGTAGCTGAGCGCCAGCAACACATAAGGCTCGACGTAGACGAACTGTTCGGACACGACCTTGCCGGCGGTCATGGTCAGTTCGGGATAGGTGATGACCGAGGCGAGCGCCGATTCCTTCATCACCAAGATGGTTTGGTTGGCCACCAGCGGCAGGCTGGCGCGCAGGGCCTGCGGGCAGGCGATGTGCCAGAACACCTGGCGGCGCGTCAGCCCCATGCAGCGGGCGGCTTCGATTTGGCCGCGCGGGATACGCTGCCAGCAGGCGCGGAAGATCTCGGCAAAGTAGGCGCCGCTATAGACGGCCAGCGTCAGCGCCGCGGCGTCGAAGGGATCGAGCCGCACGCCGGCGCTGGGCAGGCCGAAGTACACGATGAACAGGTGCACCAGGAAAGGCACGCCGCGCCATACCGTGGTGTAGGCCCAATACAGGCCAACCAGTGCGCGCAGGCCGGTTTCGCGCGCGGCGTTCATGGCAAAGCCCAGCGCCAGCCCGCCCGCCATGGCCGCGGCCACCAGCGCGATAGTGCGCAGCGCCGCTTCACCAAACAGGGGCAGCAGTTCGCCCAACAAAGCAAAATCGATCATGTGCGTATCGCCGTGCGGTTGACCACGCGCGCGCTGATCGCGCGCCCCTTGCCCATGCGCCGGGCGATCCAGGTGCCTGCGGCGAACACCGCCGCGGTCATCAGCAGGTAGGACAGGCCCACCGTGACGTAGACCTCCAACGGCCTGAAGTTGGCTGCGACGATTTGCCGGCCGCTGCGCGCAAGATCAGCCACGGCGATCACCGACACGATGGCCGAGTTCTTGATCACGTCGATGGCTTCGGACACGACTGCCGGCCACACCGCGCGCGCCACCTGCGGCAGCTGCACGTAGCGGAACACCTGCCGCGGCGCGATGCCGAACGCCAGCGCCGCCTCGATCTGCCCGTCGGGCACCGCGGACAGGCCGGCGCGCAGGATCTCGCACTGGAACGCCGCGGAATTGGCGGCCATGGCCGCCATGGCCACGGCCAGCGGCGGCAGCTCTACGCCCGCCGCGCTGGGCAGGTAGAACATCATGAGCAGCTGCGCCAGCAGCGGCGTGCCGCGAAAGAAGCTGACATATGCCCGCACCAGCGCCGGCAGCAGGCCGCGCCCGCCGCGCGCCTGCGACAGGCCCAGCAGCACGGCGCCCAGGACAAAGCCGGCGACGATGGCGACCGCCGAGACCAACAGGGTGTGGGCGGCGCCAGCCAGCAGCACCGGCAGGTAGGCGCACAGTCGTTCGGCAAGCGTGGCGGCGTTCATGCGGGGTGGTCCGTTGGCAGTCGGGATGCGATCACAGCTCGGGTTCCGGCACCGCGTCGGTGGGCACGTCCATCGTGAAGCCGAACCACTTCATCTGCAGTTCCTTCATCTTGCCGGTGCGCTGGGCGCGGGCGATGCCGTCGCTGAAGAACTTGACCAGCGAGGCGCTGTCCTCGCCCTGGCGGCCGACCCAGCCGAAATAGGTCTTGGGCCCGATGGGGGTGTCGATCACGGCATAGACGTCGCTACGCGTCTTGACCAGCGTGGCCAGGTTGGCGAGCGACTGCGCGACCGCGTCCAGCCGTCCCGCGCCCAGGTCGGCATAGGCTTCGTCGAAGCTGACGTATTCGCGGATGGTCACGTCCGCCTTGCCGGCGGCCTTGAGCTTGGCGGCATAGTCCTTCAGTGCCTTCAGTTGCGCCGAGCCGGCCTGCGAGCCCACCGTCTTGCCGGCGATGTCGTCCGGGCCGGCGATGGACGCGTCGTCCTTGCGCTTGACCAGCGCGGTCGTGGCGTCGGCGATCGGCACCGTGAAGGCGAACTTGGCCAGGCGCTCGCGCGTCATCGTCACGGACGTGACCACGAAGTCAAAGCGCTTGGCCGCCAGGCCAGGCAGGATGCCTTGGAAAGGCAGGTCCAGCTGCTTGACGCGCACCTCGGGCAGCTCTTGCAGGATGTAGTGCATCAGGTCGGGCCCGTAGCCCACGATCTTGCCGTCCTGCAGGAACTCGAACGGCGCGAACTGCGCCTCGGTCCCGATGACGATTTCTTTCTTGGCCTTGATGGTTTCGAGCTGGTCGGCGCGGGCGGCGGCGACCGCCAGCAACGCGAAAACCCCTGCAGCAGCGACACGATGGAGCAACATGGCGACTTCCCTCTTGGAATGTCCGTGGATGGGCGACCGTCGGCCGGCAGGCCGTCAGCACAAGGTGCCTGCATGTCATGCAAGCCACTTGCATAAAGCAATATGCGTGCCAGGTGTGTCGGGAGGGAAGGAAGGAGATGGGCCGCATTGGCGCACCCTGGTGGTGCCGAATGCGGTGCATGACGCCCCGGCGTGCGCCATCGCGTTCCGCCGGGACTGTCGGCGCCCCCGGCGCAGCGCAACGGCGGCCGGGGATTCGCCGGCCGTCAATAAAGGAACTGCTGCTTTATGGCCACGCAGGTCTTTTCGGGGGTCGGCATGAGGTAAGGCGCGGCCTCCCCCGTCTCGTTGGCGTAGAGCGATATATGCGGGCTGAATTCGAGGCGCTTGGAGAAACTCGCGAAAACACCCTTTCGGACGCTTTCGCATTCATCGCTGAACTGCGTCACGGTGCTGTACGAAACATTGCACCCGGTCGCGACGGGCGCCACCGTCATGTGCGACCAGCTGTTCAAGCCGCGCCCTTCGACATGCGCGGCAATGGACGAGGTGAATATCTGCCGGTTGGGGTCCGTCGGGCCGCCGATGGTATTGACGCTGTAGGGATCGATCGGCCGGTCGCCCTTCATCCGCGATATCCTTCCGGCCGGGCGCCCGAGCGGGTAGCCAGCGCCACGCAGCGCTTGGCCAGGACATCCGTCGGATCGATCAGCGCGACCGTAGCCCCGCTCTTCAGCGGCAGCGCATCGACCTGCGGAAAAATCAGCGGCAATTCGGTACAGCCCAGTATCTGGACGTACGCCCCCGACTCGGCGAGATGGTCGATAGCGGCCTCGACCAGGATTTCGCATTCCCCCTGGGTGAATCCCGCCTTCACCCCCCTGGGGCCGTATATGGCGCGCATGACCATGTCCTGGTGCTGCGGGTCGGGCACCACGATATCGACGAGCCCCTGCGCAGCGTCGTGATAGACGCCGCTGGCTATCGTCCCGGAAGTGGCCAGCAGACCCACGCGCGCGCCCTGGCCATAAGCGGCCACGATATGCCGGACGACCTCCGTCAGCATATTGACGATGGGCACGCCCAGGTGAGGCTGGATATGCTCGACGAAGGCGTGCGCCGTGTTGCACGGTATCGCGATGGCGCTGGCCCCTTCCGACTCGAGCCGCCTGCATGCCGCGTACAGCGCCACGGTCGGGTCCTCGCCGCCGCCCACCAGGTTCGCGGTCCGGTCGGGGATCTGTGGATTGTGCTCCACGATCATCTTGATATGGTCCTGGTCCCGCTCGGCTTTCGTGTTGCGTACGACCTTGCCCATGAAATCGACGGTGGCCGCGGGCCCGACGCCGCCCAGGACGCCCAGCCGGAAGGGAGCGGAGCAGGCGGAGGCGGCGCCGCGGGCGGAGATCGCGAAATCCGCATAGACCTGGTTGACGTCGACCGCCTCGATCCCCCGGCTGCGCAACTGCCCGGCGACGATCGCCAGCTCCGTGATCCCTGGCAATATCACTTCGGCCCCGCCCTCGGCCAGCTCGGCGCAGGCCCGGCATATCGACTCCAGGCACGGCCCGTCCGTGGCGCCGGCCTTGATGCCGTCTTCTCCATAGACGGCCCGCATGACGCCCGCCTGCCCGGCCTGCGACGGATACACGAACCGATATCTGTGCGCAAGACGGGATTCGAACAGATTGGCATGCCTGACGTAGTCCGAGGCGAGCAGGCCGACCTTCCCACCGTCGGGAAGGACCGCATCCAGGTGGCGTGCGACCGCTTCCATCAGGTCGACGACGGGAACCTCGAGCTCGGCCTGGACCTCATCACGGAAAACCTGGGACGCGAAGCAAGGAAGCAGGATGGCGTCGGCCCCTCTGCGCGCCAGCGATTGGCATACGCGAAAGACATGCAGCTTCCTCGCGCCCATGCCGGCATCGCGCTGCAGAGGGACGGCGGCGTCCGGGAGCGGGAACTGCTCGAAGAGCAGATGGTACTTTTCCCGCCCTGCCACGAGCGCCCGGCTCCTGAGCAGTTTGCAGAAGAAGTCAGCCGCGGCCAGCGGGCCGAACCCACCGGCGACCCCCAGCATCTTTGCTGTCATGACGATAGCGCTCCGCTGGCTCCCCGCGCCCCGGCGATCAGGCCGCGGTCCCGGCCGAAGACGCCCGGTCGGCCGGATGCGCAGCAGCCGAAGCGCCAGACAGGTCTTCCGCTTTCAGGACGTGCGCCGTGTCGTAGACGGCCTGGTCGAGTTCGCCCTCGCTGCGGGCCACGACGCAACTCACTGCGCAATCCCCGGCCACGTTCGTCGCCGTGCGCGCCATATCCAGGATGCGGTCGATGCCCGCGATGAGGGCGACGCCCTCCAGCGGCAGGCCCACCGACGTGAGCACGAGCGACAGCATGATCAGTCCGGCTCCCGGCACGCCCGCCGTTCCGATGGACGCCAGGGTCGCCGTCAGGATGATGGTCACATACTGCCCCAGGCTCAGGTCCACGCCGAACGCCTGGGCGATGAACACGGCGCAGACACCCTGATAGAGGGCCGTGCCGTCCATGTTGATCGTCGCGCCCAGGGGCAGCACGAAACTGGAGACGCTGCGCGAGACGCCGAGGTTGCGTTCGACGGCCATCATGGACACCGGCAGCGTCCCGGCGCTCGACGTACTGGTGAAGGCCACCACCGCAGGCTCCACGCTGCCCTGGAAGTAGCGGATCGGATTCAGGCGCGCCACGAACTTGAGCAGCCCCCCGTAGACTACGATCACGTGGAGGATGCAGCCTGCATAGACCAGCGCGATGAGCTTGGCCAGCGGCACCAGCATGTCCAGGCCGTACGTGCCTGCCACCCAGGTCATCAGCGCGAACACACCGTAGGGCGCGAAGGAAATGACGATGGACGTCAGCTTGTAGATCACCTCCGCCGACGCCTCGAAGAACACGCGCACAGGCTGGGCCGCCTGCCCCGCCAGCGTGATCGAGATGCCGAACAGGATGGCGAACACGATGATCTGCAGCACGTTGCCCTGGGCGAACGCCTCGACCGGGTTGGCAGGCACCAGCCCTACGATGATCTGGGCAATGGTAGGCGCCGTTTTCGCGCTGACCTCCTTGGCCGTTCCGAGCTCGACGCCGGCCCCCGGCTGGAAAACCGTTGCGAGCACCAGGCCCAAGGTAATCGCCACGGCGGTCGTGCCCAAGTAGAGCGTGAAAGTCTTGATGCTCAGGCGCCCCATGGTCGGCAGATTCTGCAGCGAGGCGACCCCGGTCACCAGGGAAACGAAAACCAGCGGAACGACCAGCATCTTGATGGCCTGGACGAAAAGATCGCCCACAGGTTTTACGTAGGCGGCCAGATGGCCGTTGCCGGTCTGGTTGAGGATTACGCCGCATACCAACCCCAGGACCAGCGCGAGGGATATCCGCTTCCAGAGTTTCTTGTTCATGATCCAGTCTCCCGAATATTAGAGTTCGATTGCTTTGCTTTCCCGCAGGGCGGTTTCCGGCGGCAAGGCGGCCAACAGGCGCGGCGACGTGAGCAGATCGGCACGCAGCACTTCTTCCAGCATTTCCGGCGACAGCAGACCGCGCCGAAGGACGATTTCCGATACGCTTTCGCCCGTGTGCAGCGCTTCCTGGGCGACGGACGTGGAGTTCCGGTAGCCGATATAGGGATTTAGCGCCGTGACCAGAGCCAGGGATTTCTCCAGGCGTTCCTGCAGGAACCCCTTGTTGGCGGTGATCCCCCTGACGCATTTTTCGTCCAGGACGATGCACGCTCTGCGCAGATGGTCGATGCTGCGAAACAGCGAATAGGCGATGATGGGTTCGAAAGCGTTGAGCTGCAGCTGCCCGGCTTCGGCTGCCATGGACACGGTCACGTCGTTGCCGACGATTTCGAATGCCACCTGGTTCACGACCTCCGGGATAACGGGATTGACTTTGCCCGGCATGATGCTCGATCCCGCCTGCACGGGTGGCAGGTTGATTTCTCCCAGTCCGGCACGCGGCCCGCTGGACAGCAGGCGCAGGTCGCTGCAGATCTTGGACAGTTTTACGGCCGCCCGCTTGACCATCCCGGACAAATGCACGAAAGCGCCGCAATCCTGGGTAGCCTGGACCAGGTTCGGCGCAGTGTCGAGCCGCAGTCCGGTAATGTCCCGCAAATACCCGAGCACCACACCGGCATATTGCGGATGGGTATTTATCCCCGTGCCGATCGCCGTCGCGCCAAGGTTGATTTCGCCGATCTGATCGAGCGCCTCGCCCAGGCGCGAGACATCGTCGGCCAGCATGGCGGAAAAAGCGGAAAATTCCTGCCCGAGCGTCATCGGCACTGCATCCTGCAGCTGTGTTCTGCCCACCTTCAGGACGTCCCGGAATTCCTCCGCCTTCTGCGCAAAGGACGATTGCAGCCGCCTCATTGCCGCCACCAGTTCGAGAGCGCTGCGCAGCGACGCGATTTTCAGAGCCGTCGGATATACATCGTTGGTCGACTGGCTCATATTGACGTGCTCGTTGGGATGCAGGTATTCGTACTGTCCCCGCTTGCGGCCGAGCAGCTCTAGCGCCTTATTGCAGACGACCTCATTGGCATTCATGTTCGTCGACGTGCCCGCCCCGCCCTGGATGACATCGACCACGAAGCCGTCGCGGCACTGCCCTTCCCGTATGGCCTGGCAGGCGCCGACGATGGCGTTGCACCGCGCCGCGTCGAGCAGCCCCAGCTCGTGGTTGGCCAGCGCCGCCGCCTGCTTGATGTCCACCAGCGCGACGATGAGCCCGGGATATCTGTAAAGCGCGTCGCCCGATATCGGAAAGTTCTCCAGCGCCCGCAGCGTGTGAATCCCGTAATAGGCATCGCCGGGTACGCCGCGCTCCCCCAGGAAATCCTGCTCTAGCCGCAAAGCGGTGGATGGACCGGCGCTCGCCATGGTTCGCTCCATACAGTGTGGTTATGTATGGCGGGGATTCTATCGGCGCCTTGACACGAGCGTGATGAGTATATAGGCTGAAACTATTCCAACTTGGAATATTTATTTTTGGCGCCGACGGCCGACGTCCGGCGCCCTGTCTGGCGAGCACAAAAAGCCATTTACCCGCGCGGGCTTCTATGCAGATCAAATGGATCGAGGATTTGCTGGCGATCAACCATACCAAGAGCTTCTCCAGGGCGGCGGAGCTGCGGTTCATCACCCAGTCCGCGCTGTCGCGCCGCATCAAGGCCCTGGAAGAATGGGTCGGCGTCAAACTGGTGGATCGGAGCACCTACCCGGTCGAACTCACCGCGGCGGGCAGACGATTCTGCGAGTCGAGCTCCGAGTCGGTGGATTCGCTGCGCACGCTGTGCACGGAGCTGCGCCAGGAAGCCCGGATGCCGGGCAAATCCATCCAGATAACGGCCGGACACACCCTGTCGATGACTTTCCTGCCGCGATGGCTGCACCAGTATCACCAGCTGAACGAAGAATTCAACGCGCGCGTGGTCGCTGCCAATGTCCACGATGCGGTCGTCGCGCTGGCCGAGGATGCCTGCGACCTGATGATCGCCCACCATCATCCGCTCACGCCTTTCGTCCTGAACGAGGAAAAATTCGAAAGCATCGTCCTGGGCAGGGAAAGCTTCATGCCCGTATCCGCCCCAGACGGGCACGGCCGGCCGATATTTTCCCTTCCCGGATCGGCCCGGCAGCAGCTTCCTTATGTCGCGTATTCGGAAACCACCTTCATGGGCCGCATCGTGGACATGATATTGAATACCGCCGGCCGGCCATGCCATTTGAAGCGCTGCTATGAAGCCGACATGGCGATGATGCTGGCGAAAATGGTTGCCGAAAGGTATGGGATCGCATGGCTTCCGGAAAGCTGCATCCACGAGGAAATCGCAGCCGGCAGGCTCGTCCCCGCGGGGGGCAGCCAATGGAGCACCCAATTGGAGATCCGCGCCTATCGCGCGATCGGCAACAGCAATCCGACGATGGTCGAATTGTGGGAATCCATGAAATCCAATATCGCTCAGGAGGGCCCGCCGGGCTCCTGACCTGCCCGCTCGCACTGCCGTCACATGGCATCGTCACCCTGGCTGCCGCTGCCTTCCCTACCCGATGGACCGACCTCCCGCCATGGACGCCTGGACAGCCTATCTGGATCTCTACTGCGAACGGACGGCCCCCGGCCTGTGGAACGGGCCGCGCAACGCGACCGCCAATCTGGCGTCCTGGGTCGCCGCCGGTGGCGCCGTCCTGTGCCGCCGCCACGGCCAGCGCTTCGCGCCCGAACTGAAGCTGCTGGTGCTACGGCTCGCGCTGGTCGGCGCAGGCCGCATGGCGCTGCGGCAACTGGACCTGCCGCTGTGCGGCGACTGGCCCGCGGGCACCCACTTCGCCTGGCACCTGCTCAATGCCTGCACGCTGGGCCTGACGACGTGGGCGCTGGCGCCGGCGCGGCCCGTGCGAGGCCGGACCTGAAACGGGGCATGCCGGCGCCGATCAGTTGATCACGACGTGGTTCTGGTCTTTTTCGCTGCCCTCGATCGCGCCGTGAGGGCCGATTTGGACATAGGCGCTGCTCGAGCCTATGTGCATGGCCCAGGACTGCATGTGGCCGGCAAAGTCCTTGAATTTGTTCCAGGCGCCCTGTACGCCATTGCCCACGCCGTGCGACTCCAGCTGGAAGAAGGTCTGCCCGGTATCGGTCCGGCCGATGAGCAGGTGCCCGATTCCCCCCGGCAAATCCATGCCGTACTGCTGGTGGGGCGAAGATTTGTAGTGGCTCGAGCCACGAGGCTGCATGTCGTTGCCGCCCGTTTGCCGCAGCCGGTCGTAAAGCTGCCCATTGTCGTTGACCACGAAATGGCAGCCGTGCATCAGCGCGCTGTGGAACTGCTGCCGGCTAAGCGCCAGGCCCTGCCCGCCGCGCTGCAGGTTGTCCAGGTTGACGCCGTTGAGCAGGGCCAGCACGCCGCGCGCCTGCAGGCTGTTATCCTGCCTATTCATTGCGCTCACGAACTGGTCGGACAAGGCCTGCTTGTTGTGCTCGATGGCACTGTCGAAGCCCGGCGGGTTGGGCAGGGTGCCCACGACCGTCGTGCGAGAAATTTCGTCGATGTCGGGTTCGGGCTCGTCCGTCCTGGCCGAGATCTCCAACTGGGTGTAGAGATCGATGCCGCGCATGACGTTCGACAAGGTATGGATGGTGCCGCCCAGTACGTTCTCGACCAGCTTGTTCAGCGTCGTCATGCTGAACAAGCCGGGCGCCTGCTGGATGTTGCCATTGCCCTGCTGCGGGGGCTGCTGCGCGCCGACGCCCGCCACGCCGCCACCGCCGACGATATGTCCCGGTCCCACGTGCATGTTTTTCTCCCCGTATCGATCAGGCCAAATCGCCCATCGGCACGGCGCCTGCCGTGCCGGACGCCGGTTCGGTCAGCAGCCGTCCATCGGCATAGGCCCTCTTCCAGGTGCGCTGCACGAGCCGGAAGTCCTGCACCGCCTGCACCAGCCGGTCGGCGTCGAGATCGTCGACCGACAGCGTCTTGAAGAGGATGATCTTGCCGGCGTCGGGATCCGTGGCAAACATGCAGCCATCGGTCATCAGGCCGTACGTGTGGGCGTGCAGCAGCGTCTCGAACAGGGACGCCTGCTGTGCCTGCGGGGGATAAAAGCCGATCAGGCCAGCCAGGCTGAGCTGCCGGCGGCTTTCGAGATGCTCGATGCGGACGGGGTCGCCCTCCTGGAATTGCACTTCCAGGGCCTGGGTATCGGGACCGACGCCGCCGTCGAGTCCGAGGCGACCGGCCGCCGCATTGACAAGCTCATGGAACGACATGCGCACACCTCCGTTTTCAGCGCGGGATACCCGGTTGGTGACAAATGCCGCAGGGCAGTTCCATGCGGCCGTGCACGCAATCAGGATTTCCTGGCCGTGCGCAGGCGCGCCCCTCGGCCGGCGGCTACTTCAGCCAGACCCGCGCATTGCGGAACATGCGCATCCAGGGGCTAAACACCCCGCCGGAATCCGCGGGCCCCCATTTGTCCGGCGCCCAGGACATCATGACGTTGCGGGTGACGCGCTCGGCGTGCGGCATCAGCACGGTAAAGCGTCCGTCTGCCGTGGTCACGCCGGTCAGCCCGCCCGGGCTGCCATTGGGGTTGAAGGGATAGCGCTCGGTGGGCTGGCCGCGGTTGTCGACGTAGCGCATCGCGCCGATGACCTTGTCGCGGTCGCCCTGCTGGGAAAAGTCCGCATAGCCTTCGCCGTGCGCCACCGCCACGGGGATGTGCGAGCCGGCCATGCCCGCGAAGAAGATCGACGGCGAATCCATCACTTCGACCATGGCCAGCCGCGCCTCGTACTTGGCCGACTGGTTGTAGGTAAAGCGCGGCCAGTGCTCGGCACCCGGGATCATGGGCGCAAGCGCCGCCATCATCTGGCAGCCATTGCACACGCCCAGCGCAAACGTGTCGGGTCGCGCGAAGTAGGCGGCGAATTCGTCGGCCAGCCGCGGGTTGAAGCGGATGGTACGCGCCCAGCCCTCGCCCGCGCCCAGCACGTCGCCGTAGCTGAAGCCGCCGACGGCGACCAGCCCGTGCATGCCGGACAGGCTGACCCGGCCGGCCAGGAGATCCGTCATGTGCACGTCGATGGCGTCGAAGCCTGCGGTGTCGAAGGCCCAGGCGGTCTCGACCTGGCTGTTGCAGCCCTGTTCGCGCAGGATCGCCACGCGCGGCCGGCGGCCGGTGGCAATGTAGGGCGCGGCGATGTCTTCCTGCGGGTCGTAGGCCACGCGCGGCGTGAAGCCCGGGTCGTCTGCGTCCTGCCAGGTCTCGAACTCGGCCTTCGCGCATTCGGGGTTGTCGCGCAGGGCCATGATGCGGTAGCTGACTTCGCTCCAGGCGCTGCCCAGTTCGGCGCGGGGCTGGCTCCAGATCTTCTTGCCGTCGCGGAAGAATTCGATGCAGTCCGAATCGTTGAGCCCGCCGATGACGTGCGAATGCGCCGACAGGCCGGCGCCGCGCAGCACCTGCATGACCGCGTCGCGCTGGGCCGCCGGCACCTGGATGACGGCGCCGGCCTCTTCGGAAAACAGCGCCTTCAAGGTCAGCTCGTCCCGCTGCACCGCCACCTGCTCGGGGCGGATCTTGTAGTCGCCCCAGTCGGCCGCGTTGGCGTCGAAGGTCAGCATGTCCAGGTTGACCGAGATGCCGGTGTGGCCGGCAAAGGCCATCTCGGCCAGCGTCACGAACAGCCCGCCGTCGGAGCGGTCGTGGTAGGCCAGGATGACGCCCGCCTCGGCCAGGGTACGGATGGTGACGAAGAAGGCGCGCAAATCCTGGGCACTATCGATGTCGGGGGTTTCCTCGCCCAACTGGTTGTACACCTGCGTCAGGATGGACCCGCCCATGCGGTGGCGGCCGCGGCCCAGGTCGACCAGGATGAGCACGGTATCGCCCGCGTCGGTGCGCAGCTGCGGCGTGAGCGTGCCGCGCACGTCGGCCACCGGTGCGAACGCGCTGACGATGAGCGAAACCGGCGCGATGACTTGCCGCGCCTCGCCGTCCTGCTCCCAGGACGTCTTCATGGACAGGGAATCCTTGCCCACCGGGATGGACAGCCCGGTTTCGCGGCACAGGCGGCTGACCGCCTCGACCGTGTCGTACAACGCCGCATCCTGGCCGGGCGCGCCGCAGGCGGCCATCCAGTTGGCCGACAGCTTGATGTCTTCGACGCGCGCGACGTTGGCCGCGGCCAGGTTGGTCAGGGCCTCGGCCACCGCCATGCGGCCCGATGCGGGCGCATCTAGCACCGCCAGCGGCGTGCGCTCGCCCATGGCCATGGCCTCGCCGCGAAAGCCCTCGTAGTCGGCCAGCGTTACCGCGCAGTCGGCTACCGGCACCTGCCAAGGTCCGACCATCTGGTCGCGGCTGGACAGTCCGCCCACGGTGCGGTCGCCGATGGTGATGAGAAAGGTCTTGTTGGCCACCGTGGGATGGCGCAGCACGCGGTAGGCTGCCTCGGTCAGGTCAATGCCGGCCAGGTCCAGCGGCTGCCTGGCCCCGGGCAGGCGCTGCACGTCGCGCGTCATGCGCGGGGGCTTGCCCAGGATGACGTCGATGGGCACGTCCACCGGGCGGGCCTGGGGCGCATCATCTGCCGCACCGCCCGCGGCATGGTCGTCGACGCCCGGCAGGCCCTCGCCGTAGACGACGCGAAGCTGGCGCTCTTCGGTGGCCACGCCCACGACCGCGTAGGGGCAGCGCTCACGCCGCGCGATTTCGTCAAAGCGCGCCAGGTCCTGCGGCAGGATGGCCAGCACGTAGCGCTCCTGCGATTCGTTGCTCCAGATCTCCGCCGGCGACAGGCCGGACTCCTCGACCGGCACGCGCGCCAGGTCAAAGATGGCGCCGCGCCCGGCGTCGTTGACGAGCTCCGGAAACGCGTTGGACAGGCCGCCCGCACCGACGTCGTGGATGGCCAGGATGGGGTTGGCCTCGCCCTGCTGCCAGCAGCGATCGATGACTTCCTGGGCGCGGCGCTCGATCTCGGGGTTGCCGCGCTGGACCGAATCGAAGTCCAGGTCGGCCGAATTGCTGCCCACGCCCATGCTGGAGGCCGCGCCGCCGCCCATGCCGATGCGAAAGCCCGGGCCGCCCAGCTGGATGAGCAGCGCGCCCGGCGGAATGGGCTTCTTGCGCGCCACGGCGGCATCGATGCTGCCCAGACCGCCGGCGATCATGATGGGCTTGTGGTAGCCCCAGCGCACGCCGCCCGCGGTCTGCTCGTAGGTGCGGAAGTACCCGAGCAGGTTGGGCCGGCCGTATTCGTTGTTGAACGCCGCCCCGCCCAGCGGGCCATCGATCATGATTTCCAGCGGCGAGGCGATGCGCGACGGCAGGCCGTGGTGGTCGGCCTCCCAAGGCTGGATCGCGTCGGCAAAGCGCAGGTGCGAGACGGTAAAACCGGTCAGCCCGGCCTTGGGCTTGGAGCCGCGGCCGGTGGCGCCTTCATCGCGGATTTCGCCGCCAGCGCCGGTGGAGGCACCCGGAAACGGGGCGATCGCCGTCGGGTGGTTGTGCGTTTCCACCTTCATCAGCGTGTGCACCAAGGTCTCGCGTCGCACATAGCGCGCGCCGTCCGCATCGGGCAGCCGCGCCTCGAAGCGCTGCGCGACGCCGCCCTCCATCACGGCGGCATTGTCCGAATATGCCACCACCGTGCCCTGGGGCTGGGCCGCATGGGTGGCGCGGATCATGCCGAACAGGGTCTGTTCTTGCGGCTGGCCGTCTATCACCCATTGGGCGTTGAAGATCTTGTGGCGGCAGTGCTCGCTGTTGGCCTGGGCGAACATCATCAGCTCGACGTCGGTCGGGTCGCGGCCCAGATCGCCGAAGGCCTTGGCCAGGTAGTCGATCTCGTCGTCGGACAGCGCCAGGCCCAGGCTGGCATTGGCCGCTTCCAGCGCCGCCCTACCCTGGGCCTGGACGGGAACGGTCTGCATGGGCTTGCCCGCCAGCGGCGTGAACAGCGCCTGCCCGTCGAAGGACGCATCGACCACGGTTTCGGTCATGCGGTCGTGCAGGCAGGCAGCCGCAGCGGCGAGCTTGTCGCCGTCCAGCGACTTGGCACCCAGCAAGCCGCGCTGCGGCGTCAGCACATAGCGCACGCCGCGCTCGATGCGGCGCACCGCGGTCAGCCCGCAGTTATGCGCGATGTCGGTGGCCTTGCTGGCCCAGGGCGAAACCGTGCCCAGGCGCGGGATCACCCGCAGCACCAGGCCCTCGCCGTCTTCGGGGTCGGCGGGCGTGCCGTAGTCGAGCAATTCGGCCAGACGGGTGCGGGCCGCCTCGTCGAGGTCGGCATCGCAATGCACGAAATGTTCGTAGCGGGCGCGGACGTCGGCCACCGGCAGGCCGGCGTCCTTCAGTCGTTGCAAGAGCCGTTCGCGGCGAAAGGGGGACAGGGCGCAGGCGCCGGGAAAAAGCAAAATGGCGTGGGACACGGCAGCGGCAGCAGGCTGGGGATTGGGCAAACCGCGATTTTAGCCTTTCGCGCACCCCCGCCCCGGCCGCGTCGGCCGATGCTGCAGCGCGCAAGGCCGGACCGGCCCCGCCTGCGGCCGGCCACCCACGGGAAAACACGGGTGGCGCTGACGCGCCGGCGCGCTAGGATGCTGCCTTTGCCGTATCCGCAAAGAACAAGAGCCGCAAAGGCCGAGCGCTTTCCCGACATGTCGCAACCAGATCCCGCCACGCCCGATCCCCATCCCGAATTGCCCGAGACGCCCGAGCCGCGCACCCGCGTGCCGCTGGCCATCGAAGACTGGCTGGCTGCCGGGCTGATGGCGGTCCTGGCGCTGATTACCTTTGCCAACGTGGTGGTGCGCTACTTCACGGACCAGTCGTTTGCCTGGACCGAGGAAATCTCCATCTTCCTGATGATCGTGGTGACGCTGGTGGGCGCAAGCTCGGCCGTTGCACGCAACCGCCACATCCGCATCGAGTTCTTCGCCGACGGCGGCAGCCCGGCACGGCGCCAGCGCCTGGCCGTCTTTGGCCATGCCGTGACATTGGTCTTCTTCGTCGCGCTGGCGGTGCTGTCGGCGCGCCTGGTCTGGGACGAATACGTCTTCGAGGAAACCAGCCCCGCCATCGGCGTGCCCACCTGGTGGTATTCGGTCTGGCTGCCGGTGCTGTCGGTGGCGATTGCGCTGCGCGCGCTGGGCGGGCTGCTGCGGCTGCGGGGCCGGGCATGATCGCCGCCTTGCTGTTTGCCGTCTTCGCGGCGCTGATGATCGTCGGCGTGCCCGTGGGCGTGGCGCTCGGCGTGGCCGGCACGCTGGCCATTGGCATCGCCAACGCCGACGTGCAATGGTTCGGGCTGCTGGCCGTGGCGCAGAACTTCTATGCGGGCCTGGCCAAGTATCCGCTGCTGGCCATCCCGATGTTCGTGCTGGTCGGGTGCATCTTCGACCGTTCAGGCGTGGCCCGCCGGCTGGTCGATTTCGCCACCGCGATCGTCGGCCGCGGCCCCGGCATGCTGCCGCTGATCGCCATCATGGTGGCCATGTTCATGGGCGGCATCTCGGGTTCTGGCCCAGCGTGCGCGGCTGCCGTGGGTGCGGTCATGATCGCGGCCATGAGGCGGTCGGGCTACCCGGCGCCGTTCGCCGCCAGCGTCGTGGCCGCGGGCGCGGCCACCGACATCCTGATCCCGCCGTCGGTGGCCTTCATCATCTATTCCGTGCTGGTACCGGGCGCATCGGTGCCGGCGCTGTTTGCCGCGGGCATGGTGCCCGGCTTGCTGGTCGGCCTGGCGCTCATCGTGCCGGCCGTCTGGCTGTCGCGCCGCCACGGCATGGGCGCGCAAGAAGGCGCCCTGCCCCGCCCGCCCTTTTGGCGCAGCCTGCGCGAGGCGTCCTGGGGCCTGGCCGCGCCCGTGCTCATCCTGGGCGGCATGCGCATGGGCTGGTTCACGCCCACCGAAGCCGCCGTGGTCGCGGTGTTCTATGGGCTGTTCGTCGGCATGGCGGTCTACCGCACGATAGGCTTGCGCGACCTCTTCGTGATCCTGCGTGAAGCGGCCGAGCTGTCGGCCGTCATCCTCATCGTGGTGGCGCTGGCCGGGATTTTCGCGTGGTCGCTGTCGACGCTGAGCATCATCGACCCGATCACGCGCGCCATCACCGGATCGGGCCTGGGCCAATGGGGCGTGCTCGCGCTCATCATCGCGCTACTGGTCGTGGCAGGCATGTTCCTGGACGGCATTTCCATCTTCCTGATTTTCGTGCCGCTGCTGCTGCCGATCGCCAACGCCTACGGCTGGGACACGGTATGGTTTGGCGTGCTGCTGACGTTGATGGTGGCGGTGGGCCAGTTCACCCCGCCGCTGGCGGTCAACCTGATGGTGTCCTGCCGCATCGCCCGCGTTTCCATGGAAAGCACGGTGCGCTGGGTGCTGTGGCTGCTGGCTGCGATGATATTGGTGCTGGCCGCGGTCATCGCCTGGCCGCAGCTGGCCTTGTGGCTGCCGGCCAAGCTGGGCTATTGACGACCGGGCATCCGCCCGGCCGCGCCGCGGGACATCAACCTTTTTCACCCGGAGGAGAAACCCATGAAAGTCCGATCCCTGTTGGGCGCTGCGCTGTGTGCCGTACTGGGCATGACCATGCAGGCGCCGGCCGCCCAGGCGCAGCAGTACAAGCCCGAATACAAGCTGTCCATCGTCGTCGGCACCCAGTTCCCCTGGGGCCAAGGTGCGCAGATCTGGGCCGACCTGGTACGCGAGCGCACCGACGGCCGCATCAACATCAAGATCTACCCCGGCACGTCGCTGGTCCAAGGCGACCAGACCCGCGAATTCACGGCGATCCGCCAGGGCGTCATCGACATGGCGGTGGGCTCGACCATCAACTGGTCGCCGCAGGTGCGCCAGCTCAACCTGTTCTCCCTGCCCTTCCTGCTGCCCGATTACGCCGCCATCGACGCGCTGATCGACGGCGAGGTCGGCCAGGACCTGTTCGCCATCATCGAAAAGGCGGGCGTCGTGCCGCTGGCCTGGGGCGAAAACGGCTATCGCCAGCTGAGCAACTCCAAGCGCGAAGTCCGCAAGCCCGAAGACCTGAAAGGCCTGAAGCTGCGCGTGGTCGGCTCGCCGCTGTACATCGACACCTTCACCGCGCTGGGCGCCAACCCCACGCAAATGAGTTGGGCCGACGCGCAACCCGCCCTGGCCAGCGGCGCCGTCGACGGCCAGGAAAACCCGCTGTCGATCTACACCGGCTCCAAACTGCACACCGTGGGCCAAAAGTACCTGACCCTGTGGAACTACGTGGCCGACCCGCTCATCTTCGTGGTCAACAAGGAAGTCTGGAACAGCTGGTCCGAAAAGGACCGAGAGATCGTGCGCGCAGCCGCCCAGGAAGCCGCCAAGCGCGAGATCGCCATCGCGCGCAAGGGCGTGACCAAGGACGACACCTCGCTGCTGGACCAGATCCGCGGCCAAGGCGTGTCGCTGGTCGAACTGACCCCGGCCGAGCACCAAGCCTTCGTCGACGCCACCCGCCCGGTGTTTGACAAGTGGAAGAAGCAGATCGGCGAAGACCTGGTCGCCAAGGCCGAGAAGGCCATCGCCGAACGCAAGCAGTAATGCCGTAATGCGGCAGCAGCGCGGCCGGCAGTTGCCGGCCGCATCGCATGCAGGGGCGCGCCGCACCCTTGGCCGGCGGCGACGACCTTTCCCCGACCCGCCGCGCCCTGCTGGCGCGGACGGTTCCGCTTCGGGGGCGTCCTCCCCTGCCGCGTTGTCAGCGGTCGTTGGCGATGATGACCAACGCGCGCGCGGGCTTGCGGCCAACGCCACTCAGGCTATGCGGCAGGTAGCCGGGAAACCGCACGCTGTCGTCGCGCTCGAGCACGACTTCGTGCTCGCCGAACACCACCTTTACCTTGCCTTCCAGGACGAAGATCAATTCGTCCCCGCCATGGTGCGCGACCACGCGCTCGCCATGGCTGCCGACCTGCACCACCATCACGGACAGGCCGCTTGCGCCGCCGCCCGGCGTGATGGCTTCGTATAAGTGCGCGCCGGGCGCGTCGGCCACCGGCAGGCGGCGCCGCTCGGCGGCGCGCACGATGTGGATTTCCTCCTTGGGGTCTGCAGCACCCAGCAGGCGCGCCAGCGGCACGTGCAGCGCCGAGGCCACGGTGTGCAGCGTGCCCACCGACGGCGATTTCTCGCCGCGCTCCAGCCTCGACAAGAGTGGGCGAACCGCTCGTGGTGGCGCACATGGATGCCACGCCCTTTCACGATGACTGCGCCTATCTGCCGCAGTGGCCGGGGCTGCCCATCGGTGACGAGGAAGGCGAGATCATCGCCGGCGCGCTGGGCGACAAGCGCAGCATCCTGCTGGCCAATCATGGCCTGCTGACCACGGGTCGGTCGATCGACGAGGCGGCCGTGCTGGCCATCTGGCTGGAGCAGGCCGCCCAGTTGCAACTGCGCGCCCGCGCCATCGGCCCGGTGCAGCCGGTGCCGCCCGAGCGCGCCAAGGAAGCCCATGACTTCTTGGTCAAGCCGCGCATCCTCGAGCTGACCTTCGCCTACTTTGCGCGGCGCATGCTGCGCGAGGATCCAGGCTGCCTCGACTAACGACGCAGGCGCTTTGTAAGTAGGCGCCCTCGGCCAGGCGGCGCGACCGCGGGGATGCCGGCAGGCGTGTCCATCGGCAAGCAGTCTAGAATCGACCCTGCGCCGCAATTGGCCGATTCTTTGCCTTTCCTCCCGCATGGCTAGCCTGGACGATTCTTCCCTTGGCCGTACCGTCACGTATCCGACGCAGTACGACCCTTCGCTTCTGTTTCCGATCGGGCGCGCGGCCGCCCGCGCCGAGCTGGGACTGGACCCCGCATCCCCACCCTTCCAGGGCGAAGACATCTGGAATGCCTACGAGCTGTCCTGGCTGAATGCGCGCGGCAAGCCCCAGGTGGCGCTCGCCCGCTTCATCATCCCGGCGGCAAGCCCCTGCATCGTCGAGTCCAAGTCGTTCAAGCTATACCTGAATTCCTTCAACCAAACACGCCTGTCCGGCCCGCAGGAGCTGCGCGAGCGCTTGCTGGCCGACGTCGGCAAGGCGGCCGGCTGTCCCATCGAGGCCGAGCTCATCCTGCCCGGGCAATTCAGCGCCCAGTGCCTGCGCGAACTGGATGGCGAAAGCCTGGATGGATTGGACGTCGACGTGACCGATTACTTGCCCGCGCCGCAATGGCTGTCGGCAGACGCCGCGGCAGCGCCCGTGCACGAGGTGCTGGCCTCGCGCCTGTTGAAATCGAATTGCCCGGTCACGGGCCAGCCGGACTGGGCCTGCGTGCGCATCGAGTACCGCGGCGCGCCCATCGACCGCGCCGGGCTGCTGCGCTACATCGTGTCCTTCCGCAACCACAGCGGTTTCCATGAGCAGTGCGTAGAGCGGATGTTCACCGACATCCTGGCGCGCTGCCGTCCGCAAGCCTTGTCCGTCTACGCGCGCTATACGCGCCGCGGCGGGCTGGACATCAACCCCTGGCGCGCCACGCCGGGCATGCCTGCGCCGGACCGCACGCTACGGACCGCGAGGCAATAGGCGCGGGTGGCGGCGGCGGCCGCCTGCGCGCCCTCACCTTTTGCCCGCGACGGAGCGGCCGATCAGCGAGGCCAGCACCGCGGCCAGGACGAAGGCCGCGGCTGCGCCCAGCCACGGCCCATGCCCAAACCCCGCATCGAGCATCAGGCCAAAGATCAGTGGCCCCATGGCCGCGCCGACGTCCATGCCCGAATACACCAGGCCGTAGACCGAGCCGGTGGCGCCGCGCGGCGCCACGCGGCGGATCAGCATGTCGCGCGATGGGCCGGCCAGGCCGGCGCACAAGCCGGCCAGCCCGACCACGGGCACGGCCAGCGCCGCGGGCACCGCGCCCATGGCCAACAGCGCGAGCGTCAGCCCGGCCGTGACCAAGGATCCCGCCACCACGCGTTCCGTGCGCGGCGTGGACGACACCAAGAAGCCCCCCAGCATCATCCCGAAGGCCGATGCGATCATGTAGCCCGACAGCGCGGAACTGGCCGCCACGTGCGACAGGCCGTAGCGTTCGCCCAGCAGGGGGATGGTGTAGTTCTGCACCGCCGACAGCCCAAGCGAGGAAAAGGCGAAGAACATGAACGCCCCCCACAGCGCCGGCCGCCGCAGCAGCATCAGCACGGTATCCAGGATGCCGGACGGCACCGCATCGGCGGCCGGGGCCGGATGGGCAGCGCTGGCGTCGCCCCGGCCGTCGGCCTGCGCGCCGGCTGCGGCCGCGCGCTGCGCGGCCGCGGCGTCGCCATGCGCGTCACGCTCTGGCTCGACCAACAGGCGCCGGCCCAATAGGGTCAGGACCAACGCCACCCCGGCGACCATGGCCGCGCCCAAGGCCGCGACGCGCCAGTTGAACAGCAGGGTCAGCGTGGTGATGAACACCGGCGTCAGCGCCCAGCCCAGGTTGCCGGTCAGCCCGTGGGTGCTGAAGGCATGCCCCAGCCTGCGCTGGCTGACGCGGTGATTGAAGATGGCGAAATCGACCGGGTGGAAGACCGAGTTGCCTGCACCGGCGATGAAGGCAGCCAGCAGCAGCATGGCATAGCCGTTGGCCGCGGCCATGAGCACGCCGGAGACGACGAAGCTGCCCAGGCCGAACCACAGCACCGGCCGCGCGCCCAGCCGGTCCACGACGAAGCCCGACGAAGCCTGGCCCAGGCCCGAGGTGACGTAGAACACCGACACCAGCAGGCCCAGCCTGGCGAAGTCCAGGTCGAAGGCCGCGCCCAGCGACACGTATAACGACGGGATGACCAGCTGGAAGAAGTGCGAGACCGCATGGGCGGTGGCCACCAGCGCGATGGTCAGCCAGTCGCGCCGGCGCACGGCAGGGTGATCGGCTAGGGACGCGGCCGCCGCTGGCGGCAGGGTACGGCTGCTCACTACTTTCGTCTCCTGGGCGGCAGGCGCGGCCCGGCCACCGGCCGGAAGACTTCAGGCAGGCCGCGGCGCCCGCCCGCGCGCCACCGTCAATCGTTGGTCTTTTCCCTGATCGCAGGCCAAGCCTTGCGCAGGTAGTACAGCATGGACCACACCGTCAGCACCGCGGCGACGACGATGAGCACATGCCCCAGCCAGGCCATGTCCAGGCCCAGCAAGGGTTGGTTGTAAAGCAGGCAAGGAATGGCGACCATCTGCGCGGCAGTCTTGAACTTGCCTAGCCGGTGCACGGCGACGCTGGCGCTCGCGCCGATCTTGGCCATCCATTCGCGCAGCGCGGAAATCGTGATTTCGCGGCCAATGATCACCAGTGCGATGAGCGCGTCGACCCGACCCAGGTAAAGCAGCACCAGCAGCGCGGCGCTGACCATGAGCTTGTCGGCCACCGGGTCGAGGAAGGCGCCGAAGGACGAGGTCTGCTCCCAGCGGCGCGCCAGCCAACCGTCGAACCAATCGGTCAGCGCGGCGATGATGAAGGCAGCCGCCGCCAGGGTATCGCGCACCGGTAGGCTCAGCCACGACGAGGGCACGTAAAACAAGCCCACCACCAGGGGAATCATGGCGATGCGCAGCCAGGTCAGAATGATGGGCAAATTCACGGGCATAGTGCACGTATGCTAACCGATCGGGGCGACCGTCCGCCGTCCCGCGCTACCTGAGCGCATGGTAGATGCGCTCGGCCAGTTCGTAGGAAATCCCCTCCACCGAGGCGAGGTCTTCGATGCTGGCGCGCGCCACGCCGGCAAAGCCGCCGAAACGCGCCAGCAGGCGCTGGCGCCGGCGCGCGCCGATGCCTTCGATTTCCTCGAGCCGGGACACGGTGCGCGCCTTGGCGCGGCGCGCGCGCATGCCGGTGATCGCAAAGCGGTGGGCTTCGTCGCGAATTTGCGCGATCAGCATCAGCGCGGGCGAATCCGGGCCCAACACGAGCGGCGCCCGACCGTCGGCGAAAACCAGCGTCTCTAGCCCCACCTTGCGCCCTTCCCCCTTGGCCACGCCCACCAGCGCATGGATGTCCAGCCCGAGCTCGGCGAAGACCTGGCGGGCGACCTCGACCTGGCCCTTGCCACCGTCGATCAGCACCAGCCCCGGCATGGGCGCCTCGCCATCGGCCACCTTGCCAAAGCGGCGCGTCAGCACCTGGCGCATGGCCGCGTAATCGTCGCCAGGCGTGATGCCGACAATGTTGTAGCGCCGGTACAGCGACGGCTGCATGTCGTGGTGCTCGTAGACCACGCAGGACGCCTGCGTCGCTTCGCCAGCCGTATGGCTGATGTCGAAGCACTCGATGCGCAGCGCATCGAGCGCGGCCTCGTCGGTTTCCAGGTCCAACGCCTCGGCCAGCGCCGCGGTGCGGGCCGCGCGTGCGCCTGACTCGCTCAGCGACCGCGCCAGCGCCAGCTCTGCGTTCTTGGCCGCCTGCTCCAGCCACGACCGGCGCAGGCCCTGCGGACGGGTGAGCACCCGCGCGCGCACGCCCGTGTGCTCGGCCAGCACGCCGACCAGGTCCGCGTCCGGCAAGGGGTGCGAAACCACCAGCACCGGCGGCATGGGGTTTTCCAGATAGTGCTGGGCGATGAAGGCCGCCAGCACGTCGCCCGCGGAATCGCCGTCGGCATGCGAAGGCAGGAAGGGCTTGTCGCCCAGGTGCCTGCCGCCACGCACCATGGCCAGGTTCACGCACACGCGGCCGCCGGCTGCGGCCACGGCGATGATGTCGGTGTCCTCGCTGCCTGCGCCTTCCATCGTCTGCTGGTGCAGCACGCGCGACAGCGCCCCCATGCGGTCACGCAGCGCGGCGGCTTCCTCGAAGCGCAGCGCTTCGGCCGCCTGCAGCATGCGCTGCTCGATCTCGCCCAGGACTTCGTCAGCCTGCCCGCCCAGGAACTTCACCGCCCGGTCGACGTCGCCGGCGTACGCCGCCGCATCGATCTCGCCCACGCAGGGGGCCGAACAGCGGCCGATCTGGAACAGCAGGCAGGGCCGCGTCCGGTTGCTGAATACCGTGTCTTCGCAGGTGCGCAGCCGGAAGACTTTTTGCAGTGTCTGTATGGTGTCGCGCACCGCCCAGGCGCTGGGATACGGGCCGAAATACTTGCCCGGTCGGTTGGTCGAGCCGCGGTAGTAGGCGATGCGCGGCCACGGGTGGGCCGTGATCTGCAGGTAGGGGTAGGACTTGTCGTCGCGAAAAAGGATGTTGTAGCGCGGGCGCAGGCTCTTGATGAGGTTGTTTTCCAGGATCAGCGCCTCGGCCTCCGAGCGCGTGACCGTGACCTCGAGCCGCGCCACGCGCGCGACCATGTGCGCGATGCGCGGGCTCGACGGCGTTTTCTGGAAATACGACGAGACGCGCTTTTTCAGGTTGCGCGCCTTGCCGACGTACAGCACCTGACCGTCGGCGTCGATGTGCCGGTATACGCCCGGCAGCGACGGCAGCTGCGCCAGGAAGGCCTTGATGTCGAAGTCGGATTCGGACGCTGGCATGCTGTGCTTGGCGGCCCGGCCACGGGCGGAAAAACTACTTGCTACGGCGGCCTTGCAGCGCCAGGACGGACGCGCACGCGCGCCGGTAGCGCCCGTCGGCCTGCAAGGCGTCCCAGTCCGGCGCGTGCGTGTGCGGCATCAGGCGGCGCAGGCGTGCGACGCTTTCGGGCGCATGTGACATGCGCAGCCCACGCAGCAGCTCGTCGGCCAGGTCCGGCCGGTTGCACACCAGCACCATGTCGCAGCCGGCTTGCAGCGCCGCGTGCGCGCGCGCCGTGATGTCGCCTGCCACCGTGGCCGCCTGCATCGTGAGGTCGTCGGAAAACACCACCCCATCGTAGCCCAGCTTGCCGCGCAGGATGTCGCCGATCCAGCGGCGCGAAAACCCGGCCGGGCGGCTGTCGACCTTGGGATAAATGACGTGCGCGGGCATGACCGCCGGTAGCACCGCGTCGCCCAGCCAGGCGTAAGGCGCGGCGTCCTCGCGCAGGATGGCCGAGAGGGAACGGTCGTCGCGGGGGATCTCGTGGTGCGAGTCGGCTTCGACGTAGCCATGGCCCGGAAAATGCTTGCCGCAGGCGGCCATGCCTGCCAGCGCCATGCCCTGCACCAGTGCCCGGGCAAGCATGGCCACCACGCGGGGGTCGCGGTGAAAAGCGCGGTCGCCGATGACGCGGCTGACCCCGTAGTCCAGGTCGAGCACCGGCGCGAAGCTGAGATCAACGCCGCAGCCGCGCAATTCCGCCGCCAGCACGTAGCCTGCGTCGGTGGCCGCGCGCATGGCCTGCATGGGATCGCGCATCCACAGCTGGCCCAATTTGCGCATGGGCGGCAAGACGGTAAAGCCGTCGGTGCGGAAGCGCTGCACGCGCCCGCCTTCGTGATCGACGGCGATGAGGATGTCCTTGCGCGCCTTGCGGATCTGGCGCGTCAGCGCAACCAGCTGGGCGCGGTTGTCGAAATTGCGCGCAAACAGGATGACGCCGCCGATGCGCGGGTCGCGCAGCCGGCGCTTTTCTGCGGCGGTCAGGACGGCGCCGGCCACGTCGACCATGACGGGTCCGGGAGGCAGGAGATGGGCGGCTTGATCAGGCATGGGAATCGACGGTCGCGGAATCAGGATTTGGTTTCGACGACGACGTAGGCCGCGACCATATCGCATTCGTCGGAAACGGAAACATGGGCAGCACCAAAGCGCGCCTCGTACCAGGACTTGAGCGGCTCGGCCAGCACCACCACCGGGCGGCCGCCGGGCGCGTTCAGGGTTTGCATGCGCGTCCAGGTCATGGGCAGGCGCATGCCCAGGCCGACCGCCTTGGAAAACGCCTCCTTCGCGGCAAAGCGCGTAGCCAGGAACCGCACGCCCCTGCCGGCGTCACGGGCCCGGCGCTCACGAAACTTGCGCAGCTCGTCGGAGCCGAGGATTTTTTGGGCGAACCGCTCGCCGTGGCGATCGAGCGCGCGGGCGATGCGATCGACACGCAGCAAGTCCGTGCCGATGCCGGCGATGGCCGGGGCGCCGCCGGCGCGCGGCGGCTCGGGCGTGGTCATGCGCGCACCCTATGCCGCCAGCTTGGCCAGCGCGGCATTGCGGTCGTCGGTGACGGTCAGGATGGCCAGGAACCCGCTGATGTCGAAGACTTCGCGCACGTGCGGCTGCATCCCGCAAACGACCAGCGCGCCGGCGCGTTCCTTGATCCGCTTGGCCAACATCAGCACGACCCGCAACCCGGCGCTGGAGATGTAGTCCAGGCGAGCCAGGTCCAGGACCAGCCGGCTCTCGCCCTGCTCGAGCTTGGCAAGCAGCTCCGACTCCACCGCTGCGGCGTTGCCGCTGTTGATCTGTCCGGCCGGGGCCAGGACCAGGACGTCGCCGACTTTTTCACTAGACAGACTCATCGTCCACGCACTCCAGTTCGCTCGGATAGCGGAATCATACGCGAGGCCGGGGCCGCCTCGCGTACGGCGCACCGCGACGCGCTGGAACCTCGCACGCCGCGCGGTTACTCAAACCATGCAGCGCCTTGCGGCGCAAAAAGGAAAACGCAGCATGTCCCGTCCCATCCACGCCGTCGTCGACCCCGGCGCGATCGCAGCCAACCTGCGGCGCCTGCGCGGCTGGCTGCGCGAGCACGGTTGCAGCCCGCGCATCTGGGCCACGGTCAAGGCCGATGCCTACGGCCACGGGATTGCCCGCGTGGCACCGGCGCTGGCCGGCGCAGACGGCCTGGCCGTGCTGGACCCCGCGGACGCGCAGGCGTGCCGGGACGCCGGCTGGACGGGGCCCATCCTGCTCCTGGGCGGGCCGTATGGCCCGGGCGACTTCGACCTGGATGTGGGCGGCCCGCTTCACCTGTCCATCATCGACCTGCGCCAACTCGACTGGCTCGGCCGGGCGCGGCTGCGCAAGCCGCCCTTCGTTTGGCTACGCAGCACCGGCGACCTGCACCATTGCGGCCTGGACGACGACGAATACCGGCGCGCCTGGCATCACGCCAATGAGCTGGTCGGCGCCGGCCGCGTAACCGGCGTGGGCCACATGAACCACTACGCGGCGGCCGACCAGCCCGGCGGCATCGCGCCTGCCCGCGCTGCGTTCGAAGCGTTGACCGCGGGCTTGCCGGGCCCGCGCAGCACGTGCAACTCCGCGGCATTGCTGGGCTGCCCGTCGCTTGCCGCGGCCGACCAATGGGTGCGCCCGGGCCTGGCGCTTTTCGGCGCAAGCCCGCTGCCCGGGCGCAGCGCCGCGCAGTTCGGCCTGCAGCCGGCGATGTCGCTGCACAGCACCGTGGTCGCCGTGCAGCGCGTGCGCGCCGGCGAACCCGTCGGCTATGGCGGCGCCTACGCGGCGCCAGCCGACATGCGCATCGGCATCGTCGCCTGCGGCTATGCCGACGGGTATCCGCGCAGCGCGCCCACCGGCACCCCGGTGCAGGTCGACGGCGCACCGACCCGCACGCTGGGACGCGTGGCCATGGATACGCTGGCCGTCGACTTGACGCACTTGCCGCAGGCCGGCGTCGGCAGCCGCGTCCTGCTATGGGGCCAGCCCGAGCTGCCTGCCGAGCGCGTGGCCGAGGCCGCCGGCACCATTGCCGCGCAACTGTTTACGTCGCTGATCGCGCGCGTGCCTTTGCGCATCGCCCACTGCGCACAGCGCGACGCGGCCAAGGTGTGACGGGGACATCGTGCAGCTGCTTGCCGCGGCGCGGTCAGGCGCGCATGCCCTGCCCGGCCGGCTGCGCCCGGCCCGGCGCGAAAGCCAGGAATGCCAACGTGGCTATCAGGTAGACCGCGCCGGTCATCGCCAGGCCCGCCGGCATGCCGATCAATGTGAACATCCCACCCACGAACAACGGTCCGGCCATCTGGCCCAGCTTATCGGCCGCGCGCATGAGGCTGGTGGCACCCGCCGCGCCATAACGCTGCACGTCATCGAGCGCCAGCATATAGGCCGACTGCGACGCGCCGGCAAAGCAACTGGCCACGGCCAGCATCAGCACGGCCAGCGCCGCCCCGACCACGCCGCCGCCGGCATACAGCCCCAGCATGCCCACGCTGCCGATCAGGCCACCGGCGACGATCCACGGTTTCTTGGACGGGGAGCCGTCGGCCAGCCGACCCATGACGGGGCCCAGGTAAATGACACACAAGCCGTAGAGCATCAGCACCCGCCCCACGCTGGACGCAGCAGCCCCTTCCGCTTCCAGGTACAACGGCAGCGCATACGACAACAGGCCGACCTGGGCCACCGAAAACGGCACCACGCTGCCGGCCAGCAGCAGCCCGAAGTCGCGCGTGGCGAGCAGCCTGGCCGTTTCGCCTGCGCGCGCCAGCCATCCCGGCAAGCCGCGGCGCGGCGCATCGGGGCGCCCCGCGGCATCGACCCGCCCCATGTACGGCCGCATCAGCGTCAGCACCGCCGCCAGGGGCAACAGCAGCATGACCGCCCCCACCACGAAGACGGCGCGGAAACCTGCCTGCTCCATCAGCATCGCGCCTACCGCCGCGCCGGACAAGTGTCCGGCGAACAGCCCGGCGATCACGCTGGCCATGTTGCGCCCCCGGAAGCCGGCCGGGCTGCGCGTCACCACGAATCCCTGCAGGCCCATCCAGGTCAGGCCATAACCCAGGCCCACCAGCCCGCGCGCGGTGGCAAAGCCGGCCAAACCGTCGGCCGCCGCGCACAGCAGCGTGCCGGCGACCGCTACCGCCAGCCCAGCCAGCACGGGCATCTGCCAACCGCGCCTGTCCGTCAGCGCCCCGGCGGCAAGCGCCGCGAGCAGCCCGCAGCCCATTTCGACCGAGATGGGCAAGGCCATGAGCAGGTTGCCGGCCGTGCCCCCGGACGCCTCGATGAGCGTGCGCGCATACAGCGGCATGAATCCCAGCGGCAACGCCCACGCAAACAGGAATCCGAACATCACGGGCCGGGCGATGCGGCCGACTTCCGGCTGGTCGTCCGGACCGATGCGGCGCCCATCGGGCAAGGTCGCGCGCGCCGAGAACGCGCGGTTCATGACCAGGGACAGGAGCAACAGCATTTCGATGGCCGCCACCAGCGCGACGCCAGCGACGGTCGCTGCATCGAGCACGCGGCTGCGCACGCCGGCGGCGATCACCGAAGGGTCCAGGCGCAGCACCAGTTGGGCCAGCACATGGCCTTGCCCATTGGCGCGCAAGGGCAGCGCCATCACCAGGCCATCGCCGGGCCGGGCAACCGCGTGCGCGCCGGGCGGCACCGGCAAGGCGCCCGTGGCATCGGCGCGGTTGAGCACGGCGCCGTCTGGCCGCGCCAAGTCGATCTGCGCGATGGCCGGAAAACTCGCCGCCAGCCGGGCGAACGGCGCTTCGACGCCCTTCATGCGATCAGGCGGCACGCCGTAGCCCAGCACGCGCTCGAGGTTGCGCTGCAGGCCATGGGCCAGCATGCCGACGTTCTGCCGGGTGACATCGAGCCAGACGCTGCGAAACGTCGCGATCGTATCGGCGGCGTACACGCCTTGCGCAAGCAGCAGTGCCGCCAAGGGCACGGCAAACCGGGCCCGGCCGCCGGCGGCCAGCGTGGGCAACGGGATGAAGTAGCGGAACGCCACGGTCAACAACAGCCCCGCACCCAGCGTGGCCGCCGCCAGCACCGTCAGGTTGCGTCGCAACAACGCACCACGTGCCTCGGCGCCGCGCTCGACCGCCATGAATAAGATCCCTTCAGGCTTGGCGCCAACCCGCAGCGGCACGGCCAGCGTGATGCGGGCGCCGTCGGTGCGCACCGCCGTGCCAGACTCGCGCAGCGCGACGCCGTTGGCCGCGCCTGCCCGGCCGGTGAGCGCAGCCGCAAGCGCTGCGGCATCGTCGGGCAAAGATCCTGCGACCGGCGAGCCGTCGGGCAGCCCCACGCCGATGCCGCGTATGTCCGACGCCTGGCCGGCGGCGTCGCGCAGTACGGCATCCAGCCCGAAATATTGGGCAAGCGGCTTGCCCAAGCGCAGGCCGTTTTCGATCTGGCCGGCAGCCTGGCGCGCCATCAGCTCGACCCGGTCGGCCGTGGTGTCGGCGACCAGGCGATCGAGTGCGGACAGGCTAAGCGCCCCGATGAGCGCCTGCGCCAACAGCAGCACGCCCAGGCAGGCGAGTACGACTTCCAGTAGCGGCCGGCGCCGCGAACGAGGTGCGATGGACATGGGTGGCGGCTGGCCCCGCGAAGGCCGGCGCCGCCTGGCGCCGGCCGGCAACGCGCCGTTGGCGGCGCACACAAACCGACAATGGTATTTACAATCGCGCAGATTTGCATCCGTTTTTTAAGGGCCCGGAGCATGGCCTTTCACTCGCTTCGCAGCAAGATCTTTGCGCTCGTCGTGGCGATGCTGGTCATCGTGGCGGCGTTCGTCATGCTGGTAACGCGACACGACGTCACCCGCACCGTGGTGCGCGGCGAGCAGCAGGCCGTGGACAACGTGCTCGACCTGGTGCTGCGCGATACCGAAGCCCGCTGGGGCGCGCTGCTGGCCGACAAGATCGACACCGTGCGCGGCGCACGCCGCCAGCTGATGCAGCTGGGACGCATGGTCGACAGCGTCCTGGCGGGCTATGCCGAAATGGCTGCGCGCGGGGTAGTCAGCGAAGGCGCAGCGCGCGGCATGGCGCGCAACTGGGTCAATGGGCTGCAGCTGGACGACCGGCGCTATGCCATGCTCTATGACGCCGAGCTGCGCGTGCTGGCCAGCGGCGACCGGCGCCTGCTCGACATGGACATTGGCGCGGTGCGCGACTTCAAGAACCGCCCGATGGCCCGCGCCATGTACGAAGAGACGCGCGCAAGCGGCTATGGCTTTGCCATTTACCGCCTGGCCCAGCCGGATGCCGGGGCCGAGACGCGCTATGCCTACTTCGGGCATTTCCCCGCCTGGGACTGGGTCATCGTCATCAGCGACAGCGCGCAAGACGTGCTGGAGCAATTCGCGCACCGCCGCGCCGACATGGAGGAATCGCTGCGCAACGCCCTGGGCAAGCTCAAGCTGGCGCAGACGGGATTCGTGTTCATCGTGGGCCGGGATGGCGAGCTCGTCATTGCGCCGCCCGACGACCAGGCAGGCCTGCTCGACCGGACGGACGCCGCCGGCGTGCCGTTGCGCCAAGCGCTGCAGTCGCTGCCCGCCTCGGGTACGCCGCGCCAGTTCGTCGTCGGCGCAAGTGAGGACGCGCTCTGGCAGGTGGATGCCGCCCGCTTCAAGCCGCTGGGCTGGGTGATCGGCGCCGCCGTGCCGCGCAGGGACTTGACCGCCCCGGCCACGCGCTTGGTCAACCGGCAAGCGCTGGCCTTCGGGCTGACGCTGTTGGCGGCGCTGGCCGTGGCCTGGGTAATGGCTGCGCGCATGGCCCGGCCCCTGAACCAGTTGACGCGCTACGCGCGTCAGCTTCCCGAGCAGGACCTGACCGCCGCGCCGCAAGTGCCGCCACAAGTGGCCGCCCTGCCCAGCCGCCATCGCGACGAAACGGGGCGACTGGCCGAGTCCTTCCTATTCATGGATGCGAAGCTGCGCGAGAACGTCGCGCGCCTGATGAGCGAAACCACCGCGCGCCAACGCTACGAAAGCGAGCTGAACATCGCCCGAGACATCCAGCTCGGCCTGCTGCCCGTGCCACTGCCCGACGACGTGCGCGGGCGGGTCAGCCTGCACGCCGCGATGCTGCCGGCCAAGGAAGTCGGCGGCGACCTGTACGACTACTTCATGCTGCCAGACGGACGGCTGTGCATTGCCATCGGCGACGTGTCCGACAAGGGCGTGCCAGCGGCGCTGTTCATGGCGGTGACCCGCACGCTGTTGCGCGCCTCGGCCGAGGACGAAACCGACCCCGCCCTGCTGATGGAGCGGGTCAACAACCGGCTGGCGGAGAACAACCCGAACGTGATGTTCGTGACGCTATTCGTGGCCGTGCTCGACCTGCATAGCGGCCGGCTGGATTGGGCCAACGCCGGGCACCCGGCGCCTTGCGTGGTCGGCGTCGACGGCCGCGTCCGCCGGCTCGAGGGCCGCAGCGGCCCCGCCTGCGGCGTGCAGGAAGGCTTGCCCTACCGCGGCATGAGCGCCACCCTGGCGCCGGGCGAGGTCCTGGTCGGCTATACCGACGGCGTGACCGAAGCGGCCGACGGCGCAGGCCAGCAGTACGGCGAGGCCCGGCTGGATGCGGTGCTCGCGCAGGCGCCGCGCGAGGTCGATGCCCTGGCCGACGCGCTGCTGCAAGACGTACGCCGCTTTGCCGCGGGCGCCGAGCAATCCGACGACATCACCTTGATAGTGGTACGCCGCCCATGAAACGCCTGATCTGCCTGCTGCTTTCGACCTGCCTGCCATGGCTTTGCGGCGCCCAGCCGGCGGCTGCGGACGATGCGCCTGCAGCCGCCGCGCCGGCGCGACAGGTGTTTCCCACCACGCCGGTGACCAAGCCCGACGGATCGAAGTGGCGCATCGGCTATTTCGAAAGCGGCGACTACGGCGAATATCCGCGCACGCTGCGCGTCATCGTTCGCGGGCTGCAGAAGCTGGGCTGGCTGGACGTGCCGGACATGCCCGCCGAAGACGACGGACGCGCGCTGTGGACCTTCCTGGCCCGCCACGCGCGCAGCGATTACCTGCAATTCGTCGAAGACGCCTGGTGGCGACCCGGCAATTTCGATGCGGCGCTGCGTCCCAAGGTGCGCGAAGACCTGGCCCGCAGGCTGGCCGGGCGACGCGACATCGATTTGCTGTTGGCCATGGGGACCTGGGCCGGCCAGGACGTCCGCGCGATCGGCGCACCCGTGCCGGCCATGGTGGCCTCGGTCAGCGATGCGTTGGGCGCCGGCATCGCCGACAGCGTGCAGGACAGCGGGCTGGACAACCTGCACACGCGCATCGAACCCGAGCGCTACCAGCGCCAGGTGCGGCTGTTCCATGACATCGTGCCCTTCGAGCGCCTGGGCATCGTTTTCGAAGACAGCAAAGAAGGCCGCACGTATGCAGCGGTCGATGCGGTCGAACAGGTGGCCAAGGAACGCGGCTTCGCCGTCGAACCCTGCCATGCGCAGTCCAACAGCATCGCCATCGAACAGGCCGTGGACAACGCGGTGCGGTGCTATGCCGACCTGGCCCAGCGCGTGGACGCCGTCTACGTCACCGTGCACCGGGGGGTGACCGACACATCGGTGGCGGACATCGCGCGCATCCTGCGCGAGGCCAAGGTGCCCAGCTTTGCCATGAGCGGCTCGCAGGAAGTGCGTGCCGGGCTGCTGATGAGCCTGGCGCAGGCCGATTATTCCTACGTCGGGCTTTTCCACGCCGAAAGCATCGCACGCGTGCTCAACGGGGCCAAGCCGCGCCAGCTCAGCCAAGTTTGGATCGACCCGGCCAAGATCGCGCTCAATCTCGAGACCGCCCGCATCATCGGCTTCGACCCGCCGGTGGACATCCTGCTGGCGGCCGACGAGGTCTACGAAGGCGGGCAATAAACGGCGCGCGGCACGGGGGCCAGCGTCACCCTCCGCCAAGTTCGGCCGGGGCGACCATGGCCCTGGCCGCGCAGACCGCGCGCAGGCGTGCGTCCGGGTCGTCCCCTGCCACACCCTGCCATAGTTCCAGCAGACGGTCCGCGCCGGTGCGGCGCGTGGCGAGCACGTATTCCGCATACGCCAGCCATTGGCGGTCGTCCGCATCCAGCCCTGCCCTGGCGACGGCCAACACGTCGCGCGCCAGCGCATGCACCTGGTCGTCGGCCAGCGCATCGCGCACCGCCGCCTCGCGCAAGCCAGCCAGCCGGCCCCAGCCCCAGTCGCGCACCAACGTACCCGCTTCGTCCAGGTTGGCGAGCAAACCGGCCTGCACGGCACTGGCCGATATCGCGGCGGTGCGCGCCACCGACGCCCCGGCCTCGTCCAGCAGCTGGCGATCAGCAAAGCACGCGCCCGGCGCCCTGCCCTCGATGTAGCCTTGGGCGCCGCAGCGCTCGAACAATTCTTCCAGCCCGCCGTCGCGCTGCCAGGCCTGCATCAGGTCGCCCAGCGGGGGCAGCTCGTCGAGCCGGTAGCGCCAACGCGCATCCAAGAATTGCGCGATCTGCGAATATTCGAAATGCGCGCTGCCCGGCGCAAGCGTCACCCGCTCGCCGTTGTCGATGCGCACGCCCGCCCACGCGCAGGCCTGGAGAAACTGCGCCAGGCAAGGATCGCCGTCGAGCAGCACCGTCGGCGCACGCTTGTAATCGTGCCGGCGCGACAACGGCAGGCTGCGGCTGGCGGTGCCGGGGCCGAACATCCAGCGGAAGTAATCACCCAGGTCGGCGAAGGGCCGCGCCGGCAGCCGCGACAAGGCCAGGTCACCGGCAAAGCGCGCCGGCGCGAACATGCGCGGCCAGATGCTGAGCCGGTTTTCCTTCAGGCCGGTGGGCCGGCCGCCTTCGAGTGGGCTGTTGGCAAAGAGCGCGATCAGCGCGGGCGCCAGCGCCAGCGCCGCGTTGAGCGCCTGCGCGGCACGCGCCGTGGGCACTTCGGTATTGGCGCCGTGCTGGGCCTTGGCGTCCAGCCCGACCCAATGGTGCCAGCCGCGATGCCCGGCGAGCTCCCGGTAGATGGGGCGCGGCACACAGGCCTGCGCATACCACCGGCTATCGATCGGGCAATCCGGATGCTCGGAAACGTTGAGCACGACGGCATCTTCGGCCGCCAGCGCGCGGGCGACGTCGTCGAGCTCGGCGTGCGCCAGCGCCGCCAGCCGCGTCACGCGCGCCGGGCCTCCCGCTACGGGCGCAAGCGCCGCCTCGAGCAGGTTATAGCCGTTGTCCAGGCCGCTTTCACCGTGTGCGCCGGCCACCGCCAACGGCCTGCCATCGTCGGCGCGTGCAAGCGCCGCCGCCTGGCCGCGGGCGGCCTTGATCTCCAGCAGGCGCTCGAAATAGCGTTCGCCCACGCAATGGCTGGCGCCGTCGGCGCGGGCTGCCACGGGCATTTCGAGTTCGACCCCCAGCCGCATGCCGCTGGCAGGCAAACGTTGCAGCCCGGGCTGCGGCGCGCTCATGCGCGCAGCGGTCCGTCCCCGCCGGAAACGTCCCGGTCGCCCAGCCGGGCCCGGACCATCAGGGCCTTCATGTCGCGCACCGCCTTTTCCCAGCCGTCGAAGACCGCCTGGGCGACGATGGCGTGGCCGATGTTCAACTCGGCGATGCCGGGCATGGCAGCGATGGGCTGCACGTTGCCGTAGTGCAGGCCGTGACCGGCATTGACGCGCAGGCCTTCGGCCAACCCCAGCGCGACGGCGCGCCGCAGGCGCGCCAGCTCCTGCTCGCGCGCATCGGGACCGGCTTCGGCGTAGGCCCCGGTGTGCAGCTCGATCACGCGCGCGCCGGCCTTGACCGCGGCCTCGATCTGCCGCTCGTCCGGATCGATGAAAAGCGACACGCGTATGCCGGCATCATGCAGGCGCGCCACCGCCGCGGTCACGGCCGGCAGCGCGCCAGCCACGTCCAGGCCACCTTCGGTGGTCAGCTCGGTGCGCTTTTCGGGCACCAGGCAGACGTCGTGCGGCCGCACCGCGCAGGCGATGCCAAGCATTTCGTCGGTAATGGCGCATTCGAGGTTCATGCGCGTGCGCAGCTGCGGGCGCAGCGCATGCACGTCGGCATCCTGGATGTGGCGGCGATCCTCGCGCAGGTGCAGCGTGATCAGGTCGGCGCCAGCGTCCTCGGCGCGCAGCGCCGCGGCGATGGGATCGGGATAGGTCGTGTGACGCTGCTGGCGCAGCGTGGCCACGTGGTCGATGTTCACGCCCAGTTCTATCACGACCGTCGTCACTCCTTGCTATTGCCCGGGTTCCGATGACGCAGGCGCGCCCGGGGCGGCCTGCCCGGCGGCGCCCGCCGCGTCCACATCCTGCGCCGCGACGGTGGCCTCGTTCCAGCCGCCGCCCAGCGCCTTGTACAGCTCCACGCGGTTGATGAGCGCCTGCAACCCAGCCCCGACCAGCGCCTGCTGCGCGTTGAACAAATCGACCTGCGCGGTCTGCACCTGCAAGTAGCTGTCGATACCGCCCTCATAGCGCAGGTTGGACAGCTCCAAGCGGCGCGCCGACGATTGTGCCAGCTCGCGCAGCGCCTCGATCTGCGCCGCATAGGTGGCTTCGCCGGCCAGGGCGTCGGCCACTTCCCGGAAGGCCTGTTGGATGGCCTGCTCGTATTGGGCCACTGCGATGTTGCTGCGCGCGCGCGCCAAGTCCAGCCCCGCCTGCAGGCTGCCGCCGGCGAAGATGGGCGTGGTGATCGACGGCGAATAGCTCCAGAACGTGCCGTTGCCCGAGAACAGATTCGACAGCGAGGGACTGGCCACGCCCAGCAGGCCGGTCAGCGAAATGGTCGGGAAGAACGCCGCCCGCGCCGCGCCGATATTGGCGTTGGCCGCGCGCAGCTGGTTCTCGGCCGCCAGGATGTCCGGCCGGCGCGTCAACAGGTCCGAAGGCAGGCCTGCCGGGATGGCCGCGAGCTGGCCGGCGTCGAACGGCGCCGGCTCGGGCAGGTCCGGTGGCAGCGGGCCGCCCAACAGCAGCACCAGGGCATTGACGGCCTGCTCCCTCGCGCGGGCGAACTGGGCGAGGTCGGCCGAAGCCGAATCCAGCAAGGTCTTGGCTTGCGCCAGTTCCAGCTCGGACGCCACGCCGCCATCGAATCGGCGCTTGACCAGGTCATAGGACGCCTGCCTGGCCTGCAGCGTGCGCTGGGTGAGCGCAAGCTGCTCCTCGGCCGCGCGCAAGTTGAAATACGCCTGCGCAACCTGCCCAACCAGGTTGATCTGCACGGCCCGCCGCGCCTGCTCGGTCGCCAGGTACTGCTGCAGCGCCGCCTCGGACAGGCTGCGCAGCCGCCCGAACAGGTCGATCTCGAACGTCGTCAGGCCGACACCGGCCTGGTACTGGCTGCTGATCGAACTGGAGTCCGGGCCGCCCGGGCGCAGGTCGCGCGGCAGCCGCTGGCGCGTGCCCTGCACGCCCGCGCCGATCGCAGGAAAGAGCTGGCCGCGCTGGATGCCGTACTGGGCGCGCGCCTCTTCGATGCGCTGCACGGCGATGCGCAGGTCGCGGTTGCCTTCCAGCGCCAGCCGCACCAATTCGCGCAGGCGCGGATCGCGGAAGAAGTCGCGCCAGCCGAGATCGGCCGCGGGCACCCCTTGGCCCGGCGCGACGGCCGGTGCCGGCTGGCGGCCGAGCGTGGCCTGCGTCTGCCCCTGCCCATACTGCAACTGGGGCTGGTCCGGCCAGGATTCGGGTACTGGCGCGGCCGGCCGCTGATATTCGGGAGCCAGGGAGCAGCCGGCCAGCAGCGCCAGCAATGCAGCACCGCCCAGCTTTAGCCTTGCGTTTCGCATGGTTCGCTTCTCGGTCATGCCTTGCCTTCCTGGCCATCGGATTGGCCGTCCGTTCGTGATGCGCCCGCGCGCTTGGCGGCCTGTTCTTGCTCGAAGGCCTTGGCTTCCGCGCCGAGCAGGCGCGGCTTGGTCTTGAACAGGCTGAGTACCACGACGAAGAAGGTCGGGACGAAAATCACGGCAAAGGGCGTCGCGGCCAGCATGCCGCCCAGCACGCCGAAACCGACCGCCTTTTGGCTGGCCGCGCCGGCGCCCGTGGCCATGGCCAGCGGCACCACGCCTAGGATGAAGGCGAGCGAGGTCATCAGGATGGGCCTGAAGCGCAGCTTGGCGGCCTCGACCGTGGCCTCGTACAACCCCGCGCCGCGCGCATAGGCGTCCTTGGCAAACTCCACGATCAGGATGGCGTTCTTGGCCGCCAGGCCGATCACGGTGACCATGCCGACCTGGAAGTACACGTCGTTGCTCATGCCCAGCACCGTCACCAGCGCAACCGCGCCCAGCATGCCCAGCGGTACGACCAGCATGACCGACAGCGGGATCGCCCAGCTTTCATACAGGGCGGCCAGCACCAGGAACACCACCAGCAGCGACAGGCCCAGCAGGATGGGCGCCTGGGCGCCGGCCTGGCGCTCCTGGTAGGACAGCCCGGTCCATTCGTAGCCGAAGCCGGGCGGCAGCTGCTGCATCAGCCGCTCCATCTCGGCCATGGCTTCGCCCGTGGAATAGCCCGGCGCGGCATCGCCGTTGATGCGGATCGACGGGTAGCTGTTGTAACGCACCACCTGCACCGGCCCATAGCCCCACTCGGCCTTGACGAAGGACGACAAGGGCACCATGTTGCCTTGCGCGTTGCGCGCGTTCAGCCGCAAGATGTCGTCGACCTGCATGCGGAACTGCGCGTCGGCCTGCACCCACACGTTCTGCATCCAGCCCATGTTGGGAAACTTGCCGATATAGGCCGAACCCAGGGCGGTCGACAACAGCGTGGCCGCTTCGGAAAAATCCACGCCAAGCGCCGCCGCCTTCTCGCGGTCGATGCTCAGCTTGAGCTGCGCCCCCGGCCCCAGGCCGCTGACGCGCACCTGCGCCAACACCGGGCTTTCCATGGCCAGCCCCATCAGCTGCGAGGCGGCCTGCATCAGGGCCGCGTTGCCCGCGCCGCTGCGGTCCTGCAGGCGGAAGTCGAAGCCGGTGGCGTTGCCCAGCGCCGAGATCGCCGGCGGCACCACGGTGAACACCATGGCGTCCTTGATGCCGGGCAGCAGCGCGCCGATCGCCCGCCCGGCGATGGCTTGGGCCGATTGTGACGGGTCCTTGCGTTCGGAAAAGTCCTTCAGCGGCACGAAGGCGATGGCCGCGTTCAGGCCGTTGCCGTTGAAGCTGAAGCCCTGCACCGTGACGATGTTCTCGGTCGTGGGCTGCTCCATGAAATACTTCTCGACCGCCTGGATGACTTCCATCGTGCGGTTGGCCGTGGACCCCGTGGGCAGCTCGATGTTGGCGACCACGTAGCCCTGGTCCTCCACCGGCAGGAAGCTGCTGGGCAGGCGCAGGTACAGCCATCCCAGCGCAATCGCCAGCGCCAGGTAGATCACCATCATGCGCCCGGCCTTATGCAGTGTACGCGCCACCCAGCGCTGGTAGCGGTGCGTGGTCGTGTCGAAAGTGCGGTTAAACCAGCCGAAGAAGCCGCGCTTTTCGACGTGATGCCCCTTGGGGATGGGCTTGAGGATGGTCGCGCAAAGCGCCGGCGTGAAGCTAAGTGCCAGGAACCCCGAAAACAGGATGGCCACGGCCATGGCTACCGAGAACTGGCGATAGATCACGCCGACCGAGCCGCTCATGAAGGCCAGCGGCAGGAAGACCGTGGTCAGCACCAGCGTGATGCCGACGATGGCGCCGCTGATCTGCGGCATGGCCTTGCGGGTCGCCTCCCGGGGCGACAGGCCTTCCTCGGCCATGATGCGCTCGACGTTCTCGACCACCACGATGGCGTCGTCGACCAGGATGCCGATGGCCAGCACCATGGCGAACATGGTCAGCACGTTGATCGAGAAGCCCAGCGCCGACATCACCGCGAACGCGCCCAGGATGGCCACGGGCACCACCAGCGCCGGGATCACCGTATAGCGCACGTTCTGCAGGAACAGGAACATGACCAGGAAGACCAGCACCATGGCCTCGGCCAGCGTGTGCAGCACCTGCTCGATCGAGACCTCGACGTACGGCGAGGTGTCGTACGGGATCGCGTACTCGACGTTGGGCGGAAAGTAGCGCTTGAGCTCTTCCATCTGCGCGCGTACGCCCTTGGCGGTGGACAGCGCGTTGGCGTCCGGCGCCAGCACGATGGCGAACGCCGCGGTGGGCTGGCCGTTCAGGCGCGCGCCGAACTGGTAGTTGTCCGCGCCGACCTCGATGCGGGCCACGTCACGCAAGCGCACCGTGGCACCGCCCGGAGTGCTGCGCAGGATGATCGCGCCGAAGGCCTCGACCGTGCTCAGCTGGCCGTCGACCAGGACGGTGGCGGTCGTGCGTTGGTCCTCGGGGTTGGGCGGCGCGCCGATGCTGCCGGCCGAGATGAGCACGTTTTGCTGCGCGATGGCCCGGTTGACCTCGCTCATGCTCAGGTTGTAGCCGACCAGCTTGTCCGGATCGACCCAGATGCGCATGGCGCGGGGAGCGGCAAACAACTGGAAGCGGCCGACGCCCGGCACCCGGGAGATCGGGTTCTGGATGTTGCGCTTGATGTAGTCGGCCAGCGCCGTCTGCCCCATCGATCCGTCGGTCGAGGACAGGGTGACCACCATCAGGAAGCCCGTGCTGCTCTGCTCAAAGCGCAGGCCCTGCTGGATCACGGCCTGCGGCAACTGCGCCGAGACGTTCGAGACGCGGTTTTGCACGTCCACCTGCGCCAGGTCGGGGTCGGTGCCGGGCGCGAAGGTGGCGGTGATCTGCGCCTGCCCGTAGGAATCGCTGACCGACTCGTAATACAGCAGGCCCTTGGCGCCGTTCAGTTCGTTCTCGATGATGCTGGTCACCTGCTCGGACACGTCCTGTGCCGACGCGCCCGGATAGGTGGCGGTGATCTGGATGGCCGGCGGTGCCACGTCCGGGTACTGGGCGACCGGCATGTTGGGGATGGCCAGCACGCCCGCCAGCGCGATGAACAGGGCGACCACCCAAGCGAAGATCGGTCTGTCTATGAAAAATTGCGGCATGAATGCGGACTCTGGTGGCGGGTCTCACGAATCCGGCCGCTGCCTTTTGGGCGGCGGCCGGACGGTTGCGTCACTGCTTGGCCGGTTCGGACGGGCCGGCGGGCTGGCCCGCCTGGCCTTGCCCCTGCTGCCCCTGTCCGGGCCGTTGCGGCGCCTGCCCCTGCTGGGCCGCCCCATTGCCGGCCTGCCAAGCGACGGCCTGCACGGGCGCGCCGGGCCGGATCTTCTGGAATCCCTCGACGATGACGACGTCGCCGGCGGACAAGCCCTCGGTGATCACCACGCGGTTGCCGACCACCGAACCGGTGGTCACCGGCACCTGGACCACGGTCCCGTCGCGCACCAGCATCAGGTTTTCACGCCCGTCGGCCGTGCGCTGCAGGGCCTGCTGCGGCACCATGAGCGCCTGCTCGTTGACGCCCTCTTCCAGGCGCACGCGCACGTACATGCCCGGCAGCAGCACCTCGTCGGGGTTGGGGAATTCCGCGCGCAGGGTGACCTGGCCGGTGCCCGGATCGACCGAGATGCCGGTAAAGAGCAGCTTGCCCTCGTGTTCGTAGATCGAGCCATCCTCCAGCACGAGCTGCGCGCGGGCGGCATCGGCGCCGACCTTCTGCAGCGCACCGCTGGCAAACGCCTTGCGCAACCGCGCCAGTTCCGCGGTCGACTGCGTGAAGTCGACGTAGACGGGGTCAAGCTGCTGGACCACCGCCATCTGCGTGGCCGAAGTCGCCTCGACCAGCGCGCCCTCAGTCACCAGCGGCTGGCCGATGCGGCCGTCGATGGGGGAGACTACGTCGGTATAGCCCAGGTTGATCTTGGCGTTGGTCAGCGCCGCCTTGGCGGCTGCGACCGCGGCCTCGGCCTGGCGGGCCGCCGCCACGGCATTGTCATATTCCTGCTTGCTGACGGCATTGGCCTTGACCAGCGGCCCATAGCGCTGGGCCAGCTGCCGGGCGCTGTACAAGTCGGCCTCGGCCTGCTTCAGCTGCGCGGCGGCCTGGTCGTAGGCCGCCTGCAACGGGGCCGGGTCGATCTTGAAGAGCAGGTCGCCCGCCTTGACGTCGCCCCCCTGACGAAAGACGATCTTCTGCACGATGCCGGTCACACGCGCGCGGATCTGCGCTTCGCGCACGGCGTCGACGCGCCCGGGCAACACCGACACGATGGGCGCGCGCTCGGGTTGCACGGTGACCGTGCTGACCTGCATCGGGCCTTGCTGCGGGGGCGCACCCTTGTCCCCGCAGGCGGCCAACGTCAAAGTGATGGCCGCAAGCCCTGCCATCGCGGCAGCTCGCGGCAAACGTGCGAATTGAAAAGGCATGGGGTATCTCTGTCCGGTTCCCGCTCGGCCGGCGGCCAACGCAGCGCCGACGCGACATTTTTGCGAAAAATGGCGCAAGTATAGAGGATGCGTCCCCTCCATATCGCCATACCCTGTTCGCCGCGCGGGACTTGTCCCGGCCCCCGACACGGAGGGCATTGCGCCCTGGCCGCCCGGTACGCGGGGACGGCGCGTCCAGCATAGCGCATGCCCTCGCCTGAAGGCGCGCCGCACGCGCCGGCGGCGGCAGCGCCCGCCTAGCCCAGCAGCAGTGCGTCGTCGGCCAGCTGCTCGCCGCGCACCCGCTCGAACATGGCCAGCAGGTCCGAGACGTCCATCCCGCGTCGCTGGTCGCCGGACACGTCCAGCACCACCCTGCCCTGGTGCAGCATGACCGTGCGGTCACCCACGTCCAGGGCCTGGCGCATGCTGTGCGTGACCATCATGGTGGTGAGCTGGTATTCGGCGACGATGCGCGCGGTCAGCTGCAGGACGAAGTCCGCGGTACGCGGGTCCAGCGCCGCGGTATGTTCGTCCAGCAACAGGATGCGCGACGGCCGCAGCGCCGCCATCAGCAGGCTGACCGCCTGGCGCTGCCCGCCCGACAGCAAGCCGATGCGGTCGGACAGGCGGTTTTCCAGCCCCAGCCCCAGCGTGGCCAGGTGCGCGCGCATGTCTTCGCGCATGGCCGGCTTGACCGCCCGCGCCAGCCCCCGGCGCGCACCGCGCATATAGGCCAGCGCCATGTTCTCCTCTATGGTCAGGTCCTCGCAGGTCCCAGCCATCGGATCCTGGAACACCCTGGCCACCTTGCCTGCCCGTTCCCAAACCGGCTGGCGGGTCACGTCCTCGCCGTCGATCTCGATGCGGCCCGCATCGACCGGCAGGTCGCCCGAGACGGCGTTCAGGAAGGTCGACTTGCCGGCGCCGTTGGAACCGATGACCGTGACGAACTGCCCGCTCGGGATCTCCAGCGACAGGCCGCGCAGGGCACGGGTCTCGATCGGGGTGCCGGCGTTGAAGGTGATGTGCAATTCGTGCGCACGCAGCATGTCAGCTCCTTGCGCGCGGCTGCCGCCGGCGCAGCATGGGCAGCACCAGCGCCACCGTCACCAGCACCGCCGTCACCAGGTTCAGGTCCTGCGCCTGCAGGCCGATGAATTCGCTGTTCAACGCCAGCGCCACGAAAAAGCGGTAGACGACGGCGCCCAGGATCACCGCCAGCGTGGCCCATACCAACTTGCGCGAAGGCAGTAGGCTTTCGCCGACGATGACCGCGGCCAGGCCGATGACGATGGTGCCCACCCCCATGGAAATGTCCGCGCCGCCCTGGGTCTGCGCGAACAATGCGCCTGCCAGGCCGACCAGCGCGTTCGACAGCGCCATGCCCGCCAGCACCATGCGCCCGGTGTGCACGCCTTGCGAGCGGGCCATGCGAGGGTTGGACCCCGTGGCGCGCATGGCCAGCCCCGTTTCGGTGGAAAAGAACCAATCCAGCGCGAACTTCGCCGCCGCCACGACGACCACCAGCACCAGCGGTCGCAGAACGTAGTCGGCCACCGCCTCGACCTGCAGGATCGTAAAGACGGTCGGCTCCATGATGAGCGGCACGTTGGGCCGGCCCATGATTCGCAGGTTGACCGAATACAGCGCGATCATCATCAGGATGCTGGCCAGCAGGTCCATGATGCGCAGCCTGACGTTGAGCCAGCCGGTGGCCAGGCCGGCCAACGCGCCCGCGCCCGCTGCCGCGGCGCTCGCCAGGAACGGGTCGCTGCCGGCCGAGATCATGGTCGCGGCCACCGCTCCACCCAAGGGGAAGCTGCCGTCGACGGTCAGGTCCGGGAAACGCAGGATGCGAAAGGAAATCAGCACGCCCAGTGCGACCAGGGCGAAGATGAGCCCGATCTCGAAGGCGCCCAGCAGGGTATACAAAGACATGGCGGCTGCGGCCGGGCGCCCCCGCCGCGCCCGCGGCGCGGCCTGCCCGGCCTAGGGAGAATTTTTACTGGATGATTTCGGCCGCCGACTTCAGCAGCTCTTCGGACAGCGTCACGCCCTGGCGCTTGGCGGCGCCGGGGTTGACGAACAGGCGCAGGTTGGAGCTGGTTTCCGAGGCGATGCTGCCCGGCTTTTCGCCCTTGAGGATGCGCACGACCATGCGTCCGGTCTGCTGGCCGAGGTCGCCGTAGTCGATGCCCAGGGCGGCGATGGCGCCGCGCTTGACGCTGTCGGTGTCCGAAGCCACCAACGGGATCTTGGCGTCATTGCCGACCTTGACCAGCGACTCGTAGGCCGAGACGACGTTGTTGTCGGTGTTGGTGTAGATGACGTCGACCTTGCCGATCAGGCTGCGCGCAGCCGAACCGACGTCCACGGTACGCGGCGCCGCGGCCTCGACCAGCGTCATGCCGGCCTTGGGCAGGAGCTCCTGCAGCTGCTTGACCACCACGACCGAGTTGGCCTCGCCGGGGTTGTACACCATGCCCACCCGCTTGGCGTTGGGCACGACCTTCTTGATCAGCTCGACCTGCTTGTCCAGCGCGAGCATGTCGGAGACACCGGTCACGTTGGTGCCTGACGGCTCCCAGCCAGGCACGAGCTGCGCGGCCACCGGGTCGGTGACCGCCGAATACACCACGGGGATGTCGCGCGTGGCCGCGACCACGGCCTGCGCCGACGGCGTGGCGATGGCCACGATCACGTCGGGCCGATCGCCCACGAATTTACGGGCAATCTGGGCGGCCGTGCCGGTGTTGCCCTGCGCGCTCTGGTACTGCCACGCGAGCTTGTCGCCGGTGTAGCCGGCTGCTTCCAGCGCCTTGCGCACGCCGTCGCGCACGGCATCCAGTGCCGGATGCTCGACAATGGCCGTGACGGCCACGGATTTCTTGTCCTGGGCGGCCGCCGGCGCGGCCAGCATGGCGGCCAGGGCGCATGCCCCCAGCATTGCTGCAGTCTTTTTGGCAAGCAGCATGATGAGCTCCTTTGTCTGTTCAACCCAGAGCGCGGCCCGCACGGATGGTGCCCCGGCGCCGCCCCACGCAAGCGCACGCCCGGCCGCAAAAAGGCTCATAGTCTACCCGAGGGGCCTGCCGCGATGCACCCAGGCTTACCCCGTGCGCCGCGTGCCGGCACGCTGCCCGGCAGCATCGGCGCCGGCCGGCGCAGGGGACGACGTCCCTGAAGCCGCCGCGGCGGCCGGCCCCGCCGTCGCGCTAGAACGACACCTGCCCGCCGACGGCGCGTCCCAGCAGCGCGCGAGCCCAGCGCCGCGCCGGCAGGCCATAGGCCGATTCCACGTCCTCGGCCCGGGCCAGCAACTGGTCGGCTTGCAGCGACAGCGGCGGCCCGGAAAAGGCCAGCACGATGCGGTTGCCCTCGTCGATCTCGGGCAGCAGCGCCAGCCGGCCGTCGAAGGCCTCTTGCAGGTTGGCCAGATTGCGCGGAAAGCTCGCATGTGCGCCGAACAAGTTGACAGTCATCACGCCGGCGTCGCCGAGCAGGCGGCGGCAGCCGGCATAGAAAGCCGCCGAATCGCGCACCGGCCCGCGCGCCTGCGCGTCGTACAGGTCGACCATCAGCACCGGGCACTGCCCGCTGCGCCGCGGATCGGCCACCCAATCGCCCGCGTCGGCATGCTCGATGGTCAAGCGCGGCGAACGCGGCAACCGGAAAAAGCTGCGGCACACCGCAGTCACCAAGGGATTCCACTCCACCGCCACCACGGCGCTGCGCGTGCGCTTCAAGCAAAAACGCGCCAGCGACCCGGCCCCGAGCCCCAGCATGCCGATGGCCCCTTCCCGCGGCGGATCCAGGAACAGCAGCCATGCCATCATCTGGCGCGTGTACTCCAGCACCAGCTCGTCGGGCCGCGCCATGTCCATGGCGCCCTGTATCCATTGCGTGCCGAAATGCAGGTAGCGGATGCCGTCGGCCTCCGACAATGTCGGCTCATCGGCGGCGCGGGCGGGTTTGGGCATGGGCAAAAAAACGCTGGCGAAAAGGAAAGTCATTGTAGCCAGCGGTCCGCACGACGGCCCTTGCGTCAACCCGTCATGCCGCCAGCGCCCAAAGCCGCTCGAGCATCCACGCGCGCGTACGCCCGGCTTGCATGCGCGCGATCTGATGCAGCACACGCTTTAAGTACAGGTGCGCATCGCATTCCCAGGTAATTCCCATGGCCCCGTGCACCTGCACGGCGAACTGCGCCGCTGCCTGCGCTGCCTCGGCGGCCAGCAGTTCCGCGTAGAGCAGCGCGCGTTCTGCCTGCGACGCGCCGTGCACGTCCATTTCGCGCGCAGCCGCCTCGCCGGCGAGCCAGGCGTCGTCCAACGCCATCCAATGATCGGCCAGCCGGTGCTTGATGGCTTGGTTGGCCCCTATGGGACGTCCAAACTGCTCGCGCTGGCGCGCGTGCGCGGCAGCCGCATCGAGCGCAGCGGCCGCCGCGCCCAGCGCGTCGGCTGCCCGCAGCAAGCGCATTCGAGCCTGCGCAAGCATCCATTGGCCCGGTGCGCGCCCCATCTCGATGACGGCCGTCGGCTCAAGTTCGCCGCGGTAGACACGCAGCGTGGGATCAAGCCCCGGCACGCACCCCTGGGCGGGCGGCTCGTAGCGGACCAGCCGCAGCGCCGCTCCCTGCTCGACTGCCGCCAGGACCGCCTGCCCCGACCAGGCGCAAGTGGCAAATACCACGCCCCCTGCCCGGACAGCCGCCTCGCCAAAACACGCCTGGCCGGCGATCAATGCTTCGAGCCAGGCTTGTGCCTGCCCGCGCAGCGAATCCGCCAGCGTGGGCAACAGCACCACATTCCAGGCCAGGGGCAGCGTGACGAGCTGGCGCCCCGCTTCCCAGGCAAGCACCCAGGCGTCTGACGCCCCTAGCCCCATGCCGCCACGGTCGGCGGACAACAGCAAGCTCGTCCACCCCATGTCGGCTGCCTCTTTCCAACGCTGGCGCAGTCCGCCAGCATCGTCGGCGGCGCGCCGCGCGTAGGCCGTCCCATAGCGGTCGGCAAAGTAGCGCCGCGCGGATTCGCGCAGCATTTGCTGCATCTCGTTCAAGCTCATGCCGCTCATCCCTTGGGCAGGCCAAGGACCTGCTCGCCGATGATGTTGCGCTGGATTTCCGAGGTTCCGGCCAGGATGGTTTCGGCGCGCGAGCGCAAATAGGCCTGCACCCAATCGCCGGCCGGGCCCTGCGCAGCCGGGCCGCCCAGGCAGGCATCCTCGCCTAGCACCTGCAACGCCAGCTCTAGCAGCCGTTGGTGGGCCTCGCTCCAATGCACTTTGGTCGACGACCCTTCCGGGCCAGGCGGGTCGCCGCGCATCGCCGCCCGCAGGGCGCGCTGCGATTTCAGCGCCAACACGTGGGCATCAGCGGCCAGCCGTGCCCACTGGTGCCGGAAATCAGCATCATCTGCCGCGATCCGGCCGGTGGCATCCGGTGTGCTGGCCAAGGCGCGCAACCGCTTCAGCTCCTGCTCGAAGGCCACCAGGCGCGGAATGAAATACGTGCCACGTTCGAAACTGGCCGCGGCCATGGCGATGCGCCAGCCTTCGTTCTGGCTTCCGACCAGGCAATCGGCAGGAACATGGACGTCTTCGAAAAAAACCTCGCAAAACTCCGCCTCGCCGGTGATCTGTCGTATCGGCTCGACCCGTACGCCGGGGCTGCGCATGTCCACTAACAGAAAGCTCAACCCCTTGTGACGCGGCGCCGTCGGGTCTGTGCGCGCGAGCACGAAGCACCAGTGCGCGCGATCCGCGAACGACGTCCATATTTTGTGGCCGTTCAGGCGCCAGCCTGTGCCTGTCGGTTCGGCGCGCGTGCGCACCGATGCCAGGTCCGATCCGGCCCCTGGCTCGGAATAGCCCTGGCACCAGATCTCGCGATTGGACAGGATGCCCGGCAAGAAGCGCTGCTTCTGCGCCTCGGTGCCGAAACACAGCAGCGTCGGCGCCAGTATTCCATGGCCGATCAGGTTGACCCCCAGGGGCGCACCGCTGCGGGCATGCTCCTCATGGAAGATGGCCTGGCGCTGCAGCGGCAATTCCTTGCCGCCGTAGCGCCTGGGCCAACCCAGGCCGGACCAGCCGTGTGCGCACAACTCGTCTTCCCAGGCCTGCCGGTAGTCGAGCGAATGCGGGGCGGGTCCTCCCGGCCAGGCTTGGGCAAACGCCGAGTAATGTGCCTGCAGCCATTGACGCAATTGCGTCCGAAACGCTTCGTCGCTGGCTGCAGCCAGCGCGTCCATTTCCATGTGGCGTTACTCCAAGCGGATCTTGGCCTCGCGCGCGACCATGGCCCAGGTCTCGATGTCCTGGCGGATGAATGCAGCGAAGGCCTTGGCGTCGCTGCCGATGATGTCCAAGCCGAGCTCGGCGAACCTGCGCCGCACGTCGGGCTCTTGCAGGATGCGCGCAACGGCTTGCTGCATTTTCTCGGCGGCATGGTCCGGCGTGCCGGCCGGCGCGACCAAGCCCAGCCACGGCATGGCCGAATAGCCTGGCAGCCCTGACTCGGCCACGGTCTTCAGATCGGGGACCGCGGCCGAAGGCTGTGCGGTGGTGACCGCCAACGCGCGGATCTTGCCCTCCTTGACGAATGGCCCGGACGATGCCCAAGCGTCGAACATGACCTGCAGCCGGCCGGCAACGAGATCGGTCAAGGCCGGGGCGCTGCCCTTGTAGGGGATGTGCGTCATCTGCACGCCGGCCATGCTCTTGAACAGTTCCGCCTCCAGGTGAGTAGAACTGCCCGTGCCCACGGATCCGTAGCTGGCGCTGCCGGGGTTGGCCTTGAGATAGGCGATCAGTTCACCGACATCCTTGGCCGGCACCGATGGATGGACCGCCAGGATGTGCACCACCGAAGCGACCTGCGTGACGGGCACGAAATCCTTGATGGGGTCATAGTTGACCTTGGCGTAGATGCTGGGCGCGATGCCCAGCGACGAGGCCGCCATCAGGTAGGTGTAACCATCCGGCTCGGCGCGGGCGACATAATCGGATGCGATCAGGGTGCCTCCGCCCGGCTTGTTTTCCACGATGACGGGCTGGCCCAGCTCCTTGCCCAGGCGCTCGGCAAGCAGGCGCGTCATGATGTCTGTCGCGCCCCCCGGCGAGAACGGCACGATGATGCGCACGGGCTTGTTCGGATACGGTTCGGCCTGGGCCGCGCCGCCCAGGCAGGCGGCGCCCAATGCTGCGGCGATGAAAAGTTTCCTTATCATGGCGTCTCCTCCTGAAGTAACGGGTCAACCGGCGGCGCTGGGCAGGATGAGCGCATCGAGCGCCACCACACCCTGGCCCGCCTCTTTGACCAGCAGCGGGTTGACTTCGATTTCCGCAATGCTGGCCGGTGCTGCCAGGAAAGCGTCTGCGACGGCGGCGATGAAACGGCAAGCGGCCGCGACGTCGCCCTTGGGCTTGCCGCGATAGCCATCGAGCAAGGCAAAGGCTTTGAGCTCGCGCAACATGTCCAGCACGTCGGACTCGTCGACAGGCAGCAGCCGGTGGCTGGTATCGCGATAGATCTCTGTCAGGACGCCGCCCAATCCCACGGTCAGCACCGGACCGAACACCGGATCCCGCGTGACGCCAACCAGCAGCTCTGCCACGCCCCGCTCCATCTTTTGCACCAGTACGCCATCCAGGCGCGCACCGGGGGCATGCCGGGCCGCAGACGCGATGACCCGGTCGAATGCGTCCGCCACCGCTCCATCGTCGCGCAGGTCCAGCACGACGCCGCCAACCTCTGTCTTATGCGGGATGTCTGCGCTCAATACCTTTACGGCCACCGGGTAACCCAGCCGCTTCGCATGCGCACATGCGGCGCGGGCGGAATCCGCCACCCCCGCTTGGCCGCCATCCGCCCCCTGCTGTGCCAGCCACTGCCTGGCCTGTGCCTCGTTGCAGGGCAATGGCAGGAACGGGCTCGCCTTGCGCGGCCCGGGCACCGGCGCGCGGGCCTGCTCCTTGCGATCGCACCACCGCAGATAGGGGCCCAATGCGGACACGGCCCTGCCGATATCGTCGAACACGGCGACCCCCGCCTCACGCAGCGCCTGCCGGCACTGCGCCGCGCCCGTGTCGATGGCCACGAACAGCCGCCGGTGCTCGCGCGAAACTTCGGCCAGCGCATCGGCCATGCGGTCCAGCATATAGCCCGGCGCGTACACGACCACGGTATCGATGGCGTCGGACGTTGCCAAGGCGCGCAGCACCGTGCGCACAAAGCCAGGGTCGTTGACGACATTACCGGTCACATCGACCGGGTTGCCCACCATGCCATAGTCGGGAATGCCTTTCCTGAGCAGTGCTTGCAGGTCGGCGGGAAGATCCGGCAGTGCCAGGCCGGCCCCGATGAATCGATCGGCGAGGATTGCGCCAAGCGCGCCGGACATCGTGACGACGGCTACCCGGGAGCCGGCCGAACGACCGCGCTGCGTCGCCAGCAGCGCGACATTGGCCATCTGGTCGAAGTCGTCCGCTTCGATGACGCCCAATTGGCGGAAAGCTGCCGCATACACGCGGCGGTCTCCTGCCAATGCGGACGTGTGCGAACGCACGGCGGCCGCCCCTTTGTCGGTCGCGCCCGCCTTGAGCGCGATGAGCAGCTTGCCACGGCGATCCAGTTCGCGGCAGGCACGGACAAAGCGCGGGCCATCGCGCAGCTGCTCGACGTAGCCCAGCACGATCTCTGTGTCCGGATCCTGGGCGAAGTACTCCAGGTATTCGGCAAACTCCACGCAGGCTTCGTTGCCCGTGTTCACGAAATGGGAAAACGGCAAACCGATGCGGCGGCCTATGGCGTAGACGGCTGCACATACGTTGCCGCTTTGCGTCAGCAGGCTGACGCTGCCCTTGCCCTGTTGCATCGGCACCGTCTTGAAGACCGACGCGAAGGCCGTGTATGCCTGCGAATTGAGATTGGCGAATCCCATGCAATTGGGTCCGGCCACCACCATGCCGGACTCTCGGGCGAAGCTTTCCAGTTCGCGCTGCAAGGCTTCACCCTGCCCGCCGGCTTCGGCAAACCCAGCCGCATAGACGATCGCCGCGCGCACACCGCGCGCATGGCAGCGGCGCAGCATTGGCACGACTTCGGGCGCGGCAATGGCCAGCACCGCAAGATCGATCCCGCGCGGCACGGACTCAATATCCGGATAGCAGCGCAGGCCAAACACCTCTTGATACTTGGGATTGACCGGATACACATCGCCCTGGAACCCGAACCGCGTGAGCAGGTCCAGCGGCATGCCGCCAATGCGGCCGGCGTCGGCGCTGGCGCCGATCAGGGCGATGGAGCGAGGATCCAGTAACGGCGCCAGGCGCGCAGCGTCGGATACCGAATCAGCCCGCGTACGGGCCGGTTCATCGGTCAGCGTGCTCATGCCGTCTGCCCCGACTTGTTGCGCTGGATCGCCTGCGCCAACCCCCGCTGGCTCACCTGGCGGAATGCTTCGCTAAGGTGCGACAGCTGGTGGGTGTCGAAATGCGCCGCCAGTGCAGTACGGAAGCCTTGCGCGTCCGCGGTGCGGTTGAGCGACCGCTTGATCAGGTGCAGGCCAAAGGGCGCCGCCTGTGCAATGCGCTGGGCCAATGCCATGCTGGCTTGCTCGAGTTCGGCGCGCGGCACCACCCGGTTGACCATGCCGATGCGCAACGCCTCCTGCGCCTCGATTCGCTCCCCGGTATAGAGCAGCTCCTTGGCCTTGCGCAGGCCCATCACCCACGGATGGATCAAGACTTCGGTGGCCGCCGCGGCCAACGTATGGCCGACAGGATCGGAAAAGTAGGCGTCGTCGGCGCACACCACCAGGTCGCACATATTGGCAATCATGAAGCCGCCGGCCACACAGGCGCCTTGGACCTGGGCAATCGTCGGTTTGGGAAAATCCCAAATGCGCAGGCAGTAGCCGTAATAGCGCTTGGACTCGTAGGCCCAGCGCTCCTCCACCGTGAAGTCTGCCCGCTTGGCCTGTGCCTCCTTGAGGTCATGCCCGGCGGAAAAATGCGCGCCTTTCGCAGCCAGGACAACCACGCGCACGGCGTCGTCACGCGCGGCTGCCTCCAAGGCATCGTCCAGTTCGTCCAGCATGTGCTGGTTTTGCGCGTTGCGCGCGGCCTCGCGCGCCAGGACGATGCGTCGCACCGCCCCTTGCTCCTCAACCAGGATCGTCTCGTAGTTCATGCGGTGTCTCCTGCGGCCATGCCGGCATCCGGCATCCGGCATCCAACGTCCGGCACGGCGCGGATTGAATTAAGACACCACAGTTCCTAGAATACAAAATGAATCGACAATAATTCCCATATTGTGGACACACCCAAGACCACCAGCGGCACGCAGAGCATGCGCCGCGCCCTCGGCCTGCTGCGCTTGCTGGCCCAACACCAGGAAGACGGCATCGATCTGCAAGGCGTCATCGGGAAGTCCGGGCTGGAGCGCTCCACGGCCCACCGCCTGTTGAGCTGCTTGCTGGAAGAGCGCTTTGCCGAACGCGATCCGCGCACACGCAGGTACCGCCTGGGGGTGGACGCCATGCAGCTGGGGTTCGCGTCATTGCGCCGCACGCCACTGCTCGACGCGCTGCGGCCGTTCGCGCAAAAGTTGGCCAGGCTGTCGGGCGACACGGTGTTCCTGGTCGTCCGGCAGGGGGACTATGCCCTGTGCCTGCTGCGCGAAGCCGGGTCGTTTCCCGTCAAGGTGTTCACGATCGACGAAGGAGAGCGTCGACTGCTGGGCATGGGCGCCGGCGGGTTGGCACTGATGGCAAGCTTGCCCGATGAAGCAATCTCGCAGCTGTACGAGCGCCACGCGCAGGCCTACGCCCGCGCAGGCTTGACCGCGCAATCGCTGGCAAAGGCCGTCAAGCGCACGCGGCAAACCGGCTATTCCGAAATCGTCGACACCATCACCCCTGGCGTATCCGGCGTGGGCGTGGCGTTTCCCGTCTCGGAGCTGACCTGGGTCGCCTTCAGTTTCGGGGCGATCAGCAGCCGGCTCGACGCGGCACGCCGGGCCGAGATGGGCGCGTTGCTGCGGCGCGAATGCGACGCCTGGGTGCAAGCGCAGCTGCAACAATGACTCGCGACCCACCCCGGGGCTTGCGCCCCGGGGCCTGCCGTGGCCCGGTCGGGCCGGCAGGCGGGATCAAGCCCGCTCGAAGATCGCGGCGATGCCCTGGCCGCCGCCGATGCACATGGTCACGAGCGCATAACGCCCGCCGATGCGCCGCAGCTCGTACAGTGCCTTGATGGTGATGATCGCCCCGGTTGCGCCGATCGGGTGTCCCAGCGAAATGCCACTGCCGTTGGGGTTGACGCGCGCCGGATCCAGCCCCAGCTCGCGGGTGACCGCGCAGGCTTGCGCGGCGAACGCCTCGTTGGCCTCGATGACGTCGAGCTGGTCGGCTTTCAGCCCGGCGCGCTGCAGCGCCGTGCGCGTGGCGGGCACTGGGCCGATGCCCATGTAGCGGGGATCGACGCCGGCATGCCCGTAGGCGACCAGCCTGGCCAGCGGCTGCAGTCCGCGGCGCTCGGCCTCGCGCGCCGACATCAGCACTACCGCGCCCGCCCCATCATTGATGCCCGAGGCGTTGCCCGCGGTGACGGTACCGTTCTCCTTGACGAAGACCGGCTTGAGCTTGGCCAGGCTTTCGACCGTCGTCTCCCGGCGCACGTGCTCGTCGGTGTCGAACACGACATCGCCCTTGCGCCCCTTGATGGTCACCGGCACGATCTGCTCGCGAAAACGCCCTTCGTCGATGGCCACGGCCGCGCGACGGTGCGATTCAGCCGCCAGCGCGTCCTGGTCCTCGCGGCTGATGCCGTATTTGCCGGCGACGTTCTCGGCAGTCACGCCCATGTGGATGCGCTCGAAAGGATCGGACAGCGCGCCGACCATCATGTCGACCATGGCGGCGTCGCCCATGCGCGCACCCCAGCGCTGCGCCGCCGCGACGTAGGGCCCACGGCTCATGCTCTCGGCGCCGCCGGCAACCGCGATGTCCGCATCGCCCAGCATGATGGTCTGGGCCGCCGACACGATGGCCTGCAGGCCAGATCCGCACAGCCGGTTGACGTTGAAGGCCGGCGTATCGTGGCTCACGCCCGCGTTGACTGCGGCCACGCGCGACAGGTACATGTCGCGCGGCTCGGTATTGATGACGTGGCCCATCACGACATGGCCCACCTCACCCCCCTGCACGCCGCAGCGCTGCAAGGCTTCGCGGATGACAGTGGCGCCCAGTTCGCAAGGCGGGACGTCCTTGAGCCCGCCGCCGAAATCGCCGATCGCGGTGCGCGCGCCCGCGACGATGACTACCTCGTTCATGTGAGTCTCCATTTGCTCGACGCTGGATCCATGATAACGCCCGGCGCGGCCGGCGCCGCGCCCGCCGCACCGGCAGCAACCGGCATCGCTACAATGCCCGCACCACCCAACGAGCGCCTGCCATGATTCCTTTTTCCGTCCTGGATCTGTCGCCCATCGTCGAGGGCGCGACCGCGGCCGACGCGCTGCGCAACACGCGCGACCTCGCCCAGCACTGCGAGCGCTGGGGCTACCACCGTTACTGGCTGGCCGAGCACCACAACATGACCGGCATCGCCAGTGCGGCCACATCCGTGGTCATCGGGCATGTGGCGGCCGCCACCTCGACCATACGCGTGGGCGCCGGCGGCATCATGCTGCCCAACCACACGCCGCTGGTCATCGCCGAACAGTTCGGCACGCTGGCGTCGCTCTTTCCCGGGCGCATCGACCTGGGCCTGGGACGCGCGCCGGGCACCGACCCGCAGACCGCGCGCGCCCTGCGCCGCGACCGCATCGAAACCGCCGACGAATTCCCGCAGGACGTGGTCGAGCTGCAGCGCTACTTCCGCGAACCCGAGCCCGGCCAGGCCGTGATCGCCGTGCCGGGCGCCGGGCTGGACGTGCCCATCTGGATACTGGGCTCGAGCCTGTTCGGCGCGCAGCTGGCCGCGCACCTGGGCCTGCCCTACGCCTTTGCCTCGCACTTCGCCCCCGACTACCTGCACACGGCGCTGCAGATGTACCGCGCGCAATTCCGTCCGTCCGCGCAACTGCAGCGCCCGTACGCCATGGTGGGCGTCAATGTCTTCGCCGCGGACACCGACGCCGAGGCGGCGCGGCTGTTCACCTCGCTGCAGCAGCACTTCGTACGCATACGCCGCAACCAGCGCGGGCGCCTGCCGCCGCCCGTCGACAGCATGGATGGCATCTGGGCGCCGCACGAGCGCGCTGGCGTCGAACAGTCCTTGGCCTGCTCCATCGTCGGTTCGCTGGACACGGTCACGCAGGGGTTGAAAGACTTCATCGCCCGCACCGGCGCCGACGAGCTGATGATCACGGCGCAAATCTACGACCATGCGGCACGGCTGCACTCGTTCGAGCTGACGGCGCAGGCCCGGCAGCGCCTGGCGGACGGGGGTTGAATCCACGCCGGAACACGACGCGCAAATCTTCCCCCACTCTTATTGGGGCGGGATGCCAGCCTGCTGCGCCGCGCGCCGCCAGCGGTCGATCTCCGACCGCTGGAAGGCGGCCAGTGCCTCAGGTCCGCCTGGGAAAGCCTCCCAGCCGGTACGCGCAAGAAATGCCTCGGCGTCCGGCTGGCGGTATATGTCGACCAATACATCGGCCAACTTAGCGATGACCGGCGCCGGCGTGCCGGCCGGGGCGAAGGCGGCCGTCCAGTTCACCATGTAGTAGTCCTTGAAGCCGGCCTCGCGCAACGTCGGTACGTCAGGCTCATTCTTGATTCGATTTTCGCCAGTCACGGCAAGCAGCCTTAGCTTGCCCGCCTGGACCAGCGGCACGGTAGCACCGTAGTCGGCAAAGACAAAGTCGACCTGGCCGCCCGCCAGGTCTGTCAGCGCCGGCGCTGCCCCACGGTAGGGCACATGGTTGGCCCGCACGCCTGCCATGGACAGGAACAATTCGGTGGCAATCTGGTAGGACGCGCTGCCACTGCCGTAGTTAAGGGTACCAGGCTGCTTTCGCGCGTCTTCGATGAGTTCTTCGACCCGCTTCCAAGGCGCATCGGCCTTGACTGCCAGCGCCATCGCCCCGAAGCTGAGCTTGGCAATCGGTGCAAGATCCTTGACTGGATCGTAAGGCAACTCGCGAAACATCACGACGTTGGTGCTGACCGGTGAATTGCTCGCCAGCAGAAGCGTATACCCGTCAGGAGCAGCGGTGGTCACGGCCTGTGCCGCAATAAAACTGTTGCCGCCCGGGCGATTCTCCACCGTCACTGGCACCCCAAGGCGTTTTTCCATTTGCTGTGCGGCATAGCGGGCGTTGCTATCGGTACCGCTGCCGGGCGGGAAAGAAACGATCAGCCGTATCGGCTTTTCCGGATACGTGGCGCTGGCCACCAGCGGCAAGGCCAGCAGCGCGGCGCCGCACAGCGCCGCCCATCGGGCAAATGGCAACATGCTTGTCTCCTTGTCATTCTGTCAGGCACGTCGCTCGGCGCGACGATGCGGCGGACAGCTTAGGCGAGGCATGCCCCGGCGTCTAATACGCGTTTTGTACCGATCGATATTCACAGGGTATTAGACGTTGGCGGTACGCGTGGGTAGGATGCCCTGCCATGGAATCCGTGCCCTCTCCCGGTGCCCCCGCGCTCCATGGCATCCGCGTCCTTGACCTGAGCAGCGTGGTCTTCGGCCCATACGCATCGCAGATCCTGGCTGACTATGGCGCCGACGTGGTCAAGGTTGAACCGCCCGACGGGGACTCAACGCGTCGTACCGGCCCTGCTCAGGAGCCTGGCCTGGCCGCCGTATTTCTCGGCGTCAATCGCAATAAGCGCAGCATCGTCCTGGACTTGAAGCAAGCGAAGGCGCGCGAAGTGCTGCTCACGCTAGCTGCACAGGCCGATGTCCTCATGCACAGCATGAGGCCGGCCAAGATGCAGGCGCTTGGCTTGGGACCGCAAGTCCTATGCAACCGGAACAAACGGTTGATCTATGCGGCCCTGCACGGCTTCGGCACGGGCGGCGCGTATGATGGCCTGCCAGCCTACGACGACATCATCCAGGGCTTATCCGGTGCGGCGGACCTCGCCGGCCGGCAAGCAGGCGAGCCACGCTACCTTCCTACCATCGCAGCAGACAAGACCTGCGGCCTGATTGCCGCCCACGCCATCCTGGCAGCACTGTTCCAGCGAGAACGCACCGGCCTTGGCCAGGCCATCGAGGTGCCTATGTTCGAGGCGATGGCATCCTATGTGCTGGTGGAGCACTACTATGGCCAGCACCTGGCCGACGCTCCAGGCCGGCATGGACCGGGCTATCCCCGCGTGTTAACCGCCTGGCGCCGCCCTTACGCCACACGCGACGGCCATGTCTGCCTCATGCCCTACACCGATGCGCATTGGCGGACATTCTTCAAGCATGCCGGTCGCCCTGATCTGGCGCGAGATGCGCGCTTTGCCACCATCGCCGCGCGTACCGAACACATCGACGTCCTCTACGGCCTGGTTGCCGGCATCGTGGCCGAACATTGCACGGCGCACTGGCTGGACCTGTGCGCCAAATTGCAGATCCCTGCGTCGCGCATCAACCGGCTGGAGGATCTTGAAAACGACCCGCACTTGCGTAGCGTGAATTTCTTTGTGCCCGTGCGCAGCCGTGCAGGCCATGCCTACCAATACGTGCGCAACCCCGTGCGCATGCAGGCAAGCCAAGTCGATCCCGCCATGGCGCCCCGCTTGGGTGAGCACACGCGGGAAGTGCTAGCACAGGCCGGACTGGACGCAGCGCACATAAACGACCTGCTCGCGAGCGGCGCAGCGCGCCAAGCCGACGAACCTCCCATCGAAGGAAGCCGAACATGAATGCATCGACTGAACCACCGCTGCTCGGACGCGGTTACTACTGGCAAGACCTGGCCGTGGGCCAACGGTTTCGCACCATGCGTCGCACCGTCACGGAAACAGACATCGTCAACTTCATCAGCGCGACGGGGATGCTCGAAACCATCTTCATCGACGCCACCTACGAGCACGGAGCGATCAAGGGCCGGCCAGCGCCCGGCGCGCTGACCTACGGACTGATCGAAGGCCTGATCATGCAAAGCATGGTGCAGGGTACCGGTCTAGCCCTCTTGGAGGTGCATAAGAAGATGCTCGCCCCGGTCGTAGCCGGCGACACGATCTGGGCCGACATCGAAGTCACGGGTATCCGCCCGACTTCCAAGCACAATCGCGCCGTCGTGACTTCGCGCATAGACGTGTGCAATCAGCACGGGCAGCCGGTGATGGAGTACACAGCCGTGCGCCTGCTGGCCGGACGGCCTGGTTGACGCGGTTGCGCATCAACGAAGGCGGCGATGGCCATGCCCGCAAGCCGCCCAACTTAAAAAGAGAGGAGACAAAGCATGACTGTCCTGCATCGCATTGCAGCCGCGGCCGCACTGGCCTGTGCAGCGGCTATCTGTACCGGTGCTGCCGCCGCTGGATATCCCGAACGTCCCATCACCCTAGTCGTCCCCTTCCCGCCTGGTGGCCCCACTGACCTGGTGGCTCGCGTGATTGCCAAGCAATTGGCCGAGCAGCTCGGCCAAAGCGTCGTGGTCGAGAACAAAGGGGGCGCCAATGGCAACATTGGCATGCAATATGCGGCTTCTGCAAAGGCCGATGGCTATACGCTGCTATACAACACGTCATCCATCGCACTAAGCCCGAACTTATACCGATCGCTGCCCTTCGACCCCGTGCGGGACTTCGCCCCGATATCGTCGACGGCGGTCATTCCACTCGTCTTGCTGGTTCATCCTTCCGTGCCAGTCAGCGACGTCCGATCATTCGTCGAGTACGCGCGTAGCCGGGAGAACCAGCTTTCCTACGGTTCGGCTGGCCCAGGCAATGTTACCCACCTTGGCGCGTTGCTGTTGCTGCGGTCTCTCGGCGTGAACGCGACCCATGTTCCCTACCGCGGCAGCGCGCCGGCGATGACCGATCTCGTTGGCGGCCAGGTGCAGTTCATGACAAATACGCTGAACGATTCCCTGGGTTTCGTGCGCGCCGGCAAACTCAAGGCCCTGGCAGTCAGCAGCCGGCAACGCAGTGCGCAGCTTCCCGATGTCCCCACGCTGGACGAGGCAGGAGTCAAGGGCTTCGAAATGGGCGCATGGCAAGGCATTGTCGCGCCGGCAGGCACGCCCGACGACATCGTCGACAAGCTCAACCATGAAATTCGCGCGGCTTTGCAGGCGCCGAAAGTACAGGAACAGTTGCGCGAACAGGGTGCCCAGGTGCTGGGATCGACGCCGCTCGAATATGAGCACTACATCCGTGATGAGACCCAACGCTGGGGCGACGTGATCCGCGAAGCGGGGATCCGTCTCGATTAACCATGCGGGTGCGCGTCGGGAGTCCGCCCACAGTTGGGCCGGCCAATTCGATACCAAGTGCGTATCGGATCAGAAAAAAACAATATTGGACAAGTGTCATGAGGGTGACCGATAGTCTTGGCAATGCGGGGTACCGACACACTGCATCCCCCGCTTGCCTTATACCCGGAAAAATATGCTGCTGACCACACTCGCGCCGATTGCCATCCCGGAAGAGGACGAAGCCCTGCGTGCCGAGGTGCGGGCCTTTCTGGAAGAAGCGATGACGGGCCGGGCGCCCGACGTCAACGCCCGCTCTTGGATGGGATTCGATGCCGATTTCAGCCGGAAGCTGGCCCAGCGCGGCTGGCTGGGCATTACCCTGCCGCGCGAATATGGGGGTGCAGGACGCAGCCAATTCGCCCGCTTCGTGCTGGCCGAGGAGCTGCTGGGTGCCGGCGCTCCGGTGTCGGCCCATTGGATTGCCGACCGCCAGAGTGCCCCACTCATCCTGCGCTACGGCACGCAAGCCCAGAAAAGCCGATACCTTCCCCGCATCTGTGCCGGGGAAGCGTTTTTCTGTATCGGCATGAGCGAACCCGGCGCCGGATCGGACCTGGCCGGCATTCGGTCCCGCGCCGAGCGCACGGCTACAGGCTGGCGCCTGAATGGCAGCAAGATATGGACCACCAACGCCCATCGCTCGCATTACATGATTGCCCTGGTACGCACCAGCGGCAGCGCCGAGGACCGCCACCAGGGCTTATCGCAGTTCATCATCGACCTGTCCCTGCCGGGCGTGACCATCCGCCCGATTTCCGATATCGCAGGGGACGCCCATTTTTCCGAAGTGTTCTTCGATGATGTAGAGCTTGCCGATGATGCGCTGATCGGCAATGAAGGCGCTGGTTGGGAACAGGTCAACACCGAGCTCGCCTTCGAGCGCAGCGGTCCGGAGCGCCTGTATTCCAGCATGGTCTTGGTTGATTGCTGGATGCAATGGTGCCGCGAAGCACGCATTGATGACGCAGCGACCAGGACCGCGCTAGGCCGCATCCTGATCGAACTGGGGGCCTTGCGGGCCATGTCGCTCGCCGTTGCGGGGTTGCTCGCCCGTGGCGAAAACCCGGCCGTCCAGGCTGCGCTGGTCAAGGACCTGGGCACAGAGCTGGAACAGCGCATCCCCGGGCTGATCGCCGATCTCATCGGGGGCCGGCCGCAGGCTGTCGCACCTGCGCCGCTAGTCCGCACCCTTGCCTACCTGGAGCAAATCGCGCCAACCTTCTCGCTGCGGGGCGGAACGCGCGAGATCCTGCGCGGAATCATCGCAAGGGGCCTCGGCTTGCGTTAAGCCCCATCTTTCCGAACGAGATAGCCATGGACGACCTGTTCAGCGATTCGGCCCATAAGCTGTTTACGCAAACATTCAATGACGCCGTGCGGCATGCTGCCGAGTCGGGCCGGCCCGATGCCAATGCCTGGCGTGCCTGCGAGGAATCCGGGTTTCTGGACGCCCTGGTCCCTGAACCATCCGGCGGTGCGGGACTGCGCCTGTGTGATGTGCTGCCCGTGGCCCTGTCCGCGGGCTGGCACGCCATACCGGCGCCGATCGTGCCGACCATGCTCGCTCGGGCCTGGCTGGCCACCATCGACCGACGCGCGGCAGACGGCTCGATCGCCATCGCACCTTTCGGGCTGGAGAGAGACCAGGATGCGCTGCGGATTCCCTGCGTGGCATGGGGACGGGTGGCCGATTGGGTCCTGGCTCGTTCGGAACATGGCTGGCATTTGCTTGATGCGCGGCTTGCGCAGCGAACGCCGTGGGGGGGACATGGATCTCTGGACGCCGGACTGCTTTGGCAAGGTACCCTACCCGGCGCCCTTCCGGCCTGCGAAGTCGAACCGGACACATTGGCCGCGGCATCCCACGCGGCCATGATGGCCGGCGCCATGGAACGTGTGCTTGGCCAAACGCTGGAATACGCCAACCAGCGCGCGCAGTTTGGCCGCCCCATCGGAAAATTCCAGGCAGTCCAGCAGCAGTTGAGCGTCATGGCCGAACACGTGGCTGCTGCCCGCATGGCTGCCGTGCTGGCATTCCAAAGCGAAACCGCGCTGCCTGACCCTGTCCTAGCCATGGCCGGCAAGGCGCGTGCCGCAATGGCCGCCCCCCTGGTGGCCGACATCGCGCATGCGGTGCATGGGGCCATCGGCATCACCGAGGAATACGCATTGCAGCGCTTCACCCGCCGGTTGCGCGAATGGCGCCGGGCCGATGGCAGCGAATCCTATTGGGCCGAAAGAATAGGCGCTCACGCGCTGTCCAGCGGTGCGACGGCGCTGGCATACCTGCGCACCCGGCTGTACGCGGTCGCTGCATGACAGCCGAAACCGCCTTGCCGCTGGCCGGGGTGCGCGTGCTCGACCTGAGCCGCGTATTGGCCGGCCCATGGTGCACCCAGACGCTTGCCGACCTTGGTGCGGAGGTATGGAAGGTCGAAGCCCCAGGCAGCGGCGACGACACGCGTGGCTGGACGCCGCCGGACCTCTCGGGGGAATCCACCTATTTCATGTGCGCCAACCGCAGCAAGCGCTCCATCGCCATCAACCTGCGCGACCCACAGGGACAGGCGCTCGCGCGACGGCTGGCGCAACATGCCGACATCCTCGTGGAAAACTACCGCACCGGCGCGCTGCGCCGCTACGGCCTGGACTACCAAACGCTGTCGACGGTGAATCCAGCGCTCATTTACTGCTCGATCAGTGGCTACGGCCGCATCGGCCCACGCGCGGCCGAGCCGGGCTACGACTTCGTCATCCAGGCCGAAAGCGGGCTGATGTCCATCACCGGCGACCCGGACGGTGAACCCATGAAACTGGGCGTGGCGATCACCGATCTGGTCACGGGGATGAACGCCGTACAGGCCATCCTGGCGGCGTTGATCGCCCGTGGCCGGACCGGCCAGGGGCAGTTGATCGACCTGGCGTTGCTCGACGGCGCGATCGCGCTGCTCGCAAACGTCGGGACGGGCTACCTGGTTGCCGGACGGCCGGCCAGTCGGTACGGCAACGCGCACCCAACCGTCGTGCCGTACCAAATATTCCGCACCGCAGACGGCTCGTTCGCCTTGGCCGTCGGAAACGACGCGCAATTTGCCGCTTTGTGCAAGGCACTCGGCCGCCCGCAGCTTGCCGAGGATCCGCGCTACTGCACCAACCGGCAGCGCGCGCTGAATCGCGGCACGCTGGTGCCGTTGTTGCAGGACATTTTCCTGCAACGCGACACCGCGCAATGGCTGTCGATCATTCGTGCCGCCGGCGTACCGGCCGGCGAGGTGCGCAGCGTCGCCCAGGCACTGGAGGCGCCGGAAGTCCAGGCCCGCGGCATGATTGCCGAAGTGAACGACCCCATCCATGGATGCCTGCGGCTGCTGGGCTCGCCTTTGAAGCTGCGCGGCACTGCGCCGCGGCAGCCGGCTCCGCCGCCGAGGCTGGGCGAACACACCGACGAGATCCTGCAGCAGGTATTGGGCTGCAGCGCCGCGGAAATCGCCGCCTGGCGTGCAGCTGGTGCCATCGCCTGAGTCCGGGCCACGGGACTGCCAGCCACGGCGCAATCCGCATGGGCATGCCCCGCGTGCCGGCTTCAGCTTGCGCCGTTGCACAGACGCTACCTATGATTTCCCGGCCGTGTGATACGCACAAAATATCAGGAGACAGCGGCCATGGACCTGCGTCAATTCCAGCAATTCCTTACGCTGGCCGAAACATTGAACTTCCGACGCGCTGCCGACAAGCTGCACATGGCACAACCACCCTTGTCGGTTTCCATACGCAAACTGGAGGATGAAGTCGGCGCTGCGCTGTTTACCCGGGGCAAGGACGGCGTCAAGCTGACCGGCAGCGGCGAGGCAGCGCTGGCCGATGCTCGCCGGGCCCTGTTCCACGCAGCGCAGTTTCGCCAGGCCGCCCGCGCGGCCGCCACGGGCGAAGGCGGCACGCTGCGCATCGCATTCGTCGGTTCCGCCACGCACGCCGTGCTGCCCCGCATCCTGCCGCGCTTCCGGCAACTCTACCCTGGTGTGAAGCTGGTGCTGCGCGAGGCCATTTCCATCCGCCTGATGCAGCAGGTCGAAGAACAGACGGTGGACATCGGCGTGGTGCGCGTGCCGGTGGCGTTCGGCTCCAATACGCGCCTTGCCACCTTGCAGACCGAAACGTTCGTCCTGGCGATGCCGCGCAGCCACCCGCTGGCCAAGCGAACCAACCTGCGGCTACGCGACCTGTCGGACGAGGACTTCATCCTGTATTCGGACAGCGACGCGCCCGGATTGCGTACTGCCGCCTTGCATGCCTGCCAATTGCGCGGCTTCATGCCCCGCGTAGCCCAGGAAGCGATCCAAGTGCAAACGGTGCTTAGCCTAGTCGAAGCCGGGCTCGGCATCGCGCTGGTGCCTTCGGTATCGCGCCGGTTCAGCAGCCGCAACGTGATCTACAAAACACTGTCCGACATGCCGGCCAGCGCCGCCATCGGCATATCGCTGGCGTGGAACCCCGCGGCTGAAAGCGCCGCGGCCCGCCATTTCCGCGAAGTGGCGGTGCAGGCCTTCGCAGGCAGTGCCTAGCCTTGCCCGTCGGCCTGCGGCGCGGCCGCACCCTCGTCAGCCGGCGCGCACGTGACCAGTTCGGCCACCTTCTTGCGCGACAGCATGCCCAGGAACTCGTCGTCCTCGCCGGTCACGGCGACCGGCCCGTCGCTTTCGATCAGCCGCGCGAGCACCTCGTCCAGGCCGGCGGTGGCCGGCACCGAGGTCAGGTCTTCCACCACGGTGGAAATGTCGCGCAGGCCTTCTTCGGCCGCGCGCCGGGCGGCGCGCCGCGTCAGCACGCCGGCCAGGCGCTTGCCGTCGAGCACCGGCGCGTACTGGAAGTCCAGCGCCTGCATGCGCTCGAGCGCGTGCGCCGGGCGCGAGCGCATGGTCAGCGTCAGCCGGGGCGGATTGACGGCGTGCGCCGCGTTGAGCACCTTGCTGCGATTGACGTCCTGCAGGAAGGCCTGGACGTAGTCGTTGGCCGGGTTGAGCAGGATGTCCTCCGGCGTGCCCTCCTGGACCAGCTCGCCGTCCTTGAGGATGGCGATGCGGTTGCCCAGCCGCAGCGCCTCGTCCAGGTCATGCGTGATGAAGACGATGGTCTTGTTCAGCTTGGCCTGCAGTTGCAGCAGGTGGTCCTGCATCTCGCGGCGGATCAGTGGATCAAGCGCGGAAAAGGCCTCGTCCATGAGCAGGATTTCTGCGTCGGTGGCCAGCGCGCGGGCAAGCCCCACGCGCTGCTGCATGCCGCCGGACAGCTGGTGCGGATACTGGGCTTCGAAGCCGGCCAGGCCGACCTGCTCCAGCCAGTGGCGCGCGCGCTGCTCGCGCTCGGCGCGCGGCACGCCCTGCACGGTCAGGCCGTACGCGGCGTTTTCCAGCACCGTGCGGTGCGGAAACAGCCCGAACCGCTGGAACACCATGCTCATCTTGCTGCGGCGGAACTGCTCGAGCTCGCGCACGCCCAGGCTCATCACGTCCACGCCGTCGACCAGGATGCTGCCGGCGGTCGGTTCGATCAGGCGGTTGAAGTGCCGGATCAGCGTCGACTTGCCGGATCCCGACAGGCCCATGATGACGTAGATGCTGCCGGCGTCGATCGACAGCGAGATGTCGCGCAGTCCCAAAGTGTGACCGGATTCCGCGAGCAGCGCCCCCTTGCTGAGCAGCTCCTGTCCGGCCGTGCCGTCACCGCGCACGCGCGGCAGCCACTTCTCGGGCTGCGGGCCGAAGATCTTGTAGATATTGCGGACTTCGATCTTGCTCATCGCTGCGCCCCCTTTCGTACGCGGTGTCCGTAGGACTGCGTGATGCGGTCGAACAGGATGGCCAGCGCCACGATGGCCAGCCCGGCCATCAGGCCGCGCCCGACCTCAAGGCGGTTGATGCCCAGCAGCACTTCATGCCCCAGGCCGCGCGCGCCGATCATCGAGGCGATCACGACCATGGACAGCGCCATCATGGTGGTTTGGTTGATGCCGGCCATGATGTTGGGCAGGGCCAGCGGCAGCTGCACGCCGAACAATTGCTGGCGCGGCGTGGCGCCGAAGGCGCGCGACGCTTCCAGGACCTCGCGGTCGACCAGCCGTATGCCCAGGTCGGTCAGGCGGATGAGCGGCGGCACCGCATAAATGACCGTGGCGATGATGGCCGGAATCTTGCCCAGGCCGAACAGCATCACCACCGGGATCAGGTAGACGAAGCTCGGCATGGTCTGCATCACGTCCAGCACCGGCAGCATAACCGTGCGCAGCCAGCTGGCACGGGCCATGGCGATGCCCAACGGGATGCCGACCAGTACCGACAGCGCGGTGGCCATGATCATCAGCGACAGCGTCTGCATGCCAGCGTCCCACAAGCCAAGCGCGCCGATGGCAAACAGCAGCAGCCCCATGCCGGCGCTGAGCAGCACCCGCCGGCTGACCAGCCAGGCGATGCCCATGACCGCCAGAATAAGCAGCCACCAGGGGGTGGCGCGCAGGAGATTCTCCAGCCACACCAACAGCTGCAGGATGGGACGCGAGAAGGCATCCAACGCGTCGGCGTAGTTGGTGACCAGGCGATCGACGAAGCCGTCGATCGCCCCGCGCAGGGCGCGCGGGTCGATGATTTCGGGAAACATCGGCGCAGCCTACAGTGCGGCCTGCACGCGCGCGGCCACGTCGGCCGGCACCCACTTGGTCCACACGTCCTGCTTGTTCTTCAGGAACCACTCGGCCACGGCCGCCGCGTCATCGCCCGTCTCTTCCATGTGAGCCAGCGTCTCATCCATCACCGGCAGGGGCACGGACATGCTGGAGAAGAACTTGGCCAGGTTCGGGGCGTCCTTCTCGAACCCGGTGTTCAGCGCCGTGAAAACGGGGTTGTCCGGATACGCGCTGGGCTTGGGATCCTTGCAGTCGGGCGAGGTCAGGCATTCGTGCGCGGCCTTGTCATAGGGCGGCAGTTCGAGCTTGACCAGATCCATGGACCCGACCAGCGGCGTGGGATACCAGTAGTAGAAGACGATGTTCTGCTTGCGCTTGTAGGCCGCGGTCAGCGCCGCCTTCTGGGCTGCGCCCGTGCCGGGCGAATACAGCGTGAACGTGTCCTGCAAGCCCAGGGCGCGGTAGAGGTTGCTGCTGACGACCTCGCAGCCCCAGCCCGCCGGGCAGCCGTAGAAGCGGCCCTTGGAGGGCTCCTCGGGATCCTGGAACTCGTCCTTGAAGCGCGGCAGGTCGGCGGCGGACTTCAGCTCGGGCAGGCGCTCGGCCGTGTAACGCGGGATGAACCAGGCCTCGCCGCCCATGTACAGGTCGGCCACGCGCCGCACCTTGCCGGTGGCCTCGGCCTTGTTCCAGGGATCGGCCACGCTGTTGAGCCAGACCTCGGTATTGACGTCCAGGTCGCCGCGCTCGAGCGCGGCCAGCGCCGGCAGGGTCTCGGTGGGCAACACCTCGGTCTGGCAACCGTAGCCATGCTCGATGATGGCGCGTTGCACGTCCACCAGCACCAGGTTGGACTCCCAGTTCATGCCGCCAAACCGCACCGGGCGGTCGATTTCGCAGGCCGGGGCATCGGCCGCCCAGGCGCCGGCCGCGGCGCCCGACAGCGCGAGCGCGACGGCCAGCCGGCCGCAACGGCGGGAAAGCGACGCGCCGGTCTTGCGGGCGCGAAACTGCAATGGGGAATTCATGGCATTTGCCTCCTTAAGGTTCCATGGTTGATCGAGCCGACCAGGGGTGGACTCGACGCCAGTTAGCTAAGGGGGTATGCGGAAGACGGGCGGAACCGCCAATACAGACCGAACTAGCAGACGGACGCCCGTGGCGGGCATCCGAGGGACGGCGATCGGGTGGGCGCGAGGGGTGCGCCGGTCAAATCGCCAAATTGACGTCAGCTGCACGAAGAAGGCAGCATGTTAGCAGAAATTACTAGCAAAGACAAATAAGGGGCACTATTGAGGCGAGCCGGCGCGGGCGTACGCGACCGGCCGCACGGGCCGAGCGGGCCGCGGCAGACGGCGACAGTTGGCTGGCAGGCCGGCGTACCGGAAAACGCCCGGCCGCGGGAATGGATCGATGGGGCCGCCTTCTTTGCGGCCCGCCCTAGCGGTACATGTAATCGCGCCGCCAGGGATAGGCTTGGCCTTCCGGGTAATCGAGCTCGCGCGCGTCGCCGGCATGCACGGGATGGGCCAGCACCTGGTGCAGCGCGATCCAGCCGTGCTCGAACGCCATCGCGCAACCGGCCAGATACAGCCGGTAGGCGCGCAGCGACCGTTCTCCCTGGTCGCCAGACAGCACGGCGCGCGCCTCGTCTAGCCGGGCCTCCAGTGCATCGCTCCAGCACCAGAGCGTGCGCGCGTAATGCGGCCGCAGGTTCTCGACGTCGACCATTTCCAGGCCGCCGTTGGCCATGTTTTCCAGGACGCTGCTGATGTGGGTCAGCTCACCGCCCGGGAAGATGTATTTCTCGATGAACTCGCCCATGCCGCTGCCCAACTGCGCGTTGTAGACCCCGGCCGCGGTGATGCCGTGGTTCATCACCAGGCCGCCGGGCCGCACCAGTCGGCGCAGCTTGGCGAAGTAGTCGCGCAGACGCGCGCGGCCGACGTGCTCGAACATGCCCACCGAGGCAATCTTGTCGAACGGGCGCGATTCATCCAACTTGCGGTAGTCGAGCAGTTCCATGCGCACCCGCCCAGACAGGCCTTTTTCCTCGATCAGCCGGTTGACGTGCGCATGTTGGTTGCGCGATAGCGTGATGCCCGTGGCGTCCACGCCGTAGTGCTCGGCCGCCCACAGCAGCAGCCCGCCCCAGCCTGCGCCCACGTCCAGGAAACGCTCGCCTTCGCGCAGCGCCAGCTTGCGGCAGATATGGTCGAGCTTGGCTTCCTGGGCCTGCGACAGCGTGTAGTCGGGTTCGCGGAAATACGCGCAGGAATAGACCCGGCGCGGATCCAGCCAAAGCGCGTAGAAATCGTCGGACAGGTCATAGTGGAATTCGATCTGGCGCGCATCCCGCTCGATCGAGTGGCGCCACACCGAACGCACCCGGCGGATCAGCTCGGTCAGGCCGCCGCCGCGCGCGGCGTCGATGGGCGAGCCGGGCAGCAGCGCCGCGGCCGCAGCCATGACATCGCGCATCTCCCCTTCGATCTCGACACGGCCTTCGACGTAGTCCTCGCCGAGCACGCCCACCTCGCCGGCTGCCAGGTGGGCCAGCGCCCGCTTGTCCTTGATGGTGAACGCGACCTGGGGGTCCGATGAACCGACGCGGGTCCCGTCCGGCAGGACCAACTGCACGCGAACCGGTAGCGACTGCAACTTTTGCTCGACGGCCGACAGCAAAGGATTCACGGACTCGCTCTCCCCGAAGTCTACGAACACCCCGGCAATGTATCGGAATTTTGGGCTAGGGGAAACCACGGAGGTCCGTGCTACATTGAAGGCCCTTCCGGCCATGTGCCATCTACGCGCCTGGCCTCCTCTGCTGCAGCCACGCATGTCCTCCCGAACCTTGCCGCGCGCCATGCCAGGATGGCTCATCCTGATGGGTGCGCTCACCGCGATCGGCCCGTTTTCGATCGATATGTACCTGCCGGCCTTCCCGGCCATTGCTCGCACGCTGCAGGCCACGCATGGCGAAGTGGAGCGCACGCTCGCGCTCTACCTCATCGGACTGTCGCTGTCGCAGATCGTCTACGGACCGCTGGCCGACCGCTACGGCCGCAAGCCACCCCTGTGCGCGGCGCTGGCGCTGTATGTGGTCGCCTCGATCGGCGCGGCGCTCGCCGACGACGTGCACGAGCTGACCATCTGGCGCGTGCTGCAGGCTGGGGGCAGCGCGGCCGGCGTGGTCATTCCCCGCGCGGTCATCCGCGACCACCTGGACGTGCAGGATTCGGCGCGCGCGCTGTCGTCGCTGATGCTGATCATGGGCGTGGCGCCCATCCTGGCGCCGCTGGTCGGCGGCCAGGTGCTGGGCCTGGCTGGCTGGCGCGCGATCTTCTGGGTCATGGCGCTGATCGGCGCCGTGCTGCTGTTTTTCATCGTCAGGACGATGCGCGAATCCCTGGCGCCCGACCGGGTCGTACTGCTGTCGTGGACCAACATCGGCCGCAACTACGGCGAGCTGCTGCGCGACCGGCGCTTCATGGCCTTCGCCCTGGCCGGCGGCCTGGGCACGGCGGGGATGTTTTCCTATATCACCGCCTCGCCGCGGGTGTTCATCGAGTTCTTCGGCGTGCCGTCCCAGCTGTATGGGCTGCTTTTCGGGCTGAATGCCGCGGCGCTCATTACGGGCTCGCAGGTCAGCGCCCGCGTGCTGCGCAAGCGGCCCTCGGCGAGCGTCCTGCGCGCCGCCCTGCCCGCCCTGGCCGGCTTCGCCGTGGCGGGCCTGGCCTTGACGCTGGCCGGCGCGGCCAGCCTGCCGCTGCTGATGATTTGCCTGGTCGGCTATATGTTCAGCCAGGGCTTCGTCAACCCGAACGCCGCCGCGCTCGCCCTGGCCGACCAGGCGGGGCGGCTGGGCGCGGCCTCCGCGCTGATGGGCACGTTGCAGCTGGGCTGCGGGGCCGTGGCCGGGTTGCTGGTCAGCGCCTGGGACGTCCCCTCGCCCCTGCCGCTGGCGGTCATGCTGGCCCTGTGTGGCAGCGCGGCGTGGTTGTCCGGCCGCATCGCGCTCAAGGCGACTTGATTTAATTGGACAATCCAGGCTAGAATCTTTTGCTTCACGCTATTTTGGTGATTTTCCTTGCCCGGGACTATGCTTTGTCGCCGGGCGCCCATCCGAGAACCCGAGCGTTGCCGGATAGGGGGCTCGTCCTATCGAGCGGGGTATAAGCACTAGCGGCGGCAGGCATGACGGCTTGCCGGTTTTTTTGCCCGGGCGCCCATCGGGGCGCAGCGCGAAAATCCGGCCAATCGGCCCGCTGCCCCATCCACGAAGCTGGGTGGCCGGCGCAATGCCGGCAGCGCTTGCAGCCCTGCCGTGGATATTCCTCCTGACCACAATGCCGGGCACATACGAAAGGTGCAGACATGGCACGTGTATGCCAAGTGACCGGTAAAGGCCCGATGGTGGGCAACAACGTTTCCCACGCCAACAACAAGACCAAGCGCCGCTTCCTGCCCAACCTGCAATCGCGCCGGTTCTGGGTCGAAAGCGAAAACCGCTGGGTGCGCCTGCGCGTTTCCGCCAGCGCGCTTCGCACGATCGACAAACTCGGCATCGACGCCGTGCTGGCCGAACTGCGCGCCCGCGGCGAAGCCGTCTAAGCCCACAGGAGCCCAACATGGCCAAAGGCATCCGCGAAAAGATCAAGCTCGAGTCGACCGCCGGCACGGGCCACTTCTACACCACCACCAAGAACAAGCGCAACATGCCGGAAAAGATGATCATCAAGAAGTACGATCCGGTCGCGCGCAAGCACGTCGAATACAAGGAAACCAAGCTGAAGTGAACAGCCGGTTTTCGGTATAGTGATACGGCTCTGCCCTTTGGGCAGGGCCGTTTTCTTTTGCGGTCCGCCGCACGGTTTTCCTGCCTTGGACATGATGCGCATCCGCCCGACCCTGCTGCGAACGCTTGCCCAAGCGCTCGCGTTTGCCGCCACGCTCACGGTCGCCGGGCCCGCGGCGGCCGACGACGACCCCATACGCATCGGCGAAATCAACAGCTACAAGGCGATCCCGGCCTTTTTGGAGCCATACCGGCGCGGCTGGCAGCTGGCGCTGGAGGAAGTCAATGCCGGCGGCGGCGTACTCGGCCGCCCGCTGCAGGTGATCTGGCGCGATGACAACGGCAACCCCGGCGACACGGTGCGCGCCGCCCAGGAATTGCTCTCGCGCGAGCGCGTCGACCTGCTGTTCGGCGGATTCCTGTCCAATACGGGGCTTGCGCTGGCGGACTTCGCCCGCCAGCGCAAAGTGTTCTTCTTGGCGGCCGAGCCGCTGACCGACAAGATCACCTGGCAGCAAGGCAACCGCTACACCTTCCGGCTGCGGCCGTCGACGTGGATGCACGTGGCCGCGCTCGTGCCGCGTGCGGCGCAACTGGGCAAGAAACGCTGGGCCATCGTCTACCCCAATTACGAATATGGCCAGTCCGCCGTGGCCACGTTCAAGGCCATGATGCGCGAGCGCCAGCCGGACATCGAATTCGTCGCCGAGCAGGCCGTGCCGCTGGGCCGGGTCGACGCCGGCGCGGTCGTGCAGGCGTTGGCCGATGCCAAGCCCGATGCGATCTTCAACGTCCTGTTTGCCGCCGACCTGACGCGCTTCGTGCGCGAAGGCAACACCCGGGGGCTTTTCGAAGGCCGCGCCGTGGTGTCGGTGCTCTCGGGCGAGCCGGAATACCTGGATCCCCTGGGCGCCGAGGCCCCGCAAGGCTGGATCGTCACCGGCTATCCGTGGTATGCCATTGACACGCCCGAGAACCGCGCGTTCGTCCAAGCCTACCGGCAACGCTACGACGACTATCCGCGCGTGGGTTCGGTCGTCGGCTACGCCTCGCTCAAGTCGCTGGCCGCGGGCATCGCCAAGGCCGGTTCGACCGACACCGAAAAGCTGATCGCCGCCTTTCGCGGCCTGCAGGTCGACACGCCGTACGGCCCCATCGTGTACCGGCCGCTGGATCACCAGTCCACGATGGGCGTATACGTGGGTACGACCCGGGTCGAAAACGGCCGCGGCGTCATGACGGGTTTCACCTACATCGACGGCGCCCGCCTGCAGCCGCCGGACGACGAGGTGCGCAAGCTGCGTCCAGCCCAACCATGAGCCGGGACGGCGCATGAACTTAAGCGGCCTCGCGCTGCAGCTGCTCAACGGCCTGGCCGACGCCAGCGCGCTTTTCCTGGTGGCTGCCGGCCTTTCGCTGATCTTCGGCGTCACGCGCATCGTCAACTTCGCGCACGGCTCCTTCTACATGCTGGGCGTGTACCTGGCGTGGACGCTGACCCGCGCGTGGGGCGGCACACCCTGGGGGTACTGGGCGGCGCTGCCCGCGGCGGCGCTCTTGGTGGGCCTTTTGGGCGCACTGGTCGAGTGGCTGGTCCTGCGCCGCCTGTATCGCGCCCCGGCACTCTACCCGCTGCTGGCAACTTTCGCGCTGGTGCTCATCATCGGCGATGCCGTCCTGGCCGCATGGGGGCCGGAAGACCTGTTTGCCGCCCGCGCGCCCGGGTTGGACGGCGCGGTGCATTGGCTGGGCCGGCGCTTTCCGGAATACGACCTGCTGCTGATCGCGCTCGGTCCGGCCGTGCTGGCGCTGCTATGGCTGCTGCTGCGCCGTACCCGCTGGGGGATGCTGCTGCGTGCGGCCGCCGAGAACCGCCGCATGCTGGCGGCGTTGGGCGTGAACCAGGCGCTGCTGTTCACCTCCGCCTTCGCCCTGGGCGCCTTCCTGGCCGGCCTGGGCGGCGCGCTCGCGGCCCCGCGCCAGCCCGCGACGCTGGGGCTGGCCCTGGAAGTCATCGCCAGCGCCTTCGTCGTGGTGGTCGTGGGCGGACTGGGCTCGATTCCCGGCGCCTTCCTGGCGGCGCTGCTGATCAGCGAAGCCAAGGCGCTGTGCATCTTCCTGGGCGAGGTCAGCGTGGCCGGCCATGCTATCGACCTGCCGCGGCTGACGCTGGTGGCCGAATTCGCCGTGATGGCCGTGGTCCTGGTCGTGCGCCCATGGGGCCTGATGGGCCGCCCGCCCGAGCCCGGCGCCTGCGCGGCCGAGCGCGGCGCCCCCGTGGCACCGGCCGGCCGCGCCACCCGGCGGGCCTACCTGCTGCTGTTGGCCGCCTTGGCGATCTTCCCGCTGGCGACGCAGGCCTGGCCCTATGCCACGGTGCTACTGACCGAAATCCTGGTCGCCGCGCTCTTTGCCGCCAGCCTGCACTTTTTGATCGGCCCCGGCGGCATGCACAGCTTCGGCCACGCCGCGTGGTTCGGGCTGGGCGCGTACGGCGCGGCACTGATGCTGCAGGCGCTGGCGCTGCCCATGGAAGCTGCCCTACTGCTCGGGCCGCTGCTGGCGCTGGCCGCCGCGCTGGTCTTCGGCTGGTTCTGCGTGCGCCTGTCGGGCGTATACATGGCGATGCTGACGCTGGCCTGTGCGCAGATCACCTGGGCGCTCGTGTACCAGTGGGACGACGTCACCGGCGGCAGCAACGGGCTGATCGGGCTTTGGCCGTCGGACTGGCTGGCCGACCCGATCGCCTATTACTACCTGAGCCTGGCGGCATGCGTCCTGGGCGTGGTGGCGCTGCGCCGCATCGTGTTCGCGCCGCTGGGCTTGGCACTGCGCGCCGCGCGTGATTCGGGCCTGCGGGCCGCCGCAATCGGCATGGACGTGCAGCGGCTGCAATGGGCGGGTTTCGCGGCAGCCGCGCTGGCCGCCGGCATGGCGGGTTCGGTCTACGCGTTTTCCAAGGGCAGCATCGCCCCGGACGTCCTGTCCGTTGGCCGCTCGGTCGACGGCCTGGTCATGGTCCTGCTGGGCGGCATCCAATCGCTGGCCGGACCGCTCGTGGGCGCGGCCGCCTATACCTGGCTGCACGACAGCCTGGCGCGCGCCACGCCGTACTGGCACGCCCTCATGGGCACGGTAATGCTCGTCCTGGTCACCATCGCCCCGGGTGGCCTCGCATCGCTGGCACGCCTGCCCGCCGCGCGTACGCCTGCCGGAGGCCGGCCATGACGCGGCCGCTGCTGCAGGTACGCGGGCTGCGCGTGGCATTCGGCGGCATTATTGCCGTGGACGACGTCTCCTTCGACCTTCACGCCGGGCGGATGCTTGCGCTCATCGGCCCGAACGGCGCAGGCAAGTCCACCTGCTTTAACGTGATCTCGGGCCAGCTGCGCCCGGATGCCGGGTCGGTGCGGCTCGACGGCGCCGAGCTGGTGGGGCTGCCGCCGCAGCGGATCTGGCGGCACGGCGTGGGCCGGACCTTCCAGACGGCGGCGACGTTCGCGTCGCTGACCGTGCGCGAAAACGTGCAGGCCGCCCTACTGTCGCGCGACGGCCTGCTCTACCGCCCCTGGCGGCGCGCCGCGAGCCATGCCGTGGACGAAGCCGATGCCTTGCTCGAGCAGGTGGGCATGCTGGCACATGCGCAGCGCCCTTGCGGTGTGCTGGCCTATGGTGACGTCAAGCGCGTCGAATTGGCGGTGGCGCTGGCACATCGCCCGAGGTTGCTACTCATGGACGAGCCGACCGCCGGCATGGCGGTGCGCGAGCGGCACGACCTGATGCAGCTGACGCGCGAGCTCGCCGACCGCCGCAACGTCGCGGTGCTGTTTACCGAGCACAGCCTGGACGTGGTGTTTCGCCACGCCGACCGCGTCATGGTGCTGGTGCGCGGCCGCGTGCTGGTCGATGATGCGCCAGCCGTGGTCGCCGCCGATGCGCGCGTACGCGCGGCCTACCTGGGCGACGACGCGCCCAGCCTGCCAGCCTAGCGCTGCGCGACGCCCGTGGATAGGCCGGCTACCGCCTGCGCCAACATCGGGCCGACCTGCGTGCGCAGCGCGTCCTCGGGTAGGACGGCCTGCGGGCCGCCGCAGCTCATGACGAAAAGCCCCTCGCCGGTGGGCGGCCGGAAGGGCACGGCCACCGCGTTGATGCCTGCCTGCCAATCGCCGATGGCGTAGCAGGCGCCCCCCTGCCGCAGTTCGCGGCAGGCGCGCGCGACCATGGCCGCTGGCGGCGCGGCCGGCCCCAGCCTGGCCAGCAACCGGCCGCGCTCGTCGTCGGGCAGCGCGGCCAGGTAAGTGCGCCCCATGGCGCTGTCCAGGGACATCCGGTAGCCGACGGGCAGGCGCAGGTACAGCGCAGACGAGCCGTGCACCGCCTCCACGTAGATCATCGCGTCGCCGTCGAACGCGCCCAATGCGACCGCCGCGCCGGTGCGGCGCGCCAGCTCGTCCATGCAGGGCCGGGCAAGCTGGCGCGCCTCGAGGTTGGCCAGCAGGCCGAAGCCCAGGGCGAGCACCCCGTAGCCGGGCGAGTACTTGCCCGTGCCCTCGTCGTAGCGCAGATATCCCAGGGCGGTCAGCGTGAACGTGATGCGGCTGATGGTGGGCTTGGGCAAGCCGGTCAGCCTGGCCAGGTCTTGGTTGCCGAGCGCCGCCACCCCGGGCTGGAAGCAGCGCAGCACCTGCAGGCCGCGCGCCAGCGCGGTGATGAAATCCGGCGAGGCGTGGACATCGCCCGGCCGCGCATCGGGCCCAGCCGCCCGCTTGCGGCGGGCGGGCTTGGCCAGCGCCCCGACGCCGGCGCGCAAGGCGTCCGGTGGGGATTGCAATCGCGCCGGGTCCTTCTTATATTTTTTCTCGTACAACAAAATTAAATTCCGTTATTCGGAATTTTTATTTAACCATACGCCGTCCGGCCGGCCAAGCAGGCGCCCGCGCCCAGCCGCCGGCCGCCCGCGGCGATTTTCAAGGGGTAGTTATGATCCGTTGCGCGCTCACCGTCCTGGCCGCCACCGGCCTGGCGCTCGCCGCCGCACCCGCTGCGGCCGCCGATGCTTATCCGTCCCGTCCGGTCACCATCGTGTCGCCCTTTCCCGCCGGCGGCGCCACCGACACGCTGACCCGGCTGCTGGCCGAGCGCATGAGCCAGGAACTGGGGCAAAGCCTGGTGGTGGAAAACAAGGCTGGTGCCGGCACGAGCATCGGCGCTTCCTTCGTCGAGCGCGCCGCCCCCGATGGGTACACCATCCTGATGGCCACCAATTCCACGCTGGTGACCAACCGCTTCCTGTACAAGGACCTGCCCTACGACCCGGACGGCTACACCCCCATCGGCATGGTAGGCATCGGCCCGCTGGTACTGTTGTCCAGCCCCAAGCACGACTTCGCCAGCGTCGCCGACATCGTGCGCCACGCCAAGGCCAACCCCGGCAAGCTCAGCTTCGCCTCGTTCGGCCAAGGTACATCCTCGCACCTGGCCGCCGAGTACTTCAAGGACATGGCTGGGCTGGACATGCTGCACGTGCCGTTTCGCGGCGCGACCCAGGCCCTGCCGGTGCTAGCCGCCGGCGACGTGGACCTGTTCTTCGACATGATCGCCACCGGCATGCCGCAGGTCGAAGCCGGGCGCGCCAAGGTTTTTGCGGTGACGAGCAAGCACCGCATGCCCAACCTGCCGCAGCTGCCGACCCTGGCCGAATCGGGCTTTCCCGGCTATGAGATGACCGCGTGGTTCAGCTTCGTCGCCCCCAAGGGCACGCCACAAGAGGCGGTGGCCAAGCTGCAGGCAGCCCTGGGGGCTGCGCTCAAGGACGACACGGTGCGCAAGAAGATGCTGGACATGGGCATCGACCCTCGCAACGGCACCGCCCAGGAGCTGACCGACCAGATCGAAAGCGAAAAGCCCGTGATCGAAAAGCTGGTCAAGCAGGCCAACATCAAACTGCAGTAGCCGTCGGGGCCCGGCGGCGCACCGCCGGGCCTAGCCCGGACGATCGACCTGCGCGGCGTCGTCGAAGTCGCCGCTGCCCAGTTCGATCACCCCGTCATTGGGAGCGTTGAAGCACTTGCGCGCCACCGCCTCGATCTGGCTGCTGCCTCGTTCGAAGGCCTCGAGCAGATCGCTGCCGGTTCCGTCGGGGGCAGCGCCGAAATGCCGGCGCAAGGCGTCTCCGGAAATTTCGAAGTTCGCCTTCACCCCCTTTCGCTCCAGCACGAAAACGACGTCGTCGCCCTGCACCTTGGCCTTGACGGCCTTCGCAAACGCTCCCATTGGTTTCCTCCTCAGTGCCGGCCGTGCCAGGCAAGCGGCGGCCTGCCGGCGCGCCAGCCCCATGGCACAGCGATTGCGGCTGCACCGGCCGCCGCCTGGCGGCCGCGGTGTCAGCCTTGCGGCGCGGGGACGCCCGCGCGGATGCGTCGATCCATTATGCAGCCGCGCGGCGGCGGCCCGTGCAAGAGGGTGTTACCAGCGCATGGGCCCGTGCGGTCAGGGCCCGGAAGGCGGCACGTTGTTGTCGCGGGCGCCGTCCGGATCGGTAACCGGCCCTGCCGTGCCGGCCGCTGCGGGCGGAGCCGTGAAGGCCGGCGCAGCCTGACCCTGCGTCGGGGGGTGGGCCGCCGTCGGCGCCGCGGCTTCGGCGCCATTGCCCGCACGGCCGGTCTCGCTGCGCGCCATCCAGGCGATCAGCGACGAGCGCATGGCCTCCTCGACCGACATCTGGACCGGATGCACCCATTCGGCCGGCACGAATACCGTGTAGCCGCCCACCATGTAGCCCATGGGCAGGTAGACCGCCACCCGCCGCCCCGGCAGGAACCCTTGCGGCAGGCCCTCGACGTCGCGGCGCGTGACCAGCCCGACCAGCTCAAGCGGCTGGCCCGGTACGCGCAGCACGACCACCTGCTGGGCATCGGCCTTGCTGCCCGGCGAAAAATAGTCGGCAAAGCTCTTGAGCGACGAGTAGATGCTCTTGACGACGGGGATGTTGTTGAACGGCAGCTCCAGGATGGAGAGCAGCCGCGCGATACGGTCGTTCGACAGGAGGTAGCCGACCGCGACGATGCTCAGCACGCCCAGCAACAGCCCCATCCCCGGCACGTAGAAGCTGCCGATGAAGGGCCGCAGGATGCTCAGGGCGAGCTGCTCGGTCCAGGCCAGGAAAAGGACCAGCAGGTAAATCGTCAACGCGATGGGCAATATCGCGATGAGGCCTCGGAAAAAGTACTTGGACAGTTGCTTCATTGACTTCAGTCTCCCGGCCGGAGGCGGCCGCCGAGAAAACAGCAAACGCGGCCAGGGATGCGAGCATAGCAGGCCGCCATGTAACGTATCCTACGAAAGTCTGCCGGCCGCAACCCGGCGCGCGAGGCGCGGCATCCGGCACGATCGCCGCGCCGTCCGGGCCGATGCCAGCCATGCGGACACTTATAATCGTTGGTTTTGACCGCTGGGCGTGCGTCGTGCGCCCGCGCACCCTTGCCACCGGATTTCCCGACCCATGCAGGAACGCTACATCCCTTCGGCCGTCGAGGCGGCCGCCCAGGCCGACTGGCAGGCCCGCGATGCCTATCGCGTCACCGAACACGCGCGCAACCCCGACGGCACCGAAAAGCCCAAATTCTACGCGTGCTCGATGCTGCCCTACCCCAGCGGCAAGCTGCACATGGGCCACGTGCGCAACTACACGATCAACGACATGATGGCGCGGCAGCTACGCATGCGCGGCTACAACGTGCTGATGCCCATGGGCTGGGACGCCTTCGGCATGCCGGCCGAAAATGCCGCCATCAAGTCCAAGGTGCCGCCGGCGAAGTGGACCTACGACAACATCGCCTACATGAAGAAGCAGATGAAGGCGATGGGGCTGGCCATAGATTGGTCGCGAGAGATGTGCGCCTGCGACCCGAAGTACTACAAGTGGAACCAGTGGCTGTTCCTGAAGATGCTGGAAAAAGGCATCGCCTACCGCAAGACGCAGGTAGTCAACTGGGACCCGGTCGACCAGACCGTGCTGGCCAACGAACAGGTCATCGACGGGCGCGGCTGGCGCTCGGGCGCGCTGGTGGAAAAGCGCGAGATCCCCGGCTATTACCTGCGCATCACCGCCTACGCCGATGAACTGCTGGACAAGGTCAAGAACGACCTGGAAGGCTGGCCTGAGCGCGTGCGGATCATGCAGGAAAACTGGATCGGCAAGAGCGAGGGCGTGCGCTTTGCCTTCCCGCACGACATCCGTGACGGGCAAGGCAACCTGATCCAGGACGGCAAGCTCTACGTCTTCACCACCCGCGCCGACACCATCATGGGCGTGACCTTCTGCGCCGTCGCGCCCGAACATCCCCTGGCCGCGCACGCCGCGCAGGGCAACCGGGAATTGGCCGCCTTCATCGAGCGCTGCAAGTTGGGCGGCACCACGGAAGCTGAATTGGCCACCCGCGAAAAGGAAGGCATGCCCACGGGGCTGCGCGTGACCCATCCGCTGACCGGCGAGCCGGTGGACGTGTGGGTGGGCAACTACGTGCTCATGAGCTACGGCGACGGCGCCGTCATGGGCGTGCCCGGCCACGACGAGCGTGACTTCGCCTTCGCGCGCAAGTACGGCCTGCCCATCAAACAGGTGATCGCCGTGCCCGGCAAGGAATATTCCGACCAGGCCTGGCAGGAGTGGTACGGCGACAAGCAGAACGGCCGCACCGTGAACTCCGGCAAGTACGATGGACTGGGCTACCAGGAGGCGGTCGACGCCGTGGCGGCGGACCTGGCCGCCATGGGCCTGGGCGAGAAGCAGACCACCTGGCGCCTGCGCGACTGGGGCATTTCGCGCCAGCGCTACTGGGGCACGCCCATCCCCATCATCCACTGCCAGGACTGCGGCCCGGTGCCGGTGCCGGAAAAAGACCTGCCCGTGGTGCTGCCCGAGCATTTGATTCCGGACGGCACCGGCAACCCGCTGGCCAAGGACGAAGCCTTCCTGTCCTGCACCTGCCCCAAGTGCGGCAAGCCGGCCCGGCGCGAAACCGACACCATGGACACCTTCGTGGATTCGGCCTGGTATTTCATGCGCTATACCTCGCCGGACAACGACCAGGCCATGGTCGACGAGCGCAACGATTACTGGATGCCGATGGACCAGTACATCGGCGGCATCGAGCACGCCGTGCTGCACCTGCTGTATGCGCGCTTCTGGAGCCGCGTCATGCGCGACCTGGGCCTGGTCAAGTTCGACGAGCCGTTCACCCGGCTGCTGTGCCAGGGCATGGTGCTCAACCACATCTACTCGCGCCGTACGCCGCAGGGCGGCATCGAATACTTCTGGCCCGACGAAGTCGAGAACATCTACGACGCCAAGGGCGCCATCGTGGGCGCCAAGCTCAAGTCCGATGGCTCGCCCGTGGACTATGGCGGCGTCGGCACGATGTCCAAGTCCAAGAATAACGGCGTGGACCCGCAGTCGCTGATCGACACGCTGGGCGCCGATACCGCTCGCCTGTTCGTGATGTTCGCCAGCCCCCCTGAGCAAACCCTGGAATGGTCCGACTCGGGCGTGGACGGCGCACACCGCTTCTTGCGCCGCCTGTGGTCGCACTGCTATGCCCAGCGCGACGCGGTCGCTCGCGGCCTGAAGGCGCCACCCTGCGGCGCCGGCGCCCCGGGTGCCGTCAAGAACCTGCGCCGCGACATCCACTCGCTGCTCAAGCAGGCCGATTACGACTACCAGCGCATCCAGTACAACACGGTGGTGTCGGCGTGCATGAAGATGCTCAACGCGCTGGAATCCGCCGACCTGCCCGAAGGCGCCGACGCCGACGCGGCGCGCGCCGAAGGGTTGGGCATCCTGCTGCGCGTGCTTTACCCGGCGGTGCCGCACATTACCTGGACGCTGTGGCGCGAGCTCGGCTATGCCGATGTTTACGGGGACCTGCTCGACGCGCCCTGGCCGCAAACGGACGAGGCGGCGCTGGTGGCCGACGAGGTCGAGCTCGTCCTGCAAGTCAATGGCAAGCTGCGCGGCTCCATCGTCGTGCCCGCCTCGGCGGACCGCCAGGCCATCGAGGCGCAGGCCGTGCAGCACGAGGCGGTGGGTCGCTTCCTGGAAGGCCGTCCGCCCAAGCGGGTCATCGTCGTGCCGGGCAAGCTGGTCAACGTCGTCGGGTAACCATACGGAACAGAAAGGGGTCGCCATGCGTCTACCCATGCCTTCCTGCAACAGCCGCCGGTCGCGGGGCGCGCCGGCTGCGGCATGGCTGCGCGCGGCTTGCGCGGCCCTGCTGCTCGGCACGCTGGCCGCCTGCGGTTTCCAGCTGCGCGGCACCACGCCCCTGCCGTTCGACACGCTGTACGTCGACATCCCGGACAACCGGAAATTCGGCGCCGACGTGCGGCGCGCGATCCAGGCGGTATCACCCGACACGCGCCTGGTTACCTCGCCCGAGCAAGCCCAGGCGCAGCTGCAACAGCTGTCGCTGCACCGCGAGCGTCGCGAGGTCTCGCTCAACGCCCAGGGCCGGGTCGAGGAATACGAACTCAGCGTCCTCTTCCGGTTCCGTTTGGTCGACAGCCTCGGCCAGGTGCTGATGCCGGATACGCTGTTGGTGGCCACCCGCGACATGCAATACGACGCGCAGGTCGTGCAGGCCAAGGAAGGCGAAATGGAAACGCTCTACCAGGACATGGAGCGCAGCCTGGTGGCCCGCATCGTGCGCCGGCTCACCGCGCCGGACGTGCGCGAGGCGGCCGCGCTGGCCGCGGCCGCGCGTGCCGGCGGGCCGCAGGAGCTGCCCGTGGTGGCGCCCTCCACGTCGCGCACGCGTGCCATGCCCGACGACTGGGACGACGTCAACCTGGACGGCGCCTATCCCGGTTCGAGCCCCGGCGGCCTGGGCTTGTAGTAAATGGGCAAGGCGCTCGACCCCGCACGGCTGGCCGAGCAGCTTGCGCGCCATGCGCCGCTTGCGCCGCTGTACACGGTGCTGGGCGACGAGCCCCTGCTGGTGACCGAAACGCTCGACGCCCTGCGCGCCGCGGCCCGCGCGGCCGGCTATGCCGAACGTACGGCGATGGTCATGGACGCGCGCAGCGATTGGAGCCAGGTGCTTGCCGCGACGCGCTCGGTCTCGCTGTTCGGCGACCGGCGGCTGCTGGAGCTGAAACTGCCCAGCGGCAAGCCGGGCAAGGCCGGGGCCGACACCTTGGTGCAATTGGCCGAGCAGTGCGGGCCGCAGTCCGACCCCGACACCGTCGTCGTGCTTGCCCTGCCCAAGCCGGACCGCGCCACGCGCGATGCGCGCTGGCTGCAGGCGCTGGCCCAGCATGGCGTGACCGTGGAAGTCCCCACCATCGAGCGCGAGCGCCTGCCGGCCTGGATCGGCCAGCGGCTGGCCCGGCAAAACCAGCAAGTCGACGCCGCGACGCTGCAGTGGATCGCCGACAAGGTCGAGGGCAACCTGCTCGCCGCCCACCAGGAAATCCAGAAGCTCGGGCTGCTGTATCCCGAAGGCCCGATTGCCGCCGAGGACGTCGAGCGCGCGGTCCTGAACGTGGCGCGCTACGACGTGTTCGGCCTGCGCGATGCCATGCTGGCCGGCGATGCCGCGCGCGTCGTGCGGATGATGGCTGGCCTGCGCGCAGAGGGCGAGGCGCTGCCGCTGGTGCTGTGGGCGGTGGGCGAGGAGATCCGCCTGCTGGCGCGGCTGTCGGCCATCCGGCAGGCCGGCCAGGACCTTGCCGGCGCCATGCGCCGGCTGCGCGTCTTCGGCGCGCGCGAGCGCCTGCTGCGGCAGGCGCTGGACCGCGTTCCTGCCCAGGCCTGGCCGGCCGCCGTGCAGCACGCGCACGAAGTGGACCGCTTGATCAAGGGGCTGTCCGCACCGGGACGGCTGGCCGACCCTTGGGAAGAAATGACCCGCCTGGCGCTGCGCGTGGCCGCGGGACGCGCCCGCGCCTGACCGCGACTGGCCGCGACTGGCCGCCATGCCGACGAATTGCCGCCCGCGTACTACACTTGCGGCTTGCCGGGCCCCGGCGCCGGGCCGCCCGGCGTGGCCTGCCCATCCATACCGCCGTTTCTTTTCATGACAGCCTCGCAGATCCAACAGTCCATGCTCGAGCTGGGCCGGCACGCCCGCGCCGCCGCCCGCGAAATGATGCGCGCCAGCGGCGCAGCCAAGGCCAAGGCGCTGCGCGCCATGGCCGCCAGCCTCAAGGCTCGCCGCGATGAGCTTCGCGAAGCCAACGAAAAAGACCTGGCCGCGGCGCGCGCCAACGGCCTGGCCGCGCCGCTGCTCGATCGCCTTGCCCTGTCGGACAAGGCGCTCTCCCTGATGGCCGACGGCCTGGAGCAAATCGCCGCCATGCCCGATCCGGTCGGCAGCATCACCGCCAGCACGGTGCGGCCAAACGGCATGCGGGTGGCACAGATGCGTGTGCCGCTGGGCGTGATAGGCATCATCTACGAGTCGCGGCCGAACGTGACGATAGACGCGGCCGCGCTGTGCCTGAAGGCAGGCAACGCCGCCATCCTGCGCGGTGGCAGCGAAGCCCTGCATTCCAACGTCGCGCTCGGGCGCGTCATCCAGGACGGGCTGGCCGAAGCGGGGCTGCCCGCACGCGCCGTGCAGGTCGTCGATACGCCGGACCGCGCCGCCGTGGGCTGCCTGGTCACCATGACCGAGTACGTGGACGTGATCGTGCCGCGCGGCGGCAAGGGCCTGATCTCGCGCCTGGCCGACGAGGCGCGCGTGCCGATGATCAAGCACCTGGACGGCAACTGCCACGTCTACATCGACGCAGCCGCCGACCCGGAAAAAGCGCTTCGCATCGCCTTCAACGCCAAGACCTACCGCTACAGCGTCTGCGGTGCGATGGAAACCCTGCTGGTGCATAAAGACGTGGCGGCGGCCATGCTGCCGCCGATCGCTCGCGCGCTGGTCGACCACGGCGTGACCCTGCACGGCTGCGAGCGCACGCGCGCGCTGGTGCCCGAGGCAGTGCCCGCCACCGACGAAGACTGGGCCACCGAATACGGCGGCCCCGACCTGGCCGTGCGCGTCGTCGATTCGATCGACGAGGCCATGGACCACATCGCCAAGTGGGGTTCGGGCCATACCGACGCCATCGTCACCGAAAACCTCTCCGCGGCCCAGCGCTTCCAACGCGAGGTCGACTCCAGCTCGGTCTACGTGAACCTGCCGACCTGCTTTGCCGACGGCTACGAATATGGCCTGGGCGCGGAAATCGGCATCTCGACCAACCGCCTGCACGCGCGCGGGCCGGTGGGGTTGGAAGGCCTGACCGTGCTCAAGTGGGTGCTCAACGGCGACGGCCAAACGCGCGGATAAGGCGCATGCGGCCAGGGGCGGCCCGCCCCCTGGCCTACAATGGATTTTTTTTCGCAGCACGAGAGCCGTCATGCTCTGGGTCAAGACCCTGCACATCGTATTCGTCACCGCCTGGTTCGCCGGGCTGTTCTATCTGCCCCGCATCTACGTCAACCTCGCCCAGCGCGCCGAGCCGGCGGCGCAAGCCTGCCTGCTCGGCATGGCACGCCGCCTGTATCGCTTCATGACCCTGCTGGCCGTGCCCGCGGTGGCCTTCGGCCTATGGCTGTACCTGGGCTACGGCATCGGCCGCGGGGCCGGGCAAGGCTGGATGCACGCCAAGCTCGCGCTGGTGCTAGTCCTGGTCGGCTACCACCACGGCTGCGGTGTGCTGCTGCGCAAGTTCGAGCAAGGCCGCAACGCGCGCAGCCACGTCTTCTACCGCTGGTTCAACGAACTGCCGGTGCTGCTGCTGCTGGCCATCGTCGCGCTGGTCGTGGTCAAGCCCTTCTAGGCGAGCGCCATGCCCGACGACAAGCCCCCTGGTCCCAAGACGCTGAAGCTGGCACGCCGGCCGCAGGCGCCGTCGGATGCGGCGCCTGCGCGCAAACGCGCGGGCGCCCGGGCCCGGCGCGTTGCGCAGGCGGAAATCGATCGCCGCAAGCATCCGGCCCCGGAAGTCGGCCGCGCCGCCGCGCCGTCGCCGGCTGCCGCCCCGGCGCTGCGCCGCGCGCGCAGCCCCGGCCCTTCGGAGACGTTCGCCGCCTTCGCCCCCTGTCCGCAAGGGTTGGAAGCCGCGTTGGCCGCCGAGCTGCAGGCGTTGGGCTATGACGACGCCGAGCCGGCCCGTGCAGGCGCGCGCTTTACCGCGGACTGGGACGGCATCCAGCGCGCCAACCTGTACAGCCGCCTGGCCACCCGGGTGTTGGTGCAGGTCGCCCACGGCCCGGTCGCACGCGAGGATGACATCCTGGAACTGGCACGCGCGACCGAATGGGAGCGCTGGTTCGGCCCGGAACACCGCCTGCGGGTCGACACCTCGGCGGTCAAGAGCCCGATGAAGAGCCTGCAGTACTGCAACCTGCGGGCCAAGGACGGTATTTGCGACCGGCTGCGCGAACGTGAGGGCGCGCGCCCGGACATCGACACGGTGCGCCCGGACGCCCGCGTGCACCTGTTCTTGTCGGCCGACGCCGCGACGCTATACCTGGACACCTCTGGCGAGTCGCTGTTCAAGCGCGGCTGGCGCCTGGACAAGGGCCAGGCGCCCCTGCGCGAAAACCTGGCTGCCGGCTTGCTGGCGCTGGCCGGCTGGGACCCGGGTGCCCCGCTGGTGGACCCGTTCTGCGGCAGCGGAACCTTGCTCATCGAGGCCGCCTGGATCGCGCTGGGCGTGCCACCCGGCATCGCCCGGCCATTCGGGTTCGAGCGCTTGCGCGGGCACGATGGGCGGCGCTGGCGCGAGATCAAGGACGAGGCGCGCGCGCGCATACGGCCCGGCCTGGATGCCCCCCTGGTGGGCTTGGACACCGACCCGGCTGCCATCGACGCGGCCCGGCACAACGCCGAGCGCGCCATGCTGGCGCCGGGGGCGATCCGCCTGGAAGTGGGCGATGCCCGCCAGGCGACGGCGCCGGCGGCCAGCGGCTGGATCGTCACCAACCCGCCTTACGGGGAACGGCTCGCCGCCGAGGATCCGGCACTGTGGCGCGACTGGGCGGCCTGCCTGAAGCGCAACTTCGCCGGCTGGCAGGTCGCCGTGATATCCAGCGACCCGTCGCTGCCGCAGGCGATGCGGCTGAAGGCGCGCCGGCGCACGCCCGTGTACAACGGCGCGCTGGATTGCAGATTGTTTCAATTCGAAGTCGTGGCGGCCAGCTATCGGCGCTGAAACGCTGCATACTTAAGGGGCCGTTGTCGCAGCGCAACATACGGTGGACGGCATAGCCGGCAGGTTGCCTGAATCTAGGGTTTTCCCTATAATAGGGTTAACCCTGATGCACAGACCTCACCTGGAGCGCGCCATGAACATGAATGCCGATTTCCGTATGACCGACGAACTTGAACGCCGTCTGATGCGCCAGGCTATCGAGGAACAATTCCGTCCGCATCCGCTGATGGCGCTGCGCAACGTCCTGGCCAGCTTTGCCTCGGCCGTGCGCGCCACCGCGCGGGCGATGTCCGAAGCCCGGCGCGCCAATTCGGGCACGCAGCTTCTGTAATAATGCTGCCCAGCAACCGTCAAGCATTCCCCTTGGGGGCTGCTTAACAGCCCCTTTTACCCCCGCCCCTGTGGGCGGGGCTTTTTTTTTGCCCGGCCGCCTTGGCCTCCCCCCGCACACCCTCCCCAGGGGCGGAATCCGGGATAATACGGCCCCCATGGACCTCACCCCCGCCACATCCACCCTGCCCGCGCCCAGCCGCCTGCGCCGCTTCGCCTGCATGATGTACGAAGGCGTGCTGCTGTTCGGCGTCGTCTTCCTGGCGGGCTATCTGTTCGACACCTTGACGCAAAGCCGCCACGTGCTCGCGCTGCGCCATGGCCGCCAGGCCTTCCTATTCCTGGCCATCGGCCTGTATTTCGTGCTGTGCTGGCGCAAGAGCGGCCAAACCCTGCCGATGAAGACCTGGCACATCCGCCTGGTCGACGCAGCGACCGGCCGCGTGCCCGGCACCAGCCGGCTCATCGCCCGCTACCTGCTGGCCTGGCCCCTGCCGCTGGCAGGCGCCGCCGTGGTCTGGGCGCTGTCGTCGGCCACCGGCTGGCAGAGCGTGGACATGCTCATCGTGTTCGCGCCCTTCGCCCACTTCGCCTGGTCGTGGTTCGACCGCGAAGGCGCCTTCCTGCATGACCGGCTGGCGCGGACCCGGCTGGTGTCGGTGCAGCCTGCTCCCAGAGGCCGGCGCTAGCGCCGGCGCAGGCCGTTTTGGACGCGCGAAACGGATATCCGTGAAAACCCTGATAAACCCTCGTATCGGTACGGAGAATGTTGCAGTAAGCGTCAGGCTCCGTCATGCTTGCGTCTTGCCAAAGCCGTCGGCGTAGGGACGATAGGTTGCGCTCGTAGGACTTGCTAGGACTTGCGCCGCCCGCCCCCGGAAAGCTGTCATCCAGCGTTCAAAGACCAAGGGCCATGAACGACCAATACCAGGGGCTATACCACTCGTATCACTGGCTGGTACCGACACAATTCAACATCGCCGAGGCATGCTGCCACCGGTGGGCCGCCAGCTCCACCGACGCGCGGCGCATCGCAATCTACGCCGAAGACGAAGCCGGCAACCGCGAGGTCTGGACTTACGGCCGCCTGGCCGAGGCCGCCAACCAGTTCGCCAACGGGCTGGTCCGCATGGGGGTGGGCCGCGGCGACCGCGTGGCCATCGTGCTGGGCCAGCGGCCGGAAACCGTGGTCGCCCACATGGCCGTCTACAGCATCGGCGCCATCGTCCTGCCGCTTTCCACCCTGTTCGGTCCCGACGCGCTCGAGCAGCGCCTGCGTGACGCCGAGGCGCGCGTGGCCGTGGTCGACGAAGGCTCCAGCGGCAATGTCCTGGCCGCGCTGGATCGCTGCCCGTCGCTGCGGCAAATCGTCGGGATAGGCTTCACCGACGAGCGGGTGCTGCCGTGGCGCACCCTGCTGGCCCGCCAGCCCACCACCTTCAAGCCGGTCCAGACGCGCGCCGAGGACCCGGCCATCCTGCTCTATACGTCGGGCACCACCGGCTCGCCCAAGGGCGCCTTGCTGCCGCACCGCGTGCTGATCGGCAACCTGCCCGGCTTCGTGGCCTCGCAGGATTGGTTTCCACGCCGCGGCGACGTCTTCTGGTCGCCGGCCGACTGGGCCTGGACGGGCGGGCTGATGGACGCCCTGCTGCCTACGCTGTACTTCGGCCATTCCATCGTCGGGGCGCGCGGCAGGTTTTCGCCCGAGCGCGCCTTCGAGCTGATGGAGCGCTACCAGGTCACCAACACCTTCCTTTTCCCGACGGCGCTGAAGCTGATGATGAAGTCGGTGCCCGAGCCGCGCCAGCGGTACCGGCTGGCCCTGCGCTGCATCATGAGCGCGGGCGAAAGCGTCGGGGAAACGGTCTTCCAATGGTGCCGCCAGGCCCTGGGTATCACGCCCAACGAAATGTTCGGCCAGACCGAGATGAACTACCTGGTCGGCAACAGCCAGGCGCGCTGGCCGGCCCGGCCCGGCAGCATGGGCCGCCCCTACCCTGGCCACCGGGTGGCGGTCATCGACGAGTCGGGCGAGCCCGTGCCTGTGGGCGAAATCGGCGAAATCGCGCTCAACCGCTACGACATCCACGGCCACCCCGATCCCATCCTTTTCCTGGGCTATTGGCGCAACGAACAGGCCACGCAGGACAAGTTCACCGGCGACTGGTGCCGCACCGGCGACCTGGCGCGCGTGGACGAGGACGGCTACCTTTGGTATGCCGGCCGGGCCGACGACGTATTCAAGTCGTCGGGCTACCGCATCGGCCCGGGCGAGATCGAGAACTGCCTGCTCGAGCACCCGGCCGTGGCCAACGTCGCCGTGGTGCCCAAGCCCGACCCCGAGCGCGGCAACGTGGTCAAGGCCTACGTGGTGCTGACCCCCGAGCACGCCGACGGCGACCGGCAGGCGCTGACCGAGGCCCTGCAGGCCCACGTACGCACGCGGCTGGCCCCCTACCAGTATCCCAAGGAAATCGAATACATCGACAGCCTGCCCATGACCACCACGGGCAAGATCCAGCGCCGCGTGCTGCGCCAGCTGGAACTGGGCCGGGCGGGCGCCGCGGTGCCTGCGGGCCCATCCGCCCCTGCCAAGGCCAAGGGCTGACTGCCGTGGCGGTTTCCAGACGCATCCTCATCGACGTTCATTCATCCTCGACATGCCCATCTACCGGTTGGACGACCTCGTTCCCAGCATAGACCCGCAAGCCTACGTTTTCGAATCCGCCGACATCATCGGCGACGTGCGCATCGGACCCGGCGCGAGCATCTGGCCGCACGTCAGCATACGCGGCGACAACGCGACCATCACGATAGGTGCCGACACCAATATCCAGGAAGGCAGCGTGCTGCACGTGGATGAGGGCATTCCACTGACCATCGCCGACTTCGTCACCGTCGGGCACCAGGCCATGCTGCACGGCTGCACCATCGCCACCGGCTCGCTGATCGGCATGCAGGCCATCGTGCTCAACCGCGCCCGCATCGGCCGCAACTGCCTGATCGGCGCCGGCGCCATCGTGCCCGAAGGCCGGGAGATCCCCGACAACAGCCTGGTCATCGGCGTGGGCAAGATCGTGCGCGAGCTGACGCCCGAAGAGATCGAAGGCATGCACCAGGGCATACGCGACTATGCCCGGCGCGGGCGCCAGTACCGCGAAAAGCTCGTCCGGATAGGCTGAAAGCGCCCGGCGCGGGCGGGCGGATCGGCTAAGATGCAGCAATGACCGATACGCTTCAAAAATACCTTTTCGAGGACCGCAGCGTCCGCGCCCAAACCGTCAGCTTGCGCCAGACTTGGCGCGACGCCCAGGCCAACCATCAATACCCGCCGGCGGTCTCGCGCCTGCTGGGCGAGCTGGTGGCCGCCTCGACGCTGCTGGCGGCCAACCTCAAGTTCGACGGCGCGCTCGTGCTACAGATGCAGGGCGACGGCCCAATCGCCCTGTTGGTGGTCGAATGCCGCGCCGGGCTGCAGGTGCGCGCCACGGTCAAGCTGCGCCCGGGCCAGCCCGTGCCCGAGGACGGCGACCTGCAAAGCCTGCTCAATCCTGGCGGCGGCGGCCGCTTCATCGTCGTGCTCGACCCCAAGTCCCGCGGCGCCGGGCAACCGGCATACCAGGGCGTGGTGCCGCTCGAAGGCGGCAGCGTGGCCGAGGTGCTGGAGCACTACATGCGCGCCTCCGAGCAGCTGGACACGCGCCTGTGGCTGCAAGCCGACGCCGAACATGCCGCTGGCCTGCTGCTGCAGCGCCTGCCCAGCGACGGCGGGGCGAGCGGCACCGCCGAAACGGCCGCCGAAACCTGGAACCGCGCCTGCCGCCTGGCCGAAACCCTCAAGCCTGGGGAACTGCTCGGCATCGACGGCGCCACGCTGGTGCACCGCCTGTACTGGCAGGAAACGCTGCATGCCTTCGAACCACTACAGGTGCGCTGGCACTGCCCCTGCACGCGCGACAAGGTCGCGGGCATGCTGCGCATGCTGGGCCAGACCGAAGTCAACGCCATCCTGCAAGAGCGCGGCGAAGTCGACGTGACTTGCGAATTCTGCGGCAAGCCGTATCGTTTCGACTCGGTCGATTGCGCACAGTTGTTTGCCGGTGCGGGCACTTCGGCGCCGCCGGACAAGCCGACGCTGCACTAGCCTGACTCGCAGCACCACCAGCGCGCCGGTTGGCCGGCGCTGCCGGCCGCCGCCGCATGCGCACGTGCGCCCGATGTGGGCGGCGGCGCGGGCGCTGCCGCCCGAGGGCCGGCAACAGTCAAGGGCGTGCGTGCAACCGCCATCCGGCGCAGCTTCCGCCATAGCCGGATGCCGTCCGCCGCGGGCAGACTGGGCGGACGCTCCGATCCCCCCATCGTCCCATGCCCTGCTTCCGCCTCCCGGCGCGCCAGCGCGGCGCCGCCATGCTGGAATTCACCGCAGCGGCCCTGCCCGTGTTGCTGGCCGGCGCCGCTGCGCTGGAGGCGGCGCGCTGGTACGCCGTGCGGCAGGCGCTGTCGCTGGCCCTGCACGAAGCCGCACGCGCCGCGGCGGTCGCCCATGCCGAGCCACGCACGCTGCACCAGGCCTTCGAGCGCGCGCTGCGACCGCTGTTCGTGCCGCCCGGGCCGCACGCCGGCGCCCCGGCGCGCATGCAGGCCGAAGCAGCCCGGCTGTTGGCCCGCACGGGCCTGCAGCCTTGGCAGATCGAGGTATTGGGCCCGCCCGCGTCGGCCTATGTGGACTTCGGGCGCGCGTGGCCGGGTGCGGCCGGCGCGCCCGCCATCAGCAACGACTACCTGGCCGAGCAACACGGGCAGGCGCTTGCCCGCGGCTGGCCGCAAGGCCGCGGTCCGGCGTCGGGCCTGACCATACACGAAGCCAATGTGCTGCACCTGCGCCTGACCTACGCGCACGCGCCGCTGTTGCCCGTCACGGCGGCGCTGCTGCGCGCGCTGGCGCCAGAAACCGGGCGCGCGTATGCGGACCGGATATGGCGCGCAGGCCTGCTGCCCATCGTGGCCGAAGCCCGCATGACGATGCAATCGCACCCGGTGCGCTGGAAGCATGGCACGCAACGGGTCGGCACGGCAGCAGCGGACGCGGGCGCGCCTGCCGCTGCCGGTGGCGACGTGCCCCCGGCAGGCTGGGCCTCGGACGCGATCTCCGTGCTGCAACCGCGGCCGCCCGGCGGCGCATCGCCCCGGCCGGGCGCAGGCCAGCCGCCGCCCGCCACGCAGCCGGCGCCGGGTCCGGATGCGGGCGACGCAGGCGGCCAGCCGCCTGGCAGCGCAATGGATGGTGATGAACTGTGCGGGATCGCGCTGTGCTGCGGATGACCGCGCTCAGCGCGCCGGCGCCTTGCCCGTTGCGGACGGCGGCCGCGGCTGCGGCGGCGTGGCGGTGGGCGGCAGGATGTGCACGAAGATTTCTCCTTCGCGCATCATGCCCAATTCGCCGCGGGCGCGCTCTTCTATCGCCTCGGTGCCGCTTTGCAGGTCGCGTACTTCGGCATCGAGCGCGGCGTTGCGCATGCGCAAGCCGTCGTTGACCTCGCGCTGCTGGGCGACTTCCCGCCTGAGCTCCCAGACCTTGAACCACCCCCCCTTGCCCAGCCACAAGGGGTACTGGATCAGGCCCAGCAGCAGCAACAGCACGACGAACAGCAAGCGCATGCCAGCCCCCTAGCAGCCGGCCCCGGCCTTGGACGAGGCCGCGGGCCGGCGCGCGCGCGTTGTTAGCGCAGGTTGTAGAAGGCCTCGCGGCCGGGATAGTGGGCGACCTCGGCCAGCTCTTCTTCGATGCGCAGCAGCTGGTTGTACTTGGCCATACGGTCCGAGCGCGACAGCGAGCCGGTCTTGATCTGCATGGCGTTGGTGGCCACCGCGATGTCGGCGATGGTGGCGTCCTCGGTCTCGCCCGAACGGTGCGACACCACGGCGGTGTACCCGGCGCGCTTGGCCATTTCGATGGCCGCGAAGGTTTCGGTCAGCGTGCCGATCTGGTTGATCTTGATCAGGATGGAGTTGGCGATGCCCTTGGCAATGCCTTCCTTCAGGATCTTGGTGTTGGTCACGAACAGGTCGTCACCCACCAACTGTACCTTGCCGCCGAGTTGTTCGGTCAGAAGTTTCCAGCCGTCCCAGTCGTTTTCGGCCATCCCGTCTTCAATCGAGATGATCGGATACTTGTCGCACCAGGTCGCCAACAGGTTGGCGAACTCCTGCGAAGACAACGACACACCGCCTTCGCCGGCGAGCACGTACTTGCCGTCGCGGTAGAACTCGCTGCTGGCGCAATCCAGGCCCAGCGCGATCTGGGTGCCCGGCTCGTAGCCGGCAGCCTCGATGGCGCGCAGGATGAGCTCGATGGCCGCCTCATGGTTGGGCAGGTTGGGCGCAAAGCCACCCTCGTCGCCCACGGCGGTGGACATGCCCTGGTCGTGGATCAGCTTTTTCAGGGCGTGGAAGGTTTCCGCACCCATGCGCAGCGCCTCGCGGAAGCTGGATGCGCCCACCGGCAGGATCATCAGCTCCTGCAGGTCCAGCGTGTTGTTCGCGTGCGCCCCGCCGTTGATGACGTTCATCATGGGCACGGGCATGCTCATGGGGCCGCTGCCGCCGAAGTAGCGGTATAGCGACAGGCCCGATTCGTCGGCCGCGGCACGCGCCACCGCCATGCTCGCGGCCAGGATGGCGTTGGCGCCCAGCCTTTCCTTGTTCTCGGTCCCGTCCAGGTCGATCAGCGTGCGGTCGACGAAGGTCTGTTCCTGGGCGTCCAGGCCCATCAGCGCTTCCGAGATCTCGGTATTGAGATTCTCGACGGCGCGCAGCACGCCCTTGCCGAGGTAGCGGGACTTGTCGCCGTCGCGCAGCTCGATGGCCTCGCGGGTGCCGGTCGACGCGCCGGAAGGCACGGCCGCGCGCCCCATGGCGCCGGATTCGAGCAGCACGTCGCACTCGACCGTGGGGTTGCCGCGCGAATCCAGGATCTCGCGGCCGATGATGTCTACGATTGCGCTCATGATGGTCAGATTCCCTCAACGATGAACATATTCATGACGGCGGCACCTTCGCGGGCGTTGCGCGCGCGGCGGTATTGCCAGGAGTCGTAGAACGCCTGCGCCGCCGCCACGCTGGGGAACTCCAGCATCACGATGCGGCCCGGCTCGCGGCCTTCCAGGCGGCGCGTGGCGCCGCCGCGCACAAGCACCTTGGCATCGTAGGCACGCATGGCCAAGGTGGACAGGCGCTTGTAGTCCTCGTATTGGCGCGGGTTCGTGACGTGGACGTCTGCGACGATATAGGCTGGCATGCAGTTCCTCAGAAATGGTTTTCGAGAAAGCCGTGGCGCTTGGCCACCGCGTCGAGCTCGACCAGGGATTCCAGCAGCGCGGCCATGTGCTGCAGCGGCACGGCGTTGGGCCCGTCCGACAGGGCGCGGTCGGGGTCAGGATGCGTTTCCATGAACAGACCCGATACGCCCGCGGCGACCGCCGCGCGCGCCAGCACGGGCACGAATTCGCGCTGCCCGCCCGAGCGCGTGCCCTGCCCGCCGGGCAATTGCACCGAATGGGTGGCATCGAACACCACCGGGCAGCCCGTCTCGCGCATGATGGCCAGCGACCGCATGTCCGAGACCAGGTTGTTATAGCCGAAGGACACCCCGCGCTCGCACACCAATATGCAGTCGTCCGGCACGCCGGCCTCGCGCGCCGCGCTGCGGGCCTTTTCGACCACCTGCTTCATGTCCTGCGGCGCCAGGAACTGGCCCTTCTTGATATTGACGGGCCTGCCGCTGGCGGCGCAGGCGCGGATGAAGTCGGTCTGGCGGCACAGGAATGCCGGCGTCTGCAGCACGTCGACCACGGCGGCCACGGCGGCGACCTGGTCGGTCTCGTGCACGTCGGTCAGCACCGGCACCTGGATCTGGGTGCGCACGTCGGCCAGGATCTGCAGCCCTTCGTCCATGCCGGGGCCGCGGTACGAGGCCCCGGAGCTGCGGTTGGCCTTGTCGAACGAGCTCTTGTAAATGAACGGCACGCCGAGCGAGGCGGCGATTTCCTTGAGCCGGCCGGCCGTGTCGAAGGCCATCTGCCGCGACTCGATCACGCACGGCCCGGCGATCAGGAAAAACCGATGTTCAAGCCCGACGTCGAAACCGCACAGCTTCATGCGACCTCCCTGGCGCGGCGCGCCCGATTCATGCCGTCACCTTGTTGCGGTTTTTCTGGAATTGCAGCGCGGCACGGATGTAGCTGGAAAACAGCGGATGGCCGTCGCGGGGCGTGGACGTGAATTCCGGGTGGAATTGCACGCCGACGAACCACGGGTGGTCGGGCAGCTCCATCATTTCGGGCAGGTTTTCCGTCGGCGTGCGCGCGCTGATGACCATGCCGGCCGCTTCGAGCCGCGGCACATAGACGTTGTTGACCTCGTAGCGATGGCGGTGGCGCTCGTTGACCTCGTCACCGTAGATCTTGTGAGCCAGCGTGCCGGCCTTGACGGGGCAGCGCTGCGCGCCCTTGCGCATGGTACCGCCCAGGTCGGAGTTCTCGTCGCGGCGCTCGATGCGGCCTTCGCGGTCGGTCCACTCGGTAATCAGGGCGACCACCGGGTGCGGCGCGGCCGGGTCGAATTCGGTGCTGTTGGCCCCGCCCAGGCCGGCCACGTGGCGCGCGAACTCGATCACCGCCAGCTGCATGCCCAGGCAGATGCCGAGGTAAGGCACGCCGTTTTCGCGCGCATAGCGGATGGCGGCGATCTTGCCCTCCGTGCCGCGCTTGCCGAAGCCGCCCGGCACCAGGATTGCGTCCAGGTGGGCGAGCTGGTCGGTGCCGCGCTGCTCGATGTCCTCGGAGTCGATGTACTCGATGAGCACCCGCGCGCGGGCGTGGATGCCGGCGTGGTTCAACGCCTCGGTCAGCGATTTGTAGGACTCGGTCAGGTCGACGTATTTGCCGACCATGCCGATGCGCACCTCGTGCTCGGGGTGCTCGAGCGCATCGACCAGGCTGTCCCACATGGACAGGTCTGCGGGTGGGGGGCTCAGCCCCAGGGCGTCGCAGACCAGGGTATCCAGGCCCTGCTTCTGCAGCATGGACGGGATCTTGTAGATCGAATCCACGTCCCACACCGAGATCACCGCATCGAGCGGCACATTGGAAAACAGCGAAATCTTGGCCCGCTCGTCATCCGGGATGGGACGGTCGGCGCGGCACAGCAGCGCATTGGGGTAGATGCCGATCTCGCGCAGCTTCTGCACCGAATGCTGCGTGGGCTTGGTCTTGAGCTCGCCGGCCGACGCGATGTAGGGCACCAGCGTCAGGTGCACGAAGGCAGCGTTGTTGCGCCCCAGGCGCAGGCTCATCTGGCGTGCCGCTTCCAGGAAGGGCAACGACTCGATGTCGCCGACCGTGCCACCGATCTCGACGATGGCCACGTCGGTGCGGCCATCCCAGGCCGCCTCGGCGCCGCGGGCGATGAAGTCCTGGATCTCGTTGGTGATGTGCGGAATGACCTGCACCGTCTTGCCCAGATAGTCGCCGCGGCGCTCCTTGCGCAACACGGATTCGTAGATCTGGCCGGTCGTGAAGTTGTTGACCTTGCGCATGCGGGCGGAGATGAACCGCTCGTAGTGGCCAAGGTCCAGGTCGGTTTCCGCGCCGTCCTCGGTGACGAACACCTCCCCGTGCTGGAAGGGGCTCATGGTGCCGGGGTCGACGTTGATGTAGGGATCCAGCTTGAGAAGAGTGACTTGCAGGCCGCGCGATTCGAGAATCGCGGCAAGCGAGGCGGCAGCAATGCCCTTGCCCAGGGAAGAGACCACGCCGCCGGTGACAAATACGTATTTGGTCATCGTTGAAACGCCCGGCTCGTGCGGGCGCGTGCGGGAAATTTGGATTATAGCCGCCGGCCGCGGCGGTTTCGTGCCGTCCCGGCCTGTTCCGAATTGTTTACAAATCTTCCGGACCGCTGGCGCAAGCCCCGGCGGCCGGGATGGGCATCAGCCGCGCAGGGGCGCGGTGCGCGCCAGCAGCCAGTCGCGCGCAGCCCCCTCGACCAGGGGGCCGACCCGCTCGCGCACCATGGCATGGTAGTCGTCCAGCCAAGCGATCTCGTCTTCGCGAAGCAACGACGCGTCGATGCAGCGCGTGTCGATCGGGCACAGCGTCAGCGTCTCGAAGCAGAGGAACTCGCCCAGCTCCCCGGACAGGTACGGCCGGGCGGCCACGAGGTTTTCGATGCGCACCCCCCAGCGGCCGGGCCGGTAGATGCCCGGTTCGTTGGAGGTGATCATGCCCGGCTCCATGGCGGTGTGCGGACCGGGCGCGGCGCGGTAGGAAATGACCTGGGGACCTTCGTGCACGTTCAGGAAGTACCCCACCCCGTGGCCGGTACCATGGCCGTACTCGGCCCCGCCCGCCCAGATCGGGGCGCGGGCGATGGCATCGAGCATGGGCGAAGGCGTGCCCCGCGGAAACACCGCGCGCGACAGCGCGATCATGCCCTTGAGCACCAGCGTGAAATCGACCTTTTGGTCGGCGCTGGGCGTGCCCACCGCCACCACGCGGGTGATGTCGGTGGTGCCGCCCAGGTACTGGCCGCCGGAATCGATCAGCAGCAGCCCGTCGCCTTCGATGACGGCGTGCGACTGCGGCGTGGCGCTGTAGTGCGGCATGGCGCCATTGGCGTTGAATCCCGCGATGGTCGAGAAGCTGGGGCAAACATAGCCCGGCCGGCGCGCACGCGCGGCGGTGATGCGCTCGTCGACGGTCAGCTCGGTGATGCGCTCGCGTCCCAGGGCGCCTTCGAACCAAGCGAAGAACTCGCACAGCGCCGCGCCATCCTGTGCCATGGCTTCGCGCACGTTGGCCAGTTCGGCGTCGCTCTTGCGGGACTTGAGCAGCGTCGACGGGTTGATCGCCTCGATTCGGGGAACTTCCGGATCCATTTGCCGGAAAACGCCGCAGGTCACGCGCGCCGGATCGATCAGCAGTACTTGGTCACGCTGCAGCGAGCCCAGCGCCTCGGCCGCCTGCTCATAGGGCGCCACATCCACGCCGTCGGCAGCCAGCGCCGCGCGCAGTTCGGCAGACACCTTGCCCTGCCCCACGAACAGCGTGGCGTGGTCCAGTCCGATCAGCGCATGCCCCAGGAACACCGGGTTGTATTCGACGTCGGCGCCCCGCAGGTTGAAGATCCACGCCAGGTCGTCCAGCGTGGACACCAGGTGCAGGTCCGCGCCGTGCCCACGCATGGCCTCGCGCACACGCGCCAGGCGCGCCGCGCGCGGCTCGGTCGCGTAAGGGGGCAGGTGTTCGTAGATGGGCGCATCCGGCAGCCCGGGGCGGTCGGTCCAGACTTCGTCGAGCAAGTCGGCCAGGATGTCGAGCGAGATGTCCTTGCCGGCAAATGCCGAGGACAAGCTGCGAAACGCCGCCAGGCCCAACACATTGCCGTCGACGCCGACGCGCGCGCCGGCCTTCAGGCGCGCGGCCAGCCAATCGGCGTGGCCGGGCTGGCCAGGCGCCCCCGCCTTGACGAGCTCGATGCCGGTGCCGGCCAGCTGGCTTTCTGCCTGGACCCAATAACGGCTGTCCGTCCACAGCCCGGCAAAGTCCCGGGTCACCACCAGCGTGCCCGCCGAGCCGGTGAACCCCGACAGCCAGCGCCGGCCCTGCCAGCGCGGCGGCAGGTATTCCGACAGGTGCGGGTCGGCCGACGGCACGATATAGGCGTCCAACTTGCGGCGCCGCATGGCGCGGCGCAAGGCGGCGATTCGATCGGGAATGGACGGCGGCATGAAGCTTCCTTGTACAGCGTGAAAACGGGCGCGCCGCCCTCAGCGACGGCGGCTAGCGCAGCATGAAAGACATGGCCGACAGGCTGTTGAGCATGCGCACGGCGTCCTGCACGCTGCCGGCGGTAAAGCGCAGCGTCACGCCGTCCTCGCGCTCCAGCGCGGGCCACAGGCAGAACAGGTCGGCCAGCGCCGGCCCCTGCGTCTGCAGACGGCATTCTATCGGGCCGGGGATGCGCAGCGGAACGGGTCGCTCGGCTGCCGCGGCCCGCACGGCGGCTTCGGCCGCCTCGGCAATGGCGCGCCGCGCGGCCGATGGTGACAGCGACGCGCCGCTGCCGTGTCCGTCGGCGGTCTTGACCTGGACCCAGCGCGCGCCAGGGAAAAGCGGCGCGGTTTCCTCGATGAAGGCGTCGTCGCCGCTGCCCAGGATGACGGGCACGCCCAACTCGCCTGCCAGCGCGCCGTACAGTCCCGCCTCGCCCAGCTCCATGCCGTTGATCGCCACGCGCGCGAACGCGCGGCTGTTGATGGTGTGCGCCAGCACCCCGCGCCCCTGCGCGCGGCTGTGGTAGCCGATCAGCATCACTGCATCGCAGCCGGCTTCCAGGCCGGCCATCATGCCCAGCGTGCGCGGCTTGCCCAGTACCAGGCGCACGCGTTCGTCGATCTGGTCGGGCAGCAGGTTGCGAAAGCCCCCGTGCGAATCGTTGACCAGCACTTCGGTGGCCCCGCCGGCGAAGGCGCCCTGCGCCGCGGCGTTGGCCTCGCCGGTCATCCAGGCGCGGGCGCGCTCGTACTCGCCGTTGCCGGGCCGGGTCTGCTCGGCATGGAAAACGCCGGCCACCCCTTCGATGTCGGTGGAAACCAGGATGCGCATGAGGACTCCTCGAAAATCAGTCCAACCATTCGCGCCAATCGGGCGCGACTTCGGTGATCGCGCGCCGCACGTGGCCATCGCGGCCGGCCACGGTCGTGGCGCGCCACAGCGCGGCGACGATGGCCTGCTCGGCCGCCTCGGCGGCCGCCTCGAACAGGGGATCGATGCGCGTTTCGTGCAGCATGGCCACGGCGGGCATGCCGCGCTCGGCCAGGTGCGGGACGGTGTAGGCGGTGGAAAAGGCCAGCGCGATGTCCCCGCTGCCATGGCCGAAGACCGAGCCGGTGCGCGCCAGGCCGGCGCCAGCGCGCAGCGACAGGCGGCGCAGCTGCCGCGCATCCAGCGGGGCGTCGGTGGCCAGCAGCAAAATGATGGAACCCTTCTCCGGCTCGCCAGGCGCGCGGCCCTGCCCGGCGCCGCCTGCCCGGTCCAGGCGGTCAGCCAGCCGCCGGCCGAAGGGACGGCCGGCCACGATCAAATTGGGCAGCCTGCCAAAGTTGGCCAACACCAGCGCGCCCACCGTATAGCGCACGCCAGGCTGCACTTGCGCCAGGCGCGAAGCCGAGCCGATGCCCCCTTTCAGGGAAAAGCACGACATGCCGCGTCCGGCGCCCACCGACCCCTGCGCAAAGCGCGTGGCGGCAGCCTGATAGGCGGCGTCGTAATGCGCCGGGGCCACCGCCAGCGCCTGGATGTCGTTCAGGTACCCGTCGTTGCACTCGAACACCAGGGGATTGACCGTGGGCAGTTCGCGGCCGACCTGCGGATTGGCCGCGACCGCCTGGCGGATCTGCGCTTCGGCCACCGCGCCCACCGAGAAGGTATTGGTCAGGGCGATGGGCGTCTCCAGCACACCCAGCTCCTGCACCTGGACCAGCCCCACGCTCTTGCCGAAGCCATTGAGCACGGTCGCGGCCGCAGGCACCTTGTCCCGATAGGGATCACCCGGGTGTGGGCGCACGACCGTCACCCCGGTCTGCAGCGGGCCCTCATCCAGGGTGCAGTGGCCGACGGCCACGCCGGCGACGTCGCAAATGGAATCCAGCGATCCGGACGGCAGCGCGCCGATGCGCGGCTGGTCGAAGACGGCGTCTTGCATGTGTGCTCTATGGTGCGATGATGCGAATGCCAAACGGCACGCGCCATCGGCGCGCCGTTTGGCGCAATGGGCCTACCTGCGGTCTATCTTGGGATCCAGCGCGTCGCGCAGCCCGTCGCCGAGCAGGTTGAACGCCAGCACGGTCAGGAAAATCGCCAGTGCCGGGAAGACGGCCACGTGCGGGGCGACGGCCATGTCGGCGCGCGCCTCGTTGAGCATGGCGCCCCATTCGGGCGTGGGCGGCTGTGCCCCCATGCCCAGGAAGGACAGGCTGGCCGCGGTGATGATGGACGTGCCGATGCGCATCGTGCCGTAGACGACGATGGGCGAGATGGTGCCCGGCAGGATGTGGCGCATGATGATGGTCCAGTCCGACGCGCCGACGCTGCGCACCGCCTCGACATAAGTCATCTGCTTGATCGCCAGCGTATTGCCGCGCACCAGGCGGGCGAAGGCCGGCACGCTAAAGACGGCCACCGCCACGATGACGTTGGCCATGCTCGAGCCCAGGATGGCGACCACGCCGATGGCCAGCAGCATGCCCGGGAACGCCAGCAGCACGTCCGAGACACGCATGGTGATGCGCTCCCACCACCCCTGGTAGTAGCCGGCCATCAAGCCCATGAAGGTGCCGACGATGGCGCCGATGAACACCGACAGGAAGCCCGCGGCCAGGGAGATGCGCGCGCCCATGACGATGCGGCTGAAGATGTCGCGGCCCAGCGAATCCACGCCCAGCCAGTGCGCAGCGCTCGGACCGGAATTGAGCGCGTCGTAGTCGAAGTAGTTTTCGGGGTCGTAGGGCACCAGCCAGGGCGCCAGCACGGCCACCACGACCAGCAGCAGGACGAAGACGCCGGCCGCCAGCGCCAGCTTCTGCTTCTTGAACTTGCGCCAGAACTCGGTCGCGGGCGTCCTGACGGCGTTCTGCGCCGCGGCGGCCGGGGCGGTATCGGTATGGCTCATGTCCGCCCTCACTTGTAGCGAATGCTCGGGTTGATGACGCCGTACAGGACGTCAACGATCAGGTTGATCAGGATGAACTCTAGCGAAAACAGCAGCACCAGGCCCTGTATCACCGGATAGTCACGCTGGGTCACCGCATCGACCAGCAGCCGGCCGAGCCCCGGCCAGCTGAACACCGTCTCGACGACGATGGAGCCGCCCAGCAGGAAGCCGAACTGCAGGCCCATCATGGTCACCACCGGGATGAGCGCATTGCGCAGCGCGTGCTTGACCACCACGACGCGCTCGGACAGGCCCTTGGCGCGCGCGGTGCGCACGAAGTCCTCCTGGATGACTTCAACGAAGGAGGCACGCGTAAAGCGCGCCATCACCGCGGCCACCGCCGCGCCCAGCGTGATCGACGGCAGGAGGTAGTGCTTCCAGCTGGCTGCGCCGACGGTGGGCAGCCAGCCGAGGTTGACCGAAAAAATCTGCATCAGCAGCATGCCCAGCGCGAACGCCGGGAAGGAAATGCCCGAGACCGCCAGCGTCATGCCCAGGCGGTCCGGCCATTTGTTGCGCCATACGGCCGAGACCACGCCAATGACCATGCCGAAGACGACCGACCAGGCCATGCTGGCGATGGTCAGCCACAGCGTGGGCATGAAGCGGTCGGCGATTTCGGTGGATACCGGCCGCTTGCTGCGCAGCGAGATGCCCAGGTCGCCCTGCAGCATGTGCGTGAAGTAGCGCACGAACTGCTGCGGCAGCGGCAGATCCAGGCCCAATTCCTTGCGCACCAGCTCGACGGTGGCCTGGTCGGCGTCCGGCCCGGCGGCCAGCCGCGCGGGATCGCCGGGCAGCATGTGCACGAACAGGAACACGACCACCGCCACCAGCAGCAGGGTCGGGATCATGCCCAATAGGCGTTTGACGATATAGCTCAGCATGCGGTTCGGTAATGCTCGTTGGCGGGCGCGGCGGCCCCGCCCTGGACCGGGCGCGGGCGGGCCACGCCGCGGCGCGGACGGTGCGCCGGCGGCGGGCATGGGCCCTGACCACCGGCACACGGGGCTGGTTACTTCAGGTCGATCTCGCGGAACCAGAACGACGTGTCGGGCATGACATAGGCGCCGGTCAGGTTCTTGGCCTTGACGTACAGGTTGCTCTGGGTGACCAGGAAGGCCCACGGGGCTTCATTCCAGATGATCTCCTGTGCTTCCTTGTACAGCCGGGTCTTTTCCTCGCGGTCGGTGGTCGACAAGGCCTTTTGCAGGTTTTCGTCGACCTTCGTATTGGAGTAGTACGAAACGTTGTTCATCACCGGCGGGAAGGCGGCCGTGGCCAGCAGCGGGCGCAGGCCCCAATCGGCTTCGCCGGTCGACGACGACCAGCCCGCGTAGTACAGGCGCACCTTGGCATCCTCGGGCTTTTGCACTTGCTGCACGCGCTGCACGCGCTGGCCGGATTCGAGCACCTCGACCGACACCTTGATGCCGACCTGGGCCAGCTGCTGCTGCAGGAACTGCACGACCTTGACCGAGGTACCGTCGTTGTAGGCCGACCACAGCGTGCTTTCGAAGCCGTTGGGATAGCCGGCCTCCTTGAGCAGCTCGCGGGCCTTGGCCGGATCATACGGCCACGGGCCGGTCTTGTGGGCGAAGTCCACGCCCTGCGGCACCACGCCATCGACCACGCTGGCATAGCCGGCGAAGGCGACCTTGGCCAGCGCTTCCTTGTTGATCGCGTAGTTGATCGCCTGGCGCACCTTGACATTGTCGAAGGGCTTTTGCATGACGTTCATCGACATGTAGCGCGCCATGATGGAGTTGCGGTGGTCGACCAACTCGATCTTGTCGTTCTTGGCCAGCACCGCGGCCTGCTCGTACGGCACGGGGAAGGCGAACTGCGCCTCGCCGGTCTGGACGACGGCCGCGCGCGTGTTGTTGTCGGTCACGGTACGGAAGGTCAGCGTATCGACGTGGGGCAGGCCCTTTTGCCAGTAACCGTCGAACTTGGCGACCTTCAGGTACTCGGCGGGCTTCCACTCGACGAACTTGAACGGGCCGGTGCCCACGGGGTTGAAGGCGATGTCCTTGCCGTACTTTTGCAGGGCGGCCGGCGAAATCATCATGGCCGACGGGTGCGCCAGCGCATTGATGAAGGCCGAGAACGGCTCCTTGAGCGTAATGCGCACGGTGTAGGGATCGACCACCTCGGTCTTGTCCACGCTCTTGAACTGCGTGTAGCGGGCCAGGCGATTCTCGGGGTTGGAGACGCGGTCCAGGTTGACCTTGACCGCCTCGGCCGTGAAGTCCGTGCCGTCATGGAACTTGACGCCCTGGCGCAGCTTGATCGTGTAGACCAGGCCGTCGGGGCTGACTTCGTAGCCGGTGGCCAGCAGCGGCTGGATCTTCAGGTCCTTGTCGAACTCGAACAGGCCTTCGTAGTAGGCCTTGCCGGCCGCCTGGTTCAGCGTGCTGTTGGTGTTGTACGGGTCCAGCGTCTCGAGCGCGATCGCCACGGCAAAGGTCACGTCCTTTGCGGCAAGTGCCGCGGGCGATGCCAGGACCCCGAGGGCCAGCGCGGCGGCGGCCATCGTCTTGGTCGGGCGCAGTTTGTATTTCATGGAAGAGCTCCTGATACGGTGCGCGAAGCGGTTGGTGGAAGGTACTGCAAGGTCAATATGCCCCGCCGACGCGGTGGCGGGCCACGTAATGGCCGGGACCCACCTCTACCAGCGGCTCGACGACGGGCTCGTCGCCCAGCTTGCGGATGGGGCTGGGGATCTCATCGGAAAGCAGCGCGCGCTTGATGTGACGCCGTGCCGGATCGGCGATCGGCACGGCCGCCATCAGCTTTTTCGTGTAGGGATGCTGTGGGTTCTCGAAGATCGCGCGGCGCGGGCCGATCTCGACGATCTGGCCCAGGTACATCACGGCGACACGGTGGCTGATGCGCTCGACCACCGCCATGTCGTGCGAAATGAACAAGTAGGCCACACCCAGGTCGCGCTGCAGGTCGATCAGCAAGTTGACGATCTGGGCCTGGATCGACACGTCCAGCGCCGAAACCGACTCGTCGGCGATCACCACCTTGGGGTTGAGCGCCAGCGCCCGCGCGATGCAGATGCGCTGGCGCTGCCCACCAGAGAATTCATGCGGATAGCGGTCGGCCATCTCCGGCGGCAGGCCCACGCGCTCGAGCAGCTCGGCCACGCGCCGCTCGGCCTGCTTGCCGCTGGCCACGCCGTGCACCAGCAGCGGCTCCATGATGGAAAAACCCACGGTTACGCGCGGATCGAGCGAGGCGAACGGATCCTGGAAGACGAACTGGATGTCGCGGCGCACGGCGCGCAGCTCGGACGCACTCAACTTGGCGATGTCGCGCCCGCCGAACAGGATCTGCCCGCCCTGGGTGTCGACCAGGCGCAGCAGCGACCGTCCGGTCGTGGACTTGCCGCAACCCGACTCGCCCACCAGCGACAGCGTCTCGCCGGGATACAGGTCGAAGCTGACCTTCTCCACCGCGTGCACCCGTCGTTGCACCCGGCCCAAGATGCCGCCGCGCAGGTCGAAGCGGGTGACCAAGTCGCGCACGCTGAGCACCGGCTCGGCGCCGGCTGGCGCGGCCGGCGCGTGCGCTTCCGGCTCCTGCCGGCCGTCGACATGCACCAGGGGAAAGCGCGCCGGCAGGTCGGTGCCACGCATCGCCCCCAGCCGCGGCACCGCTGACAACAGCGCGCGGGTATAGGCGTGGCGCGGATGGGCAAAGACGTCCTCGGACGCGCCCTCCTCGACCTTGTCGCCGCGGTACATGACGAGCACCCGATCGGCCACCTCGGCGACCACGCCCATGTCGTGCGTGATGAAGATCACGCCCATGTGCATCTCTTCCTGCAGCTGGCGGATCAGCTGCAGGATCTGCGCCTGGATGGTCACGTCCAGCGCCGTGGTCGGCTCGTCGGCGATCAGCAGCTGCGGCCGGCAGGCCAGGGCCATGGCGATCATGACGCGCTGGCGCATGCCGCCCGAAAGCTGATGCGGATAGCGGCCCATCACCGAGCGGGCTTCGGGAATGCGCACGAGTTCCAGCATGCGCAGCGCCTCGGCGCGCGCCGCGGCGGCATCCATGCCCTGGTGCAAGCGGATCGATTCGGCAATCTGGTCCCCGGCGGTAAAGACAGGGTTCAGTGACGTCATCGGCTCCTGGAAAATCATGGCCATGTCGGCACCGCGCACCGCGCGCATCTCGCGCTGGCTGGCGCGCGCCAGGTCGATGACGCTGCCGTCGCGCCGGCGCAGCGCCAGGTTGCCGCTGACGATGCGCCCGCCACCGTGTTCGACCAGCCGCATCAGCGCCAGCGACGTCACCGACTTGCCCGAGCCCGACTCGCCGACGATGGCCAGGGTCTCGCCCCGGTCGACATGAAAGGACAGGTCGCGCACCGCCTCGACCGTGCGCTCGGACGTGACGAATCGAACCGTCAGGTCATCGACCTGGACCACGCGCTGCTGCGGCAGGCCGGCGTCACAGGCAAGAACGGCGGTGCTGTCGGGTTTCTCCATGGCTGCTCGGGAAATACGGATTGCGTCGGCGTTCATCGGTAGATGGCCGGCACGGGCGCCTCGCCCACGCGGGCATAGCCCCGGTACATGCCTTCGGTGTTGAACGGTAGCGCCACGTTGCCCCGCGCATCGACGGCGATCAGCCCGCCCTTGCCGCCGATGCGCGGCAGCTTGTCGTGGACCACGCCGTCAGCGGCCTGCGCCAGCGTGGCGCCGGCATACGCCATCTGCGCGGCCACGTCATAGGCGGCTACCGTGCGGATGAACATCTCTCCGGTGCCGGTGGTCGATACCGCACAGGTGCGGTTGCTGGCATAGCAGCCGGCGCCGACCAGCGGGGAATCCCCCACCCGGCCCACCTGCTTGTTGGTGATGCCGCCGGTGGACGTGGCCGCGGCCACATTGCCCTGCGCATCGACCGCGACCGCCCCCACCGTGCCGAATTTGCTGTCGGCATCCAGCGGATCGGCCGGCGCCGGCTGCGCGCCGGCGACCATCGCCCGACCGTCATGGTCGAGCACGGCGGCGCCAGGCATCTCGCTTTGCACGCGCCTGAGCTGCGCCAGGCGCGCCTCGGTCGAGAAATACGACGGATCGACCAGCTCCAGCCCCTGTTCGCGGGCAAAGGCTTCCGCGCCCTGCCCGACGAAAAACACGTGCTGGCTGTTTTCCATCACCTTGCGCGCGGCCAGGACGGGATTGCGCACCCGGGTGACGTTGGCGATGGCGCCGCAGCGCAAGGTCGCGCCGTCCATGATGCAGGCATCGAGCTCGTGCGTGCCGGCGCTGGTGAACACCGCCCCATGACCGGCGTTGAACAGCGGACAGTCTTCGAGCATGCGCACCGCTTCGGTAACCGCGTCCAGCGCGCTGCCGCCGCCGGCCAGCACGGCCTGGCCGCGCTCGAGCACCGCGCGCAGCGCATCGAGGTATTCCCGCTCCTTTGCGGCGGACATCTCGGCCCGGGAGATGGCGCCGGCCCCGCCATGGATGGCTATCACGGGTTGGATCATTTTCTTCGTACACCATGGATGAGCCACGGCATCACGGACTCGGTCACACCGGCCGCGGCCGCGACGGAATTCTTGGCCCGGTAGGCCACCGCGGCCGACAAGGCTTCGATCAAGCCCAGCGCCGCCGTCTCGGAATTGGGCATCAGCTGCCGCCCGCTGTAGGCATACAGCACGATGGACGCAAATGGCACGAGCGGCGAAGTCGGCTTGTCGGTCAGCGCCAGCACCGGCACGCCGGCCTGGTACGCCGCCTCGGCAAGCGTAACCGTGTCGGCCAGGTAGCGTGGAAAGCCGATGGCGATCACCAGGTCCGACTGCGTCATGCGCGACATGCGCCGCGCCGCGTGCGACACGCCGCCCGGGCCGGCCAGCGATTCGACCACGTGCAGGTGCATGCACAGCGCCCGTTGCAACATCCCGGCCAAAAACCCGCTTGCGCCAAAGCCGATGATGAACACGCGCTCGGCCTGCAGGACGGCCTGTACCGCACGCTCGCACGCGGCGGCGTCCAGCGACTGCAGGGCGCGCTGCGCGTTGCTGATGTCCTCGCGCAGCGAAGCCGCGAAGATGTCGGCCGCGCTGGCCGGATGCGCTAGCTCGGTGCGCAGCTTTTCCACCGGTTCGAGCACGGCCTCGAAACCGCGCGCCAACTCCGCGCGGAACTGCGGATAACCCGGCAGCCCCAGCGCCCGGGCGAAGCGATTGACGCTGGCCACCGACACGCCCACGGCGTCGGCGAACTCGTCGATGGTCATGGTCGCCACCCGGAACTGGTGCGCCAGCACGTATTCGGCCAGCTTGAGCTGGGCAGGGCTGAGCGTGGCTTGCGCCCGCGCGATGCGATCGGCGATCGTCGAGGCGGCGCCGGCGCGGCGGGAGGCAGTCACGGAACGGCGGACGGGCAAGGCGGCGATCCGGGCATGAAAATTGATTTACACAGAATTGTAGATAAGAAAATAAATTTTCATGACAGGGTATACCCCAACCCCCAGCAAGGCCGGCGCCGAAAACGACGACGCCCCGCACGATGGCGGGGCGTCAAGATGCACACGCTGCACACGCGCGCGCCGGCGCGTGCAGGAGCGCGAACGAGCGAACGAGCGAACGATCAGGCTGCCTGCACGGCAGATACGTCCAACTTGGCCCGGGTCTTGGCCTGCACCTCCTCGACCGTCACGCCCGGGGCGAGCTCGGTCAGCTTCAGGCCGTCGTCGGTGACTTCCATCACGCCCAGGTCGGTGATGATGAGGTCGACCACGCCAACGCCAGTCAGCGGCAGCGTGCACTCGGGCAGCAGCTTGATCTCTTCGGTGCCGTCCTTCTTCTTGGCCACGTGCTCCATCAGCACCACGACCCGGCCGACGCCCGCGACCAGGTCCATGGCGCCGCCCATGCCCTTGACCATCTTGCCGGGGATCATCCAGTTGGCCAGGTCACCCTTTTCGGAAACCTGCATGGCGCCCAGGATGGCCAGGTTGATCTTGCCGCCGCGGATCATCGCGAACGAATCGGCCGACGAGAAAAACGACGAGCCGGGCAGCGTGGTCACCGTCTGCTTGCCGGCGTTGATCAGGTCGGGGTCGACTTCGTCCTCGGTGGGAAACGGGCCGATGCCCAGCAGCCCGTTTTCGGACTGCAGCCAGACTTCCATGCCCGCGGGCACGTGGTTGGCCACCAGCGTGGGCAGGCCGATGCCCAGGTTGACGTAGTAGCCGTCTTTGAGTTCGCGCGCGGCGCGCGCGGCCATTTCGTCACGATTCCATGCCATGGTGTCGGTCTCCTTCAGGCGCGGGTGGTGCGCTTCTCGATGCGCTTTTCCGGATTGGCATTGACCACGATCCGATGCACATAAATGCCGGGCAGGTGGATCTGGTCGGGATCGAGCTCGCCCGTCTCGACCAGTTGCTCGACTTCGACCACGGTCACCTTCCCGGCCATGGCCACGTTCGGATTGAAGTTGCGCGCGGTCTTGCGAAAGATCAGGTTGCCACTGCGGTCGGCGATGTGCGCCTTGACCAGCGACACGTCCGGTACCAGCGCGCGCTCGAGCACGTACTTCTTGCCGTCGAATTCGCGGATTTCCTTGCCTTCGGCGACGATGGTGCCCACGCCCGTGGCGGTGTAGAAGGCCGGGATGCCAGCCCCGCCGGCGCGCAGCTTCTCGGCCAGCGTGCCCTGGGGCGTGAACTCCAGCTCCAGCTCGCCGGCCAGGTACTGCCGCTCGAACTCTTTGTTTTCACCCACGTAGGAGGCGATCATCTTCTTGATCTGGCGCGTGGCCAACAGCAGCCCCAGCCCGAAATCGTCGACGCCGGCGTTGTTGCTGATGCAGGTCAAGTCCTTGACCCCGGAATCGCGCAGCGCGGCGATCAGTGCCTCCGGGATGCCGCACAGGCCGAAGCCGCCCACGGCAATGGTTTGCCCGTCCTTGACCAGGCCTGCCAGCGCCTCCCGGGCACTCGCATAGACTTTCTCCATCTTTCCTGCTCCCTTGTCCAAACAGAATAGCGTTCAACCGCGCCGCGGCCTTGGGCAGGCTGTGCCCGGCGCGGCGGCAACGTCGCTTGCGCCCGGACCCTTCGGCCTGCCCTTGTCGCCGGATTGTAATCAGTGCCGGGGGATCAGCTCGCACCGGCGCGCGATGCCTCCTCGGCGGCCTTGCGCGCTGTCATGAAGCGCTGCCGCGTCATCATCAAGTGCAACTGCATGACTTCCCTGGCCAGGTCGCCATTGCGCTCCTGCACGGCCAGCGTCAGGTCCAGATGATGGTTCAGGCTGCGCCGCATGTCGGCCGGCGAGTAAAGATGGAACGACCGCACGATGATGGGCATGTCGATCATGGTCTCCAGCATGGACTGCAGGCGGTGCGAGCGGCTCGCGCGCAGCAAGGTCTGGTGGAACAGCCGGTTGGCCGCCTGGGCGCGTTCGGCCGCCTGGCTGCCGCCCCTCTCGATGGCCTGCCGCATTTGCTCGTTGCTACTCGCCAACACGGCCAGGTCCGCGTCGTCGCGCCGCTCGGCCGCAAGCTGCGCGGAAAACGGTTCGAGCAGCAGGCGCAACTGAAAGACCTCCTCGATATCCCATTCCGTCCACGCCGCCACGTACACGCCCCTGCCCGGCTCGGCCATGGCCAGGGCGTCGCCGACCAGGCGCTTGAGCGCACCCCGGATGGGCGTGCGGCTCATGGAGAATTCTTCGGCCAGCGGCTCTTCCTTGAGCTGGGTCCCCGGCTTGTAGTAGCCGGTAAGGACACGCTGCTTGAGCGTTTCGTAGGCCTTTTGGGTATCGCTGCTCATGCGGATCGGTCCCAACCAGGATGCACTCGTCGACAATCGCGCGGCCCGCGCATGCTGCGGCAGGCCGCCGTGAGCCTACCATGCGCGGAGTCGCTGCGGCAGCCGGCCCGCCCCCCGGCAGCAGGCACTGGCCGGGCAGTCCGTTTGTATTCAAATTGCATTTCTTATTAGAGCAGCCCCGACCGCATCCAGTCCATCCAAATCCCTTGCACGCCGCAATGGCCTGGGGAAATTTAGGAAATCCACCGTCGGTACTAGGGTTTTCACTTACTAGCCAATTTCTGCACACCCGCTGACAATCCACGGATTGTATTTTTTTTGTACATCATGAAGATCGCTCTCATCGGCGGCGGCGAAGTCGGCCGCTGCTATGCCCGCGCGCTTTCCCAAGCGGGCCACCGGATCGTCGCGCTGTGCGACGTCAAGATTTCCGATGCGCTGGACACCCTGTCACGGGAGCTGGGTGCGACGCTGCAGGCACAGCCGGGCCCGTGGCTACACGAGGCCGATGTCGTCATCAGCGCAGTGTTCGGCTCGGCGGCGCAGCAAACGGCCGAACAGGCGCTGCCCCACATGGCGCGCACCGCGCTGTATGCCGATTTCACCACCGCCAGCGCGCAAGACATGGCCGCCGCGGCCGAACGGGCCGCAGCCTTGGGCATCGATTTCGCCGACGTGGCCATCATGGGTGCCATTAGCCTCGGCCAGGGGAAAACGCCCCTGCTGTGCGCCGGCACCGGCGCTGCCCGCATCCACGCGCTGATGCACGAAGCCGGCGCGCCAATCCGGCAGGTGGGCGGCCGTGCCGGCGACGCCGTCACCCTCAAGCTGCTGCGCAGCATCTTTACCAAGGGGTGCGAAGCCCTGGCCGTGGAATGCCTGGTCGCGGCGCACGCCAAAGGGCTGCGGCAGGAACTGTACGAGGTGCTGCAGGACATTGATCAGCAACCCCTGCAGGTCTTCCTGGAGATGCTGGTGCGCACGCACGTCCAGCACGCGCCCCGCCGGCTCGTCGAAGTCGAAGAAGCCAGCCGCCAGCTCGAAAGCGACGGGTTCGAGCCGCGCGTGCTGCCGGGCGTGCGCTCGCTATTCGCGCGCACGGCCGCCGCCCTCGACAAACCTCCCCAAGTCGCCTCGGTGGACGACGCGCTGGCGTGGCTGCACAGCCTGGCGCGGCGCTGATGCCCGCTTCCCTCGACACCCTACCCACAATACCCTTCACACGGAGACGCTCAATGAAACACGCCGTCAAGTTCGCTGCGGCCGCCCTGGCCTGCTGCACCTCGGCCGTTTTCGGCCAAGCCCTGGGCAAATCGCCCATCACGTTCGTTTCGCCATTTCCTCCGGGCGGCGGCACCGATATGCTCACCCGCATGGTGGCCAACGCCGTAGCGGCCGACAAGCAATGGAACATCGTGGTGGAAAACAAGCCCGGCGCAGGTGGCAACCTGGCGCTGGACTCGGTGGCGCGCAGTGCACCGGACGGCCGGACCCTGGTCATGGCCCAGACGGACAACATCGTGCTCAACCCCTGGCTGTACAAGAAGCTCAACTACGACACCTTCAAGGATTTCAAGCCCGTGGCGCTGATCGCCTCGTCGCCGAGCGTTTACGTGGTGCTGCCCGATTCGCCGTTCCGCAGCATCGAGGACGTGGTCCGCGCGGCCAAGGAAAAACCCGGCCGCATCAGCGTGGGCGTGCCCGGCGTCGGATCCAGCGGCGACCTGATCGGCCACCTGTGGCAGAAGGCCGCGGGCATCGAGTTCACCACCGTGCCGTACCGCGGCTGGGCCCAGGCCTACCCGGACCTGGCCAGCCGCCGCATCGACATCTACAACGGCTCGGTCGCCACACTGCTGTCGCAAATCAAGGCCGGCACGGTTCGCGCGCTGGCCGTGGTGGGCGAAGCCCGTTCGCCCTCGCTGCCGGATGTGCCGACCTTTGTCGAGCTCGGCTACAAGGACATCAACCCGACGATCTGGTGGGGCCTGATGGCCCAAGGCAACACGCCCGATGACATCGTCCAGACGCTGAACGAAGCCGTCAACGCGGCGATCGGCAAGCCCGAATTCCGCAGCAAGCTCAACGAGTCCGGCTACGCCGTGCTCGGCGGCACGCCGGCGGAATTCGCCGAGCGCTACAAGCGCGACCACGATGCCTTCGGCGCCATCATCAAGGCGGCCGGCATCGAACCACAATGACGCGACGCCATGGTGCGCGCCTCCCAGCAACCTTCCGGAGCCAAGCATGATCGGTTTTGAAATCCATCCGCGCCAGCACTGCGTCGACCGGGCCGCAGTCGAGAAATTCCGCGGCCTCCCGGTGGCCAACGTCAGTGACGTGATGTCGCGCATGTACGCCGGCGGCGCCGCGCTGCGCCCCATGCACGACGGCACGGCGCTGGCCGGCGCGGCGCTGACGGTCCGGTGCCGCCCCGGTGACAACCTGCTAGTGCACAAGGCGCTGGACATGGCCGTGCCCGGGGATGTGATCGTGGTCGATGCCGGCGGCGACCTGACCAACGCCATCATCGGCGAAATCATGGTGTCCTATGCCCAAACGCGTGGTGTGGCCGGCATCGTGATCCACGGCGCGATCCGGGATGTGGGCACGATTTCCCGCGGCAGCTTCCCCGTGTATGCGTGCGGCGTCACGCATCGCGGCCCGTACAAGGACGGGCCGGGCGAAATCAACGTGCCCGTGTCGCTCGGTGGCATGGTCGTCGAGCCTGGCGATCTCATCCTGGGGGACGAGGACGGCTTGCTGTGCGTGCCGTTCCACCAGGTCGACGAGGTGCACCAGGCGGCCAGCGAAAAACACGCCACCGAAGAAAAAATGCTTGCCGATATCGCTGCCGGCAAGCTGGACACCCGCTGGATCGACGCCCGGCTGAAGTCCCTGGGTTGCCGCGGCGTCTGAGCCCGGCATGACCGGTCCGGCGCCGCGCATCGGCCTGCGCCGGGCCGTTTTTTATCCGCGCATGATGCGTGCCAGCCTGTCGAGCACGTCGGCCGGCCAGGGCTCGGACTTGCCCGTGGCCGTGTTGCTCCAGACCAGCACGTTGCGCCCCTTGGCGTAGACCTCTTCGGCGTCGCCCAGGCGGGCGATGGTCATTTCGAAGTCCATGCTGGACCGGCCGACCCGGGTCAGCGCATGCCTGACCCGGACGGTGGAGGGATAGGTCAGCGACCGGATGAAGTCGCACGACGCATGGGCGAGGATGGCCACGCGCTCGGCCGGGATTTCCAGCCCGCACTGGCGCAGCATGCGGATGCGCGCCTCTTCCATGAGCCGGAAGTAGATCGTGTTGTTCAGGTGGTTCAGCGCGTCCAGGTCGCCCCAGCGCAGTTCCAGGTCGCAGTCGTGGGTCATGCCCGGGCGCAGCCCGGCGCTGGTATCGCTGGCGGCCAGCGTCATGTTGGGATCCTCGCGCTGAAAACGATGACGGAAGCGGCGTGCGCCGCGGTTCATGCGCAGGCAAGTATACCGGCAGCGCCGGCGCATCTTCGGCGACAAAAACCGTGCGCGCCCTGCAATACAATTGCCGGGTGCCGGGGGGACACGCGTGATCCGGCCATCATTCGAGATAAAGGAGGATTCGGGCAAATGGCCGAACGCGAATCGATGGAATACGACGTGGTAGTGGTCGGCGGCGGGCCGGCGGGGCTGGCCGCAGCCATCCGCCTGAAGCAGCTGGCCGCCGAGCGTGGCCGCGAAACCAGCGTCTGCGTGCTCGAAAAAGGCGCCGAAATCGGCGCGCATACGCTGTCGGGCGCCGTACTGGACCCGCGCGCGCTCGACGAGCTCATCCCCGACTGGAAGAACAAGGGTGCCCCGCTCGATACGCCGGTCACCCGCGACGAATTCATGTTCCTGTCGCGCACGGGTGCGCGCAGCACGCCGTCCTGGCTGCTGCCGCCCTGTTTCCAGAATCACGGCAACTACATCGTCCGCCTGGGCGAAGTCGTGCGCTGGCTGGGCGAGCAGGCCGAGGCGCTGGGCGTGGACGTCTTCCCGGGCTTTGCCGCGGCCGAGATCCTCTACGACGAGCAAGGCCGGGTGCGCGGCGTGGCCACCGGCGACATGGGCCGCAACCGCCAGGGCGAACCGACCGAGGCCTTCCAGCCCGGCATGGAGCTGCTGGCCAGCTACACGCTGTTTGCCGAAGGCTCGCGCGGCCACTTGGGCCGCCAGCTGATCGAGCGCTACAAGCTCGACGAGGGCCGCGACCCGCAAAGCTATGCCATCGGCATCAAGGAACTCTGGGAAATCGACCCGGCACGCTCCCAACCCGGGCTGGTGGTCCACACCGCCGGATGGCCGCTGGATTCGGACACCTACGGCGGCGCCTTCCTGTACCACCTCAAGGACAACCTGGTCGCCGTGGGCATGGTGGTCGGCCTGGACTACGCCAATCCCTGGCTGTCACCCTTCGAGGAATTCCAGCGCTTCAAGACGCACCCGTCCATCCGCAGCACCTTCGAGGGCGGCAAGCGGCTGGCCTACGGCGCGCGATCCATTACCGCCGGCGGGTTGCTGTCGCTGCCCCGGCTGGTCTTTCCGGGCGGCGCGCTGCTTGGCTGCGACGCGGGCTTCTTGAACGCCTCGCGCATCAAGGGCAGCCACGCCGCGATCAAGTCCGGCATGCTGGCGGCCGAGGCGGCCTTCGATGCCCTGGCCGCGGGCCGCAGCCGCGACGAACTGGCTGCCTATCCTGCGGCGTTCGAATCGTCCTGGCTCTATGCCGAACTGAACAAGGCCCGCAACTTCAAGCAGTGGTTCAAGAAGGGCCGCACGGTGGGCACGCTGATGACTGGCATCGAGCAATGGCTGCTGCGCGGCAACGTGCCATGGACGATCCACCGCACCAAGCCTGACCACGCCTGCCTGCAGCCGGCCGCCGAGTGCGCGCGCATCGACTATCCCAAGCCCGACGGCAAGCTGACCTTCGACCGGCTCAGCTCGGTGTTCATCTCCAACACCAACCACGAGGAAAACCAGCCCGTGCACCTGACGCTGAAGGATCCATCGGTGCCGGTGGCGGTCAACCTGGCCAAGTACGGCGGGCCCGAGGCGCGCTATTGCCCTGCGGGCGTGTACGAGTTCGTCAAGGACGACCATGGCGCGGATCGCCTGCAGATCAACGCGCAGAACTGCGTGCACTGCAAGACCTGCGACATCAAGGATCCCACGCAAAACATCGTGTGGGTAACGCCCCAAGGCGGCGAGGGGCCGGTCTATACCGGCATGTGACCCGCCCGCCGGCCGCCTTCCGCGGGTGACGGCCACGGCAACGAACGAGGGCGCCGGCCTACACTCGGCGCCCTTTTCGTCCATGGAGGCAGCGTTGAAGAAGGAAGTCGTCCTCTTCGCCGGCTGCGGCGACCTGGGGCTGCGCGCGGCGCAACGCGCCTTGGCGCGGGGCCATGACGTCTGGGCGCTGCGCCGCAACCCCCCGGATGCCGGCGGCGGGACCGCGCGCGACGGCCAGCCACAGGCGCCGGGGGATGCGCCAGCCCATGTAGGCATCCGCTGGCTGCGCGGCGACCTGGCCGATGCACGCAGCCTGCCCGCCCTGCCCGCCGGCGTCACCCGCCTGGTTTATTGCCCCGCGCCCGATGCCCGCCACGAAGAGGCGTACCGCAGCGTCTTCGTCGACGGCCTGCGCCACGTGCTGCAGCGGTTGGACGCGGGTCGGCTGCGCAGGCTGGTGTTCGTTTCGTCTTCGGCCGTGTACGGCGACCACGGCCAGGACTGGATAGACGAGGACACGCCGGAGAACCCGCTATCGTTCAACGGCCGCATCCTCTTGGAGGCGGAGCGCTGGCTGCGCAACCAAGGCTTGCCCGCCACGCGCCTGCGGCTGGCGGGCCTGTACGGCCCCGGGCGACTGCAGCTCGTCGGGCGGCTGCGCGCCGGCATGGCACGCGCCCCGCGCCGGCCGCCGCACTGGGCCAACCGCATCCACGTCGAGGACGCGGCAGCCGCCATCGACCACCTGCTGCATTTACCCGATGCGGGCCCGCTCTACCTGGGTTGCGACGACACGCCGCTGCCGCTGCACGAGCTGTATGCCCACGTGGCGAGGCTGGCCGGCGCCGCCCCGCCCGCAGAGGGCCCTGCGCCTGCGCACGTGGGCAGCAAGCGCATGCGCAACGCACGGCTGCGCGCGTCGGGCTTGGCGCTTGCCTGGCCCGATGCGCGCGTCGGGTATGCCGCGCTGCTGGGCGGGCGTTGACCGGATGCGCGCGTTGCTACGCCGGCTGGCGCGCGTAGTAGCGCCCGATGGCGGCCACCACTTTGTCCACGTCCTGGGCCGACACGTCCCGGTGCGTCACCATGCGCGTCGGGCCGCCATACACCGCGCGCACCAGGATGCCCTGCTCGCGCAGCGCCGCCGACAAGGACTGGCAAGCGTCATCGGGAAAGCGCACGAAGACCATGTTGGTGTCCTGCGACAGCACCTGCACGCCGTCGATGCGGCGCAGGCCCTCGGCCAGGCGCGCGGCGTTGTCGTGGTCCCTGGCCAGGTCCGCGACATGGTGCTCCAGCGCATGCAGGCAGGCCGCTGCCAGCACGCCCGACTGCCGCATGCCGCCGCCCAGCATCTTGCGCCAGCGCAGGGCGGCATCGATGAATGCGCGGCTGCCCACCAGCACCGAGCCGACCGGCGCACCCAGTCCCTTGGAAAAGCAGATCGACACGCTGTCGAACGGCCGGCACAACACGTCGGGCGCCAGGCCGCTGGCCACGCTGGCGTTGAATAGCCGCGCGCCGTCCAGGTGCATGGACAGGCCATGCCCGCGGGCAAACGCCTCGGCCTGCTCGATATAGGACTGGGGCAGCACCTTGCCCTGGAAAGTGTTTTCCAGGGCAAGCAGCCGCGTGCGGGCGAAGTGGGGGTCCACCGGCTTGACCGCCGCGGCCAGCTTGTCCAGCGGCAGCGTGCCGTCGGGTGCGTGCTCGATGGGCTGCGGCTGGATGCTGCCCAGCACCGCCGCACCCCCGCCTTCGTACTTGTAGGTATGGGCCTGCTGGCCCACCAGGTACTCGTCGCCGCGGCCGCAATGCGCCATCAGGGCCGCCAGGTTGCTTTGCGTGCCGGACGGGAAGAACAGCCCCGCCTCCTTGCCGGCGCGCTCGGCCACGGCGCGCTGCAGGCGTTGGACGGTCGGGTCATCACCCAGGACGTCATCGCCGACCGGCGCCGCCGCCATGGCGGCAAGCATGGCCGCGCTCGGCCGGGTGACGGTGTCGCTGCGCAGATCGATCATGCCGGTCATCGTCACACCGACTGCGACAGCTGTTCGAGGATGGCCGGGTTTTCCAGCGTGGAAACGTCCTGGGTGATGGGCTCGCCCTTGGCCACGGCGCGCAGCAGGCGGCGCATGATCTTGCCCGACCGGGTCTTGGGCAGGTTCTCGCCGAAGCGGATGTCCTTGGGCTTGGCGATCGGGCCGATTTCCTTGGCGACCCAGTCGCGCAGCGCCTTGGCGATGGCCTGCGCCTCCTCGCCCTCCGGACGCGGACGCTTGAGCACCACGAAAGCCACCACGGCCTCGCCGGTGGTATCGTCCGGCCGGCCCACGACGGCGGCCTCGGCCACCAGTTCATGCGACACCAATGCGGACTCCACCTCCATCGTGCCCAGGCGGTGGCCAGACACGTTGAGCACGTCGTCGATGCGGCCCATGATCCAGAAGTAGCCGTCGGCGTCGCGCTGCGCGCCGTCGCCAGCCAGGTAGTAGCCGCGCATCTCGGGCGGGAAGTAGCTCTTCTTGAAGCGCTCCGGGTCGCCCCAGATGGTGCGGATCATCGCCGGCCAAGGTCGCTTGATGACGAGGAACCCGCCCTTGCCCGGTTCGACGTCAGCGCCCGTCTCGTCGACCACGCCGGCGACGATGCCCGGCAGCGGCAGCGTGCACGAGCCGGGCTTGAGCGGCGTGGCCCCGGGCAGCGGCGTGATCATGTGCCCGCCGGTTTCGGTCTGCCACCACGTATCCACCACGGGGCAGCGGCCGCCACCGACGTTGTTGTAGTACCAGACCCAGGCTTCGGGGTTGATGGGCTCGCCCACGGTGCCGATGATGCGCAGGCTGCCCAGGTCGTACTTGCGCGGATGGTGATCCGGCGAGGATTCGGCCGCCTTGATCAGCGAGCGGATGGCGGTGGGCGCCGTATAGAAGACCGTCACCTTGTGACGCGCGATCATGTCCCAGAAGCGGCCCGCGTTCGGATAGGTGGGCACGCCCTCGAACACGATCTGGGTCAAGCCCGCGGCCAATGGCCCGTACGTGATGTAGCTGTGGCCGGTCACCCAACCCACGTCGGCGGTGCACCAATACACGTCGTCGTCGCGCGCATCGAACACCCAGCGCACGGTCAACAGCGCCCACAGCAGGTAGCCGGCCGAGGAGTGCTGCACGCCCTTGGGCTTGCCAGTCGAACCCGAGGTATACAGCACGAACAGCGGATGCTCGGCATTGACCGGTACCGGCGCGCATTCGGAGGACTGTCCCGCCTCGACGTCATGCAGCCAGACATCGCGCGCATCGTTCCACGCGATGTCCGCGCCGGTGCGGCGATAGACCACGACCTTGGTCACCGCCTCGCAGCCGCCCATGGACAGCGCTTCGTCGACGGCGGCCTTCAACGGGATGTTACGGCCGCCGCGCTTTTGCTCGTCGGCCGTGATCACCAGCGAAGCATCCACGTCGACGATGCGCTCGTGCAGGCTCTTGGCGGAAAAGCCGCCGAACACCACGGAATGGGTGATGCCCAGCCGGGCGCAGGCCTGCATGGCCGCGACCGCCTCGATGGACATGGGCAGGTAAATGATGGCGCGATCGCCCTTCTTGTAGCCCAGCGCCTTCAGGCCGTTGGCCAGCCGGCAGACGCGGGCCAGCAGGTCCTTATAGGTGATCGTGGTGACCTTGCCGTCGTCGGCCTCGAAGATGATCGCGGTCTTGTCGCCCTTGCCGTTTTCGACGTGCACGTCCAGGCAATTGGCCGACACGTTCAGTTCGCCGTCGCCGAACCAGCGGTAGAAAGGGGCATTGGATTCGTCCAGCACCTGCGTGAACGGCTTGGTCCAGCGCAGGTTTTCGGTCGCCTGGCGACGCCAGAACCCTTCCGGATCCTCTTCGGCCTGCCGATAGAGATCCTGGTAGGCCTGCATGCCGGGCACGTTGGCTTGCCGCGCCAGGTCCGCAGGCGGCTGGAACACCCGGGTTTCGACCAGCACGGATTCGATGGTATTGGACATGGGTTGTCTCCCTGGATGACTTGTATGGATGGCTGCGAAGGCCTGCGGCGAAACCGTAGCGCCGGCTACTTACGGCTGGCTTACGGCGGGCTGGCCGCCGGGCCGCGCGACCGCGCAGCCGGCGGCGGTCGCCGCGGCGGCTGGGCATAAGGATAGCAGCGCGCGCCGGCCCTAGTGCGGCGCGGCCTGGCCCGCGACGCCAGACAGCGCTGCCTGGCGCGCGGCCACGCCGCGCGCCACGTCGACCCGCGCAAGCAGCGCGAGCCCGCCCAGGAAAAACAGCCCCGTGACCAGGATGGCCAGGCGATGATTGCCACCCGTGGCCCAGGTCACCAGGCCGTAGGTCAATGGACCGACGGCGGCGGCCAGCTGCTGGGCGAAGGTCCACAACCCAAAAAACTCGCCCAGCCGCGCCGGCGGCGCAAACGCGCCGGTCATGGCGCGGCCCGCGCTTTGGCTGGTGCCCATGCACAGCCCAGCCAGCATGGCCGCGGCCCAAAAGATTTCCACCCGCACCGCGGCATAGGCGAGCGCCACCATCACCAGCCAACCCCACAAGGTCACGGCCAACGCGCGACGATGGCCGATGCGGTCCTGCACGCGGCCGAAAGACAAGGCGCCCACGGCCGCCGCGATGTTGACCACGAAAACCAGCACGATGACCTGTCGCATGCCGAAGCCCATCACCTCGGCGGCGTAGACCGCGGCCAGCGTCACCACCACCGCGATGCCGGCCTGGTAGCAGGCGATGCACACGAGCAGCCGGCGGAAATCGACGAACCGCAGCCCTGTTTCGCGCCAGGACGCTGCCAGGCGCCGGAAAACGCCGGTACCGCCCGCAAGCGGGTGCGGCTGCGCGCGCTCGCGCAACAGCAAGAACGCCGGCAATGCCGCCAGCGCGAACACGGCGGCCGTGGCCGCCATCACCCAGGGGACGGTGCGGCTTGCGTCCAACCCGCGCGCTTCGCCGGCCGCCACGATCGCCAGCGACAGCGCCAGCGTGAGCATGCCGCCGAAGTAGCCGCAGCCCCAGCCCAGCCCGGATATGCGGCCAAGCGCATGCGGCGCGGCCAGCTCCGGCAGGAAGGAAGCGATGGCCGATTCGCCGATGCTATAGCAGGTGTTGGAAATGACGATCAGCGCCATGCCGGCAGCCACCGCGCCCGGCCCCACCTGCGTCAACCCCAGCGTGGCCAGCACGCAGCCGGCGGTGCTCGTAAACAGCAGCCGGCGCTTGGCGGCGCGGGCGTCGGCGCGCGCGCCCAGCGCCGGCAGCACGGCCATGACCAGCAAGTAAGACGCCGACAGTGCCGCGGTCCAGGCCAGGGTCGCCCACGGGGCGCCGCCAGCCACCACGCTGACGAAGTAGGCGCTGAACACGGTCGTGAGCACGACCGTCGTGTAGCCCGAGTTGGCCACGTCGTACATGGCCCAGGCCCAGACCTCGCGCCGGCGAACCCCCGGGTTGAGCGCGGACCCGGCCTGCGGACCGGCCGCCCGCGCCCCGCTCACAGGCCGAGCGCAGCGATGCCGGCCTGGGCGATGCGCGCGTCGTCGCTGGACTTCACGCCCGAGACGCCGACCGCGCCCGCGACCTGTCCCTGCACGACGATGGGCACGCCACCTTCGAGCATGCCCTGCAGTACCGGCGCGGACAGGAAGGCCGTGCGACCGTTGTTGATGATGTCTTCATACGACTTGGATTCGCGCTGGCCCAGGGCCGCGGTACTCGCCTTGGCCGGGGCGATGTGCGCGGTGATCGGCGCGGCGCCGTCCAAGCGCAGCAGCCCCAGCAGATGGCCGCCGTCGTCGGCCACGGCGATGCTCACGGCCCAGCCGTTTTCCTTGGCGAAGGCTTCGGCCGCAGCCAGGATCTTCTTGACGTCGGCGTCGGACAGAGCGGGCTTGGTGTTCATAGGGTTTCCTTGATTTGTTCGAGTGCAGCGGGGTCTTCGATGGTGGTCAGGTCGCCCGGGTCCCTGCCCTCGCAAACTGCCGCGATGGCCCGGCGCAGGACCTTGCCCGACCGGGTCTTGGGCAGCGCGGCGACGAACCGGATGCGCGCCGGCCTGGCCACGGGCCCGAGCCTTTCCTGGACCACGCGCATGATATCGCCTTCCAGCGCCAGCGCCTGCGCCGGGTCTTCGGCGCGCTCGGGCTGCTTGAGCACGGCAAAGGCCATCGCCGACTGGCCCTTGAGCTCGTCGGCCACGCCCACCACGGCGCATTCGGCCACCGCCTCGTGGGCGCTGATCGCCTCCTCGATCTCGCGCGTGCCCAGCCGGTGGCCCGCCACGTTGATGACGTCGTCGGTACGGCCCAGCACGTACCAATAACCGTCTACGTCGCGCAGGCCCCAATCGAAGGTGGAATAGACCATGCGGCCGGGTATGGACCGGAAGTACGTCTGCACGAAGCGATCGTCGTCGCCCCAGATGGTGCTCATGGCGCCGGGCGGCAGCGGCGGCACGATGGCCAGCACGCCCTTTTTGCCCGGGCCGAGGTCCTCGCCGGTGGCCTCGTCGACCACCCGCACGTCAAAGCCGTAGACCGGGAACGACGGGCTGCCCCATCGCACCGGCGCCTTGGCCACGCCCGGCTGCGACGACAGGATGGGCCAGCCGCTTTCGGTCTGCCAGTAGTTGTCCATGACCGGCTTGCCGATGCCTTCGGCCAGCCAGCGCGCGGTGGGTTCGTCCAGGGGTTCGCCGGCCAGGTAGATTGCGCGCAGCGACGACAGGTCGTGGCGGCGCAGCAGCGCCGGATCCTGCTTCTTGAGCACGCGCATGGCGGTGGGCGCGGAAAACATCGTGTTGACCCGGAAACGCTCCACGAGCTGCCAGAGGATGGCGCCGTCGGGCCGCACCGGCGTGCCCTCGTACATCACCGTGGCCTGGCCGGCGATCAGCGGCCCGTAGATGATGTACGAATGCCCCACCACCCAGCCGATGTCGCTGGTACAAAAAAACGTCTCGCCCGGATTGCCGTCGAAGATGTAGCGCATGGAGGCGGCCAGCGCCACCGCATAACCGCCGGTGTCGCGCTGCACCCCCTTGGGCTTGCCCGTCGTGCCCGAGGTATACAGCACGTAGCTGGGTTCGGACGATTCCAGCCAGACCGGCTCGACCACGGCGCCTTCGTGGCGCCGGCGCAGTTCGGCATAAGCCAGGTCCCGGCCGGGTTCGGTTGCGAAAGGCGCCAGGCCACGGTCGACGATGACCACCCGCTGCGGCGGGCGCGCGCACATCGCCAACGCCTTGTCCAGCAGCGGCTTGTACGGCATGACCTTGCCCGCGCGCGAGCCGGCGTCGGCCGACACCACGACCCGCGGCGCGGCATCGTCGATGCGCTGCGCCAGGTTGGCCGAGGCAAATCCCCCGAACACCACCGAATGCACGGCGCCTATGCGCGCGCACGCCAGCATGACGCAGGCCGCCTCGGGAATCATGGGCATGTAAAGCAGCACGCGGTCGCCCCTGCCCACGCCCATTTCCTGCAGCATGGCCGCGGCCGCATTGACCTCGGCCAGCAGTTGTGCGCGCGTCAGGATGCGCTCCTGGCCGACCTCGGTGGACACCCAAATCAGCGCAGGCGCATCCGGATCCGCCTGCGCCCAACGGTCGACGGCGTTAAAGCACAAATTGGTGCGCCCGCCCACGAACCATTTGGCAAACGGCAAGCGTGAATCGTCCAACACCTGCTGCCAAGGGGCCTGCCAATGGACGCGCCGCGCCTGCTCGGCCCAGAATGCCTCGCGCTCCTGCAGCGAACGGCGGTGAAAAGCTTCGATTTCCTGCATTTTTGTCTCCTCCATGCTGCGTGGGCGCTTGCCGGCGCGCGTTTTGTAGTATTTTTGGGGAGCTAGCTTGCACCAGCCTTGCAGCCGGACGCAAGCGGCCGGCGCCACGTGCGGGCGGCCCTGGCGGCCGTTGCGCAAACCGCGCGCCGGGCTTGCTAGAATCCGCGACGTCTGTCCGTCCCATCGACGCGCCGCCCACAGGCGGCGCACGGATCCTGCCAAACGCATGCCTATCGCCAGCCACGCCGAGGACCGCATCGTACCTACCGCCCGCCTGACATGGCGCGGCGTGTGCGCGGCCACGGTGGTGGCGGCTTGCGCCGTGCTGGCCGGTTGCGCCGGCGCCGACCGCAGCCGGCAGGCCGAGGACGAGTCCCGGCGCATCGCCCAGTATTACGCCGACGATCCCATCGGTGCGCTGCTGCAGCGCCAGCAAATCCGCCCTGCCCGGCGCGCAGGCGGGGGACAGGCGAGCCATTCCCCCGAGCCCGATCCGCCGGCATCGCCCGCGGCGCTGGCCGATACGGCGATGCAGATGTTGGGCATACGCTACCGCTGGGGCGGCGATGATCCTTCCGTGGGTTTTGACTGCAGCGGCTTGGTCGCCTACGCAGCCGAGCAATCGCTGGGGCTGAGGCTGCCGCGGCGCGCCGACGAAATCGCCCGCCTGGGCCAGCCAGTCGACCGCTCCGAGCTCCAGGCCGGCGACCTCGTCTTCTTCAACACCCTGGGGCGGCGCTATTCCCACGTCGGCATTTACCTGGGCGAGGGGCGCTTCGTGCATGCGCCGAGCGCTGGCGGCGTGGTACGCGTCGAGCGCATGGACATGCACTACTGGGCCAAGCGCTACAACGGCGCGCGCCGGCTGATGGCGATGCGCTGACGGTCAGGCCGGCTGCAGGCCGCACTGGCGCAGCGCCTGCTGCATGCTGCAGACCGACCGACGGCAGGCCACCACCCGCACGCCCGCGCGCTGTGCGGCCTGGCGAAACGTCTTCATCACGTTGTGGCCCAGGAAATCCGTCAGCAAGATCACCAGCTGCGTACCCGTTGGCAGCTGCAGGGTTTTTTTCTGGTGCGAAGGATCCCTGCCGCTGATGTGGTGGGTGATCGCGATGTTGTGGTCCCTGAGCAGATCCGGGATATTGCCCAGGCGGTCGGCGCCGACGACCACTGCGCTGACCGCCCGGGTTGCGGCCTCGCGCGCAGTGCCCTGCAGGGGCGTGCCGGGTTGGGAACGGGGATGGGACGATTTGGCCATGTTGCCCTCGGTGGGGTCGTTGGGAACATGGTGAATGATAACGATTCCCATTAACCAATCAACAGTTAATGGGAATTTTTCTCATTTGAATTTTTCAATCAAGCATGCGGCGGGCATAGCGGCCGGTGAAGGCAGCTGGCCACCCTGCCGCCCCGCTCCGCCCTACTCCCTATGGCCATTCTGCAACGCGTTGGCCACCACCTCGCGCGTCAGCGTCGGCGCAAGCATTTCCAGGAAGGTGTAGACGTAGTCGCGCAGGAAAACGCCGGACTTGATGCCCACCCGCGTGGTGTGGGTGCCGAACAGCCGCCCGGCGGGCAATCCCACCAGGTTGCCATCGCGGCGCGGGTCGTAGGCCACCCCGGCGATGATGCCCACGCCCAGCCCGACGTCCACGTACGTCTTGATCACGTCCGCGTCGATGGCCTCGAGCACGATGTCCGGGTGGATGTCGTGCCGGGCGAAGGCCTCGTCGATCGCGGTACGGCCCGAGAACGCGCGGTCATAGGTAACGATGGGGTACTGCGCCAGCTGCTGCAGCGACAGCTTGCGCGCGGCGCTCGAGGTCAGCTCGGCCAACGGGTGGTCCGGCCTGACCACGATGGTGTGCTCCCAGGTGTAGCACGGCAGCGTGGTCAGCCCAGGCGTGAGCGCAAGCGATTCGGTCGCCACCGCCAGGTCGGCCTGCTCGTGCAGCACCATTTCGGCCAGCTGGGGCGGGCTGCCCTCGGCCAGCGACAGCCGTACCTTGGGGAACTGCTGCCGGAAGGCGGGAATGACCTTGGGCAGCAGGTAGCGCGCCTGCGTGTGCGTGCAGGCGATCACCAGCCCGCCCTCGTCACGCCGCGCGTACTCGTCGCTGACCTTCTTGAGGTTGTCGATCTCGCGCATGATGCGGTCGATGACCTGCGAGACGGCCTGGCCGGGCTTGGTCAGGCCCTTGATGCGCTTGCCGTGGCGCTCGAAGATTTTCACCCCGAGCTCATCCTCGAACTCGATGATGGCCTTGGACACGCCGGGCTGCGACGTGTAGAGCATGCGCGCCGCCTCGGTCAGGTTGAAGTCGCGGCGGATGGTCTCTCGGACAAAGCGGAACTGTTGCAGGTTCATAGGCGCCCCTTGGGACAAGGCGCCGATTATAAGTAATAAAAGAATGTTTTTATATTACTTATAGATATTAACTAGTAAGCGGCGGCGTCAGTCGCGCCCCGCGTGCCGCGTGCGATGTCGAAATCGGCAGGCGCCATTCGTCGTACGGATGCCAACGCTTTTTTTTCTAGGAGACCACCCCATGGCAACCGGAACCGTCCGCCTGCACCGTGTCCTGAAGGCCTCGCCCGAGCGCGTCTACCGCGCCTTTCTCGAACCCGCCGCGCTCGCCAAGTGGATCGCGCCATACGGCTTCGTCTGCGAAATCCACGAACTGGATGCGCGCGTCGGCGGGCGCCACCGGGCGTCGTTCCGCAACTTCGGCACCGGGGCCTGCCACACATTCGGCGGAGAATACCTGGCGCTCGTCCCGTTCGAAAAACTGCACTACACGGATCGCTTCGATGACGCCAGCCTACCGGGCGAGCTCGACGTCACGGTGACGCTGCGCGAAGTCAGCTGCGGCACCGAACTGACCATCGTGCAGGCTGGCATCCCCGAAGCCATCCCGGTCGAAATGTGCTATCTGGGCTGGCAGGAGTCGCTTGCGCAACTGGCCCTCCTGGTCGAGCCCCAGATCCCCGACTGACCGCCAGCCTGGGGCCCGCCGCTGCTACTTCATGGCAATGGTGGTGTTGACCCCGCGCCCATGCGACGACCAGCGCGCGGTGACCGTCTTGGTCTGGGTCCAGAACTGCACCGCCTGCTTGCCGTTGGGCCCCAGGTCGCCCAGCTTGGATCCGCGCGATCCGGTGAAGCTGAACCAGGCCACCGGCACCGGAATGGGGATGTTGATCCCCACCTGGCCCACGTCGATGTTGTTCTGGAAGTAGCGCGCCGCGCCACCGTCCTGGGTGAACAGCGCCACGCCGTTGCCGTTGGGGTTGGCGTTGACGAAGGCCACGGCCTGCTCCAGCGTATCGACGGCGGCCACGCACAGCACCGGGCCGAAGATCTCCTCGCGATAGATCGTCATGTCCTGGCGCACGCCCGCAAAGATCGTAGGTCCGACGAAGTTGCCGTCCGGATAGCCCGGCACAGCGACGTTGCGCCCGTCGAGCAGCAGCTCGGCGCCCTCTTCGACGCCTTTCTGGATGAGCGATTCCACCCGCTGGCGCGCCTGCTTGGACACGAGTGGCCCCAAGTCGGCCTGGCGGTCGGTGCCGGCGTTGACCTTGAGCTGGCGCGCGCGCTCGACCAGGTCGGGCAGCCAATCGCGGGCCTGGCCGACGAACACCGCCACCGATGCCGCCATGCAGCGCTGGCCGGCCGCCCCGAAGGCCGCGCCCACCAGGTGATCCAAGGCCGCGTCGCGGTCCGCGTCGGGCAGGATGACGCAATGGTTCTTGGCACCCATCATCGCCTGGCAGCGCTTGCCGGCGTTGCTCGCCCGACGATAAATCTCGGTGCCGACGCGGGTCGAGCCGATGAAGGACACGGCCTTGACATCGGGGTGTTCACACAAGGCGTTGGCCGCGTCGGGCCCGCCGTGCACGACGTTGAGCACGCCCGGCGGCAGACCCGCCTCCAGGGCGAGCTGCGCCAGCAGCATCGTCGAACTCGGATCCTGCTCGGACGGCTTGAGCACGAAGGTGTTGCCGCACGACACGGCGATCGGAAACATGAAGCACGGCAGCATCACGGGGAAGTTGAACGCCGTAATGCCCGCGCACACGCCCAGCGGCTGCACCAGGGTGTAAACGTCGATGCCGCCTGCGGCGTTTTCGGCATATTCACCCAGTTGCAGGGTGGTGATCGCGCAGGCGTGTTCGACCACTTCCAAGCCGCGGCCAACCTCGCCCTCGGCATCGGGCAGCGTCTTGCCATGTTCGCGGGTGATCAGCTCGGCCAGGCGCCCGGTGTGTTCACGCAGCAGCTGCTGCAGGCGCAGCATGATGCGCATGCGCGTGCCCTGGCCCGTATTGCGCCAGGTTTCGTAGGCGCGCTTGGCGCTGGCCACGGCGCGGCCGATTTCCTCCGGCGTGGCAAAGGGCACGCGGGCGACCACCTCCTGGGTCGCCGGGTTGACGACGTCGCGCCATTGCGTGGTGCGCGACTTGACCAGTTCGCCGTCGATGAGCAGCGGCACTTCGGCGGGGGAGGCACTCATGGAAAACTCCTTGCTATGGAAATGGGGCCGGGCCACGCCGCTAGCGCTGGGTCACGAGCGGGCAGGTCGATGCCGAAAGCGGCTGGAACGCTTCCTCGGCAGGAATGGTGGCGACCAGGCGCGAGTAATCCCAGCCGCCCGTGGATTCGCCGGGCTTCTTGACTTCGTACAAATACATGTCGTGGATCACCCTGCCGTCCGGGCGGATGGCCGCGTTGCGCATGATGGGATCGCGGATGGGCATGGCGCGCATTTGGTCGGCCACCACGCTGCCGGCGACCGAACCGCTGGCGGCGACCGCGCGCAAGTAGTGCAGCACGCTGGAATAGACGCCGGCCTGGGTCATGGTCGGCTTCAAGCCCCGGAAGGCTTTCTCGAAGCGCGCGGCCCACTGGCGCGTGGCGTCGTCGAAATCCCAATAAAAGCCGTCGACGTAGGTCAGGCCCTGGGCATTGTCCAAGCCCAGCGCGCGCAGGTCTGACAAGAAGATGAGCAGGGATACCAGGCGCTGGCCGCCTTCGACGATGCCGAATTCGCGCGCCTGCTTCACGGCGTTGACCGTGTCCTGCCCGCCGTTGGCCAGCGCAACGACGTCCGCCCCCGAGGACTGCGCCTGCAGCAGGTAGGAGGCGAAGTCGGGCACATTCAGCGGGTGCCGGACGCTGCCTGCGACCTTGCCGCCGAGCGAGGTGACCATCTTGGCCGTGTCGGCCTCCAGCGAGTGCCCGAACGCATAGTCCACCGTCAGGAAGAACCAGCTCTTGCCGCCGGCGCGCACGGTCGCCCGCGCCCCGCCGACCGACTGGGAATACGTGTCGAACATCCAATGAAAGCCCACTGGCGAGCAAGATGCGTTGGTCAGGTCCGTGGTGGCCGGCCCGGAAAACATCACGACCTTGTCCTTTTCGCGCGCGATGCCCTGCACCGCCAGCGCCACTGCCGAGTTGGTCAGGTCGGCGATCGCGGTCACGCCGTCGCGGTCGAACCATTCCCGGGCGCGCGCCGCGCCCACGTCGGCCTTGTTTTGGTGGTCGGCCGATACCAGGTCTATCTTCATGCCGCGACATTCGGCCTGCAGGCAGTCGTCGATGGCCATGCGGGCCGCGGCTACCGATCCCGCGCCGCCCATGGCGGCGTACGTGCCGGACATGTCGGTGAGCACGCCGATCTTGACCGGCGGCGGCTCGGCGGCCCAGGCCTGCGCCGCGAACGCGGCACCCACACACCATCCCGCGGCCAGGCCGCGCAGTTGCTTGTTCATGGGGATGTCTCCTGGTTGTCGTCGTTATCTGCCGTGCACCGGCCCGGCAGCGCTGGCCGGGCAACGGCAAGGCCAGTGTAGATGTGTGAAAATGCCGATCGCAACGGCAGATTCGCACATACGTTGTGCAAATTCGCACAAGGACCACGTCGATGGACGCACCGCTGGATTGGGACGGACTGCGCTATTTCCTGGCCGTGGCACGTACCCAGCGGGTCAGCGCGGCCGCCCGGTTGCTGGGCGTGGAGCACACGACGGTGGCGCGGCGCATCCGCGCGCTGGAAGCGTCGCTCGGCACGCTACTGTTCGAAAAATCGCGCGGCGCCGGCTTCGTGCTGACCGGCGAAGGACAACGGCTATTCACCCACGCCGAGCAGATCGAAAACAGCGTGGACGCGGCCCGCGAGCAGCTGTCGGGCACCGGCCAGGCCTTGTCCGGGCACATGCGCATCGGCGCCACCGAGGGCTTCGGCAGCTACGTGATCATGCCGCTGCTGGCCGAGTTCCAGCGCCACTACCCGCACATCACGCTGGATGTGCTGCCCGTGCCGCGCTTTGTCAGCCTGTCACGGCGCGAGGCGGACCTGGCCATCACCATCGAGCGCCCGCAGCGCGGCCCTTACGTCTGCACCAAGCTGTGCGACTACGCGCTGAAGCTGTACGGCACGCGCGCCTACCTGGCGCGCCACAAGCCCATACGCTCGAGCCGTGACCTGGCCGGGCACAGCTTCATCGGCTACGTCGACGAGCTGCTGTTCAGCGAACGCCTGCGCTACCTGGAGGACGTGCTGCCCGGCGCCCAGGTGGTGTTGCGCAGCACCAGCGTCATCGCGCAGTACCACGCGGCGCTGCAAGGGCGGTCGCTGGCCATCCTGCCCTGCTTCATCGCCGCGCAGGATCCCCGGCTGGCGCCGGTGCTGGAAGACGAGGTGACCATCACCCGGACCTTCTGGATGTACTGCCACGAGGACGTGCGCCGCCTCAAGCGCGTGACGCTGCTGTGGGACTACCTGCGGCGCTCGATCGCGCACAACGCCGCGCTGATGGCTGGCGAACACGGCACCATGCGCTTCTTGCCCGGGCCGCCCGACGGCAGGCAAGCCCACGAGTCAGCGCGGGCGCGCCGCGCTAGCGGCGGGCCGCCTCGACCGGGCCAGGCGCCACGCCCGGATCGCGAGGCGCCTTGACGCGCAGCCGCCGGTACAGCAGGTAGGCGGTCAGCGCGGCGAACACCGCATGCACCGCCCAGACGCCGATGCCGAAGCTCAGCTTGCCGCCGCCGATCCAGCCGCGCGACAGGTTGATCAGGTTCATGTACAGCAGGGCCACCAAACCTGCCATCAGCAGGTCGCCGGAGCGCCCCAGCCTGGGGTTGACCGCGCCCAGCGGAATGGCCAGCAGCGCCAGGTTCAACGCGGCCAGCGGCAACGCAATGCGCCACATGATCTGCGACCAGGACCGGTCGTTGTTGTCGGCAAACAGCTGCATCGTCGGCCGCGCCTTCATCACCTGCTCGGCCGCGGCCCGCGCCGCAGCCATGGGGTCTTCTTCGCTGCTGCTTTCCAGCCGCACGCCGTAGCGCGCGAAGTCGGCCAGGCGCATCTCGGGCGAGCCCGGCTTGATGTCGAAGCGCTGGCCCTGGTCGAGCACCAGGAAGCGGTCGCCGTTTTCCATGACCTCGATGCGCGCGCTGCTGGCCGTCACCACGCTGTGCCATTCCGGGTCGACCACGCGCACGAAGACGTTGCCCAATTGGTCACCTTCGCGCACCGGATCCTCGGCAAAGAATACGCGCTGGCCGTCGGCGGCCTCGGCAAACTGGCCCGCGGCCACCTTGGACAAATCCGAGCGCTGCTCGTAGCGCTCGCGGTACTCGGCGATCTGCCGGTAGGCCCAAGGCGAAGCGGCCAGCGTCAGCACCGCGATCACGATGGCCACCGGCACCGCGCAGCGCAGCACGGGCCGGATCCAGTTGGCAAGCGACAGGCCACTTGCAAACCAGACGACCATTTCCGATTCGCGATAGGCGCGGGTGACCGTGGTCAGCACCGCGATGAACAGCGACACCGCCAGGATCACCGGCAGCGCCGTGATGGACGAGAACGCAGCCAGGCCGAGCACCACGTCCGCGCCGATGGAGCCACCCGCCGCTTCGCCCAGCAGCCGCACCAGCAGCACGCTGAGCCAAACGATGATCAGGGTGGAAAGGACAACGCCGGCGTGACTGGTGATTTCGGAAACGACCGCGCGTTTGAATAGGGACATGTGAAGAATTGCGGGATAATCAGCGGCATCCTTTCGACGCACACCGGGGCAGAACCCTTATGGAATTTAGCACACAGACCACCGTCTCCCTGCACCAGATCAAGACCGCGGCGCTGGCCGTCGGCGTGTATGCCGACGGCGTGCTCACGCCCGCGGCCGATAGCGTGGACCGCGCCGCCGGCGGCGCGCTGCGGGCCGTCGTCAAGGGCGAGTTCCGTGGCCGTCCCGGCAGCACGCTGGTGCTGCGCAACCTGGACGGCGTGGCCGCCCAGCGCGTGGTGTTGGTGGGCTTGGGCAAACAGGACGAATACAACGCCCGGGCGCATGCCGGCGCCGAGCAGGCCTTCGTTTCTCTGTGCGCGCAGGCCAGCCTGGCCGAAGCCGTTTCCACGCTGGCGGCCGAACCCTGCCCCGGCACGACCATCCGCTCACGCGCACGCGCCGCGGCCATCGCCGCCGGCGCGGCCACCTACCGCTACGATGCCACCTTCGGCAAGCGCGAGCGCGACGCCGCGCCGCGGCTGCGCAAGCTGGCGCTGTCGGTCTCGCGCAGCGATGCGGCGCAGGCCCAAAGCGGCCTGCGCGAAGGCCGCGCCATCGCCAATGGCATGACGCTGGCCCGCGACCTCGGCAACCTGCCGGGCAACGTCTGCACCCCCGCCTATCTGGGCGACACGGCGCGCAAGCTGGCGCGCGAATTCAAGTCCATCAAGGTCGAGGTACTCGAGCGCAAGCAGATCGAGGCGCTGCGCATGGGCGCCTTCCTGTCGGTGGCGCGCGGTTCGGACGAACCGCCGCGCTTCATCGTCCTGCGCTACTCGGGCAAGGCGGCGGCCAAGTCCAAGGCGGCCAAGCCCGGCAAGGGCCCGGTCGTGCTGGTCGGCAAAGGCATCACCTTCGATTCCGGCGGCATCTCGATCAAGCCGGCGGCCACGATGGACGAGATGAAGTACGACATGTGCGGCGCGGCCAGCGTGCTGGGCGCGCTGCGTGCCGTCGCCGAGCTGGAGCTGCCGCAGGAAGTCGTCGGCCTGATCCCGGCCTGCGAAAACCTGCCCAGCGGCCGCGCCAACAAGCCGGGCGACGTGGTCACCAGCATGTCCGGCCAGACCATAGAAATCCTCAACACCGACGCCGAGGGCCGGCTCATCCTGTGCGACGCGCTGACCTACGCCGAGCGCTTCAAGCCGTCGGCGGTGATCGACATCGCCACGCTGACCGGCGCCTGCGTGGTCGCGCTCGGCCACGTCAATACCGGCCTGTTCAGCAAGGACGACGCCCTGGCCGAGGCCCTGCTGGCCGCCGGGCGCGAAACGCTCGACCCGGCCTGGCGCATGCCGCTGGACGATCCGTACCAGGAACAACTCAAGTCCAACTTCGCCGACATGGCCAACATCGGCGGCCCCCCGGCCGGGGCGGTGACCGCCGCCTGCTTCCTGTCGCGCTTTGCCCGCGCCTACCCGTGGGCCCACCTGGACATCGCCGGCACCGCCTGGCGCAGCGGCAAGGACAAGGGCGCCACGGGCCGGCCGGTGCCGCTGCTGGTGCAATACCTGCTCGGCCAAGGGTAGGCAATGGACGCTGCCGGGCACGACGGCCAAGTGGACTTCGCCTTCGGTGCGCGCGACCGGCTGCGCACCGCCTGCCAGATCGCGCGCAAGCGCTACCTGGAAGGCAGCCGCCTGGTGGTCTATTGCAGCGACAGCGCCCGGCTGACGGCCTTCGACCGCCTGCTGTGGAGTTTCGACGACACGTCCTTCATCCCCCACGTGCTCGCCGACGACCCGCTCGTGGCCGACACGCCGGTGGTGCTGACCGCCGGGTCGCCGCAGGCGGCGCGCGAGGCGATGGGCCCGCAGGCCGAGCCCTGGCTGCTGAACCTGGATGACGCCTGCCCGCCCGATTGCGAGGCATTCGCGCGCATAATGGAAGTCGTCTCCGACGACCCGCTGGAGCGCCAGTTGGCGCGCCAGCGCTGGCGCGCCTACCAAGCGCAGGGTCGCCGGCTGCAGGCGCACGACCTGAGCCGTCGTTCCTAGGCGCAGGCGCGGCGCATCTCCGAACGAGGCCGCCATGTCCTACGATCCCGACGATCCCGGCATCCCGACGCTGACCACGCGGGTCACCCTGCCCGGCCCCAAGCAAGGCCACGACACTGGCAGCGCCAGCCCGCCGCGGGACGAATCGTCCCAGCCGCCACCCCATCGGCCTGCCGGCTTGGTGCCCGCCCCGCAGGCGCCCGCACCGGGGCCGGAGCGGCGCGTCGCGATCACCGGCGCCCTGCAGGCAATCCTGGAAGCCGAGGTCGAACGCGCCGTCGCGCGGGCCCTGGACGACGCCATAGACGAGGTCCGGGCGCGGCTGGAACGCGAAATCCCCGCCCTGGTGCAGCGCGCGCTTGCACGCGCCGGCAACGACGCATGAGCCATCAGCGCCCCGCGACATTCAGGGAACTGTCAGGTATTCTTACGGTCTTAACCGGGCGAAGCTTTCCAAGCCCGCAAGCCATTTCCGGACAACAAGGAGCTTTACATGCGCGACCTACGTCCCTCCCCCCTGGCCCGTACCGGCCCGTATGCCGCGCCGGGCGAAGTCGTACGCAACCGCGTGTTGCGCAACACCTACTGGCTGCTGGCGCTGTCGCTGGTGCCGACCGTGCTGGGCGCCGCGCTGGGGCTGACCACCGGCCTGAACCAGTTCATGGCGGCCAGTCCGGGACTGACTACCATCCTGTTCCTGGTCGGCGCCTTCGGCCTGATGTTCGCCATCGAGCGCAACAAGAACAGCTCGGTGGGCGTGGCGCTGCTGCTGGCCTTCACGTTCTTCATGGGCGTGATGCTGTCGCGCATGCTCGGCTTCGTGCTGGGCATGAACAACGGCGCGCAGCTCATCATGACCGCCTTCGGCGGTACGGCCATCGTGTTCGGCACCATGGCCACCCTGGCCACCACGCTCAAGCGCGACCTCTCCGGCCTGCAGAAATGGCTGTTCACCGGTGCGGTCGTGATCCTGGTGGCGGCGCTGGCCAACATCTTCCTGCAACTGCCCGCGCTGATGCTGACCATCTCCGTGCTGGCCATCGTCATCTTCTCGGCCTTCATGCTGGTCGACCTGCAGCGCGTGGTCAACGGCGGCGAAACCAACTATGTCAGCGCCACCCTGGCCATTTACCTGGACATCTACAACGTGTTCGTCAACCTGCTGATGCTGCTCGGCATCTTCGGCGGCAACCGCGAATAAGCCGATGCCGTGCCGGCAGGCCTGCCGGCAACACCCCTTCGATCCCAAGCCTGCCCCACCGGGGCAGGCTTTTTTGCGGCACCGTGGTCCACACTCGCCCCGGGGCGCCAGCGGCCGCTTCGGTCCGAGGCTACGGGTCAACCCCTTCGCGCGGGGCATGGTGCAAGCCAGGATGCGACCAGCACCGTAGGCATGCCCCGTTTTAGGTATTAGGTTTCTGCGAACATCCATATCATTGGACCAAACAACATCCCCTTGTGCGGCCGACACAATAGCGCTGCCACGACCCAACCAATGGATAAAAGGGGATCGCCATGAAGATTCGAGCGCTGCTGGCCCTGGGGGCATTGCTGGCGTGCACCGCCGCCCAGGCCAATGACTACCCGAGCCGTGCCATTACGCTGATCGTACCGGCCGCCGCCGGCGGCAATGCCGACATTACCGCCCGGCTCGTCGGCCAGGAATTGAGCAAAATCCTCAAGCAGCCCGTCGTGGTGGAGAACCGCGTCGGCGCTGGCGGCCGCATCGGCACCCAGGCGGTGGTGCGCTCGGCCGCAGACGGTTACACCCTAGGCTACGCGCATGTCGGCACGCTGGTGCTCCATCGATTCTTGTTCAAGGAGCAGATGTATGACATTGACCGCGACCTGGTCCCGATCGGCCTGATTGCAGAAACGCCCAACGTCATCGTCGTGCGGCAAGACTCGCCACTGCGCAGTCTGCAGGACCTGATCGCGCGTAGCAAGGCCGAACCGGGCCGCCTGACCATGACCTCGGCTGACCCGGGCACGACGAGCGAAGTCGGCGTCAAATTGTTCATTGCCCAGACCGGCGCAGGCGTGCGTCAAATCCCCTATAAGACCACGGCCACGCAAATCTCGGACCTGTTGGGCGGACACGTCGATTCGATGATGGAGAACCTGCCGCCGCTGCTTGGCACAATCCGGGACGGACGCATGCGCGCGCTGGCGGTCACGACGCGCAAGCGCGTGGCTTCACTGCCTGACGTGCCCACGGTTGCCGAGCAAGGCTACCCCGACTATGAGCAAGGTGCTTGGAGCGCCCTGGTGGCGCCTGCCGGCACGCCGCCTGCGGTGATCGCGCGGTTGAATGAGGCGTTGAACCAGGCGCTGCAAATGCCGGCCGTGGCCAACGAATTGCGCGGCCGTTCGCAGGAACCGCTAGGCGGCACGGCTGACGATGTCCGCGCGCAGATCGCGCGCGAGCTTCCAAAATGGGAGCGCGTCATACGCACCGCCGAGGGTTCGTCGAACTGATACCATGCCCCCGCGCCCATCCCCGCAACTGCCATGACTGCCGTCGCCACCCGCGAGGATTTTTCCTGTCCCGATCCCGATAATCGGTCCGCCTACCGCACCGTTACCATCCCCATGCTGCGCATCTCTGCCGGGCCCGGCCCATCGGTCGGGTTGATGGCCGGCGTGCACGGTGACGAATGGGAAGGCCAGGCCGCCCTGCTCGCGCTGTGGCACGAACTGCCACGGCTGCTGCACAAGGGTACGGTCTACGTGGTGCCATCAGCCAACGTGCAGGCGTCGTTGGCCGGCACCCGCCTGTCGCCCTCCGATGCGGGAAACCTGAACCGTGCGTTCCTTGGCGCGCCTGCGCGCGGTTATACGGAAACGCTGGCTGCCGCGCTGGAGAGCCGCCTGCTTGCGCGGATCCAATACCTGATCGACGTGCATAGCGGAGGCACCTCGCTGCGGTACCTGCCATCCTGCGTGGTCACGCGCCATGGCGATGACGCCTTCGATGCGCGCACCGCGAAATTGGCCAGGGACTTCGGTATGCCGCATTGCCTGTTCTTTCGCAGCAACGAGCCGGGTTCGCTGCCGGCGGCAGCCAGCCGCCGCAAGGTCGCACGCATCAGCGCAGAAATCGGCGGCGCAGGAGAAACCAGCCGCGAACTGGTGCAGGCCTGCCGGCAGGCCATGCTGTCGTGCCTGGCCGGTTTGGGCATGATCGACGCCGGCTACGCGTCGAACGGTGACAGTCCAGCGCTTTACGACCTGTCGCCTGCAGCGGCGACCGTGCGGGCCGACCGCGACGGCGTGCTCGTGCCCGAAGTCGCCCTGGGCAGCCGCGTCGATGCCGGCCAACGGCTGGCCGCGCTGATCGAACCGGCGCGTCCGGACCGCCCCGCCGACCCGGTGCCCAGCCCGCAGGCCGGCACGGTGTTGTGCCTGCGTCCCATCGCCCGCAGCAGGCCCGGCGACTGCCTGTTCCAGGTTGCGCCGCCGCTGCCCTTTGACACATTACCCCGCCTGTACGACGTCTCATGCGCATGAATCCCCTGCTGTCCGGCCTACGCTGCATCCGCTGTGGCCGGATTTTTCCCGCAGCCGACTATCCGGAGGGCTGCCCTGACTGCCTGGTCGCCGGCCATCCGGCTTCGCTGGAATGCCTGTACGCGCCGGCAGCCCGCGACGCCGTCCTTCCCGTGCCGGTGCTGGATCCCATTACGCTTGGCGAAGGCAACACGCCTTGCCTGCCCATGGCGGACCTTGCCCGCGAGATGGGCACCGGCGCGCTTTGGCTCAAGTGCGAAAGCGGCAACCCCACGGGCAGCCATAAGGACCGCATGGCCGCACAGTTGGTTTCGCGCGCCCGGCTTGCTGGCGCCACCCGCGTGGCTGCCGCCTCCAGCGGCAACGCCGGCGTGGCGCTGGCTGCCTACTGCGCCGCGGCAGGGCTGACCGCCGACATCGCCATCACCCCGTCGTGCCCGCCCCGCCAGCGCGAGGCGATGCAATACTTCGGCGCCCGGCTGGCGTGCTTTGAGGACAGCCTTGCGCGCTGGCCTTACGTGGCGCGGCTTTGCCGCGAGGAAGGGGCGTTCGCCGGCACCAACTATCTCAATCCGCCGGTGGGCACACATCCGTACGGCGTAGAAGGCTACAAGGGCGTGGCGACCGAAATCCTGGACCAATGCGGCGCGCCGACCGACATGATCGTGCCGACCGCCCGCGGCGACTTGATCTGGGGCATCTGGCTGGGCTGGGAATACCTGCACCGCGAAGGCAAAGTCTGCCGCCCGCCGCGGATGCACGCAGTCGAACCGTACCCACGCCTGTCGCGCGCGCTGGCCGAAGGCGATGTGCGCGGCCTATGGGAAAAGCCGACGCAGCAATATTCGACTGCCGGCGGCACCTGCACGTTGCAATCGGTGCAGGCGCTCGCCCGCTCGGGTGGCCAGGCGATCGACGTCGACGACGCCCAGGCGCGCCAGGCCCGGCAGCAGTTGGCCCACGCCGGCATCGCTGCCGAGTTGGCCTCGGCGGCCGCGCTCGCGGCGGTGCCGCTACTGCGGCGCGCCGGGGTGTTGAACGAATCGTCGACGGTGGTCGTGATGCTGACGGCCGACGGCCGGCGCGACTGACAGGCCGGTGTCGGCAAGAATCAACGGCGCCGACCTGCCGCCCCTGCCGCCCCTGCCGCCCCTGCCGCCCCTGCCGCCCCTGCCGCCCCTGCCGCCCCTGCCGCCCCTGCCGCCCCTGCCGCCCCTGCCGCCCCTGCCGGCACGCCGAAGCGCTCGGCGAGCGGCGCCAGGGCGGCGCGCACGCAAGTGGCCCAGTATTTGCCCGCGGCCGACAACGGCCGCTCGCCGTGCAGGATCATGTAACACTCGAAGTGCACGGGGGCCTGCAGCGGACGGTAGGCCAGTCCGGCCGCTTCGAGTCCGACGGCCGTGGCGGGATTGGCGATGCCCAGCCCATGCCCGGCCAGCGCAAGCTGGCACACCGTGCTCGAGTATGGGGTTTCGATCGCGGCGCGCACATCCACTTTCACCGCTGCCAGCGCGGCATCGAGCCGGCGCCGCGAGCCGTCCTCGCTGTTGAGCAGGATCAGGGGCTGGCCGGCAAGCTGCGCCAACCCGACCGCGTCCAGCCGCGCAAGCGCGTGCGTAGCCGGAAACACCGCAACCGCGGCCAAGCGCGCCAGGCAATGTCCGCGCAACCCCTGCAGTTCCGACTCGTCGGCCACCAGCGCGAGGTCGAGCTCACCTGACACCACCATGTCGCGCAAGGTGTTGGAATCGCGGACCTGCAGATAGATGGGCGTATCCGCGTACCGGCGTCGAAAGCGCGCCAGCGCCTGCATCATGACCTGGCCGGCATACGCATGGATGGAGCCGACCCGCAGGCGCGGCTGCCCCGCGCCCCTGATGGCCTGGATCTTGCGCCCCAGTGCCTCTAGCCCTACGTTCAGGCGCCGGATCTCCTCGTACAACAGATCGGCCTCCGGCGTGCGCACCAGTCGCTGGCGCACGCGTTCGAACAGGCGCAGGGCAATGGCCTGTTCGAGCGCGGCCAGGGTCGTGCTGACGGTCGCCGGCGAGACATCCAGGCGTCGGGCAGCTGCGGTGACGCTGCCGGTTTCGTAGATGGTGCGGAAGGTTTCGACCTGCCTGAGCGTAAAGGTGGACATGGCCGCGCCCGCCGATCAGAACCGTTGCAAATCCAGCAGGACCCGGCGCGTGGACAGCGGCTTGCCTTCGAGCTGCTCGTCCAGGCGGCGCCGCAGGTCGGCGCGCAGCGCTGGCTCGGCGGCCGGGTCGTCGAAATCCGGTTCGGCGCCGTCCACGCCATAGCCGGTCTCCTGCAGCAACACCCATTCGAAGCGGCGCAAGGCGCCGGCGGCACGGCTGCCCGAGGCCAGGCGCTGCAGGGCCTGGTCGTAGGCGTCGAACAGCGCCGGATGCGCATCTTCTCGAGGCAGCAGGCGTAGCAGCAGCTCGTTCATATACCAGGCCGACATCAGCGCCGGTCCGGCAAGCGGCCGGATGCCTGCGCTTTCGGCGCGGGTCAGCGTGCGCACTTCCCCCGCCCCGCTCCAGGACAGCAGCAGCGGCTGGAAGGCCGCCAGCACCGGCCGCAGCACGGAATACGGGCGCTTGGCCCCCTTGGCCACCAGCGCCACGCAGCCGTGCTCGCGCGAGAACGCCTGGACGACGAGGGAGGTTTCACGCCACGGGGTGGCGTGCAGCATATAGGCGAGGCTGTCCTGAACGCGCTGGGCGCGCTTACTCATAGCCAAGTTCGCGCAGCACGGCCTCGCGCTCGGACCAGCCCTTGCGCACCTTGACGTAGACTTCCAGGTGCACGGGCTTGTCCAGCAGCCGGGCGATGTCCTGGCGCGCTTCGGTGGCGATGCGCTTCATGTGGCTGCCGCCGGCGCCCAACAGGATGGGCCGGTGGCTTTCGCGCTCGACGATGACGCAGGCAGCCACGCGCGCGCCCTTGTCGTGCTCTTCCCATTGCTCGATGACCACGGTGCAGCCGTAGGGCAGCTCGTCGCCGACCAGCCTGAAGATTTTTTCGCGCACCAGTTCGGCGGCGATGAAGCGCATCGGCCGGTCGGTCAGCGTCTCGGCGTCGAACATCGGCTCGCCCTCAGGCAGCCTGCGGGCGATCTCTTCGAGCAGCACGTCGAGCTGCTTGCCGCGCGCCGCGCTGACCGGTACGACCGCATCGTAGGGAAACTGCGCCGTGATCTTGGCCACGAAGGGGAACAGGTCATCGCGGCGCTTGACCAGGTCCAGCTTGTTGACGACCAGTATCGTGCGCGCAGGCGCGGGCAGCAGCGGCACCAGGCGCGCGTCACCGTCGGTCCACTTGCCGGCCTCGACCACATGCACCACCACGTCGACGTCAGCCAGCGCCTGGGTCACGACGCGGTTCATCATGCGGTTCATCGCCCCGCCATGACGCGTCTGGAAGCCGGGCGTATCCACGAAGACGAACTGCTCGGACTCGCGGGTGAGCACCCCATGGATGCGGTGGCGCGTGGTTTGCGCCTTGCGCGAGACGATGGACAGCTTGGTGCCGATGAGCGCGTTGGTCAGCGTCGATTTGCCGACGTTGGGCCGCCCCACCACGGCGACGAAGCCGCAGCGAAACGGCTTGCCGCCCTGTGCGGGCGCCACCGGCGGGTTGGCGTGCGGCTCGGTCATTTCACTTCCTGGGCGACGGCCACCGGCAGGCTCAGCTGCGCGGTCTTGCGCGCCTTGGCGGTGCGCCGCTTGGCCGGTGGCGGGCAGGCGGCCACCGCGGCCTCCAGCGCGAGCTTGGCGGCGGACTGCTCGGCGGCGCGTCGGCTCGACCCCGCCGCGGTCACGCGGATGTCCAGCGGCGCCACGACCGCACACTCGACCTCGAACTGCTGGCTGTGCGCGGCGCCGTGGGTGGCCACCACCGTGTACACCGGCAGCGCCATCTTGCGGCTTTGCAGGAATTCCTGCAGCAAGGTCTTGGCGTCCTTGCCCAGGGTCTTGGGATCGACTTCGGCCAGCACCGGCTGGTACAGCTTGGTGATGACGCGGCGGGCGGCCTCGAAGCCGGCGTCCAGGAACACGGCCCCGAACAGCGCCTCCAGCGTGTCGGCCAAGATGGACGGGCGGCGAAAGCCGCCGCTCTTGAGTTCGCCCTCGCCCAACCGCAGGTATTGGGACAGCTCCAGCTTCTGGGCAATCTCGGCCAGCGAGGCCTGCTTGACCAGGTTGGCGCGCAGCCGGGACAGGTCGCCTTCGTCGATCTTGGTGAAGCGCTCGAACAGCAGCGCCGCCACGACGAAGTTCAGCACCGCGTCACCCAGAAACTCCAACCGCTCGTTGTGGCGGGCGCCATGGCTGCGGTGCGTGAGCGCCTGCTCGAGCAGCGTGGAATCGCCGAAATGATGGCCGAGACGGGTTTCCAGGCTGGCTAGGGACATGTGGGGTCAATGGAAGCGGCCGATGCGGCCGAGGTCGCCGAAATTCATCCAGATGAAGAAGGCCTTGCCCACAATATTACCGTCTGGGACGAACCCCCAGTAGCGGCTGTCCAGGCTATTGTCCCGGTTATCGCCCATGACGAAATAGTGGCCTTCGGGCACCGTGCACCGCAGGCCGTTGCGCAGGTATTCGCAGTTTTCCATGCCCGGAAACCGCCAAATGGGGCCGATTTCCTGGTATTTTCGCTCATCGAGCAAGATTTTGTGCTCAACATCGCCCAATTTTTCTTCAAAACGGGCGGTGTAAGCTACCCGGTCGGGCTCGAAATAGTCGCCGTCGCGCCGGCGCGGCACTTCTTGGCCGTTGACGTAGAGCCGCTTGTCCACGTAGGCGACCGTGTCACCCGGCAGGCCGACGACGCGCTTGATGTAGTCGACCTGGGGGTCGACCGGATAACGGAACACCATCACGTCGCCGCGCTGCGGCGAGCCGGTGGGGATGATCTTGGTGTCCAGCACCGGCAGGCGAATGCCGTAGCTGAACTTGCTGACCACGATCAGGTCGCCCGATTCCAAGGTGGGCAACATCGAGCCGGACGGAATGCGAAACGGCTCGATGACGAAAGAGCGCAGCACGAAGACGAACAAGATCACCGGAAAGAAGCTGACCGCGTATTCCACCCACCAAGGCGCGCGGTCGGCGCGATCCTGCCCGTCGGCAGCGGCGCCGGCACCTGCCGCCTGTGCGCGCCGCTGGCGGGCCGGGCGCAGCCAGAGCCGGTCGGCCAGGGTGATGCCCCCGGTCAGCACCAGCAGCACAAACAGGATCAGCGCGAAATTCCAGCTCATGTCTTGCCGCCCTCGTTACTTGTCGTCGACCTGAAGGATGGCCAGGAAGGCTTCCTGGGGGATTTCCACCGTGCCAACCTGCTTCATGCGCTTCTTGCCGGCCTTTTGCTTTTCCAGCAGCTTCTTCTTGCGGGTGATGTCCCCGCCGTAGCACTTGGCCAGCACGTTCTTGCGCAAGGCCTTGACGTTCTCGCGGGCGATCACTTCCGAGCCGATGGCCGCCTGGATGGCCACGTCGTACATTTGCCGCGGGATCAGGCCGCGCATGCGCGAAACCACGTCGCGGCCGCGTGCGCGCGCGTTGCTGCGGTGGCAAATCATCGACAGCGCATCGACGCGGTCACCGTTGATCAGGACGTCCACGCGCACCACGTCGGCCGAACGGTACTCCTTGAACTCGTAGTCCATGGACGCATAGCCGCGCGAGACCGATTTCAGCTTGTCGAAGAAATCCAGGACGATCTCTGCCAGCGGCATCTCGTACTGCAGGTGCACCTGGCGGCCGTGGTAGGTCATGTTGGTCTGGATGCCGCGCTTGTTGTTGCACAGGGTCATCACAGGCCCCACGTAGTCCTGCGGCATGAACAGCGTCACCGTGACGATAGGCTCGCGGATGTCGGCGATCTTGCCGACTTCGGGCATGCGCGAGGGGCTTTCGATCATCAACACGGTGCCGTCGCGCTGCTCGACTTCGTACACCACCGACGGCGCGGTGGTGATGATGTCCATGTCGAACTCGCGCTCGAGCCGCTCCTGCACGATCTCCATGTGCAGCAGGCCCAAGAAGCCGCAGCGAAAGCCAAAGCCCAGCGCCTGCGATACCTCCGGCTCGAACATCAGCGCCGCGTCGTTCAGGCGCAGCTTCTCCAGCGAATCGCGCAGCTGGTCGTATTCACTGCTTTCGACCGGGTACAGGCCGGCGAAGACCTGCGGCTTGACCTCCTTGAAGCCCGGCAACGGCTGTGCGGCAGGCGCGGCGGCCAGCGTGATGGTGTCACCCACCTTGGCGTGGGCCAGCTCCTTGATGCCGGCGATGACGAAGCCCACCTCGCCGGCCGAGAGCTGCTCGCGCGGCTGCGACTTGGGCGTGAACACGCCGATCTGCTCGCACAGATGTGTCGCCCCCGTGGCCATCAGCAGGATCTTGTCCTTGGGCTTGAGCACGCCGTTGACGATGCGCACCAGCATCACCACGCCGACGTAGTTATCGAACCAGGAATCGATGATCAGCGCCTGCAGTGGCGCGGCCGGGTCGCCCTTGGGCGGCGGCACCTGGCGCACGATGGCCTCCAGGATCTCGTCTATGCCCATGCCCGTCTTGGCGCTGGCCAGCACCGCCTGCGAGGCGTCGATGCCAATGACGTCCTCGATTTCCTGCCGGGCGCCGTCCGGATCGGCCTGGGGCAGGTCCATTTTGTTGAGCACGGGCAGCACTTCTACGCCCAGCTCGATGGCGGTGTAGCAGTTGGCGACGGTCTGCGCCTCCACCCCTTGCGAGGCGTCGACCACCAGCAGCGCGCCTTCGCAGGCTGACAGCGAGCGGCTGACCTCGTATGAGAAATCGACGTGGCCCGGGGTGTCGATCAAGTTGAGCGCGTACACCTTGCCGTCTTGCGCCTTGTATTGCAAGGCCGCCGTCTGCGCCTTGATGGTGATGCCACGCTCGCGCTCGATGTCCATCGAATCGAGCACCTGCGAGGACATCTCGCGATCGGCCAGCCCGCCGCAGCGCTGTATCAGCCGGTCGGCCAGCGTCGACTTGCCGTGGTCGATGTGGGCAATGATGGAAAAGTTGCGAATGTGCTGCATAAAGGGGACGGAAGAAAGCCGGCTGGCGCAAGCCGCCCGGTCGGGCAAAACGAAGGGGGCGCAAAGCGCCCCCTTCGGCCTTAGCCCGCTATTCTAGCCGGTCTTGGCCGCGCCGTGCGGCGCGGGCGGCGCCCGGCCGCCCACGCCCCGCCCGTGCGCGGCACGCTACTTGGCCGGCCGCACGGCCACCCATTGGACGGTATCCCCACGCTGCACCAGCAAGGCGGCTGCGCGCGACTTGTCCAGCTTGGAAACCAGGGTGGCGAACTGCTTCGGACCGGTCACGTCGTCGTCATTGACCGCCAGGATGATGTCGCCCTGGGCGATGCCCGCGGCCGCGGCAGGGCCCGACGACGCACTGACCATGACGCCGCCCTTGATGCGCAGCTTGCGCTGCACGTCCGCCGGCACCGGCTCGACGGCCAGGCCCAGCACGTTCTGCTCGGCCGGCGCCCGTTCGGCGGACGCGGCTGCCTGCGGCTGCGAGGTCTCCAGCTCGCCCACCTCGGTGGTCAGGCGCACGGTCTTGCCCTTGCGCCAGACCTCCATCGCCACCTTGGAGCCCGGGCGCGTTTCGCCGACGATGCGCGGCAGGTCGGACCAGCGTTCGATGCGCTGGCCGTTGAACCGGGTGATGACGTCGCCCGGCTGCACGCCCGCCTCGTCGGCGGGGCCGCCAGCCTCGACGCCGCTGACCAGCGCACCTTCGGCTCGCGACATGCCCAGGGCTTCGGCGATGTCCTTGCCGACCTCGCTGATCTGCACGCCGATGCGCCCGCGCGTGACCCGGCCGGTCGTCTTGAGCTGCTCGACCACGCGCATGGCTTCATCGATGGGGATGGCCAGCGAAATGCCCATGAAACCGCCGCTGCGCGAGACGATCTGCGAATTGATGCCGACGACCCGGCCTTGCAAGTCGATGAGCGGGCCGCCGGAATTGCCCGGGTTGACCGCCACGTCGGTCTGGATGAAAGGCAGGTACTCGCCCGTATCGCGCCCGACCGCGCTGACGATGCCCGCGGTGACGGTCGATTCCAGGCCGAAGGGCGAGCCGATGGCCAGCACCCACTGGCCCTTGCGCAACTGCTTGGGATCGCCCACGGGCAGCGTGGGCATGCCCTTGGCGTCGATCTTGAGCAGCGCCACGTCGGTGCGCTCGTCCGTGCCCACGATCTTGGCCTTGAATTCGCGGCCGTCGGTCAGCGTCACATAGATGTCGCTGGCTTCGCTGACCACGTGGTTGTTGGTCAGGATGTAGCCGTCTTCGGAGATGAAAAAGCCCGACCCGACCCCACGCGGCACGGTGCGTTCCTCGGGCTGTTGCGGCTGGCCGCGCCGCGGCATGCCCGGCATGCCCGGCGGGTTGAAATCCGGCCCGAAGAACCAGCGGAACAGCTCGTAGGGATCGGCCCCGCCCGGGCCCATGCTGCGCACGGGCACCGTGGCCATGGTGCGAATATTGACCACCGCCGGATCAGCCTTCTCGACGACCGCGGTAAAGTCAGGCAGCCCGGCGCCGGCCAGCTGGGCCTGCGCCGGCGGCACCACCGCCGCGACGGTCAGCGCCGCTGCGGCCAACACGGCCATCATGCGCCGCAAGGCGCGCGCAGATTCTATGAAAACATGCATGAATCGAAACTCCTCAGAAGTCGAACGCCCGGTCGAGGCCGCCGCGGCTACGGCTTCGTCGCCGACACAGGGACGTACTCGATAGACTCGGTCAGCTGCCTGAGCGTTCCCGCAGGCACTTCGCCCAACACGGTCAGCCAATAATCGGCGACGCGCGCGCCGTACAGGTTGATCGCGCCGCGACGGGCCGCACCCCGCGGATGGTAGTCGGCGCGCGAGTCGTCATAGGGCTCGATGAAAACAGAAATGGCGGCCAGCCCGTCGGACAGCACCAGCTGGCTGACCTTGTGCGCCTTGCCCATGCCGCGGGCGACCTGCAGTACCTGCACGAAGCCCGGCGGCGCCGGGATGCGCCACCCCTTGGCAGCCAGGTCGACCGGCTTCATGTCGGATTCGAGGACCCGCCATCCGCCCGTGGACCATTCGGACTGCAGCTGCGAGGCCTCGACCTCCGGGCCTAGCCGAAGCGAAGTGAAGGCCACCTGCTCGATCACGCCGCTATCCGGGGCGAGCGTCTGGGCCTTGAGTAGCAGGCCGGTTTCGGCATCGGCGCACAGCTTGTATCCATAGCGGCGGTCATCGAGCGGCTCGATGCGTATCAGCCGGCATTCACGCCCGGCCACCCGATGCATCTGCGGTTCGGTGCGGATGCGGTAATGCTCGCCGATGGCACGGGCCTCGCCCAGCAGCAGGCCTGGAAAGCGGTCGCCGCGACGCCGCTCGATGAGCACGGTTTTCTTTTCCGGGATCAGGCACTGCACCGTGTCGTTGTGGCGCAGGAATTCGCGCGGCTGGCCGTCGAGCACCTGCAGCCGCTCGCGCTCGCCCGTGCCGTCGATGACGTGCACCAGCCGCGACGACTGGATGAAGGCGCCCTGCTGGTAGGTGAACACCCCGCTGTAGTCCAGCTTGCGCGCGGCCTGCTGGATGCGCTCGAGCATCGCGATGCCGTCGTCGCCAGCCGGCGCCTCGCCAGCTTGCGCACGCAACGGCCCGGTCGCGGACGCGGCCAGCAGCGCCGCGACAATCAACTCGGTCACCCGGTGCGCACGCCGCGCGCCTGGGGCGGCGGGCCGGTGCAAACAGGCCATCGCGGTCATCAGCGTCCCATGCCCGTGTCGAACGAAACCTGGCGCACCGCGCTCGGACCGGCCACCTGGCGATGGGCCTCGAGGTAATCACCCAGCCCCGGCATCTCCGCAGCCAGCTGCACCGGCGCCTCGGCCTCGGCCAGCACGCCGGGCCCGGCCGAGGGCGCGACGCCTGCGCCGAAGTAAGGCCTGGCCATCCAAACCACCGACGCGACCGCGGCGGCCACCGCAAGCCCGGATAGGCCGACCTTGACCACGTGGCGCCGGCGCGGCGCCACGATGGGCAGCTCTTTGTCCAGCGCTTCGGCCAAGCGGCGCCGGAAGGCCGGCGAGGGTTCGGCGCCCAGGTCCCCTGCGCGCAGGACGTCGCCGATCAGGTGATAGGCGTCCCAAGTTTGCCGCCCCGCCGCCGTGTCGATGTTCTCCGGCCAATCGAGCGTCGATTCGCCGTCCAGCCAGGCGGAGAGATTCTCCTCCCACTGGGCGACGCCTTCGGGCTCTCGAGATGGGGTTGCGGTTTGCATAACAGACTCCTTACCAGCGCCGCTCGGGATCGATGTCCAGCAACGGGCGCAGCTTGGCCGCGATGGCCTCGCGCGCCCGGAATATGCGCGAGCGCACGGTGCCGATCGGGCAGTCCATCGCCTGGGCGATGTCCTCGTAGCTCATGCCTTCGATCTCCCGCAGCATGATCGCCGTGCGCAGCTCCTGCGGCAGCTCCTGGATGGTCGCGTTGACGGTCTCGGCGATCTCGCGGCTGGCGACCATCGATTCCGGCGTGCTGATGTCGGTTAGGTTATCCGTTTCGTTAAAAGTTTCACCGTCTTCCGTCTCGATGGCGTTGGGGGCGCTGGGGCGCCGTCCCGAGGAGGCGAGCCAGTTGCGGGCGGTGTTGATGGCGATCCGGTACAGCCAGGTATAGAAGGCGCTCTCGCCGCGGAACTGCGGCAGCGCCCGGTAGGCCTTGATGAAGGCTTCCTGGGCCACGTCCTCGATCTCGGACGGATCCCGGATCATGCGCGCCAGCAGGCGCATGACCTTGCGCTGGTACTTCAGCACCAGCAGGTCGAAGGCTTTTTTGTCGCCGCGCTGCACGCGGGCGACCAGTTCGGCGTCGACGTCGCGTTCGCTCATGGGGCGCCCGGGCGTCCAGTCCTGGCCGCCGTGGCGGCCAGCGCGCATAGCCTGCGCCAGGTCGCCCCGGCCGCGGCGCAGCGCCATACGGTTAGGTGAAACGGCCGGCCTGCCCAGCCAGGTTCGGCCAGGGCGAGCGTCAGCCAGGCCGGCCCTCGCCAGCAGCGCAGTAGGCTGACCGGCCGCCAGGCGCCGTCACGGCGCACCTGCCAGGGTTCCCCCGCTGCCGTGCGGATCGCGGCCGTGCCACGCGACAGCGGACGCTGCGCGTGGCACCCCAGGGCGCGCCGCAGCCGTGCCGCCAGCAGGACCCGCGGGGTCAGGCAGACGGCTTGCACGGGCCAGCGGCGGGTGCCCCGGCGGCCCGCATCAGAGCCTGCGCACGACCATGGACCCATTCGTGCCGCCGAATCCGAAGGAGTTGGACAGCGCGACGTCTATCTTCATCTGCCGGGCCTCGTTGGCGCAGTAGTCCAGGTCGCACTCCGGATCCTGGTTGAAGATATTGATGGTCGGCGGCGAGACCTGGTGATAGACGGCCAGCGTGGTGAAGACGGCCTCTACCCCTCCGGCGGCACCCAGCAGGTGGCCGGTCATGGACTTGGTGGAGTTCACGACCAGCTTGCGCGCGTGATCGCCGAAGGCGAGCTTGAGCGCCTCGGTTTCGTTCTTGTCGCCCAGCGGCGTGGACGTGCCGTGGGCGTTGACGTAGTCGACTTCGTCCGGGTTGATGCCGCCGTTGCGCAGGGCGTTGAGCATACCGCGGCGCGGGCCATCGCGGTCCGGGGCGGTGATGTGGTGGGCGTCCGAGCTCATCCCATAGCCGGCGAACTCGCCGTAGATGCGCGCGCCACGGCGCTTGGCGTGCTCGTATTCTTCGAGCACGAGCACGCCGGCGCCCTCACCCAGGACGAAGCCGTCACGATCGACGTCCCAGGGGCGCGACGCCGTCGTCGGGTCATCGTTGCGCGTGGACAGCGCCCGCATGGCCGCGAACCCGCCTATGCCCAGCGGCGAGACGGTGGATTCCGCGCCGCCGGCCAGCATGACGTCGGCGTCGCCGTACTCGATCAGCCGCGCGGCGTCGCCGATGGAGTGCAGGCCCGTGGTGCAGGCCGAAACCACGGCGTAGCTCGGGCCCTTCATGCCGTAGCGGATGGTCAGCTGCCCGGAAATCAGGTTGATCAGCGACGCCGGCACGAAGAACGGCGAAATCCGGCGCGGGCCGCGCTGGATCATTTCGGTCTGGGTTTCCTCGATGCGGGGCAGGCCCCCGATGCCCGAGCCGATGATCACGCCCACCCGCTCGGCATTGGCTTCGGTGATTTCCAGGCCGCTGTCCTCCCAGGCCTGGACGCCGGCGGCCACGCCATAGTGGATGAAGGTATCCATCTGGCGGGCTTCCTTGGCCGGGATGTACCGGGTGACGTCGAAATCCTTGACCTCGCCGGCGATGTGCGAGTTCAGCGCCGACGGATCGAAACGGGTGATGCGGCCGATACCGGAACGTCCGTTGACGATATTGTCCCAGGCGGTGGCCACGTCGTTGCCCACGGGGCTGACGATGCCAAGGCCGGTGATGACGACACGTCGCTTCACGGATGACTCCCAAAACAGACAAAAGAAAGGCGGCCCGGAATTCTGGCTCACGGGCCGCCACGACCGGGGCGGCCTGCTGGCCGCCGATGCCGCGCGGGCCGAGCGGCGCTTTCGCTCAAGCCGCCCCGGCAGCCGCAGCCGGACAGGCTGCGGCGCGAATTGGACACCGCGCTGCTGAGGCTTATTGCTTGCTGTGCGAATTGATGTATTCGATGGCTTGCTGCACGGTAGTGATCTTTTCGGCCTCTTCGTCGGGGATTTCGGTCTCGAATTCGTCTTCGAGCGCCATCACCAGCTCGACCATGTCGAGCGAATCGGCACCGAGGTCGTCAAGAAAGGAAGACTCGTTCTTGATCTCGGCTTCGTTCACGCCAAGTTGCTCAGCGACGATCTTCTTGACGCGCTGTTCGATGCTTTCCATGCAAATCTCCAATCGGGAAAATCCCGCGAATTATAGCCAAGCGAGAAAATTAACAAACGCCGGCCGTGACAACAAATGGCATCGCAACAAAACCGCCGGACCGCGGCGTTTCATGCGACGCCCCCATGTCCCTCGCCACGGCGTCATGGGCCGCCAGCATAATGCCGCAGCCCCACCGCGCAAGGGGGGCAAATCCCTTATTGCATGTACATCCCGCCGTTGACGTGCAGCGTCGTCCCGGTAATGTAACCCGCGTGCGGGCTGGCAAGGAAGGCGACGGCATGCGCCACGTCGGCAGGCGACCCGAGGCGTCCCAGCGGAATCTGGCCCAGCAAGGCTGCCGTCTGGCTTTCGTCCAGCGCACGTGTCATGTCGGTTTCGATGAAGCCGGGCGCCACGCAGTTGACCGTGATCCCTCGGCTGCCCAGCTCGCGCGCCAGCGCGCGGGTCATGCCTGCCACGCCCGCCTTGGCGGCCGCATAGTTGGCCTGTCCGGGGTTGCCGGCCGAACCGACCACGGAAGTGATGTTGATGATGCGTCCCCAACGGGCCTTCATCATGCCGCGCAGCACCCCGCGCGAGAGCCGGAATACCGCCGCAAGGTTGGTTTCGATGACGGCGGACCAGTCCTCGTCCTTCATGCGCATGGCCAGCGTATCGCGCGTGATCCCGGCATTGTTGACCAGGATATGGGGCGCGCCCTCCTTGGCCAGCGACTCGAGCAGCGCCTCGCATGCGGCAGCGTCGGTGACGTCGAGCACCACGCCACGGCCGCCCTTGGCCGCCAGCGCCTCGCTGATGGCCTCGGCGCCCGCCTGGCTGGTGGCGGTGCCGATCACGACTGCGCCGCGCTCGGCCAGTTCGTGGGCGATGGCCTTGCCTATGCCCCGGGTCGCGCCGGTCACCAGCGCGGTCTTGCCTTGCAGATCCATGATGTCCATCCCCTTGCCAGGTTGGTTGTCAGGCCAGGGCCGCCAGCGCCGCATCCAGCGAAGCCGGATCGGTGATGGCCAAGCCGGTGAGCTCGCCGTCGATACGCTTGGTCAGGCCGTTGAGCACTTTGCCGGGACCGCATTCGACCACGTGCGTGACGCCCTGCGCCTTCATGACGCGGATGGTTTCCACCCAGCGCACCGGATGCCACGCCTGGCGCACCAGCGCGTCGCGGATGGCAGCCGGCTCAGCCGGCGAGGCGACGTCCACGTTATTGATGACGGGAATCTCCGGCGCGTTGACCGGTGCCTGGGCCAACGCGTCGGCCAGCACGCGGGCGGCGGGTTCAAGCAGGCTGGAGTGAAACGGCGCCGACACCGGCAGCAGCACGGCGCGCTTGGCGCCCGCGGCCTTGGCCGCCTCGCAGGCACGCTCGACCGCGGCCTTGTGCCCGGCGATCACGACCTGCGCGGGCGCATTGAAGTTGACGGCTTCGACCACCTCGCCCTGCGCGGCCTGGGCGCACGCCGCGCGCACGGCATCGTCGTCCAGGCCGAGTATGGCCGCCATCGCCCCGGCGCCGACCGGCACGGCGGCCTGCATCGCATCGGCGCGCACCCGCACCAGCCGCACCGCGTCCTCGAGCGCAAGCGCGCCGGCGGCGGTCAGGGCGGCGTACTCGCCCAGGCTATGGCCGGCGACCACGTCCGGGCGACGGCCGCCCGCGGCGATCCACGCGCGGTACACGGCCACCCCGGCCGCCAGCATGGCCGGCTGGGTGTTGGTGGTGAGGTTCAGTTGCTCGGCCGGGCCGGACGCAATCAGGCCGGCCAGGTCCTGGCCGAGCGCCTGGCCGGCACGGGCCAGCGTGTCGGCCACGGCGGGATTGTCCCCCCAGGCATCGAGCATGCCGACCGATTGCGAGCCCTGCCCCGGAAATACGAAAGCGATTTTTTTCATTTTCAGACGCAATCCATCACTACATTCTTGCCAGCACCGAGCCCCAGGTGAAGCCGCCGCCCACCCCTTGCATCAGCACCAGCTGGCCCGGACGCACCCTGCCATCGCGGCGGGCCGCGTCCAGCGCCAGCGGCACGCTGGCGGCCGACGTATTGGCGTGCCGGTCTACCGTGACGACGACCTTTTCCGTGGGAATCTCCAACTTGCGCGCCAGGAAATTGAGGATGCGCACGTTGGCCTGGTGCGGGATCAGCCAATCGATGGCCTGCACATCCACGCCGGCCTGCGCGCAGACATCGCGCGCGGAACGATCCAGCACGGTGACGGCCTGCTTGAAGACGGCCTGGCCATCCATGCGCAGGAAGGGGTCGCCCGTGACTTCGCCGTAGGCGACGTTGCCCGCGGCGCACAGTATCTTGGCCAGGCTGCCGTCGGCATGCAGCCCCGCAGCCAGGATGCCGGGTTCGTCCGCCGCCTTGAGCACGACCGCGCCGGCGCCGTCTCCGAACAACACGCAGGTGGAGCGGTCATTCCAGTCAAGGATGCTGGAAAACACTTCGGCGCCGATGACCAGCGCGCAGCGCGAGCGGCCGGCGCGCACGAAGCCGTCGGCCGTGGTCAGCGCGTAGACGAAGCCGCTGCACACGGCCTGCACATCAAACGCCGCGGCGCCCTTGGCACCGATCTCGGCCTGCACCAGGCAAGCAGTGCTGGGAAAGACGTAGTCCGGCGTGGACGTGGCCACGATGACGAGGTCCACCTCGGCGGCCGACACGCCGGCATCCTGCAGGGCGCGGCGCGCGGCCTCGGCGGCCAGCTGGCTGGTGCGCACGCCGCGCTCGGCCAAGTGGCGCTGGCGGATGCCGGTGCGCTCGACGATCCATTCGTCCGAGGTCGAAATGCCGCGCGTGGCCAATTCCGCGGCCAGTTCGTCGTTGGAGACGACACGCGGCGGCAGGCAGCTGCCCGACCCTGCGATCACAGCATATTTCATGGCTTGTTCCATCAAGCGGCGGCTCCGTGGCCCCCTTCGGGTTCGGCCGGCGGCTTCGTGCCGGTCATCTGCGCCACGCCCGCCGCCGTGCGTTCCAGCAGGCCGCTGACGACGGCCTCGCGCGCACGCGCCAGCGCATGGCCGAAGGCATAGGCGTCAGCCGACCCGTGGCTCTTGATCACCACGCCACGCAAGCCCAGCAGCGCAGCACCGTTGTAGCGCCGGTTGTCGACGCGGTGACGGAAATGGTTGAGCACCGGCTTGGCCAGCGCACCGGCCAGCAGTGTATAGGCATTGCGCTGGAATTCCTCGCGGATCATGCTGCCCAGCATGCGGGCAAGCCCCTCGATGGATTTCAGCACGACGTTGCCGACGAAGCCGTCGCACACGACGACGTCGACGGTGCCCTGGAAGATGTCGTTGCCTTCGACGTTGCCGTAGAAATTCAGGCTGCTGGCGCGCAACAGCTCGGCCGCCTGCTTGACGACGTCGTTGCCCTTGATGACTTCTTCGCCGATGTTGAGCAGGCCGACCTTGGGACGCTCGCGGTGGTCGACCGCCTGCGCGAGCGCCGCGCCCATGATGGCGAACTGCAACAGGTGCTCGGCAGTGCAATCGACATTGGCGCCCAGGTCCAGCACCGTGGTGGCGCGCCCGGCCTGGTTGGGAATGGACGTGGCGATGGCAGGACGGTCTATCCCCTCCAGTGTCTTGAGCACGTAGCGGGAGATGGCCATCCATGCGCCGGTGTTGCCGGCCGACACGCAGGCGTCGGCCTGGCCGTCCTTGACCGCCTGCGCGGCCAGCCGCATGGACGAGTCCTTCTTGCGCCGCAGCGCGACCTCGACCGGGTCGTCCATGGCGACGACCTCGGTGGCCGGAATGATTTCGATTCGGTCGGCGCTGACCTGCCGGCGGCGCTGGGCATCCAGCGCGGCGCGCAGCGGCTCAGGCTGGCCGACCAGCAGCAGCCCCACGTCGGGATGCCGGCCGGCAAATTCCAGCGCTGCGGGGATCGTCACGGGCAGGCCGAAGTCGCCCCCCATGCAATCGATGGCGATGCGTATCACGAGAGCCAGCTATGAGCGCGGCACGGCCGGAAACGAACGCACCACGCGGGGCGATCGCGCCTTATTCGTCGCTCTTGGTCTTCAGGACCTTGCGGCCGCGATAAAAGCCGTTGGGGCTGATATGGTGGCGCAGGTGCTGTTCGCCCGTCGTGGGCTCGACCGCCAGCGGCGGATTGGTCAGGAAATCGTGCGAGCGATGCATGCCGCGCTTGGACGGGCTCTTTTTGTTTTGCTGAACAGCCATGATGACTCCTAGAAACGGGGCGCATTGTACGTCATGCGCACCGGTGTTGATCCAAACTACTTCTTCGACTTCAGTTGCTCCAGCACCGCGAACGGCGACGTGCGCGCAGGCTGGGCATCCTCCGGTTGCTGCGTCGTGCCCGTCGACCCCGGACACACCTCGTGCTTCGGGATGTAGGGCACGCTCAAAATCAATTCATCCTCGATCTGGGCCTGCAGATCAAAGCGCTGCGAGCCCAGCACCTTCTCGGGCGCGTCCAGCGCGTCGTCATCCAGCATGCCCTCGTCGTCGTCGAGCTCGTCCTCGCTGCGCACCAGCTGCAGCTTCGCCTGCGCCTGGACGGGCCAGGCGAACGGCGCCAGGCAACGCTGGCAGGTCAGCACCGGCCGGGCCTGGATGTCGAGCACCAGCAGCGCTTCGCCGTGCCGGCCCTGTTCGCCGCGCACCGACCATTGGACCATGCCTTCCGGCCCTTGCGGCTGCTGCGGCAACCCGTCGCAAAACCGAGGCAGATCGGCAAGCGCGATCTGCCCGCTCGCCTGCTGCCGCAGCCGCACGAACTCGAAGGCATCCATGGCGCGAACGTCCAGGTTCATCTCTTGCCCTCCCTGCGGCCCGTAGCGGCCCACTCGGTCCGCTGCGCTCCGCCATCCCGCCAAACCAGGTGCACACGCATGACCTACCCCACCGGCCCCGGCTGGCAAAACCGCAAAAGCCATTAAACCCAGCTCTGGCTGCAAAGCCACTGCAAAACGGGCAATAATACTGCGTTTCAGATCCACTGGTCAAACAAACAGGGGCGCACAAGCGCGTGCCCGGGGCGCCCCGCGCTGCACATTTTTTATGCCTGACTCCCCCCGCCTTATCCTGGCCTCCACTTCTGTCTACCGGCGCGCCATGCTGCAGCGGCTGGGCCTGCCGTTTTCCGTCGAGCCGCCGCAGGTCGACGAAACCCCGCTGCCTGGCGAAACCCCGCAAGCGCTGGCGCTGCGCCTGGCGGTGGAAAAGGCGCAAGCCGTGGCACGGCGCCGCCCCGGCTGCGTGGTCATCGGCTCGGACCAAGTCGCCACCGTAGATGGCGAACCGCTGGGCAAGCCCGGCAGCCACGAGCGGGCGCGCGAACAGCTGCGCCGGCTGTCCGGACGCGAAGTCCTGTTTCACAGCGCGCTGGCGGTCACCGACGGCAGCCGCGTCGAAAAACAGGACGTCGTCACGCGCTGCACGTTCCGCGCGCTCAGCGACGACGCCATCGAATCCTATCTGCTGCGCGAAAAACCCTACGATACGGCCGGCAGCGCCAAGGCGGAAGGCCTGGGCATCGCGCTGATGCGGGGCATGGACAGCAGCGACCCGACCGCGATCATCGGCCTGCCGCTGATCGCCCTGACCGCCATGCTGGCCAGCTTCGGCATGGATCCCCTGCTGGCGCCAGCGGAGACGGGGCAATGAACGGGCCGCGATTGCCGGCGCCCGGTGCCGTGCACCTTATCCCCGTGGGATTGGGCGATGCGCCGGCCGAGCGCTGGCTACCTGCGGAAGTGCGCGCGCTGGCCGGGCAGCTGGATACCTATATCGCGGAAAACGCCAAGACCGCGCGCGCTTTCCTCAAGCTGATCGGCACGCAGCGGCCGTTGCAGGAAATCACCATCCATACGCTGGATGCGCGCGTGGATGATGCGCAGATCCAGGGCTGGCTCGAGCCTTTGCTCGCAGGAGGCGACATTGGCCTGGTTTCCGAGGCTGGCTGCCCGGCGGTGGCCGATCCCGGCGCACGGGTCGTGGCCGTGGCGCACCGGCTGGGGCTGGCGGTCCGGCCATGGGTGGGGCCGTCCTCGCTGCTGCTGGCGCTGATGGCCAGCGGCCTGGAGGGCCAGCGCTTTGCCTTCCACGGCTATGCGCCGGTCGAACCGGCCGCGCGCACGCGCCAGCTGCGCGCGTGGGAGCAACACTCGGCGCGGTTTGCGCAAACGCAGCTGCTGATCGAAACGCCCTACCGCAACACGGCCATGTATTCGGCGCTGGTCGACGCGCTGCGTCCCGATACCCGGCTTTGCATCGCCCGCGGGCTGACCACCGCCGACGAATGGATACGCACGCGCACCGTGGCGCAATGGCGCAACGGTCCGGCGCCGGACCTGGACCGCAAGCCGACGGTCTTCCTTTTCCTGGCAGGCAAGGCGTAAGCATCCGGAGCCAACCGATGAGGATCTTGCGAGGGCTGTTTGCCGGGTTGCGCGGACGCGCTCAGGGCGGTGCCCGCGCCGACCGGCTGGCTGCCCGCACCGCCTGCAACCCCATCGTGGCTTCCGGTTGCACGGGCCGGCGACCGGCCGCGGCACGCCTGGCCGCCCTGCTCGCCTGCGCGGCGCTGGCCGGCTGTGCGGCGCGCGGGCCGGGTGGATATGTGCTGGATACCTCCCTGTCCTCGCGCGGGCAAAGCAGCCGCGTCCAGTTCATCGTGCTGCACTACACGGCCGGATCGCTGGAGCGGTCGCTGCACGTGCTCTCGCACGGCCAGGTCGGCGCCCACTACGTCGTCACCGATGAGCAGCCGCCGCGGCTGCTGCGCATGGTCGACGAAAGCCGCAGCGCCTGGCATGCCGGGGAAAGCGCCTGGCGCGGCTACACCTGGCTCAATTCCAGTTCGATCGGGGTGGAGATCGTCAACCCGGGATGGACGCGCGGCCCCGACGGCGCGATGCGCTGGCATCCCTATCCGGACTGGCAAATCGACGCGGTGATCGCGCTGGTGCGCGACCTGGCCGAACGCCACGGCGTCAAGCCCGAGAACATCGTCGGCCACAGCGACATCGCGCCGCGGCGCAAGATGGACCCCGGCCCGCTGTTTCCTTGGAAGCGGCTGGCCGACGCCGGCCTGGGCCGCTGGTACGACGAAACCCTGGCCGCCCGCTATCTGGCCCAGTTCCAGGCCGAGGGACTGCCGGAGATCGGCTGGTTCCAGCAACACCTGGCGCGCATCGGCTACGACGTGCCACAGTCAGGGGTCGCCGACGATGCCACGCAGGCGGCGCTGGCAGCCTTCCAGCTGCATTACCGACCGCGTGATTTTTCCGGCCTGCCGGATGCGGAAACCGCCGCGCTGCTGGCGGCCATGCCGTGACCCCAGGACGGGCCGCTGGCGCCGCCTAGGCCCGCGGTGACCGGCGCAGCCGCAACGCCAACATCGTCAAGCCGCCCGCCACCAGGCCCCAGAACGCCGAGCCTATCCCCCAAAGCGTCGTTCCCGAGGCGGTGACCAGGAACGTGACCAACGCCGGCTCGCGGTCGGACTCCTCGCGCATCGCGCCGGCCAACCCGCCACCGATGGTGTTGATCAAGGCCAGGCCGGCCACGGCAATCACCAGCTCGCGCGGGAATGCTGCCAGGATCGCCCCAAGCATCGCGGCAGACGCGCCCATGACCAGGTAGAAAACGCCGGCGGCCACCGCGGCGACGTAGCGGCGGCTGGGGTCTTCGTGGGCTTGGGGACCAGCGCTGATCGCGGCGGTGATGGCAGCGAGGTTGAGCGCGTACGCCCCGAAAGGCGCCAGGATGACGGTGGCCGCGCCCGTCCACGACACCAGCGGTGAAACTGGCGCGTCGTAGCCACAGGCGCGCAGCGTCGCCACGCCCGGCACGTTCTGCGATGCCATGGTCACGACGAAGAGGGGCAAGGCCACGCCGATCATGGCGTCCCAGGAAAACGCGGGCGCGGTCCAAACCGGCGCGGCCGGCTGCAGCTGCACCGCCTCCAGGTGCAGCAGGCCCTGCAAGGCCGCGACCGCCACCCCGGCGACGAGCACGCCCAGCACCGCATAGCGCGGCCAAAGCCGCCGGCCGAGCAGGTAGGCGGCGAACATCGCACCCACCAGCCCGAAATTGGCGCCCATGGCAACGAACACGTCCATGCCGAAGCGCAGCAGCACGCCGGCCAGCATGCCGCTGGCCAAGGCCACGGGCAGGCGCGACATCGCGCGCTCGAACCATCCCGTCAGCCCGCACAGCAACATCAGCGCGCCGCTGGCGATGAAGGCCCCGGTGGCCTGCGACAGCGACAGGCCGCTGGTGGTGGCGAGCAAGGCCGCGCCGGGCGTGGACCACGCTGCCACGATGGGCTGGCGGTAGCGCAGTGACAGGATGATGCCCACCACCCCGCAACCGACGCCCAACGCCCAAATCCACGAGGCGATTTCGGCCGGCCCCGCGCCGCTGGCGCGCGCGGCCTCGAACACGATGACCGCGGTGCTCGCGCAGCCGACCAGGACCGTGATGAAGCCGGCCACGATCGCCGAAGGCGATGCGTCAGCCAACAGCGATGACAGGGAAAGGGTTCTGGTCCAAGCCTGCGCCATGGTCGCTCCACATCTGCGGCGGCGGCCCGGGCAGGTCCGCAGCACCGGCCGCAAGGTTACCCCATGGCGCAAGCGCATTGCGAGTGCAGCGCCTGCTTCCGCGTCGCGGCGACCGCCGCGCAAGCCTTTCACGGCACGCCGGTCCCGGCCCGACCCGCATTCGACCGCTTGGCTGCGCGCGCCCAGGCGACCAGGCGCCATCCCAACAGCGTGGCCAGCGCCGCGCCATAGGCCAGCACTTCGGCAAAATCCTGCTTGCCGGCCTTGTGCAGCCAGTAGTGCACGATGGCCAGCACCGCGGTGGCGTAGACCAGCCGGTGCAAGGCCTGCCAGCGCCGGCCGAGCCTGCGCATCCATCCCTGCGTCGAAGTCATGGCCAGCGGGACCATCAACAGCCAGGCCGCCAGGCCGAATGCCACGAAGGGACGCTGCATCACGTCGGCAGCCATGGCGGCAACATCCAGCGCCTGGTCCCACCAGGCCCAGGCCAGGCAATGCAGGCTGCCATAGAAAAAGGCGAACAGCCCGCACATGCGACGCAAGCGCACCAGCGCGGGCTGTGCGAGCAGGCGGCGCAGCGGCGTGATCGCCAGGGTGACGAGCAGGCAAACCAGCGTCCAGGTGCCGGCCGAGCGGGTCAGGAATTCCACGGGATTGGCCGTCAGACCGTCCGTGGCGCCCAGCCATATCCAGCGCGCCAGCGGCAGCAGGCCCAGCACGAAAAGCGCCGGCTTGAGCCGGTCGACGGCGCGCGCATCCCAGCGCGAATGCAGCGCGCGCCCGGCGGCATCGGCCGCGGGCACAGGCTGCGTCCCGTACCCGGGCGGGGGCAAGCGATCGCGTACCGGCACGCGCGGCCTAGTAGTTGATGGCCAGGTCCATCCCTTGGTACAGGGACGCCACCTGTTCGGCATAGCCGTTGAACATCAGCGTCTTGCGCCTGGGGCTGAACAGGCCGTCCTCGCCGATGCGCCGCTCGGTGGCCTGGCTCCAGCGCGGATGCGGCACTTCAGGATTGACGTTGGCGTAAAAGCCGTATTCGTGCGGTGCCGATGCCATCCAGCTGGTCACCGGCTGCTGTTCGACCAGCCGTATCCTGACGATGGACTTGGCCGACTTGAACCCGTACTTCCACGGCACTGCCAGCCGCAATGGTGCGCCGTTCTGGTTGGGCAGCGGCTTGCCGTAGACGCCGAAGACCAGCAGCGTCAGCGGATGCATGGCCTCGTCCAGGCGCAAGCCTTCGACGTACGGCCAGTCCAGGATGGGATAGCGCACGCCGGGCATGTTCTCCGGCTGCAGGGCGGTCTCGAACGTCACGTATTTGGCATTGCCCGTGGGCTCGACGGCCTTGAGCAGGGCCGACAGCGGATACCCCGTCCAAGGGATCACCATGGACCAACCCTCGACGCACCGCAGGCGGTAGACACGCTCTTCCAGCGGCGCCAGGCGCAGCAGGTCGTCGATGTCGAAGGTGCGCGGCCGCCCGGCCTCGCCCTCGACTACCACCGTCCAGGGGCGCACCTGCATGCGCTCGGCATGGCGGGCCGGATCGTCCTTGTCGGTACCGAATTCGTAGAAGTTGTTGTAATGCGTGACGTCGTGCTCGGACGTGGGCTTGTCCATGAGCGCGTAGTCGGCGTTGACCCGCGCAGGGAAAAGCGCCGGCGCAGCGTGCGCCGTCCGCCACGGCAGGCCTTGGGCCGCTGCCGCAGCGGCGGCGGCCGCCAGCAGGCGACGGCGCTGCCGCCAGACCGCCTCCGGCGTGATTTCGGAAGGCAAGACGTCGGAAGGTTTGCGGATCAGCATGGCGATCTCCCCGGGGCTGGCGACGGCCGGCTCGGCAGGGCGAACGCCATGCCGGCCTTGTCACTTTACGACAGGTGCGGCCGTCGCGGGTTCCGGGGAAACGCCGTGAGCTAGGCAGGCACCCGCTCGAGCAGCCAGTCGCGCATGGCCGGCACGCTGTCGACCACCGCGAGCGGCGAACAACCCTGCAGCTCCTCCAGGGTATGGGCGCCGTAGGTCACGCCCAGGCCGTGCACGCCGGCGTTGCACGCCATCATCATGTCGTGCGAAGTGTCGCCCACCATCACCACGCGCTCGGGCTCGACCTGCAATTCGTCCATCAGCTCATAGAGCATGGCCGGGTGCGGCTTGCTGAACGTTTCGTCGGCGCAGCGGGTGGCGTCGAACACGTCCGCCAGGCCGGTGGCGGCCAGCGCCCGGTTCAGTCCGACGCGGCTCTTGCCGGTGGCGACCGCCAGCTTGGCGCCCTGGGCCGCCAGGTCCTGCAGCAGGTCGCGCACGCCGTCGAACAGGCGCAGCTGCGGGTCGCGGGTGAGGTAGTGGATGCGGTAGCGCTCCAGGAACAGCGGCAGCTGCGAGGCGGTCAGCTGCGGCACCGCGCGCCGCAGGGCGCTTTCCAGCGACAGCCCGATCACCCAGCTGGCGTCCGACGCCGACGGCTCGGGCAGTTCCAGGTCGCGGCAGGCGGCCTGGATCGCCGCCACGATGCTGTGGGTGGAATCCATCAGCGTCCCGTCCCAATCGAACACCACCAACGAATACGGCATGCCTGGCTATTCCTTGCTCAATTGTTGCAACAGTCTTTCGCACTCGGGCGGCAGCGCAGCCTCCAGCGACAACGGCTGCCCGGACAGCGGGTGGGCGATGACCAAGCGGTGCGCGTGCAGGAACATGCGGCGGAATCCGCGCGCGGCGAACTCAGCCCGCACGGCATCGTCCCCGTACTTGTCGTCGCCAACGATGGGAAAACCGCTGGCGGCCAGGTGCACGCGGATTTGGTGCGTGCGCCCGGTGCGCAGCTCGGCTTCGACCAGGCTGTGGCGGCCGTAGCGCCGGCGCAGCGTCACGATGGTGTGCGCGTGCTGGCCGTCGGGGTCGACGCGCACGCGGCGCTCGCCGCTGCGGGTGGTCCACTTGGTCAGCGGCATGCGCAGGTGCTGGCGGTCGTTGACCCAATCGCCGCACACCAGCGCCAGGTACTGCTTGCGACCTTCGCCTTCGCGCATCATGCGGTGCAGGGCGAGCAGCGCCGAACGCTTCTTGGCCAGCATCAGCAAGCCCGAGGTCTCCCGGTCCAGCCGATGTGCAAGCTCCAGGAAACGCGCTTCGGGGCGCGCCGCACGCAGCCTTTCGATCACGCCGTGGGCGACGCCGCTGCCGCCATGCACGGCCACCCCCGCCGGCTTGTCCACCACCAGCAGGGCATCATCTTCGTAGACGACGGGAAACTCGGCCGCCGGCGCCGGCAATGGGCGCCCGGGCGACGGCAGGCGCAGCGGCGGCACACGCACTACGTCGCCGGCGGCCACGCGCCGGTCCACTGCGCTGCGTCCCTTGTTGACGCGGACCTCGCCGCTGCGGATGGCCTTGTAAATATGGGTCTTGGGCACCCCCTTGCACAGCCGCAGCAGGAAGTTGTCCAACCTCTGGCCGTCGTGCTCAGGGCCGACTTCGACCAGTCGGGCGACCGGGGGCGCGTCGTCGTCTTGTTTGCGCATTGCGGAAAGCGGCATATAATCCGTGCAGCCTGAAAGGGCTGGATGTCGCCGCCCGTCGTCGAGATGCATTCGTTTTGCGCCTCCGTCGGGAGCGCGGGCCGCCATTGTAACGCCCCCGCACATCCGGGCCCATGGGCCAGTCGGTCGTCGGCGCAGCCGAGGCCCTGCCGGCAGCGATGTAGCCTTTTTGCCCGCTGCCGCCGCAGCGCCCGCCGCGCGGTACGCGGCTACGAAACAACGCAAGAATCGTCGCATGAAACCCGCATCAGTCGCGATCTGCCCAACCGGTACCTGGCGCGCGACTGAGTTCACAGCACTATCGTCAACCACACGTCCGTGTCCCTGACCCCCCTGCTGACCGAACCCCGTGCCGACCGGCACGCCGTGCCCGATTGATCTGCGCGGCGGCGTGCCGGTCGGCACGCCGTTTGCTTCTTGCCTGTTTCCGCCCCGCTCCCGAGTGGCCCGAGGCTGCGCGCCGATGTTCGGCGCGCCATGACTACGGAGAACACCACTCATGAAGCGCATGCTGTTCAATGCAACGCACCAGGAAGAACTGCGCGTTGCAATCGTCGACGGGCAAAAGCTCATCGACCTAGACATCGAAACCGCCGGACGCGAACAGCGCAAAGGCAACATTTACAAAGGCGTCATCACTCGCATCGAGCCCGGCCTGGAGGCCTGCTTCGTCAACTATGGCGAGGACCGCCACGGCTTCCTGCCGTTCAAGGAAGTCGCCCGCAGCTATTTCAAGGAAGGCGTGGACGTGCGCACCGCGCGCATCCAAGACGCCCTGCGCGAAGGCCAGGAACTGATCGTCCAGGTCGAGAAGGAAGAGCGCGGCAACAAGGGCGCGGCCCTGACCACCTTCATCTCGCTGGCCGGCCGCTACCTGGTGCTCATGCCCAACAACCCCCGCGGCGGCGGCGTGTCGCGCCGCGTGGAGGGCGAAGACCGCCAGGAGCTGCGCGAGACGATGGAGCAGCTGCAGGTGCCGCCGGGCATGAGCATCATCGCCCGCACCGCCGGCATCGGCCGCAGTGTCGAAGAGCTGCAATGGGACTTGTCCTACCTGCTGCAGCTGTGGACGGCCATCGACAACGCCGCGCGCGAAAACGCCGCGCCCATCCTGATCTACCTGGAATCGAGCCTGGTCATCCGGGCCATCCGCGACTATTTCTCGCCGGAGATCGGCGAGATCCTCATCGATACCGACGAAATCGCCGACCAGGCCACGGCCTTCATGAGCGTGGTCATGCCGGACAACGTCCACCGCGTCAAGCGCTACCGCGACGACATCCCCCTGTTCTCGCGCTTCCAGATCGAGCACCAGATCGAAACCGCCTACTCGCGCACCGTACAGCTGCCCTCGGGCGGATCGGTCGTGATCGACCACACCGAGGCGCTGGTGGCGGTGGACGTGAACTCGGCGCGCTCGACCCGCGGCGCGGACATCGAGGAAACGGCCCTGCGCACCAACCTCGAGGCGGCCGATGAAGTGGCCCGCCAGCTGCGCCTGCGCGACCTGGGGGGGCTGATCGTCATCGACTTCATCGACATGGAGGACAGCAAGAACCAGCGCGCCGTCGAGCAGCGCCTGCGCGAAGCCCTCCATTTCGACCGCGCGCGGGTGCAAATGGGCAAGATTTCGCGCTTCGGCCTGATGGAGCTGTCGCGCCAGCGGCTGCGCCCGGCCCTGAACGAAGGCTCGCACATCACCTGCCCGCGCTGCAACGGCACTGGCGTGATCCGCGACGCCGAGTCCAGCGCCCTGCACGTGCTGCGCCTGATCCAGGAAGAGGCCATGAAGGAAAACACCGCCGCGGTGCATGCCCAAGTGCCCGTGGAAGTGGCCACCTTCCTGCTCAACGAAAAGCGCGCCGACATCGCCAAGATGGAGGCCCGCCTGAAGGTCAACCTGGTGCTCATCCCCAACAAGCACCTGGAAACGCCCCATCACCGCATCGAACGGCTGCGCCACGACGATCCGCGCCTGGAAGAAGTCAAGGCGAGCTTCGAGTTGGTCGAGGCGCCCGCGCCCGACGTGCCCTGGACGCCGCGCGAACAGGACGCCAAGCCCAGGCCCGAAGCCTTGGTCAAGGGCATCACCCCCGCGCAGCCCGCGCCGATGTCGTCCGCGCCCAAGCCCGCCGAATCCAAGCCGGCGCAGGCCGCTGCGGCGGCGTCCAAGTCGGCCGGATTGTTCAAGCGCCTGCTGGGCTGGCTGGGCCTTGATTCCGAACCGGCCGCCGCCGAACCGGCCGCGCCGGCCAAGCGCGCCCCCGAACGCGACAAGGGCCGGCGCAGCGAAGCCGACCGCGGACCGCGCGGTGACCGCCAACGCCGTCGCGGCGATCGCCGGGCCGAGGCCGCTAGCGAGGCCGACGAGGGCCGTCGTGCACCGCGTGGCGCGCGGCGCGGCGACACCGAGGGCGAAACCGCTACGCCGGCCGCTGCCCCTGGCGCTCGCCCGGAAACCGCTGCGCCCGCCCTGGCCGCGGAAGAAGCCTCGACCGGCCGCAGCCGCAACCGCCATCGTCGCCGGGGCCGGCGCGAAGACGCCGCCGCAGCCGCCGCGCAGGTACCGGCCAATGCGCAGGAAGAAGTGATCACGCCCGTGGCGCCGGCGCCCGAAGCTGCCGCACCCGTTGACGATACGCCGGCGCCCGCCGGCCAGGTGCCGGTGGCTGCCGACGGGGCGGCCGAGGAACAACAGGCCGATCCCGAGCGCCGCCGGCGCCGTCGCCGCAGCCGCCGTGGCCGCCGCCATGCTGACGAAGCGGCAGCAACCGTGGCCGGCGACGCCCTGCCCGAAAGCGCCGAGGCGGCTGACGAGACGCCCGAACCCGTGCCCGTGGTGAGCGAACCCGTCGTGTCCCCGCAAGTGGCGCTGTCCGGCGAGGCCGAGCCTGCCGCCGAGGCCGGGTCGCAGCTTGGCGTCCCGGCCAGCCAGGGTGCCGCGCCCGACACCGCGCCTGACGGCGGGCAGGCCGCCAGCACGCCAGTGCCGGCCGAAACGGTCGACGAACCTGTCGCGGCGGCATCGGCTGCGTCGGAACCGGCCGAACCTGCGTCGCAGGCGCTGGCCGTACCGGCCGTGACCGACCCCGCCCTTGCGCCCGCGGATATCCCCGAGGCTGTGGTGCCGTCGGATGCGGCGCTGGCCGCCGAAACGCCTGATGCCACGGCGCAGGCGCCCGAACCGGCCGGCGTTGAAGCGCGCGCCGCGCAGGCGGCGACCGAGCCCTTGGCGGCCACCGAAACCGCTGCCGCGGCCGAGCCGTCCGCGCCGGCGCAACCGGCTGCGCCCGCGGCGGTCGCCGAACCGGCGCGCGACATCGCGCCGCAGGACACGCCCGCGCAAATGGTCCAGCCCATCGTCGTGCCCGCCGACAGCCGCGAAGCGTTGGCTGCCATGGTCAGGGCTGCGGGCATGCAATGGGTCGAGACCGACCCGGCGCGGCTGGAACAGGCGCGCCAGCGCATGGCGCAGTCCGAACGACCCGTGCAGCTAGGCCGCGAACCGCGCATCCTGCCGCCGGTCTCCAACGTGCCCCTGCAACAGGTCGAGACGCGCCGATAAACGTAGCGGCCCGCAGCGACGGCCGGTCGTTTCCGCCAGGAAACGGCCGGTTTTTTTGCGCCGGCCGGCACGGCCATAGGCCAGCGCCTGGCTATCGCGCGGAAAAACTCAGCCGCGGCACCGCCTGCAGCAAGCGGCGTGTCGTCTCGTGCCGGGGGGCCTGCAACACCTGTGCGGCCTCTCCCAGCTCGACGATGCGGCCACCGTGCATGACTGCCACCCGGTCGGCCAGGTACTCGACGACGCCGAAGTTGTGCGTGATGAAAAGATAGGCAATGCCGAACTCGGCCTGCAGCTCGCGCAGCAGGTCCAGGATCTGTGCCTGCACCGACACGTCCAGCGCCGACGTGGGTTCGTCCAGCACCAGCACTTCTGGTTCGACGGCCAACGCGCGGGCGATCGCCACGCGCTGGCGCTGGCCGCCGGAAAATTCGTGCGGGTAGCGGCCGGCAGCGTCGGCGGGCAGGCCGACGCGCCCCAGCAGGCCATGGATGCGCGCCTGCCTCTGGCTCGCGGAAAGCTCCGGCCGCAAGGCGGCGATGCCCTCGTCCAAAATGTCGCCCACCCGCATGCGGGGATCGAGCGATGCGTACGGGTCTTGGAAGACGATCTGGATGCGCCGGCGCAGCGCCATCAACGCCTTGCCCCGCGCGTGCAGCAGGTCTTGGCCGCCGAGCGTCGCCCGACCGGTGATGCGCGCGCTGCCATCGATCAGCCGCAATAGCGCCTTGCCCGTCGTGGTCTTGCCGCAGCCGGATTCGCCCAGCAAGGCCAATGTCTCGCCGGCGCGCAGGGTGAACCCGACGCCATCGACCGCCTTGACCCAGCCGGCAATGCGCCGCAGCAGGCCCTTGCGCACGGGGTAGTGCACGCGCAGGTCGGCGACTTCCAGGATGGGCGCCCCAGGCGCGGGCGCAGCGATGGCGCGGCCCGCCGGCGAGAGCGGCCGGCCGCGCTTTTCGAAGGTGGGGATGGCGTCGAAGAGCTCGCGCGCGTAGGGGTGGCGCGGCGAGCGGAAAAACTGCTCGGCCGGCGCGGCCTCGACGATGCGGCCGGCGCGCATCAGCGCCACGTATTGGGCCACGTTGCGCACGACGGCCAGGTCGTGGGAGATGAGCATCATGGCCATGCCCATCTCGCGCTGGATCTCGGCCAGCAGCGCCAACACCTGCGCCTGGACGGTCACATCCAGCGCGGTGGTGGGCTCGTCGGCGATCAGCAGCACCGGCTCGGCCGCCAGCGCGATGGCGATCATGATGCGCTGCTTCTGCCCGCCCGAAAATTGGAAAGGATAGTCGTCGATGCGCCTTTCCGGATCCGGGATGCCGACGCGCCGCAGCCAGTGGATGGCGCGCTCGCGCGCAGCCGTGCCGCGCAGCGGCGTGTGCGCAATGATCGTCTCCATGATCTGGTCGCCCACGCGCATGACCGGATTCAGGCTGGTGGACGGTTCCTGGAAAATGATGCCGATGCGCGCGCCGCGCACCGCGCGCATGTCGCGTTCGGTCAGCGCGTTGAGGTCCGTGCCCTCGAGCAGGATGCGCCCGCCCTGGATGCGGCCGGCCTCGGGCAACAGGCGCAGCAAGGCGAGCGCCGTCATGCTCTTGCCGCAGCCCGATTCACCGACGAGCGCAAAGGTCTCGCCACGCTCGATGGCCAGGCTCAGGCCCGCGACGGCCTGGGTCAGCCCCGACGAGCCGCTGATCGCGACGTCCAACCCCTGGATCTCGAGCACGCTCGCCGCCTGGCGGCGGCCTTCGGCAGGCGCGTTCATGGGTGCCTCCCCGGGCCAGGACCAAGCATGGGGTCGTGCCGGCGCGCCCTCATCGCGCCGCCCCCGCCCCGGCGCCGCCGGCCGGCGCGGCATCGCCGATGACCGGTGCCACGGCGCCGATCGGCGCGAACCGCCGCGTGCGCGGATCGAATGCATCGCGCACCGCGTCGGCAAACAGGTTGGCCGCCAGCACCAGCGCCAGCATGAACACGAAGGCGGTGGCCAGGTTCCACCAGATCATGGGGTCGCGGGACATCTCGAGCCGGGCCATGTCTATCATCGATCCGAAGGAATTCATCGTCGGGTCCACGCCTATGCCCAGGTAGGACAGCACGGCCTCGTACAGCACCAGCCCAGAAAACTCCAGCACGGCGGTGATCAGGACGATGTGCATGACGTTGGGCAGGAGATGCCGCCGCATGATGCGCAGGTGCGAGATGCCGAAGGCGCGCGCGGCCTGCACGTACTCGAGTTCGCGCAGCTTCAGCGTCTCGGCGCGCAGCAGCCGGCACAGCCCGGCCCAGCCGGTCAACCCCAGGATCAGGCACAGCAGGAATAACCGCAGGTCGGCACGCTGGGCCGATGTCGGGAAATCGGCTGGATGCGCATCGATATAGACCTGCATCATCAGCACACAGGCGGCGATGAGCAGCACCCCTGGTATCGAGGTGAGCGTCGTGTAGAGATATTGGATGACGTCGTCGACGCGCCCCTTGAAGTAGCCCGCGGCGATACCGAAGACGATGGCCGGCGGCAACATGGCCAGCGTGGTCAGGCTGCCGATGACCAGCGCCGTGCGCACGCTCTTGAGCGCTTGCCACAGCACGTCGTTGCCGGTGCGGTCGGTGCCCAGCGGATGGTAGCCGCTGGCCAGTCCTGCCAGGCCACCTGCGATCACGCACAGGATGACCAACGTGATCCACATCGGCCGCCATGGCAGCCGCGTGCGTCCACGCGCGATCGCCCCCAAGGCGGCCCGCCAGCCGCCATGGCGCCGCGCCAGCGCCATGGCGAGCGCCGCGCCCGCCGCCAACGCCACGGCGATGCCGGCCGCAGCACCCGCGCCCAGACGCGCCAGCACATCCCCCAGGCGCGGGGCATCGGGATCGTCCAAATGGGCGCCGCCAAACGCCAGGCGGGGGAAGTCCCGCACTGGCTCGCCGCCCTCGAGCAGCGTTTCCTTGGTGAACTGGCGCGTGGCCAGCGGTGCAGAATACGTCTTTTCAGGATGGGCAAGGCCGCTGCCTGCCAGGAGCGCATCCAGCGCCGACCGCACTGACGGCGCATAGGCGCGCGGCGCGCCGGGCGCGGCATCCGGCGCCGGCGGCAGCAGCGGCCGGTAGTGGATGGAATCGAGCAGCCCGACCAGTGCGAAGGCGCACAGCACGACGGCCGCGCACATGGCCGGCGTATCCCGGGCCACGCGCGCCCAGGCCGCCCGCACCGAAGGCGACCGGCTCGCGCGCCAGCCATAAACCACCGCTCCGGCCAGGAGCAGGAACAAGGCAGCGTCGGTCCACAGCAGCACGAATCGGGGCATGGTCTACTCGAAGCGTACACGCGGGTCGGCCAGCGTGTAGGAAATGTCTGCCAGGATCAGTCCGGCGATGTACAGGCTGGAGCCAAGGAACACCATGGCGCGCACGATGGAGAAATCCTGCGCGTTGATGGCGTCGATGGTATAGCTGCCCAGTCCGGGAATACCGAAAAACGATTCGGCGATCAGGCTGCCCATGAACAACAGCGGGATGGCCGACACCGTGCCGGTCAAAATGGGCAGCATGGCGTTGCGCAGCACGTGCCGGAACAACACCACCCGCTCGGCCAGGCCCTTGGCGCGCGCCGTGCGCACGTAGTCCTTGCCGATCTCCTCCAAGAACAAAGTGCGGTAGAAGCGCGCCTCCGGCCCAAGCCGGGAAATCACCGCCACCAGCACGGGCAGCGCCAGGAACTTGACCATGTCCACCCCCGTGCCGAAGCCCGAATACGGCACCAGGCGCAGCACCTTGGCAAACAGCCATTGGCCCGCGATGATGTAGAACAGGCTGGATATCGACAGCAAAATCACGCACACGACCACGCCCCAGAAGTCCAAGCGGGTCGCGCGGAAATACACCAGCGTCAGCGAAAACACCACGCTGGCAAACAGCCCGAGCGCAAAAGACGGCAGCGCCAGCGCCAGGCTGGGCCCGATGCGCTGGCGGATTTCCCTGCCGATGTCGCGCCCGCCGTCGGATTCGCCGAAGTCGAACACCAATAGCGGCGCCGACCGCTGGTAGAAGATGGTGTCGGTCAGGCGTGCACTGCCTTGTGCCTGCGCGTTATAGAAAAGCGGCTTGTCGTAGCCGCGCTCGGCCTTCCAGCGCTCGATGGCCTCGATGCTGACGCGCTGCCCCCCTATGGCCAGGCGCGCCATGTCGTCCGGCGTGTTGACCGCGAAAAACAGCACGAAAGTGAAGAGATTGACGCCGATGAGGATCAGCACGCCGTAGAGCAGCCGGCGAATGACGTATGCGGTCATGCCTCGCCCTCCGCGCGCCGCGGCGCACCGCCCGTTTCCGCCGCGTCATGCACGGTCTGCGCCTCGCGCCGGCGCAAGGCGCGCCACGCGGGCCAGACCGCCGCGGCCACGGCCAGCGGCAGCAAGGCCAGCGGCCACCAGATCGGCGTATTCCATTCGCGTATGCGCTGCGCACGCAGCGCCGGGTCGATCTTCATGTACTGCAGCGTGTTGCGCACCATCTGCGTGGGCTTGGCGTTGCCTACCCATTGGTGGTAGGCCCCGCCCGACTTGGGGAAGTAGCCGAACATCCAGGGCGCGTCGCGCTGCACGACGGCCACCATCTCGTGGATGAGCGCTTCCTTTTGCGGGCCGTCGTCCAGGTAACGCATTTTCTCGAACAGCGCATCGTACTCGGCGCTGGCGTAATTGGCCGCGTTCTCGCCGCCAGAGACCGCCTTCGCGTTGGGCCCGTACAGCAGGAACAGGAAGTTTTCGGCGTCGGGATAGTCGGCCAGCCACCCCCACATGAACAGCTGTGCGGCGCCGCGGCGCATCTTGTCCTGGAAGCGGTTGTAGTCGGTGGCACGGATGTCCAGCTGGATGCCCAGCTTGGCCAGCTGGCGCCGCATCCAGTCGAACTGCGGGCTGGCCCCGGTCATGCCCCCCATCGCGTCGTAGTGCAGCACCAGCGGCGCGCCGGTGCGCGCGTCGCGCCCGTCCGGGTAGCCGGCCTCGGCCAGCAGCTGCTTGGCAACTTCCAGCGGCTTACGCTGGGCCTTGCCGTCGCGCACGTCGTAGACGACGCGGTTGATGCCTTCGGGGCCATCCCGGTAGCCGAGCACGCCGGGCGGCACCGGGCCGTGGGCAGGCTGCGCCTGGCCGTTCTCGAAAATGGCGATGTACTGCTCCCAATCGAAGGCAATGCTGATCGCCTGGCGCAGCTTGCGGTTGCGCGCCTGCTGCTCGGGCGTGTCGCCCTTGCCCACGACCGGGTCCAACCAATTGAATCCCATGTACCAGTTCTGCGTCTCGACCGTGGTCGGCAACTGCAGGCCGCGCTCGCGATACAGCGCCGCCTTTTCGGGGGAGTCGCCCGCGGCCACCAGCATGGACACGCCGTATTCGCCGCGCTCGACCTGCGGGACGTCGTAATAGCCCTGCATGAACTTGCCCTGCAGCGGGATGGCCTCTTTTTCGATGCTGAACACGACCCGGTCGATGAAGGGCGTGGGCTTGCCGCAGTCTTGCAGCAGGCCGGCGGCGCGGTCGGCCGGCTCACCTTCGCAGGGATACGGCTCGCCGCGGAAATTGGGGTTGCGCGCCAGCACGTGGCGCTGGTTCTGGCGTGACTCGACCAGCATGTAAGGCCCCGTGCCCACCGGCCAGGTATTGAGCGACAGGTCGCGCTCGGCCATGCCAGGCTGGTGGTAGAAACGGTCGGCCTCCCAGGGAATGGGGGCCATGAAGGTCATCGCCAGCCAGTACTTGAACTGGGGATACTTGCCGATCACCCGGATGCGCAGGGTGTGGTCATCCAGCGCCTGCACACCTGGGAAGCCTTCCTGCCGCAAATCCAGCCAAGGCAAATCGCGGGTGCCGGGCGCCAGCCCCTGGCGCAGCCTTTCATCGACCTGCTTCAGGCGCTTGCCATAGTCGGCCATGCCAACGATGTGCTCAGCCATCACGGAATAAATGGGCGATGCCACCCGGGGGCTGGCCAGCCGGCGGATGGCATAGACATAGTCGTGCGCTGTCAGCTCGCGCGTGCCCGTGTGCTCGAAGTCGCCGATGCCCTCCTTGCCATCGAGCGCTTCGGCCGTGATCGGAAAGTACACGTAGCTGCCATCGTCGCGGCGGGCGAAGGCCGGATGCGGCTGGAAGAGGATGCCGGGGCGGATGGGGATGTCGTAGACGCTTTCGGCGATGTCCTGTCCCGGCGCATCGTCGGGCAGGCGCCGGCCTTGCGCATCGTAGTAGGCCGGCTGCGCCAGCGCCGCGGCGGCCCGGGGCACCAGCTCGTACGGGCGCTTCAGGTAATGGTAGCCGTAGAGCGGCTCGTAGATGTTATAGGTGTAAGGCGTTTCGTCGGCCGAGTACGACCGGGCCGGGTCCAGGTATTTGGGCGAGCGCTGGGTAAATGCCGTGTACAGCGTATTTTGGCTTTCGGCGCCCGCCTCGTACGGGCTGTTGACGGGGGCCTGGCGCCCGCAGCCGGCCAAGGCAACGGCCAGCGCCACCGCCACGATCGCCCCGCTCGTCCTGCGCATGCATGCCCTCCAGCCTGGAATCGAGGGCAAGGATAGCAAATGCCCCCAGGCGGGGACAGACCGCTAGCACTGCTTTTGGTTCCAGCACCGCTGTCGCCAGACCCAAGGCTCCACGGCGCCCGCCTGCGACCACAGGCCGCGGCGCGATCGCCTGGCCTCTTCCTGCAACGCGAGCAGGCTTTGGTCGCGCAGGTACCGGCCATTGCCCTGCATGTTTACCCATGCCATGCCGGCCTCGACCTGGCGGCGACTGGCCGTCGTCCCGTCCGGCAGCAGCAGGTCGCAGACGTCGCGCCCGTAGTGGTCTTGCTCGTAGCAGCGGGCCTGTATGGCCGCATCGGCCAACAGGCTTGCCAGGTGCCGCCCCGATGCACTCCCGTAGGGCTGTCCGGGCCGGCCGTCGCCGCCCTTTTCCGGCGCGTCGATGCTGGCCAGTCGGATGCGGCGCCTGCCCGAGGCGGTGGCCAGCGTGACGGTGTCGCCGTCGGCGACCTCCACGACGCTGCCAGACAGGGCGTACCGCGTGCCGCCGTGCGGCGCGCCGTCGCCGGGCGCGAACCGCCATGCCGCCAGTGCGGCCACGACCAGCAGCACGGCAGCGAGCCATTTGGGCACGCCCAGCCTGCGCGACGAGGCAAACAAGGTGGAAAGGGATACCGGGGTGGGCGATCCGCTCCTGCGGCGCATCAGTCGACTCCATGCAAAACGGGCTGCAGTTTGCCACAAGCGGCACGAGCCGCCAGCCGCGCGCCTTGCCCTTTTGCCTAGATCTTCTTGCCGATTGGCGGCCCTGAACGATTGAACTTATTTTTGCGCCAGCGATGCGGGCCGCGGGCCCGCCCCTTCTGCGAGGCCTTTCATGATCGCTGCGGCGCTGATCGAACGCCACCCGCTGCTCAGGCTGGGCCTGTTTCGCGTGCTGCGCACGATCGAAGGCCTGGACGACGTCATCGCCATGGCGCCTTCGGAACTGGCCGACCACGTGCCGGCGCGCGAGGTCGAGCTCCTGCTGCTGGGGCTGACCGGCGAGCCGCAGGCCGACCGGCAACTGCTGGAGCACGCGTTGGCCAAGCTGCCCAGCCGCCACGTGCTGCTGCTGCAGGAGCCGGTGCGTGCGCCGGCGCTTTGTCATCCGGCCGTGGACGGTTGCATCGAAAAAACCGCCACGCCGGAGCTGATCGGCGCGGCAGTCAGGCTGATACTGGCCGGCGGCAAGTGTTTCCCGCCGGCTGCCGACTGCCCGTACGCGGCGGTCGCGCCTGCCGGAACCGATGATGCGGAAAACGGCAACGCACTGCGCAACGGATCCGCACGGGAACTGCCTCAGCGCCCCCGCGCCATGGCCATCGCCGCCGGCGCGCGCAAGCTGGGCATCACCCCCCGGCAGTTCGAAGTGCTGATGCTCCTGGCGCGCGGCTTGTCGCTGAAAAAGGTCGGCCGCGTCCTGAACATTTCGGTGGCGACGGTGAAATCCCACGCTTCGGCCACCTACAGGCGGCTGGACGCCCGTAACAAGCAGCAAGCCATCCACGAAGCGATCCGCCGCGGCGCCGACCTGCGCGGCGAGGAATCGTTCTGACCAGCCAAACGGTACAGCGCGGCGCGCCGGTTTCAGGATGGACGCCGGCGCCGCACCCGGTAGGCGATCGCGCTGTCGCCCCACCCTATGGCCAGCAGCAACACGGCCGCCCAGTTCAGCCAGTGCGCCTGCCCGGCCATGGCCAAAAGCAGCGGGTGGCCGAACCGGCCCGCCGCCCAGGGAACGCCCACGTGCGCCAGCGCCACCACGAGGGCGGCGATCACGGTGGCAAGTGCCCCGGCCTTCCACCACTTGCCCCGCATGCCCCTATCCATTCGGCTGCCCTTGCAACGTCGATCAGCCATCATGATACGAAACTGCGCGCCACCCGCGGGGCAGGTAGCGGTTTGGCCTATCCGCGCCGTCTGCCGCAGCGGCCTAATCCGTATGGCGCGTTGTCCGCCATGGCCGCCCTTCCTAACATGCCTTGCCTGACGCGGCTGAACCGGTCGCGTGTTTTCGAGACCCCCCTTTTCGGGCGCGACATGAAATCGACACGCAAAAGCTGGTTTTGGCGGTTGGCCGCGCTGCACGCGATGGCCACTTTGAGCGCAGCGGCGCCGGCGCAGCCGCCCGATGCGCAGGCCATACGCGAGCGCGCCTTCGCAGCCTCGGAAGCTGGCGCGGCGAACCTCGCCTTCGATCTGGCCTACTACCACCGCGACGCTTTTTCCGACCTGGAGTACTACCGCCTGCAACACGCGGCGATCGCCCAGCGCCTGCGCTGGGGCCGCACCGAGATGTGGCACCTGACCGGGCCGGAGCGCTTCGACATCCTCGATGGCGCGCTGCAGGAAGGCCGGCAGCTCCTGGCCCAGCTGCCCGACCAGCCGGAATATGCCGACCTGCGCGTGGCAGCCATGAACGACATGATCTACGGCCTGGCCACCCGCGGGCGCATGGAAGAAACCACCGCGCTGTTCGAGCAGCGCCAGTCGCTCGCCCAGCCGGTACCGCCCTACGTGCGCGTTGCGGCGGCCGACGCATATTCGTACCTGGAGCAATACGACAAGGCGATCGAAAACTACGAACGGGCGCTGGCCGAAGCCGCCCCCGGCGACCTGGACCGCGTTACCGTGCGGGAAAGCCTGTTCTACGCCTACCTCGATCGCGGTAGGGTCGAGGATGCCGCCACCGAGCTCGAGCTCATGGAAAAGGAATCGCCCATGTACGTGGAGCTCGCGCCCGAGCCGGAACGGCCCAATGAGGACTACCAGCGGGTGCAGAGCCTGCGGGCCCAGTACCTGCTGTACACGGGCCGCAGCGAAACAGGAGGCGCCACGCTCAATGCGTTGCGCCACGACGCGCCCTTCAGTTCGTCGCTGCGCAATCTCGCCGCCGAGTTCCGCCACCACGATGCCCGTCCGCGTGAAGCACGCCAGGCCTACGAGACGTCCTTGCTGGAGATCCCAGACGATACGCGCGCGCTGACGGGGCTGGGCAATGTGCTGCTCGACCTGCGCGAATACGAAAAGGCCGAAAGCATCGTCCAGTCGCTGGCCGATCGGTTTCCAGAAAGCGCGGCGGTTCGCAACCTGCAGCGCAATTACGACGCCTACGATTCGCCGCTGCTGACCGTGGATGCGGGTGCCGGCTTCGGCGAAAACGGCCCCTCGGTCATCGCCAGGCGCGAATGGTCGGTCGACACGCGCCTCTACAGCCAGCCCATCGACTATCGCTGGCGGGTGTTCGCGCAGCAGTTCACCGCACATGCCGACGCCAACGGCGGCAGCGAATGGCGCATACGCAATGGCATCGGCGTCGACTACCGGCGCATGGAAGTGACCGCCTCGCTGCAGGCGCACCGTTCCACCGGCACGCACGGCCGCTTCGGCCTGACAGGCACGGTCGACTATTACCCCTCCGACGGCTGGCGGCTGTCGGCATCCGTCGACACCGACAGCAACGACCTGCCCTGGCAGGCCTTCCAGCAAGGCGTGCACGGCTGGACGAGCTCGGTGTCGCTGCGCCGCCAGCCCAACGACCGCACCTACTACGACCTGGCCTACGGCCTGTCGCGCTATAGCGACTCCAACACCCGCCAGCAGATCGGCGCCAGCTGGTACCAACTGGTGCATTCAGCGCCGCGCCACAGCGTGGCCACGTGGACCAGCGTGGGCTATTCGCACAACAGCCGCAGCGACGTGGATTACTTCAGCCCGTCCAACGACCTGACCGGGCAGGTAACCGCGATGTACGAATGGCGCCCCTGGCGTGACGGCCAGTATGTATTCAGGCAGCGGGTCTACGGCACCGCCGGCATGTACCGCCAGCACGGCGAATCCGTCAGCGGCCTATGGGAGATCCGGCTGGAGCAGGCGTGGGACCTGCCCAAGCGCGCCACCCTGACCTACGGGGTGGGATTCGGACGGCGCAGCTACGACGGCGAGCCCGAGAACCGCACCATGGTCTACCTGGGCGTGAGCCTGCCCTTCTGAGAGCCTTCGCGATGACCCTGCCGATGAACCTCCTGCGCCGGCTGCTGGCGTGCCTGCTGTCGTGGTACTGCCTGGCGGCACTGCCTGCCGCCGAGGTCGAGGCCACGGAGTACCCGCTTAGCTTCCTGCCCGACCCCGACCCGGTCGACGGGCAAACCTTCCGCGTCCTGTGCCTGCACGACGTGCGCGACAACCTGCGCGCATCGTTTGCCAGCTTCCCGGACGGCTTCGCCATCGAGACGCGCACGCTGGTCGACCTCTTCGAATGGCTGCGGGCCAACGACTACCATCCCGTCAGCCTGGCGCAGATCGTCGCCGCGCGCAACGGCGGCGCGCCGCTGCCGCCACGGCCGGTGCTGCTGACCTTCGACGACGGCTTCGCCAGCATGTACACCAAGGTGTTTCCGCTGCTCAAGCAATTCGGCTACCCGGCCGTGGCGGCCATCGTGACGAAATGGGTCGATGCACCGCCGGATGCGCGCATTCGCCTGAGCGCCAAGCTGGAGGTGCCGCGCAACACCTTCCTGAACTGGGACCAGGTCAAGGAAATGGCGGACTCTGGCCTGGTCGAGATCGCCAGCCACACGCACGACCTGCACCGCGGCGTGATCGGCAATCCGCAGGGCAATGAGCTGCCAGCGGCGGCCGCGCGCGCCTACCTGGCGCGATACGGACGCTACGAGGACGATGCCGCCTACCGCGCGCGCATCGCCGATGACCTGCGCACCAGCCGCGACCTCATCGAGCAATACACCGGCAGGCGGCCGCGGGCACTCGCCTGGCCGTACGGCGCGCACAACCGCGACACCGATGAAGTGGCGCTGTCGCTGGGCTTCGACATCATGCTGACCCTGGAGCCGGGGCCGAATACGCCTTCGGTGCCGCTGACCTTGGTGCGGCGCAGCCTGGTCAGCTATGACGTCACCGTGGCGAGCATACGTGCGGCGTTGCGCCAGCCGATGACCTACCACGGCAAGCTGCATCCCGTGCAGCGCATCGTCCAGGTCGACCTGGACTACATCTACGACCCCGACCCCGCACAGCAGGAGCGCAACCTGTCGCGGCTCATCGACCGCATGAAGGACATGGCGCCCAGCGCAGTCTACCTGCAGGCCTTTGCCGACCCCAAGGGCGACGGCGACATCACGTCGGTGTACTTCCCCAACCGCCACCTGCCCGTGCGCGCCGACCTGTTCAACCGCGTCGCGTGGCAGCTCAAGACCCGTGCCAACACGGCGGTCTACGCTTGGCTGCCGGTGCTGTCGTTCTCCGTGCCGCGCAGCAATCCGGCCTACGGCCGCGAAGTGAAATCGGCCGTGCGCAAGCCTGGCGAGCGCGGGCTGGGCCATCCGCACCGGCTCAGCCCCTACGACCCCATCGCACGCCGCGTCATCGGCGAAATCTACGAAGACCTGGCCAAGCACGCCATGTTCGACGGCATCCTATTCCACGACGATGCCGTGCTGGACGATACCGAGGATGCGAGCGACCCCGCGCTACGCACCTACGCCCAATGGGGGCTGCCGGCCGACGTGGCCGCCATCCGTGCGTCGCCCGAGCTATCGGCGCAATGGAGCCGCCGCAAGACCCAGCATTTGATCGACTTCACCCTGGAATTAGCCCGGCTGGTACAAAGCTACCAGAACAACCGCGACATGCTGACGGTGCGCAACCTGTACGCCGAGCCCGTGTTCAATCCGCAGGCCGAGTCGTGGTACGCGCAGAACCTGCCGGATTTCCTCAAGCACTACGACTACGTCGCGCTGATGGCCATGCCGTACATGGAAAACGCCGGCGACCCGCAGGACTGGCTGCGCCAGTTGGTCGCCAAGGTCGACGCGCAAGGCGGGCTGGGCCGCACCATCTTCGAGCTGCAAGCCCGGGATTGGCGCCGCGACGCGCCGGTGCCCAGCGAAACCCTGCTCGCCCAGATGCAGTCGCTGCGCACGCTGGGCGCCATCCACTACGGCTACTACCCGGACGACTTCATCACCAACCATCCGGACAGCGAAATCATCCGCCCGGCGATGTCGCTGCAGGCCCATCTCCAGGCCCGGCGCTTGACCGAGCAGCAGGCGGCCACGCGCAGGCAGTTGCTGCAAGGCCTTTACCAGCCGGCGTCGAGGTAGCCATGGAAGCAGACATCAAGGCGGCCCTTTCGGCCTTCGTTTTCTACTACCCATTTTTCATGTCGTACTTCTGGATGATAGGAGGACTGCTGCATTACCTGGTGTTCGAGCACGGCCGCAGCTTCGCCCACGACACGCGCCTGCCCAGCCATCCCAAAGTGGCGATCATCGTGCCCTGCTACAACGAGGGCGAGAACGTGGCGGAGGTCATCGCCCACCTGGACCGGATGCGCTACACCGACTACCAGATCATCGCTGTCAACGACGGCAGCAGCGACGACACGGGCGAAAAACTGGATAAGCTGGCGCAACACCACGAACGGCTGCTGGTCGTGCACCAGCACCGCAACGAGGGCAAGGCCATCGGCTTGACGACCGCCGCGCAGCTGACCGACGCCGAATTCCTGCTGTGCATAGACGGTGATTCCTTGCCCGACCCGAACGCCATCGTCTACATGCTGTCGCACTTCCTGGCCTCGGCGCGGGTCGGGGCGGTCACGGGCAACCCGCGCATCCGCAACCGCTCGACCATGCTGGGCCGCATGCAAGTGGGCGAATTCTCCTCCATCATCGGCCTAATCAAGCGCACCCACCAGCTCTACGGCCGCATGATGACGGTCTCCGGCGTCATGGCAATGTTTCGCAAGCGGGCGCTCGAGGAGGTGGGCTACTGGAGCCCCGAGATGCTGACCGAGGACATCGACATCACCTGGAAGCTACAGCTCGCAGGCTGGCACGTGCGCTACGAACCGAGGGCGCTGTCCTGGATATTGATGCCCGAAACATTCAAGGGCCTGTACAAGCAGCGCCTGCGCTGGGCCAAGGGCGGGCTGCAGACGGTGCTCAAATATGCGCCGCGGCTGTTCGCCCTGCGCCACGCGCTGATGTGGCCCATCATGCTGGAATTCCTGGCCAGCGTCGTGTGGGCGTATTGCATGCTGGGCATCGTCGTGGTGGCCGTCGCAGGCTTGTTCGTCGATATCCCGGCACTTTGGCACTTCGATATCTTCCCCGGCTGGCATGGCACGCTGCTGTTCCTGACCTGCCTGACGCAGCTGCTGGTTGGCTGCCTGATCGACCACAAGTATGACTATCGCATCTTCCGCTATTTCACCGACACGGTCTGGTATCCCGTGGCCTTCTGGCTGCTGGGCATGATCACCACCGTCGTCGCCTTGCCCAGCGTGCTCGCGCGTACCACGCACCAGCGTGCGCGCTGGGTCAGCCCCGACCGAGGCCTCAAATATGAAAACACTGATCATTGACGTCAGCGCCGCGACGTTTCGCGACTACGTGCGCCTGTACGGGACGCTGGACGGCATCCTCTACGGGTTCTGGTACCGCGTCGTGCGGCCCGCCATGGTCACCGCGATGTGGGTGATGTTCGGCCTGTATGTCTACCACTCGCTGGTCATGGTCGGCGGCACGGCCGCACAGCTCGCCGAGCTGATCGTCTACGTCGCCGTGGTCGCCTACATGGCCGCTGCCCTGATAGGGTGGATGATCGTCTGCCGCTTCCGTGATTGGATCCGCATGCAGGATCGCTACGGCGCCGACGCCGCTCCGATGGAGCGGGCGCGCGACCTGCGTTGGCGGGTTCCGCCAGGGTTGCGCCAGATGCAGGTCGTCCACGACGAGCACGGCCACATCGTCCAGATACGCCCGTGGCGACCGGCCGACCCCATGCCGGCCCTGCCCGATGGCGACACGTCGGCGGCCTGGGCGCAGCAGGCGCGCCGCGAACCGGCATTGGCGGCCTAAGGCCAGGCAATCACCGGCAAAAAAAGCGCCCGCACACCGGGCGCTTTTCTTGCGTGCACGCAGCCGTCCGACTGCACCACCGGCAAGGCAGGCGGCGCGCCGGCCTTGCCCGCGCGCCGCCGTCAATGCCAATCCAGCTTGGCGCCGCGCGCCACGGCCGCGTATACCGCCTCGCTCTTGTTGCGCACGTTCAGCCGCTGGTAGAGCGTGCCGGCATGGGCCTTGGCCGTGGCCACCGAGATATTCAATTCACGGCTGACGCTCTTGATCGGATAGCCCTTGGCCAACAGCAGCAGCACTTCGTATTGCCGCGGCGTCAGCCGCAGCATTTCGGCCTCGGCCGCGCGACGGGCGCTTTCCGACAATGGCGTGTCATCGGTTTTCTGCAGGGCCTTGCCGGCCGGCTGTGCCACCGCTGCCAGGCCGGCCGCGCTGGAGGAGCTATCGGGCGAGGGAAAACACTTGCCGCCGGCCAACACCAGCCGGACCGAGGCCGCCAGGACATCGGCCGAAGCGCTCGTGGCGACGCAGCCGGACACCACCTGGGGCAAGCCTCGCAGCACGTCGGGCGGCAGCTCGGCTTCCGATAGCAGCAGTATCCATTTGGGCGCGAAGGCCTTGACGCAATCCATCACCGACGCATGGACGTCCTGCCCGGTCCGCAAGGAAAGCAGGACCAAATCCACTGGGCTGGGATCGGCGTCTTTGAGCTGATCGGGCGTCACGCCTTGCAGGCGCAAGGAAGGAATAGCCTGCGCCAGCAATTGCAGCATACCCAGCCTTAATAACGCATGCGGTTCCACTACGACTGTAGTAACCATGTAACCCTCTGCATTTTGACCAGCTTTGGGGAAAAAACCTGGCCGCACGGCGCTAGCCGTGGCGGCTAATGCTGCGAAACGCGCTGCTACACCAGCTTGTTAGAATTGCACACAGATTTAGCATTAACTTGCCGGCACGATGTTATGGCCTAGCACCGCGCTGCGCAAGACTTAGCGTTGACCTAATCCCTTTGGCGTAGCGGCTTTGCGAAATAATTTGCGTGGAAAGGCAATAAAATACACGCCATAGGCAAGAGAACCCGCGTCATTGCTGTGTTTGCGCGGGGGCAACGTATTTTTTTCTACATTTCTGGACCCCGGATGCCTGGATCCCGGAGGTAAAAATAGGGACGGGCTTTGATTGGTCGGCGCGCCGCTTGCCCGCCCCAGGGCGCTTTTCCTGCCGGGCCCCCGGGCCTGGTCGATTTGGCAGTTCCCGGTGAGCGCGGCGTGCCGTCTGCCCTGCAGACGGCACGGACGGTGAGCTAGCAAGCCGGCGCACCGGCAAGTGCGTGGGGGGCTGGCCCTCGGGCGCCCGCAATGGGCGGCCACACCTGCATCGGGACGGGCGGCATCCGTCCCTGTGGGCCTATCAGGCAGGCTCGGCAGCCATGCGGCGGCGGCGCCAGTGCGAGGCCAACGCCACGAGGACCAGGGCGCCCCCAACGGCGCTAAATACAGGATCCGGATAGACCAGGGCAAAGCCGGCGCCGATGAACAGCACGCGCTCGAGCGTGGTGGTGCGCACTGCGAACCACCCCTGGAAACCGATGGCCAGCGCGAAGATGCCGGCAGCCGCCAGCGCGGTCATTCCAGCGATGCTCCACCAGTCGGCCTTGGCCAGTGCCTCGATGGACCCCATCAGCAGCAGCCCCTGCCCGGCCGGAGCGAGCACGAAGAGAAAAGGCACCAGGAACGCCGGCAGGGTGTACTTCCAGCATTGCATGGTGGTCTTGTAGGGATCGCCGCCGGTAATGGCCGACGCGGCGAACGGCGACAGCGCGGTCGGCGGCGACACTTCGGACAGCACGGCGTAGTAGAAGATGAACATGTGCGCGGCAAAGTCCGGCACGCCCAGCTTGATCAGCGCCGGCGCGGCGATCACGGCGCAAATGATGTAGGAGGCGGTCACCGGCACGGCCAGGCCCACTATCCATACCACCAAAGCCGTATAAATGGCCGTCAGCAACAGGGACCCCGCCGCATAGTCGATGACAATGCCGCTGAACTTCAGCCCCAGGCCGGTCAGGGTCACCACCCCGACGATGATCCCCGCGCCCGCGCAGGTGGCGCCGACGTTGAGCATACCGATGGACCCGGCCTTGAGCGCCTGCACCAGCGGCGACTGGAACAGGTGCTGCCGGATCGATCCCTTGCCGCGGAACAGGTCCCAGGAAATCATCGCCGTGTCGGGCCGCAGGAAGCTCGTCAGGAAAGACACGACCGTCGCCCAGAACACCGCCAGCACGGGCGAAAAGCCCAGCAGCATGAAGGCGACGATGGAAATCAGCGACAGGAAGTGGAACCAATACCGCCGCGTCAGCCGCCAGACGGAGTCGACCTTTTGGATGGTGGTATCACGCATGCCGTACTTGCGTACATCGATCTCCACCATCAGGAAAAGTGCCAAGTAGAACAGCAGGGTCGGGATGACCGCCATCAACAGCACATCCAGGTAGGAGATGCGCAGGAACTCGGCGATGATGAAGGCGGCCGCCCCCATGACGGGCGGCGAGATGATGGCGCCCAGCCCGCCCGCCGAAAGCAGGCCGCCGGCGGCGTCGCGCGCGTATCCGACCTTGGCCAGCATCGGCCAGGCCACCGTCCCCAGCGTCACCGTGGTGGCCACGCCCGACCCGGACGGCCCACCCAGCAGGAAGGAGGCGAGCACCACCGTGCGCCCTGCCCCGACCGGCTTGCCCCCCATGGCCGAAAACGAAAAGTCGATGTAGAACCTCCCGGCTCCGGAAAACTGCAGGAATGCGCCAAAAATCGTAAACAGGATGATCAGCGAGGACGACACGTCCACGGCCACGCCGTAGATGCCTTCCAGGGTCATGTACATGAAGCCGACCAGGCGCCCCAGGCTGTAGCCGCGATGCGTCCACGGGTGCGGCAGGTAGTCGCCCAGGAAGGCGTAAAGCAGGAAGCAGATCGATATCGCCGGCAGGATCCAGCCGATGGTGCGGCGCATGGCTTCGAGCACCAGCACGATGAGCATGGCTCCGAAGAAGATGTCCCAGCCGTTCGGCATGGTATTGCGATCGGTGAAGTCATCGCCGCCGACGATCAAATAGGCGACGATGGCCACCGCCAGCGCCGCCAACAGCCAATCCCACCACATGATGCGATGCCGCCACCGCTTGCTTGCGGGAAAAAGCAGGAAGCACATCGCCAGCACCATGCTGACGTGCAGCGGCCTGAGCACTTGCGTGGGCACGATGGCATAGGCCGTGTATAGGTGAAACAGCGACATCGCCACCGCCAACGTGCCAAGCAGGACGCCCAGCCATCCACCCAGGCGGTTGACCGCGCCCTCTTCCTCTTCGATGTACTGCTCGGCCTTGCGTAGTGCCTCTTCGCTGACTGCGGCGTTCGGATCCGATGCGACGGGTTCGCTCATGCTGGAGTCTCTCGATGGCGGCCGGCGCGGCACGCGCCGCGCCGCCGGCGGGGCTAGGCAGGGAAACGGCGAAGGCGCCGGGCGGCCGGCAGGCGCGGCGGCCCGGCAAAGGCACAGCGGGTCAGTCGACCGAGATGCCGCGTTCCTTGAAGTACTTGACCGCGCCGGGATGGAACGGGATGGGCGTGGACGACTGCTTTTGGTTCTCGAGCTTGAATTCCGCCGTGATCTGGTGCACGGCGATCAAGTCATCGCGGCTTTCGAAGATGGTCTTGACGATGTTGTAGGCCACGTCGTCGGGCATCGAGGCATTGGCCACCAGGACGTTCATGACGCTGGCCTGCTGGTTGTCCTTGTCCATGCCGCGATAGGTTTCCTTCGGAATGACCGACTGGACGTAAAGGTTGCCGTACTTTTCGTTCATTTTGGGAACCAGGTCGGCATTGTCGATCATCTTGATCTTGACCCCCGGCGTATTGGCCAAGTCCGTCACCGCCGCCGTGGGCAGGCCGCCCACCCAGAAGAACGCATCGATCTTGTTGTCCTTGATGGCGTTGACGGATTCAGCCACGCTTAGGCGCTCGCGCTTGACGTCCTTGTCCTTGTCCAGGCCCGCGGCCTCGAGCTGGCGAAAGGCCATGACCTCGGTGGCGCTGCCCGGTGACCCCGTGGAAACGCGCTTGCCCTTGAGGTCGGCGAAGGTTTCTATCCCTTTGCCCTCGACCGTCACCACGTGCATGCTGTTGGGGTACATGATCATGAGCGTGCGCAGCCCCAGCTTGTTGCCCTGGAACTTGTTCTCGCCGCGGAAGGCATCCTGGGCCGCATCGGACATGGTCATGCCGATGTAGGAGTTGTCGTTGCCGACCAGCTTGAGGTTGTCGACCGAGCCACCGGTGACCTCGGCGGTGGCCTCCATGCCGGGCACCTTCTTGGACAGCAGCTGGGCGATGCCGCCGCCAATGGGGTAGTAAACGCCCCCCGTACCGCCCGTTGCAATGGAGATGTTGGCAGCCTGGGCCGGCAGCAGACCTGCCAGCGCAAGACCTACGACAAAGGCAAACCGCTTCGCTATTCGCTTCATGGTGTCTCCTCGTTACGCTTGGGCCGGCTGTGCGCGGCAGTGCGCATGCCTGATTCTTGCTTTTCTTGGGACTGACCGATGCGCAAGCATGGTCAGGGGCGACGTTTAACCCGCTGGGGCAGGCACGTCAATCGGAACTTACATGGGCCATGGGGCATCGCAGCGCGCGTGCCGGATACAATCGCGGCGCCGGATGTGCCCGTCGTGCGGTTGCCAGCCGCGCCTGGCGCGCCGGCGTCACGCCTGCCGGCCCATGCGCGGCCGGCTTGTCGTCATAGGAGATGCGCCGTGAAGCTCGCCGCCAATCTGTCCCTGCTCTACCCCGGCCTGGACCTGCCCGCGCGCATGCAAGCCGCCGCACGCGACGGCTTCGAAGGCGTCGAGATCCTCTTTCCGTACGACCTGGCGCCCCAAGCACTGGCCGAGGCGCTCCAGTGCAATGGGCTGGCCTTGGCGCTCATCAACACTCCACCCGGTCCAAACGGCGAAAAAGGCCTGGCCGGCCTGCCTGGCCGCCAGGCCGATTTCCGCGCCGGCCTGCAGCAGGCGCTTGACGTCTGCCGTGCAACTGGCTGCCGCGCCATCCACGTCATGGCCGGCGCCGTGCCGGAGGGGCAGTCGCGCCCGGCCTGCCTGCAGGCCCTGGCCGATAACCTGCGCCAGGCTGCACCGCTGGCAGCCGAGCGCGGCGTGACGCTGACGCTCGAAGCCCTGAACCGGCACGACATGCCGGGGTACCTATACTGGCTGCCGCAACAAGCGGCCGACGTCGTCCGGGCGATCGACCACCCGAACGTGGGCCTGCAATTCGACTTGTACCACTGCCAGAAAGAAGGCTTGCCCCTGCCGCAGACACTGGCCGAGGTACGGCCGCTGGTGCGGCACGTGCAATTCGCCGGCGCCGACGGGCGGCACGAGCCGGACCTGGATGCCCCGGGCGTGGCCGAAACGCTGCAGGCCCTTGCCCGCAGCGGCTACGACGGTTGGATAGGCTGCGAATATTTGCCCGCCGGCGATACCAGCCGGGGCCTGTCCTGGCGGGCGGGATACCGGGCGCTGCTAGGCGCCGCGTAGCCCTGCTTGCGGCGCCGCCTGCATCCGGACGCGCTCGACGTCGGGCAGCAGGACCGCGACCATGCCTAGTAGCGGCAGGTAGGCGCAGACGCGATAGACGTCGTCCACGCTGGTCAGGTCGGCGAGGTGGCCAAGCGCCGCCGCACCCAGGCCGCCCATGCCGAAGGCCAGGCCGAAGAACAGCCCGGAAATCATGCCGACCTTGCCCGGCACCAGCTCCTGCGCGTAGACCACGATGGCCGAGAACGCCGAGGCCAGCACCACGCCTATCACCACCACCAACACCCCTGTCCAAAACAGGTTGGCGTGCGGCAGCAGCAGCGTGAACGGCGCCACGCCCAAGATGGAGGCCCAGATAACGATCCTGCGGCCGACCCGGTCACCGATGGGCCCCCCCGCCACGGTGCCCACGGCCACCGCAGCCAGAAACAGGAAGAGGTAAAGCTGGGCCGCACGCACTGGCAGGCCGAATTTGTCCATTAGGTAGAAAGTGAAGTAGCTGTTGAGGCTGGCCAAGTAAAAGTATTTAGAGAAAATCAGCACGACCAGCACCGCCAGGGCGCCCAGCACCTTGCCGCGGCTCAACCCGCCGCCGGCGCCGGCCTGCCGGGGCTTGGGCCGGGCGAGCGCGCGGTTGGCCCCGTACCAGCGGCCGATGCCGATGAGCACGACGATGCCGGCCAGGGCAGCCAGCGAAAACCACGCCACGCTACCTTGTCCGTGCGGAATGATGAACAGCGCCGCCAGCAGCGGCCCCATCGCCGACCCCACGTTGCCGCCCACCTGGAACAGCGATTGCGCCAGTCCGTGGCGCCCGCCCGAAGCCATGCGCGCCACGCGCGAGGATTCGGGGTGAAACACCGACGAGCCAGTGCCGACCAGCGCCGCAGCCAGCAACAGATAAGGCAGCGACGGCGCGAAAGCCAGCAGCAGCAGGCCGGCCAGCGTAAAGCCCATGCCCACCGGCAGCGAGTACGTCGTCGGCCGCTTGTCCGTATAGAACCCGATGCAAGGCTGCAGCACCGAGGCGCACAGCTGGTAGACCAGCGTGATGAGCCCGATCTGCGCGAAGCTGAGGTCGAACGAATCCTTCAGCATCGGGTAGATGGCCAACAAGATCGACTGGATCATGTCGTTCATCATGTGGGCCAGGCTGATGGCGCCCAATACCTTGAAGGAAGTCGTCGAGACGCCGCGGATCGAAGTGTCTTGCGCTTGGGTCATGGCAAAAAAGGAAGGAAGCCGGCACGCGCGTGGCCATCGGCCGCGCCCGGGCCAGTGTATCTGCTCGAGATGGGTCGCGGTACCCCTTTTCGCCGCCCAACGGCGTTTCGCCTTCAGCGCAGCGGTCCGTCGGGCGTTGGGCGCCCAACTGCGCCATCTGCGCGGCCGCCGTCGGCCAAGATCGCCAGGCCGGCTCGCAGGTCGGACAAACGGTCGCCAACCAAGGCATCGACCTGCGCGTGGGTGGCGCGCCAAATGGGCAGCGCACGCGCCAGCGCATCATGGCCGCGGTCGGTCAGCGACAGCAGGCGGCTGCGCCGGTCCCGCGGATCGGCGTCGACGCGGACCAGGCCGCGCCGCTGCAGTCACGGCAGGGCAAGAAAAGTTTGCACAAGCCAAAAAAGCCGTGCTATAATTTTTGTCTTGCTTGATTTTGCTTTGCCACATCAATGGTGCGAGGCAAAGCGTAGCAAGTATGCGCCCGTAGCTCAGTTGGATAGAGTACTTGGCTACGAACCAAGGGGTCGTGGGTTCGAATCCTGCCGGGCGCGCCAGTTTGCCGGAAGCGGCCCAAGACAAGCGTCTTGGGCCGCTTTTTCTTTGCCCGGCGCTTCCTGCCGGGGTTGGTGCCCGCGCCTACCCCCAAAGCGCGCAGCATCTTCGCCGCGTGCTAATCCTCGCACGCATCACCATATCCATCGCCAAGAGCTTGCAAGGCGGCTGCCTTGCCCTTACGCTTGCCGCCATCGCGCCTAGGCCGCCCTGCACCCTCAGGCGCTCGCTGTCCCGAAAACGCCAATGACACATTCGGATGCGTGGTGCATTTTCTGCCTAGCCTGCGGCATGCGCGCTGCCAACCATGCACTCGGCCGTCGACGAAGTGCGGCAACCGGCGGCTGGAACCGCGCCTGCCATGCTTGTCCAGACTTTTTCGGCTTTGTCGGCTGGCAAGCCGGCGAAGCGGCATCACCTTGAAGCGAGGGGGGTTGTTTCGATGAAAGCGCTTGGAAAATCTCTGGTGGCCCTGGGCCTGGCCGTCGGGCTTCTCGGGCCCGGCGCAACGCACGCGCAACGGGAAACGTATGAAAAGGTGCTCGCCGAGGACCTCAAGGCGGCAAAGGACCATCCTTGGACGGGCCGCTACGGCGGATCGACACTGCTGTTGCAAAGCGTGGCCGCGTACGACGAACTGGTCCTGCCGTCGGGACCCGCCGAATGGAAAGACGGCGTCAAGCGCTTTGCCGACACCGTGCGGACCGAGGGGCGGGTCACGCGCACCGTCTACGTCACCCCGCCGGGCCGCTCTTCGTTGGAGGTATTCCGCAACTATCGCAACCACCTCGAAGAGCAAGGCTTCGTCAAGGTGTTTGAATGCGCCGGCAACGACGGCTGCGGAGACAAATTCAAGGAGCTGAAGTACCACTGGAGCGACCGTTCCACCCATGTGACCAACGGCGAGGTCAAGGGACTGCGCACACAGCTGGTGACTTCGGTCTTCGACGGCGGCAAGGACATCCGCTATGCCCTGCTGCGCAAGGGCGAAGCCCCCCAGGCCGCCTATGTCGGGGTGTTCGTCGCCCGCAGCGAGGGCGGGTCTTTCGGCAATGCATCGACCGCGCTCAACGGCTACGTCGTCTCGCTGCTGGAAGTGGTCGAGCCCGAGGCCATGGAAGCCAAGATCGAGATCATCAAGAGCGAGGCGATCGCCTCCGGCCTGCAATCGGCCGGCGCCGTGGCGCTCTACGGGCTGTTCTTCGACACCGACAAGGCCGTGCTCAAGCCGGAATCGGAACCGCAGTTGGCCGAAATGGTGCGCTACCTGAAGGACAACGACGTCAAGGTTTATGTGGTGGGCCATACCGACAGCCAGGGCAAGCTTGATTACAACCTCGACCTGTCCGAAAGGCGTGCCAAGGCAGTCGCCACGGCGCTGGTCGAACGCGGCATCCCGGCTTCGCGCATGATCGCCCGTGGCGTCGGGCCGCTGGCGCCCGCCGCGCCCAACGGCGACGAGGCGGGACGCGCCAAGAACCGGCGCGTCGAGCTGGTGCTGCAATAAAGAAAAAGGCGCCGCCTTCTCGGGTACCATAACGGGCACCTATCCACGCCGCGAACGCCCTTCCCTTACGCCCGGCCGGCGGCCGGGCCTGCGCAGCATGAGCGTCAAGACAGCGCTAAGAGTCGTAGACATCATCGAAACCTATGCGCGCGAACAGCGCCCGCTATCGCTGTCGGAACTCGCCCGCCTGCTGGATGTGCCGGTATCGAGCTGCCTGGGGCTGATCCGCACGCTCTCTGCGCGGGGCTATCTGTACGAAGCCGGCCGGCGCCAAGGCTACTACCCCACCGGGCGGCTGCTGGCCATGGCGCAGCGCATCGCGCATGCCGACCCGGTGCTCGACAGGGTCTACCCCAAACTGGCGGCGCTGCGCGAGGCCACGCAGGAAACCGTGGTCTTTGCCAAGCTCAACGGCGAAGGGCGCGTGGTTTATCTCGACGTCCTGGACTCGCCGCATACCGTGCGCTATGTGGCCACGGCCGGCGAGTTTCGCGAACCGCATGCCAATTCGCTGGGCAAGGCGCTGCTGTCGACGCTGCCGGCCGATGCGCGCGCGGCGCTGTTGTCGCGCGCGCCGCTGACCCGCTTCAACGAACGCACGCTGACCACGCTTGCGCAGATCGAACAAGAGCTGGCCCGGTCGCTGCAAAGGGGATGGTTTGCCAATATCGGCGAGTCCATGCCGGACGTCGGCGCCATCGCCTGGCCCATCTCGCTGTCGGGCGAACCCTACGCCATTTCCATCGGCGGCCCCATCCACCGCATCGAGCCCCGGCAGGCCGAATACGCGCAGCTGCTGCGCCAGGCCTGCGAATCCCTGCACTAAAGGGCGCCGACTGCCAGCACCCAAGCACCTAAGCACCTATGCGCCTGAGCGTCTAGTACGACTTGGGCAGGCCGAGGACTTTTTCGGCGATGTAGCACATGATGAGCTGCGGGCTGACTGGGGCGATGCGCGGGATGTAGCTTTCGCGCAGCAGGCGCTCGACATGGTATTCCTTGGCATAGCCCATGCCGCCCAGCGTCAGCACCGCCGTCTGGCAGGCGTGATGCCCGGCTTCGGCGGCCAGGTACTTGCCGGCATTGGCGCTGGCCGCGCATGGCAGCCCGGCATCGTATTGGCTGGCCGCACGAAACACCATCAGGTTGGCCGCCTCCAACTGCATCCAGGCTTGCGCCAGCGGATGCTGGATGCCCTGGTTCTGCCCGATCGGCCGGCCGAACACCACGCGCTCGCCGGCGTAACGCACCGCCCGCTCCAGCGCCGCCCGCCCAAGGCCCACGGCCTCTGCGCCGATGAGGATGCGCTCAGGGTTGAGTCCATGCAAGATGTATTCAAAGCCCCGCCCTTCTTCGCCGATGCGATCGGCCACGGGAATGCGCAGCCCGTCGATGAACAGCATGTTGGAGTCGACCGCCTTGCGTCCCATCTTGTCGATTTCGCGCACTTCGACGCGGCTGCGGTCCAGGTCGGTGTAGAACAGCGACAGGCCCTTGGTGGGTTTGTCGACTTCGGACAACGGCGTGGTGCGCGCCAACAGCAGCATCTTGTCGGCGACCTGCGCGGTGGAGATCCAGATCTTGCGGCCGTGCACGACGTAGTGGTCGCCTTCGCGCTGCGCGCGCGTGGCCAGCTTGGTCGTGTCCAGGCCCGCATCGGGTTCGGTCACGGCAAAGCATGCCTTTTCGCGTCCGGCGATCAGCGGCGGCAGCCAGCGACGGCGCTGCTCGTCGCTGCCGAAAACCACCACGGGATTCAGGCCGAAGATGTTCATGTGCACCGCCGACGCGCCGGCGAATCCCGCGCCCGAGGCTGCGATGGTTTGCATCATCAGCGCCGCCTCGGTCATGCCCAGGCCCGCGCCGCCGTATTCCTGGGGCATGGCGATGCCCAGCCAGCCGTCACGCGCCAGGTCGGCGTGAAAGTCGTGGGGGAACCCCCCTTCGCGGTCGCGCTCCAGCCAATACTCGTCGGGATAGCGTTCGCAGATGCGCGCGACTGCATCGCGCAAGGCGATCTGCTCGGAAGAAAACTCGAAATCCATGATCGGCTCCGTCAAGTGCGTGTACGCCGGCCTCGCGCCGCACGGTGCGAGGCCGGCCGATGCTGCCGCTTTGCGCCATGCGCGGCCCATGGCCCGCGCCGCAGCCGGCGGTCGGCTTATTCCTGTCCGTCGACCGTGACGTGCTCGGCGATGAGCCGGTCTATGGCCTGGTCGTCGAAGCCGGCCTCGCGCAGGATTTGCCGGCCATGCTCACCTAAGCGCGGCGCCGGCCGGCGCAATGCGAGCGGCGTGGCCGCATAGCGGCCAAGCGGCGCAGTCGTGCGCAATTTGCCCTCGCTGGGGTGGTCGACGGTGCGAATGAATCCTGTCGCCTGCAGGTGCTCGTCGGCGATCAGGTCTTCCACCGAGTAAAGCATCGAGGCGGGGATATCGGCACGCGCCAGGTCCTGCAGCCACTGCCGGCTGGGGCGGGTGCGCATGACCTCGGCCACGAAGGCATAGACTTCGTCGATGTGGGCCGAACGCGCCGTGTGCGTGCAAAACCGCGGATCCTGCAGCAGATCCTGGCGGCCGATCAGCTCGAAGAAGTTGCGCCAGTGCTTGTCGTTGTAGATCAGCAGGCAGATATAGCCGTCGGCGGTCGCATAGGGACGGCGGTGCGCGGCCAACAGCCGTGCATAGCCCGTGGGACCGAGCGGCGGATCGAAGGTCGCGCCGCCCAGGTGGTCGCCAAGGACCATGTGCGCCATCCCCTCGAACATCGACACTTCTACCGCCTGGCCGCGTCCATGCTCGCGCGCATGCAGCACGCCCGCCAACACCGCGATGGCCGCCTGCATGCCCACGCAGCGATCGGCCAGGGTCAGCGGGGCGTAGCGCGGCACATCCGCGCCCTGGCGCATGGCCAGCTCCGGGATGGCCGTCTGGCCCTGGATCAGGTCATCGTAGGCGGGCCGGCCCGCATACGGGCCAGCCTCGCTAAAGCCATAAGCGCCCACGTAGACGATGCGAGGGTTGCGCGCCGACACCTCGTCGTACGACAGCCCCAGCCGCGCCATCGCCTGCGGCCGGATGTTGTAGATCAGCGCGTCGCACGTCTCGGCCAGGCGCAGGCAGGCCTCGCGCCCGGCCGGCGTCTTCAGGTCGAGCACGATGGATCGCTTGTTGCGGTTCAGGTGCAGGTACAGGTGCCCCATGCCCGGATTGCGCATGGGTCCGACCGCGCGCAGGTTGTCGCCGCCCGGTGGCTCGACCTTGACCACGTCGGCACCCAGGTCACCCAGGATCTGCGTGGCGTAGGGCCCCATCACGACCGAACTGAGGTCCAGGATGCGCAGGCCGGCCAAGGGGCCGGCCTGCGCATCGCGTCCGGCCGGATCGCGCCCCGCGCCATCGGCGCCAAGCGCGGTGGCCCCGCCGCGGGCGGCATGCATATCGGTCATTGCGGCTGTATCCCTGCGTCGCGGATCAGTTGGCCCCAGAGTTCGAGCTGGTCCTTGACGAACTGCGCGAAGTCCTGGGGTGTGCCGCTGAAGGCGTCAAAGCCCAGGCCAGCCAGGCGCTCGCGCACGGCCGGGTTGGAGACAATCTGGTTGATCGCCTTGTTCAGCCGCTCGACGATTTCCGGCGGCATGCCGGCGGGACCGAAATAGCCGTTCCAGGAATTCAGGTCGAAATCCTTGACCCCCGCCTCGCTCATCGACGGCAGGTCCGGCACGATGTCGCTGCGCTTGGCCGTCGATACCGCGAGCGCGCGCAGCTGGCCAGACTGCACGAACGGCAGGCCTGAAGCCAGGTCGGTGAACATGAAGTCGACCTGGCCGCCGACCAGGTCGGTCAGCGCCTGCGGCGTGCCTTTGTACGGCACGTGCAGCATCTGCGTGCCGGTGCGGCTAGCCAGCGTGGCGCCGGCGACGATGCCGGTACTGTTGCCGGTCGCGTAGGTCACCCGCCCGGGATTCTCGCGCGCATAGGCGACCAGCTCCTGGACGGTCTTGTACGGGCGCTTGGGGTTGACCACCAGGATGAAAGGCAGGTTGCCGCCCCGGGCGATCGGCGTGAAATCGCGCACGGGGTCGTAGGGCACGCTCTTCATCAGCCACGGGGCGGCCGAATGCGAGGTATTGGTGGTGACGAACAAGGTGTAACCGTCGGGCTTGGCGCGCGCCACATAGTTGGCCGCGATCGTGGCGTTGGCGCCGGGGCGGTTTTCGACCACCACCTGCTGGCCGAGGATCTTACCCAGCTCGTCGGCGAAGATGCGGCCGACCGCATCAGTGCCGGAGCCGGCGGGAAACGGCACGACCAGGTTGATGGGGCGTGAAGGATAGTCGTTGGCCGCGACCGCGGCACCGCTCCAGGGTACCGCGGCGGTCAGCGCCGCTGCGGCCAGCAAGGTGCGAATGTTCATGGTGGTGTCTCCTATCGAATCGTTCTCGTCAATGACGCTGCGCGGCACCGCCGCAGCCGCGGCGGCCCACCCGCGCAGGTCAGGTGCTGCGTATCACCCTGTGGGGCGATTCCTCATAGGGAGGCGAATAAATCACCAGCAACCGCGCCGGCTCGTCGCTGGTGACGGTAAAGACGTGCGGCACGTCGGGCGGGAAATAACAGCAGTCGCCGGCCTGCATATCGGCGCTTTCATCGCCGACCTGCGCGCGCGCCGTGCCCGACAGCAGGTAGCAGACCTGCTCGATGCCGGGGTGCGCGTGCGGCAATGCGCCGCTGCCCTTTTCAATGACGCCGAGCAAGACCTCGACGTTGCGCGCACCGACGGTTTCCGCGCCGATCAGCCGGCGGTTGAGGGTGCCGGTGTGATTGGCGGGGTGATAGCCGGGAACGTCCGCCTCCCTGACCAGCCACCGTGGCGTGGATCTCACCGCTGCCTCCTTTGTTTTCGTACACATGAAAATATTTTCATCTATAGAAAAACAAAGCGCAAGTCGGGCCGGCGCCCCGCCGCGGTCCGGCTGTGCATGTCGCCCTGGATAATCTGGGCATGCAGGCGGGTGGACACCCAGTCCGCGCACATCAAGCCGGCGGCGTCGACCCAGTGCCGTGCGAACCCCATGCATCATGGGCTCGTAATCCCTTAGGGAACGGCCTTTACCCCCTTAGGGAATGGCCTTTACCGTGTCTAGCCCACCGCGCTAGAATCTGTATATCCAAATATTCCGATATTTAGTTATTTGGTTATTACCTTGAACCCCGACGACATCCTCAAGGCGCTGGCCCACCCGGTGCGCCGCGAGCTGCTGCAATGGCTCAAGGAACCCGAAAAGCACTTCGCCGGCCAAGAGCACCCGCTGAGCCTGGGCGTCTGCGCCGGCCAGTTCGAGCGCTGCGGCCTGTCGCAGCCCGCCGTGTCGGCGCACCTGGCCTGCCTGCGCCGCGCCGGGCTGCTCAGCGCGCAACGCGTCGGGCAATGGATGTTCTACAAGCGCAATGAAGAAACCATAGCTGCCTTCCTGGCCTACTTGGGCCGCGAGCTTTGAAGTGGAATCGCACGCTGCCTGCACGCCGCCCGCCGGCACGCAAGGCAGTTTCGTTTTATCGCCCCTGACCTGAACCGATAGGAAGCACTCATGCCGACACTGTTCGATCCGCTCGCCGCCGGCGACCTGCAGCTGGCCAACCGCATCGTCATGGCGCCGCTGACGCGCAACCGCGCCCCGCGCGCCGTGCCCACCGCCGACATGGCCACCTACTATGCCCAGCGCGCCAGCGCCGGCCTGATCATCACCGAAGCGACCGCGATCTCGCACCAAGGCCAAGGCTACGCAGACGTGCCGGGCCTGTATGCGCCGGAACAGATCGAAGGCTGGAAGCGCGTGACCGAGGCGGTGCATGCCGCCGGCGGCAAGATCGTGGTCCAGCTCTGGCACGTGGGCCGGGTCTCGCATACCTCGCTGCAGCCGGGCGGTGCAGCGCCGGTCGCGCCGTCGGCGATCCGCGCCAAGACCAAGACCTATCTGATCAACCCCGACGGCACGGGTAGCTTCGCCGAAACGTCCATGCCGCGTGCGCTGGAAACCGAAGAAATCCCGGGCATCGTCGAGGACTACCGCCGCGCCGCACGCGCGGCGATCGACGCCGGCTTCGACGGGGTCGAGCTGCACGCGGCCAATGGCTACCTGATCGACCAATTCCTGCGCTCGGGCAGCAACCAGCGCACGGACGCCTACGGCGGGTCCATTCCCAACCGCGCGCGCTTCCTGGTCGAGGTGCTCGAGGCCATCGTGCGCGAAATCGGCGCGCGGCGCACCGGCGTGCGCATCTCGCCCGTCACCCCGGCCAACGACGCCAGCGACCCGGATCCCCAGCCGCTGTTCACGCACGTGGCGCAACAGCTCGCAGCCCACGACCTGGCCTATGTGCACATCATCGAAGGTGCTACGGGCGGGCCGCGCGATTACCAACAAGGCAACGAGCCGTTCGACTACACGGCCCTGAAAGCCGCGTATCGCGACGCGGGCGGTCGCGCCGCCTGGATGGTCAACAACGGCTATGACGGCGAGATGGCGCGCGCGGCAGTGGCCGAAGGCCGCGCCGACCTGGTCGCCTTCGGCAAGCTCTACATCGCCAACCCGGACTTGGTCAGGCGCCTGCGCGAGCGGGCGCCGCTGAACGAGCCGGATAAATCCACGTTCTACGGCGGCGGCGCCAAGGGCTATCTCGACTACCCGACGCTGGACTGACCCACCGGGCGCCGGCGGAAAAGCGGCGAAAGGCGCCGGGCCAGCGGGCGCGACACGAGCGGCGACAATTTTTTCGCCGCAAGGGACGCGAATGCGCGTACGGTTACGCCTGCAGCACCCGCCTTTCCCTTCCCTTCGATGGAGAGCCGCCATGAAGACCAGATCCTACGCCGGCGTCCTGGCGCTTGCCGCCGCCGGCATGTTTTCCTTTGCCGCTCATGCCCAGGCGCCGCTGAAGACGGTCGACGGCATCCTGGTGGACCCATCTGGCATGACCGTCTATACCTTCGACAAGGATGAGACCGGCAGCGGCAAGAGTGTGTGCAACGGCCCCTGCGCCCAGGCGTGGCCGCCCGTGCCTGCACCCGCCGACGGCAAGGTCGATGGCAAGTACGGCATCGTCACGCGCGACGATGGCAGCAAGCAACTCGCCTACGACGGCAAGCCGCTATATACCTTCGCCAAGGACGCCAAGCCGGGCGACAAGAACGGCGACAACTTCAAGGAAGTCTGGCACGTGGTCAAGCCCTAACGGAGCCGGGCGCGCCGCCAGGCGCGGCTGTGCCCCGGTCGTCAGTCCACGCCCAGCATGCCGCGCAGCGTCGATAGGTCTTCGGCCAAGACGTTGACCAGCCCGACCAGCATGCGCCGGTCGCGCTCGGTGACTCGCTCATAGCTCACGAACCCGTCGCCATCCCGGTACTTGGCCAGGATGGCCTCGACCGCATCGAAGTTCTCATCGACCTTGCGCGCGAACACCGCGTCCTGCCGGGCGATCAGCGGGCGCAACAGCTCGACGATCTTGCGCGCGCCCTCGACATTGCCTTTCAGGTCCCACAGGTCGGTGTGGCTGTAGCGATCCTCTTCGCCCGAGACCTTGGTAGCGGCCACCTCCTCCATCAACGCCGCGGCGCCGCCCACGACCTTGGCCGGCGGAAAGGTCAGGTGCTGCACGCGCGCCTGCAGCGCCAGCACGTCGGCCATCAGCTTGTCTGCCCACGGCGCCAAGCCCTCGGTAGTCTGCAAGGCGAACAACCCGTACTCCAGCCGATGAAACCCGCTGAAGGCGGGATCTTTTTCGCCCAGCTCGTAGTCGTCGGCACGCGCGTCGATGGCAGCGTCCAGGTCGCTGAATAGCTCGGCGATGGGCTCAGCCGCCTCGTACGGCTGGCGGGCCGGCGCGTACAGGCGTTGCGCGCGCGCCAGGTCGCCCGCCTTGACGGCCTCGACGAACGCCCGCGTGCCATCGACCAGGTCCTGCAGGCGCTCGGACACGTAGAGCTTGTAGTCGACAATGGGCTCGACCAGTTCCAGCGGCGAGACGGCGGCGTGCGCCGGCAAGACGGCCAGCGCGCCGACGACCAACAGGCCGGCGCGCAAGGTTCGATAACGACTCATGATCGTCCTTTCCTGTGTTTCCGATGGTTGGCAATCATTGGCCGGCATGCGCGGGCCGTCATGACGGCAGCGAGGCGGCGGCCTGCATCAGCGGCCGGCCCAAGTAATCGCCTTCGTCCACCACGCCAGGCAGCACGAAGAAGTAGCCGCCGCCCACGGGCTTGATGTATTCCTCCAGCGGTTCGCCGTCGAGCCGCCGTTGCACGGCGATGAAGCCCTTGTCCAAATCGGCTTGGTAGCAAATGAACAGCAGTCCCATGTCCAGCTGCCCGGATCGCGTCACCCCATTGGAGTAGTTGAACGGCCGGCGCAGGATCAGGTTGGCACGGGACCCAGGCGTGCGCGGATTGGCCAGCCGTATATGGGCATCGAGCGGCGTGACCTTGCCTTGCGGGTCGGCCGCGTAATCGGGCACGTCGGCCTCCGTGCCACCATCGAGCGGCGCGCCGCTGGCCTTGCGCCGGCCGATGATGGCCTCCTGCTCGCGCAAGGGCGCGCGGTCCCAGCGCTCGACGAAATTGCGGATGATGCGCACGACCTGGTAGGTGCCACCGGCCGTCCATGCCGGCTCGTCGCCCGTGCCGCGGACCCAGACGACTTCGTCCATCAACGCGGTGTCGTTGGCGTCCGGGTTGGCCGAGCCATCGCGGAAACCCAGGTAGTTGCGCGCGCTTCCGGGCGGCTGCCCGGCGCGCGCCGGCAACACGGGCACCGAGCCCTCCTGCTTCCAGCGCAGCATCAGCAGGCCGGGCGTATGCTTGATCACGTCGCGCAACGCATGGACGTTGGTGTCCGGCGTGTGGGCGCAGAACTGCAGCAGCAGATCGCCGTGGCACAAGGACGCGTCCAGCGCATCGTTGGGAAAGCTCGCCATGCGCGACAGCCGTGCCGGCTTGAGCGGCGCCAACCCATAACGGTCGTCAAAGAGCGAGGCGCCGACCGCCACCGTCACTGTCAGTCCGTCGGGGCTGACGACCGGGCCGAGGATGCCTGAATCGGCCGGCGGATAGCCCGGATCCAGTTCCGGCACCGGCCCGCCTTGCATCAGGAAGGCAATGCGCTCGGTCAGGATGCGGAACAGCCTGTCCAGGCCGGCCCGGTCGCTTGCCAGCACGTCGAAGGCCGCCACCATCCCCGATTGCGGCCGGGGCGTCAGGATGCCTGGCTGGTGCCGGCCGTGGAAGGCGTGCCGGTCTTGCTGGCGCGCATCGCCCTCGGGCGCATCGGCCACCTGGTGATCCTGCGGCGCACGGCCGCGGGCCTGCGTCCCGTGGACAGCCACTAGCCCGCCCGCTGCGCCCGCGCCCGCGAGCAAGCGGCGCCGGGTCGGCGAAAAATCATCGGGCCCTCGCCCGTCATGGGTGTCCTGCATTGCCTTCATCGTCACTGCGAATGTCCTGACTGCGTGCCCGCCGGGTCCTGCCGCCGCGCGCTGGCATCGCGCCATGCTGCAGCGGCGCCGGGCAAGCGTTTCAATCAAGGGTGAGCGCCGCTTCCACTTCCTTCATGTCCCCGGCCAAGGCCTTGAGCCGTTCGGCCAGGAACGTGCGTCCGGGCCGCGCGACCCCGCCAGGCGATGCCATGCGCGCGTCCTCGCCAAGCGCGGCAAATGCCCGCTGCGCGCCGTCCAGGTCGCCGGCGATGCGCGCTGCCAGCGCGCCATCGGTGCGCGCCACCAGCGGCTGCAGCAGCAGCGAGACCTTGCGCACGCCCTCGAAGCGGCCCTCAAGCGCGGGTAGCATGGGCAACACATCGGGCACCCCGTCGGCATCGGCGGCCAGGCCGGCCATGTCCGCAGCCAGCCGGGCGGCGCCGCCGGCCATGCTGCCAGGGGTGACCGACACCCTGCGCAGGCGTTGCTGCAGCGCCTGCGCATGCTCGGCCAGCGAATGGACCACGGCGTCGAGCCCGGCCGCTCCGGGCGCCGCGGAAAGCGCTTGCTCCAGTCGGACGAAATCGCCGGCATTGGCATCGCCTTCGCCGCTTGCCGGGCCAGCCGTGCCGTCGATGCGCACGCGCAGGTCGGCATACAGGCCGGCGGCCGTTTCCATGCGCCGGTACGACCGCTGCGCCGATTCATATGAGGCACGCGCCTGGTCCCAGTGACCCGCCGCCAAGGCTTGGGCCAAATCGCGCGTGGCGCGCACCAGCGCCGCCGCCTGCATGGCGAGATAGACGCGGTATTCGGCCAACGGTCCGACGAAATCGGCCAACGTCGGCGCGCCGGCCCCGTCCACGCCGCCTACGGCCGCGACATGCAGCGTGCCGTGCGGGTTGCCAAGCAGCCCGCAGGTCATGTCGTAATGGCCGGGCTGCAATCGTGCGCTCAGCGCCTGCGCGAATCCGGGCGCGATGTTCTCGCGCTCCTCCACGACCATGACGCCGTCGAGGATCTCCCACTCGACCACGCGATCCGAACGATTGACGATGCGAAACCGCACACGCCCGGCAGGCACGGTCAGCGCCTGCGGCTCGCAGCGGTCGGCCAGGATCGTCACCTGGACAGCGCCCTCGTCGCCTGCGGCCCGTTCATGCACATGGCGCGAGGCCGCATAGAAAGCCGCAAGGCCGGCGACGACGAGCAAGGCCGGCGCGGCCAAGGCGAGCTTCATGGCCCTGCCCGGCGCCGGCGGCTGCCCCGTGCATGGCCGCTGCAACGGGTCGGCCGCCGCACGGGCGCCCGGTGCGACGCTATGCGCGCCGCGCGCCGGCCGCAGGAAGTACGCCAAGGCCACGACCAGGTAGCCCAGGTAGGCGATGACCTCGCCCAGCGTCGGCCTGTCGTGGTAGCCGAAGATCCCGGCAAACACCGCACCCGGCGCGCCATCGGCCGGCAGCACGCGGCCCAGGTCGAAGACCACCTCCTGCAGGCCGTTCCAGACGCCCGCCTCGTGCAATGCGCGCACCGAGCCGGCCAATATGCCGGCGGCTACGACCAGGATGAACACGCCGGTCCAGCGGAAGAACCGGCGCAGGTCCAGCCGCACCCCGCCGGCGTACACCCCCCAGCCGGCCGAGACCGCGGCGGCCAAGCCCAGCAGGGCGCCCACCCCCGCCGCGTGGCCTTCGGACTGCTGGAAAACCGCCTGCAGGAAGAACACCGACTCCAGGCCTTCACGGGCCACCGCAAAGAACACCACGGCAACCAGCCCCCAGCCCCCTTTGCCGCGTCCGTCCAAGGCGGCCGCAACCGACTCGCGCAGCTCGGCAGCGATCGAGCGTGACGCCTTGCGCATCCAGAACACCATGGAGGTCAGCACGGCAACGGCCAGCAAGCCGACCAGCGCTTCGAACAGTTCCTGCGCCTTTTGCGGGAATTCAGCGCTGGCCCACTGCAGCGCCGCGCCGGCAAACAGCGACAGCGCCACGGCCGCTAGCACGCCCATCCAGACGGCAGGCATCCATGCGCCGCGACCCGTCTGGCGCAGATAACCAGCGATGATGCCGACGACGAGGGCAGCCTCCATGCCCTCGCGCAACATGATGAGAAAGGGAACCAACATGCGTGATGAGCTCCGGCGTCGTCCGGCTGCGGCACGCGGCGCGGCGGCTGCCGACGCGTGCGAGGCGACACCACAGGGATGCCAAATTGAGATTGGTTCTTATTATTGTTCCTATCCCCTTACATCCGCCTGTATGCCAGGCCCAATCACCACAGTAATCGTAGATGATTGTATGATTGTATTTATATACACTCATCCATACACCGCGATGCCGGCACGGCACGTCCCGCACGACCGCCTCGCGACAACGGAGCACGCCATGTCCATCCTGTCCCCTCGCCCCTTGCTGCGTTGCGCGGCCGCGCTGGCGCTGGCCGCCACAGCCGGCGGCGCGCACGCCGCCTACCCTGAGCGCCCGGTGCGCGTGGTCGTCGCCTTCGCCGCCGGCGGCGGCGCCGACATCGTCGCGCGCCTGGTGTTCGAACGTGTCGGCGCCAAGCTCGGCCAGCCCTTCATCGTGGACAACCGCGGCGGCGCCGGTGGCATCATCGGCACCGACGCGGTGGCCAAGGCCGCGCCCGATGGCTACACCATCCTGCTCGGTCAAAGTGGCCCGAACGCCATCAACCCATCGGTCTACAAAAAGCTGCCCTACGACGCGCGCAAGGACTTCACGCCCATCACCCAGCTGACCAGCTACGGCTACGTGGTGGCAGCCAAGAACGCCCTGCCCGTCAACACACTGCAAGACGTGCTCGACCTGGCCAAGAAGGAGCCCGGCAAGCTCACCCTGTCGACCGCAGGAACCGGCAGCTCGGCGCACCTGGCGCTGGAGCTGTTCATGCGCCAGGCCGGCGTGAAGATCACCCACGTGCCGTACAAGGGGGCCGGTCCGGCACTCATGGACACGGTCACCGGCGTGGTCGACCTGACCTTCGGCGATGCGGCCTCGGCCTCGAGCCAGGCCAAGGCTGGCGCAGTCAAGGCGCTGGCGGTCACCGCCGCACGCCGCTCGCCGCTACTGCCGGACGTGCCCACCGTCAGCGAAGCCGGCGTGCCGGGATACGAGGCATCGGCCTGGCACGCCGTGCTGGCGCCTGCAGGCGTGCCCGACGAAGTCGTCGATACCTTGTACGAGGCCATCCGCGAAGTCCTTGCCGACCCCGAAGTCAGGGCACGCCTGGAGCGTGACGGCATCGAACCCATCGGCAGCACGCCGCGGGAGTTCGCCGCCTTCCTGGACCGCGAAATCACCAAGTGGCAAGAGGTCGTGCAAGCGGCGGGCATCACGCTGGACTGACAGGCGCAGGTCATCGAAGCGCGGCCCAGTGTCCACCCGCCCTGGCCTGGCAGCCCTACAATCCTGGGCATGCCTGCGCACCCTCCGCTGACGAGCATCATTAACGCATGGGGCACGCCTACGCCGTTTGGCGTATCGCGCTCCAGCGCAACCGTCGCCCAGATCGCCGCGCTCGCCCTGCAGCGCCACGCGGATATCGACGAACTGGCGGCCCAGATCGCCGGGCGGGTGCTGCAAATCACCGGCACGCAAGCCGCCTGGTTCTGCCACTGCTCGGCCGCCGGCATCACGCTGGCCGCGGCCGGCGCGCTGGCCGGCGCCGACCCGGCAGCCGTGGCGGCCCTGCCGCGTCGTGACGAAGCCGGCGTCATCGCCATCCAACAAGAACACTGCGTCAACTACGGCCAGCCCATTGAGCAGGCGATACGGCTAAGCGGGGCGCACGTCAGGCAACTGGAGGGCCCGGCCGCGCGGCGCTGGGCGCAACTGGAAGCCTTGGCACGAGAAGGCACGCTGCGTGGCATCGTGTACGTGGAATCCTCGCTCACCAAGCGGCCGGCGGCGTTGATGCGCGGCGCACTATCTGAATTCGCGCGCCGGCACGGCGCCTGGCTGATCGTCGACGCGGCGGCACAGGACTGGCGGATGAACGACCGGCAGGCGCTTGCCGAGGCCGATGTCACAATCTTCAGCGCACAGAAGTACCTGGCCGCGCCCACCTGTGGCATCGCAGCCGGCACAGCGCCGGCCATCGGCGCAATGCGTGCACACCTTGCCGGCATCGGCCGCGCCATGAAGCCGACTAAGGAAGCGTTGGCCAGCCTGTGGCAAGCACTGGCCGAGCGCGACTGGTCGGCGCTGCCTGTCTTGCGCGAGCGCAACATCGCGCGGGCCAGGCGCTTTGCCGACGCCCTGCGTCAAGGCGCCGTCGCCTGGCCGCGCATATCCGTGGCCGAAGATGACGTCTACGGCCCTTACCCCCGGATCTTCCTGGACTATGGCCCAAACGCATCAGCCGCCGAGGTAGCCGACCGGCTGATGAACGGCGAGCCTCGCATCGCGGTGGGCCGCGGGCACCTGGACCGCAACGCGCTCACGCTGGAACTGACCTTCGTCAGCCCCGAAGAAGAATCACACCTGCTGCACAGGTTACGCGACGCGCATGCCGACGCCGGCGGCCGCTAGCAGTTGCCTTTCTTGGCCTGGCCGGGCGGGCAGAACTGCCCGGACCCATGGTGGTGAGGATCGACGATGACCGAACCCTGCGGCGTATGCACGGCGCAGGCGGCCAAAGCGAATAGCATCGCGAAAATCAGTTTTTTCATGCAGCGTGTGTGCGCAAGAACGGGTTGAAGGCGACACGCAGTTTATCGCTGCATCGGTGGGGCGTTGCCCGGCGTGGTCGCCCCCTGGCCGCCAGGGAGTCGAACGCGCTCCACGCCTGGCCGGCGAGCGTGCATGCATTGCGATGGTCATTTCCGGCTAGCCGTGGGCAATACACTGCTGATGACCTCGGCAGCCAGTGCTGGCGTCGGCCCGGGCACAGGGCTGTTCATCGCCGACGGCGGCAGCCTGCGCGTGCAAGTCGGCAAGCGCCCCGGCGACGCCGACCTGTACTCCGACATGCTCATCGTCGACCGCACCCAGGTCGGCGCCGGTGGCCATGGCCGTGCCCGGGTTGGTCCACCGCCTGGGCCTACAAACGCTGGGGACCTATCACGACCGCAGCGCCGGCGCGCTTGCTAACGGCGCCGGCCCGCAACCCAGCCTTGCGGCCGGCTCTCGTGCCCTGGGGCCGGCTATTCGGCAGCACCGGCCACGCCGGCCGCACCGGCGCAGGCGCCTCCAGTCGCTACAGCGCCTTCAAAGAGGACGGCCCGCGCTACGAGTATGACCTGGCCGGCATGCAGCTGGGGCTGGACGCGCATCGCCAGCTGCGCCAAGATGGCTCGGGCAGCACGGCCGGCGCGTACCTCGGCGTCTCCAACGCCTCGGCACGGGTCGACGCCGTGCTGGGCGGGCGCGCCGGACGCGTCTCGGTCAACGGCTACTCGCTGGGCGGCTATTGGACGCACGTAGGTGCCTCCGGCGCCTACATCGATGCCGTGGCGCAAGTCACGCGCTACCACGGCGTGCGTGCCCGCTCGGTCAACGGCGAGCGCATCTCGCCCGACGGCTGGGGCACCGCTGCATCGTTGGAGGCCGGCCTGCCGATCGCCCTGGGCGGACAATGGACGCTCGAGCCCCAAGCGCAAATCGTCCACCAACACATCTCGTTCGACGGCGCGCAGCGCGACCGCTACGGCAAGATCGACATCGACAATGCCGATGCCTGGACCGGGCGGGTGGGCACGCGCCTGAGCACGCAATGGCACGACGCTAGCGGTCGCCGCTACGGCGCCTGGGCCCGCGCGAACCTCTGGCATGACTTCGGCGGCCGGGCCAAGACCACCTTTGCCGAGCTCGATGCCAACCATCCGGTGACGCTGCGCACGGGCTTGGGCGGAACCTGGATGCAGCTAGGGTTGGGATTCGACACGCAGGCTGCCAGCGGTTTGGGCGTGTCCGTCTCCGCCGGCTATGAGCAAAGCCTTGAGACGAGCAAGGGGCGTGGTGTTAGCGGCTATGTTGGGTTGCGGTATGCGTGGTGAGAATCTGGGTATTGTCCACGATCACGGGGCTCGCCTGCCACAGACAGAACCCGCGCATCAGCGCCCCCTCCCCGTAACGGTAGGTGATGTACCGGGCTGGTTGGTTAATTCGGCATGCGTCGGCTTGCCGCCTGATCGGAAAGCATGCGGGCAGCAAGCCGGTTAGGATCTACCTAAGCCAGATATCGGACGCTTACAGGCGTGACTACCAAAAAGAAAAGCCCTTGGAAACCAAGGGCTTGTTCTTTGGCGGAGACGGAGGGATTCGAACCCTCGATGCAGTTTTTGGCCACATACTCCCTTAGCAGGGGAGCCCCTTCAGCCTCTCGGGCACGTCTCCAAAGAATTCATGATTCTAACATGGCTGGGCAACATTTTGTATGCCCCGGCGGCCGGCAACGGGTGCTGTCCAAGCCCTGCCCCGGACAACCCGGCCAGGCGCCGGCCGTCGCCGCAGCCGCCGGCGAACGTGGCGGCTGCAGCCCGTCGCCGCGATCAGGCAGTGGCGCCCTGCGGCTGGTCCAGGCCGAAGGCGCGGTGCAGCGCGCGCACGGCCAGTTCCATGTACTTGTCGGCGATCAGCACCGAGGTCTTGATTTCGCTGGTGCTGATCATCTGGATGTTGATGCCTTCCTCGGACAGCGTGCGGAACATCAGGCTGGCCACGCCGACGTGCGAGCGCATGCCGATGCCGACGATGGAGACCTTGCAGACCTTGTCGTCGGCGTGGACTTCGCGCGCGCCCACGGCCGGCACGACGACCGACTTGAGCACGTCCAGCGCGCGCTGGAATTCGTTGCGGTTGACCGTGAAGGAAAAGTCGGTGGTGCCGGCCACGGATTGGTTCTGCACGATCATGTCGACGTCGATGTTGGCGTCGGCGACCGGGCCCAGGATGGAGTAGGCAATGCCCGGCTTGTCGGGCACGCCCAGCAGGGTGATCTTGGCTTCGTCGCGGCTGAAGGCGATGCCAGAGACAACGGCGGCTTCCATTTTTTCGTCTTCCTCGAAGGTAATCAGCGTGCCCGAGCGCATTTCCTCGGCCAGCGGCATGTCAGGATCGGTGAGCGAGGACAGCACGCGCACCGGGATGCGGTATTTGCCGGCGAACTCCACCGAGCGGATCTGCAGCACCTTGGAGCCCAGCGAGGCCATCTCCAGCATTTCCTCGAAGGAGATGACCGACAGCCGGCGCGCCTCGGGGACGACGCGCGGATCGGTGGTGTAGACGCCGTCGACGTCGGTGTAGATCAGGCATTCGTCGGCCTTGAGCGCCGCCGCGACCGCCACGGCGGAGGTGTCCGAGCCACCCCGGCCCAGCGTGGTGATGTGGCCCTCATCGTCTATGCCTTGGAAACCCGTGATCACCACCACCTTGCCGGCGGCCAGCTCGGTGCGCACGCGGCTGTCGTCGATGGAGGTAATGCGGGCCTTGGTGTAGGCCGAATCCGTGCGCACCGGCACCTGCCAGCCGGCGAAGCTGATGGCCGGCACGCCCAGCGTCTGCAGGGCGATGGCCAGCAGCCCGCTGCTGGCCTGCTCGCCGGTGGCGGCGATCATGTCGAGCTCGCGACCACTGGGCTGCGGTGTAATCTCGCGCGCAAGGCCGAGCAGCCGATTGGTTTCGCCGGCCATGGCCGACGGAACGACCACGACCTGGTGGCCGGCGGCGTGCCACTTGGCGACGCGCCGCGCGACGTTCTTGATGCGCTCGATGGAACCCATCGAGGTACCGCCGTACTTGTGAACGATCAGGGACATCTTGCTTGCTCTGGGGAATGGCCTTGCCGCACCCGCCCCGGGCGGGCAAAGCCTAGTAGTTTAACGCGAACCGGGAAAACACCGATTGCGATGGCTGCAACGAGCCAGCAGCAAGGTGGGGCCTAGCGCGCCGGTCCCCTAGGCGGTCCGGCCCTGCCACGCTTGGCCGGGCGGGGCTCGAGCAGCACCCGGCCGCGCACGCACCGCACGCGCACCGTGCCATGTTCGAACAACATCTGGCGGTCGTGCCCCAGGGCATGCAGCTGGCGCAGCTGGCGGACGAGTTCGGCAAGCCTCGCCTCGGTCGGCATGCGTGCGCCGTTGCGCGCCAGCCAATGGCGCAACACCAGCGTCTGGTGTGGCGGCGCGAGCTCGCGCCAGGGCGCGAGCGCAAAGCTTTTGCCGTCTTCGGACGGATCCAGCCGCTGGAAGTCCGCCTGTGCGACTTCTTCCAGGATGCCGGCAGCCTCGGCGGCCTGCCTGGCGTGACGCGCCAGGATGTCGCGCCAGCCCGGCCAGCGCATGTCCAGCACGGGCGCAAGCAGCGTGCGCACCGCAGCGCGGGTATAGCGCGGATCCTGGTTGGTGGGGTCAGCCACGGGCTGCCAGCCGGTGCGCTCGGTCCAGCGCTGCGCGGCAGCCAGGATGGCGCCGCGGCCGATGTCCAGCCACGGACGCAGGTAGCGCACGTCGTCGTGGCGGGTTTCCGCCGCCATCGCCCCCATGCCCGTGGGCCCGGCGCCGCGCAGCAGGCGCAGTAGCACGGTCTCGGCCTGGTCGTGGCGATGATGCGCCAGCAGCACGGCGGCCGCGCCAGTTTCGCGGGCATGCCGCGACAGCGCCGCATAGCGGGCCGTGCGGGCAGCGGCCTCCACGCCGCTGCCGTCCGCGGTGTCGACGGCCACGCGCAGGTCCGCCAACGGCGCATCCAGCAATCCCGCCAGCGCTGCAACGCGCCCGGCCCATTCATCGGCGGCCGCTTGCAGGCCGTGATGCACATGCACCAGCCGCACCGCCCTACCCTGTTCGCGACCGACGTGCACCGCGTAGACGGCCAACATGGACGAATCCGCCCCGCCGCTGACGGCCACGGCCACCGGCGCCTGCGCCGGCAGGCCGGCCAGGCAGGCGCGCACCGCGTCGCGCAGCACCGGGTCGAGGTCGGCGCCGGACAAGACCGGGACGGCGCTCGATGCCGACGCGGCGCGCGGGGAATCGCCAAAATTCATGAAAATCGCAGCAGGTCAGGCGCGCACTTCCTGGAACCGGCCATAGGCCAGCAGCCGCTGGATCCGGTGCTCGACCAGCTGTTCCGGGCTCATGCCGCTCAACTGGCGCAGCGCATCACCCAAGGCGCGACGCAGCAGCCGCGCCATCACGCGCGGGTCGCGATGCGCGCCACCGACGGGCTCGTTGACCACCCGGTCGATCAGGCCCAGTTCCTTCAGGCGCGGGGCGGTGATGGCCAGCGCCGCGGCGGCCTCGGGCGCCTTGTCGGCGCTGCGCCACAGGATGGACGCGCAGCCTTCTGGCGAGATGACCGAATAGGTGGCGTATTGCAGCATCAGCACGGTGTTGGCCACGGCGATCGCCAAGGCGCCGCCCGACCCGCCTTCGCCGATGATGGTCGAGACGATGGGCACTTTCAGCTCGGCCATGGCATACAGGTTGCGGCCGATGGCCTCGGATTGCCCGCGCTCTTCGGCGCCGATGCCGGGGTATGCCCCGGGGGTGTCGACGAAGGTGAACACCGGCATGCCGAATTTTTCGGCCAGGCGCATCAGGCGCAGTGCCTTGCGGTAGCCTTCCGGGCGCGGCATGCCGAAGTTGCGCATGGCGCGCTCCTTGGTGTCGCGCCCCTTCTGGTGGCCGATGACCATGCAGGGCGTGCCGTTAAAGCGCGCCATGCCGCCGACGATGGACTGGTCGTCGGCATACATACGGTCGCCGTGCAGCTCGTGGAAATCCGTGAAGATCTCGCGCACGTAGTCCAGCGTGTAGGGCCGCTGCGGGTGGCGGGCCACCAGCGCCGTCTGCCAGGGCGTGAGCTTGCTGTAGATGTCCTTGGCCAGCGCCTGGCTTTTTTGCTGCAGGCGGCTGATTTCCTCGGAAATGTCCACGGCCGAGTCGGCCTGCACGTAGCGCAGCTGCTCGATCTTGTTCTCAAGCTCGGCCAGCGGTTGTTCGAATTCGAGAAAGGTATTGCGCATCTCGGAGAGTCCGTGGTTGGAATTAGGCCGCGCTCAGTACTGCACCGGCACTGGATCCAGGCTGCGCCAGAGATACCAGGTTGCCACGGTGCGCCACGGCTGCCAGGCCTGTGAGACTTCGCGTGCTTCGAAGCGCGACACGGGCTCGCCGCTGAAATAGTGTAGCGATATCGCCTTGAGCAGGCCCAGGTCGTCCAGCGGCAGCACATCGGGCCGCTGCAAATTGAATATCAGGAACATCTCGGCCGTCCAGCGGCCGATGCCGCGTATGGCCGTCAGTTCGGTGATGATGGCCTCGTCGTCCATCTGCGCCCAGCGGTCGGGGTGGACGCGCTTTTCCTGGAAATGGGCGGCCAAGTCCAGCAGGTATTCGGCCTTGCGCTGCGACAGACCCGCCGCGCGCAACCCTTCGCAGCCGGCGCGCAGCGTGGCCGCCGGACCGGGGCGCCGCCCGCAGGCTTCGACGTAGCGCTGCCAGACGGCGTCGGCCGCCTTGGTGGAAATTTGTTGGCCGACGATGGCGCGCGCCAGCGTCACGAACGGCGTGCCGCGCGAGGTCAGCCAGACTTCGGGATGCTTGGGGATCACTTTCCGGAGGATGCGGTCCCGGCGCATCAGGTGGGCGACCGCCTCGTCCCAGTAAGCAGGCTTGGCGATGGGAATGTCTGCGCTCGACATGCACGGGCCCCTTAGGCGCGCCGCCAGGCGGTTTGGCCGCCAGGCCGGTCTTCGAGTTCGATGCCGGCCGCGCGCAGCTCGGCGCGGATGCGGTCGGCTTCGGCGTAGTTGCGCGCCTGCTTGGCCGCGGCACGGGCGGCGACCAGGGCTTCGATGGCGGCGTCGTCCAGGGCGGCCGGTGCCTGCTGTCCCGCCTGCCCTTCGGGCACTTGCCCGGCGCGATAGCGCGAGCCATGCTGGAAATACCGGTCAGGATCCTGCTGCAGCAGCCCGAGCACCGCGCCCAGCGCCTTGAGCTGGCCGGCGGTACGGGCGCAGCGTTCGCGGTTGGCCTGCGAAGCCAGCTCGAACAGGGCCGCCACCGCGCCGGACGAATTGAAATCGTCGTCCATGGCCGCCTTGAAGGCCTGCGCCTGGGGGTGGTCCCAGTCTATGGCAGCGTCCGCGGGCGGGACGTTGCGCAGCGTCTGGTACAGGCGGTCCAGTGCGTTCTGCGCGTCGAACAAGTTGGCTGCGGCGTAGTTCTGCGGGCTGCGGTAGTGGTTGCGCACGATGAAGAACCGCAGCATCTCCGCCTCGCGCGGGTTGCTTTCGTAGTCGGCGCCTTCCTGGCCGTCCTGCGTGCCGATGGTCTGGCGTATCGTGCGGAAGTTGCCGAGCGACTTGGACATCTTGTCGGCGTCGACCATCAGCGGCCCGCAGTGCATCCACACGTTGGCCAGCGTGCCGCCGAAGGCGCCTTCGCTTTGCGCGATCTCGTTTTCGTGGTGCGGGAACTTCAGGTCGGGCCCGCCGCCGTGGATATCCAGGGGCAGCCCCAGCAGCGCCTTGCTCATGGCCGAGCACTCGATGTGCCAGCCGGGGCGGCCAGGCCCGTAGGGCGAATCCCAGCGCGTGTCGGGCGGCTCGGTCGGCTTGGCCGCCTTCCAGAGCACGAAGTCCAACGGATCGCGCTTGGCCGCATCTACGGCCACGCGCTCGCCGGCACGCAAGTCGTCCAGCGACTTGCCCGAGAGCTTGCCGTAGCCGGCAAACCCGCGCACCGCGAAGTTGACGTCGCCGTCCTCGGCCCGGTAGGCCAGCCCGCGCGCCTCCAGCCGGCCGATGATGTCGAGCATGTCGGCCACGTGCTCGGTGGCGCGCGGCTCGTGGTCCGGGCGCTGCACGCCCAGCGCGCGCTCGTCGGCATGCATGGCGGCGATGAAGTATTCGGTCACCTCGCCGATGCGCTTGCCGGTCTCGACGGCGCGGCGGATGATCTTGTCGTCGATGTCGGTGATGTTGCGCACATAGGTGACGTCGTAGCCGCTGGCCCGCAGCCAGCGCTGCACGACGTCGAAGCCGACCAGCATCCGGGCGTGGCCCAGGTGGCAATAGTCGTAGACCGTCATGCCGCAAACGTACATGCGCACCTTTCCCGGCTCGACCGGACGCAGGGGCTCCTTGGTACGCGACAACGTATTGTAGATATGCAGCATGAAGTCGGAATCCAAACGACTAGCCCCGGCAAGGGCTCGCGCGCACGATCGGCGCGGCTTGGCGCGCGATTCGGGCCGGACACTGCAACCGGGGCTAAAATGGCGGTCGTCAAGTATAGCAAGCGGCTCGATCGCTCAACCCGCACGCACAGCCCTTCGTCATCCAGCCCACCGCTTCCATGCCGAGACTCCTTTGCCCACTACTTACGGTGCTGTGCCTGGCGACGCCGGCCGCCGCGCTGGCCCAATCCATGCCAGGGATACCCGACGTGCCGTCGACCAGCCGCTCCATCACGGCCGACCCCGATGCCCCGCCGCGTGAAGGCGGCTGGGATGCGCTGGCGCGCCTGCTCGAAGCGGCCAAGCCCAGCGTGGACACCTCGATTCCGCTGACGCCGTCGCAGATCACCGACGCCATCGAGGCGCTGCTCAACCAGGGCCGCAACCAGGAAGCGCTCGCCCGCATCCGCGAGCGCATGGCACAGGAAGAACACCGCCGCGCGCCGGGCACCGACGTGCAGCTGCAGTTCCAGTACGCGCGTGCGCTGGCCGCCACCGGCCAGGCCGGCGAGGCCGAAAAGGTCTATCTCGAAATGACCGAGCGCTACCCCGAGCTGCCCGAGCCCTGGAACAACCTGGCCGTGCTGTACGTGCAGCGCGGCGAGCTTGACTTGGCCAGCCAGGCCCTGCACAGCGCGCTGCTGGCCAACCCGCGCTACGGCGAAGCGCTGGCCAACCTGGCCGACGTCCGCCTGATGATGGCCGCGCGCGATTACCGCACGGCCGCGGCCCGCGGCGTACCGGGCGCGGCCGCCCGCGCCGACGCGATCGACGCCCTGCTCGGAAAATCCAAGCCATGATCCCATCCCACCTGCGCGGCGCGCTCAAGCGCGTGGTACTGGCCGGCCTGTTGACGATGGCCGCCGGCACCTCTGCCGCCCAACCCACTTCCTCTTCCACCGAAGGTAAAGCCCCCATGAATGCCTCGCCTCGCGTAAAGCTCTCCACCAACCACGGCGACATGATCATCGCGCTCGACGCCGAAAAAGCGCCCAAGACCGTGGAAAACTTCCTTGCCTACGTCCGGGAGGGCTTCTACGACGGCACCGTTTTCCACCGGGTCATCGACGGCTTCATGATCCAGGGCGGCGGCTTCGAGCCCGGCATGAAGCAAAAGCCCACCCGCGCGCCCATCGAAAACGAAGCCAACAACGGGCTGAAAAACGATCGCTACACGCTGGCCATGGCCCGCACCAGCGATCCGCATTCGGCCACGGCGCAGTTTTTCATCAACGTCACCGACAACGACTTCCTGAACTTCACCGCGCCCACGGCCACCGGCTGGGGCTACGCGGTGTTCGGCAAGGTGGTCGAGGGCACCGAGACAGTCGACAGCATCAAGGCCGTCAAGACCGGCAATCGGGGCTTTCACCAGAACGTGCCCCAGGAAGACGTAATCATCGAAAAGGCCGAAATCCTTGAATAAGCTGTCCCTGCCCGGCCCGCTCTGGTTCGCCTCCGACCTGCACCTGGGGCCGCAGACCCCGGGCACCTCGCGGGCATTCCTGGACTGGCTCGGCATGGCTGCCGGCGAAGCGGCGGCAGTGCTGCTGCCTGGCGACATCTTCGACGCCTGGATAGGCGACGACGTGGCGGCGGCCCCGCCGCCCTGGCTGGCAGAAGTGCTGCAAGGCCTGCAGGCCGCGGCGCAGCGCGTGCCGGTCTGGCTTGGCCGGGGCAACCGCGATTTCCTGATGGGCCAGGCGCTGGCCGATCGGGTCGGCGCCGGCCTGCTGCCGGACGGCGCCCTGCTGGAAACCGACTATGGCACGGTGCTGCTTAGCCACGGCGACGAATACTGCACCGACGACACCGCGTACCAGCAATTCCGCGCCATGGTCCGCGACCCGCAATGGCAGGCGCAGTTCCTGGCCCGTCCGATTCCCGAGCGCATCGCCCTGGCCGCGCAGGCGCGCGGCGAAAGCATGGCGGCCAACCAGGCCAAGTCGGCCGAAATCATGGACGTCAACGCGGCGGCCGTCGAGCAGGCGCTGCGCACGAGCGGTGTGCGCCTGATGATCCACGGCCATACCCACCGCCCGGGGCGCAACGTGCTGTCGGTGGACGGACGACGCTGCGAGCGCTGGGTGTTGCCGGATTGGGACTGCGACCACGGCAGCCCCCGCGGCGGCTGGCTGGTGCTGGACCGCGACGGGCCCGCGCTCTACGACCTCCAAGCCGCAGAGGGCCAGCCCTTGGCGTAAAGGCTGCGGATGTTGCGCCGCCCGGCGGCTGCCGCCGGGCTAGCGTAGCCACAGCCAGGCCGCCACCACCGCGCCTAGCGCAATCCGGTACCAGGCAAAGACGCGGTAGGTGTGCCGCGCCACGAAGGCCAACACGGCCTTGACCACCAACAAGGCGCTAACGAAGGCCGCGACAAAGCCCACGGTGATCGCAGCCAGGTCCTGGCTGGTCAGCACGTCGAAATTGCGATAGGTATCGTAGATGGCGGCCGCCAGCATGGTCGGCATGGCCAGGAAAAAAGAAAACTCCGTGGCCGTCTTGCGCTGTATGCCGGCCATCATGCCACCGATGATGGTCGCCCCGGACCGCGAGGTGCCGGGAATCATCGCCACGCATTGCGCCGCGCCGACGGCCAGTGCCTGCCGCCACGAGATCTCTTCCAAGCGGTGCGCAGTCGCGCTGCGCGTGGCGGCCGATACGCCGCCGGCTTGCGGCTTGCGCTCGACCCACAGCATGATCAGTCCGCCGATCACCAGCGTGGCCACCACCACGCCAGGGTGGAAGAACAGCGCCTTGATCTGCTTGATGAACAAGGCACCGATCACCGCAGCGGGCAGGAAGGCAACCAGCAAATTACGGGCAAACCCCAGCTCGGCGGGCTCACGCGCGATCGTGCCGCGGATCAGCTGCCACAGCCGCTGGCGGAACACCCACATCACGGCCAGGATGGAGCCGAGCTGGATGACCACCTCGAACACCTTGCCCTCGCTGGAGGTGAACCCGATCCAGCTGCCGGCCACGATCAGGTGGCCGGTGCTCGAAACCGGCAGGAACTCGGTCAATCCTTCCAGCAAGCCCAGGAAAAATGCCTGGACCAAGTGCAACGTGCTATCTGTCATCGGGGCAATCGCGCAAAAAATGAAGCTATTGTAGGCGCGCGGCCGGCGCAGCCCCGGAGATGGCGGCGCGCCTTACTGCGCCGCCGGGTCGTCGGCGCCTTCGCCGTCTTCGGGCGGCAGCTTCAGGATGCGCACCGACGCGATGCGGCGCCCTTCCAGCTTGAGCACTTCGAAGCGGTAGCGGGCATGCGGCGCGACGTGCTCGCAGGTGTCGCCCGGCTGCGGCAAGGTGCCGAACTTGGCCAGCAGATAGCCGGCCAGCGTCGTGTAGTCCTCGGCCTCGTCGGTCAGCCCTTCGGTTTCCAGCACCTGCTCCACGTGGTGCAGGTCCGCCGCGCCGTCCACCTTCCAGGCGTCTGGCCCGTCGGCGATGATGTCGGGCGTTTCGTCTTCGTCGGGAAACTCGCCCGCGATTGCCTCGAACACATCTATGGGCGTGACCAGGCCTTCGATCGCGCCGAACTCGTCAGCGACCAGCACGAGCTGGCCACGCGAGCGCTTGAGCGTGTCCATCAGGCGCAAAATGCCGATGGACTCGTGCACGATGATGGGCTGGCGCAGGCGGTCGTGGCGAATGCGCCCGCCCGTGAGCAAGTCCTCGATCATGTCCTTGGCCCGGCCGATGCCGATCACCTCGTCAAGCGAGCCCTTGCACACGGGAAAGAAGCTGTGGGGCGTGCGGCTGATTTGCGCGCGTATGGTGTCGGCGTCGTCCTCGATGTTGATCCAAGACACCTCGGTGCGCGGCGTGATGACGGAATGGATGGAACGCTGGGCCAGCGTCAGCACGCCGCTGACCATGTTGCGCTCTTCGACGCCGAAGGCTGGCGTGGCTGGTTCGTCGGGTTCGGACGCATCCTCTTCGACGTCGGGCGGGCGCTTGCCCAGCATGCGCAGCACGGCCTCGGCAGTGCGCTCGCGCATCGGTCGCGAGGCATCGAGCTTGAGCAGGTTGCGACGCGCCACCTGGTTGAGCGCCTCGATGACGATGGAAAAACCGATGGCAGCGTACAGGTAACCCTTGGGCACCTTGAAGCCGAAGCTTTCGGCGACCAGCGAAAAGCCGATCATCAGCAAAAAGCCCAGGCACAGCACCACCACGGTGGGATGCTTGTTGACGAAGCGCGTCAGCGGCTTGGACGCGACCAGCATCAAGGCGATGGCGATGGCCACCGCCGCCATCATGATGGCCAGGTGCTCGACCATGCCGACGGCGGTGATGACCGCGTCCAGCGAGAACACCGCGTCGAGCACGACAATCTGCAGCACGATGACCCAGAAGCTCGCGTACACGCGCGGCCGCGACGACAGCGCGCGCCGCCCCTCGATGCGCTCGTGCAGCTCCATCGTGCCCTTGAACAGCAGGAAAAAGCCGCCCAGCATCAGGATGAGGTCGCGGCCGGAAAAGGAAAACGGTCCGAGCGCGAACAGTGGCTGGGTCAGGGTGACCAGCCACGACATGACCGTCAGCAGGCCCAGGCGCATGACCAGCGCCAGCGACAGCCCGATGATGCGTGCGCGGTCGCGCTGGTTCGGCGGCAGCTTGTCCGCCAGGATGGCGATGAAGATGAGGTTGTCTATCCCCAGTACGATTTCCAGTACGACCAGGGTAAGCAGGCCGACCCAAGCAGACGGGTCAAGCAGCCACTCCATCAGCGACTCCGAGAGTTGTGCAAGCGCTATCGTACCCGGAACCCCCGGCGGCCGCTGTCAAGGCGCGCTGCCTGCGGTCGCCGGGATGCACGCGATTACGCGGGATTCGCCGACTGCAGGTACGCGATCATCTGCGCGAAGATCTTTGGGCTTGCCGCCACGACATTGCCGGTCGACATCCACGTTTGTTCGCCATCGAAGCCGGCGATCAATCCGCCCGCCTCCAACACCATCAGGCTGGCGGCGGCCATGTCCCAGGGCTTGAGGCCCACGCCGCAAAAGCCGTCGAAGCGGCCCGCGGCCACGTAGGCCAGGTCCAGCACCGACGAGCCCGTGCGCCGCACGCCCGCGCAGCCCTCGGCCATGTCGCGAAAGCGCTTCATCGCCGACTGATCCGGTCCGAACGACCCCGGCCAACGCGCGCCGAGCAACGCGTCGTGGTAGCGCACGCGACCGGAGACGCGCACGCGCCGGTCGTTGAGGAAGGCGCCGCTGCCGCGGCTGGCGGTGAACATCTCGTTGCGCGCCGGATCGTAGATGACCGCCTGGGTGACCTGCCCGCGCTCGGCCAGCGCGATCGACACCGCGTAGGTGGGCACGCCGTGGATGAAGTTGGTCGTGCCGTCCAGCGGGTCGATGATCCATTGAAACGCTGGCGGCTCGCTGCCGGCGCGCGCCGGCTGCTGCTGCCCGGACTCCTCGCCCAAGAAGGCATGCTCCGGATAGGCCGTGCGCAGGATCTCGATGATGGCCTCTTCGGCTGCACGATCGACCTCGGTGACGTAGTCGCGCGGACCCTTGCGGGCGACCTGCAGCTTTTCCAGGTCGAGGCTGGCGCGGTTGATGATGGCGCCTGCACGCCTGGCCGCCTTGATGGCGGTGTTGAGCATGGGATGCATAGAATTCCGTATAGTGTGCGGTTCGCGGCGACACGGCGCCGGTATCGGCCAGGCGGCCGGGCCGTATGCGATAAAAGCGCCGGGCCGCGCCAAATGCGCCATTTTAAATGACCAACGATTACTCCCGCGTCTGCTTCGTCATGACGCAGCCCAGCCATCCCGGCAACGTCGGTGCTGCCGCCCGGGCGATCAAGACCATGGGGTTTGCCGACCTGGTGCTGGTCGAGCCGCGCATGCCCGACATCGCCGCGCGGCCGGAAGCCGTGGCCATGGCCAGCGGCGCGACCGATGTGCTTGCTCAGGCGCGCGTGTGCGCCACGCTCGAACAGGCCTTGGCCGACGTCACCCTGGCCTTTGCGCTGACGGCCAGGCCCCGCGACCTGGGTCCGCCCGCCTGTGACATCCGCCAGGCCGCCCGGATGGGCCGCGAGCACCTGGATGCGCACCCCGAGGCGCGCGTGGCCATGGTCGTGGGCACCGAGCGGGCCGGGCTGACCAATGCGCAGATCGACCTGTGCCACCGCGTCTGCCACATCCCCGCCAACCCTGCATACAGTTCGCTGAACGTGGCGCAGGCGCTGCAGCTGGCGGCCTGGGAGCTGCGCTACGCGCTGATGACGCCGGACGGCCGGGAACAATCCCTCTCGCCCGTTGGCCGCGCCCATTCAGGCGCGGCGCCGCGCCACGCCGGCGCCGAACCGGCCAGCGGACAGGCCGTGCAGGCCTTTCTCGCGCACTGGGAGCAGGCACTCGTGGAGGTGGGGTTCCTGGATCCGGCACATCCCAAGAAGCTGATGCCGCGCATGCGGCATCTGTTTGCGCGCGCGGGCCTGACGCGCGACGAAGTGGACATGCTGCGCGGCGTATGCACCGCCATGCAGGCCGCGGCCCGCCGCACCGGCCGCGGTTAAGGCGCGCCGGCGCTCAGAACAGCAGCGGCAGCCCCGTCAACCGGCGCAGTTCTTCCGGGCCCAGCCCGAGCATGTCGTCGGCCACGCGAACGCCCTCGGGCACGATGTCGAAGACGGCCACGTCCGTGTAAACGCGCGAGACGCACCCGACGCCGGTCAGTGGGTAGGTGCAGCGCTCGACCAGCTTGCAGCGCCCGTCGCGGGTGTGCAGCTCCATCATCACGTAGACGGACTTGGCGCCGGTGGCCAGGTCCATGGCACCGCCCACCGCCGGGATGGCGTCTGGCTCGCCGGTATGCCAGTTGGCCAGGTCGCCCTTGACGCTGACCTGGAAGGCACCCAGCACGCAAATGTCCAAATGGCCGCCGCGCATCATCCCGAAGGAATCGGCGTGATGGAAGAAGCAGCCGCCAGGCAGTAGCGTAACCGGCTGCTTGCCGGCGTTGATGAGGTCGTAGTCTTCCTGCCCTGCCGGTGGCGCCGGCCCCATGCCCAGCACGCCGTTTTCGCTGTGCAAGATGATTTCCCGGTCCGACGGAAGGAAATTGGCCACCTTGGTCGGCAGCCCGATGCCGAGGTTGACGTAGCTGCCCTCGGGAATATCCCGGGCCACGCGCTCGGCCATCTGGTCACGGGTCAATCGCTTCACGGCTTGCCTCCGACGCACACCACGCGCTGCACGAAAATGCCCGGGGTAACGACCGCTTCCGGGTCCAGCGCGCCCAGCTCGACGATCTCGCGCACTTGCGCCACGGTCACGCGCGCGGCGGTCGCCATGATCGGGCCGAAATTGCGCGCGGTCTTGCGGTAGGTCAGGTTGCCCCAGCGGTCGGCGCGCTCGGCCTGGATCAGCGCGTAATCGGCATGCAGGGCATATTCCAGCACGTGGCCGCGCCCATTGATCTCGCGCGTTTCCTTGCCCTCGGCCAACGGCGTGCCATAGGACGTGGGCGTATAGAAGGCGCCGATGCCGGCGCCCGCCGCGCGGATGCGTTCGGCCAGGTTGCCCTGGGGAACCAGCTCCAGCTCGATGCGGCCACTGCGGTAGAGCCCGTCGAAGACGTAGGAATCGACCTGGCGGGGAAACGAGCAGATGATCTTGCGCACCCGGCCGGCCGCCAACAAGGCGGCCAGGCCGGTATCGCCGTTGCCGGCATTGTTGTTGACCACGGTGAGGTCACGCGCGCCTTGCTCGAGCAGCGCATCGATCAAGGCCAGGGGCTGTCCGGCAGGGCCGAAGCCGCCGATCATCACCGTGGCGCCGTCCGGTATGCCGGCCACGGCTTCAGCCGCCGAATCGACGATCTTGGAGATCATGGATCGCTTCCCGTCCTGCCCTCGTCAGTCGACCTTGGCGCCCGAGGCCTGGACCACGGTACGCCACTGGTCGACCTCGCTCTTGATGAAGGCGCCGAACTCGGCCGGCGTGGTGTGCTGCCAGACCGCGCCCAGGTCGGTGAAGCGCTTTTGCACTTCGGGCTTGTCCAGCGCCTTTTGCACCGCGGCGTTGAGCTTGTCGACCACGTCGGCCGGCGTGCCGGCCGGCGCGATCAGGCCGAACCAGGAAGACACGTCGAAGTCCTTGAAGCCGGATTCGGCCATGGTCGGCAGGTCGGGCGCGCTCTTGGAACGCTCGGAGGTGGTGACCGCCAGCGCGCGCAACTTGCCCGCCTGCACGTGCGGCCAGGCCGAAGGCATGTTGTCGAACATGAAGTGCACCTGCCCGCCGATGAGGTCTGTGATCGCGGGCGCCGACCCCTTGTAGGGAACGTGCATCGCGTCCACCCCGGCTTGGATCTTGAACAGCTCGCCGGCCATGTGGATGGACGTGCCGCTGCCCGACGATGCAAAGGCAAGCTTGCCCGGGTTGGCCTTGGCGTAGTCGACCAACTCCTTGACGGTCTTGGCCGGCACGCTGGGATTGACCACCAGCACGTTGGGCACCTTCACCCCCAAGGCCACGGGCGCGAAGTCCTTGACCAAGCTGAAATCCAAGTTGCGGTACAGCGTCTCGTTGATCGCGCTGGTGACGGCCACCATCAGCAGCGTGTAGCCATCGGGCTTGGCACGCGCGACTTCGGAAGCGGCGATGTTGCTGCCGCCGCCCGGCTTGTTTTCCACGACGAAGCTCTGGCCCAGCTCTTCGGAAAGTTCCTTGGCCAGAATACGGGCGACCACGTCGGTACTGCCGCCGGCCGAAAAACCGACCACGATGCGTACGGGCCGCTCGGGATAGGCCGCCTGTGCGGCAGGCAATGCAAAGGCGGCGGCCAGGCCAGCTGCGGCCGCGGCGAGCTTGCGCGCGAACACGCGCCGGGGCAGGAAGGATGTCATGGTGGGTGTCTCCTTATACGTGTCCACTGGATGGACGTTCTCGTCAATACTGCGCCGATAATTCTGCGCACTAAAATGGCACCCAGCAACAAGACGTCCATGCAATGGACGCATCTTTCCTTGCCGCGCCGCCTGGGCCGGCATTTGTACCGGAGGCAGCATGTCGTCGATTCTCGAAGCGGATTCCGCCGCGGGGCCACGGACCTTGCGGCGCGGCCTGTGCGTGCTCGCCGTCCTGCGCGAACGGGCAGAGCGTGGGATGAGCGTGACCGAGATCGCCCGGGCCACGGCGATCCAGCGTCCGACCGTTTACCGGCTGCTTGCCGCCCTGCTGGAATTCCGGCTCGTCGAGTACCTGCCCTCGACCAAGCGGTACCGCGCCACGCCTGCGGCCGGCCTGGACGCGCAGGATACCGACCCCCGCTTGCGGCTGACCCTGCCCATCATGCGCAGGCTTGCGCAGCACACCGGCGATGCCGTCTTCCTGGTCGTGCGTGAAGGTGACGATTCATTGTCCCTGCACCGCGAGGTCGGCAGCTATCCGGTGCAGATCCTGGCCACGTATGCCGGCAAGCGCCAGCCGCTGGGCGTGGGATCGGGCGGCCTGGCGCTGCTGGCGGCACTGCCCGACCCGGTCATGCGCGGCATCGTCCGGCGCAACGCCGGCCGGCTGGAGGAATACGGCGGCATGACCATGCAGGAAATGTACCGCCTGGTGGAAAACACCCGTACGCGCGGGTATTCGGTGGTGGGCAATCATGCCGTGCGCGGCGCCATCGGCGTAGGCTGCGCCCTGCTGGATGCGGCGGGCCAGCCCATCCTGGCCATCAGCGTCACGGCCATCGTCGATCGCATGCCGGCGACGCGCCAGCGCGAAATCGCCGCGCTGATCAAAAGCGAGCTGGCGCGGCTAAAGCCGCACGCGGTGACGTAAGCGGCCTGTCGCCGGCCCGCGCCGGGCGACGTGTGCGACAGGCGCGACGTCCACGGCATGGGCACGGCGCCGGCGGCCGCAGCGATCAGTGGCCGTTGGCCGCTTCCTGCGCAGGTTGCGGCGTTTGGATCTCGCGCACGGGCACCGGCGCGCGCAGCCCCGCGCCGTCCAGGATCAGGCGCGCCTGGTAGTACAGGTCGAAGCGCAGGTCCCAATAGTTCGCGTTGCTGGTCCACATGCGCAAATTGACCACCACGCCGTTGTCGCGGTATTCGGTCACCATGACCTGCGGGCCCGGCTCGGGCAGTACCAGCGGATGGTCGGCGAGCAGCTTGCGCAGCCGCTCCAGGGCCAGATCCAGGTTGTCGCCATAGCGCACCAGCACCTCCAGGTCCAGCCGGCGCGTGGGGTTGCGCGAATAGTTGATCAGCGTCGCGCTCCACAGCGCGCTATTGGGCACGGAGATGCACACCCCGTCGAACTGGGTCAGCCGCGTCAGGAACAGGCCGACCTCCTCGACCGTGCCTTGCGGGCCACCGGGCACGGCGATGTATTCGCCGGTGCGCAGCGGCCGCAACGCGATCAGCATGATGCCGGCAGCGATGTTCTGCAGCGTGCCCTGCAAGGCCAGGCCGATGGCCAGGCCGGCGGCGCCCAGCACGGCAATCAGGCTGGCCGTCTGCACGCCAAACCGCGCCAGCACGGCAATGAGCGTAAAGACGCGTATGGTCCAAATGGCCGTGGTGGCCAGCATCGGGACAATGGTCGGTTCGATGCGGTTCGATCGCGTGGCCGCTCGCCTGACCACGCGCCCGATGACCGTCGATAGCCACCAGCCCAAAATGAGGATGACGATGGCGACGACCAGGTTGACCGCCAGGTCAAACAGGCGTGGGATCAACGTCGATGCCTGGTCCAAAAACTCTTCCATGCTTGCCTCCATTAACCAAGAATGCGCCCCGCGGGCGGGCGCGGCAGGGCCGCTGCCCAGCCGGCGAAAGCCATGGACTTTAGCAGCCCTCTATACCTTGCGGAAATGGTTATCCCATGCCAGCTGGGCAGAGGCAGGCAACACCGGCTGCAGCGGCATGCCCGGCCCGGCGACGCCGAGCTCGCCGCGGCCGCTGTTGATGAGGAAACCGCCGCGCGGATGCGGGGCCACCCCGCAACCGTCGAACATGGCCGTCGTGCCCAGGCAGCGGCCCGACGCGGCATCCCAGTATGCGACCTGGCCGCCGACGGGGCTAGAGGTGGCGATCACGGCGCCGAACGCATCGGCCGCGACCGAGCCGACGTAGTTGCGCATGCCGCGCAGCACATCCTGCGGCCCGGCGAAGAGTTCAGGCTCGCGTCCGCGCCGATGCCTGCCGACCAGTGCCGGCATGTCCCCCGCCGGCCCAGTGTACTGGCAGCCGAACCAGACCGTGCCCGCTGCATCCAGCGTCATATGGCGGATCGACAGGCGGTGCAAGGCCGGCGGCAACTGCACGTGTTCGAGCAGTTCGCCCGTGCGCACATCGATGTAGGCAAGCGACGGCTGCATGGTGTCCAGGTTCAGCTCGAGCTTGCCGTAATCCGGATGGGTCAGGATGCCACCATTGGCCACGCACAGCGTGCGCCCGTCACGCAACAGCACCACTTCATGCGGGCCGATGCCGCCGCTGTCGTACTCCGCCACGCGCCGGTAGCCGCCGCCGGCGCTGGCATCGTAGACGCCCAGGACGCCGCGTCCGGACTCGAAATCGTTCTCGGTGGCGATCAGCAGCGCGCCATCTGGGGTATAGACGCCGTGGCCGAAGAAATGCCGTCCGGGCGCGGCCGGCAAGGCCTGCGGCGACTGCGCGCCGTCCAGGGAAAAGGCCACCGCGAAAAACCCCGGCTGCCGGCCGAACACCACCGCCCGCTTGCGGGCCTTGTCGATGGCAAAGCTATGGCCGCGGCCGGGCATGGGGACGACCAGGCGGTCCGCGCCGCCGATGTCCACCAGCGCCGCCTCATAGCGCCCATCACGCAGGCGCGCGGCCAGGTATAGCGGCTCGTGCGCATCGGCTGGCACCACATCGGCGCCTCGCGCCGGCCAGTGGGCCAACAGCCCGGCGCCGACCAGGCCTAGAAAGGTGCGCCGGTCAATCTCCATCGAGCGCATTGAATCCTATGGTGACGCCCAGCGCGGGCGCCATGTGCTGGTCGACGAGATCCTTGGCGTTTTTCTGCAGCAAGACGGCCAGCTGCAGGCGGCGGTAGCCGTCGCCGTCGGACAAGACGGATTCGACGGGGCCGGACAGCGCGCCGAACACATCGCGCAGGCGGGCGAGCTCGCCGGCCACATTGGCAGCGATCCATGCATCCTCGCCGAAGTCATAGCCACCGGCGCGATAAAAGCCCAGCAGGCCATCGGCCCAGGCCTGCATGGCGGGCAGGGTCAGGCCGCTGCGCCAAAAGGGTGCGCGCTTGGGCTGCGAGGAGTCGGGCCCCTTGCCCATGACGGGCAGCAGCTTGACGTCGCGGCCAAACTGCAAGCCCGTGGACAGCGCCTTGACCGCCTCGGCGGCCACCTCTTGGGTGGTGCGATACAAAGGATCGTCGGCTGCCGGCCGCTCGAAGTGCCTGGCGTAATCGCCGCCAGGCGCCCACGCGCGGGCCAGCTCGCCGCCCACGCGAGCGACATTGCGCGTCACCGCGACCGCGTAGGCGCAAGCGGAGGCAAAGCCCGGGCCGCCGGGTCGCGCCAACAGGCCGTCGTCGCCATACAGCACATACTCGAGCGCGGGCAAGCCTTGCACGGCCACGCTGCGCCCGGCCAGCTCGCGCGCATCGGCCGCGGCCTGGCCGGCAAGCAGCCCTTGCACCTGACGCAGCACGATGCCGCGCGGATCGGGCCAGAAAAAAATGCGCTCGAAACGGTTGTCCTGCACCAGCGGGCCAAACCGCAAGAACTCCACCCCTGACCAGGCTTGCACAAGCTCGGCGAACTGGCCGCGCACCTGCTGGGCGCCGGCCGCATCAGGCTTGGCGCACCAGGTTTGCAAGGTCTGGCCCAGCCCGCGCGCCGACGCCTCCAGCCGCGCCGTGGCCGGCGCAATGTAGCCTTCGACGAGCCGCCTGCCCAGGTCGGCCGGCGGCTGCGCCGCGGCTACCGTGCCTGCCGCGGCCCAGGCAAAGGCCGCGACCAGGCTGCGCTTGAACGTCAGCTTGAGCATCGTCATTCCTTTATGGCTTGCACGGCGTCAGAGCGATTCCAGGAACCGGATCAAATCCGCACGCTCCTGCGGCGTCATCGCGACGACCCGGTCGCGCGCGGCCTGCGCTTCACCGCCATGCCACAAAATGGCCTCGAGCAGCGTGCGGGCGCGCCCATCGTGCAAATACGTCGCGTTGGGGTTGACCACCTTGGTCAGGCCGATGCCCCACAGCGGCGGCGTGCGCCACTCGCGCCCGCTTGCATCGCCCTCTTCCTGGCCATCGGCGAGCCCCGGACCCATGTCGTGCAGCAGCAGGTCGGTGTACGGCCAGATCAACTGGAACCGGTGCTCCGGACGGGCCGCGTCGCGGCGGGTCACGTACTTGGGCACATGGCAGCCGATGCAGTTGGCCTCATAGAACAGTTTCTTGCCCGCCAGCACGCGCGCATCGTCCACGTCGCGCCGCTGCGGCACGCCCAGGTTCAGCGAATATGCCTCGACGAAATCCATCAGCCGCCCGGGTACTTCGTGTTCACCCAGCTCGGGTTGGGCGCCGTGCGGCATTTCGAAGCATTGTTTTTGCGCCGGCGTGCAATCGCCGTAATGGCTGGGAAACAGCGGCGAGGACAGCCCCATGTCGCCAGAGAATGCGGCAGCGGCCTGGTGCAGCACGTCGGGTTGCCCGGCCTTCCAATTGAAGCGGCCCAACACCTTGCGGCCCGTGCGCGCATCGCGCACCCAATTGACGCGGCCGGAAATGCCGTCGCCGTGCTCGCGCGCGGCGTTGGCGAGGATGTCGTTTTCATGGATGGCCTCGAGCAGGCCCAGGCCGATCATGGGCGGGGCCAGCCGCGGCGAAAACCGCACCTGCGGATGCATGGGGCCGTAGCCCAGGTTCTCCACCGTGTAGGTGGGCGCCATCAGCGTCACGCGCTCGCCGCCATTGAGTTCCACTGGCACTTCCCGGTAGGCGATGCGCACCTGCCCTTCGGCCGGCATGCCAGGCACGGCGAAAGGCTGTAGCTGATGACCGTAGACCGGGTCGGGCAAGGACGCGACCTCGCCCTGGTCCACGCGCTTGCCGTCCTGCGCCGAAGCCGGCACGGACAAGCGCAGCAGCAGCGCCACGGTATCGCTGCGCTGCATGGGGTCGAAGCTCGGGCCGGCGCCGCGTCCGTCCTTGACATGGCAGGCCTGGCAAGACCGTGCGTTAAACAACGGCCCCAGTCCGTCGGACGCCTGGGTCGACGACGGCGACGACACCCAATCCTTGCGAAACAACCCGTTGCCCACCAAGAACTCCTGGCGCGCCTCGAAGCTCAGGTTGGCCGCCGGCTGCGAGAAAATGTCGGGATTGATTAGGCTGGTGACCGTGCCGGCGCCGCCTTGCATGGCCTCGAAGCGCTCGGCCGACGAAAAATCCCGCGCCGGCCGCACCACCTCGGCGACGCGCGCCCGGTCCTGGTCGGACAAATCCGGCCGCGGCGCGGCCGCATCGCCGGCGCTGGCCGGGCCGCATGCCAAGGCCAGCACCCAGGCCGCCGACCACGCGGCCGATGCATACGTGATTGGCATGCCTACTGGAAGACAGCTTGCGGGTTGTCCAGGCTGTCGGAGCCTTCCAGTTCGATGCTGCCCAGCTCCAGCAGCGCGATCACGCGCTCGAAGCTGCGCGTCTGGTCGACCAGACGATCGATGACGGCCTGCACCACCGCGTTGCCCTCTGCGTTGCCCTCGGCAATCATCATGTCGTAGGTTTCGACGGTCTCGGCGCGCTCGCGCATGGCCTGCATGGCGGCCAGGGTCGCATCGAGCTTGGCGCGCACTTCCTCGTCCAGCCGTTCATCGCGCTCGCGCACGAGGTCCGACAGGCTGGGCCCCTTGACCTGGCTGCCGTCCACGCGCTTGTACCGGCCAAGGTAGACGTTCATCATCCCCACCTGGTCGTAGTAGTGCGAGTTGTGCGTGTTGTCCGAGAAGCAGTCGTGCTCTTCCTCGGGATCGTGCAGCATGAGCCCCAGCTTCATCCGCTCGCCGGCGAGTTCACCGTAGGACAGGCTGCCCAGGCCCTTGAGCATGGCAGCCAGACCGGCTTGCGCGTCATGCTGCACCGCCTTGCGGGCCTGCCCGCCTTCCTTCCAATGACCCACCATCTCTTCCAGGTCGGAGACCAGCAGGTCGGTGGCCACCTTCAGGTATTGGGCCCGGCGCTCGCAGTTGCCGCCGGTGCAGGCCTTGGGATCGAAGTCGGTATGGGGGCGGTTGCCGGCGTGGCGCTGCTGCGGCGTGCCCTGGCGGTCCGCCGGCGCCGGGCCGGTGCCGTTCAGGTCCTGGCCCCACAGCAGGAACTCGATCGCATGGTAGCCGGTGGCCACGTTGGCTTCGTTGCCGTCGGCCTCATGCAGCGTCTCGGCAAGCAGCTCGGCAGTGATCGCCGACGCATCGATGGGCTTGCCGCCCACGCTGATCTCGGGGTTGGCGATGACGTTGACGATGTAGTAGGCGTTGGCGTCGGACTCGGTGCCGTAGGACGCGTCCACGTAGTCGATCATGCCCTCGTCCAGCGGCCAGGCGTTGACCCGGCCTTCCCAGTCGTCGACGATGGGGTTGCCGAAGCGATATGCCTCGGTCTGCTGGTACGGCACACGCGCCTCCAACCACGCTTGGCGTGCTGCCTGCAGTGTTTCGGCGCTGGGGCGTTCGATCAACGCATACACGGCCTGTTGCAGGTGTCGGGCCGTGGCCAGCGAATCCTCGTAGGCAGCCAGGGCGATGTCGGCATACGTCTTGACGACGGCCTTTGGCTCGGCGGCATGGACCCATCCTGCCGCGGCGGACAGGACGGCCGCGAGCAACAGCTTGCGCATAAGGGAAGCTCCCGCAATTGGAACGGGGCCCGCAGCCCCGTGTCGTTGGTGAAAATCGTTTGATGAAAGTGTAAACGATTTTCGTTTGACTCTCGACGCCATGCGCAAGACTCGCCCTCGCAGGCAGGCGATTTCGCCCATGGCGGCGCAAGCCGCCGCCGGCATTGCCGACATCCCCTGCCTTGCGTGGATGCGCCTTGCTCTTACACTACTCTCTTACACTACTGGCACTTGGACAACTTCAAGGACGGATTGCGCATGAGCACTTACAAGATCGCCGTGATCGTCGGCAGCCTGCGTGCGGGCGCCTACAACCTGCGGCTGGCCCGCGCCCTGGAAAAGCTGATGCCCGAAGGCTTCAGTTTCGACTACGTCGAGATCGGCGACCTGCCCCTGTACAACCAGGATCTGGAAGCCGACATGCCGGCTCCCGTGGTGCGGCTCAAGCACCAGGTCGAATCGGCCCAGGGCGTGCTGTTCGCCACGCCCGAGTACAACCGCTCGCTGCCCGGTGTGCTGAAGAACGCGATCGATTGGGCCTCGCGTCCCTACGGCAAGAGCTCGTGGAACGGCAAGCCTTCCGGCGTGGTCGGTGCCTCCCCCGGCGCGATCGGCACGGCGATGGCACAGCAGCACCTGCGCAACATCCTGTCGGCCCAGGGTTCGCCCGCACTGCCCACCCCCGAGGTCTACCTCCAGGTCAATGAGCAGACCATAGACCTCGAAGGCAACATTAGCGTGCCGGCCACGCGTGACTTCCTCAAGTCTTGGGCAGACCGCTACGCGGATTGGGTGCGCAAGCTGGCGTAGGGCCGAGGGCCGCACGAGCGGTCCCGCCCCTGAGGGGCCGGGCCGGTGTTCCCGCGCGGGCGCCCGAAGTTGCAACACTTCTTTGCGCACCCGCCCTGCGCTGCGGCGCACAAAACCTGTCTTCCCCACCCGCGCCGGGCCATGCGCCCGGCGTCGTTTTGCACAGGCCGTGGGCCGTTATCCCGGGCCATGCCCACTTATCCCCGGATCATGTGGACAAGCTTTTGGACAGCTTTGGGATGATTCGGAAAAGCGCTTGAGCCTCAATGGCTTGGTTAGCCTGGGCAGCGAGCGATCAGCGCGGGGGCACAGTGCATAAGCGGGCATCGGCGCGGCGTTTTGCCGATGTTGCGGTGCGATCTGCCCGGTGTTTTCCGCGGTTGTCCACGGCGATTGTGGACAAGGCTTTGGACAGCTTGAGGGTAGTGCAGAAAACCCGTTTTGCAACAAGCCCTTGAGATGTTCGCTCACCAATGACGCAAATCGGTGCAACAGGTCGCACGCGTTGCCGCATGGCGCCACCCGCTGGGGCGCACGCATCCCGTACGCCCCCTGCAGTCGTATGATGGCAACAGGGTCTGACGCGGGAGACCAGCATGCATGCCGCATTCTCCGCTTTGCCCACATGCCGCCGATGGCTCAGTGCCGCCTGCGCAGTCATTGCCCTGACGGCAGCGTCGCCGTGTTGGCCAGCATCGCCACACCCCGCCCTGCCGGGCTTGCCGCGATGGCCGCAGACGCCGCAGACGCCGCAGACGCCGCCACAAAGCCAACAGCAGGTACGCATCGGCGACTTTTCCGTCGTCGAGCTACGCAGCCGTGCCCTGCCCGACGCCCGCCTGTCGGAATTGGGCGCCACGCGCCAAGGCGGCGGCGTCGTCATCGACGACGAGGGCCTGATACTGACCATTGGCTACCTGGTCATCGAAACCGAACACATCGAGATCATCGGCGGCGAAGGCGAGAAAATCCCGGCTACCCTGCTGGCCTATGACAGCCGCACGGGGTTGGGACTGGTGCGTGCGGCGGCGCCGCTGCGGATCGCGCCCATCGAATTCGCCGAATCGGCCAAGGCCAGCGCACCCGAGCCCGTGCTCATCGTCGGCTTCGACGGCGTCGCCCCGGCCTACGTCGTCTCGCGCCGGCAGTTTGCCGGCTCGTGGGAATACCTCATGGAAAATGCGCTGTTCACCGCGCCGGCCACCACCGGCTGGAGCGGCGCGGCGCTGATCAACAAAGACGGCAAGCTGCTAGGCATAGGCTCGCTGCTGGTGCCCGATGCGCTCGGCCAGGACAGTTCCCTGCCGGGCAATATGTTCGTGCCCATCGATGCGCTCAAGCCCATCCTGTCCGACCTGGTCGCCCGCGGCAAGACTGCCGATCCGCCGCGGCCGTGGCTAGGCGTGAACGTGCGCGACATCGAAGGCAAGCTGCTGGTCATGCGCACCGCTGCGGGTGGGCCTGCCGAAAAAAGCGGCATCGCCCCGGGCGACATCATCGTCGGGCTGGCGGGCCAGCCCTTGCGCGGATCGGCCGACTTTTACCAGCGCCTTTGGCAAAGCGGCCAGGCCGGCGTCGAAGTGCAGCTCAACGTGCTGCAAGGCATGGGCGTGCGCACCATCACCGTCGAGACCGCCGACCGCGAACAGTACCTGCGCCAGCCGCGCACGTACTGACGCATTACACTGATGATCCTTGCACGCCGTGCGACGGCACGTGCGTGCGCTTGACCCGCCAAGGAGACTGAATCAGATGGGACACATTGCATCGCTGCAGGCGTCCGACGGACATAAACTCGACGCCTATGTGGCCGAGCCCGCCGGCAAACCGCGCGGACTGCTCGTGGTCATCCAGGAAATTTTCGGCGTCAACAGCCACATCCGCTCGGTCGCCGACGGCTACGCGGCCGACGGCTACCTGGCCATCGCGCCAGCGATGTTCGACCGGGTGCAGAGAAATTATGAAGCCGGCTACGCGCCCGAGGACATCGAGGCCGGCCGGGCCATCATGGGCCAGCTCGACTGGAACAACGCCGTGCGTGATGTCCAGGCAGCGCTCGAGCATGGCAAGCATGCCGGCAAGGCCGGCGTGGTCGGCTACTGCTGGGGCGGCGTGGTCGCGTGGCTTGCCGCCACGCGCATCGACGGATTCGACGCGGCGATCAGTTACTACGGTGGCTCGCTACCCAACTTCGTCGACGAGCAGCCGCGCTGCCCGGTCATGCTGCACTTCGGGCTGGAAGACAAGTCACCCACCGCCGAACAGGCCAAGGCCTTCGCCGCGCGCCATCCGCAGGCCATCGCCCACTACTACCCGGCCGGCCACGGCTTTAATTGCGACCAGCGCGGCTCCTACCACGCCGAATCCGCGGCGCTTGCGCGCCAGCGCACGCTGGAATTCCTGGCCAAGCACGTGGGCTGACCCAACTGGCCCGGGCCGCACGGCGTGCCACGCTCCCACTGCAGTGGCGCGCCGACACAGGAAAACACATAGCGAAACTTGAGTCGGCGCCGCACCGCTTGCAATGATGGGGGTACCGATCACCGATCCAGGAGGTACCCTCATGCGCCCGCAACATTCCATCGCCGCCCGCCTGGCCGCAGCCGCCCTCGCAACGGGGCTGGCCTGCGGCGTGGCCGTGGCGCAAGGCTCGGCGCCCGCCCAGTCCCCCGCCCCCATCACCGCACCCACTGAAGCGCAGCTAGACAAATACGCCGGCGCCGTGCAGAAAGTGTCGGCCATCGCCGACGAATACCGGCCCAAGCTGGACGCCGCGCGCGACGATGCCGCGCGCGAGGCGGTGCTCAACGAAGCCGACGCCAAGATGGTCCAGGCCGTGCAGGCCGACGGCATGTCGGTCGACGAATACAACGGCATCAGCATGGCCGTGCGCCAGGACCCGCAGCTGCGCCAGCGCGTCGTGGACAAGATCAATGCGAAATCGGGTGGTACGCGCTAAGCGCATCACACACGCAGAAGATCCCGCAGAAGATCCAAGCGCCAGCCGACGAGGCTCGCTTGGCTTGAACGGTATGGACTGGCCTTGAGCAAGCTATGCCAGCAGCTTGGCCTTCTGTGCGGCGAACTCTTCCTCGGTCAGGATGCCGTCATCGCGCAGCTTGGCCAATTCCCGCAGCTGCCCGGCGACGTCGGCAGGCCTTGGACGGCCGCGCGCTTGCGCTTGCGCTGCCGCACCCCGGCTGCCCTCGATGATGACCTCGAAAAGGCCAGCCCAAAAGCGCGCCTTGTCTGAGACCGACCGATGGACGAAGCCGCCCCGCTTGGCCTCGGCGTCGAGCAAGCGCACGTCGTGCATCGGCGACTGCAAGTCGTTGACCACCAGCCGCAGGTCGATGCGGGTGACGGTGTCCACGGTCTTCCTGGCCCCTGACAGGCCGCCGGCGACCACTCCGACACCGCCTAGCGCAAGCCCGCCAATGATGGCCCCCAGCGCCTGGCTTGACCGGACTGCCTTGCTTATCGACCGGCCGTCCTCGAACAGCTCGCAAGACAGCACGTCCTCGAAGCGATAAACGCGTGCGGTATCCGGCAACGCCGCCAAGCATACTTTGCGCCCGCCATCGTCGATGGCGATGCCTGTGCGCAGATCGGCGCCAACCAGCGCGTGGGTCACGCGGAAGTCCGCTTGCGCGCTGATGAGCCCCTCGAGCTTCGCCCGCTTCTTCTTGTTGCTGTCGGACTGGATCGCAAGGCCAATCGCGACCAGCGCGACGACGAGCGCGATGAACTCGAACAAACTCATGGCCGGCCCCTCGACTTTGTAACTGGACTATACCAACCCGCTGCCTCAAGTCGCCACGCTGTCGCCGAATCTCTCCCCAGATTGAATCCGCGGCCAGGGCCCGCGTGGCGCCTTGCCCAGGACAAGCCAGGCCACGCACGGCAGGCCGCATAATATTAGGCTTGTCTCAAACAAACCCTGGCCGCGTGACCGATTCCAAACATACCCCGATGATGCAGCAGTACCTGCGCCTGAAGCAGGAGGCAGGCCCACTGCTGCTGCTCTACCGCATGGGCGACTTCTACGAGATGTTCTACGAAGACGCCGAACGCGGGGCAAGATTGCTGAACCTGACACTGACCAAGCGCGGCGTGTCCAACGGGGCGCCCATTCCCATGGCGGGGGTGCCGGTGCATGCGCTGGAGCAATACCTGGCGCGGCTGGTGGCGCTGGGCGAATCGGTGGCGATCTGCGAGCAAATCGGCGATCCGGCCACGAGCAAGGGGCCGGTCGAGCGGCGCATCGTGCGCATCGTCACGCCGGGCACGCTGACCGACGAGGCGCTGCTGCCGGCCAAGGCCGACCGGGCGCTGGCCGCGGCCTGCCTGCCGCGGCGCGAGACGCGCGGCGCAATGGCCGGGCTGGCCTGGCTCAACCTGGCGAGCGGCGAGTTCCGTGTCACCGAATGCCCGCCCGAGCAGCTCGATTCGGAGCTGCACCGCATCGCGCCGGCCGAGCTCGTGCTGGCCGAAAGCGCCAGCCTGCCGGTCACCTTCGAAGGCGCGTGCTCGCGCGTGCCGGACTGGCATTTCGACGCCGACGGGGCGCGCAGCCACTTGCTGTCGCACTTCGGCACGGACAGCCTGGCCGGCTTCGACATCGAGGACATGCCCGAGGCGATACGGGCAGCCGGTGCGCTGCTTCGCTACGCGGCGCGCACGCAGTCACAGTCGTTGTCGCACGTGCAGGCGATCGCGCCCGACCGCGCCAGCCAATATGTGCTGCTCGACCCGGTCACGCGCCGCAACCTGGAGCTGACGCGCACGCTTTCCGGCGAAGAATCGCCGACACTGTTTTCCGTGCTGGACGATTGCAGCACGCCCATGGGCAGCCGGCTGCTGCGCCGATGGCTGCACCACCCGCTGCGCGACAATGACCCCGTGCTGGCGCGCCAACGCGCGATTGCCTGCCTGCTGCAAGCTCGCAGCGGCACCGTCGGCACGCAAGACGATGACCTGGGCGCCCCGGCGCTGCTCGGCCCTTTACGGCACGCGCTCAAGGGGTTGCCCGACCTGGAACGCATTGCTGCCCGGCTGGCGCTGCGCTCGGTGCGCCCGCGCGAGCTGGCCAGCTTGCGCGACGCGCTGGCCGCCTTGCCGTGCGTGCGCGCGCTGCTCGAACCGGCGCTGGGCACGGCGGCCGGCACGCGGCTGGCGGCGCTGGCCGGCCAGCTCGACCTCGATCCCGAGATGGCGCAATTGCTCGGCCGGTCCATTGCGCCTGAGCCGGCGGCGAGCATACGCGACGGCGGCGTCATCGCCGCCGGGCTGGACGCCGAGCTAGACGAACTGCGCACGCTGGCCACCGACAGCGGCGACGTGCTCCTGCGCATCGAGGCGCGCGAGCGCGAACGTACCGGCATCGCCAACCTGCGGGTCGAATACAACCGCGTGCACGGCTTCTATATCGAAGTCACCAAGGGCCAGGCCAACAAGGTCCCCGACGATTACCGCCGGCGCCAGACGCTGAAGAATGTCGAACGCTACATCACGCCGGAGCTCAAGACCTGGGAGGACCGCGTCCTGTCGGCGCAGGACCGCGCGCTTGCGCGCGAGAAGTGGCTGTACGAGCAACTGCTCGACAACCTGGCGCCTTATGTGCGTGCGCTCTCGGACTGCGCTGCGGCACTGGCCGAACTCGACGTGCTGGCCACGCTGGCCGAGCACGCACGCCGCCACGACTGGTGCGCGCCGCAGCTTGCCGACGGCCCCGAGATCGACATCGAGGCCGGCCGCCACCCGGTGGTCGAGCGCAGCATCGAGCGCTTCACGCCCAACGGCTGCCGCCTGGATCCCACGCGGTCCATGCTGCTGATCACCGGCCCGAACATGGGCGGCAAATCCACCTACATGCGACAGGTGGCGCTGATCGTGCTGCTGGCGCGCACCGGCAGCTTCGTGCCCGCCGCGCGCGCGCGCATCGGCCGCATTGACCGCATCTTCACGCGCATCGGCGCGGCCGATGACCTGGCCGGCGGACGCTCGACCTTCATGATGGAGATGACCGAGGCAGCGGCCATCCTGACGGCCAGCACCGCCAACAGCCTGGTGCTGATGGACGAAATCGGCCGCGGCACGTCCACCTACGACGGCCTGGCGCTGGCCTGGGCGATCGCGCACCGGCTGCTGACGCACAACCGCGCGCTGACGCTGTTTGCCACGCACTATTTCGAATTGACTCGCATGCCGACCGAGCAGCCGACGGCGGCCAACGTGCACCTGGCCGCGGCCGAATCGCCCGGTGGTATCGTGTTTTTGCATGAGGTGCGCGAAGGGCCGGCCAGCCGCAGCTACGGCATCCAGGTCGCACAGCGCGCCGGCGTGCCCGCGCCCGTCATCCGGCTGGCCGCGCGCGAGCTGGAGCGCCTGGAGTCGCAGGGCGCGCCCTCACCGCAACTGGGGCTGTTCGCCGCGCCGTCTGCCGACGCTGCACCATCGGGCGACGACGCCGAGCACGCCGCGCTTCGCGCCTTGCGCGACGAACTGGCGCAAATCGACCCCGACAGCCTGACCCCGCGCGAAGCGCTGGAAGCGCTATACCGGCTCAAGAGCATGCTATGACGGTGGATCCCGATGCCCCCTTGGCGCTGCTGGGCGGCATCAGCCCGGCGCAGTTCATGCGGCGCTATTGGCAGCGCCGTCCCCTGCTCATCCGCCAAGCCATCCCCGGCATGCGTCCGCCCCTGTCGGCCGCGGCGCTGCGCCGGCTGGCCAAGCGTGACGACGTGCAATCGCGGCTGATCTGGCGCGAGCAAGGCCAATGGCACATGGAGCACGGCCCCTTCGCCCGGCTGCCCGCTGCGCGCGAACGGGATTGGACGCTGCTGGTGCAAAGCGTCGAGCAGTACGACGATGCCGCGGCTGCCCTGCTGCAGCGCTTTCGCTTCGTGCCCGACGCCCGCCTCGATGACCTGATGATCAGCATCGCGGGTGATGCCGGCGGCGTCGGTCCGCACTTCGATAGTTATGACGTTTTCCTGCTGCAGGCCCAGGGCCGGCGCCGCTGGCGCATCGGCCGCCAGCGCGACCTGGATTTGGCACCCGGGCTGCCACTGAAGATCCTGCGCCGGTTCGCGCCGGAACAGGAATTCGTCCTGGAGCCGGGCGACATGCTTTACTTGCCGCCCCAGGTTGCGCACGACGGCGTGGCCGTCGGCGCGGACTGCATGACGATTTCGGTGGGTTTCCGCGCGCCGGGGCAGGCGGCCCTGGCCCGCGGCATGCTGGAAGCAGCGGCCGAGCAGGTCGCCGCCCGTGCCGGCATGGGAGCCGGCCCCTACGCCGATCCTCCCCTGCCCGGGCCAGCCCTCCAAGGCCTTTACCGCGACCCCGGGCAACCCGCCGTGGCGCATCCAGCGCAACTACCCCAGCGCATGGTCGACGAAACGTTGCGCGCCGTGCAGCGTCTGGCCTTCGACGAGGCACTGGCAGTGCGCTTCCTGGGCTGCTGGCTGACCGAGCCGCACCGCGAGGCCGTCTTCGAGCCGCCGCCAGAGGACTTGCCGGACCTGCTCGTGGACTGGCCGGGTACCGGAACGCTGCAGCTGGATCGCCGTACCCGCATGCTGTACCGCGGCCGGCAACTCTTTATCAACGGGGAACTGGCGCCCGTGCCGGCCCATCCCTTGATGCGCCGGCTCGCCGACGAGCGGCAGCTGGATTGCGCCGATCCACGGGTCCGCCGCGCCGGCCCGGCGCTGCGGGACTGCCTCGTGCAGTGGTTGCACAACGGTTGGCTGCATTACAGAACGTAAGGCGGGTGATAGGCCGGATCCTGGTTTTCCCTTAGGGATGGGAGGACGGCCCAGGGTTTTCCCGGACACACCGCGCAATATGGGACACAGGACCGTAAACCTTGTTTCGTTTGGGGAACGCCCACTTCCATTTCCAAACGGAAAGGCTGGGGTGATTCCGGTAGCCTGGGTGGTGCTTGCCCGGGAAACCGGAATCAAACCACTAGGAGTCCTGCACATGAACAAGAGCCTGATTCTTGCCTCGATCTTTGCACTGACGCTGACCGCCTGCGGGCAAGAAGAGGAAAACAACACCAGCATGCCGCCGGCGGCCGAATCGCCGGCTCCGGCGGCGACCCCCAGCCCGGCGCCCGCCCCGGCGCCGGCCCCCGCGCCCGAATCGGCCCCGGGCGGGGCCGCCACGCCCGCGGCCCCCGGCGGCACGGCCCCGCAATAACTTTTTCAGCCAACCCGGCGCGAAAAGGCCCGGCCGCCTGGATAGGCGGCCGGGCCTTCGCATTTTGCGGGCGGCGCCAGCGCACCGCCACACAACGGGCGTCAGAGCTTGTCGGCCAGCACGTTGAGCAGCCGCTGGGCGGTCGCGTTGGTCGTGCGATTGCCCTCGGCGTCGAGCACCGTGACGACGGTGCTGCCGCCCTGTTCGGCCAAATGGACGCGGAACTGCTCGGGCTGCGTCATGTTGCGGCCACCGAACATACGCGACAACAGGTTGGGCTGCTCGCGCTTCTCGCCGGTGTCCGTGTCCAGATAACGCACGTAGAAGTCGCCCGCGGCGCGGTCGCGGTCATCCACCGTAAAGCCGCCCGAATCCAAGGCCACGCCCACCCTGCGCCAGGCGCGGTCGAAGGGCTCGTTGACGTGCAGCTCGGCGCCCGTGGCCCGGTCCACCTGCTGAACGGCTGGACGCTGCCGGGATTCCTCGGCCTGCGCGACCAGGGTACGCGCGCGGTCGACGTCGGTGCCCAGGTAGACCAACATGCGCGCCAGCATTGCGGCGTTCAGGCCCGGGTCTTCCTTGCCTGGCGTCCAGGACACCAAGTCGGTCGAATCGCTGCGCTTCTCGATCATCTGTTCGTGCGAGACGAACACTTCGGTGCGGTTACCGTCGACGCGTTCGACCCGGGTGCGGAAGCGTTCCCGCTCGCCGCTGTCGAAGGCGAAATCGATGATCTTGCCCAGCGCCTGGCGGATCCAGCCTTCGGGGATCTTGGCCCGGTTCTCGGCCCAATCGGTCTGGATCAGGCCGGCCTGCGGGTTGTTGACCACCACGTTAAAGCCCTGCTCGTTCCAGAAGTCGACCAGCTTGGGAAAGACCTCTTCTGGCGGCCGGTCGATCGACAGCCAGCGCAGCTGCCCATCGCGCTCGACCCGCATGTCGTTGCGCTGGGGCAATACGCTCGGCTGGCCGACGCTGGCGGCCTGCTGGGCCGCCTGCCCCTGCTGCTGGTATTCCGAGAACGTCGTGGCGCCGGTTTCCGGCGCGCGGTAACGCGGGTCGCTGGCCGCCTGGGTCAGGTCGGGCGGAATGCTCAGCGGATCACCCCGGCGCGCGCTCTTGTAGTCGACCGAATCGTCGTTGCCGAGAAATTCGTTGATGTCGCTGCAGGCAGTCAGCGACAAAAGGGCCGTCAAGGCCAGCGCCCCGGCATGGCGTGATTTCATACGCATCCTCATGTGGATTCAGAGCAGCCCCGCGTCGCGCAGCGCCTGGCGCACCGTTTCATGGTGCTGCTGGCCAAGCTCGACCAACGGCAGCCGGTAGCCCAGGGCCGTACGGCCAAGCTCGGCAAGCGCCCACTTCACGGGGATCGGATTGGCTTCGACGAACAAAGCCTTGTTCAGACGGGCGAGGCGGCCGTTAAGTTCACGGACCCGAGGCACGTCGCCGGCGATTGCGGCTGCGCACAATTCGTGCATCAGGCGCGGGGCGACGTTGGCGGTCACGGAGATGTTGCCCTGCGCGCCCAGCAGCATGAGCGCTGCGGCCGTGGGATCGTCGCCACTGAAAACCTGGAACTCGGCAGGCTTTTCGCGCAGCAGCAAGGCGCCGCGGCCGATGTCGCCGGTGGCGTCCTTGATGCCGATGATGCCCGGCACTTGCGCCAGCCGCAGGATGGTGTCCAGCGACATGTCGGCCACCGTCCGCCCGGGCACGTTGTACAGGATGGTCGGCAGGTCCACCGCCTCCTGGATGGCCCGGAAGTGCCGGTACAGGCCTTCCTGCGACGGCTTGTTGTAGTAGGGGACCACCGACAGCCCCGCATCGGCGCCCACGGCGCGCGCGTGCTTGGCCAAATGGATGGCTTCTTCGGTCGAGTTCGCGCCCACGCCGGCAATGACCGGGATGCGTCCGGCGGCATGCTCGACGGCCACGCGGATCAGCTCGGCATGCTCCTCCATCGACACGGTGGGGGACTCGCCCGTGGTACCAACCACGACCAGGGCGTCGGTGCCCTCGGCGACATGCCAGTCGATCAGCGCGCGGTACGCGGCAAAGTCCAAGCTGCCGTCTGGCTGCATGGGCGTGGCCAGCGCCACCATACTGCCCTGGAACACCGGGCGGCCGGAACGATCTTGTGATGCCATTTATCGGGGCTCCTGGCCCGGGACGGGGCGATGCCGGGCAGATGTGAACAAACCGGGCATTTTACCGGATACGGGTGCGCCGCTTACAGGAATAACCCGACGATTCCGCGCCCCAGGGCCAGCACGGGCTCCAGGACGGTCCAGAGCAGGCCGCTGACCAGCAGCACCACCACGATGACCATGCCGTAGGGCTCGATGCGCGAATACTGCCAGGCCATGCGGTTGGGCAACAGGCTGAACACGATGCGCCCCCCGTCCAATGGCAGGATGGGCAGCAGGTTCAGCGCCATGAGCACCAGGTTGACCTGCACGCCGGCGATCGCCATCTCGAACCAGAAGTCTTCGGCCGCCCCGCTCTCGAACAACAGCCGCAGGGACAAGGCCCACAGTATCGCCATGGCCAGGTTGGCCACGGGCCCGGCCGCGGCCACCCAAAGCATGTCGCGCTTGGGCCGGCGCAGCCGGCCGAAGTCCACCGGCACCGGCTTGGCCCAGCCAAAGAGCACCCCGGCCCCGCCGGCGAGCTTGGTCAATAGCAACATGCCTAGCGGGACCAGCACGGTCCCGACGGGATCGATGTGGCGCATCGGGTTGAGCGTGATGCGTCCGGCCTGCGCCGCGGTCGGATCGCCGAACATGCGCGCGACGTAGCCGTGCGCGGCCTCGTGCAGCGTGATGGCAAACAGCACGGGCAGCGCGTAGACCGCGATGGTCTGGATGAGCTCGTTCATGGCGGCATTGTATGCGTGCCCGCACGCCGTGCGCGCCGCGCGGGTTACGGTTGCAGCCCCAGGCGGGCCGGATCGCCCTTGCCCACCCGCAGCACCTGCACCGGATCAGTGGTCAGGTCCAGCACCGTGGTCGGGTCCAGCGAGCACGCCCCGGCATCGATGACCGCGGCCAGTTCGTGCTGGTAACGGCGGCGGATTTCCTCGGGGTCGTTCAACGGCAGCGTCTCGCCTTCGGGGATGAGCGTGGTCGACATGACCGCCCCCGAGGCCAGCTCCAACAGCGCGAGCGCCACCGGATGGTCGGGCACGCGGATGCCTATGGTCTTGCGCGAGGGGTGCGAGACACGGCGCGGCACTTCGCGCGTCGCCTCCAGGATGAAGGTCCAGGGCCCCGGGGTCGCCGCCTTGAGCAGCCGGTATTGGGCGTTGTCCACGCGCGCAAACTGCGCGATTTCGGCCAAGTCACGGCACAAAACGGTCAGGTGGTGGCGCTCGTCCAGGCCGCGCAGGCGCCGCAGCGCATCGGCCGCGGCCTTGTCGTCCAGCGGCGCGACCACGGCATAGCTGGAGTCGGTGGGCAAGGCGACCAGGCCGCCTTCGCGCAGCAATTGGGCAGCCTGGCGCAACAGGCGAGGCTGCGGATTGGCGGAATGAACGGAAAAATATTGAGCCATGGCCATCATGCTATCACCGCCGGCAGCGCGCGGGCGTCCCGGCCCCAGTGCCGAGCCCAAGCATGGGCAAAAAGCCATGTCGTGCGGCGGGATGCAACCCGTTACCCGGCCGATGACAAACCCAGGAAGATGTAACGCCCGGGTTCGTCCGCCTTCCCAGACCCCGGCGGGCCGGATAGTATCCCCTTACGCCGACCCCGCGGCGGCGCGCGCCGCGGGGATCGCGACAGGAGGCCGTCATGGCAGGCATGCAGCCGCAGGCCGCGGCGCTGCGCATAGGCATATCCGGCTGGCGCTACCCACCCTGGCGTGGCGTGTTCTATCCCGACGGCCTGGCGCAAAAGGACGAGCTCGCGTACGCGTCGCGCCAGCTTCGCGATCGACCGCTGCCGGCCCCTGCGCCACGCGCTGGAGGTGCGCCACCACAGCTTCGCCGACCCAGCCTTCGTGGCCCTGTTGCGCCGCCATGGCGTGGCCCTGGTGATCGCCGATACGGCAGGCAAATGGCCTAGCTTGGAAGACGTCACCGCCGACTTCATGTACCTGCGGCTGCACGGTGACAAGGCGATCTACCGCAGCGGCTACACGAAGCCCGCCCTGCAGCGCTGGGCCGCGCGCATCCGCGCCTGGGCAAGCGGCGCCGAGCCCGCCCACGCCAGGCGGGTATGCGACCACCCGGGCCCCGCCGCGCCATGGCGCGACGTGTACTGCTACTTCGACAACGACATGAAGGTGCGTGCGCCCACGGATGCGCGCACCCTGATGCGCCTGCTGCGGTTGCCGATGGCGCCCGTGGACGGTAGCTCGCACCTGGCAGGGTCCGCCCCTTGACGCATTACGCGTTTGGCGCCGCTACTCCAGCTTGACTTCGTCGGGCGCCACGAACAGGTCCCAGGCTGCGATGAACAACGCGGCGATCAGCGGCCCGATGACGAAGCCGTTCAGGCCGAACAGCGCCAGCCCCCCCAGCGTGGAGACCAGCACCAGGTAGTCCGGCATTTGGGTGTCCTTGCCGACCAGCAGGGGACGCAGGATGTTGTCCACGAGCCCGATCACGATCACGCCAAACGCCAGCACGCCCAAGCCCAGCGCCCACTGGCCAGACGCCAAGTAGTAAATGGCCACCGGTCCCCAGATAAGCGCTGCGCCCAAGGCCGGCAGCAGCGACAGGATGGACATGATGACGCCCCAGAGCAGCGCGCCCTGGATATCCAGCACCCAAAACATCAGGCCACCGAGCGCGCCCTGGACGATCGCCACGACGATGTTGCCCTTGACGGTGGCGCGCACGACGGCGGTGAACTTGCGAAACAGCGTGCGCTTATGCGTCTCGCTCAAGGGAATGGCCTGCTTGATGCCGCGCGACAGGCTGGATCCGTCGCGGATCAGGAAAAACAGCAGGTACAGCATGATGCCCAGGCTGACGAAGAACTGCGCGGTGTTCTGCCCGATGTTGAGCGCCTGGCTGGCAATGGCCTGGCCGCCTTCCATCAGGCCCGCAGTCAGCCTTTCCTGCAAGCTGGAAATGTCGGTCACGCCCAGGCGCATCAAGAGCTGGTGCATGAACGGCGGCATGGCGTCGAACACGCGCTGGAAGTATTCGCCGATGGCCAGCTCGCCGGATTTGATGCGGGCATAGAAGGCGACGCCTTCGCTGATCAGTGAAGCGGTGATCATCGCCGTCGGCAGGATGACGATGACCAGGCAGATCAGCACCGACACGAGCGCCGTCAGGTTGGGCCGGTTGCCCAGCAAGGGCAGCAGCCGGCGGTGTACCGGCTTGAACAGGATCGCCAGGATCGCGCCCCAGAACACCGCCCCATAGAACGGCCAGAGCAGCCATCCGAAAGCGATGGTGACCACCGCCAACAGGAACAGGAAGAACCGGTTGTGCAGATTCGAGTTGCTCATGGGCCCATCCCTCGACGCCTTGCGCGCCGCCTGGCGAAAAGCAGCGCCGGCGCGAGGCGATCCGGCGCACACGGGTCCGGTCCGGGTCGGACGCGCCGGCCGCGGGCGTCCACAACGCCCGGGGGCCGGCGCAGCGACATTGTAGAGGGGCAAGCCGCCTTGCGGCGCAGCCGCCGGCCCGGCGGGGGATGGCCGGTGTGCCCCGCCCGGGCGCGGCCAGCGCCCAGGCGCGCCCAGGCGCGCCCAGGCGAATGGTTGGGCGGATCGCGGCTTTAGGCGGCCACCGGCGCCGCCGGCTTGGGATAGGCCTTCTGGTAATGGACGGTGAACGCACCCAGCGCGGCAAGCGCCTGGCGCGGATCGTGCCCGGGCTTGACCAGGAAGCTGTCGAAGCCGCAACGCGCCTGATAGTGGATGGTGTCTATCATCACGTCGCCCACCGCGCGCAGCTCGCCTTGCCAACCGTGGCGGTGGCGCAGTAATTGCGCATGCGAATACCCGCGGCCATCGGTGTAGACCGGGAAGTCCACTGCCAGAAAGGCGATGCCAGCCGGGTCGATCTTGCCGTCGGCGCCGGCCAGCGCGCGCACATCGTCGTCCGGTGCGATCAGCACCCCCACCGGGTGCGTGCGCCGGCGCAGCGCATCGGCATGCGCCCGCCAGATAGCCAGGCGTACCACCCACCCCGGCTCGTCGGGCGGTAACTGCGCCCCGTCGGCGGGTTCGTGCAGGCGGGAGTCATCGGCGTGCAGCGCGCCGTTGCGGATCAACCGCAGCGGCTCGCCCGCGGCGGCGGTCTGTGCGGAAAGTTCAGGCATGGACGGCCTCCTGGGCCTTGGGCTTGGACAGGGCCGGGTCGGCGTATACGTCGGCCTTGAAGGGTTCGATGCCAACGCGGTCGACCACGTCGATGAACCGCTCGGCTTCGCTGTCCCGCAGTCGCAGATAGGTTTGGATGAGCTTTTCGACGACGTCGGGCACTTGGTCGCGCGCGAACGACGGGCCGATGATGCGCCCGATGGATGCGCCCCCGCCGCGCCGCTCGGCCAGATCCAGGCCGTCGACCGCGCTTGCCTGGCGCCCGCCGAGGGTGACCTGGTACCACTCCTCGCCGGCCTTGTCCACGCCGAGGATGCCGATGTGGCCAACGTGGTGATGGCCGCAGGAATTGATGCAGCCGGAAATGTTCAGGTCCAGTTCGCCGATGTCGTGCACGTAATCGAGGTCGTCGAAGCGGCGCTGGATGGCCTCGGCCACGGGAATGGACACCGCGTTGGCCAGCGCGCAAAAATCGCCGCCCGGGCAGGCGATGATGTTGGTCAGCAATCCGACGTTGGCCGTGGCCAGACCCAGCGCGTCGAGCTCCCGCCACAACTCGGGCAGGCGGCTGCGCCGCACGTCGGCCAGCACCAGGTTCTGCTCGTGGGTGACGCGCAGCTCGCCGAACGAATACCGGTCGGCGAGCTCGGCAACGGCATCCATCTGGTCGGCCGTGATGTCGCCGGGCGGCGAACCCGTCGCCTTGAGCGAAACCGTCACCGCCGCATAGCCCGGCACGCGGTGCGCATGGGTGTTGACGCGCAGCCACCTGGCAAAGCGCCGGTCGGACTCGGCCAGCGCTGCGCTCGGATCGGGGTCGCCGGCGGCGGCCGGGTCGTAGTCCGGTTGTGTAAAGCGCGCGGCGATGCGTTGGACGTGCTCTTCGGTCAGCGTCTCGGGCCCGCCGCGCAGCAACTGCCACTGCTCCTCGACTTGCGCGGCAAAACTTTCCGCACCCAGGTCCTTGACCAGGATCTTGATGCGCGCCTTGTACTTGTTGTCGCGCCGCCCGTGCAGGTTATATACCCGCAGGACCGCCTGTAGATAGGTCAGCAGGTCGGGCCAGGCCACGAACGGCTTGATCAGCTTGCCGACGATGGGCGTGCGGCCCAGGCCGCCGCCGACCCAGACGCGAAAGCCGACCTGCCCGTTTTCCTCGACGGCCAGCAAGCCGATGTCATGCACGCCCACCGCGGCCCGGTCCGACTGCGCGCCGCTGACGGCGATCTTGAACTTGCGCGGCAGGAAGGCGAACTCAGGATGCAACGTCGACCACTGCCGGATGATCTCGCACCAGACCAGCGGATTGACGTGCTCGTCCGGCGCGATGCCGGCAAAGTGATCGGTGGTGGTATTGCGGATGCAATTGCCGCTGGTTTGGATCGCATGCATCTGCACCTTGGCCAGTTCGGCCAGGATGTCGGGTACGTCCTCCAGGCGCGGCCAGTTGAATTGGATGTTCTGGCGCGTGCTGAAATGCCCGTAACCCCTGTCCCATTTGCGGGCGATGTAGGCCAGCGTGCGCAACTGGCGCGAGCTCAGCATGCCGTAGGGGATGGCCACGCGCAGCATCGGTGCATGGCGCTGGATGTACAGGCCGTTCTGCAGCCGCAGCGTGCGAAATTCGTCTTCGCTCAGCTGGCCGGCCAGGAAGCGCCGGGTCTGGTCGGCGAATTGTGCCACGCGCTGCTCGACCAGCTGCTGGTCGACGGAATCGTATATATACATATGACGAAAAAGTATTGAGGGCGGCCCACCAGTGTGGCGAAAGCGCAGCGAAAAAAGGCCATTCAAGCCGGGATAAGGCCCGTTCGCCTGGGCAAATGCGCCCTGTCGCCCGGGAACTTTCCAACATATCAGGGGCGGTGCCCTTTGACCAGCGCACCCCTTGGAGGTGGGTCAGGGGGCCTGCAGGGCCTGGAGTTCGCTTTCGTCGAAGCCGGCGGCGCGGCGCGCCGGTAAATTGAAGGGGCCTTTAAGGCGCGGCGCGCGGTAGCGCCGCGCCAGGTCGGCATAGGCGGTAACAGGGTCCAGGCCGCGGGCGCGGCACAGCCACTTGTACCAGCGGTTGCCGATGGCCACGTGGCCGATCTCGTCGCGCAGGATGATGTCCAGGATGGCAGCCGCCTCGGCGTCGCCCGCCCGGGCAAGCTTGTCGCGGATCGCCGGCGAGGCATCCAAGCCGCGCGCCTCCAGGGTCCGGGGCACCAGCGCCATCCGCGCAAGCAGATCGCCGCTCGTGCGCTGCGCCATCTCCCACAATCCGTCGTGGGCCGGGAAATCCCCGTACGCATGGCCCAGGGCCTGCAGGCGCTGCCTCAGCAGGTCGAAGTGATGCGCCTCCTCGCGGGCGACACGCATCCAATCGCGGTAATACTCGACCGGCATGCCCGCAAAGCGCCACACCGCGTCGAGCGCGAGGTTGATGGCGTTGAGCTCGATGTGGGCGAGCGCATGCAACAGCGCGGCCCTGCCCTGCACCGTGCCGACCGATCGCTGGCGAAGCTGCGACGGCGCCACCAGCTGCGGCCGCTCGGGCCGGCCCGGCAAGCCCGGTGGCGCAGCCAGGATGCGGTCCGGGTCCACGGGCCCATCGGCGGCGATGGCGGCGACGGCCGCCATCTTCTGCGCCCAGCCGGGTACGACAAGCGCCTGCAGCGCCAAGGCACGCAGTTCGCCGTCGGCGCCCGCTGGCACGGGCCCGGGCCGATGCGGATCGTCGCGCACGCTCGCCTGCTTGCCCGCCATCAGCCCGGCACCCCAATGTCAAAAAGCGCCATGATGCCCAGCACCAGGAAGATCAGCGCTGCCACAGCGTGTATCGCCTTGATCGGCACCTTGCGCGTGACGCGTTCGCCCAACAGCACCGCCGGCACATTGGCCAACATCATGCCCACGGTCGTACCAAGCACCACGGGATAGAAAGCCGAATACTGCGCCGCCAGCGCCACAGTGGCCACCTGCGTTTTGTCGCCCATCTCGGCAAGGAAAAAGGCCATCAGCGTCGTGCCGAACACGCCGAACCGGCAGGTGTCGGACTCGTCCTTGTCGAGCTTGTCGGGGATCAGCATCCAGACAGCCATGGCAATGAACGATGCGCCGAGCACCCAGCGCATGACGTCGCCGCCGACATACTGCGTCAGCCACGCGCCAACGGCGCCAGCCAATGCGTGATTGAATAGCGTGGCCGCCAATATGCCCAGGATGATGGGAACGGGTCGACGAAAGCGCGCCGCCAGCAGCAAGGACAGCAGCTGCGTCTTGTCGCCCATTTCGGCCAAGGCGACGATGCCGGTGGAGACGAGGAACGCTTCCAAAACGGAACCCCGGCCGGTGATACCGAAGACCGCGCGCCTGCCCGGCCATGCGAAGCCGCGCGGTCCATGGTCTGGCCAAGTCCGAAAACCACCTGCGCCATGCCGGAAGGCAAGCGTGTTGACGCAGGTTCCCTGCTTGAGAGGGACGGCTACTCCCCAAGACGCCGCGCATTGTACATGACGTAATCTGCGCCAAAGGCATCCGCCTTCCTGTTACGGCGCGGGCTCAAAGCCGGTCAAGCGTTGTTGAAATGTAACCCGCCCCAGGCCACGCGCGCGCCCGGGCCAGCCCGCCAAGCGGGTGGCAAGCCGCGGCCCGCGCAGCGCACGGCAAAAGTGTGGTGCCGGCCGCGCACGCCGTGTCATTACATTTGCCCACAAGCAGGGTTTGACACCGCTTTCGGCGCCGCCGTACGGTGGACTTAGTCGATCAATCAACGGATCGCAACCCAATGGCGCAAACCCTGGCTACCGCCACCGGATTCCGCCCGACAACAGGAGCACACCATGGTCAACCAGGACATCATCGCCGGCAAATGGAAGCAGCTGGCCGGCAAGGCCAAAACCGCGTGGGGCGATCTCACCGACGACGACTGGGCGCGCATAGATGGCAATGCCGAGCGGCTGGCGGGCGTGATCCAGGAACGCTACGGCAAGACGCGCGAAGAAGCGCAGCGCGAAGTCGATGCGTTCTTTCGCGACAACCCGTAATCCCACCAGGCAGGAAAGGAGCATGCCATGCTGCACTACGCCGTCGTTTTCTTCGTCATCGCCCTGATCGCGGCCGTGCTCGGCTTCGGCGGGATCGCATCCGGGGCGGCCTCGATTGCCAAGATACTGTTCTTCATCTTCATCGTGCTTGCGGTGATCTCGCTCTTGAGCGGCGCCTTCCGGCGCAAGTGATGACGTCGCTGTCGTGCGGCCCTGCCGGCCGCGCGGTCCGGATACGAAGGAGCACAAAGGTATGAAGCTACGCACCCTGCTTGCCGCCTGCACCCTCGGTGCAGCGGCGATGGCCCAGATGTCGATCGCGGCGGGCCCTGCCGCCGAAGCGCAAGCGCCCGCGCAATCGGCCGGCGAATACGCTTCGGATGCGCTTGTCACGGGCAAAGTCAAGGCCGCCTTCGTCGCCGAGAAAAATCTCAGCGCGCTGGACATCGCGGTGCAAACGCGCGACGGCGTCGTCCACTTGGGCGGCGAGGTCGACGAGGCTGCGCAGCGCGAGGCGGCCGAACGCGTGGCCCGCGGCATCGAAGGCGTCAAAGGCGTCGAAAACGAAATCAAGGTCAAGGGCAACTAACCGCCAAGCCTTTACGTAACCTTGTCCCGGCGGAGCCATCCCCAGCTTGCGTTTTCCCCGCCGCAACCATGGGATCCGCGCGGGACCTGGGTACCCTGCAGCACGGCGTGTTGCAGGGTTCTTTTTTTACTTTTTATTCGAGCTGCGCGTCGTCACGCTTTGGCATGTCGTCACGCTCGCGCGGGCGGGTGCGCCGCTGCCGGTACATCGCCGCCTTGATCAGCAGCATCGCGGTCAAGGGCGAAGTAATGGCGATGAACAGCACGATCAAGAGCTGGTTCGGCACGAACCTGCCTTCCAGCGCCGAGAAGCACAACAAGCTTGCCAGCAACACGCAGCCGCAACCCAGCGTGTTCGACAGCGTCGGCGCGTGCATGCGCTGATAGAAATCCGGCAGCCGCAACAGGCCGATCCCGCCGATCAGTGCCAGCGCGCCGCCCAACACCAACAGCAACGTCGCCGGCACCGCCGCCCAAAGAGGAATGTCCAGGCCCATCATGGCTCGATCACCTCGCCGCGCAGCAGGAACTTGGCCATCGCGACGCTGCCGACGAAACCGAACAACGCAATCAGCAGCGCGATCTCGAAATACAAGGGCGAGGCAAAGCGCAGCCCCAGTATCAGTATCAGCAGCATGCCGTTGACGTAGAAAGCGTCCAGCGCAAGGATGCGATCCTGCGCCGACGGGCCGCGCATGATGCGCACCGCCGCGCAGCCCATCGCCAGGATGACGCACAGCGCCGCGAAGTTGACCGCCCAGGGCAAGATTTGGCTCATTCGAAAATCTCCTTCAAGGGGCGTTCGTAGCGGCCCTGGATGAACCTGACCCACTCCTGCGGGTCGCGCACGTCCAGCACATGCAGGATAAGCGTCCCCGTGTCATGGTTCAGCCCGGCCCACACCGTGCCCGGCGTGATCGTGACGATGCACGCAAGCGTGGCGATCGCATGCGGGTCGCGCAACGTCAGTGGAACTTCGACGAAATCCGAGACGAGCCGTTGGTGGCGCCGGCGCAGGATGATGCGCGCCACGGCGAAATTGGACCTTATCACGTCGAACACGACGCTGGCGGCCAGCTGCACGATCGCCAGGCACAGGCGCGGACTGGCCTGCAGGGGCCGCAAGGCAGCGCCGGCAACCGGGCCAATGACCGCCAGCGCGGCACCCAGCACCACGTTGCCTGGGCTGGCCGAACGGTTGAGCAATAGCCACAGCAAGAACAACGCGGCAGTCAACGGCGGCGACGGCAGCCACTTGCGCAGGCCGCGCTGCCCCGGCTTGTCGACGCGTTCCTTCATGGCGTGATCTCCTTGGGCAGGGCACGCAGCGCCGGCTGGGACATGACGGCGTCGACGTAGCCCTGCGGGGTGCGCAAAGCCTGCGCCGTGGCATCGACGTAGCGCATGACAGGTTGCGCCGCGGCCGTCATCGCCCCGCACAGGGCCAACAGGCCAAGCATGGGCAGGGCTTCGACCGGCCGCAGGCGCGTCAGGTTGCGCTCGACCGCCCAGAACGTGCGGATGCCGGAACGGGCCAACCCGATCACGCCGGCAAGGCCGGAACCGAGCACCGCAGCCATCATGACCCAGGCCGGCGCAGGTGGCGAAGGCTCGCTGCCTGTGCCGGCCAGCGTCGCGGCCAGCATGGCGAACTTGGCCACGAAGCCCGCAAGCGGCGGCAGCCCGGTGATCAGCAGCGCGCAGCTCACGAAGGCCACGCCCAGGATGGCAGTGGCCGCGGGGATGCTCACCCCGACGATCTCTTCGGGCTGGTCGGGCTCGACGGGTTCATCCTCCAACCCGAACGCTTCCAGCGTCAGCGCCAGCACGTTGGCACCCGCCGGCCGATCCTGCTCGATGATCTCGATCAACAGGAAAAAGGCCGCCGCCGTCAGCGTCGATACGGGCAGGTAATACAGGGCCGGGCCCAGCACGTCGGCCTGGGCGTATCCGATCGCCGCCAGCAGCGTGCCCGATGACACCATGATGGCGTAGGCGGCCTGGCGGCGCAGGTCCTGGGCGGCCAACAGGCCGGCAGCGGCAAACGCCAGCGTTGCCACGCCCAGGCCGAATATCCACGACCCGCCGTACAAGGCGCCCCCGCCCGACGTGTCGCCGGCCAGCAATGACGCCACGCGCAGCACCGCATAGACCCCGACCTTGGTCATGATGGCAAACAGCGCCGCCACGGGTGCGGCAGCCGATGCATACGCGGCGGGCAACCAGAAGTTCAGCGGCCAGGCAGCCGCCTTGATCAGGAAGGCGCAGCCCAGCACCGACAGCCCCATGTCGAGCAGCACCCTGTCCTGCCCGGCCAGCTGGCCGATGCGCACGGCCAGGTCTGCCATGTTGAGCGTGCCGGCCGCGCCGTAGACCAAGCTGACGCCCACCAGGAAGACTGCGGACGCAGTGAGGTTGACCGCGATGTAGTGCAGCCCGGACTTGACCCGCGCGATGCCCGACCCGTGCAGCAACAAGCCGTACGACGCAGCAAGCAGGATCTCGAAGAAAACGAAAAGGTTGAACAAGTCGCCGGTCAGGAAGGCGCCATTGAGCCCCATCAGTTGGAACTGGAACAGCGCGTGGAAATGCACCCCGGCCTTGTCCCAGCGCGCCAGTGAAAACACCAGCGTGGCCAGGCCGATGCAGGCGACGACGGCCAGCATCATCGCCGCCAGCCGGTCAGCCACCAGCACGATGCCAAACGGCGCCGCCCAGTCAGCCAGCAGGTAAACCCCCATCGCGCCGGTGTCGGCCCGTGCCATGAGCATCGCCGCCACCGCCAGCTGGGCCAGCACCGAGGCCAGCCCCAGCCGGATGCGCCAGTTGCGGCGGCCATCGCCCATGAGCAGCATGGCCGCCCCGGCGATCATGGGCATGACCACCGGCAAGATGGTCAGGTGGGCAGTCCAGCCAGTCACGCGTCACCCTCCGTGCCGTCGACGTGGTCGGTGCCGGTCAGGCCGCGCGCGGCCAGCAGCACCACCAGGAACAGCGCGGTCATGGCAAAGCCGATGACGATCGCAGTCAACACCAGCGCCTGGGGCACCGGGTCGGCGTAATTGGCCAAGTCGGCTGCCACGCCCGGCTCGATTACGGGCGCGCGTCCGACGCGCAGCCGTCCCATGCTGAAGATGAACAGGTTCACCGCATAGGACAGCAGCGACAGCCCCATGATGACTTGAAAGGTACGCGGGCGCAGCAGCAGCCAGACGCCCGACCCGCCCAGCACGCCTATGGCCAGGGCCAGTATCAATTCCATCGGATTTCCTCCTGCAGGGCCGCATGCTCGGCCTGCGCCTGGGCCGCCGCGCGCGCACGATGCACGCGCGCGGACTGGTGGGCGAGTGCCACCAGCACCAGCACGGTGGCACCCACCACCAGCATGTAGACGCCCAGGTCGAATAGCAGCACCGAAGACAGATGCACGTCGCCGATGCCCGGTATGTCGAGGTGGACGTCCGAGGCATCCAGGAAGTACTGTCCGGCCAGCCACGGCGACGCCCCAGTCAGCACGGCAAACAACAAGCCCAGGCCCATCCATTGCTGCGGGTGCAAGCGCATGCGCGATTCCACCCACGCGGTGCCCCCCACCATGTATTGCACGATGATGGCCACGGCCATCACCAGCCCACCAACGAAACCGCCGCCAGGCAGGTTGTGCCCGCGCAGCAGGAAGAACAGGGACACCATCGCCGCCATCGGCAGCAGCAGCCGCACCCACACCGCCGGCACCATCAGGTAATCGCGCGGCAGGTCGGTCTCGATGCGCTCTGGCGCCGGGCGATAGGCCGCCGGGTCGCGCTGCTGCTCGGGCAAGTCCATGCTCTCGGGCGCGGGGCGGAAACGGCGCAACAGCGCGTAGACGGTCAGCGCCACCACGCCGAGCACGACGATCTCGCCCATGGTATCGAAGCCGCGGAAGTCCACCAGGATGACATTGACGACGTTGGCGCCGCCCCCGTCGGGCAACGCGTGCTCCAGGAAAAACGGCGCGATCGACTCCGGCAGTCCATGGACGAGCGCGGCGTACGAAGCCCATGCCAGCCCAGCCCCGGTCGCCGTGGCGATGGCGAAGTCGCGCAGGCGGCGCAAGCGCACGCGCGCAGGCGGACGCGTGTCGTAGATCTCGGGCAGGCGCTTGGGTAGCCAGCGCAGGCCCAGCAGGATCAGGACCACCGTCACCACTTCGACCGCGAGCTGGGTCAGCGCGAGATCCGGCGCCGACAGCCAGACGAAAGTCAGGCAGGTGACCAGCCCGGCCCCGCCCATCAGGATGAGCGCGGCCAGCCGGTGATACTTGGCTTGGTAGGCCGCGGCGATCGCGCAGGCGCCGCCTATCGCCCACAGCAGTGCAAAAAGCGGGTCCGCCGGCGTCGGCGGCCAGGCCGCCCAGCCGCTGGCGCTGGCCAGCACGGGCACGGCGCCCGCGGCCAGGCTGGCGCAGGCGATCACCGCCATCTGCGGCTGCAGGCGCGCGGAACTGGCTAGCCGCACCACCCACTCGGCGCCCAGCGTCACCGCCTCCTGCAGGCTTTCATAGGTGCGCCGGCCGTCGAAGCGATAGATGAGCGGCGTGCCGTCGATCGAACCCTGGCGCAGGTAGCGCCGCATCAATACATAGATGACCACGCCGCCGCCCGTGGCCAGCATGCTCATGACCAAGGGGGTAGTGACGCCATGCCAGATCGCCAGGCTGTATTCGGGCAGCTTGTCGCCGAGCACGGACAGGGCCGCGGTGTGCAGGAAGGGGCCCACGGTGACCGCCGGCAGCGTACCGACCACCAGGCAAGCCAGCACCAGCAGTTCGACGGGAAACCGCATCCAGCGCGGCGCTTCGTGCGGCTCGCGCGGCAGGTCCTGGGCCACCGGGCCGAAGAAGACCTGGTGGATGAAGCGCAGCGAATAGATCACCCCGAAGGCGCCGGCCAGCGTGGCGGCGATAGGCAACCCGTAGCGCTGCAGCGCCGAGCCTCCGACCATGACCGTTTCGGCGAAGAACATTTCCTTGGACAGGAAGCCATTGAGCAGCGGCACCCCCGCCATCGCCGCGCTGGCGATAATGGCCAGCCCTGCGGTGATGGGCATGACCCGGGCCAGCCCGCTCAGGCGCCGGATGTCGCGCGTGCCGGTTTCATGGTCGATGATGCCGACGGCCATGAACAGCGACGCCTTGAAGGTAGCGTGGTTGACGATATGGAAGATGGCCGCAACCGTGGCCAGGTCGCTTTGCATGCCCAGCAGCAAAGTGATCAGCCCGAGATGGCTGATGGTCGAATAGGCCAGTACCCCCTTGAGGTCATGCTGGAACATGGCCGCATAGGCGCCCAGCACCAGGGTGATGCCCCCGGCACCGCCAATGATCCACAGCCACTGCTCGGTCCCGCCCAGCACCGGGTATAGCCGCACCAGCAGGAACACGCCTGCCTTGACCATGGTGGCCGAATGCAGGAAGGCCGACACCGGCGTGGGGGCGGCCATCGCGTGCGGCAGCCAGAAGTGAAACGGAAATTGCGCGCTCTTGGTCAAAGCCCCCAGCGCAACCAGCGCCAGCACGATGGGGTAGTCCGGATTGGCCCGCACGACATCGCCGGCAGCAAGCACCGCATCCAGTTCGTAGCTGCCGGCGATGCGGCCCAGCAGCAGCAGGCCGCCCAGCAGGCACAACCCGCCCATGGCGGTCACGGTAAAGGCCATGCGCGCGCCTTGGCGCGCGTCGACCCGGTGGTGCCAATAGGCGATGAGCAGGAACGACGCCAGGCTGGTCAGCTCCCAGAACAGCGCAAGCTGGATCAAGTTGCCCGAGACGACCACCCCGAGCATCGCGCCCATGAACGCCAGCAAGAAGGAGAAAAAGCGCGGCACCGGATCCTGCGGCGACATGTAATAGCGCGCGTACAGCACCACCAGGGTGCCGATCACGGTGATCAGCATGGTAAACAGCCACGCCAGCCCGTCCATGCGCAGGCTGAACTCCAGCCCGATCGACGGCACCCACGGCAGTGCAAAGCGCACCACCCCGCCGTCAGCCACGGCAGGGTATTGCCCAGCCGCGAGCACGGCGCAGGTCAACGCGATCACTCCCGCGAGCCACGCTTCGACGTTGCGGGCATTGGGTGGCAGCAGCGCCGCGCACAGGCTGCCCGCGAACGGCAACAGGACGATGATCAGTAGCGACATGCAGCACGTATCCAGTACGACGACACGCCCGGCCCGCCCCACACACCGCCACGCCACCCAGCCGAGGTACGCCGCGCTGGCGGCTATACGCACATGCCTGCCTGCGGAAGGTTGGCCGCGGCCACGCCAAGCATTTGACTAGCCATGGTTTTCCCCTTCCGTCGCTTCGCAAGCTCTGCGAAAAAATCGACCGAAAGTTTGGGGGACGGTATGCTGGACGACGCTCGCAATCGCGCGCCGGACGTCGGTTAGGCGGCCCATTTGGGCCCTTTTTTTAGATTATCATCCTATCCCATTTCCCGTAACGCGCCCTTATCGGCCCGCGCCGCACGCCAAGCGCTGCGAGCGCGACCGCGGCGACCGCGTCGACGGCCATGGCAAAGGGATCCTCGCCCAGCGACAATGCGGCAGCCAGCAGCCCCGCCGCCAGCGGGACGAGCAGCAGGCGCGCCGCGCGTGCCGGTTCGGCCGCCGCCACCGACAACACCGTCAGTGCCACCGCGCCGACCAAATGCTCGGCATTGGCCATGGCGCCGTCAGTCCCGAGCGTGATCCGCGTGAACATGAGCCACGCGCCGACGGCCACGGCCGCCCACAGGTTCCACGGCAAAGACACGCCGCCGGCGGCCATGTCGCGCAACACCGCCGCCGGCGCCCGGTCGAACTCATCGTCCTGCCGCTGCCCCAGGCCGTCATCCGTATCCCCGAACAGGAACACGCGCAGCATGCTGCAGCCCGCCTCGCGCCGGCGCTTCAAGAACTGGAAAGACGCCAGGATTTCGTCGATCGAATACGGGATCTGCAGCAGCATCGCCACCGCGCCGATCAGCGCCAGGGTACTCCAGGTGCCGATGACGATGGGCTGGATAATGATGAAGACGATCGATACGATACCCAACGGCACGATCATGAAGCCGAACGCGACGACCAGCCAGGGCATGGTCCGCCAGCGGGCGCGCGAACCGACCAGGCCGGTCAGGATTTCCAGCATATAGGTATAGCCACCCAGCGCCGCATCCGGCACGGGCCATGCCTGTGAAACGCTGGATGTAACGATCTCCTCGGTGCCATTGCGCGGGTCGGCAGGCGAGCCTGCAAAAAACGGCTCCCATACGCCGCCGACTTGGCCAAGCTGATACGCGGCGAGGTAGCGCGACACGTACAGGCCGACCAGCGCCAGCGCGATGATGGGCACCCGCTGCGTCCAGTCCGATGGGTTGTAGGTCCAACCGGGTGGCGTCTGCGGCCCGGTCATGCGGGCGACATCGCTCGGCCCAGGCACCGGCGGCAACGCCACCGCCAGGCCGAACGCCAGGGCGCCGACCAGGGTGTCGGACAGGAAGGCGGCCGCATTGTCCGTCCAGAACACGAAGGGCGCGGCCATGACCAGGGCGCCGATGCCAGCGCATACCCACCGGGCCGCACGCAGCTGCCAGCTCAGCGACAGGCACGCAAACACCATCAGTGCGACGCCGAGCACGATCTCGGCGCCGCGCAGCCACGGCTCGTCCAGTCCGATCAGCGGCGGCTGGGTGACCAACCAACTACCCAGGGCAATATTGACGAAGTGTGCCCACCGGCTTTGCCCGTGCTCGCGGCGATAGCACCGCTCGGCCTGGGCACGCAGCCCCTCGGCATCGCCTGAAACGCGCTTGGCCTGTCCCAGGCCGGGAGGCGGCGTCGCGCCATTGGCCTGGTACCACCCCACGGGGTCCCGCTTGAGCGCAGCGACGATGGCCGGCAGCGCGTCCTTCAAGCGATGCCGGGGCTGCCATCCCAGCAGGCGCTGCGCGCGTCCAATGTCCAGCGCGTAATGCGCATCCGCCATCGCCACCATGTAGGGCCGGATAAACGGCTGCTCGCCCTGGTCCAGGGCATCGGGTACGACCGGTTCGAGCTTGGCCTGCGCCCAAGCGCCGGCGGCAGCGATCGCCTTGGGCAAGCGCAATGTGGGCCAGTCTTCCTGGCCGTGGATGAGATAGCCGATTTCGTCCTGCAGCGCGTCATAGCCCAACGGCTCAGGCTCGCCAATCAGCATTTCGGCGGCATCGGGCAGCTCGCTGCGGCGATCGACCGTGCGCACGAAGGCATCGACCATATCGTCGCGATGGAGCATCGACTGCCCGACCAAGGGCGAGGCCGGATAGAAGTGGCTTTGCAGGTCGCGCTCGTAAATGCGCGCGATCTGGTTGGCCAGGGTGGGCACCACCACGCGCTCGTCGTAGACGCCTGCCAGCCGCAAAATGGCATAAGGCATGGGGCCGCGCTCGCTGCGGATGATTTCCTCGGCCTGTAGCTTGGATTTGGGATAGATGTACTGCGGCCCGAACGGTTGCGTCTCATCGATGGCTTGCCCAGGCTTGCCAGGCTTATGCACCAGCATCGTGCCTGCATAGATGAAGCGCTGCACGTCGAAGCCACGCAAGGCGCGCAGCAGGCGGCGCGTGCCGTCGACGTTGACCGCCTGGTACAAGGGATGGTCCTCGCCGCTGGAATCGAAATAGGCAACCAAATGAATGACCGCCGCCAACCGCTTGCCGTAACGCTCACCAACCTGCCGCAGCGCTGCCGCGACCGAGTCGTCCTCGGTCAGGTCGATTTCCAGCATCGGATCGTCCCGCCCTTGCGCACGGCTGCGATCCAGGCCAACGATCTGATAGCGTTCCCGCAACGCCGCGGCAATGGATCCCCCCAGGTTGCCAGATGCGCCGGTGATCAGCACGATGGGTCGGTCCGCCGTGGATGCCATGTCAATTCTCCCGCGCCTCGCGCAAAGGAAAGCCGCCGAGGACCGGCCCTCGCAAACGCCATGCCCGGCGGCCGTGCCGGGGGGCACGGCAGCGACCCCGCCGCGGTAGACGGACGATGGAACGAAGGAAAGACCTGCGCCTGCCGCCTCATGGCAGCCGCGCGGCATGGGAATGATCTGGAAGGGGATGGGGTCGGACGCCGGCCGCTCTGGCGGCGGCGCCCGCGGGCGACAGGCTGGCGGGCGCAACGCCCGCGCGGGCGCCCTACGACGACTTCTGCGAACCGCCGCCGGGCGTCTTGAAGGGGAAGTTGGCGAACATGCTACGCGCCTGATCCTGCATTTGGTCCTGCATCTGCACGAACAAGTTCTTGCTCTGTTCGATGTAGTTGTTCATCATGTTCTGCATCATCGGCGCCTGCACGTTCATGAACTGCGCCCAGGCTTCGGGGCCGAACTGCCCGTTGGCCCCGTACAGGCTCTTGGACTGTTCGGCCATGCGGTCCTGGATTTCCATGAAGGCCTGGATGTTCTTTTCCAGGTACGAACCCATGATGCCCTGCATCGCATGGCCGTAGAAACGAATGATCTGGGCGAGCATGTTCGAGGAAAACATCGGCACGCCGCCGCCCTCCTCTTCGAGGATGATCTGCAGCAGGATGCTGCGCGTCAGGTCCGCGCCGGTCTTGGCGTCGACGACCTGGAAGTCCTCGTGCTGCAGCACCAGCTGCTTGACGTCGGCCAGTGTGATGTACGTGCTGGTCTGGGTATCGTAGAGGCGCCGGTTGGGATATTTCTTTATCAGGCGCAGACCGGCGCCCTGTTGCGTTTGCGTCATGTCGATGTCCCCGAACGCGATGTGCATCGCGAAGCTAATTTACCGCAATCCTGCCAACGGGAAATGGCGGCAGCGGCGCCAGGCGCCGGCCTGCGCCTAGCCCATGTGCAAGCCGCCGTTGAGCGAAAAATCCGCACCCGTCGCAAAACCGGCCTCGTCCGAGGCGAGCCAGGCCACCACCGAGGCGATTTCCTCCGGCCGGCCCAGGCGCTTGACGGGTATGGTGCTGACGATCTTCTCGAGCACGTCCGGCCGGATGGCGCGGACCATGTCGGTGCCGATGTAGCCAGGCGATACCGTATTGACGGTGACGCCCTTGCTCGCCACTTCCTGCGCCAGCGCCATGGTGAACCCGTGTATCCCGGCCTTGGCGGTGGAATAGTTGGTCTGCCCGAACTGCCCCTTCTGGCCATTGACCGAGCTGATGTTGATGATGCGCCCCCATTGGCGCTCGACCATGTCGTCGATGACCTGCTTGGTCACGTTGAACAGGCTGTTCAGGTTGGTGTCGATGACCGCCCGCCAATCATCCAGGGACATCTTGCGAAACAGCCCGTCTCGCGTGATCCCCGCGTTGTTGACCAGCACATCGACCGGCCCGTGCTCGGCACGGACTTTCTCGAACGCCTGTACGGTGGAATCCCAATCTGCGACGTTGCCCACGGACGCATAGAAGGTGTAGCCCAGCGCCGCCTGCTCATCCAGCCATTGCTGGTAATTGCGGCTGGGGCCGCACCCTGCCACGACCTTGAAGCCTTCCTTGGCCAGGCGCTGGCATATCGCCGTGCCGATTCCGCCCATGCCTCCCGTGACATATGCCAATTTGCCGTTCATTGCACGTCTCCTGAGCCGACCTTGTCGCCGGCAATACACACCTTAACAGAGTCGCCGCCACGTCCCGCTGCGCCGCACTACAGCGCCCGCACCTTGACGTAGCGACCCGGCGCGGGCTCGATCGGGCGATGGCGCGCATTGCCCAACCGCGAGCGGGCGCGCACCTTGCCGCCACCCATCGCCGACAACCATTTCGACCAATCCGGCCACCAGCTGCCCGGACGCTCTTCGGCCCGCGCCAGCCAAGCCTCGGGATCGCCGGGCGGCCTGCCCTCGTCATCGCCAACCCAATGGCTACGGCGCCCCTGCGCGGGTGGATTGATCACCCCGGCGATATGGCCCGACGCGCCGAGCACGAAGCGGCAAGGACCGCGCAGCAGCGACGTCGAGTCATACGCCGATTTCCACGGCACGATGTGGTCCTCGCGCGAGCCGTAGACGTACGCAGGCATGTCCAGCGACGTCAGGTCCAACCCATGGCTGCCGAGCTTGATCCGGCCAGGCTCCTTCAGGTTGTTCTCCAGATAGGTGTTGCGGAAGTACCAGGCGAAAAACGGCCCCGGCAGGTTGGTGCCGTCGGCGTTCCAGTACAGCAGGTCGAATGCCGGCGGCGTCTGGCCCTTGAGATAGTTGGACACCACGTAGTTCCATACCAGTTCGTTGGGCCGCAAGAACGAGAACGTCGCGGCCAACTCGCGCGCCGACATCAGGCCGCCGGCGCCGAGCTGCTGCTCGCGCAGCCGCGCATGGCCCTCGTCGACGAACACGCGCAGCACGCCCGTGTCGCGGTAGTCCAGCAGGCAGGTCAACAGCGTCAGCGATGCCGCCGGACGGTGGCCGCGCGCCTGCGCCAGCGCCAGCGCGCTGGCCAACAGCGTGCCGCCCACGCAAAAGCCCAGCGCGTTGACCTGGTCCTGTCCGCAAATATCCGCGGCCACAGCCAGCGCACGGAGCACGCCTTCGTCCAGGTAATCGAGCCACGTGGCCTGGTCCACGCCGTCGTCGTCGTTCGGCAGCGGGTTGCGCCAGGACATCATGAACACCGTGTGCCCCTGCCCGACTGCGTGGCGCACGAAGGAATTTTCCGGCTGCAGGTCCAGCACGTAGTACTTGTTGATGCAAGGCGGAACGATGACCAGCGGCCGCCGGTAGACCTGTGGCGTGGCCGGCCGGTACTGGATCAGCTGGAACAGCCGGTTCTCGAACACCACGCTGCCTGGCGTGACGGCGAGATTGCGTCCGACCTCGAAGCGGCTTTCGTCGGTCTGCGAAATACGGCCCTTGCGCAAATCCTGCAGCAGGTTGACCGCCCCCTGGTACAAGGCTTGCCCGCCGCTGTCGATGACCGCCTGCAAGGCATCGGGATTGAGCGCAAGGAAGTTGGCCGGCGACAGCGCGTCCAGCCATTGCATGACCGAAAAGCGCAGCCTTTCGCGCAAGGGTTCGCTGACCTCGGCGGCATCGACCATGCGCAGCATGGTCTTGGCCGACAGCAGGTAGGCATGCGCCAGGAAGGTGTGGACAGGGCTGTCTTGCCATGCCTTGGCGGCAAAGCGCCGGTCCGCCGCCGGCTCGAGCCGGCCCTCGCTTGCCGCCTGCGACAGCCGCGCCCACTCGCGCAGGAAATCGGCCTGGATATCGGCCAGCGCCTCGGGCGCGAGGCCGACCGGGACGGGCCATGCAGGGGGAGACGGGGCATTCACATGGACACCTTGTTATGGAAGAAACCGCCCGGACGATGGTGCCGGCCGGCCGCGTGCCGTGTCAATCGGGGTATACCAACAGCCACGCCAAGGTGGCCATGCGGCCGGTGCGCCCGTCGCGCCGATAGGAAAAGAACAGTTCCGGATGGCTGGCGGTGCACAGCCCGGACTGGATCACCTGCTCCACGCCGGCGCGGCGCAAGCGCAGCTCGGCCAGGCGCGGCAGGTCGGCCATCCACTTACCCGGCACGCCGGCGCGCGGCGCGAAGGCGGCAAGCGCCGCGGCGCCGTCGGGCGCGAAGGCCTCGCGCACGTCGCTGCCGACCTCGAAGGCCGCAGGTCCGATGCCCGGGGCGATCCAGGCGCGCCAGCCCCTGGCGCGCGGATGCCTGTCGCGCAACGCCCGCAAGGTGTTCTCCAGCACGCCGCCGGCCAATCCGCGCCAACCGGCGTGGGCCGCGCCGAGCACGCGTGCATCCGCATCGGTGATCACCACCGGCAGGCAGTCGGCGGTCAAGATGGCCAGCACCGTACCGGGAGTGGCGGTCACCGAAGCATCGGCCTGGCGATCGCCGCCCGGCGCATCGGCGTCAAGGACGCGGCTGCCGTGCACCTGCGCCAGCCAAAAGGGGTCCGACGGCACGGCGGCCCGAAGGCGGCGCCGGTTCTCGTCCACTGTCGCCGGATCATCACCCGCCTTCATGCCGAGGTTCAATGTGTCGTACGGCGCGCTGCCCGCGCCACCGGCGCGGGTCGTGCAAAAGCAGCGCACGCCGGGCCAATCCGGCCCCGGCACCACGGGCAATCCCGCCTGCTCGGCAAACACGGGCGCAACGCTCGCCGACGACCCTCGCGCCGCGGCTCCCTCACGGGGCCCGGGACGGTTCAAGTGTCCCATGCGATGCCCTCCTGGACCGCGCGCATGTCGGCAGGCACGGCAGACTCGAACATCACCCTGCCTGCGCCGCCCGGATCGTCGAAATGCAGCACGCGCGCATGCAGCATCTGCCGCGCCGCGCCGGCCAGGGCGCGGCCGCCATAGAGCGTATCGCCCAGCAGCGGATGTCCCAGCCATGACAGGTGTACGCGGATCTGGTGGGTGCGGCCGGTCTCCAGCCGGCAGGCGACCTCGGTCACCGGCAGGGTGCCGGCCGCGCCTTTGCGCAGCGGCGCGTAATGGGTGACTGCCGGCCGTGCGGCGATGGGGTGGTCGGCCGCCATGCGCACCGGCACGCGCGGGTCGCGGCCGATGGGCCGGTCCACCGTGCCGTCGTCATCGAGCCAGCCGTGGACCAGCGCCAGGTATTCCCTGCCCATGGTGCGCGCCTGCAGCTGGCGCACCAAGTGCGTCTGCGCGCGCTCGGTGCGCGCCACTACCAGCAAGCCCGACGTGTCCTTGTCCAGGCGATGCACGATGCCCGCACGCGCGACGTGGCGCAGCTCAGGGTAGCGGTAGAGCAACCCGTTCAACAGGGTGCCCGACCAGTTGCCCGCGCCCGGATGGGTGACCAGCCCCACGGGCTTGTTGACCACGATCCATTCGGCGCTGTCGGCCACGACTTCGAAGTCGACCGGCTCGGGCTCGAAGGCCAGCTCCTCGGGCGCGGGTTGTTCCCAGACGGTGACCACGTCTCCCGGGCCCACCGGCTGGCGGGCCTTTGCCGCGCGCCCGTTGACCTGCACGTGGCCGTCGGCGATCCAGCCCTGCAGGCGGCTGCGGGAATGGCCGGGCAGCAGGCCGGCCAGGACTTTGTCCAGGCGGTCCGCGGCGGCCTCGGGCGGCACCTTCAGCACGAGGGGCTCGTCATCGGGCGCCAGGCTATCGGAAACCGCTGTATGGGACATGGGTACAAATCATATAATCGGCGTGCCATGCTAACACCAAGGAAAGCCTCGTGATCTCGACCGCAGTCTCCCTGCTGCGCGCCCGCCGGCCCGGCCGTGCGTGGCGCATGCTCGCCGCCTTTGCGGCCGCGGCGCTCATTGCCGGCTGCGGCACCCAGAAGGCCGAGGTGGACCCGACGGCCAACTGGTCGGCCGAGCGCCTGTACCAGGACGCCAAGGAACAGATCAGCGCGCGCAACTGGTCCGAGGCCCGCGAACGCCTGACTGCGATCGAGGCGCGCTACCCCTTCGGCGTCTATGCGCAGCAGGCGCTCATCGACCTTGCCTACGTCAACTGGCGCGATGAAGAGCCCGAGCAGGCGCTGGCCACCATAGACCGGTTCCAGCAGCTCTATCCCAACCATCCCGCCACCGACTACATGCTGTACCTGAAGGGGTTGGTCACGTTCACTCCGCCCAGCGCCTTCATGTCGGGCATCACGCGCCAGGATCCGTCCGAGCGCGACCCCAAGGGCCTGCGCCAGTCCTACGACGCCTTCCGCGAATTGATCGAGCGCTTCCCGCAAAGTCGCTATGCCGACGATGCGCGAAAGCGCCAGACTTGGCTGGTCAGCACCATCGCCATGAACGAGGTGCACGTGGCGCGCTACTACTATGAGCGCGGCGCCTACGTCGCCGCGGTCAACCGCGCGCAGACCGTGATCACGGACTTCGAAGGCGCGCCCGCCGCCGAAGAAGCCCTCTACATCATGATGCTGTCCTACGACAAGCTCGGCATGCCGGAACTGCGCGACGACGCGCGCCGCGTGCTGCTGGCCAACTATCCGGACAGTCGCCTGCTCAAGGAAGGCTTCGGCCGGCGCCAAGCGCCCTGGTGGGATCCGACCAGCTGGTTCTGACCGCCTCGTCCTCATCCCCCCTTTCGCCGAAACGGCGCCGCGCGGCTGCAACGTCCCCGGCGCCATGCGTACCGTGGCCACAGCGCAACGGCCGGGGCCGCGCGTGGCGCCCGCAGCCGCCCAACCCTGCGGATCCCTGACATGGATCAAGCCGCCAACGGCGGCGAACTGAGAAGCTCCTCATTGCCAACAACGCCCTTGAGGAGAAGATTTCATGTCATCACGCATTCCCCTGGCTGCGCTGCTATGCGCCGCCGGCCTGCTCGCCTGCCCCGCCGCGTCCGCGCACGAGGCCGGAGACTGGCTGTTCAAGGTCGGCGCCACCCAGGTCCGTCCCAAATCCGACAACGGCACGGTGCTGGACGGCAGCGTGAACCTGGATATCGGCAACAGCGTCCGGCCCAGCTTCACCGTCACCTACATGGCCACCCGCAACCTCGGCATCGAACTGCTTGCGGCCTGGCCGTTCCAGCACGACATCCGAGGCAGCAGCGGGCTAGGCAGGATCGCCCAGGCCAAGCACCTGCCTCCCACGCTCAGCCTGCAATGGCATTTCCTGCCCGAGGCACGCGTGCAGCCTTACGTGGGCATCGGCCTGAACTACACGCATTTCTTCGACGTCGACACGCGCGGCGCCCTGTCTGGATCAGACCTGGAACTCGGTGACTCCTGGGGCATTGCCGGCCAGGTCGGCGTGGACGTCAAGCTCGACGATCGCTGGTTCGTCAACGCCGACCTGCGCTATGTGGACATCTCGTCCAAGGTCAAGCTCGACGGGCAGCGCATCGGCACCGCACGCGTCGACCCCTGGGTCGTGACCCTCGGCATCGGCTATCGCTTCTAGCGCACAGGCTGCATCCTCGGCGGATGCGGCTGGCTCACGCCGCCGTACCGGCCTCGGCCGGCGCCGGCTGCTGGCAGCCGGCCTGGCGGCTGCGATAAAACGCCAGCACTTGTGCCAAATCGCGGGTGCGCGCAAACGGCGGCAGCCCTCGCCACAGCCGCTTGCCATAGGGCCGGTCGACGAGCCGCACGTCGCCGACCATCAACACCCCCCAGTCGGACTCGGTGCGGATCAACCGACCCGCCCCCTGCTTGAGCGCGATCGCCGCCTCGGGCACTTGGTACTCCACGAAAGGATTGCCCCCGCGCGCACGGCAGGCGCGCAGGCGCGCGTCCAGGACAGGGTCGTCCGGCGGTGCGAACGGCAGCTTGTCGATGGCCACCAGCGTCACCGCGTCGCCCGGCAGATCCACGCCTTCCCAGAAACTTGCGCTGCCTACCAGGACCGCCTGGCGCGCCTGGCGGAACCGCTCCAGCAGCTGCCGGCGCGGCATTTGGCCCTGGCGCAGCACCTGGTGCGAGGCGCCGTCGTCCCACTCGGCTTCGGCCAGCAGTTGCGCCACCCTGTCCACTGCGCGCAGCGTCGTACACAGCACCAGCGCGCCGCCCGGGTTGACCTGCAGCATGGGCAGCAGCGTCCGCACGAACCGCTCGGTGAAATCCGGCGCCTGTGGCAGCGGCAAATCGCGCGGCACGAACAGCAGGGCCTGGCTGCCGTAGTCGAAGGGCGATTCCCAGCGCATGGCCTGCGCGCCGCGCAACCCGAGCTGGGACGTGAAATGCGAAAAATCGCCGTGCACCGACAACGTGGCCGATGTAAACACCCAGGCCTGGCCGGGCCGGCGGTAACGAGAGAACGCCTCGGCCACGGACAGGGGCGCGGCATGCAGCCGCACGTGGTGCGTGCCCTGCTCTACCCAGCGCACGGCGGGGCCGTCTCCGTCCCTGCCCGCCAGGGCGGCGTCCAAGCCGACGGCCTGCCCGGCGTCGTCCGCAGGCGTGCCAACCGCATCCGGGGCCGAAGCACTGCGCGGCGGCTGGTTCCAGCGATGCAGCCGGGCCGACAGCTCGCCGGCCTCGCGCGCGGCGGCGGCCAGGTCCGGGTGGCGTTCCGACACTGCCTGCAGCATCCCGGACAGCGCATGGGTCTCGGCGCAGAGCGCGGCCAGCGCCGCGTCGAACGCCTGGGGCTCAGGCATGGCCTCGAAAGTGGCCTTGCGGCCGGGCAAGCGCTCGAGCGCGGCGCAGGACAGCCTCAGCTCGCGCGCCAGGTGCTCCAGCCGTCGCGCGGCCTGGGTCCAGTCGGCCGACTCGCGGGCGTGCGCCAACCCCACGGCCTCGACGGTGCGCGCCAAGTCCAGCAATTGGTGGGTCGACACGCTGGTGCCGAGAAAGCGGGTAGCCGTATCGGGCAACTGGTGGGCTTCGTCGAAGATCACCGTATCGGCTTGCGGCAGCAGGTCGGTGACGCCTTCATCGCGCAAGACCAGGTCGGCCAGGAACAGCGCATGGTTGACCACCACGACTTCGGCGTCCTGTGCCTGGCGGCGCGCCTTGAGCACGAAGCAGTCACGGACCCTGGGACAATCCTGGCCGAGGCAGTTCTCGCGCGTGGACGTCACGCGCTGCCAGATGTCGGCTTCTTCGGGCACGTCGGCCAGATCGGCGCGGTCGCCCGTGCGCGACTCGCGGGCAAAGACCTGGATGCGCCGCAGCTGCGCGACCTCTGCGCGCGACTTGAGCGCGCGATCGTCCGCCTGCAGCCGCTCCAGGTGATAGTGGCAGACATAATTGCCGCGGCCCTTGAGCAGCGCGGCCGTCACCGGCACGGCCAGCGCGTCGCGCACGCGCGGCAAGTCGCGCGAGAAAAGCTGGTCCTGCAGCGTGCGCGTGCCGGTGGAGATCAACACCTTGCCGCCGGCCAGCAAGGCCGGCACCAGGTACGCCCAGGTCTTGCCCACCCCAGTGCCCGCCTCGGCAACCAGCGTCGCGCGCCGCGAGATGGCGTCGTCGATGGCGGTGGCCATCTCGACCTGCGGCGCGCGCACGCGATAGCCGGGCAGCGCACGCGCCAGCGGGCCGTCGGCGGCGAAGACTTGGGCGATGTCGGAATCGGGCATGGAAAGGGCGGGCGCGCTGGACGGAACCCGCGCCCCTGGGGCAGGCGAGGGCGCGAATACGCGCCGCGGCCGGCAAGCCGGCGCACGGTCGGCGCAATACGATGATACAGCGCCGCGGCCGGCACCGCCGCGGCCCGGTGTGGCACAATCCGCGGCTTGTCCTCACCATCCTTGCCACGCCGAATACCGATGTCCGATACCGTCGTCACCGTCGCCGCCGACCCCGCCGCCCAGAATGCCCGCATCCTGGCCCAGCTGGCCCAGGAGCTGGGCGTACGGCCCGCGCAGGTGGCCGCCGCCGTCGCGCTGCTCGACGACGGCGCCACGGTGCCCTTCATCGCGCGCTACCGCAAGGAGGCCACCGGTGGATTGGACGACACGGTGCTGCGCAACCTGGAAGTGCGGCTGGCCTATCTGCGCGAGCTCGAAGACCGCCGCACGGCCATCCTGGAGTCGATCGCGCAGCAGGGCAAGCTCACCGAAGCGCTCAAGGCCGAGATCGAGGCAGCCGATACCAAGCAGCGGCTCGAAGACCTTTACGCGCCTTACAAGCCCAAGCGGCGCACCCGCGCGCAGATCGCACGCGAGGCAGGCCTGGAACCGCTGGCCGACGCCATCCTGGCCGACCCAGCCTGCGACCCCCTGGCACTTGCGGCCGGCTATGCCAACGCCGAAGCCGGCGTGGCCGACGCCAAGGCAGCGCTCGACGGCGCGCGCGACATCCTGGCCGAGCGCTATGCGGAACATGCCGATTTGCTCGCCGACCTGCGCGACTATCTGTGGAAAAGCGGCCTGCTCATCTCCAAGGTCGTCGAAGGCAAGGAAACCGAGGGCGCCAACTTCCGCGATTGGTTCGATTTCAGCGAGCCGCTGCGCACCCTGCCGTCGCACCGCGTGCTGGCGCTGTTGCGCGGCCGCCAGCAAGGCGTGCTGGAACTGCGCGTCGGATTGGAGCCCGAGCGCGAAGCCGAGGTGCCCCACCCCTGCGTGGCGCGCGTGGCGGAGTTCCTGCAGCTTGGCAAGGATTTGTTCGCCGCCGACGCCGGGCCGCGGGCGCGCTGGCTGGGCGAAGTCTGCCGCTGGACGTGGCGCGTCAAGCTGCTGACGGCATTCGAAACCGAATTCATCGCGCGGCTGCGTGAATCAGCCGAGGCCGAGGCCATACGCGTGTTCGCCGCCAACCTCAAGGACCTGCTGCTGGCCGCACCGGCCGGCCCGCGCCCCGTGCTGGGCCTGGATCCCGGCATCCGCACGGGGGTCAAGGTCGCCGCCATCGACCGCACGGGCAAGCTGCTCGAGACGGCCACGGTCTACCCCTTCGAGCCGCGCCGCGACCGGGAGGGCGCGATCGCCACGCTGGCGGCCCTGGCCGCCAAGCACCGCATCGAGCTGGTTGCCATCGGCAACGGCACGGCCTCACGAGAAACCGAAAAACTCGTGGCTGACCTGATGGGCCGCCACCCGGAGCTGAAGCTGACGCGGGTCGTGGTGTCCGAGGCCGGCGCATCGGTGTACTCGGCCTCCGAGATCGCCGCACAGGAATTCCCTGACCTGGACGTGAGCCTGCGCGGCGCGGTGTCGATCGCCCGCCGCCTGCAGGACCCGCTGGCCGAGCTGGTCAAGATCGAGCCCAAGGCGATCGGCGTCGGCCAATACCAGCACGACGTCAACCAGCGCGAATTGGCCCGCTCGCTGGACGCGGTGGTCGAGGACTGCGTCAACGCGGTCGGCGTGGACGTCAACACCGCCTCGGCGGCGTTGCTGGCGCGCGTCTCGGGCCTGAACAGCCTGCTGGCCAAGAACATCGTCGCCTACCGCGATGCGCACGGGCCTTTCCCGACGCGCATGGCGCTGCGCGACGTCCCCCGCTTCGGCGAAAAGGCGTTCGAGCAGGCGGCGGGCTTCTTGCGCATACCAAACGGCGAAAACCCCTTGGACGCCTCGGCCGTGCACCCCGAGGCCTATCCGGTGGTCGAGCGCATCCTGGCGCGCATCCAGGCCGACGTGCGCCAGGTCATCGGCAACCGCAATGCGCTCAAGGGCCTGTCGCCGGCCGACTTCACCGACGAGCGCTTCGGCCTGCCGACGGTGCGCGACATCTTCGCCGAGCTGGAAAAACCGGGGCGCGACCCCCGGCCCGAATTCAAGACCGCCCAGTTCAAGGAAGGGGTGGAAACCCTGGACGATCTGCTGCCGGGCATGATCCTGGAAGGCGTGGTGACCAACGTGGCTAACTTCGGCGCCTTCGTCGACATCGGCGTGCACCAGGACGGTTTGGTGCACATCTCCGCCCTGTCGGAAAAATTCGTCAAGGACCCGCGCGACGTCGTACGGGTGGGCCAGACCGTCAAGGTCAAAGTGCTGGAGGTCGATGGGGCGCGCAAGCGCATTTCGCTGACCATGCGCCTGAACGACGACGCGCTGCCCGCGCGCCGCAGCGGCGACGAACGCTCCGGCGCGCGCGCCGGCAACCGCCCTCGCCCGCCCCAACCGGCCTCGGCCATGGCCGGCGCGATGGCCGAGGCATTCGCCCGCCTGAAGCGATAAGCGGCGCGCCGCCGGGGCGCGGGAAAACCCCAAGGCGGCGAACCCGCAAAACTAAGGATTCCTTATAACCAAGCGCGTTCGAATCCAGTAAAGTCGCGCTCGCTTGAACGCGGGAATTAACGTTTCCTTAGCCATTAACGTTTCCTTAGCCCAAGGTCCCGCGCCGCGTCACGCTGTCTGCATCCCCATTTGCCGTGGTCCGCGCACGCGTCCGCCCGACGCGTGCGCGCCCCGATTGCATCCTCATTTTCCGGAGACACCGACATGGCGAGCCTGAAGCTGGCGGCACACGAAACGGAGATCATCGGTCCAAGCAATGCACCGGCAGGCGGTGTTTACAAGGGCGTCGTGCTCGCCCAGCAAAGCAAGCTGGTGCTGGACGGCGTCGAACTGGTGCTCAACGACATCACGCTGGAACGCCTGGGACCCCGCACGGTGGATCTGATCAACGGCGCAACCGTGCGGATAGGAGAACTCGCGTTCGCCAGCATCGGCGCAAGCGTCCTGTACCGCATCGGCCCCGGCTGCATGCTGGTCATGGACGCGAACCTGTCCGAGCCGGAAGTCGTCGCCATGACCACGGTGGAGTTCGCCAGCGGCGGCACCGGCCGGCTGCGCTATGCGCCCTTTTCCAACCCCATGTGGCAGAAAAGCCCCCGGGTGGTCGGCCACGTCGACGGCGACGTCCTGGAGCACATCAACGGCACGATGCTGGCCGTGGAAAACGGCAGGCTCGTGGTGCCACTGCCGGCCGGCAAGGCCACCCCGGCCGCGCCGGGCCAAGGCAGCCGCCGGCCGCTCTAGGCGGCCAGCGAAGCCAGCGCCTGGGCCAGGCGCGCGGCCCATTGCGCGCGGGCGGCCTCGTCGGCCGCCTGCGGCCCCTGGGCGACGACCTGTCCGTCCATCACGATGGCGCCGCGCACCGGGTCCAGCCCGTCGACCGCGCCGTCGCGCACCAGGTCCTGCAGCCGGCGCATCACGGCCCCGGCCTGCTTGGGATCCTCGTAGGGTTGCGACACCAGCAATTCGTCGCCTTCGGCGGCCAGCAACCGGAAACGGAAGCGGCCGTCGTCATCGCGAAAGCTCACGAAGCGCGCGCGGGCATCCTTGCGGGCCTTGCGCGGCTGGCCCGCGCCCGCGGCGACCGGGGCACCGTTGCGCAGCCCCACCGCCTCGCGCAGCCGGGCGATGAACGGCGCAGCCAGGCGCCGCGCCTTGGCCGCGCCGGCCTGCAAGATTTCCTCCAGCCTCGCCGGGTCGGCGATGAGCTCGTCATAGCGCGCGCGCATGGGCGCGATCTCGCGCTCGATGCGCTCGTACAGCGCCTGCTTGGCGTCGCCCCAGCCCATGCCGGATTCGAGCTCCTTGCGGAAGGCCGCCGACTCGTCCGGCCGGGCGAACGCGCGATAGAGCATGTAGACGTGCGAATTCTCGGCATCCTTGGGTTCGCCGGGCTCGCGCGAATCGGTCACGATGCGCATGACCGCCGAGCGCAGCGCCTTGGCGCCGCCCTCGAACAGCGGAATCGTGTTGTTGTAGCTCTTGGACATCTTGCGCCCGTCCAGGCCCGGCAGCGTGGCGACTTCCTCCTCGACCACCGCCTCGGGCAGCACGAAGAAGTCCTGCCCCGCCCCGTACAGGTGGTTGAAACGCTGGGCGATGTCGCGCGCCATCTCCAGGTGCTGGACCTGGTCGCGGCCGACCGGCACCTTGTGGGCATTGAACATCAGGATGTCTGCGGCCATCAGCACGGGATAGGAAAACAGCCCCATGGTGATGCCGTCATCGGGCTCGACGCCCTTGGCCTCGTTTTGGTCGACCGCCGCCTTGTAGGCGTGCGCACGGTTCATCAGCCCCTTGGACGTGACGCAGGTCAGCATCCAGCACAGCTCAGGGATCTCGGGGATATCCGACTGACGGTAAAAGGTCACGCGCTCCGGATCCAGGCCGGCGGCCAGCCACGTCGCGGCCAGCTCCAGCCGCGAACGGGCGATGCGCACCGGATCGTCGCACTTGATCAAGGCGTGGTAGTCGGCCAGGAAGAAAAAGGCGTCGACGCCAGGCCGGGTGCTGGCGGCAATCGCCGGCCGGATGGCGCCCACGTAGTTGCCCAGGTGGGGCGTGCCCGTGGTGGTAATGCCGGTAAGGACGCGGGTGTTCATGGACGAGGCAAGCCGCAGGCGGCTCGGACAAGTGGATCGCAAAGGCGCAAGTTTACCGTGGCGTCCAGGGCATGCCGGCTGCCGCGACCGGGGCGTCGGGCAGATTCATCGCTGCCGCCGGCCCGGCCGCACCATGGCGCCTATAGTTCGACGGTCCCGCGCCGCTCGGCATCCAGGTACTCGCGCGACTGCATCTCCAGTATGCGCGAGACCGTGCGATGGAATTCGTTGGCCAGCGGCCCGTCCGTATAGAGCGCCTCGGGGGGACACTCGGCCGACATGATGAGCTTGACCTTGTGGTCGTAGAGCACGTCCACCAGCCAGGTAAAGCGTCGCGCCTCCGATGCCTGGCGCGGCCCCATGCGCGGCACGCCCGAAAGGATGATGGCGTGGAAGCGGCTGGCGAGTTCCAAGTAGTCGTTCTGCGAGCGCGGCCCGCCGCACAGCGTCGCAAAGTCGAACCACACTACGGTGCCGGCCAAGGCGTGCGCACGCAGTTCGCGGTGCTCGATGTGCAGGACCGGCTCCTGCGGCACGGTGTCGGCCAGGCGATCGAAAGCATCCTGCAGCGCGCGCGCAGCCGCGTCATCCAGCGGGCAGTGATACATCTGGACCTGCTCCAGGGCGCGCCGGCGGTAATCGACGCCGGCATCGACGTTCAAGACATCCATGCGTGCCTGGATCAAGGCGATCGCCGGCAGGATGCGGTCGCGGTGCAGGCCGTCCGGATAGAGGGTGGACGGCTCGTAGTTCGACGTCATGACGAACGAGGTGCCATATTCGAACAGCTTGGACAGCAGGCGGTGCAGGATCATCGCATCGGCCACGTCCGAGACATGGAACTCGTCGAAGCAGATCAGGCGATACCGCTTGGCCACGCGGCGCGCCACCTCGTCCAGCGGATCCTGCATGCCGCGCACCTCTTCGAGCTGCCGGTGCACGCCGCGCATGAACTCGTGGAAATGCAGCCGCGTCTTGCGCACCACCGGCACGGTGGCATAGAAGGCATCCATCAGGAAGCTCTTGCCCCGGCCGACGCCGCCCCACATGTAGACGCCGCGAGGCACCTCGGGACGGTTGAGCAGCTTTTTCAGCACATTGGAGCGCATGGCGCGAAAACGCACCCAGTCATCGTAATACCGCTGCAGCCGGTCGATGGCCGCGCGCTGCGCCGGGTCGGGCCGGTAGCCGCGCTTGGCCAGTTCGTGCTCGTAATACTCGCGTACGTTCATGGGCTTGAAGAGGACAGGGCCGATCGATCAGTCACGGGGCGCCGTGCCGCCGATCGAAGGCGTCGCGACGGGACGCAGGCGCGCCGCGGGCATAGAAAAGGGCGGGCCGCGCGAACAGCCCGCCCTGGTGCCTGGCGCGACGCCGACGGCGGGATCAGAAGTTGAGCGTGCGCTTGTCCACGGCCAGGGCCGCTTCCTTCATGGCTTCGGACAGCGTCGGGTGCGCGTGGCAGATCCGTGCGATGTCTTCGGCGGCGCCGCGGAACTCCATGATGGTCACGGCTTCCGAAATCAGCTCGGAGGCCATCGGGCCGACGATATGCACGCCCAGCACTTCGTCGGTCTTGGCATCGGCCAGCACCTTGACGAAGCCGGTGGTGTCACCCAGCGCACGGGCCCGGCCGTTGGCCATGAATGGGAAGCTGCCGGCCTTGTACTCACGGCCCTCGTTCTTGAGCTGCTGCTCCGTCTTGCCCACCCAGGCGATCTCGGGCGAGGTGTAGATGACCCACGGGATGGTCGCGAAATTGACATGGCCATGCTGGCCGGCGATGCGCTCGGCCACCGCCACGCCTTCTTCCTCGGCCTTGTGCGCCAGCATGGGCCCGCGCACCACGTCGCCCACCGCCCAAACGTTGGGCAGGTTGGTCTTGCAGTCCTCGTCGACGACGATGAAGCCGCGCTCATCGAGCTTCAGGCCAACGGCCTCGGCATTCAGGCCACCGGTATAGGGCACCCGGCCGATCGAAACGATGAGCTTGTCCACGACGAGCTTTTGCTCGGCGCCGGCCGAATCGGTGTACGGCACGGTGACCTGCTTGGCGCCGACCTTGACCTCGCCGATCTTGACCCCGGTGTGGATGGTCAGGCCCTGCTTGGTGAAGGCCTTGAGTGCCTCCTTGGCCACCTGCTGGTCGGCCGCGGCCAGGAAGTCCGGCATCGCCTCGAGCACGGTGACCTCGGCGCCCAGGCGGCGCCAAACGCTGCCCATCTCCAGGCCGATGACGCCGGCGCCGATCACGCCCAGCTTCTTGGGCACGGCAGAGATGTTGAGCGCACCGTCGTTGGACAGCACCAGCTTTTCGTCAAACGGCAGCCCGGGCAGCTCGCGCGGCGACGAGCCCGTGGCCACCACGACGTGCTTGGCCACCAGGTCTTCATCGGCCGTGCCGCTGACCTTGATCGACCAGCCACCGTCGACCTGGCCCGCGAACGAGCCCTTGCCGTGGAAGAAGGTGACCTTGTTCTTCTTGAACAGGTACAGGATGCCGTCGTTGTTCTGCTTGACCACGGCATTCTTGCGGCCGATCATGGCCTGGACATCGATGCCCAGGCCCTTGACCTGGATGCCATGGTCGGCAAAGTGATGCGCGGCCTGCTCGTAGTGCTCGGACGATTGCAGCAGCGCCTTGGACGGGATGCAGCCCACGTTGGTGCAAGTGCCGCCCGGGGCGGGGCCGCCCTGCCCATTTTGCCAGGCGTCGATGCAGGCCACCGACATGCCCAGCTGCGCGGCGCGTATGGCGGCGATGTAGCCGCCGGGACCCGCGCCGATGACGACGACGTCGAATTGCTTGGCCATGTGCTCTCCCCCGCCTTACAGGTCCAGCAGCAGGCGCTGCGGGTCTTCCAGCGCCTCCTTGATGGCCACCAGCGACAGCACGGCTTCGCGGCCGTCGATGATGCGGTGGTCATAGGACAGGGCGAGGTAGTTCATGGGCCGGATGACGATCTGGCCGTTTTCCACCACCGGGCGCTCCTTGGTGGCGTGGATGCCCAGGATGGCCGATTGCGGCGGGTTGATGATGGGGGTGGACAGCATGGAACCGAAGACGCCGCCGTTGGAGATCGAGAACGTGCCGCCGGTGAGCTCTTCCAGCCCCAGCTTGCCCTCGGCCGCACGCTTGCCGAAGTCGGCGATCTGCTTTTCGATCTCGGCGATCGACAGCTGGTCGGCATTGCGCAGGATGGGCACGACCAGGCCGCGCGGGCTGCCCACGGCGATGCCGATGTCGAAGTAGCCGTGGTAGATGATGTCCTTGCCGTCGACCGAGGCGTTGATGATCGGGAACTTCTTGAGCGCGGCAACCGCGGCCTTGACGAAGAAGGACATGAAGCCGAGCTTGACGCCGTGCTCCTTCTCGAACTTTTCCTTGTACTTGTTGCGCAGGTCGATGACGGCCTGCATGTTGACCTCGTTGAAGGTCGTCAGGATGGCGTTCTCGCGCTGGGACTGCAGCAGGCGCTCGGCCACGCGGGCGCGCAGGCGGCTCATGGGCACGCGCTGCTCGGGACGGCCGTCCAGCGAAACCGACGGCGCGGGCACGGCGGGCGCAGCCGGCGCCTTGGGCGCGGGGGCCTGGGCGCCGCCGGCGGCAGCGGCCAGGGCGTCGCCCTTGGTGATGCGGCCATCGCGGCCCGTGCCCTGCACCGACTCGGGCGCGATGTTGTTGTCGGCCATGATCTTGGCCGCGGCAGGCGAGGCGACGCTGCTGGCCTTGGCCGGCGCGGACTCGGCGGCGGCCGGCTGGGCGGCTTCGGGCGCCTTGGGCGCTTCGGCCGCGGGCGCCGCAGCCGCCTTGGCATCGGTGTCGATGCGGGCGATGGGCTCGCCCGAGGTCACCGTGCTGCCGTCACCCTTGATCACTTCAGCCAGCACGCCGGAGGCCGGGGCGGGCACTTCCAGCACGACCTTGTCGGTCTCGATCTCGATCAGGATTTCATCGGCTTGCACGGCTTCGCCGGGTTTTTTCTTCCAGGTCAGCAGCGTGGCTTCCGAGACGGATTCGGACAGCTGCGGAACGACGACGTCGGTAATGGCCATGGTGTTTCGTATTCCTTTCTAGCTAAGGGTTCGGTTCGTCGGGCGCTTACTTGGTCAGCATGAAGCCCTTGTATTTGGCGGCGAAGGCCTGCTCGATCAGCGCCTTTTGCTGTTCGATGTGCTTGGCCAGGTAGCCGACGGCCGGAGAAGCCGAGGCCGGACGGCCGGCGTAGGCGAGCTTCTGGCCTTCCTTCATGTTCTCGTACAGGTGGTGCTGTATGTAGAACCACGGCCCTTGGTTTTGCGGCTCATCCTGCACCCAGATGACTTCGGACGCCTTGGCGTACTTGCGCAGCTCTGCCTCGAAGGCCTTGTGCGGGAACGGATACAGCTGCTCGACGCGGATGATGGCCACGTGCTTGGCCTCGCGCTCGCGGCGGGCGTTGACCAGGTCGTAGTAGACCTTGCCCGAGCAGACGAGCACGCGCTTGACCGAGGCGGCGTCGATCGTTTCGTCGACCTCGCCGATCACGGTCTTGAAGCTGCCGCTGGCCAGGTCCGTCAGCGGCGAGCCGGCATCCTTGTTGCGCAGCAGCGACTTGGGCGTGAAGATGACCAGAGGCTTGCGGAACGGCCGGATCATCTGGCGACGCAGCAGGTGGAAGATCTGCGCGGCGGTAGTCGGCTGCACGGCCTGGATGTTGTTGTCCGCGCACAGCTGCAGGAAGCGCTCGATGCGCGCCGACGAGTGTTCCGGGCCCTGGCCTTCATAGCCGTGCGGCAGCATCAGCGTCAGCCCGGATTGGCGGCCCCACTTGGCCTCGCCCGAGACGATGAACTGGTCGATGACGACCTGGGCGCCGTTGGCGAAGTCGCCGAATTGGGCTTCCCAGATGGTCAGCGTGTTGGGCTCGGCGGTCGAATAGCCGTACTCGAAACCCAAGACCGCCTCTTCGGACAGGACCGAGTCGATGACCGTGAAAGGCGCCTGCCCTTCGGATACGTTTTGCAGCGGAATGTAGGTGCCGTCGTCCCAGCGCTCGCGGTTCTGGTCGTGCAGCACGGCGTGGCGGTGCGTGAAGGTGCCGCGGCCGGAGTCCTGCCCGGTGATACGCACGGCGTAGCCAGAAGCCACCAGGCTGGCGAACGCGAGGTGTTCGCCCATGCCCCAGTCGAGGTTCATCTCGCCGCGGGCCATGGCGCGCCGGTCATTGAGCAGCTTGGCCACCAGCGGATGCACCGTGAAGCCTTCGGGCACCGTCGTGATGCGCTCGCCCAGGCGCTTGAGCTCGGCCAGCGGCACGGCCGTGTCGGCCTGGTCGGTCCACTTCGCGCCGATGAACGGCGACCAGTCGATGGCGTACTTGCTCTTGTAGTCGGTCAGCACGGGCTCGATGGTGCGGCGACCGTCCTCCATGTACTGGCGGTAGTCCTTGACCATCTGGTCCGGCTCGTCCGGGGCGAGCACGCCCTGGGCCACCAGCTTGTCGGCGTAGAGCTTGCGGGTGCCGGGGTGCTGGCTGATGCGCTTGTACATCAGCGGCTGGGTCAACGAAGGCGTGTCCTGCTCGTTGTGGCCCAGCTTGCGGAAGCAGACGATGTCGACCACCACGTCGTGGTGGAAGGCGTGGCGGTACGCCAGCGCGAGCTGGGTGACGAAGACCACGGCTTCCGGATCGTCGCCGTTGACGTGGAAGACCGGCGCTTCGATCATCTTGACCACGTCCGTGCAGTACAGCGTCGAGCGCGAGTCACGCGGGTCGGACGTGGTGAAGCCGATCTGGTTGTTGATGACGATGTGCACCGTGCCGCCCGTGCCGTAGCCACGGGTCTGGGCAAGGTTGAGCGTTTCCATCACGACGCCCTGGCCCGCGAAGGCCGCGTCGCCGTGCACCAGCACGGGCAGGACCTGGCGGCCTTCCTTGTCGCCGCGGCGCTCCTGGCGCGCGCGCGCGCTGCCTTCGACCACGGGGTTGACGATTTCCAGGTGCGAGGGGTTGAAGGCCAGCGACAGGTGCACGGGCCCGCCGCGGGTGGACAGGTCGCTCGAGAAACCGTTGTGGTACTTGACGTCGCCGTCGGTCAGGTGGTCGGCGTGCTTGCCTTCGAACTCGGCGAACAGGTCGGCGGGCATCTTGCCCATGATGTTGACCAGCATGTTCAGGCGACCGCGGTGGGCCATGCCCACGACGATTTCCTGAACGCCGGTCTCGCCGGCCATGTTGACCAGCTCGTCCATGGCGGCGATGAAGCTTTCGCCGCCTTCGAGCGAGAAGCGCTTCTGCCCGACGTACTTGGTGTGGAGGTAGCGCTCCAGGCCCTCGGCTTCGGTCAGCTGCTGCAGGATGTGGCGCTTGCGTTCCGGCGAGAAGCTGGGCGTGCCCAGGGTCGATTCCAGGCGCTCCTGGATCCAGCGCTTGGCCGCCGGATCGGAAATGTGCATGAACTCGACGCCGATGGTGCGGCAGTACGTATCGCGCAACGCCTTCAGGATGTCGCGAAGCGTCATCGTGCTGGCGGTCGTGAAGTACGTATTGGTGGCCGCGTAGACCTGGTCGAGGTCGGCTTCGGTCAGGCCGTAGAAGGCCGGGTCGAGCTCGGGAATGTTGGGGCGGTCCTGCCGCTTGAGTGGATCGAGGTCGGCCCAGCGCGATCCGAGCGACCGATAGGCCGCGATCAGCGACTGGACGGCAACCTGCTTGCTGGCGACCGTCAGGTCGGCCTCGCGCGCGACCGGCGCAAAACCGCCGCTGCGCGCGCGTTGGGCGAACGACTGGACGATGGGCGCATGGGCCTGGTCGCGGGTGGATTCCTGCCCATCCGCGGCGGGCAAGTGCTGCAGCTGGTCGAAGTATTCGCGCCAGTTCTCAGGGACGGAGCCGGGGTTGTCGAGATAGGCTTCGTAGAGCTCCTCGACGTACGGAGCGTTGCCCCCGAACAGATAGGAGGTAGATAAGGATTCGGTTTCCGATGACATGTCTCTTACGCTTCACCTTGCCGGGTGCTTCACCCGTTACGATGCAGGAAAACCTTCCGCGACACGGCTTCACCGATTAGCGGATAGCGGGGGGCAGAAGGCGCTTGATAGCCTCTAGGGCACGCCATATGCAAGACAGCGTCGGCACGGAGCGCCCTAGGCCATGGCGCCAGTATAGCCCCTTCGATGCGACTTTGTCCGGCCGAAATCGGGCCGCCGGCGGCCTACGCCACCGGCAGGGCGGTCTGGTACTTGACCTGCTTGAGCGCGAAACCCGAGCGGATGTTCTTGACGCCCGGAATGCGGGTCAGGTGGCTGACGATGAACCGCTCCAGCGCCTGCATGTCCGGCACCACCACGCGCAGCAGGTAATCGGCATCGCCCGTCATCAGGTAGCACTCCATGACTTCCGGGTAGTCGGCCATGGCCTTCTGGAAGCGCGCCAGTTCCGAGTCGATCTGCTTTTCCAGGCTGACCTGGATGAAGACGTTCAGGTTCAGCCCCAGCTTGACCGGGTCGGCGAGCGCCACATAGCGGCGAATCACGCCGGCACGCTCCAAGGCCTTGACGCGCGCCAGGCATGGCGAGGGGGACAGGTGCACCCGCCGGGCCAGTTCCACGTTGGTGATGCTGCAATCGTTCTGGAGGATCTCCAGGATGCGGCGGTCCGTGGGATCGATCGAAGGCATTTTTGTCTCCCAGATTGACCAATTGCAGCATGATATGCTGCAAATACCTGTTGGAACTATCATTTTCGGCGACCCATGCCGCGCGCGCGGGGCTACGATGGCAGGCAAAGGAGGAGACGCGCCATGCATCCCAGAGACCTGCCTGCCGGGCTGTCCGACCCAGCCGATATCGATCCCCAAGAAACCGCCGAATGGTGCGACGCGCTGGCTGCCCTGGTGCAGCATGCCGGCCCGCAGCGCGCGGCCTTCGTGCTGGATCGGCTGGCCCAGCAGGCCAGCGCGCTGGGCGTGCGCAGCGCCGGCCGCATCCGCACTCCCTACCTGAACACCATCCCGGTGGACGAACAGCCGCCCTACCCCGGCGACCTCGACCTGGAGCGGCGCCTGGCCTCGATCAACCGCTGGAATGCCCTGGCCATGGTGGTGCGCGCCAACAAAGCCTACGGGGAGCTGGGCGGCCACATCGCCAGCTATGCCTCGGCCGCCGACCTTTTCGAGGTCGGGTTCAACCATTTCTTTCGCGCCGGCGAGAACGGCGACCTGGTCTTCATGCAGCCGCACTCGGCGCCCGGCATCTACGCGCGCGCCTTCCTGGAGGGCCGGCTGGGCGAGGCCGACCTGGCGTGCTTCCGCCGCGAAGTAGCCGCCCCTGGCATGGGCGCGCGAGGCTTGTCGTCCTACCCCCACCCTTGGCTGATGCCGGACTTCTGGCAGTTTCCCACCGGGTCCATGGGCATTGGCCCGATCAACGCCATCTACCAGGCCCGCTTCATGCGCTATTTGCAGCACCGGGGATTACTGCCTGCGTCGGACCGCCGGGTGTGGGGCATTTTCGGCGACGGCGAGATGGACGAGCCCGAGGCCGTCGCCGCGCTGACGCTGGCCGCCCGCGAGGGCCTGGACAACCTGGTCTTCGTCATCAACTGCAACCTGCAGCGCCTGGACGGCCCGGTGCGCGGCAACGGCCGCATCGTCGACGAACTGGAAACACTCTTTTCCGGCGCCGGCTGGAACGTCATCAAGGTGCTCTGGGGCTCGGACTGGGACCCGCTATTTGCCCGCGACCGCACCGGCGCCCTGGCGCGCGCCTTCGCGCGCACCGTCGACGGCCAGTTCCAGACCTTTGCGGCCAAGGACGGCGCCTACAACCGCCAGCACTTTTTCGGCGCGGATCCCGAGCTGGCCGCCCTGGTGGCCGATTGGAGCGACGACGCCATCGACCGCCTGCACCGGGGCGGCCACGACATGGTCAAGATCTATGCCGCCTACCACCGCGCAGTGCGGCATCGCGGACAACCCACCGTGATCCTGGCCCAGACCAAGAAGGGCTACGGCATGGGCCAGGCCGGCCAGGGTCGCATGACGACCCACCAGCAGAAAAAGCTCGACGCCGACGCGCTGCTGGCTTTCCGCGACCGGTTCGCCCTGCCGCTGTCGGACGAAGACTGCCTGGCGCTGAAGTTCTACCGCCCGGCCGACGACAGCCCCGAGGTGCGCTATGCCCAGGAACGGCGCGCCACGCTGGGCGGCCCCCTGCCCGCGCGGCGCGGCGCGGCACCCGCGCTGGCCGTGCCGCCGGCGCAGGATTGGGGCCGCTTCGCCCTGCAGCCCGGTGGCAAGGAGATGTCCAGCACGATGGCGGTGGTGCGCATGCTGTCGCAGCTGCTCAAGGACCCCGCGCTCGGCCCGCGCATCGTGCCCATCGTCGCCGACGAGGCACGCACCTTCGGCATGGCCAACCTGTTTCGCCAGGTCGGCATTTATTCGTCGCAAGGACAGCTGTACGAACCCGAGGATATCGGCTCGGTCCTGTATTACCGCGAGGCGCGCGACGGGCAGATCCTGGAGGAAGGCATCACCGAGGCCGGCGCGATGTCGTCCTGGACGGCCGCAGGCACGAGCTACTCCACGCACGGCCTGGCCATGCTGCCGTGCTACATCTACTACTCCATCTTCGGCTTCCAGCGCGTGGGCGACCTGATCTGGGCTGCCGCCGACCAGCGCGTGCGTGGCTTCTTGATCGGCGCCACCTCCGGGCGCACGACGCTGGGTGGTGAAGGCCTGCAACACCAGGACGGTGCCAGCCATTTGATCGCCACCACCGTGCCGAACTGCCGCGCCTACGACCCGGCTTACGCCTACGAGCTGGCCACGCTGCTCGAGCACGGCATGCGCCGCATGCTCGACGAACGCCGCGACGAGTTCTACTACCTGACCGTCACCAACGAATCGTTGCCGCAGCCGGACATGCCCGAAGGCCAGGACGTGCGCGACGGCATCGTGCGCGGCCTGTACCGCGTGCACGGCGCGCAGGGCGACGCGCAAGTCCGCCTGCTGGGCGCCGGGCCCATGCTGGCCGAGGCGCTGAAAGCGGCGGACACGCTGGCCCGCGACCATGGCGTGGCTGCCGAGGTCTGGAGCGTGACCAGCTTTTCGGAGCTGGCCCGCGATGGCCACGCTTGCGAGCGCGCGCGGCTGCTCGGGCTGCCCGGCGGCGAGCCCTGGGTGGCGCGGCAGCTGGGTGGAGCCCGCCTGCCCACGGTGGCCGCCAGCGACTACGTGCGCGCCGTGCCCGAGCAAATCCGTGCGTGGATCCCCGGCCCCTACCGTACCCTGGGCACCGACGGCTTTGGGCGCAGCGACACGCGCGCCGCCCTGCGCGACTTTTTCGAGGTCGGCAGCCAGTGGATCGTGCTCGCGGCGCTAGAGTTGCTGGCGCGTGAACCGGGCGCCAGCGTCGATCCCGCGTCAGTGCAGGCGCTGCGCACGGCGCTCGGCGCCCAGGGCCGGACAGCGCCGCCCTGGGAACGGTAAGCCGGCAGGCTGCCCCGCCCGCCCTCGAGGGCGGGCGCCTTCGCGCCCCTGCTGCCGCGCGTCGCAGCAGTTAGCTGCGACGCAACATGCCGTCGACGCCATTTCCTGTTCAAATAGCCGCCCATGCCGAAATTCCGGCACCGCAGGGCGCGCCCGGCAACGGGCGCGCCGATTCCTTTTTTGCCGCGACAGACGGCGCAACGCAGCACTGACACCTTAGCTTCTCCATGGATGACACCCTGACCAAGCTGGCGCTCGACTACCACGCCAACCCCACCCCTGGAAAAATTTCCGTCACCCCGACCAAGACGCTGGCCAACCAGGACGACCTGTCGCTGGCCTACTCTCCCGGGGTCGCCGCCGCCTGCATGGCGATCCACGGCGAAGGCGATGCCGCCGCCGCCCGCTATACCTCGCGCGCCAACCTGGTGGGCGTCATCACCAACGGCACGGCCGTGCTGGGCCTGGGCAACATCGGCCCGCTGGCGGCCAAGCCCGTCATGGAGGGCAAAGGGTGCCTGTTCAAGAAGTTCGCCGGCATCGACGTCTTCGACATCGAGCTGGCCGAACGTGACCCGGACAAGCTGGTCGACATCATCGCCGCGCTGGAACCCACGCTCGGCGGCATCAACCTCGAGGACATCAAGGCGCCCGAGTGCTTCTACATCGAGAAGAAGCTGCGCGAGCGCATGAAGATTCCCGTCTTTCATGACGACCAGCACGGCACGGCCATCATCTCGGCCGCGGCCATCATCAACGGCCTGAAGGTGGTCGGCAAGCAGATCGGCGACGTGCGCCTGGTCTGCTCGGGTGCGGGCGCCGCCGCCATCGCCTGCCTGGACCTGCTGGTCCATCTCGGCATCCGCCGTGAAAACATCTTCGTGGTCGACTCGCGCGGCGTGATCTGGGAAGGCCGCGAAGAAAACATGGAGCCCAACAAGCGCCGCTATGCGCAAAGGACCGATGCGCGCACGCTGGCCGACGTCGTTGCAGGCGCCGACATCTTCCTGGGCTGCTCGACCGCCGGGGTGCTGACCGCCGACATGGTCAAGACCATGGCGGCCAAGCCGCTAATCCTGGCGCTGGCCAACCCCGAGCCCGAAATCCGCCCCGAGGTCGCCAAGGCGGCGCGCCCGGACTGCATCATCGCCACCGGCCGCTCGGACTACCCCAACCAGGTCAACAACGTCCTGTGCTTCCCCTTCATTTTCCGCGGGGCGCTGGATGCCGGCGCCACGCGCATCACCGAGGAGATGAAGCTCGCCTGCGTCAAGGCCATCGCGGAACTGGCCGAAGCCGAGCAGAACGACGAAGTCGCCCTGGCCTACGCTGGCCAGGAACTGACCTTCGGTCCGGACTACATCATCCCCAAGCCGTTCGATCCGCGCCTGATCGTACGCATCGCGCCCGCCGTGGCCCAAGCTGCGGCCGAATCGGGCGTGGCCACGCGCCCCATCGAGGACATCGAGGCCTATCGCCAGAAGCTGATGGGCTTCGTCTACCACTCCGGCCAGCTGATGCGCCCGCTATTCCAGCAGGCCAAGCAGGCACCCAAGCGCGTGATCTACGCCGACGGCGAAGACGAGCGCGTGCTGCGCGCGGTGCAGACGGTCGTCGACGAAGGCTTGGCCCAGCCCATCCTGGTCGGCCGCCCCTCGGTCATCGAGATGCGCATCAAGAAATTCGGCCTGCGGCTGGCCGCCGGCAAGAACATCGAGATCGTCGACCCCGAAGACGACTCGCGTTTTAACGAGACCTGGTCGGCCTACTTCAAGCTGCGCGGTCGCGAAGGCGTAACGCCGACGATCGCCAAGGCCATGGTCCGCAAGCACAACACGCTGATCGGCGCCATGCTGCTGCGCCGGGGCGATGCCGACGCGCTGCTGTGCGGCGTGGCCAGCCGCTACGACAATCAGCTGCGCTACGTCGACGAGGTCATCGGCCGCAAGCCGGGCGTGCTGGCCTATGGCGCGCTCAATGTGCTGATGCTGCCCAACCAGACGCTGTTCATCACGGACACGCACGTCAACGAAAACCCCTCGGCCGAAGAGATCGCCGACATCACCATCCAGGCGGCCCAGGAAATGCAGCGCTTTGGCGTAGTGCCCAAGGTCGCGCTGTTGTCGCACTCGAACTTCGGCAGCCGCCCGTCCGAATCCTCGCGCAAGATGGCACGCGCGCGCCAGCTCCTGCAGGAGCGTGCGCCCGATCTGGAAGTCGACGGCGAGATGCACGCCGACGCCGCGCTGTCGGAGAAAATCCGCATGATGGCCTATCCGGACAGCACGCTGGCCGGCCCGGCCAACCTGTTGGTGATGCCCAACCTGGACGCGGGCAACATCACCTACAACATGCTCAAGATGACCGGCAGCAACGGCGTGGCGATGGGCCCCATCCTGCTGGGCGCGGCGCGTCCCGTGCACATCCTGACCACCAGCGCCACGGTGCGCCGCATCGTCAACATGACCGCGCTGGCCGTGGTCGATGCGCAGCAGGAGGCCGGGCAGGCCTAAGGCCTGCCGCGACCCGCTGGCCGCCGACGCGTGGCCGGCGGGCCCGGCCACTTTCCCCCGCCCGCCGGGCGGCGCGCACGGCGGGCTATGATTTGCGCCGTACGCGGACGATCCGCCCATCCACGGGAATCCGACATGACCCAAGACGCCTTGCTGGCCTGGCTGCACTACCTGGCCATCTTCGTCCTGATCGTCGCGCTCACGGCCGAGGCCGTGCTGCTGCGGCCCGGCCTGGGAGCCGCGACGATCCGCCGGCTGGCCAACTATGACCGGCTATACCTGGTCGCTGCGCTGGCCGTGCTGGCCACCGGCGGGCTGCGCCTGTCCCTGGGCGCCAAGGGCATGGCGTTCTACCTTGCCAACCCTTGGTTTCACGCCAAGATCGGCCTGTTCGTGCTCATCGGCCTGTGCTCGATCCCGCCGACCATCGCCTTCCTGCGCTGGCGGCGCCAGGCCGGCGCCGCGGACTTTTCCCCGCCGGACGGCGAAGTGACCCGCGCCCGCCGCTGGGTCATGGTCGAAACGCACCTCATCGTGCTGCTGCCACTGTTTGCCGCGCTGATGGCGCGCGGCGTGTCGATGTAGGCGGCCGCGCGCGTGGAGGGCATCTACCTGGTCGTCGGCCTGGGCGCTGCGCTTGCGGCATTCGTCCAAGGATTGGCCGGATTCGGCTTCGGCCTGACCGCCATGTCGGTCTGGGCCTGGACGCTGGAGCCCCAGCTGGCGGCCGTGCTGGCGGTGTTCGGCGGCTTGGCCGGCCAGGTGCTCGCCGCCTGCACGGTGCGCCGCGGCCTGGCATTCGGCCTCCTATGGCCGTTCATCGCCGGCGGCTTGGCCGGGGTGCCGCTAGGGACTTGGCTGCTGCCCTACCTGGATGCCGCCTGGTTCAAGGCCATCGTCGGCGCGATACTGGCGCTGTGGTGCCCGGCCATGCTGTTATCGGCCAACCTGCCCCGCATCTCGGCGGATAACCGCCTGGCCGATGCCGCAATAGGCATGGCCGGCGGCGTCATGGGCGGCCTGGGTGGATTCACTGGCCTGCTTCCGACCCTATGGTGCACGCTGCGCGGCATGGGCAAGGACGCGCAGCGCGCGATCATCCAGAACTTCAACCTGGCGATGCTGGCCGTGGCGATGTCGCTCTACCTGGCCCGCGGCATGGTCACGCGCCCCATGCTGCCACTGTTTGCGCTGGTGCTGCCGGCCATCCTGCTGCCCGCGCTGGCCGGTTCGCGCGTGTATGCGCGCATCAGCGACGCCGCCTTCCGGCGCGTGGTGCTGGCGCTCTTGACGGCATCGGGCGCGGCCATGCTGGCCTCGGGCTTGGCCACGCTGCTGGCCCGTGGCAGCTAAGGCGCCTTCCAGCCGCGCGCCGTTTCCCGCCGCCCGCCACGTTTTTCCCCACGCAGGCATGAAAAAAGCCCCGGGACGAGGCCCCCGGGGCTTCCGGCATTTGGCGCCGGGCGTACGGCGCCCGGCGGACCGCATCAGCGCTTGTCGCGCGGCGGCACCTGGCGCGGCGCGTGGCCCGTAAAGAGCTGGCGCGGACGGCCGATCTTGTAGTCGGGGTCGGACAGCATCTCGTTCCACTGGGCAATCCAGCCGACGGTGCGGGCGAGCGCGAAGATGGCGGTGAACAGCGACGTCGGAATGCCGATGGCACGCTGCACGATGCCCGAGTAGAAGTCGACGTTGGGATACAGCTTGCGCTGCACGAAGTAGTCGTCTTCCAGGGCGATGCGCTCGAGCTCCATGGCGAGCTTGAACAGCGGGTCGTTCTCCAGCCCGAGCGCGGCGAGCACTTCCTTGCAAGTTTCCTGCATCAGCTTGGCGCGCGGGTCGTAGTTCTTGTAGACGCGGTGGCCAAAGCCCATCAGGCGCACGCCCGAGCTCTTGTCCTTGACCTTTTCCATGAACTCGCCAACCTTGGCCACGCCGCCGTTGGCCTGCAGCTCTTCGAGCATTTGCAGGCAAGCCTCGTTGGCGCCGCCGTGGGCCGGGCCCCACAGGCAGGCCACGCCCGCCGCGATCGCCGCGAACGGGTTGGTGCCCGACGAACCGCACAGCCTGACGGTAGAGGTCGACGCGTTCTGCTCGTGGTCGGCATGCAGAATGAAGATCCGGTCCAGCGCGCGCTCGACCACTTCATTGACCTTGTATTCCTCGCACGGCGTGGCGAACATCATGCGCAGGAAGTTGCCCGTATAGGACAGGTCGTTCTGCGGGTAGATGAAGGGTTGGCCCTGCGAATACTTGTACGCCATGGCCACCAGCGTGGGCATCTTGGCGATCAGGCGGATGGCCGAGATGTGGCGGTGCTGGGCGTTGGTGATGTCGGTCGAGTCGTGGTAGAAGGCCGACAACGCACCCACCAGGCCGGTCAGCACGGCCATGGGGTGGGCGTCTCGACGGAAACCGCGCAGGAAGAAGTGCAGCTGCTCGTTCACCATCGTGTGGTGCGTCACCTGCCAGTCGAAGTCCTTCTTCTGCTCGGCATTGGGCAACTCGCCGTTCAGGATCAGGTAGCAGACATCCAGGAAGTCGCAGCTGACGGCCAGCTGCTCGATCGGGTAGCCGCGATACAGCAGCTCACCCTTGTCGCCATCGATATAAGTAATCGACGAGGCGCAGGCCGCGGTCGACAAAAAGCCCGGGTCGAACGTGAACATGCCCGTCTGACTGTACAGCTTGCGGATGTCGATCACGTCCGGGCCGATGGTGCCCTCATAGATGGGAAACTCCACCGCAGGCGTGTTGTCAGAAAAACTTAGCGTCGCTTTCTTGTCAGACAGTTTCATCGTTGTCCTCGTCAAATATTCATAGTTCGCGCATGCGGGCAAGAATCGCGCGCACTTCGGGCGTATCCAGCTCGCCTTGCGGCTCGGCGCGGGCAAGCAGCAGGTCCAGCAGGTCGTTGTCGTCCAGCTCGAACAGCCGCGTCAGCACTGCGACGTCCTGATCGGTCAACTGCGCCTCGTAGGCGTCCAAGTAGCGGGTGATGATCAGGTCGTTCTCGAGCAGGCCGCGCCGCGCCCGCCAGCGCAGCCGCGCCCGATCCCTTTCGTCCAACCCGGTCATCCCCGCCGCTCCCGTCTAGACCGCCCGGCGGACCATCAGTTCCTTGATCTTGCCGATGGCGCGCGTGGGGTTCAGCCCCTTCGGGCAGACGTCCACGCAGTTCATGATGGTGTGGCAACGGAACAGGCGGTACGGGTCTTCCAGGTTGTCCAGGCGCTCGCCGGTGGCCTCGTCACGGCTGTCGGCGATGAAGCGATAGGCCTGCAGCAAGCCGGCCGGGCCGACGAACTTGTCCGGATTCCACCAAAACGACGGGCAGGACGTCGAACAGCACGCACACAAGATGCACTCGTACAGGCCGTCGAGTTCCTCGCGCGCCTCGGGCGACTGCAGGCGCTCCTTCTCGGGAGGCGGCGTGCCGTTGATCAGGTACGGACGGATCGAGTGGTACTGGTTGAAGAAGTGCGTCATGTCCACGATCAGGTCGCGGATCACGGGCAGGCCGGGCAGCGGCTTCAGGACGATGGGCTCCTTCAAGTCGCGCAGGTTGGTGATGCACGCCAGGCCGTTCTTGCCGTTGATGTTCATGGCGTCGGAGCCGCACACGCCTTCGCGGCAGGAGCGGCGCAGCGCCAGGCTGTCATCGACGTCGTTCTTGATGCGGACCAGGGCGTCGAGCAGCATCTTGTCGGTGGGCTGCAGCTCGACTTCCAGCTTCTGCATGTACGGGCGCTCGTCCTTGTCAGGATCGTAGCGGTAGATCTCGAACTTCACGATACGTTTGGTGCTCATGCCGGCATCCTGCTTAGAAAGTGCGCGCCTTGGGCGGGAAGCTCTCGACCGTCAGGGGCTTCATCTGGACCGGCTTGTAGTCCAGGCGGCTGCCCTCGGAATACCAGAGCGTGTGGCGCAGCCAGTTCTCGTCGTCGCGGTTGGGGTGATCGTCCAGCGCGTGCGCGCCGCGGCTCTCGGTGCGGTTGGCAGCCGACTTGATCGTGGCGCGGGCGACTTCGGTCATGTTGGCCAGTTCCAGGGCCTCGACGCGCGCGGTGTTGAACACCTTGGACTTGTCCTTGAACGCCACGTACTCGGCCTGCTTGGCAAGCTCCTCGATCCGCTCCACGCCTTCGTTGAGCAGCTTGAGCGTGCGGAACACGCCGCAGTGGCGCTGCATGGTGTTGCGGATGTTGTTGGCCACGTCCTGCACCTTCTCGCCGCTGGTGCGCGACTCCAGCTTGTTGATGCGGTCCAGGGAGTATTCCAGGGACTCCTTGGGCAGCGGCTGGTGCGAGCGCTGTCGCTCCAGGTGCGAGGCGACGATGTGGTTGCCGGCGGCACGGCCGAAGACGACCAGGTCCAGCAGCGAGTTGGTGCCCAGGCGGTTGGCGCCATGCACCGACACCGCAGAGCATTCGCCGATGGCGTACAGGCCGTTGACGACCTTGTTTTCGCCGTTCTTCCATTCCACGACCTGGCCGTGGTAGTTGGCCGGGATGCCGCCCATCTGGTAGTGGATGGTCGGGACCACGGGAATGGGTTCCTTGATCGGATCGACGTTGGCGAACTTGATCGCGATTTCGCGGATCGACGGCAGGCGCTTCATGATGGTTTCAGCGCCCAGGTGGTCGAGCTTGAGCACGACGTAGCTGCCGTCCGGGCCGCAGCCGCGGCCTTCCTTGATCTCCTGGTCCATCGAACGCGAGACGAAGTCGCGCGGGGCCAGGTCCTTGAGCGTGGGCGCATAGCGCTCCATGAAGCGCTCGCCATCCTTGTTCAGCAGGATACCGCCTTCGCCACGGACGCCCTCGGTGATCAGCACGCCCGCGCCCGCCACGCCGGTCGGGTGGAACTGCCAGAATTCCATGTCCTGCAGCGGGATGCCAGCGCGCGCCGCCATGCCCAGGCCGTCGCCGGTATTGATGAAGGCGTTGGTCGAAGCGGCCCAGATGCGGCCGGCGCCACCCGTGGCGAGGACCGTGGCCTTGGCCTCGAGCACGTAGATCTCGCCGGTTTCCATCTCGAGCGCGGTCACGCCCACCACGTCGCCGGCGTCGTTGCGCAGCAGGTCGAGCGCCATCCATTCGACGAAGAACTGGGTGCGCGCCGCGACGTTGCGCTGGTACAGCGTGTGCAGCAGCGCATGGCCGGTACGGTCAGCGGCCGCACAGGCGCGCTGCACGGGCTTTTCGCCGAAGTTGGCGGTGTGCCCGCCGAAGGGGCGCTGGTAGATGGTGCCGTCCGGGTTGCGGTCGAACGGCATGCCGAAGTGTTCCAGTTCGTAGACCGCATTGGGGGCCTCGCGGCACATGAACTCGATGGCGTCTTGGTCGCCCAGCCAGTCCGACCCCTTGACGGTGTCGTACATGTGCCAGTACCAGTTGTCCTCGCTCATATTGCCCAGCGACGCGCCGATGCCGCCTTGCGCGGCAACGGTGTGCGAGCGCGTCGGGAAGACCTTGGACAGGACGGCCACGGACAGGCCCGCCTGGGCCAGCTGCAGGGAGCAGCGCATGCCGGCGCCGCCGGCTCCGACCACCACGACATCAAACTGGCGGCGCGGCAAAGAAGTTTTGACAGCGACCACGGCTTACAGACTCCAGAGGATTTTGGCGAAATACACAACCGACCCGACCAGCCAGAGAATCGTCAGCACCTGCAGCAGCAGGCGAACGCCGGTCGGCTTGACGTAGTCCATCCAGATGTCGCGCACGCCGATCCAGGCATGCCAGGCCAACGCGATGAAGGCCAGCGACGCCAGGATCTGCCCCAGGGGCAGGGCGAACACGGTGAAGGTAAACAGCCCGCGCCAGGCTTCGAAGGTGAAGGCGGGCATGGTGAGCACGCCCACCACCAGGACCAGCGTGTAAACGGCCAGGATGACCGCGGTCACGCGCTGGGCGATGAAATCCATCGTGCCGTAGTGGGCGCCGACCACCAGGCGCTTGTGGCCATAGTTCTTGGAAGACATTACCAGGCTCCGAACAGCTTGAGACCGAACACCACCGTCAGCGCGAGGCTGACGCCGAAGACCACGCCTGCGCTCTTCTGGGCGGACACCTTGTCCAGGCCAACGTGCAGGTCGAGCACCAGATAGCGCAGGCCGGCGCAGAAGTGATGGAGGTAGCCCCAGATCAACACGAGCAGAACGAGCTTGACCAGCGGATTGCCCGCCACCGCCGCCACCTGCGCAAAGGATTCGGCGGAGCCGACGCTCATCGCGAAGATGGGCAGGATGACCAGCGGCAGACAGAGAAACAGGAGCGCGCCGCTGATGCGGTGCAGGATGGAGAGCTTGCCAGCAAGGGGCAGCCGGTAAGTCAATATCTGGGTGATGTTGATGTTGCGAAATTGCGGACGCGGCTTTGCAGCTGAGTCGGGCATGGCGACCTCGTGTCAGTCTATCGAGTGGGCAAACGCTCTATTTTCGCCCATGTAACGGGTTGGTTCAAATCATCCAAAAAAACGCCATCAATTCAAACTATTGCGATAGTGGTAGCGATCGGTCCGGTACAGTCCCCGGCGCACCTCCATCGGACGGTCGCCATAGGTGTACGAGACGCGGTCGACCTGCAACAGCGGCGTGCCGCTGGCCACGCCCAGCAATTGCGCAGCGTCGTCCGGGGCCGCCACCGCGCGCAACTTTTCGTCGGCGCGCACCATGCTCACGCCGAACTCCGATTCGAATAAACCGTACAACGGACCGCGATAACGCGCCAGCAGCTCCGCGGTCAGCCCCCGGAAAGCCGCGCCCGGCAGCCAGATGTCGTCTACCACGGTGGCCACCCCGCCGAAGGCGAGCAGGCGGCGGATGGCCACGGCACTTTCTCCGGCGCGCAGCTCCAGCGCGCGGGCCACTTCGGCCGGCGCGCGTACGCGCTTGCAGTCGATGATGCGGCTTTCGGCGCGCTGGCCTTCGGCGCCGTCGTCGGCGGCCAGGCGCAGGAAACGGTAGCGTATGCGGGCCTCGTGATGGGTCGCGACGAAAGTGCCCTTGCCCTGGCGGCGCACCAGCAGGTGCTCGGCCGCCAGCTCGTCTATGGCCTTGCGCACGGTGCCCTGGCTGACTTGGAAGCGCGCGGCCAGCTCGAATTCACTGGGGATGGACTCGCCAGGCTTCCATTCGCCGCGGTCGAGCGCCTGCACGATCAGTTGTTTGATCTGGCGGTACAGCGGGCTGAAGGCCGCGCCGCCGGCAGGTCGCGTGCGCACGGTTGCGTCGTCGGTACGGGAATCGGCCATGGCAAAGGGAGCGGGAAAGGCGTATCGGCAAGGCCGCAAGGCGGTGCAGCCGCAAAGCGCCGGGCTGCCGGCCAGTATGCCATAGCGCGCCCGGGCCGGCAGATGTTTTCTTATGTCTTATATAAGATATAAGATAATTGACGTTAACGTAAAGTGCCGATACCATCCCCTGCAACCGGGTCGGCCCGCTTGGCGGGCCGCCGGTAGGTCTCGCGCCGGGCAGCCTGCCGGCGCCAGCCGTTAAACTGCGGGGCGAGGCTTACCTTTTACCCACCTACGGAGAATCACCTATGTCCAAGCCCGCCAAGCGCGTCGCCGTGACCGGCGCCGCCGGCCAAATCGGCTATGCCCTGCTGTTTCGCATCGCTTCGGGCGAGATGCTCGGCAAAGACCAGCCCGTCATCCTTCAGCTGCTCGAGATCCCCGACGAGAAGGCGCAAAAGGCCCTCAAGGGCGTGATGATGGAGCTCGAAGACTGCGCCTTCCCGCTGCTGGCCGGCATGACGGCCCACAGCGATCCGCGCGAGGCGTTCAAGGACGCCGACGTCGCCCTGCTGGTCGGCGCCCGCCCACGCGGCCCCGGCATGGAGCGCAAGGACCTGCTGCAGGTCAACGCCCAGATCTTCACCGCCCAGGGCAAGGCCCTGAACGAAGTCGCCAGCCGCGACGTCAAGGTTCTGGTCGTGGGCAACCCGGCCAACACCAACGCCTACATCGCCATGAAGTCGGCGCCGGACCTGCCCGCCAAGAACTTCACCGCGATGCTGCGCTTGGACCACAACCGCGCGCTGTCCCAATTGGCGGCCAAGGCCAACGTGGCCGTCTCCGACATCGAGAAGCTCATCGTGTGGGGCAACCACTCCCCCACGATGTACCCGGACATCCGCTTCGCGACCGTTGGCGGCAAGAGCCTGAAGGACATGATCAACGACGACGCGTGGAACCGCGACGTCTTCATCCCCACCGTGGGCAAGCGCGGCGCGGCGATCATCGACGCGCGCGGCCTGTCCTCGGCTGCGTCCGCGGCCAACGCGGCGATCGACCACGTGCGCGACTGGGTCCTGGGCAGTAACGGCAAATGGGTCACCATGGGCATCCCCTCGGACGGCTCCTACGGCATCCCCGAAGGGATCATCTACGGCATGCCCGTGACCACCGCCAACGGCGAATACCAGCTCGTGCGCGACCTGGAAATCGACGCTTTCTCGCGTGAGCGCATGGACGCCACCTTGAAGGAGCTCGAGGAAGAGCGCGACGGCGTAAAGGACCTGCTCAAGTAGGCGCTTTTCGCCAGGCGCCGGGGCCGCCCCCGGCGCCGTCGTTGCGCTGGCGCCGGTTCCGTTCGGCAGGCACCCTCTGGAGACAAGCATGTCACGACCCGCATCACCCGGCGCGCTTTTCCGCGCCGCCCTGGCCGAGGAACGGCCGCTGCAGATCATCGGCGCCATCAATGCCAACCACGCCTTGCTGGCCAAGCGGGCCGGCTACCGGGCCATCTACCTGTCCGGCGGCGGCGTGGCGGCCGGCTCGCTCGGCCTGCCCGACCTCGGCATCAACACCCTGGACGACGTATTGACCGACGTGCGCCGCATCACCGACGTTTGCGACCTGCCGCTGCTGGTCGACGTCGATACGGGATTCGGCCCGTCGGCCTTCAACATCGCCCGCACCGTCAAGAGCCTGATCAAGTTCGGCGCGGCCGCCTGCCACATCGAGGACCAGGTCGGCGCCAAGCGCTGCGGCCACCGCCCCGGCAAGGAAATCGTCAGCACCGAGGAAATGGCCGACCGGGTCAAGGCCGCCGTCGACGCCCGTACCGACGACGACTTTTTCGTCATCGCGCGCACCGACGCCATCGCCGTGCATGGAGTCGATGCGGCGCTCGAGCGCGCGCACGCCTGCGTGGCCGCCGGCGCCGACGCGATCTTCGCGGAGGCGGCGTACGACCTGGACACCTACCGGCGCTTTACCGAGGCGCTGGACGTGCCGGTTCTGGCCAACATCACGGAATTCGGCAAGACGCCGCTCTTTACCGTCGAGGAGCTGCGCTGCGCCAACGTCGGCATGGTCCTCTATCCGCTGTCGGCCTTCCGCGCGATGAACAAGGCGGCCGAAATGGTTTACCAGGCGATCCGCCGCGACGGGCACCAGAAAAACGTCATCGATTTGATGCAGACTCGCGAGGAACTGTACGAGCGCATCGGCTACCACGACTACGAGCGCAAGCTCGACGCCTTGTTCGCGCAAGCAAAGGCCAAGTAAAAACTCATCTCACGATCACCCGCCAACGGGAAAGGAGCAGAGACATGAGCACGACGCGCGCAAGCACCGCCAAGACGGAAAAGAAACCCGCCCAGCAGCCGTCCGCCCAGGGCGAGGCACCCGCATTCAAGCCCAAGAAGTCGGTCGCGCTCTCCGGCGTGGTCGCGGGCAATACGGCGCTATGCACGGTGGGCCGGACCGGCAATGACCTGCACTATCGCGGCTACGACATCCTGGACGTGGCCGATGCGTGCGAATTCGAGGAAATCGCCTACCTGCTGGTACACGGCAAGTTGCCCACCCGCGCGGAGCTGCGCGCCTACAAGGCCAAGCTGCGCGCGCTGCGCGGCCTGCCCGCCGAGCTGCAGCACGCGCTCGAGTGCCTGCCGCCGAGCAGCCACCCGATGGACGTCATGCGCACCGCCGTGTCGGTGCTGGGATGCCTGCTTCCCGAAAAGGACGACCACAACACGCCCGGCGCGCGCGACATCGCCGACCGCCTGATGGCCTGCCTGGGTTCGGCGCTGCTTTACTGGTACCACTACAGCCACAACGGCCGGGTCATCGACGTGCAAACCGACGATGACAGCATCGGCGGCCACTTCCTGCACCTGCTGCACGGCGAGAAGCCCTCGGATGACTGGGTCCGGGCGATGCACACCTCGCTCATCCTGTACGCCGAGCACGAATTCAACGCGTCGACCTTCACCGCGCGGGTCATCGCCGGCACGGGATCGGACATGTATTCGGCGATCGCCGGCGCCATTGGCGCGCTGCGCGGGCCCAAGCACGGCGGCGCCAACGAGGTTGCCTTCGAAGTCCAGAAACGCTACGAAACGCCCGACGAGGCCGAGGCAGACATCCGGCGCCGTGTCGAAAACAAAGAAGTCATCATCGGTTTCGGCCACCCGGTCTATACCGTTTCGGACCCGCGCAACAAGGTCATCAAGGAAGTCGCGCGCAAGCTGTCCAAGAAGGCGGGCAACATGAAGATGTTCGACATCGCCGAACGTCTGGAAACGGTCATGTGGGATATCAAGAAGATGTTCCCCAACCTGGACTGGTTCTCGGCGGTGAGCTACCACATGATGGGCGTGCCAACGTCGATGTTCACGCCGCTGTTCGTCATCGCCCGCACCGCCGGCTGGGCCGCCCACATCATCGAGCAGCGCATCGACAACAAGATCATCCGGCCCACGGCCAACTACGTCGGCCCCGAAGACCGCAAGTTCGTGCCCATCGACAAGCGCAAGTAAGCGACATACGACCGATACGTTCGACAGGAATTTCCCATGTCCGCCCACATTTCCAACGTCCGTCCGGACCCCGACCAGGTGCTGGTCGACATCGCCGACTACGTCATCAACTACGAAATCAAGAGCCCGCTCGCCTACGAGACGGCGCGCAACTGCCTGATCGACACGTTGGGCTGCGGCCTGGAGGCCCTGGAGTATCCCGCGTGCACCAAGCTGCTCGGGCCCATCGTGCCCGGCACCATCGTGCCCAACGGCGCCAAGGTGCCCGGCACCCAGTTCCAACTCGATCCCGTGCAGGCCGCCTTCAACATCGGCGCCATGATCCGCTGGCTGGACTTCAACGACACGTGGCTGGCCGCCGAATGGGGACACCCCTCGGACAACCTCGGCGGCATCCTGGCCACGGCCGATTGGCTCTCGCGCAATGCCGTGACCGCCGGCAAGCAGCCGCTGACCATGCGCGACGTGCTCACCGCCATGATCAAGGCGCATGAAATCCAAGGCTGCATCGCGCTGGAGAACTCCTTCAACAAGGTCGGCCTGGACCATGTGGTGCTGGTCAAGGTCGCCTCCACCGCGGTGGTCGCGCAAATGCTGGGGCTGACCCGCGACGAGATCATCGACGCGGTGTCGCTGGCCTGGGTCGACGGACAAAGCCTGCGGACCTACCGGCACGCGCCCAACACCGGCAGCCGCAAGAGCTGGGCCGCCGGCGACGCGACCAGCCGCGCCGTGCGGCTGGCGCTGATGGTGCGCGCCGGCGAAATGGGCTATCCGTCGGTGCTCACGGCCAAGACCTGGGGGTTCTATGATGTGCTGTTCAAGGGCCAACCGTTCAAGTTCCAGCGCCCTTACGGCAGCTACGTCATGGAAAACGTGCTGTTCAAGATCTCCTTCCCCGCCGAGTTCCACGCGCAAACCGCGGTCGAATGCGCCATGCAGATCCACCGCAAGATGGCCGAAACCGGCAAGCGTGCCGAAGACATCAAGCGCATCACCGTGCGCACCCATGAGGCGTGCGTGCGCATCATCGACAAGAAGGGGCCGCTGCATAATCCGGCCGACCGCGACCACTGCGTGCAGTACATGGTGGCCGTTCCCCTCCTGTTCGGCCGGCTGACGGCGGCCGACTACGAAGACGACGTCGCGGCCGATCCGCGCATCGACGCGCTGCGCGAAAAAATCGTCTGCGTCGAAGATCCGGCATTCACGCGCGACTACCACGACCCGGACAAGCGCTCGATCCCCAACGCGCTGACGGTGGAATTCAACGACGGCTCCAAGTTCGACGAAATCGTCTGCGAATATCCCATCGGCCACCGTCGCCGCCGCGACGAGGGTATCCCGCTGCTGGAGGCCAAATTCCGCACCAACCTGGCCCGCCGCTTCCCCGCCAAGCAGCAAAAGCGCATCCTGGACGTATCGTTGGACCAGCAAAAGCTCGAGGCCATGCCGGTGCACGAATACGTCGACCTGTACGTCATCTAAAGGCGTTCGCCTGTTAGCGCGCCGGGCGGTACGTCCGGCGCGCGTTAGAATGCGGCGCATGCTGTCCGCCTACCTTCCCGTCGTCCTGCGCATCGCCTTCACGGTGCTGGTGACTTGCGTGTCCGTGACCGTGATCTCGGGCATCTACCTTTACCTGTTCAAGCTGCGCCGCGCCAACGAGGTGATGCAGCACCCTTACCTGAAACACGCGCCGTTCGATCGCTTACCCGTGGGCGTGCGGGCGGCCATCCTGCTGGACTACTTTTTTCGCCTGGCCATGCCCCGCAGCCAATTCTGGCTGGTCGGCCATGCCAATCGGCAGCTTGCCCACGTCAACCCCGACAAGGTGCCTGTCGACGTGAAATGGCCGATACTGGGGTTTTGGGGCGGCTGCTGGCTCGGCATCGTCGCGATGCTGGTCCTGTGGCTATGCCTGTTCCTGGGCGCCGCGGCCTGAAGGCCGGCCTAGAGCCGTGCACGCCCCTCGGCGCGAATCGCATCCGGAGATGCCCATGACGACCCTGCCCGTCGAACACGACACCGCCCGCCATCGATTCGTTGCCGTCGTCGACGGCCACGAATGCGTACTGGACTACGTCTTGCAAGGCCAAACCATGGTGATCACCCATACGGGCGTGCCCCAAGAGGTGGGCGGCCGTGGCATCGCCGCGGCGCTGACCGAAACGGCTTTGTCGACCGCGCGCCAACAGGGCTGGAAGGTTTCGCCGATATGCGCGTACGCGGCGGCCTACATGCGCCGCCACCCGGACACCCATGATTTGCTCGCCTGAGCGTTTGCTCGCCTGAACGCCTAGGGGCGCGGCAGCTGCGCCAGGCGTCCCGCGTAGACGTTCAGCGCCAGGCCGCCCATCACCAGGCCCGCGGCAGCCAGCTTCCAGCCGGGCAACGCCTCGCCGAGCAGGACGGCCGAGGCCATCATCCCGAAGATGGGAATCAGCAACGCGAGCGGGGTAACCGTGGCCGCCGGATGCCTGGCCTGCAGCCAATTCCATGCACCGAATCCGTACAGCGTATTGCCCACCGCCTGCCATAGCACGGCCGCCCATGCCTGGGGGCCGGCGCCGGCCAGTGCGTGCACGACCGTGGCAGGGCCTTCGAACAACAGGCTGATCGCCAGCAGCGGCGGCACGGCGAATGCGCTCGACCAGACCATCAGCGCCAGCATGTCTATGCGCCCGGCCCGGCGCACCAATATGTTGGCTACCGCCCACGACATGCCGCCGCACAGTACCAGCGCCACGCCAAACGGCGTGACCGAGGTATCGGGATCGACGGCGCTGCCCCAGGCAACCACGCCATAACCGACCGCTGCCAATGCCAGCGCCGCCCACTGCGGCACGGACGGGCGCTCCCCCTTGAAAAACGCCGTCAGCGCGATGGTGAAAAAGACCTGGGCCTGCACCACCAGCGACGCGAGCCCAGCCGTGATGTCCGCCCGCATCGCCCAATAAACCAGGCCGAACTGGCCCACGCCTATCAGCAGGCCCACGCCGGCCATCGTCGCCCAGGACGTGGACGGACGCTTGACGAACGCCACCCACGGCAGCACGCACAACGCGAAGCGCAGCGTGGCAAACAGGAAGGGGGGCAGGTCCGCCAGCGCCCACTTGATCACCACGAAGTTGGTGCCCCAGATGAAGACGACCGACAGGGCCAACAGCAGGTGCGCAACGGGCATGCGTCGGCCTGCCTCAAGGAGCAGGATTCGGGTGGCGCGCGTGGATCTCCTCGATCCCGTCCAGGACCTCCTGGGACAGCGTCACATCCACGCTGGCGATGTTTTCCTTCAATTGCTCGAGCGTGGTGGCGCCGATCAGGTTGCTGGTGACGAAGGGCCGCTGGTTGACCCAGGCCAGCGCCATCTGCGCCGGCGACAGGCCGTGCGCGCGCGCCAGCTCGACGTAGGCGCGTGCGGCAGCCTCGGCCTGCGGCTTGCTGTAGCGGTCAAAGCGCGTGAAAAGGGTCAGCCTCGCCCCGGCCGGACGGGCCCCGTCCAGGTACTTGCCCGAGAGTACGCCCATGGCCAGCGGCGAGTAGGCCAGCAGGCCCACCCCTTCGCGGTGGCTGAACTCGGCCAGGCCGATTTCGTAGACGCGGTTGAGCAAGTTGTACGGGTTTTGGATGGAGACGATGCGCGGCAATCCTTTGCCGGCATGCGCCAGGTACTGCGCCACGCCCCAGGGCGTTTCGTTGGACACGCCCACATGGCGGACCTTGCCTGCACGCACGAAGTCCTGCAGGACTTCCAACGTTTCCCCGATGGGTACTGTGTAGTCGTCCTCGCGCCATGGGTAGCCGAGGCGGCCGAAGTAGTTGGTGGTGCGGTCCGGCCAGTGCAGCTGGTACAGGTCCAGGTAATCGGTCTGCAGGCGCTTGAGGCTGGCGTCCAACGCCGCCGTCAGGTTCTTGCGGTCCAGGAAGGTCTTGCCGTCGCGGATGTGCCCGGGGCGCTTGGGATCGCGCACCGGCCCGGCGACCTTGCTTGCCAGCACGATATCCTGGCGCCGCTTGGTCTTGGCCAGCCAGGTGCCGATGTAGGTTTCGGTGCGACCTTGCGTTTCCGCCTTGGGCGGGACCGGGTACATTTCGGCCGTATCGACCAGGTTGACGCCATGCGCCAGGGCGAAATCCAGCTGGGCGTGGGCATCGGCTTCGCTGTTTTGCTCGCCCCAGGTCATGGTGCCCAGGCCGATCACGCTGACTTCGATATCGGTGTGGCCGAGTTTGCGATACTTCAAGGTCGTGCTCCGGATCGTCAAGTACAAGCCGGCGCCCTCGCAGATGCGGGCGCCGCCGTGGTCACGGTAGAAGGGATGTTACTACCGCAGGCGGCCGCTACAATCGCCGGCAGTCCGTCATTTCGCCCCTGGCATCGCCGACATGCAGCAATACGAAGTTCTTTACTGGTCCATGGCCTGCGTCGTCGCCACGGCGCTGGCCGGCGGCGCCGCCTGTTCGCGCCTGCCGTCGCTGCGCGGCTCGCTCTTCGGCACGCTGGCGCTGTCGGCGGTGGTCGGCTGTGTCGCCTACGCGCTGGCGCGCACCGGCCTGTTTGCCGACCATGCCCCCATCCTGGCCATTGCCGCCTTCATGTTCTGCATGATGATTTCGTCGGCCGCGGCGCTGGTGACGCGGCGCCTGTTCCGGCGCCGCTAGCGCGCCGGTTGCGGCAGGCGCTTTTCGTAGAACACGCAAAGCGGATCCGGGCCATAGATGCCGAAGGGCCCGCGCCGCACGTAGCCCGACGACTCGTACAGCCCGTGCGCTTCGGGCTGGTAGATGCCGGTTTCCAGCCTCAGCGTGTGCACGCCCTCCTGCACCGCGCAGGCCTCCAAGCAATCGAGGAGCCGTCGGCCCAGCCCCAGGCCGCGCGCGGCCTCGCGCACGAACAGGCGCTTGATCTCGCCACAGCCATCTTCTTCGATCACCAGCGCGATGCAGCCAAGGGCAAGCCCGGCCGGATGGCCTCCCCCGCCCTGCGACTGCCCCGCCATGCCCGGCAGCACACCGCGCGCCACGAAAAACCGCACGTGGTCGCGCGACAGCGCCTGCGCATCGAGCATATGGTTGCTCTCGGGCGGATACAGGGCGGCCATGTACGCGTCGGACAGGGCCAGCAGTTCGAGGACGTCGGGGGCGCCAGGGCGTTCAGGCAGGATTTGGACGACAGGTGCGGACATGCGGCTGGCGGGCCAAGGGCCCGGTACGAATCAAGACGGCGGCAGTGTAGCCGCTGCCGCCGTCCCCAGGCGCCAAGCCCGGGTGCCTACGCCGCCACCGCGTCGCGGTCGTAGTAGATGTTGCAAGCCATGCCGTGCGCGCGGGCCATCCGCTCCTCGAAGGCGCGCACCTGCGGCGTTATCCCCTGGCCGCGGAAGCCGCCGCGCACCGCCCGCGTATTGACGTCCTTGTACGCCTCGCGAAACGCCTGCGGCAGCGGCTGGGCGTCGGGAATGGCCAGCCATAGGCGAAGCAGGAAGCGCTTCTTCTCGGGCGCCTCTTCGTCCTCATAGTTGGTGCGCGAATGCAACACGATGTGGTTGTTCAGGAACTGTATGTCGCCCGGCTGGAAGTCGAAGCGATAGCACAGGTCCGGGTCTTCCAGCAGCGCATCGAAGTAGTCCAGCGCCTCGATCTGCTTGTCGGTCAGGCGCGGGATGTCGGCAAATGAGATCTGGGCCGACTTGATGTGATTGCGAATGTGGCGGCAGACGAAATGGCCTTTTTCGACGCCGAATATGGGCGCGCGGTAGTAAGGGGCCTCCTCGGGCGCCTCCTCCCCTTGCCGGCTGAAAACGAAGGGCTGATACAGTTCTTGGACGAGGTCGGGCCGCTCGGCCAGCATGCGGTTGTGCGCGGCGATCGAGCTGGCCACCAGGCTTTGGCCGCCGGACTTGGCCGTGCGGATCACCATTAGGCTGACGATGTCCGCACCGTCGGCATGGAAGTCGAGCGCCTCGGACGTGTTGTAGCCCCGGCCGGTCGTGGCGCGGTAAACACCGCCCGCGTCGCGCACGTCGGACATGAACGAGCTGGACTTGCCCTGCGGGCGCGGCACGCCCAGCTGCAGGCCCAAGCCCCAGTAAAAAATGCGCAGCTCGTCTTCGCTGTAGCCTTGAACAGGAAAGCCGCGCAGCAGCCGCATCCCGTGGCGGCGCTGGGTGCCGTCGATTATGCCTTCGAGCACCCCGCGCACCGTCGGCGTGATCGGGAAATCGTCCTTGTCCATTTCGAAGAAGGTCTTGCCCGTGCGCAGCGCATGGTCCAGCGCTCGGCGCAAGTCATCGATCTCGGCCTGGGTCAGGTGGTGTATCCAGGACTGATCGGACGCCACGTCCGCCCGCGTCCAGCCCCGGGGCGTATGGACTGCTTGAATCATCGACATCTCCGCGTGTGTATTACAGGGGTTTGAGGTTCACTGCCTCGGCAAGTGACTTCCAGAAAGCGAAATCTCGTTTGACCTGGGCCTGGAAATCGTCAACGCTGTTGGCCACGGGCTCGGCCGCCTGTGCGGCCAGCGCGTTGCGCATCTTTTCTCCGTAGACGACTTCGCGGACGGTCTGTTGGACTTTGTCCAGGATCCCCCTGGGCGTGCCGGCTGGCGCATACAGGCTGAATGCCGTGTAGACGTCGTCGTATTGCGGCTTGCCCAGCTCGTGCATCGTCGGCACGTCCGGCCATACGTCGATCCGCTTGGTGCCGGTAATGGCCAGCGGGCGCAGCTTGCCGGCCTGCTTCAACGGCGTGGCCGTCAGGATGCTGGTGGTGCCTATGGTGGTCTGCCCGCCGGCCACGCTGGTCATCAAAGGCGCACCGCCGGGGTACATGACGCTGACCATGCCCAGCTTCTCGTAGTAATTGAGCATGTCGCCCACCAGGCGCGTCATGTTTTCCGAGCTGCCGATGGAAAAGCGCGCGCCCGGCTCGCGGGCCTTGGCGAGAAACGCGTCCAGGCTGTCGATGCCCATGTCGCTGCCGACCAGGAAGGCCAGCGGCGAGCGCGCCACCATGGTCACGCCGTCGAAATCCTTGAAGGTGTCGTACGGCATCTCCTTCTGGATCAGCGGATTGATCAGGTGGCTGTTGACCACGAGCACATAGGTGTAGCCGTCGGCCGGCGCCGTGGCCACCTGGCGCGTACCGATGATGCCGTTGGCGCCGGGGCGGTTCTCGACCACGACCGGCTGCCCTAGCTTCTGGCTCATGCCTTCGGCCAATCCGCGGGCCACGACGTCGGTACCGCCGCCGGGCGAGTACGGCACGACCAGCCGGATGGGCCGGTCGGGAAACTCGCCCGCGAACGCGCCGCCGGCCAGCGCGCACGACACCATCACGCCTGCATAGCAGGCGCGCCGCAATAGCGCAAAAATCATTACTTCCTCCTGTTTGTCTGGCGCGTGTCGTTTTGCTTTTCCAGAGTGCGCCAACCCTCTCCGGATCAGGTCGCGCGGTCGGGCGATGCTGCCGGCCGCGCCTCGATGACCATTTCGTAGGTGAATTGATGCCCGGGGTGCACGCTTAGCGACAACTCCACCAATTCGCCCCGCGCGTCGTAATACTCACGGCGCACCCACAGGCAGGCCGTACCGTCGGGCAAGCGCAGGTGCTGGGCGATTTCGCCGTCCACCTGTGCCGACTGGATGGTCTGGCGGACCTTGACGATCTGCACGCCGAACTGTTCTTCGACGAGCCGGAAAATCGATTTGTGCAGCTCCCCGGAGACGCCCTGGACCGCCCGGTAATCCGGGTGCACCCACACTTCGTGGTACGAGATCGGCGCCGCGAAGTCCTTGCTGAACCGCAGGCCCTCCACATAGAGCCAATGCTGCCCTTCGTAGCGGGTCAGCGCCGGCTCGAGCGACCCGTCGGCAACCTCCAGGCTGCGGTCCAGCACGCGCATATGCGTTTCCGAGCCGTGCTGCTGCAGGTCGGAGATCTGCTGCACCGCGAGTTGATAGCCGCGACGCGGCTCGCGTGCCATGACGACGGTCCCGAGCCGGGGCGTGCGCTTGATGACGCCGGCGCGCACCAGGTGATCCAGCGCCACGCGGATGGTGTGGCGGCTGGCGCCGAACTGCCGGCATAGCTCGTGCTCGGTCGGCAGTTTGCTGCCGACCGGATACACCCCCTCGACGATCTCGCGCATCAGGGTACGCGCCACGTTCTGGTGGCGGGGGCCCGGGACAGGCAGCGGGTCGGCGCCATTGATCTGATGATCGGACATATCAGCGATTAATCCATTTGTTCGGACAAATATATCGGCACGCAACGACGCTGTCAACGCGGGCCTGCCCCGCGCCCGGCAGTCAACGCGTGCGTGCCCCGCGCCCGGCAAGGTAGGAATGGATCTCGGGCTGCCGCCTTGGCCAGGACCGACTGGCTGAAGCGTCCGCCCCGGCGTGATGCGCTACCGGCGGTTACGGCCGCGCGCTGCGCCGCTCGCGCATGAAGGCCAAGAAGCGCGGGTCATTGGCGTAGGCGATATTGACCCGCAGGGCCGCCGGCCCTGGCGTGCGGTCCGGCCGGAAGATCGACCCTGGCGCAAGGAACAGCCCTTGTTGCGCCGCGCGCGCGGCCAGCTGGATTTCGTCTTCGTCGGGCTCGAGCTCGACCCACATGTAGTAGCCGCCGCTGGCGGCAAACGGCATGCGCAGGCCCAGCGACTCCAGGGCGGCATACGCGTCGCGCGCAGCCTCCTCCACGTGCGCCTTCAGGCGCCGCAAGTGGCGCAGGTACTGGCCGCTGGCGATCAGGTTGTACACGACCCGCTCGGCGAAGTCGGACGTGCTCACCACCGTCAGCATTTTCAAGTCGCACAGCGTGTTCATCAGCGTCTGCCTGGCTGCCACGTACCCGACGCGCAAGCTCGCCGACAATGTCTTGGAAAAAGTACCGATATAGATCACCCGGTCGAGCTGGTCCAGCGTCGCCAGGCGGGCGGCATTGCTCGGCATGATGTCCGCGAAGGGGTCATCCTCCACCAGGTAGAAACCCATCTCGGCGGCCAGTGTCAGCAGGCGATGGCAGACCGGCAAGGACATGGCGCCGCCCGTCGGGTTGTGGCCCTGCGACTGGGTGAAAAACACTTTGGGCCGGCACGCTGCGGCCTTCGCGGCCAAATCGTCGAGATCGGGCCCGTCTTGGCCACGGCGCACGCCGACGATGCGGATGTTCGACAGGCGCAACTTGCCGAACAGCGGGTAGTAGCCCGGGTTGTCCACGAGCACGGTATCCCCGGGCTGCAAGAGTTGGCGGGAGACCAGGTCCAGGGCATGGTTGGCGCCGTGCGTCAGCAGGACTTGGTCGGGGCTGGCGTTGATCCCACGCTCCACCAGGCTCAGGGCGATGCGTTCGCGCAGCGGACGGTACCCCCAAGGGTTGCCGTAGCCCGGATCGAGCTCGGCGTCGCGCACGGCCTTGCCGCGGCCGCCATGCCTGACCGGGTCGAACTGCGCCATCCAACTGGTCGGCGCGCGGCCATCGCCCACGCGCACCGCATAGTGCTGCACGAGTTGTTCGCGCAGCAATGACACCGTATCGATGGCTTCGACGACGTGCGCCGACGGCTGCGTCGCCGGAAAGGGCCGGGCGGCGGCCACGTAATAGCCCGAGCCCGGCTTGGCTTCGAGATGGCCGAGCGCGACCAACCGGTCGTAGGCCTCGGCCATGGTGTTCTTGGACACGCCATGCTGCTGGGCGCCTGCCCGCACCGATGCCACGCGTTCGCCCGCCTTGAGCGTACCGGCGGCGATCTGCGCCACCACGGCCGCCACAATGCTGTCCACCCGGCTCATTCGCCCTCCAACCGTACCAGAAAACTGTCTGGCACAGTGCCCTGTCAATTCTTTCAACCGTACCTTGTATTGTCCCGATTATTTGCCGATCATGCCACGCCAAGGCGGCCCATCCGCGCCGCGACATAAACACGAAACGAGGAGACTGCCATGACCCTGACCCGCCGATCCGCACTCAAAACACTGGTCGCCGGCAGCGCGGCCGCCGGCCTAGCCGTCGCGCGTCCGGCCCGCGCCCAGTCAACCGTGTCGTGGCGCATGCAAGCGCTCTGGGACGGTGGCACGACGCCGCAGAAATTCGAGGAGTATTTCGTCAAGCGCGTGGCCGAGCTCACTGACGGCCAGTTCAAGATCGAGCTCTATTCGGCCGGGCAGCTGGTGCCCGCGGCACAAGCCTTCGATGCCGTGCGCGGCGGCGCCTTCCAGCTCATGAAAACCTTCGACGGCTACGAAGCCGGCAAGATTCCGGCGCTGGCCTTCACCAGCACCGTGCCGTTCGGGTTTCCCGAGCCGGACCAGTACGAGGCCTGGTTCTACGAATTGGGCGGACTCGAGATGGCGCGCGAAGCCTATGCACCGGCCGGGCTGTTCTACATCGCCCCCACCGTCTACGGTCCCGAGCCCATCCACGCTACCTTCCCGATCAAGACGCTTGCCGATATGCGCGGCAAGAAGGGGCGCTTCGTCGGGCTGGCGGCCTCTGTCATGGGAGGAATGGGCGTGGCCGTGACACCGCTGCCGACCAACGAGGTGTACTCCGCCCTGGACAAGGGCGTGATCGACTTCGCCGACCGCGGTGATCTGTCGGCCAACTACGAGGCCGGCCTAGGCGAAGTCGCCAAGTACATCGTCATGCCGGGCCCGCACCAGCCCACCACCGCGACCAGCTACGTGGCCAACCGCGCCGCATACGACAAACTGCCGGCGTCCTTCAAGGCCGCGCTGGCGACTGCCGCGCGCGACACCTCGGCGGCCCTGCGCCAGCACATCCTCGTGGCCGACGGCCGGGCGCTGCAAAAGTTCCGTGAACAAGGCGTGGAAGTCACGTCCATCGACCCACAGGAGCTCGCGGCGGCGCGCAAGCAGCAGGCCATCTCGCTCTGGAAGGCTGCCGCCAAGGACAACCCGCTGGCCAACAAGATGCTCGACAGCCAGATGGCCTTCATGGAGCAGCTTGGCCTGCTCGCCTGACGTCTTCCCGACCTGCAGCGCCGGGCCCGGGCGCCACTGCGCCTGGGCCATTTCCCGGAAATTTCCATGGTCCAAGCCATCGGCCTGTACGCCGGTTTCGTGACGCGGCTGAACCGGCTGCTTTTCTACATCGCCGCGGCCCTGATGGGCATCGTGGTGCCCGTCATGCTCTACGAGGTCGTCAGCCGCTATGTCTTCGATGCCCCCACGACATGGGGCATGGAGCTGGCCACGCTGCTGTTCGGCCCTTACTTCCTGCTGGGCGGTCCCTATCTGCTGCACCTGCGCGGGCACGTGAACCTGGACCTCGTGCACCGGCGCCTGCCACCGCGCTGGCAGCGCCGCGCCGACCTTTTCAGCCACGTGGTCATCATGACCTTCTGCGCCATCCTGCTGCACGCCTCCCTGCCCCTGGCCCTGCAAGCATGGGAATACGGAGAAACCTCGTTCTCCGCCTGGAACCCGCCCATCTGGCCATATAAGTTCGCGGTGCCAGCAAGCGTCGCGCTGCTGGGCCTGCAGAGTCTGGCGGAGTTCCTCGTCCTGGCCACCAGCTCGGGCTCGGTCACGCAAGAGGAGCGCGCATGAGCCCGAACGCCATCCTGGCCATCATGTTCGGTGGCCTGACGCTGGTCATGCTGACCGGCCTACCCATCGCCTTCGTGCTGGGCGGGCTGTCGCTGCTGCTGACCGTCACGCTATGGGATGCCGACGCCGTCATCATCTCGGTCCTGCAGATTTTTGACACCATGAAGTCCGAGGCGTTGCTGGCCATCCCGCTGTACATCCTGATGGCGGGCATCCTGCAGCGCTCCGGCGTCATCGAAGACCTGTACCGGGCCATGGAGCTGTGGTTCGGCCGCATGCGTGGGGGGCTGGCGATAGGCACGGTGGTCATTTGCGTGCTCATGGCCGCGATGACGGGAGTGGTCGGCGCCGCGGTCACGGCCATGGCGGTGCTGGCCATGCCCGAGATGCTGCGGCGCGGCTACGATGCGCGGCTGGTCACGGGCACCATTTGCGCCTCGGGCACGCTGGGCATCCTGATCCCGCCCTCCGTCCTGACCATCGTCTACGCTGTCACGGCGCAAGTGTCCATCGGCCGCATGCTGATCGCCGGCATCATGCCGGGGCTGATCCTGGCAACGCTATACATCGGCTACATCATCGCCGTGGCCTACCTGCGTCCAGACAGGGTACCGGCCGCTTCGGCCAACCGGGTTCCCCTGGCGGCCAAGCTGCGGGCCTTGCGCGCGCTGGCCCTGCCGGCCCTGCTCATCGTGATGATCCTGGGGTCGATTTTCACGGGCGCTGCCACACCCACCGAGGCAGCGGCCGTGGGCGTAGTGGGCGCGCTGGTTGCCAGCGCGCTGCGCCGCCGGCTTGCCTGGCGCGGCGTGGCCGAGGCAGGCGTCGAAACGCTCAAGGCGTCGGCGATGATCCTGTGGATCACCATCGGCGCAAAAGCGTACGTGGCCATCTTTACCGGGCTGCGTGGGGCCGACACGCTGCTTAGCCTCATCAACGGCCTGGACATGCCTCCTTATGCCGTGCTGGCCGTGATGCTGCTCATCCTGATCTTCCTGGGTACGGTGCTGGACGAGATCGGCATCATCCTGCTCACGGTGCCAGTGTTCATGCCCATCGTGCGCCTGCTCGGCTTCGACGAAATCTGGTTCGGCGTCCTCTACGCGCTGACGATCCAGACCGGCTACATCAGCCCGCCCTTCGGCTACACGCTCTTCTACATCAAGGGTCCGCTGCCGCCCCACCTGGACATGGGCACCGTATACAGCGGGGTCATGCCGTTCCTGGCACTGCAGATACTGGCTCTGCTCATCTGCATCGCCTTCCCGGGATTGGTGACCTGGCTGCCCGCCCTGATGTCCTGACGCCGTGCCCGGCCACCGTCTTCCGTATTCCCCTTGTTCCTTTCGTTCCCTTGGACACTGCCATCATGACGCCGAAATCTTCCCGCATTCCCGGATTCCATAAGGAAAGCATCGCCGGACGCCTGGCGCGCGTCGCCGAATTCGCGGGCCTGGACGAAGACACGCGCAGCCACCTGGCCAACCTGGGCAACCTGGACCCCGGCATTGCCGACCGGCTCATCGAAAACGTCGTCGCGACGATCAGCATCCCAATCGGCGTGGCGACCAACATGAAGGTGGACGGCCGCGACGTGCTGATACCGATGGCCACCGAGGAATCATCGGTCGTGGCCGCCGTCTGCAATGCGGCGCGCCAATGCTACGACAGCGGAGGATTCACGACCTCCACCTCGGGCACCTGCATGATTGCGCAGATCCAGCTCATCGGCGTCCCCGACCCGCATCACAGCCGCCTGCGCATCCTGGAGCGCCGCGACGAGATACGGCGCCTGTGCGACGACTGCGATCCCATGCTGGTGGAATTGGGCGGCGGGTTCCGCGACGTGGAGGTCCGCGTGGTCGACGCCGAAGGCGGCCCGATGGTCGTGACGCACATCATCGTCGACACTCGGGACGCCATGGGCGCCAACGCCGTCAACACCATGGCCGAGAAGCTTGCGCCGCACATCGCCGAATGGACCGGCGGGCGCACCATGCTGCGCATTCTCTCGAACCTGGCCGACCGCCGCCTGGCACGGGCGCGCGCGACATGGCGCTGCGATGCAATCGGCGGCGAGGCCGTACGCGACGGCATCATCAGCGCCTATCAGTTCGCCGCCGCCGACCCCTATCGCGCCGCCACCCACAACAAGGGCATCATGAACGGCGTATCCGCGGTGGTGCTTGCCACAGGCAACGACACGCGGGCGGTCGAGGCCGGCGCCCATGCGTACGCGGCACGCAACGGCCGCTACACCAGCCTGTCCCGGTGGGAAGTCGCGGCCGACGGCAGCCTGGTCGGCACGTTGGAACTGCCCATGGCCGTCGGACTGGTGGGCGGCGCCACCAAGGTGCATCCCACCGCGCGCGCCTGCCTGAAAATACTGGGCGTGGAAACGGCCGACGCGCTGGCGCGCATCATCGCCGCCGTCGGCCTGGCCCAGAATTTCGCGGCACTCAAGGCGCTGGCCACCACCGGCATCCAGAAGGGCCACATGTCGCTGCACGCGCAGAACGTGGCCATGATGGCGGGCGCAGAAGGCGACGAAATCGACGCGGTTGCGCGCATGCTGGTCGAAAGGCAGGCGGTACGGATCGACGTTGCCCAGGCCATCCTGCGCGAGCGCCGGGGCGGCTAGTCGACCAGGTGGCGGGTATGGGAGCGGCCGGGCCAGCAACGACCCCTATCGGTCACGCAAGTCTTATATAAGATATAAGACATTTGCCCTCCCTCCCGCCCATCCTCTACAATCCGGGGCGCACATTTTCCCCAACCCTTTCTTAGCAGGCCGCCATGCTGGATTCCTATCGCCAACACGTCGCCGAGCGCGCTGCGCTGGGCATTCCACCCCTGCCGCTTTCCGCCCAGCAAACCGCAGAGCTGATCGAACTCATCAAGCAGCCGCCTGCCGGCGAGGAAGAAACGCTGCTGGAACTGCTCACCCACCGCGTGCCGGCCGGCGTGGACGATGCGGCCCGTGTCAAGGCTTCGTACCTGGCGGCCGTGGCCCTGGGCAAGGAATCGTGCCCGCTGATCTCCCGTGCGAAGGCGACCGAACTGCTGGGCACCATGCTGGGCGGCTACAACGTCGCGCCGCTGATCGAGTTGCTCGACGACGCCGAGGTAGGCACGATCGCTGCCGATGCGCTGAAAAAGACGCTGCTGGTGTTCGATGCCTTCTACGACGTCAAGGAAAAGGCCGAAAAAGGCAATGCCAACGCCCGCGCGGTGCTGCAAAGCTGGGCCGACGCCGAGTGGTTCACCAGCCGCCCTGAAGTGCCCGAAAGCATGCTGGTCACGGTCTTCAAGGTGCCGGGCGAAACCAATACCGATGACCTGTCGCCCGCGCCGGATGCGACCACGCGCCCGGATATCCCGCTGCACGCGCTGGCCATGCTCAAGAACAAGCGCGAAGGCGCGCCGTTCGAGCCCGAGGAAGACGGCAAGCGCGGACCGGTGCAGTTCATCATGGACCTGAAGAAGAAGGGCCACCTGGTCGCCTACGTCGGCGACGTGGTCGGCACTGGCTCTTCGCGCAAGTCGGCCACCAACTCGGTGCTGTGGTGGACGGGCGAGGACATCCCCTACGTGCCCAACAAGCGCTACGGTGGTGTCTGCCTGGGCGGCAAGATCGCCCCCATCTTCTACAACACGATGGAAGATGCCGGTGCGCTGCCCATCGAGCTGGACGTTTCCAAGATGGAAATGGGCGACGTCATCGAGCTGCGCCCTTATGAGGGCAAGGCGCTGAAGAACGGCGAAGTGATCGCCACCTTCCAGGTCAAGTCCGAGGTCCTCTTCGACGAAGTGCGTGCCGGCGGCCGCATCCCACTGATCATCGGCCGTGGCCTGACGGCCAAGGCGCGCGAAGCGCTCGGCCTGCCGCCGTCGACGCTGTTCCGCCTGCCCAAGAGCCCGGCCGACAATGGCCGCGGCTACACGCTGGCGCAGAAGATCGTCGGACGCGCCTGCGGCTTGCCCGAGGGCAAGGGCGTGCGCCCGGGCACCTACTGCGAGCCGCGCATGACCTCGGTGGGCAGCCAGGACACCACGGGCCCCATGACCCGCGACGAACTCAAGGACCTGGCCTGCCTGGGCTTTTCGGCCGACCTGGTCATGCAGTCGTTCTGCCACACCGCTGCCTACCCCAAGGCGGTGGACGTCAAGACCCACCACACGCTGCCCAAGTTCATCAGCACGCGCGGGGGCATTTCGCTGCGCCCGGGCGACGGCGTCATCCACTCGTGGCTGAACCGCATGCTGCTGCCCGATACGGTCGGCACGGGCGGGGATTCGCACACGCGCTTCCCCATCGGCATTTCCTTCCCGGCCGGCTCGGGCCTGGTGGCCTTTGCCGCGGCCACCGGCGTGATGCCCCTGGACATGCCCGAATCCGTGCTGGTGCGCTTCAAGGGCAAGATGCAGCCCGGCATCACGCTGCGTGACCTGGTCAACGCCATCCCCTACTACGCGATCAAGCAAGGGCTGCTGACGGTGGCCAAGCAAGGCAAGAAGAATGTCTTCTCCGGCCGAATCCTGGAAATCGAAGGTCTGCCCGACCTCAAGGTCGAACAGGCCTTCGAGCTGTCCGACGCCTCGGCCGAACGCTCGGCCGCGGCCTGCACGGTGCGCCTGAACAAAGAGCCGATCATCGAGTACATCCAAAGCAACATCGTGATGCTGAAGTGGATGATCGCCAACGGCTATGAAGACCAGCGCTCGATTGCCCGCCGCATCAAGGCGATGGAAGCGTGGCTGGCCGATCCCAAGCTGCTCGAGCCCGATGCGGACGCCGAATACGCCGCCGTCATCGAGATCGACCTGGCCGAGATCACCGAGCCCATCGTCGCGTGCCCGAACGACCCGGACGACGTCAAGACGCTGTCGGAAGTCGCCGGCGCCAAGATCGACGAAGTGTTCATCGGCAGCTGCATGACCAACATCGGCCACTTCCGTGCCGCATCCAAGCTGCTGGAAGGCAAGCGCGACATCCCGGTCAAGCTGTGGGTGGCGCCGCCGACCAAGATGGATGCCGCCCAACTGACCGAGGAAGGCCACTACGGCGTGTTCGGCACGGCCGGCGCGCGCACGGAAATGCCGGGCTGCTCGTTGTGCATGGGCAACCAGGCCCAGGTGCGCGAAGGCGCCACCGTCATGTCGACCAGCACCCGCAACTTCCCCAACCGCCTGGGCAAGAACACCAACGTATACCTTGGCTCGGCCGAACTAGCGGCGATCTGCTCGCGCCTGGGTCGCATCCCGACCAAGGAGGAATACATGGCCGACATGGGCGTGATCACCCAGAGCGGCGACCAGATCTACCGCTACCTGAACTTCGACCAAATCCCCGATTACAAGGACGTGGCCGATTCGGTGGAGGTGTAGGCCGACGCGCGGAAGATCCGCCAGTCGAACGGGGGCCGGCAAGGCCCCCGTTTTTCTTTCGCGCCGCCTGGCCGGCCACAGGACAGGCAGGCATGACAGCACCGGCGCGCAACGGCCTGGCGGCCGGCGCCGCGATTGCCGAAGGGCCCTGTGGCGTCAGATGATGCGCCTGGCTGCCAGGTCCGCGAGCTGCGCCTCGCCCAGCCCCAGCCGGGCCGACAACACCTCGCGCGTGTGCTGGCCCAGCTTGGGCGCCGCGTGGCGATAGGTGACGCGTGCCTCCGAAAACTTCACCGGGTTGGCAACCCCGGGCACGGTCCGTCCATGCGCATCGGGCATCTCCACGCGCATGCCGCGGTGGCGGATCTGCGGATGCTCGAACACGCCCCGATAGTCGTTGATGCGACCGTTGGGCAGTCCTTCTTCCGTCAGGCGGTCGAGCCAATGCGCCGAGTCCTGCTCCAGGAAGACCGGCTCGATTTGCGGGATCAGCGTATCCCGGTTGACGATCCGGCCGCTGCCCGTGGCGTACCGCGGGTCGTCGGCCAGGTGCTCGCACCCTATCGCCCGGCAGAATCGTTTCCATTGGGTATCGTTGCCGGCGGCGACGATAATGTAGCCATCCCGCGTGCGGAACACCTGGTAGGGCACGAGCGCGGGATGCGCATTGCCGTAGCGCTTGGGCACGTCTCCGGTGACCAGGTGATTGAACGCCAGGTTGGCGCCGAAGGCCGTCATGCAATCGAGCAGCGCCAGGTCTATGTATTCGCCGCGGCCGGTCCTGGCCCTTCTCATGAGCGCGGCCAGTATCGCGCTGGACGCATACATCCCGGTGATGATGTCTGCGATCGCGATGCCCACCTTCTGCGGACCGCCGCCGGGCAAGTCGTCGCGCTCGCCGGTCACGCTCATCAACCCGCCTTCGCCCTGGAAGATGAAGTCGTAGCCTGGACGGGAAGCGTACGGACCGGTCTGGCCATAGCCCGTGATCGAGCAATACACCAAGCCGGGATTCAGGGCCCGCAGCGAAGCCTGGTCCAACCCGCGGCGCGACAGGTCGCCGACCTTGAAGTTTTCGATCAGCACGTCGGCGCTGGTGGCCAGCGCCTTGACGATGTCCCTCCCCTCTTCGGTGGAAATATCGACGCAGACGGATTTCTTGTTCCGGTTGGCTGCGGCGAAGTAAGTGGAATGGCCGTGGACGCCGTCGTCGCCCGGCATCCACGGCGGCCCCCATGCGCGGGTGTCATCGCCGCTGCCGGGACGCTCCACCTTGATCACTTCGGCGCCAAAGTCCGCCAGCATCTGCGTGCACCACGGACCCGCGAGGATGCGGGTCAAATCCAGCACCACGATGCCGTCCAGGGGGCCTGCAGGCATCTCCCCTGGCATCATCTCGTCATTCGGGTTGGACACCGGCTTCCTTCAACGTCTTGGCATAGGTTTGGAGCTGTTCTTCGATGAACGCCTGCAGCTCCTGCGGCGTGGAACTGGCGGGCAGGAAGTTCTGCCGGCTCAGCTGCGCCAGGACATCCTGCCGTTTCAAGACTTCGGCCATCGCGTCCGACAGCCGCTGCACGATGTCGGCGGGCATCCCGGCCGGCCCTTGTAGCGCCGCCCACGACGCCACGGAGAACCCGCGCACGCCCGCCTCCTCCATGGTGGGAACGTCCGGATAGGCAGGGCTTCGGCTGGGCAGCGTGGTGGCCAACATGCGCAGCTTTCCTTGCGCGACGTACTGCCCGGCGGTGGTCGGGGTGCCTATCATCAGTTGCACGCGATTGGCCACGAGATCGGCCATGCCGGCAGGCTCGCCCTTGTAGGGAATCTGCACCATGTCCACCTTGGACAGCGCGAGTATTTGCCCCATGGCAACGATGCCGGTCGGGTTGCCCGTGGCATAGTTCAGCTTGCCTGGCCGCGCGCGGGCATAGTCAAGCAACTCGGGCAGCGTCTGCACGGGCACGGTCTCGTTCACGTACAAGAAGAAGGAATATCGCCCCACCATGGAAATGCGCGAGAAGTCGTTCAGCGGGTGGTAGGGCGGCGACTTCCGCATGGCCGGCACCGCGCAAAAGCCATTGGTGGACATCAACAGCGTGTAGCCGTCAGGCGCGGCGTGCGCCACCTCCAACCGCGGCGATCACCGGTTTACCCATCCGGTACAGCGCCTCGTGCATTTCGTAGTAGAAGACCTCGATGAGGCGCCGCAGCTGCTGGCCGTCATAGTCCAGGGCGACCTTCAGGTCCACGCCAGCGGAAAAAACCGTCGGCAGCGCGCTGGTCAGGATCACGGCCCGGGCCTGGTCATCGTGGCGGGCGCGGTGATAGGCATCGACCACCTCGCGCGCCAGCTGCATGTTTATCGCGTTGACCGGGCCGCGGTTCATGGTGATCTCCGCCACGCCCTCCACCACCTCGTACTCGACGAATTGCGCCATCGACTGCCTCCTGTTCTTCGTGTTCACCCGCTGCCCCCGCCCGGGCCATGCATGGACTGCCGCCTCTTTGGGCGCCTGTCTCGGGGCGATAATGTGCCGCAGCCGCAATCGCCGAGTCCAATACCGTTGGCGGAATGCGCGATACGTCGGCCGTATGGCGCCGCGCTGCGCCTTGCCCTTCCCTGCCCTGGCACCGAGACATGATCGCTGGAATAGAACTGCGCGCTTCCAGAAAGAATTCCCCGGCGTGGCCTTGCAGCTGCAGGAGCTGAGCACGTCGGACCAAATCCCGGCGCTACAGGCCCGCCAGATCCACTACGGGTTCGTGCACAGCAGCGCGCTGCCTGCCGGCATCTCGTCGCGCGTACTGATGCGCGAATCGTTCCTGCTTTGCCTGCCGGCCCATCACCCGCGTGCCGGATCGCGCAGCGCGAAGCTCAGCGAGTTTCGCAACGAGCCCTTCGTCCTGTTCTCGCGGGCATTCTCGCCTTCGTATTACGACCAGGTGGTGGCCCGCTGCCTGGCCGCGGGCTTTCACCCCCACATCCAGCACCAGGTTCGCCATTGGCTGACCGTGCTGGCCTGCGTGGCCAGGGGGATGGGCATTACGCTGGCGCCGCGCGCGCTGGCCAAGGCCGACTTTCCCGGCGTCAGTTTCGTACGGATCGAAGCCAGCCCAGTGGAATCCGTCGTTTATGGGGCATGGCTCAGCGACGACGACAACGTCATCCTGCCCGCCTGGCACCGCATCGTGGAGGAAGAGGTCACCGCTTAGCCTCGGCGCACCCCGGCAGGTCGAGGCCGCGTTTGCCTGGCGAGCGGGCGTCGCCCGCGCCGAACGGTTACATAATGACATATATTTGTAGATATATGGCAATGTACTTCCAACTGCTATATATTCTCAGCCGCACAGCAACCGGCAGCCCTTGCAACGCCTGAACGCAGCTGGCCTCTTGGACGGGTCGTCCGCTCTCCTTGTGATTCGTTGCGATTCCGACAAGCCGTCCGCGCTTGACGCGGTGACGGCACTGGTGGCAACGGCATGGCAGCTGGCCGCCTGATGCTCGGATAGCACTGCCTGCCCTTCGCCCGGCGCTTGGCGGCGGCAGGGTGACACGCCTTGCCTGGCAACCAGGGTCCACAAACCCGCGACCGTGCACATTGGCATTGCCGGATCGGATCGGAGGGGCATGACGAAGGTGGATGCAGAACGCGATCGCTCCAGGGAGCGCCGGATACAGGCGGCCATTGTCGCCGCCGCCTGCGCGCTCGTGCTGGTGGCCTGTGCCCTCGTGGTCAGCTGGCTGGTGCGCGACGCCAACCTCCGGCGCGTCCAGGAATTGCACGAAGCGTCAACCCAATACGTGGCCAAGCTTCGGCGCATGCTCGATGGCTACATTGCCTCCAACCAACACCTGGCCGCCTTCGTCGGCGCCAGCCCGGACATCACCGAACAAAGCTTTCATCGCTATGTCCGGGCCGCCGACCCGTTCCGGCGCCTGGCTGGCCTGGTTTCCATGGGCTACCTACCGCGGGTGCCGGCTGCCGAACTGCCCACATTCGAAGCGCGGATGCAAAAGGACATGCCCGGTTTCCGGGTTTGGGGCAACCCCTTGTCGGCCGGCGTCCATTATCCGCTGGCCTATGCCATCAACCCCAAAGAAAGCGGGTGGGTCGACGAGCTCCGAGGTTTCGACTACGCGTCCATCATCGAGCGCGAGGCGGCCATCGACGAGGCGGTGCGACTCGGCAGGCCGCGCGCCACGCTGCTGCACCTGGGCATGTCCAACCGCCCGGAATCGCGCGTCGTCCTGCTCTTTACCCCGGTGTTCAAGCAGGAGGGGCCAGGACCGGCCAGCCACTACGCCGGCGCGCCCGTCCAGGGCGTCGTGTTCTCCATCCTGCTCGTGCACGAACTGTTCGCCCGCGTCCAGCACGGACTGTTCAGCGACGACCTCGACATCGAGGTATTCGAGAAATTCGTCCACCCGGCCACGCTGATCTACGGCGACGCCATGCGAGGCACCGGCGAGCATCCGCGGCCGCCCCTAGTCCGCAGGGACCTGCTCGATTTCGCCGGGGTGCAATGGCTGGTTTTCCTCTACCAGAAGCACCCGCCTTCGGCTACCCAGGTACTGGCGCAGCACCTGCCCAGCGTCATCATCGGTATCCTGCTCAGCCTGCTGGCGGGATACGTCGCCTTCAAGTTGTGCCGTCGCTACAGGTTCTTGGCCGAGGGTGCCTGGCAAGCCGAAAAGTTCGCAGCGTTTTTCAACAACCATCCGTTCTCGGTCTACCTGCTCGACCGCGAGCGGCGCTTTACAGCCGTCAACGCGCATACCGCCAAGGAGCTCGGCGTCTCGCGCGAGGCGCTCGTGGGCATGCCTGTCGAAGCCTTCCTGGACCCCGAGGATGCTCGACGCACCCGATGCCACTTCGAACAGGCAATCCAGGGACAGGCAGTGTCCTACCGCACGCGCGTTCGCGCAGCCGACGGCATGGACAGTTTCCTGTCCATCGTCCTGGTGCCGATCACCATGGAAGGCAAGGTGTCCGGCATCCTCGGCATCGCCCAAAACATCACCAAGGAAAGACACGCACAAGAGGAATTGCATCGCTCGCGCCCGACGCTGCAGCTGGTGCTCGACCACCGTGCCTAGACTGGTCTTTCGGAAGGATCTCGGCGGCGTGTTTGGTGGCGTCAAGCGCGGCTGCTGGAACTGGCGGGCCTGTGCCACATCGACGAGATCGTGGGCAAGACCGGCCGCGGCCCGATATGCGCACGCCCCACGCCCGATGGCCCTGATGGACTTCGACATCGACCGGTTCAAACCCATCGACGACACGTACGCGCAAGCGCAGGCGCTACGATAGCGTCATGCACGCTGCTGTCCTGCGTCGACCATCCGGCCGTGCCAGGCGGCGCTGGCCATGCTGGACAGGCGTTTGGCCTGCGGCCGCATTGCGCCGACGGGGCAGACGCCGACATGGCCTGGGCGCCTTGCAACACCGTCGCGCAATGGAACGCGCCGCCAGACTAGCCGGACGACGAGCACAACGTCGTGCGGGTCTTGGTAATGCCGTAACGAACCGGTGACACCTCAGACATTTCGTTGCATGCCCGTACGCGCCGGCCAAAGCCCCCGTGCGTAGAATCGTTCGCCATATGCCCGGCGCGGGCATGATCACGACCAAAGGAGCGAGCAAGCATGGCAACCCAGGACGCCGCCATCGCGGCAGCACCGGACGGACAACCCACCGAGCTCAAGCGGGTCATGGGCCCGAAGCTGTTGTTGCTGTTCATCATCGGCGACATTTTGGGCACGGGCATCTATGCCTTGACCGGCCAGGTGGCCAAGGAAGTCGGCGGCGCGGCATGGGCACCGTTCCTGGTGGCCTTCGGCGTGGCGTTGCTGACCGCCTGCTCTTACCTGGAACTGGTCACCAAATACCCCAAGGCCGCCGGCGCCGCGCTCTACGTGCATAAGGCGTTCGGCGTGCACTTCCTGACCTTCCTCGTGTGCTTTACGGTGATGTGTTCCGGGCTGACCTCAGCCGCGACCGCGTCGCAGGCATTTGCCTCGAACCTGTTTGCGGCATTCGGCGTCCAGTCCGGCCCTTCCACCGTGACGCTAGGCGCGCTGGGCTTCATGGTGCTGGTCATGGTGGTCAACCTGCGTGGGGTGTCCGAAAGCGTCAAGGCCAACGTCGTGCTGACCCTGGTCGAACTGAGCGGCCTGCTGCTGGTCATCGTTTTGGGCTTTTACGCAATCGCAGGCGGGCAGGCGGATTTTTCGCGCGTGGTCGCCTTCGACACGCCCGAGGACAAGAGCGTGTTCCTGGCCATCACCTCTGCCACCGCGCTGGCCTTTTTTGCCATGGTGGGCTTCGAGGATTCGGTCAACATGGCCGAGGAGACGCATGCGCCGCACCGGATCTTCCCCAAAGTGATGTTCACCGGGCTGGGGCTGACGGCGGCGATTTACGTCCTGGTATCGATCTGCGCGGTGGCACTTATCCCGGTGGGCGAGTTGGCCAGCAGCGCCACGCCGCTGGTGCTGGTCGTCGAGCGCGCCGCCCCCGGCCTGCCCATGGGCACCATCATGCCGGTCATTTCCATGTTCGCAGTGGCCAACTCGGCGCTGATCAATATGATGATGGCCAGCCGCCTGCTCTACGGCATGGCCCGCCAGGGCGTATTGCCCCGGTTCCTAGCGCACGTGCATGCTCGCACCCAGACGCCCTGGGCGGCGATCCTGTTCACCACCGTGCTCGCGCTGGTGCTGATCGTGCTCGTGGCGACCACCGACTCGCCCGCGGTGCGCGCGCTGGGCGGCACGACGGCGCTGCTGCTGCTGGCGGTGTTTGCCTTCGTCAACGTGGCAGTGCTGGTGCTCAGGCGGGACAAAGTCCAGCACGAACATTTCCGCGCGCATACGGTCTTCCCCGTGCTGGGCGCCCTCGCCTGCCTGTTCCTGGTCACGCCCGTGACCGGTCGGGACGTCATCCAATACCAGGTCGCCGGCTGGCTGCTGCTGCTGGGCCTGGCGATGTGGGGCGTGACCCGGCTGCTGCATCGCAAGGATCCAGCCCTGCTGGATCCGGAACAGCTGCGCTGACGGCGCGGATCAGAACTCCATGCTGGCGCTCAGCATGAAGGTGCGGGGCGCGCCCAGGACCAGATAGCCGGATCCCGGGTAGCCCCCGACCGACATCCAGTAATCGCGGTTGGTCAGGTTTTCCACCCGGGCGCGCAGCACCAGCATCCGTCCGTCGATGTCAGTCACGTAGCGCAGCCCCGCGTCCAGGCGCGTCCAGCTGGGGGCGCGCAGCGTATTGGCGGCATCGGCGTAGCGGGCGCCCGTGTAAACGACACGGCCGTCCACGGTCAGGCCGGGCACGCCGGGGATATCCCACTCCACGCCCATGTTGGCCTGCATGCGCGGCACGCCGATGACGCGCTTGCCATCGAGCGCGCCGTCGCCCGTATCGACCTGCTTGGCGTCCAGCCACGTCAAGCCCCCCAGCACGCGCACGCCGCGCACGGGCTCGCCGAACACCGTCAACTCGATCCCGCGATGGCGGTCTTCGCCGCCCGCGCTAAATACGTTGTCGGCGTCGATATACCCGCGCGGCCGCTTGGTCGTGAACAGCGCCAGGCCGGCGCCCAGGCCGTCTCCTTCGTACTTCAGGCCGATTTCCTTCTGCCTGGATACGTACGGCGGCAAGGACTCGCCTTGATTGATGGCGGGTGCCGGTGCCGTATCGCCCTGGGCAAGCCCCTCGATGTAATTGGCGTACAGCGAGACCTGTGGACTGAGCTTGAACACCACGCCGGCCGCCGGCGAGTTGCGGCGCTTTTCGTACGGCTTGCCAGGCGCCCGGGTGTCATATGCGTACTCGCGGTAGTACAGGCGCTGGTGGCGCACGCCCAGGGTGAGCAGGATGCGGTCGTCCAGGAATGAAAGGGTGTCGCCGATGGCATAGCTGGCCAGCCGCGTGCGCCGTTGGAGCGCGGGAGAATCCAGGTCGTTGCCAGCGAGATGGCCAGGGCTCAGCACTGGCCTGTCATAGTAGACCGGGTCGTAGATATTGGTAGGCAAAGCATTTGCCCAATCCATCACGTAGGCATTCTTCACCTCCTGCTCGAAGAACGCCGCCGAAGCCACGAGCTCGTGGCCGACCGGCCCGGTACGCAGCTTGGCGCGCATGCCGACCTCGCCGGTGCTGATTTTGTCTTTGCGTGCGTTGTCGAAGCGGTAAAACGTTGCGTCGCCCGTGCGAGAATCGATCACCGTGGTCGAGCTGAGCGAATTCGCCTCCTTGCTCTTGCGCATGCCGTATGCCGCCCAGGCGGTGACCTTGTCGGCCAGGTCGTATTCACCGCGCAGCGAACCGAACACGTCGCGCTCGTCCGAATACGTCCACGGTTGCGCGTAATTGGTCTTGGCATCGGGCGCGCGCGGCACCGACGTCACGCCCCCGTCCAACGAAAGGTTGGGACGCGGCTGCTTCAGCCGATGATCCTGCCAGCCGATGTCACCCGATAGCCGCAGCCGGTTGCCGCGCCAATCCACGCCCACCGATCCCACGCCCAGGCGGTTGCGCTCGTGGTCCACGCCGGTTTCGCCGCCATGCGCCGCGGCATTGATGCGCAACCCCAGGCGCCCTTCCGGGCCGAAGCGGCGTGCGATGTCGGCGGCGACCTGCCCCTGCGCGTCGCTCGACCATCCGGTGGTGATGCGCGTCAGCGGCTCGTTGGATGCGCGCTTGGGCAGCAGGTTGATGACCCCGCCGATCCCGCCCCCGCCCGGCGTGGCGCCGGTCAGGAAGGCCGAGGCCCCGCGCAACACTTCCACGCGCTCGAACAGCTCGGCGGCGATGTACTGGCGCGGCAGCAGGCTGTATAGGCCGTTATAGGCGACGTCGTCCGAGCTGAGGATGAAGCCGCGGATGAAGTAGGACTCCTGGAAGTTGCCGAAGCCGCGCGCTACGCGCACCCCCGGGTCGGCCTGCAGGACATCGCCGACGCTGCGCGCCTGGCGGTCCTGGATGAATTCACTCGTATAGCTGGTGATCGAAAACGGCGTGTCCATGTTGTCGCGCGTGCCCAGGATCCCCGCCCGGCCGCCGCGGGCCACCTGCCCACCAGCGAAGGCAGGCGACAACCCCTGGGCCGACGCGTCGGCGCTGGCTTCGACGGTGATGCTTTCGAGCTGCGTCACCGTCGCGCCCTGGTCCTGGCCTTGCGCGTGCGCCTGGGCGCCCGCCAGGCAATATGGCAACGCCGCCGCCAGGCATGCGACTTTCTTTGTCCGCTTCATGAAACCCCTCGTGATGGTGTGCTGCCGCAGCCGCGGCGCGGTTCTCCACAGCGGTAATCATACAATTACGACAATAATCGTTCTCATTCTCTTTTCTACTTATGCCCTTGGCGTTGGCCCACTGCAACACCGCCCGAGGCTTTCGATGCGCCGGCACCAAATCGGAACACCCGCCAGCGCCAGGCCGCACTGCTTTGGTGCAAGCCTAAGCGGCCGCGCGGGCCGTTCAGACATTTCCCTGGCGTGGCAAGCTGGCACGCGTATTGCTTATGTGTGGTCGACGCGGTAACCGGGATACCGCCTTCTCTGACCCACACATATAAGCAGCCCCCGGGGGAATCATGCATCACCACTTGGCAGTACCTGCAGTACCTTGCGCCGGAACCGGCGCCCTGTCCCGCCTGGCGCACGCATGGCGCCGGGCGGGATCCCTGCTCAAGCCCGCCGCCGTCCTGGCGGCGGCGCTTGCGGCAGCCTCGCCCGCAGCCCTGGCTGCCTATCCCGAGCGACCTTTGCAGGTCGTCATTTCGTTTCCTCCGGCCGGCGCCACGGATGTCTTGGCGCGCGCCGTCGGCGCCGTCCTGTCCCAGGAGCTCGGCCAGCCCATCGTGGTGGAAAACCGTCCCGGTGCTGGCGGGGCAATCGGCCTGGCGACGGCGGCCAAGGCGCCTGCCGACGGCTATCACTTTCACTTCTCGGCCATCACCAACCAGGCCATTGCGGCCTCCATCTACGCCAAGCAACCGGCACATCTGGCCGAAGATTTCGTACCGGTGGCCGGCGTCGGAGTGGCGCCGCATGCGCTGGTAGTGCCGTCCAGCCTGCCGGTCGACGACCTGGCCGGACTGGTCGCCTACCTCAAAGCCGCGCCCGGCAAGTACAACTTCGCCTCGCAGGGCATGGGCACGCTCTCTCACCTGGAATCCGAACTCTTCCTGCTCAAGACCGGCACGCAGGCCATACACATCCCGTACAAGGGCAGCGCGCTGGCCCTGCCGGAAGTGGTCAACGGCACGTCAGTCATGATGTTCGACAGCATCGCCGGCTCCATGCCGCTGGTGCGCGCCGGCAAGCTCAAGTTCCTGGCCGTTGCCTCAGGCAGCCGCATCGCCACGCTGCCGGACGTACCCACGGTGGCCGAGGCCGGCGTGCCCGGATTCGAAGCCGATAACTGGTTCGGCTTCGTCGCTCCCAAGGGCACGCCGCAGCAGGCCATCGACGCGCTGCGCGCGGCCGTCGAGAAGGCCGTATCCCAGCCCGACCTGGCCAAGCAGCTCGCGGCGCAAGGCACCGAGCTGCGCTACCTGGGCCCGGCCGAGCTGCAAAGCCTCATCCGCAAAGAACACGACACCTGGGCCGAGGTGATCAAGAACGCCAAGGTACAGGTGCAATGAACGGCCGGGCGCCGCCAGGCGCCCGCCTGCATCCGGCGCATCCGGATCTTCCGGCGTCCGGGGTTTCTCGTCTCCGATGTACAAACATGTACTACTCTTTTAGCGGCTGCGCTGCAGCCGCTTCTTTTTTGCCGTCGCCGCAGGGCGGCAAGCCGGAGGCGGACCGGGGCGGCGATTGACCTATTCCTTTCACAAGCTCATGCAGACCATGGATTCGACCTTCTGGCAGTTCCCCTACCCTTCCCAGCGCATGCCGGTGCTGGCCGACAACGCCGTGGCGACGTCGCAACCGCTGGCTGGCGCCGCCGGGCTGATGATGCTGGCGCGCGGCGGCAACGCGGTGGACGCAGCCCTGGCCACGGCGATTGCGTTGACCGTGGTCGAGCCGTGCATGAACGGGATAGGCGGCGACGCCTTCGTGCAGATATGGGACGGGCAGCGCATGCATGCCCTCAATGCCTCGGGCCGTGCCCCTGAAGCCGCCACGGCCGAGCGTTACGCCCACTTGGACGCGATGCCGGCGCGCGGCTGGGACAGCGTCACGGTGCCAGGCGCCGTATCGGCGTGGCGCGCGGTCTGGGAAAAGTTCGGCAGCCTGCCTTTCGAGGACTTGTTCGAGCCGGCGCTTCGCTACGCGCGCGAGGGATACATCGTCTCGCCAACGGTGCATCGCCAGTGGCAGGCCCAGATCGACGACCTGCTGCCGCAGCCGGGCTTTCGCGAAGCCTTCGCGCCCAACGGCCGCGCCCCGCTGCCCGGCGAGCGCTTCATCTGCCCGGGACAGGCCGAAACGCTGGAAAAAATCGCCCGTACCAAGGGCGAGGCGTTCTACCGGGGCGAACTGGCCGCAGCCATCGCTGCCCACGCGCGCGCCACGGGAGGACTGATCACCGAAGCCGACCTGGCGACACACACGGCCGACTGGGTCGACCCGCTATCGGTGTCCTACCGCGACATCGAACTAATGGAAATCGGGCCCAACGGCCAAGGCATAGGCGCGCTGATGGCGCTCGGGATGCTGCGCCATTTCGACCTACCTGCGATGAAGCCGGATTCGGCCGAGGCGCTGCACCTGCAGATCGAGGCCATGAAGTTGGCCTTCGCCGACATGCACGCCTATGTCGCCGACCCGGCCCACATGAAGGACGTCACCGCCGGGCACCTGCTCGATCCCGACTACCTGGCCGCCCGCGCCCGCCTGATCGACCCCAAGCGTGCCTCGCGCCCGACGCACGGACAGCCGCACAGCGGCGGTACGGTATACCTGACGGCCGCCGACAGCCGCGGCATGATGGTGTCGTTCATCCAATCCAACTTCAAGGGATTCGGCTCTGGGGTGGTCGTGCCCAACACCGGCATCGCCCTGCACAACCGTGGCTGGGGATTTTCCACGCGCGCCGGCCACCCCAACCAGATCGCCCCTGGCAAGCGGCCTTTCCACACCATCATCCCAGGCTTTTTGATGCGCGGCGGTGCACCGCTGGCCAGCTTCGGCGTGATGGGCGGTTCCATGCAGGCCCAGGGGCACGTGCAGATGGCCTGCCGCATCGGCGACTGGGGACAAAACCCGCAGGCGGCGCTCGATGGCCCGCGCTGGCGCGTACTGGATGACAACCACGGCGTCGCGCTGGAATGGAACGTGCCCGAAGCCACCCGCCAGGCGCTGGCCGAGATGGGGCATCCGGTCAAGGTGGCACCACGCTTCGACCTGGAGTTCGGTTGCGGGCAAATGATCATGCGCGCCGAACACGGCTACCTGGCCGCCTCCGACCACCGTAAGGACGGCTACGCGATGGGTTGGTAGCGCGATGGATTTCGCTGCCTTGCAAATGCTGGTCTGGGCCGTCGAGGAACGCAGCGTGGCGCGCGCGGCAGCCCGCGCCAACCTGGTCGCCTCGGCAGCCAGCAAACGGATCGCCGACCTGGAGCGCCGGGTCGGAACAACGCTATTGGTGCGGCACAACCGGGGCGTCGAACCCACGCCTGCCGGCGCGGTGCTGTACCACCGCGCCAAGGCGATCCTGGAAAACGTCCAGAGCCTGGAAGACCTGTGCCACGAGTTTGCCCCGGACGGCATCCCCAAGGTACGCCTGGCGGCCAACCGGTCGGCCATCGTGCAGTTCCTGCCGCGCGAGTTGCGTGACTTCCAGGCCGACAATCCCGGTGCCCGCATCGACCTGGTCGAGGCCTACAGCCCGGACATCCCTCGCATGGTCTCCAACCGCGACGTGGACCTTGGCATCTATCACGCTGCCGCGCCGGCGCCGGGTGTCACTTCGCTGCCCTATCGCACCGACCGCGTAGTGCTGGTCGTACCCGCGACCCACGAACTTGCCTCGCGGGGCGCCATCCGCCTGGACGAAGCGCGTGGCTACGACTTCCTGGGCTATTTCCCGCGCCATTCCTTCGAATCTTTCCTGGAGCTGGCGGGCAACACGCTAACAGGCCCGCTCAACGTCCGCATCCAAGTCGCCAACTACGAAGCGCGTTGCCGGATGATCCGCGAAGGACTCGGCGTAGGCGTGCTGCCCGAACGCATTGCCGACACTTACATCGGGCAGTTCGGCCTTGCCAAAGTCGCCCTGACCGATGCATGGGCCAAGCGGCAGTTCTATGTCTGTGCGCGCGATCGTGCGGCGCTTCGGCCAGTGGCCGCACAACTGCTGGCCCACTTGGCCGGCGCCGCCGCACAGTGACGTCGCATCAGGTAGGACCGAACCGATATAGCTGCGTCGGGTTGTCCACGAGCACCTTTTTCAGCAAGTCGACATCGCCCAACCACTCGTGAAGGCAATTGGCAAGCACACCATCATCGGGCACGTCAGCTGGCTCGAAATAGTTGATATGCGGCCAGTCGCTACCCCAGACCAACCGGTCCGGGTTGGCGGTCACCAGGGCCTTCATGAATGGCGCGACGTCATCGTACGGTTCACCGCGAGCCGTCAGCCGGTCTGCCCCAGATATCTTGACCCAGGCCTCGCCGGCGCCAACCATGCGGCACAGCTCGCGAAAACCCGGATCGTCCACGCCGCGGGCAGCGCTCATACGGCCCATGTGGTCGATAACCAAGCCCACCCCCGGCGCAAGCAGCCTGGATCGCAGCGCCGGCAGATCGGGCGCATGGATCCATATCTGGGCATGCCAACCACGCTCGGCCAAACGCGGCGCCAAGGCCTCGAAGTCTTCTAGGCTGGCACCGTTCCGATAGACGGCCTTCCCATCACGGCGAAACAGATTAAAGCGCGCGCCGCACACGCCGGCGGCATCCAGCGCGTCCAATTCAGCATCGGTCACATCGGCACGCACGACCGCTACTCCCCGCAGCCGATCCGGATACATGCGCAACGCCTCCAGCACAGGCCGGTTCTCAGTGCCATGTGCGCTGGCAGTCACCAACACGCCGCGTGCCATGCCAAGGCGATCCAGGTGCGCAATGAATGCGTCGGCACCCTGCTCCGAAGGGGTGTAGCTGCGATTCTCGGCCAGGGGATATCGGTCGTAGGGCCCGAAAACGTGCGCGTGACAATCGCATGCGCCGGCCGGCATCTTGAAGACCAGCGGCGTCGTGCACGGACGAGGATCCAGACAAGGACGAGTCATGGGGATTACTCCGGCTTGAGCATGCCGCTGTCTATCACGGCCTGCAGGTTGCGGCGCTCGCGCTCCAACAGGGCGGAGGTTTGATCGATGTCGGTGACCACAGGCTGTGCGCCCAGCCGGCCGAGCTGCTCCTTGACTGCAGGATCTGCCAAAGCCTTGCGCAGCGCATCATTCAAGGTGCGGCGCAATTCGATCGGCATATCACGCGGTCCCAGCAGTCCGGTATAGGTAACCACCTGAAAATCCTTGCCAATCAGTTCGGCCACGGTAGGCACATCCGGCAGTCCAGGCACACGCTCTGCCGCAGTCACAGCCAGCGGCTTGAATTTTCCTGAGTCGATGTGCGGCTGCGAAGAAGTAAGCTGATCGACCATGGCATCGAGTTGGCCACCCAGCAAATTGGTCAGCGCGGGCGCAGACCCTTTATAAGGAACGGGCGTAAGCTGGATGTCTAGCTCACGCATCAGCTGTAGGATGGCCAGATGGTTGGTCGTGCCGTTGCCGGAATGGCCAATGCTGACGCGCCCGGCATGGGCCTTGGCATATTGCACGAAGCCTCGGAAGTCCCGATAGCGCTCGTCCGATGCATTGGCCTCCAGCACCGATGGAACGACTGCCATCATGCCGATGGGTGAAAAATCCTCCAGCTTGACCGGCGTACCCGGCATAAGTACCGGATTGACCACCAGCGGAATGATGGTGCTTGCCAGCACCGTATAGCCGTCGGGCTGTGCACGCGCGACGTTGGCTGACCCGATCGAACCCGCCGCGCCGCCGATATTCTCGACCACCAGCGGATGATCGCCCATCACCTTGCTCATCGCCGCCACAACGGTACGCGTCGTGATGTCCACATTGCCGCCAGGCGGATAGGGCACGACCACGCGCACTGGGCGCTCGGGATAACCGGCGGCATGAGCCTGCCAACCCGCCGCGAGCGCAACCGCCACAGCCGGAATGAAGCGGGCGATACTGCGACCCACCGTGAGGAATGAAAACTGCATCAGTGTCTCCTGAGTCATGGTTCTCCGCCGCCTCGACAATGGTCCCGGCGGCAAAAATCGATTCGATCCGCAAAACAACCGGCGCTGGCTTCGCCGGCAAGAGTGAGCGCTAGGTCACCAGCCGGTTTCGCAGCGGTTGCCCGGCTGCCCAGCGCGACAAGTTGTCCACGAAAATCTCCAGTACCCGCGCGGCGTTGCCGTCCGAGAACCCGGCGCTATGCGGCATGACGATGACGTTCTCCATGGACCACAACGGGGATTCGGGCGGCAACGGCTCATGCTGGAATACATCCAAGCACGCGCCAGCCAGGCGGCCGCGCGCCAGCCGTTCGACGAGCGCGGCCTCGTCGACGACGTGGCCGCGCGCCACGTTGACGATCATGGCGTGCGCAGGCAACGCATCCAGCGCGGCGGCATCCACCAAGCCGCGGGTGGCATCAGTCAGTGGGCAAGCCAGGATCAGCCAGTCTGCCTGCGGTAGCAGGCTTGCCAAGTCTCCGTAGGCCACGGTGCACCGCGCGTGTTCGACTGGTGTCGACGAGTACCTCGCGACGGAAATTTCCAGGCCGAGCATGCGTAGCCAAGCGCCGATGCGCTGGCCGATTCCCCCCCAGCCAACGATGACCGCGTGCTGTCCGGCCAGGTCGCGCGGCTGCAGTTCACCCAGCAAAGGCCGCCAAGCGTGCCGGCGCTGCGCGTCGGCCAGCAGGGGCAGTCGCCGGGCGAGCGCCAGTACGCCGGCCAGCGCCGTATGTGCGACGACATGGTCGCTAGCACCCTGCGACGTGGTGATGGTTACGCCTCGCGCATGCAGGCTCTGGTAGATCTCGCGATCAGCGCCGGCCGAGTGCACATGCACCCAGCGCAGATCCGGCGCGTGGCGCATCGCTTCGTAGTACAGGGCGGTTTCCGGAGTGACCTCGAACTTCGTCGACCGTCCGGTGATGTCGCGCGAAATGAAGGCGATTTCGGCCGCCAGCGGCACGCCCGGCTGGGGATGCACGAACTCGACCTCAGGCAGTGCGGTCCGCTTTTCCAGGGCCTGCCGCAAAGGGCCGGCCGCCGCCGGCGAGCACATCACGCGCAAGGGCATGGCGATGTGGGGCATGACAACTATGCGAAGGAGGGCGGACCGCCGCTTACTGGGCGGTGGCGTTGAACTTCTTGACCAGCACGGCCCACTTTTCGTATTCGGTGCGGATGAACTGGCCGAACTGCCCGGGCGAGCCCCCCACCGGCTCGGCCCCCTCGCTGATCATCTGCTGCTTGAGCGCCGGCATCGCAGCATTCACTTCCCGGTTGATCGTGTCGATGACCTCCTGCGGCGTTCCCTTGGGCGCGAAAAAGCCAAACCACGAACCGGCATCGAAGCCCGGAAAGCCCGACTCGGCCACCGTGGGCAGGTCGGACAAGCCAGTCGAGCGCTGCAACGTGCTCACGGCCAGCGCGCGCAACTTGCCGGCCCGGATATGGCCTACGACGGAAGGAATGGTGGCGAACATGAAATCGACCCTTCCGGCAATCAGGTCCTTGAGCGCGTCGGCACCCTTGTACGGAATATGCACGGCGTCGGCGCCGACCTGATCCATCAGCATGAAGCTGGCCAAGTGGGACGACGTGCCCACGCCCGTAGAGCTATAGCTAAGGTTCTTCTTCCCCTTGACGTATTCGAGGAAACCCTCGAAGTCCTGCACCGGAGACTGGGGCGGCACCACGAGCACATTGGGCACGGTGGCCAGCTGCACGATCGGGACCAGATCGGTCAGGGGGTCGTAGGACAAATTGGTCAACGAGGGGTTGACTGCAATCGGCCCAACCGAATTGACAATGAGGGTGTAGCCATCGGGATCGGACCTGACCACGTACTCGGTGCCTATGTTGCCGCCGGCGCCGGGCCGGTTTTCCACCACGAACGGCTGGCCAAGCTTCTGCGCAAGAATGTTGGTCATGCTGCGCGTGAGCGAATCGGTGGTGCCGCCGGGCGAAAAGGCGACCACCACCTTCACGGGACGCTCCGGGTAGCCGGCGGACCAGGCGGGTTGGGCGATGCCACAAGCGGCGGCGATCGCCGCTCCCCAGAAAAGCGTGCGGGCGGATTTCATCATTGTGTCTCCTTTTGCCTTCTTGGTTATTGCCCTGACCCACCGGTCGCCGGGACAGCAAGCGCGTTCCGGGGTCAAGTCTTGTAGCTGGGATCCATCCGATCCAACATGCGCAGCAGCGCCGGCCATTCCATCTTTCCGTAAGGCCTACGGGTCTGGGGCTGGTAGTTGTTCCAGGTTTCTTCGATAACCTTTTCCGGTACCTTGCGCAGCGGCACGTTGCAGGCCATGGCCGCCAGTTGCGCGCGGCAAGACAGCTCCAGCCTGTGCATCCAGTTGAACGCCTCGCCGACCGTGCGGCCTACCGTCAGCAAGCCGTGGTTACGCAAGATCAGCGCCTCGCGGTCGCCCAGGTCGCGTATCAGCGACTCCTGCTCTTCCATGTTCAACACCACGCCCTGATAGTCGTGATAGCCGATCTTCCAGAAACGCATCGCGGTCTGGGTCATCGGCAGCAGGCCGCATTCCAGCGCCGAGACGGCCATCCCCGCCCAGGTGTGGGTGTGAATCACGCAGGCGACGTCGCGTCGCGCCATATGCACGGCACTGTGGATGACGAAACCCGCGCGGTTGATGCCATAGTCCAGCTCGCCGAAATCGGGTTTGGCCAAGATGTTGCCGTGGTGGTCGATCTTGATCAGGCTGGAGGCGGTGATTTCCTCGTACATCATGCCGTACGGGTTGATGAGGAAAGCGTCCTCCTCGTCAGGCACGCGCAACGAAATGTGGTTGGCCATCATGTCGGACATGCCGTAATGCGCCACCAGGCGATAGCAGGCCGCCAGGTCCACGCGGGCCTGCCATTCGGCATCCGAACAGTGTTCACGCATGGAAGAAATGGTCAGCGTCGGGGTCATGGAGAAATCTCCAGATGCCTTGTTGGAATCGTGGCCATGGTAGGACGCGCGAACGAGCCCTGGCGTGAAATTTCGCGGCGGCTGCGTTTCCCGGCATTGATGGCAGGCCCGGAAACGCTTCCAGCGCGCCCCTGAGCCAGCACGCGCTGAGCGTAGTCACTCGCCGCCCCTGCAAGCACGCGGCTCGGACGCCTGACCACGCCCCTGGTAGCGTCCCGGCCTGGCCCCACCAAGCAGCGTCACGCACCAGCCCACTTCCCCTGCCTTCCCCTGCCCACTTCCTGGCCGCTTCCTGGCCGCTTCCTGCCCGCTTCCTGCGCTCGAACCGGCCTGGCCGGCCGCCGGCCCGTCAAACGGAACTTTTACAAGCCGCCCCAAGTCTTATATAAGACATAAGACTGCAAATTTCGTGGCCGTTACGCTAGACTTGGCTAGCTACGCCTCTTTGCGGTCCATCCCTCGGAGCCCATCATGCCGCACAACACCTTCGATACCCTGAAAACCTTCAAAATCGGCAAGAAAACCGGCCGGTTCTACTCCTTGCCTGCCCTGGGCAAGGCGCTTGGCGTGGACGTGCAGCGCCTGCCCGTCTCGATCCGCGTCGTGCTGGAATCGGTATTGCGCAACTGCGACGGGCAGAAGGTGACCGAAGACCACGTCCGCCAGCTGGCGAATTGGCAGCCCAACGCCAAGCGCGAGGACGAAATCCCCTTCGTGGTCGCGCGCGTGGTGCTGCAGGACTTCACCGGCGTGCCGCTGCTGGCCGACATCGCGGCCATGCGCTCGGTGGCCCAGGCCATGGGCAAGGATCCGAAGACCATCGAACCGCTGGTGCCGGTGGACCTGGTGGTCGACCACTCCGTGATGATCGACTATTTCGGCTCCAAGAACGCCCTGGACCTGAACATGAAGCTGGAATTTCAGCGCAACAAGGAGCGCTACCAGTTCATGAAGTGGGGCATGCAGGCCTTCGACACTTTCCGGGTGGTGCCGCCAGGATTCGGCATCGTCCACCAAGTCAACCTTGAGTACCTGGCGCGCGGGGTGCACAAGGACAAGAACAGCGATGTCTACTACCCCGATACCCTGGTGGGCACGGATAGCCACACCACGATGATCAACGGCATCGGCGTGGTCGGCTGGGGCGTCGGCGGCATCGAGGCCGAGGCCGGCATGCTGGGCCAGCCGGTGTATTTCCTGACGCCCGACGTCGTGGGTGTCGAGCTCAAGGGCAAGCTGCGCGGCGGCGTCACCGCCACCGACCTGGTGCTGACCATTACCGAGATGCTGCGCCGCGAGAAGGTCGTCGGCAAGTTCGTCGAATTCTGCGGCGAGGGCACGGCCAGCCTGTCGGTGGCCGAACGCGCCACCATCGGCAACATGGCACCGGAATATGGTGCGACCATGGGCTTTTTCCCGGTCGATGAGCGCACCATCGAATACTTCCGCGGCACCGGCCGCACCGAGGAAGAAGTGGCCGCGCTCGAGGCCTACTTCAAGGCGCAGAAGATGTTCGGCGTGCCCAAGGCCCAGGACATCAACTACAGCAAGCTGCTGACGCTGGACCTGTCGACGGTGGCGCCGTCGCTGGCCGGCCCGAAGCGCCCGCAGGACCGCATCGAAATCGGCCATGTCAAGCGCACCTTCATCGACCTGTTCAGCCGGCCGGTGTCCGAAAACGGCTTTGCGCAGCCGGCCGAGAAGCTGACGCAAACCTTCACGACCAGCGAAGGCACCACGCTGCGCAACGGCGACATCGTCATCGCTGCGATTACCTCGTGCACCAACACGTCCAACCCCGGCGTGCTGCTGGCCGCCGGGCTGCTGGCCAAGAAAGCGGTCGAAGCCGGCCTGACCGTGCCCAAGCACATCAAGACCTCGCTTGCCCCCGGCTCGCGCGTGGTCACCGAATACCTGCAAAAGACCGGCCTGCTTCCCTACTTGGAAAAGCTGGGCTTTCACGTGGCGGCCTACGGCTGTACCACCTGCATCGGCAATGCCGGCGACCTGGCGCCGGACATCAACCAGGCCATCGTCGACAATGACCTGGTCTGTGCCGCGGTGCTGTCGGGCAACCGCAACTTCGAGGCGCGCATCCACCCCAACATCAAGGCCAACTTCCTGGCCTCGCCCCCGTTGGTCGTGGCCTACGCGCTGGCCGGCACCATCACCCGCGACCTGATGACCGAGCCCGTCGGCCGCGGCAAGAAGGGCGACGTCTGGCTGGGCGACATCTGGCCGAGCACCGAGGAAATCGAGGCGCTGCTCAAGTACGCACTCGACCCGAAGGCCTTCCAGTCCAACTATGCCCAGGTCAAGACCAAGCCGGGCGCGCTCTGGGAAAAGATCGAGGGCGTCTCAGGCCAGGTCTACAACTGGCCCAAGTCCACCTATATCGCCGAGCCGCCGTTCTTCAAGGGCTTTTCCATGGAGCCGGCGCCCATGCCGGCCGTGCGCGGCGCGCGCGCGCTGGGCATCTTCGGCGATTCGGTGACCACCGACCACATTTCGCCTGCCGGCTCGATCAAGGAGACCTCTCCGGCTGGCAAGTGGCTCAAGGAACATGGCGTGCTCAAGGCCGACTTCAACAGCTACGGCTCGCGCCGCGGCAACCACGAGGTCATGATGCGCGGCACCTTCGCCAACGTGCGCATCAAGAACCTGATGATTCCGCCGCGCCCGGATGGCACGCGCTTCGAAGGCGGCGAAACCATCTTCCAGCCGACCGGCGAGCAAATGCCGATCTACGACGCCGCCATGAAGTACATCGCCCAGGGCGTGCCTACGGTGGTGTTCGGCGGCGAGGAATACGGTACGGGCTCGTCGCGCGACTGGGCGGCCAAGGGCACGCAGCTGCTCGGGGTCAAGGCCGTCATCGCCCGCAGCTTCGAGCGCATCCACCGCAGCAACCTGGTGGGCATGGGCGTTCTGCCCCTGCAGTTCAAGGGTGACGACAGCGTGCAGTCGCTGGGCATCACCGGCGAGGAAACCTTCGACATCGAAGGCCTGGAAGGCGAAATCCGGCCGCAGCAGGACGCCACCTTGGTGATCCACCGCAAGGACGGCTCCGAGCAGCGGGTCACGGTGCTGCTGCGCATCGACACGCCGATCGAGGTGGAGTACTACAACCACGGGGGCATCCTGCCCTACGTGCTGCGCCAGCTGCTGGCGGCGTAGGACCGTGGCGCAGCGCCTGGCCGGCATCGATCCGGCCAAGCGCTGCGCCAGCAAATCGCTCGCCTGCGAAGCGCAAGGTCGCGCCGGGAGGCGGGGCAGCGGTAAACTACCTCGTTTGGTAGTTTGCCTTTATTGAGCCCATGCCCCGCACCCGAAGCTCGAATGCCCCCCGACTGAACCGCGACGCGTCGCGGCTGGTCGCCCTGGCCCTGGCGCTGAACAGCTCCGGCAGCCGGGTCGAGGACCGCTACTGGGAGGCCCAGCTTGCGCAGATCCTCAACCGCTTGATGCGCAATGGCAACGACGCTCCCCTGGAGGCGGCGCTGGACCACCTGTTCCAGGCCAGTCCCGGCGCGTACGAAGTGCTCATCGAACAAGCCGAGACGCTTTCCGAGTCCTGTGTCCTCGAAAAGGACGGCAAGCGCTACGACGCGCTGCTCATCGTCGCGCCGCTGGTAGCGTGGACGCGCTACACCATCCCTTCGGGCCCCATCCCTGCGTCGGCGCTGCAGGCGCTGACCGCGCAGCTACACGGCCACGTGCTGGCCGGCGGCGCCCGCCTGGCGCTTTTGCCGCGCCTGGTCAGCATCGACCAAATGCCGCGGTCGTTCTCGGACACGTGGCAATGGCTGCACCGGCTGGCCAACGAGGCACTGGGCATCCAGGCGCCGCGCCCGTCGCTGCCGGGCGACGTCGAGACGGCCAACATGCTGGCCGACACCCGCTATGTCGTCGGCGCGGTGGTCGTCGAAGAGCACCAGCCGCTTTTCCGTTGGCAGGAGACGCCCGGCGACCACGGCGCCGGTCGCCAGGCCTGCCTGGAGCAATGGATCGCCCAGGCGCGCCCGACGCTCAGCCAGCTGCTGCCGGGCTGCGGCTTTGAATGCCTGCTGCCCGATGCCTATTACGTCAGCAACCGTGAGGCCGACCGGCGCGTACGGCCGCTGGCGCTCAAGGCGGCCGTATCCTGGCTGGAAAGCTCGCTCAACCTGCCGCCCGCGCAACTGCGCGCGGTCATCGGCGGCTGCGGCGAGGCCCGCGTGGATGAATACCGGATTGGCTTTACGCCGCGCAACCGCAACGACGTCATCTATGGTTGCGTCTGGCCCTTGTACGGACGCGAGGATGAAGGCGCGTCGCTCGATGAGGACCTCCCGCCCGGCACGGCCGAAGCGATCGCCGCCCTGCTCAAGGAACACGGCGTGACCGACATCCGGCGCCTGCCCGGGTTGCTGCCGCCCGAGTACTGCGAAGACTGCGGCGCGCCGCACTTTCCCAACCCGCTGGGCGAAATGGTGCACGCGGAGCTGCCGGAGGACGCGGACACCACGCCGGCCCACTTCCACTGAAGGGCCTGCCCCGGGATGCGCGCCGACATCTTCTGCCGGGTGGTCGACAACTATGGCGATGTCGGCGTGTGCTGGCGCCTGGCCCGGCGCCTGGCGCATGGGCTGGGCTGGTCGGTGCGGCTATGGGTCGACGACCTGGTTCCCTTCGCGCGCATCGAACCTGGCGTCGATCCAGGCTGCGACCGCCAGCTTGCGCAAGGCGTGGAAATCGTCCACTGGACCGATCCCGCACCCGACCTGGAACCGGGCGATGCGGTGATCGAGGCATTCGCCTGCGATCCGCCCGAAGCTTTCGTGGCGCGCATGGCGCGCTGCCGTCCGGTGTGGATCAACCTGGAATACCTGAGCGCCCAGGCGTGGACGGAATCGTGCCACGGCCTGCCCTCCCCCCAGCCGGGCGGGCTGGTCAAGTACTTTTTCTTTCCCGGTTTTACACCGGCCACCGGCGGGCTGTTACGCGAGCCCGGCCTGCTCGCGCAGCGCGACGCCTGGCGCGCCTCGCCCGAAGCGCAGGCGGCACTGCTGGCCAGCTTGGGGCTGCCGAGCGAGGCGTTGCGCGCCTGGCAGGAGGGCGCGCGCCTATACACGTTGTTTTGCTATCCGCACGCGCCGGCGCAGGCGCTGGCCGCTTTCCTGGCCAACGCCAGGCAGCCGGCGCTGCTGCTCGTCCCCGAGGGCGTCGCCCCGGGGCTGTCCAGCGGCCCATTCGGCTGCCTGCGGATCGCCCGCGTGCCTTTTTTGCCGCAACCGGACTTCGACCGCCTGCTCTGGACCGCACACGCCAACTTCGTGCGCGGCGAGGACTCGTTCGTGCGGGCGCTGTGGGCCGGGCGCCCCATGGTCTGGCATATCTACCCCCAGGATGAGGGCGCGCACCTGGGCAAATTGGCTGCCTGGCTGGACCGCTACGGCGCGCCCGCCGCGGCGCGCGAGCTCATCCTGGCCTGGAACGGCGCACCGGGCGCCTTGCCCGTGGACCAGGCGCTGGGCGCCGCACTGGGCGAACCGGCCTGGTCGCAATGGGCTGCCCACGCCGATGCCTGGAGCCGCGAAGGGGGTGCCGGGCCCGACCTGGCCGAGGCGCTGGCCACGTTCATACGGGGCCGTGCCGGGACAAGGTAAAATCATGGGTTTTGTGGGAAATGCTCCGGCCCGCAGCTGCACTCAGGCGGAGCGTCGGTACATATTCCGGAGTTGATTTGATGAAGACCGCACAAGAACTGCGCGTGGGCAATGTGGTGGTGATCGGCAACGACCCGCTCGTCGTGCAGAAGGCCGAGTACAACAAGTCGGGGCGCAACGCCGCCGTCGTCAAGCTCAAGTTCAAGAACCTGCTCACCGGTTCTGTCAGCGAGGCGGTCCACAAGGCCGACGAGAAATTCGACGTCGTGGTGCTCGACCGCAAGGAATGCACCTACTCGTACTTCGCCGATCCCATGTACGTGTTCATGGATGAGGAATTCAACCAGTACGAGGTCGAAGCCGACAGCATGGGCGACGCCCTGAACTACCTCGAAGAAGCCATGCCCTGCGAGGTGGTGTTTTACGAAGGCCGGGCCATCTCCGTGGAACTGCCCACCACGGTGGTGCGCGAAATCACCTATACCGAGCCCGCCGTGCGCGGCGATACCTCGGGCAAGGTGCTCAAGCCCGCCAAGATCAGCACCGGCTTCGAAGTGTCCGTGCCGCTGTTCTGCGAAATCGGCGACAAGATCGAGATCGACACCCGCACGGGCGAATACCGCAGCCGCGTCATGTGATCCCCCCGGGCGCCGTGGCCCGGCAATGCCCGCCTGCCACGGTTGCGCGGCTGGCGAAATCCCCGCGAGGCGCACTGCGCCGCGGGGATTTTTTTTGCCCCTATAAAAAAATTCGCCACGCAGGCGCCGCGAAGGTGTAGGATGCAGTTATCCATAATTATGAATTACAGATCGGTGTCCCCCGCCCCATGACCGCCCCCATCGTCCGCCAAGCGCTATACCAGGAGGTCGCCGACCGCCTGCGGGCAATGATCCGCTCGCGCGCGCTGGCCACGGGCGATTGGATAGACGAAGCGCGCCTGACGGTCGAACTGGGCATTTCCCGCACCCCCTTGCGCGAAGCGCTCAAGGTGCTGGCCACCGAAGGACTGGTGCGGCTCGAGCCGCGCAAGGGCTGCTTCGTCAACGAGCTTTCCTTCCGTGACCTGGAAGACATTTTTCCGCTAATGGCCATGTTGGAGGGCCGCTGCGCCTACGAGGCCGCGCGCAAGGCCAGCGACGCGGACCTGCGCGCCCTCGAGCCCCTGCACCAGGCGCTGCAAAAGCACGCCCGCGCTGGCCGCGTCGACGATTACTACCAGACCAACTACCTTATCCATGAAGCCGTGCAGCGGTTGGCCGACAACCGCTGGCTGTCCGACATGGTCGACAACCTGCGCAAGGTGCTCAGCCTGTCCCGCCACAAAAGCCTGTCGCTGCCCGGGCGGATCCACGAATCCTGCGCCGAACACATGGCCATCCTGGCCGCCCTCAAGGCGCGCGATCCGGACGGCGCCGAGGCGCTGACGCGCCGCCACCTGCTGCGCCAGCTCGACGCGTTGCGCGAGCTGGCTGCACAAGACGAGCCGGCGGCCACCCCGCGGCCCGCCTCTTCCGCTGTCGTACAGGAGAAACCCCATGCCCGCCCCCGACACTCTCGCTCCCGCGCGCGGCTCCCCGCAAACTGACGCTGCCCCTACGGAACCTGCCGGCACCGAGGCCTCCGGCATCATGGCCCGGCTTGGCCGGCTCTGGGACCGCGAACGCCTGCCATCGGAAACGGAAATCCGGCCGCTGTTCCAAGCGCGCCTGACCGACGTGGCCGCCAACCGTATGGCCGGCGCCTGGCGGCAGGCCTATCGCGCCGCCGACGGGCGTGCGCGGCGCGCCATGCTGGGCTCGCTGGCCGCGGTGTGCGCCTCGTTGGAGCCGCGCGGCGATGCCGCACGCCTGTTCCGCCGCCTGAATGCCCTGCCCGACGGCTTGCGCTTTCTCGTGGAACTGCGCGCCGACATGCTGCGCTGGCGCAAACAGGTCGCCGGCCTGCAGGCGCTGGACAAGGAACTCGAATCACTGCTGTCGGCGTGGTTCGACGTCGGCCTGTTGGAGCTTCGGCCGCTGACCTGGGATTCGCCTGCGTCGCTGCTGGAAAAGCTCATCATTTACGAGGCCGTCCACGAAATCCGTTCATGGGACGACCTGCGCCACCGCGTCGCCCCGGATCGTCGCTGCTACGCCTTCTTCCACCCGCAGATGCCGGACGTGCCGCTCATCTTCGTGGAAGTGGCGTTCGCCAGCCAAATGGCCGACAACGTCCAGGCCCTGCTCGACCCCGAGGCCCCGCCTCAGGACCTGTCCAAGGCGCGCTGGGCTATTTTCTATTCGATCTCGAACACGCAGCCGGGGCTGCGCGGCATCAGCTTCGGCAACTTCCTGCTCAAGCGCGTCATCGAACGCCTGCTCGAAGAGCTGCCGCGCCTGAAGTGCTTTGCCACGCTCTCGCCCATTCCGGGCTTTGCCGATTGGCTGGCCAAGCTGCCAGCGGCGGACGTGGCGGCCATCGTGCACGAAAAGGACGGCGGCGCGGCCGCCCATCCCAAAGCGCCCGACGGCGCGCGCTGGGTGGCCCGCTTGTCGCGGGCGGCCGCCTCGCGCAAGCCCGCGGAAGTCGTGCAACGCATTGGCATGCGGCTGGCCGCGCGCTACCTGCTCACGCTCAAGGACGGCATGCCCATCGATCCGGTGGCGCGCTTTCACCTGGGCAACGGCGCACGTATCGAGCGGCTTAACTGGGCCGCGGACTTGTCCGAAAAAGGGTTGCGGCAATCCTGCGGGATGATGGTCAATTATCTGTACGAGCTGGACGAGTTGGACGCCAACCTGGCCTCGCTGTCCAAAGGCAAGCCGCGCGCCAGCCGCAGTTTCGGGCGCCTGTGACCATGGACGCACGCGTATTGCTCGAACGCGACGGCGCGCTGGCGCGCGTGACGCTGTCGCACCCCGGCCGGCTCAACGCCCTGACCGTGTCGATGTGGCAGGAGCTGGCGGCGGTCTTCGGCCAGCTCGCCGAAGACCGCGACGTTCGCTGCGTGGTCATCGGCGGCGAGGGCGGTGATTTCGCCGCGGGCGCAGACATCAGCGAGTTTCCGCAGGCGCGCGGCGATGCGGCCGCGGTGCAGCACTACCATCGGCGCGTCATCGCGCCAGCGCTGGCCGCCGTCGGCGACTGCCCCCACCCGGTCATCGCGCAGATCGAAGGCGTGTGCGTCGGCGGCGGACTGGAGATCGCCGCGCAATGCGACCTGCGCATCGCCGGCGAATCGGCGCGCTTTGGCGCGCCCATCGGCAAGCTGGGCTTTCCCATGGCGCCTGACGAGATGCGCGGCCTGATCGCGCTGGCCGGACGCGCGGCGACGCTGGCCATCCTGCTCGAAGGCCGCGTATTCGGCGCGCGCGAAGCGCAGTCGCTCGGCTTGCTCACCCGCGTCGTGCCCGATGGCGAGGTCGCCGAAGAAGTTCGCCGCACGGCCGAGCGGATCATGCAAGGCGCGCCCCTTGCAGCGCGGCTAAACAAGCGCATGTCGCGCCGCCTGCTGGATCCGGCGCCGCTGACCCAGGCCGAATACGACGATTTCTTTTCCTATGCGGACAGCCGCGACCACCGCGAAGGCGTGCGTGCCTTCCTGGCCGGCGCCACCCCTGTATTCACCGGAGACTAACCAAGGTGGAAAACCAAAACCTATACGCTGTACTGGAGACGGGCTTTCCCAAGGATCGCAACGGCATCGCCATCGAAACACCGCAGCTGGCCTACACTTGGGACGACATCGATCGCGCCACGGCCTGCCTGGCGAACCTGCTCGCCTCGCTGGATCTACCCGCCGGCGCGCGCGTGGCGGTGCAGGTCGAAAAATCCCCCGAGGCGCTGCTGCTGTACCTGGCGACGCTGCGCGCGGGCCTGGTGTACCTGCCGCTGAACACCGCCTATCGGCAGGCCGAAATCGAATACTTCCTGACCGACGCCGAACCGGCCGTCGTGGTGTGCAGCCAGGCCAACTTCGACTGGATCGCGCCCCTGGCCCAGAAGCTTGGCGTCGCGCACGTCTACACGCTCAACGACGACCGGACTGGATCGCTGCTCGACGAAGCAGGCGCCCTGCCGCAGACCTTCCACACCGTGGCGCGCAGCGCGCACGACCTGGCCGCCATCCTGTACACGTCCGGCACGACCGGCCGCAGCAAGGGCGCCATGCTGACCCACGGCAACCTGGCCTCCAACGCGCGCGTGCTGCATGATTACTGGGGCTGGCGCGCCGACGACGTCCTGCTGCACATGCTGCCCATCTTCCACGTGCACGGGCTGTTCGTCGCTTCGCACGGCGCGCTGCTGGCCGGCGCCCGCATGATCTGGCTACCGCGCCTGGACGTGGACCAGGCCATCCGCTATCTGCCGCGCAGCACGGTGATGATGGGCGTGCCCACCTATTACGTGCGGCTGCTGGCCGACAGGCGCCTGAACCGCAAGGTGTGCCGCAACATGCGGCTGTTCATTTCCGGATCGGCCCCGCTGCTGACCGAGACCTTCAACGCCTTCCGCGAACGGACCGGCCACACCATCCTGGAGCGCTACGGCATGAGCGAGACCGTCATGCTGACCTCCAATCCCTACGACCCGGCAGAAGGCGAGCGCCTGGGCGGCACGGTCGGCAAGCCGCTGCCTGGCGTCGAAGTCCGGGTGGTCGACGACGCCGGCCGCCTGCTGCCGCCTGGCGAAATCGGCCACGTCCAGGTGCGCGGCCCCAACGTGTTTGCCGGCTATTGGCGCATGCCGGAAAAGACCCGCGAGGAGTTCACCGCCGACGGGTGGTTCCGCACCGGCGACATGGGCCGCTGGGGCGGCGTCTCGGGCGGGCGCGCCGTGCCGGACGACTATCTGTCCATCGTCGGGCGCAGCAAGGACTTGATCATCTCCGGTGGGTACAACGTCTATCCCAAGGAGATCGAAACCCTGATCGACGATATGCCGGGCGTGGATGAGTCGGCCGTCATCGGCGTGCCGCATCCGGACTTCGGCGAGGCGGTGGTCGCCGTGGTGGTACCCAAGCCCGGCGCGCGGCTGGACCCGGCTGCGATGCTTGCCGAAATCAAGGCGAACATCGCCAACTACAAAGTGCCCAAGCGCCTGCACATCGTCGACGAGCTGCCGCGCAACGCCATGGGCAAGGTGCAAAAGAACATCCTGCGCGAACAGTACAAGGCGCTGTAGGGAAAGCCGCCGAGCAAGGCGCGGCCTTGGGCGGCGGCCCTGCAACCAGACACGGCAGAACACAACCAAAGGAGGAGGAAGCCCGGATGCAACATGCCCACCATTGACCGGACCGAAATCCGGCACGGCCGCGGCAACGCGTGCCGCACGGGGCGGCCAGCCGCCCGGCAAGCAACGATAAACACCCAGGAGACTACACATGAAGCATCCCATCATCCGGGCCGCGGCAGCCGCCGCGGCCGCATTGGGCTTGGCCGCCTCGGCCCTGGCCGCGTGGCCCGAACGACCCATCACCCTCATCGTGCCCTTCCCCGCCGGCGGCGGCACGGACACCTTCGCCCGGCCGCTGGCGCAGCAGTTGTCCGAAGAACTGGGCCAGAGCGTGGTCGTGGACAACAAGGGCGGCGCCGGCGGCACGGTGGGCGCCAGCGTGGCCGCCAAGGCCAAGCCCGACGGCTACACCTTCTTCATGGGCGGGGCGCACCATGCGGTCGCGCCGTCGCTCTACAAGACGCTGACCTACGACATCCAGAAAGACTTCGTGCCGGTGGCCTTGCTGGCGCAGCCGCCGCAGGTGGTGGTCATCAACAGCAGCAAGCTGCCGGTCAACACCCTGCAGGAATTCATCGAGTACGCCCGCAAGCGCCCCGGCGAAATCAACTTCGGCACCGCCGGCAAGGGCAGCACCCATCACCTGGCCGGCGAGCTCTTCGCGCTGCAGACGGGGATCAAGCTGGTCGACGTGCCCTACCAAGGCGCCGGACCGATGCTCTCCGGGCTGATCGGCGGCCAAGTGGACCTGGCCTTCGACGGGCTGGGATCGTCGGCCGGTCACATCCGGGCCGGCAGCATCAAGCCGCTTGCCGTCGCGTCGGCACAGCGCTCGCCGACCTTCCCGGACGTGCCGACTGCCGCCGAGGCCGGCGTGCCCAACTACGAGGTTTCGACCTGGTACGCCATGTGGGCGCCGGCAGGCACGCCCGATGAGGCCGTACAAAAGATGATCGCCGCCGTCAACAAGGCGCTGGCCACGCCCCGGATCCGGGAAATCTGGTCCCAAAACGGCTCGGCCATCCCCAACCTGACTGGCAAGGCCTTCGGCGACTTCGTCGACAGCGAAATCGAACGCTGGGCCAAGGTGGTCAAGGAATCGGGCGTCACCCTGCAGTAAGCGGCCAGGCCGTCACTGAAGGCGATCGTCGTCGAGGAAATCCGGCAATTCCATCACGGCGATGCCTTCGGCGGCCAGCTCGGCGCGCTCGTCCGGCGTGGCCGTGCCGCGGATCGGGCGCTCGGCAGCCTCGCCTTCATGGATGCGCCGCGCCTCGATGGCAAAGCGCGGGCCGACGTTCTCGGCCTTGCGCAGCATTTCACGCAGCTGTCGCATCATTTCGGCCTGCATATGCGCGACCTGGGCAGCCTGGGCGGCCCGCGGATCCGCCGGGGCGCTTTCCTGCAGGTTGCCCACGTTCAGCCGCGGCGCCGACACCCGTTTGTCCACGCGAGCGGCGCCGCACATGGGGCAGGTCAACAATCCCCGCTCCCGTTGCGTGTCGTAGTCATCGTGCGACGCGAACCAGCCTTCGAAAACGTGGCCGTTTTCGCACTCGAGATCGAAAACTTTCAGAGCCATGCGGGCCAATATGGCGGCGGCAAGCCGCAATTACAAGGTGTTCCAGTATTGCACAGGGCAGGCCTTGCGCGGCCGGCGGACCCACGGCCGGACCGTGCGGCCAGGGCTCGCCCGTTACGGCGCGACGGCCGACGCGCACTAAGATTTACTTGGGAGGCAATGTCCGCTTTGCCTTGGACGGAGCGGGTCCGGCGCCTAGCGCATCGCGTTGGCGCTCCAGCGCCCGGATCTGCTCCTGCAGGCGCCGCAGTTCGGCGCGGGCCTTCTCCTGCTGCTCGGCCAGGGCCTGCGCCTCTTGCTGGGCCTGGCGCTGGGCGGCGGCGATAGCCGCGGCCTGCTCGCGCTGGCGGTTCAGGTCGCTTTGCAGCGCGGTCAACTCGTTGGCGCGCTCGGCAAGCAGCTGCTCGGTGCGGGCTTGCTCGGCCTGCAGGCGGGTACGCCGGATTTCCACGTCGGCCAACTCGGCGCTGCGGGCCACGAAGCGCCGGTACGCCTGTTCGGCCCGGGTAGCAGACTTGGTCTTGATCACCTGCCAGAACTCTTTCTGGCGGAACATGGCGGCGTAATAGGTCAGGTCGTCGGGCTTGAACAGCAGGCTGGCGCCAAAGCTGCCGTTGTAGCTCGTACGCAACTCCTTGACGGCGCGCTCGCGAATCAGGCGCTGCAGTTCGGCGCTCGGCCCCTCGGGGGCAGCCGGCCCGATGGCCACCTTGTCCTGCGGCGGCTGCACCGGGGTGGCATCGGGCTGCGCCGCCTCGTCCTGGTCGGCTTGCACGACCACCGGCGCGCCCTGCGGCTCGGCTTCGGCCTGGGCGGCGCGCTCGCCTGACAAGCCGGCGCATCCGGCAAGGCCAATGACGGCAGCCACGGCCGCAAGCCCCCGCAAAACGAAATGCAAATCCATGCGTTCCCCTCTTCTAGTGGCTGCCCTGGGCAGCAAATCCTGTAAATATGACCGGTTCAGGCGCTATCCACAAGCCCCTCGGCGGCGATGCCCTGGGGGCCGGTGATCTGCAACTTGCGCATTTTCTCCCAAAGCGCCTTGCGGCTAATCCCCAAATACTGGGCCGTTTCTTGTCGACGCCAGCCGTGGGCATCCAGGGCAGCGACGATGCGCTCGCGCTCGGCCTGCTCGGCCGGGGTCAGGCTGTCCTGCGGGATGGACCGGACCGCGCCTGCGGCGGCCTGGTCGTCGGCCAGGCGCTCAAAGACCCGCTCGATGCGGTCGCGGTCCCAGGCATTGCACTGCCGGCGCACGATGGCAACCCGCTCGACCATATTGGCCAGCTCGCGCACGTTGCCGGGAAAATAGGTGCTGGCAACCCGGTCGGCCAGCCATTGCGGCAACTCCCCGGCCAGCGGCCCGAGCTCCTTTTGCAGCAATGCCGAGAAAATGGCGACTTTCTCCTCGGGGCCGCGCGCCTGAAGGCTGGGCACGTGCAGCTCGATGACCGCCAGCCGGTAATAGAGGTCTGCGCGGAACTCGCCACGGGCAACCAGGCTGCGCAAGTCCTTGTTGGTGGCCGCGACCAGGCGGAAATCGACCGGCGTCTCGACGGCCGACCCCAGCCGGGTGATGACGCCTTGCTCCAGCACCCGCAGCAGCTTGACCTGCTGGTACAGCGGCAGGTCGCCGATTTCGTCCAGGAACAGCGTGCCGCCGTTGGCCTGCTCGAAATACCCCTTGTGCGCGCTCACCGCGCCGGTGAAGGCGCCCTTGACGTAGCCGAAGAAATGCGCCTCGAAAAGCCCTTCGGGGATGGCGCCGCAGTTGACTGCCACGAACGGCCCGTCCGCCCACGACGCCTTTTCGTGCAGCAGCCTGGCCACGCGCTCCTTGCCCACGCCCGTCTCGCCGTGCACCAGCACATTGGTGCGGCAGTCGGCGAACATGTCGACTTCGGCGAGCAAGGCCCGCATCGGCTCGGACACGGCCACCAGCGGCTGCGTTGGCCGCCGCCCGTGGCGCCTGGCCTCGTGGGCGACACCAGCCACGCGAAACAGCAAGGCGCGCAGCTCAGCGGCCGAAAACCCCAGCGGCAGGGTGTGCGAGTACGCCGGCGGGTAGTAGCGGGGGTCGCGGCCGCGTTCTTCGCCAGCCACCCAGATGACCGGTATCCCGTGCGCGGCCAGCCAGTCGTGCCCGGAAAAGCGCGCATCGCCCATCACCGTCACGGACACCAGGGCAACGACCACGCGCTGCGGCGCGCGCGGCGGCGGAAACGCCAGGCCCGTATCGGCGCGCACGACGTTGACATCGTAGCCCTCCAGCCCGCGCACGGCGCGCACGTAAAGGTCGGAGGTCCCCTCCCATACGTACAGGTCGATTTCGTCTGGCAGCGCGCTGCGATTCATGTCGATTCCACGTCCTTTCCATCCAGGCCAGCGGCCCTTGCCAACCTCATTCCCATTCCAAGCGATGATCCTTTGGCTTCCATGGCCGGCGCTCAATAGACCAGGCGCGGCTGCCCGCAGCGCACCGACATCAGCGCGACGTCGGTTGACCCCAGGTTCAGGCCGGCCGTGTTCACCACCTGCTGCAGCAGGGCCGACAGCCCGTCGAGCACCGGCTCGAGCACCCGCACGAGCAGGCCCAGGATGGCCGTGATGCCGTTGCTGCCAGACGCCAGGTCTTCGACGTAGGGACGCTTGCAGGCGCGTGCAGCCTTCGCGCCGAGCGCCCCGGTCACGCCGCACACCATGTCACGCAGCGGCGCGATCAAGATGGTCTGCAACAGGTCGTTCACCGACCCAAGCAGCGCCGTCAGCAGCTGCCCGCTCGACCACTGCCGCGCGCGATGCTCGAGCGCCTCATTGGAATAGCGCAGCTCGGCGCTGATTTCGGACAGCGACCTGCCGAACGGCGTCGAACCGAACAGCCGATCCACGCGCTCATCCAGGGTGCCGCCTTCCAGGCCGGATGCCGCAGGCGCGCCAATGAGGCTATCGAGCAAGGCGCCGCCGATGTCCGCCACCAGCGTCTCGCCCAGCCTGGCAAGGTCGATGTTGTCGTCAGGGATGACCGTCACGGCCTGCGGCGGCTCGCCGGGATCCGGGGCGGTCAGCTGCACGGTGTCGACGCCCGAGTCCAGCACGGGAAGTCGCAGCGGCGCCGGCCTGACGGGCAGCAGTCCCAACACATCGAAAACCTTGTGCGACGTCATCGGCGCGGAGCACGAGTTGCCTTCGGCAAAGAACAGCGATGGATCGCTTTCCATGCCAGGAAATCCACCCACGCACAGCCGGGCGGCCGCCGAGGTCACTGCCAGCTCGGCCTGGTTGCGCGCAAGCGGCGCCTCGCAAAGGCTGACCAGCTCGGCTTCGGAGCTGCCGACTTCGACGATCAACGGCAGGTCGATCTTCGTGCCCAGCAAATCCAGCAGCCCGCCCAAGAGCGGCACCCCGCTCGTGCTGACATGCAGATACAGCCTGACCTGCGCGCTATGGGCGCGGGTGCCCACAGGCCCGATGGCGATTTGCGGCGGCTCGACGATGCGCAGCTTGCCTTGCACCAGCCCAGCAACATTCAGGACGGGCATGTCCACGAGGTGGTCACCCGTGGCGAGGGCCAGCGACGCCGCCACCAGGTCCAAGGCATTGGCGTCTACGCTGAGCGCCGACGTTCCGTCGGCCAGGTCGACATTGGCGAAAATCCCGCCTTCGCCAAGCAGGCTCACGGGCAGCTGCAGCATTGGCGTACCATCGAGCACGCCCACGCGCAACGCCGACACCAGGCCGTCCAGTGCGCTGATGGCCGCCTGCGCGCCTTCATTTTGCGACAGGACGGTGGCGTAGACATCGAGCAGGCTGCCCAGCGTCACCCGGGTGACATCGGCCAGCGCCTGGCCGCTGCCTGCCTGCACCGCCGCCGTCACAGGGATGCCCAGGGCTTCGAGCAGCCCGGCGGGCGTCACCGACAGATTGGCAAGCCCCGATGAAGTCAGCACTTCCAAGGCATTGGGATTGACGCCCACGCCCGCGAGCAGGCGCCCCAGCAGGCCGTTGGAAGACACACGCAACAGGTTGGAACCGACCCAGAACGCCGCCATGGGTTCGTCGGCCGCAGCCACGGCCTCGACGCGCACTTGCTGCGGCGGCATGAAGGGCGCGATCGGGTCCAGGGTGCGTGCCACCATCACGCGCACGGCATTGGACGGCGCGCCGCCCACTATCCAGTGACGGGGCGCCTGCGCCTGCTCGGGATCCCAGCGACCGCATTCGACGTCCACTCCTTGGTCGGCAGGCGCGCCGTGCGCCTGCAAATTCTGCGCGGCGCTCGCGCGCGCTGCGGCGATCGCCGCAGCGCATGCATCGGGCTGGGACGCCAGCGTGCGCGCGCCGGCCACGGCGGCGAAGTCGGCGGCGTTCTGCAGCTCGCGCTTCATGTAGAAGGAATAGGCCAGATGCGCCGACCCCAGGAGCACCGCCGCCGCCAGGACGGACATGACGGCGGGCACGAGCAGCCCTCCCCGCTGCCGCGCGGGGAGGGGACAGCCGCGCGCAGGCGGCATCTCAGTCGACCTCGACCCGTTCATCGAACCGTTCCGGTATGGGGTGCGAAAAACTTTCCATGTAACGGTGCCAGGAGCGGGTGGCGGCCTCGCCCAGCATGGGCAGCGCACCGCCCGCGCGCCGGCCGTCGGCCTGCGCGGCAAACAGCAGCCGGGTCACGTCACCCACCTGCCGGCGCCTGGGCGGCAAGTCGTGCTGCACCGCGGACGCAGGCACCGGCGCCTGGATCTGCCGGACTACCGGCGAGGCCGGGGCTTGTGCGGCCGGTGCCGCTGGCTGGACCTGGGCCGCCTGCGCCGCGCCGGCGGCAGGAACCACCGGCTGGCCCTGACCGCCGCTGGCCGATTGCTGCGCCTGCAAGGCGCCGTCGGTCAAGGCTGGTGTGGGTTGGGCCGCTGCGCTGCCGGCAAGCAGCACCATGGCCGCCAGCAGGTACGAGAAAGAAACGTCGACGATGCGCATAGGGCGATCTCCTGTGTGTCAGCGCAGCAGCATGGATGAGCCGAATCGCTCCAGCAGCGGCTGCTGGTCGGCAACGGGCATGACCGGCTGCGGGCGAACGCTCGCCTGGGCGCCGCGGCTTGTCGGTCCGGACGCGGCCGCTGGGGCGGACGCCGGCGCGGCGGCATGCCGCAACTCCTCGGCCAATGCCTGCACGCGATCGCGCGCCTGCTCGCTGAGCCCGGCTTGGTGCATGACGCGCCGGGCCGCGTCGTGCTCGCCATCGAGCAGCAACAGCAAGGCCAGGTTGGCTAGCACTTTGTGATTGTCCGGGGCGAGCTCTGCGGCCTTGCCCAAGGGCAGGCGCGCCGCGGCCACATCGCCCGCGCGCAGGCAGGCATAGCCCAGGTCGCTAAGCATCATCGGATCGGTGGGCGCCAGCTTCACGGCACGCGTCAGGTCCGCCACCGCCTGTGCATAGTCGCCACGATCGGCGGCCAGTAGCCCCAACCCGTGCCAGCCGTGTGCCGCTTGGCTGGTCGTCAAGAGCGCGCGATAGGCCGCCTCGCTTTGCGTCGGCTGCCCCGTCATGCGCAGCGCGTCCGCGCGCAGGGCGTCGAGCTCGGCAGAGCGGCCGAACTGCTGCTCGTACGCCTCGATATAGGCCAGCGCCGCAAAATACCGGCCTTGCGCCTGCGCCTGCCTGATCAGGTCCAGCATGATGCCGGCCTGCGACGGCGCCTGGCTGCGCGCCAGCCGGTCTTCGTGGGCGCGCACCATCGCCTGTTCTTCCTTTTGCTGGCGGATCAACTCCCAGGCGGTCTCCGGACGACTCGAGCAGCCGGCCAGCAAGCCCGCGCACGCCAACACGCCCAGCAATCGTACACACGGCCAGACGCCGGGACGCACGGCCGTGCGCAGCGTCCCGCCGAAACCGGCAAAGCGACATCGTGCCTGCATCATGCGCCTCCCGCCACGCGGGACATGCCCCGCATCACGGCCAAAAAGCCCGCCCCGCCCGTCACGATCAGCAGCGCGGGCAAAAGCGTCAACACCATCACGCCCGTCATCTTCACCGTCAGCCGGCCGACCTTTTCGCGCAGCGCCAGCCGGCGCTTTTCGCGCACCCGCTCGCCGAAACGGTTCAGCGGTTCCTGGATCGCACCGCCGTGGCGGTCGACCTGGACGATCAGGCGGCAGATCGCGGCCAGGTCGTCGTTTTCGTAGCCGCTGGCCAGGCGCGCCAGCGATTGCTCGCGGCTGCGTCCGCGCGTGTGCTGCTGCACCGACCATTGCAGCTCGCCGGCCAGCACCGGCATGACGTGATGGAATTCGTGGACGACGACGTGCAGGCTTTGGTCTATCGACAGGCCCACGCTTTGCAGCAACCGCAGCAGGTCGATCAGCAAGGGCAGCTCCTCGTCGGCAGCGCGGCGGCGCAGCGCGACGCGGCGCGCCACCACCCACTTGGGCAACATCCAGCCCAAGGCAAACCCCAAGAAGCCGACCATGCACTTTTCCAGCAAGGGATGGGCAGGCAACAGCAGGCCGCGCGCCAACAGCATCGCCGCCAGTGGCAGCACGAGCGCCAGTAACCCGCGCGCGAACTGGAACAGCGCGCGCGCCTGCGCCGGTTGCGCATAACCGCACAAGTCCAGCAGTTGCTTGTCTTCGTCGGCCAGCAATAAATGGCCATAGCGGGCGCGCGACCAGCGTTCGCCCACGGCCACTGCCGCCTGCCCGGCGTGCTCGAGCAAGCCGGCCGGCGCCTCTTGCACAGGCTGCAGGGCGGCTCCGTCCGACGCGGCAATGGCGCGATCGACCCGCCTGCGCTGCTGATCGTGTTGCAGCCGCCCATACAGCCATGCCGCCGCCAGCAGCATCGCGCCGATGGCCAGCGACCCGGCCGCGGCCCAGGCCACCTGTTCGGCATCGAGCGTCGCCAGTCTTTCGAGCAAGACCTCCATGCCTGCCTCCTACACCGATTTGGCCATGCGATACAGCCAGTACGAGCCAGCGATTTGCAGCACGACGGCGGCGATCAGCATGTAAAAGCCCGCTGGATCGTTCCACATGCCCATGAAAAGCGCGTTGTTGAGCAGGATGATCAGGCACGCGATGCCCACCGGCAGCAGGGCCAACACCCAGGCCGACAGCCTGACCTCGGCGGACATGGCAGATAGCTCTTGGCGCGCCTGCTCCAGGTCGCGCATGAAAAGCGCCATCCGCTCCAGCACCTGGTCGCTGCGCCCGCCAAAGCGCAACGCCACGCTCATGACCGCGGCCACCAAGTAAAGCTCCTGCAGGCGGTACTGGGCAGAAACCTGGCGCAACGCGGCATCCAGATCCTTGCCCGAACGGGCAAGGCTTTCGGCACGCCGCAGGACTTCGGCCAGTGGCTCGCCCATGGCAGCTGCTGCCGATTGGAAGGCCGCGCCCAGGCTGTTGCCTATGGTCAACAGCCGCACCATTGCATCAAGCAGGCCGGGCAGCTGCGCGATCATGCGCCGCTGGCGGCGTTCGGCCTTCATCCAAAGTACGAACAAGATGGCCATGACGGCCAGCGCCACCGCGGCGGCTGCGGCGAATTTGCCCCCGGCCAGCCAGGCCGCCAGGCCGGCAAGCGTCACGACGGCGGCCAACCTGGCGTGTAGCGCAGGCGTGGCCGCGACGCCGGCACGCAGCAGCAGCGTTTGCCAGCCTTGCGGGCCGGCCGGCAACCTTGGCGCTTCGGAGCGCCACGGGCCCACCTGGCCCTGGCCGGCTTGGTCCTGGCCGAGATGACCCGTGATGACGCGCTCGAGCGCCGCGCGCCGCGTGGCCTGCTTGGCTTTCGCCCAGAGCAGCATTGCGCCGGCGGCGATGACCAGCGCCGCCGCCGCCAATATCAGTGCCAACGCCGTCGTGCCCATCAGCGCCGCCGTCCCCAAAACCCGCCGCCGCGCCCGTCTTCGGGATCATCCTGCCGCGTCGGCCGATACGCCTCGCGCAGGTGCGCCAGCTTGGGTGTATGTGGATGAATGCCCAGGCTCACCCAGCGGTCACGCTCCTCGCCGTCAGGCAGCGCCACCGTCTCGTGCCGGTACAGCTCCTGGGTCGCGATGACGTTGTCGCTGACGCCGGTCACTTCCGTGATGGATAGCACGCGGCGCTTGCCGCTGGGCAGCCGGCCGACCTGCACGATGAAATCCAGGGCGCTGGCGATCTGCCGGCGCAGGCTGTCTTCGCTGCCCTGGTAGCCAGCAAAGCCGGCAAGCATCTCGATCCGGTACAGGCATTCACGCGGCGAATTGGCGTGGATGGTCGCCATCGACCCTTCGTGTCCCGTGTTCATGGCCTGCAGCATGTCCATCACCTCGGCGCCGCGAACCTCGCCCACCACCACGCGGTCCGGACGCATGCGCAGGCTGTTGCGGATCAAGTCGCGGATGGTCACCGCCCCGCTGCCGTCGTAGCCGCCCTGGCGCGCCTCGAGCCGCACCACGTGCGGATGGTTCAGCGAAAGCTCGGCCGTGTCTTCGATGGTGATGACGCGCTCGGTCTCCGGGATGAAGAACGCCAGCGCGTTCAGCAGCGACGTCTTGCCCGAGCTGGTACCGCCCGAGACCAGGATGTTGCAGCGCGAGCGAACCGCCGCGCCCAGCAGCCGGTGGATTTCCTCGTCGAAGGTGCCCAGCGTCAGCAAGTCCGCGGGCTTGAGCGGATCCTGGCGGAACTTGCGGATCGAGACGATGGGCCCGTCGACCGACAACGGCTCGATCACTGCATTGAGCCGTCCGCCGTCGGGCAGCCGCGCATCGACCATCGGTGCCGACTCATCCAGTCGGCGCCCCAGCGGCGCCAGGATCCTGCGCACGATGCGCAACACGTGCTGGTTGTCCGAAAACTGCACATCCTCGCGCGCGAGGATGCCGCGCCGCGCCACGAACACGTTGGCGTAGCCGTTGATCAGTATGTCCTCGACGGTCGGATCGGCCAGCAAATCTTCCAATGGCCCCAGGCCGGCCAGTTCCTTGGTCAACGCGTCGGCAAGCTGGCGCAGTTCGCTTTCATTGAGCGCCGCGCGCCGCAGCCGGGCAAAGCTGGCGATTTCGATGTCGACGAATTCCTGGATGGCCGCGCGGGTCCAGCGGCCGAATTCGGCGCCCAGCTCCTCGATGCGAGTCAGCAGGTGCTCGTAGGCGGCGCTGCGTATCTTGCGGACGCGGTCGGAATCTGCGGTCCCGACCGTTTCGCCGTCGTCGCCGAATCGCATGACTGAATTCTCGTTCATCGCCTCTCTCTCACATCACGGCCAGGCGACGGTATGCGCCGGCCAGCCACGACGGCAGCCAACCCGGACGCGCACCGGGCGAAGGGCTCATCGCGTCGATCTTATCGACCAGCGCCTGCACGGCGCGCACGTACGGATCGCGCTCGGCCTGCTCGTGCAGCAGCTGCCCCTGGTTGATGCACGACATCAGCGCGCGGGTGCGGTCGGGCACGACGCCGGCCAGCGCGATGCCGAACCGCTCGGCGATCTGCCCCGCCGTCATGCCGTAGCGCTCGTCATAGCGGTTGACGACCAGGTGCAGGCTGCCCAGCGCAACCTCGTGGCTTTGCAGGTCGCGGATCAACGCCGCCATGGACACCAGCGCCCCCACGCTCTGGTCGGTGACCAGCCACACCTGCTGCGCGGTGCGCGCCATGCCCGCGACGAATTCCATGTTGGAAAAGCCGCCGGCGTCGACCAGCAGCAGGCCGTAGTGCTCGCGCAGGCGTTCGAACAGCATCAGCGAATCGGCGCGCGAAACCGAACGCATGCGTTCCAGCTCCCGCGGCAAGGCCAGCACGCCAATGCCGTCGCGGCTGCTGGCCATGGCAGAAGCCAGCAGGGTATGGTCCAACCGCCGCAGGTTCTTGACGGCCTCGACGAAATCGAAATCGCTCTGCGTGTTCAGGTAAAGCTGGCAGTCGCCCGCGGGCCAGCCCAGGTCGAGCAAGGCCACGCGATGGTTCAGCGCCAGGTCGTCGACGCCGCGTGCGCCCCTGGCCACGGCGCGTTCGGTCAGGCGCTTTTGCATCAGCGCCGCCAAGTGCACGGCCAGCGTACTGGCGCCGACACCCGGCCGCGCGCTCAACACCAGGGCGCTGCGCTGCGCGCCGCTGGGCGCCGTCAGCGATACGGCCTGTTCCATGACGCGCTCGACGACGTCGCGCACCTCGTGCGCGGCCGAAGCGGGGTCGACGAAATCGCTCACGCCGGCTCGCAGCGCCGCCACGGCCCCTTCCGGCTGCGACAGGCTGCCCACGGCCACCCGCGGCAGGCCGGGCGCCACGCGCGCCAGCGTCCGCGCCAAATCGGCGGCCTGCAGCAGCTTGCCCGGCTGGGCCTCGTCCGGCGTAAAGTCCAGGAACACCAGCCGCGGATTGATGTGCGCCAGGCGCCGGGCCAGTTCCTGCGGCTCGGGCAACTCCTGGGTCAGCAGCGCCGCATCGCCCAGCGCTTGCGCAAGCTGCGCGCCGACGCGACTGTCATTGGAACAGAACAGGAAACAACAACCATCCTGCTGAAGCGCAAGACCTTCGCGCACATGTGTCTTCATGGCACTCAACGAGAAAATCCCGGCATTTGCTGGCCGCCCAGCGGACCGGTCAGGTAATAGCCCCAGGCGTTGAAAGGCGTATCGGTCACCTCCTGCTCGGCGCCCGGAAGCGGCAACGCGACGCCGCGCGCGATCGGCCGGACCAGGCGCGGGGTCACCACGATGACCAGTTCCCGGTCGCGCTGCGAATACTGCACGCTGCGGAAGAACGCGCCGATGATGGGCAAGTCGCCCAAGAACGGCGCCTTGCTCACATTCGCAATCGTCTCGCGTGACACCAGCCCGCTGATGATGAAGCTTTCCCCGTCGCCCAACTCGATGGTGGTATCGGCCTTGCGCGTGCGCAGGGCTGGGATGACGGCAGTGCTTTCCCCATTGAAGATCGGTATGCCGTTGGCCGGATCGAGCTCGCTGGCTTCGGGTGCAACTTTCAAGGCGATACGTTCGCGCGACAGCACCGTGGGTGTCACCGTCAGGCCGATGCCGAAAGGCTTGTAGTTCACGTTCTGTGTGCCCAGCCCGCCGGACTCGGGCACCGGCACCTCGCCGCCAGCAAGAAAGCTCGCGCTTTGGCCCGATAGCGCCACCAGTGTCGGCTCGGCCAGGATCCGCGCCATGCCGTTGCTTTCGAGCAGGCGCAGCGTGGCATCGAAATTCGACGAGTCGTAAAGCAGGCGCAACCCGTCGCTGATTAAGCTGGCTGGCGTGAAGTTGAATCCCCCGCCCCATTGCGACGAGCCGCCCGCCGCGCGTCCGCCGGCCAGGTTGATGCCGACTTCTTTCATGACCTCGCGCGACAGCTCCACCACCTTGACTTCGACCTGCACCACGCCGCCCGGCCCCACGGTGGCGACGTCGACGACGGATTCGGCCCCGGCCGCGCCGGCTGCGGCAGCAGCGCGCCGATGCGCCAGCGCGGAAGAGGAATGGCCGCTGATCACCGCGTGCGAGCCCGCCACGTCGACGTGCGCCTCGGGTGCCTGGCCACGCGAGGCCAACGTGGCCTGCACGTTATCCGTGACCCGAACCGTCCATGCGCGCGGACGGCTTTCCCCGCGCAGCCATGCCTGGACCTGCGTCGTGCCGGGCCGCTGTCCGACTACGACCACTTGCGGCGCCGAACCGGACGACGCAGACAGCACGCGCACGTCGGCCACCGTCGGGTCGCCCACGGCCACGCGCACCGGCGTGCCGCCCACGTCCAGCACCTGCTGGCTACGCGCGGCAAGGACCACCTCGCGCGCCTGCGCAGGGGCCGATACCGGCATAGCCGTCGCCCGGCCGGATGCGGGCGTCGGTTGCCCCCAGGCGGCCGCGCATCCCGCCAACACCATCGCCGCCGCCACGTACTTCATCGCCTTCAAACCGCTCTCCTGCTCGTTGGTGGTGGCCGATCAATAGGGCACGCGCTCGACACGGTCGCCGCGCAAGACTTCGATGCTGCGCCGCGGTGCCGCAGCCGCCGGACGCGCTGCCTGCGCCTGCTTCGCCGGCTCGCCGGCCAGCGCGGCAAGGGCTTCGCCCGCGTACGCCTGGTTGACCGGCTCCTGCAAGCGGGCCTTTTCGTCGGCGGGCAAATCCACGCGCGCCGTGAGCACCGGCGGCCGCTCCGGGAACAGGCCGGTATCCGGCACGGCCTCGTCGTTCGGCGCGCGCAAGGCCAGTTGCAGCTTGCCGCTGCGTGCGGCAAGCAAGAGTTCGTTGACCTGCGCCAGCGGCACGGCAAGCATGGCCGTGCGGCTGGACCGGTTGCCGTCGCGCGTCCTGGCCTTGTCCTCGGCCGACGGCCCATCGACCGTCTGGTCACCATAGGCCAGCACCCGCACGCGCGACTGCAACAGCCGCGCCTGCGTGCCGCCGACTTCACCGCCCTTGTCCAGCAAGAAGAACACGTCGACGAAATCGCCCGGGTGGATGCGATGCGCGGCGCCACTGACCTCATCGACCGTGACCGTCACGGCGCGCTCGTTGGGCTGCAGCGATTGCGCCAGGCCCACGGCCAGCATGCCGGAAAGGATGGGCTCGCCCGCACGCACGGGCAGGCGCAGGGTGCGGCCAACCAAAGGTTGCGGGCTGTCATAGGCGCTCGCGGGCGTTTGCGGCCAATGGACGATTTGCACGTCACCGGCCGATAGCGTGGCACCTGCCGCCAGGTCGCGCACGGCCACGGCCACCGGCCGACCGGCGGCCTCCTGGCGCGCCGGCTGCGCTTCGGCGGCGACCGGCGCGGCAGGCGGCGGTGCCGGCGGACGCTGGGCCACGTAAAGCGCCAGGCCGGCCAACGTGGCGGCCAACACGAACAAAACCAAAGCCACGATCCGTACTGCTGCGCTCATTGCACGCGCTCCGCTTCCACCTGCACCGTCGCCTGCGCAGCCAGGCGGGCGGGCATCCAGCCCGTTCCATCCGCCACGCCGAGCAGGCGCAATATTCCGACCAGCGGCAGGCCAGCCGTCTCATAAGACACCGAGACCGACACACACTCGGTTTGCCCGGTAGGATCCCAGGCACATGCCCGCACCGCGGGCACGCAATCGACCGACAGCCATCCGGCCGCCCGCCGGGCCACCGCGCAAGCGTCGGCGGCGCTGACAGGCGCCTGCGCGTCAGCACGGGCGCTGGCGTCCAGCACCGCGCGCGCGCCTTCGCCGGCCGCGTACGAAAGGCGCTGCTGCGCCCAAAACACCATCCCGTACCCCACCACGGCCGCCAGCACCAGCATCGACACGCACATCGCCAGCGACAACTCGATGGCGGCCGCGCCGCGCTGGCGCGGCGCATGGACCGGCCGGTAGGGGCCAAGCGTCGCCACGTCAGAGCCCCCCACCCGAGGCGATGCCGACCGTAGCGCGGCTGGCCAGCACGCGTGGCACGAACAATCCCCCCAGCACGCCGCCGTCGAGCATGGGCACCAACGGCGCCTGCGCATAGGGGTATCGCACGACCACTTCCAAGGCCTGCTGCGGCACGGGCTCGCCGCTGCACGCGCCATTGCCGCGCAAGCGGCCGTTGGCATCGCACACGGCCACTTCCAGCACCCCGGTTCCGGCCATCGCGTCGATCCAAGCGGCGCGGTCGACCGCGGTGGCGTGCGCCACGGCCGCGCGGCGCAGCAAGGACTGCTCCGGCGGCTGCCACCGCAGCGCGGCGCGCGCGCCGTCATCGGCCGCCAGGTTCAATGAATGCTGGGCGGTGAAGATCAGCCCGTACGTGATGAGCCCGTACAGGACGAGAAAAAAGATGGAAAAAACGAGGGCAAACTCGACCGCGTACGCGCCGCGCTGGGCACGAGGCGCCAGCGCGGCGAGCGGGTTCACCACGCGGCGTGCAGGCGCCAGGCCAGCCAAGCCCCAGCTGCCACTGCCAGGTGCACGGCATGGGGCAGTCTCTGGTTCCTGCGCCCGAACGCAGCCGGCCGCACCCACCGGTACAGCGCGTGCACGCCGCCCACCAAATTGCCGGCGACGGCCACGATGAACAGCCCCAGCGGTCCCAGCAGCCAGCCCAAGACCGCCAGATACTTGACGTCGCCAGCACCCATGAAGCCGCCGCGCCACAAGGGCAGGAAAACGGCCAATCCCAGCGCCAGCCCCGCAAGCGCCTGCGAGATGCCGGCGGCGCCGGGCCCCTGCAGCTGCACCGCGGGCATGGCGGTGGCGGCGAGCCAACAGGCCTGCCCAACCCACGCAGCCAAAAGCAGACGATTGGGCACGCGCCGGGCGCGCCAGTCGCTGCAGGCGACCGCCGCGTTGAACGCGACGAACAACGCCACCCACAGCCACCCTGTGCTCACCCCTTCGCTCCCACATCACCGCCATCGCGCAATGCCCGCAATGCCCGCAATGCCTTTCCCAGGCCCTCGTGCCGACTCTTACTTCTCCACTGGATCTGCACCAGAAACATCGGCCGCGATTCCAGTCAGCTTCTCACCAATGGCCTTGAACAGATCGTTCAGTCCATCGGACATCAGCGACAGCGCAGCGATGATGGCCACGGCCACCAGGCCCGCGATCAAGCCGTATTCGATGGCGGTCGCACCTTCTTCGTCCTTGATGAAGTGTCTGATCGAAGTTTTCATGCCTAGACTCCCAGAGGGTTGATGCAAGCGACTTGCGCAAAGCCGCCAAGACCGCCCGCCCGTTCAGGGGCGGGCGCCACGAAAAAAGTTTCAGCAGCTCTAGCGGCTGCGTTCATTGCCGCAAGGCATCCAAGCGTGCCGACACGGCTCCCCTCTGCGGCCAGGCCAGGCGCCGGAAGGCCAGGGCGCCCCAGCCATCGCGGCATGATCCCGATGGACATGGCTGGCTTCATCCGAAGCGCCGCGACCCTGGCTGGGCAAGCCTTCAGCGCCGCCCAGGCAGCCGGCAGCGCCATTGCGCCACGCGCCCAAGCGATGCTGCCGCCCGGCCGCGCCACGTCCGCCCGCACCGGATGTCAGCGAAAAGAAGGAACGACTTTGTTGCAAACTCACCGTTATGTTCTTTCCGCAACGAATAAAAACAGTCTTAACTATTTCCAAATCTCACACATCAGGGTTTACCCTTATTACACATAACTTCACGTTTCTTAAGTTAAACAAAGGTCGAAAATCTGTTCGAAATTTCAACCAATTACAAAATAAACTGCGATCGACCATGTAAAATACTCCATACTGGGTATTTGCGGGATCGAACAGCGTTGAAAAATAACGAAATAATGTGTCTATTTTGAAACATTAAGCTGCCTTGGTATGCAATATGCGTCATAATCTGCCGGATTCGGCAATCTCGAAGGCCGGCTCCGGTCCCGCTCGCCACCCTTTCGCTTCGTCGATCCTGCGACTGTTCGTAACAGCGGGTGGTGTGGCGCTTGCACCACACGTGCAGGCCAACGGCCCACTGCGCGGCAACCCGGTCGACGCCGTGCCACAGCTGGAGAGCCCCGCGCAGGCGCCCGCCGCCGCGCCAATGCCCTTGCCCGCCACGCCGGAGCAACGGGCAGTCCAGGCCAGGCTGGCGCAACCGATCGTGCCACGCCAATTCGATGTCACCGGCGTGCGCGCCCTACCCTTCAGCGAGGTGTCGGCACTACTCGAACCCCTGGCGAACAAGCCCACTACGGTCGGCGCGCTGGTGCGGCAGGTCGACCGCATCACGCAGCTTTACCGCGACCGCGGCTATGTGTTGTCGTTTGCGCTTTTGCAAAACCAGGACTTCGCGCAAGGACGGGTGGTGGTCACCGTCGTCGAAGGGCACGTGTCCCGTGTCCGCGTCGAAGGCGACGCCGGCAACGCCGCCGATCGCCTGGAAGACCTCGGCCAGCCGCTGGTCGACGAAAAGCCCCTGACCCGCGCGACGCTGGAGCGCCAACTGAACCTGATGCGCCGCGTACCCGGCGTTCGCATCACCCCCAGCCTGGACATGCCGCGCCGCGCGGATGGCGCCACCGAGCTCGTCCTCGTCGCCACGCGCCAGCCGGTCTCGGCAACCGGCGGCGTGGCTGACCTCGGCACCGGCATGCAGGGACTGGTCAGCGTATCGACCAACAGCCTAACCCCGCTGGGCGAACAGGTGCGCCTGACCGCCTCCGTGCCCGCCGGATATGAGGATGTGCGCTATTTCGCCGGCGAGGTTTCCGTGCCCATCGGCAACGACGGCCTGGCGGTCAAGCTCGACGGCTATACGTATCGCTCGCGTCCGAAGGACGATGACCTGGAATTCCTGGGCTACAAGCGCACCGTACGCAACGACCGCCTGGGCATCGGGCTTTCCTATCCTTTCCTGCTCGATAACCGGCGGTCGTTGACCGGCACGCTGGGGGTGTATGCCGCGCAAAGCCGGGACCGCTATCAGCGCGACGCCGACGACCTGGTCATCAAACAGGACGTGCGCGTGCGTGCGGCAACCGCAGAGCTGCGCTACATCGAAACCGGCGAGAAGCAATCGCGCGACGTTTCCTTGTCCATCGCGCGCGGGCTCGATGCCATGGGTGCGCGCCAGTCGCTGGCCAACAACCGTGGAGTCAGCCTCAGCCCCGGGTACGACCTGGACTTCACCCGCTACAACCTCAACCTGAAGCAAACGGTCGCCCTGCCCGCCGGCTTCGGCATGACGGTGTCGGCAGCCGGGCAATACAGCGACGACGTGTTGCCGTCGTCCGAGCAGATTTCCTTCGGCGGGTTCCGCTACGCCATGGGCTACCCCCAAGGCGACCAGGGCGGCGACAAAGGCATCGGCGCGTCGCTCGAATTCAACTACCGCATCCCCGTCGGCTGGGGCTTGCTCAACGCCGTGCAACCTTATGTGCTGGCCGACTACGCCCGCACCTGGTACAACAATGACGCCGTGCAAGCCCAGAACGACCGCCATTTGTCCTCGGTGGCCTTCGGCCTGCGCATCACCGACGACAAGCGCTACCTGCTCGACGTCAACGCCGCCAAGCCGGTAGGGTCACGCCCCTTCGACTCGGATAGCCGCAGCTGGCGCTTCAACGCCAACTACTCGCTGTTCTACGACGCCTTCTAGCAGCCTGCCCCGGTCGCCATGGCCGGGGCCGCCCGCCGAACCGGAACGTTACGTAACGCGCGGGTAACGTCACCCCTCCATTCCCCTCTCATTTGTAACATTCGCGCATCTGGCGCCATCTCGCGAAAGAGGTGTTCACAGTCTCGCGCAGATCGCAAGCCTTTGACTTAAAAGGATTAAGCCAGAACGAAACAGACATTACGAGAAAATATTCCCAACAATGTGACAGGGTTGGCATGGATTGTGCGTATCCCTCCGTGCAAGGCAACGGATGACGCCTGAACGGACTTCTCAAAGCGGAGCACAACCATGGATCGCAATACCTCTTCCACTTGGCAGCGCAGCGCCGTCGCGGCGCTGCTGGCGGCCGCACTAGTCGGCGTGGCAGGCTGCTCAAGCAGCGGCGGTAGCCATCGCAGCGCGGCAGCGCCGGCCACTCCGGCCAAACCCGGCGGCCCCGGCAGCCCCACCAACCCCGGCAACCCGGTAAATCCGCCAGCAGACGCCACCGTAAAAGGCCCCCTCGAAGTCAGCCTGGGCAACACCGGCAAAGCGGTCGACAACCTGGCCCCGGCTGGTTTGGGCGACAGCCTGGGCGGCATCGGCAAGGCGCTTGATCCGACCGTCGAGCCGGTCATCGACACAGTGACCGGCCTGACGCGCACGGTCGGTGAGGCCACCGGCCTGGGTGGCACGGCCAACGACTTGCTAGGCACCACGGGTGGCATCGTCAGCGGGCTGGGTGACACCCTGGGCAACGCCCTACCTGGCACCGGCGGCCTGGGTGAAGGCGTGGGCGGCCTGGTCGGCGGCCTGGGCGACACCGTAAGCAGTCTGGGCGGCCTGCTGGTCAACGACCCCGACAATCCCAAGCCCCTGACCACCGTCCTGGACAACGCGACTGGCGCCCTCTTCTCCCTGACCGCCGCGCTGGGCGGCGAAGGCGGCTTGCTCAACCCCGTGGCCAACGTGGTGGGCGGCCTGACCGGTCCGCTGCTGGACCAGCCCGTGCAGCCGATCCTGGAGCCGGCGCTGGGCAACGTCGGCGGCGCGGTGGATAACCTCATTCCGCTTGGTTTGGACGATACGCTGGGCGGCGTGGGCAAGGCCCTCGATCCGGTGGTGGCGCCCGTGGCCGGCGCGGCGACCAGCCTGACCCAATCGGTAGGCGCCGCCACGTCGCTCGGCCAGCCCGTCAGCGGCCTGCTCACCAACATCGGTGACACGGTCGCCGGCCTGGGCGGTGCGGCCGACATCCCGGGCGCGGGCGGCCTGTCCGACGTCACGGCCGGCCTGGGTGCCACGATCGGCAGCGTCGGCGCGCTACTGGACCCCAGCCATCCCGATGCGGCCAACCCGCTCGGCGCAGTCCTGGGTAACGCCACCGGCACGGTCAAGGCCTTGACCGGCGGACTCGGCGGCAGCGAAGGCGGCCTGCTCTCGCCCATCACGGGCCTGCTGGGCGGCGTCGCAGGCGGCGGTGACGGCGGCTTGCTCTCGCCCGTGACCGGCCTGGTCGGCGGCCTGACTGGCGGATTGGGCGGTGGTGGCAACGGCGCCAACGGCGGGCTGCTCGCCCCGGTGACTGGCCTGCTGGGTGGCCTGGCGGGCGGCTCGGGTGACAGTGGCGGAGCCGGCGGCCTGCTGGCGCCGGTCACGGGCTTGGTCGGCGGCCTGACTGGCGGCCTGGCCGGTGGCGCAGGCTCGGGCGGCAACGGCGGTGGTGCGGGAGGACTGCTCGCACCGGTCACCGGCCTGGTTGGCGGGCTGACGGGCGGGCTGACGGGCGGTGGCGCCGGCGGCGGATCGGGCGGCAACGGCGGTGGCGCCGGCGGGCAGGGCAACCTGCTTGGCGGCCTGCTGGCACCGGTCACCGGCTTGGTCGGCGGCGTACTGGGCGGCCTGGGCAACGTGGGTGGTGCAGCACGCTAACCGACCATAGAGGGCCATCATGTTCGCACTGGATAACGGCACGACGTTGGCCTCCGACACGAGGCCCCAGCGCATCGGAACCGGTCCGTCTCGCCTGTCGCTGCTCAATGACGTGGCGCTGATGTTGGGCCGCCGCTTCTCGGTGTACACGGCTGCCAGGCAAGCCACCGCGGCAGCGCAACTGGGGTTGCCTGTGGCGGACTGTCGGGCGCTGGAACTGCTGCTCGAATTCGAGGCGCTGCCCACCGGCCAGCTGGCCAGCCTGCTGGGGCTGAGCCCCGGCGGCACCACGGCACTGATCAACCGCCTGGAGGAAGCCGGCTTCGTGCGACGCAGCCGTCACCCGCTGGATCGCCGCATGATCGTCATTTCCCCCGTGCCGGAACGTTGCCGGCCGTTGGAATCGATGATGCACGACATCGCGATCGAGGTCGGCATGCACACGCAGTGCTTCGACGACGACCAAATTGCGGCGGCCCACGCCGTCCTGACGCAATGCGCACAGGCGTTTCGCCGCGATACGACGAGATGGCTCGAAAACCGCCCGTCCGAGCGGGGCGGCCCGGCATCGGCATGACGCGATGAGGGGCTGGCCCGTCTCGACAGCGGGTGGAGGTTCGAGGAGACGCAAACAAACTGAAGCGAACTAAAACGGCGCAAACCCTGTTGGGGTTTGCGCCGTTTTTTCTTTTGCGCCACGCAGCCGGGCACACAAGGCGCTGCGCCCGGCTCACTAGGTAGGCCGTCAGAAGCTCTGCACGTAGGTGAACTGGACGACGTCCAGGCCCGGATTGGGACGCTTGATGTTGGCGTTCGAGAAATGCGAATAGCGCAGGCCGATACGGCTGGCCGGGGTCAGTTGGAACCCGACGCCGATGTGGTCGCCGAACTGGAAGGCGGTGCTGATGCGCTTGTCGGCGAAGGTGGTGCGGGTGAACACGTTGGCGCCTACGCCGCCTTCGATGAAAAAGCGCTCGCCCACCCACCAGCGGAACATGGGCGTGGCGCCGAATTGCCATACCGAAGCGGGATGGCGGCCGCCGTCGGCATGCCAATACGCAGCCGAAAATTCGCCGGTCAGGTCGAGACGCCCCCAATCGCCACCGAAGCGGTATTGCCACAGCGTAGGCGTCTCATAGCCCAGCATGTAGCGCTTGTAGTGGTCGCCCACGCCCACTTGCAGGCTCACGCCGCCCGACGTGCCTTCGCCGGACTGGGCGGCCGCAGGAGCGGCGCAGGCGACGAAAAGGCCGGCGACCAGGCCGGCCACGATGTTTTTCTTGAAAGCCATTTCGACCTCGGGAATGGTAAAAATTTCTATCAAGCTATCAGAAATGCACCCGGCCGAGAAGGGCCGGGCGGCGGCAAACGCAGGCCTGTTGCGCGGCGTTCACAACCGGCACCGCGGCAGATCAGCGTGCCGTCCGCAGCCCGACCATTGCGCTCAAGCGGCGGTCACGGCGTCGGCCGGCTGCTTGGTCAACAGCGCCAGCAGGCGGGCAAGCTCCTCTCGCAAATGACGCCGGTCGACCACCATGTCGATGGCGCCCTTTTGCAGTAGGAATTCAGCGCGCTGGAAGCCTTCGGGCAGCTTTTCGCGCACGGTCTGCTCGATGACCCGCGGGCCGGCGAAACCAATCAGCGCCTTGGGTTCAGCGATGACCACGTCGCCCATGAAGGCGAAACTGGCGGACACGCCTCCCATGGTGGGATCGGTCAGCACGCTGATGAACGGCAGCCCGGCCTCGGACAGGCGCGTCAGCATGGCATTGGTCTTGGCCATCTGCATCAGCGACAGCAGGCTTTCCTGCATGCGCGCGCCGCCCGACGCGGCCACGCAGACGAAGCCGGTGCGGTTTTCAAGCGCCCAGCGCACGCCGCGCACGAAACGCTCGCCCACCACCGACCCCATGGACCCGCCCATGAAGTTGAATTCGAAGCAAGCCAACGTCGCCGGGATGCCGCGGATGGTACCGGCCTCCACCACCAGGGCTTCGGTTTCGCCGGTCTGCGACATCGCCTCCTGCAGGCGCTCCGGATACTTGCGCGTGTCTTTGAACTTGAGCGTGTCGACCGAGCGCGTGTTCTCGCCTATCCTGACCCGCCCCTCGACGTCGAGCAGCGAGTCGATGCGCGCCCGCGCGCCGATGCGCATGTGGTGGTCGCATTTGGGGCAGACGTGCAGGTTGGACGTCAGGTCTTCGCTGTAGAGCACCGATTCGCATGCCGGGCACTTGACCCAAAGACCTTCCGGGACGCGGCGCGCGCCGGAGTCGCTGCTTCTGTTGATGCGCGGAGGCAGGAGTTTTTCTATCCAGCTCATGAGATCATCCGATGGAGGAAGCGCGGGCGCCCTGCCCTGCGCGTTCGGCCGCGGCAGCATCCAGCGCCTTGCGGATTTCGCCCAGCCAGCCCGCGGCGGCGGCGGCCGCGGCATCGATGCGGCCTTGTCCGGCGGGCAGGCCGGCCACGGCCTGCTCGATGGTTTCTATCAGCTTGCTGCCTATGACGACGGCGTCGGCCACGCCCGCGATTCGCGCCGCACTTTGGCCGTCGCGTATGCCGAATCCGACGCCCACGGGCAACGCGACATGGCGGCGGATTTCCTTTAGCCGCTGCGCGACTTCCTCTGTATCGAGGTGGCCGGCGCCGGTCACGCCGCGCAGCGACACATAATAAACATAGCCGCGCGCAGCCTGCCCGACGGCGCGGATGCGCGCTTCGGTCGACGTGGGCGCCAGCAGGAAGATGGGCGCGATGCCGCGCCCGGTCAGCATATCGACGAATTCGCCGATTTCCTCTGGCGGATAGTCCACGCACAGCAGCCCATCGACGCCGGCCGCGGCGGCAGCCTCGGCAAAGCGCGCCTGGCCCATGCGCTCGATGGGATTGGCGTAGCCCATGAGCACCACCGGGGTTTGGGCGTCGTCGGCACGAAAGCGCGCCACCATGTCCAGCACGCCGCGCAGCCCCGTGCCGCCGGCGATGGCGCGCTCGGCCGCACGCTGGATGACCGGGCCGTCTGCCATCGGATCGGAAAAGGGCACGCCCAGTTCGATCACGTCGGCGCCGGCACGCACCAGCGCGTGCATCAACGGCACCGTCGCCTGCGCGTCGGGATCGCCGGCTGCAATGTAGGGAATCAGCGCGGCGCGCCCTTGCCCGGCTGCGCGGGCGAATGCCGCGGCGATGCGGTCGTCTCGTTCGTTCATTGCTCTACAGTTGGATGCCGCCGCGCTCGGCCACGGTGTGCATGTCTTTGTCGCCGCGGCCGGACAGGTTGACCAGGATGATCTGGTCCTGCGGCAAAGTGGGCGCCAGCTTCACGGCGTAGGCGATGGCGTGCGAGGACTCCAGCGCCGGCATGATGCCCTCGATGCGGCAACAATCGTGGAAGGCGGCCAGCGCCTCTTCGTCGGTGATGCAGACGTAGCTGGCCCGCCCGCTGTCCTTGAGCCAAGCGTGTTCGGGCCCGACGCCGGGATAGTCCAGCCCGGCCGACACCGAATGGGTTTCCCTCACCTGGCCGTCTTCATCCTGGATCACGTAAGTGCGGTTGCCGTGCAGCACGCCGACCTCGCCCGCGTTCAGGGAAGCGGCATGCCGGCCTGTCTCCAGGCCGTGGCCGGCGGCTTCGACGCCGACCAGGCGCACCGACTCGTGCTCCAGGTAGGGGTAGAAAATGCCCATCGCGTTGGATCCACCGCCGACCGCCGCAACGATGACGTCCGGCTGGCGGCCGGCTTCGCGCGGCATCTGCTCCAGGCATTCCTTGCCGATCACGGACTGGAAGTCCCTGACCATCATGGGATAGGGGTGGGGGCCGGCCACCGTGCCGATGATGTAGAACGTGTCATCGATGTGGGTGACCCAGTCCCGCATGGCCTCGTTCAGCGCATCCTTGAGCGTGCGCGAGCCCGACTCGACGGGCACGACGCTGGCACCCAGCAGCTTCATGCGGTAGACATTGGAAGCCTGCCGGCGCACGTCCTCACTGCCCATGTAGACCACGCACTGCATGCCGTAGCGCGCCGCCACGGTGGCCGTGGCCACGCCATGCTGGCCGGCACCCGTCTCGGCGATGATGCGCCGCTTGCCCATGCGGCGCGCCAGCAGCGCCTGGCCGATGCAATTATTGACCTTGTGCGCACCGGTGTGGTTGAGGTCCTCACGCTTGAACCAGATCTGCGCACCGCCCAGCTGCTCGGACCAGCGCCGGGCGTGGTAGACCGGGTTGGGCCGGCCGACGAAATGCTTGAGCTCGTGCTGGAATTCGGCGACGAAATCGGGGTCGTCGCGATAGCGCGCGTAGGCCTCGCGCAACTCGTCCAGCGCGTGCATCAAGGTTTCGGCGACGAACACGCCGCCGTACTGTCCGAAATGCCCGCGCGCGTCAGGAAGGTCATAGGGTTTCAATTGGCATCTCCGTGGGCCGCTTGCGCGGCCGAGAACCCCGGCGCCGGGCGCCGCGGCCATCGACGTACGCCGGCCGGCATGCAACCTGTCATTCTAACCGACCGCCCCCGTACGCCAGCAGCGCGATCACAGCGTGCGCGCCAGGCGGCGCAGGAAATCCTCGCACTTCTGCAACTGATCCAGCGCCACGAACTCGTCGGGCTTGTGCGCCTGCTCGATAGAGCCGGGCCCGCACACGACCGTGGGTACGCCGATGGACTGAAACAGCCCTGCTTCGGTCCCGTAGGCCACCTTGCGGGTACCGGTATCGCGCGTCAACTCGCGCACCAGCTGGGTAATGGCCGCTTCCTCGGCGGCCTCCAGCCCCGGAGCCGAGGCGTCGCATCGGATTTCCACCGCCGCGCCCTCGTATTCGGCGCGCATGCGCGGCAGCAGCTCGTCGCGCACGTAGGTCTCGATCTCGGACTGGATGCTTTCCACCGACATGCCGGGCAGGTTGCGGAATTCGTACGAAAACTCGCACAAGTTGGGGATGGTGTTCACCGCGATCCCGCCCTGGATGCGGTTGGTGGTCATGGTCGTGAAGGGCACGTCGTAGAAATGGTCGTACGGCCCCTTGGCCCGGTAGGCGTCGGCAGCGTCGCGGATCCGGCAGATCAGCCGTGCAGCGTGCTCGATGGCGTTGCACCCTTGCGGCGTCAGCGACGAGTGCGCCGACTTGCCGTGCACCCTGCAGTGGTACACATTGATGCCTTTGTGGGCGACCACCACCTGCATGCCGGTGGGCTCGCCCACCACGCAACCCTCGGGCCGGATACCGCGGCTGCGCAGGTCGGCCAGCATCAGCGGCGCCCCGACGCAGCCGACCTCCTCGTCGTAAGACAGCGCCAGGTGCAGCGGCTTGTTGCGCGGCATGGCCAGGAACTCCGGCACCAGCGCCAGCGCCACGGCGATGAAGCCCTTCATGTCGCAGCTGCCTCGACCGTATAGCTTGCCGTCGCGCTCGGTCAGCTTGAAGGGGTCGGACTGCCAGACCTGCCCGTCGACCGGCACCACGTCGGTGTGCCCGGACAACACGATGCCGCCCTGCTCGCCGCCGTCCTTGGCGGGCAGCGTGGCGAACAGATTGGCCTTGTTGCCGTCGCCATTGTGCACGAGCCAGGCATCGATGCCCTGGCCCTTGAGCCAGTCGCGCACGGTTTCTATCAACGCCAGATTGGAATTGCGGCTGGTCGTGTCAAAGCCAACCAGGGTTTCGAGCCAGGAACGGGTGTCCATACGATGCGATAGGCGTAACGTAAAGACACAGTGTAGTGCAGTCCGCCCGGCGCCAGGCGGGCTGCACCGCCCGGCGGCAACTAGCGGCGGCGTGCCTGTGCCACGCCGGGCACTTCCGAAATTGCCGACAGCACCCGGGCCAGCTGCGCGCCATCGCGCACTTCCACGGTAAAGACCATGTGGGCGAGCGATTGGCGGCTTTGCGTGTTGACCCCCACCACGTTCAGCCGCTGCCGGGCAAACACTTCGGACAAATCACGCAACAGCCCGGGCCGGTCGTGGGCGCGCACGTCCACGTCCACTGGATAGACCGTGTCGCCAGTGTCGCCCCAGGCGACCTCGATGGTGCGTTCGGGATGGCGCTGCGCCAGCGCGGCGTAGCTCGCGCAATCGCTGCGGTGGATGGAAACGCCGCGCCCGCGCGTGACGAAGCCACGGATGGCGTCGGGCGGCGCCGGGCGGCAGCAGCGCGCCAGCTGCGTCAGCAAGGCATCCACGCCGACCACCAGGACGCCGCTCTTGCCCGTCTTTTCGGCGCTGTCCGCGCGGCTGGCGTGCACGACCAGCGACTCCGGCGGCTGCGTGTCGGCGGCCTGCGCCGGGCGGTTGAACAACGCGTCGATATGGCGCAGGCTGAACTCGTCCTTGGCCACCGCCACGTACAAATCGTCGGGCCGTGCAAAACCCAGCTGCTGCGCCAGCTGCTCCAGGTTGACCGCCGTCTTGCCCAAGCGCTGCAGTTCCTTTTCGACCAACGCCTGCCCCTGGGTGATGCGCTGCTGCAGCTCGATCGCGTTGAACCACAGGCGCACCTTGGCGCGGGCCCGGGCGCTGGCCAGGAAGCCCAACTGCGGATTGAGCCAGTCGCGCGACGGGCCGCCCGCCTTGGCGGCGATGATCTCCACCGTCTGGCCGGTGGCCAGGCGCGTATTGAGCGGCACCATCTGGCCGTCGACCTTGGCACCGCGGCAGCGATGGCCCAGGTCCGTGTGCAGGTGGTAGGCAAAATCCACCGGCGTGGCGCCTTCGGGTAGCTCGATGACGCGCGCCTGCGGCGTCAGCACATAGATCCGGTCCTGCTTGGGCTGCGCGCCCGCAGGCGGCGTGCCGGCGCCTGCGCCCACTTCGGAATTCCAGGCCAGTAGCTGCCGCATCCACGCCAGCTGCCTGTCGTAGTCGCTTGCCGCAGCGACCTGTCCGCCGCGCGGGCCAGCCTCCTTGTAGCGCCAGTGCGCGGCCATCCCGTACTCAGCGAAGCGGTGCATCTCGTGGGTGCGGATCTGGACTTCGAACGGCCTGCCGTCGGCGTCACGCACGACGGTGTGCAGCGACCGGTAGCCGTTGGGCTTGGGCCGCGAGATGTAGTCGTCGAATTCCTCGGTCAGCGGCGTCCACAGTGCGTGCACCTGGCTGAGTGCCGAATAGCAGTCGCGCACGTCATCGACGATGACACGAAGCGCGCGCAGGTCGTAGAGCTGGGAAAAATCCAGCCCCTTGAGGCGCATCTTGTTCCAGATGCTGTAGATGTGCTTGGGCCGGCCGGACACCTCGGCGCGGATGCCGGCCGCCGCCAGCGCGTCGCGCATGCGGGCGACCGCCTCGGCGATGAACGCCTCGCGCTCGACGCGCTTTTCCTCGAGCCGCCGGGCGATGCTGCGGTAGGTTTCCGGCTCCAGGAAGCGGAAGGCCAAGTCCTCGATCTCCCACTTCAGCTGCCAGATCCCCAGCCGGTTTGCCAGCGGCGCGTACAGGTCCAGGCTTTCGCGCGCGAAATCCGGGTCGCAGGGTGCCTTGCTCTCGGCGTACCAGCGCAGCGTCTGCAGGCGCGAGGCCAGCCGCATCAGGACAATGCGCAGGTCGGCGGCCATGGCCAGCAGCATCTTGCGCAGCATTTCCTTCTGGTCACCGGTGCCCGCCTCGCTGTCGCTTGCCTGGCGCGCCACATAGCCCAACCGTATCAGTGCCCGGGCACCCTGGACCAGGCGGCCGATTTCGGTGCCGAACTCGACCGCGACCGGATCATCGCGCAGCGCCGGCGGCGGCGCGGAAAGATCGGTCGGCAAGGCGGCCAGCAACCCGGCTGCGCGGCTGGCCGCATCGCTATGCAGGCCGGCCAGGATGCGCGCCACGCAGGCGCCGTGGTGTTGCAGCGGCTCGCCCGTGGGGGCTGCCTGCCCGGCAAAGCGCGGCGCGGCCCAGTCGTATGCGCGCCATACCAGGCGGCGGCCGTCGTCGTCCAGGTCGGCGCCGACGGCCTCTCGCCATGCGTCCAAGGACGTTGCGGTCGAAACAGGGGGTGTCGCGGGCATGAAAACGAGTGTGCGGGTATGCTTGGCTGAAACTCTACACCAGTCCATGCCGCCGGCCGGTGCCGGCCTTTTTTGTCGAGGATCGTACCGCCATGCTGCGCTGGCTCAAAGGCGCGGGCGCCGGACGCCGCGCCGTCGCAGACATGCAAGCCCGCATCCCGCCCGAGCTGTGGGCGCGGGTGCTGCAGGCTTTTCCTTTCCTGGACCTTCCGGATCCGCAGGATGCGCAGCAGCTGCTGGCACGCACCGCCTGGGTGCTGGCCAGCAAGACGATGAACGGGGCGCGCGGGATGGCGCTGACCGACTACGAGCGGCTGGCCATCGCTGCGCAGGCCGCGCTGCCCATCCTGCGGCTGCCCCCGTCGTTGTACGAGGGCTGGGAGGAAATCATCGTCTACCCCGGCGGTTTTCGCATCCCCCGCCGCCGCGAGGACGAGGCCGGCGTAGTGCACGAATACATCGAAGAGGCCGCAGGCGAAGCGTGGGACGGCGGCCCGGTCATCCTGTCCTGGGAGACCGATCAACCCGGGTCCGTGCACGCCTACAACGTGGTCATCCACGAATTCGCCCACAAGCTGGACCTGCAGTCGGGCCAGGCCGACGGCATGCCCGCCCTGGACGGCCGTCCCGACCTGTCGCCACGCCTGTGGCGCCAAGTCCTGGCGTCCAGCCTGGATACATTCGTCCAGGCCCTGGAGGAGGTCGAAGCATCCATTCCGCCCGACGTGGATCCGGAAAGCCCCGAAGCCGACCCCTGGTACGCCCGGCTGCCCCTGGACCCCTACGCCGCCACCGACGAAGCGGAATTCTTCGCCGTCAGCTCGGAAAGCTTCTTCACCGCCCCGCAGGCGCTGGCGGCGGGCCTACCTGATTGGTACGCGCTGCTGGCCGCCTACTATCGGCAGGACCCGCTTGCCCGCCTGGCCAGCGAAGAGGGGCCGACGCACCGTCCGAGCGGCGACCCTGCCCTGGCCGGCACCGAACCCGCCGGCCGGCAACGGCCATGAGCCGGGCCAGGCTGCTCATCGTCTGGCACAGCCGCACCGGCGCCGCGCGGCAAATGGCGCAGGCGCTGGCCCATGGGGCGCAACAGGCCGCCGTCACCCTGGATCTGGCCATGGCGCTGGACGTGCGCAGCCTGCCTGCGGATGAGGCCGGCTGCGACGACGTCCTCGACGCCCAGGGCTATCTTTTCTGTGCCCCCGAGAACCTGGGCAGCGTCAGCGGGGCCATGAAGGAATTCTTCGACCGCTGCTACTACGAGGTACTGGACCGCGTCGCCGGCCGACCGTACGCGCTGGCGATCGCGGCCGGGACCGACGGCACGGGTGCGGCGCGGCAGATCGAACGCATCTGCACCGGCTGGCGGCTGCGCCAGGCCGCCCCACCGCTGATCGCGCGCAACGGCGCGCAAGCGCCCGCGCAAATCCTGGCGCCCAAAACGATTGCGCCCGACGTGCGGGCGCAATGCGAAGAACTGGGCGGGCTGCTAGCGGCCACGGTGCTGATCGGCATTTGATGCCATGCGGCACCGGCGCCCGGCCCAGGCCGGCAAAGCCGTCAGGCGCCTGGCGCGCCTTGCCGGCTGACTGGCTAGCGTACCGTCAGCCCACCGCGGCCGTAACGACGATCTCCACCTTGTAGTCGGGGTTGGCCAGGCGCGACTCCACGGTGGCGCGGGGAGGCGAATTGCCGGGCGCGACCCATTCGTCCCAAGCCTTGTTCATGCCGTCGAATTCCTTCATGTTGGCCAGGAAGATCTGGGCCATCAGGATGCGGCTCTTGTCGGTGCCGGCCTCGGCCAGCAGCTTGTCGATCGTGGCCAGCACCTGGCGGGTTTGGCCGGTGATGTCCTGGGTGGGGTCATCGGGCACCTGGCCGGCCAGGTAGGCCACGCCGTTATAGACGGCCATGTCGGACAGGCGTTTTTCGACGTTGAAGCGTTTGATGCTCATGGTCTTCCTTCAGTGTTGAAAGCCGGTCGGATCCGTTGCCGGCGCGCCGCAGCGCGGCGCCGGGCCGAAGCGGCGGAAACGCCCACGGCGGCTTACGCGGCAGGCAAGTCGAATACCTGACGCAGGTAGGCCAGGTAGGCGGGATCGTCGCACATGGTCTTTTCCGGCGAATCGGACACCTTCGCCACGGGTTGGCCGTTGCAGCGGACCATCTTCATGACGATCTGCAACGGCTGGTATCCCAGGTCATTGGTCAGGTTGGTGCCGATGCCAAACGACAGCTTGCAGCGGCCGGCGAAGCGCCGGGCCAGTTCAATGGCCAACGGAAAGGTCAGCGCATCCGAAAACACCAGCGTCTTGGTGCGCGGATCCACGCGGTTGGCCTCGTAGTGCGCCAACAGGCGCTCGCCCCAAACGAAGGGGTCGCCCGAATCGTGGCGCGCGCCGTCGAAGAGCTTGCAGAAATACATGTCGAAATCGCGCAGGAACGCATCCAGCCCGTAGACATCGGATAGCGCGATGCCCAGGTCGCCGCGATATTCGCGCGCCCAGGTCTCCAGCGCGAACACTTGCGAATCGCGCAGGCGCGGCCCGAGTGCCTGGCAGGCCTGCAAGTACTCGTGCCCCATGGTGCCCAGGGGCAGCACGCCGTTGCGCATGGCCAGGTCGACATTGCTCGTGCCGGCAAAGTACTCGCCCATCTGCTCCTTCAGGGTGCGCACGACCTCCTCGTGCCACTGTCGGGAAAACCGCCGGCGCGTGCCGTAGTCGGCGACGCGGAAATGCGCGATGCCTGGCTCGTCCTTGACCATTTTGATCTTGGCCTGCAGCCGCGCGCGCGCCTCGTCCCAATCCGGATCGCGGGTCGTATTGCGGAAATAGACCTCGTTGACGATGGCCAGTACCGGGATCTCGAACAGGATCGTATGCAGCCACGGGCCCTTGACGGTGATGGAGATCTCGCCGGGTTGCTCGCCCTCGCCGATGAATATGCACTTCTCGGGCAAGTGGAACAGGCCGAGGAAATCGACGAAATCGCTCTTGATGAACCTGAGGCTGCCCAAGTAGGCCAGCTCCTGCTCAGTGAAGCGCAGCTGGCACAGCGCGTGGATTTCCTCGCGGATCTCGTCCAGGTACGGCCGCAGGTTCACCCCGGGCGTACGGCATTTGTAGCGATATTCGACCTGGGCCGCCGGAAAATGATGCAGCACGACCTGCATCATCGTGAATTTATACAGGTCGGTATCGAGCAGCGATTGGATGATCATGGCTAGCGGTTTTTCCCAAACCATAGCATGGGCGGGCGGCCGTCGCACGGCACTACAGCCGCCGGGGTTATGCCGGCTCACTCTCGGCGCATTGGGTAAAATCCACAGGATTGCCCAAGATATTCCGAGGCCTGGAGCCCGCGCATGACCCACGTCGTTACCGAAAACTGCATCAAGTGCAAATTCACCGACTGCGTCGACGTCTGTCCCGTCGACTGCTTCCGTGAAGGCCCGAACTTTCTGGTAATCGACCCGGACGAGTGCATCGACTGCGCGGTCTGTATCCCGGAATGCCCGGCCAACGCCATCTTCGCCGAGGAAGACGTCCCCCAGGACCAGCTCAAGTTCATCGCCCTGAACGCCGAACTGGCGCCGCAGTTCCAAAGCATCACGCGCTCCAAGGAGCCGCTGCCCGATGCCGACCAATGGAACGGCGTGCCCGACAAGCTGAAGTACCTGGAGCGCTGACACCACGGCGGCGACGCCCGACACGCAGCCCCCGATGGCCGACTCCAAGTACACCGAAGTTGCCGTCACCGCCCGCACCGACTGGCTGCCCGGCAAGCTGTTTTCCCTGCGCACGACGCGGCCCGAAGGCTATGCCTTCGAGGCCGGCCAGTTCGCGCGCCTGGGGCTGCCCGCGGCCGACGCCGCGCCCGACGCCCCACCTTCGGTCTGGCGCGCCTACTCCATGGTCTCGGGGCCGGCCGACCCCTGGCTGGAGTTCTATTCGGTGGTCGTGCCCGACGGACAGTTCAGTCCGCTGCTGGCGCGGCTGGCGCCGGGCGACCGGCTTTACCTGGACAAGACCGCATTCGGCTTCCTGACGCTGGCGCGCTTTACGCCGGCCGACGACCTCTGGCTGATCGCATCCGGCACGGGCCTGTCGGCCTACCTGTCCATGCTGCGCGACCCGGCCACCTGGCGCGACTACAAGCGCATCTTCGTCGTCCATGGCGTGCGCACGGGCGACGAGCTCGCCTACCGTGATGCGCTGGAGCAGCCCCGGGACTTTCCCGGCATGGCGCCCGGCCAACTGGTTTACCTGCCGGTGGCCAGCCGCGAGGCGCTGCCTGGCAAGCCCGTCGCGCGGCTGACCACGCTGCTGGCCGACGGCCGGCTCGAGGCGCTGGCCGGCGCGGCGCTCGACCCCGAACGGTCGCGGGTCATGCTTTGCGGCAACCCGGGGATGGTCGCCGACGCCCGCAAGCTATTGGCCGCCCGCGGCTTCGCGCCCGGCCGCCGCGGCGTGCCCGGCAACCTGGCAGTCGAAAACTACTGGTGACGGCCGCGGCGCGCCCGCCCCGCGCCAAATGCCCGGGCACGATTTGGAAAAGCCGGATGAAGGCGCAATAATTGCCGCGCACCACCCAGAAAGGGAACCCACATGCTTTACCAGCTCCACGAGCTGCAGCGGATCTTCCTGACGCCATTGGCCGCCTTCACCGGCGCGGGCTCGCAGCTGTTCTCCCACCCGTACAGCCCCCTGGCCTACACCCCCGTATCGCGCCAGCTGGCGGCCGGCTATGAGCTGCTGCACCGCCTGGGCAAGGAATACAGCAAGCCGGCATGGAACCTGCCGATGACCACGGTGGCCGGCCAGGCCGTACCGGTCACCGAGCGCGTCGTCGCGCAGCTGCCCTTCTGCAAGCTGATCCATTTCGAGCGCGACCTGCCCGCCGGCGCCGATCCCGGGCCGCGGCTGCTGGTGGTCGCGCCACTGTCGGGCCACCATGCCACGCTGCTGCGCGACACCGTGCGCACGCTGCTGCCCGAAAACGACGTCTACGTCACCGACTGGGTCGATGCGCGGATGGTGCCGGTCTCCGAAGGCCCCTTTCACCTGGATGACTACGTGCGCTACGTCCAGGCCTTTTTGCGCCAGCTCGGGCCGCAAACCCACGTCATGTCGGTCTGCCAGCCCACCGTCCCGGTGCTGGCCGCGGTCTCGCTGATGGCATCGGCGGGCGACCCCTGCCAGCCGCGCAGCATGATCATGATGGGCGGCCCCATCGATCCCCGGCAGGCGCCGACACAGGTCAACAAGCTGGCCACCACGCACCCCTACAGTTGGTTCGAAAACACCCTCATCCACCCGGTGCCCGCCCGCTATCCGGGCGCCGGGCGGCGCGTCTACCCGGGGTTCCTGCAACACGCGGGGTTCGTGGCCATGAACCCCGACCGGCACCTGAAGTCGCACTACGACTTCTACCTGCACCTGCTGCGCGGTGACGACGAGGACGCCGAGGCGCACCGCCGCTTCTACGACGAATACAACGCCGTGCTCGACATGCCGGCAGAGTTCTACCTGGACACCATCCGCATCGTGTTCCAGGAGTTCCGGCTGCCCAACGGCACCTGGGAGATCGACGGCCAGCGGGTGCGCCCGGCAGACATCCGTCGCCCGGCGCTGATGACCATAGAAGGCGAGCTGGACGACATATCCGGCCAAGGCCAGACGCGCGCCGCGCAGGACCTGTGCAGCGGCATACCCGCCTCACGCAAGCAGCACTACATCGCCAAGCAATGCGGCCACTATGGCATTTTCAGCGGGCGGCGCTGGCGCGAACAGATCTATCCTAAAATCGCCGCGTTCATCCGGCGGGCCGAACAGCGCGCCCGCTAACCGCCGCGGCGCGCCATGTGCCGCCGGCGCGCAGCCTGTGTTTCACCTGCATGCCTGACCCTTCCCTCGTCGAGCGCATCGATGCGCTGCTGCCGCAAACCCAGTGCACCAAGTGCGGCTATGACGGCTGCCGCCCTTACGCGCAGGCCATCGCCCGCGGCGAAGCGCCGATCAACCGCTGTCCCCCGGGCGGCGACGCGGGCATAGCGGCGCTGGCCCGCCTGCTGGGCCAGGATCCGCTGCCGCTGGATGAAAGCCGCGGCAAGCATGGGCCGCTTGCCGTGGCCGTGATCGACGAGCGCCATTGCATCGGCTGCACCCTGTGCATCGCGGCCTGCCCGGTGGACGCCATCGCCGGCGCCAACAAGCGCATGCACACCGTCATCCCGGACCTGTGCACCGGCTGCGAGCTCTGCCTGCCGCCTTGCCCGGTCGACTGCATCGCCATGCGCCCGGTCGAGCCGCCGCGCGCGTGGACGGCCGACGATGCCGCACGGGCGCGCCAGCGCCACGCGTTTCGCAAGCGCCGGCTGCAGCGCGAACGCGAGCGGGCCGAGGCGCGATTGGCCGCGCGCTCGGCCGCGGCGCGCGCGGCCCAGGAAAGCGCGCAGCCAGCCGATGCCGCCGGCGGCGCGCCGGCGGCCGACCCCAAGCAGGCGGCGATCGCCCGGGCGCTGGCCCGCGCCCGCGCCCGGCGCGCGCAGGAGCGGCGATGAACGCGGCCAAGCGCGCAGCCATCTTCGAGCGCCTGAAGGCGGCCAATCCGTCGCCGACCACCGAGCTCGAGTACGAGACGCCTTTCCAGCTACTCATCGCCGTCATGCTGTCGGCGCAGGCCACGGACAAGTCGGTCAACCTGGCCACGCGCCGCTTCTTCCCTGAGCACGGGACGCCACAAGGGATACTGGCCCTGGGCGAAGAAGGCCTGGCCGAGCGCATCAAGACCATCGGGCTGTACCGCACCAAGGCGCGCAACGTCATCGCCACCTGCCGGCTGCTGATCGAGCGCCACGGCGGCGAAGTGCCGCACACCCGCGAGGCGCTGCAGGCACTGCCCGGCGTCGGCCGCAAGACGGCCAACGTGGTGCTCAACACGGCCTTCGGTCAGCCCACCATCGCCGTGGACACGCACATCTTCCGCGTGGCCAACCGCACCGGGCTGGCGCCCGGCCGCGACGTGCTCGAGGTGGAGCTGAAGCTCGAAAAGACGGTACCGCGCCCCTACCTGCAGGATGCGCACCATTGGCTCATCCTGCACGGGCGCTACGTCTGCGTGGCCCGCAAGCCCAAGTGCCCGCAGTGCGGCATCGCCGACCTGTGCGAATACGAGCAGAAAACGCCGGCCTGACACAAACGGAAAACCCGCCGGCCATTGCGGGATTTGGGCCGACATTGTCGGCCGATTGACAATTGCCGGGGTGCATGCGGCGAGCACCTATGAAAAACCCGCATGGTGTTTCCCGCCGAGCATCCGCATACTTCGCGGCAGCCATCGTATTGACCTGCGCCTGCCAGCATGAGTGACGTCATCCTCGAAACAATCGGTCTGACCAAGGAATTCCGCGGTTTCGTGGCCGTAAGCGACGTCAACCTGCGCGTGCGCCGCGGCGAAATCCACGCCCTGATCGGCCCCAACGGCGCAGGCAAGACCACGTGCTTTAACCTGCTGACCAAGTTTCTCGCCCCGAGCGCCGGGCGCATCATCTACAACGGCACGGATATCACCGGGGAACGCCCTGCCCAGGTGGCGCGCCGGGGCATCATCCGGTCTTTCCAGATTTCCGCGGTGTTCCCGCACCTGACGGTCCTCGAAAACGTACGCATCGGCCTGCAGCGCAAGACCGGCCTGTCGCTGCATTTCTGGCGCAGCGAAAAGCTGCTGTCCTCGCTCGATGCCCGGGCGATGGAACTGCTGCACGAAGTGGGCCTGGATGACTACGCCCAGGAGCTCACCGTCAACCTGCCCTACGGGCGCAAGCGCGCGCTGGAGATCGCCACCACGCTGGCGATGGAGCCAGAACTGATGCTGCTGGACGAGCCGACCCAGGGCATGGGCCATGAAGACGTCGACCGGGTCACCCGGTTGATCAAGCGCGTGGCCGAGGGACGCACCGTCCTGATGGTCGAGCACAACATGAATGTCGTGTCGTCGATCGCCGACACGATCACCGTGCTGGCGCGCGGCAGCGTGCTGGCCGAAGGGCCGTACGCGCAGGTTTCGCGCGATCCGGCCGTGATGACTGCCTACATGGGCAGTCCCCAGGGGGAGCTGGAAGGAGCACACGCATGAACGAGCCGCAGAGCTTGGTGCGCAACGACGCGCAGGCGACCGCCCAAAAGGCCGGCGCCGTGCCGGCGTTGGAGATCACCGGGCTGCACGCCTGGTACGGCGAATCCCATATCCTGCATGGCGTGGACCTGCGCGTCGAGCGTGGCGAGGTCGTCACGCTGCTCGGGCGCAACGGCGCGGGCCGCACCACCACGCTGCGCGCCATCCTCGGCCTGACCGGCGCGCGCAAAGGCTCGATCCGCATCCATGGCACGGAAGCCATCGCGTTGCCGACCTACCGCATCGCGCACCTGGGCGTGGGCTATTGTCCCGAGGAGCGCGGCATCTTCGCCAGCCTGTCCTGCGAGGAAAACCTTTTGCTGCCGCCGACGATAGACGGCGCGCTGGGCGGCGGCATGTCGCTGGCCGAAATCTATGAGATGTTCCCCAACCTCTGGGAACGCCGCCATGCCCCGGGCACGCGCCTGTCCGGCGGCGAGCAGCAAATGCTGGCGGTGGCCCGCATCCTGCGCACTGGCGCCAACCTGCTGCTGCTCGATGAAATTTCCGAAGGCCTGGCGCCGGTCATCGTGCAGGCGCTGGCGCGCATGATCACCGCCTTGAAGGCGCGCGGCTATACCATCGTCATGGTCGAACAGAATTTCCGCTTCGCCGCCCCACTGGCCGATCGCTTCTACGTCATGGAGCACGGCCGGGTGGTCGAGCATTTCGACGCGGCCGAACTGGCCGCCAAGCTGGAGACGCTCAACGAATTGCTTGGCGTCTGAGGCGCCGCACTGCGCCTCGCTCCGCCGTACGCGGCCGCAGTCCTGTGCAAAACCCTGTGCAGCACCGGAAACGCACGCCGGCACAACCGGCAACACTGGAAGGAGACACTCATGAAGTTGCGTAGTCTTTGCGCTGTCGGCGCCCTGACCGGCCTGGGCTTGGCGCCCGCCCTTCATGCCCAGGGCATCTCGGATGACGTCATCCGCATCGGATTCATCTCCGACATGTCCGGCGTGTATTCGGACATCGACGGCCCGGCCGGGGTCGAGGCCATCCGCATGGCGATCGCCGACGCCGGCGGCGCCATCAACGGCAAGAAAATCGAACTGCTGTTTGCGGATCACCAGAACAAGGCCGACATCGCCTCGGCCCGCGCCCGCGAGTGGTTCGACCAGCAAAAGATGGACGTGCTGATCGGCGGCACCAATTCCGCCACCAGCCTGGCCATGGCCGCCGTGGCCGCCGAGAAGAAAAAGCCCTTCATCGCCATCGGCGCCGGCGCTTCGGACCTGACCAACGCGCAGTGCACCCCCTACACCGTGCACTATGCCTACGACACCGTCGCGCTGGCGCGCGGCACGGGCTCGGCAGTGGTCAAGGACGGCGGCAAGAGCTGGTTCTTCCTGACCGCCGACTACGCCTTTGGCCACGCGCTGGAACGTGACACCATCAGCGTGGTCAAGGCCTCCGGCGGCGAGGTCAAAGGCCAGGTGCGCGCGCCGCTGGGCGCCTCGGACTTCTCGTCCTTCCTGCTGCAGGCGCAAGCCTCCGGGGCGCAGATCCTGGGCCTGGCCAATGCCGGCGGCGACACGATCAACTCCATCAAGGCGGCGGCCGAATTCGGCATCACCCCCGCGATGAAAATGGCCGGCCTGCTGGTGTTCATCAACGACGTCCATTCGCTGGGCCTGCAAGCCACGCAAGGCATGTACCTGACCGACGGCTGGTACTGGGACCAGGACGACGACGCGCGCGCCTGGGCCAAGAAGTTCGAGGAAAAGGTCGGCCGCAAGCCGTCCATGCTGCAGGCCGGCGACTACTCGTCGGTGACCTACTATCTGTCCGCGGTCAAGGCCACCGGCACGGATGACGCCGACACCGTGCTCAAGTGGATGAAGTCGAACAAGATCAACGACTTCTTCGCCAAGAACGGCTATATCCGCGAAGACGGCCGCATGGTCCATGACATGTTCCTGATGCAGGTCAAGACGCCTGCCGAGTCCAAGGGGCCCTGGGACTACTACAAGGTCGTGGCCACCCTGCCCGGCGAGGAGGTCTACACCAAGCTGTCGGAATCGACCTGCCCGCTCGTGAAGAAGTAGTCGTCGGCAGACAATGACTTCCATCTTCGGCATCCCCGTCCAGGCCCTGCTCGGGCAACTGCTGCTGGGCCTGGTCAACGGGTCCTTCTACGCCGTCCTGTCCCTGGGCCTGGCGGTCATCTTCGGGCTGCTCAACGTCATCAACTTCGCGCACGGTGCGCTGTACATGCTGGGCGCGTTCTTCGCCTGGATGGGGCTGGCCTACCTGGGGCTGAACTACTGGGTCATGCTGCTAGTGGCGCCGCTGGCCGTTGGCGTAGTCGGCGTGGTCATCGAGCGGCTGCTGCTGCGCCACCTCTACAAGCTGGACCACCTGTATGGCCTGCTGCTGACCTTCGGCATCACCCTGCTGCTCGAAGGCCTGATGCGCAGCTTCTACGGGGTTTCCGGCCAACCCTACCCCACGCCCGAGCTGCTGCGCGGCGCGACCAACCTGGGGTTCATGGTCCTGCCCAATTACCGGGCCTGGGTGGTGGTGGCGTCCATCGTCGTCTGCCTGGCAACCTGGTACGTGATCGAGCGCACCCGGCTGGGGGCGCTGCTGCGCGCGGGCACGGAAAACGCCAAGCTGGTCGAGGCCTTCGGCATCAACGTGCCACTGATGGTGACCCTGACCTACGGGTTTGGCGTCGCGCTGGCGGGTTTTGCCGGCGTGCTGGCCGCGCCCGTCCTGCAGATCTCGCCCCTGATGGGGTCCAACCTCATCATCGTGGTCTTTGCAGTGGTGGTCATCGGTGGCATGGGTTCCATCATGGGCGCCATCGTGACCGGCCTGGGCCTGGGCGTGGTCGAGGGCCTGACCAAGGTGTTCTGGCCCGAAGCGTCCAGCACCGTCGTCTTCATCATCATGGCCATCGTGCTGCTGCTGCGTCCGGCCGGACTGTTCGGTAAAGAGAAATGAATCGCCAAGCGCTTGGCTGCATCGGGGCGGCGGCCGTCGTCGCCGTCCTACCCTACCTGGGGGTCTATCCGATCTTCGTCATGAAGGTGCTGTGCTACGCGCTGTTCGCCTGCGCCTTCAACCTGCTTTTGGGGTTTACCGGCCTGCTGTCCTTCGGCCATGCCGCGTTCCTGGGCAGCGCTGCCTATGCGGCCGGCCACGCCATCAAGGTATGGGGGTTTCCGACGGAACTGGGGCTGGCCCTGGGCACGGCCGTCGCGGCGCTGCTGGGGCTGGTCTTCGGACTGCTGGCGATCCGGCGCAGCGGGATCTATTTTTCGATGATCACCCTGGCGCTTGCGCAGATGGTGTTCTTTTTCTTCCTGCAGGCGCCGTTTACCGGCGGCGAAGACGGCCTGCAGGGCGTGCCGCGCGGCACGCTGCTCGGCGTGGTGGACCTGCGCAACGACCTGAACCTCTATTACCTGGTCATGGCGATCTTCGCCGCGGGGTACTTCCTGATCTGGCGCATCGTCCATTCGCCCTTCGGACAGGTACTCAAGGCCATACGGGAGAACCAGCCGCGCGCCATCTCGCTCGGCTATGAGGTCGATACCTTCAAGCTGCTGGCCTTCGTCCTGTCGGCCGGCCTGGCAGGGCTGGCAGGCGCGACCAAGACGCTGGTCTTCGTCTCGGCGACCCTGTCTGATGCCACCTGGCAGATGTCCGGGCTGGTCATCCTGATGACACTGATCGGCGGGTTGGGCACGCTAACCGGCCCCATCGTGGGCGCCTTCCTGGTCGTACTGCTCGAGAACAAGGTCGGCGACTTCGGCCGCGCCATGGCCCAATGGACCGGCGTGGACTGGTTCCTGCGGCTGGGCGAATCGGTGACCATCGTCACCGGGTTGATCTTCGTGATCTGCGTGCTGGCGTTCCGCCGCGGCATCGTCGGCGAACTGCAACATTGGCTGCAGCGGCGGCGCCAGGCGCGGGCTTGAAACGCACCTGGGACACGCCCGGTGCCGCACCTGCCCCCGCGGGATGACAACGGTGGCAGGATGCGGCGCGTGGGTACGTTGACGCCTTGATTTCGCTGGCCGACACCGGGCCGTGCTACGCGATGGGCACGGCGTGCAGGATGGCGATGTCCGGTCCCCCCGGATGGGCCGGGTAACGCGCCAACACCAGGGGATCGTGGCCGGGCACGACATGGTCCGGCCCATCCGCCGCCTCGCGCACGCGGACGTGTCCGGCCAGCATGGCGGCGACGTCGTACACGATGGGAAAGGGCCGGCGGCTTTCCATGTTCTCGTAGTAGTGGCTGGCATCGGACGCCAGCACGACCCACCCCCGTTCGGTGTGCACGCGTACGGCCTGCAGGCCTTTGGTGTGACCGCCGATCTTGAGCAGCTCGATCCCGGGATACAGGCGACTGTCGCCATCATGGAATACGACGCGGTCTTCATAGACGCGCCGCACCATCGTCACCACGTCCTCGACTTCGTACGCATGCCGCAACGGCTCGTGGCACATGCAGCGGCCGGTGGCGTAATCGATCTCCGCATCCTGGATATGCAGCCGCGCGTGCGGCAGCTTGGCCAGGTTGCCGGCGTGGTCGTAATGCAGGTGGGTGATCACCACATCGCCGACGTCCTCCGGGCGCACGCCCAGGCACGACAGGCTCTCGATCGGGCAGCGCAGCAGCTTCCTTTTGCGGCGCACCGCCGTCTGCGCATTGAAACCCGTATCGACGAGCACGCAGCGTCCTTCGCCGCGTACCAGCCAGACGAAGAAGTCCATCGGCATGGGACCGTCGTGCGGATCGCCACCGAGGAAATTATCCGACCGGCGGCGTGCCATGCGGGCATACCGCAGTGCGTAGACTTCGTAGCGGGGAAGCGCAGCAGATGGCAGGATAGCCATGCCTCAAACTCCCAGATATGCCTTCTGCACGAAGGGATCTGCCAACAATTCCTCGCCGCGTCCCGTGCGGACGATTTCACCGTGCTCTAGCGCATAGGCCCGGTGGGCAAGGCGCAGCGCCAGCCGGGCGTTCTGCTCGACCAGCACGATGGCCATGCCTTTTTCGCGGTTGATTCGCGAGATTGCCGCGGCAATCTCGCCTACGATCTTGGGCGCGATGCCCAGGGATGGCTCGTCGAGCAGCAACAGCCTCGGATTGGCCATGAGTGCGCGACCGATGGCCACCATTTGCTGTTCACCGCCCGACAGCGATCCGGCCAGCTGCGAGCGACGCTCATGCACCCGCGGGAACAGGGCATAGACCTCGTCCAGGATGCGCCGCACGGTTTCACGGCAACGCACGCCATGTGAACCGACCAGCAGGTTTTCCTGCACGGTCATGCGGGCGAAAAGCCGGCGCCCTTCAGGCGAGAGCGAAATGCCTGCCGTGACCCGGTCGGCCGCCTCCCAGCGGCGGATATCCCGGCCGTCCAGCTCGATGGTGCCTCCGGCCATGCCTACCATGCCGACGATTGCCTTGAGCGTCGAGCTCTTTCCGGCACCATTGGATCCAACCAGCGCAACGATCTCGCCCGCATCCACCTCCATGTCCACGCCACGCACGGCTTCCAGGCTGCCGTAGCGGACGGTCATCCTGCGCACCTCAAGCATGGGCATATTTCGGCGCTCCAAGATAGGCTTCGATGACGGCTGGGTCCTCGCGGATTTCACCCGGCGTGCCCTCTGCGATCTTTTCGCCCTGCACCAGGACCACGATGCGCTGGCACAGTTCCATGACAAGCGCCATATGGTGTTCGACCAGCAACAGCGTCAGTCCGTGCTCATCGCGCAACCGGCGCAACATCACGCCCAACTCGCGGCACTCCTCGTGGTTCAGGCCGGCAGCCGGCTCATCCAGCAGCAGCATACGCGGCCGGGCGGCAAGGGCTACGGCGATTCCCAGCTTCTTCTGCAAGCCGTATGGCAGCGCGCCTGCGCAGGTATTGCGCCACGCCTGCAGCTCCGTCATGCGCAAAATGGCGTCGACTTCCCCGGCCACCTCCTGCGGTGGCAACAAAGCATCACGCCGTCCACCCAACCGGCATGCCACCGATCCCGACACCCGCGACAACAGGCCCCGGTAAACATTCTCGGCAACCGACACGCTAGGATACGTCGACGTTGACTGGAAGGTCCGGGCCAACCCTGCTGCTACCGTCCGGCTCGGTGGCCCGGCGGTAATGTCCCGTCCCGCGAAGCACACCCGCCCTGCCGAGGGCGGCATGGTGCCGCTGATCACATTGAACGCGGTCGTCTTGCCGGCGCCGTTCGGGCCGATCAAGCCAAAAATTTCCCCTTCCCGCACCGAAAAAGACAGCTCGCGCAGCGCCGCAAGCCCGCCGAACCACCGGGATACTTTTTCGACCTGGAGCAGCGCGTCGCTCATCGGCCACCCCTCCACGCCAACCGGCCCAAGCCGGCCAGCCCATCAGGCAGGAATCTCAGGATCAGGATCAAGGCCGCGCCATAGAACACGTGCTGGGTCTGGACTGCGCCGCGAAATAACTCTGGCAGCGGGGTCAGCACCATGGCGCCTGCCAGCGGCCCCCACACCGATTGGCGGCCGCCGATGACCAGCATGATGACGTACCCGATCGATATAGCAGTGTTGAAAGATTCCGGTGAGACAAACCCGATATAACGTACCTGCAGGGCCCCGCCCACCGCTGCCAGGATGCAGCCGGTGACGAAGGCAAGCACTTGCAGCCGGTGAACGCTCAGGCCCGTGGATTCGGCAAGCGCCGGATTTTCGCGCACGGCGTCGATGGCATGACCCAGTGGCCGCTTGAACAGCGTCCATATGCCCAGGCAAGACAGCAACGCCACGGCAAGCGCCAGCCCGTAGAAGCGGGCACGGGTGTCGAAGGCGAAACCGAACAGCGTTGCCGCGGGAATGCCTGCGATGCCGTTGGCCCCCCCGCTCCAGTCCGCCCCGTCCAGCAGGGCCAGGCGCATCAGCTCGCCGCAAGCAAACGTCACCAACACGAAGTAGACACCGCGCAGTCGCAGGATGACCCAACCGAGCGCGCAGGCGACCACGCCGGCAACGACGGCGCCGACGAGCACGCCCGCGCCAAAACCCAGGCCGAGCCGGGACGACGCCAGCACCGATGCATAAGCGCCGATGGCCGCGAAGGCGGCGTGCCCCAGGGACAACTGGCCGCAGCGGCTGATGAGCATCAAGCCGTTGACGATCAGCACGTTCAGCGCTACCAGTACCGCTAGGTGCACGATAAAGGGGCTGCCGACCCAAGGCACCGCCAGGGCCGCGACCAGCATGAGGGCGCCTGCCAGCCAGCGGATTGGCCGCCCGGAAGTGGCCAGCGGCGTCGATGAGATAGTCATATCAGGCCTCGCCCTTGCCGAACAAGCCCTTGGGGCGGACGACCAGCATGGCGATGACGATGACAAAGATCAACATGTCTGCGGTGCTGGTGCTAAGAAACAGGCTGGCGTAGCTTTCGGCCAACCCGAGCAACAACCCGGCCGCAGCCGCTCCAGGGATACTGCCCAGTCCGCCCAGGATCACGACGATGAAGGCCTTCAGAAGCGGCGTGGCACCCACGAACGGCGAGACGGAAAACAAGGGCGCCATCAAGGCGCCGGCTACCGCTGCCAGGCCCACGCCGATGCCAAACCCTAGCGGATAATAGATCTTGGAACGAATACCCTGGATGGCCGCAATGTCGAAATCCTCGACCACGGCGCGCAGCGCCCGCCCCGGCCTCGACCAGCGCAGGAACACGTATAACAAGGCCAGCACGGCCAGTGCGAACGCGACCACATACAGGCGCGACGTGGGTATCACCACCGTGCCCAGCCGCGTGGCGCCGCGCACCACGGCTGGCATGGACAGCGGGTCCGGCCCAAAGAACATGAGCGCCAAGTTCTGCATGATCATGGCCAACCCTATCGTGGCGATCATGCCATTGAGTTCGTCGCTGCGAAACGGCTTGAGCACTGCCCATTCGAGCAGCGCGCCGGCCACCACCGCACCGATGAATGTCCCCGCTACCGTTGCCAAGAACGGTAGGTGCAGGCCGGTCGTCATAAAGTAGGCGCTGAATGCGCCCAGCATGTAGAACTCGCCGTGGGCAAAGTTCACCATGCGCATGACGCCGAACACCAGCGTAAAGCCTACGGCCATCAGCAAGTAAAGCAGGCCGACGATCAGGCCGTTGATGCTTGCCTGCGCCGCTAGAACGGTCCAATCCACGCGGCGCTCCTACTGGCAACCCTCCACGGTGCACCGTGCCCGTATCACCTCCTTGCCGCCTTGGATTTCTGCGACGTAGAACGGCGCATTGAGCTGATGAGCGATACCGTACATGTCCTTGCCGGTCCAGTTCAGGGTGCCCAGGGCACCAGGAAAATCGCCCAGCTTTTCCAGTTCGTCGCGCACCTTGACCGTGTCGATGACCGTCCCGGCCCGCCGCATGGCCTCAAATAGCATGTTCGTGCCGTCGTAAAACGCCGGGCTGAAACCGTTCATCGCATGCTTATACATCGCCGCATACCGCTCGGCATACGCCTTGGTCGACGGCAGGTCAGCATCAATGGGCGTATGCACGAACATTCCCTCGGCCGCCTCCTGGCCGGCGACGTTGACGATTTCCTGGGTGGCCGGGCCGCCCGTGCGCACGATCTTTCCCTCGAACCCAAGCTCGCGCGCCTGCTTGACGATCAGTCCGGCCGTGGTAGGCGAGTTGCCGTCCAGCTCGATGGCATCGATGCCCCGGGCCATCATACGCGTCAACAGCGGAACGAAATCGACCCTGTCACGCTCGAAGAATTCTTTCACCGCCAGGTCCGCGCCGGCCTTGCGATAGGCCGCCTCCAGGTCCGACGCAATCTGCTGGCCTGTCTCGTCGTTCGGGAAAAGTGCCCCGACCCGCTTCAAGCCCTGGGCCTTGACCAGCCAATCGATTTGCGGCTGCGAGACCTCGGCGGTGGTCACGTTCGGACGGAAGGTAAAGGGCTTGTCCGGACCCAGTGCCCTAGCCGTAAAGCCCAGCGTCATCACGATCACCCCGTTCTTTTCGGTGATCGGCTGGATCGCCAGGACGGGCGCCGATCCCACCGGGCCGATGATATAGCGCACCCGGTCTTCAAACACCAGCCGGTTGGCCACCGTAACGGCCTCGTTGGCCTGATACTTGTCATCATAGGCGACGACGCTGACCCGGTACTTCTTGCCGCCGACCTCCAGCCCCCCTGCTTCGTTGACTTGGGCCGCGGCGATCTCAGCGGCGTTCTTCATACCCTGCCCCCAGGCAGCGCCTGCGCCCGACAGCGTCACGAGGGCGCCGATCTTCAACGTTTCCTGCTCCTGCGCCGCAACAGCGCCGGATCCGGCCAGGCAGGCCAGCATTGCGACTGTCGTGATCCGTTTCATTTTTGTCTCCTTTGACGGTGGCGATCCGTGCCCGGACGCAATCGCGCCCACGGTGGATGGCTGATGGCTGCTAGACGGCCGCAGCTGCGCATGCATGGGGAATGCCCGCTTCATCCATGACGGCAGCCGGTGTGGCCGCCCCAAGCCCTCGGCTCAGGGCGTTCACCCTTCCTCTTCTTCTATCGTTCTTTTATACAGAACATTCATTCTCTCTGAAAGAACATTCTAGGCATGGCGATTCGACGCTGTCAATCGATGCGATGCCGACCATTCCTTACAGCATCGCCGGCTGCAAGACACGCCAGTCGGCGGCCAGCACCAGCGGGCAGTCCGTCACCTGCTGCAGGGCCTCGAGCGTCAGGCCCGCTACCATGGCCTTGACCAACAGGCCATCCGGCGTCACGTCGATGATCGCGAGGTCGGTATAAATTCGGTCTACCACTTTTTCGCCGGTCAGCGGATAGGTGCACGCCTGCACGATCTTTGGCGCCCCATGCTTGGTCGTGTGCTCCATGGTCACGTATACCTGGCGGGCACCGACCACTAGGTCCATGGCACCGCCTACGGCTGGAATAGTGCCCGGCTCGCCAGTGTCCCAATTGGCCAGGTCACCACAGCCCGACACCTGGAAGGCGCCCAGCACCGTGAAGTCCAAGTGCCCACCACGCATCATGGCAAAGGAAACGACATGATCGGTAATGGCCGCACCTGGTAGCAAGGTGACCGGCTCCTTGCTGGCGTTGATCAGGTCGAAATCGATCGGCTGGTTGGGGTCGCCCGGCCCCATGCCTATGATGCCGTTTTCCGAATGCAGGATGACATCCTTGTCCTTGGGCAGCCAGCCAGCCACCAACGTGGGAATGCCGATGCCCAGGTTAACGTAGGATCCGTCCGGGATGTCCTGCGCCACCAGGCGGGCGATCTGACTTCTCGACAGCTTTTCAATTGCCATGTCCGTCCTCCACCTGGACCACCCTATGGACGAAGATCCCGGGCGTCATCACGTGCTGGGGATCGATGGCGCCCAGGGGAACGATCTCGTCCACTTGCGCGATCGTCAGCTTGGCCGCCATGCACATGACCGGCCCGAAGTTCCTTCCGGCGTAGCGGTAGACAAGGTTGCCCCAACGGTCGGCACGCTGCGCCTTGACCAGGGCGACGTCACCCTTGAGCGGCGTCTCCAGCACATAACCCACTCCGTCGATGACGCGTGTCTCCTTGCCTCTGGCAAGCGGCGTGCCGTATCCCGTTGGGGTAAAAAATGGCCCCAGGCCGGCGCCAGCAGCGCGCATGCGCTCGGCCATGGTGCCTTGCGGCACGCATTCGAGCTCTATCTTCCCCGCCCGGTAGGCCTCGGCGAATGCCGCCGCGTTCGGGTTCTTGCGGTCCGATGAGCGCGCGAACGAGCAGATCATCTTACGCACCCGGCCAGCTTCGATCAGCTGGCTCAAACCGCGCGGGCCATTGCCGGCATTGTTGTTGACGATCGTCAGCTCCTTCGCCCCCTGTTCCAGCAATGCGCAAATCAGCGCTGTGGGAACCCCGGAGGCGCCGAACCCGCCAATCAGGACCACGGCGCCGTCCTGGATGCCGGCCACGGCCGCTTCCAGTGACTGCACGACTTTATCCAACATCTGCCCACCCCCACATGTTGGCTGCGGCCTAGCAGGTGCCCGGACCACCCAGGATCGCCGTCGACTGGCTCGAAAGCGTCCCGCCGTTACCGTGGACCAGTGCCAGCTCCGCCCCCGGCACCTGGCGCTCGCCGGCCTGGCCGCGCAGCTGCCGGACGGCCTCGATGACCAAGAACACGCCGTACATGCCAGGGTGCACGCACGACAGCCCGCCGCCATTGGTGTTGACTGGCAGCCGGCCGCCCGGCGCGATAGCGCCATCCTGTACGAACGGCCCGCCTTCGCCTTTCGGGCAGAACCCGAGGTCCTCCAGAAACAGCAGCGTGTTGATGGTGAACGCGTCGTAGAGCTCGACCACGTCAATGTCCGACACACCGACGCCGGCCATCTCAAAGGCGCGCCGGCCGGATTCCTGCGCGGCGGTTACCGTCAGGTCCGCCATGCTTGATATCTGCCGGTTCCAAACGGCCGTGGCGTTGCCCAGCACATATACGGGCGGCTGCGGCAGGTCGCGCGCTTGCTCGGCCCGCACCATCACGAATGCCCCAGCTCCGTCCGTGACCAGGCAACAATCCCGGACGCCGAGCGGATCGGAAACCATGCGTGCGGCAAGCACGTCATCGATGGTCAGCGGATCGCGCAGGGCCGCCTCGGGGTTGAGCTGGGCCCACTTCCTGGCCGCAACCGCCACCTCCGCCAGCTGCTCCCGGGTCGTGCCGTACTGGTGCATATGGCGGGCAGCCGCCAGGGCATAGGAAGTGATCGGCGAAATCGGCCCGTAGGGTTGCTCGTACGGCTGGGGATCCAGCATGGCGCGTGCCTTGACCCCTTCCTTGCGGCCGAAAGGCGCCGTTTTCTGCGTGCTGCCGTAGCACACCAGCACTGCGTTGCATTGTCCGGACACCAGCGCCATGACGGACGGCAGCAAATGCGCGACGAAGCTTGAGCCGCCCAGCATCGTCGCCTCGATGTATTGCGGCCGGATGCCGAGATACTCCACCACGGGCATGCTCCACATGGTGGCCAGGGAACTGCAGGTGGCCAGCCCATCTATATCCCGCATGGACAGGCCAGCGTCGGCGACCGCCTGGGCCGCCGCCTGGGCCAGGATTTCGATGTCGGTATGACCCTGTGCATCGACCAGGCCGGCATGGCCCACGCCGACGATGGCCACTTTGCCGCGCAAGTCTTTCAGGTTGCTCATGCCGTTTCCCTCGGGACAAAAAACAGAAAGGGCTCATCCGGCCGCAGCTGCGCCTGCACGGCCATGCCGATTCTCACTGCATCCGGGGCGACGCCTTCCACGCGGCTCATCAGGCGCACGCCCTCGTCCAGGTCGATGAGCGCCACGTTGTAGTCGCCGCCCGCCTCCGGCTTGCGCCGCACCACGCTGGTTGAATAGACCGTGCCGCGGCCGCTCGGCGCCTGCCACTTGAGCCGGGTCGACCCGCAATGCATACATAGGGACCGGGGAAAGAACTGCCATTTCCGGCAACCGTCGCAGTTCTGGATCTCGAAACGGCCCTGGGCCAGCGCGCTGAAATAGCGCGCCTGCGGCCCGACGGGCGGCGTTACCTCGCTCATGCGAAACCTCCCTGGCGTGGCCCCTTGCCAGCCGCCTGCCTGTGGCTGGCCCAGGGCAGGCCGATATGTTCACAAGTCGTCAAAATCGCATCCCTCCTCGACCAGGCGCTGCAACAACGGGGCAGGCGTCCACAGCTCGCCGTGCTGCCGGTGGAACTCGGTGATGGTCTTGAGGACCTCCGGCAGGCCGACACGGCTCGCATAGAACATGGGGCCACCCCGGTGCACCGGGAACCCGTAGCCGTTGACGTAAATGACGTCGATGTCGGACGCCCGGCTGGCGATGCCGTCTTCCAAGATCCGGCACCCTTCGTTGACCAAGGCATACACTGTCCTTTGCACGATCTCTTCGTCGCTGATGGCGCGGCGCTTGATGCCATCCTCGCGCGCGCATCGCTCGATCAACGCGTCCACTTCCGGATCTGGTATTGGCTCTCGGCTTCCTGGTGCGTACCGGTAGAAGCCTGCGCCAGTTTTCTGCCCCAACCTGCCCTGCTCGCACAGCTGGTCCGCCACCCGGGAATACCGCAGGTGGGCGGGACGCGTAGCGGCAAGCCGCTTGCGTGCGGCCCAACTGATGTCTAGCCCCGCCATGTCGGCCATGCGCAACGGCCCCATGGCAAAGCCGAATCGTTGCAAGGCCCCATCCACCTGCGCCGGAGACGCCCCCTCTTCCAGCAGGAAATGCGCCTCTCTCGTGTAGTGGCTAACCATGCGGTTGCCGACGAAGCCATCGCACACCCCGACCAGGACGGGCAGCTTCCCGATATCACGCGCCAGGCGAAAGATCGAGGCGATAACGTTCCCGTCGGTCTGGTCGCCGCGCACCACTTCGACCAGACGCATGACATTGGCGGGACTGAAGAAATGCGTGCCCAACACCTTTCCCGGCCGGCCGGTGGCCTGCGCCATGACGTTGATATCCAGGCGGGACGTGTTCGAAGCCAGCACCGTTTGTGGCTTGCATATGCGGTCTAGTTCGCCAAACAGATCCAGCTTGACCGCCATGTCCTCGAAAACCGCCTCTATGACCAGGTCGGCATCGGCCAGGTCCGGCAGCGCAAGGGTGCGATGGATGCGCCCGAGGCGGGCGTCCATTTCTGCTTGCGAAAGCCTGCCTTTTGCCACGGTGGCGGCATAGTTGTTGCAGATGGTGGCCCAGCCACGCTGCAACGCGGCCTCATCCCGCTCGACCAGGATCACCCGGTATCCCGCGTTAGCCAGGCTCATGGCAATCCCGCCTCCCATCGTTCCGGCACCAACCACGCCTATGGTTTTGAATTCCAGCACCGGGCACCATTCGGATGGCAGCTTCAGGACCCGGCGCTCGGCGAAGAACACATGCCGCTGCGCCCGCGACTGCTCGCCATTGACCAGTTCGACGAAGCGCTGCCGCTCATACGCCAACCCATCTTCAATATCGCTGGCCACCGCTTGCTTGACGCAGTCCACGCAGGCGGCCGGGGCGATGCAACCCCGGAAGCGACGCTGGCCAAGCGCCAGCGCACGGTCATAAACCCCGTCGTCGGCAGGCGCTTGTGCTCGTCGACGGGCCAGGACGCGCGCTGCGAGATCACATCCGGCCAGCTGCTTCGCATACGCCACGGCCTGGGCGAGCCAATCGCCGTCAAACACCATGTCGACCAGTCCGATCCGTTCGGCGGCATGCGCATCGATGGGGTCTCCGGTAACGATCATCTGCAGGGCCTGCTCGACGCCGATGGCCCTGGGCAGTCGCTGGGTTCCACCCGCGCCGGGTAGGATTCCCAACTTGACTTCCGGCAGCCCCAAGGACGCACCTGCGTGCGCAACACGGAAGTGACACCCGAGGGCCAGTTCCAGCCCGCCGCCCAGCGCCGATCCATGGATGGCCGCAACCATCGGCTTGCCAGCACTTTCCAGCAGCCGGATGATGTCACGCAGCGTCGGCTCCTGCTTCGAAGCCGGGGTGTTGAATTCCCGGATTTCGGCGCCGGCGCAAAAAAGCTTTCCCGATCCCGCGATCACCACGGCAACTACCTGGTCGTCGTCCAGCGCCGAAACAATCGCCGCATGCAGCGCCTTGCGCGTGGCCGCGCTCAGGCTATTGATCGGCGGGTTGTCCAGCGTCACCAGCATGACCGCGCCGCCCGCCTGCTTTTCGGTGCGAACCGTCATGACGCTCACTCCAGCTCGAAAAGTGTGTCGCCTTCTTCTATCTCCTGGCCGACAGTGACCACCACCCGCGCGACGACCCCCGCCTCTTCCGATTCCACGGGGATCTCCATCTTCATGGATTCAATCGTTGCAACGATCGAGCCTGCACTCACTGCCTCGCCGGCTTTTGCCACGATCGACGCAACCCGCCCGCTTACCGGTGACTCCAGTTTCTTCATATCAACCTCCTCAAGATGCCGGCATGCCCTGCAGCGCCGCCTGCAGCCGGCCGACCATGTCGGTGGATAATTGCCCCGCCCGAAATGCTGGGTCCTGCAGGACCCGCAGCACGAACGGGATGTTCGTCTTGACCCCCTCTATCCTGCATGTGGCCAGCGCCTGCTCAAGCAGGTCGAGGCAGGCTCTCCGGTTGGGAGCACGTGCGATTACTTTCGCCAACAGGGGGTCGTAATGGCTGGAAACCCGGCACCCTTGTGCATAGCCGGTTTCGATGCGGATGCCCTCCAGGGCCGGCAAGTCGAACTGCCGTAGCACACCCGGCGACGGCAGGAAGCGGACGGGATCCTCCGCATAGATGCGCGCCTGTACCGCATGCCCGGCAGGTGCCGGCAATTGCGGCAGCACCGCGTCGATGCGCTCGCCGGCCGCCAGCCTGATCTGTGCCGCTACCAGATCCACGTCCGTCACTTCCTCGGTCACGGCATGCTCGACCTGGAGCCGTGTGTTGACTTCCAAAAAGGCGAACCCAGTCTGCGGCGTATAAAGCATTTCGACCGTGCCAATCACGTCGTAGCCCATGCCGGCCAGGATTGCCTGCAGCCGCCCTGCCATTTCATCCAATTCGGCCCGATCGATGGCGGGTGCGGGCGCTTCTTCAATGACTTTCTGATGGCGCCGTTGCGTCGAACAATCGCGCTCGTACAGACATCGCACACCGCCATACCGGTCGGCCAAGAACTGGAACTCAATATGTCGGGGCGCCTGCAGTAGCTTTTCGAGATACAAGTCTGCGCGCCCGAAGCCGCGCTCGGCCACTGCCTTTGCCCGACCCCACTGTGCGTCGATGTCCTGTGGTCCATCAACGGGCAGCATGCCGATGCCGCCTCCCCCGGCCGCCGGCTTGATCAGCACCGGATAGCCAAGCTCGCTTGCAGCGTGGCGGACCGCCGCTGGATCGTCTGGTAGGACAGGCGTGCTTGGTACCATGGGCATGCCCCGGGCGCGCATGGCTTCACGTGCCTGCACCTTGTGGCCAAGCAGGCGTATCCAGCGGGGTGACGGTCCGATGAACGTCAATCCTGCATCCGAAACGGCCTGGGCGAAATCGGCGTTCTCGGAAAGAAAACCGTAGCCCGGATGCACGGCGTCGGCACCACACTGGCGCGCGGCATCGAGCAGCGCCTGCATGTTCAGGTAACTTGCAGGCGCAGGCGCCGGCCCAATGAAGCACGCTGCATCGGCCTCCCGCAGATAGGGCAGGTCCCGGTCGGCTTCGGAATACACGGCCACCGACTCCAGGCCGAGCCCGCGTAGCGCCCGGATTACCCGCCGGGCGACGGCGCCGCGGTTGGCAACCAACACACGTTTCATGCGGCAAGTCCTCACGGGCGATAACCGAACTGCCGCGCACCGGTTGTGCGCAACGGGGCGACCACGTCGATAAACTCGCGCAGCACCGACCACGTTTGTGCCGGATCGATGATGTCTTCGACGACAAAAGCCTCGGCGCTGCGAAACGGTGACGTCAGGCTGCGCACGCGGGCCTCTATCTCCTGCATCTTCTTTTGCGGATCCTGGGCGGCATCGATTTCCGCCTTGTAGGCCACTTCCAGGCCGCCCTCTATGGGCAGGGACCCCCACTGCGCCGATGGCCACGCGTAGCGGAAGTTGAACCGCCCAGCGCTTTGGTGTCCCCCTCCGGCAACGCCGAATGCCTTGCGCACGAGTATCGTGCACCAAGGCACCGTGGATTGCGCCACGGCCGTCAACGCCCGTACCCCGTAGCGCATTGCCCCCGACTTCTCGGCCGCCAGGCCGATTTGGAAACCCGGTATGTCGACGAGATTGACCACCGGCAGGTGGAAGGTTTCGGCCAAGTCGAGAAAGCGGGTGAACTTTTCGGCGGCAGGCCCGTCCCAACTGCCGCCATAAATGTACGGATCGCTGGCGAAAACGGCCACCGGCCAACCATCCAGCCGGGCCAGGCCGGTAATGACGGCACGCCCCCATCGGCGTCCGATTTCCATGAAAGATCCGGGATCGACCAACGCTTCGACAATGGGTCGCATTTTGTAGACCGCGCGGTTGTCGCGCGGTATCGCATCGCGCAGCCAGGATAGGTCCGGCTCGGGACCGTCGGGCACCGGTCCGCGCGGTGGCAGCTCATGAACCGACCTTGGCAGGTAGGACAGAAAGCGGCGCACCATTTCGAATGCCTTTTCTTCTGACTCGGCCTCGTCATCGACCACGCCATTGCGCGTATGAATGTCGCTACCACCGAGCTCATTCTTGTCCAACGTCTGCCCGATCCGGGCCACGACGGGAGGACCAGCGATGAAGAGCTGCGACGTGCCGCGGACCATGATCGAGTAATGACTGGCGGCCACGCGAGCCGCCCCCAGGCCGGCGACCGAGCCCAGCGCAAGCGAAACCACCGGCACCGTGGCCAGGTTCTGCGTCATCAATGGCCACATGCGAAGCTTGGGCAGCAAGGTGTGGCCCTTGAGCTCGATGTTGCGCACCGAGCCTCCTCCTCCCGTGCCGTCGACCAGGCGTACCAGTGGCAGGCGCAGGTCATGTGCCATACGTTCGGATTCGACCAGCTTGTCGCCGACCGCCCCATCGTTGGCGCCACCGCGCACGGTGAAATCGTCAGCAGCGACCACGACGGGACGGCCCTGGATGCGCGCCCGGCCGATCAGCAGATTGGACGGCGTCAGGTCCACCAGCCGGCCACTTTCGTCGTACTTGCCCGTTCCCGCGAGCTCGCCGACCTCCCGGAACGAGCCGGCGTCCACCAGCAGATCGATGCGTTCGCGCACGGGAATCCGGCCGGCCTCACGGTGGCGCTTGACCTTTTCCTCGCCACCCATCCGCGCGGCCAAACGTTTCCTTAGGGCAAGCTCGTCCAAAGCGTCTTGCCACGACTCGCTCTGTCTCGTCATGTTCAACATCGCCGTTGTCAATCGACCTTGATATTGGCCCGCTCGATCAGCGTCCGGTTCTTGTCCAGCTCATCGGCGATCTTCTTGCGGAATTCCTCCGGCGTCTGCGTCAGCGGCCGCCCCTGGGCTGAAAGACGCTGCCGCACCTGGGGATCCGCAGCCACCTCGGCTATGGCCTTGTTCAAGCTGGCAACGACATCGGCCGGCGTGCCAGCGGGCGCGAACACGCCTACCCAAAACGAAATATCGAAGTCCGGATAGCCCAGTTCGGCCAGAGCAGGCACATCGGGCAGATCGTGCCAGCGCTGCTTGGTGGAAACGGCCAAGGCCTTGAGCTTGCCTGCCTTTATGAGTGGCACCCCTGACAAGGTATCGAACCCGAAGTCCACCTCGTTGGCCAGCAGTCCGGCCTCCATCGGCGCTGCGCCGCGATACGGCACGTGCAGCATCTGCACATTGGCCATCGTCGCCAGCTTGGCCCCCGCCAGGTGCATCAGGTTGCCGTTTCCTGCAGACCCATAACTGATCGAGCCAGGGTTCTTCCTGGCGAGCGCCACCAGGTCGTCGACGTTATCGACGGATTTCACCCGACTGTTCGCCGGATTGATCGTCAGCACGAAAGGGACTTCCACCACGGTGGTGACGGGCTCGAAATCCTTGAGCGGGTGGTAACCCAAGTCCTTGTAAAGCAAGGGATTGACCGTGATCGAGCTGGAGTTGCTGATTAGGATCGTATGCCCGTCGGGCGGTGCCTGGACGACGGTACGCGCCGCGATCATGCCGTTGGCGCCGGTCTTGTTCTCCACTACGAAAGACTGGCCGGTACGGGCCGACAACGCTTCGCCGACGATGCGCGCCACCGTATCGATCGTACTGCCCGGGCTGAACCCCACGACGAACTTGACGGGGGCATCGGGATAGGCCGCTTGAGCCGGTGCCAGCCCGGCGGCCAGATAAATCGTGAATACGGCGGCAAACCTGGATAGGGCTTTCTTCATGGATATCTCCTCTCCCATCTCGCGCAGCTCCTCTTGCGGGGTTTGGCTGCGCAGGGTTCAACGTTCGATTGACCTTGCTGCGGGCATTGGGCTGCGTGCTGTTGCAAGTCCCCCTTGCCTTGTGACGACGGTTTGTTTATTCTTGGTGTTCTGTTTAACAGAACACTCATTCTATTTTATAGCCCCCGACCCCTAACATGTCAACGACTAATCGCTGTCATCCTGGTTTTCCCCAGCCGGCGGACAGCCCTGTCAAGACGAGGAACCGCAAGCATGTCCGCTGCCTCTGATGCTTCTTTGCCACTCAAGCCGTTTCTCATCGGCGACCGATGGATCACCGACGCCGACAACGCCTTCAAGTCCATCAACCCTGCCACTGGCCAAGCCAACTTCCTGATCAGCGCGGCGTCCGAAGCCCAGGTGGACCAGGCGGTCGAAACCGCCTGGTCCGCGGTCCGCCAACCTGCCTGGGCCAACATGCTGCCGCACAAACGGGCCGCGCTGCTGCGCGCGATCGCCGATGGCATGGACCACCACGCCGAAACGCTGGCTCAGCTGCAGATGATCGAAAATGGCAAGGTGATGTCCGAATGCCGGGCCCAAGTGGCCAGCGCTGCCGCCACCTTCCGCTACTACGCGGGCGTGTGCGAGACGATGACGGCCGAAGTGACACCGCCGCGCGGAAACTACCTGTCCATGACGCAGTACGAGCCCTACGGCGTGGTGGCGGCCATCACGCCATGGAATTCCCCCATGACCATGGAAGCCCAGAAGGTCGCGCCGGCGCTGGCGGCGGGCAACGCCGTGGTCCTGAAGCCGTCGGAAGTGACGTCGTCGCCAGCGCTCGAACTGGGCCGCATCGCGCTCGAAGCCGGCTTGCCGCCGGGCGTCTTGAATGTGGTCACCGGGCTGGGCGCCACCGTGGGCAAGCGCCTGGTGGAACATCCCGAGGTGCGCATGGTGTCGTTTACTGGCGGCACGGCCAGCGGCCGCGCGATTGCGCGTGCTGCCGCCGACAAGCTGATGCCGGTGGCGCTGGAGCTGGGCGGCAAGTCCCCCCACATCGTGTTCGCGGATGCCGACCAGGACGCCGCAATCGACGCCGTCATCGGCGGCATCTTCGAAGGTAGTGGCCAATCCTGCGTGGCGGGTTCACGGTTGTTCGTCCAACGCGCCATCGCATCGTCCTTCATCGAACGACTCGTGGCACGCGCTGCCGCCCTCAAAGTCGATCTGCCCGATGCGCCCGGCGCGCAAATGGGCCCGATCGCATCATTTGCGCACCGCGACAAGATCGAAGGCATGGTCGCCGCCGCGCGCGAAGACGGCGGCCAGATCCTGCTCGGCGGCAAACGCCCGGACGACGAGCGCCTGCGCAATGGCGCCTTTTACCTGCCCACCATCATCGGCGGGTTGGACAACAGCGCCCGCACGGTGCGTGAGGAAATCTTCGGACCCGTGCTTTGCGTGCTGCCTTTCGACGATGAAGAGGATCTGGTCGCGCAGGCCAACGACAGCGTCTACGGCCTGGCCGCCGGCGTTTGGACGGCCGATTACCGCCGCGCGTGGCGGGTGGCGCGCCGCTTGGAGGCCGGCAGCGTTTGGATCAACACCTACAAGCAGCTGTCGATCGCCACGCCCTTCGGCGGCTTCAAGCAAAGCGGCATCGGCCGGGAAAAAGGGCTGCAAGGCTTGCGCCTGTACCAGCAGCCCAAATCCATCTACTGGGGCCTGTAATCAGCGGGCCTGCATTGCTTCACTGAGGAGACCAGATCAATGACCGATTTCAAATGCGCCGGCTTCATCGGCATGGGCGTCATGGGCGAACCGATGTGCCGCAACCTCGCGGCCAAGGGCGGACTGCCAGTGCTGGGTCATGACCGCGATCCCGCGCCCTTGCAGCGCCTGGCCGCGCACGGCGTGACTGCCGCCGGCTCCGTCGCGCAAGTCGCATCCCAATGCGACATCGTGTTCCTGTCGCTGCCTTCGGGCGAGGTCGTCGATGCCGTCGCCCGCGCGCCGCAAGGGCTGCTGGACTGTGCGCGTCCCGGCCAGGTGATCGTCGACACCAGCACCTCGCCGGTGGACATCACGCGCGCGTTGGCCGCGGATTTCGCCGCGAAGGGCGCGGTGTTTATCGACGCCCCCATCGCCCGCACGCGAGCGGCCGCCGAAGCAGGCACCCTGTCCGTCATGGTGGGTGCCGACCGCGCGGTATTCGAACGGGTCAAGCCGCTAATCGCAACCTTTGCCGAAGAGATCACCCTCTGCGGGCCGGTGGGCAGCGGGCAGGTCGTCAAGATCCTGAACAACATGGTGCTGTTCGAAACCGTCGCCGCCCTATCTGAGGCACGCGCCATCGCCCGGCGTACCGGCGTGGATCCGCAGGTGCTGTTCGAGACGTTCATGCGCGGCTCGGCCGATAGCTTTGCGTTGCGCAACCACGGCTTAAAAGCTATTCTGCCGGGCGAATTTCCCGAACGGGCGTTCTCGGTCGAGTATGCCCGCAAAGACCTGCGTTACGCGCTGGCCATGGCCAAGCAAACCGGCGTGCCAACGCCGGGAGCCGAGGCTGTCGAGCACTGGTTCGCGGCGGCCATCGAACAAGGCCATGGCACGCGCTACTTCCCGGTGATCAGCCGGCTCGTCGATGCAGGCCCGACCGGATCAACCTAACCGCTCAGAATCGCCACATGCCGCACAGTCCCCAGTCCGAGCCAGCCACGGACGGCGTTGCCGCCGTGGACCGGGCCCTCGCCATCGTCGACGCCGTCGCCCAACACACCGATCCCATCACCCTGGCGGACCTTTCCCGCGCCACTGGGTTTTACAAGAGCACACTGCTGCGGCTGATCGCGTCGCTGGAAAAGGCCGCGCTGGTAATGCGCCGGCCTGACGGCCGCTACGCGCTGGGCCCGTATGCGTACCGGCTGGGACGCGCCTACGAAACCACGTACCGGCTGACCGAAACCGTTCAACCCCTGCTGCAGGGCCTGGTCGACCAAGGCACGGAAAGCGCCTCTTTCCACGTCTATCACGACGAACGGTCGCGCCTGTGCCTGTTGCGCGTCGACTCCCACCATTCGACGCTCGACCGCATACGCGTCGGCGACCTCCTGCCTCTGGACCGGGGTGCCGCAGGCAAGCTGCTGACCGCCTACGTGGTCAAGCACCAGGGGCCCGACGAAGCCGGGCTTACCATGATTTCCATGGGCGAGCGCGATCCCAACTGCGCCGCCGTAGCCAGCCCCGTGTTCGGCCCAGACGGCAATATGTGCGGGGCCATTTCATTGTCCGGCCCCAAGGAAAGGTTTACCGCCACGGCAATCAAGAAGATGTCGCGCTTGACCATGGAGGCCGCCGCGGCCGCCACGCGCGCGCTGGGCGGACATTGGCCGTCCATGAAGAAAGGCGGCTAATCGTCCTGCCTGGCCTTGCCCAAGCCCAGGTAGCTTTCGATCACGCGCGGGTTGCCGGCCAGGTCGGCGGCCGCGCCTTCCAGCACCACCTCGCCGGTCTCCAGCACGTAGCCGTAATCGGCCACCTGCAGCGCCGCGCGGGCGTTTTGCTCGACCAGCAGGATGGCCACACCGGTTTCGCGCAGCCGGGCGATGATATGGAAGATCTCCCGCACGATGCGCGGCGCCAGCCCCAAGCTGGGTTCGTCGAGCATCAGCACGCGGGGCCGGGCCATGAGCGCGCGGCCGACGGCGAGCATCTGGCGCTCGCCACCCGACAACGTGCCAGCCTGCTGGCGATGCCGCTCGCGCAGCCGCGGAAAGAGCGCGTAGACCTCCTCCAGCGTATCGGCCCAGCCGCGCTCGCGCGCGCGGTAGCGCCGGAAGCCACCGAGCAGCAGGTTGTCTTCGACCGACATGCTGGCAAACAGCTCGCGGCGCTCCGGCACCAGTGACATGCCGGCAGCCACGCGCCGCTCGACGGGCCAGGCGCCGATGTCATGTCCGTCGTAGTGCAGTCCGCCGGCCGCGTGGCCCGACAGCGGCAGCGACCCCATAATGGCATTGAGCAAGGTGGATTTGCCCGCACCGTTGGCACCGATGACCGTGACGATGGAGCCAGGCGACACCGACAGCGACACGCCGGTCAGCGCGTGCACCTTGCCATAGCGGGCTGACAAGTCGCGCACTTCGAGCACGGGACGGGATGCCTGGGTCGTCATGGCTCGCTCCTTGCCGCAGTGGCGACCGGCGTATCCTGCCGCACGTCCTCGTCGTCGATGCCGCCCAGGTACGCCTCCAGGACGGCGGGGTTGTTCTGCACCTCGGCGGGCGCGCCCTCGGCCAGCTTGGTACCAAAGTCCATGACCACCAGGTGGTCCGTCAAGCGCATGACGAAGTCCATGTCGTGTTCGACCAGCAGGATGCTCATTCCCTCGGCGCGCAACTGCGACAGGACCTGTGCGAGCGCCTGCTTTTCCTTGTAGCGCAGGCCGGCGGCCGGCTCATCGAGCAACAGCAGCACCGGGTCGGCCGCCAGCGCCCGGGCGATTTCAAGGATGCGCTGCTGCCCCAGGGCCAGGTTGCCGGCCTGCTCGTACAGATAGTCGCCCAGGCCCACGCGTTGCAGCTGGCGAGCGGCTTCGTGCAGCAATTGCGCCTCGCGCGCACGGTCCAGCCGCAGCGCACCACTAGCCACGCTGACGTCCGAGCGCAGGTGCGCGCCCAATGCGACGTTTTCCAGCACGGACATGCCGGGCAGCAGCTGCACGTGCTGGAAGGTGCGCCCCACCCCGCGCTTGGCGATCTCGCGCGCCGGCAGCGCGTCGATGCGCTCACCAAGGAACGTGACGCTGCCACGCGTGGCCCGCAGCACGCCGGTGATCAGGTTGAAGGTCGTGCTCTTGCCCGCGCCGTTGGGCCCGATCAGCCCCATGATTTCGCCGGCCCGCACGGTAAAGCCGATGTCGTTGACCGCGACCAGCCCGCCGAACTCCTTGCGCAAGCCTTCGACGTGCAGCACCACGTCGCCCGCAGCCGGCCGGGTGCGCTGCGCAAGCGCCGGCGCTTCGGGCGGCGGCGCGGCGCGGCGCGCGCCCGCGCCGCCGTCACCCAGGCGCCCCCACCAGCCCGAGACGATGGGCCACAAACCGTCACGCGCGTATTGCAGCACGATGACCAGCAGCACGCCGAAGACGATCATCTCGAAGTTGGCGCTGGTATCGAGCAGCTTGGGCACGATGTTCTGGATCTGGTCCTTGAGCACCAGAATGACCGACGAGCCCAGCACCGCGCCCCAGACGTGCGAGGCGCCGCCGACTACGGCCATGAACAGGTACTCGATGCCGTAATTCAACCCAAACGGACTGGGGCTGACCGCCCGCTGCATGTGCGCATAGAGCCAGCCCGAGACGCACGCCAGCAGCGCCGCATATACGAAGATGATGACCTTGTAGCGGGCGGTGTCCACGCCAAAGGATTCGGCCATGCCCGACCCGCTCTTTAACGCCCGGATCGCCCGGCCGGGGCGCGAATACAGCAGGTTGTGGGTCGCCCACATCGCGGCCAGCACCAACGCCCAGATCAGGTAATACATGCGGCGGCCGCCAGCCAGTGACAGCCCGAAGAACTCGAGTGGCACGATGCCAGCAATGCCGTCGTGCTTGCCCAGCCAGTCCAGGTTGCCGAACAGGTAGAACAGCGACAGCCCCCAGGCGATGGTCCCCAGCGGCAGGTAGTGGCCCGACAGGCGCAGCGTGATGGCCCCGAGCGCATAGGCGACCAGCGCGGTGACCGCCAGTCCGGCCAGCAGCGCCAGCCACGGGGACCATGCCGCATGGGTGGTCAGCCAGGCGGTCGCGTACGCGCCGATGCCGACGAAGGCGGCCTGGCCGAACGACGTCAAGCCACCGACGCCGGTCAACAGCACCAGCCCCAATACCACCAGGCTGGCCAAGCCGATGTAATTGAGCTGGGTGATCCAGAATTCCGGCGTGGCCGGCACCAGAGGCAACACGACCAGCGCGATCAAGAAGAGGGCAAGAGGCAGGCGGTTTTTCATGGCGCTCATTCCTCGTCTTCCACATGATGGCTGCCGAACGAGCGCCACAGCAGCACAGGGATGATGAGGGTGAACACGATCACTTCCTTGTAGGCGCTGGCCCAGAAGGAAGCAAAGGCTTCCATGATGCCCACCAGCAATGCGCCGGCGGCGGCCACCGGATAGCTGACCAGGCCGCCGATGATCGCGCCGACGAAACCCTTGAGCCCGATCAGGAAGCCCGTGTCGTAATAGATGGTGGTGACTGGGGCGATCAGCATGCCCGATAACGCGCCGATCAGCGCGGCCAGCGTGAAGGTCAGGCTGCCCGACATGCTGGTGCTAATGCCCACCAGGCGCGCCCCACGCCGGTTGACCGCCGTGGCACGCAGCGCACGCCCGTACAGCGTGCGCCCGAAAAACAGCCAAAGCGCAAGGATCAGCGCGGCGCACGTACCCACCACGAACAGGCTTTGCATCGACCAGGTCGCCGCCCCCAGGTTGACCTGGCCCTCGACGAAGGCCGGCGTGCGCCAGCCCTCGGCCCCGAAAAAGACCAAGGCCAGCCCCATCAGGGCGAAATGCACGGCCACCGATACGATCAGCAGCACCAGCACCGAAGCCTCGGCAAGCGGCTGGTAGGCGATCCGGTAGAGCATCGCGCCCAGGGGAACGACCAGCACCAGGGTCAGCAGCACGTTGGTCCACAACGACGTGTCCGGGCCGATCACGCTTGGTACGAGCCAGAGCAGCGCCAGCGGCAAAGCCAGGTTGATGAGCGCCGTGCGCGGCAGCGTGCGCCAGGTGCCGCTGCGCACCGCGCGCACGCACTCCATGGCAAATACCAGCCCCCCCCCGATGACCAGCAGCCAGATCGTGCCGGGCAGCCGGCCATTGACCAGCATCGCCAGGGTCAACGCGCCAAACGCGACGAATTCGCCCTGCGGGATGAAGATGACCCGCGTGACTGCGAACACCAGGACCAGCGCCAGTCCCAGCAGCGCGTAGATGGCGCCGTTGACGATCCCGTCCTGCAGCAGGATCAGCGCGATTGTGAAATCCATCAGACAACTACCCTTTATGCCTCATCTCGCCGGACCCGGCCGGCGCACCCGCCCGTGCGACGCCGTGCAGGACGGCCGCCGGCCCGGAGGCCGGCGCACGCGGCGCCCCGGACAGGCCGGTGGCGGCCTGTCCCGCCGGCGGGGATGCTATCAGAGGTCGGGCTGATACACCCACTTGCCGTTTTCGACCTTGACCATGACGCGCGAACGCTCGTCGAAACCGGCGTGGTCGGTGGGACTCATGTTGAACACACCCTGCGAGGCCGGGAGATCCTTGATGTTTTCGAGGGCATCGCGCAGGGCGGCGCGGAACTCCGGCGTGCCGGGCTTGGCGCCGGTCTTGAGCGCCTCGGGTACGGCCGCCAAGATCAGCTGGCCGGCATCCCACATATGGCCACCGAAGGTGTTGGTCGAGCCGGGACCGTGCGCCTTTTCGTAAGCCTCGGTGTACGCGAGCGCGGATTTCTTGACCGGATTGCTGTCAGGCAGCTGCGAGGCCACGAGCAGCGGGCCGGCCGGCAGGTACATGCCGTCGCAGTCCTTGCCGCAGACGCGCAACACGTCGTTGTTGGCCGCGCCGTGCGTCTGGTAGATGATGCCTTGGTAGCCCCGGTTCTTCAGTTCTTTTTGCGGCAGCGCCGACGGCGTGCCCGCGCCAGCGATCAGGATGGCATCCGGCTTGGCCGCCAGCAGCTTGAGCACCTGGCCGGTGACGCTGGTGTCGGTGCGCGAGTATTTCTCGACCGCGGTGATGGTGATGCCCTTGGCCTTGGCCGCCTGCTCGATCTCGCCCAGCCACCCATCGCCGTAGGCGTCGGCAAAACCGATGAAGCCCAGCGTCTTGACCTTTTGCTTGACCATGGCGTCGGCCAACGCGCCGGCCATGAGCTGGTCGTTTTGCGGCGTCTTGAAAACCCAGCGGCGCTTCTCGTCCACGGGGGTGACGATCTTGACGCTGGCAGCCACGCTGATCATGGGCACCTTGGCCTCGGCGGCCACGTCCACCATCGCCAGCGAGCCCGGAGTGACCGAGGTGCCGACGACCACGTCGACCTTGTCTTCGGTGACCAGCTTGCGCGTGTTGCGCACCGCCTGGGTGGTGTCAGTGGCGTCGTCCAGGACGATGTACTCGATCTTCTGGCCTGCCACCTCGGTGGGCAGCAGCGCCACGGTGTTGCGTTCCGGAATACCCAGCGATGCGGCCGGCCCGGTGCTGGCCACGGTGATGCCCACCTTGACCTGGGCGCCCGCGGCAAGCGGCAGGGCCAGCGCAACGGCGGCGGCCAGCAAGGTTCGGCACAGCGGCGTGCGACGAATCATGGTTGTCTCCTCGTTAAGGCATGTCGTGGCGAGACGTCACGCCTGCTTGGTTGAAGTTATACAAAAAAAATAATTATATGAGCAAAAGCGTATCAAATTGCGGGCGGCTCGTCTGTCGAGGATTCCCCTATGTACGGGCGCCTTGCGCGCCCTGGCGCGCGGCGCCTGCCCATGGCGGCCAAATTCTGCAAGCCGGCCGATCGCGCCGTCTGTTGGGGCTAACCCTGGGCATAAACTCGATTAACATGTCCGGGAAACGGCCGCCCGCACACCGGCGGGCCAGGCCGCCCGATGCGCGGCCGTTGCGACGACGCCCGCCCTTTCGTGATCCATCGCGCCGCGAGCGCCCGACCACCATGCAGAAGATTCGCAAGACTGACGAACAATGGCGCGCCCAGCTCAGCCCGGAGGAATACGCCGTCGTGCGCGAAAAGGCCACCGAGCGCGCATTCACCGGCCGCTACTGGAACACCTTCACGCCGGGGATTTACCGCTGCGTAGGCTGCGGCACGCCGCTGTTCGCCTCGGACACCAAGTTCGACGCCGGCTGCGGCTGGCCCAGCTACTTCGAACCCATTGCCCCCGAACGGGTGCGCGAAGAGCCCGACACCAGCCACGGCATGGTGCGCACCGAAGTGCTATGCAACATCTGCGACGCGCACTTGGGCCACGTCTTTCCGGACGGCCCGCCGCCGACCGGCTTGCGCTACTGCATCAATTCCCTCGCCCTGCGCTTCGAACCCGACCCCGGCACGCAGGAATGACCTGGCGCCAGCCGGGAAACGGTCCTTTGCCGGCGGCGCCGCATGGCGCCTTCGGACAGCCTTTCGCAAGACATCCGACGTGAAGAAGTTTTTATTCGACCTCTTTCCCCTGATCCTGTTCTTCGTGGCTTACCGCTACGCGGACATCTATGTCGCCACGGGCGCGGCGATGGTCGCGGGCGTGGCCCAGATTGCCTGGCTACGCCTGCGGCGCAAGCCGATAGAAACCATGCACTGGGTCAACCTGGGGGTCATCGTCGTTTTCGGCGGCGCGACGCTGCTGCTGCACGACGACACCTTCATCAAATGGAAGCCGACGGTGCTGTACTGGCTGTTCGGCGGGGCGCTGCTGGGCGCGCGCCTGCTGGCTGGCCACAACCTGATGCGCAGGCTGCTCGAAGGCCAGATCAGCTTGCCCGACGCCGTGTGGGATCGCCTCAATGCCAGCTGGGCGGCATTTTTCCTTGCCGCCGGGGCGCTCAACCTCTATGTCGCCTTTTCCGGGCACTTCGACGAAGCCCAGTGGGTGAACTTCAAGGTGTTCGGGCTGATGGGCCTGCTGCTGGTGTTCGTGGTAGTGCAATCGTTGTGGCTGGGCCGCCACATCCAGTCCGCCGGCCAGCCGCGGGCCCAAGACCGTCCTGCGCAGAAACCATGACCAGGCCGCACGACCCTCCCCCGCCAGCACCGGACCGGATCGCGCTGATCCGCCAGCGGCTGGCCGCGCTGTCGCCCCAGGTCTTGGAGATCGAAGACGAGTCGCACCTTCACGCCGGCCACGCGGGCGCGGCCGGCGGCGCCGGCCATTACCGCGTGCGCATCGTCGCCGATTGCTTCGCCGGCATGCCTGCGGTGGCGCGCCATAGGCTGGTGTATCATCAGTTGCAGGATCTCATCCCAGGTTCAATACACGCCCTGGCCATCGACGCTCAGGCGCCCCAAAGAGGAAATCCATGAAAAAACTCGTCATGCTGGCGGCTGCCTGCGCTGTCGCCGCTCCTGCCTTCGCCCAGAACGTGGCGACCGTGGACGGCACCCCCATCACGCAACAAGCCGTGGATCAATTTGTGCAACTGCTGGTCAACCAGGGCGCGACCGATTCCCCGCAGCTGCGCGAACAGGTCAAGCAAGAGCTGATCAACCGCCAGATCTTCGTGCAGGCCGCCGAGCGCAGTGGCGTGGCCAAGAAGCCCGAGGTCATGACCGAGATCGAGCTCACCCGCCAGGGCATCCTGGTGCGCGCCTTGATGACCGACTTCCTCGAAAAGCATCCAGTCACCGACAAGCAGGTGACCGAGCACTACCAAAAGCTCAAGAAAGAGCAAGGCAACCGCCAGGAATACAAGGTGCGCCACATCCTGGTCGAGGACGAAAAAACCGCCAACGACCTGATCGCCCAATTGAACGGCAAGAAGGCCAAGTTCGAAGACCTGGCCACCAAGAACTCCAAGGATCCGGGCAGCGCCCAGCGCGGCGGCGACCTGGGCTGGGCGCCGGCCGAGAACTACGTCGAACCCTTCGCCGCCGCCGTGACCAAGCTGAAGAAGGGTGACGTCACCGCCAAGCCCGTGCAGACGCAGTTCGGCTGGCACGTCATCCAGCTCGAGGACGCCCGTCCGGTCGAGTTCCCGCCGCTGGAGCAGGTGCGCCCGCAGATCGAGGAAATGCTGCGCCAGGAAGCCGTCGCGAACTACCAGCAATCGCTGCGCAGCAAGGCCAAGGTCCAGTAGCAGGGTGGCGCGCGCCGAAGCGGATCCATCGCGCGGGACGATGGCCTGGTCCTGCGCGCCAAATTGACCCGGCAACGCTTTTCGAGATGTCGACCGACTCTGCCGATCTCGCCTCGCCAGACCCCGGCCCTTCGCACCGGCCGCAGCGCCGGGATAGGAACTGGGCCGGTTGGTACGCGCAAGGCGACGACTATCTCTTCGAGCAAACCAGCTATGACTTGCGCTCGCCTGCCCTGCTGGGGTTGGCGGGCTTGGCCGCCTCGCTGGCCGTGGTCGGCTGGCTGCTATGGGACGGGCCGCCCGGCGGCGCCGTGGCCAACGCGCTGTACGGCGGGCTGCTCGTCATCAGCGTCGTCGCGCTGATCGGCTGCGCCGTCGCGGCGCGCGCGCTCGTGCAACCAGTGCACCGCACGGCCCGCTTTTCCTGGAAAGAAAAATCCCTCGTCGTGCGCGACGAGCTGGCGCTGGGCTTCGTCCGCACCCGTACCATCGCGTTGCCGCAAGTCGTGCAGGCCAGGTTGCGCAGCGAGCGGGCGCTGGCCGCACCGCAGGAGGGATCGGCCGAGCGCGACCACCTCGTCGCCTACCCCGTCTCCCAGGTCGAACTGGAACTGCGCCGCGAACCCGCCTTTACGCTGACCACGGGCGCGTTGCTGTCGAACGTAGCCGCGCGGCGCTGCGTCGACAACATCAACGAATACCTGCGCAAGCGCCCGCCCGAGCCGGCGCCGGCCAAGCCCGTCGCGCCTGCCGAGGCCGCCTCCCGGATACGGCCGCTGCCCGCGGCCCCCAAGATAGAAATGCCCGCCGGCTGGAATGCGCACCGGCCCCGCTCGCGCCGCTAGCGGCGCCCGTCCGGCCTACATGCCAAGCAGGCTGCGCAGCCCTGCCTCGTCCAGCACCGGCACACCCAGCTCGCGCGCTTTGGCCAGCTTGCTGCCCGCGTCTTCGCCGGCCACTACATAGGACGTCTTGCGCGACACGGACCCGCTAACCTTGCCGCCGGCAGCCAACACGTGGCGGGTCGCCTCGTCCCGGGTCCAATTCGGCAGGGTGCCGGTCAGGACCACGGTCTTGCCCGCCAGCTGCCCGCCGGCCGCCTGGGACTCCGGCACGGGTTGCACGCCACGGGCGCGCAGCTGGCCGATGATGTCGCGGTTGTGCGGCTCGGCAAAGAAGCGGCGGATCGACCCGGCGACCACCGGCCCGACGTCGGGCACGGCCAGCAGCGCCTCTTCGGACGCATCCATGACGGCGTCGATATCGCCGAAGTGCCGCGCCAGGTCCCGCGCGGTGCTTTCGCCCACGTGGCGGATGCCCAGCGCATAAAGCAGCCTGCCCAGCGTCGGCTTGCGCGCCTTGTCGATGGCAGCCACCAGGTTTTGCGCCGACTTGGCGCCCATGCGCTCGTAGTTGGCCAGTTCCTGCTCGCTCAGGTCGAACAGGTCCGCCAGCGACTTGACCCTGCCGCTGTCGACCAGCTGGTCGACCAGTTTTTCGCCCAGCCCTTCGATGTCCAGGGCCTTGCGGCTGGCGGCATGCAGCAGCGACTGCTTGCGCTGGGCGGCGCAGAACAGGCCGCCGGTGCAACGCGCCACCGCCTCGTCCTCGGGACGTTCGATGGCCGAGCCGCACACCGGGCAGGCGGTGACCATGCGGAATTCCTGCACGGAAGGCTCGCGGCGATCCAGCACGGGTGCGACGATTTCGGGGATGACGTCGCCGGCGCGACGCACCACCACGTAGTCGCCGATACGCACGTCCTTGCGACGGATCTCATCCTCGTTGTGCAGCGTGGCGTTGGTCACTGTCACGCCCCCGACGAACACGGGCTCGAGCCGCGCCACCGGCGTGATGGCGCCGGTGCGGCCCACCTGCACGTCGATCGCGACCAGCCGGGTCGTCGCCTCCTCGGCCGGAAACTTGTGCGCCAGGGCAAACCGCGGCGCGCGCGCCACGAATCCCAGCACCTTCTGGCCGGACAGCGAATCGACCTTGTAGACCACGCCGTCGATGTCGTACGGCAGGCCGTCGCGCAGCGCGCCGACCTCACGGTAAAAGGCCAGCAGCCCTTCAGCGCCCGTGGCACGGCGGTTATAGCGCGCATTGACCGGCAGGCCCAGGCCGCGCAGCCAGTCCAGCATGTCCCCATGGCGGTCATGCGGCAGCGAAGACACGGCGCCCTGCCCGGGCGCGTCCTCGTCGATGGCCTTGTGCAGGCTGCCGGGCAGGCCGCGCACCTCACCCCAGCCATAAGCGAAAAAACGCAGCGGCCGCTGCGCAGTCACGCGCGGGTCAAGCTGGCGCAGGCTGCCGGCCGCCGCGTTGCGCGGGTTGACGAAGACTTTTTCGCCGCGCTCGCGCTGCGCCTCGTTCAAGCGCTCGAAGTCTGCGCGGGTCATCAGGACCTCGCCGCGCACTTCCAACACGCGCGGGGCCTCGCCCTTGAGCCGCAGGGGCACGGACTTGACCGTACGGATGTTGGCCGTGACGTCCTCGCCGGTCTGCCCGTCGCCGCGGGTGGCCGCCTGCACGAGCCGGCCATCCTCGTAGCGCAGGCTGATGGCCAGGCCGTCGAGCTTGAGCTCACAGAAATAATCAACCTGCTCGCCATCGGCCAGCAGGCCGGCCTCGCGCAGCGTGTCGGCCACGCGCCGGTCGAAGGCCTGCACATCCTCGTCGTCGAAGGCGTTGCCCAGCGACAGCATGGGTACGGCATGCCGCACGGCGCCAAAGGCCGAAAGCGGAGCCGCGCCCACGCGCTGGGTGGGTGAATCCGGCGTGGCCAGCTCGGGATGCGCGGCCTCCAGCTCGATGAGCTGGCGCATCAGCGCGTCGTATTCCGCGTCCGAAATGGACGGGTCGTCCTGGACGTAATAGCGGTAATTGTGCTGTTCGATCTCGCTGCGCAGGCGCGCGGCGATCTGCTCCGGATCTTCCGGACGGTGCCCAGCCACGGTCATGAAAACACCCGCAGTGCCCTCGGTCCGCCGGCGGTCAGCCCCGCCTGTTCAAGCTGCCCATACAGCACTTGCAGCCGCTGGTCGATGACGGCCTCACTGCCTTCCTGCAACGGCCGGCCCTGGTCGTCAACCAAGCTGCCACCCAGTCGCTCGGCCAGCTGGCGGCCGACCTGCACCATGCGGCCGAATGCGTGATCGTCGGGCGGGCTGCGCGGCACGTCCAACAGCAGGTTCAGTCGCTCGATCTGCGCCATGCCGTCAAAGGCCGCGCCATCTGCGCGCGACAGGGTGAAGCGCGGCAGGCCAGTCTCGGACATCCACGCCAGGCGCGCGCCGTCGGGCACGAAGCCCATTTCGCGCGCCGCGGCCAGCACCGACTGCGACGGCTGCAAGCCCCCCAGCATCAAGGTCAGCCCGACCTGGGTATCGAGCGCTGCGCAGGTATCGTCCAGCCGCGCGGCGCGCTCGAGCACTTCCTGCTGGTCGGGCCCTTCGACGGCGGCATCGAAGCGCTCGGCCAGATCCTGGGCGCGCGCCCAGGCCTGAGACCATTCGATGGCCGTCAGCGGACCGCTGCGATTGGCCAGCAGCACCGCGATCTGCAGGCTGGCGTAGGACTCGCCGGGATACAGCCGTGCCCGGTGCACGCCTTGGTCGGTTTCTGCGAACACGCGGATCGGCTTGCGCCCGGCCGAACGCAGGCCACGCACGTACGGAATCAGGTCGTCGCCCGATACGGGTTCGGGAAAGGCCACGTCGATGACGACCTCGCTGGCCGGATCGGCCTCCTCGGCGTCGTCGCCGGCCGGCACGTGATCGTGACCCGGCCCCGTCGACGCATCGCCTGCATCGGCCGCGCCCATGCCCGGCTCGCGCCGTGCACCGCCGGCCGTCGATCCGCCGAGCAGCGGATCCTGCTCGGTGGTCGGAAAGTGCGCCTGCATGCGACGGCGCACGCGCCGGTCTTGCCACCAGTTCAGGCACAGCACCGCCAGGATCAGCACGATGCCCAGGACGATCAGCCCGATCTGCAAATCACTCATTTCTCTGCTCCGCCGCGAGGATGCGGATGGGACCTCAAGCTGCCTCGGCAGCCAACTGGACGGCCGAATCGATGTCTACCGCCACGATACGCGAAACGCCCTGTTCCTGCATGGTCACGCCGACCAGATGCTTGGCCATTTGCATCGCGATCTTGTTGTGCGAGATGAACAGGAACTGCGTCTGCTCGCTCATGGCGCTGACCAGATTGGCATAGCGCTCGGTGTTGGCATCGTCCAAGGGAGCGTCCACCTCGTCGAGCAGGCAGAACGGCGCAGGATTCAGGCGGAACAGCGCAAAAACCAGCGCCGTGGCGGTCAGCGCCTTTTCACCGCCCGACAGCAGGTGAATGGTGCTGTTGCGCTTGCCCGGCGGCTGGGCCATGACCTGCACGCCGGCGTCGAGGATCTCGTCGCCGGTCATGATGAGCTTGGCCTCACCGCCACCGAACAGGCGCGGGAAAAGCTCGCCGAAATGGGCGTTGACCGTGTCGAAGGTTTCTTGCAGCAGCTGCCGGGTTTCGCGGTCGATCTTGCGGATCGCATCCTCCAGCGTGTCGATCGCCGCCAGCAGGTCGGCATGCTGCTCGTCCAGGAAGCCCTTGCGCTCGCGCGCGGCGTTCAGCTCGTCGAGCGCGGCCAGGTTGACCGGGCCGAGCGACTCCACCTGGCGCGAAATGCGCTGCACTTCGGATTGCAGCCAATTGATGCGTTGCCACTCGGCAGGCAGCCCGGCCAGCTCGGCGGCAAGCGCCTCGCGATCGACCTGGCGGGCGTTGAGCTGTTCGGCGAATTGCTCCTCGGCCAGGCGGGCGGCCTGCTCTTGCAGCTGCAGCTCGGTAATGCGGGCGCGCAGCGGCTCCAAGGACCGTTCCAGCTGCAGGCGCTCCTCGTCGGCGGTGCGCAGCTGGGCCGTCAGCGTATCGAGTTCGATGCGTGCGCGGTTGAGCGCTTCTTCCCGCTCTGCACGCAGCTCCAGGGCATCCTGCAGCCCGGCGCGCGAAGCCGCGTCATCGAGCTGCACGAGCTCCGACTCCAACTGCTCCAGCTCGGTGGCAGCGCGGCGGCTTTGCTCGCCGGCCAGCTGCAGGTTGCGCTGCAGATCGGCGATGCGCGCGCGCAGGCCGCGTTCGGCGAATTCGGCCTCCTGGGCCGCACGCTCGAGCTCGCGCAACCGCGCGCGCGCGGCGTCGGCTTCGGCCGCCAGCGCTTCGCCGGCCATCTCGGCGTCGGCAAAGCGCGACTGTTGCTCGGCAAGCTCGGCATCCAGGGCTTCGAAGCGCGCCTCGGCCTCTTCGCGGGCCGCGCGCAGCTCTTCCTGCTGGGCGGCGATCTCGGCCAGGTCCTCGCGCAGCCGTTCGCTGCGCTCGCCCGATTGCTGGGCCTGCTGCGTCAGGCGGGCGTGCTCGAGCTGGATATCGTGCAGGCGTCGGGTGACCTCGGAGACACGCTGGCGTGCCGGCGCCAGCGCCTGGCTGACCTGGTGCCACGCCGCCTCGGCGCGCGCCACCGCGGCTCGCGCTTCATCGCACATCAGCTGGGCCGCCTTGATCTCGCGCTGCAGGTTCTCGATTTCCTGCTGCCGCGCCAGCATCCCCGCCTGTTCGGAATCCGGGGCGTAAAAACGCACGCTGTGGGCATCGACCAGATGGCCCGACTGCACCACGAACACCCCGCCCGGCGGCAGCGAAGCGCGCGCAGCGACGGCCTGCGCCACGTCGTCGGCGGTGTAGACGTCGCGCAGCCAATCCGACAACAGGGTGCGCAGGTCGGGATCGGTGATGCGCAGCAGGCTGGCCAGCGGCGTCAATCCAGGCGCTGCAGCCGGCGCAGGCGCGGCCGTGGGCAATTGATAGAAAGCCAGCCGCGCCGGCGGGGCGTCGTCGGCAAAGGCCCGGGCCCAGTCCAGGCTGCGCACTTCCAGCGCCGTCATGCGCTCGCGCAGCACGGACTCCAGGGCGGTTTCCCAGCCGGTTTCGACATGCAGCTTCTGCCACAGCCGCCCCAGCCCGGATAGTTCGTGCTTGGCCAGCCACGGCTCGAGCGCGCCTTGCTTCTGCACGTCTTCCTGCAGCTTGGACAAGGCCGCCAGCCGCGCCTCCAGGCGCGCAAGCGCCTGCGCTTCGTCGTGCGCAGCCTTCTGGGCCCGCGTGCGCTCGGCGTCGGCCTCCGGCAGGCGCGCCTCCAGCGCCGCCAGCTCCTGCTGCGCGGCGTGCAGCTGCTCCTCGCACGCGGCCTTGTCGCCGGCCAATTGATCGATGCGCGCCTGGTCGGGCACGTCTAGCTGGCGCAGCTCCTGCTCCAACCTTTCGCGGCGCTGGTCCAGCGCCTGGATTTGGCGGTCGGCGTCACGCTGCGCCTGGGCGACCAAGGCGAGCTCCTGCTCGACCTTGGCCAGCGCCGTACGCATGCCGTCGCGCCCACCGGCGGCCTCACGCACGCGGGCCTCGATGGCGGGCAAGGCTTCCTGGGCCTGTTCGGCGTCGAGCCGGGCTTGTTCGGCCCGGGCCGCCGCTTCGGCCAGGGCTTCCTCGGCCTGGGCGATTTGTTCGGTGCAATGCGCCTGCTGCGCGTCCCATTCGGCGATCTGCTCTTGCAACTGCGCCTTGCGCGCCTGCAGCCGGCCGCGGGATTCGACGACGTGGCGGATCTCGGCCTCCAGCCGGCTGACCTGGGCATTGGCCTCATACAGCGCGCCTTGGGCGGCGTGCACGGCATCTCCCGCGGCGTAATGAGCCTGGCGCCGGGACTCCAGCGCCGCCTCGCTGGCGCGCAGCTTGGCGATGGCCGCCTCCAGGTCGGTTTGGGCCTGTTCGATCTGCAGCATGCCGCGGCGGCGATCCTCGCGGGCGGCGGCTTCCTTCAGGTACCACAGGACGTTCTGCTTCTTCTCGCCCTCTTCCTGCAGGTCGCGGTACTGGCGCGCCACTTCAGCCTGGGCCTCCAGCTTTTCCAGCTGGGTCGACAGCTCGCGCAGGATGTCCTCGACGCGGGTGAGGTTCTCGCGCGTGTCGGCCAGGCGGTTTTCGGTTTCGCGGCGTCGTTCCTTGTAGCGCGACACGCCCGCGGCTTCTTCCAGGAATACCCGCAGCTCCTCGGGCTTGGCCTCGATCAGGCGGTTGATCATGCCCTGCCCGATGATGGCGTAGCCGCGCGAGCCCAGGCCGGTGCCTAGGAAGATGTCGTGGATGTCGCGCCGGCGCACCTGTTGGTTATTGATGTAGTAGCTGCTCGTGCCGTCGCGCGTCAGCACGCGGCGCACGGAAATCTCGCTGTAGGCGCTCCATTGGCCGCCCGCGCGCCCGTCGCTGTTGTCGAAGACGAGCTCGACCGAGGCGCGCGCGGCCGGCTTGCGGTTGCTCGAACCGTTGAAGATCACGTCTTGCATCGACTCGCCGCGCAACTCCGAAGCCTTGGTCTCGCCAAGCACCCAGCGCACGGCGTCGATGATGTTGGACTTGCCGCAGCCGTTGGGCCCCACCACGCCGACCAGCTGACTGGGGACGGGGATGACGGTGGGGTCGACGAAAGATTTGAATCCGGCGAGTTTGAGCTGGGTCAGTCGCACAGGTTACGGTATGGCTTGCGGGTTGGCGGCCGGCAGGTACCGGATGGCAAAGCGGCCCCGCAGGGCCGCAGCAATTGCGTGCGTATCATAACGCAGGGACCATGCAGGCGGCCGGCCGATCACCCACCCGCGCAGCCAATGTCCCGCTCGCGCGGCTATACTGCGTGGCACTTTTTACGATGGTTTACATATGCCGGAAGCCGCGGTCCGGCAAGACAACGGGACGGCAGCTTGAAAAGAGGTTTCTACCTGGTGATGGCGGCACAGGCGCTGTCATCGCTGGCGGACAACGCGCTGTTCATTGCGGCGATCGCACTGATCCAGGAACTCCGCGGCCCCGATTGGATGGCGCCCATGATGAAGTGGTGGTTTGCCGCCGCGTACGTGCTGCTGGCCGCCTTCGTCGGCGCCTTCGCCGATTCCTACCCCAAGGGCCGGGTCATGTTCGCCACCAACGCGCTCAAGGTGGCGGGCTGTCTGCTCATGTTCTGGTATGCGAGCCTGGGCTTGCCGCAATCGCACCAAGTCCTGGTGGTCTGCGCCGCCTACGGCCTGGTGGGCGTGGGCGCGGCCGCCTATTCGCCGGCCAAGTACGGCATCGTCACCGAAATGCTGCCGCCCGAGCAGCTGGTCAAGGGCAATAGCTGGATAGAAGGCCTGACCGTCATCTCCATCATCCTCGGCACCGTGCTGGGCGGCGCGCTGATTTCGCCCGACGTCTCGGCCTTCCTGCTGGCCCACCCGTGGCTGTCCGGCGTGGTCCATACGCCGGCCGAAGCGGCCATCCTCGTCATCGCCCTGGTCTACCTGGCGGCGGCCGCGTGCAACCTGCTCATTCCTCGCACCCACGTCGTCTATCCCCCGCAGCAGCGCAATCCCGTCAAGCTGGTGCGCGCGTTCGCCGGATACGTGCGCATCCTGTGGCAGGACAAGCTAGGCCAGATCTCGCTGGCGGTCACCACCCTGTTCTGGGGCGCGGGCGCCACACTACAGCTCATCGTCATCGAGTGGGGCCGCTCGCACCTGGGCTACCGGCTGGACCAGGCCTCGATCCTGATGGGCGTGGCCGCGGTCGGCACGGTGGTCGGCTCGGTCCTGGCCGGGCGCATCCCCTTGCGCAAGGCGCTATCGGTCCTGCCGGTGGGCGCCATGATGGGCGTCGTGGTGCTGCTCATGCCGCTGGTCTATTCGCCGGCCAGCGTCTACCTGCTGCTGCTAATCACCGGCGGCATGGCGGGGTTCTTCGTCGTGCCGATGAATGCGCTGCTGCAGCACCGTGGCCACGTGCTGCTGTCGGCCGGGCACTCCATCGCGGTGCAGAATTTCAACGAACAGCTGAACATCCTGTTGATGGTGGCGGCCTACACGTTCATGCTTTGGCTGGACATCCCGATCAACACCATCATCGTGATCTTCGGCCTGATCGTCATTTCGCTGATGCTATTGGTCATGCGCTGGAGCCGGCTCAACCAGGTCGCCGACCCCACGCTGTGCGACCAGATCGGCGAAGAGGGTCACGGCAAGGCGCTGTAGCGCACGACCGCCGCCAGCCCGGCCGGGCCGCACCCGCCTGGCCGGCCCTGCCGCATTGGCGGCGCCATGCGCGCCACGACCGGCCTACAATGTTGCCGCCAGGCGCAAGTCCTGCCAGGCGCGCGCCTTCTCGTGCGGGCTGCGCAGCAAATACGCGGGGTGATAGCTGACCACCAGCGGAATCTCGCGCCCATCGTTGCCGCGCAGCACGTGGACCCGGCCGCGCAGGCTGCCGATGGGCGCTTCGGTCTGCAGCAGGGTCTGCGCCGCGAAGCGGCCCAAGACCAGGATGCGCTCCGGACGCAGCAATTCGATCTGCCGCATCAGGTAGGGACTGCATGCGGCAATTTCCTCGGGCTTGGGGTTGCGGTTGCCTGGCGGGCGGCACTTGATGACATTGGCAATGTAGACGTCCTTCTCGCGGCTGTGCCCGAGCGACGCCAGCATCGCGTCCAGCAGCTGCCCAGACCGCCCCACGAAAGGCAGCCCCTGGCGGTCTTCCTGCTCGCCCGGGGCCTCGCCCACGACCATCCACGCAGCCGGCTGTGCGCCCGTGCCAAACACCGCCTGCCTGCGTCCCTTGCACAGCCCGCAATGCTCGCAGGCTTGTACTTCCCCGCGCAGGGTGTCGAGGTCCATCTCCGAAACCGCCAGCCGCCGGTCTTCGCGCAGTGCGCCGAAGGCCGCGGCCGGGCTTGGCCCGGTTGGGGAAGGGGCGCCCGCCCCCGGGCCCGGCAAGTGCCGCCCACGGCCGGCCGCCCGCAGCGCTGCCGCGGCCGGACCAGCCCCCTGAGGCGCCGGCGGCTGCGCAGCGGCCGGCACTTGCCCGCCAGCCTGCCGCGGCCCCGCCGATCCGGGGACCGCGCCGGCCGCGGCCGCCTGCGCCGGCCGAGCGTCTTCGCCTTGGATCTGGGGCCGGGCCGTTTCCGGGCTTTCCGAGGCGGCACGCCGCGCCTCGGGCGCGCCAGCCTCGCCCTGGCCTCCGAGCCAGGGCTTTTCCACGCCCAGCTCGCGCAGCCAGGCCAGCTGCAACGCGCTGGGCGCCGGCTGGGGCACGCACAAGACGGGCGGTGGGAAGGAGTCGCTGTGCACGGGTCGCTGTGTGGTCTGGCCAAGCCCCGGGCGCTAGGTGCCCCAGGTCTTTTGCATGACCAGCGCATCCTCGCGCTGGTTCTTGCCGGCAGGATAGTAACCCCGGCGCACGCCGATCTGGACGAATCCGCTCTTGCGGTAAAAGGCAAGCGCCACCGCGTTGGACGGGCGCACCTCCAGCAGCAAGCCCGGCGCACCCACGCTGCGGGCCTGCTGCTCGCAGTGGGCAAGCAGCGTGCGGCCCAAGCCCAGGCCCTGCCGGTCGGGCGCGACGGCGATCGCCAGCAGGTGGGCCACGTCCGGCGCAGGCATCATCACGTAAAACCCCTTGACCACCCCGGCTTCCCGGGCCACCCATGCGGCATAGCCCGCCGCCAGGGCATCGGCGAAGTTGCGCCGGGTCCAGGGATGCGCCTGGACGGCGCTTTCGATGTCAGCCACGGCGTCCAGGTCTTGCTCGGTCATGGGCGCAATGGATACGCTGGCGGCCGCTGCGCCTGCCTTGGACGCAACGGCCGCCGCGGATATGCCCGCCGCCGGCACCGCCGCGCGCGGATTGCCGCCCAGCCCCGCCTCGCGTTCGGCCGTCGTGTAGGCCACCTTGTCGCGCACGTACAAGGGCGCCGCCGCCTCAGGGGCCAATGCCCGGCCGGCGCGCAGGGCCAGCAGCCCCAACCGGCCGACACTGGCCGCGTCGGGGCGCAGCGCCTGGCTGCGGCGCCAGCCCGGCGGCACGGGCATGTCCTCGGGATAGGCGTCCCAGGCATCGCCGGCCAGCAGGGGCGATAGCAGCGTGCCAGCGGCGTCCGACCACGCGGGCAGGCTGTCGCGCACCCACTGGCCGACCGCCGCCGCCGGCACCAGGATGGGCGCCTGCAGCGGCGTCCAGCCGGCGCCCTCGGCGCGATAGACGCCCAAGTAGGCTTCCTGCATGCGGGCATCGAGCGCGACCACCACGGCGTCGCCGGCGCCGGCACCACTGCGGCTGGCCACGGCCAGGTGCGACGGCACGGGGACCACGGGGATGTCCAGCGCCATGCCCAGCCCCTGGGCGATGCCGCAGGCCACCCGCAAGCCGGTAAACCCGCCCGGCCCTTGGCCGAAGGCCACGGCAGTCACGTCCCGCCTTGCCACGCCCGCCTCGGCCAACACCTCGTCGGCCATGGGCAGCAGCCGCTCGGCGTGCTCCTGCACGCCGTCATGCTCGCGCAACCACATGCGCACCCCGTCGCCGGCCTCGCGCAGCAGCGCCACGCCGCAACGGCTCCCGGACGTCTCCAGGGCCAGCAAATTCGTCGTCATCCCGCCATTGTAAGGCGCGCGCATCTGCCCGATTTGCAAGGCAAAACACACATCTTTTCGACGAGGCCCCGCAATGTGTAATATCTTGTGAGGCGGGCTTGGCGGCCCCATTCGCGGCTGTTACATTTGCGGCCATGAACACGCAAACGCCCTCCCCAATCCGAAAAATCTTGGTCGTCGACGACGACCCCCGCCTGCGCGACTTGCTGCGGCGTTATCTTTCGGAGCAAGGCTTCAACGTCTTCGTCGCCGAAGACGCCAAGGAAATGAGCAAGCTCTGGCAGCGCGAGCACTTCGACCTGCTGGTGCTCGACCTCATGCTGCCGGGCGAGGATGGCCTGTCGATCTGCCGCCGGCTGCGCGGCGGGCACGACAACACCCCCATCATCATGCTCACGGCCAAGGCCGAGGAAATCGACCGCATCGTGGGCCTGGAAATGGGCGCGGACGACTACCTGTCCAAGCCGTTCAACCCGCGCGAGCTGCTCGCGCGCATCAACGCGATCCTGCGCCGCCGCGGCTCGGAAGAACACCCCGGGGCGCCCAGCCAGGAGAACGAATCCATCGCCTTCGGCCCCTACGTGCTGAACCTGTCGACCCGTACGCTGACGCGCAACGGCGACCAGGTGCCGATCACCACCGGCGAATTCTCCGTCCTGAAGGTGTTCGCCCGCCATCCCAAGATTCCCCTGTCGCGCGACAAGCTCATGGAACTGGCGCGCGGCCGCGAGTACGAAGCCTTCGACCGCAGCCTGGACGTGCAGATTTCCCGCCTGCGCAAGCTGATCGAGCCGAATCCTTCCAAACCGGTGTTCATCCAGACCGTGTGGGGCTTGGGCTACGTGTTCGTGCCCGATGGCGGCAGCTGACGGTTCTGCGCCGGCCGAGCGTAAACCGGGATCGCGCGTCAAGCTCCGCTGGCGCTTTCCTTCCCGAAACCTCGCTTCCTTCGTGCGGCTCGGACTGTTCGGCCGCACGTTTTTGTTGCTGGCCGTGCTCATGCTGGTCAGCTTCGGCGCGTGGCTGCAGGTTTTCTTCAGCATGGAGATGGGGCCGCGCGCCGCGCAGATGGCCCAGCGCGTGGCGACCTCGGTCAACATCACCCGCACCGCGCTGGTGTACTCGCAGCCCGAAGAGCGCAGCAAGATGCTGCTGGACCTGGCCACCAACGAAGGCATCCAGGTCTATCCGCGCGGACCGGCCGACGTGGTCGAGCCGCTGCCCGACGAAGACTACTGGCAATGGGTGGCCGCGCACATCCGCGAACGGTTCGGCGCGTCGACCCAGATCGCCTGGTCGGTCAACCAGGTGCCGGGGTTCTGGGTCAGCTTCCACATCGACGGCGACGGGTACTGGCTGGCCTTCGAGCGCGAACAGCTAGGCTTGACCGGCGGCATCGAATGGCTGGGCTGGGGCGCCACGGCGCTGCTGCTGTCGCTGATCGGGGCGGCCGTCAGCGTCGGTTTCGTCAACCGGCCCTTATCGCGGCTGGCCAAGGCCGCGCAGATCCTGTCGCGGGGCGAAACCCCGCAGCCGCTGCCCGAGACCGGTCCCAGCGAGATCCGCGAGCTGAACGCGAGCTTTAACCGCATGGCCCGCGACATCCGCCAGACCGAGGCAGACCGCGAACTGATGCTGGCCGGGATTTCCCACGACCTGCGCACGCCGCTTGCGCGCATGCGGCTGGAGATCGAAATGAGCGGCGTGTCCGAAGAGGCGCGCCAGGCCATCGACGAAGACCTGGCCCAGATCGACCACAGTATCGGCCAGCTGATGGAATACGCCCGTCCGGCGGGCGCCCCGCCGCAGCTGGCCAGCGACATCTCCAGCGTGCTGGAAGAACTCTACCAGCGCGAGCGCAGTCACACCGAATCCATGGGTGGGGTGTTGCGCGCCGAGATCGAGCCGGGCCAGCGCGCGCGCATCACCGCCCTGGACTTGAAGCGCATCGTCAGCAACCTGATCGAGAACGCCCGCCGCTATGGCCGGTCAGAAGACGGCAAGGTCGAAATTTTCATGAGCCTGAGATCGGAAGGCAATATCATCGCCATCGAAGTCTCGGACAGGGGTCCCGGCATCGCCCCGGATGACATCGGCCGCATGCTACGGCCGTTCTCGCGCGGCGACGCCGCCCGCACGGGCGTCAGCGGCGCGGGGCTTGGGCTTGCCATCGTCGAGCGGCTGCTCGGGCACGTCGGCGGCCAGCTCAAGCTGCTGCCCCGCGAAGGGGGCGGGCTGACGGCGCGGATAGAACTGCCCAAAGCCCGCGTTAGGAATTTTCAATTAGACAGCGATTTTCAATAGCGTAGAATGCTGTCTTAAGGCACTTGCCTCTTCCCCTGAAACACATATAGGAGTCACCATGAAAACTGTTGGCGACAAGCTCGAACCTTTCAAGGTCGTTGGCGTCAAGCCCGGCTTCAACCAGCACGAAGAAAACGGCGTTTCGGCCTTCGAAGAAATCACCGAAAGCTCCTTTCCCGGCAAGTGGAAAGTGATCTACTTCTACCCGAAGGACTTCACCTTCGTCTGCCCGACCGAAATCGTCGGCTTCAACAAGCTGGCCAAGGACTTCGCCGATCGCGACGCGGTGCTGCTGGGCGGCTCGACCGACAACGAGTTCGTCAAGCTGGCATGGCGCCGTGAGCACCCGGACCTGTCCAAGCTGGGACACTACCAGTTTGCCGACACCACCGGTTCGCTGGTCGACCAGCTCGGCGTGCGCGAAAAGGGTGCCGGCGTGGCCCTGCGCGCGACCTTCATCGTCGACCCGGACAACACCATCCAACACGTTTCGGTCAACAACCTGAACGTCGGCCGCAGCCCCGAGGAAATCCTGCGCCTGCTCGACGGCCTGCAGACCGATGAGCTGTGCCCGTGCAACCGCGCTGTCGGCGGCGAAACGCTGTAATTACGTCCGCGAGCCCGGCCTGGCCGGGCTTTTTTCCCTCCCGATAATAGGAAAAAGCTATGGACTTTCTGAACTCGATCAAGGATCAGTTGCCCGACTGGGCCAAGGACATCCGCCTGAACCTGGACGCGGTGATCAGCCGCTCCACCCTGTCGCCCGAAGATGCGCTGGCCAGCGCGCTGGCCGCGGCGTATGCGGCGCGCAGCCCGGCACTGGTCGAAGCGTTCAAGAGCGGCCTGTCGGAAACCGACGCCAACGCGGCGCTGACCGCTGCCGCGCTCATGGGCATGAACAACACCTGGTACCCCTACGTCGAAATGGCGGGCGACGAGCAGCTCAAGACGCTGCCGGCGCAACTGCGCATGAATGCCTACGCCACGCACGGCGGGGTCGAGAAAAAGCGCTTCGAATTGTTCGCGCTCGTGGCCTCCATCATCGGTAAGTGCCACTTCTGCGTGCAGTCGCACTATGCGCTGCTCAAGAAGGAAGGCCTGTCGGTGGAACAGCTGCGCGACGCGGGCCGCATCGCCGCTGTCGTCAACGCCGCCGCGATGGCGCTGGCTGCCCAAGGCAAGTAAGGGCTGGCCGGGTGACCGGCCGCGCCCGGGGCGCGCGGCCCCTAGTTGGTATGCTGCTCGTGCAACGCGCGCGCAAGCAGCACCACTGCCGTAGCGGCGATGCCTTCCTTGCGGCCGACCGGCCCCAGCCCTTCGTTGGTCTTGGCCTTGACGTTGACCGCCCCGGGGGGCAACTGCAGGTCGCGCGCAATGTTGCCGACCATGGCCGGCGCATGCGGCCCGATCTTGGGCGCCTGCGCATGGACCGTGGCGTCGACGTTGACCGCCGTCCAGCCGGCGCGCTGCACGCGGGCATAGGCCGCGCGCAGCAGGCGGCGGCTGTCCGCGCCGCGGTAGGCGGGGTCCGTATCGGGGAAATGTCTGCCGATGTCCCCCAGGCCAGCCGCGCCCAGCAAGGCGTCGGTCACCGCGTGCAGCAGCACGTCGGCGTCCGAATGCCCGGCCAGGCCGTGGGTATGCTCGATGGTTACGCCGCCGATGATGAGCGGGCGGCCCGGGGCCAGCACATGCACGTCGTAGCCTTGCCCGACCCGGAAAGGCACGTTCATAGCCATTTCTCCACCAGTTCGAAATCCTCGGGCCAGGTCAGCTTGGCGTTGCGCACCGATCCGCGCACCAGCAAGGGGGCGTGTCCGGCCTGTTCCATCGCCGAGGCCTCGTCGGTGACTTCCAGCCCGCGGCTGCGCGCAGCCTGCAAGGCGTCGCGCAATAGCCCGGCGCGAAACATCTGTGGCGTCTGCGCCAGCCACAGCCCTTCGCGCGGCACGGTGCGCGCCACGCGATCGGTGCCCGCCTTGACCGTATCGGCCACCGGCAGCGCCAGCAGCCCGCCGACGGCGTCGCCCAGGCAGGCGTCGATCAGCCGCCGCAAGGCGTCCAGCGGTAGCCCGGGGCGCGCGGCATCATGCACCAGCACCCAATCGTCGGCGCCGGCGCCCGAATCGGCCAACGCCGCCGCCACCGTGTCCGCCCGGGTCGCGCCGCCGCAGGGACGGCAGACGGTACGCGGCAGCCCGGCCAGCGCCGATTCTGCGCGCACGTCGCCCGGGGCCACGGCCACCCGTACCTGAACAATGCGGCGGTCGGCCAGCAAGGCCTTGACGGCGTGGCGCAGCATGGGCTCGCCCGCCAGCAGGCGATACTGCTTCGGGATGGCGGCTGCGCCGGGCGTGCTGGCGCGCGCGCCGATGCCGGCTGCCGGGACGAGTGCGACGATGCGTTCGGACATGGACCCGGGATTTTATAATCACCGCCCTAATGCCCAAATCCGCCTCGCCCGCCGCTCCCCTCCTCGCCCCGGTTCCCTCCACCGCAGCAGTGCTGGCCGCGCTCAAGCCCGGCCAGCGCTACGCGCAGCCGCGCCCGCCCGGATCGGGCGACGCCTGGTGGCTGGCCGACCTCGCGCAGCGATCCGGCAAGCTGATCGCCGTGCTGACCGCCGATCCCCTCGACGCGCAGCGGCTGGCCGACGAGATCCCCCTGTTTGCCCCTGGGCTGCGCGTGCGCCAGCTGCCGGACTGGGAAACCCTGCCCTACGACAGCTTTTCCCCGCACCAGGATTTGATTTCCGAGCGCCTGCAGACGCTGAACACGCTCATGCAAGGCGGATTGGACATCCTGACGGTGCCGGTGACCACGGCGCTGTACCGGCTGCCGCCGCCCGCTTTCCTGGCGGCCTACACCTTTTCGTTCCGCCAGGGCGATCGCCTGGACGAAGCCGCACTGCGCGCGCAATTGACGCTGGCCAACTACAGCCACGTCACCCAGGTGACGGCGCCAGGCGAATTCTGCGTCCGCGGCAGCCTCATCGACCTGTTTCCCATGGGTTCGGCGGTGCCCTACCGGCTGGACCTGTTCGACGACGAAATCGAGTCGATCCGGGCCTTTGACGTCGACAGCCAGCGCAGCCTGTACCCGGTGCGCGAAGTGCACCTGCTGCCCGGGCGCGAATTCCCCATGGACGAGGATTCGCGCGCGCGCTTCCGGGCGCGGTTTCGCGAAGTGTTCGAAGGCGATCCGTCGCGCGCCTTGCCCTACCGCGACATCGGCAACGGCATCGCGTTCGCGGGCGTCGAATACTACCTGCCGCTGTTCTTCGACGAAACGGCCACGCTGTTCGATTACCTGCCCGCCGGATCGCTGCTTGCCACGCTTGGCGAAATCGACGAAGCCGTGCAGCGGTTTGCGGCCGACACGGCCAGCCGCTACGCCTTTTTGAAAAGCGACCGCGAGCGGCCGGTGCTGCCGCCGTCCGAACTGTTCCTGGACAACGAAAACCTACACGCGCGCCTGAAGCAATTCGCCCGCCTGGCACTAAACGGCGGTCCGCACCCGGATTTCCTTGCCGCCGCCGACGTGGCCGTGGCGCGGCGCGCCGATGATCCGCTGGCGCGGCTGCGCGCCCTGGTGTCGGCCGCGCCGCCTCGCGTGCTGCTGTGCGCCGATTCGGCCGGCCGGCGCGAGACGCTGGCGCAAATGCTGGCCGAGCACGGACTGCCCCCCGATTGCCAGCCCGGCTCGGTGGCGGAATTCCTGCAAGGTGGCCAGGCGTTCGGCCTGGCGGTCGCGCCGCTGGCAGCCGGGTTTACCGTCCCGGCCGCGGGGCTGGCGCTCATCACCGAAAGCGACCTCTATCCCGGTCATGCGGCCGGCCGGCGCACCGGCCGGCGCGAGCAAGAGCGCGCCAGCAACGTGCAAGCCATGGTGCGCGACCTGGCCGAGCTGCGCCCCGGCGACCCGGTGGTACACGCCCAATACGGCATTGGCCGCTACAAGGGCCTGGTCAACATGGACATGGGCGAAGGCGAGATGGAATTCCTGCACCTGGAGTACGCCGGCGGCAGCACGCTGTACGTCCCGGTGTCACAGTTGCACGTCATCGCCCGCTACAGCGGCGCCGACCCCGAGGCCGCGCCCCTGCACCAGCTTGGCTCCGGGCAATGGGACAAGGCACGCCGCAAGGCCGCCAAGCAAGTGCGCGACACCGCGGCAGAGCTGCTCGACCTGTACGCCAAGCGCGCCGCGCGCCAGGGCTACACCTTCAAGCTGCCGCTGGCCGATTACCAAGCATTCGCCGAAGGCTTCGGGTTCGAGGAAACGCCCGACCAGGCCGCCGCCATCGAGGCGGTCATCGGCGACATGACCTCGGGCCGCCCCATGGACCGCCTGGTGTGCGGCGACGTCGGCTTCGGCAAGACAGAGGTCGCGCTGCGCGCGGCTTTCCTGGCCGTGGCCAACAACAAACAGGTGGCGCTCTTGTGCCCCACCACCCTTTTGGCCGAACAGCATGCGCAGACCTTCGCCGACCGGTTCGCCGACTGGCCCGTGCGCGTGGTGGAGCTGTCGCGCTTTCGTTCCTCCAAGGAAGTGGCCGCGGCCATCCAGGGCATCAACGACGGCACCATAGACATCGTCATCGGCACGCACAAGATCCTGTCCAAGGACGTGCGCTTCAAACGCCTGGGCTTGGTCATCATCGACGAAGAGCACCGCTTCGGCGTGCGCCAGAAAGAAGCGCTCAAGGCCTTGCGCGCCGAGGTCGACGTGCTGACGCTGACGGCCACGCCCATCCCTCGCACCCTGGGCATGTCGCTCGAAGGCATACGGGACTTTTCCGTCATCGCCACGGCGCCGCAAAAGCGGCTGGCGATCAAGACCTTCGTACGGCGCGAAGACGGCAGCACCATACGCGAGGCGCTGCTGCGCGAACTCAAGCGTGGCGGCCAGGCCTACTTCCTGCACAACGAGGTCGAGACCATCCACAACCGCCGCGCCAAGCTCGAAGAGCTGGTGCCCGAGGCGCGCATCGCCGTGGCGCACGGCCAAATGCCCGAGCGCGAGCTCGAGCAGGTGATGAAGGGCTTTTACCAGCAGCGCTACAACGTCCTGCTGTGCACCACCATCATCGAAACCGGCATCGACGTGCCCAGCGCCAACACCATCGTCATCCACCGCGCCGACCGCTTCGGCCTGGCCCAACTGCACCAGTTGCGCGGGCGCGTCGGACGCTCGCACCACCAGGCCTATGCCTACCTGCTGACGCCCGGCGAAGATGCCATGACACCCAACGCCAAGAAGCGCCTGGAGGCCATCCAGGCCATGGAGGAGCTGGGTTCGGGCTTTTACCTGGCCATGCACGACCTGGAGATCCGCGGCACCGGCGAAATCCTGGGCGAGGCCCAATCGGGCAACATCCAGGAAGTGGGCTTTTCGATGTACAACGACATGCTCAACGAGGCGGTGCGTGCGCTCAAGGCCGGCGAAGAGCCCGACCTGGACGCGCCCTTCTCGGCGGGCTGCGAAGTCAACCTGCACGCGCCGGCGCTTCTGCCGGCGGACTACTGTCCCGACGTGCACGCCCGGCTGGCGATCTACAAGCGGCTGTCGCACGCCACCGGCGAAGACGACCTGATCGCCATCCAAGAAGAACTGATCGACCGCTTCGGCAAGCTGCCCGAAGCCGCGCGCGCGCTGATCGCCACCCACAGGCTGCGGCTGGCTGCCGAACCGCTGGGCATACAAAAGATCGACGCCAGCGATGCCGGCGCCCTGATCCAGTTCAAGCCCAACCCCAACGTCGAGCCAATGCGCATCATCGAACTGGTGCAAAAGCAGCGCCACATCAAACTGGCCGGCCAGGATCGCCTGCGCATCGAAGCCAAAACGCCCGACCTGCCCGCGCGCGTGGACGCCGTGCGCGCGGTGCTGCGGGCGCTCGCCTGAACCGCCACTGACCCAAGAACCGCCATGACCGATACCCACCTGGTCGTCCAAGCGCCGTCGCTGTCGGCCGACACCGTCGAACAACTGGCCGCGCTGGCCTGCGCCGAGGGCGTGCAGCACCTGTCCACCACCGCCGCGCGGCTGTTGCACGTGTCGCGCCAGGCCACCGACGAAGCTGCCGTGCGCGCAGAATGCGAGAAGCGCGGCGTGGACTACGCCTACGTCCCGGCCGGCGTGCGCCTGTCGGACTGCAAGGTGCTGGCCATGGACATGGATTCCACGCTGATCAACATCGAATGCATCGACGAGATCGCGGCGGCGGCCGGCCTGAAGGCGCAGGTCGCGGCCATCACCGAGGCAGCCATGCGCGGCGAAATCACCGACTTCGCCGAGAGCCTGACCCGGCGGGTGGCGCTGCTGCGCGGGGTGCCCGTGCAGGCGCTGGAGCAGGTCTACCGCGACAAGCTCAGGCTCAACCCCGGCGCGGACCGGCTGCTCGCCAGCGCGCAGGCCGCCGGGATCCGCACCCTGCTCGTCTCGGGCGGTTTCACCTTCTTCACCGAACGGCTGCGTGAGCGCCTGGGCCTGGACGAAACCCATGCCAATACGCTGGAAGTGGAAAACGGCGTGCTCACGGGGCGGGTCTTGGGCGGCATCCTGGACGCCCAGGGCAAGGCCGACCGGCTGCGGGCCTTTGCCGCGGCGCACGGCGCCGCGCCCGAGCAGATCATCGCCATCGGCGACGGCGCCAACGACCTGAAAATGCTGGCGCTGGCCGGCTATTCGGTCGCCTACCGCGCCAAGCCCGTGGTGCGCGCGCAGGCGCGCTACGCGCTGAACGTCGCGCCCTTGGACGGCATCTTGAACTGGTTCGACTGAAAAAACCGCCCTCCGCGGCAGCGATCCGGCGCGGGCCGCGCCTGGCACCAGCCGCAGCAGCCGGCAGGCCGCGCAAGCGCTACCTGGCCGGACGGCGTAAGAGGTAGCGGTAGACGAAGCCCGGATACGCCAGCACCAGATACAGGCACAAGGTGATGGCGTAGAACTCCCAGCCCTGCGCAAAGCGGTTGCCCAGGCTGGCCTCGGCGGCAAAGCCCAGCGCGCCGACGATCACGTAGTACACCAGCACTTCGGCCAGCCGCAGCCAGAACGGCTTGGGCGCCGGCTGGCCGTTCCGCTTCCAGGGCAGGACGACCAACACCCGCTCGGTCAGGAAAGGCAGGTTCGCGCTGGCCAGCGCCAGCGCGATCAGCAGCCAAACCGCCAGTGCCTGGTCCATGTGCGCAGGATCAGAACGACAGCGATCGGGCGATGGCCTGCACGCACAGCGTCATCAGCCCGCCGGGCAGCACGCCCAGCAGCAGGACCAGCAGGCCATTGACCGACATCAGGCCGCGCGAGGCGCAGCTGGCCTGGATGGGACCGGCGTCTTCCTGCGGCTCGTCGAAGTAGACCACCTTGACCACGCGCAGGTAGTAGAAGGCGCCGATCAGCGAGAACAGCACCGCCACGACCGCCAGCGCCACGTGGCCCGCATCGACCAGCGCCTGCAGCACGGCCAGCTTGGCATAGAAGCCGACCATGGGCGGCAGGCCAGCCAGCGAGAACATCAGGATCAGGATCATCCCTGCCAGCCAGGGGCTGCGGCGGTTCAGGCCCTTGAGGTCGTCGATCTGCTCGCACTCGAAGCCATTGCGCGACAGCAGCAGCACCATGCCGAAGCTGCCCAGCGTGGTCAGCACGTAGGTCAGAATGTAGAACAGCGCCGCCCCGTACGCCGCCGACGACGTATTGTCGACCCCGGGCACCACGCCGGCCAGCAGCGCCAGCAGCACGAAGCCCATGTGGGAGATGGTCGAATACGCCAGCATGCGCTTGAAGTTGCTTTGCGCGATGGCGGTCAGGTTGCCCACCGCCAGCGACAGCACGGCCAGGATGGCCAGCATGGGCTGCCAGTCGGCCGCCAGCCCGTGCAGGCCTTCGACCAACAGGCGCAGCACGATGGCGAACGCAGCGATCTTGGGCGCAGCACCCAGCAACAGCGTCACCGCCGTCGGCGAGCCGTGGTAGACGTCGGGCACCCACATGTGGAAAGGCGCAGCCCCCAGCTTGAACGCCAGGCCAGCCACCAGGAAGACCACGCCGAACACCAGCGGCAGCCGGTCGGCCTGCCCTTCGCCGATCACGCGGGCGATCTCACCCAGGTGCAGCTGGCCGGTCGCGCCGTAGATCATGGACATGCCGTAGAGCAGGAAGCCCGAGGCCAGCGCGCCGAGCACGAAGTACTTCATGGCCGCCTCGGTGGCCGTGACGTTGTCGCGGCGCAGTGCCACCAGCGCATACAGCGCCAGCGACATCAGCTCCAGCCCCAGGTAAATGGAGACCAGGCTGCCCGAGGAAATCATCACCATCTGGCCCAGCAGCGCAAACAGCGCCAGCACGTACAGCTCGCCGCCGCGTAGCATGCCACGCTCGCGGGCATAGGCGTGGCCATAGGCGAGCGTGACCGCGACGGCCAGGTAGGACGCCAGCTTGGCCAGGTGGGACAGTTCGTCCACCACGTACAGGCCGTGGAAGGTCGTGCCGGCCACACCCGCGCGCCACTGCCCCAGGGTCGTCACGAACAGGATGGCCAGGGTCAGCAGCGACAGCCACAGCGTGGGCTTGCGCTCGGGGTGGCTGCTGACCGCGTCGACCAGCAGGGTGAGCATGCCGAGCACCAGCAGAAGGATCTCGGGCGCGGCCAGGGCGAAGTCGAATTGCGATTGCATCATGGTCCAGGCTTACAGTTTCGAGGCAGCGACGTGTTGCAGCAGCGCCTCGACCGAAACGTGCATCACATCGGTAAAGGGCTTGGGATAGATACCCATGAACAGCACGGCGATGGCCATGATGCCCAGGATGGCGAACTCACGGCCATTGATGTCCTGGAGCGCGCGCACGTCGTCATTGGCGACGTCGCCGAAGGCCACGCGCTTGACCATCCACAGCGAATACGCCGCGCCCAGGATCAGCGCCGTGGCGGCGAGCAGGCCGACCCAGAAGTCATACTCGACCGCGCCCATGATCACCATGAACTCGCCCACGAAGCCGCTGGTGGCCGGCAGGCCGCAGTTGGCCATGGAAAACAGCACGAAGTACGTCACGAAGCGGGGCATGGTGTTGATCACCCCGCCGTAGTCGGCGATGCGTCGCGTGTGCATGCGGTCATACAGCACGCCGATGCACAGGAACATGGCGCCCGAGACGAAGCCGTGCGAGATCATCTGCACGATCGCGCCTTCGACGCCCGCGGTGTTGAAGATGAAAAAGCCCAGGGTGACGAAGCCCATGTGGGCCACGGACGAATACGCCACCAGCTTCTTCATGTCGTCCTGGACGATGGCCACCAGGCCGATGTAGATGACCGCGATCAGCGACAGCGCAATGACCAGGCCGGCCAGGCCGTGCGCAGCGTCGGGCGTGATTGGCAGCGAGAACCGCAAAAAGCCGTACGCGCCCAGCTTGAGCATGATGGCCGCCAGCACCACCGAGCCGCCGGTCGGCGCCTCGACGTGCGCGTCAGGCAGCCAGGTGTGCACTGGCCACATCGGCACCTTGACCGCGAAGGCCATGAACAGGGCCAGGAAGATGAGCAGCTGCGCCGTATAGCCCAGCGGCGTCTGGTGCCAGGTCAGGATGTCGAACGAGCCGCCAGACACGTTCCACAGGTAGACGAAGGCCACCAGCGTCAGCAGCGAGCCAAGCAGCGTGTACAGGAAGAACTTGAACGCCGCATAGACGCGGTTGGGGCCGCCCCAGACCCCGATAATGATGTACATCGGAATCAGGGTCGCTTCGAAGAAGATGTAGAACAGCAGCCCGTCCAGCGCCGCGAACACACCCACCATCAGCCCGGACAGGATGAGGAAGGCGGCCATGTATTGGGCGATGCGGCTGGTAATGACCTCCCAGCCGGCTGCGACCACGATGATCGTGATGAAGGCGGTCAGCAGCACGAACCACAGCGAGATACCGTCGATGCCCAGGTGGTAGTAGACCGAGAAGCTCTCGATCCACAGCACCCGTTCGACGAACTGCATGTCAGCCGTGCCCGGGTCAAAGCCCGTGTACAGCGGCAGCGTCACCGCAAAGCCGGCCAGCGCGCCGACCAGGGACAACCAGCGGGTCAGGCCAGGCCGGTCGTCGCGCCCCAGCGCCAGCACCAACAGGCCGGCGACGATGGGCACGAAGATCGCAAGCGTGAGCCAGGGAAAGTTGGTGGATGCCATCTCGCTTGCCATTATTGGTGTATCAGCACGAAGAAAGTGACCAGCGCCATGATCCCGATGATCATCGCGAACGCGTAGTGGTAGATGTAGCCCGACTGCAGCACGCGGCTGGCCGCGGCCACCCAGCCGACCACGCGCGCGCTGCCGTTGACCAGCAGGCCGTCGATCAGGCCCCGGTCACCGCCCTGCCACAGGCCGCGGCCCAGGCAGCGCGTACCACGGGCGATGATCTGCTCGTTGATCCAATCCACGTAGTACTTGTTTTCGAGGATCTTGTTGATGCCCGAGAGCTTGGCATGGATGGCCTGGGGCACGGCCGGGTTGACCAGATAGCAGTACCAAGCCACCACGGCGCCGGCCACGGCCAGCCAGAACGGCGCGGTCGTAAAGGCATGCAGCCCGTAGGCGACCCAACCATGCCAGTGCGAGGCCAGTTCGGCCATGGCCGGGTGCGCCGGCAGCACGGCGATGACGCCATCGAAGAAGTCGCCGAACAGCATCGGGTCGATGACCATGGCGCCGATGATGACCGACGGGATGGCCAGCAGCGCCAGCGGCAGCGTCACCACCCAGGGCGACTCGTGCGGCGTGCCGCCGTGATGACCGTGGTCGTCATGCGCGTGCGCGTCATGGCCGTGGCCGTGCCCGTCATGCGCGGCAAAGCGCTCCTTGCCGTGGAAGACCAGGAAGTACACCCGGAAGGAATACAGCGAGGTCACGAACACGCCGATCAACGTCGCGTAGTAGGCAAAGCGCGCGCCCCAGACATTGGCCGCGCCGGCCGCCTCGATGATGTGCTCCTTGGAATAGAAGCCCGAGAAGAACGGCGTGCCCACTAGCGCCAGCGTGCCCAGCAGGAAGGTGATCCAGGTCAGCGGCATGTACTTGCGCAGGCCGCCCATGTTGCGGATGTCCTGGTCGTGGTGCATGCCGATGATGACCGAGCCGGCGGCCAAGAACAGCAGCGCCTTGAAGAAGGCGTGCGTCATCAGGTGGAAGATCGCCACCGAATAGGCCGACGCGCCCAGCGCCACCGTCATGTAGCCCAGCTGCGACAGCGTGGAGTACGCCACCACGCGCTTGATGTCGTTCTGGATGATGCCCAGGATGCCCAGGAACAGCGCGCCGATCGCGCCGATGACGATGACGAAGGACAGCGCCGTATCGGACAGCTCGTACAGGGGCGAGAAGCGCGCCACCATGAAGATGCCCGCCGTCACCATGGTCGCGGCGTGGATCAGCGCGGAAATCGGCGTGGGGCCTTCCATCGAATCGGGCAGCCAGGCGTGCAGGGGCACCTGAGCCGACTTGCCCATGGCGCCGATGAACAGGCAGATGCAGGCCACCGTCAACAACATCCAGTCCGTGCCGGGGAAGGTCTCGCCCGCCAGCTGCTGCGCCTGGCCAAAAATGTCGCCGTAGTGCATGCTGCCCGTGTAGGCAAACAGCAGGCCAATGCCCAGCACGAAGCCGAAGTCACCGACACGGTTGATCAGGAACGCCTTCATGTTGGCGAAGATCGCCGTGGGCCGCGTGTACCAGAAGCCGATCAGCAGGTACGACACCAGGCCGACCGCCTCCCAGCCGAAGAAGAGCTGGAGCATGTTATTGGACATGACCAGCATCAGCATCGAGAAGGTGAACAGCGAGATGTACGCGAAGAAACGCTGGTAGCCGGGATCGTCGGCCATGTAGCCGATGGTGTAGATGTGGACCATCAACGACACCGAGGTGACGACCACCATCATCATGGCCGACAGCGGATCGATCAGGAAGCCGATCTCCAGTCGCGCGTCGCCGATCAGCGACCAAGTGTAGACCGCGCCATCGAACGTGTTGCCGGCCAGCACGTCGGCCAGCACGACGACCGAACCGATGGCCGAAATCGCCACGCCCGCGATGGTGATCATGTGGGCGGCGCGCCGGCCGACCGGACGGCCCAAAAAACCCGTGCCGAACAAGCCGGAGAGCACGGCGCCGGCCAGCGGAGCCAGCGCGATGACCAGGTAGAGAGCAGGTACGTTGGACATATTCTTCTCGGCCCCGTCGTCAGCCCTTGAGGCGGTCGAGTTCGTCGACGTTGATGGTGTTCAGGTTGCGGAACAGCAGCACCAGGATGGCCAGCCCGATGGCCGCCTCGGCCGCCGCCACGGTCAGGATGAAAAAGACGAACACCTGGCCCGCGGCATCGCCCGCCCAGCTGGAAAAGGCCACGAAGTTGATGTTGACGGCCAGCAGCATCAGCTCGACCGACATCAGCAGGATGATCAGGTTGCGACGGTTCAGGAAGATGCCGAACACGCCGATGGCAAAGAGAATGGCGCCCAGCACCAGGTAATGCGCAAGCGTCAGGGTCATGATTGTTCCTTCTGTCCGGTGGCGCCGGCTTCGCGCGCCCGGGCGCGTTCGCTCTGGGCGCTCATCTTGACCATGCGCAGGCGGTCCTTGGCGCGCACGCGCACCGCCGCCGAGGCATCGTTGTACTTGACGTCGTTGCGCCGGCGCAGCGTCAGCGCAATGGCCGACACCATGCCAACCAGCAGGATGGCAGCGCCGACCTCGACCGCATACACGTATTGGCCGTACATGGCCTCACCCAGCGCGCGGGCGTTGTTGTAGTCGCCCTCGGGCAGCGGGAGCGGCCCGCTGTCGGCCCAGGTGGTGGCCAGCACGAAGGCCATCTCGGCCACCATGACCAGGCCGATGGCCAAGCCCAGCGGCAGGTAGGTCTTGAATCCGGCCCGCAGCGCCTCGAGGCGGATGTCCAGCATCATGACCACGAACAGGAACAGCACCATCACGGCGCCGACGTAGACGAGCACCAGCAGCAACGCCAGGAACTCCGCGCCCAACAGCATCCAGAGCATGGCCGCGTTGAAGAAGGCCAGGATCAGGTGCATGACCGCGGTGACGGGGCTGCGCGCACTGATCACGCGGAAAGCCGCGAACACCAGCACGGCCGCCAGCACATAGAACAGGAAAGAGGTAAAAGTCATCGCTTGCTTTCCCCGGCGGTCAACGGTAAGCGGCGTCCGCGGCGCGGCGCTCGGCGATCTCGGCCTCGTAGCGGTCGCCCACGGCCAGCAGCATGTCCTTGGTGAAGTACAGGTCACCGCGCTTTTCGCCGTGATACTCGTGGATGTGCGTCTCGACGATGGAATCGACCGGGCAGCTTTCCTCGCAGAAGCCGCAGAAGATGCACTTGGTCAGGTCGATGTCGTAGCGCGTGGTGCGGCGGGTGCCGTCATCGCGCACATCCGATTCGATGGTGATGGCCAGCGCCGGACAGACCGCCTCGCACAGCTTGCAGGCGATGCAGCGCTCTTCCCCGTTGGGGTAGCGGCGCAGCGCGTGCAGCCCGCGAAAACGCGGCGAGGTCGGCGTTTTCTCGTGCGGGTAGCGCAAGGTGATCTTGCGCTTGAAGAAATATTTGCCCGTCAGGCGCATGCCCTTGAGCAGTTCGGTAAGCATCAGGCTACCGAAGAAATCCTTGATCGCTTCCATATTCTGCCTCGGTGCGTTTGGGCTACTGCCAGATGTTCCACGGCGTCTGCATCCAGATCGCCACCACCAGCAGCCACACGCCGGTCAGGGGGATGAAGATCTTCCAGCCCAGCCGCATGATCTGGTCATAACGGTAGCGCGGGAAAGACGCGCGGAACCAGACGAACAGCGACACGATGACGAAGGTCTTCAGGCCCAGCCAGATCCAGCCCGGTATCCAGGTCAGCGGCGCGATCTCCAGCGGAGGCGCCCAGCCACCCAGGAACATGATCGAGGCCATGCACGACAACAGGATCATGTTGGCGTATTCGCCCAGGAAGAACAGCGCGAATGCCATGCCGGAATATTCGACCATGTGGCCGGCCACGATCTCGGACTCGCCCTCGACCACGTCAAAGGGGTGGCGGTTGGTTTCGGCCACGGCCGAGATCACGTAGATGACAAACAGCGGCAACAGCGGCAGCCAGTTCCAGGACAGCACGTTCAGCCCACGCTCGGCGAACCAGCCGCGCGACTGGCCCAGCACGATGTCGGAGATGTTCAGGCTGCCCGAGACCAGCAGCACGGTGACCAGCACGAAGCCGATGGCCAGCTCATAGGACACCATCTGCGCCGATGCGCGCAGCGCGGCCAGCAAGGCGTACTTGGAGTTGGACGCCCAGCCGGCGACGATGACGCCATAGACGCCGATGGAGGTGATCGCCATCACGTAGAGCAGGCCCGCATTGACGTCGGCCAGCACCACGTCTGGGCCGAAGGGCACCACCGCCCAGGCCGCCAGCGCGGGCATGAGGGTGACCACCGGCGCCAAGATGTAGAGCACCTTGTTCGAGCGCGACGGGACGATGACTTCCTTGGTCAACAGCTTGAACACGTCGGCAAACGGCTGCAGCAGCCCCCGGAACCCCACGCGGTTGGGGCCCAGGCGCACGTGCATGAAGCCGATCATCTTACGCTCCCAGTACGTGAGGTAGGCCACGCACAGGATGATGGGAATGGCGATCAGCAGGATCTTGAAAAGGGTCCAGACGACCAGCCAGCCATTCTCGCCCAGCAGGGAGACGCCATGGCTTTCCAGGATGTTGAGCCACTCCATCAGGCACGCTCCACCTTAAGTTGACCGAAGGCGCTGCCAAGCGCGGCAGTCTGCTCGAAGGCCGCGGCAATCCGCACGGCGCCGTCGGCCACGCCGTCGTCCTGCACCGTTTCGAGCTCGACGCTGCCGCGCGCGGACGACACGCGCACGCGCACGCCGGCGGTCAGGCCCAGGCCGGCCAGGGTGCGGCCGTTCATGCGCGCGGTGGGCGGCGCCGAGGCAGGCGTGGCCTGCAGCGGCGCCGAGCGGCGCACGATGGCGTCGCTGCGGTAGATGGGCACGTCGGCCACGCGCTCGAGCCCCTGCACCGGCGCCTCGCCCAGGCCGCGCGGGGCGCGGATCTCGTTGGACAGGCGCGATTCGATCCCGCCGGCGAGCGCCGCGTCGCGCACCGCCTCGGAGGTCTCGTCATCAAAGCCCGGCAGTTGCAGCACGTTGCCCAACACGCGCAGCACCTTCCAGCCCGGGCGGCTTTGCCCGTAGGGCGGCGCCACGCCCTTGAAACTTTGGGCCAGGCCCTGGGCGTTGACGAAGGTGCCTGACGTCTCGGTAAACGGCGTGATCGGCAGCATCACGTCGGCCCAATCCTGAGCGCCGGCACGGTAAGGCGTCAGCGCCACGGCGAATTCGGCCTGGCGCAGCGCAGCCACGGCCTGGGCGCCATCGTCGGCGTCGAGCAGCGGCTCGGCATGCAGCACCACGTAGGCCTTGAGCGGGTCGGCCAGCATGGCCGCAGCGGTGCGGCCACCCTTGCCCGGCGTGGCGCCGGCCAGGTAGCCCCCTACCGTGTTGCCGCCGGCAGTCAAAAAGCCCAGCCGGCCCCCGGCCGCTTCGGCAATCGCCGCGGCGTTGGCCGCCAGCGTGGCCGCCTGCGGGCTGGCCACGGCCATGTTACCCAGCAGCACCCCAACCTTCTCGCCGCTGGCCAGGCTGGCGGCGATCAGCTTGGCCGCCTCGCCGGGCTGGACTTGCGCGAACTCGGCCGGCACCTCCAGGGACTTGGCCTGGGCCAGCGCGACGGCCACCTCGGCCAGCGTGCGCGGCAGCAGCGACGGCGCCACCGTAGCGCGCGCGGTGACCGGCAGCAGCGGATCGTCGGCAGCGCTGTCGATCAGGCAGACCTGGGTGCCGCGCTTGGCAGCCTGGCGCAGGCGCTGGGCCATCAGCGGATGATCCTTGCGCAGGAAGGATCCAATGACCAGCACGCGGTCCAGCGTCTGCAGGTCGGCCACGGCCATGCCCAGCCAGGGCACACCGGCCAGCGCCGCGTCAAAGCCCGCGTCGGTCTGGCGCAGGCGGAAGTCGATGTTCTCGGAGCCCAACGCGCGCATCAGCCGCGCAAGCAAGGCGAATTCTTCGGTCGTCGCGTACTCGGCCGCCAGCGCGCCGATCTGGCCGGCGCCGTGCGCCTCGCGCACGCGGTTCAGGCCCTCGGCCACTGCCTGCAGCGCCTCGTTCCAGGACACCTCGCGCCACTGGCCGTCGCAGGACTTGACCATGGGCGCGGCCAGGCGGTCCTCGGACACCAGGCCCTCATAGGAGAAGCGGTCACGGTCGCTGATCCAGCATTCGTTGAGCGCTTCGTTTTCGAACGGCACCACGCGCAGCACGCGGTCGCGCTTGACCTGCACCACCAGGTTGGCGCCCAGGCTGTCGTGCGGGCTGACCGAACGGCGGCGCGCCAGCTCCCACGTGCGTGCCTGGTAGCGGAAAGGCTTGGACGTCAGCGCCCCCACCGGGCACAGGTCGATCATGTTGCCCGACAGCTCGGACTCGACCGAGCGGCCAACGAAGGTCGTGATCTCGGAATGCTCGCCGCGGTTGAGCATGCCCAGCTCCATGACCCCGGCGATTTCCTGGCCGAAGCGCACGCAGCGGGTGCAGTGGATGCAGCGCGACATTTCCTCGGCCGCCACCAGCGGCCCGAGGTCCTTGTGAAAGACCACGCGCTTTTCCTCGCGGTAGCGCGACTGCGAATTGCCATAGCCCACCGCCAGGTCCTGCAGCTGGCATTCGCCGCCCTGGTCGCAGATCGGGCAGTCCAGGGGGTGGTTGATCAGCAGGAACTCCATGACGCTCTTCTGCGCCGCGATCGCCTTTTCAGAGCGCGTGTGCACGACCATGCCGTTGGTGGCCGGCGTGGCACAGGCGGGCAGCGCCTTGGGCGCCTTCTCGACCTCCACCAGGCACATGCGGCAGTTGGCGGCGATGGACAGCTTCTTGTGGTAGCAGAAGTGCGGTACGTACAGCCCCAGCTTGTGGGCTGCATGCATGACCATGCTGCCTTCCGGGACCTCGACCTGGCGGCCGTCGATGGTCAGTTCAACCATAGTGTTGTCCTAGCCTTACAGATATTGCGGCACCACACAGCGCTTGTGCTCGATGTGGTGGACGAATTCGTCGCGATAATGCTTGAGGAAGGCGCGCACCGGCATCGCCGCGGCATCACCCAGGGCGCAGATGGTGCGGCCCATGATGTTGCCCGCCACCGAATCCAGCAGCTCCAGGTCTTCGGGACGGCCCTGGCCGTGCTCGATGCGGTTGACCATGCGGTAGAGCCAGCCCGTGCCTTCGCGGCAAGGCGTGCACTGGCCGCAGCTTTCCTCGTAATAGAAGTACGACAGGCGCAGCAGCGACTTGACCATGCAGCGCGTCTCGTCCATGACGATCACCGCGCCCGAACCCAGCATGGAGCCCGCCTTGGCAATGGCGTCGTAGTCCATGGTCAGGTCCATCATGATCTCGCCCGGGATCACCGGCGCGCTGGAACCGCCGGGGATGACCGCCTTGAGCTTGCGCCCGCCGCGCACCCCGCCGGCCAGCTCCAGCAGCTTGGAAAACGGCGTGCCCAGCGGAACCTCGTAGTTGCCCGGCCGCTCGACGTCGCCCGACACCGAAAACAGCTTGGTGCCGCCATTGTTGGGCTTGCCCACCTCCAGGTAGGCCTGGCCGCCGTTGCGGATGATCCAGGGCACCGCGGCGAAGGTCTCGGTGTTGTTGATCGTGGTGGGCTTGCCGTACAGGCCGAAGCTCGCCGGGAACGGCGGCTTGAAGCGCGGCTGGCCCTTCTTGCCTTCGAGCGATTCGAGCAGCGCGGTTTCCTCGCCGCAGATGTAGGCGCCGTAACCGTGGAAGGCATGCAGCTGGAAGCTGAAGCCCGAGCCCAGGATGTTCTCGCCCAAGAAACCCGCGGCGCGCGCCTCTTCGAGGGCCTCCTCGAAGCGCTCGTAGACCTCGAAGATCTCGCCGTGGATGTAGTTGTAGCCCACGCTGATGCCCATCGCGTAGGCGGCGATCGCCATGCCCTCTATCACGATGTGCGGGTTAAAGCGCAGGATGTCGCGGTCCTTGAAGGTGCCGGGCTCGCCCTCGTCGGAGTTGCACACCAGGTACTTCTGCCCAGGAAAGGCGCGCGGCATGAAGCTCCACTTCAGGCCGGTCGGAAAGCCCGCGCCGCCGCGGCCGCGCAAGCCCGAAGCCTTGACTTCGGCGATCACGTCTTCGGGCTTCATGCCCGAGGTCAGCACCTTGCGCAGGGCCTCGTAGCCGCCGCGCTTGACGTAGTCGGCCAGCCGCCAGTTGTTGCCGTCCAGCCCAGCCATGATCTGGGGCTGGATGTGGCGGCCATGCAGGCACATCGTCCGGGACGGGTCATTGCCGGGATCCGGCGCCAGCGCCTGGGCGAAGCGTTGCAGTTCGGGCGCGCTCATGCCGATTCTCCTTGCTGCGAACGGATGTCCTGGATCAGCGCATCCAGGCGGTCCTCGGACATGCGCACGCACATCGTCTTGTTGTTGACCAGCAGCACCGGCGCGTCGCCGCAGGCGCCCATGCACTCGCCTTCGACCAGGGTGAACAGCCCGTCGGCGGTCGTCTCGCCGAACTCGATGCCCAGCTTGCGCTTGAGATGGTCGGCGGCCTTCTCGCCGTCACGCAGGGCACAGGGCAGGTTGGTGCAAACCGATATCTTGTACTTGCCGACGGGCTTGACGTCGAACATGTTGTAGAACGTAGCGACCTCCTGCACCGCGATGGGCGGCACGCCGAGGTAATTGGCCACGTCCTCGATGATCTCGGTGGCCAGCCAGCCCTTCTCTTCCTGGGCAATGGCAAGCGCCGCCATGATGGCGGACTGCTTCTGATCGGCCGGGAACTTGGTCAGCTCCCGGTCGATGCGTTGATAGGCCTGTTCGGAAAGCAGCATGATGGAATCCGATGTTGACTTGGCGCGGCCGTCCTAACGGTCGATCTCGCCGAACACGATGTCCTGCGTGCCGATGATGGTCACGGCGTCGGCGATCATGTGGCCGCGCGCCATTTCGTCGAGCGATTGCAGGTGGGCGAAACCGGGCGCGCGGATCTTCAGGCGATAAGGCTTGTTGGCGCCGTCGGACACCAGGTAGATGCCGAATTCGCCCTTGGGGTGCTCGACGGCGGTATAGGTCTCGCCCTCGGGCACGCGGATGCCTTCGGAGAAGAGCTTGAAGTGGTGGATCAGCTCTTCCATGTTGGACTTCATCGCCGTGCGCTTGGGCGGCGCCACCTTGTGGTTGTCCACCATGACCGGGCCGGGATTGTTGCGCAGCCACTCCACGCACTGGCGGATGATGCGGTTGCTTTCGCGCATTTCGGCGATGCGCACCAGGTAACGGTCATAGCAGTCGCCGTTGACGCCCACCGGCACGTCGAAGTCGAGCAGGTCGTACACCTCATAGGGCTGCGTCTTGCGCAGGTCCCAGGGCACGCCCGAGCCGCGCAGCATCGGGCCGGTAAAGCCCAGCGCCTTGGCGCGCTCGGGATCGACCACGCCAATGCCCACCAGGCGCTGCTTCCAGATCCGGTTGTCGGTCAGCAGCGTCTCGTACTCGTCCACGCAAGCCGGGAAGCGGTTGGTGAAGTCTTCGATGAAGTCCAGCAGCGAACCCGAGCGGGCCTCGTTGATGGCCTTGATTTCCTTCTCGCTGCGGTACTTGGTGTTGCCCCTGAACTGCGGCATGGTGTCGGGCAGGTCGCGGTAGACGCCGCCCGGGCGGTAGTAGGCTGCGTGCATGCGCGCGCCCGAAACCGCCTCGTAGCAGTCCATCAGGTCCTCACGCTCGCGGAAGGCGTACAGGAACACCGCCATCGCGCCCACGTCCAGCGCGTGCGAGCCGATCGACATCAGGTGATTCAGGATGCGGGTGATCTCGTCGAACATCACCCGGATGTACTGCGCGCGCAGCGGCGGCTCGATGCCCAGCAGCTTTTCGATGGCCATGACGTACGCGTGCTCGTTGCACATCATGGACACGTAGTCCAGGCGATCCATGTAGGGCAGCGCCTGGATGTAGGTCTTGTGCTCGGCCAGCTTTTCGGTGGCGCGGTGCAGCAGCCCGATGTGCGGGTCGGCGCGCTGGATGACCTCGCCGTCGAGCTCCAGCACCAGGCGCAGCACGCCGTGCGCAGCCGGGTGCTGCGGACCGAAGTTCAGGGTGTAGTTCTTGATTTCAGCCATGATGTCAGCGCCCTATCCCGTAGCCTTCTTCGCGGATGACGCGCGGGGTGATCTCGCGCGGCTCGATCGTCACGGGCTGGTAGATCACGCGCTTTTGCTCGGGGTCGTAGCGCATCTCGACGTTGCCCGACAGCGGGAAGTCCTTGCGGAACGGATGACCGATGAAGCCATAGTCGGTCAGGATGCGGCGCAGGTCCGGATGGCCTTCGAAGACGATGCCGAACAGGTCGAAGGCCTCGCGCTCGTACCAGCCCACCGACGGCCATACATCGACCAGCGACGCCAGGACCGGAAACTCATCGTTGGGTACCCAGGTGCGCACGCGCAGGCGCCAGTTGTGGGTGATCGACAGCAACTGCACCACCACCGCGAAGCGCGCCGGAAACGCCTTGCGCCCGGCAGCCTGGTCGACCGATTCCTTGCCCTGCCCGTAGGTCAGGTAGTCCACCCCGCACAGGTCGATGCACGTCTCGAAGCGCAGCCCCGCGTCGTCGCGCAGGCGCAGACAAATCGACGACCATTGGTCGGCCGGCACTTCCAGCGTCAGCTCGCCCAACGCCTCGGCCAGGGCGATCGATTCGCCCAACGCGGCGCGCAGATTGGTTTTCAGGGTCTCTAGCCTGGTCATAGTTTCGATGCTCAGAGAGAACCGGCCGCACCCAAGGCGGCCGGCCCGGCGGCCGGGATCAACGGGCGATGGTGTTGGTCAGGCGGATCTTGTTCTGCATCTGCAGCAAGCCGTAGACCAGCGCCTCGGCCGTGGGCGGACAGCCGGGCACGTACACGTCCACCGGCACGATCCGGTCGCAGCCGCGCACCACGGAATACGAATAGTGGTAATAGCCGCCGCCGTTGGCGCACGACCCCATGGAAACCACCCAGCGCGGCTCGGGCATCTGGTCGTAGACCTTGCGCAGCGCCGGGGCCATCTTGTTGCAGAGGGTTCCCGCCACGATCATCAGGTCCGACTGGCGCGGGCTGGGACGGAAGATGATGCCGAACTGGTCCAGGTCATAGCGCGCCGCGCCGGCGTGCATCATCTCGACCGCGCAACAGGCCAGCCCGAAGGTCATGGGCCACATCGAGCCCGTCTTGGCCCAGTTGATGAACTTGTCGGCACTGGTGGTGATGAAACCCTGCTTGAGAATGCCGTCTATTGCCATGTTGGTCTCTCAGGTCGCCGGCGGGATCACTCCCAGTCCAGGGCGCCCTTTTTCCATTCGTAGATGAAGCCGACGGTCAGCACGGCCAGAAAGACCATGACCGTCCAGAAGCCGACCATGCCCACCGTACCGTTGGCGATGGCCCACGGAAACAGGAAGGCGATTTCCAGGTCGAACAGAATGAACAGGATGGCGACGAGGTAGTAGCGCACGTCGAACTTCATGCGGGAATCTTCGAAGGCATCGAAGCCGCATTCGTACGGAGAGAGCTTTTCCGGATCGGGCCTGCGCGGGCCCAGCAAGCTGCCTGCGGTAATGAGCGCAAACCCGATCAGGGTGGCCACCACGATGAAAAGCAGGACGGGGAAGTACTGTTGCAGGTTCATCTAAACATCCGGCCCGTACATAAACCTTTGGATTGTAGCATTCCAGTGGTTACGTCCGGCTGAACCCTGTTGCGAGCTGTACGATCCTCGCGAGGGGCTGGCAGTCAGCGTCGCCGCCATGCGTCAGGCATAGCGTAGCACGCGCGCCGGCCGCGCCGAAACGCGCCCCGGAAGGCGAAAAAAAGCCACCCACAAGGGGTGGCTTTCACAGGCCCGCGCCAAACACGGGCTTGCACGTCTTGCGCTTTCCGGCCCCTCAAGCCAAGGCCGAAGGACCGGCCCGCAGCGGCACGGATGTGCCGCGCACGGGATTAGAAGCGGTGACGCAGGCCGACGCCGACGGCCGTGCTCTTGGCGTCGTCGATGAAGCCGTAGTTCTTGGCGTACGAACCGTAAGCGTACAGGTTGGTGCGCTTGGACAGGTCGTAGGTGTAGCCCAGGCTGAAGACGTTCATCTTCTCGTCATCACCCTCGCCCATCAGCTTGTCGTTCTTGGGATCGACCATTTGCCACGAGGCGAAGATGTTGCTGGCACCACCGATGGGGGCGCTCAGGCCGACCAGGTAGGAGTTGGCACGGAACCCATCGGCAAACTGCAGGCTTCCAGCACCGACCAGACCCGCATCGCTGCTAACACCGTTGACCGATTGACCTTGGAACCAGCCGTCTTCCGTGCGGGCATAAGCCAGCGCCAGCTTCACGACTTCGAAGTCATACGAACCGCCGATGGTGTATTGGCGCGGCTTAGCGTCGGCGTCCAGCGTGTGCGGGGCGTTGAGTTGGTCAAAGGCCAGCGCAACGTTCAGAGGACCGTTGGCATAGCGGACACCAGCAGTGATCGCACGGACGTTGTCAGTCGTGCGGAAGCTGGTTTGGCGATTGGCCGAGAACGAGTAGCCGACACCCGCTTGGAAACCGCTAAACGACGGGGTCTGGTACAGGACCATGTTGTCGATGCGGAAGGTGTTGGTCGCGCTGAAGGCCGTACCCATGTTGGCTTGGCCGAAGCCCAGGCCGAACGGGTCGATCGAGCCGAAGTACTTCGAGGCGATGTTGGTTTGGCGACCGAAGTCCAGTTGACCCCAGGCGTCGCTGGCCAGGCCGACGGTGGCTTGACGGCCGAACAGGCGATCATTCTGGGCGTGGTCACCATTGCTGGAATCGAAGCCGCTTTCCAGCGTGAAGACGGCGCGCAGGCCATCACCCAGATCTTCGGTGCCGCGCAGACCCCAGCGGGAACCGCTTTGCACGCCGTTGATCATACCGACGCGGCTGGACTTACCGACGTCAGGAACATCAACCTTGTTGTAGCCGATACCGGTATCGATGATGCCGTACAGCGTCACCGACGTTTCTGCCTGAGCAGCGCCGGCAAAGCCAGCCAGCAGAGCGGCAGCGAGCAGAGTCTTTTTCATTTAAGAAATCTCCGATGATTTGAGTGACAGAGCAGCAAAACCCAGCATCCTGTTCCGCCGCCCCTCCTAACTCCGCGAAGGGAAGTTGACGTTATTGCATCAAAAATCCGAGGGCGTGGCTATGCTCTCGTCCTGAAAACCGCCCGGGCTTGGTGGCAGTGTTGGCTATAAGCAACAAGCCGTGCGGCATCGCCGCCACAGCTAAGGGATTACCCGAGGTGCGGGGCGGCAGCATTGGCCGCCCAAGCCAACACAGCCGGCCAGCCACGTGCCCGTGGCGCCCCAGGCGGCAAGGACGTCGCTGGCGTAATGGACCTGCAGCGCCACGCGGCTCCAGCCTACCGTGGCGATGATGGCGGATGCGGCCAGCAGCGCGGGCCAGTGCCAGCGCGGCGGCGACAGGCGCAGCGCCAGGTAGCCGAGCATGCCGTAGACGGCCATCGCGCCTGCGGCGTGCCCGCTGGGAAAGCTGAAACCATCCGCATAGGCATAGTCGTGCAGCGCGTCCGGCCGCACGCGGGCAAAGGCGTGCTTGATCAATGTGTTGAGGCTGCCGCCGCCCGCGGTGGCAAGCGCCCATAGCAGGGCCAGGCGGACGTGCCCGCGCCAAGCCAATGCGACGAAGACGGTCGCACCGAGCACGATGAGCCCGTTGCGGTCGCCCAGGTGGGTCAGCCAGGACAGCGCGCGCAATGACGCATCGGGCGCGTGCGCGGCGAGCTGCGCCGCAAGCAGCCGGTCGAAGGCCGGCACGTCGCGGCCGGCTGCGCTTACCGCAATCGCCATCGCCAGGAAGACGCAGGCGCCCGCCGCGCCGACCACCGCGCAAGGCAGCCACGGGCGACCGCCATGCACGCCATGCGGCCCTGCGTGCGCGCGCCGCGCAACGGCCCAGGCGACCCCGGCAACCAGCCATGCCGCCGCGATCATCGGCACCAACGCGGCAAGGGGATGCGCGGCCAGCGCGTGCACAAGCGCCTGCATGCCCTACCCTTGCCGCATCGACGCAGGTTCCGGGTCTACCGGCACGCGATCCAGGTCCAGCCGCACGCTGCAGGCGCGCGCAAATGCCTGTCCGGGCGCGGCGCAGTCCCATTGCTCGACGACGCAGCAACCGCCTTCGGGCGGGTAGACGATGTGGTTGACCGAGTTGGGGACCCCCGCTCGCAGCCGATGCGAGACGGCCGTGCCGGCCTGCACCGCCCACGCTCGGCGCGCGGCATCCGGATGCAGCGGCACGATGTATGGCAGATGGATGTGCCCGCCCAGCACCAGGTCCGCCCCGGACGCCGCCCACAGGCGGGCAGCCTGCTCGTGACCTTTGACGAGGTTGGCGGTATCTTGCAGCGTCACCGACCGCATGGGATGGTGCAGCACGACGACACGCAGCTGCGCCGGGTCTGCCGCGCGCAGGCGCCTGGCCACGCCGCGCACCTGCGCATCCGAAAGCTCGCCGTCTTTGTGGCGCGCCGGCCGCGTCGAGTTGACCCCCAGCACCAGCAGGCGTGGAGTTGCGAAGCTGGGCTGCAGGTTGGGGCCGAGGGCCTGGCGGAAGTTGCCGTAGGGACGCAGGCAGCGCGACCACAAGTCGAACAAGGGGATGTCGTGGTTGCCCGGCACCGCCAGCACCGGCGCCGGCAGGCGCCGGAGGAAATCCACGGCGGCGCGGAACTGCGCACGGCGCGCGCGCTGCGTGACGTCGCCGCCCAGCACCACCAGGTCCGGCGCCAGGCTGTGCGCCAGTGCCACCAACGCATCGACGACGGCCGGCCATTGCGTGCCGAAATGCGTGTCGGAGATGTGCAGGATCGAAGCGCTGCGGGCATTCATGCGCGGTCGGCCGGATCGGGGTGGCGCGGCACCAGCAAGGGCAAGTGGTGCCCGGCCACGCGAAACTCGATGGGCGGGCGCAGGCGCAGGATTTCGCCGTCTATCGCGACCTTGATACCGCGCGGCGACGCGGGCGCGAGCCGCTGCACCGTCACGCGGCGGAAGGGAAAGCTGACCACGTTGTCGGCCTCGCCCAGCCGGGCGAGCGCGCCGCGCAGCACCAGCCCGTACAGGGCAAGCGTGCCGACCGGCCTGGGGCTCATCGCCACGAGCCGGCCTTGCTTTAAGTCGTCGGCCAGGTCTATGCCCAGCTGCTCCAGCTGCAGGGCGTTGTTGCCGACCACCAGCGTGCACGTGCGCATGGCCGTTTCACCGCCCGGGCCGTCGAGCCGCAGCGACAACTGCCGGGGCGAGCGCAGCAAGGTAACCAAGGCGGACGCCAGCGCCACCAGCCGGCTGCGCCCGTAGCGCTGCTTGAAGGCCTCGCGGTCTTCCAGCAGGATGGGGTACAGGCCGAGGCTGGCGTTGACCAAGAAGGCACGACCGTTGACCAGGCCCACCTGCACGGGCTGGACCCGGCCGTCGAGCAAGATACCCAGCGCCCGTTCGTTGTCGGCCGGGATGCTGTGGCTGCGGCCGAAGTAGTTGAAGGTGCCCTGGGACAGGATGCCGAAAGGCAGCCCCGTGCCCAGCACGGCGTGGGCCACGGCGTTGAGGGTACCGTCGCCGCCGGCAGCCACGACCACGCCGCCTGCCTGCTGCGCGCGTTCGACGGCGCGCGCAGCTGCCTGCGCCAGCTTGCGCGGGTCGGTGACGAGGTCGATTTCGCATCGCCTGCCGGCCGCCTGCAACCGGCTTTCGATCTGCTCGCGCAAGGGCCCGGCGTCGGCCCGGCCGGAGCCCGCGTTCATGACGACGAAAAAGGGTTCGCTGCCGGACAGATCGAAGGGCGCGCCGTCGGTACGTGGGGCGTTCATCGACCCACCATAGCCCATGCCCGATGGGCCGGCAAGGCGTTAAGGCGCCAGCCGCACGCCACGCAGTCGCAATAGCCCGTCCGGATACGGAACGTAACCTTGCACGCCCGCGCCAAGCGCCACGGGCCAAGGCAGGTAGTACAGGAAAATCAGCGGCGCGTCGTCCTGCAAAATGGCCTGCGCCTGGTCGTAATAATCCTTGCGCGCCGCAGGATCGGTTTGCGCGCGCGCCTGACGCAGCAGGCGGTCCAGGTGGGCATTGCAGTACCCGCTGTCGTTGAGCGGCGCGCCGCAGGTGACGAAAGGCTCGATGTTTCCCGAAGGGTCGGCGCGGCCCGACCAGCCCGTTTGCGCCACCTCGAAGTCGCCCGAAGCCAGCCGGCGCTGCAGCTCGGCAAAGGGCATGGGTGCAAGCGCAATGTCGAATCCCGCCTGGTCGCCCATGCCACGCACCAATTCGAATACACGCTGCAGCAGCGGGTCTTCGCCATAGGCCAGCGTAAAGGCCACCCGGTCATGCCCTGCCTCGCGCAGCAGCGCGCGTGCGCCGTCGATGTCGCGGCCCTGGGGCTGGAAGCGCGGCTCGAAGGCCCAGCTGGCCGGCGGAAAAGGCTGGCCAGCCGGCACGAGCGCGCCGCCGCCCACGGCCTCGTCGACCAGGTCGCGATCGATGGCCAGGGCAAGCGCGCGGCGCACACGCTTGTCGGCCAGGGGATGGCCGTGCGCGCCAGCGCGCAGGTTAATGACGAGCGCCTGGAATCCCAAGCCGCTGGCCACGCTCAACTGCGCAAGCCCACCGCCCTGCAGCAGGGGAAAGTTGGCCGGCGCCACGCGCTCGATCACGTCCAGCTCGCCGCGCCGAAGCATGTCCATGGCCACCAGCGCATCCGGGATCGGCAGGAATTCCACGCGCCGGATGGGATAGGCTGCCGCATCCCAATGGCCGTCGTCGCGCTCGAGCGCCACGGCGCCGTTGGCGCGGCCGGCCAACCCACGCTCGGCCAGCCGGTACGGGCCGGAGCACACTGGCACTGCACCCGCCTTGCCGAAGCTCGCCGGTGAGACCAGCGTGCCGGCGCGCTCGGCCAGGTGTGACGGCAACGCCGCGTCGGGCTCGTCCAGGCGCAGGACCACGGTCAGCGGACCCGGCGCGACGACCTCGGCAATGCCATGCAGCCGGCCAGGCGCCGCGCTTTCCGGCGCATGGCGCATGCGGTCCAGGTTGGCCTTGACCGCCGCGGCGTCGAGCGGCGCGCCGTCGTGGAATCGCGCGCCGGCACGCAAGGAAAAAGTCAGTTTCCGGCCGTCGGCGCTCCATTCCCAGGATTGCGCCACGCCCGGCACGATGCGCAGCTGCGGGTCGATTTCGACCAGCCGCTCGCACAGCGACGCCAAGACCATGCGCGCCGACAGCGTGCCGGCGCGCAACGGGTCCAACGGGCCGGGCGCCTCGCGCACGCCCACGCGCAGCACCTGCGCCTGCCCAGCTGCGGCCGCCAGGCCGAGGGCCGCAGCGCAGGCCACGGCCAGCGTCGCGCGCCACCCGCCAGGCATGCCGGACATGCTTTTGCGCATCAGATTTTCCACCCCCGGGGCGGCACGCCCCGCGATGCGTGCATTGTAGTGACCACACTCCGGGCGGAAACGGCCGTGGCCGCCTCGCGCAAGTGTTGCGCTGGCGCGCCGGATCCGGCGAACGCAGCCGTAAGGCCGCATGCCGCCATAGCGGCGCGCAACATCTTCGATAAAAGCGATCGAACTTGGTGAAGTCTTATCGCTTTATTCCACCCGCCAGACTCGCTAGAGTTGCAAGCCTGGCTTTTCCCTGTGTCCGTGCGATGGCCGTAATACCGCAACCTGATTCGTCCGCCCGTATATCCGACCCCGCCACTGTTCCCGGCGCCGTGCCGCAAGCGGCCCAGGGCGCGCGTCCGGCGCCGCGCCTGCTGCGCAAGGTGCTGTCGCTGGCTGATTTCGAGGCGCATGCGCGCCGCCGCCTGCCGCGGCCCATTTTTGGCTATGTGTCGGGCGCGGTGGAGGACCACCTATCCGCGCGCGACAACCGCGAAGCTTTCGACGCCTACGGCTTCAAGCCGCGGGTGCTGACCGGGGCCGTCGCCCGCGACCAGAGCGTGACACTGTTCGGCAAGCGGTACAGCAGCCCGTTCGGGCTGGCGCCCATGGGCCTGAGCGCACTGACCGCATACCGCGGCGACATCGTGCTGGCCGAGGCCGCGCAACGCGCCGGCATCCCAGCCATCATGAGCGGATCGTCGCTGATCCGCCTGGAAGAGGTCATGGAACGCGCCCCCGGGACGTGGTTCCAGGCCTACCTGCCCGGCGATCCGGCTCAGATCGCCGCGCTGATCGACCGCGTGGCCGGGGCGGGCGTGCAGACGCTGGTGATCACGGTGGATACGCCGGTCAGCGCCAACCGCGAAAACAACGTGCGCGCGGGGTTTTCCACGCCGCTACGCCCCAGCCTGCGGCTGGCCTGGGACGGTCTGTCGCATCCGCGCTGGCTGGTCGGCACCTTCCTGCGCACGCTGGTGCGCCACGGGATGCCGCATTTCGAGAACAACTACGCCACGCGCGGCGCGCCCATTCTGTCGTCCAAGGTGCTGCGCGACCTTTCGGAGCGGGCCTACTTGAACTGGGAGCACATCGCCAAGATCCGGCGCCGCTGGGACGGGCCGATGATCATCAAGGGCATCCTGGACGCGCGCGACGCGGCGATCGCGCGCCGGCACGGCATGGATGGCATCATCGTTTCCAACCACGGCGGGCGCCAGCTCGACGGCGCGGCCTCGCCCGTGCACGTACTGCCCGAGATCGCCGAGGCCGCGCGCGGCATGACAGTCATGATGGATAGCGGCGTGCGGCGCGGCACGCACGTGGCCAAGGCGCTGGCGCTGGGCGCGCAGTGCGTGTTCATCGGCCGTCCTTTCAACTACGCGGCCGCCGTAGCCGGCCCCGCCGGCGTGGACCACGCCATCTCGCTGCTGCGCCAGGAAATCGACCGGGACATGGGCATGCTGGGCTTGTCTTCGCTGCAGCAGCTCGATGCCAGCTATTTGGTGCCGGTGCGCCCGCTGCCCGGCCGCATGCCTGCAGCGCCCGCTGCTGGCGACTGACCGACAGCCGGCTTTGACCGCCCGGCCTTTTGCGGCCATAGTGTCGGCCTGTCCGTGAACGCCCCGGCCGGCCCGGACGGCGCGTCCGGCGTTTTTCCGCAACAGGCCAGGCCATGGATGTCCGCTACCTGCAAAGCTTCGTCACCGTCGTCGAAAGCGGCTCGTACGCGCAGGCCGCGCGGCGGCTGGACTTGACGCCGACGGCGGTGGCCGCGCGCGTCAAGGCGCTGGAACAGACCCTGGGTTTGTCGCTGGTCAAGCGCGCCGGCCGGTCGGTGCGGCCCACCGACGCAGGCATGCGCATCCTGGACCGGGCGCGCGCGCTGCTGCGCGATGCGCGCGACCTGGCGGCGCTGGCCAGCGACGATATGCCCTTCGGCGAGCTGCGCCTGGGGGTGTTCGTGTCGGCCATGACCAGCGTGCTGCCGCCGGTGCTCAAGCGGGTCTACGAGCGCCATCCGCAATTGTCGGTATTCGTGATGCCCGGCGCGTCGGTCGACCTGTGCCGGCGCGTGGGCGTGGGCGAGCTCGATGCAGCCATCGTGGTCGAGCCCCAGTTCGCCATCGCCAAGACGTGTTCGTGGCAAGCCATCATGGAGGAACCGCTGGTGGTGGTTGCGCCGCTTTCGATGCAGGGGCGCGACGCCCACGAGCTGCTGCGCACCCAGCCTTTCATCCGCTATGACCGGTCGGTGCTGGGCGGCCAGCTGGCCGACCGCTACCTGCGCGACCACGGCATCGTGCCGCAGCAACGCCTGGAAATCGACGGATTGATGGCGATTGCCGCGCTGGTCGACCAAGGCCTGGGCGTGGCGTTGCTGCCGGATTGGTCGTCCATGTGGTCGGCCAATTACGCGCTGGCGCGCATTCCGCTGCCGGGGCGAGCGCCGGTGCGGCGCATCGGCCTGGTCTGGCAGACGCACGGCCCGCGGGCGCTGTTGGCGCGCACCTTCCTGGAAGAGGCGCAGAAGGTGTTTCCCGCCGCCGCGGGCAAGGACGCGGCGGCAGACCGGCGCTAGCGGCTAGCCCTTGCCGGGCTTGCCGACCGGCGTGCTGCCCTGCTCGCGGGGATGGCGCAGGAAGTCGAAATCACAGCCCTGGTCGGCCTGGGTCACGCTTTGCAGGAATAGCTTGCGGTAGCCGCGCTCGTCCTCCTGGCGCGGCGGCGCCGGCTTCCACGCCTGGGCGCGGCGGGCCAGCTCGGCGTCGTCCACGAGCAGGTCCAGCCGGCGCCCGGACACGCTCAGCCGGATGCGGTCGCCGGTGCGCACCAGCGCCAGCGGACCGCCAGCCGCGGACTCGGGCGTGACGTGCAAGACGATGGTGCCGGACGCGGTGCCGCTCATGCGGCCGTCGGAAATGCGCACCATGTCCTTGACCCCAGCGCGCGCCAGCTTGCGCGGGATCGGCATGTAGCCGGCCTCGGGCATGCCGGGCGCGCCCCGCGGCCCGATGTGCTTGAGCACCATGATGTCGTCGGCGGTGATGTCCAGGTCCGGGTCGTCCACGCGGGCGGCCAGGTCTTCGAGGTCTTCGAAGACCACTGCCCTGCCCTCGTGCTCCATCAGCGCGGGCGTGGCGGCCGATTGCTTGATGATGGCCCCGCCCGGCGCGAGGTTGCCGCGCAGCACTGCGATGCCGCCCTGGGCGTAGACGGGCCGGTCGAACGGCCGGATGACGTCCTGCTGGAAGGGCGGCCCGGCGGCGTCGAGTTCCTCGCCCAAGGTGCGGCCGGTGACGGTCAGCGCGTCCAGGTGCAGCAAGGGGCGCAGCTCGCGCAGCAGCGCGCGCACGCCCCCGGCCTTGTGGAAGTCTTCCATGTAGTGCTGGCCCGATGGCTTCAAGTCCACCAGCACGGGGGTTTCGCGGCCGATGCGATCGAACGCTTCCAGGTCCACGCGTATGCCCAGGCGCCCGGCGATGGCGGTCAGGTGGACGATGCCGTTGGTCGATCCGCCTATGGCCAACAGCACGCGCAAGGCGTTTTCGAACGCCTTGGGCGTGAGGATGCGGTGCGGGGTGAGGCCCTGGGCGATCATGCGCACGGCGGCCGCGCCGGTTTGTTCAGCGATGCGCATGCGGTCGGCAGTGACCGCCGGCGGGGAGGCCGCGCCCGGCACCGACATGCCCAACGCCTCGGCGATGCACGCCATGGTGCTGGCCGTACCCATGACCGAACAGGTGCCGACGCTGGCGACCAGTTTGTCGTTGACCTCGGCGATTTCCTGGTCGTCGATCTCGTCGGCGCGATAGCGCGCCCAGAAGCGGCGGCAATCGGTGCAGGCGCCGACGCGCTCGCCCCGGTGCGCGCCGGTCAGCATCGAACCGGTCACCAGCTGGATGGCCGGCACGTTGGCGCTGGCCGCCGCCATCAACTGCGCGGGTACCGTCTTGTCGCAGCCGCCGATGAGCACCACCGCGTCCATCGGCTGGGCGCGGATCATCTCTTCGGTGTCCATGGACATGAGGTTGCGCAGGAACATGCTGGTGGGTGCGGCGAAGCTTTCATGCACGGAGATCGTCGGAAACTCCACCGGCAGGCCCCCGGCCAGCATGACGCCGCGGCGCACCGCCTCGACCAGCTGCGGCATGTTGCCGTGGCAGGGGTTGTAGCCGCTGCCGGTGTTGGCGATACCGATGATGGGCCGGTCCAGCGCGTCGTCGGTCAGGCCCGCGCCCTTGATGAAGGCCTTGCGCAGGAACAGCGAAAATCCACTGTCGCCGTAGCTGGTCAGGCCCCGGCGCATGCCGCCGGGCGCGTCGGATCCGGCCGGCCGGCCGGCGGGTTTCTTGGGATCTGCCATGAATGTCTTGCCGGGCTGTTGTTGAAGCGAAGGGAAGGATACGCGACTAATCGGCGGTGATCTTTGCATCCTGGATGACCTGCGCCCATTTCTCGACCTCGGCGCGCAGCCGCTTGGCCGCATCCTCCGGCGAGTGCGGGGCCACCGCGTAGGCGCCCTGCTGCAGCAGCTTTTCCTTGACTTCCGGCTTCTGCAGGGCCGCCGAGGTAGCCGTGTTGAGCCGTTGCACGATGGGCGCGGGCGTGCCGGCCGGGACCAACAACCCGAACATGGACGCCACTTCGAAGCCCGGCAGGCCGGCTTCGGCCGCGGTGGGCATGTCGGGCAGCATGGAGATGCGCTCGGGCGTGGTCACCGCCAGCGCGCGCAGCTTGCCCGCCTTGATGAAGGACAGCGAAGCGGGGACGGTCTCGACCATGGTCAGCACCTGGCCGCCCACCAGGTCGGTCATGGCCGGGCCGCTGCCGCGATACGGCACGTGCAGCATGTCCACCCCGGCCTGGCGCTTGAAGAGCTCGGCAGCCATGCGCTGCGGCGCGCCGGCGCCCGACGATGCGTAGGTCAGCTCGCCTGGGTGGGCGCGGGCGTACTCGATGAGATCCTTGAGCGAGTGGATGGGCAGCTTGGGGTTGACCACGAAGACCAGCGGCACCGCGGCGATGGTCGACACCGGCGTCAGGTCTTCGAGCAGCTTGTAGGAAATGCGGTCTTTTTCCAGCGTGGCCATGATGGAGTGCGAGGTGATTGCCCCCATCAGCATCGTGTAGCCATCCGGCTCGGCGCGCGCCACCGCATCGGCGCCCACGTTGCCGCCGGCACCGCCCCGGTTTTCGACGACGACTTGTTGTCCCAGCTCAGCCGAAAGGGCTTCGGCCATCACCCGCCCGACCACGTCGGTGGCGCCGCCCGGCGGATACGGGATGACCATGCGCAGGGGCTTGGTTGGATAGTCGGCGGCGGCCGCCGCCAAGCAGGGGCCGAGGGCACCGGCCAGGCCCAGCGCCATGCCGCCTGCCAGCAGGCGCCGCCGCGCCCGGGAAAGGAATGCATCCATCGAAGTCTCCTCGTATCGGTATAGTGGGGCCGGCCGTAGACCGGCCGCGGCCCCATTATTGGCATGCCGATACGCGCAAAGACTTCATTCCCTCTTGTTCAGAAAGAAATTTTGTTTTGCTTTGGCCGGGTCGCGCCTAGCGGTCCTCGGGGTCGAAGGCTTCGCCGCTGCCCAGTTCGGCGCCGGTGACGGGGTCGGACTCCGGGTCGGAAGCCGTGCGCGACACCAGCGCCTGCAAGGCCTTTTTCTGCTTGGCGTCGAGCTTGACCGTGGCGTTGCCGTCGCCGCCGTCGACGGCGCATTGCTGGCTGCGCTCGGACACCACCTCGAAGTTGGCGTCGCTGTTCCACGGCCCGCGCAACTCGTCCTGCGGATCGTCGCTCTGTGACATGTCGAAGTACACGCTGGCAAAGCGTGGATCGCCCGGCAGCTTGCCCGGCGGGAAATTGGGCTGCATGGAATACAGCGCCTTTTCGAAGGAGCGCTGGTGCGCGATCTCGCGCGTCATGAGAAAGCCCAGCGCTTCCTTCACGCCCGGATCGTCGGTCACGTTGATCAGGCGCTCGTAGACGATCTTGGCTCGGGCCTCGGCGGCAATGTTCGAGCGCAGGTCCGCCGACGGGTCGCCGATGGTGTCGATATATCCGGCGTTCCAGAGCTGGCCGCCGGAATTGATCAGCGCGGGGCCGCCGCCGTAAAGGATCTGCGTGACATGCGAGTCGTTGCCTGCGCCTTGCAGGCTGCGGTAGAGGTCGGCTTCGGCCAGGGTCGCCTCGGCCAGTTCCCCCTTGGCACCCTTGTTGAGCATGGCGACCAGGGTGCCGATTACCTCCAGGTGGCTGAGCTCTTCGGTGGCGATGTCAAAGAGCATGTCCTTGCGGCCGGGATCGTCTTCGGCGATGGCCTGCGTGAAATATCTACACGCTGCGGCCAATTCTCCCTGCGGCCCGCCGAACTGTTCCAGCAACAGATTGGCCAGCCCGGGGTTGCATTGCCCGACCCGGACCGTGTACTGCAGGCGTTTATTGTGTGCAAACATGACTAACCTCCCGATAGGCGCGCCCGGACGGATTGCCGGGCGCGGCGGCCGTGCAGCAAGCGGCGTGCCGGCGCACGGCGGCCATGCCGCGCCGGGAGGGTGGGTCAGGCGGCGGATTGGCGCATGAGATCGGCGGCCCGCTCGGCGATCATGATGGTGGGCGAGTTGGTGTTGCCGGACGTAATGACCGGCATGACGGAGGCGTCGACCACCCGCAGGCCCTGCAGGCCGTGCACCCGCAGCTGCGCGTCGACCACCGCGCCGGCATCCGGGTCGGTGCCCATCGCGCAGGTGCCGACCGGGTGGAAGATGGTCGTACCTATCTTTCCGGCGGCTTCGATGAGCGCCTCCTCGGACTGGACCTCCGGGCCGGGCAGCCATTCCTGCGGCTGGTACTCTTGCAGCGCCGGGGCGCCGATGATGCGCCGGGCCAGCCGTATGGAGTCGGCGGCGACTTTTTTGTCTTCCGGCGTACTGAGGTAGTTGGGCGCGATCACCGGCGCATCGGCGGCGTCGGCGCTTTGGATGTGTACGCTGCCCCGCGAGGTGGGCCGCAGGTTGCAGACGCTGGCGGTGAAGGCGTCGAAAGTATGCAGCGGCTCGCCGAAGGCCCCGAGCGACAGCGGCTGGACGTGGAACTCGACGTTGGGTCGCGCCTGCGACGGGTCCGACATGGCAAATACGCCAAGCTGCGATGGCGCCATGCTCATCGGGCCTGTGCGGCGCAACAGGTATTCCAGGCCAATGCCGATGCGGCCCAGCCAGGACGAGGCGATGCGGTTAAGCGTGCGTACACCCGAGACCTTGACCACGACGCGCAGCTGCAGGTGATCCTGCAGGTTTTCGCCCACCCCGGGCAGCGCATGCCGAACCTCGATGCCCGCCTCGCGCAGCTGCGCCGGCTCGCCGATGCCGGACAGCTCCAGCAACTGCGGCGTGTTGACCGCCCCGGCGCACAGCGCGACTTCGCGCCGGGCACGCATTTCGCGGCCATCGCGCAGCCGCACCCCGACGCAACGCGTCCCGTCGAACAGCAAGCGCTCGACGTGCGCACCCGTGGCCACGCGCAGGTTGGGCCGCTTGCGCACCGGGCGCAGGAAAGCGCGCGAAGTGTTCCAGCGCCAGCCCGACTTTTGGTTGACTTCGAAGTAGCCGACGCCGAAGTTATTGCCCCGGTTGAAGTCCTGCACACGCGGGATGCCGGTTTCGGCCGCCGCCTGCGCGAAGGCCTCCAGGATGTCCCAACGCAGCCGCTGCGATTCGACGCGCCATTCGCCGCCTGCGCCATGCATGTCGTCGGCGCCGCGGTGGTAGTCCTCGCTGCGCTTGAAATACGGCAGCACGGCGTCCCAGCGCCAGCCGTCGTCGCCGCTGAGCCTGGCCCACTCGTCGTAGTCCTCGCGCTGGCCGCGCATGTAGATCATGCCGTTGATCGAAGAGCAGCCGCCCAGCGTGCGCCCGCGCGGATAGATGATGGACCGCCCACCCAGGCCGGGCTCGGGCTGGGTACGGTACATCCAGTCGGTGCGCGGGTTGCCGATGCAATAAAGGTAGCCGACCGGGATGTGTATCCAGTGATAGTTGTCCGGGCCGCCTGCCTCCAGCAGCAGGACGCTGGTGGAAGGATCGGCGCTCAAGCGGTTGGCCAATACGCAGCCGGCCGAACCGGCGCCGACGATGACGTAGTCGTATGTCTCCATGGCTTTTTTCTTCCTGCATGGCCCGCGCACGGGGCGTTGACGGTGTTTGCCGTCGCAGCCTGGCGCAATCTTATTGCGGGTCCGGCCCTGGCCCAAGGGGACGCCGCGGCGGCGGTGATGCGGTGCACACTTTGTCGCCGAAACGGCGCGCTGTCCAATGACTTGTCGAAAAGGAGGGTATAAATATCGCTGATATCACTGCAGCCGTCCCGGCGGCGCCATGGATACCAAGCACCTTCGCACTTTCGTCACCGTGGCCCGAGAGGGCAGCCTGACCCGGGCGGCGCAGCGCCTGCACCTGACGCAGCCCGCCTTGAGCCTGCAAATCAAAGCGTTGCAGGAATCCCTCGGGCTGACGCTGTTTTCCCGCACGCCCCACGGGCTGGAATTGAGCGATGACGGGCGCGCGGCGCTGCCGGTGGCCGAACGGGTGCTGGATGCGCTGGACGAATTTCACCGCCACGCAGGCGCGCTCGGCCAAGCCCTGCGCGGGCGGCTGCGTATCGGCACCATCCTGAACCCCGAGTTCATCCGGCTGGGCAGCACCCTGCAGCACTTGGTCTCGCACCACCCGCAGGTGCGCACCCAGCTGTCGCACGGCATGTCCGGCTGGGTGGCGCGCCAGGTCCGGGACGGTGAGCTGGATGCGGGGTTTTTCCTGGGGCCCGTGGACCGGCCAAAAGGGCGGCCGGCACTGCACGCCACGCCCCTGACCCCGTTTTCCTACCGCGTCATCGCCCCCAAGGGCTGGGGAGCCCGCGTGCAAGGCATGGATTGGAGGCGCATCGCGGCGCTGCCTTGGATCTGGACCCCTCAGGACTCCGTGCACCATCGCCTGCTGTCGGAAAAGTTCGCCGCGCTGGGCGTGACCCCTTGCACGGTAGCCGAAGTCGACCAGGAAGCGTCGATGCTGGACCTGGTGCGATCCGGCGTCGGCCTGTCGCTGGCGCGCGACTCGGTGGCGCTGCGTGAATCCCAGGCCAGCGGACTGGCGCTGGTCGACGGCCTGGCCATACACACTGAGTTGTCGTTCATCTGCCTGGCTTCGCGCCGGCAAGAGCCGCTGATCCGCGCCGCCTTCGAGGCGGTGCGGCAGGCCTTCTCGTAACGCCGCCTTCGCGCACGGTGCCTGCTGGATCGCGCACGGCGCCGCTAGGCAGGCCGCGACATCGGGTAATCGCCACATCGGGTAATCGCTGATTTGCGGGCGGCCGATGTTATCGCTACCATCATCCTGTGCGATTCCCAATGGGAACGCTACCACCACAATAAAAAGGGAGACAGTTCATGCGCAGCAGAACCATGCCCTGCCCGCCGCGTGCCACGGCGGACAGGGCACCGGCGGGGGACCCCATGGCACCGGCCGGCGGCGCACGCTTATGTGCTGCCGCGCCGGATGACTTCGAAGCCCAGGTCGACGGTGCGCACGCCGACTTCCTGGCCCATGGCGCGAGCCACGATGAGTTCGGCGCTGCGTACGCCGATCTCGTAGCGCGGAAACCGCACGGTCGTCAGCGGCGGAATCATGTGCTGCATCAAGTCGTTGTCGTCGGAGGCTGCCACGGCGATGCGGCCCGGCACATCCAACCCCCTGCGCTGGCATTCGAAGACCGCGCCGGCAGCCAGCACGTCGCCAGCGAAGAACACCGCGTCGACCTTGGGATCGGTCTCGACGATGCGGGCGAGCGCGCGCGAGCCGCTTTCCAGGCCCGGGCCGACTTCCAGCACCAGCTCCGGCCGCACGGCGATGCCCAGCTTGGCCAGCCGCGTCAGGAATCCCTTGCGCCGCTCGCGCAGCCGCTCGTTGCCGCGCACCGGCAGGCTGGCGAAACCGATGCGCCGATAGCCCAATCCGGCCAAGTGCTCGGCCATCGCCGCGCCCACGGCGTAATTGGAAAAGCTGACCGAAATGTCGATGGGATTGGCAACCAGGTTGCCGGTCTCGATGCAAGTCAGCGCGCTGTTTTTCAGGATGCGCACGGCCTGCGGCGTGTGGCGTGTGTTATGCAGCACGATGCCGCAGACGCGCTGCGCGACATAGGCGGCGATCAGCTTTTCCTCCTGCTGCAGGCTATAACCGCTGTCGGAGATCATCAACTGGAAGTCGTGCTTCATCAGCACGTCCGACATGCCCTGGATCATTTCGGCGTACAGCGCGTTGCGCAGGCTGGGCACGATCAGCGCCACCAGGGTGGTACGGTTCGACGACAGGCTGCCCGCCACGCGGTTGGGTACGTAGCCGCTTTGCGCGATGGCGCGGCGCACGCGCTCGAGCGTGGCCGGCGCGACGGTATCAGGTGCACGCATCGCGCGCGACACGGTCATCGCCGACACCCCGGCGAGACGCGCCACGTCTTTCATCGACACTTCCGCACCGGCCGATTTTCGTCCCACTGCCGCATCCCCTTGGCATTGCCGTCGTCCGGGACGCTGCCCGTGACGATCGTTGGCGCCGGATTCTACGCCAAGCCGTGCAAGCATTCGCCCCCACACGTACCCTGACGCTCGTCCTTGCCGGCCAATCATGTTATCGATATCATCGGTGAGCTTCCACCTTTTTCACTGCAGGAGACGGCGTTGACCCGTTCTGAAAAATTCCGAGAGCTGCTCAAGCAACCGCCCTTCGTATGCATGGGCGCGCACGATGCCGTGACCGCCATGCTGGCCGAACAGGCGGGTGCACCGGCCATCTACGTCAGTGGCTTCGTCGCCTCGGCCACCGTTGCCGGCAAGCCCGACGTCGGCCTGTTGTCGCAGACCGAGATGTTCGAACACATTCGCCGGATCTGCCGCGTGACCAGCGTGCCGGTGTTTGCCGATGCCGACACCGGCTACGGCGGCGTGCTCGATGCGCAGCGCACGATACAGCTGTGGCAGGAAGCCGGCGCATCGGTACTGCACCTGGAAGACCAGGCCGTGCCCAAGAAATGTGGCCACTTCGCCAGCAAGCAGCTAGTGTCCAAGGAAGAAATGCAGCAAAAGCTGCGCGCGATGCTGGATGCGCGCACCGATCCCAACTTTTTCGTCGTGGCGCGCACCGACGCCATTGCGGTGACCGGGCTGTCTGACGCGATTGACCGGCTCAAGGCCTATGCCGCCGTGGGCGCCGACGGGCTGTACGCCGACGCGCTGGAAAGCGTCGACCAGATGCGCGAACTGGTGCACGCGCTCAAGCCGCTGGGCAAGCCCATCCTGTTCAACATGGTGCGCTCAGGCAAGAGCCCATACCTGTCGCTGAAGGAGATCCATGACATCGGCTTTGATTTTGCGCTATGCCCGGTCGAGCCTATGCTGGCAATGCACAAGGCGGTCAAGGAAATGATGGAAACCTTCCTGCGCGAAGGCTGTTCGACCAATGCCATCGCCGACCGGCTCACGCCTTTCGACGAGTTCAACCGGTTCGTCGGCCTGGACCAGTACACCGCCGCCGAAGCCAAGTACGCGGCCTAGGTTCCCACCCCTAGGGACATACGCCGCGGCGGCCAGGCCGCCACCCCATCAACGGAGAAGAGAAGGAGACACTCATGAAACACTGGATATCGACCGCCATCCTTGTGCCGGCGTTCGCGCTGGCCGGCGCCGCCGCCACCGCACAGGCAGCCGGCTTTCCCGACAAGCCGGTGACGCTGGTGGTGCCCTATTCGCCCGGAGGCGGCAGCGACAACGTCGCCCGGGCCACCGCCAACTTCCTGTCCGAATACTGGAAGCAACCGGTCATCGTCGAAAACAAGCCCGGCGCCGACGGCATGATCGCCACCCGCCAGGTCATGCGCGCCAACCCCGACGGCTATACGCTGCTGATTTCCATCCCTGCCATCGCCGCGCTGAAGTACATCCACAAGTCGCTGGACGCAGATCCGCTGACGGCGCTGCGGCCGGTCAGCATGCTGGCGTCGGGACCGACCGGCATTGTCGTCAAGGGCGGCACCGACATCCAGTCCATCGCCGACCTCAAGCGCGCATGCGGCGACGCCAAGGCACACTGCAGCTGGGCAAGCGGCGAACCCTTCACGCTGCTGGCCGGCACCATCCTGGTCGAAAAGATGGGCCTGAAGGACAAGATGACCAACGTCCGCTACGCCGGCACGTCGGCCGCGGTCAACGACATCATCGGCGGCCACGTCACGATGGTGGTCACGGGCCTGTCTTCGGTGCTGCCGCACCACAAATCGGGTTCGATGAAGATCTTGGCGCTGTCGGGCGACGATCGCCTGCCCGAGGTCCCGGATGTCCCGACCTACGGCGAATCGGGCTTGAGCGAAGTCGAGTTCACCAGCAACTGGTACGGTATATTCGTGCCGTCGGCCACGCCTGATGACGTCGTCAAGAAGATCGCCGACGGCATGCGCCTGGCCGGCCAGGATCCGGGAGTGATGAAGGTGCTCAAGCCGCTGCTGCTGCAGCCGGTGGGCAATTCCCCCGAAGCCTTCGGCGAAACGGTCAAGCGTGCGCAGGCAACGGTGGACAAGCTTTCCGGTTACCTGACGGCCCAGTAAAGAGGAATGCCCCGACCATGACCCGCGATGCCTCCATCCCCCGGATCGTCTTTCTCGACCGGGATACGATCTCTCCCCAGACGCGGCTGCGCCCGCCGGGGTTTGCGCACGAGATGGAGGTATACGGGTCGACGGCGCCGCATCAGGCCGCCGAACGGATCGCCGAAGCCGACATCGTCATCGTCAACAAGGTGCGGCTCGATGCCGCGACGATCGCCGCAGCCAGGCGCCTAAAGATGATCGCCGTGGCTGCCACGGGCACCGACAACATCGACCTGGCCGCCTGCGCCAGCCGCGGCATCGTCGTCAGCAACATCCGCAACTACGCGGTCAACACCGTCCCCGAGCATACGTTTGCGCTCATCTTCGCGCTGCGCCGCAGCCTGTTCGCCTACCATCAGGCGGTCAAGGCCGGGCGCTGGCAACAAGCGGGCCAATTCTGTTTTTTCGACTACCCCATACGGGACCTGCGCGGCTCGACGCTGGGCATCATCGGCGACGGCGCGCTGGGCCGCGCGGTCGCCGACATCGGGCGGGCGCTGGGGCTGCGCGTGCTCTTTGCCGCGCATAAAGGCCGTGAAGGCATGGGTTCGCTGTACACGCCGTTCGACGAGGTGCTGCGGCAAAGCGACATCATCACCCTGCATTGCCCGCTGACGCCGCAGACGCGCAACCTCATCGGCGAGCGCGAATTCGCGCTGATGGCACGCAAGCCCCTACTGATCAATACCGCGCGCGGCGGATTGGTCGACGAGCAGGCACTGGTCCAGGCGCTGCGCTCGGGCCAGATCGCTGGCGCCGGCTTCGACGTGGTCAGCCAGGAACCGCCGCCGGCGGGGCACCCGTTCGAACAGCTGGCCGACGCACCCAACTTCATCCTCACGCCGCACGTGGCCTGGGCAAGCGACGAGGCGGTGCAGGCACTGGCCGACCAGCTGATCGACAACATCGAGGCCTTCTGGGCGGGCAGCCCCCGCAACGTCAAGACCTGAGCGCGACCGGCCGGCCATGACCGAGCCCTTTGAAACGGACCCGCGCGTGTGCGCCGTACTGACTCCCGCCCAAATGCGGGATGCCGACCGGCACGCTGCCCGGGGGCTGGGTGGCACCCTGCCGCTGATGGAAGCGGCCGGCCGTGCCGTCGCGCAGGCCGTGCGCGAGCGCTGGGCCCCTCGCCAGACGGTCGTGCTATGCGGCCCGGGCAACAATGGCGGCGACGGGTTCGTGGCCGCGCGCTGCCTGGCCGCAGCCGGCTGGCCCGTGCGGTTGGCCCTGCTGGGCAGCGTGGAGCGGCTGGCCGGGGACGCCGCAGCCATGGCGGCACGCTGGCGCGGCGACATCGATCCTTTTACGCCGGATGTGCTGGACGGGGCCGGCCTGGTCATCGACGCGATATTCGGCGCCGGACTGTCCCGGCCAGTCGAAGGTACCGCTGCGGCCATGCTGCAGTCCGTCAAGCAACGCGAGATCCCGGTCTGCGCGGTGGACGTGCCCAGCGGGCTGGACGGCGCCACCGGACACGTGCGCGGCGTGGCGGTACCCGCCGAGGTGACGGTGGCCTTTTTCCGCAAGCAGCCCGGGCACTTGCTGATGCCGGGCCGCCAACTGTGCGGCGAGCTGGTCATCGCGGACATCGGGATTGCCGACGAGGCGCTGCAAGAAGTCGGGCCCGACACGTTCGAAAACGGCCCGGCACTTTGGCTGCAGGGTTACCCGTGGCCCGCGATCGACGGCCACAAGTACGGCCGCGGGCACGCTTTGGTGCTGGGCGGCGAGGCCTTGACCGGCGCGGCGCGCTTGGCTGCCCGGGCGGCGCAGCGCGCCGGCGCCGGCCTGGTGACGGTCGCCACGCCTGCGCCCGCGTGGCCGGTCTACGCCGCAGCGCTTGAAAGCATCATGGTCCAAGCCATCGACGGATGGGACGGGTTCCAGGCGCTGCTGGCCGACGCCCGCAAGAACGTCGCCATCATCGGCCCCGGCGCCGGCGTCAACGAGCACACGCGCCGCTGCACGTTGGCCGCGCTTGCCACGCGCCGCGCCGCCGTGCTGGATGCCGATGCGATCACCGCCTTTGCCGAAGCCCCGCAGGAACTGTTCCGGGCGATACACGGCCCTTGCGTGCTGACGCCGCACGAGGGCGAATTCGCCCGGCTCTTCGACGCCGGCGGCGACAAGCTGTCGCGCGCCAGGCAGGCAGCCGCGCGCAGCAAGGCCGTGGTCCTGCTCAAGGGCCCGGACACCGTCATCGCCGCACCCGATGGACGTGCGGCCATCAATGCCAATGCGCCGCCATGGCTGGCCACCGGTGGCACGGGCGACGTGCTTGCCGGCTTCATCGGCGGCCTGCTTGCGCAGGGCATGCACGCCTTCGAAGCGGCCTGCGCCGCGGCGTGGCTGCATGGCGAATGCGGCAACGCGGCCGGCCCGGGGCTGATCGCCGAAGACCTGCCTGCCGCGCTGCCCGGCGTGCTACGACGGCTGCGCCGATAACCCATCCTATGCTCGCCGCTGGCTTCGCACCCATCGCAGCCGTGATACCGGCCAACGGCGGCGTGCACGATTTCGCGCACTGACCGCAGCGACGGCGCCGCAACGATCCGTCGGCGCCCCGCCCGGACGACCGTGTTTCAGTCCTGGCCGCCCAGGTAAGCCTTGGCCAGGCTCTCGTCGGCGGCAATCTGGCTGGCCGGGCCCTCTGCCACCACGCGTCCGCGCTCGAGCACATAAGCGCGGTCGGCCAAGGCCAGCGCCAGCCCAGCCATCTGGTCGACAAGGACGATGGTCATCTGCTCGTCACGCAGCCGGTCCAAGGATGCGAATAGTTCGGCGATGACCTTGGGAGCGAGGCCCAGCGACGGCTCGTCAAGCAGCAGCACGCGCGGCAAGGCCATCAGGCCGCGCGCCACGGCCAGCATTTGCTGCTCGCCACCCGAAAGCAGGCCGGCGCGATGGTGCTGGCGCTCGCGCAAGCGGGGGAAACGCCGCAGCATGGCTTGCACCCTTTCCTCCCGACCTTCCGGATGCAGGAAGCCGCCGAGCCGGATGTTGTCGAGCACGGACAACTCGGGGAAAACTTGCCTGCCTTCGGGCACCAGCACCATGCCCAGCCTGACCACGTCTTCGGCGCCGCGGTTCTCGAGGGCGTGCCCGTCCAAGTGCATGGCGCCCGATGCGCACGGATGCAGCCCCGCCAGGCAACGCATCAGCGTGGACTTGCCCGCGCCGTTGGCGCCCAGCAGCGCCACCGTTTCACCCCGGCGCACCTGCAGGCTGACCCCATGCAGCACCGGTTCGGCCCCATAGCCGGCCACCAGGTCGGCAACGGCCAGGATCTCGGGTGCAATGCCCGCTGCCGGCGCCCGCTCGCGAGGCCGCGCCTGCAGCGATTCGCCCAGGTAGGCCTGGCGCACGGCCGGATCGCGCTGCACGTCCTGCGGCGTGCCCCAGGCAAGCCTGCGCCCCGCATCGAGCACGAGCACGTGGTGCGAAATCCCCATGACCAGCGCCATATCATGCTCGACCAACGCCACGCCTATGCCCGCCTGGCTGATGCGCGCAAGCAGCGCCGCGAGTGCGTCCTTGTCTTCGCGCGACAAGCCGGCAGCCGGCTCATCGAGCAACAGCACGTCGGGATCGGCAGCCAGCGCTCGCGCGATCTCGACCAGCCGCCTATCCACGTGCGCCAGTCCCGCCGCCGGCGCCCGCACAGGGCCGCGATAACCGCAAAATGCGAGCAGCGCGCGGGCCCGCGAGCGGGCTTGCGGGTCGCCCAGCCTGCCTGCGCCAAACAACGGCCCGAGCCGGCCGCGGCCCATGGCCAGCAGCACGTTATCCTCGACGCTTAGGCTGCCGAACAGCTGCGAGGTCTGGTAGGTACGAGCCACGCCTGCCCGGGCGATGGCATGCGCAGGCAAGCCGCGCAGCGACCGGCTGCGGCCAGCGCTGGCAAGTTCGAAGTCCCCGGCGGTCGGACGGTAAAAGCCGCTCAGCATGTTCAGTACGGTCGTCTTGCCCGCGCCGTTCGGTCCGATCAGGCTGGTGACCGAACCGGCGGCAATATCCATGTCCAGGTCCGCCACCGCCCGGACGCCGCCGAAGGTCATGCCCAGTCCGCGTGCACGCAGTGCCGCCCGCGGCCGGACGGGCAGCGTGGCCCCGACAGCCGCCTGCGCCGCGCCGACGTCCGTCGCGACGTCGGCCGGGCGCGGCAAGCGCCTGCGCAAGATTTGCCTGGCCAAGCCGACTGCGCCTTCCGGCGCCACCCACAGCACGACGAGCAGCATGGCACCGAAAAGCAGCAGCCGGTAGGCTTCCAGCGACGCCAGGATCTCGGGCAGCGCGCCGACGATGAGCGCACCCACCACGGGACCGGCCACCGTCCCCGCGCCGCCGACGACGACCACCAGCACGAACAGGATGGACTGCATGAAGCTGAACGTGTCGGGCGTGACGAATCCCGACAGCGGCGCGAACAGTCCGCCTGCCAGGCCGGCCGCAGCGGCTGACAGCGCAAAGGCTGCCGTCTTGATCGCCAGGGGATTGAGCCCGATCGAAGCCGCTGCCGTTTCCGTGTCGCGCACGGCCCGCATGGCCGCGCCCCAGACGCCACCGGACAGGCGCGCGTAGGCGAGCACCAGCAACGCCGCCACGATGATCGCCAGCACCGCGATGGCTTGCTCGGCGCCCCAGCCGGGCAGTAGCGCCGGCGCGGGCACGCCCATGATGCCGTTCTGCCCGCCGGTCACATCGCGCATCTCGACGGCGGCATGCTGGACGATGAAGCTGAAGGCGATCGTCACCATCGCCAGGTACGGCCCCTTGACCCGCAAGGCCGGCAGCGCCAGCAGCGCCCCCAGCGCCGCCGCGGCCAGTGTGCCCACGGCCCAGGCCGGCCAAAAACTCCATCCTGCGCCAGTGGTGAGGATGGCCACGGCGTACGCGCCGACCGCATAGAAGCCGACATGGCCGAACGATACCTGGCCGGTCAGCCCCAGCAGCACGTTCAGGCCGATGCCCACGATAGCCACCAGCGCGATGGTGGCCAGGACAAACACGTAATAGCTGTTGAGCGTCAGCGCGAGGACGAGGCCGAGCGCGGCTGCCACTGCCACGCCGGCCAGCAGGCCGCGATTCATACTTTCTTGACCTCCGCCCGCCCGAACAAGCCGTTGGGCTTGCACGCCAGCACGGCGATGACCAGCGCGAATGTGATGATTTGCGTATAGCCCGAACCGAGGGAGACCGTAACCATCGCCTCGGCAACACCAAAGATCAAGCCGGCCAGCACCACGCCCCAGGCGCTGGCGATGCCACCCAAAATCGCCACGGCAAACGCCTTGAGCCCGAACATCGTGCCCATGTCGGCATTGACGTTGAACAGCGGCGCGATCAACACGCCCGCGATGCCGGCCAGCACGGTCGACACTGCAAAGGCCGCGGCGATCGCCCGCTTGATCGGGATGCCCATCAGCCGCGCGGCATCGCGGTTTTGCGTGACCGCCAGCAATGCCGTGCCCCAACGGCTGCGCCGCGCCACCCTATGCAGCAAGGCAGCCAACGCCAGGCCCAGGACCGGAATCAGGATCTGCAGCGGATAAACGCCCAGGCCCATCCCGGCGACCTCGATCGGCGCGCGCGCCAGCGGCGAGGGCAGGCTGCGCGGTTCCCTGCCGAAGGTGTGCATGACCACGTTGTCCAGGACGATGCCCAACGCCACCGTGGCCATCAGCCAGGCGTTGGAATCCCGGCTGGCGAAGGGGCGCACGGCAAGGATTTCCACCACCAGGCCGTAGGCCGCGCAGGCCAGCAGCGCCAGCGCGATGGCCAACGGCATCGGCCAGCCCAACGTCTGGGCGAAGGTAAAGCACAGCACCGCGCCCAGCATCATGGAGCTGCCCTGCGCAAAGTTGACGGTGCCCGATACCGAGTAGGTGATGTGAAAGCCCAGCGCCATGAGGCCGTACATGCTGCCCAGCCCCAGTCCGCTGATCAACGCGGCCAGCACTTGCATCGCTGTCCGCCCGTCATGGATTCAAGCCGACCGGCAGGATGCGGCCGTCGATGAACTGTGCCCAGACGTAATCGTCGGCGGCGAGTGCGTCGTGCCTGTCCGGCGCAAAGGGCTTGTCGTATGTCTTGATCAGGCCTTGGTAGGTGCCGATCTCGTAGAAGCCCTTGCGGATCGCGTCCCCGTCGGTCGAGCCAGCCTTGGCGATGGCCAGTGCCGTCAGGTGCATGGCGTCGTAGGCGTTGGCCACGCCGACGGCCGGAGAAATATCTTCAGGCCCCTTGACGTCCGGATACTTGGCCTTGAGGGCGGCAATGACCTTTTCGCCCACGGGCGATTGCTTGCCGAAGAAGCTGTAGGTCTGCACGAAGTGCACGTCCTTGGCGCGCGGTCCAGCCAGCTCGCTGAAGCGCCCGCCCGCCGGCCCCCAGTGCGACACCACCGGGACTTGCCAGCCCATGCGCTCGAGCGACTTGACCACCTGCGCCGACGGTCCGACGTTGCCGACCATAAACAGCGCGTCGGCGCCGGCCGCCTTCAGGCGGCTCAATTGCGGCACCACGTCGACATCGTTGGCCTCGAATTTTTCGCTGCCGACCGGCTGCATGCCCTTGGCTGCGAGCGCAGCCACCAAGCCTTTCTCGTTGGATTCCCCCCAGGGGTTGTTGACCATGATCAGGCCAAACTTGCTGGCACCGAAGGTCTTGATCGCGTAATCGACCATGCCCTGGTCGACGATTTCATCTACCGCCGAAACGCGGAACACGAAGTTGGGGTCGGCGCCGTTCTTGGTGATGGGCGTGCCTGCCGCCCACGGTCCCATGAAGGGTTTCTTGGCCTGGTTGACCAGCGGGACGATGGCCAGCGACACCGGCGTGTCCAAGCCGCCGAAGATGACGGCGACCTTTTCCTTGTAGATGAGGTCGCGCGCAGCAACCACGCCCTTGGCCGGATTGGCTTCGTCGTCGCGGCGCACGAGTTCGAGCTTGCGCCCGCCCAGCAGTCCGCCGGAGGTGTTGATTTCGTCGATGGCCACCTGCATGCCGCGCGTGATGGCTTCGCCCGCCAACGCGGACTGGCCAGACAGCGCAGTGATCAGGCCGATCTTGATCGGCTCGGCGGCCGATACGGCGCCCGCCCATCCCGCGCACGACAAGGCGAGCGCGACTGAAAGGAAAGTGCGGCGTTTCAAGCAAGGCATTGACGTTCTCCCCTGGGGTATCGGTGGCGGTTGGGTGAAACGACCCGACCCATGACGTCCAACCACAAGCAAATGGCATGCCAACCCTGCCCGCCGCACGGCATTTTGGGCGTACCGGGCACTTGTTTTATTGCCCACAATCTAGCAGTATTTATTGACGACAAAAATGTGTCGTTTCGGCGACAAAAATTCCCGCTTTCTGGGCCTGCCGCCGAACCAACCTGCCGTTCTTTTGCGCACCTTGGTAGTGCAGATTCAGGAGCAAACATGCCGAACGCACCAAAGTTGGACACCGAAGCGGTGCATGATGCCGCTGCAGCCGCCCGGGACATCGTCGATACCTACCTGACGCTGTTGATGAAGCCCGACCCGCAGGCGGCCCGGCAGTTTGTTGCGCCGACGCTGCGGATCCGCTTTACCGGCGGGCGCGAGATGACCGACCCCGCGCAGTGCACGGCCTTCAATCAATCTCGCTACCGCTGGGTGAAGAAACGCTTCGAATCCACCGACGTCGTGGTCGGCGCCACGCCTGCGCATGCGGTGGTCTACAACCGGGGCACGCTATACGGCGAATGGCCCGACGGCACGCCTTTCGAAGGCAACCGCTACGTCGACCGCTATGTGCTGCGCGACGGGCTGATTACCGAAATGGACGTCTGGAACGACAGCGCCGAATGGCTGCTGGTGCAGGCCGGGCTGGCGCAGCCATGAGCACGCCGGTATTGCCTGCGGACAAGCCGGCGTTCGGGCCCCTGCCCTCGCACGGACGGTTCGAATACAGCGCCATCACCCGGCGTCCGCATTACGACTGGCCGCAAGGCTGCAAGCTGGCCGTCTACATCGGCCTGAACATCGAGCACTTTGCATGGGGCACCGGCATGGGCGCTCGGCTGGGCGCGGCATGGGGCGAGCCCGACGTGCTCAACTACAGTTGGCGCGAATACGGCAACCGCGTCGGCGCCTGGCGCTGCCTGGAGCTACTGGATACGCTGGGCATGCCAGCCGGCGTCATCGCCAACACCGCCATCCTGGACCATTGCCCGGAAGTCATCGACGCGTTCGTTGCGCGCGGCGACGAGCTGATCGGACACGGCCACACCAATTCGCAGCACCAGGGCGGATTTTCCGAAGCCGACGAAGCGGCATTGCTGCGCTACTGCCGCGACCGGCTCGCGCAGGCGGGTGGCGCAGCGGTGCGAGGCTGGCTGTCGCCGTGGATCGCCGAATCGTCCAGCACACCGGACCTGCTTGCCGAGGCGGGTTACGCCTACACGCTGAATTGGTGCCACGATGATCAGCCGGTGCGCATGCGCACGCGCCAAGGCACCCTGTGGTCGGTACCCTACCCGCAGGAAGTCAACGACATCCCCATGATCGTGACGCGCCAAATGGACGGCAAGGACTTCGCCCAGCTCATCATCGACCACTTCGATGAGATGCTGGTGCAGGCGCAGCGCCAGCCGCTGGTGATGGGCATCGCGCTACACCCTTACCTGGTCGGCCAGCCCTACCGCCTGCGCCACCTGCGGCGCGCCCTGTCACACATCGCGTCGCACCGCGCGCCCGGCCAGGTGTGGATCACCACGCCGGGCGAGATCTGCCGCCACGTCGATACCTTATTTTCCTTAGAAGGATGATTGCCCGATGACCACCGTATTCCCCCTGCCGTTCGAAGACACCGCCGGCGCCTGGGTACCGCACGGACGCTTTCGCTTGCCCGCCAACGCCAGCGGCCCGCTGGAAGGTTTGCGCTTTGCCGCCAAGGACCTGTTCGACGTCGCCGGCCGCACCACCGGCGCGGGCAACCCCGACTGGCTGGCCACCCATGCGCCAGCCGCCTCGCACAGCGCGGCCGTGCATGCCCTGCTTGCGGCCGGCGCCGAACTCGTGGGCAAGACCATTACCGACGAGTTGGCCTACAGCATCCACGGCGACAACGCGCACTACGGCACGCCGCTCAACAGTCGCGCGCCTGACCACGTGCCAGGCGGATCATCCAGCGGGTCGGCCTCGGCGGTGGCCGCAGGCCTGTGCGATTTTGCGCTCGCCACGGACACCGGCGGCTCGACGCGCGTGCCGGCGAGCTACTGCGGGCTATGGGGCCTGCGCACCACGCATGCAAGGGTGTCCTCAGCTGGGTTGGTGCCGCTGTCGCCACAGTTCGACACGGCCACGTGGTTGGCAGCGCATGCCGAAACCTTTGCCCGGGTCGGCCCTGTGCTCCTGGGCCCGGAACGCCCGCGCGCATGGCGCCGCGCCGTCGTGTTGCAGGACGCCTGCGCACAGGCCGAGGCCGAGTTCCAGCCGCTGGTCGACCGGGTCGCCGCCGCGGCCGAGGACTACCTTGGCGTTGCCGCGACGACGCAGCCGGCATCGTCGACCGACCTGGAAACCTGGCGACGGACTTACGTCACCCTGTCGGCGTACGACGCCTGGCGCACACATGCCGACTGGATCACGCGCACCCATCCGCGCTTTGGGGCAGCCATCGAGGGACGCTGGCGAGCGGCTGCAGCCATCGGCATCGACGAGGTCGCCGCGGCAGCCGCCTTGCAAGAGACGCTGCGCGCCGAACTGCGCAGCCTGCTCGGCGAAGACGGTTTCGCCATCCTGCCGTCGGCTTCCAGCGCCCCGCCCCGGCGCGACGCCGACCCCGACACGATAGACGGCATCCGCGCACAGACCTTCCGGATCACGTCGCTGGCCGGGTTGGCCGGGCTGCCGCAAGTCAGCATTCCATTCCTGGGCGCAGACGGATTGCCGCGCGGCGTATCGCTGCTTGGCCCGGCCGGCAGCGACCAGGCGCTCATCGCCCTGGCCTGCGAAATCGGCCAACGCGCCGCGGCCCTTGGCACGGGCACGGCGCACGATGCGACCGGCGCGGCGGTGGCACAATAGCGCGCGACGATCGCGCCCACCGCTCGCATTCATGAGGAAGCCAGCCGCCAAGCTCCCCACCCCCAGCAGCCGCGCCACGCGCGCCGCCCGCAGCCAGGCGGCCACGTCCGCGCGGCCGGCGCGCGGGCGTCCCAAAGTGCGTCCGGACGCAATGCGCCAGGCCGCCGACGCCCCGGCGCAGGACATGGAAACCCGCATCTATGCGGCGGTGGTCGAAAGCGTCATGAGCCAGCGGCTCAAGCCGGGAACCAAGCTGCCCGAGGCGGCGCTTTGCGAGCTTTTCGGCGTCGGCCGGTCGCTGGTGCAGAAAGTGCTGCGGCGGCTCGCCCACGACCACGTGGTGGAACTGCGCCCGAATCGCGGCGCCATGGTCGCCATGCCCAGCCGGGCGGAAATTGGCGAACTGTTCGAAACGCGCCGCGCACTGGAGGCGGCCATCCTGCCGTTGGTGGCCGAACGTGCCACCAAGAGCGATTACGCTTCGCTGCGGCGCCTACTGCGCACCGAAAGGCGAGCCATGCACAGCCACGACCAAACGCAATGGGCACGCCTGGCCAGCGCCTTCCACCAGCGCCTGGGCGAACTATCGCGCAACGCCATGCTGCAGCGCTACCTGAACGAGGTGATCTCGCGCTGCTCGCTCATCGTGGCGATCTTTCAGCCGCCGGGCAACGCCACCTGCGAGCACGAGGAGCACGCGCGCGTCGTGGACTGCCTGGAGCGCGGCAGGGTCGCCGACGCCATCGCCGAAATGGACGCGCACCTGAAGGCGTTGGAACAACACATCCAGCTCGTGCAGCCGCCGACCGGACAAAGCCTGGCCGGCATGCTCGGTCTGGAATAATCTGCCTGCCCACCCAACGCCGGAGACCACCTTGACGACGAGACTGAACGAATTCGGACAACCCATCGGCGCCGCCCTGCCGCACTGGAACGGCGCGCAACTGCCGGACGGGCGCACCCTGACCGGCCGTTATTGCCGGATCGAACGCCTGGACGTCGAGCGCCATGCTGCCGAGCTTTGGCAGGCCCATCAGGACGCGCCCGATGGACGCGACTGGACCTACCTGTTTACCGGACCGTTCGATTCCTTCGAAGCGTACCGCGACTACTTGCAGCGCATCGCGCCGCTGACCGACCCCATGCACCACGCGGTCATCGACCTGGCCAGCGGCCAGGCCGTGGGCACCTTCGCCCTGATGCGCATCGACGCGCCCAACGGCGTCATCGAGGTCGGCAGCGTCACCTACTCGCCGCGCATGAAGCGCACGCGCATTTCCACCGAGGTCATGGCCTTGCTGCTCAAGCTCGTCTTCGAGGACCTGGGCTACCGCCGCTTCGAATGGAAGTGCGATTCGCTCAACGCCCCGTCGCGTGCCGCGGCGCAACGCTACGGCTTTACGTTCGAGGGGATCTTCCGCCAGGCAGTGGTCACGCGGGGTCGCAACCGCGACACCGCCTGGTATTCCATCATCGACGGCGAATATCCGTTGCTGCGCAAGGCCTACGAGCAGTGGCTGGATGCGTCCAACTTCGACGAGCAGGGCCGCCAGATCCGCAAGCTCGGGGACTTGATCGCCCAGGCGCGCGGGTCGACGGCGTAGCCGCGCCCCCGATCCCCGGCGATCGCCATGCCCGTTGCATCCCACGCCGCGCCCCGGACACTGGCCGAGCTCAGCAAGCTCTGCCGTGACCGCTTTGCTGAATTCAGCCCGCAGCACCAGCTGGCGCTGCGCTACCTGATTGACAATCCCGACGAAGTCCCGCTGGCATCCATGCGCGCCATCGCCGCGCGCGCGGGCGTGCAACCCGCCACGCTGGTGCGGCTGGCGCAGCGGCTGGGTTTCGACGGCTGGCAGTCGCTGCGCGCACTGTTCGTCCAGGCGCTGCGCGACAACCACCTGTCCTATGCCGTCCGCGCCCGCAAGCTGGTCGGAATTTCCGGCAGGCAAGACCTGCTCGACGAGATCGTGCAGGCGCAATACCGCAACCTCGAGGCATTGCGCAATCAATCCACCCAAGACATCGCGGCCGCAGCGCGGCTGCTTCACCGCGCCAAGGTCATCCGCGTCGCCGGGTTTCGAGCCTGCTTTCCCATTGCATTCGCCTTCCAGTACGTGTGCCGGCTGTTTCGCGGCGCCGTTGACCTGATCCGGGGCGAGGCCGGCACGCTGGAGATGGAGCTGCGAGGCCTGTCGCCCGACGACGCCGTGCTGGCGATCAGCTTCGCGCCCTATTCGCAGGAAGCATTGCGCACCGTGGATGCAGCCGCCAATGCCGGCTGCCCGGTCGTCGCGCTGACCGACAGCTCGCTGTCACCGCTAGCGCTACGTGCTGACCGCAGCATACTTTTTTCGGTCGACAGCCCATCGTTTTTTCCGTCGATCGCCGCCGGAATCCTGGCTGCCGAAGCCTTGGCACAGCAACTGCTGACACTCGCAGGTAAGGACGCGGTCAAGACGCTCGAGGAGGCCGAAGGCCAGCTCACCAGCATGGGGGCCTACGCGACGCCCGCACCCGAAACGATCAAGCCGGCACGTCGGATTCGTCGAATGGGTAAACCCCGCGCCGGTCAAGCCGACGGTAATCGATAGACGTCAGGTCGGCCGGCCCGTAATCGGGCGTATCAACGATGAGGATTTCCTCGACGCGCGGCTCGTAAAAGTCGCGGAAATGCGTCTTGGACCGCAGCACGATCACGTCGAAATCTTCGGGTTTCTGTCCAAATAGGTAGAAAGGATCTCCGTCGACCGCGAAGGCAAAGCGGCTGACCACGCTGATCGAAACCCCGTCGACGCGCAGCAGCGCCGTCACGCCGAGGTCGACCGGCATGCCGCGCTGGTAGTTGCCCGTCACGCGGTAGGAAATCGGTCCGGCGCGCTCGACCACCGCATTGACGGTCAGGGTCGGCCCTGCCTTGGGTGAGCTGTGCCCGCCCAGCCGTAGCGTCACCTCGGCGCCCTCCCCTGCCTCGTAGGCGGCCTGTGCCGCGGCAGGATCCAGCAAGTAAGGCACGGCGACGTTCTTCAAGCCGCGCTCGAGCACCGCGGCCAGCACGTAGGTCGAGTCATTCATGCGGTCGGCATGCTCGAGCAACAGGTACGGGCGCGTCGCATGGGGTAATCCTTGCTGCACGCGGTCCAACGCCTCGTCGAGCTGGTACACCTTCAAGGGCCGGTACAGTGCGTGGCGTTGGGCACGGATGTCATCGGCCAGGCGCTGCGCGATGGCGGCAGCCTGTTCCTTCGTCCCGTCCAGCACGCATAGCACCGAAAAGCCAGTGTTGTGCGCGTCGGCATACGAAAACCCCGCCATGATGGAGATATCGAGGTAGGCATTGCTTTGCGCTTCCATGCGGCGCGCAGCAGCGATCAGGCTGGCCAGTGGTTCCAAGTTGGTTGCGCTGAAAATGCTAGGAACTAGCACACCCGGCTTGGCCACCGCCATCGCTGGGCGGATTTCCCCGGCCAACATGCGCGCCATGCAGTTTGCCGCACGCCGCCCCGTGTCGCCCATGTCGATGTGCGGCGACTGGTGATAGGCGAACGCCGCATCGGCGTTGGCCACGGTGTCCGCGTCGATGTTGCCGTGATAGTCGAGCGCCACCACGAGCGGGATGCGCTGGCCAATCGCCTGCCGCACTCTGTCGATGATGTGGCGCTCGACGTCCGGATAGGCGTCGGCCGCGCATGCACCGTGCAGGTAGAGCAGCACGCCATCGACGCCGGGCGTTTGCGCGCGCAATGCAGCGCAGATCTCATCGGCGTAAAAATCCACCGCCTCGTCGGTGACCGGCCCAAGCGCGCCCAGCAGCGTATGGACGATGGGCACAATTTCTATGCCCTGATTTTCGAACACCTCGATGACGCCACCCGGAACCGTATTGGTGCCGCGCAGCTTTTCGACGATGTCGGCGCCGCGCAGGGCCACGCGCTCGAAATCCTGCACCGTGCAGTAAACGGGAAGAAAGCTGACGGACTCGGTATTGAAGGCGGCATAGGCCACGCGAGGGCGCCGGCCCCGGAACAAAGCAGTCATTTCAGCGGTCCGATCGGAAACGAATGTTGTGTATCATCATAAAACGATTCGAATGATTCATTCCGGATCGTTCAACATAAATTGGCTATCCACGACATAACATCGAGGGGAATCACGATGTCGTCACTGCTGCAGCGCGTCCTGCGCCTGGCGTCGGCCGCAGGCATGTTTTTCTCACTGGCCGCTTTTTCCGCGCATGCCGAATTTCCGGAACGCCCGATCACGCTGATCGTCCCGTCGGCGGCTGGCGGCACGCCCGATACGCTGATGCGCTTCCTTGCCCAAAAAGCCCAGGAGCGTCATAACCACACCTTCGTCGTCGAAAACCGCCCCGGCGGCTCAGGCATCCCGGGCATTACCGCGGTTTACCGCGCGGCCCCGGACGGCTACACCATCGGCTACGCCAACAACGTCACCCTGGCGATCAACCGCACGGCGTTCAAGGAACTGCCCTACGATCCTCAGACATTGGTGCCCGTGGCCTTCGTCATGAAGGTCGCCAATGTGCTGGCGGTCAATCCATCGCTGCCCATCAAGACCTTCGACGATTTCATCGCCTACGCAAAGGACAACCCGGGCAAAGTCACCTTTGCATCGCCGGGCCAGGGCACGTCGGGGCACCTGACCGGCGAGCTGCTGGCCGCCACTTCGGGCATCAAACTGTTGCACATCCCCTATCGCGGCAGCCCCCAGGCCACCACCGACGTCATCGCGGGCACGGTCGACGCGCTGTTCGACAACACGACCAGCATCAGCCCCCACATCCGCGCCGGCAAGCTGCGTGCACTGGCCGTCACCAGCCTGCAGCGCTCCCCGTCGTTCCCCGACCTCCCCACCGTCGCGGAAAGCAGGCTGCCCGGTTTCGAAGGCGTGGCCTGGGGTGGCCTAGTTGCCCCTCCCGGCACGCCCAAGGACGTTGCAGACAAGCTCACCGCCATGTTCAACGGCTTGCTTGACGATCCCGAAATCCGCCAGCAGCTGATCAAGCTGGGCACCGACGAGGTGATTGGTGGCCCGCCCCAAGCCATGATGGACTATGCCGCCAAGGAAACCGAAAAGTGGGGCAAGGTCATCAAGGAATCCGGCGTTCAGTTCCAGTAAGCCATGGCGGTTTATGACGAGACCGTGCGCTCCGCGGTGCGTGCGCAGGTGGAGCGCTGGTTCGATACGCTTGCGGCGCGCACGGCCGACCCTGTGGCTGGCATCACCCGGCCGTCCTATGGCGACGGTGAGCAGTTTGCCCACGATTATCTGGCCGGCCAAGCGCAGTCCATGGACCTGCGCGTTGAGCGCGATGCTGCGCTAAACACCTACATGACCTTGCCCGGCCGCAACCCGGGCGCCCCGGCCATCCTGTTTGGGTCCCACCTGGATTCGGTCGCACAAGGCGGCAACTTCGACGGAGCCGCCGGCGTGATCGCCGGGTTGGCCGCTGTATCCGCCTTGCGCCAGCTAGGCGTCACGCCGTCCTGCGACGTCACGGTCATGGGCGTGCGCGCCGAGGAAAGCGCCTGGTTCCAGACCTCCTACATTGGCAGCCGCGCGGCGCTGGGCAAGCTGGCTGCCGACGCATTGCAATGCCGGCGCGTCGACACAGGACGCACGCTTGCCGAACACATGCGTGATTACGGCGGCGATCCGGACGCGTTGATCCAAGGGCAGCCATTCCTCGACCCGGCCCGCATCCGCGCCTTCATCGAAATCCACATCGAACAGGCACCCAGCCTGGTCGAAGCCGGCGCCTGCCTGGGCATAGGCACGGGCATCCCTGGGAACTTCCGCTATCCCCATGTCACCGTGACCGGCCAGACCGCCCACGTGGGATTGCCGCGGCGCTTTCGCCGTGACGCGCTGGTCGCAGCCACCCGCTTCGTTGCCGAACTGGATGCACTCTGGCGCGACTGGGATAGCCACTCGCGGCCCATGGCGTTCACCGTCGGGCGACTGCATACCGATCCGGCTACAGAGGCGATGACCAAGGTGTGCGGGCGCGCCACCTTCAGCCTGGACGTGCGAGCCTACGATGAGGACGACGTGCAGGCGCTGCACGAAGCCGTGCTGGGCATCGTCGCTTCGCTGCAGGACAGCTGCGGCGTGACCATCGAGCTGGGACGACAAACCCGGGCACCCGTGGCCAAGGCGCACCCCGCCATCCGCGACCAATTTGCCGCACTCGCCCAGGCGCGCGGCATCCCGGCCATGCCACTGGCCAGCCCGGCTTCGCACGATGCGGCAGTCTTTTGCGAGGCCGGCGTGCCTATCGGGCTACTCTTCGTGCGCAACGAAAACGGCAGCCACAACCCTGGCGAAGCCATGACCATCGCCGATTTCATGAACGCCGTGGACGTGGCCGTCGATTGGCTGATGCGGCAGCAGTAAAAACGAAAAACCCGCCTTCCCTGGACGGGAACGGCGGGCTTCAAGCGCTGGCCGGACGGGCGCCGGCCTTTGAATCCTGTGGTGCCGTCGGCGAGACTCGAACTCGCACAGCTTTCGCCACTACCCCCTCAAGATAGCGTGTCTACCAATTCCACCACGACGGCTTGGGTTTGACTGCCAGCCGGGCTGCTTTGCGCAACTCGACCTGGCGAGCCGATTATTTTATCACGCTATTGCTTGGTCTCGCCGGCAGCACCGGATTGGGCCGGCGCCTGCTGCTCGGCCGGGGCCGGCGCAGCCTGGGGCACCGGGGCGTCCGGCTGGGCAGGCGCGGCGCCTGGGCCTGGCGCCGGCACTTGGGGCACGCTGGCGTCGGGCGCGGCCGGCGCCGCGGGTGCCTGCGGCACCGAGCGGTCATAGTTCTGCATGACGCCGCCGTGATCCGCACCGCCCGGGTTGTGCCCCATGTAGGCCAGTCCGGCCGTGGCGGCAAAGAACACCACGGCGCACCATTTGGTGGTTCGCGACAGGAAATTGGCTGCACCGGTGGCGCCGAACAGGCTGCCCGCCGAGCCGCTGCCGAACGACGAGCCCATGTCCGCCCCCTTGCCCTGTTGCAGCAGCACGAGCACGATGATGGACAGCGCCGAGATGACCTGGACGACCAGGAGGATGGTAAGGAGCAAGGACATTCGAAGACTCCGGAAACTTTAGGCTGCGGCGATGCGCAGGAATTCGTCGGCCGCAAGCGAAGCGCCGCCGACCAGGCCGCCGTCGATATCGGGCATGGCAAACAGGCTGGCGGCGTTGGCCGCCTTGACGCTGCCGCCATACAGCACGCGCACGTCCGGCGCCCCCAGGTCGACCAGCGCCTGGCGGATCGCCGCATGGACCTCCTGGGCCTGCTCGGGCGACGCGGTACGCCCGGTGCCGATGGCCCAGACCGGCTCATAAGCCAGCACCATGCGGGCGACGTCGTCGCGACCCAGCGCCAGCAATGGCGCCAGCTGCCGTTCAATCACCGCCAGCGTCTGGCCGGATTCGCGCTGCTCGAGGGTTTCGCCCACGCAGGCCACGGGTGTCAGGCCGGCGGCCAGCGCCGCGCGGGCCTTCTCGGCCACGAGCTGGTCGGTTTCGCCGTGCATGGCCCGGCGCTCGGAGTGCCCGACCAGCACCCAGCGGCAACGGAAATCCGTCAGCATGGCGGCCGACACCTCGCCGGTGTAGGCGCCGCTGGCGTGGGCGCTGACGTCCTGCGCCCCCCAGGATACCGGCCCGCCGTCGAGCGCCTGGGCGGCCTGCGCCAAGTAGGGAAATGGCACGCAAACGCCGATCTCGCACTGGCCGGCCTGTGCGGCGCCGGCACGCACGTCGGCAAGCAGCCGGGCATTGGCGGCAAGGCTGCCGTTCATCTTCCAATTGCCGAGCACCAGCCGCCGGCGCGAGGACTCTGCGTTCATAGATCAGGATACAAATCGGGACAAACCCAGTATTGTATCCTGTCGCGCCCGGCCAGGGCCAGGCGGTGCGCCAAGCGCCCGCCCCGGAGCGAATCGCGGGCCGGGCGCCGCGGAACTACACCGTCAGGATGATCTTGCCGATGTGCTCGTCCGCGTCCATCATCGCATGCGCGTCACAGGCCCGCTCGAGTGGGAAGGTGGCGTGCACCACGGGCTTGATCTTGCCCTGCTCCAGCAGCGGCCAGACCTGCTCGCGCAGGGCCTGTGCGATCGCGGCCTTGAAGGCCACCGGGCGCGGGCGCAGCGTCGAGCCGGTGATGGTCAGGCGCCGGCGCAGCACCTGGCCAGCGTCGATCGCCGCCTTGGTGCCACCCAGCACCGCGATGATGACAGCGCGTCCGTCGTCGGCCAGGCATTGCAGGTTACGGCCGACGTAGTCGCCTGCGACCATGTCCAGGATCACGTCCACGCCGCGGCCATCCGTGGCGCGCTTGATTTCCTCGACGAAATCCTGGGTGCGGTAATTGATGCCCTTGACCGCGCCCAGCGCCTCGACGGCGCGGACACGGTCGTCGCTGCCGGCAGTGGCGTAGACCTTGTGGCCGCGGGCCGTGGCCAACTGGATCGCCGTCGTGCCGATGCCGCTCGCCCCGCCGTGCACCAGCAGGGTCTCGCCCGGCGCCAACCGGCCGCGGTCAAAGACGTTGCTCCACACGGTGAAAAAGGTTTCCGGCAGGCCCGCTGCCTCGACCTCGGACAGCCCCTTGGGGATGGGCAGACATTGCTGGGCGGGCGCCACGCAATATTCGGCGTACCCGCCGCCGGCCACCAGCGCGCACACCTTGTCGCCGATGCGCAGGCCGCCCGCGGCCGCATCACCGGCGACGATCTCGCCTGCGATCTCCAACCCCGGCAGGTCGGATGCGCCCGGTGGCGGCGGATAGCGGCCTTGGCGCTGGACGACGTCCGGCCGGTTCACGCCGGCGGCCGACACCTTGATCAACACCTCTCCAGGCCCGGGTTCGGGACGCGGCCGCTCCACGGGGACCAGCACTTCCGGCCCGCCGGGCTGCGAGATCTCTATCGCGCGCATGGGTTCGGTCTCCTCACGTCAAATGGATTATTATGCGCCCTTCTTGGCGCAGGCCGCCGGCGGGCGCCCAGTGCGCCAAGGCAGACACAGCCGGCGCGCCATGCTGGCGCGCCGCGACACGGTGGGTTGGCCGAGCGGTTTAAGGCACTGGTCTTGAAAACCAGCAAGGGGGCAACCCCTTCCAGGGTTCGAATCCCTGACCCACCGCCATGAGCTTGCAGCCGATGCGGCGTGCGCCTTGCGCACCAGCAGGGTTTGGGCGAAGCGCACGGACGCAGGCACCAGACAGATGTCGGTGCCGCACGAATCACCGGCACAGGCACCCGCATGCTCGGGTTGACCCAGCCGGCACTGCGCTTTGTCAATACGTGATCAGCTGTTTTTCCAAGGCTCGTATTTCCTCGTAGCCCATCAGCTTCATGATGTCTTCGATGCTGGCGACCAGGTCGGGACGGTCGACGATTTCGCCAGTCTCTATGGATTGCTTCATGGCTTCGAGCGCTTCCCGCATACCGTGTATGGCAGCAGCCGGCAACATGCGCGGTAGGCTGATGCGCTTGACACCCAGCCTCTTCAATTCGGGGATAGGAATCAGCGGAGTCGTCGGACGCCTGCGGATGCCGAACCCCATGTTGATGCTGACGGGGATGCCGGCTGCATCGACGATGCGGGCGATGTCGTCAAGCGTCTTGACCGCATCCGGAAAGATCATGTCGGCGCCAGCAGCCGCATAGGCCTTAACCCGCTCCAGCGTACCCTCAATGCCTTCGACCGCCAGGGCATCCGTGCGCGCCACGATGACGAAGTTGTCGTCACGTCTAGCCAGGCAGGCGGCCTCGATCTTCTTGACCATTTCCTCCTTGCTGATCACATCTTTGCCCGGCATGTGACCACATCGCTTGGGGCTGACCTGGTCTTCGATATTAACGCCCGCCACGCCGGCCTCCTCGAACATCCGCACCGTGTGGAAGACGTTCATCGGGTTGCCGTACCCCGTATCGGCATCGGCTGTAAGTGGGATGTCCACGGACCGGGCCAGCATGCGGCAGTGATTGACGTTTTCCATCAAGCCCATGACGCCCATGTCCGGCATGCTCAACAACGCGTTGGACAACGCTGCACCACTGGTGCAGGCCGTCTTGAACCCCGCCGCAGCCACAAGGCGCAGGCTAAAGCCGTCATAGACGCCGGGCGACACAATGAAGTCGGTAGTGTTCAAGAGGTGTCGAAATTTCTGGGCAGCTGCGCTCATAAAGATGTGTGCTCCTAGTTAACGTCAGCAATCATGGCGTGCCACGCATGCGCCTGCACCATGACCCTGGAGGTTGGACGCATTATGGGTGTCCGCCGACAACAGTGTCAACTCTTTTGGGCAAGGCCGATGAAACTCGGGATGTTTCTCCGATTAATGCTCCATTTTCAGAAAAATATCCACATTACTGTTGACACTAAGTCGTGAGGATGCCTATGCTATCGCAGCTTCGATAAGGGCCAACCATGGCAGGAATTTCGCTGACCGGACACCTATCCTCCGCGGACCACACCAGGACCGAAACGTCCTGCGCTTCATTTGTCCGTCCGCTCGGGGAAACCGCCATCCTCGACCTGCGGGCGTGCGCAGCTGCTGCGGGCATTGATGTGGACGAACTGCCTTTCATCATCCGCATCCTGCTTGAGAACGTTGCGCGCAACCGCGCCTTGGGTCGCCCGGTGGGCACCGAGGAAGTACAGGCCCTGTGCCGGTGGTCAGCCAATATTGATGCCCAGCTGTCGCTATACGTCGAGCGCGTCATCCTGCCCGATTCGAGTGGCCTGCCCGTGCTGCAAGACCTTGCAGCCTTGCGCGATGCCGTAGCGCGGCAAGGCGGCGACGCCGCAAGGGTCGACACGCGTGTGCCGGTCGACCTGATCGTGGACCACTCCCTGCAGGTGGATGCCTGGAGCAGCCCGGATGCAATACGCATCAATCTGGATGCCGAATTCACGCGCAATGCAGAACGTTACCGCTTCCTGAAATGGGCCCAGCAAGCCTTTGACGGCCTGAACATTTTCCCGCCCGGTTCCGGGATCATCCACCAAGTCAACCTGGAAAAACTGGCCACGGTTGTCCGCGTCAGCCAGCAGGACGGTCGGATTTGGGCTCGACCGGACTTCGTCATCGGCGGCGATTCCCATACGCCCATGGTCAATGGCCTGGGCGTGCTCGGCTGGGGCGTCGGCGGCATAGACGCCGAGTCGGCGTTGCTTGGGCGGGCCTACACCTTCCCCATTCCGGAAGTCGTCGGCGTCGAACTCATCGGCCGGTGCACCGACCGGCTGGTCACCACGACCGACATCGCACTACTGATCACCCAAACGCTGCGGCGCGAGGGAGTCGTCGGCTGCGCGGTGGAGTTCTTCGGGGAAGCAGTGGCCGACATGCCAGTATTCGATCGCGCAACGATTGCCAACATGGCGCCCGAGTACGGTGCGACGTGTGGCTACTTCCCCGTGGACGAGCAGACCCTGGCCTACTTGCGCCTGACGGGCCGGCCCGAGGATCATGTGAAACAGGTACGAACCTACTGCCAAGCCAACCACTTGTGGCGCGACCCGAAAGCACCGTCCAGGGTGCTCTACAGCCGCGTGATTCGCGTCGACTTGGGCAAGGCAGAACCCAGCATGGCCGGCCCGCGCAGGCCTCAGGATCGCCTGCCCGTCGGGCGTATCCGCGAAGACTTCCTCCAGCGACTGCACGCCCCCGCCAGTGAAGGCGGCTTTGGCGTCAAGGAACCGGGCGACGCCGACGCTTCGCCACCGTCAAGCAACCTAGATCACGGGCGTGTCATCCTGGCGGCCATTACGTCGTGCACGAATACCTCCAACCCGTCCGTAATGATCACGGCAGGGCTGATCGCACGCCGCGCACGCGAGCGGGGCTTGACTCCGCCGGCCTGGGTCAAGCGATCGCTGGCCCCGGGATCGCGCAGTGTCACGGACTACCTCGGCAAGGCCGGTTTACTTGCCGACCTGGAAGCGATGGGATTTCACGTCATCGGATACGGATGCACGACCTGCGGTGGCAAGTCCGGCCCCATCGACCCAACACTCGCCGCAGAGATCCTCTCCCGCAATCTGGTCGTCTGCACGGTATTGTCGGGCAACCGCAACTTCGAGGGAAGGATCCATAAGCTGGCCCGTGCCAACTACATTGGCTCGCCCGCCATGGTCGTGGCATACGCCCTGGCCGGCCGCATCGACATCGATTTCGCCGTCGATCCTCTTGGCGTAGATCCTAAAGGTGATCCGGTCTGGCTACACGAACTGTGGCCCCACCCCGACGAGGTTGCCCTCGCGATGCAACGTTTCGTACGCCCGGAAAGCTACCGCCAGGCATGGCAGAGACCTTCGGATGGCGCCGGCCAATGGCAGGCCCTGCGTAGCGGCGCCGGGTTGCATTGGCAATGGGAGCCAGGCTCGACCTATCTGGTTGAGCCACCCTTTTTCCAGACACCAGCCCCAGATCCCGACAAACTGGACACCCGCTACCGAGGCATGCGGGTGCTCGCCCTCTTTGACGATTCGGTTACGACCGACCATATCTCGCCCAGCGGCGAAATCCTGCCCGAAACCCCCGCCGGGGAGTATCTGTTGAGCCTAGGTGTGGCCCAGAAGGACTTCAACACCTACGTGGCGCGGCGCTGCAATCACGAGGTGATGACGCGCGCTACGTTCGCCAACATCCGGATCCGCAACCTGCTCGCCGAAGGCACCGAAGGTGGCTACACGCGCTTGTTCCCATCCGGGGAAATCAAGACCATCCATGCCGCCAGCCAGGTCTACCAGGCGGCCGGCATCGGCACCATCGTGCTGGCCGGCAAAGAGTACGGCACCGGCAGCAGCCGCGACTGGGCTGCCAAAGGCACCGCACTGCTCGGCGTGCGCGCAGTGCTGGCAAAGTCTTTCGAGCGCATCCATCGTGCCAACCTGGTCGGCATGGGCGTGGTACCACTAGCATTTGCGGATGGGGAAGGATGGCGCGAGCTGGGGCTGGACGGCACGGAGTCTTTCGACGTTCTCGGCCTGCGCGAAGCTCTGGAGAACGCTGGATCGGTCGAGGTCGTTGCCACCCACGCATCAGGCCAAACAGTCCGCTTCCGAATGAAACCCCAGGTACTCACGAGGGCCGAGCGCGAAGTGCTGCTACAAGGTGGCATCCTGCGCAGCGTGCTCAACGACTACCTGAATGCCTGAAGCGCCTGTCATTCCGAGGAACAATGATGACCCAACACCTTGACACGTTGTTGACCAACGCCCTCATTTACCAGGAAAGCCAGGGCCTCGTCCCCGGGAAGCTGGGGATTTCTGCCGGTAAGATTGTCCTTATCGGCGACCATAAACAGGACATGCCGCCGGCCGACGAGGTTATCGACTGCCAGGGCTTGTGGGTCTTGCCCGGCATCATCGATCCCCATGTGCACTTCGGATTCGGCAACCCGGAAACGGACTTCGAAACCGAGTCGCGCAATGCCGCCCTAGGTGGAACAACCTGCGTCATTTCCTTCCATCGCTCGACTGACATCCGCGATAGTTTTGACGCCGCCCGCGAGCGCGCCGAGAGGCAAAGCTGCATCGATTTTGGTTTTCATTTTGGCGTGACCAGCCGCCTGCACGTGGACACCCTGGCCGAAATCTCGCATCGCTTCGGCGTCAATTCGTACAAGCTGTACATGATGTACAAGGGCGCCGCCGGACTGTCCAAGGGCTTTACTGAAATCGACGACGGCCTACTTTGGGGCGCGCTGTTAGCTGCGCGCGAAATCCCCGGTGCCATACTGGGGGTGCACTGCGAAAACGTCGAGGTCATCCCTTGGCTGCGCGATCCCTTGCGTGCCGCCGGCCGGGACGACTTAGCTGCCTGGAACGAGCAGAGTCCGGATTTCCTAGAGGCCGAGAATGTGCATCGTGTCTGCTACTTCGCCGGCAAGACGAGAACAGCCGTCAACATCGTGCACCTGAGTAGCCGCGAGGCCCTTAATGAAGTGCGCCGCCATCGCCGTGACGGGCGCCAATCGCCCATCTACGTGGAAACGTGCCCCCATTACCTGTTCCTGGATTGCTATAGCAGCGCCGGCGTCTACGCCAAGGTCAACCCGCCCGTACGGACCCGGGATGACATAGACGCGATGTGGGAAGGGATATGCGACGGCGCGATCACCACGATTGGCTCAGACCATGTGCCGCGCAAGCGCACCACCAAGGACAAGGACATCTGGTCCGCCACCAATGGCTTCCCGGGCACGGGCATGATTTTGCCGATACTGCTCCACGAGGGTTACCACAACCGGCAGGTGCCTATCGACACGCTCATGCGCGTGGCCTGCTCGACCACCGCGCGCGTCTACGGCCTTCGCTCCAAAGGGTCAATCGCCGTAGGCAAAGATGCCGACCTGGTCATCGTGGATCCCGATCTCGAAAAAACTGTGGACCCGAGCGTCATGGAATCACACGCCGATTATTCGCCATACGAAGGCATGACGCTGAAAGGCTGGCCTGTCCGCACGCTGGTGCGCGGGCGCACGGTAGCCCGCGATGGTGCCATCGAACCCTCTGTCCGGACCCATCCTGGGGGCCGTTACCTGCGCCGCCTTTGAACAAGCCGCACACCTACAACTGACCACATTCAGCGGAGCGACAAATGGAAAAAGCAAAGCGGATCTGGGATGACTTCCTAACCGAACGCGACAAACTCGTCCTGAAGGCAGCTGGCTACGGCAAACGCGGAGGATTCGGCAAACGCCCGGCCCTGTTCATCATCGACGTGCAATACAACTTTTGTGGCGACGAACCGGAAGACATCCTCGAGGGGGTCAAGAAATACCGCACGCACTGCGGCCGGGAGGCTTGGGATGCCGTCAAACACATCGTTCCGCTCCTGGAAGCCGCGCGGGAGAAAAACATCCCGATCTTCTACACGGAAAGCGGCCGCCGCCCCGACTTGCTGGACAGCGGCGTGCAGGTTGGTAAGAACTACCGAGGCACGGAAAAAACCGTCGTTGCCCACACGCACGCCACGGAAACGGTTGCCCCGCTGGCGCCACACCCCCAGGACATCCGCATCGTCAAGCAAAAACCGTCGTGCTTTTTCGGTACGATCTTCATGAGCCACCTCAACTTCCTGGATGTCGACACTCTGATTCTGGTCGGTTGCACCACGTCAGGCTGCCTGCGCGCGACGGCGGTCGACGCCTACTCCTACAACTTCAAGGTCATCATTCCCGAGGAGGCCACCTTCGACCGCTTCCAGGCCAGCCATGCCGTAAACCTGTTCGACCTGAACTGCAAGTATGCGGACGTGATTCCGTCGTCCGAAGTCGAGGCGTACTTGAAAGGCCTGCCCGAGCCGGCGGAGAAATGACCGTCAAATGACGCCCGCACTCACCCCGATCATCCTGCTGACCGGCTTTCTCGGCAGCGGCAAAACCAGTCTGCTCAGGCGACTCGTCCGGCAGCCCGCGTTTGCCCGCTGCGCGGTGGTCATCAATGAATTTGGCGATGTCGGCCTAGATCAGGCGCTGGTGGCGGATCAATCCGACGACCGCGACATCCGCCTACTGGATTCGGGGTGCTTGTGCTGCCTAGCCAGCACATCGATCCAGGACACGCTTGCGTCATTGCATTATCGGCGAATGCGCCAGGAGATACCTTGGTTCGACAGCATCGTGATCGAGACCTCCGGCCTGGCCGAACCCGGTCCGATTATCAACGCCATCTACGGTGACAACACACTGACCCCCCTTTTCCGCCTTTCCGCCGTCGTCACCACGTTCGACTCCGGCTTCGGCACACAACAGACGGGGCAGTACCGCGAAGCCAAGCTGCAGCTGATGATGGCCGACGCCATCGTCGTCACCAAGGGCGATCTTCATGGGCCGATCGACTCCCTGGTGCAAACGCTGCACGCAATGCATCCAACCGCCGAAATCCTCAGCAACCAGCTCGAAGATGGAACGCTTGCCCGTGCCGTCCTGGACGCAGGCAGACACCGGCCACCCAGTGGACCGGCCACGCCTCCGGTAGCGTCTGCGCCCAGGCTGCCTGCGTTGCGCCATGTGCTGGCCTACGGCATCCACAGCGTGTCGGTCCGCATCGACCGGCCGGTGGGTTGGCCCGCCTGGGCAAATTTCGTTCACCACGTGCAACGCGACTTCGCCCACGCTCTGCTGCGCTTTAAGGGCGTGCTGGCGTTCGCCGGCGAAGCCCGCCCGATGGCAGTGCACGCGGTGCACCACTTATTCTCCGCGCCCGAACCCGTCGATGCCTCCCCGCAAATCAGTGGCAAGCTGGTTTTCATTGTGCAAGACCTAGAGCGCGCGCGCGTTGAATCGGCTGTACAGCTTCTACGGGACAACCAGTAGCTACATGAACTCCTTCGTTCCGTATGGCGTCAACAGTTTTACGATCCACTCTCCATTCCCCCTATCTGAAAAAGGGAATCAAACGTACCGGCAAAATACATCTGTCAACACTAAGGGAGTTCCCATCATGAACCATCGCAGCTCTTGGGCACATGTGTCGCATCTCGGCCGTCGACGCCTGTTAGGCCTGGTGACCGCCCTGGCCGTGCTCGGTACTATGTCGTCGAACTCGGCCACCGCCTCACAGGACTGGCCAACACGCCCTGTCACCCTGGTCGTCCCGTTTGCTCCCGGTGGCCCCACCGATATCACGGCCCGTGTGCTGGCTGATGGGCTGTCCAAGATATGGAACCAGCCCGTTGTGATCGAAAACCGCGCGGGCGCCGGCGGCACAATCGGCGCTGCAGCCGTCGCCAAGGCCGCCCCGGACGGGTACACATTGATACTAGGAGTCACAGGGTCGCACAGCATCGCAGGCTCGCTCTACCCGACCCTGCCGTACGACCCGGTGAAGGATTTCGAGGCGATCGGGAAAGCCGTCATCTACCCGAACGCCATTATCGCCAACCCGCAAATCCCGGCGAACAACCTGAAAGAGCTCATTGACCTAGCCAAGACCAACCGCCACTACCAAGTGTACGGCTCCGACGGCAATGGCACGGCGTCGCACTTGACGATGGAGCTGCTGCGCGAACGGGCCGGCTTTGCCGCCACCGCCGTGCAGTACAAGGGCGCCAGCCCCCTGATCAACGACATCGTGGGCGGCAGCGTGCAGTACGGCATCACCGGCCTACCTTCGTCGGAAGCGCAGATCAAGGCGGGCAAGCTCAAGCTGATCGCCATTACCACTGACCGAGATTACAGCGGCAAAGGCTATCCCACGATTGCCGAGCAAGGCTTTCCCGGTTTCGTCTATGCGCCCTGGTCCGGGATCTTTGCGCCGAAGGGCACGCCGCGCCCAGTTGTCGAGAAAGTCGCCGCGGACCTTCAAACGGCGTTGTCTTCGCCGGCGGTCGTCGAAAAGCTGACGAGCCTTGGCCTCACGCCCAAGCCCATTGTGCTCGCCGAGTTCGAGGCCGACCTCGAGAAGGAACGGACCGCCTGGGCCGAGGCGGTGAAAATTTCCGGCGCAAGGGCCGATTAACGCCCAATGCATCATGTCACTTGAACTCGAATTCGATGCCATCATCGTCGGTGCAGGCGGGTGCGGCCTGACGGCAGCCATCGCCCTGCACGACACTTGGCCGCAGGCTGGCATCGCGGTGCTGGACAAGGCAGGCCGCGCGTGCGGAAATACAGTCCTGTCAAGCGGGTCGATTCCGGCGGCAGGCACCCGCTTCCAAAAGGCCGCCGGCGTCGTCGATAGCCCGAGCCTGTTCCAGGACGACTTGCTCAAGGTCGCTGGCGAGCATGAAGCAATGCACCTGACACGCGCGCTGACAGAGACGTCGGCCGAGCTGGTCGAATGGCTTGTCGATCGCGCCAACGTGCGACTGACCCTGGTAGATACGTACAAGCACATCGGCCACCGCGTCCACCGCCTGCACGCGCCGCCATCCCGGCGCGGGGCGGACTTGGTCAACGACCTCCTAGCTGAATGCGAGCGCCGTGGCATCCCTGTTGCATGGAACAGCATCGTCAATTCGCTGATCCATGACCAGGGATCCGTGCGAGGCGCAACCTACAGCACGCCTGACGGGGAAACGATTAGCGTCGGTGCGCGCCATGTCGTGCTCGCCTCCAACGGTTATGCCGCCAACCGCTCCATCCTGGCACGGTTCGTGCCGGAAATCGCGCTGGCACCGTACGGCGGCGGCACAGGAAGCGAGGGCGAAGCCTTATTATGGGGGGAAGGTTTGGGGGCCGGCCTTGCAAACATGAAGGCATATCAGGCTCACGCCAGCCTTGCCGATCCGCACGGCTCGCTCGTGACATGGACGGTGATCGAAAAAGGCGGCGTCATTGTCGATGCTTCCGGTCGGCGCTTCGGCAACGAGAACATCGGCTATTCTGCCTTTGCCGCACTGGAGCTGGAGCGGCCTGGCCCGTTCTGGGTAATCGCCGATGCGCGCATACGCGACGTGACGGCGCAAGGCCAGGAGGAATACGCGGAGCTCGTCCAGCATGGCGGCGTCATGCAAGGATCACTTGCCGAAATCTGCGACCGCACCGGCATCAATCCCGATGGCCTGGCTGCGACGCTCGCCGAAGTCCGCGCAGCCGCACAAGCCGGTTCCACGGACCGCTTCGGGCGCAGCGACTGGGGCCTAGGCCCCTTGCAGGAGCCCTTGACATCGACCCGAATCGGACCTGCCCTTTTCCACACGCAGGGCGGCCTTCGAGTCGACGAAGACGGACGGGTTCTGCGCACGGACGGCTCGGCCATCCCTGGACTATGGGCTGGCGGCGGTGCTGCCGCGGGTATCAGCGGGAACCGTGGTAGCCTAGGATACATGTCCGGCAACGGCCTGCTTGGCGCCCTCGGGCTCGGGTATCGGATCGGGCGGGCGATCGGACGGGAGATGGCTGCCGCCTGACCGGCAACAGCGGCCGACGCGGCCAACCGCCGAGATCAGGGCCGAGCAGCTTCCTGCTTGAGCTGCTCGGCAATGTGATCGGCCGCTCGCTTGATGTGTGCACGCATGAGTGATTCGGCCAGGCGCGCGTCGCGCGCCCGAATGGCGCGCAGGATCTGCCAGTGCTCTTCGTACGCGTCATCCTGGCGCTCCCTCACGGAACCGGAGTGACGCCGGTAAATGCGCAACAGATGGTAAAGATCGCCGCACAACGCGGCAATGATCCGCTTGTTGCCGCTGGCTCGCACCAGGCGTTCGTGCAAATCGAAGCGCTGAGCCTCTGGCATGGCGTTGCGGCCCACTCCCTTGCGCCGTTCATGGTCGATCTCCATGTCGCGCATCAACTTATCGATTTCCTCTTCGCTCATGCGCTCGGCGGCCAAGTAGCAGGCTACGCCTTCGAGCCCCATGCGCATTTGGAACAGTTCGAGCGCCGTCTCGGCCGTAAGTTCGACCACGCGTGCCTTTAGGTATGGTTCGCGCGTGACGATCTGGATGCCTTGCAGGCGCCTGATGGCTTCGCGCACAGGCCCACGGCTAGTGCCGAATTCACGCGCCAGCGCGACTTCATTAATGACCGTACCGGGCGCCATCGCCCCGGAGTAGATCTTCTCAAGGAGGCGGCGATAGACGATGTCCGACAGTGGAACATTGACATCGCCCTTATTGATGGCCGCAGGAATGGGGACTGTTTCGAGGGTCATCTACGGGATAGTTTCCCATGCAAACCCGCAAACGCACTTGCGGGTCTGCCTAGGACAAGCTGCAGGCATCTAATTGGAGCATACGCCCCTTTGCGATGCAAACGCCGGCCGGAGGCCTGGTTATCCCTCACACCACCGCCTCGATCAAAAACGGCCCCTTGCGCGCCAGCGCCGCACGCAGCAAGTCGACGAACCGGCCCGCATCCTCTGCGCGCGCAGCCTCCACGCCCATGGACTTGGCCAGGCCGACCCAATCGATGAACGGCGAATCCAGGTCCAGCATGCGTTGCGCGTTGCGGCCGGGCTCGCCCGCGCCCATCATGCGCAGCTCGTTGCGCAGGATGGCGTAGGTGCGGTTGGCGAATACGACCGTGACGACGTCTAGGTTTTCGCGGGCCTGGGTCCACAAAGCCTGCGGGGTGTACATCCCGCTGCCGTCTGCCTGCATGAGGATGACCTTGCGGTCGGGACAGGCAACGGCCGCGCCCGTGGCCAGCGGCAGGCCGATGCCGATGGCGCCGCCGGTGATCTGCAGGAAGTCGTGGGGTGCGGCGTTCCACGTCCACTTGAATGAGTCGCGGCCGGAGCTGACCGATTCGTCGCAGATGACGGCGTTGTCGGGGCACAGGGCACCGATGGCCTGGATGACCGCGCTGGCGTCGAGCTTGCCGGCCGGCAACTGCAGGTCGCCCCGCTCGGCGACGACAGCCTTCACGGCGGGCCCGGCGCCGACGGCGTCGGCCAGTTTTTCCAGCGCATCGAGCAAGTCGTGGGAAGGCGGCGCCAGCGTGATGACCTGGCAGTTTTCCGGGATCAAGACGCTGGGCTTGCCAGGATAGGCGAAAAAGGCCACGGGCACGCGGGCGCCGACGAGGATGAGCTGCTCGGTACCGTCCAGCGCCTGCAAGGCGGCATCGACCGCGAAAGGCACGCGTTCGACGGGGACACGGCCTGCGCCGCGCTCGATGCGGCCGTTGGACTGCTGCGCAAGCAGCCGGGCGCCGGTCTTGGCGGCGATGCGGCCGGCGATTTCCAGCGCGCCCGCGCGCAGGGCCTTGCCCGACAGGAGCAGGACCGTCTTGCGCCCATTGCGCAGCGCTGCCGCCGCGTGCGCCACCGTGGCCTCGTCGACCTGCGGCGGCGCCTGCCGCCTTGCCTTGTGCACGCCCGGCACGGCCGGCTGCCAGGCGGCGTCAGCCGGCAGGATGAGCGTGGCCACGCCGCCTGGGGCAGCGGTGGCCGCCTCGATGGCCGCGGCCGCAGCGGGCGAGACGTCATCGGCCGAGCGGATGCGACGCACCCAGTCGGACATCGGCCGCGCCAGGCTTTCGATGTCGGTATGCAGGGGTGCATCATGCCGAAGATGGTGCGTGGCATGGTCGCCCACGATATTGACCATGGGCGTGGCCGCGCGCCGGGCGTTATGCATGTTGGCCAGCGCGTTGGCCATGCCGGGCCCCAGGTGCAGGAGCGTGGCGGCCGGTTTGTCGGCCATGCGCGCATAGCCGTCGGCCGCGCCGGTGACCACGCCTTCGAACAGCCCGAGCACGCAGCGCATCGCGGGCTTGCGGTCCAGCGCCGCGACGAAGTGCATTTCGGACGTCCCCGGGTTGGCAAAGCAAACGTCCACGCCATTGGCCAACAAGGTGTCGCACAGGCTGTCTGCCCCGTTCATCGATTTCAGCTCGTTCACCTATCTACCTTCCAAACAAAACGGATTGCATCCCCGGTCATTGTGGCGCGATGTTGCGCTCCTTGACCAATTTGCCCCAGCGCTGGCGCTCTTCCTTTTCGAACGCGCGCAAGTCTTCGCCGGCGAGGTTGCCGGCTTGCGCACCCAGTGCCTGGAAGCGATCCTGCACGTCCTTGGACGCAAGCGCCTGCTTGGCCGCCTGTATCAGTTTGTCCAACGCTTCACGCGGCGTGCCTTTGGGTGCGTAAAGCGCGAACCAGGCCGTGACCGAAAACCCTGGCACGGCCGTTTCGGCAACGGTCGGGATGTCGGGCACCGAGGGGGAACGCTCGGCCGAGGTCACGGCGATGCCGCGCACCTTGGAGCCGTCCTTGATCTGCGCGAGCGTGCTGGGCAGGTTATCGAGCAGGATATCGACCTGGCCGCCGATGAGCGCCGGCATGGAGGCCGCCACGCCCTTGAACGGGACATGCAGCATTTCCACGCGCAGCTCCTGCTCCAGGTGGGCGCCGGTCAGGTGGACCGAAGACCCCACGCCCGGCGAGGCGTAGCTCAGCTTGCGGGCCTTGGCCGCCCGGACCAGGTCCTGCATGCTTCGGATGTCAGACTGCGCATTGACGGCGATGACGTTGGGCGTGCTCATGACCAAGGCGATGGGCTCGAAGTCCGTCGCCGGGTCGAAGGCCATGTCCTTGTACAAGAACTGATTGATCGCCTGCGTGCCGATGGTCCCCATGCCGATGGTGTAGCCGTCGGGCTTGGCACGGGCGACGGCGGCCATGCCGATGTTGCCCCCGGCGCCGGCGCGGTTGTCGACGACGATGGATTGGCCAAGGGCCTTTTCCATGGCCTGCGCCATGGTGCGCGCAGCGATGTCGGTCGTGCCGCCCGGCGGGAAGGGCACGATGAGCGTGACGGCCTGCTGCGGATAAGACGCAGCATGCGCCGCGCCGGCCAAGGCCAATGCAAACAGTGCGCAACACCAGCGGGCAAACAGTCGAACGCGAGCCTGTTTTCGAGTCTTCATGCGGGTTTCCTCCAGGGTAGGAACTGCGTCAACTCCAGTACTGCATAACCGTCATCGATGCACCCGACCGGCTGGCCACGCGCCCGGGCGGGCAACCCAGCCCCACGCCCCCAAAGGGCCGCGGCCGCGCGGCCATTGGGCGACCTATCAGCGCATGATGAAGGGATTGGCCGGCACGCCTTCGGCGTACGAGATCCAGGTGCTCTTGGTCTCGAGGTAGTGGCGCACGGCCTCCAATCCGCTTTCCCGGCCGATGCCGGAATGCTTCATGCCGCCGAAAGGCATCATGTAGCTGATCGCCCGGTAGGTGTTGACCCATACGGTGCCCGCCTTCAGCGCCTTGGACATGCGGATGGCGCGGCCGATATTCTCGGTCCACACGCCGGCGGCCAGGCCGTAGATGGTGTCGTTGGCCAGCGCGATGGCCTCTTCCTCGTCCTCGAATCCCAGGATGGACAGCACAGGGCCGAACACTTCCTCGCGGGCGATACGCATGCCGGGCGTGACGTCGACGAAGATGGTCGGCTCGACGAACTGGCCGCCCGGCATGTCGGAGGCGGGCTGGCCACCCAGCACGCAGCGCGCCCCTTCGCGCTTGGCGATATCGATGTAATCGAGGATCTTCTGGTATTGCGCGGGCGTGGTGACCGGACCGATGTTGGTATCCGGCAGCATCGGGTCGCCCTTCTTGGCCGAGCGGCCCAGCTGCACCAGGCGCTCGGTAAAGGCATCCTTGATCGAGTTTTGCACCAGCAGGCGCGAGCCGGCGATGCAGGTCTGGCCGGTGGCAGCGAATATCCCCGATATGACGCCGGCGGCAGCCTTGTCCAGGTCGGCGTCGGCAAAGACGATGTTGGGCGATTTGCCGCCCAGCTCCAGCGTGACCCGTTTCATGGTTCGGGCAGCCTGGGCATAAATGGCCGCCCCCGTCCTGTCCGAGCCCGTGAAGGTGATCTTGGCCACGTCCGGATGGTCCACCAGGGCTGCGCCGACGGTCGGGCCCAGGCCCGTGACCACGTTGAACACCCCGTCGGGAAAGCCGGCTTCCTTGGTCAGGGCGGCGAATTCCAGGGTCGAGGCGGACGTGAACTCCGACGGCTTGACCACGACCGAGCAGCCGGCGGCGATGGCCGGCGCGCATTTCCAGGCAATGAAAAGCAGCGGCGAGTTCCAGGCCGTCAGCGCGCCGACCACGCCGACGGGCTCCTGCGTGGTGAACGCGAAATGGTCGGGCTTGTCGATGGGCACGACCCCGCCCTCGAGCTTGTCGGCCAGGCCGCCGAAATAGCGCCACCATTCGGGGTGATACTTGAGCTGGCCGAGCATCTCTGACAGCAGCTTGCCGTTGTCGCGCACCTCGATCTCGGCCAAGCGCTCGGCATTGGCCTGGACCAGGTCGGCCAGGCGCATCATCATCTTGCCCCGCTCGGACGGCGTCATCCGCGCGTACGGACCGCTGGTCATAGCCTGGCGGGCGGCCTGCACGGCCCGGTCCACGTCCCTGGCGCTGCCCTTGGGCACCTTGGCCCAGGCCTTGCCGGTGTAGGGATTGACCGTGTCCATCCATTCGCCGTCCAAAGGCTCCACGTATTCGTTATTGATGAAATGGTTGTAGGTCTTCATTCCGATCGTCTCCTGCCGATTGACCCCGCGGGTGGTTCGCGCAGCACACTGTAACCCGTAACTTCGCCGCAGGCGTACCCTGCCCCTGGCCCAGGCCCCAGGCCGGCGTGGCATAATCCCTGGCCTTGCGCCACCCGCGCATGCCCGAGTGGTGAAATTGGTAGACACAAGGGACTTGAAGGTAATTTGAGCCCCCGCGGAGAAATCCCCGGGGTGTCGCCCGTCAAATTCGGCGAAAGCCCTGCGGCCCCCGTGCCAGCGAGCCAACGCCGAGCCAAGCCGGGCCGCCGGCCCCGGCGGTCCGGAAGGTGTAGAGAGCAGACGGCGGGCATCTACGGCCGCAAGGCTAGGATGAAGGCGTGCTCCAGACCACGAACGCCTGGGTGCGGGCCCTGGCCCCATCCCAGGCGGCGGCGAAAGCCGAAGTGGTACGAAAATCCCTCGGCCCGCAAGGGCCGTACCGGTTCGATTCCGGTCTCGGGCACCACGCCTGCCCTGCATGACACGGGGCGGCACGATTTTTTCCACCGTCGGCGCGCCAGGCACGCCGCCTGCTGCACGCGGCGCATCGGCCGCCACACCACGCAAAGCCGGCCGCTTCTACCACGCAAGGACGCCATCATGAGCATCATCAGCAGGCAAGTGGGCAGCGCCCCGGACGGCATCAGCCTGCAGACCCGGGTCGACGACATGGAAATCCAATGCTATGTCGTGGTCGGCGAGCCCGACCTGGAGCTGGTCACCGGGATCGTTCCGCCCGAAGACTTCGAAAGCGGCGCCGACGTGCATGCCGCGGCGGTGACCAGCGCGGCGCAGGCCGGCGAGCAGGTCGAAGAGGTGCTGGAAAACGTCTCCCCGGGCGATATCGCCGTATTCCTGTGCGCCAACCCGGGCGCCTACCAGGCGGCGCTGGACGCCTTGGGCGTAGACGCCGCGCCCGGGGCCCGCGAACTGAACTGACGCGCGCCGTGCCCGCCTGGGACGACGGCGCGCCGCCCGGTGGCGGCCTCGCGGTACTAGATGCCTGCGTGCTGATGTCGGGCATCGTGCGGCCGCTGCTGCTGCGCCTGGCCGCGGCAGGCTGCTTTCGCCCGGCCTGGAGCGCGCGCATCGGCCAGGAATGGCAGCGCAATGCCGCCCGCGTCTGGCAAGCCGACCCCGAGGCGCTCCAGGCGCAGTGGCAGGCGATGCAGGCGGCGTTTCCCGACGCCGACTGCGGCGAGGTCGAACCGTGGAAGAAAGGGCTGCGCTACAGCGACCCCAAGGACTGGCACGTCGTGGCCGCAGGCAGGGCCGCGCTGGCGCGGCACCCGGGCACGCCGGCATGCGTGGTGACGTGGAACGTGCGGGATTTCAACCGGACGGAGCTGCGCCGGTTCGGCTTGGCCGTCATCGACCCCGACCGGCTGCTCGCCGGCTGGTGGGCCAGCCGCCGCGGGCTGCTACTGCAAGCCCTGGCCGACACCCCGGCCGACGCGCTGACGCTGGGCCGCCCGGCAGAGCCGCTGGCCGAGACGCTGCACCGCGAGCGGCTGTTCCGGCTGGCCAAGCTGCTGCAGGCCTATTCGGCCGTCGATCAATGATCGTGGTTTTCGGCCTTGAACCCGGCCGCGTCGAGCGTGGCGATCACCTGCTCGATGTGCTCGGGCCCGCGAGTTTGCAAGACGAATTCGACCTCGACGTTTTGGGCCGGCAACAGGGTGAAGGCCCGTTGATGATGGACCTCGGTAATGTTGGCATGGGCCTCGGCAATCAAATGCGTGGCCCGCGCCAGCGCGCCGGGCAGGTCATCCAGCGCCACGCGGATGCGCGCCAGGCGGCCGGCGCGCACCATGCCGCGCTCGATGAGTTCGCCCAGCATCAGCGGATCGATGTTCCCCCCCGATAGCACCAGGCCGATGCGCCGGCCCCGGTAGCTGTCGTCACCGGCTGCGCGCGCCCGCAGCAAGGCCGCGAGCGCAGCCGCCCCGGCGCCTTCGACGACGGTTTTCTCGATTTCGAGCAGCATGACGATGGCATGCTCGATGTCGCTTTCGCCGACCAGCTCGATGCGGTCGACCAGCCGCGAGACGATGGGCAAGGTCAGCCCGCCGGGCGATTTGACGGCGATGCCTTCGGCGATGGTATGCGCGCCGCAGGCCATTTCTTGCCCGCGCCAGGCCGCATACATGGCCGGGAAACGCTCGGCCTGCACGCCGACGATGCGTATGTCCGGGCGCAAGGCGCGCGCGGCCGTGGCCATGCCCGATATCAGGCCGCCCCCGCCGATGGGCACGACCAAGGTGTCCAGCCCGGGCTGGGCCTCGAGCATTTCCAGCGCCACCGTGCCCTGCCCGGCGATCACCGCCGCGTCGTCGTACGGATGGATCATGACCAGGCCGCGCTCGGCCGCCAGTTCGAAGCCGCGCGCCTTGGCATCGTCGAAAGTGTCGCCGGCCAGGACGACCTCGGCGCCGAAGCGCCGGGTGTTGGCGATTTTCACCGTGGGCGTAAAGCGCGGCATGACGATGACTGCCGGCACCCCCATGCGCTGCGCGTGATAGGCCACGCCCTGGGCATGATTGCCGGCGGACACGGCGATGACGCCTTGGCGCCGCTCTTGCGGATCGAGCAGACGCATGCGGTTGTACGCGCCGCGCTCCTTGAACGAGGCGGTGAATTGCAGGTTTTCGAACTTCAGCCAGACCTCGGCGTCCAGGATGTCGCTCAAGGTGCGCGACAGCGCGAAAGGCGTGTTCTGGATCTGTCCGGCCAGCGCCTGCCGGGCGGCTTGGATGTCAGCGAGTTCGACCATGGATCGTCCGTCAGCGCACGGGCAGGAAGGAGAACAGCATCAGGCCCTGCGCGTAATTGATGCCGATGCGACGGGTATTTTCGCCCAGCAGGTTTGCGATGAGGTCCAGCCTGCCTATCATCGCGCCGAATTCGCGCTCGAAGCTCAGGTTGACCGCGTCGGCGGACATCTCGTTGGCAAGCAAGAGGGGCTGCCCTTCGGCGTCTCGCCGGCTGGCCAGCAGCCAGGCCGCCGTTTCGATGTTGCGCGCGGCGTTGTAGACGCGTTGCGCGTCGAGCACATCCGCCGCATAAAAGCGCGTCTTGCCGTCATGGGCGGCAATAACGGTGTCGGCCATGCCGTAGACGAAGGCCGCGACGCGATCGCCGCGGTACGCCGGGTCCAAGGCAACCGCCAGGATCTGCACGTCCTGCAGGCCCTCCAAGCCGGGAGGCGGCCGGCGACTGTCTATGGCCCGGCGCACGGCTTCGACCGCCGCCTCGTGGCCGGCCGCGCCGGTCTTGCGCCATTCCCTGGGATTGCGGCGATACAGCTTGTCCAGCAAGGTATTCAGGCTGGCCAGGTTGTCGCGCATGGCCACGGTCAGGGTGCGGTTGAAGTCGGTCTGGGCCAACTGATCGGCCGACATCGCTTCGGTGCGCGGCCCTATGCCGGCCTGCCCTTGGGCGGCGCTGCCGCCTTGGGGCGGCGGCCCGGCCGCGCAGCCAGCCAACAGGGCCAGCGCCAGGAAAGCGATCGGTCGGGCGGAATGCGGCATGTCGGGTCCGTACGATGGCCAGACGACCATGATGGCGTCATGGCAGCGCGCCAACTTTAACCCACCCAAAAGCAAGCGGCGCCCGAAGGCGCCGCGCGATGCTAGTTCCGTAGGGCGGGACATCGGCCCGGGCCGCCACGCCAGGCGAGCGGACCCGGGCAGGCCGCCGGCCCGCCTTACTGCCCCTGGGCCGATGCGGCAGCCGGCGCGGCCGGGCCGCCCTGCTGTTCGATGCCGCCGATGGCCTTGACCGACAGCCGCAGCCGCCCCTTGTCGTCGGCCTCGATCACCTTGACGCGCACGCTCTGGCCGACCTTGAGCACGTCGTTGATGTTGGCGATGCGGTAGTTGGCGATCTCGGAGATATGCAGCAGGCCGTCGCGGCCGGGCAGCACCTGGACGATGGCGCCAAAGTCCAGCAGGCGCAGCACGCTGCCTTCGTAGACTTGGCCGACTTCGACGTCGGCGGTCAGCTCGGCGATGCGGCGCTCGGCCTCGCGGGCGCGGTCCAAGTCGACGCTGGAGATGACGATGGTGCCGTCGTCCGAAATGTCGATCTGCGTGCCGGTTTCTTCGGTCAGGGCGCGAATGGTGGCACCGCCCTTGCCGATCACGTCGCGGATCTTCTCCGGGTTGATCTTCATGGTAAGCATGCGCGGCGCAAACGCCGACAGCTGCTGGCGCGACCCTTCGATGGCTTCGCGCATCTTGGCCAGGATGTGCAGGCGGCCTTCGCGGGCCTGGGCCAGCGCCACCTGCATGATTTCCTTGGTAATGCCCTGGATCTTGATATCCATTTGCAGGGCGGTGATGCCGTGCTCGGTGCCAGCCACCTTGAAGTCCATGTCGCCCAGGTGGTCTTCGTCGCCCAGGATATCGGTCAGTACGGCGAACTTGCCACCTTCCATGATCAGGCCCATGGCCACGCCGGCGGTGTGGTTCTTGACCGGCACGCCGGCATCCATCATGGCCAGCGAACCGCCGCAAACCGTGGCCATCGACGAGGAACCATTGGATTCGGTGATCTCGGAGACCAGGCGGATGGTGTACTGGAATTCTTCCGGCGAGGGCAGCTGGGAAACCAGCGCGCGCTTGGCCAGGCGGCCGTGGCCAATCTCGCGGCGCTTGGGCACGCCGATGCGGCCGGTTTCGCCGGTGGCGAACGGCGGCATGTTGTAGTGCAACATGAACCGGTCGCGGTATTCGCCCATGAGCGCGTCGATGATCTGCTCATCTTGCTTGGTGCCCAGCGTGGCCACGACCAGGGCCTGGGTTTCGCCGCGGGTGAACAGCGCGCTGCCGTGCGCGCGTGGCAGCACGCCCAGGCGGATGCTGATCGGGCGCACCGTGCGCGTGTCGCGGCCGTCGATGCGGGGCTCGCCGTTCAGGATCTGGGTGCGGACGATGGACGCCTCCAGGTTGAACAGGATGTCCTCGACGGCGACCGGATCGGGTTCGGGCTCGCCGCGCTCGGCGGCCTGGGCAGCCAGCCGGGCCTGCACGTCGGCGTAGATTTCGCGCAGCTTGGCGGTGCGCTCCTGCTTCTGGCGGATTTGGTAGGCAGCCTGCAGGCCTTCGCGGGCCAGCTCGGTGACCGCAGCGATCAGCGCTTCGTTGCGCGGCGGCGGCTGCCAATCCCATTCGGGCTTGCCGGCTTCACGCACCAGGTCATTGATAGCGTCGATGGCCACCTGCATCTGTTCGTGGCCGTAGACGACGGCGCCGAGCATGACTTCCTCGGACAGCTCCTCGGCCTCGGACTCGACCATGAGCACGGCGTTCTGCGTGCCGGCCACGACCAGGTTCATCTTGGACGACTTGAGCTGGCTGGCGGTCGGGTTCAGCACGTATTGGCCGTCGACATAGCCGACGCGGGCCGCGCCGATCGGGCCGTTGAACGGGATGCCGGAAATGGCCAGGGCCGCCGAAGCGCCCAGCATCGCGGCGATGTCGGGATCGATCTCGGGATTGACCGACAGCGTGTGCACGACCACCTGCACTTCGTTGTAGAAACCCTCCGGAAACAGCGGGCGCAGCGGGCGGTCGATCAGGCGGGAAGTCAGCGTTTCTTTTTCGGAGGGCTTGCCTTCGCGCTTGAAAAAGCCGCCGGGGATGCGGCCGGCGGCGTAGGTCTTCTCGATGTAATCGACGGTCAGGGGAAAGAACTGCTGGCCGGGCTTGGCATTCTTGGCCCCCACGACGGTAGCCAGCACGACCGTATCTTCGATGGACACTAGCACGGCGCCGGAAGCCTGGCGAGCGATCTCGCCGGTTTCCAGCACGACGGTGTGCTGGCCGTATTGAAACGACTTGGTCACTTTGTTGAACATGACGAATCTTCCTTGCAAATGAAAAACCGTGGCCGCTGCGACGCATGTCGCACCGGCCACGGTTGCATCATGGGGAGCCTGCCCCGGCGATCACTTGCGCAGACCGAGCTTTTCGATCAGCGCGCGATAGGAATCGGGATTGCGGCCCTTGAGGTAATCGAGCAGCTTGCGGCGGCGGCTGACCATGCGAAGCAGGCCGCGGCGCGAGTGATGGTCCTTCAAGTGGGTCTTGAAGTGCTCGGTCAGCTCGTTGATGCGGGCGGTGAGCAGAGCCACCTGGACTTCGGGCGAACCGGTGTCGCCCTTTGCGCGCTGGAATTGCGCAACGATTTCGGCTTTGTTGATATCAGCAACGGACATGTAATGAACCTCTGTGACTGGCGACAGGGCCGAGGCGCCCTGACGTGATGGAAAAACGAACCGGCTGGGACACCCCTGCCGACAATGCCAAAACGTATGGATACCGAAATAGCCGAGGGATTATAGCCGATTCGCTAAAATCGCCCCAGGCGTTGCGCCAGCGCCGCCCGACGTGCCGCGCCTGTTTCCGGAGACGGTAATGTCCCTATTTTCGCCGCGCCACGCCGGCGCCCTATTCGCCCTGGCCCTGGCCGCCGGCTGCACCACCCTGGCCGACCTGCCGGCCGGCACGCCACTGGCCGAGGTCGAAGCCCAATTCGGGCGCCCCAACTACAGTTGTCCCCTGCCCGACGGCGGCCGGCGCGTGATCTGGTCGCAGCAGCCCATGGGCCAGTACGCCTGGGCCACCGACGTCACACCCGACGGACGCACCCAGGGCATCGAGCCCGTGCTGACCGATGCGTCGTTCGAGCGCCTGCGCCAGGGCACCTGGACGGCCGAACGAGTCCTGTGCGCCTTCGGCCCGCCGGCCGAGGTCAGCGAGGTCGGGCTGCCGTCCTCGCGCCAGCAGGTCTGGGCCTACCGCTACCGCCAGTCGGGCGTGTGGAATTCGCTGATGTATGTATACATGGGTCGCGACGGCGAGCGCGTCACGCGCTTTCACCCAGGCCCGGACCCCATGTTCGACGACGACCGCTGGTCGTGGTGGTAGCCGCGGGCGCGCCGCGCCCGCCGGATTCAGGCGTCGCGCCGCCCTTGCTGCAGCCGCTTGGCGCGGTTCCAGCGCCACACCCAGATCAACCAGCCCGAAAACCCGTAGGCGAGGAAGAGGACGAACAGCACCACGGGAGGGTCGCTGGAAATGAACACGAAGGCGGCAACGACCACCAGGATGGTCCAGAACGGCACGCTGCGCCCCAGCGCAAAGGACTTGCCGCTGTAGAACGGCGCGTTTGACACCATCGCGCAGCCGGCATACAGCGTCAACGCGAACGCCGCCCAGGCGAGCACGCCGCGGTCCAGCGGCATCTTATTGTCCACTGCCAGCCAGACGAAGCCGGCGACGATGGCCGCTGCGGCGGGGCTGGGCAGCCCTTGGAAGAAGCGCTTGTCGACCACCGCGATGTTGATATTGAAGCGCGCCAGCCGCAATGCCGCCCCCGCCACATAGACGAAGGCGGCCAGCCAGCCCCAGCGCCCCAGGTCGTGCAATATCCATTCGTACATGACCAGCGCCGGCGCCACACCGAAGGAAGTCATGTCCGACAAGGAGTCGTACTGCTCGCCGAAGGCCGACTGGGTGTTGGTCAGCCGCGCCACCCGCCCGTCCATGCCGTCGAACACCATGGCCAGGAAGATGGCGATGGCCGCCGCCTCGAAGCGGTCGTTCATCGCCTGCACCACGGCATAGAAGCCGGCGAACAGGTTGGCGGTGGTAAACGCGTTGGGCAGCAGGTAAATGCTACGGTGGCGTTGCTCCGGATCACGCATATGCGGGTTTGCCATGCGCGCCTCTCCTGTCAGGCCGTCGGCAGGTCGGCCAGCACCGTGCTGGTGGCGCTGACCTTGTCGCCCAAGGCCACCCGCGGGCGCGCCTGCGGCGGCAGGTAGACATCCACGCGCGAGCCGAAGCGGATGAAGCCGTAGCGCTGGCCGCGTGCCAAGTCATCGCCGGGCTTGGCATAGCAAAGAATGCGCTTGGCCACCAGCCCGGCGATCTGCACCGCCGTGACGCGGTGACCGCTGGGGGTGCGCAGCACCATCGCGTTGCGCTCGTTTTCGGCCGAGGCCTTGTCCAGCGAGGCGTTGAAAAACTTGCCCGGGAAATACTGCACATGCTCGACGTGGCCATCGACCGGCGAGCGGTTCGAGTGCACGTTGAACACATTCATGAATACGCTGATCTTCAGCGCGTCGCGCCCGGCGTACGGGTCGGTCGTGCGCTCGACGGCGACGATGCGTCCGTCGGCCGGCGACAGCACGGCGTTGGGCGAATCCGGCGCCATGCGCGGCGGGTCGCGGAAAAACTGCAGCACGAACAGCGCCAGGATCCAGAACGGCACCGACACCCAGGGCGACCAGGCGGTCACGACCAGGGCCAACGCCACTGCGCCGCCCAAAAAAGGCCAGCCTTCCCGGGCGATGATGGGATGGGGGTAATAGGGTTTGTTCATCGTAGGTTGAAGGTTAACCGATACGAAGCCGGCGCGGGGGGCCAGCGCCGGTGAAAACCCCCATCCCCCAGGAACGTTCAGTCTATGGCCGCGCCCGCATCGGCGACGACCTTCGCCCACTTCTTGACTTCGGCCTGGACGTATGCGGCGAACTCCTGCTGGGACATGGCACCTGGCTCGGCGCCCAGGCCGGCGAGCCGCTCTTTCATGTCGGACATGGCCAGGATGTCATTGATTTCCCGGTTCAATCGGGCAACCACCTCCGGTGGCGTACCGGCCGGCGCGAACACGCCGTACCAAGGGTTGACGTCGAAGCCGGGCAAGCCCTCTTCGTCCACGGTGGGAAGATCCGGCGCCACGCTCGAGCGCTTGGTGCTGGTGACCGCCAGTGCCCGCATCCGCCCTTCGCGCGAGTGCGGCAATGCCGTCAGGATGCTGCTGAACATGATGGACACCTGTCCGCCCATCAGGCCGACCTCGGCTGGCGTCGCACCCTTGAACGGCACGTGAAGAATGTCGACCCCAGCCATGGACCGAAACAGCTCCCCCGCCAGGTGCGTGGAGTTGCCGTTGCCGGCTGAGCCGTAGGTCAGCTTGCCCGGCGCGGCCTTGGCCGCGGCAATGAGCTCGGCCACGGAATTGACGGGTAGCTTGGGATTGACCACGACCAGCAGCGGCGCGGTGGCGACTAGTGCGACGGGTTCGAAATCCTTTATCGCGTCGTAAGGCAGCTTCTTATACAGCCCCGGATTAATGCCGTGCGTGCTGATGGCGCCCATCATCAGCGTATAGCCGTCGGCAGGCGCCCTTGCAACGAAATCAGTCCCGATCACACCGCCGGCGCCCGGACGGTTTTCGACCACCACCGGCTGGCCCAACCGGGGCTGCAGCCGCACCGCCAGGTCGCGGGCCAGAATGTCGGCGCCACCTCCCGGCGACTGCGGCACGATCATCTGCAGCGGACGCGCCGGCCAATCCTGAGCGCATGCCGACGCCATGGGCATGGCCATGACTGCGGCCAACGCAAGTGCGAAGAACGTTGATTTCATGGTGTCTCCTCCTTTTCCCCGCCGTGCCTCTTCGCCACGTAGCGGTCCGTGTTGACCGAAAAATCCCCGGCGTCGTGGCAAGCCTGGGACGCCAGCATGTGGAAAGCGCCCACCAATCCATCGGCTGCCGGCGGCTCGGGGTCCAAGGCGCGCTTGGCCAGCGCCAAGGCCAGCGGATTGCGCTCGGCCAGCGACAGTGCCAAAGCGCGTGCCGCCTCAAAAACCTGGCCGGCTGGATGCACCTGGTTGGCCAGGCCCGTTCGGTAGGCTTCGGCGGCGTCTATGCGCCGGCCGCTGAAGGCCCATTCCTTGGCAATGCCCAGCCCCACGATCTGCGGCAGCCGCTGCAGGCCGCCTGCGCCCGGAATGGTCCCGAGCCGGATTTCCGGCAGCGAGAACAGCGTGTCCTCAGCCACGATGCGGATGTCGCAGGCCAGCGCAAGTTCGAATCCGCCTCCGGCAACGTGGCCGTGCAGCGCAGCGATGACGGGCTTGGCACAGGTGGCCACGCGGTTCTTCGTGGCGAAGTCCAGCCGGATGTACTGACGCGCCTTTTCACCGTACATGCCGCCGGTCTCGCGTAAGTCCGAGCCGGAGCAGAAAGCACGCCCCGCCCCGCGCAGGATCAGCACCCGCACCTGGGGGTCGGCTTCGGCGCGATCGACCGCCGCCTGGATTTCGCGATGCAGGCGGGGATTGCAGGCGTTGAGCACCTCCGGCCGGTTCAAGGTCAGGGTGGCAATGCCGTCGCTGCACTCGTAGGCAAGATGGATGAACTCAGCAAGTTCACTCATGGGGCCGCCTGCGAACCATGGTGACGTGCTCTCCGTCTTGCACCACCTCGCCCTTCTGGTTGATCAGTTCGACGTGCTCGGTGATGATCCCCATGCCCGGCTTGCTGTTGCTTGGGCGCTTGTGCAGCAATTTCCACCGCACCCGGACAGTGTCGCCGATGAAGATCGGCCGCCTGAACGTCCATTTGTTCCACGCCAAGGACGCCACGCCCGTGCCCTGGGTGTAGTTGGTACGCCAGCATAGGCCTTGTGCGATCGACAGCCCCAGCAGGCCGTGCGCGATGCGCGTGCCAAACTCGGTCTTCTTGCAGAATTCCTCGTCGGTATGGACCTGGCTATAGTCGCCCGTCAGGCCTGCGAAGGCGACCAAGTCGCTTTCTGTAATGGTTCTGCCCGGCGACAGGCGCTCTTCGCCTTCCTTGAAATCCTCGAACCACATGCCCAGCACCACGGGCTCCGGTTTGGCTATCATCAAACGTCCTCCTTTGAAAATGCCTGGGCAAGCTGCATGCCGCCTGCGGCAAATATCCGTGGATCCATTTCCTTGAGGTCCGGGGAAACGCGCAGCGGGAAACCGACGTGGGGCGCGATGTCGCGCGCCACCTCGATGCCCGGCGCCACCTCGACGAGAACCGGCCCTTGTTCGTCGCGGCGGAACACCGCCCGTTCGGTGATGTAGAGGATCTGCTGCCCTTGCCGATGAGCGCGTGCAGCATTGAGCGTGATCTGCTCGACGCGCGGCACGAACTTGCGGTACTTGCCTTCCTGGAGGATGCGCAGGCGCCCGTTTTCGACCGCGACTTTCAGTCCGCCCGAAGTCAGCGACCCGCAAAAGACCAGCCGCGGCGTCCTTTCGGTAATGCTGTTAAAGCCCCCCGGTCCATTGAGTTCGCGGCCGAACTTGCTGACGTTGACGTTGCCTTCGGCGTCGATTTCGCCAATGCCGAGGAAAGTGACGTCCAGCCCCCCGCCCTCGTAAAAATTGAATTGGAAAGCCGAATCCATGATGGCATCGGGATTGAGCGCCGGGACGAAGGATCCGCCCAACGCGGTAGCCATCAAGCCGCCGAAAATACCGTGCTCGTTGGTGAATACGACCCGGTCGAGGATGTTCTCTTCCAGCGCGATGCGCGGCAGCTGGGTGGCCACCCCGGCACCCAGGTTGATGACATCACCGGGACGAAGCGCCAGCGCGGCGCGGCGCATCATGATGCGCTGCACGGGATCCTGCAAGGGTGGCATGCGGCTCAAGTCTGCCTTGAGGGTGCCGGTCAGGAAGGGATTCCAGCCGTGCAGCGGGTCGGCCATGGACTCGCATAGCTGCTTCTGGGCGGGATGGACGACGATGGCGTCGACCAGCGGACCGGGTATGCGAACCAGCTTCGGATCCAGGCTACCGGCGCGTGCCACTCGCTTGACTTGGACGATCACTTTTCCCCCGCATGCCTTGGCGGCCGCCGCGATCTCCAGCATGCCCAAGGTATTGGGTTCTTCCTCGAAGCTGACGTAGCCGTTCTCGTCGGCAGTCGTTCCCCTGACAATGGCCACGTCGATGGGGATGACTGGATAGAACAGATGCTCGCGCCCGGACACTTCGACCACCTGCGCCATGTCGGCGCACGAGCGCGCGTTCATGCGTCCGCCTTCGACGCGCGGATCCAGGAAGGAGCCGATGCCGACCGTGGTCCACACGCCGGGCTTGCGTGCCGCCGCGGCCGTCATCAACTGCACCATCGTACCCATGCCGATGATGTAGCCTTCGCAGCGTTCCTGCCGGATCAGCTCGAGCAGCTTGGGATGGCGGAACATGCTAAAGGACGCGCCGATCACGCGTGCAAGCATGCCTTCATGGGCGAAGGTGTTGAGCCCACCTTCGCCAGGCCGGGCCCCAGGCAACATGGGCGAGACGACCGTCAGGTTACGCGGCGCGCCCTCGGAAACGAACCGCCGCTCCAATGCCTGCAGTACGAGATCTGGCTCGAGCACGGGGCCGGTGCCACCCACCGCCACGCTGGCGCCGTCGGTAATGAGCGCAACGGCCTGCTCGGCAGACATAATCTTGCCGCAGGACGACATGCCCTTGCTCATTTCGGCAGCTCCTTGGCCAACGCCACCAGGCATTGAGAGAACACAGCGGTCGTCGACAGGCAAATCGCCTGGAAGCCGCGCTGCGCCAGCGCCGTGGCATCCTGCGCCGTGCGGGCAAAGGTCGCCGCCACCTTACCAGCCGCACGCGTCTGCCTGGCCACCTCGTCGATGGCCGCGGCGACCTCGGGATGCCCGGGTTGGCCGGGATGCCCCATGGACATCGACAAATCGGCCGGCCCCACGAACACGGCATCCAGGCCGTCGACCGCCGCGATTTCGCGCGCATGCGGCAGCGCCTCGGCGTCCTCTATCTGCGCCACGACGATGATCTCGCGGGCGGCCGTCTCCAGGTGCTCGGCCAAGCTAACCATGCCATGGCGGCCGGCCCGTGCTGTCGTGGCCATGCCGCGACGGCCGCGCGGCGGATAGTGAGCAGCTGCGACCAGATCGCGCGCCTGGGCTGCATCCAGCACGTGTGGCACCACGATTCCGCACGCACCCGCGTCGAGCGCGTGCAGGATCTCGGCTGGCGTCTGCCCGCAAATGCGCACCAGCGCCGAGATGCCCGCAGCGTCGGCGGCACGCAACTGGTTCTCCAATGTTTCGGTGCCGGCCGCCCCATGTTCGCCGTCCAGGATGACGTAGTCATAGCCGGCATACCCGACCATTTCCACGACAGCCGGCGAGGGCAACATCACGAACATTCCGTAAAGTCTTTCGCCCTTGGCCATGCGGGCCTTCAAGCCTGTTTTCATCGGTAGATCTCCAAGCGCTTGTCCGGCAGCACCCCGCCGGACCATGTGCGGCCGTCGCTGACGGCCAGGTTCTCCGCCACCCGCACCGGGCAGCCGATTCTGTCCAACACGTCGGCGCGCACGTCGACGCCTTCCGGGACTTCTACGAGGACCAGTCCTTCCTGTCCGAGCACGAACACCCCCAATTCGGTGACGTAAAGCACTTCCTGGCCCACAGCGCGCGCACGCCGGGCCGAAAACGTTACCTGCTGCACGCGCGGGACGAATTTGCGCCGCCCGTTGTCACCGACGACGGTGCAGAACACGACCTTGCGTATGCCCTGCGTGATTTCGATGAAGCCGCCGGAACCGGGAATGCGGTCGCCGAACTTGCTGACATTGACATTGCCCTCGGCGTCGATTTCGCCCACCCCGAGAAAGGCGCAGTCGACCGCACCGCCCGCATAGGCCCGCAGCTGGTCGGCTGCGTCGATGATGGCTTCGGGGTCATGGGACATGGGGAAGGTCTTGCCGCCTGCCGCATAGCCGTTGATTCCGCCAACCACCCCATGCTCGATTGTGAAGGTCAATGCGTCGTAGCGGCCGGCCTGGACGGCCACGGCAGGCAGGTAGCCAGGCAGGCCGAAACCGATCGCCAACACATCGCCGTCGCGCACTTCTCGCAACGCGCGCAACAGCACGAGACGGCTGGCCCCAGAAACCTCGGCAAGGTTGTCGGTGCCGCGCCGCGCCTGGCCGACCAGTGTCGGGTCATAGCGCACATGGGTGGTCTGCCATTGCCCAGGATGCTCGACCACGGCGTCGACGAAGATGCCGGGTACGCGCACCATGCGTGGGTCGAGCGAGCCGAACGGGACGACCTTGCGAACCTGGGCAATCACCTTTCCGCCATTGGCTCGCGCGGCCTGGGCGAGCAGCAGCCCCCCGCACAGGGCAGGCTCTTCGTCCATGGTGATATTGCCCGCCGTGTCGGCCACGGTGCCGCGGATGAACGCTACGTCTATGGGCACCGTACGGTAGAACAGGTAGTCCTTCCCGTCTACGGATAGGCGCTCGACCAGCTTGCGCGTCGATATGCGGTTCAATGCGCCGCCGCCGTGCAAAGGGTCCATGCAGGTATCCAAGCCCACCGTGGACAATATGCCCGGCCTGCCGGCAGCGGCTGCCTCCAGCAGCGCATACATGATCCCTATCGGAAGGTTGTAGGCCTCGATGTCGCAATCATGGATGCGTTGGATGATGGCCGGCACCCCGGCGGGCCAGAGCGAGCCGCCTATCATGCAGGACAGCATGCCGGGCTCGCCGAAGATGCTCGTTCCCCTTCCCTCTATTTCGCCGGTGCGTATGGGGTGGAACTCGGTCAGCCCGCGCGGCTCGCCGGTTTGCCGGAAGCGATCCAGCAAGGCGGCCAGCAGCGCATCCGGTTCCTGGACGCCACCGGCGCCGCCCACGGCCAAGGTGCAACCCGAACGCACCATTGAGACGGCCTCGAGGGCCGACATGACTTTGTTTCTGCGCATCGTCACGGGCCCGCTACGGTTGCGCCTTGCGGACCAGCTCGAGCACGTCCTGCATCTTGAAGCTGGCAGCGATCTCCTCCTGGAGCGGTTGCAGCTTTTTTCGGAATGGTTCAGTATCGATCATCGTCACGGTGACGTTGGGCCGTTGACGCAGAAAGTCCAGGTTTTCTTCCTGCAACTTCACGGCCGCCCTGGCCTGCACCATCCCGGCTTCCCGGAAGGCCTGCAGCAAGGGTTTGCGTGCGCTTTCCGGAACCTTGGCGAGCGCCTTGTCGCCGATGAAATAGAACATCAGGTTGAACTGGTGGTGGGTCAGCGAAATATTGGGCGCGACTTCGTAATACTTGTTGGCGACGATGGCGGGAATGGAGCTTTCGCCGGCATCAACCACACCGCTTTGCAGGGCGCTGTAGATTTCCGGCGCCGGAATGGTCGCCGGCATCATGCCCAGCGTGCCCCAGACCTTGGTCTCGGTGGGGCTGTTCATGACGCGCATCTTCAGCCCGTGCATGTCATCCATCTCCTTGATGACGCGCACCCGGTTGTACAGGTTGCGCGAACCGGTGACGGAAACGGCGGCCAACTGCATGCCCAGCTTGCGGTCGCGGACAATCTGCTGCAACCGATCAAAAAAGGCGTCGTTTTCCAACACGTTGAGGACGTGGTCGAAGCCAGAGAACAAATAGCTCGCGCTGAAAAGCTGCAACTCCGGCACCAACGCCGCGGCGTTGCCAGGAGACGCCACGCAGGCGTCGATGACGCCAGAGGACACGCTCTTGAGCAGCTCTTTTTCTGGGCCAAGCGCAGCGTTGCCCTGCACCCGCACGCGCACCTCGCCGTTAGTACGCGGCCCCGCGTTTTCAGCCAACCAATCCAGGCCGTACTGCGCCGCCACGCGCGGGGGATTGCCGAAGGGCTCCTCGCTGCCCATGCGCAGCGTTACGGCCGCTTGCGACGCGGTGGCGCACAGAACACCAGCCGCAGCCAGTAACCCCAGCCTTGCCAAGAATGATCTTCCGGTCGTCATGTCTGTCTCCTGAAAATGTCGTAGTGGTTATCAAGAACAGCCCCGCCTAGTTCATGAACTCCGGGACCAACCATCGCGGCAGGGCAAGCGAAATGGCCGGAAAGAACACCATCGCCACGACCACCGCCAGGAAAATTCCAATCCAGGGCAGCAGCGAAACGACGGCCTTTTCTACGGATATATTTCCGATGCGGGCGGCAAGAAGCAGGCACAGCCCGTAGGGTGGCGTAATCAATCCCAACGCCAGCGTGGTGCACACGATGATCCCGACGTGCACCTGGTCCAGGCCTACCGCCATAGTCATGGGCTGGATGATGGGCAGGAAGATCACGATGGAGGCGACGCCGCTTTCGAACGTGCCGACGATGACGAAAAGGATCATCACCATCAGCAGCACGATGGTCGCTGGCAGCTCCATGCCCTGGACCAACTCGCCGACCAGGGCGGGCACGTCCAGGTAACTCATCACCCAGCCAAATACCATGCCCATCGCCACGCAAAAGAGCGTCGGCCCCAGATACTCCGTGGCGTCGCCCAACGCCTGCAGGAAGCGGTGCACGCCGATGCTGCGGTAGACGAGTGCACCCAACGCCAGCGCGTAGACCACCGCGATGACGGCGGCTTCGGTGGCGGTAAACCAGCCTCCCCGTATGCCACCAATGACGATGACGGTCACGCCGAAAGGCAAGATTCCGTGGCGCAGCGCCTGTAGCAGGCGAACGATGCTGAAGGGCTCTCCGCGCGGATGGTTGTCGCGCCTGGCCAAGTAGGCGCAGTACGCGATCTGCGTGACGGCGATGAGAACCCCCGGCACCACGCCGGCCAGAAAGAGCGCACCGATCGAGATGTTCCCGAGGGATCCGTAAACGACCAGGAAAATGCTCGGCGGAAGGATGATGCTTATGGTCGAAGAGGCGGCCGTAACCGCCACGGCGAACTCGGGCGGATAGCCCTCCTTGATCATGGCGCGGATCAGCACCGAGCCGATACCGGCAACGTCGGCGACCGACGAACCGGACACGCCGCCGAACAGGCAGCTGGCGACCACGTTGACCTTACCCGTAGCACCGCGTGACCGGCCGAACATCGCGCGTGCCAACTCCAGCAGGCGGTCGGTCAGTCCGGCGGTAGTCATCAGTACACCGACCAGCATGAAGAACGGCACGGCAAGCAGCACAAAGCTGTCCAGGCCGTGATAGGCGGTTTGCGCGATGATCGACAGCGGCACATCGAGCATCAGCATCACGATGGCCGACGAAAGCCCTAGCGAATATGCGATCGGCACGCCTAAAACCAGCATGAGGGCGAACGAACCGAAGAGAACCGCGATCGGATCCATCATTGCCCCCCTTGCGTGTCCGCGAGCCGGCCGTTGCGCAACAGCCGCCACATCTGCTCAACGGCGAACAGGCAGGCCGTTGCACTGCACAAGGGAACGGCCACATACGTCCAAAACATCGGCAGGACCAGGCCAGGAGATTGCTCCTGGAAACCAGAGAGTGCGAAATTTGCGCCCAACACCAGCAGCACGAGCGACAAAGCAATGACGGCCAACCAAGCCATCAGTTCGAGCACGAACCGGGGTCGACCGGCCATCCGGGCCGTTTCCAGGATGGCCGTCACGCGGAAATGGGCACCGGTGCGCACAGCCGTGCTGGCACTAAGCAGCGCCAACCAAATGAAGCAGAACACCGAAACGTCGGTGGTCCATAGAATTGGCAGCTGTAGCACCAGCCGATTGAACACCTGGAATCCCACCGCCAATAGCGTGGCAAGAAAAAAGGCGATGGTCAGCATCCGCTGGATTCTCTCGACGAAGTCGAGAAACCTGCTGTAGTACCCCATTGTTGTCTCCTTTGGTGTTGTATCGACATGGGATTTGGGTTGGCGCAGGCCGGCCGCTAAGGGCCTGAATGACGGAACCGATCAGTGTTGTCCTGATATTTTTTTTCGCTGTGACAACTGTCCGATACCAAGCCATGCAGGGCCGCCGCCAACACCGGGTCGTCACGTACCCGGATTGCGGCCTTCGCGTAACGCAGCGCCTGTGCCGGTCGCTCGGCGATCCGCCGCGCCCAGGCGAGCGCCTGGGTGCGTGCGGCGCCGGCAGGCACGGCGCGATTGATCAACCCCCACTCCAGCGCCTGCGCCGCGTCCAGGCGCATGCCGGAAGTCGCCAGCTCCAAGGTACGCGACGGTCCAATGAGGACTGGCAGCCGCTGCATGGCGCCCGACCCGGGCACGCTGCCCAGCGTCATTTCCGGCAAACCGATCACCGCGCCGTCTTCAGCCACTCGCAGATCGCACGCCAAGGCGAGTTCCAGGCCGCCACCCAGCACGTAGCCGTGCAAGGCCGCAATGCTGATGATGGGCGACCGACTCAAGCGCTCGAAGCAAAACCAGGTGTGTTCGATGAACCTGCGCAGTCCGGCACCGGCCAGTCCGCGCATGTGCTTTAAGTCTGCGCCGGCCGAAAAGGCCCTGTCGCCCTCGCCTGCGATGACCAGCACGCGCACCTGCCCATCGCGCTCGAGGTACTCGACGTGCCGGACCAACGCATCGCAGACTTCGGCATCGATGGCATTGAGCACCGCCGGCCGCGCCAGCGTGAGCACGGCCACGGACCCGTCGATGTGAAGCACAACCGGCCCGGCCGGGTCTTGGCCAACCTGACCTTGTGCCCCGGCCGTCATGGCATCACCTCGCGGTAGGTACGTAGCGCCACGCGGCATGCATCGCCTTCGCGCTTGATGAAAACCGGCTTGGCCATGGACGGATCGAGTCCCGGGTAATCCTCCCGGTAGTGACTGCCGCGCGTTTCCTTGCGAAGGCGCGCCGCCGCCACGATCATGCGCCCGGTATCGAGCAGGTTGGTGGCTTCGCTGAGCGCGATCTGCTCCTTGACCGTTTCCGCACCGAACCGCCCCGACACGATTTCGTCGTGCAAGGTGGCCAGCGCCTGCTCCGCGCGGTTCAAGCCCGACTCGTTGCGGATGATGAGCACGTCGCGCGTCATCGCCTGCTTGATGCGCCGAATCGCGCCGCGCACGTCCTGCTCGCCCTTGGCCTGCAGGAGGTAGTCTACGCGCGGCAATGCGGCTTTCCTGGCCCGCGCCGTGCGCGCGCGCCCGAGCTCTGCCGCGCGCCGGCCGGCGCGGCGGCCAAACACTTGGCAATTGAGCAGCATGTTGCCGCCCAGGCGGTCGGCACCGTAGGGGCCGCCGGCTGTTTCTCCCACCGCCAGCAGGCCAGGCACGGTGGTCTCGCAGTACTCGGAGATGACCAGCCCGCCATTGATCGCATGGCCGAACAGCCCGATTTCCAGTGGCTGGTTTTCGAAGTCCAGGCGCTTCTTGCGCATCCATTCCTTGGAGACCGGCCACATCACCGCCAGGTCGCTACCCGGCGCCAGCCGGGACTCATCGACGTTGCGTAAGTCCAGCCTGAATCCGCCCAGCGGGGTGACGCGGCCTTCGTCCATGGCGCGCTTGGCGGCGATCTCCAGCCAGCGCGATTCGTCGGATGCGCTAAACGGATAATGCTTGACCTTGGTTTTCATGACCGTCTCGACGCTCAGCCCCGGTGGCAGCACACCGTCGAGCAGCGGCTTGCCGTCGCGGTCGATAAAGCCGGGTTGCAGCGCCCAAAACCAAGCCATGATGATGTTCAACGACGGCTTGATCGTGCCGAAACCGGCCTGGATGAATTCCATGTTGACCAGCGACGCGCCGGCGCGATAGCCCAGCGCATAGCCATCGCCGGTGATGTCCGGCGGCATGAGGCTGAACTCGAAGAGCTGTCCTGCCCCGCCGGTGGCCAACACCGTCGCGCCGGCGCGGATGCAGGTGCGCGTGCCATCCCCCGCCAGGCACAGGACGCCACCCACGCCGTCGTCACCCTGCAGCAACCCGAGCACCGTGTTGTCCTCCAGCACGGTCACGCCGGCCGCCCTCACCTCGCGCTCAAGCGCAACGGTAATGGGTCGCCCATGGTGGTAGATTTTGCGGTTGCGCGGGCGGGACGCGAAATCGCCCATCGCCACCAGCGCCTTGCCGGTATTGGGATCGGTGATGAATTCCACGCCCCAGCGATGGATGTCTTCGGCTGCGGCCACCGCTTCGTCGACGAGCACCCGCACCAGGCGCTCGTCGTTGCAACCTTTGCCAGCGCGCATGATGTCGTCGTAATGGACATCCGGCGAATCCTGCGGATCGGCCGCTCCATCTGGCACCGAAAATCCTGCCAGCTCGGCCACGCCGAAGGCGGTGGCACCGCTCTTGGTGATCCTGCCCTTCAGGACCAGCACCGTCCGCGCGCCGGCAACCGCAGCCTCGTATGCCGCGCGCAAGCCCGCGCCGCCGCCGCCGACCACCACCACGTCGGCTTCGATTTCCTGCATCGTCGAATTGCTCATGACAAGCCTCCCGGGGCCATGCCGGCGCCGATGCCGCGGCGCTGTAGGTTGCTGCTGATCATCAATCGCTGGATGTCAGACGTACCGTCTAGGATGCGATAGGCGCGGGCATCGCGGTACAAGCGTTCGACGAGGTATTCGCGAGAGACGCCCATGGCACCATGGATCTGTATGGCCATGTCGGCACAGCGACTGGCCGCTTCGGTGGCGTAGAGCTTGGCGATGGATACCTCCTGCACCGGATCCAGGCCCTGGTCATACAGGCGCGCCGCGCGGTACAGCAACAGCCGCGATATGTAGACGTCCGAGGTCATGTCGGCCAGTTTCAGCTTGATGGCCTGGAAATCGCCAAGCTTGGCACCGAACTGTTCGCGCTGCGAGGCGTGCTCAAGCGATACTTGAAGCGACCGGGCGCAAATACCCGTGGCGCGGGCAGCCGCCCAAAGCCTCGCCCGGCCAAGAATGAACTTGAGCACTTCAAATCCGCCGCCGACCTCGCCGAGCACGTCGGCATCGGTGGCCTCGACGTCACGGAACACGACTTCGGCGCTGCCCGACCCGGCCAATCCAATTTGCCTATCGATCTTGCCGATTTCGATGCCCGGCCGCTTATCGAGCACGAATACGGTGATGGCCCCTTTTCCACGACGCGTCGGATCGGTGACGGCCGAAACGAGAAACACGCCCGCCCGACGCGCCCGGCTGATCCACAGCTTGGATCCATTGATGATCCATTTATCGCCTTGACGCACCGCACGGGTCTTGATGCCCGCCGCGTCGGAGCCGGCACCGGCTTCCGACAAGCAGAACGCCGCATAAGTCCGGCCGCTTGCCAGCTCAGGCAGAAAACGCCGCCGCTGTTCCTCGTTGCCGGCCAAGCGGATCGCCGCGGCCGGCGCGCTGGGCGCCAGATAGAAAGTCGCACCGCCCGGACCGTGGCTGAGCGTCTCGACCGCCACGCTGGAAGCCAGCTCGCTTGCCCCAATTCCCCCATATTCCTCCGGGATGGACATGCCGAACAGGCCAAGTTCAGCGGCTTTGGCGAGCAAATCGTCCGGAATGTCGTTGGCTTCCTCGATCTGCGCGGCCCGCGGCTCAATTTCGTCGGCCACGAAACGATGAAGAGATTCCCGGAACTCGAGAAGTTCGGCGGGCAAGTCGATGTCATTCACCGTGCTGTCTCCTGTCGGCGATTGCCGGCGGCTCGTCCGCGGCAATCAGTTATAATTCATTATATGAATTAATAATCTATCTGGTGAATTATTCTAGGGAGCCGGTTCCGAGTATGTCAAGCGTTACAATCCGGGACCGCTGCCCTGTCTCCCGATTCGGACGCGGGCTAATCACCGCTCGTTCGATCCCGCAAACGATCACCACGCGACCACAATCGCGTTCATGCATCGAGCGCCATCCATGACTAAAGAAAGGGAAAACAAAAAGACCAAGGCCGCTCCAGACTCTGGCGAAGCGCGCCCGGGCGTCATCGCGTTGTCGCGCGGACTGGAAATTCTGCAGTGCTTTACGCCCACGAGGCCGCGCTTGGGCAGCGCCGAGATCGCCCGCCTGACCGGGCTGCCGCAGCCGACGGTATGGCGGCTGTGCCAGACGCTGGTGCAACAGGGCTTTTTGCTGCCCACGCCTGGCCAGCGCCTGCAACTAGGCACTGCCGCGCTGTCCTTAGGGATTGCGGCTTCGGCGTCCTTCAATGCGTTGGAGATCGTTCGCCCGCGCATGCAGGCGCTGGCTGACCGCTACCGATCGGCCATATCGATCGCAGGCCATGATCGCCTGTACATGGTCTATTTGGAGCGCTGCACGGCAGAGGTCATGGTAGGGACCAACTTGCAGCGGGGCTCGCGCCTGCCCCTGCACAAGTGCACCTTGGGTTGGGCCTACCTGGCGGTGCTGGACGAGAAGGAGCGTTCAGCCATCCTGGCGCGCCTGCGCAAGGCGTTTCCCGAAGACGCAGGCACCATCGATGAGCTGGCCATATCCAAGCTGCGCCAGTACCAGCGTACTGGGTACGTGCTGCATCGCGGCCTGGTGCATCGCGAAATCATCGCGCTGGCCGTGCCGATACCGGCACCGGCCGGCATGCAGCCGCTGGCCATCAATTGCAGCTCGGATAGCGCCAATCTATCGGCCCGGCAGTTGGAAACCGAGGTCGAGCCGCAATTGCGCGAGATGGCGGAGATCCTGCGCACCATGTTTGTCCAGGAAGATCCGCCATCGGTCAATGGGTGGTTTGATCGGTAACAGGCGCCTTGGCCCCTGCGCCGCTTAAACCGACGCGCCGCCGTCGACGACCAGATCGTGCCCAACGGTGTAGGCCGCCCCCTCGGAACATAGCCAAAGCACCGCCGAAGTGATTTCCTCCAGTTTCGCAACCCGCTTGGATGGATTGACTTGCGCCATGCGGGCATCACGTGCTGCCCGGTCCTCGCCGGGCCGCAAGGACATCGGCGTATCGACTGGACCTGGGCTGACGCTGTTGACGCGGATGCCGCTGCCGATCGCTTCCAGCGCTGCCGTGCGGGTCAGGATCGAGACGGCCGCCTTGGATGCCGCGTAGGCCCCCGTGCCCGGACGGATCAGGTGCGCGCCGATGTTTGACGCGATGTTCACGATGCACCCGCCGCCCTGCCGTTTCATGGCAAGGATTTCATGTTTCATGCACAGCCAGGTGCCGACTACGTTGGTATCGAGCAGCGTCCGGAAGGCATCGACCTCGGTTTCGTCCACGGCGCCCATGCGAAACACGCCGGCCACGTTGACCGCGATGTCCAGCCGCTGCGAACCGGCCTGCGCCCGTTCGATCAACGCGCAGACGCTCGCCTCATCGGTCACGTCGCTAGGCACGGCCAGCCAATTGCGGCCATCCGGATCGATTTCACGACCAGTGCGCTCGAGTTCGGCCTGGCGCCGGCCCGCCAGGACGACGCGGGCCCTCTGCCTAGCTAGGGTGATGGCGACGTGGCGCCCGATACCCGAACCCGCGCCGGTGACGAGTGCAGTCTTTCCCGAAAACGCTGTCTTCATGACAACTCCTTCACGCTCCCAAACATTCAGCCGACGTTTACCTGACGCGGCCACACAAGAAGCTGGAGCCAGGCACCAGGCTCAGCAGACCCAGCAAGGCCAACGCAGCGCCCGCCCACAAAGGCGCCCGCAATCCATGGCCGGCATCGACTGCCCAACCGCCCGCCCAGGATCCGAATGCCAGCCCTGCGGTGATCATCGAGGTGTGCATGGCGTTGAGCGGCCCGGAAGAAGTTCGCGGCTCATATTTGAATGACCATTCCATAATTGGCGAAATAAAAAGGGGCTGGCACGGCCCGGCATCCTGCCCCTTAGAACAGCGCCAGCGTGCTTTCGATTACGTCGAGCAAGACGGCGCGGTCCTGCACCGACCGACCCAGCACGCGCAGGCCGTAGTAGCTGCCCTGGAAGGCGCGCGCCAGCGACAGCGGCGGCGCCGCGGCCGTCACCTCGCCGTTGCGCTGTCCCACCGCAAACGCATGGCACAGCGCCTGCTCCAGCCGGTTCGCATACAACCGGCTGATCTGCGCCACCTCCGGATCCTTGCTTGCGCGCTCGAGCACGGCGAACAAGGCCATGCAGCCGCGGCGCTTGACGGGGTCAAGGTCGCTTTCCAGCCCCCACAGCATGAGGTTGCGCAGGCGTTCCTTGAGGCTGCCCGGACCGCCGAGGATTTCCAGCTGCGCCTGCAAGGCCTGCTCCTGATAGCGCTTGAGCGCCTCGTGGTACAGGCCCTGCTTGCTGCCGAACGCGTTATAGAGGCTGCCACGCCCCAAGCCCGTGCGCTCGACCAAGTCCTGCGCCGAAGTCGCCTCGTAGCCGTTGGACCAAAACACCTCCATCGCCGCTTCGATGACGGCTTCGTCGTCAAATCCGCGCGGTCTTCCGCTCATGGCCGGACTCCGGATGCCGGCGCCCCCGGGGGCACACCTTGCTGGTTCGATACTATGCCAATTATGGAATGACCAGTCAAATATTGGCGCGCGGCCCGGCGCGCAACAAAAAAGGGCCGGCACATCGGCCGGCCCTGCAAGGACGGATCGACTGGCGGCACAGGCCGCCGGCAGGCCGTTCAGTTCTTGGTCTTGTCCACCAGCTTGTTGGCGGCAATCCAAGGCATCATCGCGCGCAGCTTGGCGCCAACCTGTTCGATCTGCGACTCGGCGTTGATGCGGCGACGCGAGGCCAGCGTGGGGGCGCCCGCGACGTTTTCCAGGATGAAGCGCTTGGCGTAGTCGCCGCTCTGGATGTCCTTGAGAACCTGGCGCATGGTCTTGCGCGTTTCCTCGGTGATGATCTTCGGACCGGTCTCGTATTCGCCGAATTCGGCGTTGTTCGAGATCGAGTAGTTCATGTTGGCGATGCCGCCCTCGTAGATCAGGTCGACGATCAGCTTCAACTCGTGCAGGCACTCGAAGTAGGCCATCTCGGGCGCGTAGCCCGCCTCGACCAGGGTATCGAAGCCGGCCTTGATCAATTCGACGGTACCGCCGCACAGCACGGCCTGCTCACCGAACAGGTCGGTTTCGGTCTCCTCGCGGAAGTTGGTTTCGATGATGCCGGCACGGCCGCCGCCGTTGGCGCTGGCATACGACAGGGCCACGTCGCGGGCCACGCCGGATTTGTCCTGGTGCACGGCCACCAGGTGGGGCACGCCGCCGCCTTGCGTGTAGGTCGAGCGCACGGTGTGGCCCGGCGCCTTGGGCGCGACCATGATCACGTCGACGTCGTCGCGCGGCACGACCTGGCCGTAGTGGACGTTGAAGCCGTGCGCAAACGCCAGCGCCGCGCCAGACTGCATGTTGTCATGCACGTGCTCGCGGTACACCGCCGCAATGTTCTCGTCAGGCAACAGCATCATGACCACGTCGGCAACCTTCACGGCTTCGGGCACTTCCTTGACGGTCAGGCCGGCCTTGACGGCCTTGTCCCACGAGGCGCCGCCCTTGCGCAGGCCGACGACGACGTTCACGCCCGAGTCGTGCAGGTTCAGCGCGTGCGCGTGCCCCTGCGAGCCATAGCCGATGATGGCCACGGTCTTGCCCTTGATCAGCGACAGGTCGCAGTCCTTGTCGTAGTAAACCTTCATTTCCGGGTTCTCCTAGTCTCGTATCCGGTTGGATCGTTCAAATGTGCAAATCAAATCTTCAAGACCCGCTCGCCGCGCCCGATGCCGGACACGCCCGTGCGCACGGTCTCCAGGATGGCACTGCGGTCCAGCGCATCGATGAATGCCTGGATCTTTTCCTGCACCCCGGTCAGCTCGATGGTGTAGGTCTTGTCGGTGACGTCGATGATGCGGCCGCGGAAAATGTCGGCCATGCGCTTCATCTCCTCGCGCTCCTTGCCCACGGCGCGGACCTTGATGAGCATGAGTTCACGCTCGATGTGCGCGCCCTCGGTCAGGTCGACCACCTTGACCACGTCGATGAGCCGGTTCAGGTGCTTGGTGATCTGCTCGATCACCTCGTCCGAGCCGATGGTGACCACCGTCAGGCGAGACAATGTCTCGTCTTCGGTCGGGGCCACGGTCAGGGTCTCGATGTTGTAGCCGCGAGCGGAAAACAGCCCCACCACGCGCGACAGCGCACCGGGTGCGTTTTCCATCAGGACGGAAATGACGTGTTTCATGCGCGGCCTCCTACAGATCTTCCGAACCGAGCAGCATCTCGGTCAGGCCGCGTCCCGCCTTGACCATGGGCCAGACGTTTTCGGTTTGGTCGGTGATGAAGTCCATGAACACCAGCCTGTCCTTGAGCTTGAAGGCTTCGCGCAGCGCCGGCTCCACGTCGGCGGGCTTGTCGATGCGCATGCCGACGTGCCCGTACGACTCGGCCAGCTTGACGAAATCCGGCAGCGCATCCATGTACGACTCGGAATAGCGCGACCCATAGTCGATCTGCTGCCACTGACGCACCATGCCCAGATAGCGGTTGTTCAGGCAAACGATCTTGGGCGTCAGGTGGTACTGCTTGCAGGTGGACAGCTCCTGGATGTTCATCTGGATCGAGGCCTCGCCCGTGATGCAGACCACATCGGCGCCCGGGTTGGCCAGCTGGACCCCCATGGCGTAGGGCAAGCCCACGCCCATGGTGCCCAGACCGCCGGAATTGATCCAGCGCCGAGCCTCGGGGAAGGCGTAGTACTGCGCCGCCCACATCTGGTGCTGCCCCACGTCGGAGGTGACGAAGGCGTTGCCCCCGGTCACTTCCCAGACCTTGCGCACGACCTCCTGCGGCTTGATCACCTTGTCGGACGTCGCGAACTTCAGGCATTGCCGGCCACGCCATTCCTCGATCTGCTGCCACCACTTGGCCAGCCGACCCTTGTCCGGGCGGGCGTCGGCCGCGGCCGCCTCATAATGGGCCAACAGGTCGGTGAGCACGTCCTTGACGTCACCGACGATGGGCACGTCCACCCGCACCCGCTTGGAGATCGACGACGGATCGATGTCGATGTGGATGATCTTGCGCGGATGCTGGGCGAAATGCCGCGGATTGCCGATGACCCGGTCGTCGAAGCGCGCGCCGATGGCCAGCAGCACGTCGCAGTGCTGCATGGCCATGTTGGCCTCGTAGGTGCCATGCATGCCGGGCATGCCCAGGAATCGCTTGTCCGTGCCCGGCAGCGCGCCCAAGCCCATCAGGGTGTTGGTGCACGGCGCACCGGTCATGTCGACCAGCCGGCGCAGCTCGGCCGACGCATCGGCCAGCACAACGCCGCCGCCGGTGTAGATCATCGGGCGCTCGGCCGCCAACAGCATTTGCACGGCCTTCTTGATCTGGCCCTGGTGGCCCTTGACGACCGGCGCATACGAGCGCAATCGGATCTCGCCGCGCTTGGGCGTGAACTTGCAAGTCGCGACGGTCACGTCCTTGGGGATGTCCACCAGCACGGGACCGGGCCGGCCCGAGCGCGCGATGTAGAAGGCTTTGCGCATCGTGTCAGCCAGCTCCTTGACGTCGCGCACCAGGAAGTTGTGCTTGACGCAGGGGCGCGTGATGCCGACGGTGTCGCATTCCTGGAAGGCGTCCTCGCCGATGGCATGCGTGGGCACCTGGCCGCTGATGATGACCAGCGGGACGGAATCCATGTACGCAGTGGCGATGCCAGTCACCGCGTTGGTCACGCCCGGGCCGCTGGTGACCAGGGCCACGCCGACCTTGTTGGACGAGCGCGAATACGCGTCGGCTGCGTGCACGGCCGCCTGCTCGTGGCGCACCAGCACGTGCTTGAACTTGTCCTGCTTGAAGATTGCGTCGTAGATGTAGAGCACCGCGCCGCCGGGATAGCCGAAGACGTGCTCGACGCCCTCCTCGGCCAGGCAGCGCACGACGATATCGGCGCCATTGAGTTCCATACGTGTTCCTTTCTTTACCGGCCCCGGAAACTCCCGATCGCGGCCTGCCCGGATTGCGGCGGCAGCACGGACCCGTATCGGCGTCCGGCAGCATGCACCGGCGCTTCGCGGCTCACGGAACCGCTCCACCCGGCCACCCTGCCGACCCGGCACGCGCCCATCGGAAGCACGGTGCAAGCGACTGCCCGTGAAGGCAGGCGCAACTGGATCGAAATGGATGCCTTGGCTACACACGCTTATGGCGCGGCCCTAGGCGCAAAAAACTGGCGCTACAACGCCCGGGCTGTGGCCCGGACCACTGACTGCCACCATGCCAGCCCCGGATACAAGGCAGGCACAAGGTTTGGGAATTTACCGATTTGCGGCGGCGGGCGCAAATCGCCCGTCCCTGCCGCCGGCACACGCCGCCACCAAGACGCGGCACCGGGCGGCCAATCAGGACTGTGCCCGGGCCGCCGCAACCGCCTGCACGGCTTCACGCGCCAAGGCGGCAATGCGCTCGTACTGGCCGGCGGCGACCAGTTGCGGGGCAACCATCCAACTGCCCCCCACCGCCGCGACGTTGGGCAGGGCCAGGTATTGCGGCAATCGCGCCGCGTCGATGCCGCCCGTGGGAATGAAGCGCATGTCGGGAAACGGCGCAGCCAGCGCCCGCAGCGTCGCCACGCCGCCGTAGTTTTCGGCCGGAAAGAACTTGACGGCTGGCAAGCCCCGCGACATCGCCGCCATGAGCTCCGTCGGCGTGCAGATGCCGGGAAACACTGGCACGCCAGCATCCTGGCAAGCGTCGACCACGTCGGCCGAAAACCCCGGCGAGACCACGAAGCGTGCGCCAGCCGCGACCGCCTGGCGCACCTGCCCGGCATGGACCACGGTGCCGGCTCCGACCAGCACGTCCGGGCAGGCCTCGGCCATGGCGGCGATGGCCGCCAGCGCAGCAGGCGTGCGCAAAGTAATTTCGGCCACGCGCACGCCGCCTGCGGCGAGCGCCTGGCCCAGCAACCCTGCGGAGGATGCGTCGTTCAGGGTCACGACCGGCAGCACGCCGATGCTTTCGATTTCGGCCAGCACGGGGAATCTCCCAAGGACTCTGCTCAAATCAACGTGAACAAACGGCAACACCGCCGCACGAAGCCATCCGCACAATCGCGGCAGCGCGGCCCGCAAAAAAGCGTACCACGGCACCGCGCCGTGGGCCGTGCGTCGTTCCCGCGGCGGCATGCATCGTCCGGCACCCAGTCGGGATATAGTGCGCAAATCGACACACTGTACGGCCCAGCGCCATAAGCGCCGGGTCCTCGATGCCCATGGATCTGCGCGTCGCCAGCCTGCGCCGCTTTCTATACAGCCACTATTTCTTCACCGGCGTGCGCCAGGCCGTCGGCATGCTGCTGCCGGTGCTGCTGGTCGCCGGCCTGCTGGACCAATACGTGCTGGGCTTGGCGGCCACCTTCGGCGCATTCTGCGTGGCCATCATCGACCAGCCGGGCCCGCACTGGCATCGCGTCAACCAAATGTTCGGGGGCAGCGTGCTGGGCACGTTCACGGTGCTCGTCACCGGACTGGCCTCTTCTCACCCTGCCCTGGCCTGGCTGACGGTGATCGCGCTTTGCTTCGGCTTTTCGATGTTCTCGGTGTTCGGGCGCACGGGCATACAGATCGGCACGGCCTGCCTGCTGCTGATGACCTTGACCATGCACGAGCCGCTGACGCCGGTCGAGTCCCTGGTGCACGCGGCCGCCACCCTGGGCGGCGGCCTGTTCTACCTGGCGTTCAGCCTGTGCGCCAGCCGCCTGTCTGGCTTGCGCGAAGAGCAGCAGGCGCTGTCGATGGCGCTGTACGCCACCGCGCAGTACGTGAGCGCGCGGGCGGCCTTCTACGACATGACCAACGACCTGGACGAATGCTACACGCGGCTGATCGCGGCACAGTCGAACATGACCGACAAGCACCAGGCCGCCCGTGACATGGTGCTGCGCGTGCTGCCGCGAGACGGCCGGCGCGACCCGCGGCGCACCATGCTCTGGAACATCTTCGTGGACATGATCGGCATCCTGGACGCGCTGGTGGCCACGCACACTGACTACGCCGTCCTGCGCCGCGCCTTGCCTGATTCAGACCTGCTGATGTTCGCGCGCGATGCGCTGACCAAGATGGCGCTGGAAATCGACCGCGTGGCGCTGGCGGTGGCGCGCGGCAAGCCCGCCCGGCACCGCACCAGCGTCAAGGCCGAGCTGCGGGCGATCGAGTACGAGATCGAACAGCTGCGCCAGCAGGACTACGCCAGCCGGGAACCGGAGGTCTATACCCTATTGATCCAGATCCTGCGCAGGCTGCGCAACACCGCGCGCATCGTCGAGCGCCTGTACGAGCATGTCCAGTGCCGCCCGGACGCCCGCCCCGCCGGCGAACTGCGGCTGGACAAATCGCTGACGCGCTTCCTGTCGCGGCAGGAATTCCGCCTGGGCATGCTGACCAGCAACCTGCGCATCGATTCGCCGCACTGCCGCTACGCCCTGCGCGTGACGCTGGCTGCGGCGCTGGCCCTGGCCATCAGCCACACGGCCCCGGCACTGGCGCCCCACAACTATTGGGTGCTGCTGACGATCATCGTCATCATGAAGCCGGGCTTTGCGATGACCCGCCAGCGCAACGTCCTGCGCCTGGCCGGGACGCTGGCCGGCTGCGCCCTGGCGCTGGGGGTGTTCCAGCTCACGCGCGAGCCTGCCGTCCTGTTCGCGGCGCTGGTCTTCGCCTGCATCCTGGGCAACAGCCTGGTCCAGGTCAATTATATGGCCAGCGCCACCTTCAACACCGTCTTCGTGCTGCTGGCCTTTCACTTCATCTCACCGTCGACGCTGTCCGTCATCGGCGAGCGGGCCCTCGATACCGCGCTGGGCTGCGCCATCGCGCTGGCCTGCAGCTACGTGCTGCCCTGGTGGGAAGCGCGCCGCATGGGGCCGCTTGCGCGCGCGGCCATCGCCGCCAACCGCGAATACCTGGCCAGCGGCCTGCGCTACGTGGCCGCCTGCCAGGCGCAGGCGCGCGCCACCGGGCAGCCACGCGGCCCGGACAGCCCGTCCGACCCCGCCGTGCAAGACGCCGACCTGCACTGGAGGCTGGCGCGCAAGAACGTGCATGTCGCCTTCAGCAACCTGGCCGAGGGCTTCTACCGCATGATGCGTGAGCCGCGCTCGCGCCAGCGCAACGTGCCCGAGATCAACCACCTGCTGATCCAGAACCACATCCTGGCTTCGCAGATCGCCGCGACCATTCCTTTGCTGGCTGCCATGCCGGAAACGCCGCCGCGCGTGGAGCAGGCCTTGAAGGCAGTGGCGGCGCTGCTCGCCAGCGATGCGGACGATACGGCCGCGGCATTCCAGTTCGAGCCGCAGGGCGAGGAAGCCGCCTTCGCCCACCCGATGAAGCAAATGCTGCAGGCCGCGCACATGATCCGCAACGAAGCGCGCGCCTTGCGCGCGCCGCAGCCACTGCTGGGCGATAGTCAGCCTGCCTGACCGGTCCGCGCCTTGCGCGGCGGCCAGAAGTACCAAACCGCCGCCGCAGCCTGCAACGCCAAGAGCACGCCCCAGGCGGCCTGGTGGGCCTGCGGGGGATAATGGCCGCCTTGGTTGGGCCACAGGTCCAGGATGGCGCCGATGCCGACCTGGCAAGCAAAGATCATCATGAACATCACCAGGTTGGCGGTGGTGTTCACCCGGCCGAGCAGTTCGGGCGCGAACCGCGCCGGCAGCAAGGCATACAGCAGGATCGGCGCCGACCCGAAAATGCCGTAAAGCGCCCAGGCAAGCGCCCCCGGCAGGGGCAGCCCCATCATGATCGCCAGCTGCACGGCGATGAACGCCACCATGCCGAGCCCCGCAAACGCATGCAGGCCGATTCCCAGGCCTTCTATGCTGCGGGCAAGCGCCCCCAACAGCACATTGCCACCCACCATCGCGAAGCCCAGCACCGACACCAATGCCGCGGCATGGTCGGGCGCCAGCCCCTTGGCGTCGACCAGGAAAGGTCGCACCCACAGTGACTGCACCGCGAAGAACACGCCGGCCGTCATCACAGGCAAAGACAGCAGCTGCCAAAACCCGCGGTCGCGCAACAGCTCCAGCGTGCCTTGCCATTGCCGCGCCGGGCCCTGGCGCACGCGGCTGCCCTGCGGCGTCCGCACCGCGTCGCGCGTGCCCCACCAGACGAGCGCGGCCACCATCACCGTCGGCAGCGCCATGCCCACGCTGACTTCGCGCCACGTCGCCACGTCCAGCAACGCCGCCAGCGGCGAGCCGACGACCACCCCGCCCATGCCGCCGATGGCCATGACCAGCCCGTTGATCAGCGGCAACCGCGCCAGCGGAAAGGTACGCGCCAGCGCCTGGAAGGTCGCGCCCAGGCACACGGCCACACCGATGCCGATCAGCAGGCGCCCGGCCATCAGCCCGGCAAGCGTATCGGACAGCCCGAACGCCACCGACCCGGCCGCGGCCAGCAGCAACAGCACGGCATTGACCCGGCGCGGCCCCCAGGTGTCCAGCATCATGCCGGCTGGAATCTGGGCGATGGAAAATCCCAGGAAATAAAGGCTGGTCAAGGTTCCCAGGTCCGCGGCGGTCAGGCCGATCTCGGCCGTCAAGTACGGCGCAAAGCCGATGTTCAACCCGCGATAGACGTACGAGACGAAGTACCCTAGGGAAAAGAAAAGAAAGACCCGTGCGGCAGCAGACATCGATGCGGTCAACCCCAAGCGCCTACGCCTGCTTGCGCCGGAACACCAGTTGGTCTTCCGACGAGGCGCTTTCGTCGTACGCGTAGCCTTCGCTGTCGAAGCCCAGCAGGCCCTTGGGCGTCTTGACCTTGTGCTGGATCGCGTAGCGCGCCATCAATCCGCGCGCCCGCTTGGCCGAAAAGCTGATCACCTTCCAGGCGCCGCCTTTCCATTCCTGGAAGACGCACTGCACCACGCGGGCCTTCAGAACCTTGCGGTCGACCGACTTGAAGTACTCCTCGGAAGCCAGGTTGACCACCACCGGGTTGCGCTCGCCGGCCAGCCGCTCGTTCAGGTAGTCGGCGATGCGGCTACCCCAAAATTCGTACAGGTTCTTGCCGCGCGGCGTTTCCAGGCGCGTGCCCATTTCCAACCGGTAGGGCTGCATCAGGTCCAGCGGGCGCAGCACGCCGTACAGGCCGCTCAGGATCGCGACGTGCTCCTGGGCCCAGTCGAGCTGGGCGGGGCTAAGCGTCGAAGCCTCCAGCCCCTCGTACACATCGCCATTGAAGGCCAGCACCGCCTGGCGCGAGTTCGACAGGTCGAACGTCTTCGTCCATGCTGCGTAGCGCTCGGCGTTGAGCTTGGCCAGCGCCGGGCTCAGGCTCATCAGCCCGGCGATCTCGCCGGCCGACTTGCGCTTGAGCAGCCCGATCAATTCGGCCGCCTGCTCGACGAACAGCGGCTGGGTATGCCGGTCGACATGCACCGGGCTGTCGTAATCCAGCTTCTTGGCGGGGGAAAGCAGGTAAAGCATCAAAACACTCCAGTCCAGAATGGGACCGTCACCGCCGGCCCGGCGCCGCGGATATCGCGCACGGGCCGCTGCGGCGCGGTCCTGGGTTGTCCGTCTTGGGCTGCGTAGGCGGGCGCGCCTTGCGTGCGGTCAGCGCGCCGTCCAGCCGCCGTCGACCGACAGGCTGGCGCCAGTGATCTGCGCGGCGGCATCCGATGCCAGGAACACGGCCATCGCCGCCAGCTGCTCGGGCGTGACGAACTGCAGCGAAGGCTGCTTCTCGGCCAGCAGCTCGCGCGCGGCCGCTTCCTGGTCCAGGCCCTTTTCGCGCGCGATCGCGGTGATCTGCTTTTCCACCAGCGCCGTGCGCACCCAGCCCGGGCAGATCGCATTGGCGGTGACGCCCGTGCCGGCCGTCTCCAGCGCCGTCACTTTGGTCAGCCCCACCACCCCGTGCTTGGCCGCCACATACGCGGACTTTTGCACCGACGCCACCAGGCCATGGGCCGAGGCAATGTTGACGATGCGGCCCCGGCCCTGCTTTTTCATGTAGGGCAGCGCCGCGGCCGTGCCGTGGAACACCGCCGACAGGTTCAGCGCAATGATGGCGTCCCAGCGCTCGGTCGGGAAGTCCTCGATCAGCGCGGTGTGCTGGATGCCTGCGTTGTTGACCAGGATGTCGATCCGCCCGAACCGCTCGGCGGCGTCCTTGACCATTTGCCGCACCGCCTCGCCGCGGGTCAGGTCGGCGCCGTCATAGTGCACCTTGACCCCATGGTCGCGCTCCATGCCCGCGCGCAGCCGCTCGATCTCGCCGGCATCGCCCAGGCCGTTGAGGACGATGTCGCAACCCTGCTCGGCGAACGCCTTGGCGATGGCCAGGCCGATGCCGCTGGTGGACCCGGTGACGACTGCGACTTTTCCTTTGAGCATGCGCGATCTCCTTTGGGGGGTGGCCGACGGGGCACAGTTTAGCGTTTCGCCCCGGCGGCGGCGGCCGGCAGGCCGCCTTGCCCCAGTGCCGCCACCCAGTCGCGCCAAGGCGCGGATTTCTGATATAGTCTCGATCTTCGCCTTTTCGGAGGCGAAGGTTTCGGCAGCCGCCTCGTCGACCACGCGCCAAGCAAGGCGCAGCGGGGCGGCACCTGTGCCCGCGACAGCTGGCGCAGCCGAATCCCCCGGAGAGGTGGCAGAGTGGTCGAATGTACCTGACTCGAAATCAGGCGTACGGTTTCCCCGTACCGTGGGTTCGAATCCCACCCTCTCCGCCAGATTCCCCAAACGGTGGCAAGCAGCATTGAACGAGGTCCCCCGACAAAGGGCGTTGGATTTCGAGGGTTCTTGCCATCGCTTGCCACCCGTCCGAACCGTTCGATTCGGTTCCGTAATCTGGGCAGGCGCAACGCGCGTCCCCCACCCACGGTCTTTTTTCTTCCGTCCTCCTTGGCTGGCCAGGCCGCCAGCGTGACGTCGGCCAGGCGCATGAGCGCCTGCCTGCTCGCGCCGTCTCAGGCCTGGGTCGACATGCCTTGCAGGACGGCAGCTGCGGCATCGCAAGGCGCCCTGTAGACCCTGACGCTGGCGCTCGCCCCGGCCTTTGGCCCGCGTAACATCACGGTAAACGCAGTCATGCCGGCGTGACCGAAACCGACATGAACACTTCGTGGCTCAATGACCGGCAGGCTGGTGCGCGCGCCCGCCTACCGGCCGAGGCGCTCGACCAGAAAATCCACGAATACCCGGGTCTTGAGCGGCAGGAACCGCGCATGCGGGTAGACGGCGAAAACCCAGCTGTCGGCGCCGGCCCATCGCGGCAGCACGCGCACCAGCCTGCCCGCCTTGAGGTCGTCATCGACCAGGAAATCGGCAAGCAGCGCGATGCCCTGCCCGCCAAGGGCAACCTGGCGCAGGGCTTCGGCGTTGTCGGCGCGCACGGCCGGGACGATGGGGACTTTGACTTGGCGTGCGCCTTGGGACAGTTGCCAGCGGTCCTCTTCCAACAGGGGACTGAAGTGCAGGCAGGCGTGCTGGGCCAGGTCGGCGATGTCTTGCGGGTGACCGCACCGCGCCAAATAGGCAGGGGACGCGCACAGGTACCGGCGGTTGGGCGCCAGCCGCCGCGCAACGTATTCGCCGGCCTGTAGCCTGCCGATGCGCACACCCACGTCGATGCGCCGCGCAACCAAGTCGACGTAATGGTCATCGAATGACAGCTCCAGCCGCAGCTTCGGATGGCGGCGCATGAATTGCGGCAGCAGCGGCGCGACCCGCAGCTGGCCATAGAGGTTGGGCAGGGCAACCCTCAGCAGGCCCTGCGGCTCGCGCGAAAAGTCCGAGATCGCGGCGTCGGCCTCTTCGGCCCTGGCCAGAATATCGATGCACCGCTCCAGGTAAAGCCGGCCTGCCTCGGTCAACGTCACGCGGCGCGTGGTCCGCTGCAATAGCCGGCATCCCAGGGCCGCTTCCAACTGGGTGACGCGCCGGCTCAATGCGGACGGGCTGATGCCCAACTCGTCGGCCGCATCGGCAAAGCTCAGCTTTTGCCCCGCGGCGACGAAGGCGCGCATCGCCCCGAAGCGATCGAAGTCCTGCCGTGGCATGTCCGCCCCATTGATGCATTGAATGCAAGTAATCCTTGCATGGACGGTTGATTATATGTGTCTATCCGTACAGTAGGATGGACAAACCGCATGGCCATGGCCGGCCGCAGCGTCGGCCGAGCCCTGCCGCTTCTCCGCCCGCGCACCCGGATCACCGGGTTCGCACATCCGCATCTGCCGCCGGCGAAGCGCCGGCGCTACCGCAAACACGAAGGACTCCCGCATGCCTGGACACTTCCTCACCCCTTTTCTGGCCCTTACGCTGATGAGCAGCCATGCAGGCCTTCCTGCCATGGCGCAGCCGAGCGAGCTGGCCGCGCGCCTGTCCGCATCGACGATCGTGGCGATTTCCGATGGCGACTTCGTCGGCCAGACCTACGCCACCGGCCGGCTGGCGCCGCGCGAAGCCGGCCATCGCGACCTGTTGACGGTGCTGTCGGTCGCCGACGGCCGGGTGCGCTCGGCCAGCCTGCCGGTATCGAATTCCGTGACCGCCACGCCGGAATCGCTTGCGCTCACGCCGGATGGACGGACTGCTTTCGTCATCGAACGGCTGGGCGCGCGCCCGGCAAACGGCGAGACGATCGCCGACTTGCCGCCCGGCAACAAGCTGTTTGCCGCGGACCTGGCCGACCCCACCAAGCCGCGCCTTGCCGATGTCGTGGAGATTGCCGAGTTTCCGGAAGGACTGGCCGCCAGCCCCGACGGCGGGATGGTCGCCGTCGTGTCCAACACCGCGCAAGCCAGCTTCGTGCAGCTCGTCGCATACCGCGACGGCAGGTTCGATGACCCGGTGCGCATCGACCTGGCCGATGTGGGTGTGCGCGGCAGCGCCGACGCCCCGCGCGGCGGCGTCACGGCGACCAATGTCCAGTGGCACCCGTCCGGCCGCTTCCTGGCGGTGAACATCAACACGCAAGACCGCGTCGCCTTCTTCGAGTTGGTCGACGATGGCGGCAAGCCGGGACTGCGCCCGTGGGGCAACATCGTCGAGACGGGCGCAGACCCTTTCGTCGGGCGGTTCACGCCCGATGGCGGCTACTACCTGACGTCGGACTGGGGAAGAAACTTTTCGGCCACCGACCTGGCCGGGCGGCTACCCGACCGGCCTTCAGCGGTCAGCGTCATCCGCCTGGCCGACCCCTCGCGCCCGACCGGCCAGCCGCGGCACGAACGCATTGCCAGCGTGCCAACCGACGCATCGGCCGAGGGCCTGGCCGTCAGCCCTGACGGCCGGTTCGTCGCCACGATCAATATGCGCGGCACGGCTTTCCCGCCAAGTTCCGATCGCTTCAACCGGCACGGCACCGTCAGCCTGCTGGCCTTCGATCCCGCCACGGGATCATTGGCCAAGGCCGGCGACTACCCGTTCGAAGGCGTGCTCCCGGAAGGCGGCACGTTCGACCTGACGGGCGATCACTTCCTGGCGACGGTATTCCAGGGCCACGACGACGCGCCCGCCGACCTGGGCGCGGGCCTGGAGGTTTTTCGCGTGGTCAAAGCGGGCCATCCGGCGCTGGAGCGCCTGGGCCGCATCCCATTGCCGCACGGCGTGCACCACGTCGCCGTCGCGGGCAGGTGAAGCACGCTCCGGCCACGCGAACCGGCAACGGCGAGCCCTATCCCAGGAAATCGTCCGACACCCGCGGATAGACACACTGGTAGGCTTCGGCGTACTGCACTTTCCGGCCGGAGTTGCGGGCAGCCTGGGCGCCGCGCTGCAGCGCCACGCGGGTGTAGTACTCCCACAAGTGCTCCTGCGCGGCCATGGCCTCGAAAGCTGCGCGCTTGCGTTCCCAAACCGGCGTGATGTCCAGGAAGAACTGCGGCTTCCATTCGCATTGTTCGGGCTGGTGCGGCTCGAACAGGAAGACCGGCGGCGCGCCGATCACCGGCTGCCCGGGATTGTGGCCGTGCGCCTGCGCCACGATGCGCGCCTCCATGGCCAGATGGTTGGCCAGCGGATGGTCGAAGTTGTAGGGGTCCTTGAACGAGTGCGTCAGCACGAATTCCGGACGCAGCTTCCGGTACGCGTCGACGATCTCGAACAAGGCTTCGTCGCTGACGCGCAGCGGGTAATCGCCGCAGTCCATGAAGGACACGGACGCACCCAGGATGTCGGCCGCACGCTGCGCCTCCTCGCGCCGAGCCTGCTTGACGCGCTCCAGCGTCATGCCCGGCTGGCGCCACATCTTGGCCGACTCCCCGCGCTCGCCAAATGACAGGCACAGGACGTGCACGTTCCAGCCGCGCGCGGCGTACAGGGCGATCGCGCCGCCGGCGCGCCAGACGAAGTCGGCGGAGTGGGCGCTGATGATGAGTGCGTTGCGTTGCGTCATGGTGTTCCTGCTCGGTGCGTGCACTGTCCGTCGATGTCGCCAGCGCCGCTTATTCGGCCTTGATGCCAGCCTCCTTGATCAGGCTGGACAGGGTTGCCGATTCTTTTTCCATGAAGGCCTTGAAGGCCTCGGGCGTACCGGGCTGCACGGCGGCGCCGCGCTTTTTCATCGCCTGCTCCACTTCGGGATCGCGCAGGCAAGCCTGCAGCGCGGCATTCAGTTTTGCAATGACGTCGGCGGGCGTGCCGGCAGGCGCCAGCAGCCCCCACCACACGGTCGATTCGACGTCGACGCCGAGCGCTTGCGCGGTCTTGACCGTGGGCAGCAGGTGCGTGCCGTTCTTGTTCAACACGGCCAGGGCGCGCAGCTTGCCGGCCTCGACGTGCGAGACGACCTCGATCGGGTTGATCGCCATGAAGGACAGTCGCCCGGCGAGCAGATCGGTCACCGCCGGGGTGCCGCCTTTGTACGGGACGTGCATGGCCTTGAATCCGGCCACCCGCACGAGCAGCTCGCTGGCCATGTGGCCGGAGCTACCCATGCCCGCCGTGCCGTAAGTCAGCTCGCCGGGATGCTTGCGGCCGTATTCGATCAAGTCCTGCAACGATTGGAATGGCGAATCACTGTTGACGACCACGACCAGCGGGGCTTCGCCGATCTTGCCGATGGACGCGAAGGCCGTCATGGGGTCGAACGGCAGGTCAGGATAGAGCGCCTTGTTGGTCGTGACGGTATTGGAAGCGGCGTACAAGGTGTAGCCGTCGGGCTTGGCGCGGGCGACGAAGCCCATGCCGATATTGGTGCCGGCACCGGGCTTGTTTTCGACCACCATGGATTGACCCAGCTCCTTGGCCATGCGCTGGACGACGATGCGCGCCACCGTATCGACGCCGCCACCGGGCGAATACGGCACCACGACGGTGATCGGTCCAGCGGGGTAATCCGCGGCCGCGGGCGCGGGCGAGGCAACCGCGCAGGCGGCGGCCAATCCCAGGGCAAAGCGGGCGATGCGTTGTTTCATGGGGCGTCTCCTTGTTCTAGCTCTTGCCATTCTGCAGGCACCCCAGTTATATCGTCCAATACGATTAATATCTAATTTGGATATGACTTTCGAATAACTGGATTTCTCACGCCGAATCATGGACTTCCGCCAGCTGCGCTACTTCGTCGCCGTCGCCGAAACGCTGAGCTTTAGCCGCGCGGCCGAACGCCTGCATATCAGCCAGCCGCCGCTGAGCCAACAGATCAAGCTGCTGGAGGAAGACCTGGGCGTGCGCCTGTTCGAGCGCAACCGGCGCGCGGTGCGGCTGACCGAAGCGGGGGAGCTGTTCTACCAGGAAGCGCAGGACATCCTTGCCCGCTATGCCAACGCGCGCCAATTGTGTGCGCTGTCGCGCGATGGCCGGGCGGGCAAACTGCGCGTGGCGTTCACCGCGTCGGTACCGATGTTCGAAGCCTTTCCCCAACTGCTGCGCACATTTCGCCTGGCCTATCCGCGGGTGAGCATAGACTTGCAGCATCTGTCGACCGGCGAACAGCTGCAGGCGCTGGAGGCCAACGAAATAGACATCGGCTTTTTGCGGCCTTCGCGCACGTTCCGGCCGCCTGCGTCGATCGAGGTCGTGGATCTCTGGCAGGACGAACTCGTACTGGCCGCCGCCGCGGACCACCGCTTGGCGCAGCCCGACGCCCGCCCGACCTTGGCCGACTTGGCACGCGAGGACTTCATCCTTTTTCCACAGGCGCTCGGCTGCGGCCTGTTCGACCACATCACTAGCCTGGCCACCCAAGCCGGATTCGCGCCCCGCATCGTGCAGGAGGTGCGCGAAAACAGCACCACGCTGGCGCTGGTCGCGGCCAACCTGGGGATCTCCATCGTCCCCAGCATTTACGAGCGCACCAAGCCGCCCGGCGTCGTCTTCAAGCGCCTGGCCGGCGCGCCGACGCAGTCCCGCATCGTCATGGCGACGGCGCGCAACCAAGCCAACCCGTCCGTGCCGCTGTTCACGAAGCAGGCGGCGGCGACGCGGACCACGCCCTAGCGGCCGGCGTAGGCTTCTATCCGCGGCCATAGCTGGCGGGCCAACGGCCTGGCGCGGTGGGCCGACTGATAGATGCGGATTTCCATGTGAACATCGTTGCGCGCGCTGTTGGCGCGCACCAGACGCCCGTCGCGCAAGTCCTGTTCCACCAGCGTATAGGGCAGCCAGGCCAGGCCGAAACCTTCGCGCGCCATCGCGTGCAGCGAATCGGCCAAATCGGATTCGTACGCCGTCTTCAGCAATTGCGTCGCGCACAGGCCTCGCAGGCGATCACGCAGTATTCGCCCCAGTGACATACTGTCGGCATACGCCAGGAAAGGCACCGCCGGATCGCCCGCCGAGCGGGGCACCGGAAAGCGGGGATGCCTCGTGCCGGGCGCGGCCGGCGCGCTGACGGCCACCAGTTTGTCCAGGCCTACGCGCCGGTACCGGAAATCGGGCGTATCGATGCGGGCGTGAATGGGCTCATGGGCATGGCATAGCAGGAAGTCCGCTTCGCCTTCGGCCAGCATGTCTATGCCGTAGTTGAGCGTCGTCGTCTGGACCTTCACGCTGAACGGGGGCATGCCGCGGCGTAAGGTCGCCAACAGATCGGGCAGAACCGTGTGCGCCAATGTCTTGCCCGAGGCGATCACGATCCGGCGCGAGCGGGACAGCTCGGGCTCGCGCAACGCCTGCCGCGTCTCGTGCAGGATGTCCAGCACCTCTACCGCAGCCGCCAGCAGGCTGCGTCCTGCGGCGTTCAGGCTAACGGTTTGGTAGCCCCGCTCGATCAACGGCACACCCGCCCATTGCTCCAATGCCTTGATGCGCCTCCCGAAAGCCGGGTGCGTCACATTGCGCGCCTGGGCGGCCTGCAACAGGTTGCGCGAACGCGACAACGCGACGAGATCCTCAAGCCATTTGGTTTCCATTTCCGTTTAGTGTCGGATCAGAAATCCATTTGTGCCGAAACGGCACATAGTAGCCGGAATTCGCACACCGTCAGGACCACAGGCCTCTACGATTGCAGTGATGGGGTTCCGGAGTAATGCATGTTTTCCGATTCCGTCACACTCAGGCTGGTCCGCAGCCATTTCCTCGGTGGCCGGCAGGCGAGCGTCGACGGGCTGCCCGTAGTCCGCGAACGCGTCGTCGGAAACGGGCCCGCGCGCGACCTAGACATGAACGGCTCGTACTGCGTCGGCCAGATCTATGTACAGGAGTTCCGCCTTGCGCATCCCCGCCACGCCTTGCCCGTCTTGCTTTGGCACGGCGGGGGCATGACCGGGGCGCAATGGGAGGCCACGCCCGACGGCCGCCCCGGATGGGCCTGGCGTTTTCTGCAAGCCGGCTACGACGTATTCGTTGCCGATGCGCCCGAGCGTGGCCGCGCCTCATGGGCGATGTTTCCTCAGATCTACCGGCAGCCGCCGGTTTTCCGATCCATGCAGGAAGCCTGGCGCCTGTTTCGCATCGGTGCGGACTACGCCGATCGGCACCCCTTCCCCGGGCAACAGTTTCCCGTGGAGGCATTCGATGTGTTCGCACGCCAGTTCGTGCCCAGGTGGATAGGCCATGACGCCCTTGCCATGGAGGGTTACCGAGAAATGCTTCGGCTTGCCGGCCCGGCCATTGTCATCGGACACAGCCAGGGCGGCGGCTTCGCGGCGCGGCTGGCGGCCGAGCAGCCTTCGGCATTCGCCGCCGTCGTCGGCATAGAGCCGACCGGGCTGCCCGAAGATGTGCCTGCCGGCGGCCCCGCGCATCTGGCCGTCTGGGGCGACCACATTGCCTTGTCCGACGTCTGGCATGCCTATCGCGCGTGCGCCCGCTCCTACTGGTCCGCCCTGAAAGCGCGCGGGCTGCGTGCCGACGAACTGGACCTGCCCTCGGCCGGCCTGCCTGGCAATTCTCATTTCTGCATGCTGGACCGCAATAGCGACGCCGTCTTCGAACGCGTCTTGCAATGGCTGTCCAGCGCAGCCGTGCCTCTTCTCGACCTACTCTAGGAGGAAAGCCTAATGAAAAAGCTCATATTGGCGATCGCGATGCTCGCCGGCACGTTGGGCGCGCTGCCGGCCGGTGCGCAGAATGATTACCCGTCCAAGCCGCTACGCATGATCGTACCGTTCGCACCAGGCGGCACGGCCGATATCGTCGGGCGCGTGTTCGCGGCCCAGCTCAGCAAGGAACTGGGCCAAACCGTCGTGGTGGAGAACAAGGCGGGCGCGGGAGGATCCATCGGGACCCGCGCCGTCGCAGACGCCGCCCCGGACGGATACACGTTGTTGCTGGCATCCTCTAGCACGCATGGCAGCAACCCCGCCGTTTACCGCAACCTTCCCTACGATGCGGTGGAAGACTTCACGCCGATCACGCAATTGGTCACGGTGCCCGGCGTGCTCAGCGTAACCAAAGACTTTCCCGCCAATGACCTGCAGGCGTTGATCGCCGTCACGAAGGCCGAGCCCGACCGTTACTCGTACGCGTCGTCCGGAGCGGGCGGTTTGGGCAACTTGGCCATGGAACTGTTCAAGTCCAAGACGGGCGCGCGCATCCTGCACATCGCCTACCGCGGGGCCGGTCCCGCCTTCACTGACGTAATAAGCGGACAGGTCTCGATGATCTGGGAGCCACTGCCGGCCACCCTGCCCTACCTGAAGTCCGGCCAGCTGCGCGCGCTCGCTTTGGCTGCCGACGCGCGCTCGCCCGAACTACCCGGCGTCCCGACATTCAAGGAGGCCGGATTGAGCGACTACGAGGCCAACCCCTGGAACGGCCTGCTCGCGCCCAAGGGCCTGCCCGACGACATCCGCAGGATCCTGCACGATGCCTCGGTGCGCGCGCTAAACGATCCTGACACCAAGGCCAAGCTCAATAGCCTGGGCGGCACCATCGTCGGCAATTCGCCTGAGGCATTCAAGGCCGTGATCGCCCGGGACACCGCGCAGTGGAAGCGCGTGGCGCACGAGGCCGGCATCCGGCTCGACTAGTGCCACCGACGCTGGCCCAGGTTGTGCAAAATGCACTTTTTACCTATCATATGTGCGTTATGAACATTCCTTGACGTCCGCCATGACCGCCTTGACCCGACCCAGTCCTTCCCCGGACGCCGTACTGGCCAAGGCGGTGCTGCGGGCAGCCGACCAACTCGGGCTGCGCCAGGCCGACCTGGCCGCCGTGCTGGGCATACACCGCACGGCGGTCAGCCGGCTCAAGCAAAGCATGTCGCTAGACCCCGCTTCCAAGCAGGGCGAACTCGCCTTGCTGTTGGTGCGGCTGGCGCGCGCGCTGTACGCGCTGACCGGCGGCGACGTGGAGTGGATGCGCCACTTCATGCGAACGCCCAACACGGTCACTGGCGGCATCCCTGCCCGGCAGATCGAAAGCATCGAAGGCCTGATGACGGTGCTGCGCTTTGCCGACGCGATCCGGGGCAAGGTCTGATGATCTGGCGCGCCTGCCAAGGACACCGCCACATCGGCCCCATTGCCGGCGTGCTCTACCGGCTAGTCGAAAGCCAAGAGCAGATCGCCACGCTGAGCTACGTCGATACACTGGAAGAGCAGGCCGTCCTGGAATCGATGATCGACGCGGTCAAGCCGCCCTACCCCGAAGACGGCAAGGGCTACCACTACCTGCTCAAGACGCCATTTCGCTACCCGCCACTGCCGTGGGGGTCACGGTTCGGGCGCACGCACGAACCCGGTATCCTCTACGGCGGCTGCAGCGTGCACACCACGCTGGCCGAGTCCGCCTACTATCGTTTCGTGTTCTGGCATGCCATGGCCGCGCCCGCGCCCAAGGACCAGATGATCAGCCAGCACACCTTGTTCTCGGCCAGCTACAAGACCGCGCGCGGCGTGCGGCTGCACGAGCCGCCCTTCGACGCGCACCGCGCGCAGCTGGCCCATCCCGCGCGCTACGACGCCACGCAGGCCCTGGGCACGGCCATGCGCGAGGCAGGCGTACAAGCGTTCGAGTACGTATCGGCCCGGGACCCTCGTGGCGGGCATTGCGTCGGCCTGTTCACGCTGCAGGCACTGACGCAGAAGCGCCCCCGCGACATGAGCCAGTGGCTGTGCCAGGCCAGCGCGCGGGCGGTGTCGTTCAAGCCGGCCAACGGCCCGGATGTCGTGACCTTTCCGATCGAAGCCTTCCTGCACGAAGGCCGGCTGCCGATGCCAGCCTAAGCCGCGGGCGCAAGGATGCATGCGGCGCCCACGCGGGGGTCGCCAATCCCTTATGAAATCCGCGCAGACGACACCTTCTGGCCAGCCAATGCGAACACCGCCGAGAATCCGGGCCCGCCGGCTGCGTCACTGCCCGCGTATGCCAGCCTGCTTGATGACCGCGCCCCATTTGTCCATCTCGGACTGGATGAAGCGGCCGAATTCGGCAGAGGTGCCGGGAAAGGGTTCTATGCCTTTGTCCAGCAGCTTTTGCTTGAAGCCTGGATCGGCCAACGCCCGGTTGATTTCGCCACCCAGGCGTTCGATGACGGCCTGGGGGGTACCGGCCGGCACCATGAACCCATACCAGCCCGCGGCCACGACGCTGGGTAGACCCTGCTCGCGCAACGTCGGCGCATCCGGGTAGATGGCGCTGCGCTCGGCCGCGGCCACACCCAGCACGCGCAGCTTGCCGCTTTGCACGTGGGGTAAGGCCGCCGCGATGGCCGTCAGGGTGCCGTCCAAGCGCCCTGCCAGCAGGTCGGTGTAGGCCGGCGCATCGCCGCGGTATTGCACGACCAGCCCCTTGACGCCGGCATCGCGCAGCAGCAGCTCCGCGGCCAAGTGAGGCTGCGACCCGACGCCAGGCGACCCCAAGGTCAGCCCATTGGGCTGCGACGTGGCATAGGCGACCAGCTCCTTGACGTTGCTTACCGGCAGCTGCGCGTTGACGATGAGAAAAAGCGGAACGGTCGCTGCCATGGCCACGGGCAGCAGATCGGTTTTCGGGTCGTAGCCGAGTTTGCCGTACAGCGACTCCAGCGTCGCGTAGGGCGCTGCCGCATACAAGATGGTGTAGCCATCGCCTTCGGCCTGCGCGACCATTTCGTTGGCCACTCGCGTACCAGCACCGGCCTTGTTCTCGACGATGAACGGCTGGCCCAGCCTGGCGGCCAGGTACTCGCCGAACAAGCGCGCCGAAAAATCGCTCGGACCGCCGGCCCCATACGGCGAGACGATCTTGACGGGACGCGCGGGCCAGTCGGCCAGCGCAAAAACGCGCGGGGCCAGGCCGGCGCAAAAACCCGCGGCGGCCGCACCCAGCAGCGTGCGTCGGTTGATTTTCACGATTGTCTCCTGAGCGTTCTTATTTGATATGTGGTGCGATCCGCACCCCGGAACAGCATCCGGCGCACACGCCCGGAGATGATGATAGATGGTGCCCCTTATAGGAACAATTTTAGATTTATTGAATACTTAAAGTCCCAGGTTATAAATCAAGCCTGGCAGCGCCTTGTGGCGAAGGAGATGATCCGTGGCATTGGAAGTCACCCTCAGACAGTTGCGCGCCTTCATCGCGGTGCTGGAATGCGGCAGCTTTTCGGAAGCGGCCAACGCCATGCATCTCTCCCAAGCCGCGCTCAGCGGTCTGGTCAAGGAGCTGGAGAACCGGCTTGGGGTGCGCCTGCTCGACCGCAACACCCGAAGCGTCAGCGCCTCGGTGGTCGGCGCTGCCTTCGAACCCATGGTCAGGCGCGTGCTGGCTGACCTGGAGGAAGCGCTCGACAGTGTCATGCAGCTAAAGGCGCTGCGCCGCGGCGTAGTACGCGTCGCTGCCCCGGAGCCTTTGTCCTGCACGCTGCTGCCCGAACTCATCGCCGACTACGAGCGCCGCCATCCGGGCATCGACGTGCGCTTCGACGACGTACCCATCGAGCAAGTGCTGTCGGCCCTGCATAGCGGCCGTGCCGACGTGGGCTTCGGCCCGGCAGGCGTGCCGCCGGATGAGTCGCTGGAAGTACGCACCATCCGCGCCGATCCGCTGTGGGCGGCGCTGCGTCGCGATGACCCCCTTGCAGCCGGCGCATCGGTCGGCTGGAAGGATCTGCGCCAGCGGCCGCTGGTCAATTACATGCCTAACCTGGCGCTGAACGTGCTGAGCAAAGTGCCGGCGCGTCACCATCCTACCGACGTGGTGCAGGTGCATCGGGTCAACACGGCGCTGTCGATGCTGCGCGTGCGTGCAGGCTACGTCATCTGCCCGTCGATGGCGCGCTCGCTGGTCGAGGGTTTCGGGCTGGCCTTCCTGCCCTTGCGACACCCCACGATCACCTGGCGCATCGCCGTCTATACCCGCCATCGCGACTTCCTGTCGCCGGCGGTGGAAAGCTTCCTGGACTTCGCCTTGGAAGCCGCTGCGGCATGGCGCGAAGAAGGATCGACGCCGACTCTGCCGCGCCCCCGGCGACCGGCCAGGGTCGCCCGCCGATAAACAAGATCAGCTTATAGATTCCACAGAAAAATCGTCTTGTCCGATAGACGGGCGGCCAGTATCTTGACAGGCCAGCGTTGCGCGCCAGGGGCCGTGGGCGGCCGCCGTGCGCGGCGCGTACACGCTTTGCCCGCTGCATGGACTTTCCAGACCTCGATTCCTTTCTTTCACCCGGTTCCATCGCCATCGTGGGTGCCTCGTCCCGCCCGGACAAGGTCGGAGCGGTACCGGTGCGCTATCTGGTGCACCAGGGCTACGCCGGCGAAATCTATCCGATCAACCCCGCCGCCGAGCAGATCGAAGGCCGCCGCGCCTATGCATCGCTGCAGGCGGTCGGCCGTCCGATCGACCTGGCCATCTTCGCCGTGCCTGCCGCACGCACAGACCCGGCATTGGATGACGCCATCGCCGCGGGCGTGCGCAACATCGTCATGTTCTCTGCAGGCTTTGCGGAAACCGGAGCGCAGGGCGAAGCGGCGCAGCAGTGCTTGGCCGCCAAGGCGCGCGCGGCCGGCATCCGCCTGCTTGGCCCCAACTGCCTGGGCTTCATGAATGTGGCCCGGTCGGTCTACGCCACCTTTTCGCCCGTCGTCTCCACTGGGCGGGCACGTACTGGAAAAGTGGGCATCGTCAGCCAAAGCGGCGCATTCGGGGCCTATGCCTATGGCATGGCGCGCGAACGCGGCGTGGGGCTATCGGCCTGGATCACTACTGGCAACGAATCCGACATTACCGTGGCCGACTGCATCGCCTGGATGGCGCAGGACCCTGCCACGCAGGTCATCATGGCGTACTTGGAAGGGTGCCGCGACGGCGATCGGCTCAGGCACGCGCTGGAGCTGGCGCGTGCAGCCGGCAAGCCGGTGGTCATCGTCAAAGTCGGACGCACGGAACTGGGCGCACTTGCCGCAGCCTCGCACACCGCGGCGCTGGCAGGCGACGACGCCGCCTACGACGCCCTGTTTCGCCAGCACGGCGCCTGGCGCGCCCGCACGATAGAGGAGTTCTTCGACGTCGCCCATGGCCTGGCGGTGGCCGGCCTGCCGGCAAATCCGCGGGTCGGGCTGCTGACGGTTTCCGGTGGCGTGGGCGTCATGATGGCCGACGAAGCGGCACAGGCAGGCTTGTGCGTCCCCGAGCTGCCGCCTGCCGTGCAGGATCGCATACGGGCGTGCGCGCCGCTGGCCGCGACGCGCAACCCGGTGGACCTGACCGGCCAGGTCACCGCCGAACCCGGACTGCTCGAGATGGCCGCCCGTGCCATGCTGGGCGAGGCCGATTGCGGCAGCCTGCTCATATTCCTCGCCGCGTTCGGCTCGACCCCGGCCATGCAGGATGTCCTGCGGCAACTGGCCCGTGATCTGCGGCGCGACTACCCGGGCCGGCTAGTGATATTCGGCGCGCAGGTGCCGGCAGCGCAGCACCAGGCCCTGGGGGCCGACGGCGCGCTGTGCTTTGCCGACCCGGCGCGCGCCATCCGCATGCTGGCCGCCATGGCGTTCTTCAGAAACCGGCAAGACAGCGCAAGCAGCCTGCCCTCGGTGACACAGGCTGCCACGCAGGCCACCCCCCTTCCCGCAATGTCATGCAACGAGGCAGACACCATCGACCTGCTGCGCCAGGCCGGCATCGCCGCGCCGGCCATGCGGCGCGTGCGATCCCGCGAGCAGGCGGCGGCCGCCGCCCGCGAGGTCGGTTTCCCGGTGGCGGTCAAGGTGCTGTCGGCGGACATCCTGCACAAGAGCGATGTCGGCGGGGTCGCGCTCGACGTGCGCGACGAGGCCGAGGCAGCCGCGGCCTACGACAGCGTCACGGCTGCAGCAGCCCGTCGGGTGCCTGGCGCGCGCATCGACGGCGCAATCGTGTCGGCCATGGTGCACGGTGGGATCGAATGCATCCTCGGCGCCCGACGCGACCCGGCCTTGGGCGTCGTCGTCATGCTGGGCACGGGTGGCGTCAACGTCGAATTGCTGGGTGACGTATCGCTGCGCCTGGCACCGGTGGACCTGGCACAGGCGCGGGAAATGATCGGGGAGCTCAAGACCGCGCCCCTGCTTTACGGCTATCGCGGCGCACCAGCCGCCGATGTCGATGCGCTTGCCCAGGCCATCGTGCGGCTGTCGCAGTTTGCGCTATCGGCCGGCGATGCGCTGGAAGCGGTGGAAATCAACCCTTTCGTCGTGCTGCCGGCTGGCCAGGGCGGGTGCGCGCTGGACGCGGTGCTGCAGACGCGCGCGGTACCCGCGCAGGCCTCGCCATCCCAACCACGGATCGAACAGGATTTACAACCATGAGTAAAGCCGGATCCAGGCGGGCTAGCGCCGTTGCCCACGACGCGGAGCAGGCCGTCATCGCCACTTTGCCGATTTTCGAAATGGCGCGCATGCGCGCGACCAATACGGCGCGCAGGCATCCCGTGCAGGGTTTCGCGGGCGACAGCCCCGCTTCGCGCATGCGCTGGGTCAACCAGTTCACACATACGCGGCGGCTGCGGGGCCCGGAAGACCGCGAAGTGGTCACGCCCAACAATGACACGCTGTTCACCAATGCTTGGCTGGACCTGTCGGCCGGCCCGCTGGTGCTGGACCTCCCGGAGATGGGTGACCGCTATTGGGTGTTGGGCTTCCTGGATGCCTGGACCAACCCCTGGGCCTATGCCGGGCGGCGCACCACCGGCGGCCAGGCGCAGCGCGTGTTCGTCCATGGGCCGGGCTGGACGGGCCCCGTGCCTGAGGGCATGCACCGCATCCGCGCGCCCGGCGACGACGTCTGGATCATCGGGCGCATCCTGGTCGATCCCGACGACGACGACCTGGCCGAAGTGCATGCCCTGCAGGACCGATTCTCCATCCGCCGTCCGGACGGCACGCCGGCGCTGGCGCGCATCGATACGCTGGTCGAGGATCGCAGCACCGGCGTGCCCAACGCCGAGGAGTACCTGCGCGTCGTGCAGGCCATGCAGGCACGCAATCCACCGGCCGCCCCCCTGCCCGGCTGGCCGCCCGAGGCAGCGGACCTGGCCCGTGCGCTGGCCGACGTCTATACGCGGCTGCGCGATTGCCCGCAACCCTCGGACTTGGGCGGAGGCTGGACGACGGCAGTGACGGTGCGCGAACACTTCGGCGACGACTACCTGACACGCGCGCGCGTGGCACGCAACTGGATCGGCACGCTGGGCATCGAAGAAGCGATGTACATCATGGCCGAGGTGGATGCCGACGGCGAACCGCTGACCGGTGCGCGGCGCTACGTGCTGCGCTTTGCACCGGGCGGCGGCCCGCAGGTGGGCGCTTTTTGGTCGATCACGCTCTACCGCCGCAGCGACTGCCTGCTGGTGGCCAACCCTATCGGCCGGCACTCGATCGGCGACCGCACGCGGGGGCTGCGGCGCGATGCCGACGGGGGCCTGAGCATTGCCGTCCAGGCCGACGACCCGGGGCCGGATGCCAACTGGCTGCCTGCGCCCCCCGGAGAAGGCTTTTACCTGGTCCTACGGCTGTACCAGCCGGGCCCGACCCACCTGGAAGGGACATTCACCTACCCGCCGGTGCGGCGCACAGGCTGAGCGCGCAAGCCATGCGCCGAACCCGTGCGCCAAGGGTGCGGCAGCGCTTCGAATTCGAGTGTTACGACATGGGCCACTTCTATAACCTGGCACATTTCGTCGACGAGGGACTGGTCAAGGGGCCCTTGTTCATCCAGGCCATCTTCGGCATCCTGGGCGGCAAACGTGCGCGTCGGGCTCGAAGACAGCCTTTACCTGGCCAAAGGCAGGCTGGCAACAGCCTGCGCCGAACAAGTTGCCAAGACCCACCGCATCCTGGCCGGGCTATCGCTGGAAGTCGCCACGCCCGACGAAGCGCGCGCAATGCTTGGCCTCAAAGGGCGCGACGCGGTGGCGTTCTGATCCAACATTCTTGGGAGCATCCATGAGCAAGTCTCTGCAAGGGCGCATCGCCATCGTCACCGGCGCCGGCAACGGCCTGGGCCGTGCGCACGCGCTGGAGCTGGCCCGCCACGGGGCCCGTGTCGCGGTCAACGACATATCTGGCGAGCACGCCGGCTCGCCGGCGCATGCCGTGGCCGAAGAGATTCGCCGACGGGGCGGCCAGGCCATGGCAGTGGGCGGCGACGTGACCGACTATGCGGCCATGCAGGACATGGTCGCCCGCGTGACCGAAGCCTGGCAGCGCATCGACATCCTGGTCAACAATGCGGGCATCCTGCGTGACAAGACCTTCGCCAAGATGTCGCTGGAGGAATTCCGCCAGGTCATGGACGTCCACCTCATGGGCAGCGTGCACTGCATCAAGGCGGCATGGGAAACCATGCGTGCACAGCGCTACGGCCGCATCGTCCTGACCACATCCTCGTCCGGCCTGTACGGCAACTTCGGCCAATCCAACTACAGCGCCGCCAAGATGGCGCTGGTCGGCCTGATGCAAACCTTGGCGCTCGAAGGCGCCAAATACGACATCCGCGTCAACTGCCTTGCGCCGACAGCGGCCACCTCCATGACGCAAGGCATACTCAGCCCGGAAGCCTTGGCCCGCCTGGATCCGTCGCTGGTCAGCCCCGCGATGGTCGCACTGGTCACCGAGGACGCGCCCACCCGCTGTATCCTGCTGGCCGGAGCAGGCGCCGTCGAAAGCGCCCACATCACCATGACGCCCGGCATCTTCATCGGCGACTGCGAGGACGCCGCCACGCAAATCGGCGCGCGCATGGCAGAAATCCGTGACCGCCGCGGCGAGCTCGTGCCCCAGACCGGATTCGAGCAGTGTCAGTTCGAGTTGCGCAAGGCCGGCTTCGACATGGAACTGCCCGCCGGCACCTGAGGCACCGCCTCAGGCGGCGATTTTCATCAACACCAACCCGCCGACGATCATGGCCGCGGCGATGATGCGCAATGCCCCGGCCGGCTCGCCAAGCACGATCACGCCCACGACGAAGGCGCCGACCGCACCGATGCCGGTCCAGACCGTATAGGCCGTGCCAAGGGGGAGAGTCCGCATCGACAAGGCAAGCAAGCCGAAACTGGCCAACATCGCCGCGATCGTCAACGCCGACGGTCCAAGGCGGGTAAAGCCGTCGGACAACTTCATCGAATAAGCCCACACGATTTCGAGCAGGCCTGCCAGCACCAGAAATATCCAGGCCATGCGGCCCTCCGTGAAGAAGAGCCGGGCCGTCCCGGCGCGTTGTCCCAGAATGGGCAGGGTCGTGGCCCTGCAGATGACGGGATTATAGGGGCTTGCAGGCGTCAGTCGCCGGACCGGTCGTCCTGCGTCAGCAGGGCATTGACCCGCTCGGCCAGCATATGGAAGGCGAACGGCTTGGTCAGGATCTCCATGCCCTGATCCAGTTCGCCGGTCTGCAGCACTGCGCTTTCCGCATAGCCGGTGATGAACAGCACCTTCAATCCAGGCCGCAGGGTGCGGCCGGTAGCGGCGACCTGTCTGCCGTTCATGGGTCCAGGCAGCCCGACATCGGCGATGAGCAAATCTAGCCGCGCGTCGGACTCGAGCACCGCCAGGGCAGCCGCGCCGTCGGCCGCCTCGATGACGGTGTAGCCCAATTCACCCAGGACTTCGTTGGTCAGGGCGCGCACGGTGACTTCGTCGTCGACGACGAGCACCGTCTGGCCCTGCACGGCCGTGGGCACCATGCCGGCGCCTGCCTGCCCCCCCGGCGCCGGGGCGGCGCCCAGGCAACGCGGAAAGTACATGGATACGGTCGTGCCGCGCCCGGGTTGGGACTGCACCTCGATCATGCCGTCGGACTGGTGCACGAACCCGTAAACCATGGACAGCCCCAACCCCGTCCCCTGCCCGGCCGGCTTGGTGGTGAAAAACGGGTCGAAGACGCGCGCGATGGTTTCGTCGTCCATGCCCACGCCGGTGTCCGTCACGCAGATGCGCACGTACATGCCGGGTGGGCGACCGTGCGGGCGCACGGCCTCTTCGTCCAGCCAGACATTGCCTGCATCGATGGACAACGCGCCGCCCTGGGGCATGGCATCGCGCGCGTTGATGCACAGGTTCAGCAGCGAATTCTCCAGCTGGTTGGCGTCGACGCGCACCGGCCACAAACCCGGCGGCGCCGCGACCTTGACCTGCACCGCCGGCCCGACGGTGCGCTGGACCAGTTCGGCCATGCCTTCCAGCAGCATGCGGACGTCAGCCGGCTTGGGATCCGAGGCATGTCGCCGCGAAAACGCCAGCAGGCGGTGGGTTAGCGCCGCCGCGCGCTTGGTCGCGCCCTGCGCGGTTTCCAGATAGCGCTCCAGGCTCGCCGTGTCGCCGCGCTTAAAGCGCATGGCCAGCAGCTCCAGGCTGCCGGATATGCCCATCAGCAAGTTATTGAAATCGTGCGCCAGGCCGCCGGTCAACTGTCCGACCGCCTGCATCTTTTGGCTTTGGCGCAGGCTTTCCTCCATCTCGCGCATGGCTTGGAGGTTTTCTTTTTCCGCCGTAATGTCGCGGCCGACCGAGTAAACATAGCCGTCGCCCGGCACGGCCGTCCACGCAACCCGGCGATAGCTGCCATCCTTGCAGCGATTGCGGCTTTCAAAACGCGATATCGGGCGCCCCTCGCGCAGCTGGGCCAGCGCGCGGCCGACGAACTCGGCCTCGTCCGGATGCGCGAGCTCCGCGGCAACCCTGCCGATGGACTCCTGCTCGGTCCAGCCCAGGATGGTCGTCCAGCTCGGATTGACGGCGGTGATCACACCGTCGTTGCGGGTGACGACCATCATGTCCAAGGACAGCTGCCACATGCGGTTGCGGTCGGCCGTGCGCGCCGCCACCTGGCGCTCTAGGTCTTCGGTGTGGCGCCGCAATGCCTCCTCCAGCGCGTGCCTGTGCGTGGTTTCGACGACGGTGTCGACCATGCCGGCCACGGCGCCCGTCTCGTCGCGCACGGGGCTGTAGCAGAACGTGAAGCGCGCCTGCTCGGCGTGGCCAAAGCGCTGCACTTGCAGCGGCATGTCCACGATGTATATGGATTCGCCCGCCATGGCGCGGGCGACCAAGGGTCCGACCGTGGCCCAGACCTCGTGCCAGACGTCGCGAAACGACCTGCCCAAAGACTCGGGCTTGTCGCCCAGGATGGGCGCGAAGGCATCGTTGTACAGCGTGGTCAGCTCCGGCCCCCAGGCCAAGCAGGATGGAAATCTGGATGCCAGTACCAGGCCGGCGGCCACCCGCAAGGCCGGGGGCCACCGATCGATGGGCCCGAGCGGCGTGGCCGACCAATCAAAGCGCCGAACCCTTTCGGCCATTGGGCTGTCGCACGGCAAAAACGCATATTCTCGGCTGTCGGCGCTCATTGCGGTGGAGTCTCTCGACGATTCCTGGCCGTGCGGCAGGCGGGTGAACATCATGCGCTGCCCCCGCAAGCATAACGGTTGTCACCAGCGACGGTAATCGTCTTTGCGGCTGATGCCGCACGAATGGGCAGGCCGGCCTGCCACCCGCCCAAGCCGCGTGCCCCCGTCACCCTCGGCGCGTGCGCCGCGCGTCATGCCACAGTCATGTGAAATTGCCCCTCCCCCTACCCCATTATGCTGCCGAATGTAAGCCCGCTCATGATCCGTCAGGATCTGTAATGGCCTGCTTACCGATGTTGCGTCTTGTCGCGCTTTATCTGTTTCGAACCGGTTTCAGCGTGCCGTCAGCCGGCCGTTTTCATCGTTTAATGGGGTCACCCAAGCAACCGAGCAGGTGTCCTCATGAAGAAACGTTGGCTGATCGTTCTGGGCGCGCTGGGCGTCATGGCCGCGGGGCCGGCCGCCGCCCGCGTGGACGTCGGGATTTCGATCGGGATACCGGGCGTGATCGTGGGCGCGCCAGCCTACTACCCCCCGGCGGTGGCCTATGTCCCCCCGCCGGTGTACGTGGCGCCGGCGCCGGTGGTGGTGCACCCGCCCGTCGTCGTGCATCCGCACGTCCATCATCACAAAGGGCCCAAGCATCACCCCCACAAGTGGGTGAGCCATGGCCACCGTCATCACCCCAAGCACCACAAGCACGGACGCCATTGAACCGTCCGCGTATCGTACAAGGGGCAGGCCGGCCAAGGCCTGCCCCTTGTTTTTTGCAGGCGTGTCGGGTTAACCGGCGACACGCTCCAGTGCTTGGGCGATCGCCTTACCGGCTTCGGTGGTCGACGCTTGGCCGCCCAAGTCCGGCGTGCGCACGCCGTCGACCAGCGTCTGCTCGATGGCCCGCAGGATGGCGTCGTGGGCCTGCCGGTACTTGCCTTGGCCGCCGCCCAGGAAGTCCAGCATCATCGCGCCGGACCAGATCATGCCGATCGGGTTGGCGATGTTCTTGCCGTAGATGTCCGGCGCCGAGCCGTGGACCGGTTCGAACAGCGACGGGAACTTGCGCTCGGGGTTGAGGTTGGCCGACGGCGCTATGCCTATCGTGCCCGTGCAGGCCGGGCCCAGGTCGGACAGGATGTCGCCAAACAGGTTGGACGCTACCACGACATCGAAGCGCTCGGGGCTCAACACGAAGCGCGCGGCAAGGATATCCACGTGGTACTTGTCGCGCCGCACGTCCGGGTATTGCTGGCCAATGGCCTCGAAGCGCTCGTCCCAGTACGGCATGCTAATGGAAATACCGTTGGACTTCGTCGCCGAGGTCAGGTGCTTCTTGGGGCGGCTGCGCGCCAGTTCGAAGGCGTACTTCAGGATGCGGTCCACGCCCCTGCGGGTGAAAATCGATTCCTGCACCACGAATTCGTTCTCGGTGCCTTCGAACATGCGCCCGCCGATGGACGAATATTCGCCTTCGGTGTTCTCGCGCACGACGTAGAAGTCGATGTCGCCCGGCTGGCGCCCTGCCAGCGGGGCAGGCACTCCCGGCATCAGCCGCACCGGCCGCAGGTTCACGTATTCGTCGAAGTGCCGGCGGAATTTCAGCAGCGAGCCCCACAGCGAGACGTGGTCGGGCACGGTTTCGGGCCAGCCGACGGCGCCAAAGTAGATGGCGTCGCAGTCCTTGAGCTGCTCGAACCAGTCAGGCGGCATCATGTCGCCATGCTTGACGTAGTAATCGCAGCTCGCCCAGTCGATGTGTACCAAGTCCAGCTCGATGCCGAAGCGCCGGGCGGCCGCCTCGACTACCCGTACGCCCTCGGGCATGACTTCCTTGCCAATGCCGTCGCCGGGAATGACGGCAATTTTGTGCTTGGCCATAGGCCTCCTCCGCAACGCTGAAAATCCAAAATCCCTGCGGCGGGCCGCCCACGCACCCGCGCGCGGCCCGCGCGGCCGCGCACATCATATAACTTGCGGTCGGCCACATAATTGCCTGAATCGTGAAGCGATAAACTACGTATCGTGAATAATCTGCCCCTGCTCGAAGATCTGCGGCTGTTCTGCGTGGTCGTGCGCAAGCGCAGCTTTGCCGCCTGCGCAACCGAACTTGGTGTCTCGCCCGCCTACGTCAGCAAGCGGATCGCGGCGCTGGAGGCGGCGCTGGCCGCACGCCTGCTGCATCGCACGACGCGGCGCGTCACGGTCACCGAGCAGGGCGAAACCGTCCATCAATGGGCGCGCCGCATCCTGGACGACGTCAGCGAGATGACCGAGGCCGTCTCGTCGGCGCGCACGGCGCTGCGCGGGCCGCTGCGCCTATGCACCAGTTCGGGTTTCGGGCGCAACTACGTCGCGCCAGCCATCTCGGAACTGGCCAAGCGTCATCCCGATCTGGAAGTACAACTGGAATTCCTCGACCGACCGGTCGATTTGCTGGGCGAAGGGTTCGACCTGGATATCCGCCTGGGCGACGTGCACGATGCCAACCTGATCGCGCGGCGCATCGCCGCCAACGTCCGCATCCTGTGCGCCTCTCCCGCCTACCTGGCGCGGCATGCGCCGCCGAGGACGCTGGCCGAGCTGGCACAGCATCAATGCATCGCGATCCGCGAGCGCGACCAAGCCTTTGGGCTGTGGCGGCTGACCGGCCCCAAAGGCGTGGAAACGGTCAAGGTCAGCGGCCCCCTGTCGGTCAACAATGGCGAGGCCGCGCACCGCTGGGCGCTGGACGGCCACGGCATCGTGCTGCGCTCGCAATGGGACGTGCAAGCCAGCCTGCAATCGGGCGCCCTGGTCAGGGTACTGCCCCAATACCACCAGGACGCCCACGTCTGGGCGGTGTACCCGCTAAGGCTGAGCAATTCAGCCAAGGTCCGCACCGTGGTCGAACTGCTGGAGCAGCGGCTGGCGCCGCTGCAGGCCGGTGCGGCCGGCTCGCTCAAGGCTTGAGGGTTTCCAGCCCGCCCAGGTAAGGCCGCAGCGCCTGGGGGATGCGCACGCTGCCATCGGGCTGCTGGTGGTTTTCCAGCACCGCCACCAGCGCGCGGCCGACCGCCACCCCCGAGCCATTGAGCGTATGCAGGTATTCCGGCTTGCCCTGGGCGTTGCGAAAGCGCGCCTGCATGCGCCGCGCCTGGAAACTTTCGCAGTTGGACACCGAAGAGATCTCGCGCCAGGCACCCTGCGCAGGGAGCCAGACTTCCAGGTCGTAGGTCTTGGCCGCGCCAAACCCCATGTCGCCAGTGCACAGCTGCACAACGCGATACGGCAGCTCCAGCAGCTGCAGCACCCGCTCGGCATGCTGCACCATTTGCTCCAGGGCCTCATATGACGTGTCCGGATGCACGATCTGCACCATCTCGACCTTGTCGAACTGGTGCTGGCGGATCATGCCGCGGGTATCGCGCCCGCCGCTGCCGGCTTCGGAGCGGAAGCACGGCGTATGCGCAGTCAGGCGGATGGGCAGGTCGGCGGCGGGCACGATGGTCTCTCGCACCACGCTGGTCAACGTGATCTCCGACGTCGAGATCAGGTATTGGTCTTCGCGCGAGGACACCACATCGCCTGGCGCGGGTTCGATGTCCGCGCCGCCGCGCGAGACGGCGAACATATCATCCTTGAACTTGGGCAGCTGCCCGGTGCCGTACAGCGTCGAGGCATTGACGATGTAGGGCGTATAGCACTCGGTGTAGCCGTGCTCGCCGGTATGGACGTCCAGCATCATCTGCGCCAGCGCACGATGCAGGCGCGCGACCGGGCCGCGCATGAAGGAGAACCGCGCCCCCGACAGGCGCGCGGCCAGCTCGAAGTCCAGGCCCAGCGGCTCGCCCAACGCGACGTGGTCGCGCGGCTCGAACCCCAACGGCGCCGGGTTGCCGTCGGCGCCGGCGGGGCCGGGCAGCCAGCGGCGCACCTCGACGTTGTCCTGGTCGGACTGGCCGACCGGAACGCTCGGGTGCGGCAGGTTGGGCACCGCCATCAACAGCTCCTGCAGCGGCGCCTGCAACGCGGCCAGCTCCTCCTCGAGCTCCTTCAACCGCCCCGGAATGGCCTGGGACTGCGCCATGAGCGCGCTGGCGTCCTCGCCCTTGGCCTTGAGCTGGCCAATCTGCTTGGCCAAGGCGTTGCGGCTGGCTTGCAGGTTTTCGGTTTCGGTCTGCACGGCCTTGCGGCGGGACTCGAGCTGCTCGAAGCGCGCAGTATCGAATTGGAATCCGCGGGTCTTCAAGCGTTCGACGACGGTGGCCAGGTCTTTGCGCAGCAGGATGGGGTCTAGCATGAGGCTCCGGTACAGGTCAGTTGGCCAGCCCGCGTCCGGCGGGCCGTGCCGATGTCGGGTGGATTTTAGCCGCCTGCGGTGCCCGACCCCGGCCTACCAATCCTTGCGCGCCTGCTCGTCCAACTCGCGCAGGAAAGCAAGCTTTTGCTGGATCTTGGCCTCCAGCCCGCGATCGGTGGGCCGGTAAAAGGTCGCATCCAGGCCGTCAGGGAAGTAGCGCTCCCCGGCCGCGTAGCCGTGCGGCTCGTCGTGCGCGTAACGGTAGGCGCGGCCGTGGCCGAGCGCCTTCATGAGTTTGGTCGGCGCGTTGCGCAGGTGCAGGGGTACAGGCGCGCTGCCGTGCTCGGCAGCGAACCTGCGCGCCTCGTTGTAGGCGGTGTAGAGCGCGTTGGACTTGGCCGCGCAGGCCAGGTAGACCACGGCCTGGGCCAGCGCGAGCTCGCCTTCCGGCGAACCGAGCCGCTCGTAGATATCCGCGCCATTCAAGGCCAGTTCGGTTGCGCGCGGATCAGCCAGGCCGATGTCTTCGACTGCCATGCGTATGATGCGGCGGGCCAGGTAGCGCGGATCGGCGCCGCCGTCGAGCATGCGAGCGAACCAATACAGTGCCGCATCGGGATCCGAGCCGCGCACCGATTTGTGCAAGGCGCTAATCTGGTCGTAGAAGGCATCGCCCCCTTTGTCGAAGCGACGCAGGCTTTGCGACAGCGCCGTCTCCAGCCAGGCGGGATCCACCTCGGCGCGGCCGGCCGAAGCGGCCGATTCGGCAACGACCTCGATGGCGCTGATCAAGCGCCTGGCGTCGCCGTCGGCCCAGGCTGCCAGCTGCCGCCGCGCCTCGGGAGTAAAGGCGACCGCATCGCCTTCTCGCCCTTGGTTGAAGGCCGTGATCGCGCGCCCGGCCAGCTGTTCGAGCTCGTCCACGCTCAAGGGCTGAAGCACGTAGACCCGCGCGCGCGACAACAGCGCCGAATTGACCTCGAATGAGGGGTTTTCGGTCGTGGCGCCGATGAAGGTGAACAAGCCGCTTTCGACGTAGGGCAGGAAGGCATCCTGCTGCGCCTTGTTGAAGCGATGCACCTCGTCGACGAACAGGATGGTGCGCTTGCCCTGAGCCTGCGCCGCCTGGGCAGCGGCCACGGCGTCGCGGATGTCCTTGACCCCGCCCAGCACCGCTGAAATGGCGATGAAGCGCGCGTCGAAACCGTCGGCCATCAGGCGCGCCAGCGTGGTCTTGCCCACGCCCGGCGGGCCCCAAAAGATCATCGAGTGCGGCCGCCCCGACTCGAAGGCCACCCGCAGGGGTTTGCCGGGTCCGAGCAGGTGCGACTGCCCGACCACTTCGGCCAGCGTACGCGGGCGCAGTCGCTCGGCCAGCGGCACATAAGGGCGGTGCGCGGGATCGGCGTCGAACAGGTCGGCGTTGCTCATGCCGAAATTAGAGCATGTCCGGGCGCCGGCCGACCTACATCCTGACTACGTCCGTCCCCTCGGGCGGCGTGAACTGGAAAGTCGACGCAGGCAGCGAAGGATTGGCCGCGATGCCGGACAAATCCACGCGCGTGACTTGGCCGAAGGCATCGAGCAATTCGATGCGCGCAGGCGCGCTGTCCTTCAGGCCGATATCCACTTGGGCAAACCCTGCATCGCTCGAACGCGGCTTGGCCCGCAGCCATTGCAGGCCGTCGCGGTCGGGCAGCGGCGTGACTTCGAACGCGTCTTCGAGGTTGCCCTGGCCAAACAGGATGGCCGCGGGCGACGCGCCGATGGCCTGGTCGATCTCGCGCACCGTCACCTGGGCCAGGTCTGGGTCGTATTGGAACAGCTCGCGACCGTCCGAGACGATGAGCTGCTCGTAGGGCTTTTGGACCGCCCAACGGAATTTGCCGGGGCGCTGGAAGGCGAATGTACCGGACTGCGCGGGGCGTGTCTGGCCCTGCGGCCCTGTCGTGTACTGCGAGAAGCTGCCGGTCGCGGCCGGTACCGCGACGACGAACTCGCGCAGCTGGCTGCGCGCGTCCGCTGCCAGCGCCGGCAGGGGAAGGAGGCAGGCCAATGCCAGGGCGCTCAGGCGGCGCAGCATGCCGGACATGGTCAGTCCTCCTTGGACGGAACGAGGATTTCGCGATTGCCGTTCGATTGCATGGCCGAGACCAGCCCGGCCTGCTCCATTTGCTCCAGCAACCGCGCCGCCCGGTTGTAGCCGATGCGCAGATGGCGCTGGACCAGCGAGATCGATGCCCGGCGGTGCTTGAGCACGACCTCGACGGCCTGGTCGTACAGGGGATCGGATTCCGCGTCGGCAAAGCCCGTGACGCTGCCCACGCCATCGCCGGTCTCGCCTTCGGTAGCACCTTCGAGCAGGCCCTCGACGTAGTTGGGTTCGCCCTGGGACTTGAGGTATTCCACGACGCGGTGGACCTCGTCGTCGGAAACGAAGGCGCCGTGCACGCGCACCGGCAGCCCCGTGCCCGGCGGCAGGTAAAGCATGTCACCCTGGCCAAGCAGGGTCTCGGCGCCCATCTGGTCGAGGATGGTGCGCGAATCGACCTTGGACGACACCTGAAAGGCGATGCGCGTGGGGATGTTGGCCTTGATGAGCCCGGTGATCACGTCCACGCTGGGCCGCTGGGTGGCAAGGATGAGGTGGATGCCTGCGGCGCGCGCCTTCTGCGCCAGCCGGGCGATGAGCTCCTCGATCTTCTTGCCGACCACCATCATGAGGTCGGCCAATTCGTCGATGACCACCACGATGGTGGGCAGCTCCTTGAGCGGCTCGGGTGAATCGGGGGTCAGCGAGAAAGGATTCGGGATGGGCTCTTCGCGCTTGATCGCGTCGCGGACCTTGGCGTTGTAGCCGGCCAGGTTGCGCACGCCCAGCTTGCTCATCAGCCGGTAGCGCTTTTCCATTTCGCCCACGCACCAGTTCAGCGCGTTGGCTGCCTGGCGCATGTCGGTGACCACGGGGGCAAGCAGGTGCGGGATGCCTTCGTAGACGCTCATTTCGAGCATCTTGGGATCGATCAGGATCAGGCGCGTCTGGGTGGCATCAGCCTTGTACAGCAGCGACAGGATCATGGCGTTGATCCCGACGGACTTGCCCGAGCCGGTGGTGCCCGCCACCAGCAAGTGCGGCATCTTGGCCAGGTCGGCCACCACCGGATTGCCGGCGATGTCCTTGCCCAGCGCCATCGTCAATGCCGAGTGGCTGGCGTGGTAAGTCTGCGACCCCAGGATCTCCGACAGCCTGACCATTTGCCGGCGCGGGTTGGGCAGCTCCAGCCCCATCAGGTTCTTGCCGGGAATGGTCTCGACCACGCGGATGCTGACCAGGCTGAGCGCACGGGCCAGGTCCTTGGCCAGGTTGACGACTTGGCTGCCCTTGACGCCAGTGGCCGGCTCGATTTCATAACGCGTGATGACCGGGCCGGCCTGGGCCGCCACCACGGTAACCTGTACGCCAAAGTCGGCCAGCTTCTTCTCGATCAGGCGCGAGGTGAACTCGATGGTCTCGGCCGAAACGGTTTCCTGCGCAGCCGCCGGCGCATCGAGCAGGCTGATGGCCGGCAGCCCGCCCTCACCAGGGGCGACTTCGAACAGCGATTGCTGTTTTTCCTTCTGGACGCGCTCGGACTTGGGCACCACGGTGATGGCCGGCTCGATGCGCACGGGCTGCTCGTGAACGAGCTTTTCCTGCTTGGCCACGACCTGCTCGCTGCGCACGGCCTTGGCCATTTCGCCCAGGCGCCGGTCTTCGCGCGCGGCGTAGGAATCGCGCACACGGCGGATCATGCCTTCGATCCAGGCGCCGACGCTTTCGGAGACCTGCAACCACGAAAAGCTGAAGAACAGGCTGGCGCCGATGGCCAGCAGCACCAGCAAGGCCAGCGTGCCGCCGGTAAAGCCCAGGGTCTGCGCCGACCAATGGGCCAGCGCCTGGCCGATGACACCGCCCGAGCCGCTGCCGCCGTCCGTGCGGCCGGGCAGGTGCATGCCCAGGGTATACAGGCGCAAGGCTTCCAAGCCCACCGACCCCACCAGCAGCAGGAAAAAACCCACGCCCTGCTCCCAGTGCACGCGCGGCAAGGGATCCGGCTGGTTCGGGGCACGCAGGTGCGACGCGAGGCGGCGGTAGCCGGCGCGCACGCGGTGCAGCAGCAGCACCACCCACCACCAGGCCGAATAGCCGAACAAGTAATAAAAAATGTCGGAGAGATAGGCCCCCAGCATGCCGCCGCGGTTGTAGACCATGCCGCTGTCGACCGAGTGCGACCACGCCGGGTCGGCCGGATTCCAGGTCGCCAGCACGAGCGCGAGCCACGCGGCCAGCGCGGCGAAAAGTATCCAACGCGCCTCGCGCAGCAACGCCGTCAGCCGCGTCTGCAACGCGGACGGACCATTGCGGGTATTGCGGGAGGCACGGGGCGATGCGGCGGAAATGCGGGCCATGCGGCTCATTATAATTGGGCGTCGATCCCACCCGCGCAATCCCATGACCTCGCCGAAACACGCCAAAGTACTCATCCTGGGCTCCGGGCCCGCCGGCTACACCGCCGCCATCTACGCGGCCCGCGCCAATCTCAACCCCGTCCTGGTCACCGGACTGGCCCAGGGGGGGCAGCTGATGACGACCACCGATGTCGACAACTGGCCGGCCGATCCCCAGGGCGTGCAAGGCCCCGACCTGATGCAGCGCTTCCTGCAGCATGCCGAGCGCTTCAACACCGAGATCGTCTTCGACCACATCGCCAGCGTGGACCTGTCCAAGCGGCCCTTCACCCTGACCGGCGACGGCGGCACTACCTACACGTGCGACGCGCTCATCATCGCGACGGGCGCCTCGGCCATGTACCTGGGCCTGCCCTCCGAGGAAGCCTACATGGGACGCGGGGTGTCGGGTTGCGCCACCTGCGACGGCTTTTTCTACAAAGACCAGGACGTGATCGTCGTCGGCGGCGGCAACACCGCGGTCGAAGAGGCCCTGTACCTGTCCAACATCTGCCGCAAGGTCACCGTCGTGCATCGGCGCGACAAGTTCCGCGCCGAACCCATCCTGGTGGACAAGATGATGGAAAAGGTCCGCGCCGGCAACATGGCGCTGAAGCTCTTTTATGAGCTACAGGAAGTCCTGGGTGACGACTCGGGCGTGACTGGCGCACGCATCCGCAACAACCAAACCGGCCAGACCGAAGACCTGGCCGTCAGCGGCGTATTCATCGCCATCGGCCACAAGCCCAATACGGACCTGTTCGTCGGCCAGCTCGAGATGGCCAACGGCTATATCGTCACCAAGAGCGGCCTGAACGGCATGGCCACCATGACGTCGGTGCCCGGCGTGTTCGCCGCCGGCGACGTCCAGGACCACGTCTATCGCCAGGCCATCACCAGCGCCGGCAGCGGCTGCATGGCCGCGCTCGACGCCCAGCGGTGGCTGGAGAATGCGGGGCAGTAAGGCCGGACTGGCCGACTTGAAGCAATTGCGCAAGGCGCTCGCCACGCGCGCAGAAGCCGCGCGGGCGCAGCAGGCCGCTGCCCAAGGCGCCGCGGCGGCAGCCGCCCCGGGCAAGGACGACGCCTTGCTCTTTCGTCAAGCCATGCGGTCGGTCACGCCCATGAAGGCGCCTGCCCGCGTGCTTCACCAGGCGCCGCCCGTGCGCGCCGACCTCGCCGCCCGGCGCCGCGCCGTCGCAGCGGGCGAGCCCGACGGCCGGGCCGACGCTGGCGTCTCCGACGGCGAGGACGTCTCCCACTTGCTCAGTGAAAACGGCACTGCCTTCGTGCGCAAGGATGCCGCCCCGGATACCGCGCGCAAGCTGCGCCGCGGCCACTGGCGCACGGGCGCCGAGCTCGACCTGCACGGGCTGCGCGTGGAGCAAGCCCGCCATGCCGTGTTGACTTTCCTGGACGAATGCCTGGAGCATGGCATCCGCTGCGTGCGCATCGTGCACGGCAAGGGCCACGGCTCGCAGGGCATGACCCCGGTGCTCAAGGAAAAAACCCGCACCTGGCTGGTCCAAAAGCCTGAGGTCCAGGCATTTAGCGAAGCGCCCGAGCGCGAAGGCGGATCCGGCGCGCTGCTGGTGCTGCTGCGCCAAGCCGAAACGAGGCGCCCGTGAAGTGGCTATTTTTGGCCGTGGCGATCGTGGCGGAAGTTTTCGCCACCAGCGCGCTGAAGGCTTCGTCGGGATTCACGCGGCTGTGGCCGACCCTGGGCACCGTCGGCGGCTATTTGGTGTCCTTCTATTTTCTGTCCCTGACACTGCGGGAGCTGCCCGTGGGCGTGGTGTATGCCATCTGGTCCGGCGTGGGCATCGTCGCCATCTCGCTGATCGGCTGGCTCGTCTTCAAGCAGGCGCTGGACCTGCCCGCGCTGCTGGGCATCGCGCTCATCGTCGCCGGCGTCGTGGTGATGAAGGCGTTTTCCAAGTCGGTCTGACGGCAGGCCCGTCTCTGCCCCGGTGAAGGTCCCGCTGATTTGCCACCGGGAAAGGTTTCCTCGCCTAACCGTTGTCGCTGTTGCCCGGACGGCGCAGGTAATCGACCAGCGCCAGCGTGGCCGGGTCGGGCCGTGGCGTGAGCAGCGACACGACCACGATGGTGACGAAAGCCACCGGCGCGCCAAATACGCCGGCGGCGATGGGCTGAACACCCCACCAAAGATCCACCGGCTCGGTGGGTGGCACACCGAAGACCCACTCGCGCAGCCAGGGATGGGTATAGGCCATGTAAGCGAAGGTCGCCGCCAGCCCGGCGGCCATGCCCAGGGTCACGCCCCATTTGTTGGCACGCCGCCAGAATATCCCCATGACCAGCGCAGGGAAGAACGAGGACGCGGCAAAAGAAAACGCCGCCGAGACCATGAACAGGATGTCGCCCGGCTTGCGCGCCGCCACCCAGGCCGCGCTGAAGGCGACCAGCAACAGCAGGATCTTGGACACGATGACCCGGCGCCCAGTGTGCATGCCCGGGGCCATCACGCGATACCACATGTCGTGCGACAGGGAGTTCGACAAGGTCAGCAGCAGGCCATCGGCCGTGGATAGCGCGGCGGCCAACGCGCCGGCGGCCACCAGCCCGGACATCACGTAGGGCAGCCCTCCGATCTCAGGCATGGCCAACACGACCACGTCACCGCCCATGCCGATCTCGCCCAACTGCACCACGCCGTCGCGGTTGATGTCGACGACGTCGAGCAGCGCAGTATCGACCGCGCTCCACGCATGCACCCAAGCGGGCAACTCGTCGAACCGGCTGCCCACCACCTGCGCATAGACTTCGTACTTGACCAGCAGCGCCAGGGCCGGCGCCGTGAAATACACCAGCAGGATGAACAGGAGCGTCCAGCACACCGAACGCCTGGCATCGGCCACCGACGGCGTGGTGTAGGAGCGCATCAGGATGTGCGGCATCCCTGCCGTGCCGAGCATCAGGCACAACATCAGGGACAGGAAGTTGATGCGCTGCTCGTCACGGGCGCGCGTGTCCTCCGCCGGGTAGGGCTGGGTATGCGGCACCAGCGGCGCGCCGCGCGCATCGTACGCATCGCGCGCCTGCGACCAGGCCACGCGCGCGGCCTCCGGGGTGGGGGGATAAGCGGCCAACTCGCGCTCGAGCTGGCGGATTTCCCGCATTGGCGCATCATTTGCGGTCAAGGCCGCCAGGCGTGCGCGCAACGCGTCTTTTTCTTGCGCCCAGGAGTCGGGCAACGCTCGCAGCCGCTCGTCCATTTGGCGGGCCCGCTCCTGCCACAGGCGTCGCACTTCCCTTTCGGCCGGGTCGTTCAGGAGCTGGTTTTCCTTTTCGCCCACCTGCTGCAGGACGGCCTGCGCCGACACCTGCGGCACAGGCGTGCCGGTGTGCTTGACCGACAGCCAAATGACCGGGATCAGGTAGGCAATGACCAGGATGATGTACTGGCCCACCTGGGTCCACGTCACCGCGCGCATGCCGCCCAGGAAAGAGCAGACCAGCATTCCGCCCAGGGCGATGAAGATGCCCAGCTCGAAGGAAATACCCGTCAAGCGTGTGGTGATGATCCCCACGCCGTAGATCTGCGCCACCAGGTAGGTGAAGGAGCACAGCACGGCCGCCGCCACCCCTGCCAGCCTGGGTAGGTGGCCGCCGAAGCGTGCGCCGAGGAAGTCCGGAATGGTGTACTGGCCGAACTTGCGCAGGTAAGGCGCCAGCAGCAGCGCCACCAGCACGTATCCGCCCGTCCAGCCCATGACATAGGCCAAGCCGCCGTAGCCGGCCAGGTACAGTGTGCCCGCCACACCGATGAAAGAAGCCACCGACATCCAGTCGGCAGCGGTGGCCATGCCGTTGTAGAAGGCGGGGACGCGCCGGCCGGCCACATAGTATTCGACCGGGTCGGAGGTGCGGCAGACGATACCGATGCCGGCGTACAGGCTAACCGTTGCCAGCAGGAAGATGTAGCCGATCCACTCGCGCGCCATGCCCAGCACCTCGAGCAGCGCGAGGATGATGACCAAGAGCAGGAACCCCGCTGCGTACAGGACGTAGCCGCGCCTGAGGCGGACATGCAGCTCTTGCGGCGTGCCGGCCGAAAATGGCATCAGTCGTCCCGCCGGCCGGGCAGGCGTTCGGCGCGGTTCCTGGCGAAAGCGTAGATGGCGATCAGCACCAGGTAGCCGAGCGGCGCCCCATAGGCAGCCATCCAGAAGGAAAACGGCCAGCCGAACAACGTGAAATCCAAATCGCGCGCGAAATAGGCCGGCACGAAGCCAAGCGCCAACCACGCCGCCAGCAGCAGCGCAATCAACGCCAGATTGCGCCGCCATAAGCGTTCGGAAGCCGAAGGGGTGACAGCCATGTGGGATGATGTGCCCCATGAGCGACAACGGCTGGCACTGTTGGTGCCAGCCGTTGCGCGTTTCTTGCTTTTGGGAACAGCCTTTAGTTTTATACCGGTGCCGCCGGCTTGCCCTTTAGCGGGCTTTGTCTCCTCACCTGCATGGCCGTGATTCTGCACCAGTACCGTGAAGCTGGCACTAAGGGAATGCCCTAGTTTGAAGCATTTGTTTATATGAATTTTCCATAGAAATGCACTGTTATGGTGCAGACGACTGCCTAGGCCGGCCGCAGGCCCGGACCGCGCGCGGGTTTTGCTTTGCCTGGCGCAGGCACTACGATAGGCTGCTTGCGCAGGGCTTCGGCCGCAATCGGCCTGGGCCACGCCGCGCCAATTTCACCGTTTGCGCCCGACTCGTGGGCCTGCATTTGCCGAGAGAACGCCATGAAGAAATCCGCCCTTTGCGCCCTGGCCTTGACCCTGGCTGCGCCTGCGTTCGCCCAGACCACCCAAACCCTGTCGTGGCCGGGCACTCCCTCGCCAACCGGGATGGCCTCACCGCCTTCTACGCTGCGGATCACCGAGACACCGGCCCCCGCCACCGCCGCGCCGGCGGCCGTTCGCGACACCCCGGAAAGCCTGCGCGAATACGAGCGTTGCCGCATGGTGTCGGACCGCGCCGCCGTGAGCCGCGCGCAGATGCAAAGCGGCGTCGCCCAGTGCCTGAAGGAATTGGAGGCGCGGCGGCGAGCCCAGTAAGGCGCGCTGAGCGCGCTGGTAACGTTCCGGCAAGCTCCGCGCGCGGCTACATCCGATCGACCACCGCCTGCCCGAAGCCCGAGCAGGACACCTGGATGGCGCCTTCGAGCAAGCGGGCGAAGTCATAGGTGACGATGCGCGCCTGGATGGAGGCCTCCATGCCTGCGATGATCAGGTCCGCCGCCTCGCGCCAGCCCATGTGGCGCAGCATCATCTCCGCAGACAGGATGAGCGAGCCCGGGTTGACGTAGTCCTTGCCGGCATACTTGGGCGCCGTGCCGTGGGTGGCTTCGAACACGGCCACCGAATCCGACATGTTGGCGCCCGGGGCAATGCCGATGCCGCCGACCTGCGCGGCCAGGGCGTCGGACAGGTAGTCTCCGTTCAGATTGAGCGTGGCAATGACGCCGTACTCGGCCGGGCGCATCAGGATCTGCTGCATGAAGGCGTCGGCAATGGCGTCCTTGACCACGATGTCGCGGCCGGTGCGCGGGTTCTTGAACTTGCACCAGGGGCCGTCGTCGATCAGCTGGGCGCCGAATTCGCGCCGCGCCAACGCATAGCCCCAATCGCGGAAGCTGCCCTCGGTGAACTTCATGATGTTGCCCTTGTGCACCAAGGTCACCGATGGGCGGTCATGGTCGATGGCGTACTGGATGGCCTTGCGCACCAGCCGCTCGGTGCCCTCGCGCGAGACCGGCTTGATGCCGATCGAGGACGTTTCAGGAAAGCGCAGTTTCTTGGCGCCCAGCTTGTCGCGCAGGAATTCGATCAAGGCCTTGGCCTCGTCGCTGCCCGCCGGGAATTCAATGCCTGCGTAAAGGTCTTCCGAGTTTTCGCGGAAGATCACCATGTTGGTCTTCTCGGGCTCGCGCACCGGCGAAGGCACGCCCTTGAAATAGCGTATTGGCCGCAGGCAGACGTACAGGTCCAGTTCCTGTCGCAGGGTCACGTTCAGCGAGCGGATGCCGCCGCCCACGGGCGTAGTCAGCGGCCCCTTGATGGCCACCAGATATTCCTTGATGACATCCAGCGTCTCGGCAGGCAGTCGTTGGTCCTGTCCGTAAAGCCTGGCCGCCTTGTCGCCCGCGTAGATTTCCATCCACCGGATGGCGCGCGCGCCCCCATAGGCCTTGCGCACGGCGGCATCCACGACCTTGCGCATGACTGGACTGATGTCCACGCCGCAGCCGTCGCCCTCGATGAAGGGAATGATGGGGTTATCGGGCACATTGAGCGAACCGTCGGCGTTCGCCGTGATCTTCTGCCCGTCGGCCGGCACTACGATATGCTGGTACATGCTTTGCTCCAATATGCTTCGACGCGGCATTGCCGGCCTGCCGTCTCCAGGGCAGGCCGATGCGGCACCGGGCGCCAGGCACGCCCTGCCGGCAAAGCCGACGGCCCCCGATTCTATCCGCAACCGCCCCACGGCGTGCCGCGAAGCCGCGCGTAAAATGGAGCTTTGCGGCATCACGATCCATTTGCGCCATGTTCAACCCCTCGCGCGATCAAGTCCGGCAGTTTTTCGTCGAGGCCTGGGCCAAGCACCGGCGCGGGGAGGTCCTGACCGCGCTCGAAACCCAGGCGCTGGACTGGATTCTCGAGCATCCCGAATACCACGCCGACCTGGAGCGCCCCGACGCGCTGTCGGCTGAATACCCTGTCGAAGCGGGGCGGACCAATCCTTTCCTGCACCTGTCGATGCACTTGGCGATCACCGAGCAGCTGTCCATCGACCATCCGCCCGGCATACGCGCGGCTTACCAGCAACTGGCGGCCAAGAGCGACGCCCATCACGCGGCGCACGAGATCATGGAATGCCTGGGCCAGGTCGTCTGGGAGGCGCAGCGCTTGGGCAAGCCGCTGGATAACGACACCTACATCGACCTGATCCGGCGTCGCGCCGGTTGACGGCCCGGCCGCAAAAAGCAACGGGCCCCGCAGGGCCCGTTGCTTTATCTGCGCTTTGCGCGCTTATCGGCGAACGCCCAGGTCGCTGGGCAGGCTCGACAGCCAGGCCGCGACGTTTTCGATGTCGGCGTCCGACAGCTGGGCGGCAAAGGATCCCATGATGGGGTTCTTGCGCACGTTGGCCGAGGCCGGGGCCCCGGTTTGGCCGCGGCGATAGGCCTTGAGCGCGTGGGCCAGATAGTCGGCATGTTGGCCGGCCAGCACCGGATAGCTGGGATCGGTCGCCGTCTTGGCGTCGGCGCCGTGGCAGGACGCACAGTTGAATTTTTCGAAAACGGCCTTGCCGGCGGCCAGGTCGGCAGCCTGCGCCGACGCGCCCGCAACGGCCAGGACGGCGCCCGCAAGGGCGAAAGTGATGCGATTCATGCTGGCCCCCGGGTTACTTGAGGTTGGCGTAGTATGCGGCCAGGTCGGCGATGTCCTGGTCCGACAGGCTCTTGGCGATGGCATCCATCGTGGGATGGGTGCGGGCGCCGCTCGCGTACTCGCGCAGGGCCGCCTCGATGTACTTGGCGTTCTGGCCCGCGATCATCGGCACGTGATAGACCTCGGGGAAGCTGGCCTTGTAGCCCGGAATGCCATGGCAACCGATGCACATCGAGACCTTGTCGCGCGCGGCCTCGATATTGCCGCTGGGCGCCTCGCCCGCGACGGCCAGGCCGGCGGCCGCACAGGAAGCCGTAACGGCCAGCGCGGACAGCGCGCGCATCAGATGGTTTCGCAACTTCATATTGGCTCTTGATAGGCTGGGATACAGGTTCCGGGTATGGCCCGGCCGCAAAACCCTGCGATTGTACGATAATTGTCGCAAGTCCTTGCAGCCCGGCCGCCGCCGCGGCGCCACGCCCTCGGAAACATGCCTTCCATGACCGTCGCCCAACCCGCCCCAGCCGCCCGATTCGACGGCACCGACCGGTACGTCGCCACAGACGATTTGAAGCTCGCGGTCAATGCGGCGTTGACGCTGCAGCGCCCCCTGCTCATCAAGGGCGAGCCCGGCACTGGCAAGACCATGCTGGCCGAGGAAGTCGCGCGGGCCCTGGGCCGGCCGCTGCTGCAATGGCACATCAAGTCCACCACCAAGGCCCAGCAGGGGCTGTACGAATACGACGCGGTCTCGCGGCTGCGCGACTCGCAGCTGGGCGACGAAAAAGTCCGCGACATCCGTAACTACATCGTCCAAGGGGTGCTCTGGCAGGCATTCGAGTCGCCCGATCCCGTCGTGGTGCTGATCGACGAAATCGACAAGGCCGACATCGAGTTCCCCAACGACCTGCTGCGCGAGTTGGACCGCATGGAGTTCCATGTCTACGAAACGTGCCAGACGGTACGGGCGCGCCATCGGCCGCTGGTCATCATCACCTCGAATAACGAGAAAGAGCTGCCCGACGCCTTCCTGCGGCGCTGCTTCTTCCACTACATCCGCTTCCCCGACAGGGAAACGATGCGGGAAATCGTCGCCGTGCATTTCCCCAACCTGCGCGAGGATGTCCTGCGCGCTGCGCTGGACACCTTCTTCGCCCTGCGCGAGGCGCCGGGCCTGAAGAAAAAGCCGTCCACGTCCGAATTGCTGGACTGGCTGCAGCTCCTGATGGCCGAGGACGTCTCGGCCGCGCAGATCCAGGCCCACGCGGCCACGGCCGTGCCCATCATGGCCGGCGCGCTGCTCAAGAATGAACAGGACGTGCAGCTGCTTGAACGCCTGGCCGCGATGACGCGCGGCGGAGTGCGGCGCTAGCCGGGCGGCGGCACGCCATGCTCATCGACTTCTTCCAGCACCTGCGCCGGCACGGGCTGCCGGTCTCGGTCAAGGAATACCTGACCCTGCTGGAGGCGCTGCGCCACGGCATCATGCCGCCCACGCTGGACGATTTCTACTATTTGGCCAGGGCGACGCTGGTCAAGGACGAAACCCTTTACGACCGCTATGACCGCGCGTTCGGCGCGTACTACAAGGGCATTGCCGCCGAGCTGCCGGCCGGCAGGGAGATCCCCGCCGACTGGCTGATCAAGCAGTTCGAACGCACGCTCACGCCCGAAGAGAAGGCCGCCATCGAAAAGCACGGCTGGAACAAGTTGATGGAACTGCTGCGCCAGCGGCTGGACGAGCAAAAAGAACGCCACGCCGGCGGCAACAGGTGGATAGGCACGGGCGGCTCCTCCCCTTTCGGCAACGGCGGCTACCACCCGGAGGGCGTGCGCATCGGCGGCGAATCGGCCGGCAACCGCACCGCCGTCAAGGTATGGGACATGCGGCAGTTCCGGGATTACGACGACCAGGTCGAGCTGGGCACGCGCAACTTCAAGATGGCGCTGCGCCGGCTGCGCCGCTTCGCCCGCGAAGGCACGGAACTGGAATTGGACCTGGACGACACCATCGCCAGCACCGCCCGCAATGCCGGACACCTGGACCTGCGCATGGTGCCCGAGCGCCGCAATGCAGTGAAGGTGCTGATGCTATTGGACGTGGGCGGCAGCATGGACGACCACATCGCCCGGGTCGAGGAACTGTTTTCGGCCGCACGCAGCGAGTTCCGCAACCTGGAGGTCTATTACTTCCACAACTGCCCGTACGAAAGCCTTTGGCAGTCCAACGAGCGCCGCCAATCCGAGCGCTTCGACACCTGGGACATCCTGCGCAAATACAACGCGGACTGGCGGCTGATCATGGTGGGCGATGCCACCATGAGCCCCTACGAAATCCTGCAGCCAGGCGGGTCGGTCGAGCACTACAACAAGGAGCCCGGCGCCGAATGGGTGCGCCGGCTGGTCGATGCCTGGCCCAAGTCCGTCTGGCTCAATCCCGAGCCGCAGGCGTCGTGGCGCTACCGCCAGTCGATCGAACTGATACGGGGGCTGGTGCAGGACCGCATGTACCCGATCACCATGGCCGGCCTGGAGCAGGCCATGCGCGTCCTGTCCAAATAAACCCCTACGCTAGGGTTGCTCCGCCGTCTTGCCGACGGCCGGATCCGAAAAGTATTCCTTGGTCATCGCATAGACGACGGGACTGAGCACCAGCAGCGAGATCAGGTTGGGGATCGCCATCAGCGCATTGAGCGTATCGGCCACGAGCCAGGCGAAATCCAGCTGCGCAACGGCCCCCACCGGCAGCGCGATCACCCACAGCACCCGGAATGGCACGATGGCGCGCGCGCCCAGCAGGAATTCCCAGCACCGCTCGCCGTAATAGCTCCAGCCCAGGATGGTGGTGTAGGCGAAGACGGCCAGCGATATCGACAACACATAATTGCCCACGCCCGGCAAGCCGGCCTCGAACGCCGCCGACGACAGCGCCGCGCCGCTTTCGCCGCTGGTCCAGACACCGGTGGTCAAGATGACCAGGGCGGTCATGGTGCAGACGATGATCGTGTCGATGAACGTGCCGAGCATGCCGATCAGCCCCGAACGCACCGGGCTGGTCGTCGTGCCCGCCGCCTGCGCGATGCCGGCCGTGCCCATGCCCGCCTCGTTGCTGAAAATGCCGCGGGCCACGCCATAGCGGATCGCCGCGATCACGGCCGCGCCAGCAAAGCCGCCCGTCGCGGCAGCCGGATTGAAGGCGTGCGAAAAGATCAGGCCGAAGGCAGCCGGAACCTGGTCGGCCTGCACGATCAGCACGGCCAGGGCCGCCATCACGTAGGCCACACACATGAAGGGCACGAGCGCCTGTGCCACCGCGCCGATGCGGCGGATGCCGCCCAGGATCACCAGGCCGGTGATGACCATGACGAACACGCCGGTCACCCAGTCGGGAATGCCCAGGGACACCTGCAAGGCATCGGCCATGCTGTTGACCTGCACCATGTTACCGATGCCGAACCCGGCCAGCCCGCCGAACAGGGCGAACAGCACTCCCAGCCAGGCCCACTGCGGGCCCAGGCCATTGCGGATGGCATACATGGGGCCACCGACATGCTCGCCGCGCTCGTCGATTTCGCGGTACTTGACGGACAAAACCACCTCGGCGTACTTGGTCGCCATGCCCACCAGGGCCGTGCACCACATCCAGAAGACGGCGCCGGGACCGCCCAGGAAGATGGCCGTGGCCACCCCAGCGATATTGCCGGTGCCCACGGTAGCTGCCAGGCAGGTCATCAGCGCTTGGAAGGGGCTGATTTCGCCCGTGCTTTCATCGCCCTTGACGCGCCCGCGCCACATCAGGCGAAAACCGTATCCGAGCCTGGCGAGCGGCATGAACTTCAGCCCGATCATCAGGTACAGGCCGGTGCCCAGGATGAGCACGAGCATCACCGGTCCCCAAACAATCGCGTTGAGCGATTCGACGAAGGTTTCCACGGCTTGCATGACCGTCTCCTTTCAGTAGGAACGCCGGCAACGATAATGCAAAAGTGCGCGGCCGGAAACACTGGCGAACCGGCGCCGCGAACCTTCGGGGCCGTAATACACTCCAACCCACTTCTTGCGCGACGACGCGCCGCACGGCGCTTTCAGGAAAATCCGCCATGCAAGCCAGATACGCATTCTTTCACCGCATCCTGGGGGCGATCGCCCTGTCCTTTGCCGGCGCGTGCCTGGCCGCCCAGGCGCTGCCGCCGGGCGTAACGCGGGCGGGCTCGGTCGAAGGCATCACCGAGTACCGGCTGGACAACGGCCTGCGCGTGCTGCTGGCGCCGGACCCGTCCAAGCCCACCACCACCGTCAACATGACTTACCTGGTGGGATCCCGCCACGAGAATTACGGCCAAACCGGCATGGCCCACCTGCTGGAGCATATGTTGTTCAAGGGCACCCCCACCACGCGCAATGCGCTGGGGGAGTTTTCCCGGCGCGGCCTGCAGGCCAACGGCTCGACCTCCAGCGACCGCACCAACTATTTCGCCAGCTTCGCCGCCGATCCTGACACCCTGGACTGGTACCTGGGCTGGCAAGCCGATGCCATGGTCAATTCGCTGATCGACAAGGCCGACCTCGATTCCGAGATGACCGTGGTGCGCAACGAGATGGAAAACGGTGAAAACAGCCCGTTTCGCGTGCTGATGCAGAAAATGCAGGCCGCGGCCTACCAGTGGCACAACTACGGGAAAAGCACCATCGGTGCGCGCAGCGACGTCGAAAACGTGGACATCGGCCAACTACGCGACTTCTACCGGCTTTACTACCAGCCAGACAATGCCGTACTGATCGTCGCCGGCAAGTTCGACCCGGAAGCGACGCTGGCGGTGATCGCCAGGCACTTCGGCAAGATCCCCAACCCCAACCGGGCACTGCCGCCGCAATACACCGTCGAACCCGTGCAGGACGGCGAACGCGCCGTGACGCTGCGCCGCGCGGGTGGCACGCCGCTGGTGGCAGCCATGTACCACATCCCGCCTGCCGCCTCGCCCGACTATGCGGCCATGGAGCTGGCGACCACCATGCTTGCCGACACGCCGTCCGGCCGCCTGTACCGCGCCCTGGTCGAAAAGGGCTTGGCCGCAGAAGTGTTCGGCTTTGCCATGGACCAGCACGACCCGGGCCTGGCGATGTTCGGCGCACAATTGGAGCCATCCATGGACGTGGACAAGGCCTTGGCGGTGCTGACCGATACGCTGGAAACGCTGGACCAGCACCCCTTCACCCAGGAAGAGCTGGACCGCGCGCGCGGACAGTGGCTGTTGCAATGGGAACAGGCCTACAGCGACCCCGAGACCGTCGGCGTTGCGCTGTCCGAGGCCATCGCCGCCGGTGATTGGCGGCTGTTCTTCCTGATGCGCGACCGCGTGCGCGAGGCCAAGCTCGCCGACGTGCAGCGCGTGGCGCAGGAGTACCTAGTTCGCAGCAACCGCACCGAAGGCCGCTACCTGCCCACCGACAAGCCGGTACGCGCCCCACTGCCAGCCAAGCCAGACCTGCAAGCGGTGCTGCAAGGCTACCAAGGCGATCCAGACTTCAAGCAGACCGATGCCTTCGACCCGACGCCCGCCAACATCGACGCATTGACACAGCGTCGCACCTTGGACCTGCCCAACGGGCCGGTCGAGCTGGCGCTGCTGCCCAAGCCGACGCGCGGTGATCGCGTCCAGGCCCAGCTGCGGCTGCACTTCGGCGATGCCGAATCCCTGCGCGGCCAGCGCCTTGCCTCCGCGGCAGTCGCAGACCTGTTGTTGCGCGGTACCCCGACCCTGACGCGCCAGCAAATCAGCGACCGCATCGACGGATTGCGCGCCACGGTATCGGTCGACGGTTCGGGCACCGACCTCAACGTGAAGATGTCGGTTCCCGGCGAAAACCTACCCGCACTGCTCAGCCTGATGCTGGAGGTCATTCGCAACGCCGACTTCCCCGAAGCCGAGGTCGAGCAATATCGCCGCCAAGCCGTCACTTCGGTACGGCAGTCCATGGCCGAGCCGACGGCGCTCGCCTCGCGTGCCCTGGCGCGCCACGCCAATGCCTGGCCGCGCGACGACATCCGCTACGTGCCGAGCTTCGAGGAATCGCTCGCCGACCTGGAAAAACTCGACCGCGAATCGCTGCTTGCCTTCCACCAGCGCTTCTACGGCGCGGGGCACATCAGTCTTGCCGCCGTCGGCGCCTTCGACCCGGCCGCGGCGGAAAAGGCCTTGGCCGACGGCCTGGCCGGCTGGCACAAGGCGCCGGCGTACACGCGCGTGCCCGACCCCTACCGCGAGGTGCCGCCGCAGCGCTTCGACATCGACACCCCGGACAAGGCCAACGCCTTCTACCTGGCGCGCATGCCCCTGGCGCTGCGCGACACCGACGCCGACTTCCCGGCGCTGTACCTCGCCAATTTCCTGCTGGGCACGTCCGAAACCTCGCGCCTGTGGACCCGCGTGCGTGAGCGCGAAGGCCTGTCCTACAACGTGCGCAGCACACTGTCGGTATCGGCCTACGAGCCGTCGGCGACGTGGTCGATCTACGCGATCTATGCGCCGCAGAACCGCCAGCGGTTGGAAAAGGCGCTTACCGAGGAGCTGGCCAGGGTGCTGTCAGAAGGCTTCACGCCGCAGGAAGTAGCCGACGGGATCAAGGCCCTGCTCAATTACCGGCGCCTGGCGCGCGCGCAGGACGACGTGCTGGCCGGCACCTGGGCGGAGTACATCGACCGCGGCCGCACCTTCGCCTGGTCGGCCGAAATCGACCGCAAGATCGAGGCGCTGACGGCCGATGCGGTCAACCAGGCCGTGCGCAAGCATTTGCGGCCCGACCTGTTCAGCAGCGCATGGGCCGGGGATTTCCAGGCGGGTGCATCGGCCCCGTCCGGCGCGTCCGGCAGCGGCAAGGTGCCCGCCCCCGTGACGGCCGCCCCATAGCGTCTGCCGCCGCCGTGGCCGGTGCGCCGCGCGCCCGCGACGCGCGCACCAAAGCGGCGTGCGCTGCGCTTGCGCCGCGCCGTCGTGCCCGGCCGGGGTCGCCTGGGCACGATCCCAGCCCAACCAAAAGGGCCGGAAAAATCCGGCCCCCGATCCAGCGTCATGGCAGCGATGCCTGCCTGCGCGCCTAGCTGAAAAACTCCTTGACCCTGTCGGTCCAGGACTTGCTTTGCGGCGAATGCTTTTCGCCGCCATCCTTGAGCGACGCCTCGAACTGGCGCAGGATGGCCTTCTGCTCTTCGGTCAGGCGCACCGGCGTTTCCACCACGACGTGGCAGTACAGGTCGCCGGGGTAGCTGGCCCGCACCCCGCGGATGCCCTTGCCGCGCAGGCGGAACGTCTTGCCCGACTGAGTACCCTCGGGAATGGAGATCTCGGCCTTGCCCGACAGCGTGGGCACTTCCACCTGGCCGCCCAACGCCGCCGTCGTAAACGGGATGGTCAGCTCGCAGTGGATGTCGTCGCCGTCGCGCTGGAAGATCTTGTGCGGCTTGATGTGGATCTCGACGTACAGGTCCCCGGGCGGCCCGCCGTTGATGCCAGGCTCGCCATTGCCGCTGGAACGGATACGCATGCCGTCGTCGATCCCTGCAGGGATCTTGACCTGCAGCGTCTTGGTGCGGCGCACGCGTCCCACCCCATCGCACGTCGGACACGGATCGGTGATTTCCTTGCCGCTGCCGTGGCAGGTCGGGCAGGTCTGCTGCACGCTGAAAAAGCCCTGCTGCATGCGCACCGCCCCATTGCCGCCGCAGGTGCGGCAGGTTCGCGGCTGCGTGCCCGGCTTGGCGCCGCTGCCGTGGCAAGTACCGCAGTTCTCCCAGCTCGGCACGCGGATTTCCGTGTCGAACCCGGCAGCGGCCTGCTCCAGGGTGATCTCCATCGCGTACTTCAGGTCCGCGCCGCGGTACACCTGCGGCCCGCTGCGCCGGCCGGCCGTGCCGAAAATCTCGCCGAAGATGTCGCCGAAGGCGTCGGCAAACCCGCCGGCCATGCCCGCGCCGCCCATGCCGGCCGCCGACGGATCCACGCCCGCGTGGCCGTAGCGGTCGTATGCCGCGCGCTTTTCAGCGTCGGACAGCACCTCGTAGGCTGCCTTGATTTCCTTGAACTTTTCCTCGGCTTCCTTGTTGTCCGGATTGCGGTCCGGATGGTATTTCATGGCCAGCTTGCGGTAGGCCTTCTTGATTTCGTCATCCGAGGCGTTCTTGGCCACGCCGAGGACGTCGTAGTAATCACGTTTTGCCATGGTTTTCTTGCGCCTTCACCGCGCAGCCGTCGTTATCGGAGCCAACAACAAGCGCGCCCGGCTGCCGGCAAGGCCGGCCGACGGGCGCGCACGAGGCGGTCAAGCATGATTACGCATTAGTTAGTGTAACCATGCCTGGGCCCGGCTTACTGGTCGCGCTTGACTTCCTTGAAGTCGGCATCGACCACGTTGTCGTCGACGGGCTTGGCGTTGTCGGCAGCCTGCTGGTTCTGGGCCGCCTGCTGCGCCTGCATGTCGGCGTACATCTTCTCGCCCAGCTTCTGGGAAGCCTTGGACAGGGCCTCCATCTTGGCCTCGAGCTCGGCCTTCTCGGGCGTGCCCTTGAGCGCGTTTTCGAGGTCCTCGATCGCGCGCTCGATGGCCTGCTTGTCCGAGGCGTCCAGCTTGTCACCATACTCGCCCAACGACTTGCGGGTCGCATGCACCAGCGCATCGGCCTGGTTACGGGCCTGGGCCAGCTCGGCCACGCGCCGGTCTTCGGCCGCATTGGCCTCCGCATCCTTGATCATCCGCTGGATTTCGTCTTCCGTCAGGCCCGAGTTGGCCTTGATGGTGATCTTGTTTTCCTTGCCGGTGCCCTTGTCCTTGGCCGAGACGTGCAGGATGCCGTTGGCGTCGATGTCGAAAGTGACCTCGATCTGCGGCACACCGCGCGGCGCGGGCGGGATGCCCTCCAGGTTGAACTCACCCAGCAGCTTGTTGGCCGCCGCGATTTCGCGCTCGCCCTGGAACACCTTGATAGTCACGGCCGGCTGGTTGTCGTCGGCGGTGGAGAACACCTGCGAATACCGGGTCGGGATCGTGGTGTTCTTCTGGATCATCTTGGTCATCACGCCGCCCAGGGTTTCGATGCCCAGCGACAGCGGGGTGACGTCCAGCAGCAGCACGTCCTTGCGATCGCCCGACAGCACCGAACCCTGGATGGCGGCGCCGGCGGCCACGGCCTCGTCAGGGTTGACATCCTTGCGCGGCTCGCGGCCGAAGAATTCCTTGACCTTTTCCTGCACCTTGGGCATACGCGTCATGCCGCCGACCAGGATGACGTCGTCGATGTCCGACACCTTGATGCCTGCATCCTTGATCGCGATGCGGCACGGCTCGATGGTGCGCTCGATCAGGTCCTCGACCAGCGCTTCCAGCTTGGCACGGGTGATCTTCAGGTTCAGGTGCTTGGGACCGGACGCATCGGCGGTGATGTACGGCAGGTTGATCTCGGTCTGCTGGCTGGACGACAGCTCGATCTTGGCCTTTTCGGCCGCTTCCTTCAGGCGCTGCAGGGCCAGCACGTCCTTGGACAGGTCCACGCCCTGCTCTTTCTTGAACTCCGAGATCAGGTAGTCGATGATGCGCTGGTCGAAGTCCTCGCCACCCAGGAAGGTGTCGCCGTTGGTCGACAGCACCTCGAATTGCTTCTCGCCGTCGACATCGGCGATTTCGATGATCGAAATGTCGAACGTGCCGCCGCCCAGGTCGTACACGGCTACCTTGCGGTCGCCTTTCTCGGACTTATCCAGGCCAAAGGCCAGGGCCGCCGCGGTCGGCTCGTTGATGATGCGCTTGACCTCCAGGCCGGCGATGCGGCCGGCGTCCTTGGTGGCCTGGCGCTGGCTGTCGTTGAAATAGGCCGGCACCGTGATCACGGCCTCGGTCACTTCCTCGCCCAGGTAGTCCTCGGCGGTCTTCTTCATCTTGCGCAGCACTTCCGCAGACACTTGCGGCGGCGCGAGCTTCTTGCCCTGGGCTTCGACCCAGGCGTCGCCGTTGTCGGCCTTGACGATCTTGTAGGGCATCAAGTCGATGTCCTTCTTGACCGCGTCCTCGTCGAACTTACGGCCGATCAGGCGCTTGACGGCGAACAGGGTGTTCTTGGGGTTGGTAACCGCCTGGCGCTTGGCAGGGGCGCCGACCAGGATTTCCCCGTCGTCCATGTAGGCGACGATGGACGGCGTCGTGCGGGCGCCCTCGGCGTTCTCGATGATGCGCACCTGGGCGCCGTCCATGACGGCCACGCAGCTGTTGGTCGTGCCCAGGTCGATGCCGATGATCTTGCTCATGATGGATTTACCTTGCTATCTACGTATTTTTCCGATTACGGGCGCGGCCGCCGGCCGCGGTCGATGCCTACCTGGGGCCGGCGTCGGGTTTTTTCAAGTCCGGGGCCGCCGCCTGTTCGTGCAGCTTGGCGATGGCCTCCTGGAAACGGGACAACCCCGGCCAGCCGGTGATGCGTCCCAGCCGCTTGCCCGAGCGGTACAGGACGAAGGTGGGCACGCCGTGCAGGGAAAACCGCCGTCCCAGGGCCGTGTCCTGGTAGACGTCTGCCTCGAACCAGGTCAGGCCGAGCGCCAGCAGCGCTTCCCGCTGCAGCATGGCGGTGCCCTTGAAAAGGTTGCAGTTATAGCAATCCTTGCCCCACAGGAACACGCAGCGCAGGTCGTCGCCGGGCGCCTGCACGACTTGGGCGTCGAAATCGTCGCTGCTCACCGGGCGCATGGCCAGCGCCTCGAAGATGGCGCTGGGGTCGAACGACGAAGCGGATGCGTTTCCCATGGAGTCGTCCTTACTGGGGTTGGCCGGAAGGCGGCTGCTCGGCCGCCGGACCGGAAGAAACGGTGACCAGCGCCGGGCGCAGCACCCGATCGGCGATCAAATAGCCCTTCTGCAGCGTCTGGGCAACGGTATTGGCCGGGAATTCCGCCGGCACGGTGGAAATGGCCTGGTGCAGGTGCGGGTCGAACTTGTCGCCGGGCGCCGGCTCCACGGCCTTTAGCGCATTGCGCTCGAAGGCGGCGGTCAGCTGGCGCAGGGTCACCTCGACGCCTTCGCGCAGGGCCTCCAGCGTCTGCTCCTTCTGGGCTAGCGCGGCCTCCAGGCTGTCGCGAACCGGCACCAGGCTTTCGGCAAAGGATTCGATGGAGAACTTGCGCGCCTTGGCGACTTCTTCCTGGGACCGCCTGCGCACGTTCTCCGTCTCGGCCCGGGCCCGCAGCAGCTGGTCTTCGAACTCGGCGATGCGTGCCTCGGCAGCAGCCAACCGTGCCTGCAGGTCGTCCTGCTGGGACTGGGCAGCGGCGTCGGGCTGGCCGCCCACCTCGTTCGTGGCAGGGGCGTCAGCCGGGGCCGCGGCATCGGCGGCGGGGGAATCGGCGGCGGGCGTGGGCGCGGCCTGGGCCTCGTCGGATTGGGGCCGGGAATCGGCCGGCTCGTGCTTTGCCGTCATGGCAAAAGTCCTCCTTTTGTTGCAACGTCCAGCCAAAATGGGGACGGCGGCCGCGTTTTCAAGGCGCGGCCGGGCAGGTCCTTGAAAAACGGCGCCCTCCAGGGCGCCGGACGGTTTCAGGCGCCCGGTTCCCGTCCGCCGCGCCGCTTGGCCGGGGCCGGGTCGATGGCGACCGGGTCGCTGGCCGGGAAAGTGTCCTCCACCGCCTCGTCCAACCCCGATTCGACCGACTCGCGGTCCGCTGCCACGGCGATGGGGTCGCTGGCGGGAAAGGTTTCCTGCAGCGCCTCGTCGAGCTCGCGCTCGGTGCGGTCTTCCTTCAGGTTGGTGTGGCCCGGCGCACCGGAAGTGCCGATGGTCGGCGCAGGGGCGTTCGGCTTGCGGGCATTGCTCATGGCCGTCTCCTGGCAAGGTGGACCAGGCGGGCGCCCGCATCGGGTACCCACCTTGCTGCAGTGTAGCCCCAACGGCGCGGATGCGCTGGCGATGTCAGGCCGGCGCCGATGCACCGCCGCCGGATGCGGACGGATGGTCCGCCGGCCCCACCCGGCCGGCGTCCGGCCGGGACGTTTCGCCCTGCCCCGGCCAGCCCTGCAGGTGCCGCTGCACCAGGTCGGCCAGCGCTTCGATCCAGGCGGGGCTGTCGTTCAAGGCCGGGATGTAGCGGAACTGCCGTCCCCCCGCCTGCAGGAAGGCGTCACGGCCCTCCTGGGCGATTTCTTCCAGCGTTTCGATGCAGTCCGCCACGAAACCCGGGCAGGCGACGTCCACGGACGCGACGCCGGTGCGGGCCAGTTCCTTGAGCGTCGGCTCGGTGTAGGGTTCGAGCCAACGCGCCGCGCCGAAGCGACTTTGGAAGCAGACCTCCAGGCGTCCTTCAGGCAGCCCCAGGCGCCCGGCCAGCGCCCGAGCCGTTTCCATGCAATCGCGGTAATAGGGATCGCCCAGCTCGATGCTTTGGCGCGGCAGGCCGTGGAAGCTGAGCACCAGCTTCTGCGGCTCACCATTGCGCGACCAATGGTCGCGGATGGTGGCCGCCAGCGCCTGCAGGTATCCCGGGTCGTCATGAAAGCGCTTGACGAAACGCATCTCCGGCTGGTCACGCAGCCGCGCGGCCACCCTGCCCACCTCGTCGACCACCGCCGCAGTGGTGCTGGCTGAATACTGCGGGTACAGCGGCACGGTCAGCACGCGCTGGCAGCCTTGCGCGCGCAGCCGGCGCAGGGCTTCGGCGATCGACGGGTTGCCATAGCGCATGGCCAGCTCGACCCGGACGTGCGCGCCGCGCGCGTCGAGCCTCGCTTGCAACGCCTGCGCCTGCCGGCGGCTGTAGACGAGCAGCGGCGAGCCGCCTTCCATCCAGACGCTGGCATAGCGCGGCGCGACCTTGCGCGGCCGGGTGCGCAGGACGATGCCGTGCAGGATGGGCAGCCACAGGTAGCGGGGGATCTCTATGACCCGCGGATCGGAAAGGAACTGCGCGAGGTAGCGGCGGATGGCTGGCGCGGTCGGCTCGTCCGGCGTACCCAGGTTGACCAGCAGCACCCCCGCCGGCGCGGGCGGGCGCGCACCGGCCGGGACGGCGTAGGGATCGTCCAGCTCGGGCTCCGGCTCGTAGCGCTCCGGCCACAGGTACTTGAACGTGCGTAGGAACAAGGGCAACACCTCGCTGGCGGCGCGCAAGCCGGTCGCCGCCCGGTTCCGGCAGGCGCCGGCACGGCAACCGCCGCGCCGGGCCCGGCTGCGCCGGTCATGATTGGGGATGGGAACTCAGCGCGTTCGACAGCAACCGCGCCGTGATGTCGACGATGGGAATGACGCGATCGTAGGCCATGCGCGTGGGACCGATCACGCCCAGCGTGCCGACGACCAGCCCGTCCACGCCGTAGGGCGCGGTGATCACGCTGACGTCCTCCATGGGCAGCAGCTGCGATTCGCCGCCGATGTAGATTTGCACGCCCTGGGCGCGGCTGGAGGCATCGAGCAGCTGCAACAGCTCGGTCTTTTTCTCGAACAGCGCGAACATCTTGCGTAGCCTATCCATGTCCGAGGCGATGTCGCTGACGTCCAGCAGGTTGCGCTCGCCGGCGATTACCACCGGATCGCTTTCCTCGACTACCTCCGTGCCGGCCTCCACTGCCGCGAGCATCAGCTTGGAAATGTCCTCGCGCAGGCGCGCGAGCTCCGTAGTCAGCGTACGCTTGACCGCGTCGAACGACTTGCCCGAGAAGTGCTGGTTGAAGAAATTGCTGGCTTCCTGGAGCTCCTGCTCGCTGTAGTCGCGCTGCATGAACAGGATGCGGTTCTGCACATCGCCATCGGGCGTGACGATGATCAGCAGCACGCGCCGCTCCGACAAGCGGATGAATTCGATCTGGCGAAAGACCTGCGCCCGCTTGGGGGCAAGCACCACGCCGGCGAACTGGCTCAGGCTGGACAGCAGCGTGGCCGCGGCGTTGATGGCGCGCGTCGGCTCAGCCGCTGGCAGCAGGTTGGCGAACTGCGCCGGCGACAGCTGCTCCGGCGGCTGGGCCGCCAGCAGCGTGTCGACGAAGATGCGGTAGCCGCGGGGCGTCGGCACCCGGCCGGCCGAGGTGTGCGGGCTCTGGATCAGGCCAAGCTCCTCGAGGTCGGCCATGACGTTGCGTATGGTGGCCGGGGACAGGTCGAACACCTTGGCCAACGTCCGCGAGCCCACCGGCTGGCCGTCGGCGATGTAGCGTTCGATGAGCGCCTTGAGCAGCGCGCGTGCTCGATCATCCATGGTTCACCTATTTTATGGGCGTTTTCGTCCGGCACCTCCCTATGGAGCCCCATATAATCCACCATAAATCCACCTACGGCATCCCCATGCATTTCCCGACCGTCGCCCTGATAGGCAGATACCAGGATCCCGGCCTGGACGGCCCGCTCAGGGGGCTGGCCGGCATGCTCGCCCAGGCCGGGCGCACCGTGCTGATCGAAGAAGAAACGGCGCGCAACACCGGCGTGGCCGAATTCCCGGCGGCATCGTACGCCGAAATCGGCGCCCGCGCAGACCTCGCGGTGGTCATGGGCGGCGACGGCACCATGCTGGGCAGCGCCCGCCAGCTGGCGCCACACAGCGTGCCGGTCATCGGCATCAACCACGGGCGCCTGGGCTTCATCACCGACGTCCCCGTCCAGGACGCGCACCGCGCGTTGGCCGATGTGCTGCAGGGCCGCTTCGAGGCCGAAGACCGCATGATGCTGGCCGGCAGCGTGATTCGCGGCGACGAGGTCATGTACCGGGCCTCGGCGCTGAACGACGTGGTGCTCAACCGCGCTGGCCGCGGGGGCATGATAGAAGTGCGCGTCGAGGTCGACGGCGCCTACATGTACACGCAACGCGCCGATGGCCTGATCATCGCCACGCCCACCGGCTCGACCGCCTACGCGCTGTCGGCCAATGGCCCGATCCTGCATCCGGGGGTCGACGCCATGGTGCTGGTACCAGTGGCGCCCCAAACGCTGTCGAACCGCCCCATCGTCATTCCCGATAGCGGCGTGCTCAACATCACGCTGACGGCCATCGGCCGGGTCGAAGTCGGTGCCAGCGTGCACTTCGACATGCAAACATGGTCCGACCTGCTGCCCGGCGACCGCATCGAAGTCCGCCGCGCCGAGCACACCATTCGTTTCCTGCACCCGGCCGGCTACAGTTTCTTCTCTACTTTGCGCCGCAAGCTGGACTGGAACCGGATCCCGCGCGGCAACGACGTCGAATAGCCCGGTCGGGGCCGCCCGTCGGCCCCGGCGCATGACCAACCGACCCGCGATCAGGCCATGCTGCGTTTGCTGAACATCCGCGATTTCGTCATCGTCGACCAGGCAGAGATCGCCTTCGGGCCCGGTTTCACCGTCTTTTCCGGCGAAACCGGGGCGGGCAAGTCGATCCTGGTCGATGCGCTGGCCTTGGCGCTGGGCGAGCGCGGTGATGCCGGCGTGCTGCGCGAAGGCGCTTCCCGGGCCGACATCAGCGCCGTCTTCGATCCTCCCCCGGCGGTGGCGCGGTGGCTGGCCGAACATGACATCGACGCCGACGGCGAACTGGTCCTGCGCCGCGTCATCGACGCACAAGGGCGCAGCCGCGGCTACATCAACGGCGTGCCGGTCACCTTGGCGCAGCTGCGCGAACTGGGTGGACAGCTGGTCGATATCCACGGGCAGCACGCCCACCAGAGCCTGCTGCGCGCCGATGCGCAGCGCGACTTGCTCGACTCGCACGGCGGCCATGGCGCGTTGCGCGACGAAATGCAGCAGGCGTGGCAGGCCTGGCGCCAGATCGCGCGCAAGCTGGAGGCAGCCGAGCGCGACGCTGGCACGCTGGCCGCCGAGCGAGAGCGGCTGCAATGGCAGGTGAGTGAGCTCGATCGCCTGGGACTGAAGCCGGGCGAATGGGACGCGCTGCAGGCCGAGCACAGCCGCCTGGCGCACGCCCAATCGCTGCTCGAAGGCGCCGCCCAGGCCATCGCGGCACTCGATGAAAGCGAAGACTCCGCGCACAGCCGGGTGACCGCGGCTGCCCAGCGAGTGGCGCAAATGCTGCGCCACGACGCTTCACTCAAGACCGTGCACGACGAGCTGGAATCCGCGCGGATCGCGATCGCCGAAGCGGTCTCCGACCTCAATGCCTACCTGTCCCGCGTCGAGCTGGACCCGGATCGCCTGGCCGAGCTGGACGCCCGGCTGGCGGCGGTTTTCGAGACGGCACGCAAGTTCCGCTGCGAGCCCGAACAGCTGTGCGAGCTGCGCGACTCGCTGCACGCGCAATTGGCCGGGCTGGACGAGGCGACCGACGTGGACGCGCTGCGGCGCCAGGCCGAGCAGGCGCGCCAGGCCTGCGAAGCCGTCGCCGGGCGGCTGACGGCGGCACGGCGCAAGGCCGCGCGCCAGCTGGGCAAGGCCGTGACCGAGGCCATGCAGGCCTTGGCCATGCAAGGCGGCAGCTTCCGGGTCGAACTGGCGCCGGCCGAGCTATCGGCCCACGGGGCCGAACACATCGAATTCCAGGTCGCCGGCCACGCCGGGACCACACCGCGCGCGCTGGCCAAAGTCGCCTCGGGCGGCGAGCTCGCCCGCATTTCGCTGGCCTTGTCGGTCATCGCCAGCCGGGCAGCGCGCGTGCCCACGTTGATCTTCGATGAAGTCGACAGCGGCGTGGGCGGCGCGGTCGCCGAAGTCGTCGGCCGCCTGCTGCGCGAGCTTGGCGCCCGCCACCAGGTGCTTTGCGTCACGCACCTGCCGCAGGTGGCTGCCTGCGCCAACGCCCACTACCAGGTCAGCAAGGCCGAACGCGCCGGCGTGACGCGCTCGCGCATCGCGGCGCTGGACGAACAAGGCAGGGTCGAGGAAATCGCGCGCATGCTGGGCGGCTTGACCATCACCGAAACGACCCGCCAGCACGCGCGCGAGATGCTGGCTCCCCAGGAAGGTTGACCAAGCCGCGCCCCATGCGCCGGGTACGGCACACGGTGGCCACGCACGGCCCTAGCGCGCTTTGGCGTGGCAATCGCCGCAGGTGCCGTAGAGCACCATGTGATGGCTTTCGAGTACGAAGCCGTTGTCCTTGGCGACTTTCTGCTGGCGCTTCTCGATGTCGAGGTCGTTGAATTCCACGACCTTGCCGCAATTGGTGCAGATGAGGTGGTCGTGGTGGTCCCCATCGTTGAGTTCGAACACGGCCTTGCCGCTGTCGAACTGGCTGCGGATCAGGATACCGGCCTGCTCGAACTGCGTCAGCACGCGATAGACGGTGGCCAGCCCGATTTCGACGCTTTCGTTGATCAGCGCCCGATAGACGTCCTCGGCACTGAGGTGGCGCTCTCCGGACTTGCGGAAGACGTCCAGGATCTTCAGGCGCGGGAAAGTGGCCTTCAGGCCCATGTTCTTCAGATCGGCTTGATCGCTCATGGCATTTTCTCTCTACAAAGGGTGCCGATCCCCGTTGCAGGACCTGTGGGCGGCCTTGCGCACGGGTTGCCGCCCCGCGGAATTGTTCCCGAGCCCTTATGATAACGGTTTTGCCCGGTTTCACTAACCCATAGGTGCGCCATGCCCATACCCCTTGCAAGGTCTCGCCGCCTGTACGCAGGCCTGTGCCTGGCCGGTCTGTTCGCGCTGGCCGGATGCTCCAACGAAAAATGGGGGTTTCCCTATCGCGCCAGCGTCCAACAGGGCAACTGGATCACGAAGGAGCAAGTCGACATGCTCCAGCAAGGCATGACGCGCGAACAGGTTCGCTTCGTCCTCGGCAGCCCCACGCTGACCAGCGTGCTGCACGCTGACCGTTGGGACTATCCGTACTACTACCAACCCGGCACGGGCACCCCGCAGCAGCGGCGGTTCACCGTCTGGTTCGAGAACGATCGCCTGGTGCGCTGGCAAGGCGACGAGCAACCGGACGTGCAGCCCTTCCAGCAGGCCGACGTGGAATCGGCGCGGTCCGAGGCCGCGCAGGTCGGCGATACTCCGCCTGGCGCGGCGACGCAGCCAGGCCGCCCGCTCGAAGCGGGCGAACGCGCCGAGGCCGCCGCCCAAGCCGCGGAAACGAACCCTGGCGCCCAGCCGGGCGCCTCGCCCGAGCCGCTGCGTTGACCGGCACATCCTGTCCCAACAACCCTTAGGAAGCACACCATCATGCGTATCGCGATAGCCGGCGCCGGCGGGCGCATGGGCCAAATGCTGATCGAAGCGGTGCTCGATGCGCCGGACCTGACCCTGGCCGCCGCCCTGGCGCGGCCGGGTAGCCGCCTGGTCGGCCAGGACGCGGGGGCTTCCCTTGGCCGCGCCACGGGCGTGACGGTCACCGACGACCTGTCCGCCCTGGCCGAGGCCGATTGCCTCATCGACTTCACCCGGCCGGAAGGCACGCTGGCCCACCTACCGGTATGCGTCGAACACGGCGTCAAGATGGTCATTGGCACCACGGGCCTGGACGCCGCGGGGCGAAAGGCGATAGAGCAAGCCTCGTCGCGCGTCGGCATCGTCTTCGCCCCGAACATGAGCGTGGGCGTCAACGCCACGCTCAAGCTGCTCGATGTGGCCGCGCGCATCCTCAATTCGGGCTACGACGTCGAGGTCTTCGAGGCGCATCACCGCAACAAGGTGGATGCGCCGTCGGGCACGGCGCTGAAGATGGGCGAGACCATCGCAGCCGCCTGGGGGCGCCCGCTGGAAGAGATCGCCACCTGGGCGCGCCACGGCGAAACTGGCGTGCGCGAAACCGGCACCATCGGGTTTTCCGTGGTGCGCGGTGGCGACATCGTCGGCGACCACACCGTTTACTTCTGCGGCACGGGCGAGCGCATCGAAATCACGCATCGGTCCAGCAGCCGCGCCACCTACGCGCAGGGCAGCCTGCGCGCGGCACGCTTTTTGCGCGACCGCGCAAGCGGCCTCTACGACATGCAAGCGGTGCTGGGCCTGGCCTAGTTGGCAAGGCCGACCGTCATGCCCCCGCACACGTAAAGCACTTGGCCGGTGATGAAGCCGGCGCGGTCATCGAGCAGCGAAGCCACCGCATGGGCGACGTCGGCCGGCGTGCCCATGCGCTGGACGGGTATCGCCGCGCGGATTTTCTCCGTCTGCGGTGCGCCCGGCGGATTGGCCCGCTCGAAGAGCTCCGTGGCGATCGGCCCCGGACCGACCGCGTTGACGGTGATGCCGTCTGCAGCAAGCTCCAACGCCCACGTGCGGGTCATGCCCAGCAAGCCGGCCTTGCTGGCGGCATAAACGGTGCGCGCCGGCTTGCCCAACGCCGCCCGGCTGGAGACGTTGACTACGCGCCCGAACCGGCGGCGCCGCATCCCCGGCAGCAGCGCCTGCAGCAAGAGCATGGGCGCCTGCACGTTCAATGCCATCACGGCAGCCAGGTCTTGCGCCGTGGCCGCTTCCAACATGGCCGGCCGCACCGTGCCGGCATTGTTGACCAGGCGCAGCACCTCGCGCCGGGCGACCAAGTCCTCGGCCGCGCGGCGCGTGGCCTCGGCATCGGACAGGTCCACCGCCACGTGCGTTTCTGCGTCCATGGATTGTGCAGGCGCCTGCACGTCGAAATTGACGACTTCATAGCCGTCGCCGATCAATCGCTCGACGACGGCGCGGCCTATCCCGGCGCTGCCGCCGGTCACCAGCGCCACTGGCCGCTGCGCCGGTGCGGAACCCGAATCGGGCATAGTCATTCCTCCCCTGTTCGACATGCGACCGGCCTGCCCCTACGTAGGCCCAGGCCGTCCGGACCCCATTGCCCCCGCCCGCAAGCCCGCCCCTATACCGCCCGCGGCTCCATTTCCAGGTCGATGCCGAAGCGCGCGCGCACATCCCGGCGCACGGCCTCGGCCAAGGCCAGGATATCGGCGGCAGTCGCCCCGCCGTGGTTGACCAACACCAGCGCCTGGCGGTCGTGCACACCTGCCCTGCCGAGCCGCCGGCCTTTCCAGCCGCACTGGTCGATCAACCAGCCGGCCGCCAGCTTGCAACGGCCGTCGGGCTGCGGATACCACACCAGGCCGGGAAAGCGGGCGCGCAGCGCATCGCACACATCGGCGGTGACCACGGGGTTCTTGAAAAAACTGCCGGCGTTGCCCAGCGCCGCGGGATCTGGCAACTTGGCACGGCGCACGGCGCACACGGCATCGTAGACGTCGCGCGCCGTGGGCGGACGGGCCGAACCGTCCAGCGACGGATAGTTGCGCAGGTCTGGGTAGCCCAGGACGGGACGCCACGGGCGCGGCAAGGCAAAGCGCACCGAGGCAATGATCCAGCGCCCGTCCGGCTCGTGCTTGAAGACGCTGTCCCGGTAGCCGTAGCGGCATTGCTCGGCGGTCATCTCGACCATGCGCGCCGCGCACACGTCCCAGGCGCGCAGGCTATGAAAGCGATCCGCGAGCTCCACGCCGTAGGCGCCGATGTTCTGCACCGGCGCAGCCCCCACCGTACCCGGAATGAGGGCCAGGTTTTCCAGCCCCTCCCAGCCCTGGGACAGGGTTTCCGTCACGAAACCATGCCAGGATTCACCCGCGCCGGCCTCGACGATCCAGGCATCCGCCGTCTGCCCCACCAGGCGGATGCCGGGCAGCGCCACCTGCACGACGAGGGCGTCCAGGCGCTCGGGCAGCACCACGTTGCTACCGCCGCCCAGGACCACCAGGCGCCCGGCGCGCTGCGCCAGGCGCGACAGCGCCGGCAATTGGGATTCGCTGGCCAAGCGCACCCAGCGCGACGCATGACAGGGCAAGCCCAGCGTGTTGTCGGCAGTCAGGTCGCGTGGCGCAGGCAGCAAATCCGTCTCGGCGCGGGCCGCTATCGGTTCGGGCATGTTCTATCGAAAATATGCTATATTTTTTGTCTTTTCTGCGCATATTACTTGAATCGCAGGGCGCGACCGGAAACTGCGGCGTGCTGCCCACGTGGGCTGGGCCAATTTACCGGCGCGGCTGATTCATGTAGAATCGCGCGGCTTTTGCAGGCATGGCTTCGTGCCGGCACGATGCGGGAATAGCTCAGTTGGTAGAGCGCAACCTTGCCAAGGTTGAGGTCGCGAGTTCGAGACTCGTTTCCCGCTCCAGATTTTCCGCGAAGAGGGGAAGCCCATGCTTCCCCTTTTTGTTGCGACGGCGACGGTCGTCGTTGCGTCCGGCGCAATGGCAGAGTGGTTATGCAGCGGATTGCAAATCCGTGTACGTCGGTTCGATTCCGGCTTGCGCCTCCAACCTGAAACAGGCTATAATGGCTGTCTTCGCAGCACATGCGAAGACACACGCGGGAATAGCTCAGTTGGTAGAGCGCAACCTTGCCAAGGTTGAGGTCGCGAGTTCGAGACTCGTTTCCCGCTCCAGGATTCTCACATGGCCCCTCGCTTGGGGTCATGCGAAAAAAAAGGAGCTTCGGCTCCTTTTTTGTTGCTTGCTTTGCGGCGCCACGCCCGGGCCTTCTTCGGGCGCATCCCCCTTTGCTACTTCCTAGCGGCTTTCGCAAGCCATGGCCATCCCGACCACATCGCCCGCGTGCGGCTGAGCGAGTGCACAAAGCCATGGCGGCCGTGCCCGGCCCTTATGCGCAAACGTCGGCCAGCCGCGGCGGGCGCCCCCCCTTAGACGATGTTCAACGTCACCTCGATGTTGCCGCTGGTGGCGTTCGAATACGGGCAGACGATGTGTGCCTCGTCGACCAGCTCCCACAAGATTTCGCGATCGACGCCCGGCGCCGAGATCGTCAATTCGGCTTCGATGCCAAAGCCGGTGGGGATCTGGCCGATGCCGACCTTGCCCGTGACACTGGTGTTTTCGGGCAACGCGACTTTCCTGCGGCTGGCCACGAACTTCAGCGCGCCCAGGAAGCACGCCGAGTAGCCCGCTGCGAACAATTGTTCCGGGTTGGTGCCTGGCCCGCCGGCGCCGCCCAGTTCGCGCGGCGTGGACAGTTTTACGTCCAACACGTTATCGGACGAAACAGCGCGCCCTTCCCGGCCTCCGGTGGCGGTGGCAGTGGCGGCGTACAGGATTTTTTCGATGGACATGGCAGTGCTCCTATAAATGTGTGACAGACATCGTTTGCTGGTCGCTGCCGGGGCGACGTCGCCCGGCAAGACGCATTCTGCGCCGTCCACCCGAATGATTGGTGATGTAAAGTACGGAAAACTTGATCAGGCGTTCAAATGGCGGATCGACTGGCTGCACTCATGTCCTACTTCCCGATCAAGGCGAGCGTCTTCAACGCGGGCACGCTGTGCGGGCTGAACACCCTGCAAAGCGACGGCGTGCATGGGCAGATCCATCTGGTCCGCCGCGGCACGGTCCAAGTGCAATATGGCCGCCGGCGCTTGCAGGTCGACCGGCCGAGCCTGCTGCTGTTTGCGCGGCCACTGACCCACCGCTTCGTCACGGATCCCGAGCAGGGCGCGGACATGGTCTGCGCGCACCTGTCCTTCGAGGGCGGCCCGGGTAACCCCGTGGCCTCGGCGCTGCCAGACGTGGTATGCCTGCCGCTGCAGGAGGTCGCCGGCGCCGAGCCCGTACTGGCCCTGCTGTTCGACGAAGCCTTCGCGCAGCGCTGCGGCCGCATGGCGATGATCGAGCGCCTGATGGAAGTGGTCATGATCCAGGTCCTGCGCCAATTGATGGAAAGCGGCGCCGTACGCGGCGGCCTGCTCTCGGGGCTGTCCCATCCCCGCCTGCGCAACGCCCTGGTGGCGATGCACGAGGCGCCGGCCAGGCAATGGACACTGGAGGCACTTGCCGGCGAAGCCGGCATGTCGCGCAGTGCCTTCGCTACGAGCTTTCGCGCAACCGTGGGCATGACCCCCGGGCAATACCTGCAGGGCTGGCGGGTCAGCCTGGCCCAGCAGTCCCTGCGGCGAGGGCGCCCGCTGAAGGCGGTCGCCGCCGAGGTGGGCTACGGCAGCGAAGCGGCCCTGTCGCGTGCGTTCAAGGCCCAATTGGGGATGTCGCCGCGGGCCTGGAAGGCACTGCCGTCGGCCTGACGGCCAGGGGCCCGCGGCAGGGTATGCCCGGCACCCGGCCAGGTGCGCGGCCGGGGTTAAAATCGGCCCGGGTCGCGAATGCGCCGTGCGCACGCCGACGCCCCGGCTCCGGTACTCGAAGTTTCCGCCACATCTGCGATAAACCGAGGTTTACGAAAAACATGACCACAACGTCGAAGATCATCTATACCCTCACCGACGAAGCGCCGGCGTTGGCCACGCATTCGCTGCTGCCCATCATCAAGGCCTTCACCCGTTCCTCCGGCGTCGCCGTGGAGACCCGCGACATCTCGCTGTCGGGCCGCATCATTGCCGCGTTCCCCGATTACCTGACCGAGGAACAAAAGATCTCCGACGATCTCGCAGAGCTCGGCCAGCTGGCGACCCGCCCGGAAGCCAACATCATCAAGCTGCCCAACATCAGCGCCTCGATCCCGCAGCTGAAGGCCGCCATCAAGGAACTGCAGCAACGCGGCTACAAGCTGCCGGACTATCCGGACGAGCCCAAGAACGACGCCGAGCGCGAAATCAAGGCGCGCTACGACAAGGTCAAGGGCAGCGCGGTCAACCCGGTGCTGCGCGAAGGCAATTCGGACCGCCGCGCGCCGCTGTCGGTCAAGAACTACGCCCGCAAGCACCCGCACAAGATGGGCGAATGGTCGGCTGATTCCAAGGCGCATGTCGCGCACATGGAGGCCGGCGATTTCTACGGCAGCGAAAAATCCACGGTGGTCGAGCAGGCCGGCAACCTCAAGATCGAGCTGACCGCCGCCGACGGCACCAAGACCGTGCTCAAGGAAAAGACCCCGGTCAAGGCCGGCGAAATCATCGACGCGGCCGTCATGAGCCGCAAGGCGCTGCGCCAATTCATCCAGGCCCAGGTCGAGGACGCCAAGAAGCAAGGCGTGCTGTTCTCGGTGCACCTGAAGGCGACCATGATGAAGGTGTCGGATCCGATCATCTTCGGCCAGGTCGTGTCAGTTTTCTACGAGGACGTTCTCGCCAAGCACGCAGACGCGCTCAAGCAGGCCGGCTTCGATCCCAACAACGGCATCGGCGACCTGTACGCGCAGATCAAGAAGCTGCCCGCCGAAAAGCAGGCTGAAATCGAAGCCGACATCCAGGCGCTGTACGCCCAGCGTCCGCAGCTGGCGATGGTCAACTCCGACAAGGGCATCACCAACCTGCACGTGCCCAGCGACGTAATCGTCGACGCGTCCATGCCGGCGATGATTCGCGAAGGCGGCCGCATGTGGGGCCCGGACGGCCAGCTGCACGACGCCAAGGCGGTCATCCCCGACCGCTGCTACGCCGGCGTCTACCAGGCCGTCATCGAGGACTGCAAGCGCAACGGCGCCTTCGACCCGGTCACCATGGGCAGCGTGCCCAACGTCGGCCTAATGGCCCAGGCCGCCGAAGAATACGGCTCGCACGACAAGACCTTCCAGATCCCGGCCGACGGCACGGTGCGCGTCATCGACGAGTCGGGCAAGGTGCTGCTCGAGCATGCCGTCGAGCAGGGCGATATCTGGCGCATGTGCCAAACCAAGGATGCCGCCGTGCAGGATTGGGTCAAGCTCGCGGTCGCCCGCGCGCGCCTGTCCAGCACGCCGGCGGTCTTCTGGCTGGACGCCAAGCGGCCGCACGACGCACAGCTGATCGCCAAGGTCGAGCGCTACCTCAAGGACCACGACACCAGCGGCCTGGACATCCGCATCCTGGCGCCGGTCGAAGCAGTCAAGTTCTCGCTCGAGCGCATCCGCGCCGGCCAGGACACCATCTCAGTCACCGGCAACGTGCTGCGCGACTACCTGACCGACCTCTTCCCCATCATGGAGCTGGGCACCAGCGCCAAGATGCTGTCCATCGTGCCGCTGATGGCCGGCGGCGGCCTGTTCGAAACGGGCGCCGGCGGCTCCGCGCCCAAGCACGTGCAACAGTTCCTGGAAGAGGGCTTCCTGCGCTGGGACTCGCTGGGCGAGTTTTTGGCGCTGGCCGCATCGCTGGAGCACCTGGGCAACACCTATGACTCGCCCAAGGCCAAGCTGCTGGCCAAGACGCTGGACCAGGCCACCGGCAAGCTGCTGGACAACGGCAAGTCGCCGGGCCGCAAGGTGGGCATGCTCGACAACCGTGGCAGCCACTTCTACCTGGCCATGTACTGGGCCCAGGCGCTGGCCGAGCAAAGCGAGGACGCCGCCCTGCGCGAACAATTCGCGCCGGTGGCCAAGGCGCTGACCGAGAACGAAGCGAAGATCGTCGAAGAACTGGCAGCCGTCCAAGGCAAGCCGGCCGACATCGGCGGCTACTATCGCCCGGACACCGCGCTGACGAACAAGGCCATGCGCCCCAGCGCAACGTTCAACGCCGTCATCGACAAGCTGGCCCAGTAGTCGCCGGTGGCGTCACGGCGTCGGCGCGGCCGGCGCCGTGGCCTGCCGGTGCCATCTTACGGGCGCGCATCACGCGCACGTAACGCCAGGCCCTCGATATACCATCCCTTGCGGGCGCAGTCGGCATCCGGCTGCGCCCGCTTCGTTTGCGCAGCCGGCCGCAGGCCGATGGCTGCGGGCCGGCTGCGGGCACCTGCCGTATTCAGCCGGCTGCCGCCCTGTCCAGCAGAACGCCTTCGCCGTGTTCAACGTAGGCCTTTAGCAGGTGATGGGCGATCGCGAACGGCTTGGGCGTGGACAGCCCGTCCGGATGCGAGCCGTCGAGCATCTGCGCCACTTCCGCGCGGGCAAACCAGCGGGCATCCTCCAGCTCGGCCTCGTCGACGGCAATATCGATGCTGACCGCACGGGCGAAGCACCCTATCATCAGCGACGAAGGAAAGGGCCAAGGCTGCGAGGCGTAGTAGCGCACCTGTGCACAGCGCACGCCCGCCTCCTCGAGGATTTCACGGCGAACCGCGTCTTCGACTGTCTCGCCAGGCTCGAGAAAGCCGGCCAGCGCCGAATACATGCCAGGGGCGAAACGCCGTTGCCGGCCCAGCAGGCACCGCTCGCCGTCGACGGCGACCATGATCACCACCGGATCGACGCGCGGGAAATGCTGCGCGCCGCAGGCCGTGCAATCACGGCGCCATCCGGCTGCTGCGACCCCGCTGGCCGCGCCACAGTTGGCACAAAAGCGATGCCGCTGATGCCAGTGCAGGATGGCTTTGGCGCCGCCCAGCTCGCCCGTCAACGCATGGGGGAACATCCCGCGCATGGCGATGGTGCGCAGGTCGATCAATTCGATGCCAGGCAAGGCGGCCAGTGCATCGCCGCGATCCTGGCCGACGTCGATGGCAAACAACGCCCTACCGTCGGCCTCCTTGCCCAGGAATACTTCTTGGCAAGGCTCGCCGAGCACGGGGATCTCGTGCGCGCAAAAAAGGGCATCGCGGCCGGCGTCCGTGCGCTTGAGCACGGGTACCTCGCCAGCGAATACAAAAAAGCGGGACCGCGCGTCGCGCCGTGCCGCCTGGACGAATGCCTCGTCCTCGCGCCTGTCCGACAGCCGGTCGAGCGGGTTCAATCCAAAGCCGATGGCGGCCGAACAATCCAAGGCATACATGGCGGCAGACGCAAAGTCGAGTCAAGAAGCGTCGGTACAGTATCACCAAAGCCCGCGCCGCCCAAGCGACGCCGGCGTCTTCGGCCGCCTGCGGCAATTGATGTAAAATCCCCCGCTTGGCGTGACCGCCACCGCCCGGCGCAATGGCAGAGTGGTTATGCAGCGGATTGCAAATCCGTGTACGTCGGTTCGATTCCGGCTTGCGCCTCCAGATTCACGCGGGCTTGTTTGCAGCTGGTCGCGGTTTTGCCGTTTTTCCGCAAAAACCAAAAATTGCCCTCTTTCTGAGGGCTTTTTTTCGCCCCACCCCCCAAACGGCCTCGAGACCGGTGAATGTCAGACCGCCTGCCCTGATTTCCGACCCGCAAATTCGGATTTTTTCAGCAACGGATGGGCGCGGCGCAGCCCTTGGCGACCTCGGATTCGCGTCCATCCACTGCGCGACTGGGATGGCGTAAAAGGCGGCGATAAGTGCGTCGCGGTGATCACCCGGCAGCACACGCCGCAGCGCCGCTGCGCAAGGCCCTACCCCGCTCAGGCCGCTGCAAGCCTGTGGCCGAGTCGGAAAACCTCCCGCAGCTTGCCGGCAGCCGACCATGGCAGGCCCGCCTCAATCGATCCCTTGCCTGCGCTTTAATGCATCGATCAGCAGCTTCGCGCCGTGCGACAGCGGCGCGTCTTTTCTCGTAACGAGCTCATAGGGTTCGCTGCGCGAGGCCAGCTCAAGCGCAAGGATGCAGGTCATGTCGTGACGCGCGAAGAATTGCGCGACGTCGATGGACACGAGTGCGACGAACGACGGGTTGCTGCGCAGGATCGCGAGGGTGGCGAACAGGGAGGTCGTTTCGACCAGGTGCCTCGGAAAGGGTATTTCGGCTTCCCTGAATTCGCGCTCGAGCAACAGGCGCATCGGCATGTTCGCGCGATACACCACCCAACGATAGTCCGCGAGGTCATGCAGCGTCAGCCGCTTGGCCCGCCTGAGCGGATGCTGCACGTTGGCAACCACCGCAAGCGTTTCATCCTGCAGCTTGAGCGAATCATAAATTTGCGGCGTCGGGCTGATGGTCGTGCGGCAAATGGCCAGGTCGAGCCGGCCGACATCAATCAGTCCTAGCAAGGCTGCGCTCGTGTCTTCCACGATTTCGACCGACATGTCCGGCTTGAGCGACGTGACGGCATCGACAAGCAGCGGCACCGCCCCCATGATGACACCGACCGAGACGCGGCCGCCCTGGATCCCCACCATTTCCTCGCGCATGTGCGCAAGTTCCGTGCAAATCACGCGCGCATAGCGGATCACGCATCGTCCGGCCTCGTTGGGTTGAAGCCCGCGGTTGGTGCGAACGAATAGCGGCATGCCGAAGGTGGTTTCGATTTCCTGCAGCGCCTTGCTGGCGCCGGGCTGCGTGAGCGCTACCTGCTGCGCCGCCTTGAGCAACGAGCCGTGGTCGCCAAGTGCAATCAGAAGCCGCAATTGCTTCAGGTGCAGCCGGGAAATGATGGAATTGAGCGAGGGCACCATTGGATTAAGGAACAGTTATACCCGTATTAGAACCTCTCAATTACTGCGCACTTGGCTTTTACCTATACTGCCTCAGCTCAAGGCAGATTCTACGGGCGCCAAAGCGTCGCCTGCGTCCAGGCGGTCAGGATCCAGTGCCGTAAGAATGCATTCACTGACCGGCCCCAGTATAACTAAAGCTTATTCCATGTCCCTCATCAATTACGTCACGCGAATCCAGTTCGATTTTGGCGCCGTCCGTTTGCTCAAGAATGAATGCGAGCACGTGGGCATATCCCGACCCTTGATCGTGACCGATAAGGGGGTGCGCGCCGCGGGCCTCATCGACACCGTGCTCGGCGCGCTTGGAAACGACGTGCCCGTGACGATCTACGACGGCACGCCCCCGAATCCGAACGAAGCCGCGGTGCGCGAAGCCGTGTCGGTCTACCAGGCCGGACAGTGCGACGGCATCATCGCCGTGGGCGGCGGTTCGTCCATCGACCTGGCCAAGGGCGTGGCGGTCTGCGCCACGCACGACGGTCCGCTGCAGCGCTTCGCCGTGATCGAAGGCGGCATGGCAAACATCACCGCAAACACTGCGCCGGTCATCGCCGTGCCCACGACGGCCGGCACCGGCAGCGAAGTCGGCCGCGGCGCGATCCTGATCCTCGACGATGGCCGCAAGGTCGGCGTGATCTCGCCGTTCGTGGTGCCGCGCGTTGCGATCTGCGACCCCGAACTGACGCTGGGCTTGCCAAGCGCGTTGACGGCGGCAACCGGCATGGATGCCATCGCGCATTGCATCGAAACCTTCCTCGCCCCCTCCTTCAACCCGCCTGCGGACGGCATCGCGCTCGACGGGCTGTGGCGCGCGTGGCGGCACATCGAGCGCGCAACGCGCGAGCCCGGCGACCGCGTCGCGCGCCTGAACATGATGAGCGCGTCGATGCAGGGTGCGCTCGCCTTCCAAAAGGGCCTTGGTTGCGTGCATAGCCTGAGCCATTCGCTCGGCGGCATCAACCCGCGACTGCATCACGGCACGCTGAACGCCATCTTGCTGCCGGCCGTGCTCGCCTTCAACCAGGAAGCGCCTTCCGTGCGTCAGGAGCACAAGCTCGATCGCCTCGCCATGGCAATGGGCCTGGGTAGCGGCAGTGAGGTGGCTTCCTCGGTGCGCGCGATGACGCAACGGCTCGGCCTGCCCACGGGGCTGGCGCAACTGGGCGTCACGCCCGACATGTTTCCGGACATCATCGCCGGCGCGCTCAAGGATCATAGCCACAAGACCAACCCGCGCGAGGCGTCGGCCGACGATTACCACGACATGCTTGAAGCGTCGCTGTGATGCGCAGGTATGCATGCCCGACGTGGCGCTTGCGCGCACAAATCTCGACGTGTGACCTTCGGGAATCCGACTGATCCTATTTGGGAAATGGACATGGACATCACAGGAAACCTATTGATTGGCCAGGCCGAGCGGCGCGGAACCAATGGTGAGTTGCATGGTATTGCCGCTGCCAGCGGAGAACGCCTCGAACCGAGTTTCGGAGGCGCCACGCTGCAGGACGTGGACGCCGCTTGCGCGCTCGCGTGGTCCGCATTCGACCGCTTTCGCGAAACGAGCCTGCCAGCCCGCGCGGAATTCCTGGACACCATTGCCAACAATATCCTCGAGTTGGGCGACGCGCTCGTCGAGCGCTGCGTTGCCGAGACGGGGCTGCCGCGTGCACGTATCGAAGGCGAACGCGCTCGCACGGTCGGCCAACTGCGGATGTTCGCGGGCGTCGTGCGCGCCGGCGATTTCCTCGAAGTGCGTGTGGATCCTGCGCAGCCGGAACGCAAGCCGCTGCCGCGTCCCGACCTGCGCATGCGCCATATCCCGCTCGGGCCCGTCGCGGTGTTCGGCGCCAGCAACTTTCCGCTCGCCTTTTCCGTTGCGGGCGGCGATACGGCTGCCGCCTTCGCGGCTGGCTGCCCCGTGATCGTCAAGGCCCATTCGGCGCACCCCGGCACCTCCGAACTCGTGGGCAAGGCGGTTCGCCAGGCCGTGGCGGCCTGCGGCATGCCGGACGGAACGTTCTCGATGCTGTTTGGCAGTGGCCGCGAAATCGGCCAAAGCCTCGTGCGCGATCCACGCATCAAGGCAGTGGGTTTCACCGGTTCGCGCCAGGCCGGCACGGAGCTGATGGCCATTGCCGCGGCGCGTCCCGAGCCGATCCCCGTGTACGCCGAAATGAGCAGCATCAATCCGGTGATCCTGTTTCCCCATGCGCTGGAACAACGCGGCGAAGCGATCGCACAGGCATTCGTGCAGTCACTGACGCTGGGCGCCGGCCAGTTCTGCACGAACCCGGGCTTGATCCTCGCCGTGCAAGGGCCGGCGCTGGACCGCTTCGTGGCCGCGGCGTCGGAGGCGTTGGCCCGCGCGCCGGCCGCAACGATGCTCACGCCGGGCATCCACCGGGCGTTCGAAAAGGGCGTGGCGGCCTTTTCCGGCCACCCGGACGTGCAAACGGTGGCGCGCGCACAGCCTGCTGCGGGCGCGTACGAATGCCAGGGTGCCCTCTTTTCGACGACGGCCGAGGCATTTCGCGAGCACGCCCTGTTGCGCGAAGAGATCTTCGGTGCCGCTTCCCTGATCGTCCGTTGCCCGGATTTTCAATCGATGCAGGCACTGATCGAATCGCTGGAGGGCCAGCTCACGGCGTCGCTGCATATCGATGAGCCGGACTATCCGGCGGTCCAGCCGTTGCTGCCGGCCCTGGAGCGGCGCGCGGGACGGCTGATCGTCAATGGCTTCGGCACGGGCGTGGAAGTCTCGCACGCGATGGTGCATGGCGGCCCCTATCCGTCCACGGCCGACGGACGTTCGACCTCGGTGGGCAGCCTCGCGATTCGCCGCTTCCTGCGACCGGTGTGCTACCAGGACATGCCCGAGGCGTTGTTGCCCGAGGCTCTGCGGACGACGAATCCTTGGAAGGTCAATCGACTCGTCGACGGAAAGATCGATCTTGCGTCCCGCTAGCTCACGCCAGGCCGCAACGGCCAGGTGCGCAAAGCCCAGGCTTGTCGCTACGCGTATCGAAGAAATCGCCGCGCAGCGATAAAGCCGGCATGGCGGACATTCACGCGTAATACAGGCGCTTGAGCCTGAGGAACACGCTGGCATGGCGTGCATGCCAGCAAGGAGGGTATGGCATGGAGCAAGAAACACCCAAGGAAGGCACAACACATGGCCGGGTGGCCATCGTGACCGGTGCAAGCGCAGGAATCGGCCGAGCCACTTCGCTGGCGTTGCTCGATGATGGATGGTGCGTGGTACTGGCTGCCCGCCGCGAAGATGCGCTCAACGACGTGGTGCGCGAGTACCGCGAGGCGGGGGGTGACCACACCCGCGCGATCGCGGTACCGACCGACGTATCCGAGCCATCCTCGGTGCAGCACCTGTTCGACGTCACGCGCAAGACATTCGGGCGCCTTGACCTGCTGTTCAACAACGCCGGGCTTGGCGTGGAAGGCGTTTCGGTGGAGGAACTATCCATCGAACGGTGGAAAAAGTTGATGGACATCAACGTAACCGGCACGCTGCTTTGCACGCAGGCCGCGTTCCGGCAGATGCGCGCGCAGACGCCTGGCGGAGGGCGCATCATCAATAACGGCTCACTGTCCGCCCACGTCCCACGGTTGCATTCTGCCGACTACACCGCCAGCAAGCATGCAGTCCTCGGGTTGACGAAGGCTTGCGCGCTGGATGGCCGCAAGTTCGGCATAGCAGTTTGCCAGATCGACTTCGGCAATGCGCAGACGCCCATGACGGCGAAGATGGGCGCAGGCACCCTTCAGGCAAACGGCGAACGGGCCGTCGAGCCGGTGATGGACGTGTCGCACGCGGCCCGTTCCGTGGTGTACATGGCGAGCCTGCCACTGGACGCCAACGTCCAGTTCATGACCGTCATGGCGACCAACATGCCTTTCATCGGCCGCGGTTAGCGCGAGCAGGCGCAACCGCTTCGAGCCGGTGTCGTCGCAAGGGGCGGTTGCTTTAACCAGCATTACAAATAAATGGAGACACGCGATGCAAACACAGGCATCACTGGCGGCAAGCGCGCAGCCTGCCGACCTGTTCGACGAGCAATTCGAGAAGCAACTCTTCAACAAGGTCAATTGGCGTATCGTCCCGTTGATACTGGCCTGCTTCGTCATGGCCTATCTGGACCGGGTGAACGTCAGCTTCGCCAAGCTGCAAATGCAGTCGGACATCGGCCTGAGCGAAACCGCCTACGGGCTGGGCGCCAGCGCCTTCTTCGTCGGTTATCTGCTGTTCGAGATCCCGAGCAATGCCATTCTGGTGAAGGTGGGTGCGCGCATCTGGATCGCGCGGATCATGATCACATGGGGCATCGTCTCGGCCGCAATGATGTTCGTCACCTCGGAGACCATGTTCTACGTACTGCGCTTCCTGCTCGGCGTGCTGGAAGCCGGTTTCGTGCCCGGGGTGCTCTATTACTTCACGCGCTGGTTTCCGGCCGAGCGCCGCGGACGGATCAACAATCTGTTTTTCAGCAGCATCGCGCTGTGCGGCATCATCGCGGGGCCGGTTTCGGGTGCGATCCTCAAGTACTTCGACGGCGTTTACGACTTGCAGGGTTGGCAATGGCTGTTCCTGCTCGAGGGCGTTCCGTCTGTCCTGCTGGGCATCATCGTGTTGTTGGTGCTGGACGATCACGTCAAGGATGCAAAGTGGCTCACGCCAGACGAGAAACAGCGCCTGAGCGAGATCCTTGCTCGTGACCCCCAGGTCGACAGCACGCACTTGTTCGGCGAGGCACTAAAGCGCCCGGTCACGTACCTGTTCTCGCTGATTTACTTCGGGCTGTGCATGGGCATCTACGGCTTCCTGTTCTGGATGCCGCAATTGGTCAAGACGGCTGGCACCACCGATCCGTTCATGATCGGCCTCATCACGTCTTTTCCGTACATCGTGGCGTTGATCGGCACGATCTTCCTGGGCAGGACGTCTGACCGCACCGGTGAGCGCCGCTGGCACCTGACCGGCTGCGCCTTGGCGGTGGCCATCGGCTATGTGCTCAGCGCGGCTTATGAGCACAGCACCCTGGTCCTCGTGTTCGGCATGACGATCGCGGCGACCGGCATCATCGCGTCGTTCGGCATTTTCTGGATCTTTCCCGCGCGGGTATTGACTGGGGCAGCCGCCGCGGCCGGCGTGGCGCTCATCAACTCGTTCGGGCAGATCGGCGGACTCATCGCGCCGTACATGGTGGGCAAAGTCAAGGACATGACCGGCAGCGCATCGATGGGCCTGTACACGATCGCGATCACCTGCGCCGTGACGGCCGTGCTCATCGCTTACGGGATACCCAAGAAGATCCGCTTCCGCGACGCCGGCACGCAGAAACCATGAACGCCACTTCCTTCCTCTATTGACTGTCGCCATGAGCAAGCAGCCCCTGATCGTTGTATGGCCGTATACGCCATCAGATATGGCCATCCTGGAACGAACGTATGACGTGCACCGGCTGTGGGAGGCGAGCGACAAGGCCAGCTTCCTCCGGCAAGTCGGCCCGGGCGTGTGCGCGATCGCGACTGACGGCGAGCACGGCGTTGACGCAGCGACGATGGATTTGCTGCCTGACCTCGAGCTCATCGCCTGCTATGGTGTCGGGGTCGACGCCATCGACCTCGCGCACGCGCGGCGGCGTAACATCCGCGTGACCCACACGCCGGATGTCTTGACCGAGGACGTCGCGGACATGGCGATCGGCTTGCTGCTTGCCTGTGCCCGCCGCATCCCGCAGTGCGACGGCTACGTGCGGCAGGGGTGCTGGCCCGGGGGCGGCCCTGGCCTGACGACGCGCGTATGGGGCAAGCGCCTTGGCATACTGGGCCTGGGCCGCGTAGGGCGCGCAGTGGCGCGGCGGGCAGAAGCCTTCCAGCTGGACGTCGCCTACTACGACCGATGCCGTTTCGACGACGTTCCCTATCGCCATTTCGATGACCTGGCCACCTTGGCCGCGGAAGTCGACTTCCTCGTGATCTGTGCCTCGGCCGATCACGACACGAAAGGCCTGGTCGGCGGCCGTGTGCTCGACGCATTGGGGCAAGACGGGATGCTGATCAATGTCGCCCGGGGCGCAATCGTCGACGAACCCGTCTTGCTACGGTACTTGCGCGAGCGTCGGATTGCCGGCGCGGCACTGGATGTCTTTCACAACGAGCCGTACATCGCACGCGAGTTTTTCGAACTCGACAATGTGGTCCTGCAGCCCCATCAAGCAAGCGCAACGAAGGAGACGCGCGCCGCGATGGGGGCGCTGGTGCGGGAAAACCTGAGCGCCTATTTCGCTGGGCGGCCGCTGCCGACGGAGTACCTGGGGCCGCCGAGATAGACTTGGCGAGCACGAGGCGCGAAATGTAGGGACCCTCCTGGCGCTTCGCTTGCTGCGCCCCAATTCGCCCGACTGACACTTTTTCAGGAATGTGCGCACCATGACGACAGAAAAGCACCCTTCGGCTGCCACGGGGAGTCGTCCCCGCCTGCGCAGCCGCCGCTGGTTTGACGATCCGGCCGATCCGGGCATGACCGCGCTGTACATCGAGCGGTACATGAACTATGGCATCACACGCGAGGAACTGCAGTCGGGCAAGCCGATCATCGGCATTGCGCAAACCGGCTCGGACCTTGCGCCGTGCAACAGGCATCATCTCGAACTGGCCAAGCGTGTCAGGGACGGCATCCGCGATGCAGGCGGCATTCCCCTCGAATTCCCGGTGCATCCGATCCAGGAAACCGGCAAGCGCCCGACGGCCGCACTCGACCGCAACCTCGCGTATCTTGGGCTGGTCGAGATCCTGCACGGCTATCCCATCGACGGCGTGGTGCTCACCACTGGCTGTGACAAGACGACGCCGGCCTGCCTGATGGCGGCCGCGACGGTGAATATCCCCTCGATCGTGCTTTCGGGCGGCCCCATGCTCGACGGTTGGTACCAGGGTAGCCTGGCGGGGTCCGGAACGATCGTATGGGAGGCGCGCAAGCGGTATGCCGCGAGCGAAATCGACTATGACGCGTTCATGGACATGGTGGCGTCGGCTGCGCCGTCGGTCGGCCACTGCAATACGATGGGCACGGCACTGTCGATGAACTCGCTTGCCGAGGCGCTTGGCATGTCGCTGCCCGGGTGCGCCGCGATTCCCGCCCCCTACCGGGAGCGCGGCTGGATGGCCTATCGCACCGGGCGTCGCATCGTCGAGATGGTCGCCGAAAACCTGCGGCCGTCCGATATCATGACCCGCGCCGCCTTCGAGAACGCGGTCGTCGCGGCGGCAGCGCTCGGGGCATCGTCGAACTGCCCGATCCATCTGGTCGCCATCGCCAGGCACATGGGGGTCGACCACACGCTCGACGATTGGCAGCGCCTGGGGGCGGACATTCCCCTGCTCGTCGACTGCCAGCCGGCCGGACGGTTCCTCGGCGAGGCGTTTTACCGCGCCGGAGGCGTACCGGCGGTCATGCGCGAACTGATGCTGGCCGGGCGACTCAACACCGAAGTCAAGACGGTCACCGGACGCACACTGGCCGAGGACCTGGTGACAGTCGGGGAACCTGACCGCACGGTCATCCGCGCCTTCGACAACCCGTTGAAGGAGGCAGCGGGCTTTGTCGTCATGTCCGGCAACCTGTTCGACAACGCCGTGATGAAGATCAGCGTGATTGATCCCGCCTTCCGCAAGCAGTTTTTGTCCGACCCCGACAATCCGGACGTATTCGAGGGGCGGGCCATCGTGTTCGAGGGGCCGGAGGATTACCACGCACGGATCGACGACCCGGAATTGGGCATCGACGAACGCTCCATCCTGGTCATCCGCAACTGCGGGCCCGTCGGCTATCCGGGCGGCGCAGAAGTCGTCAACATGCAGCCGCCCGCCGAGCTGCTCAAGCGCGGCGTCAAGACACTGCCGACGATCGGCGACGGCAGGCAAAGCGGCACGTCTGCGAGTCCATCCATCCTCAACGTATCGCCCGAGGCGGCGGTCGGCGGCGGCCTCGCGCTACTGAAGACCGGCGACAAGATCCGCATCGACCTGAAAGCGCGCAAGGTGGACGTGCTGTTGCCGGAAGGCGAACTCGCCCGCCGGCGCGACGCATGGGTCCCGCCCAAGTTGGAGCACAAGACCCCGTGGGAGGAAATTTACCGCAGCCTCGTGGGCCAGCACGGGACCGGCGCGTGTCTGGAGCCGGCCACGCTCTATCTGAACATCCTCGAGACGCGTGGGGAGTCGCGCCATAATCATTGACGCGCATTGACGCACGGCAAGGGGGCCGCTTCCACATGCCCGGGCAACCGGAAAGCGCCCTCTTGCCCTCGCCGGCCGCGCCGGATGCATTGGCGCCTCGGGCGACGACCGGCGCGCACTAGGCAGCAGGCATTGCCCCCGCGCGCTGCAGCGTGGCGACCAGCTCGCGGTTGAACGCTGGCAAATCATCGGGCTTGCGGCTGCTGATCCAATTGCGGTCCACGACCACTTCCTTGTCGACCCATTGCGCGCCGGCGTTGCGCAGGTCGTCCTGCAGCGACGGCCAGCTCGTCAGCGTGCGCCCCTGGGCCAGGCCGGCGGAAACCAGCAGCCAGGCGCCGTGGCAGATCACGGCAACGGGCTTGCCCGCGCGATCCATGGCCTGGACGAAGGCGCGCGCCTTGGGATGCATGCGGATTTCGTCGGCATTGATAACGCCGCCCGGCAGCACCACCGCGGCAAAATGGGCGGGGTCGGCCTCGGCGAAGGTCAGGTCGACCTCACAGCGGTCGGCCTTCTCGTCGTGCTGCATGCCCTGTATGGGTTCGCGCGTGGCGGAAACGATCGCGATGCGGGCGCCGGCGTCCTGCAATGCCTGGCGCGGTTGCGTCAATTCGGCTTGCTCGTAGCCGTCGACCGCCAGGATGGCGACATAGGGGTTGTCCTGCTGGCTCATGGCAGTGCTCCTTGAATGCGGATGCGCGGGTGCGGTTGCGCCCGTCAGGTCACGCTAGCAACCGCCGCCGCGCGACGCAATGGCGCGTTACCTCCGTTTACCGGCCTGCCCAGCGACGGTACGGCGCGCTTGCCACCTGTAGCCTTCGGCATCATCCCAAGGCCGCGCGCATCCCAGCCCTTCCTATAATCGGACCGCCACCATCCGAGGAGCCGCCATGGACTTGGAAGTCCTGCAAGCCATGCAACGCTGGCCGAACGTGCCGCACGTCTACGGCTGGCTGGCGCTGGACGCGCGCGGCCGCTGGCGCATCCACCCCCAGGGCGGCGGCCCCGGGTCCGGCGAACCCGAACCCATCGCCAACGAACAGATCTGCCGCTTCATCGCCCGCAACTACGCGGCGGACGAGCGCGGCTGCTGGTATTTCCAGAACGGGCCGCAGCGCGTCTACGTGCACTTGCACGCCGCGCCCTTCATTTTTCGGCGCGATGCAACCGGCGCAGGCCTGGAGACGCATACCGGGCTGCGGGTCAACACAGTCGGGCAATGGCTGCTGGACGACGAGGGCCGCCTGTACGCGCGCAGCGACGCCGGGCCCGGCATGGTCGACGACCGTGACCTGCCGATGGTGCTGCAGCAGCTGTGCACGCCGGATGGCGAGGCCCTGCTCGACGCCCTGGAGGCCGGCCTGCCCGATGTGGTTGACCATCCGGGCCTTGGCCGCGCACCGCTGGCCAGCGTGCGCGCCGGCGACGTGCCCGATGCACTGGGCTATCGCCAGCTGCCCGAGCCCTGAAAGGCCGCAGGCCTTGCCCCCCAAGGCCTGGCTGGGGCAAAAACCGGGCTCCGCCGGCCTGCCGTGTTGGGTAGAATCGCCTGCATGAAAGCCCCCCATCCACCCGAGTTTTACTATCCGGCGCCGCGCCGGCAGCGCTATTGCAGCCAATGCGGGACCCCAGTCGTACGGCGCATGCCGGACGGCGATACCCGGGTGCGCGACCTGTGCGACAACTGCGGCGCCATCCATTACCAGAACCCCCGCGTGGTGGTGGGCGCCATCCCTGTCTGGGAGGGCCGCATCCTGCTGTGCCGCCGTGCCATCGAGCCCCGCTACAACACATGGACGCTGCCCGCCGGCTTCATGGAGCTGGGCGAAACCACGGCGCAAGGCGCCGAGCGCGAAACGCTCGAGGAAGCCGGCGCCCGCATCCAGGTCGGCCGCCTATTCACCGTCATAGAAGTGCCCCAGGTCGAACAGGTGCACATGTATTTCCTGGCCGAGGCCCTGGGGCCGGAACTGGCCCCCGGCCCGGAAAGCCTCGAAGCCCGCTACTACGACGAGGCCGACATTCCGTGGGACGACCTGTCTTTCCGCACCGTCTCCACCACCTTGCAGCATTTCCTTGAGGACCGCCGGCGCGGGGTCTACGGCTCGCATCATTATTCGCTGGCCGCGCACTGACGCGCCCCTTGCGACGTGAAGCTGCCCTGGCTGGACCGCGACACGCCTTTTCCGCCAGTCGAAGCGGCGCTGGACCATCCCGCCGGCCTGTTGGCCGCGGGCGGGGACCTGTCGATCGCCCGGCTGCGCGCGGCTTATGCCCGCGGCATCTTTCCGTGGTTCTCCGAAGGCGAGCCGATACTGTGGTGGAGTCCGGAGCCGCGCATGGTGCTGGAATGCGCGGCCTTTTCACCCTCACACAGCCTGCGCAAGCTGCTGCGGCGCGTCGCGCGCGGCCCCTCGGCCGGCCAGCCCACGATCGAAGTCCGGGTCGATACGGCATGCGCAGCGGTCCTGCGCGCCTGCGCCGAGCCGCGCCCCGGCCAATCGGGCACCTGGATTACGCCTGAGATGCAGCGCGCCTACCTCGCCTGGCACCGGGCCGGCGAGGTGCACAGCGTAGAAACGTGGGTGGACGGGGAGCTGGCCGGCGGCCTGTACGGCGTGAGCATGGGCGCAATGTTCTTCGGCGAGTCGATGTTCGCGCGCCGCACCGACGCATCCAAGATCGCGCTTGCCTATCTCGTGCGGTTCCTGGCGCGGCACGGCGTGGACCTCATCGATTGCCAACAGCAGACCGGCCACCTGGCGCGCCTGGGCGCACGTCCCATGGCGCGCGCCGACTTCGTGGCGGGACTGGCGCCGCGCCTGGCCCGCACCGGCCCGCCCTGGCGCCCTGGAAGGCTGGACGCCGACGGCGTGTTGCACCCGTTGGCGGCGAAGCCCCCGGTGTAATATGGAACGACGATCCGGCGCGGCCGGAACCTGCGCGATGCCCCCAAGGTCTGCATGAGCCGACTCCAGGAACTTCCCTTCACCGCCCTGCAGTTCTACGCGACGGCCCCATATCCTTGCAGCTACCTGCCCGGGCGCCAGGCGCGCTCGCAGGTTGCCGCCCCGGGCCACCTGATCAACGCAGGCACTTACTCGCAGCTGGTCGAGCAGGGCTTTCGCCGCAGCGGCCTGTTCACGTATCGCCCGTACTGTGATACCTGCCGCGCATGCATACCAGTGCGCGTCGACGTCGCGCGCTTCGCGCCGGCGCGCTACCAGCGCCGCGCCTGGAAGCGGCACGCCGACCTGCAGCCGCTGGTGGCGGAGCTGGCGTGGTCGCCGGAGCACTACGATCTTTACTGCCGCTACCAACAGGGCCGGCATCCCGGCGGCGGCATGGACGAGGACAGCCGCACCCAATACGCGCAGTTCCTGCTGACCAGCCGCGTCAACACCCGCCTGGTCGAATTCCGCACGCCGGCCGGCGAGCTGCGGATGGTCTCCATCATCGACGTGCTCGACGAGGGACTGTCGTCGGTCTACACGTTTTATGACCCCGACGTGCCCGGCAGCCTGGGCACTTACAGCGTGCTTTGGCAAATCGAGCAATGCCGCACCCTGGGCCTGCCCTGGCTGTATCTGGGCTACTGGATACGCGAAAGCCGGAAGATGGCCTACAAGGCGCGCTTCCAGCCCGCCCAGCTGCTGGTCGACGGCGCCTGGCGCGACGCGTCGCCCGAACTGACGGCCGGCGCCTGAAGCGCGCTGCAGCGGCCGGCTGGTGCCGTCGGCTGCCGGCGGCTCATCTACAATCCGCGCCATGTCACTGCTCTTCCAAACCTACCCCTTGGCCCGCGCGGCGCTTTTCGCCATGGACGCGGAAACCGCCCACGAGCTCACCCTGAAGGGCTTGCAACAGGCCTATGCGTGCGGCCTGACCCGCGCCCTGCTGCACGACGCGCCGCAGGCGCCCGCCACCGTCATGGGCCTGCCGCTGGCCAACCCGGTCGGCCTGGCGGCCGGCCTGGACAAAAACGGTGCCTACATCGACGCGCTGGCCAACCTGGGGTTCGGTTTCGTCGAGGTGGGCACGGTCACCCCGCGCCCCCAACCGGGCAATCCCAAGCCGAGGCTGTTTCGCCTGCCGCAGTCGCAGGCGCTGATCAACCGGATGGGGTTCAACAACCTGGGCTTGGATGCCTTCCTGGCCAACGTCCGGCGCAGCACCTGGCGCGCGCGCGGTGGCGTGCTCGGACTGAACATCGGCAAAAACGCCGACACGCCGATCGAACGCGCCGCTGACGACTACGTCATCGGCCTGGCCGGCGTCTATCCGCACGCCGACTACGTCACGGTCAACATTTCCTCGCCCAACACCAAGAACCTGCGCGCGCTGCAAGGCGGCGACGAGCTGCAGGCGCTGCTCCAAGCCCTGTTGCAACGGCGCCGCGAGCTCGAGCAGCAACACGGCCGGCGCGTGCCCCTGGCGGTCAAGATCGCGCCCGACCTGGACGACGAGCAGGTCGACGCCATCGCCGACGTCTTGCCGCGCCATGAGATCGACGGTGTGATCGCCACCAACACCACGCTGTCGCGGCAGGCCGTGGCCGGCCAGCAACACGCCGACGAAGCCGGCGGCCTGTCAGGCCCGCCCGTGCACGAAATGTCGCTGCGGGTGATCGCGCGGCTACGCCAGCGCCTGGGCTCGGCCATTTCGATCATTGGCGTGGGCGGCATCGTCTCGGGCAAGGACGCCGCTGAGAAAATCGCCGCGGGCGCGGACGCCGTGCAGCTCTACACCGGACTGATCTATCGCGGCCCAGCCCTGGTGGGCGAATGCGTGCGGGCGATCCGCAACATGCCCGCAGCGGCATCGCCGGCCAAGTAGTAGCCGCCGCTTGGCTTGGCGGGGCCAAGGCCGGACGCGACAACAGGACGACAAAAAACCCGCGAAGCGGTACGCTTCGCGGGTTGGAACGCCGCGAAAACGGCTGCGGCGCGGCCGCTATTACGCAGCGCGGCGGCTGCGCGGCGTGGCCTTGCCGGCCGCCTCGGCGGCGTCGGACGCGGCCTTGAAGGTCGCGTTCGCGGCGGCATTCAGGTTGGATTCGGCGACTTCGGCGGCCTGCTTGGCCGCCTTGGCCAGCGAATCATAGGCGCTGTTGACGGTGGCCAGCGACGACTTCATCAGCGCCACGGCGCCTTCCGTGCCGGTGGGCGCATTCTTGGAAAGTTCCTCGATGGCATCGTTCAGCTGCTGGCGGCCGTCGGCCACTTGCGCTTCAGCCAGCGCGGCCAGCTCGGATTGCACGCCCGCCAGAATGTCGTAGACGTGCTTGCCGTAGGCCAGCGCCTTTTCGGCGCCCGGCTGCAGCAGCGAGCTGGTGAAGGCAGCGACTTCCTGGGCGTCCTTGAGCTCGGCCACTTGCTGCGCGCGCCGCGCTGCTTCGTCCAGGCTAGCCTTGACGACCTTCATGTTCAGGTCGACCAGCTTTTCGAAGCCAGAAAATAGCGCGCCTTGCGTGGCGATCAGGGAGGAAACGGCCGCCTTCTGGCGGTTGAGGACTTGTTGGGGGATGGCAGTCATGGTGACTCTCCTTGGGGCCTGGGGCGGGGCCGGCAGATTCGATTCGTAAGCCGGAAACGGCGGAATGTCAGCGCCCGGCGCTGCCCGACCGACCGGTTTTGCTGCACTGCACAAACGTTATTTTACGGGCCCCGCCGGCCTTGTCAAGCGATTATATTGCAACGCAACATCACAAGGTGCAGCAAACCCTCGCCGCCGTGCTGGGGAAAACATGGGGTGACGCCGGCCCCATTCTTACCTAGACTCCCTGGGCGCCCCATGCATGCGCCTACCCTTGTCGCGTGCCTGGCTGTGAACAACACGATAACCCTTCCTCATCAAGGAGACTCCATGCGCCTCACCCCTCGCAAGCTGGCGGCCCTCGTTTCCGCCGGCGCCGCGGCCCTATCCCTGGCCGCAGCCCTCCCAGCGCAGGCGGCCGAATTCCCCAGCAAGCCCATCACCCTGGTCGTTCCCTTCGCGGCTGGCGGCCCCACCGACAACGTCGCCCGCTCCCTGGCCGAGGCCATGCGCCCGACCCTGGGCCAGACGGTCGTGGTCGAAAACAAGGCTGGCGCGGGCGGCACGATTGGCACCAGCGACGTGGCGCGCGCCGAACCGGACGGCTATCGCGTCCTGTTGATGCACGTCGGCTTCACGACGGCGGCTTCGCTGTACAAGAACCCAGGCTATGACCCGGTCAAGAGCTTCGAACCGATCGGCTTGGTCGTGGACGTGCCCATGACCATCATCGCGCGCGAAGACTTTCCGCCCAACAACATCAAGGAACTGGTCGACTACCTCAAACAGAACAAGGACAAGGTCGCCATGGCCAACGCCGGCATCGGTGCGGCCAGCCACTTGTGCGGCACCATGTTCATGGACGCCATCGGCGTGCAACTGCTGACCGTGCCCTACAAGGGCACCGGCCCGGCCATGAACGACCTGCTCGGCAAGCAAGTCGACCTGATGTGCGACCAAACCACCAACACCTCCCAGCACATCGCCGCCAAGAAGGTCAAGGCCTATGCCGTCGGCAGCCTCAAGCGCGTACCGTCGCTGCCAGACTTGCCCACGATGGACGAATCCGGCTACAAGGGCTTCCAGATCGGCATCTGGCACGGCATGTGGGTGCCGGCCGGCACGCCCAAGCCCGTGGTCGACAAGCTGGTCGCCGCCCTGCAAGCCGGCCTGGCCGATCCGAAGTTCCAGGAACGCATGAAAGGCCTCGGCGCGGAAGTGATGCTCGACGACGCCAACCCCGAAGCCCTGACCGCCAAGGTCAAGCAACAAGTCCCGCAATGGGCCGAACTGTTCAAGAAGGCCGGCATCGAGCCGCAATAAGACGACAACAACGACAAGCCGGCGGCACGCGCTGCCGGCCCGGCCGCCGGCCAACCGGCGGCCGCCGCATCAGGTCCCGGCGCCAGCCGGGATTTTTTTGCCCTGCTGGCATCGGCCAGCCGGCGGCAGGCAGCCACCGGCGGACGCGAGCCCCTTCGTGGAGAAAGCGAAAAAAATGATGTCGCCGGCACGCGCCGGCTCAAGATTGCTGCGCCGGCGGCTCGTAGCCCAGCGCCTCGGAAATTTCGGCTGCGGTGCGCACGAGCGCGGTGATCCATTCGTCCTGCATGCGGTCGGCCGGCGCGGAAATCGATAGTCCGGCCACCAGGCGGCCGGTATCGTCGTAGATCCCGGCGGCGATGCAGCGCACTCCGAGCTCGAGTTCCTCGTTGTCGCGGGCGTAGCCATTGCGGCGCACCAGGGCGAGCTCCTGCTCGAGCCGCTCGAGGTCGGTGAGGCTATTGCGGGTATTGCCCACCAAGCCGGTGCGCTCGGCATAGGCGCGCACCTGCCGGGAATCGGCGGTGGACAGGAAAAGCTTGCCAGTCGAGGTCAGGTGCAAGGGCGCGCGTCCGCCGATGGCCCGCACCACCTGCATGCCGGAGCGTTCGCTCCAGGCCCGCTCGATGTAAAGGATTTCGTCGCCCTGTTGCACCGACAGATTGACGGTCTGGCCGGTCAGCTTGTGCAGGGCGCGCATGGCGCCCAGCGCCGCCTCGCGGACGTTGAGCCGGCATTTGACCAGCGACCCCAATTCCAGCAGGCGCATGCCCAGCTGGTACAGGCCGTTGTCCACGCGCTCGACGTAGCGGCCGACTACGAGGTCGTTGAGGATACGGTGCGCGGTGGACGGGTGCAGCCCAGTGGTATGGGCGAGCTCCTTGAGCGTGACCGGGTCGGGCTGGGCTGCCAGCGCATCGAGCAACCCCATCGCCCGCTCCAGCACCTGGATGGCGATCGCCGGCCGCGTGCCGCCCTCTTCGCCGGCAGGCGAAGACGCGTTGGCGATGGCGGTCGTGCGCGGCATGGTGTCGTCCAGTGAAAAGCCGCCGCCGCAGCGTCCGTTGCGGCGGTGCAGCACATTCTATCCCATGGCGCCGGCACCCCGCGATCCGGTGGCTGCATGGGGCGGCTCCATGGTACCGCCCAATCGCCGCACCTCGTCACGCAGGAACACCAAGGCCTGCGCCGCGGCCTCGGGCTCGCCCTTGACGCCCAGGTCGATGTGCGGCCGCGCCCCGCCGTCGCCCACGCTGGGCAGGCTAAAGGCGCGCACCTGGGGCCAGCGCTGTTGCACGGTTTCCATGACCGGGGCGATACGCGATTCGGGCAGGCCGAAAACCAGGAAGGAATGCTCTACATGGCGCACTTTGTGATGCAGGGAGGCATAGCGGGTGTCCAGCGTCCACTCCAGCATCGGCCAGGCCATTACGGGAAAGCCCGGCACGAAGGTGTGGTCGCGGATAAAGAACCCCGGTATGCGGTTGTAGGGGTTGGGGACGATCTCGCTGCCGGCGGGGAAGCACCCCATCTGCAGGCGCCGCTGGTTTTCCGGCGTGCCCATGTCGGCGTCGCCCTGTCCCTTGGCGGCCATCTCGGCGCAACGTTGCGTGATCGCGGCCTCGGCCTCGGGGTGCAGGACTAGGTCCACGCCCAGCGCCGTGGCAGCCGCCTGGCGCGTGTGGTCGTCCGGCGTGGCGCCGATGCCACCACAGCAAAACACCACGTCGCCGCTGGCGAAGCTGCGCCGCAACAGTTCGGTCAGCGCCGCACGGTCGTCGCCGATGAACTGCGCCCAGGCCAGTTGCAGGCCGCGCTCGGCCAACATGGCGACGACCTTGGCGAAGTGCTTGTCCTGCCTGCGTCCGGAAAGGATTTCGTCGCCGACGACGATCAGTCCGAAGCGGCGCACCGTATCGTCTTGCTGCATGGGGGCTCCAGGGAAAATTCAGACGTCGATGACGGTTTCCTGCCGCAGCCGCGCCAGCGCGTCCAGGCCGTAGTGCGCAAAGACCAACGCGGAAAACACCGGCAGCACCAGCCAGGCCGGCGGCAGCAGGTTGACCAGCGCCAGGATGAAGCCAAGCGTCCAGAATCCAGCGTTATGGCGCTGCTCGAGCAGCCGCCGCTCGGCCGGGCTGGCGTGCTCGACCAGCGCATCCACGCGCATCATGCGCGAGAACGCGAACGCCCACCAGAACACCGGCAGCACCAGCGCCATGGGCGGCAGCAGCCAAAGCGGCAGCGTCACCAACCAGCCCAGGGCGAAGACGGTGGTCACCCATATCGCGTTCCACATGCCGACGGCCAGCCCGTGCCGGCCTTGGCGCTTAAGGCCGGCGTAATCGCGGGCCTCCAGGTGGTTGAGCACCATCGGCATGACGCACACGGCCGCTATCGCCAGGCCCAGGATACCCGCCACGGGCAGCAGGATGGCCACCGCCGCCAGCGGCACCAGCCAGAGCTTGAGTGAAACCAGGCCAGCGGCGATCAGCCATTCGTCGACCTGCGCCACCACGGCCCAATCCGACACGGTACGCTGCAGCCAGGCCGTGACGGGATCCCAACACAGCCAGATCAGCACCACGGCGCCCGCCAGGGTAATCAGGAAAGGCATGAGCAGCGCAAACAGCATGCGCGGATGCAGCTGCGACACGAGCGCGCGCCGCAAAGCGCGGGCCACGCCGGACAGGCCGGCCGAGCCGGCAGGACGAAGGGCAGAGGAATCGTTCATGTGCGCTGGCCAGGAGTGCGTGCCGGGTATCATAGACAAACCCGACACGTCTTGCCGACATGCCTGTTCATTACCCCGCCAACGCCGACACCGCCCGCCTGCTCGCGCTGCTCGACCGCCCGGACGCCGGACTGGTCGTATGCTTCTGCGCTGCCTGGTGCGACGCCTGTCGCGGCTACCAGCCGCGCTTCGAAGAACTGTCTGCCCAGTACCCCGACATGCTGTTCGTTTGGGCCGACATCGAGGATCACCCCGAGCTGCTGGGCGACGAAGACGTCGAAAACTTCCCGACCCTGCTCATCCGACGCGGTGCGCGCACGCTGTTCTACGGCACCATGCTCCCGCACATCGGCCACTTGCAGCGCATGCTCGAGAACCTGGATGCCGATGGCCCGGAGGTGCGCACCGCCCTGCCCGACGTAGCCGCCCTTCTCAGGCAATCCGCCGCGCAACCGTAAGGGGCGCGCGGCACTAGGACGAAGACGAAGGCGAAACGGGTTTGCGCGCGCCGCCCAGCAACACGGCCAGCCCGTGCTTGGGCGCCGCCGGGCGCGGCGGTTCGGGACTGGCCGGCTGCGCGGTTGCCGGCGCCGGCTCGTAAGGCTTGTAGAAGAAGTCGTCAACCGGCTGCTGCGGGCGCGATGCGTGCGGCGCCGATGCGCCGCGGCGCTCGCCCGGACGGTGCCGGTCCCGGCCACGCCCGCGCGACAGCAGTTCGGACGGAATATCCAGCCGCCCGCGTGGCACCTGCCGCTTGATGAGCTTCTCGATCTCGAGCAGCAGCTTTTCTTCCTCGGGCGTATAGAGGGCAATCGCTTCGCCCGAGGCGCCGGCGCGACCCGTGCGCCCGATGCGGTGCACGTAGTCCTCGGGGTTGTACGGCAGGTCGTAATTGATCACGCACGGCACGCCGGCAATGTCCAGCCCGCGCGCGGCCACGTCGGTGGCCACCAGCACTTCGAGCTCGCCGGCCTTGAACGCTTCCAGTGCCTTCATGCGGTCAGCCTGCGACTTGTCACCGTGTATGGATTCGGCGCGCACGCCATCGAGCTCAAGCTGGCGCGCCAGGCGGCCGGTGCCGATCTTGGTGTTGGAAAACACGATGACCTGGCTCAGGCCCCGCGATTTGACCAGATGCACCACGGCCGCCCGCTTGGCGTCGGCCTCCATGGGATAGGCAATCTGGGTGACCGTGTCGGCCGTGGCGTTGCGCGCGGCCACCTCGATCTCGACCGGATGGTTCAAGTAAGAGCGGGCCAGCTTGCGGATGTCGTTGCTGAACGTGGCGGAAAACAGCAGGTTCTGGCGCTGGCGCGGCAGCAGCTGGATGATGCGCTCCAGGTCCGGCAGAAAGCCCATGTCAAGCATGCGATCGGCTTCGTCCAGCACCAGGATCCCCACCTGGCTGAGATTGGCCGTGCGCTGCTCGACGTGGTCGAGCAGGCGGCCGGGCGTGGCGATCAGCACCTCACAGCCGGCGCGCAGCGCCTCCTTCTGCGGACCGATATCCACGCCGCCGAACACGACTGCGGTGCGCAGCGGCGTGTACTGGCTGTAGCGGCGTGCGTTTTCGGCGACCTGGTCGGCCAGCTCGCGCGTGGGCGTCAGGATCAGCGCGCGCGTCGGATGGCGCGCGGGAGACATGCTACGGTTGGCCAGCGGCATCAACCGGTGCAGGATGGGCAGGGTAAAGGCAGCGGTCTTGCCCGTGCCCGTCTGGGCAGCGCCCATGACGTCGCGTCCCTCCATCACCACCGGAATCGCCCTGGCCTGGATGGGCGTGGGCGTGGTGTAGCCGGTGTCCGCCACCGCCCGGAGCAGGTCGGGATGCAGGCCGAAATCGGCGAAGCTGGAAACGGGCGCGTCGGCAGCAGCCGCGGCCACGGAAGGATTCGATTGAGTCATCGGCAAATGGGTGATCGTCCGGCGCCGGAAAATGGAAAAAGGCGTCGCTGCGCGGCGCGGACCTGTGGATAACTTATTTTAGCAGCCGCCGCACCGGTCAGCCGAACAGCGCCCGCAGCGTCCAAAGCACGGCCATGCCGACCAGGATGACCAGCACGGCACTGCGCGTGCGTAAAAAGACCAGCACGCCCGCCGCAGCGGCGACCAGCCGCGTGTCGAAAGCCGGCCATTCCCCGGCCCGCCAAGGCAGCAGGTCCGGCACGATAATGGCGGTCAGTGCGGCTGCAGGCGCATAGCGCAAGGCGCGACGCGTTCCCTCGCTCAAGGGAAGGTAGTCGCCGAACACCATGTAACCGGCGCGCGTGAGCACGCTGCACACGACCAACAGCGCGATCGCCCCGTACACGTAAAGGTCGGAAGGCCACAAGCCAAAAATCATGACTGGCTCCGGGACAGGCGTTCGGCGGCCAGGCCCGCGACGATGCCCGCCGCCACCGCCGCGAGCAAGCCCAGCCGCAGCGGCAACAGTTGTCCGACCCAGGCCACCAGGCCGGCGGCCAGCATGGATATGAGCATGGGCCGGGAAGACGCCAGGGGAACGGTAATGGCCAGCAGCGCCAATACCGCGGCGAAATCCAGCGACCACCCGGCTGGGACCATGGCGCCCAGGGCGATGCCGAGTATGGACGACACCTGCCAGGCCAGCCATCCCGGCGCGGCGGTGCCGATGAAAAACCAGCGCTGCTCGACCGTGCCCCGCACGGTCGCGTCGCCGTAGCGCGGCATGAACAGCACGAAGGCCATGTCCGTGGCGAGGTAGCCGTAGGCCAGGCGCCGAGGCCAGGATAGGTCGCGGAAGTACGGGTGCAGGGCCGCCCCGAAGATGACAAAGCGAAGGTTGACGATGAAGCCCGCGGCGAAGATCAGCCACAGAGGCGCGCCGGTGGCGATCAGCGGCAGCGCCGTGAGCTGGGCCGATCCGGCATACACCAGCAGCGTCATGGTCAACGCCGCGGATTCGGTCAGGCCGGACTTGACCATGGCCACCCCGGTGACCAGGCCCCAGGTGGAGGTGGCCACCAACGCCGGGCCGACGGCCTTGACGCCCGCCCGAAAGCCGGCCAGCCTTTCGGCCCGCAAGGCGGCGCAAGCGGCAGAAGACGGCTCGGTATCAGAGGTCAAGGCAGACCCTCTGACGTAGATGGCGGGTCAGCATGGATGGACAGCGCTGTCATGGCCGCCCCGGGAGCCGGGGCGGCACGCCGGACGGTCGTAGGCCGCGGTATTGTATCGTGGCCGCTTGATACAATGAATATCTCACAATGGAGACGCACCATGTCGATGGCTGACCGCGACGGCTACATTTGGTATGACGGCAAACTGGTTCCGTGGCGCGAGGCCACCACGCACGTCCTGACGCATTCGCTGCACTACGGCTTGTCGGTATTCGAGGGCGTACGCGCGTACGACACCGTCCAGGGAACGGCGATCTTCCGCCTGCAGGACCACACCCGCCGGCTGTTCAATTCGGCGCACATCTACCAGATGCCGATCCCGTACGACCAGGACACCCTGAACGCGGCGCAATGCGAAGTGGTGCGTGCCAACGGGCTCAAGTCCTGCTACCTGCGCCCACTGGTGTTCTTCGGCTCCGAGAAAATGGGCATCTCGCCCAAGGGTGCCAAGGTCCACGTCGCCATCGCCGCCTGGCCCTGGGGCGCCTACCTGGGCGAGCAGGCCCTGGCCGAAGGCATACGGGTCAAGGTGTCGTCCTACGCCCGCCACCACGTCAACGTCACCCTGCCGCGGGCCAAAGTGGCCACGACCTACGCCAATTCCATCATCGCCAACGCCGAGGCGCTGGACGACGGCTATGACGAGGCGCTGCTGCTGGATACCGACGGCTTCGTGGCCGAAGGCGCCGGCGAGAACCTCTTCATCGTCAAGGACGGCGTGCTCTGCGAACCCGAGATCGCGTCGGCCCTGACCGGCATCACCCGCTCGACCATCCACGCGCTGGCCGCCGACCTGGGCATCCCGGTGGTGACCAAGCGCCTGACCCGCGACGACGTCTATATCGCCGACGAAGCCTTCTTCACGGGGACCGCCGCCGAGGTCACGCCCATCCGCGAAGTCGACCGCCGCCAAATCGGCGCCGGCCGCCGCGGGCCGATCACCGAGCGCCTGCAGAAAGCCTTCTTCGACGTGGTCAACGGTCGCAATCCCAAGTACGAGCACTGGCTGACCAAGGTTTGAACCGCCTTTTGCAGACTTCTTTCGCCCTACCATCGCAGGAACAACCATGACCGCAGCCGCGACAGCCCCCGGCCAAGCGCAGCAAGCCATCGAAATCGGCGCAGAAGACCTGCCCGTGTACTGTCCGGGCCCGCGCGCGCCGATCTGGAGCATGCACCCGCGCGTCTTTTTGGACGTCACGCGCACGGGCTCGGCCGCCTGCCCCTATTGCGGGACGCAGTATCGGCTCAAGCCGGGCACGGCGGTACCCAAGCACTGAACGGGCCCGCCAGCCCATGTTCGCCACCGCCGACGAAGCCGAGTTCGCCTTCTACGAAGCCCTGGAGCAAGGCGACCTGAATAGCCTGATGCAAGTGTGGGCCGACGACGAAGAAGTCGCCTGCATCCATCCGGGCGGCATTCGCGTGCTTGGCCACATGGCAGTCCGGGAATCGTGGCAGGAAATCCTGGCCAATGGCCCGCTGGTCATGCGCCCCATGCGCCTGCTGGCGCTGCAAAGCATGATGAGTTCGGTGCACTCGGTGGTGGAACAAATGACGGTGCAGTCGCCCGCAGGGATGCGGGTGGCCAACTGCTACGCGACCAACGTCTATCACAAGGGACCGGCAGGTTGGAAGCTGGTGCTGCACCATGCCAGCGCCGCCCCTTCCGAAGCGGGGCTGCTCGACTTGCACGACCTGCCAGACCTGCTCCACTGACGGGAACGCCGGTGGCTGCACGACTGGACACTTCGCCCTGCCCGACTCCTGTTTGGCTGCCCGATGGACACAGCCAGACGCTCTATGGCGCCCTGGCGGCCCGCTACCACCGCATCGCCTTCGTGCGCGAGCGGGTCGATACGCCTGACGGCGATTTCCTCGATTTCGATTGGAGCGGCCCGGGGCTCTTCCCGCATCGCACGCCGGCCGACGCGCACGACGCCGATCCGGCCCCGGTCGCGGGTACGGCGGCGGTGCGCTGGATGACCGACAGGGACCGGCTGGCACTGCCGCAAACGCCAGAGACGTCCGCCGTCATCATTTTCCATGGGCTGGAAGGCAACAGCCTGAGCCGCTACGCGCAGTCGATCGGGCAATACTTCCGCGCCCGCGGTTGGGTGGTGGTGGTCGCACACTTTCGCGGCTGCTCTGGCACGCCCAACCGTCTGGCGCGCGCCTATTACTCCGGCGATTCGGAAGAAATCGGCTTCATGCTGCAAGCCGCGCGCCAGCGCCTGCCCGCTGCGCGCTGGCATGCCGTCGGCGTATCGTTGGGGGGTAACGCCCTGCTCAAATACCTGGGCGAGCAAGGCCAGGCGGCCGCCTGGCTGGCGGCCGCCGCCGGCGTCTCGGTGCCGCTGGACCTGGTCGCGGCTGGCCAAAACCTATCGCGCGGCTTCATCAACCGGCACATTTACACGCGGTTCTTCCTGCGCACCATGAAGGCCAAGGTGCTGGAAAAGGCCCGCCGCTTCCCAGGCGTCATCGACGTCATGCGGGTGGCCCATGCGCGGGACTTGCGCGAGTTCGATGACGCGTACACCGCGCCCATGCATGGTTTTCGCAACGCGCTGGATTACTGGACGCGGGCATCGTGCAAGCCGCTGCTGGCCGGCATCGCCGTACCCTGCTTGGTGCTGAACGCACGCAACGACCCCTTCCTGCCCGAGCCGGCGCTACCCGGGCCGGACGAGTGCTCCGACGCCGTGCTGCTGCACCAGCCCGCCGAAGGCGGGCATGCCGGTTTCGTCACCGGACCGTTCCCGGGCCACGGCCGCTGGCTGCCCCAGCGGCTCGCGCGCTTTTTCGAAACCGGGCAATAAGCCCCGCCCCCCGCGGGGCCACCGACGGCGGTGCCCTGGGAACGGGCACGCGGCGCCGCCTGCCCGCCCCACCGGGCGCCTTGCACGTGCCGTGCAATCAGGACTTGAATCGTTCGAGCAGTTCGCGCTCCTCGGCCATGCGCTCCTTCACTTCGCGAATCTGTACGTCTATCTGCGACTGCTCGTAGAAATCGCGTGACAGGCCGCGCGCCTGGTTCAGCTGCGAAACGGCCGCCGGCAGCGCGCCGGTAGCAATGTAATAGCGGGCCATGCTGCGCCTTGCCGCCACACGCTGGCCGGCCTTGTCTTCACTCTGCGCCAATAGTTGGTACAAGCCCGGCTCCTCGTCTGCCCACCGGCCGACGCGCTCGCGCAGGAACATGACGGCCTCGTCGTGCCTGCCCATGCGCTGCAGGGCCTGCGCCAGGCAGTAGGCCAAGGCGCGCCGGTCGGGCCATTGCCGCCAGGCAGCGCGGGCGGTGTCCAGGGCCCGGGCATCGTCACGCGCGGCCCAGGCCAGCCGGATGGCCAGCTCGGCCAGTTGCGGCGCGTCGCGGCCGCCGGCGCGGGCCGCTTCCAGCGCCTTGCGCGCCTGGTCCAGGTTGCCCTCCCGCAGCGCCAGCAACCCCAGGCCGTACCAGGCCGCCGCTTGCCGGGGACCGGACAAGGCGCGCGCCTCTTCCTGCAAGTGCTGCCTGGCGCTACGCTGGCTTTGCGCACCCCCGGACTGCACGACCCACATCTGGGCCCGCACATACCAGAAGTCGTCGCTGTCGACGTGACGCGCGGGCGGCATCATGCGTAGGCGGTTCTGGATGTCCGACATGCGCTGCAGCGACAGCGGGTGCGTGCTGGCGTAGGCGCCGCCGCCCGCGCCTTCGTTCAGCCGCGATGCGTTGGCCAACCGGCCGAAGACGGCCGCCATGCCGGCAGGGTCGTAGCCCGCCTTGCGCAGCATGTCGAAGCCGGCACGATCGGCTTCGCGCTCGGCGTCGCGGGAAAAACTCAGCTGCTGGCTGACGGTGGCTGCCTGGCCGAACGCCGCCACGCCCGCGGCAAGGTCGCCACCGCCGGCCAACGCAGCCAGCAGCGATGCCGCCATGGTCGCCATCATCATCGTGCCGCTTTGCGCGCTCTGGGTGTAGCCACGGGCGATGTGGCGCTGCGCGACGTGGCCGATTTCGTGGGCGATTACCCCGGCCAGCTCCGATTCGGATTCCGACCCGATGATCAGGCCGCTGTTGACACCGATATAACCGCCGGGCAAGGCAAAGGCGTTGAAGGTCGGGTCGCGCACGCCGAATACGACGATCTCAGGCGCACCGCCAGGCGCGTGCGCGGCCAGCCTGCGGCCGACCTCGCCCAAGTATTGGCGCACGCCGGGGTCATCGATATAAGTGGGGTCGCGCCGGCCCTGGACCATGATGGCGTCGCCCAACCGCTGCTCGAGCATAGGCGTCAGCTCCCCGCCTTCCCGGCCCATGCTCGGCAGCCCGACCGGCTGGGCCTGCAGCGGCGCCGCGGCGGCCGCCAGCGCCAGCGCGCCGGCCGCAGCCAAGTGCGAAAACGAAATGGGGACGCTCATACGGCTATGATAGCCAGTCAAGCAACAATGTTCCCAATTTCAACGACAGAGGTATCCATGCGACCCGTCAGAAAAGCCGTATTCCCCGTCGCCGGTCTGGGCACGCGCTTTTTGCCGGCTACCAAGGCTATGCCCAAGGAGATGTTGCCCGTCGTGGACAAACCCTTGATCCAGTATGCCGTGGAAGAGGCCGTGGCCGCCGGGATCACCGACCTGATCTTCATCACCGGACGGCACAAGCGTGCCATCGAGGACCACTTCGATTCAGCGCCTGAACTGGAAGCCGAACTGGCCAGCAAGAACAAGCACGAGATGCTCGCCATGGTGCGCGACATCCTGCCGAGCCACGTCAATTGCCTGTACATCCGCCAGGCCGCCCCGCTGGGCTTGGGCCATGCAGTGCTGACCGCGGCGCCGGCGATCGGCGACGAACCCTTCGCCGTGCTCCTGGCCGACGACCTCATCGATGCCGACCGGCCGGTCATGGGCCAGCTGATCGAAGCCGCCCTGCGCCACAACGGTAGCGTGCTCGGCGTGCAGGAAGTGCCGCTGGAGGACACCCGCAAGTACGGCATCGTGCAAAGCACGCCGGTCGATGACCGCACCGAGCGCATCAGCCACATCGTGGAAAAGCCCGACCCGGCCCAGGCACCGTCGCGATTGGGCGTGGTCGGCCGCTACGTACTGGACCCGGCCATCTTCGCCCACCTGCGCAGCACGCAGGCCGGCGCCGGCAACGAAATCCAGCTCACCGACGGCATCGCCGCGCTGTTGCGCGACAAGCCGGTCTTTGCCTACCGGTACGAAGGCACGCGCTACGACTGCGGAAGCAAGGCGGGCATGTTCCAGGCCAATGTCGCCCTGGGGCGCAAGTACCACGGGCTACACGCCTAGTCCCGGCCGCGGCGGCCAGCTGCCGCGGCAACGCCGGCCCCGGGCCGGCAAATCGCGTCATCCTGCGCAAGCGCCACCGGCAGCCGCTACAGGGGCGCCGGCGGTGCCGGCTGCCGCCGCGCGGCATCTGCACGCCGTTGCCGAGCGCTGCGCCAACGTCCCCGGGTCGACAAGCGCATCAGGTTGCCCAGGGCGACCAGCAAGCCGGCCACTTCCGTCATCGCCGCGGGGATCCACATGGTCAGGCCACCTATGCTCTGGTCGGTCTGCGCCGACATCGGGATGGCACGCCCGCAAAGCTCGAAGATGGGATATAGGTCACGCTCGGTGAAGGCAATCACCGCGCCGGCCACCATCTGCGGAGCCATGGTCAGTATGGGCGAGACCACGCGGCCGCCGGGGGACATGGCCGCCGGCGGGCTGGGCCGACGGTCAAGGATCAGGTTCCAATACATCAGGCCGCTGATGACGACGGACCAGTTCATGATCCGGTACAGGCGCCAGTCCAGCATGGAATAGAACTGCACCGTCGGCAGCAACCAGATCAGCACCAAGAAGACAAACAGCGCCGGTACGAAAATGGGATTGGTACAGGCGGCCTGTACCGCCCTGCCCGGTGCGCTCGCCAGCCAAGCCCGCAACCTGGCGCGCCAGCGCAGCGGCAGGCCCGCGCGGATCACCGAGCCCGGATACGCCGCCATCAAGACCAGCGGCCCCAGGTGGTGCAGCACCAGGTGCTGCACGCGGTGTACGAAAAACATGCGCTCGGCGTAGTAATCGACGCGCGTGTGCAGCGATAGATAGAGCAACGCCATGCCCGTCCAGAAGAGGGCCTGGCGGACGGCATTGGGACGGTGCACCCGCTGGCCGCGCAGAAACAGCCAGCCCGCTGCCAACATTGTCGCGATCAGCGTAGGGGAGAATTCCCAGGGGACGAGCCAGGCGAGCAAATCCAAGGTGTTGCCTTGATCAAACCGGAAAAAGGATTGTAGTCCAGGGCCTCACGCGCACCCGCCGGCGCACGCTCGCGCGCCGGCAGGCCACGCGCGTCACGCCGCGCGCGCCGACGAGCCCTGGGAAGCCTGCCCGGCGTTGCGCGCAACGCCGAACCGCACCCGGTGCACGCCGGGCTGCTGGCCTAGGCGGCGCGCCTGGGACACCAGTTCGGCACGCTTGTCGGCCGGGCAATCCACGGTCACGCAGGCCGAGGCCATCTGGCCCCCTTCGCCGCGCTGGATCTGCACTTGGGACACGTTCAGCCCGGCGGCGCGGAAATCGGCGTAGATACGCTGGCGCAACCCGCTGAGCATGTTTTCCGGACACTCGATCGTCAGGCGCGATACGGCGCGGTTGCGACGCAGCGCGTCGGCGCGGGTCAGCCCCGCCCGGCGCAGGAACATATCAAAAAGACGCATGGCGACCTCCTTCCAGACACTAAGAAGGGGCGGTGCGAATACGCGCACCCGGCGCACGGCGGGCCGGCGGGACTTCGCGCGGCACGCGCGCAAAGCCTCGCAAACGGCAGCCGATGGCTGCGGCAGCTTCTGGCGGTTTGGGCGGAATTTGAAAAGCGGGCCAAGCGCCCGGCTTTCCCGGATACCGCACCCTGCACTGACAGGATGCGGCAGATGAAGGGTCTGCTCGGTAAATCCTGTCAGGCAGCGCAATCGATGCAAGATCGACTACTGTCGCCGGAATCGGTATTCACTACAAGAACCCCAGGTGACTAAAACCCAATTATTCTAAGCTATCCGCCTCGAACAGACAAGGGTTTACCCTCAAGGATCGATCGGAAGCGCCTGGGCCCGGCCGAGATGCCGGGCATCGCGTGCGGTCAGAGTTGATACCCGTCCAGCCACCCCATCTGGGTCCAGACGTAGATCACGATCATGGCGATCCCGGTCAGGGTCACGATGCTGCCGCCCACCAGCGTGGCGCAGGCCACCAGCACCGGTCCCCAACCCATCTGCCGGCGCGGCGGCAAGCCGGGGTTGTAGCGGGCGTTGAATTTACCGTCGTCCATCAGGCACAGGACTGCTGCCTCGATGAAGCCGGCCGTGGCCGGCACCACCATGAACAGCGTGGCCGGATTTTCCCAGCGCGATTCGAACGCCGTCAGGCCAACCGCCAAGACCGCGACGGCAGCGGCGGTAAATAACCAGGCGCGCCGCCTGCCCAAGTACCACCAGTGGCCGCCCAGCCAGCCGAGCAGGAACGCGATGAGCCCGGCCGCGACCTTGGTGCGGTAGCGGCGTGGCGGTGTGGCGGCCGATGAAGCAGGCGGGGCGGCAAAGTCCATGGAACGCTATGGGATTGGGCAGCGCCATTTTATCGGACGGGTAGAATCCGCCCCATGAGCGAGCACGATTGCGATATCGCGATTCTCGGCGGCGGTCCGGCAGGCAGTGCGCTGGCGCTGCTGCTGGCCCAGACGGCGCCCGACCCCGCGCAGGTCGTCTTGCTGCGCACCGGCGCACGCGCGGGCGCCAGCGATCCCCGCGTGCTCGCGCTCAACCACGGCAGCAAGGTGCTGTTGCAGTCCCTGCATGCGTGGCCACAGGGCGCTGCCGACATCCACACCATCCACGTCTCGCAGCGCGGCCGGCTGGGACGCACGTTGATCAAGCGGGAGGATTTCGGCGTGCCGCAACTGGGCAGCGTGGCGCGCTATGCCCGCCTGCAGGAAGCGCTGCAAGCCCGCCTGGCGCAATCGGGCGTACGCATCGTGCAAGGGCCGGCCGCGACGCTGGAGTCAGAAACGGCCGACGGCGCCGTGGTGCGCAGCGGCGATATGACCTTGCGTTGCCGCGTCGCGGTGCAAGCCGACGGGGCGCCGGTCCCCGACGTTCGCCGCGAGTACGGCCAGCACGCGGTGCTGGCCACCGCGGTTGCCAGCCGCCCCCGGCCCGGCTGGGCGTGGGAGCGCTTCACCCGCGAAGGGCCGCTTGCGCTGCTGCCGCACCCGGACGGTGGTGGTACCCATGCCGTGGTCTGGTGCTGCGCGCCGACCCGCGCGGCGGAGCTGGCGTCCGCTGACGATGCGGCGTTTTCCCTGGCGCTCAACGATGCGTTCGGCGATCGGCTGGGTAGGCTGCAGGCGCATGGTCCCAGGCACGTTTTCCCGCTGGCCATGGTGCTGCGCCGCCGCCCGGCCGGCCGGCGCGTCGCGGCGATCGGCAATGCCGCCCAAACCCTGCACCCGGTCGCCGGCCAAGGGTTGAACCTGGGGCTACGCGATGCCGCGCGGCTGGCGATGGCGTTGCGGCCTTGGCTGGCCCAGCCTGCCGGCGACCCCGCGCCGGCGCTCGCGGCCTTCGGCGCGGCGCGCCGCCCCGATCGCTGGCTGACCGCCGGCGTGACCGATTTTCTGCCGCGGATTTTTGCCACCGGACTGGCACCCGTCGAGCATGCCGCGGGGCTGGCGCTGCTGGCGCTGGACCTTGCCAGGCCGCTACGCGCACCGCTCGCCCGCCACCTGCTGCACGGCCTGCGCGCCTAGCCCCCGGCGCGCGGCTGCAGGCGCCCCACCGGCGGTCGACCGCCCCGCCTCGGCCTGCCCGCAACCGGGGGGTTAAAATCCGGCAAATGCGCATCGGCCCCTGGACTCTGCCCAATCCCGTGTTCGTCGCGCCCATGGCGGGGGTGACGGACCGGCCGTTTCGCCAATTGTGCAAACGATTGGGCGCAGGCTACGCCGTGTCAGAAATGGCCGCCAGCAACCCGCGGCTCTGGAACAGCGTCAAGACGTCGCGACGCCTGAACCACGACGGCGAAATCGAGCCGATCGCGGTGCAGATCGCTGGGGCGGATCCCGACATGATGGCCGAGGCGGCCGTCTTCAACGTCCAGCGTGGCGCCCGCATCATCGACATCAACATGGGCTGCCCGGCCAAAAAGGTCTGCAACGCGGCCTGCGGGTCGGCCCTGCTGCGCGACGAAGACCTGGTCGCCCGGATCCTGAAGGCCGTCGTCGCCGCCTGCAAGCCGCTCGGCGTGCCTGTCACGCTCAAGACCCGCACGGGTTGGGACCGCGAGCACCGCAACGCGGTGCGCATCGGCCTGCTTGCGCAGGACATCGGCATCGCCGCGCTGGTCCTGCATGGCCGCACCCGGGCCGACCTGTACACCGGCCAGGCCGAATACGACACCATCCGTGAGGTCAAGGCCGCGCTGGAAATCCCCGTCGTGGCCAACGGCGACATCGACAGCCCCGAGAAGGCGCGCGACGTGCTCCGGTACACCGGCGCCGACGCGGTGATGATCGGGCGGGCGGCCCAGGGCCGCCCCTGGATCTTCCGCGAAATCGCGCATTTCCTGGCCACGGGCCGTCACCTGCCGCCGCCCGGCTGGGACGAAATGAAGGCCCTGCTGCTCGAGCACCTGGACGATCACTACCGTTTCTACGGCGAATACACCGGCGTGCGCACGGCGCGCAAGCACATCGGCTGGTATCTGTCCGGGCTTCCGGGCGGGGCGGCATTCTGCGCGCGCATGAACCTGATCGAGGACAGCCGCAGCCAGTGGCAGGCGGTCGCCGACTGGTTCGACTCATGCAGCCGGCAGGCGCCGCTGCCGCCCGGGCGGCAGCAGGCCTGTCCCCTGGCGGCCTGACCGCCTCAAGAAAGTTATTTCGAATCCTCTAGCAGAAATGAGAAAAACCGATGTCCTGGAAGATTGCGTGCGCGCCAGCCTGGAGCGCTATTTCGAAGACCTGGGCGACGCCGAGCCGCGGGACATGTGGAACATGGTGATGCGTTGCGTCGAGCGCCCGGTCCTGGAAATGGCCATGGAGCGGGCAGCCGGCAACCAATCGCGCGCCTCGGAGATGCTGGGCATCACCCGCAACACGCTGCGCAAGAAGCTGCTCGCCCATAACATTGCCCCGCGTTCCTGAACGCGCCCCGACCGGCAAGCCGATCCCCCGATTTCCGATCCACCTTTTCCTGGCCGTCGCGACCGCCGGCCCATGCACATGAAGATAGAAACCGCCCTGCTTTCCGTTTCCGACAAGACCGGCGTGGTCGAATTCGCGCGTGCCCTGGCCGCGCGGGGCGTGCGGCTGCTGTCGACTGGCGGCACCGCCCGCCTGCTCGCCGAAGCCGGCCTGCCAGTCACCGAAGTGGCCGCTCACACCGGCTCGCCTGAAATCCTCGACGGCCGCGTCAAGACGCTGCACCCCAAGATCCATGGCGGGTTGCTCGCCCGGCGCGACAGCAAGGAACACCTGGAGACGCTGGCCCAGCACGGCATCGACCGCATCGACATGCTGGTGGTCAACCTGTATCCGTTCCGGGAAACCATCTCCCGTCCGGATTGCACCTTCGCGGATGCGGTCGAGAACATCGACATCGGTGGGCCGGCGATGCTGCGCGCCGCCGCCAAGAACCACGGCACCGAGGCCGGCGGCGTCACGGTGGTGATCGATCCGAGCGATTACCCCCGCGTGCTGGCCGAAATGGACCGCCCGGAAGGGGCTCCGTCTTATGCCCTGCGCCTGCAACTGGCGGCCAAGGCGTACGCCCACACCGCCGCCTATGACGGCGCCATCGCCGCCTACCTGAGCAGCCTGGCCGAAGCGGAGCCGGCCCAGGATGCGCCGCCTGCGCGCAAGCCCTGGCCCGATACGCTGACCATCCAGCTGCGTGCGCACCAGACGCTACGCTACGGCGAAAACCCGCACCAGTCGGCAGCGTTCTACGTCGACGCGCAGCGCCCAGCCGGCCTGCTGGGCAACTACCGGCAGCTGCAGGGCAAGGAACTGTCCTACAACAACATCGCCGATGCCGACGCCGCCTGGGAATGCGTGCGCAGCTTCGATGCCCCGGCCTGCGTCATCGTCAAGCACGCCAATCCGTGCGGCGTGGCCGTGGCCGAGACGACCGAGGAGGCATATCGCAAGGCGTTCAAGACCGACCCGACCTCGGCGTTCGGTGGCATCATCGCGTTCAACCGTCCGGTGGACGCCGCCACCGCCGAAGCCGTAAGCGGACAGTTCCTGGAAGTGCTGCTCGCTCCCGGCTACGACGGCGCGGCGTTGGCCGTCCTGGCCGCCAAGAAGAACGTGCGCGTGCTGGAAGTGCCGGCGGGCACGGGCCAGAACGCCTTCGACGTCAAGCGGGTGGGTGGCGGCTGGCTGGTGCAGACCCCGGATGCCCACAACGTGCCGCGCGAGGCGCTGCGCGTGGTCACCCGCAAGCAGCCCACCGACGCGCAAATGGACGACATGCTGTTCGCCTGGAAGGTGGCCAAGTACGTCAAGTCCAACGCCATCGTGTTCGCCGCCGACGGCATGACGGTGGGCGTGGGCGCCGGCCAGATGAGCCGGGTCGACTCCGCGCGCATCGCCGCGATCAAGGCGCAGAATGCCGGCCTGACCCTGCAGGGGTCGGCGGTGGCCTCCGATGCCTTCTTCCCGTTCCGCGACGGCCTGGACGTCGTGGCCGACGCCGGCGCGACCTGCGTGATCCAGCCCGGCGGCAGCGTGCGCGACGACGAGGTGATTGCCGCGGCCGATGAACGCGGGCTGGTCATGGTGCTGACCGGCACCCGGCATTTCCGTCACTGACGCGGCCCATGCGCATCCTGGGCATCGACCCCGGCCTGCGGCGCACCGGTTTCGGCGTCCTCGATGCCCACGGCGCAAGGCTGTCGTACGTGGCCAGCGGCACCATCGTGGTCCCGCCGTCGGGGGCGCTTGCCGAGCGCCTGAAGGTCATATTGGACAGCCTGCGCCAGATCATCGCCGAGCACCGGCCGGACGTGGCTGCCATGGAAAAGGTGTTTTTGAACGCCAACCCGGCCTCCACCTTGCTGCTCGGACAGGCGCGCGGCGCCGCCCTCTGCGCGTTGGCCGACGGCGGGCTCGCGGTGCACGAGTACACCGCCCTGCAAATCAAGAAAGCCGTGGTCGGCACCGGACGGGCCGCCAAGCCGCAGGTCCAAGCCATGATCCAGCACCTGCTGTCGCTGGACGGCGTTCCCGCGCCGGATTCGGCCGACGCGCTGGCCTGCGCCGTCTGCCATGCCCACGTCGGCCCCCTGACGGACAAACTGCAGCGCCTGGGCGCCGCGCCCCTGCATGTGCGCGGCCGCATACGGCGCGGACGCATCATCGCCCTATCATGATCGGACGACTGACCGGAACCCTCATCGAAAAATCGCCCCCCACCGTGTGCATCGACGTGGGCGGCGTGGGCTACGAAGTGGACGTGCCCATGAGCACGCTGTACGCCCTGCCGGATACCGGGGCCAAGGTGTCGCTCTACACCCACCTGGCGATCCGCGAAGACGCCCACGTGCTGTACGGGTTTGCCACCGCCGCCGAGCGCAGCGCCTTCCGGGAGCTGATCAAGGTCAGCGGCGTCGGGGCGCGCACCGCGCTTGCCGTGTTGTCGGGATTGTCGGTGGCCGAGCTGGCGCAGGCCGTCACGCTGCAGGAAAGCGCCCGGCTGACCCGCGTGCCCGGCATCGGCAAGAAAACCGCCGAGCGCCTGCTGCTGGAGATGCGTGGCAAGCTCGGCGCCGACCTGGGCGGCGCGGCGCCGCACGGGGCCGCCGACGGCCAGGCCGACATCCTCAATGCGCTGATCGCGCTCGGCTATTCGGAACGCGAATCGGCCGCCGCGCTCAAGACCTTGCCCGCCGGCATCAGCGTGGCCGACGGCATCCGCCAGGCACTCAAGGCGCTGGTGCGGTAGGCGAGCATCCGGCGGCGACGCCGAGCCGGTCACGCCCGCCGCAGGTATTGTGGCGCGGCGGCCTCCAGCGCCGTGGGCACCAGCTGCAGCTCGGGCGCCAACGGGCCCGACGCGACGTTGTCCACCGACAGCGAAGCCAGGTTGTCGCGGGTCAGCAGCGGCGTGCCGGGCAGGCATTCGAACACTGCCGCCTGGATGCGCGCGATGGGATCGGGCACGCCCACCACCGGCCGGGGATGGCCGGCCCACTCGGCGGCGCGGCCGGCCAGCTCGCCCAAGGCATAGACGTTGGGACCGGCCAGTTCGTAGACCGCACCGGCGACCGAGCCGGCCGGTAGTTCCAACACGCGGGCCATGGCCCGGGCGACATCGCCCACATAGACCGGCTGCAGGCGTGACCGTGCCCGCGCCACGGGCAGCACGGGCAGCACGCGCGCCAGGCGGGCGAACAAATTAAGGAAACGGTCTTCCGGGCCGAAGACCACGGACGGACGAAAGAGGGTCAACGCGGGGCCGTCGCTGCACGCTTCGCGCAGCGCCGCCTCCCCGGCCGCCTTGGACCGCAGGTACATGCTGGGTGCGTCGGCGCTGGCACCCAGGGCGCTGACGTGCAGCAGTCGCTTGACGCCCGCTTCGCGGCACACACGCCCAATGCGCCGGGGCAGCCGCACGTGGGCCAGGTCGAAGTCGGGCCCGTAGGGATGGCCCGTCCGCCCATGCAGGATGCCCACGAGGTTGATGACCGCGTCGCAGCCGGCCACCATGCGGCCGAGCGCCGCGTCGTCATGGACGTCCTCTTGCAGCAGCGTGACGGTGGGATGCACGAGCAGGTCCCGGCCCTTTTTGTAGAAGCGGGTCGGGACGAGGATTTCGTGGGTCGCCGCCGCCAGGCGCGCGACCAGATGCCTGCCGATGAAGCCTGTTCCGCCAATGACCAGGATGCGCATGGCTGCACTCGCTCACACTTGGCACATGGCGATTCTGCCCGGCAGGGCATCGGACTGCAAGGGCGCGAGCCGCCAGGCCCGCGCGAAAACGACTCAGGCTGCGCCCAGCCCGCCGATCAGCCGCGCGTACGCGGCCAGGTCGACGTTGCCGCCGCTGACGATGACGCCGACCTTGGCGCCGGCGATCGGCACCGCACCGTGCAGCGCCGCGGACGCGCCCAGGCAACCGGTGGGCTCGACGACCATCTTCATGCGCTCGGCGAAAAAGCGCATGGTCTGTACCAGTTGGTCGTCGCTGACGGTGACGATGTCGGTCACGTCGCGGCGGATGATGGGGAAAGTCAGCTGGCCCAGGTAAAGGGTGAGCGCACCGTCGGCGATGGAACGCGGCGGCGCGATGCGCACGATCTCGCCCTTGCGCAGCGATTGCTGGCCGTCGTTGCCCGCTTCGGGCTCAACGCCGTATACCTTGCAGCCGGGGCTCATCGCCCGCGCGGCCAGCGCGCTGCCGGCCAACAGCCCGCCGCCACCCAGGCAGACGAACAGGAAATCCAATTCGCCGACCTCCTCGATGAGCTCGGCCGCCGCCGTGCCCTGCCCGGCGATCACGTCGGCGTGGTCGTAGGGCGGGATCAGCGTCATGCCGGTTTCCTGCTGCAGCTTGCGCGCGACTTCCTCGCGGTCCTCGCTGTAGCGGTCGTAGGTGACGACCTTGCCACCGTAGCCTTCGGTGGCGGCGCGCTTGGCCGCCGGAGCGTCGCTGGGCATGATGATGGTCGCCTGCACGTCTTGCAGGCGCGCGGCCAGCGCAATGGCCTGCGCATGGTTGCCCGAGGAAAACGTCAGCACGCCCGCCCGGCGCCGGTCGGCATCGAGCCGCGCGATGGCGTTGTACGCGCCGCGGAACTTGAACGCGCCCATGCGCTGGAAGTTCTCGCACTTGAAGTACACGCGCGCGCCCGTGGCGGCGTCGGCCGTGGCCGAGGTCAGCACCGGCGTGCGATGCGCGATGCCTTGCAAGATGCGGCGCGCGCGCGCCACGTCGTCATAGGTGGGCAGTTGCTCGGACATGGTGAAAGTGCCAGGTGAAGGCCCGCGGGCCGAGGCGCACATGATAATAGGGATCATCGCGGCAGGCGGACGCCTGCGCCGACCGCGCCGCTGGTGTACGATGAGCCGCTGAGTTTTCGCCCGACCCCATGGCCATCCAGTCCGACTCCCTAACGCCGCGCGCCGACGCCACTCGCCTGGTGACGCCGCAGCCGACCTCGCCCGGCGAGGAATCGATCGAACGCGCCCTGCGCCCCCGCGTGCTGGACGAATACGTCGGCCAGCAACGCGTGCGCGACCAGTTGGAAATCTTCATCCAGGCCGCCCGCGGACGCGGCGAGCCGCTGGACCACGTGCTACTGTTCGGCCCGCCGGGGCTGGGCAAGACCACGCTGGCGCACATCATCGCCCACGAGATGGGCGTGCAGCTGCGCCAAACCTCCGGCCCGGTGCTCGAGCGCGCGGGCGACCTGGCTGCCATCCTGACCAACCTCGAAAAGAACGACGTCCTGTTCATCGACGAAATCCACCGCCTGTCGCCTGTCGTGGAGGAAATCCTCTACCCCGCGCTCGAGGATTTCCAAATCGACATCGTGATCGGCGAGGGGCCGGCCGCGCGCAGCGTCAAGCTCGACCTGCAGCCGTTCACGCTGGTGGGCGCCACGACCCGTGCGGGGATGCTGACCAATCCGCTGCGCGACCGCTTCGGCATCGTCGCTCGGCTGGAGTTCTATACACCGCAGGAGCTGGCCAAGATCGTCACGCGCAGCGCCAAGCTGCTGAACACCACCACCACCCCGGACGGCGCGGCCGAGGTCGCGCGCCGCTCGCGCGGTACCCCGCGCATCGCCAACCGGCTGCTGCGCCGGGTGCGCGACTACGCCGAGGTGCGCGCCGGCGGCATCATCGATGCCGAAGTCGCGTCGGCCGCGCTGGCGATGCTGGAGGTCGACCCCGAAGGGCTGGACTTGATGGACCGCAAGCTGCTGGAAGCCATCGTGCACAAATTCGACGGCGGACCCGTCGGCGTGGACAGCCTGGCCGCGGCCATCGGCGAGGAGCGCGACACCATCGAGGACGTGATCGAGCCCTACCTGATCCAGCACGGCTACCTGCAGCGCACGCCGCGCGGGCGGGTGGCCACGCAGGCAACGTGGCGCCACCTGGGCCTGACGCCACCGGCGCGCGGGCAAAACGGCCTGTTCGACTGACGCCGGGCGCCCGCCGCAGGTCAAGCCGCCTGGCGCGCCACCGCGGCCAGGATATCTTCGCCGTAGGCTTGCAGCTTGCGCGCCCCCACCCCATTGATCCGGCCCAGCTCGTCCAGGCTTTCGGGGCGCGCCAGCGCAATTTCGCGCAGCGTCGCATCGTGAAAGATCACGTAGGCTGGCACGCCGTGGCTGCGCGCGACTTCGCCGCGCCAGGCCCGCAGCGCCTCGAACAGCGGTTCGGCGTCGGCGGGTAGCGCCATGGCCTGCTTGGCGCGCGGCGCGCCGCCGCGTGCACGCGCCGGCCGCTCCGATTCGCGGCGCAGCATGAGCGTGCGCTCGCCCTTGAGCACCGCGCGGCTATCCTCGGTCAAGGCCAGCGTCCCGTAACCTTCATGGTCGACGGCCAACAGCCCATGGGCCAGCAATTGGCGCAGCACACCGCGCCAGGCTTTTTCGGATAAGTCCTTGCCCACGCCGAACACGCTCAGCGCATCGTGTTTGTACTGCGCCACCCGCTCGGTGAGCTTGCCGCGCAGCACGTCGATGATGTGCCCCGCGCCGAAGCGCTGGCCGCGCTCCTTCCACAGCCGGTAGACCGCGGACAGCACCTTCTGCGCCGCCACCGTGCCATCCCAGGCCTCGGGCGGCTCAAGGCAGGTGTCGCAGTTGCCGCAAGGCGCGATATGCTGCCCAAAGTACGCCAGCAACCGCTGGCGCCGGCACGCCACCGTCTCGCACAGCCCGAGCATGGCGTCGAGCTGCGCACCCAGCCTGCGACGGTATGCCTCGTCACCAGGCGACTCGTCTATCATGCGCCGCTGCTGGACGACGTCCTGCAGGCCGTAGGCCAGCCACGCCGTGGCCGGCAGGCCATCGCGCCCGGCCCGGCCGGTTTCCTGGTAATAGCCTTCCACCGACTTGGGCAAATCGATGTGGGCGACGAAACGCACGTCAGGCTTGTCTATGCCCATGCCGAAGGCGATGGTGGCCACCATCACCAGCCCGTCCTCGCGCAGGAAGCGGGCCTGGTTGCGGGCCCTGACCTCGGCGCTCAGCCCGGCATGGTAAGGCAGCGCCGGCACACCGTTCTCGCACAGGAAATCGGCCGTTTCCTCGACGCGCGCGCGTGACAGGCAGTAGACGATGCCGGCGTCGCCTTCGTGCTCGTTGCGGATCAGGTCCAGCAGCTGGCGCCGCACGTCGCTCTTCTCGACGATGCGATAGCGTATGTTGGGACGGTCGAAACTGGCGACGAAGTGGCGCGCCTCGGTCAGCTGCAGGCGCTCGGCGATCTCGGCGCGCGTGGCGGCAGTGGCGGTCGCCGTCAGGGCGATGCGGGGCACGTCGGGCCAACGCTCGTGCAGCATGGACAGGCCCAGGTATTCCGGGCGGAAGTCATGCCCCCATTGCGAAACGCAATGAGCTTCGTCGATGGCAAACAACGCGATCCGCCCACGCGCCAGCAGCGCCAGGCACCGGTCGGTGAGCAGCCGCTCGGGCGCCACGTAGAGCAGGTCCAGTTCGCCGTCGACGAACGCCTGTTCGACCTGGCGCGCCTCGCGCCAATCCTGGGTGGAATTGAGGTAGGCCGCCCGCACACCGAGCTCGGTCAAGGCGTCGACCTGGTCCTGCATCAGCGCGATCAGCGGCGAAATCACCACGCCCGTGCCGGGACGAACCAGGGCGGGGATTTGATAGCACAGCGACTTGCCGCCGCCGGTGGGCATGAGCACCAGGGCGTCGCCGCCGCCCACGACGTGCTCGACGATGGCCTGCTGCTCGCCGCGGAAGGATTCATAACCGAAAACCCGTCGCAGAACTTCCAGCGGGGTCGGCTCAGTCATGGCGAAAAGCGGTGGACGTCATGGCGGCATTGTAAACACCGCCGCGCCGGGTCGTCCGGTCCCGGCGCGGTGATTGCGGCTCGCCCCGCCTCCCAAAGGAGGCAAGGCCTTGGCTCAGTTTGCGGCCAGCAGGTTGGCCTCCTTGACCAGCTTGGAGACGCGCTCGAGGTCGCGCGCCAGCACCTTGGCCATTCCGTCCGGACCGCTTTCCTCGGGCGAGGGTGCCTGGGCGGCGAGCTGGTCCAGCCGTTGCTTGAAGGCAGGGCTGTCGATCACTTCGCCCAGCGCCTTGGCCAACTTGTCCAGCACCGGCTGGGGCGTGCCCTTGGGGGCGACCAGGCCGTTCCAGATCGCCAGGTCAAACTGCGGCAGCCCGCCTTCGGCGAAGGTGGGAATGTCCGGGTTCTGTGGCAGCCGCTTGTCACCGGTCACCGCGATCGACTTGACGCGCTTGTCCGCATGCAGTGGCAGCATGGTCACCGTCTGGTCGATGACGACATCGATCATGCCGCTCATGAGATCGGTCAGGGCCGGTCCGGTGCCGCGATACGGGATCAGCTCACCCTGCGCGTTGGCGTAGCTCAAGAACATGGCCTCGGCCAGGTGGGCCGTGCTGCCCGGGCCACCCGAGCCGAGGTTGAGCTTGGGCGCGCTGGTGTCGCGCATCCGCGCGAGCAGCGACGGCAGGTCCTGGATGCCGCTCTTGTTGCTAACCGACAGCACCATGGGCACGTTGGCCACGATGCCCACCGGGGCGAGCTCCTCGAGCGGGTCATAGCCGGCCTTGGGATGCAGGTGCGGCAGGATGGCCAGCGACATGTTGTTGAAGGCCAGGGTATAGCCGTCGGGCGTGCTCTTCTGGAGCTTTTGCATGCCGATCAGGCCGCCCGCGCCGGCGGCGTTCTCGACCACCACGGACTGGCCCAGCCGCTCGGACAGCGAGGTTGCCACCAGCCTGGCCATCGTGTCGGTGGTGCCGCCCGGTGCGAATGGCACCACCACGGTGATGGGACGGACGGGATAGTCTTCGCCGGCGAACACGGCGGTGGATACGGACAGCATCGCTGCGCAAAGCAGCATCGCGCGCTTCATTTGGGCCTCCTCTCGTAAAAATTTGGACGGCGCGACGGCCGGACTAGCCCGCCAGTTCGCGGCAGATCGCGTCGGTCATTTCCGTGCACGACGCCGTGCCGCCGATGTCGCGGGGCAGGGCCTGGCCTTTGGCCAGCACGCGCTCGACGGCACGCTCGACCCGGTCGGCAGCCTCGCCCATGGCGGGATCGGCATGGCGCTCGCCAAGCCAGCGCAGCATGAGCGCACCGGACAGGATGGTGGCCAACGGGCTGGCCACGTTTTGCCCAGCGATGTCGGGCGCCGAGCCGTGCGCGCCCTGGAACAGGCCGTGCGCCTCGCCCAGCTCGGCCGAGGGCGACAGTCCCATGCCGCCTATGGTGGCCGCGCCCAGGTCGGAAATGATGTCGCCGAACATGTTTTCGGCGACGATCACGTCATAGAAGTCGGGACGCTTGACCATGTGGACGGTGATCGCATCGGCGTAGGCGTAATCGATCTCCACGTCCGGATAGTCCGCCGCAACCTCGGTGCATACCGAGCGGAAAAAGGCATAGCTACGCAGGATATTGGCCTTGTCGCAGACCGTCACGCGCCGCTTGCCGTCGCGCGGGGCGCCATTGCGCCGGCGCGACAGGTCGAATGCAAACCGCGCGACGCGCACCACGCCCTTGCGCGTGACGACGAGGGTGTCAGTGGCGATCTCGTCGCGCAGCACGACGCCGCCGCCGCGGCTGGCGTACAGGCCCTCGGTGTTTTCGCGGATGATGACGTAATCGATCTGGCCTGGCTGCCAGCCCGCCAACGGCGACTTCGCGCCCGGATACAGGCGGATCGGCCGCACATTGGCATACAAGTCCAGGCGAAAGCGCAATTGCAGGTGCAGGTCGTTGCCGACCTCGGTGCCGTCTGGGTAGGTCACGCCCGGCAAGCCCGCCGCCCCATGCAGGATGGCATCGGCCGCCCGGCAGGCCTGGAAGGTTTCCTCGGGCAATACTGATCCGGCACGCGCATAGTGCGCGGCGCCACCCTCGTACTGCGTAAAGGACAGCAGATCGCTGCCGCAGGCTTCCTTGAGCACGGTGACCGCAGCGCGGCACACCTCCGGACCGATGCCGTCGCCTTCTATGGTTGCGATTTCATAACGTGCAGCCACAAATCCCCCGCCAGTGTTACTACGCACACGATCATACAATGTGATTTGTATGACGAATATATCACACAAGCCGATCCGGCATCGTTCCGGTCCAAAGGAAAACGTGGTCAGCGCCGCCCGCCCAGCCCGTGGATCAATGCATCGAAGGGCAGCGACAGTTGCATTTGCATGGCGTAGTCCCCGGTGACGACATCGCGATCGGCCCCCAGTGAGAGATTCACGCGCGGCGCCAGCGACAGCGTGTGCGCCAGGCCGAACCGGTGTTCGACGGGTTCGCCGTCGGAGCGCAGGCCCGTATACGTCCCGGAGAGCGTGCCCAAACTGCCCAAGGGCAGGCCAGCGGTGACCGTATTGCGCATCTCGGATGCGCCCGGAAAGCCGCTACCGTAGCGGGACAAATCGCTGTAATGCGGGTCGGTCAACTCGTTGCTCAGGCCAAGCGTGGTGCCCTGGCCCAAGTCGACGCTGTAGCCCAGCCTATAACGCCAGCCTTCGGCCTGCGCGTAGCGGCTTTGGATGGCGGCGGCCTGCAATGTGCCCAGGCTGCCCAGGGCATAGCGTCCGCCCAACCCCAACGCCGTCAGCGAAGGGGCGACCTGTAGCTGGCTTTCCAGCGTCAGCGATGACGTCAGCCCATAGCGCAACGCGCCCGCGCCTGCGGATTCGCCGAACACCAGGTCGCCTGCGCGGGCCGAAGGATCGGAATAATCGAGCCGGCCGAACGCGGACGAATAGCCAAACCGCCCTTCGGCCAACAGGCCGTCGGACGATGCATCGTCCCAGTCGGCGATTTGCACGCCGCCCAGCCGCGCCGTCGAACTCCAAGCCGGGGCATCGAGCGTCACCCCGCCGACGGACAAAGTCGGCCCGCCCGCCCGGCGATAGCGCCAGTATTGGGTTTCCCGGACCAGGCCCGTACGCCCGGGAAGCGGCGCGAGCCGCGCGCCGATGGGCTTGACCAGCGTCACGCCTCCGGGCGGACCGGGGTCATAGCCTGCGTAGTCGTAGCGCCAGTCGTAGGACGGCGCCACGGGCGCAGGCGCCGGCGCGACGCGCCCTTCGCGGTCCATGACCGGGCCGCCGGCGGTAGCCACGCCTTCGGCCGGGTCGGGCGGCAGCTCGAAGGCAGGGACTTCGCGCGCGGGCTCGACCGGGAATACCTGGGCGGGGGACAGCACCGAAATGCCGCGGCCGTCGGCCGCCCGTGACACGCCGCCCTCACGGGCCGGCGCGTGGCCCGTCGCGACCGCCCAAACCAGGGCCATGGCCAGCGCCGCCCGGCATCGGCCCGGACGGCGATGCACGAGAAAACGCCTGGCAGGCATGGGACGCCATCCTTCAAAAGCCGGAACCCGGCTGCGCCAGGAAAGCGGTCTCCTCGGGCGTAGTGGCTCGCCCCAGGATACGGTTGCGATGGGGAAAGCGCCCGAAGCGGGCAACGATGTCGCGATGGCGCACGGCGTAGTCCAGGTTTTCCGCGGTCTCCGGCGCCTGGTCAGCCAGTTCGCGAAACAGCGCGACGCTGCGCTCTTGCGTGGCCAGGTCTTCCGCATGTTCGAGCGGCAGGTAGGCGAATACGCGCTGCATGGGTGCCAACCCGCGGTCCGCACCCCGCCCCAACAGGCGCAAGGATGCGGCCAGGGCCTGGGGATCCATTTCGAACGCCTTCGGCGTATCGCGCCATATGTTGCGCGGGAACTGGTCCAGCAGGATGATCCGCGCCAACGCCCCCAACGGGGCGTTTTCCCATTCGAGCAGCCCGCCCGCGCCGGCCTGCTCGACCAGGGGGCCCCAGCGGCGGGCGATCTCGGCGTCGAAGGCGGGATCCTTGGCGAACCATTCCCGCCGCGGACGCAGGTACTGCGGGTGCCCGGACGGGAAAAACCAAAAGTCGAGTACGTCTTGGCAGTCAGTCTTCATCATGGCTTCATTCTAGTGCCGGCACCGGCTCAGGTTTCAGACCGTTTCCAGCCCCTTGCCCGCGCGGCGCCCGCCGGGGAAACTTGCGCCATGGAAACATCCCGCCCCACCAAAGTGCTGGTCGTCGACGACGACGCGGCGCTGCGCCAACTGCTGGCCGACTACCTCAACCGCCATGGCTACGATACGCTGTTGGCGCCCGACGCGTCCGACCTGCCCGCGCGCATCGCCCGCTACAGCCCCGACCTGCTCGTCCTGGACCGCATGCTGCCGGGCGGCGACGGTGCCGACGCCTGCCGCAAGCTGCGCGACCAAGGCGAAGACATCCCCGTGGTGCTGCTGACCGCGCGCGACGAAACGGTGGATCGCATCATCGGCCTGGAAGCCGGCGCCGACGACTACCTGGGCAAGCCATTCGATCCCCGCGAGCTGCTGGCCCGCATCGAAGCCGTCCTGCGGCGCAAGCGCGGCCCTTCGGCGCTGAACAAGGACCAACCGGTCAGCTTCGGCCCCTTCGTCTTCGACCCTGCCATGCGGCAGCTGACCCGCAACGGCGAACCGGTGCGCCTGACCGGCGGTGAGATCAACCTGCTCGAAGCGCTGGTGCGCAACGCTGGCAAACCGCTTTCGCGCGAACGCCTGCTGGCCCTTGCACGTGACGACGACGGTGGCGAGCGCAACGACCGCGCCATCGACATTGCCATCTTGCGCCTGCGCCGCGCCATCGAAGACGACCCCAAGCAACCGCGCTGGATCCAAACGGTCTGGGGCATCGGCTATCGGTTCTCGCCATGAGCGCCCCCGGTTGCATCCAGGGCAGGCGCCCTTTCGCAAAGGCAAGCCGTGCCCGGGGGGCCCGGCGATGAAATGCAGCCTACGCGCCCTGCTGCCCAGTTCCCTGCGTCCCCGCCTCATCCTGCTCGTCTTGGGCACCGCGCTGGTGGCGCAGGCGGCCACCCTGACTGCCATCACCCATTACCAGCGCAAGTACCTGGACTCGGTCGCCATCGGGCTGATCGCCACCACCATCAGCACGCTGCGCGCGGCGCTAGCCCACGTGCCGCCAGAAAACCGCGCCGAATTCGTGCGCCTGGCCTCAGGGAATCAATGGCGGCTCTACACGCGACCGGCGCCGACGCCCGAGGAACGCGCCGCGTGGGAAGCCCGGCGCGCGGCGCGGCGGGCAGCCATGGGGCCGGACCTGGAGGCCGGCGACCGGCTCAGCCTGCGCCACGTGGTCAGGCGTTTGAACGAACATCTGGGCGAAGGCACGCGCGTGGGCTTGTCGCGCGGGCCTCGCCCCGAGCTTTACATATCGCTGTCGGGCAACGCGGCCGGCCAGTCCCTGCCGCAGGTGCTCGAATGGCTGGTCGTGCCGCTGGATCGCGTCGACCCGCCGCTGACCACGCCCCTGGTCGCCCTGTGGCTCGGCGGGCTGGGCGTGGTGCTGCTGGTGGCGGTCGGCTTTTCCTGGCACATCTCCCGGCCCATCACGCAGCTGGCCCGGGCGGCCGACAACCTGGCCGCGGGCCGGCCCGCGCGCGTGCAGCCTTCCGGCCCGCGCGAAACGCGCGTGCTGGGCGAGCGTTTCAATGCGATGCTCGATGCGCTGGCCGAGGCCGACAGCGTGCGGCGCACGCTGCTGGCCGGGCTGCCGCACGACCTGAAGGGGCCGCTGTCGCGCATGTGGCTGCGCGTGGAAATGACCGACGACGAAACCTTGCGCGGCGGGCTGCGCAAGGACTTGCAAGACATGCAGCACATGGTCGACCAGTTCATCGGCTTCGTGCGCGGCACCGACCCCGGCGCGTACCGCTTCTCGCCGCTGGACCTGACCGAGTGGCTGCGCGAGCGCGTGGCCGCCTGGTCAGACGCAGGCAGCGGGGTGATGCTCGCGGGCCTGCCCGACAAATCCTTGACGGCACGCGCCGACCCGGTCGCCCTGGGACGGCTGCTGGACAACCTGATCGGCAACGCCCTGCATCACGGCGCGCCGCCGGTACAAGTGCGGCTGACCGCCGACGACGGCCAAGCGCTGCTGGAGGTGGCCGACCACGGCCCGGGCATCGCACCCGAGCGCCGCGCCGATGCGCTGCGCCCGTTCATGCGGCTGGACGACGCGCGCACGCGCACCGGCAATGTCGGCCTGGGACTGGCGCTGGCGCAGGCCATCGCCCATGCGCACGGCGGCAGCCTGGCGCTCGGTCAGGCCGATTCCGGCGGGCTGCTGGTGTCGGTACGGCTGCCGCTGGCCACGTAATTGGACGGTTTCTCCTTGCCGAACAGGCTGCGATAGACGAGCAGGTTGAACACCACCAGCACGGGCATGGCGACGATTGCCGCGGCCAAGACCAGCCGCAGCGATCCCACCGCCGCGGCCCCGTCCCACAGCGTCATGTCGTCCAGGATCAGGTACGGGAACAGGCTATACCCCAGCCCCCCCAGCATCAGCAGGAAAAGCAGCACGGTCAGCACGAAAGGCAGCGCGCTGAAACGCGCGTAGCGGGGCCGCGGCAAGCGCGCCAGCAGCAGCTCGATGGCGACGAATGCCGCCAGCATGGCCAGCCACAGCGCAAATGCCATGCGCAGTCCGGACCACCCGGTCCACTTCTGGAAAATGCCCGAGTTGGCCAGCCCCAAGGCCACCGACACCGCGACCATGCCTGCCGCGGTCCAGCGGATCGCCTGGCGCGCCCAAGCGACGGCCAGCGCCTGCAATGCGCCGTCGACACGCATCACCAGCCAGGTGGCGCCGAGCAACGCATAGGCCGACACCGCGCACAACCCCATGAACCCGGCAAACAGCAAATAGCCGCCGCCCTCCTGGTAGCCGGTAACGATGCGGCCCAACGCCACGCCCTGGGCCAGCGCACTGACCAGCGACCCCAGCCAAAATGCCGCGATCCAGCGCGGGCGGACGGCCATGCTGGCACGCAAGCGGAATTCGAAGGCCACGCTGCGCAAGACGGCGCCGGCCACCATCAAGGTCAAGGGCAAGAAAAGCTTGCCCAGCACGGCCCCCCAGGCAAAGGGAAAGGCGGCCGCGAACAGCCCAGCACCCAGCAGCAGCCAGAACTCGTTGGCGTCGCGCCAGGGGCTGAGCAGCGTCATGAGCCGCGGCCGTTCCGAGGCGGGTGCGGCGCGCAGGAGCAGGCCTACGCCGAGGTCGAAGCCATCGAGCACTACGCCGCCGACGATGAGCGCATAAAGCATCGCTACCAGGGCCAGCGGCATCCAGAACGCCGGATCGCCGACGGCCAGCCCCATGGAAGCAGCAAGGCCGTCGATCATGCGTGCCTCCCCGGAATGCGCACCGGCACCACGCCATAGCGCGCCGCATGGAACAGCATGCGCACGAACGAAACGAGCAAGAACCCGTATAGCACCAGCTGCACCGCCAGCCCGAGCGACAGTTCGTCACGGTTTAGCGGGCCCAGCACCTCGGACTGGGTGACCGCACCGGCCACCGCGTAGGGTTGCATGCCCAAATGCAGCCCGAGCCACCCGGCCACCACCGCTATCGCGCCCAGGAAGGTCGTGCCCGCCAGCACGCGCAGCCACCGCCGGGACAGGTGCGCGGGATCCAGCGCCGGCCCGGCAAGCGCCAGCGTGCCTGCGCCTGCCACCAGCAATACGACCGCCAGCACGGCCGCCACGCGCACCGACCAGAAGACTGCGGCCACCGGCGGCTGCATGCCCGAAAACTTGTCCAACCCGATCACCGTGCCGTCCGCGGCGCGGCCCAACCAGCTCGCCCCGGGCACCGGCAATGCCAGTTCGGCGCGGGTGCGTTGCTGCCCGGCATCCGGCCATCCGAACAGCACCAACCGCGCCGGATCACCGCTCTTCCAGTGACCCGCGGCCGCGGCGGCGTACGCCGGCAGATGCTCGGCCGCCATGCGGGCGTGCCCGGACGCGGCAGGGAATTGCAGCACCAGCGCCACGCCTGCCAATAGCGCAGCCGTACGGAAGGCAGCGCGCTCGCCGTCATCAAGCGGCCGGCTCAAGGCCTGCCACGCCACCACGCCCATGATCAGAAAGGACGCGATCAGCGCGGCGCCGACGCACAGCAAGGCCAGGTGCCACGGCATCGCCGGGTTCAGGAGCACGTCGCGCCAATCCAGGGGCACATAGCGGCCGTCGATCAACACAGCGCCCGACGGCGTGCAGGTCCAAGACGCCAGCGCCACCAGCCAAAAGACCAGCAGCAGCATGCCCAGGGCGACCATGGCCACGGACAGCGTGTGCGCCGCTTCCGAGACCCTGCGCTGGCCAAACAGCATCACCCCCAGGAAACAGGACTTCAGCACGAACACGGTCGCCAGCGCGAAGGCGAGCAGCGGACCGGCCACGTTGCCCACGCGCTCCATCAGCAGCGGCCACACCGTCCCGAGCTGGAACAACACCGGCAAGGACGAGGCCAGCGCCAGCACGAAGGTCAGCGCAAAGACCCGCACCCAGAAGCGATATGCGGCCAGCCAGGCCACGCGTCCGGCGCCGTGCGCGCGCAGCTTGAAATAAAGCAGCACCCAGGCCAGCGCCAGGGAAGCCGCCGCAAACAGGACATGAAAGCCGAGGCTTGCGGCAAACATGGCGCGGGCCAGCTGCAAGGGGGGGATGTCCATGATGGCGCGTAGTTTAGAGCCTGTTTGTCGGCCCGCTGTCAACCTGGCGGGGCGACCGGCCGGCGCGGATTGCACGCGTCAAGGGCGAACCGCATGGCAAAATTGACGTTTCGACGCGATCCGGCAGCCAATTTCCCTAGCATGACGAGCGATTCCCCGGCCGCCCCGGCGGCCAATTTCCTACGCAATATCATCGAGGCCGACCTCGCAGCCGGCCGCTACCAGGGCAAGCTGTGGGCGGGTAAGCCCGGCCCGGCCTCGGTCCAGGCCGGCGGCCGTCCCGACCGGGCGCGCATCCGCACGCGCTTTCCGCCGGAACCCAACGGCTACCTGCACATCGGCCACGCCAAAAGCATTTGCCTGAATTTCGGGCTGGCCCGCGATTACGGCGGCGTCTGCCACCTGCGCTTCGACGACACCAACCCCGAAAAAGAGGACCAGGAGTACGTCGATTCCATCATCGAGAGCGTGCGCTGGCTGGGCTTCGATTGGAAGGACGAGGACGGCGAGCACCTGTATTACGCCAGCGACTACTTCGACTACATGTATGAGTTTGCCGAAGCGCTGGTGCAAGCTGGCCACGCCTACGTGGACGAGCAAAGCCCGGAACAGATGCGCGCCACGCGCGGCACGCTGACCGAGCCCGGCCAGGATTCGCCCTGGCGCAACCGTCCCGCCGAGGAGTCGCTGCGCCTGCTGCGCGAAATGCGCGACGGCAAGCATCCGGACGGCAGCATGGCGCTGCGCGCACGCATCGACATGGCCTCGCCCAATATCAATCTACGCGACCCGGTGCTCTACCGGATCCGCCACGTGCCGCACCACCGCACGGGCAACCGCTGGTGCATCTATCCGATGTACAGCTGGGCCCACCCCGTCGAGGACGCGCTCGAAGGCATTACGCACAGCATCTGCACGCTGGAATTCGAAGACCAGCGGCCTTTCTACGATTGGATCCTGGCGCGCCTGCGGGAGCTGGGTAAGTTGTCCGACCCGTTGCCCCGCCAGTATGAATTCGCCCGGCTGAACCTGAGCTATATCGTCACCAGCAAGCGCAAGCTGCTGCAGCTGGTACGCGAAGGCCATGTCGAAGGTTGGGACGACCCCCGCATGCCCACGCTGGCCGGGTTGCGCCGGCGCGGGTACACGCCTTCGTCCATCCGCCTATTCTGCGAGCGCACCGGCGTGTCCAAGGCCAATTCGCGCATCGACTACGGCCTGCTCGAGCAGGCGCTGCGCGACGACCTCGACCCGGTCGCGCCGCGGTCGGTGGCGGTACTGCAGCCGCTCAAGCTGGTCATCACCAATTACCCGGAAGGCCAATCAGAGCCCTGCACGGCGCCGGTCAACCCGCACGACCCGTCGGCCGGCGTGCGCACCTTTCCCTTCACCCGGGAGCTCTGGATCGAGCAGGACGATTTCCGGATCGACCCGCCCAAGAAGTACTTCCGCCTGTTCCCGGGCAACATGGTGCGCCTGAAGTACGGCTACGTGATCCGCTGCACGGGCTATACGCTGGACGCCGACGGCAACGTGGCAGAAGTCCAGGCGGAATACCTGCCCGACACCAAGAGCGGCACGCCGGGCGCCGACAGCGTCAAGGTCAAGGGCAACATCACTTGGGTGAGCGCGGCGCATGCGGTGCCGGCACAGATCCGGCTATACGACCGGCTTTTCCTCGACCCGCACCCGGACGCCGGGGACAAGAACTTCCTGGACGCGCTCAATCCCGACTCGATGCAGGTGGTGCAGGGCTGGCTGGAGCCGGGCACCGTGGCCGAACCCGGCGCGGTGTGGCAGTTCGAGCGCCTGGGCTACTTCACCGCCGACATGAAACTATCGACAAAAGAGGCGCCGGTCCTTAACCGTATCGCCACCCTGCGCGATTCCTGGGGACAGCGCGCCGGAGGGCAATCATGAGTGCTGCCGTGCCGGGCGAGCCGCTCGCCCTGGACTTCAAGAGTGCCACGCTCTACGCGGTGCGCGCGCTGCTGCACAGCCATGACACCGCCGCCCTGGTGGCGGCGCTGGACAAGCGCATGGCCGAGGCCGGCAGCTTTTTCGAAAACGAGCCCGTGGTCATCGACGCGGCGCGGCTGGAGGCGGCACCAGACTGGCCGGCGCTGGTGGCGGCGCTGCGCGAGCGCAACCTGCCGCCCATCGGCGTGGTGGCCTCGGGTGCCGTGCTCGAATCCGCCGTCGCGGCGGGCCTGACGCCGGTCGAGCTGTCCGCGCCGCCCGTGCGGCCGGCGCCCTCGGCCGCGGCTGCCACTGCCGCCGCGGCGGCTGCGCCCATGCCTTCCACGCAGTCGGCCGAGCCCTTGACCGGCACGGCCCAGGCACCGGCGGACGCCGCCGGGCCGGCGCAGCCGGCCGAAGCGCACCACCCCGACGCGCCGGCAACCAACGGCCAAGCCCAAGCGCATGCGTCGAACGGCGCGCGCCCGGCCGATCCCCCGCCCGCGGCCACACCGGCCCTGGTCATCAACCGGCCGCTGCGCTCCGGCCAACGCGTTTACGCCCGCAACACCGACCTCATCGTCATCGGCATGGTCAGCCCCGGCGCCGAAGTCATCGCCGACGGCAATATCCACGTCTATGGACCGCTGCGCGGCAAGGCGATGGCCGGCGCGCGCGGCGACGCGTCGGCGCGCATCTTCACCACGCAGTTGGACGCGGAGCTGCTGGCCATCGCGGGGATTTACCGGGTGGTGGAAGACAAGCTGCCGGAATCGGTGCACAACCGTCCGGCCCAGGTGCGGCTCGACAATGACAGGCTGTGCCTGGACCCGCTGCAGAACTGACGCCTGCGGCTGCGCCGCGGCCTACATCTGGTAAAGATTGCGGCCCGCGGTTTTGCTTTACGATACTGCGATTTTGTTCATTCATAAGGGTTCTAGCGTCATGACACGGATCGTTGTGGTGACTTCCGGCAAAGGCGGCGTGGGCAAGACCACCACCAGCGCCAGCTTTTCCTCGGGCCTGGCCATGCAGGGACACAAGACGGCAGTCATCGACTTCGACGTCGGGCTGCGCAACCTGGACCTCATCATGGGTTGCGAGCGGCGCGTGGTCTACGACTTCGTCAACGTCATCCAGGGCGAGGCCAACCTGAAGCAAGCCCTGATCCGCGACAAGCAACTGGACAACCTTTACATCCTGCCGGCTTCGCAAACGCGCGACAAAGACGCCCTGACCAAGGAAGGCGTGGAAAAAGTCCTGGAAGAGCTCAAGGCGATGGACTTCGAGTACATCGTCTGCGACTCGCCCGCGGGCATCGAAACCGGCGCGCTCATGGCGGCCTATTTCGCCGACGACGCGCTGGTGGTGACCAATCCGGAAGTCTCCTCCGTGCGCGACTCGGACCGCATCCTGGGCATTCTTTCGGCCAAATCGCGCCGCGCCGTCGAAGGCGATGAGCCGGTCAAGGAATACCTGCTATTGACGCGCTACAACCCCAAGCGGGTGTCCGAGGGCGAAATGCTATCGATCAAGGACATCGAGGACATCCTGCGCATCAAGCTGATCGGCGTCATCCCCGAATCGGAATCGGTGCTGCAGGCCTCCAACCAAGGCGTCCCTGCCATCCACCTCAAGGGCACCGACGTCGCCGAAGCGTATCGCGACGTGGTCGACCGCTATCTCGGCAAAGACAAGCCGCTGCGCTTCGTCGAATACGAGAAGCCCGGTTTCATCAAGCGCCTGTTTGGAGGGAGATAACGATGTCCTTCCTGTCGTTCTTGCTCGGGCAAAAGAAGACCTCGGCCAGCGTCGCCAAGGAAAGGCTGCAAATCATTCTTGCGCACGAGCGTAGTGGCCGCGGCGCATCGCCGGACTATCTGCCGCAGCTGCAGCAGGAGCTTGTCGCGGTGATTTCCAAGTACGTCAAGATTGCGCCCGAAGACATCAAGGTCCAGCTCGAGCGCCAAGACACCCTCGAAGTGCTGGAAGTCAAGATCGAGATTCCGCAAGCCTGACCTTGCAGCCCCCGGCGCTGGTGCGCCGCCAATGCGCGCCGGACCGGCGCAAGTCGTGCCAAAGCCCCCGCCGCCGAGCGGCCGGGGCTTTTTGCCGCTGGTACGGTCACGCACCGCGGCACCCGGCCGGAGGCCGCGCAGGCGTGGCCGCCACTGGGCGAAACCCTACGGTCCCGGATCCGGAGTCTAGCCAAAGAGGAAAAGAAAGGGGAAGGAAGCAGGCGGTGATCAGGCACCGGGCGGCCAAAACCCGCCAGTTGCGGCATCACCCATGCGCAAGCACCTAGCCTGCACCGGCTGGCCAACGCGCGTGTGCCTCACGCAAGATGGGATCAGCCCCGCGCGACAAGCATCGCACAGGTTCGCGTGCGGGGGCCCGGCATCGGCTTGGCGGCCTGCCCGGCCCCGCACGGCGCGATCAGCGGTTCTTGCCGATCTGGTCGCCGATGACGCCACCGATGGCTGCGCCGCCCACCGTGCCGAGCACGCCACCGTTGGTGATGACGGCCCCGGCCACGCCGCCCAGGCCCGCGCCAGTGACGGCGGCCTTCTGGCGGCCGCTCATGCTATCCCAGGACGAGCAGCCGGCGGCCGAGACGGCCAGCATGACAGCGGCAAGCGACATGGAAGCGGTTCTCAGTTTCATGGAGCAACTCCTGTTGTTATGCCTGAACTTGTTGGAGCCCCAAGCATCGCAAATAGTGCCCGCCCCCGCTGTGAAGTTTGCCCAGAAGGTGTGTCAAGACGTTTTCGGCCTGGCCTGGGCGGGCGGCGACGCCGCGCCGCCCAGTCGGACGAAGGCTACTTCAGCGGCTTGTAGCGCAGGCGGCGCGGCTTGGCGCCCTCTTCGCCCAGGCGACGCCGCTTGTCGGCCTCGTACTCCTGGTAGTTGCCGTCGAAGAACACCACCTGCGAGTCCCCCTCGAAGGCCAGGATGTGGGTGGCGATGCGGTCCAGGAACCAGCGGTCGTGGCTGATGACCATGACGCTGCCGGCAAACTCCAGCAAGGCATCCTCCAGCGCGCGCAGCGTTTCCACGTCCAGGTCATTGGACGGCTCGTCCAGCAGCAGCAGGTTGCCGCCGGCGATCAGGGTCTTGGCCAGGTGCAGCCGGCCCCGCTCGCCGCCCGAAAGCTGCCCGACGCGCTTGTTCTGGTCCGACCCCTTGAAGTTGAACCGGCCGAGATAGGCGCGCGCCGGCATTTCGAACTTGCCGACGGTGATCAGGTCGGCGCCGTCCGAGATGGCCTCGAACACGGTCTTGTCGTCCGGCAGCGCCTCGCGCGACTGGTCCACCAGCGCGAGCTTGACCGTCTGGCCGATGCGGATCTCGCCCGAATCGGGCTTCTCGCGGCCGGCGATCATGCGAAACAAGGTGGATTTGCCCGCGCCGTTGGCGCCGATGATACCGACGATGGCCCCGGGCGGTACGCGAAAGCTCAGGTTGTCGATCAGCAGCCTGTCGCCATACCCCTTGCTGACGTTGACGAATTCCAGCACCTCGTTGCCCAGCCGGTCCGCCACCGGGATGAAGATTTCCTGGGTTTCATTGCGCTTCTGGTATTCGTAGGACGACAGCTCCTCGAAGCGCGCCAAGCGTGCCTTGGCCTTGGCCTGCCGGCCCTTGGGATTTTGGCGCACCCATTCGAGCTCTTTCTTGATGGTCTTCTGGCGGGCCGATTCAGCGGCCTCTTCCTGCTTCAGGCGCGCTTCCTTCTGTTCCAGCCAGGAGCTGTAGTTGCCCTTCCAGGGGATGCCATGGCCACGGTCCAGCTCCAAGATCCACTCGGCGGCGTTGTCCAGGAAGTAGCGGTCGTGCGTGACAGCCACCACCGTGCCGGGGAATTTCTGCAGGAACTGCTCGAGCCATTCCACGCTTTCGGCATCCAGGTGGTTGGTCGGCTCGTCCAGCAGCAGCATGTCGGGCTTGGACAGCAGCAGCCGGCACAAGGCCACGCGCCGCTTCTCGCCGCCGGACAGGTTGCCGACGACGGCATCCCAGGGCGGCAGGCGCAGGGCATCGGCTGCAATCTCCATCTGCGTTTCGATGTCGTCCGAGCCGCTGGAGGCGGCGGCGGCAATGATGGCCTCGAGCTCGGCCTGTTCGGCTGCCAGCTTGTCGAAGTCGGCATCCGGCTCGGCGTAGGCCGCATAGACCTCTTCCAGCCGCTTGCGCGCAGCGAACACGTCACCCAGGCCTTCCTCGACGGCCTGGCGCACGGTGTGGGACGGATCGAGCTGGGGTTCCTGGGGCAGATAGCCGATCTTCAGCCCCGGCATGGGCACGGCTTCGCCTTCGATCTCCTTGTCCACGCCCGCCATGATCTTGAGCAGGGTGGACTTGCCTGCGCCGTTCAACCCAAGCACGCCGATCTTGGCGCCGGGAAAAAAGGACAGCGAAATGTCGCGCAGGATCTGCCGCTTGGGCGGCACGACCTTGCCGACGCGGTTCATCGTGTAGACGTACTGAGCCATGTCGTATCGTTATCGGATTGCCAAAGAGGACCAGCCCGGCATTGTAGGCGGTCGGCGCCGGCGGCGCGCGCAAGCGGGCCGGCGCCCGGCGCCGGGCAGGTCCCCTGCGGCGTTATGATGCACGCATTGGGCCCCTCGCGGCCCCGTCCCGCCTTGCCGAACACCATGTCCCCTGCCGAATCCTCCGACGCCCCTTGCCGCTTCACCGAGGAAGAGCTTGCCTTGCTGGGCAAGACTGCCGACGCCCTGACGGCCTACTCGGGCAAGCCCGTGCTGGCCGAAGTGGGTACCGCCGAAAGCGGCCACGAATGGGTGGCGTTCGCCCGGCCGTTGGAGCCCGGCGCAGCGCTCGGCGACGACGACGTGCGCATGCAGATGGGCGGCCCCGGCACGCGCTGGGTCGGCAACCGCGGCGGCCTGGGAGGCAGCCCCGATGACGTCTACGACTGCGTCTACCTGTGGGCGATCCAGCTCTCGCCGCTGCCCGGCGAACGCTACATCAAGCTCGATCACCAGGGCGACGAATTCGACTGGTCCGACCGGCTGGCCGACCTGCTGCCCTTTGACATGAGCGACGCGCCCCCGACGGACGACGATCCCGGCGACGATCCGGACGACTAAACCGCGGACCGCCTGCTGCGCAACCGGTCGCGCCAATACATTGCCACACCCAGCGGCCAGGCCAAGGCGACCAGCGTGCGCGCGGCGATCCCGCCATCGGCCAACCCAGTGAAGTGGGGCGGCAGCCGCACCCCCGCTGCGCGCAGGTGCAGGCCAAAGCGCGTATAGCGCGCTGCCGCCAGCAGCACTGCAATGGGCCGGTGCCGCAGCCAAGGCAGGCCGTTGAGCAGCGCATCGCGCGCCAGCAGGTACAGCCCGGCCGCGTGCGTGCTTGCATCGTGCGCGCCCTGGCGGCTGAGCGAATCGCCGCTGTCATGGTAGATGCGCACGACTTCGTTGACGAAGCGGGTCAGGTAGCCGGCCCGCGAGATCGCCGACCACACGAGGCTTTCCGGCACGAAGCCGGGAATTTCCTCGGGAAAGGGAAATCGCCGCAGCACGTCGGTGCGCTGGAACCCGAACTTTTCACCGCCCACGCGCCAGCGATACGCCATCTCCACGGGGCTCGCGTCGAACACGTCGCGCGGATAGCGGTCGCCGACGATGCTGCCGTCGGGACGCGCGCATAGCCCGGTCACCGCCGAATAGCGCTCGCGCTCGCCTGCGGGAATTCCCTGCCAAACGCGATGCAGGATCTGCAAGGCGTCGTCGGGCATGGCGTCGTCGCTGTCCAGCGCCACGAACAGTTCGCCGCGGGCCTCGCGCACGCCGCGGTTGAAGGCGGCTTTCTTGTGGCCGTGCGACTGGCGCACATAGCGCACGGGGAAAGGCGCCTGGGCCTGCCAGGCCTGCACCAGTTCGGCCGTGCCATCGGTCGAGCCGTCGTCGACGATCAGCCACTCGAAGTCACGGAAAGTCTGCCGCAGCAGGCAGTCATAAACTCGCGGCAACGTGTGCGCGCGGTTGTACGTGGGCGTGAAAACGGTAAAGACGTGACCGGATTGCGTCATGGCGATGCGGCCGCTGCAGGCGGCCCCTCCCAGGCAACATGGCTCCGTCAAGTATAGGGACGCGGCGGGCGCGGCGGGGCGGGCGCCTGTGACGGGCGGCTACAGGCGTAACGCGCCCGCGCCCCGCGTTGGGCAAAAAAAACCGCAGGCCAGGCCTGCGGTTTTCTGGGCGGTGCCGTCGGTCAGACGCGCTTGATCTTTTCAAGCATCTTGAACACGCTCTTGGGCGAGTTCACGAAAAGACGCTTGAAAGCCTTGCCCAGGCAACGGCGCTCCAGGGTGTTGCGACGCACGCGCTTGCGTTCAGCCATGTCCTGACTCCAGTAGTCTGTCGGTCCGGTCGACCCGGAAAAATGAATCGCACAAACAGGCAATTGTACCGTGAATGGTGGGCCATCGTCCAAGCAGGCTCTTTCCCGGCAAACCGTGCCCGCCATGCATTGCGGCGCGGCAAGTCCCCGGCCGCCCCGCGCTGTCTCGGCAACCGTCCAACGGCGCCTGCCTGCGCCCGCAGGGCGTCCCACTACCAATGCTGTATATTTACACAGCAATCCTCCGCACGGCCATCCGGCCCTGGACGGCCCCCGTCCAAGTGGGCGGCCGGGCGCTTCGCGCTATAGTCCCGGCCATGTCCCGGGCCACGCGGCGGGCCGCCCCTGCGGTAGGAAACCGGCTCACTGCCGGCGCCACGCCGGCGCCGGTACGACCGCAGCTGCAGCGACGACCTACATGAGCTCTCACATCCGCATCACCGGCGCCCGCCAGAACAATCTCAAAAACCTCGACGTTGCGTTCGCCACGGGCGAGCTGACCGTCATCACCGGCGTATCCGGTTCCGGGAAAAGCTCCCTGGCGTTCGATACGCTGTACGCCGAGGGCCAGCGCCGCTACGTCGAAACCTTCTCGCCGTATGCGCGCCAGTTCCTGGATCGCATGGACAAGCCCCAGGTCGACCGCATCGAGGGCATCCTGCCGGCCATCGCCATCGACCAGACCAACCCCGTGCGCAATTCGCGCAGCACGGTCGGCACGATGACCGAGCTGAACGATCACCTCAAGCTGCTGTATGCACGCGCGGCCCACCTGTACTGCCGCGGCTGCGGCCAACCGGTGCGGCGTGACACGCCCGACACCATACGCCACGCCTTGCACCAGCGTGCAGCAGCCGCGGGCGACCCGCGCTTGGTCGTCACCTTTCCCATCCACGTGCCGGCCAACTTCAGCGAGGACGAAGTCCGCGGCTTCTTGGAAGGCCAGGGCTACACGCGCGTGCACGGCGACATCGCCGCCGCGCCCGTCGAAGGCGGTGGCGATGCCGGCAGCGCTCGCGGCAAACACAAGGCGGACGGCGCGCATGCCAAGCGCGTCCTGGCCGTGGTGCAGGACCGCTTCCGGATGTCCGGCGCCGAGCCTGAGCGCGTCATGGAAGCGCTGGACGTGGCGCTGCGCATGGGCGCCGGCCACCTGTCGGTGCACGTGCTGGGCGACGATGGCGCCGACGTCCGGGTATGGAAGTTCAGCGACCGGCTGCACTGCGCCGACTGCGACATCGAATACACCGACCCGCTGCCCAGCACCTTTTCCTTCAATTCGCCGCTGGGCGCCTGCGAGACCTGCCGTGGCTTTGGCCGCGTCATCGGCATCGACTACGGGCTGGTCATCCCCGATCCGTCCAAGACGCTGCGCGAAGGGGCCATCAAGCCCTGGCAGACCGCCAGCTACAAGGAATGCCAGGACGACCTGGAAAAGTACGCACCGCGCGCGGGCGTGCGGCTGGGCGTGCCGTGGCGCGACCTGAGCGAGGACGAGCGCAACTGGGTGCTATTCGGCGACCCGGCATGGAAAGGCGGCAACCAGGCATGGAAGACGCAGTGGTACGGCGTGCAGCGCTTCTTCGATTGGTTGGAATCGCGCGCCTACAAAATGCACGTGCGTGTCTTGCTGTCCAAGTACCGCAGCTACACGCCCTGCCCGGCCTGCAAGGGGTCGCGTCTGAAGCCCGACGCCTTGCTGTGGCGCGTGGGCGACAAGGCGCTGGCCGATGCCGCGCTGACGCCTGACGAAGGCCGCTACCGCCGCTTCATGCCCGTGCACGCACGCTGGAGCCGGGAACTGCTCGACGGCCTGCCCGGCCTGTCGCTGCATGACCTGATGATGCTGCCCATCGCGCGGGTGCGCCGCTTTTTCGACGAACTGAAGCTGGACGGCGCGATGGACGCCGCCGGCGACCTGCTGCTGGCCGAGATCCGCACGCGCCTGCGCTTCCTGTGCGACGTGGGCCTGGGATACCTCACGCTGGACCGGCAAAGCCGCACGCTGTCCGGTGGCGAAGTGCAGCGCATCAACCTGACCACGGCGCTGGGTACCTCGCTGGTCAACACGCTGTTCGTGCTGGACGAGCCGTCCATCGGCCTGCATCCGCGCGACATGAACCGCGTCGTCGAGGTCATGCACCGCCTGCGCGACGCCGGCAATACGCTGGTCGTCGTCGAGCACGATCCGCAGGTCATGGTGGCAGCCGACCGCATCATCGACGTCGGCCCTGGTCCCGGTGAGCGCGGCGGCCGGATCGTGTTCGACGGCACGCCGCAGGCGCTGCGCCGCGCCCCCACGCTGACAGGCGACTACTTCGGCGGCCGCAAGCGCGTGCAAGCCTCGCGCCCACTGCCGGTCACCCCGGGCACGCCGCGCCTCATCATAGAAGGCGCGCGCGCCCACAACCTGCGCAACATCGACGTCGAGCTACCGCTGGGGCGGCTGGTCTGCATCACCGGTGTTTCCGGATCGGGCAAGTCCACGCTGGTGCAGGACGTGCTCTACCCCGGTCTGCTCAAGCTGCAGGGCAAGCCGTCCGAAACACCCGGCGACCACGACCGCATCCTGGGCGCCGAGCAGATTGCCGAGGTGATCATGGTCGACCAGGCACCCATCGGCAAGACGGCCCGTTCCAATCCCGCCAGCTACGTCGGCGCCTTCGATGCGATACGCAAGCTGTTCGCGCAGGCGCCGCTGGCGCGCGAGCGCCAATACACCGCCGGCACGTTCAGCTTCAACAGCGGCGACGGACGCTGCCCGACCTGCGGGGGTACGGGCTTCGAGCACGTCGAGATGCAGTTCCTGTCCGACGTCTACCTGCGCTGCCCGGACTGCGACGGCAAGCGCTTCCGGCCGGAGGTCCTGGAAGTGCGCGTCGAACACCTGGGCCGCAACGCCTCGATCGACGAGGTGCTGGAGATGACCGTCAGCGAGGCGCTGGACTTCTTCAAGGGCCTGCGCGACGTCCAGAACGGGCTGGCGCCGCTTGCCGACGTCGGCCTGGAATACGTACGCCTGGGCCAGCCGGTGCCGACGCTATCCGGCGGCGAGGCGCAGCGCCTGAAGCTCGCCGGGCACCTGGCCGAAGCCGCGCGCAGTAGCCTGTCTTCGGCCAAGGTCGCCAAGAAGGGCAACCTGTTCCTCTTCGACGAGCCGACCACGGGCCTGCATTTCGACGACGTGGCGCGCCTGATGCGAGCCTTCCGCAAGCTGCTGGCGGCCGGCCACAGCCTGCTGGTCATCGAGCACAACCTGGACGTGATCCGCGCTGCCGACTGGGTGGTCGACCTGGGCCCCGAAGGCGGTGACGGCGGCGGCCGGGTCGTGGGCGTGGGCACGCCCGCCGAGCTGATGGGCAACCCGGCCTCGCCGACGGGCGTGGCGCTGCGCGAATACGAAGCCAGCATCGTGCCGTCCGCCGTGGTGCCCGACGGTGGCGCCTGGGAGGCTGCCAACGAACCCGATGCGGCGCCCGCCGCCGAAGCCCGCGCCGGGGCTGAAGCCGCGCCGGCCGCGCTCCAAGCCGCCGAGCCGTGCCCGGATTACCCATCGGGCACGCCGCTGCAGGCGCTGCTGCACCGCCGCCGCGCTGCCCACCGCGCCATCCAGATCCGCAATGCGCGCGAGCACAACCTGAAAAACGTCGACGTCGAAATCCCGCGCGATACCTTCACCGTCATCACCGGGGTATCGGGCTCGGGCAAGTCCACCCTGGCCTTCGATATCCTGTTCAACGAGGGCCAGCGCCGCTACCTGGAATCGCTCAACGCGTATGCGCGCGCCATCGTGCAGCCCGCCGGCAAGCCGGAGGTGGATGCGATCTTCGGCATCCCGCCGACGGTGGCCATCGAGCAGCGCACCAGCCGCGGCGGGCGCAAGTCCACGGTGGCGACGATGACCGAGATCTACCACTTCCTGCGCCTGCTGTACGTCAAGCTGGGCGTGCAGCATTGCCCCGACTGCGGCGTGCCGGTCGAGCCACAGACCGCCGAGCAGATCGTGGCGCGCCTGATGCGCGAGCACAAAGGCCAGCACGTCGGCCTGCTGGCGCCGCTGGTCACGGCGCGCAAGGGTTATTACACCGACCTGGCCAAGTGGGCGGGCGCCAAGGGCTATACGCACCTGCGCGTGGACGGCGCCTTCATCCCCGTCAGCCCCTGGCCGCGGCTGGACCGCTACAAGGAACACACGATCGAACTGCCCGTGGCCGACCTGCTGGTCGACCCGGCCAACGAGGCGCCACTGCGCGAAGCGGTCAAGGCCGCGCTCGAGCACGGCCAGGGCACGATGAGCGTGATCTGGCCCGTCGACCGGCTGCGCGACGGCTTGGACACGGCCTTGCAGCAGCAGCATTTTTCCGTCAAGCGTGCCTGCCCGTCGTGCGGGGCCAGCTTCCCCGAGCCCGATCCGCGGCTTTTTTCCTACAACTCCAAGCACGGCTGGTGCCCGTCTTGCTACGGCACGGGCCTGCAGCTGCAAGGCTTCGACGAAGCGCAAACCGGCGAGGAAACCATCTGGAATGCCTGGTACGAGGGCGAGGCCAAGACGTGTCCGGCATGCGACGGCCAGCGGCTCAACCCCGTGGCACGCGCCGTGCGCTGGCGCGGCCGGTCGATCGCGGAGCTGGCGGCCATGTCCGTGTCCGAGGCGCACACCTTCTTCACCGGCCTGGTCGCCCGCGGGCGCGAGGCCGAGATCGCGCGCGACATCCTGGCCGAAATCCGTAGCCGCCTGGCCTTCATGGAGCAGGTTGGCCTTTCGTACCTCGCGCTGGACCGGGCCGCGCCCACGCTGTCCGGCGGCGAGGCCCAGCGCATCCGGCTGGCCGCCCAGCTCGGCTCCAACCTGCAGGGCGTTTGCTATGTGCTGGACGAACCCACGATCGGCCTGCATCCGCGCGACAACCGCATCCTGTTGGACGCCCTGGCGCGACTGGAAGGCAACGGCAACACCCTGGTCGTGGTCGAACATGACGACGACACCATCCGGCGCGCCTCGCACATCATCGACATCGGCCCGGGGGCCGGCGTGCGCGGCGGCCGTGTCGTGGCACAAGGCACCGCGCAGGACTTGATCGCCAACCCCGATTCGATCACCGGCCGCTACCTGGCCAAGCCTTTGGCGCATCCGATCGCGCCGCGCCGGCCGGTCGGCGCCGACACGCCCATGATCGCCGTGCACGGCGCGCGGCTGCACAACCTGCGCCACGTCGACGCCAGCCTCCCCGTGGGCCGCCTGACGGTGGTCACCGGCGTGTCTGGGTCCGGCAAGTCGACGCTGGCGCGTGAAGTCCTGCTCGACAACCTGCTGCGCGCAGTGTCTGCCGGCAAGGCCCCGTCGTGGACGGGGTGCGAACGCATCACCGGGTGGGAGGCCATAGACCGCGTCCTGGAAGTCGACCAGACACCCATCGGCAAGACGCCGCGGTCCTGCCCGGCGACCTACGTGGGTTTTTGGGATGACGTGCGCAAGCAGTTCGCCGACACGCGCGAGGCACGCATGCGCGGTTGGACGGCGGCAAGGTTCTCTTTCAACACCGGCGACGGCCGCTGCCCGGTCTGCGAAGGCCAGGGCATGCGCACCATAGAGATGAACTTCCTGCCGGACGTGAAGGTGCCGTGCGACGCATGCAACGGCGCACGCTTCAACCACGACACCCTGTCCGTGCGCCTGCGCGGCAAGAATGCCGGCGAGCTGCTCAACATGGAAGTCGACGACGCGATCGACTACTTCGCGGCGCATCCGCGCATCCTCCGGCCACTGCAGCTCATGCGCGACGTCGGCCTGGGCTACCTGACGCTCGGCCAGCCCTCACCCACGCTGTCCGGCGGCGAGGCGCAGCGGATCAAGCTCATCACCGAACTGGCCAAGGCCCGCATGACCGAGGGCGTAATCAAGACGGGGCGCGCCTCGCGCGCGCCGCACACCCTATATGTGCTGGACGAGCCGACGGTGGGCCTGTCCATGGCCGACGTCGAAAAGCTCATCCACGTGCTGCACCGGCTGGTCGAAGCGGGCAACACGGTCGTCGTCATCGAGCACAACCTGGACGTGATCGCCGAAGCGGACTGGCTGATCGACCTGGGACCCGAAGGCGGCTCGGGCGGCGGACGCCTGGTCGTGCAGGGCACGCCGGAAGACGCCATGGCCGCGCGCGACCGCTCGCACACCGGCGCGGTGTTGCACGAGTTCATGCATGCGCGGCAATGAGGGCAGGCGCATGAAACCCTTATCCTGCCGGGCGCGCCGCCCGCTTGCGTGGCATCATGCTGCGCCCGCCGACACCCAGTCGCTGCAACCATGACGCTTTGCCGCTTCGAAGACCGCCTGGCCGGGACGGCGCTGGCGATGTACGAGCCGTGCAGGCGGATCGAGGCGCGCCGCGCCGGCGACCTGCCGCGAGCGTTCGCCGCCATCGAGGACGCGCGGCGGGCCGGCCGCTGGATCGCACTACTGCTGGACTATGAGCTCGGCGAATGGCTGGAGCCCGCGGTCGCGGGCGGCACGCCGGAATACGGCGCTCCGCTGCTGGCGGCGCTGTGCTTTCGCCGTGCCGCGCGGGAAGCGCCCTGGGGCCCGCCCGATCCGGGGCAGGCCGCGCGCGTCGTGGCCGTCGCGCCGCGCATCGCCAAGGCCGGATACCTGCGCAACGTGCACGCCATCCGCGAGCGCATCGCCGCCGGCGATTTCTACCAGGTCAACTACACCTTCCGGCAAGACGTGACGGTAGCGGGTCCGCTACCCGCGCTGTACCGGACCATCGCTTGCCAGCACCCGAGCGCGCATGCGGCCTACATCGAGGACGCCGGCCGGACCGTGCTGTCGTTTTCGCCCGAACTCTTCCTGCAACGGCGCGGGACGCGGCTCGCGACCCGTCCCATGAAAGGTACGGCGCCGCGCCACGCAGACCCGGTCCTCGACGGCCAGTCCGGCCACGCATTGCAAGCCAGTACCAAGGACCGCGCCGAGAACCTGATGATCGTCGACCTGCTGCGCAACGACCTGGGCCGCCTGGCCCGCCCAGGGTCGGTTCAGGTGACGTCGCTCTTCGATCTGGAGCGCTATCCCAGCGTATGGACGCTGACCTCCACGGTATGCGCGGACGTGCCGGGCGCACCGCTGCCCGCCGTGCTGCAGGCGCTGTTCCCGTGCGGCTCGGTCACCGGCGCACCCAAGATCGCGGCGATGCGCTGCATACGGGAGCTGGAATCCGACCGGCGTGGCCTGTATTGCGGCAGCGTCGGCTGGCTTGCGCCTGACGGCGATTTTGCGCTGAACGTGGCGATACGCACCCTGGTCGTCGGGCCGGACGGCCGCGGCGTCTATGGTGCGGGCGGCGGCATCGTCGCCGATTCGGACCCCGAGCAGGAATGGCTGGAATGCCAGTGGAAATCGCGTATCCTGGAAACTGCAGCCTGAGCCCGGCAGGCCGGCCGGGCCCCTAGCTCATCACCGGCGTGACTGGCGCCCGGCTCCATCGGGGCACCGGATCCAGGCTGGCTGCAAGCAAGACGAACATGTTGCCGCAATTGATCGAAACCATGCGGGTGGAGCCCGACGGCGCCATGCCCTTGCTCGCGCGCCACATCGACCGCCTGGGCGCGTCCTGCATCGCCTTGGGCTACGCCTGGCCGGAGCGCGAAATCCTGGCGGCCGTGGAGCAAGCCGCTGCCGCGTTGCCACGCGGGCAGGCACATCGCCTGCGGCTGCTGCTCGACCGCCATGGCGCCTGGACGATGGAAAGCGCGCCGCTGCCCGACCTGCCCGCGCCCGTGCGCGTGGCGGTGTCGTCGCGCCCCCTGGACTCACAGGCCCTTTTGCTGCGCCACAAGACCACGCACCGGCCCTGGTACGGCGAGGCCGCCGGCTGGCTGCAGTGCCACCCGGACCACTTCGACGTGCTTTTTTTCAACGAGAAGGGAGAACTGTGCGAAGGCACGCGTAGCAACGTCTATGTGCTGCGCGACGGTCAATGGATCACCCCCGCCGTCGCATGCGGCCTGTTGCCGGGCGTGCAACGCGCGCAGCTCCTGGAGGAAGGCAAGGCGGTCGAGGGCGTGCTGGGTGCGCGCGACCTGCGCGAAGCCCAAGGCATACGCCTGTCCAACGCCCTGCGCGGCTGGATAGACGCCACTTTGCAGACCGACGCCTGACGCCGGCCCAGCCGGCGCCCCCGGGGATCAACGGCCCAGGATCGCCTGCACCGCCTCGTGCGCCGCGGCCATGCCCATGGCCGCGGTCACCATCACCGCGGAGCCGTAGCCGGCGCACGACAGGCCTTGGGGCGCGGGCGCGCCGGCCTCTCCCCGCGCATCCTGCCAGGCATCCGGCAGGACAGCCTGCTGGGCCAGCCATAGCGCGCGCACGCCCATGCGCGGAACGCGGCCGTGCGGCTTGCCCGGTTGCGACGCGGGCTTGGGATACCCGTGGTGACGGCGCAGGACATTGCGCAGCTTGGCCAGCAACGCGTCGTGGCTGGCCTGGGACAGGTCGCCGGCGCGCAGCGCCAGCGGGTCGGTCTTGCCGCCCGCACCGCCGCACACCACCAGCGCCTGGCCGCGCGCGCGCGCCAGCAAGATCATGGCCACTTTGGCCGTGACCTGGTCGGTGCAATCGACGATGACGTCCAGCCCGGGGTCGAGCAGCTGGGCGGCATTGTCCGGGGAAACGAAATCGTCCACGCACTCGAGCTTGCAATCCGGATGGATGCCGCGCACCCGCTCGGCCATGGCCTCGACCTTGGCCTGGCCAAGCGTCGCGGTCAGCGCGTGGATCTGGCGGTTGACGTTGGATTCGGCGATGTGGTCCAGGTCGACCAGCGTCAGCCCGCCGACGCCGCAGCGCGCCAGCGCCTCGGCGGTCCACGAGCCGACCCCGCCCAGGCCCACCACCGCCACGCGCGCCGACTGCAGTCGCACTGGCGCCTGCGGCCCGTACAGCCGCGCCAGGCCGCCGAAGCGGCGGTCCGCGTCGACGACGTCACAAACGGAGGTGGAGGGATCGAAGTTCATGGGGTGGCATTTTCCCATGTCCTGCAGCCAGGCCGGCTCGATCGACGGTATCGATGGCGGCGACCGAAATTCATCATTTGTCACGACCGGATGTGCTCCCTACCCTAACGCTGCCCCCGAACGACAAGACAGGAGACAACCATGAACCGACGCCGCGCACTGCAATGGCTGGCCGCCGTGCTTGCGCTGCCGCTGGCCGCACCGACCGCAGCGCAAGACTATCCCGACCGGCCCATCCACCTCATCTCGCCCTATGGGCCCGGAGGCGGGAACGACACCATCGCACGGCTGCTGGCAGGCAAGCTCGGCGAGGCTTTCGGCCAACGCATCATCGTGGAGAACAAGCCAGGTGGCAATACGATCATCGGCAACGACATCGTGGCCAAGTCCGCCCCAGACGGCTATACGCTCATCCTCAACGGCAATGGTTTCGTGACCAATCCCAGCTTTTACTCGAAGCTGCCGTTCGATCCGGTCGCGGATTTTGCCCCTGTCGCCTTCATCGCGTTCACGGACCTCGTTTTGGTCGCCAACCCGAGCGTGCCTGCCTCCAGCGTCCAAGAGCTCATCGACTTGGCCAAGGCCAGACCTGGTTCGCTGAACTTCGGCAATACGGGACATGGGGGACCGGAGCATCTGGCGAGCGTCACCTTCGGGCAACTGGCTGGCGTGGACGTCGGTTCGATTCCTTATAAAGGCGCGGCGGCCGCCATCACCGATCTCGTGGGCGGCCAAATCCAATTGATGATCACCGCGCTCGCAGCCGTCCAACCCTATATCCAGAATGGCAGGCTCAAACTCATCGCCATCGCCAACGACAAGCGTTCGCCGCGATACCCCGACGTGCCCACCATTGCTGAATCGAGATTGAAAGATTTCCGCACGTCGCTGTGGTACGGCATGATGGCGCCGGCTGGCACGCCCCAGCCGATCGTGCGCAAGCTCAACGCCGAGATCAACAAAGTGCTGCGGCAAAAAGACGTCATGGACGTCTTCGATCAACGTGGGTTGTCGCTTGGCAACGAATCCCAGTACGGCACGCCAGAGGGCTTCGCGGCCTTCATCCAGCAGGAGCTGGACAACATGGCGCGCCTGGCAAGGCTGGCCAATATCAAACCTGAGTAGCGGTCCCGCGATGGATGACCCGCACGATTTACTGCAGGCGTTGCGCTGCGCTTGCGGACTGCCTGAGCAAGCGGCCGACGGGGTGCGCATCGATGGCCGTGATCCGGTCATTGGCACGCCGTACAAAGTGGCGCAGACCGGCGCGGCGGCCATCGCCGCAACCGGCATGGCCGCCGCATGGTTACTGCGCCTTCGCGGCCGACGCGTTCCATGCGTGACGGTCGACGCGGTCGCCGCGGCTGCCGCCATGCAAAGCTACAAGTTCCTTCGTATCGATGGCCGAGCGCCGGGACCAGTCATGGATAGGCTGACCGGCTTCTATGCTGCCGGGGACGGCCGCTGGGTCTACTTGCACTGCAACTTTCCCAACTTGGCCGCGGCCAATTGCCGCGCGCTCGGCGCCGCGCACAATCCCGGGAGCTTGGTGGCGAGCGTGGCCGGACGCGCCGGCGCCGATGTCGAGGAAGCCATCATGGCCGGCGGCGGCTGCGGTGCGCTGGTGCGGACAGAAGACGAATGGCGCGCCTCACCGCAAGGAATCGCTGCAGCTGCCGAGCCGCCCGTAATCCTCACCCGCATTGGCGACGCGCCGCCACGACCGTTGCCGCAAGCCGATCGGCCGCTGCACGGGGTGCGTGTGCTGGACCTGACCCGGGTGCTGGCCGGGCCGACCTGCGCCAAGACACTGGCCGAACACGGCGCCGATGTGCTGCGCATTTCGCGGCGGGACCTACCCAACTCGGGCGTGCTGGACTTGGATACCAGCGTCGGCAAACGTTCGGCCTGGCTAGATCTGCGGGATCCGCCGCAGCGGCAGACCTTGCTGGACTTGGTGCGCGGCTGCGATGTCTTTTCTCAAGCCTACAGGCCGGGCGCGCTTGACCGTCATGGCCTGTCGGCCGAGGCCCTGGCGGCGCTGCGCCCGGGGATCGTGTACGTTTGCCTGAATGCCTGGGGGTACGGCAGCCCGTGGCGCGAGCGACGCGGCTTCGACACCGTCGTACAGGCTGCCAACGGCATGGCGTGGTCTGCCGGCGACGGGCGCCCGGCGCAACTGCCGGTCGCCATGCAAGACTACGTGGCCGGATACCTGATGGCCTATGGCGCGATGGCCGCCTTGGCACGGCGTGCCGAGGAGGGCGGAACCTGGCAAGTGCGCGTTTCGCTCGCGGCCTGCGGAGAATGGATCAGGCGCCATGGCACTATCGCGGCGTCGCGCTGGACGGGACTACCCAGCCAAGTCCCGGAAATCTGCGTCCGGCCCTGGTTGGTGGAGACCCGCTCGCCGGCGGGCCGGCTAACGCAGCTTGGCCCAGTGGCACGCCTGTCTGGGGTTGATTCGCGCTGGGACACGGCGGTCGTCGCCGAAGGCAGCTGCGCGCCTGCCTGGCTATCTGGCTAGCGCCGGCGTCCAGCGCCAGCGGCTATGCTGGCACGTATTGCCCGGAAGCCCGCGCCAGACTCCCCAGGCGGCCGAAGCCCTCGACAAGCAGCCGGGGGCGGACCACAATAGCGGCTTCTTACCGTGTCCAAGCAGCCTCGCCCCCCCTTCCCGCGCTTTTCGGCCGACCAATCGGACGCCGTACTGCTGTGCGCGCTGGGCACGCTCAACCACGTCGTACTCAATGGCGGGCGGGTCGCGGTATCGCTGGCCGGGCTGGCCGCTGGGTTGTCGACCGTGACCGTCGGGCTGCTGATTGCGGTCTTCGCCGTCCTGCCCATGCTGACCTCGGTGCGGCTGGGCCGGCTGGTCGACCAGATCGGCGTGCAGAAACCGCTGCGGCTGGGCGTCTGGCTGGTCGGGGTGGGCGCGATCCTGCCCTTCGCTTGGGTGGCGGTGCCCACGCTCATGATCGCCGGCTGCTGCATAGGCGTGGGATTCGCGCTGGTGCAGGTGGCGATGCAAAACCAGCTGAGCCAGGGCGACGCCGACACCCGCCTGCGCAATTTTTCCTGGATGTCCCTGGCCTTTGCCGTATCGGGGTTCAGCGGCCCGCTGCTGGCCGGCCTGGCCATCGACCACCTCGGCCACCGCTACGCCTTCGGCCTGCTTGCGCTGGGCCCGCTGCTGTCGCTGGCCGTCCTGAAGCGGCTGCGCGGCCGGCTGGTGCCGCCGTCGCCGCCACGCGACCCCGACGTCCAGCCCAGGCTGGCCGACCTGCTCGCCGTGCCGGGACTGCGCCGCGTCTTGGGCGCCAACATGATGCTGTCGGGTGCCTGGGACACCCACATGTTCGTCGTGCCGCTGTTCGGCGTGTCCATCGGCCTGTCGGCCACGGTGATCGGCGCCATCCTGGCCAGCTTCGCCGCGGCGACCTTCGTCATCCGGCTGGCGCTGCCGGCCATCCAGCGGCGCGTCCGGTCCTGGTCCCTGGTGCGCACCGCACTGGCCGGCGCCTGCCTGAACTTCCTGCTTTATCCGCTGTTCACCGACGTCGCCATGCTGATGACGCTCTCCTTCGTGCTGGGCCTTGCGCTGGGCTGCAGCCAGCCCAGCATCCTTGCGCTGCTGCATCATTACGCGCCGCCCGGCCGCGCGGCCGAAGCCTTCGGCATGCGCCTGGCGCTGATCAACGGCTCGCAGGTATCGTTGCCGCTGGCCTTCGGGGCGCTGGGCGCGGCCGTAGGCGTCACGCCGCTGTTCTGGGCGTACGCCGTGCTGCTGGGCACGGGGGTTTGGTTCAACCGTCGCGCCGGCGACATGCCCGACCAGGAGGCCAGGCATGGCTGAATCGTCCGGCATGGCACCCGCGCAAATACCGTTCCGGCTGTGGACCGCCGAAGAGCGCGAGGCGTCGCTGCGCGCGGCGCTGGCCGACTGGCATCCCGGCCAGGACGTATGGATATTCGCCTACGGCTCGCTGATCTGGCGCCCGGACTTCGCATACGCCGAGCGACGGCTGGCCACGCTGCACGGCCACCATCGCGCCTTGTGCCTGTGGTCGCGCGTCAACCGGGGCACCCCGGAATGTCCCGGCCTGGTGTTCGGATTGGACCGCGGCGGGTCGTGCCGCGGCGTGGTCTACCGGCTGCCCGGTGAGGCAGTCCCCGGGACGTTCCCCGCCCTGTGGGAGCGGGAAATGTCCACCGGGGCGTACTTGCCGCGCTGGCTGCCTTGCGAGACGGACCAAGGACGCGTGCGCGCGCTCGTCTTCGTCATGAACCGCAGCAATCCGGGCTATGTCGGCACCCTGCCCGAGGACGAGGTGCTGGCCATCGTGCGCCGCGCATCCGGCCGCTACGGGCGCTGCACCGATTATGTCACGGCCACTGCGGCCGCCCTGCGTGCGGCCGGCATCCACGATGCGCGCCTGGAGCGTATCGCCCGGCGCCTGGAGGAACAGGCCCTGCCCGAAAGCTGAGCCCTTGCGCCGGGGGACGGTACACTCGCAGGTATCCGTGTGGCCGTCTTTGCCGGCTTCTTTTCGATCGCTTCAGATATGTCGTCCCTTGCCGACCTGCGCCAGACCTACCAAAAACACGTCCTTCGGGAAAGCGACGTGGCCGCCGACCCCGTCGCCCAGTTCTCCGCATGGTTCGACCAGGCCCTATCGGCACAGGTGCCCGAGCCGAACGCCATGACGCTGGCCACGGCCGACGCCGACGGCCGCCCGTCGGCGCGCATCGTGCTGCTCAAGGGGTACGACGCCGACGGCTTCGTCTTCTACACCAACTACGAATCCCGCAAGGGTCGGGAACTGGCCGCCCGCCCTTGGGCGGCATTGCTGTTCTTCTGGCAGCCGCTGGAGCGGCAGGTGCGCATCGAAGGCACGGTCGAGCGCGTGGCGCCCGCCGAGTCGGACGCATACTTCCGCAGCCGCCCCCTGGCCTCACGCATCGGCGCCTGGGCATCGCAGCAAAGCCAGCCGACGACCCGCGAAGAACTGGAAGCGCGCGAGGCAGCGTTCCGCGCCCGTTTCGGCGACGATCCGCCGCGCCCGGACCATTGGGGCGGGTACCGGCTGCGGCCCGTCTCGTTCGAGTTTTGGCAAGGCCGGCCGTCGCGCCTGCACGACCGGCTGGCCTACCAGCGCACCGACGAAGGCGCCTGGCGCATCGTCCGGCTCTCGCCCTGACCCAGCCGCGCATGCCCGCCCGTCCGCCTGATTTCGACGCGGCCTATTTCCGAGGGACGCTGGGCCGCTTTGCGACCGGCGTCACCGTCGTGACGGCCTGCCTGCCCGGCGGCGATCCCGTCGGCCTGACGGTCAGTTCGTTCAATTCGGTGTCGCTGGACCCTCCGCTGGTGCTGTGGAGCCTGTCGCGCGCGTCGACCTCGCTGCCAGTGTTCGAAAACTGCGAACGCTACGTCATCCATGTGCTTGCCGCCGGCCAGCAGGAGCTGGCCTTGCGCTTTGCCCGCGGCAGCTGGCCGGAGCGCTTCGCCGGCCTGAACATGGCCCGGGCGCCGGGCGGCACCCCCATGCTGGACGCCCCCGTGGCCGCCTGGTTCGAATGCCATAACCGCAGCCGCTACCCCGAAGGCGACCACATCATCCTGGTCGGCCAGGTCGAACGCTGCGCGCACAGCGACGCGCCGCCCTTGCTCTACCACGCCGGCGGCTTCGACTTGACGCCGTGGCCGCCGCAGGCGGCTTCCTGACTATCACGCCCTCATGCAACACAACGACTACATCCTTACGCTTTCCTGCCCGGACCGTACCGGCATCGTCTACCACGTCAGCGGCCTGCTCTACGAGCTTCAGTGCAACATCCTGGACGCGCAACAGTTCGGCGACGAGGAAACCGGGCGATTCTTCTTGCGCGTGCACTTCGACCTGCCCCAAGCGGTGGCCGAGGCCGACCTGCGCAGCCGCCTGGGCCAACTGGCCGAGGACTTTGCCATGCAGTGGCAGCTGCACGATGCGCGCCGCCGGGCGCGACTGCTGATCCTGGTCAGCCGCCAGGGCCATTGCCTGAACGACCTGCTCTTTCGCACGCGTAGCGGCCAGCTGCGCGCCGACGTGGCGGCCATCGTGTCCAACCATACCGACCACGAACCCCTGGCGCGCTCGTACGGCATCCCTTTCCACCACCTGCCGGTCACGCCCGAGACCAAGCCCGAACAGGAACGGCGCCTGCTCGAACTCGTGCAAGCCGAGAACATCGACCTGGTCGTCCTGGCACGTTACATGCAGATCCTGTCGCCCGAGCTGTGCCGCGCGCTGGCGGGCCGCGCCATCAACATCCACCACAGCTTCTTGCCCAGCTTCAAGGGTGCGCGCCCCTATCACCAGGCGCATGCGCGCGGCGTCAAGCTGATTGGCGCCACGGCGCACTACGTCACGCCGGACTTGGACGAAGGACCGATCATTGAACAGGACATCGAGCGGGTGGACCATTCGATGAGCCCCCAAGACCTGGCCCAGGTGGGCAGCGACATCGAATCGCTGGTGCTGGCACGCGCGGTCAGCTACCACGTCGAGCACCGCATCCTGCTCAACGGCCACCGCACGGTGGTGTTTCGCTGAGCCGCCCAGCCGCGCCTCCTTCCGTCAGGGGTCACGCGCCTGGGTCTTGAGCCAGGCCTCGAAGGCCTGCAGCGCCGGCGACCGGTCGCGCCGCTGCGGGTAGCCGAAGTAGTAGCCCTGGCTCACCGGCAGCGGTGCATCGACCGGCACCGCCAGCTCGCCCTTGTCCAGCGGTTCCTGCGCTAGGAAGCGCGGCACCAGCCCCACCCCCAGCCCGGCGCGGGCCGCGGCGATTACCATGCTGAAAAGTTCGTAGCGTGGGCCGCCCGCGGCTTGGGGGCCGTAGGGCCTGTGCGTCGCGTAATACCACTGGCGCCAGGCATCCGGACGGGATGCCAGGTGCAGGTGCGTCAGGCCCGCCATGGGATCCGGGCGGCGTGCCGCCTCGGCCGCCAGTTCCGGCGCGCACACCGGCACCAGCTCGCGCTCCGGAAAGAGCAGGCTGCCATGGGTGCCTGGCCAGATATGGTCGCCGTGATAGATGGCGGCGTCGAAAGGATGGTCCTTGAACTGGAAAGGCAGGGTGCGCAGCGACAAGCTGACCGTGATGTCGGGATGCCGGCGCTGGAAATCCGCCAGCCTCGGGATGAGCCAGGTGCCGGCCAGCGTGGGCAGCACGGCGATATGGATGCTGCGGCCCATGCCGGTGCGGCTGACCAGGCCGAAGGTGTCCTTCTCGATCTGCTCCAGGTGCAGCCGGATGCGACCGGCGTACTCCGCGCCGGCGTCGGTCAGCACGATGCGCCGGCGCACGCGGGTAAATAGCTGGACACCCAGCCGCGCCTCCAGGTTGGCCACCTGCCGGTAGACCGCGCTGTGCGTCAGCGACAGTTCCTCGGCTGCGCGCGAGAAGCTGCCCAGGCGCGCGGTCGCCTCGAATGCCTGCAAAGCCGCCAGGTTAGGAATGCCGTTACGCATCGTGTGAGACCGGCACGCCGCAGCGCCGGACCGGCCATGGCGCTACGGTCGGCGCGGACGTGCCCGCACGTCAATAGATTGTGCAATTTTATCAATTGCCTTGTGCAAGGCTGGAACATTATGCTGCAAGCACCATGAAAGCATCCGAGACAGCCGCAAGGCCAGGCGGCAAGATACTGGTCGACCAGCTCCGCGCGCACGGCGTCCGGCACGTGTTCTGCGTGCCCGGGGAAAGCTATCTCGCCGTGCTCGATGCCCTTTACGACGCCGACATCGCCGTCACGGTGTGCCGCCAGGAAGGCGGCGCAGCCATGATGGCCGACGCCCACGGCAAGCTCACCGGCCAGCCCGGCATCTGCATGGTGACGCGCGGGCCGGGCGCATCCAACGCCATGGCCGGCGTGCACGTGGCCAGCCAGGATTCGACGCCGATGATTCTTTTCGTCGGCCAGATCGAACGCGGCATGCGCGAGCGCGAAGCCTTCCAGGAAATGGACTATCGCGCCGTGTTCGGCAGCCAGGCAAAGTGGGTTACCGAGATCGACGACGTCGCGCGCATCCCCGAACTGATCTCGCGGGCGTTTCACGTCGCCACTTCCGGGCGGCCCGGCCCGGTAGTGATCGCGCTGCCCGAGGACATGCTGGTGGAATCGGCCGCCGTGGCCGATGCGCCGGCCTATGAGGTCGTCGAAACCGAACCGGGCGCCGCACGCATGCAGGACCTGCACCGGCGCCTGGGCCAGGCGCAGGCGCCGGTGGCCATCGTCGGCGGATCGCGCTGGGACGAACAGGCCGTCGCGCGCTTTGCAGACTTTGCCGCCCGCTGGCAGCTGCCCGTGGCCGTCTCATTCAGGCGGCAGATGCTCTTTCCCGCCGACCACGACTGCTACATCGGCGACGTGGGCCTGGGCATCAACCCGCAACTGCGCCAGCGGCTGGAAAGCGCCGACCTCATCCTGCTGGTCGGCGGGCGCATGTCCGAAATCCCCAGCCAGTCCTACAGCCTGCTGGACATCCCCGTGCCGCGCCAGCAACTGGTGCACGTCCATCCGGACAGCAGCGAGCTGGGCCGCGTCTACCGCCCTGCCCTGGCGATCCATGCCTCGCCGGCGGCGTTCTGCGCCGCGCTGGCCGACTTGGCGCCGCCTGCGCAAGAACCGGCCTGGGCCGAATCCACGCGCGCGATGCGCCAGTCCTACCTGTCCTGGAGCGATCCGGGCGCAGTCACCAACCCCGGGCCGGTACAGCTGGGCGCGATCATGCAGCACCTGGAAAAGGTGCTGCCGGCCGACGCCATCATGACCAACGGGGCTGGCAACTACGCGACCTGGCTGCACCGCTTCCATCGCTTCCGCCGCTTCGGCACGCAGCTTGCGCCGACCTCCGGGTCCATGGGCTACGGACTGCCAGCGGCCGTGGGCGCCAAGCGCATTTATCCCGACCGCACGGTGGTTTGCCTGGCCGGCGATGGCTGCTTCCTGATGCACGGGCAGGAATTCGCCACGGCCGTGCAATATGGGCTGCCCATCATCGTCGTGGTCATCGACAACGGCATGTACGGCACCATACGCATGCACCAGGAACGCAACTACCCTGGACGCGTATCGGCCACGACGCTGCAAAACCCCGACTTCGCCGCGTACGCACGCGCCTTCGGAGGCCATGGCGAAAGGGTCGAAACCACCGAGGCGTTCGCACCGGCCTTCGAGCGCGCGCTGGCCAGCGGCAAGCCGGCCATCATCCACTGCCTGATCGACCCCGAAGCCATCAGCCCCTCGACGACGCTCAGCAAGATCCGCGCCGCGGCGCAGGGGACGGACTGACCCCGGCCGCGTGCGCCGGCCCGCTGCGGGTCGGCGGCGCGGTCCCGCAATGCCGTTGGGCTGCCGCCGCCCGCCAACGCAACGATCCGATACTGATACCCGAACCTTTCCGGAGACCAGCATGTCCGCACCTTCCTTCAACTGGCAGGACCCGCTCCTGCTCGATTCCCAACTGACCGAAGACGAGCGCATGGTGCGCGACGCCGCCGCGGCCTACGCGCAGGACAAGCTCATGCCGCGGATCACGCAGGCGTTTCGCCACGAGAAAACCGACCCGGCGATTTTTGCCGAGATGGGCGAGCTCGGCTTGCTCGGACCGACCATCCCGGCAGAATATGGCGGTGCCGGCCTGAATTACGTTTGCTACGGCCTGATCGCGCGCGAGATCGAGCGCGTGGACTCGGGCTACCGCTCCATGATGAGCGTCCAGTCCTCGCTGGTCATGGTGCCCATCTACGAGTTCGGCAGCGAGGAGCAAAAGCGCAAGTACCTGCCGCGCCTGGCCAAGGGCGAGATCATTGGCTGCTTCGGCCTGACCGAACCCAACCACGGCTCCGACCCGGGCAGCATGGAAACGCGCGCCGTGTACACCGGCAGCGGCTACCGCCTGACCGGCAACAAGATGTGGATCAGCAATTCGCCGATCGCCGACATCTTCCTGATCTGGGCCAAATGCCAGGGCGGCGAATACGATGGCAAGATCCGCGGCTTCATCCTGGAAAAAGGCGCCAAGGGCCTGTCGGCGCCGGCCATCCACGGCAAGATCGGCCTGCGCGCCTCGATCACCGGCGAAGTCGTCATGGACGAAGTCGAGGTCGACGAATCGCAGATGCTGCCCGGCGTCACTGGCCTGAAAGGCCCCTTCACCTGCCTGAACTCGGCGCGCTACGGCATCGCGTGGGGCGCCCTGGGCGCGGCCGAATTCTGCTGGCACACCGCGCGCCAATACACGCTGGACCGCAAGCAATTCGGCCGCCCGCTGGCGGCCAACCAGCTCATCCAGAAAAAACTCGCCGACATGCAGACCGAAATCACGCTCGCGCTGCAAGGCTGCCTGCGCCTGGGCCGCATGAAGGACGAAGGCACGGCCGCGGTGGAAATCACCTCCATCATGAAGCGCAATTCGTGCGGCAAGGCGCTGGAAATCGCCCGCACCGCGCGTGACATGCTGGGCGGCAACGGCATCTCCGACGAGTTCGGCGTGGCCCGCCACCTGGTCAACCTGGAAGTGGTCAACACTTATGAGGGCACGCACGATATCCACGCCCTCATCCTGGGCCGGGCGCAAACGGGCATCCAAGCCTTCTTTTGATCCAACCGAATGCGCCGGCGGCCGGGCGCCCGCACCCGCCTGGCCGCCATGCATGAGGAAAGGCCCGCGGCGCCACGCGCCGCGGGCCTTCTTGTATCCGCGCGCCGGCAGGCTTTCAGCCTGCCTTCTCGTCGCTCAAATCGAACAGAATGGTCGTATCGAGCTCCAGCACTGCTTCGTCGTGCTGATTGAACACCAGCCACGTCCACGCGATGATGCCCAGGTCCTCGCGGGTGCTGGATCGCCGCACGGCGCCGACCTTGGCCTCCAGGCGCAGTTCGTCGCCCGGGCGCACCGGCACGCGCCAGCGCACCTGGCCCAGGCCGGGCGATCCGAAGGCCTCCGAATCGTGCAACGCCGCCTCCACCGCCATGCGCATGGCCAGCGCACAGGTATGCCAGCCACTGGCAATCAAGCCGCCCCACCGGCCCTTGGCCGCCCGCTCAGGATCGGTATGGAACCACTGCGGGTCGTACCGACCGGCGAACTCCAGGATTTCGGCCTCGGTCACCTTCACCGGCCCATGCTTGATCACCATGCCTTCGCGAAAATCCTTGAATTTCATCTTCTCGTCCCGGTAATGAAAACGGCGCGCGAGACGCGCGCCACGCTGCGGCTTCGACGGATGCGTGCAGCTCGACGCTTTGCCGCCGTGCCTGCGCACCCGCCCGTGCAACGCGCAGCATAGACCAATCCAGCCTGGCAGGGCGACCGCCACGCCCGCGCCCCATCCAGGGGCGCGACGCCGGCCCGCCTGCCGCAAAAGCGGCGACAATAGCGCCCGGCTACCGAGGAGAAATGCGATGCAAGACCGGACGCCAACCAGCCGGGCAGCAGTGCGCGCGCTGGGCCGCGACATGCAGATCGAGTACCGCTGGATCGCCGCGCATCGGCATGACGCGCCGCTGCTGGTTTTCCTGCATGAAGGGCTGGGATCGGTCGCCATGTGGAAGGATTGGCCGGACCAGGCCTGCGCGGCTGCGCAATGCCGCGGACTGGTGTATTCGCGCTACGGATACGGCCGCTCGACCCCGCGCCCGGCCGGCGAAAAGTGGGCGCCGGACTACCTGCACGGCCAGGCTGCCGAAGCGCTGCCGGCCTTGCTGCAAGCGCTGGGCGTGGATGCCACCCGTGACCGGCCGGTACTATTCGGCCATAGCGACGGTGGCACGATCGCGCTGCTCTATGCCTCGATGCATCCACAGGCCGTTGCCGGCATCGCCGTGGCCGCCCCGCACATCTTCGTCGAAGACATCACCATCGCGGGCATCCGGCGGGCGCGCCAAGCCTACCTGGACGGCGGCCTGCGCCCGCGCCTGGCGGTCTATCACGACGACCCGGATTCGGCCTTCTTCGGCTGGAACGACGCCTGGCTGGATCCGGCATTCCGCAGCTGGAACATCGAAGCCTGCCTGCCGGCGATCCAATGCCCGATCCTCGCCATCCAGGGCGAGGACGACGAGTACGGCACGCTGGAACAGATCCGCGGCATCGCCCGGCAGGCACCGCAAACACGCCTGCTTGCATTGCCCGGCTGCGGCCATGTGCCGCACCGCGAGCGGCCCGATGTCTTGAACCGCGAACTCGCCCGCTTCGTCGCGGAAATCTTCAGCACGCGTGCCGGCAGCCAAGGATGACGGGCCCGGCGATTCTCGCGCCCGTCCTCTTCAGGTGCCGGGCAGCCCTTCCGTGTCGAGCGAGAACGCCGCGGCGGCACGCCCGATGCGGTCGTTGACCGCGGCCCAGGCCGCATCCTGTGGCGGCGCCTGCACCAGGATGCGCGCATAGCGCTGCGCGTCCAGTTCGCGCAGCAGGGCATAAAGAACCTGGGCATAGCGCGCCGGATCGGCCGGCACGGCATGCCAGCTCACCCGCCCGTCCAATGCGGCAGGCGGCTCGCCGTAGGCGACAAGCGCAATCCGCCCGGCAGGCAGCCCTTGGCCACGCACGGCCGCATCCAAGCGGTCGCCCGAGACGAGCTCCAGCGGCGTGCGCGGCGCGTAGTGCGCCTTGAGCGTGCCCGACGCACGCGGCGCCGCCGCATCGGGCCGCGACACCGGCACGCCCAGCACCTCGGCCAATTGGGCAGCGCCGATGTGGCCGGGCCGCAGCAGCACCGGCCCCACCCCGCGGTCCAGGCGGGACAGGTCGACGATGGTCGATTCGATCCCGACTTCGGCGGCCCCGCCGTCGAGCACGGGCATGCCCGCCGCGACCTCGTCCGGGAATTCGGCCAGCACGTGTTCGGCGCGCGTGGGCGAGACGTGGCCGAACTTATTGGCCGAAGGCGCGGCCACGCCACCCCGTCCGCCCGGCTTGCGCGCGGCGAAGGCACGCAGCAAATCCTGCGCGACCGGGTGGGCAGGACAGCGCAAGCCGATGCTGTCCTGCCCGCCGCTGACCGCGTCGGCGATGTGCGGCGCGCGCGGCAGGATGAGCGTCAGCGGCCCGGGCCAGAAGGCCTCCATGAGGCGGCGCGCCTGCGGCGGCACGCGGACCGCCCAGTATTCGACATCGGCCTGCGGCGCCAGGTGGACGATCACCGGATGGTTGGACGGCCGCCCCTTGGCAGCGTAAATCCGGGCCACGGCCTCGCGGTTTTCCGCATCTGCGCCCAGCCCGTAGACCGTCTCGGTGGGAAAGGCCGCCAATTCCCCGCGCGCCAGCGCGTCGGCGGCCCAGGCGACGCCTTCAGGGGTCGGAGGCAAGGGCGAACGCATGGCCGAGCCTTACTGCGGTCCGGGCATGCGCAGGGCCGCGGCCGCCCGCGCGGCGCGCTCGCGCGCCTGCGCGACGGTGTCGCCCAGGCAGGTGACGTGCCCCATCTTGCGGCCGCGTCGCGCCTCGCGCTTGCCGTACAAGTGCAGCTTGACCCCGGGCACCGCCAGCACGCCCGACCAATCCGGCTCGCGGGCCTGCGGCCCATCGGCGAACCAGACATCGCCCAGGACATTGAGCATCACGGCCGGGCAAAGCAGCTGCGTGCTGCCCAGCGGCTGGCCGGCCATGGCGCGCGCCTGCTGCTCGAACTGGCTGCTGACGCAGGCGTCTATGGTGTAGTGGCCGCTATTGTGCGGCCGCGGTGCAATCTCGTTGACCAGCAACCGGCCGTCGCCCAGCACGAAGAACTCCACGCACAGCACGCCGCAGTAGCCCAGCCCCTCGGCAATGGCCTGTGCGGCCTCGGTCGCCTGGCGCGACAGCGCGGGATCGCAGGGCTCGCCCACCGTCGTGACGGCGAGGATGCCGTCGCGATGCACGTTGCGCGCCACGGGATAGACGGCCGTGGCGCCGTCGCGTCCGCGCGCGAGCACCACCGATATCTCGTAATCCAGGGGTAACAAGGCCTCCAGCACGCAGGGCGCGCCGCCGAAGTCAGCGAACGCGGCACGCGCCTCTTCGCGCGTCTTGATGCGCGCTTGCCCCTTGCCGTCGTATCCCAGCCGGGCGAGCTTCAAGATCCCCGGAAACAAGGCATCGGGCGCCGCGTCCAGGTCCTCGGCCGCGCGGATCGCGGCGTGCGGCGCCACCGCAATTCCTTGTGCGGCGACAAAAGCCTTTTCGTCGATGCGATCTTGCACGACGGCCACGGCATCGGCCGCCGGGCTGACCTGGCAGTAGGCGGCCAGCGTGCGCAGGCTGGCTGCCGGCACGTTCTCGAATTCCGTCGTCACGGCGCGGCAGAACGAGGCAAGCTCGCGCAGGCCGGCTTCATCGTCATAGGCGGCGGCCACGTGCCGGTCGGCCACCATCGCGGCAGGCCCCCCAGCATCCGGATCCAGCACCGCCACGCGATAGCCCAGGCTTTGCGCAGCGTGGCAGAACATCCGCCCGAGCTGCCCGCCGCCCAGCAAGCCCAGCCAGCCGCCTGGCGCAATGGGAGAAAACGATTCGGCCGTCATAGATGAAAGCAGCGATCGGCCCGCTGCGGCGCGGGCCAGGGTTTGAAGAAAAAGGCAACGGACACGACGCGGCGCGCCCGCAGGCAAGGATCCGGCATCGTCTAGCCCGCGTCGGGCGGCACCCGCATCGCGCGGGCAGCCTCGGTCTGCCGCGTGCGAAAGGCCACCAGCTTCTGGTGCAGCGCCTCGTCGGTGCAGGCCAGGATCGCGATGACGTGCAGCGCCGCATTGGCCGCACCGGCCTCGCCGATGGCGAAGGTAGCCACGGGCACGCCCTTGGGCATCTGCACGATCGAAAGCAGGGAGTCTTCGCCGCGCAGGTAGCGCGACGGAACGGGCACGCCGAAGACCGGCACCTCCGTGAAGGCAGCCATCATGCCCGGCAGGTGCGCCGCGCCGCCCGCGCCAGCGATGATGGCGCGCAAGCCGCGGCTGCGCGCCTGCGCGCCGTACTGCGCCATGTCGTGGGGCATGCGGTGCGCCGATACCACCCGGGCTTCGTAGGGCACGCCGAACTCGGCCAAGATGGCCGTCGCGTGCTTCATCACCTCCCAGTCGCTGGAAGATCCCATGACGACGCCCACCACGGGGGCATCTGTCGTGTCGGCAGAGGAAACGCTCATGCGGTCGGTGCGGGCAGGGCGGCCGTGCGGCCGGGACGGCGCATTTTAGCGCGGCCGCCCGGTGCGAGGCCCGCGGCCGGCCCCGGCTACTCTTCCAGCCGCATGCCCAGCTTGATGCCGACCTGCCAATGCTTGATGCGGCCATCCTCGATGTGGCCGCGCACCTGCGTGACTTCGAACCAATCGATGTGGCGCAGGGTCTCGGATGCCCGCTCGATCGCGCGCACCACCGCATCGTCGCTCGACACGGTCGACGAACCCACCAACTCGATCTGCTTGTAGACGTGATCCGCCATGGCCATCCCTCCTGGTTGCGGCCGCCCCGGCGCGAGGCGGCGTCCATGCCATTGGATCACGGGGACGGCAAGCCGGCGGTATGGAATTGCTTCAGCGGCGCACCAGCCGTAGAGGCTCGGGTTCGCCCGCGCGCGCGAAGCGGCATGCCGGGCATCGTCAGGCCGTCAGCCGCCGCAAGGCCTCGCGGTACTTTTCGGCGGTCTTTTCCAGGACGTCGGCTGGCAGGCGCGGCGCCGGGGGGGTCTTGTCCCAGGGCTGGGTTTCCAGCCAGTCGCGCACGAACTGCTTGTCGAAGGACGGCGGGCTAATGCCTTCGCGATAGCCGTCGGCCGGCCAAAAGCGTGAGGAATCGGGCGTGAGCACCTCGTCCATCAGGTGCAGCCTGCCAGCGTCGTCCAAGCCGAATTCGAACTTGGTGTCGGCGATGATGATGCCCTTGTCGGCAGCGTAACGCGCGGCCTCGGTGTAGAGCTGTAGCGTCACGTCGCGGATCTGCCCGGCCAGCTCGCGGCCGACGGCATCGACGACGTGCTGGAAGTCGACGTTCTCGTCGTGCGCGCCCATCTCGGCCTTGGCTGCCGGCGTAAAGATGGGTTCGGGCAGCCGGGCTGCCTGCTGCAGGCCCGCGGGCAGGCGCACGCCGCACACCGAGCCAGTGGCCTGGTAGTCCTTCCAGCCCGAACCAATGAGGTAGCCGCGCGCGACCGCCTCGACCAGGATGGGCTTGAGCCGCTTGACCACCATGGCGCGTCCGCGCACCTGGTCACGCTCCTCGACGGTGACCACGGTTTCCGGGTCGATGTCCGTCGCGTGGTTGGGCACCACGTGCGCCAGCTTGCGCAGCCAGAACTCGGTGAGCGCAGTCAGCACCTCGCCCTTGCCCGGGATCGGGTCGTCCAGGATGACGTCAAAGGCCGAAATCCGGTCGGTGGCGACGATGAGCAGTTTGTCGTCGCCGACGGCGTACATGTCGCGCACCTTGCCGCGCGCGATCAGGGGGAGGGACTGGATGCTGGTGGTGTGAAGGGCGGTCACGACTCGGGCCTGGTCAAGAGCGGAAACAATCCGCCGGGCAGCATCCCGGCTGGGATGCGCCCGGCGCGATGGCGATGGAGGCAGTTTACTGGACGATCTGCGCCAGCTCGCCGCGGGCGTAGCGGGCGGCCATTTCGCTGAGCGGGATGGGCTTGATCTTGCTGGCGTTGCCGGCCGCGCCGAACTGCTCGTAGCGCTGCTTGCAGATCGCTTTGGCCGCGGCGCGCGCGGGCTTGAGGTACTCGCGCGGGTCGAACTTGGACGGGTTCTCGGCCATGAAGCGGCGGATCGCGGCGGTCATCGCCAGGCGGATGTCGGTGTCGATGTTGACCTTGCGCACGCCGTACTTGATGGCCTCCTGGATTTCCTCGACCGGCACGCCGTAGGTTTCCTTCATGTCGCCGCCGAACTGGCGGATCTCGGCCAGCAGTTCCTGCGGCACGCTGGAGCTGCCGTGCATCACCAGGTGCGTGTTGGGCAGGCGGGCGTGGATTTCCTTGACGCGCGAAATCGACAGGATGTCGCCGGTGGGCTTGCGCGTGAACTTGTACGCGCCGTGGCTGGTGCCGATGGCGATGGCCAACGCGTCCAGCTGGGTCTTGCGCACGAAGTCGGCGGCTTGCTCGGGATCGGTCAGCAACTGCTCGCGGGTCATGGTGCCCTCGGCGCCATGGCCGTCTTCCTTGTCGCCCTTCATGGTTTCCAGCGACCCCAGGCAGCCCAGCTCGCCCTCGACGGTAACGCCCACCTTGTGCGCCATTTCGACGACCTTGCGGGTCACCTCGACGTTGTATTCGTAGTCGGCGATGGTCTTGCCGTCTTCCTTGAGCGAGCCGTCCATCATCACGCTGGAAAAGCCCAGGTCGATGGCGCCCTGGCACACTGCCGGCGACTGGCCGTGGTCCTGGTGCATGACCACGGGAATGTGGGGATAGGATTCGACCGCGGCCTGGATCAGGTACTTGAGGAACCCTTCGCCGGCGTATTTGCGGGCCCCGGCCGAGGCCTGCATGATGACCGGGCTATTGGTTTCATCGGCGGCCTCCATGATGGCCTGCACCTGCTCCAGGTTGTTGACGTTGAACGCAGGAATGCCGTAGCCGTTTTCGGCTGCATGGTCGAGCAGCTGGCGCATCGAGACTAGGGCCATGGGGATTCTCCTGAATGGTTATGGATGTGATTTATGGATGGGAATGCGGAGCCTTGCGGATTCGGTCCCATTTTACCGAGCATTCCGGGGCGCGGCCGGAACGGCGCCACCCCGGTCACGGCGAAAACTCGCCGATGAATATCGCGGGATCCACCCTGGCATCGTTGAGGCTGACGTTCCAATGCAGGTGCGGCCCGGTGGCGCGCCCGGTGGCGCCGACCGCCCCGATCGTCGCGCCGCGCGGCGCTTCCTGGCCAATCGCGACGTCTATGCGCGACAGGTGGCAGAACATGCTGATGAAACCTTGACCGTGATCCAGGAAAACGGTCTTGCCATTGAAAAAATAATCGCCCACGAGGATGACCTTGCCCGCGGCCGGCGCGCGCACCGGCGTGCCTGCCGGCGCGGCGAAATCCAGCCCCGAATGCGGGTTGCGGGGCTGCCCGTTGAAATAGCGCCGCAACCCGAATGGGCTGGACAGCCGTCCGGGCACCGGGCGGTCGAGCATCACGTTGCTCGGCATGACGGGCCGGAACGAGCGGTAGGCTTGGGTTTGCTCGGCCAATTCGCGCTCGATGCGCCTGAGGTCGTCCGGATCGGGGTTGACCTGCCGGCGGTTCTTGATGCGCACATGCTGCGCCACGTATTCCTTGCTGCCGACCTCGAAGGCCAGCGTTTTCCTGCCCTGGGGCCCATCGACCTGCAGCTGCCGCGTCGATCCCGGCGGCGTGTCGAGCGGGATGCCGACCACTGCGATCCAACCTCCGTCGTCGTCACGCAGCACCATGACGGGCCGCTGCCCGTACATGGCCCGCGGCGCCGGGCCGCCTTGCCCCAGGGGAACGACCGCCACGCCGCCGGGCACCGGCCGGTGCAATAGCCGGGCCATGAAGCCCTCGGCACTGGCGGAAAACGAAACCAACCCCGCTCCCAGGCAGCAAGACAGGCACAGCAGAAAACGGATCATGAGGCAAATACTGTCAAATATGAGGCCCTCAACCGTGAAGCCGAAAGGCCGGTGCGGATGAACGAGGCCGCCGCGACCCGGCGGCCATCGGCGCGGTGCATGGCCGGCGCGCGGGCCACCGGCATGCGCACGATAGCGTGCCACGCCGCCCCGCACGATACCGCGTTTGAAGCAGGCGCTGCCGCCGCGCGCCGGATACGATCCGGGCCCGAGTGTGACAAAAAGGCCGGCGCCGCGCGGCGCCGTCTCGGCGCGGCGTCGGCAGCTGCATGCTTTGCCGGGACGCAGGGCGTGCCGGCGCTAACGGATGCAGTCATTTCCAAACAGTTTGTCACCCAGTCTCCTGGCCATCGGGGGTAATACTCCCCGCTTGCCCGCAAGCGCGCGGGCGCCGTCCTGTCCGCGGAGACTGTCTTGCCCGATCTGCCCTGGCTCTACCTGGCCGTTGCCATCCTGGCATGCGCTGCCGTGGTTTGCCACGGCATCGTCCGCCGCATCCACGGGAAAAGGCAGGCGTCGCTGTTCATTCACGCGGCCGATGCTGGCAGCGCGCCGGAACACGATGCGGCGCATGCGCGCGCACTGCTTGCCGGCATGATTCCGGCGGTGCAAACCCGCTCTGCCGTCGACAGCCTGGACACCGGCCTGCCCCGCAGCCGGGTCAGCGCCCTCCTCGCCGAACAATGGGGCGTGCGCACCCCGGGTGACCTACGGGCCACGCTCGCGTGGCTACTGCACCAGGGCGATCGCAGCGCCTACCGCCAGGTGGTGCACATCGCCACCACCCTGCCTCCCGAGCAATGGCTAACGGCCATCTGCGACCTCGGCGAAGACTACGATCACCAGCAGCTGTATCGCTGGGCGACCAACCTCGTGCAAAGCTTGCCGACGCTACGCCGCGCCGGCTTCGTGCGTAGCCCTGCCGACCTGGAACGCGATATCGCCGCCTGGGACATGGCGCGCGCGATCCAGCTCGCGCGCCTGGGCCACGACGCAGCGCTGGCGGCCACCGGCGCCGCATGGATCGCCATCCATACGGCCGCCGCGCAGATGTACGACCGGCATGCGTCATGGCGCGATGCCGCCGCCGGTTATCTGTTGGGGCAAGCCATGCACGCGGGGGCCGGCCCGGTACTGGAGCAGGCATGCGAAGCCGTCCGCGCCTGCTTGAACCACGGCACCAGCCCCTGGCGCCAGCACCCCTTCGTCGCCGTGCGGCCGCGCAAGGCCCCGGGCGGCCATCTTTTCGACCGGGCAGCGCACCCCCCGGCCGCCTGACGGCCTGCCTGCGCCTTACGTCGTTTCCGGGCGCCGCGCCGATTTCGGACGAAACGCCTTGATGACCGACTCGTGCGTGCGGATGTAGGGGCCGCCGATCAGGTCGATGCAATAAGGCACGGCCGCGAAGATGCCGGGCACGAGCACCGCACCGTCCTCGCCCTTGAGCCCTTCCAGGGTCTCGCGGATCGCCTTGGGCTGGCCAGGCAGATTGACGATGAGCGCCGCGTGGTCGTTGGTTTCGCGGATTACCGCGACTTGGCGCGACAAGATGGCGGTCGGCACGAACCGCAGGCTGATCTGGCGCATCTGCTCGCCGAAACCGGGCATTTCCTTCGTCGCAACCGCCAGCGTCGCCTCCGGCGTGACGTCGCGGCGCGCCGGTCCCGTCCCGCCAGTGGTCAGCACCAGGTCGCACCGGTGCACGTCGACCAGCTCGATCAGCGCCGCCGAGATCTGCGCCGCCTCGTCAGGTACCAGCCGCGCGACGGACTGCCAGGGCGAGGCCAGCGCCGATTCAAGCCATGCCTGCAAGGAAGGAATGCCTTCGTCGGCGTAGACGCCCTGGGAAGCGCGGTCCGAAATCGATACCAGGCCGACCAGCAACTCGTCGGGCTGGCGGCGGACAACGGTGTCGGCAGATGCAGTCATGGCTAGTGCAAGGACGGAACGAAAAACGCAACTGTACCGCGCGTCCTATACCCCGAGATGGCGGCGCGGATTGAAGCGCGCCTCACGCGCCAGCGCGCGGTAGGCGGCGCGCACCCGTTCGTCGTCGGCTGGGGGCAAGGCGATTTCCAGCTCCAGGTACAGATCGCCCGGCGGCGAGGCGGGCAGCCCTCGTCCCTTCAGGCGCAACCGGCTGCCATTGCGACTGCCGGCAGGCACCGCGACCTCCACCGGCCCGCGCGGGGTCGGCACCCTGACCGTCGCGCCCAGTGCGGCCTCCCAGGGAGCCACCGGCAGCGTCACGTACAGGTCCCGGCCCGAGGGACGATAAAACGGATGCGGCCGGAACCGCAGCTCCAGGAAAAGGTCGCCCGGCTCGCCGCCAGCCAGGCCCGGCATACCCTGGCCGGCCAACCGTATCCGCTGGCCTTCATGCACGCCGGCGGGGATGCGTACGCTAAGCGTGCGCTCGCGCACCACGGAGCGGCCGAAGGCATCGCGGCCGAGCGACCGCAAGGAAATCTCGCGCGTGGCGCCATGCAGCGCGTCCTCCAGGTCGATCTCGATGGTGGCGTGGTGGTCTTCGCCGCGCACGCCGGCCCGCGACGGGCCCGCGCCGATGTCGCCGAACAGCGCCGAGAAGAAATCGCTGAATCCGGAGGCGTCGCCCGCGCCGGGCACGCCCGCGAACTCGAAGCCCCAGTCCCAGCCGGGACGCGCACCGCCCCCCTGGCCGGCCGATACGCTCTCGGCCAGGCGATCGTAGGCCGCGCGCTTTTCCGGGTCGCGCAGCACTTCGTAGGCTTCGTTGATGTCGCGCATGTGCGCCTCGGCGTCGGCTTCCTTGCTGACGTCGGGATGGTATTTCCGGGCGAGCTTGCGATAGGCGCGCCGGATGTCTTCATCCGACGCCGATCGCCCTACGCCCAGCACCTCGTAGTAGTCCTTGAACTCCATGGCCAGGCTCTTTGCAGTTGAGGCGGCGGCCCAGCCTTGCGCGGGGCCGCGGCCCTGCCGCCTGCCTGGCAGATGGGGCCGGCGGCGCGCCCCTTCAAGCACCCGGCGTGCGGTGTTCGCGGTTGAACCTGACCTTGCGCACGGTCAAATGGAAATTGACCCAGGAAAAGAACGCCGACGAATTGAGCAGCTGCCAGACCAGGCCGCCGGCGACCAGGGCACAAGACGCCGTGGCGGCCGCGTGGGAGCCGCCGGCCGCGGCGGCAACGCCGGCGGCGCCCCAGGCCAGGTGAAACGCCGCCAGCCCCTTGAACAGCCGCAATCCCAGGCTGCGCGCGCGCGCAACCAGGAACATGGCGGCGCCGATATAGGCGAATTGCACGAAGCCGGCACAAAACCACATCAGCGCGGCAAGCGGCAGCGACACATCGGCAAGCATCGTCCAGAACATGACCGGCAGCGACACGCCCATGCAGCCAAGCAGCGCCGCCAACAACAGCGCAGCCGGCGACCACGCTCCCGGCACCCGCAACGGCCGGTCGCCCGAAAAATACTCGTCCACATCGGCAGGAACGTCAAACCTGCGGCGCCGTCCCTTGCCCCGCACCACCTGTTCGTAATCGCTGCAGCAAAGGATCAGCGTATCGACGGGCCACACGCCCGGCTGTATCGCGCCTTTTTTCATGACGGCGACTATACCGCCGACGGCGCCAGCTCGCGCCGGCCACGCCGAACAAATCTTGAAACCTGGTGCGGGGCCGCCATGTAGGCAGGCAAAGAGGCCCGTTGGCGGCCGCCACCTTATTGAGGAGAACAGCCATGTTTGAACCGATGCTGACCGTATCGGGCAGCCTGTTCAACGAACTCGACAGGCTACAACGCACATTGACGCAGGCCTTCGCCCCGCTTTCGGCGGCAGGCAGCATACGCCCCGTGACTCGCGCCTTTCCGGCGCTGAACATCGGCACCACGCCCGAAGCCATAGAGGTCTATGCCTTCGTGCCCGGCGTCGACGCCAGCAAGCTGGAGGTCGTGGTCGACCGCGGATTGCTGACGCTGTCAGGCGAACGTCCGGCCAGCGTGCCGGCCGAGGACGGCAAATCGTCCGTTTACGCCAACGAACGCTTTGCGGGAACGTTCAAGCGTGTCATCAGCCTGCCGGACGATGCCGATCCGTCCAGGATAGAGGCGCGCTACCGCAATGGCGTCTTGCGCGTGACCATCGCCCGGCGCGAATCGGCGCAACCGCGCCGCATCCAGGTGCAATGAAAGACCAGGAGGCCACCATGAGCGATACCCGTACGATGACTGAAGACCGCGCCACCCCCGTCCTGGTCCCGCGCGTGGACATTTTCGAGGACGAGACGGGCCTGACGCTGCTGGCGGACATGCCCGGCGTGCCGCGTGAAGACCTGCGCCTGAACGTCGAGGGCGACACCCTGACGCTGGAGGGCGACATTTCTCCCGACACGCCCGCCGGGTTGACGCCGGTGCATGCCGAGGTCCAGGTCGCGCGCTACCGCCGCGCGTTCACGCTCAGCCGCGAGCTGGACAGCGCCGCCATCCAGGCCGAATCGCGCGACGGCGTGCTCAAGCTGCGCATACCCAAGCGCGAAAGTGCCCAGCCGCGCCGCATCACCGTGCAAGTGGGCTAGGCGCCGGCGCCGCTGGCGGCAGGGGCCTTGCGCCGCGGCCGGCGCCTTGACGCTATGATCGGCCGGTCGCCCGCCCCTTGCCGCCATGGACTTCCTGCGCACGCTCGCTCTCTTCGTCCTGACCGCGCTGGCGGAAATCGCCGGCTGCTACCTTCCCTACCTTTGGCTCAAGCAGGGCCGCAGTGCCTGGCTGCTCGTTCCCGCGGCGCTGTGCCTGGCGGCCTTCGCCTGGCTGCTCACCCTGCATCCGACCGCCGCCGGGCGCGTCTATGCCGCGTACGGCGGCGTCTACGTCTGCGTGGCGCTCGGCTGGCTCTGGGCGGTGGACGCCGTGCGGCCGACGGCCTGGGACATCGTCGGCACCCTCATCTGCCTGGCCGGCATGGCGATCATTATGTTCGCGCCGCGCGCCTAGGCCTGCGCTTCTTGCCCGATCTGCCGGTCCGGGACCTTGCCCGCCGCCACGACAAGGCATAAATTGAATCGCAGGGCAAGACGTCGAATCGGAGGTTTCATGGAAATCTTTGAGACGATCACGGCGCACCGCGATGCCATGAAGCTGCCACTGTACGCGGTCACCGTCACGGCAGTGCCGCGCGCCGACACGCCGCTGCTGGTCATCATGCACTGGCACGGCTTTCGCCGCGAGACGGCCCTGTCCCTGCCCGGGGTGGAACTGCCGCCGCGCGCCGTGCCCAGTTCGGCGATCCAGATCAACGAGCTCTGGCAATCGGTGGCTAGCATCGACCAGGCCACGCTCGATGCCGCCTGGCAGCTGGGCGCCTGGGACGTCGAGCGCCTGTCCTGCCCGCCCTGGTGGCGCCTGGGTGCTCCCGCCCGCGAGGCGCTGGAATGCCATCGCGCCTTCGGCCAGTACCCCGATGACGAAAGCGGCTGCGCGGTCATCGCCGACGCGCCGGACCGCGACGCGCTGATGGAGATCGCCGCCAGGCAAGGCTATATCCGCTGGATGTTCCGGCCGTGCAAAGGCGGGCTCTGGGAAGGCTTTGACGATGACGGCACGCTCGCCGAGGATCACGGCCGCCCGTTGCCCTGCCCCGTGGCGCCGGCGCCCTACGATGCCCATCGGGCCGGCCGCACTGTCTACCGGCTGGGCCGTGGCCGCGGGCTGATCCGGCCGAAAACATTTTGATACATTCTCTTTGGTGGCGCGCCCCTTGAAGCGGGACGCGCCGCCCCTACATCTCGATCCGCCGCCCGCCGCGCGGGCGCATCGCGCCGCCGGCGCCCGTGCCTGCCGGCCGCGCAGGATTGCCTTTTCGGATGATCTGATCTGTTAGCAGGAGATCGAACATGAAGATTCGTCCCCTACACGACCGGGTTATCGTCAAGCGGGTCGAACAACAACGCAAAACGGCCTCGGGCATCGTGATCCCTGACTCGGCGGCCGAAAAACCCGAACAGGGCGAAGTGCTGGCCGTTGGGCCCGGCAAGACGCTGCAGGACGGCACCGTCCGCCCGATGGAGCTGAAGGTCGGCGACCAGGTCCTGTTCGGCAAGTACTCCGGACAGACCGTCAAGGTCGACGGCGAAGAACTGCTTGTGCTGCGCGAAGAAGACATCTTCGCGGTCGTCGAAGGCGGCAGCGCCCAAATGAAGCAGGCTGCCTGACGACTCTCTGAAGCAGGCTGCCTGACGACTCTCGTCATCCTGGAGCAACGACATGAGCGCGAAAGACGTCAAATTCCATGACACCGCCCGCAATCGCGTCGTGCGCGGCGTGAATATCCTGGCCGACGCGGTCAAGGTCACGCTCGGCCCCAAAGGCCGCAACGTGCTGATCGAGCGCAGCTTCGGCGCGCCGGTCATCACCAAGGACGGTGTGTCCGTGGCCAAGGAAATCGAACTGAAGGACAAGTTCGAGAACATGGGCGCCCAAATCGTCAAGCAAGTGGCGTCCAAGACGGCGGACGTAGCCGGCGACGGTACCACTACCGCCACGGTGCTTGCGCAATCCATCGTGCAGGAAGGCATGAAATACGTGGCCGCCGGCATGAACCCGATGGACCTCAAGCGCGGCATCGACAAGGCCGTGGCCGCCGTGGTCGACGAGCTCAAGAAGCTGTCCAAGACGATCACCACCAGCAAGGAGATCGCCCAGGTCGCCGCGCTGTCGGCCAATGCCGACGAAGCGGTGGGCAAGATCATCGCCGACGCCATGGAGAAGGTCGGCAAGGAAGGCGTGATCACCGTCGAGGACGGCAAGTCGCTGGAAAACGAGCTGGATGTGGTCGAAGGCATGCAGTTCGACCGCGGCTACCTGTCGCCCTACTTCATCAATAACCCCGAGAAGCAGATCGCTTCGCTGGAAGACCCGCTGGTGCTGCTGCACGACAAGAAGATCTCCAGCGTGCGGGATCTGCTGCCCGTCCTCGAGGCGACGGCCAAGGCTGGCAAGCCGTTGCTGATCATTGCCGAAGACGTCGAGGGCGAAGCGCTGGCCACTCTGGTGGTCAACTCGATGCGCGGCGTGCTCAAGGTTGCCGCGGTCAAGGCGCCCGGCTTCGGCGACCGCCGCAAGGCCATGCTCGAGGACATCGCCATCCTGACCGGCGCGACGGTCATCTCCGAAGAAACCGGCAAGCAGCTCGAGAAGGCGACGCTGGAAGACCTGGGCAGCGCCAAACGCGTCGAGGTCCATAAGGAAAACACCGTCATCGTCGGTGGCGCCGGCGATCCCAAGCGCATCGAGGCCCGCGTCAAGGCCATCCAGGCGCAGATCGAGCAAGCCACCAGCGACTACGACCGCGAGAAGCTGCAAGAACGCGTGGCCAAGCTTGCCGGCGGCGTGGCGGTGATCAAGGTCGGCGCCGCGACCGAAGTCGAAATGAAGGAGAAGAAGGACCGCGTCGACGACGCCCTGCACGCCACGCGTGCGGCCGTCGAGGAAGGCATCGTGCCGGGCGGCGGCGTGGCGCTGCTGCGTGCGCGCGCTGCGGTGGGCGAGCTCAAGGGCGCCAACGCGGACCAAGACGCCGGCATCAAGATCGTCATGCGCGCGCTCGAAGCGCCGTTGCGCGCCATCGTCTCCAACGCCGGCGAAGAGCCGTCGGTGGTAGTCGCCAAGGTGCTCGAAGGCAAGGGCAACTTCGGCTACAACGCGGCGACCGGCGAATATGGCGACCTGGTCGAGATCGGCGTGGTCGACCCCACCAAGGTGACCCGCACCGCGCTGCAGAATGCCGCGTCCATCGCCGGCCTGATCCTGACCACGGATGCCACGGTGGCCGAGCTGCCCAAGGAAGAAAAGGCCCCGGCGCCCGCTTCCGCGGACATGGACTTCTGATCGGCCCGGCGGCCAGTCGTCCTACCGACGCGCCGCGCCGCCTGCGAGGGCGGCGCGGCGTTTTTCTTGGCCAGTCCCGACAGCCGGCGTGCGGCTGCCGGACCGCCTGCTACTGCTGCTTTCGCTGCTCCTTCAATGCCTGCTTCAAGCCGGTCTGCTCCGCGGCGATGCGTGAGGCGTTGAGCCGGGTGGCGATCACCTGCCTGAACTGGTCGGGCGAATTGCCCGTCGGAATGAAGCCCATGGTTTCGAAGCGTTCGACCAGTTTCGGATCCTTCAGGGCTTTCTGCACCGTCTCGTTGATGGCTTGCTTGAGCTCTGCCGGCATGCCCTTCGGACCGATCAACCCGTAGAAGAATGTGCTTTCCAGGCCGGGGATGGCTTCGGAAAGCGTGGGCACGTCCGGCAGCCCGGGCCATCGTTCAGGCGAGCCGAACGCCACGGCTCGCACCGAACCGCTTTTCATGAAGGGAAGCGCCGCGCCCAGTGGGGCGACCAAGGCGTCGACGTGGCCCGCCACCAGGTCTGCCATCGCGGGTCCCGTTCCAGGGTAACCGACGATGGTCGACGTCATCCCGGCCGCCGCTTCGATTCTCAACGTGTCCAGATGCATGCCCCCGCCGGATACGACCGCGAAGTTGAGCTTGCCGGGATTGCGCTTGGCGTAACTGACGAACTCGCCGAAAGTTTCGGCCGGCAACGATGGCTTGATCACCAGGACGGTGCCGCCCGCTGCCAATTGGCTGATATGGTCGAAGTCTTCGACCAGGTCGTAATCGAGGTCATCGCGCACGGCCGCGTTGCCGATGTCGGAATCGGTCCAGACGCCCAGCGTATAGCCGTCGGGCGTGGCATTTTTCAGCTCCCGGATGCCGAGCACGCCCGTGCCACCCGGGCGGTTCTTCACAATGACCTGGTGGCCCCACTGGCGCGACAGCGCTTCTGCCAGCGTGCGGGCCACGATGTCCGTGCCGCCCCCCGGGGCATAGCCCACGATCAGGGACACGACCCGTGTCGGGAACTCTGCGCACTGCGCCGGCGGGGAAAGCGACAACAACGCCGAGCACAGCCCCAGGGACAAACTGGCTATCGTCTTCATCTCACTTCCCTCCTCAGGGTGGATGCCGGTCGCGGTACTCGTTATGGCCAAGCTTGCGCGATGCCGTGCAAGCCACTATACAAGACAACTTGCGATCTACAAAGAAAATATTTGTTTTCTATAGATGACAATTAAGCCGGCATTTCCGCCCGGGTAGCCATCCATCCTCCTGGCCTGCGCCATGTGCGTAGCGCCGCGCCTCGCCTGCCAGAAAACGGGCCGTCGGCGGCCCCGCCGCTCAAAAGGCCGCCGCCAGGCCGAAACAAAGCCGACGGCAAGTCAAATTGTTTTCTATGGCGAACATTAGTTTTTTATTGCAAACATAGCGCCCACATCCTAATATGCATGTTCAGTGCCCTGAATTCGCGCGCCCCGCACCGGGTTGCCCGCCCGCCCCCGGCATTGATTCAAAGAGGAGGAGACATGCCCAAAGCCGCACCCGAACCGGGCCACACACCTGCCTGCGAACGCGTCGACGTGCTCGTCGTCGGCGCAGGATTCGGCGGGCTTTACGCCATTTACCGGATGCGCGAACTGGGCCTGACGGTGCGCTGCATCGAAGCGGCCGAGGGCGTGGGAGGCACCTGGTTCTGGAACCGCTACCCGGGCGCGCGCTGCGACGTCGAAAGCCTGGACTACTCCTATTCCTTCTCCAACGAACTGCAGCAGGAATGGCATTGGTCGCAGCGCTATGCCGAGCAGCCCGAGATCCTGGCCTACTTGAACCATGTCGCCGACCGCTTCGCGCTGCGCGAGCACATCCGGTTCGAGACGCGCGTCACGGCGATGCGCTACGACCCGCTGCGCGCGGGTTGGACGATCTTCGTCGACAAAGGGCCGCCCGTGCAGGCGCGCTTTTGCATCATGGCCAGCGGCAACCTCTCTGCGCCCGCCGTGCCCAACATCCCCGGCCTGGAACGCTTCCAGGGCAGGTGGTATCACTCGGCGCGCTGGCCGAAGGAAGGCGTGGATTTCACCGGCAAACGCGTAGCGCTGATCGGCACCGGCGCGACCGGCGTACAGATGCTGCCCAAGATCGCTGCCCAGGCGGCCATGGTCACCGTATTCCAGCGCACGGCCAACTACAGCGTCCCGGCGCGCCAGTGCCCCATGCCCGAGGATGAAGAGCGCGAGCAGAAGGCGCACTATCCCGAGCTGCGCAAGGCCGCCCGCAAACAGGCCTCCGGCATGTCGCGCGTGCCCATCCCGACACGGTCCGCGCTCGACGTTTCTTCCGAAGAGCGGCGGCAGATCTATGAGCGGCTGTGGGAAAAGGGCGGCAGCCAGCGCATGATGAGCGCGTTTACCGACCTGATGCGCAACGAGCAGGCCAACGAAAGCCTCGCCGCCTTCGTGCGCGAGAAAATCTGGGCCATCGTCAAGGACCCGGTCACGCGCGAGATCCTGACCCCGCGCGATCATCCCATCGGCTCGCGCCGGCTTTGCGTGGACACCGATTACTACGAAACCTACAACCGCGACAACGTCAAGCTCGTCGACGCCCGCCGCACGCCCATCGTCGAAATCACCGAAAAGGGCCTGCGCACCACCGAGGCCGAATACGACGTGGACATCATCGCGTTCGCCACGGGCTTCGATGCAATGACCGGCGCCTTGAGCCAGATCGAGATTGCCGGCCGCGATGGATGCCTGCTGAAGGACGCATGGGCCGCCGGGCCGGTCACCTACCTGGGCCTGATGGTGCACGGCTTTCCCAACCTGTTCATCGTCACCGGCCCGGGCAGCCCTTCGGTCAAGGCCAACATGGTCACCGCGATCGAGCAGCACGTGGAATGGATTTCCGACTGCCTGGCCTACATGCAGCGCGGCGGCATGGCCACGATAGAGCCGACCATGGAAGCGCAGGACCAGTGGGTACGGCACGTCAACGAGGTGGCCAACGGCACCCTGTTCGTGCGCGCGACCAATTCCTGGTACATGGGAGCCAACATCCCCGGCAAGCCCCGCGTATTCATGCCTTACGTCGCCGGATTGCCGGCCTACATCCAAATCTGCGAGGAGGTCGTCGCCGACGGCTACCGTGGATTCATGCTGCAGAAGGCGCCCAGCCCAGCCGAGCGCGCGCTGGCTGACTGAAACGGCCGGCTCGGTTGCCCGGGTGGGCGGACAACCAAAACGGGCCGACCCCTATTGGACGGACCAGAGCATGCAAAGCATCTTCGTGGTAGGCGGGGCATCCGGCATCGGGCTGGAGGCGGCTCGACACTTTGCCGCACGCGGGGCGGCCACGACGATCATCGACATCGACGGCGACAAAGTCCGCGAGGCCGAACACATGCTCGCGCAGTTCAGCCCGCCCACGCTGGGCCTGGCTGCCGACGTGCGTGACCGCGACGCCTTGCGGCAGGCCTTCGCCGAAGGCGCCGCCCGTCATGGCGGCTTGCATGCGTTGGTCTTCACCGCCGGCGTGCTGCGACCGGCCACGCTTGCCGACATGAACGAGGTCGACTATGACTTGACGTTCGACGTGAACACCAAAGGGTTTTGGCATTGTGCCCAGGCCGCGTTGCCGCACTTCCCGGAAGCAGGCGGCGCGATCGTTGCCGTGTCATCCTCGTCGGGCCTGCGGCCCAAGGCAGGCAACGGCGCCTACGCCGCGTCGAAGGCCGCGCTGCAGTTCCTGGCCCGCACCCTGGCCCTGGAAGTCGCCCACCAAGGCATACGGGTCAACTGCGTATGCCCCAGCATGGTCAAGACGCCGTTGACCGAAAAGCTGCGCACGCAGCCTGCCGGCGGCGGATTCCAGCTCACCGCGACAACCCCCATGGGCCGCGTGTGTACCGAAGGCGACGTCGTCCAGGCCATCGCGTTCCTGTGTTCGCCGCAGGCGTCGTTCATCACTGGCGCCGTGCTGCCCGTCGACGGCGGGTCGACCGCCGGCGTCGCGCGGGGCGCCTGAGGCGGCAAGCGGGGCGGCCACGAGTCTGTGCGCCCTGGTGCTGGCGGTATCATATCGGGCTGCAAACATGGCGAGCCGACGGGACACGCACCGTAGGCACAGCGCAGCCGCGGGCGTGGCCATTGCCACGCAGTCAATGGGGATCATTCATCTTGACGAGCGAGTACGAGATCAAGGCTGATTCGCAAGCGAGCAGGTCCGATGGCAGCGCCGACGGTGGCGAAAGCAACGCGCAACGCGTGGTGGGCAAGCCCGTCGGCGCGATCATTTCCGGCATGGCGGTGCTGCGGGCGCTGCACCAGGCCCAGCGCCCGCAGCGGGCGAGCGAAGTCGCCCGCGCCACCGGCCTGCATCGTGGCACCGCGTTCAACATCCTTCGCACCCTGCAGCGCGAAGGCATGGTCTCTTACAACGAGCGGGATCGCACCTACAGCATCGGCCTGATGGTGCTGGAACTGGCCCATGGCGTGCTGCGCACCAGCGGCCTGCTCGACGTCGTGCGGCCGGAGATGTTTTCGCTGGCCGAGCGCGTGGGCGTAACCGTGGCGCTGGCCAAGGTGGAGAAAAGCTATGACCTGGTGCTGCTCGACTTCGTCGGCGGCGCCTTCCGGGTCGACAGCTACTTCAGCGTCGGCCGCCGCTCGCGCCGGTTTTCCGGTGCATCCGGCCTGGTCATGGCGGCCTTCTCTGGCGCGCCGCTCGAACTGATCGAGGCGGAGTTCGACCAGACCGAGTGGTTTCGCCGCCCCACTTTCGAGGAATACGTCCAGCGCATCGAGCTGACGCGCGCCCGCGGTTATGCGCTGGACCAGGGCAACCGGCGTAGCGGGCTGAGCCAGATCGCGGTGCCCATTTTTTCCCAGGAAGGCCCGCTGGCGCTGGTGCTGACCGCCGTGAACTTCAGCTACATCATGACGGACGAGAAGATCGCCGAGGTCGCCGACGCGATGCTGGCCTTCGCCGACCGCATGTCTCCCGAACTGAGCCGGTTGCGGCTGGACTGATGCAGCGGCGCGGCGGCAGCGCTTGCCGCTGGCCGCCCCTTTCGCCCAAAACCACCGCCCACACAGGCCTGCGTGCCATTTCCGATATTGCACCGCACAATCGTTTGCGATGTAATGCACGCGTCCACCCCCGCGCGCGCCAGCGCCCAATTGGCGGTAGCGCGTCGCGCGCCACACTGATCGTCCCCGCCAGGTATTGCGCCCGTGTTCGCCAACCTGAACCATCTCTCGCACCACGCGGCCTGGCGCCGCCAGCTGGAAATGCTGCTGGAATCGGCCGGCGAAGGCATTTACGGGATAGACCTGCGCGGGCGCTGCATTTTCATCAACGGCACGGGCGCGTCCATGCTGGGCTACACCCCGGATGAAATCGTCGGCCGCAACATGCATTACCTCATCCATCACTCGCGCGCCGACCATTCCCTCATCCCGGTGCATGATTGCCGGATCTTCCAGGCCTTCCGGGAGGGCCGGGGCATGCGCGCCGACGACGAGGTGCTGTGGCGGCGCGACGGCACCTGCTTTCCAGCCCAGTACGCGTCCTACCCCATCCTGGATGGCGACCAAGTCGTGGGCGCCGTGGTGACCTTTTCCGATATCTCCGAACGCAAGCGCATCGAGCGCGAGTTACAGGCAGCACATGCGCTACTGGAAAGGCGCGTGGCCGAAAGGACGGCAGCGCTGAGCGCGGCGCACGAATCGCTGCGCCGCCTATCGGCCCACCTGAGCACCCTGCGCGAAGAAGAGCGCGCCCATATCGCCCGCGACATCCACGACGAGTTGGGCGCATCGCTGACCGCGTTGCAGCTGGATGCCACCTGGCTACGCGGGCAGCTTGCAGACCGCCCGGAGCTGGCCGCCCACCTGGACCGCATGCTGGAAGTGACCCGCACCGCCATGCAGGCGACGCGGCGCATCCTCAACGACCTGCGACCGATGGCGCTTGACCACCTGGGCCTATGGGCCGCGCTGGAGGACCTGCTACAAGAGTTGCAGCGCCGGAGCGCCTTGCAGTGCGGGTACGCATGCGCGCCAGAGGTCGAACGCTGCAGGCTCGGCCGCAATGTGGAGATCGCCGTCTACCGCATCGTCCAGGAACTGTTAACCAATGTGCAGCGCCACGCCCACGCCACGCGCGTCGACCTGGCGGTGGCAATGAATGGCCGAGACCTGGAACTGACCGTGCAGGATGACGGATGCGGCATGCAACTGCCTGCACAGCCGAACTCCTTCGGCATCCTGGGCATGCACGAAAGGGCACGCGCCATCGGCGGCGAGCTCGAACTGTGCAGCCGTCCCGGCGCCGGCACACTGGCGCGCCTGCGGCTCAAGGGGTTGGGCGTGGCCATGCCGCATGACGTGGCGGCGTAATCCCAGCGATACCCTTGGCCTGCATCCCGGGATGCCATGATTTTCATTGCCACTACGCTCCAAGCGGGCACGCAACGTGCACCCCTGCCCCGGACACCATGGACATACTCATCGTCGACGACCATATCCTAATCCGCCGCGGCCTGGCGCGCATCCTTGCCGAGGACACGCGCGTGGGACGCGTCGACGAAGCCGGCGACGGGCCTGCCGCGCTACGCGCCCTACGCAACCGGCATTACCATGCGATGCTGCTCGATGTCGCGCTGGGGGAACGCGACGGCTTGGACCTGCTCAAGACCGTGCGCGCGGAGTTCCCGGCGCTGGGCGTGGTCATGCTCTCGGTCTATCCCGAATCCCAATTCGCGGTGCGCGCCATACGCGCGGGTGCACACGCCTACCTCAACAAAGGCTGCCAGCCCGACGAAGTGCTGCAAGCGCTCGAACGCGCCACCCGCGGCCAGCTGTACATCACCCCTAGCGTTGCCGAGCTGCTGGCCCAAAACATCCGGCGCCCGCAGGCTGCGGCGCCACACGAGCTGCTATCGAACCGCGAGTTCCAGGTACTGCAGCTGCTGGCACGCGGCAAATCCGTATCGGAAATTGGCGAACAGCTCGCCCTATCGGCCAACACCATCTCCACCTACCGCGCACGTATCTTCGAAAAGCTCGGCGTGCGCACCCTGGTAGACCTGGTCGACTACGTGCGCCGGCACGGTCTCGGCGCCCCCTGACCCCATCGCGCACCAAATTGGTGGCAAGCGCGGCACCCCGCGCGCACCGGAATGCACCACGCACGCACCGCGTAGTACGGCCACTACAAGCGATTCAGTCAATCGGCGATACCCGCCCGGGCCATCCGCTTTCATCATTGCCTGCCAGGTGCGGCCGGCACGACGCTGGTCGCTGGACACACAGGCAACGTGTGCGGGGCTGCAATGAAATCCGGATTCAGGCTGGGAATCTATGTCTTCAAGGATGCCGAGGTCATTGACTACGCCGCGCCCTACGGCGTGTTTGCCGTAGCCCGCCGGCTGGACCCGGAGCTGGACGTGTTCCTGGTGGCCGATGCGCTGCGCCCGGTGCAAACCCAGGCGGGCCTGACGGTGCTGCCCGCCTACGGCTTTGGCGATTCTCCGGCCATGGACGCCTTCCTGGTCCCGGGCGGCTTCGGCACGCGACAGGAAATGCACAACCGGCGCCTGCATGCCTTCATCGCCAGCCTGCCCGAGGCCTGCCTGCTGGCCAGCGTCTGTACGGGGTCCTGGATCTATGCGCGCATGGGACTGCTCGACGGACTGCCGGCAACCAACCGCAAAGAACCCGACCGCCTGGAGGCTTCGCATCTCGGCCAGACGCCCATAGACCGGCTTGCCAGCCTGGCGCCGGCGTGCCGCATCAGCCGCGCCCGGGTCGTCGACGCTGGCCGCATCATCACTGCCGGAGGCATTTCCTCTGGCATGGAGCTCGGACTGCATCTGTTGGGCCGCGCCGGCTATGACGCCACCTTCATCGCGGACGTGGCGCGCATCATGGAATATTACCGCGCCTACGACCTTTACCGTGAGGACGTAGAGTACGCCGCCGCGCCATCGGATCGGGCCTTCGCCCCCCACCTTTGACAGGAGTTCGCCATGTCCCTGTTTCGCGACCCCTTCGATCCCGCCGTGAGATTGACGCCAAGCTGCCCGTGCGGCCGACACGCCAGCCAGGCCGAGCACGATGCACAGGCGTCCTTGTCGCAGGAAACCTTGCAAGACCGTGCAGTGGATGCAGCAATCATGCGCGCCCTGTTTCCGCAGGATGATCTGCGCCGGCGGTTCATCCGGGCGGTCGGTGCCGGTACCGCGATGGCAGCCGTCTCGACGCTGTTTCCGCTGGCGGCCGCGCGCGAAGCTTTCGCGCAGGGGCAGGGGCCACTGGAAAAATCCAAGCTGAAGGTGGGCTTCATCCCCATTACCTGCGCCACCCCCATCATCATGGCGCATCCCATGGGTTTCTACGCCAGGCAAGGCCTGGACGTGGAAGTGGTCAAGACTGCGGGCTGGGCGCTTATCCGGGACAAGGCACTGTCAGGGGAATATGACGCCGCGCACATGCTCTCGCCCATGCCGCTTGCCATCTCGATGGGCGTGGGCTCCAACCCGGTTCCATGGACCATGCCCGCCGTGGAAAACGTCAACGGCCAGGCCATCACGTTGGCAATGCGCCACAAGGACCGGCGCGATCCGCGCGATTGGAAGGGCTTCAAGTTCGCGGTCCCGTTCGATTATTCGATGCACAACTACCTGCTGCGCTACTACCTGGCCGAGCACGGCATAGACCCCGATCGCGACGTGCAGATACGCTCCGTGCCTCCCCCTGAAATGGTGGCCAATCTGCGCGCGGAGAACATCGACGGCTTTCTTGCCCCCGACCCGGTCAACCAGCGCGCGGTCTACGACGGAGTGGGATTCATTCATATCCTGTCACGCGAAATCTGGGACGGACACCCATGTTGCGCCTTCGCCGCCAGCCGCCAGTTCGTCACCGCCATGCCCAACACCTACCAGGCGCTGCTCAAGGCCATCATCCAGGCCACCGCCTACGCACGCGACCCAGCCAACCGCAAGGAAATCGCCGCCGCCATTGCCACGCCTAACTACCTCAACCAACCGGTGACCGTGGTCGAGCAGGTGCTGACCGGCACCTATGCAGACGGGCTGGGCAATGTGCGCAGGGAGCCGGCGCGCATCGACTTCGACCCCTTCCCCTGGCAGTCGTTTGCGGTGTGGATCATGACCCAAATGAAGCGCTGGGGACAGATCAAAGGCGATGTCGACTACGCCAAGATCGCTTCCGAGGTGTTCCTGGCCACGGACGCCGTCCGGCTGATGAAGGAAGCCGGCCTCGCGCCACCGGAGGAAACGAGCAAACCCTTCACCGTGATGGGCAAGCCGTTCGATCCCGCGCAGCCCCAGGCCTACATCGAAAGCTTCCCAATACGGAGGACGTGATGCACGACCGGTCCCGCTGGCGCGCGTGGCTGCTGTCACTGGCCATACTGGCTTCGGCGTTGCTCGTCTGGCATGCGGCGACGCGCGGCGAAGGCGGCCAGGCGACGGTCGACGCCGAATACGCGGCCCTGGTCGGCCAGGCCGCAGCAGCGGGGGGCCAAACCCCCATGCCGGGGCCAATGGAAGTCGGCCGGCAGATCTGGCAGCACCTGCAGGATCCCTTTTACGACAGGGGGCCCAACGACAAGGGCGTAGGCATACAGCTGGCCTATTCGCTTGGACGCGTGCTGATCGGTTACTTGGCCGCCGCACTCGTGGCCATCCCCGTGGGCTTCCTGATCGGCATGTCGCCCACCGTCCACCGGGCGCTGGACCCGTACATACAGGTGCTCAAGCCCATCTCGCCCCTGGCATGGATGCCGCTGGCGCTTTACACCCTGCGCGATGCCGGCGTATCGGCCGTCTTCGTGATCTTCATCTGCTCGGTCTGGCCCATGCTGATCAACACCGCCTTCGGCGTGGCATCGGTGCGGCAGGACTGGCTCAACGTCGCCCGCACGCTCGAGGTCTCGCGGCTTCGCACTGCCTTTTACGTCGTGCTGCCCGCGGCCGCGCCCACCATCATGACGGGCATGCGCATCAGTATCGGCATCGCCTGGCTGGTCATCGTCGCAGCCGAGATGCTGATCGGCGGCACCGGCATCGGCTATTTCGTATGGAACGAGTGGAACAACCTGTCCATCGCCAACATCATCAGCGCCATCCTGCTCATCGGCATGGTGGGCATGCTGCTGGATGCCCTACTGGCCAGGCTTTCTCGGCTGGTTTCGTACAAGGAGTGATGGACCGCCATGCAAGCAATCGCAAAAAGGCACTCCTGATGCGTCCGTTCGTCGAAGTGCAGTCGCTGGCCAAGCGTTACCCGGGGCGGGACGGCAGGCTCGGGCCGCCCGTGTTCGAAAACGTCAGTTTCGGGATCGGCCGGGGCGAGTTCGTCTGCGTGATCGGCCACTCCGGCTGCGGGAAATCCACCATCCTCAACATCCTGGCAGGCATCGACCGGGCCACCGAAGGCGTCGTCATCATGGATGGCCGCGAAGTGGTCGGTCCCTCGCTCGAGCGCGGCGTGGTCTTCCAGGCGCATGCCCTACTGCCATGGCTGACCGCCCTGCAGAACGTGGAATTCGGGGTGCGTGCCCGCTGGCCGCAGTTCACCCGCGCGCAGGTGCGCGAGCACAGCGTGCGCTATCTCGACATGGTCGGCCTGGGACGCGCGCTGGACAAGCGTCCCGCCGAACTGTCCGGGGGCATGAAACAGCGCGTGGGCATCGCGCGCGCCTTCGCGATCCAGCCCAAGATGCTGCTGCTTGACGAGCCATTCGGCGCGCTGGATGCGCTCACGCGCGGCACCATCCAGGACGAGCTGCGCCAGATCGTGCACGCAACCGGCCAGACCGTTTTCATGATTACCCACGATGTGGACGAGGCCATCCTGCTGGCCGATCGCATCCTGCTTATGAGCGCCGGACCGCATGCACGCATCGCCGAAACCGTCGTGGTGAAGCTGGCGCGCAACCGCACCCGCAGCTCATTGCACCACGACCCCAGCTACTACGAAATCCGCAACCACCTGGTCGACTTTCTCGTTCTGAGGGCCGGCCATCCCCCCACACAGGAGAACCAAGCATGATCACCCGCCAAGCCGTCACCGACCTGGTCCTCGCGCGCAAGGCCGAAAAAGGGCTGACCTGGGCAGAGCTGGCCAAGGCCGTCGGCCAAAGCAAGGAATGGACCACCGCGGCCCTGCTCGGCCAGATGACCATGACCAAGGAACAGGCGGAAGCCGCCGGGCGCGCGCTGGATTTGCCTCCCGACGCGGTACTGCAGCTACAGATCGTCCCTTACAAGGGTTCACTACCCACGGTCATTCCCACGGATCCGCTCATCTACCGTTTCTACGAGTTAGTCAACGTCTATGGCACGACGCTCAAGGCGCTCATCCACGAGGAGTTCGGCGACGGGATCATGAGCGCCATCGACTTCGAGATGGACCTGGCGCGCGAACCCGATCCCAAGGGAGACCGCGTCCGCATCGTGATGAGTGGGAAGTTCCTGCCCTATCGGACGTACTGAACGTTTCCTTCCGGCGCCTCACACGTGCCTTGCCGTCCCGCTCGGCTCTTGCCCCTGGTTCCATGTTGCACCGCACAATAGTTTGCGGTGTAATGGGTCCATCGGCCGGCGCAGTCCGCGCCGGCGCCAGCGTCGCTGCCCGCCCCTGACCCGGAGCGCGGCGGCAAGGAGAGATCAATGGCCGAAACCGGCAAAGCGGCCGGCGCCGCGCCCGCGCCTGCCACAGGCAACGATGCGTGGGCATACCTGACCGACGCCTGGCAGCGCACCATCCTGTACGCCGACGTCATGCGCCAGCGCGGCAACCAATACCTGGCCCACATGGCCAAGCGCGCGCCGCATGTGCTCAGCATGCGAGCCGAAGTGGTCGACGACGGCCATGCGCTGCCGCGTCCCGTGAACTATTCGCTGATGCGGATCGTGCCGCCCGAAGGCGTGGCCGTCGATCCGGTCAAGCGCCCCTTCGTCATCGTCGATCCGCGCGCCGGCCACGGGCCTGGCATCGCCGGCTTCAAGGCCGAGAGCGAAATCGGCGTGGCCGTGCGCGCCGGGCATCCGTGCTACTTCATCGGCTTTTTGCCCCACCCCGAACCTGGGCAGACCGTCGAAGACGTCATGCGGGCCGAAGCCTATTTCCTGGAAAGGGTGATCGCCCTGCATCCCGAGGCCGAGGGCAAGCCGGTGGTCGTGGGCAATTGCCAGGCGGGCTGGCAGATCATGATGACCGCTGCCATGCGGCCCGAGCTGTTCGGCCCCATCATCCTGGCCGGCGCGCCGCTGTCGTACTGGGCAGGCTGGCGCGGCAAGAATCCGATGCGCTACTTCGGCGGCATGGCCGGAGGATCGTGGCTGACGGCGCTGGCCAGCGATATGGGCGCAGGCAAGTTCGACGGCGCCTGGCTGGTGCAGAACTTCGAGAACCTGAATCCGGCCAATACGCTGTGGGCCAAGCAGTACAACCTGTATGCCAATATCGACACCGAGGCCGAGCGCTACCTTGGATTCGAGAAGTGGTGGGGCGGCCACGTGTTCCTGGACGCCAATGAGATCCAGTACATCGTGGACAACCTGTTCATCGGCAACCGCCTAGCCACGGCCAACCTGGTAACCAGCGACGGCATACGGATAGACCTGCGCAACATCCGGTCGCCCATCATCGTGTTCTGCTCCAAGGGCGACAACATTACGCCGCCCCCGCAAGCCCTGGGCTGGATCACCGACCTGTACCAGGACGACTCGGAAGTGCGCGCCCACGGCCAGACCATCGTCTACGCCGTGCATGAAAGCATCGGCCACCTGGGCATCTTCGTATCGGGCAGCGTCGCCCGCAAGGAACACCAGGAGTTCACGTCCAACATCGACCTGATAGACGTACTGCCGCCAGGCATCTACCAGGCCGAAATCCAAGACAAGACGCCGGACACGCCCAACGCCGACCTGGCCTACGGCGACTATGTGCTCAGCTTCGTGCGGCGCGGCTTGGCCGACGTGCGCGAGATCGTCCAGCCCATCGAGGAAGACGAGCGGCGCTTCGCCGCGGTCAAGCGCATTTCCGAGATCAACCTGGGCCTGTACCGCAGCTTCGTGCAGCCGTGGGTGCGGCAGTGGTTCACGCCGCCGGTGGCCGAGTGGATGCGACGCATGCATCCATTGCGCCTGCCCTACGAGATGATTTCGGACCTCAACCCGCTGGTGGCAGCCGTCGCGCCGCTGGCCGGACAGGTCCGTGAAGAACGCCGGCCCGTCTCGCCCGACAATCCCTTCCTGGCCGCAGAAAAGCTGTTTTCCCGTAACGTCGTCGCCGCCCTGGACATGTGGCGCGACCTGCGCGACGACGCCATCGAAACCGCGTTCATGGCCGTCTACGGTTCGCCCTTGGTGCAAGACCTGGCCGGCCTGGGCGGACGCGAAGGCCCGCCGCGCAAGCATCCCGGCGTCTACCCCGAACACCGCGCCTTCATGGCGCATCGCGCGCAGGAGCTGCGCGCGATGATGGAATGCGGTGGACTGCGCGAAGCCTGCGTGCGCATGCTGATCTATGTCGCGCAAGGGCAAGGCGGCATAGACGAGCGCTGCTTCAAGCTGATCCGCCGGATGCGCGCGGAGAAAGACCACGTCGTCGCGCTGCAGGAGTTCAAGGACGTGGTGCGCGACCAGGCGCTCATCATGATGTTGGACCTGCCGGCGTCGATCGCCGCGATGCCCAAGCTACTGGCCCGGGCCTCGGCGGCCGACATCCGCACCGCGATCGCGGACATGCGCCAGGTCGTCACGGCCGGCATGCCGCTCAATCCGGTCAGCCAGGCGCGGCTGTCGGAAATGGAAGCGATTTTTGCCCAAGCCGCCGGACAGGCCGCGCCGGCCAGCCAGGCAACCCGCCGGCGCCACGCCCAAGCCGCCAAGCCGGCGCGCAGCCTGGCCAACGGACAGGCGGCGCAGCGCCGCACCCCACCGGCTGCGCGCACGCCAAAGAAAACCGCCGCAAACGGATCCGCCAGGCGGACCAAGGCGGCGGCCGGCGACAAAGGCTAGCCTGGGTGACGGTAGCCCGGCCTTGCCGGGCCGCCGCTTGGCCCGAGGTCAATCCGCCGCGCGCTGCTGCAGCACTTCGACGGCGGGCAGGGTCTTGCCTTCCAGGAACTCCAGGAAGGCGCCGCCCCCGGTCGAGATATACCCCACGTCCGACGCGATGCCGTACTTGGCGATCGCCGCGAGCGTGTCGCCGCCGCCGGCGATGGAAAACGCCGGCGACTGCGCGATGGCGCGGGCGATGGCCTCGGTGCCCTTGCCGAACTGGTCGAACTCGAACACGCCCACGGGGCCGTTCCAGACGATGGTGCCGGCCTGCCCGAGGACCTTGGCCAGCTGCCCGGCCGTATCGGGCCCGATGTCCAGGATCATGTCGTCGTCGCCGACCTGGTCCACGGATTTGGTCTGCGCGGCCGCATCGGCGCCGAAAGACTTGGCGCAGACCACGTCGGTGGGGATGGGCACTTCCGCGCCGCGCGCCTGCATCATCTCCATGACCGCGCGCGCCTCGTGGACCTGGTCGGGCTCGGCCAAGGACTTGCCGATGGGCTTGCCCGCGGCAAGCAGGAAGGTGTTGGCGATGCCGCCACCGACCACCAGTTTGTCGACCTTTTCCGCGAGCGAGCGCAGGATGGACAACTTGGTCGACACCTTGGACCCGCCGACGATGGCCACCAGCGGCCGCTTGGGATCGTTCAACGCCCGCCCCAATGCCTCGAGTTCGGCGGCCAGCAAGGGGCCCGCACAGGCCACGGGGGCAAAGCGCGCAACGCCGTGCGTGGTCGCCTCGGCGCGGTGCGCGGTACCGAAGGCGTCGTTGACGTATACGTCGCACAGCGCGGCCATCTTGCGCGCGAGCGCCTCGTCATTCTTTTTCTCGCCCGGATTGACGCGGCAATTTTCCAGCAGCACCACGCGGCCGGGCTGCACCTGCACGCCGCGGTCGACCCAATCGCGCACGAGCTCGACCGGCATGCCCAGCAGCTCCGAGAGGCGGCGTCCGACCGGCTCCAGGCTATCGCCGTCGCCGAGCACGCCCTCTTTGGGCCGCCCCAGGTGCGAGGTGACCATCACCGCCGCGCCGGCATCCAGCGCCATGCGGATGCCGGGCACCGAGGCACGGATGCGCGTGTCCTCGGTGATGTTGCCCGCGTCGTCGAAGGGGACGTTGAGGTCGGCGCGGATGAATACGCGCTTGCCGGCAAGGCTGCCTGCCTCGGCCAGCGAGGAAAGGGTTTTGACGTTGGCCATGATGGAAAGTGTCTCCTGGAATCCACAAAGACAAGGGCGGGTTGCCCCGCCCTTGGTCGCCGCAAGACGACGATTACTTGGCCGCCATCAGGGCCACGGTGGTATCGAGCATGCGGTTGGAGAAGCCCCACTCATTGTCGTACCACGACGAGACCTTGACGAGCTTGCCCGACACCTTGGTCAGCGTCGCGTCGAAGGTGCTGGAGGCCGGATTGTGGTTGAAGTCCACCGACACCAGCGGCTCGGTGCTGTAGGCCAGGATGCCCTTGAGCTCGCCCTCGGCGGCTTCCTTCAGGATCGCGTTGACTTCGTCGACGGTGGTCTCGCGCTTGGCGATGAACGACAGGTCGACGATGGACACGTTGATGGTCGGCACGCGGATGGCGTAGCCGTCGAGCTTGCCGTTGAGCTCGGGCAGCACCAGGCCGACCGCGGCAGCCGCGCCGGTCTTGGTCGGGATCATGCTCATGGTGGCCGACCGTGCGCGGCGCAGGTCCTCATGGTAGACGTCGGTCAGCACCTGGTCGTTGGTGTAGGCGTGCACCGTCGTCATCAGGCCGGTCTCGATGCCCAGCTTGTCGTTGAGCGCCTTGGCCAGCGGCGCCAGGCAGTTGGTGGTGCACGAGGCGTTGGAGATCACCGTGTGCGAGGCCTTGAGCACGTTGTGGTTGACGCCGTAGACCACCGTGGCGTCGACGTCCTTGCCGCCGGGCGCGGAGATGACCACCTTCTTGGCGCCGCCCTTGAGGTGGGCGCTGGCCTTTTCCTTGCTGGTGAAAAAGCCCGTGCATTCCAGCACCACGTCCACGCCCAGCTCGCCCCACGGCAGCTCGGCCGGGTTGCGATTGGCCAGCACGCGGATCTTGTCGCCGTTGACGACCATGTAGTCGCCGTCGACCTCGACCGTGCCGGGGAACTTGCCGTGCGCGGTGTCATAGCGGGTCAGGTGCGCGTTGGTCTTGGGATCGCCCAGGTCGTTGATGGCGACGATCTGGATGTCGTGCTTCTTGCCCGACTCGTAGTGAGCCCGCAGGATGTTGCGGCCGATGCGGCCGTAACCGTTGATGGCCACGCGTATGGTCATGATAGCTACTCCTTTTATAGAACCCGCTGCACGGCTGCGGCCACGGCTTCGGCCGTCAGCCCGAAATGCTTGAACAGGTCGCCGGCCGGCGCCGACTCACCGTAGCGGTCTATCCCGACCACGGCGCCATCCAGGCCGACGTATTTGTACCAGTACGCGGTGCAGCCGGCCTCGACCGCCACGCGCGGCAGGCCCTTGGGCAGCACGGATTCGCGCCAGGCGGCATCCTGCGCGTCGAACACGCTGGTGCACGGCATCGACACCACGCGCACCGGGATGCCGGCGGCGGCCAGTTGTTCTTGGGCGGCCAGCGCCAGCGCGACCTCCGAGCCGGTCGCAATGATCACCGCGCGGGCCCCTTCGGCGTCGCGCAGCACGTAGCCGCCGCGCGCGATTGCGGCGACCGTCTCGGCATCCCGCGGCACGAAGGGCAGGTTCTGGCGCGACAGCAGCAGCGCCGTCGGGCCGCCGTCGCGCACGTCCATGCCCACGCTGGCCGGACGCTTGACCGCCGCGCCCCAGGCCACGGCGGTCTCGACCGTGTCGCAAGGGCGCCAGACGTCCAGGTTGGGGATCAGGCGCAGGCTGGACGCATGTTCGATGGACTGGTGCGTCGGGCCGTCCTCGCCCAGGCCGATGGAATCGTGCGTGAAGACGTGCACCACGCGCTGCTTCATCAGCGCGGCCATGCGCAGCGCGTTGCGGGAATAGTCCGAAAACGTCAGGAAAGTGCCGCCGTAGGGCAGGTAGCCGCCGTGCAGCGCGATGCCGTTCATCACCGCGGCCATGCCGAACTCGCGCACGCCGTAGTTGATGTGCCGGCCGAAAGACAGGCCGGACTGCCCGGCGCGCACCGGGACGGCACCCTTCCAGTCGGTGAAGTTGGAACCGGTCAGGTCAGCCGAGCCGCCCAGCAGTTCCGGCAGCGCCTGCACCAGCGCAGTGATGGCGTATTGGGACGCCTTGCGGGTGGCCACCGATTCGGCCTTTTCACAGGCTTGTGCAACCAGCGCCTGCAGCTTTTCGTCAAAGCCGGCGGGCAGCTCGCCCTTCATGCGGCGCAGGAATTCGGCGGCCTCGGCGGGATACTCGGCCGCATAGGCGTCGAACTTGCGCTGCCATTCGGCCTGAGCCTTGTTGCCGGCTTCGCGCGCATCCCACGCGCGGTAGATGTCGTCGGGAATCTCGAAGGGCCCGTAAGGCCAGCCCAGCGCCTGGCGGGTCGCGGCGACTTCGCCCGCGCCCAAGGGCGAGCCGTGCACCTTGTCGGTGCCAGCCAGGTTGGGCGCGCCCTTGCCGATGACCGTGCGGCAGACGATGAGCGTGGGCCCGCCGTGGTGCCGCGCGTTGTCGCGCGCCTGGGCCAGCGCCGCATCGACCGCCTCCACGTCGTGGCCGTCGACGCCGCGGATCACGTTCCAGCCGTAGCCTTCGAAGCGCCGCGCCGTGTCGTCGGCAAACCAGTCCTTGACCTGGCCGTCGATCGAAATGCCGTTGTCGTCGTACAGGACGACCAGCTTGGACAGCCGCAGGGTGCCGGCCAACGAGCACGCCTCGTGCGAGATGCCTTCCATCAGGCAGCCGTCGCCGGCGAACACGTAGGTGAAGTGGTCGACCAGGGTATGGCCGGGCCGGTTGAACTCCGCCGCCAGCAGCGCCTCGGCCAAGGCCATGCCGACCGCATTGGCCAGCCCCTGCCCGAGCGGGCCGGTGGTGGTTTCCACGCCCGGTGTGATGCCGACCTCGGGATGGCCCGGCGTGCGCGAATGCAGCTGGCGGAAGCGCCGCAGCTCGTCCATCGGCAGGTCGTAGCCGGTCAGGTGCAGCAGCGCGTAGATGAGCATGGAGCCGTGCCCGTTGGACAGCACGAAGCGGTCGCGGTCGGGCCAGGCGGGGTCGGCGGGGTTATGGCGCAGGTGACGCGTCCACAGTGCCTGGGCGATCTCGGCCATGCCCATGGGCGCGCCGGGGTGCCCCGAATTGGCCTGTTGAACGGCGTCCATGGCGAGCGCCCGGATGGCGTCTGCGGGTTTGGGGGTGTTGGCGCTGGCTGGGCTCATAGGAAAGGTCTGCAGCAGACCGCCTGCACGATCCGCGACCGTGCCTGCGGGCGCGGCGGGTACGGACCGGGACGCAAGGACCTGCGTGGCTTGGCCGGGAATCCGGCCGCTGGTCAGTAAAGCCTGCCATTTTAGCACTCGGGATTCCCCCTATACGACGCGCCCGGCGCGATAATGACGGGCTGCCGGCAGCCGCCGTTACCCGATCAGACGCCATGCCCGCTCCGCGCTTTTTCTGTCCCGCTCCCCTGCCCTCGCACACCGAAATCGCCCTGCCCGAGGCCGTCGCGCACCACGCTGTGCGCGTGCTGCGGCTGCGCGATGGCGCCGATATCGTGCTGTTCGACGGCCAGGGCGGCGAGGTGCCCGCGACCCTGGTGCTCGGCAAGGATGCGCCCGCCCGCGCCCGCCTGGGCGAACGGTCGCCGCGCGAAGCCGAACTCGCCGGACGCATCGTGCTGGTCCAAGGCCTGCCTGCCGGGGACAAGATGGACTGGATCGTCGAAAAATCGGTCGAGCTGGGCGCCGCGGCCATCGTCCCCGTCGCGGCGCGTCGCAGCGTTTCGCAGCTGGCCGGCCCGCGGCGCGAAAAGCGCCTGGCGCGCTGGCGCAGCATCGTCCAGGCCGCCTGCGAGCAATGCGGCCGCAACCGGCTACCCTCGGTCGGCGACGTGGTCACGCTGGAGCAATGGCTGGAAAACAACGCGCGGTCTCCTTCGCCGCTGCCGGTGTTCCTGTGCCATCCCGAGGCAAGCGAACCCCTGGCCCCTGCGCTGCGCGCGCTGCGGCCCGATGCGCTGGCGCTGCTGGTGGGGCCGGAAGGCGGCTGGTCCGACGAGGAACTCGCCGCCGCGGCGCGATACGGGGCGTGCCCACTGCGTCACGGCAGCCGTATCCTGCGCACGGAAACTGCCGGCCTGGCGCTGATCGCCGCGGTGACGGCCATACTGGGTTGGGAAGACGGCGGGCGGTAGGCCGCAGCGGCCGCCGCCCGCGCAGGGAGTCGCTACTCGTCGCTCCAGGTCGCGGCCCGGCCTGGCTCCGGGTCCGGGTGCTTGCCGGCGTGCTCGACGGCGTAGGCGAAAATCCGGCCGTTTTCCCGGGCGAATTCCGCCACGTCCGCGCACACGTTTTCAATCAGCACGCTGTCTTCTTCCAGGGCGGGATCGCCCGAGTGCAGTTTGCTCAGGTAGAGCACCACCCCGACCTTCTGGTCGAGTACGGTGTCGCAAAGGCAATCGTAGAGGGCGTCCAGGCTGCTGCCGAAGAATTCAGGAAAATCCACCGCCTTGGCGATGGCGCGCAGAACGGCCGAGCGGCTGCGCGCGCGATCGCAGTCGGCCACGAAATAGGCCAGACCCCCGGCACGGGCGGCTTCGGCCAATGCCTCAGGCTGGGCGGCGTGATCCAGCGCCCCGCCGCGCTGCAACTGTCGCTGCAGGGGGGACGAACCGGTTCGCGTCATGCTCGTGGCTCCTTGAAAAACTCATGTACAGCTTCGGTACGGCGCATCGTATCGGCATAACCGAGTTCGATCAACGCGCTCGTGTAACTCGCCTCGAATAATAAATAAGACAGCAGGGATCCGCCTGTCCTGCCATGCGGATCGGCGGAAATTCCCAGCACGCGGAACAGGGTGCGCACCGCCCGCGGCAGGCTGTCGATGTGGGCCAGCGCCAGGTCGTCGAGCGAGCGGCTGGGCGACAGCGCCAGCACCTCCACATGGCGCAGGCCGGTGCGCTGCGCCAGCCGCGGCGCCAGGGCGAGGATCTCGTTGGCCCGCTCCAGCCGCTCGATGTCCATGGCCACGCTGTCCAGGAAGATATTGGACAAGGCGTGTCCGCCGATCTGCGCCAGCGACGGGTAGTCGGAATCGCGCCTGCGCTTTTCCGGGTGCGTATCGTCGCGGTAGCCGGTACCGATGACCAGCACCCGGTCGGCGCCCAGGTGGATGGCCGGGCTGATGGGCGCGAGCTGGCGCATCGACCCGTCGCCGCACCATTCGACCTGCCCGTCCACCTGCAGCGCCCGGGCGGGGAAGACGAAGGGAATGGCGCTGGAGGCCATTAGGTGATCGACCCCGATGCGCACCGCCACGGCATGGCGTAGCGACCGCCGCCACGGCTCGATGGGACGGCGCGACTGGTAGAAGGTCAGGTGCTCGCCGGAGGTATAGCCCGATGCGGTCACGGCCAGCGCCGACAGCACGCCCTCGGCGAGGTTGGCTTGCAGGCGGTCGAAATCCAGCGCGCGCATCAGCAGCTGCTCCAGCGGCCGGTTATCCAGCAGCGAGCGCGGGCGGTTGCGGCGCAACGCCGGCACCAGCCAGCCCAGCATCAGCATGCCCAGCCAATGCGCCCCGGTACCGGCCAGCCCTGCAGCGTCAGACCGGTAGACGGCGCCGGTATGCAGCGTTTCCCAGAAATGGCGCATGCGCTCGGCGGCAAAACGCGGATCGTTGGCCCGGCAGGCAAGCGCCGCGGCGTTGATCGCGCCGGCCGACGAACCGCATATCACGCCGAAGGGATTGGGCAGGGGTTCGTCCCTGCCCGCGCCCAGAATGTCGAAGACGGCCCGCAGCGCCCCGACCTGGTAGGCGGCGCGCGCGCCGCCCCCGGTCAGGACCAGGCCCGTGACGGGCCCGCGCCTATCACCGGTTGTTGGTGTTGGCATCGACCACGGTCAATGCGGTCATGTTGATGATGCGGCGCACCGTCGAGCTGGAGGTCAGAATGTTGACGGGCGCGTTGACGCCGAGCAGGAAGGGCCCGATGGCCACGTTGCCGCCAGCGGCCGTCTTAAGCAGGTTGTAGGCGATGTTGCCCGAATCCACGTTGGGGCACACCAGCAGGTTGGCCGCGCCCTTGAGCGTGGTCGACGGCAGAATGCGCTGGCGCAGCGATTCGTCCAGCGCGCAATCGCCGTGCATTTCGCCGTCGACTTCCAGCTCGGGCGCGCGCTCACGGATCAGCGCCAGCGCGTCGCGCATCTTGGCGCCAGAGGCGGCGCTGGCCGAGCCGAAATTCGAGCGCGACAGCAGCGCCACCTTCGGCTCCAGGTTGAGCCGGCGCATCTGCTCGGCGGCCGCGATGGTGAATTCGGCGATCTGCTCGGCCGTGGGATCGTCGTTGATGTGCGTGTCGACCAGCGCGATGGTGCGCTCGGCCAGCAACAGCACGTTCATCGCCGCATAGGTGCAGGCACCCGGGCGCTTGCCGATGACCTCGTCGATGAAGCGCAGGTGATCGGCATAAGCGCCGACGGTGCCGCAGATCATGCCGTCGGCATCGCCCAGGTGGACCATCATGGCGCCGATCAGCGTCAGGCGGCGGCGCATCTCCACGCGCGCCATTTCCTTGCTGATGCCGCGCCGGCACATGATCTCCCAATAGGTCGTCCAATAGCGATGGAAGCGCTCGTCGAACTCGGGATTGGTGACTTCGACGTCCTCGCCCAGGCGCAGGCGCAGGCCGTACTTCTCGATACGCGCAGCCAGCACCGCGGGCCGGCCGACCAGGATGGGCTTGGCCAGGCCTTCGTCGACCACGACCTGCACCGCGCGCAGCACGCGCTCGTCCTCGCCCTCGGTAAAGACGATGCGGGCCTTGCCGCCTTCGCGCACGATGTTCTTGGCCGCGGCGAACAGCGGCTTCATGAAGGCGCCGGAATGGTAGACGAACTGCTGGATCTGCTCGACGTAGGCATCCAGGTCGGCGATGGGCCGCGTCGCCACGCCATCCTTCATGGCCGCCCGGGCCACCGCCGGGGCGATGCGCACGATCAGGCGTGGATCAAAAGGCTTGGGAATGAAATAGTCGCGCCCGAAGGACAGGTCATAGGTGCCATAGGCCGCGGCCACGACTTCGCTTTGCTCTTCCTGCGCCAGCGCGGCGATGGCATAGACGGCGGCCTTTTCCATTTCGCGCGTGATGGTGGTGGCCCCCACGTCCAACGCGCCGCGAAACACGTACGGAAAGCACAGCACGTTGTTGACCTGGTTGGGATAGTCCGACCGGCCGGTGGCCATGACCACGTCGTCGCGCACCGCGTGCGCTTCCTCGGGCAAGATTTCCGGCGTGGGGTTGGCCAGCGCCAGGATGAGCGGGCGCGGCGCCATGCGCGCGACCATGTCCGGCTTGAGCACGCCGCCGGCCGACAGGCCCAGGAACACGTCGGCGCCGTCGATGATTTCGGCCAGCGTGCGCTTGTCGGTCTTTTGCGCGAAGCGGGCCTTCTCCGGGTCCATCAGCTTGGTGCGGCCCTCGTAGACCACGCCCTCGATGTCGGCCACCCAGATGTTCTCGATGGGCAGCCCCAGGTCGACCATCAGGTCCAGGCAGGCCAGCGCCGCGGCACCCGCGCCGCAAGTCACCACCTTGACCTGCTTGATGTCCTTGCCGACGACCTTCAACCCGTTGATGAAGGCCGCCGACACCGTGATGGCCGTGCCGTGCTGGTCGTCATGAAAGACCGGGATCTTCATGCGCTCGCGCAGCTTGCGCTCGACCTCGAAGCATTCCGGCGCCTTGATGTCCTCGAGGTTGATGCCGCCGAAAGTGGGTTCCAGGCCGGCGATGATGTCGACCAGCTTGTCGGGATCGGTCTCGTTGATCTCGATGTCGAAGACGTCCAGGCCGGCGAACTTCTTGAACAAGACCGCCTTGCCTTCCATGACGGGCTTGGAGGCGAGCGCGCCGATGTTGCCCAGGCCAAGCACCGCCGTGCCGTTGGAGATCACGCCCACCAGGTTGCCGCGGCCGGTGTAGCGGTAAACATTGCTGGGGTCGGCGACGATTTCCTCACAGGCCGCCGCCACGCCGGGGGAATAAGCCAGGGCCAGGTCGCGCTGGTTGCTCAGTTGCTTGGTCGGCGCGATCGAAAGCTTGCCGGGTCGGCCGTGCTCGTGATATTCGAGCGCAGCCTTGCGCAGATTGGCGTCCATAATGGCCTCGCAGAAGATTGCCCAGGGCCGCACGACAGGCGGTCACCTTTCGTAAAGACGGGGATTCTAGCCTTATCCCGCGGGCAACGGTGGCAGGCGCCCGGCCGGATCGAACAACGCCTTGACCCGGCCATCCAGTTCAGCGGCGGCGGCACGCTCCTCCGGCGTCGCATGCTGCATCGCAACAGGGGCAGGCGCAGGCGCCGCCAGCAATACTGCCGATTCCAGCCACGCCAACGCACCGCCATGGCCGACCAGCAGGTGCGAGAGGTAGACGGTGCCCTGCGCTGGCTGCAAGGCATCGAGCCGTGCCCGGGCCGGCCAGCGGCCGGCCTGCAGCCAGCGGCGCGCAGGCTCCCTGGCGGCCAACTCGAACAGCTTGGGCACCAGCCGCTGCATGGCCAGCGTGCGCAGCGGCAGCACGTCACGCTCGCCGAAAGGCCCCAGGCGCGCCCGCGTGCCGTCGGCCAACATCACGTCTGCGGCCAGCACGCCGCATGCCGCGGTGCGCCGCGGCGGGCACGCCGGGGCGGCCGGCCCGGCCAGCCATGCGGCCAGCGTCATGTCCGCTGGAGCGTTCGCGAACTGTAGCAAGCCCGCCTCGCACAGCGCCCCAACCGTGCAGCCCGCCTGCGCCTGCCATAGCCCTGGCGCATCGGGCACGGGCGCCAGCTCGTTCAGCGCGGCGGGATCCACCCACAGCACGGGCCGGCCGGGCGCGGGCGGCGCGGCACCGGCCAGTGCCAGCGTCACGCCGAATTCCGCGCACAGCTCGCGCGCGTGCGCAACATCAGCCGGACGGGCAGCCGCCAGCCGGGCCACGCCCTCACCTTCCGGGCCCCCCGCATCCTCGAGCCGCCCCTGGCAGATGCGTGCCAGCCGCTGGCAAAACCGCCCCCACTCCGAGCGGGCTGCGGCCGGCCAGCCAAACAGAAAAGAACGCCTCGATGGCTGCATGACTACAATTTCCGCTTTTTCTCAAGCCCTGCGCAACACCGCCATGTCCCTCGCCGCACGCACGCAAGCCGTCCTGCCATTCCGCGCCGTAGAGCTGTTCAAGCAGGCAGCCGCCCTGCAGGCGCAAGGACGCGACATTATCAGCCTGGGCATCGGCGAGCCGGATTTCACCGCGCCGCCACAAGTCCTGCAAGCGATGCAGCGCGCCGCCGACGCCGGCCTGAGCGGCTACAGCCCGCCCGCCGGCCTGCCCGCGCTGCGCCAGGCCATCGCCCATTTCTACGGCGAACGCTTCGGCGCCGCCGTCGACCCGGGACGCGTCATCGTCACCTCGGGCGCCTCCGGCGCGCTCTTGCTGGCGGCCATGGCGCTCATCAACCCGGGCGACGAGATCCTGATGCCGGACCCTTGCTATCCGGCCAACCGGAACTTCATCCTCGCCGCCGGCGGCTCGGCCCGGTTGGTGCCGGCCGCCGCGGCCAGCCGCTACCAGCTGTCGGCCGCGGACGTGCGCGCGCATTGGGGCCCCGCCACGCGGGGCGTGCTCGTGGCCTCGCCGGGCAACCCGACCGGGACGTCGATCGCGCGCGACGAGCTGGCCGCCATCCTGGACGAAGTCCGCTGCCGCGGGGGATTGGCACTGGTCGACGAAATCTACCTGGGACTGAGCTACGAAGGCCAGCCGCGCTCGGCCCTGGCCCTGGACGACGGCGTGGTCGTCATCAATAGCTTTTCCAAGTACTTCCACATGACGGGCTGGCGCCTGGGATGGATGATCGTGCCCGACGCCATGGTCGAGCCCATCGAGCGCATCGCCGCCAGCCTGGCCATTTGCGCGCCGACGCTTGCCCAGCACGCGGCGCTTGCCTGCTTCGAGCCGCAGACGCTGACCATCTACGACGAACGCCGCGAAGCCTTCCGGCAACGCCGCGACTACCTGGTGCCCGAACTGGAACGCCTGGGGTTTGCCGTGCCGGCGCGACCCGACGGCGCCTTCTACATCTACGCGGACACCCGCGCGCTGGCCGCCGACAGCCAGGACTTGTCGCGGCGCATGCTGCACGAAGCCGGCGTGGCGGCGGTGCCGGGCCTGGATTTTGGCCCCGCCCATGCCGCGCACACCATGCGCTTTTCGTACGCCACCGGTATGCACCGGCTGAAGGAAGCGGTCCAGCGGCTGGAAACGCTCTTGGGTTGAGGACGGGGCGCCGCCGTGGCTGCCCGCTTTGTTGCCGCGCGCCAGGCCGGCGCGGCTTGACGCGATCCCCTCAGCCCTTGGCCAAGGGAATGCCGGCGGCCAGCGCAAGCCGGCGCCGTTCGGCCAGCACCTTGGCGCCATAGCCCCCGTCGCTGGGCCCGGTGGCGCCCACATAGCAGGCCAGCCCACCCGCGAGCGAACCGCGTCGGTCGATGCAATCACGCAGGATCTGCGACCCGACCCGGATGTTGGCCACCGGATTCAGAGCCGCGCCCTCCCCGCCGCCAAACGCTTCGAACTTGTCCTTGTGCACGCTGGTCATCACCTGCATCAACCCCTGCGCGCCCACATGGCTTTCGGCAAAGGGGTTGTAGCGGGATTCGATGGCGATGACCGCCAGCACCAGCAGCGGGTCCAGGTCCAAGTCGTGCGCCACCCGGTAGGCGGTGTTGACCAGGATGGCGGTGGCATCATAGGCCACGCGGTACTTGCGCGAAATATAGCTGCGCAGGGCTTCGAGCTGCCTGTCGGTCGCCCCTTGGGCATAAAAGGCATCCGCAGGCGGCTTGGCGCCGAAGGCGTGCTGGAAATTGTGCGCGCCGGGCAACGCCGCAACGGTCGCGCTGGCCGCGCCTTGCACGTCGGATTCGGCCGAAGCCGTGGCCGCGCGGTGGGCGGCCGCTTGTGCGAGGTCCACGGCCGATGCGCCGCCCGTGGCATTATTCGGGTTCGACGCAGCGGGCTCGGGATCCAGCGCCGCCAGCAAGGCGGCATGCATCTGCATGGCCTGGTCGCGCAATCCGGGCATGGCCAGGACGGCCCCGGCGGTAACCAGCACGGCGATACCGAGGTAAATGGCGCAGACCCGGACCAGCTCCGATAAATGGTAGTGCGCCCACACGGCACAATGCCGCAGGGCACTGGTCGCTGACACAGTGGTCATGACTGCCTCGTGTCGGTGATTTGGGACCCTGATGTTAACCGCTCTGCCCGTTAAAAAATGTAACAGCACTTAGGCAGCAATATCCGTGAAATACCGCGACCTTAGGGACTTTATCGCGCAACTTGAACGCAAGGACGCCTTGCGCCGCATCGCTGCGCCGGTGTCGACCCGGCTGGAGATGACCGAAATCTGCGATCGCGTCCTGCGCGCAGGCGGGCCCGCGCTGCTGTTCGAGAATGCGCAGCACGAGGGGCGCCCGGCCGGCATGCCGGTGCTGGCCAACCTGTTCGGCACGCCGCAGCGGGTGGCCTGGGCCATGGGCGCCGACGACGTGTCGGCCCTGCGCGAAACGGGGGAGTTGCTGGCGGCGCTGCGTGAACCGGAGCCGCCCAAGGGCTTGCGCGATGCCCTGGCCAAGGTGTCCATGCTCAAGGCGGCGCTGTGGGACATGTCCCCGCGCACCGTGCGCGGCGCGCCCTGCCAGGAGGTGGTGGTCGAAGGCGACGACGTAGACCTGGGCGCGCTGCCGCTGCAATATTGCTGGCCGGGCGATGTCGCGCCGCTCTTGACGTGGGGACTGGTCATCACGCGCGGCCCCAACGCGCGCCGCCAGAACCTGGGCATCTACCGCCAGCAGCCCATCGCCCGCAACAAGCTGATCATGCGCTGGCTGTCGCACCGCGGCGGGGCGCTGGACTTCCGCGACCATGCCCAGGCGCATCCCGGGCAACCGTTCCCGGTGGCGGTGGCGCTGGGGGCCGATCCGGCCACCATCCTGGGCGCCGTCACCCCAGTTCCGGATTCCCTGTCCGAATACCAATTCGCGGGCCTGCTGCGCGGCTCGCGCACCGAGGTCACCCAGGCGCTGGGCAGCAGCCTGACCGTGCCGGCCACGGCCGAGATCGTCCTGGAAGGCCACCTGCTGCCCGATACCGATCCGCGCGCGCATGCGCCGGCGGTACCCGAGGGTGTGAGGCCGCCGCCGGCCACGGGCTACGAAATGGCGCTGGAAGGCCCCTACGGGGACCACACCGGCTACTACAACGAGCAGGACTGGTTCCCGGTGTTCACCGTCGAGCGCATCACGATGCGCCGCCAGCCCATTTACCACTCCACCTACACCGGCAAGCCGCCTGACGAGCCAGCCGTGCTGGGCGTGGCGCTGAACGAAGTCTTCGTGCCGCTCTTGCGCAGGCAGCTGCCCGAGATCGCCGACTTTTACCTGCCGCCCGAAGGCTGCAGCTACCGCCTGGCCGTCGTTTCCATCCGCAAACAGTACCCCGGCCACGCCAAGCGCGTGATGTTCGGCGTCTGGAGCGTGCTGCGCCAATTCATGTACACCAAGTTCATCGTGGTGGTCGACGACGACGTCGACGTGCGCGACTGGAAGGAAGTCGTCTGGGCGATGACCACCCGCATGGATCCGGTGCGCGATACCGTGCTGGTCGAAAACACCCCGATCGACTACCTCGACTTCGCCTCACCGGTCTCCGGCCTGGGGGGCAAGATGGGCCTGGACGCGACCAACAAATGGCCAGGCGAAACCCAGCGGGAATGGGGCCGGCCCATCGTCATGGACCCGGACGTCAAGCGCCGGGTCGATGCGATGTGGGGCGAGCTGGGCCTTTAGGAGCGCTTGGGCAGGGTCACCGCTGGTGGCCGAAGAGCACCAGCGGCCGTCCCGGCAGCAGCGGGTGCGGCACCACCGCGGCGCGGGCGCGATAAACGCGTTCGAGCAGGCTTTCGGTCAACACCTCGGCCGGCGGGCCGTCGGCCACCACCCTGCCGTCGGCTAGCAAGGCCAGCCGGTCGCACCAGCGCACGGCCAGGTTGACATCGTGCAGGATGACGAGCACCCCCGTCGCCCCGTCGCCCCGCACGTCCCGCAGCACTTGCAGCAAGCCATTCTGGTGGCCCGGGTCTAGGCCAGCAGCCGGCTCATCGAGCAGCAGATAGCGCGGCCGGCCCGGCTCACGCCCCGCCCCCAGGCATTGGGCAAGCGCCCGCGCCAGCTGCACGCGCTGTCGCTCGCCGCCGGACAGTTCGGGATAGCGCCGGTCCCGCAACGCCGCGGCATCGGCCAGATCCAGCGCCTGCCCGACCAGGCGGTACGCCTCGCCCGCCGGCAGATCCGGGTAGGGATACAGGCCCATGGCGACGACCTCTTCCACGCCCAGGTCGAAGGCTAGCGTTGCGTCCTGGGTCAGGACTGCCCGGCGGCGCGCCTGGGCAGCGGCGTCCAGTGCCTCGAGCGGCCGGCCGTCCAGCGTGACGCTGCCGGCCTGAGCCGCCAGGTCGCCCGCCAGCACCGACAGCAGCGTCGACTTGCCGGCGCCGTTTGCGCCCAGCAGGGCCACCAGCTCGCCCGGACGCACCGCGATGCTGGCGCCGCGCAGCACGGCCTGGCCGCCGCGCGCGAGCACGATGCCTTGCGCGGCCAGGCCGCTGCCGACGATCGCGCGCGCGCTCATGGGCGCCTGCCCCGCACCAGCAGCCAAAGGAAAAACGGCCCGCCGACCAGCCCGGTCACCAACCCGATGGGCAGTTCGGCCGGCGCCGCGGCCAGCCGGGAAACGCTGTCTGCCAGCGTCAGCGCCAGCGCGCCGGCCAGCATGCAGGCCGGCAGCAGCCAGCGGTGATCTGCGCCCAGGACCAGGCGCACCAAGTGGGGCACGACCAATCCGACGAAGGCGATCCCGCCCGTGGCCGCGACCAAAGGGCCGACCAGCAGGGCCGTGGCCGTGACCATCCGCCGCCGCACGCGCGCGATCGGATAGCCCAGGTGGCGCGCCTCGCGCTCGCCCAGCAGCAGCGCGTTCAGGATGCGCCACTGGCGCAGCAGCCAGGCACAGACCAACAGCGTCCACGGTCCCAGCATCGCCAGCGATGGCCAGGCGGCGCCCGAGACGCTGCCCATGGTCCAGAAGGTGAGATCGCGCAGCTGCACGCTGTCGGCCAGGTAAGTCAGCACACCGATCAAGCTGCCCGCGGTCGTATTAATGGCCACGCCGGCCAGCAGCAGTCCGGATACGCCGGGATGGCGCCTGCCCAGGGCGTACGCCAAGGCCGTCGCCGCCAGGCTGCCGGCGAATGCGGCACACGCCAGCAGCCAGAATCCGGCGCCGCCCAGCACGATGGCCGCCACGGCGCCCAGCGCGCCGCCGGCGGACACGCCGATCAGGCCGGGCTCGGCCAAGGGATTGCGAAACAGTGCCTGCATCGCCGCCCCCGCCACCGCCAGCGCTGCGCCGGTCAGCATGGCCAGCAGCACGCGCGGGATGCGGATGTCCAGGAGCACATTGCGCCACAGCACCTCGTCCGGCGCGGAGTCGCCCCAAAGCAGGCGGGGAAAGCTCGACAGCGGGATGTCGGCCGGCCCCCAGGCTGCAGCCGCGGCGGCGGCGGCGATCACGGCTGCGGCAAGCGCCGGCAGCGCGAGCCCTGGCCGGCGCACCTGCCGCACGGCCGCCCGCTGCACAGAATCGGACTCGGTCATGCGGCCTCTTGCTTGCTACGGTAGGAGTGGGGCGATTCTATCAGCGGGTCCCGGCCCGGCCGCCGGCGCATCGCCGCCTGCTGCCTGCGGGCACGGGCGCCGTCACCACAGCGGATGCGGCGAGTCGAAGTCGACTTCCTCGATCACGCGATCGCGCATCCGCGCGGCCGGCGCATGGATCCATCCTGCAGCAAGCGTCGCTGCAGGGCGCGCTGCGACCGGCGCCCTGGAAAGGCAATGGGACGGTCAGCCGTAGCGCGAAGCGGCCGGCTGATCGCTTTTCGGGCCGGGCGTGCGCTCGCGCCAGGCCCGGTACACCTGCCAGCCCACGAGGGCGGCACTGGCCAGCTTGAGCAGGCGGGATCGCTTGCGGCCCATCATCCAGGCCGACAGGGTGGAGGTCAGCACCGGATAGCGCCCGGCCAGGCCGGCCAGCCGCATCACCAGCTGCGCGGCATTGCCGCTGCGCGCCATCCCGGAAAACAGCGTCAACGGCCGCAAGACGTTGCCGGCGCGGCTGACAGACCGACCCAGTTGCCCGGCATGGCGGCGCAAGGACTCGCGCTCGAGCGCGGCGCGTGCGCGCAGCAGTTCGATGCGCACGGCGCGATCTGCGGCATGGCGGGTCATGGCCGGCGCTCCTGGACGGATCGGCCGGCTGCGGCCGCGTCAGGCGGCGCGTCAGCGGCCTGCCGCGCCTGCGCGAGCAAGTCGGCGTCGCGGCGCAGCTCCTCGACCGTCGCCGCGAAAGGGGCCGGGCCGTGCACCAATCGCCGGCGCACGGCCAGCAGCAAGGCGATCCCGATCAGCGCGTACACCCCGGCCAGTACGGCTAGGGCCAAATAGCGGTGCTCGGTCGGCCAGTACAGCGCGGCAATCAACAGCGAAAACACCAGCACCGCCAGGGACAGAAAAAACAGCGCACCGAAGACCATGCCCAACAAGGTGAGCAGGCGGGATTTTTCTTCGGCGAGTTCCAGCCCGAACAGCTCGGCGCGCGTGCGCAGCACCGCGACGAGGTCTGCCGCAAGGCCGGCCAGGCTGGCGCGAAAGCCCGTCATGGTCTGAGTGGATCCTGTCCTGGACCGCCCGCGCCTAGCGGCGCGCGATCAATAGGCCGACGAGCAGGCCCACCAACCCGGCCAGGCCGACGGCCTGCCAGGGATTGTCGTGCACATAGTCGTCGGTCATGCGCGCTGCGCGGCGCCCCCTGGCCAAGACCATGTCCTGGGCGTCGTACAGCGCTTCGCGGGTGCGGCGCAGCGAAGCCAGGGCGCGGTCGCGCAGCTCGGCAGCCCGCTCGCCGGTCGACGAGGCGGCCTCGCGCAGCAGGTCCTCGGCATCGCTCAGGCTGCTCTTGACGTTGTCGATGAGTTTATCTTTTGCAGCGTCGGCGGATTTCGTATTCATTGCTGACTCCTCGTGCGTCATGACGAAGGCATGATAGCAGCCCGCGCACCGCGCAAACGCAACCAGGCTTATCCGGCGGCAACCTCTTGGCCATCGGCGCCGGGCCCTAGCGCAGCGCCTTGACCTCGATGAGTGCCTGCTGTCCGGACTGGATGATTTCCTGCTTCATCACCATGCCGGCGTCGGGGCAATACCAATCGGTAACGGTCGAACGCATGGCCGGCAGGGGCAATGACACGCCGCCGACGCTGATCATGGCGGGGTCGGTCGAGCGCTCGTAGCGGATCGGCCAGCATTGCAGGCGGCCGCGGGCGGTCTCGATGCGCTCGCGCGCGCCCACGGTTTTTTCACCTATGCGCACGATCACGGACGGCATCTGGACCTTTCCCGGCTCGCCCAGGGCGACCGAAACCGCCTGCCCCGGCAGCCGTTGGCCCTGCCTCAGGCCGTCGGGGTAGCCAAAAAGCCCAAGCAGCCGCAGGTCGAAGGATTTGCCTGGCTCAGCCGCGCGGCCGCGGCGAGCGAACGTCGATTTGCCGCCGGTCACGCGCATGTCGTGGTCGATATCGGCCTCGCCCCCGGGCAGGCCCAGCAACTGATAGGCAGCGCTGCCGCGCACGCTGGCGCTGCAATCGTCGGGGCTGGTCTTGCCAACGTCGGAAAAGTCGAGCCGCGCATCGAGCTTGACGGCGCCGGTGCCGGCCACGTGCACGTGGCCACCGTCGTGCATGAACGGCGCATCGCATACGCCGGCCAGCGCCGCAGGCGCGCATCCCAGCAATGCCGCCGCAGCGGCCATGTCGATCAAGCGCATGGATCCATCCTATACAGGGTTGCCCGGGCCCGCCACGCGCGGCGCCCCGGCGCGCCGCATGGGTACGACGTGCGGCGCCCTTGCAGTATGCCAGCAAGCACACTAATAGCAGGTGGTTATATCGATACTATTTATCAAACGTTGTAGTCATGTAAGGCGCTTTCTATGATCGTTGGCCGGTCTGCGCTTTTGCGCGGCCGTCTTGCCCGGTTTTCGCGCCTGCCCTCCGACCATGACGTTGTTTCCCCTGTTTGCCGACCTGGCTGGCCGCCCTGCCCTGGTGGTCGGCGGCGGCGCCGTGGCCGCCCGCAAAGTCTCGGCGCTGCGCCAAGCAGGCGCGCTCGTGACGGTCGCCGCACCGCGCCTGTGCGATGAACTGGCGCGCCAGGCCCAAGCCGGCGAAATCCGCCACCTGGACGGTGAGTTCAAGCCGGACTGGCTCGATGGCATGTGGCTGGCCATCGCGGCCACCGACGAACGCGACGTCAACGCGCGCGTGGCCGAGGCCGCCACCGCGCGACGCATCTTCGCCAACGTCGTCGATGACCCGCAGCTATCTTCTTTCCAAGTCCCGTCGGTGGTGGACCGCTCGCCCCTGGTGGTGGCCATTTCATCGTCGGGCGCCGCGCCCGTCTTGGCACGCCGCCTGCGCGAGCGCATCGAATCCCTGCTCGATCACGCCATCGGGCCCTTGGCGCGGCTGGCGGCCAAGCACCGCGCGCGCATCCGCGCCGCGCGGCCGGACCTGGGCCAGCGCCGACGCTTTTACGATTGGTTGCTGGATGGGCCGGTGGCGGCGCTGCTGCGCCAGGCAAGGCCCGAGGCGGCCGAACACGTCCTGCTGCAGGCGCTCGATTCACCGCAGCAGGCGCGCGCCGGCAGCGTCGTGCTGGTGGGAGCCGGCCCCGGCGACCCTGGGCTGCTGACGCTCAAGGCTCTGCGCGCGCTGCACGAGGCCGACGTCATCCTGTACGACCGGCTGGTCAGCGAAGACATCCTGGCGCTTGCCCGCCGCGATGCCGAGCGCATCGCAGTGGGCAAGCGCCCGGGCGAGAACCACGACGCCACCCAGGCGCGCATCCACGCCCTACTGCGCGAGCACGCCGGGCGCGGCCGGCGCGTGGTCCGGCTCAAGGGGGGAGACGCCTTCGTCTTCGGCCGCGGCGGCGAAGAGCTTGAATTCCTGCGCGCCCACGGCGTCCCCTACGAAGTCGTGCCGGGCATCACCGCGGCGCTGGCCTGCGCGGCCTATGCAGGAGTGCCACTGACCCACCGCGACCACGCACAATCGCTGCACCTGGTGACCGCGCATTGCCGGGATTCGGAAGATGCGCTGGACTGGCAGGGATTGGCGCGCGAAAAGCAAACCCTTGCCTTTTACATGGGCGTCTCGCGGCTGGAGTCGGTGGCGGCCAATTTGATCGCCCACGGGCGCGACCCGGACACCCCGTGCGCCCTCATCGAAAACGGGACGCGCCCCGAGCAGCGGGTGCTGACAGCCACCCTGGCCAACCTGCCGCAGCAGGCGCGCGCCCACGGCATCCAGGCGCCGGCCATGCTCATCGTCGGGGAAGTCGCCGGCCTGGCCGACCGCTTGGCGTGGTTCGGCCGGCACGCCCAAGAAGCCGTGCACGCGCAGGACCGCGCCAGCCCGGCATGACCGGACGCGCCCGCGGGCGCGTCCACCCTATCGCGGATACCGGCCGGCCCAAGCCGCCCGCGCGGCGCTTCAATCCTGCTTCTGCTTGGTACCGAAGACCCGGTCGCCGGCATCGCCCAGGCCGGGGACGATGTAGCCGTTTTCGTTCAACCCCTGGTCGATGGAGGCCGCATAAATGGGGACCTCGGGGTGGCGTTCGGTCACGCGGGCGATGCCTTCGGGCGCGGCCACCAGCACCAGCGCGCGGATGTCCTTGCACCCTGCCTGCTTGAGCAGGTCTATGGTCGCGACCATGGAGCCCCCCGTGGCCAGCATGGGATCGACGATCAGCGCGATGCGCTGGTCCAGTTCGCCCACCAGACGCTCCAGGTAGGTCTGCGCCTCCAGCGTTTCCTCGTTGCGGGCGATGCCCACCACGCTGACCCGCGCCCCGGGGATCAGGCTGAGCACACCATCGAGCATGCCGATGCCGGCGCGCAGGATGGGCACCACCGTCACCTTCTTGCCGGCGAGCTTTTCGACCTGGACGGGCCCGCACCAGCCCTCGATGGTGACCGGCTCCAGGGGCATGTCCTTGGAGGCCTCATACGTCAACAGCGCGGCCACCTCCTGGGCCAGTTCGCGAAAGCTCTTGGTGCTGATCTCGGCGCGCCGCATCAGGCCGAGTTTGTGGCGGATCAGCGGGTGGCAGATTTCGTGCACGGGCATGGCGGGCGGACTCCGGTTTTCAATGCGGCAGGCAATCTATCGTCAAAGAAGGACCGGTGCAAGCCGCCTGGCCGCGGGCGGGCAGCCTGCGCCGGCAGGTCAGCGCGCGGACAGCCAGGCGATGAGCGCGTCATCGAAGCTGCGCGCGGCCGCGGCCTGCTCATGGTTGACCATGCTGACCAGCAAATAGCGGCGGCCGCTTGCACCATGGACGTATCCGGCGAGCGCGCGCACGTCGCGCAGCGACCCAGTCTTGAGGTGCGCCATGCCGTTGGCGGGATGGTTGCGCAGCCGGCGCCGCACCGTGCCGTCCACGCCCGCTATCGCGAGCGAGGAGAGGAACTCCGGCATCAGCGGCGAATGCCAGGCCGCGTCCAACAGCCGCGCCAGGCTTGCGGCCGACACCGCACCGGTGCGCGAAAGGCCCGAGCCATTGTCGATATTGAGCTCCGGCATAGGCAGCCCCTGGCGCGCCAGCACTTCGCGCGCGACCATGGCGCTGCCCTCGACGGTGGCCGGCCGTGTGCCGCGTTCGGCGCCCAGCGTCAATAGCAAGGTGCGCGCCATGACGTTGTTGCTGCGCTTGTTGATGGTCCGGATCGTCTCGGCCAGCGTGGGCGATTCATGCACGGCCAGCGGCACCGCGTCTGGCGGCACGCGCCCCTCGCGCACCCTGCCGGTCATAGTCCCACCCAGCGCCTGCCACAGGTGCCGTATCACACTGGCCGTGAAATCCTTCTGGTCCAGGGCCAGCCGGTATAGCGTGAACTCGCCGCACGACCCCGCTACCTTGCCCGACAGGCGCAGCGTCACACCCTCGCCCGTCAACACCGGACGCGTCGCGACCACCGGCGGGCCCGGGCAACGGGCGTCGCTCCATTGCACCTCACCCTCCAGCGCCACGCCGGGCACCGGGGGATCCATGACCGGCTGCCAGCGCCGCGACACCGGGTCGGGCAGGAAGATCAGCCGCATCGCGCCAAAGCCCACCATGAGCGCGTCAGGGCTGGCGTTGTAGGGCCGGTCGGCCGCGCCGTCAAAGGCGCCCGGATCGATGCCGACATTGCCGAAGATGCTGCGGTCTATGACCACGTCGCCGATCTGGCGAATGCCGCGCAGCCGCAGCTCGCGCAGCAACGACCACATATCGGCCAGTGTCATCTGGGGGTCGCCACCGGCGCGCAGGTACAAGGGGCCCGACAACGTATCGGCACCGCCCGGACGCACCCCGGGGTCACCCAGCAGCTCGGTGCGCCAGGTGTAGCCCGGGCCGAGCTCGGACAGCGCCGCCCAGGTGGTGACGATCTTCATCACCGAGGCGGGATTGCGTGGCTGGTCGGCATTGATGGAGATCAGTGCCGGGCCGTCTATCTCCTGCACCGCCAGCGACAGCGCCGATTCGGGCAGGCCGGTCTGCTGCCAGGCCGATCTCAGTTCCGCCGGCAGCCCTTCGGACCACCGCGCCCCCGGCGCGGTGGGCGGCCTGGCCGGCGAGGCTTGCGCGGCCTGCGAAGGCGCGGCCCGCGGCCCGCCGGAAGCCGGTTGCGCCGCCTCGGCGCTTGCCGCCAGGATCATCGCAGCCGCCAGCGCAGCGCTGCGCCGCCGTATCCCCCGAATCCGCACCACCATCGAAAAAACCTCGTCGCGTCCCGCTTCCGATTCGCAAAGTCGAGAGCATAACGAAAGCTTGCGCGCATACGCATGCCCCGCCGGCCGCAAGCGGCCGGCTGCAGGCCGGTCTACAATCCGCATGCCCGGCGCGCCGACCCGCGCGCTGCTGCCTCTGCATGCGGCATGCGCCGCGATTCGTGTCCAGTTTCCTGCCCTTGCCTGCTCCAGCCCAACCCGCCGCCAGCCTGACGCTGGCCGATTTCGACTACGCCCTGCCCGCCGAATTGATCGCGCAGGCGCCCGCCCCGCGCCGCAGCGCCAGCCGGCTGCTGCACCTGGACGCCGCCGGCGCGCTGCACGACCGCAGCTTCGCCGACCTGGCCGGGCTGCTGCGGCCGGGCGACCTGCTGGTCTTCAACGACACGCGCGTGATCAAGGCGCGGCTGCATGGCCGCAAGGCCAGCGGCGGCAAGGTCGAGGTACTGGTCGAGCGCATCCTCGACCCGATGCAGGCGTTGGCGCACGTGCGCGCCAGCAAGCCTTCGGCGCCAGGCACGGTGCTGCACCTGGCCGAGGCCTTCGACGCCACGGTGCTGGGCCGGCAAGACGACCTTTACTTACTGCAGTTTCCTGCGCCGGTGCTCGACCTGCTGCAGGCGTACGGACAAACCCCTTTGCCGCCTTACATCGAGCATGTCCCGGACGCGCTGGACGAAGACCGCTACCAAACCGTCTACGCCCGGGAACCTGGCGCCGTCGCGGCGCCGACGGCCGGCCTGCACTTCGACGATGCCATGCTCGCGCGCCTGCAGGAGGCGGGCGTGTCGCGCGCCTTCGTCACGCTGCACGTGGGCGCCGGCACCTTCCAGCCGGTGCGCGTGCAGAACCTGGCCGAGCATGTCATGCATGCCGAGTGGTATACCGTTCCGCAGGAAACCGTGGACGCCGTGGCGCGTGCCCAAGCCGCTGGCGGGCGCGTCATCGCCGTGGGCACGACCAGCGTGCGCGCCCTGGAATCAGCAGGCGCGCCGCTGCGCGCCTGCCAGGGCGATACCCGGCTGTTCATCACGCCGGGCTATCGCTGGCAGGTCGTCGACGCCCTGCTGACCAACTTCCATCTTCCGCAATCGACCTTGCTGATGCTGGTATCGGCACTGGCCGGCGTGGAACGCATCCGGCGCGCCTATGCCCACGCCGTGGCAAAACGCTACCGCTTCTTCAGCTACGGCGACGCGATGTTCATCGAACCTCCCCAGCCATGACCGGCCTGACTTTCCAACTGCTCGCCCGCGACGGCGCGGCCCGGCGCGGCCGCATCACCCTGAACCACGGTACGGTGGAGACGCCGATCTTCATGCCCGTGGGCACCTACGGCAGCGTCAAGGCGATGCTGCCGCACGAGCTGAAGGAGATCGGCGCGCAGATCGTCTTGGGCAACACCTTCCACCTGTGGCTACGGCCGGGCACCGAGGTCATGGCTGCCCATGGCGGCCTGCACGGCTTCATGCAATGGGACCGCCCCATCCTGACCGATTCCGGGGGCTTCCAGGTGTTTAGCCTGGAGGGCCTGCGCAAGATCACCGAGGAAGGGGTGAAGTTCGCCTCGCCGATAGACGGCTCGCGGCTGTTCCTGACGCCGGAAGCGTCCATGCAGATCCAGCGCGCGCTGAACTCGGACATCGTCATGGTGTTCGACGAGTGCACACCCTATGCCATCGACGGCCGGCCGGCCACCGTCGAGGAAGCCGCACGGTCCATGCGCATGTCGCTGCGCTGGGCGCGCCGCTCGCGCCAGGAATTCGACCGCCTGGCCAACCCCAACGCGCTGTTCGGCATCGTCCAGGGCGGCATGTACGAGCACCTGCGCGATGAATCGCTGGCCGGGCTGGTCGACATCGGGTTCCACGGCTACGCCATCGGCGGACTGTCGGTGGGCGAGCCCAAGGAAGACATGCAGCGCATCCTGGCGCACGTCGCGCCGCGCCTGCCCGAGCAGGCACCGCGCTACCTGATGGGCGTGGGCACGCCAGAGGACCTGGTCGATGGGGTGGCTCGCGGCGTCGACATGTTCGACTGCGTCATGCCCACGCGCAATGCACGCAACGGCTGGCTGTTCACACGATACGGCGACATCAAGATCCGCAATGCGCGCTATCGCAACGACACGCGCCCGCTGGACCCGTCATGTGCCTGCCACACCTGCGCGCACTTTTCGCGGGCCTACCTGCACCACCTGCAGCGGGCCAACGAAATCACTGGCTCGCGGCTGAACACCCTCCACAACCTGCACTTCTACCTGCAGATCATGGCAGAAATGCGCGACGCCATCGCCGCCGGCACCTTCCAGGACTGGCGCGCGCAGTTTGCCGCCGACCGAGCCCGCGGCATCGATTAGGGCGGCACGCGGCAAAGCGCCTTATGATTTCCTGATGCCCGCGCGGGCCCGCGTGCCCGGGCCCTCCCCTTGCGCCGCGGCCGCTATCGGCGGCCGAGCCCGTTACAATCGACGGTTTGTCGGAATACCAACCAGGAGAACTCCATGCTCGCAACCGACTCCCTGGCCCGCGTCCTGGCCCAAGCTGCCCCGGGCGGCGAACCCGGCGGCGCCCTGATGGGGATGCTGCCCATCATCCTGATGTTCGTGATCCTCTATTTCCTGATGATCCGGCCTCAGATGAAGCGGCAGAAAGAACACCGCAACATGGTTGCTGCGCTGGCCAAGGGCGATGAGGTCGCCACCGCCGGCGGCATCCTCGGCAAGGTGACCAAGGTCAGCGAAAGCTACGTCACCCTGGAAGTGTCGGAACTTGCCGACAAGCCCGTCGAGATCATCCTGCAAAAGAACGCCGTCTCCGCCGTCCTGCCCAAGGGAACCATCAAGGCGCTGTAAGCGTCGGACATCGCGGTCCCGGCCAGCGCGCCGGGGCGCACCCTTCGTAGCCCCTTCCCTCCTGGCCGGCCATGAACCGCTACCCTCTCTGGAAATACGCCACCGTCCTCATCGCGGTCGTCATCGGCCTGCTCTACACCTTGCCCAACTTCTTCGGAGAGTCCCCTGCGGTGCAGGTCTCCAGCGCCAAGGCCACGGTCAAGGTGGAGCCGGCGATGCTCGATCGCATCGAACGCCTGCTGGCCGACGCCGGCATTGCGTCCACCGGCTCGTTCTACGAGCAAAACGGCCCGGTCGGGACCGTGCGCGTGCGCTTTGCCTCCACGGATGTGCAGCTGCAGGCGCGCGACCTGATCGAGAAGGCCCTGAACCCCGACCCGTCGGATCCGACCTACACCGTCGCGCTGAACCTGCTGCCGGCCTCGCCGCAATGGCTGGCCGCCATCGGCGCGCGCCCCATGTACCTGGGCCTGGACCTGCGCGGCGGCGTGCATTTCCTGCTGCAGGTCGACATGCAGGGCGCGCTGGCGGCGCGCTATGACTCGCTGGCCACGGACGTGCGCACGATCCTGCGCGACGAACGCGTCCCGCTGGCCGGCGTCGAACGCGAAGGCATGTCGGTCGTCGCCTCCTTCTCCGACGCCGCAGCGCGCGACCGCGCCGCATCCGCCCTGCGCCAACGCTTGGCCGACCTGACCCTGCAGCCGCGCGACGGCGACCGGCCGCAGCTCGTGGGCACGTTGACGGCGGCAGCCGTCACCGCCGTGCAGGACAATGCACTCAAGCAGAACATCACCACCCTGCACAACCGCATCAACGAGTTGGGCGTGGCCGAGCCCGTCATCCAGCAGCAGGGCACCGACCGCATCGTCGTGCAGCTGCCCGGCGTGCAGGACGTGGCCAAGGCCAAGGAGATCCTCGGGCGCACGGCCACGCTGGAAATCCGCATGGTCGACGACAGCCCCGCGGCGCAAAGCGCGCTGGCGTCCGGCACCGTGCCCTTCGGGCTGGAGCGCTTCCAGGAGCGTGGCGGCCGCCCCGTGCTGGTTCGCCGGCAGGTCATCCTGACTGGGGAAAACCTGCAGGATGCCCAGCCCGGGCGTGACTCCCAGACCCAGCAGCCGGCCGTGCACCTGACGCTCGACGCCAAGGGCGCACGCATCTTCCGCGACGTCACGCGCGACAACGTCGGCAAGCGCATGGCCATCCTACTGTTCGAGCAAGGCAAGGGCGAGGTGGTCACCGCCCCGGTCATCCGCGGCGAAATCCCCGGCGGCCAGGTCCAGATCTCGGGCAGCATGACGGCCGAAGAAGCCGCCGACATCGCGTTGCTGCTGCGCGCGGGGTCGCTGGCCGCGCCCATGCAGATCATCGAGGAGCGCACCATCGGCCCGAGCCTGGGCGCGGACAACATCGCCAAGGGTTTCTACTCGACGCTCTACGGTTTCCTGGCCATCGTCGCGTTCATCATCGTCTATTACCACCTGTTCGGCCTGTTCTCGGCCATCGGGCTGGCCTTCAACGTGCTGCTGCTGCTGGGGCTGCTGTCCATGCTGCAGGCCACGCTGACCTTGCCCGGCATCGCGGCCATCGCGCTGACGCTGGGCATGGCCATCGACGCGAACGTGCTGATCAACGAACGCATCCGCGAAGAGCTGCGCAACGGGGCCTCGCCGCAGCAGGCGATCCATTTCGGCTTCGAGCGCGCCTGGGGCACCATCCTGGACTCGAACCTGACCACGCTGATCGTGGGCATCGCGCTGCTGGCCTTCGGCTCGGGCCCGGTGCGCGGTTTTGCCGTGGTGCACTGCCTGGGCATCCTGACGTCGATGTTTTCGTCGGTGGTCGGCGTGCGCGCGCTGGCCAACCTGTGGTACGGGCGGCGCAAGCGGCTGCAGAAAATTTCCGTCGGCACCGTCTGGAAACCCAAGCAGGGATAAGCCGCGCGAGCGCCCCTGGTCATACCGGAACTACCGAAAATGGAATTCTTCCGCATCCATCGCACGATCCCGTTCATGCGCCACGCGCTGGTGCTGAACGTGATCAGCCTGGTCACCTTCCTGGCCGCGGTCTTTTTCATTGCCACGCGCGGGTTTCACCTGTCCATCGAATTCACCGGCGGCACGGTGATGGAGGTCAGCTACGGCCAGACCGCCCAGCTCGAGGAAGTGCGCAAGGCGGTGGCCGGCCTGGGCTACAGCGACTTCCAGGTGCAAAACTTCGGCACGTCGCGCGACGTCATGATCCGCCTGCCGCTGGCCGAAGGTCAGACCTCGGCGGGCCAAAGCGAAGCGGTATTCAAGGCGCTGCAGGCCGCAGACCCGTCGGTGGAGCTGCGCCGGGTCGAATTCGTCGGCCCCCAGATCGGCCGCGAACTGGTCGAAAACGGCCTGCTCGCCCTGCTGTTCGTGGTCATCGGCATCATGGTCTACCTGGGGGTGCGCTTCGAATGGAAGTTCGCCCTGGCAGGCGTGGTGGCCAACCTGCACGACGTCGTCATCATCCTGGGCTTTTTCGCCTTCTTCCAGTGGGAGTTCTCGCTGGCGGTGCTGGCCGGCGTACTGGCGGTGCTGGGCTATTCGGTCAACGAGTCCGTGGTCATCATGGACCGGATACGCGAGAACTTCCGCAAGCAGCGCCGCGCGTCGACGCGCGAGATCATCGACAGCGCCATCACCCAGACCATCTCCCGGACCATCATCACGCACGGTTCGACGCAGATGATGGTGCTGTCCATGCTGTTCTTCGGCGGCCCCACGCTGCATAACTTCGCCCTGGCGCTGACCATCGGCATCTGGTTCGGCATTTACTCATCGGTCTTCGTCGCAGCCGCCATCGCCATGTGGCTGGGCGTCAAGCGCGAGGACCTGGTCAAGCCAGTCAAGAAGGAAGGCGAAGGCGAGGTCGAAATCGGCTAGGCCGGGCCTGCGCCCCTGAAGGAAAGCCCCCAAGGCCCGGCCCGCGCCAGCGCGGACCGGGCTAAAATCTTTTTTTCCCCAAAGCCCCCGGGATCAACACCCGTCACGGCCCATGTCCATGCAAGAAACCATCGCCCGGCGCCAACCTGCGCCCGAGCCGGCGGCCGACGCCCCGGCAGCCCCCGCCCGCAAGCTGTTCATCCGCACCTTCGGCTGCCAGATGAACGAGTACGACTCCGACAAGATGGCCGATGTGCTGCGCCAGCAGCAGGGCCTGGAGCTCACCGACAAGCCGGAAGAGGCCGACGTCATCCTGTTCAACACCTGTTCGGTGCGCGAGAAGGCCCAGGAAAAGGTCTTTTCCGACCTCGGCCGCGCGCGCCTGCTCAAGCAGGAAAAGCCCCACCTGGTAATAGGTGTGGGCGGCTGCGTGGCCAGCCAGGAAGGCGAAGCCATCGTTGCGCGCGCGCCCTATGTCGACGTGGTGTTCGGGCCGCAGACCCTGCACCGCCTGCCCGAACTCATCGCCCGCCGGCGCGCCGAAGGCCGCCCGCAGGTCGACATCAGCTTCCCCGAAATCGAAAAGTTCGATGCGCTGCCGCCGCCCCGCGTGGAAGGCCCCACCGCCTTCGTCTCCATCATGGAGGGCTGCAGCAAGTACTGCAGCTTCTGCGTAGTGCCCTACACCCGCGGCGAAGAAGTCTCGCGCCCCTTCGACGACGTGCTGACCGAGATCGCCGACCTGGCCGACCAGGGCGTGCGCGAGGTCACGCTGCTGGGTCAAAACGTCAATGCCTACCGCGGCCGCATGGGCGACACGGGCGAGATCGCCGACTTCGCCCTGCTGCTGGAATACGTGCACGAGATCCCCGGCATCGAGCGGATCCGCTACACCACGTCGCACCCCAAGGAGATGACCGCGCGCATGGCCGAGGCCTACGCCAAGCTGCCCAAGCTGGTCTCTTTCCTGCACCTGCCGGTGCAGTCGGGCAGCGACCGGGTACTGGCGGCCATGAAGCGCGGCTATACCGTGCTGGAATTCAAGTCCGTGGTGCGCCGCCTGCGCGCGGCCCGGCCCGGGCTGACGCTGTCGTCGGATTTCATCGTCGGGTTCCCGGGCGAAACCGAAGCCGATTTCGACAAGACGCTCAAGCTGATCGAGGAAGTGGGCTTCGATACGTCCTTTTCCTTCGTCTATTCGCGCCGGCCGGGCACGCCCGCGGCCGAGCTGCACGACGACACGCCGCAGGAAGTCAAGCTCGCCCGCCTGCAACGCCTGCAGGCGCTGATCAACGAGCAGGCCGCGGCCATCGCGCGCGGCATGGTCGGCACCACCCAGCGCATCCTGGTCGAAGGCGTATCGCGCCGCAGCAAGGACGACTTGATGGGCCGCACCGAAAACAACCGCATCGTCAACTTCACCGCCCCCACTACGCTGATCGGCAAGATGGTCGACGTGGTCATCACCGAGGCGTATCCGAACTCCCTGCGCGGGCGGCTCGTCGGCGATGCGCAGGCGGCGCAACAGGCCGCGCCATGATGCGCCGGCCAGCCACCGCGCCCTCTGCCGCCAAGCCGGCCGCAAGGAATCCCGCATGACGCCACCGAACCGATCCCCCCGCGAGCCGTCCCGGACACGCCGCGCCGCACCCGTGGTGGTCTACCTGGAAGGCGACAACACGCACCTGGCCAATTTGTGTGGACCCTTGGATGCCAATTTGCGCCAGCTGGCCGACGGCACGGGCGTGCAGCTCAAGCGGCGCGGCAGCCGCTTTACGCTGGAAGGCGATCAGGCGGCGCTCGCCGCCCAGGCGCTGCGGCGCTTCCACGAACAGGCGGCGCACAAGGCGCTGTCGGTCGATGACGTCCAGCTGGGCCTGGTCGAGCTGGGCGTGGGCCGCGATGCCGCACGCGCCGATCCGCGCGCCCTCGACCCGGCGGCACTGCCGCCCTTGGACGACGAAAGCGGCGGCATCGCCCTGCGCACCCGCCGCACCGACCTGCGCCCGCGCACGCCCCGCCAGCGCGACTACATCAACGGCATCCTGCGCCACGACATCACTTTCGGCATCGGGCCGGCCGGCACCGGCAAGACCTGGCTGGCAGTGGCCTGCGCCATCGACGCGCTCGAGCGCGACACCGTCCAGCGACTGGTACTGACCCGGCCAGCGGTCGAGGCGGGCGAGCGGCTAGGCTTTTTGCCCGGTGACCTGGCCCAAAAGGTCGACCCCTACCTGCGACCGCTTTACGACGCGCTGTACGACCTGCTGGGATTCGAACGGGTGCAGCGCCTGTTCGAGAAACAGACCATCGAGATTGCACCGCTTGCATACATGCGCGGGCGCACGCTGAACCACGCTTTCGTGATCCTGGACGAGGCGCAGAACACCACGCCCGAACAAATGAAAATGTTCCTGACGCGGATCGGCTTCGGCAGCAAGGCGGTGATCACGGGCGACCCGTCGCAGGTCGACCTGCCGCGGGGACAGCAGAGCGGCCTGGCGCACGCCGTGCGCGTGCTCGAGGACGTGCGCGGCATCGCAGTCACCCAATTCACCAGCCAGGACGTGGTGCGCCATCCCCTGGTGGCGCGCATCGTCGAGGCCTACGAGCGGGCGGGCGATGAAGCGTAGCGGCGCGGCGGCCCCCTTGCTGTCGCTGTCGGTGCAGTACGGCGTGCCCGAGCCCCGGCTGCCGCGCTGGCGCCTGCGCCGTTGGGCGGCGCGCGCCTTGCAAGGCGCCGCTGCCGACGGATGGGTGCGCTTCCGTGGCGCGCACTTGGGCTTGCGCTTGGTCGGCCAGGCCGAGGGGCGGCGCCTGAACCGGGATTTCCGCGGCCGTGACTATGCCACCAACGTGCTGACCTTCGAATATGGCATCGACCCGGACGGCATCGCCCATGGCGACCTGGTGCTGTGCGTGCCCGTGCTGGTGCGCGAGGCGCGCGAACAGCGCAAGCCGCTGCTGGCGCACGCGGCCCACTTGACCGTGCACGGCACGCTCCACGCGCTGGGCTACGACCACCTCGATGCGCGCGACGCCCGCCGGATGGAGGCGCTGGAGACGCACATCCTGGCCGGCATGGGCATTGCCGACCCGTACCGCGAAGACGCCGGCTAGGCCGTTTCGCGTGCTGCGCTGCCCGCGGCACGCTTTTTCCGGCAAGCCGCCGAAAAAAGGCGCACAATCCCGCCTGGCAATTACCGGAGGAGACGGGGCGGTGTACGAGCAGGGTGCCGGCAAGTGGTATTTCGGGTGGAACATCGTGGCTGCGGCATGCGTGCTCACGCTGCTGACAGTGGGCATGCGCATGAGCATCGGCCCGTTTTTCCTGCCCATGGCGCAAGACCTCGGCTACAGCCGAAGCCTGCTCGCAGCCATCGTCGCCATAGGCATGCTCTGCTATGGCCTGGGCATGCCGCTGGCCGGCGCGCTGGTCAACCGCTACGGGACGCGGGCCGTGCTGCTGGCCGGCACCGTCGTCGTCGCCGCGTCCTGCGTCTGGACGGTGCTGGCGCGCCATCCGCTGAACTTCTTCCTGGCCTTCGGCGTGACCATGTCGCTCGGGCTGGCCTTCACCAGCCCGGTGGCGATGACGCCCCTGCTGACGCGTTGGTTCAGCCGCCGCCGCGGCATGGCGCTGTTCTTCCTGTCCACGGGATCCATGGCTGGCATCGCCATCATGACGCCGGTGCTGAACTGGGCCATCGTCAGCCACGGCTGGCAGGCTACCCTGATCGGCTTTGCCGTCGTCTTCGCCCTGGTGACCGTGCCAGTGGCGCTTTTCGTGATGCGCGAGGACGCGCCGGAGCATGCCGACCTGCTGCCCGCGGAAGTCGCCGCACGCAAGCGCCAGGCCGCCTCGGGAAGCGAACCGGCGGCGCCGCTGATGTCGGCCCGCGAGGCGATGCGCACAGGATTCTTCTGGAAGATCGCCATGGGCCTGTTCGCCTGCGGCTACAGCATGAACCTGCTGGGCACGCACGGCGTACCCATGCTGATGGACCACGGGTTCGACGCCGGCACCAGCTCGCTAGGCATAGGGCTGATCGGGCTGGTGGCCATCTTCGGCACGGTGGCGCTGGGCCGCCTGTCCGATTCGGTGCCGCGGCGCAACCTGCTGGCGGCCATCTATTTCATCCGCGGCCTGGGGTTTTTCGCCCTCTTGGTGGTGGGCTCCCATTGGGAGCTTTACGCCGCGGCGTCCATCGGCGGCCTGGTCTGGGCCGGCAGCATCGCGCTGTCCTCGGCGCTGCTGGCCGACATTTTCGGCGTACGCCTGGTCGGCGTGCTGTACGGCTGGGCCTACCTGTCGCACCAGATCGGCGCCATGATTAGTTCCTGGCTGGGCGGCTGGGCCTACGAAACCTTTGGCACGCACTGGATCGCCTTCGGGGGTTCGGGCGTGCTGCTGTTGGCGGCGGCAGCCGTCGCCCTCACGCTTCCGGCGCGCCGGCCGGCCTCCGGTAAACTTCAAGCCGCGCGCTAAAGCGCCGGGCGCACGAGCGCGCCCGGCACCGCCTGGGGATAACCCGCAAGCTTCCGGCTTTCGCGGCGAAACTGCCCTATAGTTTCGGTTATCCTGGCGGCTTACCATTACGTCCCAAGGACAATGTCTGACCCTTATCCCGCTGCCGAGCCGGATGCGCGCCGCGCTTCCCGGACCGGCCACAAATCGCTGCTTGACCGTCTGCTTTCCTTGGTCCGGCGCGAACCCGAAGATCGCGAAGGCATCAAGGCGGTACTCGAGGCGGCCCACGACCGCAACCTGATCGACGGCGATTCCTACACCATGATCAAAGGCGCCCTGGCGGTCTCCGAACAGACCGCCGGCGACATCATGGTGCCGCGCTCGCGCATGGACATGCTCGACATCGGCCAGCCCCTGCAAGCGCTACTGCCCACCGTCATCGAAACCGCGCATTCCCGCTTTCCCGTCTACGAAGGCGAGCGCGAGAACATCATCGGCATCCTGCTGGCCAAGGACCTGCTGCGCTGCATGCGCGAGCCGGAGCTGGACTTGCGTTCCTTGGTGCGGCCGGCCATCTTCATTCCCGAATCCAAGCGGCTGAACGTCCTGCTGCGCGAGTTCCGCAGCAACCGCAACCACCTGGCAGTGGTCATCGATGAGCACGGCGGCATCTCGGGGCTGGTGACGATGGAAGACGTCCTGGAGCAGATCGTCGGCGCGATCGAGGACGAATTCGACGACGACGGCGAGCAGACCATCTTCACCGAAGGGACCGATGCCTGGCGCGTGATGGCGTCCACGGACATCGCCGACTTCAACGCCGCGCTGCAGGCCAACCTGCCCGACGACGAATACGACACCGTAGGCGGCTGGCTGGCCGCAGAACTCGACCGCATCCCCCGGCGGGGCGACAGCGCCCGCCACGGGCAACTGCGCATCGACGTGCTGCGCGCCGACGCCAAGCGGGCGCTATGGCTGCGCGTGCGCCGCCTGCCCGAGCCGGCATCGGAAGACGCTTGACCGTGCCGGCGGTGACCACCTGGCGCCGCAACGCTGGCCTGCTGGCCGCCGGCGCCGTCCATGCCCTGTGCTTTGCGCCCGGCCCGCTGCCGGGCTGGCTGCTGCCGTTGCTGCAACTGGCCTGCCTGGCCGTGCTGGCCCACCACGCCTGCGCAGCGCCGTCGGCGCGGCGGGCGGCGGCCGACGGCTGGTTGTTCGGCCTGGCCGCTTACGCGGTGGGCCTGTACTGGCTGTACATCAGCATGCACACGTACGGCCATATGGCCCCGCCGCTGGCCGCCGCGGGCGTCGCCGCCCTGGCTGCCGCGCTGGCCATCTGGCCGGCGCTGGCGTGCACGATGGCGCAGCGCCTGGCGCCCGCTGGCAGCGCGCTAGGCCGCGCGCTGGTGTGGGCCAGTGCCTGGACGCTGGCCGAATGGCTGCGCGGGACGCTTTTGACCGGTTTTCCGTGGCTGAACATCGGCTATGCCCACGTGGACGGCCCCTACGCCGGCTGGGCCCCGGTGGCCGGCGTCTACGGCGTTGCCTTCATCGCGGCATTTGCCGCATCGGCGTTGGCCTCGTTGGCCGCACCGGCAATGTCCCAGGCCGAACACAGCGCCGCGGCGCCGGACGCGCAGCCAGCGGGGCAAGCGGATGCCCCGGCTGGGCCTGGCCCCGCCCGTCGTGGCGGCGCGGCCGCCGGCGTGGCCGTGGCCGCCGCGCTTGTCGGGCTGGCCCTGAACCACGTCAGCTGGTCCCAGCCCCACGGCCAGCCGATCGAGGTGCGCCTGGTCCAGGGCGCCATCGACCAGGGCGTCAAGTTCGATCCGGCGCACGTGCAGGCGGGCCTCGAGCGGCACCTGGCGCAAGCCGCGCTGCCGCCCGTGCAAGGGGCGCCCGCGCCCCGGCTCATCATGCTGCCCGAAACCATCATGCCCACCTTCCAGGACCGCATCGATCCGTCGATCTGGCAGGCCTGGATAGACTTGGCTGCACGCGACGGCGCCACCATCCTGATGGGTGTACCACTGCACGATGTGCGCACCGGCGGTTACACCAACAGTGTGATCGGCATCACCGCCGATACGCCGCTGCAGGCCTTGCGCCAAGGGCGCCCGCCGCTGCGCTACGACAAGCATCACCTGGTGCCCTTCGGCGAATTCGTGCCACCGGGCTTTCGCTGGTTCGTCGATGCGTTGGCCATCCCGCTGGGCGATTTCGACCGCGGCGCGGGGCGCCAAGCGCCGTTCGCCGTCGCCGACCAGTTCGTGGCGCCGAACATCTGCTACGAGGATGTGTTCGGCGAAGAGCTGCTGCCGGCCCTGCACCCGGGCGAAGACGCGACGCCAGGGGCGACCATCCTGGCCAACTTCAGCAACCTAGGCTGGTTCGGCGATTCCTGGGCGCTGCGCCAGCACCTGCAGATCTCCCGCATGCGGGCCCGGGAAACCGCGCGTCCCATGCTGCGAGCCACCAACACGGGGGTGACCGCCGCCATCGCCCCGGACGGACAGGTGCTGATTGCGGCCGAGCCGCTGCAGCCGCGCGTCATCGGCCTGCCCGTGCAAGGCATGACGGGCCTGACGCCGTACGCGCGTACCGGCAACCTGCCGGTGCTGGCGCTGGCCATGCTTTGCCTGGGCGGCGCCGCGTCACGCGCCGGCACGCGCAGCGGCCGGACGCGGCAAGGGTAGACCCCATGCGGGCTAGGCTACAGCTGGCCGGATCGCTCGGCGAGGTCGACGCGCTGGCCTGGGACGCGCTAGCGCGGCCGGCGGGCGTGCTGCTCAGCCACCGTTTTCTGCATAGCCTGGAAACCAGCGGCTGCGTCGGCCCGGGTACCGGATGGGAGCCCAGGCACCTGTTGCTGTGGGACGACCGCGCCACGGCGGGCAAGCGGCTGGTCGGCGCCGCGCCGCTCTACCTGAAAAGCCACTCCTACGGGGAATACGTGTTCGACTGGGCCTGGGCCGACGCCTACCACCGCCACGGCCTGCGCTACTACCCAAAATGGCTGTGCGCGGTGCCTTTCACCCCCGTGGGCGGCGTGCGCCTGCTGGCTGCTTCCGATGCGGCGCGCGCGGCGCTGGCGCAATCGCTGGTCTCGCTGGCCGCCGAAAGCGGCCTGTCTTCGCTGCACGTACTGTTTCCGCAGGAAGAAGACGCGCGCCTGCTGGCACAGGCCGGATGCATGATCCGCACGGGCACCCAGTTCCACTGGCACAACCGCGGCTGGCGCGACTTCGACGATTTCCTGGCCAGCCTGTCGCAGCCCAAGCGCAAGAAAATCCGCGCCGAGCGGCGCAAGGTCCGGGAAGCCGGCGTGCGCGTGCGCGTGATGACCGGCGCGGACATCACTGCGCATCACTGGCGGTTCTTCGACGCGTGCTACCGCAACACCTATCGCGAACACTACAGCACGCCCTACCTCAACCTGGCGTTTTTCCTATCCCTGGGCGAGCATCTGGCCGACCACTGCGTCATGGCCTGGGCCGAAGACGAGCAAGGGCCGATGGCGGCCAGCCTGCTACTGCTGGACCAGACCGGCGGGCAGGCGCGCCTGTACGGACGCTATTGGGGCGCGCTGCGCACCGTGCCCTGCCTGCATTTCGAGCTTGCCTACTACGCACCGATGGAATGGGCCATCGCGCACGGCGTGTCGGTCATCGAAGGCGGCGCCCAGGGCGAGCACAAGCTGGCGCGGGGATTCCTGCCTGTCGCCACGCGTTCGGCGCACTGGCTGGCGCACCCGGCGTTTGCCGATGCCGTGCAGCAGTTCCTGCAACACGAAGCGGCAGGCGTCGACGCCTATATGGACGAATTGGCGGAACACGCGCCTTTCCGGCGCGGCGCTGGTAGCGGCGACCGCTAGCGCGCACGGCTGGTGCCGTCGCGGGCGTGCAGCGCAGGCGACCCAGGCAACCCCGGCTGGCTAGGCACCGCGCGCGGCCGCAGGCATGGGGTGGGCCTGCCCGCGATCCTGCCCCTCAGGTCCGGCGGCGGCGCCCGGTTGCTGCGACGGCTGGGCCTGCAGCGCGCAGCGCAACGCGTCGTCGACGTTGTCCAGCAGCACGAACTCCAGCTGCCGCCGCGCTTCCTGCGGGACGTCGTCCAGGTCCTTGGCATTGCGCCGTGGCAGCATCACGGTGCGGATGCCGGCGCGCAAGGCGGCCAGCGTCTTTTCCTTGACCCCGCCGATCGGCAAGACCAAGCCGCGCAGGCTGATTTCGCCGGTCATGGCCACGTCCGAGCGCACCGGTCGCCCGGTCAGCAAGGACATCAGCGCCAAGAACATTGCCACGCCGGCACTCGGCCCATCCTTGGGCGTGGCGCCCGCAGGCACGTGCACGTGGATGTCCACGCTGTCCAGGGCCTGTCCGCTATGCGTCTTGGCAAGGGTCAACGCCGCCTGCGCAGACTCCTTCATCACGTCGCCCAGATGACCGGTCAGGATCAGCTTGCCGCTGCCCGGTACCTTGCTCGCCTCGATGAACAGGATGTCGCCGCCGACCGGCGTCCACGCCAAGCCCGTGGCCACGCCGGGCACACCGGTGCGCAACGCCACCTCGTTTTCGAAGCGCTTGGGGCCGAGTATGTCCGCGAGGTTCGGGGCGTCGATGCGGATCGTGCCCTCGGCGCCTTCGGCGATGCGCATTGCTGCGTGACGCAGGGCCGCGCCGATCTCGCGCTCGAGGTTGCGTACGCCCGCCTCGCGGGTGTAGTCGCGCACCAGCGAGGTCAGCGCCTCGTCGGTGAGCTGCACCTGCCCGTCATCGAGCCCATTGGCTTCGAGCTGGCGCCGCACCAGGTAGCGGCGGGCGATCTGCAGCTTTTCCTCTTCGGTATAGCCCGGCAGCTGGATGACTTCCATCCGGTCGCGCAGCGGCCCCGGGATGGTATCCAAAAGGTTGGCCGTGCAGATGAACATGACCTGCGACAGGTCGTAGTCGACGGCCAAGTAGTTGTCACGGAACTTGCTGTTCTGCTCCGGATCGAGCACTTCCAGCAAGGCGCTGCCCGGGTCTCCGTGAAAGCCCCCGGCCCCCAGCTTGTCGATCTCGTCGAGCATCAGCACCAGGTTGGCCGTGCCCGCCCGGCGCACCGCCTGGATGATGTTGCCCGGCAACGCGCCCAGGTAGGTACGCCGGTGACCGCGTATCTCGGCCTCGTCATGCACGCCGCCCAGCGCCACGCGCTGGAAGGCGCGTCCAGTCGCGCGGGCGATGGACTGCCCGAGCGAGGTCTTGCCCACGCCCGGCGGACCCGCGAAGCAAAGGATGGGACTGCGCCCGTCGGGCTTGAGCTTGCGCACGGCCAGGTATTCCAGGATGCGCCGCTTGATCTTGTCCAAGCCGAAGTGGTCTTCGTCCAGGATGCGCCGCGCCGCCTGCAGGTCGATGGGTTCTGGCGGCTCGCGCTTCCAGGGCAGCTCGGTCAGCCACTCCAGGTAGGTACGCAGCATGGCGTACTCACCGCTGGACTCGCCCGTGCGCTGCAACCGCGCCAGCTCCTTTTCGGCGTGGCGCCGCACGTCCTCGGGCATGCCAGCCTGCTCGATGGCCTGCCGGATCTGCTCGATCTCTGCACCCTCGCCTTCGCCCAGCTCTTTCTGGATCTGCCGCAGCTGCTCGCGCAGCACCGATTCGCGCTGGCGCTCGTCGAACTGCGCGCGCGTGCGCTCGCCGATCTCCTTGGACAGGCGCAGCACTTCCACGCGCGAGGCGAGCAGGGAAATCACCTTGTCCAGCCTGTCGACGACGGCGAAGGTTTCCAGGATTTCCTGCTTGGCCTCCGGCTTGATGTCGATCAGGTTGGTGACCATGTCGGCCAGCAGCGATGGGGAATCGATGCTGCGCACCACGGCAGCCAGCTCGTCCGGCACGTTCGGCAGCAGGGAAATCGCGTCCAGGGCCTGTTGCTTGAGCTGCATGAAGCGCGCCTCGACCTCGCTGTCGCCGTCGCTGCCGGACGGACTCTCGACCAGCTCGACGCGCGCCACCAGGAAGGGCCAGCCCTCCAGGAACTCCAGCACGCGAAAGCGCGATTGGCCCTGCACCAGCAGGTGATGGGCGCCGTCCTGTCCGGTGATGTAGCGCGCGATGGGCCCTTCGGTGCCGACCCAGCACACTTCGTCAGGACCGACCTCGCTCTTGCTCGGATCGCGCTGCAGCAGGAAGCCCACGGGCCGCTCCGTCTTGACCGCCTCTTGGGCCGCGGCCACGGAGGACTGCCGCCGCACCGTCACCGGAGACAGCACGCCGGGGAACAGCACCGCGTCGCGCAGCGGGATGATGATGCGCGCGTCGTCGGGCAAAGTGCGGGTATCGCTCATGGCGCCTCCCTCAATTTGCTCAAAGTCAGGACCAAACAGCCGTTTGCCAGCTCAGACGATTCGGGTTCGAGCGCATGCAGCGGCAGCGCGATGCGTCGGCGAAAGCGGCCATACGGGATCTCGAGGCGGTGGATGCGCGCATTGGCCGCGCAAGGCATGGGGCGCACCCCCGCCACGGTGATGCCGCCCGGGTCAAACGCCACCACCAAGGTGTCGGCGGGCACGCCCGGCAAGGCGACGTGCACCAGGACCGACGTGGCGGTCTCGATGACGTCGACGGGCGGCTCCCAATGCGGCGCATCGACCGTGCCGGCGCACAGCAGTTCGCGCTGCATGCGCTCGGCGTGCTCGAGCAGCGCCAGCGCGTCGCCCCAGATCCAGGATGTAAAGTCGCGCGATCTCATGAGCTCGCCCTCGTGGCCGTAGTCCGCATCTGGCGGCGGACGGGCAAATTTCAAGGCATGCCGGGCATCCGGCGGCGGGCCGGACGCGCCTGCGCCGGTGCCGTTTTGGCCGGCCCGGTATGGGTCATGCCCATGATGCGCCCCGATGGCCGGCGTGCGCAACCGGCCTGCGCGAGCGGCGGGTTCAGCCGGCCTGGCTGGCCACCGCCACCGGACGGCCGTAGAAGGGATAGTTGGGGTCGTTGTAGCCGTGCGTGGAGGCATGCCCGGGGGCCACCCAGGCGTTGACCATGGCTTCCTCCTCAGGTGTGATGTCGACCTCCAGGGCGCCGTAGTAGTCCTGCATCTGCGCCAGGGTGCGCGGACCGGCGATGACGGAGCTGACCAGCGGATTGGCCAGGACCCATGCGGTGGCGAAGTGGCCAGGCAGGATGCCACGCTGCTTGCAGTATTCGGTCAGCTCGGCGGCGATGCGCAGCGACTCCGGACGGAATTCCGTGGCCAGGATGCGCTTGTCGCCACGGCCTGCGCGCGTATCGGGCGCAGGCGGCTGGCCGGGGGCGTACTTGCCGGTGAGCACCCCCCGTGCAATCGGGCTGTACGGCACCACGCCCAGCCCGTAGTGGGCGCAGGCCGGCAGGATTTCGACCTCGGGCCCGCGGTTGAGCATGTTGTAGTAGGGCTGGCAAACCACCGGCTGGGGCACCCCAAGCTCCCGGCACAGGCGGATGACTTCGGCGATGCGCCAGCCGCGGAAATTCGACAACCCGAAGCTGCGCAACTTGCCGCTGCGTATCAGGTCTCCCAGCGCGAACACGGCTTCTTCGAGGTTTTCCTGGTGGTAGTCGCGGTGCAGGTAAAGGATGTCGATGTAGTCGGTGTTCAGCCGCGCCAGGCTGGCGTCCACGCCTTGCACCAGCCACTGCCGCGAATAGTGCGAACGATTGGGCCCGTCCGCCACCTTGTTGCCGATCTTGGTGGCTAGCACCCAATCGTGGCGCTGCCCCGCCAGTAGCTTGCCCACCACTTCTTCGGAGCGACCCTGGTTGTACACGTCGGCCGTGTCGATGAAATTCAGGCCGGCATCCCGCGCCGAGGCGAAGATGCGCTGCGCCTCGTCGAAGGGGGTTTGCTCGCCGAACATCATCGTGCCCAGGCACAGGGGCGAGACGCGCAGGTTGCTGGAGCCAAGGCGGCGGTATTTCATGGAAGGACGGTCCTTGTCGGGTACGGGAATGTGCAGCGGCAAGCGTACCGCGAATCGTCGCCAGCGGGCAGGCGCGCCGGCTGCCGCGTGATTGCGCCAGCCGGCAGCGTCGGCCACGCGTAGCGCCGCCTACTTGACGTCCGTGTCCGTCCAGGCCGCGTGACCGGCGTCGGACGGCCACGCCGCTTGCCTTTGTCCGGCGCAAGGGAGGCGCCGATCCGGCCTTCCGCCACCTCGCCCTGCACGCAACGCCGCGGCCTTCCCGCCACGGCAGGCCGGCGCCCTCCGGGAAAGGCTCGACCGGCCTGCCGGCCCGTTGCGGCTCCCAGGCGCGCTTGGCGGCACCCACTTGCACACGGAAAAAACTTGGTGCATAATCTCGATTCTTCGCTTTCGCGTTGTCGCCAACAACGCAAGGCCTTGAAAAGGCCTTTGCTTGTGGGCGAAATCGACGGGGGTATAGCTCAGCTGGGAGAGCGCTTGCATGGCATGCAAGAGGTCAGCGGTTCGATCCCGCTTACCTCCACCAACGAAAAAGCGAAGTTGAAGTTGCAGTACGGTCCTGTCCCCTTCGTCTAGAGGCCTAGGACATCACCCTTTCACGGTGAGTACAGGGGTTCGAATCCCCTAGGGGACGCCAGCCATTTCGATGGCAGGCACGGGACAAAAAATTATGCCGCTGCGGAGCGGTAGTTCAGTTGGTTAGAATACCGGCCTGTCACGCCGGGGGTCGCGGGTTCGAGCCCCGTCCGCTCCGCCAAGATTGCAGACAGACGACGAAGCCCTGAGCAATCAGGGCTTTTTTGTTTTCCGGTGCCACCTGCGGCACCCGTGCGTTTCAGCCTTGCAGCCCGAACAGGCGCGCCGCGTTGCCGTACAGCACCTTGTCGATGACGGCATCCTTGAGCCCCAGCGCCAGGACGTCCTCGATGCTCTGGCCGATGGGCCGGAAGGGATAGGACGAGCCGAACAGCAGCTGGTCGGCCAGGAACCCATTGGCGGCGTCGACGTAGGCTTGCCAGCCGGGCAGGAACAAGTACATGTCCGGGGCGAGGTAGACGTTTTCGTAGCGGAAGGCGATGCCCAGCGCCTGCTGGACGTTGGGCCAATAGCCGTGGCTGATGACAAGCGGCAGGCCGGGAAAGGCCTGCGCGACCCTGGCCAGCGGCGCCGGGTCGTTGTAGCGCGGGTCCGGCGTCGTAGGACCGCTCATTAGGAAGACCGGCACGCCATGCGCGGCAGCCAGCTCGTAAATGGGCCAGTAGACCGGGTCGTCGGGATGGCGCGCAGGCAGGCCAAAGCCCGGTTCCAGGTCGATGCCGGCTAGCCCGAGCTCACCGAGCGCGCGCTCGGCCTCCTGCACCGCGGCGCGCTCGCCCTGCAAGGCGGGATCGACCCCGGCGATGCCGATCAGCTCGTCGTGGCCATGGACGATCCGGTGGATGGTGTCGTTGGGCAAATGCTGCGACGGGGTGTGGCGCCCGACGACGACGGCCTTGGAAAGCCCGGCCTTGCGCACTTCTTCCAAGAATCCTTGCTGGGTCAGCGAGCGTTCGAAATGTGCATCGTCACCCCGGGTGCCGACCCGGCGATTGAGCCAGCGGGCCGTTGCGTGCTCGGGCGAGCCCGGCGTCGCGCCGAAGAAGTCGTGCAGGAAGGCCGGGCGGCAGCGCACGTCGATGATTTTCCTGGTCATGTCGGCACCGCTTTAGTCAAGGTCGCGCCTGTTGCAGCCAGGGCAGGGAATACAGTCTTTCGTCGCCGGCAAACGACTGCTTGATCCGCGCCCGCACGGCATCCGAGGACTGGTACACCTCGATGAAGCGCCGGATGCGCGCGTCGTGGACGCGGTCGCTGCGGGCGACGAACCGTATGGCGTAGTAGAGGTCGTCGACGCTAGAGTACAGCAGCGCAGACCTGGCCAACTCCGGCTGGCCGGCATTGACCAGGTGGGCAGGGTACCCCTGGGCCAGGTCCAGGTCGTCGATGGCGCGCACCAGCTGCGGCCCCGGCACCTCGACGAGCTTGAAATGGCGCGGGTTATCGACAATGTCATGGACGGTGCCGCGTACGCCCACGCCCGGACGCAGCTTGACCAACCCTGCCCGATCCAGCAACAGCAATCCCCTGCCTTGGTTGACGGGGTCGTCGGCCACGCCGACCAGCGCCCCCTCGCGCAGTTCGGCAAACGACTTCACTTTCTTGGAGTACAGGCCGATGTTGGGCAGCAGGCCGACGGCCACGCTTTCTATCCTGAAGCCGCGTTCCTGGATCGCATTGTCCAAGAACGCCTGGTGCTGGAAATAATTGAGATCGATGTCGCCCGCGTCCAGCGCCGTATTGGGCATGGTCCAGTCGGTGAACTCGACGATCTCCACATCCAGCCCCGCCCGCTTGGCTTCGGCAGCCGCGACATGGGCCGAATCGGCCAGGGCGCCAGGCGTCACGCCTACCTTCAAGGGCGCGGCACCTGCCGAGGCGATCATCCAAGCCGCCAGCAGCGCTGCGCAACGCGCGTGGGTCTTCTTCATGCATGCTTCTCCAACGGAATCAAACCAGCACTTCGGCTTGGCGAGCCGGATGCGTACCCGGCAGCCGGTCGCCCCTGCCGAACAGCTTGTGCCGCAGCGTTCCCGGCGCGTAAGCCGTCTTGTACCGGCCGCGGTCCTGCAGCTCGGGCACGACTAGGTCGATGAAGTCGGTCCAGGTTTCCGGCACGACGATCCGGGTCAGGTTGAAGCCATCGACGTCGCCCTCGTCCATCCAGGTTTCCAACTGGTCCGCGACGTGGGCAGGATCGCCTACGAGGGTGGGATAGCGCGACCCCAGCAGGTGCTGCAGCAGCAGCTGCCTGCGGGTGTAGCCCTTCTGGCGCGCGAACTGGGTGGCCGATTGGATCGCATTGGATGGACCATAGGCGATGGGTTCGTCCCAGTCGTACCGCGAGAAATCGATCCCTGTGCTGGCCGAGAAATGGGCCAGCCCTGCCTCGGGGTTGGCATACGACAGGTACTCCTCATGCCTGTCGCGCGCCTCGGCCTGCGTGCGGCCGGCCACGACGGCCAGCCCGACGATGATCTTCAGGTCATTCGGGCCGCGGCCGGCATCCACCGCCGCCTGCCTGAGTTTGCGCGCCGTTTCCCTGGCTGCCTTCGGGTCGGCCGCACCGATGAAAACCGCTTCCGCGTGGCGCCCGGCGAAGCGCCGCCCCCGCTCGGACGTCCCTGCCTGGTATAGGACGGGCGTGCGTTGCGGCGACGGCTCGGACATGTGGATCGCATGCGAACGGAAATACCGGCCGTCATGCTCGATGACGCGCACCTTGTCCGGGCGCGCATACACGCGCCCGGCTTTGTCGGCGACGACGGCATCGTCCTCCCAGCTATGCTCGAGCAGCTTGTAGGTGAGCGCGAGAAAATCCTCCGCCTTGTCGTAGCGGTCGTCGTGGTTGGCCAACCCATCATGGCCCAGGCCCCGTGCGCCGCTGTCCACATAGCCGGTCACGATGTTCCAGCCTATCCTGCCCGCGGTGAGGTGATCCAGCGTGGACAAGATGCGCGCGAAGGCATAAGGCAGCTCGGCGCTGATATTGCCGGTCACCCCGAACCCCAGGTGCTCGGTGACCGCCGCCATGGCGGAAACCAGCAGCCAGGGGTTGTTGACGGGCAGCTGGATGGACTCGCGCAGCGTCAGGTCGACGCCCTGTCCGTAGACGTCGTAGTAGCCGATGACGTCGGCAATGAACAATCCGTCGAACAGGCCGCGCTCCAGCGTCCGGGCGATGTCGGTCCAGTACGCGAGCGTCTTGTACTGGGTCGAGCGGTCGCGCGGATGCGTCCACAGACCGTGATGGATGTGGCCGACGCAGTTCATGTTGAATGCGTTGAGGATGATTTGCTTCTTGCCGTCCATGTCCATGCCGCCCATCTCAGATTGCGCCGTGCCGAGGCGGGCGACGGCCATTCAGGGCATGATTGCCGATGGCGTGGTACTTCCAGCGCACTGGATCATGCAAGGTGTGGGTGCGCGCGTTGCGCCAGAACCGGTCCAGCCCGCGCCCGGACAGCGTGGCACCCGTACCGGAAAGCTCGAAAAGCTTGTTGCCGGCCAGCAAGCTGGCCGCCGTGGCAAGCGCCTTGGCCTGCGCCACGGCCACCGACGCGCGGGCGACGGTATCGTCATCGGGCGCGTGCCGCGCGGCCTCGACGTAGCGTGCCGCACGCGCGATCATGGCGTCGGCCGCCCGCAACCGCACGTGGACATTGCCGAGCTGGTGCAGCAGCAATGGATCGTCGGCAGCACGCTCGACATTGGCGTCTATCCAGGGCCTGGCATGCTGGCGCACGAAATCCAGGGTTGCCTGCAGCGCCCCATGCCCGATGCCTGCGTCGATGGCGGCATGCAGGATTTGCGCGAACGGGCCGATGGACGTCGGCCGGTCGAAAGACGCCTTGAACGGGACCACCCATTCGGGATCGACCTCGACGCGATCGAACTGGACCGTGCCACTGCCGGTCAGGCGCTGGCCGAATCCGTCCCAATCGTCGATGATGGTCACGCCAGGTGCCGTGCGCGGGATGAAGGTCAGGTACGTGGTCTCCTGCCCGTCTTCGACTGCTGTCACCAGCGTCGGGATCCAATGCGCGTAGATCGCGCCCGTGCAGTAAAACTTCTTGCCCTGCACATACCACCCGCCCTTTTCTCGCACCAACTGCGTGCGGCGCTTGAAATCCTTGTGGCCGATCTCGGCAAGCGCATTGCCCAGGCGCTCGCCGCGCAGCACGCGCTCGTAGAAAAAGCGCTGCTGCCGCGGCGTGCCGCCCACGCGCAAGACTTCCAGGGCATAGAAGTGGTTTTGCGGGATCTGCCCCAGGTTGCCGTCGGCGGCCGATAGGGTGGCGATGATCTGTACCAGCACGCCGGTGGAAACGCCGGCGCCGCCATGCTCGCGGGGGATGGTCACGCCCCACAGGCCGCTCTGGCTGAATGCATCGATCTCCTGCCACGGCAAGATGCGGTCGCGGTCGCGCGCCGCGGCGTCAACGGCGAATCGGTCGGCCAGGCGCCGGGCCGTCTGCAGCGCCTCGTCCGCGTCGGTAATCACGTGCGCCGGTGCTCCAGGGGTCGCCGCAGGCGCCGGCTGGGGCGGCAGGACGGTGACGGCCTCGACGGGTTCCAGGGTTGGGGTCAGGGTCATGGCGGGTCAGTTCCATTGGTGGCGCCTGGGGAAGACGCCGTTGAGCAGGTAATTGCCCAGTAGGTGGTACTTCCAGCGGACCGGATCGTGCAGCGTATGGACACGGGCATTGCGCCAATGGCGATCCAGGTTGTGTGCGGCGCGCGTGGCCGAGGATCCGGCAAGCGCCAACAGCTGTTCGCTGGCGTCCAACGCCGCTTCGGTCGTCAGGATCTTGGCTTCGGCCACTGCCACCGACGCGCGGGCGCTGCTTTGCTCGGTGACGGGTTCCGCTCGGATGCTGTCCAGCAACTGCGCCGCTTCGCGCAGCACGGCACAGGCGGCATCGACCTGTGTCTGCAACTGCCCGACCTCATGGATGATGTAGGGGTCGTCGGCCGCCCTGGCCACGCCTGAGTCCATCCACGGCCGGCTGCGTTCGCGCACGAAATCCAGCGCATCGCGAAGCGCCCCGCGCGCGATGCCGGCGTCGATGGCCGCCTGCATCAGCTGGGAAAACGGACCCGACAGCGTCGGTTCATCGGCGCGGCGCCAAATCTGGACGATGTCCTCGTCCTGCACGGGGACCTCCTCGAAGATGACGGTCCCGCTGGCCGTGGTGCGTTGGCCGAAGGCGTCCCAGTCGTCGATCACGCGCACCCCGGGCGCGTCGCTGCGCACCCACACCTGCACCGGTCGATCATGCTCGTCCAACGCCCGGAAAGGAATCCAATGCGCGAAAAGCGCGCCGGTGGAGTAAAAGCGTGTGCCGCTGACGCGCAGCCCATGCGGCGTGCGCGACAGCCGTGCGGTGGCCTCGCTGACCACGCGGGCCCTGCCCTTGCGTTCCGGACCGGCGTTACCCAAACGATGCCCGTTGAGCACGTCGGCAAACCAGCGCCGCTGCTGCGCCGCCGTCCCGTAGTCCTTCAGGTTCTGGATCAAGGCGAAATGGTTCTGCGGGATCTGGCCCAGGGACGGATCGGCCTCGCACAAGATGACGAAAACCCTCGCCAGGGTCTCGCACGAGACGTCTGCCCCGCCGTGCTCGCGTGGAATGGTGATGGCCCCCAGCCCGCTGGCGCTATAACGGTCGAGCTCATCCCAGGGCAACCGACGTTGCCGATCCCGGCCAGCGGCGCCTTGGCGAAATTCCTCGGCCAGGCGCCGGGCAATGTCCACGGCCTCCTGGTCGCTGCGTATGACGTGGGGACGGCGCGGCGGTGCCGGCCGCCGCGAGACGATATCGGTGCGAATGCTCGACATGAGGAATCCCTGCGGAATCAGCGGTTCTTGAGCCATCGCACGTAGCTGTCGCCCACCCATTGCACGGCGGTGACCAGCACGATCAACGCGGCGATGACGATGGCCATGACCTGGGTGTCGAAGCGTTGATAGCCGTAGCGGATCGCCAGGTCACCCAGCCCGCCTGCTCCCACCGCGCCGGCCATGGCCGACGCCCCGATCAGCGACACCAGTGTGATGGTGAAGCCCCCGACGATGCCAGGCAGCGCTTCGGGCAGCAGGACGTGGCGCACGATGTGCCACTTCTTGCAGCCCATGGCCTGGGCCGCCTCGATCAACCCAGGATCGATCTCCCGCAGGCTGACTTCGGCGATGCGGGCAAAGAACGGCGTGGCGCTGATCGATAGCGGCACGATTGCCGCCCACACACCGATGGTGGTGCCCGCCACCAGGCGGGTAAAGGGGATCAGCGCCACCAGCAGCACGATGAACGGCGTGGCCCGGAACCCATTGACGACACTGCCCACGACACGGTTAAAGCGCGGCGACTCCAGGAAACCGGCGGGCGAGGTGACGATCAACAACACTGCGAGCGGAATCCCCGCGGCGAAGGCGATGCCGGCCGACACGCCGACCATCATCAGCGTATCGAGTAGCGCCTGGATATAGCGTTCAATGGGAATGGTCAGCGTCCAAGACATGGCCCAGTACCTCTATGGAATGTGCGACGGCCTGCGGGCCGCCCGTCAACTCGGATAATTCCAGCGGCTGCCCATCGTCCCCGGGTACGGACAGCAACAGGTGGCCGTAAGGGTGCCCCTGTATGCGGTCCACGCCGCCGTGCACCAGGCGCACGGGTCGGCGCAGCGCCTGCGCGATGCGCGCGAGGTCCGGTTCCAGGCGACCGGCCCCCGTGTAGGACAGGCGCAATACCGTGCGATAGCGCTGCGCTTGCGGCGGGCGGCTCAACAGCCGGTCGCGCAGGTCGTCCGGCAGGCTGTGCTGAAGCGGCGCCAACAGGGCCCGCGTCGCGTCATGCCTGGGTGCGCCAAACACCTGCCAGACTGGGCCGGTTTCAGCCATGTGGCCTTTTTCCAGGACCAGGACCTGGTCGGCGATCTCCCGGATCACGCTCATCTCATGGGTGATCAGGATGATGGTGATGCCCAGCCGGCGGTTGATGTCGCGCAGCAGTCCAAGAATGGACTGTGTCGTTTCCGGATCCAGCGCCGACGTGGCTTCATCGCAAAGCAGGATCTCCGGCCGGGTGGCCAGCGCCCGGGCGATGCCGACACGCTGCTTTTGGCCGCCCGACAAGCGTGCTGGATACATGTCCCGTTTATCCTGCAGCCCTACCAGCGCCAGCAGTTCGGTCACCCGGCGTTCGATCTCCCGCGCCGGCGCGCCGGCCACGCGCAGCGGCAGGGCGATGTTTTCGTAAACGGTCTTGGCCGACAGCAGATTGAAATGCTGGAAGATCATGCCGATGCGCCGCCGCAGGCGGACCAGGCCGCCCTCGTCCAATGTGCCGATATCGACACCATCGACATACACCGTTCCCGAGGTGGGGCGCTCCAGCCGGTTGATGGTACGCAGCAAGCTGGACTTGCCTGCGCCGCTGCGGCCGATGATGCCGAATATGCTGCCGGCGGGGATTGCCAGGCTGATGTCCTTGAGCGCATGCACGGGTCCGGCCGAAGACCGGTACACCTTGCAGACGTGGTCGAACACGACCGATCCCTGCGCCACCCCGTGTGGCAGCGGCGTGCCGTCGGTGCGGGCAGCGTAGCCGGTGCGATCGAACCACGCCGCCTCGCCCAGGCCGGTGCGCAATACGGATGCCTCGCTCATATGGCTGCTCTCCAACCGGCGGACCGAGGTCCGCCAGGCCAACTGCGATGATGGGAAAGCCCGGGTCGGCTAGTGCTTGAGCCAGGCCAGCGTGTAGAGCCGCTCGTCCTTGGCGAAATCCTTGTGGATCTGCTCGCGAACGGCCGGGGAATTCTGGTAGATGTGTATGAACTTCTGCACCACCGGATCCTGCGTACGGTCGGCACGGACGACGAACTGGATGGAAAACCGCGCATCCTCGATGCCCGAATAGGCCAGCCCGCTGGACGGGTCGAAGGCATTGGCCGCAACGATGAAGTGCGGATAGCCCTGGGCGATGTCGACGTCGCGGGTGATACGCACCAGCTGCGGCCCCTCGACTTCGACGAAGGTCAGGTTCTTGGGGTTCTCGACGATGTCGTTGAGCGTCCCCAAGAATCCCACGCCCGGTTTGAGCTTGACCAGGCCGACCTTCTGCAGCAGCAGCAGGCCCCTTCCCTGGTTGACCGGATCGTTGGCGATGCCCACCTTGCCGTTGACCGGCACTTCGTCGACCGATTTGTGCTTGAGCGAATACAGCCCCACGTTGGCCAGGATGCCTGTGCCGGCGCTGGCCAGCTTGAAACCGTTCTTGCGAATGGCGTCGTCCAGGAACGGCTGGTGCTGGAAGTAATTGACGTCCAGGTCACCCGCGTCGACAGCGACGTTGGGCGTGGTCCAATCGGTGAACTCCACCGTTTCTACGTCTATGCCCTGCGCCTTGGCCTGCTCGGCCGCGACGATGATGGAATTGGCATAGGCGCCGGGCACCACCCCGATGCGCAGTTTGTCCGTGGCCGAAGCCGGCGCCGACGACATCGCCGCAACAAGGGCGGCGACAAACAGGTGTAGCGATTTCTTCATCGAATGGTTCCTTGAGCAAGAAGGGAAAAGGCGTGACCGGGCCTCACGAGGCCGAGGCAGAGGCACTGAGCGTCGCCCGCGGTGCGTCGAAGGCCCCGCCGGTCTGTTCGCTTTCGCGCAAAGTCACCGGCGGCTTGCCGATCAGCGGAAAGACCAGCTCGGCGAACCGGATGGCCTCTTCCAGGTGCGGGTATCCAGACAAGACGAAGGTGTCGACGCCCAGCGCGGCGTATTCCATCAGCCTCTTGGCCACGGTCGGCGCGTCGCCGACGAGCGCGGTACCCGCGCCGCCGCGCACCAGCCCGACGCCTGCCCACAAGTTGGGCGCAATCTCCAACTTGTCGCGGCGGCCGCCATGCAAGGCAGCCATGCGCCGCTGGCCGACGGAATCCATGGCGGCGTAGTTGCGCTGCGCCTTCTCGATGTCCTCATCGGTAAGCTTGCTGATCAGGCGCTCGGCGGCAGCCCAGGCCTCTTCATTGGTTTCCCGCACGATGACGTGCAGGCGCACCCCGAAGCGCAAGGTGCGGCCGTACCGAGCGGCGCGCGCGCGCACGTCGGCGATTTTCTGCGCGACCGCATCGGGCGGCTCGCCCCAGGTCAGGTAGGCATCCACCTGCTTGGCGGCAAGTTCGTGCGCGGCATCGGAAGATCCCCCGAAGTACAGCGGCGGATGCGGCCTTTGCACGGGCGCGAAGTAATTCTTGCCGCCCTGGACCGTGAAATATTTGCCCTGGAAATCGACCTGTTCACCCTGCAGCAGCTTGCGCCATATCGCGAGGTACTCATCGGCGTAGGCGTAACGCTCGTCATGCCCGAGGAACACACCCTCGGCAGCCAGTTCGCGGGCGTCCCCGCCCGGCACGACATTGAGCAGCAGCCGGCCGTGCAGGGCCTGGTCCAGCGAGGCCGCCTGCCTGGCCGATGCGACCGGCTGCCCCAGCGACGTGCGCAGCGCCACCAGCAGCTTGATGCGCCGTGTGACAGGCACCAGGCTGGCCGCGACCACCCACGGATCCAGGCAGGAACTGCCCGTGGGAATCAGCAGGCCGTCGTAGCCCAGGTTTTCGCTGGTGACGGCGATGGTCCGCAGGTATTCATTGGTGGGCGCGCGTCCGAAGTCGGACTTTCCGAGATAACGGGTGTCGCCCGAGGTGGGGAGGAACCAAAAAACGTCCAAGCTCATGTTTACATCCGGGAGAAATGGCACGGCGTGCCGGAAGGCGCTAGGCTGCATCGCGCACGGCGCCGGTCGCGGCACCCTCGCGCCTGCCGAGCAGCCGGTCCAGGATGCCCCCTTCGATGGCCGCATAGCGCGCATCACCGCGCTCGCGCGGACGACCCAGCGCGATGCGCTGCACCAGCGCAACGCGTCCTGCCTCCAGGATCACTGCGCGGTTGGCCAGCGCCACGGCCTCGCTCACGTCGTGCGTGACCAGCACCGCCGTGAAGCGGTGTTCCTGCCACAGGCGCTCGATGAGCGACTGCATGCCGATGCGCGTCAATGCATCCAACGCGCCCAAGGGCTCGTCCAGCAGCAACAGCCGCGGGCGGTGCACGAGCGCGCGGGCCAGCGCCACGCGCTGCCGCTGCCCGCCAGATAGCACGCCCGGCCATTCATGGGCACGATCGGCCAGGCCGACCTGCTCCAGCGCACGCAGGCCTTGCGCACGCACTTGGCCTTTGCTGCCGCGCAGGCCCAACGTCACGTTATCCAGCACCGTCTGCCAAGGAAGCAAACGGGAATCCTGGTACATGATGCGGGCCTGTGCGGCGATGCCGTCGACCGGCTCGCCATCCAGGGTGATGCGCCCCGCCGTGGGCGCATCCAGTCCGGCCAGCAGGCGCAGCAAGGTACTCTTGCCGCAGCCGCTCTTGCCTACGATGGCGACGAAGTCGCCACCCGGGATCTCCAGGTCTATCTGGCGCAGGACTTCGCGCGACCCGAAGCGCTTGGACAGGCCGCGCACGGCGATGGTCACGCCCGCTGCGGGATTGTCGATCGGGATCATGGATGCATTTCTCCAGGCGTCATGCAGCGTGCAGGCCGGCATTCCAGCGCAGCAGGCGCCGTTCGAGCGCACGGGCGGCCACGTCGGCCAGCTTCCCGAGGACGGCGTACAAAAGGATGGCCAGGACGACCACGTCGGTTTGCATGAACTCGCGGGCATTCATGGCCATGTAGCCGATGCCGCTCGAGGCTGCGATGGTTTCGGCCACGATCAGCGTCAGCCACATGAATCCCAGCGCAAACCGCACGCCCACCAGGATGCTGGGCAGCGCGCCTGGCACGATGACCTTGGCAAACAGCTCGCGGCGCGTCAGGCCGTAGGAGCGGCCCATCTCTACCAGGCCGGCGTCGACCGAGCGGATGCCATGGTGGGTGTTGATGTAGACGGGGAACAGAGTCCCCAGCGCCACCAGGAAGAGCTTTCCCGCCTCGTCGATGCCGAACCACAGGATGACCAGGGGGATCATGGCCAGGTGCGGCACGTTGCGCACCATCTGTATGGTCGTGTCGAACAGCCGGTCGAAGATCCGGAATCCGCCGTTGAGCAACCCGAGGACCAGCCCGAGCCCGCCGCCGATCAAGAACCCCGTAGCGGCCCGCACGAAGCTCGCCCACAGATGGGCGACAAGGTCGCCGGATCGCAACAGGGACCAGGCTGCTTCGAGCACGGCCGACGGTGCCGGCGCAATCCGGCTGGTGATCCAGCCGCGTTGTGCGGCAAGCTGCCACAGTGCCAGCAAGGCAGCCGGTAGCAGCCATGGGAGCAGCGCTTGGCTGCCGCGGCGGGCGTCCGGTGACGTCATGGGCATCCCCTTTTTGCGTTCAGGCCGCAGGCTTCCAGACGACCGAGGCCACGTCCAGCTTGCGGGGGATCAGCTTCAACGCAAAGAACGTATCGGCGATGTCTTGCTGGTTTTGCACCACCTCGTCCGTAAGCCTGCGCACGCCGTACCCGTAGTTCTGCAGCGCATTGCGCGTGATTTCCCTGGGCAGGCCGATCTGCGGGGCGAGGATGTCTGCGGCCGCATCGAAATTGCCCACGGTCCATTCGCCGGTGGCCTTGATTTCCTCGATGGCCGCGTGCAGGACCCCCGGGTTGGCCTGGGCATATTTGCCCGTAGACAGGTAGAAGTTGTAGTTGTGCGCCACGCCCACCGCGTCGACGAGCACCCGTGCGCCGACCTGCCCGACCGCCGCTTCGGCAAACGGATCCCAGATGACCCAGGCATCGATCGAGCCGTTTTCGAAGGCGGCACGCGCCTCGGCCGGCGGCAGCAGCACCACTTGCACGTCCGAATACGCCAGGCCGGCTTTCTCAAGCAACTTGACCAACAGGTAGTGGACGTTCGACCCCCGGTTCAGCGCGACGCGCCGGCCTTTGAGCTCGGCCACCGAGGAAAGCGTCGAATCCTTGGGGATGAGGACTTTCTCGGCCTTGGGCGCCGGCGGCTCGTTGGCCACATAGACCAGGTCCGCACCGGCTGCCTGGGCAAACACGGGAGGCGTTTCGCCCACGCAGGCAAAGTCGATGCCGCCGACGTTCAGGCCTTCGAGCATCTGCGGGCCGGCGGTGAACTCTATCCACCGCACCGTCACGCCTTCTTTTTGCAGGCGCGCATCCAGGTTGCCGCGCGCCTTGAGGATGGCGAGGTTCGACCCCTTCTGCCAGCCTACGCGGAATTCCCCTGCCTTGGCCTGGGCGCGCACGAATCCAGGCAAGCCCAGGGTGGTGATGGCTGCCGCGCCCTTGAGCAAGCGTCGGCGCGGCCGTGAAAGCGACTCGAAATCGCGCATCGATGCATCCCTCGTCGAAATGAGGAATGCATTCTAGGAATCGCCCGCGACGGTCCGCCAATACACTTTTTCCATGTCGATATGAGACATGAGAAAAGAAATCGGCGCGATATAGGCAGGCAACACAGCAGGCAAGCGCGTGCAGCCGGGACGCGCCTGGCGAAGGCTATTTCCTTGCGTCCATCGCCATGCGCACCGCCAGGCCCGCGAGCACGGTCCCCATCAAATAGCGCTGTACCGCGGCCCACAGCGGCCGGCGCGCCAGGAAGGCAGCGATCGATCCGGCAGCCAGCGCGATCATGGCGTTGACCGTCACGCTGATGGCGATCTGGATCGCCCCAAGAATGACGGACTGCGCGAACACGCTGCCCAGCTCGGGCTTGATGAATTGCGGCAGCAGCGACAGGTACAACACGGCGATCTTGGGGTTGAGCAGGTTCGTCAGCAGCCCCATCGCGAACAGCCGACGCGCGGAATCCTTGGGCAGCTTGCGCACCTCAAAGACCGACGCGCCGCCGGGCTTGAGCGCCTTCCATGCCAGCCATCCCAGGTAAAGGGCACCGGCAAAGCGCAGCGCGTCGTACGCGTACGGCACGGCGAAAACCAGCGCGGTAATGCCCAGCGCCGTGCACAGCATGTAGAAGACGAAGCCCAGGGCCACGCCCGCCAGCGAGATCAGCCCGGCCATGGGCCCCTGGCTGATGGACCGCGACAGCAGGTAAATCATGTTGGGGCCTGGCGTACACACCATCCCCAGGGAAATGAGCGCGAATGCAACCAGGCTGGCGGTCTCGGGCATGATGGCGACTCCTTGAATGGCAAAACACCAGAAAGCGTTGCCGGCTATTGGCGCTCCAGCAGCGCCCGCGCCGCGCGCTCGGACAGCACCACGATGAGCTTCATGGTCGCGCGCGTGGCGCCGACGAAGAGCTTGCGGACTTCCTTCTCGCCGAGCGAATCGAAGTCGATTTCGGCAAAAACGACCGCCGGCGCCGACTGCCCCTTGAACCGGTAGACCGATTCCGCGAGCACGTCGCCTTGGGTGTAGGCAGGCTGGCCAAGCAGATCATATCCGCCGGTGAAGGTGCGCAGCTTGTGTGGCCCGAGCTGGTCGTACCCGAGCAGCAGAGAATTCTCTCGGCCACGGAAGCTGAGCAGGACCACGTCCTCCTGCCGGAAACCGGCTGAATAGCACATGCGTATGCCCTGCTTGGCAGCCTGCAGCAGCCCCTGCGTATCGCCGTACGTCAGGAACTCCACCTCCGGCGCGTCGATGGGCGATTGCGCCTCGATGTCGACGCCCGGGGGCAGGATGGATTGCAGCAGCCTGACCACCGGCCGCGGGCTGCGGAAATTGCTTGCCGCGCGCAGCCTTACCCATCCCGGCAGCGCCACGGGCGGCTGGCCGTACAGGTTTTGCATGGGGTCTTCCAGCCAGAGTGCCCGCGCGCCCGGCCGTGCGTGGCGCAGCACCATGTCGCGCCACTGTTCGTTGAAGTCCTGGCCTTCGTCGACGATGACCGTGTCAAAGCGCAGCGCCTCCGGCACCGGCAGCGCGGCGGCGTCGGCCACCAGGCGCTCGAAGGCGCCCGGCTGGCCGAAGTCGGGCGTGCGCCCGGACTCGCGCAACAGCCGGTCACACAGCATGTGGAACGTGCACGCCAGTCCGCCCGCAGGCGCGATGCTCGAAAAATGATCGGCCAGCGGACGGTTGAAGCACACGTACAAGGGTCGCAGCCCCCTGTCCACGGCATCACGGTATTCTGCCAAGGCCAGCTGCGTCTTGCCCGAACCGGCCGTGCCGACCACGCGCAGCCGAAAGGGCTCCATGTCGATGCGCCGCGCCCAGTGCGACAAGCCGCCAGCGATGCGCGTGACCAGGTTGCGCGCCTGGCCGATGAGCGCACTGACGTCGACCTCCAGCTTGATGATGTCGCACAAGAAGCGGTGCACGCGCGCAGCCTGCGCGTGGTCTTCGCCCGCAGGCAGTATTTCCTGGATCACGGCGCACAGGCTGCCGCTGCGACTGGCATCGACGATGCGCTCAGGCGCCAGTCCCGCCGTGCCCGGTGAGCGCACGAGGTAATCCGGACAATAAAGCAAGTGCTCGATAACGACTGGCTCGCCGTCCAGGCTGCGCGACAACTTGCTACGCAATCCGGCGACGGTACGGCCCATTTGCGCCGGCACCAGCTTCGTGCGTCCGGCATAGCGCTTGGCCAAGCCCTCTGCGGTTTCTTCCAGGATGCCGCTTTTCTGCTCGATGATCAGCAGGTGTCCCGCGCGATTGACCACGACGAAATCGATTTCGCCGTAAATGGCATGCCGGCGCTCGATGTTGGTCCAGTGCACCGAGTGGTACACCGTGTAGCCATCGGGCAGTCCCTTGGCGAGCACGGCCAGCGTTTCCAGCTCGCGCTGGACCGGCCCGCTGGCCTGCAGGGTGTCCCAGCCATCAGGAATGACGCGCGCCACGTGGCCTCCCTGTGCATTGCGATGCGACGAGGATACCGCAACCCGCATCGTTGATACGTTTTGTTTCGATTTTGCAGGCCGTGCGGAGATGCCGGCACGAAGCAAGGCGGTTCGCGCCAACACGCCGGCATCTTCGTATTTCCTCGCGCATTTTCTTCCAATTCCTGGCATTTCACCCCGTTTGCAGCAAGCCCGCGGGGTCTCCTACCATCGCGCCGCCGGGCTCCCGCATCGCCCGGCAAGGGAGACCGACATGACGCCAGACGCCACCCTCGATCGCGCCCCCGATCATTGGAACCCCGACTCGGTAATGGCCCTCTTCGACCTGCCGCTGCCTGAGTTGATCTACCGTGCGCAGCAAGTCCACAGGCGCCACTTCGACCCATGTTCCGTGCAAGTCGCCAGCCTGCTGTCGATCAAGACGGGCGGCTGCGCGGAGGATTGCGGATACTGCGCGCAATCGGCGCATCACCCCACGGGCCTGAAAGCCCAGCGGTTGATGCCTCTGCCGGAAATCATCGCCGCTGCGCGCCGGGCCCGCGACGCCGGCGCAACTCGCTTTTGCATGGGCGCGGCGTGGCGCAGCCCCAAGCCGCGCGACATGCCGGCGCTCACCGAAGCCGTGCGCGCGGTCAAGGATTTGGGCCTGCAAACTTGCATGACGCTGGGCATGCTCGACGACGGCCAGGCCCAGGCGCTTGCCCAAGCGGGCCTGGATTACTACAACCACAACCTGGACACCTCGCCGGCCTTCTACGGCAAGGTCATCGGCACGCGCACCTACCAGGACCGGCTGGATACGATCGCTCGGGTTCGCGCTGCCGGCATCAAGGTGTGCTGCGGCGGCATCATCGGCATGGGTGAGTCGCGCGAAGATCGCGCCGCGCTGCTGGCGCAGTTGGCCAGCCTGCAGCCGCAGCCGGAATCCGTGCCGGTCAATTTGCTGATCCCCATCCCCGGTACGCCCCTGGCCGACGCGCCGCCGCTGGATCCCTTCGAGCTCGTGCGCACGATCGCAGCCGCGCGCATCACCATGCCTCGTTCGGCGGTACGATTGTCCGCCGGCCGACATGACATGCCGGAAAGCCTGCAAGCGCTTTGCTTGCTGGCCGGCGCCAATTCGCTTTTTCAAGGCGATAAGCTGTTGACCGCCGCCAACCCCGAGGCCGATGCGGACCGGGCGCTGTTGCGCCGCCTGGGCATGCGCGCCAGCGTAGACGGAGACATCGCATGATTTACCTCGCCTGCAGTATTGCCTGCAGCATCACCGTGGCCGTGCTGCTCAAGCTGGCGCGGCGTTGGCAGGTCGATGTGCGCCAAGCCATCGCGGTCAACTATGTCATCGCCGCCGTGCTGTGCGTGGCGGTGCTGCGCCCGGCCGTGCAAGAGCTGGCGCGGCCGGCCACCCCGTGGGGCGTGCTCATTGCCTTGGGCGTGCTGCTGCCATCGGTGTTCCTGGCCATGGCCGCGTCGGTGCGGCATGCGGGCATCGTGCGCAGCGACGCCGCACAGCGCCTGTCGTTGTTCATCCCGCTGCTTGCCGCCTTCCTGCTGTTCGGCGAAACCCTCTCGGCGCAAAAGCTCTTGGGCATCGCCGCCGCCTTCGCCGCGCTGGCCTGCCTGATCGGGCGACGCCAGGCCGATGCATCAGGCAGTGACGCCGGCCAGCCGCCAGGGCCGGCGGACATCCCGGCCATCGGCCGCGCAGCGTGGCTTTGGCCGCTGGCGGTGTGGCTGGGCTACGGGGTGATAGACATCCTGTTCAAGCAAATGGCCCGTGCCGGCACCTCGTTTGCCGGCGGCCTACTCGCGTCCTTCGTGATGGCTGGCATCGTGGCCTTCGCCACGCTGTTGGCGCTACGCGTGCGCTGGTCCTGGCGCCACGCCGCGGGCGGCCTGCTGCTGGGGCTGGCAAACTTCGGCAACATCCTGTTTTACATCCGCGCGCACCAGCACTTCCCGGACAACCCTGCGCTGGTGTTCTCCGCCATGAACATCGGCGTCATCACTGCCGGCACGCTGGTCGGGGCAGCCGCCTTTCGAGAGCCGCTGACACCACGCAATTGGGCGGGCGTCGCGCTGGCCGTGGCGGCCATCGCCATCATGATCCCGAGATAGCCGCCTATAGCCGGCGACGTGCGGCGCGCCCCGGCCTGGCGTCCCGGCGGCTGCGCACCCCGCCCCGGTGCCTGCGCACCCGCCGGAACTTCGCATCGCCGCTATGGCGACGGCTGCCCAGCCCCGCCGGCCTCGTTTTCCGTCACCGGAGAGTTGTCCACGACCACTGTTTCGACGTAGATGTCGTGCGCCGGATCGGCGCGCGGATCCAGCGTCGCCGCCAACGGGGAGCTCTGCAGGCTGTCCGGGGCCGGCACGTGCTGAACAGGCGCGTCCGAGGCCTGGTGCACGTTGGTCACCGCCTGCGGCCGCATGAACGCCACGAGGATGGCGCCGCAAGCCGACACGAACACGAAGAACATGCCAGCGCCGCCGAATTCCATGACCAGGCCTGCCAGCAGCGGCCCGACGCAGGCGCCGATGCCGTAGGCCATCAGCAGCAAGGCCGCCAGACCCACGCGCCGCTCGGGCTCGACGTGGTCGTTGGCAAATGCTGCGCCCAAGGGATAGAGCGTGAACAGCGTCACGCCGAGGGCAGCCGACAGCAGCAGCATGGCCCACAGCGGCAGCGACAGCCATCCCCACAGCAGCACCGGCAACAGGGAAAGCACCATGGCGCTTGCGCGTATGAGCTTGACGCGGTTGAGCCGATCCGACAGCCAGCCCATGGGCCACTGGGCAAGCAGCCCCGCGGTGACGGCCGCCGCGACGAACAGGGCCGCGCCGGAGGTATCGAGCCCCTGCTTGGCCGCGTAGACCGGCGCCAGGCCGTAGAAGGCGCCGGACAGGTTGCCCGCCACGAAAAGCGCGGTCAGCGACATGGGCACCCGCTTGACGAAAAACCGCACGTCCAGTGGCGCGGGCAGCTGCGCGACCGGGTGTGACCGCGCCGTCAGCGCGATGGGCACCAGGCATACCGCGTGGCACATCGCCACGAAGGTCAGCGGCCGCAAGTCCAGCACGGGATGCAGGGTCAAGGCCAGCTGCCCGAGCACCGTGCCCAGGCCCGAAACGACCATGTAGAAGGAAAACACGCGCCCGCGCTGGTGGTTTTCGGTCTGCTCATTGAGCCAGCTTTCTATCACCATGATCTGCGTGACCATGGCCACGCCGGCGGCCAGGCGAAACAGCAACCACAGCGGCAGCGCCCCGATCAGGCTCATGGACAGCACCATGACTGTGCCCAGCGCGGCGCAGGCGACATAGGCGCGTATGTGGCCGACCCGGATGATCAGCCGGTGGCCCAGGCGGGCGCCCAGCACCAGGCCCAGGTAATACGCGGCGATCAGCGCGCCGACCCAGATTTCGCTGACGGACTGCGATGTCAGGCGCAGCCCGATATACGTGTTGAGCAGTCCCGTGCCGATCAGCATCAGGAGCGTCGCCGTGTACAGCGACGAAAAAGAGGTAAGCGTGCCTAGCATAGGGACGATGGCCTGGCGCCATCCTGCAAACGCCGCGGCCGGCGGTGGGCGCAGCCGCCGTGGCGGTCAAGCGAAGGGGCGGCGCAGGCGCCGCCCCACAAGCGAGTCATGGCCGGTCAGGCCGCCTTGATCTGCGCCAGCAAGGTATCGGCGTCGCTTACCTCGAACTTGCCCGGCTGCTCGACATTCAGGATCTTGACGACGCCGTCGTCGATCAGGGCCGAATAGCGCTGGCTGCGCACGCCCATACCACGCGCATCCAGGTTCTGGTCCAGGCCGAGCGCGCGCGTCCATTGCGCGGCGCCGTCGGCCAGCATGCGCACCTTGCCTCCCACCTTCTGGTCGCGCCCCCAGGCGCCCATCACGAATGCGTCGTTGACCGACACGCACCAGATTTCGTCGACGCCGGCCGCCTTCAGGTCGTCGGCGCGCGCCACGTAGCCAGGCAGGTGCTTGGCCGAGCAGGTGGGCGTAAAGGCGCCTGGCACGGCAAACAGGGCGATCTTCTTGCCCCGGACCATGTCCGACACCTTGAAGGCGTTGGGACCCAGCGTACATCCCTCGGTTTCGGTCTCGATGAATTCGGTCAAGGTGCCGTCTGGAACACGGTCACCCACTTTGATGGTCATGGGTAGAGCCTCCACAAAAAGGAAAAAACGGCACGTTCGGCGCGCCGCGCAACCGCCATCGTAGCAGCGCCGCGGCCTCAGGCGCCCTGGCCGGCAAACCAGGCCAGCATCCGTTTCCAGCCGTCACGGGCGGCTTCTTCCCGGTAGCTAGGCCGGTAATCGGCGTGGAAAGCGTGCGGCGCATCCTTATAGACCTCGATGACCGAGGCCCTGGCCGCGGCCGCCCCCTGCGACAGGGCATCGCGCATGGCCTGCACGTCGGCCAGCGGAATGCCCGCATCGGCGCCGCCGTAAAGGCCCAGCACGGGCGCACGCAGGTCGTTGACCAGGTCGATCGGGAACACCGGCCGCAGCGCATCAGGCTTGCCGCGCAGATGGCCGTACCACGCGGCACCCGCCTTGAGGTCGGCATTGTGGGCGGCATACAGCCAGACGATGCGCCCGCCCCAGCAGAAGCCCGTGATGGCCAGGCGGCCGGGCGCGCCGCCATTGCTGGCGGCCCAGGCGGCGGCCGCGTCGAGGTCTTCGATGACCTGCGCGTCCGGCACCTTGTCGATGATCTCGGCCCGCAGGGTGGCGATGTCGGTGTACTTGGACGGGTCGCCCTGGCGGGCGAACAGCTCCGGTGCGACGGCGAGATAGCCTTCGTGGGCCAGGCGCCGGCAAACGTCCTTGATGTATTCGTGCACGCCGAAGATTTCGCTGACGACCAAGACGGTCGGCAGGCCCCGCCGGCCCCGGGGAGCGGCAAAGTAGGCCGGCATGTCGCCGCCCGGGGCAGGAATGCGCACCTCGCCGGCGTCCAGGCCGTCTGCCGGGGTATGGATGGCGGTCGGCGCCGCAGCATGGCCGGTGGCCGCGGTAAATCCGGTGGCCAGCGCGGTAGCGATGAACCCCCGGCGATTCAGTTTCAAGGGCGGCAGCAGGCTGTCGATCTGGGGATCATGGCTCATGGCAAAGTCCTCTGTTGATGAAACGACGACCGGAGCCGCCCGCGCACGTCCCGCGTCGCAAGCCCCGGCGCTGCCGCGCCGCGCCGGGCGCGGGTGCGCCGTGCGGCGCACGCACGCGGCCGATTATCCCGCGCCGCCCGTGTCTCGTCTATCATAGGCGTCCCATCCCGCGCGTCCCGGCGACGCCCCGGCAGCCTTCACCCGTTTCGCCATGACATCGTCTCCCAGCCTCAGCCATCTCGATGAATCCGGCCAGATCCGCATGGTAGACGTCGGCGACAAGCCCGCGACGGCGCGCACCGCGGTGGCCGGCGCGCGCGTACGCATGTCGCCCCAGGCGTATGGGCTGCTGACCCAACCCGGCCAGGGCAAGGGCGAAGTGCTCAACACCGCACGCGTGGCTGGCATCCTGGCGGCCAAGCGCTGCGCCGAACTGATCCCCTTGTGCCATAGCCTGCCGCTGTCCTTCGTCGGCGTGGATTTCGCCTTGGATGACCAGGCACATGCCGTGACGGTGCGCGCCACCTGCCGGACCGACTACAAAACCGGGGTGGAAATGGAGGCGATGACCGCCGCGAGCGTGGCTGCGCTGACGATATACGATATGTGCAAGGCGGCCGACAAAGGCATCGTCATCGAGGCCGTGCGGCTGCTGTCCAAGACCGGAGGAAAAAGTGGCGAGTGGCGAGCCGAGCATTGAGCTGCTCTACTTTGCGCGGGTGGCCGAACTGACCGGCAAGCGCAGTGAGACCTGGCCTTTGGACAGGCCGGTCAGCGGGCAGGATTTGCTTGCCGAACTGCAGGCGCGCTACCCGGCGCTGGCGCCTGCAACGCGCCTGAAGCTGGCGATCAACCAGTACCATGCCGCGCCCGGAGCACTGGTTCGCCCGGGCGACGAAGTCGCGGTCTTCGAACCCGTGACCGGAGGCTAGGATGTCGCAGCTTGCCACCCCTAGCCGCACCGGCGCCGGTGCGCGGCGCGTCATCGTGCAGGAGGCCGACTTCGATCCGTCCGCCCTGCAGGAAGACTTGCGCGCCCAATGCCGCGCCGCGGGTGCCGTGGTCACGTTCACCGGCTACGTGCGCGACTTCGCGCCGCAGGCGCCCACCGCGGTGCTGCACCTGGAGCACTACCCGGGCATGTGCGAGCGAGAGCTCGCGGAGATCGGCGACACGGCCATGCAACGCTGGCCATGCGAGGGCTACGTGGTGGCCCACCGCGTCGGCGCCCTGCCGCGCGACGCGCGCATCGTCTTCGTGGCCGTGGCCAGCGCGCACCGCGGCGATGCTTTCCGGGCCTGCGAATACATCATCGATGCGCTCAAGACCCGGGCCCCTTTCTGGAAGCGCGAAGAACTGGCCGACGGGCGCCGATTCTGGGTGCAGCAGCGCGACGCCGACGCGCTGCGCGCGCAGCAATGGGATGCGACCCCTGACAAGGAGCCATGACAATGAGCAAGAAGTACCTGGGATGCGCCGTCCTGACGATCAGCGATACGCGCAGCGCGGGCGATGACACGTCGGGCAACCTGCTCGCCGAAAGCCTGGCGCACGCCGGCCACCACTGCTGCAAGCGCGAAATCGTCAAGGACGACGTCTACCAGATTCGTCGCGTGCTCAGCGACTGGATCGCCGACGACGACATACAGGTCATCCTCACCACCGGCGGCACGGGCTTTTCACACCGGGATTGCACGCCCGAGGCCGTATTGCCCCTGCTGGATAGGCAGATCGACGGTTTCGGTGAACTGTTCCGGTACATCTCTTTCCAGGAAATCGGCACGTCGACCATACAGTCGCGCGCGCTGGCCGGCATCGCCAACAATACGCTCATCTTCTGCCTGCCCGGCTCGACCAGCGCCTGCCGCACGGCCTGGGACCGCATCCTGCGCGAACAGCTCGACAGCAGCCACAAGCCGTGCAACTTTGCTAGCCACTTCGACACGCGCGCCAAGTCCTGACCTGCCTGCCATGCTGGAATTCGATATCGCCCAGTCGCAGCTGGCCACCGCCGGCAGCCGACCCGCCGTCTCCGAGCAATGCCATCTGTCCCAGGCAGCCGGACGCGTGCTCGCCCAGGACGTCGTCGCGACGCTGGACGCTCCACCGGCGGACAACAGCGCGATGGACGGCTACGCGATCCGCTGCGCCGATTACGCCCCCGGGGTGGCCCTGCCCGTGCAGCAGCGCTGCTACGCCGGCCAGGCGCCGTTGCCGCTTGCGCCCGGCCACGCCACCCGCCTGTTCACAGGCAGCCTGATTCCCGCTGGCGCCGATGCCGTGGTCATGCAGGAGGACTGCCGCGAAGCCGACGGCCGCGTCGAGATCCTGTCCGCGCCCGAGCCAGGCCGGCACATCCGCCGGCGCGGCGAGGACATCGCGGCGGGCGCGCTGCTGCTTGCGGCCGGGCAGCGCCTCGGCCCTGGCCAGATCGCCGTGCTGGCTGCCCAGGGCATAGACAAGGTAAGCGTCTTCCCTGTGCTGAAGGTGGGGATCCTGACCACCGGCGACGAGCTGGTCGAGCCCGGCCAGCCGCGCGGCGAACAACAGATCTACAACAGCAACGCGGCCATGTTGCGTGCGCTGGTGGCCGGGATGGGCGCAGCCCCCGTCCACGTGATGCACGCCGCCGACGAACCGGCCCCGCTGCAGCGGGCCTTGTCGACGCTGGTCGCCGATTGCGACCTGGTGCTCAGCGTCGGCGGCGTATCGGTGGGCGAACGCGACCTGGTCAAGCCGGCGCTCGAAGCATTGGGCGGCAAGCTTGACCTCTGGAAAGTCCGCATGAAACCGGGCAAACCGGTGGCGCTTGCGCACATCGCCGGCAAGCCCGTGGTGTGCCTGCCCGGCAACCCGGTGTCGGCCTTCGCGGTCTTCCTGCTATTGGTCACGCCGCTGGTGCGCGCCATGCAGGGCCGCTCGGACGTGCTGCCGATGACGGTGCAGGCCGTGCTGCGCACGCCGCTGACCCACCGCGACAGCCGCGAGGAATTCCTGCGCGTGCAGCTGCGTGCGGGCAGCGACGGCGCCTTGCAGGCCGTGCCCTTCGACCGGCAGGGCTCGGCCGTGATCAGTTCCCTGCCCTGGGCCGACGCGCTGGCGCGCATCCCGCCGGAGACGCCGCTTTCGGACGGCGACGCCGTGCGCTGCTACGAGTTCGCGCGCTGGCTGTCGTGATGCGCGCCCCGGCACGCCTGGCTAGCCGCCTATTCGGGCCGTGGACGACGGAGGTTTCGCGCGCCACCTTGCGCGCAGACCTGCTGGCCGGGCTGCTGGGCGCCATCCTCGTCCTGCCGCAAGGCATCGCCTTCGCCACGCTGGCAGGACTGCCGCCGCAGTACGGCCTGTACACGGCCATCGTCCCCTGCGCCGTCGCCGCGCTGTTCGGATCGAGCCGGCACGTCGTCTCTGGCCCCACCAATGCCAACTCGCTGGCGCTGTACGCCATGCTGGCGCCGCTGGCGGCGGCCGGTTCGCCCCAGTACATCGAGCTGGCGCTGGCGGTCACTATCCTGGTCGGCCTGATGCAATGGCTGATCGGGGCGCTTAGGCTGGGGTCGCTCGCCAACTTCGTCTCGCCCGCGGCGCTGATGGGATTCACCAGCGGCGCGGCGCTGCTGATTGCCATCCATGCCCTGAAGGACCTGTTCGCCATCGGGCCGGCGCCTGCGCACGGCACGGCCGCGACCGTGCTGCACCTGGCTGCCCGCGCGGGGCAGGCCCATCCCGGCGCGCTGGCCGTGGGGCTGCTGACGCTGGCGGTATCGGTGGCGGTGCGGCGCCTGGACAAGCGCAAACCCTTCATGCTGGCCGGCCTGGCCGCGGGCACCGCGGCGGCGGCTGCCTTCAATGCGGCGGCGGCGCACTACGGCTGGCGCCTGGTCGACCTGGTCGGGTACATCCCCAGTCCCCTGCCGCCCTTTCACGTGCCGCGCGTGGATTGGCAGGCACTGCCCGAGCTGGCTGGCCTGGCATTCGCACTGACCATCGTGGCGCTCGGCCAATCGATTTCCATTGCCAAGGCCATGGCGGCCCGGTCGGGGCAGCGGGTCGATGCCAACCGGGAATTCATTGGCCAGGGGCTGTCCAATATGGTCGGCGGCTTTTTTTCATCCTACGTCTCGTGCGGATCGCTGAACCGGTCGCTGCCCAACCTGGAGTCCGGCGCGCGCACGCCCCTGGCAGCAGTGTTCTCCGCGCTGCTGCTGGTCGCGCTGGTGGCGGTCAGCGCGCCGCTACTGGCGGCCATTCCCCTGGCTGCCATTTCCGGCCTGCTGCTGCTGGTGGCGTGGTCGCTGCTGGACCTCCCGCGCTGGCGCCGCCTGGCCGACGGCCACCGGGTGGAGTTCACGGTGGCCCTGGTCACGCTGTTGGTAACGGTCACCATCAGGTTGGAAATCGCCATCCTGATCGGCACCATCCTGTCTCTGGCGTCCTACCTGCACCGCACCTCGCACCCAGCCATGCGGACCATGGGCTTCGATACCATGGCGGACGGACGGCCTTTCGTGGTCATCGACGGCCAACGCGGCCAGGCCCTGCCGGAATGCCCGCAGCTGAAAATGCTGCGCATGGAAGGCTCGGTGTACTTCGGCGCCGTTCCCCACGTCAGCGAACGGCTGCACGCCCTGCGCGAGCAAAGCGGATCGCCCAAGCACCTACTGGTCATGGCCCGCAGCATGAACTTCATCGACCTGGCCGGCGCCGAACTATGGGAGCAGGAACTGCAGACCCGGCGTGGCCAGGGCGGCGACCTGTACTTTCACCAGCCCAGGCCCGAAGTGCTGCAAATGTGGCGCCGCACCGGCTTCATCGACCGGCTGGGCGAGGATCACATCTTCGCCGACAAGCGCAGCGCCATCGCCGCGATCTTCCGGCGGCTGGACCCGGCCACCTGCGCACGCTGCCACGCGCGCGTGTTCTGGGAGTGCCGCGGCGCGCCGGCCCCGGGCGATCCAACACCCACGCCTAGGCAAATGCCCCAGCCACCGGCAGGCTAAGTGCCAGCCGACCCGCGGACGGACGCGTCACTTCCGCTCAAGTCGCACAGATAGCTCATGACCATGTCCGGAATGTGTTTCATCCGGCTGGCCAAGCGCTCGGGCGAGCCGAGGTCCACGCCCAGCACATACGAGAGCGTGTACCGGTTTGACACTGCGTACGACCCCAGCCCGGAAATCGACACATACAAATCGACCCAGTCGGCGTCCTGCCGGAAGACGCCCTTGGCCTTGCCCTTTTCAAGAATTTCCGAAAGCGCCTTGCGCAACGGGTTGAAGATGACGGGGATGACCCGGGATTTCTTGATATGGGCCGCCTTGTGCAAGTTCTCCGTGGCCAACAGCTGGATGAACTCCGGCTGCTCCACGAAGTGCTGGATGGTCTTTTCCACCAGCGTGCGCATGTCCGCAACCGGGTCGTCGCCGCTGAGCGCCAGTTCGTTCTGGCGCTCCCGCATGGCGCCGTACGCCCGCTCCATGACCTCGATGAAAAGGTCTTCCTTGCTGGCAAAGTAGTGGTAGATCAGGTTCTTGCTGATCTTGCAGCGCGCCACGATCGCATCGATGCGCGCGCCGTCGTAGCCCCGCGCCGCGAACTCCTTGAAGGCGACGCTGAGGATGCGCTCCTTGGTCGCTTGTGCGTTTCGCGTCTTGGTCTCTTTCGGCTCGGCCGTCTTCTTTGCGGGCATGGCACTCCGGATAGGTCATTGGGGTTGTATCACACTTAGGATTTTAGCCGTCCCGCCTTTTTGCCATCGGCAAATATCAGGGAAAACCTTTATCTATCGGTCGTTGACACGGGGTGAGGCTTATTTCTACCATGCCGCTATTGTACTAACTAGTTAGTTATTTACTGACCCAACCTCAACGAACAGCCGGACTCCTACAGCGGTCTTGACCGCGCAGGCCTGCCGGCAGGGAGCTGCAATGGATACCGCTTTGCCGGCAAACCAGGGGGTACGCGTCGGATGCGACATCGGCGGCACCTTCACCGATATCGTTTTGGCCACGCCCGACGGGCGGGTGTTCGTCAACAAGACTTCCACCACTCCCCAGAACCTGGGTAAGGCCATCGTTCGAGGCCTGAGTGCCCTGATCGAGCAAGCCGGCATATCTCCGGGCGACATTACCGAGATCGTGCACGGCACGACGACAGCATCGAACACCATCCTGCAAAAGGTGGGCGCGGCCACCGGCGTGATCACCACGGAAGGTTTCCGCGATGTTCTCGAAATCGGCCGCATACGCACTCCCACGATGTTCGACCTGGCCTGGCGCAAGCCGGATCCGCTGGTCGAGCGCCGCTATCGGCGCGGCGTGCGCGAGCGCATCGACGCGCAAGGCAGGATCGTGACCCCGCTGGATACCCAGCAGCTGCACGACATCGTGCGCGAGATGGTCGACGAAGGCGTGGAGTCGGTGGCCATCTGCTTCCTGAACAGCTACATCAACCCGGCACACGAGATCGCCGCCAAGCGGCTGATCGAAGAAGCGTTCCCTTCCCTGCTGGTGAGCGCCTCCTGCGACGTGCTGCCTGAGATCAAGGAATACGAACGTACCAGCACCACGGTCGTCAACGCGTACATCCTGCCCGCGATGCGTACTTACCTCGCTCGCCTAAAGGAAGACTTGGCGGCCATGGGCGTGCGGGCATCTTTGCAGGTCATGGCATCCAACGGCGGCATGATGGGGGTGGCATCGGCATCGGAAAAACCCGTCTTTGCGGTAGCTTCCGGCCCTGCCGGCGGGGTGGCCGGCGCCGCGCTGATCGGGTCATTGACCGGCGAGCATGAGCTCATCGTTTTCGACATGGGGGGCACGACGGCGAAGGCTTCGATCGTCACGGACGGCAAACCCTCGCTAACCACCGAATATGAATTTCGCGACGGCATCAGTGCTCCCAGCCGCTTCGTCAAAGGTGGCGGCTACGTGCTGAAGGTGCCGGCCATCGATATCGCAGAAGTAGGGGCTGGAGGCGGGTCCCTGGCCAGCATCGACTCGGGGGGGTTGCTTCACGTCGGACCGGAGTCGGCAGGCGCCTATCCAGGGCCGGCCTGCTATGGCAATGGCAACGACCGGCCCACCGTGACCGATGCCAACATGGTGCTGGGGTATTTGAACCCGCGGGCCTTGGCCGGTGGCAGCCTACGGGTACAGCCGCAGCTATCGGCTCAGGCCATTCAAAGGCACATCGCCGCCCCCCTCGGCTTGGACCTGATGCGCGCTGCGCACGGCATCCGACGGGTAGCCAACGTCAGCATGGCGCGCGCCATCCGCGCAGTCACCATCGAGCGGGGTCGCGATCCGCGCGACATGACCATGATCGCCTTTGGTGGCGGCGGTCCGCTGCACGCGGCCGACGTCGCCAGACTACTAGGCGTCAGGCGCGTCATCGCCCCGGTCATGGCTGGGGTCTTTTGCTCGGCGGGCATGCTGTCGGCCGATGCCGAGCACAATTTCGTCAAAGCGATATTGCGCCCACTCGCCCTATGCGATGCCACCAAAGTACAGGCAGCCATCGACGAGTTGCGCGAGCAGGGCTTTGCCGTACTGGAATCGGAAGGATATCCCGCCACCAGCGTGGACGTCATCGCCAGTGCGGACCTGCGTTACTTGGGCCAAAGTTCCGAGCTGACTGTTCCGATTCCTGGCGCATTCGACGAACCCGGCACCATCGCAGCATTGGCGCGCGACTTCAATGCGCTATATGAGCGCACCTTCGGCTACAGCAGCGACGAGCCGCTGGAACTGGTCAACGTACGCGTCTTCGCCTATGGCAGAAGCGACCAGCGGCTGGATTTCGGCAAAAGCGGCGTCGACGACAGTGCGCTGCGCGGCGAAACAGGCACCCGGGACGTCAGCTTCGGTCCGGATGGACCGCCTTGCCCGACGAGGTTGCTACCGCGCTCTGCCGTGGGGGCCGAGCCGATCGACGGTCCACTCATCATCGAATCGTACGACACGACCATCGTCGTGCCGCCTAACGCCCGGGCATGGGCCGATGCGGCCGGAAACATCATTATCGATCTTCTTCCGGAGAAAGCATGAACGCACCCGTCCAAACCATCGAGCCCGCCACGGCAATCGATCCGGTCACCTTCGCCGTGGTCAAGAACGCCATGGACGCCATCGTCGATGAAATTGCGTATACCGTGCTGCGGACGGCGCGATCCGAGATCGTCAAGGACGTCATGGATTATTCGGCTGCCATCTGCGACCGGGAAGGCCGAATGGTCGCCCAGGCCAAGACCATCGCACTGCACCTGGGCGCCATTCCAGAGGCCATGGAAGCCGTCCGCCTGCGCTATGGCCGGGATTTGCAGCCAGGTGACGCCGTCATCCTGAACGACCCGTACGAGGGCGGGATGCACCTGCCCGACATTTTCATGTTCGTTCCGTTCTTCTACCAGGGCGAAATCGAAGGCTACTGCGTGGTCATTTGCCACCACACCGATGTAGGCGGACGGGTGCCGGGCTCCAATGCCAGCGACTCGACCGAGATTTACCAAGAAGGCTTGCGTATCCCCGTACTCAAGCTCTATCGAGCCGGCCAGGTAGACGACACCGTCGAACGCGTGATCGCGCGCAATGTCCGGGTCCCTGACCGCGTGCTCGGAGACCTGCGCGCGCAGTACGCCGCAGCCAAGGTTGGCGTGCGTGAGTTGACCGCATTGTTCGACCGTTACGGACGCGAGCAGGCCCGCACCTATTTCGCCGAACTGCTCGACTACGCCGAACGCCTGACGCGCGATGAAATCCGCCGCTGGCCAAAGGGAACGTTCAAATTCGTCGACTACATCGACGACGACGGCCTTTCTCCCGACCCCATCCCGATCAGCGTCACGCTCACCGTGCATGACGACCATGTCAGTGTCGACTACACCGGTTCGGCACCACAGGTGCGCGCTGCCATCAACTCGACGTTGTCCTACACCAAGTCATGCACCTACCTTAGCGTGCGCTGCGCGCTGGCCGCGGATGTGCCCAATAACGCCGGCGTCTTCCGCTGCGTGGACATTCATGTGCCTCCGGGCTCCGTGCTCAACCCCGTGGAACCGGCCGCCGTGGCCGCCCGCGCGCTGACTGGCTACCGGGTGTTCGACGCGATGCTCGGGGCATTGGCCCAGGTGGTGCCCGGACGCATCCCTGCGGCCGGCGAAGGCGGCAACACCGTCGTCTGCATCTCCGGCAAGGACGACGCGAACAAGCCTTACATCATCGTGGATATGATCTGCGGCGCCTGGGGGGCGCGTCCCGACGCAGACGGCATCGAAGCCATCACCAACGCCTCGCAGAACCTATCGAACACGCCGGTGGAGGTGTTGGAGGCACAGCACCCCGTCCGGGTCGAAGCCTACGAACTGCAGCCGGATTCCTGCGGCGCCGGCCGGTACCGCGGTGGTTTGGGCATACGGCGCAGCTACCGGGCACTGGCCGACGATGTCCTCCTGCAGCTGCGCGCCGACCGCATGAAGTTCAGGCCGTATGGCCTGAATGGCGGGGGGGCGGCCAGTCCGGCGGCGAACATCCTCGAACGCGCGGGAGAACCTCCCCGCCATCTTCCCAGCAAGGTGAATATGACCATCGCCAGGGGAGACGTGATCACTCACATCCAGCCCGGTGGCGGTGGCTTCGGTGATCCACTCGAGCGGGACTTCCAGGCAATCGAGCGCGACGTCTGGAATCAGAAGGTCAGCCCGCAGTATGTTCAGGAGCATTACAGGGCCGTGGTCGACCCCGTCACTGGGAGGATCGACCGCGCAGCCACCGAAGCGCTACGCGCCGCGGCGGGTTAAACGGGCTCCGGGTGCTGCCCGGAACGTCTTCACGCAGTCGTTTCTACAAGGGGAATAGCATGGCCACATACAACGGTATCGTCCGCAGACTGGGTGCGCTCCTCGCCGCGGCAGGGCTGACTTTCGCCGGGACGGCCACCGCGGCAGACAATCTCAAAGTCCGCATGGACTTTTCTCCATGGGGCATGCATGCGGCCATGCATTTGGCCGTGCAAAAGGAATGGTTCCAAGAGGCTGGCCTGAACGTGGAGGTCCAGGATGGAACCGGTACGATCAACACGTTGCAGCTTCTGGCGGCAGGCCAGGTCGACGTGGGCCAGGTATCGGTGGGCACCATGGCCGTGGCAATGGAAAACGGGCTTGACCTGATCTCGATTGCCGGGTTCGCGCGCACGGGCGACCTTGCCGTGATGACCGATGCTGCACAGGGCGTAAAGTCGCCCCAGGACTTGCGCGGCAAGCGCGTGGTGTGCTTTACGACCAGTCCCTGGGCCCCGTTTATCGATCCCTTCCTGAGCGCCAATGGCCTGAGTCGACGTGACGTATCCATCGTCATGGTCGCTCCCAGCGCGATGATTTCCACCTATGCTTCAGGCAACAGCGACGCCTTCATGTCGCAAGCGCCGTTTGGCATGCCCATGGTCCAGAAGACCCGGCCCGCCACGTCCCTGCTGCTGGCCGACAGCGGTATTAGCTTTCCCAGCTACGGGCTGGCAACCACGCCGAAGACCCTGAAAGAAAAAGGCGATGCGCTGCGAAGGTTCGTCAAAGTCCAAATCCGGGCCTGGCAGTACCTATACGACGGGCACGAGGAGGAAGGCGTACAAGCCATCCTCGCGCAACGGCCCAATGCCAACCTCGACCCGGACGTGCTACGCGGCCAGCTGCAGGCTTACCGAACCTTCTTCGCCAGCCCTAGCGTCAAAGATGCGCCCATCGGACGACAGTATGACAGCGATTGGCAAGCGGCCATCGCCTCCATGGAACGTGCCGGCATGGTGAAATCCGGCCGCCAACCTTCGGATTACTACACCAATGCGCTGCTTGCCGACTGACCGAGCTTGCGCGCCAGGCTCGGCATCCGGCACGCCGGGCTTCCTGGACATACAGCAAGTCGACAAAATTTACGCATCCGCGCAGGGATCCCTCCTGGCGTTGAAGGACATCAACCTTTCCATCGCCCGGGGCGAATTCATCAGCATCGTCGGCCCCAGCGGCTGCGGGAAAAGCACCCTGCTCAAATGCATTGCCGGACTGGAACCCGTATCCCGAGGGCGGCTGACACTGGAAGGAAGCGCCATTGACGCGCCACCCCGCGATATGGGCGTCGTCTTCCAGCGGGACCTGCTCCTCGAATGGCGCAATATCCTGGATAACGTCCTGGTAGCTGCCGAGTTCCACGGGATGAGCCGGCGCGACTTTGAGGCGCGCGCGCGCGAGTTGCTCGGCCTGTTCGGCCTGGCCGATTTCCTGCACCGCTATCCGCGCGAGCTGTCAGGCGGCATGCGCCAGCGCGTATCGATCTGTCGGGCATTGCTGCGCGATCCACAGCTGCTGCTCATGGATGAGCCGTTCGGTGCGCTGGATCCCTTTACGCGAGACGAACTGAACGCCGAACTGCAACGCACCTGGCTTGCCACAGGCAAGACGGTCGTGTTCATCACCCATTCCATCGCCGAGGCGGTATATCTGGGCACCCGGGTGGTCATCATGGCACGCGGTCCGGGACGCATCGATCAAGTCGTGCCCGTGGACATCGAACGCCCGCGCGGGCTCGACGTGCGCGAAACGCCCGAATTCGTCGCCTACGTCAAGCACATACGCGACCGGTTCCGGCAGCTGGGCATCTATAAGGACTGAGACATGAAATACGTCTGGTCGAATCTGGCACGTCGCTGGGAAATGCTGGTCACCACGTTGGTGCTGCTGGCATTGTGGGAGCTGTGTGTACATGCCTTCGGCATACGCAACTTCCTGCTGCCCGCGCCCAGCGCCATCGCTGCGCAGTTCCTGGCCGCGCCCGGCTATCTACTGGCGCAAAGCGTGGATACGTTGGTCACCACTGCCCTGGGTTTCGGCCTGGCCGTCGTCTTGGGAATCGGCGCCGCCATCGGCATCGTGTATTCGCGCTTCCTCGATCGTACGTTGTATTCGCTGCTGGTCGCGCTCAACGCCGTACCCAAGGTCGCCCTGGCACCGCTTTTCGTCATCTGGCTCGGTACGGAAGCGGCTCCCAAGGTGGCCATCGCCATGCTCATCGCGATATTCCCCATTCTGATCGATACCGTCTTGGGGCTGAGGTCCGTAGATCCGGACATGCTGGCCATGGCACGCGTCAACCAGGCTTCTAAGGCCAAGGTGCTCTGGAAGATCCGCTTTCCGAACGCCCTGCCCAGCATCTTCGCGGGCATGAAAGTAGGAATATCTTTCGCGTTGGTGGGAACGATCGTAGGCGAATTCGTGGCTGGCGGTTCGGGGCTGGGGCACGTCATCCTGGTCGCCCAAGGCAGCTTCGACACGCCGACCGTATTCGTTGCATTGGTGCTTCTCTGTGTGCTCGGCGTCGCATCGTTCAAATTGCTGGAGGTTATCGAGCGGCGACTGCTCGTCTGGCACGCTTCACAGGCCGAGTCCCATTAGCGCGCCCCCAACCTCCGTCACGGCCCCGTCGCGTCCGGCTGCTGACTCGGGCCCATGTCTTCCGGCGTATTGACGTTGAAAAACGCCTGCGCGTCGTCGAAAGGCACCGCCACGGCACCCTCGCGCCGCTGCCAGTCGTCGACGCGGCGACCGCCCTCGCGCAGGTAGGCCAGCAAGCTTTCGCGCAGGCTGACGGACAGCACCATGCACACCGGCTGACGGCGGCCTGCCGCTTCGGCCACCGCCAGCCGAGCACCAGCAGCCTGCGCGGCGGCCAGCAGCCGGGCCACCATGTCGGTCGGCAGCAGCGGCACATCGCAAGGCGCGACTGCCAGCCATCCGGTATCGACCACCGGCAGCGCCGAGGCCACGCCGGCCAGAGGCCCCTGGAAACCAGCCAGGTCCGGCGCATCGGCCACCACTTCGCCGTAGGCGGCATAGGCGTCGCGGTTTCGGTTGGCACTGACCAGCACGCGCGCGACTTGGGGCGCGAAGCGGGCATGCACGTGCGCGACCAAGGCGCGGCCCCGCCACGGCACCAGGCCTTTGTCCCGGCCGCCCATGCGCGTGCCCTGCCCGCCTGCCAGGATGAGCCCCGTGACGTGCTGTTCGCACAGCCCTTTATCGCCTGCGGCCGCCGGCCCAGGCCGCTCGCCTGGTCCTGCGCCGCCGGCAGCACGCGCCGTGGACACGGTCATCCCCCGATGTAGCTCATCTCTATCTTGCGCCCGCCCGATGCGGGCGCTGCGCCGGCCTGGCCGCGCCGCTCGGAATAGGCGTCATCACGGCCGTGCCAAATCGCGGCGATGGCACGCGCGATCTGCTCATCACTGGAACCACCGCGCACGAGCGCGCGCAGGTCGTGGCCGCTCGAGCCGAACAGGCAAAGATAAAGCTTGCCTTCGGGCGAGAGTCGGGCGCGGTTGCATGCGCCGCAAAAGGCGTGGGTGACGCTGGTGATCACGCCAATCTCGCCGGCGCCATCGGCATAACGCCAGCGCTCGGCGACTTCGCCGGCGTAGTTGGCCGCCAGCGGCTGCAGTGGATGGACCGCGCCAATGCGCGCCAATACCTCGCTGCCGGGCACGACCTCGTCCATCACCCAGCCGTTGGTCGATCCCACGTCCATGTACTCGATAAAGCGCAGGATGTGGCCACTGCCGCGAAAGCGCTCGGCCATGGGCAGTATCTGGTCATCGTTGACGCCGCGCCGCACCACCATGTTGACCTTGATGGGCCCCAGCCCCACATCAGCCGCCGCGTCGATGCCGCGCAATACGTCGTCTGGCGTATAGGGGGCGTCGCTCATGCGCTGGAAGATGGCGGGATCGAGCGCGTCCAAGCTGACGGTCACGCGCCTGAGCCCGGCCTGGCGCAAGGCGCGCGCCTTGCGCGCCAGCAGCGACCCGTTGGTGGTCAGCGTCAAGTCCAGCGGCCGCCCATCCGGCGTGTGCAGCTGCGCAAGCAGCTCGATGAGTGTCTCCAGGTTCTTGCGCAGCAAGGGCTCGCCGCCGGTCAGGCGGATCTTTTCTACCCCCAGCCCGACGGCCACGCCGGCCAGCCTGGCGATTTCCTCGAAGGTCAGCAGGTCGGCGTGGGGCAAAAAGGTGTAGTTCGCGTCGAACACCGAGCGCGGCATGCAGTAGGTGCAGCGGAAGTTGCAGCGGTCAGTCACCGAGATGCGCAAATCGCGCAGCGGCCGCCCACGCCGGTCGACCGGCCGCCCGGACGCAGGCACGGATTCACCCGGCACCGGCCGCATGCCGCGCTCGTCGGCAAGGTATATGACCTTTTTCATATGCGCATCATAGCCATGTGGACCTGCCGCCGCCATCGGTGCCGAAGGCTTCCCGCAAGGTCTGGACCTTGCCCGTTTCGCCGGCCTCGTAGCCGACCAGCTGTTCGAGGTAAGCCAGGTATTCCGGGCTGCGCAGCACCGCCAGCAGCGCCTGCATGGAGGGATGTTCCAGCATCGCACGGTGAAACGCAAAAAAATAGCGCTCACGCACCAACGGTATGAAGTGCAGGCCGAAGCGCACGGCAGCAGTCTGCACGCCCACTCCCGCGTCGGCCATGCCGCTGGCGATGTGCGCGGCCACGGCCATGTGCGTGAATTCGGTCGTATCGTAGCCCTGCACCTGCTCGGGCTTGATGCCGGCGCGCGCCAGCATCAGGCCAATGAGGCGGTGCGTGCTGGAATCGGCCTGGCGGTTGACGAAGCGCACGTCCGGTCGCGCCAGGTCGGCGATGCCGGACAAGTTCTTGGGGTTGCCGGCCGTGGTGAACAGGCCCGTGTGGCGCACCGCGAGGTGGACGAGCATGTGCTGGTCCGGATCGAGCCACTGCGCGTAATACTGCAGGATGGGACGCTGGTATTCACCTAGCGGCAACTGGAAACCGGCCAGGTCGCATTCGCGCCGCAATAGCGATGCCAGGGCCTCCCCCGCGGTGCGATAGCGCAGCTCCATGCCGGGCGGACGATGGCTCATGTGCTGCATCAGCGCTTCGACCGCAAAGCCGTGACTGGCGTGCAGGCGCAGGTGCGGCGTCGTCTCCGGCAGCAGCCGCTGCAGGTCTTCTTGCAATTCCGACGCCAGGCTTTCCAGCGTCGGGGTCAAGCGCGCCTCGATGCGGCGGTTCGCCCACAGCAGGCGCTGTGCGAAAGGCGACAGCTCGGTCCCGCGGCGCCGGCGCGTGATCAGCAGCGGCGTGCCGAAGCTTTCTTCGAAGCGCCGCAAAATGCCCCAGCCATGCCGGTAGGACAACCCGCAGGCGCGACAGGCGCCCGCAATGTGGCCCGTTGCGTCGATCGCCGCCAGCAGCGCCAGCAACTCGTGCAGCGACACCTCTCCACCCTCGTCGACCAGCAGCCATTGCGGGCGCAGGCCGACACGGAACCTATATGTCATTTCTTTCCTGTCCCCGGGAAATTTATATGCAATTTATTTCTTATTGAACCCTGCATGCATGACGGCTAGATTAAAAAGGCTGGCAGCGTAGCGGCTGCTTTTATGTTTCGTAAAACATAATAAGCGGGAACACGCCCCTTGCCTAGGCCAACCCGCCCTGGAGACGACATGCGCATCGGCAAAGCCAAGCCCGACCTGGCCTCGACCGCGGGCGCCAGGGATTCCTCCGCTTCTGCGACGTCTTCCTGTACACCGGCGGCCGCTACCGCCGCCCGTATCGCCGCGGCCCACCGGGACACGCCCGGCGCGCTGCTGCCCATCCTGCACGCGGTCCAAGACGAATTGGGCTGCATTCCGCCCGATGCCGTCGAGCCGATCGCCCAAGCGCTGAACTTGTCGCGGGCCGAAGTCCACGGCGTGATCACCTTCTACCCGCATTTCCGGCAGGTGCCGGCGGGACGGCGCGTGGTGGCCGTGTGCCAGGCCGAATCTTGCCAGGCCATGGGTAGCGAGGTGCTGTCTAGCCACATCCGCGCCCGCCTGGGTTGCGACTTCCACGCCACTGCGGCAGACGGCAGCGTCACGCTCGAGCCGGCCTACTGCCTGGGGCTGTGCGCCATGTCTCCGGCGATCACCATCGACGGCCATCCGTACGCGCGCGTCACGCCCGATCGCTTCGACCAGTTGATGCAGCAAGCGGACACGCTTTCCACGGAGGCGGACGCCCAGCGTCCGGTGCAGCAATGAGTACAGGCATGCAAGGCGCCACGCTGGCATCATCGCAGTCCCCCATCACGCTCTACGTCCCGCGCGATGCGGCGGCGCTGGCCGTCGGCGCCGACGCGGTCGTCGCCGCCATCGAGCGCGAGGCCGCGCGGCGTGACACGCCGGTGCGCATCGTGCGCAACGGCTCGCGCGGCCTGCTGTGGCTCGAACCGCTCGTCGAAGTCGCTACGCCGGCTGGGCGCGTCGCCTACGGGCCGGTCGCCCCGCAGGACGTGCCTGCGCTGTTCGACGCCGGCTGGCTGCACGGCGGCGCGCATGCGCTGTGCCAAGGCCTGACCGACGAGATCCCTTACCTGAAGCGCCAGGAGCGGCTGACCTTCGCGCGCGTGGGCGTGACCGACCCGCTGTCGCTGCAGGACTATGCCGACCACGGCGGGCTGCAAGGCCTGCGCAATGCGCTGGACATGCCGGCCGAGGCCATCGTCCAGGCCGTCATCGACTCCGGCCTGCGCGGACGCGGCGGCGCTGCTTTCCCCACCGGCCTCAAGTGGCGCACGGTGCTGCAAACGCCGGCCGAGCAGAAATACATCGTCTGCAACGCCGACGAGGGCGACTCGGGCACCTTCTCCGACCGCATGCTGATGGAAGGCGACCCTTACGTCCTGATCGAAGGCATGGTCATCGCCGGCCTGGCCGTGCAGGCCACGCGCGGTTACATCTACGTACGCGCCGAGTACCCGCACGCCATCGCCACGCTGCAAGCGGCCATCGCGCGTGCACGCGATGCCGGCTGGCTGGGGCCGGACGTCCTGGGCAGCGGACGCGCCTTCGAACTCGAAGTCCGGAAAGGCGCGGGCGCGTACATCTGCGGCGAGGAAACGTCGCTGCTCGAAAGCCTAGAAGGCAAGCGCGGCGTGGTACGCGCCAAGCCGCCGCTGCCGGCCATCGCCGGGCTTTTCGGCCGGCCCACCGTGGTCAACAACGTGGTGTCGCTGGCCTCGGTACCGATCATCCTGGCGCGCGGCGCGGCGTTCTACCGCGAATACGGCGTCGGACGATCGCAGGGCACGCTAGCATTCCAGCTGGCCGGCAACATCAAGCACGGCGGGCTGGTCGAAAAAGCCTTCGGCGTCACGCTGCGCGAACTGCTCTACGACTACGGCGGCGGCAGCGCGTCGGGCCGTCCGCTGCGCGCGGTGCAGGTGGGGGGGCCGCTGGGCGCCTACCTGCCCGAGTCGCAGTGGGACGTGCCGCTGGACTATGAAGCCTACGCGGCCATGTCGGCGATGGTTGGCCATGGCGGCATCGTCGCCTTCGACGACACGGTGGACATGGCGCGCATGGCGCGCTACGCGATGCAGTTCTGCGCGATCGAGTCCTGCGGCAAGTGCACGCCGTGCCGCATCGGCTCGACGCGTGGGGTCGAGGTCATCGACCGCATCGTGGCCGCGGACTCGCCCGACGCGCGCCAACGACAGGTCCACCTGCTGCGCGACCTGTGCGACACCATGCTGGGCGGATCGCTGTGCGCCCTGGGCGGCATGACGCCCTACCCGGTGCTGTCCGCGCTGCAGCACTTCCCCGCCGATTTCGGCCTGCAGCAGACGCAAGACGCCCACGAGGCGGCCTGATCACGGAGGCAAACATGCTGGAAACCGTCGTCAAGCGCGATCGCGACTATGGCACCCCGGCCCGCGAATCGACGCAGACCGTCACCCTGACCATAGACGGCCAATCCATCACCGTGCCGGCCGGCACGTCCGTGATGCGCGCGGCCGCCGAAGCAGGCATCCACATTCCCAAGCTGTGCGCCACCGACAGCCTGGAGGCCTTCGGGTCCTGCCGGCTCTGCCTGGTCGAAATCGAAGGCCGCCGCGGCTATCCAGCCTCGTGCACGACGCCAGCCGAGGACGGCATGGTCGTGCACACCGAAACGCCCAAGCTGCGCGACCTGCGCCGCGGCGTGATGGAGCTGTACATCTCCGACCACCCGCTGGACTGCCTGACCTGCGCGGCCAACGGCGACTGCGAGCTGCAGGACATGGCCGGCGTGGTGGGCTTGCGGGAGGTGCGCTATGGCTATGAAGGGCGCAACCACCTGCACGACGCCAAGGACGAGTCCAACCCCTACTTCACCTATGACCCGTCCAAGTGCATCGTCTGCAACCGCTGCGTGCGCGCCTGCGAGGAAACACAGGGCACCTTCGCGTTGACGATCTCCGGCCGGGGCTTCGATTCGCGGGTGTCGGCCGGACAGGACGAACCCTTCATGCAAAGCGAGTGCGTGTCCTGCGGCGCCTGCGTGCAGGCCTGTCCGACCGCGACCCTGCAGGAAAAATCCGTCATCATGCTCGGCCAGGCCGAGCATGCCGTCATCACTACTTGCGCATATTGCGGCGTGGGCTGCGCCTTCAAGGCCGAAATGAAGGGCCAGGAGGTCGTGCGCATGACCCCCTGGAAGGACGGCAAGGCCAACCGCGGCCACTCCTGCGTCAAGGGGCGCTTTGCCTGGGGCTACGCCACGCACAAGGACCGCGTGACCAAGCCGATGATCCGCAAGCGCATCACCGATCCCTGGCAAGAGGTTTCCTGGGAAGAGGCGATCGCCTATGCGGCGTCCGAGTTCCGGCGCATCCAGGCCCAATACGGCCGCGACGCGGTCGGCGGCATCACGTCGTCGCGCTGCACCAACGAGGAAACCTGGCTGGTGCAGAAGCTGGTGCGCGCCGCCTTCGGCACCAACAACGTCGACACCTGCGCGCGCGTGTGCCACTCGCCGACCGGCTACGGCCTGAAGCAAACGCTGGGCGAATCGGCCGGCACGCAGACGTTCGACTCGGTCATGAAAAGCGACGTGATCGTCATCATCGGCGCCAATCCGAGCAGCGGCCACCCGGTGTTCGCCTCGCGCCTGAAGCGCCGCCTGCGCCAGGGCGCGCGCCTGATCGTCATCGACCCCCGCCGCATCGAATTGGTCAATGCGCCGCACGTGCGCGCCGATTACCACCTGCAGCTGCGCCCGGGCACCAACGTGGCGGTCCTCACGGCCATGGCCCACGTCATCGCCACCGAAAACCTCATCGACGAGGACTTCGTCGCGCAGCGCTGCGAGCGCGAGCCCTTCGAGCAATGGCGTGCCTTCGTCAGCAAGCCTGAAAACTCGCCCGAAGCCATGCAAGCCGTCACCGGCGTGCCCGCGCAGGCCGTGCGCGGCGCCGCGCGGCTCTACGCCACCGGCGGCAACGGTGCCATCTACTACGGCCTGGGCGTGACCGAGCACAGCCAAGGATCGACGGCGGTCATGGCCATCGCCAACCTGGCCATGGCCACCGGCAACATCGGCCGTGAAGGCGTGGGCGTCAACCCCTTGCGCGGGCAGAACAACGTGCAGGGCTCGTGCGACATGGGCTCTTTTCCGCACGAGCTGCCAGGCTACCGCCACATCTCCGATCCGGCGGTGCGCGCGCAGTTCGAAGCCGATTGGGGCGTTCGCCTGCAGCCAGAACCCGGCCTGCGCATCCCCAACATGTTCGAGGCGGCACTGGCTGGCACCTTCAAGGGCCTGTACTGCCAGGGCGAGGACTTGGTCCAGTCCGATCCCAATACCCAGCACGTGGCCGCGGCGCTGTCGGCCATGGAATGCATCGTCGTGCAGGACCTGTTCCTGAACGAAACGGCCAAGTATGCGCACGTCTTCCTGCCCGGTTCATCGTTCCTCGAAAAGGACGGCACCTTCACCAACGCCGAGCGGCGCATCTCGCGCGTGCGCAAGGTGATGGAGCCGAAGGCGGGCATGGCCGACTGGGAGGTCACCATGGCGCTATCCAACGCGCTGGGCTATCCCATGTCGTATTCGCATCCCAGCGAAATCATGGCCGAGATCGCGCGGCTGACGCCCACCTTCGCCGGCGTCAGCTATGAAAAGCTCGACCGGCTGGGCAGCCTGCAATGGCCCTGCAATGACGCCGCGCCAGAAGGCACGCCCATCATGCACGTGGACGCGTTCGTGCGCGGCAAGGGCAAATTCTTCATCACGCAGTACGTGCCCACCGACGAACGCGCCACCCGTCGCTATCCGCTGCTGCTGACGACAGGGCGCATCCTGTCACAGTACAACGTCGGCGCGCAGACACGGCGCACGCCCAACGTGGCATGGCACGGCGAGGACCTGCTGGAAGTCAACCCGCAGGACGCCGAGGACCGCGGCATTCGCGACGGCGACTGGGTGGGCGTGCAAAGCCGCGCCGGGGAAACGGTGCTGCGGGCCACCGTCACCGACCGCGTACCGCCCGGCGTGGTCTACACCACCTTCCACTTTCCCGAGTCGGGCGCCAACGTGGTGACCACCGACAACTCCGACTGGGCCACCAACTGCCCGGAGTACAAGGTCACGGCGGTGCAGATCACCAAGGTCACGCAGCCTTCGGAATGGCAGCGCAACTGGTCGCGCTTTGACGAGATACAGGAAAGGCTATTGCGGGAACGCCGCCGGGCCGAGGCGCCCGCGGCCGAGTAGCGCGGCGCGCGCGAGCGGAGCCCCACACGATGGACATCGCCCAAGCCGTCCCGGACCTCCCGGCGCCCGATGCCCCTGGGGCGTGGCGCGCCGAGGTCGTGCGCGTGCGCGACGGCGCGGTCCAGGTGGATGCGCAAACGGACGTGCTGGCCGAGGAAACGCCCGTGGCCCTGGAATACAACGGCATCGCCCACGCCACCCTGATGGCCACGCCCGCAGACCTCGAGGACTTCGCCATCGGGTTTTCGCTGACCGAAGGCATCGTGCGCGGGCCCGGCGACGTGCGCGACGTCGAGATCTGTGCCCAGCCGCAAGGTGTCGTGGTGCGCCTCGAGATCGCCAGCGCCTGCCTGGATGCGCTCAAGCGCCGCCGGCGGGCGATGGCCGGACGCACGGGTTGCGGACTATGCGGCGTCGAAACCCTCGATGATGCCCTGCGCCCGATCGATCCCGTGCCCGATGCCGTGCCCGTGCCGTTGCCGCTGCTGCTTGCCGGCATGGCCGCCATGCGCGGCCGCCAGGCGCTGCATGCGCAGACCGGCGCGACGCACGCCGCGGCGTGGATGGACGCCCGAGGGCGCCTGCGCCTGTTGCGCGAGGACGTCGGCCGGCACAATGCGCTGGATAAGCTACTTGGCGCGATGGCGCGCCAGGGCCTGCCTGCGCGCGAAGGCGCCGTGCTGGTCTCGAGCCGCGCCAGCTACGAGATGGTGCAAAAGGCGGCGAGCCTGGGCGCCGGCGTGCTGGCCGCCGTCTCCGCGCCGACGGCGCTGGCGCTGCGCGTGGCCGATCGGGCCAACGTGGCGCTGGTCGGTTTCGTGCGCGGACGCGACTGCGCCATCTACACCCACCCCGAGCGGATAGCCGCCCAACCAAGGTCCACGTAAACCACCACGCCATGAATATCGACAACCTCGTCCGCATGGCCAACCGCATCGGCGACTTCTTCGCGGCCATGCCCGATCGCGACGAAGCGCTCGAAGGCATCGCCGGCCATATCCAGAAATTCTGGGAGCCGCGCATGCGCGCGCGATTGCTCGCCTTCCTGCAAGAACACCCTGACGGACGCGATGGCGACACGCAGCTGGCGCCCATCGTCCTGCAAGCCGTCACGCTTTATCGAGACCGGCTCCAGCCGGCAGCCATGCCCGCAGCATGACGCCTTTCCCACCAGGCGCATGCCGGCAGGCCATCTCCCACTGCAGCGCAAGAAGCCGCAAACGCGGCCCGGCCGCGTCGTTGACGCGCGGCTGCCCGACCGTTTGATCGAGGAGACAGGATGAATTCAGGCACCTCTACGCTGGACTTGCCGGGCGCGCGGCCCGGCCTTCTGGACAAGGAACGCACCATCGCCGGCCCGGGCTTTAACCGCTGGCTGGTTCCGCCCGCGGCACTGGCCATCCACCTGTGCATCGGCATGGCCTACGGGTTTTCGGTGTTCTGGCTGCCGCTGTCGCAAAGCGCGGGCGCGGGCGTCATGACCTGCCCACCGGAGATGGGCGTGCTGGCCGAGCTGTTCGCCACCAACTGCAACTGGCGCATTTCCACCATGGGGTGGATGTACACCCTGTTCTTCGTGCTGCTGGGCTGCTCAGCCGCACTTTGGGGCGGCTGGCTCGAGCGCGCCGGTCCGCGCAAGGCCGGCGTAGTGGCCGCCTGCTGCTGGTGCGGCGGGCTCGTGATCTCCGCCATCGGCGTCTACCTGCACCAGTTGTGGATGCTTTGGGTCGGCTCGGGCGTGATCGGCGGCATCGGCCTGGGCCTAGGCTATATCTCTCCGGTCAGCACGCTGATCAAATGGTTTCCCGACCGCCGCGGCATGGCCACCGGCATGGCCATCATGGGCTTCGGCGGCGGGGCGATGATTGGTGCCCCGCTGGCCGACATGCTGATGCGCCACTACGCCAGCGCCGAATCGGTCGGTGTGTGGGAAACCTTCCTGACCATGGCGGCCATCTACTTCGTCTTTATGATGGCCGGGGCCATGGGCTACCGGGTGCCTCCCACGGGCTGGAAACCGGCGGACTGGACCCCGCCCGCGACCCAGGCGAACGACGCCATGATCACCAAGGGCCACGTGCACGTCAAAAAGGTATGGGGCATCCCGCAGTTCTGGCTCGTGTGGCTGGTGCTCTGCCTGAACGTGACGGCCGGGATCGGCATCCTCGGCATGGCATCTCCGCTGCTGCAGGAGGTCTTTGCCGGCCGCCTCATCGGCGCCGACGGCCTGGCCTTCAATGAGCTGGACAAGTCTCAGCTGGCTGCCATCGCCGCCATCGCCGCCGGCTTCACTGGGCTACTCAGCCTATTCAACATCGGCGGACGTTTTTTTTGGGCCAGCCTTTCCGACAAGCTTGGCCGCAAGCTGACCTACACGACCTTTTTCGTGCTGGGCTTCGCGCTTTATGCGTCGATCCCGCTGGCTTCGGACGCGGGTGCCCTGGCGCTGTTCGTCGGCGCCTTCTGCATCATCCTGTCGATGTATGGCGGCGGCTTCGCGACCGTGCCGGCCTACCTGGCAGACCTGTTCGGCACCCAGATGGTCGGAGCCATCCACGGCCGCCTACTGACGGCCTGGTCGGCGGCCGGCATCTTCGGCCCGGTGCTGGTCAACTACATCCGCGAATACCAGCTGAGCATGGGCGTGCCACGCGCCCAGGTGTATGACATCACCATGTACATCCTGGCCGGCATGCTCATCGTCGGGCTGATCTGCAACCTGGCGATCCGCCCGGTCAATCCCAAGCACTTCATGAGCGAGGAAGAACTGGCCCGCGAAAAGGCGCTGGCGCACGAGCGGGCCGTGGCCGCCGAAGTGTCCGGGCCGGGCAGCGGCGGCACCACGCCCGTGGCGCTGGTGGCCCTTGCCTGGGCGGCAGTGGGCATCCCGCTGGCCTGGGGCATTTGGATCACCCTGCAAAAGGCGGTGATCCTGCTGCACTGACGGAAAGCCGGCCAAGCCAGAAACAGGCGCCGCCAGGCTTGCCGCCTGCGGCGCCTGTTTGCATGGACGGCTTCATGCGTGCGCGGGCGGCGGCCCACCCGTGGGCGCGCCGCGCCGGTGCGGCGCGACCCCCGCTGCCGGATCGCCGCCCGAATGGCCGCCCCCGCCCAGCATTCCCTTGAGCAGGTCGATGGGCACGGGAAACACGATGGTCGAGGACCTATCGTTGGCGATGTCGTACAGCGTGGAAAGGAAACGCAGCTGCATGGCATTGGGCGAAGCGGCCAGCGCGTTGGCGGCCTCGACCAGTTTTTCGGCAGCTTGGTGCTCGCCCTCGGCGTTGATGATGCGCGCGCGGCGGTTGCGCTCGGCCTCTGCCTGCCGGGCGATGGCCCGCACCATGCTTTCGTCTATGTCCACGTGCTTGATCTCTACGTTGGCGACCTTGATGCCCCAGGCGTCCGTCTGGCTGTCCAGTATGGCCTGCAAGTCCGCGTTGAGCTTGTCGCGCTCGGCCAGCATTTCATCCAGGTCGTGCTTGCCCAGCACCGAGCGCAGCGTGGTTTGCGCCAGCTGGCTGGTGGCTTCCATGAAGTTCATCACCTGGATGACGGCCTTGTCCGGGTCGACGACGCGGAAATAGACCACGGCGTTGACCTTGACCGAGACGTTGTCGTGCGAAATGACGTCCTGGCTCGGCACGTCCAGCACGATCGTGCGCAGGTCCACCCGCACCAACTGCTGCACGAAAGGCACCAGCACGATCAGCCCAGGCCCCTTGACGCCGCTGTAGCGGCCAAGCGTGAATACGACGCCACGCTCGTATTCGCGCAAAATGCGTATGACCGAAAGCAAAATGGCGATCGCGATGAGGGCCAGTACTGCATAAGGGATCCATGCCATGGTCAACCTCCTTGGTGAATTTCGTCCGTGCGCCGCACGACGAGCGTCAGGCCGTTGCGGGAGGCGACCATTACCGCCTGCCCAGGTTGTAGCCCTTCGGGGCCGACCGCCTGCCAGGATTCGCCGTACAGCTGCACCCGGCCTTGCCTGCCCTGCCAGGACAACACGCGCGCGCCCTGCCCGACCAAGCTGGGCTCGCCGGTGACCGCGCGACGCCGGTGCGCCCGGACCACGGCCGCAAGCACGACCGCGAGCAGCACGAGGCTGGCCAGCGTCGCGACGGCCACCACCGGCAGGGACAGCGCCAGGCCAGGCACTTCGCCGTCGAACATCATCAGCGAGCCCAGCGCGAAAGCTGCCGCCCCACCTATGCCCAGGACCCCGAACGACGCGACGAAGGCCTCGGCGGCCATCAGCGCGATGCCCAGCGCCACCAGGGCCAGGCCGGCATAGCTGACCGGCAACAGGTTCAACGCGAATAGGCCGACCAGCAGCGCGATGCCGCCGACCACGCCCGGCACCACCGCACCCGGATTCATCAGTTCGAACAGTACGCCGTAGACGCCCAGCAGCATCAGCAGGTAGGCCACGTTCGGGCTGGCAATCACCCCCAGCAGTCGCGTCCGCCAGTCGGGCGCGAGCGCGATCACCGAGGCACCGCGCGTGGCCAATGCAATCTCGGCCTTGCCCGCCTTGACGCGACGACCATCGGCCTGGGCGAGCAGGTCATCGAGATCGGTCGCCATGATCTCCACAATGCCTTGGCCGAGGGCCTCGGCCGCGGGCACGCTGGCCGCATCGCGCACCGCGCGCTCGGCCCAGTCCGCGTTGCGCCCGCGCAGCGCGGCCAGGCTGCGAATCTGCGCGACGGCATCGTTGACGGCCTTGCGGCTCATGGCGTCTGGCTCGCGACCATCGCCGGCAGCGCCATCGCTGCCGCCGGATTCGCGCCTATCGGCCTTGCTCGGCGATTCATCCGCGGCGCCGTCGTCGGCTTTGGGGTCGCGCCGCGGTTGCGGCGCCATCGGCCCGCCGATCGGGACCGGCGTGGCCGCACCGATATGGGTGGCCGGCGCCATGGCCGCCAGGTGGCTGGCGTAGGCGATATAGGTGCCGGCACTCGCCGCGCGCGCGCCGGCCGGCGCCACGTAGGCGATGACGGGAACGGGCGAGGCCAGGATGTCCCGGATGATCTCGTGCGTAGACGAGGCCAGCCCGCCTGGGGTGTCGATGCGCAAAACGGCCGCAACGGCATTGTGCTGCCTGGCCTGGGCGAGGCCTTTCCGGATGTAGTCCGTGGTGGCCGGCCCGATGGCACCGTCGATGTCGAGCAGGACGACGATAGGTGAATCCGTCGCCGCCGATGGGTCAGGCTGCGCTCCCCAAGCAGCCGACAGGATCACGGCCAGCAGCGCCGCAAGCCGGCGCCCCGCGCCGACAGCCGGTGCCGCGGCGCTGCGCAACCGGAAAAGCGGCCATTGCGGACGAAGGAACATGCGCTGCCCCAGCCCTGCGCGGCGCCGTAGGCTTCACGGCGGCACGCTTGCGCGGCGACGGCGGAATGCCGAAGCCCCTGGGGTCATGATACGCGCAGGCGCCGGCGCGCCAGGCCCTGCCGCCGGCCATTACGCAACGCGATGTAAACAAGACGGCCCTGCAATGCACGCACGCAGGGCCGTTGCAATGAGGGCGATGACAGGTGCTAGCCTGTGCCGCCAGCGGCAGGCAGCACGGCCAGCCGCCATCGACGCTGCCGGCACGAGCACTAGGCGGGCTTTTTTTCTTCCTTGACGCGGTAGACCAGCACCGCGGTCTGGGCCAGCGACAGCACCTTGGCCGTCACGCTGCCCAGGAGCAACCGAGACAACCCGCTGCGCCCGTGGCTGCCGATGAAAATCAGGTCGCAACCGTGTTCGGCCGCGGCCTGGACAATGCCGTCGGCCACGTTAAAGTTGGACACGGCGTATGACTTGCCTTGCACGCCCGCGGTCTCGGCCCGATCCATGACGGACTTCAGGTACTTGGCGGCCTGTTCCTGGGCCGCCTCCTCGTAGGCCTCATCCGTGATCGCATACGCGGCGGCCATGCCGTCAAAGCCGATGGTGGCGGCAAACGGCTGGGTCACGTGCAGCGCGACCACCTCGGCGCCTATCGATCGCGCGAAGCTCACGCCCGCGTTGGCGGCCTGGGCCGACAGGGGCGAGCCGTCGGTGGGGATCAGGATTTTCTTGAACATGAATTTGCCTCCTTGTGGGCGTCGGATGCTGGCTGCGCGGGAGGTTGCCGCAGGCCCGGTCAGGCCTGCTGCCCCGTGGCCGCACGATACAGCACGGTACACCTCGTACCGGTACGACAGTAGGCCAGCACGGGTTGCGGCAGTGTGCCCAGCAGCTCGGCGAAGCGCTCGACATCGGCCTGCGTCATCGCGCCGCTGACCACCGGTTGGTATTCGCACTGCAGGCCGACCTTGCGCGCGGCCTCGGCCACGGCCGCGGCCGTCGGCTGGTCGGGCCCGCCCTCGAAGTCCGGCCGGTTGATGATGACACTCTTGTAGCCGGCGGCGGCCACCGCCGGCATGTCCTCGGGCCCGAGCTGCGGGGCGACGGCGAAATTCTCGTTCAGCGGATTGATCGGCGTAGCCATGAAAGTCTCCTGTTTCCGTCGCACAGTATATTCATTCGGCCGTCGATTCCGCTTGTCGAAGATCAACCGGGTGTGTCGTGGCGCGCGATCGCCGCACTCACGCAGCAGCGGCAGTGGCTGCCGCCCCATCTTGCAGCAGCCGCTCGAGCAGCGTCCAGGCGTTGCGATTCTCGGCCATGGCCACCGAAAAGCGCATGCGCGTCGACGGCGCCTGCGCAGGCGAAAACAGGGTGCCCGGCGCCAGCAACATGCCGCGGTCGGCCGCCACGCGGGCCAGGACCTCGGTATCGAGGCCGCAGTCGGCCCAGATGAACATGCCCGCGTGAGGTTCCGGATCGACACGGATGCCAAGCCGGGCCAGGCTTTTGAGGCAGCGCTGCCGCGCATCGTCGACCCGCGCGCGTACGCGCTCGACGTGGCGGCGGTACTGTCCACCGGCCAGCACGCGGTGCACTACCCGTTCGCCCAGTTCGGGCGAGGTCAGCCCGGATAGCATCTTGCGGTCGGTGAGTTTCTGGGCAAGGTCTGGATGGGCGGCGATGTAGCCGACACGCAGGCTGGCAGCCAGCATCTTCGAATAGCCGCCGACGAGGATCACCCGCTCGAGCCTGTCCAGCGCGGCCAGGCGGATTGGGCCGCCCGGGTGCAGCTCGCTGTAGGTATCGTCCTCGACGATATGGAAGTCGTGGCGCTCGGCCAGCCGCAGCACGTCATAGGCCGCGCCCGCCGACAGCGTGTGGCCGGTCGGGTTGTGCACGGCGGAGTTGATGATGAACAACTTGGGTCGGTGTAGCTCCGCCAGGCGGGCAAGGGCGGCGATGTCAGGCCCTTCCGGCAACCGCGGCACACCCATGACATTGGCGCCGTAGGCGGCCAGCCGGCCAAAGATGACGAACCAGGCAGGATCTTCCACCAACACGGTGTCGCCAGGAAGCACCAGCTGACGCACAATGAGGTCCAGCGCGTGCGTGACGCCAGCCGTGGTCAGCAGGTTGCGCTCCGGATGGGCGGGTACCCCCGCCGCCTGCAGGGTTGCCGCGATCTGCTGGCGCAGCGGCAGGTAACCTTGGGGAACACCGTAAGCGAGCAGGCCGCTGCGCGCCGAACGGCCCACCGCACGCACCGCGCCGTTGACCAGGTCCTCGTCCAGCCAGGCCGGCGGCATCAATCCGGCCCCGCCCGGTATGTCCGACGCGACGCCATCGCGGAACATGCTGCGCAACAGCCAGGCGATGTCGACCCGGGCCGGCGGCGCAAGCGTGGCAGGTGCCACCGGCGGCGCGACCGGGTCGCGCCAGGCGCGCACGTAGAAGCCGGCGCCGCGCCGGGACTCGGCCAGGCCCTTTGCCACCAACCGCTCATAGGCATCGACCACTGTATACCGGCTGACCCCGGCCTGCTGCGCCATGCGCCGGATGGACGGCAACCGCGTGCCGGCGCGCAGGCCTTGTTCGCGGATCCGGCGCGCCAGGTGGTCGGCGATTTGCTCGGCCAGCGTCACATCGCTGCGCCGCACGGGCCGCCAGGCCAGGGGATCGGTGGATGGGAAGACAACTGTCATGGCAAATCGACCAGGCCAGATTCGGGATTGAACTGAAAAACTGTACCGGTACTGTACTGTTTGTTGGGCGTAGATTGACAGCAATCGCCCCGGGCTGCAATCCCCACGGGCCCTTCTTCAGTCCTATTCGAGCTGCCTCCGATGGGTTCTACTGCCAGCACAGCATCCCAAGCGCTTGCCGCCGACGGCCGCGCCCCCGCCGGCCGCGGCTATCTCTGGGGCTTGCTCGGGGTGGCGATTTTCTCGCTCACCTTGCCCATGACGCGGATCGCCGTCGCCGAGCTCGACCCGCTGCTCGTCGCACTGGGGCGTGCGTTCGTCGCCGCGCTGCCGGCGGCGGCGCTGCTGGGGCTGACGCGCAGCCGGCTGCCCCGGCCAGCTGAATGGCGCGGCATCGCGCTGGCGGCGCTGGGCGTCGTGATCGGCTGGCCGCTGCTGTCGACGCTGGCCATGCAAAGCGCCCCGGCCGCGCATGGCGCGGTCGTCAACGGCCTGCTGCCGCTGGCGACCGCCGCCTTCGCCGCCTGGCGCAGCGGCGAACGGCCGCCTGGTGCCTTCTGGGCCTGGGCCGTGGCCGGCGCGGCGCTGGTCACCGCCTTCGCCTTGCACGAGGGGCACGGGCGCCTGCAGCCGGCGGACTGGTGGTTACTGGCCTCGGTCGTCCTGGGCGGCCTGGGCTACAACGAAGGGGCGCGCGTGGCACGCACCTTGGGCGGATGGCGCACCATCTGCTGGATCCTGGTGGCCAGCGCCCCCTTCCTGGCGTTGCCCGCGGCATGGCTGGCCTGGCAATTGGACGGGATGCCGTCCTCGGCGGCGCTCGGCGCGTTCGCGTACTTGGCATTGTTTTCCATGTTCCTCGGCTTCTTCGCGTGGTATCGCGGGCTGGCCGCGGGCGGTATCGCCCGCGTCGGCCAGGTCCAGCTGCTGCAACCTTTCATGACAGTGGCCGCCGCTGCGCTGCTGTTTGGCGAAACGGTGCCCCCGTCGACGTTCGCGTTTGCCGCGGCGGTCATCGCCGTCATCGCCGCGGGCCGCCGCGCAGCGAGGAGGCAGCCATGATGACGCCCAGCCTGATGGCGTCGCTCGCCCTGTTCGCGCTGGTCTCGTCGATCACGCCTGGGCCCAACAACCTCATGCTGGCGGCCTCGGGCCTGAACTACGGCTTTCGACGCTCCGTTCCGCACATGCTGGGTGTGAGCCTCGGCTTCATGGCGATGCTGGCGCTGGTCGGCCTGGGCGCGGGCGCAGCCTTCACCCAATGGCCTTGGCTTTACGAAATCCTGCAGTACGCCGGCGCGGCCTACCTGTTGTACCTGGCTTGGCGCATCGCCACGGCCGGGCCGCCCGACGCCGAGCGGCAGGCCACCGGCAAGCCGTTCACCTTCCTACAAGCGGCCGCGTTCCAATGGGTCAATCCCAAGGCCTGGGTCATGGCGCTGGGCGTCATCGCCGCGTACACGCCGCAAGCGGACTTTTTCTTCAACCTGATGGTGGCCACGCTGATCTGCGGCGTCGTCAACCTCCCCAGCATCGGCTTGTGGACGGCCTTCGGCGCGGCGCTGCGCCCGCTGCTGCGCCGGCCTGCGGCGCTGCGCGCGTTCAACGTCGGCATGGCGCTGCTGCTGGTCGCCTCGCTCTATCCGGTGGCCGCCGATATCGCCCGGAGGATGCTGTCATGACCTCACTGCCACCCCCTGCGGCATCGTACCGGGCGCTTGCCGGCCCGGCGCGGCGCCTGGGCTGGCCGGCCGGGCTGCCGGCCGGTGCCGCAGCGTGGCTGCGCGAAGCAGGCTTGTGGCTCTGCGGATCCTCGCAGTCCCGCCTGGCGCAGCTCGAACGGCTGCGCGAACTGGATGCGCGCTTGCTGCGCGACGTCGGCCTGACCCGAGCCCAGGCGCTGCGCGCCAAGCCTTGGCGCGATGCGCCCTGACCCGGTCGCAAGACGGGGAACCTGGACGCGCCGCCGCCGGCCAAGCCGGCGGCCTGCCGGGCCGAGCCAGCGCCTCGGGAACCTGCAGCCTTCAATCCGGTCGGAGACCGGGTGAACCAAAGTACGACCTTGCCCTTGCGCAGGACGGGCGCGCGCCGCGCGCTCGTGGCCATGGTCGCCGCAGCGGCGGCCGCCGCCGGCTGCGAGGGACTGGACACGTGGCAGCGGCAGGCCATCTTTTCGGTGGAAACCGAATCGCGCGCCTGGTGGCGCGAGCCAGCTCCCGGCACGCGGGTCTACGACCTACAGCTGCCCAACGGCGACCGGATCCGCACCTGGTATCTGGCCAGCGCCGATCCCGACGCTCCGGCCGTGCTCTACCTGCACGGGGCGCGCTGGAACCTCAACGGCAGCGCCTTTCGCATCGAGCGTTGGGCCGACATGGGCTATTCCGTGCTGGCCATCGATTACCGCGGATTCGGCGAATCCACGCCGCTGCTGCCGTCCGAGGGCAGCACCCGCGAGGATGCGGCGGCGGCCTTGGACGAACTGGCGCGATTGCAGCCCGATCCGGCGCGGCGCTTCGTGTACGGCCACAGCCTGGGCGGCGCGATCGCCATCGACCTGGCCACCCGCGCCGACCGCCCGGCCATTGCCGGCCTGATCGCGGAGGCCACGTTCACCAGCGTGCGCGACATGCTTTCGACTACGCGCTGGGGCTGGATGCCCGGACTATCGCTGCTCGTGACCCAGCGCTTCGATTCGCTCGCGAAGGCCGCGCGGCTGGACGTCCCGGTGCTGTTCGTGCACGGCACGGCCGACCGGGTCGTCCCGCATGGCATGAGCGATGCGCTGTACGAGGCGGCGAGCAATGTGCCGCCGGCGCTGCGGCGGCTGGTCAAGATCGAAGGCGCCTCGCACTCGGGGGCAAGCCGCGCCGGCGCGGCCTATGAAGAGCCGGTACGCGCCTTCATACAGGCGGCCACCTCGGCGCAAGGAGCCTGACCATGATTGCGTCCAGCCTAAGGCCATGGCCATTCGCACGGCTGGACATCCCGGCGCCCTTGCCCCACATTAGGGCTCAGGCATACGAATCCCGGAAACGGGCCGGCTTCTCGCCGTCCCGGCCATCCGGCCACCTTCCCGGGGGGGCCGGACATTTCGCGGGCAACGTCGCCCGTGCCACGCGCATGCAGTTCCTCAGGCCTTTCCTACAGGAGAAACACCGTGAGATTGCTCAGCCGTATGCTCGCCCTGATCACAGGCGCCCTGTTTGCAGGTGCCACGGCCTTGGCCGCCGACGCCCCGCCCACCCGCCAGCCTGACGTGATCTTCGTGCCCACGCCGCAGGAAGTCGTCGACGAGATGCTCAGCATCGCCAAGGTCGGACCGGGCGACGTGCTCTACGACCTGGGCTCGGGCGATGGCCGCATCCCGATCACCGCCGCCAAGCGCTTCGGCATCACGGCCGTGGGCGTGGACATCGACCCGCAGCGCATTGCCGAGGCGCGCAAGAATGCCGAGGAGCAAGGCGTCACCGACAAGGTCACCTTCATCCAGGGCGACCTGTTCGAGCAGGACTTGTCCAAGGCAACGGTCATTTCGCTGTACCTGCTGCCATCGCTGAACCTGAAGCTTCGCCCCACGCTGCTCAAGCTCAAGCCGGGCACACGCATCGTCTCGCATGCCTTTGACATGGGCGACTGGAAACCGGATCAGACCGCCACGGTCAACGGCCGGACGGTCTACTTTTGGACCGTGCCGCAGCAGTAGCGCCGGCCCCCAACACGGCGGGCGGCGCGGGCGGCGCGGGCGGCCGCCCCAGATTGCCTCGACAACCGCGCCGCGCCCAGGCACGGCTTGGGGCCTACAGCGCCCGGCGCCAGGTGCGCAGCGGGATACAGGTCTGCAGCCTGCATACCGCACGATCGACGAGCGCCGGGTGCAGTTCGTGCCCGACGTTGGACGCCACGTCCAGGGTGGCGTCGCCGCCCAGCGCAGCCAGCCGTGCGTACGCGTCGTTGCTGTGCGCCACCGGCATCACCGGATCGTCCTCGCCGTGGAAAAAATGCAAGGTGCTGAATTCCGGCGCGCGCTCGGGCAAGGTCACATACCGCCCCGAAAACGCCAGCACCCTGCCCGCCAGCCCGTCGTGGGCTGCGGCCAGCTCCAGCGCCATGATGGCGCCTTGGCCAAAACCCAGCAACGCCGTATCCGGCGGCAGCAACCTATAGCGTCGTTGGGCACGCTCGACATAATCGGCCAGCGCCGGCAGTGCCCGCGCCACGCGCTGCCGGCCGTCGCCTCCGTCTATCCCGGCCGAAGCAAACCACTGGCGGCCGTGGCCGCGCTCGCAGGCCTCAAAACCTTCCGGCAATAGCAGCGCCGCCGCAGGAAAGTAATGGCGCAGCGTCAGCGCCACGGGCAGCATGCTGCATGCCGTGGCCCCCGCGCCATGCAAAAAGATCAACAGCTGCCGCGGCTCCTGCTCGGGCGGCAAGGCGATGGCGGGGCGATGCGCGCTTTCCATGGCGGCCTGTGATCGGCGGACGACCTTTGCAGCATAGCAGCTATTGGCCGGCTGCCGGCCTTGCCTGCCAGCAGGTGGCCGTTTTGGTTGTTTTTGGTATCATTAATGACCATTTAGAACCTTTTGCGAGGCAACCCCATGCGCTTGGCCACCCTGGAAATCGAACGGCAACCCGTCGTGGCAGTCATCTCCGACGACGGACAAGGCTATGTCCCCGTCGCGGAGCTCGTGCCCGGCTTCCACGGCGACATGACCGACCTCATCGCCGCGTTGCCGCAGCATCGTACGGCGCTGCAGGGTGCCTCCCAATGGCGCAAAGTGGACGGCGCGCGCTGGCTGCCGCCCATCCGTCCGCGGCGCAACATCTTTTGCGTGGGCAAGAACTACCACGAGCACGCCAAGGAATTCAGCCAGTCGGGCTTTGACAGCTCGGCCGCCAAAGGCGAGGTCGCGCCCGAAGCGCCGGTGGTGTTCACCAAGGCGCCCACCTGCGCCATTGGGCATGGCGCGACGGTCGAGCGCCACGCCGGCGTCACCGCCCAGCTGGATTACGAAGCGGAGCTCGGCGTGATCATCGGCAAGGCCGGCCGTGGCATCCAGCCGGCCGACGCGTGGTCGTACGTCGCGGGCTACACCGTCATCAACGACGTCACCGCGCGCGACCTGCAGCACAAGCACCGGCAATGGTTCCTGGGCAAGTCCATGGACACCTTCTGCCCCATGGGGCCTTGGATCGTTACCGCCGATGGCATCGACGGCGCCAACCTGGACGTGCGATGCTGGGTCAACGGCGAGCTGCGCCAGGATGCCAACACCCGCGACCTGATCTTCGACATCCCGACCCTGATCGCCACCCTGTCGGCCGGCATCACCCTGCAACCCGGCGACGTCATCGCCACGGGCACCCCGGCCGGCGTCGGCATCGGCTTCAAGCCGCCGCGCTTTTTGCAAAGCGGCGACGAAGTCCGCATCGAAATCCAGCACGTCGGCACGCTGGTCAACCGCGTGGGCTAACGATACCGGGGGCGCGCCGCGCCCCCTGGGCGGCAGTCACCCGGGCCGCGGACACCGCCGCTGCACGAGACCACCAAAGGAGACAACCATGAAACTGATACGAGTGATCGCTGCCGCGGCCCTGGCCTTTGCCTTGCCGGCTGCCGCCGGCGCGGCCGACACCTGGCCGTCGCGTCCCGTGACGATGATCGTGCCCTTCCCGCCCGGCGGCGTGGCTGACACCGTCGGCCGCCCGGTGGCCGAGGCGATGAGCCGCAGCCTGGGGCAACCCGTTGTGGTCGAAAACCGCGCCGGCGCGGGCGGCGGCATCGGCATGGCGGCCGCGGCCAAGGCGGCGCCCGACGGCTACACCATCCTGATGGCCCTGTCGTCGATCTCCATCATCCCCGAGGCCGACCGCATTTTGGGCCGGGCGCCCATGTATCGATTGGACCAATTCGAACCTATCGCCCGCATCACTGCCGACCCGACGGTGCTGGTGGTCGCCACCGACAGCCCCTGGAAAACGGCGCAGGAATTCATCGAGGCGCTGCGCAAGCCGGGCAACGAGATCAGCTACGGCTCCTCGGGGAACTACGGCACCATGCACGTGCCCATGGAAATGCTGCGCCTGGCAGCGGGGCTGAACATGGTCCATGTGCCGTATTCCGGCGCCGGGCCGGCGGTCGTCGCCCTGCTTTCCGGGCAGGTGCAGGCGTTGTCCACGGGGCCGGCATCCGTCCTGCAGCACATCCGCGCCGGCAAGGTGCGCGCGCTCGCGCACTGGGGCGAAGGCCGGCTGGCCGCGCTGCCCGACGTGCCCAGCATGCAGGAACTCGGCTATCCCTCGGTGAAATTCGCGCAGTGGTCGGGGATTTTCGTGCCCACCGGTACCCCGCCGGCGGTGATCGAGCGGCTGCGCCAGGCCGCGCGCGAGGCCGCCAACGATCCCAAGGTGCGCGAGGTCATCCAAGGCGCCGGCAGCCCGGTGCTGTACCAGGACGCGCCGGAATTCCGCCAGTACTGGCAAGAGGACGCCGCGGCGGTCACCGAGGCAGTGCGCAAGATCGGCAAGGTAGAATGATCGGCTAAAGCCACGGCCCGCCACGAGCGCCGCCCGCCATGTCCGATCGCGCCTTCCAACTAAAAGAATACCTGCTGCAGAACCTGCGCTCCGGCCGTTGGTCGCCGGGCGAACGCCTTCCCACCGAGCGTGAGCTCGGCAACAGCTTCCAACTGGGGCGCAGCGCCGTGCGCCGCGTCCTGGCCGGCCTGAAGCAAAAAGGCCTGATCGACCAGACGGTCGGCAGCGGCACCTATGTATCGGCCAACGTGCGCCAGGCGCTGGCGGACTTGGACAGCGAGCACGCCGGCGCCGCGCCCATCAGCCCGGCCGAACTCATGGAAGCCCGGCTCCTGTTCGAGCCCTCGGTGGTGGAACTGATCGTGCGCAATGCCACGGCCGACGACTTCGCCCGCCTGCAGGAATGCTGTGAACAGGGCGAACGGGCCGACACCATGCAGCAGTTCGAGTACTGGGACGCCGCCTTGCACCAAGCGCTGGCCGAAGCTGCGCACAACGGCTTCGTGCTGCAAATGTTCGAGGCCATGACGCGTGCGCGCCAACAGGATGACTGGGGGCAACTCAAGCGCCGCAGCCTCACCGACGAGCGGCGGCTTGCCTACCAGCGCGAGCACCGCGCGCTGGTCGCCGCCTTGCAGGATCGCGACGCCGACCTGGCGCGCCAGCGCCTGCTAGACCATCTCCTGCACGTGCGGCGCAACCTACTGGGGGTATAGCCCTCGATGCCGCGGCCCCGCGGCAGTCCGGTCACGCCTGGGCGGCGCGACGCAGCCTTGCCTCACGCAACTTGTCGTAAACCAGGTTGTAGACGTAGGTGTAGGGCAGGAAAAACAGCAGCAGGCTGATGTCCAGCAAGAAGGCCTGCCACAGCGATATGCCCAGCCACCACGCCGCGAGCGGCACCACGATCACGATCAGCCCGCCTTCGAAACCCACCGCGTGCAGCCCCCGCATCGCGGGCGTACGGCGCCAGCCCAGCGCCGCTTCCAGCCTTTCGTACCCGGCGTTGTAGACCATGTTCCAAAGCATGGCGGCCAGCGAAATCGCCGCCGTCAGCAGGCTGGTATCCAGTACGGGCTTGTCCATCGCCCAGCCCATCGCCGGCCCGCACAGGGCGATGGCGATCAGCTCGAACAGCAGGGCGTGGAGAAAGCGTTCGGATAGGGTCTTATGGGGGGGCATCCTGGGATTTTACCGAGGGCTGCGCCCCTTCTTTGCAGTTTGCAGCGACGCCTTGCGACCGCGCGCCCTGCCTCGGCCGGGCGTGCGGCGCGCGTGCGTGCGTGGCCGTCCGTCTGGCTACAGCCCCGCCACCCCTCGCGTTTGCCATACTATTGCATGATTGTCTGACTGTATGTAGCATTCCCAATTCCCCCGACACTACAACACATGACAGGGAGACACGACGTGAACGGGAAGATCGTCAAAGTGGTTTTGGCGGCGGCCATCCTCGCAGCAAACTTTGCACATGCCGCCCAAGATGCGACGCCCATCAAGCTGCGGTTCGGGCACTCCGGCGCGCCGGACGACACCCAGCAAGTCGCCGCGTTGGAATTCGCCAAACGCGTCAAGGCCCGCACCAATGGCGCCATCGAAATCCAGGTTTTTCCCAGCAGCATGCTCGGCAATGACGGCAGCATGCTCTCGGGGACCCGCGCGGGGACCATCGACATGGTCGTCCTGGGCAACCCCTTCTACACCGGATTAGTTTCGTCCCTCAACGCCCTGGACCTGCCGTACCAATTCGACAACGCCCAGCACTTGTACCGGGTGCTCGACGGCAAGGTCGGCCGCGCCCTGCTGGACGAATTCGATGGCTACCAGCTCAAGGGCCTGGCTTTCTGGGACCTGGGCTTCCGCGCGCTGGCCAACAGCAAGCGGCCGGTCCGCAATGCCGCCGACATCAAGGGCCTGAAGATCCGTACCACGCCCAACGCCGCGCACATCAAGGCATTCCAACTGCTGGGCGCGAGCCCCCAGCCCATGCCGTGGGGCGAGGTCTACCCAGCCCTCGAATCGAAGGCGATCGACGGGCATGAAACGCCGGTCGATACCATGTACGCGGCCAAGATGTACGAAGTGCAGAAATACCTGTCGCTGACGCGACACGCGTACACGGCGCTGCCGGTCGTGATGAACAAGAAGCGCTTCGACTGCTGGGCCGGCCGAGCATACTGGGGCTTGCATCATCGCTGGCCTACGTGTTCTGGAAAAGCAGCCCTGGGCGGACCGAACCCGACCTGCAGTTCGTCCTGACACCCATCAGCTTCAAGCACGGCCAATTCGGGGTATTGGACACCTTTCCTGGGATGTCTTTGGGCGTTTGGGCGCACCGCCCCAGGAGCCGCGGTTTCGTCCGGCTGCAGTCCCCGGACCCACAGGCCGCCCCCCTGATCCAGCCCAACTACCTCAGCGACGAGGAGGACCGGCGCGTGCACATCGCCGGCGTGCGCCTGACGCGCCAGTTCTTGGGTACCAAGGAACTCGAATACTTCATCGAGCGCGAGGAAGTGCCTGGCCGGGACGTGCAAAGCGACGAAGAAATCCTGGACTTCGCGCGCCGCACCGGGTCGACCATCTACCACTTCTGCGGCACGTGCCGGATGGGACCGGCCGGCGACCCGGCAGCCGTGGTCGGGCCGGATCTTCGGGTGCATGGACTAGAAAACCTGCGCGTGGTCGATGCCTCGATCATGCCGTTGATCCCGTCCGGCAACACCTACGCGCCCACGCTGATGATCGCCGAAAAGGCCGCCGACATGATCCGCCGCGCACATCGCTAGGCGAAAAGGACGCAAGAGGACGACCGTCTGCAGGCCGCCATGGCGGTTTGGCGTCCAGGCCGGTCCAGGACGCCTGTGTGCGCGCATCGCCCTGCCGCCTCCGTCCGCCCGGACTGCTATCATCCGACAGCCCCGATGCTTCGCGCGCCGGCCACGCGGGGTGTCCTGACCGAACCGGGCCGGCGGCGCTCCCAACGACGCACATCGCATCATGTCCGACCTGGCGAAATGCCTGAACCTGAACGACTTCGAGCGCTATGCGCGGCGGCGGCTGCCGCGCCCCATCTTCGGCTACGTCCATGCGGCAGCCGAAGACAGGCACGCCTTCGACGCCAATCGCCAGGCGTTCCGCAAATACCGCCTGCTGACGAACGTGCTCGTCGACGCCACGGGTCGCAGCGCTGCCACGACGCTCCTGGGCAAGCGCTATGCGCAGCCCTTCGGCATTGCACCGATGGGATTGAGCGCGCTGTATGCCTATCGCGGCGACGTGGTGCTGGCGCAGGCCGCGGCCGCCCATGACATCCCGATGGTCTTGAGCTCTTCCTCGCTCATCCCCATGGAGGAAGTGGCCAAGGCCAATCCTGATGCCTGGTTCCAGGCCTATGTGCCCGGCGACCGCGAGCAAATGGATGCCTTGGTGGCGCGCATCCTGCGCGCGGGCTTTCGAACGCTGGTGGTAACGGTGGATACCCCTGCCTATCCCAACAAGGAAGCCTACCTGCGCTGCGGCTTTTCCAGCCCGTTGAAGCTGACACCGGACCTGATCTGGCAGGGCCTGACGCATCCCGCTTGGAGCATCGGGGTCTTTATGCGGACCCTGGTGCGCCATGGCATCCCGCACTTCGAGAACAATTACGCGACGCGCAGCGTGCCCATCATCGCCCGCAACGTCGAGCGCACCTTCGCCGACCGCGGCAACGTCACCTGGGAGCATCTGGCGCGCATCCGCCAAGCCTGGCCGCACCAACTGGTGCTCAAGGGCGTGCTCAATCCGGCCGACGCGCGGCGCGCCCGCGATGTCGGCGTGGACGCCATCATCCTATCCAATCACGGCGGCCGCCAACTCGACGACGCCGCCGCGTCCCTGGACATGCTGCCGGCGGTGCTCGAACAGGTGCCAGGGCTGCCGGTGATGATAGACGGCGGCGTGCGCCGGGGCACCGACGTCCTCAAGGCGCTCGCGCTAGGCGCGGCCTTCGTCTTCGTCGGCCGCCCGTTCGCGTATGCGGCGGCGGTGGGAGGGCGCGCCGGCGTGGACCGCGCCATCGAACTGCTTGCCGCCGAGATCGACCGCAACATGGTGATGATGGGCGTAGGCACCGTCGATGCGCTATCGCGCGAGATGCTGGTGCCGGTTTGAGGACGGCGCGTCCCGCCCGCGCGAACGCGGCGACATTTCAGCGGCGCATTGAGCAGCTAAGCACGGAATGCGTTCCCCCCGGTCTGCAACCAGACCACCCGACTGGCCCTTAGGACTTGCGCGTCCCCGGGGGTTTCCACAACAACACGACGCCCAGGGATACGACGATGCACCCTGCTCCTGCCAGCTGCCATGGCGTGATGGTTTCCCCCAGCGCAAGTACGCCGGCCAGTAAACCGATGACAGGAACCCCTAGGCTGAAGGGTGCGATCCGGTTTGCCGGATGGCGGCGAAGCAGTCCCGTCCATAGAGCGTAGGCCAGGATGGTCGCGAACCATCCCAGATAGATCGCGCAAAGCCAGCTGGCCCACGAGGCTGATGTCCAGCCCCAGCGGGTTTCCACGGGATCGAGCATCCAGCTTGCCAGGCAGAACGGGATGATCGGCACCAGGCTGGACCAAACGACGAATTCAAGCGCGTTAAATCCCCCGATCCGCTGCTGAGCCTTGCGGGCTATGATGTTCGATCCTGCCCACATCGCGGCAGCTGCCAGATTCAGCAGGAACCCCGCCACCGTCGTCCCCGCGATCAGGGACCGCCCGGTGTGGCCGCCAGCATAGTTCATTGCAAAGCAGCCCAAGCCCAACGCGGCGCATGCCAAGCCCACCTGCAATGGCCGCGTCAGCCTTTCCTTCAGGAGCACGTACCCGAAGATCGCCGTAAAAAAGACTTGGGTCTGCATCAACACCGATGCCAATGCGGCGGTCATTCCCACCTTCAGCGCCAGGAAGAGTAGCCCAAACTGGCCTACTCCCTGGCACAGCCCGTAAGCCACCAGCCATTTCCATGCGTTCCTTGGCGCGCGCACCAAGAAGACCAGCGGCAACACGGCAAACACATAGCGCGCAGCGCCAAGCTGGAATGGCGTGAAGTCGACCAGCGCGACCTTCATGGTCACGAAATTCAGGCCCCAGATCACCACGACAGCGGCTGCCGAAAAGATATCGACCGCGCCCAGCGAGAATGAGGGCGACTGCGTGTTCAAGGCGCTTGTCCTCATGCCATCGCCTGCCCGCCGTTCAAATCCAGCGCCACTCCCGTGATGAATGACGCATCATCCGAGGCCAGGAACGACACGGCCGCCGCGACGTCTTCTACAGAGCAATAGCGGCGCAACGGGATATCGGCGAGGACCTTGGCACGCTCCTCTTCGGTCCTGCGTTCGGCCCAGAGGCGCCGCGTGCGTTCCGTCATGACGACACCGGGGCACACGCAGTTGACCGTGATCCCGCTGGGCCCGAATTCTGCGGCCATTTGCCGCGTCAAGGCGGCAACGGCCCCTTTGGATGCAGCGTAGTTGGCACCAGCGATCAAACTGGAGAAGCGTCCAGCCTTGGATCCGAAATTCACGATCCGGCCGTACCGTCTCTGCATCATGGATGGCAGGACCGCCTGGCTGGTCCATACCACCGACATGACGTTTAGCGTCATCACGCGCTCCCAGTCTTGCTCGTCCTCCTCCAGCAGCGGAAAAGGCGTATGCAGCGATCCGCCAGCGTTGTTTACCAGGATATCCAGGCATCCCACCTTGTCCAGGATCGCAGCCACGCCCGATCGTATACTGGCAGCGTCGGACGAATCCATGACGGCGTGGTGCAACGTAATCCCGCGGTCGCCGGCCGCGGTGCAGGCCCGCTCAAGCGCCTCGGCGTCCCGGTCGGCGATCCATACCTGCGCGCCTTCCACTGCCAGGCGGATGGCAGTCGCAAAACCGATGCCGCGGGCAGCCCCCGTTACCAATGCCGACCGCGAAGCCAGCCGACGGCAGGCAACGGACAGGAGCTGCTCGGAGATCTCCGGGACGGTTTCCGAGTAAATCGAAGCGGCTGTCATGGTTATTCCGCCTTGATTCCTGCTTCTTGGATGACCTTGGCCCAGCGCTCGCTTTCCGCCTGGATCGCCTTTCGGAAATCCTGGGGCGAACCACCGACGGGATCGGCACCAACGCTTGCCAGCCGTTCCCGGAACTCGGGGTCTTGCAACGCCTCGTTGACGGCCTTGTTGATTTTTTCCACGATTTTCTGGTCAGTGCCGGCCGGCGCCAACAGCGAGAACCAGCCTCGGGATTCGAACCCCTTGACGCCCTGCTCGTCGAGCGTCGGAATGTCGGGTGCCGATTTCGAACGCTGCAGCGTCGTCACCGCCAGCGCCTTGACGGCGCCCGCACGGATCTGTGGCAGGGAGGCGGGTAAGTTATCGAACATCATTTCGATATGGCCCCCGAGGAGATCCTGCAGGGCAGGCGCGCTGCCGCGGTAGGGAATGTGCTCGATCTTCGCACCTATCATTGACGCGAACATCTCCGAAGACAAGTGCGGCGTCCCACCTACGCTGGAGGAACCATAACGAACCGTGCCGGGATTGTCCTTGATGTATTGGATCAGTTCGGGAACGGAGTTGACCGGCAAGTTTTTGTTCACGATCAGTACGTTGGGGACGGAAGCCACCATGACGACAGGCTCCAAGTCCTTCTGCGGATCGAACGGGATGTTCTTGAACAGCAGTGGGTTAATGGTGAGCGTCTGCGGCGCGCCGACGACGAGCGTGTAGCCATCGGCAGGGGACCGGACCACCTCGGCGACGCCAATGTTGCCACTTGCGCCGGAACGGTTCTCCACGACGAAAGGTTTTCCGAAAGCCTTTTGCAGACGCTCGGCTACCAGCCTTCCCGCCACGTCTGTCGCTCCTCCCGGCGGGAAGGGCACCACTATTTTCACCGGGCGGTTCGGATAATCGTCGGCCAAGGCCGACCCGCCCAGGCTGAACAACAGGACGGTAAGCGTCGCCGTGATCCATTTCTTCAACATAGGGGTCTCCTCTTGAATAATTGAACTAGTTCATCCACGTGCCGCCGTTGACATCCAGCGAGTGGCCTGTGATGTACCTGGCCGCGGAAGAAGTCAGAAATCGCACGGCTTCGGCGATTTCCGTTGGGGTGCCCAACCTGCCCAAGGGAATCTTTTGGGACAGCTCGGGCCAACGCTCCTTCGGAATCATCGTTCCTTCTATGGAACCCGGAACGACTGCATTGACCCTGACGCCTTTTGGCGCCAACTCGATGGCAAGCGACTTGACCAGGCTGAGGACGCCCGCCTTGGATGCGCAGTAGTGCGGTTTCGTGCCCGACGGAGAGGCCGACAAGGCGGCGTACCCCGTTCGGGCGGCCCGAGAGGCGATCATCACCAGCGAACCAGCTGTTTGGCACAGGTAAGGGATGGCCGCCTGCGCAACGAAGAACGCGCCGTTCAGGTTGACGTTAATGATTCTGACCCACTCATCGGGCGTGATTTCCTCGACTGGCTTTGCCGGTGCCGTGATCGCCGCGCAGTGAATGACGGCTTCCACTGGCCCCTGGTCGGCCGCATAGCGCATCATGGCGCCTGCGTCATTGAAATCGGCAACATCGGTTTCGATGAACGACACGTTGTCCGCCTTTTCAGGTGGGGGCTTGAGATCGCCGATGACGACCGAATGCGTCGCGCTGAAGTTCTGCGCGCACGCCCAGCCGATATTGCTCGCTCCGCCAGTGATGACCGCGACGGGTTTCTTCATCTCTGGCCTCAATAGTCAGACGCAGGAACGTGGCTTGCGGCCGTATCGACGTTGACGTCGATTACCACGGGAACTGTCGCGGATCGGGCGTCATTGAGCGCCTTGCGCAAGCCCTCATACGTGTTGACGCGGATCCCCTCACATCCCATGCCGCGTGCCATCATCGCGAAGTCGGTGTTGCTGAAGTCGACTGCGATTCGACGTCCCTTCATGTTGTCGCGCACCATGCCCAAGCCGTGGTTGTTAGCGACGATCACCGTGATCGGCAGGTTTTCCTGCACGCACGTCGCCAACGTACTGAAAGTCATGGCGGCGCCACCGTCTCCGATCAGGCTGATGACGCGACGCTCCGGGTAGACGAGCTTGGCTGCTGCTGCCGCAGGCAGCCCCCATCCCATACCGCCGATTCCGCCCGGCACGATCAATTGGCCCGGGGTCTTGATGCGCAATGCGCTAGTCGCCCAGATGCGGTTGTTTCCAGCATCCAGGGTTAGCATGCTATCGGGTGTAAGCGCTTCGTCGAGCGCGCGAATGATGTGCGTATAGTGCAAGGTGCCGTCTGCGACGGGCAGCTCCGGCAGCAAGTTGTAGCCGTTTTCTTCTTTGAGCCTTGCCAGGTGACGGATCCGCCCCGCCCGGGACGATTCGCCCAGGTCGTATTTGGCCAGCTCGCGCAAGAACTCCGCGGCATCCGCGGTGATAGCTTCGTTCACCGGCACCACCCAGCCCGCATTGCGGGCATCGATGTCGACTTGCACCCAGGTCTGGCTCGCCGGGTTCACCATTTTTTGGTCGCGAAAGCGCAGATAATCCGGCCCCAGACTAGCGCCCAGGACAAGGACGAGATCGGCGTTCTCCAGGCAGCGATTTGCGGTGCGCGATCCCCATGTCCCGAGCATGCCGGCCGAAAAGTCGCTGGTCTCGTCGACGACACCCTTGCCGTTGTAGCTGGTCGTCACGACAATGCCGGCGCGTCCTGCGACCTGCGCCAGCCGCTCGCGGCCGGCGTCGTTCTGCAGCCCGTTGCCCGCAATGATCACCGGACGGTCGGCTTGCGCGATGAGCTTTGCCACCCGCGCGACTGCCTCGTTGTCCACCGTGGGCGGGCAGTACTGCAGGTAGCCCTTGGAGGGATACAGCTTCACGCGTGGGTTCTCGACCAGCTCGCGCCTGATGATCGGGCTCTTCATGATGACCGCGGCCGGGCCGGTCCGCGGTAGCGATGCATGCTTGAACGCCAGCTGCAAGCCGTACACAGCCTCATGGGGCTCGGTCGCATAGGCGCAAAACTTCGTCATCGTCTTCATGACGGACTGAATGTCCGCGGCCCCATAATCGCCGGTCATCGTTTGGTAGACGCCGTACATGCCGAAGCCGTCGTAGCACGAGGTGTCCGTCAGGACGACCATGGGGGTGCCGGCAAAATATGCCTCCAGGATGCCGAATGCACCCGTGGTGCTGGCGAACGGCCCCTGCCCCATATACACGCCAGGTTTGCCAGTCAGGCGGCCATACACTTGTGCCATCACCGAGGCAACCTGTTCGCTGCGGGTAAGCACGACGCGCAGTTTGTCGCGCACCTCGTCAAACTCGTCCAGCATCCAGGTGATTCCCAGGCCGGGGAGCGTGAAAGCGTGAGTGGCGCCGCATTCGATCAAGGTCTCGACAACGGCTTTCTTGGTAGTGGTCATGCTCGACATCCTTAGAAAATGACATCAATGCAAACGATTGCATTTTGAGGCGAACGAATCCCGGATCGGTAGGATTGGGTGCCAACGTGCCGGTGCTATTGCCGCGAGCGATTGGCAATGCGCACCGGATGCGCAAGGCGTCGGCTCGCCGAGCGCGCCAACGCGCCGTTGGGTATCCCCGTGCCGGCGAAACGGTCTTCGCGCCCATGGTGCTGTTCATCGAGGCGCGTACTACCGTAGCCTGCTCGAAGGGCCCGCTTACTGCCCCGTCCTTGCATATCCAGCAACAGCTGCGGGCATAGCAACGCCCGCAATGCAGCAGACAATGCGTTCGCGGCTACTGCATGGATTGCCTCCTGTGCAAGGCCTGGCCTGAATGGCCGGCCACGCCTCTCCGATCGTCGTTGCCCGACATCGTACAAACGTTTGCATTACCTGGTCAAGGATTGCCGTAAAACCATGGATGAGCACGTAGTATATTTCTGACGTTCGTTTGCATCGAAAGGAGAAGGCCCTGATATGCCCGCCAGTTTGCAAGACGTGGCACGCATGGTCGGCGTTTCCATCAGCACGGTATCGCGCGCCTTGCACCGGCCGGAGATGGTGGATGCACGCACGCGCGAGCGCATCCACGCTGCGGTCAGCGCACTGGGGTATGTTCCGCAGGGGATCGGCCGCGCCCTGGTATCAGGCCGGACTCACACGGTGGGGGCTGTCGTGCCAAGAATTGGCGTGTCCGCGTTCGCGCAGACGATCCAGGCGCTGCGCCAAGGCCTTGGACAGGCTAACTACACGCTCCTGCTAGCGCAACCGCCACTCGCCGAACAACAGGATCCGCGCCCTCTCAAGACGCTGATCGAGCGCGGCGTGGACGGAATCGTGCTGCTCGGAAACGATTGGGCACCGGAGTGGCGCAACCTGATCGCCAAGCACAGCCTACCGGTCGTCACCATTTGGGCTGACGCCAAAGACGCTCCCGCCGGAGCGATCGGCTTTGACAATTACGAAAGCGGAAAACAAGCCGCCGGGCACCTGCTACGCCTGGGCCACCAAAGGTTCGCCCTGATCAGCGGAGACCTTGCTTCCAATGCGCGCGCGCGCCAGCGATATCAAGGCGTACTGGAAACAATCGCCTCCGGCGGAGGGGTCCTGTTACGCAAACTAATCATCGAAACGGATTATGGTTTCCCTGAGGGGTTCGAAGCCGCCCGACGACTTCTTGCCACCGGCGAGCCCTTTACTGCCCTCGTCTGTGGAAACGACTACCTGGCACACGGCGCCATGGCCTGCCTGCGCGAACATGGGCTCCGCATTCCGGACGATGTTTCCGTGATCGGCTTTAACGACAGCGAATTTTCCCCGTACACCTGCCCACCCCTTACGACGGTCCACTTTCCGTCCCTGGAGATTGGCAGCCTCGCGGCAAGGACCATGCTCGATGCGATTGAATCGAAAAGTCCGATGCCGGCGCCGCAAATGCTTCCCACCCATCTAGTCGAACGGGCCTCTACCGGTGCTGCGAATGAAACCGCAACGGCCCCTCGCAGCCGCGTCGCATTCCCCAGAGGGTGAATGGCCACTTCTGGCATACTGCCCCCGGGCCGGCGCCCCAGCCCAGCCGGGTCGACTTGACGGACCCAACAAGTCACGCGCCGGCCATTTGATCAAAGTGCAATCATTCGCGAGGCAAGATGACCACGACTCGCCCGAACGCATATCGCGGCATTTTCCCCGTCGTCCCGACCACCTTCACGGAAAGCGGGGAGCTGGACCTAGCAAGCCAGAAGCGCTGCGTGGATTTCATGATAGATGCCGGATCCGATGGCCTATGCATCCTGGCCAATTTTTCCGAGCAGTTTTCGCTGGCCGACGACGAAAGGGAAATCCTGACGCGGACCATCCTCGAGCATGTGGCCGGCCGCGTGCCCGTCATCGTGACGACCAGCCATTTCAGCACGGATGTTTGCATGCGGCGCAGCCGCCAAGCGCAGGAGCTGGGCGCAGCCATGGTCATGGTAATGCCACCCTACCACGGGACCACGCTACGCGTGTCAGAGGCGCAAATCCGGGAGTTCTATTCGCGGCTTTCCGATGCCATCGATATTCCCATCATGATCCAAGACGCGCCTGTGGCGGGCACGCCGATGTCCGCCGCCTTTCTCGCAAGCATGGCGCGGGAAATCGAGCACGTCGCTTACTTCAAGATAGAAACCCCCGGTGCGGCAAGCAAACTGCGCGAGCTGATCCGCTTGGGCGGCGAAGCCGTCCTTGGCCCCTGGGACGGCGAAGAGGCCATCACGCTGCTTGCGGACCTAGACGCCGGCGCCACCGGCGCAATGACAGGCGGCGCCTATCCCGACGGCCTGCGCCCCATCCTCGAGGCGCATCGCCGCGGCGATTGGGACAAGGCATTCGAGCTTTACCAGCGATGGCTTCCACTGATCAACTACGAAAACCGGCAAGCAAGCTTCCTGGCCTGCAAGACACTGATGAAAGAAGGCGGAATCATTGCGTGCGATGCCCCGCGTCACCCGTGGCCCGGGCTGGCACCGGAAGTCCGCAAGGGGCTTATCGACATCGCCAAGCGGCTCGATCCATTGGTGTTGCGCTGGGGATCGAGTTAAAGCCGCTTTTTTGGAGACGTGCCACCCGCCTGTAAGGCCACACCGGGTGGTATCGGAAGGAATCCTGGTGGGTGGTACAAGGTTCGAACTTGTGACCCCTGCCGTGTGAAGGCAGTGCTCTACCGCTGAGCTAACCACCCAAAGAAGCGGAATTCTAGCATATGCATTGCCGGTTGTGCAAAGCACGCCTGGGCATGCTACACGCGCGGCCTAACCGCGCCGCCCGGCCGCGGCGCTTACGCGGCGGCGGATTCGGCCGGCTGCTCGAGGCTGCGCCACACACAAGGCTTGCCGGCCGCCTTGTCCAAGGCGTCCAGATAGGCCTCGTGCTCGGCCAGCTCTTCGGGGCTGGCGCGCAGCACCGGCAGCACGGACGGGTCGACGCCGCCCAGGGCTTCGGCAGCGCCCCCGCCCGCCACGGGCTGTGCCGGCTCGATGAGCAGCGTGTCCTGGCCGCGGGTCATGGCCAGGTAGACCTCGGCCAGCAGGCGCGCGTCCAGCAGCGCCCCGTGCAGGGTGCGGTGGGCGTTGGAGATGCCGTACCGCTCGCACAGGGCGTCCAGCGAGTTGCGCTTGCCAGGGTGCATTTCGCGCGCCATCAGCAGGCTATCGGTGATGCGCGCGCACGCGTCGGCCAAGGGACCGCGCCCGATGCGCGCCAGTTCCGCGTCCAGGAAGCGCGTGTCGAAGGCGGCATTGTGGATGACGATCTCGCCTTCGCGGATGAACGCCAGGAATTCGTCGCAGACGTCCTCGAAGCGCGGCTTGTCCGAAAGGAATTCGGTCGTCAGGCCGTGCACCTCCAGCGCCGCCGGGTCGCTGTCGCGGTCGGGATTGAGGTAGGTGTGGAAGTGGCGGCCGGTAATGGATCGGTTGACGATTTCGACGGCACCGATTTCGACGACGCGGTGGCCGAGTTCGGGCTCCAGGCCAGTCGTTTCGGTGTCGAGGATGATCACGCGCATGCAGCTTACTCCGGAATCCGCGCGGGCCCGGTCGTAGCGCCGTGCCCTGCGTCCGCGGGCTCGTCGGCCGCCGAACGCCGGCCCTTTCCGGCGATCAGGGTGTAGGCCACGGGCACCACGAACAAAGTCAGCAGTGTACCCAGGGACAGGCCGCCCACGAGCACCCAGCCGATTTGCTGGCGCGATTCGGCGCCGGCGCCATGGGCCAGCGCCAGCGGCACGGTGCCCAGGACCATGGCGCCCGTGGTCATCAGGATGGGGCGCAACCGCAGCACGCTGGCTTCGACCACGGCCTCGAACAGCTCCTTGCCTTCGTCGCGCAGCTGCGTGGCGAACTCGACGATGAGGATCCCGTGCTTGGTGATCAGGCCGACCAGCGTGATCAGGCCGATCTGGCTGTAGATTGACAGCGTGCCGCCGGTCAGGCGCAAGGCGAGCAGCGCGCCCGTCATCGACAGCGGCACCGACAGCATGATGACCAGCGGATTGCGCCAGCTTTCGAACTGCGCGGCCAGTACCAAGTAGATGAAAACCAGCGCCATCGCGAAGACCATGTAGATGCTGCCCGAGGCATCGCGGAACTCGCGTGACTGGCCGTCCAGGTCAGTCTGGGTGCCGGGCGGCAGGACTTTGGCGGCGACCGCCTCCATGTGGGCCAGGACCTCGCCCATGGCGTAGCCCGGCGCGATGGCAGCCTCGATCTTGACCGCCCGCAGCCGGTTGAAGTGGTTCAGCGACTGCGGCGAGACGCCTTCACGCACGGTAAGCAGGTTGTCCAGCTGCACCATGCTGCCGTCGCGGGCGCGCACGTAAATGTCAGAGATGTCGCTGGGGTTGGCCCGGTCACGAGGCAGCACCTGCACGATCACGTCGTACTGCTCGCCGCTGTCCTTGAAGCGGGTGACCTGGCGCCCGCCCAACATGGTTTCCAGGGTACGCCCGACCGTGGCCACGTCCACGCCCACGTCGGCCAGCTTGTCGCGGTCGACGTGCACGCGCAGCTCAGGCGTGTTCAGGCGCAGGTCCGAATCCAGGTTCATCAGTCCCGGATAATCGCGCAGCTCCGCCATGAAGTCGTCGGCAATGCGGGCCAGTTCCGGATATGAAGCCTGGCTCAGGATGATGAACTCAATGGGCTTGGAGTTGGGACGCAGTCCAAAAGACGGCGGGTTGGTCGGAAAGGCCCTGACCCCGGGCAGCGCGGCGAACTGCGGTTGCAGGGCCGCGGCGATCTCCTGCTGCGAACGCGTGCGCTCTTCCCAAGGCTTCAGGCGCAGGATGGCAATGCCGTCGGTGACGGTGGGAAAACCGACGATGACCTGGCTGCCCTGGCCTTCCGGGACCTGCTCGTACAGCTTCTCGATCTCGAGCATGGACGACAGCGTGTAGTCCAGCGTGGCGCCTTCCGGGGCCGTGACCACGCCGCGCACGACACCGCGGTCTTCGACCGGCGCGAGCTCCGACGGCGTGACCTTGAACAGCACGCCGCAGGCCAGCGCCACCCCTACACCGCACGCCACCACGATCCAGCGGTGACGCAGCGCTGCCTGCAGGGCCTGGCGGTAGCGGGAATTCATCCATTCGAGCCAACCCTCGATCAGGTTGTACAGCCGCCCGTGGCCGGCCTGGTGGCGCAGCAGCACCGAGCACATCATGGGCGTGAGCGTCAGGGCAATGAAGCCCGATACCAGCACAGAGCCGGCCAGCGTCAGCGCAAACTCAATGAACAGCCGGCCGGTCCGGCCGGTGGCAAACGCCAGCGGCGCGTACACGGTCACCAGGGTCAAGGTCATCGCCACGACGGCAAAGCCGATCTCGCGCGTGCCTTGGATGGCTGCCTGCATCGGCCGCATGCCTTGCTCGATGTGGCGGAAGACGTTTTCCAGCACCACGATGGCGTCGTCGACCACCAGGCCGATGGCCAGCACCATGGCCAGCAGGGTCAGCGTGTTGATGGAGAACCCGAACAGGTACATCAGCCCGCACGCGCCGATGAGCGAGACAGGAATCGTGACGATGGGAATGATGCTGGCGCGCACGTTGCGCAGGAAGAAGAAAATGACCAGCACCACCAGCACCACGGCCTCGCCGATCGTGCGGTAAACCGATTCGATGGAGCGCTCGATGAAGGTGGACGTGTCGTAGGTCACCGTCAGCTTCATGCCGCCGGGCAGGACCTCGTTGAGCCGCTCGACCTCTTCGCGCACCGCCCGCGAAAGGTCCAGGGGGTTGGCGGTGGCCTGGCGCATGACGCCGATGTTCAGGCCTTCCTGGCCATTGAAGCGTGACAGGATGCGCTCCTCGGCCGGGGCGATGCGCACGGTGGCCACGTCGCGGATGCGCACCGGATAGCCGTTGACGTTGGCCACCACCACATCGTTGAACTGCTGCTCGGTACGCAGGTCGGTCGAGGCCACGACGGAAAACTCGCGCGCCTGCGATTCGATCCGGCCGGCGGGAATTTCGACGTTCTGCGCCCGCAGGGCGTCTTCGACGTCCTGCACGGTGAGGTTGTAGCCAGCGAGCTTCGCGCGATCGATATAGATGCGCATCGACGGCAGGCGCTCGCCGAAGACGCGCACTTCGGAGGCGCCAGGCAGCACCGACAGGCGCGTCTTGACGTAGCGGTTGATGTAGTCAGACGCCTCGATCGGACTGTTGCGGCCGGCCTGCACCGCCACGTAGATGATGGGCTGGGAATCGGCCTCGACCTTGTTGATGATGGGCTCGTCGATATCGTCGGGCAAAAAGCGCCGCGCCCGCGACACCTTGTCGCGCACCTCGGCGGCGGCGGCTTCCGGGTTGCGCGACAGATCGAATTGGATCGTGATGGCGCTGCGCTCGGAACGGCTGCGCGAGGTCATCACATCCACGCCCTCAATGCCGGCGAGTTGGTCTTCCAGCGGCTTGGTGACCTGCGATTCGACCACCTCGGGCGATGCCCCGGTGTAGGTGGTAATGACCGAGACCGTCGGCACCTCGATCTGCGGGTACTCGCGCACGGTCAGGCGCGAATACGACACGACGCCGATCAGCACGATAATGAGCGACAGCACCGTGGCGAACACAGGCCGGCGCACGCAGGTTTCAGAAAGCTTCACGATGGCTTCCTAGGAGGGGCGCGCCCGCGTCGTGACCGGGGCGCCGTCGGTCAGCCGCTGCAGGCCCGCGATCGCGATCTCGTCGCCCTCGGCCAGGCCGCTGAGGATTTCCACCTGGCCGTCGCGGCGCTCGCCTATGGTGACCTCGACGCGCCGGGCCCGGCCGTCGGCGATGCGATAAACATACTGCCCGATGCTGGAAGGCGCCAATGCCGCCTCGGGGACGACCAGGACGTCTTCTTCGGCAAAAAGCAGCTGCACCCGCGCGAACATCCCCGGGCGCAGCATCATGTCGGCGTTGTCGACCTGCGCACGCAGCAAGATGGAGCGGCCGCCGGCATCGACCAGCGGGCTGATGGCATAGACCGTGCCGGCGCGCGGCGCCCCGCCCAGCGCGTCGAACCGCACCTGCAACGTCTGGCCGACCTTGACCTTGGTCAGATAGAGCTCGGGCACGCGAAAATCGACTTTCAACGGATCGACCGCCTCGAGCGAAACCAGGTCCTGGCCTTCCTCCACGTAATCGCCGATGGAAACGTTGCGCAGGCCGATGATGCCGTCGAAGGGCGCGACGATGACGGTCTTGTCCAGCCGCGCCTGCGCAAGCGCCACGGCCGCCTGCTGCACCTTCAGGTTGTTGGCGGATTCGTCGCGCGCCTGCTGGCTGATGAAACCCTCGGCCTGCAGGCTCGCGGCGCGCTTGTAGTGGCTTTGCGCAAGCGCCAGGTTGGCGCGGGCCTGCTCGAGCTCGGCACGCGCGATGGCGTCATCGAGCCTGAACAGCACCTGGCCCTTCTTGACCGGGGCACCTTCCTTGAAATTGATCTCGCGCAGGCGCCCGGCGACTTCCGGCCGCAACATCACGGTTTCGTCCGAGCGCAAGCTGCCCACCGCGGTAATACCCCGCGGGAAAGTCACGCGTTTGACCGTGGCGGTCTCGACGGGAACGGCGGCCTGCTGTGCGGCGCCTGCCCGTGGCGCAGGCGCAGGGGCATCCGGCGCAGCCGCTTGCTGTTTGGGCAAATACCAGCCCACGGCCACGCCCGCCGCCAGTGCCGCTGCCGCGACGGCGAGCGTTGCGATCTTGTTCATGCGGATAGGAAGGAAACGTCGCGCCCGGCATGGCCATGGGCCGCCCGGGGAAATCGTGACAATCGGTAAACTGACAATTTATCACCCTGCACTGGCGCTTAACCAGCAAAAATAAAGGGCTGGCAACGCAGCGTAATGGTTTCCTTATCCGTAGAAACCCTAGGTTTTATGCGGCCGGCGCGCGCTTGGCCGATTCCACGCCCAGGTTGGCCAGCTGGTCGGCGCGCTCGTTGCCCGCGTCGCCCGCATGCCCGCGCACCCATCGCCAAGTGACGTCGTGCCCGGCCACCAGGGCATCGAGGGCCTGCCACAAGTCGGCGTTCTTGACCGGCTTGCGGTCGGCGGTCATCCAGCCCCGGCGCTTCCAGTTGGGCAGCCACTCGCTCATGCCCTTTTGCACGTACTGGGAGTCCGTGTGGATGACGACCTTGCAGGGCCGCGTCAGCGCGCGCAGCGCCGCGATCACGGCAAATAGCTCCATGCGGTTGTTGGTCGTGTTGGGCTCTCCACCGTACAGGGTTTTTTCATGCCGCCCCATGCGCAGCAGCGCCCCCCATCCGCCCGGCCCGGGGTTGCCCTTGCACGCCCCGTCGGTCCAGATTTCCACAACCTTGGCATCATCGATCGTCATACATCCTTTCCGTATCGCGCCGCACGCCGCTGCGGCCACCCCGCACGCCCGTGCGGCACCACCACCTGGGCGGACCGGGCCGCCCGCCTTGCCTTGCGCTTCCAGGCCGGGCCAATCAGGCGCATGCCGGCCACGCGCTTGACCGCCGACACGACATAGACCGCGCCGCATACCGGCCACCAGCGATCGCCCGCCTTTTCCATGAACCGCCAGCGGGCAAGCCACTTCTCGGTGCGGCAAGGCGGGGCGTAGCAACCGTAGCGGCCACGGTCGACTTCCAGCGACAGCAGCTTGAACCAATCCTTCAGGCGCGCAAGCGAGACCTGCACGTCCGGATCCTGCGGCATCCAGGGCTCCAGCCCTGGAATCCGGCTGCGCGCCCCCCACAGGCTCCACGGGTTGAAGCCGGAAATCACCACGCGGCCTTCCGGCACCAGCACGCGCTCGACCTCGCGCAACACCTTGTGCGGGTGGTCGGTGCATTCGAAGGTATGGGGCAGGACCAGCAGGTCAATGGACTGCGACTCGAACGGCAGCTCGTCGGCCAGCGCGATGGTACATCCCTGCCAGCGGGCGGCCAGGCCCGGCGCGGGCGCGCTGGCCCCGACGTAACCCTTGAAAGGCATGCGATTGGCGCGCAGCGCGTCGATCTGCGGCATGCCCAGCTGCAGCGCGTTGTAGCCGAAGACGTCGCCCACCATCGCGTCGAACTGGGCCTGCTCCCAAGCGCGCACGTATTCGCCCGGCGCGCTTTGGAACCAGTCGGCCAGTTCTACAATGGGATCCGTCTCGTCCGTCACGCTGTCCTTTCCTTACCATGAATACCGACACCGCCCGCCCCGTCGCGGGGCAGGACGGCGGCGCGGTCGTTGCGCTGCCGGCCCTTTCCGACAACTATATCTGGCTGGTACGCCAAGGCGACGATGCCGTCGTGGTCGACCCGGGACAAGCCGGGCCCGTCCTGCAGGCGCTGTCCCGCGACGGCTTGCGGCTGCGCGCCATTCTACTCACCCACCACCACAACGATCACGTCGGCGGCGTGGTCGAATTGGTCCAGGCCACCGGCGCGGTGGTCTACGGCCCGGCGCGGGAAGCGCTGCCGCATTGCGACCACCGGCTGGCCGAGGGTGACCGGGTCAGCCTGGCGCAGCCCGCGCTGGATCTCCAGGTGCTGGACGTGCCGGGCCATACCGCCGGCCACATCGCCTATCACGGACTGGCCGCCGGCCAGCCCGTCCTGTTCTGCGGCGACACCCTGTTTGCCGCCGGCTGCGGCAGGCTGTTCGAAGGCACGCCCGCGCAAATGCACGATTCCCTGCAAAAAATCGCCCGCCTTCCGGCGGATTTACAGGTTTGCTGCGCGCACGAGTACACTTTGGCGAACTTGCGCTGGGCGTTGGCCGTCGAACCCGGCAACCGCGCCCTGCACGCCTGGCAGGAACAGGCCGAGCGGCTGCGCGCCGCCGGACGGCCGACGGTGCCGACCTCCATCGCCCGGGAGCTCGATACCAATCCTTTCCTGCGGGTGGCGCAGCCCGAAGTCGCACAAGCCGCAGCAACCTGGTCCGGACGGCCGCTGGCCGCCCCGGTGGACGTTTTTGCCGCGCTGCGTGAATGGAAGAACCAATTCAAATGATCCGCCGATGAATGTATTCCGACTGATCCTGTCCCTGTGCGTGGTGCTGCTAGTGGCCGGTTGCGCAGGCACCGCCCGGCACGGGGGCGAGCAGGTGGTCACCGGCCCCGAATCGGCCCCTGCCGGACGCTACGTCGCCGTCGATACCTTCCGCACCATAGACCTGACCCGTCCGCCTGCCGACGCCTGGGACAGAATCCGCCGCGGATTCGCGATCCCCAACCTCCATTCCCCCCTGGTCCAGCAATGGACCGACTATTACGCCGCGCACCCGGAATCGGTGCAGCGCATGGCCCAGCGGGCCGGCAAGTACCTTTACTACATCGTCGACGAAATCAACCGGCGCGGCCTGCCGACCGAGCTGGCGCTGCTGCCTTTCATTGAAAGCGCGTACGACCCGGCGGCCTATTCCCGCTCCCGCGCCGCCGGCTTGTGGCAGTTCATTCCCAGCACGGGCCAACACTTCAATCTCAAGCAGGACTGGTGGCGCGACGAGCGCCGCGACCCGATTGCCTCGACCAACGCGGCGCTGGACTATCTGCAATATCTGTTCGACATGCAAGGCGACTGGTACCTGGCGCTGGCCTCCTACAACTGGGGCGAAGGCGCGGTGCAGCGCGCCATGGCCAAGAACGCCGCCGCGGGGCTGCCCGTGGATTACCAGTCGCTGCCGCTGCCCGAGGAAACGCGCAACTACGTGCCCAAGCTGCAGGCGATCAAGAACATCGTCGCCGAACCCGAAAGGTACGCGGTGACCCTGCCCCCGGTCGAAAACGCTCCTTATTTCGCCACGGTGCGCAAGACCCGGGACATCGACATCGAGCTGGCCGCGCAGCTGGCCGAGATGCCGCTGGACGAATTCCGGGCGCTGAACCCGTCGTTCAACCGGCCGATCATCCTGGGCGAGCACAAGCCCACGCTCATCTTGCCGCGGGAAAAAGTCGACGTCTTCAACGCCAACCTCAAGGCGTACGAAGGGCGGCTGACCAGCTGGAAGGTCTATCACGCCAAGCGCGGCGAGTCGCTGGCCAAGATCGCCAAGCGGCACAAGATCAGCCTGGCCCGGCTGCGCGAGGTCAACGACATCCCTGCACAGCGCAGCCGGGCAGCGGGTGGGGCCATGCTCGTGCCCGGCACACCCGCGCCAGACGGCGGCCGGGTACAGCTGGCGTCGCTGCGCACGCCGGCCGGCGCCGCCGACAGGCAAACGCCGGCCGCGCGCGCGACGACCGCCGGGCCCAACGCCCGCGTGCACGTCGTCCAGCGCGGCGACACGCTTTACTCGATTGCGCGCCGCTACGGGACCTCGGTGGCAAACCTGCGCGCGCTCAACAACCTGAAGAACGACACACTCAAGGTGGGCAGCCGCCTGCGCATCCCGGGCACCGGCGTGCGCGGCTGACCGCGGGCGCGGTTAACATTGCGCCGATCGTCTCAACGCAACGCGGCCGGCCCCGGCCCCACCGCCCGGGCCTGCCCGCCTACTTACACCAGGACGGATAAATGGGTTTTCTTGCCGGCAAACGCATACTGATCACCGGAGTCCTCTCCAACCGCTCCATCGCCTACGGCATCGCCCGCGCCTGCCGCGACCAAGGCGCGGAACTGGCCTTCACCTACGTGGGCGACCGCTTCAAGGACCGCATCACCGAATTCGCCGCGGAATTCGGCAGCGACATCGTACTGCCGTGCGACGTCAGCGAAGATGCGCAGATCGAGGGCGCCTTCCAGGAGCTGGGACGGCGCTGGGACGGCCTGGACGGCCTGGTGCATTCGATCGGATTCGCACCGCGCGAGGCCATCGCGGGCGACTTCCTGGACGGCCTGTCGCGCGAGGGTTTCCGCATCGCCCACGACATCTCCGCCTACAGCTTCCCGGCGATGGCCAAGGCCGCGCTGCCGCTGATGAAAGGCCGCCGCGCGGCGCTGCTGACCCTGACCTACCTGGGCGCCGAACGCGTCGTACCCAACTACAACACCATGGGCCTGGCCAAGGCATCGCTCGAAGCGTCCGTACGCTATCTGGCAAGCTCCTTGGGGCCGCTCGGCATCCGCGCCAACGGGATTTCCGCCGGCCCGATCAAGACGCTGGCCGCCAGCGGCATCAAGGACTTTTCCTCCATCCTGAAGTACGTCGAGACCACCGCGCCGCTGCGCCGCAACGTCACGATCGAAGATGTCGGCAACGTCGCGGCTTTCCTGCTGTCGGATCTGGCCGCCGGCGTGACGGGCGAGATCACGCACGTCGATGCCGGGTTCTCCACCGTCGTGCCGGGCATGCAGGAATGAGCCGCCGGCACCGCGCGCCATGCGCGCGGTGCCTTCAATCGACCCGCAGGCCGATTTCGCGAGACAGCTGGTCGAAGCGGTCGATGTCACCGAGCACGATGCGGCCGAACGCTTCCGGCCCGTCGTTGGCCGGATTGAATCCCAACGCGCGCAGGTCAGCCTGCATGGCAGGGTCGGCCACGATGTGCGACAGTGCCCCGTACAGGAAATCGACTGCCGCTGCCGGCGTACCCGCCGGCGCAAGCAGGCCGTGCCACTGGTCGAGCTGGTAGCCGGGATAGCCCTGTTCGGCCACCGTGGGCACGTCGGGCAGCTGCGGCGAGCGCTGCGGGGACGTCACGGCCAGCGCCCGCAGCTTGCCCGCGCGCAGCAAGGGCGCGGCGCTCGACGCGGTCACGACGGCCGCCCCCACCTGGCCGGCGACGACGTCCTTGAGCGCCGGACCGCAACCGCCATAGGGCACGTGCAGTAGCTTGCGCCCGGCGTCCCGGGCAAGCATCTCACCGGCCAAATGCTGCGGCGTACCATTGCCGCAAGAGGCGTACTCGGGCGCGCGCCGACGCGCCGCGTCGGCCTCACCCTCGCTCGTGTTGCCGGCATCCAGCCACTGCGCCAGGGTGGACACGGGCGAGTCCGCCGGCACGACGAAGACCGATGGGACGTAAGCGACATTGATCACCGCGGTGAAGTCTTCGCGCGGCGAGAACGGCAGGTCGCGGAACACCGCCGGATTGATCGCGAAGGAACTGTTGACCATCAGCAGCGTGTGGCCGTCTGGCGGACTTTCGGCGACATGGCGCGCCCCCACGTTGCCGCTGGCGCCCGGGCGGTTTTCCACCAGCACCGGCAGGCCGATGCGCGCCGACAGCCTGTCGCCCAGCTTGCGCGCCAGCAGATCCGTGCCGCCGCCGGGCGGGAAAGTCACGACGATGGTGATGGGCCGGGACGGAAAATCCCGCACCGCTTCGCCCCACGCGCCCGGCTTTTGCGCGGCCGCCCCTGCAAACACGGCCGCCAGGACCGCCGCAGCGGCGGCCCAAGCCAATCGACCGAGGCCGCGACCGGTTCGCGCTCGTGCTATGCCTCGCATGGCGTCAACCCCGGTGGTCCAGGCCGATGTCCAGCACCGCGGCGCTGTGCGTGAGCCAGCCGACGGAGATCAAATCCACCCCGCTGGCAGCCACCGCCGGCGCGGTCTGCGGGGTGATGCGCCCTGACGCTTCGGTCAGCGCACGGCCCCCGACGATTTCCACGGCGCGGCGCAGCATGTCAGGCCCCATGTTGTCCAACAGCACCGCGTCCACGCCGACGTCCATGGCTTGCTCGAGCTGCTCGAGCGTGTCGACCTCGACTTCGATCTTGACCAAATGCCCGACCGCCGCGCGTGCGCGCTCGATGGCCGGGCGCACGCCGCCGGCGATGGCCACGTGGTTGTCCTTGATGAGCACGGCGTCGTCCAACCCGAACCGATGATTGGAGCCGCCGCCCACCCTCACGGCGTATTTCTGCAGCGCACGCAGCCCGGGCAGTGTCTTGCGCGTGCAGGCGACGCGGGCGCGATGGCCGCGGATGGCGTCGACGATGCCTGCGGTGGCGCTGGCCACCCCGCTCAGGTGGCACAGCAAGTTGAGCGCCACGCGCTCGCCGGTCAACACCCCGCGCGCCGAGCCGCTGACCACCGCGAGCACATCACCCGGTACGACGCGGCTGCCGTCGCCCTTGCGCACGTCAAAGCTGATGGACGGATCCACCAGCCGGAATGCCATGCGCGCGGCGTCCAGGCCGGCGACCACGCCCGCCTGGCGTGCCACCAGGGCGGTCTCGGTCTGCATGCCTGCCGGCACGATGGCGTCAGTGGTGATGTCTCCGGCCCGACCAAGATCCTCCAGCAGCGCCGCGCGCACGATGGGTTCGATCATCAGGTCCGGCAGGGGTGCGGCCGGCGTCTCCTGGCCAGCCGGCATGGGGGGCGCTGCACGCAACGCCGTGGAGGCAATTATGCTCATTTTGAGTATTAAATGGACAAAAAAATTTCGGGCGGGATTATGCTAAGACTGAGCATAATGCGATGTCAAGACCAGGGCTGAGGGCACTGAACGACGGCGCGGCACCGTCGGGATGCCGCCGCCGCGCCCCGGGCCTGCCGACGAGAAGCTGGCGGCCCCTATTGCGCCCGGGCAAGCGGCAGCTTGGTGCCGGCAATTGCGCGCTCGAGCAGCACATCGCGGCGAAACCGGAACAGCTTGGCCGGACGCCCCGCGCCGCCGGCCAGCACCTCGCCGGTTTCCTCGACAAGCTCCTGCTGCTCGATGAGGCGGCGGAAATTCTGCTTGTGCAGGCAACGGCCGGCCAAGGCTTCGACCGCCTGCTGCAGCTGCAACAGCGTAAAGTCCGGCGGCATCAGCTCGAACACGACCGGCCGGTATTTGATCTTTGCGCGCAGCCGGGCGATGCCGGTTGCGAGGATGCGGCGATGGTCGTAGCACATGGGATGGCCGGTCGGCAGCGACGCATCGGGCGCCGGGGCGCGGACGTCCCCGCGCTTGCGGCGGTGCGCCTCGGCCACCAGTCCTGCCTCGTACAACAACTCGTAGCGCTGCAGGACGGCATCCTCGCTCCAGGCATGGCCGTCCACCCCAAAGGACATCGCCATGCGCTGCTGGCGTGCACGCCGGTCGGCCGCACCCGGCGCGGCGGCGACCCATTTACGCAGCGCCGGCAGGATGAAGTCCGACAGCAGCGCGGGGGTACCGTCGCGGTGGTCTTCCCACGGGAAATAGCGGTACCAGTCCTGCCAGCCGGCGCCAGGATCGGGCGGCGCGCCCGCTTCTCGCGTCAGCGCCAGGTAACTGATGGAAATCGCATGCCGCCCCCCGCCGGATTCCTCGTAGCGGTCGCGGTCGGCAAAGGTATAGAGCTGCTCGACGTAACCCAGGGGATGGTGGGTTTGCGCCTCCACCCATGCCCGCAGGCCGGCTTGCAATGACCGGTGCGACCGCTCCAGCGGGCCGCTGGGCAAGGCGGCCGCGTCTCGCGTGGTCAGCACGCGGGGGGCGCCGTCGGTGACGGCGACCAGCACCGCAACCAGGTCGGCGACGATGGAATGAGGAGATGAATCGGTCAAAACGCGCTCGTCGGACGGCTTGTGGGCACTACGATGGCGGCTGCCGGGTGGTCGGCGGGATAGCGCCGCGCCGGGCAGCCGGATTATAGATAGTTGACGCGGCCGCGCAGCGGCTTGTTACGCGTACGCGATCAACCGGCCCATTGCCGCCACCCCCAGCCAGATCACCAGCGATGCCGCCGCCTGCACGCGCCCCATGGCGGGCGGCCGGTCGTCCCAATCGGCCAGGCGGCGTCCCCACCAGCTGCGAAACAACAGCGCGTTGGCAACGCCCAGCACGATCCAGAGCAGCTTGACTTGCAGCAAGGACTGCACCGACAGCGGCCCGGCGTCTGCCGCGAAAAGCAGCGGGCCCGTGGCCAGCATGATGAGCAAGCCCGCGATGGAGACAGGCGTCAGCAGCGCCGATACCTCGGGCAGCGGCAGCCGCCGTCCCACGCCAAGCAGGCGCAGGTCGAGCAGCACGATGGCCCCCACCAGCAGCACCATGCCCAGTAGGTGCAGCAGGTTGACGGCAGGATACGCCCAGACGGCGCCACGCATCCATTCGCCCAGCGCGGACGCCTCCAGCGCGGCAGCCCAGTCAGGTGCGGTCATGGGGCCCCCTCCGGTCGGATGCCGTTTGAATCATGCAGGCAGGCATGCCGCACGGCGCTAGCGTAGCTCAACCGTCTTGCCGTCGACGGTGATGCGCTCGGCGCGCAACTCGGGACTGCCATCGGACTTGGGGTAGCCGACGATACGCACGGTCTTGCCGACCTGCAGCATTTCTTCCGACAGGCCGCGGGCCTGCATGCGCGAGATCGGCGCAAGTACGACCTCCCAGCGCCGGCCCTCGTAGTCGACTTCGACCTCGGCGTGCGGATTGCGGTATCGCACCGCCTGCAGCGGCACCTCCATCGTGATCACCTTGTCCGCGTCATAGCTGCTCCAGCCGTGATGCGCATGGACCGGCAGCGCCAGGGCCAGCCCGGCCAGTGAAAGGATGAGGCGTCGCTTGAACGCAATGGGCATGGTGGACATGGCAGCCTCCCTGTGTCGAGCATGCGGCGCGCGCGCAGGCGCCGCCCTGGTGGGGACTATATACGCATTGCCCGGGTTGCGTCGCGCCCGGATCAAGCCGCCAAGAGCGCCGCCAGGTCCCCGGGCCGCGCGCGGCCTGCCTGAATCGCCAGCATCAGCAGGATGCGCGCCTTCCAAGGCGACAAGTCGCCGGCCAACACGGCGCCAATGTCGACCAGGCGTTGCGACGAACCCGCGAAGTCGTAGCCGGCCCGCGTGCCGCCGCGCGGGATACGGGTGGACACGACCACGGGCATGCCGCTGCTGCGCACCTCGGCGATCGCCTCGAACATCGGCGCATTGACGTGCCCCGATGCCACCGCCTGCACCACCAACCCCTGCGCGCCGGCCTGGGCAGCGGCGCGGACCAACGCGCCCGAAGCGCCGGCATACATGGCCACGATGTCCACCTGCGGCAAGCTGGACGCGCGCAGCGGCAGGTATAGCCGGCGCGACGGCCGGCGGTGCCAGGTCACCCGGTCGTGCACGATCGAGCCCAGGTAACCCCATTCGTTGGACTGGAAAGTCTCCACGTCCACCGTATGTGTCTTGGTGACCTCGCGCGCGGCGTTGACGTGACCGTTGAGCACGACCAGCACGCCGGCCCCGCGCGCCTGCGGCGCGCGGCACACGCGCAGCGCATCCATCAGGTTGCGCGGGCCGTCGAAATCGGGCTCCGACGCGTTGCGCTGTGCACCGGTCAGGACCACCGGCTTGTCACAGTCCAGCACCAAGTCCAGGAACCACGCCGTCTCTTCCAAGGTACTGGTCCCGTGCGTGACGACGACCCCGGCAATGTCCGGCCTGTCCAACAGCGCCCGCACGGCGTCGTGCAGGGCGACCCAGTGCTGCGGCCCGATTTGCGGCGATGCCACGCGCGCGACGTCGTGCACCTCGACTTCGCCGGCATCACCCCAAGGCGCCAGCGTCTGCAACAGCGCCGCGCCGGACATCGCCGGTGCGGCCAGGCCGGTCGCGGGATCTATGCGCGAGACGATGGTGCCGCCGGTGGCAACCAGCGCGCACCGGCCTGCCCCAACCGGCGCACTCACAGCGAAACGCCTGCGGCCTGCACGACCTCGCGCCACTTGTCGATTTCCGACTGGACGTACGCCGCGAACGCCTGCGGCGTTCCCCCGCCCGGCTGGGCGCCCAGTGACTTCATTTTTTCCTGCACGTCGGGCAGCGCCAGGATGCGGTTCACTTCCTCGTTGATCTTGTCGATGATGGGCGCCGGCGTGCCCGCGGGCGCGGCCAGGCCGTTCCAGGAGCTGACCTCGAAGTCTGGCACGCCGGCCTCGGCCATCGTGGGCACGTCGGGCAGCTCGGGCAGGCGCTTGGGCCCGGCTACCGCGAGCGGGCGCAGTTGCCCGCTTTGGATCGCGGGCAAGGCGCCCAGCAGCGTCTTGAACCCGGAAAGCACCGTCCCACCCACCACGTCGGTCAGTGCCGGGCCCGCCCCTTTGTAAGGCACGTGCAGCATCTTGACGCCGGTACGCAGCTCAAGCATCGCGCCAGCCAGATGCGGCGAGCCGCCCACGCCCGAAGACGCGTAGCTGACCTGGCCGGGCTTGGCCCGGGCCAGCTCGATCAGCGACTTGACATCCTTGATATCGGTCTTGGGGCTGACCACCAGCACGCTGGGCGAAGACATCAGGTGCACGATGGGGGCCAAGTCACGCATGCTGTCGTAGCGCAGGTTGCGGTAGACCGACATATTGGTGGCGTTGGCGATGGTCTCCACCAACAAGGTGTAGCCATCGGGTGCAGCACGCACGACCTGCTCGGTGGCGATGTTCGACCCTGCGCCAGGCTTGTTCTCGACCACCACTGGCTGGCCCCACGCCAAAGACAGCTTCTCGGCCACCACGCGCGCCATGACGTCGGTGGCCCCGCCGGGCGGATAGCCGACGACGATGGTGATGGGCCGGGACGGATAGTCTGCGGCCGTTTCGGCGCATGCGGGCCCGGCGGCCACGGCGGCGCAAACGGCGACTGCGGCCACGCGCCGGATCGTGTCGAGATCGCGCATCTTCTTCTCCCATGGGCCCTGCGCGAAGCAAGGCCGTGTCTCCTGGGCGCTGCCGCCCGTTTGTTTATCGGAATTGCCGGCCGCAGGCATAAGGCCTGGCCGGATCGCGCACGCGCACCGAAACTCCCGCCAAGGCGCCTGCCTGCGACTTCTCGCATGTCCCAATATGCCCCGGCTTGGCATGAAGGAAAAGCAAGAGTTCGTCATCCGCCAGTTAAATCTTTTTTAAGTAATGGGCGGCGGAGGAAGCGTTTCGCCACGCTCCGGCTGCACCAACGACGTGGCCGGCGGCAAGGCAGGCAACCCCGGCGGGCTGCCCGGCAGCCGGGTCCCACGCAGTCGACGGAGCGCACGCCCAGGCAAGAAATGGCCGCTGACGCGCATGACGAGCCCGGGCTACGGTATCTGTCCTAAATATTGGACATCAAATCCTAATAAATAGGTTATGATGCTTGGCCCCGGGGTGTCCCCGGGCCGAGCCCCTCCGATGCCAGGCGTTCCATGGACAAAACTCTGCTCAAGGGCCTGATGGTGCTGGAAGCGATTACCGAGATGGACGGACAGCCCCGCACAATCGACGAAATCGCCACGCGCGTCGGCCTGACGCGCAGCAACGCACACCGCACGTTGCAGACGCTGGCGCACGCGGGTTACGTCGCCAAGGATCGTGCCACCGGCACTTACCGCGCCACCATCCGTCTGTTCGAGCTTGGCGCACGGCAGATTGCGGCCATGGACGTGCGCCGGCTGGCCGCGCCTTACATGCGCGAGCTGGCCGACGCCACCGGCGAAACCGTGCACCTGTCCGTGCTCGACGGGCTGGACGTCGTCTACATCGACAAGATCGACTCGCCGCAACCCGTCCGGGCCTACTCTGTGGTCGGCGGCCGCGCGCCGGCCTATGCCGTGGCCACTGGCAAGGCGTTGCTCGCGCAACAGCCCGACGATTACCTGGACCGCTTTGAAGGAGCGCTGCAACGCCACACGCCTGCAACCGTCAAAACCGTCGAGGCGTTACGGCTAGCGCTGGAAAAGGTGCGCCGCACGGGCTACGCAACCAACCTCGGCGAATGGCGTGCCAGTGTCTGTGGCCTGGCAGCGCCGCTATTCAACGGGCTGAGCGAGCCAGTGGCCGCGCTGGGCATTTCCGGCCCGCGCGAGCGGCTGGGCCCAGCCAAGCTCAGGCAGCACGCAGCCGACGTCCTGCGCTGCGCTGCCCGGCTGTCCAAGGAACTTGGCGCCAGCGACGCCCCGCCCCCTCTACGACATCACCTGAACGGACGACCTGACTTATGACCCCTTCCTGCGCACTGCAAGGCATCACCGTCCTGGAAATCTGCAACGTCGCCGCCGGCCCGTTCTGCGGCATGCTGCTGGCCGACATGGGCGCCGACGTCATCAAGATCGAAAACCCCGACGGCGGTGACACCTTGCGCAGCTGGCCACCGATACGCGACGGCTACAGCGAAAACTTCGCCTCGCTCAACCGCAACAAGCGGTCCATCACACTCAACCTCAAGGATGAGGGCGATCGCGAGCTGGCCCGGCGCCTGGCCAAGGATGCCGACGTGCTGATCGAAAACAACCGGCCCGGCGTCATGGCCCGGCTGGGCCTGGGCTTCGAGGACCTGCGCAAGATCAATCCGCGCCTGATCTACTGCTCGATCTCGGCGTACGGACAATCCGGGCCGCGCGCGCAGGAAGGCGGCTTTGACCTGACCATCCAGGCCATGAGTGGGATCATGAGCGTGACCGGCGAACCCGACGGTCCTCCGGTCAAGTGCGGCGTGCCGCTGGCGGACTTCTCGGCCGGACTGTACGCGGCCTTTTCCATCGCCGCCGCCTTGCGCGCGGTCGCGGCCGGCGCCCCCGGCACGCACATCGACGTGCCCATGCTGGGCGCCACGCTGGGCATCGCCGCCCTGCAGACCTCCGAATACTTCGGCAACGGCGTCGATCCGGTCAAGCTGGGCTCGGCCCACCCGCGCAACGCCCCTTACCAGGCGTTTCGCTGCGCCGACGGCTACTTTGGCATGGCCGCGGGCAACAACGCGCTTTGGAAAAGCGTGTGCGACGTCGTGGGCCGCCCGGAATTGGTCGACGACCCGCGCTTCCTGACCCCCAGCACCCGCGCGGCCAACCAAGTCGCGCTGCGCGAGCTGCTCGAAGAAATCTTCATGACCGCCGATGCCGCGCATTGGCTCGAGCGGTTCCGCGCCGCCGGCGTGCCGTGCGCGCCCATCAACCGCTATTCCGAAGTGCTGGCTGACGAGCAGGTCCAGTACATGCAGTGGGTGCAGCCGCTGACCCTGCCCAACGGCGTGCAGACGCGCACCTTCGGCGCGCCTGTGCGCTTCGATTCGCAGACGACGCCGATCCGGCGCCGTCCGCCCGCGCTGGGCGAGCACAACGATGAAATCCTCGGCCCGCTGCGCGCCGCCCTACGGGAGGGGCAATGACCGTGCGCGAGCAAACCGACGGCGGTACGCCGGCGTCGCCCCCGGCCCTGGCCGACGTCCGCATCGAGCCGGGCATCTGCCGCATCACGCTGAACCGGCCGGACAAGATGAACGCACTGTCCGCGGCCATGGTCGAGCAGCTGCACGACGCGATCGACGCCGCGCACGCCGCAGGCTGCAACCTCATCATCCTGCGCGGCGAAGGCCGCAATTTCAGCGCCGGGTTCGACTTCAGCGACATCGACGCGCAGACCGACGGCGACCTACTGCTGCGATTCGTGCGCATCGAACAGCTGCTGCAGAAACTGGCATCATCGCCGAGCCTGACCGTTGGCCTGGCCCACGGCAAGAACTTCGGCGCCGGCGTGGACTTGTACGCAGCCTGCCGGCTGCGCTATTGCGCACCGGAATCCACCTTCCGCATGCCCGGGCTGAAGTTCGGGCTGGTGCTGGGCAGCCGCCGATTCGGCGAGCTGGTCGGGCGCGAAACGGCGCGGCGCATCCTGGAGCAGGCGCGCACCTTCGACGCGGACGAAGCCCGCGCGATGGGGTTCGTCCACGACATCATCGCGCCAGACGAATGGCCGGCTGCCGAAGCCGCTGCGGCGACGACTGCCGGCGAGCTGCAGCCGCAGGCACGCGCAGGCTTGTATGAGGCGCTGGCCAACGAAAATCCGGATGCCGACCTGGCGCACTTGGTCCGTTCGGCAGCACGTCCCGCGCTGAAGCGCAGGATACTGGCCTACCTGGGCCGGACCGATTGATTTGGCGCGGAACGGACTCGCGCCTCGGATAGAGCAAGGAGACGAGCCAGACGGCAACCAATCCGGCCTGATCGCGGCCGGTCGCCGCCCGTTGCCCTTGCGGGGCGGCGCCGGCCGGCGTGTTCAGCGCATCGCCGAATACTCGGTCGGCGCCAGGAACATGTTTTCCACGCGCTCGACGATGGGCTTTTCGGCTTCGCTTTCGGCACGCTTGGCGATCCACTCGGGATCGGCCTGGAAAGCGTTCCACTTGCGCTCGCGCTCGGCCAGGCTTTCCCACTTGAGCATGTAGGTCAGGGTGTGGTTGCTGGGACCGGCCAGGGTCGTCCAGAAGCCGATCTGCTCGATGCCATACTTCTTGAAAAAGCCCAGCGTGGTCTTGGTAAAGCGCTCGTGCAGGGCGGGCAGCCGCCCGGGCGCGCAGTGATAGATACGCAGTTCGACGATCATCGGCGATTCTCCGGAAAAAGGTGGAGGGTCATGGGCGCAGCGCATTCAGCGTGTGGCGCCGGCATAGCTTTCCTCGGTCACCTCTTCCTGCCAATCGCTCTTTCCGAACGAAGTCGCCAAGTGCAGCATGTAGGTGTCCGTGGCCGCGCCATGCCAATGGCGCACGTGCGGCGGGATCCAGACCACGTCTCCGGGGCGCAGCTCCTGCGCCTTTTCGCCCTCAGCGCAGACCCAGCCCCGGCCGCCGGTGACCTGCAGCATCTGGCCGAACTCGTGCGTGTGCCAGAACGTGCGCGCACCGGGCGTGAAGAACACGTTGTTGACGGTCACATTGTCGGTGGTGGGCATGACGGGGTCGGCCCACACCACGCCGGTGAAGGTGGATCCGCGCTGCTCGGACGGACGGCCTTCGGCCCTGCGGAAAACCTTGATGCTCATTTTGCTGGCTCCTTTTGGCTGCTATGCAAACGGACACCGCCCGAGACGTCGCCAATGGCGTCCACGACGCGGTTGCTGATCTGCTCGCCATACCCCAGGGCGGTGGCCAGGCCGAAGCTGGCCAGCGGCCCCGAAGCATTGAGCGAGGCCACGCCCAGTTCCCGGGCGCAGTCGATGTAAAGAAGGATATCCTTGGTCATCAGTTTGCTGGTCAGGCCGCCTTCCAGGTAGTTCCCGTCCACGATGTAGGGAAAGCGGTTGAGCGTGGCGAAGTTCACCCCGCTACTGCTGTTGAACACGTCCAGCAGCTTGTGCAGGTCTAGCCCTGCCTTTTTGCCTGCGACCATGACTTCGGCCGTTGCGGCAAGGCTGACCGCATTGAGGAAGTTGTTCAACAGCTTGGCGGTGTGGCCCGCGCCGCTATCGCCCATGTGGACCACTTTGTTGCTGAAAGGCTCGAACACCCAGCGAATGGACTCGATGGCCTGGGCCTTGCCGCCGACCATCAGGGTCAGCGTGCCCTTTTCGGCCGCCGCCGCGCCGCCCGAAATTCCGGCGTCGATGTACTGCACGCCCCGCTCCTTGAACAGGCCGTGCAGGCGCACGGTGGAGCTGGCCGCCGCCGTGCTCAGGTCGACGATGACCTGGCCGGCGCAGCACGCCGACAGCAGGCCACCCTCGCCCTCGCAGACCTGCTCGACGACCTTGCTATCCGGCAGCGACAGCAGCACCACGTCAGCCGCAGCCGCCACTTCGGCGATCGACGCCGCCGCGCGCGCGCCTGCCGCTACGGGCCGCGCCGCGTCGGCGTCGTAGCCGACCACGGCGATGCCCGCCTGCACCAGGCGCCGGGTCATGCGCCCGCCCATGTTGCCCAGACCGATGAACCCGACGCAATCCTTCTTCATTGCTTCTCCCGTATTGCCATGCGGCGCTGGCCAGCTTCGCGCCTATTGGTCACTGCTTGGGCCAGATCGGCTTGGCCAAGGCGACGTCCTCGGGGAAGACGGTAACCGGCACGCCGTTCTGCCATTGGATGACGGTCAGCGTGGCGCCCACGCGATGACCTGCCTCGTCAAACTTGAGCTCCCCGCCCGGGAAGTAGGGGGTGCGGCCTTCGTCCAGGTTGCGGATGGCCTGGGCAACGGCCTCCCGGTCGGCCTTACCAGCCTTCTCGAGCGCGGTCTTGATGATCCACATGTCGCCATAGGTGGAAATGGCGTTCTGCGTCATCCACGGCTCGTTGTATTCGGTCTTCATGCGCTGGATCAGGTGCTCCTGGCCCTTGGCGCCCCAGTTGCCCACCGCGGACATTACGCCGTTGAGCAGATCGGCGCTGACCGTGTTCAGCACCTCGGGCTCGGCGATGGCGATGCCAAAGGAAATCACCGGGATGCGCACGTTGGTCTCGTTCATCTTCTCCAGGATGAGCTTGGCGTCCGAGATCACCGTGGGCAGGAAGAACACCAGGTCGGGACGGCGCGACCGCACGCGCTGCACCAGCGACGAGGCGTCCGACAGCGGCGGCGTGAAGGTTTCGTCCACGACCAGCTGCAGGCCGTTCTTGTCCAGCAGCCCGCCGTCCTTGAGCGCCTTGACGGTCGACAGCGAAGCGGCCGTGTTGTCGGTCAAGATGGCCACGGTCTTGGGGCGCTTGCCCGAGGCCTTCTCGGCCAGCTCCAGGATGCTCGGCAGCGCGATCTCGGCCTGCCGGCCTGCCGGCGCGGAGGTCTGGAAGATGTACTTGAAGCCGCGCTGGGTGATGAGATCGGAATACGACAGCGTCAGCATGGGCAGCTTGGCCCGCTCAGTCACTTCGGTCACCGCCAACGTGAACGAGCTGAGGTAGGCACCCGTACCGGCCACCAACTGCGGATAGTCGGCAACCATGCGCTGCGCGGCGCTCTTGGCCTTTTCGGTGGAGTCGCCCGAGTCGATGACTTCGAGCTTGAGCGGGGCACCGCCCAGGGCCTTGATACCGCCCTGGTCGTTGATGTCCTTGATTGCCATTTCGGCACCCATGCGCATCACCTGTCCGTAGCGCGCATAGATGCCGGACATGGGCGCAATCAGGCCGACGCTCACGGGCTCGGGCTGCGCGGCACGGGCCGTCGCCGCCATGCCTGGCAGCAGGCCTGCGGCCAGCGCCGCGGCCGCGGTCAATTTCGCAATCTGGCTAGCTTTCATGACTGTCTCCTCATGGTGTCCGCTTCGCGCGGATCGTCTTGCGATGGATGAACTGCCCCTACATGCCCAGATACGCACGGCGGACCCGGTCGTCCGCCTGCAGCGTTTCGTGCGTGCCTTCCAGGACGACGCGTCCCGCCTCGAGCACGTAGCCGCGGTCGGCAAACTGCAGTGCCTCGGCCACGCGCTGTTCCACGAGCAGGATGGTCAGGCTCGCCTGCTTGCGGATGTCGACCAAGCGGTCGAAGATGAAATCGGCGATCGCTGGCGACAACCCCATGGATGGCTCGTCCAGCATCAACAGGCGCGGCGACGACGCCAGCCCACGCCCGATCGCGAGCATCTGCTGCTGGCCGCCCGACAGGGTGCCGGCCAGTTGCCCGGATCGCTCCTTGAGCACTGGAAACCATTCGTAGATTTGCTCAAGGTTGCGCCCCCAGTCCCGGCGCCCGGCCGGCGTATAAGCGCCCATTTCCAGGTTTTCGAGGACAGTCATCGACGCAAACACCTGGCGCCCTTCCGGCACGTGGGCGATACCCAAATGCGCGCGCCGGGCAGCCGGCACCGCCAACAGGTCCTGGCCGTCGAAGCGTATGGAACCGGACATCGGCTCCAGCATGCCCGATATGGTCTTGAACAACGTGCTCTTGCCCGCGCCATTGGGACCGACGATGGAGATGAACTCGCCTTCGCCGACCGTGACCGATACCTCGTTGAGCACCGGCAGCGCGGTATAGCCGGCCACGAGTTGCCTGATCTCAAGCATGCTTGGCGCTCCATTTCTTGCCCAGGTAAGCCTCCACCACGCGCGCGTCGCGCGTGATCGACTGCGGATCACCCACCGCCAGGACTTCTCCGTGGTCCAACACCACGAATTCGTCGACCAGCTTGACCATGGCCTGCATGGTGTGCTCGATGATGACGATGGTGATGCCCGAGGCGGAAAGCGAGCGGATCACCGACACCACATCATCCACCTCGCCATGGCCCAGGCCCGCCAGGGTTTCATCCAGCAGAAGCAGCTCGGGCTGCCCGGCGACGGCGCGCGCCAGCTCCATCAGGCGCAGTTCGCGCGTGGTCAGCACCGACGCGACCTTGTCGGCGCAGTCGCCCAGGCCCACGCGCGCGATCGCGTCGGCGGCGAGCTGATCGGCGTGCGCCTCGCTACGCGCCTTGACGTAGGCGCCGACCTTGACGTTCTGCGCCACGGTCAGGCGCATGAACGGCCGCATGATCTGGAAAGTCCGACCTACCCCTGCCGCACACAGTTCGTGCGGCTTGCGTCCGGCCATGTCCACACCGTTGAGCAGGATCTGGCCGGCATCCGGCTTCAGGAACCCGTTGAGCAGGTTGAACAGCGTGGTCTTGCCCGCCCCGTTCGGGCCGATGATGCCCAGAATCATCCCTTTGCGGACCTGGAAGCTGACGTTCTGCACGGCCTTCAACCCGCCGAAGCTGCGCGAGACCGACCGCACGTCCAGGATGACCTCGCCGGTGCAAGGTTGGGCCGGAATCGGTTGCGCGGCGGCTACATCCGAATCAGGGTCGCGGGCAGGTGCGGCGGCAGCGGGTGCGCTCCCATCGGTTACCGTCGGCGCCGCGGTGCTGCGCGCGGCCGGCGCAGCAGGCCCGGCGCCTTCGCCCCGCCGACGCAGGAAGTCGCGGACCTTCCAATAAACGCCTTCGGGCGCGGCCAGGATCACCGCGATGATGGCGATGCCCAAAATCACGCCCTGGATGCCGGGGTAGGCCGCACCCAGTTCGGCGTGCAGGATTTCGCCAAGCGGCACCAGGATGGCCGCGCCGATGATCGGGCCCCAAACGGTGCCCACGCCGCCAAACATGGAAACCGTCAACGCCTGGGCCGACACCAGCATGCCAAACACCGACACCGGCGTGACCACCAACAGCACCACGGCATAAAAGGCGCCTGTCGCCCCGGCAATGGCGCCGCTGAGCGCAATGGCGCGCAGCTTCCAGCGCAGGGTGTCGATGCCGGCTGCCTCGGCGGCCGCTTCGTTTTGCTTGATGGCGATCAACGCCATGCCGAACCGGGTGCGCTCGACGTAGCGCGTCAGCTGCACGAAGATGAGCAGCAGCGCCATGGCCACCAGCGTGTACAGGCGCGGCTCCTCGAACTGCATATAGCGCGCGGGGTTTTCGCGCATCATGGGAAACGTCACCTCCTGCAAGCCCAGCCACTCGAACACGTAGAGCAGCGCCAGCGGGTAGGCGAGCATGGACAGCGCGAAGTAGTGCCCGCGCAACCGGAACGTCGGCAAGCCGACCAGCAGGCCGGCCACTGCACCCAGCACGGCCGACAAGGGGATCATCAGCCAGGGCGAGATGCCCAGATGAATCTGGCCAAGCACGCAGGCATAGGCGCCAAGTCCGAAAAATGCAGCGTGGCCGAATGAAACCAGGCCCGTGTACCCGCTGAGCATGTTCCAGGACAGCCCGAAGCAGGCCCAGACCAGCACCAGGGTGAAGATCAGCTGGTGATAGGCGTTGTCCACCAGCAGCGTCGCGCCCAGATAGGCCGCGGCCACGGCGATCAGGACGAGCGTAGTAGGCAGGCGCTTCATCAGGTTCTCTCCGCGGAACGGCCGAACATCCCTTGCGGCCGCAGGGTCACGAGCAGCAGGAAGAAGACGAAAATGGCCGCGTTCTGCAGCTGGGTTGGCAGCACCAGCGCAGACAGCTGCTGCACCAGGCCGATGACCATGCCGCCCCAGAAGGCGCCGAGGATGCTGCCTATGCCGCCCAGCACCACGCCCGCATACATGATGATGACGAACTCCAGCCCGACGAAGGGGTGGAACGGATAGTTGGTCGCCAGCAGTCCCCCGGCCAGGGCGGTGATGCAAGTGCCCAGCGCGAAGGCGATGCGGTACGCGCGGTTGACGTCGATGCCCATGTAGTACGCGGCCACGGGGTTGTCGGCGGCCGCGCGCAGCGACTTGCCCAATCGACTGCGGTTGACCAACAACCCAAGCGCGACGATGGCGATGACCGAGATCAGCGCGGCGATGCCGCGGCCCTTATTGACGAACACGCTGACGAAGTCGCCCCAAAGCGGGCCGATCTCCCATGCGCTACTCGACAGCGGTGTGCGTAGCGACAGCAGCTGTGGGCCGAACACCATCATGCCGCCGTTCTGCAGGATCAGCGCGATGCCCAGGGTCAGGATCAACTGCGCATAGTGGCCCTCGCCTTCCAGCGATGCAGTGCGCCGGCCAGTTACGCGCGAGATCAGCATCAGGTGCGCGGCATAGCCCACGGCGAACATCACCGGCATCATCAGCAGGATGGACAGGTACGCCCCCAATGCCGAACCCGCCAGCCAGTTCGCCCCAAACATCACGAAGAAAAAGTACGTGACGTACATGCCCAGCATCATCAGGTCGCCCTGGGCGAAATTGATCACCCGCATGATCCCGAAGATCATGGCCAGGCCCACGCACATCAGCCCGTATATGCCGCCGACCAGCACGCCGGCGGCCAGCGCCTGCAAGAATGCCTCCAGATGGATCTGTAGATCGGTCATCGTCTCCCCCGCATGAGCGCTTCTAAGTGTCGGCTGGGCGCGCGCACAGTCGCGCCAGCTCACCGGCGTCGGCGGCCCGCTCGTAACCGTCGACCGTTTCCTCGATGCGCCGCGCGCGCCCGGCGTCCAGGACGGCACGAGCCGCCTGCCTGAAGCGCTCGCGGATCGTCGCCTCGTCGGCGGTCACCACATCGTCGAGCTCGCCGCTGACCGTGGCGCCATCGTCCAGTGTCAACACGACGCGCGCGCCCTGGCGCGCCGGGAACGCCGCGGTGTACTCGGCGTCCTCGACAAGCGTGGTCGCCGCCATCAGCCTGGCAACCTCGGCATCGTCCAGGCGCGCATAGTTGCTTTCGGCGATGACACCATTGGCCAGGGTCGCGGCCACGCCGAAGGGAATGCTCATCTTGGCCTGCAAGGCGCGCCGGAACGGTCCTTTGGCGTCACAGCCCGGATAAGCCAACGCCGCCCGCGTGGTTTCGATGCGTACGGCGGCGATGCGACGGCTGCCTCCGGCCACGCGCCGCACGGCCTGCAAGGCAGCCTGGCAAGGCGTTTGCGCGAAGTTGCAGGCCGGCGCCGGCTTGTTGAACACCGCGTCGATTTCGGCTCGGCCGTCGGCAAACAGGTCGATCGGCGCCACCAGCGGCGCGCGCGCATACGCCTTGAAAATGCCCGCTTCGCCTTCCAGGATGGACGCCGAGCCTTCGGCGCCGCGCGCCGCCAGCGCCAGGCAGGTCATCGCATTGCGTACGACGAAGCCCGGGTGGAAATACATCTCGCTGCCGCCGGTGTGCCCCCATTCGTTCAACCCGGCGCAGCAGTTCCCGGCTAGCGCAAAAGCGTTCAGCGCCCGCTGCGCATCCAGGCCGATCAGCCGGGCCCCGGCCATCACCGCAGCAAACGGCCCCACCAGGCCTGTCGGCCGAAACAGCCGCGCCAGCTCGGGATTCATCAATGCACGACCGATGCGTGCGCCCGTTTCATACCCGACAATGGCCGCCGCGAGCACTTGCTCGCCAGAGACCGGATGCCGTTCGGCCAACGCCAGCACCGTTGGCCAGACGACTACGCCCAAGTGCGCCACGCTAGCCGCGTGCATGTCCTCGCGCACCAGCCCGTGGCCGGCCACCGCATTGGCAAAGGCGGCATCGGCCGGGGCGTACATGCCGGCCCGGCCGGCGATGTGGGCGCCGGCTTCGGCCACGGACGTGGCCAGCGTCGCGGCCTGCTCGCTCCAAGGCAGGTCGCGCGCCTCGAAAACGCACGACAGATAGTCCAGCAGGCAGCGCCGCGCCGCACGCCAAGTGCCGGCAGAAAAGCCGCCGGCCGCCATGGCTTGCGCGACGATCCGATGCGCCGAGCTTTCCCGCCTACCGATGCTGTCCATCCATGGCTCCATGCATGCAGCGTGGCCGACGGTTCAATAACCGACCACTGTCAGGCCACCATCTATCTTGAGCGTCACACCGGCGATGCGCGCGCCTTCGTCGCTGGCCAGGAACACCGCGGCCGCGGCGATATCCGCCCCTTCGGCAAGCTTGCCGGTCGGCGTCTTGCGGCGCCGCTCTTCCCACCCTTGCTCGGAAATCACCGAGCTGGCACCTGGGGTGACCACCGGTCCGGGCGCCAGGGCATTGACGCGGATGCCGTGCGCGCCCAGCTCCACCGCCTGCTGCCGGGTCAGCGCATCGAGCGCCCCCTTGATCGAGCTATAGACGGCCGCCGTCTTGATGGCCACCGACACGGCCACCGAGGACAGGTTGATGACCGAGCCGCCGCCGCGGGCGATCATGTGCGGCGTAGCGGCCTGCAAAGACCACAATGCGCCCTTGAAGCCGACGTCGATCATTTTGTCGACCTCGTGCTCGGGCATGTCGACCAAAGGGGCATAATAAAAGTAGGCGGCGTTATTGACCAAGATATCCAGGCCGCCGGCCTGCGCGGCGAACCCGTCTATGGCCTGGCGCACGGCCGCGCGGTCGGCGACGTCGCAGGGCAGCGGCGTAGCGCCGGGAATATCCGCCTGCGCCTGCGCGAGCAGGTCGCGGTTGTTGTCCAACAAGCCGACGCGCGCCCCTTCCTTGGCGAAAGCCAATGAAATCGCCTTGCCTATGCCGCCGGCCGCGCCCGTGACGACCGCCACTTTTCCTGCCAGTCTCGCCATTGCTCCTCCTTGTCGCGCTTCCTGCCCGCCGGGCGCAAGCGCCTGATTTTTTGCACCACGCATGGCGCCATCGCCGGCGCGGGTGATGAGTCCGGCACGACACCGGAAAACCGCGCGTTGCGCCATTACAGTAGTATAAGCAGATTGTAGTATTGAATGCTCAAAGTTTCGATATCCGGGACCACTCGACGTTTGGCACGCCGGCCCCCTGCTTTGCAGCCGGGTTGCTTTGCGTGCCAGGGCCTAGCGGGCAAAATAGGCGCTCTTCCCCTAGCCAGTACGAGCCAGACGACGATGCCTGCAGACATGCACTTTTATGAGCCCTCGCAGGGCCACGGCTTGCGCCACAACCCGCTCAACGCCATCGTGGCGCCCCGCCCCATCGGCTGGATTTCCTCGCGCAATGCCGCTGGCACGCTCAACCTGGCCCCCTACAGCTTTTTCAACGCCTTCAACTACGTCCCGCCCATCATCGGCTTTTCCAGCACGAGCTATAAGGACACCGTGCGCAACATCGAGGCCACCGGCGAGTTCTGCTGGAACCTGGTGACGGTCGAACTTGCGCAGGCGATGAACGCCACCAGTGCCGCGGTCGCGCCGGATGTAGACGAATTCGCGCTGGCAGGACTGACGCCCGCGCCATCGCGCATCGTGTCGGTGCCGCGGGTGGCGGAAAGCCCCGTGTCCTTCGAATGCCGCGTCAGCCAGGTCGTGCGGCTGCGCGGCGCCGATGGCGCCGAGGTGGACGCCTGGCTGACACTCGGCGAGGTAGTGGGCGTGCACATCGACAAGCGCCTGATCCGCGACGGCGTCTACGACACGGCCGCGGCAGCGCCCATCATGCGGGGCGGTGGACCTGCGGATTACTTCGCCGTCGAGGCAACCGCCCTATTCAAGATGTACCGGCCGGATTGACGCAGGGCAAGCAGCACGACACCGTATCCGCGGCCAGCCACAGGCAGGTGCGCCCGCCGTCAGGCCGCCGCCTCGAAGGCGGCCGCAATCCGCAATAGCTCGTCGTCTCGTCGGAAGCGCCCGACCAGCTGTAGGCCGACAGGCAAGCCGTCCGAACCCTTGCCGCAAGGCAGGCTCACGGCCGGATGCCCGGTCATGTTGAAAGGCATGGTCCAGGGAAACCAGTGTTCGCGCAGCCCGTTGTACTTCCGGCCATCGATTTCGATTTCCTGGAACAAATCCTGGTCTATGGGCAGCGCGGTACGCGTAAGCGTTGGCATAGCCAAGCAATCGGCTTGCGCCAGCAACCGCTGGACCGTGTGAAACAATTCGGTCCGCTGAAACATTGCCCGTTGATATTGCACGCTAGTCAATGTGCTGGCCGACTCGACCTGGCGCTTGAAAGTATCGCTGAACAGTTCCGGGTTGGCGGCAACCATGTCCGCGAAACGCGCCCGCCATACGGTATGGTTGACCGCTCGCCAGATCGGCTCGACATCAAACGCCGCGCCGTCGAAGGGCTCGATCTGCGCACCTAAAGCTTGCATGCGAGCCAGCGCTGCATCGAAGGCCCTGCGCACGTCGGCCGACACCGGGCGCCCCGGTGGCGCCAGGCAATACAGCACCCGCGTGCCTTTCAAGTCCGCCACCTCGCGAGCCGCCGCGGCATAGTCTGGCTTGAAAACGCCAATGGACCATGGATCGACCGGATCTTCGCCGGCCATCACCTGCAGCATCAGGCCGGTGTCCTCTACCGTGCGCGTGGTCGGCGTGACGTAGGTTTGATTGCCAAATATGTCCTGCGCCTGGCTGTGCGGCACCACCCCGTTGCTTTGCTTGAAGCCCACCACGCCATTGCATGCCGCCGGAATACGCGTCGAACCGCCCCCGTCCGTGGCGACCGCCAAGGGCGCTATCCCCGCAGCCGTGGCCACCGCCGCGCCACCGCTTGATCCGCCGCTGGTGCGCTCGGCGCTCCATGCGTTGCGCGTCTGCCCAAACAACGGACTGCGCGTCAGCGACTGGCAACCGAACTCTGGCGTCGTCGTCTTGCCGATCAGGATAGCGCCGGCAGCACGCAACCGGGCGACCGAGACGGCGTCCTGCTGGGGCACGTGGTCCTTGAAGGCAAGCGTGCCGAAAGTCGTGCGCACCCCGGCCGTATTGACCAAATCCTTGACGGTAAACGGCACGCCGTGCAGCAATCCCAGGCTTGCGCCCGACATCACCGCTTGCTCTGCCTGCCGAGCCTGATCCATTGCCTGGTCCGCGCACAGCGTGATGAAGCAGTTCAGATCCGGCTGCAGGCGCTCGGCACGCGCCAGCGAAGCGCGCACGACCTCGACGGCAGAAAGCTTCCGGCTGCGGATCAGGGCCGCCAGCTGCACGGCCGTCATCGAGGCGATTTCTTCTTCCATCGTCGGCCCACCCGCATCAATCCATTGCTATGCCGGAAGCCTCCACGATGGGCGCCCATTGCTTGCGCTCCTCGGCAATACGTCGCGCCGTGTCCGCGGAACCGGCCGGTGCGACAACCATGCCGGCGTCAAGCAGCCGGTTGCGCAGGCCTGCATCCTCGGACACCTTTAAAAAGGCATGCTCCAGGCGCGCCACCACATCGTCGGGCGTAGCCGCCGGCACGAAGATGCCATACCAGCTCGTGGCTGCGCGATATTCCTGGAAACCCTGCTCGTCTATGGTCTTGACGTCGGGCAGGGCCTGCATGCGCTTGGTGCCGCTGATTCCCAGGAATTTGATTTTCCCGCTTCGGTATAACGGCATCATGCTGGCAACCGCGTCCCAGCCGATGGATACCTCGCCGCTGGCCACGTCGACAAGCATAGGCGCTGCCCCTTTGTAGGCCACTGGCTCGATCTGCAATCCCTGGCTCTTGTTCAGGGCCAACGCACCCAAATGGCCGGCGCTGCCCAGGGTGGCTACGCCCAGCGTGGTCGGCTTGCCCTGCGCCTTGGCCCATTGGATGTAGTCGGCGATGCCATCGTACGGTGCTGCCTTGGCGGCAACCACGCCGGTCGGGATCTCCACGAGCTGCGCGACTGGGCGCAGATCCTTGTCGGCGTCGTAATCCAGCTTTTTGTAAGTTAGCGGAAAGATCGCAAAGAGTGGTGAGCCGCCCAGGTACATGGTCAATCCGTCAGGCTTGGCAGATTTGACCGCATTCAAGGCGATCCGCCCGGAAGCACCCGGCTTGTTTTCCACCACCACCGTTTCGAAGCCGTGCTGGCGCAACGCCTCGGCATAGAGCCGCGCAGTGGTGTCGGCGGCCCCGCCCGGCGCAAAACCGACCATTATGGTCACCGGCCCATTGACCGGAGCGGCCTGCGTCGGGGCGGCCACGCCAGCGCAAACCAGGCTCGCAGAAACCACTAAAGTGTGCAATCGGGCAAAACGCATCTTTCCCCCCCTCATGATTGTTGATTCCAGCGCGCGGTGGCGCGCCGATACGAGATAGTAATGGATAGCATGCATTGCCTACGCGCGCACCATGCACGCATCAGCCGCCGGACATCGAGCGCGGCAGCCATCGGTTGCCTGGGATGCTTTGCGAGCTTATAAATCGCGCGCCCACACTTGCCCGACCAGGTCCTTGCCGAAGCTGTGGTGGCGCTCTTCCTCGATTAGCTCGAAGCCCGCGGCCTCGTAAATGCGGCGCGCCGACACCAGCACGTCGTTGGTCCACAGCACCATGCGCCGGTAGCCGGCTTCCTTGGCAAAAGCCAGGCACTCCTGGACCAGGCGGCGTCCCAGTCCCAGCCCGCGCGCGGCCGGATCGACGTACAGCAGCCGCAGCTTGGCCGTGTGCTCGTCCTGCTGGACCACGAACACCGAACCGACGATTTCCCCTTCGCGCTCGGCGATCCAGCAGCGTTCCTTGCCAGGCTTGAAGTGCTCGACGAAGTCTGCCGTGATGCGCGCGACCAAGGCTTCGAAGGTCCAGTCCCAGCCATATTCGCGCCAGTACAACTCGCCGTGCTTGTGCACCACCCATCCCATGTCGCCGGGGCGAGGATCGCGCAGCACGATCATCGGTGCAGACGGCTCCTCGCCCAGCAGCCGCTGGATGCGACGCATCGATCCGACCAGGGCTTGGCGATCCTGCTCGGCCAGCGGCGCCAGCAATGCGCCGACTTCAGCCGCCGATGCCGCGTCGATGCGGGCGAAAACCTGCTTGCCTTTGGCCGTCAGCGTAATGCCTTGCCGGCGCGGTGACCTGGCGATGGGATCGCGCCGCACCACGCCCTCGGCCTCCAGTCCTGCGAGCAGGCGGCTCAAATACCCGGGATCCATGCGTAGCGACGCTGCCAAATCGCTGGCCGAAGGCGCTTGCCCGCGCGTATTCGCCAATTCGTATATGACGCGGCATTGCGGCAGGGAATAGCCCGATGCGAGCAAATGCTCGTTGAGCGCACCCACCAGGCGCGTGTGAAAACGGTTGAATCCCCGCACGGCGGCGATGTGCCCGGGCGCAACCCAAGGGGCTTTGCGATGGGCGGCCATATACACCTCCGGGTAGAAATTGATTTTATCAATTATAAAATGACTTAGTCAATTTCGGCCCCCCTGCATAAAAGGCGCATTCGTCGACGCGCGCCGCCGCCGGATCGCATGGCCATCGGCTAGTCGTCGCGGCGCGGCGCGCTCGGGCAGCAGGCCAGCGCCCTGCCTCCTGCCGCAGGCGCACCGCTTGGGCGCGACGGGTTGGCCTTGCCCGCGCGCGCCCAAGCCTTCTCGTGAAAGAAGTAGGCAAACGCCTGTATGGTCGGCTCGAGCAAGCTGAGCGTCAGCGAAGCGGCCAGGTCGCCGGTGACGGCGTAGGCCACGGCAGCGGCGACCGTGATGTGCATCACGTAATAGCTGCACGTCTTGCGCACCATGCGCGAGGTATCTGGCTGAAAGCGTCGAATACGCGACATGGCATGACCTCCGTTCTATTTGGATATACAAATGATAATCATTGTCATTAGCAACATCCAATAGAACTTTCCGAAGGCGATGATAGCCATGACCTTGGTGGCTGAGGTGGATTTGATTGGCCTAGGCGACGGCCTGGGCGTGCTCCGTCAACCAACGACGCCCGGGCGACAGGATCAAGCAGCTGCCCGGGCGGTCGCCTTTTCTTGTCACTTTTTTGCAGCGTGCAAATCCTTCGCTGCCGCGGGCGCGTTAAGCTATTGGTGGCCTGTCCGGCCAGCTCGTCCATTGGCAGGTCCATCCGCCTTCCACAAGTGGAACTTTTGGGCCTGCCCGGTTACAGACACGGGAATAAGATTCTTGGCATGCGGCGTGCGTCACATGCATCGCCCGCATCTTCTCTTCGAGTATGCCCATTACTCCCAACGCCCCAGTTTCGCTGCCAGCCGCACCGTCGATAGACGACTTCGCGGCAGCGATGGCGAAAGGGGACGCCGTATACATCTCCGTTTCCGGGCAATCCCTGCAAGTCCTGGGCACAGGCGTGACACCCAGCGGGCGCAGCGTGGCCTGGGTTGCCCCGGACGTGGATACCGCTTCGCTATTCAAGGACGCCCTTGCCCGCACCTATGGCCAAGGCATTGCGATTGCCGTGGCCCGTGAGCTGGGGCTGGAGCCCAGCCCGGGCAAGCCACTGTCCTCACGCGTGGTTTCCCTGGCGCTGGACATGGCGCAGACATCCAGCCAGGCCATGTCCGGCGTGGATTTCGCCACGCGGCTCGAATTCTCCGCCAGGGCGGCGGGGCAGGGCTTTGCCAGCACCTGCCGCGCCGAAGGCATCGATCCCGGCAAGATCGATGCCGCCGAGCGCCAGCGCATCGACGACGCCATGCAACGGCGTTTTGACCAGGCGGCCGCCGCGGGACAAACGCCCGTGGCTGCCGAAACGGCCCGCGCCTGGCTGCGCGAAATCCTGCGCGGCTGACCACGTGCGAGCACCACCCTGTCGTGCCCTGCCGACGGCCGGGCAAGAATCACGGTTACACATACGCATACATATCTGCGATTGTTACGTATCGTGATATGCTGCGCGCACAAAATTCCCATTAGACCCGGCACATGACCCCCATCACCGAACCCGATGGCGACGCCGCCGTCCGGACCGCTGGCGTGGAGGCCGTGAACGAGGCAGACGACCGCTTGTTTCGCGAGCTGGTGCAGGAACACAGCGGCAAGTTGCAACGCTTCATCATCAAGCACATCGGCAACATCAGCGAGGCGGAGGACATCGCCCAGCAGGCGTTCCTGGAGGCTGCCCGCTCGTACCGGACGTTTCGCGGCGAGTCGCAATTGTCGACATGGCTGTACGGCATCGCGCTGAACCTCGTGCGCAATTACCTTTCACGCGCGCCGGAACGCCGCTACGAATTCCTGGGCGAGGACGGGCTCGATGGGATGGTTGACGAGGACGCGGGTCCCGAACAAACCGTTGCCCGCGCGCAGACCCTGCGGTTGCTTCAGGAGGCGCTGGACGAACTGCCCGAAAGCATGCGCAGCATCCTGCTGCTGGTCGGGCTCGACAACCTGTCCTATGAAGAGGCCGCGGCCATGCTGACGGTGCCGATCGGCACCGTGCGCAGCCGCTTGTCCCGTGCGCGCAGCGCGCTGCGCGACAAGTTGCAGCAAAAAGGGTTGCCCGTCCCCTTCTGACGGGCAACCCGGTCCGTGCCTTGCGTGCGGCGCGCTCAGGGCGCCACCGGGTGCGTTTCCACCCGCAACACCGGCCCGCCGGCGGTGGAAGCGCCACTCACCGACGGCACGTCGCCCAAAGCCTTGGACTGGGTGTAAATGGCGCTCGCGCGCACCGGTCCGCTCGGTGCGATTTCGCTGACGGCATCGAAACGCACGCGGGTACGCTGGCCCTGGATCAGATCGAGGTATTGCCCCGCCGTCATGGGCTGGTCGTCGCTGCGCCAAGTGGCGCTGATCGCCGGCCCTGTATCGGGCGATTGCCTGCGCGGCATGGCGACCGGCTCGCCGGCGATGGACACGACGCGCGGACGCAGCAGGAACAAGCGCTCGCGACGCTGCACGGTCTGGCTCTTGTTCGAGAAGAACGCGCCCAGCAAGGGGATGTCGCCGAGCAGCGGTACCTTGTCGGTCTGCTGCGTATCCTGGCTGCTGTTGTAACCGCCCACCAGCAAGGTCTGGTCGTCGCCGACGATGGCCAGCGTGCTGATGCTGCTGCGCCGCACGGTCGGCAGCGAACCGATGCGCCGCTCGTCCTGGATGCGCCCATCCTCGATGTCCACGGTCAGCTCGACCTCGCGCCGTCCGCCCACCCCTTCGATATAGCGCGGCGTCACGCGCAGCGACGTGCCCACCGTCACCGGTGTGACCGTGGCCACGCGCTCGCCGGTGGTCTGGATATAGAAGGTATCCGACAGGTCGATGATCGCGCCCATGTTGTCGGCCGTCAGGATCGACGGTTGCGACAGGATGTTCGCCTTGCCCCGGGTCTGCAACGCATGCAGGCGCGCGGCCAGCACGTTGCTCACCGACACACCTATCGTGCCCGGTGCCAGGATGCTGGTGCTATCCAACGGCAGGCCGCCGCTGGGCGCAAGGCCCAAGTCTCGGTAGCCGAAGGTGGTCGTGCCGGCCTGCGCGCCCCATGTCACGCCCAACTCGTCGATCGTGTCGGAGTTGACGTCGACGATCATGGCCTCGATTTCGATAAGCGTGCTCGGCACGTCGAGCTGTTCGATGAGCTGCCGGTAGATGGGGATACGATCGGGGATATCCTGGACGATGATCGCGTTCAGCCGCGGGTCGGCCTGCACGGTCGGTTCACGCAGGCGCAAGCCGCGAGGCCGCGCCGGCCGGCTGGCATCAGCCTCGTTGGCGCCGGCGCCCTGGGCCGATTGGGCCGGGCCGCCGGCCTCGCCCATGCCGGCGAACACCGGGGGATTCTCGCGCAGCGGCGCCGCGACGGCAGCAAGGGTTTCGTTGTTGGCGCCGGATCCCGAGCCCAGGATCAGGTTGCGCAACACCGTGGCCAGGCCGGGCGTGACCACGCTTTGCGACCGGTATTGGACGGTGCGGTCATTGACCGAGGCATGCTTTAGGCGGAACACCGCGACCTGCTGGCCTCCCGCGCCCAGCGGAAGGGCCTTGACGGTGCGCTCGACGAGCTCGACATAGGCAGGCGGGCCGGAGACCAGCGCGATGCCTTGGTCGGGCAGCTCGCCCCAGCCGAACCGGGTATCGAGCACACCCAACTGCAGCAAGGCGTCGCGCAGGGCGGAAATGTCGCTTCCCATCGCGCTGACTGCGCGCGTGACATTGGCGTTGGCCGGGCTGACGTACAACGTACCCGCATGCACGAACCAGTTAAAGCCATACACGCCGCCCAGCCGGTCGATAAACTGCGTCGGCGTATCGGCATTGAACCGGCCGTTGACCGTGCCCGAGACGCCTGGCGCCATGTGCAGCGCCAGGCTGAAGCCGCCGGCGAATTCGCGCAGCACCTGCTGCAGGCTTTGGTTTTCGGCGTAGTAGCTGTACGGCGCTGCCGGCCAATTGGGTGCCGCCTGGGACGTGCCGGCCAGCGACAAGGCCAGCGCGCAGGCGCGGATCATGCGTTTCAACGGAAGACCTCCAGGGCGCATAGCGCGTCGTTTCATCGTCGTTTCCCGTTCATGCGGCGCGCCGCACGGCGCCCTTCCAGAAAGACATGGCATTGGCGAACCTGCCCACCGCTTCATCCACGGCCGTCGCGTCGCTGTCTGGGCGAACCATCTGTTGCAACCACAGTGCCTCCTCGGACGGATCGACTACGCAGGCCGACGGATGCCGGCTGAGCATGCCCGCGGCCTGCCTGCCGATCTCGGCCATGAAGTTCTCGCGCGCAGCGCCTGCCGGCGGCAGCGCGCACAGCCGCGCGCTGATCGCCATCCAGCCGTTTCGGGCCGGGCTCAGGTGGATCCGGTACTTGTCGTCGATGACCACGGTGGCGCGGCCATCGCCGCGCACCGCCTCCGGTATGCCGTGACGGGCCACGTACTGCGCGATCAGTGGATGGGTTGGAACGGACATGGTTCTACTCCTGGAATTCTCCGGCCAGCTTGCGCACCAGCCGCAGCACCTCGGCCACAGGCTCGATAAGTTCGGCAGGTATGTATTGGTCCACCTGGGCGTCGGCCATCAGCGCCCGCGCCAGCGGGATGTTCTGCATGACGGGCACGCCGGCCTCGCGGGCCGCGCGCATCATTTCCTCTGCCAGCGCCCCCTCGCCTTTGGCGAGCACCACCGGCAGCGGCGTTTCGTCCGGCTCGTAGTACAGGGCGATGGCTAGGTGGGTGGGGTTGGTAATGACGACCGAGGCCTTGCGCGCGCTGCCGATCGCACCCTGCATGACCATTTCCTGGTGCAGGTGCTTGCGCTTGCTCTTGATGTGGGGGTCGCCCTCCATCTCCTTGAACTCCTGCTTGACTTCCTCTTTGCTCATCATCAGCTGCTTGCGATGCTGCCTGCGCTGCCAAACGAAGTCGGCCAGGGAAATCACGACATAGGCCACTGCGACATGAACGATGAGCGTGCGCAGCATGCCCCCCACCCCGGATTGCAATCCAGCCAGGCCGCTGTGCGGCACGGACATGAGCTCGGGCAGCGCATCGCGCACCACCAACGTCACCAGCACCGACAGGAAGGCGATCTTGATGGCCGACTTGAGGAACTCGACGAGATTGCGCTTGGAAAAGATGTTCTTGAGGTTATTGGCCGGGTTGAGCTTCTTGCCGGAGGGGATGAGTTTCTTGAAGGCGAGCACGAGGCCCACCTGCAGGAATTCACCGAACATGCCTATGCCAAGCACGATGAGCACGAAAGGCAGGACGAGGCTGACCGCCTCGCGCAGCGCCGCGTCCAGCACCGTCTTGAGCGCCGCGTCGAAGGGCTGGCTGGCCAATGTCGACGGCACCAGCACCAGCCGGCCGAGTGACTCGATGATCCCACCTGCATTGCCCAGCATGTAGCCAAACAGCGCCAGGATAAGCAGCGTCTGCGTGAAATCCTTGCTGTGGGCGACCTCGCCCTTTTCGCGCGCCTCCCGCAGCCGCTTGGGAGTGGGCTGTTCTGTCTTTTCGCCACTCACGGCTGCCTCCATTGGCCGTCAAGGAAAGGCAGGATGCCCGGCAGGCCGCGCACGGTCTCGCCGGCATAATCGAAAAGCGTGCTCATGTACAGCACGAGTACGAGCATCGCCAGGCCGCTCTTGATGGGCAGTGCCAGGAAAAACACCTGCAGCTGCGGCGCGAAGCGGCTGACCAAGGCCAGCCCGAGCTCGGCGAGGAACATCGCCACGACAGCCGGCGCCGCAAACAGCAGGACCATGCGCGCGAACCGGCTGAGCTGGTCAAGCATCAGCGGCGCGTTGTCCAGGTGCAATGCGGGCGCCCAATCCCAAAGGCTCCAAAGCCGGAAACTGTCGTACAGGATGGTCAACATCAGGCTGAAACCGCCGCTGACCATGAAGAACACCATGAACGCCTGGTTGAACAGGATGCCCAGCGGCGAGGAGTCGTTGCCCGTCAGGGGATTGATCGTGGCGCCCAGGCTGGCCCCACGCTGGTTATCGACAACGAAACCCACGGCCTCGAAAATCCAGAACGGGATCGCCATCATGAATCCGAGCGCCAGCCCGACGAAGACTTCCTTGGCCACCAGCAGCAGTAAGTCGACCATGCCGAGGTCGACCTGCGCATAGCGTGGCGCCAGCATGGGCACCAGCACCAATCCGATCGCTGCGCACACTGCATAACGCAGCATCCCGGGCAGCACTTGGCGGTTGAACAGCGGCAGCATGGCGCACATGGCCAGGATGCGCGGCTGCGACAAGGCGAGCGAGCCCAAGAACACATTGGTTTCCGCGTACGCCGCGCCCCCGGTCATGCTTGCCCTCTCCTCACCGTATCTTGTGGAAAAGCTCAAACACCGAAATGGCGTAGTTGTAGAGCTCGCCACTGATCCAGCGCGCGGTCAGTAGCAGCGTGGCGAACACCGCGATGAGCTTGACCGCGAACGACAGCGTCTGTTCCTGTATTTGCGTCAGCGCCTGGAATAGCGAAAATAGCGTGCCAACGATGGCCGCCACGGCGATCGGCGGCAACGACAACCACAGCGTCAGGTACAAGGCCTGGGTCATGAAAGAGACGATGTCGACGGTTTCCATGCGTCGCCTCAAGCGTAGGAAAGCACCAGGCCCTGGATCAGGCGCGTCCAGCCGTCGACCATGACGAACAGGAAGAGCTTCAGCGGCATGGAAATCGTCACCGGGGAAACCATCATCATGCCCATGGCCAGCAGGATGTTCGACACGATGAGGTCGATGATCACGAATGGCAGGTAGAGCAGGAAGCCGATTTGGAATGCCGCCGTCAGCTCTGACACCAGGAAGGCGGGCACGAGCACGAGCCAGTCTTGCTCGCGCAGCTCACTGGCCTGCGATTCCCCCCACAGGACGCGGGCGGTACGCACGAAGAAATCGCGCTGCTCGGGCTTGCTGTTTTTCAGCATGAAGGCGCGCAGCGGCTCGCCCGCGCGCGCCACGGCATCGAGCATGGCCCCGACCCTGTCCGGCGCCTGGCCGGGCACGGCCGCAGCCGGCTGCTCGCGCGCGGCGCGCAGCTCCTTGCCGGCCTGCAGCACCACCGGTCCCATCACGTAGGCGGACAGGATGAGCGCCAGACCGTACAGGGCCATGTTGGGCGGTACCTGCTGCACGCCCAGTGCATTGCGTACCAGGGCAAACACCACGGCCAGCTTCAGGAAGGACGTGGTCATTACCGCCGCCAGCGGCAGCAGCGCCAGGATGGCCAGCCCGATGGCAAGGCTGATGGGGTCGAAATCACCGCTCATGCCGTGCCTTTGCCCAGCGTCCGCACGCGAACGCCTATGCGCCCATCCACTTCGACGAGCTCGCCGGCGCCGATCAGCGCGCCGTTGGCGCGGATCATCACCGGCCCGTCGGCCAGCGGCCTTTGCAGGTCGAAGACGACCCCGGGTTGCAGTTGGCGCAGCTCGGCCAGCGGCATCGTTCGTTCGCCCAAGTCGAAAGTCAGGCGTACCGGGACGGCATCGACGTCCAACGGTTCTCCATCCGGAGTGCCCTCATCGGGGGAAGGATTCTCAGTCATGAGGCGGGTCCAGCCTTGAGTCACGAGATAAGAAGATTGCTCGGCGCGCACGCGCAGCCCCTGCCCTTGCGGGATGGCCAGCCACAGCTCGCCCTGCGGGCCGACGAGATATTCGTCCAGGAGGATGACGTCGCCGCTGACCAACGTGGCCAGCTCGTCCGCCGGCAGCCGCGCTGCGCCCACTTCGGCGCGCAAGCGTATCGGCAACGCATCCTCGTCGATGGCACCGGCAGCCGGCCGGGCCGCGGCAAGCAGCCCAGCCAGCAGCATCAAGCCCAGGTCGTCGGCCTCCAACACCGCCAGCACGGTGTGGCCGTTGGCCTGCGCCCGCGCGGTCAATGTCCACGCATGCGGCAGCGGTTGGTCGCCCGGTTGGCCGCGCACGAGTAACGGCCCGCCGGAAGCGGCTGGCCCGAGCGCGGCGAGCGCCTCGGCAAGCAGGGTTTCCAAAGCGGCGGCGGCAAGGGGCTCGGGCAGATCGCCCGGTTCGAGCCCAGGTACGCGCGCATTGGCCCAAGCCGTCAGCGCGCCGGCAGGCAAATGCAGGCGCAGCGCGGCACCGGACCATTCCAACTCCACGCCATGTGAGGCCGCCTGGCGCAAGGCCGGTGGTACGCCTGCGGCAAGACTGACGCGCCAGGCGCCGGGTTCGGCGTCGACGCCGTCGAGCGGCGGCAGCGTCACGGCGACGTCCGCACCGTGCGTGGCGATCAACGACAGCGCCTGCGCCTGGTTTGCCGTCAGGCGGGGCAGGGTCGCGGGCAGCGCCATGGCGAAATTCAATGCATCCATGAAACGGTCTTTGTCATGCGGCGGCTGCCGCCTCGAACAGGCAGGGGTCTTCGGGATCGTCGGTGCTCACCCGCACCAGGACCGCCCGCGCGAGCGAGCGGGCGAGTTCCCCAGCAAGGGTTTGCGCGCATGCATTGAGCTTTTCGCGCGAGGCTTCGCTGGCACAGACGAAGGCCGCCACCAGCCGGCCCTCGTCCTCGTAGACGGAAACCGTCACCCCGGGCAGCACGTCATCCTTCAAGTCGATGCGGACCTCGCGCCGGCCGCTGCTTCCGTCGCCCACGAGCATGCGGTCGGCGGCCTGCGCCAGCTCTCCGACCAATCCGTCGGGCGCGGCCGCCTGGCCCGACGACCCGGAAACGGGACCGGCCGGTGCGCCGAACAGCGCGAACGGGCGTGGCGTCTCGACAGCGGCGGCCGCCTGGCCAGTGCCATCGTCACGGGATTGCGGCTGGCCGCCGGCCAGCGCCCGCTCGAATGCCCTGCGCTCGGCGTCGGACGCTTCGCGCCGTGCGCCCCCCGCGCCAGGCTGCCCCAGGTCCGGCATGCCTTGCGCAATGGACGTATCCAGCGAAATGCGACGGTCGATCGCGCTCATGACGGCTCATACTCCTCGTGCACTTCCCAGTCCTCACGGTCGCGCGCGACCGACGCGGCTTCTTCCATCTCGAGGTCTTCCTTGCGCTCGAGCTCCCGCATGTACTCCGCAAAGTGCAAGCGGGCCAGCTCTACGAACTTCTCGACCATCCGGGTGGCTTGGCGATGTTCGTCGCGGCGCTGCTGCAATGCCTCGGCTTCGCGGCGCACCCGCTCGGCCGCCTCCTCGATGCGCACCTGGCGCTCACGCTCGCCGGCTCGCAGCGCGGCCACGCCCTCGATGACCGCCTCGATGTCGCGCACGCGCACCACCCTGCTGCACAGGTCGCCATACATCTCTAGTTCTCGGCGCCGCGCCCATTCGCGAAAGCTGGCCAGCTGCTCGCACGCGTACTGATAGGCGCGCTCGGCTTCGGCGTGGGCGTTGCGCTGCTTGGATACGGCCATTTCCGCCTGGCTTTCGCGAAACCGCTTAATGGCCAGCAATTCGTCGAAAACGCTCATGGCCAGCCGACTCCAATGGGAAGCGCGGCGACATCGGCGAACGGGCGCACGCGGCATGCAGTCATCTCATCGACCTCCCACGATGGCGGCCATGCGATCGAGCGTTTCGGAAAGCGAGCTGCGCTCGTCGGTACGCTGGCGCAGGAACTGGTTGATGGCGTCGATCTTGTCGATCGCCTCGTCCGTGACCGGGTCGCCGCCGCGCTTGTATTCGCCGATCTTGACCAGCAGCTCGACCTCCTGGTACTTGGCCATCAGCTCGCGGATGCGCCCGGCCATCTTCTTGTGCTCGGGTGTGACCACCGCGTTCATGACGCGGCTGGCTGATGCCAGCACGTCGATGGCCGGGTAGTGATTGGCTGCGCCCAGCTTGCGCGACAGGACGATATGGCCGTCGAGGATGGAACGCGTTTCGTCCGCGATGGGCTCGGTCATGTCATCGCCTTCGACCAGCACCGTATAGAGCGCGGTGATCGAGCCATGCTGGTTCATGCCCACCCGCTCCATCAGCTTGGGTAAGGTGGCGAACACCGACGGCGGATAGCCGCGCCGCGTCGGCGGCTCGCCCGCGGCCAGGCCGATCTCCCGCTGCGCGCGCGCGAAGCGCGTGACCGAATCCATCAGGAACAGCACACGCTTGCCCTGGTCCCGGAAGTACTCGGCAATGGCGGTGGCGACGTAGGCCGCCTTGGCGCGCTCCATCGACGATTTGTCGCTGGTCGCACAGACGATCACGCTTTTCCTGCGTCCCTCGGGCCCCAGCTCGTGCTCCAGGAACTCGCGCACCTCCCGGCCGCGCTCGCCGATCAGCGCCACCACGGTCACGTCCACGTCGGCACCCTTGACCAGCATGCCCATCAGCGTGGACTTGCCGCCGCCGGCCGCGGCGAAGATGCCCATGCGCTGGCCCTCGCCGCAGGTAAGCATCCCGTCCAGGGCGCGCACGCCCAGTTCCAATGGCCTATCGATGATGCGGCGGGTCAGAGGATCGGGTGCCTCGGCGAAGACGGGGTAGAACTTATTGGCCTCCAGCGCGCCGCGCTCGGCTTCGTCCAAGGGCCGGCCCAGCCCGTCGAGCACGCGGCCGAGCAGCCCCGCGCCCACCGGGACCATGTGTGCCCGACCGGTGGGTATGACCTCGGTGGCCGAGGAGATCCCGTACATGTCCCCCAGCGGCGTCAACAGCGCCGCGTCGCGGGCAAAGCCCACGACTTCGGCTTTCATTTCGAAATCTTCGCCCGGGTTGCGCAGTATGCAGACTTCGCCCACCTTCACGGCGGGCACGACCGCCTTGATGATGGTGCCGATGACCTGCGTGACGCGCCCCTTGATCCGCAGGGTGGGCGTGTCCTGCAAAGCCATCTCCATCATTTCGGTGATGTAGTCGAACTGGCGCATGGTGCCGTCTCCGCGCTAGATCCGGCTGCCCAAGGTGCGCTGGAACGCGCTACGCAGGGCTTCGATCTGCCCTTCGAGGCTGGCCTCGACCATGCCGATCTCGCTTTCCAGGATGCAGGCGCCGCGCGCCAGCCGGGAATCCGGCACCAGGTCCAGGTAACCAACGCCCGGATAGGCGGCAAGGATGTCGTTGATGCGCTCACGCACGACCTCGATCTCGTCCGGATGCAGGCGCAAGGTCATCTGCTTCTGGTTGCGCACCACCGCCAGCGCGTTGCGCACGACGACCATGACTTTCTCCCGGTCGTCAAAGCCGTCGACCACCTTGCGCACGGCGGCCATGACGAGATCGACGACTTCGTTTTCGACGCTGGCGAAGTAGTCCACCGTGCGGCCGACGGTTTCGATCATTTTTTCGGCCTGGTCTAGCAGGGCCTCCTGCTTGCCGTCTTCGTAGCCACGTCGGCGCTCGGCCTCGAAGGCTTCCTGGGCGCCGGCGACGATGGCCTGGGCCTGAGCATGGGCGTTGTCCAGCAGCTGCTGCGCCTGCACCATCGTGGCGTAGTCGGCCGCACGCACCACGCGCGCGGCAGGGTCGACGCTGGCAGCCAGCTTGCGCGCCGTCAGCGCATCGCGGGGAATGAGGAATGCCATGTCGGTTCGAGGTGTTGCAGTAAGCCCAGTCCCAGGGACAGCGCCGCCGGTGCATCGCAGGGCGCCTGCCCGGCGGGCTCGTCGGGCAACTTCAGTTCGGCACGCAGGGCGAGCTCCGGCCCGCCGCCATGCAAGGCCGCGCGCAGCGCCGCGCGCCCCAGCCTATCGATCGCCTCCACGGCGCCTGGTCCGGCCGGCAGGTCCAGCGCCGGCAGGCCCGGATGCAGCGAAGCGGCCGTGCGCCGGGCGAAATCCAGCACGTCGCTGCCCAGGGCGTCCGCCAGCGCTCGCACCTCGGCGCCGGCGATGATCCGGCGCAGCCGTGGCGCGCACAGCGTCGCGCCGGCATAACGCGCCACGCGCGCGAGCCGTTGCGGCGGCAGCAGCGCCAATGCCAGCTCGGGCCGATCCGGCTCGAGCACCGGCCGGTCGAGCAAGCCCAGCCGGCGCAGGATCTCGCGCGACCAGTGGCGATGCCAGGCCGGCTCGCAGCGTGGCGGAACGGGCCGGCCGGGCGCGCCATACTGGGCATGGCGGCTAGGATGCAGGGTGCGGCTTGGCAAGAAGTTGAACTCCAGCAACCGTGCGCCGAACAGCGCCGCAGCAGTCATGCCGCCCCCTCCTTGGGCCCGACTTCGGGTTCACGGCGTGGCAACACCGCCCTGACGCCCCCTGGCTGATTGCTTCGCCACAGCAAATAAGCCACTGCGCCGCCCAGCATCACGATCAGTATGAGCAGCACACCGAACGTCACGACGATGGCAGTCGCAGAATCCCGATCGACGCGGAAACCCAGCACCGAAGCCAATGCCGGCGCAGCGCCGGATGCGTCCGGTGAGCGCGGCTGGGCCGAAACCAGGGCGATCGAGACGCGATCCTCGCTCAATCCTGGGATGGCATGCGTGACAAGCTTGCGGATCTGCGGTTGCAGCGCGTCCAGGCTGTATCCCACCTGGTGCTTGATGAAAACGGCGGCGGTCGACGGCGTGGCCGACTCACCCACGCCACCGCGCTCGGGCAGCACCACGTGCACCCGCGCGGCCAGCACGCCGTCCATCTGCGATAGCGTATTGGTCAGCTCCTGGGACAAGGCATAGATATAGCGGGCGCGCTCTTCCAGCGGCGAGGACACCAGACCCTCCTTGCGGAAGATTTGCCCCATGCCGTCGAAGCGCTCGCGCGGCAGCCCCATCGACCGCAATAGGTCGAGCGCGCGGGCCACCTGGGCGCCGTCGACGGCCACCGCCACGCCATCCTTGCCCGGGATCTTTTCGGCGCGTATGCCGGCGTCGAGCAGCACCGACAGGATTTCATTGGCCTCGCCCTCGCTGGCCGACGAATACAGCGTAACGTTGGAGCCGCAGGCGGCCAGGACGGACACCAGCAGCGCGGCGGCCACTGTGCGCAGGCTGCGCCGCCACGCTGCAGCCTTGGAATGCCGAAACGGCGTAAACAAAGAAAAGCGCTGCATCAAGACATCCTGACCATCGTGTCGATGTTCTGGGTGGAGCGAGCCACGGCCTTGCCCACCAGTTCGTACTGCACCGTGACCTGGACGAGCTGGGTTTGCAGCCGCAGCATGTCGCTGATGGCGGGCTGCGCGCCCATGCCGTCCAGGGCATTGGCGATGTTTTGCCATTTGGCGGAGAAGTCGGCCGTCGCGCCGCGCAGCCCGGCCAGGATCTGGCCGCCCAGCGTGGACTCCTGCACGGCCGGCGCCGCCGCGAATGCCGATTGCACCGCGGCCGGCACACCCGCGAGCCGACCTGGTTCGGGCGCATTCATGACGGCGTTAAAGCGCTCCGCAGCCAGCGCGAGCGGCTCCGGCCGTGCGGCCGGGGCGGCCGCCGGCAGCGACTGCGCCATGAGAGCGGAGGAAATCGCGGCTATTTCCATTGCGCGGCTCCATCGGTAAGAAGTGACGAAATCGGCGATGAGGCGGCGCTTTCGCGCTGCCAGTCGGATGCGGCATCATCCTGCCCCAGCCCGAGCATCTGGCGCGCAAGCGTGGCGCCGTCGCCAGGCATGCCAGCAGCCAAGGCCAGCACGCGCCGGCTTTCGGCGGCATGGCCGGCCAGCTGCAGGGCCAGGCCTCGCCAGGCTTCGACAAGCGACCGCTCCTGGGGATCATCCAACCGCGCGTCCTCGAGCAGGCGCACGGCATCGGCGGCACGGCCGGCATTGAGCCAGGCAACGGCCAACCCCACCAAGGGATAGGCGCGGTCGGGGCGCAGCAGCCTGAGCGCGCCAAATATGGTTTGCGCGCGTGCCACATCGCCCGCTGCAGCCGCCAGCATCCCCACCTCTGCCAGGAAGCGGGCGTCGCCTGCATCAAGCACAAAAGCCGTCTCCGGGGAGACGGCCTTATCGGCGAGCGCTGCGTCCTGCGCGGCGACGCTATCTGCCATGGTGATCCAAGTCCAATCGCATGAACGTCCCTCAATGTGCCGGGCGACCGCCCACCAGCCCCATCAGCACCTGGGCACGCGGCTTCCACGCGTCGTACTGGCCGCCGGCCTCGGCGATGCAGCGCAGCACCCGGTCGAGCTCCTGGCGCGCCTCTTCGGTCCGGCCCAGCATGAGCAGGCATTCGGCCGCCTGCAGTGCGGCTTCGGGACTGCCCGGAAACAGCGTGGTCATGAGCGAGTACATGCTGACGGCTTCTTCGTAGCGCTCGCACATCTGCAGGCACAGCGCCAGGCCGGCGATGTAGTGCTTGCGGGTCGGCCCGTAGGTGGCGAGCAAGGCGAACACCGGCAGCGCCTGAGCGTACTGCCCTTGGATGACGTGCGCATAGGCGAGCGCGTAAATAACCTCAAGCTGCTCGTTCGTCAAGCGCGAGCTGGAAGGCAGCGCCTGCAGGCCGTCGTACAGCTTTTGGCCGAATTCGCCGCGCTGCGCGGCGGCCGGGTCGGTTCGGGACATGTGCTTCTCCTTCATCTGCCGGTGCGCCACTCAGACCGTGGCCTTGCTGCCCATGTTCATGGCGATCTGGGTCATGCTGTCGGTCGTGCCGGCAATCATCTTGCTGACGATCTGCGCGCTCTCCTCGATCTGCTGGATGATCTTCTTGATCTCCTCGCGGTCCTCTTCCATCTGCTTTTGCAGCTTCATCATCATCGCCTCGAGTTCCTTCTTGTCGGCGATGGCCGCCTCCGCCTCCTTCTGGCTTTGCGCCTTGGAGATTTCCAGGCCGCCCTGCGCGGCCTGGGTGGTGCCGGAGACCACGGCCGACGACGCCGTGATGACAGTGTTCAAGCTCTTGACCGACTGGAGGATGGTGGCGTTGGCCACCTGCGTGGCGCTACCGGCTGCCGACGCCCCGCCGGTCATGACCGCCATGGCGATGCCCACGCCGATGGCCGCGACGATGCCCAGCGCCATGCCGATGTAGCCGGCCGTTTGCTCGTCGGCGCCGGCCAGCAGCGCGATGCCTTGGGCCATGTTGCCCAGCAGCGACGGCTCGATGGCCAGCATGATGGGGCAGGCAAGCGACAGCGCCCCACCGACGATCTTGCAGATGTTTTCGGCCACCTTGGGGTCGACCCCACACACGTCGGTCAGGAACTTGCCGACGGTATGCTGGATCAGGCTGTTGATGCTGATTTCCGGCCCACCGCATTCCTGCGAAATGGCATTGGCCAGCGACATGGTGGCGCTGATGGCGCCCACGACGGCCAGGGCCAGCAAGGGCGCGGCGGCGCCGCCCGTGGCCGCCGTGGCCACCGCGGCAGCCACGACCGTTGCGATGGCCGCCACAGCCGCGAAGATCTTGCCGATCCAGCCGAAGATCTTGCCAAAGATCCCCTTGGAGTTGGCCTCCTCGTATTTCTTGACCCACTCCTGGATCTTCTCTAGCTGCTTCTCGGTGTTTTTCTCGGCCTTGATGCGCGCCGATTCCAGGCTATTGTGCGAGGCCTTGAGCTGCTCGTCCTGCGTCTTGCTGCGCAGGCTGCGCAGCAAGTCGATCATGTCGTTGGCGCTGAAGGTCACCGACGGCGAGTCGATGCGCGGCGCGCCCTTGCGGTCGACCAGCGGATCGTCGCCGCCGCCTTGCCCGTATTCGTCATACTGCTTGGCAATGGCCAGGACGTCCTGGTAGAACTTCTCCAGGTCAACGTTGTTGACGGCGCCGCCCTGCACATTGGCGGCCCCGGCGTTGCCGCCGGCAGCGTCGGCGGCGCCGCTGGTGCCCGACGGCGGAACGTAATTGGCCCCGGTGGTGGGAATCGTCGTAGTCATGGTCGTTGCGCTCCTTGCCGACGTTGTGCTCAGACGTTGCGCGCGATGCCGCGCACTGTCTCGTTGCGGGCCTGGTCGATCGCCCCGAGCTTTTCACGCACGTCGCGGATGATGTCCATCATTTGCTGCATCAGGTCGTTGGCCTGCTGCACGCCCTGTTCCTGCACCTTGGCCTGGGCCTCGTACTCAGCCCGCTTGGCGTCGTGCTCGGCTGCCACCCGCTCCTTGCCGGCGGCAGCCATGGAGCCAATGCCGCCCATGACGCCGCCCGTGGACTGGGCCAAGCCCGACATCAGCTCCGCCTTGTTGCCGAAGGTTTTTGCTTCGATGCTATTGGGCTCAGCCTCGATTCCCTTGGCGCCATAGACGGCCGAAGCCACGCTCAACCCCGCGGACATGACCCCGCCCGCGATCTGGAAGCTGCCCTGGATGATGGCCGCTTGCAGGCGCTGCTCGGCAGCTTCGCGGATTTCGTCGGCGGCGTTCATCAGGTTGGCGACCTGCGCCTGCAGCGACGCGGCGCGCGCCTCGCGCGCCATGTTGCGCATTTCCTGTGCGCATTTCTGGAACAAGGCCATCACCGAGTAGATGTCGATGGCCACGTCGCTGGCGGTGAACTTGCCGAACGGGTCGCCGACTTCTTTTCCCGCCCCCTCGGGTGCGGGCAGCATCGCGTTGACCAGCGACTGGACGCGGTTGACGACGTCGTTGGATTCCAGGCCGATCAGCTTGAGCGCGGTTTGGAGCGTGATGCCGGTGGTTTCCACCGCCTTGCGGGTGGCGGGATCGAGCGTTTTGGGATCCACCCCGGGCGGGATGTATCCGGGCGGGAAGGTGGATTGCAGAGAGATCGTCATGATGGCTCCCGGAATGCTGTCGTGGTGCGATGGGCGGCGTGTTCTGCCCTATACGGACACTATGTGGACGTCACGCGGCAAAACGTTCCATGCCAGCGCCGTCACGCACGGCCCGCCTTTTTGGCCCGTAGCGCCTTGAGCAGCGCCTGCGCCCGCGACCGGATGGCATCGTGCTCGCCAGGCTTGCACAGCGCATCCACCAGTTCCAGCGATTCAGCGGCCTCGTCGGGCCGGCCCAGCGCCAACAGGCATTCGGCGCAGTGGTAGACCGGCGCCGGATCGTCCAGGCGCATCACCGTCACGATCATGTAGTGTTGCAGCGCCTCCTCGTAGCGCTTGGTCATTTGCATGGCGCCGGCCAGCGCCATCTGGTAGCGCGATTCCATGTGGTCATAGGCGACCAGCTGGGCGAAGATCTTGAAGGCATCCTCGTACTTGCCTTGGGCGTAAAGCGAATGACCGTAGGTATACATGGCCTCGCACTCCTGCCGGGTCAAGCCCATGGCCTGGCCGAGCGTGCCGCCCGCCTTCCATAACCCGATCATGCTTTCCGCCAGGCCGGCCGCATCCTGCTGCACGGCAGTGTTTTCTTGCGCGCTCATTGGATATCCTCGTTGTGCGCCCCCAGCCGCGGCGCGGCGGGGCGCTATAGGGTTTCAGATCATGTTGCGCATCCGGCGCGGCCCACCCGCTCGCGGCGTGCCGTTGGCAAAGCTCAACCGCGCGGCCTCTTCGGCCACTTCGCGCTCCACGTCCTCCATGTCCTTGCGGAACAGGGCCTCGGCCTCCGCACGCGCCTGCGCCAGCTGGGCGGAGTCTGCCGAGGCGGCTGCACCCGCCGTCTGGCGCAGGATGTCTTCGGTGGCCGAGAGGCTGCGCATGGTCTGTTCGATCAGCGCCTGCGCCTCGCGCATGATTTCTTCGGGCGTCTTGGTGGCCATGACTACGACGTCTTCCCTTAAATGTTGCGGATGATATTGGTGTTGGCGTCGGTGTGCTTCTTCTGCGTGTTGGTCAGGATCTCGATCGACTCGTTCTTCTTGTTGTTCAGGCTTTGCAGCCGCAGCATGTCCATCTGCTGGTTGTTGCTCTCGGCATCGATCAGGCCCTTGACCTTGGTGATCGCCGTCTCGATTTCGCTTTTGGTGGTGCTGCCCGTGACGATGTTGGTCCCAGTCACCAGCTTGCCCGCGCTGCCGTCTTGGCGTTCGTCCTTATTCGGCGTGCGCTGGCCGGTGCGACTCTTGAACTCCAGATCGGTGATGCCGGCGGCGAGAATGGCATCGTTCAGCGGGATTTCATATTGCTTGATCTTCTCGTTGGTCCAATCCTTGGCCTTGGGTTTGTCGTCGGGATCCGTGCCTTCGATCTGGGTCGCGTAGGCATTCAGCCGCGTAAGCACGTCGTTGAGCTTGGCGATTTGCTTGTTGCGCGCCTCCACCGCCTTGACCTGGTCGACCAGCTGTTGGTCCAGCAGCTTGACGCGATCGCTTTGGACCATCTGGATAAGCGTCTGGATGTCTCCGGACGCGACCAACTGGGCGATGTCGACGGGAAGGGAGCTGCCGATGGTATTGCTCATGATCTGGGTCCTCGTCGGTACGAGGCCGCCGGGGTGGCGGCCAGGGTCTTAGAAGTTGCGGATGATGTTGGTGGCCGAGTCGGTGTGCTTCTTCTGCGTATTGGTCAGGATCTCGACCGACTCGTTCTTCTTGTTGTTCAGGCTCTGCAGCCGCAGCATGTCCATCTGCTGGTTGTTGCTTTCGGCATCGATCATGCCCTTGATCTTGTTGATGGCCGCGTCGATCTGCGACTTCGTCGTACCGCCGTTGCAGGTGTTGGTCTGCCCACGGATGACGTGGCCATGGCCGTCGTCGATGCTCTGGCCCTTTTCGGGGGTGACCCGGCCGTCGCCCGTAAAGCCCATGTCAGTGATCCCGGCCGCCCTGATAGCGTCGTTCAGCGGGATTTCCAATTTGTCGACCTTGTCCCAGTCCCAGTCCTTGACCGTGCTGTTGGGCTCGGTGCCGCTTATGGCCCCTTGGAAGGCCGTCAACTTGGTCAGCACGTCGTTGAGCTTGGCGATCTGGTCGTTGCGCGATTTCACGGCGCTGACCTGGTCGACCAGTTGCTGGTCCAGCAGGCGGATACGCTCGCTCTGGACCATTTGGATAATGGTTTGCAAGTCGCCAGTGGCCACGATGGCGCTCAGATTGATGCTGCCGGATCCACTGATAGGTGAACTCATGATGGTTTCCCCTTCAACTGATTGGCCGTGAAAGCCGGCCAGGCCTCACGCTTCCCCCGGTGAGTAACAGGCTGGGCCTGGGAGTTCCGCGCCGGGTCACACCCGGAGGGCGCGGCCGCGGCCGTATCCGCCACGCGCCGCATCCGGCTCGCGCATGAAAACGCCGACACCCTGGTGCAACCACGACCAAATCAGGGTTAACCCGCCCCAGCTGCGAAAGGCGCAACCCCAGCGGGGCGTCCCTCTATACAGCGGCCAGCGCCCGTTGGCCAGCCAAGGGCCCGACGACCTTTCAGGGAACCTTTCCGGCGCGTTTGTTACTACCGCTGCAACAAGCGTCAAAGCTCAACGGCTCAACCATGATTCACCTCGATCCCGCCGGCATCTCGCCCGGCCACCCTTCCCTGGGCCAGCGGCCCGGCATGGACGCCGGCCAGCCGCAGACCGGCACGCTGTTGGGGGAAAAGGCGGTCGACATTTCGGGCGAAATCTCCTCGCTGGGCGACGCGGCCGAGGAAATCAGCCTGCACATGGCCGAAAAATCCGAGGACAAGCACCATGCCGAGCGCAAGGTGAAGTCCGAGCAGCCGCCGCAGCTGCTGCAGCCGGCCGAAATCGTCGAGATGCTGGAGCAGGCCAGGGATCCGGACGCGCAGGCCAAGCTGGAGGCCCTGGCCCAGAAGCTGCTGTCGGGCACAGGGTCGCCGCGACAGCAGGCCGCCGAGTCCTTCGGCGACGTGTCCAAGCAGTACCTGGCCTTGCAGTACGCCCTGCGCCAAGGCGAACGAGAAAACGCCAGCGCCGAGCTGCTCGAATCCCTGCGCGATGCTCTGGCCGACCTCGAGATCGAAAGCGGCCCGCAGATCCGCGCCGGGCTCAACACGCTACGCACGGCCGGCGAGTTCGCGCAAGACGCCCAAGGTGTCGAGGCCTTCCAGAACACCTATCGCGACATCGTCCTGGGCGAGAACACGCTGGGAAAGACCCTGGACCTGGCCCTGCAGCGCTTCGGCGGCAAGGACGTCGCCCGGGGCCTGGCACAGTTGGTCGCCGCCCTGGGCCAGGACTTGGCCAGCGCCCGGCCTTCGACCGAGCCCAGCAAACTGCAGGCGCTGACCGCCGACCTGTATCACCTGCAGGTAGCCGTCACCGTCCTGGAAGGTTGCGGCGAGCTCTCCGCCCGGCTCAAAGACGATGGCCTGGGCGCGGTCGATAGCGAGCGGCTCATGCGCGACCTGGTCGGCATCACCGGCGAGAAATGGCTCAGCGACTCGCGCTTTACCACGCTGGCCACCCAACATCGCGTGGCCTCGGTGGAAGGACGAATCGTCTTCCTGACCGGCGTCAAGACCATGCTGCGCGAGCTGCCCGTCCAGGTGTTTCCCGACCCCGACGCGCGGCAGTCGGTCCTGAATGCCGTGCAGGCCGCCCTTGACATCGCCATCGACGAGGAAGACCAACAATGACGACCGCCGACGCCACCTTGCTGCAGTTCGGTCAGGCCGCCGGCATGCCTGGCCTGGCCTTCGACGCCCGGGGCCAAGCCGTATTCCGCTCCGAATCCGGGCGGCTGATCGGCATGGAGCGCGCCGATGGGGAAATCCTCGTCTACGCCGCCATCCCGCTGGATTACGATGCGGGCGCCTGGCTGCTCGAGGCCTGCAAGCGCGCCCATCACCGCAACCTCGACGACTGGCCAGTGCAGCCCGCGCTGCGCGAACACGACGGCAGGCGGTACCTGATGGCGCTGGCGCGCATCGCCGAAGCCGATTTCACCGAAGTGCGCCTTCGCCAGTCGCTCGAATACCTGTCGCGCTGGCTCGACGACCTGCGCGAAGCGCGCTGATACCGGGACCGCCCATGACCCAATTCAACATCGACCGGCTGATGAGCTTCGACCGCGGGATAGACGCCATCGTCTATGCCCGCAAGGACGACCAGGCGGCGCAAGGCCTGCCCGAGCGGCGCAATCTCGTGCCCTCGGACGACGGCGTGCGCGCCCACCTGTCGCAACTGCTGGAAAAGCCCAACACCGACCGCTTCCTCGAGGAAGCCTTGCGTCCGCAGATCGGCAACCGCGACCTGCTGATGCCGTCGCAATTTGCCGAGGCCCTGAAGGAGGCGCTGCGGGAGCTGGCCGCACTGGCCGAAGGCGGCGCGGGCAACGGCCGGGTGCTGAACCGCGCCGTGCGCCTGCTCAAGGAAGAAACCAACCTGCGCGAGCTGGTGGCCATGTATCGCAGCGCCTTGTACCAAGGATGACCCCCGTGGCCGCGCACACCGCCAGCCAGGCAGATCCTGCCGCAGCCGCGCCTGCCGGCCCCCTAGGCGAGCACGGCGTGACCCTGCTCGACCTGCTGTCCTACATCTACCTGGAAAACGACCGCCCCGAAAAGGCCGCCGTGCTGTTGGCCGCGCTCGACGAACTGGGCCTGGCCGATGCCCGCTTGCGCGTGGCACTGGCCCTGGCCCAACTGCGCTCGGGCAAGCCCGAAACGGCCCTCGCCACGCTCGAGCGCGTAGCGCTGAGAGACGGCGTGAGCGCCGCGTTTCACCTGGTGCGTGCCCAGGCCCTGATCGCACTGCAACGCAACGCCGAGGCCGAGGCCGCCATGCGTGCGTACGTGGCCCTGCGCACCGGCCAGCAGCCGCCCCCTTCCCGATAAGACGACCTGCCCCGACCGATCCGGCCCCTCATGCAACAAGCCCTGAACCGCGCAGTCGCCGCCGTCACCAGCCGCAATGACATCGTCCTGGCGATACTGATCGTCTCGATCATCTTCATGATGATCCTGCCGCTGCCGACGGCGCTGGTCGACGTGCTGATCGGCACCAACATGACGATCTCGGCCATCCTGCTGATGGTGGCCATGTACCTGCCCTCGCCGCTGTCGTTCTCGTCCTTTCCGTCGGTGCTGCTGGTCACCACGCTGTTCCGGCTGGGCATTTCCATCGCCACCACGCGCCTGATCCTGCTGCAGGGCGACGCCGGCCACATCATCGAAACGTTCGGCAACTTCGTGGTGGGCGGCAACCTGATCGTCGGCCTGGTCGTGTTCCTGATCCTGACCATCGTGCAGTTCGTGGTCATCACCAAGGGCGCCGAACGCGTCGCCGAGGTGGCCGCGCGCTTTTCGCTGGACGCCATGCCGGGCAAGCAAATGTCGATCGACGCAGACCTGCGCGCCGGCACGATCAACATGGACGAAGCGCGCAAGCGGCGCGCCCTGGTCGAAAAAGAAAGCCAGCTGTATGGCGCCATGGACGGCGCCATGAAGTTCGTCAAGGGCGACGCAATCGCCGGACTGATCATCGTGGCGGTCAACCTGCTGGGCGGCATTTTGATCGGTACCATGCAGCGCGGCCTGACTGCGGGCGAGGCGGTGCAGGTTTACTCCATCCTGACCATAGGCGACGGGCTGATCGCACAGATCCCGGCGCTGTTCATCGCCATCTGCGCCGGCATCATCGTCACCCGCGTGCAGACCGGCGATGGTGGCCCGTCCAACGTGGGCAAGGACATCGGCACCCAGGTGCTGGCGCAGCCACGGGCACTGCTGATCGCCGCGGCCGTGGCGCTGGGCATGGGGCTGATCCCCGGCATGCCCACGCTGACTTTCTTCACCTTGGCCGCTGTCGTGGGCGTCATCGGCTTCGTATTGCTGCGCGGCACCCGCAAAGTGGTCGACGAGAAAACCGGCGAGATCACCGAGATCCCCGCGCTGGCCGCCGACGGACAGCCGCCAGCCAAGCCCCAGGCCGATGGCGGCGCGACCGAGTTCGCGCCCACCCTGCCGCTGATCATGGACGTGGCAGCCGGCCTGCAACGCCATTTTGACGCCGACGAGCTCAACCAGGAGCTCATCAAGATCCGCCGGGCGCTGTATTTCGACCTGGGCGTGCCTTTCCCGGGCATCCAGTTGCGCTTTAACGATGCCCTGCCGGAAAACGCTTATCTCATCCTGCTGTCCGAAGTCCCGGTCTCGCAAGGGCAACTACGCCCGGGATATGTGCTGGCGCGCGACACCGAACAAAACCTGCAGGCGCTGCAGGTGCCCTACACCACGGACAAGCGCTTCTTGCCCGGGGTGCCGACCATCTGGGTCGAAGCCGCACATACGGCCACGCTTTCGGCCGCAGGCATCCCGTTTCTCGATTCGCACCAGATCCTGACCTGGCACCTCGCCTTCGTGCTCAAGAAGTATTCATCCGACTTCATCGGCATCCAGGAAACCCGCTTCCTGCTCACGGCGATGGAAGAGCGCTTCCCCGACCTGGTCAAAGAGGCATTGCGCGTCATGCCGGTGCAGAAGATCGCCGAGATCCTGCAGCGGCTGGTGTCCGAGGACATCTCGGTGCGCAACCTTCGCGCGGCGCTCGAAGCCCTGATCGAATGGGGCCAGAAGGAAAAGGATTCCGTGCTGCTGACCGAGTACGTGCGCGTCTCGCTCAAGCGCCATATCAGCTACAAGTATTCCAGCGGGCAAAACATCCTGCCCGCCTACCTGTTGGCGCCCAACGTCGAGGAAACCATACGCGGCGCCATCCGGCAAACCTCGGCAGGCAGCTATCTGGCGCTGGATCCGTCGACGACGAAAAGGCTGGTCGAGAACATCAAGCAGGCCGTCGGCGACATATCGGGCAGCACGCGCAAGCCAGTGCTGCTCACGTCCATGGACATCCGCCGCTACGTCCGCAAGATGATCGAACAGGACCTGTACGAGCTGCCGGTACTGTCCTACCAGGAACTGACGCAGGAAATCAACGTGCAGCCGCTGGCAAGGGTGGAACTATGACATCGCGCCTGTACGAAAACGCCCGGAGGCAGGCATGAGCGAACCGCTGGAGCTGCGCGTGCTGTCCGGCCTGCACCGGGAGGCTACCTGTCCGGCGCGCAACGACGCGGTGCTTGGTGCCGACCCGGAATGCGACGTCGTGCTGGCCGATGCGGGCGTGGCCGCCCGCGCCGCGCGCCTGCGCGTGGGCGCCCGCGGCTGGGACCTCGCCCCGGAAGGCGACGGGCCGATCCCCGGCGGCGAACCCGCCACGCCCTTTAACCAGCCGCTGCCGCTGGGCCCGGTCTGGATAACCGTGGCCCGCTGCTCCGACCCTTGGACGCCCCTGCCCGAAGCAGCCAACGACGGATCTGCCGGCGCGGCCCTGCCCACCGGGGATAGCGCCGCCGCGCGCCCCGACAGGTGCGACGACACGGCCCGGAACGACGCCGAAACGAAGTCACCGCCTGCGGCCGCAGTGCCGGCTTCGCCGCCGGCGAAGCCGGGCCGGCGCCGCGGCGCAAGCTGGCTCATGGCGCTGGGCCTGGGCACCGTCGTCCTGGCCATCCTGGCCGCCGTGCTGCTGACATGGCTGCTGCCCGACACGCAGCAACCCGCCCGGCCGGATCCTCGCCACGCGGCCCAGCTTTCGCTGGGTAGGATCCAAGCGGCCATCGAGCGGCTGGGCCTGGCCTCGCGCCTGCACGTCGGGCTATCGCCCGACGGCCGGGCAGTCGTGTCGGGATGGGTGCGCAATGCTGGTGAGCGCGACGCGCTGGCCGCGGCGCTGGCGCAAATTTGGCCCATGCCGGCCATGCGCGTCAGCAGCGAAGCCGATGCCGTCAGCACGGCATCCGCGGCATTGGCCAGCCACGATTTCCTGTATGAACCTCGCTACGACGGCGACGGGCGCCTGACCGTGCGCGGTATCGCGCCCAATGCCGAAACCCGCGCGGCTGCACTCGAATCCGTGCGCGCAGCGCTGCCGGGGATGACCGTCATGGGCAACGACATCATGCTCGCCGCCGCCGTGGCCGACGCACTTGTCCGCGAGCTGGATCGCGCCGGCCTGGGCGGCGTCGCGCTGAGCTGGCGCGACCGCCGCCTGCAGGCAGGCGCAGGCGGCATGGACGCCGACCAGCTCGCCGTGCTGAAGGGCGTGCTGGACCGCTTCAACGCCAGCCACTTGGGCGTGGCCGTGCTGGCGCCCGATAGCGCGCGCCAGTACGCCAACACGGTGCCCTTCGGCATCCGCAGCGTGGTGGGCGGCGATACCCCCTACATCGTCCTCGAAAACGGCAGTAAATTGCTCGTCGGCGGCACCTACAAGCGCTACCGATTGACGGCCATCGAGGAAAAGCGGCTCGTCTTCGACGGTCCCCAGCCTGCCATCGTCCTGCGCTGACACACGAAAGAAATGACCACTGCCCTGACCGAACTCGAAGCCAAACTGGCCGCTTCCGGCGGCGCGGCGCTGCGAGACGAGCTCGCCGCGCGCGCGCAGGCGCTGGAAAACCGCCTGCGCGCCCGGCTCGCCCAGGGGCTTGCCCGCGACGATTTCCCCGCCTGGCAGGCGGCTGCGGACGCCGCGGCCGCCGCCCGGCAAGTGCTGGCCGGCTGGCCGGTCGGCGATGCACATCCCTCTTCTGCGGCCATCCCTGCAGGGGCCGCACTCCCCTCGACCCACCGCTAGGAGTCCGATATGGCGCTCAATGGCTTGACCGGCTCGTCCGGCCTGAACTTCAACAAACTGAACGACACCATCTACAGCAGCATACGCGCCCAGGAAAACCGCCTGCGCGACACGATTGCCAGCATCAGCACCGACGCCGACGGCAATATCTCGCAGACCGACCTGCTCAAGCTCCAGCAGGAAGTCCAGCAATGGACGATGCTCATCGAACTGCAAAGCAACCTGACCAAGCAGATCGGCGATTCGCTCAAAGGCATCATCCAGAAGGCGTCGTAAGCCCGGCCGGACGCACCGCCCGCCCGCCTGGCGCGCGGCTGGCGCCGGGCGCCCTGCGGCTCAGACCGACTGAAGGAAGATCGCGGGATCGGGTGGTCCGCCCGATGGGCGGTCGGCGGCCGACGCCTGCGACCAACGCTCGGCCTGGTCGAGCAAGGCTTCAAGTACCGGATACAACGTCGCCGCACTGCATCCGGCCAAATCCATCGCCACCTGCATGTAGGGCCGACCGTCCGGGGCCACGCAAAGGACCACCCCGCGGCCGGCCTGTAGGAAATTGGCCCGCGCCATGCGCTCGGCCTGGCGTGCGTCGATGCCATGATCGGCCAGCCGGCAAGACAGCAGCACCTGGTTGCGCGCCCCCACGTGCACCACCTGCACGACGTGCCGGCCGTCGAACACCAGCTGGCAGAGCCCGTCGTCGGACGGCGCCAGGCCGGCGATGCCCAAGGACTGGCCAAGCTCGGAAATCAAACGCGCGAAAGGCGAATCGGCGGACATGAATGCGTGGACGAAACGAAAGCGCCCATGGGGCACCGGCCGCCGGATGTTAGCAGTCTGAAACAAATGCGGCTAGGCCGGGGCCGGCCGAGACGTTCCCGATGCAAGAGGCCAGCAAGACCCTGGCGAGTCAGGCGAGCACCCCGCCGGGGGGCACCCCCGGCATTCCGCCCGGAGAAGGCGAGGGCACGGCCGGCTCGCCGCCCGTGCCCAGGGGCCCACCGTCATTGGCCGCCGCGATCCGTTCGCGCCAATACGCGGCCACGTCCGCGAACCCCTCGATCCAGGTCGACAAGGACTCGACGTCCAGCGCGCTGCGCGGGCGCCGGTCGGCCAGGAAGATGCGGCCGGTATCGAAGTCGGCCCCGAAGGTCGCCCCCCGGGTGCCCTGCCAGAACACGTTGGCAGCTAGCAGCATGGCGTAGACGGCCTCCCGGCGGTCAGGATCGGCTTCCTGCAGGCGGGCGAACAGCACCACTTCGTCGTCTTCGGCCTCGTATTGGACGTGAACTTCGTGGTCGTCGATCTTCAGGCCTACATAGCCGTCCTCGCCCGCGGCCATGTCGGCCGCGCCCAGGGATTGGCCCAGTTCGGTGATGAGGGCCTGGTATGCGTTCAGAGACATATCTTGCTCCCGTTATCGAATATGCGGTGAGGAACGGCGTCAGGCCTTGGCGAACTTACCCAGGCCGCAAAGGAACTGGCGGACTTCCGGGTCGGGCAGGCGCTGCTTCAGGTGACCGGCCTCCTTGCTGCCACCCATGCCGGTGTTCCAGCGCTGGTTCTCGAGCTGCCCGGAGCTGGCGCTCACCGTATAGTAGACCCCCTGGTCGTCGCCCTCCAGGCGTTCGTCCGGATTCATTTCGCCGCCCATGTCGCGCAGGATCAGCTTGGACTTGAGCTCGACGTCAGTGACGCCGCCGCGATCCTTGTCGCTCTTGCAGCCCTTGGACATGGTGCCGGCCAGGTCGGTCGCGCCCACCAGGTCCAGGCCCTGCTCGGCCAGGCCCTGCAGTACCAGGATTTCGCGCCCCATCTTGGCGGTATCGCCCTTGCCCTCGCGGAAAACCTTCTCGGTAAACATGGTGCGCACCAGGTCGGTCTGACCACGCAGCAGCCCCATGAGGCGCTCGGCTTCCTGCTTGCGCTGGGGCGCTGCGCCGGGATCGTCGCGCAAGGCCTCGAGCCGGTCGTAAACCTCGCCGATGAACCCGCCTGGGCGCGCGCCGCGCGCCCCGAACGTGCCTTCGCCCAGGTCGCCGATGAGCTTGACCATGTTGCGCGTGTTGTGCTCATGCACGTTCTTCCACGCGCCGAACAGGAAATGCTGGGCCTTGCCGGTGGCAATGCCGTTGATGCCGAAAGAGAAGGTGATGGCATCGACGTCTACCGTGGCGGTCCGGTTCCCGCCGGGATGCTGCGGATCGAATACGCGCAGCCGTTGGTTCGGGCCCGAGTTCTCTTCGAACGCCCTGAACTGATTGAAGGTATAGGTGCGTTCCTTGTAATCGCGCAGCGAGCTCAAGGGCAGCAGATCGCGCACGGTGTCCGGCGAAATCAGGTTGACGCTGACGTGTACCAGGCGCGGCGCCGGCGCGTTCGGGTCGCGGTTCGGGTCGGTGAGACTGCGGCGCAGGCGGTCATTGGACGAAAGCGCGACCTCCAGCACTTCCTTGGCGCCGCGCCTGTTGGCCGCCTGGCGCTGTGCCGGATCCTGCACATCCCACATGTCGAGCACGCCATGCCCGACCACCGTGGTCATTACCTTGCCGCTGGAATCGGCCAGCGTGCTGACCTTCAGGTTGCGCGCATGGTCCACGCTGTCCTTGACGCCGGCCGACGTGCCGCCCACCCGGCCGCCCAGGTCCACGCCGAGGCTGGGATCGATGAACTGCGCGGGCACGATCTTGCTGGTGTAGGTGCGCATGACGCCGTCGCGCATGACCACCATCTCGCGGTTGACCGGCTGCCAAGTGTCCATGCCCGCGAGCGCCTGGCGCTCGGCACGCGCCAGCGACTCGCGCGAAAACAGGCTTTGTACGGTCTGCTTCGGCACGCCAGCCTCCTCCAGCTTGCGCCGCAGCAGATCCAAGGTGTCGCGCTTGACCTGCACGATCGGATGCGTGTCCTTGTTGTCCTTGCTCGGGGCAGGAATGCTTTGCAGTGCATCGACGTTGCTGCTGTCCTGGTACTGCTGGCCGCGGTCGGCGATGAGCGCCTGCCACTCCGCCTTTAGCGTGGCCAACGCCTGCAGCTGCCTGCCGTCGAGCGCAAGCCGCCCGTCGTGCACGTCTTGCTCCAAGCGGTCGAGCAGGGTTTGGCCAGCGTGCGCCCAAACCAGACCGGTATGCTTGACCGATCGGTCGGTCAACGGATCGGTCAAGCGCATTTCCTGGACATACGCGCGCTTGGCTTCCAGTAGGTTGATCTGGTGATCGAGCTCCTCGGCCAGCGCGTCGTACAAGTCTGACTCCTGCTTGGCCGGCCCGACCAGCGACCCGGTGATGACTTCCCTGCGCAGCAGTTCCATCTCCTGGCCGTTCCAGTCCGGCTGGCTCCTGGCATGCTCCAGATTCGCCACGGCCTCCAGGTGCCGGGCCTGGCGCTCCAGATAAACCAGCGCGCGGCCGGTGCATTCGTCGGTCATTTGGTTGCGCAGGGCGCGCAGACTGTTGATATGGGCGTCCAGGTCCCTGGCCAGCCCGGCAAGGCCGTCTCGGTTCCAGGCCTGCCGGCCGAGCAGGTCCGTGGCCCGGTCGAAGCCATCTAGGCAATCATGCAACAGCGGATACCGGTCGGCCTGGCCGCGGTAGATCTCGCGCAGCCCGCTGACGATTTCGGAGGCATCGAGATTGACGTTGCGCAGCGCGGCGCCGTCCGGGGCGCCCTTGACTAGGCCGCTCAGCTTGGGGAAACGCTCCTCACACTGCGATTGGCGAACCGCGCGCAGGTCGTCCTCTGCCTGGCGACGCAAGGCCTGGATGTCCGATTCGTTGAGCTTTTCGCTGCCGTAGCGGGCGTCGTTGCGCACCGCCCGGCTGATGGCAGCCCGGAGATCCCGGTGCTCGGGCCCATGCAGCCCTTTGAGCGCGCCGGCGAGCAGCTTTTCATTGCTGCGGACCACCTCCATGCGGAACTGCTGGGCTTTTTCCAGGACCTGCCGCACCGTGCGGTTGGTCAGCGGACGGTCGTCGCGCTCCCAGCCTTTGGGCAGGCCGCACGCGCCCAGGGCACGGAGGGCGGCGTCCTTGCCTTCGGTCTTTTCCAACAGAGACACGAAGGCCTGCTTGACCTGGATGCGGTCTTGGATCTTCTGTTGGCGCTGCGCCTCGCTACTGCCTTTGATCCAGCCCATGAAACGGGCCGCCAGCCGCGACGAGCCGCTTTGGCGCAGGCCCTGGCCGCCGTCCCTGTCCAGCTTGATCTCGCGCTCGAGCACGCCGCCGCTTACCTGCCTGAAACTATGGATCCCTATGTTGTTCATGTCGCTGTTCTCCGTCAGGCCTGCCCGCAAGACACCGCCGGCCCGAGCGGGCGTTTGCGCCACCATCGAGGCGCCCAGGCGGCCCGCAGGCCGCCTGCATGCCGCCACCGCCGATGAGTGGCACCCCGATCGGTTTGGTTCCCAGGGGGAACGTTTGCCGCCAATCTGCGACTCATGCCACTAAAATGCCTGGGCCCAATTGGAGTACCCCTGCCATGCGACCGTTTTCCCGCGCGATCGTCCCGGCCCTGCTGGCAGCCGTGCTCGCGCTCGCCGGGTGCCAGACCCACCCGGGCACCTCGACCGCCAAGCAGCCGGCGCCAGGACAGGCAACGCCGGCCATCGCCGTCCTGCCGGTCGAAATCTACGTCGCGTACGCCCAGGCGAGCGCCGGGTTGATTCCCGTGGAAGTCCCAGACGGCGTCCTTTACCTGCAGGCCAAGCCGATCCTGTCGCGCGCCGACCTGACCGAGGCAGCCGCCCTGACCGACGGCCAAGGGCGGCACTTCGTCGGGCTGCGCCTGAACCCAGCCGGCACGCAAAAGCTTGATGCGGCCTCCCGCGTCAACGTTGGCAACATGCTGGCCTTGGTAGTCGGCCGGGAGCTCGTGGCGGCCCCGCTGATCACGCAGCCCCTCGCTGGTGGCATCGTCGCCTTCGCCGTGCCGTCGGCTGCTGTCGCCGCAGAGCTCGCGGCCCGCATACGCGGCGACGCGCGCTGACGCTGCCTGCCCGCTGCCGATGCAAGCGCCCGCCAACACCCTGGCACTGCGGCCCGACCCGACGGCCGTGGCCAGCGCCTTGCAATGGCTCGAAGGCATCGCCGAGCGCGAAGGCTGGCCGCCGCGCGCGTCCTTCGGCCTGACGCTGTGCTTGGACGAAGCGCTGACCAATGTCATTTCCTACGCCTTCGATCCGCCCGAACCTGGCATCGAGCCGGCCATCACCGTATCCTGGCGCAATGACCGTGCAGGCATCGTCGTCGAACTGCGCGACAACGGCCGGCCCTACGACCCCACGGCCGACGAGCCGCCCCCCCTGGCGGCCAACCTTGATGAAGCGAAGCTGGGCGGACACGGCGTGCGCCTGATGCGGCATTACCTGCAGGAGCTGGCTTACCGGCGGGAAGACGGGTGGAATTGCTTGACGATGGTAATGGCGGCTGCGCCGGCCCGGGATCAGGGCGCAGCGTCCTGATCCTGGATCATCAGCCGCGCCGCACCAGGCAGACCCCTGCTTGGCCCTTGCCGAAGGGCTGGCCAGTACAGTGTGCCGGAGAAACTGGTCACCCCAATCTCTTCGGGTTTGTGCTTCTTCTGGGGCATTCCAACGTCCTCCTACGGCTCAATAGCCTACTTCAGGGAGGACCACTTTTCAGGGGGCAGACCACCCGGTCTCCGGAACTGGGCACACAGATCAACGAATTCCTGCTCGACATCACCAGCCGTATCTTGGGCAAGAAGCGTGACGTCACCGCCATCACCATCGACTATGTCGACCCGCAAGACTGGTTCATCGCCGGGGTGCCGCTTGCACGCACCGGCAAGCGCAGCTTCTATCTTGAAATCAAGATCACGGACGAGACCAATACCAAGGATGAAAAGGCCCGCTACGTCGCCGAGGCGTTTTCCGGCTTCGAGCGCATCCTGGGTGACCTGGACGAGGAAAGCTACGTGTACGTGCAGGATGTCCGGGCGGCGGCCTATGGATACGGGGGCAGGACGCAGGAGTTCCGCTACCATCATCCGCGTTCCTAGGGGAACGGCATCTTCGGCGCTTCGGCGGGTTCGCCTGCCGTCACGCCCCTTGGCGTCCCGCTCGCCCTGGCTGCCGGGCATCCGCTATCCTGTCGCAAGGCCCTGCTTCCGCCCTTCGGCTGCCTCATGAAACGCGTTGCCGTTCCCCTGAATCCTTTGCGCGCCTTCGAGGCCGCGGCCCGCCTGCTCAGTTTCACGCGGGCCGCTGCCGAGCTGCACGTCACGCAGGTTGCCGTCAGCCGCCAGGTACGCGTACTGGAAGACTACCTAGGGGTCTCGCTCTTTGCGCGCGGCCCGCATTCCATCACGCTGACCGAGGCGGGCGCTCGCCTGTATCCGTCGATCAGCCGGGCGCTGGACGAGATCTCGCACGCCGCGTCGCTGGTCAGCCGCCGCAACCGCCCCGACGTGCTCGCCATCCAGGCCTACACGACCTTCGCCCAACACGGCCTGATCCCGTTGCTGCCGCGCTTTCACGAAAAGTACCCGGGCATCGAAGTACGCCTGTCGGCCTCGACCCAGACCGTGGACTTCAGCCACCAGGACTTGGACGCCGCCATCCGGTCCGGTACCGGCCAGTGGCCCGACTACGAAAGCGACTTTCTAGCCCCGATCGAGCTGGTTCCGGTGGCCAGCCCCGCCCTAATCAAGACGATTGGCGGGTTCCGCCGGCCTGCCGATCTGGCGCGCGTAACGCTGCTGCATTCGCTGGCGCGCCCGGACGATTGGAACGCCTGGCTGCACGCGACCGGCGTCAAACGCCCTGGAAGGCTTCGCGGGCTGCGCTTCGAAAACTCGGCCATGGCCTACGAAGCCGCCATCCAAGGCCTGGGATGCGCCATCGGCATCCGTGCGCTGGTGGAGCGCTATCTGGCTTCCGGCGTGCTGGTCGCTCCCTTCGGCGCGCTGACGCACACGCTGCCTGGCGGCTACTACCTGGTGCGGCCGAAAGGCCGCATCGAGCCTCCCGCCTTGCGCATCTTCCGCACCTGGCTGCTGCAGGCGCTGCCTCGCGCATCGGGATAACCGTCCCGATGCCTGGACCGGTCGCCGCAGCGTAGCCAAACAAAATGTTTGTCTAGCGAGGACAAATTGTTGTTTGTCGCCGCCGGCTGCGCGTCCCACAATCGCACCAGCCTCCCCCGGCGAGGCATGCCCGATCCCCCCGATAACACAGGAGACAACCATGCACCCCGTATCGATCCGCGGCGGCGTGCGCCGGCTCGTGGCGGTCCTGCTCGGCGCCGTGCTTGGCGCAGCTGGCTCCAGCGCGCACTCGGCCTTCCCGGAAAAACCCGTCACCCTGGTGGTACCCTTCGCGCCCGGCGGCGGCACCGACGCCATTTCCCGGTCCCTGGCCGAGGGGATGAGCAAGGATCTGGGCCAGCCGGTCATCGTCGAGAACCGTCCCGGCGCCGGCACCGTCATCGGGACAAACTACGTGGCGCGCAGCCAACCCGATGGCTATACCCTCGTCATGGCGACCTTCGCGCATGCGGTCAATCCCTTCATTCATCCCAACTTGCCTTTTGACACCGCAAAGGCTTTCGCGCCCGTCGCGCTGGTCGCCCACTCGCCCAACATACTGGTGGTCAACCCCGAGCAACCTTTCCACAGCGTCAAAGAGTTGCTGGACTATGCGCGCGCGCACCCCGGCGAACTGAACTACGGCTCTTTTGGCAACGGCACCTCCGCCCATCTGGCCGGTGAACTCCTAAAGAGGCTAGCCAAGATAGACCTGACGCACGTTCCCTACAAAGGCAGCGCGCCTGCGCTAACCGACCTGCTAGCCGGGCAAATCCAAGTCATGCTGACCACGGTGGCCAGCGTGGCACCCCACATCAAGAGCGGCCGGTTGCGCGCATTGGCCGTCACCTCCACCCAGCGCTCGGCCGCCTTTCCCGATCTGCCCACGCTGGACGAAGCCGGCGTGCCGGGCTACCAGGCCGAAAGCTGGTACGGCATCTATGCGCCGGCGGGCACCCCCGAAGACGTCATTGCGCGACTGAACGCCTCGGTCGCCAAGGCCGTGCAAACGCCATCTTTCCAGCAACGCGTGGCCGACGAGGGCTTGATCGTCGACGTGGGTCCGCCATCGCAGCTTTCCGATTACGTGGCCGCCGAGGAGAAACGCTGGGGACAGGTGGTTCGCGACGCTGGCCTGAAGATGCAGCAATGACCCTGTTCCATTCCTTCCACAGCCTGACCGCATCATGACCGACACATCCTGCGCCGTGCTGCTTGACGTCACAGACGGCATCGGCACGCTGACCCTGAACCGCCCCCACGTGCGCAACGCCATCGACGACGCCATGCGCACGGAACTACTGCAAGCGCTGGACCGCGTCGCGCGCGACCCGGCCATACGGGCGCTGGTTGTCACCGGCGCCGGCAGCGCGTTTTGCGCCGGCGGCGACATCAAAGGCATGAAGGCGCGCCTGCAAGCGCCGCAAGGCGAAATCGCCTTCAATGGCTGGTCGCGCCAGCAACGCACCCACCAGGCGGTCGGCGCGCTGTTTCACCTGCCCAAGCCAACGATCGCCGCCGTCAACGGAGCGGCTGCCGGCCTGGGCTGTGACATGGCCTTGTCGTGCGATTTCATCGTTGCCTCCGACGCCGCGCACTTTTCGATGACCTACATCCACCGAGGGCTCATTCCGGATGGCGGCGGCCTGTATTTCTTGCCGCGCCGCATCGGTCTTGCCCGTGCCAAGGAACTGATTTACTCGGGCCGTCGCGTCCATGCGCCAGAGGCGCTGCAGCTCGGCATGATCGACCGGCTCTCTTCGCCCGACGCGCTGCTGGCCGACGCACGGCAATGGGCAAGCGAGCTGTCGCAAGGCTCGCCTGCCGCGCTGGCATTGGCCAAGACCATGCTCAACCAAACATTCGAGCTCAGCGCCGAGCAATCCTTCGCCATGAGCAGCCAGGCCCAGGCGATTTGCTACACGTCGACGCAGCACCGCGAATCGGTCGCGGCCTTCCTGGCCAAGACCGCCGCAAAGGGGTAGGCCGCGATGCGCAATCTGGATCGCCTGCTGCGCCCCCGCAGCGTGGCCGTGATCGGCGCGTCATCCGATCCCGCACGCACCGCCGGCCGCCCCATCGCCTACCTGCAAAAGCATGGATATGGCGGACGGATTTTTCCCGTCAACCCGCGCAGCGACACTATCGCCGGGCTACCCTGCTACGCCGACGCCGCAGCGCTGCCTGAGGCGCCAGACGTCGGCATGGTGCTGCTGCCGGCTGAGCGCGCCGTATCGGCCGTGCGCGACCTGGCCCGGCGCGGTGCCGGAGCAGCCATCGTGCTGGCAAGCGGTTTTGCCGAAACCGGCGCCGAGGGCAAGGCCCGCCAGCAGGCGCTGCGCGAGGCCGCCGGTGACATGCCGCTGCTCGGCCCCAACACCATCGGCCTGGTCAACTTGACCGACGGGATCACGCTGTCGGCCACCGGCGCGCTCGAGCTGGACGAGCTATATGCCGGTTCGATCGCCGTGGTCTCGCAAAGCGGCGGCGTCCTCGGCAGCATGCTATCGCGCGCCGCCAGCCGCGGCATCGGCTTTTCCAAGCTGGTCTCGACCGGCAACGAAGCCGACCTGGATGTGTCCGACTTCGTGCTGGCGCTGCTGGACGATCCCGCCACCGCCGTCATTGCGTTGTACATCGAGGGCCTGCGCAAGCCCGAGGCCTTCCGGGCTGCTGCCCGCCGCGCGGCCGAGGCCGGCAAGCCGCTGGTGGTGTTCAAGGTGGGGCGGTCAGAATCGGGCGCGCGATCGGCCGTATCGCACACCGGCGCGCTGGCCGGCGCCGACGGCGTGTACGATGCGTTGTTCGCCCAGGCCGGCGTGATCCGCGCGCAGACATTTGCCGACCTGCTCGACATTCCCGCGGCGCTATGCACCGGCCGGCGCCTGGCTGGACCGCGCATCGCCATTTTGACGTCGACGGGCGGGGCCGGCACGCTCGTGGCCGACAGCTGCGGCATGGCAGGCCTGGACACGCCGCCGCCCGATGGGGCGACTGCCGGACGCCTGAACGCATTGCAGGCCGGTAACGAGGCTGTCCTCGACCGCAATCCGATCGACCTGACACTGGCCGGCGTCAAGCCGGATCTGCTGCGCGCCGCGCTGGATGCGCTGCTGGCCAGCCCCAGCTATGACGGCGCAGTGGTCATCGCAGGATCGTCGTCGCTGCAACATCCCGATCTGGTCAGCGGCGTGGTCAAGGACTGCCAGCAGCGCAGCGACAAGCCGGTGCTGGTTTACGTCAGCCCGCATGCCCCGCACATCTTGTCCGGACTCAACCGCTGCGGCATCCCCGCTTTCGCGGCGCCGGAAAGCTGCGCGGCGGCCTTCTCGGCGATGCTGGCCTTGAACCGCACGGCGCGCGCCTTGGACGACACGGCCGAACGGCAGGCCAAGCCGGCATGTGCTACAGAGGCCAGTCTTGCAACCTTGGCCCGCGGGCCGCTGAACGAAGCCGAGGCCAAGCGGCTGTTTGCTCGCTATGGCATTCCCACGGTGCGGGAGGCAGTGGCAGCCGATCCCGCACAAGCCGCCTCGCTGGCCGCTCGGTTTGGCGACAAGGTAGTGCTGAAAATCCTCTCGAGCCACATCGCCCACAAAAGCGAACTGGGCGGCGTCTCTGTGGGCGTGCCCGTCGAAGATGTCGGGGCACGCGGGCAAGCCATGCTGGAGGCAGTCGCTGCCGCCACCGATGCGCCCGTCGAGGGTTTGCTCGTCCAGGAGATGATCAGCGGTGGCGTCGAAATGATCCTCGGCTTTCACCGCGACCCGCAGCTCGGCCCCGCCATCCTGCTGGGGGCGGGAGGGGTAGCGACGGAGCTATTCAACGACACCGCACTGCGGTTGCTGCCGCTGACGCGCAGCGATGCACGCGAGATGCTTCGCAGCCTGAAGACATGGCCGCTGTTGGACGGCTACCGCGGCCGCGCGCGCGCCGACGTGGCGGCGCTGGAAGACGCCATTCTGGCCTTTGCGGCCATGGCCGAACAGCTGGACGAAGCACTGCTCGAAGCGGAGATCAACCCGCTATTCGTGCTACCCGAGGGACAGGGCGTAAAGGCCGCCGACGCGGTGGTGATATTGCGCTAAGCCGCGACGTCCTGCGCCCCAGCGGTGCGCCGTCCCCATCCTCCGCCAAGGGCGCGCACCAAGTCCACTGCCGCGCGCAGGCGGTCGCCTTCGGCGCGGGCGACGGCCTGTTGCTGCGTCAACCACGCCCGCTCTGTTTCCAGCACGAACAGGTAGTCCACGTCGCCGGCATCGAAGCGATCGCGGGCTTCGGCTCGCGCACGCGCTGCGCCGGCCTGGGCGGCACGCAGCCGCTCCAGGCGCGCATCCAGGTCGCGTACAGAGGCGAGCCCATCCTCGACCTCCCGGAATGCGCGAAGCACCACCTGCCGGTACTGGGCCAGCCGCTCCTGGTAGGCTGCCTCGGCCTGGGCGAGTGCGGCGCGCCGCCTTCCCCCGTCAAATGCCGTCAGGTTCAAAGCGGTCCCCACCAGTGGTCCGAGCAGGAACGTGCGCTGCGACCAGTCGAACAGGCTACCCAAGCTGGCGGACTCGTAGCCGAAGGCGCCAGTCAGGCTCAACGATGGAAAGAAAGCGGCCTTGGCAATGCCTATGCGGGCGTTTTCCGCTGCCATCGCCCGCTCGGCTGCGGCAATGTCGGGACGCCGCTCGAGTAGCGAAGAAGGCAAGCCTGGCGGGATGGACAAGGCCACGAATGACTGTGGTCGAACCGGCAGCGAAAACCGGCTCGGGAATTCACCCAGCAGCACGGCCAGCGCATGTTCGGCCAGGGATCGCTGCTGTCCCGTCGCGATGCGCTGCGCCTGGACTTGCGCAAGCTGCGTCTCGATGCTGGCCACCACGGCCTCGGTCACCACGCCTTGGTCGCGCTTGCTTTGCATCAGCTCCAAGGTCTGCGCCCACGCCAACACGCTTTCGTCCAGAATGGCCGCCTCGGCATCCAGCTGCCGCAGCAGCAGGTAGTGATGGGCCACGTCGGCCTGGATGATCAACTTGAGCGCACTCGCCTGGGCGCGCTGCCCGTCTGCATCGGCTTGCGCAGATTGCACGGACGCGGAGACGCGCCCGAACACATCGACCTCATACGCGACCGCGGCTTGCGCCCGCCAGCTCGTCCGCAGCATGGCGGCATCGGCGTCGGAACCGCCCTGCCCTGCGCTGGCTAAGCGTTGCCGGCTGACACCCGTGCCGATGCCGATTTCCGGCAGCCACGCCGCGCGGGCCTGGCCGACCAGGGCGCGCGCAGCATCCACGCGCGCCACCGCCGCTGCCAGTTCCTGGTTGGCTGCGACCGCCCTGGCCTGCAACGCAAGCAGGTCATCGTCCTGCAGCATCTCCCAGCCGACGGGCTCCTCATGATGGTCGGCCGGCTCGGCGATCTTCCAGCTGCCGCCGGACTCCGCGTGCGCAAGCAGCGTCGCCTCCCTGTATTGTTCGGGCACATCCATGACGGGCGCCCGATACGCCGGCGCAACCGAGCATGCGGATAGGGCCCCAGCCAGGATTGCCATGCCCATTACTTTCGAAAAAATGGATCCACTCATCATGAGGATGCCTCATTTCCGTTACCCAGGAGCACGTGGGGCACCGCCTCGGGCGCATCGCGGTGCGCGGCCGAGCGGAGCGGACGGCCGGACAGCTTGCGCACCGCCAGATAAAAGACGGGCGTCAGGAACAGGCCGAACACGGTCACGCCCAGCATGCCGAAAAACACGGACACCCCCATGGCCTGTCGCATTTCCGCGCCAGCGCCTTGCGATACGACCAGCGGCACCACGCCCATGATGAACGCCAGCGAGGTCATCAGGATCGGCCGCAGGCGCAGGCGGCAGGATTCGATGACGGCCTCGAGCGTGGTGCGACCGGCCATCTCCAGCTCGCGGGCGAACTCGACGATCAGGATGGCGTTCTTCGACGCAAGGCCCACCAGCACGATCAAGCCGATCTGCGTGAAGATGTTGTTATCCCCGCCGGTTAGCCAAACGCCTGCCAAAGCAGAGAGCACGCTCATCGGCACGATTAGGATGACTGCCAACGGCAGCGTCAGGCTTTCGTACTGAGCCGCCAGCACAAGCAGGACCAGCAGCACGCAGAGCGGGAAAATCCACAACGCGCTATTGCCGGCGATGATCTGCTGGTAGGTCAGGTCCGTCCATTCGAACGCGATGCCGGGCGGCAAAGTCTTTGCCGCGACCCGTTCGATGGCCGCCATCGCCTGCGATGATGAGTAGCCCGGCGCCGGCGCGCCGCTGATATCCGCAGCGACATAGCCGTTGTACCGGGTGACCAGCTCGGGACCGTAGGCCTGCTCCACGCGCGCCAAGGCTGACAATGGCACCATCTGCCCGTCGACGGTGCGCGTCTTCAGCTGCAGAATGTCTTCCGGATGGGCGCGATACCGGGCATCGGCCTGGATCCGTACCTGGTAGACCCGCCCCAGGAGGTTGAAGTCATTGACATAGAACGAGCCGAGGTAGGCCTGCAGGGTCTGGATCACCTCCGTGATCGACACGCCCAGCTGCTTGGCCTTGGGTCGATCGACGATGAGGCGCAGCTGCGGCACATTGATTTGGTAGGTGGAAAACAGCGGGGTCAGGGCCGGCTCCTGCTTGGCCTGCCCGATGAAATCCTGGGCCGCCTTGTAAAGCGCTTCGTAACCCAGGTTGGCACGGTCTTCGAGTTGCAGCTTGAATCCGCCCAACGACCCCAGGCCCATGACTGGTGGCGCCGGAAACACCCCGGCGAACACGGCCTCATCCATGTCCGCATACTTGGCGTTGAGCGACGCGGCGATGCCGTCAGCACTCAGGCCGCGTCGCTCGGCAAAGGGCTTGAGCAGGATGAATGACAGGCCCGAACTCGAACTGGTGGTGGTTCCATTGATGGACAGGCCGGCGTAGGACGAACTATCGGCCACGCCAGGCTCTCGCAGCGCGATCTCGGTCATCTCCGCCAACACCGCGTCCGTGCGTGACAAGGATGCCCCTGCCGGCAGCTGGACGAAACTAATGAGGTACTCCTTGTCCTGCGCGGGCACGAAGCCACCCGGAACGATCTTGCCGAGCAAGGCCGTGGCCGCCAGCAGGATGCCGTACACGGCCAACACCACGGCCTTGCGCCGGCCCAGGCCCGCGACGCTGCGGCCATAGCGTTCCGAGCCCAGGGCGAAGGCGCGGTTAAAGCGTGCGAAAAAGCGGCCGAACACCCGGTGCATGGCCCGAGTCAGCCAGTCGGACTGCGCACCGTGCGGCTTGAGCAGCAGTGCCGCCAACGCCGGCGACAAGGTCAGCGAGTTGATCGCCGACAGCACCGTGGATACGGCGATCGTCACGGCGAATTGCTGGTAGAAGCGGCCGGTCAACCCCGACAGAAAGGCCAGCGGCACGAACACGGCGACCAAGGTAAGCGCGATGGCGACGATGGGGCCACTGACCTCGCGCATCGCGCGGTAGGTCGCCTCGCGTGGGGTCAATCCCATCTCGATGTTGCGCTCGACGTTCTCCACCACCACGATCGCGTCATCGACCACGATGCCGATCGCCAGCACGAGCCCGAACAGGCTCAAGGCGTTGAGCGAGAACCCCAGCACGTGCAGGAAGGCCATCGTGCCGACGATCGACACCGGAACTGCCAGCAGGGGAATGATGGATGCCCGCCAGGTTTGCAAGAACAAGAAGACGACGACCACCACCAGCGCAATGGCTTCGAACAGCGTCTGTACGACCGCGTCGATGCTTGCCTCGACCGACCGCGTCGGGTTGTAGACGATGCGGTAGTCCAGGCCTTGCGGAAAGTTGCGCTTCAGTTCTTCCATGGTCGCCTTGACGTCGGCGGCGATGTTCAAGGCGTTGGCGCCGGGCGCCTCCATGATGGCCAACGGTACGGCCGCGTCCCTGCCCAGGTAGGCGCGCACGCCGTATTCCTGGGCGGCCAGCTCGATGCGCGCCACGTCGCGCAGCAGCGTGGTGCGCCCATCATGCCCGGCGCGCAGCACGATGTTGCCGAACTCCTCCGTCGTGCGCAGCCGCCCTTCGGCGCTGACCGAAAGCTGGAAGGGTGCGTCTTCCACCATGGGCGCGGCACCGATGCTGCCCACCGGGGCCTGGGCATTCTGTTCGCGGATGGCTGCCACCACGTCGCTGGCGGTCAGCCCGCGCGCGGCCACCGCATCCGGATCCAGCCAAATGCGCATGGCATAGCCGCCGGGCCCCCACAGGTTGACCTGGCCGACCCCGTCGATGCGGGCCAGGCGATCGCGCACATTGCGGATCGCGTAGTTGCTCAGGTAGTTGGCGTCATAGCGCCCGTCGGGCGATACCATGTGCACGGCCAGCGTGATGTTGGGCGAGCTCTTGATGGTCGTGACGCCCAGCCGCTGGACGTCCTCGGGCAACCGCGGCAACGCCTGCGAAACGCGATTCTGCACCCATTGCTGGGCCTGGTCGGGCGAGGTGCCAAGCTTGAATGTGACGGTCAGGTACAAGTGGCCGTCGGCATTGGACAGCGACTGCATGTACAGCATGTTCTCCACGCCATTGACCGCCTCTTCGATCGGCGCGGCAACGGTTTCGGCGATGGTGCTGGCATTGGCGCCCGGATACTGGGCATGCACGACGACCGAAGGCGGGACGACCTGCGGATACTCGGAGACGGGCAGCTGGAACATGGCGATGGCCCCGGCCAGGAACATCAGCACCGACAACACGCCGGCAAAGATCGGCCGGTCGATGAAGAATCGCGAGATGTTCATGGCGCCTGCTCCTCGCCTGTCAAGGCGGCCACGACCGCCTGCACCCGGTCGCCTGGCCGCACGCGCCCCGCTCCTTCGACGATGATGCGGTCGCCAGGCGCAAGGCCAGCGCGCACGACGCGCTGGCGCCCCTGTCGGCTGCCGAGCTCCAGCTGCCGGTACTGAACGTGTCCTTCGCCATCGACGACCAGGACATAGCGCCTATCCTGGTCGGTGCCGATGGCCGTTTCGTCGACCAGCACGGCCGGATAGACACTACTGGCCTGTATGCGGATGCGCGCCTGCAGGCCCGGAATCATGCGGCCATCGGCGTTGTCCACCAGGGCACGCATCCGGATCGTTCCGGAACGCGTGTCCAGCCGGTTGTCGACCGAGTACAGCCTGCCTGCGTGGGGAAACCCCTCCTCACCGGCGAGCCCCACTTGCACCTGCACGGACTCGTCGCCGGCGCGTCCACCGAAGTAGCGCAGGTAGGTGTGCTCGTCCGCATGGAACGCGGCGTACAGCGGATCCAGGGTGACGATGGCAGCCAGCGGCATGGCGTCGCCTCCTGCCTTGACGACGTTGCCTGCCGTCACCTCGGGGCGTGAGATCCGTCCCGTGATCGGGGCCCTGATACGCGCATAGCCCACGTCCAGCCTGGCGCGCTCGACGGCGGCCAGCGCAGCCTGGGTCGCCGAGCGCGCCTCGCGCGCCGCGTTTTCCAACGCATCGACATCGCGCTTGGCCGCGGCGTTTGCAGCCAACAGCCGCCTGCCCCGTTCGAGCTCGCCGGCTGTATAGCGCTGCCTGTCCTGCGCCTGGGCGAGGACGGCCTGCGCGCGCTTGAGCTCGGCCTCGAATGGCGCCGGGTCTATCGTGAACAGCAGGTCACCTTCGCGCACCAGCTGGCCATCCCGGAAATGCACCGACAGCAGGGTACCTTCGACTCTGGGACGGATTTCCACCTGTTCGACGGCTTCCAGGCGCCCGGAATACTCCTGCCAATCGTTCACGAACTGGCGCTGTGGCGCGCGCACCTTGACCACGGGCAGTTCGGGCGCCTGCGGCGAGGCCTGCGAAGGTGCATCAAGCAGGATGGCGGCTAGCCCACCTGATAACGCTGCGATGGCAGCCGACAAAGCTGCCCGACGGGAAATGGAAACGGCCATGGCACAAGCCCTGCGTAGGAAAGTGACCGTGCAAGTCTGCGCAAATGCCGCCCATCCATATAGGGCCGTTTCCGGTTTTCAAAATTCGCGAAACTGCAATAATGGCCGTTCCGACCGCACCCACACGAGGAAAACCAGCGGTTCACCCTCGGACTTGGAAGACGTAATTCGTCATTCCGGAAGAATCCGCGAACCGTCACGTGTCACGTCGTGCGCCGTCGTGGCTACGGCGCATTGGCCGCTTTCCGGTGGCGTGCAAGCATGCCCCGCCTGACGACCGGGGCACTCCGCCACCGCCGGCTTGCGCACGGCATCGGCCCAGCCCGCAAGACGGCCCGGACAAAGGGATGATCGAGATGGATCGACTTCAGGCCATGCAGGTTTTCGCGCGCGTCGTCGAGGCGAACAGCTTTGCCAAGGCAGCAGACAGCCTGGGCATGCCCGCCTCGTCGGTGACGCGTGCAGTCAAGGAACTGGAAACCTACCTGGGCGTGCGGCTGCTGCAGCGCACGACCCGGCATATCAGCCTGACGCCGGACGGCAGCATGTATTACGACCATTGCCGCCGCCTGCTGGACGAGATCGCAACGGTCGAGTCCTCGTTTCCTGGCAGCGGCGGCCGTCCGCGCGGCCCGTTGCGCGTGGACATGACCCCGTCCTTTGCCCGGTTGTTCGTCCTGCCGGCGATCAAGGGGTTCCAGCAGGACTATCCCGACATCGCGCTGACGCTGACCTTGGGCGACAGAACCATCGACCTCGTCCAGGAAGGGGTGGATTGCGTCATCCGTGCCGGCGTGCCGCAGGATTCCGCCACGCTTGTTGCGCGGCGGCTGGCGGGGTTCGAATGGGTGACCTGCGCGTCACCCAGTTATTTGGCCGAGCACGGCGAACCCAGGACCCTCGATGACTTGAAGCATCACCATGCGGTCGGCTTCCTGTCCAGCCGCAACAGCCGCAGCGCGCACTGGACTTTCGTGGTCGACGGAGAGGAGCGCGCCATTCGCGTGCCGGAACGCATCGCCGTCAACGACACCGATGCCTATGTGTGCAGCGGCGTGCAGGGACTGGGCTTGATACGCGCGGCCAGCTACATGGTGATCCCCCACCTTCGCACCGGCGAATTGCGTCGGGTCCTGCCGGACATCAAGGCGCCAACCGTTCCGCTGTCGCTCATGTATCCGAAGAACCGCCATCTTTCGCCCGCCGTCCGCGCCTTCTCGGATTGGATCTCGCAAATCATCCGGCAGGCCGAGCCCCAGTGGCGGCTGTAGCAGCCCGCCGACGCGGCGCGCTGCGCCCCAGGCCCGGGCAATGCCGGGCTTGGGGCCGCCCGGCCAACCTCAGGGCAAGCGGCTAAGCAACGTGACCTCGACGTTGCCGACGAGGATGGGCTTCATGGCAGCCATGAACTCGGCCGACGCCGGCGTTGCGGCGAACGCGTCGAACGCCGCGCGGTCGGCGAAGCTTTCATAGCCCATGAAGACCTGGGGATCGGGCGTTGCCAGGATGCGGAAATCCACCACCCCCGGATGGGTGCGCGCCTGCTCGATGCGCGCCTTCATGATGTCCAGGAAGCGCTCACGCTGGCCGGGCTGGACGGTCAGCTTGACGATGATGGCGAAGCCGCCCGAATCCAGCCTGGCGTAGGTCTCCGGGCTGGTCTGGGCAGCGGCGGGGACTGCCGCGAGTCCCGCCGTGAGGCCGGCGGCGGCCAGGGCAAGCGATGTGCGATGCATGGTCATGATTACTCCCGGATGGTCAGAATCCTTCCAGCACCACCTTGCCCCGGGCCTTGCCGCTTTCGATGAGCGCATGCGCCTGGCGCAGGTTCTCGACGGTGATTCTGCCGAGATGGTGGTTGACCGTGCTGCGGATGCGTCCGGCATCGACGAGCTCGGCCACTTCGGCCAGCAGCCTGCCCTGCTCGGCCATGTCAGGGGTCTCGTAAAGCGACCGCGTGAACATCAGTTCCCAGTGCAGCGAGATCGACTTGCTCTTGAGCTTCATGGCGTTGAGCACATCCATGTCATCGATCACCGCGAGCGCGCCCTGCGGCTTGAGGCTTTCGATGATCTGGTCGTAGTGCTGCTCGGTCTGGGTCAGCGCTGCGACGAAGTCGACATGGCCGATGCCGGCAGCATTCAGGCCGGCCGACAGCGGTTGCCGATGGTCGATGACCGCATGCGCGCCCAGGTCCAGGCACCACTGCCGCGTCTCGGGCCGCGAAGCGGTGGCGATGATGCGCAGCTGCGTCAGTTGGCGGGCCAGCTGGATCAGGATGGAGCCCACGCCGCCCGCGCCCCCCACGACCAACAGGGCCTGGCCGGCGCCGCCGCCCTTGGCGATGCGCAGGCGGTCGAACAATAGCTCGTAAGCGGTGATCGCGGTCAACGGCAGCGCGGCGGCTGCGGCGTCATCGAGCGATTGCGGCGCGCGCGCAACGATGCGCTCGTCCACCAGGTGCAGCTCGCTGTTGGTGCCCGGTCGATTGATGGCGCCGGCGTAGTACACCCGGTCGCCCGGCTGGAACAGCGAAACGTCGTTGCCGACCGCTTCGACCACGCCCACGGCGTCCCATCCCAGCACCTCGACCTGCCCGTCGGCCGGCTTACGGTTGCGGCGCACCTTGGTGTCCACTGGATTGACGGACACGGCGCTGACGCGCACCAGCAGGTCTCGGGGTTGGGGAACGGGAGTGGGCAGCTCGATGTCCTCCAGCGCGGCGGGGTCCGTGATGGGCAGGCTGCGACGGTATCCGATGGCTTTCATGGCGGGTCCTTTGTGAAGAGGGGGACAAAAAGAAACAACGAGAACAACGCGCCCACTCTACAAATTCAATTTAGAATTGATAAGCCCATTGAAGTAAATTCATTTTCAAATGACTATTGAAAATATCGGCGACCTGCGCGTGCTGGTCCAAACGGCCCGTGCCGGCAGCCTCACGGGTGCAGCCAAGGCCCTGGGCATTACGCCGGCCGCCGCCAGCGCCACGCTCAAGCGGCTGGAAAGCCAGCTCGGCGTGCGGCTGTTCGAACGCTCCACGCGGGCCATGCGCCTGACGCCGCCCGGGCAGGCGCTGCTGGACTACGCCAGCCGGGCATTCGACCTGATCAGGGAAGGTGAAGCCCAGGCCACCAGCGACCGCGCTGGCCTGGTGGGCCTGATCCGCCTAGCCGCACCATCGGACTTGGCCCGCGCAACCCTGCTGCCTTGGCTGGACGAGTTCATGGAGGCGCACCCCGGCATCGAGCTGGCCTTGTCCGTCGGCGACCGGCTGCTGGATGTCGTACGCGATGAGGTCGACCTGGCGATCCGGTATGGGAACTTGAGCGATTCCCGGCTGGTCGCCCGTACGCTGATACGCACATCACCCATCGTCGTGGCTGCGCCCAGCTACCTGGCACGGCACCCTGTCCCGCAGTCGCCGATGGACCTCACCCAGCACAACTGCCTGGCCTATGACCGCGGCGGCAAGCCGCACCGCACCTGGCGCTTTACGCGGGATGGCCAATCAGTCGAAGTGCACGTCACCGGCAATCGCACCGTGGACGATGCCTCGCTGGCGCGGCAATGGGCAGTCGCCGGCGCTGGCATCCTGCTGAAGTCGCCGATCGAATCGCGGCAGGAACTGGTCGATGGACGATTGGTTCGCCTGCTGTCGGACTGGCAGCTCGACGGCTATCCGGTGCACGCCATCCTGCCCAGCGGCCGGTTCGTACCGATGCGCGTGCGCGCACTGGTCGATTTTCTGGCGGAGAAGTTCGCAGGCGTCGCCGACGAGCTTTCCGGCTTGTTGGGATGAGAGGAGGACGCGTAGCGCTGGCAATCCGCCGCCCTGGACGCCGCCGGCCGCCCCGCTGCCCCGCGTCCATGCCTGGTTCGCTTTCGCGCGTCGGCGGCACGCGCAAAAAGGCAGCCGCGATGGCCAAGCAACCTGCCACCGCGGCACCCTGCGTAGGGTGGGCTCGAGACGGCGCGGCAAACTGCCGCGCACGGCTCAGTTCACCGCAATTCCGCTTTGCTTGACCACGTTCTTCCACTTCTCGATTTCGGCGCGGCGGAAGGCTTCAAGTTCTTCTGGCGTGGAACCGACGATTTCCGCGCCCATGCCTTCGAGCTTGGCCTTGACTTCGGGATCCTTGAGCACATCGGCCAGCGCCGCCGACATCTTGTCCACGATGTCCCGGGGCGTTCCGGCCGGCGCAAACACGGCATTCCACTCGTACGACGCGAACCCAGGCACGCCCGATTCGGCAATCGTGGGCAATTCCGGCAAGACCGGCGAGCGTTTTTCGCCGCCCACCGCGATGGGGCGCAGCTTGCCACTTTGGATGTGCGTCCAAGCCGAACCGAGGCTCGCGAACATGATGGGCACCTGGCCCGACATCACGTCCACCATGGCCGGACCGCCGCCTTTATAGGCGATGTGCACGAGCGAAGTGCCCGCCATGACATTGAACAGCTCGCCGGCCAGGTGCTGCGCCGAACCGGGGCCCGCCGAGGCAAAATAGACGGCATTCGGCGACTTGCCGCTGGTAATCACGTCCTGGACCGATTTGAAGGTCGTATTGCTTGGGGTGGTCACCAACACGTTGGGCACGCGTAGCAGCAGCGACACCGACTGGAAATCCTTCAGCGTGTCGAAGGTCATCCGCGACTGCAACGCCGGATTCTGGGCATGGCTCGACGCGTCGAACATGAACGTATAGCCGTCCGGAGCAGAACGCGCCACTGCCGCACCGCCTATCATGCCGCCGGCTCCCCCCTTGTTGTCGATGATGACAGACTGGCCCAATTTATTCGACAACTTGGGGCCGATGATGCGGGCAACTGTGTCCACGGTGCCGCCGGGCGGATAGGTGACGACCATGGTAATGGGCTTTTCCGGCCACGCGGCGTGCGCCGCGGCCAGCGGCAGGACCGCGGCCAGCAGGCTCGCGGCAAGGGTACGGTAACAGGTCATGGCGTCTCGCCTCCTTGGAATCCAAAGCAGTTTCTGGGGTTGATCGCGAGTATGCGATGGCGCAGGGCTGGATCGACGATCCAGTCGTCCAATGCACGGCGGCTTTGCGCGTACGTCTGGTCCGGATGCTGCGTGTGGGGCCAATCACTGCCCCACAGCAACCGGTCTGGGCCAACGTGCTCGAGCAGGAGCTCGGCCGCCCGGCGCGCCTGTGCGCCGGAAGGCTCGCTCCAATTTCGGTATGCGCCGGATAGCTTGACCCAAAGGTCAACGTCCGCGGCTGCATCCAGCAGCCAACGGAACCCGGGATCGGCCGCGCCCAGCACTGGGTCGGGCCGGCCGAAGTGATCGACGACGAGGCGGCATTGCGCCGGGCGCAGGGCGGACACGATGTCGGGCAGCCGCCTGGCTTCGGCATGGATTTCGACATGCCAGCCCAGTTCGCGCACGCAGCCCAGCAAACCCGGCCACGCACCCGACTGCAGGTCCGGCTGCGGCCGGCCGACCAGGTTCATGCGGATGCCGACGATGCCTGCCCGCGCCAGCCCGTCCAGCTCGGCGACGTCCGTGCACTCGTCGATGACGGCCACGCCCTTGAGCCGCCCTCGTGCCCGGCGCATGGCCTCGAGCATGTACTGGTTATCCGTGCCAAGGAAGCTGGGCTGGATCAGCACGCCCGCGCCCAGGCCATGGGCATCGAGGTGCGCCAAATAGGATTCCAGCGGCGCGTCGTGGTCGGGCGTATATCGGCGACCGGGCGCCAGCGCGAGCTGGCGGACGAACACATGCGCATGCGTATCAACGGCAAAAGGCACAACGTTGGCCAAGACAGGCTCCCACGGAACACGATCCGGCCGTTCAACGCCGGCAATTCCCGGCGGATTCTAGGTAGGCTTGATATAGTTATCTATCCATGTTTGGATGTTTTTATATAATCTTTTGTGATGGATATCCGGCGACTTGAGGAATTCCTTGCCGTTCTGGATGCCGGCAGCCTCAGCAAGGCAGCCGAGATCCTGGGTGTGGCCCAGCCTGCGCTAAGCCAGTCGCTGGCCCGGCTGGAACGCGAGCTCGGCGTGCGGCTGTTCCATCGCTCGCGGCGGGGCGCGGAGCCCACGGCGGCCGCGCGCCAGATCGCCGAAGACGTCCGCAGTGGCGTCTTTCGCATCACCAATGCCAAAGACGCGGCGCAGGCCATTGCACAGGGGCGCGCCGGCGTGCTGCGCGTGGGCCTGGTCTCCAGCGCCCTGATCGACATCCTTCCGCGCGGCTTGCGCGCGCTGCGAAAGCATGCGCCAGGCGTGCGCATCGTCTTGCGTGAAATGAGTAATGCGGAACAGGCACAAGCCCTGTCCCGCGGAGAGATCGACGTGGCGCTGGTCCACACGCCCGTTTCGCTCACCGGCGTCATGCACGAGAAGGTGCTCATGCGCGAGCGCCTGGTGGCCGCCGTACCGGCCGACCTTCCCGTGGAGCGGGAAGCACAGGTGCGCATGGCAGAAATCGCCCGCGTAGGCCTGGTCATGTACCCCCATGCGCAATTGCCGACGTTTTACGAGTCCGTGATCGACGCCTTTCGCAAGGAAGGGCTGGACGCCGAAGTCGTACAGGAGGCCAACCGGACCCTGACGGTGTTAGCCTGCGTCGCGGGCGGATGCGGCATCGCGTTGTTGCCCAGCTGGATACGCTCGCTCGATTTCCGTGGCGTGCGCTATTGCGAAGTGGCCGATGGGGCCCGCCTGCCCAGCTTCGATGTCAGTGCGATCTGGCCCAAGCGCGCCGTGCCCGGGCTGGCGGACGCTTTCGTGCAGGCTTGCGAGGCGCCCTGAGCGCAGGCCGCGCGGCTGCTCATCACGCCGCTCATCGATCGCCTGTGGCGGTCCATTGCACGGTGAGCACACTGGCCATCACCGTTACCATGCCCAGCAGCGCAGTCCCGGTGATCGCCTGCCCAAGCACGATCCAGCCCAGGAGTACAGCCACCAGGGGGCTGAGCAAGCCCAGCGAAGAAACTGCAACGGTCGGCAGGCGGGCGACGCCGCGAAACCACAGTGCGTACGCCAATAACGCCCCGGCCAAGCACAAGTACGCATAGGCAGCCCATTGCAAGGCACCCAGTCGCGGCAAGGGTGCATCGAGCCATACGGCTGCCGGTACCAGCATCAACCCGCCCAACAGTAGTTGCCAACCCGTCATGGCCAATACCGGGAGGCGGGGCCGCCAGCGGTGGGTGAGCCATACACCGCTGGCCATGCTGGCTGCCCCGGTCAGCGCCGCGGCGATTCCCACGGGCTCGAACACCGTCTGCGGCGACAGCAGCAAAACGGCCATGCCCGCTATCCCGGCGACCGCCGACCACAGCGTGACTTGCGCAGGCTTGCGCCCATCCGCCATCCAGGCCAGGAGCATCACCATCAGGGGTTGCGTCGCGCCAAGTACTGCCGCCAGGCCCCCGGGCAACCGGTATGCCGACACGAACAGCAGCACCTGAAAGATTCCGATGTTCAAGGCACCGAGCACCAGCAGGCGCCCCCAATCGCGGCCCCCGGGCAAGCGGCGCGTAAACAGCACGAGCAACACCCCTGCCGGCAAGGTCCTGAACAGCGCCGCGATGAAAGGACGATCCGGTGGCAACAGTTCGGACGTCACGATATAGGTGGATCCCCAGATCGCCGGGGCAATGGCGGTGATCGCAACCTCACGCCAGTGCCTGACGCGGACGACGCGGGAATGATCATGGTGGGGCATGGCCTTGTTTGATATCTTGATATCAAGATAAGATGATTGTGCAAGAGATATATCTTGATGTCAAGACAAATGGGCCATCAACGTAAGAGCCGGCAACCCGATGCCGTGGACGACATCCTTGACCAATGGCGTGCGCAGCGCCCGGACCTGGATCCCAGCCCCATGGGGCCGATCGGTCGCATCAAGCGGTGCGCAGCACTATTGAAACCGCGCCTCGAGGCAGGATTTGCACGGTTCGGCCTGTCGCTCTGGGAGTTCGACGTGCTGGCGACCCTACGGCGCGCCGGCGCACCGTATCGCCTGAGCCCGACCGAGTTGTTCTCCGCGCTGATGGTGACCTCGGGAACGATGACCCATCGCTTGAGACAGCTGGAAGCCAGGGCGCTGATCGTACGCGTGCCCAATGAACAGGACGCGCGCAGCATGCTCGTGCAACTGACCGGCGAAGGGCTTGCCCTGATCGACCGCGCCGTGGAGGCACACCTCGAAAACGAACGCCGCTTACTGTCCGCGCTACCGGCCAGCGCCCTGGAAAACCTGGATGCCCTTTTGTCGACCCTCCTTAGGAGCCTGGAGGCGCCAGCGACAGACTGATACGAGTTTTTCAGCCAGGACACGGCGACGTGCCAGCTTTTTACACCGGGCTCAAATCGGAGCTGATCTGCATGTCGACGCTAGGCTCACTGCTCGCCGCCGTGAAGCTGCTCGCGACGAATTGATCGATGTGCCCCGTAGTCAACAGCGTATATAGTCTACGAGGCCCGGATACCGGATAAGGCCGTGGTTCCCCAAATTTGGCCTGGGCCCTGGACGACACAGTGATGGCCAGTGGCTATCCGGTTACCCATTGCGGTAATTTCGCGCCAAACCCGCGCGCGCCCTGCCGGCCCCGGCAACCAGCACGACCGCAGGCCTGGCCGCATGCTGGGCTACTCGATGAACTGATCGTCCAGGTGGGAACTGGAATATCTTATTCCCACCGGCATCGGCGATCCGTTAGATATCGTGCGCCCGATTGCCCAAGACCTCTTCGACCTTGCGCGCCCATGCCAGCAAGGCAGGGTCCTCTTTGCAAAAGCCCACCAACTGGATGGCGATGGGCAGCCCGTTGGCACCGCGTGCCACAGGCAGCGAGATCGACGGATTATGAAGCAAGGACCAGGCGCGGATGAACACCGAACTACCCGTGCTGGAAATATCGGTCGCCTCGCCCAGCGTGGCAGGCATGACGATCGCATCCAGGTCTCGGGCGATATCGTAGAACTGGCGGCGGCAGCGATCGGCCGCGTCGAGCGCGCGGGCATAATCGGCGTCGCTGTATGATCGACCCAGCTCCAGGTAGGCCAGTAGCTCCGGATCGCAGCGATCGGAGTGGTGGCGGCGCAGATCGTCGTACTCCCGCGCCAAGTCGTAGGCCATAATTACGTCCTGGATTTCGCCAATCTCTTCGTACGAATATGGCATCGTCAACGGCGTCAAGCGCACGCCCGCGCGCGCCAGGGAATCCAGGTTCTCCTCGAAGATGGCTTGCGCGCGCTCCTCGGCCTTTGGCCAATCACGAGGCTTCCAGACTCCCAGGCTCGGCATGGTTGCCGGTACCTCGGCCACAAAGCGCGGGTCGCCAACGAAGCCTTTCATGAAGAGCTGCGCATCTTCGACCGAGCGGCACAACGGACCCACCACGTCGAGCGGTCGCGAATACGTCCGTATCCCCACATAAGGAATGAGGTCCAACGTGGGCTTGAACCCCACCGCACCACAAAAGGAAGCCGGCCGCAAAATAGAACCGGCCGTCTGAGTGCCTATCGATACAGGTGCCATGAAATCTGCGACGGCCGCAGCCGAGCCGGCAGACGACGCAGCAGGGCTGCGCGTCAGGTCGTGCGGATTGCGGCAAGGCCCAGGTAGCATGATGGCGTGGCGCGACACGGTATTCTTGCCCAGCACGTTGTAACCCAGGGCACGGGCACGGGCTACCACCGGCGCATCAACCTTTGGTTGGCGTCCGAGAAAGATCTCCGGGTCGCCGAGTTCTGTCGGCATGTCAGCCGTGTCAATGGTGTCCTTGATGCCTAGCGGCACCCCATCAAAGGGCCGCATGCGGCCGTTTTTGTCCAGGGCGCGGGCGCGGGCCAGCGCGGCTTCTCCCGCGACATGGACCCATGCGCGCACGTCGGGATTGCGCTCGGCGATGCGCTCAAGACAAGCCTGGGCCCAGGCTTCGCAGGTAAGTGTGCCGGCCTGCAGGGCGCGCAACCCCTCTGCCATGGTAAGGCGCGCGACCGGCGACGGCGCCGGGCGACGTACGAGCGTGTCCGCGGCATTCATAGTTAGGCTCCTTGCTCAGAATGGTGGCTTCTGCCGATGTAAAGGTCGGCCATGTCTTCGTTGGCCAGCAGGTTCGCTCCGGTATCGGTGAGCACGATTCGGCCTGCGTCCAGGATGTAGCCCCTGTCGCTGAACTGCAGCGCTTGCCTGGCACGCTGTTCGACCATCAGTACAGCAACGCCCAGGCGGGGCAGGCGCTGCACCTCCAGGAAGACCTGCTCGGTCAGAGCTGGTGACAAGGCTGCGGAGGGTTCGTCCAGTAGCATCAGTCTGGGATCTGGCATGAGCGCACGCGCGAACGCCAGCTGCTGCCGCTCGCCGCCGGAAAGATTGCAGGCATATGTGCGGCGGCGCGCCGCCAGCGCCGGAAACATGTCCAACATCTTCGCGATCCTGTCGCGGGGATTGCGCACGTACTCGACCACCTGCAGGTTCTCTAAAACCGTAAGTTCACCGAAGACGTTGTTTACCTGCGGCACGTAGGAGATGCCCACCCGAACGCGCTCTTCCACGTCCAATTTGCGCAGATCGATGCCATTGAAATCCACTGTACCGGATAGACGTGGCAGCAGCCCCATGACCGCCTTGATCAGGGTGGATTTGCCCGCCCCGTTCGTCCCGGCGATGGTCACGATTTCCCGTTCGCAGACATGCATGTCGATGCCGCTGACGATGTCCACATCGCCGTAGCCGCCGGCGACGCCTTGCAAAGAAAGCAGGGATTTACCGCCCACGCGCGACGCCGTACTCACGGAGCTCATATCACGCCCCCCATATAGGCCTCACGCACCGATTCCTGCGCGAGCACGTCGCGCGGCGCGCCTTCGGCGATGACCCGCCCACGATCCATCACATACATGCGCGCAACGATGCGGGCCAGCTCCTCCAAGTTGTGCTCGATGATCAGCACCGTCATTCCTTTCTCGTTCAATTCCTGGATGCGATCAGACAGCTCGCCGATCAACACCGGATTGACCCCTGCAAACGGCTCGTCTAGCAGGATGCACCGTGGCTCGAGCATCAGCAGCCGCCCGAGTTCCAACAGCTTCTTCTGCCCGCCCGACAACATCCCGGCCGGCTCGTTCGCCACGCGCGCCAGGTTCAGAAACGCTAGAAGCTCATGGGCTCGTTCGGCGGCCCGCTCTTCTTCGCGCGCCACCCGGCGTGGCGACAGGAACAGGTTCAGCAGTCTCTCGCCGCTCAAGTCGGGCGCGGCAGCCATCATGTTGTGCAGCACTGACAGCTGCGAAAATTCGCGCGGCACCTGGAAAGTTCGGGCGAGCCCGCGGCGCACCCGGCGGTACACCGCTAGGCCGCTAATATCATGCCCGTCGAAAAGTATGGCGCCGGACTCAAGCGGCACATAACCCGTTATGGCCGAGAACAACGTACTTTTACCGGCCCCATTGGTACCGATCAGGCCCAGCAATTCCCCACGGTTGACGTGCAGACTGACACCGTCCAGCGCCCTGAATCCGCCAAGGCTGGCACTCACATTGCAGACTTCCAGCATCTTCATGATTGGCCGCCCTTCGTCGACTTGCCCAGCACGCCCTGCGGCCGATAAAGCACGATGAGGATCAATGCCATGCCGATCACCCAGATGCGCACACTGGCCATTTGCACCTCGGAAATGCCGCCCAGGAATTCCCGCACGAACCGCGAACCTTCCAGGAATCCGACCAGGATCACCGTGCCCAGGACAACACCCGTCAGCCTGTTTACCCCGCCCACGAACACCGCTATCCAAATGTAGAACGTAATCAGCGGAACAAACTGTTCCGGACTGAGGAAAGTCAGGTAGTGGGCCTGGAAAGCGCCAGCCAGACCGGCTAGCGCCGCACCCAGCATCAGCGAGCGCGTCTTGAAGCGCGCCGGATCCTTGCCAAGCGCCCGCACCGCAACCTCATTGTCGCGTATGGCCTCGATCACTCTACCGAACGGGCTGCGGATCACACGGGTCACTAGCCAAAACACCGCCACATTGACGACAAGGAGGCTGACCATGATCCAAAAATCGATCTGATCCGCCGGCACCCATCCCGCGAAAAGGCGGGGAATCCCCGGCAGCCCGTGCATGCCACGAGTCAGCCATTCTTCGGTCTGCAGCATCATGCGGACCGACTCCGAGAACCCTAGGGTCACGATCGCCAGGTAATCACTACCCAACCGCAGCGCAATGATGCCGAGCGGATAGGCCGCCAACGTCGTAAGCACGGTCGCGCCCAACATTGCCAGGGGGATCGGCACGCCTTGCATGGACAGCAAGGCCGATGCATAGGATCCGATGGCGAAAAAACCCACATGGCCGAAATTGACCAACCCCGTAAAGCCGTAATGCAGGGACAGTCCAACGGCCATGAGCATGTAGATCAAGATGCCAATCGAAATGGCGATCAAATAGGCTTCCATGATTACCTCGCTGCCATCGGCCGGCCGAAGATGCCCTGCGGGCGAACCAGCAACAGAACCAGCAACACGCCGAATGCCATGACGATCTTGTACGACGGCTCGACATACAGGCTGGCGATCTCCTGTGACACGCTAAACAGCAGCGTACCCACGACAGCCCCCACCGGATGGCCGATACCACCCAGGATCACAGCCGCGAACATGGGCATGAGCAGCTCGAACCCCAACTCCGGAATCACGACCGCCTTGATTCCCAAGAGCACGCCGCCTAACCCCGAAAACACCCCGCAAAGCGTCCATAGGCACAGCATCACCCGGTGTGAACGGATGCCGCTGGCAGCGGCAAGGTCAGCGTTGTCCGCCACCGCGCGCATGCGTCTACCCATGGGAGTGGCATACAGGAAATAGAACACCAGCACCAATGCAATGGCAGCCGTGGCCAGGATGTACAGGTCGGTGGGCAGGATTCTTACACCGTTGAGGTTCCAAGCCCGCACCAAGGGAACGTCCAGGTTGTATTGATCCTGCCCCGCGAAGAACGTGATGGTATTGCGCACCACGAACGCCACCCCAAGCGACGCGATCAACCTCGAGATGTTGGAGCGTTGGGCTAACGCCCTAAACACCCAAAGGTAGAAGCCGACCGAGACCAAAGCGGTGACGGCACAGGCGGCAAGCACTCCGAGCACCAGCGAACTGCTGACAAAGGTCTGCACCGCGATCGCCGTATAAGCGCCCAAGGTCATGTAATCACCGGTGGCCGCATTGGGAAAACGAGCGATCCCGAAGACGATCGTGATCGCAAGCACCGGCAGTGCCAGCAAGGTGCCTAGCACTACGCCGTTGATGGCGGCGTTCAGGATTGCAATCCAGTCCATGGTTTCGTGCTCCGCGCCTCAGGCGAGCTCGCCCGGCACTGTCTCCTTCAAGACGAGCTTGCCGTCCGTGATCTCGAAGACGCCAAAATCCGGCACGGTCTCGCCATACTGCCCAAAGTTCAGACTGGAGGACGCACCTTCGTAGTCGACATCGCCGCCGGCCCTTAGTACGTCCCGCCCCTGCTCGAAGGACGATACTTTCTGGCCGCCGGACGTCACGGACTTAACTTTGGCGTTGATGTCCAGCGTGCCTGCCTGCGCGCCAGCGGCCTCGATCGCCAACGCCAGCGTGATCACCATGTCGTAGCTCTGCGCGGCGAAAACGTCAGGCTCGCGCTTCATCTTCTCGCGGAACCGTGTGGCAAAGCTCTTGTACGCCTCGTGGTCATGAGCGGCCACGTTAGACACCGAGATAATGCCTTCCGTCGCCTCTTTACCCAGCGCCTTGACTAAGTCCTCGTTGGCAGTCCAACCTGGCATGATGAACTTGCAGTCGTGCCCGGTCTGGAACCACTCACGCAGAATGATGGTTGCGTCTGGACGATAAGCACCCAGCGCGACCACGTCCGGCTTCGTAGCAAGCGCGCGGTTCAGCTCGGTGCGATACGTCGTCTGGTTAGGCTCATAAATGATGAGCTCGCTAACTTTGCCTCCATCCGCCTCCCAGGTTTGCTTGAAGTAGTTGGCCAGTCCGACGAAGGTTGAATTATTGAACGCCATGACGGCTGGCCGCTTGTATCCGCGCTGGCGCGCAATCTTTGCAAATGCCTTGCCGAATACGGCGTTGGATGCCTGGAACATCCAGGCCAACCCCCGCTTGTTCTCGATCTGCATTTCGGGAGCACCGCAGGTATTCATCATGATGATGTCGGCATTGTTGGTAATCGGCATGATTGCCAACCCCACAGACGACGGCCAAACGCCGACCACGGCCTGCACGCGATTGATCTCGATCAGCTTTTTGACCGCCAGAACGGCAGCATCCGGCTTAGTCTGGTCGTCCTCCGCATACAGGACGAATGGCCGGCCGGCTGCACCTCCAGCGGCGTTGACCTCGTCCACGGCAATACGGATTGCCTGCAGCATCGCGCCGCCGTATGGGCCACCCACGCCCGTGATGGAGTTCAACGCTCCCAGGCGAAACGGTTCCCCCTTGGGTTGTGTAAGAGCGGGCCAGGGAAAGATCGCGGTAGCCCCCAGTACCATGCTGGACGATACAAACTGCCGACGGCTGCGATTGATACTGTGCTTCATATTCGTTCCTTCTGCGCCATGCGCGCATCATAGTTTTTCGAATATGCCGGCTGTACTGCCCGGCCCCTTGTTGCTGTTATTGTTGGCCCTTGCCGGATGGCTCGGGCTTGCTGCCTGGCCGAAGGCCCGTGGGGCTCCGGCTGGATTCTTCTGTCTTGTTACTGGATCGCCCCGACCTCCCGCAGCCGCGCGCGGCGCTCAGCGCTCACCCCAAAGTGCTCGAGGATTTCATCCGTATGCTGGCCGTGCAACGGCGCCGCCGTACGCAGGCGCCCCGGCGTTCGCGAAAAATGCGTCGGTATCCCGATGGTTTTCATGCGGCCAAGGCGCGGATGGTCCAGTTCCTGGATCATTCCTCGCGCCGAATAATGCGGATCGTTGACAGCCTGGGCGAAATCGTTGATGGGACCGCATGGCACGCCCGCCGCCTCGCAGCGCTGGATCCAGGTGGCCGCATCAGCCTTGGCGAACTCCGCCTCCAGCAACGCCTCCAATGCGTCGATGTTGGCCATGCGGTCGGAGTTGGTCACAAATCGGGGATCGGTAATCCATTCGGACCGTCCCAGTACGTCGAGGCAGAGCTTCTCCCATGTCCGTTGATTGGCCGCGCCTATGATGATGTAGCCGTCTCTGGTCCGGAATGCCTGGTAAGGAGCCGACACGCGGTGCCGGCTGCCGGTTGCCTGAGGAATGGTGCCCTCAGCAAAGTACGCGGCAGCCTCCCATATGAACCAAGGCAACCCGCATTCGGCCAGGGAGATGTCAATATGCTGCCCTTCACCAGTTGCCCGCTGATGCAGGCAGGCTGCCAGGATGGCATAGCATGCGGTCAGCCCAGCGCCGATGTCGTAAATAGCGATGCCGGTTTTCAAAGGCCTGCCGCCAGGCTCTCCGGTCATGCTCATGATGCCGGTCATCCCCTGAGCCACTAGGTCAAAGCCGCCCTTGGATGCGTATGGGCCCGTCTGCCCGTAGCCCGATATCGAGCAGTACACCAGTCGCGGGTTGATGGCGCTGACCGTTTCGTAGTCCAGTCCAAGTGAGCGGGTCACGCCCACACGGTAGTTTTCTACCAGCACGTCGGCCCAACGGACCATTTCGTACACGATCTCGCGCGCTTCAGGATGCTTTAGGTTCAGCGCGATGCCCTTCTTGTTACGGTTGATCTGGGCAAAGCACGTTGATTCCCCGTTGACGTAAGGCCCCATCTCGCGGGAGTCATCGCCTGTTCCGGGTTTTTCCACCTTGATGACTTCCGCGCCCAGGTCAGCCAGAATCATCGTGCAATACGGGCCGGCCATGATCTGGGACAGGTCCAGCACCTTCAGGCCGGCCAGTGGTTGCTTGACTTCCTTCTCCATGATAGGTGGTTCCATTCCTAGCGACCGACAAAAACCGGCTTTTCCTTGCGCAGGAACGCTGCTTTGCCGATGCGATAATCTTCGGTGTCGAAACAGGCGTAAGGTTCGAAGCGGTCTGCCTCACTCAAAGGCTGTCCCGACACCAGCTTGCGCACGAACCGCTTGTGCCACCGGTTGACCAGCGGCGCGCCGCTGGCAATGCGCGCCGCGCACTGGTAGGCGTGCTCAACCACCTGATCGTCCTCGACCAAGCGCGTCAGCAGCCCTTTGGCCATGGCCTCCTCGGCGCCAAATACATTGCCCTCGAGCAGGATTTCCAGCGTGTGCGCAGGACCAACCAACGCGACCAGATCTTCGAGCTCCCGGTAGTCGAGCGTCAGGCCGATGCGGTTGATTGGTATCCCGAAGCGGGCGCTACGCGCCGCGATGCGCACGTCGCACAATGCAGCAATTTCCAGGCCGCCTCCCACGCAAGGACCCTCTATGCAGGCCACGGTGGGGTGCCGGGTCAGCTTTAGGCGGTCTGTCATGTCAAGGGTCAACTCTGCGTATTCACGCGCTACCTCGGCGTCGTTGCGGTCCTGGTCAAATCCACCGATGTCGCTGCCCGCGCAGAAGGCGCCGCCGGCACCGCGCACGACGATGCACCGCACGTCGTCGTCGGCATCCAGGTCGTCGATGGCAGCGCCGAACTGTCGGTACATGTCTAGCGTAAAGGCATTCCGCTTCTCCGGGCGATCTAGCAACACAGTGGCAATACCGTGGTCGCCTCGCTGCACACGTATCGTCATGACAGACCCTCCAGTATCAGGCGGGTGCCGTCGAGCACAAGCCGACCGTCCAACCACAGCTGCGCATCAGTCACGATGGTGTCGTAATGGGCCGCCGCCTTGACGGTGCCGCCGATATAGGCGCTGGTACCCAGCGCCAGTTGTATCGACCCATAAACGCTCTCGTCGGAAAGCATGGTGCCGTCTAACGTGCAGCATGGGTTCATGCCCACGCCTAGCTCCCCCAGGTTGTACACATTGGGGTCACCGAAGCTGGCCAACAAGTCGCGGAACTTTGCGGCCAGATCGCCGCCCTCGATGGATATCGCCATTCCGCGCTCGAATACGATGCGCACTGGATCGTCGCGCACCAAGCCGACGCCTGGGATGCTGGCATTGACGACGACTATCCCCTCGGCGGTACCCTCTACCGGCGCCAGACTTGATTCCAGGCAGTAGCCGGCCGAAATGTCCACGGCGTTGGCAAAGCCGTGCAGTGCTCTGCCCCGACGGCCGACGATGCTCATACGGATATCGGTTCCGGCCGCGCTCGTGACGCGCGCCTGCTCGGCCCGGGTCAAGGCATCGGCCAAGCCCTGGATCTGCGGGCGAAGCGCCTCGAAATCGGCATTCCAGCCTTCGGCTAAAAAGAAGTCGGGCTGATGGGACTCGGGCAATACGATGACGCCAACGCCGGCGCGGGTGGCCTGCTGGCGCGCCTCGGTGTGAGCAGCGTTGGCGCGTGTCAGGGCAATGACCAGGTCGGATGCGCACATCGCCTTGGCCACCACGTCGGAAAATGGCCGGCCGTGTCGGCTGCTACCTGGTATCTGCATCAGGTGCGGAACGGCACCGGCTTCCTGGATGGCAATGGCCAACGGCTGCACATTGTGCTCGGTATAGAAGTCATAGAGCACTAGCACGTTCATGCCAGGCCGCGCCGAGCCCAGTAGCCGCACTACCTTGCGCGCGTTGTCCAGTTTGAGCAGGGTGTTCATGCGCGCGCCTCCTGCGCCACGCGCACGATTGCAGACTCAAGAATGTCCAAGCCTTGCTCAAGCTCGGCGTGGCTCATGCTTAGCGGTCCCAGGAAGCGCAGCACATTGCCATAAAAGCCGGCCTTCACTAGTATCAATCCTGCCTCGTAGGCGTATTGCACGATGCGGGCGGTCAAGTCCTGCGCCGGTTGGGCGCCCTTTTTGTCCTGCACAATTTCCACTGCCTGCATCGCACCGATACCACGAGCGTCGCCTACGATTTCGATGTCCCTCACCCATTTGGCAAACCGCGCCTGCAGCACGTCGCCCAGCTGGCGGGCCTTGGAGGGGTAATCGTCGCGCTTCATGATGCGCATCGTCGCCAAGGCCGCGGCGCAGGACAACGGATTGCCCGCATAGGTGCCGCCTAGGCCACCAACGGCGGGCGCGTCCATCAGGTCGGCTCGGCCCACGACGGCCGCAATCGGCATGCCGCCTCCCATGGACTTGGCCAACGTATACAAATCGGCCTGCACCCCGCTATGTTCCGTGGCGAACCAGCGCCCCGTGCGGCAGAACCCCGACTGAATCTCATCCGCAATCATGACAATGCCATGGCGCGTGCAGAATTCGCGCAGCCGCTGCATGAACTCGGGCGGTGCGACATGGAAGCCGCCCTCCCCCTGGACGGGCTCAATGACCAGCGCCGCGACCTGGTCGGTGCCGATTTCGGTTTCCACCATCCGCTGAAGGCGCGCGAACGCCTCGTCCACGCAGGACCTCGGGTGGCTACGCCAACGGTAGGGTACCGGGAAGGGTGCACGATATACCTCGCCAGCAAGCGGGCCGAAGCCTGTCTTGTAGGCTGGCGCGTTGGCCGTTAGCGACAAGGCCATGTAGGTGCGCCCGTGAAAGGCGTTTTCGAAGGCGACCACGGCCGGCCGGCCGGTAGCGCAGCGCGCAATCTTTATGGCGTTTTCGATTGCTTCGGCTCCGGTGCTCTGGAGCATGACTTTCTTCGGCCAATCGCCAGGCACCTGCTCAACTAACGCCGCGGCCAGGTCTATGTACCCCGGATACATCACGATGTTGAAGCAGGTATGCAGAAAGGCGTCGGCCTGCTCCTTGACGGCCTGGGTAACCTCCGGGTGGGCATGCCCCACATTTAGGGTGCCGATGCCGCCGGCGAAATCCAGGTACCGGCGTCCATCCAGGTCTACCACGATCGCACCCGAGGCTTGCTGGGCGAATATTGGCGGCCCATTGACCACCCCACGCGCAACCAAAACCTGGCGCCGGTTCAAGTAGTCCTGACACAGAGGACCGGGCGACCCCGCTGAGTGATCCGTATGCAAAGCCATTCTCCTGATGTCGAGCACCCCATGGATGGGGCGAGAACAGTTTGCTGCGGAAACATAATTGTGTCAACTAGAAATTACAATATCGAATATGAAATTGTGTACAATTTTGGGCACGAAGTAATGCTATCATTCCGGAATGCGATTTTCTTGACCTTCAGGACTGTGGAGATGGCAACCCGATCCAGCACTGTACGCGGTAACAAACCAGCTGCGCCGAAGAGAAAGTTGGTCTCCACGCAGGCCGTGGTACGGGACGTTCGTGACCGCATCGCCTCGCAGTCGTTGCTGCCAGGTTCACGCATTCCGGAAGAAGATCTGGCCCAACACTACGGTATCACCCGCGCCAAGGCACGCGAGGTGTTGGCCACGTTGGAAGACCGTGGGCTGGTGGAGCGCGTGCCCAACAAGGGGGCCGTCGTCGTTCCCGTCGACATGCAAACCACCTACCGGCTGTACGAGGTACGTGAAGCGCTCGACGGCCTGTCGGTGCGCTTGGCGATGAAGAATGCTCGGTCCGAAGATTGGAAAGAGCTGCAGCAATGGCTGGGGCCGCCGTTCGAAGAAAGTCTGCGAAATGGCGACATTGAAGGGCATGTCGATACGATCATGCGCTTTCGCTACCGCATTACCGAATTGGCGGGCAACCCAATACTCAGCGACTTGATCGAACGCATCTACGAGCGCACCCGCGTCACCATGCGGCGGGTCGCGGTACTGCCCGGGCGTGCCGAGGCCGGAATCAAGCAGTACCGCGAGTTGCTGGCTGCGATGATGCGGGGCGACGCTGATGCCGCGGAGCGCTGCGTGCGCGAGTTAAATAGCAGCGCGCGGGAATACATCCTGCGCTACAAGGAATATTTGTAGTGCTGCCGCTGCCAACCAGGCCCCCTCAAGCTGGACCCTCTCCCGTCGCCACCTGACACCGCAGCCACCCGGCATGCAGCGGCCATCCACGAGCATCCATGGCACCTGGCGACGCGCCTCGGCGCATAAAAACCGCCGCGCATGATGCGCCCAAACGGCGCCTGCGACAAGGAACGCAACGACAAGATGGCGCAACCGATGGGATGCCACGGACCTGGCACCCCAACGGCCGCGCTCAACCTGTGCCCAGCCGGGAATCGCGGCCTGCGCTCAGTCGAATTTGTTCTGCGTCTCCGGAACGACTTTTGCGCCGATTAGATACACCACCGCAAGCGCGACCGCGGTGAACGCCAACACCTGAGGGATGTCTTGCGGCGTCTTGCTCAACAGCGAAACCACCGTCGGCATCAATCCACCCAGGGCGAAACCGATGTTCCACGACAAGCCGGTGCCCGATGCGCGCAGCGGCGTCGGAAACCGTTCATTCAGGAAAATCAGCACCGGCGCAATGATCGCACCACCCAAGAGCGAAATGCCGCCTGCCATGAGCGTAACCGCACCGACGCCAGCCGGCCGCGCAATGGCGACGAACAAATACGGCAGCACAGCCATGCTGAGGATGCCCAGGATGTAAAACGTGCGCTTGCGTCCCAAAAGATCGCTTAGCGCGCCAAACAAGAGTGCGCCCACGATAGTTCCGACGGAGCAAATCATCAGGATGAGCGATGCGTCGCCGTGTGCAACACCGGTGACCATCTTCAGCAGCGTAGGCAGATACCCGGCGGTGATGTAATAGGTCGCCCCGCCCCCGAACGTGATTAGCAGGTTTATCAGCAACACGTGCCGGTATTGGCTGCCGAAGAGCTGGCGCAGCGGCGAGAGAGAATCAGCCGGGGAAGCACTGCGCTCGCGGGCAGCCTTCATTTGCTTGAACGCCGGAGTTTCATCGAGAACGCGGTACATCACCAAACCGAATACGGTGCTTACCAATCCCGAGAAGAACATCACGCGCCAACCGACCTCGTCAAACCTATCACCAGGATAAATCTGGGAAAGGACAAAGTAGACGCTGGAGGCCAGCAAGGCGCCCATTCCCGCGCCGCCGCTGCCCACTAGTCCCGACATTAGCCCACGGTGCCGCGGCGCGATCGATTCCGTGCCTATCGTATGCGTCGAGGCAACGATACCACCGACGAACACACCTTGAACAACTCGCAATGCCAGCAGCATGATGGGCGCGATCACCCCGGCTTGATGAATCGTCGGCAGCAGGCCAAATGTGGCCGTACTCAATCCAACACCCACCATGGAGATCATCAACGCGCCTTTTCGACCATGCTTGTCAGCGTAGGCGCCAAAGATTGCCGATCCAAGAGGACGCACCAGCAGTGCGACCGCGAATGATGCGTAAACTGCTGCCAGCGACAAGGTCGGCCGGTCCGAAGGAAAAAACAGTCGCCCCAATATGGGCGCAACATACAGCAGTATGAACAGGTCGAACAGGTCCAGCGCCCAACCGAACGTCGATGCGAATCCTGCCATCAGGGCCTTACGCGTCGGGATGGCAGCAGCACCTGCTTGGCCCGGCTGTCCGTCCATCCTGTCATGAGCAATTGTCTCCGCCATTTTCCTGCCTCTAAGTCAAACGTAGCCATGCCGTGCGCCCCTTTGCGGGCGCACAGTCCATGGTTCCTAATTTCCTTAGTTGTTGAACGATTCTGCCCTGTCAGCGGCCGACAAAGGTCGGTTTCCGCTTTGCGTGAAATGCCTGCACGCCCTCTCGGAAGTCCTCGGAGCTGCGCAGGCGGCTATAGCAATGTCCTTCTAGCTCAATGGCGATCGACAACGGCGCATCCTCGGTGTCATTGAGCAATTTCTTTGCGGTACGCTGCGCCAGAGGAGAAAATTCCATCAATTCCGCCACAAGAGCGTCCGTGGCGGCCTCAAGCTGGGCGTCAGGGACACATTCGACAGCCACGCCCCACTCATAGGCTTGCCTGCCCGAGATGCGACGCGAGCGCATCACGATGTCCTTGGTGCGACCGATGCCGACCATCTTCTGCAGGCGCGCCGAGCCGCCGGACCCCGGGATCTGGCCGAGCTTCTGCTCCGGCAATGCATATTGCGCGGTATCGCTGGCAATGCGGAAATCACAGGCAAGTGACAACTCAAAGCCAACGCCAAAGCAGTATCCGCGATTGGCGGCTATGACCGGCTTGGAGCACCGCGCAGGGGCGGCAATATTCCAGGCAAGTTGCGAAACGTGCTCCGGCGATACCTCCAGAAATCCCTTGATGTCCCCGCCGCTTGAAAAGTGCTCCCCCACCGCGCGCAGCACGATCACGCGCACGCGCGGGTCTTCGTCAAGCGCCTCGAACACCACCCGCAGCTGATCGCGCTGTGGCATGGTGACGATGTTAAATGGAGGTCGATCCAGGATGATGTCGGCGCGCTGGCGCTTTTCGTCAACTTCGACGCGAAATCCATCCAGTTTTTCCAGAAGTCCCTGGGCAGAATGATGCAGTTTGGTCATGGAAAATCCTGTGTTTCTGTGGGATAGAGAAATGTCGGTCAGCCCTTATGCCTTCACGGTGGGGGATTCGACCTGGTACTCGCCGGCAACCAATTTGCGACGTAGAATCTTGCCAACCGGCGATTTGGGAATTTCACGAACGAACACATAGGCTCGCGGACGCTTGAAGTTCGCGAGGTCGGTCATGCGGCAATGCCGGTCAAGCTCCTCTGCGGACACATTGCCCCGGCGCTTGACGAAAGCCACCACGCGCTGTCCCCAGCGTTCGTCCTTCACGCCCGCGACAGCCACCTCGTCAACGCCCGGGTGCAACGACAGAATCGACTCGATGTCGACGGGCGATATGTTCTCTCCGCCGCTGATGATCATGTCGTCGACGCGGCCGCTTACAAACAGATCTCCATCGAGATCGAAATAGCCCGTGTCGCCAGTGAAATACCAGCCATTGCGTAGCGCCTTGGCATCGGCGTCCGGGCGTTTCCAATAGCCTTCGAACGCCTCATCTCCGGCAAGGTCCGCGATAATCTGGCCCTCCTCCATGGGCGCTGCGATCGCGTCCGGATCGTCGGCACCGAGCTTCACCACGCGGATGCGGGCGTTCAGTCCGGCGCGGCCCGCGCATCCAGGCTTGGCGCGTGCATCCTGGTTGACCGTGAAGGTGTAGACCTCGGAACTGCCATAGTGGTTGACGAACAGCTCGGGCCGGAACGCTTCGTCCAGGCGCCTTAGGAGCGCATCCGCCATGGGTGCCCCGGCAAAGCCGAGCTTGCGTACCGAGGAAAGGTTACGCTGCGGGAAATCCGGATGCGCGAGTATGTCGTGGTACAAGGTTGGCACGAGATAGAGATTGGTGATCTGCTCCTGCTCGATCAACGCGAGCGCTGCACCTACCTCAAACTTGGGCAGACACACGAACCGTCCATCTATCAGCGCCATGGCCAACAACGAACGAACGCCCATCGTGTGATAGAGCGGCATTACGCCCAGCGTGCGTTCGCCCGGGCGATACAGGTTCTGCGCGACATGCGCCAGCGCGGCGGCGCGCTCATGGCGATGGCGGCGCGGCACTCCCTTGGGTTTACCAGTCGTACCAGACGTGTAAAGGAGCAACGACATGTCTTGCGCGCTCGCCTGCGGCTCGCCCGAATACGACGGTCCCTCCAGCAGCGACTCAAACGTGACCGTCGCCGTATCCGCTCCCTGTACGCCGATGCGCGGCACTGCTGCGGCTCCGGACGACAACCCGACTGCTTCGGCGCTGGCCGGCTCGAATACCAGGGCCTTGGCTCCCGAATCGCCCAGGCAGTAATCGATTTCCTCCGGCTTGGCCCGCCAATTAAGGGGGGTCACGACAACGCCCAGAAGCTGGCATGCCCAATGTAATGTCGCCATCTCCCAGCGGTTTTGCAGGACCACCAGCAAATGATCGCCATGGTCGAGTCCAAGCGCGCGCAGCCCCCCAGCGGTCGCGCGGACACGATCATGCCACTGCGCGTAGGTCAGGCGTAGTGCCCCGTCGACAATCGCAATCGCGTCCGGGCTGCGCTCCACGCTTTGCAGGAAAGTACGCCCCAGGTCAAGCATGTTTCACCTCCTCCGTTTTCTTGTGGCGGATCGCGGCAACTTCCAACACGGCGGCGACGATCGGCGTATAGCCTGTGCACCGGCAAAGGTGACCCGACAGCATCTCACGAACTTGTTGCTCGGTCGGCATTGGTGTCCGTTGAAGAAAGTCAGTGCATGAATTCAGGATGCCGGCCGTGCAAAAACCGCACTGCAACGCATGGTGTCGGCGAAATGCCTCTTGCAGGTCGTTGAGCACGCCGTCACGGCTGGACAGGCCTTCGACGGTATCGACTTTGCGACCATCGGCCTGCACCGCAAACATCAGGCAGGCACGTACTGCAACACCGTCGACGCGTACGGTGCAGGCACCGCACACGCCGTGTTCGCATCCCACGTGCGTGCCGGTGGCACCGAGCTCGTGGCGCAAGAAATCCGACAGCAGCAGGCGTGTCGGCGCCCATGCACTTCTGCGCACACCATTCAACGTCAACGTGATCAGATACCGCCCTTCCTGGTTTGGATGATTCATGGTTTCCGTGTTCCTCGCTGCGCAGACGCGTGGCGGGCGCGCTCAATCACGCGCTGGCCGATCCGGCGCACAAGATGCCGCCGGTAGGCGCCACTGGCATGTGGGTCGTCCCTAGCCTCCAAGTCCCATGCGAAATCATTCAATGCCTGTTCAAGCGCATCGCCTTCCAGGCATGGCCATGCCGCCACACAGGGTCGGTCTGCCACGCCGCCGACCGCCAAGCGAATTCCGTGCTGATTGACGGCCGCCGTACAGGCGACGATTGCGAAGTCCCCGTGCCGCATAGAGAATTCCTCGAAGGCGTATCCCGTTTGTCCGTCGGACAGCGGATACCGCACCTCTTCAACGAGCTCATCCGGCCGCCGCGCGGTTTGCAGCATTCCCTGGAAGAACTCATCAGCCGTTAGCACACGCTTGCCGCGTTGCGAGCACAGGACTACCTCTCCCTTGAGGAGCGCAAGACACAACGCAAGCTCCGCGCTGGGATCGGCATGCGCGATCGAACCGCAGACCGTGCCCCGGTTGCGGATCTGAAAATGCGAAATGTGGGGAAACGCAAGCGCGAGGACGGGGACTTCGCTAGCAAGGTGCTCGCGCCATTCGATGCTGGCCTGCGTGGCCGCTGCGCCGATGCACAGCCTGCCTCCGTCGATGCGCGCATAGTCCAGCGTCCTGGTGCGCGAGATATCGAGCAACCACCTGGGTTGGGCAAGCCGCATATTCAGGATAGGTAGCAGCGACTGGCCGCCTGCGAGGACGCGGGCTTCCTCGCCGTGCTGGGCCAGCATCGCACATGCCTGCTCGGCGCTTTCGATGCGCACGTACTCGAAACGGGGCGGCTTCATTTGCTTCTCCCAACCAGCGACAACAATCGCCGCCACCAGGATCGCGCGACGGGCGCACGGCCAGCGGCCTGCCTGCCCAACTGCTCGAACAATTGCGCCAGCACGGCTCGCGCGGCGCCTTCCAACATGCGGCTGCCGACGGCAGCGACCTTGCCGCTTACCTCTGCACGGTAGTCGTACGAAAGACGCGTGCCCTGCTCAATGGGATCAAGAGTCACGCGGCCGCTGCCGCGCGCGCTGCCCAAGGCCGAAAGGCCGGAACCGGACAGGCGCAAAGAACGGGGTGGATCCAATTCCGAAAGCTGGATTTCAACCTCATAGCGCGCCTTCACCAACCCCACGCCGATCGTTACATTGGCACGATAGCGATTTTCCCCGATGACCTCCAAGGCATGGCACCCCGGGATGACGCGCGCTAGTGCTTGCGGATCGAGCAGGACGCGAAACACGGCTTCGGGAGATACGCCGATTTCCGTCGCCCCCGATGCGGTGAGGGCACGTCCGCTGCCGGTCGACGCCTCCGACACCGTTTCAGGCCGCCGCGTAGGAGCTGGCTCATCAAAGCCGATGAGCGCCAAGACCTTGGACGGTGTCAGCGGCAGCCGAAGGTCGACAATATTGCCCAGCGGCGAAAGCGCATCGGCCACGGCATTGGCTATGCAGACAGGCGTGCTCATGTTGTTGCCCTCACCCAGCCCCTTGGCTCCAAGTGGAGTAAATGGCGATGGCGTCTCCATGTGCAGGATCACGGGGTCTGGCACTTCGCAGCTGGTGGGCACCAGATAGTCCGCGAACGTGCCAGACAGAAAGCTTCCATCGTCGGCATAGCGGAACTCCTCCATCAGCGCGGCGCCCAGCCCTTGCGCGAAGGCGCCGCGGATTTGGCCGTCTGCTAGTGCCGGGTTCAGCAATTTGCCAGCATCATGAGCAGTGACATAGCGATCGATCCGTACGCGCCCGGTCATCCTGTCTATCTCGACGGCGCATATATCGAACACGAACCCGTATGCTGCCGACGTGTTGATCCGGTCCTGGGCATCTGGCGCGGCCAGTGAATCCGGCGACCAGAACACGGTTTCGCGCAAGCCAAGAGTCTCACCCTCGGGTAGCAGCGCCGGCGCCCAGTGTCCACTGCTTGCCAGGCGGGCAAACGGAACGGCGCGCTGGGGTTGGCTCTTCGGGTACACCTTGCCACCAGCAAAGACGATTTCTTCGACGGCCACGCCAAGCTGGTGGGCCGCAATCCGCGCAAGCTTGTCGCGCAACTTGGTCGCGGCCAGATGCACGGTTCCCGCGACCGCCCCGGCAAAGCGGCTGGAGTAGTTTCCAGCCGCCACCGACCATGCGTCCTTCTGAGTGTCGAAATCGACGTTGGTGACGATTTGCTCAGGTCGCAGGCCAAATACGTCGGCGACAACCTGTGCGCACACTGTCACGTGTCCCTGCCCCGCGGGTGCGGACGCCACCACGACGTTGACGCTGCCCAGCAGATCGATACCCACCGTTGCGCTGGCAATCGCGCCATTCTTTGGTCCTGCCTTGGCACGCTGCTCGGGGGTCAACGCCGTCGTGATGTAGCCCATGTTGGAAATGGACGGCTCGACGACTGCGGCAAAGCCTATGCCATAGAGTCGCCCTTCCGCCCGCGCTGCATCACGCCGGCGCCTGAGTTCCTCGAGCCCGCCTTGGCCCACCGCAAGCTCCAGCGTTGCCGGATAGTTTCCAGAATCCAGCAATGCGCCTGCCGCGGTGCGATACGGAAACACCTGCGGCGGCACGAAGTTGCGCAGGTAGACATCTATCGGATCCAGGTCCAGCTCGACGGCGATGCGCTGGACAAGGCGTTCAAGCGCGAAGTACACCTGCGGCCCGCCAAAGCCGCGGACCAGTCCGGCCGGGGTCTTGTTCGTCAACACGACGCGATTGCGTACTTTGAGATGTTTAATCGCGTATGCCCCGGTCAGGCATCCATGCATGCGATAAAACGTTGCAGGCTCTGGCGCGCGCAGGTACCCCCCGACGTCATCGAACTGGTCGAAAGAAAGTGCCGTGATGCGTCCATCCAGCTGCACCGCGGCCTCTATCGTCGCCATGCGGCCGGTGGCCGAAGTCGCGGCTGCAAGATGCTCGAGGCGATCCTCCACCCACTTCACGGGTGCCCCTGCCTTGCGCGAGGCCAGACACATCAGCACTACATAGGGGAACACGCTCTGCTTGACGCCGAAACTGCCGCCCGAATCGCGCGGCACTTTATGACGCAGGCGCGATCCCGGCACCTTCAACGCCAAGGCCATTACCGCGTGCAGGGAAAATGGCCCCATGAAGTTCGATGTGACCTCGTAGCCTTCTTCGCCGGGCAGGTATTCGGCAATCACCACGCCGGGTTCGATCGGCGTGCATGAATTGCGTGGGTAGTGCACTGTCAGCGCGACACGACGGGGGGCTGCCTCGAATGCCGCGTCGGGATCGCCGTAACAAAAACTGCGGTCGCTGATAACGTTGGTGCCTAGGTTCGGATGCAGCAGCGGCGCGCCTTGCGCGATCGCCGAAGCGATATCGACCACGGCGGGCAGAGGCTCGTAATCGACTCGGATCAGGTCCACAGCATCCTCGGCGAGATAGCGATCCTCGGCAATGACGACGGCCACCGGCTCGCCGACATAGCGAACTCGATCAACCGCGAGGGACCAATGCTCCATCGGTGCCTTGACACCGACCACAAACGGCTGGGACCAACGGCGCACATCCTCGCCAGTCAGAACGGCCCGCACACCGGGGGCCTTTTCAGCCGCAGATGTATCTAGTCCTGTTACGATTGCATGTCCGTGGGGCGAACGCAGGATCGCGGCATGTAACGTGCCTGGCTTGACCCCCAAGTCATCTGCGTAGCGCCCGCGCCCGGTAAGTAGGGAAACATCTTCCAGGCGCTCGACCGAGCGCCCGACGAAAGGTGCGCTTTCGGCCTGCGTGGCGGTATGTGCAGGTAAGGTCATCGCGCTTCCCCAGGACGGGGCGACGCAGGTAGCCAGAGCGCGTCCGCCCCCCCCTGCCGATGGACATACTCATCCATGCGTCTGCTCCGTTGTTCGCGCCTTGACGGCGCACTGCCATTTACCCCTCAGAATCGGGAATGGCCGTAACAATACGGGGGACGCGGCGTGCGACCCTTACCGGGCAGTCCGCGGATTTACCATGGAGTCTGATTCTGCAACCGGCACGCGCAGTGATGCCGGGGATAGATCAAATGATGGTGCCGGTCGCAGGCTCGATCACATCCACGACCCGACGGTATTCGCTCGGTGTGATGCCCAGGTGGTCGCGAAAGAATCGCGTGAAATGTGCCTGCGCCGAAAAGCCGATATCGAGCGAAATATCCGCCAGTGGCAGGTTACTGGCCGTCAGGCTGCGGATGGCCGTCTCCATGCGCAGCACGTTAGCGTATACGGTCGGTGTAAGGTTGGTATGGCGACGAAACAGTGCATAGAAATGCGCGCGCGACAGCCCGCATTGCATAGCAATTTGATCCAGCTCAAACGCACCGCCGATCTGTTCGCGCATTAGTACCATCGCCCGACGGATCCGCGGATCCATCGTTTGCCTGCCTGCCGCGCGCAGCAACTCGTTGAAATTGCGCCACTCCGAATTCCGATCAATGATGGTGATCATCAACTCGAACAACTGGGACTCGAGCCGCACAGCAGGGATACGGTCGGCCACTAACATCTCGGCTGCCAGATCCTGCGCGAGCTTGCGCGCAATCCGCGGAAGCGCCACGCAAGGCTGCGGGAAAAAATGCGGGTGTGCGCTCACCGTCAGCTGCTTCTGGATCTCAGCTAGCCATCCTGGCTCGATATACAGCAAGCAAAACGGTGTCGCCAATTTCCGGCTGATGGCACGCATAGGCATGGGGCTCCCACGCGTTGACGAGCACCACCGTCTCCCCCGTCAGCGGCTGCAACCGGCCGCGCACGGAGAAAAACGTGTCTGGACCACTGACCTTTATAAGGGCATGACAGTGATGGTGCGCATGAGCAACAAGCGGCTTATCCATGTCGAGCAGCGCGACACGGCCGAACCGTCCCTGGAATATTTTTATAGCGCGTGACATCAGCTCCCCCCTCTGCCTGCGGTGCGTCCGTCGCGCAGGCATCGAATCCTGCCTTGTAGTGTATGGAAGCCCGGATGGCAACGCAGGCATGCACAGCCGGCGCAAATGCCCGGCCTGGGCCCACGGAATTCGAGATGGCTGGCGTGCAGGTCCCGCGCGGGCCATACACCGGAAGAAAATGTCTTACCGCGCGGCGCGCAAAACGGCAAGCGCCTCTTACGCAATATAGAGGCAGCCGATTCGTGCGCTTGAAGGCGGCAACGTCGAGGGAGGAAAGGACAACCGAGCCCCAAACGCCTGCCGGTTGCCACAAGCCCTTGATTTATCAGCAACTTCAAGAGATGAAGCCGCCAAGGGCTTTAAAACTGGCGGACAGAGGGGGATTCGAACCCCCGATACGCTTTTGACGTATACACGCTTTCCAGGCGTGCGCCTTCGACCACTCGGCCACCTGTCCTGCTCTCGCCGCCCATAAAGGGCAAAAACGGTAACTCATAATTGTAGCAAATCCTGGGCGGCCGATTGGCCTGCCTGTGAGCCCTTCGCATCGATGCCGCCGGCTTCGATGCGTCGGCTCTAATGCCGGCCGTTCCTTCGTCCTGGCCGGCAGCGTGCACCCGCCTTCGTCTGCCATCCGATCCGACGTTCCCACCCATCGTCCGCAATGCTTCCTGGCGGCCGACACCCTGTACCCATTTAAGCAAGTTGGCCATCCCCCCAAAGTCCTGTCTTTCCTGTCCCATCCCGCCTAGAATCCCTGCAACCCGCAACGCGCGCCCGCCCCGCCGGCCTCGCCGCGACCGCGGTCATGCTTCACCGTCGTTCTCCCTCACAGCAATGGAGGATCCTCAATGCATCGTTTCGTCAAACTGTTTCCGTCACTGCTGGCCGCGGCCGCCTTGCTGGCGTCGCCGGCGCACGCCCAGTCGCGCAGCGATACGATTTCCTTCGTCGTCCCGTATGCGGCAGGCGGCACGGCCGACACGCTCGCCCGGCACTTGGCCGAGATCATCCGCAAGCAGTCCGGCAATGTCCTGGTGATCGAGAACCAAGGCGGCGCGGGTGGCGCCATCGGGGCGGCTGCGGTAGCCAATGCCCGTCCGGATGCCAAGACGGTGATGCTGGCCTCGACCAGCGCCTTGACCATCGGCCCGAACCTGCGCAAGGTCAGCTACGACCCCTTGCGTGATTTCCGGCCGGTGCTGGGCGCCGCGGTCGGGCCGGTTGCCATCCTGGCCTCGCGCAATGCGCCGTTTGCGGACTTCAAGGGCATGCTGGACTACGCCAAGGCGCACCCGCAGGCCGTGCGCTACGGCACGCCCGGCATGGGCTCGGTGGCGCACCTGGCCATGGAAGGGCTGCAGCTGCGCGCCGGCGTGTCGTTGACGCACGTCCCTTATCGCGGCGAAAGCCCCGCCATACAGGACGCATTGGGTGGGGTGACAGAACTGCTGGTGGTCAACACCCCGACGGTACTGCAGCACGTACAGGCCGGCTCCCTGCGCGCGCTGGTCGTGCTCGAGCCCAAGCGCCTGCCCGCCTGGCCCGACGTGCCCACCCTTGCCGAAGCCGGCTTCGACGGGCTGGATTACAACTCGGATTTCGGCGTCTTTACGCCGGCCAGCATGCCCGAGGCCGCTCATGACGAAATTGCTGCGCTGTTCCGTAACGCCGTGGCCACCGACGATTTCAAGCAGCTCCTGGACAAGCTGTACCTGCTGCCCGGTTCGGCACAAGGGCAACAATACGCCGCAAAGATCACCGACGAATACAAGCGCAACGCCGAAATCATCCAGGCACGAAACATCAAGGCCGACTGATCAAGGCCAGCTAAGGCGCGCTTGCGGCGGGCACCTGTACCCGCCGCAAGCGCGCCCTTTCTCAGGAATCATACGCAGCCCATCATCAAGCACATCATGGCAAGCAGCATCCATTGCGAAATCGACCTGACCCGAGACGGCAAGCAGTACGGCTACCTGCGCCTGCCCCACTCCGTGCACCGGTCCGCGTACGGCTGGATCCCCATCCCCATCGCCTGCATCGGCAACGGCGACGGGCCTACCATCCTGGTCATGGCCGGCAATCACGGCGATGAGTACGAAGGGCAGATCGTCGTGTCGCGGTTGATACGCGAGTTGCGGCCCGAACAAGTGCGAGGCCGCCTGATCCTGCTGCCCATGGCCAACTTCCCGGCTGCGATGGCAGGCAACCGAGTGTCCCCGATCGACGGGGGCAACCTCAACCGCAGCTTCCCCGGTGATCCCGGCGGCACGCCCACGCAGATGATCGCCGACTACATCGAAACGGCGCTGATGCGCGGCTGCCGCTACGTCGTCGACCTGCACTCCGGCGGCAGCTCGCTGCTCTATCACGGCGGCTGCCTGCTCGCGCTCGACCCGGGCGAAGACCGCCGCGACGAGCTGCGAACGCTCATGGGCCATTTCGGCATCCCGCATGCCTGCCTGCTAATGCGCCCCAATCCCGTGTCCAGCTCATCGGCCGCCCGCCGCCAAGGCGCCATCGCATTCATCGCAGAACTGGGCGGCGCCGGCATGGTTTCGCCGCAGGTGCTGGAACTGGCCTGGACGGGAGTGCTGAACTTTCTCAAGCAGGTCGGCGCCTTGGACCCCGCGATCAAATCGCCGCCGGTGTCCAGCCAGATGCAATTCCTGAAAATCGAGGCCCTGCGCCACCACGTCTATGCCTACGAGGCCGGCATATTCGAGCCGCTGGTGGCCCTGGGCGAGCGCGTGACCGAAGGCCAGGTCGTCGCCCGCCTGCACCACCCGGACACCCCCGGCCGTGAGCCAACCGAGGTGCACTCGACCGGCGCCGGCCTGGTGCTGTGCAAGCGGGTACCCGCCCTTACCCAGCGGGGCGATTGCCTGTACCAGTTGGCCGAGCCGATTTGAACGGCACGGCTTGCCTACGTCCGCGGCAGGGCCGGCCTGGTCCAGCCGCAGGCGTGCTAGCCCCGCGAGTAACGACGTTCCAACTCGTCGTACAAAGGCTTTCTGACGAGTCGCTGGCGCTCTGAAAAAGGAGCCAGCAGGCTGGGGTCTTCGTCGAGCTTTCCGTTGCGCTGCAACGCCGAAAGCGCCTTCTGCATCCCCATCACGGCGCCTTGCAGTGCCGCGTTGGCGTACAGCACCAGGCTATAGCCAAGCTGCCCCAGCTCGGCCGCCGTCGGCGCCGGCGTCTTGCCGCCGACCACGATGTTGATCAACAACGGGTGCTTGAGCAGCTGCGGGATCCTGCGAATCTCGTCAAGGCTCGTCATGGCCTCAACGAACAAAATGTCGGCGCCGGCCTCGGCAAACTTCTGTGCCCGTTCGATTGCGGCATCGAACCCCTCCACCGCCCGCGCATCCGTGCGCGCGATGATCTGGAAATCAGGGTCGGTACGTGCGTCGGTCGCCGCACGGATTTTGTCGAGCATCTCCGCAAGCGGCGCGACCGACTTGCCTTCGAAGTGCCCACAGCGCTTGGGGAAGACCTGATCCTCGATTTGGACGGCATCTGCGCCGGCACGCTCCAGCACCTTCACGGTATGCCAGGCGTTGACCGCGTTTCCAAACCCCGTGTCTATATCCACGATAAGCGGCAAATCCGTGACGGCTTCGCGCATGCGAAGCGTCGCGTCGGCTACGTCGCGCAATCCGATAATGCCGAGATCTGGCGCCCCATAATGCATGTTCGTCAGGCCCGCACCCGTCAGATAAACGGCCTCGAACCCCAGGTCTGCGATGATTCTCGCGCTTAGTGCATTGAACGCGCCGGCGACGATCATCCCATTGCGTTGCGCGACCTTCTGGCGTAACGCTCGCTTGGTCGACTTTTCCATTATTTTCCTTTCCTCTGCATGGCATCACGGTGCCGTATGGCCAGCCTTGTGTCACTGAAGACGGATGCCGGCTTTCTTGATCAGGGTCTCCCAGCGTGTGGCCTCGCTCTTCAGGAACTCCTCGGCCTTGGCCGGACCAGCGTTGATCGTCGTCACCCCAACGTTTTGGAGCTTTTGCTGCAGATCAGGTTGCCGCAATGCCTGCGAGAACTTCTCTGCCAACGTGTCGACAATTTCTTGCGGCACCTTGGCCGGCGCAGCGAGCAAGTACCATGTGGTGGAAGCATAGCCCTCAACTCCTGCCTCCGCGATGGTCGGGACGTCCGGGGCGATGGGCGAGCGTTTCGTGCCCGTCTGCCCCAACGCCTGCAGCCGCTGGTCCCGGATGAATGGCAAGCTTTCAGAAATCGGCTGGACCGTCATGTCGGTCTGGCCGCCGACGACATCGGCCATGGCTGCGCCGCCACCCTTGTACGGGACGTGCAAGTACTGCATGCCCGTCATGGTACGCAGCACCTCCGCAGCCAGATGGGACGAGCTCCCGTTTCCGGAGCTGCCGAAGCGAATCGCATCAGGTGCCCGCTTGCTCATCTCCACGAGATGCGTGATCGACTTGACTCCGAGCGACGGCCTGGCTAGGAACATGAGCGGCGCCTCGCCGACAAGCGAAATCGCCCGGAAATCTTCCAGCTTGTATGGGACTTTCTCATAAAGACTGGGATTGATGGCGATGCCTGGCGTGGCGAAAACCACTGTATAGCCGTCCGGTGCAGCGGTGGCCACGGTATCCAGGGCGAGATTACCCCCCGCGCCCGGGCGATTCTCGACGACGAAGTTGAACCCGGACATGTCGCTGACCTTTTGCGTGACCAGGCGGCCCACGACGTCGGCGCTACCGCCAGCAGGGAACATGACGACCACACGTATCGGCCGGCTCGGATACTTGTCTGCCGCCTCGGCGGCCGATATCAGCGATACGGCCGAAAACAGCCCCAAAAGCAGTGATTTGATTGGCGATTTCATGATTTTCTCTCCTCCGTTTTTACTAGGCGCTCCTCGCCGGCTCTCCCATTTCGGCTGGAAACTTGGTCCATGAGCAAGGCCGCCATCCAGCCATCCCGGATGGCCGCCAGAAAATCACCTGGCACGGCGCAGTCGCCAATGCAGGTGTAGGGAACCCCGCTGGCCTGCACGGTCTCCATGATGTCTCGCTGGGGCTTGGGTCCGGTGGCAAACACCAACCAATCGCCCACCGGCAGACTTTCTACCGGTCCACCCTTGCGCTGGATCTCGACCCGTTCCCCTTGAACGCCCAGGATGCGGCATTCGGTAATCAGGGCAACACCGTCGGCGGCCAGGCGCTCCATTAGCTCCAGCCGGTTGTTGCGTGCCATGCCGACGGCCATGAGATCTTGCCGCTCCAGCACCGTGATACTTGCGCCACGCACGCGCAACGCGTCCGCCGTTTCGACGCCGACCATGCCGCCGCCGACGATCGTCACGCGCAAGCCGGGCCGCACAGCTTCCAAGTCGGACAACACATCCCAGGCGTGCAGAACGCGCACCTTGTTGCTCAGTCCGGAGAGGTCGATGGGCGGTGCAGCCGGCTTCGCCCCAGTCGCCACAACGATGTGGTCAGGCGCGAAGGTGCATATGGCTTCGAGATCGGCGTCGACACCCAGGCGAACTGGAACCCCCAACGCCTGCACGGTTTCCCACCGATAGGTCCAGACCGCCTCGACCTCGGCCTTGTCCGGAGATGCCACGGCCAGTGGAACTTGGCCGCCAAGCTGATTGCGCTTTTCCCACACTTCGACGTCGTGCCCCCTGCCTTTGAGCACGCGAGCCGCCTCCATGCCGGCCACCCCGCCGCCCAGCACGAGAACGCGCCTGCGCCCGGCTGCCGGCGCCGGAAACAGCTGCGGCTCCGCGTACTCCAGCGCCTCGAACTCCGTTCCGATCATGGGGTTCTGGACGCAGGACACGTCCTTTTCCAGCGTCAGCCGCTCGAAGCACACATTGCATGCGATACACCGCCGAATCGGCGCGCGTATCTTGCCGAAAGCCTTGTTGCACCAGTGTGGGTCCGCGTAAAGGGCCCGTCCCACCGATACGAAGTCGGCACTGCCCGACGCCAAAACGGCCTCTGCATCCTGCGGCTCAACGATCCGTCCGGCAACCAGCACCGGAATCCGCACCGCCTGCTTGATCGGCTTGGCATGCGGGGCCAGGCAACCACGCGGAAATGACGGCGGTTGGATGCAGTACTTGGAAAGCTGCGGACTTTCGTTGCTGCCACCCGACAGATCGATGCCGTCCACACCTGCCCGCTCGACCGCCTGGGCCAGCGCAATGATCTCGTCCTGCCCGTATCCGCCCTCGGCAAATTCGCTTGCCGACAACCGCACCACCAGGCACAGGTCAGGCAAAGCGTCCCGGACGCGGGAGATGGTCTCCAGCAGCATCCGCATGCGGTTTTCCAGCGACCCCCCGTAGGCGTCAGTCCGCTTGTTGACCCGTGGGCTGAAGAACTGCTGGAACAGGTATCCATTGGCTGCGTGGATTTCGACCCCATCGTACCCTGCCAGCCATAGGCGTCGAGCGCTGGCTACGAACGCCTTCTGGATCTCGACGATCTCGGACACTTCGAGCTGCCTGACCTTGTCCCCTGTGTTCGGATTGACCCACGGAGAGGGTCCGACCGGTTCCATGCCCAGGACCGACCGGCGCAGCAATCCGCCTCGATGGTTGAGCTGGCCAAAAACGTGACAGTCGTGTTTTTTTATCGACTCCACGATGCTGGCCAGGCCTGGAATGAATCGATCGTGATAGCAACACAAGGAATTGTGGTGCGGCCGGGCATGCTCGGTGACGACCATCGCCTCCGTCATGATCATACCCACGCCGCCGCGGGCGCGCTCCTCGTAGTAGCGTTTGTCACGCTCCGTCGACAAACCGTCCGTCGTGCTGTAGTTGGTGCCCATTGGCGCCATAACGACACGGTTCTTCAGCAGCAACCGGCCGATACGGCCCGGCTGTGCCATCAGCAACCCCGCTACCATGGAATCAGCCCTCGAACTTCACGCCGGCGTCCTTGATCAGCTTGCCCCAGCGTTCCCCTTCCTTCTTCATGAAGTCGTCGAAGGCGGAAGGGGACGGCTGGGTAAATGGCCCGATTCCAAGCTCTTGCAGTTTTGCCTTGACTTCCGAATCGTTAATCGCCTTGACCAACGCCTCGTGCAGCGTCTGGCGAATTTCCATGGATAGCCCTTTGGGCCCCATCACGGCAAACCAGTTGAAGGCGATAACCGAAGGCAGACCGCCTTCCACCGTCGTCGGCACGTCCGGCATGGCGGGGGAGCGCTTATCATCCGTCACGGCGATCGCTCGCAACCGGCCGTCTTTGACCAGCTTGTGCAACGCTGGCAGGTCGACGATGATGCCCGTGACGTGGCCGCCTGCCGCGTCCATCATGCCGGGCCCGGCGCCCTTGTACGGAACGTGCACGATCCGACCTCTGGATTCCAGCTTCAGCAGCTCGATTGCCAGGTGAGGCAAGCCGCCCGTACCGGCCGATGCGAGTGTCACATCTTGCTTTTTTGACAAAGCCACCAGTTCTTCCAGGCTGTTGGCCGGGATCTTCGGATTGATGGCCAACAGTTCCGGCGTGGACGCTACAGTAGTGATCCCCGACAGGTCCTTGAACGGGTCATACGGTAGGTTGGGATAGGCGAAGTAACTCAGCAAAAGCGGGCTCACGCTGCCGAGCGTAATGGTGTAGCCATCCGGGTTGGCCCTAGCCACGTACTCCGTTCCTATCGTGGCATTGGCACCAGGCTTGTTTTCCACGACTACGGAAACCCCTAGGATCTCCCCCAGCTTGGGCGCCACAATGCGCGCCACGATGTCATTCGATCCACCGGGCGGGAATCCGACCACCATGGTTATCGGCTTGGCAGGGTAACGATCGGCGCCGCTGGCTGATCCCGTGGCACAAGCCAGCGCAAGAGCCACCAGGGTCGCGAACAGGTAGCGGCGGGAAAAACGAAAGTCTTTGGCAAGCATGATTGTCGTGCGGGCGTCTTCCGGTTGCAGATCGGTTACGATCAACCGTCGACGACCCGGTCTCCTTTATTGCTATCGTTAGTCATCACCGCATCAGTCCCGCGCGGAATGGCGGAACCAACGGGCTCCAGGTAAAAGCTTGGTAAATCGGCGCCGGTTTCAGGCTTCCCATCCCCGTCTCCTCGGATCTCGTCGCTTCAAGCCGACAAGACAGCCGCGGCCGACCCGCCGTCAACCGGGATGACGGCACCCGTGACATAGCGCGACTCGTCGCTGACCAGGAAGCGGATGACCGCGGTGACGTCGGACGGCTGTGCGACGCGGCCCAGTGGGGATATCCCCGAGACCCGGTATCCCCCTTCGGCTGCTTCGGCTGTCAACCGATGCACCAACGGCGTGTCGACCGTCGCCGGCGCTACGGCATTGACCAATATCGACTTTCTGGCCAATTCCACGGCAAGCACCCGTGCAAGGTAGGTCAGCGCAACCTTCGATGCCGCGTAGGCTCCCCCGCCGGTTTTTGGGCGCAGCGCCGCGGCTGAGGCGATGAACACGATCCGTGCGGGAGCGTCTGGCCTCGCTGCGTTCCTAAGCAACGGATATGCTGACTTGGCCGTCAGCCAACAGCCCTTCGTATTGATATCGAACAGTGCGTCGTAATCGGACTCCGAAAGGTCCATCAACGCGCCTGGACGGAATACGCCCGCCGAGCAAACCAGCACATTCACTGTTTTCGTGTCCTTGGCAATGCGTTCGAATGCCGCGGCCACGCTCGTACTGCTGGACACATCGCATGCCACGTGGGTGTACCTACCTGGCGTTAGGCTTCCTTTCAGAAACGCAGCGCTTGCTTCGTTCTTGTCCAAGCCAAAAACGACGTAGCCCTGTTCGAGCAAATCCCGGCAGCAATCCGCTCCGATTCCCGATGCGGCACCCGTGACAACCGCTACCCTATCCATATCGTCGTTTCCCACTCGTTGCGTCGCATCCCGGCTTCCGGAAAATTTCGTCCTTCTACGTGGACGGCACCTAAGACGTCAATCAGTCGCCCAGCGGATCGACGTCCAGCCTTGCCACAATGCCCGCCAGATCGGGCCTGGCCGGTGGATAGCGTTTCATCACCAGTGGGTCATGCCCTGGGATGATGTGGTCGGGCGACTCCGCGAGCGCTTCGATTCGCGCATAGCCTTGAAATACTTCTCCCAGGTGGAATACAAGCGTGAAACATCTGCGTGTATTTATATGTTCGTAAAAGTGACTGGCATCGGAAGCCAAGACAACCCATCCCCGGTTCGTGTGCACGCGGACCACCTGCATGCCGGCTGTATGTCCACCCACTCTATGGACCGTGATACCAGGTGCGATTTCTCCATCTCCATCGTGAAACCGCACGCGATCTTTGTAGACTAGGCGGATCATCCCCGCGACATGGTCCGGCTCGTACGCGCGGTTATGCACGGTGCACGCCATGTGCCGACCAGTCGCGTAGCACATCTCGGCGTCCTGCAGGTGGAACCGCGCGTTCGGCCAGGCATCGAAGGTGCCGACATGGTCGTTGTGCATGTGCGTGATGACGATCTCCCGAACATCGGTGGGATCGATGCCGAGCAACCGAACCGCCTGCACGGGCGTACGCAACAAGGTTCGATGGCGTTTGCTCGCCATATCTTCGAAGAATCCCGTGTCGACAAGAACGAGGCGATCCCGGTTGCGCACGACCCACAGGTAGTAATCCAGCGGCATGGGAGCATCGTGCGGATCACCGCCGACGAAGTTGTGCGCGCGCCTGGCGTCGCGCGTCGCATACTTCAGTGCGAAAACCTCGTAGGCGGGCAAGCCAGCCACGATCTTCTCCATGACTGTTTCAACCCTTCTCCGGGCGCAGCAGCTGCATCAGTTGCCTCACGTCCTTGCAGTGCTCGATTTCGGCAACCATCTCTGCCGCCTCGGCCGCCCGTGCAGGCCCGATGACAGGAGCCGCCAGGCTGTCGAACTTGGCGCGCAGCTCGTCATCCGTCATGGGGTTCTGGATGGAACCTTTCGGATAATCCACCTGGGAGACGTACGTCGTGCCGTCGTCCATCTCCACGGTGAGCTTGCACGACACCCCACGGGGCAACGAGCCGTCCACCGTGATATTGAGCATTTCCGCCAGCCGGACCAGCGTGGGCTCTTTCAGGCGCGCGTCGTTGTATTGCGGGAACAGCGCTTGCCCATCTGTGAAGGCCACCGCCACCGAGTACGGTAGGCTGACCTGCGCTTCGTGATAGGTCTTCGGCCTGGCATTCTGGTGGTAATGCGCCCAGTCTGGATGGCGAGCCATCGTCATGGCTTTGATGCGATGCAGGTCAGGCGCGTGCTTGCGGCGGATCTCCAGCGCGCAGTCAATGGCGTTGTGGATCGGCCGCGCACAGGAGTACGGCTTGAACTCGATGTCCAACTGGTACGGGCGATCTAGGTCCAGCGTCAGCTGTGCCGGATCGTTCTTATCGGTGAAGGCTTTCAGCCATCCGCGTTCCCCCTCGAAGATCGTCGATGCGCCGGTGAATCCGAGGTTGGCCATGGCCGCCGCAGTCACGCCTCCACGGGAGGCCGGGCCCGGGTTGAAGCGCTTCTGCATCGACGGTCCGTACATTTCCATCAGGCCGCCTGACTGCGCACCGGCCAACCCAAGCGCGGAGATGATTTGCTCCTCGTTGTTGCCCAGGAGCAAGCTTGCGGCAATCGCTGCGCCGAAGATCCCGCAAGTGGGCGTGGTGTGATAGGCGCGGTCGCGCAGCGAATTGTTTGCCGCCTTGCTCAGGCGTTCCATCATCTCGCATCCCGCAGCCAGCGCGGCCATCAATGCCCGTCCATCCTTGCCGGTCTGTTCGGCCGTCGCCAGGGCCGCCGAGTATACGGGAGGGCTGAAGTGAAACAGCGCTAGCACGTCTATGTCGTCCAGCTCCACGCTATGCGAGGAAATGGCATTGGCCAGGGCGGCATTGACCGCAGGTACGCGCCGCCCGTCGCCGATCAGCGTTGCTTGCTCAACCCCTCCGATGGAAATGGCGAATTCCCGAGCAACCTTGCCGCTTCCGGTTTGGCTGCCTGCGACTGCCACCCCCAGGTAGTCCAGCAGCAGACGCTTGACCGCCGTTCGGTTGGCTGGCGTCAGATCGTCGTACTGGAAGTTGACAAAATGCGATGCAAGTTTTTCAGCGATGGTCTTGGACATGATGGTTGTTGTTGCTCTAGGCAATGAAAGGGAAAGGTCAAGCGCTGCGTGCACTCAGGATGGAAATCAACTCGTTCAGGTCTGGAAGGCTGTCCAAGTTCCGGCACAACTCGATCAGCCGATCGATCTGCTGTGAAGGGAGACATCGGCCGACGACATTACGGAACTTGTATTCCACGTCCTCGGCGGATATCGGGTTTTCCGGGCTTCCACGGCGATTTAAGATGCGGTGCGCCAGCTCCCGCCCGTCCCGTGTCCGCACGGTCACGATGGCAGCATGTCGGAAGGCCGGACCCATGCCTTCTATTTCCGCATCCTCGTACGCCTCGATCCGGCGTATCAGGTCCATCAGCCTGGGATCCTTCAGGCGGGATTCGTCATACTGGTCGACGAACGCCACTCCGTCGTGCGCAATCACCGCCAGGCCGTAGTAGAGGTTCATCTGCGCCGCCGTTACACCCTGCGCCTTGTACTCCCAGGCACAGTGGACATAGGTCATGTGGCTGACGCCTACCCGTATGGATGCAATGTCGTCGACCTTCAACCCGTTTGTCCGCATGATGTGGGTCAATGCGTCGAGGGCCGCGTGTATGCTCGTGACGCTGGCATGCGGCTTATAGCCCACCTTGGCCGCTTCCCAGACCTTGCCAAGGTCGTCGGTCAGGCGCGCGGGATTGGGCTGGCCGGAATAGGAAGACAGGTATCCGCCATAGGCCGCTTCCAGAACGTCCACGATGCCGGTGAAATCGCGACGCGCCAGTTCGGCCGCATACACCCCACTTTGCGCGGCACGACCGGCATGGAATCGCTTGACCATGGCCCCTTCCTGGGCCGCCATCAGTCCGCCGGCCTGGGATCCCACTATGCCAAGGGCATGCTGCATGCGCAGAGCGTCCAGCTTGAGCGCCTTGCCCGCGGACGCCGCGGCGACGAATACGCCGGATGTGCCCTGCGGGTGGAAGCCGCGATAAAACAAATTCATAGTCGCGGCATTCCCGACGCGTGTCCCAATCTCGTAACCGGCCACCATCGCAGCGATCAGGTCGCGGCCACTCCAGTTTCCATCGCGCTCGGCGTAGGCCAATGCTATTGGCACGGCAATGGATCCGGCGTGCACGATCGATTCCTTGTGGATATCGTCCAACTCGAACGCATGCCCGGCCGTGCCATTGACCAGCACGGCGTTGGCAATGGAGGTTTTTCGGCCGGTGCGCCAAATACTGGCCACGGGTGCCGCTCTTTCGCCTTCGACCATGTCCTGCACGAGCTTCGTCCACGGCAAGGTCACGCCGTATACGCAGCAGCCTATGCTGTCGAGCAGGCTGGTCTTCATCCGCTCGATGACTTCATCGGGTAGGTCTTCGTAGCGAAACTGCGCGGCAAACTTTGCCAGGTCGCGCGTGGCGTTTTCCAGGAGGGGCGGTTGTGAGCTGCTCATCTGCTATCCCGTGATGGATTCGTCTGGGCGATTCGGTCGCGTTCAGTAGTTGGGTTCCTTGTCCAGCCGAACGGCGATTCCCTCTAGCTCGGGGGACGCCGCCGGATACCGCTGCATCACCATGGGATCGTGACCAGGAACGATGTGCTTCGGGCTGTCGGCCAGCATGTGAAGCTTGGCGTATCCGTCTATGACCTCGCCGACATGGAAGGCGGTCGTGAACACACGTTTTTTCTCGAAGTGCTCGTAGTAGTGGCTGCAGTCCGACGCCAGAACGATCCAGCCACGGGCCGTGTGCACGCGCACGCACTGCAGCCCGTGCGTATGCCCGCCTATGCGATGGATGCTCAGCCCAGGCGCAAGCTCGGCACTTCCATTGTGGAAACACACGCGATCCTTGTAGACCAGGCGCACCATGCCTACCACCTCGTCCACCTCGTAGCCGTGGTTGAACTGGCGATGGCACATGTGCCGTCCCGTGGCGTATGCCATTTCGTCGTCCTGCAGGTGAAAGCGCGCCACGGGGAAGGAATCGAACGTCCCTACGTGGTCGTAGTGCAGGTGGGTGATGATCACGTCCTTGACCGTGGCGACATCGACGCCAAGCAAGGCCAAGCCTTCGGACGGATGCCGCAGCAGCGTGCGCTTGCGCTTGCTGGCGACGTCCGCACCGAAGCCCGTATCGACGACGAATTCCCGCCCGTCGCCGCGCACCACCCATAGGTAGTAGTCCATGGGCATGGGCGCGTCATGGGGATCGCCTCCGATGAAGTTGTTGGCACGCCTCGCTTCGCGCGTGGCATACCGTATGGCATAGACTTCGTATTCGGGCAGCTTGGCTTGTTTCATTGTTGTCATCATGATGGGTTGGCTTGCAGCGTCTCGTTCAATTCATTGACGTCTTGCAACGACGGCAATGCCGAAACGAGCGCCTTGATCCTGTCTGCGCGATCGCCGTATAGCGTGCCGGCGATCAGGTCGAACTTCTTTTCGATGTCGCCACGTGAAAAGGGCTGTTCGGGCTCGCCCAAAGCGCGTTCCACCGCGTGCTCCAGCGTCCTGCCGTCGGTGGTCACGACGCGCACGATGGCGCCCCGGCGGTCGGGATAGCCTTCGTCAAGGGAATGATCGGCCCGCACCCGGATGCGCGACATCAGGCTGCGCACGTCCGCGTCCTCGAGCATCGCCTGCGTATAGCGCGCTGGCATCGCGTCCCCTTTTGTCAGGCAAACGGCGATGGAGAACGCAATGGAGAACTTCGCCTGGTCGGCGTTGGTTGGCTGGGCGACCTCCGCGGCCAGGGTGACTGTATCCACGCATACTTCCATGGAGGTGATGCGCTCCGGGGGACAATCGAACCGGCGCGCAAGCTCTACCGCGGCATCTATCGGTGCGTGGTTGCCTCGGCAACCGCCGTGCATCTTCAAATAGGTCCGCGCAATGCCAAACCCGCTTCCAATCCCGCTCGTCACGGCGTCCCGGTCGGCGTCGCCGGCGTAGGCCTTGAAGAAGCCCCGCTCTATCACCTCTGCCACGCCGTTCGCACCTTGCCCGGCATACAGCGCCGCCAGCAGTCCGCCCTCGCTGCTACGTCCGACCTGCAAGGGCTGGCTGCCGGCATTCTTCAGTGCCTCTTTCAAGCCTGCACCATGGCTGCACGCGATGGCCAGGGCGTGCGTCGCGCGTTCCGCAGACAGCCGCAACAGGACCGCGGCAGCGGCAGCCGTGGACGGCGCCGCCAGTATCGCCGTACTTTGGAAGCCGCGCCGTACCGTCGCCGGATAGATTGCTCGTCCTAACCTGAGAAAAACTTCGTATCCCGCGACGATGGCCGCCAGGAATTCGGCGCCGCTTGCCCGGCGCTCGCAGGCCAGCGCGAATGCCGCCGGGATCAACGCGGATGACGGGTGCCCGCCGGTGTAGCGACAACCATCCTCGAAGTACGCGGCATGGGACAAAGCCGCATTGATGATCGCCGCATCGCGCATGCCGCGCCGGGCCGCCGTGCCCCACACGCGGACGCTCCCCTCGCCGGGCAGCAGGTCGAGCAGGCCATTGTGGGCCCCCTGCTGTACCCCCGCGGCAGCTGCGGCCAGCGTATCCAGCACCCGCAACGAGGCAGCTTGCTCGATGTCCCTCGGTAGGGACGCATCGCGCATGCCTGCGACAAAGGTGCCGAGCACGGACGCCAACGGCGCCGCTTTGTCTTCAGGCGAAGCCACTCCGGATGCCGCCGCCATGGTCAGTCCAACTTCAATCCGATGTTGGCAATGACTTCGCCCCATTTGGCCACGTCGGCGCGCACCCGGGCCGATGCGGCCTCGGGGCTGTCGCCCACGACATCGGCCCCCTGCCCCGCATAAAGCTTCTTGATGTCCGGGGAGTTCAAGGCACGAACCACATCGGCATTTATCTTGTCGACGATGGACTCGGGCGTGCCGGCCGGCACGAACAGGCTGTACCAGGTATCCGCCTCGTACCCCTTGAGCCCGCTCTCATCCAGGGTGGGCAAGTCAGGTACCGACGAAGGCCGCGCCGCACTGGTCGTTGCCAGCCCTCGCAGCTGCCCGGACTGTATGTAGGGCAACGCTACCGGGGCGTTGACCATCATCGCTTGCACTCGTCCAGCCACCAAGTCCGTTACGGCCGGCCCGGCCCCCTTGTAGGGCACGTGCGTAATCTCGACGCCGGCCATGCGTTTGAAGATCTCCATGGCCAGGTGCGGCGGCGCGCCGTTACCCGAGCTCGCAAAGTTCAGTTCGCCTGGCCGGGATCGGGCGTAATCCAGGAGCTCCTGTACCGACGTCACCGGCAGCGACGACGGCACCGTCAGGATGTTGGGCGTGCTCACCAGTGTCGTCACCGCGACAAAGTCGCGTACCGCGTCATAGCCCGCCGACTTGTACAACGCTTGGTTGGCGGCGAGCGTGATGACAGGGGTAAACAGCATCGTATACCCGTCCGGCGCCGCCTTGGCAGTGGCTGCCGCACCGACGTTGCCGCCAGCACCTCCCCGGTTTTCGATGACCACCGGCTGCCCCCAGTATTCTGACAAGCGTTGTGCAAGGGGCCGGGCCAGAATATCGGTGCCGCCCCCGGGCGGGAAGGGAACAATCAGTTTGACCGGCCGATCAGGGAAAGGAGGCGCAGCCTCTCTGGCCGATGCGAGACAGGTCCAGCACAGTGTTCCTGCCACGACAGCCGCCAACCATTTCGCGCCTTGGCGGATGGCCCCCCCCATTGGTGTACCCATGCTCTTGTCTCCCATGCTCTTGTCTCCCATGTTCGCGTCGCGTCCTGCTACTCACGCGTGTGTCTATTGCTTGGACCAGTCTAATTACGCTATAAAAATAGATCAATCGACAGTCATTCAAAATACTATTGAACTTAATTCACTAATTTGATTGGGCGGATTCGAGGAGACTCGCTTGGAGAATCTGAACGCACTCAGGGTGTTTGTACGCGTGGCCGAGACGCGCAGCTTCACCCAGGCCGCGAAACGCCTGGGCCTAACCTCATCGGCAGTCAGCAAGGCGATCACGAGGCTAGAGCAGGAGCTCAACGTGCGGCTGTTGCACCGCACCACCCGGTCGGTCGGACTGACGAACGACGGCGCGAGCTTCTTCGAACACTGCCTCCAGATCCTCGGCCAGATCGAGGAGGCAGAAAACTTGCTCGGCCAAGCCACTTCCACGCCGCACGGACGCCTGCGCGTGCACCTGCCGGTGGGATTCGGCCGCCGTGTCATCATGCCGATGATGCCCAGGTTCCTGAAGCAGTATCCCGATTTGGTACTCGATGCCGAACTGAGCGACCGCAACGTTGACTTGGCTTACGAAGGCATCGATGTGGCCGTGCACATCGGCGAGCTGGATGATGCCCGGCTGATCGCGCGCAAGCTCTGCAATCTGCGGTTCATGGCCTGCGCCTCGCCCCAGTACCTGGCCGAGCATGGCGAACCTCGCACGCCGGACGACCTGGACCGGCACCACTGCTTGGCTTACGTACTGATGCATACAGGCCGCTATCGCGAATGGCCATTCGTCAAGGACGGCAAGCCTTGTCCCAAGACCGTCTCTGGCAGGCTGAACGTCAATAACGCCGAATCACTACTGGAGGCGGCGACCGCCGGCATGGGCATCGCCATGATCAGCAACTTCATCGCCGCCGATGCCATTCGTTCAGGACGGCTACGACCTATCCTTACCGACTATGTAGGCGAGGGCCCCCAGGTGTCAGTGGTGTATCTGCCCAGCCGCAACCTTTCGCCAAAGGTAAGGGCCTTTGCCAACTTCCTGCTGGAAGAAATCTCAGGCAATCCCGACTGGGATAAGATCACACCGTAGCCACGGCATCCTGTGACACGGCGATGCGCGAATCAGCCAACAAATCCGCCAGTGTCCTGACTGATCCGGCTTCAAACAGGCTCCGCGCCGCCGTCAAAATGGCTCCTGCTTCTGGTTCTCCGACCGCCGCCGATGCCAACGACATGAATTTGGCATCGATTTCAGCACGCGACATGGGGTTTTCAGGCATGCCGCGCGAATAGTCCACCTGACGCGTGAGCGTTGTCCCTTGCTTAGTGACGATGGTCACCTTACCGCCGTAGATCTCCGGATACGCCCGATCGATGTCAGGATCGATCTCGATCTCCACACGCTTGGAAAGGGCAACCACCTGGGGATCGACAATGCGCTGCGGCGTGAATTGTTCCAAATAAGCCTGCCGATCGTAGATAGCCACAGCCAGGTTGTAACGCAAGCTCATCTGCGCATTCAGCACCGAGTCGGCCCGGTATTCGAAACCAGTCTGCGTATTGACTACACTGGCCACACCGGCAATGACGCGCTCGACATCATCAGGGAAAAGGTCGTTTTCCTTCACCAAGGAAAGCACGGCATCCACGCACGCGTGGTTGCTACCGCAGCACGCATGGGGTTTGAAGCAGGTTTCATCTGAGAACCAGCGCCGCCCTAGATCCTCGACCGCCAACGCTGGTCTCGGGGTGTCTGACATGCAAAACAGCAGGCCGCCATCCTCGGCTTCCAGAATGTAGCGAGACCCAACGAAGCCGCGTTGAGCGAGCAACGCAGCCATCAACCCAGCCTGCGCCGATCGGCCAGGATGCATGCGCTTGCTCATGCCACCATCGGCGGTAAAGGCCCACGTACCAGCCGATTGCGTGCCCGCCAAGCCGAGCGCGCTTGCCGTGGTTTCCGCATCCAGGCCCAGCATGACGCTCGCTGCGGCAGCTGCCGCGAATGTTCCAGTCGTGCCAGTCAGATGCCAGCCTCGCATGCGGGCGCGGCTCGGATTGAACGCCCGGCTGATCCGATTCATGGTTTCGTAGCCTGCTGCCATTGCCGTCAGGATCCGGTCACCACTTGCGCCTTCGCGCTCGGCCAGCGCCAACACCACCGGTACGACCAGCGCACCCGGATGAATTTTGGCCCGACTATGGTCATCGAAATCGAAACTGTGGATGGCCGTGCCCGCGGCCAGCACTGAGTTGACTGCACTTACCCGCACGCCGGTTCCCCATAGCGCCGCTTCAGGCGCGCCTTGCAAGTCCCGGGCGAAATCAGCCATGATGCGGCCCCAGGGCGTGGTCAACCCGTATAGGCCGCAGCCCAGCGCATCGACCAGCGCATGACTAAGTACCTCCCTGGTCGTGCGGGGAATATCTACCGGTTCGAGCCCGGCAACGAACGCCGCCAGTTCTTGGGTAATGCCGCGATACTCGCGGGCCATTTGCTTCCAAGCGTCCAGATCGTCCACGCCACCTGCTCCTGCAAATTCATGCGTCCGATCCGGCGGACGGATTTGCCGCTGCTGCCCGCCGGTACCCTATCGTTTCGATGATAGGAGCGAAACCTAGCCCCCATCTATCGCCCGACGGTCAGATCTGTTGTGAACCGGATTCACCAGTCATGGCCAACTGCACCAGCCGGACTTACCGCTGGGTCGGCGAGCCGGCGTTAGTGGAAGTCCCTATCCCTGCGCCGCCATCAGCGCCCTGACCTGGTCGGGCCGCGGCAACGGCGGCACCGCGCCGTAACCCGTGGTGGACAACGCCGCGGCCGCGCTGGCGTAACGGCAGGCCTGGCGCCAATCATCACCCGCGCACACGCGGGCCAACAGGTTGCCGGCGAAGCAATCGCCCGCGCCGGTGGCGTCCACGCTCTTCACCTTGTAGGCAGCAATCTCTGAGCGGCGGCCGCCCTCGTCCAGGATGGCGCCGCGGCTGCCCAGTTTGAGGACGATGACGGCGTGGTCGTTGAATCGCCGGATCCAGTCCAGGATGGCATCGGGCTGGTCCAGGCCGGTCATAAGCTGCATATCGTCGAGGCCGGGCAAGAAGACTTCGCACTGGGCGATGGCCTCGCGCAATATGGCACGCGCACGCGCGATGGGCCAAAGGCGAGGCCGCAGGTTGGCATCCAGGCACACTTTCGTGCCAGCGGCGTGGGCGCGCGCCATGGCGGCAAAGACCGTGTCGCAAGCGCTGACGCTGATGCCCAGGCTGATACCCGATACGTGCAGGAAACGCGCCCGCTCGACCATGCCGTGCGCCAAGTCATCCGGCTGCATGCGTGCGGCCGCCGAATGCTGCCGCGCGTAGCTGAAGCTGTGGCCCTGGTCAGTATGCCGCACGAAGTACAGCCCATTGTTGGCTTGCGCGTCGCAGATCATTGCCGACACGTCGACGCCCTCGCCTCGCCAGGTTTGCAGCAGCAATTGGCCGAAATCATCGGCGCCGCCGTAGCGCCCCAGGTAGGCGACGCGGGCGCCGGCCCGCGCCGCCGCGATCACCGCGTTGGACGTGTCCCCGCCGATTCCTTGGCGATAGTCGGGTTGCCCAGGAACCGTCTGGTTGAACTCGATAAGCGCTTCGCCCAGTCCGGCGATGTCGAAATCTTGCGTGCTTGTCATGCGCTGCTTCCTACGGCTTGACGGCCAAGTGCGCGGCCCTTTGCGTCATCGTAGCGCAAGCCCAGGCGCGGCGCGTTCAAGCGGCGGGGCGCCCCCACGCCCTGCCTGCCGCCCAGCTTAAGTACCGCTCTTGGCGCGCAGCTCGGCCAGTTGCTCTTGCACGCGCTCGACGACGTCCGCACCGATGCTGGCCTTGTGCTTTTCGTAAACGGGCTTGACTTTTTCACGCATGCGTTCGAGCTCCTCGGCGCTGATGGTATTGACCTTCAGTCCCGCGTTGCGGATCTTCTCCAACGACTGCTCGTTCTTGGTGCGGTTGACCTTGCGCTCTTCGTCGCGGCCTTTGATGGCGCACTCGCGCAGCGCAGCCCGCTCATCGTCGGTGTAGCGATTCCAGATTTGCTTGGAGAACAGCACCAGGAAGGGCGTGTAGGCGTGGTTGGTCACCGAGATGTACTTCTGGACCTCGTAGAACTTGGACGTGTCGATCGTCACGAAGGGGTTTTCCTGGCCGTCTATCGCCCCGGTCTCCAGCGCCGAGAACACCTCGCCGAAGGCCATGGGGGTCGCGTTGGCGCCCATGGTGCGGAAGGTATCCAGGAAGATATTGTTCTGCATGACGCGCAGCTTCAACCCGTCGAAGTCTTCCCACTTGTTGACGGGATGCTTGGAATTGCTCAGGTTGCGAAAGCCGTTTTCCCAGTAAGCCAGCGTGACCAAGCCGACGGCGTCGAGTTTTTCGGCAATGAAGTTGCCGAACTCGCCATCCAGGACGGCGTCAGCCTCCTCGCTGCTGGAAAACAGGAAGGGCAGGTCGAACACGCCGAGCGCCGGCACCATCCCGACCAGCGGCGAGGACGATGTGATCACGGCTTCCTGCGTACCGGAGCGCAGCGCCTGGGTCGCCTGCAGGTCGTCCCCAAGCGAGCTGCTCCAGTAAGCCGTGATCTTCATCTTTCCGCCGGATTTGTCCTGCAGGCATTGGTTGAAAACCTTCACCCCGTCACCGACCGGATGCTCCTGGGCCAGCCCGTTGGACAAGCGGATATTGCGGTTCTTGTAATCGCCCGCGGCGGTCGCGGGCAGGGCGGCGCTTACGCCCAGGGTTGCCACGATGGCGGCCAAAGCCAGTTTTTTCATGCTCATCTCCTCTACCTGATCATCATGCCCGCCTCCGGTGGTTGCGGATTTGGGCCCCACAAACATGGATCGGCTCGTAGCCTTTCCACTTACCGCGTGCCGCGCCGCAAGGGCCCGGCCAAGCCTATTTAAGTCAGCCAGCGCATCGGAACGGTGATGAGTTCCGGAAACACGACGAACAACATCAACAGCACCACGTACGTCACCAGGAAGGGCAGTACCCCTGCCACGACCCGCCCGAGCGGCACCTTGGACACGCCGCTGACCACGTTGAGCACCACGCCGACCGGCGGCGTCAGCAGGCCGATGCAGCTGTTCATGACGAACATGACACCGAAATAAACAGGATCGATGCCAGCCAGCTTGATGATCGGCATCAGCACCGGTGTCAGGATCAGAATCGTCGGCGTCAGGTCCAGCGCCATGCCGACGACCAGCACGACCACCATGATGACGAACATCAGCAGCTTGGGACGATCGACCAGCGGCTCGATCACGGCAGTGATTTCGCCGGGGATGTCGGCGGCCGTGATCAGCCAGGCCGACACCATGGCGGCAGCCACCAGGAACATGATCACCGACGACGTCTTCCCAGCCTGCAGCAGCACGCCGTACAGGTGTCGCAGCTTGAGTTCGCGGTAGACGAACATGCCCACGAACAATGCATACACGGCCGCCACGACGGCAGCCTCCGTGGGGGTGACCACGCCGAACCGGATGCCGCCCAGGATGATCACCGGCATGCCGAGCGCCCACGCACCGCGGCCGGTGGCCTTCAGGCGCTCGCGCGTGCTTTGCTTGGGCAAAGGTTTGACGTCGGAATGGCGCACCAGCCACAGCCAGGTCAGCACCAGCGCCAGCCCCATGAATAGGCCGGGCGCAATGCCGGCCATGAACAGCTTGGAAATCGACACGTTGGCTGCCACACCGAACACGATGAAGGCCATGGACGGCGGGATCACTGGTGCGATGACCCCGCCCGAGGCGATCAGGCCCGCCGAGCGCGGCACGTTATAGCCGGCCTCGCGCATCATGGGGATGAGGATGGCGGCCAGCGCCGCGGAGTCCGCCGCGGCAGAACCCGACAGGCTGGCCAGTATGACCGCCGCCAGGATGGCAACAATGCCCAGCCCACCCTTGATGTGTCCCACGCAAGCCATCGCGAAATCGATGATGCGCCGCGACAGGCCACCCGCATTCATCAGCTCGCCGGCCAGCAGGAAGAACGGGATGGCCAGCAAGGTGAAGGTGTCCGAGCCAGTTACCATGTTCTGCGCCACGATCTGCGCATTGAACATGTCCATGTGCCACATCAGCACGAGGGCGCAGAGTATGAGGGCGAACGCGACCGGCACGCCGATGGCCATGGCCCCGAGCAAGGATCCGACAAAGATCAGCAGCGTCATCAGATCACCTCCGCGATCTGGCCGTCCTCGCCGGCAAAGCGGGCGATGTCTTCGTCGCTGACCTTGCCCCTGAGGACCTGGATCAGCCTCGCTGTCGCGATCAAGAAGCACCCTGCACCGGTAAACAGCCCGATGCCGTATACCCACGCGAGCGATAGGCCGGTGACGGGCGCGAACATGGTGGCATTGACTTCGAACTGCATGACCGTGCCCCAGAAGAACACCACCGAGCAAGCCATGATGATGATGTTGGTCAACGCCATGCAGACCAGGCGGCCGCGGCGGCCGAAGCGCTGCACCACGGTTTCCACGCCCATGTGCGCGTGTTCGCGAAAGGTCAGCACTGCACCCACGAAGGTCAGCCAGACGAAGCAGTATCGGGACAGCTCCTCGGACACCAGCAGGCCGGAGTTGAACCCGTAGCGCAGCAGCACATTGCCGAAGACCATGACCACCATGGCCGTCAGCAGGACGACCACGACCAGGCCGAGAAACCGGTAAAACAGCTCGATGGCTTTTTGCATTCCGTCTCCTTCCTTTTTGGCGTCGGCCTGGCATGCGGGCCGCGCGATCTTCGATATGCCGTCAGCGTGTCGGCGGTGGCTGCCGCCGTTGTGCAAGCACGGTCAACTGCCTGCGCGCAGCCTCCCCCTTTCGGCCAAGTTGCGCAGCAATGCACGCACGCCGAATGTCCAGGGTGGGCAGGCGTCGGCGCGGTCGACCCAGTTGACCAGGCGCCCCAGCGCCGGTGTGCTGATATCGACGCGGTCGCCCAGGACGTGCGTGAACCCTTGTCCGGGTCCATGCCGGTCCTGGGTGGGCGCGAACATAGTCCCCAGGAACAGCACCGCACCGTCCGGGTACTGATGGCAGCCGTTGATCAGCTGCCCGACCAGGTCCGCGGGCGATCGGCTGATCGCCGACATGGGGCTGACGCCTTCCAGGACGAACCCATCCGGCCCGGTCACCCGCAGCGACACCTCCAGGCGTTCGACCGACGCCAGCGTGAAATCGTCGTCGAGCAAGCGGATGAACGGCCCCAGCGCGCAGGATGCGTTGTTGTCCTTGGCCTTGCTCAGCAACAGCGCGGAGCGGCCCTCGAAGTCGCGCAGGTTGACGTCGTTGCCGAGGGTGGCGCCGACGATCCGGCCATCCGAGGCGAGGGCCAGCACCACTTCGGGTTCCGGGTTATTCCAGCTCGAACCCGGATGGATGCCGATGGCTGCGCCGCAACCGACCGCCGACATGGGCTGGGCCTTGGTGAAGATTTCCGCGTCCGGGCCGATGCCCACTTCCAGGTACTGCGACCACAGGCCCATTTCCTGCAACAGCGCCTTGACCTCCTGCGCCTTGGCCGACCCGGGCACCAGTCCGCGCAGGTTCTCGCCCAGCACCGGCTTGAGCTTGGCGCGCACGGCCTCAGCCTGCGCAGGATCCCCCTTGGCGCGCTCTTCGATCACGCGTTCGAGCATGCTGTCGGCAAACGTCACGCCTGCCGCCTTGACCGCCTGCAGGTCGACCGGCGCCAGCAGCCAGCCGGCCGACCCGTCCAGGAACGCCTGCAGCGGACCGAGGTCAGGCAAGCCCGCGGCTCGGTCGAACTGCTCGACCAGGTCGTCGCGCTCGAGCAGTTCCGAAGTCGTGCAGGCCAGGCTACCGGCGTCGTAGATCCGCCCCCCGCGGACGAAAACCGGGCAGGGACCGTTCTCCTTCACGGACCAAACCCGGCCCACCAAGCGCGCCCGGTCTGCATCCTCGGGCAGGATGTCGGCCGCCGCGAGCGCGGCGCGAGCCGCGCCGGCCTTGCCACTGGAGGGGGAAGATGCTGCCATTCGGTATCTCCTGCATGCGCGGCGCACGCCGCGCGGTTCCTACGTTGACGTAATCGACATGACCACCGGGCCGGACCGCTTATCCGGGCCCGCTGCGCTCGCGCGCGGGATCGCCGGTGGGGCTTTCCAGCTGCAGGTCCAGCCGGGCTGCCGCACCCAGGATGTGGGCGCGCATGGCGGCGCGGGCGCCCATCATGTCGCGCGCGGCCACGGCATCGCGCACGGCGACGTGCTCGGCCACCGTCACCTGCACGATGTGCTCCAGCTCGATGCGCGCGCGCGCGATCGAGATCGTGTTGATGATCTTCTCGCCGACGAAGCCGATGAACATCGAGTAGTACTCGTTCTGCGTGGCCAGGGCGAGCGCGCGGTGAAAGGCCAGGTCGGCGGCGATGCCCTCTTCGGTCCAGCGCGTTTCCATGCCGCGCATGGTCTCCAGCGCCTCGTCCAGGCGCGCCAAGTCCTGCTCGGTGTAGTGCAAGGCCGCCAGCCCCGCGGCCTCGACCTCCAGCGGCACGCGTAGCTGGAACAGGCTGCGGAAGCTTTCCGGGTTGGCGAGCTTGGCGCTTTCGATGCGCAGCACCGGCCTGGATTGGGGCGGCAGGACGAAGGCACCCACGCCCTGGCGGGTGTCGATTAGGCCCTCATTGCGCAGCTGCGCAATGGCTTCGCGCACCACCGACCGGCTCACGCCGAAGGTCTTGGCCAGCTCGTGCTCGGTGGGCAGTTTGTCGCCCGCCTTGAGATTGCCGCTGGCGATTTCCTGTCCGATGGTGGCGGCGATCTGCGCCGGCAGATGTTCGTTGCGCCGGACCTGTCCGAAATTGGGCATGGCTTGCGTTCGTGCTTTATCTAATGGCGATGCGGCGGGCCTGCGCCCTGCCCATCGGCCCGGATCTGGCAATTGGGGTTGAGCAGGAAACCGGGGTCGACGGCCCGCTTGATCGCCGCCAGCAGCCTGCGCTGGGGCGGGCCGATACGCGCCTCGAATTCCTCGCGCTTGAGCCGGCCGATGCCGTGCTCGGCGCTGATGCTGCCCCGGAAGTCGTCGATGACCGCGTTGATGCAATCCTTGGCTTGGCCGATGATGCGCTCGCGCTCGGCGGTATCGGCGCTGGCCGGCGGGATGACGTTGACATGGGCATTGCCGTCGCCCACGTGCCCGTAAGCCAGCACCAGGCAATCCGGAAACTTGGCGCGAAGCTGGCCCTGTACGCGATCGACGAATTCGGCCAGCCGCGACAGCGACACGGACACATCCGTGCGCAGGTGCAGGCCGCGACGCGCCTGCCCTTCGTTCATGGCCTCGCGGAACATCCACAGGTTGGCCGCCTGCGCGCGCGAGGCCGCTACCACGCCGTCGCGCACCATTGCGTCTTCCATGGCCTTTTCCAAGAACCGGTCCAGCAATGCGCGCAAGTCCACCAGCCCCGACGCGGACAGTTCCATCAATACGTAGCCAGGGTGATCGGCAGCAAATGGCATGGCCAGGCTGGGCACCGCCTCGCGCGCCAGCATGAGGGCCTGCGGCGGCATGAATTCGAAAGCGGTCATCAGGTCGCAGCAGTCACGCCGGCAGCGTCGATATAGGGCAATGGCGTCGTGCAGCGAATTCACGGCGAGCAGCGCGGTTTCGACCTGCTCGGGGCGGGGGTGCAGCTTCAGGGCCACCGCCGTGATGATGCCCAGCGTCCCTTCGGCGCCGATGAACAGCTGCTTCAGGTCTATGCCCCGGTTGTCCTTGCGCAAGGTGCCCAGCGCATCCAGGACCGTGCCGTCGGGCAGCACGACCTCCAGCCCCAGCACCTGCTCGCGCGCCATGCCGTAGCGCAGCACATTGATGCCGCCGGCATTGGTGCTGACGTTGCCGCCTATGTGGCAGCTGCCCTCCGCCCCAAGCGACAGCCCCAGGAACATGCCAGCCGCTTCGGCCGCGTCCTGCACCTGGCGCAGGATGCAGCCGGCTTCGACCACCGCGGAAAAGTCGTCGGGATCGATGCTGCGGATGCGGTTCATGCGTTCGAGCGACAGCACCACCTGGCGTGGCGGATCATCGGGAATGGCGCCCAAGACCAGGCCGGTGTTGCCGCCCTGGGGCACGATGGACAAGCCGAGTGCCGCGCACGTCCGCACGGCTTGCGCGACGGCATCGGTGGAGTCTGGGCGAAGGACCGCGACTGCGCCGGCGGTGACGTCTCCGTGCCAGTCCCGGCAATAGCGCAGCTGGTCGGCGGGATCGGTGATCACCGACGCCGCGCCCAGGCGCTGCACCAATTGGGCTTGCAAATCCGCGATACCGGGCAGGGCCGGCATGGGCTGTCTCCGTGTCGTTGATCTTTGGGCGTTTTGCTCTTGTCGTTCGGTTTTTACCAGTAGCCAGGTTGCCGGACAACCCTATAATTGGACATCCGATAACATGGTTTTCCCTGATACCAGGGAGCCAAGAAGGACGCGCCGACGTCCAGGAAGGAGACACCATGCACATTGCCATCACCGGCGCAGCCGGCATGGTCGGCCGCAAGTTCGCCGAATCTGTGGCCCGTGATCCCGTGCTGGGCACACGCACCGTCGAACGGCTCACGCTGTGGGACGTGGTCCAGCCCCAGCCGCCCGCCGGCTTTGCCGGACGCGTCGATTGCCTAAGCACCGACCTTGCCGACCCCGCCCAGGCGCAAGCGCTGGTTGCGCAGCGGCCCGATCTCATCGTGCACCTGGCGGCAGTCGTATCGGGCGAGGCCGAGCTGGACTTCGACAAGGGTTATCGCGTCAACCTCGATGGCACGCGCCACCTATTCGAAGCCATCCGCCAATTGTCGGCAGACGGCTACCACCCCCGCGTGGTCTTTGCCTCGTCGATCGCCGTCTATGGTGCGCCGCTGCCCTATCCCATCCCTGACGACTACCACCAGACGCCGCTGACGAGCTACGGCACGCAAAAGGCCATCGACGAGCTGTTGCTGGCCGATTATTCGCGCCGCGGATTCTTCGACGGCATCGGCATCCGGCTGCCCACCCTATGCGTGCGCCCCGGCAAGCCGAACAAGGCCGCATCGGGCTTTTTCTCGAGCATCGTGCGCGAGCCGCTGATCGGCCAGGAAGCCGTGCTGCCGGTGCCCGAGGACGTGCGGCACTGGCATGCGTCGCCACGCTCGGCCGTGGGTTTCCTGCGCCATGCCGCCACGCTGGATTTGGCGCGCGTCGGGCCGCGCCGCAACCTGACCATGCCGGGGGTGAGCGTCACCGTCGGCGAACAGATCGAGGCACTGCGCCGCGTCGCGGGCGAAAAGGCCGTTTGCCTGATCCGGCGCGAGCCCGACCCCGCGATCACCGAGATCGTGCGGGGCTGGGCTCCGGGCTTTGCCGCCACGCGCGCGCGTGAGTTGGGATTCGTCGCGGAATCGTCGTTCGACGAGATCATCCGCGCGCACATCGAAGACGAGCTGGGCGGCAGGCTGCCGTAGGCAGGCGGCGCCAGGCACCGGACACAGGAGCGAGACACCATGAGCCATGGCAACCCTTCCGTCAGGCGGCTGCGTTCACAGGATTGGTTCGACAACCCCGATCACGTCGACATGACCGCGCTCTACCTGGAGCGCTTCATGAATTACGGCGTCACGCCCGAGGAACTGCGCAGCGGCAAGCCCATCATCGGCATCGCGCAAAGCGGCAGCGACCTGGTGCCGTGCAACCGCGTGCACCTGGAACTGGTCCGTCGCGTGCGTGACGGCATCCGTGACGCCGGCGGCATCCCCATCGAGTTTCCCACGCATCCTCTGTTCGAAAACTGCAAGCGTCCCACCGCCGCCCTGGACCGCAACCTGGCCTACCTGGGGCTGGTGGAAGTCCTTTACGGTTACCCGATAGACGGCGTGGTGCTGACCACCGGCTGCGACAAAACCACGCCCTCGGCGCTGATGGCCGCGGCGACGGTGGACATCCCCGCCATCGTGCTATCGGGCGGCCCCATGCTCGACGGCTGGCACGACAATGAGCTGGTCGGCTCCGGCACCGTCATCTGGCGTTCGCGGCGCAAGTACGCAGCCGGCGAGATCGACAAAGAAACCTTCCTGCAGGCAGCGCTCAGTTCGGCGCCGTCGGTCGGGCACTGCAACACGATGGGCACTGCGCTGACCATGAACGCCATGGCCGAAGCGCTGGGCATGTCGCTGACCGGCTGTGCGGCCATCCCGGCTGCCTACCGCGAACGTGGGCAAATGGCCTACCGCACCGGCCGCCGCGCAGTGGAGCTAGTGCTCGAAGACATTCGTCCGTCCCACATCCTGACGCGGGCGGCCTTCCTGAACGCCATCCGTGTCAACACCGCCATCGGTGGCTCGACGAACGCGCAGCCACACCTGATGGCCATCGCGCGCCATGCCGGAGTGGACCTGTCGCTGGACGACTGGCAGCGCGAGGGCTATGACCTGCCGCTGCTGGCCAACGTGCAGCCGGCGGGCAAATACCTGGGCGAACGCTTCCACCGCGCCGGCGGGGTGCCGGCGGTGATGTGGGAACTGCTGCAGCATGGCAAGCTCGACGGCAGCTGCCGCACGGTCACGGGCAAGACCATGGCCGAAAACCTGCAGGGGCGCGAAAGCACCGACCGCGAAGTCATCCTGCCCTATGAGGCCCCACTCAAGGAGCGCGCGGGCTTCCTCGTGCTCAAGGGCAACCTCTTCGACTTTGCGATCATGAAGACCAGCGTGATCTCGCCCGAGTTCCGCCAGCGCTACCTCAGTGAGCCGGGCCGGGAAGGGATACTGGAATGCCGCGCCATCGTCTTCGACGGCTCGGAGGACTACCACCGCCGCATCAACGATCCCTCCCTGCAGATCGACGAGCGCTGCATCCTGGTCATACGCGGCGCCGGCCCCATCGGCTGGCCGGGCTCGGCCGAAGTCGTGAACATGCAGCCGCCCGACGCGCTGCTGCGCCGCGGCATCACCAGCCTGCCCACGCTGGGCGACGGCAGGCAGTCAGGCACGTCCGACAGCCCGTCCATTCTCAACGCCTCGCCCGAAAGCGCCGCCGGCGGTGGCCTGTCTTGGCTGCGCACCGGCGACATCATCCGCATCGACCTGAACGAAGGCCGCTGCGACGCGCTCGTCGACGAGGCCGAAATCGCCCGCCGCAAGCGCGAAGACGGCATTCCGCCCGTGCCGCCTGACGCCACGCCTTGGCAGAGGATCTACCGCAAAAGCGTGGGATCGCTGGCCGAAGGCGCGGTGCTGGAAGACGCGCTGCCGTTTCGCCAGATCGCGCAACGCATGCCCCGGCACAACCACTGACCGGATGGTCGCCCGTCCCCGGCCGGGGACGGGCGACCATGCCTGCGGCCCGGAAACGCTACACTGCGCAGCGTCCAAGGATGCCCGCCATGACCTTCGTCCCGGCCGAAATCACTTCCACCTTTGCCGCCATCTTGGTGGCGTCAAGCTTCCTGACCTCTGCGTTGACCGCCGCCATGGGCCTGGGCGGCGGCGTGGCCATGTTGGCGATCCTGAGCCTGGGCCTGCCGGTGACCAGCGTGCTACCGGTGCATGGCGTGGTGCAACTGGGATCGAACAGCGGACGCGTCATCATCCAGCGCCGCCATCTGGTCAGGCCCGTCCTACTGTGGTTCGCCCTCGGCAGCCTGGCCGGCATCGCACTCGGCGCCTCGGTGGTGGTCAACATCCCCGACGCGCTGGCGAAGTGGGCATTGGCGCTATTTATCCTTTGGTCGATCTACCGCAAGAAATCCAGCGCCCAGGCCGGACGGCACGGCAAGGCCTACTTCGCCCTGGGCGGCGCGGTATCGAGCTTTTGCACCATGCTGGTCGGCGCCACCGGTCCGCTGGTGGCTGCGCTGCTGGCACGCACCGGCCTGGTCAAGCAGCCGTTGGTGGCCACGCACGCGGCATGCATGGTCATCCAGCACGGCATGAAGATCCTCGCCTTCGGGACGCTGGGCTTTGCCTACGCCGAGTGGGCGCCGCTGATCGCCGCCATGATCGCCAGCGGCGTGGCCGGCACCTGGGTGGGCACGCGCACCCTGGACAAGATGCCGGAATCGACCTTCCGCCTGGGCTTCAAGGTCGTGATGACGGCGATCAGCCTGCACATGATCTGGCAGACTTTCTGAATGCGCGGATCGGCCCGCCAGCCGCTAGACCGCTGCGATCGACCCTGGGTTGCCCGTGGCCGAGATCATCCGCTCGACATAGCGCGCGATCGTATCGACCTCGAGGTTGACCTGCACACCTGGCCGCACGTGCTTGAGCGTGGTGGCCTCCAACGTATGCGGGATGAGATTGATGCTGACCAGGCAGCCGTCGGCTTCGTCCTCCACGCGGTTGACGGTCAGGCTAACGCCGTTGATCGCCACCGAACCCTTGTACGCCATGTAGCGGGCCAGCGCCTGCGGCACGCGCACGACCAGCAAATAGGATTCGCCCACCTGGTCGAAGCGCTCCACCGTGCCCAGCCCGTCCACATGTCCCGACACCAGGTGCCCGCCGATCGGGTCGCCGATGCGCAGGGCTTTCTCCAGGTTGACTTCGCCCTCGCGGTCCAGGCCCGTCGTGCGGTTGAGGCTCTCGCGCGAAACGTCGACCTCGAAGCGATTGCCGGACTTGGCCACGACCGTCATGCAGGCCCCCTGCACGGCGATGGAATCGCCCAGGCCGACGTCGTCCAAGCCCAGGCTGCCTGCGTCGATTTCCAGACGCACGCCGGCCGAGCCGGTATCGCCCAGGGGGCGGACACTGACGATGCGGCCGATGGCGGCCACGATGCCTGTGAACATGATCTCTCCTGCGGCGCACCGTGGCGCGCCCATTGCATATCGATGGTGTTGCCATGCCGCCGCGGCGGCGGCCTTGCGATGCTGCGATGATACGCCAGCCCGCCGCGCATGCGGCTGGCGCAGCACCTTGCGCGACGGCCTCAGGATATGCCGGCGACCGCGGCCTTGAGCGCTTCCCAGCGCGCCGGCACGCGCGCCCGCAGGCGCACGTCCTCGCCGACCAGAGTCACCTCCGTGAAGGCGAAGCGCCGGGCATGGTCCAAGTGCTCCAGCAGCGGCAGCCGGACCATGCCGAGCGCATCGCCCAGCAACACCGGGGCCAGGTAGGCCAGCAGTTCGTCGACGCAGCCCGCCTCCAGCAAGGCGCCCGACAAGCCGGCGCCTGCCTCGACATGGACTTCATTGATGTGGTTCTCGCCCATCCAAGCCAGCATGGCGCGCAGGTCGACGCGGCCGGGCGCGATCTCCGGCAGGCGCACCACCCGCACGTTGCGTGCGGCCAGGCGCCCGGCCTTGGCCGGGTCGTCCCGGCCGGTAAAGATGACGACCTCGCCCGGAGCGTCGAATAGGCGCGCCGTCTCGGGAATCTCGAAGCGGCCGTCGACGACCGCCCGGCGCGGCGGCCGTTGCGTGCTGACATGGCGCACGGTCAGCTGCGGATCATCGGCGCGCACCGTGCCCATGCCCGTCAGGACCATGCAGCTGCGCGCGCGCCAGTGGTGGCCATCGGCGCGCGCACGCTCGCCGGTGATCCACTGCGACGCGCCGTTATGCAGCGCGCTGCGTCCGTCAAGCGAGGCGGCGAGCTTGAGCCATACCCAAGGCGTGCCGCGGCTCATGCGCGCGACAAAGCCCGGGTTCAGCTCCAGCGCCTGCTCTGCGCACACGCCGGTGACGACCTCGATGCCGGCGCTGCGCAAGGCGGCAAGCCCACGGCCGCGGACCAGCGGATTGGGATCGGCCATGGCCACCACCACGCGCGCCGGCCGCGCGGCAATGACGGCATCCGCGCACGGCGGGGTGCGGCCATGGTGGCTGCACGGCTCCAGGGTGACATACAGCGTCGCCCCCTGCACCGACGCGCCACGCGCTGCCGCATCGCGCAGCGCCATGATTTCGGCGTGGGCGCTGCCGGGCGGCTGCGTGGCGCCCTGCCCGATCACTTGGCCATCGCGCACAATGACGCAGCCGACGCGCGGGTTGGGCGAGGTGTCGTAGAGCACGCCGCGCGCCAGCTCGAGGGCACGGCGCATCCAGGCGATGTCTTGGGGCGCGGGGTGGGTCATGCGCGGATTGTATGCCGGCGCGCGGTGCACTTTCCCGTCGGCCGCATGCGGGGTACGCGGCTGGTACGATGTCCGAATCCGTACGTTCGAGGTCTATTCCCCGCCTCGAAGGGTGGCCAGGCACGATGCACCATTGCTGCTCCTGTCTTTTTTCACTGGACCCTAGGCCGACAACCATGAAACAAGCCCTTATTGCCATCGACATCCAGGAATCCTTCCGCCTGCGTCCGTATTGGGACGATCGCGAACTGCCGTCGTTCCTGCGCACCACCCAGGGGCTGGTCGATGCCTGCGCTGCGCGCGGCATTCCCATCCTGCAAGTGTTCCACTTGAGCGAAACGGACGACCCCGCCGACGCGTTCTCGCCGTCTGCCGGCCTGGCCAGGACGCTGGCCGGGCTATCGATCCAGCCTACGGAAACCTTCCACAAGACCGTGCACTCGGCGCTGTACGCACGCGACGCCCAGGGCGGCACCCTTCAGGACTGGCTTGTCCGCAACGGCATCGAAGAGGTGATCATCTGCGGAATCCGCACCGAGCAGTGCTGCGAAACCACGGCGCGACACGCCTCGGACGCGGGCTTCCAGGTGCGCTACGCGCTGGATGCCACCCTGACCTTCGCGATGCAAAGTCCCTCCTCGGGGCGGCGCTATACCCCGCAGGAGATCAAGGCGCACACCGAGCTGGTGCTTGCCGGCCGCTTCGCCAAGGTGCTGCCGGCCGCGCAGGCGCTGGCCGGCTGACCGGCCGCCTGCGGGCACGCTGGGGAGGATGATGACTCCGGTCTATTTCGTCGTCATGCGCGGCATCGTCCTGCTGGACCTGGCCGGCCCGGCGGAGGTGTTCCGCTCGGCCAACCTGTTTGCGCCGGGGTCGTTCGAGACGCACTACTGCGCGGTACAGGGAGAGATCGAGAGCGGCCTGCCCGGGCTCAGCCTGTGCGGCCTGCGACCCCTGCCAGCGCACCTGCCGCGCGGCGCGCTGGTGATCGTGCCCGGCTTGGTGGGCAGCCACCCCGATTGGCAAGATCCGGAAGTACGGGCCGTGGTGCGCTGGCTGGCCGAACGCGGCACGCGCGACGGCTGCACCGTCATGTCGGTCTGCGCCGGCGCGCTGCTGGCGGCCGCCGCCGGCCTGCTGCGCGGTCGCGACTGTACCAGCCACCATACTTGCCTGGCCGACCTGGCGCGACTGGAGCCGCAGGCCAAGGTGCTCGACAACCGCATCTTCGTCGAGGACGGACCGATCGTCACCAGCGCGGGCATCACGGCCGGCATCGACCTGGCCCTGCACCTGGTGGCCCGTGCCTGCGGCCCGCAGGTCGCCAGCGCGGTAGCACGCCACATGGTGGTGTACCTGCGCCGCAGCGGACAGGATCCGGCGCTTTCGCCGTGGCTGGATGGCCGCAACCACCTGCACACGCGCGTGCACCGTGTGCAGGACGCCGTCCTGCGCGACCCGGCCGCGCCCTGGTCGGCCGCGCGCCTGGCCGAAGAGGCGCGCACCAGCGCGCGCCACCTGAACCGCTTGTTCGCCGAACACGTGGGCTGCACGCCCATGGAGTACGTCAACCGCATCCGCCTGACGCTGGCGGGCGAGTTGATCCGCGAGACGCGGCTGGACATGGAGCGGGTGGCCGAACGCGCAGGCTTCAGCTCGGCGCACCATCTGCGGCGGGTGTGGCGCCGCCATGCGCAGGGATCGCCCAGCAGCCTGCGGGATGGCCGCGGCGATTGGGCGTAGGCGGCCTTCAGTCCTTCCTTAGCTTGCCCGGCACGGGCGGGCCCTGCATCTCGCGGATGGCGTCGATGAACTCGCCGATGTCCTCGAAACTCTTGTAGACCGAGGCAAAGCGCACATAGGCGACCTTGTCCAGCTTCTTGAGCTCGCCCATGACCAGCTCGCCCAGGTATTCGCTGGGCACCTCGCGACGGCCGCTGGTCAGGAGGGTTTCCTCGATGCGCGCCACCGCGGCATCGACGTCCTCGGTGCTCACGGGACGCTTGCGCAGCGCCAGGCTGAAGCTCGCGCGCAGCTTGGTCCCGTCATAGTCGGTGCGGCTGCCGTTGCGCTTGACCACCGAGGGCATCAACAGTTCGACCCGTTCATAGGTGGTGAAGCGTCGGTCGCAAGCCGAGCAACGGCGACGGCGGCGGATGCTGTCGCCCTCATCGGAGGCGCGGGTGTCGATGACTTGGGTGTCCTCGCCCCCGCAGAACGGGCATTTCATTGTCGTCCTCCGTAGGATGAGGCCGGCGGCGGCCCGCGTCGCGCCAAGGCTCGCCGCCTGCCCGGCTTGGCCGGCTGCGCAGGCCGGCTGCTACTTGTAGACGGGGAAGCGCGCGGTCAATTCATTGACGCGCTCGCGCACCGCAGCGATGTTCGCCTCGTCCTCAGGACGATCCAGCACGTCGGCGATCAGGTTGGCCGTCAGCTCAGCCTCGGCCTCCTTGAAGCCGCGCGTGGTCATGGCGGGCGTACCCAGGCGGATGCCACTGGTCACGAAGGGCTTTTCCGGATCGTTGGGAATGGCGTTCTTGTTGACCGTGATGTGGGCTTTGCCCAGCGCGGCTTCGGCCAGCTTGCCGGTGATGCCCTTGGCGCGCAGGTCGACCAGCATGACGTGGCTTTCGGTACGGCCAGACACGATGCGCAGTCCGCGCTTGACCAGGGTTTCGGCCAGCACCTGCGCGTTCTTGACCACCTGCGCGGCGTAGGTCTTGAATTCCGGCGACAGCGCTTCCTTGAACGCCACCGCCTTGGCGGCGATCACGTGCATCAGCGGACCGCCCTGGATGCCTGGGAAGATGGCGGAATTGACGGCCTTTTCGTGCTCGGCCTTCATCATGATGACACCCCCGCGCGGCCCGCGCAGGGATTTGTGCGTGGTCGAGGTGACGAAGTCCGCGTACGGCACGGGGTTGGGATAGACGCCGCCGGCCACCAGCCCGGCGTAATGGGCGATGTCGACCATCAGCAGCGCGCCGTTGTCGCGGGCGATGCGCGCCAGCCGCTCGAAGTCCATGCGCAGCGAATAGGCCGAAGCGCCTGCCACGATGAGCTTGGGCTTGTGCTGCTTGGCCAGGGCTTCCAGCCCGGCATAGTCGAGCACTTCGTTCTCATCCAGGCCGTATTGGATGAAGTTGTACAGCTTGCCGGACTGGTTGACCGATGCTCCGTGGGTCAGGTGCCCGCCTTCGGCCAGGCTCATGCCCAGCACGGTGTCGCCGGGCTTGAGGACCGCCTGGTACACGCCTTGGTTGGCCTGCGAGCCCGAGTTGGGCTGCACGTTGGCGGCTTCGGCCCCGAACAGCTGCTTGAGCCGGTCGATGGCCAATTGCTCGACGATGTCGACATATTCGCACCCGCCGTAATAGCGTTTGCCGGGATAACCCTCGGCGTATTTGTTGGTCAGCTGCGTGCCCTGGGCCTGCATGACGGCAGGACTGGCGTAGTTCTCCGAGGCGATCAGCTCGATGTGCTGCTCTTGCCGGGCGTCCTCCTGCTGGATGGCGGCCCAAACCTCGGGATCCACTTGGGCAATGGTGCGAGTGCGGTCGAACATGAGACGGGTCCTGAAGCGGAAAAGGCGGTATCGAAAGCCGGCTAGTTTACTCTGCCGCAGGGGGTGCGGGCGCGGCAAATGCCCGATTCGACGGGGATTTTTCGCCAAAATGCGGCGCCGGCCACGGTGCTTCGGCTTAAGCTTGAGCAGCGCTGCCGCAAAACTTGAGCCGGACTCAAGTAGCCTGCCTGCCGCGGCCGACAGCCGGCGCACCACGCCGCCGGCCGAACCTGTTTGCCGCCGGGCCCCAAGCGACGGGACGCCCAGGCCATCGCGCGGCAGCTTGGCTGATGGCAACGGCTGCGGCCGCCCGGTGCGCCTATCTGGCCTTCAGGCCCAGCAGCTTTTCGGCGCCATGCTGCTTGATGGCGGCGTCGAGCGCCGCTTCGTAGGCGGGCTGGGCCTGTTCCAGGCAGGCCCGCCCCTTGGCCGTCAGGACGGTGTACACGCCACGTTTGTCGACCGGGCACAGGTCCCGGGTGGTCAGGCCGGAACGCTCCATGCGCTCGACCAGCCTGGATACCGAGCTTTGGTTCAGGTGCAGGTGTGCAGCCAATTCCTGCATGCGCAGCTCGGAGTTCGGGGCCCGCGCCAAGACATCCAGCGCGCGGTATTCCGACAGGCCCAGGCCATGCCGGGCCTGCAGCAACTTGCCCAAGTCGGCCTCGACGCTGGCGACGACCTGGATCAGCTTGAGCCATGCGTCGCCTTTCTTCGGCATCACCGTCACGCCTTTCCCTTGACCACCGGATGGCCGATTTTCTCACAGGCATGCGCACCGAGCACTTGGAGGGCTGCTTTCAGCGCCCGACCGTGTCGGCGCGGAAAGCAGGAAAGGCTGCACGCCCTGCGGCCATGCCTGGCGTCTGTGCGTCCCAATGCGGTGATGGGCATTCCGCCTGCATGGACGGGCTCGACCGGCTCGGCGACCGCTTGCCGCATGCCTTGAGCCAGGCACGCAGGACAATCATGCCGTCATGCCGCGGGCTGCCCACGGGCCCGCAGCGCGGCACTGTCGGCAAGCTTGAGCCAGACCACGCCGACGATGATGACGGCGAGCCAGAATGCGCGGACCGGCGTCAGCGGCTGGTCAAGCAGTACGCCGCCCAGCAGTGCCACGCCCACCGAGCCGATGCCCACCCATACGGCATAGCCGATGCCCACATCGATCGATTTCAGCGCCACGCTAAGGGCATAGAGCGTGAGCAGGAAGAACACGACGGCCGAGATCGACCAGCCGGGCACCGTAAATGCCTGGCTGCCTCCTACGCTCAGGGCATAGCCGATCTCGAAGGCACCGGCCAACAACAGCATGATCCATGCGCGCGCGTTGCTTTGGCGGGTTGCGTCGTTGGAAGTCGTCATTTCGGAATCCTTTGTGATCTTGGTCATGGGGAAGGAATGAGATCGGGGTGCCGTCGTCATGCCGCACCGCTTAGCCGCAGCCCGACCACGCCGCCGATGACGAGCGCGATTCCAGATAGCTTGCCCAGGTTCAGCCTTTGCCCGAAAAAAAGCGTGCCCAGGATGACGGTCGCTGCGCTGGCCACGGAGGTGCAGATGGCATATCCCACGCCCACGTCCATGGTCAGTAGGGCAAGGCTAAGGAAATAGGTGGCGATCGCCCCGGTGACAAGCGTGGCGATGGTCCAGCCCAAGCGAGTGAAGCCTTTTGCATTTCCGGCGGAGATGCTCACGGCGGTTTCGAAAGCGATGGCAATGCCCAGATATAGCCAGCTCATGGTGAAGCTTCCTTTCGGTTAGACGGGTTGACGGGTTGACATGCCGCATCTATTTGCATGTGCATGCAGATTAATGAGCGCAAGGTCACCTGTCAAACTATTTGCATGTATATGCATATTTGTAGCTGCCAAGATGCGGTGACCCACGCGGCCGTACGGGCCGCAGCCGAAATGAAAAAAGCCGCCCACGCGGGGCGGCTTTTTGTGCAAAGGCGGCGCCGGCCTGCCGGCGCCTACGCCGAGGTCGTACCGATCTGCCGGGGTGCCAGCCGCGGGTTGAGGGTGTAAGTCCCCGTCAGCGACGCCTTGGCCAGCACGTGGCCTTCGATGGCCTTGAGCACGTCGGCGCCGGTAAACCGGCCCTCCACCGGCACGGTTTCGATGTCCAGCGCATACAGCGTGAACACGTAGCGGTGTACACGGGCATCGTTCCAGGGCGGGCACGGACCGTCGTAGCCGAAGTAATCGCCGCTCATGTCACGGTCGGAGGCGAACCATCCGGTGTAATCGTTGACGCCCTGGCGCGCATCCATGGGGGCCAAGGGCCCGCCCTTGCCGCGCGGGGTGATGCCGTTGGAGAAGGCGCCCTCCTCGATGGCGCGCACGTCCGCGCGCAGGTCGACCAGCACCCAGTGGAAGAAGTCCACGCGGGGCAGGTCTTCCGGGATTTCCCGGCCCTCCTGGTTGACGTCGTCAGGCTTGCTGGGCACGTCAGGATCGTGGCAGATCAGCGCGAACGAGCGTGTACCCTGGGGGACGTCGTCCCACGCGAAGTGCGGGTTGTAGTTGTCGGCCAGCGCGACGTGCGATTGCGGATCGATCTTGCCGAACGCATAGCGTTCCGGAATCGGCTCCGAGTCGGAGAAGGACAAACTCGAAAGTTTCATGCCGTGCTCCTATCTGTTTGCCGGTTTCGTTCTTCAAGCCGTCAAGGTTACACGAGCGAACTTGCGTTTGCCGACCTGCATCACATACGTGCCGGCGGATAATTGCAACGATTTGTCTTCGATGCGCTGGCCGTCGATGCGCACGCCGCCCTGCTCGACGTTGCGCTGCGCCTCGGAGGCGCTGGCGGCCAGGCCCGCCTCGCGCAGCACCTTGAGGATACCCATGGGCGCCGGGCCGACCCGCACCTCGGGCATGTTCTCGGGAAGCACGCCGTCGCGAAAGCGCGCCTCGAAAGCGGCCAGCGCCTCCTCGGCCGCGCGCTGCGAATGGAAGCGCGCGACGATTTCCTGCGCAAGCATCACCTTGGCGTCGCGCGGATTGCGCCCGGCCTGGACTTCGGCGCGCAAGGCCTCGATCTCGGCGGCCGGCCGCAGCGACAGCAAGTCGTAGTAGCGCCACATCAAGGTGTCGGAGATCGACATCAGCTTGCCGAACATCTCGTTGGGCGGCTCGGTGATGCCGATGTAATTGTTCTTGGACTTGGACATCTTCTCGACGCCGTCCAAGCCCTCCAACAGCGGCATGGTCAGGATGCATTGAGGCTCCTGCCCATATTCCTTCTGCAGCTCACGGCCGACCAGCAGGTTGAACTTCTGGTCGGTGCCGCCAAGCTCCAGGTCGGCGCGCAACGCCACCGAGTCGTAGCCCTGCATCAGCGGGTACAGGAATTCATGCACTGCGATGGGCACGCCGTTCTTGAAGCGCTTGGTGAAGTCTTCACGCTCCATCATGCGCGCCACCGTGTAGCGCGAGGCCAGCTGGATGATGCCGCGCGCCCCCAAGGGGTCGCACCATTCGGAGTTGTAGCGGATCTCGGTGCGGGCCGGGTCCAGCACCCTACTCGCCTGGGCGTAATAGGTGGCGGCGTTGGCCTCGATCTGCTCGCGCGTCAGCGACGGGCGGGTGGTATTGCGCCCACTGGGATCACCGATCATGGACGTGAAGTCGCCGATCAGGAAGATCACGGTATGCCCGAGATCCTGCAGCTGGCGCATTTTGTTCAGCACCACGGTATGGCCCAGGTGAATGTCGGGCGCCGTGGGATCCAGGCCGAGCTTGATGCGCAGCGGCACCCCGGTGGCCCGGCTGCGCGCAAGCTTTTGCGCAAACTCGGCCTCGACCAGCAACTCCTCGCAGCCGCGGCGGGCAATGCGCAGGTCGGCCTCGACCTCGGGCGTGATGGGGTGAGAAGGCAGATTCATCATGAAAAATGCCGGCCAAGGGCTAGCCAGCGCACAAGAAAAAATGTTAAAAACCCGAAAATTCTAGACCATACGGCCCAAACCCTATGGGCTAGGGTATCCGACCAACCCGCGCAGCCTCCTCGGCTGCTCCACCAAACATCGCTTCACGACGCCGGCGTCCACATGGAAGACGCCGTCTCCCGCATGCGGCATCGCCCGCACCGCGCGGGACGTTTTCTTTTAGCAGAGGGCTTATACACGATGACCCGTGGCACCAACGATCCACACAGCACCCCGATTCGTGTAAACGTCCAGTCCGCTGCTTGCACCACCCACACCACCACGTCCCGCCGTGGCAAGACCTTTCGCCGCGCACTGCTGGCTGCCGCCGTCGGCCTGTTCGGCGCCGCGGCCGCCCTGGGCATGGTCCAGGCGCCCGATGACTATACCGACATGCCGCCGCAGCGCCAGGTCCGCGACGTGCTCGACATCTCGTCGGCCGACATGCAAGTCGGCGAAAGCGGCAGCCATCCCTACATCAGCGAAACCCGCATCCGGCCCGGCGACACCTTGGCTGCCATTCTTTCGCGGCTGGGCGTGTCCGAGCCTGGATTGCAGGCCTTCCTGACACAGGACGAATCGGCGCGCAGCATCTATCGCCTGTATCCGGGCCGGTCGGTCCAGGCCGCCGTCGACGCCGATGGCAAGCTCGTCTGGTTACGCTACGTGCACACGCCCGGCGCCGAAAAGAACGGTCAGGTCCACACCGGCCTACTGCTGATCGAGCCTGACGGCGACGGCGGCTTCAAGGCGCAGGAACTCACCCACGAAACCGAACGGCAGGTGCGCGTGGCGGTGGGCACCATACGCAGCTCGCTGTTCGGCGCCACCGATGCGGCCGGCGTGCCCGACTCCATCACGCTGCAGATGGCCGAGATCCTGGGCAGCAAGATCGACTTCCTGCGTGACCTGCGCCAGGGTGACCAGTTCCGCCTGGTCTATGAAGTGCGCAGCCACGAAGGGCGCTACGCCGGCGCCGGGCGCGTGCTGGCGTTGGAATTCATCAACCGCGGCAAGAGCCACACCGCAGTGTGGTTCAACCCGGACGGCAAGTCCGGCAGCTATTACGACTTCGAAGGCAACAGCCTGCGCGGCGCATTCCTGCGCAACGCGATCAAGTTCTCGCGCATCAGCTCCACCTTCGGGATGCGCATGCATCCCATCCACAAGCGATGGACCGGCCACAAAGGCGTGGACTACGCCGCGCCCACAGGCACGCCGATCCACGCCACGGCCGACGGGGTCGTCGAATTCGCCGGCCGCCAGAACGGCTACGGCAACGTCGTCATCCTGCAGCATGCCGGCAAGTACTCCACCCTTTATGCACACCAAAGCCGCATCGCGCCCGGCCTGAAGAAAGGCGACCGCGTCTCGCAAGGCCAGGTGATCGGCTACGTCGGATCCACCGGTTGGGCCACCGGCCCGCACCTGCATTACGAATTCCGCATCGCCGGCACACCGGTCGACCCGCTGTCGGTCACGCTGCCGGTGGCTCGCAAGCTCGAGCCGCGCGAAGCCAAGGCCTTCGCGCAGGCGGTCCAACCGTACAAGCAGCAAATCCAGATGCTGGCGCAACTGCACCAGGCGCCGCTGGAAGAGCCTGCTGAGACCGTCGCGGCGCGCTGACCGCCGGCCGCCGCGCATCCGCGACCCGCAACGACTGCCCCTGCCCGATCCGCTTACCGCCATGGCGACGCAACGCCGCTACTACATCGGGCTGATGTCCGGCACGAGCATGGACGGCGTGGACGGCGTGCTGGCCGAGTTCTCCGCGCCTGCTTCGGCGCGCGGCGACAGGCAAAGCCAGCCGGCCGTTGCCGAGAAGCGGGAAACGCCCCCGCGGGCCGAGATCCACGTCGTGGCCGAAGCCAGCCTGGCCCTGCCCGCTGCGCTGCGCGCAGAGCTCATGGCACTGAACAGCCCCGGGCCTGACGAGCTCGCCCGTAGCGCCCTGGCCGCCGCACAGCTGGCCCAGCAGTATGCCCAGGTGGTGGCCGCCCTGCTCTACCGCGGCGAGGTCGAGGCGCACGAGGTCGTGGCCATCGGCGCCCATGGCCAGACGGTGCGGCACCGGCCTGACCTGGGCTACACGATCCAGCTGAACAACCCTTCGCTGCTTGCCGAACTGACGGGGATCGCCGTCGTGTCGGACTTCCGCAGCCGCGACATCGCCGCCGGCGGCCAGGGCGCCCCGCTGGCCCCAGCCTTCCACGCCGCCCAGTTCAGCGCCGACCGGCCCGTGGCGGTGCTCAACCTGGGCGGGATCGCCAACGTCACCCTGCTGCAGCCGGGGCGCGATCCGATGGGCTTCGACACGGGACCGGCCAATGTCCTGCTGGACATGTGGTGCGCCAGGCACCAGGGCAGGCCCTATGACGAGGGAGGCCGCTGGGCAGCCGCCGGCCGCGTCAACCTCGCGCTGCTCGAAGGGCTGGTCGCCGATGAGCCCTGGTTCGCCCTGGCCCCGCCCAAGTCCACCGGCCGCGACCTATTCAACATGCAATGGCTCGAACGCGGCCTGGCCCGCCACGGCCAGGGGCTAGCGCCCGCCGACGTCCAGGCCACGCTGCAGCGGCTGACCGCGCGCACGGTCGCCGACGCGGTGCGCGCCACCGGCGTGGACGTCGAGGAAGTGCTGGTCTGCGGCGGCGGCGCGAACAACACCGGCCTGATGCGCGACCTGGCCGACTGCCTGCAACGGCCGGTGCGCGCCACGGACGAGGCCGGCGTGCCCGCCAAGCTGGTCGAGGCGCTGGCATTCGCCTGGCTGGCTTGGGCCCACGTCAACCGAGTGCCTGCCGGCCTGCCATCGGTGACAGGCGCACGCGGCAGCCGCGTGCTCGGCGCCTGGTATCCGGCCTGAGCCTCGCTCGCCCGGCCTTGTCATGGGCCGCGCAGCGCGTCGAGCTCTTGCTCCCCCATGGCCAAGGCCAAATCGGCCAGCGCGGCCGTGACCGCCAACGCCTGTCGCATTTCGTCCTCGCGGATCAAGGCCGGCACGTCGCCCGCTGACAGGATGCGGTTGACGCGCGAAGACGGTTTGCCGAAGCCGGCCACCAGCCGCAACGCCGGAATGCCATGGCGCGCAAAGTTGGCGTGGTCGGAATTGGGCATCAAGGGCAGCCACGTCTCGACCGGCACGCCGGCAGCTTGCGCTGCACGGCCAACCAGCGGGCCGAGCTTTTCGAAGCCGCTGATCAGCGCAGTCAGGCTGGCGTCGCCCGCTACCGTATCGAGGTTGATGTTCAGCTTCAAACGGGCGCGCTCGGCCGGCTCCAAGCCATCCAGGTAGCGGGCCGATCCGGCCAGGGCCCATTCCTCGGCGCAAAACAGGCACACGCGCAAGCCCGCCGTATCCGGGCCGACCCGCGGCGCGAGCAGGCGGGCGGCCGCCAGCGCCACCGCCACGCCCGTGGCGTTGTCCAGCGCACTGACGCCAAGGTCGTGGCCATCGACGTGTGCGCTAATCACGATGCGGCTGTCCCGTCCCCCTGGCAGGTCGAAGACACCCACCGCGGCACGCGAATCGGGCACTTCCTCGCCTTCGATCACCAGCCGGGCCAATGTCCCTGCCGGTGCCCCGGCCAGGCGCTGCGCCGACTCGGCGTCGATATATGCGGCTGGGATGCCGTGACCGTTGCGTGGCCGCCCGGACGAGCCAGACAGCAGGCCGACGCCCGGCAACGGATTGGCGATAAGAAAACCCGCCGCCCCGGCAGCCACGGCCATGTCGTACTTGCGCCGGCGATGCAGGTGAGTCGGCGAAAACGGATACTCGTGGCGCACCAGCACAATGTGACCAGGAATGCGCCCGGCCATGCGCTCGAAGTCTTCGGTCCGGCCGGTGCCCAAGTCGAGCACCGGCGCCACCAGCCCTCCCGCCTCGGTGGATGCCGAGCGCAGCAACGGCTTGCAGGCCAGGAACGCTTCACCGCCGCCGGGTGTGATCAGGCTCAAGCTAGCCCCTAGGCAGCGCCAGCCGTCATAGGGCACGGCCAGCCGGCTGACGCGGCCAGCACCGATTTCGCGCAGGCGCCCAAGCGCCCAGTCCAGCGCTGCCTCATCCTGGCCGGAACCGGACAGGCGACCGCCAAAACCGCAGATCGCCCGAAAATCATCCATCAACGCCGCGTCGGTACTTGCGGCGGCCAACCACGTGCTCATCGCGGCGTCTCCTGCAAGCCGCGTCATTCGAGCTTGATGCCGGCGCGTTGCACCACGTCCTGCCAGCGCGCGAAGTCTTCGGTCAGGAAAGCCTGCAGGGCCGCCGCGCCGGAATCGGCCGGTTGCACCACGCTCACGCTTGCCAGGCGCTGCTTAACCGCGTCGGACTGCAGCACCTTGCCCACGGCTGCCTCCAGGCGCTGCAGGACTTCCTTGGGGGTGCCAGCCGGCGCAACCAGCCCCCACCAGCTTTGTACGGTTAGCTCAGGCATGCCCAGCTCGGCGAACGTGGGCACATCCGGCGTATCGCGGTTCCGTTCGGGCGAGGAGACCGCGACTGGCGTGATGCGCCCGGCCTGGTAAAGCGCCGCCGCCGTGGGCATGGTGGTGAAACTGGTGTCGATTTGGCCGCCGGCCAAGTCGCTGACCGATGCCGAGGCGCCCTTGTAGGGGATGTGCGTCAGGCGCGTGCCGGTCCGCAGCATGAAAAGCTCGGCCATCAGGTGCGTGAACGATCCGTTGCCACCCGAGCCGATCGACAGCTTGCCCGGCTGGGCCTTGGCCGCGGCGACCAGGTCCGCGACGGTACGAAACTGGGAGCCTGGGCCGACGAATAGGTACATGGGCGAGACCCCCAACAAGGCTACCGGCGCAAAATCCTTGCGCGCGTCGTACTTGACGCGCTCCTGGTACAGCGCTGGCACGATGGTGAACGGCACGTCGGCGATCAACAGCGTGTAGCCGTCAGGCGCAGCCGCCGCGACATAGGCGGTACCGATCATGGAGCCTGCCCCAGCCCGGTTCTCCACCACGACGGGCTGGCCGAGCGCTTCGGCGAGCTGGTCGCTAATGGCACGGGCCAATACGTCCGAACTGCCGCCTGCCGAATACGGCACGACCAGCTTGACGGGTTTGTCAGGATAGGCAGCTTGGGCGGGCGATGCCGCCGCCAACACAGCGGGCACACATGCGGCCGCGAGGATCTTGCGTAGGCGATTCATGGCTGACTCGGTATGAGGCGTGTTGTGGACAAGGGTCATGACACGCCTGCATTCTGGGGCGCACCCCGCCAGCTCCCAAGCGATATATCTGCATGCGCTATTCCATTGCGGAATAGCGGCTCGGCAAACAATTCGGCGGACCCACCGTGTTTCAGCGACCGAGAAAGCGCCGCACCTCCTGGTTCAGCTTCTCGGCCCGCTCGGCGACCCAGGCGCACAGGGCTTCGGCGTAGGGACCGCCCACGTTGGGGCGAGGCTGCAGCAGGAAATAACCGTAGCGCCCTTCCACCGCCTCGCCCAGTGGACGCACCAGCCGCCCGTCCTGCAATTGCTGCAGCACCATGCATAGGGGTACGACCGCCGCCCCCAACCCGTTGAGCACGGCCGGCAGCAGCACTGAAAAACCTTCGAATTCCGGCGCCGACGCCGGCGGGCCTGGCCACATCGGCGCCATCTCGGCTCGCCACTCATCCCAGCCGTAGCCGCGCTGGGCGCGCTTGAGCAGCGTCACCTTATCCAAGTCGGCCACCGAGCACACTGGGGTACGCGCCAGTAGCGCGGGTGCAGCCACCAGCGCCATCTCCCTGCCGCAAAGGTATTGGGCCGACATGCCCGAGACATGCCCAGTGTGTAGCTGGATCTCCGCATCGAACCGCTCGGTGCGGTCGCGCCCGTACAGCAGGCGCGGGCGCACGTTGACCCGAACCCCAGGATGGCGCTCGAAGAATTCCGGCAAGGCTGGAATCAGGCAAAACTGGGCAAAGGACGGCGAGACCGCCAAGTTCAACGCCACCCGGGTATTCGGATGGGACACCATGGCCTCGGCTTCGTCGATCAGCCGCAGCGCTGCAGCGATCCGCTCCAAGTAGACCGCGCCGGCATGAGTCAGGCGCAACCCCGTGGACATGCGCTTGAAAAGCGCACACCCAAGCCGGGTTTCCAGTGCGGCGATGTGCTTGCTGACAGCGCTTTGCGTCAGGTGCATCGCTTCGGCGGTGCGGCTGAAGTTCAGCGTCCTCGCCGCAGCGGCGAAGATGCGCAGCGAGGTCAGGGAATTACGGGACCCTTTCATGGAGCATGACGAGAGCGCGCATGAAAAAAGCCATGGTACTGCCATGGCTTTTTTGCCGCATCAACGCGGCGGCAGGGTCGGGCTGCTGCGTCAGACGGAAAACGACGAGCCGCAGCCGCAGGTGGTCGTGGCGTTGGGGTTGCGGATGACGAACTGCGCGCCTTCGAGGTCTTCCTTGTAGTCGATCTCGGCGCCGACGAGGTATTGGAAGCTCATCGGGTCAACCAGCAGTTGCACGCCGTTCTTCTCGAGCTTGGTGTCATCCTCGGCGACGTCTTCGTCGAACGTAAACCCATACTGGAAGCCGGAGCAACCGCCGCCCTGGACGAAGACGCGCAGCTTCAGGTTGGGGTTGCCCTCTTCGTCGAGCAGCTGCTTGACCTTGGCAGCGGCCGAATCGGTAAAGATCAGCGGCTCGGCAGGCGGGGCCTGCAGATCCACGGTTTCGGTGACAGCATTCATGTTTGACTCCTGGAGCCGCCGGCGGTTGGCGGCGACGATGGCTGCGCCATGCGCAGCCGGACATGCGTCCACTATAGCGCAGCCGCGAGGCGCCGCCAAACGGCCCAGGCCGGGCCACATCCGGGTCGCAGAAACGGCTGGATTCAGAAATCGACGTCGACGCTGCGCACGGCGCGCACGATCTTGCCTTCGAGCACCCGCACCGAAATCGACTGCGGGATGAAGCTGGCCGGCACCGCCAGCACGCCTACGCTACGCTGGTATTGATCGAAGCGCAGGGCGAAAAGTTCCCTGGCCGCCTCGGCCGAGGGCGCGGCACTGCCGTCGGGGCGGACCTGCAAGGGCAGCAGCTCCTGCGTCACCCGGCGGCCGTTGCGCATGCCCGAGGCGACGAATTGCAGCCGGCCTTGGAAAGCCTTGCCTGCCTGCGCGGGATTGCGCAGCAACAGCACACGGTAGCGCAGCGCGGCACCGTGGCGCTCGAACGCCGCGCCGCGGATCTCCAGCGAGCCCTTGGGCCCTGCCGGCAACAGTTGATCGAAGAACGCGAGCTGGTCGCGCAGGCGGCCGAGCTCGTCCTGCACCGACTGCAGCTCCCCCGCCAGTGCAGCGCGGGCGCCTTGCGCCAGCGCGAGCTCGGCGCGAACGTGATCGAGCTGCCGGTGCAGGGCCTGGCTTTGCGTCTCGGCCTGCTCGGCCCGTTGCGCCAGCAGGGCCGCCTGCCGGGGCGTGGGTGCACCCCCAGCGTACAACCGATATTGGGCATAGCGATAACCGAGCGCGATACCCAGCGCCAGCGCCAGCAGCGCGATCGCTAGCAACCAGCGTTCCTGCCAGGCCCAGTCGCGCAGGCGAACCGCGGTGGACGACACGCCTGCCATGCGGACCGCCCCTTTTAGGGCAGGATGGCGACTTGGTCCAGCCCGGCGGTTTCAGGCAGGCCGAACATCAGGTTCATGTTCTGCACCGCCTGGCCGGCCGCGCCCTTGACGAGGTTGTCCTGCACCACCAGCACGACCAGCTGGTCGAGCTGCGGGCGGTGCACGGCGATGCGCAGCATATTGGAAGCGCGCACGGAGCGGGTCTCGGGCAGGCTGCCTGCAGGCAGCACATCCACGCAGGGATCATTGGCGTAGCGCTGCTCGTACAGCGCCTGGAAATCGACGTCGCGATGCTCGGGCAAGATGCGCGCGTAGAGCGTCGTGAACATGCCGCGCACCATGGGCACCAAGTGCGGGACGAAGGTCAGGTTGACCGACTGCCCCGCCACGCGCTGCAGCTGCTCGGAAATTTCCGGGTGATGGCGGTGGCCGGCCACGCCGTAGGCCTTGAAGTTGTCGCTGACCTCGGAATAGATCAGGCCAAGCTCGGCCTTGCGGCCGGCACCGGTGACGCCGGATTTGCAGTCGGCGATGACGCCCGAGATGTCGATGCGCACGGTGCCCTCGAGCAGCGGCGCCAGCCCCAATAGCACGGTGGTCGGGTAGCAGCCGGGATTGGCGATCACGCGCGCGCGGGCGATGCCGGCGCGGTCAAGCTCGACCAGGCCGTAGACGGCCTCGGCGAGGATGTCCGGGCAGGTATGCGGGATCTTGTACCACTTCTCGAACACCGCGGTGTCCTTCAGGCGGAAGTCCGCCGCCAGGTCGATGATGCGGGTGCCTGCTGCCAGCAGTTCACGCGCCTGGCTCATGGCGACGCCGTGGGGCGTGGCGAAGAAAACCACGTCGCAGCCGGCCAACGGCGCCTCGTCGGGTGAGGAAAAGGCCAGGCTGACGCGCCCGCGCAGGCTGGGGAACATGTCGGCCACGGGCATGCCGTGTTCTTTTCGGGAGGTGATCGCGGCAAGCTCGACGTGGGGGTGCTGGGACAACAGGCGCAGCAGCTCGACCCCGGTGTAGCCGGTGCCGCCGACGATGCCTGCCTTGATGCGCGTATTGGGAGCAAGAGCCATGATTCACCTTCCTGGGTACGAAGGCGGATTATCCCATTCCTTGGGCTGCTCACAAAACCGGCGGGCCGCCCCCCAGGCCCCGTCCGGCGAGCCTGGCACCGCCCGCCGGACGGGCGTCCACCCCAGCCGGCGGGCGCACGGGGCCCGCTTGGCAAAAGAAAAGCCCTCCCGAAGGAGGGCTTTGCGGTCCGGGCATCCCGGGGCACGAAGCCCCGGCGACAGCCTGGCAGGCAAAATCAGCGCTTGCTGAACTGCTTGCGGCGACGTGCCTTGTGGAAACCGACTTTCTTGCGCTCGACCTCGCGGGCGTCACGGGTGACCAGGCCGGCCTGCGACAGCACCGGCTTGAGCGAGGCGTCGTAGTCGATCAGCGCGCGGGTGATGCCGTGGCGCACCGCACCAGCCTGGCCGCTTTCGCCGCCGCCGTGCACGTTGATGTGGAAGTCGAACGACTCCAAGTGGCCGGTCAGCTCCAGGGGCTGGCGCACGATCATGCGGCCGGTCTCGCGGGCGAAGTACTCGTCCACGGGCTTGCCGTTGACGATGATCTTGCCCGAACCCTTCTTGAGGAACACGCGCGCCACCGAGGTCTTGCGGCGGCCGGTTCCGTAGTTCCAGTTACCGATCATGGCGTTTCCTTAGATTTCCAGCGGCTTGGGCTGTTGGGCCGTATGCGGATGCTCGGATCCCGCATACACCTTGAGTTTCTTGATCATGGCGTAGCCCAGCGGCCCCTTGGGGAGCATGCCCTTGACGGCCTTCTGGAGGGCGCGGCCGGGAAAGCGTTGCTGCATTTTCCCGAAAGTGGTCTCGCGGATACCGCCCGGATAGGTGGTGTGGCGGTAGTACTTCTTGTCCAGCGACTTGTTGCCGGTGACCACGAGGTCGGCGGCATTGATGACGACGATGTAGTCGCCCGTGTCGACATGGGGCGTGAATTCGGGCTTGTGCTTGCCGCGCAGACGGCGTGCGACTTCGCTGGCCACACGACCGAGGACTTTGCCCTTGGCGTCAATCACATACCAGTCACGCTTGACTTCATGCGGCTTGGCCACAAAGGTCTTCATGATGGTTCCTGGTAAAGAGTTTCCGGGCCGGACATCCGGCCTGGCCTCCCCTTGGCGCAAGGCCGCACGAAGCGCCTGCGTCCCAGGGCCCGAAAGCCCCGCCCGGACACGGCAAAACCCGCGACGGCCAGCTGCACGTTTGCCAGAAAGCGTTGTCAACCCGCCCGTGCAAAGCGCAAAACCAAGAGGTAAGCCGGCGATTCTAGCACATTTTGGCGCCAGGAAGGCGCCCGCCCTTGTCCGCAAAACAAAACGGCCCACCCCCCCGGCGCTGGCCGGCAAGGCGGGCCGCTGGCGGGGGCCGGCCGGGCCGCTGGCGGGGGGCCGGCCGGGCCGGCACCATGCCGCAAGCGTGCCTACTTGGAACCGCGACCCAGGGCGGTGCTCAGGTACTGGTCGTACGAGCCTTCGGCCACGCGGAACCAGGGCACCACTTCGTCGCGGTAGCCCATGTAGTTTTCATACATGGCCTTGAACTTCGGATCCTTGGCCGCGAACTCGGCGTACACCTTGTTGGCCGCATCCCAGCTGGCGTCCATGACCGCACGCGGGAAGGCGCGCAGTTGCGCGCCGGCGGCGATCAGGCGGCGCAGGGCGGCGGCGTTCAGCGCGTCGTAGCGGGCAGTCATGGCCACGTGGGCGGTGCGGCTGGCCGCCTCGATGATCGCCTGGTAGGTCTTGGGCAGGTCGTTCCAGACGGATTCGTTGACGTAGAGCGACACCTGCGGGCCGCCTTCCCACCAGCCGGGGTAGTAGTAATACTGGGCGACCTTGTTGAAGCCCAGCTTCTCGTCGTCGTAGGGGCCGACGTACTCGACGGCGTCGAGCGTGCCCTTTTCCAGCGACGGATAGATGTCGGCCGGACCCAGCTGCTGCGGCACCACGCCCAGGCGCGAGAGCACTTCGCCGGCAAAGCCGGCCGTGCGCATCTTCAGGCCCTTGAGGTCGTCGACCGACTTGATTTCCTTGCGGTACCAGCCGCCCATCTGCGTGCCGGTGTTGCCCATCGGGAAGTTGACGATCTTGTACTGCTTGTACATTTCCCGGGTGAGCTTCAGGCCGTCGCCCTCGAACATCCAGGCATTCATCTGGCGCGCGTTCAGGCCGAAGGGCACCGCCGCGTCAAAGCACAGGATGGGATCCTTGCCGTAGTAGTAATAGCCCACCGTATGGCCGAGCTCGATCGTGTTGTTCGAGACGGCGTCCAGCACCTGCAGCGCCGGGACGATCTCACCCGCGGGGAAGTGGCGGATGGTGACCTTGCCGCCGGTCGCCTCGGACACGAACTTGCAGAAGATTTCACCGGTCCCGAAGAGGGTATCCAGCGCGCGCGTAAAACTCGAGGCCATGCGCCAGTTCAGCGTGGGGGCATCCTGGGCATAGACAGGCGCGGCCACGGCCGCGCTGCCGGCCACCGCGCCCAGGCCGGCCTTTTTCAGGAAGGAACGACGTTGCATTGCGGATCTCCTCCGGGAAGCTTGGAAATGAACTCGGCACGCGGCAGGCGGCCGTCACCGGGAATATTACACCTTGTCAAATATTCGGACGGGATGCTGCGTCGCAACTAGCTGCCGGCGATCGACATTTGCTCGATCAGCACCGAGCCGCAGGTCTTGGTGCCGCGCGTGATCGTGTCGGCGCCCACGGCCACGATCTGGCCGAACATCTCGGCCAGGTTGCCGGCGATGGTGATCTCTTCCACGGCATGCTGGATTTCGCCGTTCTCGACCCAATAGCCGAATGCGCCGCGGGAATAATCGCCCGTGACGTAGTTCACGCCCTGCCCGATGAGCTCGGTCACCAGCAAGCCGCGGTCGAGCTTGCGCAGCATGGCCCGCAGGTCATCGTGCGGCGACGTCAGGGTCGAGCGCAGCGTCAGGTTGTGCGAGCCGCCGGCATTGCCGGTCGTCTGCATGCCAAGCTTGCGCGCCGTGTAGGTCGACAAGAAATACCCTTGCAGCACGCCGTCGGCGACCACCCGGCGCGCCCGCGTGCGCACGCCCTCGTCGTCGAAGGGCGAACTGCCGGTGGCGCCGCGCACGTGCGGATCTTCGTCGATGCTGATGTGCGACGGAAAGATTTGCCGGCCCAGCGCATCGACCAAGAAGCTTGCCTTGCGGTAGAGCGCGCCCCCGCTGGCTGCCTGCGTCAACGCACCCAGCAACCCCAGCGCCAGCGGCGCCTCGAACAGGACGGGGAACTTGCCGGTGGGGATGCGCCGGGCCGACAGGCGCGACAGCGTGCGCTCGGCCGCATAGCGGCCCACGGCCTCGGGCGCGGCCAGGCGCGCCGGATCGCGCTCGGACGTATACCAGTAGTCGCGCTGCATGCGTGCCCCGTGTCCTGCGATGGGCGCGACGGACACGCTGTGCCGGGAATACGGATAGCCGCCCAGGAAGCCCCGCGTATTGCCCAGCACGAAATGGCCTTCGTAGGTGCTGACACTGGCGCCGTCGCTATTGGTGATGAGTGGGTCGGTGTCGCGGGCGGCCCGCTCGGCGCGCAGCGCGAGCGCTATCGCCGAATCGGTGTCCAACGCCCACGGGTGGTGCAGGTCCAGGTCGGGGTAATCGGTGGCCAGCAGCTCAGCCTCGGGCAGTCCGGCTGCCGGATCTTCCGCGGTGTGACGGGCGATGTGCCAGGCGGCTTCCACGGTTTCGCGCAACGCCGCCGGCGAGAAGTCCGAGGTGGACGCCGACCCACGCCGCTGCCCGGCGAAAACGGTGACGTCCAGCGAACGGTCGCGCGTCTGCTCGACCGTTTCGACGTCGTCCTTGCGCACGGTCACGGACAGCCCCTGGCTTTCCGAGACCTCCGCGGCGGCGTCGCTGGCCCCGAGCGCGCGCGCATGGGCTAGCACCTGCTGCACGATTTCGCGGAAACGCGCTTGGTCAGCGGCGATGGGAAGGGGAGGAAGGGAATCGGCCATTGCAATCCAATTTGATCAGACTCGGTATCATAGCCAAGTCCGCCTATGCCTTTTCCCCGATGACCCCACCCGTTCGCGATTCCCTTCCCGACTACCCCGGCGCACCCGACCCGGCCGACACCCGCCCCAGCAAGTCACAAGTCAAGCGCGAGATGCACGCGCTGCTCGACCTGGGCAAGCAGCTCGTCGATCTATCGCCCGAGCGCCTCAAGCAGCTGCCGCTGTCGGAAAAGCTCTACGAAGCGATACGCGAGGCCCAACGCATCACCAGCCGCGAGGGCCGGCGCCGCCAGGTCCACTACGTCGGCAAGCTGATGCGCGATGCACCGGCCGACGAGATCCGGGCGCGCCTGCACGAATGGGAGCACGGCTCGCGCCAGCAGGCCGCGCAGCTGCATCGGCTGGAGGCGCTGCGCGAAGACCTGATGGCCGACGACCGCGCCCTGACACGGCTGCTGGACGAACATCCGGGTGCGGACAGCCAGGCCCTGCGCGCAGCCATACGCGCCGCGCGTAGCGAAGCGGCCGCCAACAAGGCCTTGCCGCCCGGCGCCGAGCCGAAGCGTAAACATTACCGGGCGCTGTACCAGGCGCTCAAGACCTTGCTGGAAACGTCATGATGCTGGACTGCGTCGAACTGGAAACCGCCCCCCACCCCACTCATTCCGTCATCTGGCTGCATGGCCTGGGCGCCGACGGCCACGACTTTGCCCCCATCGTTCCCGAGCTCGGCCTGTCCGATGCGCCGGCCGTGCGCTTCGTCTTTCCGCACGCCCCGGTGCAGCCGGTCACCATCAATGGCGGCATGGCGATGCGCGCCTGGTACGACATCCTGACGATGGACCTGGTGCGCCGCGAAGACGAGGCCGGCATCCGGCGCTCGGAACAGGCGGTGTGCGAGCTGATCCGCCGCGAGAATGCGCGCGGCGTACCGGCCCGCAATATTGTTCTGGCTGGCTTTTCCCAAGGCTGCGCGATGACGCTGCATATCGGCCTGCGCTACCCCGAGCGCCTGGCAGGACTGATCGGGCTTTCGGGCTATTTGCCCCTGCTGGACCTGTGCGAGTCCGAGCGCTGCGCGGCCAACGCCGACACACCCATCTTCCTTGCGCACGGACAGTTCGATCCGGTGGTGGCGATCGAGCGCGCCGATGCTTCGCGCGCCCTGCTGGCTCGGCTCGGCCACGACGTGCGCTGGCGTACCTATCCGATGCCACACGCGGTGTGCCCGCCCGAAATCGCCGACATCGCGGCGTTCCTGCGCGAAGTCCTCGCCTGACGCGGTGCGGTCGCCCTGCGCACGCAGGCGTTGGCCGCGCGCGCAGGCAACCCTCATCATGCGCTAGGCTTCCTGGCCCACGCCAGGCAAGGGCAGCCAGACGCGCCGCATGCCGGGGTCCTCGGCGTCGGGGTCGTTGACGAAACCCAGGCTCTCCATCAAGCGCAGCATGGGCCGGTTGTCCGAAAGCACCACGCCTTCCAAGTACATCAGGCCCTGCTCGCGCGCGGCCGCGATCAAGACTTGCATGAGCTCGCGGCCCAGCCCCTTGCGTTGCCAGTCGTCGCCGATGACCAGCGCGTACTCGGCGCCGCGCCCGTCCGGGTTGCGCAGGTAATGCGCCAAGCCGATGATTACCTCGTGCGGATGGCCGCGATGCGCCGGGTTAGGCATCTGCACCGTCGCCACCAACGCCAGTTCGCGGTGGTAATCGACCTGCGTGTAGCGTGCCAGCATGCGCGGAGTCAGCTCGCGCATCATGGAAATGAAGCGCATGTAGCGGCTGCGCTCGGACAAGCCGCGCATGAAGGCCTGCAGCGGTTCGGCGTCCTCCGGCCGGATCGGCCGGATCACCCATGGCGTGCCATCGGCGAACTGGCGCTGCTGCACCCAGTTCGACGGGTAAGGATGGATGGCCATGTGGGGATAGCCGGCGCCCTGGGGATTGCTGCAGGCTGGATGCTCGGTCAGCACGACGACTACGCCGCCGGCCACGAGCCCGTCATCGGCCACGTATAGCGGATCCAGTTCCAGGCGCTCGACGTCGGGCAGCTCGGTGGCTAACTCGGACAGCTGCACCAGCGCCGAACGCAACGCCTCGAAGGCAGCTGGGCTGGTGCGCGGCTGCAGCACGCGGCGCCAAATGCGGCTGCGCTCGATGAGCTGGCGCGCCAGGTAGCCGTTGAGCGGTGGCAGGTCCATGCCTCGGTCGGCTGCCGCCAGCGACGAACCGGCGCCGCCAGCACCCAGGTGCAGCACCGGCCCGAAGCGGGCATCGGTATGCAGCCGGATCGCCGCTTCGGGCAGCGCATCCTCGGCCTGGCGGTGCGCCGCGGCCGCCTCGGCGTCGACCAGGACGTGCACGTCGAAGGCGGCGAGCAGGCGCCGGCACGATTCGACATCGAGCGTGCGCCGCCCCTGCCGGCGCGCCTGGTCTATGGCTTGCCGGGCCGCCGCCAAATCCGGCCGGCGGCCCAGCGGTACCGGCGGCTGGGTTTGCAGCAGCAGCTGCTGGTTGTAATGGTGCGTGGCCAGGACGCCGAATGCATCGGCCGCCGACTCGGGCGTGCGAAAGGCGGAGGTGCCGGCCGCATCCAGCCGTCGCCGCAGCGGCCGCATGCCCGCGTCGCCCATCAGGCAGGTGATCACCGGTTTGCGCGCGTTCGGCGCCACGGCCGCCAGGCAGTCGGCAACGCCGCCCAGGTCCGAACGCGGGTCGGGCGCGAGTGCGGCCAGCACGCCGTCGACGCCCGGATCGTCGAGCAGGCATTCCAGCACCGCGCGGGTGCGAGCGCCGTCGAGCGGCGCATGGGTAATGACCGGGTTGGCCACCGCCGCCCCCGGCCCGAGCAGGCCGGACAGCTCCCTCACCGTGGCTGCCGATAGCTGCGCGGGCAGCACCGGCGCATCCTCGCCCATCAAGTCCAACGCCAGCTGGGGCGGGCCGCTGCCATTGGAAAACAGGGCGATGCGCCGTCCGCGCGGGCGCCGCGTGTAGGCTAGCACCTTCAACGCCGAGAACAGCTGCACGAAGTAACGTACGCGCACGGCGCCGGCGCGGCGCAGCGCCGCGTCGAACACCGCGTCGGCGCCGGCCGGATCGCGCGAGCGTCCCGCGCGCAGCACCACGACCGGCTTGACGCTGGCCGCCGCGCGCAGCGCGCTCATGAATTCCCGCGCAAATCCGATGTCTTCGACGTAGAGCGCGATGCTGTCGGTGCGCGCGTCGGTCGCCAGGAAATCGAGCACGTCCGGCAAGCCGAGCACCGCCTCGTCGCCCAGCGCCACGGCGGTCGAAAAGCCGATCTGCACATCCTCGGCCCAATCCATCACGGCGGCCATGATGGCGCGCGACTGCGCCACCAGCGCCACCCTGCCCTGGTTGGCCAGCGTCGGGTGCTGGCTCAGGTTCAGGCCGGCATGCGGCCGCTGCAATCCGAAGGAGTTGGGCCCGAGCAGCGCGCAGCCGTTTTGCCAAGCCCAATCGCGGCACAGCTGGGCGGTACCCGACGGATCGGGATCGTCCTTGTCGTGCGGCAGGACGATGGCCGCGCGCGGCCGCCAGCGCGACAACGCCTGCAGCGTCGGCGCCAGGGCGTCGGGCGCCACGCAAAGCACTACGGCGTCCACCCTGCCATCGGCAGGCACGCCGGCCAGGCGATCGGGTAACTGCGGCACATCGCCGACGCCGCACAGGACCTGCGTGAGCGCATCCCGCCGCCCGGCCGGCAAGAAGTCCCGCACCGCGAGAGGGCGGTCCGCGGCCACCAGCAACGTACGGGGCTCGAACAATGGGGCGAGGGCGTGGCGCTGCATGGGCGTATGCGCGACTCATCTAAAATTGATGCCACCCGCAACGATACACCCGCGCGCGCCACGGCGAGCACCTGCGCCGCCGCCGGCGGCGCCCATCACCCGATAACATGACGACACCCGCCCCCTCCGAAGTCCGCACCCGCTTTGCGCCCTCGCCCACCGGCTTCCTGCACCTGGGCGGCGCGCGCACCGCGCTGTTTTCCTGGGCGTACGCCCGCCACCATGGCGGCACCTTCATCCTGCGCGTGGAAGACACCGACCTGCAGCGTTCGACGCCGCAAGCCGTGCAGGCCATCCTGGACGGCATGCAATGGCTGGGCCTGACGCCGGACGAAGGCCCCTTCTATCAAATGCAGCGCATGGACCGCTATCGCGAAGTCATCGCCCAGATGCTCGCGGCGGGCACGGCCTACTATTGCTATAGCACCCCCGAGGAAGTCGAGGCCATGCGCGAGGCGGCACGGGCCGCCGGGCGCAAGCCGCGCTACGACGGCACGTGGCGCCCGGAACCGGGCAAGGTGCTGCCGCCCATCCCGGAAGGACGCAAGCCGGTCGTCCGGTTCAAGAACCCGCAGGAAGGCACTACGTCCTGGAATGACCTGGTCAAGGGGCCGATCAGCTTCGACAACGCCGAGCTCGACGACCTGGTCATCGCCCGCGCAGACGGCACGCCCACCTACAATTTCTGCGTCGTGGTCGACGATTGGGACATGCGCATCACCCATGTGCTGCGCGGTGATGACCACGTCAACAACACGCCTCGCCAGATCAACATCCTGCGGGCGCTGGGCGCGCCGGTACCGCAGTACGGCCACGTGCCCATGATCCTGGGCCCGGATGGCGAAAAGCTATCCAAGCGCCACGGCGCGGTTAGCGTCATGGAATACGAAACGCAGGGCTATCTGCCCGAAGCCATGGTCAACTATCTGGCCCGGCTGGGCTGGAGCCATGGCGACGACGAGATTTTCAGCCGCGACCAGTTGGTGCAATGGTTCGACGGCGGGCACCTGTCGCGATCGGCCGCGCAGTGGGATCCCAAGAAGCTGAACTGGGTCAACGCCCATTACATTAGGCAAACGCCGGACGCCGCGCTGGCCGAAAAAGTCGCCCCGCGCATCGCCCGCCGCGGCGGCGATCCCCAGGCGGTGGACCTGGCCGCGGTCATGGCCCTGCTCAAGGACCGGGCCGAGACGCTGGAACAGTTGGCCGAGGGCGCCATGTTGTTTTGTGCCCCCTTCGAGCCGGCACCGGCCGAGCTTGCCGCCCAGCACTTGACCGACGGCGCGCGCGAGTTGCTGCGCGAGTTCGCCGCGCGTGCCTCGGGCATCGAGTGGACGCGGGACGCGATTGCGACGCTCATCAAGGCGCTGCTGTCCGAGCGCGGGCTGAAGATGCCGCAGATCGGCCTGCCGCTGCGCGTGGCGGTGACCGGCCGCACGCAAACACCGGCCATCGATGCAGTGCTTGCACTGTTGGGCAAGCAGGCCGTGCTGGAGCGCCTGGAACGCGCCTGCGGCACGGCCTAGGGGCGCCGCCTGCCGCTTAAGGCAGGCGCCAGCCATCCTGCATGCGCTTGGCCGCCAGGCGCGGGCCGCCGGCGCGCAGCTCGCGATAGACGAGCTGCCTGCCGTCGGCTTTCTCGATGCGGTACTGGTTGCGGTAAATGGCTTCGTCGCCCGCCACCGGCTCGCCGTTCGAATGCGTCACCCGCGTGACCAGGATGTCGCCCGAAGCCTCCCAGCACCCCGATTCGCGCAGTTCGGCGCGTATATCGCGCCCGTTGGCGACGCGGTTGATCAAGCGCATCGTGCCGTCCTGCTGCAGCACCATTAGCGTATGCAGGCGCCCTTTCACCCCGGATTGCGTGGACACGGCGTACCAGGTGCCGACCAGCGGACTGCCGGCCGGCGCCGGCGTACACGGCTTGGGTTGGCTGGCCTGTGCGGCCGGGGTAGGTGCAGGCGCTTGCGCCGGTTGGGGAGGTTGTACGGTACATGCGGCAACCGCCGCCGCGAGGCTCGCGGTGGCGGCGCAGGCTGCGAAACGACTCATCGATGATGCTTCCTTGCGATAGGACAAAACCCGCAAGCCGATGATGCGGGGCAAGCGGGTTTTGCCTTCGCAATCTAGCCGTCCGCCTGGCACAGATCAATCGCTGAAACGTGCTTTTGCATTTGCACCACAGCGTGCCGCCAGGGCCGCCGATCCAGGCGCGGGCTGGCCGATGGCATGGCGCGTCAACGACGCCAGGCGCCGGCGCATGCCGCCGCGCCCGTCCACCCAGCGCAATGCCATTCGATCGCACCGGCGCACCCCGAGCGGGCCGCGTCACCGCCTCTATATATAGATAGAGAAGCATCGCGAGGCGCCTTCGCCAGGGGCCGGCGCCAGCGGTGAACCGGCCGCAGGTCGCCGCGCGCGCCGTACGGCCGGTGCCTGCCGCGTCGGTGCCAGGCCGCATGGACACTGCGTTGGCGCCGGACTGTTTCCAAGCTTTTCGTTGCTTGCTCGAAGGCAACGGAATAACTAGAATTAGTAGTTACAGGAGGGCGACACACTACATATTGTGGTTAGCGTCGGAAAGCACTACCCAGTCCGGCGCGGCATGACCCGTCGGCACTGGCCGCGTTCCCCCATCCCTTCTGCAGTATTTCGATATCCCGGATCCGGCCATTGCCGGGTCCCCATGCACAGGAGCCACCATGCAAACTACGATCGCCTCTGTGAGCCGGCCCGAGGCCACGCCGCCGCAAGTACAAGCCGATCAGGGCGCCGCTGCCGGCGCCGGCAAGTGGGCCAACTTCCACATCATCCGGCGCAACGGCGCTGTGGTCGGTTTCGAACCGAGCAAGATCGCGATCGCCATGACCAAGGCCTTCCTGGCGGTCAACGGCGGACAGGGCGCGGCCTCCGCCCGCATCCGCGAATTGGTCGAGACGCTGACCCAGCAAGTGGTCAGCGCGCTGACCCGCAACCGCCCCAACGGCGGCACTTTCCATATTGAAGACGTCCAGGACCAGGTCGAGCTCGCCCTCATGCGCTCGGGCGAGCACGACGTGGCGCGCGCCTACGTGCTGTATCGCGAGAAGCGCGCCCAAGAACGTGCCCGTGCCGGCCAGGAACAGGTCGCAGCCCTGCAGCCCTCGTCGCTGCACGTCACTGACAACGGCGAGCGCAAGCCGCTGGACGTCGACCTGCTGCGCTCGACCATCGAGGCAGCCGGCGAAGGCCTGTCCGAGTACATCGACACCGACGCCATCCTGAAGGAGACCGTCAAGAACCTGTACGACGGCATCCCGGTCGACGAAGTCTTCAAGTCGGCCATCCTGGCCGCGCGTGCCCTGGTCGAAAAGGATCCTGCCTACAGCAAGGTCACTGCCCGCCTGCTGCTGCACACCATCCGCAAGGAAGTGCTGGGCGAGGAAGTCAGCCAGGCTGACATGGCCGAGCGCTATGCGGAGTACTTCCCCCGCTTCATCAAGAAGGGCATTGAGGCCCAGCTGCTCGATCCCAAGCTGGCGCAGTTCGACCTGCCGCGCCTGGGCAAGGCCCTGGACGCGCGCCGCGACCTGCAATTCGGCTACCTCGGCCTGCAGACCCTGTACGACCGCTACTTCCTGCACGTGCGCGGCAAGCGCATCGAGCTGCCGCAGGTCTTCTTCATGCGCGTGGCCATGGGGCTGGCGCTCAACGAGATCGACCGCGAGGCGCGGGCCATCGAGTTCTATGAAATCCTGTCCAAGTTCGATTTCATGAGCTCGACGCCGACGCTGTTCAATTCGGGCACCCTGCACTCGCAGCTGTCGTCGTGCTATCTGACCACGGTTTCGGATGACCTGGAAGGCATTTACGAAGCCATCAAGGAAAACGCCCTGCTGGCCAAGTACGCGGGCGGCCTGGGCAACGACTGGACGCCGGTGCGCGCCCTGCGCAGCCACATCAAGGGCACCAACGGCGAAAGCCAGGGCGTCGTGCCCTTCCTGAAGGTGGTCAACGACACCGCCGTGGCGGTCAACCAGGGCGGCAAGCGCAAGGGTGCGGTCTGCACCTACCTCGAGACCTGGCACCTGGACATCGAGGAGTTCCTGGAGCTGCGCAAGAACACCGGCGACGAGCGCCGCCGCACCCACGACATGAACACGGCGAACTGGATTCCCGACCTGTTCATGAAGCGGGTGATGGAAAACGGCGAATGGACGCTGTTCTCGCCCTCGGACTGCCCGGACCTGCACGACAAGTACGGACGCGAGTTCGAGAAGGCCTACCTCGCCTACGAGGAAAAGGTCGCCCGCGGCGAGATCACCCTCTACAAGAAAATGCCGGCCGTCACGCTGTGGCGCAAGATGCTGTCCATGCTGTTCGAGACCGGCCATCCCTGGATCACCTTCAAGGATCCGTGCAACATCCGGTCGCCGCAGCAGCATGTCGGCGTGGTCCACAGCTCGAACCTGTGCACCGAGATCACGCTGAACACCAACGAGAACGAAATCGCGGTGTGCAACCTCGGTTCGGTCAACCTGGTCGCGCACATGCGCCCGACCGCCGACGGCGGCTACGAGCTGGATCACGAAAAGCTCAAGCGCACCATCTCGGTGGCCATGCGCATGCTGGACAACGTCATCGACATCAACTACTACGCCGTGGCCAAGGCGCGCAATTCCAACCTGCGCCACCGCCCGGTCGGCCTGGGCATCATGGGCTTCCAGGACTGCCTGCACTTGATGCGCGTGCCGTATGCGTCGGAAGCCGCCGTCGAGTTCGCCGACCGCTCGATGGAAGCGGTGTGCTACTACGCGTACTGGGCGTCGAGTGAACTGGCCGAAGAACGCGGCCGCTATGCGTCGTTCCGCGGCTCGCTGTGGGACCGCGGCATCCTGCCGCAGGACACCATCGCAATGCTTGCAGAAGAACGCGGCGGGCATGTCGAGGTCGACATGTCGAGCACGATGGATTGGGATGCGTTGCGCGCGCGCATCAAACAATATGGCATGCGCAACTCCAACTGCATTGCGATTGCCCCAACCGCGACGATTTCCAATATCATTGGCGTGTCTGCGTGCATAGAACCCACTTACCAGAACTTGTACGTCAAATCGAATCTCTCTGGCGAGTTCACGGTGGTCAACGATTATCTGGTGCGTGACCTCAAGAAACTCGGTCTCTGGGACGAAGTCATGGTCGCCGACCTCAAGTACTTCGACGGCAGCTTGTCCCGCATCGATCGCGTGCCCGCAGATTTGCGCAAGCTTTACGCCACCGCCTTCGAAATCGAGCCGGCGTGGCTGGTCGAATGCGCGGCGCGCCGCCAGAAGTGGATCGATCAGGCCCAGTCGCTGAACATCTACATGGCCGGCGCCTCGGGCAAGAAGCTCGACGAAACCTACAAGCTGGCGTGGCGCCGCGGGCTGAAGACGACGTACTACCTGCGCACGCTGGGCGCGACCAGCGCCGAAAAATCCACCGGCCGCGGCGGCGAACTGAACGCCGTCACGGCTGCAGCGCCGGCAGTGTCTGCGGGGGCGGCCGCCCAGGCGGCAGCCCCCACGCTGCCGGAACCGGAAATCGTCGGAGCGGTTTGCACGATGAGGCCGGGTGACCCCGGCTTCGAAGAGTGCGAAGCCTGCCAGTAAACCGCTACCGGAGAAACCGATGCTTAACTGGGACGACGAAGACATCGCCCTGCAACCGGTGCAAACGCCCGCCACCCGGCCCGCCGCCGGCGGCGCGGCAGGCGCCGTGCGTCCAACCACCGGCGTGTTCAGCGATTCCGCGCTGCCCTCGCCGCTGCCTGCCCAGCCGTCCGTCGCCGAGGGCGGCACCGGCCGCGTCAAGCTGGCCGACAAGCGCATCATCAACGGCAAGACGGACGTCAACCAGCTGGTGCCGTTCAAGTACAAATGGGCCTGGGAAAAATACCTGGCCACCTGCGCCAACCACTGGATGCCGCAGGAAATCAACATGTCGCGCGACATCGCGCTGTGGAAGAACCCCAACGGCCTGACCGAGGATGAGCGCCGCATCGTCAAACGCAACCTGGGGTTCTTCGTGACGGCCGACTCGCTGGCGGCCAACAACATCGTGCTGGGCACGTACCGGCACATCACGGCTCCCGAATGCCGGCAGTTCCTGCTGCGCCAGGCCTTCGAGGAAGCCATCCACACTCACGCCTACCAGTACATCGTCGAAAGCCTGGACCTGGACGAGGCCGAGATCTTCAACGCCTACCATGAAATCCCGTCCATCCGGGCCAAGGACGAGTTCCTGATCCCCTTCATCGACACGATCGCCGACCCGAATTTCCATACCGGCACGCCCGAAAACGACCAGAAGCTGCTGAAGTCGCTGATCGTGTTCGCCTGCCTGATGGAAGGCCTGTTCTTTTACGTCGGCTTCACGCAGATCCTTGCCCTCGGGCGGCAGAACAAGATGACCGGCGCGGCCGAGCAGTACATGTACATCCTGCGCGATGAGTCCATGCACTGCAACTTCGGCATCGACCTGATCAATACGATCAAGCTCGAGAACCCCCACCTGTGGACGCCCGAATTCCGCGAGGAGATTCGCGAGCTGTTCCGCAAGGCGGTCGAGCTCGAGTACGCCTACGCCGAAGACACCATGCCGCGCGGCGTGCTGGGCCTGAATGCTCCCATGTTCAAGTCTTATCTGCGCTTCATCGCCAACCGGCGGTGCCAGCAGATCGGTATCGAGCCTCTGTTCCCGCAGGAAGAAAACCCCTTCCCGTGGATGGCGGAGATGATAGACCTCAAGAAGGAGCGCAATTTTTTCGAAACGCGCGTGATCGAGTACCAGACCGGAGGCACGCTGAGCTGGGAATGATCCCGGTCAGGGCTCGGTACGCGGCAGGACGTATGGCAACCGGCAGGGCAAGGTGCCCCGCCCGGTTGCCAGTGCCATTTGAGATGACTCGCGCCCAGCGGGGGTCATATCAAATGGCTGTGCCATATTCATTAGCGCAAACCGTTGTGCTGTTGCCCGTACGTGGACAGTGGCTTGCGCCGATGAATAGCCCGGACGCCCGTCGCCATCATATCGGCGGGCGCGCGGGTTTATGTTCTGGGACCCCTGAACCTAAGGAGCAAAACCATGGCAACAGCTAAGAAGGCTGCCAAGAAAGCGGCCAAGAAAACCGCCGCGAAGAAGGCCCCGGCCAAGAAGGCCGCCGTCAAGAAGGTAGCGGCCAAGAAGGCCCCGGCCAAGAAAGTCGCCGCCAAGAAGGTAGCGGCCAAGAAGGCCCCGGCCAAGAAAGTCGCCGCCAAGAAGGTAGCCGCCAAGAAGGCCCCGGCCAAGAAAGCCGCTGCCAAGAAGGTAGCCGCCAAGAAGGCTCCGGCCAAGAAAGCCGCCGCCAAGAAGGTAGCCGCCAAGAAGGCTCCGGCCAAGAAAGCCGCCGCCAAGAAGGTAGCCGCCAAGAAGGCTCCGGCCAAGAAAGCCGCCGCCAAGAAGGCTCCGGCCAAGAAGGCGGCTGCGAAGAAGGCCGCAGCCAAGAAGGCGCCTGCGAAGAAGGCGGCCGCCAAGAAGGCCCCGGCCAAGAAGGCTGCCCCCAAGAAGCCTGCGGCCACCCCGCCCTCCACGGCGGCAGCCCCGGGCGCCAAGACCGCGCTGAACCCGGCGGCTTCTTGGCCCTTCCCGACCGGCGGTCGTCCGTAAGCTGACCGCCGCTTCGATCACCGCCCGGCCTCGCGCCGGGCGGTTTTTTATGCCGAGGTCGTGGCCGGCTGCCATGGCGTGGCGCGCGGCGACGCTGCCATGCTGGCTCGTCGACTCATGCGACAATGTCCGGCGACACCGAAATCCATCACCCAAACATGTTCGGCGACATCTTCCGATTCTTGCTCGAAATTGCGTTCACATTGCTTGGCGCAGCACTGATCGCCCGCGCGTGGATGCATGCGGTGCGGCTTCACCCGTTCAACCCTTTCGCGCAGGCCGTCTACCAGGCCACCAATTGGCTGGTCATGCCCTTGCGCCGGATCGTTCCCACCTCGAGCATGGTGGATTGGGCCAGCCTGTTCGGCGCATGGCTGGCTGCGCTGGTCTACCTGGTGCTGATGTGGACGTCCGTTGCGTCGGCCATCATGCCCGTCCAGTTGCTGCCCACCGCCCTCGGCGCCGCTTTCCTGACCGTGGCCAAGTGGGGAGCCAACTTGATCGTATGGGTAACGCTCTTTCAGGCGATCCTGTCGTGGGTCAACCCGCTCGCTCCCCTGATGCCGGTACTGCAGACGCTGACCGCGCCGTTGCTTGACCCCATTCGCCGCATCATGCCCAACCTGGGTGCCGTGGACCTGTCCCCGCTAGTGCTGCTGATATTCGCCCAGATTGCCGTCATGGTGCTGGGCCACATGCGCTTTGGCCTGTTCGGGGTCTGAGGCGCCTGGCACCGACTGCCTTGCATGCAAAAACCCGTCCAGGACGGGTTTTTTTGCGACCGGCCGACAACGGCGCCCCCAGTCGGGGGCATGCTGCACGGTGCGCATGCGACCCCGGCCAGGATGGAATGGGCGCGGCTGCTACAGGGGCACGACGCGCGTCGGGCCGGAACCGCTGATGACCTGCACGCGCTGGCCGACGCTGACCGGCACGTCGGCTTCCTGCGCCACCACGCGGGTTTCGCCGTTATCCAGCCGGACGGTGATCTCGTAACCCGAGGCGCGATTGACCCGGTTCTCTATCATGTTGCCCGCCAGGGCGCCAAGGATGGCGCCGCCGACCGTGGCAATGGCGCGGCCGGAACCGCCGCCGACGGCGTTGCCGGCCACTCCGCCCAGGGCACCGCCGGCCACCACGCCGGCGCCGCTGGATTTGTCTTCCTGGATGGTGATGGGGCGTACCCCCGTGACAGTACCCGTGCGCACGATTTGCTCGCGCTGGGCCTGGTCATAGGAATACACCGCGCTGGAAGCGCTGCGGTTGGCGCACCCGCCCAGGACGGCGAGCGAAACGACGGCCGCGCCCAGGGCCAGCCAGCGCGCACCTTGGGGACGGGAAAGCGTAATCGTGGACATGTCATGACTCCTTAGCAAGGGTACGTCCGCGGGCAATGATACCCCGGCGCGGCGCGGTTTCGCGTCGGGTTCGCAACAGCGTGCAACACTTTTGTCGAACTCACGCCGGCAGACGCAGGCCATAGGCCGCGTGCAGCCGCTCGGCGATTTGCTCGCGCGTCGGCGCGTGGTTTTGCGGGCCGCGCGAAGCGATCTTGATCGCGCCCATGAGGTTGGCCAGGCGGCAGCAATCGGGCCAGTCCCAGCCCAGCGTGCGCGCATAGAGCAGCCCGGCCCGATGCGCGTCCCCGCAACCGGTGGGATCGACCACCGCGTCGGGCTGCACCGGCGGGATGTGCTGTTCGGCGCCGTCGACCAGAAGCGTCGAGCCCTGCGCGCCGCGCGTGACGACCACGGCCTGCATGCCGCGCGAAATATCTGCCATGCTGCGGCCCATGCGCTGCTCGACCACGCCGGCTTCATAGTCGTTGACGGTCAACACCTGCGCCATGTCCAGCATGCGCGCCAGGTCGTCACCGTCGAACAGCGGCATGGCTTGGCCCAGGTCGAAAACAAACGGCACGCCCATGGCGCGAAACCGCTCCGCGTGGGCGAACATGCCCGCCTTGGAGTCGGGCGCGACGATGCCCCAGGCCGCCTGCCGGCCGCTGAAATCGTTGTCGGCCGAGAACGCCATGGCGCCCGGATGAAAGGCGGCGATCTGGTTGTCGTCGAGGTCCGTGGTGATGAAGCACTGCGCGGTGAACGTGCCCGGCACGACCCGCAGGCAGGAGGTATCCACGCCCATGCCGTTGAAGCGCTCCAGGTACTCGCTGCCATCGTCGCCCAGCGTGGCGACCGGCACCGGGCGGCCGCCGAGCAGCCGCATGTTGTAGGTGATGTTGCCCGCGCAGCCGCCGAACTCCTTGCGCATGTTGGGCACGAGGAAAGACACGCTCAGCGCGTGGATGCGGTCGGCCATGATGTGGTCCTTGAAGCGACCCTCGAACACTGCAATGGTGTCGAACGCCATGGAACCGCATACCAGCACGGAGTCTGTCATCTTCGTCCTCAAGGAAAGAATTTGTCGATCTGATAGCCGTTGATGCCTGCGGTGCGGACTTCCAGCGCCACGGCCAGCGAGACTTCGGCGCCAGCCGCGAAAGGCTCGCCCACAAGGGTCGGCGGCAGGTAGTCATGCGGCATCAATACCTTGCGCACGACCACGGTATCCGAGAAGTCGCGCAGATCCAGCATCAGCGCCGGCCATTCCTGCGCGCGGTGATAGCGGTTGCGCAGCACCACGTTCAGCATCAGGTGCCCCGTGCCCTGCGCGCTCACGCCGCCGGAGGCGGTGGCATTGTGCGCCGCGCGCTCGCCATCGGGCTGCAGGGACGACGACATGATGGCAATGCGCTCGATGCGGCGTTCATAATCGACCGCGCACCCCACGGGCCGGCACAGCAGCGACAACGCCGGCCGTGCCACAGGCAGCGCTGCCGCCAACGCGTTGCGCCAGACCACCAAAATTTGCACGACCAGGACCACCAGGGCGATTGCAGCTGCGAGCGCCCATAATCGCCCAACCAGCCGCCGGCGGCGTTGCAAGTCCTCGTCCAGAAATTCCGGCACCGGGCGGTGCGCCACGCGCTGCTCGCCGACGATGGGTCCGATGGCCGGCTCCCCATCGAGCTGCGCCGGCGCCGGGCTTGGCCCAGCGTCGTCGGCCCCATACCACGGCCGGAAGGCATCCTCTTCGTCGCCTTCGTCGCCCGCTTCGGGCGTGCGCAGCACCGGCTCGGCGCCGTCGCCCCTCGTCACCGGCAAAGCCCGGTCGACATCGGCGCGCAGCGAAGGGCCGTCGTCCGACGCGCTCTCGTCTGCGCGCCATGGTGGCCCATCGTCTTCGTCGCGCGCCTCATCGCCCTCGGCCTGGCGCGCGTCATCCCCCGCCTGCGACGCCTGCCAGCGCAGCATGTCGGCACGGTTGCGGAAAACTGCGGGAGGTTGGCGGCGCACGGGCCCGGCCGCTTCGTCCTCGGATATGAGGCCGGCATAGCCATCGAACACCGAGCCGCAGGCCCCGCAACGCACCAGGCCGCTGCGCACCCGCAGCTGGTCGGGCACCACGCGAAACGCGGCAGCACACTGCGGGCAACGGGTGATCATCGCCATGGCCGCCTCGGCGCGCTCAGGTCTTTCGCCCCGCCAGGCAAACCCAGCCCTCGCGCTCGCGCCAAACGGTCAACGCCAGCCAAGGACGGTAGGCGGCTGCGACTTCCTCGGCCTGGCGCGAGAGCACGCCGGACAGCACGAGCCAGCCGCCTTGGGCCACGCGTGCCGCCAACATCGGGGCCAGCACTTTGAGCGGATTGGACAAGATATTCGCGACAACGACGTCGCTGGCGCCAGGCGGCAGCGCGTCGGGCAGCATGGCCGACAGTTCAACGCCGTTGACCTCGGCGTTGTAGCGCGTGGATTGAACCGCCTGCTCGTCAATGTCCACGGCCTGCACGAGGCCCGCGCCCAGCTTGCGGGCGGCGATCGCCAGGATGCCCGAACCACATCCGTAATCCAGCACGCTGGCACCCGCGGGCAGGCTCTGTGCCAGCCATTCCAGGCACAAATGGGTGGTGGGATGGCTGCCGGTGCCAAAGGCCAGCCCGGGATCGAGTTGTATGGTGATGCCCTCGGCACCGTCGGCCGGCGCCTCGTCGCCGACATGCCAGCTCGGCACGATGCGGATGCGCCCGCCCACCTCGATGGGACCGAACTGCGATTGCGTCAGGCGCACCCAGTCGGCATCAGGCACGTCGCGCAGCGACCAATCCTGCAGCAGCGAAGGCGCCAGCTCGGCCTGCTCGCCGGCCTGCGCCAGCAGCTGCGCCGGGTCACTGCCGTCGGCCAGCAGCGCCACGATCCGGTTGCGACGCCAGGCGTGGCCCGGCGGCTCAAGCCCCGGCTCGCCGAACAACGGTTGCTCGGCGTCGGTATCGCTGTCGGCATCTTCCACGGACACCGACAGCGCGCCGGCATCGAGCAGCGCATCGGATAGGACTTCGGCCTGGTCGCCCGGGCACAGCAATACCAGTTCACGCATGATGCACTCTTGCTGGACGCCGGCGGCGCAAGGCCAGCCGGCGCAAAGGCGCCTACGGGCGCTGCGACAGCTTCTGTTCCAGGTAGTGGATGCTGGTGCCGCCCTCGATGAAGCGGGCGTCTTGCAGCAGTTCCCTGTGCAGCGGAATGTTGGTCTGGATGCCCTCGACCACCATCTCGGACAACGCCGTACGCATGCGCGCCAGCGCCTGCTCGCGCGTATCGCCGAAGGTAATCACCTTAGCGATCATCGAATCATAGTTCGGCGGTACGAAATAGCCGTTATAGGCGTGCGAATCGATACGCACGCCCGGGCCGCCGGGCGTATGCCAGTTGGTGATGCGCCCCGGGCTGGGCACGAAGCGGAAAGGATCCTCGGCGTTGATGCGGCATTCGATGGCATGGCCACGAAAGACCACGTCGCGCTGGCGCAGGGTGAACTTTTCGCCGGAAGCGATGATGATCTGCTGCTGGACCAGGTCGATGCCGGTGATTTGCTCCGTGACCGGGTGTTCGACCTGGATGCGCGTGTTCATTTCGATGAAATAGAACTCGCCGTTCTCATACAGGAACTCGAACGTGCCCGCGCCGCGGTAGCCCATTTTGCGGCATGCGTCGGCACAGCGCTCACCGATGCGCTCGATCAGCCGCCGCGGGATGCCGGGCGCCGGCGCTTCCTCGATGATCTTCTGGTGCCGGCGCTGCATGGAGCAGTCGCGCTCGCCCAGCCAAATCGCATTGCGCCCGCCGTCGGCCAACACCTGGATTTCGATATGGCGAGGGTTCTCGAGGAACTTCTCCATATAGACTTCAGGATTGTTGAACGCGGCCTGCGCCTCGGACTTGGTCATGGCCACCGCGTTGAGCAGCGCCGCCTCGGTGTAGACCACCCGCATGCCGCGCCCGCCGCCGCCACCGGCGGCCTTGATGATGACCGGGTAGCCGATTTCACGGGCGATGCGCTGGATTTCCTGCGGATCGTCGGGCAGCGCCCCCGGGGAACCGGGCACCACCGGCACGCCGGCTTCGATCATGGCCTTCTTGGCGCTGACCTTGTCGCCCATCAGTCGGATGGATTCGGGCTTGGGGCCGATGAAAACGAAGCCGCTCTTTTCGACCCGCTCGGCGAAGTCGGCGTTCTCGGACAAGAACCCGTAGCCCGGATGGATGGCCTCGGCGTCGGTGACTTCTGCCGCCGAAATGATGGCCGGCATGTTCAAGTAGCTGTCGCGCGAGGCGGCCGGCCCGATGCATACCGACTCGTCGGCCAGGCGCACGTACTTGGCGTCACGATCGGCCTCGGAATGCACGACGACCGTCTTGATGCCCAGCTCGCGGCAAGCGCGCTGGATGCGCAGCGCGATCTCGCCACGGTTGGCGATGAGGATTTTTTCAAACATGGCGTATGCGCGAGGCGCCCGAAGGCGGGTTCATTCAAACGATGACGAACAAGGGCTGGCCGTATTCGACGGGTTCGCCATTCTCGACCAGGATCTCCTTGATCACGCCCGCCTTGTCGGCTTCGATCTCGTTGAGCAGCTTCATCGCTTCGATGATGCACAGGGCATCGCCTTCCTTGACCGTCTGGCCGACTTCGACGAAGGGGGGCGCGCCCGGGTTGGGCGCCCGGTAGAAGGTGCCGACCATCGGCGCCTTGACCACGTGCCCTTCGGGCGCAGGCGGCGCGGCCGGCGCCGCGGCAGCGGCCGGCGCGGCCTCGACGGTCGGCGCGGCGACCACCGGCGCGGGCGCCGGCGCCTGGACTACCTGGGGCGTCTGGGAAAACTTGACGATGCGCACCTTGCCTTCGCCTTCGGTAATTTCCAGTTCGGCAATACCGGACTCGGCCACGAGGTCGATCAAGGTCTTGAGTTTTCTGAGATCCATAAATGCTTTCCGAAAGGTTCGCGGCGACGGTGCGCCGTCAGGAAGCCGTGGTGGCTATTGTATGAAAACGCGCTTGTCTGCCCTGGCGGCCAGGCTAGCTAATGACGGACTGCGTAGCGCAGGGCTGCCTCGTAGCCATCGGCACCCAGGCCGGCGATCTGGCCCACGGCCAGGTCCGCCAGGTACGAATGGTGGCGGAACGGCTCTCGCTTATGCACGTTGGACAAATGCACTTCGATGAAAGGCAGGCCCACCCCCGCCAGCGCATCGCGCAGCGCCACGCTAGTGTGCGTATACGCGGCGGCATTGATGATGATGAATTCGGTTCCGTCCCGGCCCGCCTGCTGGATGCGGTCCACCAGGGCGCCTTCGTGATTGCTTTGCCAGCAGGTCACGACCGCACCCAATTCCTTGCCCAAGGCAACCAGCCGGTCGTCGATTTCGGCCAGCGTCTGGGTGCCGTATATCCCGGGCTCGCGCGTACCAAGCAGATTGAGGTTCGGGCCGTGCAGCACCAGGATGCGTTGGGCCATTTTTGCGGCTAAATGGTGAACAGACCGCCTTTTTAACGCCAAAAGGGGCTAATTGTCCATTAGCCAGCGCGATCGTACCGCGCCAGCGTCTGGGCCAGGTCCTGGGGCGAAACCTGGCCCAGGATACTGCGCCGGATGCCGCCATCTGCATCGAACACGACGGTAAAAGGCAGCCCGCCGCTGGTATTTCCCAGCTGGCGCAAAATATCCACCCCTTCGGTCCCCGCCACCAGCAGGGGATAGCCGACAGGGACTTTGCGGATGAATTGGACGATGTTGTCCACCGTATCGATGCCGATGCCGACGAATTGCACCCCCGTGAAGCGGCGGTGCAAAGCGTCCAGGTCGGGCATTTCCTTGACGCAGGGCGCGCACCAAGTCGCCCAGAAGTTGGCCACCAGCGGCCGGCCGCGGTATTGCGACAGCGGCTGGGCGCGTCCGTCCGGATCCGGCAAGGTCAGGTCGAAAAACGGCGCACGCGCCGAGGCCGCCGCTCCGCCGGCACGGCGCGCGGATTCGCGCCAGGCCAGCCAGCCGGCGCCCAGCATAGCCGCCACGCCGGCGGCGCCCGATAGAAATACGCGACGGTTCATGCCGCGATGATAACGCCTGGCGCCGGCCAGGCTGTCGCGCCGCCGCAGCCTCTACAATGCGCGGCAGGAGAACACCATGCATCTGCACATCCTGGGCATCTGCGGCACCTTTATGGGCGGCCTGGCCCTGATCGCCCGGGCGGCCGGCCACCGGGTCACGGGCTGCGACGCGGGCGTCTACCCGCCCATGAGCACCCAGCTGGCCGAGCAAGGCATCGAACTGATCGAAGGCTACGACGCCGGCCAGACGTCGCTGCGCCCCGACCTGTACGTGGTCGGCAACGTCGTCACCCGCGGCAACCCGCTGATGGAGGCCATCCTGGACGCCGGGCTGCCCTACGTCTCGGGGCCGCAATGGCTGGGCGAGCACGTGCTGCCCGGCCGGCACGTGCTCGCCGTGGCCGGCACGCATGGCAAGACCACCACCACTTCGATGCTGGCGTGGATCCTGCAACAGGCCGGCCTGCGTCCGGGATTCCTGGTCGGCGGCGTTGCGCCGGACTTGGGCGCGTCGGCCCAGTACACCCCCGGGGCGCGCCACTTCGTGATCGAGGCCGACGAATACGACACGGCCTTCTTCGACAAGCGGTCCAAGTTCGTCCATTACCGGCCGCGAACGGCCGTGCTGAATAACCTGGAATACGATCACGCCGATATCTTTCCCGACCTGGCGGCGATCCAGACGCAATTCCATCATCTGGTCAGGACCATCCCCTCCAGCGGACGCATCGTCGTGCCAACCGACCAACCTGCGTTGGACGAAGTGTTGGCTAAGGGCTGCTGGTCCGAAACCGTGCGCGTCGGGCCGGGGGGGTTCTGGCAAGCCGGCGAGCCTGCCGAGGACGACAGCTTCGAGGTCTTGCGCGACGGCCGCGTGGTGGGCACGGTGCGCTGGCAGCTGGTCGGCGCCCACAACCGCGCCAACGCGCTGGCGGCCCTGGCCGCGGCTGAGCATGCCGGCGTGCCGGCCGAGGCGGCGATCGCCGCGCTGGGCAGTTTTTCCGGCGTCAAGCGGCGGCTGGAGGTGCGCGGAACGGTTCGCGGCGTGACCGTCTACGACGACTTCGCCCACCATCCGACGGCCATCGCCACCACGCTGGACGGGCTGCGCCGGCGCGTGGGTGCGGCGCGCATCCTGGCCGTGCTGGAACCCCGCTCGAATACCATGAAGCTGGGCGCCATGGCGGCGCGCCTGCCCGGCGCCCTGACCGGCGCGGACCTGGTCTATTGTTATGGCGAACGCAGCGGCAAGCACGCCCTGGGCTGGGATCCTGCCGCGGTGCTGGCGCCGCTGGGCACGCGCGCGACCGCCTGGGATGACTTGGACGCGCTGGTGACCCGCCTGGCCACGGACGCGCGCGACGGGGATCACATTTTGGTGATGAGCAACGGCGCGTTCGGCGGCATACACGAACGCCTGCTGCAAGCATTGGCCGCGACGCCATGATCCTGTATTTGCACGGATTCCGCTCCTCGCCCCGTTCCTTCAAGGCGACCCTGATGGCCCGCGCCATGGCTGAGCGCGGGCTCGCGCAGCAATGGCGCTGCCCGCAGCTGCCGCCCAGCCCGCGGCAGGCTGCGGACCTGGCGGCTGCGCAAGCGGCCGAGCTGTTGGCGCTTGCGCCCGGCGCGCGGCCCGAGCAACTGACGGTGGTGGGTTCATCGCTGGGCGGCTACTACGCCACGTGGCTGGCGCAGCGCATCGGCTGCAAGGCGGTACTGCTCAACCCAGCGGTTGATCCCGCGCGGGACCTGGCCGCCCACGTCGGCGCACAGCGCGGGTATCACGACGACATGCCTTTCGAGTTCCTGCCCCGGTATCTCGATGAGCTGCGCGAGCTGCAGGTCGGTGAACTGACCCGCCCCGATCGCTATTTCCTGCTGGCCTGCACCGGCGACGAGGTGCTGGACTGGCGCGAGATGGCCGCCCGCTATGCGGGCTGCCGGCAGCGCATCATCAAAGGAGGAGACCACGGCATCTCCGATTTCGAGCGCTGGATGCCGGAAGTCCTGTCCTTCGCCCTGGATACCTGAGGGCGCCGCCTCACCGCACGGATTGACGCGAATGTATTTGCTTTACGAAGACGACGGCGATGTCAAGGCCGGCCGTATCCTGTCGGAAAACGAAGCCAGCCTGCAGGTCGAGGCCGCCAGCGGCAAGCGCAGCAAGATCAAGCGCGCCAATGCCTACTTTGCCTTCGACGGCCCGGAACCGGACGTGCTGATGGAGCAGGCGCGCGCCATGGCCCAGGAAATCGACCTGGACTTCCTTTGGGAATGCGCCCCACAGGAGGAGTTCGAAGTCCCGGCCCTGGCCGCCGAATACTTCGGCCATGACCCCAGCCCGGTGGAAAAAGCCGCGCTGCTGCTGCGCGTGCACGGCGCGCCCGCCTATTTCCACCGGCGCGGCAAAGGCGTGTACCGGCCGGCGCCGCCCGACATCCTGGCCGCGGCGCTGGCCGCTCTGGAAAAAAAGCGCAAGCAGGCCGAGCAGCAGCAGCAATGGGTCAGCGAGATGGCCGAGGGGCGCCTGCCTGAGCCCATCGCGGCGGCGGCGCTGTCGCTGCTGGTCAAGCCCGACAAGAACAGCCTGCAGTGGAAGGCCCTGGATGCGGCCTGCACGCAGCTGCAGAAATCGCCGGACAGGCTGCTGCTGGACCTGGGCGCGTGGCCACATGCGCTGGCGTTGCACAAGCAGCGCTTCCTGGCGACGTATTTCCCGCAGGGCACCGGTTTTCCTGAGATCGACCTGCCGGCGATCGACCTGGGCGAACTGCCTTTGTCCGACGTCGAAGCCTACTCGGTCGACGACGTCACCACCACGGAAATCGACGACGCGCTGTCGGTCGCGGTGCAGCCCGACGGCCGCATCCGCATCGGGGTGCACGTGGCCGCGCCGGCCTTGGCCGTCGAGCGGGAAAGCCGGCTCGACCAGCTGGCGCGCGCGCGCATGTCCACGGTCTATATGCCGGGCGGCAAGATCCCCATGCAGCCCGATGCCCTGATCGCCGCCTACTCGCTGGATGCCGGCCGCGAGGTCCCGGCGGTGTCGCTGTATGTAGACGCCGACCCGTCAAGCGGGGAGATCCTCGAGTCGCAGACCGTGCTCGAGCGCATCGTCGTGCGCGAAAACCTGCGCCATGGCGACCTGGATGACGTGGTCACCGAGCAGGCGCTGGCCGACGAGCAGGCGGCCTTGCCCTACGGCCATTGGCTGCGCCCGCTGTGGCGCGTCGCGCGAGCCCTGTCCGAGCGGCGCGACCAGGCGCGCGGCAAGCCCGAGAACAACACCCGGGTCGAATACAGCTTCTATATCGACGGCGACCCCGACGATCCCGACGCCACCGTGCGGCTGGTGCCGCGCCGGCGCGACGCGCCGCTGGACCGCCTGGTGGCCGAGTACATGATCCTGGCCAACAACCTGTGGGGCGGTTTGCTCGCCCAGCATGGCGTGCCCGCCATTTACCGGTCGCAGCAGGCCGGCCGCGTGCGCTTGAGCACCCAGGCGCTCCCCCACGAAGCCATCGGGGTGCCGCAGTACGCATGGTGCACCTCGCCGCTGCGCCGCTATGTCGACCTGGTCAACCAGCGCCAGCTGATCGCCACCGTGCGCCACGGCGTATCGGCCCGGCTCGTGGCGCCGTTCAAGCCGCGCGACGCCGACCTCTACGCCATCATCGGGGCGTTCGATGCGCAATATGCCGCCTGGAACGAATTCCAGAACACCATGGAGCGCTATTGGTGCCTGCGTTGGCTGCGCCAGCAAAACGTGACGCGCACCACCGCGCACGTGCTGCGCGATGACTTGGTGCGGCTGGCGTGCGCGCCGCTGGTCGTGCGCGTCGGCGGCCTGCCCGAACTGGAGCGCGGCCAGGAGATTTCGCTCGACATCATGGGGATGGACGAACTTTCCCTGGAGGTGGACTGCCGCTACGTCGAAACCGTCGCGTCCGGCTGAGCGCGCGCCCCCCGACCGTCCTAAAATGCCCCGGTGCCTGCCCTGAGCGACTTTCCCCTGATGCGCACGCTGCGTCGGCTGGGATCGCCGTCCCGTCACTACCTGCGTGTCGGGATCGCGGTATCCCTGGCCGTGCACGCCGCGGCGATGCTGCTGCCGCAGATGCGGTCCGTGCAGCGGCCCAGGCCCGCGCCTGCGCTGGAAGTCGTGCTGGTCAACGCCCGCACCGAGTCTGTCCCGGTACAAGCCAGGATGCTGGCCCAGAACCCGGTCGACGGCGGAGGCGATGCCGAGCGGGGGACCGCATCCTCCCTTCTGCCGCGCACCGGCGAGTCGGCGCAGACGGCGATCCTGCAAGCGCTGCACCGGCGCGAACTGCAGTTACAGGCCGAACAGCAGCGCCTGCTGACCCAGTTGCGCGCGCCGCGCCGCGCGCCGGCCGAGCGGCAGGCCGAATACGCCTGGAACGAATCGTCCGAACCCGGACGCGACGACGACGACCAGGACGCCGTGCTGCAAAACGCACGCATCGCCGCCCTGGCCGCGCGCATCGAGGAACACAGCCAGCGCCCGCGCAAGCATTTCTTTGCGCCATCGACCTCGCCGTCGCGCTATGCGCAATACGTCGATGCCTGGCGCACACGCGTCGAGACCGTCGGTACGCGCCATTACCCGGAACAGGCGCGCGGGCGCATCTACGGGTCGCTGCGCATGACGGTGACGCTGCGCGCCGACGGCACCGTGCTGGACGTGGAAATCGACCAGCCCTCGGATCAGCCGATACTGAACCAGGCCGCCCGGCGCATCGTCGAGTTGGCTTCGCCGTTCGAGCCCTTTCCGCCCGATATCGCCGCCGAGACCGACATCCTTTCGATCACGCGCACCTGGAACTTCGTCAACGATTCGCTGGATACGCACGCCCCATGACCGCCGCTCGCCCTCCCCGCTACGCCGTGATCGGCAATCCCGTCGCGCACAGCAAGTCGCCGCGCATCCATGCCCTGTTCGCGCAGCAGACCGGCAAGGCGCTGGAGTACGGCCTGCTGCCCGCCGAACTGGACGGGTTTGCCCAGGTCGTGCGCACGTTTTTCGCGCAAGGCGGCGCCGGTCTGAACGTCACGGTGCCGTTCAAGGAGCAGGCCCATACCCTGGCCGACGTGCTCAGCGCCCGAGCCAAGGCCGCGGGCGCAGTCAACACGCTATGGATGCAAGACGGCCGGCTGCACGGCTGCAATACCGACGGCGTCGGGCTGGTCGGCGACCTGGTCCGGCTGGGCGTTCGACTGTCCGGCGCGCGCGTGCTGATGGTGGGCGCTGGCGGCGCCGCGCGCGGGGTGCTGCAGCCCTTGATCGATGCCGGATGCACGCTGCTGCGCATCGTCAATCGCAACGCGTCGCGTGCGCACGAGCTCGCGGCAGCCTGGCAGGGCGTGGCGCCGGTGCAGGCCGGCGGGCTGGCCGACGCGGCTGTCGACGGAGGGTGGGACGTGGTGATCAACGCCACCTCGACGGGACTGGCCGGGCAAGCTCCGCAGCTGCCGTCAGGCCTGTACGCCGAGGGGGGCGTGGCCTACGACATGATGTACGGCCCCAAACCCACGCCCTTCCTGGTCCAGGCGCGCGCGGACGGTGCAGCGCTGTGCGCCGATGGCCTGGGCATGCTGGTCGGCCAGGCGGCCGAGAGCTTTCGCATTTGGCACGGCGTGCGACCGGACCCGGAGCCCGTGCTGCAACGGCTGCGCGCCGAACTGTCGGCCGCCGCGTAGGCCCCCCAGCGATACGGAGAGACGCCCCGTGAACGCCGTCGCCCGCCGAAAAGTCTCATGGTGGCGCGTGGCCACCGGCGCGCTCATGGCTGCTGCCTCGCTTTTCATTTTGTATCAATTGTGGCTGTTCTGCATGGTGGTCTGGTACGCCTACCAGGAGCCCGGTAGTACGTCCATCATGCGCCAGGAACTGACCCGGCTACAGGCGCGCGATCCCGGCATCGCGCTGCAGTACGAATGGGTACCCTACGAGCGCATCAGCGACAACCTGAAGCGGGCGGTGGTCGCGGCGGAGGATTCGAATTTCGTCGGCCACGACGGGGTCGAATGGGACGCCATCCGCAAGGCCTGGCAGTACAACCAGGAGCAGGCCGCGCGCAAAGGCGAGCGCGGCCGCATCCGCGGCGGCTCGACCATCACCCAGCAGCTGGCCAAGAACCTTTTCCTGTCGCCAAGCCGCAGCTATGTGCGCAAGGGCCAGGAGCTGGTGCTGGCCTACATGATCGAGCACGTCATGACCAAGCGGCGCATCCTGGAGTTGTACCTGAACGTGGCCGAATGGGGAGAGGGCGTTTTCGGCGCCCAGGCCGCCGCCCGCCACTACTTTCGCACCGATGCCTCGCGCCTGACCGCGGCGCAAGCGGCCAAGCTGGCGGCCATGCTGCCCAACCCGCGCTTCTATGACCGCAACCGGTCCACCGCCTACCTGAACTCGCGCACCGCGACGCTGCAGCGGCGCATGCGCCTGGTGGAAATCCCGTAGCGCCGGCCTCGCCCGGCAAGAATGGCCAAAAACACGGAAAATAACGGATTCCTAGCCGTCCGAGTCACAAGCTTCATGCGCACAGCCCGCCGCTACCTGGCCCGCGAGATCTACCGCTCATGCACCGTCGTCCTGCTGGCGCTGCTGGGCCTGTTCACCTTCTTCGCGCTGATCGACGAGCTGGATGCCCTGGGCGAGAACTTCACCCTGGTGTCGCTGATGTACCTGCAAGCGCTGGCACTGCCCACGCGCCTGTACGACCTGCTGCCTATCGGCCTGCTGATCGGGGCGATCCTGGCGCTGGCAGGCCTGGCACAGCGCAATGAGCTGGTGATCCTGCGGGTATCGGGGGTCAGCGGCATGAAGCTGCTGCGGCTGCTGTGGGTGGCTACCCTGCCCCTGGTCGCGGTCGCGCTGCTGCTGTCCGAATACGTCACGCCCATGGCCGAGATCAAGTCCGGCGAGGCCAACCTGCTGCTGCGCGGCCGCGCCGAGGGCGGGCGCATGGCCAGCGGCTATTGGTTCCGCGAGCCGACCGCCGACGGCGGCATGCGCATCCTCAACGTCAAGACGCTGCTGTCCAGCGGCAATGTGCAGAACGTGACGATGTACGAGTTCAAGAAGGGCCAACAGCTGACGACACTGTCGCGCGCCAAGACCGGCACCTTCGCCGACGGCAAGCTGATCCTGGAGAACGTGGTCGAAAACCGCATCGGCGAACAGGCACTGTCGAGCCTGGCCGACGCCAAGGTACCCGATGTACCGATGAGTTCGGTGCACAAGGTCGACCGGCGCGAGCTGGACACCACCTTGACACCCGAGCGGCTGCTGGCCCGCGTGCTCGTGCCCGAGCGCATGTCCATGCTCACCCTGCTGGACTACATCGACTACCTGAGCGCCAACCAGCTGCAGGCCGACCGCCAGGTCGTCGCGCTCTGGCGCAAGCTGGCCTACCCGTTCACCCTGCTGGTGATGATGACCATCGCCGCGCCGATTGGGTTCATGCAGACGCGCCGCGGCGGCGTGGGCGCCAAGGTTTTCATCGGCATCCTGCTGGGCGTGGCGTTCTTCATGGTCAACCAGCTCGCGCTGAACGTCGGCATGCTCAGCCGCTGGCCACCCTGGCTGACCGCGCTCGGCCCTAACCTGGCAGCGGTCCTGCTCGCGCTGGGCGCCCTGCTGGTCATGGAATCGCGCCATAGCCTGAGCCGCCTCATCCAGGCGCGTTGGCCATGGAGGAAATCGGCGATATGACGGACACCGTCTGGATGATCGGCGACCTGCAGGGATGCTGCGACCCCCTGGAGCGCCTGCTCGAGCACCCGGAAGTCGCCGCAGACCCCGATGCGCGCCTGTGGTTCGCGGGGGACCTGGTCAACCGGGGCCCGAAGTCCCTGGCCACCCTGCGCCGTCTCATGTCGCTGGGCGATCGCGTGGTGGCCGTGCTGGGCAACCACGACCTGCACCTGCTGGCTGCGGCCGCGGGCGTGCGCAAACCTGGCCGGCACGACACGCTGGACGAGATCCTGGCTGCCCCGGACCGCGCAGAGCTGATCGATTGGCTGCGCACGCGGCCGCTGGCGCACTTCGAGCACGGCCACTTGCTGGTCCACGCGGGCGTGCTGGCCAAGTGGACGGTCGAAAGAACCCTTGCGCTGGCCGCCGAGGTCGAGGAAACCCTGCAGGGGCCGAACTGGCAGAAGGCGCTGCAGAAGATGTACGGCAACGAACCGACCCGCTGGAAGGACGGCTTTAGCGGCGGCAAGCGGCTGCGCGTAATCATCAACGCGCTGACGCGCATGCGCCTGTGCAACCTCAAGGGGCACATGGACCTGCAAGCCAAGGCCGAGCCCGGCCGCATCCCGCCCGGGCGCATCCCCTGGTTCGACGTGCCCGGCCGCGCCACACGCGACATCACCGTGGTTTTCGGCCATTGGTCGACGCTGGGGCTGATGCTGCGGCCCGACGCCATCTGCCTGGACAGCGGCTGCGTGTGGGGCGGGCAGCTCACCGCCGTGCGCATGCACGATCGCCGCGTGGTGCAAATCCCCTGCGAGCAGGCGCAGGACCCGCATCGCAAATAGCGGCCGGGCCGCGGCGCGTACTGGCTCAGGCCGCCTGGGCCTGGACCTGCGGCGCGGTGTCCAGCAACTCGGCCCGGATCGCTTCGCGCGCAGCCTGGGCAAGCGCCGTGCGGCTGCAGGGCTGGCCGTCCGGCGCCGTTGTGGGTAAAGGCGGCAAGAAAATCACCTCGACAGCCACGCCGGTGGTGCCGAGCACCCGCCACATATTGGCCACCAAGGTCTCTTCGCCCACGAAGGCTGCGTAACCGCTGCGCCGGCCGCGATGCAGGAAGCGCAGCGCCACGGGCTGGACCGCCACGCCCAGCCCGCGCGCAGGCTCGAACAGGCTGGCATGGAAGGGCTGCACGTCGAAACCCTCGGACGTCGTGCCCTCAGGAAACAGGCCGACGACTTCACCCCTGTCGAAGCGCGCCTGCATGGCCGTGGCGGCCTCGTGGACGGCATGGCGGCGACGGCGTTCGATGAACACCGTACCCGCGCCGACGGCCAGCCAACCGGCTAGCGGCCAGCGCCGGATCTCGGCCTTGGCCACGAAGCAAACGGACCTGACCGCGCACAGCGCAAAGATGTCGATCCAGGAGACGTGGTTGGCCACCCACAGCATCGGCCCCTGCATGGCCGGCGCCCCGCGCACAAGGGTGCGCACGCCGCACACCGCCAGCAGGCAACGCGACCAGTTGCGGTTGAGCCAGGCCCGCCCTTGCGCGGGCAGCAGCCGGTAGAACGTGCCCAAGATGAGCAGCCCGCCGATCAGCAGCAGCAGGACCAGGGGCAACCGCAACAGGAATCGCACCAGCCTCAAGCGGCCTGCTCCCAGACGACCCGCCCGCCGACCACCGTGCACCGCACCCGGCCGGGTAGCTCCATCCCTGCAAACGGCGTGTGGTGGCTTTGGCTGCGCAGCGTCTCGCGCCCCACCTGCCAGCGCGCATCGAGGTCCACCAGGCAGACGTCCGCGGGCGACCCCGGGCCCAGTCGTCCGCTGGCGGGCATGGCAGGCGCGCTGGCGGCCAGCACGCCCGCGGGCCCGGCCGTCACGCGATGCAGCGCCTGCACGAGCGGAACGCCCGCTTCGTCGGCCCATTTCAAGGTCAGGGAAAGCAGCAGCTCCAACCCCGTGGCGCCCGGTTCGGCGTCACCGAAGGGCAGCATCTTGCCGTCATCGTCGACCGGCGTGTGATCCGAGCAAATGGCATCGATCGTGCCGTCGACCAGCGCCGCGCGGATCGCATCGCGGTCGCGCTGGCCGCGCAGCGGCGGCTCCAGCCGGAAATTGCTGTCGTAGAAGCCGATATCCACGTCGGTCAGGTGGACATGGTTGGCCGAGACATCGCAGGTGACCGGCAGCCCCTCGCGCTTGGCCGCACGCACCATTTCCAGCGCGGGCGCGCTGGAAATGCGGCACAGGTGCAGGCGCACGCCCACGCTGCGCTGCAGTTCCAGCAGCGTATGCAAGGCGATCGTCTCGGCCTGTACCGGCACGCCGGGCAGCCCCAACCGCGACGCATAGGCGCCGCTGGCGGCCACGCCGCCGCGCGACAGCCATGGGTCCTGCGGGCGCAGCCACAGCGCATAGCCGAAGGTATGGGCATACTGCATCGCGCGCAGCAGCACGGTGGTATCGGTCACCGGCGTGTCGGCCTGGGAAAACGCCACGCAGCCGGCTTCGGTCAGCTCGGCCATCTCGGTGATCACTTCGCCCTTCAGGCCGATGGTCATCGCGCCCAGCGGATACAAATGCGCGTGGTTGAGCTGGCGCGCACGGTGCTTGAGCATTTCGACCAGGCCCGGCTCGTCCAGCGGGGGATCGGTATCTGGCGGCAGCACCAGGCTGGTCACGCCGCCGGCCAGCGCCGCGCGCATTTCGGTTTCCAGGGTGGCGCGGTATTCGAAGCCGGGCTCGCGCAGGCGCGCGGCCAGGTCGACTAGGCCGGGCAGCACGGCCAGGCCCGAGGCGTCGATGGTGCGGTTGGGCTCGAAGCCGGCTGGCGCCTGGCCGACTCCGACGATGCGTCCGGCCGCCACGAACAGATCCATTTGCGCGTCGACCGAAGACGCGGGATCGATCAGGCGGCCGTTCTTGATGTGCAGTTTCACGTTTTGCCTTGTCCGATGCGGATTCCTGGGCCGGTCAGCCGGCGCTTGCGACGATGCTCATGACGGCCATGCGCACGGCGATGCCGAAGGTCACCTGGTCGAGGATGACCGCCTGGCTGCCGTCGGCCACTGCCGAGTCGATTTCCACGCCCCGGTTCATGGGGCCGGGGTGCATGACGATGGCGTCCGGCTTGGCCAGGGCGAGCTTTTCGCGCGTCAAGCCGTACTGCTTGAAGTATTCGTGCGCCGACGGCAGCAGGGCACCGCGCATGCGCTCGTTCTGCAGGCGCAGCATGATGACCACGTCTGCGTCCTTGAGCCCGGCCTTCATGTCGGTGAACACGCGCACGCCCATTTGCTCCAGGCCGCCTGGCAGCAGGGTCAGCGGCCCAACCGCACGGACTTCCGGCACGCCCAGCGTGGTCAGCGCATGGATGTCCGAGCGGGCGACCCGGGAATGGAGGATGTCGCCGACGATGGCCACCGTGAGATTGGAAAAATCCTTCTTGAAGTGGCGAATCGTGTACATGTCCAGCAGCGCCTGGGTCGGGTGCGCATGGCGGCCGTCGCCGGCGTTGATCACGTGCACATGCGGCGCGACATGGCGGGCGATCAGGTAGGGCGCGCCGCTGGCCTCGTGGCGCACGACGAACAAGTCTGCCTGCATCGCCGACAGGTTGGCGATGGTATCGAGCAGCGACTCGCCCTTGGCGGTCGAGGACACGTTGATGTTCAGGTTGAACACGTCGGCCGACAGGCGCTGCGCGGCGATCTCGAAGGTGGTGCGGGTACGCGTGGAGTTCTCGAAGAACAGGTTGAACACGCTCTTGCCGCGCAGCAGCGGCACCTTCTTGAGGTCGCGCTCGGCCAGCGGCACGAAGGTCTGCGCCGTATCCAGGATGTGCGTGATGATGTCGCGCGGCAGGCCTTCGGTGCTAAGCAGGTGGGTCAGCTCGCCATGGCGGTTGAGCTGGGGGTTATGCATGGTCCGGCTCCTGTTCCAGGGCGAGAGTGAAGCGTCCTTCGGCATCGCGCGCCAGCACCAGGTTGCCTCCCGGCGGCACTTCGACGCGCGCGCCCACGGCACACGCGTAGATCGGCAGCTGGCGTCCGCCGCGGTCGAGCAGCACGGCCAGGCTGATCGAGGCCGGGCGCCCGTAGTCGAACAATTCGTTCATGGCCGCGCGTATCGTACGTCCGGTGTATAGGACGTCGTCGACCAGCAACAGGTGCGCATCGGCCACGGGAAAGGAGATATCGGACGGCAGCACCTGCGAATGCAGGCCGATGCGGTCGAAATCATCCCGGTAGAAGCTGATGTCCAGCGTGCCCATGGGGGCGGGCAGCGCCAGGTCGCGGTGCAGCCGTTCGGCCAGCCAGGCGCCGCCGGAGTGGATGCCGACCAGATGGGTACGCTCGGACGGCAGCCCCTGCAGCGCTTGGGCGACCGCCTCGCGCAGGCGGCCGTAGAGCGTTTCGGCGTCGGGCAATCCGTGCGCCGGGTAAACGGGAGGTTCAGGGTTCATGGGGAGATAACACCGGGCGGGGCGCCAGGCTGTCGAAGTATCGTTGCAGAATGATAGCCGCTGCAAGGGCGTCGTCGGGCGCGTTGCGAGGCAGCATTTCCTGCGCCTGCATGCTCGAGCCGCGCTCGTCGACCAATTCCACGGGCAGGCCGTAGCGCCCGCGCAGTTGGTTGGCAAAGCGCCGGGCCTGCAAGGTGGCGTATTGCTCGGAGCCGTCGCTGGCCAACGGCAGCCCCACCACCAGGCGATCGGGCCGCCACTCCTGGATGAGTTCGGACACCCGCGCAAAGCGCGCCGCCCGGGTGGGCGGCGTCAGGATTTCCAGCGGGCGCGCCTGCCGGATCAGCGTGTTGCCGATGGCGATGCCGATCTTGCGCGTGCCGAAGTCGAAGGCCAGCAGGGTCTCGTAACCCTCGGCGCCGGCCGCCTCAGGCATGCCCGGCGCCGGCCGCCAGCATGACCGGGTCGATGCCCAGCAGGCGCAGGGCGGCAGGGTAGCGCTCCTCGGGCGGCACGTCGAAGATGATGCGCGGATCCGCCGCCACGGTCAGCCAGGCGTTCTGGGCCAGCTCGTCCTCGAGCTGGCCAGCTCCCCAGCCGGCATAGCCAAGCGTCACCAGCATGCGGGAAGGCCCGCTGCCTTCGGCGACCGCCTGCAGGACGTCGCGTGAGGTCGTCAGCGCCATGTCGCCCAGCTTGATGCTGGAGTTGTATTCGCCGGCCGGCGCGTGCAGGACGAAGCCGCGGTCGGTCTGGACCGGCCCGCCGAAGAACACCCGCGCATCCTTGACGGGGGCGATCTCCAGCTTGAGGTCGATGCGCTCGAAAAGCGACCCCAAGGTCAGGTCGGTGGGACGGTTGATGACCAACCCGAGCGCACCGCGCGGCGTGTGCTCGCAGATGTAAATCACGGAACCGGCCAGCTCGCCGCCGACCATGCCTGGCATGGCCATGAGGAACTGGTTCGACAGATCGATGGTGGGCGATTCGTCGCGTGAGCTGCTGTCGTTCATGTGCTGCCCCTGAAACAGTATTGGCCGTATCGGGCATGCGAGCCGGCCGCAGAGGGCCGGCTCAGATTTCCATCAGTTCGAAATCCTCCTTGCGGGCGCCGCATTCCGGGCAGACCCAGTTAGGCGGGACGTCTTCCCAGCGGGTGCCCGGGGGAATGCCTTCCTCGGGCAGGCCGGCCTCCTCGTCGTAGACCCAGCCACAAATAAGACACATCCAGGTACGCATAGTTCTCTCGTGTTGACCCGCCGCCCCCCCGGAGCCGACGTGCATCTCATACAATGGGGTCAATCTTACCGAAAACCCTACCCGGCTTGCGCGGATGGCGTGCCGACGCGGCCGACGCCGCGCGAGCCTGAACCGACGCCGTCCGCCGTGGCATCTGCAACTCCTCCCCTCGTCCTGCTTTTCGGCCCCTTCGACCCCAGCGGGGCCGATGGCCTGCCGGCCGACGCCGTCACGTGCGCGCAGCTGGGCTGCCACGCGATCAGCACCCTGACCGCCGTGACGGTACAGGACACGGCAGGCATAGAAGAAGTCCACGTCCAGCCGCCGGAGCTGCTCGACGACCAGGCGCGTTGCCTGCTCGAAGACATGCCCGTGCAGGCGATCAAAGTCGGCGCGCTGTTCAGCGCTGAATCGGTCAGCGCAGTCGCGCAGATTGCGGCCGATTACAGCCACCTGCCGCTGGTGCTGCACCTGGGCCCGCGCGGGCCGGCCCCGCGCGATGCGGCCGACCAGGAAGATGCCGACGAACTGCTGGCGGCCACGTTCGAGCTGCTGCTGCCGCAGGCCCACGTGGCGGTGATCGAGCACGTGCGCCTGAACCAATGGGTGGCCGAAGGCCTGGTCGAGCCGGGCGAGCTGCCCAGCCCGCTGCACGCACTGCTGGCTGCCGGCGCGCAGTGGGCGCTGGCCACCGGCAACCCGGTACGGCCCGGCCATCGCACCAACCTGCTCGTCGGCCCGGAAAACCGGACCGCGAGCTTTCCCTGGCAGGCGCCGCCCGAACGCAGCACCGACACCGGCGGGGTGCTGTCGTGCGCCCTGGCCGCCCAGCTCGCCCACGGCCTGGCCGTACCCAAGGCCGTGGAGGCGGCGCTGGCGTATTCCGATGCGGCCATGGCTGCGGCCTTCCAGCCTGGCATGGGCAACCGCATCCCCAACAGGGTCTTGCGCCGATGAATGCCCCGGACGCGACGCCAGCGTTGCGCTTTCCCGCCGGCCTATACGGGATCACGCCGGAGTGGGACGATACCGATCGCCTGCTCGAGGCGATACGCGCCGCGGCGCGTGGCGGCATGCGGGCCCTACAGTTGCGGCGCAAGACGGCCTCGCTGCCATACAAGCACCTGCAGGCACGCGCCGTCGGGGACCTGTGCCGGTCGCTGGGGGTGACCTTCATCCTCAACGACCACTGGCGGCTTGCGCTGGAGTCGGGGGCCGACGGCGTGCACCTGGGGCGCGACGACGGCGACATCGCGGCGGTGCGCGCCAGCATCGGGCCCACCATGATCATCGGCGCGTCCTGCTACGACGAGCCGCAGCGCGCGCGGCTGGCGCTGCAGGCAGGCGCGGATTACATCGCCTTCGGCGCGGTATATCCTTCGCCCACCAAGCCGCAGGCGGTACGCGCGCCGCTGGCGCTGCTGACCGAGGCGCGCGGGCTTGTACAAGCCATGCCCGCGCCGCGCCCGGCGGTCGTGGCCATCGGCGGCATCACGCCGGCCAATGCCGAACCCGTGGTGCGGGCAGGCGCTGACGCCATCGCCTTGGTTTCCGGGCTGTTCGAAGCCGGCGACATCGAAGCCGCGGCGCGGCGCTGCGCCGCCCTGTATTCCTGATCCCCCGGCTGCGGCCGGACCAACCCGTCATCGATCGCATCGTCATCCCATGTCCCGTAACGCCGAACTCTTTTCCCGCGCCATGCGTTCCATCCCCGGCGGCGTCAATTCGCCGGTACGCGCCTTCCGCTCGGTTGGCGGCACGCCCCGCTTCATCGAGCGGGCTCAAGGGCCTTATGTCTGGGACGCCGATGGCAAGCGCTATATCGATTACGTAGGGTCCTGGGGCCCAGCCATCCTGGGGCACGCGCATCCGGACGTGGTCCGGGCGGTACAGGAAGCGGCCGTGCACGGCCTGTCCTTCGGCGCGCCGACCGAGGCCGAGGTGAAGATCGCCGAGCTGCTGATCGAACGCCTGCCCTCGCTCGAACAGGTGCGCCTGGTGAGCTCCGGCACCGAAGCGACGATGAGCGCCATCCGCCTGGCGCGCGGCTTTACCGGACGCCCGACCATCGTCAAGTTCGAGGGCTGTTACCACGGCCATGCCGACAGCCTGCTGGTCAAGGCAGGCTCTGGGCTGATGACCTTCGGCAATCCGACCTCGGCCGGCGTGCCGCCTGAGTTCGTCTCGCACACGTTGGTGCTGGACTACAACGACAGCGACGCGGTCAAGCAGGCATTCGCCCGCCATGGCCAAAGCATCGCCTGTGTCATCGTCGAGCCGGTCGCCGGCAATATGAACCTGGTCAAGCCGGCGCCCGGCTTTCTCGAAACCCTGCGCGAGGAATGTACGCGCCACGGCGCGGTCCTGATCTTCGACGAAGTGATGACCGGATTCCGGGTCGGCCCGCAAGGCGTGCAGGGCCTGACCGGCATCACGCCCGACCTGACCACCCTGGCCAAGGTAATCGGCGGGGGCATGCCGGTCGGCGCCTTCGGCGGGCGCGCCGACATCATGGGGCACATCGCGCCCCTGGGCCCGGTCTACCAGGCCGGCACGCTGTCGGGCAACCCGGTAGCCGTGGCGGCGGGCCTGGCTACCCTGCAGGCGCTGGCACAACCCGGCTTCTACGAGCGCCTGGGCACGCTCAGCGCCCGGCTGGCCAGCGGCCTGACCGAGCGCGCCCGCGCTGCCGGCGTGCCGTTCTGTGCGGATGCCATCGGCGGCATGTTCGGCATCTATTTCCGGCAAGACGTGCCGAAGACGCTCGCCGAGGTCTCGTCCTGCGATACGGAGGCGTTCAGCCGATTCTTCCACGCCATGCTCGACGAGGGCGTGCATTTCGCCCCCTCGGCCTTCGAGGCGGGGTTTGTATCGGCGGCCCACGACGAGGACGTCATCGACCAAACGCTGCAAGCGGCCGAACGGGCCTTCGCCAAGCTGCGCCAGGCGTGATCAGCCCGGCGGGGGCACGACCGCCGTCACCTCGACCTCGACTTTGGCGCGGTCTTCGATGAGATCGGCCACCTGCACGGCGGTCATCGCCGGGAAGTGACGGCCGATCACTTCGCGGTAGTGGCGGCCGATCTCGGGGTAGGCCGCCACGTATTCCTTCTTGTCTCGCACGTACCAGGTCATGCGCACGATGTGCTCGGGCCGGGCGCCGCCCTCGGCCAGCACCTGCACCACGTTGACCAGCGCCTGGCGGACCTGCCCGGCGAAGTCATCGGTTTGGAACTGCTGCTGGCCGTCCCAGCCAATCTGCCCGCCGACGAAAATCATGCGGCTGCCTGCCGAAAATTCCGTCAAAATGCCGTTGGCGTAGCCGCGCGGCGAAGCCCAGGCGGGCGGCTGCAGTATCTTCATTTCCTTTCATCCTACGGGTCAGTCTAGTCGTTGTGCTCGCGCTGGCGCAGCCGGAACCGCTGCAGCTTGCCGGTCTCGGTGCGCGGCAAGGCATCGAGGAACTCGATCTGGCGCGGGTACTTGTACGGCGCGATGGTGTTCTTGACGAAGTCCTGAAGTGCCAGGACCAGATCAGGCCCAGGTTGGTAACCGGGGCGCAGCACGACGAAAGCCTTGACGATCTGGCCGCGCGCCTCGTCGGGCACCCCGACCACGCCACATTCGGCGACCGCCTCATGGCGCAGCAGTGCATCCTCGACTTCGGGACCGGCGATGTTGTAGCCGGCCGAAACGATCATGTCATCATTGCGCGCCTGGTAGAAAAAGTAACCGTCGGCGTCGCGTATGAAAGTGTCGCCCGGCAGGTTCCAGCCTTGCTGCACGAAATTTCGCTGGCGCTCGTCGGCCAGATAGCGGCAGCCGGTCGGCCCCTTGACCGCGAGCCGACCGGGCGTGCCGTCGGGCACGGGGTTCATGTCCTCGTCGACGATCTGCGCGACGTAGCCGGGCACGACCTTGCCAATGGCGCCGCGACGCACCTCGTCGCCGGCGCTGGAAATGTACACGTGGATCATTTCTGTGCCGCCGATGCCGTCTATCATTTCCAGCCCGGTGGCCGCCTTCCAGGCCTGGCGCGTGGCGTCGGGCAAGGCCTCGCCGGCCGAGACGCTCTTGGCAAGCGAGCCCAGGTCGAAGCGCGATGCGAGCGCCGCCATCTGCCGGTAGAAGGTCGGCGCCGTGAACACGATGGTGGCGCGAAAGTCCTGTATGGTCTGCAGTAGCGTCTCCGGCGTGAGCTTTTCGGACAGGACGACGCTTGCCCCCACGCGCAGCGGAAAGCACAGCAGCCCGCCCAGGCCGAAGGTGAAGGCCAGCGGCGGCGTGCCGCAGAATATGTCGTCGGCCTGCGGGCGCACCACATGGCGCGAAAACGAATCGCACATCGCCAGCACGTCGCGGTGAAAGTGCATGCAGCCCTTGGGCTTGCCGGTGGTGCCGCTGGTAAAAGCGACCAGGCAGACGTCGTCCACAGCCGTGTCGCATGCGTCAAATCCTTCCGGCTTGGCCGCGGCACGCGCATCCAGCGAGTCCGGCGATGCGTCGTTAAAAAGCATCACCTGGACCAGGTCGGGCGCGTGATGTTCGTTGCCCGGGTCCCGGCAGGCGTTCAGTTCGTCGGCCAGGCGCGCGTCGCACAGCGCGGCCGATATGCGCGCCTTGTCGATGACCTGCTTCAACTCCTTTGCGCGCAACAGCGGCATGGTCGGGACCGTGACCATGCCGGCCTTGACGCAGGCCAGCCACGATGCCGCCATCATCGGGTTGTTGGGCCCGCGCAGCAGCACGCGGTTACCCGGCACCAGGCCCATGTCCTCGACCAACACTCGGGCGATGCGATCCACCAGTGACTGCAACTGCCGGTAGGTCATCGCCTGCCGGCCTTGCCCGTCGGCCCAACGCAGCGCGATGCGCTCGCCGTCGCCGCGCGCCACGATGGCATCGACCAGTTCGACGGCCGCGTTCAGCCTGGGCGGATAGGCGAAATCCGGCTCATCCAGCAACAGTTCCGGCCATTGTTCCCGAGGTGGGAGATGGTCGCGGGCGAAAGTGTCGACGTGCGCGGAAGCTTCCATGTGACGTTCCCCTTGCCTATCGCTTTTCGGTCGGGCGCCTACCGGGCGGGCGGCCCGGCGCTGCCGTCCTTGAGCAGTTCGCGTGCGATGATCAGTTTTTGGACTTCGGTTGCGCCCTCATAGATGCGCAACGCGCGGATCTCCCGGTACAGGCGCTCGACCGGCGCGCCGGAAACGACGCCGGCTGCGCCGAAGAGCTGCACGGCCCGGTCGATGACGGCCTGCGCGGACTCGGTGGCGGTCATCTTGGCCATGGCCGCCTCGCGGGTGGTGCGTACGCCCTGCACGTCGCGCATCCACGCGGCCCGGTAAGTCAGGAGCGCGGACGCGTCGATGGCCGCAGCCATCTCGCCCAGTGCCGCCTGCGTCAGCTGCAGGTCGGCCAGCGCACCGCCGAATAAGCGCCGCGAGCGCGCGCGGGCGAGCGCCTCGGCGAGCGCCCGGCGCGCAAAGCCAAGCGCGGCCGCCGCCACGGATGCGCGGAATATGTCCAGCGTCATCATGGCGAGCTTGAATCCCTGCCCGGGTTCGCCCAACCGCTGCGTCGCAGGAATGCGGCAATCGACGAATTCCAGCGTCGCCAGCGGATGCGGCGCCATGACGTCGATGCGCTCGGCGATGCGCAATCCCGGCGTGCCGGCGTCGACGACGAAGGCGCTGATGCCGCGCGCGCCCGGCACCTGCTCCGTGCGCGCGAACACGCAATAGAAGTCGGCGATACCCCCGTTGGATATCCACGTCTTGCGGCCATCCAGGACGTAATGGTCCCCTTCGGTTCGGGCCTGGCAGGCCATGGCGGCGACGTCGGACCCGGCCTCGGGCTCGGACAGCGCGAAGGCGGCGATGGCGTGGCCGTCGGCCACGCGCGGCAAGTAGCGCCGCTTCAGGGCGTCGTCGCCAGCCAGGGCGATCGCCCCGCTGCCCAGGCCCTGCATGGCGAACGCGAAGTCGGCCAAGCCGTCATGGCACGCGAGTGTTTCGCGCAAAATGCACAGGGCGCGCGAGTCGACCCCGGACAAGGCCCCACCCCACTCGCCGTCCGGGCCGGCCGGCACGCAGTAGCGCAGCCAGCCGGCCTGGCCGAGGCTGCGCACCAGGCGCCGGCACGCCTGGTCCGTATCGCCATGGTCCGCCGGCTGCAGGGACCGCTTGCACCACGCGTCGAGGTCGCGCGCCAGGGTGCGGTGCGCGGGATCGAAAAACGGCCAATCCAGCCAGCTGCGGTCTGCGTACATGCTCAATCGCCTTCGAATACCGGCTTGCGCTTGGCCACGAAGGCCTCATAGGCGCGATGAAAGTCGCGGGTCTGCATGCAGATGGCCTGGGCCTGGGCTTCGGCCTCTATCGCCTCGTCCAAGCCCATCGCCCATTCCTGGTGCAGCAGCTTCTTGGTCATCGCATGGGCGAAGGCCGGGCCGGCGGCCAGTTGGGCGGCCAATTCGCCGGCGGCCGCCAGCAAGGCGCCGGGCTCGTGCAGCGAATTGAAAAACCCCCATCGCAGCCCTTCTTCGGCCGACATCGCGCGCCCGGTATAGAGCAGTTCGCTCGCCCTGCCCTGGCCGATGACGCGCGGCAGCAACGCGCAAGCGCCCATGTCTGCCCCGGCCAGCCCGACGCGGGTGAACAAAAAGGCGGTGCGTGCCGCCGGCGTGCCCAGGCGGATGTCGCTGGCCAGCGCAATCATCGCGCCGGCGCCTGCGCACACGCCATCGACCGCGGCGACGATGGGCTGCGGGCAGGCGCGCATGGCCTTGACCAGGTCGCCGGTCATGCGGGTGAAGTCCAGCAGTCCCGGCATGTCCATGCGCGTCAATGGCCCGATGATCTCGTGCACGTCGCCGCCCGAGCAAAAATTGCCTCCCGCGCCCGTGATCACGACCACCTTGACGTCGGTGACATAGACCAGCCGACGGAACAAGTCGCGCAGCTCGGCGTAGGAATCGAACGTCAGCGGGTTCTTGCGCTGCGGCCGGTTCAGCGTGATGGTGGCGACCTTGCCGTCGGCGCTTGCCTGCCACAGGAAATGCCTGGCCTGGTATCCGGCGCAGGGCTGTTTGTGGTGCGCCATGCCGTGTTCGGTTTCGCTCATGCCTGCCATGCTCCTTCTTGCCATTGGTCGACGCGACTGCCTGCGCTATCCCGCCATCACCTCGCCGCCGTCGACCGGCAGCGCCTGCCCCGTCACGGCTGCCGATGCCGGCAGGCACAGCCACAGCACCGCCTCGGCCACTTCTTCGGGTTGCACCAGCCGCCCCTGCGGGTTGCGCGCGACGAGCGCCTCCAGCGCCTGCCGGGGGTCCTTGCCCGTCTTTTCCACGATGTTGCGCACGGCGCTGCGTACGATGTCGGTTTCGGTGTAGCCGGGACAGACGGCGTTGACGGTCACGCCCTTGCGCGCCGTCTCCAGCGCCAGCGCGCGCGTCAGGCCCACCACCCCATGCTTGGCGGCGCAATAGGCGCTGACATAGGGGTAGCCGGTCAGGCCCGCCGTGCTGGCGATGTTGACGATGCGGCCCCAGCCACGCTGCAGCATCGCCGGCAGCGCCGCCTGGCTGCAATGGAAGACGCCGGATAGATTGACCTCTATCAGGGTGCGCCACAGCTCGGTGCTGGTGCGTTCGAAACGCTCGCTCGTCGCCTGCCCGGCGTTGTTGACCAGGATGTCGATCGGTCCGGCATCTTGCGCAGCGCGCGAAAACGCTTGATCCACGGCATTGCGGTCGGCGACGTCAGCCTGCTGCACCCGACAGCGCGACGGGTCGCCCAGGGTGGCCACCGCCTGCCGCAGCGCGTCTTCGTTGCGGCCGAGCAGCGTGACCTGCGCGCCGGCGGCAAGCAGCCGCCTGGCACAGGCCAGGCCGATACCGCGGGCAGCGCCGGTGACCAGCGCGTGCTTGCCGGACAAAGGCTGGACCGGGTTCATTTGTATGGCTCCGCAGGCGCGGCGGCCGCAGCGGCGGCGCGCGCCAGATTGGTTTCGAGCTGGCGCTTGCCGGCCAGGTACTGGCGCGGCCACGGCACGTCGGTGTAGCCCACGCGCGCCGCCTCGTGCAGCGTCCATGCCGGGTCGGCCAGGTGCGGACGCGCCAACGCGCACAGGTCGGCGCGTCCCGACGCGATGATCCCGTTGACGTGGTCGGCCTCGAAGATCGCCCCCACGGCCATGGTCGGCATGCCGGTTTCGTTGCGGATCCGGTCGGCGAACGGCGTCTGGTACATGCGCCCGTAGACCGGCTGCTGGTCGGGGCTGACCTGCCCGGACGAGCAATCGATCATGTCGGCACCGGCTTGCTGGAACATCCGTGCGATCTGCACCGCATCGTCAGGCGTGATGCCGCCTTCGACCCAATCGTGCGCGGAGATGCGCACGGACATGGGCAGGTGCCCGGGCCAGGCCTCGCGCACCGCGGCGAACACTTCCAGCGGATAGCGCAAGCGGTTCTCCAGGCTGCCGCCATACTCGTCGCTGCGGCGGTTGGTCAGCGGGGAAATGAAGCTGGACAGAAGATAGCCGTGCGCGCAGTGCAGCTCCAGCCAGTCGAATCCAGCAGCGGCCGCCCGCCGCGTCGCGGCGACGAAATCGTCACGCACGCGATCCATGTCCGCACGGGTCATTTCCCGGGGAACCTGCGAAATGCCTTCGAGGTAAGGCAGGGGCGAGGCCGACAGCAGCGGCCAATTGCCCTGCGGCAAGGGATGGTCCATCTCCTGCCAGCCGACCTGGGTCGAACCCTTGCGCCCGGCGTGGCCGAGCTGTATGCCTATCTTGGCCGGCGTATTGCCGTGGACGAAGTCGACGATGCGCCTGAACGCCTGCATCTGCTCGTCGTTCCACAGCCCGGGGCAGCCCGGCGTGATGCGCGCATCGGGCGAGACGCAGGTCATTTCCACCATGACCAGCCCGGCGCCGCCCAGCGCCCGGCTGCCCAGGTGGACGAGGTGGAAATCTCCGGGCACACCGTCGTGGCAGGAATACATCGCCATCGGCGAGACGACGATGCGGTTGGGCAGCTCCACCTGCCGCAAGCGGTAGGGCGTGAGCATGGGCAGCGGCGCACGACCGCCTGCCGGCGCGGCCGCACCTGCCAGCCACCTTTCGTAGGATTCCAGCCAATGCGGGTCCCGCAGGCGCAGGTTCTCGTGGGAAATGCGCTGTGACCGCGTCAGCAGCGAATAGGCAAATTGGGGCGGCTGCAGGCCGGCGTAGCGTGCCACGTTTTCGAACCACTCGGTCGAGTTGCGTGCCGCGTTCTGGATCTTGAGCACCTCGACGCTGCGCGTGGCCTCGTAGTCGGCCAGCGCCTGTTCGATGCTGTCGATGCCGTCCAGCTTGGCGGCCAGTTCGATGGCGTCTTCCAGCGCCAGCTTGGTACCGGAGCCGATGGAAAAGTGCGCGGTATGCGCGGCATCGCCCATCAGGACCACCGGTACGCGGTGGCGTTTGTCCCCGTATTGCGGCGTGGTCCAGTGCACCCAGCGCTTGCAGATCACGCGTGGGAAGCGGATCCAGATGGCCGACCCGCGCAAATGGCGCGCATTGCTCATCAGCCGGTGGCCATCCAGCCAGGGCGCGAATAGGCGCTCACAGTAGGCGATGCCTTCCTCCTGGCTCATCGCATCCAGGCCAGCCGCGCGCCAAACCTGTTCGGGCGTTTCGACAATGAAGGTGGACAGGCCGGGTTCGAACCGGTAGGCATGGGCCTGGAACCAGCCATGCTCAGTCTGCACGAAGGCGAACGTGAACGCGTCGAAGACTTTGGTCGTGCCCAGCCACACGAAGCGGCAGCGCCGCAGGTCGATGTCGGGCTGGAAGGCGTCGGTGTAGCGGCTGCGCACGCGGCTGTTGATGCCGTCGGAGGCAATGACAAGATCGGCGTGATAACGGCGCGCGATCTCCTGGTCGTCCTGGACGTCGGTTTCGAAGACCAAGCGCACGCCCAGTTCCTCGCAGCGCGCCTGCAGGATGTTGAGCAGGCGCTTGCGGCCAATGCCGATGAATCCGTGGCCGGTGGTGCGTATGCGCTCACCCTTGAAATGGATCTCGATGTCGTCCCAGTGGTTGAAGGCCTCGCTGATCTGCCGGGCACTGACCGGATCGGCGGCCTGCAGGTTGCCCATCGTGGCGTCGGAAAACACCACGCCCCAACCGAAGGTGTCGTACGGACGATTGCGCTCGATGACCACGACCTCGTTGGCGGGGTCGCGCAGCTTCATGAGCAGCCCGAAGTACAGGCCGGCGGGGCCTCCGCCTATGCAGACGATGTTCATAGCGACCTGGCGTCCGTCCTTGCCCCCCGCACGGCGGCGTGGCTCGCCGTGGCGACGGTGATTAGTTTGAGTCTTGATATTTTAGGCTTCAACTATATACGCGAAAAAAATGGGCGGCAATAGCCCGAAACCCCTTCCTCGCACGGGGCGGGCTACACGCCCAGGTAGCGGCTCCACAGGCTGCGGTCGGCGTCCAAGGCGTCCGAGCCGCCCGTCCAGACGACCTTGCCCCGCTCCAGGATGACATGCCGGTCGGCCAGGGCCAGCAGGCGCTCGACGTACTTGTCGATGACCAGGATGGTCTGCCCGGCTGCGCGCAGGCGCGCCAGGCATTGCCAAATTTCTTCGCGCACGCGCGGCGCCAGGCCTTCGGTGGCTTCGTCCAGGATCAACAGGCGGGGATTGGTCACCAGTGCGCGGCCGATGGCCAGCATCTGCTGCTCGCCGCCGGAGAGCTGGTTGCCCAGGTTGCGCTGGCGCTGCGCGAGCCGCGGAAAAAGTTCGAACACCCGTTGCGCCGTCCAGGGTGGCCCCGACATGGGGCTGCGCTGAGCGGCAAAGGCGGTCAAGTGCTCGCGCACGGTCAGGTTGGGAAAGCACTGCCGCCCCTCCGGCACGATGGCGATCCCGGCGCGGGCAATGCGGTCGGTCGGCCAGCCGGTGATGTCCTGCCCGGCAAAGCGGACGGACCCTGCCTTGGTCGGCAGCAGCCCCAGCATGGTCCGCAGCAGCGTCGTCTTGCCCATGCCATTGCGCCCGAGCAGCGTGACGACTTCACCAGCACCGACGTCCAGGTCCACGCCGAACAGGACCTGGCTTGGCCCGTAGCCGCTTTGCAATGCGCGGATCTGCAGCATCGGTTCGCTCATGACGTCATGCCCTGCCTGGCATCGTCCTCGCCGAGGTAAGCGCTGCGCACGTCGGGATGGGCACGGATTTCCTCGGGCGTGCCGGTCGCGACGATGCGGCCGTACACCAGCACCGAGATCCTGTCGGCCAGGCGGAACACCGCCTGCATGTCGTGCTCGACCAACAGCATCGCGGCTTGGCCGCGCAGCGACTCGATCAGCTCGGTCAGGCGCAGCGTTTCATCCGGCCCCATGCCGGCCATGGGCTCGTCCAACAGCAACACCTTGGGCCGCCCGGCCAACGCCAAGGCAAACTCCAGCTTGCGTTGTTCGCCATGCGGCAGCGTGCCCGCTTCATGGTCCATCAGCGCAGGATCGATCGCGCACTGGCGCGCAAGCGCCTGCGCCGCTTCGTGCAAGCCAGGCTCGGCATTGCGCGGGCGCCAAAAGCGCATGCTGCTACCCGTGTGCGCCTGAACCGCGAGCAGCAGGTTTTCCCGCACGGACAGGCGATTGAAGATGTTGGTGATCTGGAACGACCGCGACAGCCCCGCCGCCACGCGCTGGTGGGCATTGAGGCGGGTAATGTCGGCGCCGCCTAGCTCCAGCCTGCCCGCGTCGGCTGCCAGCGTGCCGGCCAGCAGGTGGATGAGCGTGGACTTGCCCGCGCCGTTGGGCCCGATCAACGCGTGGATCTCGCCGGGAAGGATCTCCAGGCTGACGTCGTCGGTGGCAAGCAGCGCGCCGAAGCGGCGCACCAGGCCGGTCGCCCTCAGCGCGGGAGGCTGGCCCGATCGGGCCGGCTTGTCCCACGGAGCGCGCTCGCGGCCGTTCATGCCCGCCCTCCGGCGCCTTCGCCCTGCACGCGGCGGCGCGCAAACATGCCGGCCAGCCCCCTGGGCGCGACCAGCACGACCACCAGCAGCAGGATGCCCAGCGGCAGGTGCCAGTATTCCGTCCATAGCCGCAGGAATTCTTCGAGCAGCAGCATGACCACCGCCCCCGCCACGCCGCCGTAGCGCAAGCCGATGCCACCGACGATGACCATGATGATGAGGTTGGCCGACTGGGTCCAGTGCATCAGGCTGGGCGAAACGAACAGGTTGTGATTGGCCAGCAAGGCGCCGGCCAGCCCAGCCGCGGCCCCGGCCAGCGTGAAGGCCACCAGCTTGATTCGATACACCGGATAGCCCAGTGCCTGCATGCGCGATTCATTCTCGCGTATGCCCTGCAGCGCCGCGCCGAACCGCGAATCGACCGCGCGCCCGTACAGGGCAAGCACGGCGGCGAAGATGGCGAGCACGACATAGTAGAAAACCATGTCGTCGCCCAGGTCCAGCCCGGGCAGCGTCGACGGGCCCGCCAAGTTGAGCCCATCCTCGCCCCCATACTGGCGCAGCGAGATGAACACGTAATAGATCATCTGCGCGAACGCCAGCGTGATCATGATGAAGTACACGCCCCGGGTGCGCAGCGAGATCGCACCCGTGACGAGCGCGAGCAGCGCGGCCAGCGCCGCGGCAGCGGGCCACGCTGCCAGGGCCGAATGCACGCCAGCCTCGGCCAGGATGGCCACGACATAGGCACCCGCGCCAAGGAAGGCCGCATGCCCGAGCGCCACCATGCCGCCGTAGCCCAGGATAAAGTTCAAGCTGGTCGCAGCCAGGCCGTAGATCAGGATGCGCCGCACCAGCGAAACGTAGAACGAGACATCCCACGCCGCGGCGATCCAGGGAAATGCCATGAGCAGGGCAAGCGCCAGCCAGACGATCCAGGATGCGCGCATCGGCCGCCCTACCCCCTGGCCGGAAACAGCCCGGCCGGACGAAAGGCGAGCACGGCCGCCATCAGCACATAGATCGAAATCGCCGCCAAGGTCGGGCCGAGGCTGGCGGCCATGGCCGGCGGAAAAACCTCGCGCAGCAACATGGGCAGGAAGGCCCGCCCGGCGGTGTCGACCATGCCGACGAGCAGCGCGCCGACGAACGCGCCGCGCACCGAGCCGATGCCGCCGATGACGATGCACACCAGCACGAGGATGAGGATTTCCTCGCCCATGCCCGTCTGCACGGCTGTGACCGGCCCGAGCAGCGCGCCGGCCGCGGCCGCGAGCATCGCGCCCAGCACGAACACGCCCAGGAAAAGAAGCGGTACGCGCACGCCCATCAGCGTGGCCATCTGGCGGTTGGACGCGCCGGCACGCACCAGCACGCCGGCGCGCGTATGCGCGACGAACCAATACAGCCCCAGCGCAGCCAGCGCGCCCACGCCGATGATGAGCAGACGATAGGCCGGGTACATCAGTTCCGGCAACAGCTGGACCGGACCGGACAGCGCCGGCGGCAAGCCCAGCATCACCGGCGCCGGCCCCCAGATCATCTTGACCAGGTCGTTGGCGATGAGGATCAAGGCAAAGGTGGCCAGCACCTGGGCCAGGTGATCACGTTGGTACAGCTTGCGCACCAACGCGACCTCCAGCACCGCGGCAACCAACCCGGTGACCAACATGGCCAGCAGCACCGAGGCGGCGAACGAGCCGCTGTGCTGCATGGCCTCGGCGGCCAGGTAGGCGCCGGCCATGTACAGCGAGCCGTGCGCCAGGTTCATCACGTCCATGATGCCGAACACCAGCGTCAGCCCGGCCGCGATGAGAAACAGCATGAGCCCGAACTGCAGCCCGTTGAGCAGCTGCTCGACCAGCAGTATCGACGTCATGGCGCGGATCCCGCCCAGGCTGCGCGTACCGGCATCGCCAGGCCGCCTACATCTTGCATTCGCCGACGTACGCGTCCTGGTAGTCGTCGAATACCTTGCCGACCAGCTTGTTGGTGATCTTGCCCTCGGCGTCTTTTTCGATCACACGCAGGTAGTAGTCCTGGATGGGGTAATGGTTGGCCCCGTAGCGGAACTTGCCGCGCACGGACTCGAAGTCCGCCTTGGCCAGGGCTGCGACCACGGCATCGCGGTCATCGACCTTGCCACCGACCTGCCGCACGGCCGCGTCGATGGCCATGATGACGTCATAGGCCTGGGCCGCATACACCGACGGATACCGGCCGCCGTATTCCTTGCGGAAAGCCTCCACGAACTGCTTGTTGCGCGGGTTGTCCAGGTCGTGCGCCCACTGCGCGGTGTTGTACATGCCCAGCATGGGTTCGCCCACGGCCTGGATGACGTCCTCGTCGGCCGAAAAGCCCGGACCGATCAGGGTGATGCCCTGGTTCAGCCCTGCGGCCACGAACTGCTTGATGAAGTTGATGCCCATGCCGCCCGGCAGGAAGATGTAGACCGCGTCGGGCTTGGCTGCGCGCAATTGAGCGAGCTCGGCCGCGTAGTCGATCTGGCCCAGCTTGGTGTAGAGCTCCTGCGCAACCTCGGCCTTGTAGCCACGCTTAAAGCCGGTGAGCGCATCCTTGCCGGCAGGGTAGTCCGGGGCCATGATGAACATGTTCTTGTAGCCGCGGTCTGCCGCGACCTTGCCGGCGGACTCGTGGAAGGCGTCGTTCTGGTACGACTGCCCGAACCAGAAGCGGTTGCACTGCTTGCCGGCAAACTGGCTGGGACCGGGATTGTTGGACAGGTACGGCACCTTGGCCGCAAAGAGTGCCGGACCGACCGCCAAGGCGACGTTGGACCCGATCGGACCGGTAAAGAAATCGATGCGCTCGCGCTGGATGTAACGGTTGACCAGTTGGCGCGCCTGATCGGGGTTGCCGCCCATGTCGGTCTGCAGGAATTGCGCCGGCTGGCCGCCCAGCTTGCCACCGAGCTCCTTGATCGCCAGGTTGAACCCGTCGCGCGCTTCGGCGCCCAGCGCCGCGAAGGGCCCCGAAATATCGTTGGCGATGCCGACCTTGATCGGGTCCTGCGCCGCCGCGGTGCCCGAGACGAGCACGGCGGCCAATATGAGCGGCTTGAACGAACGCATGGCGGATGGCTCCCAGCGCTAGAGCGCGACGGTGGTTGGAAAGGTGCGGGGCGATTCGCCGCAAGGCCGCACCAGCAAAGGAAAGACTGGTGTCGCGTATAGTTTAGGTTTAAAGTATCTGTGACGACAAGTCTAGGGTTTTTACCAATTATTCCGCCACCCATGACAGGCCAGCCACCCGCCGGAAGCGGCGCACTTTACCGCGGTTACGACCAGCCGGCGCTGGACGCGCAGTACAACGCACGCGCGACAGTACTCGACATCGGCCCGTATCTCAACCAGTACGCGCAGTTGAGCGCCCACGCGCGCGCCGTGCTCGAATGCGCCACCGACGTCGCCTACGGCGACCACCCGGACGAGACCATGGACATCTTTCCGGCCGCCGGGACCCAGCCGGCGCCGGTGTTCATGTATATCCATGGCGGCTATTGGCGCGCACTCGGCAAGGACGATTCCAGCTTCATGGCGCCGGCGTTCGTACAGGCCGGCGCCACGGTAGCGGCGATCAACTATTCGCTGGCACCAGCGGCGAACCTGGACCAGATCGTCGACCAAGTCCGCCGCGCGCTCGAGTGGCTCGTGCGCAATGCCGCCCGGTTCAACGGCGATGCAAGCCGCATCCACGTGGGCGGCAGCTCTGCCGGCGGGCACCTGGCTGCCATGCTGCTGGCCGAGGGGTGGCACGCGCGCTACGGCGTGACGGCCGAGGCCGTTCGTGGCGCCGTGCTGCTATCCGGCCTGTTCGACATCACGCCGCTGGTGCACACCCACATCAACGAGTGGATGCGCATGACGCACGAGGACGCCCGGCGCAACAGCCCGCTCTTCGCATTGCCGCGTCGCGGCTGCCCCATCGTTGTCAGCTGCGGCGAGAACGAGACCGACGAGTTCAAGCGCCAGTCGCGCGATTACCTGCAGGCCTGGCGCGATCTCGGCCACGAAGGCCGATACGTCGACATGCCAGGCACCAATCACTTCGACCTTGTCCTTGCCCTGAACGACCCGGACAGCGCGCTGGCGCAAGCCGTGTTCCGGCAGATGGGCTTGGCCGCGCCCCGCGCAGGCGGGGCGGAATCGACCTGAGGTGCGCCGGACGTCGCCCAAATGACCGATTCTCCCGATCTCGAATCCCGCGCGGCGCCCGACGACCACCAGGCGCTGCGCCTGTGGCTGCGCCTGCTGACCTGCTGCAACCTGATCGAAGCGCAGATCCGCTCGCGGCTGCGCACCGAATTCGACACGACCCTGCCCCGCTTTGACCTGATGGCACAGCTGGACCGCGCGCCAGAGGGGATGAAGATGGGCGAGCTGTCGCGCCGCATGATGGTCACCAACGGCAACATCACCGGCATCGCCGACCAGCTCGAAAAGGAAGGATTGGTGATGCGCACCCGGTCCGACACGGACCGCCGCAGCTCGCTGCTGCGGCTGACCCCGCGCGGCAAGCGGGCGTTCACGCGCATGGCCCGCGCCCACGAGCAGTGGGTCAAGGAACTCTTCGCCGGCCTCAGCGACGACGGACGCAACCGCCTGTACCAGGCGCTGGGCGAACTGAAGCTGGGCATCGTCGCCCGGCCAGGCCGGCGCCGGCCATAGCCCGGCGCGGCAGCCGGCCTGACAGAGGCCGCCAAATTGGGGAATAATGGTCGGTTTCCCGGGCAGCGCGCCCGGGGAATCTTTTACGCCCTGATCCTTTGCGCACACCACCATGGCCGTCAACCTGCATATACCCGCCGAATCCGATATTCATCCCGTGGCCGGCGTCGAGCTCGGCGTCGCCGAGGCCGGCATCCGCAAGGCGAACCGACGCGACCTGACGGTCATGCGCCTGGCCGCGGGCAGCGCGGTGGCCGGGGTGTTTACGCGCAACCGCTTCTGCGCGGCGCCGGTACAGGTCTGCCAGGCCCACTTGGCCGCCGGCCCGGACATCGGCGCGCTGGTGATCAACACCGGCATCGCCAATGCGGGCACGGGCCAGGCCGGCGTGCACGCCGCCCGACGCACCTGCGAGGAAGCCGCCCGGCTGCTCGGCCTGCGGCCCGAGCAGGTGCTGCCGTTTTCCACCGGGGTGATCCTGGAGCCGCTGCCGGTCGATCGCATCGCCGCCGCGCTGCCGCGCGCGGTCGCGGACCTGTCGCCGGCAAACTGGATGGCCGCCGCGCACGCCATCATGACCACGGACACCCTGCCCAAGCTGCATTCGCGGCGCGTACAGCTGGGCGATGCGACCGTTGCCGTCACCGGCATCAGCAAGGGCGCGGGCATGATCCGGCCCAATATGGCCACGATGCTCAGCTTCCTGGCCACCGACGCGGGCATCGCGCCTGCCCTGCTGGCACGCATGGCGCGGGAGATCGCCGACATGTCGTTCAACCGGATCACGGTCGACGGTGACACGTCGACCAATGACTCCTTCGTCCTGGTCGCCACCGGCGCAGCCGGCGTCTCGGTGCAATCGGAATCCGACCCGCACTACGGCGCGTTGCGCGCGGCGCTGGCCGAAGCCGCCAAGGACCTGGCGCAGAAGATCGTGCGCGATGCCGAAGGCGCGACCAAGTTCATCACCGTGCGCGTGGAAGAAGCCGGATCCACCGAGGAGGCGCTCAAGGTCGCCTACGCGGTGGCGCATTCCCCCCTGGTCAAGACGGCCTTCTACGCCTCGGATCCCAACCTGGGCCGCATCCTGGCCGCGGTGGGCTACGCCGGCATCGACGACCTGGACGTTTCGCGCGTGCGCCTATGGCTGGACGACGTGCTGGTCGCCAGCGAAGGCGGGCGCCACCCCGGCTACCGCGAGGAGGACGGCCAGCGCGTCATGAAACAGCCCGAGATCACGGTGCGCATCGCGCTGGCCCGGGGCCAGGCCGCCGACACCGTCTACACCTGCGACTTTTCGCACGACTACGTCAGCATCAACGCCGATTACCGTTCCTAATCCGCGCCGCGCGCGCCCACCTGAAGTGACCGACGCAAAACTCGCCAACCTGATAGAACGCGCCGAGCGGGTGCTGGCCCAGCTCGAAGCCTGGCTGCCCCCGGCGCCGCCCGAAACCGACTGGACTGCCCATGCCTACCGCTGGCGCCGGCGCGGCGCGCGCGGCTGGCTCGATCCCGTGCGCAAGCCCGCGCGCATCGACACCGACGACTTGCGCCACATCGACCGCCAGAAGCAGGTGATCGACCGCAATACGCGCCAGTTCCTCGCCGGCAAACCGGCCAACAATGTGCTGATGACCGGCGCGCGCGGCACCGGCAAGAGCTCGCTGGTCAAGGCCATGCTCAACGCCTACGGCGACCAGGGCCTGCGCCTGATCGAAGTGGACAAGGCCGACCTGGGCGACCTACCCGACATCATCGAGCTGGTCGAACACCGCCCCGAGCGCTTCATCGTGTTCTGCGACGACCTATCCTTCGAAGAGGGCGAAGCCGGCTACAAGGCGCTCAAATCGGTGCTCGACGGCTCGGTGGCTGCTTCGGGCGAAAACGTCCTCATCTACGCCACGTCCAACCGGCGCCACCTGATGCCGGAGTACATGAGCGAGAACCTGCAGGCCCGCCACCAGCCCGACGGCGAAATCCATCCCGGCGAAACCGTCGAGGAAAAGATCTCGCTGTCAGAGCGCTTCGGCCTGTGGCTGTCCTTCCATCCCTTCAAGCAGGACGACTACCTAGACATCGTGCGCCACTGGCTGCAGGCGCTGGGCTGCCCACCCGAGGCCATAGAGGCCAGCCGCGCCGAGGCGCTGCAATGGGCGCTGGAGCGCGGCTCCCGGTCGGGCCGCGTGGCCTACCAGTTCGCACGGGATTGGGCGGCGCGGCATGGCTGAGGAGAAGGCCGCCAAAATCGTCGACGTCGCCGTCGGCCTGATCCTGCGCCCGGACGGCACCCTGCTGCTAGGCGACCGTCCCATGGACAAGCCCTGGCCAGGCTGGTGGGAGCTGCCCGGCGGCAAGCTCGAGCCGGGAGAAACCGTGATGCAGGCCCTGGTGCGCGAGCTGGACGAAGAGCTGGGCATACGCGTGACCCGCGCCACGCCCTGGGTCACGTACGTACACGTTTACCCGCACGCCACGGTCCGGCTGGCCTTTTGCCGGGTCACCGGCTGGGAGGGCGAGCCGCGCGGGCTGGAGGGCCAGCACCTGGCCTGGCTCACGCCCCAGCAGGCGCTGGCGACGCAGCGCCTGCTGCCGGCCGCCGTTCCGCCACTGCGCTGGATGCAGCTGCCCGGGCGCTACGCCGTCAGCGCGATCGGCGGGCCCGCCGGGCTGGACGCCTTCCTGCTGCGGCTGGACGCCGCCCTGGCTGCGGGCCTGCGGCTGGTGCAGCTGCGCGAGCCTGGCTGGCCGGGCGGTCCGGCCGCCGCCTCGCTGCACGAGGCCTTCCGCCAGGTGCTGGCGCGCTGCAGGCAGGCCGGCGCCCGCCTACTGGTCAACAGCGTGCATCCGGCCGACTGGTGGCGCCAGGCCGACGGCGTGCACCTGCGCGCGGCCGACGCCGCACGGCTGTCGCAACGGCCCGACCTGCCCGATCCGCACGCGCTGGTCGGCGTGTCGGCGCACGGCGCCGAAGACCTGCGCCAGGCCGGCGCGGTCAAGGCCGATTTCATCGTGCTGGGACCGGTGTGCGCCACGGCCAGCCACCCGGACCGCGCCCCCTTGGGCTGGGAACGGTTCGCCGAACTGAACCGGCAGGCCGGGTTGCCGGTCTTCGCCATAGGCGGGCAATCGGCAGAAACCGAAGACTGCGCGCGCGAGCACGGCGCGCACGGCATCGCCGGGATACGCGGCCTGTATTGATATCGTCTCAATCTCGCCGATATCGCTGCCGCCGGCGCCGAAAGGGCCGCCTGCGCAGCGGCGCGGCACAGGCGCGTGCAACGCGCTGAAATCAATGTTTCGGCCGGCAGGCCGCGATTGGCAGCGAAAGCGGCAATAATGCCGCGACGCCCTGCACCCCCGGCTCGCGCCTGCGGGGCCCGCTTGCACGATTCCAGCATGTCCCGAACCTTGCGCCTACCCAACAAACGAACGCGCCGCCTGGTCGCGGTGCTGGCCATCGTCGCCGTCCTGGCGGCGGCCTACCTGTACCTGCGCCCTGGCGGCGGCACGAGCGCGCCGCCGGCAGCCGCCTTGCGCACCGGACCCGTGCCCGTGCGCACCACGCTGGCTGCGCTGGGCAACCTGGACGTGACGCTGCGCGCCATCGGCACCGTCGTGCCGCTCAATACGGTGACCGTGCGCAGCCGTGTCCAGGGCGAGCTCGTCGAGGTGCTGTTCGAGGAAGGCCAATACGTCGAAGCGGGGCAGTTGCTCGCGCGCATCGACCCCCGCCCCTACGAAGCCCAGCTGGCGCAGGCCGAAGGCCAGCAACAGCAGAACCTCGCCCTGCTGCGCAACGCCGAACTGGACCTGAAGCGCTACCAAACGCTGTACAAGCAGGACTCGATCGCCCGCCAACAGCTCGACAGCCAACAGGCACTGGTGCGGCAGTACCAGGGCACGGTCAAGGTCGACCAAGGCCGTGTCGACGATGCGCGCCTGCAACTGTCCTTCACCCGCATCGAAGCGCCGCTATCGGGCCGCATCGGCCTGCGCGCGGTCGACCCGGGCAACCTCGTCAGCAGCACGGACGCCGACGGCATTGCCGTCATCACCCAGGTCAAGCCGATCTCGGTGTTGTTCTCCATTCCGGAAAGCCAGCTCGACCCAGTCATGCAGCAGGTCCGCGCCGGGCGCAAGTTGGTCGTGCAGGCCTGGGACCGCGAGGAAACGCGCGTGCTGGCAACGGGCACCCTGGCCACCGTGGACAACCGCATCGACACGGCGACGGGCACCCTGCGGCTGCGCGCCGTCTTCGACAACGACGATGAGGCGCTGTTTCCCAACCAATTCGTCAACGTGCGCCTGCGGGTCCGCACGCTGCGCGACGTGCTCACCATTCCGGCCGATGCCGTGCAGTACGGCTCGCGCGGTACCTACGTATACGTCGTCACGCCCGAGCAGAAAGCCAGCGTGCGGCTGCTCAAGCTCGGCCCGCAGGAAGACGGGCGCGTGGCCGTGCTCGAAGGCCTGGCCGAAGGCGAGCAGGTCGTGCTGGAAGGCTTGGACCGTCTGAGCGAAGGCCGCGCGGTGCAGGTCGTGGCTGAGCCGCCGGCCGCAGGCGCGCCCACCACTGGCGCGCCGGGCGCTGCGCGCGGCGAACAGGGTAGTGAACCTTCCCGGCGGCGCCGGCCGGGCGGCGGGCGATGAACCTGTCTGGCATTTTCATCCGCCGGCCGGTGGCCACGGCGCTGCTGATGGTGGCGCTGCTATTGTCGGGCGTCATGGCTTGGCGGATGTTGCCGGTCTCGGCGCTGCCGCAGGTCGACTACCCCATCATCCAGGTCTTCACCTACTACCCCGGCGCCAGCCCTGAAGTCACCACCAGCGCGATTACCGCACCGCTGGAGCGGCGCTTCGGCCAGATCCCAGGGCTGAAGCAAATGTCCTCGACCAGCTCGGCGGGCGCGTCGGTGATCACCCTGCAGTTCGCGCTGGACCTGGACATGGGCGTGGCCGAGCAGGAGGTACAGGCGGCGATCAGCGCGGCAGGCAGCCTGCTGCCCGGCGACCTGCCCGCCCCGCCCGTCTACCGCAAGGTCAATCCGGCCGACCTGCCCATCATGACGCTGGCCGTCACCTCCCCCACCCTGCCTTTGCCGCAGGTCTATGACCTGGTCGACACGCGCATGGCGCAGCGGCTCGCCCAGGTGTCGGGCGTGGGCATGGTCAGCCTGGCGGGCGGCCAAAAACCGGCGTTTCGCGTGCAGGTCAATCCGTCGGCGCTGGCCGCCTACGGCCTGAGCCTGGAAGACGTGCGTGCGGCCATCGCATCGGCCAACGTCAACCAGCCCAAGGGCAGCTTCGACGGCCCCCTGCGCTCGGTGATGATGGGCGCCAACGACCAGCTGCGCTCGCCCGAGGAATATCGCCGGCTGATCATCAGCTACCAGAACGGTGCCCCGCTGCGCCTGGGCGACGTGGCCACCATCGAAAGCGGCGCCGAGGACAGCCGGCTGGCCGCGTGGTCGGGCGAGCTGCCCGCCGTGCTGGTCAATATCCAGCGCCAGCCCGGCGCCAACGTGATCGAGGTAGTCGACCGCGTCCAGGCGCTGCTGCCGCAGTTGACGGCGGCGCTGCCAGCAGCCGTCGACGTGCAGGTCCTGACCGATCGCACGCAAAGCATTCGCTCCTCGGTGCGCGACGTGCAGCGCGAGCTCGTCTTCGCCGTCGGGCTGGTGGTGTTGGTCACCTTCCTTTTCCTGCGCAACCTGCCGGCCACCATCATTCCCAGCGTGGCCGTGCCGCTGTCGCTGGTCGGCACCTTCGGGGTCATGTACTTGGCCGGCTATTCGATCAACAACCTGACGCTGATGGCGCTGACGATCGCCACGGGGTTCGTCGTCGACGACGCCATCGTCATGCTCGAAAACATCGCCCGGCACCGGGAGGCCGGCGCCTCGCCCATGCAGGCCGCGCTCAAGGGGGCATCCGAAATCGGCTTTACGCTGGTGTCGCTGACCTTGTCGCTGATCGCCGTGCTGATTCCGCTGCTGTTCATGGGCGACGTGGTGGGCCGGCTGTTCCACGAATTCGCCATCACGCTGGCCGTGGCCATTTTGCTGTCGCTGGCGGTGTCGCTGACACTCACGCCCATGATGTGCGCGCGCATGCTGCCCGACGACCACGCCGCCGAGGGTCCTCCTGGGCTGCTGGCGCGCGTGATCCGGCGCTACGACCGCATGCTCGTCTGGGTGCTGCGTCACCAGCGGCTGGGCCTGCTTGCCACGGCCGCGACGCTGGCATTGACCGCCGTGCTCTACCTGTTGGTCCCCAAGGGCTTCTTTCCGGTGCAGGACAGCGGCGTCATCCAAGGCGTGACCGAGGCGCCGCAGACCATTTCCTTTGGCGCGATGGCAGAGCGCCAGCAGGCGCTGGCTTCGGCCATCCTCGAAGACCCAGACGTCGTCAGCCTGTCGTCGTTCATCGGCGTGGACGGCACCAACCCGGCGATCAACACCGGGCGCATCCAGGTCAACCTGCGCCCCCACGGCCAGCGCAGCGATTCGGTGCAAGCCATCATGCGGCGGCTGACCGAGCGGACCGCCTCCATCCCCGGCATCTCGCTCTACATGCAGCCGGCGCAGGAACTGACCATAGAGGATCGCGTCAGCCGCGCGCAGTACCAGTTCACGCTGACCTCGCCTGATGAGGCGCTGCTGGCGCAATGGACGCCCAGGCTCGTGCAGCGCCTGCGCGAGCTGGACGAGCTGCGCGACGTCTCCAGCGACCTTCAACAGGGCGGGCTGGAGCTGTACATAGACGTGGACCGGGACGCGGCCGCGCGGCTGGGCGTGACGATGTCGGCGATCGACAACGCGCTCTACAGCGCCTATGGGCAGCGCCAGATCGCCACGCTGTTCACCCAGTCGAACCAGTACCGCATCGTGCTGGAAGTCGATCCGCGCCATGCCCGCTCGCCTGGCGACCTGGACCGGCTGTACGTGCCCGGCGCCGACGGCAACAACATCCGGCTCTCTGCGCTGGCGCGCGTGGTCGAGCGGCCCGCCGCCCTGCTGCGCAGCCACGTCGGGCAGTTCCCTGCCGCGACGGTGTCGTTCAACCTGGCGCCCGGCACCTCGCTGGGCCAGGCCGTTGCGGCGATCGAGCAGGCGCAGGCCGACATCGGGCTGTCCGCCGGCATCGAATTGCGCTTCCAGGGCGCGGCCGAAGCCTTCCGTGCCTCGCTGGAGAACACCCTGTGGCTGATCCTGGCGGCGGTGGTGACCATGTACATCGTGCTGGGCGTGCTCTACGAGAGCACCATCCATCCCATCACCATCCTGTCGACGCTGCCCTCGGCCACCGTCGGCGCACTGGCCGCGCTGTTGCTGACCGGCACGGACCTGGACCTGATCGCCGTCATCGGCATCGTGCTGCTCATCGGCTTGGTCAAGAAGAACGGCATCATGATGATCGACTTCGCGCTCGAGGCGCAGCGCCGCGACGGGTTGCCCCCGCGCCAGGCGATACGGCGTGCCGCGCTGCTGCGCTTCCGGCCCATCCTGATGACGACGATGGCCGCGCTGTTTGGCGCCATACCCCTGATGCTGGCCACCGGCGCGGGCGCGGAGCTGCGCCAGCCGCTTGGGCTGGTCATGGTCGGCGGGCTGCTGGTCAGCCAAGTGCTGACACTGTTCACCACGCCGGTGGTCTATCTGTTCTTCGACCGCCTGGGCCGCCGCGTGCGCGCCTGGCGCGCACGCGGCCAGGCGACGCAGGCGCAGGAGCAGCCATGACGGCAGGCAGACGCGCGACCGAAGCGGTCCCACGTGGGCAGGCCGGATCATGAACATTTCTTGGCCCTTCGTCCGACGCCCCGTGGCCGCCAGCCTGCTGGCCGCCGCGCTGCTGCTGGTGGGCGCGCTGGCTTGGCGGCTGCTGCCGGTGGCATCGCTGCCGCAAGTGGAATTCCCGGCCATCGTCGTCAACGCCAGCCTCCCGGGCGCCGACCCGGAGACCATGGCCGCCACCGTGGCCGCGCCGCTCGAGCGCGCCATGGGCAGCATCGCCGGCGTCACGTCGCTGGTGTCCTCCAGCAGCACGGGCTCGACCATGATCCTGCTGCAGTTCGAGCTGGACCGCGACATCAACGACGCGGCGCGCGACGTGCAGGCTGCCATCAATGCCGCACGCGGGGAATTGCCCTCGGGGATGCCCGGCAACCCCACCTATCGCAAGATCAACCCTTCGCAGGCGCCTATCATGGCGTTGGCCTTGAGCTCGGACAACCTTGCGCCCGGCCAGCTCTATGACGCGGCATCGACCATCCTGGCGCAGCGCCTGGCACAGATCTCGGGCGTGGGCGACGTCACGGTCGACGGCGCATCGCTGCCGGCCGTGCGCGTGCAGCTCGACCCCAACCTGCTTGCGCATTACGGGATCGCGCTGGACGACATCCGCCGCGCCATTTCCGAAGCCAACCCGCTGCGCCCGCGCGGCATGATCGAGGACGACAGCCGCCGCTGGCTGCTGCAGACCAGCGAGCAGTTGCGCCAGGCCGACGCCTACCGGCCGCTCATCGTGCGCTACGTCAATGGCGCGCCGGTGCGGCTGGGCGACGTGGCCACCGTGACCGATTCGGTGGAAAACCGCTACACGAGCGGCTTTCACAATAACCGTCCGGCGGTCATCGTCATGATCAGTCGCCAGCCCGGGGCCAACATCGTCGAAACCATCGACCAGGTCTACGCGCAGCTGCCCATGCTGCGCGAGCTGATGCCGGCGGACGCCGAACTGACCGTGGTCATGGACCGGTCACCGGGCATACGGGCGACGCTGCGCGAGGCGCAACTGACGCTGCTACTGGCCTGCGGCCTGGTCGTTTTGGTGGTGCTGGCGTTCTTGGGCAGCCTGCGGGCGGCGTTCATCCCCAGCGTGGCGATACCCGTTTCGCTGGTCGGCACCTTCGCCATCATGTACCTGTACGGGTTTTCGCTGAACAACCTCTCGCTGATGGCATTGATCGTGGCGGCCGGATTGGTGGTCGACGATGCCATCGTGGTCATGGAAAACATCCAGCGCCATGTCGAAAACGGCATGACGCCGATGCGTGCAGCGTTGCGCGGCGCCGGCGAAGTCGGCTTCACCTTGCTGGCCATGACCCTGGCGCTGGTGGTGGTGTTCGTCTCCATCCTGTTCATGGGCGGACTGGTCGAGCGGCTGTTCCGGGAGTTCTCCATCACGCTTGCGGCGGCCATGCTGGTGTCATTGCTGGCATCGCTGACGCTGACGCCCAGCCTGTGCGCGAGGCTCCTGCCCCCGCACGGGTCACGCCCGGCCGGCCGCCTGCGGGCGGCAAGTGAGCGCGTCTTCGCGGCCGTGCTACGCGGCTACTCGCGCACGCTCGCCTGGAGCCTGCGCCGCTGGCCGTGGGTGCTGGCCTGCCTGGTCGCGGTCATCGCCCTGAACGTCTACCTGTACGCGGCCATACCCAAGGGTTTCTTGCCGCAGCAGGACACCGGCCAGCTGCAAGGTTTCGTGCGCGGCGATGACGGCGCGTCCTACCAGGTGATGCAGCCCAAGATGGAGGCCTACCGCAAGCTGCTGCTGGCGGACCCGGCCGTGCAGGACGTCATCGGCACCAGCGGCGGCGAGCGCGGCATCAGCAACGCACGCATGCTGGTGCGCCTCAAGCCCCTGTCCGAGCGCAAGGTATCGGCGCAGGCGGTGGTCGACCGGCTGCGCGCGTCGCAGCCGGCGCTGCCGGCCGGCATGCTCATGCTCAGCGTCGACCAAGACATCAACATGCCCCGCGCGATCGGCTCGCAGGGCGACTACGAGGTGACGCTGCTATCGGGCGACCTGTCCCTGCTGCGCCAGTGGGACCGGCGCGTCACCGAGGCGCTGGCCGCGCAACCCGAGCTCGTCGACGTGCCTGCCTCGGGCGATGAGCAGACCCGCCAAGTCATGCTCAAGATAGACCGGGAAGCCGCGCGCCGCCTGGGCGTGGACATGAATACCATCATGCAGGTGCTGAACAACTCCTTCAGCCAGCGGCAGGTGGCCACGCTCTATGGCAGCCTGAACCAGTATCGCGTGGTCATGGAGATCGAGCCGCGCTACACGCAGGATCCGAGCGTGCTGGACCAGCTGCAAGTCATCGCCGCCGACGGCACCCGCGTTCCGCTGTCGGCGCTTGCCAGTTACGACTATGGCCTGTCCAACGACAGGGTACGCCACGACGGCCAGTTCGCCGCGGTCAGCATCCCCTTCTCGCTGGCCGAAGGCGTCTCCATGGAGGCAGGCATGCAGGCAGTGGATCGCGCGCTTGCCCAAGCCATGGTGCCGACCGAGGTGCAGGCGCGGGTCGGCGGCCGCGCCGGGCACTTCCGCGCGACGGTCCAGGCCCAACCCATGCTGATCCTGGGCGTGCTGGTGGCGGTGTACCTGGTGCTGGGCATGCTGTACGAAAGCACGCTGCATCCGTTGACCATCCTGTCGACCTTGCCGTCGGCCGGCGTGGGCGCCCTGCTGGCGCTCATGGCCTCGGGTACCGAGTTCACATTGGTCGCACTTTTGGGATTGTTCCTGCTGATAGGGGTGGTCATGAAAAATGCCATCCTCATGATCGACTTCGCGCTCGAGGCGCAGCGCCGCCGCGGGCTGGGACCGCTCGCCTCGATCTACCGTGCCGCGCGCCTGCGCTTGAGGCCCATCCTGATGACCAACCTGGCCGGCCTGCTCGGCGCACTGCCATTGGTGCTGAGCACCGGCGAGGGCGCGGAGATGCGCCGCCCACTGGGCATCGCCATCGTCGGCGGCCTCGCCGTCAGCCAGGTGCTGACGCTATACACGACCCCCGTCGTCTATCTTTGTCTGGACCGCCTGCGCGCCTGGACGCACCGCCGCAAGGGTGCCGGCCGCCGCGCAGGCAGAATCCGGGAGGCAGAATGAATCGCTCGATGCATCCGCGCCGCGCGGCGCCGTCGCTGCGCATCGCCTTGGCAAGCCTGGCGCTGCTGCTGGCCGGCTGCGCGCTCGGCCCTGATTACGAACGGCCGGAAGTGACCGTGCCGGCCGAGTTCAAGCACATGCAGGGCTGGGTGCCGGCGCAGTCCATGCAGCCTATGACCGACGACCGCTGGTGGACGCGCTATGGTGATCCGCTGCTACAGGCCCTGGTGGCCGAGGTAGACGTCTCCAACCAGAACATCGCCCAGGCCGAGGCACGCTACCGGCAAGCGCTGGCGCTGATCGAGGGATCGCGCGCCGGCCTGTTCCCAAACGCCGGCGCCGACGCCGCGGTCACGCGCAGCGGCGGCGGCAACGGCGGGCGCAGCGGCGCGGCCGTCGGCGGGGGCGGCCCGGAGAATCGCTACAACGCCGGCCTGTCGGTTTCGTGGATGCCGGACCTGTGGGGCCGCGTGCGTCGCCAGATCGAAGCCAGCCGCGCCGACGCCCAGGCCAGCGCTGCGGATCTCGCCGCCGCGCGCCTGGCCGCACAATCCACGCTCGCCCAGGCGTATTTCCGCGTGCGCGTGCTGGACCGGCAGAAAACACTGCTCGAGCAAACGCAGCAGGCGTTCCAGCGATCGCTGGACCTGACACGCAACCAATACCAGGCCGGCCTGGTATCGAAGTCGGACGTGGTGCTGGCGCAGACCCAGCTCGCCCAGGTCCAGGTACAGCTGCGCGACCTGGACTGGCAACGCGCCCAGCAGGAAAACGCCATCGCGGTGCTGACCGGACGCGCGCCGGCCGATTTTGCGCTGGCGCCCACGAGCCAGATGCCGCAGCTGCCGCCGGTGCCACAGGCCGTGCCGTCGATCGTCCTGCAGCGCCGGCCGGACGTCGCGGCGGCCGAGCGCGCCGTGGCGGCGGCCAACGCGCGCATCGGCGTGGCGCAGACGGCCTGGTTCCCCGACCTGACGCTGTCGGCCTCGGGCGGCTACCAGGGCGGCTCGTTCGCAAATTGGATCAGCGCGCCCTTCCGCTACTGGTCCTTGGGGCCGGCGCTGGCCTTGACGCTGTTCGACGGAGGGGCCCGCGCGGCCGAGCGCGAGCGGGCGATGGCTGCCTATGACGAGCAGGTTGCCCGCTACCGGCAGACGGTGCTGGGTGCCTTCCAGGAAACTGAAGACGCGCTGGCTTTGCTCAGGGTATTGGAATCCGAAGTCCAAGCCCAGCGCGAGGTCGTGGCCCTGGCCGAGGAAAACGAAAACCTGGTGACCAACCGCTACCGGGCCGGCATGGTCAGCTACTTGGAAGTCGCGGTTGCGCAGAACACCACGCTGTCGGCGCGGCGCACCCTACTGGATCTGGAAGGCTCGCGCCTGCAAGCGAGCGTACAACTGATGGCGGCGCTCGGCGGCGGCTGGGACGGCAACTTGCAACCCGCCGCCAAGGCCAGCCCACCAGAAGGAGAAGGCACGCCGGCGCAGCCCGCCTCATCGGGCTGAGTGCCCGCCGGTCAGGCATTGCACAGGGCCATGCGAAACGGCACGTTGCCGGCAAACTGCTGGGGCTTGAGCTCGCCGTCCTGGGTGGAAAACCGTATCCAAACCATGTACTTGTTGGCGCTGATTTCGGGGAAGGTCCCCAGCGTGTCGTCGACCCAGACGCGCAGCAACTGATAGACCTTTCCCCCCAGCATCTGCTGGTAGGTGCCGCCTTCGGCCACCACCTCGGAAGAGCGGCCGGATTCGCGCAGCAGCCGCAGCGCCATCGCCGTGCCCTCGAACAGCGGCATCAGCGGCGCCATCCAGCGCTGGAGGTCGGCGCAGCGCACCTCCTGCGGCTTGAGCTGCCAGGCATAGTAGGACGGCATGTCCACCTGCATCGCCCCACCCGGCACCGCCAGGCGTCCGCGCAGGCTGACCAGCCATTCGTTTTCGCGCAGCGCCTGGCCGGTCTTGCCTTGCGCCGACAGGCTGGCGCTGACCTTCTCGATGTCGCGCAGCGTCGCGTCCAGCGCATCCTGGGCCACGTCGGGATGGCCACGCAGCGCATTCAATGCCATGCGCTGCCGTTCCAGGTCTTGCAGCACCGCCCCCTTCATGTCGGTGCGCTCGGTGGCATCGAGGATGTCGAACAGCGAAGCGACCGCCACTTGGTGCATGCGGGCATCGCCCGGCTGCGAGAAAAAGAGCAGGCGATCGAACAGGTACTCCAGCCTCAGGAAGGCGCGCACGCGTTCGTTGAAAGGGTATTCGTAGAGTGTCACGCGAAGAACAGGCCCATCGAAAAAACCGGCGCGCCAGCGCGCCGGCAGTTGTTCAGGGTGCCGGCGTGCACCGGCCCGATGCCGCCGCCAGCTCGCACCAGCGTTCATGCAGAGACTTCGCCCGCGCCCGCAACTGTCCGGGATCGGTGCCGCCGTCGTTCAGGATGACATCGTCGGCTGCCGCCAACCGGGTCGCGCGCGCGGCCTGCGCCGCCATGATACGCCGGATGATCTCGGGCGTCAGCCCGCTTCGGGCCTGCACGCGGGCGACCTGCGTTTCGGGGTCGCAGTCGACCACGCAGATCCGGTCCACCCGGTCGCGCCAGCGGCCCGATTCCACAAGCAGCGGCACCACGTAGACCAGGTATGGGCCTTGCGCTCGCTCGGCCAGGCGCTTGGTTTCGCGGCCGATCATGGGGTGCAGGATGGCCTGCAGCCGCGCGCGCGCGGCGTCGTCGGAGAAGGCAATTTCCCGCATCGCCGCGCGATCGAGCGCGCCGCTGGCATCGATGACTTCGGGCCCGAACGCCTCGCGCAACGCCGGGATCGCCGCACCGCCGGGTGCGGTCAGCGCATGGGCCACCTGGTCGGTGTCGATGACCGCCGCCCCCCATTGGGCCAGCAGCTCTGCCACGCGCGTCTTGCCGGAACCTATCCCGCCGGTCAGGCCTATGCTGTACATGGTCATCGGCTTGTTCTCGTCACAAGGGGTTTCCGGCCAGGGCGGCGACCGCGGCGCCCGCGGCCAGGCACGGCCCGAAAGGCAAAGTCTGTCCGGGTCCCGCCCGGCCGGCGACCCGTCGGGCCAAGCCTACCGCCACGCCTAGGAACGATGCGGCCAGCAGGGTCACCGGCAGCGCGCCCACGCCCAGCCAGGCGCCGATGGCCGCCACCAGCTTGAAGTCGCCATGCCCCATGCCGATGCGCCCGGTCAGCAGGCGGTAGATATGGAACACGGACCACAGCACCGCATAGCCCAATGCCGCGCCCAGCACGGCGTGGGGCAACGGCACGAGCGCGCCGTGCAGGTTGACGAGCAAGCCCGCCCAGAGCAAGGGCAAGGTCACGATGTCGGGCAGCAGGCCCGATTCGGCGTCCACCCAGGCCAATAAAACCAATGCGCAGGCAAAGGCCATGAGGACGGCGGCAGCGGGGGTGGCGCCGTAGCGCCAAGCGCAGGCCGCGCACGCCGCGGCGCTGATCGCCGAAACACCGGCCGCGCGCCATGGCCTGCGATGACGCGGGACAGGCGCGGGCATCGGCGGCGCAAAGCCGTAGAGCTCGCTGCATTGCGCGCGCCATTCGCGTCCCACCCAGACCGGCAGCCAGTCGATGGCGCGCAACATTGCAATGCCTGCCGCCATGCCGGCGACGGCGGCGACGAACACGACGGCGGCCGGTGAAACGGCGTAGGCATGCCACATGGTGGACACATCATACCAGTGCATATCCTGCGGCAAATGCGTAGAATGGCCCATCGGAAAACCGCCAACGATAAGTCGCCCCTTGACCATGCCCAGCCAGCCTCGTCCCGCCTTCCGCCTGCAACGCCTGGCCCGGCCCGCCGGGCTCATGTTCGCCGTGGCCGCGCTCGGCCTGGCGGGATGCAGCCAGCAAAGGCAAGCCGGCTATTACGCGCCGCCGGCCGAAAGCACCATTACCGACGCGCAAGACCAGGCGCAAGATGCACGCAACCGGTCGCTGGTGCGCGCGCCCTCGCAGCTGCAGATAGACCTGCGGCGCGACGCCCCGGCTGCCCGCAACGGCGTCAGCGCCCTGCAAACGCCGCCCGAGGCGCAAGCCACGGCAAGCAGCCAACCGGTGCCGGCCGAGGCCGGCGCGGCGCCGGCGCCACTTAGCCGCGTCATCCCCCAACCGCAAACCTACCTGGGCACCTTGCCGTGCTTTCATCCGGGCATGCAATGCACCGCCCAGCGCATCACGGTAACGCTGGCGCCCAACCACCGCTGGCGCGCGCGCGCCGCCTACCTGGACGAATCGCACCAGGACGGCAGCGCGCTGGTCGACCAAGGCTGCTGGCGCGAGCTGGCCGAGCGCCCGCCCCGCATCCTGCTGGTCGAGCGCAACGGCAACGTCCGCGCAGACTTGTTGCTGGCGGCCAACACGCTGCGCGTGCTCGCCGTCAATGGCCAGGCGCCCAACCTGGCCTACAGTCTGACGCGCCAGCCCGACCTGGACGCGATCGACGAGCTTTCCGGCGAGCCGGCACCCAACTGCGACTGACGGCGTCGGCGCGCGGCGGCCTCACCCCGGCCGGGATGCGGCGCGACCCGATGCCTGCATGGGGGACTGGCTGGCCGTCTTGGCGACGACCGGCGCGGTATGCCCGCGCGGCGGCACGCCAACGGCACGCCCAGCCGGGGGCGCATCCCCTGGGCGTGGCTCCAGCAAGGCCGCTGCGGGCACATCCCACGTGTGCGGCGCATAGATGCGCCGGGCGAGCTCGACGGCGTTGCGCACCCCCATTTTGAAGAATATGCGCGCGCGGTGGGTCTCGACGGTGCGCATGGACAAGCCCAGCTCTATGGCAATGACCTTGTTGGACTTGCCGGCCGCGACGTAGTCCAGCACCTGCCGCTCGCGTGGCGTCAGCGCGGCAGGACCGGCTCCGGCCAGGTCGTGACGGCACAGCATGATCGTCTGCTCTCCATTTAGCCTCGACAACCGCATACTGCGCCTGTGCGCCGGGAAAGTAAGCTGTCAGTTCTGACAGGCGTAGTTTCCCTAAAAGGGTATTGACAACGGCGGGCCGCGCTGCAAGCTGCGCTGACAGTGGCTGCAGCGAAGGCCTCGCCGCGGGGGAACGCAGGCCTAGACCTCGAGGTTGTCGATCAAGCGTGTCGCCCCGAGCTTGGCCGCGGCCAGGACGACCAGGGGCTCGCTGGCAGCCAGGTCTGCGGCCTGGGGCTTTTTGAGGTCGCGCTGGCGGCGCACGGCGATGTAGTCGACCTTCCAGCCGCGTGCGGCCAAGGATTCGGCAGCCTCGCGCTCGAGCGCGGCCGGGTCGGCCCCGCCGTCGAGCAGGCGTGCGCGCAGCGCCTGCAGCGTCTGGTACAGCCGCGGCGCCTCGCGCCTTTCTTCGGGCGTCAGGTAGGCATTGCGCGAGGACAGCGCCAGGCCGTCTTCGTCACGCACCGTCTCGTGGGCGAGAATCTCGACCGGCAACTGGAACTGCCTGCACATATTGCGCACGATCATCAGCTGCTGGTAGTCCTTCTTGCCGAAAACCGCCACCCGCGGCTGCACGCAGGAAAACAGCTTGAGCACCACCGTGGTCACGCCGGTGAAAAAGCCGGGGCGGAATTCCCCCTCGAGGATGTCGCCCAGGTCGGTGGGAGGCAGCACCCGGTAGTTCTGCGGCTCGGGGTACATCTCACTTTCGTCCGGCGCAAACAGCACGTAAACATCGCGCTCGCGCTCGAGCTTCTCGATGTCGGCCTGCAGTGTGCGGGGATAGCGCTCGAAGTCTTCGTTGGGCCCGAACTGCAGGCGGTTGACGAAAATGCTGGCGACCACGGGGTCGCCGTGCTGGCGCGCCATTTTCATCAGCGCCAGGTGGCCGGCGTGCAGGTTGCCCATGGTCGGGACGAACGCCACGCGCAGCTGCCCGCGCAACTGATCGCGCAAATCCCTGATCGTGTGTACGACTTTCAACGGTGTCTCCTCGGGGCCGGGGGTGGGCGGCCTACTGCGTCACGCTGGTATAGGCCAGGCGCACGTAAATGGGCGCGTAGGGCTCGGCCTGGGTGATTTCCAGCAGCGACTCGCGCGCCAGCTCCAGAAGGGCCAGGAAATGGACGACGATGACGGCGGCCGGCGCCCCCTCGTCGATGCGCTCCATGAAGAGTTCGGTGAATTCCATGAAGCGCACGTTGGCGAGCCGGCGCAGGATGTGCGTCATGTGGTCGCGCACCGAGAGCTGCTCGCGCGTGATGTGGTGATGGGCGTTGAGCTTGGCGCGCTTGAGGATGTCGGCCCAGGCCGCGCGCAGGTCCTCGACGCTGACCTCGGGCAGCATGCGCTCGACCGACAGGTCGGCCACCCCGTGCGCCCGCTGGAAGTCCCGGCCCAGCTGCGGCAGCGCGTCCAGCTTTTGCGCCGCCAACTTCATCTGCTCGTATTCCAGCAGCCGACGGACGAGCTCGGCGCGCGGATCCTCGGGCTCCTCGCCGGTGTCGGTCTTGCGCACCGGCAGCAGCATGCGCGACTTGATCTCTATCAGCATCGCGGCCATCAACAGGTACTCGGCCGCCAGCTCCAGGTTCCGGGCGCGGATTTGCTCCACGTAGGACAAATACTGGCGGGTGACCTCCGCCATGGGAATGTCCAATACGTTGAAATTCTGCTTGCGGATCAGGTAGAGCAGCAGGTCCAGCGGGCCCTCGAAGGCCTCGAGGAAGACCTCCAGCGCATCCGGCGGGATGTAGAGATCCTGCGGGATGGAAAAGAGCGGCTCGCCGTACAGCCGCGCCAGGGCGACGGCGTCGACCACGTCCGGTGTGCTGTCGACCGGCGGCTGCACGAGCGCGCTCAGATCGTCACCAGAGACCGAAGAAACGCCCGACATGAGGCTCGGGGGGCGTCAATCGTTCTGGTAGACGTAGGGTTTTTGCGGGACCCGCGCGGCCCGGAAGCCTTCCTGCAGCTCCGGGTCCAGGACCTTGTCCCAAAGCAGGCCGCGGCCCTCGCGCTGGCGCTGCTCGACGTCGGGATGCTGCTTTTTGTATTCCTGCAGGAACTTGGTGATGTCGGACTGGTAATGGCTGGCCATGGAGCACTGCCTCATCGATGAATGAGGGCGAGTTTACTTCATGCCCGGGCCGTACAATCGCCCCATGCCGCCTGCCCAAGCTGCCGAAAGCCCTGCCGCGACCGCCGAGACGGGACGCGGCGCGCGCATGCTGCCGTTCATCGTCGGCTGCGCGCTGTTCATGCAGATGCTGGACTCGACGGTGGTCGCCACAGCCCTGCCGGCCATGGCCCAGGCGCTGGGCACCACCCCGGTGCGGCTGAACGTGGCGATCACCGCCTACCTGCTGTCCGTGGCCGTCTTCGTCCCCGTCAGCGGCTGGGCCGCCGATCGGTTCGGCGCGCGCCGCGTGTTTCTTGCGGCCATAGTCCTGTTCACGCTGAGCTCGGTGGCCTGCGCCGGCGCGCAGGACGTCCCGCAACTGGTGCTGGCCCGTATCGTGCAAGGGTTGGCCGGTGCCATGATGGTCCCCGTCGGGCGCATCATCCTGCTGCGCACCGTGCCCAAGCAGGATTTGCTGCGGGCCATGTCCTTCCTGTCCATCCCGGCCTTGCTGGGGCCCGTGATCGGGCCGCCGCTGGGCGGCTTCCTGGTCACCTATGCCTCCTGGCATTGGATATTCTTGATCAACGTGCCTATCGGCGCGCTGGGCATCGCGCTGGTGCGCCGCCACGTGCAGGAATACCGGGACGCCGACGCCCCGAGCCTGGATTGGCCGGGTTTCCTGCTAAGCAGCGGGTGCCTGGCGGCGCTGGTCTTCAGTTTCGACGCCATTGGCCACGCGGCGCTGCCGGCGCCGGTGCTGGCCGGCCTGGTGCTGTTCGGCGTGGCCTGCGGGCTGCTGTACCTGCGCCATGCCCGGCGCGCGGCGCACCCCATCATCGACCTGTCGCTGATGCGCGTGCCCACCTTTGCCATCTCCGTGCTAGGAGGCAACCTGTGCCGGTTCACCGTCGGGGCTACGCCCTTCCTGCTGGCGATGATGCTGCAGGTGGGGTTTGGCCTGACGCCTTTCGCGGCCGGCATGATCACCTTTGCCAGCGCAGCCGGGGCCTTGTTGATGAAGTTCGTCGCCACGCCCATCGTCCGGCGCTTCGGGTTTCGCCGCGTGCTGACCGTCAATGCCGTGCTGACCGGCGCCTTCGTAGCCACCTGCGCGGCCTTTACGCCGGCCACGCCGGGCTGGGCGATGATCGCCGTGCTGCTGGCGGGGGGATTCTTCCGGTCGTTGCAGTTCACCGCGGTCAATACCCTGACCTATGCGGACATTGCCGCCGGCCAGATGAGCCGCGCCAGCAGCTTCGCCGCGATGGCGCAGCAGCTGGGCATCAGCCTGGGCGTGGCGGTGGCGGCGGTCACACTCAACGTCAGCATGCAGCTTCGCGGCGGCCAGTCCCTGGCGGTGGGCGACGTGATCGCCGGCTTCCTCGTCATCGGCGCCCTGTGCGCGTCGGCCACCCTATCGTTTCGCAAACTGTCTCCCCTGGCAGGCGACCAGCTCAACCGGAGGACCCCTGCGCCATGAAGAAAAACGACTACATCCTGGCCCTGGACCAAGGCACCACCAGTTCGCGGGCCATCCTGTTCGACCGCGACGGCCAGGTGCGCGGGCTGGCCCAGCGCGAGTTCCGCCAGCACTATCCGCAACCCGGCTGGGTCGAGCACGACCCGATGGAGATCTGGGCAACGCAGCTGGAAACGGCACGCGAGGCCCTGCGCAACGCCGGCGCCACCGCCGCCGACGTCGCGGCCATAGGCATCACCAACCAACGCGAGACCACGGTGCTATGGGACCGCGCCACCGGCCGGCCGCTGGCACCGGCCATCGTCTGGCAGGACCGCCGCACGGCCGCGCTATGCGAGAAGCTGCGCGGCGAAGGAAAGGAGCCGCTGCTGCAAGCCCGCACCGGCCTGGTGCTGGACGCCTACTTCGCCGGCACCAAGCTCGCCTGGCTGCTCGAAAACCTGCCCGGGGCGCGTGCCGCGGCCGACCAGGGACGGCTGGCCTTCGGCACCATAGACACCTGGCTGGTGTGGCAGCTGACCGGCGGCGCCGTGCACAGCACCGACCACAGCAACGCGTCGCGCACGCTGCTGTACGACCTGGCCAAGGCCGACTGGAGCGACGAGCTGCTGGAAATCTTCGACGTGCCACGCAGCCTGCTACCGTCGATCGCCGGCAGTAGCGAGGTCATCGGCCACACCCTGCCAGCGCTTTTCGGCGGACCCATCCCCATCGCCGGGGTGGCCGGCGACCAACAGGCCGCCACCTTCGGCCAGGCGTGCTTTGCGCCGGGCATGGCCAAGAACACCTACGGCACCGGCTGCTTCATGCTGATGAACGTCGGCAGCCGGCCGGCGCAATCGCGGCAGCGGCTGCTGTCGACCGTGGGCTGGAAGCTGCCCGGGCGCACCGACTACATGCTCGAAGGCAGCATCTTCATGGGCGGTGCCACCGTGCAATGGCTGCGCGACGGACTGGGAATGATCAGCCGTTCCGACGAAATCGAAGCCCTGGCCGCCAGCGTGCCCGACAGCGGCGACGTTTTCCTGGTGCCCGCCTTCACCGGGCTGGGTGCGCCCTACTGGGATCCTCACGCGCGGGGCACACTGGTCGGGCTGACCCGCGGCACGACCCGCGCCCACGTCGCCCGCGCGGCGCTCGACTCGATCGCCTTGCAAAGCGCCGAACTGCTTGAAAGCATGCGCCAGGACAGCGCCATCGCGCTCACCGAGCTGCGCGTCGACGGCGGGGCGTCGCGCAACGACCTGCTCATGCAAACCCAGGCCGACCTGCTGGGCGTGGCCGTCGTGCGTCCGCGCATCCCCGAATCCACCGCGCGCGGCGCGGCCGGCCTGGCCGGACTGGCCTGCGGCTTCTGGTCGGGATTGGATGAAATCGCCGCCCAGTGGCAGCCTGAGCGCACGTTCGAGCCCACCTGGAGCGAAGACCGCCGGCAGGCGTGCCTGGCGCGCTGGCGCCAGGCGGTCAAGCTGTCGCTGGGCTGGGCGGCGCCGCAAGGCGGTGCCGCCCCCGGCGCCTGAACGACGTGATCGATTAATTGACGCTTGCGCCCGAGATCTTGACGATCTCGCGGTACTTTTCGGCCTCTTTGGCGACCATTTCGGCAAAGGCCTGTGGCGACAGCGGCTCGGCCTCCGAGCCCATGGCCAGCAGCCGCTTGCGCACTTCGGGATCGCGCAGGGCATCCGAATACGCCTTGTTCAGCTTGGCCACGGCTTCGGACGGGGAGCCGCCGGTGGCGAACACGCCGAACCAAGTGCCTAGGTCGAAGCCCTTGACGCCGGCTTCATCGACGGTGGGCACGTCGGGCAGGATGGACGAGCGCTCGAGCGTGGTTACGGCCAGCGCCTTGACCTTGCCGTCGCGGATCAGGGGCGCGGCGGCCGCGAGGTTGTCGAACATGAAGTCGGACTGACCGGACAGCAACGCCAGCTGGGCAGGCGACGCGCCCTGGTAGGGAATGTGCACGGCGTCTATGCCTGCGCGCGCCTTGAGCAGCTCGCCGGCCAGGTGGCCGGCGCTGCCGTTGCCGCCGGAGCCGTAGTTCAGGCGGCCCGGGTTGGCCTTGGCGTAGGCGATGAGCGCGGCCAGGTCGTTGATGCCGTTCTTCTCGGCGAAATCCTTGTTGACCACCAGCACATTGGGGACCGACGCCACCAGGGTGATGGGAGCGAAGTCCTTGACCGGATCGTAGGGCAGGTTGGCATACAACCAGGGGTTGATCGCGTGCGTGGCCACCGCACCCATGACCAGCGTGTACCCGTCGGGCGCGGCCTTCGCGGCGAGGTCCGCGCCGATGTTGCCGCCGGCGCCGGCCTTGTTCTCGACGATCACCGGCTGGCCCAGCGCGGGGCGCACCTTCTCAGCCAACAACCGCGCCATGGTGTCCAGCGGCCCGCCCGGCGGATAGGGAACGATGAAGCGCAGCGGCTTGGCGGGAAACTCGGACTGCGCATGCACGGGCAATGCCAGCGCCGCGGCAATGGCGGTTCCCGCCGCGACCGCGCATAGGGCGCGGCGGACCAATGAAGTTGCCTGGGTCATGGGATCTCCTCTTCGGTCGGATTGGCAGGCGGCTAGCATAACCCGCGGCAGCGGCGCGGCCGGCCGACGCTATGGATTCTTTAGTGTCGCCGCGCCGTCCGGCCTGCGCCCGCCGTTGCTGCCGGGCCGGTCAGTGCAAAATCTGGCTCAGGAACAGCTTGGTCCGATCGTTCTGCGGGTTCTCGAAGAACGCGTCCGGCTCGTTCTGCTCGATGATTTCGCCACGGTCCATGAAGATGACGCGGTCGGCGACCTTGCGCGCGAAGCCCATCTCGTGGGTGACGCATAGCATCGTCATGCCGCTTTCCTCGGCCAGGCTGACCATCACATCGAGCACCTCCTTGACCATCTCCGGATCCAGGGCGGAAGTCGGTTCGTCGAACAGCATCACCTTGGGGTTCATGCACAGCGAGCGGGCGATGGCCACGCGCTGCTGCTGGCCGCCGGAAAGCTGGCCGGGATACTTGTTGGCCTGCTCGGGGATGCGCACGCGCTCGAGGAACTTCATGGCAGTTGCCTCGGCCTCGGCGCGCGGCTTTTTCAGCACCCAGATCGGGCCTAGGGTCAGGTTCTCCAGCACCGTCAGGTGCGGGAACAGGTTGAAGTGCTGGAACACCATGCCCACGTCGCGGCGGATCGCCTCGATGTTGCGAAGGTCATTGGTCAGCTCGATGCCGTCGACTTCTATGGTGCCCTGCTGGTGCTCTTCCAGCCGGTTGATGCAGCGGATCATGGTCGACTTGCCCGACCCCGACGGCCCGCATATGACGATGCGCTCGCCGCGGGCGACTTCCAGATTGATGTTGCGCAACACGTGGAACTCGCCGTACCACTTGTTGACGTCTTTCATGCGAATGATGGCATCAGCCATGCCTGTACTCCCGGTTTTGGACTGGGCCCGGCCTCCTGCTTGGGAAGGCCGCGGCAATCAGCGCTTATGACTTTTCGCCAGGCTCTTTTCCAGCTCCTGGCTGTATCTGGACATGGAAAAGCAGAACACGAAGTAGACCAGGGCGATGAACACATAGGCTTCGACGCCGAACCCACGCCAGGCGGCATCCGACAACGCCGCCTTGGCCGCCAGCGTCAGGTCGAAGATGCCGATGATCACCACCAGCGACGTGTCCTTGAACAGCGAGATGAAAATCCCTACCAGCGGCGGGATCACCACCCGCAGCGCCTGCGGCAGCACGATGATGCGCATCTGCTGCCAATAGGTCAGGCCCAGCGATTCGCCGCCCTCATACTGCCCCTTGGGGATGGACTGCAGCCCGCCGCGCACCGTCTCGGCGATGTAGGCCGCCGCGAACATCACGATGGCGATCTGCGCCCTCAGCAGCTTGTCGATGGAAAAGCCCACCGGCAGGAACAGCGGCAACATGACCGAGGACATGAACAGCAGGCTGATCAACGGCACGCCCCGGATCAGCTCGATGTAGACGACGCACATCGCCTTGATGGCGGGCATGCGCGAGCGCCGGCCCAGCGCAAGCAGCACACCCAGGGGAAAGGCGAACGCGATGCCAAAGGTCGCCAGGATGAGGGTGACCGGCAGTCCGCCCCAGCGGCTGTTCTCGACGTAGGTCAGGCCGAAGACGCCACCCCACATCAGCACCGCCACCGCGGTCAGCGCCACCAACCAGACGAACAGCAGCCGCACGTTCCAGAAACGGCGCATGCCGCTGACGGCGATGACTGCGACCAGCAGGATGGAGGCGACCAGCGGGCGCCACTGCTCGTCGTAAGGGTAGGTGCCGAACAGGATGAGGCGGTGCTTTTCGACGATGAAGGCCCAGCAGGCGCCGGAAGCGGTCCGGCATTGCTGCGCGTTCTCGGCGGTGAAATCGGCACTGAGGAAGGCCCAATCGACCAGGGCCGGCACCGCCAGCAACAGGAACCACGCCGACAGCACGGTCAGCAGCACGCTCAGCGGCGAAGAAAACAGCCGGGTGCGCATCCACGCCCACGCACCGGCCTGGCCGGACGGCGGCGGGGAGCCGGACGGCACGGCGGTATTGTGCAGTACGGCCATGGTTCAACGCTCCACCAGCGCGATGCGCTTGTTGTACCAGTTCATGAAAATCGAAATCGACAGGCTGACGGTAAGGTACGCGGCCATGATGATGAGGATGCCCTCGATGGCCTGTCCGGTTTGATTCAGCGTCGTGTTGACCACCGACACGATGTCGGGATAGCCGATGGCCACAGCCAGCGAGCTGTTCTTGGTCAGGTTCAGGTACTGGCTGGTCATGGGCGGCACGATCACCCGCAACGCCTGCGGCAGGATGACCAGCCGCAGCACTTGGGCACGGCGCAAGCCCAGCGATCCGGCCGCCTCCCACTGCCCCAGGCTGACCGCCTGAATGCCCGAACGCACGACCTCCGCGATGAACGCCGATGTGTAGATGACTAGGCCGGCCAGCAGCGCCGCGAACTCCGGCGAGAGCGTGATGCCCCCCGTGAAGTTAAAACCACGTAGCTGAGGCATATCCAGCGACAGCGATGCGCCGCCAGCCACCCACGCCAGCAGCGGCAGCGTCACCAGCAACGCGGCGCCGACCCAGCCCAAGGGAAAGATTTGGCCGGTGGCCTCCTGGCGACGGCGGGCCCAGTGCGCCAGCACGATGATGGCGGCGATGGCCGCCGCCAACCCGCCGAGGATCCAGTCCAGGCCGTCGCCTTCGAGCCCGGGCACCTTCAACCCCCGGTTGGAAATGAACACCCCAGGCAAGGGGTTGTAGGCCTGGCGCGGCCCCGGCATGTTTTCGGTGATCAGCGCATACCAGAAAAACAGCTGCAGCAGCAGCGGTACATTGCGCATCACCTCGACATAAATCGCGGCCAGCTTGGCGACCAGCCAGTTTTTCGACAGGCGGGCGATGCCGATGAAGGTGCCGAGCACGGTGGCGATGACGATGCCCAGCACCGCCACGCGCAGCGTATTGACCAGACCCACCAGGATGGCCCGGCCATACGTGTCGGCCGGGGAATACTCGATGAGGTTCTCGCCGATGGCGAACCCAGCCTCGCGTCCGAGGAAGGCAAAGCCCGTGGCGATGTTGCGTGCGGCCAGGTTGGCCAGCGTGTTGGATACGAGGAACCAGGCGACCAGGCCGACGAGCGCCAGCGCCACCGCCTGGTAGACGACGGCGCGCACGGCCGGGTCGTTCCAGGATATCCGGCGCGCAGGCGGCTGCGCCGACGGAACAGGATGCTTCTGTGGCGTCATGCTGAATGTGGATGAAGGGGAAACGGGCCGGGGATGCGTCCCGCGAGGGGCCGGTTCCACAGGAGGCGGGCCGATGCTGCACGCCACGGCAGGGCGGCATGCGACCGGGGAACCGGCTGCAAGAAACGACGCGGCGGCCCATCGCCGCCGCGCCTCATCCGGTTAGCGGACCGGCCAGCCGTACATCAGGCCGCCGTCCTTCCATTGCGCGTTGATGCCGCGCTCGAGCTTCATGGGGCTGCTCATGCCCAGCGTGACTTCGAAGCTTTCGCCGTAGTTGCCCACCTGCTTGATGATGTTGTAGGCCCATTTGTCGTCCACGCCCAGGTTCTTGCCCATGCCGGGGGTCACGCCCAGGATGCGCTGCACATTGGGGTTGGTGCTCTTGAGCATCTCGTCGACGTTCTTGGACGTGATGCCGTATTCCTCGGCCTCGAGCATGGCATTGAGCGTCCAGCGCACGACGTTGAACCACTGGTCGTCACCCTGGCGCACCATGGGCCCCAGCGGCTCCTTGGAGAAATCTTCCGGCAGGATGATGTAGTTGTCCGGATTTTCAAGCGTGGTGCGGGTCGAGGCCAGCTGCGACTTGTCGGTGGTGAAGGCGTCGCAACGGCCGGCCGAGAAGGCGCGCACGATTTCGTCGTACTTCTCGATGACCACGGGCTTGAACTGCAGGTTGTTGGAGCGGAACCAGTCGGCCAGGTTCAGCTCGGTGGTGGTGCCCGGCTGCACGCAGATGGTGGCGCCGTCGAGCTCCTTGGCGCTCTTGACGCCCAGGTCCTTGGACACCATGACGCCTTGGCTGTCGTAGTAGTTGATGCCGGCGCTGAGCAGCCCCAGCGTGGTGTCGCGGGTCAGCGTGGCCGTAGTGTTACGCGTCAGCACGTCGACTTCGCCCGACTGCAACGCGGTGAAGCGCTGCTGGGTATTGAGCGGCGTCACCTTGAACTTGGTCGCATCGTTGAACATCGTGGCCGCGATGGCACGGCACATGTCGATGTCTATGCCCTTCCATTCGCCCTTGCTGTCGGCCATGGAGAACCCGGGAATGCCGGTGGACACCCCGCACTGCACGAAACCTTTTTTCTTGACGGCGTCGAACGTGGCGCCGGCATGGACCGCGGTGCTTGCCGCGAACAGTGCAGCGCCGATGGCGGCAAGTTTCAGTACCTTCATGTTGTTGATCTCCGTATGCTCAACGAGACGACGCAGCGGCCTGATGGGCCGGGCGACCTGCCGCGCATCGTAGCGCCCGGATACACCCCTTTGACATGGGGGAAATCCCTTCCTGTGGTGCACAATTCCGGCGTCTCGCAGAAAACAGGGACATATTGATCCCCATCGCTGCAAATGGCGCGGCAAATGGGCGCCGCTCGACCGTTTAATATTGCTGCTTCACTTGCAGACGCCATGATCGAGTTCCAGCACGTCTTCAAATCGTATGGACGCGGCCGCAATATCCTGGCCGACATCAGCTTTCGCATCGCACCCGGGGAGTTCGTCTTCGTCTCCGGGCCGTCAGGCGCCGGCAAATCGACGCTGCTGAAGCTGATCGCGGGATTGGAGCCGCCGAGCCGGGGCTCCATCCTGGTCAACGGCCAGCGCCTGGACAAGCTGCCCGCGCGGGCGCGTCCCTACCTGCGGCGGGCGGTGGGCGTGATCCTGCAGGACACGCACTTGCTGTACGACCGCAGTGCTTTTGCCAACGTCATGCTGCCCCTGGCCGTGCTGGGCCTGGCGCCCGAAGCGGCGGCCGCGCGCGCGCGCGCGGCCATGGACAAGGTCGGCCTGGCCGGCAAGGAGGACTTCAATCCGGTGGAGCTGTCCGGCGGCGAGCAACAGCGCCTGGCCATCGCCCGCGCCATCGTCAACCGCCCGGCCGTGCTGGTCGTCGACGAACCCACGGCCAACCTGGACCGGGACAGCGCGCAGCGGATCATGGCGGTTTTCCGCGACTTCAACCGGGTCGGCGTCACGATGCTGATCGCGTCGCACGACGAAGCGCTCATGGCCGAGCACGCCACCCGCACGCTGCGGGTCGAGCCGGGCCGGTTCGGAGACTGGCCCGGCGTGCAACCCGGCCGCACGTTGGGCCCCTCGGGGCCAGGGCCGGAGCGCCGCCCGCCCGGACGGGCCGAGCCCGTGCTGGGCCGCGGATCCGATGCGCGCACCGATGCGGGGAGGCTGCAATGACGAGCTGGCTGCGGCAGCACCGCTACGCCCTGGACATCACCCTGCGGCGCCTGGCGCTGCAGCCCTTCTCATCCCTGGCCAACCTGATCGTCATGGCGCTGGCGTTGGCGCTGCCGCTGCTGGGCAGCGCCATCCTCGTCTCGGTCCAGCCCCTGGCCCGCGAGGTATCGGTCACGCCGGAGCTGACGGTATTCCTCCGGATGGATGCCCCGGCAGGGGCGGCCGCCCAAGTGGCCGAGCGCATCCGCCGCGAGTACGCCGACCAGGTCTCGCCCGTGCGCGTCGTCGAGCGCGACCGGGCGCTGGCCGAGCTGCGCCGCGACCCAGCCTGGGAACAGGCGCTGGCCGTGCTGCCGGAAAACCCCTTGCCCGACGCAGTAGTCGCCACGCTGGCTTCGGGCCCTGACCTGGCCGGCCGGGCAGCCGAGCTGGCCGCTGCATGGCGCCAGTGGCAGGACGTCGACCAGGTGCTGCTCGACAGCGCCTGGGTGCAGCGCCTGGAGGCCTTGCTGCGGTTCGGGCGCATCGGCCTGGGCCTGCTCGCGGCCGCTGTGGCCTTGGTGGTGCTGGCCACCGTCTTCAATACGGTGCGCATGCAGGCGCTGTCCCAGCGCGAGGAAATCGCCGTCGCCCGCCTGGTCGGCGCGACCGAATCCTTCGTGCGCCGGCCATTCCTGTATCTTGGGGCGCTCAGCGGTGGCCTAGCCGCCACGGTGGCGATCGCCATCGCCGCCGTGGCGCTGCGGCCCTTGAACCAGGCGCTGGCGGCGCTGGCACGCAGCTACGGCACCGACTTCGCGCTGCGCCTGCCCGACGCGGGGGTGCTGGCGCTGTCGGTGCTGGGCGTTGCCGTGCTGGGGGCGTTGTCGGCGCGGTGGTCGGTCACCCGCAATACCCGCTTTTGACCCGGTTTTGTGCCGCTAATGGCGGGTAAGGCGGCTGGGTCCGGCCGGTATATTCGAAAAACAGGCGCAATGTAAAAAAGTGTGGCATCATTACGCGCCCTATCCAATTGTGACCAAACATTTCGCCGCCGGCAGCCTAAATGCCCCACGACGCCCGCGCCACCCGCTTCTATCATGACAGCACGTTCGGCACGGCGGCCGTCAAGGTTTTGCCCAACGAATACTACGTCTCGTCCGAAGACGTGATGATCACCACGGTGCTGGGGTCCTGCGTGGCGGCCTGCCTCCGGGACCCAGTCACGGCAGTCGGCGGCATGAACCACTTCATGCTGCCCGAAGGCGACGCGTCTTCGCCAGCGTCTGCGACCATGCGCTACGGCGCCTTCGCGATGGAAGTCCTCATCAACGAGCTACTCAAGGCCGGCGCGGCGCGCGAGCGGCTCGAGGCCAAGGTGTTCGGCGGCGGGGCCGTCTTGAGCACCATGCAGCAGATGAACATCGGCGAGCGCAACGCGCGCTTCGTGCTCAACTACCTGAAGACCGAAGGCATACCCGTCCTGGCGCAGGATCTCGGCGACATCCACGCCAGGCGGATCAATTTCTTTCCGCGCACGGGCAAGGTGTTCGTGCGCAAGTTGGCCTCGCATCGCCGCGGCGAAGCGCTGATCGCCCAGCGCGAGGTGGCAGTGGCGCGCACCTTGACGCAGACCGCGACGGCCCGTCCGCGCGTCGAGCGCTTCGGGCCGCCGCCGCGGCGCCAGCCGGTCGAAACCGGCTGACGGCGCATCGGTCGGTCAGGCCGCGCGCGCCCCTATCGGCAGCACCGGGGCACGCAGTTCGGCCAGCAGCTCCTGCCTGCGCCGGGCCGCCCGCGCCATGCTGGCCGCCTTGACGTGCCCGTAGCCCCGGATCTGCTCGGGCAGGCTGGCCAGCTCCACCATTTTGTCCAGATTGTTCTTGTCCAGCTTCGGCAGCAAGGCCAGCAAGGTGTCGCGGTATTCGTCGATCAGCGCCCGCTCGGCGCGGCGCTCGGCCGTATGTCCGAAGGGATCGAACGCCGTGCCCCGCAGCACGCGCAGCTTGGCCAGCACGCCAAAGGCGCGCAGCATCCAGGGCCCATAGGTGCGCTTGACCAGGTGCCCCTGGTCATCGCGCTTGGCCAGGATGGGCGGGGCGAGATGGAACTTGAGCTTCCAGTCCCCCTCGAACTGCTCGGCGACGCGGCGCATGAATGTCCCGTCGCTGTACAGGCGCGCGACCTCGTATTCATCCTTATAGGCCATGAGCTTGTAGTAGTAGCGCGCCACCGCGGTGGCCAGCCGGTCAGTGCCGCAGGCCTGGCGCTCGGCCTCGGCGACGCGGTCGACCAAGTCCAGGTAGCGGCGAGCATAGGCCTCGTTTTGATAGACCCGCAGGTCCGCGGCGCGGTGTTCGCGCAGCCGCTGCAGTTCGCTCACGGGACGACGCAAGGCCACCACCGGACCGGAAGCGTCCTCGTCCGGCTGCCGCTTGGCCGCCTCCAGCAGCTTGCGCACGGCATGCGGCTCGCAGGCGGCGCGACGCCCCCAGGCGAACGCGACCAGGTTGTTGGCGACCTGCGTGCCGTTCAGTTCGATGGCACGCATGATCGAATCATGGTGCAGCGGCAGCCAGCCCTTTTGGTACACGTAGCCCAGCATCACGGGGTTGGCGTAGAGGGCGTCGCCCAACGCCGCCACGGCCAGCTCGACCGCGTCGACGTGGTCCACGCAACCAGGCCCCGCGGCCGAGGCCAGGTCGCGCGCCAGGTCGGCGCCCGGCAACCGCCAGTCGGGATTGCCGATGAACGCCGCGGTCGGCGCGACGTCACTGTTGACCAGCACCCGGGTACGGCCAGCGGCGACCCGCGCCAGGGCTTCGCGACTGGTGCCGACGACCAGATCCGCGCAAAGCACCAGGTCCGCTTCGCCCATGGCCACGCGGGTATTTAGGATGGCGTCCGGCCGCTCGGCCAGCACGACATGGGAAAACACCGCCCCGCCCTTTTGCGCCAGCCCGGCCATGTCCAGCACCGATCCGCCCTTGCCTTCCAAATGGGCGGCCATGCCGAGCAGTTGGCCGATGGTGACCACGCCCGTGCCGCCCACGCCGGCGACGAAGATGCCGAATGGCCGCTCCAGGGCCGGCAGCGCCGGATCGGGCAGGCCCTGCGGGGCGCCGGCCTCCAGCCCGCGCGGCTTGCGCAGGCGGCCGCCCTCGACGGTGACCAAGCTCGGGCAGAAGCCGTTGAGGCAGGAAAAATCCTTGTTGCAGCTGGACTGGTTGATCGTCCGCTTGCGGCCGTAATCGGTTTCCAGGGGCTCGACCGACAGGCAGTTGGACTTCTCCGAGCAATCGCCGCAGCCTTCGCAGACGCGGTCGTTGATCACCACGCGTCGCGCCGGGTCGGGATAGGCACCGCGCTTGCGCCGCCGGCGCTTTTCGGTGGCGCAGGTCTGGTCATAGATCAGGACCGAGACGCCAGGGTATTCGCGCAGTTCGCGCTGCACCCGATCCAGGTGATCGCGGTGCTCGACCGGCACGCCCGGCGCCAGGTCGCGCACATGGGCGTACTTCTGCGGTTCGTCGGTGACGATGACGATCTTCTCGACGCCCTCGGCGGCCATCTGGCGGGTGATCATGGGCACGGTCAGCGGCCCGTCCACAGGTTGGCCGCCGGTCATGGCGACCGCATCGTTGAACAGGATCTTGTAGGTGATGCGCGCCTTGGCGGCCACGGCCGCGCGCACGGCCAGCAGGCCGGAGTGGTAATACGTGCCGTCGCCCAGGTTGGCGAAGATATGGCGCTCCTCGGTGAACGGCGACTGTCCTATCCAGGGCACGCCCTCGCCGCCCATCTGGGTGAACACCTGGGTGTTGCGGCCCATCCAGTTGACCATGTAGTGGCAGCCGATGCCGGCCATGCCGCGCGAGCCTTCGGGCACGCGCGTGGATGTGTTGTGCGGGCAGCCCGAGCAAAACCAGGGCTTGCGTTCGGCCACCACCCGCGGGCGTGCCAGTGCACGCTCTTGCGCCTCGATGACGGCCAGCCGCGCTTCGATGCCCGCGCGCACGTCCTCGGGCAGCGCCATGCGCAGCAGGCGCGCGCCGATGACCTTGGCCACGATGGACGGGGAAAACTCGTAATGCGCCGGCAGCAGCCAATTGCCCTGCGGGACGGCCCATTCGCCGCCGTCCTTGTCGTCGAACTTGCCCACCACGCGCGGGATCTTGCGGCCCGACCCTATCCAGGCAAAGAGCTCTTCCTTGACCTGGTATTCCAGGACCTGGCGCTTTTCCTCGACCACGAGGATCTCGTCCAGCCCGTCCGCGAATTCCTGCAGGCCGGTAGCTTCCAGCGGCCAGACCATGCCTACCTTGAACAGGCGCACGCCGATGCGCCGGCAGACGTCCTCGCCCAGCCCCAGGTCGGCCAACGCCTGCCGGGTGTCCAGGTAGGCCTTGCCCGAGGTAATGATGCCGAAGCGCGCTTGGCCGGCCGGCACGTGCCAGAGCTGACGGTTCAGCCCATTGGCCCGCGCGTAGGCCAGGGCCGCGTACAGCTTGTAGTCGAGCAGGCGGGCTTCCTGCTCGAGCGGGGTATCGGGCAGCCGGATGTTCAGCCCGCCCGGCGGCATGACGAAATCGGTAGGCAGGCGCACCTGCACACGGTCGATGTCCACGTCCACCGATGCCGACACCTCGACGATGTCGGTGATGCACTTCATGCCCACCCAGACGCCGGCATAGCGGCTCATCGCCCAGCCGTGCAGGCCGTAATCGAGGATTTCCTGCACGCTGGCCGGAAACAGCACCGGCATCATGCAGGCCTTGAAGATATGGTCGCTCTGGTGCGGCAGGGTGGAGGACTTGGCCGGGTGGTCGTCGCCGGCGATCGCCAGCACACCGCCATGGGGCGAGGTGCCCGCCGCGTTGGCGTGCTTGAAGACGTCGCCGCACCGGTCCACGCCGGGACCCTTGCCGTACCACATGCCGAAGACGCCGTCGTACTTGGCGCCGGGGAACAAGTTGACCTGCTGCGACCCCCAGACGGCCGTGGCGGCGAGGTCCTCGTTGATGCCAGGCTGGAAGACGATGTGGTGGCGCTTGAGGTGCTCTGCCGCCTTCCACATATTCTGGTCCACGCCGCCCAAGGGCGAGCCGCGGTAACCGGAAATGAAGCCTGCGGTATTGAGGCCGGCGCGCGCATCGCGCAGGCGCTGCGTGATGGGCAGGCGCACCAGCGCATGGATGCCGCTCATCCAGGCGCGGCCGGATTCCAGGGTGTACTTGTCGTCCAGCTGGACCGAGGCCAGCGCGGCGCGCTGCTCGGGCGTGAGGGGGGCGTTCATTTGTCTCGACTCCGTGGGTATTGGAACGTCCGGCTGCGCCCGTCTGCCCAGGCTCTTGTGGAGCGGGCACGCGCGCGGCCGGCGCCGACTGCGCCAGCTTATCGTTATGTACCCCTTTTAACCGGGGCGCAACGTCACTGCAAGCCGGGACAGCCCGCAATGCCATAATCGCCGCATGGAATTCGCCTCCCGCCTCATCGACTGGCAACGCCAGCACGGCAGGCACGACCTGCCCTGGCAGCGCACCCGCGACCCGTACCGGATCTGGCTGTCCGAAATCATGCTGCAGCAGACCCAGGTCGCCACGGTGATCCCCTACTACGAACGCTTCCTGCAGCGCTTTCCCGACGTCACCGCGTTGGCCGCGGCCGAACAGGAGGACGTCATGCCGTACTGGGCGGGGCTGGGCTATTACGCGCGGGCGCGTAATCTGCACCGCTGCGCCCAGGCGCTGGTCGAACGGTGGGGCGGCCGCTTCCCGTGCGGCGTCGACGACATCGCCACTTTGCCCGGCATCGGCCCGTCGACCGCGGCAGCGATTGCCGCGTTTGCCTATGACCGCCGCGCCGCCATCCTGGACGGCAACGTCAAGCGCGTGCTGTGCCGGCACTTCGGCGTCGAAGGCGACCCCGGCAAGCGTGACACCGAGCGCCGGCTGTGGGACCTGGCCCACTCGCTGCTGCCGGGCCACGGTGATACCGACCCGGACATGCCCGCCTATACGCAGGGCCTGATGGACCTTGGGGCCACCGTCTGCACGCGCGGCAAGCCCGGGTGCGGCGCGTGCCCGATCGCCCAAACATGCGTGGCGCGCCGCGACGGCCGGCAGGCCGAATTGCCCACACCCCGCGCGCGCAAGGCGCTGGCCGAGCGCGCGGTCGCCATGCTGCTGCTGGAATGCGACGGGCGCCTGCTGCTGCACAAGCGGCCTGCCTCCGGCATTTGGGGCGGGCTATGGAGCCTGCCGGAGTTTGCCGCCGACGGCGATGCGCGCTCGGCCACGCGGCAGCTCGGCGTGCAGCCGCTGCAGGTGCAGGCCTTGGCGCCCTTGGCGCACACCTTCACGCACTTCCGGCTGCGTATCCACCCGTGGCACGTGCGAGGCTATTGCGACGCCTTGCACGAGCCTGCGCCTGGCCATGCCTGGGTGGCGTTGGACGCGCTGTCCGCCGCGGCGTTGCCTGCGCCGGTGCGCGCGCTGGTCGACGGCTATTTCGCCGCCGGCTTGGTCTAGCGCGGTGCGCCCGGCATGTGGCCGCGTCGTTTCGCCAGACGGGCTAGATCATGGACGGGCGATAACGGCTGATGCTCATCAGGATCCCGCAGGCCATGCCCAGCGTCAGCAGCGCCGTCCCGCCGTAGCTCATGAAGGGCAGGGGCACGCCCACCACGGGCAAGATACCCGTGACCATGCCGATGTTGACGAACACGTAGATGAAGAAAACCATGGTCAGCGCCCCCGCCAGCAGGCGCCCGAACTGCGTGCGCGCTTGCACCGCGATGGTCAAGCCGCGGGCAAGCAGCAGCGTGTAGAGCACCAACAGCAACACCCCGCCATACAGGCCGAATTCCTCGGCATAGACCGCGAAGACAAAGTCGGTCGTGCGCTCAGGGATGAAGTCCAGGTGGGTTTGCGTGCCCTGCATGTAGCCCTTGCCGTACAAGCCGCCCGAACCCACCGCGATCATCGACTGGATGGTATGGAACCCCCTGCCCAGCGGATCGGCGTTCGGATCGAGCAATGTGCAAACGCGATGCTTCTGGTAGTCGTGCAGCACGACCCAGTCCACGTCCGGCGCGCACAGCTGCTCCTCGTAATGGATGACGGTGCCTATGCCTATGGCCGCGACCAACGCCACCGGTACCAGCAGCCTGAACGACAGGCCAGCGAAGTAGATGACACAGAACCCGGCGCCGAACACCAGCAGCGCCGTGCCCAGGTCCGGCTGAAGCACGATCAGGGCGAAAGGCACCGCCAACAACAGGGCCGCCACGAAAAAATCGCGCACCCGCAGGTCGCCCTCGTGGCGCTGGAAGTACCAGGCCAGCATCATGGGCACGGTCAGTTTCATCATTTCCGACGGCTGTATCCGGGTCACGCCCAAGTTCAGCCAGCGCGTGGCACCCTTGCTCGTTTCGCCGAAAAATTCCACGCCCAACAACAGCACCACGCCGACCAGGTAAAAAGGCAGCGCCAGCCGGCACAGCGTGGGCGGGGGGATCAAGGCCACCGCCCACATGGCCACGAACGCCACGAGGAAGTTCCGCGCCTGGTCGGCAAAGCGCCAGTCCGTGCCGCCGACGGCCGAATGCATGACGGTCAGCCCCAACCCGGCCAGCAGCAGCAGGATCAAAAGCAAAGGCCAGTCGAACGCCGTCAGGACGCGGACGAGGTATTGCAACAGCCGCTTCATTGCGTGCGGCTCTCTGCGGAGGCCGGCGCCGCGCGGGCCACCGTGGCGGGCACGGGTCGACCCACGGGGTCGGCACGGCTGAGCCAGTAATCGAACACCTTGCGCGCGATGGGCGCGGCCGCGGTCGACCCCCACCCCCCGTTTTCGACGATGAGCGCGACCGCGATCTGCGGCGACTGCGCCGGGGCAAACGCCATGAAAAGCGCATGGTCGCGCAAGCGTTCGTCGACCTCCGACGCCCGGTATTTGGCCCCGCGCAGGCTAAAGACCTGGGCCGTGCCGGTCTTGCCCGCCGCCTGGTAGGCGGCGCCCTCGAACGCCTGGCGCGCCGTGCCCTTGCGCACCACGTCGACCAGCGCGGCCTTGACCGCGCGCACGTTCTCCGGGCGCAGGGGGATCGTGTAGGACGGCTCGGACACCGTCAGCGTGCGCTCGCCAGTGCGGGGGTCTTCCACCGCGCGAACCAGGTGCGGCTTCATGTAGACGCCGTCATTGGCCAGCACTGCAGTGGCCTGTGCCAGCTGCAGCAGCGTAAAGGCGTTATAGCCCTGGCCAACCGCCACGGAAATCGTCTCGCCCGTATACCAGCGCTGCTGCTCGCGCGTCTTGTAGGTCTTGCGCTTCCACTCGGTCGAAGGCAGCACGCCGGTGCGCTCGCCCTCCAGGTCGATGCCGGTGAGCTGGCCGAACCCGAACGGCTTCATGAAGTCGTGCAGGGCGTTGACGCCGATCTCCGGCCCGAGCGAATAGAAGTAGGTGTCGGACGACACCACCAGCGCCTTGTGCATATCGGTCATGCCATAGGACACCGACCCGGCATTGCGAAAGCGCTGCCCGGCAAACTCGAAATAACCCGGGTCGTAGACCCGCTCGGTGGCGGTGCGCTTGCCCAGTTCCAGCGCGGCCAGCGCGACGAAGGGCTTATAGGTCGAACCGATGGGATACGTGCCGTACAGCGGCCGGTTGATCAGCGGATGGTCGGGCGACTCGTTCAGCTGGCGCCAGCTTTCGACATCTATCCCATCGACGAAGAGGTTGGGGTCGAAGGACGGCACCGAGACGAAGGCCAGCACGTCGCCCGTGGCCGGCTCGATGGCCACCAGCGCCCCGCGCCGGCCCTCGAAAGCCTGTTCCGCCACGCGCTGCAGCCCCATGTCCAGGGACAGCACGAGGTTGGCGCCCGGCACCGGGTCGATGCGGCGCAAGGTGCGCACAGGCCGGCCCGTAGCCGTGACCTCGACCTCCTCCAGGCCGGTGCGCCCGTGCAGCACCTGCTCCCAAGTCTTTTCCAGGCCTTTCTTGCCGATCACGTCGGTGCCACGGTAGTTGCCAAGCACGCCCTCTTCGTCCAGCGCCTGCAGGTCCGCCTCGGATATGCGGCCGATGTAGCCCAGCACGTGCGCAGCCGACGTGCCCTGCGGATACTCGCGCACCCAGCGTGCCTTGAGCTCTACGCCGGGAAAGCGGAAGGCGTGCGCGGCAAACCAGGCAGCCTCGGTGTCGTTGAGGTTGTTGCGCAGCAGCACGCTTGCATAGCGGCTGGACTCCGCCACGCGGCGCTTGAAGCGGCGCTGCTCGGCCGGGCTGACGTAGACCACCTGCCGGAGGGCGTCGAGCATCGCGTCGATGTCCTCGACGTGCGCAGGCACCACCTCCAGCGTATAGCTGCGGTAGTTGCGCGCCAGCACCTCGCCATTGCGGTCGACGATCTCGCCGCGCCGCGGCGGCACCGGCACCACGGCGATGCGGTTGCGGTCGGCGCGCGCGGCGAGCCCTTCATGCCGGTCCACCTGCAATTGCCAGAGCCGGCCGGTCAGCAAGCCAAACCCGGCCAGCACGACCACGCCGGCCACCCAGGCCCGCAGGCGGAAGCGCTGCTTTTGCAACTGGCCGGTTTTCTTGAAATCGAACATCGCCTGCCTCCGCTAGACCGCCGAGGCTTCGGAGTCTTCGGACCGGCGCTGGGGCAGCTGCAGCAGCCATCCGGCCAGCGGCCACAGCGCCGCGGTCAGGGCGCAGCTCGTCGCCCATTGCCACCCCGGCCAGGCACCTGACAGCCACGCGTGCAGCACCCGCACCAGCAGCTGCGCCGCGAAGAACAGCGGCAGCATATGCATGGCCTGGCTCCACAGGTCGAAGTGCTGCAGCCGGCGATGCAGCGCGATGGCCCCGTACGAGACCAGGGTGTACTGCAGCGCGTGCTCGCCCAGTATTCCCGAATCGTGCACGTCCATGAGCAGGCCGAAGACGAAGGCGGCGGTCATGCCTACGCGGCGCGGCTCGTGCACGCTCCAGAACGCCAGGACCAACAGCAGCAAGTCGGGCGCAGGCGGCCACAGCCGCCACGGCAGCAGTGACACCAGCCAGACCACCAACACGGTGAACCAGACGAATCCCGCGTGCGCGGGCACGGTCAGGTGCTCGGGCGTGACCGATTTCGGCCGCGGCACCGGGGGGTGCTCGGCCGGCTTGCGCCCGGGCCTGAGGTTCTCTGGGCTATGGCGCGGCACCGGCATTGTCCTCCATGGACGGGGCTGCGGGTGTGTCCAGGGCTGGCGGCGCCTGGACCGGAACCTCGGCGTCCGGCTCGGCGTCGTCGACGGACACCTGCAGCACCAGGAAGTGCCGATAACGCTCGGGATGGGACAGCGGCTGGGCAATGGCGCGCGCAAACCCCGAGGCCGAGTCGCGCTCGACCTTCTCGACCCTGGCCACCGGCAGGCCGGCGGGAAACAGCTTGCCCACGCCGCTGGTAATCAGCACGTCGCCCTCGCGGATATCGGCATCGGCAGCAAAATACCGCACTTCGACCTTGCCCGGCACATTGCCGCCAAAAGCGATAAGACGCAAGCCATTGCGCAGAAGTTGCACGGGGATGGAGACGCGCTCGTCGGTCAGCAGGGCGGCCTCGGCGGTCATGGGCGTGACGCGCACGATCTGCCCCACCACGCCGCCCTCGTCGATGACGGGCATGCCGGGGGCGATGCCGCTTGCGCTACCCTTGTTGAAGACCAGCCGGCGGTTGAACGAGTCGGGTGGCTCGTAAAACACCTCGACCACCACCGCCGACTGCGAAACCGAGTCGCTTACCCCCAGCAGCCGCCGCAGCTGGGCGTTTTCGGCGGCCAGCTGGGCGGCGTGCGTGGCGACCTGGGCCAGTTCGATGCGCTGGCGCTGCAGCGCTTCGTTTTCGGTACGCACCAGGCGGGCCGCATTGAGCCAATCGTTGACCTGGACCACGGCGTCGCGCGGCAACAGCACTGCCCGCTGGAACGGGTAGAGCACCACGGCCACAGCCTGGCGCAACGGCTCGAGCACCCGCATCTGCGAGTCCAGGACCAGGAAAACCACCGCCAGCAGGGCCAGGACGAACAGGCGGATTTCGGCCGAGGGTTCATGCCTGAACAGCCTGAGGGTCCCGTGTGGTTGCATTGGCGGTCGGGAGCCGGGCGCCGCCCGGCACATCCCGGTCTCGGTCGACCGGCGTGGCGGCGGCCGGCCGTACCTGCTAGTCGTTGATGAAGATGGGGCCGAGCTTGTCCAGGTGCTCCAGGGCGTCACCGCAACCGCGCACCACGCAGGTCAGGGGATCGTCGGCCACCACAACGGGCAGGCCGGTCTCTTCCTGCAGCAGGCGATCCAGGTCGCGCAGCAAGGCGCCGCCGCCGGTCAGCGCGATGCCCTTGTCGGTGATGTCGGCGCCGAGTTCGGGCGGGGTATTTTCCAGGGCGATCTTGACCGCTGAGACGATCTGGTTGAGGGGATCAGTGAGCGATTCGAGGATTTCGTTGGACGAGACCGTGAAGCTGCGCGGCACGCCTTCTGCCAGGTTGCGGCCCTTGACCTCGATCTCGCGCACTTCGGCGCCGGGAAAGGCCGAGCCGATCTCCTTCTTGATGAGCTCGGCCGTCGGCTCGCCGATCAGCATGCCGTAGTTGCGGCGGATGTAATTGACGATGGCCTCGTCGAACTTGTCGCCGCCCACGCGCACCGAGCCCTTGTAGACCATGCCGCCCAGCGAAATGACGGCCACCTCGGTGGTCCCACCGCCGATGTCCACCACCATGGAGCCGCTGGCATCCGAGACGTTCAGTCCGGCGCCGATGGCCGCGGCCATGGGCTCCTCGATGAGGTAGACCTGGCTGGCGCCCGCCCCCAAGGCCGATTCGCGGATGGCGCGGCGCTCGACCTGGGTGGAGCCGCAAGGCACGCACACGATGATCCGCGGGCTCGGGGCCAGCATGTGACGCGGATGCACCATGCGGATGAACTGCTTGAGCATCTGCTCGGTGACGGTGAAGTCGGCGATAACGCCGTCCTTCATGGGGCGGATGGCTTCGATGTTGCCTGGTACGCGCCCCAGCATTTGCTTGGCCTCGTGCCCGACCGCCTGGATGATCTTCTTGCCGTTGGGCCCGCCTTCGTGGCGGATCGCGACGACCGACGGCTCGTCCAGCACGATACCCTTGCCCCGGACGTATATCAGCGTATTGGCCGTGCCGAGGTCGATGGCCATGTCGCTGGAAAAGTAACTGCGCAGGAATCCGAACATGGGTACTCTGCTAGATCAGGGGAGTGGATGTTAGAGGTACGCGCCGACCTCCCGCACATGCGTACGGCCGCCGTGGTACGTACTGCAATTAAACGATGAATGATAACTTATAATTGCGCGGATACAGGCCGTAGACACTGGCTTATCCGGCTGTAAACCCCCGTTTCCGGCAGGGCCGGCCCAGCGCCCGCCGCCGGATCGTCGCCTTCCCGATTCCCCATGGCCCTTACCGAAAACGACGTGGCCCGCATCGCCCGGCTGGCCAGACTCGACATGACCCCGCAAAGGCTGGAGCAGGCGCGTGCCGAACTGAACGGCATCATGGACTTGATCGCCCGGCTGCAGGCGGTCGACACCACGGGCGTCGAGCCACTGGCCCACCCGCTGTCGGCCCACGAGGACGTCGTGCTGCGCCTGCGCGAAGACGTGGTCACCGAAACCGGCGACCCGGCGCAGCGGCGCGAGGCGCTCATGGCCAACGCCCCCGCGGCCAGCAACGGCTTGTTCCTGGTTCCCAAGGTCATCGAATAACGCACAGGCCATGACGCAGCCCCTGCATACCCGTTACGAGGGCATCGCCGCCCTGCGCGCCGCCCTGGCCGCGCGCGAAGTCACCGCCACGGAGCTGGCCGAAAGCGCCCTGGCCGCGGTGTCGGCCCAATCCTCGCTCAACGCCTTCCTGCACGTGGACCCTGAACTGACCCTGGCCCAGGCCGCCGCGGCCGACCGCGCCATCGCCGACGGCTCGGCCGGGCCGCTCGCGGGGATCCCCATCGCCCACAAGGACGTGTTCGTCACCCGCGGCTGGCGCACGACGGCCGGCAGCCGCATGCTGGCCAACTACGTCAGCCCCTTCGACGCCACGGTGGTGGAAAACCTGTCGCGCGCCGGTGCCGTTTCCCTGGGCAAGCTCAACTGTGACGAGTTTGCGATGGGTTCGGGCAACGAGAATTCCGCCTTCGGCCCGGTGGCCAACCCCTGGGATCCCCGGGCGGTGCCCGGCGGCTCCTCCGGCGGATCGGCCGCGGCGGTGGCCGCCGGCTTGGTGGCAGCCGCCACCGGCACCGACACGGGCGGCTCGGTACGCCAGCCCGCCGCCCTGTGCGGGGTCAGCGGCATCAAGCCCACGTATGGCACCGTGTCGCGCTTTGGCATGGTGGCCTTCGGCTCCAGCCTGGACCAGGCTGGGCCGCTGGCACCCAGCGCCCGAGACCTGCTGGAACTGCTCGACGTCATGGCCGGCTTCGACGAGCGTGACTCCACCAGCGTGGAACGCTGCAACGGTGCACCCAATGCCCCGGGACGGGTGCGCAAGGATTTCGAGCAAGCCGCCGCGCGCTTTGACGCCGGCGGCGCCCGTCCCCTGGCGGGGCTGCGCATCGGCGTGCCACGCGAGTACTTCGGCGCCGGGTTGGCCGCGGAAGTGGGTGACGCGGTCGAAGCCGCGCTGCGCCAGTTCGAGGCCCTGGGCGCCCAGCGGGTGGAAATCTCCCTGCCGCGCACCGAGCTGTCCATCCCCGCTTACTACGTCATCGCCCCGGCCGAGGCGTCCAGCAACCTGGCCCGCTACGACGGAGTGCGCTACGGCCACCGGGCGTCCTCGTACCGCGACCTGGCCGACATGACCGCGAAGTCGCGCGCCGAAGGGTTCGGCCCGGAAGTGCAGCGGCGCATCCTGGTGGGCACCTACGTGTTGTCGCACGGCTATTACGACGCCTATTACCTGCAGGCCCAGCGCCTGCGCCGCATGATCGCGGACGATTTCCGCCAGGCCTTTGCCGGGCAGTGCGACGTCATCATGGGACCGGTCGCGCCGTCGGTGGCCAAGGACATCGGCGAGAACCGCGACGACCCGACCGCCGACTGGCTGGCCGACGTCTACACTCTGGGTGTCAGCCTAGCGGGGCTGCCGGCCATGTCCGTGCCCTGCGGATTCGGCCAAGGCGAGCATGCACGCCGGCCGGTCGGCCTGCAGATCATCGGCAATTATTTCGACGAAGGCCTCCTGCTGGCGCTGGCGGACCGCTACCAGCAGCACACCGACTGGCACCGGCACAAGCCGTGGCAGGACGGCGCCGGCCAGGGGGCGGCATCCGACGGAGCAAACCTCGTGCAGCAACAGGAGAGCCGTCCATGAGTGCGGCTTGGGAAATCGTCATTGGCCTGGAAACGCACGTCCAGCTTTCCACGCTGTCCAAGATCTTCTCGGGCAGCAGCACCCGCTTCGGCGCCGAGCCCAACACCCAGGCCAACCTGGTGGACCTGGCCCTGCCCGGCAGCCTGCCCGTGCTCAACCGCGGCGCGGTCGAACGCGCCATCCGCTTCGGGCTGGCGGTGGGCGCGCACATCGCGCCGCGCTCGGTGTTCGCGCGCAAGAACTACTTCTATCCGGACCTGCCCAAGAACTACCAGATCAGCCAATACGAAATCCCCGTGGTGCAAGGCGGCTCGCTGACCTTTTTCGTGGGCGAGCAAGAGAAAACCGTGCGGCTGACGCGCGCGCACCTGGAGGAAGACGCCGGCAAGTCCCTGCACGAGAACGGCCTGCAGGGGCCGCAGGGGGAACCGGCCAGCGGCATCGACCTGAACCGCGCGGGCACGCCGCTGCTGGAAATCGTTTCCGAGCCGGACATGCGCTCGGCGGCCGAGGCCGTGGCCTATGCGCGCGCGCTGCATGCGCTGGTGGTGTGGCTGGGCATCTGCGACGGCAACATGCAGGAAGGGTCGTTCCGCGTCGACGCCAACGTATCCGTGCGCCCGGCCGGCCAGCAGGCATTCGGCACGCGCACCGAGATCAAGAACGTCAACTCCTTCCGCTTCCTCGAGCGCGCCATCCTGTTCGAGGCGCGCCGCCAGATCGAACTGATCGAAGACGGCGGCACCGTGGTGCAGGAAACCCGGCTGTACGACGCCGACCGGGACGAGACGCGCAGCATGCGCAGCAAGGAAGACGCCCACGATTACCGGTACTTCCCTGACCCCGACCTGCCGCCGCTGGTCATCGGACAGGACTGGATCGAGGCGGTGCGCGCCGACATGCCCGAGCTTCCTGCCGCGATGCGCGAGCGCTTCCAGGCGCAATACGGCGTGACCGCCTACGACGCCGCCCAACTGACCGCCAGCCGCGACGTCGCCGCCTACTTCGAGGCGGTCTGCCAGGCGCTGCCGGCCGGCCAGGCCAAGACGGCGGCCAACTGGGTCATGGGCGAAGTCGCCGCGGCGCTCAACCGCGACGAGCTGGAGATCGCCGCCTGCCCCGTGCCGCCGGCCGCGCTGGCCGGGCTGCTTGGCCGGATCGCCGACGGCACGATTTCCAACAAGATTGCCCGCGAGGTCTTTGCAGCCATGTGGGCGGGCGAACACGGCGGATCGGCCGACGCCATCATCGAGGCGCGCGGGCTGAAGCAGATCAGCGACACCGGCGCCATCGCCGCGATGATCGACGAAGTGCTGGCGGCCAACCCCGGCGTCGTCGCCGAATACCGCGCCGGCAAGCAAAAGGCCTTCAATTCGCTGGTCGGACAGGTGATGAAGGCTGCCCGCGGCAAGGCCAACCCGCAGCAGGTCAACGAGCTGCTCAAGGCCAAGCTCGACGGCTGATCCCCTGCGCCTGCCGGGGCCTTGCGCTTACGCGCCGGCGCGATCCGCGCCGGCGGCCAGCAGGTCGACGCAGGCGTGATCGAGCAGAAGGATTGCCTGGGTCCGGCCGCATCCGCGCGCCAGCAGAAAATCAGCTCGCCGCACCCGTCGTCGAATCTCGACGTTGCACGACACGGTCGGCCTAGGCCACGCCGTAGCGGCGCCGGTAGGCCTGGACCGCGTCGCGGTGCTCGGCGAATCGCGCGTCACCTTCGAGCAGCGCCAGGATATCTTCCAGCGTGGCGATGCTCACGACGGGGATGCCATAGGTGCGGGCCACCTCCTGGACGGCAGAATGCGCCGACAGCGCGCCGTCGGGACCGGCGCGCTCCATGCGGTCCAGGGCGATCAGCACCGCCGCGGGCTCGGCGCCCGCCGCGCGGATGATGTCCACGGACTCGCGCACCGAGGTGCCGGCGGTGATGACGTCGTCGATGATGACCACCCGGCCCGCGAGCGGCGCCCCCACCAGCGTGCCGCCCTCGCCGTGATCCTTGGCTTCCTTGCGGTTGAATGCGAACGGAACGTCGCGCCCGGCCATTTCCGGCTCGGCAGCCAGGGCGATCGCCGTGGCCGTGGCCAGCGGAATGCCCTTGTAGGCGGGACCGAACAGCATGTCGAACTGCACGCCCGAATCCAGCAGAGCTCGAGCGTAGAACTTGGCCAGCCTGCCGATCGATCCGCCGCGGTTGAACAGGCCTGCGTTGAAGAAATACGGGCTGGTGCGCCCCGATTTGACGACGAAGCTGCCAAAGCGCAGCACGCCCTCGTCCAGGGCAAAGCGGACGAAATCGATGCGTGAAAAGGCCATACGGGGATCCGGGACGGAAAGGAGTATTCGAAAACGGCGCCATTATCCGCCATGACGCCCCGCCTTGTCCGGGCCAAGCGGCCCGGCTGCGCCAATCGGGTACCCTACGGCCTGTGCCGCGCGGCGCCAGCAGCCCGCGCCTGACCCATTTCCCCTTGCTTCGAATCGCCCATGCGCATCATTTCCGCCAACCTCAACGGCATCCGCTCCGCCGTCAACAAGGGATTCCTTCCGTGGCTGGCCGCCCAGGACGCCGACTTCGTCTGCGTCCAAGAACTCAAGGCCCAGGCCGCCGACATGAAGACCGAGATGCTCAATCCGCCTGGCATGTACGGCTACTTCCACTACGCCGAAAAGAAGGGCTACAGCGGGGTGGGCGTCTATGCCCGCCAGCAGCCGCTGCAAATCATCGAAGGGCTCGGCGTGCCCGAAATCGACGCCGAAGGACGTTACCTCGAACTGGTCTACGACAAGTTCTCGGTCCTGTCGGTGTACCTGCCTTCCGGGTCCAGCGGCGAACACCGCCAGGCGGCCAAGTTCGCCTTCATGGAGCATTTCTTCGGCCACTTGTCGCAGCTCGCTCGCTGCGGACGCCAGGTGGTTATGTGCGGCGACTGGAACATCGCCCACAAGGAAATCGACCTGAAGAACTGGAAGGGCAACCTGAAGAACAGCGGCTTCTTGCCCGAAGAGCGCGCGTGGCTGACCCGGGTCTTCGACGAGCTGGGCTGGGTCGACGTCTACCGGCTGCTGCACCCCGACGCCACCGACGAGTGCTACACCTGGTGGAGCAACCGCGGGCAAGCCTGGGCCAAGAACGTGGGCTGGCGCATCGACTACCAGATCGCCACCCCGGAATTCGCCCGCACTGCACGCTCGGCCTCGATCTACAAGGCCGAACGCTTTAGCGACCACGCGCCGCTGACGATCGATTACGACTGGCAGCCGTAACGCGCAAGGCGCTTGCGCCTAGTTCCAATCGTCCCGGTAAACGAAGCGCGGCATCTGCCAGTTCCAGCGCAACGCCATCAGGCGCAGCGCCAGCCCCGCGGCCATGCCGCAGGCCATGGCCCACGCATCGGGCGCGCCGGCATGCAGGGTCGTGAAGTACAGCGCGCCGGTCAACAGCGACGCGCTGGCGTACAGCTCGCTGCGAAACAACAACGGGATGTCGTTGCACAGCACGTCGCGCAGCACGCCCCCGGCGCAGCCGGTCAGCATGCCGCTAAGCAGCACGATAGTCACGGGCAGGTCCATGGCCATGGCCACGCGGCAGCCGATCACGGTGAACACCACCAGCCCCAGGGCGTCGAGCAGCAGGAACAGCCTGCGCAGGCGCTTGAGCGCGGGCGCCACCAGGGCCGTGAGCAGCGCCGCCCCGGCAGTGATCCAAAGGTATTCCGGATGCCTGACCCAGGTCAGCGGGTAGTGGCCGAGCAGGACATCGCGCAAGGATCCGCCTCCCAGCGCGGTCACGCACGCAAGTATGCATACGCCCACCCAGTCCATTTCACGGCGGCCCGCGGCCAGCGCAGCGGTCATGGCTTCGGCGGTGATCGCGACGACATACAGGACGGTCAGCAGCATGGCGGGGTCTCCAAGACGGCGCATCGACGCGATTGTAGGAGCCCGCCTGCGGCGTGCGCGGCGACTCGCGCACGCCGCGATCACGGCTCCGGCGGCCGGCCGCGACCGTCACCACGCCGCGGCAGCCGCATCGCACCGGCTGCCAGCCGGGTCAGGACGCCGGGTCGGCCCGGTCCGCGCGCTCGACGTCCGCGCGCCGCCAGCGCAGCAGCGCAAGGCCGGGCAGCGCGATGAGCACGGTGAACATGAAAAACGCTGGCCAGCCCATGCTTTGGACCAGCGGCGGCGTCAAGGGCCCAGCCAGGTAGGTGCGCCCGACGGCCGACAACGCCGACAGCAGCGCAAACTGCGTGGCGGTAAAGCGCGCATCGCACAGGCCCATCAGCAACGCGACGAAGGCAGCCGTGCCCAGGCCGCCGCAGAGGTTTTCCACGCCGACGGCCGCGGCCATCAGCGCCAGGCTCTTGGGGCTGACCGCGATCAGCCAGTAGCCCAGGTTGGACACTGCCTGCAACAGCCCAAACAGCATCAGCGAACGGTACAAGCCCAGCCGGGACATCAACGCGCCGCCGGCAAGCGCCCCGACGATGGTCGCCGCCAGCCCGAGCACCTTGTTGACCGTGCCGACCTCGGCAGGAGAAAACCCCGCCCCGCGGATGAGGAAGGTGGTCGACAGTGCGCCTGCGAACGCATCACCCAGCTTATACAGGACGATGAGCAGCAGCATGGTGACCGCTTCCGGCCGCGAGAAGAACTCCTGGAAGGGTTTGGCCACGGCGTGCGCGAGCGAGCGCGGCGCCTGCGCGGGGGTGTCCGGTTCCGGCGCGGCCAGCGTGACCAGCGCGCACAGCGCCATCAACGCGCCCATGAGCACGTAGGTGCTGCCCCAGCCCAGCCAGCGGTCGGCCAGGATCAGCGCCAGCCCGCCCGAGACGAGCATGGCCAACCGGTATCCGAGCACCGAAAGCGCGGCACCGGCGCCGCGCTCGGATTGATGCAGCACATCGGTGCGATAGGCGTCGAAGGCGATGTCTTGGGTGGCGGAAAAGAAAGCGACGGCCACCGCCAGCAAGGCCAGCGGCAGCAGCGCGCTGCCCGGTGACAGCACGCCCATCGCCATGATCCCCAGCGCAAGCAGCAGCTGCGTCATGAACATCCATCCGCGCCGCCGGCCCAGCAGGGGCGGCACGTAGCGGTCGACCAGTGGCGCCCATAGGAATTTCAGCGTGTAGGCGGTGCCGACCAGGGTCAGGAAGCCGATCTCCTGCAGCGACACGCCCTCGACCGTTGCCCAGGCCTGTAGCGTACCGCCGGTCAAGGCCAGCGGCAGGCCGCTGGCAAAGCCCAGCACCAGCAAGGGCGCCACCCGCCGGCCGGTATAGAGTTGCCATGAGCGCACGATGGCGGGCTCCTGTACGCAAAAAGGGTTGAAGACCGGCGGCGGACGCCGCCGGCGCTAGGATAACGTCAGGCGGTAGACGGCGAGCGTGCTGCGCCAACCCGGCAGCACGCGGACTTCACGCGCCCCGTTGAACGTGGCGCGCTCGACGATGCGCATGCCCAACTTGTGCGCCAGGCGCTCGAAGTCCTGCAGCGTGCACAGGTGGATGTTGGGCGTGTTGTACCACTCATAGGGCATCTGCCCGGTGACCGGCATGCGCCCGCGTAGGATGGACAGGCCGTGCGTCCAATAACCGAAGTTCGGGAAAGACACCACGCCGTGGCGGCCGACACGCATCATTTCTCGCAGGATGTGCTCGGTGTGGTGCATGGACTGCAGGGTCTGCGACAGCACCACCGTGTCGAATTGCCCGTCGTCGAACAGGGCCAACCCATCCTCGAGGTTTTGCTGGATGACTTCGACGCCGCGCCGCACGCATGCGATGACGCAGCCGTCGCTGATCTCCACGCCCGTGCCCTGCACTTGGCGCTCGTCGCGCAGCCATGCCAGCAGCGCGCCGTCGCCGCAGCCCAGGTCCAGCACGCGGCTGCCCGGCGCGATCCAGCTTGCGATGCGGGCCAGGTCCGGGCGCAGCGCGGCCGGTCCCGGTTGGTTGCGGGCCGGGCTCATTGCAGCGCCTCCGCGGACGGGACCGGCTCGCCGGCGCGGTCGCCCAGGCCCAGGGTGCGGGCGATGCGGTCGAAGTAACCGGCCACGACGGCGTGGTAGCGCGCATCATCCAACAGGAAGGCGTCGTGGCCATGCGGCGCGTCGATCTCGGCATAGGTAACCGGACGCTTGTTGTTGACCAGCGCCCGCACGATCTCGCGCGAACGCTCCGGCGGAAAGCGCCAGTCGGTGGTGAACGACACCAGGAGGAAATCGGCCGTGGCTGGCGCCAGCGCGCGCGCCAAGTCGCCGCCGTGCTTGCGCGCCGGATCGAAGTAATCCAGCGCCCGCGTAATCAGCAGATAGGTGTTGGCGTCGAAATAGCGCGAAAACTTTTCGCCCTGGTAGCGCAGGTACGACTCGACCTCGAATTCGACGTCGTACCCGTAGCGGTAGGAGCCGTCCTGCGACGGCTCGCGCTGGTTGCGGCCGAACTTGGCGGCCATGTCATCATCGGATAGGTAGGTGATGTGGCCGAGCATGCGCGCCACCGACAGGCCGCGCCGCGGCACGGTGTTGTGCGCGTAATAGTCGCCGCCATGGAAGTCCGGGTCGGTGATGATGGCGCGGCGTGCCACCTCGTTGAAGGCAATGTTCTGCGCCGACAGCCGCGGCGTGCTGGCGATGACCACGCAGTGCGCCACGCGCTCGGGCCAGGTGATCGCCCAGCTCAGCGCCTGCATGCCCCCGAGCGATCCGCCCATGACGGCGGCAAAGCGCTCGATGCCGAACCGGTCGGCCAGCCTGGCCTGCGCGTTGACCCAGTCTTCGACGGTCAGCACCGGAAACGCCGCCCCCCAGGGACGCCCCGTGGCCGGATTGATGCTAGCCGGCCCGGTCGAGCCGAAGCACGAACCGAGGTTGTTGACGCCGATGACGAAATAGCGGTCGGTATCGACCGGCTTGCCCGGCCCGACCATGTTGTCCCACCAGCCAATGTCGTTCGGATCGTTGGCCGAGATGCCGGCGACGTGATGCGAGGCGTTCAGCGCATGGCATATGAGGACGGCGTTGCTGCGATCGGCGTTGAGCGTGCCGTAGGTTTCGACCGCCAGCTCGTAGGCATCGATCCGGGCACCGCTGGCCAGCTGCAAGGGTTCGTCGAAGGCAACCAGGCTGGAATGGACCACGCCTACCGACCGGCCGGACGGCGCAGCGACATTAGAGCAAGAAGCGGCAGGGGTCGGGGAGGGCGTGTCCGCGAGGGACGAGGAGGGATCAGTCACGGGGACCTCTTTAGCTGAATTTATTCAGGCGCCCGCAAGCGGATCAGGCAAATCGGCGCCGATAACGAGGAAAAAGGAATAAGTTAATGGCGGATTCTAGCATTGCCGCCTGGTACGCCCCGACGCTACAGTTCAGGCAGCGGGTGCGCCGGGTTCCTGTCCGATGTACTCGTAGCCCTGTGTGTTGACGCGCGAAACGCGCCATTCCACGGGCCGGTGGTGATAGGAAAACGCCACGCGCCGGATTTCCAGAAGCGGCGCGCCTTGATCGACGCCCAGCCAGCGCGCCTGGGCCGCGTCGGCCTGGCAGACCCGCAGGCGTTCGTCGGTGGCGATGACGTTGATGCCATAGGCGTCTTGGTACAGGTTGTATAGCGTGCTCGGGCGCTCGCGCAGCTGCTTTTCGGTTAGGCCGGAAAACAGCGCCTCGGGCAGGGTGATGTCGTCCACCATCACCACGTCGCCGTTCAAGGAGAGTACGTTTGAGAATTCATAGACGTACGCGCCCGGGCCGAGCAGCAGCTTCTCGCGCGCGACCGCTCCTGCCCGCACGCGGCGAAAGCGCACCAGCTGGGTGACGGGGTACGACTTATGGCCGTCATTGCGCACGATGCGGAAGAACTTGAAGAAGTGCTGGTTGCGTGCATGGATCGCCACGAAAGTGCCGCGCCCCTGGTGGCGGATCAGGATGTTCTCGGCTGCCAGCTCGTCGATGGCCTTGCGCAGGGTGCCGATGGATACGCCGAAGCGTTCGGCCAGCGTCCTTTCCGGGGGTACGGCTTCGCCCTGCTTCCATTCCCCGCGCGACAAGGCGGCGAGCATGGCTTGCTTGACTTGCTTGTACAGGGGGCTTCCCAGCGGCACGGGGTGAGACGCGGAAATCTTCATCAGTTGGAACAACGGTTCGGAGGTGGCGGGAATTGTAGCGCCGGCCCCTATTCATATGAGTCATATATATGATATGTTTGACCAAATGTGGCGGCCTTCCCACCATCCCAGGCAGCGGGCGGGCGGCCGCATGCAGACGGGACCCCTTCATGCCCGGAACCCACCACGAGAGGACGCAATGATTCACGCTGTATTGCACGACGCCAAGGACACTGTCGCAGTGGCAGTGGTCGAAGGCATCACCGCAGGCACGGAACTGAACGCCTGGATCATGGATGAGGACAAGATCATCCAGGTCAAGGCCCTGCAAGACATTCCCATCGGTCACAAGGTCGCGCTCAAGGACATGGCCGTCGGCGACACCGTCTACAAGTACGGCATCGACATCGGCCGGGTCGTGGCGCCCATCAAGGCAGGCGAGCACGCCCACGTCCACAACATCAAGACCAAGCGCTGGTAAGCCCAACGCGTACCGCTAGCTACCGACAAGGAATCCCATCATGGCAGTCGTAACCCCCAACACCACCTTCATGGGCTATCGGCGCGACAACGGCCGCGTCGGCGTGCGCAACCACGTCATCATCCTGCCCGTGGACGACATCTCCAACGCCGCCGCCGAGGCAGTGGCCAACAACATCAAGGGGACCATGGCCCTGCCCCACCCCTACGGCCGGCTGCAATTCGGCGAAGACCTGGAGCTGCACTTCCGCACCCTGATCGGCACGGGCTGCAACCCCAATGTCGCCGCCGTCATCGTCATCGGCATCGAAGAAGGCTGGACCCAGCGGGTGGTCGACGGCATCGCCGCCACCGGCAAGCCGGTCGCCGGCTTCGGCATCGAGCTGCACGGCGACCACGACACCATCATGCGCGCCTCGCGCAAGGCCAAGGAATTCGTGCACTACGCGACCTCGCTGCGCCGCGAGGAATGCGCGATCAACGAGCTTTGGGTTTCGACCAAGTGCGGCGAGTCCGACACCACCTCCGGCTGTGGCGCCAACCCCACCGTGGGCAATGCCTTCGACAAGCTGTACGAGCTGGGCAACACCCTGCTGTTTGGCGAGACCTCCGAGCTGACCGGCGGCGAGCACGTCGTGGCCGCGCGCTGCGCCAACGACCAGGTTCGCGAACGCTTCATGTTCATGTTCAACCGCTACCAGGACATGATCAACCGCTGGAAGACCAGCGACCTGTCCGAGTCGCAGCCGACCAAGGGCAACATCGCCGGCGGCCTGACGACCATCGAGGAGAAGGCGCTGGGCAACATCCAGAAGATCGGCAAGCGCTGCAAGGTCGACGGCGTGCTGGACAAGGCCGAGACGCCCACCGGGCCCGGGCTGTGGTTCATGGACTCGTCCTCGGCTGCCGCCGAAATGGTCACCCTGTGCGCGGCGGCAGGCTTCGCGGTGCACTTCTTCCCAACTGGCCAGGGCAACGTCATCGGCAACCCCATCCTGCCGGTCATCAAGATTTGCGCCAACCCGCGCACCGTGCGCACCATGTCCGAGCACATCGACGTGGATACCAGCGGGCTGCTGCAGCGCGAGATCGACCTGGACCAGGCCGGTGACAAGCTGCTGGAGTGCATGTTGGCCACGGCCAATGGCCGGTGGACGGCTGCCGAGGTGCTGGGCCACCGCGAGTTCGTCCTGACGCGGCTGTACGAAAGCGCCTGACCCGGCGCGCGTCCTTCCCGCGCAAGCGGGGCGCCAGACCCCGCGGGACGGACGCAGCCCCCACCGCCGGGCGAAACGGATCTCCTTTTCGGCCGGCCACCCAGAGCCGGGCGCGCATGTCACCTGCGCCAGGCGCGACAAGCGCCCCGGTTCTTTCCATGAGGAGGAAGGCATGAAATCCACCAAGCTACTTGCCGGCTTCGGCCTGGCACTGGCCTTGCTGGCCAATTCGGCGCGTGCGGAAGTCTCCGAACTGCGCGTGGCGATCCAGCCTGGGATCAGCTACCTGTCGCTGATGATCATGCAGGACCGCAAGCTGATCGAAAATCACGCCGAAAAGGCGGGCATCAAGGACTTGAAGGTCACTTGGTCCACCTTTGCCGGCGGCAACGTCATGAACGACGCGTTGCTGGCAGGTGCGCTGCACTTCGCCTCCGGCGGCGTCGGGCCGATGGTGACCATGTGGGCGCGTACGCAGGCCAACCTGAAGGTCAAGGCGGTATCGGCGATCAACTCCATGCCGCTGTACCTGAACACCCGCAACCCCAACGTCAAGACGATCAAGGACTTCACCGAGAAAGACAAGATCGCCCTGCCGGCGGTGCGCGTCTCCATACAAGCCGTGACGCTGCAGATGGCCGCCGAGCAAGCATTCGGTGAGGGCCAGCAAAACAAGCTCGATCCCCTGACCGTCTCGCTCAGCCACCCCGATGCGATGACGGCGCTGCTGTCGGGATCGGGCGAGGTCACCGCGCACTTCACGTCGCCGCCCTTCCAGGAAGCCGAGCTGCGCGAGCCGGGCATCCACCGCGTGCTGTCCTCGTATGAGGTGCTGGGCGGGCCGGCCACCTTCAACCTGGTCTGGACCACCCAGAAGTTCCACGACGAGAACCCCAAGCTCTACGCGGCCTTCGTCGATGCCCTGACCGAAGCGACCGACCTGATCAACCAGGACAAGAAACAGGCTGCGGCCGACTACATCCGACTGACGGGCGACAAGCGCAACACCCTGGACGACATCGTCAAATTGCTGGAAAACCCCGAGATCGTCTATACGCTGACGCCCAACAACGTCATGAAGTACGTGGACTTCATGCACAAGGTCGGCTCGATCAAGGTCCGCCCCGAGTCCTGGAAAGACCTGTTCTTCCCGAACGCGCATAGCCTGTCGGGCAGCTGACGCGGCCGGCGCCCAAGGAGTCCGAGATGAACGACGTCACCCTGGGCGCGCCGCTGCTCGATGTCAGCGGCGTGACCCTGCAGTACAAGACGCGCGAGCACCTGATCACCGCCACGTACCGCGTGGACTTCAAGGTCTACCCGTCCGACCGCTTCATCCTGCTGGGCCCCTCGGGCTGCGGCAAGTCCACGCTGCTCAAGGCCGTCGGCGGCTACCTGCAGCCGGTCGAAGGAGAGATCCGGCTAAAAGGGTCGCCGATCGGGCGGCCCGGTCCGGACCGCATGATGGTGTTCCAGGAATTCGACCAGTTGCTTCCCTGGAAGACCGTGCTGGAAAACGTGATGTTCCCGCTGGTGGCCAGCGGCAAGCTGCATGGCGCGGCCGCGCGCGACAAGGCCATGCACTACATCGACAAGGTCAACCTGACCAAGTTCGCCGACAGCTTTCCGCACATGCTGTCCGGCGGCATGAAGCAGCGCGTGGCGATCGCGCGCGGCATGGCGATGGAGCCGGACATCCTGCTGATGGACGAACCCTTCGCCGCGCTGGATGCGCTCACGCGCAGGAAGATGCAGGACGAGTTGCTGCAGCTGTGGGACGAGACGCGCTTTACGGTGCTGTTCGTAACGCACTCCATCCCCGAGGCCATCACCATCGGCAACCGCATCCTGCTGCTGTCGCCCCATCCCGGCCAGGTCAAGGCTGAGATCAATAGCCTGGCCCGCGGCGACACCGATCCCGTGCGCGCCAAGGAACTGGAAGACCGGATCAACGCCATGCTGTTTTCAGATCGCATCGAACAGGAGGAGGCGGCCCATGAGTGACGCCGCTCGCACCCTGCCGCATCGCCCGGAGATCCACCGCGAGACCGAGCAGGCCAAGACCTTCGGTGTGGTGGAAAAGCCGCTTTCGGCTTGGGAGCGGGTCTACAACCTGGGCTTCGTGCGCAAGCTGGCGCTGCTGGCGGTGCTGGCGCTGGCGTGGGAACTGTATGCCCGCTCCATCGACAATTCGCTGATCTTCCCGACATTTTCCGCCACCGCACGGGCGCTCTATGAGGGTTTCGTCGAAGGCGGCTTGCTCCTGCGCGCCTGGACATCGATCCGCGTGCTGCTGATGGGATACGCGGCGGGCCTTGCCCTGGCTGCGGTGTTGACCGTGCTGGCCATCACCACCCGCGTGGGCACGGACCTGCTCGAGACACTGACGGCGATGTTCAACCCCCTGCCGGCCATCGCCCTGCTGCCCTTGGCGCTGATCTGGTTCGGCCTGGGCGAGGCCAGCCTGATCTTCGTGCTGATCCACTCGGTGCTGTGGGCGGTCGCGCTCAACACCCATTCCGGCTTCATGTCGGTGTCGATGACGCTGCGCATGGTGGGCCGCAACTACGGCCTGACCGGCCTGCGCTACGTCGCCGGCATCCTCATCCCGGCGGCGTTTCCCAGCATCCTGACCGGCCTGAAGATCGGCTGGGCATTCGCCTGGCGCACGCTTATTGCCGCCGAGCTCGTCTTCGGCGTCAGCTCAGGTTCTGGCGGGTTGGGATGGTTCATCTACGAAAACAAGAATCTTCTCGAGATCCAAAACGTTTTCGCCGGCCTGTTCACGGTCATTTTGATCGGCCTGCTGGTCGAAAACGTGATCTTCCGGACGGTGGAGATCCGCACGATCCGGAAATGGGGGATGCAGCACTAGGCGATTTGCCACAAGCGAAATCGATGTACGCAAATCTCAAAGGAGGCAATTGAATGGTGAAGTTCCCGCATGACGTCGACCTGACGCGGCGTCGCACACTGGTTGCGGCCGGCTCGGCCGGGCTGCTGGCCGCAGCGCCCTGGACCGGGGCCCTGGCGCAAGCTTTGAAGGACCAGCCGATCAACTACGTGGTCCCGTTCTCGCCAGGTGGCCTGACCGACGTCGCGGCGCGCACGGTGGCCAAGGCGGTGTCGGAAGCCAAAGGTTGGAACGTGGTGGTCGAGAACAAGCCTGGCGGCAACGCCAACATCGGAGCGGCCTACGTCGCCCGGGCCAAGCCGGACGGCCACACCTGGCTGGCCATCACCCTGACCCATGCGGCCAACGCGACGCTGTTCCAAGGCAAGGCCGGGTACGACCTGCTGACGGACCTGCGGGCGGTGGCCGGCCTGGCTTCGTCCACCATGCTGGTGGTGGTCAATGCCAAGAGCAACATCAAGACCATGGACGACCTGCTCAAGGCCGCCAAGGGCGGCAAGCTGACGGCCGCCTCCAGCGGCAACGGCACGCCGCCTCACCTGACCCTGGCGCTGTACCAGAAGCTGACCGGAACCTCGATCATGCACATCCCCTACAAGGGCGGTGCGCCGTCGGTCACCGACCTGATCGGCGGCCATGTGGACGTGATCTTCTCCAATTACCCGGAATCGCTGTCCCATGTGCAAAGCGGCGCGCTGCGCGCCTTGGCCATCACCACCGCGCAGCGCAGCCCCGACCTGCCCGACGTGCCCACCGTGGCCGAGGCCGGGATGCCCGACCTGTTGGTGGAAAACTTCACCGGCGTGCTGGCGCCGGCAGGCACGCCCGATGCCGTGGTCGAGGAAGCCGGCCAAGCCATCGTGGCCGAAATGCGCAAGCCCGAAATGCAGAAGACCATGGTCAAGCTCGGTTTCATTCCGCAACCGCGCGGCCCAGCCGAGTTCGGCGAATACCTGCGCAAGGAAGTTCAGCGCTGGGGCGCCATCATCAAGGAGGCAGGCATCCAGGCCGCGTAATGCGGATGCCGCCCGCGGCCGGCCGTCGGCGAAGCCTGCGCCGGCGGCCGGCCTGTCGTTTTCACCGTCGCCAGGCTTGGATTGCCCGCAACCCCTCGCAGGATGTCTGACATGCATATCGTGATCACGGAATTCATGGACGAGCCGGCCGTGGCCGCGCTGTCCCGGCGCTTCGACGTGCGCTATGACCCGCAGTTGGTCGATGCGCGCGACGAACTGCTGCAGGCTTGCGCGGCAGCCGACGCGCTGATCGTGCGCAACCGCACCCGCGTCGATGCCGCGTTGCTGGCGGCCGCGCCCAAGCTGCGCGCGGTCGGACGATTGGGCGTGGGCCTGGACAACATCGACGTGCAGGCCTGCCGCGCGCGCGACATCGCGGTGCTGCCTGCAACCGGCGCCAACGCGCGCTCGGTGGCCGAATACGTCATCGCCACGGCACTGGTGCTGTTGCGCGGCGCCTATACGCACAGCCATGAAGTCGCCGCCGGCAAATGGCCCCGCAATGCGCTGTCCGGCGGACTGGAGGCGGCCGGACGCACCCTGGGGATCGTCGGCTTCGGCGGCATCGGCCAGCTGACCGCGCAGCTTGCCCGAGGCCTAGGCATGCGGGTGGTCGCGCATGACGCGATGGTGGACGCCGCCGCGCCCATCTGGACGCAGACCGGCGTCGAACCCGTGGCGCTGGACGACCTGCTGGCGCGCAGCGATGTCGTCACGCTGCACATTCCGCTCACGGCCGAGACCGCCGGCCTGCTCGACGCGTCGCGACTGGCGCGCATGAAGCCAGGCGCCATCCTGATCAACACGGCGCGCGGCGGCATCGTCGACGAATCGGCGCTCGCGCAGGCCCTGCGCAGCGGCGCGCTGGGCGGCGCGGCCATCGATGTCTTCGACCAAGAGCCGCTGCCGGCCGGCAGCCCGCTGGCCGACGCGCCCAACCTCATCCTGACGCCCCACATTGCCGGCCTGACGCGAGAAGCCAACGAACGGGTATCGTCGCTGGTGGCCCAGCGCGTGGCGCAGGCCCTAGGCAGCAATCTTTGAGGATTTCATGGCACGCATCTCCCTAGACGAACTGCAAGATCTGGCCAGCGCTGCGCTGGCCGGCGCCGGCGCCAACCCCGAAATGGCCGAAGCCACCGCGCGCGCACTGGTCCAGGCCGACGCCCAAGGCTTGGCGTCGCACGGCGTATCCCGGGTGCCGGCCTACGCCGCCCACCTTCGCAACGGCCGCGCCGATGGCGCCGCCCGCCCCGCCGTCGTGCGCGAGCGCGGCGGCGCGGTACTGGTCGACGCCGCCTGCGGCCTGGCCTTTCCGGCATGCGCCCTGGCCGTGCGCACGGCGGTGGCGCGCGCGGCGGACCATGGCGTGGCCTATGCCGGCGTCACTAACAGCCATCACTTCGGCGTGGCTGCCCTGCACCTGCAAGAGGTGGCCGACGCGGGCATGGTCGGACTGGCTTTCGGCAACTCGCCGGCGGCCATGCCTGCCTGGGGCGGCAAGCGCGCCCTGTTCGGCACCAATCCGATAGCGGCCGTCTTCCCGCGGCGCGATGCGGCACCGCTGGTCATCGACCTGTCGCTATCGGAAGTCGCGCGCGGCAAGCTGATGATCGCGGCCCGCGAAGGCAAGCCCATCCCACTGGGCTGGGCGCTGGACGCGCAAGGCCGTCCCACCACGGACCCCAAGGCCGGCCTGGCCGGCAGCATGCTACCCATGGGCGGCGTCAAGGGCGCGATGCTTGCGCTTACCGTGGAACTGCTGGTATGCGCGCTGACCGGCGCGAACTTCGGCTTCGAAGCCGACTCGTTCTTCGAGGACGAAGGCAACCGGCCCCGCATCGGCCAAGGGTTTCTCGTCATCGACCCGCAGGCCCTGGCCGGCAGGGAGGTTTTCCTCGACCGCGTGGAAACGCTGGTGGCTGCCATGCTGCAGGACGACGGCGTGCGGCTGCCCGGTGCCCGCAGGCTGGCGCTCGCGCAAAAAGCGCAGGCCGAAGGCGTGGAAATTCCCGACGGCCTGATTGCGCAACTGCGCGGACTTGGCGCGGGCCAGGCGCAAGGCGCGTGATGCGCGGGGCGCGGTGCGCCTCGCCGGCCTAGGCGGCCCGCAGGCCGCCGACCACGAGCACTGCACCCGATGCCGCCAACAAGGCCAGCACCAAGCGCCGGAACGCCGCGTCGCTGAATCGTCCATACAGCCAGATCCCGGCCAGCGTGGGGACCAGCATGGCCGGGCCGGCCACGGCGAATAGCCGCAGCGCCTCGCCGGTGACCAGCCCGCTTGCAAAGTAAACGGCCATGGTCACGGCATGCATCAGCAGGTTAAAAGACTGGAAGACGGCACGCTGTGCGTCCTTGGTCCAGCCCCGCAACGTGCACCACAAAGTGGGCGCAGGTGCAGGCAGCCCGCCGAAGCCACTCATCACGCCGCCTACCCACCCCACCACCGCATCCGCGCCCCGGCCGCCCGCCGAAATCCGGGGCAGCCGCGCCGCGAACAGCATCGCCGGGCAATACACGACCAACACCAGCCCCACGCCCAGCTTGAACATGGCCGGCTCGACATAGCGCAGCAGCCAGACGCCCACGGGGATCCCCAACACGCCCGCCGCAAGGAAAGGCAACGCGCGGCGCAGGCAAAAGCTCTGCCGCAGCGAACGCACCGCCAACAGCTGCCCGAGCAGCGAGCCGAAGACCACCAGCGGCACGGCCAGCGCGGGCGCAAGCGACCACGACCAGAAAGCCATCGATACCAGGCCGAAGCCGAACCCGGCCAGGCCCTGCACGAACCCGGCCGCGGCCGCCCCCAAGGCGACGATGGCGATCAGCCAGGCGTCCATGGCCGTCAAGCCCGCCTATGGCGGTCGCCGGCCGCCCGGCGTGCCGCCGGGCGCGCGCCGCCGGCGGCCGCTGCGCGGCGTTGCGGGCCCGGCCGGCAAGCACGCGCTGCCATCAGCGGCGTACCACCGGCGCGGGCAGGCCATCGAGGGCCACGTCTATGCACGCAGGCAGGCCGCTGGCCACCGCAGCGCGCAGCAACGCATCGAGCTCGGCGGCCATATCGGCATGCGCACCGTGGCCGCCGAAGGCGGCGGCCACGCGGTCATAGCGCGTAGGCAGCAGCTCACAGCCCATGGTGCGGTCTGGCCCATAGCTGTTGACCTGGATCTGGTATTCGGCGTTCCAGCGCGCGTCATTGCCCACCACGCAGACGATCGGCGCGCCTGCGCGCACGGCCGTGTCGAACTCGGCACAATGAAACCCGAAGGTACCGTCACCCATCAACGCCACCACCGGCGCATCGGGACACGCCAGCTTGGCCGCCACCGCCATGGGCAGGGCCGCGCCGATGGCGCCCGCCGCGCCGTTGATCAGGCGCTGCGGCGCGGTCAGGCAGGCCTGGGCCCATTGGCCGAATTCGCCGCCGTCGACGACCAGCACCGAATCGGGGTGACTGTCGAGCAGCGCCTGCACCGGGCGGCACAACTGGACGGGATGCGCGGGCCGCGCGGTGTCCGGCGCTTGCTGCCATGCCGCCGGCCGGTAGGACAGGGATTCCTGGACTTCACGCATCCAATCCCCGTGCTGCGACGGGCTGACCGGCGTGCCCTGCCCGGCCGCATCGACCATGGCCTGCAGCGCCGCCGGCGCGTCGGCGCACAGGGCAGCCTCCAAGCGCGATCCGACGGCGCGGCGCGTGCGGGCGAATTCGGCCGGATCTGCATCGACCTGCAGGAAGGCGCATGCCGGATCGAACACCGGCGCCTGGCCGAACTTGAGCGTGAAGTCCAGGCGCTTGCCCAGCAACAGCACGCAATCGGACTGGCCCAGCACCTGCGAAAACGCGCCTAGGCTCGGGTCATTGGCGCCGCGCGGGCTTTCGGTAGCCACCACGGGCAGGCCGAGCGCGCGCATGGCCTCGGCCACCGCGCGCCGCCCCGGCCCGGTCAGGCCTTGCGGACCCATCAGCACCAGCGGCCGGCGGGCACGGCGCAGCCTGGCAAGCAGCGCGGCCGCCGACTCGGCGCCGGGTGCGGCCGTCTCGGCCAGGTAGGCTTGCGCAGGCGGTAAGGCGCTGCGCGTTGCCTGGGCTTCCAGCGCGTCGGTCGGCAGGCTCAGGTGCACGGGCCCGGGCCGGCCGGACCGGGCGATGCGGCAGGCCCGCGCGAAGTCCCCGGCCATGGCGTCGGCGTCGCGCACGACCCACGCCGCCTTGGTCACAGGCGCAGCCATCGCCACCTGGTCCATTTCCTGGAAGGCGCCCCATCCGGCCTGGCCAAGCGGCGCGTGCCCGGACAGCAGCACCACCGGCGATTCCGACATCGCCGCGGTGTAGAGCGCCGATATCGCGTTGGCGTGGCCCGGGCCGCCCGTGACCAGCGCCACGCCGACCTCGCCGGTCAGCCGCGCCCAGGCATCGGCCATGTGCACCGCCGCCGCCTCGTGGCGCGTGTGCACCAGCGGCAGGCCTACGTCGATCAGGGCGTCGTAGACGGGCATGATGTGGTTGCCCGACAGGGAAAAGATGCGGCGCGTGCCCGACTGCCGTATGGAAAGCGCCAACATATCGGCGCCGCGGGTGTTCTGCATCGAATGCTCCTACTTCAACGTGATGTCCAGCAGCTTGCCCAGCCGGGCATATTCTTCGTATTGCCCACGCACATAGTCTCGGGTCTGTTCGGGTCCCAGCACGTACGGCAGGCTGCCCGTGCGCGTCGTGCCCTCGCGCCACTGCGCGTCGTCCTTGATGCGCGCGAGCGCATCGCGCCAGACCCGCACCACGTCGTCGGGCAAGCCCTTCGGCCCATACAGTGCGCTCCAGCCGATGATCTTTTCCAGTTGCGGATAACCCGCTTCTCGCGCCGTGGGCACGTCCGGGAAGTCGGGCAACCGCTCGGGCGTGGTCGTCACCAACGCGCGCAGCCGGCCATCGCGCACGGCACCCGCAATGGGCGCGAGATTGGTGCAGACGAAATCGACCTCACCACCCAGCACCGCGACCAGCGCCTCGCCCGAACCCTTGTACGCGATGGGCATGGCCGCCTCGCGCCCCAGGCCCAGCACGTTGAACAGCATCTGCGGCCCCAGGTTCAGCACGGTGGCCGGCCCCGTGGTGGCGTAATTGAGCTTGCCCGGCTGCGCCTTGATCCGGTCGACCAGATCGGCCAGTGACCGGTAGGGCGCTTCCTTGCGCACCGCGCATATGTACGGATTGAGCTCCAGCGTGCCCAGGAAGGAGAAATCATCCCACTTGTAGGACAGCGACGGCTGCAACGCCGGCAGGATGGCCTGCGAGCCCACGCGGGCCAGCAGCAACGTATAGCCGTCCGGCGCCGCGTCCTTGACCTGCTGGGAGCCGATGGCGCCGTTGGCGCCGCCCCGGTTGACCACGACCACCGGCTGGCCCAGCACCTTCTGTGCGGCGGCGGCAAGGTTGCGTGCGGCGAGGTCGGCATCCCCGCCGGTGCTGAACGGGGTGACCACGGTGACAGGGCGATCCGGGTACGACTGCGCGGCGGCAGGCCCCAGGCAGATCAACGCCGCAGATGCGGCGAACAACCAACGCATCGATTTCATGGACTCCTCCTCTTGATCGGGGCGATGTTTCCCGCCCTTGGGGTGGCGCGCGGAGCGCGTCGCCGGCCCGGCGACACGCCGAACCGGCATCGATACGGTGGACCGCCGCAGGCCGCGGTCAGGCAGCCTGCCCGTCGAGCAGCGACTGTCCGGGCCGCACGCGGGTGAATGCCACCGGCTGGCGCTCGACCTGCAGCTGCCCGTCGCGCAGCGTGACCACGGAAAACCAGGAATGCTCGAGGTCGCGCACCTGTGGGTAGTCCTCGCGGAAATGCGCCCCGCGCGAGTCTTCGCGCGCCAACGCAGCGTGGACGATCGCGCGGCTGACCTGCACCAGGCTGTCCAGGTTCAGCCAGTCATGCCAGGTCAGGTTGAAGGCGCGCTCGGAGCCGGCCGCGCCGATGCGGTGCAGCGCCTCGGAAATGTCCGCCAGCTCCTGCATCGCGCGCTTCAGGCCCAACTCATCGCGCACGATCCCGGCGTCGTTCCACATGCATTCCGACAAACGCTCGCGCAGCGCGTGCAGGTCGCCCGCTGGCCGCGACAGCGGCGCGCAGGCCGCGGCCACCGCAGCCTGGACCCGGTCCATGTCCGGCTCGGCCCAATCCGCGCCGGCAGCCACCCAGCGCGCCATGCTGTCGCCGGCGATGCCGCCAAAGACCGTGGAATTGGCCACGCCGTTGCCGCCCAGGCGGTTGGCACCGTGCACGCCGCCCGTATCCTCGCCCGCCGCAAACAGGCCCTCGAGTGCGGTGGTGCAATCCGGACGGAAGATCACCCCACCCATCATGTAGTGTGCCGTGGGCACGACCTCGACCAGCCCGCCGGCCAGGTCGAACCCGCAATCGGCGCACCGTTCGACCATGCCCTTGAACTGCTTGCGCACGTTCTCGGCCCCGAGGTGGCTCATCTTGATGTACACGCCCCCGTTCGGCGTGGTGCGCCCCGCGCGCATCTCTGCGTAGATGCCGCGCGAGACGATGTCGCGCGTGGCGCGCTCCGCACGCGGATCGACCCGCATCATGAATCGCTCGCCTGCGCCGTTGAGCAGGTGCCCGCCGGCCCCGCGCAGGCCTTCCTCCAGCACGGTGCCGGTCATGCGCGTATCCGGCCCGGCAAGCAGGCCGGTCGGATGGAACTGCACCATTTCCATGTCGCGCAGCGGTAGCCCCGCGCGCAGCGCCATGGCCAACCCATCGCAGCTCTTGTCCCCCGACGGCGTGTGGAACTTGTACATGGTCGGCCCGCCGCCCGTGGCCAGCAGCACGGCACGCGCGCGCACCAGGCGAAATGCGCCCGTGCGCACATCGACCATCAACACGCCGGCCAGGCGGCTGCCGTCGCGCGAAGGAATCAGCTCCAAAGCACGGTGCTCCTCGAGCCGCCGGATCTTGCGCGCCCAGACCTGCTCGGCCAGGCGGTTGATGATTTCGATGCCGGTCAGGTCCCCCTTGTGCACCGTACGATCGAACGTTTGGCCGGCGAAAGCCTTCTGGTGCAGCGTGCCGTCCGGGTTACGGTCGAAGAAGCAGCCCAGCTCGTTTTCCAGCTCGTGGATGCGCTCGATGGCGGTGTTGACCAGCGTCCAGGCCAGCTCCTGGTCCGGCAGCCACTTGCCGCCCTCTATGGTGTCCATGAAGTGCCGCTCGGGCGAGTCGCCCTCGGCCAGCGCGACGTTGTATCCGCCCTGCACCATGCGCGTGCAGCCGCACTTGCCCAACAGGCCCTTGACCGCAACGGTAATGTCCACGTTCGGCGCCGCATCGTGCGCGTGCAAGGCGGCGAACAAGCCCGCGCCACCCGCGCCGAGGATCAGGATATCGGTGCGCAGGACTTCCACTTCGCTGCTCATTGCAACCCCATTTCGGCGAGCACGCGGCGGCGCCGCTCCTGCACGTCGGCATCGACCTGGTCATAGAGCGAGCCGCCGTGGCTATCCATCGCCACCAGCAGCGGCCCGAAGTCGCGGATGCGGAAGCGCCACAGCGACTCGGGGTTGAGGTCGTCCAGGTCCACGTCCTCTATCGCCTCTATCCACGTCGTCTCCAGCGCAGCGGTGCCGCCGATGATGGCCAGGTAAGCCCCGCCAAGCTCGCGAAACGCCGCGAGCGACCCTTCATGCATGCCGCCCTTGCCGACGATGAGCCGCACGCCGCAGCGCTGCATCAGGTCGCGCGTGAAGCGCTCCATGCGCGAGGACGTGGTGGTGCCGATGCACACGGGCGCATAGCCCGCCGGATGCTCCGGTGACACGGGCACCTTGCGCACGTTGGGCGCGGTGTGGATCACCGCATGGCCATCGAGGTCGAAGCGCGTGGTGCGGCCGCGGTCGAACAGGGCGATGTAGCTCGCGTCGCGTATGCCGTACAGCGTGCGCTGCAGGGTGACCGTATCGCCCACGCGCAGCTTGCGCACGTCGGCCTCGGTCACGGGCATGTCCAGTTCGTAATGCGCCATGCGATCCCCCGACTTCAAAAGCCGTATTCGATGCCGTTCGCGCCGATGCGCGCACGGGCCCGTCGCGCCGAATGGCACTGCATGTTGACGGCGACCGGATTCATCGTGATGTGGGTGGCGGCCAGCTCCACGTGAACCGCGAAAGCGGTCGAATCCCCGCCCAGCCCTTGCGGGCCGACGCCCAGCTGGTTGACCGCCGCGCTCAACTCTTCCTCGAGCTCGGCGCCAAGCGGGTCCGCGCACCGGGTGCCCAACGCCCGGGTGGCGGCGCGCTTGGCCAGGTGCACGCACAGGTCCGAGGTCCCGCCCACCCCGACGCCCACGATGGTGGGCGGACAGGTCTTGCCACCGGCCTGCACCACGCAGTCGACGACGAATTTCTTGACCGCGCCGAGCCCCTCGGCCGGAATGGCCATGCGCAAGAAGGAGTTGTTCTCCGAACCGCTTCCCTTGGGGATCATTTCGATTTCCACGCCGTCGGGGCGGTCGTCGAAGTCGATGTGGATGACGGGCACGCCCGGGCCACACGAGGTGTGCTCGTTCTTGCGGCTGATGGGATGCACCACGCTCGAGCGCAGCGGATGCTCGCGCGTGGCACGGGCGCAGCCGGTCCGTATGGCCTGCTTGAGCTGCCAGCCGTCGAACTGGACCTGCCGGCCGATGACCACGTTGTAGATCGGCAAGCCGGTGTCCTGGCACAGCAGGTTGTGGTTTTCCTCGGCAACCTTGATGTTGGTCACCATCGTGTCCAGGATGCCGCGCGCGCGCGGTGACGTCTCGGCATCCTGAAGCCGCGCGAAACCCTGCTTGATGTCGTCGGGCAGCAGCTTGAGCGCACGGATGTACAGCTCGCGCGCCGTCTCCTCGACCTGTCCATAGTCCAAAACCTGCATGGCCTCAGCTCCACGCCAAAACAACGAAAACCAGGGAAATCGCCAGCGAAGCGGCGCATGCGCCCGTCACCCAGCCCAGCCGCATGCCACGCCAGGAGGCAAACTCGATGAGCAACAGGCGGATGCCACCCAGCAGGTGCACGGCAAGGCAGAACACCAATAGCCACTCGCCCACCTTGAACACGGGCATTTCGTACCAGCGCAGCGCGCCGTCGAGCGCCGCCTCGCCCTCCAGGGCCAGGCCCAGCGTCCAAAAATGCAGCGGCAGGAACAACGCCAGCAGCAAGCCCGAGACGCGATGCACGGCAAAGCCGATCCAGCCGCGATGGCCGCGCGCGCGGCCATCGTTGCGACGCGCAGCCGAAGTCGCTTCGTGCCCGCTCATGCCGCCCCCGCCCAGGTCACGGCCCACACCGCCCGCCACCCCATGGCCAGCAGCACCGCCGCCGCCGCGTTGCCCGCCCAGCCGGCCGGACGTGGTGCCAAAGGTGTCCACTCGACCAGGATGTTGCGCAAGCCGATGCCCGCATGCACCGCCGCCAGCAGGACGAAAACGCCGTAGAACAGCATCCAAGCCACGCTGCCCTGGGTGCGTCCCAGGATCTCGGCGGCCGTCAGCCCGCCTTGCATGGCCCAGATCATCACGCCGAGGTGGACCGCCACGAATATCGCCATTGCCATGGCACTGAGCCGTTGCCAGTACCAGCGCCGCGCCGCAGCGATCGCCGCAGCACGTCCTTGTCCAACCGATGCCGTCATGCCTGCCCCCTTGCCGCCTCGTCGTCGAGCTCGCCGCGGACCGCCGCGCGCGCCACGGTGCGCTTCAGGCCCGCGATGCTGGCCGTCGGCGTCAACTGTTTCGGACAGCGCAGCGTGCAAGACCCCTGGGTATGGCAGGCATGGCACCCCGCGTCGCCGGCCACGGCCGCCAGGCGCGCCGCGCCGGCCGTGTCGCGCTCGTCGTTGACCAGCGTCCAGGCGCGATTGAGCGCCGCCGGCCCGAGGAATTCCGGCCGCCACGTCACCACGTCGCACGAGGCGTAGCACACGCCGCAGCCTATGCACTCGATACCGGCATCGGCCTGCTGGCGCGCGGGCGAATCGGGGCGCACCCGGGCCACTGGATCGTGGCGGCCGGCCGGGCCACGCACGAAGCGTCCCTGTGCGTCGCGCCATTTGTCGAAAAAGCCCTGCATGTCGACGACCAGGTCCTTGACGACCGGCATGTTGGCCAGCGGCGCGAGCTCCAGCCGCCCGTCGGCGCACACGCGCGAGACATGGGTGCGGCAAGTCCAACGCGCCACGCCGTTGACCGACATGGCGCACGATCCGCACATTCCGACACGGCATGCGTAGCGGTATGACAGCGTGGGATCCAGGTGCCGTTGGATGTAGGTGGCCACATCCAGCACGGTTTGGTTGCTGCGGCGCGGCACCTGGAACGTTTGCCACGCTCCCGTGCCGGTTCCCCGCCAGACCGATACCTGCAGTTGCGTTGCGCCCTCCGACATTGCGCCCGCCTCCCGTTCGTCTTTGGACCGGCTCAATACTTTGCCGCCAAGTTTGACGAAAGTAAAACTATTATTTATTTTTGATAGCCCAAGAAAAATTTATATGTCTTGCGCATGGCTTCGATCCGGCAATTCCGCACTGCCCTGGCCGCCGCCAGGCTGGGTAGCTTTGCCGCTGCCGGGCGCCAGGTCGGCCTGACACAAGCCGCGGTCAGCCAGCAGATCAAGGCGCTGGAAACCGAACTGGGGGTGACGTTGTTCGACCGGCGCGCGCAGTCGGTCGTGCCGACCGCGCACGGGCGCCACGTGCTGCAGCGGCTCGAAGCGCTGGTCGACGATTACGACGGCCTGCTCGCCCAGCCGGGCGGCGAATTGCGCGGCCCCGTACGGGTGGGCACGCTGGTGTCGTCGCTGATGGGCACGTTCGGTACGGTGCTGGCCGACATCAAGCGCACCTACCCGGCCTTGGACATCACGCTGTTGGCCGGGCAATCGTCGGACTTTGCCGCGCGCGTGGCAGCGGGCGAGCTGGACTTGGCGGTCGTGACCGAACCGCCATATGGCGTGGAGCCGGGGCTGGCCTGGACGCCCCTATACGAGGAGCGCCTGGTCCTGATCGCGCCGCCCCGGCTACGCCGGCGCGCCGTCATGGCCTTGCTGCAGGACGAACCCTTCCTGCAGTTCGACCGCTCGCTATGGACGGGCCGGCTGGTGGCGCAAGCGCTGCATCAGTTGGGGGTGCAACCGCGTATCATCCTCGAGCTCAATTCCATCGAAGCGATTGCCGAACTCGTGCGCCAGGGTTACGGCGTCGCAGTGGTGCCCCAGCTGGCCAACGCCGACTGGGCGCGCAGCAAGCAGCTGGCCGTCAAGGCGCTGCCCGGCCCGCCGGTGGTGCGGCGGGTCGGCATGCTCGAGCGCCAGGGCCACGGCCGGTCGGCGGTCACGCGCGCGCTGCGGGAAATGTTCGCGCGGCGCGGCCACACCGCATCAAATGGTACGCACCCAGCCCAGTAGCACGGGCGCGATCGATAAGAAAACCACGGTCGATACCAGCACGGCCCCGGCCGACACCTCGCCCATGTCGGTGTAGCGGCGCGCGTACATGTAGCTGACCACCGCGCAAGGCATGGCCATCTGCAGGGTCAGCACGCCGGCCAGCTGGTGGGACAGGCCCAGCGCCAGGGCCGTGCCATATCCGGCGATCAACCCCAGCGGCAGGCGTATCGCCGCCAGGATCGCACCGGTACGCAGGCCGTGCGACGGAATCAGCGCAAGCGCATGCCCCAAGCTAAGCAGCATCATGGGCACGGTGACCGAGCCGAGCATGTCGGCCGACTTGAGCACCCAATGCGGCACCGGCACTTCCCCCAGCCGCAGGGTCACCGCGGCCACGGCCGCCAGCAGGACGGGCGTGCGCCAGGCCTGCGACCCGGACCCGCCGGTCAGGAGCCGCACGCCCACGGTGTGCTGCAGGAAAGAAGAGATCGCGAAAAATACGACCGCCGCAGACAGGCCCACGTCGCCGAAAGCCAGTTGGGACAAAGGCAGGCCCAGGTTCCCCGCGTTGGGCATCCAGGCAGTCTGCAGCAGGGACCGCACCGGCAGGCCGAGCAGGCGTAGCACGCCGGCGCACAGCAACGCGCAGACCGCCAGCGCGAACACCGTTGCGCCCACCAGCTCGGTCAGCAGTCGATTGTCCAGCTCGGTGGTGATCAAGGTATGGAACACCAGCGCCGGCGTGGTCACGCTGGTGACCAGCACGGTGACGAACGGGCCGGCGAAGGGGTAGTCCTTCTTGCCCCAATACAGTCCGATGCCCACGCAAACCAGCAACGGCGCCATCAGCAGCGCCGTGGCGAAGTACACCTCCAACATCCCGCCCATCAGTGCCCGATCTCCCAAGACGTCGCCCCTACCATCGCGCCGGGCATCGTTGATTGCAATTCGACATAATCAGTCATATTTTTTAAGTTGGCTGACAGAAACATTGCCGCGTCCTATGCGCCCTGACCGCCAAAATGCGCTTTCTCGACGGGAACTGGAGTGCCTGTACTGGGCTGCGCTGGGCAAGACGAGCTGGGAGACGGGGATCATACTGGGATTGAGCGAGCGCACCGTGAACTTCCACGTGCGCAACGCCTGCCAAAAGCTGCACGTGCCCAACCGCCGGGCCGCGGTCACGCTGGCCTTGGGGCACGGCATGCTCAAGGCCGTGACCGCACCGGCCGCAGGGAACGCACGAACTCCTGCGCGCGCTCGACCGGCAGCGACCGGGCAGGCCCCATCGCGACCGCTTCCATGACCGCGCCGTCCAGCACGATCACGCGCGCGACCAGGCGCAACGGCTCGCCGTCCAACTCGGCATGCAAGGTGATTTCTTCGCCCGGCGCGGGCAACTGCTCGGGCGGCTGCAGCCCCAGGTTGGCATAAAAGGCGCGCGTCAGCGCACCGGCCAGCCGCGCGGCCTCGCCCGGGTTACCGCGCACCGGTTCCGGCAGCGACGCGTAGCCCACCGCAAACAGCCCTTTGCCCACCGCCGCGAAAGTCAAGGCAAACGGCAGCTGCACACCGTCCAGGTGGACAGGACGCGATTCGGTCTGTACCTTGGCGGGAAATGCGGCCGTGGCCCGGCCGTCGGCCACCGACAGTTCGCGCCAGTCGTACTCAGGCGAACAGGCGGCCAGCAAGCTGGCCAGCACGGCGGCCGCCACCAGCGATCCGGCGCGGGCCGGCAGGAACTTCATCACGACGGGAACCCTCGCTGCACAATCTCGAACCAGGAACCGGCAGGCCTGCGCGGTTGCCTCATTGGCCGGGCCGCAGGATCTGCGCTGGCCAAGCCGACATTCTCGCCGATTTCGCGTGCGCGCACCGCGGGCAGCCCTTGCCCGGGACGCCATGCCCCTGCGATGTCTGCGGCCATCCCCGCGGCCGTGACACCGACCCCGTAAAATCCGCTGTCATCATTTCGCAACGCCGAAGGTCGCCGTGTCCGACACCCTATTCAACCGACTCGCCCGGCTGGAGGCTTGCCGGCCCCTGCTGACCCAGACGCTGCGCGGCGTCGAGAAAGAAGGACTGCGCGTGGACGGACAAGGCCGGCTGGCACTGACGCCGCACCCGCTGGCGCTGGGCTCGGCGCTGACCCACGAGCGCATCACGACCGATTATTCCGAGGCGCTGCTCGAGCTGATCACCGGGCCTCACCAAGACGTCGACGCGCTGCTGGCCGAGCTGAACGAAATCCATCGCTATGTCGCCGCCGTGCTCGGCGACGACGAGCTGATGTGGAACCACTCGATGCCGGCCCGCCTGCCTGCCGAACCGGACATCCCCATCGCCTGGTACGGCACGTCCAACACGGGCATGCTCAAGCACGTGTACCGGCGCGGCCTGGCCGAGCGCTACGGCAAGACCATGCAATGCATCGCCGGCCTGCACTACAACTTTTCGCTTGCCGAAGCGATCTGGGAAGAGATCGGCATCGACGGCGCCGACCCGCAGCAGCGCCGCTCGCGTGGCTATATCGCGCTGATCCGCAATTTCGCGCGGTACAGCTGGCTGCTGATGTACCTGTTTGGTGCATCGCCGGCCGTGTCGCGCGATTTCCTGCGCGCCCCCGGCCACCAGCTCGAGGCGTTGGACGACGACACCTTCCACCTGCCCTACGCCACCAGCCTGCGCATGAGCGACCTGGGCTACCAGAACAAGGCGCAATCCCAGCTGCAGCCCTGCTACAACGACCTGGACACCTTCCTTGCGCGCCTGTACGACGCCGTCACTCGCCCTTGGCAGCCCTACCAGGAGATCGGCACGCACCGCGACGGCCAGTGGATCCAGCTGAACACCAACCTGCTGCAGATTGAAAACGAGTACTACTCGAGCATCCGGCCCAAGCAAACCATCGGGCGCTGTGAGCGCCCGATCACGGCGCTGGCCGAGCGCGGCGTGCAATACATAGAGGTCCGGTGCCTGGACATCGACCCCTTCGAGCCGTTGGGCATCGCCGCCGAGACGGCGCGCTTCATGGACGCCTTCCTGTTGTACTGTGCGCTGCAGGACAGCCCGCCCTTCGGCGACAATGGCAACTGCCGCTACAGCAGCAACAATTTTTCCAAGGTGGTCCGTGAGGGCCGCAAGCCCGGCCTGGTGCTGGAACGCAATGGCGTGCCGGTGCCGCTGGCGGACTGGGGCCACGAACTGCTCGACCAGATCGGCGCCTGCGCCGCGCTGCTCGATTCGGCCTATGGCACGCAGGACTACGCACAGGCCGTCGCCGCCCAGCGCGGCAAGCTGGACGACCCGCAGGCCACGCCGTCGGCGCGCGTCCTCGCGCTGCTTCGCGAAGGACGCAGCTTCCATCAGCTGGGTCTGGAAACCAGCCGGCGCCACGCCCGGGCACTGCGCGGCGATCCGCTGCCGCAGGCCAGGCTGCGTGACTTCCAGGCCGAGGCCGAGCGCTCGCTACAGGCGCAACGCGAGCTGGAGGCCGCCGACAGCGAGGACTTCGACAGCTACGTCACCCGCTTCCACGCCGCCTTGCGCCCGCCCGTGGCGCGCCAGCCGGCCGCCTGATGCGCCGCCCCATCGAAACGGAGCCAGCCATGCTTTCGCGAATGTTTTTCGTGGCCGCCCTGGCGGCCGCGCTCTCGGCCTGCAGTCTGCCTGCCTCCCAGCCGGGCCCCACGGTTGCGGCGGACCTGCCGCCCGTGCAGTCCACATCTGGCGTGGACCTGCAGCGCTACGCCGGCAAATGGTTCGAACTGGCGCGCCTGCCTGGATCGTCCCCACGGCGATGCGTGTCCGATACCACGACGCATTACCTGCCCAACGGCGAAGGCCGCTTCGAGGTCATCAGCCGTTGCCGCACCCGCTCGGGCGTGGACGAGTCCGGCGGCAGCGCCAGCGTGCTGCCCGATTCGGGCAACGCCAAATGGAAGGTGTCGATGCTCTGGCCGCTGCGCGGCGACTATTGGATCATCGGGCTGGATCCGAACTACCGCTGGGCGGTGGCCGGTACGCCCGACCGCAGGAACCTCTGGATCCTGGCGCGCGCACCACAGCTGCCGCGCGAGGAGTTGGACAAGGCGTTGGCGACCGCGCGCGAGCAGGGTTACGACGTGGACGCACTGCTCTACACCCCGCATGACAAGGGGGTGTGAAAGGCCGAAGGCTTAGGGGAATATCAGAAGGCCCGCAAGGCGCCGCCCGGCGCCCCGCCCGCCAGGCGGGAAGGAAATCTGGCGCGCCCGACAGGAATCGAACCTGTATCGAGAGCTTCGGAAACTCTTATTCTATCCATTGAACTACGGGCGCGAAGCCTGCAATTGTACCGCGGCTCGCGGCTTTGTGCAGGGCAAGGCGGCCGCGGCCGATTCCCTGGGGCGGCGGGGGTCGCCGCGAGCTTTCCCGGCTGGCCCAGGTGCGGTCGACATATCCCGTTATAATCTGGCGTTTGCATGCGGGGCGGGGGCCTGCCGGAAGTCGCCGCGCCAGTATGCCTGTTGCCGCCTGAGCCCCACACGGACGGGCGTCCCGGTACCCGATTTGCAGGATTGGTCATGAGCAACGAGCAGGAACACATCGAAGAACACGCTTCCCTTATCAAGACGCCCAAGCAATTGATCGTGACGGTGGTGCTGGCGTTCGTCATCCCCATCACCATCATCCTGCTGCTGGTCAACATGATTTCGATCGGCACCAAGGACGCTCGCGGCTCGGACGCGCTCTCGCCCGAAGCGGTTGCCAAGCGGATCGCCCCGGTGGCCGGTTTCGAGCTGGTCGAAGGCGAAGCGCCCCAGGCACAGGCGCCGGCCCAGCCTGCCGCCCCGGCGCCTGCGCCGGTGGCCGCCGCCCCGGCCGCGCAACAACCGCAGCAGCCGCAGCAACCGGCCTCCGCCCAGCAGGCCGCTGTCAACCCGGCCGGCGAAAAGCTCTACAAGACCGCCTGTTTCGCCTGCCACGGCACCGGCGCAGCCGGTGCGCCCAAGTTCGGCGACAAGGCGGCGTGGGCCCCACACCTGGAGCACGGCATCGACGCCATGGTCGAGAACGCGATCAAGGGTAAGGGCGCAATGCCGCCCAAGGGCGGTGCGATGAACGCCAGCGACGCCGACATCCGCGCGGCGGTCGAATACATGGTCAACGCCGTCAAGTAATGATCGCTGCCAAATCGGCCTGACGCATACGCGACAGCAAAACCCCCGGCGTGCCGGGGGTTTTTTCTTGGCCAGCCGCGGCGCCGTGCGGCGCCGCGCCACTGCCTAGTCTTCGGCCAGCAACGACAACCCGAGCTGCACGCGCCGTTGCAGCCAAAGGCTGGGCCGGTAGCGCATGTCGCCGGTCACCCGCTGCATGTTGCGCAGGATTTCCAGTATCGCCGCCGCGCCCAGGGCATCGCCCATGGCCAAGGGGCCGCGCGGATAGCCCAGGCCCAAGGTGACCGCCTTGTCGATGTCCGCAGGCGTGGCGATGCGCTGCTGCGCGATGTCGCACGCGATATTGACGATGCAGGCCACCATGCGCTGCGCCACGAACCCGGGCGAGTCCCGGATCACGCTGACCGGCACGCCGTCGCTGGCGAACAGGCCGTGCGCGGCATCGCGCCAGCGGGCTTCGGTGGCCGGCGTAACCATCAGCGTGCGCCGGCGCGGCTGGTCGACGCCATGCAGCATATCGATCGCGACGGTCCGCCGGGGATCGAGGCCCTGCTCGCTCGCCGCCGTGGAGGCGTCCTCGCCGTAGGGCGTGACCACGATGAGACTGTCGTGGCCGGGGTCGCTGCCGGTCTGCAGGGTTGCGCCCAGGCGGCGGCACAGCGCCACGGCCATCGCTTGGCCCTGTTCGTGCGCGGGACTGACCCACACGCTCAGCCCGCCGGGCGCGGGCGGCGCAGGCGGCTCGGGCGCAACGACCTTGCGGCCGTCCTCGTAGCGGTAGAAACCCTCGCCGGCCTTGCGCCCCAGCAGCCCGCCCGACAGCCGGACGGCCGTGATGGGCGACGGCCTGAAGCGCGCTTCGTCATAGAACTGCCGGTAGATGGACTCCATCACCGGATGCGACACGTCCAGGGCCGTCAGGTCCAGCAGCTCGAACGGCCCCATCCGAAAGCCTGCCTGCTCGCGCATGATGGCGTCGACCTGGTCGAAGCTTGCGACCGCCTCCTGCGCAATGCGCAGGCCTTCGGTGTTCATGCCGCGTCCGGCATGGTTGACGATGAAGCCGGGCATGTCCTTGGCACGCACCGGCTCGTGCCCCATCCTGCGCGCCAGGGCCATCAGCGCATCGCCCGTGGCAGGGCTGGTGCGCAGCCCGTCGATGACTTCCACGACCTTCATGAGTGGCACCGGATTGAAGAAATGAAAGCCCGCCACGCGCTGCGGCTGCCGGCATGCCGCAGCGATCGCCGTCACCGACAGCGACGAGGTATTGGTCGCGAGGATGCAGCGATCGCCGACGATGTCTTCCAGCGCGGCGAATAGTTCGCGCTTGGCGTCCAGCCGCTCGACGATCGCCTCGACGACCAATTCGCAGCCGGCTAGCTCCTGAAGGGTGCTGCACGGCTTGAGGCGCGCCCGCGCCGCCGCGGCTTGGCCGACATCCATCTTGCCCTTGGCAGCGAGCTTTTCCCAGACTTCGGCCAAGGCGGCGCAAGCCGCGTCGACCGCCTGCGCATTCGCATCGTAGAGCCTGACCTCCAGGCCGGCCTGCGCGGCAATCTGCGCGATGCCCCGGCCCATGGCGCCGGTGCCTACGATGCCCACGCTTGCGATTTCGCTCATGATGTCTCCTGCTGTGATGTGGCTGCAGCCGCACAAGCGCCTGCAGCAGGTTCTTCGAATTCGGGAAGGCGCCGCCGCTTGCGTCGCATGCGGCGCAAGCTTGCGCGGCTAGCCGTGTCCGATGATTTCGCGGATTTCCGCTTCATCCAGCCCGAGCTCTTCGCGCAGCACCTGCTCGGTGTGCTCGCCCAGCATGGGCGGCGCGCGGCGGTATTGCACGGGGCTGGCGGAAAAGCGCAAGGGGCTGGCCGTCATGGGCACCACGCCAGCGGCCGGATGCGGCAACTCCAGGCGCATGCCGCGCGCCTGGACCTGCGGGTCCGCATAGACCTGGTCCAGCGTATTGATCGGCCCGGCGGGCACGCCCGCGCGCTCCAGCTCGCGCAGCCAATGGTCGCGCGCGCCGGCCTTCATGCGCTCGGCCAGGATGGGCACGAGCTCGTCACGATGGACGACCCGGCCCGGGTTGGTCGCAAAGCGCGGATCGTCGGCCAGCTCCGGCATGCCGATCACCGTGCAATAGGCACGGAACTGGCTGTCGTTGCCCACCGCGACGATGAGATGCCCGTCGCTGGCGGCAAAGACCTGATAAGGCACCAGGTTCTGGTGGGCGTTGCCGGCGCGCCGCGGCGCCTGGCCAGATGTCATGTAGTTGAGGTTCTGGTTGGCCAGCATGGCCACCTGGCAGTCGAGCAGCGCCATGTCGATGTGCTGGCCCAGCCCGCTGGCATGCCGCTCGTGCAAGGCTGCCAGGATACCGACGGTAGCGTACATGCCGGTCATCAGGTCGGCGACCGCCACGCCGGCCTTTTGCGGCCCGCCGCCGGGCAGGTCGTCGCGCTCGCCGGTGATGCTCATCAGCCCGCCCATGCCCTGGATCATGAAGTCGTAACCCGGCCGGCTGGCGTACGGGCCGGTTTGGCCGAATCCCGTGATCGAGCAATAGATCAGGCGTGGGTTGACCTTGCTCAGGCTTTCGTAGTCCAGCCCGTACTTCTTCAGCCCGCCGACCTTGAAGTTTTCCACCAGCACGTCGCTGCGCTCAGCCAGGCGCCGCACCAGCTCGGCGCCGCGCGGCGTCGCGATGTCCAGCGCAACCGAACGCTTGTTGCGGTTGGCCGACAGGTAATAGGCGGCTTCGGAGGTGTCCTTGCCCTCGGCGTCCTTCAGGTAGGGCGGGCCCCAGCGGCGCGTATCGTCGCCCGTTCCCGGGCGTTCGATCTTGATGACGTCTGCGCCCAGGTCGGCAAGGTTTTGCGTGCACCAGGGGCCGGCCAGCACGCGGGTCAGGTCCAGCACGCGTATGCCGGAAAGGGGAGCGGGTCGTTGCGACATGTTCGAAACGTGTATCTATCTCTATGCGCCTTGGACAAACCTTGGGATATTAGCCCCGTGCCGGCCGTTGGCGTATTCCGTTTTCCGAACGTTGTTGTGCGCGTCCTGCACAACGCGGCGACGGGACCGGCTGCGGCAACGTCGCCTCCAGGTCGTCGATCCGTGCCTTCAAGTGTTCGATGAAGCGCGCGACGCTGGCCGGCAGCAGCCGGCCTGCCATGGTCTGGATCTGCAGGTTGCGCGACTGCAGCTCGGCGCTGATCACCGGCAACGCGACCAACCCGTCCTGCGCGAGGCGGTCGGCCACCGAGATATAGCCGGCGAACATGATGGCGTCGGAATTGCGCACGAAACCGTGCAAGGCAGGTGAGTAGTTGGAAATCAGCGCAGCCTGCAGCGTCATGTTCTCCAGCGCGCAGGTACGGTTGAGCAGCCGGCGCGCCGTGCTCTTGTCGTCGGTCAGCGCCAGCGGATACGCCAGCACGTCCTTGAGCTGCAGGCTGCCGCGGTCGGCCAGTCGATGGGTGGCGGACATGACGGCGTAGACCGGCGCGCGCCAGGAGTGCACGACGGCCACACCTTGGGCGGGCTCGACGTTGAAGGTCACGGCCACATCGATTTCGCCGCTAGCGACTTGGCGCATCGCCTGCGGCGGGGTCAACACCTGCAAGGAGAAGCGCGTGCGCGGGTAGTGCCGGCGGAAGTCGACCATGGCCACGGGCAGGAAGCCCTGCGCGGGCCCTTCCGACGCCCCGATGCGAATCTCATCGTGCGGCGTGCCCTGCAGCCCGGCGATCTGGCGCATCACTTCTTCCGATTCGAGCACGGTCCGGCGCGCATGGGCCAGCAACAAGCGCCCAGCCTCGCTCAGGACCATGCCGCGGGGCGCGCGCTCGAACAGCGACGCGCCGACCTGGTCCTCCAGGCGGGCGATCTGGCGGCTGATGGCCGACACCGCCACGTGTAGCTGCTTGGATGCCGCGCTCAGGCTGCCTGCCTGGGCCACGGCGACGAAGTACTTCAGGGACACATCAAGCACGGCTTGCTCCTTTCGGACCACCGCGAAGACGGTCCGTCATGGCCAGCTTTGCTCAAAAGGCAAAGGGTTTGCAAAATATTCTAATTGTCTAGAAAGGTGATGGCTTCCTAGAATCTGGCCGAGATAACGAATCGGTAGCGCCGGCCTGCGGGCAAGAGGGCGCGCCACGGGGAATGGCGTCCATGGCGGGCTTTGCCCGGCCACGGGATGCGCGCAGCATGCGGGCCCGTGGCGGACCCAGGTATCCGCGGCTGCAGCTGCCGCCGCCAGCCTTCCTGGAGCGAACATGACCGCCGACGCCGCCACGCCGCTGCGCCCGTTTGAACTTGCGTGCCCCGACCTGTCGGCCGAACGGATCGGCAACACCGGCACCCCGGGGGTTTGGCATTTCGATTCCGGCGCGCCGGGCAGGCGCGTGATGCTGACCGCGCTCATCCACGGCAACGAACTGTGCGGCGCCTGGGCGCTGAAGACTTTCCTCGCCAGCGGGCTGCGGCCCCGGCGCGGCACGCTCACGCTTGCGTTTTGCAACCTGGAAGCCTTCGACCGCTTCGATCCGGCCAATTACCTGCCAGCCCGCTACGTCGACGAGGACATGAACCGCGTCTGGAGCGAGGACAAGCTGGCCGATGCCCCGACCAGCGAGCGTCGCCGCGCCGCGGCGCTGCGGCCCTGGGTCGACCAGGCCGAGTGGCTGATCGACTTCCACTCGATGAGCAACGCCGACGTGCCACTGCAGCTGACCGGGCTACACGAGCGCAACATCCGACTCGCGCTGCAATTGGGCAATCCGGCGACCATCGTGGCCGATGCCGGCCATGCGGCGGGCGTGCGCATGCGTGACTATGGCCGCTTCGGCCAGGATGGCGACAACGGCACGCGATCGCTGTTGATCGAATGCGGATTCCACGGCGACCCGCAGTCGCGGATCGTCGCGGTGGACCAAATGGCGCGCTTCCTGCTGGCGGCCGCAACGTTCGATGAAGGCGACCTGCCGCAAGATTGGTTCCTGCCCGCCGCACCCAGCCAGCAGGCCCTGCGCGTCACGCACGCGATCACGGCCAAGAGTGCGGACGTGCGGTTTGCCCAGCCCTGGAAGGGATTGGAGCGGCTGCCACGCGCCGGCACCCTGCTGGGCTGGAACGACAACGAGCCCTTTTCGACGCCATACGACGACTGCGTGCTCATCATGCCGTCGCTGGCCAATGTGCGCGCCGGCGTGACCGTGCTGCGCCTTGCCCAACCCATCGCCTAGGGCCGCGCGCCGGCCCTGGAATCTTGCAACGCTGTTGGCACCACGCATCCAGGAGAAACCCACCATGTCCGCAACCCGCTTACGACTGGCCGCCCTGGCGGCACTGCTCGCCCTGGCCGGCGGCGCGCACGCCGAACCGCTGAAGATCGCGCTGGCCTCCGAGCCCACGGCAGTGGATCCGCACTATCACCAGGCCACGCCCAACAACGCGCTGGCCGCACACATATTCGAAACGCTAGTGGCGCAAGACGCCAAGATGAACCTGACGCCGGCGCTGGCTGAGTCGTGGCACGCGGTGGACGACTCCACCTGGGAGTTCAAGCTGCGCGAAGGCGTGAAATTTTCCAACGGTGAACCGTTCACGCCCCAGGACGTCATCTTTACCTTCTGCCGCGTCGTCAACAACGAAGAAGCCATCGCGGGCTCGTACGCGTCGGTGGTGAAAAAATTCGCCGGCGTCGAAGCCGTCGATGGCCAGACGCTGCGCATCAAGACGCGCGCCCCTTACCCGCTGCTTCCCAACGACCTGACCCGCATGGGCATCCTGTGGAGCGGCATCACCGAGCACGGCGCCATCACGTTCGACTTGGAAAACAAGTGTGGTGTGACCGGCGCTTGGCCCAAGGTCAACGACTTCAACACTGGCAAGCTCGCCATCGGCACCGGCCCGTACAAGCTCAAGTCCTACGTCAAGGGCACCGGCATCGAGCTGGAACGCAACGAAACCTACTGGGGCGACAAGCCTGAGTGGACCACGGTCACCTTCGTGCCAGTGCCCAACGCCGGGCCTCGTCTGACGGGGCTGCTGGCCGGTGACTTCGACCTCATCGAAAGCCCGGCCGCCCGCGACGTCCAGCGCATCAAAAACACCCCGGGATTCGGCTACGTCGTCACGCCGTCCGTGCGCGTGGTTTACTTCCAGTTCGACGTCGGTCGCGACGACAGCCCGCTGGTCAAGGCGCCCAACGGCAAGAACCCGCTGCAGGACGTACGCGTGCGCCGCGCCATCAGCATGGCCATAGACCGCAAGGCCATCGTCGACCGCATCATGGATGGCATGGCCACCCCGGCCAACCAGTTCCTGCCCGACGGCATGTTCGGCACGCTGCGTAATCCGCCCGAGCTGAAGTACGACCCCGAAGCCGCCAAGAAGCTACTGGCCGAGGCAGGCTACGCGGACGGGTTCGAGCTGACGGTGTCAGCGACCAACGACCGCTACATCAACGACGGCCAGATCGCCCAAGCCGTGGCGCAATACCTGTCGCGCATAGGCATCAAGGCCCGCGTCGACGCCATGACCCGGTCGGTCTACTTCCCCAAGCGGGCCAAGCGCGAATTCAGCTTTGCCATGGGCGGCTGGGCGTCCGAGACTGGCGAAGCCTCGTCTTTCCTGCAGTATTGGGTGACGTCCTACGCGCCCGAACTGGGCATGGGCACCAGCAACTACGGACGCTACTCCAATCCTGAGCTGGACGAGGTCTTCCGCCAAGCCGTCACCACGGTCGACGATGCCCAGCGCGAGAAGCTGCTGCAGCAGGCCCTGACCCTGGCCCTGCAGGACCTGCCCAGCATCCCCCTGCACTATGAAAGCTCGCTGTGGGCCTTCCGCAAGGGGCTGACCTACGAAGGCCGCGCCGACCAGTACACGCTGGCCACCTCGGTCAAGCGCGCCCCGTAGCGCAGATCCGGCAGCAAGGGAATCCGACGTGTTGCTGTTCACCCTGCGCAGGCTGTTGCAAAGCCTGTTCGTCCTGCTGGCCGTCTCGGTCGTGGTGTTCTTCGCGGTCTATGCCGTGGGGGACCCGATCGAGCTGCTGGTCAGTCCCGAGGCGACCATGGAGGCCCGCCAGGCCACCATTGCCCGCCTTGGCCTGGACCAGCCCGTTTGGCGACAGTACCTCGCCTTCCTGTGGCGCGCGTTGCAGGGTGACCTGGGTAATTCGTTCGTGCACGGCGTGCCGGCCATAGGGCTGATCCTGCAGCGCTTGCCGGCCACCTTCGAGCTGGTGCTGGTGGCCATCACGCTGTCGTGCGTCGTCGGCATCCCGCTTGGCCTGGTCGCCGGGCTATACCGTGACCGCGTCCTGGGCCGGGGCATCATGGCGGGCTCGGTGCTGGGTTTCTCCCTGCCGAATTTTTGGCAGGGCATGATGCTGATCCTGCTGTTCGCGGTCTGGCTGGGATGGCTGCCGGCGTCGGGCCGGGGACAGACGGTCGACGTGCTGGGCGTGCCGCTGTCCATCCTGACCGCCGACGGCTGGTCGCACATCGTCATGCCAGCCATCAACCTGGCGCTGGCCAACATCGCGCTGGTATTGCGGCTGACCGCCACCGGCGTGGCTGAAGCGCAAACGCAGGAATACGTCAAGTTCGCCCGGGCCAAGGGCGTGCGCCCGGGACGCATCGTCCGTCGCCACATCCTGCGCAACATCCTGGTTCCCGTGGTCACCGTAGTGGGCATGGAATTCGGCAGCCTGATCGCTTACTCCACCATCACCGAAACCGTCTTTGCCTGGCCGGGCATGGGCAAGCTGCTCATCGACAGCGTCTACCAGCTCGACCGGCCGGTCGTCGTCGCCTACGTCATGCTGGCGACCTTTATCTTCGTCGTCGTCAATTTCGTCGTGGACGTGCTGTACGCCGCGCTCGATCCGCGCGTGCAGCTCGTCTCGCCCGCCCACTGACAGCCATGGACCGATCGACTCCGGACTCCCACGCGCGCACCGTCGCGCCGCTGGCCGAGACGCCGCGGCGCGCCGCCATCCTCAAGCGGCTACGCGCACGGCCCACCGTCGCGGGATCGGCCTGCGCCCTGGTCCTGCTCATGGCCGCGATCCTGGCCGCCCCCTTGTTCGCGCCGCAAAACCCCTATGACCTGGCCAACCTGAACCTGCTCGACGGGCGCCTGCCGCCGGGCTCCGAATCCATGGACGGCTGGGTGTACCTGCTCGGCACCGACGACCAGGGCCGCGATATGCTCAGCGCCATCCTGTACGGGCTGCGCATCAGCCTGGCCGTGGGGCTGACTGCAGTGGCGCTGGCCACCGCGATCGGCAGCGTCGCCGGCCTGGTCGCCGCCTACGCCGGGGGCTGGATCGATACGGTGCTGATGCGCATCGTCGACTTCATACTGGGATTTCCCACCATACTGGTCGCCCTGGTCCTGCTGGCCGTCATGGGCCGGGGCGTGGACAAGGTCATCCTTGCGCTGGTGCTCGTGCAATGGGCCAATTACGCGCGCATCATGCGCAGCCGCGCCCTGCAGGAGCGCCGCAAGGAATACATCGAGGCTGCCGCCAACCTAGGCTATCCCGCCTGGCGCATCATTGCCTTTCACCTGCTGCCCAATTGCATGGGCCCGGTCCTGGTTTTCGCCACCATCCAAATCGCCACGGCCATCGCCTTGGAAGCGACGCTGTCTTTCCTGGGCGTGGGCGTGCCGGTCACCGAGCCGTCGCTCGGCCTGCTCATCGCCACCGGGTTCCAGTACCTGCTGTCGGGCGACTATTGGATCAGCATGTTCCCGGGCATCGCCCTGCTGCTGCTGATCCTGGCCATCAACGTCGTGGGCGACCGCCTGCGCGAAGCCTTGGATCCACGGCGGGCATGAGCGAAGTTATCCTGCAGGTGCGCGGATTGCGCACCGCCTTCCACACCGAAGCCGGCGCATGGCCGGCCGTCGATGGCGTCGACCTCGAAGTGCGTCGCGGCGAAATCCTGGGACTGGTCGGCGAGTCGGGCTCGGGCAAATCGGTGACCGGGTTCTCGCTGCTTGGACTGATCGACCCGCCCGGCGAAGTCGTCGAGGGCGAAATCCTCTTCAAGGGACAGGACCTGCGCCGGCTCGACGAAGAGGACATGCGCCGGCTGCGCGGCAACCGCATCGCCATGATCTTCCAGGACCCGCTGATGACGCTTAACCCCGTGCTGCGCATCGGCGAGCAAATGATGGAGGCCATCCTCACGCACGAGGACGTTTCCCGCGCGCAGGCCCGCGAGCGCTGCCGCCAAGCCCTGGCCATGGTGGGCATACCGGCGCCGGACAAGCGCCTGGACAGCTATCCCCACGAGTTTTCCGGCGGCATGCGCCAGCGCGTGGCGATCGCCATCGCCATGCTGAACCGGCCTGACCTGATCATTTGCGACGAGCCGACCACGGCGCTGGACGTGACGATCCAGGGGCAGATCCTGTATCGCATGCAGGAAATCTGCCGCACCCACGACACCGCGCTGATCTGGATCACCCACGACCTGGGCGTGGTTGCCGAGCTGGCCGACCGGATCGCCGTGATGTACGCCGGCCGCATCGTCGAAGCTGGACCGGTGGACGAGGTGCTCGACGCACCGCGGCATCCGTACACGCGCGGGCTGCTCGATTCCATGCCGGCCAATGCCAGGCCGGGCGCACGGCTGCGCCAGATCGAAGGCATGACGCCGAGCTTGTCGGCGCGGCCGGCCGGCTGCGCCTTCCGGCCCCGCTGCCCGCGTGCCGTCGAGCGCTGCGCCGAACAGGCCCCGCCCGTCAACCTGGAAGGCTCGCGCAGCTTTCGCTGCCACGTACCGATCGCCTGCGAGAACACTGCCGCATGACTTCGCACCATCCGCCCGTCATCGAGCTACGCAACGTACACAAGCGCTTCGAGCAGCGCCCCGACCTGGCCCAGCGCTTGCTTGCGCTGGCCGGCCGCCCCATCGACCGGCGCACCGTCCACGCCGTCAACGGCGTGGACCTGGCCGTGGCGCACGGCGAAGTCCTGGGACTGGTGGGCGAATCCGGTTGCGGCAAGTCCACGTTGGGACGTATCGTCGCCGGCCTGCATCGCCCGACCGAGGGCGAGGTGCTTTACCAGGGCGAGCCCACGGCGAACCTGCGCGGGGCGCAGCGGCTGGCCTATGTGCTGGGCGTGCAAATGGTCTTCCAGGATCCGCAGGCTTCGCTCAATCCGCGCCAACGGTTGCGGCAGATATTGGCCGAACCGCTGAAAGTGCACAGGCTCGCGCCTGCCGGCGAGATCCCCTCGCGCGTCGAGCGCGCGCTGTCCGCGGTCGGCTTGGAACGCGACTACCGCGACCGGTTCGCGCACCAGCTTTCGGGCGGCCAGCGCCAGCGCGTCGGCATTGCCCGGGCCTTGATGGTGCAGCCCAAGTTCCTGGTCTGTGACGAACCAGTCGCCGCGCTGGACGTCTCGATCCAGGCCCAGGTCATCAACCTGTTCATGGACCTGCGCGAGCAGCACGGCCTGACCTACCTGTTCATCAGCCATGACCTGGGCGTGGTCAGGCATATCTCCGACCGCGTGGCCATCATGTACCTGGGCAAGATCGTCGAACAGGCGCCGGCCGCCGAGATCTTCTCGCGCGCCAACCACCCCTACACGCAGGCCCTGCTGGCCGAAGTTCCCGACGTGCGCCGCCGCGGCCGCCGCTTCGTCCCCATCAAGGGCGAGATCCCGTCGCCGTTGAATCCCCCCTCGGGGTGCGCCTTTCACCCCCGCTGCCCGCATGCCATGCCCCGCTGCCGCGAGCAGGCGCCAGCGCTAGAACCAATCGCCGCCGGCCACTGGTCGGCCTGTCACCTCAACACCCAGACCTGATTGCCCGCCATGAGCCCACAAATTTCCAACGTGGAACGCATCGCCCGGGAGCTCGCCCGCCCCGGCCGAAATGCCATCGCCTACGTCGATGAAGGCGACAATGCCGACCGGCCCTTCACCCTCAACACCTATCGGCCCGCCAGCTATGCGCCGGACCGTCCGGTGGTGATGGTGCAGCACGGCGTGCTGCGCAACGGCGATGATTACCGCGATTTCTGGGTCGACGCCGCGGACAAGTACAACCTGCTGATCGTCGCGCCTACGTTCTCCAACGAAGCCTGGCCCGGCGTGGAAAGCTACAACAACGGCCGGGTCTTCGACGGCGACGGCCGGGCGCGCCCGGTCGAAAGCTGGACCTACGCCCTGGTCGCCAAGGTGTTCGCCGACCTGCGCAAGGCGGGCGTCACGACCGTCGACCAGGCTTACCTGTTCGGGCATTCGGCAGGCGGCCAGTTCGTGCACCGCCTGATGAGCAGCCAGCCGCATGCGCCGTTTTGCGCGGTCACCGCGGCCAATCCCGGCTGGTACACACTGCCGACCTTCGACTGCCGCTTTCCGGAAGGACTCGATGGGGTGGGCTTGGACGAAGGCCATCTCGTGCGCCTGCTCGCCTACCCCCTGACCATACTGGCCGGCGACCAGGACATCGCCACCGACGATCCCAACCTGCCGTCCGAACCCGCAGCCAAGCGGCAAGGGCCGCACCGGTTCGCGCGCGCGCTTCATTACTTCGAGGCCGGCCAGCGCGAGGCGCAGCGCCGCGGCGTGCCATTCGGCTGGACGCTGCAAGTGGTGCCCGGCATCGGCCACGACGGCCGCGCCATGTCCGCGGCTTGCGCCAGCCTTTGGTTCGAAGGCAAACTGCCGGACGACGCGCAGCTTGCCGCCCTGGCGGGCCGGCAGGTGGCCTGATCTGCGCGCCCAGCCCTCTCAACCCTTCGGATCGACATCGTGTCTTCGCCGTCCAATCCCTCGCCGCTGCCGACAGCCGAGGAGCTCGTCGCGGGCATCCAGTCCTGGGTGCAATGTGAATCCCCCTCGAACTGGCCGCAAGGCGTGGCCGCCATGGCCGAACTCGTGCGCGCCGAAGCCGCTGCCGCCGGCCTGGCAGCCGAGCTGGCCGACCTGGGGCCCAGCACCGGCCCGCTGCTGCATGTCAGCAACCGCGCCTCGGGAGACACGCGGCCCGGCATCCTGATACTGGGCCACCTGGACACCGTCCATCCCGTGGGCACGCTCAAGGACAATCCCTGCCGCATCGAAGGCGACCGGCTGTACGGCCCTGGCAGCTACGACATGAAAGGCGGCATGTACCTGGCGCTGGCTGCCTTGTCGCGGCTGGCGCGGCCCGGCGACACGCACCTGCCCGTCGACTTCCTGATGGTGCCGGACGAAGAGATCGGCAGCCATGCCTCGCGCGCGTGGACCGAAAAACTCGCGGCCAATGCCAAGTACGCCCTGGTGTGCGAGCCCGCCCGCCCCCACACCGGCAAATGCGTCACTGCCCGCAAAGGGACGGGCCTGCTGCGCCTGGACGTCAAGGGCCGGCCGGCGCATGCCGGCATGCAGCACGAGAAAGGCCGCAGCGCCATCCGCGAAATGGCGCACCAGGTGCTGGCGCTGGAAGCCATGACCGACTACGAGCGCGGCATCACCGTCAGCGTGGGCACCATCTCCGGCGGTACGGCCACCAACACGGTGCCCGCCCGCTGCCGCTGCATGGTCGATTTCCGCGTTCCGGACATGGCTGCCGCCGAAGACGTACTGCGGCGCATGCGCAACCTGTGCGCGGTCGACCCGGACGTGGAACTGGAGATCGACGTCGAGCTGAACCGCCCGCCCATGGTGCGCACCGAGGCGGCTGCCGCGCTGCTGGCGCTGGCCCAGCGCCATGCGCGCGAGGCCGGCTTCGAACTCGACGAGGCGCCCATGACGGGCGGCGGCAGCGACGCCAACTTCACCTCCGCCATGGGCGTGCCCACGCTGGACGGCCTGGGCGCCGACGGCGACGGCGCCCACACGCTGAACGAATACATCGTCATCTCCACGCTGCAGACCCGCCTCAAGTTCTGGGAACTGCTGTTGCGCGAGCTGGCGTAACCCTCGAGCGGCATCACGGCTTGCACGCGTGCCAGCGCAAGGCCGGCGCATTCCCAGCAGGACCAGGCCAGGGCCGGCCGCGGCATCCCCGCGGCCGCGGCCGTATCGATGGACGCCGACGCCTATTTGGCCAGCAGCGCCTTGAGCATGCCCAGCCGCTCCTTGGGGCTCATCGCGCGCGTGGCCTCGTCTTCCTGGATTTTGTCTTCGCCCAGCCCCATTTCCTCGATGAACCGCGACGGCTCGCGCACCACGTCCTCGCGGGCGCGGCGCCGCTTCTTGCACCAGCTCAGGTGCAGGCTGCGCTGGGCGCGCGTGATGCCTACGTACATCAGGCGGCGTTCTTCCTCGATGCGCGAGGCAAGCGACTCGGCCGCGCGCGCGGGATCGCCCTGCTCGTCGTCCTTGCCCAGATGGGGCAGCAACCCTTCCTCCACGCCGGCCAGAAACACGTGCGGATACTCCAGGCCCTTGGCCGCGTGCAGGGTGGATAGCTTGACCGCATCGGGCTCTTCGTCGTCGCTGCGCTCGAGCATGGTCACGAGCGCCACGTGCTGCACCAGCTCGAACAACGTCAAGCCGTCTTCCTCGGCCTTGCGCTTGAGCCACCCGACCAGCTCCAGCACGTTCTGCCAGCGCGTCTGCGCCGTGCGTTCCTCGAGCGTGTCGTATAGGTAGCGTTCGTACTGGATCGCGGCGAGCAGGTCGTCCAACAGCGGCCCGGCCGGCTCGGCCGAGGCCGGGCGGCGCCCGTCGCTGCCCCGCCCGGCGCGCCATTGCATGCGCTGGATGAACTCGCCGAACGTGCGCAAGGGTTCGAGCTGGCGTGCCGACAGGCGGCCTGCCAGGCCCTGTTCGAAAGTCGCCGCGTACAGCGACAGCTGGCGCTCGGCCGCGTACGCCCCCAGCGCCTGCAGCGTGGCCTGGCCGATGCCGCGCCGCGGCGTCGTCGCCGCACGGATGAAGGCTGGATCGTCGTCGTCATTGGCCAATAGCCGCAGATAGGCCAGGATGTCGCGCACCTCGGCCTTGTCGAAAAAGCTTTGTCCGCCCGAGATGGTGTAGGGAATCTTGAGGTTTCGCAGCGCCTGCTCCAGCACGCGCGACTGGTGGTTGCTCCGATAGAGCACGGCGAAATCCTTCCAGCGCAGCCGGCGCTCGAAGCGCATCGCGGAAATCCTCATGGCGATGGACTCGGCCTCGGCCTGCTCGTCGTCCATGGCCGAAACGGTGATGGGCTCGCCTGCGCCCAGGTCCGACCACAGGGTTTTCTCGAACAGTTTCGGGTTGCGCGAGATCACCCGGTTGGCCGCGGCCAGGATGCGCTGCACCGAGCGGTAGTTCTGCTCCAGCTTGATGATCTTCAGGCCCGGGTAGTCGGCGGGCAACTTGGCCAGGTTCTCCATCGTCGCGCCGCGCCAGGCGTAGATGGCCTGGTCGTCGTCGCCCACGGCGGTGAACATGGCGCGCGGGCCGGTCAGCCACTGCACCAGCCGGTACTGGCAAACGTTGGTGTCCTGGTATTCGTCGACCAATAGGTAGCGCACGCGGTTTTGCCAACGCTCGCGCACTTCCGGGTTGCGCTCCATCAGCTGCGCGGGCAGGCGGATCAGGTCGTCGAAGTCCACCGACCGGTAGGCCGCCAGCGTCGCCTGGTAGCTGCGGTAGAGGCGCGCGGCCTCGGCCTCGTCGGCGGTGGCGGCTGCGCGCTCGGCCGCGTCAGGGTCCATCAGGGCGTTCTTCCACAGCGATATCGTCGACTGCACCGCGCGCAGCCGTCCGCGATCGGTCGTGGCCAGCAGGTCCTGGATGATCGCCAAGGCGTCGTCGGCGTCCATGATGGAGAACTGCGGCTTCAGGCCCACGTGCTCGGCCTCTTCGCGCAGGATGCGCACCCCCAGCGAATGGAAGGTGCTGATGGTCAGGCCCTTGGCCAGCGACGGATCGACCAGCGTCTTGACGCGCTCGGCCATTTCACGCGCGGCCTTGTTGGTAAACGTCAACGCCACGACGTTGCGACCCATGTAGCCGCAATCGCGCAGCAGGTAGGCGATCTTGTGGGTGATGACGCGCGTCTTGCCCGATCCCGCCCCGGCAAGCACCAGGCAGGGCCCATCCAGATAGAGGACTGCCTCGCGCTGCGCGGCGTTCAAGCCCGCGGCCAATGCAGGTGTCTCGTTGCTGTGCATGATCTCCATGTCTGGTACGCGCCCGGCTCAGATCTCCAACGGATCGACCTCGAGCTGCCAACGCACGCGGCCCTGAGCGGCCAGTGCGGGCAGCTGCGCCATCCAGGCCCGCAAGAAGGCCTGCAGCGCCGGGCGGCTCGCGCTTTCTACCAACAGCTGCGCACGTTCGATATGCGCCACGCGCACGATGCGCAGCGGCACGGGGTCGTAGAGCGTGACCGCCGCCGCGCCGGGAAACCCCCCTTCGCCGGCTTCGTCCGGCAGGGCACGCGCGCGCGCCAGGAAATCCAGCGCCTGGGCAAGTTCGCGCGCCTGGGCGGTCAGCAGCGCCTGATAGGCGTAAGGGGGCAGCCCCGCTGCCTCGCGTTCGGACAAGGCGTGGCGGGCAAAGCCTTCGTAGTCGTGGCGCACGAGCGCCTGGTAGACCGGCTGCTCCGGGTAGCCGGTCTGGATCAGCACTTCGCCGCGCCCGCCATGGCGCCCGGCGCGGCCCGCCACCTGCATCAGCTGGGCGAACAGCCGCTCGGGCGCGCGGAAGTCATGGGCAAACAACATCGCGTCGGCATTGAGCACGCCCACCAGCGTCAGGTTGGCGAAATCGTGGCCCTTGGCCACCATCTGCGTGCCGACCAGGATGTCCACTTCGCCCGCATGCACCTGCGAAAACAGCGCCTGGGCACTGCCCTTGCGGCGCGTACTGTCTGCGTCGATGCGGGCGATGCGCGCCTGCGGAAAGCGTTCGGCCAGCGTTTCCTCGATTCGCTGGGTGCCTCGCCCCATGGGCAACAGGTCTTGGTCGCCGCAATCCGGGCAGGCTTGGGGCACGCGGCCGTGGTAGCCGCAATGATGGCATTGCAGCATGTGCCCGCCCTCTTGGCGCCGGTGCAAAACGGTGTAGGCGGTGCAACGCGGGCAGCCGCTGACCCACCCGCACGAGCCGCAATGCAGCACCGGGGCATAGCCGCGCCGGTTCAGGAAGACCAGGGATTGCTCGCCGCGCGCCAGCCTATCCTCGATCGCTGCCAACAGCTGTGGCGACATTCCGTGCTGCATGGCAAGCCGCCGCGTGTCGACCAGCTTGACCGCCGGCAAGGCAGCCGCACGCGCCCGGCCGGGCAAGGCCAGCCGCCGATAGCGTCCGCTTTGCGCATGGTGCCAGGTCTCCAGCGAAGGGGTGGCCGAGCCCAGCACCACAGGGATGTCCAGATCCCGCGCCCGCCATACGGCCAGGTCCCGCGCCGAATAGCGCAGGCCGTCCTGCTGCTTGTAGGACGCCTCGTGTTCTTCATCGACGACGATCAGGCCCAGCGCCGGCATGGGCGTGAATACCGCCAGCCGGGTGCCCAGCACGATGCGGGCCTGTCCTTGCATGGCAGCGGCCCAGGCCGCCGTGCGTTCGCCGTCGGACAGGCCGCTATGCAGCACCGCCACCGCGCCCTGGCCGGCGATTCTTTCCAGGCGCGCGCGCAGGGCGTTCTCGAATTGGGGCGTGAGGTTGATCTCCGGCACCAACATCAGCACCTGACGGCCGGCGGCCAGCACGCGCTCGGCCGCATGCAGGTAGACCTCGGTCTTGCCGCTACCGGTCACCCCATGCAGCAGGACCGCCTGGTAGCCGGCAAGCTCGGCAATTGCCTGCACCGCGGCCTGCTGGGCCTCGTTGAGCACCGGCGGCACGTCGGCCGCCACCGGCGTGGCCGGCGCGGCGCGCCGCCGCGCCAGCCTGGCCAGCGGTCCGCCCGCGGCCCGCTTGCCCAGGTAGGCGGCAGGCTTGCGCAAGGGCGCGGGCAGCGCAGGGAGCATGACCTCGCCAATCGGCCGCTGGTAGTAATCGGCGGCAAAACGCGCCATGCGCATCCAATCGGGCGGCAATGGGGGCAAATCGTCCAACACCTGCTCCACCGGCCGGATTTGCTCCGGCGGCAGGTCGGGCACATCCACCGTGGCCAGCACCACGCCGACCAGCTTGCGCCGGCCGAATGGGACGATCACCCGGATGCCAGCAGGCAGGGCCGCCTCGGCCCGGTAGTCGAAGGGGCCGGGCAACGGCACATCCAAGGCCACGCGCACCCACGCCACGTTCGGGGAGACAGGCAAATCGGAGGTGGGCGCGGATTGTTTCATTACTTAAAGTGGATTCTGGATTTTCCAGCTAAGCGCTTGTCCAGCCTCGTAGGCTGCCTGCCTGTGGATAACTTTGGGGAAAACGGCGTGGATGGCGGTGTGGATTGTCGATAAAAAAGGGATGAACCGCCAAAAATTTTTTGTCACAAACAAGAAAATCCTTTATTCGCCATAGACTTAGATGCCCCATTCAGAATCCACCATAAGTTTGTCGGGGTTTTCCCCGATTTGTTTTTCTTCTGTGCACAAGTACGAGGCGCGCCACACCGAATCCGGTGTGCACTTGCCGGCCGACGCCCCGGCATGCCCCTTTCGGGCCGCATCCGGCAGGCAAAACAGGCAATCGTCCGCAACGTTGCCGGGCCGCGCTACCCGGCCCGGCCCGGGTCATGCAAGCGCCGGCTGTATGCATGCACCTCGTCGACGAGCACCGCGACGGCCTCGGGCGGGGTGTAACGGGAAATCCCGTGGCCAAGGTTGAACACATGCCCGCCCGCACCCACCGGCCCATAGGCGTCGAGCACGCGCCGCGCCTCGCGGCGGATGGCCTGCTCGCCCCCGAACAGGGTCATCGGATCCAGGTTGCCCTGCAGCGCAACCCCGTCATTCACCCGGCGCCTGGCCGCGCCCAAATCGGCCGTCCAGTCTAGGCCGACGGCGTCGCAGCCGACGGCGGCGATGTCCTCCAGCCATTGGCCGCCGCCCTTGGTGAAGACGATGACCGGTACGCGTCGCCCGTTGGCTTCGCGCGCCAAGGCCTGGACCACCTTCCTGGTATAGGCGAGCGAAAACTGCTGGAACAGGCCGTCGGCCAGCACGCCACCCCAGCTGTCGAACAGCATCACCGCCTGCGCGCCGGCGGCGATCTGTTCGTTCAGGTACCGGGCGGTTGCCTGCGCGGTGATGTCCAGGATGCGGTGCAGCAGGTCCGGCCGCGCGTACAGCATCGTCTTGACCAGCCGATAGTCATCCGACCCCTGGCCTTCCACCATGTAGCAGGCCACGGTCCAGGGACTGCCCGCAAAGCCGATCAGCGGCACCCTGCCGGCCAGCGCCTTGCGGATTTGCGCCACCGCGTCAAACACGTAGCGCAGCGCATCCATGTCCGGCACGGCCAGGCGCGCCACGTCCTCTTCGGTGCGCACCGGTCGCGCAAAGCGCGGCCCTTCCCCGGCGGCGAATTCCAGCCCCAGGCCCATCGCGTCGGGCACGGTCAGGATGTCCGAAAACAGGATGGCCGCGTCCAGGTCATAGCGTTCCAGCGGCTGCAGCGTCACCTCGGTGGCGAACGCGGGATTCTGCGCCAGGCCCATGAAGGAACCGGCGCGCGCCCGGGTGGCGTTGTATTCCGGAAGATAGCGGCCGGCCTGGCGCATCAGCCAGATGGGGGTATACGGCACCGGCTCGCGCAGCAGCGCGCGCAGGAATACATCGTTTTGCAAAGGGGCTGCGGACACGGCGTTCTCTGTTTATCGCAAGCCGGGGATTTTACCCGGCGCCGCCGATGTGTCGGCCGGCCGCGGCCAGCCCCACCCGCGCAGCTTCCCGGTACGGGCCGGCGTCGATGCCGTGCTTGCGCATCAGCGCCCAGAATGCGCGCCGGTGCTTGTGCGCGGCGCGGGCGGCCATGGCGATGTTGCCGGCGTGGCGGGCAAGCGCACGCGTGATGTAGTCGCGCTCGAAGGTGGCCACGACGCGGCTTTTGGCCTGCCTGAAGGGCTCCTCGGGCCGGAAAACCGGCGCGGGCCCAAGCAACGGCCCCGCCGGCGACTCGGCCGCGCAGCAGTCTTGCGCCAGCGCCCCGCTGCCGATGCCGGGCGGCGCAGTTTGACCCTGCGGCCAGGACGCGGCGTCCGCGGTTACCACGCGGGCCCGGGCGCGCGCCGCCTGCCGCTCGATGCGCGCACGCACGTCATCGGGTGGGCAGCCTTCGCGCATGAAATCGTCCAGGCCCAGGCGCAGCAGATCCTGGACGGCGGGCGCCTGCAGGCCGTCGACCAATGCCACCATGGGCGATCGCTCGCCGGACGGCAGTAACGCCAGCGCCGTGCGGGTCCATCCCAACGTGGGGTAGTCGACGGGCAGCAGGCCAGCGTCATAGCGGCGCAACGCCAGCTGCGCATCACCCAAGGCCTGCACCGGCACCGGCGCATCGGCCGGCGATTGCGGGTCGACCAACCACAGCGCGTGCAGGCGGATCCTGCCGAGCCGGTCGGCCTGCTGTTGCATCCAACGGCCGCTCCAGGCGGCATGGGCAGGCAGCATCAGAACGGCGCAATCGATGATTCCTGGCATGGACGGCTCCTGTCTATGAAAGGAGCCCCCAGACTATCCGGCCGGATTGACCGGCCGCCATGCGCAATTGCCGTAGCGAGGAAAAGTCATGCTCCGGCGACCGGCGAGGCGCCGGAAAAACGCAAGGCGGCCCCATAGGGCCGCCTTGTGCGGGACAGCCGGACGCCGCAACCGCGCCCGGCAAGTGGAACGTCAGTGCGTGCTGCGCAGCTGGCGCAGCTTGCGGGCCGCTGCCACCTGGGCGGCGAGCATGGCCAGTTCGGCCTCGACCACCGCGATGTCGGCCTTGTCCTTGGCCTCGCGCAGCGCCTGCTCGGCCTTCTTGCGGGCGGCTTCGGCCTTGGCCTCGTCCAGGTCCGCGGCGCGCACGGCGGTATCGGACAACACCGTCACGCCGCCGGGCTGCACCTCCAGGATGCCGCCAGCCACGAAGATGTTCTCCTCGCTGCCGTCGGGCCGCACCACCTTGACCGTGCCCGGGCGGATGCGCGTGATCAGCGGAGTGTGCCCGGGCAGGATGCCGAGCTCACCCGCCTCGCCGGGCAGCACGATGAACTTCGCCTCGCCCGAGAAGATCGACTCCTCGGCGCTGACGACGTCCACTTTCAGGGTTGCGTTAGACATGGAAGGTCCTTATTGCAGTTTCTTGGCCTTTTCCAGGGCCTCGTCGATGGTGCCGACCATGTAGAAGGCCTGCTCGGGCACGTGGTCGCACTCGCCCTCGACGATCATCTTGAAACCGCGGATGGTTTCGGACAGCGGCACGTACTTGCCGGGCGCGCCGGTGAAGACTTCCGCGACGTGGAACGGCTGCGACAGGAAGCGCTGGATCTTGCGCGCGCGGGCCACGATCTGCTTGTCCTCGGGCGACAGTTCGTCCATGCCCAGGATGGCGATGATGTCGCGCAGTTCCTTGTAGCGCTGCAGCGTCGACTGCACGCCACGGGCAACAGTGTAGTGCTCCTCGCCGACGATCTGCGGATCGAGCTGGCGGCTGGTGGAATCCAGCGGGTCCACGGCGGGGTAGATGCCCAGCGCGGCGATGTCGCGCGACAGCACCACGGTGGAGTCCAGGTGCAGGAAGGTCGTGGCCGGCGACGGGTCGGTCAGGTCGTCCGCAGGCACGTACACGGCTTGGATGGACGTGATCGAGCCGGTCTTGGTCGAGGTGATGCGCTCCTGCAGCTTGCCCATTTCCTCGGCCAGCGTGGGCTGGTAGCCCACCGCCGACGGCATCCGGCCCAGCAGGGCGGACACTTCGGTACCGGCCAGCGTGTAGCGGTAGATGTTGTCCACGAAGAACAGCACGTCACGGCCTTCGTCGCGGAATTTCTCGGCCATGGTCAGGCCCGACAGCGCTACGCGCAGGCGGTTGCCGGGAGGCTCGTTCATCTGGCCGAACACCATGGCCACCTTGGATTCCTCCAGGTTGTCCATCTTAATGACGCCGGCCTCAGCCATTTCGTGGTAGAAGTCGTTGCCCTCACGGGTGCGCTCGCCCACGCCGGCAAACACCGACAGGCCGCTGTGCTGCTTGGCGATGTTGTTGATCAGCTCCAGCATGTTGACGGTCTTGCCCACGCCGGCGCCGCCGAACAGGCCCACCTTGCCGCCCTTGGCGAACGGGCAGACCAGGTCGATAACCTTGATGCCGGTCTCGAGCAGCTCGACCGAAGGCGACAGGTCCTTGAACGCCGGGGCTTCCTGGTGGATGGCGCGGCGCTCGTCGGACTTGATCGGACCGACTTCGTCAATGGGGCGGCCCAGCACGTCCATGATGCGGCCCAGCGTGCCCTTGCCGACCGGCACCGAAATCGGGGCGCCGGTGGCCTTGACGGCCATGCCACGGCGCAGGCCGTCGGACGAACCCATGGCGATGGTGCGCACCACGCCATCGCCCAGCTGTTGCTGGACTTCGAAGGTCAGGCCCTTCTCGGCGAACGGCGAGCTTTCGTCGGCCAGGGTAAGGGCGTCGTAGATTTTGGGCATTTGATCGCGGGGGAACTGAATGTCCACCACGGCGCCGATGCACTGAACGATGGTTCCGATGCTCATGTCGATTCCTTGCTAGATGACTGTCTGGCGGGTGCTTGGGCTGTCGGTCGGCCTGCTGGCTCAAACCGCGGCGGCGCCCCCCACGATTTCCGAAATTTCCTTGGTGATGGCTGCCTGGCGGGTCTTGTTATAGACCAGCTGCAAGTCGCCGATGACCTTCTTGGCGTTGTCCGAAGCGGCCTTCATGGCCACCATCCGGGCGGATTGCTCGGAGGCCATGTTCTCGGCCACCGCCTGGTAGACCAGGCCTTCGACGTAGCGCTGCAGCAGCTCGTCGATCACCGTCTTGGCGTCGGGCTCGTAGATATAGTCCCAGCCGTACTGCGACTTGAGCGCGGCCTGTTCGGCTGCGTCCTCGCCGGCCTGGAAGGGATCGGCCAGCCCGTTGGGCAACGGCAGCAGGCGCAGGAACACCGGCTCCTGGCGCATCGTGTTGATGAAGCGGTTGGTCGCCACGTACAGCGCATCGATGCGGCCTTCGAGGTAGGCATCGAGCTGCACCTTGATTGCGCCGATCAGCCGCTCCAGGTTGGGCGCGTCGCCCAGCTGCACTTCCTGCGAAACCAGGTTGGCGCCCACCCGCGTCAGCACGCCCAAGCCCTTGTTGCCCAGGGCGGTGACCTGCACCTTGACGCCTTGCTGGTCGAACTCCTTGAGCCGAGCTAGGACCAGGCGCATGACGTTGGTGTTCAGGCCGCCGCACAGGCCCTTGTCCGTCGTGACGACGATGATGCCCACGCCCTTGCGGGCTTCACGCTCGATCAGATAAGGGTGCTTGTACTCGGGATTGGCCTGCATCAGGTGCGTTGCGATCTGGCGCACCTTGTCGGCGTAGGGACGGCCCGCGCGCATCCGGTCCTGCGCTTTGCGCATCTTGGACGCGGCGACCATCTCCATCGCCTTGGTGATCTTGCGCGTGTTCTGCACGCTCTTGATCTTGGTTCGGATTTCCTTGATTCCGGGCATTGCGCTTTCCTGTTTCGGACTGGGCGGCGCGCGGCCACCGCCGCTTGCGCCCCTAGTGGCGGGGGCGGCCGCTGCCGCCGGCCCGCCGGCCTTGCCGGGGATGGCTTAGAAGGCCCCGTGCTTCTTGAACTCCTGCAGCGCGGCGACCAGCTCGGCCTCGTCGTCCTTGGACATTTCCTTGTTGTCCTCGATGCGCTGGATCAAGGCGGCGTGCTTGGCCTTGAGGTGGTCCTTGAAGGCCTTCTCGAAGCTGAGCACCTGGCCGACTTCCACGTCGTCGAGGTAGCCGTTGTTGACGGCGTACAGCGTGACGGCCAACTCCCACACCTGCTGGGGCTGGTACTGCGGCTGCTTGAGCAGTTCGACCACGCGCTTGCCGCGTTCGAGCTGGCGACGGGTGGCGTCATCCAGGTCCGAGGCGAATTGCGCGAAGGCAGCCAGTTCGCGGTACTGCGCCAGGTCGGTACGGATACCACCCGACAGCTTCTTGATGACCTTGGTCTGGGCAGCGCCACCGACGCGCGACACCGAAATACCGGCGTTGATGGCCGGACGCACGCCGGCGTTGAACAGGTCGGTTTCCAGGAAGATCTGGCCGTCGGTGATCGAGATCACGTTGGTCGGCACGAATGCGGACACGTCGCCAGCCTGGGTTTCGATGATCGGCAGCGCCGTCAGCGAGCCAGTCTTGCCCTTGACCGCGCCGTTGGTGAACTTCTCGACGTAGTCGGCATTGACGCGCGCGGCGCGCTCGAGCAGGCGCGAGTGCAGGTAGAACACGTCGCCGGGGTAGGCTTCGCGGCCGGGCGGGCGGCGCAGCAGCAGCGAAATCTGGCGATAAGCCCAGGCCTGCTTGGTCAGATCGTCGTAGACGATCAGGGCGTCTTCGCCGCGGTCGCGGAAGTATTCGCCCATCGTGCAGCCCGAGTACGCGGCCAGGTACTGCATGGCGGCGGAATCCGAGGCCGGCGCGGCCACGACGATGGTGTATTCGAGCGCGCCGTGCTCTTCCAGCTTGCGGACCACGTTGTTGATGGTCGACGCCTTCTGGCCGATGGCGACGTACACGCAGGTGACGTCCTTGCCCTTCTGGTTGATGATGGTGTCGACGGCGACCGCGGTCTTGCCGGTCTGGCGGTCACCGATGATCAGCTCGCGCTGGCCGCGGCCGATGGGCACCATCGAGTCGATGGCCTTGATGCCGGTCTGCAGCGGCTGCGACACCGACTGGCGGGCGATCACGCCGGGGGCGACCTTCTCGATGACGTCGGTCAGCTTGGCGTTGATCGGACCCTTGCCGTCGATCGGCTGGCCCAGGGCGTTGACCACGCGGCCCTTGAGCTCGGGGCCAACGGGCACTTCGAGGATGCGGCCGGTCGTCTTGACCTGATCGCCTTCGGACACGCCCGTGTAGTCGCCCAGGATCACCGCACCAACCGAGTCGCGCTCGAGGTTCAGCGCCAGGCCGTAGACGTTGTTGGGAAACTCCAGCATTTCGCCTTGCATCACGTCGGACAGGCCGTGGATGCGAGCGATGCCGTCGGTCACGGAAACGACCGTGCCCTGGGTGCGGATATCGGTCGAAGCGCCCAGGCCCTGGATGCGGCTCTTGAGCAGTTCGCTGATCTCTGACGGGTTGAGTTGCATTTTCAGACTCCTGGAATCCTGTTACCTGGCCTTACGCCGCCAGCGTATCGCGCATGCGGGCCAGCTGGGCCTGCACGGATGTATCGAGCACCTGGTCGCCCACAGCCACGCGCACGCCGCCGATCAGCGAGGGATCGACCCGGACCTGCGCCTTGAGCCGCGTGCCGAACTTCTTTTCAAGACCGGCGAGCAACTCCTGGACCTGGGCCTCGCTCAGCTCGAAGGCGCTGGTGATCTCGGCCACGGCGGTACCTTCGTGGCGGTTCTTCAAAGCCTCGAACTGGCTGGCGATCTCGGGCAGCAGCAGCAGGCGGTCGTTTTGGACCAGCAGGACGAGGAAGTTGCGCGCAGCCTGCGGCAGCGGGGTCTTGACCAGGCCGGCGAAAAGGTCGACGCGCTGCTCGTCGGTCAGGCGGGGGTCCGACACGGCGGCGCGCACATCGGGATGAGCGGCGACCTGGGCCATTTCGGCCACCAGGTCGGCCCAGCCGGCCAGGCCCGCCTGGTCTTCGCGGGCGACGCCGAACAGGGCTTCGGCATAGGGCCGGGCGACAGTCGAAAGTTCAGCCATGGCGTTCCCGGATCAGAGCTGAGCCTTGAGCTGGGCGAGCAGCTCGGCGTGGACGCGCGCGTCCACTTCGCGCTTGAGGATCTGCTCGGCACCCTTGACCGCCAGCAGGGCGACGTCTTCGCGCAGCGCGTCGCGCGCACGCTGGACTTCCTGTTCGGCATCCTGCTTGGCCTGGGCCAGGATGCGCGCGCGCTCGGCCTCGGCCTCGCGGCGGGCCTGCTCGATCAGCGCCGCGGCCTGCTTCTCGGCCTCGGCCATGCGGGCGTGGGTTTCGGTCTTGGCGGAGGCCTCCATCAGGCTGATGCGCGCCTGCGCCTGCGCCAGGTCGGCCTTGCCCTTCTCGGCAGCAGCCAGGCCGTCGGCGATTTTCTGGCGGCGCTCATCGATCGCCTTCGTCAGGGGCGGCCACACGAATTTCATCGTGAACCAACCCAGCACGAAGAACACGAGCATCTGGAAGAAGATCGTCGCGTTCAGATTCACGGTCGTTTCCCTTTAACACCTTGCGGCCCCCGCCGCACCGCGGCGGCGCAGGGCTCTGGATATCTTTGCCGGCGCGGCGCATGACTGACGCGCCAGGCGCCGGCGTCTCGTGCCCGCGCTCCCAGGCGCGGGCGCGCCATTAGCCCACGAAGGGGTTGGCGAAGGCAAACAGCATGGCGATACCAACGCCGATCAGGAACGCAGCGTCGATCAGGCCGGCCAGCAGGAACATCTTGGTCTGCAGAGCGTTCATCAGCTCGGGTTGACGGGCCGAAGCTTCGAGGTACTTGCCGCCCATCAGCGCGATGCCGATGCAAGCGCCGATGGCGCCCAGGCCGATGATGAGACCGCAAGCGAGAGCAACGAAAGCGACGTTGGTCATGACAACTCCTTGGTTAAAAATCCGCAATCAAAAAATGGTTTCGGGAACGATTCGATGCAAGAGATCCTTGCGCGACCGCACGGGGCCCCCGCCGCCGCCGTGCAGCCGTATCCGGTCAATGCCCTTCGTGCGCCTGGCCGATGTAGACCAGCGTCAGCATCATGAAGATGAAGCCTTGCAGCAACACGATCAGGATGTGGAAGATGGCCCAGATCGAACCGGCCAGCAGGTGCCCGATGCCCAGGCCGATGCTCGAGGCGTTCAGCCCGGTCCAGGCGCCGCCCAGCAGCGCGATCAGCATGAAAATCAGTTCACCGGCGAACATGTTCCCGAACAGCCGCATGCCCAGCGACACCGACTTGGCGGCGTATTCGATCGCGTTGAGCAGCAGGTTGAACGGCGCCAGCAGCAGGGCCGCCACGCCGTGTCCGTGGAAGGGCGCGGAGAACAGTTCCTTGACGAAGCCGCCGGGATGCTTGATCTTGATGCCGTAGTAGAACATCAGCAGCAGCACGCCCAGGGACATGCCCATCGGGATGTTCAGGTCAGCGGTGGGCAGGATGCGGTGATAGTAGAGGAAGTCGCCGTGATGCGCGCCCAGGCCGGTCCACGCGAACAGGCGCGGCAGCAGGTCCACCGGCACCAGGTCCAGCGCGTTCATCATCACGATCCACAGGAACACCGTCAGCGCCAGGGGAGACACGAAGCGGCGCGACGTTTCGTTGGGGACGATGCTCTTGGCCTGGTCCTCGACCATGTCGACCAGCATCTCGACGAAGGCCTGGAAGCGCCCCGGCACGCCAGAGGTCGCCCGGCGGGCGGCGCGCCACAGGAAGAACACCACGACCAGGCCCATCAGGATGGACCAGAACAGGGAGTCGTAGTTGACGACGCCGAAATGGGCGATGGCAGATTGCTTCTCGCCGATGTTGTTGAAGTGCACCAGGTGGTGCTGGATGTAATAGGACTGAGGCGACACGTCGCTGGCAGCAGCCATTTGCTTCCCTTACCTGTACTTGCTTCGCAATCTTGCGGGCCTGCGGCCCGGCTTCGAACACGCCCCTCGCGTGCGCTTCTAAGACAACCTGCGGAACATCAGCAACAACACATAGCCCTTGAGCGTGCACACCAGCCCGGCCAGCAGCGCCGGCCAGACGACGGCATCGCCCCCAGTGCGCGCGACGAGCCACAGCAGCAGCACCGTCGCGGCAAGCTTGAAGACTTCGCCGAACAAGAAACTGAAGGGATGCGCACGACCCGGTATGCGCGCAGCCAAGTGCAGCCGCAGGGCAAAGAGCGCGTTGGGCAACAGATAAGCCCCCGCCCCCGCCAGCGCCGACCAGCCGGCCGCCGCGCCTGCCACTGCCCAGGCCGCAAGCGTCGCGGCCACGGCCATCAGGCCTTGCGCCGCCACCGCATTCACCAGACCCCGGCGGGCGCGCGCCTTAACCCGCGCCCGTTCGTCGTCGGTGAGCATCACCCTGGGTGCCGTCCCTTCGTCCGGCGATGTCTCGCGCTGCACGACTGCCGAAGCGTCCGGCGCTGCGCGCCAAACCGGCTCCCCCGGCTTTCGCACAACAAATATCCCGCGAAGCGTCAAACCCGCTGAGTATAGCTTGAACGTTTTTTAGGCCGCAACTCGACGCGCACCACCATGGTGCGCGGCAAGTCTCGCCCACAGCGCGGCTTGCCACGCCCGCGCACGACGGGCGCGCCACGGTCAATCCTCGCGCACCGGCGGCGGCGCCCAGGTGCCGTCCAACGCCGCGGCCTTGGGCCAATACACGCGCATGCTCAGGAAAAAGGGCTTGCCCTTGGGCGACGGCAGCCAGTTGGCCTTGCGCTCGCCGCGGGGCTCATCGTGCTGGATGTACAGGTCGAGCGATCCGTCGGCGTTGTAGTGCAAGGGATCGTTGCTATCGAGCGCAGGGCGGTCATGGCCCGTATCGGCAAAGCCATGGTCCTCGCCGTACAGCGTGATCGACCAGAAAACATGGGTCGGCGGCAACTGGTCGGCCGCGAAATGAATGACGTAGTCCTCATCGCCATCGAGCGGCCGGCCCTCGGCATCGACAGCGGCCAACGGATAAAGGGCGTCTTCGGGCGTATTCGCGCCCAGCCCCGCATAGGCGATGGCCGCGCGGCGCAGATAGTCGGCCCCGTAGGTGCCTATGCCGTCGAGCACGGTGCGCCAGCCGTTGACCGCGTACCCGGCGCGGTGCAGCGCCTGCCGGATACGCTCACCGGCCACCGGGGCGGCCTGCGCCAGTGCCTGCTGCACGACCGGATCCAGGCGGGCAAAATCGAAAGGCTTGCCGAAATCCATCCCCAGCCGGCGCAACCGGTCGAGCATCGGATAGTCGTTGGCGTGCGGCGGGTTGTGCCTGGCAGCCTCGGCAAACGTCGCGAAGAAGGTCGCCGCATCCATGCTGGCCACCTGCTGCGTCGGCGGCATGGCGGTATCGGCGGCCTGGGACGCTCGCGGCGCCCCGCCCGGGCGCACCGGCGGCGGGCCCGCCGCCGGCCCGGCCTGGCCCGCCTGGTCCGGCCCGGGCAAGAAAAGCGCGGCATAGTCGGCACCATAGGTCGCGCGCGCCCACTGCGACAGCGGCATGGCCGACATGCCGGCCTGGAAGCGGCCGACCTCGGCCAGCTGCTGCGCGTCATCGGCCTGGATGCGGCCAAGCAGCCAGCCCATGCCCGTGGGGCTGCGCACCACGTCCATGCCGGGCGGCAGCTGCCCCTGCCAATAGGGCCCGACGATGGCGAACGTTTGCGCGCCACCGCCAGTCGTGCGCGGCCCGCGCGAGGCGAACACGTCTGTCCACATGTCCATGATGGGCATAAAGTAGTAGCGCCCGCCCGAATCGGGGATGTGGACCACCAGCGGTTCGGCCGACACGTCGTACCACAGGTTGGAATACAGCACGTCGCGGTTGGGCCAGACGGCGCCGGCAGCCGACGCGTCGGCGAAGTTCGTCTTGTGGCCAAACTGGTTCATGGGCGCGGCGCCCGCGGCCGAGGAGGCCGTGGCCATGCGGCGCGTGATCTCCATCAGCACCATGGGATAGGCGTAGATGTAGGCATCGACGGCGATGGCGCGGACCTCCTCGCCACTGATCGGCGCAGGCACCGGCGCGTAGCCAGTCGCGCCGTCGGCGGCGCCGGCCGGGGTCTCGGACACCAGCCGTAGCGAAGGGGTCTGCGCGGCGGCGTCGCCCGCCGCATGCACGCCAAGCACGCCAACAAGCAGCACGCCCAGCCATGCCGGGGACGAATGGGAAATGCGCATGTACGGGCTCCTTGTCGTTCGTCGTCTTCGCCGCGGACAGGCGCGCCGGCGCCTGTCCGCCTTGCGTCGGGTCCCGCCGGACCAGCCGGTCCAGAATAGGACGGCCAGCTGCAACAAGGTTTAGGGCAAAGGTATCAAGGAGCTACCCATGCGCAGCGCGTCGGGCGCCCGTCCACCCGCGACCCGCGCGCCACGCCGCCTGGCCTTAGCCGTGGCGGAATTGCGGCTTGCGCTTTTCGACGAAGGCGCGCATGCCCTCCTTCTGGTCTTCGGTGGCAAACAGCGAATGGAACACCCGGCGCTCGAACAAAACGCCTTCGGCCAGCGAGGACTCGTAGGCGCGGTTGACGCACTCCTTGGCCATCATGACCGCCGGCAGCGACATCGAGGCGATCACCGTCGCCGCCTCCAGCGCCTCGTCCAGCAGCCGCTCGGCCGGCACCACGCGCGACACCAGCCCGGCGCGCTCGGCCTCGACGGCGTCCATCATGCGGGCGGTCAGCACCAGGTCCATGGCCTTGGCCTTGCCGACTGCGCGCGGCAGGCGCTGCGTGCCGCCGGCGCCAGGGATCACGCCGAGCTTGATCTCGGGCTGGCCAAAGCGGGCGCTGTCGGCCGCGATGATGATGTCGCACATCATCGCCAGCTCGCAGCCGCCGCCCAGCGCATACCCCGCCACCGCGGCGATCACCGGCTTGCGCACGCGCTTGAGGGTTTCCCAGTTGCGCGTGATGTAGTCAGTGCGGTAGACGTCCATGTAGCTCCAGTCCTTCATCGCGCCGATGTCCGCGCCCGCAGCGAAGGCCTTCTCGTTGCCGGTGATCACGATCGCGCCGATCTCGTCGTCGGCGTCGAACTTCAGTAGCGCCGCGCCCAGCTCGTCCATCAACTGATCGTTCAGGGCGTTCAGCGCCTTGGGACGGTTCAGCGTCAGCAGGCCCACCCGGCCGCGGGTTTCGACCAGCACCACGGAGTCGCTCATGGAATGTCTCCTGGAAAAGTAAGATAGGGGGATGAACCCGGAATCCATACTTTACCGTCTGGAACCCGCCGATCCGGCGGGCCATCGCTACCGAATCACCCTGACCATCCCCGCGCCCGACCCGACCGGCCAGCGCCTGAGCCTGCCTGCCTGGATACCGGGCAGCTACCTGATCCGCGATTTCTCGCGCCAAATCGAAACCCTGTCGGCCAAGTCGGGCCGGCGGCCCGTGCGCGTCGAGAAGACCGGCAACCACACCTGGCGGGTGGCGCCGTGCAGCGGGCCGCTGGTGGTCGATTATGTGGTCTATGCCTGGGACCTGTCGGTGCGCGGCGCGCACCTGGATGAAAGCCACGGGTTCTTCAACGGCACCAGCGTTTTCCTGCGCGTGGAAGGGCGCGAGCACGAGCCCTGCTTGGTCGACATCCAGGCGCCTGCCGCGCTGCGCCACTGGAAGGTCTACACCAGCCTGCCCAGCGCGCGCGGCCTGCCGGGCGCGGCGCGGCTGCATGGATTCGGGTTGTACCGCGCGCCCGACTATGACGCGCTGATCGATCACCCCGTCGAGATGGGAACGCCACAGGTGGCGCGCTTTACCGCGTGCGGTGCCGAACACGAGCTGGTGTTCACCGGCGTCGTGCCCAACCTGGACCTGGCGCGTATCGCCGAAGACGTACGGCGGATCTGTGAGGCGCAGATCACGCTGTTCGAACCGCGCACGCGACGTGTGCCCTTCCTGGACAGCGCCGAACGGTATGTCTTCATGACCACCGTCACCGCCGATGGCTACGGGGGGCTGGAGCATCGCGCCAGCACCGCGCTGATGGCTTCGCGCAAAGACCTGCCCGCGGTGGGCCAAACGGGCCAGAGCGAGGGCTACCGCACCTTCCTCGGCCTGGTCAGCCACGAATACTTTCACACCTGGAACGTCAAGCGCATCAAGCCGGCTGCCTTCGTGCCCTACGACCTCGCGCACGAAAACCACACGCGGCTGCTTTGGGTGTTCGAAGGTTTCACGTCCTACTACGATGACCTGATGTTGCTGCGCGCCGGCGTCATCGACCGCGACGCCTACCTGCGCCTGGTGGCCAAGACGATCAGCGCCGTGGCGCGCACGCCGGGCCGGTTCAAGCAATCGATCGCGCAAAGCTCGTTCGACGCCTGGACACGCTACTACAAGCAGGACGAGAACTCCCCCAACGCCATCGTCAGCTACTACGCCAAAGGCGCGCTAGCCGCCATGGGGATGGACCTGCTGATCCGCCGCGATACCGGCGGCAGGCGCTCACTGGACGACGTCATGCGCCTGATGTGGCGGCGCTATGGCCGCGACTTCTACCGCGGCCGTGCGCAAGGCGTGCCCGAGGACGCCATCCCGGAGCTGGTCCGCGAGGCGACCGGCGTGGACGTCAAGGGCTTCGTGCGCGACTATGTCGAAGGCACCCGCGACGTGCCGCTCGCAGAGCTGCTCGCCGTGCAAGGGATCCAGCTGCAGTGGCGGCCCGCGTCGCCGCTACCCAGCCTGGACGCACGCGTGCGCCGCGAAGGCGAGCGCACCGTGCTGGCCACCGTCTACGAAGGCGGCGCCGCGCACCGCGGCGGGCTGTCGGCCCTGGATACGCTGGTGGCCGTCGACGGCTTGCGTGTCGACGGGCCCGCGGGCCTGGAGACGCTGCTATCGAACTATCGCCCCGGCGACGTCGTGACCGTGCACGTCTTTCGCCGGGACGAATTGCGGGCCTTCCGCGTCAAGCTGGGCAAGCCGCCCGCGCTGGAGTGCGTGCTGTCGATGCAGTGACGCACGCGCCGGCCTAGGCCTGCAACGCCCGCTCTATCGCCTTGGCCGCCACCACGCCGTCGGCCATGGCCGTCACGACGCACGGGTGCATGCGGCGCGCGACCTCACCCACGGCATAGCAGCCGGGCACGCTGGTGACGGCACTGTCCGGGTCGGTGCGGATGAAGCCGCGCTCGTCGCGGCGCAAGGCCAGGCCGTCGGCGAAGTCGGCGCGGGGCTCCCAGCCGTAGAACACCAGGATCAGGTCATAGGTGCGCCCCTGGACCTGCCGGGTCTCGGGATCGACCTGGTAGGCGCCCACGTGCAGGTCGCCATCGGCGACGGCGCGCACGAGCTGGCGCTGGGCGCGCACGGTGCGGGCGTAGACCTGCACGCTGGCGGCGCCGCGCCCACGCACGTAGGCGTAGTTCTCGAACGCGTTGTCACCCCCGCCCAGGATAGCCACCGAGCGGCCGGCATAGTCGGCGCGGGCGATATGCTCGCCGGGGCCGCACAACACCCCTGGCCAGGCATGGCCGGGCCGGCTGGCATCGAGCGGGCGCGGCCGCACCCCGGTGGCCAGGACCAGGGTGCGGCCCGCGTGCCGGCGCGTGGCGCCTTGCTGCAGGCAATCCACCTCGAACCCATCGGCCGCGCGGCGCACGGCCGTCACCCGCGCCCCAGTGACCACCTCGAGCCGGGTCTGCTCGCACGCCAGCTCGACGCTGCGCGCGATATTGGCGGCGACGTCGCGGCCCGTGACGGCCGGCAGCGCGACGATCCAGTCATCGCGAAACGGATTGCACGCCGTCAGGCCGCCCAGCAGCGGCGCCGCTTCCAGCAGCAACGGGGCCAGCCCCAGGCGGGCCAGCCACGTGGCACAGGAGGCGCCCGCCGGGCCGCCGCCCACGATGATGGCGTCCCAAATCGGATTCATCGGTGTCGGTTCGAGCGCACAGGCGGCCCTGGCCAGGCCGCTTGCGCGCAAAGGCTGATGCGATAAACCGGAAATTGTAGCCAGCCGCCCGGGGCGTCCGGCGGGCACACCGCATAAAATGGCGGGGCCTCATCCCGACGACAGATCCATGCCCACCCGACGCATCATATTTTCGCGGCTGGCCCTCGACGCCCGCATCGGCATCCTCGAGCATGAGCGGCGCGCCACGCAGCCGCTGCACGTGGATGCGGAAATCGACGTGGACATCACCCGCCCCGTCGACGACCATGACATCCACAGCGTGCTGGACTATCGTCGGCTGCGCGAGGCCATCGTCGCGGAATGCACGCATTCGCATGTCAACCTGATCGAGACGCTGACCGAGCAGGTGGCCGCCCGGTTGCTGGCCGACTTCAAGGAAATCCGCACCGTGAAGCTGCGCATCAGCAAGCCCATGGCCTTTTCGGACTGTGCCGCCGTCGGCGTGGAGGTCGTCGTCGGCCGCGAGGACTGAAAGCCAGGCCGGTGCCGGCACGCCCCGCAGCAAGCCATTGACCAAGCAGCCAAATATGAACGCCCCGGACCCACACATCGCAGATGCCGCGCGCACCGAACGCCGCCGCATCGAGCGCAACAAGCTGGCCAAGCGACTGCAGCGCGAAGTCGGCCGCGCCATTGCCGACTACAACATGATCGAGCCCGGCGACAAGGTCATGGTTTGCCTGTCCGGCGGCAAGGACTCCTACGGGCTGCTGGACATCCTGCTCGCGCTGCGGGCCCGCGCGCCCATCCCATTCGACATCGTCGCCGTCAACCTGGACCAGAAGCAGCCCGGGTTTCCCGCCGACGTGCTGCCCAATTACCTGCGCTCGCGCGAGATCCCTTTCCACATCGAGACGCAGGACACCTATTCCATCGTCACGCGGCTGGTGCCCGAGGGCAAGACCATGTGCTCGCTGTGCTCGCGCCTGCGCCGCGGCATCCTCTACCGCGTGGCGCGCGAGCTGGGCGCCACCAAGATCGCGCTGGGCCATCACCGCGACGACATCCTGGCGACGTTTTTCCTGAACCTGTTCTACGGCGGCAAGATGAAGGCCATGCCGCCCAAGCTGGTGTCCGATGACGGGCGCAACGTCATCATCCGCCCGCTGGCCTACGTGCCCGAGCGGGACCTGGTCGCCTACGCCGAATGGAAACAGTTCCCCATCATCCCCTGCTCGCTGTGCGGGTCGCAGGAAAACCTCAAGCGCAAGGAGGTTTCCCGCATGCTGGCAGAGTGGGACAAGAAGCACCCGGGGCGCGCCTGGAACATCTTCAACGCGCTTTCGCGCGTGGTGCCTTCACACCTGATGGACAGGGACCTGTACGATTTTGCCGGGCTCAAGCCCACGGGCGTGCCCGATCCGATGGGTGATACGGCGTTCGATCCGCCGCAGGACCTGGAGGACCACGCGGGCGACGACGCCTGCGCGGACGGCCCCGCGGCAGACTGGCCGGCCGGCGAACGACCGATCCGCTTCACTACCCTATAGCGCCGCCCGATCGCGCCGCCGACACGACCGGGACGGCGACACAAGGCCGGTGCGTGCCGGCCTCTTAGGCGGACAAGGGTTCGGAAATCTCGATCAGATTCTGGTCCGGGTCGCGCAGATAGATGGAGCGCAGGCGCGACACCGCGCCGGTGCGCTCCACCGGCCCTTCGATGATGGGCACCTGCAGCGCCTCCAAGCGCCGGATGACGTCGTCCAAGGGCACGGACGCGATGAAGCACAGGTCCAGCGCGCCTGGCGTGGGCAGATGCGCCTTGGGCTCGAACTCCCTGCCCTTGACGTGCAGGTTGATCTTCTGGTTGCCGAAGCGAAGGGCCTTGCGACCTGCGCCGAAGGTCTCCAGCGTCATCCCCAGCACGTCGACGTAAAAGCGCACGCAGGCCGCCTCGTCGGCAGTCGTCAACACGAGATGGTCGAGGTGATCGATCATGACGGCTCCTTCACCCCTTCCCATTGCGGGCCGGGCACCGAAATGTCGAACAAGGCCAGCACCCGCGCCACCGTGTGGTCGACCATTTCCTCGATGGATTGCGGCCGGTGGTAAAAGGCCGGCAGCGGCGGGAAAATCACCCCGCCCATTTCCGTCACGGCGGTCATGTTGCGCAGGTGGGCCAGGTTCAGGGGCGTTTCGCGCACCAGCAGCACCAGGCGGCGACGCTCCTTGAGGGTCACGTCGGCCGCGCGGGTAATGAGGTTATCGGAAAGCCCGTGGGCCACGGCCGCCAGCGTGCGCATCGAGCACGGCGCAATGACCATGCCAGCGGTATCGAAGGCGCCGCTGGCCAGCGTCGCGCCCACGTCGCGCACCCCGTGGGTGACGTCAGCCAGGGCATGCAGGTCCTGGCGGCTCATGCCCAGTTCATGGCGGGCGTTGAGCACGCCCGAGGCCGAAACGATGACATGTGTTTCGACGTCGGGCACCGCACGCAGCGCCTGGAGCATGCGCACGGCATAGATGGCGCCGGTGGCGCCGGTGATGGCGACCACCAGCCGGCGCGGCTGGCTCACTGGGCGGCCTCGAGCGCGCCGGCCTTCTCCAGCAGCGCCTTCAGTTCGCCGGTTTCGTTCATCTCGCCCATGATGTCCGAGCCGCCGATGAACTCGCCGTTGATGTACAGCTGCGGGATGGTGGGCCAGTTGGAGTATTCCTTGATGCCCTGGCGCACTTCCTCGTCCTCGAGCACGTTGACGGTGACGAGCTTTTTCACGCCACAGCTTTTCAGGATCTGGATGGCGCGGCCGGAGAACCCGCACTGCGGGAACTGGGCCGAGCCCTTCATGAAAAGCACCACCGGGTGCTTGGTGACGGTTTCGCGTATGAATTCCTGGACGTCGCTCATGATTCGCCTCGTTAGGCAGGGTGCAATGGATGGATTATAGGTAGCCGCCACTGATCCGCTCGATGCCGGCCAGGTCGCGCCGGCTGGCCACGTCGCGCAGCCCGGCGGCAGACAGCAATTGCCGCACGGCCCCGGCCTGGTCCCAGCCGTGCTCGACCCACAGGGCGCCGCCGGGCGCCAGCCGCTGCGGCGCGCCTTGGGCCAACACGCGCAGGGCCGACAGCCCGTCGGCGCCGTCGGTCAGCGCCATGCCCGGCTCGTGGCGCAGGTCGCCCTGCGCGAGATGGGGGTCGGCCGCGGCGATGTAGGGCGGATTGGCCACGATCAGGTCATAGCGCCCCCCTTCGGGCAGCGCCGCATACCAATCGCCCTGCAGGAACTCGACGCGCGCGCCCAGCCGGGCCGCGTTGTCGGCGGCAACCGCCAGCGCCGCGGCGCTCGCGTCGGTGGCCGTGACCCGCGCCCGCGGAAAAGCCAGCGCGATCGAGATCGCGATGGCCCCGCTGCCCGTGCCCAGGTCGACGACCGTCGGCGCCGCGCCCCCGGCAGCCAAGCTGCGCAGGTGCGCCAGGCCCGCCTCGACCAGCAGCTCGGTCTCGGGGCGGGGGATGAGGACGGCATCGGTCACGCGAAACATGTGGCCCATGAACTCGCGCTGCCCGATCAGGTAGGCCATGGGACGGCCAGCACGGCGAAGGGCGGCCAGCTCGCGAAACGTGGCCGCCGCCTGCGGCGCGACCGGATCGGTATCGTGGGCGATCAGCCAAGCGCGCGGCCGGTCCAGCACATGCGACATCAGCATGGCGGCCTCCAGGCGCGGCAGCCCGCAGCCGTCGGCCAGCTCGCGCACGGTGGCGGCCGCCTGGCCCCCGCTGCCTGTTATGTCCGCATCCATCGCGTCGTCACTCGTCGGCGAGCGCGGCCAGCTGCTCGGCCTGGTGCTCGGCGATCAGGGCGTCGGTCAGTTCGTCCAGGTCGCCTTCCATGACTTGCTGCAGCTTGTACAGCGTCAGGTTGATGCGGTGGTCGGTCACCCGGCCCTGGGGAAAGTTGTACGTGCGGATGCGCTCGGACCGATCGCCCGAGCCGACCAGGCTCTTGCGCTGGGCGGCCTCGCGGCTTTGGCGTTCGCGCTGCTCCTTGTCCTTCAAGCGCGCAGCCAGCACCTGCATGGCCTTTTCGCGGTTGCGATGCTGCGACCGATCGTCCTGGCATTCCACCACCAATCCGGTGGGCAGGTGGGTGATGCGCACCGCCGAATCCGTCTTGTTGACGTGCTGGCCGCCCGCGCCACTGGCGCGAAACGTATCGATGCGCAAGTCCGCCGGGTTGATGACGATCTCGGTGGCGGCGTCGGCCTCGGGCATGATGGCCACGGTACAGGCCGAGGTATGGATGCGCCCTTGCGCCTCGGTCGCCGGCACGCGCTGCACGCGGTGCGCGCCGGACTCGAACTTGAGCCGGCCGTACACGCCATCGCCTTCGATGCGCGCGATCACTTCCTTGTAGCCCCCGAGTTCCGAGGGGCTTTCGGACATGATTTCCACCCGCCAGCCGCGCTGCTCGGCATAGCGCGTATACATGCGCAGCAGGTCACCCGAAAACAACGCGCTTTCGTCGCCGCCGGTACCGGCGCGGATTTCCAGGAAGACGCTGCGATCATCGTCCGGATCGCGCGGCAGCAGCAGCACCTTCAGCCGACCTTCCAGCTCCTCGATCTTGGCCCGCGCCAGCTCGATCTCCTCCTGGGCCATTTCCTTCATTTCGGGGTCGGAGAGCATGGATTGCGCCGTCTCCAGGTCGGCCTCGGCCTGGGTGTACGCCTTGAAGGCCGCCACCACGGGCTCGAGCTCGGCGCGCTCGCGCGACAGCTTGCGAAAGCGGTCCATGTCCGCAGCCGTGTCCGGTTCCGCCAGCAAGGCGTCGACTTCGATCAGGCGGCGGGAAATCTGCTCCAGCCGGTTGCGCATGGAAGGTTTCATGGACGGTATCTGCGTGACGGAAATCGTTGATGGCTTGAGGGAAATCGCTTTGGCGACACGGGCGGGTGCCCGGCGGATGGCGAAGCAGCCGGGCGCCGGATCGGCCCCGGCCCGCGGCGCGGCACACGCAGCGCCGCTACCGGCGCGTATCGCGGGAAGGGAACAGGCGCGGCAGCCAGCCCAGCAACTGCTGGCGCTCCTCGCCCTCGCTGTGGTTGAGCGCGGCCAGCGGGCCGTGCAGGTACTTCTGGGTCAGCGCGTGCGAGAGCTGCTCGAGCACGGCTTCCGGGGATTCGCCGCGCGCAAGCAGGCGCCGCGCACGTTCGAGCTCGGTAGCGCGCAGCGCATCGGCGGCCTGGTGCAGGTCGCGGATCACCGGCACCAGCGCCCGTGACTGCATCCAATGCATGAAACTCTGGACGCGCGTCTCGATGATGGCCTCGGCCTGCACCACTGCGGCGCGGCGCGCATCGGTGCCGCTTTGCACCAGCTTGCCCAAGTCGTCCACCGAATACAGGTAAACGTCGTCCAGGCGCGCGACCTCGGGCTCGATGTCGCGCGGCACGGCAAGGTCCACCATGACGATGGGGCGGTGGCGGCGCACCCGCGTGGCGCGCTCGACCATCCCCAGCCCGAGGATGGGCAAGGAGCTGGCCGTACAGGACACCACCACGTCGAACTCGGCCAGCCGCTCGGGCAGGTCGGTCAGCTTCATGGTCGACGCCGCAAAGCGCCCGGCCAGCTGCTCGGCGCGCTCCAGCGTGCGGTTGGCCACCACCATGGCACGCGGCCGGCGCGCGGCAAAGTGCGTGGCGCACAGTTCGATCATCTCGCCCGCGCCGATGAACAGGGTGTGGGCCTGTCCGAGGTCGCCAAAGACCCGCTCGGCCAGCCGCACCGCGGCCGCGGCCATGGACACCGAGTGCGCGCCGATGGCCGTCTGCGAGCGGACTTCCTTGGCCACCGCGAAGGTGCGCTGGAACAGCTGGTGCAACAGCGTGCCCAGCGAACCAGCCTCGTCGGCGGCGCGCACCGCGTCCTTCATCTGGCCCAGGATCTGCGGCTCGCCCAGCACCATGGAGTCCAGGCCGCTCGCCACGCGAAAGGCGTGCCGCACCGCGCCGTCGCTTTCGTGGCGATACAGGTGAGGATCCAGGACCTGGGGCTGCAGCCGATGGAAGTCCGCAAGCCATGCGGGCAGTTCGCCGGCCACCTGCGGCTCGGCCGCGCAATAGACTTCGGTGCGGTTACAGGTCGACAGGATGGCCGCTTCCTTGACCGCGCCGCCAAACGCCGAGCGCAGCCCCTGCAGGGCCGGCTTGATGAGCTCCATCGGCATGGCCACGCGTTCGCGCACCGACACTGGGGCGGACTGGTGGTTCAGGCCGAAGGTAAGGACGTTGAGGGACATCGCACGGCGCAGCGCGCCAAGGCGCGGCGGTCGGTAAAGGGACGTGGACAGGCCAGAATTATAGTCCGGGACGAACTTTTCCTGCAGACGCCCAGGATTTCGTGTATAGTTGCGGGCTTTGCCGGCCTGGTAGCTCAGTTGGTAGAGCAGCGGACTGAAAATCCGCGTGTCGGTGGTTCGATTCCGCCCCAGGCCACCAGATCCCTTGCCTGCCAGCTCGTGCTGGCGGCAGCGAAAAGCCCCAGGCGCCGATGCGCACTGGGGCTTTTTCGTTATCCAGGCCCGCCTCGGTCTGTCACCCGCGCGCCGCGGCCCGGAGAAAGGGCCGCCGATCTCTACCGCTTCGGTTGTACAGACCGTGATCCGCCCCGCGACTCGATCAGATCCTGTTCACCAACGGCGCGCTGCGGCACCAGGGGATCGAGGCGCTCGTCGACCGGGCATTGCAAAGCGGCCACCGGTTTGCGGCCCGCTACGTGCCGGTATTGTTAACTTCCTGGCAAACGGCGTTACCGCGCCTGACTGCCGCCGACCGTGGCCAAGGATTGACCTGGGCAGCCTGATTGGGAATGCTTGTCCCCGGCTGCCGGCCAGGCGGCCGCCTGTGACGGTTCCACGCGGCGGGAGTCAAAATGGATTTTCGGCATTTGCGTTATTTCCTTGCCATCGCCGAGCGCGGCAGCGTCCGGGAGGCAGCCGAAGCGGTGCATATTTCCCAACCTGCGCTGTCGCGGCAGTTACAGGATCTGGAGGACGAGCTCGGCGCAACGCTGTTTACGCGATCAGCGCGGGGGGTCTCGCTCACGCCCATCGGTGAAGCATTCCTTGTCCATGCCAGGCAGATACTTGCCACCGCCCAGGCGTCCAAGGACCAAGTGCGGCGCATGGCGGCGGGGCTGGAGGGACGCTTGTGCCTAGGATTCGTCGAGAACGCGACCTGGGATGGCCGGCTGCCGATGGCGTTTCGGCAGTTCAAGGAAAGCGCGCCCGACGTGGACTTGGACCTGGTGCCCTTGAACAGTCCGGAGCAACTCGATCGGCTCGAGGCCGGAACGTTGGACGGCGCGCTCATCTATCCGTTTGGCGATCTTCCGGCGCACTGGCACCGCCGCCTGCTGGTCACCTATGACGTGGTCGTGGCGCTGCCCAACTCGTGGCAATTCCCATCTGGCCCGCCGCGGTCGCTGCGGCAGCTGCAAGACCGCGACTTCATCGTCTTTCCGCGCCACGTTTATCCTGCCTATTACGACCGGCTGATGGGCCAATGCCACGCCCTGGGTACGCCATTGCGCAGCATCCAGTCGGCCGCCACCGAAAGCGCCATCCTTTCGCTGGTGTCTTCCGGCATGGGTGCGGCGATCGTCAACTCGGCCAATCGCTATCGGCCGCCCGCGCTGGTGGATTTCGTGGCACTGGAGGATTTGTCCATACCGCTGCCCTTGACCTTCGTGCGTCGCGCCGCTGACCCAAACCCCGTCTTGCGCCGGTTTGAGCAAGTCCTCGAGGCGGTTTTTCCCTTGTCGTCGTGATGCCTGCAAGGCATCACTGCAGCACGCATTCGGCATTATTCAAACGAGGGACGTTATGCCATAGTGAAATCACCTGTATTTCCTTATGCATAACGCACATGACAACCGCTTTACTGCGCCGATCGCTCATCCGCACGCAGGTTGATTTCGACCGTACCGGCGTGCAATACGGCTGCCTGGAAGTGCCGTACTCGCAAAACCGGTCGGCCTACGGATACATCCCCATCCCCATCGCGGTGTTCAATTACGGAGATGGCCCGAGCCTGTTGCTGACTGGCGGCAATCACGGCGACGAATACGAAGGCCCCGTCGCGCTGACCAAACTCATGCACTGGCTGCCCGGCCAACGGCTGCGGGGACGGTTGATCATCATCCCGGCGCTCAATCTGCCGGCCGTGTTGGCCTGCTCGCGCAGCTCGCCGATCGATGGCGGGAACTTGAACCGCCTATTTCCCGGCAAGCGCGATGGCAGCGTGACGGAAATGATCGCCCATTATCTGGAAAGTGAGCTGTTCCCGCTGGTGGACGGGGCCATCGATATACACGCCGGGGGTAGTTCGTTCGATCACCTGCCCACCCTGCTGACCGCTCCCCCGCCCGCCGCACGTGCGCAATCCGATTACGAGCGCCTAGTCCGGGCTTTCGCTGCGCCAAATGCATTGGCGCTCGACATGCTGGGAGAAGACCGTACGTACTGTGCAGCGGCCACGCGAGCTGGCATTTGGTTCTTGGGTGGGGAATTTGGCGGGGGTGCGCGTTGCGACCCCGATTGCCTGGCGATCGTCGAATCGGGGCTGCGGCGCGTGCTGCACGAACTGGGCGTCACGCCTGAAGACACGCCGCCGGCCGCCGTGCACGAATCCAAGCGTTTCGTCGTCCAAGGCAGGGGGCATTACCTCCACACCCCAGAACCAGGGGTTTTCGAGCCGGTGTTTCACCTTGGGGACGAGGTCGCACAAGGGCAACTGGCAGGCCGGCTGCATTTCCCGCAGGCGCCTTGGCGCGCCCCCATCGAGCTGCGCTTCGAAAAGGAGGGCCGCGTGATGTGCGCGCGCACCTTCGCCCGCGTGGAAGCGGGCGATTGCCTGGCCATGCTCGCCAGCCAGGCGTCGTAGGCCCATCGGCGGCGGCGCCGCCATCAGGCGCCGACCACGTCAATAGAACCACGAAAAGGGGAATACCATGGATAAGACCATTGCGGCCCGGCCACCACGTGCCACCGAGAACACGGCACGGTCCATGCCGCACATCTACGTCATTCTCATGGCATGCGTCGTGCTCGCGACGCTGGCCACCCACCTGGTTCCGGCCGGCAGCTACGACCGCATTCCTGGGCCTGGCGGGCGCAGCATCGTCGACCCGGCGACCTATCACGAAGTCGCGCCTAACCCCGCCGGCCTGACGCAATTGATCATGGCCGTGCCGCACGGGCTGGCGAGCGTGGCCGACATCATCTTCTTCGTGCTAATGGTCGGCGGCTTGTTTGCGGTCCTGCGGCGCGCCGGCGTGGTCGAGCTGGCTGTGGACCGCCTGGCCAGACGCTTCGCACGGCACCCGGGCTGGCTCGTGCCCCTGCTGATGATCGTCTTTTCAGGAGTGGCCAGCGCAATCGGCACGCCCGAGTTGTCCATGGTCTACGTGCCGGTCATTTTGCCGTTGCTGATCGCGCTGGGCCATGACTCCCTGACGGCCGCCGCCGTGGCCCTGTGCTCGACGTGCGCCGGGTTTGCGGCCGGTATCCTCAACCCCTTTACCACCGCCGTTGCGCAAAAGGTGGCCGACCTGCCGCTATATTCGGGCTGGAGCATGCGCCTGGCGGTATTTGCCAGCCTATCGGCTGCCAGCATCGCCTATGTGGCCCGATACGCCAATCGCGTGCGGCGGGACCGGAGCAACAGCCTGCTGTGCGACGAAGAGAGCGAAACGGCGAAATGGTCCAAGTACCAGGAGGCCACCCTGCACGCCACGGCCAGCGCGATGACCGGGCGGCAGCGTTTGGCCGCCACAGGAGTCATCACAAGTTTCGGCGTGCTGCTGTACGGCGTGACGCAAGCCGGTTGGTATCTGCGCGAACTCTCCGGTCTGTTCCTGGTTACCGGCGTGTTGGTGGGCATGGCAGCCGGCCTGGGAGGCAACGCCATCAGCGACGCCTTTACCGAAGGGTTTCGAGACGTGCTCGTCGGCGCGATGGTGGTCGGCTTGGCGCGCGGCGTCGGCGTCGTACTGGAAAGCGCCAACGTGCTCGACACCATCGTGCACCACCTGGCCATCGTCGTCGGGCAGTTGCCGTCCTGGCTGACTGCCATCGGCATGCTGGCGTCCCAACTGGCCATCAATTTCGCGATCCCGTCTGGCAGCGCGCAAGCCTTGCTGACCATGCCCGTCATGGCGCCGCTTGGCGACATCGTGGGCGTGACGCGCCAGACCGCGGTGCTCGCCTTCCAGCTGGGGGACGGACTGAGCAACATCGTCTACCCGACGGCCGGATACTTCATGGCGACGCTGGGCATCGCCGGCGTGTCCTGGCTACGCTGGATCCGGTTCTTCCTGCCGCTGTTCGCCATCTGGATCGGGATCAGCATGGCATTCCTGGTCTACGCCCAGGCCGTGCAATGGACGGGCTAGCACGCGCCTTGCCAGGCCCCAGGTCCCGAGACACCGTCCTAATGAAAAAAGGCCGGACGGAATCCGTCCGGCCTTCCGGGCAGCAAGCCTGGACGCCTACGCCGCTGCCTGCTCCTGCCGCTTGGCGCGCAGCCGGCGCAGCAGTTGCGGGACGATGACCACCGCCACGGCGGCGATCCACAGTCCCACCGACACCGGGCTCGCGTACAGCACCGACAAATCGCCATTGGTGATGGACAGGGCCCGGCGCAGGTTTTGCTCCATCATGTCGCCCAGCACCACCCCCAGCACCAGGGGCGCCATGGGCACGCCGAACTTGCGCAGCAAGTAGCCCAAGGTACCGATGCCGACGACCATCAGCAGGTCGAACGTGCCAGCGTTGATGGCGTACACCCCGATGTAGCTGATGCTGAGGATGCCGGGCACCATCAGCCAGCCCGGCACGGACAACACTTTGGAAAACACCCGCACCATGGGCACGTTCATCAGGAAGAGCAGCACGTTGGCGATGAACAGCGAGGCGATCAAGCCCCAGACCAAGTCGGGTTTGGTGTCGAACAGCGCCGGGCCCGGGGTGATGTTGTAGAGGGTCAGCGCCCCCATCATCACGGCGGTGGTGCCCGATCCCGGCACGCCCAGCGTCAGCATGGGCACGAAGGACCCGATGGCCGAGGCCGTGGCCGCCGACTCGGGTGCGACCAATCCGCGCATGTCGCCCTGGCCGAATTTGGCGTTGGGATCCTTGGCCTCGTTGATCCGCTTTTCTTGCGAATACGCCACGGCCGCGGCAACGCTCGCGCCGGCGCCAGGCAGCACGCCCACGCCAAATCCCACCAGCGAGCTGCGACCGATGCTCGCGGCGGTGAATGCCAGCTCTTTCAGGTTGAACAGCTTGCGGCCGCTGGATTTGACCTCGACGCTGTGGCCGGCGGCGACCTTCTCGAGCATTTCCAGCATTTCGGCCACGGCAAACAGGGCAATGACCACGACCACGAAGTCGATGCCATCGGCCAGGTGCACGGAGTCGAAGGTGTAGCGGTAGACGCCCGAGTTGGCGTCCACGCCGGTCGTCGAAATCCCCAGGCCAATCATGGCGGCCAGGGTGCCCTTGATCGGCTGCTTGCCGAGCAGGCTGGTCAGGCAGCAAAACGCGAACACCATCAGCACGAAGTACTCGGCCGGCCCGAAGGCCAACGCCCACTTGGCCAGCAAGGGCGCGAGCAAGACGATGCCGATCACCGACACGATGGCGCCGACGAAGGCCGATGCGGCCGACAGCGACAGCGCGACGTTGGCCAGGCCCTGGCGCGCCAGCGGATAGCCGTCGAGCGTGGTCATAATGGCGCTGGCTTCACCTGGCACGTTGAGCAGGATGGAGGTGATGCGCCCGCCGTATTCCGCCCCGACATACACCGCAGCCAGCAGGATGAGCGCCGTCTCGGGCGGCAGGTTCATCGCGAAGGCGATGGGAATCAGCATGGCCACGCCGTTGATCGGCCCCAGCCCCGGCAACACGCCGACCATGGTCCCGATGAAGGAACCAATGGCTGCGACCAACAGGTTGGTCAGCGAGAACGCAACGCCAAAGCCGATGGACAGATGGTCGATGAGGCCGCTCATAGCAGGTCTCCCAACAGGCCGGCGGGCAGCACCACGTCCAGCACCTTATCGAACAGCACGTAGAAGAACACGCCCATGACCAGGCCGCCGACCGCGCACTTAAGCCAACTGCCGCCGAACAGGCGGCCGACGAACATCGTCATCAACGCGGTGGCGATGAGAAAGCCCAGCCACTGGAACAAAAACGCGTAGGCTGCGGCCACCAGCACCATCATGGCGATGCGCGCATTGGCGCCGGGCGGATTCGGCTCGACGGGGTTACCCCCCTTGATCGCCAGGCGCAGCCCGCACAGGCCGATGACCAACGCGATCAGCATCGGAAAGGCGCGTGGCCCGACGGGTTCGTAGGCGAACGGCGCCTCGATGTCCCAACCCGTCCAGGTCATGAGCGCGGCCAAGACCAGGGCAGCGATGCCCAAGGTTCGATCGTTCATGATCAGCATCCAAGAATTGGTAAGCCGCGCGGGCTTGGTACCCATGCCCGGCAGCCCGGGTGACAGGGCGGCGTCGCGCCGCCCCCTTGGCGTGCAGGCTTACTTCTTGATCAGCCCGAAGCTGTCGGCCAGCTCGTGGTAGATCTTGACGCGCTCCTTGACGTACGCGTCCAGCTCGGCGCCGGTCTTGTTGAAGGGGAACAGGCCCTGTTGCTCACGCAGCTTGGCATACTCGGGCGAGGACAAGGTCTTGTCGAAGGCATCGACCCAGAACTGGTAGGCCTCGTCGGAAACCTTCGGGCCCACGTAGAAGCCGCGGATGATGGGCCATTCGATGTCATAGCCCTGTTCCTTGGCCGTGGGCACGGAATTGAGCTTGCCCGGCAGGCGCTCGCTGTTGAAGACGGCCAGCACGCGGATGGGCGCGCCGCCTTCGAGCATGGTGAAGGCCTCGGCCGCATCGCCCATGTAGGCCTGGATGTGGCCGCCGCGCAGGGCCGTGACGGCCTCGCCGCCGCCCTCGAACGCCACGAAGCGCATCTTGCGGTAATCCACGCCGGCGGCCTTGGCCGTCAACGCAGCCTTCATCCAATCCTGGCTGCCCACGGTGCCGCCTGCACCCAGCACGATCCTGGTGGGATCCTGCTTGAACGCCTCCATCAGGCTTTTCAGGTCCTTGTACGGCGAATCGTCACGCACCACGGCCACGCCGTAGTCGGTGCCGATACCGGCCAGCCAACGCACGTCATCGGCGGTGTACCTGCCGAACTTGCCCTGCGCCAGGTTCAGCAGCGACCCGCCGGAGAAGGCGACGATGGTACCGGGCTCACCGGGCCGTTGGGCGACGATGTTGTTGTAGGCCACCGCGCCGATGCCGCCTGGCATGTAGACGATGCGCATGGGTTCCTTGAGCGCGCCGCTTTGCTTCAGGCCCTCGACGGCCAGGCGGCAGGTCAGGTCGAAGCCGCCACCGGGCTGGGCCGGGGCAATGCATTCGGGACGACGCGGCTCTTCGGCGGCCTGGGCCGCTGCGCCCGCGAACAGCGCGCCAACGCCGATGGCCGCCGCCAGGCGGAACTTGAGAAAAGATGGCATCTCGGTCTCCGTGTAATTGCTTGTAGACGTTGTGATCGCACGCGGCCGGGAGCGAAGCAGCCCGTGCCACGGGTCAAGACGGTACCGAATGCAGCCTTTCCGGAACCTTTCAATGGGCGGCAATTTTGTGCCGCAGCGCAGCATCCGGGAAGGATTTAAGGGTAAACACCAATGCCGCGCGCATGCCGGTTTGGGATTCGCGGTTCTCCAGCACCAGCCGGCCGCCGTGGATTTCGACGATGGTGCCGACGATGGCCAGCCCCAGGCCCGCACCCGGCTTATTCTTGCCGGCCGCGCCGCGGCGAAACCGCACGCTGGCCCGGGCGATGTCTTCCGGCGACATGCCGGGCCCGCAGTCTTCGACGACGACCCGGGCCTCGCGCGTGCCGCCCTGCACGCGCACCGTCACTTGGCTGCCGGGCGCGGTGTAGCGGATGGCGTTATCGACCAGGTTGCTCAAGGCCTCGCGCAGCAGCCAGTCCACGCCCTTGATGCGGACCGCCCCGCCGGGCGCCTCCAGGCCCAGGTCGAGGTTGCGTGCCCGCGCCGCGGGCAACAGCGCGCGGATGACGCCTTCGGCCATCGCCGCCAGGTCGACTGGCTCCGGCACCAGGCCACCCTCGGCCAGCGATGCGTCCTTGGCGCGCGCCAGGGCGAGCATCTGGTTGGTGGTGCGCACCGCCCGGTCCAGGCCTTCCTGCATGGCCAGCAGAACGGCGCGGACCTCTTGCGGATCGGCCTCGCGCAAGGCATAGGCCGTCTGCGTACGCAGCACCGACAAGGGTGTGCGCAGCTGGTGCGAAGCATCGTCCAGGAACTGCCTTTGCAGCCTGGCCTGGGTGGCGAATCGCGCCATGTGCAGATTGACGGCGTCGACCAGCGGGCTGACCTCGCGCGGAATATCCTGCGCCTGTACCGGACGCAGGTCATCGGCCGAGCGCCTTTCGACTTCCTGGCGCAGCCGCTCCAGCGGCCGCACGGCCTTGAACACGGTCCAGACCACCACCAGCACGACGATGGCAATGACCACGACGTCGCGCTCGACGGCGCGCACCAGCGCGCGCTGCAGGAAGTCCTGCCGGGACTCCAGCGTTTCGGCCACTTGCACGATGACGCGCCCGCCTGCATTGTCGTACAGCGGCGGATCCATCGGCCGGGCCAGCGCCGCCACCCTCAACGGCATGCCCTGGTATTCGGCGTAGAAGAACTGCGGCTGGCCGGAGACCAGCGGCTTGTCCGGCAACGGCAGGCCAGGGCTGCCGATCTCGGCCAACCCATCCTCGGTGGCCACCCGGTAATACACCTGGCCGTTGGCGGTCAGCTCGAAAAACTCGAGCATCAAGTAGGGCTGCTCCAGGGCCAGGCCGCCGCTTGCGGTGGATATGTTGTGGTCGATCGAGCGCAACGCCCCCGATAGCGACCGGTCGTAAGCCAGGTCGACCTGCTGGCGCAGCTGAAAGTTGGACAGCCACAAAGCCGCCAGCATGATGCAGACCAACGCCGGCACCAGCCGCCACAGCAGCAGCGATTTCAGCGTACGCGGCTGCGCCGGCTTGGACCGCTTGCGCAGCCTAGCGATCACCGACGGCCTCCAGGCTGTAGCCTATGCCGCGCAGGGTGACGATCTGCACGCCCGTGTCGGTCAGCTTCTTGCGCAGCCGGTGGACCAGGACCTCGATGGCTTCCAGGTTGACGTCCGAGTCATCGGTCTGGATGCGATCGAGGATTTGTTGCTTGTTCAAGGGTTCGCCGCTGCGCTGGATCAGCGCGCGTAGCACCGCGTGCTCGCGCGGAGACAGCTGCAGGGCCTGGCCCCGCACCGTAAACCGCTGCGCCGACGTGTCCAGCACCAGGTCGCCCAGTGCCAGGCGGGGATGCTCGCGGCCGCGGCTGCGGCGTATCAGCGCCGTCAGCCGGGCTTCCAGCTCCTCGAGTACGAAGGGCTTGGGCAGGAAATCGTCGGCGCCCTCGTGCAGGGTGCCGACCCGCTCTGCCAGCGAATCGCGCGCCGTCAGCACCAGCACCGGCGTGCGGTCATCGCGGGCGCGCATCTTGGACAGCAGGGTATGTCCATCCATGCCAGGCAGGCCCAGGTCGAGGATGACCGCATCGAACTCTTCCATCGCGAGCCGGCGCTCGGCCAACACCCCATCGTCGGCCCACTCCACCACGAAGCCGGCATGGCGCGCCAGGCTGCGCGACAGCCACCTGGCGAGCTCGGCTTCGTCTTCTATGAGCAGGATACGCATGGCGGCAATGTTGGCATCGATGCGACGAAGGCCGGCCCGCGGGTCGGGCGTCTTCGTCGGCTGGCGCGACTACGTCAACGGCGGCGCGACAGCAGGAAACGGCCTGCGAAAGGCCGTAGCGATTGTAATCCCGCCTGGTGCGGCATACGCCGCCCCGGCCTGGCCATGCGGCGTGGAGGCCCTGGACCTGGTGCCCTGTCACTGCGACGTCGATTGACGCTTGGCGCACGCTGCGCCCATCACGAAGCCGCTGCCTGGGCACCTGCCTCAGTCGAACCGCTCAGGGGAAAACGGCGTGATATCGATGTGAGGCGGCTTGCCCGAGATGACCTCTGCGATCACGCGACCCATAACTGGGCCCGCGCTCATCCCGAAGTGCGAGTTGCCGAACGCAAAGAACGCATTGCTTCGCTTTGGCGCACGACCAAGAACCGGCAATCCGTCCGGCAACGTCGGCCGGTCTCCATACCAGCGTGACACCTTGGCCAGGCTGACGCTCGGGAACATACGCTGCGCCTGCCTCTCCAGCACTGCAGTGCGGCGCCAGTTTGGCTTGGCGTCGGCGCCGGCATATTCAGCGGTTCCCGCCAGGCGCAGTCCCACGTTCATCGGAGCACACGCAAACTTGGCATCGACGTGGGTGACGGGGATGCGCGGCATGACGCCGGGGTCGGCGATCGTGATGTGATAACCGCGCTCGTGCTCGATTGGCACAGGCGTACCCAGCTGCTCGGCGAGCTTGCCTGACGCCGCACCCGCGCAGATGAGCACATGTTCCACCGGTTGAGGTACGCCATCGATGACGACGGCGGCAACCCGTTGGTCATTGAAGCGAAAGCCTGTCACCTTGCCGCGCAAGAAGGTTGCACCTTGCCGAATCGCCTGATCGGCCATCAACCGGACCAGCTGGTGGGGATTACGCGTCCGGCCGTTGTCGGGAAGCAGCATCGCGCTCTTGAAAATTGGCGCCAACGCGGGCTCCAGATCGCGGATTTCTCCTTCCTTAAGCAGCACCGTGCGCACGCCTGCTGCCTCACGCATGAACTGTGATAACAACGACCCCTGCGCGGCGTCCGGCTTCTCGGACACGTACAGCTGTCCGCAACGCTCGATCAGGTCCGCCGCGGGCGTGCCGCGCGTCAGTGCCTCATAGGCGTCGAACGTGCCGCGATGCAGCGCCCGCATCGCCAACGATGTTTTAAGCGCCTGTTCCGTGCTGCTATGGCGCGCCAACTTCATCAGCCACGGCGCCACCTTCGGAAAATATCCGGGCCGCACGGATAGCGGGCCTTCGGGGTCGAGAAGCCAGCGTGGTGCCTGGCACACGACACCCGGGATGGTGTAAGGCACGACCGCGCCCGGGCTGATATTGCCAGCGTTGCCAAAGCTCGCTCCCTCGCCTATCCCGCGCGCATCGACCAGCGTCACCGAAAAGCCGGCACGTTGCAGCCACAGCGCCGACGAGACACCGACGATGCCTGCTCCAATGATGGTGACTTCCACGCTTTGCCCCGCCTATTGAACCTGGATGCGCCGCTCGCGGATGATGGCGGCGAACTTTTCGGCTTCGCGATCCATGAAGGCGGCCACCTCTTGGGGCGACTTGGCCGACTCGGGCTCCACACCCAGCTTGATCATCTTTTCACGGATCTCGGGAGAGGCCAGGACTTCCCCGATCGCCACATTGAGCCGCGCCACCACGTCAGGCGGCGTACCTGCCGGTGCTTGGATCGTTTCCCAGGTCACGATCTCGTAGCCATCCACGCCCGATTCAGCGATCGTGGGCACATCGGGCATCACCGAGGCACGCTTGGCGCTGGACACCGCGATGGCACGCAACTTGCCCTCCTTGACCAGCGCAACGGCCGAACCGATACCAGGCATCATCATCGTGACCTGGCCGCCCATGACATCGACCAGTCCTGGTGCGCTGCCCTTATACGGCACGTGCAACATGTCCAGGCCCGTCTTGGCCAGGAACTGTTCTGCCGCCAAGTGCGCAGCACTGCCCACACCAAAGCTGGCGTAGCTCAGGCGGTTGGGCTGACTCTTGGCGTACGCGACCAGTTCTTCGATGTTACTCGCAGGAACCTGATTGTTCGTGACCAGTAGCAGCGGAATGGAATTGATCAACGCAACCGGAACGAAATCTTTCTTGACGTCATAGCTGACCGCCTGCAGCGCAGGGTTGATCACGAATGACGCCGATGTGTAGAGCAGCGTGTAGCCGTCGGCGGGTTGGCCCTTGACGTACTGGGTCGCAATGATGGTGTTGGCCCCCGGCCGGTTTTCGACCACCACCGATTGCCCGAGTTTTTCCCCCAACCCAGATGCGATCAGGCGGGCCACCGCATCAGACCCGCCGCCGGCAGCAAAGCCCACTACCAACCTAATGGAGCGATCGGGGTAGGACTGCGCCTGTGCCGATACCCCAAAAGAACCCGCCAGCATGCCGGCACAGGAAAGCAACACCGCCAGGCGCGTGACGGTTCGACCAAAGACTTTCATTTGCACCCCCTTGCGTTAATCGCTTATCAAACCTCTTGGCAGGTCGATGGCATAAGCGCTCGCCGCATCCGCCACGCCGATGTGCAGTAATCATGCGCACATTTCCGCAGCAGGACTATTCAAAATAATGCCCTTGCTTATGTTTAAATGTTATGTATGAAGCCGACCCTGAACCTGCGACAGGTCGAAGCGTTCTACTCAGTCATGCAAACGGGCACGGTCGTCGGCGCCGCGCGCTTGATGAACATCACGCAGCCAGCGGTCAGCCGTGCGATCGCGTTGCTGGAGCTGCGCATCGGCTATCAACTGTTTGAGCGGCGCGGCAGGCGCTTGGTCCCCACGCCCAATGGCGAAGCGCTGTATCGCGAAGTCGAATCCGTATACGGCAGCCTGGATCGCATCGCGCAAGCTTCCCAAGACATCCGCTACCAACGGGCGGGAGCCCTGCGTATCGCCACCATGCCGGCGCCGGCACAAGGCTTGGTGCCGCGCGCCATCGCGCGCCTTGTGGCATCCCGGCCTGGCGTCTCTGTCTTCGTCCAGAGCATGCCTTCCCGGCAAGTCGCCGAAGTGGTATCGACGCGGCAGTTCGACATCGGCGTCGTAGAGATGCCGCTATCGCGGCCATCGATCGCGATTGAGCCGCTGGACCCAGCGCCGACGATGGCAATAATCCCGGCCGGTCACCGGCTGGCAGTGAGGCGACGGATTGCCCTCAAAGACCTCGCCGGGGAACGGCTGGTGCTGCTATCACAGCACAGCTTCCTGAGGTACAAGATCGATGATGCGCTATCGAAGCAGGGCGTCGAATTCCAAGTCGCCGCGGAGACACCCAATTCCCTGGTGGCGTGCGCGCTGGTCGCCGCCGGCATCGGCATCGCTATCGCATCGCGCTGGACGGCGGAATCCTTTTTAGGACCGCGGGTGGTCGTGCGCCCGATGACGGAAAAATTGACTTCCGAGACCGCCATCATCTTTCCAGAACCTGGCGTGCGGTTGCCCCTGGCGGAATCCTTTGCCCAAGAACTGCGGCGCGAGGTCCGGCAATCGCTGACGGCGGGCTGACAATCGGCGCCTTTCAGCCCAGGGCCGCGACCACCGACCCTTCGACGCACACCGCCACCGCGGCGCCGTCGCCGGGGTGCACCATGTATCCACCGGTAAAGGCCGAAAACGCAGGCAGCACCGTCATGCCCGGTCGCAGCCAGAAGGCCGGCCACGTCCGCGGCAAGCCAGGCATACGCGCCTTCGGATGCACGTGCCCGGCAATGACGTGGCGGCCCTGCGCGTCAGTCTGCGGCAGGTGGCGGAAAACGAAGGGGCCGTCGGCATATGCTTGGCCCAGCTGGCATAGGCCTAGGTCGTCACCGTCTAGCGCGCGGTCGTGGTTGCCGGCAACCGCGGCGACGTCCAGCGCGGAATGCGCCTGCCGCCACTGCGACCAATCGTCGCGCCAGCCCGCCTGCGAGGCCAGACCGTGCAGGACGTCGCCCACTATCCACAATTCGCGCGCACGGGTGGCCATCAACAGGGCGGACAGCCTGGCCAGGTCGTCGCGGGTGGCTCCGCGCGGCACGGCGATACCAGCTCGCCGGAAGACGTGCCCCTTGCCCAGGTGAAGGTCGGCGATCACCAGACGGTCGCGTGCCGGCCAGTACAAGGCGCGCCCTGCCAGCAGGCACACCGGTTCCCCGGCCAGCTCTACGCGCAGCGCCCCCTCACCCCAGCCGTGCATAACGCGCCTGCAACTGTTCTGCGGCACGCCGCACGCGCGCCTGCCAGGTTTCGGTACTGAGCTGCCCGCGTAGGCTTTCCGTCCAAAGCGCAAACGACAGGGGGGTCAACGCAGGCGGCGCAATCAGCGCAAGCGTACGCGCCTGGCAGTCGCGCAGCACCGCCTCCAGCCGCGGGGCCTGCAGCTCGCGCTCGAAGACTTCGCGCTCGGCCTGCTGCAGCAGCAGGTGGTCCGGGTCGTAGCGGCGCAGCACGTCGTAGAGCAGGCCACTGGAAGCCTGCACCTGGCGCAGCGAGCGCGCCTGCCGGCCGGGCAGCGACGGCGTCAGCAGCCCGGCCACGCGCGCGATCTCGCGGAACTGCCGGCGCGCCAGCTCGCCCAGGTTGACGCCGTCGCGCAGATCGCCGGCCATGTCCTGCGGGCTGAGCAGGCGGCGCAGCAGCGCTTCGTCGAGGTGCGCCGGCAGGGACAGCGTGAGCATCAAGCCGTAGTCGTTCACGGTGTACGAGAAAGTGTTGGCCTGCAGCCTGCCCCATCGCAGCGCCATGATCGCCGCCATGCCCTCGTGCACGGCGCGTCCCGCGAACGGAAACAGAAATAAGTGCATGCCGCGTCGCGTGCGGACACATTCCGCGAGCAGCCGATCCTTGCCGGGCATCGCGCCGGCAGCATGCTGGATCCGCAGCAACGGTGCGGCTGCGCGCATTTCCAGACTGTCGCCCGGATCGGCGAACAGCTGCTCGACCTCTTTGCCCAGCTGCGTCGACAGCGGCATGCGCCCGCCTTGCCAGGTTGCCGCCGGGCCGCTGCTCGTCTTGGCGCGCCGTACGTAGGCGGTCATCCCTTCCAACCGCGCCAGTTGCAGCGTACGGCCGGCGAACTGGAAGCAATCGCCCGGCCGCAGCCGCGCCACGAAGCTTTCTTCCACCGACCCGAGCTCGCCGCCGCGCAGGTATTTGATCGACACGGCCCCATCGGCGGTAATGACGCCGATCGACAGGCGATGGCGCAAGGCCACGCGGCGGTCATGCACGCGGCAGCAGCCGTCGGGGTCGCGCGTGACGCGCCGGAATTCCGGATACGCAGCCAGCGCCGTCCCGCCCTGGGTGACGAAATCGAGCACCGCCTGCCAATCGCATCGGTCCAGGCCCGCAAAGGCGTGGGTATTGCGCACCTCGCCGTAGAGCGCGTCAGGGTCGAAGCCGCCGCCCAACGCGAGCGTGACCGCATGCTGGGCCAACACGTCCAGGCAGCCGCGCAGCGGCGTGCGCGCCTCGATTTCTCCCCGGGCAATGACGCGCCGGGCAGCGGCGTACTCGACGAGTTCCAGCGCTTGCGCGGGCACGCACAAAACGCTGCCCGATTCGCCTGGGCGATGCCGCGCGCGGCCGGCGCGCTGCAGCAGCCGCGCGGCGCCCTTGGGGCTGCCGACCTGCAGCACCTGATCGACCGTCGGGAAATCGACGCCCAGGTCCAGGCTGGAGGTCGCCACCACGCAGCGAACGCGACCCGCGCGCAGCCCCTGCTCGACCTCAGCGCGCAACTTGGACTGCAGCGAGCCGTGGTGCAAGGCGAGCGTCGACAGGTCTTCCGGCCAGACCGAGGCCAGCGCCCGATGCCACAGCTCGGCCTGCGCGCGGGTGTTGGTAAAGAGCAGGCTGGTGCGCGTCCGGAACACGTGCTTGAACACTTGCGGCAACAAGGTCAAACCCAAATGTCCGGCCCACGGCAGGTTGCGGCCGCCATCGGGCAGCAACGTGGCGATGCGCACCTTGCGGGGTCGCACGCCGGACACCATCGCCGCATCTGGCGCGTTGGGCAGCAACACTTCACGCGCCTGCTGCAAGTTGCCGAGGGTCGCCGACAGGCCCCAGGTCAACACGCCGGCGGACAACCGTCGCAAGCGTGCCAGGCACAACTCAAGCAGGACGCCGCGTTTGCTGCCGAGCAATTCGTGCCATTCGTCGACGACGATGCAGCGCAGGACTTGAAACCGCGCCGGCGCATCCGCGTACGACAGCAGCAAGGCAAGGGATTCCGGCGTGGTCACGAGCACCTCGGCCTTGCCCTGCCGCGCCAGCCGCTTGTCCCGGGCGCCAGCGTCGCCCGTGCGCATGGCCACGGTCCAGTGCAGGCCGACGTCCTTGACCAACTGCGACAAGGCCTGCGTCGTGTCGACGGCCAGCGCGCGCAGCGGCGTGACCCACAGCACGTGCGGCCCGGCACCTGTAGGCACAGCGCCCGCGCTGCCGTCATCGGCCAACGCCTGCAACAAGGGCCCGCCGATCGCCGCCAGCGTCTTGCCGCTGCCAGTCGGCGTATGCAACAGCCCTGACTGTCCACCCAGGTAGCGTCGCCATACTTCGCGCTGAAAGCGCGCGGGTTTCCAGCCGCGCGCCGCAAACCATTGAATCAACGGCCCGTCCCAGGTGCGCCGGGTCCGCCTCATCGTGCCATCGCCTTCAAGGTGTCCAGCCGGTCGGCTTGTGCCGCCGGCTTGTCGCGGCGCCAGCGCAGGATGCGCGGAAACCGCAGCGCCACACCGGACTTGTGGCGATTGGACACGTTGACCGCTTCGAAACCGAGTTCGAACACCTGTACCGGCTCGACGGCGCGCACGGGCCCGAAACGATCCATCGTATGCGCGCGCAGCCAGCGATCCAAGGCCAGGATTTCCTTGTCATCCAAGCCTGAATACGCCTTGGCCACGGGCACCAGCGTGTCGCCCTGCCACACGCCGAAGGTGTAATCGGTGTACAGCGTGCTACGCCGGCCGTGGCCGGGCTGCGCATAGAGCAGGACCGCGTCGATGGTCAGCGGGTCGATCTTCCACTTCCACCAATCCCCGCGCACCCGGCCGCTGCGATACGGTGAGGCGGCGCGCTTGAGCATGAATCCTTCCACCCCACGTTCGCGCGAGGTCCGGCGCAGCGCGTCGGCCGCATCCCAGCCGGCAGGCGACAACAGGGGTGAAACCGCGATGCGGGGGTCAGCTTGGCCGCGCAGCAACGCTTCCAACAAGCGGCGACGCTCACGCAGCGGCTGCCCGCGCAAGTCGTTGCCGTCGATTTCGAGCAGGTCGTAGGCGAGCAGCCGCACGGGCGCGTGAGCCAGCCACCTGGGCCCCGGCTTGCGCCGCTGGATGCGCGTCTGCAACGCCGCAAAGGGCAAAGGGCCATCGTCGCCGTCGCGCCAGGCCAGCAATTCGCCATCCAACACGCCGTCCGCGCCGAACGCGGCCGCGGCGGCTTCAACCTCGGGAAACCTGCCGTCCAAGCGCTCCTCGCCGCGCGACCACAGCGCCACCTCGCCGTCGCGCTTGATCAGCTGCACCCGGATGCCGTCCCACTTCCATTCGACGAGCCAATCGGCTATGGGGCCAAGGCCGGCCGGACCGCCCTCCAGCGGCGAGGCTAGGAAAAATGGATAAGGCTGGCGACGATCGGACGGCAGCTCCCCGGGTTCGAGCAAATCGCGAAAAAACACCTCGCTGGGCGACCACGGCCCGAGCATGCGCTGGGCGATCCGCGCAATCGGCAAGCCCGACATTTCTGCCAGCGCCTGCTGCACCGTCCGCTGCGACACGCCTACCCGCAGCGAGCCAGTCAACAGCTTGTTCAACACCAGCCGCCCGGCAAAGTCCAGCCCCTGCCAAGCCGCAATGACGACCTGCCGGCGCTCGTCAGCATCGCGGTTGGCCACCGGCAGCAGGACGTTTTCGATCCAGTCGGCCAGGCCGAGCGCCGGCGCCGGTGCGCACGGATCGGGAACCAGCAGCGCCAGCGTTTCGGCCAAATCGCCGACCTGGTCATAGCAGGCATCCACCAACCACGGCGGTGTACCGGTCGCCTGTGCAGCCCAGGCGCGAAGCTCGGTCGACGCAGCAATCTTGCGCCCCGCACCACCCACCTTGCCGCCCGAAAACAAGTACAGCGCCCAGGCCGCATCCCGCGGCGGCGCCTGCCTGAAGTAGGCGATCAGCGCCGCGCGCTTGTCCAACGTAGCAGTCGAGCGGTCGAGTTCCTGGTATAGCGCCGCAAATCGCTTCATCGACCAGCGCCCCCGGTTTAGGCTTCGTCGCCAAACGGCGTGGCCAATGCATGGGCGGCCACCCCGGACTCGTTCAAGGTACGCACCAGCGCATGGGTGTCGCCGTGCGTGGCGATCACGCGCGAGGCGCCGGTCTGGCCGATGGTTTGCAGCAAGGCCGGCCAATCCGCGTGATCGGACAGTACGAAACCACGGTCCAAATTGCGGCGCTGCCGGTTACCGCGCAGGCGCATCCACCCCGATGCAAAGCCTAGCTGGGCGCGGCGAAACCGCCGCAGCCAAGGGCTGCCCGCCGCCGACGGCGGGGCCAGGATCAGCTCGCCGGCGTAGCCATTGTCCGCGGGCGCCGCATCCGCATTGCCCACCATGCCTGTATCGGCCATCTCGATGCCTACCTGCCGGTAGACCGCCACGCCCGATTCGATCGCGCCGTGCAAGTAAACCGGGCGGTCCATGTACGGCTTGAGCTCCGCGAGCAAGCGTTGCGCCTTGCCCAGCGCGTAGCAGTAGACGATGGCCGCTTCGCCGCGTGCAGCGCAATGGTCACGCCACTGCACGATCTCGCGCGCCACCTCTGACGCGTCCGGCCAGCGGTAGATGGGCAACCCAAAAGTCGCCTCGGTGATGAAGGTATCGCAGCGCACGACTTCGAAGGGCCGGCAGGTCGGGTCGGCCTGGCGCTTGTAGTCGCCCGACACTACCCACACCCTGCCTTCGGCCTCGATCCGCACCTGCGCCGAGCCCAGCACATGTCCCGCCGGATGCAGCGACACGCGCGCACGGCCCAGGATGAACGGTTCGCCGTACTCGTGCACGCGATAGTCCTGTTCGCCCAGCCGCCAGCGCAAAATGGGCAGGCCGTCAGCGCTGACGTGGTAGCAGCCCATGCCCAGCCGGGCATGGTCGGAATGGCCGTGCGTGATCACCGCCGTCGGCACCGGCCGCCAGGGGTCGATGTAGAAATCGCCAGGCGGGCAATACAAGCCTTCCGGGCGTTGCTGCACCAGGTCGGACATCGCGGCTCCCGGTTGCGGCGGCGCATCGCGCGCCGCGCCATCAAGGGGTTATACCCTGGGCAGGCATGGGAACCGGTATCCGATTCTTGCAGGTCTTGGATGCGCGCGGCTTGAAAAGCCTATACCAACACCCTCTCAATCCCCCCCGCATTGGCTTGCCGGACATAGTCCTGCATCCAATCGGGGCCCAGGATGTGGCGGGCCATTTCGACCACGATGTAGTCCGCCTGGGCGCCGGTGTCCTGCTGATAGCGTGACAGCCCTTGCAGGCAGGACGGGCAGGACGTCAGCACCTTGACCTTGCCGTCGTAGCCGTCGCCGCGCACGGCGCTCATGCCCTTGGCCAGTTCTTCCTGCTTGCGGAAGCGCACCTGGGTGGAGATGTCGGGCCGTGTGACGGCCAGCGTGCCCGATTCGCCGCAGCAGCGGTCGGACTTTATCGCGCCCTCGCCCACCAGCGAGCGCACGGTCTTCATCGGATCCTGCAGCTTCATCGGGGTGTGGCAGGGGTCGTGGTACATGTAGCGCACGCCCTGCACGCCGTCGAGCTTGATGCCTTTCTCGAGCAGGAATTCGTGGATGTCGATCAGCCGGCAGCCGGGGAAGATCTTGTCGAATTCGTATCCGGCAAGTTGGTCGTAGCAGGTGCCGCAGCTGACCACCACGGTCTTGATGTCCAGGTAGTTCAGCGTGTTGGCCACGCGGTGAAAGAGCACCCGGTTATCCGTGATGATTTTCTCGGCCTTGTCGGTCATGCCGTTGCCGCGCTGCGGATAGCCGCAGCATAGGTAGCCGGGCGGCAGCACGGTTTGCACGCCGGCGTGCCAAAGCATGGCCTGCGTGGCCAGCCCCACCTGCGAGAACAGGCGCTCCGATCCGCAGCCGGGAAAGTAGAAGACGGCCTCGCTGTCGACGGTGGTCGTCTGGGGGTTGCGGATGATGGGAACGTAGTTGGGGTCTTCGATGTCGAGCAGCTTGCGCGCGCTTTGCTTGGGCAGGCCGCCAGGCATCTTCTTGTTGACGAAGTGGATGACCTGCTCGCGGATGGGCGGCTTGCCCACGGTGGCCGGCGGCGCCTCGGTTTGCTTGCGCGCGACCTTGGCCAGCAGGTCGCTGGCCATGCGCTGCACCTTGTAGCCCACGCCGACCATGGCCGCGCGCGTGGCGTTGATGGTGGCCGGGTCCTTGGCGTTGAGGAAGAACATGGCCGCGGCGGTGCCAGGGTTGAAGGACTTCTTGCCCATGCGGCGCAGCAGCGCACGCATATTCATGGACACGTCGCCAAAGTCGATGTCCACCGGGCAGGGCGTGTAGCACTTGTGGCAGACGGTGCAGTGGTCGGCGACGTCCTCGAATTCCTCCCAGTGCTTGAGGCTGACGCCGCGGCGGGTCTGCTCCTCGTACAGGAAGGCCTCGATCAGCAGCGAGGTGGCCAGGATCTTGTTGCGCGGCGAGTACAGCAGGTTGGCGCGCGGCACGTGCGTGGCGCACACCGGCTTGCACTTGCCGCAGCGCAGGCAATCCTTGATGGAGTGCGAGATCGAACCGATGTCGCTTTGCTGCATGATGAGCGACTCGTAGCCCATCAGGTTGAAGCTGGGCGTCCAGGCGCGGCGCAGGTCGGCGCCGGGCATCAGCTTGCCGGCGTTGAAGCGGTTGTGCGGGTCGACGCGCCGCTTGTATGCCTGGAAGGGGGCCAGCTCCTGTTCGGTCAGGAACTCGTACTTGGTCAGGCCGATGCCGTGCTCGCCGGAGATGACGCCATCCAAGTCGCGCGCGATTTGCATGATGCGCGCCACGGCCTGGTTGGCCTCCTGCAGCATTTCGTAGTCGTCGGAGTTGACCGGGATGTTGGTGTGCACGTTGCCGTCGCCGGCGTGCATGTGCAGCGCGACGAACACCCGACTCTTGAGCACGCGGTCATGGATGGCCTGCATCTCGGCCAGCACGGGCGCGCAGTCCGCGCCCGCGAACAGGCGCTCCATATGCGCACGAATCTCGGCCTTCCAGGACACGCGCACGGTGCGGTCCTGCACCACGTCGAACACGCGCGCCTGGGGCTGCGCGGCGACGCGCTCGCGCAGCGCCGGCAGGACCGCGTCCATGCCAAGCTGCGCCAGCTCGGGCAGCGCCTGGGCCAGCGGCATGTCCAGGTTGTCCAGCAGCCACTGCCAGCGCCTGCGCACCTCGCCCAGCAGTTCGACCGCCTGGCGGGTGCGGTCGCTCAGCAGCTCTTCTCGCGAGACGGCCTCGGGATCGGACGGGTCCGGCTTGGCCACGGGCAGATCCCCGGCCAGGAAGGCATCGAGCGCATCCACCAGCTTGAGCTTGTTGCGCGTGGACAGCTCGATGTTGATCCGCTCGATCGCATCGGTGTAGTCGCCCATGCGCGCAAGCGGGATCACCACGTCCTCGTTGATCTTGAAGGCGTTGGTGTGGCGCGAGATGGCCGCGGTGCGCGAGCGGTCGAGCCAGAACTTCTTGCGCGCCTCGGCACTGACGGCAATGAAGCCCTCGCCGTGCCGGGTGTTGGCCAGGCGCACGACCTCGCTGGCCGCGGCGGCGACCGCCTGCTCGTCGTCGCCGACGATATCGCCGATCAGCACCATCTTGGGCAGGGTGCCCCGCTTGCTCTTGGTGGCGTAGCCGACTGCACGCAGGTAGCGCTCGTCCAAGTGCTCCAGCCCCGCCAGGATGGCGCCGCGCTGGCGGCCTTCACCGTCTAGGTACTGCTTGATCTCGACGATGGACGGGATGGCGTCGCGCGCCTGGCCGAAGAACTCCAGGCACACGGTGCGGGTATGGCGCGGCATGCGGTGCAGCACCCAGCGCGCGGAGGTGATCAGTCCGTCGCAGCCTTCCTTCTGCACGCCTGGCAGGCCGGCCAGGAACTTGTCGGTGACGTCCTTGCCCAGGCCTTCCTTGCGAAAGCGCCGGCCTTCGATTTCCAGGATTTCGCTGCGCAGCAGGCGCTCGCCCGGCGCGGCCGCGCCGTCGAACCACTTCAGTTCGAACCGGGCGACGTCGACATCATGGATCTTGCCCAGGTTGTGGCCCAGGCGCGTGACCTCGAGCCAATTACCGTCGGGGTCGACCATGCGCCACCAGGCCAGGTTGTCCAGCGCCGTGCCCCACAGCACCGCCTTTTTGCCGCCAGCGTTCATGGCGATGTTGCCGCCTACGCAGGAGGCTTCGGCCGAGGTCGGGTCCACCGCGAAGACGTAGCCGGCGCGCTCGGCGGCTTCGGCCACGCGCTTGGTGACCACGCCCGCGCCAGCCAGCACGCTGGCCACCGGCTGCTCGACCCCGGGCAGGGGACAGGTTTCCACCGGGCCGAGCGTATCGAGCTTTTCGGTATTGATGACGGCCGACTTCCAGGTCAGCGGGATGGCGCCGCCGGTGTAGCCGGTGCCGCCGCCACGCGGCACGATGGTCAACCCAAGTTCGATGCAGCCCCGCACCAGCGGGGCGATCTCGGCTTCGCTATCGGGCGTGAGCACGACGAAGGGATATTCCACGCGCCAGTCGGTGGCGTCGGTGACGTGCGAGACGCGCGACAGCCCGTCGAACTTGATGTTGTCGCGCGCGGTATAGCGGCCCAGGACCTTTTGCACCTGCTTGCGCAGGCTGATCGTTTGGGCGAATTCGTCCTCGAAGGCGGTGATCGCCGCCCGCGCCCGGTCAAGCAAGGCGACCACCTTGGCATCGCGCTCGGAATCGTCGGGCTCGCGGCGGCGGTCGATTTCGCGCACCCGATGATGCAGCGCCTCGATCAGCAGCTTGCGCCGCTTGGGGTTGTCCAGCAGGTCGTCCTGCAGATAGGGATTGCGCCGGACCACCCAGATATCGCCCAGCACTTCATAGAGCATGCGCGCCGAGCGCCCGGTGCGCCGCTCCCCCCGCAAATCCGACAGCAGCTGCCAGGCGTCCTCGCCCAGCAGGCGGGCCACGATCTCACGGTCGGACAGCGAGGTGTAGTTGTAGGGGATTTCGCGCAGGCGGGCGCCGGCAGCAGCCGGCAGGGCGTCTTTGAGCAACTGGGCGGGAATCGGGGCGTTCATGGCTGAAGAATTGGCCCTTAAAGACACATTTTAAGGCATCGGCCGCACCGGCCCGGCTACCAACCGCTGGCCGCCCAGAGAAGGAAGGCGGTCATGAATAGGTAGCGCCCGAACTTGCCGATGGCCATGTACAGCATGCAAGGCCAGAAGCGCAGGCGCAGCCAGCCAGCCACGGCGCAAAGCGGATCGCCGACCACCGGCAGCCAGGACAGCAGCAGCGCGCTGGGGCCTAGCTTGTGCAGCCACTGGCGGGCCTTGACGTGCCAGCGGCCATGCATGCCGCGACCCTTGGCCTCGTCGTCATGATCCAGGTGCGGGTGCTTTTCCTTCCAGCGCTCGAAGGCTTTCCATGCGCCCAGCCCCATGGCGTAGCTGATCGCCCCGCCCGCGGTGTTGCCCACCGTGGCCACCAGCACCGCCGGCCAAAACATGTCCGGCGACAGCTTGACGTAGGCGAACACGGCGGGCTCGGAGCCCATGGGCAGCAATGTGGCCGATACCAGGCTGACCAGGAATACAGCCGGCAGGCCGACTTCGGGCAGGGCAAAGGCCTCGAGCAGCCAATGCACCGCGCGGTACAAGGCTTGTTCCATAACCGGGGACGGGAGCGAGAGCGCTGCAGTTTAGCCGGATCGGGTCGGCCCTGCTGGGAGGCGATGCCCACACAGCGTTGCGGCCCGACTGACGCCAAAGGGATCAGGCCGGCGCTGCGCCGTCCAGGTCAGCCGGCACGTCCACGTCGCGCAATACATCGTCGCCAGCCACCTCCAGCCACGCCACGTCCGCCGCGCGCCGGCGCAACAGCGGCGCGGCGCCCTGGCCGTCGTCCAGCGCCAGCAAATCCGCCCGCAGCGTCGCGGCAAACCCCACCGGATGGCCGGGCCGCCCCGCATGGCGCGGGCGCGCCATGACGGCGCCTGCCCGTAGCGCATTGGCCACCGACGTGACAGACGCCGGCTGCAGGAACGGCATGTCGCCCAGCGCAACGACCCAGCCGACAGTGGGGCAGCTGGCCGCCACCCCGTGCTTGAGCGTCGCTCCCATGCCCAGCGCCGCCCGCGGGCAGTCCAGCACGTCCAGCGGCAACCCCTGCAGCGCCGCACGCACCTGCGGCGCGCGCTCGCCGGCGATGACCAGCAGCCGGTCGACCGCCGGCAGCAGGGCCTGGCAGGCCGCGCGCACGACGGGACGGCCGTCGGGCAGCGGCTGGACGAGCTTGTACCGGGCGCCGGCGGGATCGAAGCGCACCCCGGCGCCGGCAGCCAGCATGATGCCGACGATGGCGCCGGGCCCCTGCCCGCCCGGCGCGCCGCCGTGCGCTGTGGTACTCTGGCCCGCGCCCTCGGCGCCCGTGGCCGAGTCTTTTTCCCGCCTGCTGTAAATGTCCACCGACTATCTCAAACGCATCCTGACGTCGAAAGTCTACGACGTCGCCGTCGAATCGCCCCTGGAAGCCGCTCCCCTGCTTTCGGCGCGCACGGGCAATAATTTCCTGCTCAAGCGCGAGGATACGCAAGCGGTGTTCAGCTTCAAGCTGCGCGGGGCCTACAACAAGATGGCCAACCTGCCGGCCGCGGCCCGCGCGCGCGGGGTAATCGCCGCGTCGGCCGGCAACCACGCGCAAGGCGTGGCCCTCGCGGCCAAGCGACTGGGGTGCCGCGCCGTGATCGTGATGCCAGTGACCACGCCGCAGGTCAAGATCGATGCGGTGCGCGCGCTGGGCGGCGAAGTGGTGCTGGCCGGCGACAGTTTCAGCGACGCCAACGCGCACGCCAAGGAACTTGAAAAGAAGCACAAGCTCACTTTCGTCCATCCGTTCGACGACCCGGATGTGATCGCCGGCCAAGGCACGGTCGGCATGGAGATCCTGCGCCAGCACCCCGGCCCCATCGACGCGGTGTTCGTGGCCATCGGCGGCGGCGGACTGATCGCCGGCGTGGCCGCCTACATCAAGCAACTGCGCCCCGAGATCAAGATCATCGGCGTGCAGACCGAGGATTCCGACGCCATGGTGCGCAGCGTGCGCGCGGGCCGTCGCGTACAGCTGCCCGACGTCGGGCTGTTCTCCGACGGCACGGCCGTCAAGCTGGTGGGCGAGGAAACCTTCCGGCTGGTGCGCCGCTACGTCGACGATTTCGTGGTGGTCGACACCGATGCCATCTGCGCGGCGATCAAGGACGTATTCCAGGACACGCGCAGCGTGCTGGAGCCCGCCGGCGCGCTCGCGGTGGCCGGCGCCAAGCGCTACCTGCTCGAGCAGAAGTGGAAGAACAAGACCGTGGTGGCGATCGCCTGCGGCGCCAACATGAACTTCGACCGCTTGCGCTTCGTGGCCGAGCGCGCCGAGGTCGGCGAAGCGCGCGAAGCCATCTTTGCCGTGACCATGCCCGAGCAGCGCGGCAGCTTCCGCCGCTTTTGCGAACTGCTCAATGGCCGCAGCGTCACCGAATTCAATTACCGCATCTCCGATGCCGACGTGGCCCACGTTTTCGTCGGCCTGCAGGTATCCAGTCCGTCGGAGCCGGCGCGCCTGGCCGCGACCTTCCGCCGTCACGGCTTCGAGACGCTGGACCTGACCCACGACGAGATGGCCAAGACCCACCTGCGCCACATGGTGGGGGGACGATCGCCGCTGGCGCAAAACGAACTGCTCTACCGCTTCCAGTTTCCGGAGCGTCCCGGCGCGCTGGCGCGCTTTTTGAGCGTCATGAACCCCAACTGGAACATCAGCCTGTTCCACTACCGCAACCAGGGTGCGGACTACGGGCGCATCCTGGTCGGCATCCAGGTCCCGCCGGCGGACAAGAAGCTGTTCAAGGCTTTCCTGTCCGAAATCGGCTATCCGTACTGGAACGAGACGGATAACCCCGCCTACAAGCTGTTCCTCTGAACGGGCCGCCGCACGCGCGGCAGGCCCTCCCCCTTGCCGTGAATCAGCGCCTGCTGCCGCCTTCCCGGCGGCGGCAGGCCCACGGCGCGTTCCCCTGCCGAAATGGAACTTCCCCGCCGGATCTGCCACTGACGGGCGTATCCGGGCGGGCAGCAGCCGCCCATGACCGGGATGGGGATATCACATGGATAAACGCGCATTGGCCAGCCGCCTGCTGGCCGACCTAGGCAACACGCTCACAGTGGGACCGCTGGCCTTGGACGAGGCCACCCACAGCTGCGTGCTGCTGTTCGACGGCGACTTGGTCGTCAATATCGAATACGACGACCCGCAAGGACGGTTGGTGCTGTCTTCCTACCTGGACGAGCTGCCGCGCGAGAATGCCGAACCTCTCCTGCGCGAGCTCCTGGCCGCCAACCTGTACTGGCACCGCACGCGCGGGGCCACCCTGTGCCTGGAAGAAGGCACCAACGGCATCCTGCTGACGTATTCGCACAGCGTGACCGAACTCGATTCGGCGTCCTTCGAAACGGTCGTCGAAAACTTCGTCAACCAGGCCGAGCGCTGGACCCGCCGCATCGGCCAGGCCAAGCAAGCCGCCGCCGACGGCGGCAACCGCTCCGACGGCGCTGCGCCGGCCGTCGCCCCAACGAACTTCGCCTAACGGCACGGGAGTCGACGCCATGACCATCGACGCGTTCAACCGGATCCTGAACCAGCCCAACCTGGACCTGGACAAGGTGCTGCACCAGGATGGCGGCAACGGCATCACGCTGCGCGAACCCCTGAACCCGCCCAGCGCATGGACCAAGTTCAAGGCGGCACTGTCGAACGTGCCGCTGTTGGGCAGGCTGGGCGCGTTGCAGCAGGCCCGCCAGGAGGTCGAGTCGTATCCGGTCCGGCTCGGGCAATACCAGGCCAGCAACCGACAGATCCTGGCCGGCTTCGTGGCCGACCTGCGGCAGACCTACGGCAACCATATCGCCGACATGGCGGTGCGCGACCTGAACCTGCGAGACGGCGCGCCGCTGACCGCGCGTACCGTGTCCCAGGCCCTGCAAAACGTCGGGCGCATGCAGCAGCAGTACCGCGCGATGAACAACATGGACATCACGCGCTTCCTGGAAAGCCCGCTGGCCGGTGGCACGCGGTTGCCAGGCGAAACCGACATGAACGGCGTGTTCCTGGACCGCGGCATGGCGCTCAACGGCAAGTCGTCGTGGCAGGATGCCCTGGGAGACGGCGCTGCCCGCTTCATCACCCAGTACGTCATGCAGTGCTGCAGCGAACTGCCCGAGCATTCACAAGGCAGGCTGGACAATGCCCGCATCGCTGAGTTTGCCAACAAGGCGCTGGACCTGTACGAGGAACTGCTCGCCGCGCCTGGCATGACGCCCGAGAAGGTGTCGCACCATTTGAACCGCGTCGCCGACGCCAACCGGGGCAAAGCAGTCGAAGCAAAGGCGTACGAAGCCCGCGCCCGCGAGTTCGTCATCGTCGACCGGATGGAACACTGGCTCGACCGCAGCAACCCTGATTCCATGCTGCGCAGCATCGCCCGCGAGGTCGCCGGGCAAATGGGGGTGCCGGAACCACCCGACGGAGTACTGAAGTCGATCTCGCGCAACATGGTCGAGCAACTGAGCTATCGGACCGAGGCCATGCCAAAGGAGTTCGGCTGCAGCGCAGATGCCAGCGCCATCATCAACGCACTCGAGCCGCGCCTGCAGCAGCACGTGCGCGCCGCGGTCCAGGAGCACCTGCAAGCGGTGCAGCTGATCGGGCAATCGACGGTGCTAGGCCAGGCCGGCAAGGACCGGTTGCTGCAAATCGCGTCGACGCGCCGCATCGACACCGTCCAGGTGCGCGAATACGAACGGATGACCACCTCCGTCGAGCAAGCGATCCGGGCGCTCGCCCAGGGGCTGCCCAACCGGGATTACGCCCCTGTGCTGCAGGCGCTGGGAGGCGTGCTGGACGCCAGCGAACACGGCTTGGACGCCATGAAGGAGCACGGCGAAAGCCTGTGGGAATCCAACAGCCTGGCCGGCGGCGAGTTCTCCACGCAAACGATGGCGCTGGTCAATGAACTGGCCGTGGGCACGCTGTCGCAGGATCAGGCGCGGCAGCTACTCGATGTGCTGACCGGCGAACAAGGCCGCATGTTGGTCCAAGGCATGCTGCACAGCAGTGACCTGCGCATGGGCGGCCAGTTCCCGATGATTTACGCCATGCTGACTGAATGCGTGGCGCTACGCGCCGGCCATGCGCCCAGCCGGGCCCTGGAAATCGCCCAAAGCGTGGGCAACGATGCGACGCCTGCGCTTTACCAGCTGCCGCCCAACCTGGCGCTGCCGGTGCTGACGTCCGCGCGCGATCCCGATTCCAGCCCGGTCGACGGACGCGGTGTGGTGCAGGGAGCGCGCAACGGCAAGCTCGTTTCCAAGACTTTCGATCCGGCGCAAGTCCTCGCGCAGCACCGCGACGACATCATCGACTACGTTTCCAGCCGCCCAGCGGGCTCGCGCCCGGGCATCTCCCAGATGATGGAGGCCGATACCGGACGCGCCACCTTCCACGTCAATGGCAGGCGCATCGGCGGCACCGGTATCGACCGCACGCAAACGCTGGCCGATTTCCGCAATGCCTTCCCGCCGGGACCGGATGGCGATGCCATGGCGCTGGCGGTCAGCCGCTGCATGAACCAGAACGGCATCAATTTGTTCTTCGAGCTGGCCAACGGACAAGCCTTCCCCGGCAAGTTCGCGACTTTCGTGAATCACCAGGTCGTGCACGAGGCACGCCAGCAGCCGGACGGCAGCTGGCAGATTCGCAGCACCCTTGGCTGCCGGCCCAACGCGATCGGTACGGGCGGTGTAGGCGAGATGCAGGAATTGGATACCGACGGCGTGGCGCTGTACTCGCTGACGTATACCGTGCGCCCGCCTGCACAGCCAGGCGGACAGCCGGCAATCGACGTCACCGGCTCACAGGTGGTCTTCAACTTTTGATGCCGAGGGCTGGCCTTACTGCGCGCCTTCGAAACGGCAGACCGTGAACAGCGGCGTGCCGGTGGCCGCGATGGCCTGCGAGCCGCCCAGCTCTGGCAGGTCGATGATGGCGGCAGCCTCCACGACGTTGGCCCCCAGCCGCTGCAGCAGCCGGATGGCCGCCAGCATGGTCCCGCCCGTCGCGATGAGGTCATCGACCAGGATGACCCGCTGCCCTGGGCGCACGGCGTCGACGTGCATTTCGACCGTGGCGTTGCCGTATTCGAGGGCGTAGTCCTCGGCCACCGTGCGCGAGGGCAGCTTACCCTTCTTGCGCACCGGCACGAAGCCCAGATTCAGTTCGTAAGCCAGCACGCTGCCGACGATGAAGCCGCGCGCGTCGACACCGGCCACCAAGTCCAGGCGCTGTCGCATATAGCGATAGACGAAAAGGTCGATGAGGACGCGAAAGGCGCGCGGGTCCTGCAAGACGGGCGTGATGTCGCGAAACACGACGCCTGGCCGGGGCCAGTCCGGGACGCTGCGGATGGTGCGCCGGACGAACTCGGCGGGATCGGTCAACATGGGCGCAAGTCCGGGGTAACGGGCAAGCGGCCACTATAACCGTGCGCCGCGAATGGCCGCAACGACACCGAAGGTCCGGGCGCGGCGCCGCACGCCGGGCACGTGTCAAACCGGCAGCAGCCGTCCGCCTTCCAGGCGCAGCACGCGGTCGACCGCCCCGGCAGGCAGCGCCGCATGGGTGACCAGCAGCACCGCGCGCCCCTGCGCGGCCCGGCCCAGGCCAGCCAGCAGCGCCCAGGCCGTTTCGTCGTCCAGCCCCTGCGTGGGCTCGTCCAGCGCCAGGATGGCAGCCGGCGCGAGCAGGGCGCGCGCCAGGCAAAGGCGGCGCGCCTGCCCGGCCGACAGGCTGCGGCCGGTCTCGCCGGTCCAGGTGTCCAGCCCGTCAGGCAGGCTGTGCACGAAATCGGCCAGCTGCGCCGCCTGCAGCGCGCGCCACATGGCGGCGTCATCGGCCTGGGGATTGCCGATGAGCAAGTTGCTGCGTACCGTGCCCAGGAAGACCGGAGCATCCTGGCCGGCCAAGGCCACGCGCCGGTGCCACTGGTCCAGCGGCATATCGCGCAGGTCGACTCCGCCGTAACGCACCGCGCCCGACTGCGGGTCGGCCATGCGCACCAGCAGGCGCAGCAGGGTCGACTTGCCGGCGCCGCTGGCACCCACGATCGCCACCCGCTCGCCCGGCGCGATGCGCAAATCCACGCCGTCGAGCACAGGGGCCGCGCCGTAGCCGAAACGCACCGACTCGAAGGCCAGCGTCCCCGTTCCGGGCACGGCCGCCGGCCGGCAGGCCTGCGGCACCGCGGCAGGCATGTCTTGCAGCGCCTGCAGCCGCTCGGCGGCCGCCACGGCGCTGCCCCACTTCGACGCGCCGCGGGCCGCGGCGCCGGCCGCCTCGAATGCGGCCAGCACGGCTAGCAGCAGGCCGGCCAGGACGGCGCCGTGCAGCGTCCCGTCGCGCACGGCCGGAACCCCGGCGACCAGCACGGCCAGCATGGAGATGCCGGCCAACAGTTGGACCGCGGCCTGGCCCGCGCCGCCTGCCGCGGCCTGGCACATGCGCGCCCGGCCCGCCTGCGCGGCGGCCTGGCCGAAGCGTGCCGCTGCGGCCGATGCAGCGCCCAGCGCTAGCAAGTCGCCGTGCCCTTCCACGGCCTGCAAGGCCTCGGCCCGCAGCTGGGCGGCCGCCTCCTGTGCTTGGCGGCCCGGACCAGCGGCCCGTCGCGCCAGCCAGGCCGGCACGGCGACCGCTGCCGCGACCAGCGCGGCCACCGGCGCCCAGGCCGATCCCGGCAGCCACCCGTGGAGCGCCGCGGCAAGCAGGGCGGCTGCGGCCAAGGCGGTCAACGCCGGCGCAAGGATCATCAAGTAGACGGTGTCCAGCGCATCGACGTCGCCAGTCAGCCGCGAAACGACATCGCCGTCGCGCAGCGACGCGAGCCCGCCTGGGTCCTTGGGCAGCAGCCCCGCGAACACGCGCGCCCGCAGATCGGCCAGCAGCGACAGCGTCGCCGCGTGGCCGGCCAGGCGTTCGCCGTAGCGGGCGAGGATGCGCACGAAGGACAGGCCGCGCACCAAAGCGGACGGCGCAAAGAGGTTGAAAGCCGCGGCCGGGCCAGCAAGCGCCGCCGCGGTCAGGAACCAGCCCGATACCCCGAGCAGGGCCACCCCCGCGGCCGCCGTCACGATCGACAGGGCAAGCGCAAGCGCCAGGGCGCGGCGGCGCCGGCGATACAGCGGCGCCAGGATGCGGGCAAGCACATGGCCCGGCGCGCGCCGGCCGTGATCGGCCGGGTCGGCGTCCGCAAGCGCCGCGCCAGGGTCGGTCGAAGCAACGGCCTGATTCATCGGCTCTCCCGTTTGCCGCTGGGCAGCGGCACGGCGTGCAGCGCACCATCCTGCACATGCAGCCGTAGCGGCAGTCGCCGCATGACTTCGCCATCGTGCGTGGCCACCAGCAAGGTGCGGCCGCGCGCGAATGCCAGCAGCTGGTCGAGCACGCGGTCGCGGGTGGCGGCATCCAGATGGGCCGTGGGTTCGTCCAGCAGGATCAGGCCCGGATCGCGCAGGTATAGCCGGGCAAGCGCCACGCGCTGCGCCTGCCCGCCGGACAAGCCATGGCCGCGCGGGCCAACCTGCGTGTCCAGGCCCAGCGGCAGCGCGTCGGCAAACTCGTCCACGCAGGCCATGCGCGCGGCCTGGGCGATGCGGGCGGCGTCGGCCTGTGGATCGGCCAGCGCAATGTTCTCGGCGATCGACCCCGGATGCAGGTAAGGCCGCTGCGGGATCAATGCCACGCGCCCACGCAACGCGGCCTCCGGCCAATCCTGCAGCGGACGGCCGTCCAACACGATTTCGCCCTGGTGCGCGCGCAGGCGCGCCAGCGCTTCGAGCAACGTCGTCTTGCCCGCGCCGCTGTCGCCGGTCAGCGCCACCCAGGCACCCGCCGGCAAGCAAAAGTCCGCGCCAGCCAGCACCGGCCGGTCCCGGCCAGCCACGCGCACCACCAGTGCCCGCACCTGTAGATCGGCCGGGCCTGCACAGCCGGGTGCACCCGCCGCCCCGACGGCGGTCTCGGGCGCTTGCGCCATGGCACCGCCTGCCGGCAATCCGCCAAAGATGCGGTCCAGTTCGGCCACCGCGGCGCGCGCGGCGGCCCTGTCGTGATAGTGGGCAGCAAGCTGGCGCAACGGCCAATACACCTCCGGCGCCATGAGCAGGCAGAACAGGCCGGCCTGCAGCCCCAGCGCATCGCCGCGCAGGTCGAGAAACCCCAGGTAGGTCAACCCCACGTACAGCGCCACGCCCGCCACGCCCAGCGCGGCGAAAAACTCCAGCACCGCCGAGGACAGGAAGGCGATGCGCAGCACGGCCAGCGTGCGGTCGCGCAGCGCGGCGCTGGCGCGGGCCACGGTCTCGGCCTCGGCCTGCGCGCGCCCGTACAGCTTGAGCGTGGACAGGCCTCGCACACGGTCGGCAAAGAACCCCGACAGCCGTGCAAAGGCGTGCAGGTGGCGCCGACTGGCCGCCTCCGCCCCCCATCCCACCAGGGCCATGAACAACGGGATCAAAGGTGCGGTCGCCAGCAGCAACGATCCCACCACCCAGTCGACCGGCAGCAGCGCCAGCGCAAAGGCCGGTGGCAGCGCTGCGGCGGCCACCATGGCCGGAAGAAAGCGCGCGAAATACCCTTCGAGGGCATCGACCTGCTCGACCAGCGCGCCGGCGATTTCCCCGGAGGCTCGCGCACGGCTCCAATCCGTCCCGCGCGCCAGCACGCTGGCCAACAGCGCGCGGCGCAGCCGTGCCTTGACCGTTTCGGCGGCGCGGCTACCCGCGCGCTCGGCCAGCCACGCGAGCGCCGCGCGCGCGACCACCAGTGCGGCGATGGCGGCAATGTCGGGGGCAAGCGCCGACAGGCCTGCCTGGCCAGCCACGGCCTTATCGATGGCGCGCGCCAGCAACCACGCCTGCGCCAGCAGCAAGGCGCCCGACAGTAGCGGCGCGGCCACGGCCATGCGCAACCGCGGGCCGGCGAGCCGCGCGCAGGCCGACAGCCAGCGCGACTGCGCAGGCGTCAACCGCGGGATGGCGCGGGCCGGATCGTGCTCGACCGAAGCGGACATGCGTGCGCCCTGCCTGCCTTAGGCCTCGTCGTGTTGCGCGCCGCCGTCATCCGGCGACTGGCCTTCGCGCAGCTCGAACCACATGGCGTTGAGAATGGCAAAGGCGCAGGCCAGTCCCAGGCCCAGAATCCAAGAGAAGTACCACATGGCCACCTCCTCAATAGGCGTTGGGGTTGCCGTCGACGCCGGCGCGGGTGACCTTGCCGCCCATGACGCGGTACACCCACGCCGTGTAGGCGGTGACGATGGGCATGAAGAACACGGTCGCCAACAGCATCACCCACAGCGTCAGCCGGCTCGATGACGCGTCCCAAACCGTCAGGCTGGCACGCGCATCCAGCGACGACGGCAGGATGAACGGGAACATGGCCAGGCCCACGGTCAGGATGATCCCGGCGATGGCGCAGGATGATGCCAGGAAGGCCGGCCCCGCCCGGCGCACCACCAGCAGCGCCGCGGCCAGCAGCGCGCCTGCGACACCCACCGCGGGCGCCGCCCAGGCGATGGGCCAGGCGTGAAAGTTGGCCATCCAGCCGCCCGCGCGCACGACCACGTCCTTAGCCAGGGGATTGGACATCGCGCCGGAATCGACCGGCGCGGCCAGGCCGTAGCCGGCAAGCCCGCCCGCCACCCAGAACCCGCCCGCCACGAACAGCGCCAGCGTCGCCAGCGCGCAGGCGATGCCCCAGGCGCGCGCGCGGCCCGCCATCGGATCCTCGGTGCGCCAAGCCGCCAGCACCGCACCGTGCATCGCCAACATGGCCAGCGACAGCGCACCGGCCAGCAGCGCGAACGGATTGAACAGTGCAAGGAAACTGCCCTCGTACACCGGGCGCAGGGTGCCGGCCTCCAGCGCGAACGGAACACCTTGCAGCGCATTGCCCACGGCGACGCCGAACACCAGGCTGGAGACGATGCCGGAAAAGCACAGCAGCCCGTCCCAGGTGGCGCGCCAGCGCGGATCGGCAAGCTTGCCGCGGTACTTGAAGCCCACCGGCCGCACGATCAGCGCCACCAGCAGCAGGAGCATGGCCAGGTAAAAGCCCGAAAACGACACGGCGTACAACATCGGCCAGGCCGCGAAGATCGCGCCGCCGCCGGTGATGAGCCAAACCTGGTTGCCCTCCCAGACCGGGCCAACCACGTTGACCAGTACGCGCCGCTCGTCTTGCGTACGCCCCAGCACCGGCAGCAACGCGGCCAGGCCCAGGTCGAATCCGTCCATCACCGCGAACCCGATCAGCAGCACGCCCATCAGGGCCCACCAAATCACCCGCAGCGTTGCGTAATCCAAGGGGATGAGATCCATGGCATTGCTCCTGTCAGTGGGCGGCCGTGGCACCTGCCGGCAGCGGATCGGCGGCATCGCCGGGCTGGCCGGCACGCTGCGGCCCCGCAGGGCCCTTACGCACCGCGTGCAGCATCACCTTGATGCCCACGATGGCCAGCACGGTGTACAGCGACAGATAAACCGCCAGGCTGATGGCCAGGTCTGAAAGGCTCAGGCCCGAAGCCGCATAGAAGGTGGGCAGCACCCCTTCGATCACCCAGGGCTGGCGTCCGTACTCGGCGACGAACCACCCCGCTTCGATGGCCACCCACGGCAGCGGCAGGCTCCAGACGGCGATGCGCAGCAGCTTGGGGTTGTCCGCCAAGCGCCCGCGCGAGGCGCGCCAGAACGCCACCGCGAAGAAAACGATGAAGTACAGGCCCAGCCCCACCATCACGCGGAACGTCCAGAACAGCGGCGTCACGCTCGGCACGGTATCGAGCGCGGCCTGCCGGATGTCGGCCTCGCTCGCCTGCGTGACGTCGTCACGGTAGCGCTTGAGCAACAGGGCATAGCCCAGGTCCGGCCAGATCTTGTCGAAGTCGGCACGCGCCTGCGCGTCTTTCGGGTCGGCGCGCACTTTCTGCAGCGCGCGGTAGGCCTCGATGCCGTTGCGCACCCGCTGCTCGGCGCTGGCGACCAGGTCGTTGATGCCCGGCATGGGGGTGGTCAGCGATCGCGTGCCGATGATGCCCATCACGTAGGGGATCTCGATGGCGAAGTCGTTGCGCCGCTCGGCCTGGTTGGGAATGGCGATCAGGTTGAAATTGGCGGGCGGCGCCTCGGTTTCCCACATCGCTTCCATCGCGGCGATCTTCATGCGCTGGTGCTCGGTGGTGAGATAGCCGCTTTCGTCGCCGAGGACGACGACCGACAGCGCCGAGGCCAGGCCAAAGCTCGCCGCCACGGCCATCGACCGCTTGGCCAGCGCCACGTGTCGGCCGCGCAGCAGATACCAGGCACTGATCGACATGACGAACATGGCGCCCGTGACGTAGCCGGCACTGACGGTATGCACGAACTTGGCCTGCGCCACCGGATTGAAGATGACCGCAAAGAAATCGGTCATCTCCATGCGCATGGTTTCGGGGTTGAACACCGCGCCCACGGGGTTCTGCATCCAGCCGTTGGCGATCAGGATCCACATCGCCGACAGATTGGTGCCCAGCGCCACCAGCCAGGTCACGACCAGGTGCCCGACCTTGGACAGCCGGTCCCAGCCGAAGAAGAACAGCCCGACGAAGGTCGCCTCCAGGAAGAAGGCCATCAGGCCTTCGAGCGCCAGCGGCGCGCCGAACACATCGCCCACGTAATGGCTGTAATAGGACCAGTTCATGCCGAACTGGAACTCCATCACGACCCCGGTGGCCACGCCCAGCGCGAAATTGATGCCAAAGAGCGTGCCCCAGAACATCGTCATGCGGCGCCAGATCTCGCGCCCTGTCATGACGTAGACGCTTTCCATGATCGCGATCAGGAAAGACAGGCCCAGGGTCAGCGGCACGAACAGGAAGTGGTACATGGCCGTCGCGGCGAACTGCAACCGCGACAGGTCGACGACGTCGAAATCAATCATGACGGCTCTCCAGGCTTGGACGCATGCTTGCCGCGTAGCCGGCCGGCCAGGCCGAGCACTTTCTGCACCTTCGCGCCCAGGCGCATCAGGCTTTCCAGCGTCTCGGGCGGCAGGCGTTGCACCTCATCGAACCAGTCCGTCGCCAGCTCGATAAGACCCAGCATCTCCTTCATGCGTTGCTGCGCATATCGCTCGGCATCGTCGCCCGGCGGCTCGAGCAGCGTCTCGCGCAGCAGCGTCAGCGTGGGGTCGATCTCGCGCTTGCGCTTTTCCTCTGCCAGCACACGGAAGATTTCCCAGACGTCCTTGGGCGTCTCGAAGTAATCGCGCCGGTCGCCGGCCTGGTGGCCCATCTTGACCAGCCGCCAGGATTGCAGCTCCTTGAGCCCCATGCTGACGTTGGAGCGGGAAAAGCCCAGCGTGTCGGCGATCTCATCAGCGTTTAGCGGCCGCGGCGACAGGAACAGCAGCGCGTAGATCTGGCCGACGGTGCGGTTGACGCCCCAGCGGCTGCCCATTTCGCCGAAGTGCAGGACGAATCGTTCGATCTGGGGCGATAGCTCCATGGCAACCCTCTTGGAAATACTGGAATTTTTGAAATTTCAGAATTTACTGAAATTATCGAACAAAAGAAAAGGGCATGCAACCTGACGTTGCATGCCCCTTGCCTTGCGGCCGAACCGCGCGTTGCGTGGCAGTGCCGGCGCCCGGGGTGGCCCCGCGGTCGCCTACGCCTTGACCCGCACGGCGGAGGACACCCGCTGCGCCTTGGCCCGGGCCGCCTCGGCCGTTTTCGCCGTGGCCAGCGCCACGCCCATGCGGCGCTTGATGAAGGATTCCGGCTTGCCAAACAGGCGCAGGTCGGTGCCGGGCTCGGCCAATGCCTCGGCCACGCCATGGAACGTCACCCCGGTGGCGTCCACGCCGCCATAGATGACGCTGCTGGCCCCGGGCTGGCGCAGCGTCGTATCCACGGGCAGCCCCAGCAGCGCCCGCGCGTGCAGCTCGAACTCGTTCTGCACCTGCGTAATCATGGTCACCATGCCGGTGTCGTGGGGCCGCGGGCTGACCTCGGAGAACCAGACCTCGTCGCCCGCGACGAAGAGCTCCACGCCGAACAGGCCCAACCCGCCCAGGTCGGCAGTCACCGCGCCGGCGATTTCCCGCGCGCGACGCAGCGCCGTCGGCGACATGGGGTGCGGCTGCCAGCTTTCGACGTAGTCGCCGTCGACTTGGCGATGCCCGACCGGCTCGCAGAAGTGGGTATAGACCTTGCCGTCGGCGCCGCGGGCGCGCACGGTCAGCAGGGTGATTTCGTAGTCGAAGCGGATGAAGCCCTCGACGATGGCACGCCCGCCGCCGACCCGGCCGCCTTCCTGGCAATAGCGCCACGCCGCCTCCAGGTCCGCCTCGCCGCGCAGCACCGACTGGCCCTTGCCCGAGGAGGACATGACGGGCTTGAGCACGCACGGGTAGCCGATTTCGGCCGCCGCCGCGCGCAGCTCCACCAGGGTGTCGACGAAGCGGTAGGGCGAAGTGGGCAGGCCCAGCGTTTCGGCGGCCAGGCGGCGGATGCCCTCGCGGTTCATGGTCAGCCGGGCCGCGCGCGCGGTGGGCGTGACCCGGGCGACGCCGGCCGCCTCCAGCTCGACCAGCAGGTCGGTGGCGATGGCCTCGATCTCGGGCACAATGATGTGCGGGCGCTCGCGCTCGATGACTGCGCGCAGCGCCTCGCGGTCGGTCATGGTCACCACGTGCGCGCGGTGCGCGACCTGGTGACCCGGCGCATCGGCATAGCGGTCCACCGCGATGACCTCGACGCCCAGGCGCTGCAGGGCGATGATGACTTCCTTGCCGAGCTCGCCGCTGCCCAGCAGCATGACGCGGGTGGCGGCGGGACTGAGCGGCGTGCCGAATACGGGGCTGGGAATCATGGCAGGGAATCAGGGCGGGCGGAAGAAAAACCGAAGTATAGGGTCACGCGGCCGGCTTGCACCCGCGCCGGCAGACCCCCGTACATTAAAATCCGCCGCATGACCGCCCTGTCGCCCCAATTCTCGGAAGACACGCTGGCCAGCGCCCGCCGCACGCTGCAGATCGAGGCACAAGCCGTGCTCGACCTGCGCGACCGGCTGGACGACGCTTTCGTCAAGGTCGTGCGCATGCTGCTGGACTGCCGCGGCCGAGTGGTGGTCAGCGGCATCGGCAAGACGGGGCACATCGCCCGCAAGATGGCGGCAACCTTCGCCTCGACCGGCACGCCGGCCTTTTTCGTGCACGCGGCCGAAGCGGTGCACGGCGACTTGGGCATGATCACCGCCGATGACGTGCTGATCGCCATTTCGCACTCCGGCGCGGGCCAGGAGCTATTGACCATCCTGCCCATCGCCCGGCGCATGGGCGCGAAGCTGGTCGCCCTGACCGGCAATCCCGATTCGGAACTTGCGCGGCTGGCCGATGTCCACTTGGACGTGAGCGTCGCGCAGGAAGCCTGCCCGCTGAACCTCGCCCCGACGGCCAGCACGACCGCGGCGCTGGCATTGGGCGACGCGCTGGCCGTGGCCTGCCTGCAGGCGCGCGGGTTCGGGCCGGCCGACTTCGCGCGGTCCCATCCAGGCGGCGCGCTCGGGCGTCGCCTGCTGACACACGTGCGCGACGTGATGCGCCGGGGCGACGCCTTGCCCAAGGTGCGGCAGGACACGCCGATTTTCGAAGCGCTGGAGGAAATGTCGGCCAAGCGCATGGGGATGGCCATCGTCATGGACGACGCCGGCCGGGTCGCCGGCATCTTCACCGACGGCGACCTGCGCCGCCTGCTCGAGCGCCAAGGCGACGTGCGGGGCCTGACGGTGGCCGCCGGCATGACGCGCACACCCCGCACGATTTCGCCCGACGCGCTGGCGGTGGACGCTGCCGCGCAGATGGACGCCCAACGCCTGAACCAGATGCTGGTCGTGGACCCGTCCGGCGAGCTGGTCGGGGCCCTGCACATGCACGACTTGATGGCAGCCAAGGTGGTATGACGATCACGACTCCCCGCGCCCCCCATCCCGCCGAAGCGCTGGTTCTGTCGCGCGTGGCCCCGGCCGTGCGCGAACGCGCCGCGGCGCTGCGCCTGATGGTGTTCGACGTCGACGGCGTGCTCACCGACGGCAGCCTTTGGTACGGCGAGAACGGCGAGGTCATGAAGCGCTTTCACGCGCTCGACGGCCACGGCCTGAAGCTGCTGACCGAAAGCGGCCTGCGGGTGGCGCTGGTGACCGGGCGCCGCGGCGGCATCGTCGACCGCCGCGCCGCCGAGCTGGGCATTTCCGACGTCATCCAAGGTGTGCGCGACAAGGGCCAGGCCCTGGCCGACCTTGCCCAGCGCTACGGCATCGCGCTGGAACAGACGGGCTTCATGGGCGACGACCTCATCGACCTGCCAGCCATGCAGCGTGCCGGCTTTGCCGCCAGCGTGCCCAGCGCCCCCGCGTACGTGGCGCAGGCCGCCCACTGGATCGCGACCCTGCCGGGCGGGCAGGGCGCAGCACGGGAGTGCTGCGACCTCATCCTCGCCGCCCAAGGCCGCCTCGGCGCCTTCTTCCATCCCGGGCGCCTGGGCCCCGGCGAAATCCAATAGCCATGAAAGAGCGACTCCCCACCGTCATCGCCCTGCTGCTGCTGGGCGCGCTGGTGGCGCTCACCTGGTGGGCGGCCGATTACGCGCAGCGCGCCATCGCGCTCGACCCACCGCGGCGCCTGACGCACGAGCCGGACGCCTGGGGCCACGACTTCGTCATGGTGCGCACCGACGAACGCGGCGCGCCGGTCAACCGCCTGGAAGGCGAGTACATCGAGCACTTCCCGGACGACGATTCGTACGAGGTCATGTCCCCACGCGCCACGGGGCTGCGCACCGGCAGCCCGGTCACCATCGGCACGTCACGCACGGCGGTGATGGACCGCGACGGCCAGCGCATCACCATGCGCGGCGACGCGCACCTGCACCGCCTGCCCGACGCCGAGCGCGCCGCGCTGGACGTGCGCAGCGAAGTCATCGTCATCCTGCCCGACGAGGACGTCGCCTATACCGATTTGCCCGCCGAGGTCGTCAATGGCCGCTCGCGCATGAACGGCACCGGCATGCGCTACGACAACCGCACCCGGCAGCTGCAGGTGTATTCGGCTACCGACGTGGAAATCTCCGGCACGGACATGCGCCGGCGCCGGCAACCCAGCAATCCTTCTTCCGATCCATCATGACCATGTCCCGTCCGTCTCAACGCCGTTGGCTCGGCGCCGCCTTGCTGGGCCTGGCCGCCGCCTGCGCGCAGGTCCTGGCCGCCGAATCCGGCGGTTCCGCAAAAAACGGCAGCCAGGAAGAAGAACCCAATACGCTGATCCTGTCCGACACCCTGCATTACGACGACGTCAAGCGCCAGAGCACCTTCACCGGCAACGTGGTGATGACCCGCGGGCTGATGACGCTGCACGCCGACCGGCTCGAAATGCGCGAGGATGCCGAAGGCTTCCAGTATGGCGTGGCTACCGTCAACGCCGGCAACCGCGTCTACATCCGCCAGGACCGGCCGGAAACCTTCGAAGTCATCGAAGGCCGCGGCCAGCGCGGCGAATACGACGGCAAGAACGAGCAGATCGACCTCATCGGGCAGGCGGTGATCACCCGCTTCGTCTGCGGCAAGCCCTTCGACAGCATCAGCGGCCAACGCATCCGCTACAACCAAAAGACCGACACCTACGAAGCCTTCGGCGGCCCGGACTCGGCTGCCGCCGGCGGCCGGGTTCGCTCCCTAGCCGTGCCGCGCGCCAGGACCGATGCGGCGGTGCAGGCCTGCCGCAAGTCGCAGGGCGCCAGCCAGGGCGGCCAGGCTTCCCCGGCGCCGCAGCAACCCGCGCCTGCGCGCTAGGGGGCATCGCAGCAGCCATGCAAAATCTTTCTTCCAGCCATACTGCCCCCGCGGGCAGCCTGCGCGCCACGGGACTGCGCAAGACCTACAACGGCCGCACGGTGGTGCAGGACGTGTCGGTGTCGGTAGCCAGCGGCGAAGTCGTCGGCCTGCTCGGACCCAACGGCGCGGGCAAGACCACCAGCTTCTACATGATCGTCGGCCTGGTGCCGGCAGACGCCGGGCGCATCGAAATCGACGGGCAGCCGGTCACGGCCATGCCCATCCACAAGCGGGCACGCCTGGGCTTGTCCTACCTGCCGCAGGACGCGTCGGTATTCCGTCGCCTGACAGTGGAACAGAATATCCGCGCCGTGCTCGAGCTGCAGGTCGACGAGCAGGGGCGCGCCCTGACCCCGCGCAAGATCGACGAAAACCTGGAGGCGCTGCTCGAGGAACTGCAGATCGGCCACATCCGCAAGAACATGGCGATCTCGCTGTCCGGGGGCGAGCGGCGGCGCGTGGAAATCGCCCGCGCGCTGGCCACGCAGCCGCGCTTCATCCTGCTGGACGAACCTTTCGCCGGGGTCGACCCCATCGCCGTGATCGAAATCCAGCGCATCGTGCGCTTTCTCAAGGGACGGGGCATCGGCGTGCTGATCACCGACCACAACGTGCGCGAAACGCTGGGCATTTGCGACCGCGCCTACATCATCAGCGAAGGTAAGGTGCTCACCGACGGGCAACCCGACGAGATCGTGGGCGACCCAGCCGTACGCCGCGTGTACCTGGGCGAGCATTTCCGCATGTAAGGCCGGCCTGGCAGGCCGTGCGCCCTTGTCCGATGCGGGCGCCGCCGCCCGCATCGGGGTCGTTTCGCGCGCTGGTCCGTCTTCGCCGGGCACGGGCTTTCCCGCCCGCCCTGCCTTTTCCTATCGCTCCTCGCTGCCGCTGCAAGGACGTTGCGCCCTGGCTTTTCGCTCGGTCCGGCGCCCTTTTTGCCGCAGCCTGCGACGCGCCTGCCGGCGGTGCCGCGGCGCGGCTTGGAATTGCCTGCGGGAGTCGATACACTGGGCTTGTCATCGTTTCCAAAAGGAGGATCCACCACGCCACTGGCGCATCGTTGCGCGTTCATGCCTTTTCAAAGGAGAGCCCTTTATGAACCTGAGCATCAGCGGTCACCATCTCGACGTCACCCCGGCCATCCGCGAGTACGTCGTCAATAAGCTGTCCCGAGTGCTGCGGCACTTCGATCACGTCATCGACACGCAGGTTGTGCTCTCGCTCGAACCCCTCAAGCACAAAGCCGAAATCACCATGCGCCTGCCCGGCAAGGACATCCACTGCGAAGCCGCAGCGGAAAACCTTTACGCCGCCATAGACACGCTGGTCGACAAGACCGACCGCAAGGTCATCCAGTACAAGGATCGCGTGCAAAACCACGCGCATGCCCCGGTCAAGCGGCAACTCGCCGCCTGATCGCATGACCGGCTCGGTGTTCCTCTGGGCGAATCGCCCGGCGGGACATCGACGCAACGGCCCCCGCGCCGGATTTCCCTCCCATCGATTCGCCCGCTACCCCTCGCGCGCGCCGCACGACGCATCACCCGGCACCGTTTTCACGGCCTTTCGTCGCCCGCCGCTTTATCCCGCGACATATCCTGCCTACAATGCCGTTCCCGCAGCCGCGCCGCTGGCCGGCCAACGCCCCGCTGCGGGCACGGAATCGCGGTTTTTTGCACCGCGTCATATAATCATATAATCCTACGCATGAACCACTTGTCGCGCATTCTGCCTGCCGGCAATATCGTGCTCGACCTGCCCGTCACCAGCAAGAAGCGGGCGTTCGAACAGGCCGGCCTGTTGTTCGAGAATCATCACGGCCTGGCCAGGGCTACCGTATTCGACAGCCTGTTCGCCCGCGAGCGCCTGGGTTCTACCGGCCTGGGCCAGGGTGTGGCGGTGCCGCACGGCAGGGTCAAGGGACTGACCGAGGCGCTTGCCGCCTTCATGCGCCTGGCCAATCCCGTCCCCTTCGACGCGCCGGACAGCCAGCCCGTCAAATTGCTCATGTTCCTGCTCGTGCCCGAAGCGGCCACCCAGCAGCACCTGGACATCCTTGCCGAGCTCGCACAACTTCTGTCGAACAAAAGCCTGCGCGAGCGCCTGGCCGAGGAGCCCGATCCGCTGGTGGTGCACAAGCTGCTGACCACGGGCTCGGCCTGAATTGCGAAGGATGCCATGCTCACCATCCAGGAACTGGTTGACGACAACGCCGACAAGATTCCTTTCACCTGGCTGGCCGGGCATAGCGCAGCCGACCGGGGGATTCCGGACGAGGGCATGTCGGCCGCCGACCTGATCGGCCACTTCAACCTCATCCACCCGTCGCGCATCCAGGTGTTCGGACACGAGGAGATGTCCTACTACCTGCGCTTCGAAGTGCGACGGCGTTCCCACCACATCGAAGAACTGCTCGCTGGCGGCGTACCGGCCATCCTGCTGGCAGACGGCATTGCCGCGCCGCAGGACCTGATCGACAACTGTGACCGCCAGCACGTGCCGCTGCTGTCGACGTCGATGCCCGCGGCGCAGCTGATCGACCTGCTGCGCATCTACCTGGGCAAGAAGCTCGCGCCCAAGACCACCGTGCACGGGGTATTCATGGACGTGCTCGGCCTGGGCGTGCTGATCACCGGCGAATCCGGCCTGGGCAAAAGCGAGCTGGCGCTGGAACTCATCTCGCGCGGCCACGGCCTGGTCGCCGACGACGCGGTCGAGCTGTCGCGCACCGCGCCCAACGTGATCGAGGGCACCTGCCCGCCCCTGCTGCAGAACCTGCTGGAAGTGCGCGGCCTGGGCCTGCTGGACATCCGCACCATCTTCGGCGAGACCTCGGTGCGCCGCAAGATGAAGCTCAAGCTCATCGTGCACCTGGTGCGCGCCACCGCGCAGGACAAGTTCGAGCGGCTGCCCCTGCAAGACATGACCCAGGACATGCTGGGGCTGCCCATCCGCCGCGTCATGCTGCAAGTGGCCGCCGGCCGCAACCTCGCCGTGCTGGTCGAAGCCGCCGTGCGCAACACCATCCTGAAGCTGCGCGGCATCGATACGCTGGGGGAATTCATGGAACGGCAAGCCATGGCCATCCTGCAAAACAGCAAGTAGCGCCGGGATGACTACGCACGTCGTCCTGATCACCGGCATATCGGGCTCGGGCAAGTCGGTGGCGCTGCGCATGCTGGAGGACTCCGGCTACACCTGCATCGACAACCTTCCCGTCCGGTTCCTGCATGAGTTCATCGCCAGCGCCCGCGACGACATGCTCGAGCGCGTGGCGGTGGCCATGGACGTGCGATCGCCAGGGGAAATCGCCGAACTACCCGGGGTGCTCACGGCGTTGCGCGCCATGGGCACGTCGCTGCGCGTGGTGTTCTTGGACGCCAGCACCGACACGCTGATCCAGCGTTATTCCGAGTCGCGCCGGCGCCATCCGCTGACCGACCGGCTGCGGCGCCAGGGCGTCACGCCTTCGCTGCAGGACTGCATCGCGCTGGAGCGCGAGCTGCTGGCGCCGTTGCGCGAACAGGAGCACGTCATCGACACGTCGCAGCTGACGCCCGGGCAGCTGCGCGCCTGGGTGCGCGACCTGGTGCAGGCCGACAGGCAGCCGTTGCTGCTGACTTTCGAATCGTTCGCCTTCAAGCGCGGGGTGCCCAACGACGCGGACCTGGTGTTCGACGTGCGCTGCCTGCCCAACCCGTACTACGACAGCCGGCTGCGCCCGCTGACCGGGTGCGACGAGCCCGTGGCGCAGTGGCTGGCCAGCTTCGAATCGGTCGGCCAGATGATCGACGACATCGAGGCTTTCCTGTCCAAGTGGCTGCCGCGCTACATGCAGGACACTCGCGCCTACCTGACCGTGGCCATCGGCTGCACGGGCGGCCAACATCGCTCGGTCTACGTCGTCGAAGAGCTGGCCAAGCGCTTCAAGGGACGCACGCCCTTGCTGGTGCGCCACCGCACCCAGGCCGGGGGAAGCGAGCCGTGACGGCCGAAGCCCGCCTGCCCCTTGCCCGGCGACAGCGACGCCTGCCCGGTGCCGCAGGCCGGCTGCTTGCCGCGGCCGTGCTGCTTGCCCTGGCCGCGTGCTCGACCGGGCCGCGCAAAGGCGGTTATTACAAGGACGACGGGCCGCACGAGCGCCCGCCCGCCAACCTGGACCAGGTGCCCGATGCGGTGCCGCGCGTCGAGCCGCTGGCGCGCGGCGCCAACAAGCCCTACGTGGTGCTGGGCCGGCGCTATGTCCCCGATGTGTCGGGCCGACCTTACCGTGAGCGCGGCGTGGCCTCCTGGTACGGCAAGAAATTCCATGGCAACAAGACCTCGATCGGCGAGGTCTACGACATGTACGCCATGACGGCCGCGCACAAGACGCTGCCGCTGCCAAGCTACGCGCGCGTCACGCGCGTGGCCACCGGCAAGTCCATCGTGGTGCGGGTCAATGACCGGGGGCCGTTCCACGACGGCCGCATCATCGACCTGTCGTACGTGGCGGCGTACAAGCTGGGCATCTTGCAGCAGGGCAGCGACGAAGTCATCGTCGAGCGCATCATGCCCGACGAAATCCGGCGCTGGAACCCGGCGCCCGACCCGGCGCCGATGCTGGCCGACGCCTCGGCCGCCCCGCCTGCCGAAGCGATGCCGGTGGCACCCGCGCCGACGGCCGCGCCGGCCAGCGTCGCGCAGGGGCCTGCCCCGGCAGCGCCTGCGATGCCGTCCGGGTCCGCACCGGCCGCGCAGGCCGCGTCGCCGGGCGGCGGGGTTTTCCTGCAGCTGGGCGCCTTCAGTCAAACGGCCAACGCCCATGCGCTGGCCGAACGGGCCGGCAACGCGCTGGCCGGCAGCGGCCAGCCTGCGGTCACCGTTCGGCAGGCCGCCAACCAGCTTTACCGCGTGCTGGTCGGGCCCTACCTGACCCGCGAAGCGGCCCTGGCCGCCGCCCAAACGATCAGCACCTATACCGGCATCATGCCGAGCATTTCGACGCCCTGAGCCCGGCCGAAGGCAGGCTCGGCGCAGACTGCCGCCACCGGGACGCTACAGATCCAGCGGCAGCTGCCCCGGATGCACGTAGCGCGAGCGCGCTTGTTCGCCCGCGTAGGGGTGGCCTTCATGCGCGAGCAAGGCCCGCTTGCGCATCAGCCCGCCCCCAAAACCGGTCAGGGACGTGTCGTGGCCGACGATGCGGTGGCAGGGGATGAAGAGGGAAATCGGATTGGCGCCCACGGCCTGGGCGACGGCGCGCACCGCCCGCGGCCGGCCCACGCGTGCGGCCAGTCGCCCATAGCTGATGACGGCGCCGAACGGTACTTCGCACAGCGCCCGCCAAACGCTTTGCTGGAACGGGGTGCCGTGCGCGGCAAGCGGCACGTCAAACGCGGTCCGCTCGCCGCGGAACCAGGCCTGCAATTGGCTTTCGGCCTGGTCCAGGACGGCGTGGTCGGCATCGCCGCCGTGCTCCGGTGCGGCCTGGGTTGCTGCCGCGGGCAGGGGCGGCGCATCGGCTTGGTCGACGAACCAGGCCCCGACCAGGGTGCCATCGCAAGCGGCTAGGCGCATCGGGCCGAGCGGGGTCGGCGTATCCCGCATCGCCGGGACGCGCCCGTCCGGCAGGCCGCGCCAACCTTTGCGTCGGCCCGCGCGCGGCTGCGCCGCCGGCCTGCGGCCCGGCCCAGGCCGGCGCTTGGCCGCTGGATCGATCGGCTCGCCCATGGACCGGGGCACCTCAGCCCCCCTTGCGCGCCAAGGCGCGCGCGTACAGCGCATCGCGGGCAAGGCCGGTCACGCGCGCGGCGACCCGCGCGGCGTCACGCACCGACACGACCTCCAGCAGCGCGTCGAGCAAGGCGTCCGCCTGAGCGTCGGCCCCGGGTCCGGCGTCCGCGGCCGCATCGGCCTCGTGCAAGATCAGCACGAACTCGCCTTGTCCACGCTGCGGCCCGGCCTGCAGCCAGGCCTGCGCATCCCCCAACGGCATGGTGGCGATTTCTTCGAAGCGCTTGGTCAGTTCGCGCGCCACCGTCAACGCGCGGCCGGGTCCGCACACCGCGAGCAAATCGGCCAGCGTCGCGGCCAGCCGATGCGGCGCCTCGAACATGATCACCGGCGCGGGCAGGCTCGTCCATTGCTGCAGCCAGCGCCGGCGCGCGGCCGACTTGGCGGGGGCGAACCCGGCAAAGGCAAAGGCGGGGTTTTCATCGGAGGTGGCGCCGCTGGCCATCAGCGCGGCGATGACGGCGCTCGGTCCCGGCACCGGCACCACGGGGTAGCCCGCCGCTCGCACGGCGCGCACCACCCGGGCGCCCGGATCGCTGACGGCCGGTGCCCCGGCGTCGGAAATCAGCGCCACGCGCTGGCCTTCGGCCAGCCGCCGGACGATGCCTTCGGCGGCGGCCGCCTCGTTATGGCGGTGCGCGGCGATCAGCGGCGTGGACACGCCCCAGGCATCGAGCAGCGCGCGGCTGGCGCGGGTGTCTTCGGCGGCGATGACGTCGGCCAACGCCAGCGCCCGCCACGCGCGCAGGCCCAGGTCACCCAGATTGCCGATCGGCGTGGCGACCACGTACAGGGCAGGGGCCGGCCAAGACTGGGCGTCCACGCGGGCGGCCACCCGTTGCCAGGCGTCGCCGGCGACGCCTGGCGCGACATTTTCGTTCATGCAGCAAGACAAGTTGGGCGGAAAACTGCCAGTGTAGTCGCCTCCATGCCTACCCCCGCCCCTTTTCCCGGACTCGACGACGACGCCGCCTACGCCGCCGCGCTGGTGGCGCAGCGCAAGGCCGTGCGGCGGCGGCGCCAGCGCGCCGCGCGCAGGCGCCGGGCCGGCACCGATCCTTGCGCGGTGCGCCATCCGCGCGGGGCCGCAGCCAAAGGGCCAAGGACCGAGGCGCAGCGCGTGGGCGCCCAGGCCGAGGCCCAGGCGCTCGCGTTGCTTCGGCAGGCAGGCCTCGTCCTGCTTGCACGCAACCTGTCGTGCCGCGCCGGAGAGATCGACCTGGTCATGCGCGACGGCGACGTCCTGGTCTTCGTCGAGGTTCGCGCCCGGTCTTCGGCGCGCTACGGCGGGGCCGCGGCGAGCGTGCGCCGGCCCAAGCAGCGCAGGCTGCAGCGTACCGCCGCGCACTTCCTGCCAGCGCTGGCGCGGCGGTACTGGGCGGGATCGACGCCCCGGTGCCGCTTCGACGTGGTGGCCCTGGAGGCGGCCGGGCCGGCCTGGCTGCGCGACGCCTTCGGCGGCGACTGAGCGCGCCGGGGGACGGGCCCATGAGATAATCCCCGCCATGGACATGACATCGCGCATGACTGCGCATTTCCGCGACGCGATGGCCTGCTTCGAGGCCAGCGCACAGGCCCTGGCCCCCGAGTTGGCGCGCGCCGTGGACCTGCTGTTCGTCGCGCTCGGCAACAACAACAAGATCCTGGCCTGCGGCAACGGCGGATCGGCCGCCGACGCCCAGCATTTCATCGCCGAGCTGGTCGGCCGCTTCGAGCGCGAACGGCTGCCGCTGGCCGGCGTCGCGCTCAATACCGACACCTCCATCCTGACGGCGGTCGGCAACGATTACGGCTTCGACCACGTGTTCGAGCGCCAGGTCAACGCGCTGGGCCAGCCCGGCGACGTGCTGGTGGCCATATCGACCAGCGGGAACTCGCCCAACGTGCTGCTGTCCATCGAAGCGGCGCGGGATCGCGACATGCGCGTGATCGCGCTTACCGGCAAGGGCGGGGGCGCCGTAGGCGGGCTGCTCGGGCCGGACGACGTCCACCTGTGCGTCCCGCACGACCGCACCATGCGCATCCAGGAAGTCCACATCCTGCTGCTGCACGCCTTGTGCGACGGCATAGACGCCATGTTGCTCGGAGACACCGCATGATTTCATCCCGCCATGTCCTGCGTCCCGTTTTGCGCCCGGCCCTGCTGGCCGCCGTGCTGGCCTGCCAGGCCGGATTGCTCTCGGCCTGCGCGCCGCTGGTCGTCGGCGGCGCGGCCGCAGGCACGGCCATCGTGGCCACCGACCGCCGCACGTCCGGCATGCAGCTCGAAGACCAGAACATCGGCTTCAAGGTCGACAGCCACATGCGCCAGGCCTTCGGCGATTCGGCCTACATCAATTCGACCGTCTACCTGCAGCGCGTGCTGCTGACGGGCCGGGTGGCCGACGACAACGCCAAACGGCGTGCCGGCGAGCTGGCCCGCGAAGTCGAGAACGTCAAGGACGTGGTCAACCAGCTGGCCATCGGGCCGGTGCCGGATTTCGAGGCGCGCGCGCGCGACACCTGGCTGTCGTCGAAGGTGCGCGCCGCACTGGTCAACACGCGCGGCGTGCCGTCGCGCACCATCACAGTGACCACCGACGACGGCGTCGTCTACCTGATGGGCAAAGTCACCCGCATCGAAGGCGACCTGGCCGCGGCTGCGGCCGCGGACATCAGCGGGGTCAAGAAGGTGGTCAAGGTCTTCCACGTCATGAGCCGCGAGGAAGAAGAAGCGCTTGCCGCATCCATGAAGGAATCCGGCCAGTCGACCGAACGCGCGCCCATCACCACCCCCTCGTCTTCCGGTGACGCCGGCGACGCTGGCGGCGCAAGCCCGGGCGTCGAAGTGATGCCGATCAAATGAAAAAGCTGTTCATCGCACTGACCGTGGCCGTGCTGGCCGGCATCGGTGCCTGGTTCGCCTGGCGCCCGGCGCCGCAAGCACCCGAAGTCGCCTTTACCACCATCACCGGCGAGCGGCTGTCCATGGCCGACCTCAAGGGCAAGGTGGTACTTGTCAAATTCTGGGCCACCAGCTGCGTGACCTGCGTCAAGCAGATGCCCGACACGGTCGAGCACTACGAGCAATACCATGACCGCGGCTACGAGACCATCGCCGTGGCCATGTCGTACGACCCGCCGAACTACGTGCTGAACTTCGCCCAGACGCGTCAATTGCCGTTTAAGGTGGCGCTAGACACCCAGGGCGAAATCGCGCGGGCCTTCGGCGACGTGCGCCTGACGCCGACGGCCTTCCTGGTCGACCGCGAGGGCCGCATCGTCAAGCGTTACCTGGGCGAATACGACAAGGCGGCCTTCCAGGCCGCCGTGGAAAAAGCGCTGGCCGGCTGAACATATCCGGCCCTGGCGCCGGCCGGCCGTGCCAGGGGCGGTCGGCCGCAGGCGCCGTCCTCAGAAAGCGGGGACCACCGCGCCCTTGTATTTTTCCTCGATGAACTGCTTGACCGCGGGCGTGCGCAGGGCCTCGACCAGCTTCTTGACGGCCTGCGCATCCTTGTTGTCCTCGCGGCTCACGACCACGTTCACGTACGGGGATTGCGCCCCTTCGATGAACAGCGCATCGCGGGTGGGCACCAAGCCGGCTTCCAGCGCGTAGTTGGTGTTGATCAGCGCCAAGTCGACGTCATCGAGCGCGCGCGGCAGCATGGCCGCCTCCAACTCGCGAAAGCGCAGCTTGCGTGGGTTTTCGGCCACGTCCAGCGGCGTGGCGGCAATATCCTGCGGATTGCGCAGCTTGATCAAGCCTTGCGACTGCAGCAGCAACAGCGCGCGGCCGCCGTTGGTCGGGTCGTTGGGAATGGCAACCGTCGCCCCTTCGGCCAGCGCCTGGACCGACTTGACCTTGCGCGAGTACGCGCCGAATGGTTCGACGTGCACGCCGCCGACGGCGACCAGCTTGGTGCCGCGATCCTTGTTGAAGGTGTCCAGGTAAGGCTGGTGCTGGAAGAAGTTGGCGTCCAACTCCTTGTCGGCCAGCTGCAGGTTGGGCTGGACATAATCGCTGAACACCTTGATGTCCAGCTCCACGCCCTGCGCGGCCAGCGCGGGCTTGACCGCCTCCAGGATTTCGGCGTGGGGCACCTGGGTGGCGCCCACCTTCAGCGTTTCGGCCCGGGCGGCGGCCGGCGCCGCAAGGCCGGCCAGCAACAGGGCGGACGACGCCAGGACGGCGCGAACGAAATGGGAACGCATGGAAAACCTCGCGAAAAAAGACGGGGACGAAAGGACGGGGACGACGGCCGGCGCCAGCCGGCTGCCGGCCGGAAACCCCGCAATTTACCTAAAAAGCGGTTATTTGTCGGGCATAAGATCATCGATTTCGGATATAAGGCGGCACGGCGCCGCTGCACGCTGCACCGATGCAGCACGCCACAGCCCCGGGGCGTCTACAATGCCCGGTCAGCCGGGCGCGCAGCCGTGCCGTCCGGTCCGTTTTCCACAACTTGCCGCATACGCCGCCAGCCATGACCGACTCCAATCCCGAATCCGCTGCCGTCGCCGCCCTGTCGCCCGCCGTCAAGGCAGGCGTTTTGTCCGAAGCCCTGCCCTACATCCGACGCTTCCATGGCAAGACCATCGTGGTCAAGTACGGCGGCAACGCCATGACCGAAGAACGGCTGCAGCGCAGCTTCGCCCACGACGTCGTGCTGCTCAAGCTGGTCGGGCTCAACCCGGTGATCGTGCACGGCGGCGGCCCGCAGATCGACGAAGCCCTGCGTCGCGTGGGCAAGCAGGGGACCTTCGTGCAAGGCATGCGCGTGACTGATGCCGAGACCATGGAAGTCGTGGAGTGGGTCCTCGGCGGCCAGGTCCAGCAGGACATCGTAATGATGATCAACGAAGCCGGCGGCAAGGCCGTCGGGCTGACCGGCAAGGACGGCAGCCTGATCCTGGCGCAAAAGAAGTACATGGCCAACAAGGATGCGCCGGAATCGCCGCTGGACATCGGCTACGTGGGCGACATCGTGCGCATCGAGCCTGCCGTGGTCAAGGCGCTGCAGGACGACCAGTTCATCCCGGTGATCTCGCCCATCGGCTATGGCGAGGACGGCCAGGCCTACAACATCAACGCCGACGTGGTCGCCGGCAAGATGGCCGAAGTGCTGGGCGCCGAAAAGCTGGTCATGATGACCAATACCCCGGGCGTGCTCGACAAGAACGGTAACCTACTGACCGGCCTGTCGGCGCAGACCATAGACGAGCTGTTCGCCGACGGCACGATTTCGGGCGGCATGCTGCCCAAGATTTCCTCGGCGCTGGACGCGGCCAAGAACGGCGTGAACTCGGTACATATCGTCGATGGGCGCGTGCCGCACTGCCTGCTGCTGGAGATCCTGACCGACCAGGGCGTGGGCACCATGATCAGCTCGCATTGATGACGGCGGTCTCCGTCCCGCGCGCGGTGCGGGTGCTGCGCTATCCTGCGCCGCGTGCGCGCCGCACGCGAGCCGTGGCGCCGGTGCCGCGCAGCCGGCCGCTCTGGCTGTTCGACCTGGACAACACGCTGCACGATACCTCGCACGCAATCTTCGAACGCATCAACGCGGGCATGACCGCCGCGGTCTGCGAGGCGCTGGGCTGCGACGTCGACACGGCCAACCAGCTGCGCACGCGCTACTGGAAGCGCTACGGCGCCACCGTCATCGGCCTGGTGCGCCATCACGGCGTGGACCCGCATGCCTTCCTGCACCGCAGCCATGATTTCGACGTGTGCACCCTGGTCAAGGCCGAGCGCGGCCTGGCGCGCCGCCTGGCCAAGCTGCCGGGACGCAAGATACTGGTGACCAACGCGCCGCTGCACTACGCGCGGGCGGTGCTGGCGCACTTGGGCATCCTGCGCGCCTTCGATGGGCTTTGGGCGCTGGAGCAGATGCGCTATCACGGCGACTTCCGCCCCAAGCCTTCGCCTGCGCTGCTGCGGCACATCCTGGCCCGCGAGGGCGCGGTGCCCGCCCAGGCCGTACTCGTCGAAGACACGCTGCCCAACCTGCGCGGTGCGCGCCAGGCAGGGCTGCGCACCGTGCACGTCTATCATCCGGGCACGCCTTTCGCGCGCCGGCAGCATGGCCGGCCGCTGTACGTGGACTTGCGGGTAAACTCGATCGCCGACCTCCTGCTGCGCAAGCGCCCGGTCCGGGGCCGCCAGGCCGCTGGGCTGCTGCGCCCTTGAAAGCGGTGACCCCATGGCGATCAAACCCGGCGAACGCAGGACGCAGATACTCGAAACCCTGGCCGGCATGCTCGAGCAGCCCCGCGCCGCGCGCATCACCACGGCCGCGCTGGCCGCGAAGATGCAGTTTTCCGAGGCCGCCCTGTACCGGCATTTCGCCAGCAAGGCGCAAATGTACGAGGGCCTGATCGAGTTCATCGAAACCACGATCTTCACGCTGGTCAACCAGATCATCGCCGCCGAGCCCCAGGGACTGGCGCAGGCCCGGCGCATCGCCGCCATGCTATTGGCGTTTTCCGAGCGCAACCGCGGCATGACCCGGCTGCTGACCGGCGATGCGCTGGTCACCGAGGACGATAGGCTGCAGGCGCGCATCAACCACATCCACGACCGCATCGAAGCCTCGTTCCGGCAAGCGCTGCGCGTCGCGGTCGAAGACGGCAGCCTGGCGCGCGACACTGACGTGGCCGCGCGCGCCAGCCTGCTGATGCATTGGGTGCTGGGTCGCTGGCTGCGCTATACGCAAAGCGGCTGGACGATACCGCCGACCGGGCACCTGGACGAACAACTCAGGGTGGCGCTCGGCTAGCGCCGCCGACGGCCGCCACGCAAACCAAGGAGACAGCCGCCCATGCCGCCATCCACCCCCGCATCCTTGCCCGCGCCCTCGCAATGCCGCGCCGTCGTGGTCGGCGGCGGCACCATGGGCGCCGACATCGCCGTCGTGTTGTTGCGCGCGTCGTGCCAAACGACGGTGGTCGAGCCCGACACGGGCCGGCACGCCGGCATCCTGGCCCGGGTCGACGAGAACCTGGCCGCGGCCGGTGCCCAGCAAAACGCGGTGCGGCTCGCGCTGGTCGCCGGGTTGGACGATGCGCACTGGCAAGACGTCGACCTAGTCATCGAATGCATCCCTGAAAAACTGCCACCCAAGCAGGCCTTGTTCGCCGAGCTCGTCAAGCGCGCGCCGGCGCACGCCATCCTGGCCAGCAACAGTTCGAGCTTTCCCATCAGCGCGATCGGCCAGGGGCTACCTACGCGCGAGCGGATGCTGGGACTGCATTTCTTCATGCCTGCGCACCTGGTGCCGCTGGTGGAGGTGGTGCTGTCCGAGGCCGCCGATCCGCGGCTGGGCGACGCGCTGGCGGCGTTCATGCGCCGCTGCGGGATGGTGCCCGTGCTCGTGCGCAAGGACGTGCCGGGCTTTTTGGCCAACCGCCTGCAGCACGCGCTGGGCCGGGAGGCCTTCGCGCTCATCCAGGAAGGCGTGGCCAGCCCCGAGGACGTGGACGCCGCGGTGCGTTTTGGCTTCGGTTTCCGCTACCTGGCCGCCGGTCCCCTGCTGCAGCGCGACCACGCCGGACTGGAAGTGCACTGCGCGGCGGCAGCCACGATGTACCCCACCTTGTCCAACGCCACCGAGCCGCCCCCGGTACTGACCGAACGCGTGCAGGCCGGCCACTACGGCATGAAGGCGGGACAGGGTTTTTACCGCTGGGACGAGGCGTCCATCGCTGCCGAGCGCGCCCGCTATGAGCGGCTGCTGCGCGCTGGGCTGGCGCTGATCGCCGAGGAACTGCCGCGCATCGACCCCTGACGGCGACCGCCAGTTTGCCTAGGCGGACTGCGCGCCCGCCTGCGCCGCGGGCCGCGACGCGCACACCGGGCAGCCTGGATCGCGCCGGACGTTGACGCTGTGCCACTGCATCGTGCGCGCATCCAGCCATAGCAACCGGCCGCTCAGGCTGCGGCCGACGCCGGCCAGCAGCTTGAGCGCTTCGGCCGCCTGCATGCTGCCGATGATGCCGACCAGCGGCGCAAATACCCCGGTGGTCGCGCAATTGACGTCCTCGACGTCGTCGGCCTCGGGAAACAGGCAGTGGTAGCAGGGCGCGTCGTCGTGGCGCAGGTCGTAGACCCCGACCTGGCCGTCGAAGCGTATCGCCGCGCCAGAGACCAGCGGCCGCGCGAGCGCCACGCAGGCCCGGTTGATTTCGTGCCGGGTGGCGAAGTTGTCCGTGCAATCGAGGACCAAGTCGGCCTGCGCGACCTGCTCGAGCAGCGCATCGCCGCGCAGGCGCTGCACCAGCGCGGTCACCTGCGTCTCGGGGTTCAGGCCGGCCAGCATGGCCTTGCCCGATTCGGCCTTGGGCATCCCCACGCGCGCGGTGGTGTGCAGGATCTGCCGCTGCAGGTTGCTCAGTTCGACGTGGTCGTCGTCAGCCAGGACGATGCGGCCCACGCCGGCCGTTGCCAAGTAACAGGCCGCGGGTGACCCCAGGCCGCCCGCGCCGACGATCAGCACGCGCGCGGCCAGCAGCTTTTCCTGCCCCTCGATGCCGATCTCATCGAGCAGGATGTGGCGCGCATAGCGCAGCAGCTGCTCGTCGTTCATTTGTCGACCGATTCGACCCCCGCAGGCGTGATCTTCAACCGCTCGGTCTTGCCTGCGGCATCGTCGCCCTTGCCCTCGGCGCTGGCCACGCGCTGCTTGGCCTTTTCCACCGGCTTGCCGTTGAGCACGTTGATGGCCTGGCGCAGTTGAAAGTCGTTCTCGCTGCCGAACTCGAAGCTCTTGGGCTGCTCGATGTTCTCCGGATCGGTCTTGGACTTGTATTCGCCGTTGGGGTTGGCCAGGTGGCGCTGCAAGTCGGCCTCGCGCGGCAAGCGGAACAGGTCGCCGTATTCGGTGTCGGGCACGACGATGTCAGGCTCGATGCCGGTGGCCTGGATGGACCGCCCCTTGGGCGTGAAATAGCGCGAGGTGGTCAGCTTGATCGCCGTGTCCTCGGAGATGGGCAGGATGACCTGCACCGACCCTTTGCCGAAGGTGCGGTTGCCCAGCACCTTGGCACGTCCATGGTCCTGTAGCGCGCCGGCGACGATTTCGGACGCCGACGCCGACCCCACGTTGACCAGCACGACCATGGGTACGGTCTTGGCCCACGATGGCAGCCCGGCGAGGTAGTCGCCGTCACCCCGTGCGTAATCGACGGGGCTGGCCACGTAGGTATGGCGCGAATCCGGCGCGCGGCCATCGGTGGAGACGATTTCCACGCCGCGCGGCAGGAAGGCCGCGGACACGCCGATGGCGCTGTGCAGCAGGCCACCCGGGTCGTTGCGCAAATCCAGGATCAGGCCGCGCGGCGCACCCTTGGCGCCCAGCTCCTGCAGGTGCTTGACCAGGTCGGCGCCGGTCTTTTCCTGGAATTGCGCGATGCGCACGTAGCCGATGTTGCCATCGAGCATCTTGCTGCGCACGCTGCGCACCTTGATGATGTCGCGCACGATGCGGATCTGGATCGGTTGTGCCACGCCTTCGCGCGCGATGGTCAGCGTGATCGGCGTCTTGGGCTCGCCGCGCATGAGCTTGACGGCCTCGTTCAGGCTCATGCCCTTGGTGGGCGTGTCGTCGATCTTGACGATGAGGTCGCCTGCGCGCACGCCGGCACGCTCGGCAGGGGTGTTTTCGATGGGTGCGATGACCTTGACGAAGCCGTCTTCCGTGCCGACCTCTATGCCCAGTCCGCCGAATTGCCCCTGGGTGGCGGTCTGCATGTCGCGGAAGGCCTCGGCATCCAGGTAGGCCGAATGCGGATCCAGGTCGGACAACATGCCGGAGATGGCCCCGTGGATGAGATCCTTGTCCGACACCGGCTCGACGTAGTTGTTCTTGATGGCCGCAAAGACATTGGTGAACTGGCGCAACTCTTCCAGCGGCAAGGGCGTGCCGCGCTGCGCGACGGCGGATATGGCGAGGCTGACCAACAACCCGGCGACGACGCCCAGCGAAACCAGCCCGAAACTACGAAGCTTGTGAGTGCTCATGCACATTCCTGTTTGATGCCGGGACGCCTGGCAGGCCGCCCCCCGGCGGCGCCGGGCGCATCGGCCGGCCGCGCGGGCTGCATCCCCTTGGCTGCATTGGACCGCTCAGCGCGCAAGAAATTTCGCCGGATCCTGCGGCGCCCCTCGGTGCCGAATTTCAAAGTATAGGCCCGATTCCACCTGCCCGCCCGTCGACCCCACGGTGGCAATCGGCTCTCCGGCCGACACCGTTTGGCCGACCCGCTTGAGCAGGCTCTGGTTGTAAGCGTAGACGCTGAGGTACTGGTTGCCGTGGTCGACGATGATCAGGTTGCCAAAGCCGCGCAACCAATCGGCGTACACCACGGTGCCAGGCGCCACGGCCCGCACCGCCGTGCCTTCCGGCGCCTGGATGAGCAGCCCGCGCCACTTGCCACCATCAGGCCGCTCGGTGCCGAAACGCGCCCGGATGGGCCCTTGCACCGGCCGGGGCAGCGCCCCCTGCAGGCCGGGGCCTTCGGCCAGCACCGCGTCCGGCAGCGAGCCGCGCGCGACCGGCCGCTCGGCTTCGTCACGTGCTTGCTCGGCACGCGCCTGTTCTTGCTGCGCGAGCCTGGCCTGCCGCTCGGCCTCGCGGCGGGCCTGTTCGGCCTCGCGCTGCGCGGCCAGGCGCTGTTCGTCGGCGCGCCGGGCCACCTCGGCACGGGCCTGCTCGGCGCGCCGGCGCGCCTCCTCGGCCTGCTGGCGGGCGAGCTCGGCCGCGCGGCGCGCCTGTTCCGCGCGCCGCCGTTCTTCTTCGAGGCGGCGGCGCTCCTCGGCCAGGCGGCGCTCTTCCTCGGCGCGGCGGGCGGCGGCCACTTGGGCGGACAGTTCCTCGATCAAGGCAGCCAGGCGGCGCTCATCGCGGTCCAGCCTGCCGGCCTCGCTACGCTGCGCCTGCAGCTGCCCTTCCAGGCGGGCCAGGACGGTGGCACGTTCCTTGCGCTGGGCCATTAGCTCGATGCGCGCGGCGGCGGTCTGCTCCTGCAGCGCCTGCAATTCGGCGCGGCGCTCGCTTTCCTGCCGCTGCAGGTCCTGCAGCCGCGCGATCTCGTCACGCAGCGCCTGCACCTTGTCGGCGCGCGCGCGCGACACATAGCCCAGGTACGCCAGGTTGCGCCCCAGGTCCTGCGGGTCGTCGCCCGACAGCAGAGCGGTCCAGGGCGACAGGCCACTGGCGTACTGCATGCGCAGTTGCTGCGCGAGCTCGTAGCGGCGCACGTCCAGCTCCTTTTGCTGGGTGACGATGGCCGCCTGCAACTTGGCGATTTCCTGGCGCACCTGGCCGATGGCTTGGTCCAGTTCGTCCAGCCGCTGCGTCAGCCGGGAAATCGCCGTTTCGGACTCGCGCAACGCATCGGCCGCTTCCTTGCGGTCGGATTCCCTCGCCTCGATTTCCTTCTGCAGCTTCTCGATGCGCTCGCGCAGCGCCTGGCGGCGGCGCTCGGCCTCGGCTTGGCGGCGGGCCAGTTCGGCCGAGCCGGGCGCATCGGCGGCCAGGGCCGCCGCCATCGGCACCCCGCCCGCCAGAAGCACGCACGCCAGCAAACCGGCCGCCAGGCGCATGGATCAGCCCTGCTTGGCTTTACCCTGGGCAGCCACGGCGGCCATTGCGGCCTCGATCTCGGCAGGGTCGCCGAGGTAGTAGTGGCGGATCGGCCGCAGGTCCGCATCCAGCTCGTAGACCAGCGGCTGCCCGGTGGGGATGTTCACGCCGACGATGTCGTCGTCGGACATCTGGTCCAGGTGCTTGATCAGCGCCCGGATGCTGTTGCCGTGCGCAGCGATCAGCACGCGGCGACCGGCGCGTATCGCCGGGGCAATGGAGTCGTTCCAGAAAGGCAGCACGCGCGCCACGGTGTCCTTCAGGCACTCGGTGGCCGGCAGCTGGTCGGCCGGGATCTTGGCGTAGCGCGGATCGAAGCGCGGGTGGCGCGGGTCGTCCAGGTCCAGGGGATCGGGGGCGATGGCATACGCACGGCGCCAGATCAGCACCTGCTGCTCGCCGAACTTGGCGGCGGTCTCGGCCTTGTTCAGCCCCTGCAGCGCGCCGTAGTGGCGCTCGTTCAGGCGCCAGCTGATGCCCACCGGCGTGTACATCGCGTCCATGGCGTCGAGCGCGATCCACAGGGTGCGGATGGCGCGCTTGAGCACCGACGTGAAGGCCACGTCGAAGGCATAGCCTTCGCGCTTGAGCAGCTCGCCGGCCTTGCGGGCCTGCTCGCGGCCGGTTTCGGTCAGGTCGACGTCGGTCCAGCCGGTGAACCGGTTTTCCAGGTTCCACTGGCTTTCGCCGTGACGCATGAGGACGAGTTTGTACATGGCGGTGTGGGCGTTGACTGGGTTAAGGTTGGCAAGTCGGGGCATTTTATAATTGTCCGGTTATGCACCCGCTTACCGGCTCCGAGCCTGCAGGACTCATCTCCGTGGATTTCTTCCTTAGCGACCCGAACAATCTGTTTATCCTGGCCGCGGCCGTCGTCTCTGGCCTGATGCTGCTGTGGCCCGCCCTGACCCGCGCGCGCGGCGGTGCGGCCATCTCCGCCACGCAGGCGGTGCAGCTCGTCAACCAACGCCAGGCGGTGATCGTCGACGTGCGCGACGCACAGCAGTACGCCGCCGCCCACATCGCGCAGGCGCGCAACGTGCCGCTGGCCGAGATCGAGCAAAAGGCTTCGTCCCTGCCCAAGAACAAGCCGCTCGTGGTCGTCTGCGACCACGGCCGCGACTCCGCCAAGGCGGCCGCCAAGCTCAAGCAGCTCGGCCATGCCGAAGTGTTCACGCTGGAAGGCGGCCTGCGCGGCTGGGTCCAGGGTGGACTGCCCCTTGCCGGCAAGAAGGCCTGACCCAGACCGAAGGAACACGCCATGCAGAAAGTCCTGATGTACAGCACGGGGGTTTGCCCGTTTTGCATGCGCGCCGAAATGCTGCTGAAGCAGCGCGGCGTGACCGAAATCGAAAAGATCCGCATCGACCTCGATCCGGCCCAGCGCGAGGCCATGATGCAGCGTACCGGCCGGCGCACGGTGCCGCAAATCTACATCGGCGAGACGCACGTCGGCGGCTTCGACGATCTGTCGGCGCTGGATCGCGCCGGCAAGCTCATTCCCCTGCTCAACGGCGAGAACCCGGCGTAACGCGCCGGGCGACCCGCCCACCCCAACCAGGAATCTGCAATGTCCGAACAGAACGCCCGCCAGGCGGGCAACGAACCGACCTTCAACCTCCAGCGCGTCTACCTCAAGGACCTGTCGCTGGAGATGCCCAATGCGCCGCGCATTTTCCTGGAGCAGGAAGCGCCCAAGGTGGAGGTCAACATCAACGTCGGCGGCCAGCGCCTGGCCGAGACCATCTTCGAATCGACGGTGACCGTGACCGTCACCACCCGCATCGGCGACAAGGTCCTTTACCTGGTCGAGGCCACGCAGGCGGGCATTTTCGAGCTGGCCAACATTCCCGCCGAGCAAATGGATCCGCTGCTGGGCATCGTCTGCCCCACGATGCTCTATCCCTACTTGCGGGCCAACGTGGCCGACGCCATCACGCGCACGTCCCTGCCGCCGCTGCACCTGGCGGAAGTCAACTTCCAGGCGCTGTACGAGCAGCGCCTGGCCGACTTGGCCGCCGCGCAGCAGCAGGCCCAGGGTGGACAGGCGGGCGGCGGCGGCGCCGGGATCATCCTGCCCCCCGGCGTGTCGCGCCAGTAAACCACGAGGTCGCGCCATGACGCAGCGCCTGCGGCCCGTCCCGGGAGGCTTGCGCCGGCCATGACGCACGCGCCCGCCGATCTGCGCGTGGCCGTGCTGGGCGCAGGCAGCTGGGGCACAGCGCTGGCCATAGCCGCCAGCGCGCGCTGTCCCACCCTGCTGTGGGCGCGCAGCCCGCAACTTGCCGCCGACATGGCGGCACGCCGCGAAAACGCCCGGTATCTGCCGGGCATCGCGCTGCCCGAGGCGCTGGCCTGCAGCGCAGACATCGACGAACTTTTCGCCCATCTGGCCGGCGCGGACCGGGCGCTGCTCATCCTGGGCGTGCCCGTGGCCGGGCTGCCGGATGCCTGCCGCGCGGCGGCCGAAGGCGCGCGCCGGCACGGGCTGCGTCGTACTGCGGTCGTGTGGACCTGCAAGGGCTTTCACCCCGAGGACGGCCGCCTGCCGCATGAGGTCGCCGCGGCAGCGTTTGCCGGCCGGGATGACATCGCAGCCGGCGTGCTGTCCGGACCATCGTTTGCCAGCGAGGTCGCGCGCGGCCTACCCGTTGCCCTGACCATCGCCTCCGACGATGCCGGCGTGCGCGACGCCACAACCGCCGCCCTGCACGGCGGCGCCGTGCGTGTCTACGCCAGCAGCGACGTGATCGGCGTGGAAACGGGCGGCGCATTGAAGAACGTCATCGCCATCGCCTGCGGGATTTGCGACGGCCTGGGGCTGGGCATGAATGCGCGCGCCGCGCTGATCACGCGCGGGCTGGCGGAAATCACCCGCCTGGGCGTGGCCCTGGGTGGGCGGGCGCAGACCTTCGCCGGCCTGACCGGGCTGGGCGATCTGGTGCTGTCGGCCACGGGCGACTTGTCACGCAACCGCAGCGTAGGGGTCGCGCTCGGCCAGGGCCGCAAGCTCGATGACATCCTGGCCGCGGGCATGACCGCCGAAGGCGTGCGCTGCGTGCAAGCGGCGCTGCAGCGCGCGCGCGCCGCGGGCGTGGAAATGCCCATCAGCCAGGCGGTGTGCGACGTGCTCTTTCACGGCGTGCCGCCGGCGGCGGCGGTCTCGGCCTTGCTGGCCCGCGAGGCGCGCGCCGAAATCCCGGCCGCAGACCCGCGGGGATGACAACACAGGAGGGAGCAACCATGTTCGACGCATGCATCCACGCCGCGGCGCGCACCTTGCGCCGCGCGGCGGCGCTATTGGCCGGCGCGGCATTGGCGCTTGCGGCCGCCGGCGCCCAAGCCGCCTGGCCGGAACGGCCGCTGCGCATGATCGTGCCTTTTCCACCCGGCTCCTCGCCGGACATCCTGGCACGCACCATCGCCGAGCCGCTGTCACAGTCGCTGGGCCAGCCCATCGTCGTGGAAAACCGTCCCGGCGCAGGCGGCAACATCGGCACCCGGCTCGCGGCCAAGGCTGAGCCCGACGGCTACACGCTGCTTTATACGATCAACGGGCCGCTGGTGACTGCGCCCACGCTCTACAAAAAGACGTTGGGCTATGACCCTTTCCGTGACCTGGCGCCGGTCACCCTGGTCGCCACCAGCCCCAACGTGCTGGTCGTCAACGTCGATTCGCCCGCTGATTCGCTGCAGGCCTTCGTGCAACTGGCCAAGTCCCGCCCCGGGGCGCTGAACTACGGCTCGGTCGGCCCAGGCAGCTCGGCGCACCTGGCCATGGAAATGTTCAAGCACGAAGCCGGCATAGACCTGCTGCAGGTGCCGTACGCGGGCTTCCCGCAGGTCATCAATGCCATCATCGCGGCAGACGTCCAGGCCGGTTTCATGGTGCCCGCCATCGCCATGCCCCAGGTGCGCGCCGGCAAGGTGCGGGCGCTGGCCATCACCAGCCGCCAAGCCAGCCCACTACTGCCCGGCATCCCGCCCATGACCGAGCTGGGCTACCCCGACTTCGAGTCGATTTCCTGGAACGCCATCCTGGTGCCGGCCGGCACGCCCCAGCCCGTCATAGACCGCCTGAACAAGGAGCTGTCGGGCATCATCCGCAGCGACGCCGTACGCAAGTTGCTCGACGCCCAGTACTTTTCGGCGGCCGGCTCTTCGCCGCAGGAGTTGGCCGACCTGATGCGCACCGAGAAGGCGCGCTGGGACGCGGTGATCGAGCGGCTGGGCCTGTCGCTGGATTGACGCGCGCGCAGCGGCGCGGCCACGGGGCGGCGCCGCTGCGCCAGCACCCAGGCCGGTCACGGGACGGCACCAGCGTAGCCCAGCTGGCGCCAAGCCTCGAACACGGTGACGGCCACGGCGTTGGACAGATTCAGGCTGCGCTGGCCCGGCCGCATGGGCAGGCGCAGCCGCTGGGACTCGGGAAAGCGATCCAGGTGCGCTGGGTCCAACCCCGCCGACTCGCGCCCGAACACGAAAACGTCGCCCGCCCGGAAAACCGCCTGGTCGATGCGCCGCCCTGCCCGCGTGGTCATGGCGTAGATGCGCGGCGGTTGCGCTTGGCAGGCGGCCAGCGCTTCGTCCAGGCTATCGTGCACCTTGACCGGCTGCCATTCGTGGTAGTCCAGGCCGGCACGGCGCAACCGCGCATCGTCAAGCTCGAAGCCCAAGGGTCGCACCAGATGCAATTGGGCGCCCGTGTTGGCGCACAGGCGGATGGCGTTGCCCGTATTGGGCGGGATTTCGGGGTGGACGAGCACGACGTGGATCATGGCGACATTTTGCCAGTTGCCGCCCGCGTCGCCGCCGCTACCGGGCAAGACGGGCGCTCTGGTAGGGCGTGCGCGCCGCAGCCAGCGCCAGGACGCTATCCGCGCCGGCATCGATCAAGGCGCGCGCCGCCGCGTCCATCGTGCTGCCGGTGGTCATCACGTCGTCGACCACAGCGACGCAGCCTGAGACCGGTCTCACGCAGGCATACAGGCCCCTTGCGCCCCGGCGGCGTCCCAGCCGGCCCTGGTGGGTCTGGCGGCCTTGCTCGCGCGTGCGTCGCAGCCACGGCACGACGGGCAGGCCGAGCTCGCGGCCCAGGGCGCGTGCGATTTCGCCGGCCGGATTGAAGCCCCGCTTGCGCAACGATGCGGTAGCGGCGGGCACAGGCACCAGCGCGGTCGGTGCGGGCAACGGCGGCAGCGCCCGGCCGACGGCCTGCGCGATCAACTGCGCAAGCAGCGCGGCACGCGCCAGCCGCATGCCGGCCTTGAGTTGATGGACCAGCGCATCGGCAGGTGGCAGATAGTCGAATGCGCATACTGCGCGGGCAAATGCAGGCGGCCGCACGGCGCAGTCCGGGCAAGCCGCGCGGCCCGCGGGCAGCGCCAGCCAGCAGCGCGGGCAGCGCGCCACATGCGCCGCGTCCGCCAGGACGTCTGCCGCGCACCCGGGGCATAGGTTTCCCCCGCGGGCAGCCATGCCACACAGCGGGCAATCGGACGGCAGCGCCGCCGCAGCCTGGCGCAGCCGCATGCGCACGCGCGACGTCGCCTGCGCGCACAACGAAAACATCGCTTGCACGGCCTCGGCTTGAGCAATAATGCGCATAACAGTCCCGTGTTTGCGGCCAGTTCCGCCATTACCGCACATCCTGCGCGTCGCTGCCCGCGCGATGCGACATTCATGTCCCAGCCAAACAGCCGCCTGCCTTCGCTGCCCATCGATGCCTCGCACGTCGCCATGCAGTTCGCCCGGCGGGGCGATCTTTCCGAGGCCCAGTTCCTGTATGCCGAAATCGCCCGGCGCATGGGCGACCGGCTACGCATCATCCGCCTGCAGCCGCAGGCCGTGCTCGATGCCGGATGCGGCGCGGGCGACAACCTGCCGCTGCTGCGCGAGCGCTACCCGGACGCGGCCTATACCGGGCTGGATCATTGCGCGCCGCTGCTTGCGCAAGCGCGCGCCCGCTATGCACCCGAAGGGCTGGGCGCGTGGCTACGCCGGCTCACGGGTCAACGTGCGCCGGTGGAGTTCATCCATGGCGACCTGGCCGCCACCGGCTTGCCGCCCGAATCGCTGGACCTGGTCTGGTCCAACATGGCGCTGCATTGGCATCCGGCGCCGCACGACGCGTTGGCCGAGTGGCGCCGGGTGCTCAAGGTAGGGGGATTGGCGCTGTTTTCCTGCCTGGGTCCGGGCAGCCTGCGCGAACTGCGCAAGGCCTTGCAGGACGCGGGGCTGTCCACCGCCACGCCCGGCTTCGTGGACATGCACGACTTCGGCGACCTCCTGATCGAGAACGGCTACGCCGATCCGGTGATGGACCAGGAAACGCTGACGCTGACCTATCGCACGCCCCAGCGCCTGCTCGAAGACGTGCGCGCGCTGGGTGGCAACCCCGCGCGCGGGCGGCGCGCCGGGCTGGTGGGAAGAAGCTGGATGGCGCGCCTGTGCGAAGCGCTAGAAGCCCAGCGCAACGGCGACGGCGTCATCCCGTTGAGCATCGAAGTGGCCTACGGCCATGCCTGGCGGGCCGCGGCGTATCGCGCCGCGCCCGGCGAGACGCGCATCTCGGTCGGCGCAATCGGCCGGCGTTGAAGGCGGGCGGCCGGCCGGTCAGTGCAGCGGCCCCTGCGGCACCAGCCCTTCCGGCGTGGCAAGCGCCTGGACGCCGCGCAAGGGTTCGGAGGCCGCGCGCACGCGCCGGCGCGGCTGTTCACGCAGTTGCACGCCGTCGCGTCCCGACCGGAAAGCCTGCACCATGGCATCGACGACACCGGGCAGGTCCCGCAGCTTGCCGTACTGGGCCCGCAGCCAGCGCGCATCGTTGCCTTGGCGGATGGCTTCGTCGCGCAGCACCGCCAGCAGATCGGTCGTCCCCAGCTCGTCGGCCACCGGCATGAGCTGCTCCAGCAGGCCGCGCACATGGTCGACCAGGCGCAGGCGCTGGCCGTCGGCGGCCACATAATTGCCGTGCAGCCCGAAGCGGCAGGCTTGGAAATGGTTGCTGCGGTAGGCCAGCCAGGCGCCCTCCTGTGGCGCGGGCTGGCGCATCGCCCACACCGCCAGCGCTTGCGCGAAGGCGGCCAGCTGGCAGGCCTTTTCGACCGTCAGCGGCGTGTCGCACACGCGTATCTCGACCGTGCCGAATTCGGGCTTGGGCCGGATGTCCCAATACAAGTCCTTGATGCTTTCGGCCAGGCCGAACGCACGCAGCTGCGCCAGGTGGGCCTCGAAGCGGTACCAGTCGGTGACGTCGGGCGGGATGTGGCCCGACAGCGGGAAGTTGTTGACCGCGTTCAGGCGGCAGCACGAAAACAGCGTATCGACGCCTTCGTAATACGGCGAAGAGGCCGACAAGGCAATGAAGTGCGGCACGAAGGGAGACAGCCTGTGCGCAAGGGAAATGGCTTCGTCGCCCGAGGCCACGCCAAGGTGGATGTGCTGGCCGAACACGGTGAACTGGCGCGCCAGGTAGCCGTACATTTCGGCCAGGTACTGAAAGCGCGGGCTGTCCGAGATGGCACGCTCCTGCCAGCGCATGAACGGGTGCGAACCACCGCCGGCGACCGCGACGCCGACCGCGTCGGCCGCTTCGCACAAGGCGTCGCGCATTTCGCGCATTTCGGCCAGCAGGCCGACCGGATGTTCGTGCACGGATGAATTGAGCTCTATCATGGACCGCGTGATCTCGGGCTTGACGCGGTCGGCCACGGCATGGTCGGCAAGGTGCGCCAGCACTTCCTCCGAGGCGGCGGTCAGATCGAACGAGCGGGGATCGATCAGTTGCAGTTCGAGTTCGATGCCCAAGGTATTAGGCGTCGATGAAACGAACGGGATCTGTTCCATCTCGGTCTCCTGTAAATGGCGGATGGGAGCCGGCCGTTTTGTTGTGCGAGGGCGATCCCATGGCTTCGGTTCGGCACGGCGGACTCGCAGTGTAGCCGCGCCATGCCGGCGAATTCTTTGAAAATCGTGACATTTGTACCGGCTATGGCGGAAGATGACGAATTTTCCCGGCACGGACGCGCGAGCGTCCACTTACAAGCCAAGATTCGTGCGGGTTGGCGGACGGGACTGTGCGCCAGCCCGCACACGCCAACGATTTCCAGGGTGCCCGGGTTATTCCCTATTCGGGTATACACCTAGGCCAGCGGCCGGCCAAGTGGTGGCCATACCCTTTGAGATGCGCCGTGACGGCCGGCTGGGGCGGCGCCGCGTGCGGCGGCCGGGGACAGCCGGCCGATTCGCGACGCGCGATTGCCGATGGGCTCAGGCGCCGACCGCGAAGGCCGCGTAGGCCTTGTAGAACATGTACGCGGCCAGGCAAAACAGCAGGTAGGCGAAGACGCGCTTGAGCGACTTGACGGGCAGGCGGTGGGCGGTGCGCGCGCCCAGGGGCGCGGTCAGCACACTGGCCACCACCAGCGCGAGCAGCGCGGGCCAGTAGATGTAGCCGAACATGCCCGGCGCGAGGTCAGGCTGGCGCAAGCCCGAGATGACATAGCCGACGGTGTTGGCCAGCGCGATCGGAAAGCCCAGCGCCGCCGAGGTGGCCACCGCGTTGTGCAGCGGCACGTTGCACCAAGTCATGAAAGGCACCGACACGAAGCCGCCGCCGGCGCCCACCAGCCCAGACAGGAAGCCAATGCCGGCGCCGGCCGCGGAAGTGCCCAGCGGCCCGGGCATCTGGCGCGAGGGCTTGGGCTTTTTGTCCAACAGCATCTGCAGCGCCGAATAACCGACGAACAGCGCAAAGAACAGCGCCAGCCAACCCGTCTTGAGCGCGGCGAAGACCGCGCCGCCGGCCAGCAACCCGCCGAGCACGATGCCCGGGGCGAAGGCAGCCACGAGTTTCCAGCGCACCGCTCCCTTGCGGTGGTGCGAGATCACGCTCGATACCGAGGTGAACAAAATCGAGGCCATGGACGTGGCGATGGCCGCGTGCACCACCAGTGAGGCATCCAGCCCCTGCCAGGTCAGGAGCAGGGTAAGGAAAGGCACGAGCAACATGCCGCCGCCTATGCCGAGCAGGCCGGCCGCAAAACCGGCAATCGCGCCCAAAAGGAGCAAGACGCCGAGAAACAAGGGATCCATGAATGCGCTTCCGTCGTTGATGCGATAAAACCGTCCAATATACTGGCGGTCATGGCCTGCGGCCAAGCCGGCCGCGCTCAAAAACACCAAACCCTACCATGAACACCCCCGATACCGAAGTGTTGCGCCAGGCGCTGGCCTGGCTGGGCCAGGGCCAGGCGGTGTACCTGGCCACCGTCATGCAGACATGGGGATCGGCGCCGCGCCAGCCCGGCGCGCTGTTGGCGGTCAGCGCCGACGGCCGGGTGTGCGGATCCGTGTCCGGCGGCTGCATCGAGGACGACCTGATCGACCGTGCCAAGCGCGGCGCGCTGCCGGCCAAGCCGGAACTGGTCAAATACGGCGTCACGGCCGACGAAGCTACGCGGTTCGGCCTGCCCTGCGGCGGCACCCTGGAGCTGCTGGTCGAACCCTTGGCCGGCGCCGGATGGCTGCAGGCCGTGCTCGATGAAGTCGTCGCCCATCGGCTGGTGGCGCGCACCCTGGACCTGGCGACCGGGCAATCGACCCTCGCGCCGGCCACGCCCGCCGACGCATCGGGCCGCCAGGGGCAGGCCTGCCGCACGGTCTACGGGCCGCACTGGCGGCTGCTGATCATCGGTGCCAACCAGACCGCGCGCATCCTGGCCGAGATCGCCACGGCGCTGGAATTCCACGTGATGGTGTGCGATCCCCGCGAGGAGTTCTTCGCACAATGGCAGCTGCCCGAAGTGGAGCTGCGCACCGGCATGCCCGACGACACGGTGCTGGAAATCGGCGTGGACGCGCGCACGGCCATCGTCGCCGTCACCCACGATCCCAAGCTGGACGACATGGCCTTGCTCGAGGCGCTGAAATCGCCCGCCTTCTATGTCGGCGCGCTCGGCTCGCGGGCCAACCAGGCCAAGCGGCGCGAGCGCCTGCGCATGTTCGACCTGCAGGACGACCAAATCGACCGCCTGCACGGCCCGGTCGGCCTGCCCATAGGCAGCCGCACGCCGGCCGAAATCGCCGTGGCCATCGCCGCCGAACTGGTCCAGGTGCGCAACCGCCTGGTTGTCGCGGCGGCAAGCGCCAGCGCCTGCGCTGCTTCGGCCTGACCGGCCGCACGCCACGCCAGCCCCGCGCTTGACGGCATAAGCGCGGCGGCGATGCGGCCCTACTTGCGCCAGAACCCCGGCGTAAAGAGCACCAGCACGGTGAAGAATTCCAGGCGGCCGATCAGCATGGCGAAGGTGCACACCCAGGTCTGGAATTCGCTCAGGCTGGCGAAGCTGCCCATGGGCCCCAGCGGACCCAGGCCCGGCCCGATGTTGTTCAGTGACGCCAGCACCGCCGAAAACGCCAGCACCGGATCCAGCCCCGAGAGCAGCATCAGCGCGGTCAGCAGGCCCAGCGACAGCCCGTAGACCATCATGAAGGCCAGCACCGATGCCAGCACGCGCGGCGGCACGATGCGCCCCGAGACGCGCACTGGCGCGACCGCGTGGGGGTGGACGATGCCCACCATTTCCTGCCGCACCTGCTTGACCAGCATGACCGCCCGTATCATCTTGATGCCGCCACCGGTGGAGCCCGCCGAGGTCGCGAAGGTCGACAGCACCAGCATCACCATGGGCGCGAACAGCGGCCACTGCACATAATCCGTGTTGGCATAACCCGTCGTGGTCGCCACCGAGATGGTATTGAACATCCCGTAGCGCAGGGCCTGCAGGGGCGAGTCGTAGACCTGGCGCCAGTACAGGAAGGCCGTCACGAGCAGCCCGCCGCCCAGCACCGTGACCAGGTAGGGGATGGTCTGGGGGCATGCCAGGTACGGCCGCAGGCTGCGGGTGCGCAGCACGCTGAAGTGCGTGGCGAAGTTGACCCCGGCGATCAGCATGAACACCATGGCCACGATTTCAACCGAGACGGAATCGAAGGCCGCAAACCCCGCGTCATGGGTGGAGAAGCCGCCCAACCCCATGGTGGTGGCCATGTGGCACCAGGCCTCGAACCAGTCCAGGCCGGCGGCACGATAAGCCAGCAGGCACAGTACCGACAGGCCAAAATACACCGCGTACAGGGCCTTGGCGGTGCCGGCGATACGCGGGGTGAGCTTTTCATCCTTCATGGGTCCTGGCGTTTCGGCGCGGAACACCTGGTGCCCGCCCACGCCCAACAGCGGCAGCACCGCGACGGCCAACACCAGTATGCCCATGCCGCCGACCCATATCATGGTCGCGCGCCAGACATTGATGGAGGCGGGCAGCTTGTCCAGGCCGGACAGGATGGTGGCGCCGGTCGTCGTCAACCCCGACATCGCCTCAAAGTAGGCGTCGGTGAATCCCAACGGCGTGCCGGCGCGGTGGAAATAGATCAGCAGCGGAATCGTGGCCAGCGCGGGCAGCACCACCCAAACCAGGGACACGAGCAGGAAGCCGTCGCGCGGCCGCAGCTCACAGCGCCCGCGCCGGGTCCCTGCCCACAGCACCAGGCCGATGGCCAGCGCCACCAGCAAGCCGTCGACGAAGGCATCGAGCGCATCGTCGCCGCCCCACGCCGCCACGGCCGTTGGCACGGCCATGGTCGCGGCAAACACGACCATGGTAAAGCCCAGCATGTTCAGGACTGCGAGCAGGCGGCGCATGGCAGGCGGCAGGATCCTAGAAGAACGAGGCGGAGACCTGGAACAGCTTCTCCACCTTGGGCATCTGGCGCCGGCTAGGAACGAACACGATGACGTGGTCGCCGGATTCAATGACGGTATCGGGGCCCGGCATGATGATTTCGTCGCCGCGCGCCAGCGCCCCGATGCTCGCGCCAGTAGGCAGCCGGATGTCGGAGACCTTGCGGCCGACCACCTTGGACGTGGCGCGGTCGCCATGGGCGATGGCCTCCAACGCTTCGGCCACGCCCTGGCGCAGGCGGTGCACGGCGACCACGTCGCCGCGCCGGACGTGCCGCAGCAGCTCGCTCATCGTCGCCTGGGAGGGCGAGACCGCGATATCGATGTGGCTGCCCTGCATCAGTTCGCCGTAGGCCTGGCGGTTGATCAGCGCGATGACCTTGCGCGCGCCCAACCGCTTGGCAAGCAGCGAAGACATGATGTTGTCCTCGTCGTCGCTGGTCAGCGCCAGCCACGTATCCATGTCCTCGATGTTCTCGCGCTCGAGCAGCGCCTCGTCGGTGCCATTGCCGTGCAGCACCAACACGTTGTCCGGCAGCTGGGTGGCCAGGTACTCGCAGCGCGACTGGCTACGTTCGATGATGCGCACGCTGTAATTTTCTTCGGCCAGCATGCGCGCCAGGCGCATGCCAATGTTGCCGCCGCCGGCGATCATCACCCGGCGCACCGCCTTTTCGGCCTCGCGCAGTTGGCGAACGGCGCGCCGCGCGTGCCGCGTGTCGACCACGACGATGATTTCGTCGCCACCCTGCAGTACGGTTGCCGCGCCGTTGGGCAGCGCCCGGCCGTGGCGCAGCACCTGCACCACCCTGGCCTGCACGCCGGGCAGGACGTCGTCGAGCTCGTCCAGGCGCCGCCCGGCAGCCCGACTGCCGGCGGCCACGCGCGCAGCGATGACGCTCACGCGTCCGCCGGCAAACTCCACCACCTGCAGCGCCTCGGGAAACTCGATCAGGCTATGCAGGTAGGTGGCGACGCTGCGCTCCGGGCTGATCAGTGCATCGACGCAAAAGCCTTCGTCGCCCATCAACTCCTCGAGCTCCGGATATTCGGGCGAGCGGATGCGGGCGATGCGGCGTGGCACGTTGAACAACTGCCGTGCCACTTTGCAGACCACCAGGTTGATCGAATCCGAGGCCGCGCACGCGATCAACAGGTCGGCCTCGTCCGCGCCGGCCTGGCGCAGGACCGAAATCTGGCTGCCGTCGCCTGCGACCGTGCGCAGGTCGAAGCGTTCCTGCAGGTAGGCGAGCTTGTCGGCGTCGGTGTCGACGACCGTGATGTCATTCTGCTCGGACACGAGGTTTTCGGCCACGCTCGTGCCCACGCGACCGGCCCCGACGATGAGGATCTTCATGAGCCGCGCTTGCGTGCCGACTCGATGCCCAATTGCTTGAGCTTGCGGTAAAGGTGGGTGCGTTCCAGGCCGGTCTTTTCGGACACCCGGGTCATGCTGTGGCTTTCGCGCCCAAGGTGATACTCGAAGTAAATGCGCTCGAACGCGTCACGGGCCTCGCGCAAGGGTTGGTCCAGCGAAATACTGCCCAGCAACCCCGACAGCACGGGCGAAGGTGCGGGCGCAGGCGACGGCGCCGCAGGCACGCCGTTGCCGGCCGGCGTGGCGGCGACCGCTGCGGCGGGTGCCGCGCCCGCTGCAGCCGGCACCGCGGGCGCAGACGCGGGTGCTGCCGCAGGCGCAGCGGGCGTAGCCGCCACGGCCGGCGCCACCACGGGCGGCGTGATGCGTCCGCGCGCCAGCGCCGCGCCGATGGTCTTGAGCAAGCGCTGCAGCGTGATGGGTTTTTCGAGAAAGTCGACGGCGCCGATACGCGTGGCCTCGACCGCGGTGTCGATGGTGGCGTGGCCGCTCATCATGATGACGGGCATGTCGAGCAGGCCCTGCGAGGCCCATTCCTTGAGCAGGCTGACGCCATCGGTATCGGGCATCCAAATATCGAGAAGGACGAGGTCGGGGCGGCTGCGCAGCCTGGCCTCGCGGGCCTGGGCGGCGTTTTCCGCCAGCTCCACCGTATGCCCTTCGTCGTAAAGGATCTCGGACAGAAGCTCGCGAATACCGACTTCGTCGTCGACCACCAGAATTCTGGCCATAAACAATCACCTATTGGGTAGCCGAATTATCGTTTTCCTGGGCGGCAAGGTCCAGCCCATGCGCCGGCGCAGCCAGGCGCGTCAGCAAAATGGAAACCCGGGCGCCGCCTTCGCGACGGTTGGCGATGTCCATGCGCCCGCCGTGCTCATCGACGATTTTCCTGACGATGGCCAGCCCCAGCCCGGTGCCATGGGGCTTGGTCGTCACGTATGGCTCGCAGGCGCGCTGCAGCACCTGCGGCGAAAAGCCGGGACCAGAATCGGAAACGGTCAGGCGCACCGCCGGCTGCTCGGACCCGTCGGCCCGGCGCGCCTGCGCAAGCGCGGTGGTAACCCGCACGACGCCGGCCTCACCCTGGTCGGCCACGGCGTCGCGGGCGTTGGCCAGCAGATTGTGCAACACCTGCCTCAGCTGGGTGGCGTCGCCTTCTATCCTTGGCAGATTTTGGTCCAACTCGACCTCCAGCCGCAAGGCATGGCCGCCGCGCGCGGCGCCGCCGTCCGGATCCCAGCCGTAGAGCGTCAGCACGTCGGCAGCCAGCGCGTTGAAGTCGATGGGTTCCATGACTGCGGGTGGCGTGCGCGCGTACTCGCGAAAATCGTCCACCATTTGCTTGAGCGAGGCCACCTGGTTGACGATGGTGTGGGTGGCGCGCTCGAGCATGCGCGCATCCTCGGGCGAGAGCCGGTCGGCCAGCTTCATCGCCAGGCGCTCGGCCGAAAGCTGGATGGGCGTGAGCGGGTTCTTGATTTCGTGCGCCAGCCGGCGTGCCACCTCGCCCCATGCCACGGTCCGGTTGGCCGATATCACTTCGGTGATATCGTCGAACACGACCAGGTAACCGTTGCCGCGGCCGTCGACCTTCAAATGCGTGCCGCGCGCAAGCAGCGTGACCGTCGGCGCCGCGCCTTCGGCCGCGGCGTGCGAAAGCGTGATCTCGAACTGCTGCTGCCAGTGCTGGCGCTCCGAGCCCACCGCATCGTGCGCGGCGAAGGTCTCCCGCACCACCCGGGCGAACGCCAGCATGCCCTCGACGGTTTCCAGCGGCCGGCCGATGACGGCACGCAAGTCGGCCTGCAGGATGTCCTGAGCGCCTTGGTTGACCATGGTGACGCGAAAGCCCTCGTCGAAGGCGATGACCCCCGAAGACAGGTTGGCCAGCACGCTTTCCAGATAGACGTTGGTGCGTTCCAACTGGGCGCGATTGCTTTCGACCATGCGCCGCGCTTCGTCCAGCTGGCGCGTCATCGCGTTGAACGAGCGGGTGAGCTGGCCGACCTCGTCGCGCAGCGGTGGCTCCGGCAGGGGCCGGTAATCGCCCACGCTGACGGCCTGCGTGCCCGCAGCCAGCGTCAGCAGCGGCCGCACCAGGCGCTTGGACAGCGACAGCGCCACGGCGATGGACGCGAACACCGCCAGCAGCAACGCCAGCGTCAGCGTGATGCCGTAGAGCTTGCGCAGCCCTAGCCGGGACAAAGCCAGCTCCTGGTAATCGCGAAACCCTTCCTGGACGCGGTTGGCGTTGCGGGCAATCTGTTCGGCCACCGGCTGCACCAGCTGCAGCCAGCGCGGTTCAGGACCTGCGCCGAGCAGGCTTTCCAGGCGGCCGGGCGTGGAAAGCGGGATGACCACGCGCAGGTGCAGGCCGGCGCCGGCCCCCGGCAGGTCCGGCGTGTCGGCCTCGGCGGCCGCGTAGCCGCGCGCCAGCCGCAATTGGTCGATGACCGTCGACGGCGGCAGCTCGGGCAGCAGCTGCCCATACATGCTGCTGGAAAACGCCACCATGCGCCCGCTGCCGGTAAACACCATGGCCTCGGTCACGCCATTGGCCTCGCGCAGCCGCGTCAGCACCAGCGGCACATTGGCATCCGAAGTGTTGTTCAGCTCCACCGCCATCGAGCGCGCCCGCGCCTCGAGCTCGGCCAGCTGCGTATCGAGCGCGGCGCGGCCGAGGTTCAGGCCGGCCTCCAGCGCGCTGTCGACCCGCACGTTGAACCACGACTCGATCGAGCGCGACATGAACTGCACCGACAGCGTGTAGATGAGCGCGCCCGGCACCACGCCGATGAGCGCGAAGGCCAGCGCGAAGCGCGCCGTCAGTCGCGCGCCGAACTGCCGGCGCCGCAGCTGCCGGGCCAGCTTGACCGTCAGGCTGAGCACCCAGACGAACATCGCCAGCGCGAAGACGCCGTTGAGCAGCAGCAGCGTGTCGTGGTACTGGGCAAAGCGCGAGGCATTGCCCGTGGACCAGGCCAGCAGGCCGAGCAGCGCCAGGCCGCTCATGGCCCCGACGATCAGGATGATACGCACGAGCCGGTTCATTGCCGCGCCTCTGACACCGCGAAGCTGAACTGCGCCCAGGGCGTGGCCAGCGACCAGGAGCTGCTGTTGAGCGCATTGACCTGGAAGGGCCGCGCCAGCTGCGATGTATCCAGCCTGACGCGCAGCCTGCCGTCATAGCGCGTATCGCGCTCGAACACGGAAGAATCGGCCACGCGCCAGCCGCGTATGCGCCGCACCTGCGACATGGCCTCGTCCAACGACGCCACGGGCAGACTTAGCCGCCCCGTGCCGACGCGCCATTGGCGCGTCAACGCGTTGTAGGCGACATGCCAGGTCAGCGTGGTTTCCACCACGGTGCTGTCGAACCACCACCAACGCTCGCGCTCGATGACGAGGTCCGCCGTGAAGTAAAGGGATACGCCGCGCTGCGCCGCCTCGCGCAACTGGTCGTTGAGCGTGATGTCGACGTCGGCGTCGATTTCGAGCCCGCCGTTGCGCACGGCAGGCTCTATGCGGGTGATCCTGGGTTCGTCCGCCCACGCTGGCGCCCAGGCCGCGGGCCCCAGGCACAGCGCGACCAGCAGCGCAGCGAACACTCGCACGGGCATCATGGGTCAGGGGAACGAAATGCAACAACGATGACGGTATTCTTCGCGATTCAGTGCGGCTTGGCAAACAAGGCGAAGAAAAAGCCGTCGTGGGCGCACCCGTACGGATCGGATGCGTCACCGGCATCGGCCGGCAGCAATTGTCCCGGCGCCTGGCGGCGCAGCGCCTCGGGATGGCGCTGCATGAACGCCTGCGCCTGCCGCTCGCCCTCTTCCGGAAAGACCGAGCAGGTCACGTACAGCAGGTGCCCGCCCGGTGCCACGATGTTCCAGAGCGCGTCGGCGATGCGGCGCTGCAAGCCGGCCGTGCGGCCGACGTCGTCAGGACGCCGCAGCCAGCGGATGTCGGGATGCCGGCGGACGATGCCCGAGGCGGTGCAGGGCACGTCGGCCAGCACCGCGTCAAAGGGACGGCCGTCCCACCACGCGCCCGGGTCGGCGGCATCGCCCGCGCGCAGCGCAACGTGCGGACCGGCCAGGCCCAGCCGGTCCAAGTTCTGCGCCACGCGCGCCAGCCGCCCGGCATCGGCGTCCAGCGCCAACAGTTCGACGTCGGCCAGCTCCAGGATATGCGCCGTCTTGCCGCCCGGCGCGGCGCAGGCGTCCAACACCCGCATGCCGGCGCGCAACGGCAGCAGCGGCGCGGCCAGCTGGGCGCCGGCGTCCTGCACCGACCACCACCCCTGCGCATAACCGGGCAGCTCCGTCACGGGCCGCGGCACGGACAGCACCAGGCCGTCGGCGAGCACCGGATGCGCGGCAATGCCGGCCTGGGCGAACGCTTCCAAGACGTGCTCGCGCCGCACGCGCCGGCGGTTGACGCGCAGCGTCAAGGGCGCCGGACGGCCGGACGCCTGCAGGATCGCCTGCCATCGGTCCGGATAGGCACGCCGCAGCTTGTCCACCCACCAGCCCGGATAGTTCCATTTGGCCTGCTCGTCGTCGGCGATGGCCGCCAGCAACGCGTCGCGCTGGCGCAGGAACCGCCGCAGCGCCGCGTTGACCAGCGCCTTGTACGGCCGCAACGACTTGTGCGCGGCCGCGGCCCGCACCGCCTGGTCCACCACCGTGTGCGGCGCATAGACCGGTTCGCCCGGCTGCAGCGGCCCGCCGCACTGGTGGCGGGCCGCTGCCTCGGCCAGCGACAGCGCAGCCAGCAGCAGGCCGTCGGGCAACGCCCCGGGCGGACGGCGCGGCACGAGCTTTTCACGCAGCGCCGTGGCCGTGCCCAAGGTGCGCATGGCGTGGAAGGCCACGGCCTGGGCGGCCGGGCGCAAACCGTCGGCGACTTCGGCCAGCGCGTCATTGAGCGATCGGCCTGCGCGCACGGCGGCAATGCAGCGCGCGGCAGCGAGCAGCACGTCCGACAGCGCGGGCCGGTGATGGGGTTCTTGCATGGCGCGCATTGTAGGACGCGCGCTGCCCGACACCTGGCGTTGCAACCTGTCACGCAGTCGCCGGCGTGGGCACCTACTCTAGCGGTCAGGTCACACGGCGCGACCGGCCGGCGCGCACACGCGCGCAGCGCGCGGCCTCGCACACGGAGGTAACCCATGACTCGCGGCGGCAAGATCCTGGCCGGCATCCTGGCCGCATCGGTGCTGCTGCCCGCCGCGCTGGTCGCCGCAGTCGCCACCTTCGATTGGAACCGTGCACGCCCCCTCATCAACGAAAAGGCCAGCCAGGCGCTGGGCCGGCCGTTCGCCATCCGGGGCGAGCTGCGCGTGGACTGGGCGCGACGGGCCGATGAATCCGGCTGGCGCGCCTGGGTGCCATGGCCACACGTGCAGGCCCACGACATCGTCGTGGGCAATCCGCCCTGGGCCGAGGGCGACTTTGCCGTCGTGCGGCGCGCAGGCTTTGCGTTGGCACCCGTGCCGCTGCTGGCGCGGCGCATTCGCATACCCGGCATCCATGTGTCAGGCCCGGCCATCCAGCTGCGGCGCGAGGCCGACGGCAAGGCGAACTGGCAGTTCGACCTGCCAGAAAGCGGCCCGCATCCGTCGGCCTGGCAACTGGACGTGGGCACTGTGGGCTTCGACCGCGTCCGGATATCGTTGCAGGACGCCGTGCTGGACGCTGCTGTCGATATCGCGGTCGAGCCCCTGGGCGCGCCCATTTCGCTTGCCGAGGTGCTGGGCGCGGCGGGCCAGGCGGCCGCGGCGCCGTCGGCCCCCGGCGACTACGCACTCGGCTGGCAAATCGACGGCCGATACCAAGGCATGCCAGTGCGCGGCGAAGGCAAGGTCGGCGGCTTGCTCGCCCTGCAAGGCGGCGCGCCGTTTCCCGTGCAGGCCGACGTGCAGGCAGGACGCACCCGTGCATCGGTCGCCGGCACGCTGACCGATCCGCTGGACCTGGCCGCGTTGGACCTGAAGCTGGCGCTTTCGGGGCGCACCCTGTCCGACCTCTATCCGCTGACCGGCATCACGCTGCCCGATACGCCGCCCTATGCCACCGACGGCCACTTGCGCGCGCGCCTGGGAACGGAAGGCTCGACCTTCGACTACCAGGGCTTCACCGGCCGCGTCGGCAAAAGCGACCTGCGCGGGGACCTGCGCTACGTATCAGGACCGGACCGGCCCAAGCTGACTGGCAAGCTGGTTTCCGACCAGCTGCGGTTGGCAGACCTGGGTCCGTTGGTCGGCGCCGGAGCCGCCGGCCAAGACGCCGACGCCGGCCGCGCCGCGAAACCGCGGCAGCGGCCCGGCAAGGTGCTGCCCGTTCAGGCATTCCGCACCACGCGCTGGCGCGCCATGGACGCCGACGTCGCCTTCGACGGCAAGCGCATCGTGCACAGCCGGCGCCTGCCGCTGCGCGACGTGTCCGGCCACCTGGTGCTGGATGACGGCGTGCTCACCCTCGACCCCCTGCGCTTCGGCGTGGCCGGCGGTCGGCTGGACGCGGCGCTGCGCCTGGACGGCGCCCGCAGTCCCATGCAGGGCCGCGCGCGCCTGGCTGCCCGGGGATTCAAGCTCAAGGAACTGCTGCCCGATTTCGAGCCCATGCAGACCAGCCTGGGGGAAATCAACGGCGACGCCGCGCTGGCCGGATCGGGCAATTCCGTCGCCGCGCTGCTGGCCAGCGCCGACGGCGAGCTCAAGGTGCTCATCAACGACGGCGCGATCAGCCGGGGCCTGACCGAGATCGCCGGCCTGAACGTTGCCAACTACGTCGTCACCAAACTGTTCGGCGACGACGAGGTGGTGATCAATTGCGCGGCTGCCGACATGGCACTGGACCACGGCGTGATGACCCCGCGCCTGGCGGTGTTCGACACCGAAAACGTTTTGGTCGAGGTCAGCGGCACGGTAGATTTCGGCAAGGAATCCTTGGACCTGGATATCCGGCCGCACAGCAAAGGCATACGCATCATCTCCCTGCGCTCGCCGCTATATGTGCGCGGCAGCTTCGCCGACCCGCAGGCTGGCGTGCAGCCCGGCCCGCTGATCGCCCGGGGCGCCGGCATGGTGCTGCTGGGCGCGCTACTGACCCCCGCGGCCGGATTGCTGGCGCTGATCGCCCCCGGCGCCGACGACAAAGACAACCAATGCGCCACGCTGCTGCGGCAGATGCGGCGCGAGCCGGCCGCCGGCGGACGCTAGCCCGCACGGGCGGCGGCCGGCGGCGGGCTCTACAATTGGGCGTTGCGCCATTTCCCGCCGTGCGCCCGGCGTCGTGCCGGCCGCCGCCCAGACCTTTTCTTGCATCCATGAACGTTCAGCATCAGCGCCCCCGCGTGGGATTCGTTTCGCTCGGCTGCCCCAAGGCCTTGGTCGACTCCGAACGCATCCTGACCCAGCTGCGCACCGAGGGCTACGAAGTCGTGCCCACCTACCAGGACGCCGACGTGGTGGTGGTCAACACCTGCGGCTTCATCGACAGCGCCAAGGCCGAATCGCTGGAAGCCATCGGCGAGGCGATGGCCGAAAACGGCAGGGTGATCGTCACCGGCTGCATGGGCGTGGAAGCTGACGCGATCCGCTCGGTCCACCCGGGCGTGCTGGCGGTCACCGGGCCGCAGCAGTACGAGGAGGTCGTGCAGGCCGTGCACGAAGCCGCCCCGCCCGCGGCCGACCACGACCCCTTTGTCGACCTGGTGCCGCCCCAGGGCATCAAGCTCACGCCACGCCATTACGCCTACTTGAAAATTTCCGAAGGCTGCAACCACCGCTGCAGCTTCTGCATCATCCCGTCGATGCGCGGCGACCTGGTCAGCCGGCCGGTGGGCGAGGTACTGGGCGAGGCCGAGCGGCTGGTCAAGGCCGGCGTCAAGGAGCTGCTCGTGATTTCGCAGGACACCAGCGCGTACGGCGTCGACCTGAAGTTCCGTACCGGGTTCTGGAACGGCCGGCCCGTCAAGACGCGCATGACTGAACTCTGTGCGGCGCTGTCGGAGCTGGGCGTGTGGACGCGGCTGCATTACGTCTACCCGTACCCGCACGTCGACGAAGTCATCCCGCTGATGGCCGAGGGCAAGATCCTGCCCTACCTGGACATCCCCTTCCAGCATGCCAGCCCGCGCATCCTCAAGGCCATGAAGCGCCCGGCCTTCGAGGACCGGACGCTGGCGCGCATCCGCCGCTGGCGCGAACAGTGCCCGGACCTGACGCTGCGCTCGACCTTCATCGTCGGCTTTCCCGGCGAAACCGAGGAAGACTTCCAGTACCTGCTGGATTGGCTGTCCGAGGCGCAGCTCGACCGCGTGGGCTGCTTCCAGTATTCCCCGGTCAAGGGCGCCGCTGCCAACGAACTGGACGGCCACGTTCCCGACGAGGTCAAGCAGGAGCGCTGGGACCGCTTCATGGCCCACCAACAGGAAATTTCTGCCGCGCGGCTGCAGCGCCGCATCGGCACGGAGATCGACGTGCTGATCGACGAAGCGGGCGACGAGCAGATCATCGGGCGATCCAGCGCCGATGCGCCCGAGATCGACGGTTGCGTGTACGTCGATGCGCCTGCCGACGGGCGCAGGCTGCGCCCCGGCGACATTGTCCGCGTACGCGTGACCGACGCCGACGAGTACGACCTGTACGGCGAACCGGTCTGATTTCGCGCCGGGCGGCCTTCAGTCGAGCAGATCGGCCAGGTCGTCCGCGTGCTCTTCCTCGACGGCCAGGATCTCTTCCAGCATGCGGCGGGTCGTCGGATCCTTGTCGCCGATGTAATCGATCATTTGCCGATAGCTGTCGATGGCGATGCGCTCGGCGATCAGGTTTTCCTTGATCATCTGCTCCAGCGAATCGGCCTCGACGTACTCGGAGTGGCTGCGCTCGGCCAGACCCTGCGGCGACATGTCGGGCGCGCCGCCCAACTGCACGATGCGTTCGGCGATGCGGTCGGCGTGCTCCTGCTCCTGGGCGGCGTGCTCGGCGAATTCGGCTGCAGCCGGTTCGGCGTTCAGCCCGGACGCCATGAAATAGTGGCGCTTGTAGCGCAGCACGCAGATCAGCTCGGTGGCCAACGCCTCGTTGAGCAGCTTGAGCACCGTGCCCCGGTCGGCCCGGTAGCCTTCGGTGACGGCGCCCGACTCGATGTCGCGCCGGGCCTTGGCCCGGATGGCCTGCACATCCATCTTGAAAGGCTGGCTGAAATCCTGCGCTTTGGGCGTGTCCATGCGTGGGCTCCTGTCGTGGCGGGCGCGCCGGCGTGGCGCGCCCCAAGCCGGTCCAGTGTAGCGAGGGCCGGTGGCGCGGCCTGTGACCAAACGCGCAGCCTGTGTCCAAACGTAGGGACAGGATTGCGCCGCTGCGCCAGGGCCACTGGCGCGGCGACCAGCGCGATTGCTTATAGTTGACGGTCTGCCCGCGACCGCGCTTTGGACGCGCCGGGCGAAACTTCCCATTGCATAACCATGGATTTGCGAAACCTCTGCGTTTATTGCGGCTCGAACCCGGGCCGCCAGGACATTTACATCGAAGCCGCGCGCGAACTCGGGCGCACGATGGCGCGCCAGGGCATCGGACTGGTCTACGGCGGCGCCAGCGTGGGCATCATGGGCGCGATCGCCGATGCCGTGATGCAGGCTGGCGGCCAGGCCGTCGGCATCATCCCCGAGTCGCTGATGCGCAAAGAGCTGGCGCACCGCGGACTGACCGAACTGCACGTGACGCAGTCCATGCACGAGCGCAAGCGCATGATGGCCGACCGCGCCGACGCCTTCGTGGCGCTGCCTGGCGGGGCGGGCACGCTGGAGGAAATCTTCGAAGTCTGGACCTGGGCGCAGCTGGGCCACCATGCCAAGCCCTGCGCGCTATTTAACGTCGGCGGCTACTACGACGGGCTGGCGCGCTTCCTGGACCACATGGTCGCCGAGCAGTTCGTGCGCGCCGAACACCGCGAAATGCTCATCGTCGAAAATGACCCGCAGCGGCTGCTCGAACGGCTGGCCAACTACCGCGCGCCCCAGGTGACCAAGTGGATCGCGCGCGGGCAGACCTGAAGCCGTCAGCCCGGGCGGTGCCAGCCGCGCACGAATGCGTCGGCGCCCTGGCGCTTGCCGCCGGCCTTTTGCAACTCCAGCAGCCGCAGCACGCCCTGGCCGGTGGCCAAGTCCACGCCGTCGGACGATGCACCGACCACGCTGCCCGGCTCGGCGCCGGCAGCGCCGTCAAGGGCCCGCGCGCGCCAAACCTTGACCGGCTCGGCCAACCCGGGCAGGCGCACGCTTGCGCCTGGCACGGGATTGAAGGCGCGCACGCGCCTGGCCAGGACGTCCGCCGGCTGCGAACAGTCCAGTAGCGCTTCGGCCTTGTCCAGCTTGGCGGCGTAGGTGACGCCTTCCTCAGGCTGGGGCTGGGCGCGCAGGCGCCCGGCGGCAAGATCCTCGAGTGCTGCGACGATGGCCTGGCCGCCCAGCGCGGCGAGCTTGTCGTGCAGGTCCGCGGCCGTATCGTCCTCGCCGATCGGCACCGCGCGCGCCAGCAGCATGTCGCCGGTATCCAGCCCTTCGTCCATCTGCATGATGGTCACGCCCGTTTGCGCATCGCCCGCCTCGATGGCACGCTGGATGGGCGCGGCGCCGCGCCAGCGCGGCAGCAGGCTGGCATGGATATTCAGACAGCCGTGGCGGGGCAGGTCCAGCACCCACTTGGGCAGGATCAGGCCATAGGCGGCAACCACTATCGCCTCGGGCGCGGCCTCGCGCAAGGCGGCCTGGGCGCTTGCGGCATCCTCGCCGAAGCGACCGTCCAGCCGCAGGCCGCGCGGCTGTGCCACGGCGATGCCGGCCGCCTGGGCGGCCACCTTGACGGGACTGGGAGTAAGTTTCAGCCCTCGGCCGGCGGGACGGTCGGGCTGCGTCAGCACGAGCGGGACGTCGTGCCCCGCGGCGATCAGCGCTTCGAGCGCGACGCGGGCGAATGCCGGCGTGCCGGCAAAGACAATACGCATGACGGAAACTGGCGGGTACCGGGCAAAGGCCCGATGCTAGCATCCGCGGCAGGAGCCGCGCCGGTCAGGCGCGCAGGGCTTCGCGCTCCTGTTTGCGCAGGCGCGTCTTGATGCGGCTTTGCTTAAGCGGCGACAGGTACTCGACAAAGACTTTGCCGTCGAGATGGTCGAGCTCGTGCTGCACGCACACCGCAAGCAACCCATCGGCGTCGAACTCGTAGGGCTTGCCGTCCTGGTCAAGCGCGCGCACGTGGATACGCGCCGCCCGCTTGACCTCGTCGTAGATGCCGGGCACCGACAGGCAGCCTTCCTCGTAAGTTTGCAGTTCTTCGCTTTTCCAGGTGATCTCGGGGTTGATCAGCACGCGCAGGTCGCTGCGGTCCTCGGACACGTCGATCACGACCACGCGCTCGTGCACGTCGACCTGCGTGGCGGCAAGCCCGACGCCCGGCGCGTCGTACATGGTTTCGGCCATGTCGCGGACCAGCTGCCGGATGCGGTCGTCCACCACCTCGACGGGCTTGGCCTTTTTGTGCAGGCGCGCGTCGGGGTAACGGAGGATGGGAAGCAATGCCATGACTGGGCCTATCGAACGATTCCGGGAATCGTCAATATTAAATCAATAATGACTTGATTTCTAATAGATTTTCCCTACTCGGACGATATGTGGGCGGCACTTACGCGTGCAGCGCCAGGCCGGCCAGCCCCGCCCCGAGCACGATGATCCAAGGCGCGACGCGCCATCGCACGAGCAGGACGAAGGCCGTTGCCGCGACGACGAAATCGCGCCCGTCGGCCACGGCGCTGCGCCAGACCGGGTCGTAGAGCGCGCCGGCCAATAGGCCGACCACCGCTGCGCCCGCGCCGGCAAGTGCCGCGCCCGCCCGGGGCTGGACACGCAAGGCGTCCCACCAGGGCAGCGCCCCCGCCGCCAGCAGCAGGCCGGGCAAAAAGATCGCCGCCAGCGCCAGCAGCCCGCCGGCCAGGCCGTGCGGCGTCGGGCCCTGCACCGCGCCCATCCAGGCCGCCACGGTAAAGAGCGGGCCGGGCACGGCCTGGGCCAGGCCGTAGCCGGCCAGGAAAGCGTCCTGCGACACCCAGCCGGGCGCGACCACGGCTTGCTGCAACAGCGGCAGCACCACATGCCCGCCGCCAAAGACCAAGGCGCCGGCCCGGTAGTACGCATCGGCCATGGCCCAGCCCATGCCCAGGCTGGCCAGCGCGGGCAGCGCCAACAGCAGGCCCAGCGCGGCGGCGATGAGCAATGCCCCGGCGCGCCGCCCCAAGGGCAGGCGCAGCGGCTGTGGTACAGGCCCGGCCGCAGCGGGCGGCAGCGACCGGGACGCCAACGCCCCCGCCAGCAAACCGACCGCGATGGCCAGGATCTGGCCCGCCGTGCCACCCGCAAGCATCGTGCAGGCCAGCGCCGCAAGCGCGACGCCGGCCTGCCAGGCGCGCACGCACAAGGCGCGCGCCATGCCCCACACCGCCTGCGCCACCACGGCCACGGCGGCCAGCTTCAAGCCATGCGCCAGCGCCGGCGTCCAGCCGGGCGCGGCGGCGCTGGCCGCGGCCGCTGCGAGCAGCACTGCGGCCGAGGGCGCGGTAAAGCCCAGCCAGGCCGCCGCCCCGCCGGCCCAGCCGCCGCGCATCAGGCCGATCGCAAAACCCGCCTGGCTGGACGCCGGGCCGGGCAGGAACTGGCACAAGGCGACCAAGTCGGTATAGGCCGCGTCGTCCAGCCAGCGCCGCCGTTCGACGAACTCCTGGCGGAAATAGCCGAGATGGGCGATCGGCCCGCCGAAGGCGGTCAAGCCCAGCTTGAGGAAGATCCCGAAAATCTGGAGGAAGGACATTTGCGGCACACCCGGCGGCCGATCCCGGATTATCCCAGGCACACTGTCCGATCATGCCACTGCCTGATGACATCGAAGACCTTGCCGCGTGGCTGCGCCTGTCGATGGAGCCCGGCGCAAAGCCCGCCGTGCTGCGCGCGCTACTGGCCGCAGGCGGCCTGCCAACCCAGATTTACGGCCGCAACGCCGCCGACCTTGCCCGGCTGGCGCCCGCGCGACTGGCCGCGCAACTGGCTGCGCCGCCGGCGCCGCCGCTGCAGGCGGCGGTCGACGCCGCGCTGGCCTGGGCCGCGTCGCCCGGGCCCCACCACATCCTGACCCTGGCCGATGCCGACTATCCCCGGCGCCTGCTGGACATCCCCGACCCGCCCCTGCTGCTGTACGTATGCGGCGATCCATCGGCCTTGTCGCGCCCCATGCTGGCCATCGTGGGCGCGCGCAATGCCACGGCGGGCGGCCTGGCCAACGCGCGCGCCTTCGCCCGGCACCTGGCCGAAGCCGGCTGGTGCATCGCCAGCGGCCTGGCACGCGGCATCGATGCAGCCGCCCACGACGGGGCATTGTCGGCGGGCACGGCTGGCGCGGGCACCGTGGCGGTGCTGGGTACGGGCATAGACCGCGTCTACCCGCGCGGCCACGAGGACCTCGCCCGGCGCGTGGCGGCGCACGGCGCGCTGGTCAGCGAGCTGCCGCCGGGCGCGCTGCCGCTGCCGCATCACTTCCCCCAGCGCAACCGCCTGGTGGCGGGGCTAGCCCTTGGCGTGCTGGTGGTGGAGGCCGCGGACCGCAGCGGGTCGCTGTCGACCGCGCGCATGGCCGCCGACACCGGCCGCGAAGTCTTCGCCATTCCCGGCTCCATCCACTCGCCGCTGTCGCGTGGCTGCCATGCGCTCATCCGGCAGGGCGCGCGTCTGGTCGAAACCGCCCGCGACATCGACGACGAGCTGCGGCCACCGCACATCGGCCCATCGGGTTGCGCCCGCCAGGCCGCCGGCAGCGTAGCCCGGTCCGACGACGCCAGCGACGCGCCCCTGCCGCCCGACGGTCCTGCGCGCACGCTATGGCTGGCGCTGGGCTACGACCCCGTGCACCTGGATGAGTTGCAACGCCGCACGCAGCTCGACGGCGCAGCCGTGCAGGCCGGCCTGCTCGAGCTGGAACTCTCCGGCTGGGCCGAACGCCTCGATGGCAGCCGCTACCAGCGATTGAAGCGCTAATATTCGTTCGATATGCACATCGCGCCGCCGTTGCGGCGCGCCCATACAGGACACGCCCATGCCGCTTCCCCAACGCGTCAAGATCGTCGAGGTTTCGCCGCGCGACGGCCTGCAAAACGAAAAAGACCCCATCCCCACCGACATCAAGGTCGAACTGGTCGACCGGCTCAGCGACGCCGGTTTTCCCAACGTCGAAGCGGCGTCTTTCGTCTCGCCGAAGTGGGTGCCGCAAATGGCCGACGGCGCCGATGTCATGGCGCGCATCCGTCGCCGGCCGGGCACCATCTATTCGGTGCTGACCCCCAACATGAAGGGCTTCGACGCGGCACTGGCTGCCGGCGCCGACGAGGTGGTGATTTTCGGCGCGGCCAGCGAGGCGTTTTCGCAGAAGAACCTGAACTGCAGCATCGCCGAATCCATCGCCCGGTTCGAGCCCGTGGCCGAAGCCGCGCGCGCCGCAGGCATACGCCTGCGCGGCAGCATCAGCTGCAGCCTGGGCTGCCCCTACCAGGGCGAAGTGCCGGTCTCGGCCGTGGTCGACGTCGCCAAGCGGTACGTGGCGCTGGGCTGCGACGAAATCGACGTGGCCGACACCATAGGGGTGGGCACACCGCGCCGGGTGCGCGAAGTCATGGATGCCGTCTCGCGTGTCATCGACCCGGCGCGTATCTCGGGGCACTTCCACGACACCTACGGACAGGCGCTGGCCAACATCCTGGCCGCGATGGAAACGGGCATCTCCATCTTCCACGCCTCCGTGGCAGGGCTGGGCGGCTGCCCTTACGCGCGTGGCGCCACGGGCAACGTCGCGACCGAAGACGTGCTCTACATGCTGCGCGGCCTGGATGTCGAAACCGGCGTGGACTTCGACGCCGTGGTCGATATCGGGCAGTGGATCTCCGGCCACCTCGGCCGGCGCTCAGCCAGCCGCGCCGGCAACGCCGTGGCGGCCAAGCGGGCGGCTTAGGGCGTGTTCACGCCGATTCCGGCCCAGGAGCGCGAAGCGCTGCTTGCCTCGCTCGGCCCACTGCCGCTTTCTGGGCCGGCCTGGCCCGGCTGGGTCAAGGGCGCCGGCTGGGCGATCGTGGCCCTGCTTGGCCTGCAAATCATCGTGACCGCCGCGCGCGTGCCCCCGCAGAGCCTGGACGCGGTCTCGGCCGGTGTCGTCGTGTTCGGCTTCGTCGGGCTGGCCGTGGTGGCGCGCGCCATGCAAAAGTCGGTGACCACCATCAGCGCCGACGGGTTGAGCCAGACTTGGCTGACGCGGCGCCAGGTCGCGTGGGACGAGATCCACTACGCCAAATTCGTGCCCATGCTGTTTTCCAAGCGGCTCATCGTGTTCCGGCGACGCGGCCGGCCGCTGGTCCTGCAGGCGGGCACGCCCGAACTGCAGGCGGCCTTTGCCCGGATCGCGCTGGCCTACCGCCGGCGCTAAGCCCAGTCGTCGCTGCGCGCGCGCAACGCTTCTTTCAGCCGCACTGCCGGCGCAAAGCGTGCGCCTGCCTTGGGCGTGAAGAACGAAAGCTGGGTGCGCCCGGTATCCAACTCGTCGCCGCGCAGCGCCCGGATAGGTAGCCGGCTGCGGTAGCTGGCCACGAGCTGTTCCGGGCCAATGCTGACAAACCCGCCCGCGGCCACGATATGGACGCAGGTGTGCACCGACGTGCACGTCACGCTGGGCCTGGGCGCAGCCAGTCCGTTGTTCAGGAAGACACGCTGGAACGCGGCGTAGGTACGCGAACCTTGGCGCGGCACGACCCAAGGCTCACCGGTCAAATCGGCGGCAGCAACCCGCCTGCGCCGCGCCAACGGATGCTCCGTCGAGGCAAAGACCTGCATGCGGCCCGACCACAGCGGCTCGATGCTGAACAAGTCCAGGTCCAGCTGCGAGGCAATGGACTCATCCAGCCAGCCGATCACGCAATCGAGCTCGCCTTCGGCCAGCGCGCTAAGCAGGGCCAGCGCTTCGGCCTCCACGATGGACATTTCCGGCAATGCGCCCTGGGCCATCAACGCGGCCAGCGCGCCTGGCATGGCGCCGAACCCCACCAGCTGCACGCAGCCGACCCGCAGCACCGGAACGCCTGCAGGATGCCGGGCGGCCTGGATCGCGAATTCGACCGTCTCCAGCGCGATGGTGAGCCGGTCGCGGGCGTGCCGTCCCGCCTGGGTGAGGCGGCCGAGATCGGCCTGACCGTCCGATGGCGGCACGCCCGAGCAGTTCCGCCGCTACATCGCCGATGAATTGGACAAATGGCGCAAAGTGGCCATGGACATCGGCATATCGGCCGACTGACGCAGGCCAGCCATGACCGTCGAGAAAATCGAGTGCTGGGTGTTTCGCGCGCCCATCGAACGGCCCGTGACTGCGGCCGTGGGCAGCATGACGAACCGGCCCGCCGTGTTCGTGCGCATTCGCGCCGACGACGGCGCCTGGGGATGGGGGGAAGTGTTTTGCAACTTTCCGACGGTCGGCGCCGAGCACCGCGCTCGCCTGCTACGCGAGGTCGTCGCACCGCTGCTGCAAGGGATGCGAAGCGACCAGCCGGGCGAAGTTTGGGCGGCGCTGACGGCCAAATTACGCCGCATGGCGTTGCAAGCCGGCGAGCCGGGGCCGGTCGCACAAGTGCTCGCTGCGGTCGACCAGGCGCTTTGGGACATGCAGGCACGGCGTGCCGGCAAGCCGCTGTGGCGCCTGCTGGCCGATGATCCGTCTGCTGACGGTCGGGTGCGTCCCTATGCATCCGGCCTGGGGCCGGACGGCGTGGTCGAAGCGGCGCTGGCCATGCAGGCGCAAGGCTTTACCGCGTTCAAGTTCAAGGTGGGTTTCGGCCCGGCGCGCGACGCCGCCAACTTCCGGGAAATTCGCGCCGCGCTCGGCCCGCATGCGCAAATCATGGTCGATGCCAACCAGGCCTGGGATCCGGAATCGGCCGCGCAGCGCCTGGCCGAACTGGAAGCCTTCGATCCCTATTGGGTGGAAGAGCCGCTGGCTGCCGACGAGCCGCTGCAGGCGTGGCAGGCCTTGGCGCGGGCCACGCCGCTGGCGCTGGCCGCTGGAGAAAACATCCGTGGGCACGCGGATTTCGACGCGGCCATCGCCGCCGGCCATTTGCGCTTCATCCAGCCGGACGTGGCAAAGTGGGGCGGTATCACGGGATGCCTGGAAGTGGCTCGCCGCGCCGAACGAGCCGGCCTGGTCTATTGCCCGCACTGGCTGGGCGGCGGCATTGGATTGGCTGCGTCCCTGCACCTGCGCGCCGCGCTCGGGCCCACAGGCCTGGCGGAAATCGATGCCAACCCCAACCCCTTGCGCGAGGCCGTTTTCGCGTTGCCGCCCATGTACGACGGCTGGCTGACCTTGCCCGAGGCGCCGGGGCTTGGCGTGGAGCCGGACCTGGCGGCGCTGCGGCGGTATCGGTCAGACGCCTGAACCGATGCGCGCGCTGCGCGCCCTATTCGTACGAACGCGCATCCTCGATCACTTTGCCGTCGTTGGGCAAAGTGCCGGGCGGCACCAGCTCGACCTCGCCGCGCAGCTTGGTGACGTCGCGCACCGTGGCGGCCATGCGCGCGGCCAGCCCCTCGTGCGCCTGCGCGACCTCCACCTTCAGCGTCATGCGGTCCGACCCGATCGCGCCGCTGATCACCAGGCGGCCACGCCCGGCCTCGGGATAGCGGCGCAGCACTTCGGCGACCTGCCCCGGATGCACGAACAGGCCGCGCACCTTGGTGGTCTGGTCGGCGCGGCCGAGCCAGCCACGGATGCGCGTGTTGGACCGCCCGCAGGGCGAGCGCCCGGGCATGACGGCCGACAGGTCGCCGGTGCCGAAGCGCACCAGCGGATAGTCGGGATTGAGCGTGGTCACGACGACCTCCCCCACTTCGCCGTCGGGCACCACTTCGTCGGTGCCCGGGCGCACGATCTCGACGATGATCTCCTCGCCCAGCACCAAGCCTTCGCGCGCCGGCGTCTCAAAGGCGATCATGCCGACGTCGGCGCTGCCGTAGGCCTGGTAGGCCTGTATGCCGCGGGCGGCCAACCAATCGCGCAGCGACGGCGGGAAGGCCTCGCCCGATACCAACGCGCGGCGCAGGCTGGGCAGCGCCACTCCCATCTCGTCGGCTTTCTCCAGGATGATCTTCAGGAAGCTGGGCGTGCCCGTGTAGCCCGACGGCGCCAGGTCGCGGATCGCCTGGACCTGCTGCTCGGTCTGCCCGGTGCCGCCGGGAAAAACCGTGCAGCCCACGGCATGCGCGGCCGTCTCCATCATCGAACCGGCGGGCGTGAAGTGATAGGAAAAGCAGTTGTACGCGAGCTCGCCGGCGCGAAAGCCCGCCGCATATAGCGCACGCGCAAACCGCCAATAGTCGCGCCGGCGGCTTTCCGGCTCGTAGATCGGCCCGGGCGAGGAAAACACGCGCAGAGCCTGCCCCCAGCCTATGGTGGAGAACCCGCCGAAGACACGCTGGATGACCGGATCGTCGGCCGCCCGGCGCGACGCCTGCTGGATGGCCAGCAGCTCGTGCTTGCGCAGCACGGGCACCTGCGCCAGGGCCTGGCGGCTGTTCAGCGCCCAGGGATCGATGCCCTTTAGCTGCCGCGCAATGGCGGGCGCGCTGCCCATGGCGCGCGCGACCGCCGCCGGCAGGGCGGCGAACAGGTCGCGCTCGCGCTGTTCGGGATCGCGGATTTCCAAGGCGTCGTAGTACTCGGACATGGCCGCGCCCCTTAGGCCAGCCAGCGCTTGCGCCGGCGGTAAAACTTGGTGTCGCGAAAGCTCTTGCGGCCGCCGCTGGAGATGCCGAGGTAGAACTCCTTGACGTCCTCGTTGCCGGCCAGGTCGGCCGCGCGCCCATCGAGCATCACGCGCCCGTTCTCCAGGATGTAGCCGTAGTCGGCGTAGCGCAGCGCGATGTTGGTGTTCTGCTCGGCCAGCAGGAAGCTGACCCGCTCGCGCTGGTTGAGGTCACGCACGATTTCGAAGATTTCCTCGACGATCTGCGGCGCCAGGCCCATGGACGGCTCGTCGAGCAGGATCATCGCCGGGTCGGCCATCAGCGCCCGGCCGATGGCGCACATCTGCTGCTCGCCGCCCGAGGTATAGCCGGCCTGGCTGGCGCGCCGCTGCTTTAGCCGCGGGAAGTACTGGTAAACGCGATCGAGCGCCGCCGACAGCTCGCCGCGCGACAGGCGCCGCGTATAGGCGCCGGTCAGCAGGTTTTCCTCTATGGTGAGGTGCGCGAAGCAATGCCTGCCTTCCATGACCTGGACGACGCCGCGGCGCACGAGGTCGGCCGGGGTCAGGCTTTCGATGCGCTCGCCCCGGTACTCGATGCGGCCCTTGGTCACTTCGCCGCGCTCGCCGCGCAGCAGGTTCGACACCGCCCGCAGCGTGGTGGTCTTGCCCGCGCCGTTGGCGCCCAGCAAGGCGACGATGCCGCCTTCCGGCACCTGCAGCGACACGCCCTTTAGCACCAGGATGACCCGGTTGTAGATGACCTCGATGCCGTTGACGTCCAGCAGTACGCCGGTCCGTTGTGCACTTGCGCTGGCTGTCATGATGTTCCTCGCTGGCTGCCCGCCCGCGCAGGCGGGCAGCCGCCGCAATCACTTGCCGCAATCACGCGGGGTGATGTTCTTTTCCTTGGCGTAGCGCGCCGCCATGTCCTTGACCAGCGGGTCGACGACCGACTTGTCGGCCTGGTACCAGTCGGACACCACCTGGAATTTCGCGCCGTCCCATTGCGCGATACGTGCCCAGTCATCGCCCATGTGGTTGTCGCAGCTGGTGCGCACCGGCCGCATGATCTCGCCGAAGCCCAGTTCTTCCAGGCGCTCCTGGGTCAGGTTGAGATTTTCCAGTCCCCAGCGCACCTGCTCGGGCGTCATGGTCTTGCCTTTGCCGAACCTCTCCTGGGCAGTGCGTATGGCCTCGACCTGCAGCATGGAAATCATCATCCCGCGCGTATGGGCGATGGTGTCCAGCGACTGTCCGGTCTTGTCGGTGCCTTCGCCCTTGTCGTAGACGTAGCGCTTGAGGTCCTCGTAGACCTTGCCGGTGCCGGCGCTGTTGTGGATGGTGATGACGTTGTAGCCCTTGGCCACGGCGCCCAGGTCACGCACGTCGCCTTCGGATCCCGCCCACCAGATGCCGTATATCTTGTCACGCGGATAGCCGCTGGCCTGTGCTTCGCGGATGGCCGTGGGCGTCATGATGCCGGCGCTCCACAGCAGCACGTAGGCCGGACGCGATTGGCGGATCTGCAGCCAGGTCGATTTTTGCTCCACGCCCGGCGCGGTCACCGGATAGAGCAGCAGCTCGAAGCCGTCGCGCTTGGCCCGGCTTTGCAACAGCGGGATCGGCTCCTTGCCGTACGGGGAATCGTGGTAGACGAGCGCGATCTTCTTGCCTTTGAGGTTGCCGCCCTCCTTCTTGGCGATGTCCTGGACCATGACGTCCGCAGCCGTCCAATAGGTGCCGAGCAGCGGAAAGTTCCACTCGAACACCGACCCGTCGACCGATTGCGACAGGCCATAGCCCACGGTCACCACCGGCACCTTGTCGATGGGCGCCTTGTCGCTGACCGCAAAGGTGATGCCGGTGGACTGGGTGTCGAAGCCCGATGCCCCGCCGCCGCGGGTCTTGAGACGCTCGTAGCACTCCACGCCGCGGTCGGTGGCGTAGGCCGTCTCGCACTCCTCGTAGGTAATGGTCACGCCGTTGACCCCGCCGTCGCGGGCGTTGACCAGCTTCAGGTAATCCATCTTGCCGTCGGCCCAGGGAATGCCCAGCGGCGCGAAGGAACCAGTTCGGTATGCCAGCAGCGGGATGAACTGCTCAGCCGCCACGGCGGGCAGGACGGCGCCAAGGGCGCCGGTCGCGACGACGGCGGCCGCGATTCGCTTGGGATTGATGCGCTTCATCTCCATTTGCCTCCTGGGTGGCATCCTCGCGGACGCCGTGGTTGACCCGGTCTTGTCGCCGGGCGTTCGGTTTGGCGAAGCCGGCGCAGTCGTGCCACGGCGGCCTCGCCTCGATGTCAATGCGGGAACGGCCAGATGCGCAGCTTTTCCTTACCAATGCTCCAGAGCCGTGCCAGGCCATGTGGCTCGGCGATCAGAAAGAACACGATCAGCGCGCCGAACACCATGTGTTCGATGTGCGCGGCCGTGTCCACCGACAGCGGTAACCCGAACCAATGCGGCACATTGGTCAAGAAGACCGGCACCAGGACGATGAAGGCCGCGCCGAAAAAGCTGCCCAGCAGCGAGCCCAGCCCGCCGATGATGACCATGAACAGCAATTGGAAGGAGCGCCCCAGGTCGAAGGCCAAGGGTTCCCACGAGCCCAAGTGCAGGAATCCCCACAGCGCGCCGGCCACGCCGACGATGAACGAGCTGACGGCAAAGGCAGTGAGCTTGGCGTACATGGGCCGGATGCCGATCACGGCGGCGGCCACGTCCATGTCTCGGATGGCCATCCACTGGCGCCCGATGGCGCCGCGCACCAGGTTCTTGGCGACCAGCGTGAAGACCACGACGATGGACAGCACCAGCAGGTAACGCGCGGTCGCGCCCTGCAGCGAGATGCCGAACACCGACAGCGGCGGCACGGCGACACTGCCCGACGGCGAATGGTTGGTGAAGAATGGGATGCGCAGAAAGGCCCAATCGACGAAGAACTGCGCGGCCAGTGTCGCCACCGCAAGGTATAGGCCGCGTATGCGCAGGCTGGGGATGCCGAAGATCACGCCGACGACGGTTGCGCATGCGCCGCCCAGCAGGAACTGCACCAGCAGCGGCAGCTCTGGGATGCGCACGCCGAAGTTCCAGGCCGCATAGGCGCCCACCGCCATGAACGCACCCGTGCCCAGCGAGATCTGCCCGCAATAACCGACCAGAATGTTCAGCCCCACCGCGGCCAGCGACAGGATGAGGAAAGGAATCAGCAGCGCGCGCAGCAGGTAGTCCGACGCCAGCAGTGGCACGGCGATGAAGGCCGCCGCCAGCAGCAGCGCCATGAAGATGCGATCCTGGCGGATGGGAAATATCTGCTGGTCGTCGCGATAGGACGTCTTGAATTGGCCGTTTTCGCGATAGAACATGGATAGCTGCCTCCGCCCGGCGTTCAGACCCGGTCGATGATGCGTTCGCCGAACAGGCCCTGCGGCCGGAACAGCAGGAACACCAGTGCCAATACGTAGGCGAACCAGATTTCTATGCCGCCGCCCACCAGCGGCCCCAGGTAGACCTCCGATAGCTTTTCGCCCACGCCGATGATCAGCCCGCCGACGATGGCGCCGGGCACCGAGGTCAACCCGCCCAGGATGACCACGGGCAAGGCGCGCAACGCCGCCGTGGACAGGGTGAACTGCACGCCGAACTTCGACCCCCAGACGATGCCGGCCACCAGCGCGACCAAGCCGGCCACCAGCCACACGATGACCCAGATGCGGTTGAGCGCAATGCCAATCGACTGGGCGGCCTGGTGGTCGTCGGCCACGGCGCGCAGGGCACGGCCCGTGGAAGTGAATTGGAAGAACGCGGCCAGGCCGGCGACCAGGGCGGCTGCGACCGCCGCCGCCGTGAGATCTTCCAGGTTGATGAGCAGGCCGCCTTCGAAGACCGATTCCAGGATGAAGACCGGATCCTTGGGCATGCCCACGTCGATCGAATACACCGAGCTGCCGAAAGCGATCTGGCCCAGTCCGTCCAAGAAGTAGCTGATGCCCAGGGTCGCCATCAGCAGCGTAGTGGCTTCCTGGTTGACCAAGTGCCGCAGCACGAAGCGCTCGACCGCCAGGGCGAGCAGCCACATCAGCCCAGCCGTGACCGCGAAGGCCAGCACGTTCGCGAGCAGCTTGCTCTCGAACCCCAGCCAGCCGGGCAGCCACTCGGAAAAGCGCGCCATGGACAGCGCAGCGACCAGCACCATGGCGCCCTGCGCGAAGTTGAACACACCCGACGCCTTGAAGATCAGCACGAAGCCCAGGCCGATCAGCGCATAGAGCGTGCCGCTCATCAGGCCGCCGAACAGCGTCTCGAGGAAAAATCCCATCTTCGCCTCCCGTCAACGCCCGGCCGCAGCCGCGCCCGGCACGCTGCCCGCGGCGGCCAACGCTGCGTCGACCATTTCGCCGCCCACGCCGAGGTACGCCCGTATCACCTCGGGATTGGACCGAACCTCGTCGGGCGTGCCGTCGCCGATCTTCCTGCCGTAGTCGAGCACCACTACGCGGTCGGAGATGTCCATGACCACCCCCATGTCGTGCTCGATAAGGACGATGGTCGTGCCGAATTCGTCGTTGACATCCAGGATGTAGCGGCTCATGTCCTGCTTTTCTTCCATGTTCATGCCGGCCATGGGTTCATCGAGCAGCAGCAGCCGCGGCTCCATGGCCAGCGCGCGGCCCAGGTCCACGCGCTTTTGCAGCCCGTAGGGCAGCCGCCCGACCGGCGTCTTGCGCCAGGCTTGCAGCTCCAGGAAATCGATGATGTTTTCGACCACCTCGCGGTGCGCGATTTCCTCGCGTTCGGCCGGCCCCAGCCGCAGGGCCTGGGCAAGCAACCCCTGCTTCATGCGCAGGTTGCGGCCGGTCATGATGTTGTCGAGCACGCTCATGCCCTTGAACAGCGCCAGGTTCTGGAACGTGCGGGCGATCCCCATTTCGGCGGCGCGCCGGGGGTTCATGCGGGTGTAGCGCTGCCCGTCGAAGACGATGCTGCCTTGCTGCGGCGTGTAGACGCCGTTGAGCACGTTGAGCATCGAGCTCTTGCCCGCGCCGTTCGGGCCGATGATGGCGCGGATCTCGTGTTCGCGCACATCGAAGGAAATGTCCGTCAGCGCCTTGACCCCGCCGAAGGACAGCGAAATGTTCTGCATGTCCAGCAGCACGCCACCGACGCGATCCGTGCGTTCGCCCTGCGCCATCACGCAGCCTCCCGCAAGGCCGGCGCAAACACGCGCGCATCGGCGATGGCCACCGTCGCGCGGATGACGCCGCGGCGGCCGTCCTCGTACTTGACCTCGGTTTCGACGTACTGGCTGTCGCGCCCTTCGTACATGGCCTGCACCAGCGTGTCGTACTTGGCAGCGATGAAGGCGCGGCGGACTTTGCGCGTACGCGTCAGCTCGTCATCGTCCGGATCGAGCTCCTTGTGCAGCACCAGGTAACGCCGCATCTGCGAGCCGCACAGCTTGGGGTCGCGCGCCAGGTCCGCATTGACCTGCTCGATGCACTGCCCGATCAGCGCGTAGACTTCGGGCTTGGAAGCCAGGTCGGTATAGCCCGCATAGGGCAGCCCGCGCCGCTCGGCCCAATCGCCCACGGCCTCCAGGTCGATGTTGACGAACACGCACACCTCCGAACGGCCGGCGCCGAAGGCCACGGCCTCCTTGATGTAGGGGAAAAACTTCAGCTTGTTCTCGATGTACTTGGGCGCGAACAAGCTGCCGTCGGCCAGCCGGCCGACGTCCTTGGCCCGGTCGATGATGCGCAGGTGCCCTTCCTCGTCCAGGTAGCCCGCGTCACCCGTGCGAAACCACCCGTCTTCGGTCAGCGCAGCCTGCGTGGCCTCGGGATTGCGGTAGTACTCCTTGAACAGGCCGGGGCTCTTTAGTTGGATCTCGCCGCTGTCGGCCACGCGTATCTGCACGCCTTCGACCGGCGGTCCTACCGTGTCGGCCCGCACCTTGCCGTCGGGTTGCACGCAGACGAACACCGAGGTCTCGGTCGAACCGTACAACTGCTTCAGGTTGATGCCAATGGACCGGTAGAAGGCGAACAGGTCGGGGCCAATCGCCTCGCCCGCGGTGTAGGCCACGCGCACCCGGCTCATGCCCAGCGCGTTGCGCAGCGGCCCGTAGATGAGCACATCGCCCAAGGCGTACAGCGCACGGTCGAGCAGGCCGACCGGCTCGCCGTCCATCAGGCGCACGCCCACGCGCCGGGCCAACGCCATGCACGAATCGAACAGCCGCCGCTTGATCCAACCGGCATCCTCCATGCGTATCGTCACCCGGGTCAGCAGCCCTTCCAGCACGCGCGGCGGGGCGAAGTAGTACGTCGGCCCGATGTCGCGCATGTCGATTTCCACCGTGGCCGGCGATTCCGGATGGTTGACCGTAAAGCCGGTGACCAGCAGCTGCGTGTAGGAGAACATGTTCTGCCCGATCCATGCCGGCGGCAGATAGGCCAGTACGTCCTCGCGGTCGGTCAGGCATTCCATGCGCTCGATGACGCGGGCGCGGTCGATCAGCGCGGCGTGGGTCAGCACCACGCCCTTGGGCGTGCCGGTGGTGCCGGAGGTGTAGAACATGGCCGCGGTGTCCTGCGGCGAGACGGCGTCGACGCAGTCCTGGAAGAATCCCGGTTCGGCCTGGGCGTGGCGCGTGCCAAGCGCCTCGAGCTCGTCCCAGGACAGCAGCGCCTGGTCGCGGTAATGGCGCAGCCCCCTTGGATCGTCATAGATCACGTGCCGCAGCGCGGGACACTCGCCGCGGACTTCCAGCATCTTGTCGACCTGTTCCTGGTCCTCGGCCACCACCACGCCGATTTCGGCGTCGCGCAAGACAAAGGCCATTTCCTGCGCGATCGCATCCTGGTAGAGCGGCACGGGAATCGCGCCCAGGCATTGGGCGGCCATCATGGCCATGTACAGGCGCGGGCGGTTTTCGCCCACCACGGCCACGTGTTCGCCGCGCCGCACCCCCAGCGCGGCCAGGCCGTGAGTGGTCGCGCGCACCGCCTCGGCCACCTGGCGCCAGGTCAGCGTCTGCCAGATGCCCAGGTCCTTCTCGCGTATGGCCGGCTTGTCCGGACGCAGTCGGGCGTGCTCCAGCAACAATGCGGGAAACGTCTGCGCCGCCGCGGGCGCGGCGGACCGTGATGGCGCCATCGTCGTCTCCTCCGGTCGGGTGCGCCCGCGAACGGCCGCCCCGGTCTCGTTATCCGTCTTTGGCTTTTGGGTCACAGCGTAGTTAAGGTATAAGGATGAGGCTCAGTCAACTGTCGCTGCGGCGACATTCCCCGCTTTTCTAGGGTATTTCCCGATGTGTGCCCCACGTTCCCTGCAGGATGCGGCAGCCTGGTTGCGCGTGCTGACGCCCGACCAGCAGGCGCGCGTGGAGCGCGACGTGACCGTGTCGCGGGCGCCAGCGGGCACGCTGATCGAGCGCAAGGGCGAGCTGGCGCAGGCCTGGATAGGCGTGCTCGACGGCCTGGTCAAGGTATCGGTGGGCAACGCCGACGGCAGGACCGCGTCGCTGACCGGCGTGCCGGCCGGCGGCTGGATCGGCGAAGGCTCGCTGCTCAAGCGTGAGGCGCGCAAGTACGACGTGGTGGCGCTGCGCGACTCGACGGTGGCGCGCCTGCCGGTAGCAACCTTCGAGTGGCTGCTCGACACCAGCATCGCGTTCAACCGCTACCTGCTGCACCAGCTCAACGAGCGGGTGGCGCAGTTCATCGGCAAGGCCGAATACGACCGCCTGGCCGATCCGGACGCCAGGGTCGCGCGCTGCCTGGCAGAGCTCTTCAATCCTTTGCTCTATCCCGGGATGGGACCTCGCCTGGCCGTCACCCAGGAGGAGATCGGGCTGCTCGCGCGGGTGTCGCGCCAACGCGCCAACCAGGCGCTGCGCACCCTGGAGCGTGCCGGGCTGGTGCGGGTGGAATACGGTGCGGTGCGCGTGCTGGACCTTCCCGGGCTGCGGACCTACGGCATGTAGCCGGCCTGCTCCACCGCCTCGCCCGACGCCCGATCTGGCCGCCCGCGACAGGCCCCGCGCAGGCTCACGCCCACGCGCCGCCCGCCATCCACGCCAGGCGTAGGGCCACGGCGTACATCGCCAATGCGATCATCGCGTCCAGGACGCGCCAGGCCCGCGCGCTGCGAAACAGCGGTGCCAGCAGCCGCGCCCCCCATCCCAGCACGGCCAGCCAGAGCACGCTGGCGCTGACCGCGCCGGCGGCAAACGCCATGCGGGTGTGCTCGAAACCGTGCGCGAGCGACCCCACCACAACCAGGTCCAGCCAAAAATGCGGGTTGAGCAGGGTAAAGCCCAGCGCGGCCAGCACCGCTGCCCGGCGCGAGCGCATCACGCCATCGGCCGCCTGCATGCCAGCACCGCCTCGCAGTGCGCGCCTTGCCGAGCGCGTGCCGTACCAGGCCAGGAACGCCACCCCGCCCCACTGCACCACCGGCGCCAGCGCCGGCAGGCGCGCGGTCAATACGTGCACGCCAGCCGCGCTGGCGAAGATGAAAACGGCGTCGGCCAGCGCGCACACGGCCAGCACCGACAGGATGTGCATGCGCGACAGCGCCTGGCGTAGGATGAAGGCGCTTTGCGCGCCCACCGCGGCAAACAGCCCCAGGCCGGTTGCCATGCCGCTGACCCAGGCAACCATCCACGGAGAAGAGTAAAGCGCTGCGATCATGGACGATGAACGGCTCTCGGAACGGCGCCGCCCCATTGCGACGCCAAGGGCATTCTGTCCTGCGCAGCATATAAAATGAAGCTAATTTTCCTTATGTAAATTAAGTGTTGCTAATGAACCTGGACCATGGCCAATTACGAGCCCTTGCCGCCGTGGTGCGCGAGGGCAGCTTCGAAAGAGCGGCCGCCGCACTGCACATCACGCCCTCGGCGGTGTCGCAGCGGATCAAGGCGCTGGAAGACCGGGTCGGCCGCTTGCTGGTGCGCCGCACGGTGCCGGCGGCGGCCACCGAAGACGGCGCCGTGCTGGTGCGGCTGGCCGAACAGACGGCGCTGCTCGAGCACGACGCGCTACAAAGGTTGGGGCTGGCTAGCGAAACCATCCCTGCCGCCGGCGTGCCGGTGGCGGTCAACAACGACAGCCTGGAGACCTGGTTCGTGCCGGCGGCCTGCCGCTTCGCCGAGCTGACCGGCGCCACGCTGGACGTGCGCCCCGAAGACCAGGACTACACTGCGGAGTTGCTGCGCGAGGGGCAGGTGCTGGGGGCGGTGACGGCGCTTTCCGAACCCGTGCAGGGCTGCCGCATCCACCCGTTGGGCAGCATGCGCTACGTCGCCACCTGCAGCCCGGCGTTCCGGCAGCGCCACTTTCCGCGCGGCGTCACCCGCGAGGCGCTGGCCCGCGCGCCCGTGATCGTCTACAACCGCAAGGACGAACTGCAGGCGCGCTTTGCCCGCCGCATCATGGGCCGCCAGCCCTGGCAGCCGCCCGTTTGGTGGGTGCCCTCCGTGCGGGCGGCCGCACAGGCCAACATCGCTGGACTGGGCTGGACGATGAACGCGCTGCCCCTCGTGCACGAGGACCTGCGCGCCGGCCGCCTGGTGCTGCTGCGCGCCCGCGCCTGGGAGCACGTACCCCTGTATTGGCAGCATTGGCGGGTACACTCGAAGGTGATGGACGCGCTGACCGACGCGATCCTTGCAGCGGCCGCGCCGCTGACGCGCCGGTCCCCGGATTTCGCGCCGTCCGCAGCACGGGAGGATTCATGACCACACTGCATCGCTACGCCGCCGCCCTGGTTCTCGCCCTGTCCGCTGGCCCCGTCCTGGCCGCCGGCGGCAGCCGCATCGAGATCGACGACGCCTGGGTGCGCGCGACCGTGCCCGGCCAACCCAACGGCGCGGGCTATATGGAAATCGAAAACGACGGCGACCGTCCCGACCGCCTGGTCGCCGTGGAATCAGCCGCCGCCGAACGCGTGGAAATCCACACGGTCGACCATGAAGGCGGCGTGGCGCGCATGCGCCGCATCGACGGCCTGGACATCCCCGCCGACGGCGAGGTCAAGCTCGCCCCCGGGGGCTATCACATCATGTTCCTGAAGCTGAAGGCGCCGTTTACCGAAGGCCAGCGGGTGTCGGCCACGCTGCGCTTCGAGCGGGCCGGCGACATCCCCGTCCAATTCGAAGTCAAGCCGGCCGCCTACCACGGCGGCGACCACGGGCACGGGCATGGCCATGCCCAGGGAGCGATGAAGCACTGACCCTCATGGCCTGACCAGCCATATCTGGCAAAAAAACGGGGCGCGCCGCGGATTGCCCGCGACACGCCCCGCTTACATTGCGGCACCCGGCCAGGAATCATGGCGGCCGGATGGCCAGCCCGTCACTCCAGACGGATGCCGGCTTTCTCGATCACCTTGGCCCAGGCCGCGCGCTCCTGCGCGGCGTATTCACGGAAGGCCGACGGCGCCATGGGCATGGGCTCGATGCCCATGGCCGCGATCTTGTCGGCCACTTCGGGCGACTTCAGCGTCTGCTGCAGTTGCTCGGCCAGCTTGTCGACCACGGCCGACGGCACGCCCGCAGGGCCGACCAGGCCTTGCCACGCGTAGGCGGTGAAGTCCTTGTAGCCCTTCTCGGACAACGTCGGCACGTCCGGCAAGGCGGCCACGCGCTCGGGCGTGGCCGCAGCCAGCACGCGCAGCTTGCCGGCCTTGACGTTGGGCAAGCCTGCACCCAGGTCGATGAACATGAAATCGACCTGGCCACCCAGCAGGTCCTGGATGGCAGGCGCCGCGCCCTTGTATGGCACGTGCAGCACGTCCACGCCGGCGCGCTGCTTGAACAGTTCCAGCGCCAGGTGGTGCGGGGAGCCGGCGCCGGCCGACGCCGCGCTCAGCTTGCCGGGCGACTGGCGCGCGGCGGCCAGCAGGTCTTCCAGCGACTGCAGCGGCGATTCGGCCCGCACGGCGACCAGCAGCGGAAAGCGTGCCAGCCCGCCGATGTAGGTGAACTGCTCCGGGTCATAGGCAAGCTTGGCATACAGCGAGGGGTTGAACGCCAGCGTGCCGGAGTCGGCCGTGCCCACGACGTAGCCGTCCGGCGCCGCCTGGGCGATCGCGGTCGCGCCGATGATGGTGGCCGCGCCCGGGCGGTTTTCCACGATGATGGTCTGGCCCAGGGGCTTTTCCAGGGCGTTGGCCACCGTGCGCGCCAGCACGTCGGTGCCGCCACCCGCGGGATATGGAACGATCCAGCGCACCGGCTGGGCGGGCCAGTCCTGCGCGGCCGCGGCAGCCGAGAAGGACAGGGCGGCGGCCAGCGCCGCCAGACGCTTGCAAGTTTGGAACATGGAAGTCTCCGGGATGCGTTGTTCGGAAGGGCAGCCGTGCAGCGCGCGGGCGCTGCCGGCTGCAGTGCGCGGCCATTATCGCACCGGGGCCTGGCCGTAGTCGCGCGCGCCGAACAGGGCGCTGCCGATGCGCACCTCGGTGGAACCCTCCTCTATGGCCAGCTCGAAATCGCCGCTCATGCCCATGGACAGGCGCGGCAGGGCGATGCCGGTTTCGTCCTGGGCGCGGTCGCGCAACTCGCGCAGCCGGCGGAAGCATGCGCGCACCGCTTCGCTGTCGTCGCTGTTGACCGCCAAGGTCATCAACCCTTGCACGCGCAACGTCCCGAAGCTGCCGAGCTGGCGCAGTAGCCCGGGCAGCGCCTCGGGCGCCAGGCCGTGCTTTTCCGGCTCGGGCGAGGTCTTGACTTGGACCAGGACGTCCAGCCGGCGGCCCTCCTGCTGCAGCCGGCGATCCAGCGCCTCGGCCAGCTCCAACCTGTCGAGCGACTGCACTTCGTCGGCCAGGCGGGCGGCGTCCTTGGCCTTGTTGGTCTGCAGGTGGCCGATCATCACCCAGCTGACGCCGCAGTCGGCCAAGGCCGGCGCCTTGGCGCGGATTTCCTGCGTCTTGTTCTCGCCGAAGCGGCGCAACCCCAGGGCGACGGCTTCGCGCAGCGCCGCCTCGCCGAAGGTTTTGCTCACCGGCAACAGCGCCACCTCGGCCGGGTCACGCCCGGCGCGCTCGCAGGCCTGGGCGATGCGTTGGCGGATGCGGGCCAGCCGGCCCGCCATGGCGTCCTCGGACGAAAATGCGTGTTCTGGCAAAGACATGTGCATACCCGCGCCGGCGGCGGCGCAGGTGCGCCGCTACTTCCCGCCGGCGATGTCGATGAAAGATCCCGTAGTGTAGGACGCTTCGTCGGACAAGAGCCAAAGCACCGCCCCGGCGACTTCGTCGACCGTGCCCCCGCGGCCCAGGGGGATGCTGGGCGCCAGCCTGTCTATGCGGCCGGGCTCGCCGCCGTCGGCATGCATGGTGGTGTGTATCGTCCCCGGACGCACGGCGTTGACTCGTATGCCTTCCGCAGCCACTTCGCGGGCCAGGCCCACCGTGAAAGTGTCGACCGCCCCTTTGGACGCGGCATAGTCGACGTACTCGTTGGGCGAGCCCCAGCGCGCGGCCGCGGACGAGACGTTGACGATGGCGCCGCCGCGACCGCCCAGCCGCGTGGACATGCGGCGCACCGCCTCGCGCGCGCACAGCATGGTGCCTATCGTATTGGCATCCAGGATGCGCCGCATGCGCGCGGCGTCCATGTCGATGAGTCGCATCTGGCGCTCAAGCATGCCGGCATTGTTGACCAGCGCATCCAGCCGGCCCCAGGCCGCGTCGATCTCGGCGAACATGCGCATGACGTCGGGCTCGCTCGCCACGTCGGCCGCGATGGCCATGGCTTGTCCGCCGGCCTGGCGGATGCGCTCGACCACGGCCTGCGCGCTGGCCGCGTCACGGCGATAGTTCACGCACACGGCATAGCCGCGCCGCGCGGCCAACTCGGCGATGGCCGCGCCTATGCCCCGTCCGCCGCCGGTCACCAGCAGCGTACGCACATCCGGCTCTGGTGCGCGCGCGCTCATGCCCGGGCTCCCGCTTCGGCCGGCGATGCCGCCCGCTCACCCGCACGGGCGAGCTGCGCCGCCCACTCGGCCGCGTCCTCCAGCCTGTCGTTGCCCCAGAACATTTCATCGCCCGCAAAGAAGGTCGGCGCGCCGAACACGCCCCGCCGGCGCGCCTGCTCGACCTGCTCGCGCAGCGCATGGCGGGCCGCGTCACCCGTCGCGCGCTCGAGCAACGCCTCGGCCGGCAGGCCCAGCCCGCGCAACACGTCGCCCAGCACCTCCGGCGACTGGATGTCACGGTCGTGCTGGAAATTCTCGCGGAACACGGCGCGGCAAAACGCCGGACACCAATCCTGGTCCTGCCCGCCCATGGCCACGCGCGCGGCCAGCACACTCATGCGGGGAAACACAGTCGGCCGGCTAAAACCCACGCCGTACTTCTGCGCCAGGCGCGCGACGTCGCGCATCATGTATTCCCCCTTGCGCGGAAAGACGCGAAACGGGCTGTCCTGCCAGCCGACGTCCTGGAATATCGGGCCCAGCAGGAAGGGCCGCAGGGCAACCTGCAGTCCTTGGCGGGCGGCCACGTCGTGCACCCGCTCCATGGCCAGATAGCTGTAGGGGCTGGCGAAGTCGAACCACATCTCCAGAACTTGCGGGGGTTGCGCAGTCATCGGCGTGTCTCCCAAACGTTGGCCTCCGGTCCTGCCGCCGGCCGCGCCGCCGCGCCAGCGGCGCCTGCGCGGCCAGGGCCTGGCAGGCATTTGACGCCCGGACGCCGGCGCAATCAAGCGATATTTGCATGCGCTTCGCATGCAGCGCAGGAATGCGAGGCACTCCCAGGGCGCGAGCGGGACGGCCCGCCCCCCGGAAACTTGCCGCATGCGCCCCCGCGCGCGAACGGCCGCCGGCACGGGACTTGCTGGCGGATCGAAACCGGTTGGCAGGCACCCGGCCTGCCGCCTGACCCGAGGGCTGCGACCATGAACGCTCTTTGCGCGGACATGCAGCTATGCATCGACCTGTGCCTGCGCTGCTACCAAACCTGCACGGCCACGGCCATGCGGCATTGCCTGGAAGAAGGCGGGCGCCATGTCGAGCCCGGCCACTTCCGCCTCATGCTGGCCTGCGCGGAAATTTGCCGCACCTCGGCGCACTTCCTGCTGATGGGTGTCCCGCATCACACCCACACCTGCGCCGATTGCGCCGCCATTTGCCGCCAATGCGCCGACAGCTGCGACAAGCTGGACGGCATGGCCGATTGCGCCGGGATCTGCCGGCGCTGCGCCGACGCCTGCGAGCGCATGGCCCGCTGACGCGCGGCAAGCATGCGGGCGCGCGCCGCGCCCGCCGGCGATCACGACGGCATGCTGTCGACGATGACTTTGCCGAACGCGCCGCGCTCGACCGCTTCGTGCGCCGCCACAATGTCATCCAAGGCAAAGCGCGGCCCGATGTGATGGCGCAGCGCATCAGCCGCCAGCAGCGCCTGCACGCCGTCGATCGCGCGCTGGCGTTGCTGCGGCGTCAGCTCGTAGACCAGGAAGAAATGCAGCGAGAGCGATCGCGGCAGCCAGGCCGCGAAATTGACCGGCGTGCGGCCCCGGTCGTTGGAGCCGTAGCAGACGAACCGTCCATGCTCGGCCAGCACGCCTTCGTCGACCAGCGCAGCGGTGGTCGAGAAATCCATGTCGATAATCGCGTCCACGCCCTTGCCGCCGGTCAGCGACAGCACGCGCTCGGCCACCGGCTCGCGCTTGTACAGGATGTTGTCGGCAAACCCGTGCTGGGCCATGAAGTCTGCCTTCTCGCTCGAGCCGACCGTCGTGATCACCCTGGCGCCGGCCGCCCGCGCCATCTGGGCGGCGTAAAAGCCCACGGCCGCGCTGCCGCCGATGACCAGCACCGTGGCCCCGTGCCCGATCCGCGCCAGCTCGACGGCGCGAAAGGCCGTCAGGCCCGGGACCCCCATGCAGGCGCCAGCCTCGAAGGACACATGCTCGGGCAACGGCACGGCCTGCGCCGCCGGCAGGGTGACATATTCGGCAGCCGCCCCGTATGGGCGCTTGTATTGGGCGTTCCACAGCCAGACGCGTTGGCCGGTGCGCCGCGGATCGACGCCGCCGCCGACGCGCTCGATCACCCCGGCGCCGTCGCTGTGCGGGATGACGATGCCCTGCGTGACCGGCCGACTGCCCGCGCGCGACTTAACGTCCGACGGGTTGACGCCGGAACAGGCCACGCGCACCAGCACCTCGCCCTCGCCCGGGTCGCGCACCGGTTGCTCGCCCACGCGCAGGACCTCGGCAGCCGGCCCATTGCGTTCATACCACGCCGCCTTCATTGCAGTCCTTCCTTCACGAAACGATTGGACAGCGTCCCCAGCCCGGTCAGCGTGACGTCGACCCGGTCGCCATGCGCCAGGTTGGGCGAGTGGCCGTCCGTTCCCATCCATAGGATATCGCCCGGATACAGCGTCAGGTAGCGGCTCATGGTGCTGATGAATTCCTCGATGCCGAACAGCATGTCTGCCGTGTCGAACCGCGTCGTCTCCTTGCCGTTGACCGTGACGATCGTCTGCATCGACGCGATATCGGCCTCGGTGCTGATCCACGGCCCCATGGGCTTGAAGGTGTCGCTGTTCTTGGCGCGCCAGAAGGTGCGGTCCGACTGCTGCCAGTTGCGTTCGCTGACGTCGTTGCCGATGGTATAGCCGAAAATGCAGTCCTTGACTTCGTCCACGCCGATATTGCGCACGCGCTTGCCGATCACCACCACCAGCTCGCCTTCGTAGTGCACCTTGGTCGCGTCCGCGGGCATGACCACGTCCTGCCCATGGGCGATCAGCGCGTTGTTGGCGCGATAACCGACGTCCGGCTTCTTGGGCACGGACAGCCCGACCGACCCGATGTGCTTGACGTAGTTCAAGCCGACGCAATAGAAGGTGGGCGGTATCACCGGCACCTCTATCGTGACGTCATCAAGCCTGAGCTTGTCGGCCGTCGCTCCGTAGCCCGCCAGCGGGTTGCCCCGCACGGGCGTGACGCGGTCATCGTCGTCAAGCATGCCGTAAGCGGGCTCGTGGCCCGCCAGGCTGTACCGTATCCACCTCATTGCCGCCTCCTAAGCGTTTTGCGCGAAGAGCACGTCTTCGGCGCTCAGTTCCGTGATCAGCCAAGCCTGTCCGCGCCGCGCCAGCTCGACGCGCAGGTCGCGGATCGACTCGATGCCGCGCAGCGGCGCCGGCCCGGCAAGCGCCTGCCCAGGCTCGTGTCGCACCACCAGCATGTAACCGCGCAGCGCGCAGCGGTCTTGCCCGCAGTCGTCGCTTGCCAGGTTGGTGATGACGTGGGCAATGCGCATCGTGGGCGAGCGCTGCGCGAGCGCCTCCAATGCGGCGGCCGGCCCTTTCAGGACCTTGCCCTGCCGGCGCCAGATGGCATCGGCATCGAGCAACGCAGCCAGGGCGTCGTAGTTGCGCGCATCCAGGTAGCGGAAAAACCGCAGCACCTGGTTCGTGCATTCGGCTATCGCAAGCGTGGCAGTCATTGGCCTTGCTCCGTCGGGGTGCCGCCGCCCGGCTGCGCCAGCATGGCGGCTTCGATTTGCGGGATGGACGGCGCGCCGCAAAGCTGCATCGTCCGTTTCAGTTCGTCGGTCAGTATGGCAAGCGCCCGGTCCACGCCCTCGTAGCCGCCGGCCAGCACACCATAGAGGGTGGCGCGACCACTGAGCACGGCAGCTGCGCCCAGCGCAAGCGCCTTGAAAATGTCGCTGCCGCGCCGGATGCCCCCGTCGAGCAGCACCGGCACGCGCCCGCGCGCGGCCTGGACGATGGCCGGCAGCGCATCCAGGGTGGCCAATCCCGTATCGAGCTGGCGCCCGCCATGGTTGGACACCACCAGGGCGTCGGCGCCGACCTGCAGGATGGCATCGACATCCAAGGGGTTGACCACGCCCTTGACGATCAGCTTGCCCGGCCATTTGTCACGCAGCGCGCGCAGCGCGTCCAGGTCGAAGGACGGGTCGTAATTGCGCCCGGCCACGCCTTGCATCTTGCGCGGATCCGCCTTGAGCGCATTCAGGCCTTGCAGGCTGGGCATGATGGGCGGACGGCGCAGCAGCATGTCCAAGGACCACAAGGGCTTGCGCAGGAATTGGCCGATGTTCTTATGGCTAAGCTTCATGGGAAAGCTCAACCCGTTGAGCAGGTCGCGCTCGCGCTTGCCGCCGACCGGCAGGTCGACGGTGATGACCAGTCCTTCATAGCCGGCTGCCTGCGCACGCCGCAGCAGCTGGTGCAGCCGCTCCTTGTCCTGCAGGATGTACGCCTGGAACCACAGCCTGCCAGGGGCCTGGTCGGCGATCTCCTCGATCGAGGCCGTGGCCGAGGTCGACAAGGTGTACGGGATACCACGCTCGGCCGCGGCCTTGGCCAGCGCGACGTCGCCGCCGCGCCAGCCGAAGCCGACCGCGCCCGTCGGGGCGATGGCAATCGGCGCGCCCATGGGCTGGCCGAACAGGCCGGTGGCCATGTCCACCTCGGCGACGTTGCGCAGTACCCGCGGCAACAGCTTCACGCGGCGAAAGGCCGCACAGTTGTCCGCCAGCGTGACCTCGTCTTCGGCGCCGCCGTCATAGAAATCGAAGACCCCGCGAGGCAGCCGCGCGCGGGCCGCCTGGCGCAGTCGTTCGATGCTGTAGCACTCATTCAATGCCGAACGCATTTCCCACCGCCGGCATCATTCGGGCGTGATGTTGCCTTTCTTGATCACTTCGGCCCAGCGCTTCTTGTCCTCCACCAGGAAGGCGCGGAACGCTTCGGGAGAGTCGCCGATGATCTGGCCGCCCAGCTTGCTGATCTGCTCGCGGACCTCGGGCTTGGCCAGCGCCGCCACCGCTGCCTTGTTCAACTTGTCGACGATCTCCTTGGGCGTGCCTTTGGGCGCGAGCATGCCGATGAAGGATGCGCCTTGCTCGAAGCCTTCAAAGCCCAGGCTGTCCAGCGTGGGCACGCCGGGGAAGTCGGGATGGGGCTTGGACGTGCCCACCGCCAGCACCCGCAGCTTCTTTTCGGCGACGTAATTGGCGATGCCGATGCTGGGGTAGAACATGAACGAAATCCGTCCGGCGATCATCTCTTGCAGCGCCGGGCCGTTGCCCTTGAAGGGCACGTGGGTCATTTTCAGGCCGGCCTGGGTCGACAGCATTTCGGCAGCCAGGTGGGCGGAACCGCCGAACCCGGACGAGCCGAAGGTCAGCTTGCCGGGATGCTTCTTGGCGTCCTCGATCAGGCTCTTCAGGTCCTTATAGGGCGAGTCGTAGTTCGTCACGACCACCATCGGCAGGTTCACGAAGTTGCTGACCGGCTCGAACACCTCGAGCGCGTCGTAGTTGTAGCGGTCGGGATAGAGCAGCGGGTTGACGTTCAGCGTCAGCGACGTGACCAGCAGCTTGTAGCCGTCGGGCGCCGAGTTCATGATTTCGTTGGCGGCGATGTGGGCGCTGGCGCCCGGCTTGTTCTCCACCACCAGCGGCTGGCCGATCTGCTCGCTCATTTCCTTGGCCACGACGCGGGCGATGACGTCGGTGGGGCCGCCGGCGGCATAGCCAACGATGACGCGGATCGGGCGATCCGGGTATTCGGCCGAGGCCGTCGCCGGCAGCAAGCACGCCGCCGCCGACATGGCGGCGAGAACGAAGGTCCTGATCGATTTCATGAAAAGTCTCCTTTGGTTGGATGTCGTCAGCCGCGCTGCGCCATGGTTCCGTTGGGAAAGTAGCGGTCGGCCATCACCTGGCAGCGCTTGATCAGCCGGTGTTCATCGGGTCCGTAATCGGCCACGGCGTTGTGGATCGTGCCCATGTTGTCCCACATCAGCACGTCACCCTCGGCCCACTGGTGGCGATAGCGGTATTTCTCCTGCAGCTGGTGCTTGAACAGGAAATCCAGCACCTCGGCGCTGCGCGCCTCGGGCAATTCGTTGATCCTTACCGAGTAGCCCGGGTTGGCGTAGAGCACCTTGCGCCCGGTAATGGGGTGCACCAGGAAGACCGGATGCGGCACGGGCGGCTTGCGCCTGCGCTGCTCTTCGGTCAGGGGCGGCCGCGTGCTGCCCTTTTCCCGGCGCATCATCTCCCAGAACTTGTTGAAGTCGTGGGTGATGGTCATGCCGTCCAGCTCCTTTTTCAGGTCTTCGGGCAGATCCTCATAGGCGGCGTGCATGTTCGAGAACTCGGTATTGCCCAGCGACCGGCCGTCGCGAAACGGTATCTTGATGCCGTACAGCACATTGGCAAACGCGATGTCCTTGCTGTAGGACATGTCGGTATGCCAGTCCTGCCCTGCATCGGCCAGCCCGATGGGCTTGCCGTTCTCCTTCATGTTGGACAGGATCATGACCTCGGGAAACGCCTCGTCGTGGAACATGTTGGCCACGTTGATCTCGAGCGAGCCGAAGCGCTCGGCGTAGTCGCGCAGTTGCTTGGAGGTCAGCTGCTGCTTGGGAAAGCACACGACGCCGTATTCGCCCAGCGCCAGTTCGATTTGGCGGATTTCTTCGTCCGACAGGTGCCTGGACAAGTCCACGTCGTGAATAGTGGCGCCCAGGATGCCGCCCTTGGGTTCGATTCTCACGATAACTACCTCTGCATCACAAAGCCCGTTCCAGGATGGACAGGACCTCATCGGGATGGGAAACCGGCCTGGGGTTGACGGCCAGCCCCCGCTCAGTCATGGTTTGCCGCGCGATGGCCGGCAAATCCTCGCGGCGCACGCCCAATGCACCCAGCGAATGCGGCAGGCCCCGGCGGGCGACGATGTCCTGCACCCAGTCGCAAACCCGCTCGTGCCGGGTACCGCTGACGCGGTTGAGCACCGCCAACGCCGGCGCAAGCAGCGGCGCGGCCACCTCTTCGTTGAAACGGATCGCGTGCGGCAGGATCACCGTGTTCGCCAGCCCGTGCCCGACGCCGTGGCGCGCGCCAATGACGTGGCAGATCGCATGGTGCAGGCAGGTGCGCGCCATGGACAGCACCATGCCGGATACGTGCCCGGCCAACAGCAGCTGGCCGCGCTGCGCGCTTTCGTCACCGCCGGATTCCAGGGACTGGGCGAAATGCTCGGTCGCCAGCAGCGCCAGCGCATCGGAGATGGGCGAACGGTTGCGCGAATACATGCCCTCGAAGCAGTGCGCCAGGCCATTCATCGCGGTGTAGCGCAGCAGGTCGATCGGCAGGTCCGCGCTGAGGTCTGGATCGATCAGCACCGTGGCGCTGGCCAGGCCGCGGTTCCAGAACAACAGCTTGTGGTCGTCGTCGCGCGCGCCGAAGGACGGCGTGACCTCCGCGCCGGAGGCCGTCGTCGGCAGGGCAATGATGGGCAGCTTGGGGCGCACCCGCCTGGGGATTTCCACCTTGGCTGGAGGCGTAAAACGCGTGGCGTGGTCGGCCAGCCGCCCACCTTCGGCAAGCAACATGGCCAGCGCCTTGGCCGCGTCGGACACGCTGCCCCCGCCCACGGCCACGATGCCGTCGCAGGCAAACCCCGCCAGGTCGGCGGCAACCGCTTGCACCCATTGCACGCTGCCATGGGTGGGCACGTCGCCATAGACGCGCAAGTCGGCCACGGCCGGCGCCAGCATCGCTTGCAGGCGCTGCCAGGCGGCCGATTCGTGCATGCGTCGCTGCATCAGGACAACCGGCCGCGCGCAGCCCAGGGCGTCGAGCTCGGCGGGCAGGTCGGCCGCGCAGCCCGGCGCGAATCGCACATGAGTGCCAAACAGGTGATAGTCGACGGACGCTGGCATGGACGGGTTGCTCGGGTTTGCGAAGCGGCCCATTCTAGGAATGCGCCTTGCGCTTGGATACGCACGACGAGCAAAATCAGTGTTTCCGAAATAGAAACACTAAGCGGCGCGATATGAATACAATCGAGTGCCTCGAGGTTTTCGTCGAGGTGGCCAAGGGGCTGAGCTTTACCAAGGCAGCCGAGCGGCTGGGCACCAGCCGTGCCGTTGTCACGAAGAAGGTAGCGTGGCTGGAGCAGGCTTTCGAAACCCAGCTGCTGCACAGGAACACCAAGCGGGTCAGCCTGACCGAGAGCGGCGAAATTCTGCTGCAGCACGCCGACAGCGTGCCGCGGGCGATCAGTCGGCTCAAGGATCTCGTGCGCAGCCCCGCGCAGCGCCCCACTGGACGCATCCGGGTGGGATCACCGCCGTCGTTTGGCGCGGCGCACCTGGCGCCGGCGATCCAGGCCTTCGTCGAAAAGTACCCGGAGGTGCAAGTCACCCTGCAGCTGGACGACGGCCGCAGCGACCTGATCGCGGAAAACATGGACCTGTCGGTGCGCATCGCGCCGCGTCTGCGCAACTCCAACCAGATCGCCTACAAGATCGCGGTCGTGCCGCAGGTGCTGGTGGCCACCCGGCAATACTTGGACCGCCACGGGTGGCCCGCCATCGCAGCCGACCTAAAGGACCACAACTGCCTGGTGCACAACCTGAAGGCGCCCACGGGCGCCTGGCGCCTGGTCGACGAAAACGGCCAGGCCGAAGTCATACAGGTCAAGGGCACCGTCACGTCCAACATCGGCGAGACGCTGCTGCACCTGGCGCGCCGCCATCACGGAATTTCCATGCATCCGCGCTACATGGTCGCCAACGCCATCGCCGACGGCGAACTCGAGATCGTCCTGCCGCAGTACCAGTGCGAGGGCCTGGACATCTACGCCATGGTGCAAAGCCGGCGCTACCTGCCCTACAAGGTGCGCCTTTTCGTCGACCACCTGCGCGCGCAATTCCGCCATTCCGACTGGACGGTAGATACCTACCCGTCGCAGCGGCCTGGGCGGCGCCGCACGGCGCGCCACGCCTAGCTGACCGAGGCCGCCGCGATCGCCACGATCGCGGCGATCGCAGCCAGGGCGGGCAGCTGCCTGGCCCGGTAGGCCAGGCACAGGCCGACTACAAGCGCCGCCAAGGTCAGCACGCCGGCCCAATAGCTGATCATATTGCTCGGCGCGCCTGCGCGAACGCACAGCGCCAGTCCCAAGAACAGGAACAGCCAGCCTGCGGCTGCGGCGATACGGCTGCGCACCCGGTCCAAGCACTTGCCGAATACCTGCTCCTGATGCCGGTGCATGGACACTGCCAGGGACATGAATCCCAGCGCGCAAGCACACCACACAAGGATGAACAGCCTCATGCGGCCTCCTCTGCCAGCATCCCGCCGCGCGCGTCCTTGCGCGCGGCGATGCCCCCGTGCCGCCGCAACTTGCAGAAGATGAAGGCGAACAGGACCGCGAACGCCATGCATGCTAGGTCGAACGAAGCGATCGCCCATTGGCCCAGGACGATGCTGTCCCACAGCGCCCGTCCGCCCGTCAGCGGGTTGAGCACGGGCAGCACGGCATAGGCTGCGCCCGCCGTCGCCAGCAGTCCCAGCCACGCCTGGCGGGCCGGACGCACGCAGGCATAGGCCAACGCCGCCAGCCAGGCGATGAAGAACGCGTGGATCTCGTAATCGGCGCGGCCGGCCATGTCCGCCGGCAACAGCCGGTTGGCATAAAAGAACGCGGCGCAGGCGATCGCCAGCCCGGCGATGGCCGCGGCATTGGCCGCCTCCACGAACCGGTAGCCGAAGGATTTGGCGCCACGCTTTTGCTGCTGCGGCAGGCGCTTGACGCACCAGAGCACCAGACCGCTGGCCACCATGGCGCTGCCGACGATGCCCGACAGGAACAACAGCCAGCGCAGCGCAATGTCCACGCCCCTGCCTTCGTGCAGGGTGATCAACGCGTTGTAGACCGCCACCGCAGCCGGCGGCGAGGGCGCCGCGGCGTGCTCAGGCAGCCTTGCGCCGGTGAGGCCGTCGTAGCGCAGGATCGGATAGGAAAAGCGCGCCGCCACGCTCGTGCCATGCAGGGCGCGCACTTCGACCTGCGCCCGTGCGGTATTGGGAGCGATGACACTGATCGACCCGATCGGCGCGCCCTGCCAGGCTCGCCCGGCATCGGCGACGATCGCTCCCAGGTCGGCCAGCCGGGCCGGCGCGCCCGCCGCACGGCGCGCGCCACCGCGCCCGCTGTCCTGGGAAACCGGCGCAACGGTGCGGGCCTGGTCCTGCAGGAACTGCAGGCGGTTTTGGTAGACCTGGTTCACGCCCCACGGCATGATCGTAAACATCAGCAGCAGCAAGCCGCTAAAGGTGATCATGATGTGGAAAGGCAAGGCCAGCACCGCCGTGGCATTGTGCGCGTCCATCCAGGAACGCTGCCCCTTGCCGGGCCGGAAGGTAAAAAAGTCGGCAAAGATCTTTTTGTGCGTGATGATGCCGCTGATGATGGCCACGAACATGAACAGCGTGGCCACCCCCACGATCCAGCGCGCCCAGATGCGCGGCAGGCCGTAGAGCTCGAAATGGAAGCGGAACAGGAACGCCCCGCCACGCGTGTCCCGGCTGGCCAGCGGCTCGCCCGTGGCGCTGTCCAGCGTGATGCGCGTGCCGCCGCGCCGCGCGCGCGGGTCTTCATCCTGGCCGCGCACCGTCACCACCGTCACGTTGGATCGCTCATTGGGCAGCTGTATCGTCCAGCTGCCCGCATCGGGATAGCGCTTTTGCAGGTAATCGACGGCGATCCGGGCTTGCTGCGCCGGGTCGGGCGGCGGCACCGACCGATGCAGCTCGGGCTTCATCCACGCCGTGATCTCCTGGTGAAAGAAGCTCAGCGTCCCGGTCAGGAAAATCGCAAACAACAGCCAGCCCAGGATCAGGCCGGACCAGGTATGCAACCACGACATCGCCTGCCGCGGCCCTTCGGGCTTGAAATCGGGCCGCACGTCAAGCGCCTGCGTAAAGGAAAAGCGCCCAGATCGCCAGGCCATACGCTGCCATGCCGGCAGTCGCCTTGGCGGCGCTGTGCGCCATGAACACCCAAATGAAGGCCGTGGCGTGGACCAGGAACGCGGCCAGGGTGGCACCGGCGGCGGCGCTGGCCCGGTGCGACGCGAAGGCCGCCGCGATCGCCATGGCAGTCACGCTCGCGCAGGCGTAACCGCCGGCCAGGGCCAACGCGAAGCGGTACAGCACGGCCAGCCGATAGCGCAGCGCCAGCCCGCCGGCGGCAGTGTGGGCTGGCGCTGCCGGGCGGGTCCCGGCGGAAGTTCGCAAGGCGTTTGTCATGGGAATGGGCAGCACAACCGTGCCTGGCGGCCCGCATCGGCAAGCGATCCCCGGCCGTCGGCAAAGCCGCAAAGGATAACCACGCTCAATGACGAAATGGCGGGCCGAAATCGATTGAAACGGATGGACACGCCGTCACGCCCGGCGCCGGGGGCCCGATCCCCTGGCCAGTGAGCTGGACGCGTCGGCGCATTGCCCGGCAAAAAGCGCCCACGCACGCCGCACCACCGCGGGCTGCGCCTTGCGGCGCGCCACCATCGCCAGCGGCAGCGCCGGCAGATCGGCACCGGCCAGGCGCGCATAGCGCACGCCCCGGTATGCGATGCGCTGGATCGAGGCAGGCAACAGCGCCGCCCCCAGGCCGGCCGACACCAAAGCCAGCATGGTCAATGCGCGCGTGGCCTCCTGGACCACGCGCACCTGCAGCTGCGCGCGCGCAAAGGCGTCCATGATGCGCGCATGCAGCACCGGCCCCTGCGCCGCCGGAAACAGCACCAATCCTAGCGCCGCGATATCCGCCAACCCAACGTCGCCCTGCTTGCCGTCATCGGGCAGCACCGCCAGCAGCGGCTCGGCGGGAAACTCCAGCAAGGTGAAGGCGCCGTCGGCGCCAAGCGGCGGATGGACGAAACCGATATCGATCGCGCCCTTGGCCAATGCGTCGAGCTGCTCGTTGGTCGACAACTCGACAAGCTGCGGCCGCACGTCCGGATAGGTGTCGCGCAGTTGCGCCATCAAGCGTGGCAGCCATTCGTACAAGGCGGCCGAGACAAAACCCAGGCGAAGCACCCCCGCCGATCCCGAGTCGGCCGCAGTGGCCAGGCGGCGCGCTGATTCCGCATGCGCCACCGCCGAGCGGGCCTCATCCAGGAAAGCCTCGCCGGCCCGGGTCAGCGCCAGGCGCCGGCGCCCGCGCTCGAACAGGCGCACGCCCAGGTCCCGCTCCAGGCGGGCGATCGACTGGCTCAGCGGCGGCTGCGCCATGCCCAGCCGCTCGGCGGCGCGCCCCATGTGCAGCTCGTCGGCCACCGCCAAAAAGTGCCGCAAATGCCGAAGTTCCATATCACGACGATATCAATAAACCACGGCACACGCATCGCAACCGCCTTTGCCCGCTGCTAATTTTTGGCCGTTCACACACCGTCGGAGAAAGTGATGCGCTTTGCCCGTTTGATGTTGTCCCTCGCGCTCGGCTATTTCGGCACGGCCTGCCCGCCGGCTGCAGCCGAGCCACTGCGCTCGGATTTCTTCGTCGAATCCGAAGACGGCATGCGCCTATTCGTACGCGCGCTGCGCGACACCGCGGCGCAAGCCGACCTGGGGCCGCTGCTGCTGGTCAATGGCGGGCGCTCGGGCGTGCTGGCAAGCTGGGATGTCGACGCGCCGGGCACGTCCACCGCCGAAGCATTCGCCCAGGCCGGCCACCAGGTGTACATGATGGACGTGCGCGGCTTCGGCCGCTCCTCCTTCCCCAAAGAAATGGCGCAAGGCCGGCACGACGCGCCGGTCGCCGTGCGATCCAACGAAGCCGTACGCGACATCGCCGCCGTGGTCGAAGCGATACGCCACCGCCACCCCGGCCAAACCCGCCTGGCGGCCATGGGCTGGGCCACGGGATCACAGTGGCTGGGACATTACGCGTCACTGTATCCCGACCGCATCAGCCACCTGGTTTACTACAACGGTGCATATGGCGGTCCCGCGGGCGGCTGGCCGTTGCAGGACGAATTCGGCGACCCTGGCCGGCCAGCGGAACTGAACTATGCCCGGCACGGCGCCTACCGGCTGGCGACCGCGGAAAGCCTGGTCGGCCGCTGGCGCGACGAAGGCATCGACCCTCGCTTCCTGGACCGCTACGTGGCCTTGTCCATGGAAGGCGACGCCACCGCGAATACTCGCAACCCTGCGAGCTTCCGGTTCCCTTCCGGACCCACCGCGGACACGCTGAAAATGGTCAATGGCCGGCAGATCTTCGACGCCTCGTTCATCCGCTCGCACGTGCTGATCCTGCGCTCGGGCGATGACTTCTGGTCCCGCCCCGCCGACGCACAGACACTGCTCGCGCACCTGACCCATGCCGCATCGGCCGAGCTCGTCGTCATGCCAGGCGTCTCGCATTACGTCCACCTGCAGCCCACGCCCGATCGGCAAAAGTTCATCGACGCGGTGCTGGCGTTTACTTCTGGCAAGGCAACCGGCGGCGATGGCGTGCAAGCGCAAAGCACGTCACCCAAATAGGCGTGCGCCGGCCCTGCCCCTATTCCACCGTCACGCTCTTGGCCAGGTTGCGCGGCTTGTCCACGTCGGTGCCACGCGCGCAGGCCGTGTGATAGGCCAGCAATTGCAGCGGCACGGTATGCAGGATGGGCGAGAGCAGCCCGTAATGCTCGGGCATGCGGATCACGTGCGTGCCGTCGGCACTCTGGATGCGCGTGTCGGCGTCGGCGAACACGTACAGCTCACCGCCGCGCGCGCGCACTTCCTGCATGTTGGACTTGAGCTTTTCGAGCAGCGCGTCGTTGGGCGCGATGGTCACCACGGGCATCTGGTCGGTGACCAACGCCAGCGGACCGTGCTTGAGCTCACCGGCCGGATAGGCTTCGGCGTGGATGTAGCTTATTTCCTTCAGCTTTAGCGCGCCTTCCAAAGCGATCGGATAGTGCAGGCCCCGTCCCAGGAAGAGCGCATTCTCCTTGCTGGCGAAGCGGTCGGCCCAGGCCATGATCTGGGGCTCGAGCGCCAGCACCGAGCTGATCGCCACGGGCAGGTGGCGCAGCGCCTTCAAGTGCTCGGCCTCGGCCTGGTCGTCCAGGCGGCCGCGCGTCTGCGCCAGCGCCAGCGCCAGCAAGAACAGCGCGGTCAGCTGGGTGGTAAAGGCCTTGGTCGAGGCCACGCCGATTTCCACGCCCGCACGCGTGATGTAGCTCAGCTTGCATTCGCGCACCATCGCGCTGGTGGCCACGTTGCAGATGGTCAGCGTGTTTTTCATGCCCAGCCCACGCGCGTGCTTGAGCGCGGCCAGCGTATCGGCCGTCTCGCCCGACTGGGAAATCGTCACCACCAGCGTGCGCGGGTTGGGCACGCTGTCGCGGTAGCGGTATTCGCTGGCGATCTCCACCGCGACCGGGATCTGGGCCAGTGATTCGATCCAGTACTTGGCCGTCATGCCGGCATAGTGGCTGGTCCCGCAGGCCAGGATCAGCACCGACTCGGTCTCCTTGAACACCTGGTAGGCGCCGTCGCCGAACAGCTCGGGACTGACGCCTTCGATGTCCTGCAGCGTATCGCCCACGGCGCGCGGCTGCTCGAAGATTTCCTTTTGCATGAAATGCCGGTACGGGCCAAGCTCGGCCGCGCCGCTATGCACATGCACGGTATGCACCTTGCGCTCGACCGCCTTGCCGGCGGCGTCGACGACCCATACGCGGTTGAGCTGCAGGTCGACGACGTCGCCGTCTTCCAGGTAGATGATCTGGTCGGTCGTGCCCGCCAGCGCCAGGGCGTCCGAGGCGAGGAAGTTCTCGTTGGACCCAAGGCCCACCACCAGCGGTGACCCTTGCCGGGCGCCCACCACCCGATGTGGCTCGTCGCCGCAGAACACGGCGATGGCGTAGGCGCCGTGCAGGCGGCGCACCGCCTGCTGCACAGCGTCGAACAGGTCGCCCTGGTACAGATGGTTGATCAGGTGGGCAATGACTTCGGTATCGGTCTGGCTTTCGAACGCGAAACCGGCAGCCTGCAGCTCGGTGCGCAGCTCGTCGTGGTTCTCGATGATGCCGTTATGGACCAGCGCGATGCGCGGCTCGTCCTTGCCCAGCGCCGAAAAATGCGGGTGGGCGTTGTGTGTGGCGGGCGCGCCGTGCGTGGCCCAGCGCGTGTGGGCGATGCCGGTGTAGCCCGCCAACCCGTCGGCCTGCACCTGGGCGGCCAGCTCCGATACGCGCCGGGTGCTGCGCGTGCGCCGCAGGCGCCCGTCGGCATAGACCGCCACGCCGCAGGAATCATAGCCGCGGTACTCCAGCCGTTTCAGTCCTTCGAGCAGGATGGGGATGATGTCGCGTTGCGCGACCGCGCCGACGATGCCACACATGATGGTGCTCCGGATGGTGAACACCGCGATTGTGCATGGGCGTGATAGAAATAAGCTGTCTTTATGAGTCCGAATATGAAATCAGATTTCTTTTCAGGATTGTGTAGAAATATAATTTCGCTTGATGCCCATAAATGAAATAATCATGCCGACCTTCACCCTTGACGATCTGGACCGTCGGATCTTGGACCATATCCAGCGCGACTGCTCGCCAACTAACCAAGAGCTCGCCGCGCGCGTACACGCTTCGCCGCCCACCTGCCTGCGCCGCGTGCGCCGGCTGGTCGAATCCGGAGTGATAGAAAAGCGCGTGGCCATCGTCGCGCCCGACAAGCTGGGCAGCGTCTTGACGGCCATCGTCGAGATCACGCTGGACGTGCAGACGGCCGAACAGCTCGACGCCTTCGAGCAAGCCATGGCGGCCGAAGACGCCGTGCTGCAGTGCTACCGCGTCTCGCCTGGGCCAGACTTCGTGCTGGTCGTCCAGGTCCGGGACATGGCTGCCTACCATGCGCTGGCGCATCGCGCGTTCACCGCGCAGGCCAACGTGCGCAACGTACGCACGTTTTTCGCGGTCAACCGCAGCAAATTCGAAACGCGCGTGCCGATCCTGCCGTGACCGCCCCCGCGCGTTGCCCCGCACTACTGCCGCCAGCCCTGCAACAGTCGCGCGAATTGCTCGACGTACCGGCGCCCCATTTGCATCATGTCGTGCTCGCGCCGCACGTAGTCTCGGGCGCGCGCGATGACCTCGGCGCGCAGCGCCGGATCGTCGAGCAAGCGCGCCATGCCGTCGGCCAGTGCCTGGGCATCGCCGACCGGGCACAGGACGCCCCGTCCGTCGGCCAGGCTTTCGGCCAGCCCCCCCGCATCGGTCGAGACCACGGGTACGCCCTGCGAAAAGGCATCCAACACGCTGCTGCCCAGCGCCTCCTCTTGCGAGGCCATCACGAAAACGTCCATCAGCGGGTAGTAATCTTCCATCCCGCGACGAAACCCTGCAAACAGGTAAACCGATTCGAGGCCGAGCTCGCGCACCAGCGCCTGCGCCTGGCCCTGCATGTCGCCGCTGCCGAAATGCACGAAGACGAAGTCATCACGCCGGCGCGCCAACAAGCCGACGGCACGGATCAAGGTCAGGGGGTCCTTGTCCGGAACCAGCGCTGCGGCGGTCGCCAGCACGCGCCGCCCACCCAGCCCCAACTCCCGGGCCAGCTCGGCCGCCCGCGCTGCATCCGGCGCGCAAGGCGGCACGGCACTGCGGATGATGACGGGCGACAATCCCAGCCGCCGCGGCTCGGCGGCCGCCGTCTCGCTGATGGCCACCATCAGGTCGATGTGCCGCCATTTGAACCCAGTCTTCCATTCATGACCCGTCGCGGGTAACGCGGTGCGGCGCGAAAACACTACCGGCCTGCGATGCAGCGGCTTGGACAGCACGGCCCAGGTCACCGTGTTGGCCGTCTGCGCGTGCAGGATGTCGTAGCCACGCCCGCGTCGCGCCAAGAATCCAAGCTGTTGCACCACGTTGCGCACGGTGTGGACGCGAAAACCTGCGGCGCCGGCCCGTTCGGCCAACGGGTAGCCTTCACGCGCAAGCAGCTCGACCTCGTGCCCCAGCTCGCGAAACGCCTGCATGCACAGCAGCGTCTGCCGCTCGCCGCCGCGCCAGGTGCGCTCGAAATTCAGTTGCAGGATCCTCATGCGCCGCGCCCCTGCTGCAGCATGTACAACTTGGCATAGCGGAAGAAACTGCCCGCACCCGCCGCGCAGGCGACGATCAGCCCGCGCCAGCCGTCCAAAAAGCCCCGGCGGATGAAGTAGATGCGCACGAAGGTCCATATCCCGTGCCCCAGGGCCCCGGGGATCGATGTGCGTCGGCCGCGGCGATACATCATCAAGGCGGCATCCGTCGAGTAGCGGTTCATCTTGACGAGCAACGCCTCGATGGTCTCGTACGGGTAGTGCAAGAGGTGGTGGCGCAACACGCCCACCGGTCCCGCGGCTTCGAGCTTTTCGTGGACCGCCGCATCGGTAAAGCGCGCCTTGCCACGGCGGAACAACCTCAGCACATGGTCCGGCCACCAGCCGCAATGGCGCATCGGCTGGCCACAAAACTCTGACAATCGGGCGATGCGGTACGCGTCGAGCCGGCCAGTGGCGATCACCGCGCGGATTTCCTCTGCCAGCGCCGGCGTCACGCGCTCGTCGGCGTCTATCGACAGCACCCAATCGCCGGTGGCCAGGTCCAGCGCGCGGTTCTTCTGCGGGCCGAATCCTGGCCAATCCGGCGTCACGAGCACGCGCGCGCCGCGCGCCCTGGCGATTTCGCAGGTGTCGTCCGTGCTGCCCGAATCGACGACGACGATCTCGTCGGCAAAAGCGACGGAATCCAGGCAAGCCGCGATATGGCGGCTTTCGTTGTGGGTGATGAGGATGACCGAAAGCCTGGGCGCGGGCGTGCCAGCCGCGGCTTGCGCAGCCGCACCGGCGGCCGTTTCGCAGTCTCGATTGCTCATGACGAAGGTCCCTTGTCGCTTTTGGCCGGCCGCGCCGCAGCCGGCAGCCGGTCACGGTGGATGCGCACGGCGTTGACCGCCAGCGCCATCAGCGCGCAGCCCATGCTGAAGATCAGCGCCAGCGTCGGCCCCTGCTCGCGCGACAACCCGAAGGCCGCGGCCACCAGTGCCGTGCCGAAGCTTTGGCCGAACACGCGCGTGGTGGCCTGCATGCCGCCGGCCGCACCCGCCCGGCTGCGCGGCGCCGAACCAAGCATGGCGCGATTGTTCGGCGTCTGGAAAAAACCAAATCCTATCCCGCCCAGCAGCATGCCGACGACGATGGCCGCATTGCCGGCATCCGGGGGCAATGCGGCCAGCCACGCCAGCCCTGCCGCCATCGCGGCCGCGCCCGCCGCGCAAAGCTGCGCGGCGGAATAGCGCTCGCAGAGCCGGGCCGAAACCGGCGCCATGGCCGCCGCGGCAACAGGCCACATCCCCAGCAAGAAACCCATGGACAGGTGATCGCGTCCCAACACATGCTGCAGGTAGAACGGCAGCGAAACGAAGGCGGACATTTGCGCGGCAAAAGAGCAGGCCGACGCCCCGACCGCGTACGCCACCGGCTTGATGCGCAGCAGGTCCACCGGCACCAGCGGCGCCGTCTGGCCACGGGCGCGGCGCACCAGAAACCACGCCGCGGCGGCTGCGGCGGCAACCAAGCCGAGCCCGCGTACAGGCTCGGCGACCAGGTAGTCAATGCCCAGGATGAACAGCGACATCCCGACCATGCATAGCAGCGCGCTTGCCCAATCGAAGCGAGCGCCCGTACCGGGCACATCGGGCAGAAAGCGCGCGCATCGCAGGGCCACCAGCCCGACCGGCAGGTTGACCGCGAAAATCCACGGCCATTGGGCCACCGACAGGATGGCCGCGCCTATGGTCGGCCCGAGCACCGACATCACGCCCACGGTCATCGCGTTGATGCTGATGCCGCGCGCCAGCATGCGCGTCGGGTAGATGTGGCGCACCAGCCCGCCGAACAGGCTCATCAACACCGCGGCGCCCAGGCCCTGGGCGATGCGCGACAGGGTCAGCGCCTCCAGCGAGCGCGACAGCGCGCATGCGAGCGATGCCAACGTGAACAGCGACAGCCCTATGACGAACATGCGCTTGAAGCCCACGCGCTCGGCCACCGACGACAGCGGCAGCAGCATGGCCACCACCGTCACGTTGTAGGCGTTGACGATCCATACCGCCGCGGCCGGACTGGCGTCCAAATCCACGGCGATGGTGGGCAACGCCACGTTGGCGATCGACGCGTCGAGCACCGCCATCGTCATGGCCAGCAGCAGGGTGGCCACGGCCCAGCGGCGGCGGGGCAGAGGCAGTCCGTCGGCGTGGCCTTGGCCGCCGACCGGGTTCTGTTGCGACGCTGCGCTCAAGGCTTCTTGGCTGGGCGGCGCCAGCTCTCCACGGTCACCTGCTTGGCGCGCGACAGCGTCAGCTTGTCGGCCGGCGCATCGCGCGTCAGCGTCGTGCCGGCGCCCAGCGTGGCGCCGCGGCCCACGCGCACGGGCGCGACAAGCTGGGTATCGGAGCCGATGAAGGCATCGTCCTCGATCACCGTCCGGTGCTTGTTGACCCCGTCATAGTTGCACGTGATGGTCCCGGCGCCGATGTTGACCCGCGCGCCCACGTCCGCGTCGCCGACATAGGCCAGGTGATTGGCCTTGCTGTCTTCGCCGAGCGACGAATTCTTGATTTCGACGAAATTGCCCACGTGGCTGCGCGCCCCGAGCCGCGCCCCCGGCCGCAGCCGGGCATAGGGGCCGATGCGCGCGCCCGTCCCGGCCTGCGCGCCATCCAGGTGGCTGAACGCCTCGACCCTGGCGCCTTCGCCCAACCGGACGTCGCGCAGCACGCAATAGGGCCCGATGCGCACGCCGTCGGCCAGCTCGACCTTGCCTTCGAACACGCAGCCCACGTCGATGTAGACATCACGCCCGCACGACAGCGTGCCGCGTAGGTCGAAGCGGTCCGGGTCGGCCAAAGTGACGCCGGCCTCGAGCAGGCGCCTGGCCTGCTCGCGCTGCCAGGTGCGCTCCAGTTCGGCCTGCTGGGCGCGGCTATTGACGCCCAGGGTTTCCCACGGCGCGCCAGGCTGTGCCGATTCCACCGCCACGCCATCGGCGACCGCCAGGCTGATCGCATCGGTCAGGTAATACTCCTTCTGGGCGTTGTCGTTGCCGATGCGCTCCAGCCACTGCTTCAGGCGCGCGGTCGGCGCGGCCAGAATGCCGGTATTGACCTCCTTGATCGCAAGCTGGTCTGGGCTTGCATCCTTGTGCTCGACGATGGCGCGGATGCGCCCCTGACCGTCGCGCACGATGCGCCCGTAACCGGTCGGATCCTCAAGCTGCTCGGTGAGCACGGCCAAGGCGCCGGCCGATGCCGCCTGCAGCAGCCGGCGCAGGGTATCGGGCTGGACCAGCGGCACGTCGCCGTAGAGCACCAAGGTGACGTCGCCACTGCCCGATTCCTGCAACAACGGCGCCGCCTGCTTCACGGCATGCCCGGTGCCTTGCGGCGGCTGCTGCAGCGCGAAGTGCACGTCAGGCTGGTCCGCGCATGCCGCCCGGACCTGGTCGGCGCCGTGCCCGACGACGACCACCATGCGCGCCGGATCCAACTGGCGGGCGCTATCCAGGACGTGATGCAACATGGGTCTGCCGGCCAGGGCGTGCAGCACCTTGGGCAGATCGGAACGCATGCGCTTGCCCATGCCGGCCGCGAGAATGACGATATTGAGCATGAATGTCCAAAAAGGATATGGACGGCCCGCCTGCCGGCGGGCCGTCGATGGCGAAAATCACGAAGCGGGCTTGGCCCCCTTGCCGCCGCGCGTGGCCTTGGCCGCCTTGCGCGCGCCCGCGGGCTTGCGCGCCCTGGAGGGCTTTTCCCCGGTGGCTGGCGCCGCCGCCCCTGGCGCCGGCGGCATGGTCGCGGCCGTCGCGCTGGCAAGCTGGCCGAACTGCTGCTGCAGCAGCTTCCACCACGCCTCGGACGCTGACTGCGCGGCCGCGCCCATTGCCTGCATGCCGGCATCGACCGCGCGCTGGCTGGCGCCCTCCCCAGGTGCGCCGGCCGGCGCGCCGCCAGGTCCTTGCGGCGCCGGGTCGACCGGTTCGGGCGCCTGGGCCGGATCATCGGCCCCGGCATCGCCGGCCACCGTGGCGGTCGACACCCCACCGGGCTTGATGCCCAACGCGACTTCCAGCGGCGAGGCTTCGCCCGGGCCCTGGGCGCCCCCCATGCTGCCGACGAAGGCACGCAGCGTGGCGATGGTCGCGCGCTGGACTTCCAGCCCCTGGATGGTGCTCGACAGCATGGAGAGGTTGAGCTTGAGCCAGTTCTCGACCGCGCGCAGCTCGGCGATGCGCCGCTCGAGCTCCTGCGTGCTCGACGGCGACCCCGGGACGGCCTGGGCCAGCCCACCCGGCCCGGCCAGCCCGGCCCACGCCTGCCGCATCATTTCCATGCTGGCTAGCAACGGGTTGCCGGCCAGGTCCGGCGCCTGCCCCAAGCCGGGCAGCACGAAAGGGTTGTTTGACTTGGCGGTCATGGGATCCTCCATCTTCGGGGGCGTCGGCGCGCCGCCGCATGACGGCAGGCTGCCCGGGATATTACGCCCGATTGCGCGGCCGACCCAAACCGGGACGCGGCCGGCCGGCATGCCCGCGGTATAGCATCGGCGGGCGGCGCCAGCCATTGGCCAAACGTGTCGCTTTGCAAGCGTGCCGCAGGCGGCGCGCGCCGGCGCCCGTGCCGGCCCGGTATTCTGGGAAAATACCGGCATGGATACCGTCACCATCGCCGAAATCGAACAAGCCATTAACTTCTGGCGGGCGCGCTCGCCCTCGGTGGGCGAGGAACTGCGCCTTTGCCAGGAGGCCGCGGCGCTGGCCACGCCGTATGCCTACTTGATCATGACGCACCGCCGGGAAGTCGCGCTCGACGACCTGGACGCCGATGCGCGCCAAGCCATCGAAGGCTGGCGCGCCGCGCGCGGCTGAAAGGCCGCGCCTGCCCCGTACGGGGCAGGCGCGGCACCATTTGCCTACAGCAGCTGCCTGATGTCGTGGACCATGGCGTCCACGCCGGCATTGCTGTGCAGCAGCACCCTGGCTTCGCCCTGCTTGTCCAGCACGTAAAAGGCCGCGGTATGGTCCATGGTGTAGTCGCCGCCTTCGCGCGGCACTTTCGCGTAATAGACCTTGAACGAGGCGGCGGCCTGCTTGATCTGCTCCGGCGTGCCGGTCAGGCCGACGAAGCGCGGGTCGAAGGCCGTTACATACTGGCGCAGCACATCCGGCGTATCCCGCTCGGGGTCGACCGTGACCATCAGCACCTGCACGTCCTTGGCGTCCTCGCCCAGGGTCTTGGCCACCTGCGCCATCTCGGCCAGCGAGGTCGGGCACACGTCCGGGCACTGGGTGAACCCGAAGAACACGACGACGACCTTGCCCGCGTAGTCGGCCAGCGTGCGCGGCACCCCTGCATGGTCGACCAACGCCAGGTCGCGACCTAGTCGCGTGCCCGTGATGTCGCTGCCACGAAACTGCGGCGGCCCGCTGTCGCAGGCGGCCAGCGCCAGGGCCATGCCAAGGAGGGCTGCGCCGCGCGCCAAGCGGCCCCGCAAGAAAGATCGCAAGGACATGAAAGCGGGTCTCCTTCAGGCGCCAAGCGCCAGGCCCAGCCAATGATCGACCAGCAAGGCGGCGAAAAGCAGCGCCAGGTACACGATGGAGTAGCGGAACGTCTTGCGCGCCAGGTCGTCGCTGTAGCCGCGGTGCAGCCGCCAGGCCAGGCCCACGAAGCGCCCCCCCAGCGCAAGCGCGGCCAGCAGGTAGGGCCATCCGCTCATGCGGATCGCGAACGGCAGCAGCGTGGTGGCCAGCAGCGCGATGCTGTAGAGCAGGATGTGTAGGCTGGTGAAATCCCGGCCATGGGTGACCGGCAGCATGGGCAGCCCGGCGTTGACGTAATCGTGGTTGCGGTACAGCGCCAGCGCCCAAAAATGCGGCGGGGTCCAGATGAAGATGATCAACACCAGCACCCAGGCCTCGGCCGGCACGGCGTTGGCCACCGCCGCCCAGCCCAGCGCTGGCGGCATGGCGCCGGACAGCCCGCCGATGACGATGTTCTGGGGGGTGCGCGGCTTGAGGATGACGGTGTAGATCACGGCGTAGCCGACGAAGGTGGCAAACGTCAGCCACATCGTCAGGGGATTGACGCCGTGGTAGAGGACCAGCATGCCCGCCCCACCCAGCAACCCCGACAGGGCCAGCACCTGCACGGGCGAGATCGTGCCCTGCGCGGTAGCGCGGCGCGCGGTGCGCAGCATGCGGGCATCGATTTCCTGCTCGATCAGGCAGTTGATGGCGAACGCCGCCGCGGCCAGCAGCCAGATGCCCAGCGTGGCCAGCGCCACCCTGGCGAGGTCCGGCAGGCCCGGCGCAGCCAGGAACATCCCGATCACCGCGCAGAACACGGCGAGCTGGGTCACCCTGGGCTTGGTCAGGACGAGATACTGGCGCAGCAACCCGGCGCGAGGAGCGGCAAGACTGGACATGGGTGCATTTTAACGGGCTGGCGCGCCGGCCGGCGGCTGGCCGCCGGCGCGCGACAGGCGGATCAGCAGCGTGACGCAGGCCAACACCAGGCCCGCCGCGCCGCCATTGTGCACGACGGCGATCAAGAGCGGCCATTGCAGGTAAATGGTCGCCAACCCCGTGGCCAGCTGGGCGGCCAGCAGGGCCAGCAGCAGCCGGGCCGGGCCGTCCAGCCCGGGCTTGCCACGCAGGCGCAGCGCCAGCGCCGCCAGGTAGGCGAAGACGACGAAGGCGAAATTGCGATGCACCCAGTGGATGGCCGTCAGTGCGTGCTGCGAGATCATTTCGCCCGAGGGCAATTCGCCCAGGCCGCGCACGATGGAAAATCCGCCGGCGAAGTCCATCTCGGGCATCCAGGTGCCGTGGCAGGTCGGAAAATCCATGCAGGCCAGCGCGGCGTAATTGGTGCTGACCCAGCCACCCAGCGCGATCTGCACGAACAGCAGCGCCAATCCTGCAGCCGCCCAAGGCCGCCACCTCGCCGCCTGCGCGTCGACCGGCTCATGCGCTTTTTCGCGCGCGGCAAGCCACGTCATCAGCGCCAGCAGGATCATGCCGCCCAGCAGGTGGGCGGTCACCACGGCAGGCATCAGCTTGTGGGTGACCGTCCACGCGCCGAAGGCACCCTGCAGGCAGACTGCCGCCAGCGTGATCGTCGCCAGCCACGGCGAACGGCCCAGCTCGCGGCGATGCCGCCAGGCCATGAATACGATGGCGATGATCAGCATGCCCAGGATGCTGCCGGCGTAGCGGTGGATCATCTCGATCCAGGCCTTGGACAAGGTGACCGGCCCATAGGGCATGGCCGCCTCTGCCTCGCGTATGGGATCCAATGCCGACAGCGGCGTGATCTGCCCATAGCAGCCCGGCCAATCCGGGCAGCCCAGGCCGGAGTCGGTCAGGCGCACGAAGGCGCCGAACATGATCAGGTCCAAAGTCAGGAACCAGGTCAGGAAGACCAGTTTCCGATAGCGGTTCTGGATACGCATGGTCGGATGGATTCAGCCGATCCGGGAGTTGTAAACGAGCCGGCTGACGTCTTTGCGGAAGCGGATCGGGTCGGTGTCGGGCGGATAGTGCAGGATCAGGTTACCCAAGGGGTCGATGATCCAGAGCGGGCCTTCGAGCGAGGGCTGGCCGGCATCGAGCAGGTAGCGGGCGAGCGCCTCGGGCTTGGCCCGGACCATGATCGTGCCGCGGTAGGCTTCCAGGACTTTGTCCGGCACGGGCTCGTCGTCGGTGATGAACCACACGCGCACGAGCCGATCGACGTTCTTGCCCTGGCTGGCATGGGTGTTGCGGATGATGAAGAGCTTGCGTGCGCAGGCCGGCGGGCAGGCGCCGCCGTGCGCGGCCGCCAGCACCCATTTACCCTTGAGCGAATTCAAGTCGAACGCTTGCCCGTCCAGCGTGGCCAGCGGCAAGTCCGCCGCCGACGGCATGGGACGCTGCGGCGTGTACAGCGTGCCGTAGTTCGTGGTCTCGGCAGGCCGCAGGGCCGGATAGAAATACACGATCACCGCCGCGATCACCGGCGCCAGGCTCATCAGCAGCACGGCAAACAGCGGCTTGAGCGAGCGGCGCGGGGCAGGTCGGGAAGGGCCGCCAGGCGGCACGGAGGAAGGTGTCACGTCTTTCCTTGCTTGAGTCAGTCCGAAGTGCGGCGCGCGGCATGGCGCCGGCGCCACGCCCGCACGGCCAGCGCCAGCCAGGCAACGGCGGCAATGGTGGCAAAGCCGAACCATTGCACGGCATAGCCGATGTTCTGGTCGGCGTCCACGGAAGGCTGCGGCCATTCTCGCCGCAGGCCGTCGTCGAGGTGATCGGTTTGCTGCAGGACCGCCGGCAACAATTGCAACCCGGTGGCGCGCGCGTACGCGGCCAGATCCAGGTTCTGCACGCGCGGTGGCTCGGCCAGTGTGCCGCCCGCATGGGGCCAGCCCGCAGGCAGGCCCGGGGGCTCGCCGCCAGTCAGTTCGGCCAGGTCGAATAGACGCGGCACCCGTTCGGCAAGTTCCCCTCGCACGCGCTGCATGCCTGCACCGCCTGCCGGCACCTGCAAAGGCTGGCCATCCAGGCGGCGCGGCAGCCAGCCGCGCAGCACCAGCACGGCGTGGTCGGGCTGGCCCGCAAAGGCCAAGGGCGTGGCCACCCACAGCCCAGGGCGCCCGTCGAGGTTGCGATTGTCGATCAGCACCGTCAGGTCGTTGCGCCACGTGCCTTCGGCCAGCGCCGGCCGCCACGGGCGCAACTGGCCGGCAGGGGTGGCGGGATGCAAGGCGAGCGGCGTCGCGCGGCGCCCGGCTTCGATGGCGGCACGGATCGCGCGCCGCTCGTCGGCGCGCTGCAGCTGCCAACGGCCCATGCCGACCGTCACCGCGGCCACCAGCGCCAGTAGCACCAGCGCGGCTGCCGTGCGCCGTGCGGAAAGGGATCCCATCTCTGCCATAATTTCCGTTTTACCGGAGGCCGCCATGCGAGTCGTAGTCATCCTGGCCTTCATCGGCATACTGGGCAGCCTCGCGTCGGCGCTCGTCTACCTGATGAAAGACAAGGGGGGAAGCAACCGTACCGTCAATGCGCTGACCGTGCGCATCGGATTGTCGGTCGCGCTGTTCCTGTTCGTGCTCTTCGCCCACCACATGGGCTGGATAGAAAGCACCGGCCTGCAATGACGAAAGGCCGGCTATGGCCGGCCCCACGCCTTTTCCGCGCTCGCTCGCCGCCCGGGTGTGGGCAGCGCTCGCCGCGCGGCGCGGCCCGCCTTGCAGCGGGCCTGCGGTTCGGTCCCTAGAACCAGTACACGAACAGGTACAGGCCCAGCCACACCACGTCGACGAAGTGCCAGTACCAGGCGGCGCCTTCGAAGCCGAAATGATTCTCGGGCGTGAAGTGGCCCTTGGCCAGGCGGAACAGGATCACCGTCAGCATGGTGGCACCCAGGATCACGTGGAACCCGTGGAAGCCGGTCAGCATGTAGAACAGCGAGCCGTACGCGCCGGAGTTAAAGCGCAGGTTCAGGTCGGTGTACAGGTGATGGTATTCGTACGCCTGGCAACCGACGAAGATGAAGCCCAGGATGACGGTCGCCGCCAGCCAGAAGATGGCCTTGCCACGCAGGTTCTCGCGCAGCGCGTGGTGGGCGATGGTCAGGGTCACGCCGGAGCTGAGCAGCAGCGCCGTGTTGATCGTGGGCAGCCAGAACGGGCCGACCGTCTGGAACTGCTCGACCACGCCTGCCGGGCCGAAGTTCGGCCACACGGCAGTGAAGTCCGGCCACAGCATCAGGCGGTGATCCAGGTCACCCAGCGTCGGAATGGTGATCGAGCGCACATACCACAGCGAGCCGAAGAACGCGCCGAAGAACATCACCTCCGAGAAGATGAACCAGCTCATGCTCCAGCGGTAGGAGACGTCGACGCGCTTGCTGTTCAAGCCGCCCTCGGACTCGCCGATGGCATCGCCGAACCAGCCGAAGAGCACGACGATCAGGGCAAGGATGCCAGCCAGCAGCACCCACTTGCCGGCGCCCACGCCATTGATCCAGGCTGCCGCGCCGAGCATGACGGCCAGCAGCGAAAAGCTGGCGCGCACGGGGTGCGGCGAATCGGCCGGCACGTAGTAGTAGGGTGCCTCTTTGCCTTGGACCGAGTGGCTTGCACTCATGGTGTTCTCCTGGTACAGATTTTCTCGAATACGTATTTCAGATGGAGCTGGCGACGACCCAGCGCACGATCAACACGAGCCCCACCACGAACAGCACCCCTGCCAGTATCCCGGCGATGATCAGGTGCACGGGGTTGAGCTTGGCGATGTCTTCCTGGTAGCCGGCTCCCTTGCGCACGCCAAAGAACCCCCACAGCACGGCCTTGACCGTCTGGAAAAAGTTCAGCTTGCGCCGGGACAGCTCCTTGATGTCGTCACTCATGTCTTGCGTCCCGGGCTCAGGCGCCGCCTAGCTTCATGCGGTAGAACGTCCACACGAACAACGCAACCGCGATGGCCGCGAGCACCAGGCCGGTGCGGCGATTGCGGCGGCGTTGTTCCGGGGTCATGTCCGACACCTTGGCTTACTTCACTTCGGGCGGGGTTTCGAAGGTGTGGAACGGCGCCGGCGACGGCACGGTCCATTCCAGCCCTTCGGCGCCTTCCCACGGCTTGGCCGGGGCGGGCTCGCCCTTGCCGGCATAGGCCTTCAGGACGATGTAGGCGAACAGCAGCTGCGACAAGCCGAACCAGAAGGCGCCGATGGTGGCGATCTGGTGGAAGTCGGTGAACTGCGCGGCGTAGTCCGCGTAGCGGCGCGGCATGCCGGCCAGCCCCAGGAAGTGCATGGGGAAGAAGGTGACGTTGAACGAGATCATGGTCGACCAGAAGTGGATCTTGCCCAGCTTCTCGTCGTACATGCGGCCCGTCCACTTGGGCAGCCAGTAGTAGGCGCCGGCAAACAGCGCGAACAGCGAGCCCGCCACCAGCACGTAGTGGAAGTGCGCCACCACGTAGTAGGTGTCATGCACCTGGATGTCGATCGGCGCCATCGACAGGATCAGCCCGGTGAAGCCGCCGATGGTGAACACGAAGATGAAGCCCACGGAGAACAGCATGGGCGTCTCGAAAGTCATCGAGCCGCGCCACATGGTGGCCACCCAGTTGAACACCTTCACCCCAGTGGGGATGGAGATCAGCATGGTGGCGTACATGAAGTACAGCTGGCCAGTCACCGGCATGCCGGTGGTGAACATGTGGTGCGCCCACACGATGAACGACAGGATGGCGATGGCCGCGGTGGCGTACACCATCGAGGCGTAACCGAACAGCTTCTTGCGGGCGAAGGCAGGCACGATCGCCGACACGATCCCGAACGCGGGCAGGATCATGATGTAGACCTCGGGGTGCCCGAAGAACCAGAACACGTGCTGGTACAGCACCGGGTCGCCACCGGCGGCGGCGTTGAAGAACGCGGTGCCGAAGTGGCGATCGGTCAGCAGCATGGTAATGGCCGCGGCCAGCACGGGCATGACGCCGATCAGCAGGTAGGCCGTGATCAGCCAGGTCCAGCAGAACAGCGGCATCTTCATCAGCGTCATGCCGGGCGCGCGCATGTTCAGGATGGTGACGATGATGTTGATCGCCCCCATGATGGACGAGGCACCCATGATGTGCACGGCGAAGATGGCCAGGTCCATGCCCGGGCCCATCTGCAGCGACAGCGGCGCATACAGCGTCCAGCCCGCGGCGGTGGCGCCGCCAGGCACGAAGAACGACGTGGTCAGCAAGACGGCGGCCGCCGGCAGCAGCCAGAAGCTGAAGTTGTTCATCCGCGCGAACGCCATGTCGGAGGCGCCGATCTGCAGCGGAATCATCCAGTTCGCAAAGCCCACGAAGGCCGGCATGATGGCGCCGAACACCATGATCAGGCCGTGCATGGTGGTGAACTGGTTGAACAACTCGGGGCGGAAGAACTGCAGCCCCGGCTCGAACAACTCGGTGCGCAGCAACAGCGCCAGCACGCCGCCGACCAACAGCATGACGAACGAGAAGATGAGGTACATCGTCCCGATGTCTTTGTGGTTGGTGGCAAACAGCCACCGGCGCCAACCGTGCGGCATGTGGTGCGCGTGATCGTCGTGGCCGTGGCCGTGCTGGCCAGGCGGTACGTGATCGACAGTGACGCTGCTCATTGCGGACTCCTTCCTGCTGGACTGCGCCCCCGCGCCGCGGCGGGGACGTCAGGGGTATCTGACTGAATGACTCTTTCGGGCCTGCGGGGCGCGCGCATCAGCGCGCGGCCGTGACGTCGCTGGGCTGGACAGTGGGTTCCTCGCCCTTGCCGGCGTTGCCCCAGGCATGGCGCGTATAGGTGACGACGGCAGCGACCTCGACGTCATTGAGCTGGCTGCCGAAGGCCGGCATGGCGGTGCCGGGACGGCCGTGGAGCACCACGTCGATCTGCTCGCCCTTGGCCCCGAGCACGAGCTTCGAACCGTCCAGGGCGGGGAAATTGCCCGGCACGCCCTGGCCGTTGGCCTGGTGGCAGGCCACGCAATTGGCAGCGTAAACCTTTTCGCCGCGCGCCACCAACTCGGACTCTTCCCATTGCTTGGTGGGATCGTCCTCGTCGCCGCCCAGCGCCTTCTTCTGCTCCTTGGCCCAGGCCTCGAAGTCCTCGGCGGACACGACCTTGACGACGATAGGCATGAAGGCATGGTCCTTGCCGCACAGCTCGGCGCACTGGCCGCGGAACTCGCCGACCTCTTCGGCGCGGAACCAGGTGTCGCGCAGCAGGCCCGGGATGGCGTCCTGCTTGACGCCGAACTCGGGAACCATCCAGGAGTGGATCACGTCGGCAGCGGTCAGCACGACGCGCACCTTCTTGCCCACCGGCACCACCAGCGGGTTATCCACTTCCATCAGGTAGAACTGGCCCTTGGGCTCGCGGTTTTCGATCTGGGCGCGCGGCGTGGCCAGGTTGGACAGGAACTGCACGCCAGCAGCCGGGCCGTCCATGTATTCGTAACCCCACTTCCATTGATAGCCGGTGACCTTGACGGTCAGGTCGGGGTTGGAAGTGTCCTTCATGGCGACCACGGCGCGGGTGGCCGGCAGCGCCATGCAGATGACGATGATGAAGGGGATCACCGTCCACGCGACTTCGACGCCGACGTGCTCGTGGAAGGTGGCGGGCTTGGCGCCGCGCGACTTCCGGTGGGCCCAGATGGAGTAGAACATCACGCCGAACACGCCGACGAAGATCACCAGGCAGATGCTCAGCATCATCCAGTGCAACCACACCTGTTCGCGGGCGATGTCGGTCACGCCCGAGTGCAAGTTGAGCTGATTGACCTTGGGGCCGCCGGGCATGTCCTGCACCTGCGCGCCTGCCATGCCGGCAAGCAGCATTGCACAGGCGCCCAGTAACCCTCTCCACTTCTTCATGCTGACCTCGAAATACGGCGCGTACACGCGCCTGCCCTTCCTCGCAACGCGAAGTCGGACAGGCGTGACGTGCGCAATTATTGGACGGCGGGCCAGGCGGACGTGTTGCCGCACAAAGCCCTGCACGAATCACAAAGAAACCGCGGGATTATAACGGACATGCAAAAGTGTGCATCCGAACCCAACAGCCGCCAGGCGCGCAACGGCGCACGCAAGGCGCATTGCGGCGGCACGCGCGGCCAACCCCATGCATGCGGCTAGGCGCGCGCGGCCAATGGCCTCCACTACAATGCGCGCCATGCCAACAAGCGATACGCCGTTTCGCCACTTCGGCACCGATCCTGCGCGCACCTACGAGGCGCTGGCCGCATCGGTGCAGCAGCCGCCTCACGAAGGCTCCGTGCCGTTGTGGATCGCGGGCTCGCGCTGCGGCTGGGCCACGCCGGCCGCCCAGCGGGCCCTGGCCCCGATCGGCCAGGCGCAGGCCGGTCCCGCGCCCGCATTCCATTTGGGCGCCGGCCTGTCGCCGGGAGAGGAATTGAACGCGCTGCTTGCGCGCGCGGCGCTCTTGCTGCGCGACGCCGGCTGCCTGCGCGGCTGGCGCAATGAGCTGCTCGACGTTTTCGGCGAATCAGGGTGCGTGGGCGCCATCGAAAGGGCGGCGATGCGCCCGCTCGGCCTGCTGACGCGCGCGGTACACCTCAATGGCTGGACGCCAGACGGCCGCTTGTGGATCGCCCGCCGGTCGCTGACGAAGTCGACCGACCCTGGCATGTGGGACACGCTGGTCGGTGGCTTGGTCGGCGCCGGCGAGGCGTTGGATGAGGCGCTGCTGCGCGAATGCGACGAAGAGGCGGGCCTGGATGCCGGGCACCTGGCCCGGCGGGCGCCGCTGCGCACCATCGTGCGGATACACCGCCGCATCCCGGAGGGCTACCAGGTCGAGGACGTCATCGCCGCCGACTGCGTGCTAGCCGCTGACGTGCAGCCGGCCAACCGTGACGGCGAAGTCATGGAGATACGCGCCGCGGCCGTCGACGACGTCCTGCGCATGATCGACGCCGGCGAATTCACCGACGAAGCGGCGTTGGTGATATTGGACGACATCCGGCGCCGCGCCGGGGGCCGCGCGGGCCCGACGGCGGCCGCCTGAGCGCGGGCGGCAACGCCGCTAGCGCAGCAACGACGGCTCCAATCCGGATCACCCCCGCCGGGCGGCGAGGATTTCATCCATCCAGGGCTTGGTATAGGTGCCGGCCAGGATCTTTTCCTTGGTCTTGGCCTCGTCCTGCTCCTTCTTCAGCGCATCGGCCAGGACGCCTTCGGCGTGCGCGGCGGGAATCACCACCAGCCCGTCGGCGTCGCCGACGATCACGTCACCCGGGAAGACGACCTGCCCGCCGATGGACACCGGGACGTTGATCTCGCCGGGGCCGTCCTTGTAGGGGCCGCGGTGCGACACGCCGCGCGCAAAGCACGGGAAGTCTCCCTGGGCGAATACGTCGACGTCGCGCACGGCGCCGTCGATGACGAAACCGGCCATCCCGCGCCGTTGGGCTTCCATGGCCATCAATTCACCGACCAGGGCGTTGGTCAGGTCGCCGCCGGCGTCGACCACCAGCACTTCGCCAGGTTGCGACAGCGAGATGGCTTTATGGATCATCAGGTTGTCGCCCGGACGGGTCTTGACGGTCAGGGCCACCCCCACCATGCGCGCGGCGGTCGGCGCATGCCTGGGCAGCAACCCCACCACCCCGTATAGGCGGCCCATGCAATCGCTGATCTGCGCCGCCCCCACGGTCGCAAATTTCGCCAGCGTCTCGGGCGCCAAGATGGACGGCGCCCGATCCAGAATCCTGAATCCTATGGAAGACATCAATGCCCTCGTCGATCGGTTGTAAGGAGTCGCGATTAGAGAGCCAAAGGCCGGGCCGTGCAAGGGCAGGCATGCCGGCACCGCGGCGCGCAGGCAACAGGGACACGGGGCGGGCAGGTCGGGCCGGCCTGCGCCAGGGCACGCCCGCCGCGTCATCGCGCACAAAAAAACGGGGCGCCCTTGCGAGCGCCCCGCAGGCATCCGTCTCTGAGGGGAGGGGAAGAGGAGAAACCGAAACGGATGTCGAGGCTGCCGCCCGCCGCTTTGCACGAGCCGGCCGCAGCCCCTATGGTTTAGGCCATGGCGGCGGCGCTAGGTTCCCCCGGCGCCGTGTGCCAGTATGTATCCAATGGTTGCCGCGCAGCCGCGGCGGCCGGCATCAGGCAGCGGCCAGGGCGCCTCGCATCTTCTTGAGCGCGGCCGCCTCGATCTGGCGGATGCGCTCGGCCGAAACACCGAACTCCTGCGCCAGCTCGTGCAGGGTGGCACCGCCTTCGTCGGCCAGCCAGCGCGCCTCGACGATGCGCCGCGAGCGCGGATCCAGGGTATCCAGCGCCTGGCGCAGGCCGTCGCTTTGCAACGCGTCGCGCGCGCGGCGCTCCAGCACCTGGGTCGGCTCGTGGCTGCCGCCGTCGGACAGGTAGGCAATCGGCGCGTAGCCGTCTTCGTCGTCGTCGCTGTTTTCCAGCGCCATGTCGCGGCCGGAGAGCCGCACTTCCATTTCGCTGACGTCCTCGGGCCGCACGTTGAGCTCGCGCGCGATGGTTTGCACTTGCCCGCTGTCGAGCGTCTGGCCGTCCGGGCGCATGCTGCGCAGGTTGAAGAACAGCTTGCGCTGCGCCTTGGTGGTGGCCACCTTGACCAGCCGCCAGTTGCGCACGATGTATTCGTGGATCTCTGCCTTGATCCAGTGCACGGCGAACGACACCAGCCGCACGCCACGCTCCGGGTCAAAGCGCTTGACGGCCTTCATCAGGCCGACGTTGCCCTCCTGGATGAGGTCGGCATGGGGCAGGCCATAGCCCAGGTACTGGCGGGCGATGGACACCACCAGCCGCAGGTGGGAGAGGACGAGCTGGCGGGCCGCTTCGAGGTCGCCATGTTCGCGGAACCGGCGCGCCAGGGTGGTTTCTTGCTCGGCGGACAACACCGGCAGACGGTGGACCGCCGAAATGTATGCATCGATGGTGCCCAGCGCGCCGGGATTGCTGACGGCCAGTGCCAGGCTGTTGGGACCCGCCGGCGCCAGTTGATTGCTCGGTGCATTCATGCAGGTCGCTCCTTGAAACTGTCGGTTTTTGCGGGGTCGATCGGCGATTTTAGCACTCTCACCACGAGAGTGCTAATTCGACGCCGGATCACCCGGGAAAGTTCCCCCGCCGGCCAGGCCCCTGGCCGGCCCGTCTGGCGGCGGGGCATGGCCTCGCGCTCAGGGTGACTGCCGGCCGGCCAGCGCCTGGGCGGTGGCCTCGTCGGCAGGCCGGATGAAGAGCGCCCCGCGGGGATCGAGCAAGACCAGGTAGCGCGCTCCATCGAACATCGGCATATAGGCGCCGCTGCCGTAGACCACGTCCACGAACGGCAGCCAAGCGGGGTAGCGGCGCTTGAGCGCCCCCGGGCCGGGCACGGGGCTCGCGCCCAGGTCATGGACCGTGCGCGGCGCGGAACGTTCTCGCTCGATGTCGTCGTAGCGGCCGGACAGCCGCTCGAGCCGGTACAAGGGCGGCACCCCGGCCAGCAAGGCCGGCAGCCGCCAGCGCACCACCTGGGCGTCGATCTGCCACTGGTCGCCACGCAGGTCGAACTGCTGCGGCGCGGCCGCGCCCTCGCGGCTGAGCGCGGCCAGGTAGTGGCCGTCTGCCAGTTGCCGCAGCTCGAGGCGCGCGACCGGCTCGTCGCCCGTCAGCCGCACGAACTGATAAACCGACATCGCCAACAGCGCACACACCGCGGCCAGGGCCACGACCAGCAGGCCGAACAGCCGGCGCACCGGCCGCAGGCGCGGCCGGCCCCTTCTGTCGCTGCCGCCGCGGCCCAGCACCATGGACAGGCCCGCCACGCCCATGACAGCCGCCGCGGCCAGGATCCACAAGTAGGGAGCGAACAGGTCCATGGGCACCTAATCCTGCGCCGGCCGGCGGCGACGCGGCACGCCGTCAGGCAAGCCGCTCGGCGTGGAAGCGGATGTGGTCCTCGATGAAGGTCGAGATGAAGTAATAGCCGTGGTCGTAGCCTTCGTGGCGGCGCAGCTGCAGCGGCTGGCCGGCCTGCTCGCAGGCTTGCTCGAAGGCTTCCGGGTGCAACTGCTCGGCCAGGAATTTGTCGGCCAGCCCCTGGTCGATCAGGATGCCCCCGGGAAAGGGCGCGCGGCTGCCGGCCATCAGCGCGCTGGCGTCATAGTGCGCCCAGGCGGACCGGTCCGGCCCCAAATAGCCGGCAAAGGCCTTTTCGCCCCACGGGCAGCGGCTGGGCGCCGCGATCGGCGCAAACGCCGATACCGACCGGTACTGCCCGGGGTGGCGCAACGCCAGCACCAACGCGCCATGGCCGCCCATGGAATGCCCGAAGATGCCGGCACGGGCCGCATCGCCCGGCAAATCCCGGGTGGCAATGCCAAAGAGCTCGCCGGCGACGTAGCTTTCCATGCGGTAATGCCGCCGCCATGGCTCCTGCGTGGCGTCCAGGTAAAAGCCCGCCCCCGTGCCGAAATCCCAGTCGTCGTCCTCGCCCGGCACGCCTGCCCCGCGCGGGCTGGTGTCCGGGCTGACCAGCATCAGGCCATGGCGGGCAGCCCAGCGCTGCGCGCCGGCCTTGATCATGAAGGTTTCTTCCGTGCAGGTCAGCCCGGCCAGGTAGAACAGCACGGGCACGCGGCCGCGCCCGGCCTGCTCCGGGACGAAGACGGAAAACCGCATGGGCAGGCCGATGGCGACCGACTCGTGCCGATAGAACCGCTGCCAGCCTTGGAAGCACCGATGCTCGGAAAGCAGCTCCAGCGCCATGTCAGTACACCACCACGGAACGGATCGATTCGCCGCGCTTCATCAGGTCGAACCCTTCGTTGATGCGTTCGAGCGGCAATTGATGGGTGATCAGGTCGTCGATGTTGATCTTGCCTTCCATGTACCAGTCGACGATGCGCGGCACGTCGGTGCGCCCGCGCGCGCCGCCGAAGGCCGAGCCCTTCCATTCGCGGCCGGTGACCAGCTGGAACGGGCGGGTGCTGATTTCCGCCCCGGCCTCGGCCACGCCGATGATGATGGACTTGCCCCAGCCCTTGTGACAGCACTCCAGCGCCTGGCGCATGACCTTGGTGTTGCCGATGCACTCGAAGGAATAGTCCGCGCCGCCGTCGGTCAGCTGGATGATGTGGTCAACGACGTTTTCGACCTCGTTGGGATTGACGAAGTGGGTCATGCCGAACTTGCGCGCCAACGCCTCGCGCGCCGGGTTGATGTCCACCCCGATGATCTTGTCGGCGCCGACCATGCGCGCGCCCTGGATGACGTTCAGGCCGATACCGCCCAGCCCGAACACCGCGACGTTGGCACCGGCTTCGACCTTGGCCGTGAACACGACCGCACCGATGCCGGTGGTGACGCCGCAGCCGATATAGCAGACCTTGTCGAACGGCGCATCGCTACGGATCTTGGCCAGCGCGATCTCGGGCACGACGATGTAGTTAGAGAACGTCGACGTGCCCATGTAGTGGAACAGCGGCTTGCCACCAAGGGAAAACCGCGAGCTGCCGTCGGGCATGACGCCCTTGCCCTGCGTGGCGCGTATGGCCTGGCACAGGTTGGTCTTGCGCGACAGGCAGAACTTGCACTGCCGGCATTCCGGCGTGTAGAGCGGGATCACGTGGTCGCCCGCCTTGACCGAGGTCACGCCCGGCCCGGTTTCGAGCACCACGCCGGCGCCCTCATGGCCCAGGATGGCCGGAAACAGCCCTTCCGGGTCTGCCCCGGACAGGGTGTAGTAGTCGGTATGGCAGATGCCGGTGGCCTTGACTTCAACCAGGACCTCCCCGGCGCGCGGGCCTTCCAGGTCGACTTCCTCGATGGTCAGGGGTGCGCCTGCCTTCCAGGCGACAGCGGCTTTGGTCTTCATGGGCGATTCTCCCGAGCGGGCTTGCTGATGCAGGCCAAGAGTGACACATTTTCCGCGTCGATGGTAACCTGCCCGGCCGAAAGGACGGGGACGGGGCCGACTGCGGGTACGACCGGACGTGCCCGGCACGCGGCGAACGCGGTACCATTTGATTCGTCGATGTCGCGCGTCGCCCGCCTGACCGCGCCTTTGCCGGCGCTTGCGCAAGAACCGAGCAGCCCATGGCCCGTCTGCCCCGCCTGTATGCCCCCGCTCTGCCGCAGCTGGTGCAGGCCACCTTTGCCCAGCCGCTGACCGCACCCAACCAGCCCGTGGCCGCCGATTTGCTCGACGAGCTCGCCGGCTGGCTCGGCGAAACCGCGTCCCGCCAGCGCGTCGCGCTGCACGGGTGGGCGCTGACCCCCGAACGGGTGGTCGTGCTCGCCACGCCGGCCGACGAAGAAGGCCTGCCGCGCCTGATGCAGACGCTAGGGCGCAACCTCGCTGCTCGCCTGCGGCGCGGGCGAGTCTTTTCCGGGCGCTACCGGTCCGCCCTGGTCGAGCCGGGCAGCTGGGTGCTGCCCGCCCTGGTCTGGCTGGAAACGCTGCCGCTGCGCGCCGGGCTCGCCCACGACCCCGAATCGTGGCGGTGGTCGTCTGCGGCCGCCCATACCGGCGCCACCAACTCCCTTGCATCCTGGCTCAACGACCATGCCGACTACTGGGCCTGCGGCAATACGCCCTTCGATCGCCAGGCCCGTTATCGCGCCCGCCTGCAGGAAGGGCTGAGCCGCGAACAGATCGACCGCATCGAGCGCACGCTTTCCGGGCAGTGGGCGCTGGGTGGCGCCCGCTTCATCGAAAGCCTGGCGCATACGGCCAGCCGGCGCGTGACCCCCGGCAAGCGGGGCCGCCCCCGCAAGCAGCCGGCGCCCCCGCAGCCTGCCGAAACCACCGACTAGCCCGAGGGCCTGCGCGGGTCCGGTTGCCGCGATGCGACGCGAGGCGGCTCGCAACGGCCGCGCCTGCCGGCGCGCGCGCACCCCCGCCCTAAAAATAGGGACAATCTCAGTTCGCCGCAGGCCAAAGGTGCGGCCGATCCGAGTCTGTGACCATGCTGCCAGGCAAACCACCCTTCTTGCGCGGGCTGAAAAACGCCGCCGTGGCCGCGTGCTGGGCCTGTCACTAATCAGTCCCCAATTATTTTTCTCGCCAAAAAGAATCCTTTTAAATGGGGACGAACCCCTAATTTTTTCATTGCATCCTGCGCGCAGGCGCAGTATCGTCGCCTTCCCTTTGCACTGCACCATTGTCGCTGCCGCCCTTGCCGGCGCAGCCCGGAGCGCGCCATGAAAGACTCCCGCACCGACACGTCCTGTCGCCCCCCCGCCCAACCGATCGACGCCACGCGCATCGGCCTGCCGTCCAAACAGGGGCTGTACCGGCCTGACCAGGAACATGACGCCTGCGGCGTCGGCTTCGTCGCCCACATCAAGGGCCGCAAAAGCCATGCCATCATCCAGCAGGGCCTGAAGATCCTCGAGAACCTCGACCACCGCGGCGCGGTGGGCGCCGACAAGCTGATGGGCGACGGCGCCGGGATCCTGATCCAGATCCCCGATGCGCTGTATCGCGAGGAGATGGCGCAGCAGGGCGTGACGCTGCCGCCGCCGGGCGAGTACGGCGTGGCCATGCTGTTCCTGCCCAAGGAGACCGCCTCGCGCCTGGCTTGCGAGCAGGAGTTGGAGCGCGCCGTGCGCGCCGAAGGCCAGGTGGTGCTGGGCTGGCGCGACGTGCCGGTCGACCGTGACATGCCCATGTCGCCGACGGTGCGCTCGGTCGAGCCGGTGATCCGCCAGCTCTTCATCGGCCGCGGCAGCGACGTGATGGTGCCCGATGCACTCGAGCGCAAGCTCTACGTGATCCGCAAGCGCGCCAGCCACGCGATCCAGGCCATGCGCCTGGCCCACGGCAAGGAATACTTCGTGCCGTCGGCGTCGGTGCGCACCGTCGTCTACAAGGGCCTGCTGCTGGCCGACCAGGTCGGCCGCTACTACCGCGACCTGGCCGACACGCGCACCGTGTCCGCCTTGGCCCTGGTGCACCAGCGTTTCTCGACCAACACCTTCCCGGCCTGGCCGCTTGCCCACCCGTACCGCATGATCGCGCACAACGGCGAGATCAACACGGTCAAGGGCAATTTCAACTGGCTGCGCGCACGCGAAGGCACCATGCAGTCGGCGGTGCTGGGCGATGACCTGAAGAAGCTCTATCCCATCGTCTACGAAGGGCAGTCCGATACGGCGACGTTCGACAATTGCCTGGAACTGCTGGTGATGTCGGGCTATTCGCTGGCCCACGCGATGATGATGATGATCCCCGAGGCGTGGGAGCAGCACACACTGATGGACGAGAGCCGCCGCGCCTTCTACGAATACCACGCGGCGATGATGGAGCCCTGGGACGGCCCGGCCGCGGTGGCCTTCACCGACGGCCGCCAGATCGGCGCGACGCTGGACCGCAACGGCCTGCGCCCGGCGCGCTACCTGGTCACCGACGACGACATGGTCATCATGGCATCCGAGGCCGGCACGCTGCCGGTGCCGGAGAACCGCATCGTCAAGAAGTGGCGCCTGCAGCCGGGCAAGATGCTGCTCATCGACCTGGAGCAGGGCCGCATCATCGACGACGAAGAGATCAAGAGCCAGCTGGCCAACGCCCGGCCCTACCGCCAGTGGATCGAGCGCCTGCGCCTGAAGCTGGACGAGCTGCCCGCGCCGACCAACCCCACCGACGTGGGCAAGCCCCAGGTGTCGCTGCTCGACCGCCAGCAGGCTTTCGGCTGGACGCAGGAAGACTACAAGTTCATTCTCGAGCCCATGGCCAAGACCGGCGAAGAGGCCGTCGGCTCCATGGGCAACGACGCGCCCCTGGCGGTACTGTCGAACCGGCCCAAGCCCTTCTACAACTATTTCCGCCAGCTGTTCGCCCAGGTCACCAACCCGCCCATCGACCCGATCCGCGAACAGATGGTGATGTCGCTGGTGTCCTTCATCGGGCCCAAGCCCAACCTGCTGGACATCAACAACGTCAACCCGCCGCTGCGGCTGGAAGTCGCCCAACCCATCCTGGATGCGGCGGCCATGGCGCAGATCCGCGACATCGAGCAGGTCACCCGCCAGAAGTTCCGCAGCTTCGAGCTGGACATCACGTACCCGGTGGCCTGGGGGCGCGAGGGCATCGAAGCCCGCGTGGCCGCCCTGTGCTCGCGCGCGGTCGACGCGGTGCAAAGCGGCTACAACATCCTCATTCTGTCGGACCGCCGGGTCGACGCCGAGCACGTGGCCATCCCAGCGCTGCTGGCTACTTCGGCCGTGCACCAGCACCTGATCCGCGCCGGCCTGCGCACCAGCACCGGCCTGGTGGTGGAGACCGGCTCGGCGCGCGAAGTGCATCACTTCGCGGTGCTGGCCGGCTACGGCGCCGAAGCCATCCACCCCTACCTGGCGCTGGAGTCGCTGGCGGCGATGTCCGATTCGCCGGAAAAGGCGATCAAGAACTACATCAAGGCCATCAACAAGGGACTGAACAAGGTCATGTCCAAGATGGGCATCTCGACCTACATGTCCTACTGCGGCGCGCAGATCTTCGAGGCGGTGGGCCTGCAGTCCAGCCTGGTCGACAAGTACTTCTCGGGCACGGCCACCGCGGTCGAAGGCATCGGTATCTTCGAAGTGGCCGAGGAAGCGCTGCGCCTGCACCAGAAGGCCTTCGGCAATGATCCGGTGCTGGCCAACGCGCTGGACGCCGGCGGCGAATACGCCTATCGCGTGCGCGGCGAAGAGCACATGTGGACGCCGGATTCCATCGCCAAGCTGCAGCACGCCACGCGCGCCAACAGCTACCGCACCTACAAGGAATACGCCCAGCTCATCAACGACCAGAGCCGCCGCCACATGACGCTGCGCGGGCTGTTCGAGTTCAAGGTCGATCCCAGCCGGGCCATCCCGCTCGAGGAAGTCGAGCCGGCCAAGGAAATCGTCAAGCGCTTTGCCACCGGCGCCATGTCGCTGGGTTCGATTTCCACCGAGGCGCACTCGGTGCTGGCGGTGGCCATGAACCGCATCGGCGGCAAATCCAACACCGGCGAAGGCGGCGAAGACGAGCTGCGCTACCGCAATGAGCTGCGCACCGGCAAGAGCGGGATCAAGGAAGGCGATACGCTGGCCTCGGTGCTGGGCCCCGAGCGCGTCGAAGCCGACATCCCGCTGGCGGCCGGCGACTCGCTGCGCTCGCGCATCAAGCAGGTGGCCTCCGGGCGCTTCGGCGTGAGCACTGAATACCTGGTCAGCGCCGACCAGATCCAGATCAAGATGGCGCAGGGTGCCAAGCCTGGCGAGGGTGGCCAGCTGCCCGGCCACAAGGTCTCGGAATACATCGCCAAGCTGCGCTATTCGGTGCCGGGCGTGGGCCTGATCTCGCCGCCCCCCCACCACGACATCTACTCGATCGAGGACCTGGCGCAGCTCATCCATGACCTGAAGAACGTCAACCCGCGCGCCTCGATCTCGGTCAAGCTGGTGTCGGAAGTCGGCGTGGGCACCGTGGCTGCAGGCGTGGCCAAGGCCAAGGCCGACCACGTCACCATCGCCGGCCACGACGGCGGCACGGGTGCCTCGCCGGTGTCGTCGATCAAGCACGCCGGCACGCCCTGGGAGCTGGGCTTGGCCGAGACGCAGCAGACGCTGGTGCTCAACGACCTGCGCAGCCGCATCCGCGTGCAGGCCGATGGCCAGATGAAGACCGGCCGTGACGTGGTGATCGCCGCGCTGCTGGGCGCCGACGAATTCGGCTTCGCCACCGCGCCGCTGGTGGTCGAAGGCTGCATCATGATGCGCAAGTGCCACCTGAACACCTGCCCGGTGGGCGTGGCCACGCAGGATCCGGTACTGCGCAAGAAGTTCCAGGGCAAGCCCGAGCACGTGGTCAACTACTTCTTCTTCGTGGCCGAAGAAGTGCGCGAAATCATGGCCCAGCTCGGCGTGCGCAAGTTCGATGATCTCATCGGCCGCGTCGACCTGCTCGACACCCGGGCGGGCGTCGAGCACTGGAAGGCGCGCGGGCTGGACTTCTCGCGCGTGTTCTACCAGCCGCCGGCGCGCGGCCCGCTCTACCAGGTGCACGAGCAGGACCACGGCCTGGCCGGCGCGCTCGATCACCAGTTGATCGAACGCGCCAAGCCCGCCATCGAGCGCGGCGAGAAGGTGTCCTTCATCGTGCCCGTGCGCAACCGCAACCGCACCATCGGCGCGATGCTCTCGGGCGTGGTGGCCGCGCGCTACGGCCACGAAGGCCTGCCCGACGACACGATACACATCCAGTGCAACGGCACCGCCGGCCAGAGCTTCGGGGCCTTCCTCGCGCATGGCATCACCCTGGACCTGGTCGGCGAGGCCAACGACTACGTCGGCAAGGGCCTGTCCGGCGGTCGCATCATCATCCGCTCGCCCAACGATTTCCGCGGCTTCGGCCCCGAGCACATCATCGTGGGCAACACCGTCCTGTACGGCGCGTTGGCCGGCGAAGCGTACTTCAATGGCGTGGCCGGAGAGCGCTTCGCGGTGCGCAACTCGGGCGCGACTGCGGTGGTCGAAGGCACCGGCGACCATGGCTGCGAGTACATGACCGGCGGCACCGTAGTGGTACTCGGCGACACCGGCCGCAACTTTGCCGCCGGCATGTCGGGCGGCGTGGCCTACGTCTGGGATCCGAAGGGACGGCTGCGCGAGCGCTGCAACCTTGCCATGGTCGAACTCGAACCCGTGCTGCCCACGGCCGAGCAGCAGGACCAGCAAGGCATCGAAACCTGGCACAGCACGGCCCGTGGCGGCGAGCGCGAGCCTGACGAAGTCATCCTGCGCCGCCTGGTGGAAAACCACTTCCGCTATACGGGCAGCTTCCGCGCCCGCGACATCCTGGGCGACTGGGAAAACGCGCGCGGTCGCTTCGTCAAGGTCATGCCCGTCGAGTATCGCCGCGCCCTGGCCGAACTGTGGCGCGCGGCCAACCCCGAACGAATCGCCGCCTGATGCGCGGGAAGAAGCTGAGGAATCATCATGGGTAAAGTCACCGGTTTCCTGGAATTCCAGCGCCTGCAGGAAGCCTACGAGCCGCCGGCCAAGCGCGTGAAGCACTGGCGCGAGTTCGTCGTGCGCCTGAACGACCAGGAGGCCTCGCAGCAAGGCGCGCGCTGCATGGACTGCGGCATCCCGTTCTGCAACAACGGCTGCCCGGTCAACAACATCATCCCGGACTGGAATGACCTGGTCTACCGCGGGCAATGGCGCCAGGCGCTCGACGTCCTGCACTCGACCAACAACTTTCCGGAGTTCACGGGACGGATCTGCCCCGCGCCCTGTGAGGCGGCCTGTACGCTGAACATCAACAACGACCCGGTGGGCATCAAGTCCATCGAGCACGCCATCATCGACAAGGCCTGGGAGGAAGGCTGGGTCGTGCCGCAACCGCCGGCGCGCAAGACCGGCAAGAAGGTGGCCGTCGTCGGATCGGGCCCGGCCGGCCTGGCCTGCGCCCAGCAGCTGGCGCGCGCCGGCCACGCGGTGACCGTGTTCGAGAAAAACGACCGCATCGGCGGGCTGCTGCGCTACGGCATCCCCGACTTCAAGCTCGAGAAGTCGCTGATCGACCGGCGCATCGCGCAGATGGAGGCCGAAGGGGTGGAATTCCGTCCCTCGACCTACGTGGGCAATGCCGATGACCCGGCCGCCGACGGGCTGACCACCCGCACGCCCCAGTCGCTGCTCGAGGAATTCGACGCCGTGGTCATGTCCGGCGGCGCGGAAACGCCGCGCGACCTGCCCGTGCCGGGCCGCGAGCTGCAAGGCGTGCACTTCGCGATGGAGTTCCTGCGCCAGCAGAACAAGGCCGTGGCGGGCGACCGCCTCAGCGGCCAGATTTCGGCCAAGGACAAGCACGTCGTGGTCATCGGCGGCGGCGACACCGGCTCGGACTGCGTCGGCACCAGCAACCGCCAGGGCGCTCGCTCGGTCACGCAAATCGAGCTCATGCCCCGCCCGCCCGAAGAGGAAAACAAGGCGCTGACTTGGCCGTACTGGCCGGCCAAGCTGCGCACGTCGTCCTCGCACGAAGAAGGCTGCGAGCGCGACTGGGCCATTTGCACCAAGTCCTTGCAAGGCAGCAACGGCCGCGTCCAAAAGCTCGTGGCCTGCCGGGTCGAATGGGTCAAGGACCCCGCGACCGGACAGATGAAGATGCAGGAAATCGAAGGCTCGGAATTCGAACTGAAGGCCGACCTGGTGCTGCTGGCCATGGGGTTCGTCTCACCGGTGCAGAAGGTGCTGGATGCCTTCGGCGTGGAGCGTGATGCCCGCGGCAACGCCCGGGCCAACACCGACGACTACCGCACCAACGTGGACAAGGTGTTTGCCGCCGGCGACATGCGTCGCGGCCAGTCGCTCATCGTCTGGGCCATTCGCGAAGGACGCCAGTGCGCGCGCGCGGTCGACGAATACCTGATGGGCGAAAGCCAGCTGCCGCGCTAGGGCCGGCATGCTGCCCGGCGCGCCGCCAGGCGCCGGGCGCCGCCTTCGACGGATCGGACGCATCGTGGTTCGCATACTGCTGACGGGCGCGGGCGGGCAATTGGGACAGGCCTTGCGCGGTCCGCTCGCCGCCCTGGGCGAAGTGGCGGCGGCCGACCGATCCACCTGCGACGTCTGCGACGAGCCGGGCCTGGCCCGGCTCGTGCGCGAGATCCGGCCGTCGGTCATCGTCAACGCGGCGGCCTGGACCGATGTCGACGGCGCCGAAAGCCGCCGCGAGCAGGCCGACGCTGTCAACGCCCAGGCCCCGGGCGTGCTGGCGCGGCTTGCGCGCGAGCACGGCGCGCTGCTCGTGCACTATTCCACCGACTACGTCTTCGACGGCCGCCTGCGCCAGCCATACCGGGAGACCGACACGCCCGCGCCGCTGTCGGCCTACGGCGCCGGCAAGCTGGCCGGCGAGGCGGCGGTGCGCGCCGCCGGCGGTGCGCACGCCATCGTGCGCACGGGCTGGCTCTACGGCCGGCATGGCCGCAACTTCGTCGCCACCATCCTGGCGCTGGCGCGCGAGCGCGCGTGGCTGGACGTGGTCGACGACCAGTTCGGCTCGCCCACGCCGGCGGACTGGCTGGCCCAGGCCAGCGCCACGATCGCCGGGCAGTACCTGGCCGCGCCCGGTACGTTCCCCTCCGGCACCTACCACCTGTGCGGGCAGGGCGTGGTCTCGCGCCATGCCTGGGCGCAGGCCATCGTCCGGGCTGCCACCGCGCAAGGCGCACACCTGGCGCTTGCACCAGAACGCATCCGCGCCGTGCCCACCGGCGCCGTCGCGGTGCGCGCGCGCCGTCCCGCCTGGTCGGCGCTCGACAGCAGCCTGGCCGCTGGGGTATTCGGCTTGACGCCGCCCCCTTGGGACGGCGATATTGCGCGGGTCGTCGCCGCCCGCTTGCAAGGCTGACCCGCCCCCTGTCACGCCCGGCCATGCCGCAGGCGCCCGCTGCAACCCGCCATGAAAGTCCTGGACACCGACCTGCCTGAGGTCAAGATCATCGAGCCCCTGGTGCACGAAGACACACGGGGGTTTTTCTACGAAAGCTTCAACCTGCGCGACTATGAGGCGGCGCTGGGGCCGCTGCCGCCCTTCGTGCAGGACAACCACGCCCGCTCGCGCCGGGGCGTGCTGCGCGGCCTGCACTGCCAGGCGGCGCCCCACGAACAGGGCAAGCTGGTCCGCGTGGTGCTTGGCCGCGTCTTTGACGTGGCCGTCGACGTGCGGCCGGATTCGCCGACCTTCGGCCGCTGGACCGGGGTGGAGCTGTCGGCGGACAACCGCCGGCAACTGTGGATCCCACCCGGCCACGCGCACGGCTTCTTGGTGCTGTCCGACTACGCCGAGACCCTGTACAAAGTCACCGCCTACTACGAGCCGTCGGCCGAGCGCGTGATCGACCATGCCGATCCGGCCATCGGGATACAATGGCCCCTTTTATCCGGCGTCCCGCTCACGCTGTCTGACAAGGATAGGCAAGGCTGCCCGTTGCGCGCGCTGTACGGGGCCGACTGAAACCCATGTCTTCTGCCGATAACGCGCAAATCGTCCTGCAGTTTTCCGGCGTGTCGCTGGGCTACGGCGATTTCACCGTGCTGCGCGGGATCGACCTGCAGGCGCGCCGCGGCCAGGTGGTGGCCATCATGGGCGGATCGGGGTCGGGCAAGACGACGATGCTGCGCGCAGCCACTGGCCAGTTGCGGGCCCAGGCGGGCGAGGTGCGCGTCTTCGGCCAGGCGCTGGCCGGCATCGGCCAGCACGACCTGCAGCGGCTGCGCCAGCGCATGGGCGTACTGTTCCAGCAGGGGGCGCTGTTCACCGACCTGGACGTCTTCGAAAACGTCGCCTTCCCGCTGCGCGAGCACACCCGCGCGACCGAAGCCGAAATCACCCGGCGCGTGCTGGATAAGCTCGACGCGGTGGGCCTGCGCGCGGCCGCGCACCTGCGGGTGTCGGAGATCTCCGGCGGCATGGCCCGGCGTGTGGCGCTGGCCCGTGCCGTGGTCCTGGAGCCCGAGCTCATCCTCTACGACGAGCCCTTCGCCGGGCTGGACCCGATTTCGCTGGGCATCACGGCCCGGCTGATCCGCGACCTGTCGGACCGGCTCGGCTGCGCGTCGGTGCTCATCACGCACGACGTGGCCGAATCCTTCGCCATCGCCGACCAAGTCTACCTGGTCGGGCAGGGGGAACTGAAGGTCGCCGGTACGCCGGCGGACCTGCAGCGCTCGGCCGACCCCTACGTGCGGCAATTCCTGGACGGCGCACCCGATGGCCCCGTCGCGTTCCACTATCCGGTCACGCCGGCCTTCGAGCGCTGGCTGTCCAGGCGGGAGCAGGCATGAGGCCCTACGACGCCATCGCCAGGCTGGGCGCGGCCGTGCGCTCGCGCATCACGTCGCTGGGCGTGTTCACGCGGTTTTTCTTCCAGCTGCTCGCGCGCAGCGGCATCGCCGTGTCGCGTCCCCGGCTGGTGTCGCAGCAGGTCCACTTCGTGGGCAACCACTCGCTGCTGATCATCGCCGTCTCGGGCATGTTCGTCGGCTTCGTGCTGGGACTACAGGGTTATTACACGCTCAACCGCTATGGCGCCGAGGAATCGCTGGGCCTGCTGGTGGCGCTGTCGCTGACGCGCGAACTGGGGCCGGTGGTCACCGCACTGCTCTTTGCCGGGCGGGCCGGCACTTCGCTGACCGCAGAAATCGGCCTGATGAAGGCCGGCGAACAGCTCTCGGCCATGGAGGTCATGGCCGTGGATCCGCTGCGCCGGGTGCTGGTGCCGCGCTTCTGGGCCGGCGTCATCGCCATGCCCGTGCTGGCGGCCGTGTTCTCCATGGTCGGGATCCTGGGTGGCTGGGCCGTGGGCGTGCCGCTGATCGGCATCGACCCCGGCTCATTCTGGTCACAGATGCAAGACGGCGTGGACGTCTGGAACGACGTGGCCAACGGCGTGATCAAGAGCGTGGTGTTCGGCGTGACCGTCACGCTGATCGCCCTGTACCAGGGCTGGTACGCGCGCCCCACGCCGGAGGGCGTATCGCGGGCGACCACGCGCACCGTGGTCAGCGGCTCGCTGGCCATCCTGGGCCTGGACTTCGTGCTGACCGCGCTGATGTTCGGAAATGGCTGACTGAGACTGACAGGGAACCATCATGTCCCGAGAAAAAACCGATTTCTGGGTAGGGCTGTTCGTGCTGCTGGGCGCGGTGGCGCTGGTGTTCTTGGCGCTGCGCGCAGGCAACCTGAGCTCGTTTTCGTTCGCGCCCACCTACAGCCTGGTGGCCAAGTTCGACAACATCGGCGGGTTGAAGGTGCGCGCGCCGGTCAAGAGCGCCGGCGTGGTGGTCGGGCGCGTGGCGGCCATCGAGTTCGACGACCAGGATTTCCGCGCATCGGTGCGCCTGGACATCGAGCAGGGTTACGAGTTTCCCGCGGACTCGTCGGCCAAGATCCTGACCTCCGGCCTGCTCGGCGAGCAATACGTCGGGCTGGAACCCGGGGGCGACGACCGCAATTTTGCGGCCGGCGACGAAATCCGCTATACACAGAGCGCCATCGTCCTGGAAAACCTGATCAGCCAGTTCCTTTACGGCATGGCCGACCGGCAGGGCAGCGCCCCCGCCCAGGGCGCACCCGGCGGGCAAGGCCAGGCGCCGGCCCGCTAGCCGTACACAGCCAAGTTCCCATCCAAGCAAGAAGAACGGACCTGCCCCATGAAGATCCCATCCATCGCCCGGGCCCTGCCCGCACTGACCCTCGCCGCCGGCCTGGCCGGTTGCGCGGCGCCGCAAGGCCAGCCCGACCCGCGCGATCCCTGGGAAGGCTTCAACCGCAGCGTCTATAAGTTCAACGACACGGTCGACCGCGCCTTCCTGCGGCCGGTGGCCGAGCTCTACACCTTTGCCACGCCCGCGCCGGCGCGCACCTGCATCAACAACATCTTCAGCAACCTGGGCGACCTCTGGTCGGCTGCCAACAGCTTCCTGCAAGGGCGCGGGCACGACTTCGTCAACACGATTGGCCGCTTCCTGTTCAACACCACGATGGGCGTGGGCGGGTGTTTTGACGTCGCCTCTGCCAACGGCGCGCGCCGCATCCGCAATGACTTCGGCGTCACGCTGGGGGTCTGGGGCGTGGGCCCGGGGCCGTACCTGGTCCTGCCCATCTTGGGCTCGTCCACCGTGCGCGACGGCGCGGCCTTGGCCGTGGACTTCACCGGCGACCCGGCGGCCTTCAGCCACCTCGACAACGTCCGCCTGCGCAATAGCCTGTGGGGGCTGGAATTCGTCGATACGCGCGCGTCGCTACTGGACGTGAGCAAGACGGTCGACCGCACCGCACTGGATCCCTACAGCTTCGTGCGCGATGCGTACCTGCAGCGCCGCGAGGCACAGATCCGTGGCTCGAAGGGGCAGGACGAGCTGCCCAACTACGAGGACGACGACGCGCCCGAGGCGCAGTCGCCGGCCAAACCCTGACCCGCCATCCAGGAGTCCCAATGTCCTTGTCCGCTTTTGCTCCCGTTTCCGGCTTCGCCGCGATGCGCCGGCTGCTGGCGGCGGCCGCGCTGGCCGGTGCGGCCGCGCTCGCGCCGGCCCACGCCGCGCCCGATCCCAACGCCGAGCCCAATGATTTCGTCGGGCAGGTTGCCGAACAGGCGCTGCAGGTCCTGAAGCAAGACCCCAAGCTGCGCTCGGGCGACATCGCGCGCGTCAACGAGGTCGTCGACCAATACGTGCTGCCCTACGTCGACTTCGAGCGCACCACGCGCCTGGCCGCCGGCCGCTACTGGCGCCAGGCCACGCCGCAGCAGCAACAGGCGCTGGCGCAGGCCTTCCGCGGCACGCTGGTGCGCACCTATAGCGGCGCACTGGTCAATGTGGACCAGAGCACGTCCATCCGCATCCTGCCTTTCCGCGGCGAGGTCGGCGACGACGTGGTCGTGCGCTCGCAGATCGTGCCGCGCGCCAACGCCCAGCCGGTCAACGTGGACTACCGCCTGGCCAAGACGCCCGAGGGCTGGAAGATCTACGACCTCAACGTCGAAGGCATCTGGCTGATCCAGAACTACCGCAACCAGTTCGCCCAGCAGATCAACCAAAACGGCATCGACGGCCTGATCCAGGCGCTGGAGCAACGCAACCAGTAGCACCGGCCCCGGGATCGCCCCCGGGGCGGGCCGGCGGCGCGCGCTGCGCCGGCCCTGCCCGGCAGGCCTTTGCCAGGCCTTTATAATCGGCGGTTCGCCCGCCTTGCGGGCCCGCATCGCCAACCCATGTCCAGCGCCGTCCTTCTCGAGAACATCAGCAAGGTTTACCCGCCTCGCGCACGCGGGTGGAAGGCGATGCTGCGCAAGCCCGAGGGGCCCGGCTTCCAGGCGCTTTCCGCCGTCAATCTGGAGATCGCCCACGGCGAATTCTTCGGCCTGCTCGGCCCCAACGGCGCGGGCAAGACCACACTGATCTCCATCCTGGCCGGGTTGTCGCGCGCCACCGAGGGGCGTGCCAGCGTCTGCGGCTACGACGTCGTCAGCCAGTACAAGCAGGCGCGCCGCGCACTGGGCGTGGTGCCGCAGGAGCTGGTCTACGACCCCTTCTTCACGGTGCGCGAAACGCTGCGCATCCAGTCCGGCTACTTCGGCTTGCGCCGCAACGATGATTGGATCGACGAGATCCTGGCCAACCTGGGGCTGGCCGACAAGGCCGACGCCAACATGCGCGCCCTGTCCGGCGGCATGAAGCGGCGCGTGCTGGTGGCGCAGGCACTGGTGCACCGTCCGCCGGTCATCGTGCTGGACGAACCCACCGCCGGCGTGGACGTCGACTTGCGTCGCACGCTGTGGGAATTCATTTCCCGCCTGAACCGTGAAGGCCACACCATCGTGCTGACCACCCATTACCTGGAAGAAGCCGAAGCGCTGTGCGGCCGCATCGCCATGCTCAAGCGCGGGCGTATCGTCGCCCTGGACACGACGCAGGCGCTGCTGGCCAGCGTGGGCGGCGCCGGGCTGGAAGACGTCTTCGTGCGCATCATGAACCAGGATGCCGAAGCCGAGGCGCCTGGCGAGGAACAGGAGGCCCTGCAGTGAGCCAGGCCAGCCAACCGGCCGTACGTCCGCGCCTGGACGCGGGCTGGGGGTTTCCCACCCTGCTGCGCAAGGAGCTCTTGCGTTTTTGGAAGGTGAGCTTCCAGACCATCGCCGCGCCGGTGATCACCGCGCTGCTCTATCTCGTCGTCTTCGCCCAGGTCTTGCAGGACCGCATCCAGGTATACGGCAGCGTGCCCTACACGTCCTTCCTGATCCCGGGGCTGATGATGATGAGCATGCTGCAGAACGCGTTTGCCAACCCCTCGTCGTCGCTGATCCAGAGCCGCATCACCGGCAACCTGATCTTCATGCTGCTGCCGCCCATGTCGCACCGGGAGATCTTCGCCGCCTACGTCTTGGCGGCGATTGCACGCGGCCTGGCGGTGGGGCTGTGCGTATGGTTGGTATCGCTGTTCTTCATCGACCTGCCCATCCGGCACCCGGCATGGGTGCTGGCGTTCTCGCTGCTGGCCTGCGGCATCATGGGCACGCTGGGCGTGATCGCCGGGCTGTGGTCCGAGAAGTTCGACCAGCTGGCGGCCTTCCAGAACTTCCTGATCATGCCGGCCACCTTCCTGTCCGGCGTGTTTTATTCCATCCACACGTTGCCGGATTTTTGGCAGGGCGTGTCGCACTGGAACCCGGTCTTCTACACGATAGACGGATTCCGCTACGGCTTTTTCTCGATTTCGGACGTCTCGCCCTGGCGCAGCCTGGCCGTGGTGACGGCCGTCTTCGTGGCGCTGTCGGCCCTGGCCCTGAAGCTGCTTGCCGCCGGCTACAAACTGAGGACCTGAGGCATGCTTCCCACCCCTGAACAAGTACGCCAGTACATCGCCCAGGGCCTGGAATGCGAGCACCTGGACGTGCAGGGCGACGGCTCGCATTTCGATGCCGTCATCGTCAGCAAGGCCTTCGAGGGCGAGCGGCTGATACAGCGGCACCAAATGGTCTATGCCGCCCTGGGAGATCGCATGAAGGCGGAAATCCACGCACTGTCCATGCGCACGCTCACGCCGGAAGAATTCAAGGCGGCGCGCTGATGGACAAACTACGCATCACCGGCGGGATGCGCCTGAAGGGCGAAATCGAGGTCTCCGGCGCCAAGAACGCCGCCCTGCCCATCCTCTGCGCGGGCCTGCTCACGGCCGACACCCTGGCACTGTCGAACGTGCCTGACCTGAACGACATCGCCACCACGCTGCGCCTGCTGCGGCGCCTGGGCGTCAAGGCCGAACGCGACGCACAAGGCGGGGTGCAAATCACCGCCGACCAGGTCGACAACCTGGAAGCCCCGTACGAACTGGTCAAGACCATGCGGGCGTCCATCCTGGTGCTCGGGCCGCTGCTAGCGCGCTTCGGCCAGGCGCGCGTGAGCCTGCCCGGTGGCTGCGCGATCGGCCAGCGTCCGGTGGACCAACACATCAAAGGCCTGGCGGCGCTGGGCGCCGACATCCGCATCGAGCACGGCTTCGTCGTCGCGCAGGCCAAGCGGCTGCGCGGCGCCACCATCCGCACGGACATGGTGACGGTGACCGGAACCGAAAACCTCATGATGGCCGCCGTATTGGCCGAAGGCCGCACCGTGCTCGAAAATGCCGCGCGCGAGCCCGAAGTGGTGGACTTGGCCGAGCTGCTCATCAAGATGGGGGCACGCATCGAAGGACACGGCACCGACCGCATCGTCATCGACGGCGTCGATCGCCTGCATGGCGCCAGCCACGCGGTCATTCCCGACCGCATCGAGGCCGGCAGCTTCCTGTGCGCGGTCGGCGCCGCCGGTGGCGAGATCGTGCTGCGCAAGGCCGCGCCCTCGACCATGGGCGCCACGCTGGCCAAGCTGCAGGAAGCCGGCCTGTCCATCGAGTGCGGGCCAGACTGGATACGGGCGTCGATGGACCGTCGCCCGCGCGCGGTCGACGTACGCACCCACGAATATCCGGGCTTTGCCACCGACATGCAGGCGCAGCTCATGGCCTTGGACACGCTGGCTGACGGCACGTCCATGATCGTCGAGACCATCTTCGAGAATCGCTTCATGCACGTGCAGGAGCTGTGCCGGCTGGGCGCGGACATCGACATCGACGGGCATACCGCCGTCGTGCGCGGCGTGCCCAAGCTGTCGGGCGCCACGGTCATGGCCACCGACCTGCGCGCCTCGGCCAGCCTCGTGATCGCCGGGCTGGCCGCCGAGGGCGAGACCGTGGTCGAGCGCATCTACCACCTGGACCGCGGCTACGAGCGCATGGAAAGCAAGCTGCAGGCGCTGGGCGCCGACATCGTCCGCATCCGCGGGGAGGCCGCATGAGCAACGCCACCACTTCTGCGCCGCTGACGCTGGCCCTGTCCAAGGGCCGCATCTTCGAGGAAACCATGCCGTTGCTGGCCGCTGCCGGCATCGAAGTCGCGGAAAACCCCGAAACCTCGCGCAAGCTCATCCTGCCGACCAGCGACCCTGGCCTGCGCCTGATCATCGTGCGCGCCTCGGACGTGCCCACGTACGTGCAGTACGGCGCGGCCGACCTGGGCATCGCCGGGCGCGACGTGCTCATCGAGCACAACGCGCAGCACCCCGGCGGGCTGTACCAACCCATAGACCTGCAGATCGCCAAGTGCCGGCTGTGCGTGGCCGTGCGGGCCGGCTTCGATTACCAAGCGGCGGTGCGCCAGGGCGCGCGCCTGCGCGTGGCCACCAAGTACGTGCAGGCCGCGCGTGAGCATTTCGCCGCCAAGGGCGTGTACGTCGACCTGATCAAGCTGTACGGCTCGATGGAGCTCGCCCCGCTGGTGGGCCTGGCCGACGCCATCGTCGACCTGGTCTCGACCGGCGGGACGCTTCGGGCCAACAACCTGGTGGCCGTCGAGGAAATCATGCCGATTTCGTCGCGGCTGATCGTCAACCGCGCCGCGCTCAAGACGCGCCGCGAGCGGCTGCAGCCGCTGCTGGACGCCTTCGAGCGCGCCAGCCGCGTGCCTGTGGCATGATAGGCAAACCCCGCCATTGACTTGCGCCGCGCCGGCATCGCCGGCGGCGAACCGATTGCCATGCCCCTGATCAACCGCCTGGATTCGCGCGACGAGGACTTCGACCGCGCACTGTCCGCCCTGCTGGCCTTCGACGCCTCGCAGGACGAATCGATCGAACGCGCCGTCGCTGCCATCTTGCAGGACGTGCGCGAACGCGGCGACGCCGCGTTGCTCGAATACACCGAACGGTTCGACCGCGTGCGGGCCGACACCGTGCAGGCGCTGGAAATCCCGCGCAGCCAGTGGCAGGACGCGCTGGCTGCCCTGCCTGCCGACCAGCGCAACGCGCTGGAGGCCGCGGCCGAGCGCATCCGCGCCTACCACGAGCACCAGCGCGCGCAAAGCTGGAGCTACACCGAGGCCGACGGTACGCTGCTCGGCCAGCAGGTCACGCCACTGGATCGCGTCGGCCTGTACGTGCCTGGCGGCAAGGCGGCATACCCCTCGTCGGTGTTGATGAACGCCATACCGGCCAAGGTCGCCGGGGTCGGCGAGATCGTCATGGTCACCCCCACGCCCGACGGCGCGCGCAACCCCATGGTGCTGGCCGCCGCCGCCATCGCCGGCGTGGACAAGGCCTATGCCATCGGCGGGGCGCAGGCCGTGGGCGCGCTCGCCTACGGCACGCAAACGCTGCAGGCGGTGGACAAGATCGTCGGGCCGGGCAACGCCTATGTCGCCGCGGCCAAGCGCCGCGTCTTCGGCACCGTGGGCATAGACATGATTGCCGGGCCTAGCGAGATCCTGATCATCTGCGACGGGACGACGCCCGCGGACTGGATCGCCATGGACCTTTTCTCGCAGGCCGAGCACGACGAGCTGGCCCAGGCCATTTTGCTGTGTCCCGACGCGGCGTTTTTGGACGCCGTCGAGCAGGCCATCGAACGGCTGCTGCCGACCATGCCGCGCGAGGCCATCATCCGGGCAAGCCTGTCGGGCCGCGGCGCGCTGGTGCAGGTGCGCAGCCTTGAAGAGGCCTGCGAAATCGCCAACCGGATCGCGCCGGAGCACCTGGAAATCTCCACCGAACAGCCCGAGCGCTGGACGGCACGCATCCGCCACGCCGGCGCCATTTTCATGGGCCGCTACAGCTCCGAATCGCTGGGCGACTATTGCGCCGGCCCCAACCACGTGCTGCCCACCTCGCGCACGGCGCGCTTTTCCTCGCCGCTTGGCGTGTACGACTTCCAGAAGCGCTCCAGCCTGATCCAGGTCTCGCGTCAAGGCGCGCAGCAGCTCGGCCGGCTGGCCGCCACGCTGGCACGCGGCGAAGGGCTGCCCGCGCATGCCGGCAGCGCCGAATACCGGCTGGACGATCGATGACAGGCGCACCGCGCCCCCGGGGCGCGCAGCAAGACGCCGCCGCGGACGTGGTCGCGCGCACGGTGCGGGCCGACGTGCGCGCGGTCGGCGCCTACCACGTGGCCGACGCCGCCGGCTGCATCAAGCTCGATGCCATGGAATCACCCTACGGCCTGCCGCCGGCGCTGCGCGAGGCCATCGCCCGTGCGGTCGGCGGCACGGCCCTGAACCGCTACCCGGACGCCGACCCCGGCGCGCTCAAGGACCAGGTGCGCGACGCCTTCGGCGTCCCGGCCGATGCAGGCCTCGTCTTTGGCAACGGCTCGGACGAGCTCATCCATTTGGTCGTGCAGGCCACCTGCGAGCCGGGTGACGTGGTGGTCTCGCCCTGGCCGTCCTTCGTCTATTTCGAGATGGCCGCGCGCCAATGCCACGCCCGCTTCGTCGGCGTGCCGCTGCGCGAAGACCTGACACTGGACTTGGCTGCGCTGGTCGAGGCGATACGGCGCGAACGGCCCAAGGTCGTGTTCCTGGCCGTGCCCAACAACCCCACCGGCGGGCTGTGGCCCGACGAGGCGATCGCGGCAGTCCTGGCCGCCGCGCCGGGCTTGGTGGTGGTCGACGAGGCCTATCAACCCTTTGCCGGCCGGACGTGGATGCCGCGCCTGGCTGCGCACCCCAACCTGGCGGTCATGCGCACGGTATCCAAGATCGGCTTGGCCGGGCTGCGCTTCGGCTACCTCGCCGCGCACCCGGCCTGGACCGCGGAAATCGACAAAGTCCGCCCGCCCTACAATATCGGCGTGCTCACGCGCGCCGTGCTGCCCGTGCTGCTGGCCCACCGCCACGTGCTCGACGGCCACGCCGCACAGGTCTGCGCCGACCGCGAGCCGCTGGCGCGCGCGCTGGCCGGCCTGCCGGGCACAGTCGTTTATCCTTCGGCGGCCAATTTCCTGCTGGTGCGTTTTCCGGGCCGGGGCGGCGCCGTGCACGCCGCCCTGAAAAAACGGAAAATACTGGTGCGCAACTTCGACGGGTCGCATCCGCGGCTGGCCGATTGCCTGCGCATTTCTGTCGGCGCTCCGCACGAAAACCAGGCCCTGCTGGAAGCCCTGACCGACATCCTGAACTGACATGCGTACCGCTGACATCACCCGCAATACCAACGAGACCCGCATCCGCGTGGCCGTCAACCTGGACGGCACGGGCCGCCAGAGCATCTCCACGGGCGTGGCCTTCCTGGACCACATGCTCGACCAGATTGCCCGCCATGGCCTGATCGACCTCGACATCCAGGCCGAAGGCGACCTGCACATCGACGCCCACCACACCGTCGAAGACGTCGGCATCACGCTGGGCCAGGCGATCGCGCGCGCCGTCGGCGACAAGGCCGGCATCCGTCGCTACGGGCACGCCTACGTGCCGCTGGACGAGGCGCTGTCGCGCGTGGTGGTGGACTTCTCCGGGCGCCCCGGGCTGGAATTCCACGTGCCGTTCACCCGTGCGCGGGTGGGCGACTTCGACGTGGACCTGACGCGCGAATTCTTCCAGGGCCTGGTCAACCACGCCCTCATCACGCTGCACATCGACAACCTGCGCGGCATCAATGCGCACCACCAGTGCGAGACCGTCTTCAAGGCCTTCGGGCGTGCGTTGCGCATGGCCCTGGAGCTGGACCCGCGCAGCGCGGGCGTGGTGCCGTCCACCAAGGGCGTCCTGTAGCCGCCGACCTCCGTCTGGACATGACCACCATCGCCATCGTCGACTACGGAATGGGCAATTTCCATTCCGTGGCCCGCGCCCTCCGCTACGCGGCGCCGGAAGCCGATATCCGCATTTGCAACCGGCCGCAGGAAATCGATGCGGCCGACCGGATCGTCTTTCCAGGCCAGGGCGCCATGCCTGATTGCATGCGCACGCTGAACCAGTCCGGCCTGGTCGACGCGGTGCTGCGCGCGGCGCGCACCAAGCCGCTGCTGGGCGTGTGCGTGGGCGAGCAAATGCTATTCGAGGTCAGCGAAGAGGGCGATACGCCCTGCCTGGGGTTGTTTCCCGGCAGCGTACGGCGCTTTTCCGGCCCCCAGTTCGCCACCGCGCAGGCCGATGCGTCGCGGCCACCGGACGATGGCGCAGAAAGGCTCAAGGTTCCCCACATGGGATGGAACCGCGTGCGACAATCCCGCAGCCATGCGCTGTGGGCGGGCATTCCCGACATGGCGCACTTCTACTTCGTGCACAGCTACTATGCGGCGCCGGCCGATGCGTCGCTGACGGTTGGGGAAACCCACTATGGCGTCGACTTTACCTGCGCAGTAGCGGCAGATAACATTTTTGCCGTCCAGTTCCATCCCGAAAAGAGCGCCGGCCACGGTTTGCGCCTGTACCGCAATTTTGTAGACTGGCAGCCGTAAGGCGGCTTCGCGGCGCGCCCGGTCCGACGCCTTCCCATTCCCGATTTTTTCACCATCATGCTGCTGATTCCCGCCATAGACCTCAAAGACGGGCGTTGCGTACGCCTGCGCCAGGGAGACCTGGACGACGCGACGGTATTTTCCGAAGACCCCGTCGCCATGGCAGCCCACTGGCTGGAACAAGGGGCAAGGCGGCTACACCTGGTCGACCTCAACGGCGCGGTGGCAGGCAAGCCGCGCAACGAAGCCACCATCAAGGCCATCGTCGAAGAAGTCGGTGATGAAATCCCCGTGCAGATCGGCGGCGGCATCCGCGACCTGGACACCATCGAGCGCTACCTGGATTTCGGCATCGCCTACGTCATCATCGGCACTGCCGCGGTCAAGAACCCGGGCTTTTTGCACGACGCCTGCGGCGCCTTCCCGGGCAATATCATCGTCGGCCTGGACGCGCGCGACGGCAAGGTCGCGACCGACGGCTGGAGCAAGCTCACTGGCCACGACGTGCTGGATCTCGGCCGCAAGTTCGAGGATTACGGCTGCGAAGGCATCATCTATACCGACATCGGCCGCGACGGCATGCTGTCCGGCGTCAACATCGAAGCCACGGTGCGGCTCGCGCAGCAGGTCAGCATCCCCGTCATCGCCTCCGGCGGCATCGCCGACATGAAGGACATCGAGGCGCTGTGCGCCGTCCAGGAAGAGGGCGTCGAGGGGGCCATCCTGGGCCGCAGCATCTACGAAGGCCGGCTCGATTTCCAAGCCGCCCAGGCCCGGGCCGACGAACTGAGCGGCGACGCCCCCGATCAATGACCGAACGCATCACCCCGCCCCCCTTTTCTGCCCAAGCGACAAGCGTGCAAAAGGAGGCGACGGCAGCCGGCGCCGGCCCGCGCAGCGCCCCGGGCCAACACGCCGCCGATGGGCTGACCCGGCGCATCATCCCTTGCCTGGACGTCACGGCCGGCCGGGTGGTCAAGGGTGTGAACTTCGTCAACCTGGCCGACGCGGGCGACCCGGTCGAGATCGCGCGCCGCTATGACGAGCAGGGCGCCGACGAACTGACCTTCCTGGACATCACCGCCACCAGCGACGACCGCGACCTGATCCTGCCCATCATCGAACAGGTCGCCTCGCAAGTCTTCATCCCGCTGACCGTAGGCGGAGGCGTGCGGCAGGTATCGGACATCCAGCGCCTGCTCAACGCCGGCGCGGACAAAGTCTCGATCAACAGCGCCGCGGTCGCCAACCCAGACCTCGTGCGGGCCGCATCGGAGCACCACGGCTCGCAGTGCATCGTCGTGGCCATCGACGCCCGGCGGGTATCGGCGCCGGGCGAGCCGCCGCGCTGGGAAGTCTTCACCCACGGCGGGCGGCGGGCCACCGGGCTGGATGCGCTCGAATGGGCGCGGCGCATGGCCGCTTACGGCGCGGGCGAGATCCTGCTGACCAGCATGGACCGCGACGGCACCAAGTCGGGCTTTGACCTGGCCCTGACGCGCGCGGTGGCCGACGCCGTGCCCGTTCCGGTGATCGCGTCCGGCGGCGTGGGTAGCCTGCAGCACCTGGCCGACGGCGTCACCGAAGGCCGCGCCAGCGCGGTGCTTGCCGCCAGCATCTTCCACTACGGCCAGCACACCGTGCGGGAGTGCAAACAGTACATGCATGCGCGCGGCATCCCCGTGCGCCTGGATTGACAATGGCCGCGAGCCGCCTCGCGCGCCCGTCCCGCCGGCCGGCGGGACGCCAAGCGCCGCGCCGCGCGCGGCGCACATCGGAGATCGCCATGAACTCATCCGCCGACTGGCTGTCCGAAGTCGTCTTCGACGCCGACGGGTTGGTGCCGGCCATCGCGCAAGACGCCGACAACGGCCAGGTCCTGATGGTGGCCTGGATGAACCGCGAGGCCCTGGCCGAAACCGCCGCCACCGGCCGCGCCGTCTACTGGTCGCGCTCGCGGCGCCGCCTGTGGCGCAAGGGCGAAGCGTCCGGCCACGTCCAGGAGGTCGTCGAGGTCCGCCTGGACTGCGATGGCGACGTGGTGCTGCTCAAGGTCCGTCAACAGGGCGGCATCGCCTGCCACACCGGGCGTGCGAGCTGCTTTTTCCGCCGGCTGCAGGATGGCGACACCCCGGCCTGGCAAGTCGTCGACCCCGTGCTGAAGGATCCGGAGCTCATCTACAAATGAACGCAAGCCCCACCCCCGGCGCCGACGTGCTGGCGCGCCTGGCCGACACGCTGGCCAGCCGCCGCCCGGAAAACGGCGGCGATCCGGCCACGTCCTATACGGCCCGCCTGCTGTCCAAAGGGCCCGACGCCTTCCTGAAGAAAATCGGCGAAGAAGCCACCGAACTGGTCATGGCCGCCAAGGACGGCCGCCCCGACCGCATCGTGGCCGAGACCGCCGACCTATGGTTTCATTGCCTCGTGGCCCTGACGCACTACAATCTGCGGCCCGAGGACGTGTTGGCCGAACTGGCCCGCCGCGAGGGGCTGTCCGGCCTCGAGGAAAAAGCCCGGCGCACCGACTGATATCGAATCGATACCCATGAGCGAGAACTGTATCTTCTGCAAGATCGCCACAGGCACCATCCCGTCACGCAAGGTCTACGAGGACGAGGACTTCGTCGCCTTCCACGACATCAATCCCGCCGCGCCCGTGCACCTGCTGCTCATCCCTCGCCGGCACATCGTCTCGCTGCAGGACGTCACGCCCGAGGACGCCAGCTGGTTGGGTAGAATGGTGGCATTGGCCCCGCGGCTGGCACAGGAGAACGGCTGCAACCCCGGCCCGTCGGGCGGATTCCGGCTATTGGCCAATTCGGGCGCCGAAGGCGGGCAGGAAGTCCCGCACTTGCATTTCCACATCATCGGCGGCGCCCGGCCCTGGAAAGGCCGGGTCGCGCCCAACGCCTAATCAAACGGAGATCCGTCATGGGCAGCTTCAGCATTTGGCATTGGTTGATCGTCCTGCTGATCATCGCGCTGGTGTTCGGCACCAAGAAACTGCGCAACATCGGCTCGGATCTGGGCAGCGCCGTCAAGGGCTTCAAGGAAGGCATGAAGGAAGCCGGCTCCGACACCCCGGCGCAGCAGCCCACGCAAAAGGTCGCCTCCAACGAGACCATAGACGTCGAAGCGCGCGAAAAGAACAGCGCCAGCCAGTAAGACGCCGTTTCCCTCCCTTCCCGGCGCGCGGCGTGCAAGGGCGCCGCGCCGCATACGCAGGCTTCCGACCCCATGTTCGATATCAGCTTTACCGAGCTGCTGGTGATCGGCGTCGTTGCACTGATCGTCATCGGCCCCGAGCGCCTGCCGCGCGTGGCCCGCACCGTGGGACACCTGGTCGGCCGCGCCCAGCGCTACGTCAATGACGTCAAGAGCGACATCCGGCGCGAAATCGAACTGGACGAGCTGCGCAAGTTCAAGGAACAGATGCAGGACGCGGCGCGCGAGGTGCAGACCTCGCTGCGCGAAAGCGAAGCAGCCTTGCGCGCCCCCGCCGAGGAGCTACGCAACACGCTGTCGGCGTTGGACGAACAGGCGCGCCAGGCGAGCACGCCTACCGACGTTGCGGCTGTCGCGCCCAGCGCCCCCGCAACGGACGATGCGCCGCCGGCTGTCGCGCACACCCCGGCCGCCGCGCATGAATCCCCTGCCGGCAATGCGCCCGCCGGCGCTTCATCGACCGGGAAAAGCACGTGAGCCAGGAAGACCTTCCCGAGGACAGCTTCATTTCCCACCTCGTCGAGCTGCGTCAACGGCTGCTCAAGGCCGCCTGCGCCGTGCTGGGCATCTTCGTGGTGCTGTTCATCTATCCCGGCGCCTCGACCATATACGACCTGCTGGCCGAACCCATGCTCGCGACCCTGCCGCAAGGCACGCGCATGATCGCCACCGGCGTGGTCACGCCCTTCATGGTACCCGTCAAGGTCACCTTGCTCGCGTCCTTCATCCTCGCGCTGCCGATCGTGCTGTACCAGGCCTGGGCCTTCGTCGCCCCCGGCCTGTACCGCCACGAACAGCGCCTGGCGCTGCCGCTCATCGTCTCCAGCTCATTGCTGTTCCTGGCGGGGATGGCCTTCTGCTATTTCGTGGTCTTCCGCACGGTCTTCCAGTTCATCGCGAGCTTTGCGCCGGAATCCATCACGCCGGCGCCCGACATCGCCGCGTACGTGGACTTCGTCCTGACCATGTTCCTGGCCTTCGGCATCACGTTCGAAGTCCCGGTGGCCGTGGTCCTGCTGGTCAAGACGGGAATCGTCTCGCTCGAGAAGCTGCGGGCCGGCCGCGGCTACGTCATCGTCGGGGCATTCGTGATCGCGGCGGTGGTCACGCCGCCCGACGTCATCAGCCAGTTCCTGCTGGCCGTGCCCTTGTGCCTGCTCTACGAAGTCGGCTTGCTGTTCGGCCGCATGGTGCGGCCTGCCCAAAGCGACGACGAGGCATCCGGCGACACCGCCCTGGCCGAGCGCAACGACAACGCAGCGCACTGAGGCCGCGGCGCGCGGCTCATTCCGCGACCGCTTCCGCGGCGAACATGTAACCCCAGCGGCGCACTGAGCGCAGCGGCAGGCGCATGCCCGCCAGCTGGGCCTTGCGCCTCAGCCGGCTGACCATCACGTCCAGTCCCCGCGATGCGTGCCCCTCGCGGGCCAGGGGCATGTCCATGCCCGAAGGCCGCGCATAAAGCGCCTTGCGCGCCATCCGATGATCGGGCGACGTGAGCAGCGCGGTCATGAACTCGCGCTCGGCGGTGGTCAGCGTCAGCGTCTTGCCTTCCGGCGAGACGAGCGTCCAGCCGTGGTCGCGCAACGTCCAGCGCGCACCGGCCTGGTTCGCCTGCCCCGGCTGCGCGTCCTGCTCCAGCGCATCGGGCTCGGCCTGCGTGGCGATGTAGCGCGCCAGCCGCTCCACGGTTTCGGTCAGCTTGCGCAGGTCTGCATCCAGTTGCAAGAGTATTGCTTGCAATTCTTGCGTAGAGGCTCCGGCCACGGCGACTTCCTATGTTGTAGGCATGGGTTTCGTGCGGTCGACGCACAACGGCACGCGAATCATTTTTTGTATTCGCTGGTGGTTTACGGTTACTAAACGACATTCATTGATAGTCGTAAATCCGCCATTAAGACGAGGCGCGGCGCGAATTTGCGGAACAAACCCTATCCTTTTGGCCTGTTCCCGCCATAACGCACAGGCAGCTCGCGCCACAATGCCCTGGTAAGTCGGGCGCCGCGCCGCCCGGCCTTTGGAGCAAAACCTTGCGAAGGTGCACCTGGTCGCGCCGCGGCGTAGCGACGCATGCGGCCGGCCCAGGCCAGACCGATGCTGGAAACGGTTAAGTACCGGGGAAACTCCGTGCTGGCACGAAGACTCAAAGAGGCGCGCCTGCGGTTGGGCGTGTCTCAGGAAAAGCTGGGCAGACTGGCAGGCATCGATGAATCATCGGCCAGTGCCCGCATGAACCAGTACGAACGGGGCAAGCATTCGCCGGACTTCTCGCTGATGCAGAGGCTGGCAAGGATCCTGAACATGCCGGTCTCGTGGTTCTACACCGACGATGACGACATGGCGCGCATGCTCGAAATTTTCTTCCGCCTGGATGCGGGTGACCGCAAGCGCCTGCTCGCCCTGGCCGAAGCCCTGCAAGCGCACAAAGCCCAGGAGCCGTCCCCCTGTACCGCCGACGCCGCGCCTCCCCTGCTGCGGGCATAGCCGGCAGCGGCGCGGCTGCCTGCCCTTAGGCGCCGCAACCTCGCTTCGCGCGGCGTCCCGAGGGTCCGATGCCGCCGATCGATCGTTTCCATCCCAGCAGGGCGTAACCGGACTTTCTCCGGATCATCCCATTCGGCATGATTTGAGTTAATCCGTGGCGCTTAATTTGTCGCGTCGCCAGATTCGTAACTGTATATTTCGGCAATGGCGATCTCTGACAGGCTTCAGTCGTTGATGAAGCGGCGCGGCATCAAAAGCCAAAGCCAGTTGGCCCGGATTTCCGGCGTGCCGCAGTCGTCGATCCATCGCATCCTCTCGCGCGGGGACGCCTACGCGCCCGAGCGCCCGACGCTGCGCAAGCTCGCCATGGCGCTGAACACCAGCGTGCCGTGGCTGGCCGACGGCATCGATGTGGTCGAATCCGGCCAATCCTCGGGCAAGCACACCGCGCCCGCGCCAGAATCCTTTCCTGCCGACGGCTACATCAGCGAAGCCGTTACCATCCTTGCGCGGCTCGAGCCCGAAGACCGCAAGAAGATCGTCGCCGTGCTGCGCCTGCTGCCGCAGCGTCCGCCGCAAAAGCGGCAACGCAAATCGTCCAAGTCCTAGTCCCTGCACGCTCGGCCGCGTCCGGGGCTAGCGCCCCGCAGGCCGGGCAGGCCGCCGCCCGACCTCGGCCTCCAAACGTGTCTCGCGCCCGCCGCGCAGCACCGTCAGCGCCACGCGTTGGCCCGGCGTGAGCGCGGCGATCTGCCGCAGCAGCCCGCTGGTATCGGTGACCTTCTCGCCGCCGACCTCGACCAGGATGTCGCCGACCCGCAAGCCCGCCCGGCCGCCCGGGCCGCCACGGATGACGCCGGCCACCACGACCCCGCCGGCGCGCTCCAGCTTGAAGGCGCGCGCCAGGTCGGGCGTGATGTCCTGCGGCTCTATCCCCAGCCAGCCGCGCGTCACCGAGCCGGTCTCGATGATCTGGCGCATGACTTCCCGTGCCGCAGGGGCCGGGATGGCAAAGCCGATGCCCAGGGAACCTCCGGTGCGGGAATAGATGGCGGTGTTGATACCGATGAGTGCGCCCGTGGTGTCGATCAGCGCGCCGCCCGAGTTGCCGGGATTGATGGCTGCGTCGGTCTGAATGAAATCCTCGTAGGTATTGATGCCCAGCCGGTTGCGGCCGACTGCCGAGACGATGCCCATGGTCGTCGTCTGCCCCACCCCGAAAGGGTTGCCGATGGCCAGCACCACGTCGCCGACGCGCGGGCCGGCGTCGGCGAACCGCACGGCGGGCAGGCCCTGCGCCTGCATCTTCAGCACCACCAGATCGGTGTCGGGGTCGGCGCCTATCACCTTGGCCGGCCCTTTGCGCCCGTCGGCCAGGGACACCTCTATCGCATCGGCGGCCTCGACCACGTGATAGTTGGTCAACACATAACCGTCGGCGCTGACGATCACGCCCGAGCCCAGGCTGGTTGACTCCTGCCGCTGGCTAAAGCCGGGCAATTGGCCGAAGAACTGCCGCAGGCCAGGGTCATCCGGCAGCGGAAGCAATGGCACGTTGACGCTGGTGCGCGTATAGACGTTGACCACCGACGGCGCGGCCGCCGCCACCGCGGCCGCATACGACGACACCGCCGCCGCCCGCACGGGCGACACGGCCGGCGCGGATGCGACGTCCGGACCGGGGCCATTTAACCTGAGCCAATCGGGACGCAGCGTGCTGACGACGAATAAAATCGCCAAGCTGATGGTGACGGCCTGGGCGAAGATCAACCAGAGTCGGCGCATGATGCGATGAACAGGGCAATACGATGACGAAAACCGTATCCGTGCAGGAACTGTCCGCCTGGCTCGACGGCACGCTGGAGCCGCACCGGTTCAAGGACTATTGCCCAAACGGATTGCAAGTAGAAGGCCGGCCGCAGGTCGCGCATATTATCGCCGGGGTGACCGCATCGCAGGCGCTGCTGCAGGCGGCGGTCGACCGCGGCGCCGATACGCTGCTGGTGCACCACGGTTGGTTCTGGAAGAACGAAGATCCGCGCGTGCGCGGCACGCGGCGCACACGACTGGCGCTGGCGCTTGCCCACGACCTCAACCTGTTCGCCTACCACCTGCCGCTCGATGCGCATCCCCGCTACGGCAACAACGCACAGCTTGCGCGCGTGCTCGGCCTGCAGCCGCTGCTGCGCGAAGACGGCGCGCCGCTGACCGCCGGCCCAGACGGCCTGATTTGGCTCGGAACGATGCCGCAGGCGCGCACGCTGGGCGAAGCGGCCGCGCACGTGGGCCAACGGCTCGGCCGCACGCCGCTGGCGATAGGCGAGCCGGACATGCCCGTGCGGCGCGTAGCATGGTGCACCGGCGCGGCCCAAGTGTGGATGCAGCACGCCATCGATGCCGGTGCCGACGTCTACATCACGGGCGAAGCTTCCGAGCCGACCACGCACCTGGCGCGCGAAACGGGCACGGGCTTCATCGCCGCCGGCCACCACGCCACCGAGCGCTACGGCGTGCAGGCCCTGGGCCAAGCAGTGGCGCAGCACTTTGGGGTGCGCGTGGACTTCGTCGACATAGACAACCCGGTGTAGCGCAGGCGTGCGCAGCCCGCCCCGGCGGCAGGCTTGCTCGGCCGTAAGACAAAGCGCCCGCCGGCGCATGCGGGCAGGCGCAAGGCTTGCGCTAGCGCTTGAGCAGATCGCGGATCTCGCGCAGCAGCACCACGTCCTCGGGCGGCGGCGCGGGCTCGGCCGGGGCCTCGGCCTCCTGGCGGCGGCGCGCCGCGTTGATGAGCTTGACCATCCAGAAGATGACGAAGGCCAGTAGGATGAAATTGATGACGACGGTCAGGAAGTTGCCCCAGGCAAAGACGATCGCGCCCGCCTGGGAAAGGTCGGCATACGTTTGCGGACCGGCATAGCCCTGCGGCATGCGCAAGACCAGAAACTTGTTGCTGAAATCGACCGATCCGCCGAGCAGGAAATTGACCAGCGGCATGACGATGTCGCTGACCAGCGAGTCGACGATCTTGCCGAAAGCCCCGCCGATGATCACGCCGACAGCCAAGTCTATGACGCTGCCGCGCACGGCGAACTCACGGAATTCTTGCAGGATCCCGGTACGTTTGCTCATATCCTCTTCCCTGGAAAATTCGCCCGGATTGGGCTCGCGCTATAATAATTGGTTGCTGAGACGTTAGACAGGCACCCGCCGCAACAGGATGCAACGCGCAAGGCACACGGCCCGCGCGGACGCTGCAGGCCGGCATCGCGTGCCTCGTAGCCGGCGCCATCGGGCAAATCCGCCCGCGCCAGCATCACCAAGGAAGGAACATGAGTCAAGATTCGGTTGTGCTCGATGACGACGGTGCTGTTGCTCCGGAACTTCCCCCCGATCCCTCGCGCCGCTTTTGGGTAGGCACCGCCTGTGCGGTCGGCGGCGTGGCCGGCGTGGCTACCGCCGTCCCGTTCGTGAGCACGTTTGCGCCCTCGGCCAAGGCCCGTGCCGCCGGCGCGCCGGTCGAAGTCGACCTCAGCGGCATCGCCCCCGGCGAGATGCGCACCGTCGAATGGCGCGGCAAGCCGGTGTGGATCCTGCATCGCACCCCCGAGCAGATCGAAGGGCTCAAGAAGACCGACGCGCTCGTGGCCGACCCCAACTCCGACCGTCCCGGCTACACGCCCGAGTACGCCAAGAACGAATACCGTTCGCGCAAGCCGGAATTCTTCGTTTGCGTGGGCATCTGCACCCACCTGGGCTGCTCGCCCACCCCGCATTTCGAGGCCGCGCCCAACTTGGGGCTGAACGAAGGCGGTTTCGTGTGCCCCTGCCACGGCTCGACCTTCGACCTCGCCGGCCGCGTCTACCGCAACAAGCCCGCGCCGGACAACCTCGAGGTTCCCCCCTATCAATACCTGAGCGACACCCGCATCATCGTCGGGGTTGACGAAGACAACAAGGCGTAAGCACCGCCTCGCCCCCCGCAACACGATCACGCATAGAAGGAGCCGCTCATGGCTGGCGAGAAAAACGTCGAAACGACAGGCCTGTTGGGCTGGATAGACCGGCGCTTTCCCCTGACTGCGACCTGGAAGGCGCACCTGTCCGAATACTACGCGCCCAAGAACTTCAACTTCTGGTATTTCTTCGGCTCACTGGCCCTGCTGGTGCTGGTCATCCAGATCGTGACCGGCATCTTCCTGGTCATGCACTACAAGCCCGACGCCGAACGCGCATTCCAGTCCGTGGAATACATCATGCGCGAAGTGCCCTGGGGCTGGCTGATCCGCTACATGCACTCGACCGGCGCGTCGATGTTCTTCGTGGTGGTCTACCTGCACATGCTGCGCGGGCTGTTCTATGGGTCTTACCGCAAGCCGCGCGAACTCGTGTGGATCTTCGGCGTGGCCATTTTCCTGTGCCTGATGGCTGAAGCCTTCTTCGGCTACCTGCTGCCCTGGGGCCAAATGTCCTACTGGGGCGCACAGGTGATCGTCAACCTGTTCTCGGCCATCCCCTTCATCGGCCCCGAACTGTCGATCTGGATCCGCGGCGACTACGTGGTCTCGGATGCCACGCTCAACCGCTTCTTCTCCTTCCACGTGATCGCCATCCCGCTGGTGTTGATCGGCCTGGTCGCCGCGCACATCGTCGCGCTGCACGAAGTAGGCTCGAACAACCCGGACGGCATCGAAATCAAGGAAAAGAAGGACCGCTACGGCCGTCCGCTGGACGGCATCCCGTTCCATCCGTTCTACACGGTGCACGACATCATGGGCGTGGCAGGCTTCCTGCTGGTCTTTGCCGCGATCGTGTTCTTCGCCCCCGAAATGGGCGGCTACTTCCTGGAATACAACAACTTCATCCCGGCCGATCCGCTCAAGACCCCGCCGCACATCGCGCCGGTGTGGTACTTCACGCCGTTCTACTCGATGCTGCGCGCGACCACGGACGAATTCACCTGGGTGCTGGCCGCCGGCGCCATCCTCGCCGCGATCGCACTGTTCCTGAAGGGCAACCTCAAGGGCATCTGGCGCATCGTCGTGCCGGCCATCCTGGTGGTGGTGGCCATCCTGATGCGCACCATCGACGCCAAGTTCTGGGGCGTGGTGGTCATGGGCGGCGCCGTCGTCATCCTGTTCTTCCTGCCCTGGCTGGATTTCTCCCCAGTCAAGTCGATCCGCTACCGCCCGGGCTGGCACAAGTGGCTGTACGGCATCTTCATCGTCAACTTCCTGGTCCTTGGGTATCTGGGTACACAGGCGCCGAACAACGTCTTTAACCTGATGTCGCAGATCGGCACCGTCATCTACCTGGCGTTCTTCCTGCTGATGCCCGTCTGGAGCCGCCTGGGAACGTTCAAGCCGGTTCCCGAGCGCGTGACGTTCCACGCCCACTGAGCCCAAACTTAACGGAATGACCATGATCAAGAAGCTGCTTGGTGCCTTCGCGTTGACGCTTGCCTGCACGGCGGCCGTGGCCGCCGAAAGCGGCTACCCGCTGGAACGCGCGCCCTACCGGATCAACGACCTGACGGCCCTGCAAAACGGTGCGAAGCTGTTCGTCAACCACTGCTTGAACTGTCACAGCGCAAGCGCCATGCGCTACAACAAGCTGACAGAAATCGGGCTGACCGACGAGCAGATCCGCGACAACCTGCTGTTTACCGGCGAGAAGGTCGGCGACCTGATGACCATCGCCATGAAGCCGGCCGACGCCAAGAAGTGGCTGGGCACGACTCCGCCCGACCTGTCGGTGATCGCCCGCGCCAAGTCCATCAACGCGGGCCCGTCCGGCGCCGATTACATCTACACCTACATGCGGTCCTTCTACCGCGACGCCAGCAAGCAGACCGGGTGGGACAACCTGGTCTTCCCCAACGTGGGCATGCCGCACGTGCTCTGGCAGCAGCAAGGTCCGCGCGAGCTGACCGCCGTCACGGTGCACCAGGTCCAGAAGGACGGCCAGCAAGCGTGGGAGCGCCGCACGGTTACCTACGACGCGCAAGGCTACGCCACCGTCCAGACCGAACCGCTGCAAGGCCATGGCCTGCACGCCTCGGCCGAATACCGCTTCAAGGCGCTGAATCCGGCCCAGGCGGCGCAGTACGATCGCGACATCGCCGACCTGACCGCGTTCATGGCCTGGATGGCCGAACCCACGCAGCAGTTCCGCGTGCAGCTCGGCGTGTGGGTGATGCTGTTCCTGGGCTTGTTCTTGCTGGTGGCCTGGCGCCTGAACGCCGCCTACTGGAAACACGTGAAATAATCGCTGCCGAGCCCTGCCGGTCCGCGGGCTCGCCAGCGCCCGCCCCCGGCGTCCGGGCCAGTGTCCGCCACGGTTCGTGGCGCGGCGCTGGCCTTTCGCTTTGATACCAAGGATGGAATCTCCGCCATGATGGTGCTCTATTCCGGAACCACCTGCCCGTTCTCGCAACGCTGCCGTTTCGTGTTGTTCGAGAAGGGCATGGACTTCGAGATCCGCGACATCGACCTGTACAACAAGCCTGAGGACATCTCGGTGATGAACCCCTACGGCCAGGTGCCCATCCTGGTCGAGCGCGATCTCATCCTGTACGAATCCAACATCATCAACGAGTACATCGACGAGCGCTTCCCGCACCCGCAGCTGATGCCGGCCGACCCGGTCATGCGTGCGCGCACGCGGCTTTTCCTGTACAACTTCGAAAAAGAGCTCTTCGTGCACGTGTCGGCGCTCGAAGACCGCAGCAGCAAGCCAGACGAAAAGCGCCTGGAGCGCGCCCGCGCGGAAATCCGCGACAGGCTTTCGCAGCTGGCCCCCATGCTGATGAAGACCAAGTACATGCTGGGCGACGAGTTCTCCATGCTGGACGTGGCCATCGCGCCGCTGCTGTGGCGCCTGGACCATTACGGCATCGAGCTGCCCAAGAACGCGGCGCCGCTGCAAAAGTATGCCGAGCGCATCTTCTCGCGCCCGGCCTTCATCGAAGCGCTGACGCCGTCTGAAAAGGTCATGCGCCGTTGAACCGCCATGGGCGAAATATCCACCAAACCCTACCTCATCCGCGCCCTGCACGAATGGTGCACCGACAACGGCTATACGCCGTACATCGTGGTTAAGGTGGACGCCCACACACGGGTCCCTCCGGCCCACGTGCACGACGGCCAGATCACGCTGAACATCGGCACCCTGGCCACGCACGACCTGACCCTGGGCAATGAACTGATCGAATTCCAGGCCCGCTTCGGCGGCGTAAAGGAATACGTCTCGATCCCGGTGGCGGCGGTAGCCGCCATCTACGCGCGCGAAACCGGTGCGGGCATGGGCTTCGAAGTCGAGCCCTACGAGCCGCCCCAGGAGGCGTCCGCCGCGCCCTCCGAGGCCGAGCCGCCCCCGGAGCCGGATGACCCCACCCCTCCGAAGCGGCCGCACCTGAAGGTCATCAAATAACGAACGGTTTCGTTCGGGCGCGCGGCGCGATGTGGAGTATCATGTCGCCGCGCGCGCACCGACGCACCGTGCCGGGTTGGCTGAGTGGTTGAAGGCAGCGGATTTGTAATCCGCCGGATTTATCCCGTCGCAGGTTCGAATCCTGTGCCCGGCACCACCTCTTTCCATCGCGACGCGGCAAGCGCCCGCCAGGTCAATCGACCGGCATTGCCAGCGTCTCCTTGACTTCCTCCATCACCACATAGCTGTGCGACGATGCCGCGGCAGGCAGCCGCTTGAGCAGGTCGCCCAGCAGCCTGCGATACGCGCTCATTTCGGGCAGGCGCGCCTTGACCAAGTAATCACACTCGCCAGACACCAAGTGACATTCCAGCACTTCGGGCACCCGGGCGAGCTCGGCGCGCACCCGGTCGAACACGTCGCCGGATTTGGCCGACAGCTTGATCTCCAGGAACACCAGCAGGTTGCGACCGAGCGCCGCGGGATTGACGCGGGCGTAGTAGCCCATGATGACGCCCTCACGCTCCATGCGCTTGACGCGCTCGGCACACGGCGTCGGCGACAGGTTCACGCGGGCGGCCAGCTCCGTGATGGGGATGCGGCCCTCGGCTTGCAGGATTTCCAGGATCTTGCGGTCGATGCGGTCGAGCTCACGCATTTTTCACTGACAGGGGGTGGATTTTCCGGCGGGCATTAGTGGATTCACCGAAGTAGCCGAAAATTTTTAGAGGAAAAAACTGCCCGTACCTCGCTAGACTGGATATTAAGACCAAACCGATCGCAACGGGAAAGTCATGCACGTCGTCGTACTGGGCAGCGGGGTCATCGGCACCACTACCGCCTACTACCTTGCCGCGGCCGGCGCGCGGGTGACCGTCGTCGACCGGCAGCAGGCGCCGGCACGCGAAACCAGCTACGCCAACGCCGGGCAAATCTCGCCCGGCTACTCCACGCCCTGGGCCGCGCCCGGCATTCCGCTCAAAGCGCTTAAGTGGCTGTTCCAGCGGCACGCGCCGCTTGCGGTGCGCGTCGACGGCAGCCTGTTCCAACTGCGCTGGCTGGCGGCCATGCTGGCCAATTGCTCGGCCTCACGTTACGCGGTGAACAAGGCACGCATGCTGCGGCTGGCCGAATACAGCCGCGACTGCCTGCGTCAGTTGCGGGAATCGACCGGCATCGAGTACGAAGGGCGCACGCGCGGGCTGCTGCAGCTGTTTCGCAGCCCGGCGCAGTTGGAGGCTGCCGCACGCGACATCGCCGTGCTGCAGGAATGCGGCGTCCCGCACAGGCTGATCGAGGCAAGCGGGCTGGCGCAGGTCGAGCCCGGTCTGGCGCGGGCGCGCAGCCCGCTGGCCGGCGGGCTGCTGCTGCCCAACGACGAAACGGGTGATTGCCACTTGTTCACCAACGCGCTGGCACAACGCGCCGCCGAGCTCGGCGTCGCGTTCCGCTTCGGCGCCAATGTGCAGGCCCTGCAGGTAGAGGGTGACGCCGTCACCGCCGTGCGCATCGACGGCCAGGCGCTGCGCGCCGATGCCTTCGTCGCGGCGCTGGGCAGCTATACACGGGGACTGCTCGCACCGCTGTCGCTGGACTTGCCAGTCTATCCGGTCAAGGGCTATTCGCTGACCATTCCGATCGCCGACGAAGCCGCCGCACCGCAATCCACCCTGCTGGACGAAACCTACAAGATCGCCGTGACGCGGTTCGACCGGCGCATCCGCGTCGGCGGCATGGCCGAGCTGGCGGGCTTCGACCTGCGCCTGAACCCGCGCCGGCGCGAGACGCTGGCCATGGTGGTCGAGGACCTGTACCCGGGTGCGGGCCGCACCGCCGAGGCCGAATTCTGGACCGGCCTGCGGCCCATGACGCCCGATAGCACTCCCATCGTCGGGCGCACCCGCTGGCGCGGCCTGTACCTGAACACTGGCCACGGCACCCTGGGCTGGACCATGGCCTGCGGGTCGGGCAGGCTGCTGGCCGATATCATCATGGGACGCAAGCCCGAAATTTCCCTGGACGGCCTGGAGCTGTCCCGTTACGCATGAGCGCCGCCGCATCGTCCCTGCCATCGTCCATCATCGAAGCCTCGGCCGCCTGCCCGTCGGACCGCCCCGCCGTGGCGCGCATCGACCTGGGCGCCCTGCGCCACAACTATGCGCTTGCCCGGCAGCTGCATGGCAGCCGCGTGCTGGCCGTGCTCAAGGCCAATGCGTACGGGCACGGGGCGATACGGTGCGCGCAGGCGCTGGCCGACCTGGCCGACGGGTTCGCCGTGGCCGTGCTGGACGAGGCACTGGCGCTGCGCGCGGCAGGGTTCCGGCACCCGATACTGGTGCTGGAAGGCGCGTTTTCGGCCCGCGAAGCCCGAACGGCGGCCGAGCACGACCTATGGCTGGCCGTGCTTCACGAGGCGCAGATCGGCTGGATCGCCGAGGGGTGCCCCGCTGGCACCCGCATCCAGGCCTGGCTGAAGATAGATAGCGGCATGCACCGCGCGGGATTTTCCCCGGATCAGGCCGAAACCGCGTACCGGGCGCTACAGTCGACCGGCAAGGTCGGCCAGATCGTGCTGATGACCCACTTCGCGCGCTCGGACGAACCGCAGCAGGCCATGACGGCCGAGCAGATCCGCCGCTTCGATGCGGCCACCCGGGGCCTGCCCGGCGAGCGCAGCCTGTGCAACTCCGCCGGCGTGATGGCATGGCCCGACGCGCGCCGCGACTGGGGGCGCGCCGGCATCATGCTCTATGGCGCCGACCCGCTGCCAGGCGCATCCTCGCCGCTGCGGCCCGTCATGACACTGGCCAGCCGCGTCTTCGCGGTGCGTGACCTGCCCGCGGGCGAGCCCATCGGCTACGGCGCGCGCTTCGTCACCGAACGGCCCACGCGCGTGGGCCTGGTGGCGATGGGCTATGCCGACGGCTACCCGCGCAGCGCGCCGTCGGGCACGCCGGTAATGGTCGACGGCGTGCGCAGCCGCTTGATCGGCCGGGTGTCGATGGACATGCTGACCGTGGACCTGACCGACGTGCCCGGCGCAGGCGCGGGCAGCGAAGTAGAGCTGTGGGGCGCCAACGTTTCCGTCAACGACGTGGCCGCCGCCGTCGGGACCATCTCCTACGAATTGCTCTGCAACGTCAAGCGGGTACGCTTTCAGTACGAAGCGTGACGCAGCACCAGCGCGAGATGCGCCGCCCGAGCGGCGCGCCGCATCAATCGGCCAAGGGCAGGGCGTCGCCCGGCCAGTCGCGATCCCGCGAAAACCGCAAGAGCTCGCGCTCGACGTCCACGCGATACGGCCGCAGGCGCGGCGCCAGCGCGCGCGCGTTGGCGCGCACCGCATCGTCGTCCGGCAACGTGCCGTTGACCGCCAGGATCACGCGGTTGTTGGCGCGCAGGTTGAAGAACGGGCCGAACACCTCGGCATAGGTCGCCGACTCGCGCGCGTACATGTCGCTGGCGGTGAAGGTATTGGCCGCCACCACGGCCGATGGGGCCAGGATGGCCTTGACCTGCTGCAGGAACTCCCGCGTCATCAGGTGCCGGGGGATGTAGTCCGGCCCATAGGCGTCGAGCATGACCAGGTCGTAGCGCCGGCCGGCGCGTGCGGCGGCCTCGACGAAGGCGCGGCCGTCCTGCAGGTGCACCCGCTGGCGCGGGCCCTGGCGAAAGCCGAACCAGGCCTCGGCCACGCGCACGACGGCCGGGTCGATCTCCACGGTATCGATCTGCGCCTGCGGCAACAGCTCGGCGAGCACGGTCGGCAGCGTGCCCCCGCCCAGGCCGATGACGAGCACACGTGCAGGCTGCGGCTGCAGGTACAGCGCGCCCAGCATCATGCGGGTGTAGGAAAAGACCAGCGCCTTCGGGTCGTCCAAGTCGACGCATGTCTGGCGGCTGCCCGATGCGCTGCTGCCGAAGGCGATGCAGCGCTCGCCGAATTCCTCGATCACCACCACCGGCGCGTAGCGCGACGGCTCGACGTGCACGACGCCGGCGCGCTCGCCGGCCGCCTGGCCGCCGGCCACGGCCGCCAGGCATGCAAGCAAGAGGGCGACGGCCAGGCTGCCGGCCGCGGAAGGACGCATGCGCATGCCCTAGTGTAGCGATTGCCAGCGCCAAGCCGCACGCGCGCTACCGCACTACAATGGCCCGGATCGTCCTGCCTCGCGGGACGCCACGCGATCCAAGCAAGGCCTGCCATGCCGACCGTCCAAAACCTCCAAGGCTACGAAAACGCCTACTCCGAGCCGCGCTTCTGGCACAAGGCCCGCCGCAGCGCCGCCGCCGCGGGCCGCCAGGTGCTGGAAAAAGCCCTGTGGCTTTACTACGGCGCGCAGAACCCGGACACGCCGAAATGGGCCAGGCGGGTCATCTATGGCGCGCTCGGCTATTTCGTGCTGCCCCTGGACGCCATCCCAGACCTGGCGCCGCTGGTCGGCTATACCGACGACCTGGGCGTCATGGCCGCGGCTTTGGGCGTCGTGGCCTTGCACATCGACGCAGGCGTGCGCGAGCAGGCCCGCCTGCGGCTGCAGGACTGGTTCGGGACGGCCGACGCAGTCCGCCGCCCCGGCTGACATGGCCCGGCGCATCCTGTGCATGGGCGGGGCCGGCATGCAGCACCAAGGACGCGGACGCTGACATGCCGCCGCGGCCGGGACTGACCGACCATTGGCTGGCCGAAACCATCCGGTTGCGCGAAGCGCACTGGGGGCCGATCCAAGACGCCAGCGAACTGCGCCAGGCACGCGCCGGCGCCGGCGGGCTGAACAGTCGCATCCTGTTGCGCGCACGGCTGCTGGCGCAGCGCGACGGCCTGGCCGACACCGTCGAGCGCCTGCGCCGCGCGGCGGCCGTCGCGCTGTGCCTGGCTGTGACGCTCGCCATATCGGCCGGCGCCGGCGCCGCGCTGGCGGCGCTCGGTGACGGCGCGCGCCCCGTCAACATCGTCTGGGCCCTGGGCGCCCTGCTCGGCGTGCATGCGCTGGCCTTCCTGGCTTGGCTGGCCAGCCTGGGCTGGCACGGTGCCGGCGCGGGACTGGGACAGGCCTGGCTATGGGCGGCGCAGCGCCTGGCACGCGGCCCCGACGCCGCGCTTGCGCTGCAGGCGCTGACCGGGCTGCTGGCCCGGCATGGCGCGCTGCGCTGGCTGCTAGGCGCCGTCACCCACGGCCTGTGGCTGGTCGCCCTGGCGGCCAGCCTGGCGGCCCTGCTGTTGGCCTTGTCCACGCGGCGCTACGGCTTCGCATGGGAAACGACCATCCTGGACCCGCAGCGCTTCGTCGAGCTGACGGCGGCACTGGGCTGGCTGCCCGCCCGCCTCGGGCTTGCCATGCCGGATGCGGCCACCGTGTTGGCCAGCGACGGTACGCAGCCGCTTGCCCCCGGCGCGCGGGCGCTTTGGGCGAACTGGCTGGTCGGCGTGCTGGCGTGCTACGGCATCGCGCCGCGCCTGGTGGCGTGGGCGCTGTGCAGCGCGCGCGCCGTGCAAGCCCTGCGCCGCCTGCGCATCGACCCGGACCTGCCGGGTCACGCGGCGCTGCGCGATCGCCTGGCGCCCACGTCCGAGCGCATGGATCATGACGCGGCCGAGCCGGCGCCGATACTGCCGAAACTGGATCACGCGGTAGCAGGCCCCGTCTCCGGGGCCGTGCTGGTCGGCGTGGAACTGGCGCCGGACCTGCCTTGGCCGCCGCCGGGACTGCCCCCTCAGGTGCGCTGCGAACCCGTGCTCGATGGCCGCGAGCAGCGTGCCGCCCTGTTGGAGCGCTTGTCGCGCGAACCGCCAGCGCGGCTGGGCATCGCCTGCGATGCCAGGCAAACGCCCGACCGCGGCACCTTGGCGCTCATCGTCGAGCTGGCCGCCCATGCGGGCGCCACGCGCGTCTGGCTGGCCCACGGCGATGCGTCGCCCCGTGCGCCCGGCTGGCGCCGGCGCCTGGCCCAGGCCGGCCTGGCGGCATCGGCCGCCGGGCACGACCTGCGAGCGCTGCTGGCCTGGCTGGAGGACGGACATGAGTGAGCGGAATCCGCCGCGCGTGGCCGTGGTCGGCCACGCCAATACCGGCAAGACCTCGCTGCTGCGCACCCTGGCGCGCGATCCCGAATTCGGCGTGGTGGACGACGAGCCCGGCACGACGCGCCGGGTCGAGGGCATGCGCCTGTCCGTCGACGGCGAGCCGGTGCTGGAGCTTTTCGACACGCCCGGCATGGAAGATGGCATCGCGCTGGCCGAATACCTAGAGCGCCTATCTGCCGGCCAGCGGCTGGACGGACCGGCGCGCATCGCGCGCTTCTTGGACACACCCGAAGCGGCCGGCCGCTTCGAGCAGGAGGCGCGCGTGCTTCGGCAGCTGCGCGACTGCGACGCCGGGCTGTACGTCATCGATGCCCGCGATCCCGTGCTGGCCAAGCATCGCGATGAACTCGCCGTGCTGGCCGCATGCGGCCGCCCCCTGCTGCCGGTGCTGAACTTCGTGCACGAAGGGGGTCACCGCGCCGACGACTGGCGTGATGCCTTGTCGCGGCTGGGCCTGCACGCGCTAGTGGAATTCGACACGGTGGCGCCCGCGGTGGACGGCGAACAGCGCCTATACGAACGGCTGGCCATGCTGCTGGATCGTCGCGGCGCGCCGCTGGCGCGCCTGGTGCAAGACCTGCTGCGCCAACGTGCGGCACGCCGCCAGGCCGGCTGCACGCTGGTGGCCGAACTGTTGATCGACGTCGCCGCCCTGCGGCTGGATTCGGCGCCGGACCGGGCGGCCCTGCAGGCCTGCGAGCAAACCCTGCGCAGCCAGGTGCGCGCGCGCGAGCAAAGCTGCGTGCAGGCGCTGCTCGCCCTGTACAACTTCCGGGCCGACGACTATGCGTCCTCGCCCCTGCCGCTGGCCGGCACGCGCTGGGAAATGGATTTGTTCCATCCGCAGGCGCTGCGCGACATGGGAATCAGCCTGGGCAAGGGCATGGCCGCCGGCGCGATGGCCGGGGCCGCGGTGGACCTTTTCAGCGCGGGGCTGAGCCTGGGCACCGGCATGCTCGTCGGTGCCGCCGCGGGCGGGCTGTGGCAGGGCGCAGAAAAACTCGGCACGCGCCTGATGGGACGGCTGCGCGGCCGGCGCGAGCTGACGGCAGACGATGCGATCCTGCGCCTGCTCGCCCTGCGCCAGATGCGGCTGCTTGCCGCCTTGGAGCGCCGCGGCCACGCAGCCAGGGCGCCCCTGGCGCTCGAGGAGCCCGAAGAAAAAGCCTGGCGCGAAGGTCCGCTGCCCGATGAGCTGGCCGCAGCCCGCGCCCGTCCGCAGTGGTCGGCGCTGCATCCGGCCTATGCGCCCGACCAGGCGCGTGCGGCAGCCGTACAGGCGCTGGCAAGCGCGCTCGCCGGCCTTGCCGAATCCGTTGCGCAGTGACGCGCGCGGACTGCAGCGGCGCTTGCGCAAACGCGATCCGGAGCAATAAGCAAATAGCCATCGGCGATGGCGCGCGCCCCGACCGCGCCAACGGCCCAAATCCGCGACCGGCGCAACCCGGGACTACCCTAGCGCGCCACGCATTGACGCTTAAATTAACGCGCGAATAAGATCGGTTACGTCTGCGGACCCACACAGCCGGATCCGTCGCGCGGCCTTGGCCTTGGTCATCTGCCCGCACTCCGGCTGCCAACCTTGTCGCGCCCCCACGGGCGCATGGAGCACCTGGCAATGCGATTCTCGAACATGGTGAAACGGCCTGCGCTGGCCGCCGCGCTGGCGCTGGCCTTGGGCGCCGCGGGCGCGGCCGCCCAAGCCAAGACGTTCCGATGGGCCTACCAAGGCGACGCCACCTCGTTGGATCCGATGGCCCTGAACGAAACCTTCACGCTGGGCTTCCAGGGCAATATCTACGAGCCGCTGGTCGGCTACGACGAGAACCTCAACCTCGTGCCCATGCTGGCCGAAAGCTGGGAAAACCCCGAGCCGACCAAGTGGGTGTTCAAGCTGCGCAAAGGCGTCAAGTTCCACGACGGCTCGGACTTCAACGCCGACGACGTCATCTTTTCCTGGAAGCGCAGCCTGACGCCGGGCTCGGACATGAAGGGCTACGGTGCCAAGGCCAGCGAAGTCCGCAAGATCGACGACTATACCGTCGAAGTCATCACGCCCACGCCCAACCCCATCCTGCCGCGCGAATGGTCGCTGCTGTACATGATGGACAAAGAGTGGTCGGAAAAGCACAACACGACCGAGGCCACCAACGTCAAGGGCGACCAGGGCAATTACGCCAACCTGCACACCAACGGCACCGGCCCCTACATGGTGGTCGAGCGCCAGCCCGACGTGCGCACGGTGCTCAAGCGCAACCCCCACTACTGGGGCAAGATCCCGGCCAACGCCGACGAAGTCATCTTCCAGCCCATCACCCAGGAAGCCACGCGCGTGGCCGCGCTGATCTCGGGCGAGATGGACTTGGTCATGCCGGTGCCCGTGCAGGACTGGCAGCGGCTGGAAGACGCCAAGGGCGTGCGCCCGCTGACCGACGCCGAAGCCCGCGCCATCTTCATCGGCATGGACCAGCACCGCGACGAGCTGCTGTACTCCGACGTCAAGGGCAAGAACCCGTTCAAGGATCCGCGCGTGCGCGAGGCCGTGGTGCTTGCCGTGGACACCAACGCGATCAACCAGAAGATCATGCGTGGCGCAGCCAAGCCGCTCGGCTCGCTGGTGGCCACCTCGGTCAACGGCTATGACGATTCCTTCGGCGCGCCGTACAAGCCCGACCCCGAGCGCGCGCGCAAGCTGCTGGCCGAGGCCGGCTACCCCAACGGCTTCACCGTCACGATGGACTGCCCGAACGACCGCTACGTCAACGACGAGAAGGTCTGCCAGGCAGTGGCCGCCATGCTGGGCCGCGTCGGCATCAAGATCGACCTGCTGGCGCAAACCAAGTCGAAGTACTTCGGCAAGATCCTGCTGCAGGCCGGCAATGACACCAGCATGTACATGCTTGGCTGGACACCCAGCTCGATCGACGCGCACAACGTGCTGCTGAACCTGACCGCCTGCCGCGACGCCAAGACGGCCGCCGGACAGTTCAACCTGGGTGGCTACTGCAATCCCAAGGTGGACGAACTGACCAAGCAGATCGGCTCGGAAACCGACCAGGCCAAGCGCTCGGCCATGATCAAGGAAGCCTTCATGATCGTGCGCAACGAGTTCGGCTACCTGCCGCTGCACCAGCAGCCCATGTCCTGGGGCGTGAAGGAAGGCATCCAGGTCAAGCAACGCGCCGACGACGTGCTCGACCTGCGCTACGTGGTCCTGCCCTGACCGCTTTCGGCCCGCGGCGCCACCTGGGCGCCCGCGGGCCGCAGGCCGCCCATGACGGCGGCCTTTGCGTTTTTTCGCTGGAACCTCCCCAATGCTCACTTTCATCGCGCGGCGCCTGCTGCAATCGCTGCTGGTGATGCTGGCCGTCGGGCTGATCGCGTTTTCCATGTTCCGCTACGTGGGCGACCCGGTGGCCAACATGGTCGGCCAAGACACCACGCCCGAGCAGCGCATCGAACTGCGCCAGCGCCTGGGCCTGGACGACCCGTTCATCGTGCAGTTCGGCCGCTTCGTGGCCGATGCCGCGCGCGGCGACTTCGGCATTTCGTACCGGCATAGGCGGCCGGTCAGCGAGCTGCTGGCCGAGCGGCTGCCAGCCACCCTGGAGCTGTCGTTCGTATCCGCCGTGATGGCGCTGGCCCTGGGCATCCCCATGGGGGTATACACCGCGCTACGCCGGCGCGGCCTGCTGTCGCGGGCGTTCATGACGGTGTCGCTCATCGGCATTTCGCTACCCACCTTCCTGATCGGCATCCTGCTCATCCTGGTGTTCGGCGTGCAACTGCGCTGGCTGCCGAGCTTCGGCCGCGGCGAAGTCGTCGAGCTCGGCTGGTGGACCACCGGGCTGCTGACCCGCTCGGGCTTGTCGGCGCTGATCCTGCCGGCCATCACGCTGGCGCTGTTCCAGATGACGCTGATCATGCGGCTGGTGCGATCGGAAATGCTCGAAGTGCTGCGCGCCGACTTCATCAAGTTCGCCCGCGCGCGGGGGTTGCCCGAGCGGCTGATCAACTTCCGCCATGCGCTGAAAAACACCATGGTGCCGGTGATCACCATCACCGGGCTGCAACTTGGCTCGATCATCGCCTTTGCGATCATCACCGAGACCGTGTTCCAGTGGCCGGGCATGGGATTGCTGTTCCTGCAGGCCATCAGCATGGTCGATATCCCCGTCATGGCTGCGTACCTGGTGCTGATCGCGTTCTTCTTCGTGGTCATCAACCTGGTGGTAGACCTGCTTTATTTCGTTGTGGACCCGCGCCTGCGGGTACAAAGCGCGTAGCGCAAGGAAGGACTATGACCACGCGCATCGCAACGCTCTTTTCCCGCGCCGCCGACAGCGACATCTGGTACAGCTTCCGGCACACGCCCTCGGCAGTCATCTCCGCCATCGTCGCCGGCGTGCTGGTGCTGGCGGCGCTGTTCGCGCCGGTACTGGCACCGCACAACCCATTCGACCTGGCCTCGCTGGACATCATGAACGCCAACATGCCGCCGGCCTGGGATGCCGAAGGCGATCCGGCGTTTCCGCTGGGCACGGACGACCAGGGACGCGACATCCTGTCTGCCGTGCTCTACGGCTCACGCGTATCGCTGCTGGTGGGCTTTGCGTCGGTGCTGCTATCCATGGTGCTGGGTGTTTCCCTGGGCCTGGTCAGCGGCTATGCCGGCGGCCGGCTCGACACCCTCATCATGCGCATCGCCGACGTACAGCTGTCGTTTCCGGCCATCCTGATTGCGCTCCTGATCGACGGTGTGGCACGCGGGCTGCTGCCGCGCGATCTGCATACGGAGATCGCGCTGTACGTGCTGGTCTTTGCCATCGGGATTTCAGGCTGGGTGCAATACGCGCGCACCGTGCGCGGCGCCACGCTGGTCGAACGCAACAAGGAATACGTGCAGGCCGCGCGGCTGATCGGCATGGGACCGCTGCGCATCCTGCGGCACCACATCCTGCCCAACGTCATGGGCCCCGTGCTGGTGATCGCCACCATCCACCTGGCCATCGCCATCATCACCGAGGCCACGCTGTCCTTCCTGGGGGTGGGCGTGCCGGTGACCACGCCGTCGCTGGGCACGCTGATCCGCATCGGCAACAGCTACCTGTTCTCGGGCATGTGGTGGATCTCCATCTTCCCGGCGATCGCCCTGGTGGCACTGGTGTTGTCGGTCAACCTGCTGGGAGATTGGCTGCGCGACGCCCTCAACCCCAAGCTGCGCTAGGCGTGCATCAGGAGTTTTTTGCATGGCATTGCTGGACATAGACGGCCTGCGCGTCGAATTCCCCAGCCGACGGGGCAACCGCGTGGCGGTCGACGGCGTGACGCTTTCCCTGCAAAAGGGCGAAATCCTCGGCGTGGTGGGCGAATCCGGCGCAGGCAAATCGACGATCGGAGCGGCGGCCATCGGCCTGCTCGAACCGCCCGGGCGGATGGCCGCCGGCCAGATCCGGCTCGACGGCGAGCGCATCGACAACCTCGACCGCGCCCAGCAGCGCCTGGTCCGCGGCAAGCGCATCGGCATGATCTTCCAGGATCCGCTGACCTCGCTGGATCCGCTGCAGACGGTCGAAACCCAGTTGGTCGAGACCATGCTCACCCACCTGCCTATCTCGCGCAGCCAGGCCGAGGCGCGCGCAGTCGAGTTGCTGCGCCAGGTGGGGATCGCCGAACCGGAACTGCGCGTCAAGCACTATCCGCACCAGTTTTCCGGCGGCATGCGCCAGCGCGTGGTCATTGCGCTGGCGCTATGCTGCGAGCCCGAGGTCATCATCGCCGACGAGCCCACCACGGCGCTGGACGTCTCGATCCAGGCGCAGATCCTGGAGCTGTTGCGCCGGCTGTGCCGCGAGACCCAGGTCGGCATGATCCTCATCACCCACGACATGGGCGTCATCGCCGACGTCACCGACCGCGTGGCGGTGCTCTACCGCGGCAAGCTCGTCGAGGAGGGCCCGACCCAGCGCGTGCTCGGCCAACCCGAGCACCCCTACACGCAAAGCCTGATCGCCGCGGTGCCGCGGCCCGACGTGCGACTACGCCGCTTTCCGCTGGTCACCTACATCGAGGACGTGCATACGCCCAAGCGCAACCTGACGCTGTCGTCCAAGTGGCTGGCCGAGCGGCGTGACTTCGGCGACGCCGGCGACGGGCCGCTGGTACAGACGCGCGGGCTGGGCATCGATTTCGTGCTCAAGCCGGCGCTCTTGAAGCGCAACCGGCGCGTGCTTTCGGCCGTGCGTGACGTCAACCTGGAGATCCGTGACGGCGAGGTCTTCGGCCTGGTCGGCGAATCGGGGTCGGGCAAGTCCACGGTGGCGCGCCTGATCGCCGGCCTGTACACGCCGACGGCCGGCAGCGTGCATTTCGCCGGCACGGACATCACTGCATTGCGCAGCGAGCGCGAACGGCTGCCCTTCCGGCGGCAGATCCAGATGGTCTTCCAGGATCCGTACTCGTCGCTGAACCCACGGCTGCGTGTGCTGGACATCGTCGCCGAGCCCATCCAATACCTGCGGCTGGCCGACAGCGACAGGCAGGCACGGCTGCTGGCCGGCGAACTGCTCGAGCAGGTGGGCCTGGGCCAGGACGCCGGGCGACGCTACCCGCACGAGTTTTCCGGCGGACAGCGCCAACGCATCTGCATCGCCAGGGCGCTGGCCACACGCCCGCGCTTTCTCATCTGCGACGAGCCGACTTCGGCGCTGGACGTCTCCATCCAGGCACAAATCCTGAACCTGCTCAAGGACTTGCAGGAGCAGCTCGGCCTGACCATGCTCTTCATCAGCCACGACCTGCCGGTGATCCGGCAGATGTGCGACCGTGTGGGCGTGATGCAGCACGGCCGGTTGCTGGAGGTCGCCGATACCGAAACGCTGTTCACCGCACCGTCGCACCCGTATTCCCGGCACTTGCTCGGGCTGATGCCGCGGCTGCAGCATCTTTCGCGCGGCGGCCTGGACATCGAATCGGGCGCGCCCGCCGGCGCAGCGTAGGGCACGGGCAGCGCCAGCGGCGTTGCGGCATCGGCCTGCGCGCTGCAACTCGGGTACAATGGTCGTTCTCGTGTCCAGCCAATCGGCACGACTTCGCCGGGCCCGCCCGGCGCCGCATCGGGCACCTGCCCGATGGTCGCATCCGACGCCGCCGCCGCAAGGGCGTGGCCGGTTTCCCTCTCTCCTTTTGCATCGACCCGGATTGGCGTCCCTTCAACGGGCGCGGGACGATTGCTGGAGTCTTTTTTGACGACCCAGATTCACTTTGCCGACCTCGGGCTGGCCGATCCCCTGTTGCGCGCCATCGCCGAAGCCGGCTACACACAGCCCACGCCCATCCAGGCCCGGGCCATCCCCCTGGTGCTCAAGGGCGGCGACCTCATGGCTGCCGCCCAAACGGGCACTGGCAAGACGGCAGGCTTTACGCTGCCCATCCTGCACCAGCTGATGCAACGGCCGCCCGCGCAGCACCAGCCCGGCCGCCCGCGCTGCCTGATCCTGACGCCCACGCGCGAACTGACCGCCCAAGTCGAGGAATCCGTGCAGACCTACGGCAAGTACGCCGGCCTGCGCTCCATGGTGATGTTCGGCGGCGTCAATATCAACCCGCAGATCGCCGCACTCAAAAAACCCCTGGACATCCTGGTGGCCACGCCCGGCCGGCTGCTCGACCATGCCGGGCAGCGCACCGTCGACCTGTCCGGGGTGGAAATCCTGGTGCTGGACGAAGCCGACCGCATGCTGGACATGGGCTTTATCCGCGACATCCGCAAGGTGTTGGCCCTGCTGCCGGCCAAGCGCCAGAACCTGCTGTTCTCGGCCACGTTCTCCGACGAGATCCGCGAACTGGCCCGCGGCGTGCTCAACGACCCCGACGAAGTGTCGGTGGCCCCGCGCAACACCGCCTCGGAGCTCGTGCGCCAGAGCGTGCACCTGGTCGAGCAGGCGCACAAGCGCGACATCCTCAGCTACATCATCCGCCAAAGCGGTTGGCACCAGGTGTTGGTCTTTACGCGCACCAAGCACGGCGCCAACCGCCTGGCCGAAAAGCTCGTCAAGGACGGCCTATCGGCCGCCGCCATCCACGGCAACAAGAGCCAGTCCGCCCGCACCAAGGCGCTGGAAGGTTTCAAGCAGGGCAAGATCGCCGTGCTGGTGGCCACCGACATCGCCGCGCGCGGGCTCGACATCGACCAGCTGCCGCAGGTGGTGAACTTCGAACTGCCCAACGTGCCCGAGGACTATGTCCACCGCATCGGCCGTACCGGACGGGCGGGCGCGGCAGGCGCAGCCGTGTCGCTGGTCGACCCCACCGAGATCAAGCTGCTCAAGGCCATCGAGCGCCTGATCAAGCGCCCGATCGACCGCGTGCCCCTGCCGGAAGGCTGGACGGCGCCAGCCTCGGCCAACCCTGCCAACGCCGGCGACGACGACAGGGCCCCGCGCGGGCATGACCGGCGCGGCGCGCGGCCAGCCGGGCGCAGCCAGCCGCGTGCGCCGCGCCGCGGCCCGGACCGCCAGGGCATGCGCGGTGAGGGCCGCACAGCCGCCCCGCCCGAAGGCGGTGCGGCTGCCGGCAGCGCCCGTGCGGCTGCATCGGCCCCAAGGCCGGCCCAAGGCGGCTCGCGCCGCCGGCCGGCGCTACTGCAGAAGTAGCCTCGGCGCGGCTGCGGGGCGCCAGGCTGCCCCGCAGCCATTGCCCCGGGCCGGCCCGGTCACATACGATTGTCAGTGACGCGCATACGGCGCGGTTTTTTGGCAAACGCACCTTCCATGGCTTTGAGCACTTGGCTTGCCTTTTTCGCCGCTTCCTGGGCGATCTCCTTTTCCCCCGGGGCGGGCGCGATTTCCGCAATGTCGTCCGGGCTGCGCTACGGGTTCGCGCGCGGGTACTGGAACACCGTCGGGCTGATCCTGGGCATCCTCTTCCAGGTGGCTGTCGTCGGCCTGGGGCTGGGCGCGCTGCTGGCGACCTCTGAACTGGCCTTTACCCTGGTCAAGTGGCTTGGGGTGGCCTACCTGGTGTACTTGGGCATCAAGCAGTTCCGCGCCGAGGCCGCACCGGTCGAGGCCGACGCGCAGGACGGCTCGCCCCGCGCGTCGATACGCGAACTGATCGTGCGCGGCTTCCTCGTCAACGCCAGCAATCCCAAGGGAACCGTTTTCCTGCTCGCGGTCGTGCCGCAGTTCATCGATCCGGCCGCCGCGCTGGCGCCGCAGTACGCCATCATCGGCGCGACACTCGCCTTCACCGACTTCGTGGTGATGGGGCTGTACACCGTGCTGGCCGCCCGCGTGCTGCGCCTGCTACGCAACCCGTCGCACATCCGCTGGATGAACCGCTGCTTCGGCGGGCTGTTCGTGCTGGCCGGCGCGGCGCTGGCGGCCTTCCGGCGCGCGCATTGACCCCGCCGCCACGCGGCGGCGCAAGGCCCGTGCAGCCCGGCGGGCAGGCGCGCGGCCTGTAAAATCGTCCGAATCATGTCGATTCCCCAAGAAGTCGCGCGGCGACGCACCTTCGCCATCATTTCCCACCCCGACGCCGGCAAGACCACGCTCACCGAAAAGCTGCTGCTGTTTGCCGGCGCCATCCAGATCGCCGGCAGCGTCAAGGCGCGCAAGGCCTCGCGCCACGCCTCGTCGGACTGGATGGAAATCGAAAAGCAGCGCGGCATCTCGGTGGCGTCCTCGGTCATGCAGATGGAATACCGCGGTTGCGTCATCAATCTGCTCGACACGCCGGGACACCAGGACTTTTCCGAAGATACCTACCGGGTGTTGACCGCCGTGGACGCGGCCCTGATGGTGATCGACGCAGCCAACGGCGTCGAGCCGCAGACCATCCGCCTGCTGCAGGTCTGCCGCGCGCGCAACACGCCCATCATCACCTTCGTCAACAAGCTCGACCGCGAAGTGCGCCAGCCGCTGGACCTGCTGGCCGAGATCGAGGCCCACCTGGGCATGGACGCGGTACCCTTTTCCTGGCCGGTGGGCATGGGCAAGGCCTTCGGCGGCGTCTTCGACATCCGCAACGACCGCATGCGGGTCTTCCAGCCTGGCCAGGAACGCCGCACCGAGGACGAGCTGATCGAAGGGCTGGACAACCCCGAAATCGCCGCGCGGTTCGGCTCGGCCTTCACCCAGGCCCGCGAAGAAATCGACCTCATCCGCGAAGCCTCGCCGCCTTTCGACCATGCGGCCTTCCTGGCCGGGCGCCAGACGCCCGTATTTTTCGGCTCGGCGATCAACAACTTCGGCGTGCAGGAAGTCCTGGACGCGCTGGTCGAGTACGCGCCCCCGCCGGGCCCGCGCCATGCGTTGCAGCGCGAGGTGCAGCCCGACGAGGCGAAGTTTTCCGGCGTGGTGTTCAAGGTCCAGGCCAACATGGATCCCGCCCACCGGGACCGCGTGGCCTTCGTGCGCGTCTGCTCAGGACGCTTCGAGCGCGGCATGCGGCTCAAGGTCAGCCGCACCGGCAAGGAAATCCGGCCCAACAACGTGGTGTCCTTCCTGTCGCAGCGGCGCGAACTGCTGGACGAAGCCTATGCGGGTGACGTCATCGGCATCCCCAACCACGGCATGCTGCAGCTGGGCGACGTGCTGACCGAAGGCGAGACGCTGCAATTCACCGGCTTGCCGTTCTTCGCGCCGGAGCTTTTCCAGGCCGTCGAGGTCGCGGATCCCTTGCGCAGCAAGCAGCTGCGCACCGGCCTGGCGCAGCTGGGCGAAGAAGGCGCCATCCAGGTTTTCCGCCCCGTTGCCGCCGGCGGCACGCAGCTGCTGGGTGCGGTGGGCCAACTGCAGTTCGAAGTCGTCGCGCACCGGCTCAAGACCGAATACGGCGTGCAGGCCCGCATGATGCCTTCGCGCTACACCATGGCCCGCTGGATCACGTCCGACGACCCCAAGGCGCTGCGCAAGTTCATGGATGCCAATGCCGCGCATATCGCCTATGATGTGGTGGATGCGCCGGCCTTCCTGATCGGCTCGCCTGCGCAACTGCGGGTGGCCGAAGAACTCTACCCGGACGTGCGATTCCATGCCATGCGCGAGCATGGCGGCCACGTTTTCGGAGCCAAGGCCTAGGGCCGGCGTCAAGCGGCCCGCCCCGGAGAAACTCGATGTCCTGGCGCCTACTGTTCTTGATCCTGTTGCTGGCCTTCGGTGCTTCAGCGCTGGGCGGCCTGCAGCTGGGCGACTGGCTGGTCGCCCATGCGCCGGTCGCCGCGCCCGTGCCGGGACAAGACGCCGCCGACCCCGACAAGGTCGTGCTCGATGCCGACGGCAAGCCCTTCGTCGCGCAGCCGCCCCAGCCGCTGGTCGACGGCACCCTGGGCGTGCCCTCCGCGCCCGGCGGCACCAGCTGGCAAGTGCCCACCGTCTCGCTATTCGAGACGGTCACGGACCCGGGCGTCAACATCGCGCGCGACAGCCTGTCTGCATCCGAGGTCATGCGGCTTTCCGAAGCGGGCGCCGCGCTTCCGCAAGGGCCGGCCGACGTCGTCACCGTGGATATCGCCCAACCCGGCGAGGGCAGCCGGCCACAGCCGCCCATGCCCGAACAGCCGCCGCTGCAGCCGCAATATCCCATTCCCGGCCAGCCTCCGTACATGGCCCAGGCCGCGCAAGGCGGGCAGGCGGTGGCGCCCCGCCCGGCCGCACCGGCGCAGGCACCGGCGCAACAGCAAGACTGGCTCGCCGCGCTGCGCAACGAACTGCAGCACTGCGCGACGCTCGGCTTTTTCCAACGGCCCAGCTGCGCCTGGAATGCGCGCAACAAGTACTGCGCGCCCAACCGGGCCTGGGGCAGTGTCGCCGAGTGCCCACGGCGCGCTTTCGACTAGGCTGGCGCCCGGTCCGGGCCGCCGCGCACCAATAGCGCCAACGGAAACGGCCCGCAAAAAGCGGGCCGTTTTTTGCTTCGGCTGGCGCCGGCAGGCGCGCCTCTGAGCCGCGCCGGCGCAGGCCTTACTCGTCGTCCATCTGGCTTTGCAGGTAGTTCTGCAGGCCGACCTTGTCGATCAGCTCGATCTGCGTCTCGAGCCAGTCGATATGTTCCTCGGTGTCGTCCAGGATGTCCTGGAACAGGTCGCGCGAGACGTAATCGCGCACCGTCTCGCAATGCGCGATCGCATCCTTGAGCGTGGCCTGCGCGCCTTGCTCGAGCTGCAGGTCGCAGGCCAGGATCTCGGGCACGTTCTCGCCGACCAGCAGCTTGTGCAGATCCTGCAGGTTGGGCAGTCCGTCCAGCATGAAGATGCGCTCGATCAGCCGGTCGGCATGCTTCATTTCGCCGATGGACTCGTCGTACTCATGCTTGCCCAACTTGTTCAACCCCCAATGGCGCAGCATGCGCGCATGCAGGAAGTACTGGTTGATGGCCGTCAGCTCGTTGGTTAGCTGCTTGTTCAGGTACTGGATGACAGTCTTGTCGCCTTTCATGGGGGTGCTCCGTAGTGTTGGGCCGCGCCGGCCGGAGGTCCGGGAAGGCGAGCGGCGCGGCCTGCCGCGCGCAAAGGCAAGGCGCGGGCGCGGCTCGATTCTAGGCAGACTACCATCGCATGCGCTGCGGTGGCTACCCCATGCCCGCATTTGATTAATGGCGCTCAAAGCGCAATGGCGAAGCGTCAGAAGAATGAGAATGAGTATGCGAGTCCGACTTCCCGCATCACGCCGTCAACGGCCATGCGCCTGGTCGCGCGACTGCCGGCCCGAAAATCCGCGGCAGAGCGGCGGCAAGGGATGGCCGCGGCGCGCATGAAAGACGCCGGCTGGGACGGAAACGCGAGGGAGGCAGGGTTGCCGGCCTGCAACAGTGCCGCGGGCAGGCCGCCGGATCAGGCCGCGCAGGCCACCACGGGTATCGGAAAGCCGTTGGCGGCCTCGGCCCCGGGCTGCGCCACCGTGCGCACTTCGCGGTCGGCCGCGCACCGGCCGCCCGGCAGATACTGCGTGGCAGTCTCCGCGCAGCAGCCGCAGCAGCTGGCCACACCCAGCTCGAATTGCAGGTCCGAAAGCGTCGCCGCGCCCGCTGCCACGGCGGCGCGGACTTGGCGTTCGGTCACTGCATTGCAGACACAAATGTACATGAGAATAATTATCGAAAATTATTCGCGCCATGGCAAGTGGGGTGCGGGGGCCGGGTAGAGCCGTTTCCTGCACGCCCCTCGACTAAATGGGACAATAGCGGTGCGCGACAGCGCACCCATTCCCTCAACGCACCCGTACCCTTAGGAGATGTATCGAGATGGGCGCCGACGCTCGTCCTTGGCTGATTCCCATCGCGACCATCTTCCTGCTGCAAACGTCTTCGTCCTTTCTGTGCCGGATCATCCCCATCATCTGGCCGGCATTGGCCATGGAGTTTGCCTGGGATGACAGCCAGATCGGCTACCTGACCGCGGCAAACAATTTCGGCGCGCTGTTCATCCTACTGACGGGGATTTCGCTGATGCGGCGCCTGGGCAGCATCCGGGCCCTGCAGGCGAGCCTGCTGGTCGGGTCCACGGCCGTTTGCCTGTTCTTCATGCCCGTGCTGTCCATCGTGCTACTGGGCTGCCTGCTGGTGGGCATCAGCCAGGGCGTGGCCTCGCCAGCCGGCAGCGAAGTGCTGCAGCGATTCAGTCCGCCGCAAAGCCGCAACCTGGTGTTTTCCGTCAAGCAGGCCGGCGTGCCGCTGGGCGGGGTGCTTGCCGGGCTGGTCATCCCGCCATTGGTTCTGCTGGCCGGCTGGCGCGGCGCGCTGGCTTGCGCCGGATTGCTGGTCGCGGCCGGCGTCTGGCTGACTTGGAAATGGCGCGACCAGATCGACGTGGCGCAGCCCCAGTCATCGAGAAAACACGCCGTACGCGAACATCGGGGCCTGCGCGCGGTGATCCTTCCGCTGAAATCCCTGTCCGAGCGCCCCGGGCTGCTGAAGATGTGCCTGGCCGGGCTGTTCCTGGCGGGCAACCAGGCTTGCTGGTTCGCCTTCATGGTTACCTACCTGATCGTCGCACTCGATTATTCGCTCAGCCTGGCCGGCGCCGTCTTCGCCGTCATGCAGGTGTGCGGCGCGTTCGGCCGCATCGCACTGGGCTGGATGGCCGACCATACGGGAAACGCCCGGCCCATCCTGTTCGCCTCGGCCGTGGTATCGACCATCGCCACCCTGCTGCTGGGCCTGAGCACGCCGGCCTGGCCGCTGTGGACGGTGGTCGCGCTGGCCGCGGCCGCCGGGTTCGGCGTCTCGGGCTGGAACGGGGTGCACTTCGCCGAGCTCGCCCGGCGCTCGGCGCCCGGGCGCATCACCGAAACCGCGGCCGGCTCCAGTATCCTGCTCAATACGGCGAACATGACGGCCCCGGGCATTTTCGCCATCATCGCCGGCATCAGCGGCCGGCTGGACTACTCGCTGTTCGTCATCGCGGGATTTAGCCTGGCCGCCGCCGTGCTGCTGGCCGGCATCGACCGGCCGGGCCGCGGCACGGCAAGCATCGGCTAAAAGCACGAAGCGCCGTCAGCGCAGCGCGGCCTGCGCCTTGCGCACGCTGGCCGGCGCGATGCGCAAGGCTTCGCGGTATTTGGCGACGGTGCGCCGGGCGATGACGATGCCGCGCTCGGCCAGCTGCTGCATCAGCTGGTTGTCCGAAAGCGGCGCCTCGGCGTTCTCGGCCGCGACCATTTCCCGTATCAATGCCTGCACGGCCGTGGCCGAAGCCGCGCCGCCGGCCTCGGTCGCCACGCCGGCGCCGAAAAACCGCTTGAGTTCGAGCGTGCCGAAGGGCGTGAGCATGAACTTTTGCGTGGTGGCGCGGGAAATGGTCGATTCGTGCAGGCCGAGCTCGCCGGCTATGTCCTTCAGGATCAGTGGACGCATGGCGGCAGGCCCGCGCGAGAAGAATTCCTGCTGGCGATCGACGATGGCCTGCGCCACGCGCAGGATGGTGTCGAAGCGCTGTTCGACGTTGCGTATCATCCAGCGCGCCTGCTGCAGCTGGGACTGCAAGGCCGTGTTGCCCGAGCCGCGCTGGCTGGCCAGCACCTGGGCATACAGGTTGTTGATGCGCAGGCGCGGCATCACGGCGGTGTTGAGCACGGCCTTCCACCCTTTGGGCGTCTTGCGCGCGATAACGTCGGGCACGGCATAGTCTGCGGCCGGCACGGTCCAGGCCCGGCCGGGACGGGGGTCCAGCCGCAGGATCAACGCGTGTGCGGCGCGCAGCACCGCGTCGTCGCACCCGATCGCCTCGCGCAGCCGGGCGGAATTGCCGGCGGCCAGCAAAGGCAAGTGGGAACAGAGGCGCCGCGCGGCGTCGAGCACGTGCGGATCGGCCGCCTCGGGCAGCCGCTGCAAATCTGGATGGCGCAGCTGCAGCAACAGGCATTCGGCGACGTCGCGCGCGCCGATGCCCGGCGGATCGAAGGATTGCAGCAGGCGCAGCGCCGCCTGCAGCTCATCGATGTCGGCCTCCAGCTCGGCAGGCAGCCAGCTGAGGATTTCTTCCAGCGGCGAGGCGAGAAAACCGTTTTCGTCCAGTTCGTCGATCAGCAGGGCGGCCAGGGCGGCATCACGCTTGCTGGCCCGCGTCATGGCCAACTGCTGGAGCAGGTGCTCGCGCAGCGACGCGGGCTGGGAGGCCTCGGGAAAGGCCGAGTCCTCATCGGGCAGCACGCCGGCCGAGCCCGGCATGACCTCGGCATAGTCGTCCCGCTCGGGCGCCTCGGCGGCGTCGGCGCCGGCTTCTGACGCGGCCAGCGCCGCATCCGGCTCGTCGCCGGCCTCGGCCGCGTCGTCCCTTTCGAGCAGGGGATTGTCGGCCAGCGCCTGCGACAACTCCGCCTCGAGCTCGAGCGTCGACAGCTGCAGCATCCGTATGGACTGCTGCAGCTGCGGCGTCAGCGCCAAGTGCTGACTTTGTCGAAGTTCGAGGGAAGCGCGGCTCATGGGTACAATATTTTGCATGATGACGCCGACACAGCCCGCGCATTTGCGCCGGGATAGCCGCCTGCTGGGCAAGGCCTTGCTCAACTTGGCCGCGCCGCGCCTGATCCTGCGCACCGTCGTCATCGTGGTTGCGATCATACTTTGGCTGCTCGCCTGCCGCTGGCTGCTGGGCTTTGGCGCGTCGGTGCGCTATGACGGGCTGATCTCGCTGGGCCAGCAAACGGTCGACTTCCTCGCACGCATCAACCCCTATCTCTGGTGGACCGCCGTGGTGGCGGCCACGCTGGCAGCCTTTTTCATCGTCCGCGCCTGGCTGCAGTCGGACGTCGCCGCCGGCCACGCCAAACCGGTCGATCCGGCGGTCTTGGGCGAGCTCGCTTCCGGGCTGTCGGCCGATTCCCTGGACGTGCTGCGCTGGGTCTGGCGCGACCGGGCCGAGCCGCTGACGGTCGGCGACCTGATCGCCACACGCCGCGAGATCGGCAGCGGCCGCGTGGGCAAACTGTACCTGGCCCGCGAACAGGAAACCATCCTGCGCGACACCCCGGCCCATGCATCGGCCGGTGCCGCCACGCGACTGGCCAGGCCGGCGGCCATCGAGCCGCGCCTGGGGCCGTCGGAATAGGTCCGCGCAGCGGCGTCCCCGCAATCTGCCCCCATTAATTTATCTGGGCGCCAGCGCGCCGCAATGGGCGCATGGGTAGCGCGATTCGCGCCCGCAGCGCCCCATGGTGCCTGGCCCGGCCGGCCTTCCCTAAGGTTTGTTCTTCTTGCGCCCCCGCGGGAAATGTGATTGACTTATGGCTTATGGCCGAGACTCACTTCCCCCTCGAGTTCGCATCCGGGAGCATTCGCCTTCCGGGCACCGGCCTGCGCGCGTCCTGCGCCGCCATCCTATCGCTAGGGCTACCGATCGGTTGCCGGGCCTAGGGCCCCGTGGCAGTCCGGCAGCCGTTCGCCACACGCATTTCCCCCTTTCTTTTCCGAATCCGCCAGGTCCCTTACGGGCAGCCTCCAGGCAACCGCCGGCAGGCCGTCCGCGGCGGCTTCACAGATGCCCGAGGTAACGATGCTCAGCAATCCTGCCAGCAAATACAAGCCTTTCGTCCCGTTTGCCAAGGACTTCAGCGAACGCACCTGGCCCAGCCGCCGGATCACCGCGCCGCCGATCTGGATGAGCACCGACCTGCGCGACGGCAACCAGGCCCTGATCGAGCCCATGAGCGTGGAGCGCAAGCTGCGCTTCTTCGAGCAGCTGATCAAGATCGGCTTCAAGGAAATAGAAGTCGGCTTCCCCTCGGCTTCGCAGACCGACTTCGACTTCGTGCGCAAGCTGATCGATGAAAACCGCATTCCGGACGATGTCACCATCATCGTCTTGACCCAGTCGCGCGAGGACCTCATCGCCCGCACCGTCGAGGCGGCCGCCGGCGCCAAGCGCGCCATGGTGCACCTGTACAACGCCTGTGCGCCGGCCTTCCGCCGCATCGTCTTCAACATGAGCCGCGAAGAGGTCAAGAACATCGCGGTCACCGGCACCAAGCTGGTCCAGAAATACATCGCCCAACACCCCGAGACGCAGTGGCTGTACGAATATTCGCCGGAAGTCTTCAGCACCACCGAGCCCGAATTCGCGCTGGAGGTATCCAACGCCGTAGCCGAAACCTGGGGTGCCACGCCGCAGAACAAGATGGTGCTCAACCTGCCGGCCACCATCGAAGCCACCACGCCCAACCTGTACGCCGACCAGATCGAATGGATGCATCGCAACCTGGCCCGGCGCGACAGCATCGTGCTGAGCGTGCATCCGCACAATGACCGCGGCACGGCCGTGGCGGCCGCCGAATTCGCGGTCATGGCCGGCGCCGACCGCATCGAAGGCTGCCTGTTCGGCAACGGCGAGCGCACCGGCAACGTCGACCTCGTCACGCTGGCGCTGAACCTGTACACCCAAGGCATCCACCCGGGCCTGGATTTCTCGGACATCGACGAGATCCGTCGCTGCGCCGAGTACTGCAACCAGCTGCCCGTACACCCGCGCCACCCGTACGCGGGCGACCTCGTGTTCACGGCCTTCTCGGGCTCGCACCAGGACGCGATCAAGAAGGGCTTCGCGCAACAAAAACCGGATGCCGTCTGGGAAGTGCCCTACCTGCCCATCGACCCGGCCGACCTGGGCCGCAGCTATGACGCGGTCATCCGCGTCAACAGCCAATCCGGCAAGGGCGGCGTGTCCTACCTGCTCGAGCATGAGCACGGCCTGGTACTGCCGCGCCGCCTGCAGATCGAGTTCAGCCGCGCCATCCAGCGCGTCACCGACGAGACCGGCCGCGAAGTCACCGCCGACGACGTCTACAGCATCTTCAGCAAGGAATACCTGGAGCAGCACTCACCCTGGAAGCTGATCCGCCACCGCATCGACGGCGATCCCGGCGCTGGTGAGGGCGAGCATTTCAGCATCGAAGCCGAGCTCGAGTACAACGGCGAGCGCCGCATCGTCCGCGGCAAGGGCGACGGCGCGATTTCGGCCTTCGTGGCCGCGCTGGACATCCCCGTGCGCGTGATGGACTACCACGAGCACGCCATCGGCACGGGCACCGACACGCGCGCGGCCTGCTACGTCGAAATGCGCGTGGGCGATTCACCGACCGGCTTCGGCGTAGGCGTGGACCGCGACATCGTCACCGCGTCCTTCCATGCGGTGCTCAGCGGCGTCAACCGCCACCTGGCCGCCCAGGCTGAGTCCGCCAAGAAGGCCGACGCCATCGCAGCCTAACGCGCGCCTGGCAGCGCATGCGACGGGCCGGCGTCCCGCAAGGGCGCCGGCCCTGTTTTTTGCCAGCTAGGCCTCAGCCCTAGTACGCGACGACCAGCCCTGCGACATCGACGGATACGCGCGGCCGGCCCAGGGCAAGCGCCACTTGCTGCGCGAATTCGCGCGCCAGCGCCGGGTCGGCCTTGAGCTTGTCGTAGCCGTAGGCGCCGGCGATGCCCAGGACCTTGTCCGCCAGCAGCACTTTGCCGCTGGGGCGCACGGGCTCACAGCCCAGGCGGTCCCAGGTTTCGTCCAGCCAGGCACGCGCGGCCGCGCCCTGCTCGGGCGCCGGCTCGGCCTGCACGGCGATGTCCAGCTCGCGGCCGGCATCGAAGCGGATGGTCAATTCGCAGCGCATAGGCCCCTTTACCAGGCGGAACCGACTTCCCAAACGACTTCCACGCCCTTGTCGCGGGCCCGGCGCATCATCTCCAGCAGCGGGTAGGCGCGCCGCTGCAGGCTGACGGGCTCGGAAATGGGATGGCGGGAACGATCGTCGTCGTCCTCGTCGTCGTCTTCCTGTGGCGGCGCCGCTTCCTTGATGGCACGCTCGATGCCGGCGATGGCCGCCGGCAGCTGCTCGACGGTGAAGACGCCGCGCTCCGGTGGGGATTCCATGGTCTTGCCCGCCGCCCTCAATAGCGGCACGGCGTGCTCGGACAACATCAAGACGTCCGCGGCCGCCTTGGAGCGAAAAGTGAGCAGCATCGTGGTTTCCTCCCTGGACAGAACCATACACTACCGCAAGGGCACCAACGTGCCAACCGGCACCATGGTGGGCGTGCCGATCCGCATCGCCCGCCATGCCTGACCGACTCGCCGCTGCCTGCCTGCTTTGCGCCGCCTGGGGCTGCGTCGCTGCCCAAGACTGCCCGCCCTCGCGGCTCGGCCAACCGTGCCCGGCGCCTGGCGCGGCCACCCTGGCCGGGGCAGAGCCGGCGCTAAACCTGGGCGCAGGCAATCCCACCCACATCGTCACTGGCAACAAGACGCGACGCGACACCGACATGCCGTCGCTGGCGACGGCGCCAGGCCTGGAGCTGGTGCGTCACTACAACGCGCAGGATCCGCGCGCCGGCCCGCTCGGCAAGGGCTGGACGCTGTCCTACGACACCCGGCTGTACTTGCGCGGCGGCATGGCGCAAGTGATCCAGGCCGACGGCAGCCGCATCGACCTGCCCCTGGAACAAGCGGCCCCGGCACAGGCGTGCACGCCGCGGACGCCAGCGCGCCCGAGTTGCGCCGGCGCGCGCCCTGCGCCGGACCGCGCCTGCAAGACGACACGCCTCGAGCAGGAAAGCCGGGCTGCCAACGCGACGCTGCCATGCGCGGCAGCAACGCCGCAAGCCGGCCGCCTCGTGCCGGCCGGCGACGGCTGGACGTGGCACTGGCCGGACGGGCGGCGCCTGGCTTTCGACACGCGGGGACGGCTTGCGCGCATCTCGCACCCGTCCGGCATTTCGGTGCGCATCGAGCGTGACGGCAGGCCGGGGCCGACCGAAGGTGAGATCCTGTCGGTGACCGACGAAACCGCCGGCATGGCGCTGCGCATGCATTACGAAACGGGCGCGCACGGCGCGCGCCTGGCCCACGTGGACACGCCGGCTGGCCGCTTCACCTATGACCATGACGTCGCGGACGGGGCATGGCGGCTGGTGGCGGCGCATCGGCCCGACGGCATGCAACGCCGTTACCTGCACGAGGCCTCCCTGCAAGGCGGTGCGCCCGCGCACGCCCTGACCGGCGTGCTGCTGCAGGACGCCAATGGGCGTGCCCTCCGCCTGGGCGCGTGGGGATACGATGCGCAGGGTCGCGTCATCCTGGCCACGGCGGGCGCTCCCGACGACGCGGCCAGCCGCATGACGCTGCAGTACCGGCTGCCTGCGCCCGGCCGCGACGGCCTGACCCGCATCGTCACGCGCGACGGGGTCACGCTGTTGCACACGGCCTCCGTCGCGGGACGATACGTGCTCAAGCGTGTCGAAGGGCCGGGCTGCCCCGGCTGCGCCGCGCCCGGTAGCAGCGCCGTGTACGACGCGCAGGGCCGCCTGGCCCGCGTCAACGGCCTGGTCATCGACCGCGACGGCACCGGGGAGATCGTCGCCGTGGCGCGCGAGGACGGTGGCTGGCCGGGCCTGCGGCTACGGTTCGGCGACGCGCCCGGGTGGTCCTTCCGCGACGGCGGCTGGCAGCGACGCGCCGATCCGTCAGGGCGTGCGCTCGTCCAGCGCGACGCCGGCGGCGACAGCCGCCATTACCAATACGATGCGCAGGGCCGGCCCACGGCCGTCCAGGCGCGTAGCGCCCGCCCGGATGCGCCGCCCATGACGCTGCGCGCGCAGTGGGAAGGCACGCGCATCGTCCGCGCCGAGCATCCGCACGAGATCGAAGACCGCCAATATGACGCGCAGGGCCGGTTGCGGATGCGACGCGTCGTGCGGCCACCCGGCGAAGACGGCATCCCTGGCCTGTCGTACCGGGAATATTTCGTACGCGACGCACGCGCGCGCGTAGTCCGGCACGAACTGCCAGAGGGAGGTGCGCTCGCCTACCATTGGGATGCCAGGCGGCTGGCGGGCGTCGACTGGATCGACGCGGCCGGACGCTCGCACACGCTGCTGCGCCGGCCCGCCGACGGCGGCCCGGGCTACGAACACGGCAACGGCCTGCGTACGGTGGGCTGGCTGCGTGCGGGCAAGCTGGCCGGCATCGCCGTGGCCGACCGCGGCGGCCAGCCGGTATTTGCCCAAACATTGGCCTACGACGAGCAAGGCCGCATCATCCGCGAAAGCCTGCTCGGCACGGGTGCGGACGGGGTGACCGCGTACGGATACGACGCGCAATCGCGGCTGGCGGTTTCCCTGCACCGGACGCGCACAGCCGGCCCACCGGAGGCAACGGCGACGCCTGCGCTGCGCCGCTTTTACGCCTGGCACGACGACGGCTCGGCGTTGCACGCCGCCCGGCCAAGGCGTGACGCTTCTGGCCTGCCCGTGCGCATCGGCCGGCACACCCTGCACTACGACGCCCTGCACCGCTTGCAAGCCGTCCGCGAAGACGGCCGGCTGCTGCAAAGCCAGCGCCATAATGCCTATGGCCAACGCATTTTCCGGCGCGACCGCGACGGGGACGTGCACTACCTGTATGCGGATGGAAAGCTGGCGGCCGAAGCGCGCACCGTCGGCCGCGTCATGGGCGTGACGCGCCGCTACGTCTATGCCGGATGGACGCCCGTGGCGATGATCGACTACGCGCAGCCGCAACCGCTGGATGGCCGGCTGCCCAAAGCGTCGGTCGACGCGCGCATCTATGCCATCCATACGGACGCCGTCGGCGCGCCCCGTGTGGTCACCGACGCCGACGCACGGGTGCGCTGGCGCGCCGACCTCGACCCCTTGGGGCGCGCGCACCGCCTGTCGGGCGAACTGGCGCTGGACCTGCGCCTGCCCGGCCAGGTGCATGACCCCGCCACGGGTTGGCACCACAACGGGATGCGCGTCTACGACCCCGCAGCCGGCCATTATCTGGAAGCCGACCCGCTCGGCCCGCTGCCGGGCAGCCAGGCCTACGGCTACGCCGCGCAGCAGCCCCGCCGGCACGTCGATCCGCTCGGCTTGTTGCTGTTCGCCTTCGACGGCACCGGCAACGACCCTGCTTCGATGACCAACGTCTGGCTGCTGGCCCAAGCCTATGCCGGCGGCACGATCCACTACCAACCCGGGCCGGCCGCGGACGGTTCCCCATGGGACGCCGCGACCGCCGGATCGGCGCCCTATATCCTGGCGCTGCAGTGGGAGCGGCTGCTGGCTGACCTGGCCGCCGCGCGATGGGCGGCAGGACCGGTGCCCATCGACCTGCTCGGCTATTCGCGGGGCGCGGCGCTGGCCAGGCATTTCGCCAACCAGATCGCCGACCAAGTGCGCAACGGCCGTTTTTGGACCCGTGATGCCCTGCTGGGCGTGGTTACCGCGTGCGTGGACCTGCGCTTCATGGGCCTGTTCGATACGGTGGCACAGTTCGGTATCCTCGGCAGTGGCAATGCCGCCTACGACTTCACCGTCTCGGACGCCTGGCATTGGGTGGCCCACGCCGTCGCGCTGCACGAGCTTCGCTGGCTGTTCCCCCTGGTCTCGTTGGAAGGCTCGCCGGGCGGCAACTTCGTCGAGGCCCCCTTCGTGGGCGCGCACGGCGACATCGGCGGCGGCTACCTGGCCGAAGCCGGCACGCCCGCCGGTGACAGCGGTGACCTCTCCGACGTGGCCCTGAACTGGATGCATTGGCAGGCGCGCACAGCGGGCGTGCCGTTGGAGGAGTTGCCGCCCGAGGCGCAGCGCGTGGACCAGCCAGTGCTGCACGATCCGCGCCCTGCCGGGCAGCGCAATGACGCCATGCTGCCAGGCGGCGACCGCCGCATCGACGACGCCTCGGGCGCCACGCTGGTCCGGCGCCAGCACAATCACCCGCGCTACGGCCAGCAGGCGCGCCAGGCCACCGAGTCCTTCATCGACCGCCTGCCGGGCTGGATGACGGCGGATCCAACCGCGGTCGGCGTCGTCGACATGCAGGCCTACCGGCAATGGCTGGCCCGCGAAGTCGGCTACAGACAGGCGCCGTAAGGCCGGGCGCCGCAGGCGAATCAGCTATTATCTGGGGCCTACGCCCCTCTCCAAACCCTTGCGTGCAGGCGTGTAGCGCAACGCGCGGCCTGCGGCTTTCCGTCCGAATTTTCATGCTCCCCGAGCAACAGCAACTTCTCGTTTCTCGTATCCAGGCAGCCGTCCAGGCGCTGCTGCCCGACGCCCAACCACAGGTGCTGCTCGAGCGGCCCAAGGTCGCGGCCCATGGCGATGCGGCGACCAACGTCGCCATGCAGCTGGCCAAGCCGGCGCGCCGCAACCCGCGCGAATTGGCGCAGGCCATCGCCGATGCGCTGCTGGCCGACGCGCAGGCGCGCACCGTGATCGACGCCGCCGAAGTCGCGGGGCCGGGCTTCATCAATTTCCGGCTGTCGCCGGCCGCGCACCAGGCCGTGCTCACGGTCATCGCCGAACAGGGCGATGCGTACGGGCGCGCGCCCCGCAACGGCCAGAAAATCATGGTCGAGTTCGTCTCGGCCAACCCCACCGGCCCGCTGCACGTCGGCCACGCCCGCCAGGCCGCGCTGGGCGACGCCATTTGCCGGCTGTACGACGCCAGCGGCTACGACGTCACCCGCGAGTTCTACTACAACGACGCCGGCAACCAGATCCACAACCTGGCGATCAGCGTACAGGCGCGCGCGCGCGGCATTTCGCCGGATTCGCCCGACTACCCGGCCGACGGCTACAAGGGCGATTACATCGCCGACATCGCCCGCGACTATCTGGCAGGCAAGACGGTGCAGGCCGCCGACGGCCAGGCCGTCACCGCCAGCGGCAACGTCGACGACCTGGAGGACATCCGCCGCTTCGCGGTGGCCTATCTGCGCCGCGAGCAGGACCTGGACCTGCAAGCCTTCGGCCTGGCGTTCGACAACTACTACCTGGAAAGCTCGCTCTATACCTCCGGCCGGGTCGAGGAGACCGTGCGGCGCCTGATCGCCTCGGGCCATACCTATGAGAGCGAAGGCGCGCTGTGGCTGCGCACGACGGCGCTGGGCACCGGCGACGACAAAGACCGGGTCATGCGCAAGTCCGACGGCAGCTATACCTACTTCGTGCCGGACGTCGCCTACCACGTCACCAAGTGGGAGCGCGGCTTTCACCGCGCCGTCAACATCCAGGGCAGCGACCACCACGGCACGGTCGCGCGCGTGCGCGCCGGCCTGCAGGCGCTGGATATCGGCATTCCGGCCGACTATCCCGCCTATGTGCTGCACAAGATGGTCAAGGTCATGCGCGGCGGCGAAGAGGTCAAGATCTCCAAGCGCGCGGGCAGCTACGTCACGATGCGCGACCTGATCGACTGGGTCGGCCGCGATGCGGTGCGCTTCTTCCTGATCCAGCGGCGCGCCGATACGGAGTTCGTGTTCGACATCGACCTGGCCCTGTCGCAGAGCGAGGAAAACCCGGTCTATTACGTGCAATACGCGCATGCGCGCATCTGCTCGGTGCTCGCGCAGCCCGGCGTGGACCAGCAGGCCGTGGCGCAGGCCGACGGGTCGCTGCTGACCGCGCCGACCGAGCTGGCGCTGATGCAGCGCCTGGCCGAGCTGCCGGCAGTGATCGGCCAGGCCGCGCGCGAGCTGGCGCCGCACCAGATCGCTTTCTGGCTGCGCGACTGCGCCTCGGACTTCCACGCCTGGTACAACGCCGAGCGCCTGCTGGTCGACGACGCATCGCTGCGCGCGGCGCGCCTGCGGCTGGCCGCAGCCACCCGCCAGGTACTGGCCAACGGGCTGGCGCTGCTGGGCGTGTCGGCGCCGCAACGGATGTAAGATCGTCGCATGGCCAAGCGCAAACGTTCTTCCAGCCAACGGCAAGGCGGCAGCACGCTGTACGGGCTGTTGGCCGGGCTGCTGATCGGACTGATGGTGGCCGCGGCCGTGGCTTTCTACGTCACCAAGGCGCCCATGCCCTTCGTCGACCGGGCCACCCGCGAGGCCGCCCAGCGGCCACTGCCCGATCCGCGCAACGCGCCGGACCCGAACCTCGCGCTGTACGGACGCGACGGTCCCGCAGGCACCCCGCCCAGCGGGCCCACCGCCACCTCGCCCGCCCCCTTGCCGGGCGTGACCCCTGCCCAACCGGATCCGTCCGGCGATGCGCTCGGCGCGCTGATCGCCACGCTGCCCCCGATGGACCAGACGCCGGCGACCGGCGCGCAAGAGCGCACCCGGCCGGCCGCCCCGCCACCGGCCGGCAATGCGTCCGGCGCCTCCGGTACCTACTATCTGCAGGCCGGCTCCTACCGGGTGCTCGAAGAGGCCGAAGCGCTGCGCGCGCGCATCCTGCTGCTGGGCATGCCGGTGGAAATCCAGCGCGCCGAAGTCAACGGCCTGCAGGTCAACCGCGTGCGGGTCGGCCCGTTCGCCCGCCTGGACGACATGAATCGCACCCGCGCCAGGCTGGCCCAGGAAAACATCGTCTCAACCGTCGTGCGGCAGTAGGGCGGCGCGCTACCCGGAACTCGGCCGCGCCCTGCCGGTCTGACCGCCTTTGACCAGGAAACCACCATGCTGCAACGCTTGCTGACCCGCCTGCTGGCGGCCGTTTCGATGGCCGCGGCGCTTGCCTTCGCGCCTGCGTATGCGCAAAACGCGCAGGGCTATGTCGAGCTCGACCCGGCGCAACCCGGCGACACGCCGGGCAAAATCGAGGTGCTGGAGTTCTTCTCGTACGGCTGCGGGCACTGCAACGCGCTGGAGCCGCTGCTGCAATCCTGGGCCAAGACCCTGCCCGAAGACGTGGTCGTGCAACAGGTGCCGGTCGGCTTCAACGCCGGCATGAAACCCATGCAGCAGCTGTATTACACGCTGGCCGCGCTCGGCCGCCTGGACCTGCACGAGAAGGTCTTCCGCGCCATCCACGAAGAACGCAAGCGGCTCTTCACCAAGGATGCCATCGTCGATTGGGCGGTCGACCAGGGCCTGGACCGCGCGCAATTCACGTCGACCTTCGATTCCTTCGGCGTGCAATCGAAGGTGACGCGCGCCAACCAGCTGATGCTGGCCTATCGCGTCGAGGGCACGCCCACGCTTGCCGTGGCCGGCCGCTACGTGACGTCGCCGACGCTGGCACGCGGCTACCAGGAAACCATCGACCAGGCCGACCGCCTGGTCAAGATGGTGCGCGACGGCGGCAAATAACGCGCCGGCCGGCGCCGCGTGGCCGCTGGCGCGCGCCTGCGGCACACCGGCACGCGTTTAGGCCGCCGCGCTGGCGGCGGCACGCTCCAGGGCCTGGGCCAGGTCGGCGATCAGGTCCTGCACCGCTTCCAATCCGACGTGCAGCCTCAGCACGGCCTGATCGGCCTTGTCCCAGTAGCCGTGTACCGACAGCGCATCGGGCGTCACCCACTGCACCAGGCTTTCGTAGCCGCCCCACGAAAACCCGATCTCGAACAGCTCCAGCGCGTCGGCCATCACCCGGCCGGCAGCCGGCGGCAGCTTGAGCTGTACCGCCAGCATGCCGTTGGATCCCGTGCAGTCGCGTTGCCACAAGGCATGGCCGGGGTCGGAGGGCAGGGCCGGGTGGTAGACGCGCGCGACCTCGGGCCGCTGCTCCAAGAAGCGGCAGACCTCCAGCGCGCTGCGCGCCTGGTGCGCCATCCTGATGGGCATGGTGCGCACGCCGCGCAACGCCAGCCAGGCATCGTCGGCGCTGACCGCATTGCCCATCGCATATTGCGTGACGTCCAGCTGCGCGGCCAGTTCGGCATCGTTGGTGACGACCGCGCCAAGCATCAGGTCGGAATGCCCGCCCACGTACTTGGTACCGGCGATGACGCTGACGTGCGCGCCGAGATCCAGCGGCCGATAGATGTAGCCCGACCCCCAGGTATTGTCGGCCACGACCACCAGGCCGCGGCGGCGCGCGGCCTGCGCGAGCGCCGGCAGGTCCAGCATCTGCAGCAGCAGCGAGCCCGGCGATTCGACGTAAAGCATGCGCGTATTGGGCCGCACCAGCGCGTCGATGTCGTCGCGGCCGGGCGAGAAATACGTCGCTTCGATGCCCAGCCGCTGCAACAGGGTGCGGTACAGGTTGCGCACCGGCCCATAGACGCAATCGGCGATCAACACGTGGTCGCCTGCACGCAGGAAGGCCAGCATGGTCAGCGTGATGCTGGCCAGGCCCGAAGGGGTCAGGAAAGCGCGCGTACCGTTTTCCAGCTGGGTGAAGACGTCCTCCAGTGCGCGGTGGGTGTCCATGCCCGAGCGGCCGTAGGTGATGGCGCGCTCGCCCGCAGCCTTGCGCCGCTGCGCGGTTTCGAGCGCATCGATGGAGGAAAACCGCACGGTGCTGGTGCGCACGGCAGGCAGGCCGACCGGCGCAGTGCCGGTGGCCGGGTCGAAGGGGGCGCTGCCGGTGTGCAGCAGGCGTGTGTCGAGATGATGCTTCACGCTGACGTCCTTGTTTGGCGAAACGGTGACACCGAGGATGCAGGCCTTCAGTGCTCGACCCAGGTCGCGGCCTGGTCGAGTGGCGCCCGGCTGGTGCGATAGCCGTTGGCCGGGTGCACCGGGTCGGCGTAGCCGAAGGATATCCCACAGACGATGCGCCTATCAGGGCCGATGTCCAGCAGGTCCCGCAGCAGCGGCGCGTACATGGCGAGCGCGGCTTGCGCGATGGTGGCCACGCCGTTGGCCTGCGCGGCAAGCATGAAGTTGGCCACGTACCCGCCGCAGTCGACCGCGCCGTACAAGCCCAGCGCCTCGTCGCAAGAAATGACTGCCACGTGCGGCGCACCGAAGAGGCGGAAGTTTTCGCGATGCTGGCGGTGGTAGGCCTGGCGATCGCCGCGCGCCACGCCGACGGCGTCATACAGCTGGAATCCGCATTCGCGCCGGCGCTGCAGGTAAACGCCGCGATACTCGCGCGGAAAGGCGAAGTCGGGCTCGGCCGCGCCGCCGGCATCGAAGCGCTCGAGCAGCGCCGCGCGCACGCGCTCGGTGCCCTGGCCGCAGGTTACGTGCACATGCCAGGGCTGGCAGTTGCTCCACGATGCGCCGCGCTGCGCAAGCAACAGGATGCGCTCGATGACCGGCCGCGGAACGGGGTCGGGCAGGAACGCCCGGCAGCTTCGCCGCTCCCGCAGCAGCGCCTCCAGGGCATGGTCGTTGCAACCACCGGCAGGCATCACGCTTGTCCTTCCTGTCCGATCTGCACCAGTGCCTGGCAGGCGCGCCTGACGTGGCGGCGCGCCGCGGCGCTGGCCGTGAGCATGCGGGCAAAGCCGTGGATCATGCCCTCGGCGCGCCAGTGCACGACGTGCACGCCCGCCTCTTGCAGCCGACGCGCGTAGGCATCGCCTTCGTCGCGCAGCAGGTCGATTTCCGCGGTGACCAGCACCGTCGGCGGCAGGCGCAGATCCGCCGGCCAAGTCAGCGGCAAGGCCGCCGATCCGGCCGCCTGCGCCACGCTTAGCTCGCCCAGCAACGCCTGCCAGAAATACTGCATGGCGGCGCGGGTCAGGCCTGGCCCCTCGCCCAGGGCATGCGCGCTTTCGCTGGCCAGATCCGGATCCACGCAGGGATAGAAGAGCAACATCCGGTCGACCCGGCCGGGCGCCTCCTCCCCGGCCCGCCGCGCGCAGCCCAGCGCCAGGTGGGCGCCGGCGCTGTCCCCGCCGAGCGCCATGGGCCGCTGCGGGTCGGCGCCCAGCTGCGCGGCGTGGCGCGCCAGCCAAGCGACGGCCTCCCACGTGTCCTCGTGCTGCGCCGGATACGGGCTCTCCGGCGCGCGGCGGTAATGGACGCTGGCCACCATGTAGCCGGTGCGTTCGGCAATCTCCGCGCACAGCGAATCGTGGGTGGCGATGCTGCCCGCCACCCAGCCGCCGCCGTGGAAATAGGCCATCAGCGGCGGGCGTTCCGGTGCGCGGGCCGAGCGATAGAGGCGCACGGGGATCTCGCGCCCCGGTGCCGCGACGTAGCAGTCGGTGCGCTGCATGCCGCGCAGCTTCAAGGGCGGCAGCCGCTGCGAGGACAGTTCGCTGATGAGCCGGCGCCGCTCGACCTCGGGCAAGTTCCACTGGCGGCTGGCGGCCTCGATGGTAGCCGTTTCGCTCAGTACCTGTTGCAGCGACGGATCGATTCGAGCTGACATGGGGTGGATGACTCCTTGCGACGGTGGCCCGGCCATCATAGCCGGGCCGACTGGCGCGTCGCCAGCCGGCGACGCCAGGCGGCGAGCGGCCCGTGCGGCACGGCGCGTGGGCCATGCTACAGTCGGCGGCGCCTTCGTTTGCGCATCCCGCCATGATTTCGCCCGATACCGCTGCGGCCTTTTTCGGCATCGCCGTCCTGCTCGCGCTCGCGCCGGGACCGGACAACGTGTTCGTCTTGCTGCAATCGGCCATGTGGGGCCGGCGCGCCGGGCTGACGGTGGTGATCGGGTTGTGCACCGGCTTGGTGGTGCACACGGCCGCGGTGGCGCTCGGACTGGCGGCGGCGCTGGCGGCCATGCCGGCCGCGCTGTCGGCACTCAAGCTCGCCGGCGCAGCCTATCTGCTATGGCTGGCCTGGCAGGCGCTGCGGGCGCCCGCGGGCAGCCTCCAGGGCAACGCGCCGCGCCTGGGGCTGGCGGCGCTGTACCGGCGCGGGGTCATCATGAGCACGACCAACCCCAAGCTGCTGCTGTTCTTCTTGGCTTTCCTGCCGCAGTTCGTTCAGCCCGGCCGCGGGCCCGCCTGGCTGCAGGTCGCGCAGCTGGGCGTGCTCTTCATGCTGGCGGCGCTGCTCATTTTCAGCACGATCGCGTTCTTTTCCGGACAGGCCGGCGCACTGCTGCGGCGCTCGCCCCGGGCCTGGCGGCTGCTGAACCAGGCCGCAGGCGTCGTCTTCGCCTTGCTCGCGCTGCGCCTACTGCTGGACTGATGCGGGCTCCGCTTAAGGCTCAAGCCGCGGCAAAGCGCACGATGCCGTCCTCGCCGGTGCAGCGGGTAAGCTTGCCCTCGAAGTACAAGGCGTGCAGGTGAGCCAGCGCTTCGCCCATGGCGAAGGTCATCTGGTGCAGGTCCAGCTTGCGCTTGAACATCATGGGCACGATGTCGGCCGTGCTTTTCGGCGTTGCGCAAGCCTGCAGCACCTCGTCCAGGCGCTCGGCATGGTGCGCGTGCTGCTGTGCGATGCGTTGGTGCAGGCCGCGGAAAGGCCGGCCGTGCGACGGCAGCACCAGGGTATCGGCGGGCAGGTCGGCAAAGCGCTGCAGCGACGACAGGTATAGCGGCAGGGGATTGCCCTCAGGCTCGTAGTCGAACACGCTGATGTTGGTGGAAATGCGTGGCAGCACCATGTCGCCGGAAATCAGCACCCCGGCTTGCGCGCAATACAGCGATGCATGTTCCGGCGCGTGGCCGTAGCCGACGATGACGCGCCAGCTGCGCCCGCCGATGGAAATTTCGTTGCCATCCATCATGCGCACGAAGCGCGCGGGCACGTTCGGGACCAGACCCGGGTAGTAGGTGGCGCGCGCCCGGATCTGCTCCTGCGCCGCCGGGTCGGTCAACCCATGCCGGGCGAAGTGCGCGACGGCCGCATCGCCGCCCGCGCCAGCGCCCGCGCCGGGGCCCAGCGACCAGAGCCGCGCGACGGTGTAGTCGGTCATGGTCATGTACAGGGGCGCGTCCCAACGGGCGCACAGCCAGTGCGCCAGGCCCACGTGGTCAGGGTGCATGTGGGTGACCACCACGCGAAGTACCGGCAGGCCTTCCATCACACCATCGAAGACCTGCTCCCACAGCGCCTTGACCTCGTCGCGCGAGACACCGCAGTCGACCACGGTCCACCCCGCCCTGCCGTCGACCTCGTCGCGCACCAGCCAGAGATTGATGTGGTCCAGCGCAAATGGCAGCGGCATGCGTATCCAGTGCACGCCCGGGGCGACCTCCAGCGCTTGTCCGGGGCCGGGCTGCTGCGTGTCCCACGGATACTCGAGCTCGTGCTCCAAGGGGTTCATTGCGGTGCTCCGATGCTTGACGGTGTCCTCCGGGCATCATAAGTTACGTTTACGTTAACTGCCAAACTCCTCATGTCCGCGCCGACCTGGACCATTTCCGAACTCGCGCAGGAGTTCGGCATCACCCCGCGCACGATCCGGTTTTACGAAGACCAGGGCATCGTCAGCCCGATGCGCTGCGGACGCCGCCGGGTCTATGCGGCGCGCGACCGCACGCGCCTGAAGCTCGCCCTGCGGGGCAAGCGGCTAGGCCTGCAGCTTTCCGAGATCCGCAGCCTGATAGACATGTACGACGGCCCGGGCACGACGCAGACCCAGCTACGCGAATACCTTGCCGTGCTGCAGCGCCATCGCGCGCAGCTCGAGCAGCAGCGCCGCGACATCGACGAGACGCTTGCGGAAATCGCCGAACAGGAAAAGACCTGCCGGGAACTGCTCGCCCAGGGCGGCTGACCGCCGCCGCGGCGCCGACCCCACCCCGGCGCGGCTGCCTTTTGCCCGCATTGTTTGCATCGCCTGCCTGACTCGCCCGCCCTTTTGCTTCCTGCCATGTACCTGCCTCGCCATTTCGCGCCCGCCGAAGCCGCCGACATGCACCGCCTGATGCGCGCCCACCCGTTGGCCTGCCTGGTCGTGCACGCCGGGGGACAGCTGCTGGCCAACCATATCCCCCTGTTGTGGGTGCCCGCCTCGGGTGCCACGGGCGTGCTGCGCGGGCACGTGGCGCGGGCCAATCCGCTATGGCGCGAACTGGACGCCGACGGCCTGCCAGCGTTGGCGGTATTCCAGGGACCGCAGGCGTATATTTCGCCTTCCTGGTATCCGGCCAAGCGCCAAACCGGCAAGGTGGTCCCCACGTGGAACTACGCCGTCGTCCATGCCCATGGGCGGCTGCGCGCCGTCGACGACGCGCGCTGGGTGCGCGACCTGGTGGCGGCGCTGACCGCCGAGCACGAGGGCCGGCAGCCAGCGCCCTGGGCGGTGGATGACGCCCCGGCCGACTACATCGACGCCATGGTCGCCGCGGTCGTCGGCATCGAAATGACCGTCGAGCGCCTCGAAGGCAAATTCAAGGCCAGCCAGAACCAGCCCGAGGCCAACCGCCAGGGGGTCGAGCAGGGCTTGCGCAAAGATCCCGCGACCGTGCCGATGGCCGACCTGGTGCGCGACGCCGTTCGGCGCAGCTAGCCAGGCCGCCTTGCGCCTGGCGGGGTGTCAGCGTTTGCGCTAATTTACGTTTACGTAAACGTAATCTATGCTTTACGGTCGCCAGCGTCCACATCGGCCGCCCGGCCGCCAGCCGGCTCCAGACCTGCGCGGCGCCCACCCACAAGGAGGCTTGCATGAATATCCCCGGACTGAGCTTCGATCTGGGCCAGGACATCGACATGCTGCGCGATGCGGTGCGTGAGTTTGCCCAGGCCGAGATCGCGCCGCGCGCGGCCGCGATCGACCGCGACGACCAGTTCCCCATGGACCTGTGGCGCAAGCTCGGCGAGCTCGGGCTGCTGGGCATCACCGTCCGGGAAGACTACGGCGGCACCAATATGGGCTACCTGGCCCACATGGTGGCGATGGAAGAGATTTCGCGCGCCAGCGCGTCGGTGGGCCTGTCCTACGGGGCGCACTCCAACCTGTGCGTCAACCAGATCCACCGCAACGGAACCGAGGCGCAAAAGCGCAAGTACCTGCCCGGCCTCGTGTCGGGCGAAAAAATCGGCGCCCTGGCCATGAGCGAACCCGGCGCGGGATCGGACGTGGTCAGCATGTCGCTGCGCGCCGACAAGCGCGGCGACCGCTACGTGCTCAACGGCACCAAGATGTGGATCACCAATGGGCCGGACGCCGACGTATTGGTGGTCTACGCCAAGACCGACCCTGAGGCCCGGCAGCGCGGCATTACCGCCTTCCTGGTCGAGAAGAGCTTTCCGGGCTTTTCGGTGGCGCAGAAGCTGGACAAGCTGGGCATGCGCGGCAGCCATACCGGGGAGCTGGTGTTCCAGGACTGCGAAGTACCGGAAGAAAACGTGCTGGGCGAGATCAACGGCGGGGTCAAGGTGCTGATGAGCGGCCTGGACTACGAGCGCGCCGTGCTGGCCGCCGGCCCGGTGGGCATCATGCAGGCCGTGATGGACTGCGTCGTGCCCTACATCCACGAGCGCAAGCAGTTCGGCCAGCCGATCGGCGAATTCCAGCTCATCCAGGGCAAGATCGCCGACATGTACACCGCCCTGCAGGCCTGCCGCGCCTACCTGTATGCCGTAGGCAAGAACCTGGACCGGCTGGGCGCCGGCCACGTGCGGCAGGTGCGCAAGGACTGCGCCGCGGTCATCCTGTATTGCGCCGAAAAGGCCACGTGGATGGCCGGCGAAGGCGTGCAAATATTGGGGGGCAACGGCTACATCAACGAGTACCCCACCGGCCGGCTGTGGCGCGACGCCAAGCTTTACGAAATCGGCGCCGGCACCAGCGAAATCCGCCGCATGCTGATCGGCCGGGAACTCTTCGGCGAAACCGCCTAGCCAGCGGCGCTACGATAGCGCCAGGCTGGACGGCCCGCCGTGCGCGGGCCCGCGGCCGCCCCATTCATCAGGAGTACGAATCATGTCTGATCCCGTCGTCATCGTTTCCGCCGCCCGCACCCCCATGGGCGGCATGCTGGGCAGCCTGTCCAGCCTGGCCGCGCACGAACTCGGCTCGGTGGCCATCAAGGCCGCGGTCGAACGCGCCGGCATCGAGCCCGGCCAGGTGCAGGAAGTCATCATGGGCAACGTCCTGCAGGCCGGCCAAGGACAGGCGCCGGCGCGCCAGGCCGCGCTGGGCGCGGGGCTGCCGCTGGGCGTGTCGTGCACCACCATCCACAAGGTCTGCGGCTCGGGCCTGAAGGCGGCGATGCTCGCGCACGACCTGCTCACCGTGGGCAGCGCCGACGTCATCGTGGCCGGCGGCCAGGAAAGCATGAGCAACGCGCCCTACCTGCTGCCCAAGGGCCGCCAGGGCTACCGCTACGGCCACGCCACGGTCTACGACCACATGGCGCTCGACGGCCTGGAAGACGCCTATGACCGCGGCAAGGCCATGGGCGTGTTCGCCGAGGATTGCGCCGCCAAGTACGGCTTTACGCGCGAGGAGCAGGACGCCTATGCGCTGGAATCGCTGCGCCGGGCCCGCGCCGCCACCGAGGACGGCAGCTTCAAGTGGGAGATCACCCCCGTGACGGTGGCGGGCCGCAAGGGCGAAACCGTGGTCGATACCGACGAAGCGCCGCAAAAGGCCATGCCAGAAAAAATCCCCACGCTCAAGCCCGCGTTCAAAAAGGACGGCACGGTGACCGCGGCCAATTCGTCGTCGATTTCGGACGGCGCCGCCGCCCTGGTCATGATGCGCGCCTCCACCGCCGAGAAGCTCGGCGTGCAGCCGCTGGCGCGCGTGGTCGCGCATGCCCAGCACGCCCAGGAACCTTCCTGGTTCACCACCGCGCCGGTCGGCGCGTTGCGCAACCTGTTTGCCAAGACTGGCTGGAAGGCCGAAGACGTAGACCTGTACGAGATCAACGAGGCCTTCGCGGTCGTGACCATGGCCGCCATGCGCGAGCACAACCTACCCCACGAAAAGGTCAACATCCACGGCGGCGCCACTGCGCTGGGTCATCCCATCGGCGCCTCGGGCGCGCGCCTGGTCGCCACGCTGCTGGGGGCGCTGCGCAAGACCGGTGGCAAGCGCGGCGTGGCCACGCTGTGCATCGGCGGCGGCGAAGCGGTGGCCATGGCGATAGAGATGCTGTGAGGCGGCCATGCCGGTGATCGCCTCGCGCATCAATCCCCGCTCGCAAGCGTTCGCCGACAATGCGCGGGCCATGCAGGCGCTGGTCGACGACCTGCGCGTGCAGCTGGCCCGGGCGGCGCAGGGCGGCAGCGAACAAGCGCGCGCCAAGCACGTCGCGCGCGGCAAGCTGCTGCCGCGCGAGCGCGTCGAGCGGCTGATCGACCCGGGCAGCCCCTTCCTGGAGCTGTCGCCGCTGGCCGCGCACGAGATGTATGACGACGAGGCGCCCGGCGCCGGGCTGATCACCGGCATCGGCCGCATCGCCGGACGGCCATGCGTGATCGTGTGCAACGACGCCACGGTCAAGGGCGGCAGCTATTACCCCATGACGGTGAAAAAGCATCTGCGCGCGCAGGAGATCGCCGCGCAGAACCGGCTGCCCTGCATCTACCTGGTGGATTCCGGCGGGGCCAACCTGCCGCGCCAGGACGAGGTCTTTCCTGACCGCGACCATTTCGGCCGCATCTTCTACAACCAGGCCAACATGTCGGCGCAGGGCATCGCCCAGATCGCCGTGGTCATGGGCTCGTGCACGGCCGGAGGGGCCTATGTGCCGGCCATGAGCGACGAGTCCATCATCGTGCGCAACCAGGGCACCATCTTCCTGGGTGGCCCGCCGCTGGTCAAGGCCGCCACCGGCGAAGAGGTTAGCGCCGAGGACCTGGGCGGCGGCGACGTGCACACGCGCCTGTCCGGGGTGGCCGACCACCTGGCGAGCAACGACCTGCACGCCCTGAAGCTCGCGCGCGATTGCGTGGCTCGCCTGAACCGCCCGGCGCGGCAGCCCGTGGACCTGGCCCCGGTCGAGCCGCCGCGTTACGACCCGCGCGAGATCGGCGGCATCATCCCCGCCGATACGCGCAAGCCCTACGATGTCCGCGAGGTCATCGCGCGCATCGTCGACGGCTCGCGGTTCGATGAGTTCAAGGCGCGCTTCGGCACCACGCTGGTCACGGGCTTTGCCCACATCCACGGCATGCCGGTGGGTATCGTCGCCAACAACGGCATCCTGTTTTCCGAATCGGCGCAGAAAGGCGCGCACTTCATCGAGCTGTGCGCCCAACGCAACATCCCGCTCGTCTTCTTGCAGAACATCACCGGCTTCATGGTCGGGCGCAAGTACGAAAACGAAGGCATTGCGCGCCATGGGGCGAAGATGGTCACGGCCGTGGCCACCGCCGCGGTGCCCAAGTTCACGGTCATCATCGGTGGGTCGTTCGGCGCGGGCAACTACGGCATGTGCGGCCGGGCGTTTTCGCCGCGGCTGCTGTTCATGTGGCCCAACGCGCGCATATCGGTGATGGGTGGCGAGCAGGCCGCCAGCGTGCTGGCCACGGTCCGGCGCGACGGCATCGAAGCGCGCGGCGGCAGCTGGCCGGCCGAGGAAGAAGAAGCCTTCAAGGGGCCGATACGCGCCCAGTACGAACACCAGGGGCATCCCTATTACGCCACGGCGCGGTTGTGGGACGACGGAATCATCGATCCGGCCGACACGCGGCGCGTGCTGGCGCTGGGGCTGGCTGCCGCGCTCGAGGCGCCGGCCGGGCAGACGCGTTTCGGCGTGTTCCGCATGTAGGAAGGGCGGCTTTCATGTTCGACACTTTGCTCATCGCCAACCGCGGGGAAATCGCCTGCCGCATCGCGGCAACCGCGCGACGCATGGGACTGCGCACGGTCGCCGTCTATTCCGACGCGGACGCCCAGGCCGCGCACGTGGCCGCCTGCGACCAGGCCATCCGCATCGGCGAGGCCGAACCGCGCGCAAGTTACCTGCGTGGCGACGCCATCCTGGCGGCCGCGCGGGCCGCAGGCGCCCAGGCCATCCACCCGGGGTATGGCTTCCTGTCCGAGAACGCCGACTTCGCGCGCGCCTGCGCCGAGGCCGGCATCGTTTTCGTCGGCCCGCCCGTGCAGGCGATCGCCGCCATGGGCGACAAGGCGGCGGCCAAGGCCCTGATGGCGCAGGCCGGCGTGCCGCTGGTGCCCGGCTACCATGGCGAGGACCAGGATCCTGCGCGCCTTGCGCGCGAGGCCGATGCGATCGGCTACCCGGTGCTGATCAAGGCCAGCGCTGGCGGCGGCGGCAAAGGCATGCGCGTCGTGCAGTCGCCCTCGGAGTTCGTGGACGCCTTGCAGTCCTGCAAGCGCGAGGCGGCCGCCAGCTTCGGCGACGATCGCGTGCTGATCGAGCGCTACCTGCAGCGCCCCCGCCACATCGAAATCCAGGTCTTTGCCGACGCACACGGCAATTGCATCCACCTGTTCGAGCGTGACTGTTCGGTGCAGCGCCGGCACCAGAAGGTGATCGAGGAAGCGCCCGCGCCTGGCATGACCGCCGAACGCCGCCAGGCCATGGGCCAGGCCGCGGTGGCCGCCGCGCGCGCCGTTTCCTACGTGGGCGCGGGCACGGTGGAGTTCATCGTCGAGCCCGACGGCCGCTTCTACTTCATGGAGATGAACACGCGGCTGCAGGTCGAGCATCCGGTCACGGAAATGATCACCGGGCTGGACCTGGTCGAATGGCAGCTTCGCGTGGCCGCCGGCGAGCCGCTGCCCCTGCCGCAGGATGCGCTGCGCATAGCCGGCCACGCGATCGAAGCCCGCATCTATGCTGAAAACCCCGACAGCGGATTTTTGCCCTCGACCGGCACGCTGGCCTATCTGGGACTGCCCGCGCACACCGCCTTTGCCAATGGCGACGTGCGCATAGATGGCGGGGTGCGCGCCGGCGACACGATATCGCCGCACTACGACCCGATGATCGCCAAGCTCATCGTGCGCGGCGCCGACCGCGATGAGGCCCGCGCGCGCATGCTGCAGGCGCTGGCGCAAACCCATGTCGCGGGCGTGCATACCAATGCGGCGTTCCTGGCGCGGCTGATGCGCGACGAGGCCTTTGCAACCGCCGACCTGGACACCGGGCTGATCGACAGGCGGCGCGACTCGCTATTGCCGTCACCCGGGCCGGCAGCGCCCGAGACACTGGCCCTGGCCGCCGCAGGCGTGCTGGCGCAGGAAGACGCCGACGAACAGGCGCTACGCCCGCCGGCGCAATCGCCCTGGAATGTGCGCGACGGCTGGCGCGTAGGCGGCAGCTACCGACGCGAGCTGGATTTCCTGGACCACGACACCCCGCGCAGCGCGGTGTTGGCGCGTTGCGGCGAACACTGGACGCTGGATGCCGGGTCGGGCCCACAGCCCTTCGCCTGGCAGGCTGAGCCGGCCGGCACGGGCGGGCGTGCCTGGCGCGTCTCGCTGGCCCTGGACGGACGGCGCATAAGAGGCACGGTGGTGCTGCACGACGAACACGTCCACGTCCATGCCGACGGCGGCCATGCCGTGCTGCGCCTGCATGACCCGCTTGCGCATTCGGCAGACGAGGACGTCGGCCACGAAGGCGACCTGGCCGCCCCCATGCCGGGCAAGATCATCGCCATCGCGGTGCAGCCCGGCCAGACGGTCTCGCGCGGCCAGCCGCTGCTGGTCATGGAAGCCATGAAGATGGAGCACACCATCGCCGCGCCGACAGACGGCGTGGTCGACGAGGTGTTCTACGCCGTCGGCGACCAGGTGGCCGAGGGCGCGGCGCTGGTATCGCTGCAGCCGAAGGCAGCCGGCTGATCCGGCGCGACCGCGGCCGCGCGCGCAAGCCTTGCCGGGCCGGGGCCGCGCCGCGTGGCGGACAGGGCCCCCGGGTCCAGGCCGCGCGCAGGCTAGCGGCGCTGCTGCGCCACGGCTTGGTCGAGCATCTCGAGCATGCGCTCGACTTCCTGCTGCGTGACGTTGAGCGCCGGCATGAAGCGCAGCAGGTTGGGGCGCGGCGCGTTGAGCAGCAAGCCTTCGGGCGAGAGCGCGCGGGCGCGCTCGACGATGGCCGGGGCGTCATCACGGTCGAGCACCAGCGCTCGCAAGAGGCCACGGCCGCGCTCGCCCTTCATGCCCCATTTGCCGGCGAGCGACAGCAGCCCTTCGGAGAGCTGGGCCGCGCGCGCCTGCACCGACTCCAAAAAGCCCGGCGCGGTCAGCGCATCGAATACGGCCACGCCCACCGCGGCCATCAAGGGATTGCCGTTGTAGGTGCCGCCTTGCTCGCCATGGGCGAAGACGCTGGCAGACTCACGCGCCAGCAGCGCGGCCAGCGGCACGCCGGCGCCTATGCCTTTGCCCAGGGTCATGATGTCGGGCTCGATGCCAGCCTGCTGGTAGGCAAACAGCGTGCCGGTGCGTCCCATGCCGGTCTGCACTTCGTCGACGATGAGCAATAGCCCCTGCTCGCGGGTCAGCTCGCGCAGCGCGCGCAGGAAATCTTCCTCTGCCGGCACGACCCCAGCCTCGCCTTGCACGGGCTCGAGCATGACCGCGACCGTGCGGTCGTCGATCAGCGCCCGCACCGAATCCAGGTCGTTGAGCCGCGCCTTGGGAAATCCGTCGACCTGCGGCGCGAACATGGTGTCCCAGCCGGGCTTGCCCGACGCCGACATGGTGGCAAGCGTGCGGCCATGAAAGCCGTGCTCGAAGGTAATGATCTTGTACGCGCCGTCGCGGTGCACGCGGCCGTACTTCCGGGCCAGCTTGATCGCGCCCTCGTTGGCCTCGGCGCCACTGTTGGCGAAGAACACGCGGTCAAAGCACGAAGCGCCGGTCAGCCGCTGCGCCAGCTCGATCGAAGGCAGGTTGTAGAAGGCGGGCGACGGATTGACGAGCAAGGCGCCCTGCTGGGCGAGCGCGCGCGTGACCGGCTCCGGGCAGTGGCCCAGGCAGTTGACCGCCCAGCCCTGGACGAAGTCCAGGTATCGCTTGCCGGCATGGTCCTCCAGCCACGAACCTTGGCCTCGCACGAAGGCGAGGTCCGGGCGCTGGGTGATTTCCATGAGGGCTTGGACGTTCAACTGGCTGAATTCCATGACGGTACCTGATAGCGGGAAGTAAGCGCCGGCGGCGCAATTTGCGAAGTATGCCCAAAAATCCGCCGCGCGCGGACGCGCCGTGATACCGCCGTGACCGGATCCGGATTCACCGGCCGCTGGCGCGCACGCTGCCGGATCCTGTCTAATACACGCCGGACGGCGCCTTGCCTTTTGTCCCGGCGCATCAACCCATCCTGCCCATGCCTTCATCCAACACCGCTCTGGCCCAACGCGTGCTCGATTGGGCCGACGCGCTGGCCGAACATACCGACGAACCCGGCCGGCTGACCTGTGCCTACCTGACCCCGGCGCATCGCGCGACGGCCGACCGGCTGCACGAATGGATGCTCGCCTGCGGCTTTGATTCGGTGCGCCGCGATGCGGTCGGCAACGTCATCGGGCGCTACGACGCGGCGCCCGGCGCAGTCGCGCCCGCGCTGGTGGCCACTGGCAGCCATTACGACACGGTGCGCAACGGCGGCCGCTATGACGGCAGGCTGGGCATCCTCGCGCCCATGGCAGTCGTGGCTGGCCTGCACGCCGAAGGGCGCCGGCTGGCCTTCGACCTGGAAGTCGTCGGCTTCGCCGAAGAGGAAGGCCTGCGCTTTGGCGGCTCGTTCATGGGGTCGTCGGCCTACGCCGGCTGCTACGACACCGCAATGCTCGACCTGCGCGACCGCGACGGGGTCATCCTGCGCCAGGCCATGCTCGAGGCGGGCCTCGATCCCGCCCGCATCCCGCAGGCCGCGGTCGATGCCAGGCGGCTGCGCCATTACTTCGAGATCCATATCGAGCAAGGCCCGGTGCTACTCGAGCGCGGCCTGGCCCTGGGCGTGGTCACCGGCATCGCGGGCTGCGTGCGCAGGCACCTGGTGCTGGAAGGTCAGGCCGGCCACGCCGGCACCACCCCCATGGACATGCGCCGCGATGCGGCGGCAGCCGCCGCCGAGATCGTGCTGGCCGTCGAAAGGCGCTGCAGTGGCGTGCCGGGACTGGTCGGCACCGTCGGCATGCTGGAAGTACCTGGCGGCTCGGTCAATGTGATCCCCGGCCGCTGCGAGCTGTCGCTGGATGTGCGCGCCGGCGAAGACGCCGTGCGCGACGCGGCGCTGGTGGACCTGGAGCGCGAGATCGCCGCGATCTGCGAGCGCCGCCGCGTCGCCTGGCGCCTGGAAGAAGTCATGCGGGCCGCAGCCGTGCCGTGCAGCGAAGACGGCCGGCGCCGCTGGCGCGACGCCCTGCAGGTGCTGGGCCACGAGCCCTTCGAACTGCCGTCGGGCGCCGGCCACGACGCCATGGTCATGGCCCGCGTCGCGCCGATCAGCATGCTGTTCGTACGCTGCGGCAACGGCGGCGTCAGCCACAACCCGGCCGAGACGATCACCGCCGAAGACGTGGAGGCGGCATTGTCGGCCGCCCGCCGCTTCCTGGAAGACCTCGACCAGTCGGCCTGAGCACGGGCGGCAGCGGCGCCTTCCGGCACTTGGCCGCCTAGCCGCGCAGCAGCTCGGCCAGCGTCAGCGCCACGACTTGCGTGGCGCGGTGAAGGTCGGCCAGCCGCAGGTTCTCGTCGGAGTTGTGGCCACGCGCCTCCATGAGCGTACGCGGCCCAGCGCCGTACAGCACCGTGGGAATGCCGCGGCTGGCGTAATGGCGCGCATCCGTGTAGAGCGGCACGCCGTGCTCAGGGATGTCCGCGGCGAAGATGCGTCGCGCATGGCGGCGCAGCGCATCGACCAACCGGCCAGCGCCCGGCAGCCGCACCAGCGGCTCGGCGCGCATGATACGGCGCACGTCCACGGTGATGCCGGGCCGCCCGCCCACCGCCGCCTGCACGACGGCGCGCAACTGGCCTTCGACGTCGTCGCCGGCTTCCTCGGGAATGATGCGCCGATCCACGCGCAGGGTGACGAGGTCGGGCACGACGTTGGTGTTGATGCCGCCGCGGATCAGGCCGACGGTCAGCGTGGGCGACTCGATGCCAGGCACGGCCGAGCGGCGACGCGCCAACTCATCGCGATGGGCGTACAGCGCCTGCAGCATCGCGGTCGCGGCCTCCAGTGCATCGACGCCCGTATGCGGCATGGCCGCGTGCGCCTGGCTGCCGCGCACCGTGATCTCCGCATGCAGGCAGCCGTTGTGCGCCGTGGTGACCGCGTACGAAAAGCCTGCCGAGATCGCGTAGTCGGGACGTGACAGGCCCTGCTCCAGCAGCCAGGCGGGCCCGAGCTCGCCCCCGGCCTCCTCGTCATAGGTCAGGTGCAGCTCGACCGTGCCATTGAGCGGCGCGCCACGGCGCGCCGCCTCGCGCAGCGCCAGCAGTGCCCATACATACGTGGCGAAGTCCGACTTCGACACCGCCACGCCGCGCCCGTACATGACCGGGCCGTGGCGGGGATCGTCCTCGACCTGCCCGCCGTAGGGGTCGGTACGCCAGCCGAGCCCCGGCGGGACCACGTCGCCGTGCGCGTTCAGGGCCACGGTTGGCCCGCTGCTGCCGAACGGCAGCCGCACCAACAGGTTGGTTACCGATTCCATGCCACAGGCGCGCACGCGCTCGCCGGGCACGGCGTGGGCCTGTACCGGCAAGTCCAGCGCGGCCAGCAGCGCCGCGGTGCGCTGCGCATGCGGCAGGCAATCGCCGGGCGGATTATCGGAAGGCACGCGGACCAGTTCACGCAGGAAATCGACCTGCGGCGCGCGCTGCGCGGCAAGGAAATCCAGCAGCAGGGCATCGATATCGGCAACGGACATGGGGGTGTTTCCTGGAAAACGACAACGTGGATATAAATTTTGTATGCAATTTCTGTGCCCGATTTTTTCGGTAGACTGGCGACGTCGTCCGCTGCCAGCCTCGCCATGCCCGAAACGACCGCCCGCCCCCCGTCTGACAACAGCGCCGAACACATCGCCCAGGACATCGCAGCCGCCATCGTGGCACGCCGGCTGCCGCCGGGCACGCGCCTGCGCGAAGAGGCGCTGGCACGCGCCTACGGCGTGAGCCGGACCAAGATCCGCGCCGCGCTGCTGATGCTGGCCAAGGACAAGCTCATCCGCACCGTGCCCGACAAAGGGGCCTTCGTGGCCAAGCCCGATGCCCATGAAGCGCGCGAGATTTTCGCCGTGCGCCGCATCCTGGAGGCGGCGCTCGCCCGGGAGTTCGTCGCCCGCGCCCGGCCTGCCGACTACCGGCGCATCGACCGGCACTTGAAGCAGGAGCGCAAGGCAGTTGCCGGCGCCGACGTGCAATGGCGCAACAAGCTGCTGGGCGACTTCCACATCCTGCTGGCCGAGACGGTGGGCAACTCGGTGCTAACCGAAACACTGCGCGAGTTATCCGCGCGCAGCGCCATCATCACCGCGCTCTACCAGTCGCGCCAGGACGCGGCCTGCTCCTCCGACGAGCACCACGCCTTCATCGAGGCCGCCCGGGCGGGCGACGCCGACCGAGCGTGCGCGATCATGCTCGAACACCTGGAACACGTGGAAAAAGGGCTGGACTTCTCCGAATCGGGCAAGGGTCCGGACACCGACTTGGTGGGCGCGCTGCTGGCCTGAACGCGCCTGCGGGTCGCCGGCAAGCGCCCCTTTGCGGTGCGTCGCGCACCGGTTGCGCCCACCATCCTCCCCAAGACAGTGCACGCCAGGCGTGCGCCGCCTGGCCTGACCCGCTGCGCCGTGCACGCGCCGGGCATCGGCGCGGGTGATGACATGGCACGCTTGTTGCTTCAGGTTGGGCAAGCGTTTTGTATACGAAGTTCGTGTGCAACGTTCCCTTTTCGCGACTGCCCAGGAGTCCTGACATGAACTACCGGAGCTTGCTTGCCTCGTTCGCCGCCGCGGCCGTCCTGGCCGGGGCACCCGCCGCCCGTGCCGACGCCCTGGCCGACATCGAACGTGCCGGCGTCGTCAAGATTGCCGTGCCGCAAGACTTTCCGCCTTTCGGATCGGTCGGCCCCGACCTGAAGCCCGTGGGCTACGACATCGACACTGCCCGGCTGATCGCCGATCGCCTGGGGGTGAAGCTCGAACTGGTGCCCGTGACCAGCGCCAACCGCATTCCCTACCTGCAAACCGGCAAGGTCGACCTGGTCATTTCCAGCCTGGGCAAAAACCCCGAGCGGGAAAAGGCCATAGATTTTTCCGTGGCCTATGCCCCCTTCTACAACGGCGTGTTCGGGCCGGCCGACGTAGCCGTCTCCAGCGCGGCCGACCTGGCGGGCAAGACCGTCGGCGTGACCCGCGGATCGGTCGAAGACATCGAGCTGTCCAAAATCGCGCCCGCCTCGGCCGACATCAAGCGCTACGAGGACAACAACGGCACCATCACCGCCTTCCTGTCGGGGCAGGTACAGCTGGTGGCCACCGGCAACGTCGTCGCCGCCGCCATCCTCGCGCGCAACCCGGCCAAGAAGCCCGAGACGAAATTCCTGATCAAGAACTCGCCTTGCTACGTCGGCCTGAACAAGAATGAGCCGGCGCTGCTGGACAAAGTCAACGCCATCCTCACCGAGGCCAAGCGCGATGGCGCGCTGTCGGCGATTTCGCAGAAGTGGCTGGGCGCGGCCCTGCCGGCAGACCTGTAGGCTTGCGCACCGGTCGCGGCTGCCTGCCACCATGGCCTACGAATTCGATTTCGCGGCGGTCTTCGACTACACGCCCGTGCTGGTCAGGGGCGTGTGGGTCACCGTCGAATTGATCGCCTTTGGGGCGACGATGGGCATGGCCGTCGGCATCGGCTGCGCGTGGGCGCGCACGCAAGGCCCGTGCTGGCTGCGCCCGCCGGTGGTCGCCTACATCGAGCTGATACGAAACACGCCTTTCCTGGTCCAGCTTTTTTTCATCTTTTTCGGCCTGCCGTCGCTAGGCCTGAAGCTGTCGGAAATGCAGGCTGCCTGCCTGGCCATGGCGGTGAACCTGGGCGCGTACAGCGCCGAGATCGTGCGCGCCGGCGTGCAGGCCACGCCGCTCGGGCAGTTCGAGGCCGGTGCCAGCCTGGCGATGACACCGCTGCAGGTGTTCCGCCATGTCGTGCTGCGGCCCGCGCTGCAGCGCATTTGGCCGGCGCTGTCTTCGCAGATCGTGATCGTCATGCTGGGCTCGGCGGTTTGTTCGCAGATCGCCGCGCAGGAGCTGACCTTCGCGGCCAACTTCATCCAGTCGCGCAACTTCCGCGCGTTCGAAGTCTATTTCGTGGCCACCGCGGTCTACCTGCTGCTGGCCGTCCTGCTGCGCCAGCTGCTGCGCTGGCTCGGCCACTGGCTGTTCGCGCGCGCAAGATGATCGAGTTCTCGACCTGGGACATCCTGCGCAACCTGCTGCTGGCGGCGCGTTGGACAGTGGTGCTGTCGCTGGCTGCATTCGCCGGCGGTGCCGTCGTCGGTGCGGCCGTGCTGTTCCTGCGTACCTCGCGCCTGCCTTGGCTGCGCCGCGCGGCATGGGCGTACATCGAACTGTTCCAGTGCACGCCGCTGCTGATGCAGCTGTTTTTGGCCTTCTTTGGCCTGGCACTGCTGGGCGTGGAGGTGCCGGCATGGGCCGCCGCTGGCGCGGCGCTGGTGCTGTGGACGGGGGCTTTCTTGGCCGAGATCTGGCGCGGCTGCGTCGAAGCCGTGCCGCGCGGCCAATGGGAAGCCTCGTCCAGCCTGGCCATGGACTACGTGCAACAGATGCGCTACGTAATCCTGCCGCAGGCATTGCGCATCGCGATCGCGCCGACCGTGGGGTTTTCGGTGCAAGTCATCAAAGGCACGGCGCTGACTTCCATCATCGGCTTCGTCGAGCTGTCCAAGGCCAGCACCATGATCACCAACGCCACCTTCGAACCCTTTACGGTGTATGCCTTGACGGCATTGCTTTATTTCGCGCTGTGCTGGCCGCTGTCGGCGGCCAGCCGGCACCTGGAAAGGAAGATCCATGCCCCTGATCGCCATTGAGGATGTACGCAAGCGTTACGGCGACAACGAAGTGCTCAAGGGCATTACGCTGCGCGTCGAGCCGGGCGAGGTCATCGCCATCATCGGCAAGAGCGGATCCGGCAAGAGCACGCTGCTGCGCTGCATCAACGGGCTGGAAACGCCCGACAGCGGCTCGATCATGGTCGCCGACGCGCACGTCGCGAACGATCCATTACGCCTGCGCGCACTGCGCCGCAGGGTAGGCATGGTGTTCCAGCAGTTCAACCTGTTTCCGCACCTGAGCGCCGGACGCAACGTCATGCTCGCGCCCATGGTCGTCAAAAAAACGCCTGAGCGCGAAGCGGCCGACCTGGCACGCGTCATGCTCGCGCGGGTGGGGCTGGCCGACAAGTTCGACGCGCTGCCCGACCAGCTCTCGGGCGGCCAGCAACAGCGGGTGGCGATCGCACGCGCGCTGGCCATGCAGCCCATCGCGCTGCTGTGCGACGAAATCACCTCCGCGTTGGATCCGGAGCTGGTCGCCGAAGTGCTCGCCGTCGTGCGCGAGCTCGCCGCCGACGGCATGACGCTGCTCATGGTCACGCACGAAATGCGTTTTGCGCGCGAGGTCTGCGACCGCGTGGTGTTCATGCACCAAGGCCGCGTGCACGAGATCGGTCCGCCCGGTGAAGTGTTCGATCACCCCCGCACGCCGGAATTGCGCCAGTTCCTCGGCATGGCAGGCTGACCCTGCCTGGGCAGCACCACGCGTATCTGCGCGCATCGTCACGGGTTCTTGCGCGTATCGCCGCCGCTACGAGCGTAATCTTCGCCGCTTGCCAGGCCGCATCGCGGCCGGCGCGTTGCTGCGCATGTCGGCCCGGGTCTCCGCGCGGCCCGGGCGTGGATGAGGCGCCTATTCGCGACAGCGTTTTTGCGCCCTGGAATAAGGGCCGGAAGGGGCGGCGGGCAGGTTGCCCAAGGTTGCAAAACGGCGTACAGTAAGTAAACGTTTTCCTCACTTGCTGCATCGCGCAGCTCACGAGAAAAACGGGCTTTCTGCGCCGAAAATGTTCGATATTCTGGTCTATCTGTTCGAGAACTATTACACGCCGCAGGCTTGCCCTTCTGCGGACGTGTTGGCCCGACGTCTCGCCGCCGCCGGCTTCGAACACGAGGACATCGACGACGCGCTGGGCTGGCTCTACGGGCTGGCCGAAACGACCGAGCGCTGCGTGGACCTCGCCCACACGCCCAGCACCGGCGCCCGCATCTACACCGCCGAAGAATACAACCGGCTGGGCAGCGAAGCGATCGGTTTCATTGCCTTCCTAGAAGCCTCGGGCGTGCTGCCCGCCGCATTGCGCGAAATCGTCATCGATCGCGCGCTGGCCACCAGCGAATCGCCCATCTCGCTGTCCAAGCTCAAGATCATCGTCCTGATGGTGCTCTGGAGCCAGGAAGCCGAGATCGACAATCTCGTCCTGGAAGAGCTGCTCGAAGACGGCGGCGCCCGTCAACTGCATTGATTCGCATGCCAGCGCCGGTCGCACCGGCACGACGCCGGCCGCCGACCGGTGGGCCTCATCGTCCCCATTGCCCGCCGTGCCCTACGTAGGACGATTCGCCCCCAGCCCCAGCGGGCCGCTGCACGCGGGATCGCTGGTCGCCGCCATGGCCAGCCTGCTGGACGCCCGCGCCCACGGCGGGCGCTGGCTGTTGCGCATGGAAGACATCGATGCGCCGCGCATGGTCGAAGGCGCCGCGCAACGCATCCAGGCGCAGCTCAGGGACCTGGGCATGCATTGGGACGGCGAAGTCATGTGGCAGTCGCGGCGCGAGGACGCCTACCTCACCGCCTTGCGGCGGTTGCAGGATCGCGGCCTGGTCTACCCCTGCGGCTGCACCCGGCGCGAGATCGCCGATTCCGTCGTGCGGCGCTACGGCGCGCTGCCCGACGGCGAACGTCCCTACCCGGGCACCTGCCGCGGTGGCCTGCCGCCCGGGCGTGCGCCGCGCGCCTTGCGGCTGCGCGTGCCCGAAGGCGTGGAACGGTTCGAAGACCGCTGGCTGGGCCCACAGGAGCAGGACGTCGCGCGGGCGGTAGGGGATTTCGTGCTGCGCCGCGCCGACGGGCTGTGGGCCTACCAGCTGGCCGTCGTGGTGGATGACGCCGCCCAAGGCGTGACCGACGTCGTGCGCGGCGCCGACCTGCTGGGGTCGACCGCCCGGCAGCGGGTGTTGGCCCGGCTGCTGGACCTGCCGCTGCCGCGCGTCATGCACGTCCCCTTGGTCACCGATGCGTCCGGCCTGAAGCTGTCCAAGCAAAACGGCGCGCCCGCCTTGGACACGAGCCGGCCCATGGATTGCCTGGACCAGGCCTGGCGCAACCTGGGCTTTGCGCCGCTGGCGGCCGACACGCCCGAAGCTTTCTGGCCCGCGGCCACGGCGCAATGGGCGCGCCGCTTCGGCATCACCGCCCCCTGACCGCTACAGCGGCTGGCGATCCGCATCTAGCAGGCCGGCCAGCAAGGCATGGCCGCGATCGTCGACGCGCAACAACCCGTAGCGGGCGCGGGCATAGTGCTGCGCCTGCCCTTCCGGAAAGAAAAAGGCATCCGGCGCCACGCGCAAGCCGGTGCGGCCGCGCCGATACCGCAGCGCCGCCTCGCCGGCGTCGAGCGGCCCGGGCTCGGCCTGTATCCGCACCAGGCGCGCGACCCCCTGGGCATCGGCCTTGACGACGACGTAGCCGCGCGCTGGCGCCGTCGGATCCTGCGCCGCTTCGCGCGCCACGGCAAAATCCAGCGCCATATAGTCGCCCTGCATGAGCGCGCGTGGATCCACGGGTGCCAGGGCCAGCACCACGGGCTTGCCGTGCGCCAGCAGCCTTTCGTGGCCGGCGATGACGGCGTTGGCCGCCCCCAGCGACAGCGCCAGGCTGGCCAAGGCGGCCGCCGGGCGTCGCCAGCCGGATCGGCCGGCCGGAGGCTTGTCCGCAGGCGCCTGCCGGCGCGTACGCAGCGCCGCTAAATACAACAAGCCGACGGCCACGCCGGTCGCGCACAGCCACATCCCCTTGTCCAGCAGCGGCACCTGCTGCTGGTAGTAATAGCGGGCAAGATAGACCGCCAAAGACAGCGCCCCGAATTCACCCAGGCGCCGGCTGCCGCAGGCCTGCCCCAGCAGCGGCCACATCAACGCCACGGCCGCGCCCGGCGCAGGCAGCCACAGCAAGGCAAGCGCCAGCAAGGCCGCGGGCAGCCCCAGGCGCAACGCGGCCGGCTGCGTCACGCCCCCGCGCGAGTGCAGGATCCAGGCGGCCACGGCGGCCGGCAGGCAAGCGACGGCGGCCAGGGCAAGCGCCGATGCCGGCGCGCCCGCCAACCAAGCGGGCCAACGATCCAGGGGCACGCCATGCGCGAGCCAGGCCAGGCCCTGGGCGGCCGCGGCACAGGACCAGGCCAGCGGCCGGGCCGCCCCGGCCCGGCCGCCGGATAGCGCGAAGAGCGTGGCGGCCAGGCCGGCCAGCGCGGCCAGCAGCCACAGGCGCAACCCGGTCTGGCCATCGCCGGCCAACCGCCCCAGGGCGTGCCAGGCATCGCCGCCGGCCAGGCCATGCACCGCACCACCCATAGCCAGCGCCATGGCCAACCCGCAGCCCAGGCGCAACGCCCAGACGGGCGCCAGCGCGTAAAGGAGCGCCGCCAGCGCCAGCCAACCCGCCCAGGCGGCCACCCCCGAGGGCACCGCCTCGGCCAGACCGTAGCCGGCCAGCGCCAAACCGGCCAAGCCTGCCGCCGCCGCAGCCTGGCGCAGGAAGGCCCCTTGCCCGGCGCACGCGGCCCAAGCCGCCCCTGCCATCAGGCAGGCGCCCGCGACCAACGCCCCGCCGGGACCGTCGACCACGTCGGCGGCTACCAGAAACACCAGCAGCAGCAAGGTCGCCACCCAAGCGCCGGCCGCCAGCAAGGCGCGCGCGTACCAGGGCTCGCCGTCCGTGGGCGGGCCTGACGAAGCGGGTGCGCCATCCGCGCGGGAGCGCCCCGCCGCGCGGGCGATCCATCGCGCCGCCCAGGCCGATGCCGCCACGAGCAGCACGGCCAACGCCAGCGCCGCGCCGTCACCCAGCGCGTCGAACAGCCATTGCCCGGCCAGGCGGGCCGCCACGGCGATCGCCGCCAACGCCGCCATGGCCAGGATGACGGGGTCGAACCGGCGCCGCCGGTACGCCGCCCACGCCCCGGCGGCCACGGCCAACCACACGGCCAACACGGCGATGGCCCCGGCATCCAGGCGGCCCAACACGAAGGAGGCCGCCGGCGCGCCCAGCATCAGGGCCGCCAGCAGGCGCGGGCCACCGCGCCCGGCAATCCCCCGGCGCGCCGCCAGCCCTTCCCAGGCGGCGAGCAAGCCCGCGTTGGCCAGCCCCATCACGCCGCCGGCAGCCCTACCCGTGTCGAGCACACCGTCGAATCCGGCATCGTGCACGCCCAGCCAGAGGGCGGCATTGAAGACCAATGCCCACAGCATCCAGGTCAAGGCGCCGCCGCCGGCCGCCGCCCACGCCAGCAGCAGCGCCGCCCACCCGGCGAACAGTTGCCAAGCGTCGGCGCCGGTCTGGTAAGTTTGGCCGACCAAGGCAAGCAGCGCCCCCAACACGAGGCCGGCTGCCGCGGCCAGGGCGTCGCGCACCACCTCCCCGCGTCCGCCATCGCGCGGTGACCGGCCGCAGAACGCCGCGGCCACCGACAGCGCGGCGAGCATGGCCTGGACGAGTGCGAAACGCTGCCATTTGTCCATGCCCGGCCAGTTGGCGGCGACCAGGCAAACCACGCCCGCGCCCAGCAGCACGGCCGCCAACGCGACGGCCGCGCGCGCAAGAAAGGCCCGCCAACCGTCGTAAGATGGAAAAAGGCGGCGCGGGGCGTCAACTTGCACGGCCTGAAACTCCCCTCTTATCATCCGCGCTAACTCGCGGCGGACCCGCCGCCACTGGAAACGCATGAACAAAACGCTGATTATTGCCGAGAAGCCGTCGGTCGCCCTGGACATTTCGCGGGCGCTGGGGGGGTTCGTCCGCGAAGGAGATTATTTCGAGAGCGACCGCTACGTCTTGGCGTCCAGCATCGGCCACCTGCTTGGACTGGTCGCGCCCAATGACCCGGTCAAGGGCAAGTGGAGCTTTGCGCACCTGCCGGTGATCCCGCCGGCCTTCGAACTGGGCCCGACCGACAAGAAAGCTGCCGAGCGGCTCAAGCTGCTGGTGCGCCTGCTCAAGCGCAAGGACGTCGACAGCGTAATCAACGCCTGCGACGCCGGTCGGGAAGGCGAGCTCATTTTCCGCTACATCATCCAGTACGCCGGGGTCAACAAGCCGATCAAGCGCCTGTGGCTGCAGTCGATGACGCAGCAGGCCATCCGCGAAGCCTTCCAGAACCTGCGCGACGACGCGCAGATGAAGCCCCTGGAGTCGGCCGCCCGCTCGCGCGCCGAGGCCGATTGGCTGGTAGGCATCAACGGCACCCGCGCCATGACGGCCTTCAACAGCAAGGACGGCGGCTTTTTCAAGACGCCCGTCGGCCGGGTGCAGACGCCGACCCTGGCCATCGTGCACGAGCGCGAAGAGCGCATCCGGCACTTCGTCTCGCGCGACTACTGGGAGGTGCGCGCCAGCTTCGTGGCCGCCGCCGGGCTGTACGAGGGCAGGTGGTTCGATCCGGACTTCCGCAGGGACGAGCGCGACCCCGAAAAGCGCGAATCGCGACTGTGGTCGCAAGCCGCCGCGCAAAGCGTGGTCGCCGCCTGCCGCGGCCAGCCGGGGCAGGTCAGTGAGGAATCCAAACCGTCGACCCAGTTGTCGCCGGCCCTGTTCGACCTGACCTCGCTGCAGCGCGAGGCCAACTCCCGCTTCGGCTTTTCGGCCAAGGCCACCCTCGCCCTGGCGCAAAGCCTGTACGAGCGGCACAAGGTGTTGACCTACCCCCGTACCGACTCGCGCTACCTGCCGGAAGACTATATCAATACAGTGCGCCAGACGATGCAGGGGTTGGCCGAGGCGCGCGCCGGCGTAGTCGTGCCGCTGGCCGGCTTCGCCCAGCGCATCGTCGAGCGGGACTGGGTCAAGCCCAACCGCCGTATCTTCGACAACAAGAAGGTGTCGGACCACTTCGCCATCATCCCGACCCTGCAGATCCCGCGCGAGTTGAGCGAAGCCGAGGCCAAGCTGTATGACCTGGTGCTCAAGCGCTTCCTGGCGGTGTTCTTCCCGGCGGCGGAGTACCGGGTCACGACCCGCATCACCGAAGTCAACGGTCACCACTTCAAGACCGAGGGCAAGGTACTGGTCGCGCCCGGCTGGCTGGAAATCTACGGCCGCGAAGCCCAAGGCGACGACGCCAACCTGGTACCGGTGGCCGAAGGCGAGGCCGTGCGCACCGAGGACGTCGACATCGTCGCACAGGCAACCAAGCCACCGCCCCGCTACACGGAAGCCACGCTGCTGTCGGCCATGGAAGGCGCGGGCAAGCTCGTCGAGGACGAAGAGTTGCGCGAGGCCATGTCCGAGCGCGGGCTGGGCACGCCCGCCACGCGCGCGGCCATCATCGAAGGGCTGCTCAGCGACGGCTACCTGCGCCGCGAGGGACGCGAGCTCATCCCGACGGCCAAGACGCGCCAGCTGATGACGCTGCTGCACGGCCTGGACGTCACCGAGCTGACCTCGCCTGAGCTGACCGGCGAATGGGAGCACAAGCTCAAGCAGATCGAGCAAGGGGCGCTGGCGCGCGACGCCTTCATGCGCGAAATCGCGCAGATGACCCAGATCATCGTCAAGCGGGCCAAGGAATATGACCGCGACACGGTGCCTGGCGACTACGTCACCCTGTCCACTCCCTGCCCGAAATGCGGCGGCGTCGTCAAGGAAAACTACCGGCGCTATGCCTGCACGCAGTGCGACTTTTCCATCGGCAAGCACCCGGGCGGCCGCACCTTCGAGCCACAGGAGGTCGAAGAGCTGTTGGCCAAGCGCGAGCTGGGTCCGCTGTCGGGGTTCGTCAGCAAAATGGGCCGGCCCTTTGCCGCCATCCTGCGCATCGACGACGAGTACAAGCTGCAGTTCGACTTCGGCCAGAACGATGACGAGCCCGACGAACCCGTGGACTTTTCCGGCCATACGCCGGTAGGCCCCTGCCCCAAGTGCAGCGGGCGGGTGTTCGAATACGGCATGAGCTACGTCTGCGAAAACGCAGTCAGCGCGGCCAAGACCTGCGACTTCCGCTCCGGCAAGGTGATCCTGCAGCAGGAAGTCTCGCGCGAGCAGATGGAGAAACTGCTTGCCGAGGGCCGCACCGACCTGCTCGACGGCTTCGTCTCCAGCCGCACCAACCGGAAGTTCAAGGCGTTTTTGGTGCGACAGCCCGACGGCAAGATCGGCTTCGAATTCGAGCCGCGCGGCGAAAAGCCCGGGCGCAAGACCGCTGCCAAGACGGCAGCCAAAACGGCCGCGAAGACGGCGGCCAAATCTGCCACCAAGACGGCATCGAAGACGGCAGCCAAGAAAACCGCCGCGAAAACCGCCAGAAAGACCGCGGCCAAGGCCGGCTAGCGCCACGGGCCGCGACCGCCGCGGTATTGCCCAGGCACGTTTCCCCCACCTAGACAGGACGTACCATGCAACTGGAATTGGGCGGCAAGGCCGCCATCGTCACCGGAGGCAGCCGCGGCATCGGCGCGGCCATCGCCGCGCAGCTCGTGCGCGAAGGCGCCAGCATCTGCCTGGTCGCGAGCGACCCGGCCCGGCTCGAACGCGCGGCCGCCACCCTGCGCCAGGCCGGCGAGGGCAAGGTCGTCCATTGCGCGGTCGACTTGCGCGACCCTGCGGCCGCGGCCCAGGTCGTCGAGGCCGCTCTCCGGGAGCTGGGCCGGCTGGACATCCTGGTCAACTGCGCCGGTGCCACCAAGCGGGGCGATTTCTTCGCGCTGTCCGACGCCGACTGGATGGACGGCTTCGCGCTGAAGTTTCACGGCGCGGTGCGGCTGACGCGCCAGGCCTGGCCGCACCTGCGCGAGGCCGGCGGCGCGGTCCTGAACATCATCGGCGTGGGCGGGCGCACGCCGGCGCCAGACTTCACCATCGGCGGCGCGGTCAACGCCGCCTTCATGCATTTCACCAAGGCGATGGCGGCCATCGGCCAGGCCGACGGCGTGCGCGTCAACGCCATCAACCCGGGCCGCATCGAAACCGACCGGCTGGCCTACAACATCGAGCGCCTGGCCGCCTCGCGCGGCATATCGACCGCCGAGGCCACGGCCGAGCTGTTGCGCGCCAGCGGCATACGGCGCTTTGGCACGCCCGAGGAAATCGCGGCCGTGGCCGCCTTCATGGTGTCGCCCCGCGCCGCCTATATGCAGGGCACGCTGGTCGACGTCGACGGCGGCGAGACCCGCGGCCTGTAAGGCTTGGCACGAGGCAGGCACCCGCACGGGCCGGTGCACGCGCCGGCGCCGCTATTCCGGACGGATGCCGGCCTGCTCGATGATGGCGCGGTTGTTGTCCGACTCGTTGCGCACCAGCTCGGCGAATTCGGCCGGACTGCCGCCCAGCGGGCTGTTGCCGCTGTCGGCAAGCCGCTTTTGGAAGTCGGGCCGGGCGAGCACCGCGTTGATTTCCTTGTTCAAGCGCTGCACCACGTCATCGGGCGTGCCCCCGGGGGCGAAGATGCCGAACACCGACATCAGGTTGGCCTTGGGATAGCCCGCCTCGGCGAAGGTGGGCACATCCGGCAGCGCGTCCACGCGCTTGGGCGCGCCCACCGCCAGCGGACGCAGCTTGCCCGCGCGGATGTGCTCGGTGAGCGCCGGCCCAAGGTTGGTCGTCAGCAGCTCGAACTGGCCGGCCAGCGCGTCATTCTGCTGCTGGCCGCCGCCCTTGTAGGGGATATGGGTGATATCCACGCCGGCGCCGCGCTTGAACTGTTCCAACGTGATGTGGCCGACGCTGGCCACGCCGGAAGTCGACCAGCGCAACGCCCCTGGCTGCGCCTTGGCCTGCGCGATCGCGTCAGCAAGTGTCTTGCCTGGGAAGGCCGGCGTGCCCAGCAGCGCCACCGGCGAATACATCACGCCTACCACGGGAACGATGGCTCCCGGCGCGCTATAGCTCACTTGGCGCAGGTGCGGCGTCAGCGTCAGCGGGCTGATCGCAGAAAAACCCACCGTATAGCCATCGGGCGCTGCCTTGGAGACGGCTTCCATGCCCACGGAGCCGGCCGCGCCAGCACGGTTTTCGACGATGACCGGCACGCCCAGCGGCCCGGTCAGCTCGTCGGCCAGCGCGCGCGCGACGATGTCGCTGACCCCGCCCGGCGGATACGCGACGATCAGGCGCAGCGGCTGCGCGGGCCACGGCTGGGCGGCGGCCGCCACGGCAGGCGCGCACAGCGCAGCGCAAGCGGCGGCCATGCCTGCGAAACGGCGGATCGATGTGAGGAAAGGATTCATGGTCGTGTCGGGGAAGTCGTGATGGACAGGAAGCCCGTTCGGCGATGCGCGCCCGGGACCCGCGTCGCGCCTGCCAGCGACGCGACGGCTTGCCAGTGATGCTGCCCGCGCGATCGGGCATGGCCCGCGGCCGCAACGGATGGCGCATTATGTCGTCGCCGCATGTGCCGGCGCAAGGCACGCGGCCGATATAATGCGACGCAACACGGCGCGCGCATGGCGCGCCGAGCCTGATGGGCAGCCATGAGCATCCACACCGAAGTCAAACGCATCACCGTGCCGCAGATCACGGCCTGCAAGGGCCAGCGCAAGATCGTGGCATTGACGGCATACACGAGCTCGATCGCCAGGGTCATCGACGAGCACCTGGATCTGATCCTGACCGGCGATTCCACGGCCATGGTGGGCTATGGCCTGCCGGATACATTGACGATCACCGTCGAACAGTTGACCGAGCATGCCGCGGCGGTGGTGCGCGCCACGCGCCGCGCCTGCGTCGTGGTCGACATGCCTTTCGGCAGCTACCAGGAATCGCCCGCCCAGGCGTTTCGCAACGCGGCCTACATGGTCTCGCGCAGCGGCGCCGCGGCGGTCAAGGTGGAAGGCGGCGCGGCGCTGGCCGATACCGTGCGCTTTTTGGTCGACCGCGGGATTCCCGTGTTGGCGCACGTCGGCCTGATGCCGCAGTACGTCAACACCATGGGGGGTTTTCGCGCCCAGGGCATGGACGAAGCCTCGGCCGAACGCATCGTCGCCGACGCGCGCGCGCACGAGCAGGCCGGCGCCTTCGCCATCGTGCTCGAAGGGCTTGCCGAGCCCGTCGCGGCGCGCATCACCGCCGAATTGTCCATCCCCACCATCGGCATCGGCGCCTCGCCTGCCTGCGACGGCCAGATCCTGGTGACCGAAGACATCTTGGGATTGACGCCACGCGCGCCGCGTTTCGCCAAGCGCTACGCCAACCTGTCCGAAGTCATCGGCCAGGCCGTGCAGCGCTATGCCGACGAGGTGCGCAACGGCGCCTTCCCCGAGCCCATGCACTGCTTCGGCACCGCCAAGGCGCCCCGCCCATGAGCCGCGAAGCATCCAAGAAGGCCGCCAATGCGGCAGCGCCGGTCTGGCACGTCGTGCGGCGCTCCAAGGTGCACGGCACCGGTGTATTCGCCGCGCGCAACATCCCGGCCGGCACGCGCATCCTGGAATACGGCGGCAAGCGGATCAGCCCCGAGGAGGCCGACCGCCGCCACCCGGCCAACCCGGACGATCCCTTCCACACCTTTTTCTTCGCGCTCAGCTCCGGACGCATCATCGACGGCGGCGACCAAGGCAACGACGCGCGCTGGATCAACCATAGCTGCGAGCCCAACTGCGAGGCGCAGGAGGGCCGCCATGGCAAGCGCGTCTACATCGTAGCCCTGCGCGACATCAAGCGCGGCGAGGAACTGAACTACGACTACGGCCTGGTCATCGACGGCAGGATCACCCGCAAGCTCAAGGAGCAGTACAAGTGCCTGTGCGGCTCGGCCAAATGCCGGGGAACGATGCTGGCCCTGCCGCCCAAGAAGAAAAAGACAAAGGACAAGGCCGCCAAGGCCGGCTAGCTGCGCGGCTGCGGTGCGCGTTCGCCGCCGCTCGTGCTACGGTTTGGCCGGCAGCCTTGGCCGGCCTTTGGATTTGCACCGTCCAGTCATGAAAAAGCAAAGCGCAGATTCCCCTCTCGAAACCCTGTCGGTACGCGTCACCGGCAAAGTGCAGGGCGTGGGCTACCGCGCCTCGGCAGTGCGCCAGGCGCACATGCTCGGCATAGGCGGTTGGGTGCGCAACGCATCCGACGGCTCGGTCGAGGCGCTGCTGCAGGGCAGCCCTGACGCCATCGACCGCATGCTGCAGTGGATGCGCCAGGGGCCGCCCGCCGCACGCGTGACCGACGTCCTGCACGAGACGATCCGCGACGAACGGCGCTACGACCGGTTCGAGCAGCATTGACGCGGCAGGGCGGCCGGGCTGGCGCCGCGGCCATGCAAAGCGCCCATGCCACGGATCACGCCTTGAGGTGATAGCCGGTACGGAAGATCCACCAGATCGCACCCATGCACAGCGCCAGGAAAACCACCGTCATGCCCAGGCTGATGCCGACATTGATGTCGGCCATGCCGTAGAAGCTCCAGCGAAATCCGCTGACCAGGTACACCACCGGGTTGAACAGCGTCACTTGCTGCCAGAAAGGCGGCAGCATGTTGATGGAATAGAAGCTGCCGCCCAGGAAGGTCAGCGGCGTGATGATCATCATGGGCACGATTTGCAGTTTTTCGAAGCCGGTCGCCCAGATGCCCAGCACGAAGCCGAACATGCTGAAGGTCACGGCCGTCAGCAACAAGAACCCCGCCATCCAGAACGGGTGCTCGATGTGGAAGGGGATGAACACGCGCGCGGTCGCCAGGATGATGAGCCCCAGCACCACCGACTTGGTGGCCGCCGCCCCGACGTAGCCGATGACGATCTCGACCCAGGAAACCGGCGCGGACAGGACTTCGTAGATCGTGCCGGCATACTTGGGCATGTAGATGCCGAACGAGGCGTTGGAGATGCTTTCGGTCATCAACGAAAGCATCAGCAGCCCGGGGATGATAAAGGCCCCGTATGCCACGCCGTCGATCTCGCCCACGCGCGAGCCGATGGCTGAACCGAAGACGACGAAGTACAGCGAGGTCGATATCACCGGCGAGGCAATACTCTGCACCAGGGTGCGCAGCGTGCGCGCCAGCTCGAAACGGTAGATTGCGCGAATGGCGTGGAAATTCATGGCTGGCCCCTGACCAGGCTAACGAAGATTTCCTCCAGCGAGCTCTGGCTGGAGTGCAGGTCCTTGAACTCTATGCCGCGCGCCTGCAGGCTGCGCAGCAGTTCGGCGATGCCGGTGTCGTGCGACTGCGCGTCGAAGGTATAGACGATCTCGGTGCCATCGGCCGACAGTTCCAGCTTGTAGGCGTCCAATCCCGGCGGCACCGCCGACAGCGGCTGCTGCAGGGACAGCGTCAGCTGCTTTTTGCCGAGCTTGCGCATCAGCGTGCGCTTGTCTTCGACCAGAACGATCTCGCCGTGGTTGATGATGCCGATCCGGTCGGCCATCTCCTCGGCTTCCTCGATATAGTGGGTAGTCAGGATGATGGTCACGCCCCGCTCCCGCAGTCCGCGCACCATTTCCCACATGTCGCGGCGCAACTCCACGTCCACGCCGGCAGTCGGCTCGTCCAGGAACAGGATTTCGGGCTCGTGCGACAGCGCCTTGGCAATCAGCACGCGCCGCTTCATGCCGCCGGACAGCGCCATCACCTTGGTGTCCCTTTTGTCCCAAAGCGACAGCGTACGCAGGACGTTCTCGATGTGGGCCGGATCGGGTGGCAGCCCGAACAGGCCGCGGCTGAAGGTGACCGTAGCCCGCACGGTTTCGAACATGTCGGTGAACAGTTCCTGCGGGACCAAGCCGATCTTGCGCCGCGCCGCGCGATAGTCGCGCACCACGTCGTGGCCGGCGGCGAGCACCGTGCCTTCGCTGGGCGTGACCAACCCGCAAATGATGCTGATCAAGGTCGTCTTGCCCGCGCCGTTAGGCCCGAGCAGGGCGAAGATCTCGCCCTTGCGGATGTCCAGGTTGACGCCCTTGAGCGCCTGGAAGCCGCTGGCGTAGGTTTTCTTGAGGTTTCTTACTGAAATGACTGGCTGCACGCGCCCTCCTTGTGCGGCTTGGCGCCGCGCGCGGGTTTGCGCGCCGGCGCGCCCGCGGCGCTCTTGGCGCGGCGGGCATCCGGGCATAAGCATAGACGCGGGCGGCCCTGGCGCCGCAAATAGCCCCTTGGCGACGGGGTAAATCGCCGGTCGGCCACGCGGGCCTACACTAGCGCCTTTGCCCATGCCCGTCTCCCCGCACGCCAGCCAGCGATGGAACAGACCGAACTGAACGACGGCACCGCCGACCGCTTTTTGCTCGATGCGCCCGGCACGTCGCTGCTGGTCTTTCATAGCCGGACCTGCGCCGACTGCCGGCTGGCGCGCGAGCGGCTGCCGCGCATGCGACTGCCCGTCGAGCGCCTGTGCTGGATCGACGCCGGGGACAACGGCGGACTGGTCCAGCGCTACGAGGTGTTTCACCTGCCTGCGCTATTCGTCGTGCGCGACGGCGCGTTCTACGGCCCCGTGCACGCCCGGCTGGACGAATGGGACATCCGCCGCCAGTTGGCGCTGGCGCTGAGCAATCACCCGGCCGAACTGCCGTAGCCGGTGCAGCGGCGGTGCGTCGCACGCGCGCGGCGCACCGCCATGCGGGCCTGCCATCGCCTGCCGGCCAGTCGCCGTGCATGGGCGGCACGCAGCTCGGCCCGGCTACACCAAGTGCGGCCGCAGGACGTCCTCAAGCCACTCCATGAACGCGCGGACCCGCGCCGGCACGCGCCGGTCAGCATAGAGCAGCGTCAGCGGCAGGGGAGCAGGCCGGTGCCGGGGCAGCACCTCGACCAGCTCGCCGCGCGCCACATACTTGGCCGCGCCCAGGCGCGGCGCCTGGATGATCCCCAGCCCGGCCAGGCAAGCGGCCAGGTAAGCGTCCGCATTGTTGACCGTCAGCACGCCGGGCATGTCCAGCCGGCGGACCCGGCCGTTTTCGTGGCATTCCCAGCCGACCGGCCGCGCGCCCAGCACGCTCGCATAGTGCACCAAGCGGTGGCGCGGCAGGTCGTCTAGGCTGCGCGGCTCGCCGTGGCGCGCCAGGTAGGCGGGGCTGGCGTAATTGTGCTGAGGCAGGCCGCCGAGCAGCCGGCCCACCAGCGAGGAATCGCGGGCGCCGCCGGCGCGCACCACGCAGTCGAAGCCTTCGCGCACCACGTCGACCAGCCGGTCGGTGCTGCTCAGCTCCACGGTCAGCCCGGGGTGCGCGTCCAGGAACTCGGGCAGGCGCGGCAGCACCACCTCCCGGGCCACGCCCGAGGACATGTCCACGCGCAGCCGGCCGGACAGCGCCGCCGGACTGCGGCGGAACAGGCTTTGCAGGCTTTCCATGTCGGCCAGCAGCTGGCGGCCCCGTTCATAGGCCGCCTCGCCTTCCTGGGTCAGGCGCACCTGCCGCGTCGTCCGCTGCAACAGCCGCGCGCCCAGCTGGGCCTCCAGCTGCTGGACGGCCTTGGAAACGGTGGCGCGCGGCATGTTCAGCGCCAGCGCCGCGCGGCTGAAGCTGGCCAGTTCGGCGACCTTGACGAAGACCTGCAGCGCATCGAGCCGGTTCACGCGTCACCCCCATGACCCGCGCCGGGCCAATTGTCCATAAAACAACAACAGTGTAGTGGCAAGAAGTTGATTTATTGCCGATTGATACACCAATAGACTGCCCTGCATGGAAGCCGATGCCCGGCGTCCGCCACTTGAAGGAATTCCGCCATGCAAGACAAGATCGCCCTGATCACCGGCGGCAGCCGCGGCCTGGGCCGCAACGCCGCCCTGCACGTCGCCCGCGCCGGCGCCGACGTCATCCTGACCTACCGCAGCCGCGCCGACGAGGCCGCGCAAGCCGTGGCCGAGATCGAATCGCTGGGCCGGCGCGCCGCGGCCCTGCAATTGGAAGCGGGCGACGTCGCCGCCTTCGGCCCGTTCGCACACGCCGTCGCCAGCCTGCTGCGCGAGAAGTGGCAACGCGAGCGCTTCGATTTCCTGGTCAACAACGCCGGCATGGGGCTGCGCGCCCCCTTCGCCGAGACCACGGTCGAGCAGTTCGACCAACTGGTCAACGTCCACTTCAAGGGGCCGTTTTTCCTGACCCAGGCGCTGCTGCCCCTGATCGCCGACGGCGGGCGCATCCTCAACGTGTCCAGCGGGCTGGCCCGCTTTTCCTTGCCGGGCAGCGGGGCATACGCCGCCGTGAAGGGCGCCATGGAAGTCCTGACCCGCTACCAAGCCAGGGAATTGGGCCCGCGCGGCATCCGCGTCAACATCGTGGCGCCCGGCGCCATCGAGACCGACTTCGGCGGCGGCACGGTGCGCGACAACCCGGAGGTGAACCGCTTCGTCGCGGCGCAGACGGCGCTGGGGCGCGCCGGCCTGCCCGACGACGTCGGCGGCGCCATCGCGGCGCTGCTGGGCGACGGCACGGGCTGGATCACCGGCCAGCGCATCGAGGTCTCGGGCGGCATGTTCCTGTAGGCAGTGGCGGCATCCGGCTGCGGCAGAATTGGTAGCATTGCCTGGCGCGCGTGCCCGCCGCCGATTGCAAAGGAGCCTTTGTGGATGCCATAGCCGTTTCGCTGGTCATGTTCATCGCCGTCCTGGTCAGCGGCATGATCGTCCGGGTGCTGCCCGTGGCCGTGCCGCTGCCCCTGGTGCAGATCGCCCTGGGCGCGCTGATCTCGGGGGTTTTCCATCACGGCGTGCGGCTCGATCCCGAGATCTTCTTTTTTCTCTTCCTGCCCCCGCTGCTGTTCCTGGATGGATGGCGCATCCCCAAGGAAGGCCTGCTGCGGGACAAGTTCTCCATCATCGAGTTGGCCTTCGGACTAGTCATCTTTACGGTGATCGGGCTGGGCCTGCTCATCCACTGGATGATCCCCGCCATGCCTTTGCCGGTGGCGTTCGCGCTGGCAGCCATCGTCTCGCCCACCGACCCCGTGGCGGTGTCGGCCATCACGCAGCGCGTGGCCATCCCGGGCCGCATCATGCACATCCTGGAAGGCGAATCGCTGCTCAATGACGCCAGCGGCCTGGTCGCCTTCCGCTTCGCGGTGGCCGCCGCGGTCACCGGCACGTTTTCGCTGGCCACTGCGGCGACCTCGTTCCTGTGGGTGGCGCTGGCGGGCTTGGCCATCGGCGGTGGCTTCGCGTGGCTGATAACGACTGCCAAGGCCGTTTTCAGCCGGCGCTATGGCGAGGAGCCCGGCTCGGAGATCCTGCTCAGCCTGCTGATCCCCTTCGGCGCCTATGGGCTGGCCGAACATGCTGGGGCATCGGGCATCCTGGCCGCGGTGGCCGCCGGCATCGTCATGAGCTACGCGGAACTGTCGGGGCGGGCGCTGGCGACCACGCGCATGCAGCGCACGGCGGTCTGGAACATGGTGCAGTTCACCTTGAACGGCATCATGTTCGTACTGCTCGGCGAACAGCTGCCTGCCATCTTCGAGGGTGCGGCGCACGCGGCCGCGCAAACCGGCCATCACAGCCTTTGGTGGCTGGTCGCCTACGCGGTCGGCATCAACGTCGCGCTGGCGCTGCTGCGCTTTGGCTGGGTCTGGATATCGCTGCAGGCCGGGCGCATCGCCGCGCGCTGGCAGGGGCGCGAGGCGCCGCCGCCCAGCCTGCGCCTGACCCTGGCCATGTCACTGGCTGGCGTGCGCGGGGCCATCACACTGGCCGGTGTGCTGACATTGCCGCTGACGCTGGCCGACGGCTCGCCGTTTCCCGCGCGCGACCTGGCCATCTTCCTGGCGGCCATGGTCATCATCCTTTCGCTGCTCGCCGCCAGCATCGGGCTGCCGCGGCTGTTGAGGAACCTCGAGGCGCCACCGGAGACCGAACGCCAGCACCAAGAGGAACTGGCCGAGACCGCGGCCCGCGAGGCCGCCTGCCGGGGCATCCAGGACGCGCTGGGCAAGCTGACCCAGGCGCACCCGGACGAAGACCCCGCCGTGTTCACCGAAGTCGCCGCCCGGGTCACGAGCAGCTTCAACCAAGCCGTCTACGGCGGCATGGGCCAGGAAGCCGACGCCATCGCCATCCAGCGGCAAGCCGAGATCGAGCGCCAGCTGCGCTTGGCCGCATTGGCGGCCTCGCGCGACGAAATCTTCCGCCTGGCGCGCAACGGCCGGATTTCCGACGAACTGGCCCGCGAACAGGTGCGCAGGATAGACCTGCAGGAGGCCAGGCTGCATTAACCGCCGCGGCGGCCCCCGAAGTACGTCGGCCAGAAGGCCGCCATCCCGAGGACGGGGCCGGCCGCCAAGGGCAGCAGCACATAGCGTGCGCCCACGGCATCGGCCAGCGCGCCAGTCAGCTGGATGCTGGCCACCGTGACCGAAAAGCCGATGCAATTGATGAGCGTGACGATGCTGCCCACCTGCCCGGGCGGGGCCTCGCGCGCGTTGAGCGCGGAAAACTGCGCCGAATCGCCAACCACCGCCACGCCCCAGGCCAGCAGGAAAAGCGCCAGCGCAGGCGTGGGCAGGCCAAAGGCCAGCGGTGACAGCAGGCAGCACAGGCCCGAAACGGACAGCTGTACCGCTGCCACGGGCGCGCTGCCGTGCCGCCGCGAAAACACGCCACCCCCCATGCAGCCGGCCGCGCCTGCGGCGATCACCGCGAACGTGCACAGGGACAGCACGGGCGCCGGCGGCGCCAGCCCCTGCGACTGGAAATGGCCCGCGAGATAGAACGGGACGAACGCCCAGAACGCGTACAGCTCCCACATATGGCCGACGTAGCCGCAAGCGGCCGCGCGCAAGCGTGCTCGCTCGCGCCAGGCACGCGCCAGCGCCGCCCCGCCTGCGGCTTCGGGCCCGGCGGCATAGGGACCTTCGGGCACCGTCACACGCAGCACGATCCCGCCCATCACCGCCAGCGCCGAGGATGCGGCCAACACCGGTTGCCAGCCCGGCGCGGCCTCCAGTCCATGCACCAGGTAAGGGAAGGCCGTGCCCAGCACCAAGGCCCCTGTCAGGAAGCCCAGCGCCTTGCCCAGCTCATCCCGGTACCAGCCGGCCGCCACCTTGATGCCGACCGGATAAATGCCCGCCAGCGCCACGCCCACCAGGAAACGCGCCGACAGCACGGCTTCGGGCGACGCCCAACGCTGGGCCAGCCAAGTCAGCGGATAGTTGCACAGCGCGCCCGCGCAGCACGAGGCGAAAAACAGCGACGTCGCCCGGTAACGATCGGACAAGCGCAGCCGCGCCGACAACAGCGTGCCGGCGATGAAGCCCAGCTGCACGGCGCTGGCCAGCCAGGCCGCGCTCACGCCGCCGGCCAGTTCGGCTGCGACGGCGTTGCCGGCGAACCAAAGCGAGGTGCCCGCGAATTGCGAAAAAACGATGGCCGCCAGAATGCCTGGCCGGCGCTCGCGCATTGCGGGCGCCGCCGTCAAAGCGGGTCCCCCGCGGCACCCGTCCCCGGCAACGACCGCGGCGCGACCCCCAAGTCGCCCCACTTGTCGGGATGGCAGGTAAAGAGCAGTACCTGGTGGCGGCTGCCGGCGTCGAACAGCGCCCGCTTCATCTGCGCCAGGCGAAGGTCGTCGCTATGCGCAAGCGCATCGTCCAGGATGACCAGGGTGGGCCGGCCGGCCTCCTTGAGCAGGTCGGCATAGGCCAGGCGGCAAATCAGCGCCATTTGTTCGCGCGCACCGAAGCTAAGCGCCTCGAACCCGCCCGTTTCGATTTGCCCGCCCCGGTCGCGCATCAGGACGCTCGGCGCCAGGTCTTCGCCCAGTTCGATGCTGGCCTGCGCAAACAAGAGCTGCAAGTATCGATTCAGGTGCCGGGCAAGCGGCGCCTGCAACTTCAACGTGGCCGAGCGCCGCCGGTCGCGCAGCAACCCGTACAGGTAATCGAGCGCCGCAGCGCGCCGCCGCAGTTCGCGCACGCGGCGGGCAGCCTGCTCGGCATCGCGGCGGCATTCGGCGTGGCGCTCGTCCAAACCTTGCGCGCCGTCGGCCTGCAAGGCCGCTTCCAGCCTCGCGATGCGTTCGCGCCGCTCGGCGTGGCGCCGCTCGTGTTGCTCGGCGCTGCGCGTGTAGCGCTCCACATCCTGGCGTAGGATGTCCGGCCGGGCCGCTTCGATTTGCGCCAGCAAGTCCTTGATCCGGCCCTGGACGGTCGCCTGCTCGGCGCGCGCCTCGACCAGGCGCTGCTGCGCCAGCGCCTGCCGCTCGGCACGCTCGGGCAAGGCAAGCAACGCCTGCAGGGCCGCAAGCTCCCGCCGGGCCGCTTCGCTGGCAGTCAGCGCGGCGACCTGCGCCTGCTGCGCCTGCGCCAGCGCCTGCTCGGCCTGCCGCAATGACTCGGCAGCCGCCCCTTCGGCGGCCTGCACGACGGCGATCGACGTCTCGGCTTCGTCGCCTTCCGGCGCGGTCCCGGCCTGGCCCAATGCCGCTTCGGCCTCTTCCAGGCGTGCGGCCAGCGCCGCGCGATCGGCGCGCAGCGCGTCGATCCCGTGCGGCGCCAAGGCGCCCAGGCTCGCCGCGCTGGCGCGCGCCTCGGCCTGCGCCTGCTGGAAGGCCTGCCACCGCACCTCGGCCTGGGCCAGGTCCGGCACGCCCAGCTGCCCGAGCACTGCGTCGTACTGCTCGCGAACCGCCTCGGCGTCGCGGCTGACCTGGGCGAGATCCGAGCCGCCGGGCTGGATGCGCAGCTTGCCCAGTCCCGGCATCGCGATTTCGGTATCGGCCAGCAGCAGCCGCTGGCCGCTGCCGGCGACAGGCTGGCCTGCCACGTCTATGCTCCGGCCGTCGTCCAGCACGTAATGCAGGCGGGTGGCAGCCGCGTCCCTGCGTATGGTCAGTTCGTCCAGCCTGCGCCGCAGCTCGCGCAGGCGCTGTAGGTCCGCCTCGGCGATCTCGTTGGCTGCGGCCCGCTGCCGTTGCGCCTGCAGCGCGGCCGACGCTGCTTCGGCATCGGCCAACGCGGCGTCCGCCGCCTGCAGGCGTGCGCGCAGTTCGTCGCACCGCCTGGCCGCTTCCTGGCGCGCTTGCCGCTGGCGCGCGCTTTGCAGCGCGGCGCGCGCCAGCTCGTAGCGGGCGAGTGCGTCGTCGCGGCGCTGCGTCCAGTCGCGCACCTGGGCGGCGGCGGCCTGTGCGCGCGCCTGGGCGTCGTCGCAATCGCGCATGCGCCGCTGCGCGTCGGCCTGCTGTGCGTCGTAATCCGCGAGCTGCCCGAGCAACATTGCCAGGTTTTCTTCGATCTGCGTAAGCCGCGCGCGCGCCTGCGCCAGTTCGTCCTCCAGCCCGACGATGCCGTCGAGCCGGGCTTGCGCCTGCGCGGCCTGGCTGCGCAGCGCCTGCCAAGGCGCCTCGCGCTCGTCGCGCGCATGTTCGGCCCGCAGGGCCTGCAGCTCGTCGACCTGCTCGCGGTAGCGAACGATCGCTTCATGCAGCGCCTTGGCGCGCTCGGATAGTTCCGACTGGCGCTTGAGGGCCTGCGCGTAAGCACCGCGCGGCTGGCCGGTGGCCGGCGTAAGCAGTTCGTTGCGCTCGGCCTGCACCGCCGCCAGGATTTCGTCGCCGCCGCTTGCCGTCACTTCGCCCACGGCATCGACGAGCACGGCGCGCAACCGGTCGGTGGCGTGGGCGACCGGTTCGCGGATCTCATGGCCGGCGCCCTGCTGCATCCACAACAGGCCCGGGATACCCCAGTGCTCGGCCTTGCTGTTGCCCTTACCCGGATATTGGAAGCCCAGCAGCTCAGCGAGGTGGTCTTCGGCCTGCGCGCCTTCGTAGCGCTGCGCGCCAGCCAGCAACTCGCAGCGCTTCCTGGCCAAGAAGCTTTTCTTGAGCCGGTACGGCCGGCCGTCGATTTCGAAATCGAGCTCTACGGTGGGCGCGGCCGACGGTTCGTCCCAAGGGCGCAAATCCTCCACCGCTCCTGAGCGGTGGCGCTCGAAGAACGCCGCGCGTATGGCCGCGACGATCGTGCTCTTGCCGGCCTCGTTCGGGCCGGTAAACAGGTTGATGCCCGGCTGCAGTCCGGCCAGTTCCAGCGGCCGCCGAAACCGGCGAAACTGCTCCAGGCGGATGCGGGTCAGCTTCACGGCGCGGCCTCCTTGCGCACGCCGCCGATGCCGGAATGCGCACCGCCACCGTCCCCGGCGCGGCGAGCGTCCAGCAAACCCGCCAGGATCGCCAGCGCATCGCGCGCGACCTCGGCGTCAGGCCCTTCCTGGGCCGCGCGCAGCGCTGCCACGACTTCGCCCAAATAGCCGTCGGCGCGCAAGGTGGCGATGTCGTCGGCGGTGGGCTCCAGCCGCAAGGCGGAAAAATCCGCCTGCAGGCTGCGCGCACGGCCGCGCGCCTGCTCCACCGCGCGGGCCAGCCTGCGGTGCCCGTCCAGGTCCACGCGGCCGGAGAACGCCAAGCGCACCACGTCATCGGGGCCGTAGCTGGCCAGGTGCTGCAAGGCCGCGTCGACGTCGCTCGGCACCTGCAGGGCCAGCGCCTCGTCGCGCCACGCATAACGGCCGGTGCGCAGGGGCTGCACCACGGGCGTCGCGCCCGGTGCAGCCAATTCCACCAGCAGGGCCTGGCCCGACTCGTTGGCACGCCAGCGGTCGGTCTCGGGCGTGCCTGCATACCAGGTGCGCGGCCCTATCTGGCGCGTGCCGTGCCAATCGCCCAGCGCCAGGTAATCGAGCCGGGCGGTCTCGGCCCTGTCCGGGGCGATCGGATTGGCCGAATCGATGTCCTCGGCCAAGACCCCCTGCACGCTGCCGTGTGCCAGGCCGATGCGCAGCATCCCCGCCGGCGTGTGCGCGCCGGCAAACCATTGCGTCAGGTCGTCATGGGTGTGGCGCTGGGTTAGCGGCGCCGGTAACACGACCGCGTTGGCGCTTTCCAGCACGACGGGTTGCGGCGACAGGCACAGGTGCACGTTGTCCGGAATGGCGGCCAGGCGCTGCGCGCGCGTCCACACCGATTCGGCAAGCGCAGCATCATGATTGCCAGGCAGCAGTACCCAGGGGCCGGCGTACCCAGACATCTGGTCGAACAGCCGGTGTATGGTGCGATCGGCCACGCCTTGCGCATCGAACACGTCGCCGGCAACCAACACCGCGGCAACGTCGTGCTGGGCGGCCGCCTGCGCCAGCCGCGCGACCGCGTCAAAGCGCGCCTCCGCCAAAAAGGCCGCCTCGTCGGATTCGAACTGGCCGAATAGCTTGCCGATCTGCCAATCGGCCGTGTGCAGGAAAACGGGCACGGGGCGTTCCGAAGAAAAGCACGACAGCAGGCGCCTGTGCCAGCGCCCGCCTGTGGTTTCGCGACACTATACACAGCACGTCCGCGCGGACGAAGCCCACGGCGCGGATCGCGCTTGCCGGCGCCTGCGCCTGGACGCGCAAGCGGCGATACCTCGTTTGCGCATATCCAAATGAAATTTATTACGTAGGCGAGTGGGCGGCGCTGCCCCAGAATCATTGCTTTACTTTCGCCAGGCGCGCACGGGGCACGCATGCGGGCATCGTGCCGCCGGCCGAAGCCGCACCATTGGAGCCTTGCATGACTGAATTTCACCGCGCCCGCGGCGTCGTCCGCTTCGCGCACGCCTTGCTGCTGGCCGCCGCGGCGGCCGGCACGGCCGCAGCCGGCGCCGTCCAGGACGCACAGGACGCACAGGACTATCCGGCCAAGCCGATCAACCTTATCGTGTCCTATCCGCCCGGCGGCAGCGTGGACGTGGCCGCGCGCATCCTGCAGGACCCCCTGGCCAAAGCGCTTGGCCAGCCCGTAGTCGTCGAAAACAAGGGCGGCGCAGGCGGGACCATCGGCACGCGCCACGTGGCGGCCGCCGCCCCCGATGGCTACACGCTGCTCATCACGCTCTCGTCGCACACCATCAATCCGGCCATCTACGAGGGCCTGCCCTTCGATACCGAGAAGGACTTCGCCCCGGTGTCGCTGGTGGCCTCGGCCCCGCAAATCCTCGTGGCGCACCCATCCTTTCCCGCCGCCAACCTGAAAGAAGCGATCGACCACATCCGCAAGGCGGGCAACCCCGTGCCTTACGGTTCAGCCGGCACCGGCTCGCCCAGCCACATCGCCGGCGAACTCTTCAGGCTCAAGACCGGCCTGCCGCTGACGCACATTCCCTATCGCGGCGGCGGCCCGGCCACGCTCGATGTGCTGGGCGGCCAGATCCCGCTGCTTTGGGTATCCCTGCCGGCGGTGGCCGCGCACGTCAAGGAAGGCCGGCTCAAGGCGCTTGCCGTCTCGACGGCCAAGCGCACCCCGGTGCTGCCCGAGGTGCCGGCCGTGGCAGAGACCATCCCCGATTTCAACGTCGATTCCTGGTACGCGATGTTCGCGCCTGCCGGCACGCCTGCGGCCATCATCGACAAAGTGCAGTCTGCGGTCGCCGCCGCGGCACGCGACAAGGCCATCCAAGAGGCTTTCCTCGCGCAGGGCGCAGTCGTCGTGGGCAGCACGCCCGCCGAGCTTGATCAAGTGGTCAAGACCGAAATCCCGATGTGGAAGGCGCTGGCCAAACAGGCCGACATATCCGTCAAATAACGCAACCTACGCGGCGGGCCGGGGCGGCCCGCCCTACTGCGCCTTGCTGACGCCGGCATCCTGCTCGCCGCGCACAGCCGCGGCGGCCCGTACGAAATTGTCCTCCAGCACGCCGAGCACGCGGTTGAGCTCGTCGATTTCCTTCGCGGACAGTCCCTTGAGGGCGTGATCGAAAAAGGCGTTGCGCCGCGGCAGCGCCTGCTGCACCACTGCCTTGCCCGCTTCGGTCAGGCGGGCGTTGGTCAGCCGGTTGTCCGCAGGGTCGACCATGCGCTCGATCCACCCCAGTTGCTCCATGGCCTGGAGTTGCCGCGTCAGCGCCGCAGGATCCTGGCGGGCGCGCTCGGCCAGTTCCTTTTGCGAGCACTGGCCGCGCTCGTGCAACGCGAGCAAAATGCGCCACCGCGGCAGCGCGTATCCCACGCAGCTGGCAAATGCCGCCTGCATGGTGCGATACGTTTGGCCAAGGTGCTGAATGACCTGCAAGCCTTGTCGTTGCTTGGGCAAGAATCCGTCTCCCCGAATGGCGCCTACGGGCGCGCCTGGCGCGGACGATGGAACGTCGCCGGCGCCCCGGGGCGCATCTTTCGAATCATTCGATGATGCGGGCCAGGCGCGTGGGAGGCAGGCGCCGCACGTAGCACAACGCCAACACCGCGACGGCCAGCGTGATGAGCTGGCCCGAGTGTATCGCACCGACCAACGTCGTCCGGGCCGCTTCGATGAGCGGCACGCCATCCTGGCCGTGCTGCGCGGCGCTGGCCAGGAACTGCGCATGCGCCTCGGGCGTGACCAATATTTGGGGATCGCGTAGCGGCTCCAGCCATGCGTGGCCATCGCCGGCGCGCAGCATACGGTCCAGGTCCGACGCATAGCGGCTGCCCACCACCGTTCCCATCAGGGCCGTCCCTATCATGCCGCCGACCATGCGCAGCGACTGCTGCATGGCGGTGGCGATGCCTAGCTGCGCGCGGCCGGCTGCCTGCTGGATGAACACCGTCAGGTTGGGCAGGACGAACCCCATGCCCAGCCCGGCCGCGAACATGTAAAGTGCGAACAGCCCGTGCGCGGTGCCGGCATGCGTGCCGACGATGCCCAGGCAGGCCAGCACGAGCAAGACAAAACCCGCGTAGAACATCACGTTGGGATGCTCGATGCGCGTGATGATGCGACCGTTGACGATGCTGCCCAGCGTGATGCACGCGACCATGGGCGTAATCAGCATTCCCGCCTGCTGCGGCGACAGGCCGAAGCCGCCTTGCAGCAGCAGCGGCACATAGAACAGCAGCGAGAACAGCACCACGCCGGTGAGCAGGGCCAGCACGCACAATACCGCCAGGCTGCGGTTGCGGAACATCGTCAGCGGCACGATGGGGTGCGGGCATCTGCGCTCCCATTTGTACAGCGCCCAAAAGCCGACCGTGCCGGCGGCCGCGAGCGCCAGCACTGCGGGCGTGGCGCCGCTGCGCGGCAGCAACTCCACCGTCAGCTGCCACGACCCGAGCGAGGCCGCGATCAGCAGCGCACCCACCCAATCGAGCCGGATTTCATCGGCCGAATAATGGCGCAAATGCGGCAAGAAGCGCATGACGAAGCAGGCGCCCAGCAAGCCCACCGGCAGGTTGACGTAAAACACCGAGCGCCAGCCGTAGTGCTCGGTGAGCAGGCCGCCGAGCGTCGGGCCGATGGCATTGGCGATGCCGAAGGCCGAGCTGAACATCACCTGCCAGCGCAGGCGCACCCGCGGCTCGGGAAACAGATCCGGGATGCACGCGAACCCCGTGCCGACCAGCATGCCGCCGCCCACGCCCTGCAGGGCGCGGGCAAAGACCAGCATGGGCATGCTCTGCGCCGTCGCGCACAGTGCCGAGGCCAGCGTGAACAGCGCGATGGCGCCCAGCACGAAAGGCTTGCGGCCGTAGTAGTCGCCCAGCCGGCCGAAGATGGGGATCGTGATCACCGACGTCAGCAGATAGGACGTCGCCACCCAGGCGTACCAGTCGAATCCGCGTAGCTCCGCCACCGCGGTGGGCAGGGCGGTGCCCACGACCGTCTGGTCTATGGCCACCATCATCATGACCAGGCACATGCCCAGCACCGCAAACAACGACTGGCGAAACGGCAAGACTTGGCCACTGGAATAGGGCTGCACGGGCATGCGGGCGGACATTGATGGACGCATCAACGATTGATGGGTCAATGATTTTAGGGCGGCGCCGGCGCACCGGCAAATCGGCGCCCGCGCAAGATCGCCGCGTGCGGCCGGCGGTTCAACGTTGCGCCGCGCGGATGCGCTCCAGTTCGGGGACGAGGTAGTCCATCAGGCGCGCGGGATGCTCGACCATCGGAAAGTGCCCCAGGTCGGGCATGACGACAAAGCGCGCGCCTGGAATCATCCGGGCCACCCGCTCGCTGTCTGCGGGGCTTGCCGAGTAATCGTAGGCGCCGGTCAGCAGCGCGATGCCGAATCGATCGGCGCGCAGCCCCTGCAGGTGGACCGAGGCGTCGAAATCCTCGCTGTAGAAGTGCAGGTCCTCGGCGTAGGTGCCGAAGCCCCCCTGGGAATAGATCCACGCCGCCTCGCGCCGGGCCTGCAGGCTGGCGGCCGGCCCCATCAGGCCGCGCACGTAGGCTGGGTTATGCGCGGCAGCGTTGACCGCCGGATGCGCCAGATATGGCGTCAGCCTGCCCAATGCGCGCCACGGAGCTTCCAGCGCGACGACCCCGGCGACGGCCTCGGGATGCCTGGCGGCCATGTACAACGCCATGGCCGCGCCCATCGAACAGCCCAACAGCGTGACCGGGCGGCGCACGACCTGGCGCGCGAAGGCGGCGCACACTGCCAAATAGCGCTCGCGCCCCAGCACCCGTCCCTGCCACGCGGCCGACGGCGGCGGCATGCTGCGGCCGTGACCGGGCATGTCGAAGGCGATCAGGCGCCAGGCGGCGCGCAGGCGCGCGTCGGCCATCAGCCCGTGGTACTGGCGCGAATCCGCCCCGGCCGTGTGCAGCATCAGCAGCGCGGGTGCATCGGCCGGCCCGCAGGACTCGGCGTAGAGGTTGAGCGGCTCGCCGTCGACCGTCACGCGATGGTAGGCCCCGGACACGGCCGACAGATCCGGGGGGGATGTGGCGGCGTCTTCCTCGTCGCGCCGCAGGATCTCGAACAGCCGCTCCAGCGCATGCAGCGCCTGCGCGACCGCCAGCGGCGATCCATCGACGGCGACCGCGCCCGCCTGCCGCCGCACGGCGGTAAAGGAATGGTAGCCAGGGGCGGGCACGGCACAGGCGATGCGCTGCCAGATGGCCTCGGCCGCGCGCACGACGACGGCATCCTCGCCTGGCGATCGGCCATCGCCTTCCCATGCGGTTACGACCGGCCCGGATGGCTCGACGGCCAGGCGAATAGGGTGCGCCAGATGGCGCACGGCCACGGCGAATTCGGTGTCACGGCGCGCGGCATCGGCGCGTCGCTGCAACAGGCGGACGATCTCGCTCATCTCGATTCCCTGGCTTGGGCCGGACACAAGTGACCCGGCTCGAGGCGGGGCGGGCTACAACCCCAGGTAAGCCTCGCGCACCCTCGCATCGCCGAGCAGATCGCGCGACGGGCCGGACAGCACCACGGATCCCGACTCCAGCACGTAGGCGTGGTCGGCGGCGCTCAGCGCCAGGCGCGTGTTCTGCTCGACCAACAGAATGGTCTGCCCCTGCGCATGGATTTCGCGCAGCGTATGGTGCAATTCTTCGACCACCTTCGGCGCCAGCCCGTGGCTCGGCTCATCGAGCAGCAGCAGGCGCGGCGACAGCATCAGCGCGCGGCCGATCGCCACCATCTGCTGCTCGCCGCCCGAGAGCGTGCCTGCATTCTGGCGACGCCGTTCGCGCAGCCTGGGGAACAACGCGTAGATGCGCTCGCAAGCCTGGCGCAAGGTGGCCATGTCACGCCTGCGCACGTAGCCGCCGATGTATAGGTTTTCCTCGACGGTCATCTCGGGAAACACGTGGCGCCCTTCCGGGACGTGCGCGATGCCCAGCGCCGGGATGCGGTGCGAGGGCAGCCGAAGCAGGTCCTGCCCATCGAAGGCGATGCGCCCCGACACCTTCGGGACCAAGCCCGAGATTGCCCGCAGCAGCGTGCTCTTGCCGGCCGTATTGGCGCCAACCACTGTGACGAATGCGCCCTGTGGCACTTCCAGGCCTACGCCGTGCAGCACCGGCGTGCGGTCGTAGGCGGCGGTCAAGCCTTGCACCGCGAGCAACGGCTGCCGGCCCTGGGATCGAGGCGATGTGTGCGGCGCGCTCATTGCGGCACCTCCAGCCCCTCGAGCGACTTGCCGAGGTAGGCCTCTATCACCTGCGGGTCGGCGGCGACCTCAGCCGGCGTGCCCTCGGCGATCTTGCGTCCGAACGACAGCACCAGGATGCGATTGCACAATCGCATGATCGCGCGCATGTGGTGCTCGACCACCACGAAGGTCATGCCCGCCTCGTCGCGTAGTTCGCGAATCAGGTCGAGCATGGCGTCCATCTCGCTTTCGTTGAGCGCGGCCATGACTTCGTCGAGCAGGAAAACCTTGGGCTCGGTGCAAAGCGCCCGGGCCAGCTCCACCCGCGCCTGTTCGGGAAAAGACAGGTCGCCGGCCGGCTTGCCGGCGATCGCGGCCAGTCCTACGCGCTGCAGGCTGCGATACGCCAGCTCGCGCGCGCCAGCCACCGAATGGCGCAGCACGCCGCCGACCAGGACGTTGTCCAGCACGCTCATTTCCGGGAACAGCGCCACGTTCTGGAACGTCTTGGTCATGCCCAGCGCAGCGATGCGGTTCGGGCGCAGCCCGGCGATGGGCTGTCCGTCGAGCACGATGGATCCGGCATCGGGCCGGTAGATCCCCATCAAGAGATTGAACAGCGTCGTCTTGCCCGCGCCGTTCGGGCCGATTAGGCCGAGGATGTCGCCGCGCGCGACGGTGAACGATACGTCGTCGACCGCCTGCAGGCCGCCGAAGCGGCGCGACAAGCCGCTGACCATCAGGATGTCAGCCATGGCGCCCCCCAGCCAGCCGCCGCGCGCGGGCCCACAGCGCCGCAAGCCCGCGCGGCTCGGCAAGGATGATTAGGATGAGGATCAGGCCGTAGCCCAGCTGCGAATAACCGGCACCCTCGCCAGAAAGCCAACTATTGAAGAACTCCTCCAAGGGGATCATGATGAGCGCACCGGCGATGGGGCCGCCTGCGGTGCCGACGCCGCCGATGATGCAGATCAGCGCCACCCGCACCGATATCCCCACCAGCGAAAACACCGTGTCGGGATCGAAGAAGAACATGAACTGCGCATAAAGCGTGCCGCAGCCACCCATGAGCCCGGCCGATATGACCGAGGCGACGATGCGCGTGCGCACCGTGTCCACGCCGATGACTTCGGCGGCCTGCGGATTGGCCTTGACCGCGCGCAGGCGGTAGCCGAGCTTGGACCGGCTGATCGCCGCGAAGATCACGGTGGCCACGGCAAGCGCCGCCAGCATCAGGTAGTAATACGGGATGCTGGAGCTGAACTGCATCAGCACGAAGCTGCCCTCCGAATACGGCACCGAGATGCCCACCGGCCCGCCCGTCACGGACGCCCAGGTGTTGGCGATCGCCCGCATCACTTCGCCGAAGGCCAGCGTGGCAAGCGCGAAATAATGGCCGCGCAGCCGCATGGTGGGCAGGCTGAGCAAGCCCCCCACCACGGCGGCCAGGGCCATCGCCGCCAGCATGCCCAGCCACGGGGACAGGCCGTAGCGCATCAGCAGCAGCGTCGAGGTGTACGCACCTAGGCCGAAGAAGGCGGCATGCCCCAGCGAGATCTGGTTGGCCAACCCGCCGACGATGTTCCAGGCCTGCGCCATCGCGGCGAACAGCAGCACCAGCGTCAGCACGCGTATCGGATAGCCCTGGTCTTCCAGGAACCAGGGCATGGCCAGCGCCACGACCGCCAGCGCCGTCCAAGCGGCAGCGTTTCGTCCGACCGTCATGCGCTCACCCGCTTAAGCAAGCCTTCCGGGCGCATGGCCAACACCGCGATGAACACCGCAAACAGCGCCAGGTTCTGCAGCTGTATCGGCAGCACCAGCGCAGACAGCGACTGGATCACACCCACGGCGATGCCACCCACCACGGCGCCCAACACGCTGCCCAGGCCGCCCAGCACCACCGCGGTGAACATCAGCACGCTGAACTGTGCGCCCACGGTGGTCGAAGCCGTCAGGTAGGGCAGGATGATGCCGCCGCCGAGCGCCGTCATGCCCACGCCCAGCCCGAAGGCAATCTGGTGCATGCGCTCGGTGGGGATGCCGGCCAGCCGGGCGGCCATGGGGTCTTGGGCGGTGGCACGCACGGCGCGTCCCCACCAGGTTTTCTTCAGCACCCACCACAACCCCATGCCTGCCGCGGCGGCCACCAGGAAGGCAAACACGTACGGGGCGCTCAGCAGCAGCGGTCCAACGCGGAAAGCCGTCATCTGATAGGCCGTCTGCACCGAACGGAACTGCGAGCCGAACAGGATCAGCGCAAGGTTTTCCATGACGATGAGCAGCCCCACGGTCAGGAAAATCTGCGCCACCGGCGGCGCCTGCAGTACGCGGCTGATCAGGAACTTTTGCACCAGCACGCCCAGGGCAAACGCCACCGCAAACGAAAGCAGCGACCCCAGCAAGGGATCGAGCCCAAACGACTGCCACGCGAAGTAGGCGACGAACATCCCCACCATCAGGAACTCGCCTTGGGCGAAATTGACGATGGAGATGACGCCGAAGACCAAGGTCAGGCCGATGGAGATGACGGCGTAGACGCCGCCGAGCAGGATCCCGTCGACGAGCGCTTGGATGAACTGCATTGCCGCGTGCCGGTCAGCTTGCCTGGATCACTTTGCCCTTGGCCAGCTCCTTGGGCCAGACGGTGACGAGCTCGCCCTTCTGCCACTGGACCATCACCGGCTGGGCCAGGGTGTTGAGCCCGGTTTCGTCGAACTGCACGCCGCCGCCGGACATCACGCCCGCCCAGCCCTGATCGAACTTGGGCCCGCGCAGCGCCTTGGCCACGTCCTGCGGCTTGTCGGATTTGGCGATGTCCAACGCGGCGGCCAGCACCCCCAGGCAAACCGCGTGCTCGAGCGCCTCGTGTGGCATGAAAGTACCGTAGCGCTTGCGGTAGCGCTCGGTATATTCGGGCTTCTGGTCGTAGTTGGCCGGCGCGATGGACAGCACGCCCTCGGCGTACGGCCCCAAGGCCTTGGCGAAGTCGGGGATGACGTAGCCCGCCGCGCCGCCGACCACCGGCATGGTCAGCTGCTGCTGGCGCATGACGCGGATGATCAGCAGGCTGTCGTTGAGATAGGAAATCGGGTAGACGAGCTGCGCGCCCGAACCGCGCAGCTTGTTGATCAGCGGCGTAACGTCGGTGATACCCAGGGGATAGGCCTCGTCCATGACGATTTCCACGCCAGCGGCCTTGGCGGCTTCGCGCACGCCCACGGCCTGCGAGGTGCCGTAGGCCGTGTCCTCGTACATCAAGGCGATGCGGCGGACCTGTTCCGCGCCGGACATCACGGCCGCGGCGTAGTCGAACTGCGCCTTGCCCAGCACCGACGCCTTGGAGACGACCTGGAAGAGGTTCTTGAAGCCCCGCTCGGTCAGCACGTCGGAAAAGGACATGGTCAGCAGCGGGATGCCGCGCCGCTCGGTCACCTCGGAGACGGCCAGCGTCAGCGACGATGCGTACGCCCCCAGGATAGCCACGCAGCGATTCTGGGTGATCAGGCGCTGGGCCACGGTGGCGGCCGAAGTCGGCTGCGAGGTCGAGTCGGCCACGATCAGCTTGATGCGCGCCCCACCCAGGCCGGCAATGCCGCCGGCGGCGTTGATTTCGTCGGCAACCAACTCGATGCCCTGGCGGGAGTTGATGCCGAACTGCGCGTTCGCCCCGGACAACGGAAGAATCACGCCCACATTGACTTCGGCAGGGGCCGCCCGCAGACCCTTCGGCATCGCCGCGGCCAGGGCGACTGCACCCATTCCTGCAACGAACTGTCGGCGCCCGAGCCGGGCGTCCCGGAAGGGTTTATGCATGATTGTCTCCTGGGTCTTGTGGTTATCTCGCCTGATTCGGCAAGGCGCCAGGCATTATCAAGAGGCGTAAGCCCGGCTGTCAAGAATACAACCCGACAATCATACACATCATGCCGACCCGCCGCATCGACCGGACAGACTACGCCAATCCGCGCGCGCGATGACTTCGGCGGGAATGGCGCTGGACGGCGACAGGTTGACCAGCTCTACGCCGCGCGCGGCCAACAGTGGCGCGGCCTGGCGAAAAGACGGCTCGATTATGCTGGCGAAATTGCGTTCCAGCCGCGTGGTCGCCCTATCGTGCTGGCTCTCGTAAAAGCGCGGGGACGTCGTCGCGCCGGAGATGTCCAGCCCGTGGATAATGACGCGCCGCACTCCGCCCCACGCCAGCACCTGAAGCGCCGCATAGGCCACCGTGTCGGCGTCGAAGAAACCCAGGTCCGGGTCGAAGCTCACGCCCAGGCACTGGCGCGCGTCGAACACGGCGACATCGCGCCCGGCTTGCTGCCACGCAGCCAGGTCGGACGGGCCAGGCGCGGCCTCATAGGCCCGCTCGGCGATATTCTCGATCACGCACAGCCGGCAGCGCATGGCATCCACGCCCTGCTGCTGGACGATGTAGCGCAGCACCTCGGGCGTGACGAAAAGCAGCAGGTCGCTGGACAGCACCTGCCTGACCAGCGCAGGGCGGGTAAACACGAAGTTGGCATCGATGATGCAGTAATGCGTGAACCGCGGCGCGACTGGCCCCGGCGCGCCTGGCGGACACAGGGCGATCGCTCCGTTCACCCCCATGGCCGCGTCGACCTTGAGCTGTGTGTAATCGATGTCTTTGACCGACGGTCCACTCAGTATGAGGTGGAACTGTTCGCGCGCCAGGCTGGCCAGCGCCCGGTGCAATTCCACCGTCGGCACCTGCGCCCCGGCGATCCACACGGCCTCGATGGCGCTGCGTGGCCCGCGGCGCACCCGCACGTACGGCCACAGGTGGCGGTTGTGGCGCCATGCTCGGCCGTGGGTGCGCTTGTAGAGCCGCCGCAGCAGGCCATCGACCCAGCCACCGTAGAACACGGGACGGCGCCCGGCGTTCGGGTCGGCCGCCCCGGGGCCCGACAGCGCCAGGAAAACCGCGCACATCACCCCGTAGAATGTTGCCACGGTGGTCGACGGAAACAGCGAAACGGTCGCGCCCGCCAGCATGAAGCCCACGCACAGCACCACGCCCATGAAGGCCGCCACGCGTGCCTGCTGCGGCCCCGAGCGGCAGCGCCTCACGAAGCATGCCAGCGGCACGCCATAGACGGCTGCCAGCGCCAGCGCACCCGCCAGCCCGGTCGTGGCCAAGACGTTGAACACCTCGTTGTGCGCCTGGGTGAATGGTGTGCGATCCGGCCGCCACGCCGCCCACTTGGGGACTTGGCCTTGCGCCGAGAGCCGGGCCAGGCCATCGTCGAATTGCTTATTGCCCACGCCCGTCCAGGGATGCGCGAGAAACATTTCCCAGGCTGCGCGCCACAAGCCCAGGCGCACCGACACCGATCCCGCGCCGTGGGCTTCGAGGACGTCGTCGGCTGGCGCGCCACGCGCCACCGCCACGGCGATTGCCACGGCCGCCTGTGCATCCTGCCGGAATCGGTCCACCTGCAGCGTCACGGCGGCGCATGCAATCAGCGCCGCCGCAGCGGCCGCCAGGCGCCAGCGCAGCGGTATCGGGCGCAGCAGCCAGAACAGGCACAACAGCACCAGCGCGCCGAAGACCAGCAGCGGCCCCTTGGATTGCGACAGCACCACACCGCAGCCACTGGCCGCAAAGGCCACCAGCTTCACGCCCGCCTCCAGCTTGGGCCGGCGCGTCAGCTGCCAGCCCAGCGAGCACAGCGCAAAGCAGCCTAGCAGGATCAGGATGTTGGCGTAGTTGAGCAGGTTCAGCGAGTCGGGGTCCGGCCGCGTGTCGTCACGCAGCGTCAGGAAAAACAAAGTGGCCGAGGCCGCCAACGCGCCGGCGACAAAGCCCCACTGCACGTGGCGCAACCAGCGCGGCGGGGCCTGCAGCAACAGCCACAAGGCCAGCGGCGCCAATGCCAGGCGCTGCACGTTGCTGGCGAACGCGTCCTGCAGCGTCCCGCCCGGCAGCTGGCTGAGCACGGCGGCAATCAACGGCGCGAGCATGGCGGCGCAAAAGATGCCATGGCGGGAGATAAAGCTGCGCAAGTCGGCATCGCGCCCCTGGTACCGGGGCAGGGCCAGGGCCAGGATGGCAAGCAGGCACAGCACGTGCAGGATTGCGCCGCCCGCCCGCTCATAAAGCAGCACCGCGGCTGGAAACGCGGCCGCCAGGCAGGCGGCGGCGCGCGCGGGAAACGGCCCCTCAGCACGGCGCGCGAGTGAAGCAGCAGACAAGGTCATTGTTCAACTCCTGATGCTGGCGTTGTGACGATCTACGAATGCCGTATCGAATTGCGCACCGGCACAAGGATCGGCCGCAATGACGAAGCCCGGCCTGTCGACCAGGGCCGGGCCTGCGCAAAGGTGGGCGCGCCGTCCTGGCCGCGCCCGGGTCAAACGTCGATGTTCGACGCCGACAGCGCGTGCGTTTCGATGAAGGCGCGCCGCGGCTCGACGTTGTCGCCCATGAGGGTGGTGAAGATTTCGTCGGCGGCGATCGCGTCCTCGATCTGCACCTTCAGCAACCGGCGCACCGCGGGATCCATGGTCGTCTCCCAGAGCTGCTCGGGATTCATTTCGCCCAGGCCCTTGTAGCGCTGCTTGGTCACGCCGCGCTCGGCTTCGGCGCGCAGCCAAGCCATGGCGGCGCGGAAGTCGTCGATGGCGACCTCCTTGCGCTTGTCGCCCTCACCGCGCGCCACCGTCGCGCCTTCGCGCACCAAGCCATCGAAGGTCGCAGCCGACCGGGCCAGCACGCCGTAGTCCGCGCCGCGCACGAAATCGTTGTCGAACACCGTCACGCGGATGTTGCCGTGATGCTTGCGGCGCACGACGACGCGATGCCTTTCGTTGGCCTCGTCGTATTCGGCCACGACCTCGACCTGGTTGGGCAGCGCGGGATTCTGCAGGGCCTCGTGCAGGCGGCTGGCCGATGCCTGCGCGCGCCCGGCGTCATCCAGCTCGATCGCGATGCCTTGCGCGATGGCCGACAGCGCGCCTTCGTCCATGGTCCGCGACAACCGCTTGATGACCGCGTCGGCCAGCATGTACTGGCGCGCCAGTTCGGCCAGCGCCTCGCCGCGGATGGGCTCGGCCCCGGCTGCCGGGATGACCTCGGCGTCCTTGAGCGCCAGCTGCAGCATGTACTGCGCTTCCTCGTGTTCGTCCTTGAGGTAGCGCTCCTCGCGCCCGGCCTTGACCTTGTAAAGCGGTGGCTGGGCGATGTAGACGTGGCCGCGCTCGACCAGCTCGGGCATTTGGCGGTAGAGCAGCGTCAACAGCAGCGTGCGGATGTGCGCGCCGTCGACGTCGGCGTCGGTCATGATGATGATGCGGTGGTAGCGCAGCTTCTCGATGTTGAAGTCCGGGCCGATACCGGTGCCCAGGGCCGTGATGAGCGTGGCGATCTGCTCGCTGCTGATCAGCTTGTCAAAGCGCGCCTTCTCGACGTTGAGCACCTTGCCGCGCAAGGGCAGCACTGCCTGGAACTTGCGGTCGCGGCCCTGCTTGGCCGAGCCGCCGGCCGAATCGCCCTCGACGATGTACAGCTCGCACAGCGCCGGATCCTTTTCCTGGCAATCGGCCAGCTTGCCCGGCAGGCCCGCGCCTTCGAGCACGCTCTTGCGCCGGGTCATCTCGCGCGCCTTGCGGGCCGCCTCGCGCGCGCGCGCAGCCTCGACGATCTTGGCGCACAGCGCCTTGGCATCATTGGGATGCTCGAGCAGCCAGGTCTCCAGCGTGCGCGCCACCGCCTCCTCGACGGCAGGGCGCACCTCGCTCGAGACCAGCTTGTCCTTGGTCTGGCTGCTGAACTTGGGCTCGGGCACCTTGACTGACAGCACGCAGGACAGGCCTTCACGCATGTCGTCGCCGGTGGTCTCGACCTTGGCCTTCTTGGCCAGCTCGTTGTCGGCGATGTACTTGTTGATGATGCGCGTCATCGCCGCGCGCAGGCCGGTCAGGTGCGTGCCGCCGTCGCGCTGCGGAATATTGTTGGTAAAGCACAGCACCTGCTCGGTGTAGCCGTCATTCCACTGCATGGCCACTTCCACGCCGACCGGTACGCCGCCGGCGCTCGACTCGGTGCTGACCCAGAATACATTGGGGTGCAGGACGGTCTTGGTGCGGTTGATGTACTCGACGAAGCCCTTGACCCCGCCGGAAAACGCGAAGTTCTCCTCCTTGCCCTGGCGCTGGTCGATCAGCCGGATCTTCACGCCGTTGTTCAGGAAGGACAGCTCGCGCAGCCGCTTGGACAGGATTTCGTAGTGGTATTCGACCTTGCTGAAGATCTCGGCGTCGGCCAGGAAATGCACCTCCGTGCCGCGCTTTTCGGTCGTGCCCGTCACGCGCAAGGGTGCGACGCGCTGGCCGCGGCGGAATTCCATTTCATGGACTTTGCCGTCTCGCCGGATCGTCAGGCGCAGCCATTCGGACAGCGCGTTCACGCACGACACGCCCACGCCGTGCAGGCCGCCGGACACCTTGTAGGAGTTCTGGTCGAACTTGCCGCCGGCGTGCAGCTCGGTCATCACGATCTCGGCCGCACTGCGCTGGAATTCGTCATCCTTATGGATGTCGGTCGGGATGCCACGGCCGTTGTCGGCCACCGAAATGGAATTGTCAGTATGGATGGTGACGACGATGTCGTCGCAATAGCCGGCCAGCGCCTCGTCGATCGCGTTGTCGACGACTTCGAAGACCATGTGGTGCAGGCCCGTGCCGTCCGACGTATCGCCGATGTACATGCCAGGGCGCTTGCGTACGGCCTCCAGGCCCTTGAGCATCTTGATGCTGTCGGCGCCGTAGTCGGTTGTTGCGGGTGCAGTGTTCTGTTCGGACATGGTCTGTACGTAAATGGGGGTGTAGGACGGCCTTGCGGCACGACCGGCCCGTCGCTGCGGCCATCCGCGGCGACGGCTGGATACCCGGCGCGCGGCTAGATGCGCATGGGCATGACGACGTACTTGAACTGATCGTCTCCCGGCAAGGTGATCAATGCCGAGGCATTGGGGTCGGGCTTGACCGACCAGGTCACTTCCTCTGTCTTGACGTTGCCGAGCACATCGAGCAGGTAGCCGACGTTAAAGCCGACGTCCAGCGGTTCGTGGCCGTAGTCGATGTCGATCTCTTCCTGCGCCTCTTCCTGCTCGGCATTGGACGATGAGATCTTGAGCTGGTTCTGCGCCAGCTGCAGGCGCACACCCTTGAACTTGTCGGTGGTCAGGATGGCCGCCCGCTGCAAGCTACCCTGCAAGGCCTCGCGCGAGACGTTGAAATGGCGCGTGTAATCAGTGGGGATCACGCGCGTGAAATCCGGAAACTTGCCTTCGACCAGCTTGGACACCAGCTCCACGCTGCCGAAGCGGAAGCGGATCTGGCCCGCGGCCACGTCGATCTGGACCGGCTCGTCGCTGTCTTCGAGCAGGCGCTGCATCTCCAGCACCGTCTTGCGCGGCACGATGACTTCGTGGCGCTGGGTCACGCCATCGGCCGGCGTGGCGCAATGCGCCAGCCGGTGCCCGTCGGTGGCCACGGCGCGGACCTGTCCGGGTTCGAAGACCAGCAGCATGCCATTCAGGTAGTAGCGGATGTCCTGCTGCGCCATGGCGAAGTGCACCATGTTCAACAGGTGGCGCAGCGCCTTTTGCGGCAGCGGCAGCGACACGTCCCACTGCTCGGGCTGCGCCACGGTCGGGAATTCGGTGGCCGCCAACGTCTGCAGCGCGAAGCGGCTCTTGCCGGCTTGCACGGTCAGCTTGTTGCCCGACTGGCTGAGCTTGACCTCGCCGGTGTCGGGCAGGGCGCGCAGGATGTCCAGGAGCTTGCGCGCGGCTACGGTGGTGGATTCAGACGAATCGCCCACGCCGAAGTCGGCATGGGTGGTGATCTGCACTTCGAGGTCGGTCGCAACGAAGGCAACCTTCTCGCCTTCCTTGCGCAGCAGGATGTTGGCCAGTATGGGCAGCGTGTGCCGGCGTTCGACTATGCCCGCCACGGTAGCCAAGGGCTTCAGCAATGCATCGCGTGCGGTTTGTACGAGTTGCATGTTCATCCTTTTAGAGTTTGTTCCAACACGTGCAGGGTATGGTTGAGCTCGGCCTGTTTGGCGCGGGCTTCCGAGATCTTGCGCACCGCGTGCAAGACCGTCGTGTGGTCCCGCCCCCCGAACAAGTCCCCGATTTCGGGCAGGCTTTTCTGCGTGAGCTCCTTGGCCAGGTACATGGCTATCTGGCGAGGCAAAGCGATGTTGGCGGGCCGACGTTTCGAATACATGTCGGCCACCTTGATCTTGTAGAAGTCGGCCACCGTCTTCTGGATGTTCTCAACCGTGATCTGGCCGTTGGACACGGACAGCAGGTCCTTGAGGGCCTCCTTGCAAAGGTCGACGGTGAGTACGTCGCGCCCATGGAAGCGCGCGTAGGCGAGCACCTTGCGCAGTGCGCCTTCAAGCTCGCGCACATTGCTGCGCAGGTGCTTGGCGATGAAAAAGGCCACTTCCTCCGGCATGGGCATGCCTTCGGACTCGGCCTTGCGCAGCAGGATGGCCACGCGCATCTCGAGCTCGGGCGGCTCGATGGCCACCGTCAGCCCCGAGTCGAAGCGCGATATCAGCCGGCTGTCGATGCCGGACAGCTCCTTGGGATAGGTGTCGCTGGTAATGATGATCTGCTTGCGCTGCGCGACCATCGCCTCGAAGGCGTAGAAAAACTCTTCCTGCGTGCGGTTCTTGCCGGAAAAGAACTGGATGTCGTCGATCAGCAGCAGGTCCAGCGAATGGTAGTAGCGCTTGAAATCGTCGAACGCCTTGCGCTGGTAGGCCTTGACCACGTCCGAGACGTATTGGTCGGCGTGCACATAGCGCACGCGGGTGCCGGTGCCAGCCGCGACCATGGCGTTGCCGATGGCGTGAATGAGGTGGGTCTTGCCCAGGCCGACGCCGCCATAGAGGAACAGCGGGTTGTACGACGTGCCCGGGTTTTCGGCCACCTGCAGGGCGGCGGCGCGCGCCAGCTGGTTGGCCTTGCCGGTGACGAAGTTGTCGAAGGTCAGCTCGGCGTTCAGGCGCGAGCGTTCGTAGCTATAGCTGTTGGCCGCGGACGCGCTCGTGGCCACTGCCGGCGCCTCCATGCGCTGCGCGGCGGCGGCCGGCGGATCGATGCCGGGCAGCGTGGGCGTGACGCCCGCGGCCGGTGCGGCGCGCTCGGCGGCGGCGGGACGCGCGGCAGGACGGCTGGCCCCGCTCGATTGGGGCAGCTCGAAGAACACCTGGACCGGGCGCTTGAACCACTCGGAGGCGAGCGCCTCGATCTGGTGCGAGAAGTTCTTGCGCACCCAGTCCAGCTTGAAGCGGTTGGGCGCGGCCACCCGCAGCACGGCCTGCGCCTCGTCGAAGGCGATCGGCACGAGCGGGCGTATCCAGGCGCTGATCTGCTGAGGGGGAAGCTCCTGTTCGAGGCGCCGGACGCAGGTCTGCCAGAACTCGTTCATTGCCTACCCCGGCCGCCCGTCAGGGTGTTGCAGCCCCCTTGGGGCACTGAACGAAGGGATCGTGGGGGCATCATTTCATTTGCCATGCAAACTCCCGATTCTACCTTGCCTGGCGTTCGGTTATCCACAGGCTGGGCCCGCCCGGCGGCGGCCGGTTCTGGCTAACTGTTTGACTAGCCTGGAAAAATTTGATGAAATGATGGGCTTTTCGGTTTGACGGCAGCTTTGCCTGCCACAAGCCTTGGCAGAAGCGTTTGCGTGCCTTATCGCGTGGCCGGGGCTGCCAGGGACTTTGATTGCGGCCCGGCGATCGGCCTGATAGGCCCAACCACTACGGTTAACCCACATTATGAAACGCACTTTCCAGCCCTCCGTTACCCGTCGCAAGCGCACCCACGGCTTTCGTGTGCGCATGAAGACCCGCGGCGGCCGCGCCGTCCTGAACGCGCGCCGCGCCAAAGGCCGCAAGCGCCTGGCCGTCTGATCCAGGGTACCCATGAGGCGCGCCACGCACCCTGCGGCGGCGCGCTTGCACCGCCCCTCTGAGTTCGCTGCCGCCCTGAAGGGCCGGCGGGTGAGCAGAGGGGCGCTTTTCGTGTTGAGCGCGGCGCTGCAGCCGGATGACGGCGCCGGGCAGGCGCAGGCCCGCCTGGGGATGATTATCGCCAAACGCCATGCGCCGCTGGCGGTCACCCGCAGCGCATTGAAGCGGGTCGTGCGCGAAGCGTTCCGGGCGGTCCGCCACGAGCTTCCCGCGGGCAATTACGTCGTGCGGCTGCAGGCCCGGGTGCCGGACTGTTCGCTAACCGCGCTCAAGCGCGCAGCGCGCGCCGAAGTGGACACTCACTTTCGCAAGGCGCGGCAATGCTGAAGGCCCTGCTGATCGCCCCGATCCGGTTTTACCGGTACTTCATCAGTCCGTGGACCGGCCATGCCTGCCGGTTCCATCCCACCTGCTCGGCCTACGCCATCACCGCGATTGAACGCCATGGCGCGCTGCGCGGCGCATGGCTGGCGCTGCGGCGCATCAGCCGCTGCCACCCCTGGGCCGAGGGCGGCGTCGACCCGGTCCCGCCAGCGGCCGCCCGCCACGACGGCGCGCCGCCACCGCCCGCCTGACCGACCGGGCATGCGGCGCCGCCGTGGCGTAGGTCGGCAGTTACTTTTTTTCGGCTTGCGCAACCAGCTCGCTGGCCGCCAGCGTTTCTGAAAGGCGCGCCATGGCGGTGTGGTCCTGGCCCGGACCAAGCAGCTTGCCCGCGCTGGCCCACAAATCGCGGCACAGCGATGCGAAGGGCGCCGGCACGTTGCCGCTGTCGGCCAGACCCAACGCGATGCGCAGGTCCTTGATCATCAGGTCCAGGCCGAAGCCCGAATCGAAGCGCCGCGACAGGACGAACTGCTTGAACTTTTTCTGGGTCGAGTTGTTCATCCCGGTCGACGAGTTGAAAACGTCGACCATGACCTCGGGATCCAGGCCGAAGCGCTGGCCGATCAACATGGCTTCGATGCCGATCAGGAAACCGCCGGCCGACACCAGGTTGTTCAACGCCTTCATGGCGTGCGCCGTGCCGACTGGGCCGGTGTGCGTGATCGCCTTGCCCATGTGCGACAGCACCGGCTTGACGCGCTCGACTAGCTCCGGCTCACCGCCGACCATGATGGCCAGCTCGCCGGTGGTCGCGCGCGGCACGCCGCCGGAGACCGGCGCATCGATGAGATGCCCGCCGGCTTCGCGCACCAGCCCGGCCAGGCGCTGTGTCTCGGTGGGCACGCCCGAGCTCATCTCCACGATGACCGCACCCGGCTTCAGGCCGGCCAGTACGCCTTGCGGGCCGGTCAGCACTTGTTCGACCACGGCGCTGGTGGGCAGGATGGTGATGATGACGTCGGACTGGGCCGCGAGCTCGGCACCGTTGGCCGCCGCCACCGCCCCGGTCTTGGCTGCGAATTCCTTCAGGCGCTCGACGCTGGCATCCAGCGCGACGACCTTCAACCCGGCCTGGCGCAGGCGACTGGCCATGGGCCAGCCCATGCTGCCGATGCCGATGAAACCTATCGTGGGCGCCGTACCGGCGCCTGCTGCGTTGGCGGCCTGGCTCATTTGGACTTACCACCCTCGACGAGGCCTTCTTCTTGCAGGACCTGATTGGCCACCTTGAAGGCGTCCAGGCCGGCCGGAATGCCGCAATACACCGTGGCGTGCAGCAGGATTTCCTTGATTTCTTCAGGCGTCACGCCGTTGTTGAGCGCGCCCTTGACGTGCAGGCGGATCTCGGCGGGACGGTTCAGCGCAGTCAGCATGCCCAAGTTGAGGATGCTGCGCGTGCGGCGATCCAGGCCGGGCCGCGTCCACGCGTAGCCCCAGCACATTTCGGTGGTGATGTGCTGGAAGGCCTTCATGAAGTCGTTGGCGTTGGCGATCGACGTATCGACGTACTCGGCGCCGAGGACTTCGCGACGGACCTTCAGGCCTTCTTCATACAGTTGCTTCAGTTCGTTTTCCTTGCCGTTGGACACGGGCTGCTCCTTGCGTGTAAATGGAAAAGGAATGCCTTGTGGGCAAAATGATTGTATGACAATAGTACATTGTTCGGCGGGCTTGTACAGAAGGGCCGGGCCCGCGTCGCAGGTCGACGCGGCATGCCCGCGCGCGATGGCGCAGGCGGCGCGCTTATGCCGCGCGGCATGGGCTGCGCGGCGCCAACGGCGCGCCAGCCGGGCCACGGACCGGGTGCGTTAAACTGAGCGGCTTTGCTTGGCCCCGCCTTGGCTTGCCCCGGGCCGCGCCGTCCCACCTTTTGCTGGTACCCATGGATATCCGACGCACCATCCTCTGGATGATCTTTTCCTTTTCGCTGCTGCTGCTGTGGAACAACTGGCAAGTCCACAACGGCAAGCCGTCGCTGTTCGGCGCACCGGCTTCCCAGGCCATCGACGGCTCGGGCGAGCAGGGCCAAAAGTCGGCCGCCGTGCCAGATGCGCCGGCCGCCGCCACGCAAGCACCCCCGGCAGGCCTGCCCTCGGCCGAACAGCCCGCCCAGGCTCAGGCTGAGACCGTGGTCGTCACCACCGACGTGCTGCGCTTGACCTTCGACACGGCGGGCGCGCAGCTGATCCGCGCCGAGCTGCTGAAGTTTCCGGCCACCGACGATCCCGACCAGCCGTCGGTGCTGCTCGACCGCAGTGCGAACCTGACTTACGTGGTGCAGACCGGCGTCGTCGGCGCCCCGCAAGGCGCAAGCTTTCCCACCCACCTGACGCCTTTCCGCTTGACGAGCACGCAGCGCGAGCTGCAGGGCGATACGCTGGAGGTCTCCTTCCAGGCCGAATCCGGTGGCGTGGCCGTGACCAAGACCTTCGTCCTGCACCGTGGCCGCTACGACATCGACGTGCGCCATGATCTGACCAATGCCGGCAGCCAGCCGGTGTCGCCTTCGCTGTACCTGCAGATCACGCGCGACGGCAGCAACCCGCCCGATACGTCCCGGTTCTACCATACCTTCACCGGGCCGGCGGTCTATTCCGAGCAAGAGAAGTTCCAGAAAGTGAGCTTCTCCGACCTGGAAAAGAACAAGGGCGACTACATCAAGCAGGCCGACAACGGCTGGATCGCCATGATCCAGCACTACTTCGTCACCGCGTGGGTCCCGCCGCAGGGCAAGCAGCGGGTCAACGACGTGATGCAGGTCCAGCAGGGCCTGTTCGCCGCGCGCACCATCGAGCCCGTGGGCACGATCGCGCCGGGCGCCTCGGCAAGCGTCGATGCCAAGCTCTGGGTCGGCCCGCAAGACCAGGACGCCCTGTCGGCCCTGGCCCCGGGACTGGACCTGGTCGTGGACTACGGCTGGCTGACCATCATCGCCAAGCCGCTCTTTACCCTGATGACCTGGCTGCACAGCCTGCTGGGCAACTGGGGCTGGACCATCGTCGCATTGACCGTGCTGATCAAGGCGGCGTTCTACCCGCTGTCGGCCGCGAGCTACCGTTCGATGGCCAAGATGAAGCAGGTGGCGCCGCGGCTTCAGCTGCTCAAGGAAAAATACGGCGACGATCGCCAAAAGCTGAACGCGGCGATGATGGAGATGTACCGCACCGAGAAGATCAATCCGCTGGGCGGCTGCCTGCCGATCCTGGTGCAGATCCCGGTGTTCATTTCGCTCTACTGGGTGCTCCTGGCCAGCGTGGAGATGCGCGGCGCGCCGTGGATCCTGTGGGTGCACGACCTGTCGGTGCGTGACCCCTGGTTCATCCTGCCGGCCATCATGATGGCCACGATGTTCCTGCAGATCAAGCTGAATCCGACGCCGCCGGATCCGGTGCAGGCACGCGTGATGATGATCATGCCGCTGGTGTTCGGGGGGATGATGTTCTTCTTCCCGGCCGGGCTGGTGCTGTATTGGTGCGTCAATAACATCCTGTCGATTGTCCAGCAGTGGTATATCACCAGGAAGATGGCGCGCGAGGCGGAGGTTGCGGCCAATCGCTAGGCGGTGCGCACCGGGCCGTTTGCCATGTGAGGAGGGCCGCCCCTTGGGGCGGCCTTTTTTCGTCGGGCTAGCCGGCAGGCGGGCGGCCGAGCGCCCCGCGCGCCCGGCTACCTGGATGTTGCGGCGCCGGCCCGCCCCACCCGGCAACCTGCGCAAGGGGAGATTCGGACCGGCGCTGGGGAAAGGGTAGCGGCTTACTTGGGTGCTCCCGGATTCGCTAGGCTAGCGCGGCTTCATGTGCGCAGTGGCGCGTGCTTCAAGACGGTGCTGCAGTGCGGCCAGAAGGGTGGACAAGACCCAATAGATGAAGGCGGCCGAGAGGTACATGGCGAAGACTTCGAAGGTGCGCGCGGTGATGAGCTGGGCCTGCCGGAAGAGTTCCGGTACCTGGATGGTGGCGGCAAGCGATGTGTCCTTGACCAGGCTGATGAAGGTATTGCCCAACGGGGCGAGCGCCACGCGGGCGGCCTGGGGCAGGATCACCATGCGCAAGGTTTGTGCCGGGCGCAGGCCGATCGATTTGGCCGCTTCCCATTGGCCGCGGTCGATGGAGGCAATGGCCGCACGCAGGATTTCGGCGGTGTAGCCGCCGACGTTGATCGAAAAGCCGATCATGGCGGACGGGATGGGGTCGATCTGCAGGCCGAATTGCGCCAGGCCGTAGTAGATGACGAATAGCTGGACGAGCAGGGGCGTGCCGCGGATGAAGGAGATGTAGGTGCGTGCAAGCCAGTTCAGTGGGCTGATGGCCGATAGCCGCATCAGCGCCAGCAACAGGCCCAGCACTAGGCCGAAGACCATGCCGCCTAGGCTGAGCACGACCGTGTAGCCGGCGCCCTTGAGCAGCAGCGGGGCGGATTGCCAGATCAGGGCAAGCGTGCCTTGTTCTTCCATGTTTTCTCCGTATGCGATCAGGCGTGTACGGCGGCCCGAGCGGGCCACCCGGCATCATGCCCGCATCGCAATGGGCCTGCAATGCATGCGGCCCGCCGAAGCGGGCCGCAGCAAAGGGCTAGGCACGCCCGGCAAACGCCGGGTGCGCGCAGGCAGAAAATCAGCGCGTGACGTCGGCGCCGAACCACTTTTCAGAGAGCTTGGTCAGCGTGCCGTCGGCGCGCAAGGCGTCGATGGCTTCGTTGAGCGCGGCCAGTAGTTGGGGGCTGTCCTTGCGCACGGCGATGGCCTGCTCTTGCTTGGCGAAGGGCTCGCCCACGGCTTCGATCGCGCCGCCCGATTTCTTGACCAAGTCGGCGACGATGAGCCGATCGTTCAGGATGGCGTCAATGCGTCCGGTGCGCAGGTCTTGGTTGCGCGAGGGATCGTCGTCATAGGTACGGACGTCGGCCTTGGGCTGGTTTTCGCGCAGCCATTGCTCGTAATTGCTGCCGAGCACCACGCCAACGCGCTTGCCGGCCAAGTCGTCCGGCCCCTTGATGTCGGACGTACCCTTGCGCGCGATGATCTGGATGCCGGAGATGGTATAGGGCTGGGTGAAGGCATACTTGCGCTTGCGTTCTTCCGAAACCGTCACCTGGTTGATGACAACGTCGAGCCGGCCGGTCTCGAGCGCGGCCAGGATGCCGTCCCACTTCGTGGGGCGGAATTGCGCCTTCACGCCGAGCTTTTCCACCAGGGCGTTGGCAAATTCGACTTCGAAGCCGGCCAGCTTCCCGGATTCGTCCTGGAAGTTGAACGGCGGATAGGTGCCCTCCAGGCCGATGATGAGTTCGCCGCGACGCTTGACCTCGTCGAGCGCCTCGGCCGCGACGGCCACATGCGCCACGCTTGCACCGACCACGGTCGCAAGCAGTAGCCGGACGTAGAAGAACAATTTCATGACTGGCTCCGTTTTCGTTTTGGGGTTTTTTCAGGACTTCGGCCGGCTGCGCCGCGCGCAACGTGCCGACATGCCTGGCCGTGGCGGCGGCATGCGGCACGCCCGGTCCCATGCATCGGCTCGAAAGGATGATCGTATCGCGCCGCGCCACCGACGTCCGGCACGTCCGCTATATCGACAGGGGCATTACTGCGCGGCAAACGGGCTGGCGGTCGATCCAAAGTTTTCGGCCGCCCATGTTTGTGCGGCATGGGCCGCATCGGCCAACAACACGTGGTCCGCCGTGGACGGCGTGGGCAGCACGAGCGCCAGCACAGCCAGCGCCAGGCATACGCCGACCGCACCCAGGCAGCGGGCGAGGCGATCCGGTGAAGTTGGCTGGGCTGCTGGCATTTTGGCTTTCGGCAGAAAGCGGCCGGTATCGGCCGCAGCACGAATTATGAAAAGCCTTGCGCCCCAAGCCAACGAAGATATTGGCGTTAGAAAAGAGCCTGGCGTCATATGACGCCAGGCGTCGCCCAAACCGCCAGGCCTGTAATCCACACGCTGCCCACGCTAGCCGCGGCATGCGCGGGCCGGCGCCGACATCAGGCCGCGAGGAATTTCTCGACCAACTTGACCCAATACGTGGCGCCCACCGGCAGCAGGGCGTCGTTGAAGTCGTAGTTGGGGTTGTGCAGTTGGCAAGGGCCCATGCCGTGGTAGCTGTCCAGGCGATGGTCCCCGTCGCCGTTGCCCAGGAACAAGTAGCAACCGGGCACTTTTTCCAGGAAGAAGGCGAAGTCCTCGGCGCCCATGAAGGGCGGGATGCTGCAATCGACATGCTCGTCGCCGAAGGTTTCGCGCGCGACCTGCGCGGCGAACGCGGTTTCCTTTTCCCAGTTGACCAGGGGCGGATAAGAGCGGATGAAGTTCAGTTCGCCGGTCGCGCCGTAGACCTGCGGCAAGGTGGTGACGATGCGGCGCATGCCTGCTTCGATCTGGTCCACCATTTCGGGGGTAAAGGTGCGCACGGTACCGCGCAGCACGGCCTGGTCGGGGATGACGTTGTAAGCATCGCCGGCGTGGATCTGCGTGATCGTCAGCACCGCCGATTCCAGCGGGTCCTTGCTGCGCGAGACCAGCGTCTGCAGCGCATGCACCATGTCCGCGGCGATCACGATGGGATCGACGGCGCGGTGCGGCTGCGCGGCATGACCGCCCACGCCGCGTATGGTGATGTCCCAGCGGTTGCTCGAGGCCATGGCTGGCCCGCTGCGAAAGCCGAACTGGTTCACCGGCATGCCCGGCATGTTGTGCAGCCCGAACACCGCGTCGCAGGGGAATTTTTCGAACAGGCCGTCCTGCATCATGGCGCGCGCCCCGGCGTTGCCGCCCTCTTCGGCCGGCTGGAAGATGAAGATCACGGTGCCGTTGAAGTCGCGATGTTTGGCCAGGTATTGCGCAGCGCCAAGCAGGATGGTCGTGTGGCCGTCGTGGCCGCAGCCATGCATGCGGCCTTCGATGGTGGAGCGGTGCGCGAACCGGTTGTATTCGGGCATGGGCAGGGCATCCATGTCGGCGCGCAGGCCGATGGTCTTGCCCGGGCCGGCGCCGTGCAGCACGCCGACCACGCCGGTCTTGCCAAAACCTGTGTGCACCTCGATGCCGAAACTGCGCAGGCGCTCGGCCACCAGCGCCGAGGTGCGCGTTTCTTCAAACGCCAGCTCCGGATGCGCATGGATGTCGCGCCGCAGGCTGGTCAGTTCGGCATGGGCACGTTCGATTTCGTCTAGGGTCTTCATGGTGTTGCCAAAAGATTCCGTGGCTTAGTCATTCCAGTCATTTCTGTGGCATGCGCTGACGTGGCCGGGGGCGATCTCGCGCAGCAGCGGACGTTCGACAGTGCATCGCGGCTTCGCATGCGGGCAGCGCGGATGAAAGGCGCAGCCCGTCGGCGGCGACAGCGGCGAGGGCAGTTCGCCCTTGATCGGCTGGTAATCGCGGCGCCCCGGACGCAGGTCGGGCAATTCCTTGAGCAGGGCCTGCGTGTACGGGTGGTTGGCCCGGGAAAACACCGCCTCGGCGGGCGCAAGCTCAATGATACGACCCAAATACATGATCGCCACCCGGTCCGAAACGTGGCTGACCACGCCCAGGTTGTGGCTGATGAACAGGTAGGTCAAGTCCAGGTCGCGGCGCAGCTGGGCAAAAAGGTTCAGCACCTGGGCCTGTATGGACACGTCCAGCGCCGCCACCGCCTCGTCACATACGATCACCGAAGGCTTGAGCGCCAACGCCCGGGCAATGCCGATGCGCTGGCGCTGCCCGCCCGAGAACTGGTGGGGATAGCGTTGCGCATAGGCCGGGTCCAGACCCACCTGCCGCATCAACCCTGCCACGTAATCAGCCTTGTCCGACTTGGCAACCAGGCCGTGGACGACCGGCGCCTCGCCGATGATGTCCAGCACCCGCATGCGTGGGTTCAGCGACGCGTACGGGTCCTGGAAGATCATCTGTACGCCCAGTTCGTAGGCGCGGCGCTCAGCGCCCTGCATGCGTTCGACCGGCTTGCCCCGGTACAGGATTTGCCCGGCCGTCGGCCGCAGGATGCCCGACACCATCCGGCCCAGCGTCGACTTGCCGCAGCCCGATTCACCGACGATGCCGATCACCTCACCGGCGCGCACGTCCAGGTCCACGCCCGCGACGGCCTGCACCACCTGTGTCTTCAGTCCCGCGCCGAACAGGTTGGCGATGCGTCCGGCCAAGTCCACGGGCTGCACGAAGCGCTGCTCCAGCCCGCGCAAGGACAAGATCGGCGCGACGGTTTGCGTGGCAGGCGACGGGGCGGTCACGTCCATCTGCACTACGGTTCTCCTGCGTGCCAGCAGCGGGCCCAATGGCGCGGCCGATGCTCCACGGCCGGCGGCGCCTGCAGGCAGGCGCCGGTCGCGCGCGCACAGCGCTCACGGAATGCGCAGCCCTGCGGCAGGTTCAACAATGACGGGGTCATGCCCGGTATGGGCGCAAGCGGCTGCCCGCGCGTGGCCGGCGTCGGAATGGACGCGATCAGCCCGCGGGTATACGGATGCAGCGGCTGGCCGATGACGTCGGCCGTGGCGCCGGTTTCGACCACGCGACCGGCATACATGACCGCCACGCGGTCAGCGAGCCCGGCCACCACCGCCAGGTCGTGCGTGATCCAGATCAGCGCCGTGCCCGTTTCGCGGCACAGTTTCTGCATTTCGTAGAGGATCTGGCCCTGTATGGTCACGTCCAGCGCCGTCGTGGGCTCATCGGCGATGATGAGCCGCGGCGAATTGAGCAGCGCGATGGCGATCGCCACGCGCTGGCGCATCCCCCCGGACAGCTGGTGCGGGTATGCGCGCAGCCGCTCCTGCGGGGACGGGATACCGACCTTGATGAGCGCCTGCAGGGCCAATTCGTGCGCCTGCTCGCGGCTGACACGCCGGTGAGCCAGCACCGTTTCGATCATTTGTGTGTCGACGCGCAACACCGGGTTGAGCGTCATCATGGGGTCCTGGAAGATCATCGCGATCTCGCCGCCGCGCAGCGCGCGCAGCCGCCGCGGCGAGGCCTGGCGAAGGTCTTCGCCGTTGAAGCGGATCTCGCCCTCGACGATGCGGCCTGGTGCGTCAATCAGCCCCAGCACCGAAAACCCCGTGATGCTCTTGCCCGAACCGGATTCGCCGACCAGTCCGAGGATTTCGCCGGCACCGACCGACAAATCCACGCCGTCGACGGCCTTCACCACGCCGGCGCGGGTGAAGAAGTGCGTCTTCAGGCCACGCACTTCCAGCGTGGGCGGGACTGGCGTTTGCATATCCATAGGCAGCCGGCCGCTCACAGGGCGTTGCGCGGGTTGAGCACGTCGCGCAGGTGATCGCCCACCAGGTTGATGGCGATGATGGCGATGGCCAGCGCAATGCCGGGAAAGAAGGAAATCCAATACAACCCCGACAGCAGGTACTCGAACCCGTTGGAGATCAGCATGCCCAGCGAGGGCTCGGTCACCGGCACGCCCACGCCGAGGAAGGACAGCGTGGCCTCGAGCGCGATCGCGTGCGCCAGGTCTATGGTGGCGATGACGATCAACGGCGGCATGCAGTTGGGCAACACGTGCCGGAACAGCACACGCCCCCAGCCCAGCGACATGCAGCGCGCGGCCTCGACGTACTCGCGGCCGCGCTCGACCAGAGCAGCGCCGCGCGCGGCGCGGGCGAAATACGCCCATTGGACGACCACCAGCGCGATGATGACCTTGTCGACACCCTTGCCCAATATGGCCAGCAGGATCAGGGCCACCAGGATGGCCGGAAACGACAGCTGGATGTCCACCGCCCGCATCAGCAAGGCATCCACGCGCCCGCCGAAATACGCCGCGATCAGGCCAGCGGCAGCGCCGATAAAGAAGGCCGCCACCACCGAAACCGACCCCACGAGCAGGCTGGTGCGCATGCCGTAGAGAATGGCCGAGAACACGTCGCGCGCCTGGCCGTCGGTACCCAGCCAGTAGGTCATGCTGCCATCCCCGCTTTCGCTGCCCGGCGGCAGCTTCGAATCCAGGATGTCCAGCGACGCGATGTCGTAGGGGTTTTGCGGGGCGATCCAGGGCGCGAACAGCGCAGCGCCCACCGTCAGCACGAGCAGCGCCACGCCCAGCAGCGCCAGCTTGCTGGCGCCGAAGTCGGCGAAAAACTGGCGCAGCGGCGTCTGGGCGCGCGCCGGCGCCGCTGCAGCCGTCGTCACGGCAGGCGCGCTCATGCGCGCTGCTCCAGCCGAACCCGCGGATCGAGCACGGTGTAGATGATGTCCACGATCAGATTGAGCATGACCAGGAAGAACACTATCAGCATCAGGTAGGCCACGACCACCGGACGGTCCAGGTTGATGATGGAATCGATCAGCAACTTGCCCATGCCCGGCCAGGAAAACACGGTTTCGGTCACCACCGCGAAGGCCATCACCTGTCCGAATTCGAGCCCCGCGACGGTCACCACGGGGATCAGGATGTTCTTGAGCAGGTGCACGCCCAGCACGCGCTTTTCTGACAAGCCCTTGGCCCGTGCGAACTTGATGTAATCCATGGGCAGGGACTCACGCGCGGCCGCGCGCGTGACCCGCACGATCATGGCGCACTTGGCCAGCGCAATGGTGCTGGCCGGCAGGATCAGGCTCGCCCAGCCGTCGAGGGTCAGCACGCTCAGCGGCACGCCCAGCACCGAAACCGTCTGGCCGCGGCCGCTGGCCGGCAGCCAGCCCAGCTGGACGGCAAACAGCATGATCAGCATCAGGCCGACCCAGAAGTTGGGCAGCGAAAACCCCAGCACCGAGCCGGTCATGATCGCGCGCGAGCTCAGGGCAGTCGGCCGCAGGCCAGCGGCGATGCCCAGCGGCACGCCGACCAGCACCGATATCGACATGGCCACGGTGGCCAGCTCGACCGTGGCCGGCATGCGCTCGATGATCAGGCGCATGGCCGGCTCGCCGGTCAGGAAGCTATTGCCAAAGTTGCCCTGCACCGCCTGGCCCAGGAACGTCAAATACTGGACCGGCAGCGGCTTGTCCAGGCCGAGCGACGCGCGGATGGCCTCGCGCTGCGCGTCGGTGGCCTCGGGGCTGGCCATCATCGCCACCGGGTCACCCACGAGGTAGATGCCCGCGAACACCAGCGCAGACATCACCAACAGGACGACCAGCGTCTGTAGCAGCCTGCGGATAATGGTTGCCAGCACGACGCAGCCGCCTCCGCGCTACTTCAGCAAGCTCGCGTACTGCACCAGCGTGGTCTGGTCAGGACGGCCTTGGTACCGGATGTCCTTCTTCATCGCCCACACCGAAAGCTCGAAGTGCAGCGGCAGCAACGCATAGTCATCCATGGCCATGTTGCTTGCCTGCTGCAGCAGCTTGGCGCGCTTGTCGTCATCCATGGTCTTGGCAGCCTCGCGCACCAGCTTATCCATCTCGGGGTTGGAATAGCGGCCGCGGTTGGTGGTGCCTTCGCCGACCTCCGGATTGCGCGTCATCAGCAGCGACGTCAGCGGGTTAGACATTTCGCCGCTGGTCACCGACCAACCGGCAAGATAGGCACTGAACTCATAGCCGTCGCGCTTCTTGAAGAACACCGACGGCGCCAGCGCCTCGACGCTGGTCTTGACGCCGATGCGCGACCACATGGATGCCACGGCTTGCGCGATCTTGGCGTCGTTGACGTAGCGGCCCGACGGCGCGCCCAGCGTGATGCTGAATCCGTCAGGGTAGCCCGCCTCCTTGAGCAGCGCCTTGGCCTTTTCCGGGTCGGCCTTGGGCGCTTCGGCGTGCTCCTTGGACGAGCCGAACATCGGGTACGGCAGGACGTTGCCTGCGGCCAGGGCCACGCCTCCCATGACCCGCTCGACGATCGCGTCGCGGTTGATCGCCAGCGACAGCGCCTGGCGCACGCGCTTGTCCTTGAGCGGGTTCTTGTCCAGTGGAATGCCTGGCGTGGGCTCGGCGTGCTGGTCCATGGCGACGTACATCACCCGCACCGACGGCGTTTTCTCGATGTAGAGGTCCTTGTTCTGCTCCAGCTTGGGCAAGTCATCGGTGGGTGGATCCTCGATGAGGTCCACGTCGCCGGCCAGCAAGGCGGCGACGCGGCTGGCGGCGTTGGACATCGGCCGATAGATGACGCGATCCCAATCGGGCTTCTTGCCCCAGTAATGTTCGTTGCGCTCGAAGACCAGTTCGGCGCCGCGCTTCCAGGAAACGAACTTATAGGGACCGGTGCCGACCAGCCCATCGCCGCTGTTCAGTTGGGTGGTCGTCTTGCCCTCGGGCGCAGGCCCCGAGGCGGCCTTCTTCGACAGGATGGGCAGCTGCGCCAGGTTGATCAACAGCAGCGGCGCCGGGCCCTTGGTGGTGATGCGCACCGTCATGGGATCCACGGCCTCGGCCTTTTCCACGGCACCCAGGTACAGGGTGAACGGCGACGGACTGTTGGGCACTTTCGGGATGCGGTCGTAGGTAAAGACCACGTCCTCGGCGGTCAACGGCGTGCCATCGGAAAACTTCACGCCCGGCCGCAGCTTGAAGGTCCACACGTTGCCGTCGACCGTCCACGATTCGGCCAGCGCCGGCCGCGGCTGCAGCTTGGCGTCGGCATGCACCAAGGCGTCGAACAGCGTGTGGGAAATCTGCGTGTTGGGGGTCAGCGCATGGTACTGCGGGTCGAGCGAGCTGGGCTCGGTCTTGAGCGCCACGATCAGGTCCCGCGCCGCCACAGGACCCGCCATGCCAAGCATTGCGGCCAGTGCCGCACCCACTCCCAGTAAACGCAGCCATCGACGTGCCATCGTTTTCTCCCAATTCGTTGCGCAAGTTGCACTGCCGCAAAGAACATAACCACCAATCGCACGGGCACGCAACCGTTATATTCCCTTAGTTGATTCGCGCGCACGGCGCGCTTATTTGGGTATTGCGCATTTGTTTATGACCCTGTCCGATCACGATCCCATCGCCGCCATTGCCACCGCGCCGGGCCGCGGCGGCATAGGCGTGGTGCGCATCTCCGGTCCCGACCTCGCCCCGCTTGCCAGGGCGCTGTTCGGCCGCGACCTGCAGCCCCGCCACGCGCATTACCTGCCTTTCCGCGCGGCCGATGGCGAAGTGCTGGATCAAGGCATCGTCCTGTATTTCCGCGCCCCGCATTCCTATACGGGCGAGGACGTCCTGGAGCTGCAAGGCCACGGCGGGCCGGCCGTGCTGCGGCGAATACTGGCCCGCTGCCTGGAAGCGGGCGCGGCGCTGGGCATGCGCCTGGCCGAGCCCGGCGAGTTCACGCGCCGCGCCTTCCTGAACGACCGCATGGACCTGGCCCAGGCCGAGGCCGTGGCCGACCTCATCGAAGCGTCTTCGGAAGCTGCCGCGCGCGGCGCCATGGCCTCGCTGTCGGGCGAGTTTTCCCGGCGCGTCAACGGCCTGGCCGAACGCATCGTGCATCTGCGCATGCTGGTCGAAGCGACGCTGGACTTTCCTGAGGAAGAAATCGACTTCCTGGAAAAGTATCAAGCCCGGGGGACACTGGCCGCGCTTGCCGATGACCTGGATGCACTGATCGCCCAGGCGCGACAAGGCGTGGTGCTGCGCGAAGGCCTGCACGTGGTGCTGGCCGGCGAGCCCAACGTAGGCAAATCCAGCCTGCTCAACGCCCTGGCCGGCGATGAAGTGGCCATCGTCACGCCGATTGCCGGTACCACGCGCGACAAGGTGGTGCAGCAGATCCATCTGGACGGCGTGCCCCTGCACATCGTCGACACGGCCGGGCTGCGCGAAACCGACGACACGGTGGAAAGCCTGGGAATTGCGCGCACCTGGCAGGAAATCGCGCGCGCCGACGTCATCCTGCACTTGCATGACGCACGCCAGCCCTCGGGCGCGCTGGATACCGAGATCGCGGCGAGGCGACCGGGCAAGGCGCCGGTGCTGACCGTCTACAACAAGATCGACCTGTTGCCGGCCGATGCGCGGCTACCCGAAGGCGTATTGGGCATTTCGGCGCGCGAGGGGACCGGCCTGGACGTGCTGCGCGCCGAACTGCTGCGCATCGCCGGATGGAATCCAGGCGGCGAATCGCCATGGCTGGCGCGCGAACGGCATATGGTGGCGCTAGAGGATGCCCGCGCGCACCTGCGCGAGGCGGCCGTGCATGCGGCGCAGGACGACCGCGTGCTGGACTTGTTTGCCGAGGAACTGCGCCTGGCGCACGAAGCGCTGTGCCGGATTACGGGCGAGTTTTCCAGCGACGACTTGCTGGGCGAGATTTTCTCCAGCTTTTGCATCGGCAAGTAGTCTGATTGTCTACCTGTATTGCCGGATCGGCCGCGATTGTTATAAAATTTATAACAAATATAACGATTGTGTCGCCATGCTCTCCTTGAAAAAGACCGCCGTTGCGGCCGGCGTCGCCGTCATCGCTCTCCTGGCCGTTTACGGCACGCTCGCCGCTCTCGGAGGGCTGGTCATCGCCATCCTGGCCATTTACTGCCGGCACGCGGCCACCCCGCGACAAAAAGCCTAACCTCATTCTGGTCATCGTACTGGCCCTGCTCGGCGGTCCCTTGCTTGGCGTCGGCGTGGCCAAGCATAACGAGGCCAAGCGGCTGCAGGCGCAGCAAGCTGCCGCCGCGGAAAAACAGCGCATCCAGGCCATCGAACGGGAAAAGCGCATCCAGGCCCGCATCGACGACGCGATGAAGATCGAATGCAAGTCGGTCTTGGAAAACCGGGCCTTTGCCAATGCGATCGTCCGGCAGACGACCAGCGGCCCCGTGATGGGCATGACGCACGACACGGCCAAGAAGATGCAGCGTGCTGCCAGCGAGCACGTCGATGCCTGCCGGCGCACCGTCGAATCCCGAATCCGTTCGGAGCTGCGCTCCGAAGGTTGACTCCCAAGCATCCGGCGACACGCCCGCAGGCCTTGCCCTTGCGTCCGATCGCCCGGCACCGCGCGGGCTGTCGGCGTCAGTGGACATGCCTGGACAGGACGCGCCTGTAGATGCACGAACCCGCCACTGCCCATGAGCCTGCATTGCCTTTTTCCTATTCGCAAATCCGCGGCAGCCGCCAGCCTTTTCTGGATGGTCGCTACCGCACCCAGCCCGGCGCTTGGGGCGGCGCAAACCGCACCCGCCCTGGTGCAGGCGTTCAAGGATAGGCTGACCAATGTGCGCGCCTGGCTGCACAAGGATGGCCAGTCGTTGCTCGACATGGACGTGGTGGTCGTCGGCAACGGCAAGACGCCCGTGCGCACACTCGACGGCAAGCCGCAGCTGACCGCCGGCAGCGATGGCACGCTGCGCCTGGCCATGCCGTCGGCGTATCGGGCCATCGCGTTGCCCGTCTACAAGGGCGATGTCCGGCAGGTGCAGGCGCTGAAAGCCAGGCACAAAGGCACAGACTTGGATGCCCTGGCCGTGCAGGCAGCCAAGGACGCAGGCGTCCAATGCCGCTGGCAATACCAGTCCTCCGGCGAGGTTCATCGCACCTGCCACGTCAACCTGGATGATCTGATGGGCAACCTTCTTGCGTGGCGCACCGCGCCTTGCAAGAAGGGCGACGGGACATGCGTCGACTACAGCGGGCAAAAGTGGTCGCTGCTGCCGGCCGCAGGCCGGATGGAGCCTGAACAGCGCAAGAAACGGCTGTACGACAGCCTTGCCCTGCTGCTGGAGGAAACGCTGCGCGACAAGATCGAGGTGGTGGACGCCAACGCAAGCGGCTCGATGCTTATAAGATCAGCATTTCGCGCACCGCCGGCATGAACGGCGAGCCCTTGGTGCTCGAACCACGCCTTTATACGCGCAACACCAAGGACGACGAGCTGGTGCGGGCAGCCGTACTGCCGCTGGAACAGCTGCTGGGCGCATCCATCGTGGTCGACGCGCAGTCCCAGCTTCGGGTTCAAGCCGAGCGCCAAAAAGCACAAGCCGCGCAGCAAGCCGCCGATAACGCCATGGACGCGCTGCGCCGCCAGCCCGATGGCTACGGCGCCTTGGCGATGGAGGCGGCCCAGGCGCGTGGCACATGCACGATCGGCGCCGTACCGCAGGGCAAGTCCGAAGCCCAGGCAGACGCGGCGCGCCATGGCGTGCTGGCCACGCAAGCATACCGGCAATGGCGCGGATCGAACGACGACCGGTTTTCCGGCGTGTTTGGCGACGCTTCTTCCTTGTACACCGCCTTGCAGCGCCAGTCCTGCCAAGTCGCGGTAGGCAGCGGCGCAGAATTGGCCCCCATGGCCGCAGCGCTGCGACGTGACGGCGTGGCCTTCACAGTCATGCCCGCGGTCGTCAGCATGGACGAGGCCGAAGCGGCTTACGCACAATCCAAAGGGTTTGCCAGCGCCGCAGACCTCAAGCTGGCCGCGGCCATGGGCGGCCTGTCGCCGGCGCGCCGGCAGGCCGAGATTGCCGCACGCCCCTACCGGATCACCCTGACATGCCGGTACGGCAACATGATCACCTACCTAGATGGCTGCCTGTCTTCGGGGGGCTGGATTCACCCATCACGGTGCGGGTGGGAGCGGCCATCGCGCAATACGACGGCAGCAACTTCTATGAGTTGGGAAGCGAAACGCCGGACGGATTCGTGTTCGATGCTGCGCCCAATGTCGCCTTGCACGTGCGCAACCTCTCCGACCAGGCGGTGCTGACCTTGCACGTAGTCGACCGGCGCACAAGCCAGGCCGTCTTCAGGCAAAGCGCGGGGCCGTTCGGTTCACTGACATTCGCGCGCTGACCGCCGTCGGGTACGGCAGCGTGCCGTCCCGGGCTGGTCCAAGGCGCAAGTTCGGGCGCCTGCGACAGCGCCCATCACGACTTGCGGGCCGCCTGCACCAGGCATTCGGACAACCTGTCGAAATGCGCCAACGCCGCCGGGGTCAGCGTCACTTGTTTGCGCCGGGCATCTTCGGTATCGACCAATGCGATCCACCCCTTGGCCCGCATGGCTTTCAGGCGTGCATGCAGCGTGGCCGGAGAGCCGATCGTTTTTTCAGCCATAATGTCGCGCACTGAAAGCCGCCGGTCTTCCTGTGAGGCGCGGGCGATCAGTCCGAGGATACGCTCTTCGAGCGGGTCGAGCGAAGGCAGGGAAGGCAGGCCGCGCAATGCTTCGGCAAGGCGCAAGAAGCGGATGTAAATATCGGCGAGCCGTTTCTTTCCTTTCATGGGGCAAGGGTGCGCGCGGCAGCGCGCGCCGTCGGCAGGACCGGTATGGCGGACATTCTAGAACAGGGCAAGTGGGTGCTGCTCACCGTCGTGCTGTTCCTGGCGAGCCTGGCGGCAAACGAATGGTTTTTCGCCGGTTCGGAGTTCGTGCGCGGCATCAATTGGATCTACTTGCCAGCCGGTGTGCGATTGATCTGCACCCTGCTCTTTGGCGTTCCCGGAATGCTGGGATTGCTGGTAGCCTCCTGGATCGCCTGTTTCGGCTACTTCTTTCCCGATGACTTCATGCGCTCGCTGGCTGGCGGCTTGCTGGCCACCTGCGCGCCTTGCCTGGCTTACCTGGCGGCGCGGCGCGCATTGCGACTGGGAAAAAACCTCGCAAACCTGAGCGGCCGCGGCCTGCTCGCGTGCATCGTGCTTTTTGCCTCGAGTAACGCCGGGCTGCACCACGGCTGGACCATCCTGCGTGGCGCGCCGGCCGACTCGCTTCAAGGGCTGTGGGCAATGTTCGTCGGGGATGCGTTGGGCGCGCTGGCCGTCTGCTATGCAGCCAGGCTGCTTTTGGCCTTGCTACCGGGCGGGACACGCTCTGCGGCCCGGCCGTCCTAGCCCTTCCGGTGGTCTCGACAACCACCCGACGGCCCCCGTATCCTGCTTGCATCGCCGGCATCGCCCCGGCTCCCTACGGAGCGCCGCCTCCCATGGCCCATGCCAGCCTACCCGGCGGGCCTCGCCCGGACGTACAAGGTTTCTACGACGAGGTCACGGGCAGCGTCCAATACGTGGTCAGCGACCCGCGCACGCGCTGCTGCGCCATCATCGATCCGGTGCTGGATTTCGACCACGCCGCCGGCTCGGTCGCCACCCGCAGCGCCGACGCGATCTTGGCGTACATCGGCGACCAAGGCTTGCGCCCGGTCTGGATACTGGAAACCCATCCGCACGCGGATCACTTTTCCGCCGCCCATTACCTGAAGGAAAAAACCGGCACCCCAACGGCCATCGGCGCGCGTATCGTCGAAGTCCAGGCCGTCTGGAAAGCCGTTTATGGCATGGACGAGCTACCGGCCGACGGATCGCAGTGGGATCGCCTCGTCGACGATGGCGACCAGCTCGAGGTCGGCGACCTGCGCGTGCGGGTCATGGCTTGCCCTGGCCATACGCCGGCGTCGGTGACGTACGTGGCCGGCGATGCGGCGTTCATCCACGATACGCTGTTCATGCCGGATTCGGGCAGTGCGCGCGCGGACTTTCCCGGCGGCTGTGCAACCCAGCTTTGGCACAGCATACAAGCCATCCTGGCATTGCCTGACGCGACGCGGTTGTTCACAGGCCATGACTATCGCGCCAACGGCCGCGAGCCGCGCTGGGAAAGCACCGTGGGCGAACAAAGGCGGTCCAACATCCACGTCGCCGGATACGATCACGACCGCTACGTCGCCATGCGGCGCGAACGCGATGCAAGCCTGCGGCCGCCCACGCTGATGCTGCTTGCCTTGCAAGTCAACATACAGGGCGGGCGCCTGCCCGACCCGCAGGCCGACGGCAGGCGCTATTTGACGTTCCCGCTTGATGCCTTCGCGCGCCTGCACACGCCCACATCACCGGGTTGAACGCGAACAGCCGCTCAGGGCAAGGCCAGCCGCGCGTCCAAATCGACGATGGTCTGGTACAACACGCGCGTGCCGTCCAGCAGCTGGTCCGGCGTGATCGATTCTTCCGGACAATGGCTTCGGCCGCCCAGGCACGGGATGAAAATCATGCCCACGGGCCCGGTGTACGCGACGTACACCGCATCATGCCCGGCACCGCTGGGCAGCCGCATGCTCGCGTAACCCAGCGCGGCGGCGCTGCGCTCGATGGCATCCATGACCAGCGGCGCGCACGAGGTGACGCCTGATCGGCTCAGGTCGCGCAACACCGCTTCGACGCGCACGTCGGCCAACTGCGCCGCGCAAGATTCCAGCAGCCTTTCCGGGAAATCGGCGAGCACCCGCTCGTCGTCGCTGCGTACTTCCAGGATCAGCGTCACTTTGGCCGGCACCGCATTGGACATATTGGGGCTGGCTTCGATACGCCCCACCGTGGCCACGACATAGCGGTCCTGCGTATGCAGTTCGCGGGCGCGGCGGCAAGCGGCGTCGATCAGGCGTGCAGCACCGACCAGCGCATCTCGCCGCAGGTCCATGGGCGTGGTACCGGCGTGGTCGGCCTGGCCGGAAACGATGATCGACACGCGGCGTATCCCCACGATGTGGGTCACCACGCCGATGGGGATCTGTCGCGATTCCAGCACGGGTCCCTGCTCGATGTGCAGCTCGACGAAGGCCGCCGTGCTGTCCGGCACCCGCAGCGGCCTGTCCAGCGCCTGCGGGCAAGCACCGATTTGGGCCATGGCCTGGGCCAGCGTTTGGCCGTCGGCGCGCGCGGCCTGCAGCATCGCGGTGTCGAGCTTGCCGGCGAAGGCCCGGCTGCCGACGCAGGAAATGCCGTAATCGCTAGGCTCTTCGGACAGGAAATCGATGACCTCGAACGGATGGGCAAGCGCCACGCCCTGCTCGTGCAAGGCATGGGCGACTTCGATGCCCGCGAGCACGCCAATGATGCCGTCGAACCGGCCGCCGGCAACCACGGTGTCGCAGTGCGAACCGGTAATGATGGGCCGCGCCCCGGCCGCCGTCCCGGCGCGCCTGCCCACGAGATTGCCGCCTTCATCCAAGCGCACATCCAGGCCGGCGGCTTGCATTTGCTCGCGCAGCCAATCGCGGGCGGCGGCAAAGTGTTCGCTAAACGCGCGCCGCGTCCACGGCACATCGGGATCGGTGAACGTTGCGAGAGTCTCGACGCGCTGCCATAGGCGGGCGGCGTCAATGGGAGGCATGCGAGAAGGAACGACGGTAGGCATGGGCAGCAATGTTACCCCTTCGCCTTCGCCGGTCCGGTGCCGGATCAGTGATCGTCGTAGCCGCGGTCTTTCAAGCAGGTGCGCAGTGCACGCTCGTAGGACTCAATGGAAACCCGGGTCGTCCATCGCGTGACGTAATCCGGATCAAAGCCGCTGGAATTGATTGCATGCCGCCGACATTCCTGCACGCTCGACGCCTGCTGGCGGCCCGGACCGGACAGGGCCTCGTTGCCGGATGGCAATGCCGCCAAGCCGTCGGACAATGCGACTGGCCCGGGCTCATAGGCCGGCGCAGGCGCGGCCGCCGCAACGGGCTGCACGGCATAGTAGGACGGACTCGAATAAACGACTGATCCGCCATACCCGTGGCGCGAACCGCTGCCCAACGACAGGGCAAATCCCGACCCGAGCAAAGCGCCCACGCCCAGGCCTATCCAAACCCCGCTGGAATGTCCATGAAGGCGCCATCCCCGGTGGTGATGAGGTTTCCAGCCGTGCGCGGCCGCCTGCCCGCTTATCGCAGCCAAGGTGATCGCCAAGGCAACTGTCTGCCACTTCCGGGAAATCATGTCTGCCAACCGTTCATCCATGTCGCCGCACGGCGGCACTATGGCTACTGTACTACGCGGGCAGCGCCCGACATGCAGCCGGACGTTGCATGGCGTAACTGGGGTCGCTTACGGACCGAGGCCTGTGGATAGCCCCTAGGAAGCCCACTGTGCACAGCGTGTGGATGGATTCTGGAGAACCAAGCGTTTGGTGCCTGCCGCAAAACTTGTCCAGATTCCGGATACCAGCCAAACAGCGTTTCTACACAGCGGAAAAATTTCCTAAGCTTTTGGCCCGCAACGGTTTTTTGCGATTCGCAAGTTATCCACAGGGTATCTTAGTCACCAGTCTTTATATATACAAGCCTTGTAGATAAAACCTATTGTTCCCACCCCCAGTATGGGGGACCTGGCCCCCAAGGCAGGAAAAATGCCACTTCCAGGAACGACGCGACGCTAGACCCGCGCCAGTTTTTCCAGGGCAGCGTCTAGCGTTTCCTTCTTCTTGGCAAAGCACAACCTGGTCAGCCGGTGGTTGGAGGACGGCGCTTGGGGATCCAGGTAGAGGGCGGACACAGGAATCGCCGCCACGCCATGTTCTAAGGTCAGCCATTTGGCGAACTCAGCTTCCGGCGCATCGGAGATTTCGCTGTAGTCAGCCAGCATGAAAAAGGTGGCCGGCGTCGGCAGCGGTTTCAGGCGGGTGGAAGCAAGTCCTTGTGCGAGCTGGTCGCGCTTGGCCTGGTAGAAGTCGGGCAAGCCCAGATAGGTTGCGGGGTCCTGCATGTAGTCCGCAAGCGCGTGTTGCATCGGTGACGGTACGGTAAACACCATGAACTGGTGCACCTTGCGCAGCTCCCAGGTCAACGCCGCGGGCGCGCAGCAATAGCCAACCTTCCAGCCGGTTGCGTGATACGTCTTGCCGAACGATGAAATGACGAAGGCACGTTCGGCCAGTATCGGGCGGCGCGCCAAGCTGGCATGGCTGCGGCCGTCGAAGACGATGTGCTCGTATACCTCGTCGGCGGCCAGTAGCACGCCGGTATTGCGTACGATGGTTTCGAGCGCATCCAGGTCGGCGTCATCGAGCACGGCGCCGGTCGGATTGTGGGGAAAGTTCAGCATCAGCAGGCGGGTGCGCGGACCGATCGCGTCGGCAATGCGCTGCCAGTCGACGCGGTAGTAAGGGTCTTCGGCAGTCGGCGCGCGCATGGGCACTGGCACGGCGCGTCCGCCGGCCAGCCGGATCGCCGGAACGTAGGAGTCATAGCAGGGTTCGATGACGATGACTTCGTCGCCAGGCTGCACGGCGCACAAAATCGTGGCCATCAGGGCCTCGGTCGCCCCGCTGGTGACGGTGACTTCGGTTTCCGGGTCATAGCGGCGGCCGTAGAGCGCGTGGACTTTGTCGGCTATCGCCTGGCGCAAGGCCGGAACACCTGCCATGGCGGGATATTGGTTATGGCCGTTTTCCATGGCACGGGCGACCAATTGCAATAGCTTGGGGTCAGGGTCGAAGTCCGGAAAACCCTGGCCCAGGTTGATGGCGCCTGTTTCGACCGCCAGGCGGCTCATGACGGTGAAGATGGTCGTGCCGACGTCGGGCAATTTGGAAACGATCATGGTTTGATGCCACCGCGGGATTAAGGAAAGGGATATCGTGCGCAATCATACGCAGCCGGTCGCGATTATTTGGAAATAACTGCAGGGATTTTTCCTGCCGCCATACGGGTAAACCTGAATAGGATTTCGCGACGGGGCGTGGGTATGCTGCCCAGCGCAGTGAAAATCAAGTATTGCGCCGCGGGTCGCCGCCGCCGTGATCTGCGGTATCGCGATGGCCGGGCTTTACCAGATGCTTCGGCGTCCGCGTTGAATCCGCCGTTCGAGTAAGCGTTCTTGATTCACTGGCACTTTGTGTTTTTATAGGACGCACGACATCATGGCTCAAACGGGCAAAGTCAAATGGTTCAACGCTGAAAAAGGTTTCGGCTTCATTACGCCGGATGCTGGCGGCGCGGACGTGTTCGCCCACTTTTCCGCCATTCAGGGTCGCGGTTATCGCAGCCTGAACGAAGGGCAACAGGTCGAGTACGAAGTCAAGGAAGGGCCGAAGGGGCCGCAAGCTGCGGACATCCGGCCGCTTTAAGCGCTCGATTCAAGGAGCCGGCCGTGGCCGGCTTTGCAGCGCCCTGCCCGTGCGGCAGGGCGTTGTTTTTTGGTACCGCTATGCTGCAGTGCAGTATAAATGGGCGCCGTATGCGCGTACTTGCGTAGCAGGCGGTGATTCTTCTTGCCCCTTCGGACGAGGGAATCGGTGCGCTTGGACCGCTTGTCCATGAGAAGTTGAGAATGGGGAGCTGCGTCGTCGCTCCGCACCGATGCCGGCTGCAAGCGTGCGACAGGATCGTGTCACGGTCCAGTTTAGTGGGACAGTTTGTCGTGAGGGGACGGATCCGGGCTTAGCCGAACCCGGTAGGCAGGCAACGCCTGACAGGCCTTGTTGTTGAACACGGTGTCCATGTTGGCAGGCGCAACGACGAGCGATGTCTCTTGCCGGCGACTGCATTCGTGCGGGTTGAATCCTGTAACCCACAGGCGTCGTGAAGACGAACGCCAGGCGAGGCTATGACGGTCGATGCCTCAAGAAGATGAACGTAGAACGTCTTGGTACGAAGCGGCTACGAACGCGAGCGACGGATGTTGCGGGAAGGTGTGTTCGGGTGTGATAAGGTGGTCGCGTTCGCGCACTTCAACCGCTTGGTAGGGATGCTACACGTTGAGTTTCAGTAGGTGGCGGTTCTGGGCGCTTGGTCCCGAGCGCAGGGGCACTGAAATCGGCGAGAGGATGCGCGGTATTTCCGGATCCCGTTGTGAGATGAAGGTCCAACGAGTGGCGAATCCCGGAAGATCGCGCGTCGACAATCCGACGGTCGATGATTCCACCCGCGCACGCGTAATCGTCGGGCGCGTGAGATGACGTAAGTGGTCAGGCGGAGGGCACAGCGTGGTCATTCGTCATGACTTGGGTAAGCAGTCAAATCTTGGTCGGCACACGGCGAGATTGCAGGGACCGGTGACGGTGCCGTTGAAGGACGTACTCATTGGTAAAGAGCTGCGGCAAAGCCTGTGTTGTGATCGTCTTACACGAACGACGGTCGGGTGATGTTTCACGTGGAACAACCTGGAATCACGATGCACGTGGTTCCGCTCAGGCACCAACCCGGCCGGTTGTCACGACTCCACACCCGTTTCACCGGGCAGCCTGCGTCAGTGCGCGCGCGCCAGCGCTCCTGCTTGCGTCTTGTGTCGTCAGATATGGGCGTCATCGCGCCGCACACCACCGCCACTGCATCAACTAGTCCGTTCCGACCGACAATTTTGTTTCGGGGAAGCGTGCCGGTTGAACGTGTCAATCGCCCACAACGAAGCCGACTGCACCTACAGGTGGGCGATCGTCGTCAAAGCTGCCTCGTCATTGAATTCAATGCATGTATGCTGCCACGTTCCACAGGGTGGTTGTCGTCTCCTGCGTTGTAGAACGCTGCACCGTACATGCCTCGGTGGCGTGGAACGAGTTGAGCAGCGGGACTGCGAATCCATGCGGCGTCAAGACTTGGCTGAGTGAATGTCAGAACAGCTTTCGCTGCCAGCCGCCGGCCGGAGGACTAATGCAAATCGAGATGACCTTGCTGCGCAATCATCTGAGATTCTGGCGTATCCAGCACGGGCCGTGCCGTGCGGCGCGGAACGTCGATCAGCATGGCGAAGCGCTCTGGCGGGTCTTGTTTCACGTGGAACACCGCTATCCCCGCGGACTATAATGATTCTTTCTGCACCGTCCACATTTACCCAACCATGGATTTTCCGAGCGAGTTCGACGTCATCGTCGTCGGTGGCGGCCATGCCGGCACTGAAGCTGCGCTTGCCGCAGCCCGCGCCGGCAGCAAGACACTGTTGCTGACGCACAGCTTGGAGACGCTCGGCCAAATGTCCTGCAATCCGTCCATCGGCGGCATAGGCAAGGGACACTTGGTCAAGGAAATCGATGCGTTGGACGGCGCTATGGCCCTGGCCACGGACGAAGCAGGGATTCAGTTCCGCATCCTGAACCGATCCAAAGGTCCGGCGGTACGGGCGACCCGAGCCCAGGCCGACCGTGTGCTGTACCGCCAAGCGATCCGCCGTCGCCTGGAGAACCAGCCCAATCTATGGCTTTTCCAACAGGCGGTCGACGACCTGATGATCGAAGGCGATCGCGTCGTGGGTGCCGTCACCCAGCTGGGCATACGCTTCCGCTCGCGCGCCGTCGTACTGACGACCGGGACTTTTCTCAACGGACTCATCCACGTCGGCTTGCAGAACTACGCAGCGGGCCGCGCAGGCGACCCGCCTGCCATTACGCTTGGCCAGCGGCTGCGCGAATTGCAATTGCCACAAGGGCGACTCAAGACCGGCACGCCGCCACGGCTGGATGCGCGCACCATTGATTTCTCGGTGCTGGAAGAACAGCCCGGCGACCTGGACCCCGTGCCCGTTTTTTCCTTCATGGGCAATGGCGCCATGCACCCGCGGCAGCTACCTTGCTGGATCACGCACACCAACGAGCGTACCCACGACATCATTCGCGGCGGCTTGGACCGCTCGCCTTTGTACAGCGGGATCATCGAAGGGGTCGGTCCCCGGTATTGTCCGTCCATCGAGGACAAGATCCAGCGCTTCGCCGACAAGACGTCGCACCAAGTCTTCCTTGAGCCCGAAGGCCTGGATACTAACGAAATCTATCCGAACGGCGTTTCGACCAGCCTGCCCTTTGACGTGCAGCTGGCACTCATCCGTTCCCTGCCCGGCCTGGAGAACGCCCACATCCTGCGCCCGGGCTACGCCATCGAGTACGACTACTTCGATCCGCGGGCGCTCAAGACCTCCCTGGAGACGCGTGCGATCCAGGGCCTGTTCTTTGCTGGCCAGATCAACGGCACGACCGGCTACGAGGAAGCCGCCGCGCAAGGCCTGTTGGCTGGCGTGAATGCGGCGCTGCAGGTCCAAGGTAAAGAACCCTGGACGCCGCGGCGTGACGAAGCCTACCTGGGCGTGCTGGTCGACGACTTGGTCACCCGCGGCGTCACGGAGCCGTACCGGATGTTTACGTCGCGGGCCGAATATCGCCTGAGCCTGCGGGAAGACAATGCCGACATGCGTCTGACCGAGCACGGGCGCCGCTTGGGCATCGTCAGCGACGCCCGCTGGGACGCGTTCAACCGCAAGCGCGACGCGATTGCCGCGGAGATCGAGCGGCTACGCTCGACCTGGGTCAATCCCCGCATCCTGCCTGCGCACGCCGCGCAAGAACTGCTCGGCCAACCCATTGAACGTGAGTACTCACTTACAGATTTGCTCAGGCGGCCCAACGTGACGTACCGCCAGCTGATGCAGGCTCGCAATGGCGACGGCGAGTTGCTCGCAGGGCCGGGCCTACCCGAAGGCGAACTGGCCGAGCAGGTCGAAATCCAGGTCAAGTATGCCGGCTACATCGCCCGCCAGCAGGACGAGGTCCGCAAGCACGCCGCGCACGAAAACCAGCGCATCCCTGACGACATCGACTACGACGCCATCACCAGCCTGTCGTTCGAAGTGCGTCAAAAGCTCAAGGCTGCCCGGCCGGAAACCATTGGCCAGGCCGCCCGCATCTCGGGCGTCACCCCTGCGGCGATTTCTCTGCTGCTCATCCACCTCAAGCGCCTGCACTACGGCACGCGCCGGCGCGCCGCATGAGCCTGGCAAGCCGTCCCAAGGGCGGCTTTCCCCCACGGGGGAAGGCGCGCAGCGCCAAGGCCGACGCCTTTGTCATGCGCAAGGCCGTGCCTGCCTCCGCGCCTTGGGACCGCGACGCTGCCGCGCAGCGGCTGGCAGCCGCCTGCCAGGCGCTCGGTGCAGGCTTGCCGGTCGAGCGACAAGCGCAGCTGCTCGATTACTTGGCACAGCTACAGCGCTGGAATCGTACCTATAACCTGACGGCCTTGCGTGATCCAGACCAGATGCTGGTGCAGCATCTGTTCGACAGCTTGGCCGTGCTCGCGCCGCTGGCGCGATTCCTAAGCGAGGTCGCCGCGCCGCGCCTGATGGACGTCGGTTCCGGCGCCGGATTGCCCGGCGTGGTGCTGGCCATCGCCCGCCCGGATTGGCAGGTCTGCTGCGTGGACGCGGTCGAGAAAAAAACGGCCTTCGTCAACCAAATGGCCGCGGTGCTGCACCTGCCAAATTTGTCGGCGCGCCATGCGCGGGTGGAAACGCTCGATCCCGCCGGATGCGACGTGGTGATTTCCCGTGCGTTTGCATGCCTGGAAGATTTCGCCGCCCTGGCCGGCCGCCATGTGCGCCCGGGTGGTACGCTGCTGGCCATGAAAGGCCGGCACCCCGAAGACGAAATCCGCGCCTTGCATGACGGGCAGGCCTGGCAGGTGCAGCGCGTGCAGCCCCTGGATGTGCCCGAACTGCAGGCGCAACGATGCCTGATCTGGATGTGCCGGAAAGGAAGCCCATGACGACCAACCCGCCCGCAAACACGGCCCACGTTTTCTGCATCGCCAATCAAAAAGGCGGCGTAGGCAAGACCACGACTGCGATCAACCTGGCTGCCGGCCTAGCCACCCAGGGCCAGCGCGTCCTGCTGGTGGACCTGGATCCCCAAGGCAATGCCACCATGGGCAGCGGCATCGACAAGAGCAAGCTGCAGACCAATCTTTACCAGGTGCTGATCGGCGAAGCCACCATCGCGCAGACCCGCGTGCGGTCGGAGTCTGGCGGCTATGACGTGCTGCCGGCCAACCGCGAACTGGCCGGCGCGGAGATCGACCTGGTCGATATGCAGGAACGCGAGCGCCAGCTCAAGGCCGCCTTGCAGGCCGTGGCCGGCGACTACGACTTCGTCCTCATCGATTGCCCGCCGACGCTGTCGCTGCTCACGCTCAATGGCCTGGCCGCCGCGCACGGCGTCATCATTCCGATGCAATGCGAGTACTTCGCGCTCGAAGGGCTGTCCGACCTGGTCAACACCATCAAGCGCGTGCACCGCAATATCAACCCGGAGCTGCGCATCATCGGCCTGCTGCGGGTGATGTACGACCCGCGCATGACGCTGCAGCAGCAGGTTTCCGCGCAGCTCGAGGCCCACTTCGGTGATAAGGTGTTCAAGGCCGTCGTGCCACGCAACGTGCGCCTGGCCGAAGCGCCCAGCTACGGCATGCCCGGCGTGGTCTATGACCGCAACTCGCGTGGTGCGCAAGCCTACATCGCCTTCGGCGCCGAGATGATCGAACGGGTCAAGCATATGCGCGCGGCATCCTGATCGATCCGTCATCGGCCATGCATGTCCTTGCCAACCGAATGCGCGACGATGTTGTGCTGGGCAGCGCCGGTGCGCGCCTGGTGCGTATCGAAGAGGCTGCCCTGAATGCGACGGCGGTGCGCGAGCAGCAGCTCTACGACGGGTGGCTGTTGCGCTGGGCCGCGTCGCCGTCCAAGCGCGCGCGCAGCGTCAACGTCGTCGCGCCGCCGGCCGGGGCGTTGGACGATCGCCTGGCATTCGCCCGGCAGGTCTATGCAAGCCGCGGCATGCCCTTGGTCTTCCGGCTGACTGAGATCTGTCCGGATCCCGGGCTGGATGATGCGCTTGCCGCGCGCGGCTTTGCGGCCTACGACGAAACCTTCGTCATGTGCGCGCCGGTGCGCGAGCCCGTGGCCGGCGCGCCAGCGGCCGAGGCGCTGCGGTTCGTCGAAAACTTGCCCCTGCCTCGCTTTGCGGCCGAAGTTGGCGTGCTGCGGGGCAAGTCTGCCGAACACGTGGCTGAGCACGCACGGCGCCTGCAAGCCCTTGCCGTGAAGACGCTGCCGCTTGTGGCGTACCGCGGCGATGCGTGCGTCGGCACGGCATTGGCTGCCTTCGACGGCGACTTGGTGGGCCTATTCGACGTCAGTACGCATCCGGACTTTCGCCGGCGTGGCATCGCCACGGCGCTGATGAACCGGCTCATGGCCTGCGCAGCCGAACACGGGGCCACGCAGGCGTATTTGCAGGTCGAATCGGGCAACGTCGCCGCCCGGAGCCTGTACGCCCGGCTGGGTTTTACGGACTGTTATCGCTATTGGTACCGCTCGCCAGCCGGCTAGGCGGGCCAGCCGCATCGACGGCGCTGCCGGCGCAACGACGCCTCGCAAATCGACAAAGGAACTTCGATCATGGCAACCAAGAAACCCAAAGGACTCGGACGCGGCCTGGACGCCCTGCTGGGCGCCGACGGGCCGGCACTGGCGGCGTTGGACGGCACGCCTGCCGCCACCCAGGGGCCGGCCGCGACGCTGTCGGTGGACAAGCTGCGCGCCGGCAAATACCAGCCGCGCACGCGCATGGACGAAGGCGCGCTCAACGAGCTGGCCGAATCCATCCGCACCCAGGGCATCATGCAGCCCATCCTGGTGCGGCCCTTGGGCGGCGACGCCCAAGGGCAATACGAAATCATCGCCGGCGAGCGGCGGTTTCGCGCGGCCAAGCTCGCGGGCCTGAAGGAAGTGCCGGTGCTGGTGCGCGAGGTCCCGGATGAGAACGCCGCCGTCATGGCGCTGATCGAAAACATCCAGCGCGAGGACCTCAATCCCCTGGAAGAAGCCCAAGGCGTGCGCCGGCTGCTCGACGAGTTCGGCCTGACCCATGAGCAGGCCGCGCAGGCCATCGGCCGGTCCCGCTCGGCCACGAGCAACCTGCTGCGGCTGTTGAACCTGGCCCACCCCGTGCAGACCATGCTGCTTGCCGGCGACATCGACATGGGCCATGCGCGGGCACTGCTGGCCGTCGACGGCGCCACGCAAATCCAGCTGGCCAACGAAATCGTCGCCAAGCGGTTGTCGGTGCGCGAGACTGAAAAGCTGGTCACGCGCGCCGCGCGCCAGGTGCAATCGCCGGCGACCCCGGTACGCAAGAAAAGCGCCGCCAGCCGCGACCTCGCCCGCCTGGAAGAAGCCTTGTCCGACCATCTCGGCACGCGCGTGGCAATCAAGGCCGGCGCCAAGGATCGCGGCCAGATCATCATCGACTTCCACGGCTGGGACCACCTGAACGCCCTGCTCGAACGCCAGGGGTTGGCCCATGTCCTGGACGGCTGAGCGGGCGGCCGCCCTGCCGCGTATCGCCGTGCTGGCCACCGGCGGCACGATTGCCGGCGTGCAAGAGCCGGGTAGCGGCCTGGCCTACCGCGCCGGCGCCGTGGGGGTCGAGGCGTTGCTTGCCGCCGTCCCTGCCGCGCAGTGCCTGGCCCGGCTGCAGGCTGAAGCCGTCGCTGCGATCGGCAGCCAGGACATGACTGCCGAAATCTGGCTTGCGCTGGCGCGGCGCATCGGCGAAATCGCCGCTGCGGGCCAGGCCGACGGCGTGGTCATCACCCACGGCACCGACACCCTGGAAGAAACGGCCTGGTTTCTCCATCTGGCGTGCAAGGCGCGGTTGCCGGTGGTGCTGACCGGCGCCATGCGCCCGGGCGGGGCACCGGGCGCCGACGGGCCGGCCAACCTGGTGGACGCGATCGCCGTGGCGGCCAGCGGCGCCACGGCCGGTTGGGGCCCGGTGGCGGTGATGAACGGCCAGATCCATGGCGCCCGCGGCATGCGCAAAATCAACGCCCATGGCGTGTGCGCCTTCGCCTCGCCCAACGGCGGCGCGCTGGGCGAGGTTGCAGCCGGCAGCGTCATCCTCCACGCCGCGCCTGCCGCAGACGGCTTGCGTGGCCGTTTTGCCGCGCACCTGCCTGCGGCGGACGCGCTGCCACGGGTGGATATCGTCTGCGCCCACGTGGGGCAGGACCCGGCCATGATCGATTGGCTGGTGCAGCGCGGTGCGCGCGGCATCGTGCTGGCTGGCTTCGGCGCGGGCAATGCCAGCCAGGCGGTGATCGCCGCGCTGGCCCGCGCCAGCCAGGCCGGCGTGGCCATCGTGCGCGCCTCGGGCACCGGCAGCGGATTGGTGCTGCCCAACGGCGAAGTCGACGATGCGCGGCTGGGCTTTGTGGCCGCCTACGACCTCAGCCCACAAAAAGCGCGCATCCTGCTCATGCTGGCGTTGGCGCAGGACGTCGCCGGCAAGGCCCTTCAGGACTGCTTCGGCCCGGCCTGACCGGGCGGGAATGGCCGCAGGCAGGCGGCCGTTGCCCTGCGATGCCGGGTCGATTTGACAGCAAGTAAAAAAACCCGCAAAATCCTCAGTTCTCTTTTGGAGGGATGCCCGAGTGGTTAAAGGGGGCAGACTGTAAATCTGTTGGCCTTGCGCCTACGTTGGTTCGAATCCAACTCCCTCCACCAGAGTAGTAGCAGGTCATCCGTACTGACCCGGGCTGCGAGCCGAGCGACGCAAGATAGGCTCTGCCCGGTTTTTTGGTGCCGGAGGATTGCAGGAACGGGTGTAAGCATCTGGATGTTGCATCCAAAGCGGGTGTAGCTCAATGGTAGAGCAGAAGCCTTCCAAGCTTACGACGAGGGTTCGATTCCCTTCACCCGCTCCAAGGTTTCGTGCCATTGGCCGGTTCCTCGCCGGGTCGGCCAGGGGCAATGCCCATGTGGCTCAGTGGTAGAGCACTCCCTTGGTAAGGGAGAGGTCACGCGTTCGATCCGCGTCATGGGCACCACCCAATTTTGCGTCAACCCTTTTCTTCAAAGTCTGCAGCTTCAAATCCAGGTCAGGAGTCAGCCATGGCAAAAGGCAAGTTTGAGCGTACCAAGCCGCACGTGAACGTGGGCACGATCGGTCACGTTGACCACGGCAAAACCACGCTGACGGCGGCGATCACGACGGTGCTGTCGGCCAAGTTCGGCGGCGAAGCCAAGGGCTACGACCAGATCGATGCGGCCCCGGAAGAAAAGGCGCGCGGCATCACCATCAACACCGCCCACGTCGAGTACGAAACGGCCACGCGCCACTACGCCCACGTCGACTGCCCGGGCCACGCTGACTACGTCAAGAACATGATCACCGGGGCTGCGCAGATGGACGGCGCCATCCTGGTGGTGTCGGCCGCCGACGGCCCCATGCCGCAGACGCGCGAGCACATCCTGCTCAGCCGCCAGGTCGGCGTGCCCTACATCATCGTGTTCCTGAACAAGGCCGACATGGTCGATGACGCCGAGCTGCTCGAGCTGGTCGAGATGGAAGTGCGCGAGCTGCTGAGCAAGTACGACTTCCCCGGCGACGACACCCCCATCATCAAGGGCTCGGCCAAGCTGGCGCTCGAAGGCGACAAGGGTGAGCTGGGCGAGCAGGCCATCCTGAAGCTGGCCGAGGCGCTGGATACCTACATCCCGACGCCCGAGCGCGCCGTGGACGGCACCTTCCTGATGCCCGTGGAAGACGTGTTCTCGATCTCGGGCCGCGGCACCGTGGTCACCGGCCGTATCGAGCGCGGCGTGATCAAGGTCGGCGACGAAATCGAAATCGTCGGCATCCGCCCGACGGCCAAGACCACCTGCACCGGCGTGGAAATGTTCCGCAAGCTGCTGGACCAAGGCCAGGCCGGCGACAACGTGGGTATCCTGCTGCGCGGCACCAAGCGCGAGGAAGTCGAGCGCGGCCAGGTGCTGGCCAAGCCCGGCTCGATCAACCCGCACACCGAGTTCACCGCCGAGGTGTACATCCTGTCCAAGGAAGAAGGCGGGCGTCACACGCCGTTCTTCAACGGCTATCGTCCGCAGTTCTACTTCCGTACCACGGACGTGACCGGCACGATCGAGCTGCCCAAGGACAAGGAGATGGTGCTGCCGGGCGATAACGTGTCGATGACGGTCAAGCTGATCGCGCCGATCGCCATGGAAGAAGGCCTGCGCTTTGCCATCCGCGAAGGCGGCCGCACCGTCGGCGCCGGCGTCGTCGCCAAGATCATCGCCTAAAAAAGGTGTATGATGGCGGGTTCGCGGTGAAGATTTCAGCGGCCCGCCTGTAGCGACGAATCCGGACGAAGGCGCGCCTTCATCCGATTTTGTGATTTGCAGGTCTAGGGGCATAGCTCAATTGGCAGAGCGTCGGTCTCCAAAACCGAAGGTTGGGGGTTCGATTCCCTCTGCCCCTGCCACCGCCGGATAACGAACGCGAGCCGCCTCCAGGCGCGGCGGGCTCGCGCTGAATATGTCTAACACCAGCGTAGAAACCGTAACCAGTACCGCCGACCGCGTAAAGCTCGGCGTGGCCGTGCTCGTCGTCATTGCTGGCATCGTCGGCTTCTCGGTGCTGGACGGCCAGCCCATGATCGTGCGCGTAGGCGCATTCCTGGGCGGCCTGGTGCTGGCCGCGCTGATCGCGTGGACCAGCGAACCCGGGCGGCGCACCCTGAGCTTCGGCCAGGAATCCTATGCCGAGCTGCGCCGCGTGACCTGGCCCACCCGCAAGGAAACGGTGCAGATGACCGGCATCGTTTTCGCGTTCGTGGCGGTCATGGGCATTTTCCTGTGGCTGGTGGACAAGATCATAGAGTGGGTGCTGTACGGCCTGCTGCTGGGCTGGAGCTGAGGATAGCCGCATGAGCAAGCGATGGTACGTGGTCCATGTCTATTCCGGCATGGAAAAAAGCGTCCACAAGGCCCTGGTCGAGCGCATCGAGCGTGCCGGCCTGCAGGCTTCCTTCGGCCGCATCCTGGTGCCTTCCGAAGAGGTCGTCGAGGTCAAGGGCGGCCAGAAGTCCATCAGCGAGCGCCGCATTTTCCCGGGTTACGTCCTGGTCGAGATGGAGCTGACCGACGAAACCTGGCACTTGGTCAAGAACACCCCCCGCGTCACCGGCTTCCTCGGTGGCTCGGGCAACCGCCCCACGCCCATTTCCGAAAAGGAAGTGGAAAAGATCCTCTCCCAGATGGAGGCGGGCGTGGAAAAACCGCGTCCAAAGGTGCTGTTCGAAGTGGGCGAAATGGTCCGCGTCAAAGAGGGCCCCTTCGCCGACTTCAACGGCAACGTCGAGGACGTCAATTACGAGAAGAGCAAGGTGCGCGTCTCGGTCACGATTTTCGGTCGTGCCACGCCCGTCGAGCTCGATTTCAGCCAGGTCGAAAAGACCTGACATCAACCCCGGGGAGCCCGGTCCGCGCGGCCGGGCGCTTGAACCCGCAAGGAGCAAAGCATGGCGAAGAAAATCGTCGGCTTTATCAAGCTGCAAGTGCCGGCTGGTAAGGCCAACCCCTCTCCCCCCATCGGTCCGGCGCTCGGTCAGCGCGGCCTGAACATCATGGAATTCTGCAAGGCGTTCAACGCCAAGACGCAGGGCATGGAGCCCGGTCTGCCGATTCCGGTGGTGATCACGGCCTATGCCGACAAGAGCTTCACCTTCATCATGAAGACCCCGCCCGCGACGGTCCTGATCAAAAAGGCCGCCGGGGTGCAGAAGGGCTCGTCCAAGCCGCACTTGGACAAGGTCGGTAAGCTGACGCGCGCCCAGGTCGAGGAAATCGCCAAGACGAAGCAGCCGGACCTGACGGCGGCCGACATGGATGCCGCGGTCCGCACCATCGCTGGCAGCGCCCGCAGCATGGGCATTACGGTCGAGGGGGTCTAATCATGGCAAAAGTGTCCAAGCGTACTGCGGCGCTGCGCGCCAAGATCGATCGCACCAAGCTGTATCCGGTGGCCGAGGCGCTGGCCCTGGTCAAGGAAACCGCCACGGCCAAGTTCGACGAGTCCATCGACGTGGCCGTCCAGCTGGGCATCGACCCGAAGAAGTCCGACCAGCTCGTGCGTGGCTCGGTCGTGCTGCCTGCCGGCACCGGCAAGAGCGTGCGCGTGGCCGTCTTCGCCCAGGGCGACAAGGCCGAGGCTGCCAAGGCCGCGGGCGCCGACATCGTCGGCCTGGAAGACCTGGCCGAACGCATCAAGGGCGGCCAGATCGACTTCGACGTGGTGATCGCCTCGCCTGACACGATGCGCGTGGTCGGGACCCTGGGCCAGATCCTCGGCCCGCGTGGCCTGATGCCCAACCCCAAGGTTGGCACGGTCACCCCCGACGTGGCCACCGCGGTCAAGAACGCCAAGGCCGGCCAAGTGCAGTACCGCACCGACAAGGCGGGCATCGTCCATGCCACCATCGGCCGCGCGTCTTTCGACGTCGAGAAGCTGCAAACCAACCTGGCTGCGCTGGTCGATGCGCTGAACAAGGCGCGTCCCGCCGCGGCCAAGGGCGTCTACCTGCGCAAGGTCGCCGTGTCCTCCACCATGGGCATCGGCGCGCGCGTAGAAGTCGCCTCGCTGGCTGCCACCGCCCAGTAACGGGGCGGCCGGCAACGACAGACTTTGGGCTGCATCCGGACTCGTCCGGATGCTGCTGTCAAAGACCGCTGGAGCCCCAAGGCCCGGCCGGTGCCGCCATCACAGGCGGTCCGGCCTGCCGGCAGGGCTTAATACCGGAGCAGTCTGGTCCGGATCCAGCGCAGACGGCGTCCCACGGAAGAATTCTTTGACCAAGAACTCGTCCAGGTTCGCCGCATTCGGTCGACGCAGAAGGCCTTTTGGCCCGCAAGCGTCTTTTGATGGAGTGTTCAAACCGTGAGTCTCAATCGCCAAGAGAAAGCGGTGGTCATCGAGGAAGTCTCGGCGCAGGTTGCCAAGGCCCAATCGATCATCGTCGCCGAGTACCGTGGTCTGGACGTCGCCTCTATCACCGTACTGCGCAAGACTGCGCGTGAATCGGGTGTGTACCTGCGTGTCCTGAAGAACACGCTGGCTCGTCGCGCTGTCGCCAACACGGCTTTCGAGTCGCTGTCGGCACAGCTGACCGGCCCGCTGATCTATGCGATCAGCGAGGATCCGGTGGCGGCGGCCAAGGTGCTTGCCGGTTTCGCAAAGAGCAACGACAAGCTGGTCATCAAGGGCGGCGCGCTGCCCAACAGCCTGCTGAACGAAGCCGGCGTGAAGGCCCTGGCCACCATGCCGTCCCGTGAAGAGCTGCTCTCGAAGCTGCTGGGCACCCTGCAAGCCCCGATCGCGCAATTCGTACGTACGCTCAACGAAGTTCCGACCAAGTTCGTGCGCGGCCTGGCCGCCGTGCGCGACCAGAAACAGGCCGCCTGACGGGCAGCCGAGTCGAAATTCGCTGGAACGAAGCGACAACCAAACCCTGGCATTACCTATCTGGAGTTCTTGAAAAATGGCACTTAGCAAAGCTGAAATCCTTGACGCCATCGCCGGCATGACCGTGCTCGAGCTGTCCGAGCTGATCAAGGAAATGGAAGAGAAGTTCGGCGTGTCGGCCGCTGCCGCCGCCGTGGCTGTCGCCGCTCCGGCTGCCGCCGGCGGTGCTGCCGCTGCCGCCGAAGAGCAGACCGAGTTCACCGTGGTGCTGGCCGACGCCGGCGCCAACAAGGTGTCAGTCATCAAGGCCGTGCGCGAACTGACCGGCCTGGGCCTGAAGGAAGCGAAGGACCTGGTCGACGGCGCGCCCAAGCCCATCAAGGAAGGCGTGGACAAGGCCACGGCCGAAGAAGCCAAGAAGAAGCTGGAAGAAGCCGGCGCCAAGGTCGAAGTCAAGTAAGACCTGGCATGGCTTGCCCGGGGACTGCGGCATTGCCCATCCCCGGGCTTTTGCGTTTCCAGGAAACCCCTCTTGCCGTACGGGTCTAACGGTAATGGCGAGCCGGGTTTCCTGGAGTCGTACCCCGGGGCCGTGGTTGACGGCCCATGCAACCTCGAGTCGGAGTGCTCATGCCTTACTCGTTCACCGAAAAAAAGCGCATCCGCAAGAGCTTCGCCAAGCGCGAGGACGTCCTTAGCGTCCCCTTTTTGCTGGCGACGCAGCTTGAATCCTACACAACTTTCTTGCAGGCGGATGTCCCCGCCTCGGCGCGCAAGGAGGAAGGCCTGCAAGCCGCATTTACGTCGATATTCCCGATCGTCAGCCACAACGGCATGGCGCGGCTGGAATTCGTCAGCTATACGCTCGGGGAGCCGGTATTCGACGTCAAGGAATGCCAACAGCGCGGGCTGACCTATGCCTCGCCGCTGCGCGCCAAGGTGCGCCTGGTGATCCTGGACCGCGAGGTGAGCAAGCCCACGGTCAAGGAGGTCAAGGAGCAGGAAGTCTACATGGGCGAGATCCCGCTCATGACCAGCACCGGCTCCTTCATCATCAACGGCACCGAGCGCGTCATCGTTTCGCAGCTGCACCGCTCGCCCGGGGTGTTCTTCGAGCATGACCGCGGCAAGACGCACAGCTCCGGCAAGCTGCTGTTCTCGGCCCGGGTGATCCCCTACCGCGGCTCCTGGCTGGACTTCGAGTTCGACCCCAAGGACATCCTGTTCTTCCGGGTGGACCGCCGCCGCAAGATGCCGGTGACCATCCTGCTCAAGGCCATCGGCATGACGCCGGAAGATATCCTGGCGTACTTCTTCGACTTCGACGACTTCGAGCTGATGGACGAAGGCGCCGTCATGGACTTCGTTCCCGAGCGCTGGAAGGGTGAAGTCGCGCGCTTTGACATCACCGACCGCTCGGGCAAGGTGCTGGTCGAAAAGGACAAGCGCATCAATGCCAAGCACTTGCGCGACCTGGCCAACGCCGGCATCGAGCGCATCTCGGTCCCCGAGGAGTTCCTGTACGGCCGCGTGCTGGCCAAGAACATCATCAACCCCGAGACCGGCGAGGTGGTCGCCAAGGCCAACGACGAGATCAACGACTCCGTGCTCAATGCGCTGCGCGAAGCCGGCGTGCGCAAGATCCAGACCCTGTACACCAACGACCTGGATCGCGGGCCCTACATCTCGCAGACCCTGCGCACCGACGAGACCGCCGACCAGACCGCCGCGCGCGTGGCCATCTACCGCATGATGCGCCCGGGCGAGCCCCCTACCGAGGAAGCCGTCGAGGCCCTGTTCCATCGCCTGTTCTACAGCGAGGAAACCTACGACCTGTCGCGCGTGGGTCGCATGAAAGTCAACAGCCGCCTTGGCCGTGGCGACGACGCCAGCGGGCCGATGACGCTGACCAACGAGGATATCCTCGCCACCATCAAGGTGTTGGTCGAGCTGCGCAACGGCCGCGGCCAGATCGACGACATCGACCACCTGGGCAACCGCCGCGTGCGCTGCGTGGGCGAACTGGCCGAGAACCAGTTCCGCGCCGGCTTGGTGCGCGTGGAGCGCGCCGTCAAGGAGCGCCTGGGCCAGGCCGAGACCGAAAACCTGATGCCGCACGACCTGATCAACTCCAAGCCCATCTCGGCGGCGATCAAGGAGTTCTTCGGTTCGAGCCAGCTGTCGCAGTTCATGGACCAGACCAACCCGCTGTCGGAGATCACGCACAAGCGCCGCGTCTCCGCGCTGGGCCCGGGCGGCCTGACCCGCGAACGCGCCGGCTTCGAAGTCCGCGACGTGCACCCGACCCACTACGGCCGCGTCTGCCCCATCGAAACGCCCGAAGGCCCGAACATCGGCCTGATCAACTCGATGGCGCTGTACGCGCGCCTGAACGAGTACGGCTTCCTGGAGACGCCGTACCGCAAGGTGGTCGATGGCCGCGTCACCAACGAGATCGAATACCTCTCGGCCATCGAGGAGAGCCGCTACGTCATCGCGCAGGCCAACGCGCGCCTGGACGAGAACGGCGCCTTTGCCGACGACCTAGTGGCCTGCCGCCAGGCCGGCGAAACCATGCTGACCTCGGGCGCGAACGTGCACTACATGGACGTCGCGCCGTCGCAGATCGTGTCGGTGGCTGCCTCGCTGATCCCGTTCCTGGAGCACGACGACGCCAACCGCGCGCTGATGGGCTCGAACATGCAGCGCCAGGCCGTGCCTTGCCTGCGCCCGGAAAAGCCCCTGGTCGGCACCGGCATCGAGCGCACCGTGGCGGTTGACTCCGGCACCACCGTGCAGGCGCTGCGTGGCGGCGTGGTCGACTACGTCGACGCCGAGCGCATCGTGATCCGCGTCAACGACGACGAAAACGTCGCCGGCGAAGTGGGCGTGGACATCTACAACCTCATCAAGTACACCCGTTCCAACCAGAACACCAACATCAACCAGCGCCCCATCGTCAAGCGCGGCGACAAGGTCGCCAAGGGCGACGTGCTGGCCGACGGCGCCTCGACCGACCTGGGCGAACTTGCCCTGGGCCAAAACATGCTGGTGGCGTTCATGCCCTGGAACGGCTACAACTTCGAGGACTCGATCCTGATTTCCGAGCGGGTGGTGGCCGATGACCGCTACACCTCGATCCACATCGAGGAACTGACCGTGGTGGCGCGCGACACCAAGCTCGGACCCGAGGAAATCACGCGCGACATCAGCAACCTGCCCGAGGTGCAGCTCAACCGCCTGGACGATTCCGGTATCGTGCACATCGGCGCCGAAGTGCGCGCCGATGACGTGCTGGTGGGCAAGGTCACGCCCAAGGGCGAGACGCAGCTCACGCCCGAGGAAAAGCTGCTGCGCGCCATCTTTGGCGAGAAGGCCTCCGACGTCAAAGACACGTCGCTGCGCGTGCCTTCGGGCATGGTCGGCACGGTCATCGACGTGCAGGTCTTCACCCGCGAAGGCATCGTGCGCGACAAGCGTGCGCAGTCGATCATCGACGACGAACTGCGCCGCTACCGCCAGGACCTGAACGACCAGCTGCGCATCGTCGAAAACGACACCTTCGACCGTATCGAAAAGATGCTGATCGGCAAGACCGTCAATGGCGGTCCGCGCAAGCTGGCCAAGGGTTCGACCATCACCAAGGCTTACCTGGCCGACCTGGACCGCTGGCAGTGGTTCGACATCCGCCTGGCCGACGAAGAGCACGCGCTGGTGCTCGAACAGGCCAAGGAATCGCTCGAGCAGAAGCGACACCAGTTCGACCTGGCCTTCGAGGAAAAGCGCAAGAAGCTGACCCAGGGCGACGAGTTGCCGCCGGGCGTGCTCAAGATGATCAAGGTCTACCTGGCCGTCAAGCGCCGCCTGCAGCCGGGCGACAAGATGGCCGGTCGCCACGGCAACAAGGGCGTGGTCTCGCGCATCGTGCCAGTCGAGGACATGCCTCACATGGCCGACGGCACCCCGGTGGACATCGTGCTCAACCCGCTGGGCGTGCCCTCGCGGATGAACGTCGGCCAGGTGCTGGAAGTCCACCTCGGCTGGGCGGCCAAGGGCGTGGGCCAGCGCATCAACGACATGCTGCGCGAGCAGCAGAAGGTCGAGGTCGCCAAGCTGCGCCGCTACCTTGAGCAGGTTTACAACAGCACCGGCACGCCGGCGCGCATCAACGAGCTGTCCGACGCCGAGCTGCTGGAAATGGCGCAGAACCTGCGCGATGGCGTGCCCGTGGCCACCCCGGTGTTCGACGGCGCGACCGAAGAGGAAATCGGCAAGATGCTGGAGCTGGCCTACCCGCCCGAAGTGGCCGAGCGCCTGCAGCTGACCGAAAACCGTACCCAGGCCTGGCTGTACGACGGCCGTACCGGCGAGCGCTTCGAGCGCCCGGTCACCGTCGGCTACATGCACATGCTCAAGCTGCACCACCTGGTCGACGACAAGATGCACGCGCGCTCCACCGGCCCGTACTCGCTCGTCACCCAGCAGCCGCTGGGCGGCAAGGCGCAGTTCGGCGGCCAGCGCTTCGGCGAAATGGAAGTCTGGGCCCTGGAGGCTTACGGCGCGTCGTACACCCTGCAGGAGATGCTCACGGTCAAGTCCGACGACATCACCGGCCGTACCAAGGTGTACGAAAACATCGTCAAGGGCGACCACACCATCGATGCGGGCATGCCCGAGTCGTTCAACGTGCTGGTCAAGGAAATCCGTTCTCTGGCCCTGGACATGGATTTGGAGCGTAACTGATGAAAGCGCTACTCGACCTTTTCAAGCAAGTCACTCAGGACGAGCAGTTCGATGCCATCCGGATCGGCATCGCCTCGCCCGAGAAGATCCGTTCCTGGTCCTACGGAGAAGTCCGCAAGCCGGAGACGATCAACTACCGCACGTTCAAGCCCGAGCGCGACGGCCTGTTCTGCTCGAAAATCTTCGGGCCGATCAAGGACTACGAGTGCCTGTGCGGCAAGTACAAGCGGCTGAAGCACCGCGGCGTCATCTGCGAGAAGTGCGGCGTCGAAGTCACTGTGGCCAAGGTGCGCCGCGAGCGCATGGGCCACATCGAGCTGGCCAGCCCGGTCGCGCACATCTGGTTCCTCAAGAGCCTGCCCTCGCGCCTGGGCATGGTGCTCGACATGACGCTGCGCGACATCGAGCGCGTGCTGTATTTCGAAGCCTGGTGCGTGATCGACCCCGGCATGACGCCGCTCAAGCGCGGCCAGATCATGTCCGATGACGACTACCTGGCCAAGACCGAGGAATACGGCGACGACTTCCGCGCCCTGATGGGTGCCGAGGCCATCCGCGAGCTGCTGCGCACCATCGACATCGACCGCGAGGTCGAACAGCTGCGCGGCGAGCTCAAGGCCACCAATTCCGATGCCAAGATCAAGAAGATCTCCAAGCGCCTGAAGGTGCTCGAAGGCTTCCAGAAGTCCGGCATCAAGCCCGAATGGATGGTCATGGAAGTGCTGCCGGTGCTGCCGCCGGACCTGCGTCCGCTGGTGCCGCTCGACGGCGGGCGCTTTGCGACCTCGGACCTGAACGACCTGTACCGCCGGGTCATCAACCGCAACAACCGCCTCAAGCGCCTGCTGGAGCTGAAGGCGCCCGAGATCATCCTGCGCAACGAAAAGCGCATGCTGCAGGAGGCGGTCGACTCGCTGCTGGACAACGGCCGCCGCGGCAAGGCCATGACCGGTGCCAACAAGCGCCAGCTCAAGTCGCTGGCCGACATGATCAAGGGCAAGAGCGGGCGCTTCCGCCAGAACCTGCTGGGCAAGCGCGTGGACTATTCCGGCCGTTCGGTCATCGTGGTGGGTCCGCAGCTGAAGCTGCACCAGTGCGGCCTGCCCAAGCTGATGGCGCTGGAGCTCTTCAAGCCGTTCATCTTCAACCGCCTGGAGATGATGGGCCTGGCCACGACCATCAAGGCCGCCAAGAAGCTCGTGGAAAGCCAGGAGCCGGTGGTGTGGGACATCCTCGAAGAGGTGATCCGCGAGCACCCCGTGCTGCTGAACCGCGCGCCGACGTTGCACCGCCTGGGTATCCAGGCCTTCGAGCCGGTCCTGATCGAAGGCAAGGCCATCCAGCTGCACCCGCTGGTCTGCGCGGCGTTCAACGCCGACTTCGACGGCGACCAGATGGCCGTGCACGTGCCGCTGTCGCTCGAAGCCCAGCTGGAAGCCCGCACGCTGATGCTGGCGTCCAACAACGTGCTCTTCCCCGCCAACGGCGAGCCGTCGATCGTGCCGTCGCAGGACATCGTGCTGGGCCTGTACTACGCCACGCGCGAGCGTATCAACGGCAAGGGCGAAGGCATGTTCTTCACCGACGTCCAGGAAGTGCAGCGCGCCTATGACAACGGCGAGGTCGAGCTGCAAAGCCGCATCACCGTGCGCCTGCAGGAATACCAGCGCGTCAACGTCGACGGCCAGGACCAATGGCAGGCGATCACGCGCCGCGTGGAAACCACCGTCGGCCGTGCCCTGCTGTCGGAAATCCTGCCGCGCGGCCTGTCCTTCGACGTGCTGAACAAGCCGCTGAAGAAGAAGGAAATCTCGCGCCTGATCAACCAGTCGTTCCGCCGCTGCGGCCTGCGCGACACGGTGATCTTCGCCGACAAGCTGATGCAGGCCGGTTTCCGCCTGGCCACGCGCGGGGGCATCTCGATCGCCATGAGCGACATGCTGATCCCGGACGTGAAGGAGCAAATCCTTGCCGAGGCCAACCGCGAGGTCAAGGAAATCGACAAGCAGTACTCGTCCGGCCTGGTGACCGCGCAGGAACGCTACAACAACGTGGTCGACATCTGGGGCAAGGCCGGCGACAAGGTCGGCAAGGCCATGATGGAACAGCTGGCCACCGAGCCCGTGGTCAACCGCCACGGCGAGACCGTGCGCCAGGAGTCGTTCAACTCCATCTACATGATGGCCGACTCGGGCGCGCGCGGTTCGGCCGCCCAGATCCGGCAGCTGGCCGGCATGCGTGGCCTGATGGCCAAGCCTGATGGCTCGATCATCGAGACGCCGATCACGGCGAACTTCCGCGAAGGGTTGAACGTCCTGCAGTACTTCATCTCGACCCACGGCGCGCGCAAGGGCCTGGCCGACACGGCGCTCAAGACCGCCAACTCCGGCTACCTGACCCGCCGCCTGGTCGACGTGACGCAGGACCTGGTCATTACCGAAGAGGATTGCGGCACCACCCGCGGCTATGCGATGAAGGCACTGGTCGAAGGCGGCGAAATCATCGAGCCGCTGCGCGACCGCATCCTGGGCCGCGTGGCCGCGGTGGACATCGTCAACCCGGACACCCAGGAAACCGCCATCCCGGCGGGCACCCTGCTCGACGAAGATGCGGTCGAGCTGATCGACCGCCTGGGCATCGACGAAGTCAAGGTGCGCACGCCGCTGACGTGCGAAACGCGCCACGGCCTGTGCGCGCATTGCTACGGCCGCGACCTGGGCCGCGGCAGCCTGGTCAACGTGGGCGAGGCGGTCGGCGTCATCGCTGCCCAGTCCATCGGCGAACCGGGCACGCAGCTGACCATGCGGACCTTCCACATCGGTGGCGCCGCCTCGCGTGCGGCCATGGCCAGTTCGGTGGAGACCAAGTCCAACGGTAAGGTGGGCTTTGCCAGCACGATGCGCTATGTCACCAACCCGCGCGGCGAACGCGTGGCCATTTCGCGCTCGGGCGAGATCGTCATCTTCGACGATGGCGGCCGCGAGCGCGAGCGCCACAAGATCCCGTACGGTGCCACGGTGCTGGTCGGCGACGGCGAAGCGGTCAAGGCCGGCACGCGCCTGGCCAGCTGGGATCCGCTGACCCGTCCGATCGTGTCCGAGTACGCTGGCGCCGTGCGCTTCGAGAACATCGAGGAAGGCGTCACCGTGGCGCGCCAGGTCGACGAAGTCACCGGCCTGTCCACCCTGGTGGTCATCACGCCCAAGACGCGTACCGGCAAGCAGACGCTGCGTCCGCAGATCAAGCTCATCAACGAGGCGGGCGAAGAGGTCAAGATCGCCGGCACCGACCATCCGGTGAACATTTCCTTCCCGGTGGGCGCGCTGATCACGGTGCGCGACGGCCAGCAGGTGCAGGTCGGCGAGGTGCTGGCGCGCATTCCGCAGGAATCGCAGAAGACCCGCGACATCACCGGCGGTCTGCCGCGCGTGGCCGAGCTGTTCGAAGCCCGTTCGCCCAAGGACGCCGGCATGTTGGCCGAAGTCACCGGCACGGTCTCCTTCGGCAAGGACACCAAGGGCAAGCAGCGCCTGGTCATCACCGACCTGGATGGCGTCGCCCACGAGTTCCTGATCCCGAAGGAAAAGCAGGTGCTGGTGCACGACGGCCAGGTGGTCAACAAGGGCGAGATGATCGTCGACGGCCCGGCCGACCCGCACGACATCCTGCGCCTGCAGGGCATCGAGAAGCTGGCGACCTACATCGTCGACGAGGTCCAGGACGTCTACCGCCTGCAAGGGGTGAAGATCAACGACAAGCACATCGAGGTGATCGTGCGGCAAATGCTGCGCCGCGTGAACGTCGTCGATCCGGGCGATACGTCGTTCATCCCGGGCGAGCAGGTCGAGCGTTCGGAGCTGCTCAACGAAAACGACCGTGTCCAGGCCGAAGGCAAGCGGCCGGCCACCTACGAAAACGTGCTGCTTGGCATCACCAAGGCCTCGCTGTCGACCGACTCGTTCATCTCCGCGGCCTCGTTCCAGGAAACGACCCGCGTGCTGACCGAAGCGGCGATCATGGGCAAGCGCGACGAGCTGCGCGGGCTGAAGGAAAACGTCATCGTCGGCCGCCTCATCCCGGCGGGCACCGGCATGGCGTACCACCACGCCCGCAAGGAGAAGGAAGCGCTGGAAGCCGCCGAGCGCGAAGCCGCGCGTGCGATGGCCAATCCCTTCGAGGATGCGCCGGTCACCGTGGGTGGCGATCATGGCGAAGAGCCGAGTTCGTCGCAGCCTGCCGAAGGCGACGGCCAGCCCGAGCAGTCCTGACGCACTTGGGCGCGCCGGCCGACCGGCCGGCGCAACATCGTTGCCAAGACCCCGCGGCTGCCGCCGCGGGGTTTTTTCTTCCAGAAGCGTGGTATACCACGTAATTGCGCCAAAGCGGTGCGCCGGCCGGTGCATGCGGGCTATGCCGGTGCATGGACCGATGTGCGCGAGTGCCGGCGCAAGCCGGCCACAAGCGCTAAATATGTGGCATGCCACGTATTTGGTTGGATGACTTCCCCAAAAAATCAATAGCTTGAAGAGCGCCCGGCGCGCGTCGCGACGCAAGTGGCACGCATATTGCTTTGTCCTTTGGTGCATACAGCCAGCAATTCGCAAAGGACGGCAATGGCAACGACAGTACTGCGCGGCGGGCGCATCATCGATCCCGCAAACGGTGTGGACCAGGTTGGCGACCTGGTGGTGCGCGACGGCCGCATCCTCGGTATCGACGTACCAGAAGGCGCCAACGCGGATGAGGTCATAGATTGCCGTGGCAACCTCGTATTGCCCGGCCTGATCGATACCCACGCCCACGTGTACCGATATGTGACGGGACGCTTCGGGCTGGATCCCGATACCTGCGGGGTGCAATCCGGCGTGACGACCCTGGTCGACCAAGGTGGCCCGAGTTGCATCACGCTGCCTGGTTTTCGGCACTACGTCGCCGAGCCGGCGGCCACGCGCGTGCTTGCCTTCATTTCGGCCTACCTGGTGGGCGGGCTGGAAGGCCACTATTACCCCGAGCTCTACCGTCCCCAATGCCTCGATCGTGACGCCACCGTCAAGGCCGCACTAGCCAACCCTGACTTGGTGCGCGGCATCAAGGCGCATGCCGAGTTGGGCGGGTTCCAGCGCTGGGGGCTGGAGGTCATGCGCGTGGCGGCGCAAATCGGCAAGGATACGGGCCTGCCCCTATACATCCACTTCGGCCAGTTGTGGCCATCGCCCAAGAGCGGCGCGCTCCAGGTGGATCCAGACAGGATTCTCGACCAGGTGCTGGATCTGCTCAAGCCGGGCGACGTGCTCGCGCATCCTTTCAGCCGCCATCCCGGCGGATTCGTCGGCACCGACGGCAAGGTGCATCCCCTAGTCAAGGAGGCCGTCGAGCGCGGCCTGAAGATAGACGTCGGGCACGGCTCGCATTTCAGCTTCGACATGGCCCGGCGCGTCATCGACGCGGGATTCCTGCCCGATACGCTGGGTGCGGACATGCATGGCTACAACACCAAGGTTTCACCGCCGCCCGGCACCCCGGATGCGCACCCGGACGAAGGCGATCACCTGTTCGCCGGCGCGGTGCGCTTCTCGCTCGTTTCCACCATGACGAGCATGCTGGCGCTGGGGGTGCCGCTAGAGAAGGTCGTACCCATGGCCACGAGCAATGCCGCCGCGCTGTTGGGCCTGTCGGACGAGCTTGGGCATCTTGCCCCGGGGGCGGTCGCTGATGTCTCCGTGCTGTACGACGAGCGCGGCAAGTGGACGTTGCGAGACAACGAAGGCAACCAGGCGGTCACCACGCGCATGCTGCGTCCGCGCCTTTGCCTGCGCGCCGGCGTGCGCCATGAGGCGCAGGCCGAAATTCTTCCGCAACCCATGGCCGCATGAGGCTGCCATGACGCAAGCACACCCCGACATCCACGGCCAGGGCATCGGCGCGCGGCTGCCGCGCAAGGAAGACCGTCGCTTCCTGCATGGCCAGGGGCAATACGTGGGCGATATCCGCATGCCCGGCATGCTGGAAGTGGCGTTCGTGCGCTCGCCGCTTGCGCATGCCCGCGTACGCGGCATCGAGAAGCCTGCCGGGTTCGAGCACCTGGTCTACGGCATGCGCGACTTGAACGGCGTCAAACCCATCCTGGCGGCGTCGGGGCTGCCGGGATTCCGCCGGTCGGTGCAATATCCGCTGGCCTACGACAAGGTGCGCTTTGCCGGCGAAATGGTCGCCATGTGCGTAGCGCCGACGCGCGCCCAGGCCGAGGATCTGGCCGAGCAGGTCTACGTGGATTACGAAGAGTTGCCGGCGGTAGTGGACATGCACGAGGCGGCCGAGGGCCGCTCGCCGGAAATCCTGCACGACGGCTGGGACCGCAACGTCTTCCTGGAAACGTTGGTGGACAAGCCCGCCGCGTCGGCGCCAGCCGATGCGGTAAAGGTTGCGCGCAGGCTGCAGACCTCGCGCCAATGCATGGTGCCGCTGGAGGGACGCGGCGTGCTGTGCTGGTGGGACACGCGCCTGGACCAGCTCGTCATGATCAGCGCCGCGCAGATGCCACACATCAACCGGGCCGGCCTGGCCGAATGCCTGGGGTTGGACCAGGGGCAGATACGCGTGATCTCGCCGGACGTCGGCGGGGGATTCGGCTACAAAGGCTTGCTGCTTCCCGAAGAGGTGTGCTGCGCGTGGCTGGCGATGCGGCTGCGCCGTCCGGTGCGCTGGCTCGAAGACCGGCGCGAGCACCTGGGTGCCAACGCCAATTGCCGCGAGCACGCCTACGACATTGCGGTACAGGTCGATCGCAGCGGCCGGCTCATCGCCATTGAATGCGACGCCATCGTCGATTCCGGCGCGTACTCCTCCTATCCCTTTTCGGCCTGCCTGGAGGCGGCGCAAGTCGGCTCCATCCTGCCCGGCCCGTATCGCATGGACGGCTTTACCTGCCGGACGCGATCGGCCGCGACCAACAAACCACCCATCCTGCCGTACCGCGGCGTGGCGCGCACGGGCGTGTGCTTCGCGCTGGAAGTCATGCTCGATCTCGCCGCGCGCGAACTGGGCATCGAGCCTTACGAGCTGCGCGAACGCAGCCTGGTGCGCGCCGAGGACATGCCCTATACCAACATCACTGGCAAGCTGTTCGATTCTGGCGACTATGCCGCATGCATGCGCCGCGCCGTCGACGGCCTGGGCTGGGCGCAGTGGCGCGCGCGCCAGGCGCAGCACCAGCCGCCCGGCTCGCGCCCGCAACGACGCATCGGCCTGGGGTTGGCGGTGTTCTGCGAGCAGGGCGCGCACGGCACCTCGGTCTACCACGGATGGGGGATCCCCATGGTGCCTGGCTATGAGCAATGCCATGTGCGCATGACGCCCGACGGCGTGCTCGAAGTGCAAATCGGCGTGCATTCGCACGGCCAAAGCCTGGAAACCACCATGGCGCAGGTGGCCCATACGGTGCTCAGCATCGCGCCCGAACAGGTGCGCGTGCTGCACGGCGATACCGCCACCTCGCCCTATTCCACCGGTACCTGGGGCTCGCGCTGTGCCGTCATGGCGGGCGGCGCCGTTGCGACGGCCTGTGAGCAGCTGGGCGAGCGCCTAAAGACCGTCGCCGCAGCGCTGATGGGCGTGCCGGTCGAGCAGCTGCGCTGCGCCGATGGCGGTGTCGCTACCGCCGACGGCACGCAGCGCATGCGCTACGCCGAGCTTGCCCATGTCTGGTACCGCGCGCCGCAACGGCTGCCCGCCGGTGTCGACCCGGGCGGCCTGCAGCTGACCGCCGGCTACCGTACGCAGCCGGATTCCGGCACCTTCAGCTACGCCTGCCACGCCTGTGCCGTCGAAGTCGATACCGCAACGGGATTCGTGCGTCTCTTGGACTACGTGGTGTGCGAGGACGGCGGTGTGCTGCTCAATCCCATGGTGGTCGAGGGTCAGCTGCTGGGTGGACTCGCCCAGGGGATAGGCACGGCCCTTTACGAAGAAATGCCTTTCGACGAGCAGGGCCAGCCGTTGGCGTCCACGCTGGCCGATTACATCGTGCCCGGCGCGGGCGAGATGCCCAATGTCCGGATCGAGCACATGCAGACCCCCAGCCCTTTCAGCAAGTTCGGCCAGAAAGGCATCGGCGAAGGCGGCGCCATTGCGCCGCCAGCGGCCATCGTCAACGCGATCAACGACGCACTGGCGGGGATAGGCGCCGAAGTGCTTACCCTGCCCGCCAGTCCCCCGCGGGTGTTGGCCGCCATCGAAGCGGCGGGAGGCTGCGCATGAAACCGGTCGCCTACCAGCTGATCAGGCAGCTTGACCTGCCAGGGGTCATCGCCGGCCTGCAGACTGACGAATCCTGCAAGGTCATCGCCGGCGGGCAGTCGCTCGGCGCGATGCTCAACCTGAGGCTGGCCCGCCCGTCCACCCTCATCGACCTGGACGGCATCGCGGACTTGCGCCGCGCCGAGCTGTCCGGGTCCGACCTGGTCCTGGGCGCGATGGTGACGCATGCACGCATCGAGGACGGCGAGGTACCGGACGTCACGGCTGGCATGCTGCCCCGGGTGGCGCGCGGCATCGCGTATCGCGCAGTGCGCAACCGCGGCACCGTTGGCGGCAGCCTGTGCCATGCCGACCCGGCGGCCGACTGGGCGAGCGCCTTGGCAGCGGCCGGTGCCTTCTGCGAACTGCAAGGGCCGCAAGGCACGCGCGCCGTGCCGGCCGCCCGGTTCATGGTCTCGGCGTTCGAACCGGACCTGCAGCCCGGCGAAATCCTTGCGCGCATCCGCGTGCCCGCGTTTGGCGCGGGCGCGCGCTGGACCTATCGCAAGCACTGCCGCAAGACCGGGGAATTCGCCCTGGCCATCGTCGCCGGACTGCGCGACCCCGCCCGTGGCGTCGAGCGCATCGTTTTCGGCGCCTTGGACGGCCCGCCGTGCGTCATCGAGCGCGCCGGCCTGTATGACGGCTTGGCACAGGAGGCGGGGCGCCTTGCCTTGCTGGACGAAGCGGGCCTGGCCGGCGCGCCGCGCCGCGCCCTGCACGCCGATTTGCTGGCGGCCGCGGCCGCAGACATGGGAGTCAGAACGTGAGTGGGGAGAATGCCTTTCCAGAAGTTCTTCCGCAGGCGGAGCAGGTCGACGTGCGCCTGACCGTCAACGGACGCGAGTATGCGGTGCGTTGCGAGCCTCGCACCCACCTGGCCGACGCCCTGCGCGAGCATTGCGGCCTGACCGCCACCCACATCGGCTGCGAGCACGGTGTGTGCGGCGCCTGCACGGTCGAGGTCGACGGCGCCCCGCAGCGCGCCTGCCTGCAGTCGGCGCTGCGCTTCGAAGGCAAATCCATCACCACGCTCGAAGGGCTCGAAGACGATGCGCTGACCGATGCGCTGCGCGCGGCCTTCACCGCCTGCCATGCCCTGCAGTGCGGCTACTGCACGCCCGGCATGCTGATGACCGCGCGTGACATCGTGCGCCGCCTGCCCGACGCGGACGCGGCGCGCATACGCGAAGAGCTGGCCGGCAACCTGTGCCGCTGCACGGGCTACCAGGGAATCGTCGCCGCCATCGAGCAGGTGCTCGCCACCTACCGGTCGGAGCGCCGCCATGCAGCTTGAGCAGACGTTTACCGTGGCCGCCTCGCCCGAGGCGGTGTGGCAAGCCTTTCACGATCCAGCCCTGCTGGTGTCCTGCTTGCCCGGGGCGTCGCTGCGCGCGCCGGCGCAGGATGGCGTACTGCCGCTTGCCTTCAAGGTCAAGCTCGGTCCCATTGCCGCGGCGTTTGCCGGCGAGGGGACGCTGGCGCTGGACGAAGCCGCGCGCGCAGGCGTCTTCAGCGGCCAGGCCGCCGACGGCCGCAACAACAGCCGCGTCAAAGGCCAGGCGCGTTTTCGCACCGAACCCGACGGCCAGGGTACGCGCGTGGCGGTGGACGTGTCCTTCGCGATCACGGGTGCGCTCGCGCAGTTCAGCCGCGAGGGCATCGTCCGCGCACTAGCCGACCAGCTCACGCGCCAGTTCGCCGAAAACCTGCAGGCGCAACTGTCGGCAAACCGGGCAAGCGCGCCGGGCAGCAAAGAACCCGCCGTGCAGTCGACCGAAACGATCGGCGGCGGCGACGGCCAAGCCGTCGGCCAGGCGGCGGGCCACCCTGCGCCTGGCCATCGCGCGACGCAAGGGCAGGCGCTCAACCTCTGGACCTTGTTGGGCGCGTTGCTCAAGGGCTATTGGCGTCGGCTAACCGGCGGGAGGGCGTCATGACCGGACTGCGATCCATAGCTGCATGTGCCGCGCCTTATCGCGGCGCGCAGCTATGCGACGTGCGCCGCTTGGCAGAGATGCTGCCCGGCCTGGACGAAGGAGTGCTGCTGCATGCCGGCCCACCCTACGAAGGCCGGCCAGCGCCTGCGCCGGTGCGCAACGCCGCGGCGCAGGCACTGCTGTTCGAAGGGGCGGCGGCCGATTTCGAGGAGGCGTTGCGCCTACTCGATGGCGACGAATATTTCCTGGCGCCTGCGCAAGACTATGGCGTGGTCACGCCGCTTGCGCAGGTGGTCTCCGCGTCCATGCCGGTGCTGGTGGTCGGCGACGAGGAGCGCCTGGTGTGTGCGCCGGTGGTGGAAGGACCGCCGCCGGCGCTGCGCTTCGGCTCGCCCGATGCGCAATGCCTGGCCGCGCTGCGCGCGCATGCCAGCATGGCGCTGCGCGAACTCGGGCCGGCGCTGCGCGAGCATCCCGTGGACGTCGCCGACGTCGTTGCCCAGGCGCTGGCCGCTGGCGACGAATGTCATTCGCGCACGGCAGCGGCCAACCAGGCGCTGATCGATAGGCTCGATGGCATCGCCGACGACTACCACGCGCTGCTTGCGGCCAACCCGGGCTTCGTGCTGCCGGTGATCATGGCCGCGAGCGCGTGGGCGCTGGCCGGCAGCAGCAGCATCGAAAGCGTCGGCGGCAATGGGCTGGCGTTTGGCGTGCGGCTGTCGGGCGCTGCGACCTGGCGCACGGCGCCGGCACAGCCGCCGCAGGGCACGCGCCTGCCGGGCGCGGCACAGGCGCAGGCGTTGGGCGCCATCGGCGATAGCGCCGTCATCGATTTTTGCGGCCTGGGCGGGCAGGCGCTGCATCACGCGCCGACCTTGGTCGAGGAATGGCGCGATCGATTGCCGCCGGATTGGGCTGCGCGCGCCGGCATGCTGGTCGATCCGGCCAATGGGACCGTCAGCGCGGCGCGCATCGCGGCCTCGGGCATGGCGCCCATCGTGCATCTGGCCATGGTCGGCGCAACGCCTGCAGGCGGCATCGTCGGGCGCGGCTTTTATCTGCCGCCGGTCGATATTTTTGCCGCCGAAGCGGCTGGCAGCACGGCGCCCGGCACGGCGTGCGGGACGGGGGGCGCGCGATGAGCGTCAAGGACGCGGTGGTCATCGTCACCGGCGGGGCCAGCGGCATTGGCCATGCAGTGGCCGAGCACCTGGCCGAGCAAGGCGCGCGCGTGGTCATCGGCGACGTCGCGGGCGCGCCGCAGGCGGCCCAGGCGTTGGCTGCGCGCGGCCTGTCGGCCAGCGGCGTGCAGGTCGACGTCGTCGATCCCGCCCAGGTCGCGGCGATGGTCGAGCATGCCGAATCGCTGCACGGCCGCCTGGACGTGCTCGTCAACAATGCCGGCATTTATTCGTCGCTGGTGCCCAAGCCGTTTGACCAGTTGACGGTGCAGGAGTGGCGCCGGGTGCTGGACGTCAACGTGATCGGCCTGTTCCTGTGCTGCCAGGCGGCCGCGCAGGCCTTCCGGCGCGCGGGCGGCGGCCGGATCATCAACATCTCCTCCGGCGTCGCCTTCAAGGGCAATCCGCTCATGGCGCATTACGTGGCCAGCAAGGGCGCCGTGGTCTCGCTGACGCGCGCGCTGGCCACCGAGCTGGGTCCGGAGAACGTGCTGGTCAACAGTGTCGCGCCCGGCTTCACGCTCAGCGACGGCGTCGGCCGCAACCCCACGCTGGTCGACGGCGTCAAGGGGCCGTCGCTCAAAAACCGGGTGCTGGCGCGCGACATGTATCCGGCTGACCTGGTCGGCGCGGTGGCGTTCTTCGCAGGCAGCGGCGCGCAGTTCATCACCGGCCAGACGCTGGTGGTCGACGGCGGCGCCTACTTTCATTGAATTCCTCGGCAAATCATGGGCATTGCCATACCCGTCATCGACCTGGAACCGGCGCTCAAGGGCGGCATCGTCGAGCGCATGCGCGTGGCGCGCGAAATCGACGATACGTGCACGCAGATCGGCTTTTTCACGATCGTCGGCCATGGCGTGCAGCCTGCGCTGGTCCGCGAACTGCGCGAGTTGTCCTACGCATTCTTCAACCTGCCGCTGGAGGAAAAGCGGCTGGCTGCGCCGCCGGATCCCAGCATCCCACGAGGCTACCGCGGACTGGGCTTCGAGGCGCTGGCCGCGGGCAATGACCGTCGCACGCCGCCGGACATCAAGGAGTACTACCACTTTGGCCGGGAGAGCTGGCCCGAGGACCCCTACTACACCCAGGGCGAAGGCCGGCGCTACTTCATCCCCAATATCTGGCCCAGCCGGCCGGCAGGTTGGCGCGAGACGGCCAGGCGCTATTACCTGGCCATGGAGCGCCTGACCGAAACCATGATGGACCTGGCCGCGCTAGGCCTGGGGCTGGACGAGCATTTCTTCCGCGACAAGATAGACCGGCACATCACGGCCATGCGCATCAATCATTACCCGGCGCAAACCGTGTCGCCCGAGCCCGGCCAACTGCGCGCGGGCGCCCATACGGACTATGGGCTGCTGACCATACTGAACGGCGAGAACACGCCCGGCGGGCTGCAGGTGCTGACCCGCGGCGGGCAATGGGTCGACGTGCAGACCGACCCAGACGCCTTCGTGGTCAATATCGGCGACCTATTGATGCGGTGGACCAACGACCGCTGGGTGTCGAATACCCACCGCGTGGTCAATCCGCCGGGCGACGCCGCCCAGCAGGCCCGGCTATCGATCGCCTTTTTCCATCACCCGAACTACGACGCGCTCATCGAATGCGTGGCGCCTGCGGGCAAGGCCAAGTATCCACCCGTGCGATCGGGCGCGTACCGGGACATGAAGTACCAGCAAACCCGCGTCTGATCCGACGCGCCGAGCAGTCCAACCTCGCCGTTTCGCTACGGAGTGACACCATGATCCAGAAAACCCGGCTTTACGCTGTGCTGGCCGCCAGCATCCTGTTCGCTGCGCCGGCCGTGGCGCAGAACACCATCAAGATCGGCGTATCCCAACCCCTGACTGGCGCGGTGGCGGCCTCGGGCAACTACGTCGCCAACGGCGCACGCCTGGCTGCCGAGCATATCAACAGCCAAGGTGGCGTGCTGGGGCGGCAGATCGAGCTCGTGATAGAGGACAACAAGTCCAACCCGCGCGAGGCCGTCAACACCGCCGAGAAACTCATCCTGCGTGACAAGGTGCCGGTGATGATCGGCGCGTGGGGTTCGACGTTTACGCTGGCCACCCTGCCCAAGCTAGAGGAGTATGGCATTCCCATGGTCGTCGAGACGGCTTCTTCGTCCAAGGTGACCACTTCCGGCAACCCCTGGGTGTTCCGCATCAGCCCGACCTCGCGCATGGAGGCGCAGGCCTTCGCCAAGAAGCTCGCCTCGTTCGACCCGCCCATCAAGAAAGTGGACTTCCTGTCGGTCAACAACGACTGGGGCCTGGGGGCGGCCACCGAGTTCAAGGCCATGTTCGCCAAGGAAGGCATAGAAATCGGCCGCATGGAAACCATGGCGCCCGAAGCGACCGACCTGTCGGCGCAGCTGGCCGCGCTCAAGGGATCGGGCAGCGACACGCTCATCGTGACTTCCGGCGTGGAGCAGTTGACGCTGGCCATCCGCCAGGCCGCCGAGCAGCGCCTGTCCCAGCGCATCGTCACCACGGGCGGGTCCTTCCCCGAGCAGTTGCTGGAGAACCCCGGGCCCAAGGGCTACGTCAGCACCCATCTGCTTTTCTTTTCGCCCTGGACCGCCGACAAGGCGCTCTACCCGGAAATCGCCAAGGCCTACATGGACGGCTGGAAAGCCAAGAACCTGCCCTTTCCCGGCCTGACCGAGGGCTTTCGCGGCTATGACGCGGTATTGACGGTGGCCGAAGCCCTGCGCCTGGCCGGCAGCGACGATCCCAAGGCCATACGCGACGCGCTGTGGAAGACCAAGGTCAAGGGCGTCAACGGGGATATTTCGTTCGTCAAGGATGGACCGGCCGGCAAGGAAAGCGGCCAAAACGAGCCCAACGTCTACATCGTGCAGCTCAAGGACGGCACCGTCACCGCCCAATAACGCCTGCCGCCGGCCGCGGCGGGCGCGGCATCCCTATCCTGCCGCGGCGGTGGCCGGCACACTGTTTCGGAGCACGACTTGGATCAATTCTTGCAGCATGCCGTCAACGGGCTGGTGCTGGGCGCGACCTACGCGCTGCTGGGCATCGGCCTGACCTTGATCTTCGGCATCATGCGCGTGGTCAACTTCGCCCATGGCGAGCTCTATGCCCTGGGCGCCTACGCGGCGTACGCCATGGTGTCGCTGCTTGGCCTGGATTTCTTCAGCGCCCTGGTTTTTTCGGCCGCCATCGGTTTCCTGTTCGGCTGGGCGATCGAATTCCTCCTGCTTCGCCGCTGCAAGCTCGAGAACATCGACGAGGTCATGCTGATCATGATCGGCGTCATGATCATCATGCAGAACGCCGAGCTCATGCTTTGGGGCGGGGTGGGCAAGACCGTGCCGTCACCCTTCCCGCAGGAACCGCTGGTGTTCGGCGAAGTATCGTTGTCACCCATACGGTTGTTCGTGCTGTGCGCGGCGGCGGTGTTGCTGGTGGCGTTCTACTTCGTCATCGAGCGCTCGCGGCTGGGCATGGCCATGCGCGCGACCTTCCAGGACCGCGACGCGGCCCGGATCGTCGGCGTGAACGTGTCGCTGATTTACACGCTGACTTTCGCGCTGGGCTCGGCCTTGGCGGCCGTCACCGGCGCGCTGCTCGCGCCCATTTTCATGGTCAGCCCCACCATGGGCGACCTGGCCAGCCTCAAGGCCTTCGCCATCGTCATCCTGGGTGGCCTGGGCAACATCGCGGGTGCGGGCCTGGGCGGCTTCGCGCTGGCGATGATCGAGGAATTCGGCGCCGGCTACGTTTCCACGGCCTACCGCGATGCGCTGGGCTTCTTGGTCATCCTCGCGGTGATGATCGTGCGTCCACAGGGACTGTTTTCAGTCAAGGAAAGGGTGGGCTGACATGCGCTGCATCGTTTTCCTCGCAAGCGTGGCGGCGTTGGCCGCGCTGCCGGTCGTCTGGCCGGATCCCTACGTGCTGTCGGTGATGTCCGCCACGGGCATCATGATCGTGGCGGCGATCAGCCTGAATCTCCTGCTGGGGTTCACCGGCCAGCTCAGCCTGGGCCATGCGGCCTTCTTCGGCATCGGCGCCTATACCACCGCGCTGCTGTCGCTGGGCTTTGACGTCAGCCTGGGCTGGGGCGAGCCGCTGGTGGTGCAGCCCAAGCCTGTCTGGATGGCTTTTGCCAGCGGCGTCGCCGCGGCGGGCTTTTCCGGGTGGGCGCTGGGCAAGCTGGCTTTCCGCGTGCGCGGCGCGTACTTCGTCATCGTCACGATCTGCTTCGCGCAGGTCATGCGCATGGTCGCCCTCAATTGGGTGGACCTGACCGAAGGCCCCATGGCGCTGACGGCCATCCCGCCGCTGTCGCTTTGGGTGCCGGGCGCCGGCGTGGTCGACCTCGTCAGCAAGGCGTCCACCTACTGGCTGGTGCTGGGCGCGGGGGTGATCGCCTACCTGCTGGTCGCGGCGCTGGTGCACAGCCGCATCGGACGTGCCGTCGTGGCCCTGCGCGAAAACGAAATCCTGGCCAAATCCATCGGGATCCACGTCACGCATTACCTGGTCATCGCGTCAGTGTTTTCGGCGGCCATCGCCGGCGCAGCGGGCGGCTTGTATGCGCACACCGTACGCATCATCGACCCCGACGTGTTTCTCTTCATTTACACCATCACCATGGTGATCATGGTGATCGCCGGCGGCAAAGGCACGCTGGCGGGGCCGGTCGTGGGCGGACTGCTGTTCGGCCTGTTGCCCGAAGTGCTGCGCGGCGTGGTGGCGCCCGAGGTGCAATGGATGCTGTACGGCGCGCTCATGATTCTCGTGCTGCTGTTCCTGCCCAAAGGCATCGTCCCGGCGCTGGCTGCACTCGCCCGGCGCTTGCGCAGCCCAGGCCGGACGCTGCCGCAATCGCCCGGCGTGCGCGCCGCAGCCGCGCAAGGAGGCAAACCATGAACGTCGCCACCATCGTTTCCCGCGCGCCGGCGTCAACCGCTGGCGCAGCGGCGGCATCGGCTGGCGCCATGGCCGTTGCGGCATCGGCGCAGCATCGGTCCGCCGCCCTGGCGCTGTCGGGCGTGACCGTGCGTATCTCGGGGCTCGTCGCGCTCAACGACGTACATTTCGAGGTCCAGGCCGGCCAGATCGTCAGCCTGATCGGTCCGAACGGCGCGGGCAAGACCACGGCGTTCAACGTCATCTCGGGCTATATGCGCCCGAGCGCCGGCCGCATCGAGCTGTTTGGCGAGAACATCGTCGGGCGCAGCCCGCACGAGATCGCCGCGCGCGGCCTGGTGCGCAGCTTCCAGCGCACCAGCGTGTTCAACCAGAGCACAGTCCTGGACAACATCTTGATCGCCCTGCACATGCAGGGGCGCTGCGGCCTGCTGCCGGCGCTGCTGCGCCTGCCGTCGTTCCGGCGCGAAGAGCGGGCGCTGCGCGAGCAGGCCGGGCAAATCCTCGACTTCCTGGGGTTGTCGCGCCGCGCAGGCGAGCTGGCCGCCAACCTGTCCTACGGTGAGCAGCGCCTGCTGGGCGTGGGCATCGCGCTGGCGGCCAAGCCGCGCCTGCTGCTGCTGGACGAGCCGGCTGCCGGCCTGAACCCCTCGGAGACGCAAGCCTTCAAGGACATGATCCGGCGCATCGGCGACAGCGGCGTGACAGTGCTGCTGGTCGAACATGACATGCACATGGTCATGTCCATCTCCGACTACATCGTCGTGCTCAACCAGGGGCAGCGCATTGCCGACGGGCCGCCCGCGCACATCCAGCAGCACCCCGAAGTCATTCGCGCCTACCTCGGATCAGGACTGAAACGTGCTCAAGCTTGAAGATGTCACCGTCCGGTACGGATCGACGATCGCCGTCGACCGCGTATCCATGCACGTCGACGAAGGCGAGCTCGTCACGCTGATCGGCGCCAACGGCGCCGGCAAGACGAGCACGCTGCGCGCCATCAGCGGGCTGGAGCCGGTCCGGTCCGGACGCATCACCTTCGATGGCTATCCCATCGCCAGCAGCCGGCCCCAGGAAATCATCGAGCGCGGCATCGCCCATTGTCCCGAGGGCCGGCGCGTATTTGCGCAGCTCACGGTGCGCGAAAACCTGGAAATGGGCGCCTACCGTCGCACCGACCGCCAGCGCGTGCGCGACGACATCGAGCGCATGTTCGCGCGCTTTCCGCGCCTGCGCGAGCGCGTGGACCAGCCTGCGGGCACCTTATCCGGCGGCGAGCAGCAGATGCTGGCGATCGCGCGGGCGCTGATGTCGCGCCCGCGCCTGGTGATGTTCGACGAACCGTCGCTGGGCCTGGCGCCCAACTTCGTCGAGCAGGTGTTCGAACTGGTCGCCGAAATCCGGCGGGCCGGCACCACGGTGCTGATGGTCGAGCAAAACGCCTACGCCGCACTGGAGCTGTGCGACCGGTCCTACTTGCTGGAGACCGGCCGGGTGGTCTGCCAGGGCACGGCCAGCGAGATGCTCGCCAATCCGGACATCCGCAAAGCCTACCTGGGCGGCTGACGGGCACCTGCGGCACCCGCGGCCGCGCCCGGCATCACAGCCGGAACTGCACCGCGCCCGCGTCGTTGTTGGCCTCGACCAGGCGGATCAGCTGCAGCATCAGCACGTCGCGCTCGGCCTGGGGCAGCGGCTCCAGGGTGCGGTCGTGGGCGCGCTGGGCCGCCGGCGCCATCTTCTTGACCAGGGTGCGGCCGGCGCGCGTGAGCTTGACCAGCCGCACGCGACGGTCCTCGGGATCGGGCCGGCGCGTGACCAGGCCGCGCGCTTCCAGCCGCGTGAGCACCTCGGCCACCGTGGTGCGCTCGAGCCCGACTTCGCGCGCGATGGAGATTTGGTCCATCTCGCCGCGGCGTGCCAGCGCCGTCATCAAGCTGTATTGGACCGGTGTGATGCCGAAGCCCTCGGTTTCCTCCAGGAACAGCGCGCAGTGGATCTGGTGCAGGCGCCGGATCAGGAAGCCGGGACGCACCAGCAGGGGGGAGCGTTCCCGGGCGCGGGCGAGTTGTTCGGCAGGCGTGGCGGAAGTATCGGCGGCGGGGGATTCGGCGGGCATGCGTGGTTCTGCGGAAAGAGGGGCTTCGTTGCCCGCCCATTATGAGGCATGCCACGCATTCGGGCAAAAAATGCTTACAAATACCTTGCGCCCAGCATGCGCAGCCCTGGCGGGGCGGCCTGCCTGTGCGCCCTTGCGCTGGTGTTTTCCCGCATTGCCGGGGTGGGGTGGGAGCGATATTGACGTTCGTCGCGAAAAACAGGTACACTGGCGAGCTTAGCGAAATTTGCGGGGTAGCCCGGGCTAGCCCCGTTCGAATCGCTTAAGCAGTGACCGCTCTTTAGGTGGCCTATTGCCGGCCAGCCATTTCGGGCGGTTTTGCGTAAGCCGCCCGGGACGGAACCAGCCACGCGAAGCAGCAGCGCCGTAGACAGCCTGCCCTCGCGACGACAACAGGACATCGAAGGTCATGCCTACCATCAGCCAACTCGTGCGCAAGCCGCGCGTAGCCAGCCGGGCCAAGAGCAAGAGCCCCGCGCTCGAAAACTGCCCGCAGCGCCGCGGCGTGTGCACCCGCGTGTACACCACCACCCCCAAGAAGCCGAACTCCGCCCTGCGCAAGGTCGCCAAGGTGCGGCTGACCAACGGCTACGAGGTGATCTCCTATATCGGCGGCGAAGGCCACAACCTGCAAGAGCACTCGGTGGTGCTCGTGCGGGGCGGCCGGGTCAAGGACCTGCCTGGCGTTCGCTACCACATCGTGCGCGGCGCGCTGGACCTGCAAGGCGTCAAGGATCGCAAGCAGGCCCGTTCCAAGTACGGCGCCAAGCGTCCCAAGAAGAGCTGACCCCCGCGGGCCGCGTGCCCGCATGGATTGCCGCGCCGGCTGGCCGGCCGCGGTTGTGCAACCGCCAGAGCGATGCGCCCGGCGGTATGTAAGTGGCCACTCCGATGGGTGGCCGTGGCCCGCACGAAATCGTGCGGATCAGCTGAATCGACACAAAGGAAATTGAAATGCCCCGTCGTCGCGAAGTTCCCAAGCGCGAGATCCTGCCCGATCCGAAGTTCGGCAGCGTGGAGCTCGCCAAATTCATCAACGTCGTCATGTTGGCCGGCAAGAAGGCCGTGGCTGAGCGCATAGTCTACGGTGCGCTCGAGCAGGTGCAGGCCAAGACCGGCAAAGAGCCGCTCGAGGTTTTCAACCAGGCCATCAACAACATCAAGCCCATCGTTGAAGTCAAGAGCCGCCGCGTCGGCGGCGCCAACTATCAGGTGCCGGTCGAAGTGCGCCCCGTGCGCCGTCTGGCCCTGGCCATGCGCTGGCTGCGCGAAGCGGCCAAGAAGCGTGGCGAGAAATCCATGGACCTGCGCCTGGCCGGCGAAATCATCGACGCCTCCGAAGGCCGCGGCGCTGCCATGAAGAAGCGTGAGGACACGCACAAGATGGCGGAAGCCAACAAGGCTTTCAGCCACTTCCGCTGGTAAGCCGGGACCACCCTTCGCCGGCAATTTAAGGAATCAACACCATGGCCCGCAAAACTCCGATCGAGCGCTACCGCAATATCGGCATTTCTGCGCACATCGACGCAGGCAAGACCACCACGACCGAGCGCATCCTGTTCTACACCGGCGTCAACCACAAGCTCGGCGAAGTGCACGACGGCGCCGCGACGATGGACTGGATGGAGCAGGAGCAGGAGCGCGGCATCACCATCACGTCGGCAGCCACGACGGCGTTCTGGCGCGGCATGGGCAACAACTACCCCGAGCACCGGATCAACATCATCGACACCCCGGGGCACGTGGACTTCACCATCGAGGTTGAGCGCTCGATGCGCGTGCTCGACGGCGCGTGCATGGTGTACTGCGCCGTGGGCGGCGTGCAGCCGCAGTCCGAAACCGTGTGGCGCCAGGCCAACAAGTACCGCGTGCCGCGGCTGGCCTTCGTCAACAAGATGGACCGCACCGGCGCCAACTTCTTCAAGGTGTACGAGCAGCTCAAGACGCGCCTGAAGGCCAATCCCGTCCCGGTGGTCATTCCCATCGGCGCCGAAGACAGCTTCAAGGGCGTGGTCGACCTCATCAAGATGAAGGCCATCATCTGGGACGAGGCGAGCCAGGGCACCAAGTTCGAATACGCGGACATTCCGGCCGAGTTGCAGGACCAGGCCCAGGAATGGCGCGAAAAGCTCGTCGAGGCGGCCGCCGAATCGTCCGAAGAGCTGATGAACAAGTACCTGGAAGGCAATGAGCTGACCGAGGAAGAAATCAACAAGGCGCTGCGCCAGCGCACCATCGCCGGCGAAATCCAGCCCATGCTGTGCGGCTCGGCCTTCAAGAACAAGGGCGTGCAGCGCATGCTGGACGCCGTCATCGATTACCTGCCCTCGCCGGTGGACATCCCGCCCGTCGAAGGCGAGACCGACGACGGCCAGCCCGCCTCGCGCAAGGCCGACGACAACGAGAAGTTTGCCGCGCTGGCCTTCAAGCTGATGACCGACCCCTTCGTCGGCCAGCTGACCTTCGTGCGCGTGTACTCGGGCGTGCTGAAGTCGGGCGACACCGTCTTCAACCCGGTCAAGGGCAAGAAGGAACGCATCGGCCGCATCCTGCAGATGCACGCCAACAACCGCGAGGAAATCAAGGAAGTTCTGGCGGGTGACATCGCGGCCGTGGTGGGCCTGAAGGAAGTGACCACGGGCGATACGCTGTGCGACGTCGATTCGCACATCACGCTCGAGCGCATGGAATTCCCCGAGCCGGTGATTTCGCAGGCCGTCGAACCCAAGTCCAAGGCCGACCAGGAAAAGATGGGCCTGGCGCTGTCGCGCCTGGCCGCCGAAGACCCGTCGTTCCGCGTGCGCACCGACGAGGAATCCGGCCAGACCATCATTTCGGGCATGGGCGAGCTGCACCTGGAAATCATCGTCGACCGCATGAAGCGCGAGTTCGGCGTGGAAGCCAACGTCGGCAAGCCGCAGGTGGCCTACCGCGAAACCATCCGCAAGACCTGCGAAGAGGTCGAGGGCAAGTTCGTCAAGCAATCGGGCGGTCGCGGCCAATACGGTCACGTGGTGCTCAAGCTCGAACCCCTGCCTCCCGGCAGCGGCTATGAGTTCGTCGACGCCATCAAGGGTGGCGTGGTGCCGCGTGAATACATCCCGGCGGTCGACAAGGGTATCCAGGAAACCCTGTCTTCCGGCGTGCTGGCCGGCTACCCGGTGGTCGACGTGAAAGTCACGCTGTTCTTCGGTTCGTACCACGACGTGGACTCGAACGAAAACGCGTTCAAGATGGCTGCTTCGATGGCCTTCAAGGAAGGCATGCGCCGGGCGAGCCCCGTGCTGCTCGAGCCGATGATGGCCGTCGAGGTGGAAACGCCCGAAGAGTACGCCGGCACGGTCATGGGTGACCTGTCGTCGCGGCGCGGCATGGTGCAGGGCATGGACGACATTCCTGGCGGCAGCAAGGCCATCAAGGCCGAGGTGCCGCTGGCCGAAATGTTCGGCTACGCCACCAACCTGCGTTCGCTGACCCAGGGCCGCGCCACGTACACGATGGAGTTCAAACACTACGCGGAAGCGCCCAAGAACGTCGCCGACGAAATCATCAGCGCCCGTTCGAAGTAACACAGGATCGCGGCCCGCGCCGATGCCTGGCGCGGGCCCGAAAGATCGAGTCTCCTTGGAAATCTGAAGGACAGAAATCATGGCAAAAGGCAAGTTTGAGCGTACCAAGCCGCACGTGAACGTGGGCACGATCGGTCACGTTGACCACGGCAAAACCACGCTGACGGCGGCGATCACGACGGTGCTGTCGGCCAAGTTCGGCGGCGAAGCCAAGGGCTACGACCAGATCGATGCGGCCCCGGAAGAAAAGGCGCGCGGCATCACCATCAACACCGCCCACGTCGAGTACGAAACGGCCACGCGCCACTACGCCCACGTCGACTGCCCGGGCCACGCTGACTACGTCAAGAACATGATCACCGGGGCTGCGCAGATGGACGGCGCCATCCTGGTGGTGTCGGCCGCCGACGGCCCCATGCCGCAGACGCGCGAGCACATCCTGCTCAGCCGCCAGGTCGGCGTGCCCTACATCATCGTGTTCCTGAACAAGGCCGACATGGTCGATGACGCCGAGCTGCTCGAGCTGGTCGAGATGGAAGTGCGCGAGCTGCTGAGCAAGTACGACTTCCCCGGCGACGACACCCCCATCATCAAGGGCTCGGCCAAGCTGGCGCTCGAAGGCGACAAGGGTGAGCTGGGCGAGCAGGCCATCCTGAAGCTGGCCGAGGCGCTGGATACCTACATCCCGACGCCCGAGCGCGCCGTGGACGGCACCTTCCTGATGCCCGTGGAAGACGTGTTCTCGATCTCGGGCCGCGGCACCGTGGTCACCGGCCGTATCGAGCGCGGCGTGATCAAGGTCGGCGACGAAATCGAAATCGTCGGCATCCGCCCGACGGCCAAGACCACCTGCACCGGCGTGGAAATGTTCCGCAAGCTGCTGGACCAAGGCCAGGCCGGCGACAACGTGGGTATCCTGCTGCGCGGCACCAAGCGCGAGGAAGTCGAGCGCGGCCAGGTGCTGGCCAAGCCCGGCTCGATCAACCCGCACACCGAGTTCACCGCCGAGGTGTACATCCTGTCCAAGGAAGAAGGCGGGCGTCACACGCCGTTCTTCAACGGCTATCGTCCGCAGTTCTACTTCCGTACCACGGACGTGACCGGCACGATCGAGCTGCCCAAGGACAAGGAGATGGTGCTGCCGGGCGATAACGTGTCGATGACGGTCAAGCTGATCGCGCCGATCGCCATGGAAGAAGGCCTGCGCTTTGCCATCCGCGAAGGCGGCCGCACCGTCGGCGCCGGCGTCGTCGCCAAGATCATCGCCTAAGCGGCTGATCGCTGCTCCATCCGGCGGTCGGCCCTGCGCCGGCCGGCCGGCCGGAAATCCCTCGTTCTTTAGGAATTGCCATGAAAAGCCAGAAGATCCGCATCCGCTTGAAAGCCTTCGACTACAAGCTGATCGATCAGTCCGCTGCGGAAATCGTCGACACGGCCAAGCGCACCGGCGCCGTCGTGCGTGGCCCGGTTCCCCTGCCCACGCGCATCCGCCGCTATGACGTGCTGCGCTCGCCCCACGTCAACAAGACCTCGCGTGACCAGCTCGAGATCCGCACCCACCAGCGGCTGATGGACATCGTCGATCCCACCGACAAGACGGTCGATGCGCTGATGCGCCTGGACCTGCCGGCCGGCGTGGATGTCGAGATCGCGTTGCAGTAAGTAGTAGGGACGATAGCCGGCTTCGGCCGCTAGTCGGGCAAATCTGAGGGCCGCACCCGCAAGGGTGCGGCCCTTGTGTTTTTGGGCGCGCAAAAAGATTCAAACGGCGGCTGACAATCGTCGCCTCGGGTAATCCCTCATAGGGATTTCACCCATATAGAAAATCGAGATCTGAAATTCTAATTTCACTAAAATTATCTCTGATTTTTTTCATTTTCACGATGAATCGTGTCCGGCCGCCATCCGTCCAGGGCGGTGGCACGCGCTAACGGGAGTACGCCATGCTGACTCAACGAATCTGCGCAAGACTGGCGCTATGCGCCGCCATCGGGGCAACGTCGGCGGCCATGGCCGATACCACACTCAATGCCAGTATATGGTTTCCTGAGACGCAGCCGCTGACCCGCTATGGCTACCAGGAATGGGCCAAAAAGGTCGAGCAGCGCTCCGGCGGCGAACTGAAGATCAAGGTTTTCACGGACACGACCCTTTTGCCGGTCGTTGCACACCTGAGCGGGTTGCGCGATGGCATCGCAGATATCACCTACCATGCCGGCACCTACACCCCGGCAGACCTGCCGGAAGACAACGTTCTCGCGGTGCTGGGCATTTCCCTGGAAGATCCGATCCTGACCACTTTTGCGGTCGCCGACTTCTACATCAACGACCCGGACATGCAGGCGTTGTGGAAGCGCCAGAAGATCGTGTTCCTCGGGGCCTACGCCAGCGTCCCCTATAACCTCATTTGCCGCAAGAAAGTCGCGCAGCTTTCCGACCTGAAAGGCTTGAAGTTGCGCACGCCCGGTCCGGTCCATGCGGAATGGGCGAAATCCGTCGGCGCGACACCGGTCAACGTTCCCTCCAGCGAAATGTTCACCGGCCTGGACAAGGGGCAGATCGATTGCGCGGTCATGGGGGCCAACGAGCTGAAGACCCGATCGCTCTGGGATGTCGCCAAGCACGTGAACATGGCCAACCTGGGACCCTATTACGCGGGATGGGAATGGGCCATCAACGGCAAGACCTGGAAGTCACTGGACGAAAAACAGCGGCGCATACTGCTCGATACCATTGCTGAGTCCACCGTGGAAACGGAGCTGGCCTACATCAAAGCGGGCGAGGACGCGATCCAGGAAGCCCCCCAGCATGGTGTCACGGTGTATCAGCCCAGCGATGACATCAAGTTGTCGATCGCGAACTTTCATAAAGAGGCCCGGGCCATGGCTATCAAAGAAGGCACGGAGCGCTTCAAGCTGAAGGACAGCCAAGGGTTGGTCAGCCGGTTCGAAGCCACCCTGCAGAAATGGGAAAAGCTGCTTGCAAACGTCGACAGAAAGGACGCGGCCGCGCTGACCAAGGTCCTGAAGGAGAACCTGTACGACAAGGTCGACGCCAAGTCGTACGGAAACTGACGACGTGTGCCGGCGACCGGTGTAGCGCCGGATCGCGAGCTTAATCGGGGATGTATGGGTATGCGTATTGGAGTGGAAGTAGGTGGCACGTTCACGGATTTGGTCGCCATCGATGACACAGGCGTACGGGTGCTGAAAGTGCCCAGTACCCCCAGCAGTCCTGACGAGGGCGCATTCAACGCGCTCCTGGAAAGCGGGATTCCGCTGGACAAGGTCGTCGACCTGTCGCACGGGTCCACCGTGGCGACCAACGCCGTGCTGGAGCGCAAAGGGTTCCTGACGGCATTCGTGACCACCGCGGGCTTTCGGGACATCCTGGCGTTGCAGCGCCACGGGCGCAGCAATATCTATGACCTGGAATATCGCAAGCCCGAACCCGTCGTCGAACGTGCCGATACCTTCGAGGTCCAGGAGCGCATACTTGCTGACGGGTCGATTCTCGTTCCCCTGGACGAAAAGGCGGTCCAGGACGAATTAATCCCGAGACTGCGCGACGCCAACTATCAGGCGGTGGCAATATGCCTGCTCAACGCATACGTCAACCCGGCGCACGAAAAGCGGGTCCGTGAACTGATTCAGGCGATCCTGCCCGACATTCACGTTACGATTTCGTCAGACATCACCCGGGAGTTCCGCGAATACGAGCGGGCATCCACCACGGCATTGTCCGCCTATGTACAGCCCGTGATGGACCGGTACATATCCCGGTTTACGCAGCGCCTGGAAGAGTCGGCCTTCAAGGGCCGCTTCAGCGTCATGCAGTCGAACGGTGGCAAGCTGCCTGCCGAAGCCATGCGCGCAAATGCCGTGACAGCGCTGCTTTCTGGGCCCGCTGCCGGCGTTACCGGTGCCGCGCGCCAGGTGGGTCGATCCGGCTACCGCAATCTCATCACGCTAGATATGGGTGGCACGTCCACGGACGTGTGCGTCGTTGTCGACGGCAAGCCGCAGCTCACGCAGGAATTTTCCATTGACGGGCTGCCGGTGCGCATACCGGTGCTTGACATCAATACCGTCGGCGCCGGCGGGGGAAGCATCATCTGGGTCGACGAAGGCGGCATGCTGCGCGTGGGTCCACGCTCGGCAGGCGCCGTGCCCGGTCCAGCCTGCTATGGGAAAGGGGGGACGGTCCCGACGATCACCGATGCCCACGTCGTGCGTCGTGCCATCCTGCCCGAGACGTTCCTGGGCGGCAAGATGCGCATCGACGTCGACGCAGCGCGCAAGGCGTTGCAGCCGATTGCCGACAGGTTCGGCATGACGTTGGAAGAAGCTGCTGATGCGGCGATCCGCATCGCCAACGCGAATATCGTGCGCGCCGTCCAGGTGATTTCAACCGAGCGCGGATACGATCCGCGCGATAACGTCTTGGTGCCGTTCGGCGGCGCAGGACCGTTGCATGCCGCCGAAGTGGCCAGGGAACTCGGCGTCAAAACCATCGTCGTGCCCCCGAACTCCGGCGTTATTTCGGCATACGGGTTGCTGGCGAGCGATTTCGTTCAGTTTGAAAGCCTGACGCGCCGCGGTGTCTTGGACGAGGATACGCCAGCCAAGATCCGCGAGGTCTATCGCGAGATGAGCGAACGCGCTATTGCTCGCGCACGTGCGATGAAACTCGACGGCGAGTTCATGCTGAGCTTCGTCGTGGACATGCGTTTCGTTGGCCAGGCATTTGAAGTGCCAGTTGAGCTTTCCGTCGCTGACCTGGGTCATCTCACGAGCGCCAGGTTGCGTGAGCTCTTTGGCATCATGCATGAAAAGCTATTTTTCTTTGGGGCGGAAGGCAATAAGCCCATCGAGTACGTATCGTTCAGGCTGGGGTTGACCGCTCCCTTACCAGCGGTGCCGCAGCTGCGCGAACCCCCTGCGCAGTTCACCCGCGTCCAGGAGATCGATCTTTATGATCAGGGCGCCTGGCGCAAGGCCAAGATGATCAGCAGGGCAGCACTGCAAACGAACGAGATTATCGAGGGGCCGGCAATTCTGGAAGATGCGACCTCGACCTTGTTGGTGCCATCCGACTGGCAGGCCCAGCGGGATGACAACGACAACGTGATTCTGACGCTCAAAGGTGGACAAGATGCGTGATTCCGTCCAAGCCGTGCCCTCGGCGGCACATGGAGCACTCAACCCGGTCGATTACGCGGTGATCAGCCAAGGTATGATCGCCGCTGCCCGGGAAATGGGGGTGAAGCTGGTCCGGTCTGCCTATTCAACCATCATTCGCGAGGCGGCCGACGCGTCGGCGGCGCTATTCGACCGCGACGGCAACGTGGTGGCGCAAGCCGAACTGATCCCGATGCAGTTGGGGCCGATGTCGGAGATCTTCCGCGCATGCGCGGCCGTGGACCCGGTCCAGTCCTTGCAGGAGGGGGATTTTTACATCACCAACGACCCCTATTCGGGCGGCCAACACCTGCAAGACGTTTTTATCTACTCCCCGATTTTCTTTGATGGCGAGCTAGTGGGTTTTGCAGGCACCGTCGCGCACCACCTGGATCTCGGTGGCGGCAACCCCGGCCTGACCACCGAAGCCGTGGACGTGCACGCGGAAGGCCTGATCTTCCCTCCGACTCGCTATAACTACGCGCGCGACTGGGGCGAGAACGGGCCCCTCAAGCGTCTGGTGGCTGCCAATATCCGAGTGCCGGGCCAAACGATCGGCGATTTCGATGCGCAGTTTGCTGCCAATTCGGTCGGCGCCGAGCGGGTGCGCCAGCTGTGTAGCAAGTACGGCGTCGGCGCGGTCCGCGCCGCGATGGCCCAGCTCATCGACTATTCGGAGCGTCGCATCCGCATGGCGCTATCCCAGCTGAAGGACGGCGTTTACTATGGCGAGGATTCGGTCGATGACGACGGAGTGACGGACGATCCGCTGACGGTCAAGGCAACCGTCAAGGTTTCCGGCGATGCGATCGAAATCGACTTTGCCGGCACCTGCCCGCAGGTTTCCCGGAACTTGAATTGCCCGTTTTCGTCGACCATATCGGCAGCCCTTGCTGCGGTCAAAGCGTCGCTGACCAGCCCGGACATACCGTTCAACGAAGGGGTAAAGAAGCCGGTACGAATCAGCGCACCCAAAGGTACGCTGGTGAACCCGAACTACCCGGCGCCGGTGCGCGCACGAATGGAAGCCGGTTACCGCTGCTTCAACGCTGTAATGAAGGCGCTGGCTCAGGTCGCCCCGGACAAGGTCATCGCAGGCGGAAACGACGCTACGTTGGTGACGTCACTGTCGCATCAGGATCGAGGAAAGTACAAGGTATACCTGGAAGTTTACGGAGGGGGGTATGGAGCGTCACCGCGTCGCGATGGCTGCGATGCGGTGGATTCGCCCCTGTCGAATTGCACCAATACGCCCATCGAAGCAACCGACATGGACTTCGATCATTTCCGGATCATCGGCTATGGCTTGATGCCGGATTCCTGTGGTCATGGCCGCCATCGTGGTGGGCTCGGGTTTTACCGGCGCTTCGAGATCCTGAAGGACAACGTGAACTTCGCCATGTATGCCGACCGGTTCCGCATCGCACCCTATGGTTTGTTCGGGGGCACGGACGGCCGCGCCGGGTTCGCTGAAATCCTGCGTGATGGCAAGCGGATTCCCCTGAAGAGCAAGGATGCCCAGATCCTGCGCAAGGGCGACATCGTCACCATCTATACCGCCGGAGGAGGCGGATACGGGCCGGTGTCTGAACGCAAGCGCGAGGCGATCGAGCACGACCTGCGGCACGGTTATATCAGTCCGGAAACGGCGAGGAAAGTGTATGGCGTAACGCCAGGACAGGCGTGATCGGCCGCTGTTCGCACGATGCCCATCATGGGTACGGCCGGCAATCGAAGAGATCACCATGCGAACCTTTGAAAAACTCGTCAAGGGCCTGGCGCAGGCCTTGCTCATGGTAGCCGTATTCAGCTTGCTGCTGATGATGATCCAGACGGTGGCCGATGTCGCGATGAACAATTTGTTCGGCGCACCCATCGAAGGCAATCTTGAGATCATTTCGGCCTACCACATGGTTTTGGTGGTGTTCCTGCCGCTTGCCTATGTTGAGCTTAGGCATGAGCACATCAGTTCCGACATACTGGTCGGGCTGATGCCGAAAGGCTGGCGCAGAGCCATCTATGTAGCCGGATCGCTGGTTTCTTGCCTTTTTTTCGCGGCCCTCGCATGGCAGACCTGGCTCGATGCCCGCAGTTCCTATGAAATCAAGGAAGTCATCATGGGATCGACCTACGTCGAAATCTGGCCGTCGAAATTCTCGTTGCCTGTCGGTTTCGGTGCAATGTCCCTAGTCTTGGTCCTGCACATATCGAAGGCGATCACCGATCCGGAATTCAGGCCGGAGCCGGCCGATCCGACGGCCGAACTCCAAGGCCCCGATCGGGGTGCAACGAAATAACGACCGTGCCATGGATAACGTTACCGTCGGATTCATCGGACTCGGGGTGGGCCTGCTCCTGATTGCCCTGCGGGTGCCGATAGGTGTCGCCTTGGGCGCCGTGTCCTTTCTCGGGATTGCGGCGATTGCGAGTCTGCGAGCAGCCTGGGGCATGCTTACCGCCGTGCCATTCAATTTCGTGGGCGATTGGAACCTGACGGCGATTCCGATGTTCCTTCTCATGGGGTACATCGCCGGGGCCACGGGTCTATCGAGCGGGTTGTTCCGCACGGCGCGCATTTTCCTGTCCCGCCTGCCTGGCGGTTTGGCCGTGGCCAGCGTCGGCGCCTGTGGCCTGCTGTCTGCCGCATCAGGCTCCAGCGTGGCGGTTTCCGCGGCATTTGCGCGCATCGCGACGCCCGAAATGCTGCGTTATGGGTACCATCCCGGCCTGGCCAGCGGCGTGGTCGCAGCAGCAGGCACGCTTGGTTCGCTGATACCGCCTAGCATCCTGATGATCCTTTACGGTTACGTCGCCGAGGTCTCGATCGCCAAGGTGTTCATGGCCGGTTTTCTGCCGGGGCTGATCTCGGCACTCATGTTCGCGGGCATGATCATCTTGCGGGCCAAACTCAATCCCGCACTGGCGCCGTCCGTGCAGGAAAGCGTCAGTCGTTCGGAAAAACTGCGGGCACTGCGTGAAATCTGGCCGTTGCCGGTTTTGATCATCAGTGTGTTGGTCGGGATTTTTGCAGGCTTGTTCACCCCCACCGAAGCCGGTGCGGTGGGTGCCTTGGTCGCTATGCTACTGGCCGCGTCACGCGGTGCTCTGAACTGGTCGGTCCTGAAGCGGTCACTGCAGCTTACCTTGTCCGGGACGGCCAGCATTTTTATGGTCGTCATCGGCACAGTGCTGCTCGGCAAGTTCATGGCATTGAGCACGGTGCCCGCGGTAATCACCCAGTGGTTCATGGGGCTTGGGGTGTCGCAGACGGCGGTCATCGTGGCCGTATCGTTGTTGTATTTGATATTGGGCTGCTTTCTGGATTCGATCGGGCTGCTACTGCTGACGTTACCCATCGTCCTGCCAATCGCCCGCGATGCCGGCATCGACCTGATCTGGTTCGGGATCATCCTCATCAAATTGCTTGAACTGGGCTTGGTCACGCCGCCCGTGGGTTTGAATGTCTATATAACGAAAAGCGCGCTGGGCAACCTGGTCGACCTGACGACGATATTCCGCGGTGTGGGTTGGTTCGTGGTAACAGACCTGTTGACGCTTGTCCTGCTGGTCGCTTTCCCATGGATTTCGCTTGCCTTGCCAAATATGATGTCCTAAGCCGGAACACCGATGACCTATAAGAAGGATCGTCCCCAAGCAGATGACACCAATGACGACGGCGATGTTTCTCGATTGGTTGACGTCGCCGCATGGGCCGAAGGCATAGGCCAGAAACTTCGCGAGCGTCGCAAGGTCCGGCGCAAGTCTTTGAAGGATGTGTCGACTGCATCAGGTCTTTCCATCGGCCTGCTGAGCCAGATCGAGCGAGGGATCTCCTCGCCTTCGCTACGGTCGCTCAAGCAGATATGCCAGGCGCTGGAAATGCCCATGTCGTGGCTATTCGACAAAGAGGGCTACCGCGATGCGGAGCCGGAACCCTGGGTTGTCCGTCGGGCCCAGCGGCGGCGCCTCGATCTCGGCTCCGGAGGGATGGTCAAGTACATCCTGTCACCGGATTCGGTCTCCCAGATCCAGTTGATGCGGTTCGTTATCCATCCCGGCGGGCGTTCAGGAGACAGTCCGGGACAGCACCCCACTGGCGCAAAATGCGGGTCTGTGCTTTCCGGCACATTGGGTCTGGAAATCAACGGAAAGGAATACATCCTCAACCAGGATGATTCGTTTGCTTTTCCGGCGAATGCCCAATACCGGTTCTGGGCTGTCGGGGACATGGACTGCGAGGTGATCTGGGCGGTAACACCGGCTCTCTACTAGGCGCGATATCGATAGGCGTGGTTCCGAGTCAAGCAATGAAATCGTACCAACGCATTATGCGCACTGGCGTGCAAGGTGGCCGGGCGGTGGTGGCCGCTGCCAGGCAGGCCTCCGTCGATGCCGGACTTTGGGCAATCGAGGCCGGTGGGAACGCGGTCGACGCGGCAGTGGCCGCAGCTTTCGTGGCCGGTGTGGTTGAACCAATGGAAACCACGCTGGCGGGGTCAGGGTTCATGTTGGTGGGGTTGCCGGACGGCCGCGCTTACGGCATCGAATTCGCGCCGCGTGCGCCGAGGCAGGCACACGCGACGATGTACCGCATCGACACCACGCGTCATCTCGATCGCGGGTTGGGCGTTTCCGTGGTTGTCGGCGACGAAAACGTGCAAGGTGCCAAGGCGGCTGGCGTCCCGGCCACGCTTGCGGGCCTGGCATGTGCGCAGGAGCGCTTCGGCCGATTGCCCCTGGCCAAGGTCATGGAGGCGGCGATCACCGCTGCCTATGACGGATTCGACTGCGATCCGTATTTTTGCCTGGAGGCGCTCGACAATCTGGCGGCACTGCGTGCCGACGCGGGTGCATCTGCATTGTTCTTGCGCGACGGCGTGCCGCCTCCCTGCGCGCACCTGGGCGGAACCACGCTCGGTCAGCCAGAGCGCATTCGCCAGCCGGCGTTGGGTCGTACCCTGGAACAGATTGCTGCACAGGGTGTGCGCGCCTTCTACGGGGGGGAGCTGGGAGCAGCCTTCCTGCAAACCCACCGCGAGCTGGGTGGCTTGTTGCAGCGGGAGGACCTGCTCGCGGTCGCGCCGCAAGTCGTCGAGCCGCGTGCGCTCGAGTACCGCGGTGCCAGGGTGTTGACGCCACGCGCCCCCTGCGGAGGGCTTACCGAGCTACAGATGCTGAATATTTGGCAGGCCCTATATCCCGATCCGCCTGTGAACGCCGATCGCGAGTGGTGGCGGCGCCTTGCTGAAACCAGCTGGCATGCCTTCGCCGACCGTTATCACTGGCTAGGCGATCCGGACTTCGTGCCTGTGCCGGAGGACGGCCTGCTTTCGGTGCGTTATGCCAAGGACATCGCCCGTTGCATTCTGGACGGCGAGCCGCCGCCGCGCGTGCCCCCTGGCACGGGCGAAACGCCCTGGAACTATTATGCGCGCCATGCCGCCCATGATCCGTGGGCTTATCAGGTCGCGCCGAACCGGCCGGTGTGCTGGGCCCCCCAGGGCGGCACCGAGCCCACGGCCGGCACCACCCACATCTGTGCGACGGACCAGACGGGAATGTCGGTGGCGATCACGCACACCGCCGCCAACCATTTTGGCGCAAAAGTCGTTTGCCAGCGCACCGGCCTGCTGCTGGATGCGGCCATGGGCTGGTTCAACGCCGGTGCTGGTGCGGCAAACAGCATCGCGGGCGGCAAGCGTCCGCTGGCCAACATGGGGCCGGTATTGCTGCATCGAGGCGGAAAGTTCGCGGCTATCGGCGCGCCGGGAGGCCGTCGCATCATCAACGCGGTCGTACAGGTCATCATCAATCTGGTCGATCGGGGGATGAGTGCAGAAGAAGCGGTTTTTGCACCGCGCATCGACGCCAGCGGCACGGGCCTGCTCTATTCCGAGCGGCTACGCGACACGATGGAAGGCTTGACGGACTATTTCGATCCCAGGCTGCAGGTCGATGAGCAGCACCAAGGATACGGCTATGAACTTGCCCGACCGCTTATCACGCTGCATGACGGTGTGACGACGCATGGGGCAATCGATCCCTACAGCCGCGGTTACGCACAAGCTCTGACATGACACAGGTTTCCACTCACTATTCTGAGCGCCCGTTTCCCCCCTCGCTGTGGTCTGCGACCGCGACGCCTGCGGACCCGGACCCACCGCTGTTGGACGATTGTGAAACTGACGTCGCCATCGTCGGTGCGGGCTACACCGGCCTATCTGCGGCGCTGCACTTGGCGCAGCGAGGCGTCAAAGTGTGCGTGCTCGAGGCCGAGCAAGTAGGTTGGGGTGCGTCCGGCCGCAACGGCGGCCAGGTCATTCCCGGCCTGAAGTACGATCCGGACGAAATCATGCGACGTTTCGGGTCACGGGCCGATGCCGTGCTGCAGATGGCTGCGACGGCGGCGGATACCGTGTTCGACCTGATACGGCATTTCAACATACCCTGCACGCCGGTGCGCAAGGGGTGGATACAAACGGCGCATTCCCCGGCGATGATGTCCATCGTCGAAAAACGTGCGCGCCAGTGGGAGCGCTTGGGTGCGCCGGTCGAACTGCTAGACGGCGACGCCGTCGCGCGGCGTCTCGGTACGCGCAACTTCGTTGGCGGATGGATAGACTTGCGGGCGGGCAGCGTGCAGCCCCTGAGCTACGCACGGGGCCTCGCTGCTGCGGCGCGTAGTTTGGGGGCATCCATATATGGCCAGACTCCTGTCACCGGTTTGCAGCGCGGCAGGCGAGGATGGACGCTCGTGACCCAGACGGGTCGCAGGGTCGATGCCGAGCGTGTCCTGCTGGCATCCAACGGGTACACCGACAATCTGTGGCCAGGGCTGCGGCGCACCGTGCTGGCGGCTCGGAGCTATCTCGTGGCTACCGAGCCGCTGTCGGCCGAGTTGGGGCGTTCCATTCTGGAAGGGGGTGAGGTGACCTCTGATTCCAAGCGGCTGCTGGTTTACTTCCGCCGGGATTCGGCTGGCCGCCTGGTATTGGGCGGCCGCGGGCCGTTCACTGACCCTCGGTCGCGCGACCAGTGGCGCCATGTGGAGCGTGCGATGTTGCGCCTGTTTCCGCATTTGGCCGGCGTCAAGTTCGAGTATCGGTGGGCGGGACGCGTCGCCGTCACGGCCGATGGCCTGCCGCATGTCCATGAACCCGCCCCCGGCCTAAATGCGGTGCTCGGCTACAACGGGCGGGGCGTGGCGATGGCCACGACACTGGGCAAGATGGTGGCGGATTACATCGCGGCAGGTTCGGGTGCGACAATGCCGTACCCGATTACGCCGATCCGGGGTATTCCGGCCCATGGTCTGCAACGATGGTATATGGCTGCAGGCGTGGCCTGGTACCGCCTGCTCGATGCGCTGTCGTGAGCATCGGTCGCAGCAGCGCGGCGTCGTCGATGGCAGAGCCGTCTGACTGCCGAGGACGATGCTGCATCGAGCAAGCACCGCGGGCTGCGGCTACACCAACCGCACGGGCACCTTTTGTCAGACCTCGCCCAACTGCATTAGCTGCCGTATCTCCTCGCGCTTGGCGCGCATGAGCGGAATCAGTTCGCTTTCCAGCCGGTCTTTGGCGTAATCCTCGTCGTTGACAGACACGCCCAGGGACGGGGGAAACCTACGAGCAGCAAGGGTTCCTGACGTATCTTCCTGCTCCGCCGGCCTGCCGCTGCCCGCGCATCGTGCCGCGTGCGTGCCGGGCGGAGGATATCTCGCGGCAAGGGCCCGCCGAAGTGCTTTCTCCAAAGGCAGTTGCACAAGCAGGCGGGACCGATGCTCGGCGTCGCCTCACAGTTGCCTGGCGACACTGCATGCGCCGCTGGCGGCACCACGTCCGGCGGGGAGACATTACAGTAGGTGGTTTACGCGGTTGCACTGGAGAGGTTTCGTCCCTGCCACCGGTCGGCAGGGCGGGGACGGCGCACGGATCGGATGACGCACCACGCACGACGTGTGATGACGGGTATCCGCGGGTGGCTGCTCGGAGCGGCGGCCGCGCTTGCCGGCTGCACGGCCGCCTACCAGCCCATGGGCGCTACCGTCGGGCCGGCGCACCTCGAAGCGCACGCCCTCGTGGCCACCGACGGTGAGCGCCTGCCGCTGCGCAGCTGGATGCCACCAGCCGGTGCGCCGCGTGCGGTGATACTGGCCCTGCACGGGATGAATGATTATTCCCGGGCGTTCGAGATGGCGGCGACGTACTGGGCCAGGCGCGGCGTGGCCACCTATGCGTATGACCAACGCGGATTCGGCGCATCGGGCAGCCCCGGCATCTGGCCCGGCGCGGCGACCCTGGCGGCGGACCTGGAGGCGGCCGCCCATGCGGTGGCGCAACGGCATCCCGGGACGCCGCTATATGTGCTCGGCGAAAGCATGGGCGGCGCCGTGGTGGTGACCGCGCTTGCCGCGGCCGCGAGCCGGGGCCGGCCGCCGTTCGCCGGCCGCGCGCACGGTGTCATTCTGTCGGCGCCGGCGCTGTGGGGACGGCAAACCATGGGCATCTTTCATCGGGGGCTGCTGTGGCTGGCCTACCACTCGATGCCGGGGCTGCAGGTCGAACCGCCAGCCGCGCTGAAGATTCGTCCGTCGGACAACGAAGACATGCTACAGGCGCTGCGCGACGACCCCTTGGTGATCAAGCGCACGCGCATCGACGCCATCCATGGGCTGGTGGACCTGATGAGCCGCGCCTATGACGATTTGCTGCGGCTACCGCGGGATTTGCCCATCCTGGCCATGTACGGGCTGCACGAGCAAGTGCTGGATCGCCGGGCCGTCACGGCAGCCGTGCAGCGCCTGGCCGCCATGCAAGCCGCGAGCCGCCTGCGCCTGGCGGTCTATGAGCGGGGCTACCACATGCTGCTGCGCGACCGCTGCGCGCGCACCGTTTGGGATGACGTGCTCGCGTGGGTGGACGACCCCGAGATCCCGCTGCCAAGCGGCGCGGAAAGCGTCGCCTGGGAGCCTGCGACGCGCGATGCGGCGACTTGCCCGGCGGGCGTGGCGCCGCCGGTGCCTGGCGGCTAGGCGTAGCCGGCCTTTCCAGGCGGCCCCCGCCCGCGACGCGCGGCGTCCGCCTAGCTTGCCTTGCACCAAAAGCCATGCTATGATGCAAAGCTTGCCATTTTTGGCAGGGATGTACATTTCTTTTGTACGCAGGGCTGGGGCGTTAGGCGCCAGTCTTGTGCGCAAATCAAAACGCCTGGCAATGAAGCTGGGCATGTCAGCCCCGACCAATCGTAGTCGGGAATGGAGAAAACGATGTCGAATCCGACACCCACGCCCGCCGCGCACCGGCTTGGGCTGGTGGGCCGCAAGGTCGGCATGACCCGCATTTTCACGGAAGATGGCGAGTCCATCCCTGTGACCGTGCTGGACGTGTCGAACAACCGCGTGACCCAGGTCAAGTCTCTGGAAACCGACGGCTACGCCGCCATCCAGGTGGCTTACGGCACCCGCCGCCCCTCGCGCGTGACCAAGCCGCTGGCCGGCCACTACGCCAAGGCCGGCGTCGAAGCCGGCAGCATCCTCAAGGAATTCCGCCTCGATCCCGCCCGTGCCGCCGAGTTCACGCCCGGCACCGTGATCGCCGTTGACAGCGTGTTCGAGGCCGGCCAAAAGGTCGACGTCACCGGCACGACCATCGGTAAGGGCTTTGCCGGCACCATCAAGCGCCACAACTTCGGTTCGCAGCGCGCCTCGCACGGCAACTCGCGCTCGCACCGCGTGCCGGGCTCGATCGGCCAAGCGCAAGACCCGGGCCGCATCTTCCCGGGCAAGCGCATGCCCGGCCACATGGGCGATGTGACCCGCACCGTGCAAAACCTGGACATCGTGCGCGTGGACGCCGAACGCGGCCTGTTGCTGGTCAAGGGCGCCGTGCCTGGCCACGCCGGCTCGGACGTCATCGTGCGCCCGGCCGTCAAGGCCCCGGCCAAGAAGGGGGCGTAAAGCAAATGGAACTGAAGCTCCTGAACGAACAAGGTCAGGCCGCGACCATCAGCGCGCCCGACACCATTTTCGGCCGCGAGTTCAACGAAGCGCTGGTGCACCAGATCGTGGTGGCCTACCAGGCCAACGCGCGCAGCGGCAACCGCGCTCAGAAGGACCGCTCCCAAGTCAAGCATTCGACCAAGAAGCCCTGGCGCCAGAAAGGCACCGGCCGTGCCCGCGCGGGCATGACCTCGTCGCCGCTGTGGCGCGGAGGCGGTCGCATCTTCCCGAACTCGCCTGACGAGAACTTCACCCAGAAGGTCAACAAGAAGATGTACCGCGCCGGGATCCGCTCGATCCTGTCGCAGTTGGCCCGCGAAGATCGCATCGCCGTCGTCGACGCCTTCTCGCTCGATACGCCCAAGACCAAGGCTGCCGTGGCCAAGCTCAAGAGCCTGGGCCTGGATTCGGTGCTCATCATCACCGACGCCGTGGACGAAAACGTCTACCTGGCCACCCGCAACCTGCCCCACGTTGCCGTGGTCGAACCGCGCTATGCCGATCCGCTGTCGCTGATCCACTACAAGAAGGTGTTGATCACCAAGCCGGCCATCGCGCAACTCGAGGAGATGCTGGGATGAACGCCGAACGCCTGATGCAGATCATTCTGGCTCCGATCGTGACCGAGAAGGCCACCTTCGTCGCCGACAAGAACCAGCAAGTGGCTTTCCGCGTGGCGCCCGACGCCACCAAGCCCGAAATCAAGGCTGCCGTCGAGCTGCTCTTCAAGGTGCAGGTCGAGTCCGTGCAGGTGCTCAATCGAAAAGGCAAAGTCAAGCGCTTCGGCCGGTTCGTGGGTAAGCGCCGCAACGAGCGCAAGGCCTACGTCTCGCTCAAGGAAGGGCAGGAAATCGACTTTGCGGAGGTGAACTAAATGGCCCTGGTCAAAGTCAAGCCTACCTCGGCCGGCCGCCGCGGCATGGTCAAGGTGGTCAGCCCCAACCTGTATAAGGGCCGTCCGGTCGAGTCGCTGCTCGAGAAGAAAACCCGTGGCTCGGGCCGCAACAACAACGGCCACATCACGGTGCGCCATCGTGGCGGCGGCCACAAGCGGCACTATCGCGTGATCGATTTCCGTCGCAACAAGGACGGCATCCCGGCCAAGGTCGAGCGCCTGGAATACGATCCGAACCGCACCGCACACATCGCGCTGCTGTGCTATGCCGACGGCGAGCGTCGCTACATCATCGCCCCGCGCGGCCTGGAAGTCGGCTCCACGCTGGTTTCCGGCAGTGATGCGCCGATCCGCGTGGGCAACACGCTGCCGATCCGCAACATCCCCGTGGGTTCGACGATCCACTGCATCGAGATGACCCCCGGCAAGGGCGCGCAGCTGGCGCGTTCGGCCGGCGCCTCTGCGGTGCTGCTGGCCCGTGAAGGTACCTACGCCCAGGTGCGCCTGCGCTCTGGCGAAGTGCGCCGCGTGCACATCGAGTGCCGCGCGACCATCGGCGAAGTGGGCAACGAAGAACACAGCCTGCGCCAGATCGGCAAGGCCGGCGCCATGCGTTGGCGCGGCGTGCGCCCGACGGTGCGCGGCGTGGCCATGAACCCGATCGACCACCCGCACGGCGGTGGCGAGGGTCGCACCGGCGAAGCCCGCGAGCCGGTCAGCCCGTGGGGTACCCCCACCAAGGGCTACAAGACCCGTCGCAACAAGAGGACGAACAACATGATCGTCCAACGGCGCAAGCGCAAGTAAGAGGCGAACACTATGTCACGTTCGATCAAGAAGGGCCCGTTTGTCGATTCGCACCTGCTCGAAAAGGTCGAAAAGGCGATCGCGGGCAACGACAAGAAGCCGATCAAGACCTGGTCGCGCCGTTCCACCATCCTGCCCGAGTTCATCGGGCTGACGATCGCTGTGCACAACGGCCGCCAGCACGTTCCCGTTTATATCAACGAGAACATGGTCGGCCACAAGCTGGGCGAGTTCGCGCTGACCCGCACGTTCAAGGGCCACGCCGCGGACAAGAAGGCCAAGAGGTAAGCGATGGAAACCACTGCCATTATCCGTGGGGTGCACATTTCGGCCCAGAAGACCCGCCTGGTCGCGGACATGATCCGCGGCAAGCCGGTCGCCCAGGCGCTGAACATCTTGACCTTCACCCCCAAGAAGGCTGCCGGCATCCTGAAGAAGGCCGTCGAATCGGCCATCGCCAATGCCGAGCACAACGACGGCGCCGATATCGACGAGCTGCGCGTGACCACGATCTACGTGGACAAGGGGCAGTCGATGAAGCGTTTTTCGGCTCGCGCCAAAGGTCGCGGAAACCGCATCGAGAAGCAGACCTGCCACATCGTGGTCAAGGTTGGCGCCTAAGGAGTCACGATGGGACAGAAAATTCATCCGACCGGGTTCCGGCTGGCAGTCACCCGCAACTGGGGCTCGAAGTGGTTCGCGGACGAAAAGAACTTCGCCGGCATGCTGGCCGCCGATATTCGCGTGCGCGAGTACCTCAAGAAGAAGCTGAAGAACGCTTCGGTTGGCCGCGTGGTCATCGAGCGTCCTGCCAAGAATGCCCGCATCACCGTCTACTCGGCCCGTCCGGGTGTGGTGATCGGCAAGCGCGGCGAGGACATCGAAAACCTCAAGAGCGACCTGCAGCGCCTGATGGGCGTGCCCGTGCACGTCAACATCGAGGAGATCCGCAAGCCTGAAACCGACGCGCAGCTGATCGCCGACTCGATCGCCCAGCAGCTCGAGAAGCGCATCATGTTCCGCCGCGCCATGAAGCGCGCCATGCAGAACGCCATGCGCCTGGGCGCCCAGGGCATCAAGATCATGAGCTCGGGCCGCCTGAATGGCATCGAAATCGCCCGCACCGAGTGGTACCGCGAAGGCCGCGTGCCGCTGCACACGCTGCGCGCGAATATCGACTACGGCTTCTCGGAAGCCCACACCACCTATGGCGTGATCGGCATCAAGGTGTGGGTGTACAAGGGCGACATGCTTGCCAACGGCGAACTGCCGCCGGAAACCGCGGCGCCTCGCGAAGAAGAGCGCCGTCCGCGCCGCGCGCCCCGCGGCGAGCGTCCGGGTGGCGGCCGTCCGGGCGGCCGTGGCCGCGGCCCGCGCAAGGCCGAAGCCGCGCCGGCGCCTGAAGGAGAATAATCATGCTGCAACCGTCTCGCAGGAAATACCGCAAAGAGCACAAGGGCCGCAATACCGGCCTGGCCACGCGCGGCACCAACGTCTCGTTCGGCGAGTTCGGCCTGAAGGCCACCGGCCGTGGCCGGCTCACCGCCCGCCAGATCGAGTCGGCCCGCCGCGCGATCAACCGCCACATCAAGCGTGGCGGCCGCATCTGGATCCGCGTCTTCCCGGACAAGCCGATCTCGCAAAAGCCGGCCGAAGTCCGTATGGGTAACGGTAAGGGCAACCCGGAGTACTGGGTCGCCGAGATCCAGCCCGGCAAGGTGCTGTACGAAATGGAAGGGGTCAGCGAAGAGCTGGCGCGCGAGGCGTTCCGCCTGGCTGCGGCCAAGCTGCCGATCTCTACGGTCTTTGTTACGCGTCACATCGGTGCCTGAAGGAGGTTGACATGAAAGCCAGCGAACTTCGCACCAAGGATGCGGCCGAACTCGGCAAGGAACTCGAAAGCCTGCTCAAGGCCCAGTTCGGGCTGCGCATGCAGAAGGCCACCCAGCAGCTTACGAACACCAGCCAGCTCCGCAAGGTTCGCCGCGACATCGCGCGCGTGCGCACCGTGCTGACGGAAAAGGCAGGAAACTGACATGAGCGAAACCCAAACCACCCCGGCCAAGCGCCAGCGTACGCTGATTGGCAAGGTTGTCAGCAACAAGATGGACAAGACGGTCGTCGTTCTGGTCGAACGCCGCACCAAGCACCCCATCTACGGCAAGATCGTCATGCGCTCGAACAAGTACAAGGCGCACGACGAAGCCAATCAGTACAACGAAGGCGACACCGTCGAAATCGCCGAAGGCCGCCCCATCTCGCGCACCAAGTCGTGGCGGGTGGTGCGCCTGGTGGAAGCCGCGCGCGTCATCTGACGCCGCTACGGCCGGGCGCCTCCTGGCGTCCACCCATCACGGCCGTCCTTGACCGAAGGCCGGGAATCTTTGCGTTCCCGGCCTTTTTTCTTGACAGCCGGTCCAGCCAAAGCGCTCAAGCCGACCCAGCGAGGGCCCGATCTCGGGACGCCACTGTCACGCACGCCTCCCGCAGTCGCGCAACGGCCCGGCCAATCAGGCGTCCTGCCGGGCGGATGGAGGGGGGGCTGGCACCGCCTCCCCGTCGGACACGACAGCCGGTCAGGCGAGTGTTCTCGTCCTTCTCATCGTCGCTTTGCCACACATTTCGTTGCGTTTGCGACCCCAGCCTGCAAACCTCGTGCATTTTTGACAATCCTTGTCTTGGGTACGACACAGCCCGTTTCTAGATCCCCTGCGAAGAAAGCAAGGATTGCGTAAGGCGTCCATCAATGTAAGTCGCTATTACAACCTGAAGCGACCGACCTTTGATTCCTCCTGACGCAACAAGCGCAAGCACCGGTGACACCGCGAATGCGCGTGGCCGCGCGCCCATGAAGCGCCCGGTCCTTGCTAGGCGTAACCCGCTTACTGCATGGGGATCAAGGGATGATCAAGGACGGAAAACGCAACCGCCGGGGCACTTCCGCGCGGACGAAAGGCACTGTGCGCCGCTTCAAGCCGAATGCGATCGCGGCGGCGATTTTTTCCATTCAGGCGGGCGCCGCTTGGGCGAACCAGGAATGCGGCCCGGTGGGCCCCGGGTTGGAGCCAGAGGTGATCTGCGAAAGCGACATCACCGAATACGCCGGCGGCATCCGCTACCTGGAGGGTGATATTCCCAATGGCCTGCGCCTGACGGTCAAGCCGGAGGTCGTGGTCAACCGCGACCCTGGCCTGTTCAATTACCCCATCGACGTGGCCACGGAGGGGTCGAACGGCATTTCGATCGATTTGGCCGACGGCGCGACGATTACGGCGTCCGGACAGAGCGTCATCGGCGTGAAGGTCAAAACCCACCGCGATGCCTATGTGGATTCCGGTGCGAACATCACGGTGGAAGACCCAACGGGCGGGTTCGACGGAAGTCCTGCTGCCGCCATCTTGGCCGAAGGGCGGGATGCGACGAGCGCAGGCACCATCGAAGTGCGCCAACGTGCCGGCAGCAAGCTCACGGCGCGGGGAACAGATTCGAGGGGCATCGCCGTGTACCAGCCCGGCGCCGGCCTGGCGTCGGTGATATCGGCCGGGGAAATCGACGTGAACGGCGACAACGCGTGGGGAATCAACGCCTGGGCCAGGAACGCCACCAGTACGGCCGACGTGCACGTCGAGCAAGCCAAGACTGGGCGCATCACTGCGCAAGGCCCGTCTGCCACCGGCATATACGCACTGCAAGAGGGAAGCGGGCAAGTCGACACAGTCGTACGTGGCGGGGTCAAGGCGCAAGGTGATGATGCGGTGGGCCTACTTACAGTCTTAAGCGCATCGCTCAGCAATGCACGCGCGACAATGGTCATTGACCCGACGGCGAGCGTTGAAGTCGAAGGTAACGATGCGCATGCCGCATGGACGTACCACACGGGCACGGGCGAGGCAGGCATCGTGTCTAGCGGCCAGGTCAAGGCGACGGGTGATGGCGCCAACGGCCTGAATGTCTATGCCTCCAACCCCGATCACGCGGCGGACGCCTATGCTCATGTGCAAGGCGGGCAAGTGCAAGTTTCGGGCACGAATGCGCGCGGCGTCTACGTGAGAAGCCAGGGACCAAGTCGGCTCCAGGCCACCGTGGCCGCCGGCGCGACCGTCCAAGCCTCGGGTCCCCATGCCGTGGGCGTGGAAGTGGCCGGCCGGGCTGCTGGCGGCTTTGCCCGCCGTGCGCAGGTCCAGGCGCAAATCGACGGCACCGTGACGGCGCGCGACGAGTTTGGCGTGGGCGTATCGGCCCTGACCGACGAGGGAACGGCAATGGTCACCATCGGCAAGGACGGGCGTGTCACCGGCGGCTGGCAGGCCGATGCGGCCAGCACCTCGGCCCAGCATGGCGTGGCGGCGGCGGGCGTGGCCATCAGCAGCGACAAGGCGGCCACGCTGGCCAACGCCGGGCGCATCGAGGCCGGGTCGGACCGGGCGGTGGTCGACACGGGCCGCTACAAGGCCGGCGGCGTGGGCAACCTGACCCTGCGCAATAGCGGCACCCTCACCGGCTTCGTGGAGCTGGCTGCAGGCGGCCAGAACACGGTCTCCAACGAGGCCGGCGGCGTGTTGGCCTTGCGCCACTTTGCCGATACCGACGGCGACGGCACGCGCGACGGCATCGTCCAGGCCCAGATGGTGAACCTGGGCGAGTTCAATCATGCCGGCACCATCGATTTGCGCGGCCCGGCGATCGGCAACACGCTGGTGATCACGGGCGCGCCCGATGCCGCGGCCGGTCCTGGCGCCGGCGTGTTCGTCTCCAACGGCGGACGGCTGCACGTCAAGGCGGGTGCCCGTTCGACGGCGGCCACGGACCCGACCGACCGGTACGCCGACATGCTCGTGGTCGACCGCACGCAGCTGGGCAAGGGCGGGCCGACCCAGATCCATGTCGACTATGACCCCGCCGACCTGGGCCACTTGACCGTGGGCAATGGCATCGAGGTTGTCGAAGTCCGCGACAAGGCGGCTTCGGCCAAGGGGGCGTTCGCGCTGGGCAACGTGGTGGCTGCCGGCGCCTACGAATACGCGCTCAACCATGGCGGGGTCGATGCCGATGCCGAGGACGGGAACTGGTATTTGCGCAGCTACGTCAAGGCCACCACAGGCGATGAGGACAAGCCCGAGGAAGTGCCCAACTACCGCAAGGAAGTCCCGCTGGCGATGGCCGCGCCGTCCGTGGCGTACCGGCTTGGGCTGGACTTGCTCGGCACCTATCACGATCGCGCCGGGGAAGACTATGTGATGCTTGCGCAGGGCAGCGCGATGCAGGGCTACGCCGGTCCTCGGGAAGACGACAAGCGGGCGTGGGGCTGGGTATTCGGCAGCTCGGGCAAGGTCCGCGACGGGGGCAATAGCGAGGCCAGCCGCTACGACAGCTTCCGCAAGAACGGGCCCCGCTACGACTACGACCTGGGCGGGGTGCAACTGGGCATGGACGTGTACCGCCGCTTGCGCGACGACGGTTCGCGCCAGATGGCCGGCGCCTATCTGTCGGCCTCGCATGCCTCGGCCCGCGTGGACGCGGTGCTTGGCGGCCGTGCCGGCAAGCTGTCGATGGACGGTTACTCCCTTGGCGGTTACTGGACCCACATGGGTCCGTCGCGCTGGTACATCGACGCTGTCGCGCAAGTGACGCGCTATGACAGCGTACGCCTGCGTTCGGCCAATGGCCACACCCTGCGGTCTGACGGTTGGGGCTTTGCTGCGTCGCTGGAAGCTGGCCGTCCCTTCAAGCTCGACGACAAGTGGACGCTAGAGCCGCAGGCGCAGCTCGTGTACCAGCACGTGTCGCTGGACGCCACGCGCGACCGCTACGGCAAGATCCGCTTTGGCAGCACCGACGGGCTGTATGGACGGCTGGGCGCGCGCCTGGCCAGGAACTGGGAAGGCGACGATGGCCGGGAATACGGCGTGTGGGCGCGCGCCAACGTCTGGCATGACTTTGGTGCGCGGGCCAAGACGACGTTCTCGACGCCGGACGGGCGCAACCCCGTGACGTTGCGTACCGGCCTGGGCGGCACGTGGGGCCAGCTGGGCGTTGGGTTCAACGCGCAGCTCAAGGACAACCTGAACGCCTTCATTGCGGCGGACTACGAGCAAAGTCTCGAAAGCAGCAAGACCCGCGGCGTGATCGGCCGCATCGGTATCCAGTACGTCTGGTAGGGTTGGGTCGGCCCGGCGCCCCTTACGCGGGGCGCCGGCGGCCAAAGCGCCGCGGGTCGAAGGACGCGAAGGCGGCGCCGGTGGGCTGCCCCTGCAAGATGCGCACGACCAGCTCACCCGTACGCGCCGAGCTGACCAGGCCTACGTGCCCGTGGCCGAAGGCGTGGACGATGTCGGCGCACGCCGAGGCCGGGCCGATGCAGGGCAGGCCGTCGGGCAGGCTGGGGCGCGAACCCTGCCAATAATCGGCGGGTTCATCGACGCCTGTGGCTGACAGCGACGGATAGGCCGAGCGCACCAGGTCCACCAATATGCGGGCCCGCCGCCAATCCGGCGCGGCGTCGACATGGTCGATTTCCACCTGGCCAGCTACGCGCAACCCTGCTTGCATGGGCGTGGCCACCATCTTGCAATCGGCAAACATGGTCGCGGTGTTGACCCGCACCCCGGGCTGGCGGATGACGGCGTGATAGCCGCGCTCGGCCGCCAGCGGCACATCATCGCCAGCCAGGCGGGCCAGGTCGCGTGAGCGGATCCCGGCGGCGATGACGGCCTTGTCGCAGGCGATGTCGCCGTCGTCGGCCCGCACGCCGCGCAGCCGGCCGTTTTCGATGTAAAAGCCCGTGGCGCGCGTGCGTCGCAACTCGGCGCCGAGCGATTGGGCCAGGCGGACCAGCGATGCCACGTAGGCGCCTGGGTCTTGGCAGTGCCCGGCCTCGCCGACCAGCGCGCCAAAGGTGTAGCGCGGATGCAGGTCCGGCTCCAGCGCGCGTAGCGCCTGGGCGTCGAGCGCCTGCCACTGGATGCCTTCCTGTCGGCGGATCTGCCAGGCGCGGCCGTCGGTCCGGAAGTGCTGCTCGGACAAATAGACGTGCAGCAGTCCGCGCCGTTCGATCAAGTCGGCCACGCCGGCCTGGCGCGCCAAGGCTTCGTGCAGGGCCGGCGCGCCGGCCAGCAGGCTGCGCAGCGCATGCGCGGTGCGCGCCACCTGTTCCCACGTCCATGCCGAGGCCAGGTAACGCACCAGCCACGGTGCGGCCTGCGGCAAATGGCGCCAGCGCACCGCCAGCGGCCCGAGCGGGTCCTTCAGCCAGCGCGGGACTTGCTTCCACGCGCCGGGCGCAGCCGGCGGCAGCACCGAGTGCGACGACAGCCAGCCCGCGTTACCGTAGCTGGCTGCTTGCCGTCCGCCCGGCTCGCCCGGTTCGATGAGCGTGACGCGCAGCCCCGCGTTCAGGGCCTGGACGGCAGTGGCGGCGCCGACCGCACCGGCACCGATGATCACGACGTGCATGGCGCTCATGGCAAGGTGGGCAGCGGGCAGGCGCCCGGCGGCAGCGCGCCGCTAGCATGATGCGTGCAGGTGGCGCCGACGACGAAAACGGTTGTCATGTTCGATGTTCCTGGTGCGCGCGGTGGGCGCGGCATCAGCCGTGCGCCGATGCGCGGGCGACCATAGCACTTGACGGTATACGAGACAATATGCAGCATGTCGAAGCCCCTCGGGGCCCGCGCCCGCCTCGCCGCGCCTGGCCCGGCCCTGATCGATTCATCCATACGCCGCTACATGAAAGCCATCTTCGTCGACGCCAATCCCACCTTGGCCGCCGTGGCCGAACGCCTGCACCGCGCGGACGATTTGCCGCTTGGCATCAACCGCCAGCCCGACATCACGCCCGAGCAACTGCCGGACGTCCTGGGCGACGCCGAAATCGCCATCATTGACCACACCTACCTGCCCACGGACATCGCGCGCCGGTGCAAGGGGCTGAAGCATGTGGTGTTCCTGGGCACCGGGGCGCGCTCGTACATGAATCCGGAGGAGCTCGCCGAATTGGGCATCCAGGTCCACATCATCAAGGGTTACGGCGATACCGCGGTGGCCGAATGCGCCTTCGCGCTAATGTGGGCCGCGGCCAAGGGGCTCGCCCGGATGGACCGGGGCATGCGCGCCGGCAACTGGCTGCGCACCGACGGCGTGCAGCTGACCGGCAAGACGCTGGGGCTGGTCGGGTTCGGCGGCATCGCTGCCGAAATGGCGCGGCTGGCCGGCGGTGTCGGCATGGAAGTCATCGCCTGGAACCGCAGCCCCAAGTCGCATCCCGGCGTGCGCTTCGTCGAACTCGACGAGTTGCTGGCGGCAAGCCACGTGGTGTCGCTGCACCTGCTATTGACCGATGAGACGCGCGGGTTCCTGTCGCGCGAGCGCATCGCGCGCATGCGTGACGGCGCCATCCTGATCAACACGGCGCGCGGGGCACTGGTCGACGAGGATGCGATGGTCGATGCGCTGCGCTCGGGCAAGCTCGCGCACGCAGGCCTGGACGTCTACGTCACCGAGCCGCTGCCGGCCGACCATCCCCTGGCGCAACTGGAAAACGTCACCTTGTCGGCGCATTCGGCGTTTCGCACGCCCGAGGCCAGCGACAACCTGATCGAGGCAGCGCTCAACCACTGCCGGCGCATCTGCGGCCAAGGGGGGCAGCAATGACCGGACAAGCCCCTGCCCTGCGCCGGGCCCGCCGCATCGCCGGCATCGGTGTGTCGGAAATCCTGCGCATCGGCGCGCGTGCCGCGCAATTGAAGCGCCAGGGCCGCGACGTCATCGTGTTGGGCGCGGGCGAGCCCGACTTCGATACGCCGGACAACGTCAAGCAGGCGGCCGTGCGCGCCATCGAGGCCGGGCAGACCAAGTACACGCTGCTCGACGGCACACTCGAATTGAAGGCGGCGATCGCACGCAAGTTCGAACGCGAAAACGGCCTGTCCTACGGCCTGGACGAAATCACCGTCGGCGCCGGCGCCAAACAGGTGATCCACAATGCCCTGATGGCCACCTTGGATGACGGCGACGAAGTCGTGGTGGGCGCGCCGTACTGGACGTCGTACGCCGACATGATCGCCATTGCCGGCGGCAAGGTCGTGGAGGTGCCGTGCAGCGAGGCCAATGGCTTTCGCATGGCGGCTGCCGATTTGGAGCACGCCATCACGCCGCGCACGCGCTGGGTGCTGATCAATTCGCCGTCCAACCCGACCGGCGCGGCGTATTCGGAATCCGACTTGCGGCAGCTGGCCGACGTGTTGCTGCGCCATCCGCACGTGTGGGTGATCTCGGACGACATCTACGAGCACCTGATATACGGGGATTTCGCCTTCCGGACCCTGGCCCAGGTCGAGCCGCGCTTAAAGGACAGGACGCTGACCGTCAACGGCCTGTCCAAGGCCTATGCCATGACGGGTTGGCGCATCGGCTACGCGGGCGGCCCGAAGGCGCTGATCGAGGCGATCGCGGTGGTGCAGAGCCAGAGCACGTCCAACCCCTGCTCCATCAGCCAGGCCGCCGCGATCGAGGCCCTGGACGGGCCGCAGGACGTGCTGCCCGAACGGCGTCGCTCGTTCCAGGCGCGGCGGGACCTGGTCGTCGACGGCCTGAACGCCATCGAAGGACTGTCGTGCCGGCGGCCCGAAGGCGCGTTCTACGTCTACGCCAGCTGCGCCGGCGTGCTGGGCAAGCGTACGCCCGGTGGACAGGTGTTGCATACCGATGCTGACTTTTGCCGGTATCTGCTGCAGGATCACGACGTGGCCGTCGTGCCCGGCACGGTGTTCGGCCTGGCGCCGTTCTTCCGCATCAGCTATGCGACCTCGCAGTCGCAATTGGAGACCGCGCTGGCGCGCATTGCCCGGGCCGTGGCCGAGCTCGGCTAAGCCGGTTGGTGCGCCGCCGACCCTGCCGGTCGGCGGCCCTTAGCAGTGCCTTTGCCCAAGGGGGACGCCATGATGCGCAAACTGAGCATTGCCACATTGGCCGCGGCCGTCGCGCTGGCGGCTGTCCCGGCCTTCGCGGCCCAGGACCAATGGCCGTCCCGGCCGATCACCATCATCGGGGGCTTTCCCAACGGTTCGGGGGTAGACCTATACGCGCGCAAGCTCGGGCAAGGGTTGAGCGAAACCCTAGGCGTGCCCGTCGTGGTCGAGGCGCGCACGGGCGCCGGCGGCAACATCGCCTCTGATGCCGTGGCGCGCGCCCAGCCTGACGGCTATACGTTCTTGCTGGGCACGGCCGGTACCCACGCCATCAATGCCGCGCTCTACAGCAACCTGAGCTTCGATGTCTGGAAGGACTTCAGCCACATCGCGCTGCTGGGAGACGTCCCCAACGTGCTGACCGTCAATCCCAAGAAGCATCCCGACATCCACGCCTGCAAGGACCTGCTTGCGCTGGCGCGCAACAACCCCGGCAAGCTCAATTACGCCTCCACCGGCAACGGCACCTCGGGCCACCTCGCGGGGGCGCAGTTCGCCAAGCAGGCCGGCGTCGAGATCACGCACGTGCCGTATCGTGGGCAAGGGCCGGCCATGACCGCGCTGCTGTCGGGCGAGGTGGACTTCTTCTTCAACCAAAGCGCACCCAGCATCGCCGCGGTCAACGCCGGCCAGGTCAGGGCCTTGGCCGTGACCACGTCCGCGCCGCTCAAGGCCCTGCCCGGCGTGCCGACCGTGGCCGAAGGCTGCGGGCTGCCCGGCTATGAAAGCAGCACCTGGTACGGACTGTTCGGCCCGGCCGACCTGCCGGACGATATCCGCAAGCGCTTCAGCGACGCGGTCATCGCCGAAATCTCCAAGCCGGAATTCCAGCATTGGCTAAGCGACCTGCAGGGCATCACCCCGCCGGCCGATCCCAGCCCGGCCGCCTTCGAGCGCGTGCACAAGGCTGACATCGCGCGCTGGGCCGAGGTGGTCAAGCAGTCGGGGGCGCGGGTGGACTAGACCGGTTGCCGGCGCAGGCAGGCCGTCACACAATAGCGCCATGGCTTCCCGCTCGCGCCCCAGGCAAACCGTCATCCCGGGCCGCTCGCCCAGCCTGTTCTCGCGCGCCTTGTTCCGCGTGGTCGACTGGCTGCACGACCGCATCGCGCGTGCCTCGCTGGTCGGCGACCAGCCGATATTCGACAAGTCGCTTTTCCCTTGGGTGCCGGCGCTGGAGGCCCAGACGCCGGCGATCCGCCAGGAGCTGCTTGCGCTGCTCGAGGAGCGGCACAAGCTGCCCGCCTTTCACGAACTGTCGCCCGACGTCGGCATGATCACCGCCGACGACCAGTGGAAGACGTTCGCCTTCATGGCCTACGGCATCCGCTCCGAGCGCAACCTCGCGCGCTGCCCGGCCACGGCGCGGGCGCTGCAACGCATACCGGGGCTGCGCACGGCTTTCTTCTCCATCCTGGAGCCGGGCAAGCGCATCCCGCCGCACCGTGGGCCCTACAACGGCGTGTTGCGCCTGCACCTAGGCCTGGTGGTGCCGCAGCCGCGCGAGCGGTGCTGGATCGAGGTCGGCGGACAGCGCTACTGCTGGCGCGAAGGCGAGGCCGTGGTGTTCGACGACTTGTACGAGCACCAAGTGCACAACGACACCGACGGCGTACGCGTGGTGCTGTTCGTCGACTTCGAGCGGCCATGCCGTGCGCCGGTGCGCTGGCTCAACCGCCTGCTGCTTGCGCTGGCGCCGCTGACGGCCGAGCTGCGCACCACGCGCCGGCTGCAGGCGCAGTGGGAAGCGCGCTATTACGGCAACGAGGGCTAGGCCCGTAGATGTTTCGTTGCCCGCGTCACCGCAGCGGGCATCCCGCAGGTTTCACCGCCCATCGGGTGGCGCGCCCGCGCGCGGTAGCGCGGCCTGGCGCGAACGTCCACCGAGTCTGTACGTACAAGCTGTACGTACAGGTGTAGAATGGCGCCCGCAGTCAAGCGCAGCAAAGAATCGGCGGGCGCCCGTGCGCCGGCCGGCTCCCACAAACCATTCCGGAGACACCGCCGTGACAACCGAGACTTCCCGCGTGCCCATTTTTGCCACCCTGAACCGCATCCCAGGCGGGCTCATGCTGATTCCGCTCATCCTGGGCTCCATCGTGGGCACCTTTGCGCCAGACGCGCTGGCCATAGGAAGCTTCACCACCGCCCTGTTCAAAAACAGCGCGCTGCCGTTGATCGCGCTGCTGATCTTTGCCACCGGCACGCAGGTCAACATGCGCACCGGCGGCCCCATCCTGGCCACCGCCGGCACCATCCTGCTGACCAAGACGCTGATCCCGGCCAGCCTGATCGTGCTGCTGGGCCACTACGTGGGCATCGACGGCGTGCTCGGCGTGTCCATCCTCGCCATGCTGGCCGCCTTCGACAACAGCAACGGCGGACTGTGGCTGGCCTACACCGGCCAGTACGGCGACAGCCGCGACCGCGGCGCCTATGTAGCCAGCGCGCTCAACGACGGGCCGTTCTTCAGCTTGTTGTTCCTGGGCGCCTCGGGCCTGGGCGACATCCCCCTGATCGCGCTGGTCGCGGCCTTGGTGCCCTTCCTGCTCGGCGTGGTCGTGGGCAACCTCGACGTGCAATGGCGCGATGTGCTCAAGCCCGTGCCGAGCATCGTCATCCCCTTCTTCGCCTTTGCCCTGGGCACCGGCATCAACCTGGGCGCCGTGGTCAGCGGCGGCCTGAGCGGCCTGATCCTGGGCCTGCTGATCAGCCCCATCACCGGCGGCCTGGTCTACTTGGGCTACCGCTACATCCTGCGCCGCGGAGGCAAGTCGGGGCTGGGCTTTGCCGCCGGCACGACCGCCGGCAACGCCATCGCCACGCCGGCCGTGGTCGCTGCCGCCGACCCGACCTTCGCGCCGTATGTCGCCACTGCCACCGCGCAGGTCGCCGCGTGCGTGCTGATCAGCTCCATCCTTGCGCCCGTGCTGGCGTCCTACTTCCTGAAGCGCGCCGGCGAACTCAAGCCCGTGGACGCCGAAGACGACGTGCTGGCCGCGCAGCCCGGGGCGGCATTGTGACCGGTCCGCTGGTCGCCATCGTTGCCGACGACCTGACCGGCGCGGGTGATACCGCGGTGCAGTTCGTGCGCGCCGGCTGGGTCACCCAGCTGTCCATGGGCGGTGCCGACGAGGCGCTGTCCGGGGCGGGTGCGCGGGCCGAGGTGCTGGCGGTTACCACCAACAGCCGCGCCATGGCGCCCGCCGCCGCCGGCGAGGCGGTGCGCCGCGAGGGTTCGGCGCCTGCGCCAGGCCGGCGTGCGCCGCCTGTACAAAAAGGTGGATTCGACGCTGCGCGGCGCGTTCCGCGCTGAAATCGAGGCGGCGCGCGCCGCCTGGTCCGACGATGCCCTGGGGGCGGCCGGGGTGGTCGCCACCGGCGGCGACGGCGCGCGCCAGGTGCTTCAATCGCTCGGCGCCACCGGCATCGCCCTGGTCGACGAGGTCACCGGCGGCGTGCCCATGGGTACGCTCACCGGCGGCCGCGCGGCCGGCCTGCCGGTGGTGACCAAGGCCGGAGGCTTCGGCTCGGCCGATGTGTTGGTCCGGGCCGCGCAAGCGATCCGGGAAAGGAGATTCGCGACATGACCCATTCTTCCGATGCGGCGCGCAAGCCGCTGTTGGCCGTCACGCTCGGCGACGTGGCCGGCATCGGGCCGGAAATCACGGCCAAGATGCTGCTCGGCCATGACGACCTGCGCCAGCGCGCGCGGTTGTTCGTCGTGGGCGACGCCGATTGCCTGCGCCGCGCCGCGGCCGACCTGGGGGCCGATGCGGCGGCCAAGGTCCGCGTCGTCCAGCGTCCCGAGGACGTGCGCAACGAACCCGGCACCATTGAGGTGCTCCAGGCAGGCCCGTCGCTGGCCCACGTACCGGCCGGGCAACTGAGCGCCGAAGCCGGTGACGGGTCGGTACGCTTCGTCACCACGGCGTGTGCCTTGGCGCGCGACGGTCGCATCGATGGCATCGTCACCGCGCCGCTGAACAAGGCGGCCATGCACCTGGCTGGGCACAAATGGCCCGGCCACACCGAGCTGCTGGCCCACGAGTTCGGCGTCAAGACGTTTTCGCTCGTGCTATCGGCCGGCGACCTATACGTTTTCCATGCCACCACGCACGTGTCGCTGCGACAGGCCATCCAGGACGTCACCCCCGAGCGCATGCGGGCAGTGCTGCGCTTGGCCGGGGCGTTCGCCCGGGCGCTGGGCCGCGCCGACGAGCCGGTGGCGGTGGCTGGCCTCAATCCCCATGCCGGGGAGAACGGCATCTTCGGCACCGAAGACGCCGACATCCTGGCCCCTGCCGTGGCCGAGGCCCAGGCCGCTGGCATCGCCGCTGCCGGCCCCATCCCGGCCGACGCCCTGTTCCCGCAAGCCGTGCGCGGCAAATGGAAGTTCGTCATCGCCTGCTATCACGACCAGGGCCATGCGCCCTTCAAGGCGGTCTACGGCGACGACGGCGTCAATATCACCGTCGGGTTGCCGGTCGTGCGGGTTTCCGTGGACCACGGCACGGCGTTCGACATCGCCGGCAAAGGCATCGCCCGCGAAGACAGCCTGGTACTGGCGGCCGAGCGCGCCGCCAATCTTGCACCCGGCTGGTCGCACGTCTGGGAAACCGCCCGGGCGACGACGGGCGGCTAGAATGGGCGCCTCGTCCGCCCCCCGCGCCGGGGGTTGAAAAGGCGAACCCGTCCTGCCCATTGCCCATGACGCAAAAGACCGTCACCCGGCGCGGCGCCGCCGCACCCCTTTACGTCCAAATCGCCGACATCCTGCGCGGCGAGTTGGGCGGCTATGCGCTGCCGCCGGGCACGGTGCTGCCCAGCGAGGCGGCGCTGTGCCGGCGCTTCGGCGTGGCGCGCAGCGTGGTGCGCCAGGCGCTGGCCATTCTGGCGGCCGAAGGCCGGATCCGCCGCGAGCCGGGGCGGCCGGCGACGGTCGCATCGCCGCGCGTGCACCGGCGCCTGATCCAGCGTTCGACCGGGCTGTACGAGCAATTTGCCGGCGAAGGCATCGTCTTGCGCACCCAGGTCCTGCGCTTTGCGTTGACGACGCCGCCCGCGCCGGTGGCGGAATTCTTCGGCACATCGCGCGCCCTGGTGGTCGAGCGCCTGCGCTCGGTCCACGGCCGCCCGTTGGCCTACGTGCGCACCTGGCTGGATGCGGCGTCCGTCCCGGGCCTGGTGGCCGCAGACCTGGAGGATGCCTCGCTGCACCGCGTGCTGTCGGCGCGCTATGGCCGTTACCCGGGGCGCGGCCGCAACCGCATCCGCGCCGTGGCGGCCGACGTCTGGCTGGCGGGGGCGCTGCAGGTCGACGAGGGTAGCCCCCTACTGATGCTGGAAGGCCAGGGGATGGACCAGCAGGACCGGCCACTGGAATGGTTCACCACCTGGCACCGTGCCGAGGACCTGGCCTTCGAAGTGGACGTGACTGGCAGCCATGAAAGCCTGCGGCCGCAGTTGGCGCGGCCGGTCGAAGACGAAAACCACGCCGGCGCGGCGGCGGGCGATCGGCTCGCGCTGCCGCAAGCGCCGGGGGCGGCCGCCGACGAGGATCCGCTGGAGGCGGCCGAGCGGTCCGCAGCGGCCCTGGTCCAGGCGCTTGCCCGGTTGCGCGCCCGACACTGAGGCCCGCACACGCATACTTGCGCATCGGCCCGCATCGAGCTAGAATACACGGCTTACCCCGGATTTTGTCGCGATCTTGGCAGTTTTCGGACCCGCAAGGGGTGGATCGCATCGGGCCAGCCGCGTGGTTTTTGTGCGGCGCCCGGGCGGCAAGTCAGGGGAAGTCCGCTGGAATTCAACCCAGGGCGCGAAGCGCCTGACGGGACCAAAACTGGCCGGAAGCGGTCCTGCCTTCTTGGGCGGGGCATCATCTGGTTAAGTTGGAACAGGAAAAAACATGATCCAAATGCAGACCACGCTGGACGTGGCCGACAACACCGGTGCGCGTGCCGTCATGTGCATCAAGGTGCTCGGCGGTTCCAAGCGCCGTTATGCCGGCATCGGCGACATCATCAAGGTGAGCGTCAAGGATGCGGCTCCGCGCGGGCGCGTCAAGAAAGGCGAAATCTACAACGCGGTCGTCGTGCGCACCGCCAAGGGCGTGCGCCGCAAGGACGGCTCGCTGATCCGGTTCGGCAGCAACGCTGCCGTGTTGCTCAACTCGAAGCTGGAGCCGATCGGCACCCGCATCTTCGGCCCGGTCACGCGCGAGCTACGTACCGAGCGCTTCATGAAGATCGTGTCGCTGGCGCCGGAAGTGCTGTAAGGAGCCCACGATGAACAAGATTCGCAAAGGCGACGAAGTCATCGTCCTGACTGGCCGCGACAAGAAGCGTCGCGGCATCGTGCTGGCTCGCGTCGGCGCCGAGCACGTGCTGGTCGAAGGCGTGAACGTCGTCAAGAAGCACACCCGTCCCAACCCGATGACCAACAACCCTGGCGGCATCGTGGAAAAGACCATGCCGATCCATATTTCCAACGTGGCGCTGTTCAATCCCGCCACGGGGCGCGCCGATCGCGTTGCCATCAAGGAAATCGACGGGCGCAAGGTGCGGGTGTTCCGCTCCAATGGTGCCGTTGTCGGCGCCAAGGCCTAAGGAGCTTCAGCAAATGGCTCGTCTGCAACAGTTTTATCAGGAAAAGGTCGTTCCCGACCTGAAGGCCAAGTTCGGCTACAAGAGCGTGATGGAAGTGCCGCGCATCACCAAGATCACCCTGAACATGGGTGTCTCGGAAGCCGTGGCCGACCGCAAGGTCATCGAGCACGCGGTCAACGACCTGACCAAGATCGCCGGCCAAAAGGCCGTGGTCACCAAGACCCGCAAGGCCATCGCCGGCTTCAAGATCCGCGAGAACTACCCGATCGGCTGCATGGTCACCCTGCGCGGGCGTCGCATGTACGAATTCCTGGATCGCCTGGTGTCGATCGCGCTGCCGCGCGTGCGCGACTTCCGCGGCGTGTCCGGCCGGGCCTTCGACGGCCGCGGCAACTACAACGTCGGGGTCAAGGAACAGATCATCTTCCCCGAAATCGAGTACGACAAGATCGACGCGCTGCGTGGGCTGAACATCAGCATCACCACCACCGCCAAGACCGACGAAGAAGCCAAGGCGCTGCTGTCTGCGTTCAGCTTCCCGTTCCGCAATTAAGGGGCGACGACGTGGCCAAACTTTCTCTGATCAATCGCGATATCAAGCGCGCCAAGCTGGTTGAAAAGTACGCCGCCAAGCGTGCCGCCCTCAAGGCGATCATCAACGATGCTTCCAAGTCCGACGAGGAGCGCTACCAAGCCCGGCTGCAGCTGCAGAAGCTGCCGCGCAATGCCAACCCCACCCGCCAGCGCAACCGTTGCGTGGTGACCGGCCGCCCGCGCGGCGTGTTCCGCAAGTTCGGCCTGGCCCGTCACAAGCTGCGCGAGATGGCGATGAGGGGCGAAGTGCCCGGCGTCATCAAGGCCAGCTGGTAGGAGAATAAAACATGAGCATGAGCGATCCCATCGCCGATATGCTGACGCGCATCCGCAATGCGCAGCAGGTGGACAAGCCCACGGTGACGATGCCTTCGTCCAAGCTGAAGGTGTCCATCGCCCAGGTGTTGCGCGACGAAGGCTATATCGAAGGCTTCGAAGTCAAGGGCGATCCCGCCAAGCCTGAGCTGGAAATCACCCTCAAGTACTACGCCGGCCGTCCCGTGATCGAGCGCATCGAGCGCGTCTCGCGTCCCGGCCTGCGCATCTACAAGGGCCGCAGCAACATTCCTCAGGTCATGAACGGCCTGGGCGTGGCCATCGTGTCGACCTCGCGCGGCGTGATGACGGACCGCAAGGCCCGCGCCACCGGCGTCGGCGGCGAAATCCTGTGCTACGTGGCCTAAGGAGAACCGTATGTCACGTATCGCCAAGTATCCGGTCGAGCTGCCCAAGGGCGTCGAAGCCAACATCACCCAGGACCAAATCACGGTCAAGGGGCCGCTGGGCACGCTGACGCAAGCGCTGTCGAACGACGTCACCGTCGCGCTCGACAACGGCAAGCTGACGTTCGCCGCTGCCAACGATTCGCGCCAAGCCAAGGCCATGTCCGGCACGATGCGCGCGCTGGTCAACAACATGGTCACCGGCGTGAGCAAGGGCTTCGAGCGCAAGCTGACCCTGGTCGGCGTGGGTTATCGCGCCCAGGTCCAGGGCGACGCGCTGAAGCTGCAGCTGGGTTTTTCGCACGACATCGTGCACAAGATGCCTGCCGGTGTGAAGGTCGAGTGCCCCTCGCAGACGGAAATCGTCGTCAAGGGCGCCGACAAGCAGGTCGTGGGCCAGGTGGCCGCCGATATCCGTGCCTACCGCCGTCCCGAGCCCTACAAGGGCAAGGGCGTGCGTTATGCCGACGAGCGCGTGGTCATCAAGGAAACCAAGAAGAAGTAACCGGCCAGGCAAGGACGAATCATGGACAAGAAACTCTCCCGTTTGCGTCGTGCGGTGCCGACCCGTCGCAAGATCGCCGAGCTGCGAGTCAATCGCCTCACGGTCTTTCGCTCGAACCAGCATATCTACGCGAGCATCATTTCGCCGGAAGGCAATCGCGTGCTGGTCAGCGCCTCCACGCAGGAGCCCGAAGTGCGCCAGCAGCTGGCCGGCAAGAGCGGCGGCGGCGGCAATGTGGCCGCGGCAGCCCTGATCGGCAAGCGCGTGGCCGAAAAGGCCAAGGCCGCCGGCATCGAGACGGTTGCCTTCGACCGCTCGGGCTTCCGTTACCACGGCCGGGTCAAGGCGCTGGCCGAGGCCGCGCGCGAAGCCGGCCTGAAGTTCTAAGCGAGGAATTGGCAAATGGCTAAAGTACAAGGCAAGGGCGCCGCGGACCAGGAGCGTGACGACGGCCTTCGCGAAAAGATGATCGCGGTCAACCGCGTCAGCAAGGTCGTCAAGGGCGGCCGTACGATGAGCTTCGCTGCCCTGACCGTGGTCGGCGACGGCGACGGCCGCATCGGCATGGGCAAGGGCAAGGCCCGCGAAGTGCCCGTGGCCGTGCAAAAGGCGATGGAGCAAGCCCGCCGCAACCTGTTCAAGGTGTCGCTGAAGAACGGCACGCTGCACCACTCGGTGGTCGGCAAGCATGGCGCCTCGACGGTGCTGATCTCGCCGGCGGCCGAAGGTACCGGCGTGATCGCCGGCGGCCCCATGCGCGCCATCTTCGAAGTGATGGGCGTGCGCAACGTCGTCGCCAAGAGCCTGGGCTCGAGCAATCCCTACAACTTGGTGCGTGCCACGCTCAACGGCCTGCGCGCATCGCTGACCCCCGCGGAAGTTGCCGCCAAGCGCGGCAAGACCGTCGAGGAAATCCTGGGGTAAGTCATGGCACAGAAACAGATCAAGGTGACCCTGGTGCGTTCGGTCATCGGCACCAAGCAATCCCACCGCGAAACCGTGCGCGGCCTGGGGCTGCGCCGGGTCAACAGCTCCCGTGTGCTGCCCGATACGCCCGAGGTGCGCGGCATGATCCGCAAGGTGGACTATCTCGTCAGCGTTTCGGACGCCTGAAGGAATCGCGATGTCGGAAATCCAACTCAATACGCTCAAGCCTGCTGAAGGCTCCAAGCATGCCAAGCGGCGTGTCGGCCGTGGCATCGGCTCGGGCCTGGGCAAGACCGCCGGCCGTGGCCACAAGGGCCAGAAGTCCCGCTCCGGCGGCTTCCACAAGGTGGGCTTCGAAGGCGGCCAAATGCCGCTGCAGCGCCGCCTGCCCAAGCGCGGCTTCAAGTCGCTGGGCCGGCACCTGTACGCCGAGGTGCGCCTGTCCGACCTGCAGGCCCTGCCCGTCGACGAGATCGACGTCCAGGTGCTCAAGCAGGCCGGCGTGATCGGCCAATCGGTGCGCTACGCCAAGGTCATCAAGTCGGGCGAACTCACCCGCAAGGTCACGCTCAAGGGCGTTTCGGCCACGGCCGGCGCGCGCGCGGCGATCGAAGCGGCCGGCGGTTCGCTGGCCTGAGACGGAGTGACGAGTGGCTAACGCACAGGCACTGGGCAAGTCGGGAGCACGCTATGGCGACCTCAAGCGTCGCCTGGTGTTCCTGGTGCTCGCGCTGATCGTGTATCGGCTGGGCACGCACATCCCGGTTCCGGGCATCAACCCGGACGAGCTGGCCGCGTTGTTCCAGCAGAACCAGGGCGGCATCCTGGGCCTGTTCAACATGTTCTCGGGCGGGGCGCTGTCGCGCTTCTCGATCTTCGCCCTGGGGATCATGCCGTACATTTCCGCCTCCATCATCATGCAATTGATGTCGGTGGTGGTGCCTTCGCTCGAAGCCCTCAAGAAAGAAGGCGAGGCGGGGCGGCGCAAGATCACCCAGTACACCCGCTACGGCACGGTGCTGCTGGCGCTGGTGCAGGCGGTCGGGATTTCGATCGCGCTGGAATCCCAACCGGGGCTGGTCATCGATCCTGGCCTGATGTTCCGCATGACCACGGTGATCACGCTGGTCACCGGCACCATGTTCATCATGTGGCTGGGCGAGCAGATCACCGAGCGCGGCCTGGGCAACGGCATATCGATCATCATCTTTGCCGGTATCGTGGCGGGGTTGCCGACGGCCCTGGCCGGGCTGTTGGACCTGGTGCGCACCAGTGCGATGTCGGTGCCTTCGGCGCTGTTCATCGTGGCGCTGGCCGTGCTGGTGACCGGCCTGGTGGTGTTCGTCGAGCGCGGCCAGCGCAAGATCACCGTCAACTATGCCAAGCGCCAAGTCGGCAACAAGATCTACGGGGGCCAAAGCTCGCACCTGCCGTTGAAGCTGAACATGGCCGGGGTGATCCCGCCCATCTTCGCCTCGTCGATCATCCTGTTTCCGGCGACGATCGCCAGCTGGTTCTCCAGCAACGACGGCATGCGCTGGCTTAGCGACCTGGCTGCAGCGCTGTCGCCGCGCCAGCCGCTGTACATCACCCTGTATTCGGCTGCGATCATCTTCTTCTGCTTCTTCTACACGGCCTTGGTGTTCAACAGCCGTGAGACGGCAGACAACCTGAAGAGAAGCGGCGCATTCGTTCCCGGGATCCGTCCGGGCGAGCAGACGGCTCGCTACATCGACAAGATCCTGATGCGCTTGACGTTGGCCGGCGCCATCTACATCACGCTGGTGTGCCTGCTGCCGGAATTCCTGGTCATGCGCTGGAACGTGCCGTTCTATTTCGGTGGCACTTCGCTGTTGATCATTGTGGTGGTGACGATGGATTTCATGGCGCAGGTCCAGGCCTACATGATGTCCCACCAGTACGACTCGCTGCTCAAGAAGGCGAACTTCAAGGGCCCGGGTCTGCCGATGCGGTAAGCCGGGATATGGCAAAGGACGACGTCATTCAGATGCAGGGCGAGGTCATCGAGAACCTCCCCAACGCTACATTCCGCGTCAAGCTGGAAAACGGCCATGTGGTTCTTGGCCATATTTCGGGCAAGATGCGCATGCATTACATCCGGATCCTTCCGGGCGACAAGGTCACGGTGGAGCTCACGCCCTATGACCTGTCCAGGGCCAGGATCGTGTTCCGCTCGAAATAAGCGGCCGGGAAAACAAGGAGTCAACCATGAAAGTAATGGCATCGGTCAAGCGGATTTGCCGCAACTGCAAAATCATCAAACGCCACGGCGTGGTGCGTGTCATCTGCACCGACCCGCGGCACAAGCAGCGCCAGGGTTGACCGGCTGGCTGCTAAGAGAACGGATTCAATCAAGGAACAGTCATGGCCCGTATTGCTGGCATCAATATTCCGCCGCAACAGCACGCCGAGATCGGTCTGACCGCCATCTACGGCATCGGTCGCACGCGCGCCCGCAAGATTTGCGAGGCCGCCGGCGTGCCGCCTACCAAGAAGGTTAAAGATCTGAACGACGCCGAGCTCGAGCGCATCCGCGAGCAGGTCAGCACGTTCACCGTCGAAGGCGACCTGCGTCGTGAGATCCAGCTGTCGATCAAGCGCTTGATCGACCTCGGAACCTATCGCGGCATGCGCCACAAGCGCGGCCTGCCGGTGCGCGGCCAGCGCACCCGTACCAACGCGCGCACCCGCAAGGGCCCGCGCCGGGCGGCTGCCTCCCTGAAGAAATAATCGAGGATAGATAACATGGCGAAAGCTTCCACCAGCGGCGCTTCGCGCGTGCGCAAGAAGGTCAAGAAGAACGTCTCGGACGGGATCGCGCACGTTCACGCGTCGTTCAACAACACCATCATCACCATCACCGACCGCCAGGGCAACGCGCTGTCTTGGGCGACTTCGGGCGGCGCCGGCTTCAAGGGCTCGCGCAAGTCCACGCCCTTTGCCGCGCAGGTGGCCGCCGAAACGGCCGGCCGCGTGGCGATGGAATACGGCATCAAGACGCTGGAAGTGCGCATCAAGGGCCCGGGTCCGGGGCGCGAATCCTCCGTGCGTGCGCTGAACGCGCTGGGCATCAAGATCTCCAGCATCGCGGACATCACGCCGCTGCCGCACAACGGTTGCCGGCCGCCCAAGCGTCGTCGTATCTAAGGGAGCAACTCGTGGCTCGTTACATTGGACCCAAGTGCAAGCTCTCGCGCCGCGAGGGCACCGATCTGTTTCTGAAGAGCGCCCGTCGCTCGCTGGATTCCAAGTGCAAGCTGGATTCCAAGCCTGGCCAACACGGCCGCACTTCCGGCGCCCGTACGTCGGACTACGGCCTGCAACTGCGCGAAAAGCAAAAGCTCAAGCGCATGTACGGCGTGCTCGAGAAGCAGTTCCGCAAGTACTTCGAGGAAGCCGACCGTCGCCGTGGCAACACCGGTGAAACGCTGATCCAACTGCTGGAATCGCGCCTGGACAACGTCGTCTACCGCATGGGCTTTGGTTCGACCCGCGCCGAGGCGCGCCAACTGGTGTCGCACCGCGCGATCGAGGTCAACGGCCGCACCGCCGACATCCCGTCGATGCTGGTCAAGGCCGGCGACGTTATCGCCGTGCGCGAAAAGGCCAAGAAGCAGGCCCGCATCCGCGAGGCGCTGGAACTGGCCACCAGCCAAGGCCTGCCCCAGTGGGTGGAAGTCGACGCCAACAAGCTGTCGGGTGTCTTCAAGCAGGTGCCGGACCGCGCCGACGTGGCCCGCGACGTCAACGAATCGATGGTCGTCGAACTGTATTCGCGTTGATAGCTTTATGCGCCGGGTGGCGGCAGCCGCCCGGAGCCAAATCCGCCAAGCCCGCGCCAATCCGATGGCCGCGGGTTTCGCGTCTGACGCGGCCGGTGTTTTTTGGCCGGCCGCCCATTCCATCAGCCTTATCGGTGTAACGAGCCGAGGGTATTGAAAGGGAAAGATTCATGTCGACTCAAGGTTTTCTGAAGCCGCGCTCCATCGAGGTCGAGCCGCAAGGCACGCACCATGCCAAGATCATCATGGAGCCCTTCGAGCGCGGCTACGGCCATACGCTGGGCAACGCGCTGCGCCGCATCCTGCTGTCTTCGATGACCGGCTACGCGCCGACCGAAGTGCAGATCACGGGCGTGGTGCACGAATACTCGACCATCCCCGGCGTGCGCGAGGACGTGGTCGACATCCTGCTCAACCTCAAGGGCGTGGTTTTCAAGCTGCACAATCGCGACGAGGTGACCCTGGTGCTGCGCAAGCAGGGCGAAGGTCCCGTCACCGCCGCCGACATCGAGCTGCCGCACGACGCCGAAATCGTCAACCCTGATCATGTGATCGCCAACCTGACCGAGAACGGCAAGCTGGAGATGCAGATCAAGGTCGAGAAAGGCCGCGGCTACGTGCCCGGCAACGTGCGTGCGCTGTCCGAGGACCGCAGCCACACCATCGGCCGCATCGTGCTGGACGCTTCCTTCAGCCCGGTGCGTCGCGTGAGCTATTCGGTCGAAAGCGCCCGCGTCGAGCAGCGCACCGACCTGGACAAGCTGGTCCTGGACATCGAAACCAACGGCGTGCTCACCCCCGAAGAGGCGGTGCGCCAGGCGGCCCGCATCCTGATGGACCAGATTTCGGTGTTCGCCGCGCTCGAAGGCGCCGGCGATGCATACGAAGCACCGGCCCGCGGCACGCCGCAAATCGATCCGGTGCTGCTGCGTCCGGTCGACGACCTGGAGCTGACGGTGCGTTCGGCCAACTGCCTGAAGGCCGAAAACATCTACTACATCGGCGACCTGATCCAGCGCACGGAAAACGAGCTGCTCAAGACGCCGAACCTGGGCCGCAAGTCGCTCAACGAGATCAAGGAAGTGTTGGCCGCGCGCGGCCTGACGCTGGGCATGAAGCTCGAAAACTGGCCGCCCCTGGGCCTGGAGCGTCCCTGATCCCGGTAGCCGGCCCCCTTGCCCGGGGCCGGCTGCGCACCTGGTCGTTTTGCAGTACCGATGACTGCCGCGCATTGCGCGGCAAGGCAAAGTTTCCCACCGGACCGCGACCGCCAGCCGGCGGACGATAGAAGATCCGGCAACCCGGCGGCCTTGCGGCCGTCATTAGATTCAAAGGAAATACCATGCGTCACCGCAAAGGCTTGCGCAAACTGAACCGCACCAGCAGCCACCGTCTGGCCATGTTCCGCAACATGGCCGTGGCGCTGCTGACCCACGAAGCCATCAAGACCACGCTGCCCAAGGCCAAGGAATTGCGCCGCGTGGTCGAGCCGTTGATCACGCTGGGCAAGGAGCCCACGTTGGCCAACAAGCGCCTGGCGTTCGCCCGCCTGCGCGATCGTGCGACCGTGGTCAAGCTGTTCGAAGTACTCGGCCCGCGCTACAAGAACCGCAATGGCGGCTATACGCGCGTGCTGAAGATGGGCTTCCGCCAGGGCGACAACGCGCCCATGGCCTACATGGAGCTGGTGGACCGCCCCGAGCCCCAGGAAGCCGAGAACGCGCAGGAAAGCGCTGAGTAAGTCGACGGATGCGAATGCCGGTGCGCCGCTTTAGGCAGCCGGCTCTTCGGATTTCGCGCTGCTTCGCCCCTGCATGGTGCCCGCCATGCAGGGGTTTTTGCTTTGCGAGCCCAAGGCGCGGCGGTTGGCGGTGCCGCGGCGTACCTGGCGCAGTGCCAGCCGATACAATAGCGTCACCCGGCAGCGCCGGGGCCGCCACCGGAGAACCCATGCCGCAAGCCGATGATGTCGTGCTGGTGGTCAGCAACGCGCCGGACATGTTGCTGGCCAAGCGCATCGCCCATGTCCTGGTCGAAGACGGCCTGGCTGCCTGCGTGAACCTGGGCGCACCCGTGCTGTCCATTTATTCCTGGAAGGGCCAGGTCGAAGGCGCCGAGGAAATCCCGATGTGGATCAAGACCACGGCCGCGCGCCAGGCGCAGCTGATCGAGGCGCTGGCCCGCCTGCATCCCTACGAGGTTCCGGAAATCCTGGTCGTGCCCGTGGTCGACGGCCACGCCGGCTACCTGCAGTGGGTGCGCGAACAAACCATGGGCGGGACGCCCGCCTGATTTTTCGACATGTCCGTTGTCCTCCCGCCATGCGGTTGCGGCGCGCCTGCCGCGCGCGATGATCGCCACACGGCGGCGCCAGCGTCGCTTGCTGCGGCCGCCGCCCGGGCGCAGCCGGCCGCGCGTTGCCTCTTGGCGTGGTGCCTGCTTGCCTTGGCGCTGCTCGCGTCGTGGCTGCCGGGCGCGCGCGCCGAGGAAGATTTCCTGCCGCCAGAGCAGGCCTTCGCCTTTTCCGCGGCGATGGTCGCGCCCGATGCGCTGGAGGTGCGCTTTCGCATCGCGCCGGGCTATTACATGTATCGCGAGCGATTTGCCTTCGCCGCCGAGCCGGCCGGGGCGATCGCGGGCGACCCCGTTTTTCCGCGGGGAGAGGTCAAGTATGACCCGACCTTCGAAAAGGACATGGAGGTCTACCACGACGACGTGCGCATACGGCTGCCCCTGGCGGCCGCTGGCCAGCCGGTTGCGCTTGTCGTCACCAGCCAGGGCTGCGCCGACGCGGGCCTGTGCTATCCGCCCATGCAGAGCAAGCTCCGGCTGGTCCCCGCGGCCGACGGCTATCAAGTCGACGTGGCCGCGGCCGGGCAAGGGCAGACGGGGGCGGGCGCGTCGTGGCCCGCGCAATCGTCCACGGGTGGGGCGCTTTCCGGCGCGGGCACGCTGGGCGGCCTGCTGCAGTCCGGGGATACCGGGCTGGCCCAGCGTATCGCCGGGTCGGGCTGGCTGCAGACCGCCGGCGTGTTCTTCCTGCTGGGCGTGCTGCTGTCGCTGACGCCCTGCGTGCTGCCCATGGTGCCGATACTGTCGGCGCTGATCGTGGGACAACGGCGCGACGGCGCGCCGGGCGCGCCCGCACGCCCGGCCTCGCGCGGACGCGGCGTGGCGCTGGCCGCGGCCTATGTGCTGGGCATGTCGGTCGTCTATACCGCCGTGGGCATCGCCGCCGGCCTGAGCGGCGTGGGGCTGGCCGCATGGCTGCAGACCCCTTGGGTGCTGGGGCTCTTCGCGGTCCTGCTGCTGCTGTTCGCCCTGGCCATGTTCGACGTATTCACCCTGCAGCTGCCTGCCGGGCTGCAATCGCGCCTGTCCGAGCGCGCCGCGCGCATTCCCGGTGGGCGCGCCGCCGGCGCCTTGCTGATGGGGGCGGTGTCGGCACTGATCGTCGGGCCGTGCGTAGCGGCGCCGCTGGCCGGCGCGCTGCTGTACATCTCGCAGACCCGCGACGTGGTCCTGGGCGGCGCGGCGCTGTTTGCGATGGCCTGGGGCATGGGCGTGCCGCTGCTGCTGGTGGGCGCATCGTCTGGCGCCTTGCTGCCGCGCGCCGGCGCGTGGATGGAAACCGTCAAGCGCCTGTTCGGGCTGCTGCTGCTGGCCACGGCGTGGTGGATGCTGATGCCGGTGCTGGCTTCCTGGGCGCAGATGCTGGGGTGGGCGTTGCTGGCCGCGTTTGCCGCGGTGCTGCTGCGCGCGTTCGAGCCGCTGCCGCAGCCGGCCGGGTTGGCGCGCATGGCCGGCAAGGCGCTGGGGCTGTTCCTGGCCTTATTGGCGGTGGTGCTGGTGGTGGGCGTGGCAAGCGGCGGGCGCGACCCGCTGCAGCCGCTATCGCACCTGGCTGGCAGCGGGCGCACGCAGGCAGGCGCGCTGGCCGGCACCGAAGCGGTGCGCTTTGCGCGCATCCGCTCCAGTGCCGAGTTGGACGCCGTGCTGGCCCGTGCCGACCGGCCGGTGATGCTGGACTTCTATGCCGACTGGTGCGTGGCCTGCAAGGAAATGGAGCGCTTTACGTTCTCCGACCCGGCCGTGGCGGCGCAGATGTCGCGTATGTTGCTGCTGCAGGCCGATGTCACGGCCAATGATGCCCAGGACCGCGAATTGCTGCGCCGATTCCGGTTGTTTGGGCCGCCCGGCATCGTGTTTTTTGCGCCGGGCGGGCGTGAGCTGCCCGAGCGCGTAGTGGGTTTTCAGGGCGCGGATCGCTTCGGCGCGGTGCTGACGCGCGTGCTGGGCGGCGAAACGCCGCCGGCGATGGGAGGTCCGCGATGACTGACGCGGGTACCCCTTCTTCGCAGCCGTCGGGCGCGGCGTCGCCGTCGGGGCCGTCCATCGGCCGCATGATCGCCTTGTTGGCGCTGGCGTCTTTTGCCAGTGCCAGTGCCTTTCGCATCTGCGACCCGATGCTGCCGCAGCTGGCCGAAGAATTCGGCACGACCACCGGCCAGGCCGCCCATGCCGTGACGATTTTCGCCATCGCGTACGGGCTGCTGCAGTTTTTCTTCGGCCCAGTCGGGGACCGCTACGGCAAGTTCCGCACCGTCGCGGTGGCCACGCTGTTGTGCGCGGCAGGCAGCGCCGGCGTGGCGATGGCGCCGTCGATGGACGTGTTGCTGGCATGCCGCTTCTTGTCGGGGGCGGCCGGCGCGGGCATCGTGCCGCTGTCCATGGCCTGGATAGGCGATAACGTGCCCTACGAGCAGCGGCAGGTGACGCTGGCACGCTTCCTGACCGGCACGATCACGGGCATGGCCGCCGGCCAGGTGCTGGGCGGGGCGTTTGCCAGCACGCTCGGATGGCGCTGGGGCTTTGTGTTCCTGGCGGCGGGCTATCTGTGCACGGGCATGCTGCTGCTGCGCGGCAGCCGCCGCTTGCCCGTCGAAGCCACCGCGGGCGCGCGCACGCAGTTCCTGGCGCCGATGGCGTCCGTGCTGCGGATTTCCTGGGCGCGGCTCATCCTGTCGGTGGCCTTCCTGGAAGGCGCGGTGGTGTTCGGCGTGCTGTCCTTCGTGCCGGCCTATTTGCAGCACCGCTTCGGCGTCACGCCCATGGCCGCGGGGCTGTTGACGGGCGTTTATGCGCTGGGCGGGCTGACCTACGTCGTGGTGGCGCGCCGCCTGGTGCCAGCGCTGGGCGAGGCCGGCCTGGCCGCGAGCGGCGGGGCGCTGCTTGCGGTGGCCTTCCTGCTGTATTGGCTGGGCGGCGATTGGGGGTGGTCCATCGCTGCGGGCATGCTGTGCGGCTTTGGCTACTACCTGCTGCACAGCACGCTGCAGGCGCACGCCACCCAAATGGCGCCCAAGGTGCGCGGCACGGCGGTCGCGCTCTTTGCCTGCGTCCTGTTCCTGGGCCAGTCGGCCGGCGTGGCCGCCGGCGGCGTGGTGGTGGACCACCTGGGGATGACCTGGCTGTTTGTCGCGGGCGTCGTCGGCTGCCCGCTGGTTGCGGGCGCTTTCGTGACGGCCCTGCGGCGGCGGCTGAAAGGCTGCTCCTAGGCCCGCAGCAGCCGCGCCGCATCGGGCGCGAAATACGTCAGGATGCCGTCGGCGCCGGCGCGCTTGAAGGCGACCAGCGATTCCATCATGACCTTGTCGTGGTCCAGCCAGCCGTTGGCCGCCGCGGCCTTGAGCATGGCGTACTCGCCGCTGACCTGATAGGCGAAGGTCGGGACGCGGAAGGCGTCCTTGACCCGGCGCAGCACGTCCAGGTAGGGCATGCCGGGCTTGACCATGACCATGTCCGCGCCCTCGTTCAAGTCGAGCTCGACTTCGCGCAGCGCCTCGTCGATGTTGGCCGGGTCCATCTGGTAAGTAGCCTTGCTGGACTTGCCCAGGTTGGCCGCCGAGCCGACCGCGTCGCGAAACGGCCCATAGAACGCGCTGGCGTACTTGGCCGAATACGCCATGATGCGGGTGTGGATATGGCCTTCGCGCTCGAGCGCCTGGCGTATTGCGCCGATGCGCCCGTCCATCATGTCGCTGGGCGCGACGATGTCCACGCCGGCGGCGGCCTGGGCAAGCGCCTGGCGCACCAGGATGTCGATGGTGGGCTCGTTCAGCACGTAGCCTTGGTCGTCGATCAGGCCGTCCTGGCCGTGGCTGGTGTACGGGTCGAGCGCGACGTCGGTCATGACGCCCAGCTCGGGAAAGCGTTTCTTCAGCTCGGCCACCACGCGCGGCACCAGGCCGTCGGGGTTGGCCGCCTCGATGCCGTCGGGCGTCTTCAGTGACGGCTCGATCACCGGAAACAGCGCCAGCACCGGGATGCCCAGCGCGACGCATTCTTCGGCCACCGGCAGCAGGGTGTCCAGCGAGTAGCGGTGCACGCCCGGCATGGACGGCACGGGCTGCGTCAGCCCTTTGCCTTCGGCGACGAAGACGGGATAGATCAGGTCGTCGACGGTCAGCGTGCTTTCGCGCACCAGGCGGCGGGTGAAATCATCGCGGCGCAGGCGGCGCGGGCGCGCGGCGGGATACGAGCGGGACAGGGGATGCGTCATGGTACGACCTTCGGAGAAATCCAATTTTCGATGTGCGCGGCGGCTTCGGCCAAGCCGATGCGCTCGGTGGCCGAGAAGGGGATCGCGGTCAGTGCGCCGATGTCGGCCAAGTCCTTGCGCACGGCATAGACCGCGCGCACGCGCTGGCCATACGGGAGTTTGTCCGCCTTTGTCAGCAACGCCAGGACGGGCCGGCCGGTCGGCGCGATCCAATCGGCCAAGCGCCGGTCGAGTTCGGTGACGCCGCGGCGGATGTCGATGAGCAGCACGATGCCGGCCAGCGACGCGCGGTCGCGCAGATAGGCGCCGAGCACGTCGGCCCATTCCTCGCGCGCCTGCTGGGCGACGGCGGCGTAGCCGTAGCCGGGCAGGTCCACCAAGTAGCCCAGCGCCTGGCCGGGCGCGAGCGGATCGGGCAGCGCGAACAGATTGATCAACCGTGTGCGGCCCGGCGTCTTGCTGGAAAACGCCAGCCGGCGCTGGTTGGCCAGCACGTTGATGGCTGAAGACTTGCCGGCGTTGGAGCGGCCCACGAAACAAACCTCGGGCGGCCCGGCAGGCGGTAGTTGATCCAGCCGGGCGGCCGAAACGTGGAAGGAGGCGCGGTGCAGTAGGGACACGGGCAGGTTGCCGACACGGTTGGTTGCGAACGCTATTGTATAATCGCGTGTTTGCAACAAGCGGCCCGTTGCCACGCCGGGGCCCTGGCTGCAGGGCTTGCCCAGCGCCATGTCTGGCGGGTCGCAGTTTTTCTCGCAGGGCGCGAGGCCGGTCGGTCCGCGTCATGCCGCGTCCGATCGTCGAGGTTTTCATGAAGCGTGTGCTGTCCCGGATACTGATAGCTGGCGGGCTGATGCTCGGTGTTTCCGTCATCTCGCCGAGTTTCGCGGCCGAATCCGCTGCCTCCAAGCCCGATGCGGCCAAAGGCAGCCAGCTGTATTCGCAGGGCGATGCCTCGCGCGGCGTGACCGCCTGCCTGACCTGTCATGGCCCGAACGGCAACAGCTCCGTGCCGGCCAACCCCAACCTGGCCGGGCTGCCCCACGAATACATCTACAAGCAACTGGTCGACTTCAAGGTCAAGCAAGGCGCCGAGCAGCCCGTGCGCCGCGGCCCCGAAGGTGCGCCTACGGCCATGACGGCAATCGCCGGTCCGCTGACCGAAGAAGACATGCGCAACCTGGCCGTTTACCTGGCGCAGCAGCCGCTGACCCAGCGCGCGACCGCCACCCGCAAGGACTTGGTCGAGCGCGGCCAGCAGATCTGGCGTGCCGGCCTGCCTGAGCGCGGCGTGCCCGCCTGCGCGGCCTGCCACGGCGCCAACGGCGCCGGCATCCCCGGCCAATATCCGCGCCTGGCCGGCCAGTTCCCGTCGTACATCGAAGAGCAGCTCAAGTTGTTCCGCGCCGGCCATCGCGCCAACAGCGAGGTCATGCGCGACATCGCCGATCGCATGTCGGACGCCGACATCCAGGCCGTTTCCGACTACGCCGCCGGCCTGCGCTGACGCGTGGCCCTGCGACGCCCGCCGCCGGAACCGTTGCGCGGCGGGCGTGTCCATGAGAGGGGCGGCTGCCGGTGCGGCCGCATCGCGCGCGCTGCGCGCCGTCTCTCTTGCTTCATGACCGCTACACCTTCCTCTTCCCGCCGCCACAGCCTGGTCGCAGACGTGATCGAGCTGCTGGGCTCGATGCGCTTCGCGGTCAGCCTGCTGACCTTCATCTGCGTGGCCAGCATCATCGGCACCGTGCTGCCGCAGAACCAGCCGGCGAACAACTACATCGACCGCTTCGGGCCCTTCTGGTACGAGCTCTTCGACAAGTTCTCGATCTGGAAGGTCTACAACAGCTGGTGGTTCCTGCTGATCATGGCCTTCCTGGTCGTGTCGACCAGCCTGTGCCTGTTGCGCAACGCGCCCAAGATGCTGCGCGACGCGCGCTCGTTTCGCGAGCACATCCGGCAATCCAGCCTGCGCGCCTTTCACCATCGCGTCGAATGCGAGTCCGCCGAAGACGTCGAGCGCACGGCTGGCCGGGTGCGCCGGTGGCTCGCCGCGCAAGGCTATGCCGTGCGCGAGCGGCGCGATGGCGACGCGCTGCTGCTTGCGGCCAAGCGCGGCAGCGCCAATCGCCTGGGCTATATCTTCGCGCATGCGGCCATCGTGGTGATCTGCATCGGCGGCTTGCTCGACAGCGAGCTGCCCGTGCGCCTGCAGATCTGGCTAGGCGACAAGAAGCCCGTCGTCGAGAACATGCTGATCGCCGACGTGCCTGACAGCGGCCGCCTGTCGCCGTCCAATCCCAGCTATCGGGCGAGCGTGCTGGTGCCCGAAGGGACGACCGTGGGCAACGCGGTCGTGATGGTGGACGACGGCGCGCTGGTGCAGCCGTTGCCCTTCGAGATGACGCTCAAGAAATTCGTCATCGATTACTACTCAACCGGCATGCCCAGCCGATTCGCCAGCGAGGTGGAGGTGCGCGACCCCCAGACCGGCCATCGTTTCGAGCAGGTCATCGAGGTCAACGAGCCGCTGCGTTACAAGGGCGTGACGGTGTACCAGTCCAGCTTCGACGATGGTGGCAGCCCGGTCCAGCTGGTCGGCCGGCCGCTGGCCGGCGCGCGGGATTTTGCCTTCAAGCTGGATGGGCGCGTCGGTGGCGACCTGCCGCTGGACGTGGAAGGGCTGGACCGCAAGTTGCGGATCGAGATCACGGGCCTGCGCCCCATCAACGTCGAGGACCTGTCCGGCGGCGACGCGCCCCAGCCCCGGGACTTGGGCGAGCACGTGGCTGCGGTCACTGGCAGCGCCGCCGGCAAGCGCAAGGACAACCTGCGCAACGTCGGGCCCAGCATCCAGTACCGCCTGATCGACGAAACCGGCCAGTCACGCGAATTCAACAACTACATGCTGCCCGTGGTGTTGGACGGGCAACCGGTCTTCCTGTCCGGGGTGCGTGCCAATCCGGCAGAAAACTTCCGCTACGTGCGCATTCCCGCCGACGCGCAGGGCACCATCGATGAGTTCATGAGGCTGCGCGCGGCGCTGCAGGATCCGCAGGCGCGCCGCGAAGCCGCCCGGCGCTTTGCCGCGGCCAACGTCGCCGCCGGCGCCGACCGCGAGCCGCTGCAGACATCGGCCGAGCGCGCGCTCGAGACCTTTGCCCGCGGCGGCCTGCAGGAAGTGGCTGACTTCCTGGAAAAGAACGTGCCCGGCGATGAGCTGCCGCGCGCGGCCGACATCATCATCCGGCTGCTTGGCGCGTCCATCGGCGAGTTGCGCAACGTCGCCCGCGAGCGGGCGGGGCTGGCGCCGCTGCTGGCCGAAGACCTGGCCGGCGAAGACGCGGCTGCCTGGTCGCGCCTGGCCGTGGCGGCGTTGTCGGACCTGGCCTTGTATCCGGCGCCTGTCTGGCTAAGCCTTGCGGACTTCCAGCACAAGCAGGCCAGCGTTTTCCAGGTGACCCGCACGCCGGGCAAGAACGCCGTTTATCTTGGCTGCCTGCTGCTGGTGCTGGGGGTCTTCGCGATGTTCTACGTGCGTGACCGCCGCATCTGGGTGTGGCTGCGGCCAGCCGGCGCAGACGGCACCGCGGTGCTGGCGGCGATGACGTCGCAGAAGCGTACACTGGACTTCAACCGCGAATTCGAACGTTTTCGCCAGGCGTTGGCGGACCTGGCGAAACGGGGAGCCTGACATGGCCGATACCGCAACGCATACGACCGCCCCGTGGGGCGACGGCATGTCCGATACAGGCGACGCGCGCGCGCTGCGCGGCAGGCCGGATTGGACCGACCTGGTGTTCTTCCTCGTGCTGGCCCTCGGCGCCGGCTACGCCCTGTCGGCGTATCCCGGCGCGATGGACGGCTATGAAAAGGCCATCCTGTGCCTGGCCGTGCCCTTCCTGACTTGGCTGGGTTGGCTGTGGCGGCCCTTGCGCAAGCTGATGGTCGCCGTGGGGCTGGCCGCAGGCCTGGCCGTATGGCTCTACCAGGGCGACCTGGCGCGCGCCGAACAGGTGTTCCTGCTGAAGTACCTGTTTTCCTCGCAATCGGCCATCCTATGGATGTGCGCCCTGTTCGTGCTGGCCACCGTGTGCTATTGGGCGGGCCTGGCCAGCCCGACGGCCGCCTGGCTGGGCACCGCGCTGGCTTGGGGCGCGGTCTTTTCCGGCGTGACCGGCATGCTGGTGCGCTGGCGGGAAGGCCACCTCATGGGGCCGGACATCGGCCACATTCCCGTCAGCAACCTGTACGAAGTCTTCGTCCTTTTCGCCCTGATCACTGCGCTGTTCTACCTGTACTACGAGCGGCGCTATGCCACGCGCGCGCTGGGCGGGTTCGTGATGCTGGTGATCAGCTCGGCCGTCGTCTTCCTGCTGTGGTATTCGTTTACCCGCGAGGCCTACCAAATCCAGCCGCTCGTGCCGGCGCTCAAGAGCTGGTGGATGAAGCTGCACGTGCCGGCCAATTTCATCGGCTACGGCACGTTCTCGCTGGCGGCCATGGTGGGGTTTGCCTACCTGGTCAAGCAATACGGGCAGACCGCGTCCTGGCGCAAGCTCCTGCCGCTGTTCGTGCTGGGCGTGCTGCTGGCGGCCGAGCCCATGGTGTTCCGCACGCAGGAGCTGTCGGCCACGTGGATGCTTTACTTCGGCGTGGGTGCCATCGTCGTGGGCGGCATCCTGTTGTGCCGGCGCGCCATCGCCGCGCGCCTGCCGTCGCTCGAAGTGCTCGACGACATCATGTACCGCGCCATCGCCGTGGGCTTCGCCTTCTTCACGGTCGCCACCATACTGGGGGCGCTGTGGGCGGCCGACGCCTGGGGGGCTTACTGGCAGTGGGATCCCAAAGAGACCTGGGCGCTGATCGTCTGGCTGAACTACGCCGCCTGGCTGCATATGCGCCTGCTCAAGGGACTGCGCGGCACCTTCGCCGCCTATTGGGCCCTGGTCGGACTGCTCATCACCGGGTTTGCCTTCCTGGGCGTGAACATGTTCCTGTCCGGGCTGCACTCGTACGGGGAGCTGTAGCAACCCGGACTGGCGCACTGCCTGCGCAAGGAACCCCGATAAGGCATTGACGGGGGCGGCTGCGCGGGCGCCCGGCGGCTATGGCCGTGGGCCCAACCATTGGCGTACGCCGGGACGCCTGCCGCGCTGCCTCGATCACGCGGGACAAAAATCCGCCCAAAACAACGGGTCCCGTCCTACGTCGACCGCATGGTGGCCAAGGCGTTCCAGGCGGCCGTCGGACATGACGCGATAAACCGTAAAGCCGGCGGTGCATTCAACGATCCGGTCGCTTTCGTCGAGGTATCGACCGGGCTGGCGCGGCGCCGCAACCAAGAAGTGGCCGTCGTGCGACAGCGTGATGCAACGGGCGTGCAACCCTGAAAGCGGCACGCGCTGGGTCACTGCCGGCTTGCCGCCGTCCGGATCCAGGGCAAATACGACGATGCTGTTTTCGCCGCACGGCGCAGGCTGCGCCGTATCGGCGGGCACGGGGTGCCAGCGGTTGACGACGTAGGCATGGCGGCCGCCCGGATGCAGCACGATGGCCCCGCCCAATTGGGGGCGACGGACTTCAAGCGGGCGCTCGAGTAGGCCCACGGCCCAGCGCGGCTGCGGCTCGATGGTTCCGCCGCGGCATCGAAAGCCTATGAGTTGGTTCTGCCGTTCCAGCACCGCATAGAGGGTGCGGCCATCGGCATGAAACGCACAATTTCTTGGGCCGAAGCCGTACCCACCGTTGGGTGCGATGCGCTGCGAGCAAGTTATGGCCTGCCCCGAGTCGGTCATAGAAGCGCTTCATCCCCATTTCCAAATCGCCACCGCGTCCGCAACTTGGTCCCGCGCCGCATGCGCGGCGCCACATTCCGGCCCCCTTGTTGGCGCAGGCCAGCCGCGCCGCACTGAATGACCCCGACGTGCTCAAGCGCATCGAAGGCATGGGCAGCGTGCCGACTTTCCTGCACGGCGAGGAATTCAAGAAGTTCTTGGACCGCCAGGTGCAGACCTACCGCACTTTGATCGAAACGGGCCTGCTGACCACGGATTGAGCGCGCCGAAAGGCCACGCGATAAGGCGCGGCCCGGCAAAGGGCTTGCGTGCGCCGGGGGCACAGGCCGGCGTCCGGGAAGGGGGGGGGGGGAGACGCCGCCCGGACGCTGCAGCCAGGCGGGCGGCCGGCCGGTCAAGGCAGCACCGACTCCCCGCGCATCAAATCTTCCAGCGTTTCGCGGCGCCGGATGACGTGGTGCCGGTTGCCGTCGACCATGACCTCGGCGGGCCGGGGGCGGCTGTTGTAGTTGCTGGCCATGACAAAGCCATAGGCGCCGGCCGACTCGATGGCCAGCAGGTCGCCCTCGCGCAGCGCCAGCTGCCGGTCTTTTGCCAGCCAATCGGCGCTTTCGCATACCGGGCCGACGATGTCATAGCGGCGTGCCGGCTCGCCCGTTCGCGCGATGACGGGCAGCACGCCGTGCCAGGCTTCGTACAGCGCCGGCCGCATCAGGTCGTTCATGGCGGCGTCGACGATGGCGAAGTCGCGCACGTCGGTGTGCTTGAGGTACTGCACGCTCGTCAGCAGCACGCCGGCGTTGCCCACCAGCGAGCGGCCGGGCTCCAGGCAGAGCTGCAGGTGCCCGAGCCCGCGGGCGGCCAGCCGCTCGAAGACGCGGTCGAGCAGCGCTGCCGGCGCAAGCGCCGTTTCGTCCCGGTAGCGTATGCCCAGCCCGCCGCCCAGGTCCAGGTGTTCGATCGCGATGCCGTCGCCGGCCAGTTGCGCAATCAGGTCCAGCAACTTGTCCAGCGCATCGAGGTAAGGCGCCACGTCGGTGATCTGCGAGCCGATGTGGCAATCGACGCCTACCACGCGTATGCCCGGCAGGCGGGCAGCCTCGCGATAGACGTCGCGGGCGGTATCGATGGCGATGCCGAACTTGTTTTCCTTCAGTCCCGTGGAAATGTAGGGATGGGTCTGCGCATCGACGTCAGGGTTGACGCGCAGCGACACGGGTGCCTGCTGCCCGGACTGTTCGGCCACGCGCGACAGCAGGCGCAGCTCGGGCACGGATTCCACGTTGAAGCATTTGACGCCGGCGGCCAGCGCCGAGCGCATCTCCCATTGCTGCTTGCCCACGCCGGAGAACACCACGCGCGACGGATCGGCGCCCGCGGCCAGCACGCGGGCGAGTTCCCCGCCCGAGACGATGTCGAACCCCGCCCCGAGGGAGGCGAATTCCTTGAGCACGGCCAGGCTGGAGTTGGCCTTCATGCCGTAGCAGACCAGCACGTTGCGCGTACCGATCGCCTGCCGGTAGGCATCCCAGGCCGCGCGCAAGGCTGCGCGCGAGTAGACGTACAGCGGGGTGCCCAGTTGGGCCGCCAGCTCGGCAAGCGGTACGCCTTCGGCGTGGAGCGCGCCGTTGCGGTAATGGAAGTGCGGCGCGCCGCAAGGCGCCCGGGCGCCTGCCTCGGGCAGGCTGGTTTGATGCGAGGTCATTCCGGCCGGTCAGTTCAGGGAGAAATCGTCGTTGGACAGGGAGTCGTCGCCAGGCAGGCTGGGCGGACGCGCCGGCGCGGCATCGTCCTGCCCGCTGGCCGGGGGCAAATAAAGCGGGCCCTTGTAGCCGCAGCCGGCAGCTGTGCCGGCCACCAGCAGCATGGCTACAATGCAGGAAACCCGACGGATGGTTGCCGGTGTGGACACTGGGGACTCCGTTATGCGTGCAGACCGTGATTATGACTGAATCCGAATTCCTGGAACTGGCCGGCGCGGTGCTCGACGCGATCGAGAGCCAGGCCGACGATTGGGCCGCGAAGTTCGACCTGGACATCGAGTCCGTGCGCAGCGGCAACGTCCTGACGCTGACCTTCGAGGACGGTGTCCAGGTCGTGATCAACACGCAGGCGGCGATGCAGGAAATCTGGGTCGCCGCGCGAAGCGGGGGCTTTCACTACCGCTATGACGGCCGCATTTGGGCCGACACCCGGGGTGGTCCGCACCTGGCCGAAGCCCTGTCGCAGATTTGTTCCGAGGCCGCCGGCCAACCGTTGACGGTCCAGCTCTAGCTGCCGCCTCGTCGTCGGCGGGCGCAGCCGGCGCCGCGGGGCCACGGCCGCGCTAGTGCGGGATGACGTTCCAGGGGTGGTTTTCACCCGGCGGCGGGTCCGGCTTGAAGAACCCGCTCGTCAGGTTTTCCAGGAATTCGCCCAGCGTATCCGGTTCGGGCAGCCCCACCCTGGCCACCGCTTGCCCGGGCGGGAATTCCGCAAAGTAGTAATCACCGCCGTGCACCAGCAATCCTTCGGGCTGCTTGCGCGGCTGCTCGGGCACGCCCTGCAGCGCCTTCTGCATGTAAGACAGCCAAATGGGCAGCGCCGCGCCGCCGCCGGTCTCGCGCGAACCCAGCGAGCGCGGCTGGTCGTAGCCCATCCAGGCAACGGCCACCAGCGACGGCGTATAGCCGGCAAACCAGGTATCGACCGATTCGTTGGTCGTGCCCGTCTTGCCCGCGACGTCGCTGCGCTTGAGCACTTGGCGCGCGCGCGCGGCCGTGCCGGAGGTCGCCACGCCGCGCAGCATGTCGTCCATGACGAAGGCCGTGCGCGGGTCGATGGCGCGGGCCGCCGCGTCGCCGGCCACGGTGGGCCTGGCCTGCATGATGACGCGTCCGGAAGCGTCGGTGACGCGGTCGATCAGGTAGGGGGTGATGCGGTAGCCGCCATTGGCGAACACCGAATACGCCCCGGCCATCTGCAGCGGGGTGACCGAGCCGGCGCCCAGCGCCAGCGACAGCACGGCCGGCTGGCGCGACTTGTCGAAGCCAAAGCGGGTGACGTATTCCTGCGCATACTGCGGCGTGATGGCCTGCAGGATGCGGATCGACACCATGTTCTTGGACTTGTACAGTGCCTGGCGCATGGTCAGCATGGGCTCGTAGGTGCCGCTGTAGTTCTTGGGCTGCCAGGGGCGCGAACCGGTTTGCTCGGCGGTCAGGGTAAACGGCATGTCCGAGACCTGGGTGGCCGGGGTCAGGCCGCGCTCGAGCGCGGCCGCGTAGATGAAGGGCTTGAACGACGAGCCCGGCTGGCGCCAGGCCTGGGTGACGCGATTGAAATTGCCGCGATAGAAATCGAAGCCGCCCACCATGGCCTTGATCGCGCCGTCCTGGGGCGAGACCGACACCAGCGCGGCCTGCACCGCGGGCATGTTGATCACTTCCCAGTATTCGCCGCGGTTGTGCAGGTAGACCACCGAGCCGCGACGCAGCCGCGCCTCGGGCTTGGCCTTGGGGTTGAGCGCGCGGGCGACCACCGCCAGCGCGCGCTTGTCGGTAATGTCGATGATTTGGTTGGAGCTGCGTGCCACCTTGATCGCGGTCGGGCTGGCCGACAGCACCACGCCGGTCAGCAAGTCGTCGCTATCGGGGTACTTCTCGAACACCGAGTCCAGGAACTCATCCAGGGCGGCCGGGCTCTTTTCGATGCCTTCGGGCAGGTCCAACTGGTCTTCCGGCCCCGGATACGGGGCGCGGCGGGTGTAGTCGAGCACGCCGTCGCGCAGCGCGCGGTATGCCGCTTCCTGGTCCTTGGAATCGATGGTGGTGTAGATGTTCAGCCCGCGCGAATACACATTGTCCTGGTAGACGCTGTAGAGCAGCTGGCGCGCCAGCTCGGCCGGGTATTCGCCGTGCACCGAATAGCCGCCGGCGGGCGTGCCCATGCCGGACTTCAGCACGATGGGCTGGGCCAGGGCTTGCTCGTATTCGGCCTTGGTCAGGTAGCCCAGCGAGTACATCCGGCCCAGCACATAGCGCTGGCGCAGCTGCGCGCGCGGCAGGTTGGCGATCGGGTTAAAGCGCGACGGCGCCTTCGGGATGCCTGCCAGCATGGCTGCCTCGGCGGCGGTCACTTCCGACAGTTGCTTGCCGAAATAAGTGCGCGCCGCGGCGGCAAACCCGTAGGCGCGGTGGCCAAGGTAGATCTGGTTCATATAGAGTTCCAGGATCTGGTCCTTGGTCAGGCTGGCTTCGATCTTGAAGGTCAGCAGCAGCTCATAGAACTTGCGCGACCAGGTTTTCTCGGACGACAGATAAAAGTTGCGGGCCACCTGCATGGTGATGGTGCTGGCGCCCTGGCTCTTGGACATGCTGATGAGGTTGGCCAGCCCCGCGCGGGCCACGCCCATCCAGTCGATGCCGCCGTGCTGGTAGAAGCGGTCGTCCTCGGCAGCCAGCACGGCCGATTTCATCACGTCGGGGATTTCGTGAAAGCGCAGCACGTTGCGCCGCTCTTCGCCGAATTCGCCGATCAGCACCTTGTCCGCCGTGTAGATGCGCAGCGGCACGCGCGGACGGTAATCCGTCATGGCGTGCAGGTCTGGCAGGTTGGGCCAGGCCAGCGCCAGGGCCATGCCGACCAGCAATACGCCACACAGGCCCAGGCCGGCGAACAGGATGCCGGCCTTGACGAAAAAGCGCAGGATGGGAGACCTGGAGCCGGCGTCGCCGTTCTTGGCCTTGGGGGAAGGGGATTTGCTCATCGCCTGCGATTTTAAGGGGTGTTGCCCGTAGACCCTGGACGGCCGCCAAGGTTTCTGTAACCGGATGGTGCAGTGTAGCGTCCCGGCCACTGCGTGGGTTGGCGCCCGGCAATGTGATAATTGCCGCCATGAATGAGCCACCGCTTTCCTGCCCGTCCTGCGAGCCCGCCCCGCAGGCGCTGCCGTGCGACCTGCCGGTCTTCCTGGTCGGCATGATGGGCGCGGGCAAGACCACCATTGGGCGCGCCTTGGCGCGCGCCCTGGGCAGGGACTTCGTCGACCTGGACCATTTCCTGGAGGATCGTTGCGGGGTGCGCATCCCGGTCATCTTCGAGATCGAAGGCGAGGCGGGGTTTCGCCGGCGCGAGGCGGCGGCGCTGCAGGAATGCACGCGCCAGCCGGGCATCGTGCTGGCCACCGGCGGCGGCGCGGTGCTCGATCCGGCCAATCGCCACGCGCTGCGCGAGCGCGGCGTGGTGGTCTACCTGCGCGCCTCGGCCGACGAACTCTACCGGCGCACCTGCAAGGACCGCAACCGGCCGCTGCTGGCCACCGCCGATCCGCGCGCCACGCTGCAGGACTTGCTGCAGCAGCGCGAGCCGTTGTATGCCGAAGTGGCCGACCTGGTGGTCGATACCGGCCAGGCGCCGGTCGCCCATTTGGTGCGCGCCCTGCTGACCCGCCTGCGGGCCTACGAGAAACACGCATGAACGCCGAACTCGCCCAAACGCTCGAAGTCGACGCCCCTGGCGGGCGCTACCCCATCCGTATCGCACCCGGGCGGCTGGACCGCCTGGCCGAGGCGCTGCCGGCGGACACCACCGCGGTGGCGCTGGTGACCAACCCGACGGTGGGCGCGCTTTATGGGGAGCGCGCCGCCGCCGCCCTACAGGCATCCGGCCGCCGCGTCTTGCGCATCGAACTGCCCGACGGCGAGGCGCATAAGGACATGCAGACGCTGAACCGCATTTTCGACGCGCTGCTGGCCAACGGCTTTGACCGGCGATCGGTGCTGGTGGCGCTGGGCGGCGGGGTGATCGGCGACATGACCGGTTTTGCCGCAGCCGTTTACATGCGCGGCATCCGTTTCGTGCAGGTACCGACCACGCTGTTGGCCCAGGTCGATTCGTCGGTGGGTGGCAAGACGGCCATCAACCACCCGCTGGGCAAGAACATGATCGGTGCCTTCCACCAGCCCGTGGCGGTCGAGATCGACACCGACGTGCTGGCCACGTTGCCGGCGCGCGAAATTTCCGCGGGACTGGCAGAAGTCATCAAATATGGGCTCATCCTGGATGCCGGGTTTTTTGCCTGGTGCGAGGCGCATGCCGCCGGGCTGCGGGCGCTTGACCGGCAGGCGCTGGCCTACGCCATTGCCCACTCCTGCCGCCTGAAGGCGCAGGTGGTCTCGCAGGACGAGCGTGAATCCGGCCTGCGCGCGATCCTGAACCTGGGCCACACCTTCGGCCACGCGATCGAGTCCGGCCTGGGCTATGGGCAGTGGCTGCACGGCGAAGCGGTCGGCTGCGGCCTGGTGCAGGCCGCGGAACTGTCGGCCGAAGTCGAAGGCCTGCCGCGCGCCGAGGTCGAGCGCGTGCGCCGGCTGGTCCAGGCCATCGGCTGCCCGGCCGTCGCCCCGGACCTGGGCGCCGATCGGTGGCTGTCGCTGATGCGCGTGGACAAGAAAGCCGAAGCCGGCGAGATCCGCTTCGTGCTCATCCCAGAAATCGGCCGGGCGGTGACCCGGCCCGCACCGGAGGCCGCGGTGCGCGCCGTGTTGGCGCGCACCGTCGAGAAGGCCGCATGAACGGCAACGGACGTGCGCCGTACGCCTGCGACCCCGCGCGCACGCGCGGGCGCCGCCATGCCGAGCCCGCGCCGTCCAACCGAACCGAATTCCAGCGCGACCGCGACCGCATCATTCACTCCAACGCGTTTCGCCGCCTGGAATACAAGACGCAGGTTTTCGTCAACCACGAAGGTGACCTGTTCCGCACGCGCTTGACCCATAGCCTGGAGGTCGCGCAGATCGCCCGCACCGTCGCCCATAGCCTGGGGCTGGACCAGGACCTGATCGAGGCGATATCGCTGGCGCACGACCTGGGCCACACGCCGTTCGGCCACGCCGGGCAGGACGAGCTGAACGCCTGCCTGCGCGAATTCGCCCCGCAGGCGGGCGGCTTCGAGCACAACCTGCAGAGCCTGCGCGTGGTCGACGAACTGGAAGAGCGCTACGCGGCCTTCAATGGACTGAACCTGTGCTTCGAGACGCGCGAGGGCATACTCAAGCATTGCTCCGCGGCCCACGCCCGCCAACTGGGTGACGTGGGCGAGCGGTTCCTGAACCGCACCCAGCCGTCGCTGGAGGCGCAGCTGGCCAACTTGGCCGACGAAGTCGCGTACAACAACCATGACATCGACGACGGGCTGCGTTCCGGGCTGATCACGCTCGAGCAGATGCGGCAGGTGGACATCTTCGCGCGGCACTATGCCCAGGTGCTGCACGACCACCCGGCCATCGCCCAGCGGCGGGCCGTATCGGAAACGATACGCCGCATGATCAACACGCTGATCGTGGACCTGACCGCCACCACCGCCGCGCGCATCGCCGACGCGCGCCCGCGCGACGTCGACGACGTGCGGCAATCGCCGCCGCTGGCTGCGTTTTCTGACGAGGTCCGCCGCGAGGCCGACGCGCTCAAGCGGTTTCTTTTCGAGAACCTGTACCGCCACTACAAGGTCGTGCGCATGACCATGAAGGCGCGGCGCATCGTGCGCGAACTGTTCACCGCCTTCCTGTCCGATCCGCGGCTGCTTCCGCCGGACTACCGCCGCGAAGACGCCACGGCCCAGGCGCGCGCCATCGCCGACTACATCGCGGGCATGACTGACCGGTATGCCGTGCTGGAGCACAAGCGCCTGTTCCGCATGGATCCGTCCTATTGACGGGGTGCCAGGATAGCCGGTCCGCCGGTCCAATCCGGCGGCAGGCGGCGCGGATATGGATACGTTCTGTCAACGCTCGCCGACGCGAAAACCGCTTAGGATGTTCCTGTCGCGGCCGGTGGCATGGGGCCGCGGCGATGCCGGCAGATGCCGGCGCCCAGGAGGAGCCTCATGAGCCCGTCCCGTATTCGTTTCGCAGCTTTGCTTGGCTGGGCCGCCGCATGCGCCGTCGCCGGTGCCGGCAACGAAGCGGCCACGCCCACGGGAACCGTGCACGGCGATATCGCCTCGGCCTACCGCCTGGCCGTCGTGTATGCCTGCCGGCCTGATGGCGCGGACTGCCGGCTGGGGTGGGTCGATGCGCGCAAGGACGACGACGTGGCGGCGCTCGTCGGCCGCCGCCTGGGGCAGGCGCGCCCCGGGCAAGGGCAGCCGACGGTGCAGGTCTTGGCGGTCTGCGGCGGCGGCTGGCTGGCGTCTGTGTCGTACCAGGCGCAAGCGGGCGGTGCGACCCCGGCTGTGCCGGCCGGTTCAGCTGCGGTGTGCGGCTACGACGCTGCGCAAGCGGCCCTTTCGGCGGCGTTGGATGCGTGCGACTCGCAGACCGGCGGCGCCTGCCGGCGCTCGGGCAGGTTGCGCGTGTCCTGGGGCCAGTGGGACGGCGGCGAGCTGCCTGGCCGGGATCGCGACCCAGGAGCGGTCTACGATGCGTGGCCCGGTGGCTTGTCGTGCGAAAGCCCGGTGCCGCTGCAGGTTTCCGCAAGCTGCAGCGAGCCGGTCGTGCGGGTGCTGCGCCAGGCGGGCGTGCCGTAACCAGTTATCGGGGCCGACGAGGCACGATGGCGGTCATTTCCTGAGCGACTTCGCGCAGCTGATTGGTAAAAAGCTGCACGACCAAGGGGCGGGGCCGCTCCCGTTGGAACAGAAACCGCGGTCGTATGTCCAGCAGCGGTCTAAAGCGGCGTAGCACGAGATTCGGCCAGGCCTGCGACATTAAGGTGAAGGGATCTACAAGCGCGATGGCCTGCAGGGGTTCGATCATCGCGTAGCAAGTGACGGTGCTGTTTGATACCAATCGCGTTTCATAGTCAACTCCTGCCTGGCGGAAGGCTTCGCGCAACCGCCAACCTGTTAGGGTGTCGTCGGCAAACGAAATGAGGGGCTGCCCCTGCAGTAATTTGGGCGTGAGCACGCGGTGCCGTGCCAGCGGATGGTCGCGATGCAGTAGGCACCCCACTTCACTCGCACAGAACTCTTCCACTTCCAGCGTGCCGGTGGGTGCGGAGACGTCCAGTATGCCCATATCCACCTGGCTATTGTGGACGTATTCCACAACATGGCGTGTGGGCAGGGCGCGCACGTCGAAGGTGACTTCCGGGTGAGATTGTGCAAATCGGCCAACCGCGCGGGCCACGACTGACATGGCCAGCGTGGAGACAGCCGCGATGGTGATGCGCCCGCGCAGACCTTGGCGTATCTGCGAAGCAGCATGCTGTACCGATGCGACGCTGCCGAATAGACGCTCGACTTCGGGCATGAGCGCTTCAGCTTCGGGCGTGCATACCAGACGGCCGCGCACGCGCAGAAATAGCGTTAGCCCGAGCTCGGATTCGAGCAGGTGCAAGGTCTTAGTCACGGCAGGCTGCGAGATATACAGCATGCGCCCTGCGGCCGAGACAGAACCTGCCTTAACGACTGTTCGGAACACTTCGAGATGACGCACGTTCAACATGACGGTCCCTCTGCTGGCCGGCCAATCAATAACTTTTTGGAAAAAAAAAGCTTCCAAAATTCTATTGGATTTTATGGTTTGTCCAACCTACACTGCCTTGGACTCGCCGCGAACCACGGTGGCACCTGGACACTACGAAGGGGGATCACATTGGGCATTGCATCCAAGGAACAATGGGCGGCGCGCGCCGCCGCACTGAAGCCAGAATGGCGGGCTTTCATCGACGGGCAGTACCGGCCGGCACTATCCGGCAAGACTTTTGCCACGATCAATCCGGCCACGGGCAAAGTCATCGCCGAGATCGCTGCCTGCGATGGTGAAGACGTGGACCTGGCCGTGGCATCGGCGCGAAAGGCCTTCGAATCCGGAGTGTGGTCAAGGCGCGCGCCTGCCGAACGCAAACAGGTGTTGTTGCGATTTGCCGAGTCGTTGATGGCCAATCGCGAGGAACTGGCACTACTTGAGTCGCTGGACGTCGGCAAACCTATTGCCAACGCCTATAACGGCGACATCGTAAGCGCAGCGACTTGTATCCAGTGGTTCGCAGAAGCCATTGATAAGCTTTATGGCGAGGTGGCTCCGGCACCTGCCGGCATGACCACCATGGTGGTGCGCGAGCCGGTCGGTGTGGTGGCGGCAGTCGTTCCCTGGAACTACCCACTGTCGATGGCGGCATGGAAGCTTGGCCCGGCGTTGGCTGCAGGCAATTCTGTGATTCTCAAGCCCGCCGAACAGTCGCCGCTGACGGCCATTCGCATCGCTCAGTTGGCCGTGGATGCCGGCCTACCCCCCGGCGTCCTCAACGTCCTGCCGGGATACGGCGAAACGGCTGGGCAGGCGCTAGGTCTGCATATGGACGTCGATGCGGTGGGGTTTACAGGCTCTACTGAGGTCGGCAAGCTGTTCATGCAGTACTCGGGCCGCTCCAATATCAAGCGGATAAGTCTGGAATGCGGCGGCAAGAGCCCTCACATCGTGTTGGCCGATTGTCCCGACCTGGATGGGGCTGCCCGCGCCGTGGCCATGGGTATCTTTGCGAATACCGGGCAGGTATGCAACGCCGGATCCCGCCTGATCGTCGAGGAGCCGATCCGCGATGCGCTGCTCGAGAAAGTATTGGCCGTGGCAACCGAGCTGCGTCCAGGCGATCCGCTCGATCCGGCGACTCGCTTGGGGCCGGTCGTCAGCAAAGAGCAGTATGAACGTGTGTTGTCCTATATCGAGACGGGGCACACGGAGGGTGCGCGTCTTGTAGTCGGGGGCAAACCTGCGCTGCTCGACAGTGGCGGTTATTTCATCGAGCCTACGGTGTTCGACGGTGTATCAAACCGCATGCGCATCGCGCAGGAGGAAATATTCGGTCCGGTGCTGTCGGCAATAACCGTCAAGAACGTGGAGGAGGCGCTGACGGTTGCGAACGACACCATTTACGGGTTGGCCGCAGGTGTGTGGACTCGCGATATCACACAAGCACACCGAGCGGCTCAGCGCTTGAAGGCGGGCGTAGTGTGGGTCAACTGTTTCGATCGGGGCAGCATGTCTGCCCCATTCGGCGGTTTCAAGCAATCAGGCTTTGGCCGCGACAAATCCATGCATGCGTTCGATAAGTACATGGACTGGAAAGCAATCTGGATTGCAACCTGACCCGCTTAGGGTCCTAGAGTAATCAAGGGGGGTATATGAAAAAAATCGAATCGCAACGGCAGTGTGATTCTCATTCCGGGACACGGGGAGACAAGCAAGAGTTGCTCCTATCGCGACGCGCCATTCTGAAAGTTACGGGTGTCGCCGTCGGCGCTGGCTTAATGAGCTGGGGGCCGTTCGTGCACGCAAAGCCCAGTAGCCTTACTGTCACATGTTGGGGCGGCGCATACGAAGATGCGGTTCGCAAGGCATTTGCCGAGCCTTTTGCGAAGGAAAAGGGCGTCGATGTGGTGCTGGTCAACAGCGCCGACTTGACCCGGATGAAAGTCCAGGTGCAGAAGAAAAATGTCACCTGGGACGTGTTCGACAGCATCGGGCCGCAGATCATGGCCGGCTCGCGTGAGCAGCTGTGGGAGCCGATTGATCCATCGCTAGTGGATCCCGCTGGGTTGGTTTACAAGCCCGGCAAAGACTACGTTCCGACGTATTTTTATGCCGGGGGGATTGCTTTTGATCCGAAGCGTTTCCCGGCAGGCAAGCACCCGACGAACTTCAAGGAACTTTGGGACGTCAAGGCCTTTCCGGGACGCCGAGGGTTGCGCTCGCGGGTAAGCGAAAACCTGGAGATGGCGTTGCTCGCCGACGGTGTGCCGCCCGAGCAGCTATATCCATTGGACGTAGAGCGAGCTTTTAAGGCCCTGGACCGGATCAAGGATCACGTGCGCAAGTGGATTGAAACAACGCCTGAGACGGTAACCCTGCTCGCCAATAACGAATTGGATTTCACGTACAGCTACTTGAGTCGCGTGCTGCCAGCGCAGCGTGCTGGCCAGTCTGTGCAGATTTCGTTGGCACAGACGCTGAATAGTTTCGAGTATCTGGCCGTGCCACGACACGGTCGTAACACAGCCTTGGCAATGGAATACGTTGCCTTTTGCATGCGCCCGGATCGCCAAGCGGCGTTCTGCGAGATGGTGGAGTTTACCCCCAACACCAAAGCTGCCATGGATTTGATAAGTGCGAGCGCTCGCGAGCGCATGCCAGACATGAAAGACCCGAACAGCATCATTATCGACGACGCGTGGTGGGGAGAACATTACGAGTCTCTGCAACGCCGCTTCACCGAATGGATGCTGATGTAAGGGTCGTTGCGAAATGATCCATACGCTGAGCCCGCGGGTGGTGGCTGTGCTGTTGCTGCCGTTCGCTGCGCTGCTGGTCGTGTTTTTCCTCCTGCCGCTGGGGTTGGTCGCTTGGAACAGCCTGTACGACCAGGGTTGGACGTTGAAGGGCTATGAGCAAGTTGCCACTAGCGGACTGATCCACCGCGTGCTGCTCAACACCATTGAAATCAGTGCATTGGCTACCTTCACGAGCCTGGTATTGGGTTACGCGATCGCCCTGCACCTGGCGGCGAAGCCCCCGGCTCGCCGTGCACCCTACCTGGCGATGGTGATGCTGCCATTCTGGACCAGCATTTTGGTCAAAAGCTTCGCTTTTACCGTGGTGTTGGGAGATGCAGGCATTGTTAATCAGCTTTTGGGCTGGGTGACGGGCGGCAGTTGGCACCTGGAAATGATGTTCAACCGGTTCGGAGTGGTCGTGGGCATGACGAATTACTTGCTGCCCTTCATGGTGTTGCCGATTATGGCTAGCCTGCTGAACCAAAACCGCAATTTGTATCTGGCGGCCGAGATCATGGGCGCTGGGCCGATGCGCATATTCCTTCGTATCACGTTGCCGTTGAGCTTGCCTGGAGTATATGCAGGGGTGCTTATGTGCATGACGCTTTCTATGGGCATGTACATTACCCCGGCCCTCTTAGGGGGGCGGCGCGACATGATGTTGGCCAATTTGGTTGACTTCTACACTCGCCAGACGCTGGACTGGAATGTTGCTTCGGCTATCGCCATCGTCTTGCTTGCCATGTCTGGTGTGTTGCTTTGGATACTGGCACGTGTTCAAAGCGACCGAGCCGGGACGATGGCATGATGAGTTACAGCATGTCGCGCAACGCTTCCGCTCAACGTCTCTGGAGCGGAATCGCCACGGCGATTGCGTGGATCGGCTATCTGTTTCTGGTGCTGCCCAGCTTGGTGATTATTCCCATCTCTTTCGGCGGCGACGACGAGTTGCGCTTTCCTCCTCGCAGGCTTTCCTTATCGTTGTTCGATCAGTTCTTCTCTGAGCCGTCTTGGTGGCAGGCCGCAATCAAGAGTCTTGTAGTGGCCAGTGCCACGACGGTTCTGGCACTGGCTGTCGGGTTGCCAGGCGCCTATGCGCTGGCACGCAGCAGATTCCGTGGGCGTAGGCTGGTCGAACTGTTGTCGATCGCGCCCATGCTGGTTCCCATCATTGTGTTGGGCCTTGGCATGTACATGCACCTGGCCGCCATGTCCCTGGTCGATAGCCTGGGTGGTGTGGTACTGGCGCACGCGGTAGTCGTCTTGCCTTTCATGATGGTGTCCATCGGGTCGGGTTTGCGACACGTGGACCCGGCACTGGAAATGGTGGCTACGCTCATGGGGGCTAGTCCCCTGCGCGTGTTCTGGGAGGTCGTATTGCCCCAGATCAAGCCGTCCGTGATGGTCGGTGTCCTGTTTGCTTTCCTCATCTCTTTCGACGAAGTGGTGGTGTCGTATTTCATAACCGGTCCGGCATCGACCACCTTGCCGGTCAAGATGTATAGCGCCATACGATGGGAAGTATCACCGGTGTTGGCCGCCGTTTCCACCTTGCTGACCCTGTTTAGCCTGGCCGTGTGTTTGGTGATCATGCGTCTCCAGCCTCCGCAGCCTCGAGCCGATTGATTCAACGAATAGTGCAGCATGAATACTCGTTACTACGATGCCGTCATCATCGGGGCAGGCCATAACGGCCTGGTCTGCGGCGCCTATCTGGCGAAAGCCGGCCGCAAAGTCTGCGTGCTCGAGCGCCGGGACATTATCGGCGGCGCAGCGGTCAGCGAAGAAGTTTGGCCGGGCTATCGGGTGTCGACAGCCTCCTACACTATGGCGTTGCTACAGCCACGCATCATGCTCGACCTCGATCTGGCTCGGCACGGGTTGAGCGTCATTGCGCCGCCTCCTATGGTGCACCTGTTCGGTGCAGACAAATTCTTGGTGCTCAGCGACGACGAGTCGGTAGCGCGCCAGCTGGCTCGCTATAGCGAGCAGGATGCGGCTGCCTATCCGGCGTACAGGGCTCACATGGCGCGTCTTGGTGCGTTGGTAAACGGGCTTTTGTGGGAAATCCCACCCGATCCGGCAGACACATCGCTATCAGGCCGATTGGCACTGCTGCGTTTCGTGTGGCGTCATCGTCATTTAGCTAAGCATTTTCACGACATTTATGACGTCCTCACACTGAGCGCCCTTGACTATCTGCGCCGTTGGTTCCGTAGCGACGAAGCACTGTGCGCGCTGGGTTTCTATGCCGGCTGCGGAGGGGCGACAACCGCGTTGTCTATTCCTGGGTCAGCCTACGTATTACTGCGCGGCTACATCCGTGATCACACAACACCGGCCGGCCCGGCTGGTTTCGTACGCGGCGGCATGGGTAGCATCTCTGAAGCGATTGCCCGTGCCGGCCAAGAACACGGCATGGAGATTCGCACGGCTGCACCGGTGGCGCGGGTGTTGGTCCAAAACGGCAGGGCTTGCGGCGTCGAACTGGCTGGCGGCGAGCGAATCATGGCTCGAACAGTCATCTCCAATGCACCGGCCAAGGTACTGTTTGGCAAGCTTGTCCCCGAGCATGCCATAGATAGCGATTTCCGCACTCGTATCGAACGCATTCGCGACGACTCACATGCCTTCAAGGTGCACCTTGGTTTAAGTCGTTTGCCGCGTTTTCGCGTCTTCGCAGACCATTCCGGAGGATCGCAAGGGGTCGATTATCCCGTACAAGCTAGGCTGGCGCCGAGCGTCGACGCCATTGAGCAGGCGTACGACCATGCCAAGTATGGGTGCATCGCGCCGCGGCCGGCGCTGGTGGTGCTTACGCCTAGCGTCGTCGACACGACCGTTGCGCCGCCCGGGCGCCATCTCATGACGATCTTTGGCCAGCATGCGCCGTACCGACTGCGTGGTCGCCAATGGGACGATGCTGCGCGCGAAGAGCTGCGCGAAGCCGTGTTGAATACGTTGGCCGATCATGCGCCAGATATCCATGATTGCATAGAACATGTCCAAGTGCTCAGTCCGGCTGACATCGCTGACCGCTTCTGCTTGCCCGGCGGGCATGTGCATCACGGTGAGTTGAGCGTTGATCAGATCTTCTTCCGGCGTCCGGTTCCGGGTGCGGCCGATTATGCGACGCCCATTGCTGGTTTGTATCAATGCGGCGCATCGACGCATCCGGGAGGCGGAGTGACAGGCGTACCTGGTTACAACGCAGCGCAGCGGATACTGCGGGGGGCATAACAAGATGTTCATGGTGGAATTGCAGCAAGTTTCGCGCAACTACGGACAGATTCAGGCGCTAAAGCCGGTGGACTTGCAGGTGCGCGAGGGAGAGTTCGTTACGTTGTTAGGCCCTAGCGGGTCGGGAAAAACGACGTTGCTTAACGTCATTGCCGGAACGATTGCACCATCAAGTGGCCGCATTCTGATCCGCGGTGAAGACGTTACGGACAGCCCACCCAGTAAACGGCAACTGGGCATGGTGTTTCAGAATTATGCTCTGATGCCGCACATGACGGTGTTTGAAAACATCGCGTTTCCACTGCGCGTGCGGCGCTTGTCCAAGGAAGAGATCGCCCGCAAGGTACGCGAAGTCCTGGATCTGGTTCGGCTGCCAGATATCGGCTCGCGTTATCCCCGTGAGCTGTCTGGCGGACAGCAGCAACGTGTCTCCCTGGCGCGTTGCATCGTTTACAACCCTGCGCTGATTCTGTTGGACGAACCTTTGGGCGCATTGGATAAGAAGTTGCGCGAACAGATGCAGTTGGAGATTCGGCGTCTGCACGCGCAGCTAGGCGTCACCATGATCAACGTGACGCACGATCAGGACGAGGCGTTAACCATGTCAGACCGCATCGTCCTGATGAACGAAGGGCGCATTGAGCAGCAGGCCACGCCGGCCGATCTGTACCACCATCCTACTACGGTATTCGCTGCAGACTTCTTAGGCTCAGCCAATCTGTTGCCATGCAAGGTCAAGGCGACACAAGACGGCCGTGTCGAGCTGGACACCGCATTGGGTCATATATATGCCCCTGCGCCTGCTGCGGTGCTGCCGGCGGGTACGCGCGTGACTCTGCTGCTGCGTCCCGAGGCGATCACCGTCATTTCCACCGAGCAGTCTCCACCTTTGGGGCACCAGTACGTACAAGGCGTTTTGCAGGACGTTCTGGTGCTTGGGTCGGTGGTGCGCTTTCATGTGCGCACGGCACAAGGCGTTGATTTTATGGCGCAAGCGCAGAATCGCCGCGACGGTATCGCGGCAGAGCGCGGCGCTCCTGTATGGCTGTGCTGGCATGTCCAGGACGGCCGAATCCTGACGAACTAAGTTTCTCGTTTTATCGCGGCCCGTAGCGGGCCACCTGGAGGTTTGGATTGAGCACGCAGCAGTGGAGCGCGCAGGCAGAGGCCGTGCGCAGGCAGCGCGAGCAGAGCTTGCCTTTGCCCGAATCGCTTGGCGAATTCGTACGTGAGCGTGCGGCGCTAATGGGAGAGCGAGTTGCCGCTGTATGGTTCGAACAGGATCGGCGCTTGACCTATGGTGATCTGCACCGGCTGGCTAATCGCCTTGCGCACAGTTTGTGGGCGTTAGGGGTGCGCAAGGGCACCCATGTCGCCGTGATGCTGGGCAATTCACCGGCTTTTGTGCTGAGCTGGATTGCGATCGGACGCCTAGGCGCGGTCATGGTGCCGGTCAACACCGCCTACAAGGAGGAAGAAATCCGCTTCGTGCTGGCGGATTCGGACGCCCAATACCTAATCGTCGATGCTGCATTTCTGTCACGTGTGCATGCGATGGGCGAATTGCCTCCTTTGCTGGACGACAGTCGCATCATCGTCCATGGCGGATCCGCAGAGCACACGGTGCGCTGGGAGGAGCTGCTGGAGCAGGGAAGCGAGGACTTTGTTCCGGTAACACCGGTGGCGCGCACCGATCTGCTCAACCTGCAGTATACGTCGGGCACGACGGGTTTTCCGAAAGGATGCATGCTGAGTCATGACTATTGGATGATCCATGCCTGCAATTCGGCGCGGCACCGTCGTCCGGAATCGGGGGGCATAGAAAACGTGCTCATCTGGGCGCCATTTTTTTACATGGATCCAATGTGGCAGTTTTTGATGACGCTGCAGCTCGGCGGCACCGCCTACATTGCCGACCGAATGAGTCTGAGCCGGTTTATGGATTGGCTGATCGACTATCGGATTCATTACTGCATATTTCCTGAGCCAGCGCTGTCGCAGCATCCGCCTTCTGGGCGCGACGCACAGGTACAACTCAAGTACATCAGCATTTACGGATGGACGGAGAACGCGCGGAGGGAAGTGCAGCGTCGTTTCGGCGTCGTTGCTCGCGAAGGTTACGGCATGACGGAGATCGGCACAGGGCTGCTGGTGCCGACAGGGGCCACGGAAAAGGCGTTGTTGCGCACGTGTGGCCTGCCGATGGTGTTTCGCGAGGTGCAGATCTGTGATGAGCAGGGCCAGCCGGTGCCGGATGGTGAGGAAGGTGAGTTGTGCGTGACTGGCCGAGGGATTTTCTGGGGTTACTACAAGCGCCCTCAGGCCAATGCGGAAAGCTTCCGGGGACGCTGGTTTCGCACTGGCGACATTTTTCGCCGTGACGCCGACGGCTTCTATTACTTGGTTGGCCGCATCAAGGAAATGATCAAGCGTTCCGGGGAGAACGTTGCAGCCAATGAGGTCGAGGCAGTCCTGCGTGCCATGGACGGCATTGAAGAGGCGGCGGTGGTGCCGGTGCCAGATCCTTTGCGCCGCGAGGAGGTCAAGGCTTATTTAAAGCTGCGGGAAGGTCTTGGGCCGGAGGATGTGCCGCCGCAAGCAGTATTCGAGCATTGCGCTCGGCATCTGGCGGCGTTCAAGGTGCCACGCTACTTGCAGTACATGACGGAAGATTTTCCTCGGACGCCGTCGCGCAAGATCGCCAAGAAGACGCTAATTGCACAAACGACCGACCCCTTCGCCGGCACCTATGACCGGCAGGAAGGGAAATGGCGATAAATGACGCCGCGCCACCGCTTCGAGATCGAGGTTATGCGATGTTTATCGATTTCTCCAGCCGTCCGCCGGTACCGGAATTGACGCTGCGCGCGCCGCATCTGGCCAACTATCGACGGGTCTACCAAGCAAGCGAAGCGCAGGTACACGCCACGCAAGGCGAAGACGCGTTGGCAGGCTATCTGGCGACTTATGACCGGCTGGGGGCCCGCGCAGTCGTGATCAAGGCGCGAGACCTTGAGAGTACTTTTGGGGTGAAGATTGCCAACGAGGACGTGGCACAGTTTTGTCGCCGCCACGGCGATCGCTATATCGGTTTTGCTGGGGTTGATCCGCATAAGGGCGAGCAAGCGGTGCGCGACCTGGAGTATGCGGTGCGTGAACTGGGGTTGCGCGGCTTGAACGTTCAGTGTTTCGAACACAAGCTGCCCATCGACGATCCCCTGCTGCGCCCGTTGTATGCCAAATGCGTGGAGCTAGACATCCCCGTGAATATCCATTGCGGCACCAATTTTTCGGTGCACAGCTTGATGGAATACGGCCATCCGCGTGGCCTGGACCGTGTCATGTGCGCGTTTCCTAGCCTGCGGGTCTGTGCTTCACCCCCCGGGTGGCCATGGGTGCAGGACCTGATCGGCGTGGCTTGGCGTCACCCCAATGTGTGGATAGGCGTGTTGGCAGTACGGCCGCATCTGTTGACGAAGCCTCATTCGGGGTACGAGCCGCTACTCCAGTACGGCAAAAGTGTGCTCAAGCACCGAATGGTATGGGGCTCGGCCTACCCTATGATGCCGGTCGAGCGCACGTTGGACGAACTACGCGCCTTGCCGATGCCTGACGAGGTGCGCCAAGCATGGCTGCTGGATAACGCCGAAGCGCTGCTGCGGCTATAGAGCGCATCAAGCAACCATTTTGGGCAGCGCCGTATAGGATTCAATACCCCGCACCAGCTCGCGCCAACGGCTCGGTCCCCGGCAAAAAGCGCGCGGCCAGGTTGCGCGCCGCGTGCGCGTAGACCAGTACGTCCACGCCCACCGCCACGAAGGTGCAGCCCAGGTCCAGGTAACGCTGCGCTTGTGCGGGGTCGGATGTCAGCGTGCCGGCAGCCTTGCCGCTGGCGATGATGGTGCGCATGGCCGATTCGATGGCCTGCTGCACTTCGGGGGCGTCGGGCCGGCCCCGGTAGCCCATGGAGGCGGACAGGTCGGCCGGGCCGATGAACACGCCGTCCACCCCTGGGACATCGCAGATGGCCTGCAGGTTTTCCAGGGCCGTGACGGTTTCGGCCTGCGCCAGCACGCAGATCTCATCGTCGGCCACGTCCAGGTAGTCGCTGCGTGCAGTCCAGCGCGAAGCGCGCGCGACCGCGCTGCCCACACCGCGCACGCCTTGTGGGGGATAGCGGGTGGCGGCGACGACTTCGCGTGCCTGCTCGGCGGTGTCCACCATGGGCACCAACAGCGTTTGTGCGCCGATATCCAGCACCTGTTTGATGCGCGGCACTTCGCCCGCGACCACGCGCACGACGGGATGCGAGCGGTAGGGGGCGACCGCCTGCAGCGCTCCCAAGGTGCTGCGCAGGTCGTTGGGTCCGTGCTCGCCGTCGACCAGCAGCCAGTCGAAGCCGGCGGTGGCCGACACCTCGGCCAGGTAGGGGTCGGCCATGGACATCCATAGGCCGATCTGGGGGCGGCCGGCGGCCAGGGCCGCCTTGAACGGATTGTGCGCGGGCATGCAAGAAACTCCGGCAGTTACGAGGGCCAAAGCGCGCGTCAGCGCTGCGTACGGTAGGGCTCGTCCTGGGGCACGAAAGTGCCTTCGGTGCGCGCCTCGCGCATCCATTCCTGCATCGCCGGCAAGGACAGTACCGCATCCATGTATTCGCGCACCGGGCCGGCAGCCGGCACATCGTAGGTGACGAAGCGGCTGACCACGGGCGCGTAAAAGGCGTCGGCGATCGAAAAACGCCCGAACAGGAACGGTCCGCCCCGGCCGAACTCGGCGCGCGCGTCCTGCCAGATCGCCTGGATGCGGCTGATGTCCTGCCGCGCGGCTTCGGACAGCTCGATGCCGGGCAGGTGCGCTTCGATGTTCATGGGCAATGCGTTGCGCATGGCCGTAAAGCCGCTATGCATCTGCGCGGCCAGCGAGCGCGCCCGCGCCCGCGCCCGCGGGTCTTCGGGCCACAGGTGCTTGTCGGGGTGGCGTTCGGCCACGTACTCGCAGATGGCCAGCGAATCCCAGACCGCAAAATCACCGTCCAGCAGCACCGGCACCAGCCCGGCAGGGCTGACGGCGCCCACCTCGCGCGCGAAGTCTTCGGTGAACAGGCCGAGCTTTTTCTCGCGAAAGGCGATGTCGGCCGCCTTCAGCGCCAGCCAAGGGCGCAGCGACCAAGACGAGTAATTCTTGTTGCCGATCAAAAGCGTGTACATGGGACCCCCTGGTACGATGCGCTGCGGCATGCCCGCCGCAATATAGCAAGCCGGTGTCAAGCGTGCACGGCGCCGCCCGCGTGGTTTGCCTGCCGCCTGGCGGTCGTCCGGCCAGGCCGCCTTCTTCGTTTCAGGCGGCGCGGCGCGTCAGCACCCGCTCCAGGTACCGGCCGGTATGGCTGCCCGGGGCGCGCGCGATGTCTTCGGGTGTGCCTTGGGCCACGATGCGCCCGCCGCCGTCGCCGCCTTCGGGGCCCAGGTCCACGATCCAGTCCGCGGTCTTGATGACGTCCAGGTTATGTTCGATCACGACCACGGTGTTGCCGGCGTCGACCAGCTGGTTCAGCACCTTGAGCAGCAGTTCGATGTCGTGGAAATGCAGCCCGGTGGTGGGCTCGTCCAGGATGTATAGCGTGCGTCCGGTGCTGCGCCGGGACAATTCCTGCGACAGCTTCACGCGCTGCGCCTCGCCGCCCGATAGTGTCGTGGCGCTTTGGCCAAGGCGGATGTAAGACAGGCCCACGTCGACCAGCGTGTGCAGCTTGCGTGCAATGACTGGCACCGAATCGAAATATTCCAGCGCCTGCTCCACGGTCAGGTCGAGCACTTCGCTGATGTTACGGCCGCGGTAGCGGATCTCGAGCGTCTCCCGGTTGTAGCGCTTGCCGTGGCAGACGTCGCAGGGCACATACATGTCAGGCAGGAAGTGCATCTCCACTTTGACCATGCCGTCGCCCTGGCACGCTTCGCAGCGTCCGCCCTTGACGTTGAAGCTGAACCGGCCCGGATCGTAGCCGCGCGCGCGGGCCTCGGGCACGCCGGCGAACAGTTCGCGTATGGGCGTGAACAGGCCGGTGTAGGTGGCCGGGTTGCTGCGCGGCGTGCGGCCGATGGGGCTTTGGTCCACGCTGATGATCTTGTCGAAGTGTTCCAGTCCGTCCAGCGACTCGTAGGGCGCCGGCTCGGACTGGGCGTTGTGCAGGGCGCGCGCCACCGCCACCGCCAGCGTATCGTTGATCAGCGTGGATTTGCCCGATCCGGACACGCCGGTGATGCACACCAGCTTGCCGGCCGGTATGCGCAGGTCCACGCCCTTGAGGTTGTTGCCCGTGCAGCCGCGCAGCTCCAGCCACGCCTGGTCCGGTGCCAGCGGCCGCCGCTCGGGCACGCGGATGGCGCGTGCGCCGCTCAGGTACTGGCCGGTCAGCGAGCGAGCATCGCGCTGCACGTCCTGCGGCGTGCCCTGGGCGACCACTTGCCCGCCGCGTTCGCCCGCCCCGGGCCCCATGTCCACGACCCAGTCCGCTTGGCGGATCATGTCTTCGTCGTGCTCGACCACGATGACACTGTTGCCCAGGTCGCGCAGGTGCTGCAGCGTGGCGATCAGCCGGTCGTTGTCGCGCTGGTGCAGGCCGATGGACGGCTCGTCCAGCACGTACATGACGCCGGTCAGCCCCGAGCCGATCTGGCTGGCCAGGCGGATGCGCTGCGCCTCGCCGCCGGAGATGGTGTCGGCGCTGCGGTCCAGCGACAAATAATTGAGCCCGACGTTATTCAGGAAGGTCAGGCGCGCCTCGATCTCGCGCACGATGCGCTGGGCGATTTCCTGCTTGGCGCCGGTCAGCCGCAGGTTGCGGAACCATTCCAGGCACTGCGACAGCGGCATGGCCTCGACCTCGTAAATGGCCAGGCCTTTTTCCTCGCCCTTGCGCTGCGCCGGCACGTCATCGCCGATGCGTACGTGGCGGGCTTCGGCGCGCAGGCGCGAGCCGCCGCATTCCGGACAGGTCTTGACCGCGCGGTACTTGCCCAGCTCTTCGCGCACGGCAGGCGAGTCCGTTTCGCGCCAGCGCCGCTCCAGGTTGGGAATGACCCCTTCGAAGGGGTGGCGCCGCACCGAGCTGCGGCCCTTCTCGTTCAAATACAAAAAGGGAATTTCTTCGTCGCCCGAGCCATACAGCACCTTGTTGCGTATTTCTTCGGGCAGGCTTTCGAAGGGCGCCTCGATGTCGAACCCGTAGTGCGCGGCCAGGCTGCTGAGCAGCGCATGGGTAAAGGCGTTGCGCCGATCCCAGCCGCGGATCGCGCCCGAGGCCAGGCTAAGCTCGGGGAAGGCCACGACCCGCTTGGGGTCGAAGAATCCGACCTGGCCGATGCCGTCGCAGGCCGGGCAGGCGCCGACCGGGTTGTTGAAGCTGAACAGCCGCGGCTCCAGCTCGGGCAAGCTATGGCTGCACACCGGGCAGGCATAGCGGCTGGAGAACACGTGCTCCTGGCCGGTCTCCATGTTCAGCGCCGTGACGCGGCCTTCGCCCAGCGCCAGCGCCGTCTCGAAGCTTTCGGCCAAGCGCTGCTTGCTTTCCGGGCGCACGCGCAGCCGGTCTATCACTACGTCCACGTCGTGCTTTTCGTTCTTGCGCAGCGGCGCCATGTCGGCGATGTCGACCATCTCGCCATCGACCCGCAGCCGCACGTAGCCCTGCGCTTGGAGGCTGGCGCATTCGTCCTCGAAGCTGCCCTTGCGGGCGCGGGCGATCGGCGCCAAGATGGCCAGGCGCGTTTGCGCCGGCCAGGCCAGCACGGCGTCGACCATCTGGCTGACGCTTTGCGCCGCCAGCGGCAGGCCGTGCTCGGGGCAATAGGGCGTGCCCACCCGCGCATACAGCAGGCGCAGGTAGTCATGCACTTCGGTAATGGTGCCGACCGTGGAGCGCGGGTTGTGTCCGGCCGCCTTTTGCTCGATGGAAATGGCCGGCGATAGCCCCTCGATCAGGTCGACGTCGGGCTTGTCCATCAGCTGCAGGAACTGGCGCGCGTAGGCCGACAGGCTTTCCACGTAGCGACGCTGTCCTTCGGCGTACAGGGTGTCGAAGGCAAGCGAGGACTTGCCCGATCCCGACAGGCCGGTGACCACCACCAGCTTGTGGCGTGGCAGGTCCACCGACACATTCTTCAGGTTGTGGGTGCGCGCACCCCGTATGCGGATGTCGTCCATCAGGCGGCTGAAAGCTTTTTCCAAGGCCAACTTGGAACTATAGCGCGCCGCAACATCGCGCGCGCCGGGCCGGTGCAGCCTGATTTGCCGGGCGGCCGCCGGGGCCGCCGGCGGCGGCTGGTACTATAGCGCGCCATGGCCGGCCGGCCGCGCGCCCGTTTCGCGCGCGGCGCCTTGCCCGCCTTTGCCCTGTCCACGGGCCGCCAAGCCTGTCTTTGTGCGACCCGCAAGTTTTCATGTCAGCCGTTTCCTCTCTCAAGATGACCCCGGATGAGCGCCGGGCCAGCGTGGCGCTGGCCGGGCTGTTCGCCTGCCGTATGCTCGGCCTGTTCCTGCTGTTGCCCGTGTTCGCCGTGGCAGCCCGGGGGCTGCCTGGCGGCGATGACCCCGCGCGCGTGGGGCTGGCGCTGGGGATATATGGCCTGACGCAGGCCTTCATGCAGATCCCTTTCGGCCTGGCCTCGGACCGCTGGGGCCGCCGTCCGGTCGTGCTCGCCGGCTTGGTGCTGTTCGTGGCCGGCAGCATCGTTTGCGCGCTGGCCGGTGACGTGTTTTGGATCACCGTGGGTCGCGCCATCCAGGGCGCCGGGGCGATTTCCGCCGCGGTGACCGCCTGGCTGGCCGACGCCACCCGCGACGAGGTCCGCACCCGCGCCATGGCCATGGTCGGCGGCTCCATCGGCCTGGCCTTTGCCGCATCCCTGGTGCTCGCGCCGGTGCTGGTGGGCTGGGGCGGGCTGCCGGGGCTTTTCTGGACCATCGCCTGCCTGGGCCTGGCCTGCATCGCGGTGGCCTGCTGGGTCGTGCCCGACGCGCCGCGCGCAGTGCCACAGGCGGCGCCCGCCCGGCCGCGCCAAGTGCTGATGCACCGCGACCTGTTGCGGCTTAACGCCGGCGTCTTCGTCCTGCACATGATCCAGGTCGCGCTCTTCGTCGTGGTGCCGGCCTTGCTGGCGCGGCTGGGTGGCCTGGCGGCGCAGGACCTGTGGAAGGTCTACCTGCCCGTGATCGTGCTGTCGTTCGTGCTGATGGTGCCGGTGATCTTCGCAGCTGAAAAACGCCGCGCGCACCGCGGCGCGCTGCGCGCGGCGGTGGCGGGCCTGGCGCTCGTTTGCGCGCTGATGCCGCTGGCCAGTCACGGTTTCTTCGCCATGGCCGCCGCGCTGACGGGCTTTTTCGTGGTGTTCAACGTGCTGGAGGCGTTGCAGCCCTCGCTGGTGTCGCGCACCGCGCCGCCAGCCTTCAAGGGGCTGGCGCTGGGCTTTTACAACACCGCGCAGGCGGCCGGCCTGTTTTTGGGCGGTACGGCCGGCGGCAGGTTGGCCTCGGCCGCCGGCCCGTCAGCCGTGTTCCTGGCCGCGGCCGGGCTGGCGCTGCTTTGGCTGGCGCTGGCGTGGGGGATGAAGCCGGTGCGCTAAGTCGCGGTGCCGCTCGGGTGCGGCGATCGATGCCGGCCGGTGTGCACGGGCGTGGCCCGGCGCGGGCCACGCCTAGGCGCAGGCATCGGGTACGGCTCCATGGCGCAGCCGCCGCCTTTGGGGCGGACAGAAGCATCCCACCCGGATTTGTCGCCCCCGCCTTATCGTCGATAATAGCTATCTAGGACACACTTACAGTGCCCCGCTCCAGCGGGCAGCCGTCGCCCGCGCGGGGTGTGCGGTTGCCGTGGCCGGGGCATTCAACGGTTTCACACGCGGGGCGGGCCGCATGACGCAGCTAGCCGCGCGCGACAAGGGAGATAGCCATGGCCTCGGTCAACAAAGTCATTCTCGTCGGCAATCTGGGCCGCGACCCGGAAGTCCGCTACAGCCCCGACGGCGCGGCGATCTGCAACGTGTCGATCGCCACTACCTCCCAATGGAAAGACAAGGCCACGGGCGAGCGCCGCGAGGAAACCGAATGGCATCGCGTGGTCTTCTATAACCGCCTGGCCGAAATCGCCGGCGAATACCTGCGCAAGGGCCGCTCGGTCTACGTCGAAGGGCGCCTGAAGACGCGCAAGTGGCAAGACAAGGACGGCATCGAGCGCTATACCACCGAGATCATCGCCGACCAGATGCAAATGCTGGGCGGCCGCGCCGATGCCGAAGGTGGCGGCTATGGGGATGCCCCGGCACCGCGCCAGCAGGCTGCCCGCCCGGCGCCCGCGCCCCGGCCGGCCGCGCCGGCCGCCAGCGGCGGGGCCAACCTGTCGGACATGGACGACGATATTCCGTTTTGACGTGCTTGGGCGGTCCGCCCAAGCCGTCGCGCTATCGGCCCGCGGCCTTTCGGCTGCGGGCCTTTTCATTTCCGGCTGCCCCGTTGCCTGGACGCGGCCGGGTGGTGTACCCGGCCGGGCGGCGGTGGCTGCAGCGTGGATGCCAGGCGCCGGCAAGTCAACGCGCCATAGGGCTGTAGCACCGTAGCAACTTTTTACAAAACAACCTGGGGTTAACCCTTGCTTTATCTATCTACTAGTAGATAAGATACGCCCATCGACACGACGGAAGCAGCAAGCCGGCGGGTCGAGAGGAAGGAAGTACCGCAGCAGGACGCAGTAGGAACCCTGAGCAAGCCTTGACCGGCATTTTTATTTAGCCATCCATCTATCTACTAGTAGATAGATCAACTCAAGACCCGTCACTGACTCTCACTAGGAGAAATCACCATGAAGACCTTTGCATCTGCCTTGATCCTGTCCGCCTCGTTCCTGGGTGCCGCGCACGCCGGCGAACTGGATTGGCCGCCCCCCCTGGATACGACCAGCACGCTGACCCGTGCCGAAGTCTTGCAACAACTGGCCGAAGCCCGTGCCGCCGGCGAAATCCCCAACGGCGAGCAAGCCTACCCGGCTACGCCCCGGGCGTCCGAAACCCGCCTGACCCGCGACCAAGTGCTGCAGGAACTGCGCGCCGCCCGCGCCGCTGGATTGATCGTCAACGGCGAACAAGCCTATCCCGCGCACGGCTAAGTTTTTTTTACCCGGTTATCTACCTATTGATAGATAGTTTTGATACTGTACCATCAGGAGCATTGACATGAAAACCCTCGTATCCGCCCTCGTTCTGTCTGCCGGTTTCTTCGGCGCCGCGCAAGCCGGTGAGTTGGATTGGCCGCCCGCGGTCGAAGCGGCGTCGACGGTCAGCCGTGCGCAAGTCGTGCAAGAACTGGCCCAGGCCCGTGCCGCCGGCCAGATCGTCAACGGCGAGCAAGCCTACCCGGTCGTCGCGCAAGCCACGCAGCAAGCCAGCCGCGAGCAAGTGCGCCGTGACCTGGCCCAGGCCCGTGCCGCCGGCCAGATCACGAACGGTGAACAGAGCTACCCGGCCGCAAGCTAATGCACGCCGTAAAGAGAGGACCGGGCCGCCATGTCGGTTCCCGCGTCCTCCAGCGGGCGGCAAGCCGGTTTCACGGGGGCGCCGGCAACAGTACACTTGCGGCATAGCAAGGAAGACATCATGAACGCAGCCATCCCCGCCAGCACGCGCGAGCAGTTGCTCGCCCAAGCGCAGAAGCTTATCCGCAGCCGCGGCTACCATGGCTTTAGCTACCGCGACCTGGCTGCGGTGGTGGGCGTCAAGACGTCCAGCATCCACTATTACTTTCCCTGCAAGGACGACCTGGTCAACTGCGCGCTGAAGGATTATTCCGACCACGCCAGGGCCAGCCTGCAGGCCATCGACCCGAAACTGCCTGCGCGCGAGCGCCTGCAGCGCTACGCCGAGCTGATGGAAAGCCACGCCTGCCAAGGCGACCAGCTGTGCATGGGCACCATGCTGGCGGCCGATATGTTGGCGCTTCCGGAGGAGGCCCGGGCCGAACTGCAAAAGTTCTTCCGCGTGCACGAAGAATGGATTGCCGGCGTGCTCGCCGATGGCAAGCGCGACGGCACGCTGCGCTTTGCCGGGACGCCCGAGGACACGGCGCGCACCGTGTTTGCCACCCTGCAGGGATGCCTGCTCGTGGCGCGCCTGTTCAAGGTCCCGCCGCGCATGGGCGAATCGCTCGCTACGCTTTATATGCCCGAGGGCGAGGCTAAACCGGCTCCAGCGTCCGATACGGCGGCTCCGGCAGCCTGACGCGGATGGCATCGCCGGCCTTGACCGCGCCGCCGGCGACGACCACCGCCATGACACCCGCCTTGCGCACCAGCCGGCCTTGCGCATCGCGCGCCAGCACTGCCGCGGTCAGCCCCGCCTGATAGTGATCCAGCTGCGCGCACGGGTTGCGCAGCCCGGTGACGCGCACCACGGCAGTTTGGCCCAATTGCAGCAGCGCGCCTTGCGGCAGGCCAAGCAGATCCACGCCATGCGTGGTGATGTTTTCTCCCATGACGCCCGGGGACACCCTGAAGCCCTTGGCACGCAGTTCGTCGAGCAATTCCTCGTGCAACAGGTGCAGCTGCCGCAGATTGGTCTGCGTCGGGTCGCGCGCCAAGCGCGAGCGGTGCTTGACGGTGACGCCGGCGTGCGCATCGCCTTGCACGCCCCAGCCGGCGATGAGGGTGACCGCTTCCCGCACCGCCTTGCTGAACCCGTGCGCAGGGCTGGCGGCCACCGCGATGACGCGCGCTTGCGTCACGCCGCGGCGCCCAAGGTGGCGGTAGCGCGCGTGGGTACGGGCACCGAATGGGCCAGGCCGCCGTAGCCTGCGGCGAACACGAGCTTGCCGGCGCACCAGGTGTGCGTGACCAGCACATGCCCGTCGATGTGCGCAATGGCGGCGAGATCGGCGCGCAGGCCCGGCGCAATGCGTCCGCGGTCCTGCAGGCCGCAGGCCTGTGCCGGATTGCTGGTGACCAAGGCGATGGCCTGCGGCAGATCCATATCGGCTTGCCGGGCGGCCAGGAAGGCCGCCGCCGCGAGCGTGGAAGGCTGGTAGTCCGAGCACAGGCAGCTGGCAGCGCCTGCGCGCACCGCGTCGATAGCGCGCATCGAACCGCTCTGGCTGCCTCCGCGCAGGATGTTGGGGGCGCCCAGTATGGTGGGCAGGCCGCAGGCCAACGCCGCGCGTGCCGTATCCAGGGTGATCGGAAACTCGCTCATCGCAACGCCCAACGCTCGCATCGCGGCGATGCGCTGCACCGAGTCGTCGTCGTGGCTAGCGGTGGGGATATCCAGCGCGCGGGCGCGGGTGAGCAGTGTCTCGACCCGGGCCAAGGCCCCATCCTGGCCAGACACCTTGGCCTGCATGGCTTGCTGTGCCTGGTCACGGCTCATCCCGTGGTTACGCATCATGTAGTCCAGGTAAGACTGCATGGTCTTGAACTGCCCCTGGCCCGGAGAGTGGTCCATGACCGAAAGCAGGTCCACGACGCCTTCGTCCATCAACGCGCATAGTACGTCAACGGCCAGCGGGTCGGTGACTTCATAGCGGCAGTGGATACGGTTGTCGACCAGGCTGTGGGCGCCGAAGCGCTTGACGGCGCGCGCCAGCTCGGCGGCGGTTTCGTTGTTGCGCACCCCCCACTCGTTATTGGCGAAGGACAGCGCGTGGTAGGGCGTGGTGATGCCGGCGGCTGCGTTGCGGCGGTCGACCTGGGCGACGGCGAAGTCCAGGGGAAACAGCACGCGGGCGCGGGGTTCGGCTTCCTTTTCGATGGCGTCGCAGTGCAGGTCAATCAAGCCCGGGATGAGTGTCCGCCCGGACAGGTCGACGGTTGCGGCGCCGTGGCTGCCGGCTGGTTCGATGGCGGCGATCAAGCCGTCCTCGATGAGCAAGGCGGCATCGTCCAGGACGGCATCGGCGAGCACAATGCGGGCGTGTGTCAGGTAGGTGGCAGGCATATGTCTCAATTGGGCAGGACAGTGGCCATGGGAGTCGCGGCCGTGGCGGATTGCAGGGTGAGGATGCGTGTGGCGACTGCGTCACGCACGTCTTCGTCGTGAAAGATGCCGATCAGGCAACGCCCGGCGGCCACGGCTTCGCGCATCAGCTCGACGACCACTGCGCGGTTCTCGGCATCCAGCGACGCGGTAGGCTCATCCAGCAACAGAATGGGGTGGCCGACGATGAAGCCGCGGGCAATGTTGACGCGCTGCTGCTCGCCGCCGGAGAAGGTCGCCGGCGGCAGGTTGAACAGCCGGGAGGGCAGGTTAAGCCGTGACAGCAGCGATGCGGCGCGCTCTCGTGCCTGGTGCGCCGGTACGCCGCGCGCGCGTAGCGGCTCGGCCACCACGTCCAAGGCCCCGACCCGGGGCACCGCGCGCAGGAACTGGCTGACATAGCCAATCACGTCACGGCGCAGGCCCAGTATGCACTGCTCCGTCGCCCCACGCAGTTCCGTCCAGGTTTCGCCGTTGCGCACGCGTATGCTCCCCGCGCTGGCCAGGTAGTTGCCGTACAGGCAGCGCATCAGCGTGCTCTTGCCGGTACCGGACGGTCCGGACAGCACCATGCATTCGCCCGGCCAGGCGTCGAAATCCACCGCCTGCAGCACGGGCAGGCGGATGCCGCCTTGGTTGTGAAGCATGAAGGTTTTTTCCAGGCCGCGTACCTGGATCAAAGGTTGGGTGGCAGGCATATCGGGCGCTTAATGTTGCAGGATGGAAGAGACCAGCAGCTGGGTGTAGGCGTGCTGCGGATCGTCCAGGATCTGGTCGGTCAGGCCGGCCTCGACGACCTGTCCTGCGCGCATGACCAGCGTGCGGTGTGCCAGCAGCCGCGCCACCGCCAGGTCATGGGTGACCACGATGGCCGCCAGACCCAGGTCGGAGACCAGGCCGCGCAACAGGTCGAGTAGCCGCGCCTGCACCGATACATCCAGCGACGCCGTCGGTTCGTCCATGAATACCAGCCTGGGATGCGTCACCAAGTTGCGCGCGATCTGCAGGCGCTGCTGCATCCCGCCGGAAAACGACGACGGTGCATCGTCCAGGCGTATCGGGTCGATTTCCATGCGCTGCAGCCAATGTGAAGCGCTCGAGCGCAGCTGCCCGTAATGGCGTCCACCCACGGCCATCAGGCGTTCGGCGACATTGGCGCCGGCGCTGACGTGCATGCGCAGTCCATCGCGGGCGTGCTGGTACACATAGCCCCAATCGGTGCGAGCGAGCAGCCGGCGCTGGGCATCGTCCAAGATGGCCAGATCCACGAACCCATGTTCGCGGGTGTCATACCAGACGCTTCCCGACTCGGGCGGCGTCTGCCAGGAAAGCGCCTGCAGCAGCGTGCTTTTGCCAGATCCCGATTCACCGACGATGCAAAGCACCTCGCCGGGGTACAGGTCGAACGACACGTCACGGCAGCCGTGCACGCCGTCCCAGGTGCGGGTCAGCGTGCGGGCCGACAGCAAGGGGCGTGCAGCGGTCATGGCTTGCCTCCCTGGGCGGCCAGCTGCCGCTCGGTGCAGTACTCGGTGTCAGAGCAAACATGCTGCCGCGTGCCGCGATCGTCCAAGATGATTTCGTCGAGGTAGCTGTCGCGCGCTCCGCATAGCGCGCAGGCGGCATCCCATTGCTCGACGGCAAACGGATGGTCGTCGAAGTCCAGGCTCTCGACGCGGGTGTAGGGAGGGACCGCGTAGACGCGCTTTTCACGGCCGGCGCCGAACAGCATCAGCGCCGGGCTCATGTCCAGCTTGGGGTTGTCGAATTTCGGGATGGGCGACGGTCGCATCATGTAGCGTCCATTGACGATCACGGGATAGTCGTAGGTGGTGGCGATGCGGCCGTGCTGCGCGATGTCCTCGTACAGCTTGACGTGCATGCCGCCGTATTCGGCCAAGGCGTGCATGGTGCGCGTTTCGGCCTCGCTCGGCTCGAGCCAGCGCAGCGGCTCGGGGATCGGGACCTGAAACACCATGATCTGCCCTTCACGCAGGGGGGATTCGGGAATGCGATGACGCGATTGGATGATGGTCGCCTCGCGCGTGCGGGTCGTGGTGGCAACGCCCGCCACCCGTGCAAAGAAGCGCCGGATATTGACGGCGTTGGTGGTGTCGTCCGAGCCCTGGTCGATGACCTTGAGCACATCGTCCGGGCCCAGGATCGAGGCCGTCACCTGGATGCCGCCCGTGCCCCAGCCGTAGGGCAGCGGCATTTCGCGGCCGCCGAAGGGCACTTGGTAGCCCGGGATGGCCACCGCTTTGAGCAGTGCCCGGCGCAGCATGCGCTTGGTCGATTCGTCCAGGTAACCGAAGTTGTAATTGGGGTCGCGCACGACCGGGGCCGGCGGGGAATTGGCGGTGGTTGGGCGGTGTGCGGTTGGGGAAGTCATGACGCCAGTACCTCTTTCGTGGGGGATGCGGCGGAATCGTCCGCGCTGGCGACGGCATGCCCATCGCCGCTTGCATTCGCGGGCGGCACCACGCCCGCCTTGAGCGGGCAGGTGCCCGCGCGCAGGCGTCGAAGCAGATCCAGATTGCTTTGGAAGTCGACGTAGTGCGGCAGCTTCAAATGCTGCACGAAGCCGGAGGCCTCGACGTTGTCGCTGTGGTAGAGCACGAATTCCTGGTCGTTGGCCGGTGCGTCGGCCGGTTCGCCCAGCTCGCCGGCGCGCATGGCCCGGTCAACCAGCGCCATGGACATGGCCTTGCGTTCGCCGTAGCCGAACACCAATCCGTAGCCGCGGGTAAAGCATGGCGCCTGACCGGGACGGCCGGCGAACTGGTTGACCATCTGGCACTCGGTGACTTCCAGGCAGCCGACCGTGACCGCGAAGCCGAGTTCTTCGATGTGCATCTCCACCTCCACGGTGCCGTAGCGGATTTCCGCGACGAAAGGGTGGGTATTGCCGTAGCCGCGCTGTGTGGAATAACCCATCGACAGTAGGAATCCTTCGTCGGCGCGGGCCAGGTTCTGCAGGCGGGCGCTGCGCGCGGCCGGCAGCTCGAGCGGCTCGCGTGTCAAGTCGACCGGTTCCGGGTCGCCCGCGGCCGACGCGTCGTCCTCCAGCAGCGCTTCGTCGCGCAAGAGGTCGGTGATCCTGGGCATGTGCGGGTCCAGTCCCTGCCCGGCCGACGGGGGCGATGCGGGTTCGCGGCCTTCGGCCAGCAGCGAGAAATCCAGCAGCCGCTGGGTGTAGTCGTAGGTCGGTCCCAGCACCTGGCCGCCGGGCACGTCCTTGAAGGTGGCGGAAATGCGCCGCTGCAGATGCATGGCGCTGGTGTCGATGGGCAGCGTGGCGCCGAATCTTGGCAGTGTCGTGCGATAGGCGCGCAGCAAAAATGCCGCTTCGATCAGGTCGCCGGCGGCCTGCTTGACCGCCAAGGCGGCGAGCTGCGGGTCGTACAAGGCGCCTTCGGCCATGACACGAGCCACGGCCAGCGGCATCTGGCTGGCGATCTGCGCCACCGACAACTCCGGCAGCGTCGGGTCGCCGCGGCGGTATTCGTCCAGCAGGCGGTAGGAATTGAGGATGGCTTGTTCGCCTCCCTTGACGGCCACGTACATATCAGTCCTCCACGACGGTGGTGCGGGGCAGGCCGCAGAGTTGGTCGCCGTGCATCAGCAACACGTCCACGCCCAGCGGAAAGCGATCATGGTTGGCGCGCCACTGCGCCCAGAAATCGTCGGGCAGGCCGTCGACGGCAAGCCTGGCGACCGAGGCGATGCCTGGCCCGCGCAACGCGACGGGGCGGCCGGTGCCCAGCGAACGCACTTCGACCAGCAAGGTGGCTGATCGGTCGGGATAGGCGGGATCGCCTTGCGGGCAGTCACGCAGCGCCGGCATGGCCGCGCCGGCGGGCACGGCTATGAAACGCGCTCTGGCCGCATCGGCCACGATCGGGCTGCCGCAGTGAAAGCGCACGTAGTTGCGCGCGGCTTCACTGGCCTGCGGCGGCAGCCAAATCGGTGTGTCGCCGTCGGCCAACGTCAGCAGCAGCGCCGTCATGGCCGGCGACAAGCCGGGCGGCAAGCCTTGCGGCGCCGCGGCGCGGACAATGGTGCCCGGGCGGGACAAGGCATGCAGGGCAGCCCGGAAGGTCGCCTGCGCACCGACCACCGGATCCGCATAGCCTGGTGGCAGCCCGCCGGCATGCGCGGCAGCAGCGGTTGCATTCATTGGTCCTCTCCTCGCGCCATCGTGAAGAATTCCACCCGGGTGCTGGCAGCGCGCTGTGCCTGCGCCGCCAGGCGCTCGTCGTAGGCCCTGGCCAGCGGGGCAATGACTTCGGCCTGCACGCGGTCGTGCCAGCCAGGCAGTTGCAACAGGGCATCGAGCACCGCTGCCCGCTCGGCATGGGCGGCGTCTCGTCCCTGGACGTAGGCCACGCCGATGGTTCCGGCATCGAGCGTGACGGCGCAGCGGGTGATCGTCATTTCCCCCAGGTTGAAACGTCCCCCATTGCCGCCGCTGCGGGCGCGAACCATGGCCATGCCGGTCTCGGGCTTTCGCAGCCAACGGTGGTCGGGCAATTGACCAAGCCCGGCGCAGGCCCGGCCAAGCGCATGGGGTTGGGCTAGTGCCAGGACGCGCATCCAAGCGGCGCGCGCGGCAGGTTCGGGATCGGCATTCTTGGCATTGTTCATCGTTAACCTCTAAACGTCTAGACGAGTAGATGTGTTGTTTCGGTCGACGCCCCATAGTTCAACAGCGTGCGATGAATCTTTGATGACAATCGACGCCTGCCGCGGGCGCCGCACTTCAGGCACAATCCGGCTGTTTCACTGAGGCAGGTCCCTGGCAGAAATCATCACCATGGTCGAAAGAGGCTCAGGCATTGCCGTTTGGAGGCAGATCGGTGAATCGCTGGCGAGCGATATCCGCAATCGCCGCTATGCCGCCGGCGAGCAGCTGCCGTCCGAATCCGAGCTGGCGGCGCGTTTTTGCGTCAACCGCCACACCATCCGGCGCGCCATGGGTGCGCTGGAAGAACAGGGCCTGGTGCGCATCGAGCAGGGCCGTGGCACCTTCGTGCAGGACCACGCCATCGATTACGCCATCGGCCGGCGCACGCGCTTTTCGCAGAACCTGCGCAACCAAGGCAGGTCCGGCCACCTGGAAGTACAAGGCAGCGAGGTCGTGCGCGCGGCCGAGGTCGCCAAATCCCTGGGGCTGCCGCGCAACGCGCCGTTGCTGCGCGTGCAGTTGCTGGGCAAGGCAGAAGGCCGGACCTTGAGCATGTCCGAGCACTACTTCGATCCGCAGCGCTTTCCCGACTTGCCCGAGCGCCTGGCCCGGGCGCATTCGGTGTCCAAAGCCTATGCGGGCTATGGCATACGGGATTACACGCGGAAATGGTCGCGCGTGACCGCCGTCCTGCCGTCACCGGCGGTGGCGCGCCAGCTTGGCCAGCCAAAGACGCGGCCGGTGCTGCAGGTCGAGGCACTCAACGTCGACCCGGACGGCAAGCCACTGCAGTACAGCATCACGCACTTTGCCGGCGACTGGGTGCAGCTGGTGATCACCGACGAGGGCTAAGCGCCGGCCTTGCGCGGTTTTCCTGGCAGGCGCCGTGCAACGCTTGCCGGGCACGCTGCGCAGGGATCTGCCGTCGCATCTGCACCACCCGATGACGTCATAACGGGGTACGGGCAGACATGCCGCTGTAATGAAGCCCTGCTAAGTTGCAAGCATGAATGCCGAAATCATGAATGCCGGGCATCGCGCCTGCCCGCCCCTTGCCGGCGTGACAGGACGGCGCGTCCTGGTCGACGGCGCATTGGCCGCCGCGACACTCTGTTGGCATGACGGCCGGATTGCCGGCCGCGCGGACGCGGCCCGCAATGCGCCAGGCCTTTGGCTGGACGCCGGCGACTTGTTGGTGCTGCCCGGCATCGTCGACCTGCATGGCGACGCCTTCGAGCGTGCCATCATGCCCAGGCCGGGGGTGACCTTCCCGTACGAGCAGGCGCTGCTTGACGTCGACCGCCAATTGCTGGCCAATGGCATCACCACGGCATTTCATGGCGTGACCGTGTCGTGGGAGGGCGGCCTGCGTAGCGAGGCCTATGCCCGGCAAATGTTCGACTGCCTGGCACGCATGCGCGACGCGCTGGGCGCAAACCATTATGTGCACCTGCGCTTTGAAACGCATCACGTGTCCGGCATTTCCACTGCGTTGCAATGGATAGGCGAGGGCCGGGTGCAGTTCCTGGCGCTAAACGACCATCTGCCTGCGATGATCAAGCGCCTGGACGATGCCCGGAAGTTGCAGCAGTACGCCGACCGCGCCCATTGCAGCGTCGATGCGTTTCGCGAACGGATCATGCAAGCCATGTCGGCGGCCGGCGAAGTGGCCGGCGCGATGCGACAGCTGGTCGCGGGTGTTCGGGCCGCCGGCCTACGAGTGGCCTCGCACGACGATCCCGACGCGTCCACACGCGACTACTACCATCGCCTGGGATGCGACGTGGCCGAGTTTCCACTGACCGAGGCGGCTGCGCGCACCGCACGCGAACTGGGCAATTCGCTCGTATTCGGCGCGCCCAATGTCGTGCGTGGCGGCAGCCATACCCATGCACCAGACGCCACAGCGATGATCCGCGCCGGGCTGTGCGACGTGCTGGCCTCCGACTACTACTATCCCGCGCCGCTGGCGGCGGTTTTCAAGCTGGTGCGCGATGGCGTGCTGGACCTGCCCCGGGCATGGGATCTGGTCTGCCGCAATCCGGCGCGCGCAGCCGGGCGAAACGACTGTGGCGCGCTGGACCCTGGGACGCGGGCCGACCTCATCCTGGTCGACGACAGCCGCCCTGGGCTACCGCAGGTCTGCGCTGCGGTCGTGGGTGGACGGCTGCGCTATGCCAACCGTCGCCTGGCCGTCCATGCCTCGCATCCGGATGCATTGGTGGCGGCATGAGCACGGCTGCCGACGCGCTGCTGCGCACCCCTCACATGGATAACGCATCCCGGACGGCATACCGTTACGCGCTCTACCTGGCACCTGCGCAGCCCTGGTGGGACGTAGGCAGCAGCTGGCTGGGCCGCTGCGCCGCGACCGGCCAGGCGCTCGAGCGCCATGACAGTGCAGATCCGCGCATCGACGCGTGGACGCGCGCGCCCCGCCTCTATGGCCTGCACGCGACGCTCAAGCCGCCTTTCCGGCTACGCGACCAGGTTTGCCCGCGCGACGTCGACTCGGCCGCGCGCGCGTTGGCTGGGGCCTTCTCTGCTTTCGACGTACCGTTGCGGCGGCGGCGCTTACGCGGTTTCATGGCGTGGTGCCTGGACGAAGGGGATGCCAGCGCGATCCGCGCCATGCGCAAGTTGGCCGATGCCGCAGTGACGGAGCTGGACGCGTTGCGCGCGCCCCTGACCGACGCTGAGCGCGCCCGCCGCAGTCTCGAGCAGCTGTCTGCAAACCAGCGCGCCATGCTGGACCGCTGGGGCTACCCCTATGTACTGGACGAGTTCACCTTCCACATCACGCTGACCAACGCGTTGCCGGATGCGCAGCTCGAACAAGCCGGGCGGGCGTTCGATGACCAAGCAGGCGGTGCCGGGCTGCCGGAGGTCATGCCAGTGGATGCGGTCAGCGTCTACGTGCAGCCGGAACCCGGCAGCCCGTTCGTCGTGGCCCGCCACTACGGGTTCGACGGCAGCATCACCGATGCCGTGGGCGCGGCCTGGCTGGCCGGTGTGGGTGCCAGCGCATGAACATGAGCGTGCGCTGGCCCGTGCGCCCTGGGCGTGCCGACATGGGCCTGGATGCGGGAGCGGGCCTAATCTACCTGATGGGCCCCTCGGGCAGCGGCAAAGACACCTTGCTTCGCCGCGTTGCAGCTTGCCTGCGCGAGGATGACGCCATCCTGATCGCTCACCGCTACATTACCCGAGCCAGCGGCGCGGACGAGGCGTCCATGGAACTGAGTCCCCAGGAGTTCGAGCGCCGCGCAGTCCTGGGCTGCTTCGCGCTGCATTGGCAAAGCCACGGCCTGCGCTATGGCATCGGGGTGGAGATCGACCTCTGGCTGCAACAGGGCATGGTGGTCATCGTCAACGGATCGCGCGCCTATCTGGCCGAAGCAGCGAAACGCTATCCCGGGCTGCGTGCGGTACAGGTTCATGTCTCTCCGGCGATCCTGGCGCAGCGGCTCAAGCGGCGCGGCCGCGAAACGCCCGAACAGATCGCCGCCCGACTGGCGCGCGCCGGCCGGCCCTTCGCGGTGCCGACCGGCGTCGAAGTGGTGCCGCTGGACAACGATGGCCCGATCGAGCGGGCCGTTCAGTCGCTGCTGGCGTTGGCACGTGCCAGGGCGCGCAACACTTGCAGATAGTGGTGCAGGCCAGGCGTCTTGGCGTTGGGCGTTTTGGCCAGGTCGTCATAGCGGCGAAGCCGTATCGCCGCATCGGCGTGGGGCATGCGCTCGAAGGCACGAGCCTGTTCAGCGTCGAACGGCCCGCCTTGCAGCCGAAGGCTGTCCACCGACGCTGGGGAAAGTGCGTCCAGATAGGCCGCATCGACTGCGCATAGATAACGCTTGGCGGCAACGTGCAGGCGGATGGGGGCGATGACGTCGGGGCCGAACAGGTGGGCCAGCGCGCGGGCGCCCACGTCCTGGTGCCGCCGGTCACCGTGGTGCTCGCCAGCCTGTTCCAGTAAATGGCCGATGTCGTGCAGCAGGGCCGCGGCAACGAGCGTCGGCGGCTCGCCGGCTTGCTCGGCCAGGTGCGCGCATTGCAGCGCGTGCGCCGTCTGGGTGACGGTCTCGCCGCCATACCACGCAGTGCCCTGGCCGGCAAACAGCATGGCGATATCGGGTAGCGTCAAAATTCGATGCCGGGAAGGGCCTGCGTCAAAAAACGTGCTCATATCAGTGCCTTGCGGATGTGCGCGGAGACCATATCGATTACGACGACGAACGAAACGATGATGATCATCACCGCGCAGGTCTGGGCATATTGGAAGCTGCGCATGATGTCCCACAAGACCATGCCGATGCCGCCTGCGCCGACGATGCCCACCACGGACGCGGACCGGACGTTGGATTCGAAGCGATACAGCGAATACGAAATCCACAGCGGCAGCACCTGCGGGATCACGCCGTAGACGATTTCTTCCACGGCGCTGGCGCCGGTGGCGCGCACGCCTTCGACGGGGCGGGGGTCAATGGCTTCGACCGCCTCGGAAAACAGCTTGGCCAGCACGCCCGTCGTATGCACCCAAAGGGCCAGTACGCCGGCGAAAGGCCCCAGGCCGACGGCGACGATGAACAGCATGGCGAAGACCATTTCGTTGATCGCCCGGCAGGCATCCATCAGCCGGCGCATGGGCAGATAGACCCAAGGCGGCACGATGTTCGACGAGCACATCAGCGACAGCGGGACCGCGGCGGCGACGGCCAGGAACGTGCCCCACACGGCGATCTGCACCGTCACGACCATTTCTGACAAATACATGCGCCAGTCACGGAAGTCGGGCGGAAAAAAATCGGCCGCGTACGCGGCCATGTTCGCGGCGTCGCGCCACAGGTCCAGCGGACGCATGTCAGCCCCGTGCCACGATGAGGCAAGCAAGGCAAACAAGAACCCCCACACCAGGAGCACGGGAAGCGATGCGCGCGGCGGGCGCGAGGGTATCGGCAGTATGGCATTCATTGGGCGGTCTCCCTGGCGCGCGCCGTGCGGCCTCGAGCGAGCTTGGCTGCGCGCCGTGTACCGGGATGGTTATTGGCCGACGGCGCCACGCGCCGCCGAGAGCTGTTTGTCTAGTGCCGCCAGCTGCGCATCGATCTCGGCCAGCCGGTTCGACTTGTCTTCGGCCGACAGGCTCGCATCGCGCGTCAGGCGGCCTCTTTCCTTGGCCAGTTCGATTTGCCGGATGGGTATCAGCTGCGTGTCGTCCGACGGCCGGAAGCCCTGATAGGTCAGCCGCGCCAGGTTCTCCTTTTGGCGTTCGACGTCGGGCCCCTGCTTGCCGTAGTTGATGAAGAAGTTACGCAGCTTTTCCTTCAGGTCGCCGGGCAGGTCGGCGCGCATGACCATGGGATCGGACGGAATCAGGGGCGATTGCCACAGGATGCGCACCACGTTCTTGGGGTCTTTGCCGGTATTGATGCGGTAACGCTCCAGGGCCTCGGTATTGTTGATTGCCACGTCGACCTGTTTGTTGATGACGGACATCAGGTTGGCCTCATGGTTGGCCGCCCGGACAGTCTTGAAAAAAGACTTGGGATCGATGCCGCGCGCGCCCCACAGATAATGGCCCGGCACCGCGGTGCCCGAAGTGGAATTGGGGTCGCCGGCGCCGTAGCTCAGTTCCCTGCCGCGGGCGATGACGTCGTCCAGCGTCTTGAGGTCGCTGTCCTTGTGAACGATGAGCAGCGACCAGTAGCCGGGGTTGCCGTCCTTGTCGATCACGGCAGCGAATACCTCGCCGTTGGCACGATCGACCGCTTCGATGGCAGATCGGTTGCCGAACCAACCCACGTGCACCTTGTTAAAGCGCATGGCTTCGATGATGCCGGCGTAGTCGGAGGCGAAGAAGGGCTGTACCGGCATGCCCAGCGCCTTGCTGAGATCTTCGATGACCGGTCCCCACACCGTTTTCAGGTTATTGGACGATTCGGTGGAAATCATGCCGAAGTTCAGCGACGTGGGCGCCGTCTGCGCATGCGTGGCAAAGTGCATCGCGCAGGCGGCGACCAATGCACAAAACATTCTTCGAGGCATACAGAACTCCCAAGAAAGGCAGGGCGCGGGTGCGCCGGAAATAGGTGGCCGGCAGGCGACGGTCATGCCGCGGCGGGCTGGACCTCGGTCGCCGGGTCCAGGTCCAAGGCAGAACCGTCGGCTGGCATCAGTTCGGACAGGTCTGCGCCATACAAGTCCTGCAGCATGGCCGGGGTCAGGCGGGTCGACGGCCCGTCGTAGACCACCCGACCGTTGCGCAGGGCGATGACCCGCGGGCAGTAGCGCAGCGCCACGTCCACTTGGTGCAGCGATACGACCACCGCCGTGCCGCGGGTGCGGTTGATGTGCGCCAGTGTGTCCATGACGCGGCGCGAAGATTCGGGATCCAGGGAGGCGATGGGCTCGTCGGCCAGAATGACCCGCGCATCCTGTATCAGGGTACGGGCGATGGCGGCGCGCTGCTGCTGCCCGCCCGACAGCGTCGATGCCCGTTGGAACGCATACTCGCGCATGCCGACCTGATCGAGGACGGCCAGTCCCGCCTCGATCTCGGCAGGCCGAAACAACTTGAGCAGACTGCGCCAGGCGGGTATGCGTGGCAGCATGCCGATCAGCACGTTGGTGATGACTGGCAGCCTTCCGACCAGGTTGAACTGCTGGAACACGAAGCCGATTTGGCGACGGGCGCGGCGCACGTCCGCTGACAGCCGGCCGTTGCGCTGGATCGGCCGGCCGTTGACGACGACGCTGCCGCAGCCCGCGTCGCTGGCGACGAAGCCCGCCAGGTGGCGCAGCAGGGTGGATTTGCCCGAACCGGACGCGCCCAGCAGGGCGACCATCTCGCCATCGGCGACCGACAGGTCGACCGAGTCGAGTGCCTTGCGGCCGGCACAGAAGGTCTTGGACAGACCGTGAACTTCAATGGCGTGCCTCATGGGCGGACTCCGACGTAGGTCATACGGTCGGCATTCTGTGGGGCGGTCATGACGGCGTCATGACACCGCTGGCCGGGGGAGCCGCGCATCGCGGGCGACGGCGCCGCGCTGTCACCAAACCGTAATGAAGGTGCCTGTCCGGAGCTTGGGCCGGCCAGGCGCGCTTGCCGGGGCGGCGGTCCGGGGGACCCCGGGGCCGTGAGAATTGGTGACTCTTTTTCCGGGGCTTTTGGCTATAAAGCGCAAATCGGTAGGGTCCTGCCGGCCATCCCAGGATCCTTTTGCGTGAGTCGACGACGGGCGCGACGTACGGGTACGCCTCGGCAAGGCCGGAGGACGCCCTGAAAGAAGAGAATATTCACTCGCCCGGGGCGGCTCGGATCCCTACCTCCCATCAATCCAATTCGGAGTCAGGCACTTGAAAGTCCTCATCGTGGACAGCCAGCGCGAATGGCGGGAAACGATGGGCCAGCGTCTATCCGTTGAAGGGTATGACGTGTTCATGCTGGCCGGCATGGATGCACTCGACGGCGCCATCAAGCGGCATGAGCCGGATATCCTGGTCGTCGGTGCCGGTCCGATGTCGGAAGGCATGGCTTGGATCACGCAACTGCGCACGGCCTACCCGTTGCTGGGCATCGTCGTGGTTGGCGCGTCGTCGCGCCAGGAGGACCGGTTCAATGCCTTGAGCCTGGGCGCGGACTATTACGTGGTCAAGCCGGCATCCATGGCGGAAGTGAGCGTGACGCTGATCGCGCTGTCACGCAGGCTGAGGCTGCACGCCCCGGTCAAGGCGCAAAGCCGCCCCTGGTCCTTTCATCCGCTGCGCCGCCAGGTGCACGGCCCGGGCGGCGCGGTGATCGCCTTGTCCGAGGCCGAAGCCGCTTTGCTGGGCGCCCTGGTGCAGGCCATGCCGCGCCCGGTCAGCCGCGACCGCCTGATCCAGGCGGTCGATGCTGCCGGCTCGTACGACACGCGCCGTCTCGACATGCTGGTTTACCGGCTGCGGCGTAAGCTGCGCTGCGGCGACGACGAGCTCGTCATCCGCAGCGTCTACGGCGTCGGCTACGTCTGCGCGACGGAGGTCGGCGTGGTGGCGTCGCTATAACGGCGCCACTGGGCCGTTCAGCCCAACTCGGGGATCGTATCCAGCCGGAACCCCTCTGCCGAGCCGCGCGCTGGCGGTTCGACGTCACCCGCGTGCGGCGATTCGCCGTGTCAACGCTCAGGCAGTCTTGGCCAATTGGGCATTGACGCCCGCGTAGGCCGATTTGCGCCAATCGCCCGCACGGGGGATCGGCAGGCCCAGGTTTTCGCGCAGCGTCGTTCCGGTGAATTCCTTGCGGAACACCCCGCGGCGCTGCAGCTCGGGCACCACGAAGCGCACGAAGTCTTCATAGCCGCCGGGGACATGGGTCGGCGACAGGACGAAGCCGTCGCAGCCGCCTTCGACGAACCACTGCTCCAGCTGGTCGGCCACGGTCTTGGGCGAACCGGCGAAGATCGGGAATTCCTGGATACGCGCGCGGTTGGAGTACTCGACGAAGTCGCGCACCGACGGATTCTTCTTGCCTGAAAGCATGACCACGCGGTCGCGAAAGCCCGTCCAGCCAGAGATGGCGGCCATTTCCTCGTCGGTGAAGGGGGCGTCGTAGTCGCGCGTAGAAAAGTCCGTGTTCAGGATCTCGCACAGCAGCGTCAGTGAATCGATGGGCTTGGCCAGCGAATCGATGTAGGCCTTCTTCTGCTGGGCGATCTCGTCGGTTTCGGCCACGATGGTGTAGATGGCCGTGGCGACCTTGACCTGGTCCGGGTCGCGGCCGGCCAGTTCGACCGACTTCTTGAGTTCGGCATATTGCTTCTTGCCGGCTTCTAGGTTGGGGTAGACGACGAAGACCAGGTCGGCCCAGCGCGAGGCGAAGCTGCGGCCGCGCCCGCTTTGGCCGGCCTGGATCAGCACAGGGTGGCCTTGCCTGGAGCGCGGCACCGTCAGCGGGCCGCGCGAGCGGAAGAACTTGCCCTGGTGGTCCAGGCGATGGACTTTGTCGGGATGGGCGAACAGGCCGGTTTCCTTGTCCATGACCAGTGCGTCGTCTTCCCACGAATCCCAGTGGCCCATCACCGTTTCCAGGAACTCGTCGGCGCGGTCGTAGCGTAGGTCGTGCTCCAGGTGGCCGGACGCGCCGAAGTTGGCTGCCTCGGAATCGTTCAGCGAGGTCACCACGTTCCACGCCACGCGGCCGTGCGTCATCAGGTCCAGCGTCGAGAAATGGCGCGCGACGTGGAAGGGCTCGTAATAGGTGGTGGAATACGTCGCGCCCAGGCCCAGGTGCTTGGTGGCGGCGGACATGGCCATCAGCACGGGGGTCGGGTCCATCTTGACCGCGCGCACGCCGTGCTCCACGGTGTTGCGGTGATCGCGCCCGTAGATATCGGGCATGGCCAGGCGGTCGTCGAAGAACGCCAAATGGAACTTGCCTTCTTCGAGCGTGCGGGCGATGCGCTGGTAGTACTCGGGCGTGAGGAAATCCTGCATGGCGGCGCTGTGGCGCCACGAGCCCGGGTAGGTGGAGCAATTCTGGGCCTGCATGAAGCCGATGAGGGTCATCTGGCGCTGGCCGGTTGCGGACATCGTATCAGTCTCCTGGTTGCTTGCGTTGCGGTGTTCAGATGCCGGGGATTTCGACGGTCAGCAACGGCGCGTGCTGCTGCGCGCCGAAGGTGTCGCGCTCGCCGACCGTGCCCTGCTGCCAGCCACGCTTGAGCGTCAGCTTGAAGGCACGTGCGGGGTCGAAGAACATGAGCGTGACGATGTCTTCCCGGGTGATGCCGTAGAGGCGGCAGATCAGCGACTCGTCGAGCACGCCGCTGGCCTTGACCTTTTCGTACACCTCGTCGCTGTCGAAAATGACGTCGAAGGTGATCTCGAACGGGCCGGAGTTCTTGCTGCGCACGACCTTGGCCAATTGCCGCAAGGTGCGCGCCGGGGTCGCTTGGTTATTGCCCATGGTTCAGGCCTCCACAATCTCGATGGGAAACAGCGCTTCGGCCGAGTCGACCTTCATCAGGTGATAGATCGTGAACTTGCACACCGGCCCGATGGGGTTCTCCGGCGGGTTCAGCGGGATGGCGAAATTGCCCGCGGTGGCCAGTTGGCCTTCGTAGGCCATGTGCAGCACGTCGATGCGCACGCTGCTGCAGATGGCGTTGGCCAATTCCTGCGTGGGCGCCGTAACTTCACCGAGCAAACCGATTTCGTGCGGGACGGCGTCGACCAGCGGTTCGAAATCACCCATCACGCCGTTCATGCCGTAGACATGGAAGACGATCTGGGCCTGGCCCGAGCGCAGCTCCGGATAGGTGTCGAAGGCCGCCTTCTTGACGCGGCACAGGTAATCGTCGATCTGGCCGATCAGGATGGGATCGCGGATGCCACCGATGAAGATGGTGCGCATGCCGACCACGCCGGCGCCCTCGATCTTGACGGTGTAGTCCTTGGCCGGAATGAAGCGGCTGCCGCGCACCCGGACTGCCCGCTCGCTGATCTGCTCGTAGCGGGATTCGCGCAGGTCGATCGTGCCGCCCGGGCCGGTCAGCAAGTCAGGGCGCGATTTTTCGTACAGCGTGTGGGCGGCGACCGATGCCGGCGTGCAGCGTTCGGACAGGCTCATGGGCTCGAGGTCGAAGCTGTCCTTGCGCACGGTGGTCAGGATCACCTTGCCCTTGGGCTCGGCGCAGTTGGCGCCGCACTCGACGATCTTGCCCATGTGCCAGTAGATGCCCGGCTCGATGCCGTGCATCATGCATAGCGCGGCGAAGGGCGCCGGGTCGTAGGCGCGGCCCGAGACGATGATGTCCACGTCGGGATGCTCGCGCAGCACCTTGACGAAGGGCTCCGCGCCCATCTGCGCCACGATGTGGGTGGACAGGTCGATGTCCTCCTCGCGCAAGGGCGGCGCCGACCCGCACGGCGAAACGAGGCCGTCCTGCCAGGCCTTGCGCACCGTCTGCGCGTCGATGTCTGCGTAGATCTTCGCAATCTTGAAGCGATACCCTTCGCGCTTGGCGATTTCGCGAATCAGGTCGACCATCAGGTCGACCTGATCGCGAATGCCGGCTCCCCCCGCCGAGCTGATGTAGACCGGAATCTTGCGATTGGCGCAGGCATCGAGCATCAACGACAAATCGCGCAGGTAGGCCTCGCGCGACACGATGGTCTTGGGCAGGCCGAGCAAATACGGCCCTGGATCGGTCGATCCGCCGTCGACGATGATGGCGTCGGGCTGCCTGTCCACGCCTCGCCAGAAATCCGCTTCAGGAATGCCATACCCGAGGATTCCGTTTGGCGTCAAAATTCGAACTTCGTCCTTCAATGGAGTCTCCCATGCCGGTCTTGCGACGGTGCGACGTGGCACGCCGCAACCCTATCCTTCATGCGGCAGCGATTATCCGGAAGGGCGCCGGCGGCGACTATTTCTCTTGTGAGATAGACTGATAGGCATTCCTGATAAAACCGCCGCGACAGGGCAACCATGACATCGCGCCCCCTTGCCGGCCAGCCTGCGCCCAGCGCGGCACAGGCGCCGGCCACCCTGCGCTTCGACCTGGTCGAGCTTGAAACTTTTCTCGTCGTCGTCGAACTGGGCAGCTTCAGCCTGGCAGCCAAGCGCCTGCATATTTCCCAGCCGTCGGTCACGAGCCGGGTGCAGCGGCTCGAATCGCTGCTCAAGACCAAGCTGCTGATCCGCACCACCCGTCGCGTCGAGCCGACGCCGGCTGGGATGCGGTTGCGCGAGCGCGCCGAAGCGGCGCTGCGCGACCTGCGCGCGCTGATGCTGGAGTTCCAGGCGCAAGCCGAGGTGGAAAGGCTGCGCGTCAGGGTCGCTTCGACGCCGATGATCGCCGCGGTCATGCTGCCGCCGCTGATCCGCGCCTTCGGCCAACGCTATCCGGACGTCAGCATCCAACTGCGCGACCTGCAGTACGAAGAGGTCGTCGAAAAGATCGAAGCCGGCGAAGCCGACGTCGCCGTCGTGGCCTTCGACAACGACTCCAGCAAGCTGGACTTCGAACCGCTGTCCGAAGAGGACTTGCTGCTCATGGTGCCGGCTGCGCATCCGCTGGCGGGCGCCGGGAGCGTGACGCTGTTGCAGCTGGCCGATGTGCCGCTGATGATGCTCGAGCGCTACAGCATGCTGCGCGACCGCCTGGCAGAGGCGTTCGCGCAGCGGGGCATGGCGCTGCGCCCGGCGCAGGAGGTCGTCAACCTCAACACCTTGCTCGGCCTGGTCGACGCGGGGCTGGGCGCCACGGTGTTGCCGCAGTCCATGGCCCAGCGCTACGCCAAGGACACGCGCGCGACCTTGCGCATCGTCGACGTACCGCTCAGGCGCCGCTTCGGCATCTTGCGTGCGCGCAATGCGATGCTGACGCCCGCGGCGGCCAGCTTCGTGCGGTTTCTGCGCGAAAACTTCGCCGCGGCCGCAGAGGCACCGTAGCGCGTCTGCCGGCGGCGCGGCGAACATACGTTTTATACGTTTCGCTGATTACTTCATTGCCACATCGAAATTGTGTCGGGTGCGGGCGGCACATAGACTTGTCGTCCGGGGCATGCGCCGTGGCGCATGCCGATTCGTCCGGATCAGACAAGGAACCCGACTACATGGCTTTGATCGACGCCAAGGTTTTCCGTGACGCGCTCAGCACGTTTCCGAGCGGCGTCACCATCGTTTCGACCACTGACGACGAAGGGCGTCACTGGGGCTTTACCGCCAGCTCATTCTCATCGGTATCCATGGATCCCCCGCTGGTGCTGGTTTGCCTGGCCAAGAGCGCCGATTCGCATCCTGCGTTCGTGCGCGCCAAGCGCTATGTCATCAATATCCTTGGCGAGCACCAGCAGGACATAGCCGTCCATTTTTCGCGCAAGGGCGTCGACAAGTTCGGTCCGCATCCGTTTCGCTTCGGTACCGTCGACGATCCCCACCCGCCAGTGCTGGCGGGTTCGCTCGCCTCGCTGCATTGCCTGGCCTATGATGCGTACGACGCCGGTGATCACACGGTGTTGGTAGGCGAGGTCGTCCACGTGGAAAAGGGCGAAGCCGCGCCGCTGGTCTATTTCAACCGCGGCTTTCGCCGCATCGAGCGCGAGCCGGCCGAGGCCGCGGCCTGATGCGCATCGCTTCCATTGCGTCGCGGTCCCAGGCGCAACCGGGGCTGCACGAAGAAAGGCCGCGCTCATCACGAACGCGGCCTTTTTTCTTGCTCCGCTTTGCTGTCGTCGCGCGCGTTAGAACGGCGCGCGCCGGCATTCGCCGCCCCGGCCGGGGGACGGCTGCGGGCCGGCGCGCAGCGCTTAGAACGCTGCCTGGTAGATCGCCAGCGCGTCGGCTTCGGTGACCGGACGGGGGTTGTTGACGAGCAGCCGCTGCTGCGCCATTGCATCGTGCGCCAGCATGGGCAGGTCGGCCTCGGCCACGCCCACTTCGCGCAGCGTGCGCGGGATTTGCGTATCGCGCACCAAGGCTTCCATCTGCTCGATGAAGTAGTTCGCCGCCGCGGCTTCGTCGGCCGGGCAGCCGTTGCCGGGCAGCGTCGCAGCCAGTTGGGCGTACAGCGGCTGAGCGGCGGGCAGGTTAAAGCGCAGGACGTGGCTGAGCACCAGCGCGTTGGACAGTCCGTGCGGCACGTGAAAGTGGCCGCCCAGCGGGTAGGCCAGCGCATGTACCGCCGCCACCGGCGCGTTGGAAAACGCCTGGCCGGCCAGCGTCGCGCCCAGCAGCATGGCTTCGCGCGCCTGGATGTCGGACCCCTGGCGGCAAGCTTGCAGCAGGTTGTGCGACAGCAGCTTCATGGCCTGGATGGCCAGCATGTCGGAGATCGGGTTCTTCAACCGGGCCGAGGTATAGGCCTCGATCGCGTGGACCATGGCGTCGATGCCGGTGGCGGCGGTGGCCGCAGGCGGCAACCCGACGGTCAGCTCGGCGTCCAGGATGGCGACATCGGCCATCAGCAGCGGCGAAACCACGCCGCTCTTGGTGGTAGCGCCGGTGGTGACGATGGAGATGGCGGTGACTTCCGAGCCGGTGCCCGCCGTTGTGGGCATCAGCACCAGCGGCAGGCGCGGTCCCTTGACGTTGCCGATGCCGTACATCTCGGCAAGCGGCTGGTCCGAGCCGCACAGCACGGCGATGAGCTTGGCCACGTCCATCGACGATCCGCCGCCCAGGCCGAGCACCACCTCGGCGCGCGCCTGCCGGGCGCGTTCGGCGGTTTGCAGCACGACATGGTCGGGCGGGTCGGCGACCACGTCGTCGATGACTGTCACTTCCCAGGCGTTGGCGCGCAGGTCTTCGAGCGCCGGGTTGAGCAGGCCGCTTTCGTGTAGGAACCGGTCCGTGACCAAGCATAGCCGCCGGGCGTCGGGATGGCGCTGGCGCAGCAGGGCGCCCAGGCGGCGGGCCGCACCCAGTTCGATGATCAGCCGCGGGACCGTGGTGAATTCAAAAGGCTTCATTCTGCTACTCCCATTGCAGTCGTATGGATCGGACCGGCCAGGCCCGCTAGTTTGGCGTTTCGGTCGAGTAAATCCAGGGCCGCAAGGCGCGGTCGCGGGCCTGGAAGGCGTCGATCTCCGCGGCGAGCGCCAAGCTCTGGTCGATGTCGTCCCAGCCATTGAGGAGCGCTTCGCGCCGGAACGCGGGGATGCAGAAGGACACTTCCATGCTGCCTGCGCGCACCGTGCAGCTGCGCAGGTCGACATGCACGATGGTGCCGTCACGGGCGATGCCGGCAAGCGCCGAGCATTGCCCGGCTGGCAGCTGGATGGGCAGCAGCCCATTCTGGAAGCAGTTGTTGTAGAAGATGTCGCCGTAGCTTTGCGCGATGACGCAGCGGATGCCGAAGTCGTCCAGCGCCCAGACGGCCATTTCGCGCGAACTGCCGCAACCGAAGTTGTCGCCGGCGATCAGTATCTTGGCCTGGCGAAACGGTTCGCGGTTAAGGACGAAGGACGGGTCTTCGCTGCCATCGGGACGATAGCGCAGCATCTCGAAGGCCCATGGCCCGAACTGCCCGCGCTTGAGCGTGGTCATGCGCTCGATGCGCACGATCATGTCGGTGTCGACGTTGTCGCGGTCGATCACCGCCGCCGGGCTGGAACACTCGACGAAAGCCTTCATGCTGCGTCCTGTAGGTCGTTGGGGGCGATGATGCGGCCGGCGATCGCGCAGGCCGCGGCGGTTCGCGGGCTGGCCAGGTGGGTCAGCGCGCCCGGCCCCTGGCGGCCGACGAAGTTGCGGTTCGACGTCGATACGCAGCGCTTGCCTGGCGGGACCATGTCGCCGTTGGCGCCCACGCACATCGAGCATCCCGGCTCGCGCCACTGGAAACCGGCTTGGCGAAAAACCTCGTCCAGGCCCTCTTGCTCGGCTTGGCGCTTGACCGGCAGCGAACCCGGCACGACCCAGGCCTGCACGCCGACGGCGACCTTGCGCCCGCGCACGACTTCGGCCGCGGCGCGCAGGTCCGAAATCCGGCTGTTGGCGCAGGACCCGATGAACACCCAATCGATGGGCGTGCCGGCCAGCGGCTGGCCGGGCTGCAGGCGCATGTATTCCAAGGCGGCGCGCATGCCCGGTCGCTTGGCGGCGTCGGCGGCTTCGGGGTCCGGCACGCGGTCGTTGACGGCGATCGCGTGTTCGGGGCTGGTGCCCCAGGTGACCACAGGCCCCAATCCTTCGACGTCGACGGTCACGTCGCGGTCGAACGTCGCATCGGGGTCCGACGGCAGCGTCGCCCAGTATTGCACCGCGCGGTCGAAATCTTCGCCCTTGGGTGCATAGGGACGGCCGGCCAGGTAAGCATAGGTCACATCATCGGGCGCGATCATGCCGATGCGCGCGCCCATCTCGATGGCCAGGTTGCACAGCGTCATGCGGGCTTCCATGTCGAAGCCGCGCACGCATTCGCCGGCGAACTCCACCGCGTATCCATTGGCCGCGGCCGCACCCAGCACGCTGATGACGTGCAGGATGACGTCCTTGGCGCCGGCATGCGGGCCCGGGCGGCCGGCCAGCGTCACGCGCATGGTGCGCGGGCGGCGCTGGCGGATGGTTTGCGTGGCCAGCACGTGCACCTGCTCGGACGAGCCTATCCCCCAGGCCAGCGCGCCGAACGCGCCGTGCGTGCAGGTATGGCTGTCACCGCAGACGATGGTGGTGCCGGGTAGGCTCAGGCCTTGTTCGGGTCCAATGACGTGGACGATGCCCTGCCGGCCGTCGGCGACGTCGAACATGGGCATTTTCAGGCGGCGCGTCTGCTCGCGCATGCCTGCGATGAGCGGATTGCCCGCGTCGTCGGCGCCTCGGTCCGGGTCGGTCGGGATGACATGGTCGAGCGTGGCGAAAGTCAATTCGGGATGGCGTGGCGCCAGGCCGCGGCGCTCGAGCACGCGCACCGCCTCAACGGTGGTCAGCTCATGGACCAGGTGGCGATCGATGTGCAATAGCGCGACGTCGTCCGAAATCCGGGATACGACGTGCGCATCCCAGATCTTGTCGAACAGGGTCCGCGGGTTCATGTGACGGTTCCTTTATGTGCAATTTCGCTGGGCGCGCCGCGCAGCCCGGGACGACACGGCCCGATTACGGGCCGGCGCGCGGGCAGGTTACTGCATGGCGGCCGAGCCGTTCATCCTTGCGATCATCTGGTCGGCCGAGCGCCAGAGGTGTTTTTTCATGGCGGCATAGGCGGCCTGCGCATCGCCGGCGAAGATTGCTGCGGCGATCGCATCGTGCTCGTCCAGCGCGCTGTAGATCACTTCTTCTTCGCTGATGATCTGGCGCAGCTGGCTGATGAAGACGGGCTGATGGTATTTGTCGATCAGGTCGGCAAGCAGCGGATTGCCGGTGATGCGCACGATCTCGCGATGGAATTCCTGGTTATCCGCGGCGAACTGCCGGAATGAGGGCTTTTCGCGGTGCTTGCGGCCACGCTCGACCACGGCCAGCAAGCGGCGGCGGTTGTCGCCTTCGTCGATGCGCTGGGCCGCCAACTGCGCGGCATAGCCTTCCAGGGCCTCGCGGATTTGATACATGTGCCGCACTTCGTCGGCCGTCAGCCGACGCACCACCGCGCCGCGGTTCGGGATCAGGTGCACCAGCGCGTCGGCTTCCAGGCTGCGGAAGGCCTCGCGCAGCGAGCTGCGGCTAACGCCCAGTTGTTCGACCAAGTCGCGGGAGATCAGACGCTGGCCGGGCGCGTAGCGGCCTTCCAGGATGCCCATCTTCAGCTCGTGCACGACGCGCTCGACAGTCTCTCCGGACCGGCCGGCGGGTTCATCGGCGGGAAGGTTCATCGAGGTCATGAAATTCGATCCGTTTGCTGCATCAGGCGGCCCGATTCTAGTTGACCAAGCCAAAATCATATACTAAAGTCTGAAAGATGTGTCAGACACTTTTGCCTGGCCAGACAACACGGCGCCTGCCGTGCGACGCAGATTTCCTATAACAATCGAGAGACCCCGCTCAATCATGTCCAAAATCCCGTCCTTTACGGCGCGGCGCGCCTTGTTCGCGGCCGCCGCTTCCCTGGCCATTGCCCTTGCCGGCGTGTCCAGCGCCCGAGCGGCCGACGAGGCCGACGGCTATCCCAAGCAGCCCATCCGCCTAGTCGTGCCCTTCGTCGGCGGCGGCGTGACCGATTCGGCCGCGCGCATCGTCGCAGAAAAGCTCAGCCAGCGGCTGGGCAAGCAGGTCATCGTGGAAAACCGGCCCGGCGCTGGCGGCAACATCGGCACCGCCGAAGTCGCCCGCTCCGCCCCGGACGGCTACACGCTGCTGCTGGCCTATGACGGCACGTTGGTCATCAACCCCAACGTTTATGAAAAAGTGCCGTTCGACACGCTCAAGGACTTCGTTTCCGTGGGCAAAATCGGTGACGCCTTGCTGGTCGTGCTGGTCAATCCCAAGCTGCCGGTAAACAACTTCGATGACCTGATGGCGTTGGCCAAGGAAACCAGCGGCGGCTTGTTCTACGGCACGGCCGGCAACGGCAGCACGCCGCACTTGGCCGGTACCATGCTGGCGCTGCGCACCGGCATCCCGCTGCACGCGGTGCCCTACAAGGGCGGCAGCGCCGCGGTGGTCGACGTCGCCTCTGGCGTGCTGCCCATGACCATCGCGTCGGTGGCCAGCGCCATGCCGTTCGTCGAGGGCAAGCAGGTGCGCGCCATCGCCGCGACTTCGGCCGAACGCGCGCCGTCCCTGCCGGACGTGCCCACGCTCAAGGAGCAAGGCGTGCGGGACTACGTCTTCAACTCTTGGGTGGGGTTGGCAGCACCCGCTGGTACGCCGCAAGCCATCGTCAATCGCCTGAACGCCGAGCTGCAGGCCGTGCTCAAGGACCCCGCCGTCAGCGAACGGCTGATGGGCCTGGGCGTGGTCGCCACGCCGTCCGAGCCGCAGGCCTTCTACGAGGAAATGAAGCGTGACCTACAAAAGAACAAGGAAATCGCGCAAGCCGCCAACCTGAAGCTGGATTAATCTCGCCCGTTTCGTAGCCAAACCAGGAGGAAAGCCTTGGCCAATCCCATTTTGCGCAAGAAGCTGGACGCAAAGGAGTTTCTGGTCGTCCCCGGCGTCCAGGACATGATCGCCGCCGTCATGACCAAGAAGGTCGGATTCGACATCGTCTATGGGTCGGGATATTGGCTGACGGCCTCTTGCCTGGGGCTGCCCGACGCCGGCCTGGCCACCTATACGCAGATGGTCGACCGCATGCGTACCGTGGCGCAGACCACGGGCGCGGCGCTGATCGCCGATGCCGACACCGGCTACGGCGGCCTGCTCAACGTCCACCACACGGTGCGCGGCTACGAGGCGGCGGGCGTGACCGCCATACAGCTCGAAGACCAGGAATTTCCCAAGAAGTGCGGGCACACGCCATACAAGCGCTGCATCCCCACGCAGGACATGGTCGACAAGATCCGGGTGGCGGTCGAGGCGCGCGAGGACAAGGAAAACTTCCTCATCATCGCGCGCACGGACGCGCGCGCGTCGCTCGGCGTGGATGAGGCCATGCGTCGCATGGAGGCCTACGCCAAGGCCGGCGCCGATATCCTGTTCTTCGAGGCGCCCCAGTCCGAAGAGGAAATGCGGCGCGCGTGCGAAGCCTTCGACGTGCCCATGCTGGCCAACATGGCCGACGGCGGCAAGACGCCCATTCTGCCGGCCAAGGTGCTCAAGGAAATCGGCTATGCACTGGCCATCTACCCGTCGATGACCAGCCTGGTCGCGGCCGCGGCCATGGAAAAGGCGCTGCGCAAACTCAAGGAAGAAGGCATCAGCCAATCGCCGGACATCGACATGTTCGACTTCGGTGAGTTCTGCAACCTCATCGGCTTCCCGCAGGTGTGGGAATTCGAAAAACGTTGGGCGCGCGACGACCAGCAGCCCGCCGCGTAAGGCATGCGCCCGCGCGGCGCGGCGGCCGGCCGTGCCGCGCAGGGCGACACCACGATCAGAAATCGAGCTCCAATCCCCTGGCAGCGAGCTTTTCCCGCAGGGTCGAGCGCGCGCGCGACAGGCGGCTGCGCACGGTGCCGACGGGCACGGTCAGCAACGCGGCCGCATCCTCGTACGACATGCCGTCCAGGCCGACCAGCAGCAGCACCTCGCGCATGTTGGGGGGCAGCTCGGCCAGTGCCTGCTGCAACAGGGCGACGCTTTGCTTTTGTTCGACCAGTTCGGCCGAGCCCAGCGCACATTGCTGGTCGGCCAGCGCCGATTCATCAACGAACTGATAGCGGCGCTCGGGCGCGCGCGACAGGTAGTTGCGCACCAGGTTGAGCGCAATGCCGTACAGCCAGGTCGACAGTTGCGATTCGCCACGGAATTGCCGGTAGGAAGCGGCCGCTTCGGCAAATGCCTGCTGCGCCAGATCCTCGGCCTCTGTGCAGTGGCCGACATGCTTGGCGATGAAGCGATGTAGTCGCGCGGCATGCGCCTGGACCAGATCGCGCAGCAGCAAATCCTCGTCGCCTGGTGCGGCGCTGGATTTTGTCGGAGGCGCCGAAGGCTGCCCCGGCGCAGGGTGGGGCGAAGGGCTCATGGCGGGCGGCCCGCAGGCAGCTCAGGGAGACCGACGCCTGCGGGCGCGGCCAGGAATAAAGGAAGGCAGACTTCCCCAGCGGGAGGTCAAGCATAATGCAACTTACTGTCTCAATATGACAGTTTTGCGGGTAAACCCCTAGCCCTGCGAGGCCCGCGCCGGCCCGCTGGGCGGCGGGCCGGCCTTGCCTGGCGTCAGCGGCTGGCGGCGTCGATCAGCCTGCCCAAGGTATCGATGCCACGACGGATTTTTGCTTCGGGCACCGTCACGAAGCTGAGCCGCAGCGTGTTGTGCGCGGGTTCGCCGGCGTAGAAGGGCGCTCCCGGCACGAAGGCGACGTTTTCAGCGATGGCTTGTTCCAGCAGCTGGGTGCTGTCGATGTGCGCAGGCAGCGTCGCCCACACGAACATGCCCCCTTCCGGGCGCGTCCAGGTGGCTCCGGCCGGGAAGGCGTTCTCCAGCGCGTCCAGCATGATTTGGCACTGGCTGCGGTAGAGTTCGCGCACCTTGGGCAGGTGTTGGGCCAAAAAGCCGTCCTTGACGATTTCGTAGACGGCCATCTGCGTGAGCGTGGCCGTATGCAGGTCGGTGGCCTGCTTGGCCTGCACCAGCTTGTCGATGATGGGCCGCGAGGCGCAGATGTAACCCAGCCGCAGGCCTGGCGCGAGCACCTTGGAAAAGGAGCCCAGGCGGATGACGTTGGCGCCGCATTCGCCGGCCAGCGCCAGCAGGCTGGGCTGGGGCTGGCCGGCGTAGCGCAGCTCGCCGTAGGGGTCGTCTTCGATCACGGGCAGGCCCAGGCGCGCAGACGCCAGGACCAGGGCCTCGCGGCGGGCACGGTCCAGCGTGCGGCCGGTGGGGTTCTGGAAGTTCGGTAGCGCATACAGGAAGCGTGCGCCCTCGGCCAGTTCGGGCGTCAGCGCCTCGGGGACCAGGCCGCCGTCGTCGGACGGCACCGACACGAAGCGTGGCTGATACAGGCTGAACGATTGCAGCGCGCCCAGGTAGCTGGGCGTTTCGACCAGCACCTTGGACCCGGTGTCGATGAGCACCTTGCCCAGCAGGTCCAGCCCTTGCTGCGACCCGGACACGATCAGGATCTGGTCGGGCGTGACGCTGGCGCCTTGGCGGTTCAAGTCTTCGGCCACCCAGGCCCGCAATGGCGCATAGCCTTCGGTCGGGCCGTATTGCAGGGCCTGGCGGGCCGAGCCGGCCAGCACGCGGTCAAACGCGGCGCGTACGACTTCGGCGGGAAAACCGTCGGGCGAGGGCAGCCCCCCGGCAAAAGACGTGACCTCGGGCCGCTCGGTCACTTTGAGGATTTCGCGGATCGCGGAGCTGGTCAGCTGGCGCGCGCGCTCGGAAAATTGGCAGGTGGGTTGGAACCTCTGGTCCACGACGGTTGCCTCGTTGATGGATACACGAAAAGCCGGCCGCCCGCTGGCAGAGCGGAGCGCGCCGGCGCACGTCTGACAAGAATACGCTTTTCGCAAAAATTTGCTTCGCCGTGGACCGGGCCACTGCACAGGAAAATTGCCAGGCCAATCCTGTGGCGGCCACCAGGCCGGCCGGTCGAGCCCGGCCGGCACGTCGTCATTCTCCTGCCTGGGGCTCGGCCGTGCGCGCCAGCGCCCGGCGGTTCAGCCACAGCAGTGGCACGCCGGCGGCCAGCACCGCCAGCCCGAGCAGTGCACCCTGGCCCGCATAGGCGGCGCTCGACCACAACAGGCCCGCGCAGCACAGCGCCAGCAGGCCGGGCAGCACCGGGTAGAGCGGCACCCGGAAGGGACGCGGGCGCTGTGGGTCGATGCGGCGAAGCCGCCAGACGGACATCGCCACCAGCGTCATGAAGAGCCAGAACACCGGTGCCGTGTACGCCACCATGGTTTGCACCCCGTTGGCCTGCATGGCGCCGAAGGCCACCAGGGCAAGCGTGATCGCCCCTTGCAGCAACAGGCCGCGCACGGGTGTGGCTCCGCGCTGGCTCCATGCGCCCAGCGCGCGCAGCGCCGGCACGTCCCGGCCCAGCGCGTAGTACACGCGCGCGCCGGTCATGATCGAGGCGTTGATGGTGCTGAGCGCCGTGACGCATATCAGCAGGCTGAGCACGATGGCGGCATAGGGGCCGGCTACCACGCGCATGACATCGGCCCCCACCGCCTGTGAATCGCGCAGGCCCTGCAGCCCGAAGATATGCAGGTAGGCGAGGTTGACCAGCAGATACCCCGCCGTGACCACGGCGGTGCCGGCCAGCATGACGCGACTGACGTCACGCTGCGGATTGCGTAGTTCGCCCGATAGGTAGGCCGCTTCGTTCCAGCCACCGTAAGTCAGCAGCACGAACACCATGCCCATGCCCAGCATGCCGGCCAGCTCGCCCGCCGGCATCGCCGAGGCGGGCGCCGCGTCTACGGCGTGCGAGCCGTCGTCGATCACACCGGCCAGCATGACGCTGGCCAGCGCCACGAGGGTCAACGTGGTAAAGACGAGTTGGGCCGCCTTGGATTGGCGCGTGCCAATGATGTTGACGGCAGTCAACGCGATCACCGCGATCGCGGCGTGCACGGCTGGGCCATGCGCGCCCAGGGGCAGCAGCCGCTGGGCGTAGTCGCCGTAAATGAATGCCACGGCGGCGATGGCGCCGGTTTGCACCACCGTGCCCCGCGCCCACGCAAAGAGCAGCCCGACCGGGCGCCCCCAGGCCCGGGTCAGGTAGTGGTACTCGCCACCGCTGTCCGGGTAGGCCGAGCCGAGTTCGGCATAGCAAAGCGCGCCGACCAGCATCACCAGGCCGCCGGCCAGCCACAGCCCGATATACACGGCGGGCGTGGGCGCATGCATGGCCACCAGCGGCGGAAAGCCGAAGATCCCGATGCCCACGACCATGCCCACGATCACGGCCGCGCCGTCCAGCACCGACAGGCCGGCCGTGGCCTGCCCGGCAGCTTCGCGCGTGCCGGCCGTCACGATGCCCGCTCCCAAGCGGGCGTCTTGGCGGCGCCGGCTGGCATGGATCGCTTAGGGGTCTGGGGCACTGCCTGGCGGGGCGATGACATCGGCAAAGTCTCCGTGGCGGGCAGATCGTGGGGCAGCGCAAGCGTCGTTTGCGGCTTGCGCAGTATGCCTTTAACCTGCGGTGCTGACAAAATGCTGAACGGCGAAGGTGGTCGAGCTTGCGACCGGGCGGGCGGCGCAAAGTTCCAGGCGCCGTGCTGTGCAATCGGCCACGCGTGGCCGTCAACCGGGTAAATCGGTAAGGCCAAGCCACAGCGATCATGGTACGCTGCCGCGCAGCCGGCGCGGCGCTGTTGCTTCGCGCGAGCCGCCGGCGCCTGTCACACCAACGGATTGATTGCTGATGCCCTCGAACATCGAACTCATCGCCACCATCCTGTTCGCCCTAGCCGTGATCCATACGTTTTCGGTGCCGCTGTTTGCGCTGATGGCGCACCGGGGCGGCGCGCACGCCGGCGTCTGGCACCTGCTGTCCGAGGTCGAGGCGGTGTTCGGCGTGTGGGCCTTCGTGCTGCTCGTATGCATGGCGGCGCTGGCGGGCGTGCCCGAGGTCGTCGCGTACATGGACACACGCAACTTCACCGAACCGCTGTTCGTCTTCGCCATCATGGTGGTGGCCGCCAGCCGGCCCATCATCGAACTGGTCGATTCGGTGGTGCGCGTGCTCGCGCGCCTGCTGCCGGTGCCGCGCGATTTGGCGACGTTCTTCTTGGTGTTGTCGGTGGTGCCGCTGGCCGGCTCCTTCATCACCGAGCCCGCGGCCATGACGCTGGCGGCGCTGTTGCTGCGCGACGGCTACTTCAACCGTCCCGGGATGGAGCGGCTCAAGTACCTGACGCTGGGCGTGCTGTTCGTCAACGTGTCCATCGGCGGCGTGATGACGGCCTATGCTGCACCGCCCGTGCTGATGGTGGCGTCGACCTTCCAGTGGGATACGTCCTACATGGCCACTCACTTCGGCTGGCGAGCGGTGATCGCCGTGCTGATCAACGCCCTGGTCGTCACCGTGCTGTTTCGCAAGGCACTGCTGGCGGGCACCTTCGGTTCGGGCACCGGGGTGGACGCCACCGACGAGGACGCCGCGCGCCGCAAGCGGGTGCCGGCGGCGTGCACGCTGGTGCACGTGGTGTTTCTCGTTGCGGTGGTGCTGGCTGCGCACCATCCGTCCATCTTCCTGGGCTTGCTGATGTTGTTCATCGGTTTTGCCGAAGCCTACAAGCAGTACCAGTCGCGCCTGATGATCAAGGAAGGCCTGATGGTCGGATTTTTCCTGGCCGGGCTGGTCGTGCTGGGCGGCCTGCAGAAATGGTGGCTGCAGGACTTGCTCGGCGGGTTGTCGCCGATGGTGCTGTTTTGGGGGGCGGCAGCCCTGACCGCGGTCACCGACAACGCCGCGCTGACCTATTTGGGGTCGCTGGTGGACGGCACGTCCGAGATGTGGCGCTACATGCTGGTGGCGGGCGCCGTGACCGGCGGTGGGCTGACCGTGATCGCCAACGCGCCCAATCCGGCCGGCTACGCCATCCTGAAAAACAGCTTCACCGACCGCAGCATTTCCGCCGGGCCGCTGTTGTTGTCGGCAATCGGGCCGACGCTCGTGGCGGCGTTCATGTTCTTGATTTGAGCGGCAGGGCGGCTCTGGGGCGGCCGGCCGTGCAGGCCCGGCTTGCACCCCTGCACGGCCGGCCGCATGGGAAAAGCCGCGCACGGCGCATGCCGCGCTGCCCGCGGCGCACGCCGGCGGTCAGCGGCCTTCGACGAAATCCAGGCAGGCCTGTAGCATTGCCTTTAGGTGCGGCTGGATGCCGGCGGCGCGTTCGGGCATCCACGGGTAGGGCGGCTCTTCGCCCATGTAGGCGCAGTAGGCCATTTCCAGCTGGATCGCGTGGATGCCGCGGGTCGGGTCGCCGTAGCGCCGCGTGATGTAGCCGCCCTTGAAACGGCCGTTCAACACGCTGGTGTAGCCCTCGGCCTGGCGCGCGAGCGCATAGACGCGCTCGGCCAGCTGGGGCGCGCAGCTGGCGCCGTCGGCGGTGCCAAGGTTCAGGTCCGGCAGCTTGCCCTCGAAGAAGCGCGGCAGCTGCGAGCAAATCGAGTGCGCATCCCATAGCGCCACGGTGCCGTGCTCGGCGCGCAGGCGCTGCAGCTCGGCCTGCAGTGCTTCATGGTATGGCCGCCACCACCGCTGCAGGCGTTGGGCGATTTCTTCCTCGGTCGGCTCCTGGCCGGGCAGGTAGATCGGCTGCTTCAGGAAGGTGTCGACCGGGCACAGGCCGGTGGTGTCCTGGCCAGGGTACAGGTTCTGGCCGTCGGGCGGACGGTTCAGGTCGATGACGTAGCGCGAATACTCCGCCACCAGCAATGAGGCCCCCATCTCGCGGGCGAAGCCGTACAAGGCTTCCATGTGCCAGTCGGTGTCGGGCACGGCGCGGCCGTGCTCGGTCATGCGCTGGGCAAGCTCGGGCGGCAAGCGCGTGCCGGCATGCGGCATGGACACGATCAGGGGGCGCGAGCCCGGGATGAGGCGAAAGACGGGGGGGTGCTGGGACATGGCAAAACCGGTCGATGACGAAGGGGGCGGGCCCGGCCGCGGGCACGGGCCGCTTGCGCGCGGCGAGCCGACGGCGCGGCGCGGACAAGGCGCATTATCGCGCGTGCCGGTGCGCCCGGCCCCGGGACGGGCCCAGCGCGGGGGAGGATGGCCCCAAAAAACCGCTAAAATCCTGGACTTTCCGTTTTTTGTTCTTCGGCCTGCGCAACGGGCCCGCACGCGACTGGCGCGGCGCGGCGCCGACGCAGTGCCCTGGCCGGGCGATGCGCCCGGGGAGTCCAACCGTGCCTATCTACGCCTACAAGTGCGGCGCCTGCGGTCACGCCCAGGACGTGCTCCAGAAAGTGTCCGACGCGCCGCTGTCGACGTGCCCGCAATGCGGGCAAGAAACCTTTGCCAAGCAGGTTACCGCCGCCGGTTTCCAGCTCAAGGGGTCCGGCTGGTACGTGACCGACTTCCGCAACAGCGGCGCGCCGTCCAAGCCAGCCTCGGATGCGTCCAAGCCGGATTCGTCCGGCGCGTCGGACAAGGCTTCCTCGGGCGGCGACAAGCCGGCCGCCGCCGCATCCAATACGGCCGCTGCGTCGGCCTGACGACCGCCGCGCCCGGCGGCCTTGGCAGGCGTAGGGCGCGGCATCCGGCCCCGCCCTGCGGCGCCAGGCAAAGCGTCCCGCCGGCCTGCCCGCACACTCATTCATCGCATTCATCACGGAGTCATCCCGCATGCGTACCTGCTACACCGGCGAGGTTTGCCGCGATCATCTCGGCCAGACCGTCACCCTGTTCGGCTGGGTGCACCGCCGCCGAGACCACGGCGGGGTCATCTTCATCGACCTGCGCGACCGCGCCGGCCTGGCACAGATCGTTTTCGATCCGGACCACGCCGAGTCCTTCGCCATCGCCGAGCGGCTGCGCAACGAATACTGCGTGCGCGTGACGGGCAAGGTGCGCAACCGTCCGGAAGGCACGGCCAACCCGGACCTGGCCTCGGGCGAAGTCGAGGTGCTGTGCCACGAGATCGAGATCCTCAACCCGTCGGTCACGCCGCCCTTCCAGCTCGATGACGACAACCTGTCGGAAACCACCCGGCTGACGCACCGCGTACTGGACCTGCGCCGTCCGCAGATGCAGCGCAACCTGATGCTGCGCTACCGCGTGTCCATCGAGGTGCGCAAATACCTGGACGCCCTGGGCTTCATCGACATCGAGACGCCCATGCTCACCAAGAGCACGCCCGAAGGCGCGCGCGACTACCTGGTGCCCTCGCGCGTGAACGCGGGGCAGTTCTTCGCGCTGCCGCAGTCGCCGCAGCTGTTCAAGCAGATGCTGATGATCGCGGGGTTCGACCGCTACTACCAGATCACCAAGTGCTTCCGCGACGAAGACCTGCGCGCCGACCGCCAGCCTGAGTTCACCCAGATCGACTGCGAAACGTCTTTCCTGGATGAGAGCGAGATCCGCGCCATCTTTGAGGGCATGATCCGCCACGTCTTCAAGACGGTGCAAGGCGTCGACCTGCCCGACCCCTTCCCGCAAATGACCTGGGAAGAGGCCATGCGCAGGTACGGCTCGGACAAGCCGGACCTGCGCGTGTCGCTGGAGTTCACCGACCTGACCGACGTGATGCGCGACGTCGAGTTCAAGGTGTTCTCGCAAGCCGCCGCGTTGCCGGGCGGCCGCGTCGTGGCGCTGCGCGTACCGGGCGGCGCGGAGCTGACCCGCAGCGAGATCGATGCCTACACGCAGTTCGTGGGCATCTACGGTGCCAAGGGGCTGGCCTGGATCAAGGTCAACGACGCCGCCAAGGGCCGCGAAGGCCTGCAGTCGCCCATCGTCAAGAACATCCATGATGCGGCCCTTGCCGAGATGATGGCCCGTACCGGTGCGAAGGACGGCGACATCATCTTCTTCGGCGCGGACCGTGCCAAGGTGGTCAACGATTCCATGGGCGCGCTGCGCGTCAAGATCGGCCACAGCGAGTTCGGCCGCACGCACGGCCTGTTCGAGGAAGGCTGGAAACCGCTGTGGGTGATCGACTTCCCGATGTTCGAGTACGACGAGGAAGAAGGCCGCTACACCGCCGCGCACCATCCCTTTACCAGCCCCAAGGACGGCCACGAGGACCTGTTGGCGACCGACCCGGGCAAGGCGCTGGCCAAGGCCTACGATATGGTGCTCAACGGTTGGGAAATCGGCGGCGGATCGGTGCGCATCCATCGCGAGGAAGTCCAAAGCAAGGTGTTCCGCGCACTGAAGATCGACGCCGAGGAAGCGCGCGAGAAGTTCGGCTTCCTGCTCGATGCCCTGCAGTACGGCGCGCCACCCCACGGCGGGATCGCCTTCGGGCTGGACCGCATCGTCACCATGATGGCTGGGGCCGAATCGATCCGCGACGTGATCGCCTTCCCCAAGACGCAGCGCGCCCAGTGCCTGCTGACCCAGGCGCCCTCGACCGTGGACGAGAAGCAGCTGCGCGAGCTGCATATCCGGCTGCGGCAGGCCGAGGTCAAGTAAGCAGTCAGCCAGCAAGTGGTTCGGACAGGGCGCCTTGAGGCGCCCTGTCTGTTTCGCCGCGCGGCCGGCACGCTAGAATCTTGGTCTCGATTCGGCCCCTTGCCGGCAGCGGACAGGCCGGCGCGAGGCCGACCGCCATGCGAGGCCATCGGTGTCCGTCATCCGCGTCGTCAGCTACAACATCCACAAAGGGCGCTCCCCGCTGGGGCGGCGCGATTCGCTGTACGACCTACGGCTCGCGCTGTACGGACTGCGCCCCGACCTGGTTTTCCTGCAGGAAGTCCAAGGCCGCAACGAGCAATACCAGCTGCTGCATGCCCAGCACGAATCCCTGGCCGCCGGCCTGCACATGAGCGCCGCCTACGGGCGCAATGCGGTGCGGCGGCGCACCGACCACGGCAACGCGCTGTTGTCGCGGTTTCCGATACTGGACTACGAAAACCAGGATATCTCCGACCATCCGCTGGAGCAGCGCGGCATGCTACATGCGCGGGTGGAAATCGGCGGACAGCAGGTGCATTGCTTCGTCGTGCACTTGGGGCTGTTCGCCGGCAGCCGCATGCGGCAGGTCGCCGCGCTGACCGACCGCATCAGCCGGCTGGTGCCGGCGCAGGCGCCGCTTTTGATCGCGGGCGACTTCAACGACTGGAAGGACCGCCTGGCGCCGATGTTCGTCAGGCAGCTGGGCGTGTATGAGGTTTTCGCCTACGCGCCGCGCGGCATGGGCTACAGCTATGCCATCCGTGGCCAGGGACTGGGCGGGCAGGGCCTGCGCGAATCCCTGCGTCGCTTGCGCGCGGCCATGCGAGGCGGCGTCGCCGAGCAGCGCGCCAACCTACTGGGCATGGACGGCGCGTACTGCCTGTTGCCGCCGCCGCGCACGTTCCCGGCGGTGTTTCCCTGGCTGCGCCTGGACCGCATCTACCAGCGCGGCTTTGCCGTGCGCAGCGCCCGGGTGCTGCGCGGCCGGCCGTGGTCGGAGTTTTCCGACCATGCCCCGCTGCTGGCCGAGCTGGAGCTGCCGTGACGGACGGGCGCAATCCGGCATTGTCCCGCGCATGCACGCCGGCCGATGGCCGGCGCGTGCGCGTGGCAAGGAGGCGCCGCCTTGCCTGAGCCGCTGAAACTGCACTGGCACGACGGCAACGACGTCCGCTTGCTGGAGAACGGCGGGCAATTCTTTCCCGCCTTGTTCGAGGCGATCGACCAGGCGCGTTCGGTCGTGCACCTGGAAACCTATATCTTCCAGATGGACGACGCGGGCACGGCGCTGCTTGCCCGGCTGCAGGCGGCCTGCGCGCGCGGCGTCAAGGTCCGCGTGGTGATCGATGGCTTTGGCAGCGCAGAATCGGCCCAGGCAGTCGTGGAATGTATCCGCGCCATGGGCGGCCAGTGCCGCGTGTACCGGCCCGAACCCCGGTACCTGGGCCGGCTGGTGCCCAGCCGCCGGCGCCTGCGGCGCATGCATCGCAAAATCGCCGTCATCGATAACGCCGTGGCGTTCGTCGGCGGCATCAACGTCGTCGACGACTACACCAACGAGGGCGAGGATCAGCCGAGCTTCACTCATCCGCGCTTTGACTACGCCGTGCGGGTGGCCGGGCCCATCGTGGCCGACATCGTGCACGCGGTGGATTTGCTATGGGTGCGGCTAAGCTGGTTGCAGTTGCGCCGGCCGCTGCGGTCGCTGCGCGACGTGCAGCTGCGGCATCCGGGCTACGCCGACCACCCGCCATGCGGGACGACGCGCGCCGCCCTGGCGCTGCGCGACAACCTGCGCTTTCGGCACACCATCGAGCAGTCCTACCTGCATGCCATGGGCCGAGCCCGCCGCGACATCCTGATCGCCTGCGCATACTTCCTGCCGGGGCGGCGACTGCGCAAGGCGCTCGTCTCAGCCACGGCGCGCGGGGTGCGCGTGCGGCTGCTGCTGCAAGGCAAGGCGGAGTACCTGCTGCAGCGCTACGCCACGCGCGCCATGTACGATGAGTTGCTTTCGCACGGCATCGAGATCTACGAATACATGCCGAGCTTCCTGCACGCCAAGGTGGCCGTGGTCGATGACTACGCCACGGTCGGATCGTCCAATCTGGACCCATTCAGCCTGCTGTTGGCGCGCGAGGCCAATGTGGTGGTCGACGACGCGGGCTTTGCTGCGCGGCTGCGTGCGTCGCTGCAGCGTGCCATCGCCGCCGATTCCCGGCCGGTGGAGCGGCACAGCTATGCGCGCCGGGCATGGCTGCGCCGCTTGGTCGACGCGGCCGCCTATACGGCCGTTCGCATCGCCGTGGCGCTGACCGGGCGGGGGGCGCAGTATTGACGCTATATCGAGTTGGGCCCGTTGCGCGCCGGCGCTTATTTCCTGCGGTCGCGCCCGCGCCGGTCTTCGTAGCCGGTCAGGCATTTGCTGAGCAGCTGCAACACGTGCGTGCGCCGCGAGACCAGCACCCTGGGCAGGCAGAACATGTCGTCGCCCGGCCGGGCACGGCCGCGGATGGTCGAGGTGGCGTTGGCGTAGCCTGCTTCCTGGACCATGCGCCGGTGTTCGGGCTGCTGCTTGCCGTAGGGGTAGCAGAAGGCGGAGACCTCGGCGTCGGTGATGTCCTGCAGCATCCGGCGGCACTGGGCGATTTGCCGGAAGGCCTCGGCCGGCTGCATGCGCGGCAGCTGCACGTGGTCGACGGTATGCGCGCCGACTTCGTGGCCGGCGGCGTGCCATTGCCGGATCTCGTCGGCGTCCATGAGCTCGGCGCGCGGGATGCCGATGGGTTCGTCCCATACGTTGCTGCCGCCGATCTGCCCGCTGACGAAGTACGTGGTGGCAGTAAACCCCAGTTCGTCGAGCACGGGCATGGCATTGGCCAGCACGTTGCGGTAGCCGTCGTCGAAGGTGACGCCGAAGACCTTGCCCTGGCGTTCGCCGCGCAGGTAGGGCATCAGGTCGCGCATGGACAGGCCGCGGTACCCCAGCCGGTGCATCCACTTCATGTGGGCCCGGAAGCGTGCGGGATGCACCACCAGTCCGCGCATCGGCGTACCTGCGGGCGGGGTCTGGTCGATCTGGTGGTACATCAATATGGGGATGGTGGCCGTCATGGCGTAAAGCGGGTCGAACGAGCGGCAGGGCCCTGAGTATACGGCCTGGCCCTGTGGCAACAAACTGGCGAGGCGGCCCGCCCGGTGCGGCCGGGAGTGGCCGCGTCGCCCGCGTGCCGGCGGGGACGGGCAGGCCGAAGCGGGCCTACGCTTGCGGCCGGTGTCAGGCAGCGCCTAATATTCGCCGTCGCGACGGGACCCGGATGGACTTCACACCATGAACAACGACGAGGCGGCAGGCGCCGCGCGCCGCCCGCGCGTAGCCTTCATCAGTCGGGCTTTCGGCGCGCGGTTCGGCGGCGCGGAATCGTACGCTGAAAGGCTGCTGGAGCGGCTGCGCCATGACTTCGACATCCACGTCTTTTGCCAGGCGTGGGAATGCGACCTACCGATCACGCACACCATCGTCCCCGCGCTGCGGTCGGGCCCGCGGTGGCTGCGGTTGCTGCATTTCACGCGCCAATGCGCAAAGGCGGCGCGGGATTTCGACCTGGTCCATTCGCACGAAAATGCCGGCGCGGCTGACGTGCACGGCGTGCATGTGATGCCGGTGCGCTATTCGCGCTACTTCCATCGCCGCAGCCTGGGGCGTTGGCTGCAGACGGTGACCAGCCCCCGCTGGCAGGCTTACCTGTGGCTGGAAAAGACACGCTATCGCGCATCGGGCCACCGCGCGCTGGTGGCGGCGTCCCCGCTCATCCGGCAGCAGATACAAACCGCGTATCCGCAGGCGCGCGATGTCATCGTGATCCCGCCGGGCGTGCGAATGCCGGCCAATCCGGCAACGCCCGCTGCCGCGCGCGCGGCGCTGGGCCTGGCGCCGGAAAAAACCTACCTGCTCTTGGTGGCCAACAGCCCGGTGCGCAAGGGGTACGAGACCATCTTGCAGGCCATGCCCGCGCTGCACGAAGACGTCCACTTGATCGTGGTCGGGGGCCCCGAAGACACCGCGCGCCAGACGCGGCAGCTGGCCGGGCAGGCGGGCTTGGGACCGCGCGTGCACGTCTGGCCCGCGCAGCGCGATTTGAACGACTTCTATAGTGCTGCGGACTTATTCGTCTTTCCAACCACGGGCGATGCCTTCGGCATGGTCGCGCTGGAAGCCATGTCATATGGCGTGCCCGCCATCATGAGCGGGCCGCGCCATTGCGGTTTCGCCGAGTACGTGCGCAATGGCATCGACGCGCTGATCGTCGACGACCCGCGCGACGCGCCGGCGCTGGCCGGCGCGGTGCGCAGGGTGCTGGAAGACCGCGACCTAAGGGCAAGGCTCGCGGACAACGCACGGGCGCTGGCCGCCCGGCTGGGATGGGACCAGGTCGCGGAAAGCTATGCGGCGCTTTACCGGCGGTTGCTAGGCGAGCGGCGGGTGGCCTAGCTGGCGGTGCCGAGGCAAGTGGCCCGGGGGGCGGCCGGGCGCTGCGGCACCGCGGGCGATGCATCTTCGGGGTCCGCCCCGGCGTCAACTGACGACCGATGCAATGTATTGCCTGAACCAGGCATGGCAGGGGTCGTCGTGATGGCGCTCGTGCCAGTACAGGGAAACCGTGATCTTTGGCAGGCTCAGCGGCACGTCAAGCACTTCGATGCGGGATGTGGCCGCCAGCGAGCGGGCAACGCTCAGGGGCAAGGTGGCGATCAGGTCGGATTGCTCGACGACATATGGGCACGCCAAGTAGCTCGATAGCGTCACGACGATGTGGCGGCTGCGGTTTTGCCCTTGCAGCATGCGATCGATCTTTGCGCTGAAGAACCCCGTGTGGGCCGCCAGGTCGATGTGCCCATAATGCAAGTAGGTGTCCAGGTTCCAGCGCTTGCGCAGGCAGGGATGGTTGCGCCGCACGACACAAACCGCCGGTTCGTCGTAGAGGAAGCGCGTGCGCAGATCGGACTTGGGTTCGGGGAAATAGCCGGCGATCAGCTCAACGTGGTTCGTATCCAGCATGCTCAGGCCGTGCAGCAGCCGGGCCGGGACCACGCGCAGGTGGAAGTGCGGCGCGTCCCGCGTCAAGCGGGGCACGACCCGCGGCAGGAGGAAATGCTGGACGTAGTCCGTGGCGTACAGCGTCAGGTTTCCCGGCGAGCGCGAAGGATCGAAGCCCTGGCGCGGCAGGGTGGCACGCTGCCAGCGTTGCAGCAGCGGGCTGAGGTCGCGGTATAGCTCCTGCGCCCGCGGCGTGGGTTCCCACAGCCCGGCTTCGCGGGTGAAGAGCGGGTCACCGAACACCTTGCGCAGGCGCGAGAGCGCGGCGCTCATGGCTGGCTGGGTGATGCCCAGTTGCTCGGCGGCACGCGACAAGCTGCGGCAGGCCATCAAGGCGTCGAAGTGCAGCAGCAGGTTGAGATCGGCGTGCTTCATGGCGATTCGTCATAAATGGAATTGATGAAAATATAAATGCAATTAGCGCCACAAGGGAGTCCTCGCTCCTAGCATCAAGACCCGGCGGGAATGTGTTGCTTCCCGCGATACCTAGACCACGGGGAATGTGCAATGCTCAAGAAAGTCCTGAACCTGCGGACGGCCGGCGCCGCGCTCCTGTTTGCCGCATGCGCGAATGCGCATGCGGCCTGGCCACATGACAAACCCCTGCGCATCGTCGTGCCCTTTGCCGCGGGCGGGTCGACGGACCTGATCGCCCGCAAGCTTGGCGAAGGGCTGGCCAGCGAGCTGAAGGCCACGGTCATCGTCGAAAACAAGCCGGGCGCGGGCGGCACGGTCGGCACCCAGTACGTGCGCGAGCAGCCGGCCGACGGCTACACGATCCTCATGGGATCGGTCAGCACGCACGGAAGCGCGGCATGCATTTATTCGAACCTGCCCTACGACCCCGTCAAGGACTTTGCGCCGCTGACGGTCGTGGCCACGATTCCCAATGTGCTGGTGATCAACCAGAACGTCCCGGCCCGCAACCTGCAGGAGTTCATCGCGCTGCTCAAGCAGAATCCCGGCAAGTATTCCTTCGCGTCGAACGGCCAGGGCACGTCCAACCACCTGGCGGCGGAACTGTTTGCCGGCACCACCGGCGTGTCCATGATCCACGTTCCCTACCGCGGCTCAGGCCCGGCGCTCATTGACCTGGTCGGCGGCCAGGTGACGATGATGATGGACGTGGTCATGACTTCCTATCCCTACATCAAGGAAGGCAAGCTGCGGGCGCTGGGGGTGACCTCGCTCGAGCGGTCCGAGATGCTGCCGGACGTGCCCACGATCGCCGAATCCGGCTATCCCGGCTACGAAGCGATGGTCTGGTTTGGCATGCTGGCGCCGGCCGGCATACCCGCCGACGTGCGCGACCGGCTGACCCAGGCGTTGGTAACCACGCTCAAGGGCAAGACCATGACCGACTACCTGGAAACCCAAGGCGCGCGGGTGTCGGCGATCTCGTCGGATGCATTTGGGGCGATGATCAAGGACGAAATCGCCAAGTGGTGCCAAGTGGCCAAGAAAGCCAAGATCCAGCTCAACTGATTTTTTTCCCTGCCTGAAGCCTGCCTGCGCGGTGGATCTTCACGCCGCGCAAGCGGCGTACGCCCTTATTCGACAACATTGGAATGCAAAGCATATGTACCGCATAGGGATAGACGTCGGAGGCACGTTCACCGACTTCACCATGATCGACGAACGGGCGGGAACCGTGTTCTTCCACAAGGTTCCTTCCACTCCCGACGACCCGTCCCGGGCGATCGCCCAGGGCATAGGCCAGATGCTCCGGGACAACGGCGTCGACCCTTCGGAGGTCGCGCATGTCGGGCATGGCACCACCGTCGCCACGAACCTGATCATCGAGCGCAAGGGCGCGCCGGTCGGCTTGATCACGACCAAAGGCTTCCGGGACATCCTTGAAATCGGGCGGCAGACGCGCCCCCACTTGTACGACTACAGTGTGGGCAAGCCACCGGTCGCTGTGCCGCGCCGTCACCGCTACGAAGTGGAAGAACGGGTGGATGCTTCCGGCGCGGTGCTCACGCCGCTGAATGAAGAACAGGTGCGCCAGGCGGCGCGGCTCTTCGCCGCGGAGGGGATCCAGGCGGTCACCATCTGCTTTCTGCATTCCTACCGCAACCCCAAGCACGAGCTGCGCGCCCGGGAGATCGTGGCCGAGGAAATGCCTGAGGCCTACATCAGCCTGTCTTGCGAAGTCCTGCCGGAGTTCCGGGAATACGAACGCTTGTCCACGACCGTGCTCAACGCGGCGGTCGGCCCGCGCATGGGGCGCTACCTGGAGCGCTTCTTGCAGCGCGTAAGGGAACTGGGCATCGAACACGAGCCGCACACCATCCACTCCAACGGCGGGCTGATGTCGGTGGCCACCGTCCGGCAATACCCGGTGCGCACCTGCCTGTCCGGCCCGGCGGCCGGCGTGGTCGGCGCCGCGGCCGTAGGGCGCGTCATCGGGAGCCGTAACCTGGTGACGTTCGACGTCGGCGGGACCAGCACCGACGTGTCGCTGGTGTGCGATGGCAAGCCGCTGTTCACCTCGCAGCGCAGCGTGGCGGGCTATCCCGTCAAGACGCCGATGGTCGACATACACGTGATCGGCGCCGGCGGCGGCAGCATCGCCTGGATGGATGATGCGGGCGCGCTCAAGGTAGGGCCGCACAGCGCGGGCGCGGTGCCCGGACCGGCCGCGTACGGGCGCGGAGGCACCGAACCGACCATCACCGATGCCGAAGTCGTCCTGCAGCGCCTGAATCCGGTGTCGCTGCTCAATGGCCGCATGGCCGTGCAGGCGCAGGCCGCGCGCGAGGTCATCGAGCGGCGCGTCGCACAGCCGTTGGGTATCGGCCTGGAGGCGGCGGCCGAAGGGATCCTGCGCATTGCCACGGCCAACATGAGCCGGGCCATTCGCGCGGTCTCGACCGAGCGCGGCTACGATCTGTCGGCGTTCGCGCTCTATGCGTACGGCGGCGCGGGCCCCCTGCACGCGGTGGAGGTCGCCGAGGAATGCGGCATCCCCAGGGTCATCGTCCCGCAGGAGCCGGGCACCATGTGCGCGCGCGGCATCCTGCTCAGCGACATCTCTTTCGATTTCGTGCGCAGCGAGATCACCGTCGCCAATGCCGACACATGGGCCGCAACGACGAAAATCTTCGAGGAGCTGCGTGCCGACGCGCAAGCCTGGCTGGACCAGGAGCGCGTGGAGCCGGCGCTGCGCAGCTGCCATGCATCGGTGGATGCGCGCTATGAAGGCCAGAACTTCGAAGTCCAAGTACCGCTGGATGATGTGGGGCCGGGGGGCTTCGAGGAGTTCGCGCGCCGTTTCCGCCAGGCGCACGAGCGTGAGTATGGCTATGTCGTCGATGACCGGCCCGTGCAAATCATCAACTGCCGGATGCAGGCCTTGGGGCAGGTCATCAAGGCGCCCCTGGCGCAACGCATCGTGCAGGGCAGCCTGGAGGACGCGCGAACCGGTAGCCGGCGCGTGTACTTCGGCGCCCGGCACGGCTGGCTGGACACGCCGGTGTTCGACCGGGAACGGCTGCCGACCGGGGTCGTCCTGCAGGGTCCTGCCGTGATCGAAGAAATGAGTTCGACCACGCTGGTCGGCGTCGGCCATCGCGCAGAAGTCGATGTCTACGGCAACCTCGTCATCACCCTCAAGGAGATTCGCAATGACTGAGTCCGCCGCCTCCAGCGTCCGGGCCGGCCCCGTCGATCCGATCGGCATGGAAGTCTTCTTCAACCGGCTCCTGTCGATCACCGAAGACATGAACAACACCCTGGTCCGGGCATCATTCTCGACCAACATCAAAGAGCGCAAGGATTGCTCCGTGGCGTTGTTCGACGCCACCGGCCGGCTCGTGGCGCAGGGCACGCAGATCCCGCTGCATCTCGGATCGCTCGACGGCGCCATGGGCGCGATCCTGGCGCAATACCCCGCCGACGACATTCATGACGGCGACGTCTTCATCTGCAACGATCCGTACCTGGCCAACGGCAGCCACTTGCCCGACATCAATGTGGTCACCCCGGTGTTCTGGGAAGGCACGCTACGCTTTTTCGCGGCCAACATCGCGCACCATTCCGACGTGGGCGGCGCCGTGCCGGGGTCGATCGCCGGGGGCCTGCAGTCGATTTTCGAGGAAGGCATTCGCATTCCGGCCTGCCGCATTGCGCGGGCGGGCCGGATCGACGAGGACATGCTGCGGCTGATTTGCTCCAACACACGCGACCCCGAGGAGCGGCAGCTGGACCTGCGCGTGCAGATGGCCACCAACCAGCGTGGCGCGGCAGCCGTCAAGGGGTTGATCCGCCAGATGGGACTGGATGCCGTGCTGCGGTCGGTCGAGGACGTCATCGCCTACACGCGGCGGCGCCTGCTCAACCGTATCGCCGAACTCCGGCAAGGCAGCTACACCTTCCGTGCCGACCTGGACGACGACGGCATGGGGGGCGAACCGGTCCCCATTTGCGTGACCCTGACGGTGAAACCGGACGGCCTGGACTTCGATTTCGAGGGGTCGGGCAAACAGGCGCGTGGCGCCATGAACCTGCCGTTCAATGCCTTGCGGGCATCGGTGTACTACGCGGTCAAGGCGCTGCTCGATCCAGACATTCCGCCCAATGCCGGCCTGTTCGAGCCGATTTCCGTGCGCGCGCCGCTGGGCACCATCACCAACCCGGAGTTCCCGGCGGCGGTGGGTGCGCGCTCGATCACCGCGCAGAAAGTCGCGGGGGCGATCTTCGGCGCGTTCCGCGGCCTGTTGCCAGAGGACAAGATCATGGCATCCAGCAACGATTGCTGCCCGGCGATCGTGTTTTCCGGCCGCTGGCCAAACCGGCCGGGGCATTTCGTCTACCTGGAAACCCTCGGCGGCGGGGCGGGCGCGCGCCGCGATGCCGACGGCATGGACGCGATCCATGTCCACATGACGAATACGTCCAACCTGCCAGTCGAAGCGCTGGAGAACGAATACCCCTTGCTCATGGACGAGTATGCGTTGATCCCGGATTCGGGCGGAGCAGGACGCACCCGCGGCGGGCTGGCCATCGCCAAGCAGATCAGCGCGCGCGTGCCGGGCATCGTGTTCTCGGCACGTTCGGATAGCCATACCGTGGGCGTGGCCGCGGGCGTGCTGGGCGGGCGTGACGGCCGGCGCGCCAGGCTGATCCGCAACTACGGCACCGACCGCCAGGAGGAGCTGTTTTCCAAGACGGCCAACATCCGCTTGGATGCCGGGGAAAATGTGCGCATCGAAACGCCGGGCGGGGGAGGATTCGGGCCGCCTTCTGAGCGGCCGCGCGAATGGGTCGAGCAGGACCTGCGCGACGGCAAGGTCACGCCCGAAAGCGCCCGCGCCGAGTATGGGTACGCCGCGGCCGGGCGCGATGCGACGTCCGCTTGACGGTGCTGGCCGGAAAGAAGACGACCATGGAGACCTCTCGCATGGCGCATGCACCCACCCGGCCGGCGCGCGCACGCCCGGCCGTCTATGACGCCCTCGTCGTCGGCGGCGGCCTGGTCGGATGCGCGCTGGCCTATGGCATGCATCCGGCCTTGGCGGACATCGCCGTGCTCGACGAAGGCGACATCGCCTGGCGCGCTTCGCGCGGCAATTTCGGGCTGGTGTGGGTACAAAGCAAGGGGCTGGGCATGCCTGCATACGCGCGCTGGACCCTGCATTCCGCCGGGCTATGGCCCACGCTGGCGGCGCGTCTGCTGGAAGAAACCGGCATCGATGTACAGCTGCGGCAGCCGGGCGGCCTGTTTCCGATGCTCAGCGATGCCGAGACGCAGGCGCGGGTCAAGTTCATGCAGGCGCTGCATGGCCAGCCGGACATGCCGAGTTATCCCTGGAAGCTGCTGGACCACAAAGAAGCGGCCGAACTCGTTCCGGGACTGGGGCCGGCGGTTCAGCACGCGATCTGGAGCCCGGTCGACGGCGCAGTCAACCCGCTGAAGTTGTTTCGTGCTTTGCATGTCGCTTTGGCGCGACGAGGCGTGCATTATCTTCCGCGCTGTCCAGCGACGACCATCACGCAAGGGGATGATGGCGTGTTTCGCGTGACCACGCCCCAGGGCGTGCTCAGCGGCCGCAGGCTGGTTCTTGCCGCGGGCCTGAACAACCGCGCGCTCGGAGAGCAGGTTGGCCTCGATGTTCCGGTGCGGCCGCAACGCGGGCAGATCATCGCGCTGGAGCGCACACGCAGGCTGCTGGACATTCCGCTCAACACGTTGCGCCAGATGGATGAGGGGTCGTGGCTGGTCGCCGATTCCCAGGAAGAGGCCGGCTTCGAGGACCGCCTCGTAGGCTTGCCCGTGCTGGCCACGCTGGCCGAGCGCGCCGTATTGACCTTGCCTGCTCTGCGCGATGTGCGCATCGTGCGCGCCTGGTCGGCGCTACGCATCATGTCGGCGGACGGGTTCCCCATCTACCAGGAGTCGCCTACCCATCCCGGCGCATTCGTCGCGACATGCCACAGCGGCGTCACGCTGGCGGCGGCCCATGCGCTCGAACTGGCTCCCATGCTTGCCGCCGGCGCCTTGCAGCCAACCGTGTCAGCCTTTACCAACCGGAGATTCCATGTTCAGAAGGCTTGATGGAACCGCCGGCACGACTGTGCACCTGACCTACGAAGGCCGCCCGCTGGCCTGCCGCGAGGGCGACAGCGTGGCCGCGGCCTTGCTTGCCCACGGCCATGCAGCGTGCCGGGACACCGTGGTCGGCGGCGTGCCCCGCGGACCCTACTGCATGATGGGCGTCTGCTATGACTGCCTGGTTACCATCGACGGCCAACCCAACCGCCAGGCCTGCATGACGCGGGTACGGGAAGGCATGGTCGTGCAGCGCCAGTCGGGCCCCCGTGAGGTTGCGCCATGACCATGCATGCCCGATGTGACTTGGCGATCGTGGGCGCCGGACCGGCCGGCATGGCCGCCGCCATCGAAGCCGCGCGCCTTGGCCTGGCGACCGTAGTACTGGATGAGCAGGCCGAACCGGGCGGCCAGATTTACCGCGGTATCACCAACCCTCCGTTGCACGACCGGTCCGTGCTTGGTTCCGATTACTGGCATGGCGCCGCGCTGGCCGATGCCTTTCAGCGCTCAGGTGCCCGGCGCGAGGCCGGCGCAACGGTATGGGCCATCCTGCCGGGAGAGCTTGACGACGGCGCCGGGCCGTCCTCCGCCCCAGCATCGTATTACGACGTCGGCTATTCGGTCGACGGACAGGCCCGGCTGCTGCACGCGCGGCACGTCCTACTGGCCACCGGCGCGCAGGAGCGTCCGTTCCCCATCCCGGGCTGGACGCTGCCGGGCGTCATGACCGCGGGCGGTGCGCAGATCCTGCTGAAATCTTCGGGCCTGGTGCCAGAGGGCCGCACGGTGCTTGCGGGCTGCGGCCCCTTGCTCTATCTGCTGGCCTGGCAGTACCTGAACGCCGGCGCGCGCATCGATGCGTTGCTGGATACCACGCCTGCTGGACAAATGTGGCGGGCGCTGCCGTACGCATGGGGCTTTCTCCGTTCGCCATATTTTGCCAAAGGCTTGCGCCTGCTGCGCGCGGTCAAGGCCGCCGTACCCGTCGTGCGCGGGGTCGACGCATTGCAAGCGCAGGGCAGCGGACGCCTCGAAAGCGTGCGATACCTCGCACGCGGCGCCTGGCACACCTTGCCGGCCGATTACCTGCTGCTGCACCAAGGGGTGATTCCCAACATCAACTTGGCGCACGCGGCAGGCGTGCCGCATCGCTGGAACGACGACATGGCCTGTTGGGAACCGCAGGTCGACGAATGGGGAGCGACGGCAGTGCCGCACATCGGCATTGCCGGCGACGGCGCGGGCATCGCCGGCGCGCTGGCCGCCGAGCACAGAGGTCGCCTGGCGGCGCTGGAGGCGGCGCGCGCCCTGGGGGTGATCGATGCGCAACGGCGTGACCGTGAGGCGGCGCCGATCCGGGCGACGTTGCGCCGCGCGACGCGCGGGCGTGCCTTCTTCGATGCCTTGTATCGCCCGGCCGACCGCCTGCGCCGCCCGGAAGGCGACACCATCGTGTGCCGCTGCGAAGAGGTCACGGCCGAGCAGGTGCGCTCGGCGGCCCGGCTGGGATGCCAGGGCCCGAACCAAATGAAGGCGTTCCTGCGCTGCGGAATGGGCCCCTGCCAAGGCCGGTTCTGCGCGGTCACCGTGACCGAGCTGATCGCCCAGGAGCAGGGTCGGTCGCCGGCCGACGTCGGCGTTTACCGGTTGCGGTTCCCCACCAAACCGATGACCCTTGGCGAGATGGCATCCATGCCGCAGACGGAAGCCGGGCGCAAGGCCGTCGTGCGCTTGCAAAAGTGACGGTGTAGGACCGGCGGGGAAGGGTGCTGGGGCGTGGGCAGGCGGCAGCGTCGCCTGCGTTGCCGGGCCTGGCCGCCCGCACCCGTCCCGCAGGACGGGTGCGGCTCGGTTGGCAGCCGTGACGTCAGGCGCGCACTTCCTGCCGCTGGAAGGCGATGTAGCCGATCGCAAACAGCAGGATCACGCCGGCCAGCAGGCCGGTGGCCTGCGGCCAGATCAGCGCCAGGCTTTGGGTCAGCGGCAGCGGCGTGCCGACCAGGGCGCCTTCGAGCTGGCTAAGGAACACGGGTCCCAGTGCGCGGGTGGCCGGGCTCAGGATGGCGATCACCGCTTCGTTGAACAGCTGCGCGGGTGACAGCCGGCCCAGCCATTGTTCCCACTGCATGGTCTGCAGGGTGGGTTGGCCGAAGGCCTGCGCCAGGGGGTCGGGCGGCGCGATGACCTGCGCCAGCGCCGGTGCCAGCATGGGCCACAGCAGGGCGAAGAACAGCCACAGCCCCAGCGTGACCAGGGCCGACGTCGCCGCCGAGCGGAACACGATGGAGAACAGCATCGCGATCGCCAGCCACACGCCCGCGTAGGCCAGCGCCAGCAGCAGGAACACCAGCGACCGGGCGATTTCCTCGCCGCCGGGCGGCACGCCCAGGGCGACCAACCCAAGGCCGATGACCAGCAGCCACAGCGCGACCAGGCAGATGCCCAGCGTGGCCAGGCCGGCCAGGAACTTGCCGCACAGCAGGGCATCGCGGTAAAGCGGCTGGGACAGGATGCGGCTCATGGTCCGGCGCGAGTATTCGCCGTTGACCGCATCGAAGCCCAGGCCGATGGCCACCAGCGGAATCAGAAAGCCCAGCAGCGCGGCAAAGGACGGCAGGGGCGGCTGCGCGTTGGTGAACAGGCGCAGGAAGACGAAGGGGTCCGAGCCGGAGCCGCCCGAGGCGCTGCGCACGGCGCCGTACAAGGACGCGGCCGCGGTCAGTACCACCAGCCATTCCAGCACCCGCATGCGCGAGCTGGATAGGTGGTCGGACAGCTCCTTGATGGCCACGGCGCCCATGCCTTGCCAGGGCGAGCCCGTACGGTTGGTGTCACGCGGCATGGCGTATCTCCTCGTTGGCAGACTGGTCCTGGAAGTAGCGGTTGTAGATGGCGTCCAGGCTGGGCGTCTCGGGCGACAGGCCAAGCAGCTCGCCGCCGGCCGAGACGACCGCGCGCGCGACCGCCGCGCGCACGTCGCGGTCGGCGCGCAGGCGGTAGGCGTCCTCGCCCGCGGGCTCGACGCGTCCCACGCCTTCGACTGATTCCAGTACCTTGGCCAGGTCATTGCCACGGGCCTGCACCAGCACGGCATGGCCACCGCCCAGCACGCGTTGGGCGAGTTCCGGCACCGTGCCCATCAGTGCGATGCGCCCGGCGTGGAACAGCGCGACCCGGTCGCAGATGCGCTGCATGTGCTCGAGCAGGTGCGAGGACAGCAGCACGGTGACGCCGTCGGCGCTGAGCGTGCGTACCAGCGTCAGGAATTCCTCGGTGGACTGGGGGTCCAGCCCAGAGGTAGGCTCGTCCAGGATGGCGACCTGCGCGCCCTTCATGATGATCTCGGCCAGGCCCAGGCGCTGGCGCATCCCGCGCGAGAAGGTCGCCACGCGCTTGTCGGCCGCGTGCTGCAGGCGCACGCGCGCCAGCGCCTGGTCGATCGCCGCATCGCGCTCCTTTTGCGGCATGCCCAGCAGGCGGGCCGTGTAGGCCAGGTTCTCGCGGGCGGTCAGGTGGTCGTAAAAGCCCACGGCGTCCGGCATGTAGCCGACGTGGCGCTTGACCGTCAGCGGATCGCGCTGCGGGTCGCAGCCAAGCACGCGCACCGTGCCGGAGGTCGCTTCGGTCAGGCCCAGCAGCATCAGGATGGTCGTGGTCTTGCCCGCGCCATTGGGCCCGAGCAGGCCGAAGACCTCGCCGCGGCCGATCGACAGCGTGATCCCGTCCACAGCGCTGGTCGCGCCGTAGCGCTTGCACAGGGCCTCGGCCTGGATGACGGCAGTGGTGTCAGTGGTGTTCATCGCCGGCCATACCTCGCGATGGCGCCGACCAGGACGAGCACCGCGATGGCGATGATCGCCGCCCCGGTTATGCCCCAAAGGGTGGAAGTTTCTACCGTCACGCGGAAATCCCCGGAGGCCGATTCGCCTTCGGTGGACGCGCGCAAGGTGGTCATGTAGTCGCCGGCCAGCGACCGGTTCGACGGCGTCAGGCGCAGCTGCACTTCGGCGCTTTCACCGGGCGGGATGCGTTCGATTTCCTTGGGTTCGAACTCGGCGGTCCAGCCCGACGGGGCGCTGGCCGACAGCGACACGCTGGTGGCGGGGGCGGAGCCCTCGTTGAGCACCAGGATGGGCGTGGTGCCGGCCTTGCCGGCTTCGGCGGCCAGGCTCATCAGGCCGTCGCGGCCGCTGATGCGCAGGCGCGGCTGGCCGACGATTTCCAGCGACAGTTCGGCCGTGGCCTGGGCGTCGCCGGCAGTGGCGGTAAAGACCACGGGGTAGGTGTCAGGCTGGACCAGGGCCGGCGCGCGCACGCTGAGCTTGACGTCCTTGCTCGAGCCGGCGGCCACGGGCACGGAGCTGAGCTGCTGCGAGCCGTAGCTTTCGGTGATGCTGGCCTCGAAGTTGCGGGGCACCTGCGCCGAGACGTTGACCAGCTGGTCTTCGCCGCTGTCGTTGCGGATGGTCAGCTGGTAGTCAAAGGACGCCCGCGGGCCGCCACGCAGCGCCGGCAGGCTGGCCTTGACCTCCAGCTTGGCGGGCAGGCGCTCGGCCAGCGCCACTTCCACCGGCAGGCGCAGCTCCGTGCCCTGGCCTTGGGCGACCACGGTCAGGGTGCGCGGCTGGGGCTGCACGTCCTTGGGGACTTCCACGCGCAGCTGCAGCGATACGTGGTCGTCGGTTGCTGGCATGGCCGCGGCCACGGGCTGGCCGCCGCCCAGCAGCTGGACCTTCCAGTCGGCCGGCGCGTCCTCCACGCGCAGGGCCAGGCGGGTGGGGGCGACCCCATGGTTGTAGAGCCTTAGGTTGATCGTCGCGGGTTTGCCCGGCTGCACGGTCACCGACGGATAGTCGGTCACCAGGTACAACCCTTCGGGCGCACGGTGCTGCGGCTGCGCGTGCGCGGACGACAGGGCAAAGGACAGGCACGCCAAGAATGCGAGGAAGGTTCTTTTCATCATGTTCCTATCGCGATGCTTGCACACTGCCGGCTCTGCCAAAGGCCAACGCCGGCCGTGTGGACGGGTTGAACAAAAGGCCGGGCGTCGGCACCCCTGGCGGGGCCGGCGCCATGCCCCAATTGGCAGTGGATGAAAGAAAAAGTTCCACAATGTACCGTGCGATTCGCCATTCGGTGTAGGGGGGCAGGCGGGCCGCAGGCCCACGGCGTGCGATGCGGTAAGCTGGAAGGCTCCCGACGCTTAGGCGTGCGGGCGGCAAATTCGGAGACAAACTCATGCAGACACCGACCCTGGGCAAGGTGGCCGTACTGGGCGCAGGCGTGATGGGCGCGCAGATCGCCGCCCATTGCGTCAATGCGGGCGTGCCCGTCGTGCTGTTCGATCTGCCCGCGCGCGAGGGCGACCCCGCGGGCACCGTGCGCAAGGCCCTGGACAACCTGCGCCGCATGAACCCTGCGCCGCTGGCGCTGCCCCAGCTGGCCGACCTGATCGAGCCGGCTGACTATGACACCGGGCTGGCCAAGCTGGCCGGCTGCGACCTGGTCATCGAAGCGATCGCCGAGCGCGCCGACCTCAAGGCGCAGCTGTATCAACGCATCGCGCCGGCGCTGGCCCCGGATGCCATCCTGGCCAGCAACACTTCCGGGCTGTCGCTGGGCAAGCTCGCCCAGGCGCTGCCGGCAGACGTGCGGCCGCGCTACTGCGGCGTGCATTTCTTCAACCCGCCGCGTTATATGCCGCTGGTGGAATTGATCCCCACCGCCGATACCCGGCCCGAGCTGCTGGACGCGCTGGAGGCTTTCCTGGTTTCGCGCCTGGGCAAGGGGGTGGTGCGCGCGCACGACACGCCCAACTTCATCGGCAACCGCATCGGCGTGTTCGGCATCCTGGCCGCCTTCGTCGAAGCCGAGAAGGCGGGCCTGACCTACGATTTGGTCGATGACTTGACCGGCAAGCGGCTGGGGCGCGCCAAGTCCGGTACCTTCCGCACCGCCGACGTGGTCGGGCTGGATACGCTGGCGCACGTCATCCGCACCATGGACGAAGGACTGCCCGGCGATCCGTTCCACGCGCACTTCGGCGTGCCCGCGGTGCTGGCCGGCCTGATCGAGCAAGGCGCCCTGGGCCAGAAGACTGGCGCCGGGTTCTATCGCAAGCGCGGCAAGGTCATCGAGCGGTTGGACCCGGCCGCCGGCAACTACGTCGAAGCCGGCGCGCAAGCCGCGCCGGAGGTGGCCGAGATCCTGGCCCGGCGCGATCCGGCCGAGCGGCTGCAGGGCCTGCGCGACAGCACCCACCCGCAGGCGCAATTCGTTTGGGCGCTGCTGCGCGATACCTTCCACTACAGCGCGGTGCACCTGGCCGAGATCGCCGACAGCGCCCGCGACGTGGACCTGGCCATGCGATGGGGCTTCGGCCACGAGCAAGGCCCGTTCGAGCTGTGGCAGGCCGCGGGCTGGCTGCGCGTGGCGCAATGGATCCAGGAGGACATCGCCGCCGGCCGGGCGCTGGCCGACGTGCCGCTACCCGATTGGGTGACCAGCGGCCCGGTGGCCCAGGCGGGGGGCGTGCATACCCCGCACGGTTCGTTCAGCCCCCGCTCCGGGCGCTTCGAGCCGCGTTCGGCGCTGCCGGTCTACGACCGCCAGCTCGCCGCGCCGCGCCTGGCGGGCGAGGCCGACCCGCGCGCCGGCGTGCCCGGTGCGACGGTGGTGCGCGACACCGACGCCGTGCGCCTGTGGACGCTGCCCGCGCCGCATCCGCAGGACGTGCTGATTGCCACCTTCAAGACCAAGATGCACACCATCAGCCCGCAGGTCACCGAGACCATGCTGGAGGCGATCGAACTGGCCGAGCGGGACTTCCGCGGGCTGGTCATCTGGCAGCCGGGCGACCCGTTTTCCGCGGGCGCTGACCTGCAGGCCATGCTGCCGGCCTTCATGCAGGGCGGGGCCAAGGCGCTGGAGCCGGCCGAAAAGCAAATGCAGCAGCTGGCCTTGCGGCTGCGCTACGCGCGCGTGCCCACGGTGGCGGCGCTGGCCGGCCGGGCGCTGGGCGGCGGCTGCGAGCTGGCCGTGCACTGCGCCCGCCGCGTCGCGCACATGGAAACCTACATCGGCCTGGTGGAAGTCGGCGTGGGCCTGGTCCCCGGCGCGGGCGGCCTGACCTACTGCGCGCGGCGCGCCGCCGAAGAACAGGCGGCCTACGCCCCGCAGGCGCCGCTGCTGCACTTCCTGCAGAAGTACGCCGAGGCCGTGGCCGGCGCCAAGGTCTCGGGGTCGGCGCTGCAGGCGCGCGCCATGGGCTACCTGCACGAATCTGATCCCATCGTCATGAACGCGCACGAGCTGCTGTACGTGGCGGTGCGCGAAGCCGCCGCCATGGCCGAAGCCGGCTGGCGCCCGCCGCTGCCGCAGCCTTTCCGCGCGGCGGGCCGCGACGGCGCGGCCACCTTGACGGCGCAGCTGGTCAACCTGCGCGAGGGCGGCTTCATTTCCGACTATGACTTCGCGCTTGGCCGCACGGTGGCGCACGTGCTGTGCGGCGGCGATGTCGAAGCCGGCACCCTGGTCGACGAGGCCTGGATGCTGGCGCTCGAGCGCGAGGCCTTTTTGGGGCTGCTTGCCCGCCCGCAAACGCAGGAGCGGATCATGGGCTTGCTCAAGACCGGCAAGCCGGTGCGCAACTAAGGAGGAAACCGGCATGACCCGACAAGTCCAAGACGCCTACATCGTCGCCGCCACGCGTAGCCCCATCGGTCGCGCGCCGCGCGGCGCGCTGCGCCATTACCGGCCGGACGACCTGCTGGCCCACGTCATCCGCGCGCTGCTGGCGCAAGTGCCCAGCCTGGACCCGGCCGCCATCGAAGACGCCATCGTCGGCTGCGCGATGCCGGAAGGCTCCCAGGGCCTGAACGTCGCGCGGCTGGGCGTGCTGCTGGCCGGCCTGCCGGCCAGCGTGGGGGGCGTTACCGTCAATCGTTTCTGCGCCTCGGGCCTGACGGCCATCGCCATGGCCGCGGACCGCATCCGCGTGGGCGAGGCCGATGTCATCATCGCCGCCGGCACCGAATCCATGAGCCAAAACCCGCCCATGGGCGCCAACCCGTCGTTCAGCCCGCAGATCTACGCGCACGACGAAAACCTGGGCATCGCCTTCGGCATGGGCCTGACGGCGGAAAAGGTCGCCGAGCGCTGGCAGGTCAGCCGCGAAGACCAGGACGCCTTTGCCCTGCAATCGCACCAGCGCGCCATCGCCGCGCAGGACGCGGGCGAATTCGCCGACGAGATCACCCCGGTGGACATCACCGAAAAAACCGCCGGCCTGGGTGGCGGGGGCCTGCGCGTGCAGCAGCGCACACTGTCGCTGGACGAAGGGCCGCGGCGCGACACCAGCCTGGAAGCACTGGCCAGGCTGAAGCCCGTCTTTGCCGCGCGCGGCAGCGTCACCGCCGGCAATAGCTCGCAGACGTCCGATGGCGCCGGGGCGCTACTGGTGGTATCCGAGCGGGCGCTCAAGGCCCACAACCTGACACCGCTGGCGCGCTTTGCATCTTTTGCGGTGCGCGGCGTGCCGCCCGAGATCATGGGCATCGGGCCCAAGGAAGCCGTCCCGGCGGCGCTGAAGCTGGCGGGCCTGGCGCAAGACCAGCTTGACTGGATCGAGCTGAACGAAGCCTTTGCGGCGCAGTCGCTCGCGGTGATCCGCGAGCTGGACCTGGACCCCGCGCGCGTCAACCCGCTGGGCGGGGCCATCGCGCTGGGCCACCCGCTGGGCGCGACCGGCGCGATCCGCGCGGCCACCGTCGTCCATGGCCTGCGCCGTCGCAAGCTGCGCTACGGCATGGTGACGATGTGCGTGGGCACAGGCATGGGGGCGGCGGGGGTGTTCGAGCGGGTATGACGCGCCCCGCTGGCCGGCAAGCAACAGGCGCCGAATCCGGCGCCGGCTATACCGGCCGCGTGCCGGGCTGCGCCGCGCGCCGCTCGACCACGCCCGTGGCGAGCGCCGTGCCGGCCAGCACCACCAGGGCGCCGGCGATCACGCGCCAGTTGAGCACCTCGTCCAGCCACAGCCAGCCCCACAGCACCCCGAAGACGGGCACCAGGAAGGTGACGGTGATGGCCTTTTGCGGCCCGACCCGGGCGATCAGCTGGAAGAGCAGCAGGTAGGCAAAGCCCGTGCACAGCACGCCCAGCACCACGGTGGCCGCCCAGGCGCCTGCAGAGACCGGTACCTGCGGCCACATCAGGAAGGCGGGCACGGCAAGCAGCGCGGTCGCCGCGGTCATGCCGCCAGCCGTGCACGCCAAGGTGTCGGCGCCGGTCAGGTAGCGCTTGGTATAGCAGGCGGCCAGGCCATAGAAGCACGGCCCGGCGATGCCGGCCAGCACCGCCGGCAGTGGCCCGCCCACGCTGGCCGACAGCGTATCCCAAACCAGGATGAGGATGCCCGCCATGCCCAGGGCCAGCCCCAGCACGCGCGAGGGCGGCAGCGATTCCTTGAGCCAGACCCATGCCACGGCAGCGCCAGCCAGCGGCGTGACCGCGTTCATGATGGACAGCAGCCCGGCGTTGAGCTCGCGGGCGGCGTAGGCGATCAGCACGAAGGGGATGGCAGAATTGAGGCAGCCCACCACCGCGATCGGCCGCCACCGGGCGCGCAGCGCCGGCCATTTGCCGCGCCAAAACAGCACGGGCAGCAGCACCATCGCCGCCACGGCCAACCGCACGAAGATCATCGCAAATGCGCCTAGCTCGGGCACCGCGATGCGCATGAACAGAAAGGAGCCGCCCCAAATAGCGGCAAGGATCAACAGGTAGGCCAGGTCTCGCCCGCGCATCGGATGTCTCGCGTTTCGTCCCGGCCCGCCGGGCCGCCTGGTGGGCGGCGGGCAGGCGATCGGTGGTTGCGCGATTATGCCTTGTTATCGGCGCGGATTGCGCGCGGCCTCGTTCTTCATCTGGATGCGCGTGGACAGGAACGCGCTACCCACGGCGAGCGCGATGCACAGGATCACCCCGATGCGCACGCCGGCGCGCACCGACGCATGCGCCACGGCGATGCCCACCGCAGCGGTGCCCACGGCGCTGCCCACGGCGCGCGTGGTTTGCACCAGCGCCGAGGCCACGCCCACGTCGCGGCGGTCGGCCAGCATCTGCATGAACAGCGTCAGGTTGGGCAGCAAGAAGCCCAGCGCCGTGCCGCTGACGAAAAGCGACAACAGGATCCACCAGGCTGGCGTGCGGTCGGAAAACGCCAGCACCATCGCGCAGCCGGCCGCCATCAGCCCGGCGCCGAACACCAGCAGGCGCTGCGGCTGGGTCTGGCGCGGAAACAGCATGCCGTTGATGATGCTGCCCACGGGGATGGCGGCCACCAGCGGCGTCATCAGCAGGCCTGCCTGGCTGGGGGAATAGCCCAGCTCGTGCTGCAGCAGCAGCGGCACGTAAAAGATCAGGATGAACATGGCGCCGCCCACCGCCACGGCGATCACGTTGATGAGCTGCGATTGGCGCGAGGCCAGGATGCGCATCGGAAAGATCGGCCAGTTCGTGCGGCGTTCCACCGGCACCAGCAGCGCAATCGCCGCGACACCCACGGCGGCAAGCACCAAGGCCAAGCCGGGGCGCGCATCCCCGCCCGTGGCAAACGCAAGCTCCAGCGCAGCCAGCGGGCAGGCCACCGCCAACACCAGCAGCAGCGCGCCGATCCAATCCACGCGGCGCTTGCCGTCGTGCTGCGGGCGAATGCGCGGAAAGAACGGTGCGAGCAGCCCCAGCGCCAGGATTGCCGCCAGCGGCGTGATGAAAAACGCGGCGCGCCAGCCCAAGGCCTGCGTCACCGCCCCGCCCAGCACAGGACCCAAGCCGCTGGACACCGCGAAGGTCGCCGAGACCATCGCCATCCAGCGCACGCGCTCGTGGGGGTCGGGAAACAAATCAGCAGGCGCCGCAAAGGCCGTGGCGATCATCATCCCGCCGCCCACGCCCTGCAGCACGCGAAAGGCGATCAGCTGCTCCATGGACTGCGCCAGCCCGCACAGCATGGAGCCGATGCCGACGATCAGCACCGAGGCCAGCATCAAGGGCTTGCGGCCGAACATATCGCCCAGCCTGCCAAAGACCAGGATGGACGCGGCCGTCGACAGCAAATAACCCGTGCCGACCCAGGCATACAGGGCCATGCCGTTCAAGGCTTGGGCAACGCGGGGAAGGGTGGTGCTGACGATGGTGGAATCGAACGCCACCAGGATCACGGTGGCTGCGACCCCCGCCATCGCCAACAGCAGCTCGCGGCGGGAGGGGGCAGCGTCGCCGGACGATGACGTTCCGGGCTCTGAAGGGGAAGTCATGGGGTGCAAGGATACCACCTCGTGTCAGCGTTTACCCTAGTGCACCCGCGTGGTGCGGCGGCACGATCCTGGCGTGCACCGGGCGGGGGCAGGGCGCCGATCGAGGCGGGGCCGATGCCCATGCCGGGGGCCACGGCGGCTGCGGCCCAGCTTAAGATTTGACGAAGCCGTGGTACAGGAAAAACGCCAGCAACACCCCGGCAAACACCAGCCAGGACAACGGGGATTCGCGTAGGCTGCGCCGGGATTCAGGCTGCTCTGCGGGCGGCGGGGGCGCCGGCGGCAGCTTGGCTGCGTAGTCGATGAACGCGGCGAAGAACTTTTCCACGATGTGGCCGGCCGCCTTCAGGATGGCCGGTTCGCCGATTTCTGCCAACTTGCCGCCCACGTGCGCGGCAACCGTATAAGACAGCCGCGTGCCGTCGTCCTTGGGCGCCAGGTTGACCTGGGCCGTGCCGATCACCAAGCCGGCCGCCTGGCCCTTGCCTTCGAAAGCCAGCGTGCAAGTGCTTGGCGCCTGCACATCGGAGAGCAACAGCTCGCCCTGGTACTCGGATTCGATGCCGGCAACCCGGGTGCGCACCGTCAGCTCGTATTCCGTAGGTGAGTGACGGCGAACCTGCACACAGCCAGGAATGCAGCGCTGGAGCACTTCCGGATCATTGAGCGCCTGCCAGGTTTGGTGCGGCGGCGCCGGTATCCACTGCGCATCGGCCAGACGCATGGGTGTCTCCTTGAAGTACTTGTTGTAAGGGAGATTTTGGACCGAACGAGCGAGGGATGCTAGGCGGGCAATAAGAAATTCAGGATTCGATGACTATTGGTCTTGCGTCGACCGCAGTTCAATGGCGGGTTGCACGGCGAAACATTTTTCGAGTATTAGTAATACTACAATGGACGTCCCATATTTTGGGACAATCAACACCTGACTCCAGAAGGGATCCGGTCCTTTGCTGAATACCTTCGGCGCCTCCCTGAACTGCAAATATTCTTAAAAGATGTTGAATACAACCACATCGCGGACTGAAGGGACATAAAATGCATGCCGGTCGTGAAGGTAAAAAGTTGAGCGTGAATAACCATCATGCAACCGCGAGATATCCATGCATCGGATATCAAGGCCAAGCCCTCGCGACACCTTCGGCAAGCCCCCAAGTCCATATGTTCTGGACTACGATGCGCTCATTTACGCACAAACTCTCGGATCTAAGCATAGCCAGTAGTAATCGTACAACCAGCGGGCGGCCGAAGAAATTCTGGATGCTACCCTTAAGATCGCCCTTGATGCGCCATTTTTTCCTATGGACCGGAGTGTTAACGGGCATTGCCGTTATTCTCACCGGGAAGGCCAATAGTAAATGAGCGCGAGTGACTAACTAGAGTCGCTCCACATCGGTACAGTGCCAATGTAGCGAGCCGCTGATCGGATAAAGCAGCGGCACACCCTGAAGGGCACTGATCGCATGCAACGGCATTACCAACTGCTAAACGTCCGTGTCAACGCTTCTTTCATAGAAAATTGCGGCCGCCACGCTAATGTACGTCTGATGTAAGAGTCGTCAACTTCAAGATTGCACGTCAGCTTGTCGAGAACGTGAGCGCGTCCCGTAAGAACAAAAGGAAAACGCAAAACGGGCATCGGGATGGAAAATAATCTCATGGGTATGTCCATAGCGGCCGCCATCATGCGCAACAGCTGAGGGGTTGATACGGTCTCATCGCAAATTACAAATGTCTTATTTGCGGCGGCCGGGTGCGTTGCGCAGCGAACCAAAGCGTCAGCCAGATTCTCAACATAAATAAAGCTACGTCGATTATCGACAGCTCCAAAGGGAAGCGGGATCCGAGCTCGCACCAATCTCACTAACCTACGAAAGTTTCCAGGAGCGCCAGGGCCGTACACCAAGGGAGGACGAACGATGCATACTTCCAAGCCGGTTTTGCTTGCAATGCCCTGTAAACCGATCTCCGCCTCGTGCTTCGATATGGCGTACGCTTCATGTGGCGCGGCAGGGCTGAGTTCGTTAATGGGAAGCCCGGGGTGGGTTAAATTCCCATTAACTCCAATGGAGCTAACGTACACGAATCTGCGTACGCCGGAGCATGCTGCCCATTGTGCGAGAGATAATGTAGCATCCCGATTTACGCTGCGAAACGCGGAAAGTGCAGCGGAAGTTGGACGAATAGTTTCGTGGGCTCGTGCCGCAAGGTGGATGATAGCGTCTGGAGGTGGCCCACGAAAAGGCAAGCGGACAAATGTCTCGATATCTGCAAAGATTCGATTTGCTACCGCGCAAGTGCTATGACTATCCCTGTGACGAGAAAGCGCCGTCAGCAAAAAACCTTGGCGATTTGCCACCAAGCAAACATTACGACCAACAAACCCATTAGCTCCGGTGATCAACAGGTGCATAACTGATCCATTGGTCCAGCATAAATTGTGTAGAAACACGTATAAGCAGTAAGATACCGAACCCATGCGAACGATATAAGCACCTGTGCGGAATCAAGGCCTATGCCGTTTCCAAGCAGACAGCTCTTACCTAATTATGCAACGTGCGTCTACTATCGCGGGAATCCCTATACTGTACTAGGCGCCGCCGAACCTCTTCAAATACTTCCATGCAACAGGCGTCGCGCGGAGCGGAGAAGTCTTCGGACCGAGGACCGATAACTATAGAATTCATAGTAAATCGATCAAATTCATCTATCCCGCCCGCCGTACGAAGCCAATAGTTTTCCGGTGAAAATCCAAGTAACCAAACCGGGACACCAAGGGCCGCACCCAACTCGATCGGAACAGAGCTTATGCCGATCAGCAGGTCCATAGAGACCAAGTACGTGGCAAAACTTTCAAAATCGTTAAAAAGATCTACATCCTCAATGAGCCGGATGTTGTTTTGTTGGCAAAAACGGCGCTCTTCTTCGTCGATGGCGTGTTGGACGGACCAAAACTCAATGCCTTCAATCGACAAAATTGGCAAAAAATCTTGAATACGTAGATACATTAATTTTCGCCAGGTGGACGCGAAATGACTGCGCCATAGTAGACCGACACGAAGCTTGTCAGATTTAGGCAATCTCTCGCCCTTTATAGACAGCAAATAGGATCCCGCCTTGGGTTTAGCCAAGTGCCCGGCAAAATGGCTGAAAAAAAGAGCCTGTGACAGGATAATAAAATCGGATGATTCGAGTAGCGGGCGGCATTGATCTGTCAGAAGCTCCGCTGATCGCTGAGTGAAACCGTACAAACGTTGCTCATTCTGACGGAAAGCGATTTGTCGTCCTTTGTGTCTTCGGGTGACCGGAATAAACGAAATTCCGGGAAAAGAGGCACGAAAGAGATTAACGAGCCGGGGATCGCAAGAGATTGTAACGCGCCCAAATCGCTCTAACAATTGGCCATAAAATTGAGCTGCACGAATTTCGTCACCGACGCCATCGTCTCCGATAACGAATAGCGATTTACCAGTGGCATCGGCTGGAAGTAGCTCGTAGTTCAAAAACCTACTTCCAAAATGCTGCTTCAAGGCTTTCCAGTGGTACCGTTTTGTGCTCACGCCCTGCGTGTAATGCTTACCTGACATTAGCAGCGAAATGGTTAACTCCGCCAATGGTGCTCCGCCTTCTGAACAAATGCCAGTTCGCCCGAAACTACCAGTTCCATAGCCGATCTTATCGCGCACGTCTAGGATGGCAGTCATGTCATTGTTTGTTCGCGGTAACGCGAATCGTAATCCAAGAGCCGCAAAATTATCGGAGGGGTCCTGCTCAAGCGCCTCATAAAAACAATCCTTAGCAGAGGCGTAGTCGTCCGTGCATAGAAAGCGATACCCGGCGAGGTTCAATCGAGGAAGAACGGTGTTGGGCAGATACACCGCATCTGTAAGACTAGTGGCTTCTTCAATGAGCTCATTTCGAATGAGTGCACGAAGGATACCGTCTTGCACAAAAACGGAAACCGTCGGAAATAGTGACTTTTGAACAGTTACACAATCAAAAAAAAGATCCTCCATCGGGCTGATACGACGAAGTCGCCCAAGCACATCGAGTGCTGCTGGATGATTCAAATGACGGTGTGCAACGCTGCGAAAAACTGACTCGTTCTTGCTAAGCCAGTCAGGAACGTGTTCGGCTAACGCGGCAATAACGCTGAAGTCCTCACTGCCGTTGTCTCGATACAACTCTTGAAGCCGGTTGACAACGAATCCATGATGCCCGCTGATTTTCAGTTGCGGAATGGCTCGTAAAAAAAACTTCGAGCCGCTTCGTTGCGCATGATCGAAGATGCAGAATGGTATGCCGGCGCGGGCTTTGATTTTATATTCGCACCAAATAATCGATTCTTGCGCCGTCTCACCAGCGGTCTGCGGTGTGTTGCTAGACAGCTGGCGCAGTAGACTAAGCTTCTGGTCAACAGAGAAGCCGGAAAGTCTAATGCGATCGCAAAGACTAGGAATCAGCCTTTCCTCAAACCGGAAGTCATTTTGTCTTAATATTGCCAAAAGTTTGTAATCGGCTTCTGTGCCGGCATTGCTAGATGCTAAACATTGAATGACAAAGATTGCATCTTTCGGTGTCAAGCTCAAAAAATCGCAGGTCTTTGCAATAGCCGCCGCGGAATGAAAATTACGCAGCTTATATAAGTGTCTGGCAATAAGCAGCCGAGATTTTATAGGCGAGGAAAGAGCGAGTTGGTACAGGGGCGCCCGATCTTGGTTTATATAATTACTTGGTAGTTCGGGCGCTTTGGCGCGACTTGTTGTTGTGTCAGTCCGAGTGCGCAGCGCAGCAAACTGCCTGAGACATTGCAATGCTTTGAAGTAAAGGTGGCGCGGCGTCAACATGATATAAAAGGTGATGTGTTTTTAAGCGCGATTGCCGCCATCAGGACCGTAATTTATGATGTGAACCACAACTGAACGTATTATTGGGGATCGGCGTCGGTGACTAGATCCCACGTGAGTGGTGTGCCTTTAGGTATATCGCGTATCGCGTTGCGACCGATCACTGTATCAAGAGCTTTAGGAGGAAGACCGAATCCAGGACGAATGCTCTTAACGTTCATGTGGCTAAACTCATCCCCCTTGCGCATGTCCCGAACAACATAAAGCGACCGACGGAATTGAACATTACCCTTTTCGCTCTCCGTCCTTTCATAGTTAACACGCCCAAGCGCACGCCAAGCAGTCCGGGCGTCGCGGCACAGACTTTCTAGCTCGGGCGGTTCTAGTGAGAAGCTATCGTCCGGTCCGCCTCCATGTCTATTAAGTGTAAAGTGCTTTTCAACCAAACATGCACCGAGAGCCACAGATGCAATAGCCGTTGCGTTATCGATGGTATGGTCAGATAGCCCAACAGGCACGCCGAATCGCGATTGCATGTCAGTGATCGTTCGCAGGTTATATTGTTCAGCGGGAGCAGGGTATCCACTAACGCAATGCAGGATGGCTAGATCTTGGCATCCGCCATCGCGAGCAGCGGCGATTGCTTCGCCAATCTCATCAGCATTGGCCATGCCGGTCGATAAAATCATTGGCTTGCGCGTGCCGGCAACGTAGCGGATAAGAGGAAGATCCACCAACTCAAAGGAGGCTATCTTGTAAGCGGGCGCCCCCAGATCCTCTAGTAAATCAACAGCTGACGCATCAAACGGCGAACTGAAAATACTAATGCCCAATTTGCGCGCGTGGTCGAATAACGGTCGGTGCCATTCCCACGGCGTGTGCGCCTCTTGGTAAAGCTCGTAAAGTGTGCGCCCATCCCAAAGCCCCCCTTTTATTTTGAAATCCTCACGGTCGCAGTCAATAGTGATAGTATCGGGGCGATAGGTTTGGAGCTTGATCGCGTCAGCGCCGGCAGCCTTTGCTTCGTCGATCAACCGCAACGCAGTTTGCAAACTACCGTTATGATTGGCGGATAACTCGGCAATGATGTACGGTGGATGATCCAACCCGATGCGACGATTTTCAATCGTAATGTATGGTGGTTTCGCCATAATCTTTATCCTTGCGAAAGTGACCGCCACTCGCGCGCCAATAACCCAAAACAGATCACTGCATGGTATGTTTGGCCATCGAAGTGATGCTCACGAAGAACGCCTTCGCGCCGGAAACCCAAACGCTCGTGAAATCGAATCGACCGCTCGTTATACGCAAGCACTTGTCCACACAGCTTATGCAAGCGCTCTGTTAAAAATGCATACTCTACCGCGGCTTCACCGAGCAACGTCCCTGTGCCCCGGGGTGAAGTCGGGGCGATGTAAAAACCCCATTCTGCAACTCGGCCGTACTTGGAAATGTTGAAATTCACAAAACCGCACGGGACCCCTCCGGCTTCAAATACCAGCGCACGCTTGCACGGATTGTCTTTTATGCTAGCAAACCACTCCTGATGCTCGCGCATGGATATCTCATGCTGAGTAAACATATAAGATCGAACGCTGGGATGGTTGCGCCATGCAAGTGTCAAAGCCAGATCAGCGGTCGTCATCGGACGAAGTGATGCAATGATGTCATTGATATTTCGCATGGCCTAGCATCGCTTCGATAACGCGGCGTGTGCCCTCGCCGTCGGTGATCCTTGCTGCGGCATGACTGATACGATAGCGATTGTCCGCATCAAGCATAAATAGCAGTTCCTCACCCAGACGAGAAGGAATGTCATAGGGCGCTCCAACAAGTCGACAGGCTCCGGCAGCCTGCAAGGCGCGTGCTCCAGGCCATTGATTTTGCGCTAAAGCGACCAGCAACGTCGGAACGCCTAGGCAGCACAATTCCAAGGCAGTTCCTCCCGCGGCTGCAATGGCAACATCCGCGCTAGCCATGTGCTGGGCCATGTTGGAAACACCATTAATCACATGCGTTGGCCACCGTAGCCGCGTCGCAAACTGCTTAACGGTCGTCAGCCATGGTGCTTGCGCACCCAAAATCACGGTTATCCTGCATTCAGGAGGCAGCAGCTCTTGCTGTTCTAAAGTCTGAAGAATGGTGGTGGTGGCATTGTGTTGATCCACGCCGCCCAACGTAATAAGAACATTGGTTAAGGTAGCATCTCTTGTGCGCCGGCGTAAACTCTGCGGCCGCACCGCGAAAAATTGCGGGCGCAGCATCGCGTAGGTAGGACCGGTCAGCACATGACACGAGGGCGGAACAAGTGCTTGATAGTCGAGTGGCGAGCGGCCGAAATTTTGATCGACCAGTACGTCGCATGCGTGCGTCCGATCAGCTAGGTCGTCCAGTACCATGATTGCGGCGCTGCCGGGACGCACGGCTGTTTCCCAGCGCCGATCCAAGGCGTAGTGGTCGACGACCAGCCAGTCCGGGCGCAGTGTCTCTAGAGCTGTCAACGTTTGGCTGGCGTCGACCTGCCACGGAGCACACAGCCAGTGGTAATGGGGAGGGTTGGAAATAGATTGTGGTTGAGGCGTTCCCTCAAGCGGTAGGGCCTCTGTATGGGGAAGACGGATCGTCGGAAATTTCCGAGCGCAAATTTGCGCTAGCAAATTTCCCTGGAGCTCTCTACAGATAAAATGACATGTCGCACCCTGGGCGCGTAGCGCTTCCGCAAGCGTCAGGCAGCGCATCACGTGCCCGCTGCCTATCTGGACGGACGCATCGGTCCTAAAAGCTATTTTCATTAGAATGCTAGCCGGCGCGCTTTAACGCTTCGAACATATATTCTGCGCGGATCCAGTCTTCTTCTGTGTCAATGTCCTGGACACGGTAACGAGGAAGCACGACCGGGCAAGAATTGGGGCCAAAAATCGGTTTTTCGGCAAGCCATGCGCTCGTTCGCCCCCAATAAAATTGCCCGGCGTCGTGATATGCCTCTTCTAAGTCCTGTGACCTGGTGAGCAAATGTTCTGGATGAAACATGCCGAGGCGCCCGTTGTCCATGATTTTCAACGCGCGCTGTATGGGAAACGGAAAGGTTGTGACGGAAAAAACGTAATCGCAGCCGGTAGCAGCAAGTATTTCCAGCCCTTGCTGGATATCCCCCGGCTGCAAAAACGGGGCTGTGGCATAGATACAGCAGACCAGGTCCGGGGACAAGCCCTGCTCGATCAATGTAGACAAGGCGTGTCGCACAACCGCAGTGGTGCCGGTGTAGTCGTCGGCAAGCTCGGCAGGCCGCATAAAAGGAACCTCGGCGTTAGCCTCGCGTGCAACGGCGGCGATGTTTGGATCGTCCGTGGATACGATTATTTGGTCAAAGCAATTGCTGGAATGGGCCGCTTCAATCGCCCAGGCAATAATCGGCTTACCGCAAAATTCCCGTATATTCTTTCGAGGAATGCGCTTGCTGCCGCCACGCGCGGGAAGGATAGCGATCTTTTTCATCAATTGATGGCTCGGCGAAGCGCGTTGACAACGTCATCCTGCTGAGATTCCGTCAATGCCGGGAACAATGGCAAAGTAATCGCCTCTCTGTAATATGCTTCCGCTTGAGGAAAGTCCCCCTTCTTGAAACCCATCCGCGAATAATATGGCTGCAGATGAACGGGAATGTAATGCAAATTTACGCCAACTCCTTGGCGACGAAGGGTATCGAATACTTCCCTCCGGCTCTTCCGGATCTTATCAAGATGCAAGCGGATAACGTACAAATGCCGTCCCGAATAACCGGCCGGGTGCTGCCAAGGGAGGGTGACCGGCAAGTCAGACAGTAGTGTGTCGTAGCGCCGAGCTAAAGCATGCCTGCGAGCAACGTATGCATCAAGGCGCTGTAATTGGCTGAGCCCCAATGCCGCCTGTAGCTCGGTCATCCGGTAATTGAACCCCAAAGCTAGCTGCTGGTAGTACCACGGACCGTCAGGCGAAGCCGTCATTCGGGCAGGATCCCGAGTTATTCCATGACTGCGCAATAACTCCATCTGCTCGGCAACGTTGGCATGGTTCGTGACCGCTACCCCCCCTTCCGCCGTCGTAATAATCTTCACGGGGTGAAAACTAAATATGGTAACGTCACTGTAGCGGCAACTTCCGATACGCTCGTTTTGGTACTTTCCGCCAATCGCATGTGAGGCGTCTTCCACCACCTTGAAGCCATAACGTGACGCGAGCTCATGGATGGCCTGCATATCGCATGGTTGCCCAGAGAAGTGAACGGGGACGACTATCTTCGGCAGTCGCCCTTGCTGCTCTGCAATGTGCAGCTTTGCAGCTAATGCTCGGGCACATAGGTTGTACGTGCGCGGGTCAATGTCAACAAAATCGATGTTGGCCCCGCAATACAAGCCACAATTGGCCGAAGCAACAAATGTAATTGGTGAGGTCCATAGCCAATCGCCAGGCCCTAGCCCAAGGGCGAGGCAGGCTATATGCAGTGCCGAAGTGGCGCTGTTTACAGCAAGAGCGTGACTGGCGCCGACGTAGTTTGCGATCGCCTGCTCAAATTTGGGGACGACCGGCCCTTGCGTAAGAAAATCGGAGCGCAGTACTTCAGCAACGGAATCAATGTCTTCTTGCCGAATGTCTTGTCGGCCATACGGAATCACGGTCAGATGCTCCCAATTTTGTCCCGATTTGCTTCGATCCACGCCTGAAGCTCTTCGGGAGTCATCCAATCCGAATTGTTGTCGCTCGAATATACAAACCCCTCTGGGACCTTCTTGCCATCCTTGATTCGCTTCGGGCAGGAGGACCACTCGTGAATTGCAGGCAAAATCTTGTAGTGCTCCGGATACTCGTACGTGTAGTATGCATCTTCCGCACTAATCATCTGCTCATGCAATTTTTCACCCGGGCGGATGCCGACGATCTCGTGCCGAGCATTAGGAGCAATAACTCGAGCTAGATCAACAATCTTCATTGATGGAATTTTCTTAACATAAATTTCCCCACCTTCCATATCGTTGAACGCATGCCAAACCAGCTCCACCCCCTGTTCCAGGGATATCATAAAGCGGGTCATGCGTTCGTCGGTAATCGGAAGTACACCTTTATCTCGGATAGACATGAAAAAGGGAATCACCGAGCCGCGGGATCCCATAACATTTCCGTAGCGCACGACAGCGAAACGGGTATCATGGCTGCCCGAGTAGGAATTGCCGGCTACAAAAAGTTTGTCGGACGCAAGCTTTGTTGCCCCGTACAAATTGATTGGGCTGCTTGCTTTATCCGTCGATAGCGCGACTACTCGCTTTACGCCCTTATCGATGCACGCATCAATTAGATTCATGGCGCCGATGACATTCGTCTTGACGCATTCGAAGGGGTTGTATTCGGCGGTCGGAACGATCTTGGTGGCCGCTGCGTGTACGACATAGTCGACGCCGTCAAGCGCCCGGTACAACCGCTCACGATCACGAACGTCACCGATAAAAAAACGAACCCTGGGATCATTCTGATACTTCTTTGCCATATCCCATTGTTTCATCTCATCACGGGAAAAAATGATGATCTTCTTGGGGTCGTATTTGGCCAACGTCATCGGCACAAACGTATTGCCAAAGGAGCCGGTACCGCCCGTAACGAGAATCGTTTTGTTTTGAAGCATGTGATTTGTCTGTCGAGAAGTGCGCATTGCTAGCCCGTCGTGAACGGCGCGGTGACGGGAAGGAACGATGGATTATATCGTTCCGCGAGATGCTTGTGGTGTCAATTCCATCCATGTGCGTGCGGAGACAGGGCAAAAGTGTGATTGCAGCACACCGACGTTCCGCACACATGATTAGGTTGCCAGAATGCTGAACGTCGTCGGTTGACGACGCTGAATAAGCGGCCACCGGTAATCGGTAATAGTGAAATCCATCGCCTGTAGAGGGCATGGCGGCGTGCGCAACGTCTGCAAAGCAGTCGCCGTACGCTGTCGCGCGCCGTTACCAGCTTGCCGCCCTTTGTCACGCTGCGAAAGGAATATGTTGCATACCATTGACGTACAATCCGGCTGGAAGCCCAAAGCGAGCTTGCCCAGCCGCACGAGCCTCGTAGTCGTTTTACGCCCCAGAGCTCATGCATCGTGAAGCGCAGCACTCATTTAAATTCAAGGTACGGTGTGTTTGACATAGACAGGATACTTTCGTTTCACTGCCAAGGCTTCGAACGATTTGTGAAGCCTATCGATGGTAACGCAGATTACGAATCGCTGTTAGCGGGGCGCTTGGATGCGGCGTTGATTCGAGATTTTTCGAGTGATCAACCGTTAGAAGTCAAGAGACGACGTGCGTACGAGTACAGCCGTAGCGTCCTTGAGCAAAAATCTGTTTACACCGTTGCTTTACCGGAAGGTAAGGCCGTATGCTACGGGTCGACTAAAAATAATCTCAGGGAATTTGCGTGGTTTGATCGCTTGTGCGCGAGTATTGGCATGGAAGTGTCGTCAAACAATCTCCATGCCGTGAAACGATCCAAATGCAGTTTGGATGATGCGAAATACGAGTCTTGGATTGGTGCTCTACTGAGCGACATTGCCACGTTCTACGGCACACGCGATTCCATTACCGCGAGCCTGGTATATCAGCAGCTGCAGTATACTCGAACGTTCCTGAGCTTGCTGGTGACTCTTGATCGCGCAAAAGGGGCGGCACTGCCTTCTTTGGTCGTATTGGCTAATGACCATGCTCCGGCGCACGTGGCGGTCTCCATGGCGATGAAAGGGGCGAATATACCCAGGCTTTACCTTCAACACGCCGAAGTCACTAATCTATTCCCGCCGTTAGACTTTGAATACAGCGTTTTACGCAATGAACGGTCAAAGGAAATCTACGCGTCTCTCGGGCCGCTAACAGGCAAGGTGTATGTCATCTCTCGCTTTGAAACGCCATTTCAGCGAGAGCGGCTTGGCGTGCATCGTGGCGGCCAAGTTAAGGTGGTCATTTATCCGACCGCTAGAATCAAGGCTTCGGCATTGTGCGCGGCGATAGAGAAGCTCGCCGCAAACCCTGCCGTAGAAAATATCTATGTCAAGCCACATCCGAATACGTACCCGCCGTTTGATGAGCGTTCAGTGGGCGGGCTGTCCGTAGCGATTGTGAAAGAGCTGCCGGATTTCGACCATATAGCCATAGTCGGCAATTCCTCCGTCGCGGTAGAGTTGCTTCATCGCGGCATTCCGGTCTATCAAAACTTCGATTTTGATCCTGTTGAGCCGGACTATTACGGGTTTGTGCGTGAAGGCATCACGCCGGCCGTCTCGCTAGAAGAACTGGCGACACCGTTTTGGGTGCCTTACCGCATAGATGATCGGTGGATCGCGGCTTATGGGAAGTTGAATCCGGCAGCGCAGCCAGGTCACAGCCAAACCGTCGAAGACTTTGTTGGCGATATAAGACCTTTGGCAGCGACAAGACCGCACGCATGTTTCAAAATAGCCCGCGCTTCCGGTTCGGTTATCAAGGTCCGTCAACGTGCTCGACGGTTGGCTAAGTTCATTGCGACGGCGGCGGTCAACACTTTTCCGCGTGCGGCGGTCGGGGTTGTCGGCTTGTGCGTGCAACACACAAAGCTCGCGAATAGCTACCGCCTCGTGCCCGTGACAGGAGAGGCTCAAGGCAACGTGAGCCAGCATCAGCTACCCGCACTACCGGCAAATGCACCCAGTGCAAATGCTCACGACGATTCCGCTGTCGAGAGAAAAAAAAATGGAGCGACTGCGTCCCCTGCAACTCTAACGTGTCGGCTATTCCTACGGCCGCTTATTCGGCTGATAAAGGCCAAACCCGATTGGGCAATGTTCTTCGTTCGATTTGCGCTGGGCTACACCTGCTTGGCGGAATGCTACAAATTGGAGTCCATCGGCAGGGGGGATAAAAGCGATTTGCAGGTGCTAATGTGGGGGGTAGAAGGGAACAAGCTTGCGTTGGCCATTTATACTTTAGAACACGTCGATCAACCCTGCGCTTGGCTGACGGAAGCTCTGGACAGCGGAGTCTATGCTGAAAATGAGCTGATCCTTGCGATAGACACAATAACCAAGAACCGAAGTGTCGCAGTTCGCCGCATCTTTGCTGCATTGGAGACGTTGCCCCCGAATTCAATCTTGCAATTATGGTGCGCCATAAGGTACGCAGATTGGGTGAGGGCGTTTCCGTCGCTGGCGGAGCTGCGGAAACTTGCATCGCGTGTATACGAATACAAAGGTGTCCCGATAGTTCGCCAGTCCCTGGAAGTGGGATTGCTGCAATTGATCGTCCGTGCCGGCGAAGGAAGCGATATTGCGGAGTTCTTTAGAAATGCCCGCCTGCAACCGGGAAAATTGTCCGTCAAGTTGCAGCTTGAGATACTTCGCAAGCTTGAAAGTTGCGCAGGCTTCGAAGATGAGGCGCTACGGCTAAGAAAGTCTTTCGAACAGGCGGCGTCGCCGTTTCACCTGCTGAAGTTCAAGAATTTCGATCTGCTAACTGGCGCCGGGAAGCTCAATTGGAGCCATGCAGCTGCCGAGCGCGACTTCATTGAGACGGCTCCTGCCGTATTGTCAAAAGAATTTCGCGAAATCGTTCAGCCGGCGTATGAGCAGCTACGCAAGCGACTTATATATATAGATATCAGGATCAATACCGATCAAAGGCGCGCGTTGCTAGCCGAGATTGATGGCGCGCTAGAGGCGCAAAACCCGTATTCCCTCGTGCGGCTTGGCGATGGCGAGGGATATTTGTTCGTCCAGGAAGGCAAGTATTTTTCACTCGACGATGCAAGAAACCGTGAAAGGCATTGGTGGGGCTTGGAGCTTCCGACGTCTGTCCGCGAAGAAGTTATTCGTTCGGCGCGTATATCGGTGGCCAATGCCGATGTGATAGGCGTTCCAGCGGTGTATCGATTTATTCGGGATTTAGGAGACACCAGTCGCTCGATGCTATCGACGATTCAAGGCCGAGGGTTGATAGAGGTACTTCGGGGCGTTGGATCGCTAGCATCTGCGGCCGCGAAGTTCACTGAAGATAGAGCCAATGTGGCGCTGTTCCAGCATGTAGAGGACGTCCTTACAATTGCCAAGAAGGCCCGTCATGTCGTTCTGGTAAGTAGCGTCCAGAGCGAGTGCGTGCCAAAGGCGTTGCGGGAGACAAGAAACTTCGTTCACGTGGCTATACCCACGCACAATAGGACGGCCCTGAATGACTCCTACCATCCCGGCGCGGTGCCACTTCCGATGTGCTACACCGAATTACTGCCGGGTTTTATGCAGCAGGTTGGGCCCGGAGTCCTAGTTTTGGTGGCTGGAGGCGTGGTAGGAAAAATCTTCATTGGTGCGGCAAAATCAGCGGGGGCTGTGGCCTTAGACATCGGCGGCGCAATTGACGATTGGGCAAGCTCGGCTCTGCCAACACTTCGATAGGTAACTAACCCCTGCTATATTGCACCGTCGATCGCCTAAATGAAAACTAAGTTGAGCACTAGAAAGGATCGCGCATTCCGATATTGGGAAACTACGAGATGGCTCTTGCGCGACGTGCTTTCTATGCACCCACGCGGCGTCATTTTGGTTGTCATTCTCTACATTGCGTCCCTGGCGTTGAAATTCGCGGCCTTCGTGATATTGTCCAAATACCTTCACATCTTGGCCGTGGCCGGCGAGATTAGCATTCCCATTTATCGGGGTGCCATTGATGGGCACTCTTATAAGTTGCTTGTTATAGTGTCGCTGGTTACCTTGGGATGCCTTACATTAAGTTTTACGGCTAAGTATGTCGCGGACGTCAAACTATTGCGACTGGCTGGCCAATACGAAATGTACTGCACGAAGCGAGCCGCGAGATATATCGCATCGTATGGAGGTCACGCTAAGGCGCATAAATGGAAAGCGTTCTATCCGAAGATATTGGGGGGGTATCCACGCTATTGCGCACTGACGGCACGGCTGATGGTTCGATTAATTTTGCCGGCACTTACTGCGACGGTAGCGGTCGCAGCATTATTCTATATTGACGCCGTGTTGACCGGCATTCTCGTGCTCCTGGTGGTGACGTGTATCCCCCTCTTGTACCGGGTGAGCCTAAGAGCCGTGCGGTATTCTCGCGCCTTGGAGGAGCAAGCAAAAGCCGTTGGTAGGGCTAAACGAGTGATTATGGAGAGGTTGGAGAATCTCGCCAAGATTGACCCGAAGCCTTTATCTAAGGGGGCAGTTGATGAGACGTTTGCGCAGGAAAGATCGTTGGGCGAGGCCATTGGCAACTATATCGGCAGGCTAAAGGTGACCGAGGAAAGCAACCTGTTGACCGGGCTGCTGATGGGCGTGGCTATATTTGCGATCTTACTTTACAAGGGCTTGGAGCTCTTGGGGGCAGCTCAGGGGTGGGCGCTGATTGCCGTGTATTTCATTATTTTGCGAGTATGCCTTGGGGGGCTTATGCAAAGCGCAAGTATTCTGACGGCTATTAATAGGCTTTATCCACAGGTGAGTCGCTATTCTTCTTGTCTAGGTTCATTGATGAATTTAGAGGCGCAGGGGGGGCCGGCGTGCCCCCCCTCAAATGGATGGACTACGCAAAGCCAAAAAGCCCAAGCCAATCCGATCGAAATGGAGGAGGAAGATGAGCTTTGAGTGATGCATCATTTACCGCGCATAGCGGCTGCTGTATTCTGGGATCAGCTGGTGAAGCATGCGCAGTGCGGATTCTTTATCGTGGGCTTCTAAATGGGCGCAGATTGCGTCTATACCCTCCTTCACCACGGCGTAAGGGAGGCACTGCTCCCTAGCGCGCATAATCCGAGGGTGCTGTGTCGGCACGGCTTCATCGCCTATAAGTAGTTCTTCGTAGAGCTTTTCGCCCGGGCGCAGCCCAATAATGCGTATTTCTATGTCGCCGTCCGGTTGTGTAGCCTCGCGCACGGTTAAGCCATGCAGTTGAATCATGCGGCGAGCCAAGTCTTGTATGCGTACTGGCTCCCCCATGTCAAGCACAAAAACCGAACCGGATTCTCCCATGGATCCAGCTTGTAGTACTAATTGCGCTGCTTCCGGGATGGTCATGAAGTAGCGAGTGACTTCTGGGTGGGTCAGCGTTACTGGTCCGCCCGCGCGGATCTGTTTATTAAACAAGGGCACGACGCTTCCGGAACTGCCCAAAACATTTCCAAATCGGACCATGCAGAAGCGCGTGGGGCTCGGCAGTTGGGCGCAACCCTGGAGTATAAGTTCGGCCAGACGTTTAGATGCGCCCATCACATTTGTCGGGCGCACCGCTTTATCGGTCGAAATCAGGACGAAGTCTTGCACACCCGCTTCCATGGCAGCATGCGCCATTATGGAGGTTCCAATGGCGTTAGTGCACAAGCCCTCCTCTATATTGCTTTCCACCAAGGGAACGTGTTTATAGGCCGCCGCATGATATATGGTGTGCACCTCGTTGTTTAGCATGCAATGAAGGCAATGCCGTGCGTCCCGGACCGAACCCAAGGCGCTTATGATTTCCACCCCGCCTTTATTAAGCCCGGCCAACTCCTGTTCCAAGATGTACAAAGCAGCCTCAGAAATTTCATAGAGAATGAGGCGGTTAGGGCGCAACGCCAGTATTTGGCGACAAAGTTCGGAACCAATCGATCCGCCTGCTCCGGTAACCATGACATTCCGGCCTCGTACACACCGATCCAACAGCTCGGGTATCGGGGCCACCGGATCTCTCCCGAGGAGATCCTCCACCTCCAGATCTCGCAGTCGCAGTCGATCCGCCTGATCAACCATTTCACGCAGGCTAGGCATGATTCGAACGCGAAGCCGGTAGGGCGCAACTTGCTCGAGGATTTCCCGAATGCGCTGCCGCGGCGCCGATGGCATAGCGATGAGCAGTTGGCGAACATCATTGTTGCGTACCAACTTGCTCAAATACGTGGGCGGATATATGCGTATACCAGAAGACACTAGACGATGCTTACGTGAATCATCGTCTAGCAGGGCGATGGGAATGTAGTGCGGACTCGTCGCCAGCGCCGATGCGAGCTGTGACCCGGCGCTTCCGGCGCCGTAAATTACAACCGGCACCCGGGACTCCTGGCGCGAAGTGCGAAAACCGGGGTACAGAATACGCCGGGCGCCGAATCGTACGGCGAGCAAGGCCAGCAGCGCAGTGATGGTATAAATTACCAGCGCTCCTCGCGAGAGCCCCGTTTGCAGCCGAAGAAAGGTGGTGAATGAAACAGCCGCCATGACGGACACGAGGACCGCTCCGCCAGTAGCCATGATTACGCGCTCATTCATATAGCGCAGAATATATCGATACACGCCAAACGCGAACAGTGCGATCACGCCGCTGGTTGCGCAAACGATCGATATTAGAAAATAGTGTGGCGTGAAAAAAAACAATTCAAAGCGAAGCCATATCGCAGCATGAAATGCGGCAAGGAGTGTTATTCCGTCTACTACTGCAGCCAGTAGCTGTTTGGCGGAACGTGGAAGCTGCGTGAGCGCTTCGCGAAGTTTGCGTACGATCAGCATGCCACTATACCAGGGACCAAACAGTTGAAGTGCAAATATGGCGGAACAAACGAAGCTCAATTTTCTTTGCTGCGCCCATCTCAATCATCCCGGCCGGCCTTGAGAAAAATCATTGTCGTAATAATGAGGGCGCTGAAAAACGCCAGTGCTAGAAATGCGTGCTCGGGGCGTTTTAGAGTCCACGGCATGCCAAAAAAAGAAATAATTAACGTCGCTGCCATATAGCCCAAGCTGACCGGCAAATGTTTGCCAGCACGGCGTGTCAAATGCTGATATGCATGGGATCTATGAGCGACGCTAAGGGGTTGGCCGCGCATTGCGCGGACTACCAGTGTTACCGTGGCGTCGCATGCAAAGATGAGGAGCGGGAGAAACCAGATAAAGGGCGACGTGCCCGTACTACGCGAGAAAAGCAATACCAATATTCCACAGGTAAATCCTAGAAATCCACTTCCTACATCCCCCATAAATATGCGCGCTGGGGGCCAATTATGCACCAAAAAGCCGAGTGCGGCAGCAGCAAATACGACGGCAGTAAGCGCATGGCTATTCGGCAGATAGGTGGCCCAAATTAAGCCAATTGCGACGGCTTGGCTCCCGGCCATGGCATCTATTCCATCCATAAAGTTGTACAGATTGGTGAGCCAAACAATGCCGACGCCGTACGTCAAAACGCTCAACCAGGGAGATATTTCCCCGCCGGTATGCGTGAGCGCGGGCAAAGGACTCAATACACTCAACGCCGTGGCGGTGCTAGCAGCATGAACAGCAATGCGCCATTTCGGGCTGACCGTTCGTAAGTCATCTACATACCCGACGGCGGCCACGGGAATACCGCAGAGCAGGGCAGCAAAGTCCCGATTGTCGATGTGTCCTGCAAACCAAATGCCTGTGATTCCGACGTAGAACGCAAGTACTATAGCGAGCCCACCGCCCCGCGGCGTTGGGGTCGCGTGCGAGCTACGGGCATTGGGGTGGTCGAGAATCTGACGACTTATTGCCCATTGAAGTGCCAGATGCGTGGCTACAGCAGCTAAACATGCGATAACAATCAATACGAGCAAGAGCATTTGCTGACTCGTAGCCTCACACGAACGAAAGAAAGAACGTAATTATAGGGGTCGAGGATTAGAAGGGGGTTAGTAGTTTTTCTCTATGCAAATCAAAGTGTTTCCAATTTTGCGTAATTCTTCAATATGGAATCAATGCTAAAAGGACGCAGCAGTCGCTCACTTTCCTCCGGTGCGAGTGAAAATTCGGTGTTGATGGCGGAAAGAATGGCGGCAGCTATGCTATGAACATCCGATGGGTCGACGCTATACTGAAAGTATGGCTCAAAAAATAATCCATCTACGCCTTGGCCCTTGGAGAAAATAATGGCGCATCCCTGGCTAAGCGCTTCCAAATATACCATGCCGAAAGTCTCGCGATACGAGGGGAGGATTAGGGCCTGAGATCGTCGGTAAAGGTTGGCCAATGTCGGTCGATCATGGATCTCTCCGAGTACTTCTACCCAAGATGGTATCGACAAGAGACCTGTCGCCCTCTTGAGCTGCAGCAAATTCCCCCCTGCACATGACAGTCTAATTGGAAAACCCCTATCGCGTACCAGCGCGCATGCTTCTATTACCGCTCGGATGTTCTTGTTGCGGCTGAAAGCACCTACAAAACAAAGTTGTAACCTGTCTCTTTCGTGCGTCGAATTTCGTGCGGAAATGCTATCAAGCCACCAGTCGGAGATAGGGTTAGGGATAAAGCGCAGCTTATCATGTGGAATATTCAGCCATGGCAGCTTCGATACGTGCTTGATGTACGCCACATTAGGGCTTATTATGCACGCGGCCGCTGCGGCGATTGCGCGCATTATGGGTCGCAGATGGAACCCATACTTGAAGAAGACATGAATATCCGTGCTTCGGATGGTTGCCACGAAGCCGCAGTTATAGATTTTATCCAGTAGATATGCGAGTGCGCCGTCTGACCAAAACGTATGTGCAACGATGCGGCTTTGTTTGAGGTTGATATTGTGTTGTTTGGCTAATCTCAGAATGCGTACCGTGGAGTAGGCGGCTTTAATTAATTGGAAATACCGAAGGAAGGGCGGTACATAGAAATACTGGACGGTCACATTTGGCAGCTGAGGGTCGTTGCGGCCAAATAAGGATCGGCTTTTGCAGGGCACAAATACATAAACTTGTCGGTGAGTTTGCCGCGCTATACCGGCTATGAGTTCTGAATGGACTTTATTGCCGGTAAAATTGACACATATGTGTGTGTACATAGGTTATCTGCTAGCGGCTGCGCAATGCTCTGGGGCTAGCCGGCATCGGTTTGTCGATTGCGTTATTGTATCAATTGCACAGGGTTTTGACGTGGGTCAGATATGTTAAGTTTTGTCTAGACCGGCGTCTGTCGTACCGAGTCGTTAATGACCTTTAACCATATTTATTTAGTCCGCTGCAGCGAAACGACCCCTTTGGACGGGGAAGGCGTACGACTTTTGCGCACTGGTCAGATGTATGCTGTGTATAGTCAACGGTATCCGTGTACCTGGCTGGTGTCGACATTTGACCACTATGGTCGCGCGCAGCGGTTTAGGCGCACCACGTTACGCGTGGTCGAAAACGGAACAATCGTGTTTATTCGCACGCCTGGTTATCAGTCAAATGTTTCTTTTCGCAGGCTATATGATCACTTTGTATTTGGTGTGAAGTCTGCTTTATGGCTTTCCCGGCGCGTGACAAGCAAAGATATCTTGATCCTCGCAATGCCGACAATTTTTGCTTGTTTCTTGGGTGTACTTATTGCGAAGATCAAAGGTGCGGTGCCAGTAGTTGAGATCCGCGATAAGTGGCCGGATATTTTTTGGTACGGACTGTCTGGGTTGCGGCAAAGATTTGTTCGCGTCGCATGCGCGCCGTTAGACGCAATGCTTATGTTCGCGTTGCGAAACGCTCTGTTGGTCACGGTTCCGTCGCGGGAATACGGGGAGTGGGCAACGAGTCGCTTTGGAGTAAATAGAACTTCAGTTTTGGTATCTCCCTTGGGATATCGGTCGATCGGCAACGTAGCTAGGAATGGCGAAGTTCAGGCGATTGCGCGCCGCATCGCTGAACGTGCCATGGGGAAGCGAATAGTCTGCTTCTTCGGCACCGTTGGCAGAATGTTCGATTTTGAAACGGTGCTTAAGTACGCGCTGGCCCAGGAAGTTGATGGTGATCCCGCGCAGCAGTTTTACTTCGTTTTCTTGGGCGGGGGCGACCTGCTGGATATGTGGCGTCGGCAAACAGCGGATTCGCCTTTTGTAGAGTTTGCTGGGTGGGTATCGAAGCACGTCTTGGATGCGGTAGCGGAATTATCGACGGTTGCTTTGGCGCCCTATCGCAACACGCCAAACTTCGAGGGCCATATCCCGAACAAAATAATGGAATATTTATATTACGGGCTTCCTGTCGTTAGCTGTTTGAAGGGGGATGTGCAGGAAATCATCTTACATAATCGACTGGGAGCCTGCTACACGGAAGGTGATCCCATAAGCTTCGGTACTGCGTTACGCCAAGCGGCGTCGCTCGACGCGGCTGCACCGCAACGCGCAAAGGCGTACTTTCGCGCAAACTTTGACGCTGATGTGATCTACCAGCGCTTGCTCGACGAAATTGAGTTGCGCCAGGCAGAAGAAGCGTAACGCGGTCGTGTATAAAGCTTCCTCATGACGCGCATTCTCATTGTTCGCACCTCCTCGCTAGGCGACCTGGTGCACATGCTGCCGGCCATCTCCGATATCGCTTGTCACAATCCGGGTGCCCGCATCGACTGGTTGGCCGAAGAAGCCTTTGCCGAAATCCCCAGCTGGCACCCGGCCGTGTCCGAGGTCATCCCCGTCGCCCACCGCCGCTGGCGCAAGGCGTGGTGGTCGGCGCAGGCACGTGCCGAGCGCGCTGCCTTGCGCCGGCGCCTGCGCGCCGTGACGTATGACGTGGTGCTGGACATGCAGGCCTTGCTCAAGTCCGTGTGGTTGGTGCGCCAGGCGCGCGGGGTCAAGCATGGGCTGGATTGGAAGTCCGCGCGTGAGCCGTTGGCCTCGCTTTTTTATGACGTCAAGCACCGTGTGGAGTTTTGGCAGCCGGCGGTGACGCGCCAGCGCGAGCTGGCGTCCCTGGCCTTTGGCTACCGCTACGAGGGCGAGCCCGATTTCGGCCTGCAGGCGTTTGCGCGCAAAGCGCAGGGCGCAGGCGAGCCGTACGCCGTCATCATGCCGTCGGCCAGCCGCGACGACAAGCTGTGGCCCGAAGACGATTGGCAGGCGGTGTTCGACCAGTTGCAATCGGCAGGCTTGGGCCTGCGCTTGTTGGCCGGCAATGCGGTGGAAACCCAGCGCGCGCAGGCGCTGGTCGCGGGCAGGGATAATGCGCAGGTGATGCCGCGCATGTCTTTGACCGATATTGCCCATTTGCTGGCGGGCGCCCGCCTGATGGTGGGGCTCGACAGCGGGCTGACCCATTTGTCGGCCGGCTTGGGCCGGCCGACCATCGGGATCTACAAGGCGTCCACGCCGGTCCGCACGCCCCTGGTGGGGCCGTCTTTTACCGCCAGCCTGGGCGACCGCGGCGCGCCGCCTTCGCGCGACGCCGTGCTGCGCGCGGTGGAGCAGGCCTTGGCGCATCCTGTATGACCCGCGCGTTCTATACCATCTGCCTGCGCGCCCTGGCCCCCGTCCTGTGGCTGTGGATGGCCTTGCGCGCGCGCAAGGCGGGCGGCGAATGGGGCATCCTGGCGCCGGAGCGTTTCGGTCGCCATGCGCTGCCGCCGGGCTTGCGCAATCCGGTCTGGGTGCACGCGGTCAGCCTGGGCGAGACGCGCGCGGCCTTGCCCTTGGTGCAGGCCCTGCTGGACCGCGGCTTGCCGGTATTGCTGACGCATACGACGGCCACGGGCCGGCAGGAAGGGGCACGCCAGTTTGCCGCCGCGATCGCCCGCGGGCAGCTGCGCCAGACGTGGTTGCCTTACGACTTTCCGCAGGCGGCGCGCCGGTTCCTGAAGCATTTCCAGCCGCGCTGCGGGGTGCTGATCGAGCGCGAGGTCTGGCCCAACCTGCTGGCTGAGGCGCGTCTGGCCGGCATCCCCATGGTGCTGGCCAGCGCCCGGTTTTCGCAGTCATCGCTACGCCAGGCGGGTTGGATGGGCGGCTTGCTGCGCGAGGCGCTGGGCGGGCTGCATGCGGTGCTGGCCCAGGGAGAGGATGACGCGCGCCGGCTCGAGCAGGCCGGCGCCCGGGCACCGCGCGTGGTGGGCAACCTGAAGTTCGACATGGCGATGCCTACGGCCGCGATGCAGGCCGGCATGCGCTGGCGCGCCCAGGCCGGGCGCCGGGTGATTGCGATTGCCAGCACGCGCGAAGGCGAAGACGAGATGTTCGTGCGCGCGCTGGCGCGGCTGCCGCAGGACGAGCCGCTGCTGGTCTGGCTGATCCCGCGCCATCCGCAGCGCTTTGACGCGGCCGCCGCCGCGCTGGAGGCGGCCGGCATCCCCTATGTACGCCGCTCGCTCGGCCAGGCCGAGCAGCCGCCCGCGCCGCCCGTGCGCGTGGTGCTGGGCGATACGCTGGGCGAGATGCCTTTCTACTACGCGACGGCCGAGGTCGCCATCGTGGCCGGCAGCTTTGCGCCGCTGGGCGGGCAGAACCTGATCGAGGCTTGTGCGGCCGGCACCCCGGTAATCGTCGGCCCCCACGTGCATAACTTTGCCGATGCGGTGCGAGATGCGGTCGCGGCCGGCGCGGCCTTGCAGGTCGCCGACGCCGACGCCGCCGTCCGGGCCGCGCGCGATTTGTTGGCCGATACGTCCCGGCGCGCCGCCATGGCCCAGTCCGCCCACCGCTGGATCGCCCGCCACCGCGGCGCCACCCTGCGGATCATGCAGGCCCTGCCGTTGTAGGCAGCCGCTGGCTGTTGGCAGCGGGCAGTGCGGCGCTGTCCGCCTGCTGGCCAATGCGGTCGAGAGCGGGGCATCAAGAAGCCCGGCGGACCGGCTTTGCGTCTTTTGACCCTGGTGGAAAAAAGGGGATGCAGGCCATTGCCTGATCGGGGCGGGCGGCCGTGCAGCCGTGAACGGTCAAAATTCCGATCCGGCCGGCCGGTCCCTTTGCACCGGTGGCTTACGTGCGGCCCGCGCCCATGTTCGCGAACACGCTGTCGCCCCGCCCCACGGCGTAGTACCGCAGGCCCGCGCGCTTGAGCTCGGCGGGGTCGTACAGGTTGCGGCCGTCGACGATGACGGGTTGGCGCAGTTGCGAGGCCAACCACAGGAAATCCACCGCGCGAAATTGCTGCCATTCAGTGCAGATCGCCAGCGCGTCGGCGCCTGCCACGGCTTCTTCGCGGTTGGCAGCCAGGCGCAGGTCGTCGCGCTGGCCGTACAGGCGCTGCGTTTCTTTCATGGCCGCGGGGTCGTAGGCCTGTACGCGTGCCCCGGCCGCCCACAGGGCTTCCATCAGCACGCGGCTGGGCGCTTCGCGCATGTCGTCGGTGTTGGGCTTGAAGGCCAGCCCCCATATCGCGATGGTTTTGCCGCGCAACTCGCCCAGCGCGTGGCGCAGCTTGGCAAAAAGGATGTTCTTTTGCCGCGCGTTGACGCGGTCCACGGCGGCAAGCAGCTCCGGCTCGTAGCCGGCTTGGCGGCCCAGGTGCGCCAGCGCTTTCATGTCCTTGGGAAAGCACGACCCGCCGTAGCCGCAGCCAGCGTAGATGAAGTGATAGCCGATGCGAGGATCCGAGCCGATGCCGCGGCGCACGTGTTCGATGTCCGCACCCAGGCGCTCGGCTAGGTTGGCGATTTCGTTCATGAAGCTGATCTTGGTTGCCAGCATGGCGTTGGCGGCGTACTTGGTCAGCTCCGCCGAGCGCACGTCCATGAAGATCAGCTTTTCGCGGTTGCGGTTGTACGGCGCGTAGCATTCGCGCATGCGTTCGCGCACGTGCTCGGAATCGGTGCCCACGACGATGCGCGCCCCGCGCGTGAAGTCCTCGATGGCAGAGCCTTCCTTGAGGAATTCCGGGTTGGAGCACACGTCGAACCCGTGGCGGGCGCCGCGCTCGTCCAGGCTTTGGCGCAGCACGCGTGCGACCCGGTCGGCCGACCCCACCGGGACGGTCGATTTATTGATGACGATGCGGTAGCCGTCCATGTGGCGGCCGATGCCGCGGGCCACCTCCAGCACGTACTGCAGGTCGGCCGAGCCGTCTTCGCCTTGCGGCGTGCCCACCGCGATGAATTGCAGCTCGCCGAAGCGGGCGGCCTCTGCCGCGTCGGTGGTAAAGCGTAGCCGCCCTTCGGCATGGTTGCGCCGGACCATGGGCTCCAGGCCCGGTTCGTAGATGGGGATGTCGCCCTGCGACAGGCGCGCGATGCGGTCGGCGTCGACGTCCATGCACAGCACGCGGTGGCCGGCGTCGGCCAGGCAGGCCCCCGTGACCAGGCCGACATAGCCGGTGCCGTATACGACCAGATTCATGGGGGGCTTCTCCGCAGGCGATGGGGATGGAATGACGGCCAGGGACGTCGCTGGCGACTCAATCCAGCATAGCAGCGCATGGCGTCAAAGAATGGGGCAAAGAGCGGCGCGCCGCACCCGCTAATTGCCGGATACTTGCGGGCGAGGCCGCCGGTCGGGCAAGGCATGCTACGGCTGCCGCAGCACGGTGACCGCGTCGGCATTCAGTTGTTGGGCCACGCGTCCGGGCGTGCGGCCGGCATCCGACGGCGGCGTGCCCAGCCAGCCGCGGCCGAGGGCGAACACGACCACGTTGGCGGCAAGCAGCAGGAGAAAGAATGCGCGCATCGGTTGGGGAGGTGCGTGGCCCAAGGAAATGGCGGCAATGATAGCCGGATGGCGGGCCTTGGCAAAACGCGCCTACGCCTTGCCGGCCAGCGCGGCCAGGCCGTCCAGCACCGGATGGGCGAGCTCGTGCACAGGTGGCGGCGCCAGGCCACGGTGGCGGGCGGCATCGGCCAGCAGGCGCCGCGTTTCGTCCGCGACCAGGCTCCAGCCGCCGCCGCAGGCGTAGACCTCGGCTGGGGCGCCGTAGCGCTGCCAGGCGGCCAGCCATTGGCGCAAGATGGCGCCCGCTTGCGCGGCGGCCACACCCGAGGCGATGGCCTGCTGGGTGTCGACGGGAAAGGCCACGGCCGGGCCGCTGGTCAGCGGCAGGTTGGCGGTGCCGTGGGCAAGCGAGGCCAGCATCAGCGCGGGTCCCGGCAGGATGAGGCCGCCGGGAAAGACGTCGTCCGGGCCGATGAGGTCCACCGTCGTGGCCGTGCCGAAGCTGGCCAGCAGCGCCGGCCCGTGCCCCGGCTGCAGGCGGGCGCGCAGCCCCAATAGGCCGGCCCAGCGATCCGCGCCCAGCCGTGCCGGGTCGGCGTAGCCGTTGGTCAGGCCCAGCGCCTGGGCCACCGGCTGCTGCCATTGCAGGCGGCAGCCGTGGCGCGCCAATGCGGCATGCAGGGTGTTGCCCACCGATTCGCCCGCGACGTTCACACCCAGCGCGGCTGCCGGCGCCGCGGGCAGGCTTTGCAGCCACGGCGCCAGGGGAGCGAGCCACGCGGCGTGCGCGCCTGCGTCGTTCAAGTCCGCTTGCCCTGCACGGAGCTGTCCGGCGCGGGGGGCGGCGTCCTGCGTGGCGCGCTCAGCCGCGCGCGATTGCCCGTGTGCCAGGACCAGCGGCTGCGTTTCGCGCCTGCCGGTGGCGGGATCGACCCAACCCAACTTGACCCGGCTGTTGCCCGCGTCGACCAGAACGATAGGAGCCGCGTCCATCACGCCTGCGCCCGTATGGAGATTTCGCCGACGGAGATGGGGCGGTGTTGCGTGCCGTCGGCCACGAGCAGTCTGCCATGCGGGTCCACGCCGCACGCCGGGCCGGACAGCACGATGCGGCCGTCGTCGATGACGTCGACCGTGCGGCCGGCAAGCGCATCGACGCGGTCGAACCGGCCGGCAAAGGCCGAAAACCCCTCGCGCTCGTAGGCTTGCACCGCGGTGTGCCAGGCGGCGGCGCACGCTGCGGCCACGGCCGCCAGCGACGGGTGCTCGCCGGCCGGCAGCGTCGCCGTGACCTGCGACCAGTCTGCGACGGCGCGACCCAGCCGTCGCGACAAGTCTGCCGCGCCACGAAGGTTCACGCCCATGCCGATGACAGCGACGAATGCATCGCCGCCTTGCGCGCTGCGCACCGTTTCGACCAGTACGCCGGCGAGCTTGGCGCCGTCGAACTGCACGTCGTTGGGCCATTTCATGGCCAGGCGCGGCGCCGCGGCGGCCCCGGCAAGTTGGCGCAGGGCTTCGCAGGCGGCGATGCCGGCCGCCGGCGACAGGCCGGACAGCCGGCTGGCCGGCACGCGCAGGGCGAACGCGCACGACATCATCAGCGCATCGCCGGGCGCGTTCTGCCAGCTGCGCCCAGCGCGCCCGCGCCCGGCCTGCTGCAAGTGCGCGCCCAGCAGCCAAGGCAGCGCAGGCGCGTCGGCGCTGCGCGCGCGCGCGAGCAAATCGGCATTGGTCGAGCCGGTAACGGGCAGCCAGGCGATGTCGCCGAATCCGGGCAGGGCATCGCGTAGGGCCGCCTGCATCGCATGCGGCTCGGGCAGGCAGGCGGGGGCGGTCATGGCGCGATTGTAGACACGCGCCGGCCCGGTCCGGGGCTGCCTCATTCGCGGGCTGCTTCGCGGGCCGTATCATTGGGGCTTTTCGTTGCGGTCCATCCGACGAACATCCATGCCTGCCAAGAACGAAACCTACGCCGGCCGGGCCGGCGTCATCGATTGCGCCCTGGACTGGCCCGAAGGCGAACCCACCGGCTGGGCGCTGGTCCTGCATCCGCATCCGCTGCACGGCGGCGCACGCGACAACAAGGTCGTGACGACCATCGCGCGGGCTTGCACCCAGCTGGGGATGGTCGCGGTGCGCCCGGATTTCCGCGGCGTGGGCAAGTCCGAAGGGCAGTTCGACCAGGCGCGCGGCGAGACCGAGGACATGCTCGACCTGGTGGCGCAGTTTCGCGAGCGCCATCCCGGGCCAGCGGGCGGCCGCTGGGTGCTGGCCGGGTTTTCCTTCGGCACGGCGGTGGCCGCGCAGCTGTACGCCACGCTGGCCGAGCAGGGCCAGCCGCTGCCGGATGCCGTGGTGCTGGCCGGCCCCGCGGTGCGGCGCTTCCAGTTTCGCGACGTGCGCCTGCCGGCCGACACCTTGCTCATCCACGGCGAGCAAGATGAAGTGGTGCCGCTGGCCGAGGCGTCCGAATGGGCCGAAAGCCTCGGCTTGCCGGTGACCGTGGTGCCGCAGGCCTCGCATTTCTTCCATGGCAAGCTGATCGAGCTGCGCGACCTGGTCACGCAGGCGATCAAGCGCTGAATCGGCCTGCGGGGCAGGGGCGTGCACCGCACGTTGCGCCAGGCTTTTGGGCGCGCCGCTGCCGTTGCGCCGTCGCCGCCGGTAACCATGCAATGTTTCGCGCCAATCGGTTGCATGCCGTTGCTGACGAAACGGAAGCCGGGAACCGTTTTTGCATTTTGGTGTCCGATCGGCTGCCTATAATTGGCGTCCAATGACGCAGCGGCCGGCCTGCCCGGCCGCTTTGCTTACCATTCCAGGCTGATATGACCCGTTTCCCCGCACTTGCCCTGTTGTCCGCTGCATCGCGCCGCCGGCTTGCCGGCTGCGTGCTCATGCTGCTTCCCGCGTTTGCGGGCGTCCATGCCCAGACAGCCCACCCCGAGCAGTCGCCCGGCTCGTCCTCGCCGGCCACGGCGCCCGGGGCAGCCGCCACGCCCGTGACCGTGGTCGAGGTGTCTCCGGTGCCGGCGCCGACCATCGCCGCGCGCGCCTGGATTTCGGTGGATGTCAACAGCGGCCAGGTGCTGGCGGCGTCGAATCCCGACATGCGGATCGAGCCGGCCTCCCTGACCAAGATCATGACGGCCTACGTGGCCTTCAACGCACTCAAGGAAAAGCGCATCACGCTGGAGCAGCAGGTTTCTGTATCGGAAGCCGCGTGGCGCACGGGCGGGTCGCGCATGTTCATCGAGCCGCGCAAGCCCGTGACCGTCGACCAGCTGTTGCAGGGCGTGATCGTGCAGTCGGGCAACGATGCGTCGGTGGCGATCGCCGAGGCCGTTGCCGGCAGCGAGGCCACCTTTGCCACGCTGATGAACCAGGAGGCAGAGCGCCTGGGCATGAAGAACAGCCACTTCGTCAATGCCACGGGCCTGCCTGATCCGCAGCACACGACCACCGTGCGCGACCTGGCCACGCTGGCCACGCGCCTGGTGCAGGACCATCCCGACTACTACCACTACTACAAGCAGCGCGAGTTCACGTACAACAACATCACCCAGGCCAACCGCAACCGGCTGCTGTGGGCCGATCCCTCGGTCGACGGCATGAAGACCGGCCACACCGAAGCCGCCGGCTACTGCCTGGTGGCCACCGCCTTGCGGGGTGACCGCCGCGTGCTGACCGTGCTGGTGGGCGCCGACAGCGAAGCCACCCGCGCCGAGGAAAGCCTCAAGCTGCTGAACTGGAGCTTCCAGAACTTCGACACCGTGCGCCTGTTCGGCAGCGACCAGCCGGCCGTCCAGGCCCGCGTCTGGGAAGGCAAGACCGAGGTGGCCAAGCTGGGGCCCGCGCAGGCTGTGTGGATCACCGTCCCGCGCGGCCGCGCCAATGACGTGCAGCCGGTGGCCCAGCGCACCGACCCGCTGGTCGCGCCGCTGAAGCAGGGCCAGCAAGTCGGCACCGTGGCCTTCTCGCTGGAGGGCAAGCCGCTGCGCGTGGAAAAGCTCGTCGTGCTCGAAGACGTCGAGCGCGCCGGCTTCTTCGGCCGCATCGCCGATACGGTGCGCCGCTGGCTGCAGTAGGGGCGTCTCGCACCGGCCGGCGTCATGTTTTACAGTAGATGACTGGATATCAAATGGGGGCGGGCGTTTGGCGCCCGCCTCGTTTTTTGCGCTAAGGAGTCTTCGGTGGTCATCCCCGGCGTGGATCCGAATTCCACGGTTTATCTCAATGGCGAGTTCTTGCCGGTCGGCCAGGCGCGGGTGTCGGTGCTGGACCGCGGGTTCATTTTCGGCGACGGCGTGTATGAGGTCGTGCCGTGCTACCGCGGCAAGCCCTTTCGCATGGCCGAGCACCTGGCGCGGCTGGCGCGCAGCCTGAAGGCGCTGCGCATCGACTCGCCGCTGGACGACGAGGGTTGGAAGGACCTGGTGCTGAAGCTGGCCGAAACCGGCCCCCGGCCCGACAGCATCATCTACCTGCAGGTCACGCGCGGCGCGGCCAAGCGCGACCACGCCTTTCCCGCCGGGCGCGTCCAGCCCACGGTGTTCGGCATGGCCAGCCCCTACACGCCGCCCGGCCGCGAGCAGCGCGAACAAGGCCTGTCGGTCATCGGCATCGAAGACGAGCGCTGGCTGCGCTGCGACATCAAGTCGGTTTCGCTGCTGGGCAACGTGCTGGCCCGCCAGCAAGCGGTCGATGCCGGCGTCGACGAAGTGGTGCAGTTCCGCCATGGCTACCTGACCGAAGGGTCGTCCAGCAATATCTGGGTGGTGTCCAAAGGCCGGCTACTGGCGCCCGTGCCCAACCACCTGATCCTGGAAGGCATCCGCTATGGCGTCATGGCCGAACTGGCCGCCGAAGCCGGCGTGCCGTACGAATCGCGCCCGGTCTCGCGCCAGGAAGTCTACGAGGCCGACGAGCTCATGGTGACCTCGGCCACCAAGGAAGTGCTGCCCATCGTGCGCCTGGATGGACGCCTGGTCGGCACGGGCAAGCCCGGCCCGGTTTATGCCAAATTGCGTGCCGGCTATGATGCCCGGATCGCTGCGCTGTAGGGCAGGGCATTGGCCATGCAACAACCGCCCCGGATTCCCCCCGAAGAATCCCTGATCGAATACCCTTGCGACTTTCCCATCAAAGTCATGGGCCGCAATCATCCGCAGCTGGCCCAGGTCTTGACCGAGGTCGTGCTGCAGTTCGATCCGGGATTTGATCCGGCCACGGTCGAGATGCGCGCCAGCCGCGGTGGCAACTACATCGGCCTGACCTTTACCGTGCGCGCCATCTCGCGCGAGCAGCTCGACAACCTATACCGGGCGCTGCACGGCCACCCCATGGTGTCGGTCGTCCTTTGACGGATAGCACGCGCATGGCCGCCGCCGCGCCGATCGCCGCACCCGCCGTCAAATGGCTGTCCCGGCCGGCCGATTACCTGCCCGTGTGGCAGGCCATGCGCGACTTCACCGAGGCCCGCGGCCCCGGCACCGCAGACGAAATCTGGCTGGTCGAGCACAGCCCGGTCTATACCCTGGGCCAGGCCGGCCTGGCCGAACACGTCCTGGCCCCCGGCGACATCCCCCTCGTGCGCACTGACCGCGGCGGCCAGGTCACCTACCACGGCCCGGGCCAGGTCGTGGCCTACGGACTGATCGACCTGCGCCGCGCCGGCTTGTTCGTGCGCACTTATGTCGAGCGCATGGAAGATGCCGTCATCGACACCCTGGCCGCCTTCGGCATCGCCGGCGCCTGCCGCAAGCCCGGCGCCCCCGGCGTCTACGTGCCCGAAAGCGGCGATTTGGCCAAGATCGCCGCGCTGGGCATCAAGGTGCGCAACGGCTGCGCCTACCACGGCGTGGCGCTGAACGTGGCGATGGACCTTAAGCCCTTTGCCGGCATCAACCCCTGCGGATACGCGGGATTGCGCACCGTCGACATGGCCAGCTGCGGCGTGGCCGCGGACCTCGTCGAGGTCGGCGAGGCACTGGCGCGCAATTTGGTGCGGCGGTGTGGGTTGGGGCAGGGTTAGACTGCGCTGACGTTAACAAGCCGTGAGCTTGCGCTATTGAAAGCGCAACACCGACTTGTTCTTGAACGTCCTGATATTGCCCCGGCTTTTCCAACGTGGTGGGGATTTTGGCGGTCGATTCGGCCGCCGATTTGGCCTGGGTGAGCGACGACGGGGGGCCGCGGAGCTGGCAATTGGCGAATACGACGCGCATGGGATAGGCCTAGGCCATCGCTTATGTGCATAAGTAGTCCACTAGTCGAGCCAGCATGGCATCGCATGCCTCGATCTGGCTGATTTCCACGTACTCGTCGGCCTTGTGGGCGACTTCTATGCTGCCCGGACCGCACACCACGACGTGGGTGTCGGCCCATTGCTGCTGGAAGAGTCCGCCTTCTGTGCCGAAGGCCACTTTGGTGTGTTCGGTATGCTGGGGCAGCAGCGAAGCCAGGAGCTTGACACCGGCAGCGTCGGCCGGTGTTGACAGGCCGGGATAGGCGTTGACCATCTCGATGTCGGGCACGGCGGCGCCAGGCAAGGTTTGCGCTTGCTCCATCCGTGCGCGGGTGCGTTGAACGATTTTTTGCAGGATGGCCTCTGGCCGGTCCGCCACCACGTTTCGGACTTCGAATTCGACCTCGCAGCGCTGCGGGACAATGTTCAGCGCCGTGCCGCCGCGTATCGTGCCGGCATGGACGGTCGTGTAGCCAATGGCGTAACCGTCCTCGCGCGGGCCGTTTGCATGGATATCTTGTTGGACGTCACGTAGCGCCGCCACCAGGTCGGTAGCAGTATGGATGGCATTGACAAAGCGCGGCGCCAGGCCGGAGTGACCGGCCTGGCCGCAGCATATGGCGCGATAGGCAGCTTTGCCCTTGTGACCAATGCCGATTTTCATCAAGGTCGGTTCGCCGACGATAACCAGCAAGGGGGCGGGCTCGAGATCGGCCAACGCCCGGATCAGATGACGCACCCCGACACAACCGACTTCCTCGTCAAATGACAGTGCCAGTTGCAGGGGGCGCTTGAGGGGGCGTCGCGCCGCGGCGAGCATCGCCATGACCGCGCACGCAACGTACCCCTTCATGTCGGCGCTGCCTCGGCCGTAAATGCGACCGTCTTTTTCGGTGGCTTCGAACGCCGGAACGGACCAGGGCTGTCCTTCGACGGGCACCACGTCCGTGTGCCCGGAAAGCATTACGCCAGGCACGTCACTTGGCCCCACGCTGGCAAACAAATTGCAGCGGCTGCCGTCATCCGGATCGGGAACCAGCATGGGTTCGATTCCTGCATTACGCAGAAGCTGCGATACGCGGGCCATGAGCTCGGCGTTCGGCGTCAAAGTGACCGATGGATAGGCGATCAACTCACGCAGCAGGTCCAGGCTGGTGGCGGGAGCATTCGGATGGGGGGTCATTGCTATCGCGGATGTAGGTGGCCCTGCCGCGGTGGCGGCAAACAGCCATACGGTTGGGCGGCTTTCGTCTGTGACATTGTACGGGTCGAAGAAACGGCCAGCGCTCAGGCTACCTGGCCTATCGCAAGCGCAAAGCCTAAGGCGAGACCTAAATCGGCTGGGTACGAGTGCCAGCTGGTTTGAGGGGGGTGTTCGTGCGCCGTTGGCGGCATCGACCGGTCGAGTGGCTGCCCGGCGATAACCCTGCCTCGGAAAAGGCTGTTGGCCAAGTCGGTCTGCCCACCCGGGTAAAATACCTTTTTATCGCCACGCGGCGCCGATCGCGCCGCCCCGAGGGCAGTACCGTCATGTCTACGTCCGAGCAGCAAGCCGTCGCGCACGGCCAACAGGCTCCTGCGCCCGCCTACGATCCCACGGCCAAGCAGAAATCGCAGGCCAAGACCGCACGCATCCCCATCAAGGTCGTTCCGGCCGAGCGGCTCAAAAAGCCCGAGTGGATCCGCGTCAAGGCAGCCTCGCCCGGCTCGCGCTTCTACGAGATCAAGCGCATCCTGCGCGAGCACAACCTGCACACCGTCTGCGAGGAAGCCTCCTGCCCCAACATTGGCGAATGCTTCGGCAAGGGCACGGCGACCTTCATGATCATGGGCGACAAGTGCACGCGCCGCTGCCCGTTCTGCGACGTGGGCCACGGCCGTCCCGACCCGCTCGACCCCAACGAGCCGGAAAACCTCGCCCGCACGATCGCCGCGCTGAAGCTGTCCTACGTGGTCATCACCTCGGTCGACCGCGACGACTTGCGCGACGGCGGGGCGGGGCATTTCGTGGAATGCATCCGCAAGGTGCGCGAGCTGTCGCCAGCCACGCGCATCGAGATCCTGGTGCCCGACTTCCGCGGCCGGCTGGACCGCGCGCTGGAGATCCTCAACGCCTGCCCGCCAGATGTGATGAACCACAACCTGGAAACGGTGCCGCGGCTGTACAAGCAGGCGCGACCGGGGTCGGACTATGCGCACTCGCTGAAGCTGCTGGCCGAGTTCAAGCGCCTGCATCCCGACGTGCCGACCAAGTCCGGCCTGATGCTGGGCCTGGGCGAGACCGACGAGGAGATCCTCCAGGTCATGCGCGACCTGCGCGCGCACAACGTCGACATGCTGACCATCGGCCAGTACCTGCAGCCGTCGGAGCACCACCTGCCGGTGCTACGCTACGTGCACCCGGACACCTTTGCGATGTTCGAGCGCGAAGCGTACGAGATGGGCTTTACCCACGCCGCCGTCGGCGCGATGGTGCGGTCGTCCTACCACGCCGACCAGCAGGCGCACGCCGCCGGGGTGGCGTAAGCCAAGCGGCCGGCAGGTACTGAAAGCGGCGGTCCCGGTCCAGCCCCAGACTCAAGGAATCAAGGCGTCATCCCGCACGCCTGGCGGATGGCGACCTGGACCGGAGAGGGCGGCAGGGCGGGGTCGAACTCGCCTTTGGGCAGCAGCGGCGGCTGTGCCATGAAGCGCGGTCGCCGCCCCCGGTGAGGCTGTGCGGCATGGACCAGGAATGGGTGGCACAGATAGACCGTGCCCGCCGCGCCTGTCGCCAGTACCACTTCACAATCCTGCGTGGAAGCGTAGCCGTTGGCAGACAATTGCCTGAGCGTTGCGCCGGCTTCGCCATAGGGGAGCAATTCCCGTGCGATTTGGGCGTGGGAACCTTTCCGTATCCTCGTGGGCGCATCGTCCGGGCCGACATCCGAAAACAGAAACAGCATCAATAAAGCGCGCCCGCTGCTCTTCACATTGGCACGCCATTCCATGAAATCCGGATGGTCGGTGCCGAAGCTCATATCCACGTGCCAGCCATCGTCACCTGGCGGCTCTGCAGAGGGGAAGCGGATCGGAAAGGTTCCGAGGCCCTTGGGGGCAAGCCAGCGGCCTTTTCCGACGAGCTGGTCGTAGGCTTTGTGAAGTGGCGGGGTGTTGGCGGCTTCGATGAAGGCAAGCGAGGACTTGAACCCCACCCGGACGACGGGATGAACCCATTTTTCGGGTTGATCAGGCGACAGGCCGATGTCGGCCCACAGTTCGTCCCGGCCTCGTCTGGCAAGGTCGGCACTGAAGGCGTTTTCTAATTTGACGAAACCGTCGTCAATGAAGCGCTGGACCTGAGCGGAAGTCAGGCCGGCATGCTCGAGTTTGGGCATGACACATTCTCCGAGTGGCTGCCGCCTGAAGCGGCGGCAGCCGTCTGATCTCAATGGCGATAACGGGCCGGAACGACTATCAGTCGTTCAGATCAGCGGGAAGAAAGTGGACGTGAACATCATGTGCAAAGGCCCAACCCAGGGCAGGAACGCGAACAACCGGCCGTGAAATCCCCGGTGCCTGCGGCACCAGGCCATTGGATTCATGCCATGGCCAAGCAAGGCATTCGGCGTGCGGTTGGGTGCTGAGAATGCCTCATGAAAGGGCGGTTGGCAAGCGCTGTGCCTGCGAGCCCATGCGGCGGGCGGTATCGGCGCATCTGGCGACCGGATGCCGTATTTCGGTCAAGGGCCGGTACGGTCGGCATGGTTCTCTGGCTTGTCCGCGCATCGGTGGGCGCTTTACCTCCCTCAGCCGGGCGCCGGTTCTGTATGTGCGTTGTGCACTTCACTATAATTCGTCCACAACATAAACATGTTGTCCATTATATGGACAACATGACAGAGCGAGGACGATAGCCATGCCGTTGGAGAACCCGGACGCCGATCCGCTGATGCCGTACCAGTACCCCAATCCGCCGGAGGCCTTGCCCGAGATCGTGGTCCCCAAGGCCATACCAGACGATGACCGGTTGTGGGTGCCGCAGGCCGAAAACGTCTGGTTCCGGCCGCTTTGCTTGAACGCGAGCCAGGGTTACTGGATGAACCTGCTCAAGGTGCGGCGCTCGGGGGTGCTCAGCCGCCACCGCCACCCGCAGGCCGTGCACGGGTTTGTGCTGAAAGGCCGCTGGAAGTACCTGGAGCACGATTGGTGGGCCGAGGAGGGCAGCTATGTCTTTGAGCCCCCCGGTGAGACGCACACCCTGTACGTGCCGCCCGACGTGGAGGAGATGATCACGTACTTCCAGGTCAACGGGATCATGTACTACACGGATCCGTGGGGCAAGGGCAACGGCTACGAAGACGTTTTCACCAAGATCGAGATGTGCCGCAAGCACTTCGCGGCGGTCGGGCTGGGCGAAGACTACGTCAAGCAGTTCATCCGCTAGCGGGCGGGCATGGCTATGCAGGGCATGGGGCAGGCGCGCGCCCGCTACGACTTTTCGTCAAGCGTGGCGGTGGTCACCGGCGGCGCCAATGGCATCGGCGCGCAGGTCGCATCGCGGTTGCGTGATTGCGGCGCGAAGGTGGCGATATGGGATTTGCAGCCGGCAGCTGATATTTCATAACCATTCATCACGGAGACACCATGAAACGACGTGACTTTCATCGCCGCGCCATCGCCTGCCTGTTGGGCGCCGCTTCGCTGGGCATCTTGCCCGCGGCGCTGGCCCAGGACAAGTCTTTCCCCGCGCGGTCGATCGAGCTGGTGGTGCCCTTTGCCGCGGGCGGGGGAACCGACGCACTCGCACGCGCGCTGTCCGATGCCTTGCGCAAGTACCTGCCGCAGCCGGTGGTGGTGCTGAACCGGCCCGGCGCGGCTGGCGGCATCGGCCTGGGTGAAGTTGCCCGCAGCCCGGCCGATGGCTACAAGCTTGCACTGGTGACTGCGGACATGGTCATCATCCCGCACCTGGGCTTGACCAAGACGACGCACGAGCAATTCACGCCCATCATCCAACTCAACGCCGACCCCTCGGCGGTGACCGTCCCGGCAGATTCGCCCTACGACACGATCGAAGCATTCATCGAAGCGGCGCGCGCCAAGCCCGAGCGCATCCAGGTCGGCAATGCGGGCAACGGTTCGATTTGGCACCTGGCTGCCGCCGCCCTGGAAGACAAGACCGGCGCGAAGTTCGGCCATATTCCCTTCAACGGCGGCAACCCCGCGGTGCTGGCGTTGCTGGGCGGGCATATCGATGCGGTGACCGTCAGCCCGGCGGAAGTCATCCAGTACGTTTCCGCCGGCAAGCTCAAGACGCTGGCCGTGATGTCCGACCAGCGCGTCAAAGGCTTCGAGAACGTCCCCACGCTCAAAGAGCGCGGCATCGACCTGTCCATCGGAACCTGGCGCGGCATTGCGGCGCCCAAGGGCACGCCGCAGCCGGTCCTGGACGTGCTGGAGACGGCGATCAGGCAGGCTGCCGCCGAGGACAGCTTCAAGCAATTCATGGACAAGCAGAATCTTGGCTACCTCGTCGCCGACCGCGAGACGTTTGCCGGCCTGATCGAGCGGGACAACGCTACGTTCAAGGCACTGATCGAGAAGTTCGGCATGCGCCAGTAAGCGATACGCCGATCACCCGGCCGCTGCGCACGCGGCCATCACTGTAAAGGAGTGGACACATGGACCTGGGCATAGCCGGTCGTACGGCATTGGTCGGTGGCGCCAGCAAGGGGCTGGGCTATGGCTGCGCGCTGGCGCTGGTGCGCGAAGGCGTGGACGTGGTCGTCGTCGCGCGTGGCGCCGAGCAGTTGGAGGCCGCGCGCCAACGCCTGCTGCGCGAGCGTTCGCGCCCCGACGGACGAGTGATTGCGGTGGCGGCCGACATCACCACCGAAGCAGGGCGCGCGGCGGTGTTTGCCGTCCAGCGCGACTACGACATCGTCGTCACCAATGCGGGCGGCCCTGCGCCGGGGGACTTCCGGCAGTGGGGCCGCGAACAGTGGCTGGGCGCCATCGAGGCCAACATGCTCGCGCCGATCGAGCTCATCCGGGCGACGGTCGACGGCATGGCCGAGCGGGGTTATGGCCGGATCATCAACATCACGTCCAGCGCGGTGAAATCGCCCATCGACATCCTCGGGCTGTCCAACGGCGCGCGCAGCGGGCTGACGGGTTTCGTCGCGGGCGTGGCGCGCAGCGCCGTCGCGGCCCATGGGGTGACGATCAATAACTTGCTGCCCGGCTCTTTCGCCACCGATCGGCTCGAATCCGCCTTGTCGGCCGAGGCGACCAAATCTGGCCAGCCGGTCGAACAAGTGCGCGCCCACCGCCTGGCCGCCATCCCGGCCGCGCGCTTTGGCAACGCCGAAGAGTTCGGTGCGGTGTGCGCTTTCCTGTGCAGCATCCAGGCGGGCTACATAACGGGGCAGAACATTTTGGTCGACGGCGGCGCATACCGCGGCACATTCTGAAGCAGGAACCGATGACATACCAGGAGAACCTATTCGCGGGACGCACCGCCTTGGTCACCGGCGCCACCCAGGGCATCGGCGCGGCCATTGTCAACAGGCTGGCGGCGTTGGGGGCCAAGACCATCGCCGTCGGGCTGGAATCGAATGCCGGCGCGCTGGCTGCAGGCGTGCAGGTCAGGCAGGCCGACGTCAGCAACGCCGGCGAGGTGGACGCGCTGTTCAAGGATCTGGATGCCCTGGACATCGTCGTCAATTGCGCCGGCATCATCCGGCGGGGGGCGGAGCACGACCCCGCCGTATTCGAGCAAGTGCTGGCCGTCAACCTGACGGGCACGATGCGCGTGTGCACGGCGGCGCGGCCACGCCTGGCCGGTCGCGGCGGATGCATCGTCAACATTGCATCGATGCTGAGCTTTTTCGGCGGTTCGCTCGTGCCGGCCTATTCGGCCAGCAAGGGCGGCGTGGCACAGTTGACCAAGTCGCTGGCACTGGCCTATGCCGAAGACGGCATCCGCGTCAATGCCGTCGCGCCGGGCTGGATCGCGACGCCGCTGACGCAAGCGCTACAGGATGATCCGGCAAGGTCGTCGGCCATCTTGTCGCGCACGCCCCTGGGCCGCTGGGGCACGCCGCAGGACGTGGCCGACGCGGTCGTTTTCCTGTGCACGCCGGCTGCCGGGTTCATGACGGGCGTGATCCTGCCGGTCGACGGCGGCTATCTGGTGGCATAGCGGTCGCGCGGGCCCGCCGGCGCTTTGACGGCCGGGCCGTGTTTGTGGGGATAATGGCCGGCCACACACGCAACGAGCATTTCCCTTCACGGCCTGCCATGCCCCGTTCTTCTGCATCTGCCAAACCGGCCGCGACGCGGGTGGCCGGCACTGCGGCATTTTCCAAGTTCATGCATGTGCTGCAGCTGGTCGCCGACGCGGCCGAGCCGCCCACGGTTGCCGAGCTAAGTCGGCTGAGCGGCTATCCGCGCCCGACCGTTTACCGCATGGTGGCGGCGCTGGTGGCCGAGCGCATGCTCGAAGAAAATGCCCGCACCGGCACCCTGGCGCTGGGCCCGCGCCTGATCCAGCTGGCCAGCCGCAGCTGGGGGCGGTCCGAGCTGCGGTTGGCGGCCGTCGAGGCCCTGAAGCACCTTCGCGATGTGACCGGCGAGACGGTGCACCTGGCCGTGCCCAACGGCGAGCACATGATCTATATCGAGAAGCTCGAAAGCCCGAGCGCCGTGCGCATGAGTTCGCGCATCGGCACCGTCGTGTCGATGCATTCGACGTCGGTCGGCAAGGCTTATCTCGCCATGCTCGATGAAGCCGGCCGCGAGGCCCTGCTGCGCGCGTTGCCGCGGCCGCTGCCCCGCTATATGCCCAACACCGTCGGGACACTGCAGGAATTGCGCAAGCAGCTGCAAGCCGTGCGCGAGCAAGGCTGGGCGATCGATGACGAGGAAAACGAGGCCGGCATTTGCTGCTTTGGGGCGCCGGTCTTTGGCCACGCAGGCGTACCCGTGGCAGCCATCAGCGTGAGCGTCCTGCGCTTTCGCCGCAAGGACGACGTGCGCAAGGCCTACGTCGAGCCGTTGCTGCAGGCGTGCCGGACGATTTCACAGCGCATCGCCGAGACGCCCGCGCTGTCAGGCGCCGAAGCACTTTAGCCCCCGGCACGGGTGCGCCGGGCGGCAGTCACCCTGCGAGATCCTTCGCCCCGGGCATGCTGTAGCCGTTGGCCGTCAGGTTGGCGCGCAGCTGTGCGGCTTGTTCCTCAGTCAGCTCGACCAGCGGCGGGCGCACGGTCGCCCACACCGGGTCGCCCGATTGCCAGGCGATGGCAGCCTTCATGGCCGGGATCATGACGTAGGCGCCAAAGATCGCCCGCGTGGCATCGAGCGCGCCTTGGCGGGTCTGGGCGTCGGGTTCGCGCCAATTGCGCGCCAGGTCGACGATGGGGCCGGGGTTGACGTTGCCGGTGGCGGTGATGCAGCCGGCGCCGCCCGCCTGCAGGGTGCGCAGCAGGAAGTTCTCGCTGCCGGCGTAAACGCGAAAGCCCCTGGGGCCGTGGCGCTTGATCATGGCCTCGGTATTGGACCAGTCGCCCGAGCTGTCCTTGGCGCCCGCGACGATGCCGGGGTAGGCGTCCAACAGGCGGTCGATGAGGTCCAGGCTGATGGGCACTTGCGACACTGGCGGGATGTGGTACAGGTACAGCCTTAGCCGGTCGTCGCCCACGCCTTCGATCAGGCCGGAGAAATAACGAAACAGCCCTTCGTCGCTGACGCCCTTGTAGTAGAAGGGCGGCAGCACCAGCACGGCGGCGCAGCCGGCCTTGACCGCGGTGCGGGTCAGCGATACGGCGTCAGGCAGGGCGCAGGCGCCAGTGCCTGGCATGAGCCAGCGGGGCTCGATGCCGGCGGCCAGCAGTTCGCCGAGCAGCATTTCCTTTTCGGCGACCGACAGCGAATTGGCTTCGGAATTGGTGCCGAACACCGCCAGCCCCACACCCTGGTCGCGCAGCCAGCGGCAGTGCTTGACGAAGCGCGTCACGCTGGGACGGTGGTCCTGCTCGAAGGGGGTGAGCACTGGCGAATAAACGGCAGGAAGGCTGTGGTCACTGGCCATGGCATGCACTCTGTCTGGTAGTAAGGGCCGACGCCCATCCCAATGCGGTCGGCTGCGGACTTAAATCATGGCACTGGCATCCGTGCCGGAAAAGAGCGCACGCGTGATTTCAAACCGTAAAAATGTTTAGGTTTGGCGGCCGGCCCACGCAGACGGATATCGCGGAGCAGTAGTCTCCCAGTGTGGGGTGCCCGGGACGTCCGTTACTGCCGTACCGGGGTCAGGCCGAAACCTGGCCCGCCTGCTGTACTGCCGCGACGAACTGTGCCACGGCAAGCGTGCGCAGGTCATCGCCACACGCGCCCACGACCTGCGCACCCAACGGCAGCCCAGTGGGGCCGGTGGTCGTGGGAAAAGACACCGACGGCATGTGCAGCAGTGTCCATAACGCGCCAAAGCGGGGCGAGCCGGAGTATTCGATGCCGACCTCGGCTTCGCCTTCGGTGGCGGGATAAAGTAGCACGTCCCAATCGGCCATGAAGTCCAGGATTCGCGCGCGCGCGCACGCCACCTGCCGAACCATAGACAAATAATCGGGCAGGATGGTGGCTGCGCCGCCCTGCATCCGGTCGCGCAAGCGCTGACTGAGACGATCGTAATGGCGCAGTCGTTCGTGGCCGAGCGACTGGCGGGCATCGTAGGCAACGATGCCGGCCTGTACGTCGACCAGCGCTTCTAGCTCGGCAGGCAGCACAACGTCGCGCACCTGCGCGCCGGCGGCCGACAGCCGGCCGGCCAACGCCTCGATGGCCTGCACCGTCTGCGGGCGAGCCCATTGCCATTGGCTGGACCGACAAACGCCGATGCGTGGCCGATCCATCCGCTCGAGCGTGATTCGCCAACCATGCAGGCCGCCCATGAATAGCGCGGCATCGGCGACGTCGCGGGTGATCAGTCCGACAGTGTCCTGCATGGGGCTGAGCGTGCCCACGCCCGCGGTGGATAGTACGCCGAAGCTGGGTTTGTAGCCGACCAGTCCGCAATAGACGGCGGGCCGTATGAGCGATCCGGTGGTTTGCGTCCCGAGCGCGGCAAGCGCCATGCCAGCGGCCACGGCCGCGGCCGAACCGCTGGACGAACCGCCGGGGGTGTGGGCCGTGTTCAGCGGATTGCGCGCCGGGCCGGGGGTCTGGGTGGCAAACTCACCCGTGGCGACCTTGCCCATGAGGACCGCGCCCTGTTCGGCCGCGCAGGCCACGACGCCCGCGTCCCTGCCGGTCCGATACCCTTGGTAGATCGGCGACCCGTACGTGGTCGGGTAGTCCACGGTCTCGATGACATCCTTGACCGCATACGGAATACCGCGCAGCAGGCCGCCCCGGTGCCCGCGGTCCACGGCGCGTGCTTCGGCCAGCACGCGGTCGGGGTCGCATGCCAGGTATGCCCGGACTTCGCCGTCGCGTTCGGCGATGCGGTCCAGGCAGGCGCGCGCCAGGGCTTCGGCCGTGAGCGCACCGCTTTCCATCAGCGCGGCCGCCTGCACGGCGGTCAATTCGGTGGGCGCTTTGTTCATCTGGTGCGCTACTCGATCGAGATGTTGGCTGCGCGGATGACCTGCGCCCATTTGTCGTGTTCGGCCTTGACAAAGCGCGCAAAATCTTCCGGCGTGCGGGGATCGGCGGTTGCGCCCTGGGCGAGCAACTGCTGGCGAACGGCGTCACTGGAAAGAATCTTCTGCATTTCGCCGTTTAGCTTGGCGATAACCTCGGACGGGGTGCCGGCTGGCGCGAACAATCCGAACCAGCCGTCGACTTCGTACTCGGGCAACCCGCGTTCGGCCACCGTCGGCACATTGGGCAAGAGTTCGGAGCGCTTCCTGGACGTGACGCCCAGCGCGACGAGTTTGCCGGACTGGATATGGGGCAGGCAGACCGGCAAGTTACAGAACATCATCTGCACCCGGTTGCTCAGCAGGTCTGCCAGTGCCGCGCCGCCGCCTTTGTAGGGCACATGTAGGATGTCGGTCTTGGACATGCTCTTAAACATTTCGCCCGACAGGTGCTGCGAGCCGCCTGCCCCGCCCGAGGCATAGGCGTACTGGTTCTTGCGCGCCAGCTCGATCAGTTCCCCCACCGAGCGTGCCGGGACATCCGGGTGCACGACCAGTACGTTGGTGACGGACGCGACGTTGGTGATGGGCGCGAAGTCCTTTAGCGGATCAAACGGCAGGTTGCGATACAGGCTGGGATTGATCGCGTTGGTGCTGGCCGGGCCGAGCAGCAGCGTGTAACCGTCAGCAGGGGCCTTGGCCACGTACGCCGCCCCGATATTGCCACCGGCACCCGGACGGTTTTCGACCACCACGGGCTGGCCTAGCGATTGGGACAATTCGGTAGCGGTGATTCGGGCCAGAAGGTCTGTCACGCTGCCGGTATCGAACGGTACGACCAGGCGGATGGGTTTTTCGGGATAGCCGGCAACGGCCGGTGCTGCGATGCAAAAGGCCGCCACTGCGACCAATCCTGAGTACGCCAGAGTCCGGATCAGGCTTTTCATGAGTCCCCCTTGTTGCAATCCGGTGTCAATGAGGGCCACCCGGTTTCAGGTCGGGGTGGCGGGTAACCCATGATAGGCAGCCTAGATTTAGACTTCCAATATAAAATTCCCTATCTATTAGGATATTTTTAATATGGATGGCGGCTTTTTGCTTTCCCGGCAAGCGCTCGCGTTTCTCGCGGTGGGGGAGGAATTGCATTTCGGCCGCGCGGCGCAGCGTCTGCATGTCAGCCAGCCGCCGCTTAGCCAGCAGATCCGTCGTTTCGAGGACCAAGTCGGGACGCCCCTGCTGGTGCGCAATACGCGCTCGGTACGGTTGACACCGGCTGGCGTGCGGTTGTTGGCCAGTCTGCAAGCCATGCGCGCGCAGGCGGATTTGGCATTGACCGCGGCGCGGCAGGCCGGCAGGGGCGAGTCCGGCACGTTGGCGCTTGGATTCACTAGCGGCGCCGCCTACAAGGTACTGCCCCGGGTGCTTGCGGCTAGCCGCGACCGCTATCCGGGCGTGGCGCTCGCGTTGTTGCACAAGGAATCGGCCGATCTTCTGGATGCGCTGGTGTCCGAGCGGATCGACGTCGCGCTATTGCGCCGCCATGCAGGCCTGGATGATCCCCGGCTCTGTTTCGAGCTGGTCGACAGCGAACCGATGATCGTGGCACTGCCCGCCGCCCATCCGCTCGCGGGCAAGCGCCGCATACCGGTGAGGGCGCTGCACGGCGTCGATTTGGTGGGGTTTTCGGCGACGGGATCACCTTACTTCCATGGGCTGCTCGAACGTCTTTTCGACGGTGCAGGCGTGCGGCCGCGTGTTGTGTACGAAAGCGTCATGCCGACGATCTTGTCACTGGTAGAGGCTGGCGCCGGCATTGCTTTGGTGCCGGAGTCGGCCGCCGGCATGCGCCCGAGCGGTATCGCATACCGGCCATTGTCGGGCGCGGGCGTGGCCACCCAGTCGGCACTGTATTTGGCGTACCGCCGAGGCGAGGTCAACGCGGTCGTGCAACGCTTCGCGGAACTGGTGCGGGCAAACCGGACGTCGAATCCCCAATAAACCTGCGTGCCGTCGGCGCGCGTGGCGTATCCTTGGGGGGCGTGATGCATGCGCCGGATGCGGCGCCGCAGGAGGCTATTCCCGATGAAACCCAACCACCGCATCGTCCAGGCCGTGTGCGCGGCGCTGGTCTCGGCCCTGACGGCCACGGCCGCGCCCGCCGCCCTGGCTGCCCAGGACGCAGGCAAGGCGCAGGCCTCTGCCACGGCTTCGGGGGAAGTGCGCCGGGTCGATGCGTCGGCCGGCAAGGTCACCATCAAGCATGGCGAAATCCCCGGCCTGGGGCTGCCTGCCATGACATTGGTCTATCGCGCCGACCCTGCCTTGCTGTCCGGCATCAAGCCGGGCCAGACAGTGAGCTTTACCGCCACGCGCAAGGACGGCGCGTATGTGATCACCAAGATCCAGTAAGCGTCCAGTGAGCGGGGCCCGGCAAGCGGGCCGCGCGCCGCCCATCCGGCGGCAGGGACTAGGGACGCCGCCCGGGCCGCCCGCGCGCGGCGCTGGCGGCCCGGGGGATTTACAGCACGTAGCGGGCCAGGTCCTGGCTAGACGCGGTCTCGGCCAGCTTGTCGTTGACGTAGGCGGCGTCGATGGTGACGGTCTTGCCGCTGGCGGCCGTGGCGTCGAAGGACAGTTCCTCCAGCAGTTTTTCCATCACCGTGTACAGGCGGCGGGCGCCGATGTTTTCCGTGCGTTCGTTGACTTCGAAGGCCAGCTCGGCCAGGCGTCGCACGCCGTCGTCGGTGAACGCCAGCGTGACGCCTTCGGTGGCCAGCAGCGCCTTGTATTGCTTGGTCAGCGATGCGTCGGTTTCGGACAAGATGCGCACGAAGTCGTCTGCGGTCAGCGAATCGAGCTCGACCCGGATGGGGAAGCGTCCCTGTAGCTCCGGGATCAGGTCCGACGGCCGGGACAGGTGGAAGGCGCCCGAGGCGATGAATAGGATGTGGTCGGTGCGCACCATCCCGTAGCGCGTGTTCACGGTGGTACCTTCGACCAGCGGCAGCAGGTCGCGCTGCACGCCTTGGCGGGAAACGTCCGCGCCGCCCGTTTCTTGGCGTGCGGCAATCTTGTCGATCTCGTCCAGGAAAACGATGCCGTTCTGCTCGGCGTTGGCGATGGCCGTTGCGCGCAGGTCTTCCTCGTTGATGCGCTTGGCGGCTTCCTCTTCGGTGAGCAGCTTGAAGGCTTCCTTGATCTTGAGCTTGCGCGGCTTGCGCTTGTCGCGGGTCAACCCCGCAAACATGTTGCGCAGCTGCTCGGTCATTTCTTCCATGCCGGGCGGCCCCATGATTTCCATCTGGGGCGCCGGCTGCGCGATCTCGATTTCGATCTCGGTGTCGTCGAGCTGGCCTTCACGCAGGCGCTTGCGAAAGACCTGCCGCGCGTTGGTTTCTTCGCGCTGGGGCTGCCCGTCGGCGCCGCGCGGCGGCGGGATCAGCACATCCAAGATGCGGTCCTCGGCCGCTTCCTCGGCCTGGGTGCGCACGCGACGCATCTCCTGCTCGCGCGTCTGCTTGATGGAGATTTCCACCAGGTCGCGGATGATGGTGTCGACGTCGCGCCCGACGTAGCCGACCTCGGTGAACTTGGTGGCTTCGATCTTGATGAAGGGCGCGTTGGCCAGCTTGGCCAGGCGGCGGGCGATTTCGGTCTTGCCCACGCCGGTCGGCCCGATCATCAGGATGTTCTTGGGGTGGATTTCATGGCGCAGCGGCTCGGGCACCTGTTGGCGCCGCCAGCGGTTGCGCAGGGCCACGGCGACCGCACGCTTGGCGCGGTTCTGGCCGATGATGAATTTGTCGAGTTCGGAGACGATCTCTCCGGGAGTCATGACGGATGCGGACATGGCGGGCGGCAAAGCGTAATTGGGGGAGGGGCCGGCGACCGGGGGTCAGCCTTCCAGCACTTCGACGACGTGGTTCTGGTTGGTGTAGATGCACAGGTCGCCGGCGATGGCCAGTGACTTGCGCACCACGTCTTCGGGCGGCAAGTCGGTGTTCTGCAAAAGCGCCAGGGCCGCGGCCTGGGCGTAGGCGCCGCCCGAGCCGATCGCGGCCAGCCCGTGCTCGGGCTCGAGCACGTCGCCGTTGCCGGTCAGCACCAGGGTGTGCTCGCGGTCGGCGACGATGAGCATGGCTTCCAGGCGGCGCAGGACGCGGTCGGTACGCCAGTCCCGGGTCAGCTCGACGGCCGCGCGCATCAGGTTGCCCTGGTGCTTTTCCAGCTTGGCCTCGAAGCGTTCCTGCAGGGTGAAGGCGTCCGCCGTGGCGCCGGCAAAGCCGGCAAGGATCTTGTCTTGGTACAGGCGGCGGATCTTGCGGGCGGTCGCCTTGATGACGACGTTGCCCAAGGTGACCTGGCCATCGCCGCCCAATGCGACGCGGTTGCCGCGGCGGGCGCAGACGATGGTGGTGGCGTGAAATTGTTCCATTGACGGCCTTTCAGTGCATGAATCCCGTAGATGGGGGCACGCGGGCCGGAGTTCAAGGACGCCCCGCGAACTGCGGGCGGCCGCAGGCCCGCGGGGCAGCCGGCGAACGGGATCAGTCGCCGAACATTTTCTGGCGCATTTCGCGCCGTTCCTGCGCCTCGAGCGACAGCGTGGCGGTCGGCCGGGCCAGCAGCCGGGGGATGCCGATGGGTTCTCCGGTTTCCTCGCACCAGCCGTATTCGCCGCTTTCGATGCGGGCGATCGACTGCTGGACCTTTTTGAGCAGCTTGCGTTCGCGGTCGCGCGTGCGCAGCTCCAGCGCGTGCTCTTCCTCGATCGTGGCGCGGTCGGCCGGATCGGGCACGAACTGCGTCTCGCGCAGGTGCTCGGTCGTGGCGCCCGCGTTGTTGAGGATCTCCTGCTCGAGCTGGCGCAGTCGCTCGCGGAAGAAGGCGAGCTGTCGCTCGTTCATGTACTCCGATTCGGGCATGGCCAGGAGTTCTTCTTCGGTGGGCAGGTCGATGACCGTCGTCGAATCGGACGATTTGCTTGCTTTTTTACTTGCTGCCTTCGTAGCCATGAACGTACTCCATTCAGATTATGGTCCCGGTAGGGTGGCTGATGGCTACCCGACCAGGCACTGCTCCAGTCCCCGGGTGAAAATCTCCTGGGGCAGCTTGCGGCCAATGAAGACCATCTTGGTGGACTTCTTTTCGTTGGAAGCCCACGGCTTGCCGGGCTCGGCGCCCATCATCATGTGCACCCCCTGGAAAAGCATGCGTCGGTTGATGCCTTTCATGTAGAGGATGCCCTTGTAGCGCAGCAAGTCGGGCCCGTAAACCTGTACGACCCCGCCGAGGAATTCCTCCAGCCGCTCGGGGTCGAAAGGCTTGTTCGAGCGGAACACGAACGCGCTGATTTCGTCGTCGTGCGCGTGGTGGTGATGATGGTGGTGGTGCTCGCAGTGTTCACCGCACTCGTGATCATGGTCGTGATCATGGTGATGGTGATCGTGCGCGGCGTCAGGGTGTTCTTCGGCCAGGAAATCCGGGTCGATGTCCAGGATGGCGTTCAGGTTGAAGCCGGCGATGTCTAGCACCTTCTTGATGTCGACTTCGCCGAAGTGCACCGGCTCGATGCCCGCGCGCGGGTTCATGCGCACCAGGCGGCGGCGCAGGGCTTCGTACTCGTCTTCGGTGACCAGGTCCTTCTTGGACACCAGGATGCGGTCGGCAAAGCCGACCTGTTTTTGCGCCTCTTGCTGGGCGTCCAGGGTGGCCATGCCGTGCTTGGCGTCGACGACGGTGATCACGCCGTCGAGCCGGTAGTACTCGGCAATCTCGTCGTCCATGAAGAAGGTCTGGCACACCGGGCCGGGGTTGGCCATCCCGGTGGTCTCGATGATGACTCGGTCGAAATTGACCGTGCCGGATTCGCGCTTGGCCTTCAGCTCGCCCAGGGTGCGCAGCAGGTCGCCGCGCACCGTGCAGCAGACGCAGCCGTTGCTGAGCTCGACGATCTGCTCTTCGCTGTCCTGCACGAGCAGGTCGTTGTCGATGCTTTCCGGCCCGAATTCGTTTTCGATCACGGCGATCCGCTGGCCGTGCTGCTCGGTCAGGATGCGCTTGAGCAGCGTGGTCTTGCCCGCTCCGAGAAAGCCCGTCAGGACGGTGACGGGAACCATTTGATCTACGTTGCGAGGGGTATTCATGTCGGATGCTACTCGTGATGGAACCGCTCGGCCCTGCCGCGGCTGAAAGCGCCTGCCTGCAGGCTGCGCCGCCAGCGGCCGAACGCGGCATTACAGCACAGCCCGAAAGCCGGGGCAAACCCTGCGCGGGGGTGGCCGATCAGGGTTTGCCCGCCCCATGCAGGGCAGTTATATGGGGCAGGTGGCGCACATTACAAGTAGGCTGTTCAGCGGGTGTGACATTGCCGCCGCATGCTGTATCAGTGCGTGTGGAAATCGTGCTGATGGGGCTGCTGCTGGCAGGTCGGGCACAGGGCCCGCAGCTCGGTTTCCCGGTGGGCCAGGGCGTACCCCGTCTGGGCCACCCGCTCGGCGAGCTGGCGCGACAGCGCCGGGTCGCTGAGCTCGGCGACCTTGCCGCAGCAGGTGCAGACCACCAGCAGGTCGTGGTGGGCGCCTTCCACGTCGTGGCAGGCGATCCAGGCATTGACCGCGTCCAGGCGGTGGATCAGCCCTTCGGCAAGCAGGAAGTCCAGCGCCCGGTAGACAGTGGGCGGCGCCGCGCCCGGGTGCACCGCGCGCATCTCGTCCAACAGCTCATAGGCTTTCAGGCTGCGGCCGTGGCGCAGCAGCAGCTCCAGCACCTTGCGGCGGATCGGCGTCAGGCGCCGCCCGCGGCGCGCGCACAGTGCCTCGGCGACCGCCAGGCGGGCGGCGACGGGATCGGATGGGTCGTGCGGCGAAGAGGCGGACATGGCGGCAAAAACGAATTGGGGCGACGGTAGCAGAAAATGCCGCGGCAGGCAGCAGCGGCGGTCACCAATGGAAAAACTTCTCGCCCGGTCGTGGCGCTTTTCACCTTGATCTGAAACGTTATATCATTTGCCGTATGTAATGTTATATCGTTTCTATAGATGCGTTTGACGAAATTCTGCTCCAGCCACGGTTTGTTCACTGTTCTTGCCTTGGTCGGCGCTGGTCCGGGATCCGCGCAGGCGCAATCCGGGCCGGCCGTGGTCCACGCGCTGCCACCGGTAACGGTGTCGGCTTCGCCGCTCGATCAACCAGCCGATGGCATGGCCACGCCTGCTGCTGTCTTGGCCGGGCGGGAGCTGGCGCAACACCGCGGCGCAACCTTGGGTGAAACGTTGGGCGGGTTGCCAGGTATTGCTGCCGACACCTTTGGCGGCGGCGCCAGCCGCCCGGTCATCCGCGGGCAGGCCGCACCCCGGGTGGCAGTCGTGTCCGATGGGGCGGAGCTGATGGATGCCTCAGGCGTCTCTCCCGATCATGCGGTCACGATCGAACCGCTCTTGGCGCGGCGCATCGAGGTGCTGCGTGGGCCGGCGACGCTGCGTTACGGTGGCGGGGCGATAGGCGGTGTGGTCAATGTGCTGGACGACAAGGTGCCGCGCCACGTGCCGGAGGACGGCTTCGAAGGCGAGGCGGAACTGCGCGGTGCCACGGGCACCGGCGAGCGCGCCGGTGCTGTCGGCATCACGGCCGGGCAGGGCAATCTGGCGGTGCGCGTCGAAGCGGCCGCGCGCGAGTCGGACGACTACCGCGTGCCGCATTGGCACGGCAGCCGGCTGGAAGGCTCGTATAACCGTACCGCCACCGGCACGCTGGGGCTGTCGTGGGTGACCGCCCGGGGTTACGCCGGGGCCGCATTTACCTATGAGCGGCGGCGCTATGGCCTGCCGGGGCACGGCCACGAGTACGAGTCTTGCCATCCGCACGGATCGCATCTGCATTGCGGTGGCCACGGTCATGGCCATGATCACGATGACGACCACGGCCATGATCACGATGGCGACCACGGTCACGGGGCAGGCCATGGCGTGCCGCGCATCGACCTGCACAGCCGACGCTTCGACCTGCGCGGCCAGTATCGCGAGCCCTTGGCCGGGTTCGAGCAAGTGCGTTGGCGCGCTGGTTTCACCGACTACTACCACGACGAGATCGAGGGCGGTGAACCCGCCACGCGCTTTGCGCACCGCGGCTTCGATGCCCGGGTCGAGTGGGTGCATCGGCCGGTGCTGGGTTGGCACGGCGTGATCGGCCTGCAAGGTGTGCACGGCAACTTTGGGGCCAGCGGCGAGGAGGCCTTCTTGCCGGACAGCCGGCGCGACGGCGCCGGCATTTTCGTGCTGGAGGAATACCGCTGGGGTGATTGGCGGTTCGAAGTCGGGGCACGCCAAGACTGGCAGCGCATCCGGGCCGCGGGCGGCCGGCCGGAAGTGAGGATGCACGGCACGTCAGTGTCGGCCGCGGCCGTATGGGCGTTCGCACCCCGGTATTCGGTCGCGCTGTCGCTGTCGCGCTCGCAGCGCCTGCCCACGGCGCAGGAGCTTTTCGCCGATGGGGTCCACCTGGCCACCCGCACCTATGAAACCGGCAACCCTGGCTTGGGCAAGGAGACCTCGCACAATGTGGCGCTGACGCTGCGCAAGACCGAGGGGGCGACCACCTTTGACGTGAGCGTCTTTCATAATCGGGTCAAGGATTACATCTATGCACGCACGCTGGACCGCCACGAAGACTTTCGCCTGATCGAATACGCCCAGCACGACGCTGTGTTCTCGGGCGTGGAGGGCGAGATGCGCCATCGCTTTTCGCCGGTGTTCTCGGCCGCCGTGTTCGGTGACCATGTACGTGGCAGGCTGGCGGGCAGCGCCAACCTGCCACGCATGCCTGCCGCGCGGCTGGGCGTGCGCGGCAACGTCACGTGGGGCAGGTGGTCCGGCGAGCTCGAGTACTACCGCGTCTTCGCACAGCACGAAGTGGCCGCGTACGAATCGCCGTCGCCGGGCTATCACATGGTCGATGCGTGGCTGGCTTATGACCTGCGTATCGCCGCCGCCGATGCGCAGGTATGGCTGCGCGGCACCAACCTGCTAAACAAGCTGGCCTACAACCACGCGTCTTTCCTTGCCGGGGTTGCGCCGTTGCCCGGGCGCAGCATGATGCTTGGCTTCAGGGCATCGTTCTAGCGCGTCCGGCTGCTCATCTTTCGGCGTCGAATGCGAATAAGGCCATGGTCGCCGTCGACAAGCCGACAAAAGATTCATATAGAATATATCTTAAAATCGATCACAGGCGACGCCATGGCCGGTGGGCGGCCGGACGCGGTGCTGGCGTTCGGGATGCCGCGGGCGGCGCCGGCGCCTTGGCCCAGCTTGACGTCGTGGATCGCAACGGCAATCGCAATGGCAACAGCAACGGCAATGAACAGTTCCACCCCTGAAGCGCCACTGTGCTCGGAAGAAGAGATCACGCAGCTCGTCCACGCCTTCTACGCCAGGGTGCGCCAGGACGAGCAACTCGGGCCGATCTTCAACGCCCACGTCGACGACTGGGACCATCACCTGGCCAAGCTCGTCGACTTCTGGTCGTCCATCTTGTTGCGCACCGGGCGCTACAGCGGCACGCCCATGCCCAAGCATGCGGCCCTGCCCGGCCTGAATGCGGACTTGTTCCACCGCTGGCTGGCGTTGTTTCGCCAGACAGCCAACGAGCAACCCAACCGGGCCATGGCCGAGCGCGCCTGCACCATGGCCGAGCGCATCGCGCAAAGCCTGTGGATGGGCTATCAGATGGTCCGTTGTCCCGACACTATTGCATCGCCCCTGCCCTATGCCTGATTGGCTGTCGATCCAAGAGCCGGATGCCGGCCAGCGGGCCAAGCCCAGTTGGAATGCCTTTCTGGAACAGGGATTCCGGCCGCTGTACGTCGCGGGCTGCCTGTGGGCGGCGGCGTGTGTCGCGCTATGGGTCTTTGCGCCGCATTGGCTGGCCGGCACGCTGCAGGGCGTGTTCTGGCACGCACACGAGATGCTGTGGGGGGTTGTCGCGACCATCGCGGTGGGGTTCCTGTTTACCGCGGGTGCCAACTGGTCCGGCACCCGTCCTTTGCACGGTCCTGCCCTGGGCGCGCTGGCGCTGCTTTGGGTCGTGGCGCGCGCGGGTTTCCTGCTGCCGGGTGAGGTGGCTTTCGCTGCCGCGTCGCTGGCCGAGCTACTGTTCTTCGGCTGGGCGGCGGTTGCCCTGGCCAGGGTGATCCTCCGTGCGCGCAGCCAGCGCAATTACGGCCTGCCACTGCTCGTGCTGGCGCTGGCAGCGGCCGATGCCTGCTATCTGCTGGCCGCATGGCGCGGCGACTATGTGGCGCTGCTGCCTAGGTTGAATGCCGGCATGCTGTGCATGGCGGTCATTGCGTTGGTGATTTCGCGGCGGGTGATCCCGTTCTTTGCCTCGCGTGCGGTGGCGGGTTTGACCTTGCCCATGCATGTGGACAGCGGGCGATGGCAGGTGGCTGCCGGTGTGCTGGCAGTCGTGCTGCATCTGCTGGGCTCGCCGCGTGCCATGGCGGGTGCGTTGGCCGTGGCTGGCGTGATCGCGCTATGGCAGGTCTGCGCATGGAAGCCGTGGCGGGTGCGGCGCGTGCCATTGCTGTGGATACTGTACGTGGGATATGCATCGCTGGGCGCGGGGCTCATCCTGGCGGCCGCGCATGCCGTGGGTTGGCCGGCGCGCGCGGCGTGGCCGGCGCATGTGATCGGCATGGCAGGGTTTTCCGTGCTCATCATCGGCATGGTCACGCGCACGGCGCTTGGCCACCTGGGCCGCCCGCTGCGCGCCGACCACAGCATGGTCGCTGCCTACTTGCTGGTCATCGCGGCCAGCGTGCTGCGGCTGGCGGCGCTACCGCCCTCGGGCTTGTCGCAGCTGGCGCTGCATGCGTCGGCCCTGGCCTGGGTGGCGGCCTTCGTGCTGTATCTTTGGCGCTTCTTCCCATGGCTCATCCGCCCGCGCGTCGACCGACCGTCCGGCGTGCGCGTCGGGTTGGCCGCCACCGCTGCGCGACGAGGCTAGACCGCATGCGATTGACCGCGATGACCGACTACGCGCTGCGCCTGCTGATGTACGTCGGCCAGCGTCCGGATCGGCTGTGCACGATCGCGGAAGTCGCGCAGGCCCACGGTATTTCCGAAGCGCACCTGATGAAGATCACGCATCGGCTGGGCCAGGGCGGCTGGCTCGAAACGGTGCGCGGCAAGGGCGGCGGCATGCGCCTGGGCCGCGATCCGGCCGATATCAATTTGGGCGCGGTGGTGCGCAGCGTGGAGCCGGATTTCGACCTCGTGGAGTGCTTTGCCACCGGCGACCAGTGTGTGCTGACCGGCCGTTGCCGCCTGGCGGGGGTGCTGGGCGAGGCACTACGCACGTTCTTGTCGCATTTGGATCGCTACACGTTGGCCGATTTGCTGCCGGCCGGCGGCGTGCCGGCGCCAGGACGGGGCATTGCCCTTCAGCGGATCGATCCCTCGTAAGCCGCAGGCGCCAGCTGGCGCGCATCAGGACTTGCGCCCGGCCCTGGGATGGGCCTGGTCGTAGACCTGGGCCAGGTGCTGGAAGTCCAGCCGCGTATAGATCTGCGTCGTCGAGATATTGGCATGGCCCAGCATGTCCTGGACCGCGCGCAGATCTTGCGCAGACTGCAGTACGTGGCTGGCGAAGCTGTGGCGCAGCACGTGCGGGTGCACGTGCGTGGGCAGCCCGGCCGCCCGGGCGCGGCGCGCCAGTTGCAGTTGTACGACGCGTGGGGAGATGCGCCGGCCGCGCCGGCCCAAAAACAGCGCCCATGCGTCCTGCGGTGCGGCGCTGTCCGGCACCCAGCGGGCACGCGCCTGGAGCCAGGCACGCAAGGCGGCAAGCGCGGCGGCGCCGACCGGCACGCTGCGCCGCTTGCCACCCTTGCCGAGGACGTGGACCTCGGCCGCGTCTATGTCCACCCAGCCGCGCGATTCGTAGCCTGCTTCGCGCGCATAGCGCACGTCCAGGCCGACGAGCTCGGACAGGCGCAAGCCGCTGGAATAAAAGAGCTCGAACATGGCCTGGTCGCGAAGCGCGACCGGGTCGGCGCCTTGGGGCGGCGCGTGGTCAAGCAGCACCTGCGCTTGCTCCACGGACAGGGCCTTGGGCAGGCCGCGCGCGGCCTTGGGCGCGCGCACGCCCGAGGCGGGGTTGGCGGGCATGCCAGCCTTGGGCGCCCACCAGGCATAAAAGCCGCGCCATGCGGCAAGCGCGCGGGCCAGGCTGCGCGGGCTCGATCCCGCTGCGTGCAGTCGCGCCAGGTACTGCCGCACGTGACCCTGGCTGACGCCATCCAGCGGCAGGCTGCCTGCCTGCTCGGCCAGCAGCGCCAGGTCGCGCCGGTAGCCGGCCAGCGTGTGGGGCGAATAGCGAAGGTTGGCCGCCAGGTGCTGCAGCCATTGCTGCATGGGCGCCGGCAGCTCGGTCATGGCGGTCAGTCAGCCGGTTGCAGCCGCCGCAGGGCAGCGCCGGCCAGGTAGCCGATCTGCTCCAGGAAGGCCGTGCCCATGCCAGGCGAGAACCGCTCGGGGTCGTCCGAGCCGATCACCAGCAGCCCGCAGGCTTGGCCGTCCGGGTCGGTGCGCAGCGCCACGATGGCCAGCGATGCGGGCTTGGCACCCAGCCACGAGGCGGCTTCGAATTCCGTATCGTTGCCGCAGTACGGGGTGCGCAGGCTGTCGGCGAAGGTGCGCACGTCGTCCGACACCGGCGCCGCGTAGCCGTCTTCGCCCAGGCCTTGCAGCCCCCAGACGCGCAGCGCGACTTCCTGCAGGTCGAAGTGTTCGGCCAGGCCCATGGCGATGGCCCCCGGCACCAGAACCGCGTCGCGCTCGGCGAGCATGCGCGCGCACCAACCGGTGATCTTGCGGCTGATGGATTCGTTGCCGGTGGCGTTGTGCGAAAGCTCGGCCAGGCGCCATTCGAGTTCGCGCACGCGCTCGCGCAGCGTCATGATCTGGCGTTCGCCCAGCGAGATCGCGCGCGCCTGGTGCGGGTGTGGGACTTCCAGCGACGCGAAGATTTCGGCGTGGCGGGTGAAGAAATCCGGATGCTGCTGCAGGAAGCGTGCGACCGCTGCGGCGGTCAGGTCGGGGGCGGGCGGAGTGTGGGTCACGGCGGTCATGGGGTGATGGCGTCGATGTCTATGCTGCCTTGGAAGACGGTCATGGCAGGCCCGGTCATGCGGATCTGGCCGCCGTCCCAGGCGATGGTAAGCCGTCCGCCGCGGGTGTGCACGCGCACGGGCGAATCGAGCAGGCCCAGGCGGATGCCCGCGGCCACCGCCGCGCAGGCGCCCGAGCCGCAGGCAAGCGTCTCGCCGGCGCCGCGCTCGTACACGCGCAGCCGGATGGCGTGTCGGTCCAGTACCTGCATGAAGCCCGCATTGACCCGTCGGGGAAACCGCGCGTGCGATTCGATCAGGGGCCCGAGCGTGGCCACCGGCGCGTCGTCGACGTCGTCGACGACTTGCACGGCGTGCGGATTGGACAGGTTGACCACCGCCAGTTCGACTTCTTGGCGGGCGGGCGGCTGGCCGAACGAGGCGGTTTCTATCGGCAGGCGCCAGAGGGTTTGCTCGCCTTCCTGGCGGCTGGCCAATCCGCTGGCCTCGAACGGCACGCCGGCCGGCTCGAAGGCGGGCACGCCCATGTCGACGGTGACTTCGCCGTCGTCGTTTTCGTCGAGCACCAGCACACCGGTGCAGATTTGCGCGCGCAGCGGGTTTTTGTCGGACAGGCCCTGCTCGTGGACGAAGCGCACGAAGCAGCGCGCACCGTTGCCGCAGTGTTCGACCTCGCCGCCGTCGGCGTTGAAGATCCGGTAGCGGAAATCGGCGTCCGGCACGGTGGGGCGTTCGACCAGCAGGATCTGGTCGGCGCCCACGCCCCTGTGGCGATCGGCCAGGGCGCGTGCGCGCGCCGGTGTCAGGTCGATGTGCTGGCGCACGCCGTCCAGGACGACGAAATCGTTGCCCGCGCCGTGCATTTTGGTGAAGTTCCAGATCATGGACCGATTATCGCGCAGAAAGCTTCGTGCGCCGCCGGCAAGCCCCGGTGGTTGGAGGGCCAGGCGCGGCGACTGCGGCGGCGCCGGCCACCGGATTAGTACAGCTTGGGCTCGCCCGGCGGGCGCGTCTTGAAGCGGCGGTGCACCCAGTAATACTGGGCGGGGCAGCGCCGCACCCAGTCTTCCAGCGCGCGGTTGAGCCGCATCGTGGCTGCTTCCAGGCTGTCTTGGCCGGGGAAGTCGTCCATCGGCGGCAGCACCTCGACCACGTAGCGGCCGGTTTCCGGCACCCAGCGGCTGAGCACCGGGAGCACGGGCAGCGAGAAATTCCGGGCGATCTGCGCGGTGGCCAGCAGCGTCGCCGCGGGCACGCCGAAAAACGGCGCGAAGACCGAGCCCTTGGCGCCGAAGTCCATGTCAGGCAGGTAGTAAATGGGCCGGCCGGCGCGAATATGGCGGATCAGCCCGCGCACGCCGTCGCGGCGGTTGACCAGGTGCGTGTCGTTAAAGCGCGTGCGGCCGGCGCGCACCAGCTCATCCACGTCCGGATCGCTTTGCGGGCTATAGAGCGTCGCGCCGGTCGGAAATTCCAGCGTCAGCCGGCTGGCCGCCGCGTCCAGCCCGATGAAGTGCGGCGCCAGCAGCATGAACGGCCGGCGCTGGTCGATGAGGGCTTGGATATGCGCGCCGCCACGCAACTCGACCAAATCGCGCACCGCCTGGGGCGGCGCAAACCACAAGACGCCGCGATCGACCACCGACTGCGCCAGGGCATGGAAGTGCTCGCGCAGCAGGCGTTGGCGTTCGGCCTCGGACAGCTGGGGAAAGCACAGCTGCAAGTTGCGCCGCGCCACGCGTACGCGCGGGCGCACCAGTCGCAGCGCGAGCCAACCCAGCACGCGTCCTGCGCGCGCGCGCGCCTGCGGGCTGATGCGCCCGAACCAGGCAAAGATGCCGTGCAGTGCGCGCGCCTTGAGCGACCGCGTCATGGCCGGCTCCGCGAAGCGTCGGCCGCGGCTGGCGTCCCGGCGGCGTGCGGGGCGGCATCCGGCGGGGGCGGCGCGCCGCGCGGGCGCTTGTAGCGGTGGTAGCTCCAAAGGTATTGCTCCGGAAAGCGCCGGATCAGCGCTTCCATCGCCTGGTTGAACATCGCGGCGCAGTCGCGCGGATCGTGGGGCAGCGGCTCGGGCACCCGCACGTAGTGGATACGCCAACCCTTGCCGCGCGGCAGCCGCTCGCCCGCGGTCAGGATGACCGCCGCGCCGGTCTGGCTGGCCAGCTTGCCGGGCAGCGTCACCGTATAGGCCATGCGGCCGAAGAAAGGCGCCCACACGCCTTCGCCTTCGCGCGGCGCCTGGTCGGGCAGCATGCCGACGGCCTGGCGCTGGCGCAACGCGCGCACGAACTCGCGCACGCCGCGTGTGGTGGCCGGTACCGCGATGACCCCCGAGCTGTTGCGCGCGGCTTCCATGACCGGGCCGAGCGCGGCGATGCGCGGGGGGCGGAACATGACCGTCAGCGGCGCCAGCCGCGCAAGGTAGCGCGCGGTGATTTCGAAGCACCCCAGGTGGGGCGTCAAGTAGAGGATGCCGCGGTTTTCGGCCAGGGCGGCTTGCACGACGTGCTCGTCGTCGCTGACGACGCGGGCCAGGCTGTCTTCGTTGCGCAGCCACACGCGTGGCAGCTCCATCAACATGGCGCCGGTCTCGCCCGCGGCGCGGCGCGCGAACGCCGGATCGTCGTAGCCGGCTTGCGCGGCGTTGGCGCGCAGCCGATCGCGGTAGCGTCCAGGCAGCAGGTAGACCAGCACGCCCAGGACGCGGCCCAGGCCGTGCAGCCAGGACAGCGGCAGCCGGGACAGCAGGCGGAACAAGAACAGCAGCATGCGCATGGACGCCGGTCGACGGCGCCTGAACAATCCGATAGGAAAGCCGGCATTTTCGCTTAAAATGCCGCGGTCGCCGAGTTAACCGACAACTTGCGGGGCGACACGCGCGGGCCCAGTCGGGCCGGCGTCCTATAACCGCTAAAGCGTCGCGCCCAGGTCGCCGTCCAGGTCGAACGAGGTGCAGCGCATCGTTCAACCTGCCGGCCCGCAGGCCGGCCACCAAGGACGCAACCAACGTGGCACACAACGATTTTCTGTTTACGTCTGAATCCGTATCGGAAGGCCACCCCGACAAGGTCGCCGACCAGATCTCCGACGCCATCCTCGACGCCATCTTCGCCCAGGACCCCAACGCCCGGGTCGCGGCCGAAACCCTGTGCAACACCGGCCTGGTCGTGCTGGCCGGCGAAATCACCACGCACGCCAACGTCGATTACATCCAGGTCGCCCGCGACACCATCAAGCGCATCGGCTACGACAACACCGAGTACGGCATCGACTACAAGGGCTGCGGCGTGCTGGTCGCTTATGACAAGCAATCGCCGGACATCGCCCAGGGGGTGGACCGCTCGTCCGAGGACTACCTGAACCAGGGTGCCGGCGACCAGGGCTTGATGTTCGGCTACGCCTGCGACGAGACGCCCGACCTGATGCCGGCGCCGATCTGGTATGCGCACCGCCTGGTGCAGCGCCAGAGCGAGCTGCGCAAGGACGGACGCCTGCCGTGGCTGCGTCCCGACGCCAAATCGCAGGTCACCTTCCGCTATGTCGACGGCAAGCCGGTCGAGGTCGACACCGTCGTGCTGTCCACGCAGCACGCGCCGGAAATTTCCCAGTCGGCGATCCGCGAGGCCGTGATCGAAGACATCATCAAGCCGTGCTTCCCGGACGGGCTGCTCACGCCCAAGACCAAGTTCCTGGTCAACCCCACCGGCCGCTTCGTCATCGGCGGCCCGCAGGGTGACTGCGGCCTGACCGGGCGCAAGATCATCGTCGACACCTATGGTGGTGCCTGCCCGCACGGCGGCGGCGCCTTCTCGGGCAAGGACCCGTCCAAGGTGGACCGCTCGGCGGCCTACGCGGCGCGCTACGTCGCCAAGAACATCGTGGCCGCCGGCCTTGCGCGCCAATGCCAGATCCAGGTCAGCTATGCCATCGGCGTGGCCGAGCCCATCAACATCACGGTCTACACCGAAGGCACGGGCGTGGTGCCGGACGACCAGCTGGCCAAGCTGGTGCGCGAGCACTTCGACCTGCGTCCGAAGGGCATCATCAACATGCTGGACCTGCTGCGCCCGATCTATAGCAAGACCGCGGCCTACGGGCACTTCGGCCGCTCCGAGCCGGAGTTCACCTGGGAAGCCACCGACAAGGCGGCGGACTTGAGGAAAGCGGTCTAGGCGCCTGCCTGACCGGCATGTGACAAAAGGGCACCCGATGGGTGCCTTTTTTGCGTCGGATGTCAGGCAGGCGGGCATGCTGCGCGCGGCCAAGAGGTGCGCGCAGCATGCAATGCCGTCAGTCCACCTTGGCGTTGGAGCGCTTGACCACTTCTTCCCAGCGCGGCACTTCTTCCTGGATGAAGGCGGCAAAGGCTGCGGCGGATTCGCCGCCCACCCTGGCCGAACCCATGTCGGCCAGCTTGGCGGCGACATCAGGCGAGGCCAGGGCGCGGTTGACTGCTTCATTCAACTGCGCCGTCAGCTTTTCCGGTAGGCCGGCCGGGGCGAACACGCCGTACCAGTTGGTGATGACGAACCCGTCGAATCCCGCTTCCTGCATCGTGGGCAGGTCGGGGAAGGCCTCGGCGCGCTGCGGGCCGGTGGTCGCAAGCGACTTGACACGACCGGCACGGGCCTGGGGCAGCAGCGCGCCGGTGGTTTCGAACGCGATCTGTACCTGGCCGGCGATGACGTCGGTCATGGCCGGGCCTTGCCCTTTGTAAGGGATGTGCAGCATGTCCACGCCCGCGCGCAGCTTGAGCAGCTCGCCGGCCAGGTGTTGGGGGCTGCCGCTGCCGCCGGAGGCGAAGTTGTACTTGCCCGGTTCCTTCTTGAGCAGCGTGATCAGTTCCTGCACGGAATTGGCCGGCACCTGGGGATTGACGTACAGCACCAGCGGCATGGCGGCCACTCGCGCGATGGGCTGCAAGTCCTTGACCGGGTCGATGCGCAAGTTGTAGAGGTTGCGGTTAATCACGACCCCGGTGTTGTTACCCAGCAGCAGCGTGCAGCCGTCGGGCGCAGACCGGGCGACGAACTCGGTGCCGATGTTGCTGCTGGCACCCGCCTTGTTGTCGACCACCACGGGCACGCCTAGCGATTCCTGCAGCGATGGCGCCAGCAAACGGGCCAAGATGTCGGTGGTGCCGCCGGGTGGATACGGCGAGATGAAGCGCACGTTGGCGCAGTCATAGCTGGCCGAAGCCGACAGTGGGGCGAGGGCGGCCGCCGCGGCAACGAGGATTGCCAGTCGCCGGGCGAGCGCAAAGCGGAAGGGGGTCATGATGTCTCCTTTCATCGGATCGATTGGTTGAGCTCCGGCGCAGGGAGGCGACTACGCCTCGGACGGCCTGCGCTGCAGTGTGTGGTAGCCGTGCTTGCTTCGCGCCTCCGACAGCCGCATGCCGGCAAGTGCGTCTTCCAGGATGGCCTGCTCGGCGCGACGGGTGGTCAGCGCGCGGTCGAACACCTCGCCCGCGCGCTCCTGCGGCACGACCACGATGCCGTCAGGATCGCCGACCAGGATGTCGCCGGGGCGAACGCGCACGTCGCCAAGGCTCACGGGAACTTCCACGGCTTCGACCTGGACGCGGTCTTTGCCGGTGCGCATGAAGCGGCCCCGGCTGTACAGCGGGTATCCACAGGCCTGCGCTTCGGCTGTGTCGCGGCATACGCCGTTGATGACGGTGCCGGCCACGCCGCGCTGCTTGGCCACCTGGCTGAGGATGCCTCCCCAGACGGTGCAATCCAGCCGGCCGGCGTTGTCCAGTACGACGACCGCGCCGGGCGGCACGTTATCGATGTAGTCGCCGACCGTGCCTTTTTCTGCGGGATCCACCGGTGCGAAGCGCACGGTATAGGCCGGACCGAAAATGCGGGCCGGCCCGGCCACCAGGCCGATGCCCAGTGCGCTGCCGGGCAGGCCGAAGAAATCCAGCGCGTCCGACACCTCGGCCGTCGTCAGCTCGCGGGCTGGGTGATCGGGCGGAAAAACTTGTGTCACGGGCAACCTCGTGAGGGGGATGAGGAAAAACAATTTAACTTATATTGTCTGACAAAACAATTCGAATTGATAGACTTAATCAGGGATCCATGCCGGACCCGTGGAAGGTATAGTGACGGTCCCGATTTGAAGTGCCGTTTCAACGCGCCCTCCATGTCCGCCGATTCCGATCCGGTCGTTGCGCGCTCTGCCGCAACGACCAAGCGCCAGCAGATTGTCGATATGTTGCGAGAGGCCATGCTTGCGGGCCGGCTGCTGCCCGGAACGCGGCTGATCGAACGCGAAATCTGCGAGATGACACAAGCCAGCCGGCCCATGGTTCGCGAGGCCATCCTGCAGCTGGAGATGGAAGGCTTTGTCTACAGTGCGCCCAACCGCGGTTCGGTCGTGGCCACCCTGACGGCCGAAGAGGCCGCCAACATCTACCAGGTGCGGGGCGTGCTGGAAGGATTGGCGGCCAAGAACTTCATCGCCCTGGCCACGCCCCAGGAGCGCAAGGCACTGCGTCAGGCCCTGGAAGACCTGCGGGCGCGCATCGATGCCGACGACGTGGCGGGACAGCTTGCGTGCATCCAGGCTTTCTACGATCGCCTGCTCGCCGGCTGCGGCAACGCCACGCTGGCCGAAACGCTGCGGCTGATGCACGGCCGGATTGCGCGGCTGCGCGCCACGTCGATCACGAGCCCGGGCCGCATCAAGCAATCCCTACAGGAAATGTGGGCGATCCTGCAGGCCATCGAGGACAATGACGAGCATGCGGCGTGGGATGCTTGCGTGCGTCACATGGAGCTGACCGCGGCCGTGGCGTTGAAGGTGATCAGCCGCATGCAACCCAGGCAGGGGACGGGCGCCGGTGCAGGCAGGCGTGCGCCGCGCAAGGCGGCTGCTCGCCGCTGACGTGGCCGCCTGCCGCGCGCGCCCGCGCCGCGCCGCCAGGTATGGCTGTGCTATCGTTGCGCCACAGGAGATCCCTTCCATGCAAGGCTTGTTTGACTTACCCTTGTGCCGCTATGCCGGCGACGGTGTCGAGATTGCCTATCGCACGGCCGGCGAAGGCCCGCCGCTATTGCTGCTGCATGGGCACCCGCAGTCGCATGCGATGTGGCACAAGGTGTGGCCCGCGCTCGTGCGCAGCCGCACGCTGGTGGCGGCCGACCTGCGCGGCTACGGCGACAGCAGCAAGCCGCCGGCTTCACCCGGCCACGAAGCGCACAGCAAGCGCGCCATGGCGGCCGACATGGTGGCGCTGATGCGCAGCCTGGGGCACGAGCGCTTCGACGTGCTGGCGCATGACCGCGGCGCGCGCGTCGCGCACCGGCTGGCGCTGGATCATGCCGGCCGCGTGGGCCGGATGATGCTGCTGGACATCGCGCCCACGCTGGACATGTACGAAGGCACGAATCGCGCGTTCGCCCAGGCGTATTTCCATTGGTTCTGGTTGATCCAGCCGGCGCCCATGCCCGAGCGGATGATCGAATCCGACCCGGCGTGCTACGTGCGATCCATCATGGGGTCGCGCCGTGGTGGGCTGGCCTGGTTCGCGCCGCAAGCCCTGGCCGAATACGAACGCTGCGCGCAGGCGCCCGGCTGGACCGTGGGCATCTGCGAGGATTACCGCGCTTCGGCCACGATCGACCTGGAGCACGACCGGGCCGACCGCGAGGCGGGCCGCGTGGTGCAGTGCCCGCTGCGCGTGCTGTGGGGAGAGCACGGCGCGGTGGGCAAGAACTTCGACGTCTTGGCGCTGTGGGGCAAGGTGGCCCGCGACGTGGACGGGCGCGTGCTGCCTTCCGGCCACTACATCGCCGAAGAGGCGCCGGAACTGTTGATCGAAGAAGCGAGGGCATTTTTCGGGATGCGCTGATGAGGCGCCCTGGCCGGCAGGCAGAGGCGCGCGCGGTCCGGCGGTGCGTCGGGCTGGCTGCGGCTGGCGCCTTCGACGCTGCGGCCGGGCAGTGCTATCGTTGCGTCATGCCGGTCGAATCTTCTCCTGTCCCGTCCCACGATCCTTGCGCCCCAGGCACGGCCCAGGGCGCCGGTGCCCAACCTGATCCGTCGTCCTTGCCCGATTCGCCCTGCGTGGCGGTGTGCTCCACGCTGTTTGATGAAATCTGCCGCGGCTGTGGCCGCACGGCGATGGAGGTGGCCAACTGGGTGTTTTTCACCGACGAGGAAAAGCAGGCCGTCTGGCGGCGCATCCGGGCCCAGGGGTATCCCCGGCGCGGCTGATCGCGCCGACCCGCGCCACCCCCTGGCTGGCGCGGGTCGCGCTACAATTGAAAAGTTCCTGAGGAGCGTTGCGACGGTGGCGCGCGTGCGGCCTTGCGCCGGCATCCCACCGCCAGGCTCAGGAACCGGGATTTCGTTAATGCCGGCCCCCCGGGGGGCGGCGATAACGGCGCTCACCAACCCCTCGCGCGTGCGGGGCATGGTGTCCGCCTTCGGCCTACCGCCCCGTGTCGCGCAGGTTCACTGGAGCCAACCATGAACGCTGTGACCGACAAAACCTTCACCGATTGCGTCGTTGCCGATATGTCCTTGGCCGGCTGGGGACGTCGGGAAATCGCCATTGCCGAAACCGAGATGCCCGGCCTGATGGCCGTGCGCGAGGAGTTCGCCGCGTCCCAACCCTTGAAGGGCGCGCGCATCGCCGGCAGCCTGCACATGACCATTCAGACGGCCGTGCTGATCGAGACGCTCAAGGCGCTGGGCGCCGAAGTGCGCTGGGCCTCGTGCAACATCTTCTCGACGCAGGACCACGCCGCGGCGGCGATCGCCGCCACCGGCACGCCGGTGTTCGCCGTCAAGGGCGAGACGCTGGCCGACTATTGGGCCTACACCCACAAGATCTTCGAATGGCCCGACGGGCAGTACGCCAACATGATCCTGGACGACGGGGGCGATGCGACGCTGCTGCTGCACCTGGGCGCCAAGGCCGAAAAAGACATCGGCGTGCTGGCCAACCCGGGCAGCGAGGAAGAGCGCGTGCTGTTTGCCAGCATCAAGGAAACGCTGGCGCGCGATCCCAAGTGGTATTCGACCCGCCTGGCGCAAATCAAGGGCGTGACCGAGGAAACCACCACTGGGGTGCACCGCCTGTACCAGATGTCGGCCAAGGGCGAGCTGGCCTTTGCCGCGATCAACGTCAACGATTCGGTCACCAAGTCCAAGTTCGACAACCTGTACGGCTGCCGTGAATCGCTGGTCGACGGGATCAAGCGCGCCACTGATGTGATGGTGGCGGGCAAGATCGCCGTGGTGTGCGGCTACGGCGACGTGGGCAAGGGCTGCGCCCAGGCGCTGGCCGCATTGCGCGCCCAGGTGTGGGTCACCGAGATCGACCCGATTTGCGCGCTGCAGGCCGCCATGGAAGGCTACAAGGTGGTCACCATGGAAGAGGCCGCCGACAAGGCCGATATTTTCGTGACGGCAACGGGCAACTACCACGTCATCACGCGCGAGCACATGGAGCGCATGAAGGACCAGGCCATCGTGTGCAACATCGGCCACTTCGACAACGAGATCGATGTCGCGTCGCTGTCGGACCTGAAGTGGGAAGAGATCAAGCCGCAGGTCGACCACGTGATCTTCCCCGACGGCAAACGCATCATCCTGCTGGCCAAGGGACGCCTGGTCAACCTGGGCTGCGCCACCGGTCACCCCTCGTTCGTGATGTCCTCGTCTTTCACCAACCAGACGATCGCGCAGATCGAGCTGTTTACCCGCAACGAGGCCTACGAGCGCGGCAAGGTGTATGTGCTGCCCAAGCACCTGGATGAAAAGGTCGCCCGCCTGCACCTGAAGAAGCTCGGGGCGAACCTGACCACGCTGCGGCCAGAGCAGGCCGCCTACATTGGCGTGCCGGTCGAGGGTCCCTTCAAGCCCGAGCATTATCGTTATTGATTCCTGGCGCCAGCCCGTACCCGCCCGACGGCGGGCGGGCCCGCCTGCAGCGAGCCACGACGGCCGCGTCCAACCGGAGATTGCCCATGCTTACCCTGCTGCTCGTCTGGATCCTCAACGCGGTCGCATTGCTTGCCGTGGCCTACCTGCTGCCCGGCATCTCGCTGGCGAGCTTCGGGTCGGCGCTGGTTGCCGCGCTGGTGCTCGGCCTGCTCAACATGCTGGTCAAGCCGGTACTGGTGCTGCTGACCCTGCCGATCACGATCGTCACGCTCGGGCTGTTCCTGATCGTGCTCAACGCGCTGCTGTTCTGGTTCGCTGGATCGATACTGCGAGGCTTCCAGGTGGCCGGCTTCTGGTGGGCGCTGGGCGGCGCCATCCTCTATAGCATCATCTCCGGCCTGCTCACCATGCTGGTCGGACGCTGATACGACGCAATCGACGAATGAACCACGACGACGGCCAGGCGATCAGCCTGGAATTCTTTCCGCCGCGCGACATCGCCGCCCAAGAGCGGCTGGTGCGCGCGGCCAAGCAGATGCTAGCCATGCACCCACGCTACGTCAGCGTCACCTTCGGCGCGGGCGGTTCGACCCGCGAAGGCACCGCCGCCACGGTGGCGACGCTGCGCAACCTGGGGTGTGATGCCGCGCCGCACCTGTCGTGCATCGGCGCTACGCGCGAAAGCCTGCGACAGATCCTGCAGGCCTACCAGCAGGATGGCGTGCGCCGGCTGGTCGCGCTGCGCGGCGACCTGCCTTCGGGCATGGGCGGTGACGCAGGTGAGTTGCGTTATGCGCGTGACCTGGTGCAATTCATCCGGCAGGAGACGGGCGACTGGTTCCACATCGAAGTGGCCGCCTATCCCGAAATGCATCCCCAGGCCGGCAGTCCCAGCGCCGACCTGGAGCACTTCGTCGAAAAGGTGCGTGCCGGCGCCGACTCGGCCATCACGCAGTACTTCTTCAACGCGGACGCGTACTTCGATTTCGTCGAGCGCGTGCGCGCCAAAGGCGTGGACATCCCGGTCGTGCCGGGCATCATGCCGATCACCAACTACAGCCAGCTGGTGCGGTTCTCGGAGATGTGCGGCGCGGAGATCCCCCGCTGGATCCGGCTACGCTTGGCCGAATTCGGCGACGACAAGGCCTCCATCCGTGCTTTTGGCGTGGACGTGGTTGCCGACCTGTGCCGTCGGCTGCTCGAAGGCGGCGCCCCAGGCCTGCACTTCTATACGCTGAACAGCGCCGAAGCGCCGCTGGCGATCTGGAAACGGCTGGGGTTGTAGGCAACCGGTGCGCGCAACCGGGTCGTTGCGGACCGCGTGCTGGTGACGCATCCGATGACGAGGGCCGCTGCAAAGCGGCCGTCCATTGGGCGCGCCTGGCGTGCCTTGCGCCCGCGCGCCGTGCCCGGCCTTAGTCGGCGTACACGCCGGCCTTGCGGATGACTGGGCCCCACTTGTCGATTTCCGACTTCAGCCAGGTCCGTAGCCCTTCGGGCGTTTGCTTTTCCGGCGGCACGATCTCGGCGCCCAGCTCTGCCATCCGGTCGGTGAAGGCGGGGTCCTTGAGCGCGGCGCGCAGTGCGGCGTTGAACCGTTCGATCGCTTCGGCAGGCGTGCCCTTGGGCGCGTAGACGCCGTGCCAGACCTTGACCTCGAAGCCCTTGAGCCCGCCTTCATCCAGGGTGGGCGTCTCGGGCAGGGCCTTGATGCGCTCCAGGGTGGTCACGCCGTACAGCTTGACGTTGCCGGCCTTGATGTGGGGGATGGTCTGCGTGGTCTGGTCACACAGCACGTCGACCTGGCCGGCGAGCAGGGCCGTGAGCGCCGGCGCGGTACCGGAGTAGGGGATGGCCGTGAACTGCACGCCCAGCGCCTCCTGCAGCAGCATGCCGCACAGCTGGGATACGGCGCCCAGGCCCGCGTTGGCCAGGTTGACTTTGCTGCCGTTGTCGCGGGCGTACTGGATGAAGCCGGCCATGTCCTCGGGTGGCAGGTCCTTGCGGCCCAGCAGCGTCATGGGCACGTCGGCCACTTGGCCGACATATTCGAAGTCGGCCAGCGGGTCGTAGCGCAGCTTGCGGTACAGCGCCGGCGCGGTGGACATGCCGTTGTGGTGGATGAGGAAGGTGTAGCCGTCGGGCTTGGCGCCGGCCACGTGCGCGGCGGCCAGGGTGCCGCCGGCGCCCGTGCGGTTTTCGACGACGATGGGCTGGCCCAGCGTCTTGGACATCGAGGCGCCCAGCGTGCGGGCCACGACGTCGGTCGGGCCGCCCGCTGCGAAGGGCACGACCAGCGTGATGGCGCGGTTGGGGTAGCTGTCCTGGGCGGCGCCTGCTTGCAGCGCCACGGCGCACCCCGCCGCCAGCAACGCGGTCTTGAACAGGTTGCGCAGGGCAGCGCGACGGTCAGGGAAACTCATGGTCTCGCTCCGTGTGTTGTGGTTGGACGTCGGGGAGCAGGCGACGGGCCGGGCCCGGCGCCTTGCCTTCGGTCGGAGCGTGAGTGTGGCGCAGCGCGCCGCGCCCGTGAATTCGCGGTTTCGAAAGCCGGGCTTCAAGGCGCGCGAATGATGCGCGTGGACGAAACGCCGGCGCCAAGCGTTTGGACGCGTGCAGGCGCCGTGCCCGGCCGCGTGTATCCAGGCGCGGTCAGGGCGCGGCGGGTACCCAGCCGCGCGGCGTCAGGACGGCGTCGAGCCGCACGTCATGGGGCGCAGGTCGATAGTCGACCTGGTCGATCAGGCCGCAGTGCCAGGCAATGCCTATCGTGACCGGTGCGTGGCCGGCTTCGCGCAGCGCCGCGAGCGTCCGGTCGTAATAGCCGCCGCCATAGCCCAGGCGGTCGGCCGAGGCCGTGTAGCCCAGCGTCGGCACGAGCACGACGTCGGGCGTAACCGTCTCGCCCGAGACGGGTTCCGGGATGCCGTAGGCCCCGGGGGCCATCGGCGCATCCGGCGTCCACGCGCGAAACAGCAGGGGTGCATCGCGCTCGTGCACGACAGGCAGGGCGACCGTGATGCCCGCATCGGCCCATTGGGTCAGCAGCGGGCGCAGGTCGGGTTCGTCGGGCAAGGGCCAGTAGGCCGCGACGACCTGCGGCGCGGGCCGTCCCTGGCGAAGCTGCGCATCCCGCCGCAAGCCCAGCCACGTGTACAGGCGCCCGCGCATCAGCAAGCCGCCGCGCTGCCTGTCGGCGGCCGACAAGGCGCTGCGCGCCTGCCGCAATCGCTTGCGGAGTTGGGCTGCGTTATCCTTCGAAGTATTTTCGCTTTGCATGCGGGTAGGTTTCATGGCGCAGGGTGTCCAGGCACGAAGGTATCAGAATTCCCGGCTGCCCGGCGCGGCCGGGGGCGGGACGGGGCGGCGATGGTCCGCGCTGGCTGCCGCAGCCGCGGTCGGGATGGCGCTGTGGATGGGCCCCGCGACGGCCACGGCCGGGCAGGACGCCATCGCCGACGGGCCGGCGCCGGGTATCGGCCCGGATGACGCGGTGGTGGCTGCGCGCGAGGCGATGCAACGCAAGCAGTGGGACCAGTTGGCGTCGCTGGCCGAGCAGGCGCGCGGCAGCGCCCTGCAGATGTATCCGGAATACTGGCTGCTGCGGCAGCAGATCAACGACCCATTTACGCCCATTCCCGCCGCGGCCATCCAGGCCTTCATGGAGCGTTACCGCGGCGCATACCTGGCCGACAAGCTGCGCGGGGACTGGATCCTGGCCGCGGCGCGCGCGGGCGACTTTGCCACGGTGCGGCGCCTGGGAGGTGTCACCGCAAGCAACGCCCAGATCGACTGCGCAGTCATGCATGCCCACCACCTGGGCGGCCAACGTGCCGAGGCGGCCAAGGCGCTGGCCGTTTTCGAGCCGGGGCGCTGGTGTTGGGCGCTGTTCGACCAGCTGGTTGCCGACCGAGTGCTGGGCTGGGACGAGCTGTCCGTGCGGCTACGCGATGCCATCGAGCAGGACAAGACGACCGAGGCGCGCCGCTATGCGGCATATCTGCTGAGCCCCACGGAGCTCAAGTCCTACGATGCGATGATGCGCGACCCCATGAAATGGCTGGTGCGCCAGGACAAGCCCCGTACGCGCGTCGAGCGTGAGCTCGTCACGCTGGCGCTGGGCCGGCTGGCGCGCAAGGACCTGGACGTGGGCGACAGTTACGTGCGGCGCAATGGGTCCAAGTCCCTGCCGCGCGAGAACCTGGCCTGGGTGCGCAGCCAGTTTGCGCTGATCGCCGCGCTGCGCTTGGACGGCCGCGCGCACCAGTGGTACAGCGAGGCCGGCCACGTGCGCCTGTCCGAATACAACCACGCCTGGCGCGTGCGCGCGGCGCTATTGGAATCGCCGATCGACTGGCAGTGGGTGCGCGCGTCGATCGCCGCGATGCCGCCGGCGCAGCGGGCCGACTCCGCTTGGGTCTATTGGGAGGCGCGCGCCCTGGCGGCTACCGGCCATGCGCAGGAAGCGGCGCGCCGCTACGAAACCATCGCCGGCGAGCACAGCTTCTACGGCCAGCTCGCTTCGGAAGAGCTGGGCCGGCCGATCACGATTCCGCCGCGGCCGGCGCCGCTGACCGAGCAGGAGTTGGCGCAGGCGCGCGCCCACCCGGGATTGCAGCGGGCGCTCAAGCTCTTTGCGCTGCAGTGGCGCAGCGAAGCCGTGCCGGAATGGAATTTTTCGCTGCGGGGCATGAACGACCGGCAGCTCCTGGCCGCGGCCGAGCTTGCCCGCGAGCACGACATCTACGACCGCGTGGTCAACACGTCCGAGCGCACCGTCGCCGAGGTCGATTTCAGCCAGCGCTACATCGCGCCCTTCGAGGGGAAGGTGACCGAGCAGGCGCGCAGGATCGCGCTGGATCCGGCCTGGGTGTATGGGCTGATCCGCCAGGAGTCGCGCTTTGTCATGAACGCGCGGTCGCACGTGGGCGCATCCGGGCTGATGCAGTTGATGCCGGCGACGGCGCGCTGGACGGCGCGTAAGATCGGCATGGAGGATTTCCATCCGGCGCGTGTCAACGAATTCGAAACCAATACGACCCTGGGCACGCATTACCTGAACATCGTCCTGCAGGACCTGGGCGGATCGCAGCTGCTGGCCAGCGCCGGCTATAACGCCGGCCCCAGGCGGCCGCAGCAGTGGACCGCGCGCCTGGCGCATCCCGTGGAGGGCGCCATCTTCGCCGAGACCATACCGATCACCGAGACGCGCCAGTACGTCAAGAACGTGATGGCCAACGCCACCTATTACGCTGCGATGTTTACCGGGCAGCCGCAGTCGCTGAAGCAGCGCCTGGGCAAGGTGGTGCCGCGCATGGCCACGGCGAGCAGGGGGCCTTAGTGACCGGAGATGTGACCGAGCAATCGCCGACCGAAGGGTTGGACGTTTACGTCGTGGGCGGCGCCGTGCGCGATGAGCTGCTGGGTGAGCTGCCGGGCGACCGGGACTGGGTGGTGGTGGGCGCCACGCCCGAAGAGATGGTGCGCCGGGGCTTTGTGCCGGTGGGGGGTGACTTTCCCGTCTTCCTGCATCCGGTCACGAAGGAGGAATACGCGCTGGCACGCACCGAGCGCAAGTCGGGACGCGGCTACAAGGGCTTTGTCTTCTACACCGGGCCGGAGGTGACGCTGGAGGATGACCTGCGCCGGCGCGACCTCACCGTCAATGCGATCGCGCGCGCGCCGGACGGATCGCTGGTCGACCCGCTCGATGGTGCGCGCGACGTGCGCGACCGGGTGCTGCGCCACGTGGGCGAGGCCTTCGTCGAAGATCCGGTGCGCATCCTGCGCTTGGCGCGCTTTGCCGCGCGGTTTCCGGATTTCAGCATCGCGTCTGAGACCATGGCGCTGTGCCGCGCCATGGTGCACGCCGGCGAGGCCGACGCGTTGGTGCCCGAACGCGTCTGGCGTGAGCTGTCGCGCGGCCTGATGGCGCCCGCGCCCGGCCGCATGCTGGACGTGCTCGACGAGGCCGGCGCGCTGGCGCGTGTGATGCCGGAACTGGTCTGGAATGCACACGCGCGCCGCGACCTGCAGGCGGCCAGCGCGGCCTGCCTGCCGCTGCCCGGCCGCTACGCCCTGCTTTGCCGGCACAGTCCCGAGCGCGACGCCCTGGCCGCGCGGCTGCGGGTGCCGTCCGAATGTGCCGACCAGGCGCGCCTGCTGCCCCTGGTGGTCGAGCATGCGGGCGAGGACACGCCGCAGGCCGTACTGTCGCTGATCGAGCGCTGCGACGCCCTGCGCAAGCCCGAGCGGTTCTTGACCCTGCTGGAGACCGCCCAGGCCTGCACGCCGATCGATGCGCAGGCGTGGCGGCGTCGGCTGGCGGCGGCGCGCGGCGTCGATGCCGGCGCGGTGGCGCGCGCGCAGGCGGGCGATGCGGCGCGCATCAAGGAGGCCGTGCGCCAAGCGCGGCTGCAGGCCCTGGGCGAAATCGGCGCCTGATCCTGCAAGCCTTAAAGCATGTGGCGCCGGTCGCCGCGCCGGAAAGCGGGCAAGGGGCCGTCCAGGCCCCGACCCACCGCCAGTACTTTGAAGAGTTCGCCCATTTCGGCCTCGGACAACAGCTTGTGCACGGGCGCCGCGGCGCGTGCCTGTTCGGCCGCGTCCGCGCCCTGCATGCGCTGCGCGAGCAGGGCCGGCAGGCCGGCTTCGATCAGGAAGCGCGCCTGCGAGGTGTACCCCAGCACGTCCAGGCCGCCTTCGAGCGCGGCGTCGGCCATGGCGGTGAAATCCACGTGCGCGGTGATGTCCTGCAGGCCGGGCAGGACCAGCGGTTCGGCGTGGGCATGGTGGCGGACGTGGCACATCAGCGTGCCGGTCGCGCGCTGCGGATGGTAGTACTCGGCGCGCGGAAAGCCGTAGTCGATCAACAGCGCGGCGCCGCGCCGCAGCCAGGCGCCCATTTCGCGCACCCATGCCTCGGCGCGCAGGTTGATTTCCGAGACGTAGCCGGGCAGCGGCGGCATGCGCGCCTGCAGCGCCGCAGCCAGTTCCGGCGGTGCCGGGCGGTCCTGCCAGGCAAAGCCCGGGCCGACGCCGCTTTCCGCCGTCAGCGAGACGACGCCGCGTTCGCAAGGACGCCCTTGCTCATCCCAGCGGAACAGGCGCACGGGCATGGCATCGAGCACCTCGTTGGCGATGACGCAGCCTGCGAAACCGTCCGGCAGCGCGTCCAGCCAGGTGATCCGGTCCGCATGGCGGGCCAGCCGCTCGCGCTGGCGCGCGCGCAAGTCGCCCGACACTTCGACGATGGCATAGCGCACCGCCAGGCCCATCCCGTCGAGCGCGTCGATCAGCGACTCGGCCAGCGCGCCGGTGCCGGCGCCGAATTCCATGACCTGGTCGCTGCCGGTTTGCTGCAGCACATGGGCGACCTGGGTGGCGAGCGCCTGGCCGAACAGCGGGGTGAGCTCCGGCGCCGTGACGAAATCCCCGGCTTGCCAGGCGCCGCCCTCGGCCAGCTTGGCGCTGCCGGCGGTGTAATAGCCCAGGCCTGGCGCGTACAGCGCCTCGTCCATCCATTGTTCGAACGGCAGCCAGCCGCCGGCGCGCGCGATGCACGCGTGCAAGTGGGCGGCCACGCGCTTGCCGTGGGCAAGCGCATCAGGGTCCAGTGCCGGCAGGTCGTCAGGCGCGGCGGCGGGAAATCGCAGGGATGTATCGGGCATGGGGCGCATTGTCCCATGCCTGCGGGCCATGTTGCGGCCCGCGTCGCCCGGGCCGGACGCCCTCAGCCGCGCTGGGCCGTGGGTTTGGCGAAGCGCCGTGGCGTGCCGTCCGGCCGCGGCGCGCGCTTGCCCGTACGCGCACCCGCGTCGAACCGGTGAACCCCGTCGGCGCGCGGGGCTGCCCCCGCGCCGCGGTCATGCCCATTGCCATCCCGGAACGCGCGCGCCTGGCGCGGTCCCTGGGCGGCGGATGCGCCCGCGCGGTGCGGGCCGCCGAAGCGCTTGCCGGCGCCGGGCTTGCCGCGGGCTGGGCCCGTGCGCGCCCCCGGGCGGGGCGCGCGCTGCGGCTCCAGCCCGGCGATGGTTTCGGCCTGGATGGGCCGGCCGATGTATTGCTCGATGCGCCGCACCTTGTGGCGCTCGGCGTGCACGGCCAGGGTGATGGCGCGGCCATCGCGCCCGGCCCGCCCGGTGCGGCCGATGCGGTGGACATAGTCTTCGGCCTGCAGCGGCAGGTCGAAATTGACGGCGTGGCTGATGCCTTGCACGTCGATGCCGCGAGCGGCCACGTCGGTGGCCACCAGCACGCGCACCTGGCCGCGCTGCATCTGCGCGAGCGTGCGGGTGCGCTGGCGCTGGTTCATGTCGCCGTGCAAGGACGCGGCCGGAAAGCCCTGGGCGATGAGCCGGCCGGCCAGTTCGTCGGCGCCGCGCTTGGTGGCGGTAAAGACGATGGCTTGGCCTTCGGCCTCGCGCAGCAAGTGATCCAGCAGGCGATGCTTGTGCGCCGTGTCGTCGGCATAGAGCAGGCTTTGCGAGATGTTCTCGTGGCGATCACGCCGCCCGGCGATTTCGATGCGCTCGGGCTCGCGCATCATGTTGCGCGCCAGTCGCGCCACGGTGCCGTCCAGCGTCGCGGAAAACAGCAGCGTCTGGCGCGTGGCAGGCGTGCGGGCGACGATGGTTTCGATGTCCTCGATAAAGCCCATGTCGAGCATCCGGTCGGCTTCGTCGAGCACCAGGGTGTGCACGGTGGACAAATCCACGCGCTTGCTGCGCAGGTGATCAATCAGGCGTCCGGGGGTGGCCACCAGGACGTCGACGCGGCGCGATAGCGCGCGCAGCTGCGCGCCGTACGGCATGCCGCCGACCACGGTGGCGGTGCGCAAGTGCGGCATGCCGGCAGCCAGCATGCGCGCGGCGTCGTGCACCTGCATGGCCAGTTCGCGGGTGGGCGCCAGCACCAGCGCCTGCACGCCGCGGCCGCCCGCGCCGCCGTGGGCGGCGATGCGGTGCAGGGCAGGCAGCATGAAGGCCGCGGTCTTGCCGCTGCCGGTTTGCGACGAGACCATCAGGTCGCGTCCAGCCAGCGCCTGCGGGATGGCGGCAGCCTGCACGGGGGTGGCTTGGGCAAAGCCGGCCTTGCGCAAGGCCGGCAGCAAAACGGGGGCGAGCCCCAGGGTATCGAAGGACATGGTTTTCCTTGCCGGCGCAGGCCGGCGCGAGCGACCGGGCGCAAGCACGCAGCGGTCAACGGTTGAGGGAAAGCATCGTGCCGACCGGATCAACCGTGCGCTCGGGCGCCGTGAAAGGCGTGCGTGGCGTATGGAAAGGGGTCAGGAAGCGATGGCGCCGGCTACGGCGGCCCGTGTGTAGGGCGGGGAACTGCGGCGAGCCAACGGCGCGCCCGTGGCCGGGTCTTTTTGTGCAGTGCACAGATGATAACCGCAAATGCGCATCAGGGAAACCCCTAGGTGCCGACCGCCCCAGCCGGGTGCCGGCCAAACCCGCGGCGCGATTTCCACTGCGCACGAGGCCGGTCGCGCGTTCAGGCGGCGAACCAGTCCACCGGCTCACGCCCTTGCGCGACCAGCCAATCGTTGGCTTTCCGGAAATGGCCGCAGCCGAGGAATGGCACGGGCGGGCGCCGGGCCGATAGCGGCGAAGGATGGTTGGCCGCCAGCACGAGATGGCCGGCGGCAGGCGGCAGCAGCGCCTGCTTGGCCTGGGCGTGGGTCCCCCACAGCATGAAAACTTTGGGCGCGGGATCGCGCGCCACCCGCGCGATCAGCGCATCGGTGATGCCTTCCCAGCCGCGCCGCGCGTGCGAGGCCGGTTTGCCGTCTTCGACGGTCAGCACGGTGTTCAGCAGCAGCACGCCTTGCCGTGCCCAGCGCGTCAGGTCATTGCCTGCAATGGCACGCCGCGCGGTCGGGGCCGGCTCATCGCCCAGATCCAGCACGCCCTGGGCGACGGCCGCGGTGGCGTGGCCATCGTTGGCCAGTTCCCGGAAGATGTTGCGCAGGCTGGGCGGCTGCCGGCAGTGGTCGGGCACCGAGAACGCCAGGCCCTGCGCCTGGCCAGGGCCATGATAGGGATCCTGGCCGAGGATGACCACGCGCACCTCGGCCGGGGCAGCGTATTCCAGTGCCTTGAAGGGATGCTTGGGATAGATGATGGCACCCGCTGCCAGGCGCTCGTCGACGAACGCCGCTACGCGCGTGAGGTCGGCTTGGGCGGCCTGCAGGGCCGGCTGCCAGCTGGCGGGTACGCGTGCGGCGTGCGCCAAAACGGATTCGCGCAGGGTATTGTCGGCGGAAGGCGCAGCCATGCAAGTGTCGGTCAGGCGGTTGACAGGGCCGACAGCGCCTGGATGAGCCGCTGCCGGTACTCGGCCAGCCTGCCCCGGGCCGGGGGCGGCGTGGCGGGAGGGTCGGCGGCGCGCGGCGCGGCCCAGATCGCGTCGGGAAAGTGCCGGTCCGCGCGCCAGCGCGGGATGATATGCCAATGCAGGTGCGGCACCATGTTGCCCAGCGAGGCCAGGTTGACCTTGTCTGGCGACAGCACGTCGCGCTGCACGCGCTCGACCGTCCAGACCGTGCGCATCAATTCGTTGCGCGCGGCCTCGTCCAGGTCGGTCATTTCGGCCGCGTGGGCGTTCCAGATGACGCGCGTGTAGCCGGGGTAGTCGGGGTCGGTGACTTCGACCACGCGCAGGCGGTCGCCGCGCCAGAGCACAGCACCGCCATCCTGGCGGCACAAGGGGCAATCATCGGTGTGCGCTGCCATGCCGTCAGCCCATCAGCCGGGCGAGCTCGACGCCGGGATCGGGCGCGCGCATGAAGGCCTCGCCGACGAGGAAGGCGTGCACGCCGTGCTCGCGCATGCGCTTGACGTCATCGGGCTGCATGATGCCGCTTTCGGTCACGACGCATTTGCCGTCGGGGATGCGAGGCAGCAGTTCCAGCGTGGTCTGCAGCGTCGTCTCGAAGGTGCGCAGGTTGCGGTTGTTGATGCCCAGCAGCGGGGTCTTGAGCGCCAGGGCGGTTTCCAGTTCGTCGGCGTCGTGCACCTCGACCAGCACGTCCATGCCCAGCTCGATGGCGCAGGCTTCCAGCTCCTGCAGGCGCGCACGGTCCAGCGCGGCGACGATGAGCAGCACGCAGTCGGCGCCCAGCGCGCGCGCCGAGACGATCTGGTAGGGATCGATGATGAAGTCCTTGCGCAGCACCGGCAGCGCGCATGCCGCCCGCGCCTGGCGCAGGTGGTCGTGCGAGCCCTGGAAGAACTGCACGTCGGTCAGCACCGACAGGCAGGCCGCGCCGTGCGCGGCATACGTCGACGCGATCTCGGCCGGCACGAAGCGCTCGCGCAGCACACCGCGCGAAGGCGAGGCTTTTTTGATTTCCGCGATCACGGCTGGCTTGCCGGCGGCGATCTTGTCGGCGATGGCCTGGGCAAAGCCCCTGACGTCCTGGCGGGCCTGGGCTTCGCGCAGCACTTCGGCTTCGCTGCGCAGTTGGCGGGCCCTGGCGACCTCTTCGGCCTTGACTGCCAGGATCTTGGCGAGGATGTCATTCATTGAGCGTACTTCCGGGTTGCAGCGCAGAATGCTTCCAGTTTGGCACGGGCTGCCCCGCTGGCCAGGGCTTCGAACGCGCGTGCCAAACCGTCTTCGATGGAGTTGGCCTTGTTGCCGGCGTAAATGGCCAGTCCGGCATTCAGGGCCACGATGTCGCGGGCCGTGCCGGGGACATTGTCCAGTGCCTCCAGGACCAGCTTGCGCGACTCCTCGCGATTGGACACCTTGATGCTGCGGTTGGACACCATGGAAAGCCCGTAGTCCTCGGGGTGGATCTCATACTCCTTGACTTGGCCGTCCTTCAGTTCGCCGACCATGGTGGCCGCGCCGAGCGAGGCCTCGTCCATGCCGTCGCGGCCGTGCACGATGAGCACGTGCTTGGCACCCAGGCGCTGCAGTACACGTACCTGGATGCCGACCAGGTCGGGATGGAAGACGCCCATCAGCTGGTTGGCCGCGCCGGCCGGATTGGTCAGCGGCCCCAGGATGTTGAAGATGGTGCGCACGCCAAGTTCCTTGCGCACCGGCGCGACGTTTTTCATGGCCCCGTGGTGGGCGGGCGCGAACATGAAGCCGATGCCGATTTCGCGAATGCATTCGGCCACCTGCTCGGGCGTCAGGTTGATGTTGGCGCCCAGCGCCTCCAGCACGTCGGCGCTGCCCGACGACGAGGACGCACTGCGGTTGCCATGCTTGGCGATCTTCACGCCGGCGGCGGCGGCCACGAACATCGCCGCGGTCGAGATGTTGAACGTATGGCTGCCGTCGCCGCCGGTGCCGCACATGTCCAGCAGCTCGTCCGGGTTGTCGGCGGGCACCGGGGTGGCGAACTCGCGCATGACCTGCGCCGCGGCGGTGATCTCGCCAATGGTTTCCTTCTTGACGCGCAGCCCCATCAACAGGGCGGCGGCGATCTGCGGCGACATCTCGCCGCTCATCAGCCGCCGCATCAGCGTCAGCATCTCGTCGTGGAAGATCTCGCGGTGCTCGATGCAGCGCGTCAGGGCCTCGGTGTAGGTGATCGTCATCGGAATGCTCCCGTTGTTGCCGGCGCGACGCTCACGCCTGGCCCAGTTCAAGGAAATTGCGCAGCAGCGCGTGGCCGTGCTCGCTCAGGATGGATTCGGGGTGGAACTGTACCCCGTAGATCGGCAGGGTCTTGTGGCGCAGCCCCATGATTTCGCCATCCTCGGTCTGGGCGGTGATTTCCAGGCACGACGGCAGGCTGTCGCGCTCGACCGCCAGCGAGTGATAGCGGATCACCGTAAACGGCGAGGGCAGGCCGGCGAAAACGTCGCTGCCGGTGTGGACGATGGACGACGTTTTGCCGTGCATGATTTCCCTGGCGCGCACGATCTTGCCGCCATAGGCCGCGCCGATGGCCTGGTGGCCCAGGCATACGCCCAAGATGGGCACCTTGCCCGCATAGCGCTGGATGGCCGGCACCGAGATGCCGGCCTCGGCCGGCGAGCAGGGGCCCGGCGATATGCAGATGCGCGCCGGCTGCATCGCGTCGATCTCATCGAGCGTGACCTGGTCGTTGCGCACCACTCGCACATCCTCGCCGAGCTCGCCGAAGTACTGGACGAGGTTGTAGGTGAACGAATCGTAGTTATCGATCATCAGCAGCATGCGGCACCCGTTGCGGTTGACGTGCGGATGGACAGGTGGGCGAGCGCCTGGCGCGCGGCGCAGGCGCAGACGGTCGGTGCCGCGGCATGGCGGCGCGCGCCTGGATGGGGTAGGGGGTGCTGCAACGGCATGGGACGATCTCCTTCGGGTGTCGGAGCCGCCGTGCCGGATTGCCTGCTGGGGATTTGAAGACCTTGCCTGCCCGATACGGCGGCAAGGTAGCGGTTTGCGACCGCGACGACATGCCGCTTCCTAGAGGAAGCGCCACCACCAACGGGTGCTGCGGACGTGCGCAGGACAGGTCATCACGGATATCGAGCGTGGTTGTTTGACGAGGCCATGTGCCAGACCCGGGATCCGGGTTGCAGGCAGGGCCGCGCCTGAGTGTAGCAGATCAATCGCCGGCTTGGGATGCCCGCCGGGGCGAGGGGGCGGGCTGGGCGGCGCGCGCCGATGCCGTCCTGCGCAGCAGCGCCGCAAAGGCGGTGACTGCGCGCGACTGCCGCACGCTCGCCTTGCGCAACAGGCCGGGGGTGCGCACGGGCGTCGGACTCTCCAGCGGGATCAGCGCCAGGTCCCGGGCCGGGTCGACCGCGTTGGCCGCGACGATGGTCCCCACGCCGCTGCGGGCCACTAGCCCCAGCAGGGCGGCGACCGAGCTCATCTCGGCGCAGATGTGTGGCCGGGCGCCGGCTGCCGCGAAGCATTCGTCGAGCAGCCGGCGCGTGGAGAAGCTGTCCGGCAGCAGGGCGAGCGGTTCGCGGTGCAGCTCGATCATGCGCAGCCGCTTGCGCCGGGCCAGCGGATGGCGGCGCGATACGGCCAGGACCAATTCCTCGTTGAACAGGGGTTCGAAGCGCAGGCTGCCCGGCAGCTCGGGCCGGTAGGCTACGCCCAAGTCCAGCCGGCCTTGCGCCAGGCCCGCGACGATGGCGTCGGCGGGCAGCTCCTCGGCCAGGATGCGCACCGTCGGGTTGCGCGACAGGAACTCGGCAACGCACTCGGGGACGATGCCCAGGTTGAAAGTGTGCGTGGCGCCCAGGCGTACTTCGCCGGACAAAGGGGCGGCCTCGGCCTTGAGCTCGCTCAGGCCCTGGTCGATTTCCTGCATCGCCCGCTGGGCGTACGACAGGAAGGCCTCGCCCGCGGCGGTCAGGCGCACGCGCTTGCCAACGCGCTCAAAGAGCGTACGGCCGATTTCCTCTTCCAGCTGGCGGATCTGGTGCGACAGCGTCGACTGGGTGACGTGCACGCGCTCGGCTGCGCGGGTGAAGTTCAGCGACCCCGCCAAGGCCAGGAAGTAGCGCAAATGCCTGAGCTCCATCACCGGCTCCCAATGATCGATGTCATCAATGATAAGTACAGAAAATTATCATTTTTATCTTTTTCATCGTGACACTACGCTAGGTGGCCAGCGATCCGCGCGGCCGTCGGGCCGGCGCGGCATCGAGGAGACCACCATGCAAGTCGAGCAGTCCGGCGCCGGCCAGCCGCGCGCCAAGATGCTGGAAGGCATCACCGTCGTCGAACAAGGCACCTTCATCACCGGTCCTGCCGCGGGGATGCTGCTGGCCGACCTGGGCGCGGACGTCATCAAGGTCGAGCAGGCGGGCACGGGCGATCCTTTCCGCGCGTTCAAGGGCGGGCTCTACAGCCCGCATTTCCAGACCTATAACCGGAACAAGCGCAGCATCACACTGGACGTCAAGCGCCCGGAGGATGCCGAGGTATTCGATGCGCTCATCCGGCGCGCCGATGTCTACATCCAGAACTTCCGGCCCGGCGCGGCCGAGCGCCTGGGCGCCGGTGAAAAGCGCCTGCGCGAGCTCAATCCGCGCCTGATCTACTGCGCGATCAGCGGCTTCGGGCAGACCGGGCCCGCGGCGCAGCGCCCGGCCTATGACACCGTGGCGCAGGCTGCGAGCGGTTTCCTCAAGTTGCTGGTCAACCCGGCCAACCCGCGCGTGGTCGGGCCGGCGCTGGCCGACGCGCTGACGGGGTTTTATGCCGCGTACGGCATCCTGGCTGCGCTCGTGGCGCGCGGACGAACCGGCCAGGGCCGCACCGTCGAGGTATCCATGCTCGAGGCCATGTGCCATTTCAACCTCGATGCCTTCACGCATTACTTTTCCGAAGGCGAGGTCATGGACCCGTATAGCCGGCCGCGCGTGTCGCAGTCCTACGCGCTGCAGTGCGCCGACGGCCGCTGGCTGGCGTTGCACATGTCTTCGCCGGAAAAGTTCTGGCAGGGGCTGGCACGCGCGATCGATCGTCCAGATATCTTCGACGACCCGCGCTTTGCCACGCGCGAGGCCCGGATCGAAAACTACGAGGCGCTGGTTGCGCTGCTGGGCGAGATATTCGCCCGCCGCCCGCGCGACCAGTGGTGCGAGCGCTTGTTGGCCGAAGACGTGCCGCACTCGCCCATGTACGACAGCAGCGAAGCCTTGCAGGACCCGCAGGCGCGCCACCTGCAGCTGGAGATCTCCGGGCAGCATCCCGCGCGGGGCACATGGCGCACCGTGCGGTTTCCGGTGTCGTTCGACGGCGTGCGGGCTACCGACGTCGTGCCGCCGCCCGAGCTTGGCGAGCACAGCGAACAAATCCGGGCGGCCCTGGCCGCCGAGGCATCCACCCCTAGCGGAAGCGAACCATGAAAATCGGCAAGAACACGGTGCCCCGCACCGCCATCAGCACGTCCGACGAGCACACCATCGTCGTGCGCGGGCAAGACCTGTCCAGCCTGATCGGCGGCATTTCGTTCACCGACTACTTTTACCTGCTGCTGACTGGCCAGCGCCCGGGGGCCGCGGCCCGCGCCGTGCTCGATGCCACGCTGGTGGCCATTGCCGAGCACGGCCTGGTGCCCAGCGTGCAGGCGGCGCGCATGACGCTGGCCGCAGCGCCCGAGTCCCTGCAGGGCGCGGTGGCCGCCGGCATCCTGGGTTGCGGCTCGGTCATCCTGGGCGCCTCTGAAAACGCCGGACGCATGTTGCACGAGATCGCTGCCCGGCAGGGCGAGGCCGAAGCCGTGCGCGCCGTGCTGCGCGAGTACCGTGCCGCCGGCCGGGCCATCCCGGGCTACGGCCATCCCCTGCACAAGCAACGTGACCCCCGCGTGGCGCGGCTGTTTGCCGTGGCGCGCGAAAGCGGCGCCGACATGCGTTACGTGGACATCGCCGAAGCGGTCGAGCGCGAGATCCCCGGCATCGTCGGCAGGGACCTGAAGCTGAACGTGTCGGCGGCCATCCCGGCCGTGCTGCTGGGCGTGGGCTTTCCGCTGGAGGCGCTCAAGGGCGTGCCCATCCTGGCGCGCACCGCCGGCCTGATCGCACACCTGAACGAAGAGCTGCGGCATTCCATCGGCTTTGCGCTGTCCTACCAGGCCACGCGCGAGCTGCAATACGACGGCGAACTGCCTGCCGGCTCCGGCGCGGCACACGCCTGACCCGAGACCGGCCGCGCCGGCCGGAGGCCAATAACCACAAGGAGAGGAGACCACCATGGATACATCGACTTTGCGCGCCGGCTTGACCGGCCGCCTGCTCGTCGCGGCCGCGCTGGTTGCGGGACTGCTTGCGCCCGGCCAGGCCGCCGCGCAAGGCGCCTATCCCGACAAGCCGGTCAAGATGATCGTGCCTTTCGGGCCGGGCACGTCGACCGATACCGTCGCGCGCATCATGGCCGAGGCCATGGGCAAGTCGCTGGGGCAGACTGTCATCGTCGAAAACAAGGCGGGCGCCGGCGGCTCGATCGGCACGGAAATGGTGGCGCGCGCGCCGGCCGACGGCTACACCATCGTCATGGGCACGGTCGGCACGCACGCGATCAACAAGGCGCTTTACAGCAAGCTCGGCTACGACCCCATCGCGGATTTCGCGCCCATCGCCTTCGTGGGCGAGACGCCCACGCTGCTGGTGGTGGCGGCCAATTCGCCGTACCGTTCGCTCGATGACCTGCACGCGGCCAGCGCCAAACCGCCCGGCGTCAGCTTTGCGTCGGCCGGCAACGGCACCTCGGGCCACTTGGCCGGCGAGCTGCTCAAGTCCAAGCTGGGTGGCGAAATGATGCATGTGCCCTACAAGGAGGGCGCGATGGCACTGTCGGACGTGATGTCCGGCCAGGTGCAGTTCATGTTCTACCACCCCACTGCCGTGCTGCCGCACATCAAGGCGGGCAAGCTGCGTGCGCTCGGATCATCGGGGGCGCAGCGCAGCAGCGCCACGCCCGATTTGCCAACCATCGCCGAGCAGTTGGGCAGCGACTTCGACCTGGTGGCATGGTTCATGATGTATGCGCCCAAGGACACGCCCGCGCCGGCGTTGGCCGCGTTGCGCGACGCGGCGGACAAGGCGCTGGCCAGCGCCGAGGTGCGCGCCAAGCTCGACGGGCTGGGCGTGGAGGCCGGGGCGGCAAAGTCGCTGGATCAATTCGCCGCGGCAGAGTTGCGCAAGTGGGCCGACCTGGTCGCGGCCTCGGGCGCGCAGGTCAACTGAGCGCCCGCGCCGGGACGGGCTTGGCCCGTCCTGGGGGGGCTTCCCGGCGCAGGCCTTCAAAACGGGTCGTCCAGCCCGACCTGCACCTGCTCGGCCGCGCGCAGCACCGCGCGCGCCTTGGCCTCGGTTTCCTGCCATTCCTTTTCCGGGTCGGAGTCGGCCACGATGCCGGCTGCGGCCTGCACGTACAACATGCCGTCCTTGATGACGCCGGTGCGGATGGCGATGGCGACATCCATTTCGCCACCGTAGCTCAGGTAGCCGGCCGCGCCGCCGTAGATGCCGCGGCGCACGGGCTCGAGCTCGTCGATGATTTCCATGGCACGCACTTTGGGCGCGCCGGTCAGCGTGCCGGCCGGGAAGGTCGCGCGCAGTACGTCCATGTTGCTCATGCCGGGCTTGAGGATGCCGCAGACGTTGGATACCAGGTGCATGACGTGCGAGTAGCGCTCGATCACCATGGTGTCGGTGACTTCGACGGTGCCCGTGCGGGCCACGCGCCCGACGTCGTTGCGCGCCAGGTCGATCAGCATGACGTGCTCGGCGCGTTCCTTGGGGTCGGCCTGGAGCTCGGCGGCCAGCGCGGCGTCTTCTTCCAGCGTCGCGCCGCGCCGCCGCGTGCCGGCTAGCGGGCGGATGGTCACGCGCGTCTGCGCGGGCTCGCCGTCCTGGGCCGGCGCGACGATTTCCTGGCGCACGAGGATTTCGGGCGACGCGCCGACCACGTGGAAATCGCCGAAGTTCCAGAAGTACATGTAGGGGGACGGGTTCAGCGAGCGCAGTGCCCGGTATAGCGACAGCGGCGAGTCGCGGAAGGGCTTGGCGATGACCTGGCCGATCTGAACCTGCATCAGGTCGCCGGCGGCGATGTATTCCTTGGCGCGGCGTACCGCCGCCAGGTAGTCCTCCTTCTTGAAGTCGCGCCGCTCTTCGGTTTGCACGCTGGCATGGCTGTACGGGATGTCCACCGGCTTGCGCAGCCGTGCACGCAGCTCCTGCAGGCGCTGCCGGGCGCGCGCATAGGCTTCGGGCTCGGCGGGATCGGCGTACACCATCAGGTAGGTGCGCCCGGCCAGGTTGTCGACGATGACCAGCTCGTCGACGTGCAGCAGCATGATGTCGGGCGTGCCCTGCTCCATGCCGGCCGGAAACGGCTTGACCGCCGGCCCCAGGCGCGGCTCGATGTGACGCACGGTGTCATAGCCGAAGTAGCCGGCCAGGCCGCCGGCAAAGCGCGGCATGCCGGGACGCAGCGCCACCTTGAAGCGCGCTTGGTATTGCTCGATGAAGGCCAGCGGATCGCCCTGGTGGGTTTCGACGACCTTGCCGTCGCGCAGCACTTCGGTGGTCGTGCCGGTGGCGCGGATGACCGTGCGCGAGGGCAGGCCGATGAAGGAATAGCGGCCGAAGCGCTCGCCGCCGACGACCGATTCCAGCAGGCAGCTCATCCGGCCGGCCTGCGGGCCGGCGTGGGCGAGCTTGAGGTAAATCGCCAGCGGCGTATCCAGGTCGGCGTAGGTTTCGGCGACCAGCGGGATGCGGTTGTAGCCTTGCGCGGCCAGGGCTTTGAACTCGATTTCTGTCATGGCGGTCTAGGGTCTCGTGGGATCGACCGGGACCGCACAAAGCAAGCAGCCCGGCCATTTCTGGTTCCGGGCTGTTTGCGACTGCTGCCGGCTTTGCGCGTCGTGCACCAAGCCGGGATGGACGTCACCGTCACCCGGAACGCAAACGCCACCAGCGCCAGCGGGCGCCGGATGCGATGGGTGCGCGGGTGTAGCGGATCATGTGGGTGGCGTGCAGTTCAGGACACGTGGTAATTGCGCCTTCAGTTGCGGGCGATCCATTCGGCCGCATCCAAAAGCGTGCCAACTATACCATCGACGTCCAGGGTGCGCACGTCCCGGCCTTCGTTGTAGCCGTATGGGACGGCCAGCACGCGGCAGCCGGCCGCGCGAGCGGCCTCGGCATCGTTGACCGAGTCGCCGATGGCAACGGTGTGCGCCGGTGTCACGCCAAGCAGTTCGCATGCATGCCGCATGGGCTGTGGATCCGGCTTCTTGCGCGCGCAGGTGTCGCCGCACACCACGGCCGCGAAGAAGCCGGCAAGTCCCGTGCGCTGCAGCAGCGGCAGGGTGAATTCGGTCGGCTTGTTGGTCACGACCGCAAGTTTCAGCCCTTGCTCGCGCATCGACTTCAGCCCTTCCATCACCCCGTCGAACAACACGGCCTTGTCGCCGTTGACCAGGTGGTAGTGGCGGCGGAAGGCGTCGCGGGCGCGCTCGAATTGCTCTGGCTCGGGCGCGTCGCCGGGATCCAGCACGCCGGCCAGTGCGCGGCGCACCAGGTTGTCCATGCCTTTGCCTACGAAGGTGGCGATGACGTCCTCGCGCAGCGCCGGCATGCCCAGCTCGATACGCATGGCGTTGGTGGCCAGCGCCAGGTCGGGGATGGTGTCGAGCAGTGTGCCGTCCAGGTCGAGCAGCGCAGCCTGAAAACTCGTCATGGTTTTTCCCGGTGGAGGGTCGATGGCAGGCAAGGGCCGCGCATTACGCAGACAGGGACTCGCCCTTGAGGATTTCGCCACGCATGGCGGCAATGACGGCCGCGTAGTCGGGTTGGCCGAAGATGGCCGAGCCGGCCACGAATACGTCGGCGCCCGCCGCGCGGATGCCGGCGATGTTGTCCACCTTGACGCCGCCGTCGACTTCCAGGGCCACGGGCTGGCCGCCTGCGGCGACATGACGGTCGATGCGTTCGCGCGCGGCGCGCAGCTTGGGCAGGGCCGAGGGCAGGAAGCTTTGCCCGCCGAAGCCGGGGTTGACCGACATCAGCAGCACCAGGTCCAGCTTGTCCATGACGTGGTCCATCCAGTCCAGGGGCGTCGCCGGATTGAAGACCAGGCCGGCCTTGCAGCCGTGGTCGCGGATCAGCGACAGCGTGCGGTCGACGTGGCGCGAGGCTTCCGGGTGGAAGCTGATGATGTCGGCGCCGGCCTTGGCGAATTGAGGCACCAGGGCATCCACCGGCTCGACCATCAGGTGCACGTCTATGGGCGCCTGCACGTGTGGGCGGATCGCCGCGCAGACCATCGGCCCGATCGTCAGGTTGGGCACGTAATGGTTGTCCATCACGTCGAAGTGGATCCAGTCGGCGCCGGCGGCGATGACGTTGCGCACCTCCTCACCCAGGCGGGCGAAGTCGGCGGATAGAATGCTGGGAGCGATGCGGGCCGGGGGCAGGGCGGTTGAAAGCATGGGGCGGTTCCAGACGATAATGTGCAATTATTGCAGCTTGGCGCAGCCGGCCGGCGCAGAGCCGGCCGGCGCAGCGGGCCCGGCCGGGCCGGCGGCCCATACACAGCACAGGGTGGCAATGTGAAGACCTATGACCTGACCGTGACCGTCGAGCCGCGCTTCCTGCCAGAACAATCCAACCCCGACGCGCAGCAGTACGTCTTCGCGTACACGGTGCGCATCACCAACAGCGGCGAGCGCCCCGCCCAAGTCATCAGCCGGCATTGGATCATCACCGACGGCAACCAGCGCGTGCAGGAAGTGCGCGGCCTGGGGGTGGTCGGCCAGCAGCCACTGCTCGCCCCGGGCGAAACATTCGAATACACCAGCGGCTGTCCGCTGCCCACGCCGGTCGGCACCATGCGCGGCACGTATCATTGCGTGGGCGAAAACGGCATTCCCTTCGAAGTGCCGATCTCCGAATTCGTGCTCGCCATGCCGCGCACGCTGCATTGATTTCCCGGTTACACGCCTCGATGAAAAGACGCTTCGTTTTGCTGGCCCTGGCCGGCCTGGCAGCCTGCTCCACTCCGCCCTCGCCGGGGCCCGTCACGCAGGCTCCCCCAGGCGAACAGCCCGCGCCGCCGCCGTCGATCACCGAAGGGCCGTTGGTCGTGCCGCCGCTGTCGACCATGGTCGACGGGCCGCCTCGCCAACTGGCCGGGCGCTACGTGAAGGCGGCCTGGGACAGCCTACCCGGTTGGCGCGACGATGACCTGGCCACGTTCTGGCGGGCTTTCGTCAACAACTGCAAGGGGCTGATGCGCCCCGTATCGGGGGTGCTGACCGCGCCGGCGCGTGCCACGCCCGTGGCCTGGCAGCCCGTTTGCGCCGTGGCCGCGGACCCGGCGCGTGCACCGGTGGCCAGCGACCCGGCGGCAATACGCCGCTTCCTGCAGACGCACCTGCAGCCGTGGCGCGTCGCCCAGCCCGACGGCGCGGCGGCCACCGGCTTGGTCACGGGCTATTACGAGCCGCTGGTGCGCGGCTCGCGCCGCCAAGGCGGCATTTATCAATGGCCGCTGTACGCCGTGCCCGACGACCTGCTGACCATAGACCTGGGCATGGTCTATCCGGAACTGGCCGGCAAGCGCGTGCGCGGCAAGCTGCAGGGCCGCCGCGTCGTGCCCTACGATACACGCGCCGAGCTCGAGGCGCCGGGCCGGCGCCCGCGCGCGCTGGTGTGGCTGGATGATCCGGTCGACGCGTTTTTCCTGCAGGTGCAGGGCTCGGGCCGGGTGCTGCTGACCGACGGGCCGGAGGCGGGCACGACGGTGCGCATGGCCTACGCCGACCACAACGGTTGGCCCTACGTATCGATCGGCCGCTGGCTGGCCGACCAGGGCGAGCTGCCGTTGGCGCAGGCGTCGATGGAAAACATCCGCTTGTGGGCGCGCAACAATCCGCAGCGCGTGCCGGAGATGCTCGCCGCCAATCCGGCCATGGTGTTTTTCCGGGAGGAGGCGGTGACCGATCCCGAGGCTGGCCCGCGCGGCGCCTACGGACTGCCGCTGACGAGCGAGCGTTCCATCGCCGTGGATGCCACCTTCGTGCCGCTGGGTGCGCCGGTTTTCCTGTCTACGACTTGGCCGGCGTCGGACCGTCCGCTGAACCGGTTCGTGTTTGCCCAGGACACCGGCGCGGCCATCAAGGGCGCGGGCCGTGCCGACTTCTTCTGGGGCTTCGGCGACCGGGCCGGTGCGCTGGCCGGCCGGATGAAGCAGCGCGGCCAGATGTGGGTGCTCTGGCCCAAGCAGGCGGGCGCGCCCAGCGCAAGGTGACGCCATGACGACGGCTGCGATCACCGTCTGCGGAACCGGCATCGCCGGCTTGGCTACGGCCCTGGCGCTGGCCCGGCGGGGCCAGCCGGTCAGCCTGCTCGGGCCGCGGCGCGTGATTGCGCCGGCCGTGGCCGACGAATACTGCCCGCGCGTCTACGCCATCTCGCCGGCAAGCCAGGCCTTCCTGTACGAACTGGGCGTATGGGAAGCACTACCCGAGGCGCGCGTGGCCGCGGTGCAAGCCATGGATATACGCGGCGACGGCCGCGGCCGCGTCGACCTGCACGCCTGGCAGGCCGCGCGCAGCGAGCTTGCCTGGATCGTCGAGTCATCCGAGCTCGAGCGCGCGTTGGCGCAGGCCGTGCGCGTGATGGGTATTGCGTGGCTGGACGATCGCCTGGCCGGTTACGAGAACGGCATTTTGCATACCGAGGGCGGGGCCCGGCTGCACCCGTCGCTGGCCGTGGCCGCCGACGGGGCGGCTTCGCCGCTGCGCACGGCGGCCGGCCTGCGCGTGGATTCCCGGCCTTACGGGGCGATCGGGCTGGTCGCGCACCTGGATGCCGAACGCCCCCACGGCGGCACCGCTTTCCAATGGTTTGGCGCCGATGGCGTGCTGGCACTGCTGCCGATGCCTGACACGGCGCGTGGCGCGCAGGTGTCCATGGTCTGGTCCATGAAAGCGCAGCCGGCCCAGGCACTGCTGGCATTGCCGCCCGGGCAGCAGGCCGAAGCGCTGGCGCAGCGGCTGCGCCAGGCCACCGAGGGGTGCCTCGGGGCGCTTGCGCCGCGCACGAAGCTACTGGGGTTTGCGCTGACGCTGGACATCTCGCCCATGATCGCGCCGGGCCTGGCGCTGGTGGGCGATGCGGCGCACCGCATCCATCCACTGGCCGGCCAGGGACTGAACCTGGGGCTGGGCGATGCGCAGGCGCTGGCCGAGACGGTGGCCGCGCGCGAGCCCTGGCGCGAGCCTGGGGATCCGGCCATTTTGCGCCGCTACCGCCGCCGCCGCGCGCAGCCGGTGCTGGAAATGCGCCTGGCTACCGACGGGCTGCATCGGCTGTTCGACGCGGCCTGGGCGCCGTTGGGATGGCTGCGCAATGCCGGCATGCAATGGGTCAACGGATTGCCCGGGTTGAAGCGCCAGCTGATCGCGAGGGCGTCGCAATGAAGGAGTCGACCATGATGATTGACGGCATCGTCGCGTGGGCACTGCGCGCAGCGGCCCTGGCCCTGGCGTTGGCTGCCGCGGCCGTCCACGCCCAGGCGCCGGACAAAACGTATTCGACCACCGGTGCAGGCGCGGCCGGCGCCGGGCAGCGGGGCGACGGCAAGGCTGCCGCGGGCGCCCTTGCGCGCGTGCTGTCCACCGGCGACGCGTACCGCAATGATCCCGAGCTGCGCGACGTGGCGGACCGCTTTAGCGCGCGGTTCGACGGCGTGCCGGTCGTGGCGGTGCGGCGCACGCCCTTCGGTTTGTTCGAAGTGCAGATTGGGATGGACCTGCTGTATACCGACGCGCAGGTGTCCTACGTGCTGGATGGGCGGTTGATCGACGCCCAGTCCCGGCGCGACCTGACGCGCGAGCGCCAGGAGGCGGTATCGGCCGTGCCCCTCGATTCGCTGCCCCTGCACTTGGCGGTCAAGCAGGTGCGCGGCGACGGCAAGCGGCGGCTGGCCATTTTCGAAGACCCGAATTGCGGGTACTGCAAGCAGTTGCGCCGCACGCTGGCCCAGGTTGATGACGTAACGATCTATACCTTCCTTTATCCTATTCTTTCGCCCGATTCGCACGAGAAGGCCCGCGACGTCTGGTGCGCCGACGATCCATCGGCGGCTTGGGATGCGTGGATGCTGCAGGGCAAGGCGCCACCGCGCAAGCAATGCAGCACCCCCGTGGACGAAGTGCTGGCACTCGGCCAGCAATTGATGGTGCGCGGCACGCCCACCCTGTTTTTTGCCGACGGTTCGCGCGTCAGCGGCGCCATCCCGCTGGACATGCTGCAGGCGCGGCTGCGCTGAGGCGCCAGCCGGCCGGCTACGCCGGCCGCGGCAGCATTTATCGACATCTAGGCTGAAAAGGAACCTTCATGCGCTTGATACTGGCCCTGCTCTTGCCTTGGCTGCAATTTTTCACGATCGGCCGGCCGTTTGCCGGCATCATCTGTCTGATCCTGCAGCTGACCGTGATCGGCTGGGTGCCTGCGGCCATTTGGTCGGTGTACGCGCTGAGCCAGTACAAGACTGACAAGAAGATCGAAAAAGCCCTGGGCGGGCGGACCTGATCGCGCAGGATGCCGCGCCTGCCCGGAACGCGCCCCGCCATGCCACCGCTTTTTCCGCCCCACCTGGTCGCCCGCTGGCTGCTCGTGCTGGTGCTGTTGGCCGGCGCGTATTTCTTCAGTGGTTTTCTCGTGCCGGTCCTGGCCGCGCTCATCATCGGGCTGGCCAGCTGGCCGCTGTACAAGCGCTGGCACCGCCTGTGTGGCGGGCGCGACATCCTGGCAGCCGGCACGGCGATGCTGGCCATTGTCGTGGTCCTCATCGTGCCGCTGTCCATGGCGCTTTCCTATGCGATCAAGGAAGCGAGCACCTTCATCGGCTGGCTGCTCAACGCCAACCGTTATGGCGTACCCGTGCCGACGTGGATCACCTCGCTGCCGGTGGTCGGTCCGCGGCTGGGGCAGTACTGGGCCGAATACTTGAGCGAGCCGCACGCGCTGGGCGCCTACATCGAGCTGATCAGCGGCCAGCACCTGGGCAATATCTACCGGATGGTGCTCTCGGCCACCAGCAACGCCTTTCACCTGCTGCTGACGCTGTTGTTCATGCTGATCACGCTGTTCTTCATCTACAAGGATGGCGAGCGCATGGTCGGCCAGCTGGACCTGGTCGGCGAACGTATCCTGCCCGGGCGCTGGATGCGCGTCTCGCGCGTAGTGCCGGCGACGATCAGCGCTACCGTCACGGGCATGGGGTTGATCGCCGCCGGCGAAGGCGTCGTGCTCGGGCTGGCCTATTGGATAGCGGGGGTGCCATCACCGGCGCTGCTGGGCGTGGTGACCGGTTTCATGGCCCTGATACCGGGTGGCGCGCCGCTGTCCTTTACCTTGGTGTCGCTTTACCTGATCGGTTCGGGCAACCCGATCGCCGGCCTGGGATTGTTTGCCTGGGGCTCGGTGGAGCTATTCATCGTCGACAAGACACTGCGGCCGCGGCTGGTGGGCGGGCCCATCAAGCTGCCGTTTCTGCCCACCTTTTTCGGCCTGGTCGGCGGCGTGGCAACGATGGGGCTGGTCGGCCTGTTCATCGGGCCTGTGCTCATGGCGCTGCTGGTGGCGATGTGGCGCGAATGGGTGCGCGATGCCGAGCAAAGTCGCGAGGCGGCCCGGTCGCCGCAGCCGCCCGCCTCCTAGCGCGGCGGCTTGCAGGGCCGTGCTGGAAGGCCGAATCAGCCAGCTGCGCAAGCAGCCACTCGAGTAAGCTACTCGAGCAAGCTACTCGAGCAGGCTACTCAAGTGGGCTACTCAAGTGCCACATAAGCCGGCCACTCGAACATTACGCGCCGTCGACCGCGAACAAGAAAGAAAAAGGCGCGCCGGCTGGATGGCCGGCGCGCCCTGAAGGGATACCGCTGCGCGGTGCCGCTGCTGGCAAGCAGAGCGGCGGCCGCGTCCGAGGGATCAGTCTTCCTCGACGAAGGTTTCTTCGCGTTTTTTCTTGATGGCCGGCAGTGCCACCAGCACCACGAGCACGGCGGCGGCAGCCAGCAGCGACGCCGACAGCGGCCGCTCGATGAAGGTGGCGTAGTCACCGCGCGACAGCAGCAGCGCCCGGCGGAAGTTCTCCTCCATCATGGGCCCGAGCACCAGGCCGAGCAGCAGGGGCGCGCCCTCGCACTTGAGCTTGGCCCAGACGTAGCCGATGATGCCGAAGATGGCCGTGGTGTAGATGTCGAACACGTTGTAGTTCAACGAATACACGCCGATGGTGCAGAACACCAGGATGGCCGGGAACAGGATCCGGTAGGGCACCTTCAGCAGCTTGATCCAGATGCCGATCAGCGGCAGGTTCAGCACCACCAGCATCAGGTTGCCGATCCACATCGAGGCGATCAGGCCCCAGAACAGCTCGGGGTGGCTGGTCATGACCTGCGGGCCGGGCTGGATGTTGTGGATGGTCATGGCCCCGACCATCAGCGCCATCACGGCGTTGCCCGGGATGCCCAGGGTCAGCAGCGGGATGAAGGAGGTCTGGGCAGCCGCGTTGTTGGCCGACTCAGGGCCGGCCAGGCCGGCGGGGTGGCCCTTGCCGAAGCGCTCGGGCTCCTTGGACAGCTTCTTCTCCAGCGTGTACGACGCAAAGGAGGACAGCACCGCGCCGCCGCCGGGCAGGATGCCCAGCATGGAACCCAGCGCCGTGCCGCGCACCACCGCGGGAGCGGACTCGCGGAACTCCTTCTTGTTCGGGTAGAGCGTGCCGACCTTGTCCGTGATGTCGACGCGGTTCTCGCCTTGCTCCAGGTTGGTCATGATTTCGGCAAAGCCGAACACGCCCATGGCGACGATGGCGAAGTCGATGCCGTCCTGCAGCTCGGGGATGCCGAAGTCATAGCGGGCCACGCCGGAGTTGACGTCGGTGCCGATCATGCCCAGCAGTAGGCCGAGCAGGATCATGCAGATGGCCTTGGGCAGCGAGCCGGAGGCCAGCACCACGGCGCCGACCAGGCCCAGCACCATCAGCGAGAAGTACTCGGCCGGGCCGAACTTGAAGGCCACTTCGGCCAGCGGCGGCGCGAAG